>VOFH01004396.1_pt1 | contig 2211532 bp, 2450 predicted proteins | sample 5384091 | NCBI WGS metagenome assembly VOFH01 (sample SAMN12384727, study PRJNA508395) | human gut metagenome | isolation source: healthy gut G | host: Homo sapiens | reverse complement strand
CTTATTTATCCCTCAATTGAGCGTGAGGTCGAAACGACCTTACAGATACCGCCTCCGAAAAATGCTATGAAGGTTTTTTTGCCGTAAACCTCAAGCGACTGCTTATGCGACCGCCTGTAAAGGGCAAAACCGTGCTTGCACTTGATCCGGGATATCGCACAGGCTGTAAGACTGCCGTTGTTGACAGCACAGGCAAGGTGCTTGATACAACCGTAATTTATCCTACACATTCGGACAAAAAAATTCAGGAGTCAAAGCAGACCTTGCTCCGCCTCATCAAAAAAAGCATCATGTTGATATTATTTCAATCGGCAACGGTACTGCAAGCAAAGAAACCGAGATGTTCACAGCCGAAACAATCAAAGAGGCTGACCACCCCGCTTTATTATATGGTAGTCAGCGAGGCAGGTGCGTCGGTTTATTCGGCATCAAAGCTTGCCGCAACAGAACTTCCCGACCTTGACCTCACACTCGAAGTGCCGTGTCAATTGCAAGACGACTTCAGGATCCTCTTGCAGAGCTTGTTAAGATTGAGCCTAAGGCAATCGGTGTCGGTCAGTATCAGCACGATATGCCGCAGAAAAAAACTCGGTGAAACACTTGACGGTGTTGTAGAGGACTGCGTAAACTCGGTTGGTGCAGACCTTAATACGGCATCGCCTGCACTTTTTGTCGAGAGTGTCTGGACTTAACGCAACTGTGTGCAAGAATATTGTTGCTTACCGTGAAGAAAAACGGTGCGTTCTCATCAAGAGCAGAACTCAAGAAAGTTCCGAAACTCGGACCTAAAGCGTTTGAGCAGTGTGCAGGATTTTTTTGCGTGTTCCCGAAAGCAGAAATCCGCTTGATAACACAGGCGTTCACCCCGAAAGCTACAAGAGTGCAAAAGAACTTTTAGGACTTCTTGAATATTCTGACAAAGAAATAAAAATCAGGCAACTTCTCCGATATTCAGCAGAGAGTAAAGGCAAAGGGAACAAAGTCACTTGCCGATGTTCTCGGAATCGGACTTCCGACTCTTGACGATATTGTAAAGGAACTTTCCAAACCGGGCAGAGATCCCCGTGACGAACTGGTCGCTGATAAGCGTCTGTGCAAGCCTCACGGATAATGTCCGAACAAAGCTGATTTTTGTCTGTAATCATTGCTCTGAAAATTGAATTAAGCGGTTTTTCGCTGTCGGTTTCAACGCTGACTTTGAGAAATCCCTCTTTTTCGCCACGATTCACGGCAAGCACTCTGTGACCTGCAATCTTTTAACAGGCTCTTTGTAGTCATAATAATTTTTGTAAACGCTGTCCTTTTCTTCATCTGTTGCAACAGACACAAGCACACCGTTTGCGTTTGTAAGATTTCTTATTCTCTTACGGATTTCCGCATTATCCGACACAAGTTCTGCAATGATATCCATTGCGCCCTGAATTGCATCTTCAACTGAGGTAACTCCCTTTTCTTCATCAATATAATCGACTGCCGACTTTGACGGATCAAAACCTTTTTCCTGCTTTAAAATATCGTTAGCAAGCGGTTCAAGTCCCTTTTCCTTTGCAATTGACGCCCTTGTCTTTCTCTTTGGACGGTACGGACGGTAAATATCCTCAAGTTCGCTTAGTGTGGCAGCCTTATCAAGTGCAAGGTTGATTTCATCCGTGAGCTTTTCCTGTGCGTCAATGAGTGAACGAATTTCATCTCTGCGCTTGTCAAGTCCTCTTAAATATTCAAGCTTTTCGGCAAATTCACGAATCAACTGGTCATCCATTGAACCGTGCATTTCCTTTCTGTATCGTGCAATAAAAGGAATAGTGTTGCCGTCATCAAGCAATGTGATGATGTTTTTGGCATACTCCTCTTTAATATTAAACTGCTGTGAAAGAATCTGTGAATAATCCATTATATCCTCCGTTTTTGTTTTGTATGGCTTATTATAACATACTTTTAAATAATTTGCACTAAAAAGAAAAAGAGCAGTCAAAACGACTGCTCTAATGAATTATTTATGTTTATGTATTTTAAGCACTTTTCTTTTTGCGAATATAGGCAAAATAGAGCGGAAGTCCTACAAAAATCATACCACCGATTATGTTGCCGATTGTAACGAACAGCAGAGATTCACAGCCCGAAAGATTTGCAAGATTCTGACATTGCTGTGCCGTAATACCGTAAAGCTCCTGAGCTTTTGCAACATATTCGGGATTCATTGCCGCCATAACACCTGTCGGAATGTAGAACATATTTGCAACGCAGTGTTCAAATCCGCAGACTACAAATGCACAAATCGGGAAAAATACACCGAAAATCTTACCTATTGCATCTGTTGCACCTGTTGCCATAACGATTGCAAGGCACACGAGAATGTTACAAAGTATGCCGCTGATAATTGCCGTTGCAGGATTGATTGTTGTTTTTGCAAGTGCAACCTTGATTGTAAAAGCACCGAGTCCGCCGTTTGAATAATTGAGCTGCCCCGAAAAAAATATCAGCAAATCAATAATCATTGCACCGACAAAATTTGAAATATAAACCGTAACAAGATTCTTTATCATTGAAACAGCCTTGATTTTCTTTTCAAGCGTCGGAATAATCATAAGGCAGTTGCCTGTAAAGAGTTCACTTCCTGTGAACACAACGAGCATAAGTCCTACAGGGAAGATTACGCCTGCAACCACTCTTGCAAGCCCCACATCGGCAACTCCGTGCATTGCAACATCACTTGCCGCACCGCCGAATGCGATAAATGCGCCTGCCATAAGTCCGAGCAAAATCATTTTCGGCAGAGAAAGCATTGATTTTGTTACACCTGATTTTGACACCAGCGACGCAATTTCAGCCGGTGAATTAAATCTGCTGTCCATTAAAAAACCTTCTTCAATTAGTTTATCAATTGTTGCAAAATTTACTGCCATTCGGCAATAAACCGCAAAATCACAGGATACATATTATCACAAAAGCAAAGTGTTTGTCAATTAATATGCGATTATCTGTAACATTGCACACAAAAGGCTTTACAAATTGTCAAATACAGTTTATAATCATAGTGCAGATATTACACAATCTAAAGATGTGTAATATTCGTAATCAAGTGAGAATAATCACATACAAAAGCGGGAGCTGTTACCGGCTGAGAGGAAATTCGATTTCGACCGTCAACCTGATTTGGATAATGCCAACGAAGGGACATATCAAGCTTGAAGTGTACGCACTTGGAGTATGTCTTTTTGGCATACTCCTTTTTTGTTGTGTTTTTTCTCCGAGAGAATTTTATTTAAGGAGTAGTTTTAATGAAAACGAACAATAAGAAAAATGCACTTGTTATGTGCGAATGTGCAATTATGATTGCACTTGCGGCAGTTTTAAGCTTTGTAAAAATCTTAGAGCTTCCCTACGGCGGCAGTGTTACCGCATTCAGCATTGTTCCGATTGTAATTATCTCATATCGTCACGGTGTAAAATGGGGATTGCTTTCGGGATTTGTATTCAGCATTATTCAGCTTATTCAAACTGCGTCAACCCTCTCATACGCAACATCATTTTTGGCAGCTGTAACAATCATTTTCTTGGACTATATATTCGCATTCACGGTTATCGGTCTTGCTGGCTTTCTCAGAAACAAGGTCAGCAATCCGTCTGCCGCTGCCGTAACAGGCACGGTAGGAGTTTGTGCTTTGAGATATATCTGTCATGTAATTTCGGGTTGTACCGTATGGGCAGGTGTTTCAATCCCCTCAACCGACGGACTTCTCTATTCACTCAGCTACAACGCTACATATATGATTCCCGAAACAATAATCAATGCGGCGGCTGTATTCTGGCTTTTCGGCTGTCTAACTTCAGAAGTGAAAAAATCAGCGTTGCAAAGAAAATTGAAAAGAACCTTACAGAAACTGTTACGGCATCAATTTCAATTCTTTCACTTATGGTTGCCGTAATTGTTGACGCTGTTGCAGTTTTTGCGTCACTTCAGAACCCCGACAGCGGTGTGCTTGATTTTTCACTCATTTCAAACACAAACTTCACTCTTGTAGGCATCGTTTCGGCAATCGGAATTGTACTTTGCGTAGTTTTTGCAATCATTGCAAAGGTTACTTCAAATTCTGCCAAAAAGGTTAATTAACATTTAATCGGATATTCACGGTAAAACCTCTGTATCAGGGCTGACGGCATTGCTGTCGGCTCTGTTTTTTTATTATGTAAACACAAGTATGAAACGGGCATATTATGAGAATGAACAGCAATGTTCATAAGTTTGAACAAAAAGGAGAATTAAATTGGATATTAAAGAAATTATTTCTCAGCAGTACGGAATACCGTGTCTGCCAAAGAGAACGAGCGAGGCTATGGCATATGTTCCCTTTCAGCAGTTCGACTCCCCAACCTACAGCCCGTTGCAGGGGCTTGAGTCGGGTACAATGTTCCCCGCTTCTCAACAAACCATTCTACGGAAAGAAATGCGGTGAGGGACTTGACTGAAAGAGAAATTCTTTTAAAGAAAATTTCAACCTACGAATTTGCCGCACTTGACCTTCAGATTTATCTTGACACTCATCCGCACGATACGGCAATGATACAAAAAATGAACGGTTTCAAAGAAAAATTGAAACCGCTTGTTGAAGAATATGAAGAAAAATTCGGTCCTTTGAAAAAGAGTATGACAAGCACCAATATGTGGAGCTGGATAAAGGGACCGTGGCCGTGGGAAAACGAGGAGGATTGCTGATGTTTGTCTATGAAAAAAAGTTACAGTACCCCGTCAATATCAAAAAGCCGAACGCAAAGCTTGCCAAGATTATCATAACGCAATACGGCGGTGCGTAAGGCAAAATGTGATACTTTTTATTTTCGTATAACGTCCCGATAAAAATCAATAAACGCATTAAGCGCAGGAGATTTCCACTTGTTTTTGTGGATAAGCAACTGCGTCCACACCGAAACATCACAATCGTTGACGGGAAGATGTTTTATCTCTCCCGAATTGTAGTAATCCTCCGTGATGAAATCAGGCAAGAACGAGATCATTTTACTGTTCTTGATTAGAGAACAAATTTGTAGAGGGTTTCCTATTTCCAAAACAGGGTGAATTTCAAGCGATTGTGCGGCAAGTTCATTGTTGAGCAATTTTCTGTAGCTCATATTACTTTCGGTCAGTACAAAATCCTCGGTGCATAATTCTTTTAGCGAAATATTTTCTTTATTCAAAAGTGGATTGTCAACTGATGCAAAGAAGTGAACCTTTTCCTCATGCTCTGCACAAATTATAAATTCCGAATCATAAATGTGGCTGTCAAGCGTAAAAATCAAATCAACCTCATTTTTGCGTAACATATCAAACATCTGCTCTGTACCGCTTTCGACAACGACAAGTTGAATATTAGGAAAATGCTTTCTGAACTCAAGAAAATCATCTTTGAAAAATCGGTTGCAGACAGAACTTGACATTGCAAGGCGAATGTTGCCCTCAATTGTTTCGGGGGTACGCAAATCTTCAAGCATCTTTTCGTGAGATTCAAGAATTTCTCTTGCGTATTGCAGAACCGTTATGCCGTCGGAAGTCAGGCTGATTCTGTGGTAAAAGCGGTCAAAGAGCACCGTGTTAAGCTCGCTTTCCAACTGTTTTATCTGTGATGAAACGGTTGACTGGGTATAGCCGAGCTTTTCCGCTGCAGCAGAAAATCCCGAATATTCGCACACAGCTACAAAGGTTTTAAGCACATTGGTATCCATAACTAAATCCTCTTTTATACGAACGATATCTTCGTTATTATAGCACAGTTTTATCAATTTTACAAATGGTATTTTATTTGCTATACTACTCTTTGTATTGCAAAATAAACAAAGGAGCAGTATTTATGACGAAAAAATATTGTGTAGATAAAATAAATTCGGCAGGAGGACTTGTGTTGTGAATCGTGAAAAATTAGGAAGCCGACTCGGCTTTATAATGCTTTCGGCAGGCTGTGCAATCGGTTGCGGAAATGTGTGGAAGTTTCCGTGGATGTGCGGACAATACGGTGGCGGAAGTTTTATGCTTGTGTACATCATCTGTCTTATTGTTTTGGGAATTCCGTGTTTGATAATGGAATTTTCGGTGGGCAGAGCGGCACAGACAAGTCCGATTAAAATGTACCGCAAACTTGAAAAGCCAAAGCAAAAATGGGGCGGTTTCGGTTGGGCATGCCTTGTGGGCAACCTTGCAATTATGGCTTTTTACACAGTTGTTTGCGGTTGGATAATTTACTACTTCATAAATTTTCTGACGGGTAACAACCGTGACCTCGGATTTACCACAATGATTGCAAATCCGTCAGTCAATGTTATTTTTATGATGATAACGGTTGTTATCGCCTTTGTTATACTCTCGTTCAACATTCAGGGCGGACTTGAGAGGATAACAAAATATATGATGATTGCTTTGCTTGCACTTATGATTGTGCTTGCAATCCACAGTCTGTTTTTGAGCGGTTCGGGTGAGGGTATGACATTTTACCTCAAACCCGACTTTTCAAAAATCAACGGTGATGTTGTTGTGGGTGCGATGAATCAGGCATTTTTCTCGCTGTCAACAGGTATGGGCGGTATGGCTATTTTCGGAAGTTATATCGGCAAAGACCATTCACTTATGGGCGAGGCAATCAATGTTATCTCTCTTGACACACTCGTAGCTCTGCTTGCAGGCATAATCATCTTCCCTGCCTGCTTTACTTACAACCTTGAAGTTAATTCAGGTCCGAACCTTTTGTTTGACACAATGGCAACCGTGTTCAACAATATGCCCGGCGGAAGAATATGGGGTTCGCTCTTCTTCCTGTTTATGGTGTTTGCGGCAATGTCAACCGTTTTGGGTGTTTGCGAAAATATTCTTGCAATGATTCGTGATTTGACAGGCTGGTCAAGAAGAAAAGGCAGTCTTATTTGCGGAATTGTAGTGTTTGTGCTTGCACTCACAACGGCTCTCGGATTCAGCGTTCTTCATTTTCAGCCGTTTGCAGAGGGTACAACATGGCTTGATTTTTGGGACTTCATTGTTTCCACAAATGTTCTTCCTCTCGGTTCTCTTGTGCTTGCTCTGTTCTGTTGCAACAAGTTCGGCTGGGGTTGGGATAACTTCATTAAAGAAGCCAACATGGGCATCGGTATGAAAGTGCGTTCGTGGATGAAACCGATTTTCAAATATGTAGTTCCTACAGCTATCGCATTTATCTATGTTTACGGACTCGTCACCTTTAAATGGCGATAAATAAAATTTGATACACAAAATAAAATCCGTATGGAGCAATCTTCATACGGATTTTTTCGGTTTAAATATTCATTTCCTTGTATTCTCTGGGTTTTGAATCCTACGGAATCGTAAAACTTCATTGCACCCTCGTTGAATTCCCAAACATCAAGTTCCAGCCTGTCAAAGCCTCTGTTCTTAGCCTCTTGTTTGCAGAAATTTATCAGCTTGGTTGCAACACCCATTCTGCGGAAGTTTTCATCAACTCCGAATTCGCAAATTTGATAGAATTCCCTTTGCAAACCGTACGGAGATTTTTCCTTGACTATGTATTCAACGGTTGCAAATCCGCATTCAATTTTCAATTAAAACATAAGCTTAAATCATCCAATACCAATACTTGTCCTGATTGTTTTCCGAAAGGTCGGGACTGAACTGGAGTTCGGGGTTTTTAATGCTTACTTTCATACCCTCAGTAATTGAGTTCACGATAAAGGCATTACCGCCGATTGTTGCACCCTTGCCGATTACGGTTTCACCGCCGAGGATAGTTGTACCCGAATAGATTGTAACATTATCACGGATAGTAGGATGTCTTTTGACACCTTTAAGCTGCTGACCTTTTCTTGTTGACAACGCACCGAGGGTTACACCCTGATAGATTTTTACATTCTCGCCTATCTCGGTAGTTTCACCGATTACAATGCCTGTGCCGTGGTCGATGAAGAAATACTTGCCGATTGTCGCACCGGGGTGAATATCAATCCCCGTAAGCCCGTGTGCGTACTCCGAAAGAACTCTCGGAATCATCGGGATTTTAAGTTTCCACAATTCATGTGCCACTCTGTAAACCGTGATTGCAAAAAATCCTGGGTAGCAGAGAATGATTTCATCCGTACTGTATGCGGCAGGATCGCCGTTAAAGGCCGCAACAACATCTGTTGCAAGGTTATCACGGGTTGACGGAATCTTTGAGAGAAACTCATAAACCAGCTTTTCTGACTTTTCCATAACCTCGTCATATGAAAGGTCGTTGCACTTTTCGCAGCCCTTTAAAGCCTTTGCAATCTGCTTTTTAAGGTTGTACTGAATAAATTCTATTCTGTCGCCTACAATATAGCCGATGTATTCTTCTCTTACTCTGTTCTTGTCAAAGTAGCCCGGAAACAACAGCTTGCGGATTTCTTCAAGCACCTGAATAAGCACAGATTTGTTGATAATGTTATCCTCCGAAAGTCTGCAAGTCTGTTCATGCTTTGAATAACTTTCGAGAATTTCATTGACTGTTTTATTTATATTATCATTCATATGAATACTCCTTTTTCAAAATCCTGTTTAATTCACTTACGGGAAGTCCGACAACATTAAAATAGTCGCCGTCAATCTTCTTTACAAGCAGAGAACCTTTGCCCTGTATTCCGTATGCACCTGCCTTGTCAAAAGGCTCGCCCGTTGCAATGTACTCCTCTATTTCCGAATCGGAAAGTTCAAAAAATTCAACAAGCGTTACATTGGAAAATGATTTTGCAACACCGTTTTTGACGGTACAACAACCCGTGATAACCTTGTGCTGTCTGCCCGAAAGCAGTTTTAACATATTCTCGGCATCTTCCCTGTTCTTAGGTTTGCCGAGCATTTTGCCGTCAACAAAAACTCCCGTGTCACAACCGATTACAATGTCATTTTCATAGCCGTTTTTTGAAATATGCAATGCCTTTTTGACGGCAAGATATTCGGGACGCTTTTCAAGCGGAACATTGTTCTCAACCGTTTCGTCAATGTCTGCGGGAACGATTTTAAAGTCGGTTGTTATAAAACTTAAAAGCTCTTTTCTTCGTGGTGAAGCAGATGCAAGTACAATCATAATCTATCTCCGTAAAATTACTTTTGACTATTGTAACATAAAACCGAAATAAATAAAAGGTGTTATACAAAAAACACAAAATGTACAGCAATAATCAGCTATTCGGATTGACCGCACTCCGTACTTTGTATTGACAATAATTTTGCAAAGTGTTATATTTAAGGACAGCGGTAATCCGCATTAATAAGCACAATTCAACGAAAGGAAATGAAATATATGGCTAACATTAAGCTTCCTGTTCCCCGTAACACTTCTTACAGGTTATCTCGGTGCAGGCAAAACTACTCTTATCAACCATGTCCTCGGCAATCAGGAGGGCTACAAGTGTGCCGTTATCGTAAACGATATCGGTGAAGTAAACATTGACGCAGAGCTTATTCAAAAGGCAGGCGTTGTTACTCAAAAGATACAAACCTTGTTCCGCTTACAAACGGCTGTATCTGCTGTACTTTGAGCGTTGACCTTATCAACCAGATTACAGACCTTGTAAAGTCAGGCAAGTTTGACTACATTCTCATTGAGGCAAGCGGTATTTGCGAACCACTTCCGATTGCACAGTCAATCTCAGTTCTTGAGGGCGATAAGGAAAACAATATACCCGAGCTTGTCCGTCTTGACAACATTGTTACAGTTGTTGACGCACTCCGTATGGCAACGGAATTCGGCCATGCGGTGATGATCTCCTCAAGGAAGATGTTGACGAAGAGGATGTTGAAAGCCTTCTTATCCAGCAGATTGAGTTCTGTTCAACGATCATCCTCAACAAGGTTGACAAGGTAACAGAGGAACAGCTCAAGAGAGTTAAGGCTATGATTAAGACACTTCAGCCAAAGGCACGAATTATTGAATCACAGTTCGGCAAGGTTGAAGTTAAGGATATTCTCGATACAAAGTGCTTTAATTTTGAAGAAACAGCCGCATCTGCAGGTTGGGCTCAGATTTATGATAAGGATGAAGATGACGAGGATACAGACCGTCACGGTCATCATCACCACCATCACCACCATGATGAAGACCATGACGAACACGAGCATCACGACCATGACCATGATGAGGACGGTCTTGACCACTCTCATTGCGACCACGAACACGGTCATTGCTGTCACCACGACCACGATCATGAGGACGGCGAAGAAGAGTACGGCATCGGTTCATTTGTTTACCACCGCATTCGTCCTTTCAATCAGGACAAGCTCCAACAGTTTGTTGAGAACTGGCCAAAGAGCGTAGTCCGTGCAAAGGGTGTTCTCTGGTTTGATGACAAGAGAGAAGATGTTTATGTATTCGAGCAGGCAGGCGTTCGATTACTGCTACGGAACAGGGCAAGTGGCTTGCCGCATTCCCAAAGAAACAGCAGAAGCTCTATCTTGCAGAGTATCCAGATATGGCTGAAAAGTGGGACGAAAAATACGGCGACAGAGAAATCAAGCTTGTATTCATCGGTCAGCATATGGACAGGCACGCAATTATTGATGCACTTGATGAGTGTCTTTCAGACTGATAAAATCTTATAAAATTAAGGGCAACGGAATTCCGCGCCCTTGTTTTTTGGTTGGATATAAAAAACGGCAGTCCGATTTGGACTGCCGAAATTTTTGCACCGTTAAGTTTTATTACTTTGATGACTCTGAATTAGAAGATTCGGGCTTGAAGTTAGCGTCAAATGTGAAAACGAGCTTTGTGCCGTCTTTTTCCATTGTAATAACACCGTCTTTGAGTGTGTATGGAATGCTCTCGCTCCCTGCTGTAAAGTTCTTGTCATCGTATGTGAGTTCCTGCTCCTGACCGGCTGCAGAAAGCTTAGCCTTGCCGTCTTCTTTAAGAAGAATGTAGCCTTTGTCCATACCGACAGCGGCAAGAGTACTGCTGTCAAAGCTCATACCGCTCGCTTCTGCACTTGTAAGCTTGTAATAGCCGAGTGTTGAATTACCGCAAGCTGTAAGTGAAAGCACCATAAGAAGTGCCATAACAGCCGCAACGCTGATTGTGAAAATTCTTTTCATTTGTTTTTCCTCCGTTTTCCCTATCGGGATTTCTCATTTTTTCAGGCTTTGTGCCTTTGTCAGTGAATGACACGATTATTATAGCACAATGGCATAAACTTTTCAAGGTTATTTGTAAAAATATGTAAAAAAGCACCCTTTCGAGTGCTTTCCTCACCTAATATTCAGTTATCAGTTGAACCTTGACAAAAATGCCTGGGTTCTTGGATTTTGCGGATTGTTGATTACCTGTTCGGGAGTGCCCTCTTCGGCGATTACACCGTCAGCCATAAAAATGATCTTGTCGGCAACATCTCTTGCAAACTCAATTTCGTGAGTTACAACAATCATTGTGCTGTCGGAGGTTTTAAGACTGCGGATAACATTAAGCACCTCACCCGTGAGTTCGGGATCAAGTGCGGAGGTAGGCTCGTCGAAGCAGAGCACATCGGGATTGAGTGCAAGCGCTCTTGCAATTGCAACACGCTGTTGCTGACCGCCGCTGAGGTTACAAGGATATGACTCGCTCTTTTCGGAAAGTCCTACCCTTTCAAGCAAAGACTTTGCATTGCTCTTGATAATTTCAAGAGCCTCTTTATAGCTTTTTGCGCCCATATATTCGCCTGTCTGCTTTATCTGCTCTTTTGCGGCAAGCTTTGGAGCAAGCATAATATTCTCGATAACCGTATACTGCGGAAACAGGTTAAATGACTGGAACACAAGTCCGAAGTGAAGTCGTCTTTTCCTGATTTCGCTGTCACTCTTTGCAGAGCTGTCATTGCTGTCAAAAAGCACTTTGTCATTGACGGAAATCTTGCCGTTGCCCGGAGTTTCAAGAAAATTAAGACATCTCAACAGCGTAGTCTTGCCCGAACCCGATGAGCCGATAATCGCAAGCACCTCGCCCTTTTTAAGAGAAAAGCCGATATCTTTCAAAACCTCTGTTTTGCCGTAGCTTTTACGGATGTTTTCAACATTTAACAAAGACATAACCTTTCCCCTTAACCCTTGTAGTAATCAAGCTTTTTCTCGATAAATGAGAAAAGCAAGGTAAGAATTCCGCAGAATGCGAGGAAGAATACTGCCGAATAGAAAAGCGGCCAGATGAGTCCCTGCATTGAGAAGTCCTTTGCTCTCATAAGAATTTCCGGAATGGCGATAACGCTTGAAAGCGAGGTATCCTTTACAAGAGTAATAATTTCGTTGCCCATGGGTGCAGTAATTTTCTTTACAACCTGCAAAAGCACAACCTTAAAGAAAATCTGACCCTTTGTCATGCCAAGCACCTGACCTGCCTCATACTTTCCCTTTGGAACAGACTCGATGCCGCCACGGAAGATTTCAGAAAAATATGCGGCATAATTGATTATAAATGCGATAAGTGCGGCGTTCATTCGTGCAAATGTCACACTGCCGTTTGACACCAGCGGCGGAACATAGAACACTACGAAAAGCTGGAGCATCAGCGGAGTACCTCTGATTATCCACACAAATGTTTTTGTCAGCCATTTTAACGGCTTGAATTTTGACATTGAACCCATTGAGATAATAAGTCCGAGCGGAATTGCCGCAAGCAGGGTTACAATGAAAATTATACAGTTTTCGCCGAATCCCTCAAGCAACTGACCGCTTACATTAAAAAATTGATCCATTTTATATACCACTCTATCCAAGTATTTTCAGTTTTGAATATATCAAAAGGCTTACAAATTTGAACCTGTAAATTTATAATCAATAAAAAGCACAACGGGCGAACATAGTCCGCCCTGTATGTACAAGCTTATTTTAATTAAATTATTTCTTTTTTACAAGAAGAAGATCCTGAAGGCTGTACTTCTCTGCAATCTTATCGAGTGTGCCGTCATCGGCAACTGCCTGAATAGCATCGTTAAGCTTTTTGAGTGTTTCGGGGCTGTCCTTACGAAGTGCAATACCGTACTGCTCAGGTGAAAAGTCCTTGCCGTCAACAACCTTGAGGTCAGCGTAGTCAGAACCGCTCTTGAGTGTACCGATTGACATTACATAGTCGATAACCGCAACATCTGCTGTGCCTGACTTAACCTCGAGAAGAGCCTTAGCCTGTGCGTCAACAGAAACATACTTTGCACTTGAGAAGAACTCGTCTGTCTGAGCAACAGTTTCACCTGCTGACTTCTTCTCTGCAACTACTGTTTTATCCTTGAGGTCATCTGCTGATTTGATTTTGTCTGCAACATCAGATTTTGCAACCATAACCTGCTTGTTTTCCATATAAGGAGTTGAAATATCCATTGTTGACTTTCTGTCGTCATCAATTGTAAGGCCGTTCCAGATGCAGTCGATTGTCTTTGAGTTAAGCTCAACCTCTTTTGAATCCCAGTCAATTTTCTGGAACTTTGGAGTAACACCCATTTTCTCGCAAACTGCCTCTGCAAACTCAGTTTCAAAACCTGTAAGCTTGCCGTCTGCATCAAGGTAGTTCATCGGCTCAAAATATGTAACACCGATAACAAACTCTCCCTTGTTTGAGATATAATCCCAGTCTGTTGCAGAAGAACCGCAACCTACAAAAATTGACGCTGACATTGCACCTGCAAGAAGTAATGAAAGTAACTTTTTCTTTTTCATAATTATTCCTCCGTAATCTGATATACTCTCTACCTATGTTCTGCAAATCGCCTTGCAAAACAATCTCTGTATATTATACATTAGTGCGTTAGCAAAGTAAAGTGTTTTCGAGAAATTTGCCGAAGAATTTTATTCCAACCGCAGGCATATTATTGCATAAAAGAATTATTCTTTCAAGAGGTGATTAATTTGTCGGGAAATCACAATAAAAATCACTTTGCGGCGGCATACATAAGGGTGTCAACCGAAAATCAAACTGAGCTTTCACCGTCAAGTCAGCTAAAAATCATCAGAAAATTTGCAGATGAAAAAGGCTATCGATTGATGAGGATTTCATTTTTCGTGACAACGGAATTTCGGGAAGATATGCCGACAAGCGGCCTGAATTTAACCGAATGATAAGCCTTGCAAAGCAAAAGCCTCCCCTGTTTTCAGCCGTACTTGTCTGGAAATTTTCACGATTTGCCCGCAATCAGGAGGAAAGCATTTTCTATAAATCGCTGTTGAGAAAAAACGGAATTGAAGTCATCAGCGTGTCCGAACCCGTTGATGACGGTCCCTTCGGAAAGCTGATTGAACGCATTATCGAATGGTCGGACGAATACTATTCGATTCGGCTTTCGGGTGAGGTAAGGCGAGGAATGACCGAAAAAGCCGAGCGTGGCGGCATCGTCAGCATTGCACCTTTCGGCTATAAAGTGACAGACGGAAGGCTTGTGGTTGACACTGAAAAAGCCCGAATTATCAGTAAAATTTTTGCCGATTTTTTGAATAATAAAGATATAAATATGATTTGTGACAACTTAAATTCGTCAGAAATCAGAACCGCCAAGGGCAACCGCTGGGATTGCCGTGCCGTTGAATATATTCTGCAAAATCCCGTTTATATCGGCAAAATCAGGTGGAATCCAATCTGCAAAACAGGCAGAGATTTCTATAACGAAAATTTGATAATTTCAAACGGGACTCACGAACCGATTGTTGATGAAGTAATTTTTGAACAAACAAGGCAAATATTATTCTTGCAAAGAATAATAGGTAAAGAACATTCCCATAAACAAACCGAAATTAGACACCTTATTCAAAATCTTGTCAAGTGTTCAAACTGCAATTCAACCCTCGTTCCGATTAAAAATAATTTTCTCCAATGCTCCGCCTACATTCACGGCAACTGCCATTCATCGCACAGCGTAAAAATTGAAAAGATTGAAAAAGTTGTAATTAAAGCAATCAATATTCTTATAAAGAACAATTTAATTAATGACGCTTTCACGATTAAAGAAACTTATCCCTTAAAAACGCAAAACGACTTACTATCCATAATTACAAAAAGAATAATATTTGACCGCAAAGCCTCCCACCTCAACATATTTCTCAGTCAAAATAAGTAACATTCTGCCATACGGCGGTCCGGACGGTGAGTTGGGTGCGTCATTGCGATATCTGAGTCAACGATTTGCAATGCCCTTGCCGGAACTCAAAGGCACTCTCACCGACATAGGCACAGAAGAACTTAATCATCTTGAAATGATCGGTGCAATAGTATATCAGCTGACGAAAGACCTCACCGAGGATGAAATCAAGGAACAGGGATTTGGTGACTATTTTGTTGACCACACAACCGGAATTTTCCCACAGGCGGCAGCAGGTTTTCCCTATACAGCTGCATCAATGCAGGTTAAAGGCGATCCGATAACCGATCTGCACGAAAGTATGGCGGCTGAGCAAAAAGCCCGAACAACCTACGATAACATCCTCAGATTCTGCGATGACTACGATGTAAAAGATCCGATTCGCTTTCTGCGTGCCCGTGAGGTTGTCCACTACCAACGCTTCGGCGAAAACCTCCGCCTCTTAACCGATAAACTCAACGAAAAGAACTTCTACGCCTTCAACCCCTCATTCGATAAAAAATGCTTTAAAAATGAATTGAAAAAGAAAAAGTGACACTAAAAAAATCGTCCAAACCTGAAAATCTAACCTCAAGTTTGGACGATACATATTACGCTATTTTATTTACACAAATCAATCCATGATTTTGTGTCTTTTATATTTACCAGTTTATTGAGTTCCTCCCAAATATCTTTTTTCTCAAGTCCATAATACATTGGAAGTCTTAAAAGTCGTTCGCTTTCTTTTGTTGTATATTTATCCTCACCATGAAATCTGCTAAACTGCTGACCTGCTGGAGATGAATGGAGGGGGGATGTAATGGAATACAGCACCTATTCCGTTTTCTTTCAGAAAAGCAATAAGTCTTGAACGCTCCTCAAGGTCCTTTGTTTTTATGTAAAACATATGGGCATTATGAACACAACCCTCGGGAACAACCGGTAAATCTATACAACCTTTCTCTTTCAAAGGCGTAAGAAGTTCATAGTATGTATTCCATGACTGAAGTCTGTCATTATTAATTATGTCAGGATTTTCAATCTGTGCATAGAGGTAAGCACAATTACGTTCGCTCTGTAGATATGATGAGCCCAAGTCAACCCATGTGTATTTGTCTACCTGACCTCTGAAAAATTTAGTTCTGTTAGTTCCTTTTTCACGGATAATCTCCGCTCTTTCAACATTTTTCTCATGATTTACGAGGACAGCTCCACCCTCGCCCATGCTGTAATTCTTTGTTTCATGAAAACTGTAACAGCCAAAATCTCCGATCGAACCGAGTGCTCTTCCTTTATAAAAGCCCATAACACCCTGTGCGGCATCTTCAACAACAACAAGGTTGTGTCTTTTGGCGACATCGCATATGGTGTCCATCTCACAGGCAATGCCACCGTAATGAACAGGAACAATAGCCTTTGTTTTTCAGTAATCGCATCTTCAATAAGATTTTCATCAATATTCATTGTATCAGGTCTTATATCAACAAATACGATAGTTGCACCTCTTAATACAAAAGCGTTTGCAGTTGAAACAAAGGTGTAAGAAGGCATAACAGCCTCATCACCCGGCTTAATATCAGCGAGCAATGCCGCCATTTCAAGTTCAGAAGTACCAGAAGTTGTCATAAGCGCCTTTTTAGCGCCCGTCATTTCTTCAAACTTTACATTACACTTCTTTGTAAACTGACCGTCACCGCAAATTTTGCGACTGTCAATTGCCTGTTTTATATACTTGTCCTCTTTGCCGATATACGGCGGTACATTAAACGGAATCATACCTACATCTCCTAAAAACTAATATCACAAATTATCTTTCAAATAAGTTATTGCACTCTCTCTGTAAGTTTTCAAAAGTTTCAAAATATTCAATTTATCTATTTCCTCTGTGCATACATCTTTAATATTGCTTGCATCATTAACTGTGCGACTGCTCAAACCAAACTTTTCCAATAAATCTGATAATTTTTCTATATTGCTTGGCCTTATTAAAGTTGCAAATGGAATCTGGTATTTTATTGAAAATACCGTTCCATGGAAAGTATCAGTAATCACATAATCTGCATTTTTTATGTATGCCAAAAGTGTAAAAGGATCAACATTTACATATAAATCTGTAAATGATTGTTTGACCCCTATTGACAATGTTTTTTTACCTTTTGAATGTGCAAAGGCTTGTATTGCCTCCGCCTCAATTTTATTTATTCTTTCTGAATATGCATAAACAACAATATAGTTTGACAAATCGACATCTATGTTATCTACTTCATTTGAAAAATCATACAGCAACACTGGGTCTATAGAATCAATAGGATCAATTGCTGTCAAAGTTTTTATTATATCATGGCTATTTTTATCCCGCACAGAAATAGCATCAAACTCTTTTAACAAATTAGATATTTCTGTTGTTTTTCCGTATTTATCCAGCTTTTCGATAGTGGTAGAACCAAATGATGCCGCATAAGTAATCAACTTTTCAGCACTATTTTCATATCCGAAAAGCTGAGGGCTGTAACCGACATCTAGATTTGACTGTGTACAGTTGAACACCTCATCACTTCCGATTACAAGCACATCAAGTTTAGGAGAATATACTCTTTCATCAGTAACTCCTAATATTGGCAGCCACTCATTTTGAAAAGTATGACAAAAATTTGAAAAGGCTTTTGATGAATCTATGGATTGTTTTCTATTCATCCTGTATGGCGGTGAAAAAAATACTTTCATCATTCTCTTAAACTTACTTTCAAATTTCTGATTAGAAGAAATGCTTTCTGATACTAACGGTTTACCTACTCTGTAATCAACGAAAGTTACAGTATGCCCCATATTCTGAATTGTCTTTTTTAAGCCATATGCTTGAAGGAAAGAACCATAATTGATTATTCTCTGCATCGACATTATACCAATGTTCATACCCTATCTCCTAAGTAGTTTGTTTATATACGCTCTTGCTAAATTTTTTATTTCATTTTTTTTGACGATTGTCTTTTGTTTTTTTATTTCATCTGAATAAACTGCTTCTGCCGCCTTTTCAAAACCATAATTCTTGTACATATTCAAGAATTTATCTCGATGCGGATTCATTTTTGAAGGATAATTCAACTGTGCATTACCTTCTATTGCTTCATCAACAGGTCTCTCTTCGCAAAAACATTTATTTTTAACCCTATCAAAAAAAGAAACACCCTTTTTAGTGTTGATCAATACAACTGAAACAGCGCCCGAGTATCCATGTTTAAAAGGTTCTTTTAAACCGAGTCCCCAGAAATCTCCGATAGTAATATCTGACACTCTTTCATTGCAGGCATATTTACAATCATAACACGAATCATAATATGTTAATGCCTCAAAAAACGACAACAAATATGTATCAAGATTTTTATGCATCGAAACAAATGGTTTTACTGTATTTGAGGATTTTAGTGAAAAATAAAATTCATTGTCCTGTCTAAATCTGATTTCATCAGCTTTTCTGCTTTTTTTATTTTCGAAATAATGTATATGTTCATCAAGATACACCTGAGGCGGAGTTCCGTGACATATTATATCCACAAGTATCAGATTTCTAAAGTCAATCTTTAAGTATGTGCGCAATGCCGCTACCTGACATGGCAGTCCAATGAAAATAACTTCATATCCATCTTTTAGTTGATTTTTGATGTCAAGAAAAGTACTTCCCATTTTGCTATGTACATATTTTGAATTTTTAAATTTGAGAATGTTATTGTCATCATAACCTTTTATCACCACTTTCAGGTCACTATCATACACCGCACCGTAACATATACCTTTATTCTTTAAAACCTCATTATAAAAGACCGATGCCGCACCGCCTGATGTGCTTGTTTTTCTATCTTCGAGTCGCTACTCCAGACAGCATATGCCTTTTGCGGAATATTCCCATTTAACTCATTAAGAACATGACATGATTTTCTACATAAGCCACAATCTACACATTTTGCATCGTCTATTCTAGGATAGCAAAATCCGTATTCATTTGTTTCAAAATATATCGCGTTTTGGGGACACGATACCGTACACGCACCACATGAAGTGCATTTTTCCTTTTGACATAACTGCATAATGTATCCTTTCTAAACGAAATTACTTGTTGTGACCAGTTAATATTTTTTCTTTTAAATACCTTGCTTTATCAATACAAAAGTTTATTACACAGTATTCCGGAGAGAATGATTTTATTTTTCTGTACTGTTCACATATACTCAATCTTCTATCTCTTATCCAAAAATAAGTATAATTATTTTTCAATCTTTTTAATGCAGTTTCATAATTTTCATCTGCTCTTTTATTATATTTTAAAGCGACATTTTTTATCATCTGCAATCTTTTTACCGCATCTTCAGCATTACCTCTTGCAAAATCTGACATAAGCGTATTTTCTGATAATTTTGTATAATGATACAGATGCGCAGAAAAAGCATAAACAAACTCTGTATCAGATTTTTCAAAATATTCTACTGAAAATCTTAAGTCCTCACCCATCGACAAATTCTCGTCAAACCGGACATTGAACTTTTCAATAATCTGCATATCAAACAGTTTATTCCACAATGCGGTAAGGTAAAGCTCTGCATTAAGCTTAAAGGCGTCGCCCAGACTTACCTTTTCTTCTCCGCCGCTCCAAGAATATTTAACAGGTTTGCAATGATTAACCTCATCGTGATATATAAATCCACAAATTGGCACTGTATTATACTTTTTAAAATTATTCAACAATTGTTCAAGGTAATCGGGTTCAACATAGTCATCACTGTCTACAAAACAAATGTAATCTCCCTTTGCTTTTTCAATCCCATTATTTCGTGTCGCAGAAACGCCTACATTATAGGGATTATCTATAGCAATTACATTAGAATATTCTGACTCATACTGTTTACATATACTGCTGCTGTTGTCTTTTGAACAATCGTTTACCAGAATTATTTCCGTATTTTTTAAAGTTTGTCCAATGAGAGAATCCACGCATTTTTTCAGCGTTTTCTCAGCATTATAAACTGCTACAACTATACTTATTTTATCCATAATCACTCAAAAACGCTTTCCTGATTGCTTTGATTAGAATTCCATCTTTGTAATAACGCCTGCCCTGTATTATATCCGGCAGATACTCACAATTCTCGTATTGAGAAAAATAAACCGAGTCTTCACATTCATACACTTTGTTATTTACAAAGAGAATCTTCGGATATTTAATCTTTTTGAAATTTTCGAAGTCCTCTTTTGAGAACCCATTCTGTTCAACCATAATTACAAATATTTTTTTTTGGATTAACCCTTTTCTTTCTATCTTCCCATTTTTGTAAAGCATCTTCACACGAATCATAGTGCATAAAAAATATCTTTATGTCATCAAGTGTTCCAATCGGATACTTCTCACCCATTTCAACTACAGGTGTAAAAGATAAATAATAATCAAGATCATTTACAAATTTAATAAAATCGCTTGCTGTAAAAAAGAGATTTACCGTAGGAGTTAAGAATTTGCAATTCATATCATGATAAAAAGTTCCGCCGATACAATTCATAGATATAAGCGAAATATCAGACAAGTACACTTTGCCTTGCAGCTTTTTAATCATAACTTTATTTCTGATTATATTGTAATACTCGGTTAATTTCATAGCTAACTCACTCGAATAATATCAGATTTTTGTTTTCTTCGAACCGTTCTGTACCCTTTTTTTTAGAAAATTTATTAAAGACTTTAATCAGAATTCCAGTTTGTTTATAAGGATTTTTTAATCAAAGCGTTTAATTCTTCGCTTACATCAGTCAATTGTGACCTATAGAAAAGTAAAGAATCGGACAATTTATTGTAATATGTCTTTCGAAGTTTCGGAAATCTACTGCTTACATATTCATATCTCTCAACAAAACAATCTATTCGATCATAAATCAATCTATTTTTCGCATTATTATTCATAACGCTTGATTTTCTCATTCTGTAAAAATAAAAGGGCTCTGTAGTATTTACAATCCTTTTTGCATTACATACAAGCTTATATGTAAAAAACTCATCATCAATTTTTCTGCCTACTGGAAATCTTATGTTATCTAATAATGAAGATCTAAAAAGCTTATTCCAAAAAACAGCAAACTTCCAATCAGATAAAAAGTGTTGCAAATATTTTTGCCGGGTTAACACTGTGCACGATTTTTTTGAGAGTGGAATACTGCCTCATGATAATTTTATTTACATACACCTGCTTAAATAAACATTGCACAATATCAGAATCATATTGTTTCATCAAAGAAACCATTTTTTCGTACATCGACAAATCTATATAATCATCACTGTCAATTATTGAAAAGTATTCACCTTCAATCAATTCAAGACCTGTGTTTTTAGCGGCACCTGCACCCTGATTCTCTTGATGAACAACTGTAATACGACTGTCTTTCTTTGCGAATTCATCACAAATTTTGCCCGAATTGTCAGATGAGCCGTCATCCACAAGAATAATCTGTAAGTTCTTGTAGGTTTGATTTACAATTGAATCAAGACATTCTCTCGATATATTTTTCAACATTATATACTGGTACAATTACCGAAATAAGCGGTTTTTCTTTCATTACAATTCACTCTCATTAACATAGATATTTACCAACAAGCGGAACCTTTTTCATAATATAAACTATAATTCTTTGCGAAAATAAATGTAATCAACGAAACAATCAGTATTGAAACGGATTTAGCACAAAATGAAAGTGAAACTCCCACATTGTGTAACACTTTTAAAATCAGCACATGGATTAAATATATTCCGTATGTAAGCCCCGACAATGAAGTGATTACTCTTTTGAATTTGTCACTGAATTTATGCTTTGAAACAACATCTGTAAAAAATAGGAATACACCCATACTCATAAATACAATATTAGGGTTTGAATACCCCCAGAACACCGATTTTGAATCCAAACAATGGATTCAAAAGACACAAAACAATGACTGAATAAACAAAGCCTACTACAGACAATGAATAGATACACTTTTTGATTTTTGCAGAAATATCGTGTAAAAAAAGGTAATGCCCTATTACAAAATAAAACATATAACCTGCAAAAAAATACAATTCCATATACTTGTTTATGTATGCCACATATCCCGGGAACATCGGTATAGAAAAGCTAGAAACAAACGGAACAATTGAGAAAAATATAAACATCATCAAAATCCAGTACCTGAGTTTTTCTCATCAAGCGTATTTATAAGATGCTTGATAATCGGCAATGTCATATAAATCCCTATTGTAACGAGAATATACCATGTATGTAATTCTCCTGACAGGCAGTAGCTCGCAAAATACTTGAATTTTTCAATAAAAGAATCGCCTGCATCATAGAAAGAGTTGTATAATGCATAAATGCATGACCAAAACGCATAAGACACTGCAAGTCTGAAAATACACTTAACATATAGCTCTTTTATTGGAATATCCTTGTTTTTATCAAGAAACATCACACCGCTTACCATTAGGAAACATGGAACTGCCCATCTTGCTACAATAGAATACAACGAGGAAAATGAACTATATATACTAAACGCACCGTTGGTTGGGTTGTCATCGCAAATAACTATAGGATAACGATTACACAAAAGCATGCAAATACACGCATAAGATCATAATGAATCAATCTGTTTGAAATTGTTATGTTTTTGCGGTTACCCATATCATACACCTTTCTTATTTTTCGTTAACTTTGAAATAACTTTTCTGAACGGTGAAGTAAATAAATTTTCTCATATTGATTCATGCTCAAAAAGTACACCGAAATGCAGTATACCACAGCAACTGCAATAACTTCACTCAAAAAAATATACCAATTATACGACTTTACAAATATATTAAATATCACACCCAATGAAAAGGGAATCAGTACACCGGGCAACATTTTCAAAATGTTTTTCCAGAAAACAAGTACATTAACACCAACTTTATTCTGATAATAAATATTCATAAACACAACCTGTCCCAAAACCATAGAAAGAAATGTTGCAGAGCCAATTGCTGCAATTCCTCCAAGTCCCGGATTGAAACATGGCTGAGAAAAATATATTGCTGCAGGAATTGTCAATCCGGCATTGAGCAAGCTAATTAAGAAATACACTATTGATCTTGCTTTATGAAGATTCTTTGCCTTTTGAATTTCGAGACCAATATTTTGCATAAGGGGAACATAAGGAGCAAGCATCAACAATAACGCAATCCAAAACGCATATTCATAATTTTCTCCTGCCCACAATGCAATGAACTGTTGTCCAAGGGTAGAAAAACCAACAATTATCAATGTTAGAATAAGGAACTGAACTCTGCCAACCTTAATAAAAAGCTGATTAAGTTCATAATCAGGAGATACATTGTTAACTTTGGCATTTGCAACTATTTTGTTAATTGAAGGAGCAAAAACACTCGAAATGTATGTGCTGCTGCTGTAAAGATATGTACTCAAGTTAGCACCTACGGTATAGATTGCAACCGCAACTGTGCCTGAAGTGATGCCCAACACTAATCTGTCGGTATTATTAGTTATCAAATCTGTTATTTGGTTTAACATCAGAAAACTTGAAAAAATAAATATTGACTTAAATACACTCAGTTTGAGGTGTCGAAAGAAAATCTCATTTCAAGCTTCTTATATGCATAAATCAAGTAAGCCAGATATGTGAGCAACGCAATTACAAGTCCTATAACTGAAATTGAAACAGCTTTTGGAATAAAAGAAATAACAATCAGATTTATTATAGGGTTAAAAATGGTAGTTATGAGAGCTATTATTCGTAAGAATAGATATTTTTCATATGACTGAATAAACATCATAACCGGTATGAACAGAAAAGTGAATACCGTGTTAATTATAGTAAGTAACATTATCCACTTAATCTGAACTAATTCATATGCGGTAAGGCTCTTATCATAAATTGAATCTGAAAAGAACAATAAAGCAGCACCAACAATAACTACAAGCAACGAAAATAACGAAAACAACAATATAAATGTTCCGTTCAGTCTTTTCTCGCCTTCTTTATCGCCCGTTGCTCTGTACCCCATAACAAATTTCATATATGCACCGGTTACACCGAATGACAATAACGAAAGACATGAAGTAAGTGAATTTGCAGTACCAAAAAGTCCATACTCACTTTGCCCGAGAATTCTGAGCATTATTGGGGTATAGAGTATTCCTACCAATGTAGATAATCCTAGCTGGATATAAGATAACATTACCCCAGCTTTTCTTTGATTTAATGCCATAACTTTATCTTTTCCCTTAAAATGTAATAAACCTTTTCTTTGAAGTTAAGTTTTTTATAATAATCTTTTTCATCAATTTTATGAATTAAATCAATAAAATCTGTTTTACCGAATTTTTTATAAAAAGCATCACTGTATTTCCCTTTGGCAACAGGAGTTACTAAGCACGGATTCTCCTTAATAATTTGTTCTAAAGGTGTGTCCATAGAAAATAACTTATCACTGATTTTTTCAAAGAAACTTTGCCCTTTGGAGGAGTTCAATAGCACTACCGAAACACCATTGTCATCAGAAACATCATAATACTTGTCAAATCCCCAATAATCACCCAATGAAATATCTGAAACACGGGGCATTTTCTTAAAATTGCACTCATAGCAACAAGGTCTTAAATATAGATTATGTTTTAAATAACCAATCATATACTCATCAAGCCATCGTTCTTTTCGATAAAATGATCCATCTTCAAGAGAAATCTTAGTTGTTGAACTATTCCAGCCTAAATCCTTATTTCTAAACTGAACTTCTGTAATTTTCGATTTGGTATGTCTTTCAACTGATTTAAGATAGTCTATATATACTTTTTGACTAATTACTCCTCTACAAACCAAATCAATTGTCAAAAGTTTCTCATAATCTTTTAGTAAAAATTTTTTTAAACCGGCAACCTGACATGGTGTACCTACAAACATAACATAATTATCTTCATAAAGTAACTTTTTTATTTTAACAAATAAATCAGACAACTCACTTTGTGCATATTTGGTTTGTCTGAGTTTATTTATATCTTTTTATCGAGAAATTATCGTGTGCTGAATTCTAAAATTTTCAACAAACTCAGCTGCCACTATATAACCACCATTTGAAATAAATTTTTCAGCTATTGCTGAAAAGACTCCACCTGATGTACTCTTTACTCTTATATCATTATCCAAATTCCATGCAGCTTTAACAATCGGTTCGGCATAGCTATTATCTGTACACAACGTGTTTATTTCAGGGCATACTTTCTCACAAAGGTTACAATTAACACATTTGTCAACATTAACAGTCGGATACTTAAAACCTGAAAAGTCTTCTTTCAAAGTTATTGCTTTTTTAGGACAGATGCTATAACAAGCGCCACATCCGGTACAATTAGCTTTGTCGTTAATTGAAATCATCGTGTTTATCCTTTCAAAATAAATATTCCCTCAAATATAAAATACAATAAAAGGTTATTTTAAATTTCTAAGTTCACCGACTGCAATGCCTGCCTTTTTCTTGTATTTAGGAATTATATCGTTCAAAGTATTTTTTATTTGGCTTTCATTATTGACAATGTATTTAAAAGCTTCTTTAAGCTCAGAATCATTTTTCATATTCTGGACAGAAACAACATAGTTTTCGCATGTACCGAATAAATCTGTTGCAATACCTCTTGACTTGATTGAATAACCTACTACAAGAGTCGGAACACAAGTTGAATACGCCGCAATAGTTGCATGTGTTCTTGCACCTACGAAAAACCTACATCTGCTGATAAAGCCTTTTAATTCTTCACAATTGTGATCTTCAAGCAAAATCACTCTGTTTGTATCTTTAAATTTCTGATACAAAGAATTAAGAGGTTTTCTATCGTTATTGTACTCCCACACAACATGGGGAATCAAACAGATACTCATATCAGTTTCGGACAAAATGTACTCAATCAACTTTACATAGTTGTTAAATGCAATACTGTCACCATTCTCGTAATCGTTAATAAGAGGACTAATATTAATACCTACAGTATTTCCTTCAACAAATCCTTTTGGAAGCGGAAGTTCTTTTTTATTAAGCAAAAATGCGGGATCTGCAACCTGAACAGCGAAAATACCGTAATTCTTAAGCACCTCATAAGAAAGCGGTTCTCTAACGGTGATTAAGTCAAAACCTTTCAAATCCTCAACAACTTCGGGAGTCATAAATTCTTCTTCAATTGAACAACCCCAGAACACATTTTTTCTACAATACTGTCTTATCTCTTTGTCAAGCTCAACTCCCTGTTTAGCAGACCACGGATAGCAATAATTGTCACCGCCTATTGAAATTGCGACAGAATCCTTGAAAAGCTTTTTTATAAACAATTTATGTAAAGCATCGCTTTTTTTTAAGATTTTAAATTTAAAATATGTCCACAAAAATGAAGGGCTTTTCTTGTTCACTTCATCTGTTGCGACAATTCCGTCAACAACCCCTGAAACACCATACTTGTAATCCTCTGACACATTTTGCGACCAAAGAATTACATCTGAACCGGTTGCATCTTTTGCAATTTTAGTTGTAGTCCTGACAAGTGCCTCACATCCGTGATTTCCACTTCCGCCATGCATATACAATACTGTTTTCATAAAAACCTCATTAAAATCCAATTTTAAAAACTGATTTTATCTTACAGCAAAGACAAAAATTAAACTTTGCAAGCACAAAATATTTTTAGAACTGTCTTTTATTGTATTTATTTCATCAAAAGACAAATTACAATTCTTTTTATACTTTTTTATTATGCTGAGAGCCTTTTTCTTACCTGCACCTGACATAAATTTCAACACAGACTGATAAGCAAACATACATGAACCATACAAATCAATCTTTGCTTGCGTACTGAGTTCAGGAAAATTGTTCTCAATATATTTTTGCCGGTTAGCTTTGCCCTCAAGTGCATCTAACCTGCGAATATTATAGCCAACGCCCATAATACTGCTGTTTCTCTGGAAATAATAATACATAGTTTTATTGAGCTTTGAAACCTTGTTTGCTCTGCCAAATACCCGATAAGTCCAAAATTCATCCTCATTCAGCTTACCGACAGCATACGGAATATCTTTGACAAGTTCTGTTTTATAAAGCTTGTTCCAGACATGCTGATGAAACGGATTTTCCGCAATCAACGCAGACATTGCGTCCTGAGCATCATATGTTTTTTCCAATAAATCATCGTTAAACTCATCAAAGTGGTTATCCTCATAGAATTTTACAACACTGCACTCAGCAATATCGCTGTTTTCTTTGTTCATAACATCCAACAGACATTCAAAAAAGTCATCAGACACATAGTCATCGCTGTCAATAAAGCTGATATACTCACCTGTTGAAACAGCCATTCCTGCATTTCTGGCATCGGAAAGTCCACCGTTATTTTTATGAACAACCTTGATTCGGCTGTCTTTTTCGGCATAATCATCACACATCTGAGGACAAAGGTCAGGTGAACCGTCATCAACAAGGATTATTTCAAGATTTTTATATGTCTGATTTACAATACTATCAACACATCTTGCAAGGTATTTTTCAACATTATAAATCGGAACTATTACACTTATCAGCGGGTTCATAATAAACTTCACCTATTCATACAATTTTTTTCTGAAAATGCTTTGAATAAAATCTATACATTGGATCAAATAAAAAGGCAAATAAGTAATTACATTTCCAAGAAATCTTGTTTTCTTGCTCAAAGAGAGATTCTATTCTTCTTATTGACAATAATATGCCTAACTGTCTTCTTTTCATTAAAAAAGTTTTTTCTTATATCTTTATCAGCACACGCAATAGTTGAATAAACATTTATACATGTGCTCAAATAAGCAGCTTCACCTTTTTCTTTTAAGTTAACATCAATGCTATCAAGAATTATTTTTTTTACTTTTATTGGATCAAATATTAAATTTTTATTCAACTTTTGTCTTGATGCGGAAGTCATACGAACAATATAGTGATACGGGCAAAAATCTTCAAAAACCGATTTTTTGGATTTTAAAAATAAATAATAATTCCACAATAAATCCTCATTGATTTTTATATTCAAGTCTACTTTATCAAAAAAGTCACTAAAAAGCGAAGATTTATAAAGTTTATTACATAGCCCTGGCTCTACTATTGAACCGTCAAGTAAATCTTTTATACCCGTGTCTTTATCCTGTATTCTAATTTTATCGGTATTATGGAAATAATTTATTCTACCGTCAGAAAAGACCATCTGATAACCGCAATGTGATATGTCAGCATTATATTTTTTGGGCATTATCAAACAATCTCTCATACATATCAGGTTCTATTACATCATCACCGTCAGTAAAACCTATCCAATCGCCCTTAGCCGCCAAAACACCTTTCATTCTTGCAACCGACACACCGCTGTTTTTGACATGTAAAATCTTGATTACACCTCTATGCAAATCGGCATAATTATCAATAATTTTAGCAGATGAATCAGTTGAGCCGTCATCAACAACTATAACTTCAATGTTTTTATAAGTCTGAGATAAAATACTATCTAAGGTTCTTACAATATAATTTTCTAAATTATATACCGGAACAATTACACTTATTAAATCACTCATCATAAAGCACTCAACATTTCTTCAACAGCTTTTACTGTTTTTTCGGTACTGAAAGCTTTACCACGCTCTTTTGCTTTTGCGGCATAAGCTTCAAGCAAATCAGGCGTTGTCAGTTTCTTGATGCCCTCATAAAGTGCATCTTCATTATTTTCTGTTACGATACCGTACTCGTTGTTTTTACCTAATAATTCGTACGCACCACTACAATTTGTGCTAACAACAGGAGTTCCGACAATCAATGCTTCTGTAACAGCTGTACTGAAGCCCTCTCTTCTCGAAGAACAAACATACAAATCTGCCTTTTTCACATATTTATACGGATTATCTCTGTAACCTAAAAATGTAAAAGTATCGGTAAGATTATTTTCTGCCAAATACTTTTCATATTTTTCCTTTTCTTCGCCTATTCCGAGAATATAAATATGATTTTTTATATTTTTTTCAATAAGCTTTTTATGTATCTTCATTAGCCTGTCATAACCCTTTGAAGGTACAATCTTTGCAACTGAGATAATATTGATTATGTCCTTGCTAAAATTAACATCATCAACTTTCTCATCGGAAAGTTTTTTTATTTTTTCTGATTCATTTGTATTATATAGAACTTCAACAGGTTTCTTAGTATCAAAAATTGATTCAAAATCATCTTTTACAGTATCAGATACACAAACAGTCCTGTCAAACTTTGAATAGCAATCTAATGCTTCTTTATAGCTTCTAAAGCTCTTGGAAGCAAGCTCTTTTGTATGCTGTTCTATGTGAATCCAGCTGACAAGCTTTGTATTTGGGTTAGTGCAGCCACTTACTATTCTGGCAGTAGGACCTTCAAGGTAAGAAACGATTATGTCATAGTTGTCTCTGATAAAATGTTTATACAGTTTTTCAGGAGAAAAAAGTTTCATCACATATGTATTGCCACGAGGCATTCTCCTGAAACCGCCGATATATTTTACATCAGAGTTAAGATACTGTCGGTTAACGCCTACATCAAACAAAGTTTGAACTGTTACATCAAATTTTGTTTTATTCATATTATTGGCGAGATTAACCAAAACTTTTTCAGCCCCACCGTGTGCAAGATTAGGAATCAAATATAGTACCTTTTTCATTATCGCTCTAAACCTCTTATTCTACAGAGAAATTTATATATGCTAAAGTTGCATCTTTTTTTCTATGAATCACGCCCGGATTACCAACAACCACAGAATGATCAGGTACATCAAAATTAACAAAGCTATTAGGTGCTATAAACACATCATCACCAATAGTAATTCTGCCTACAACTGTCGCATTGATTCCAATGACCACATGATTTCCTATTACCGGAACTCCTCTACGATTTTCTCTATTCTCCATACCTAATGTACATCCCTTTGAAAGATTAACATTATTACCAATTTTAACTCCTCCACCAACTGTTATGTTGTATGGATGTCCAAGGTATAAACCTTTCCCAATTTGCACATCTGGTGCAAATTCTATGCCATATTTTCGGCTATATCTATAAATTTTATATTTACGGTAAACGCTATGGTTTTGTGAATACTTTCTGTAATGATACATAAATCTGATATTATGTTGAAAAATAAATTTACATATATTAGACAAATTTACCTTCCACTCATTACCAGTCATACGGTAAAAATCTGTTTTAAATAATGCATTCATTTTTTTGTTTTCACCTCATTAATCTCCTACTTTCATAATAGAATCTGACTTGCTTCTTATATAAAGGTAAAACAAAAAGCCCATTGGACTCAAAAAAAATGTTAAGACTTTACAAGGTGACTCTTTGATATAATGTTTATTTTTTGCTATTATACTGTCGGCAACATAATGTACACAATCTACCAATAATCTTTTATTACAATCAGGATATTGCATACATATCTTTCTCCAGAAGGCAAAGCTCTTTGGGCATTTCATGTACTGCTTATACATAATGTGCGAATTACCGTCTTCCTGGTATTCTACATCACACACTACTTCATTTAAAACAGCAAGTTTATACTTCTGATCTATCAACTTATATTTATATGCAAGTGCAAGATATTTCTCATTATCAAATACCGGATACTCAGGGACAGAATTAATAATATCAGTACGATATATAAGCTTCTTATCACCTGAACCACCTGACGCATAATAACCCGACAATGTGGTTTCTGTCATATCCTTAGGAAAGCCTTTTCCTATAACCTTTCCCGTATTCATATTGGCGTCGAGTGCAATAATACCTGCATAACCCCTGCTTTTAACCTGATTCCATTTGTTTATAATTTTTTCAACAGCGTTCTCAGATAAAGCGTCATCAGAATCTATACAAGTATTGAGTTCGGTATGTATATTTCTATACGCAACATTGTGTGCAGTATGCATACCGCCGTTTTCTTTATATATGTACTGAATTTCGAAGCCGTTATCTTTGGATATCCAGTCTTTTACTAATTCAGCCGTATTATCAGTTGAACCGTCATCAACTATAAGCCACACGAAATCCTTGCATTTTTGGGAACACAAAGATTTATATGTACGACCTATTGTATGTGCCCTATTATAAGCAGGTGTAAACACTGTTAAAGTCTGCATAACTATTATTCCTCAACCGAATTTAAATAAAATTCTTCAAGTTTTACAACATTCTGTTTAACATCAAAACCTGATTTTTTTATATCATCAATCGTGTTTTTTCTAATCGTACTTTGTTTTTCTAAGACAACATCCGCCCACTCATCAATCGGCAAGTTCAAATCTAACGACTCAGCAAGGTCTGTAACTCTGCATTCAGACGGAACACTGTCAGAAATGATACACGGCAATCCTGCAGCCTGCGCTTCTATTATTGAAAGTGGCAATCCTTCATACAAAGACGGAAACAGAAAGACATCCATTGCCTGTAGTATTCTATTCACATCTCCCCTGTTTCCTAAAAAAACACGGAATCCGATAAACCAAGATTATCAACTTTTTCTCTTATATTACTCTGTCCGTTACCTGTTCCTACAAGAAGCAGTTTGGAATTTCTGTTTTTATCATGTACACTCTTAAAAACATCAATCAAAAACGGATGATTTTTGGGTGGATTAAATCTTCCGACATGTCCGATTACAAAATCAGATTTACTGATTTTCAGTTCGTCACGCACTTGTTTTCTTATTTGACAGTCATACCGATAGTTTTCAGCGTCAATTGCATTATTTAAGACAGTATATGCATTTCCGCCAAACATCCAATCTCCTGCCTCTTTACCACAAGAAAAAAGATGCGTAGCGTACTTAGGAATTAAAAGTTTTGAAAGAAGCTTAATCGGATACTTTAAATTTTTATCTTGACTTTTTGAATGCGAATGTGCAATTCTCACCTTAACGCCATGTTTTTGTGCAATTTTCAAAGGATATGCACTCATGCAATCCAAATGTGAATGCACAATATCGTACTTATGATTATCAAAGAAGTCATCAAGCGCATTAAAATAAGCCTTAGAAAAGGGATTCAGCATAGGCATATGATAAATATGTCCGTCTAAAGATAATATCTCATCATCATAATCAGCCTTTTCCTGACGATGCACAAGAAAATCAAATTGAATTTTAGTACGGTCTATGTTTCTAATAATTCATAATCATAGTTTCAAGACCGCCACGCCCCATGTATGTTACAATATGTAATATTCTTAAAACATTCAAATTATTAACCCTTAAATCAAATAATTAAAATCCACCAAAGTAATCGCTATGGTAATATGTCGGTCCTGTTAAATAATAATAGAGCAATAAAACTGCAACATATCCCAAATAGACATATTTCCTATTATTTTCATTAAAACATATCCTTAACAAAACAGGAATCAAAATTAAATCGTACAATTCACTGTAAATCGGAAGCCTACCGATCAAAATACCGCTGGTAACCATACCTACAAGATAAACTGATGCCGTAAACACAGATAAGTTTACGCACAAAGAAAGCACAGGCATTTTTTCGTAATATTTGCTTAACTTTTTCCGATAAACAAAAGCCGCAACAGGTGGAACAGCATAGAATAAAACTCTCAACGGATTAACGCCGTCATCTTCTTCAAAATATGTATTTATATCATTTTCATAAGATGTGCCTTGAGCAAATTCATCAACCTTGCCAAAAAACGGCTCGGCAAAAACAGTAATCAATACCATTGCAAAAATAAAAAGCCAAACCGACTTGCTCCAAGGTTTTAACCTGGCAATAAAGTAAATCGGTATTAAGAAAATTGCCGTGGAATGGATAAATATCAAAATTGCTACCATAGTCAAGAATTTAAAAAACTTGCCGGTAATAATAAAATCACAGCACAAAAAATGACACGGCAACACAAATAAACTGTCTCATTCCGTTGAGCATATAACCCGAATAACACAGGAATGCCAAAAACAAAAACGAAGCCAAAAAGAAATCTGCATTCATGCAATATTTTCTCAATGTTATCATTACACACACACCGGAGAAAATCGCAATTGAACTCAGCCAAAGTGTGTAATTATCTGAGATAAAACACTTAAAGAAAATGCTGTATGCATTAAAGAGAACTCCCTTGCCCTCGGAAGACCATGGATCCCAATTTAATTTTGAAAACTCTTCCGAAAAGTTTGTTGAATAGTTATTAAAAGAAGTAACATATGCGGTTGTATCGGCAACATAGTGCCTCATTGATGCCCAAAATATGAAATAACCGAAAACTAAAAAAGCATACGCCCACGGAACTCTTCTTTGTATTCCCTGTTGTAAATTATAATCGGTAAGCGCTATCTCTTCTTTATGAGTGATATCATACAAAATATATATCAAAAAAATCCAAAGTATCATGGACCAGTAAATTATCATTAAATCACACCTAAAAAATCTATATTAATTACAAGCCTAAAGCCTTTACTGTATCGTTTACAACGATTTTTTTATCAAATTCGTCCACCATTTTTTGTCGGGCGTATTTACCCATAACTTCTCGTTTTGAAATATCTGTTTCAAGAAAAGCTTTCATTTTTTCATAAAGGCTGTCAACGCTTTTAGGTTCACAAAGCCAGCCTGTATATTCATTTTCCACCGACTCTCTGCAGCCCGGAATATCAGTGGTAATAACAGGTCTGCCTGTTGCCGAAGCTTCGAGATTTACATTACTCATACCCTCGTGATAGCTTGGCATTACAACACAATCGGCGGTCGCATAGTAAGGCCTTGGTTCTTCCTGAAATCCATGGAATTTTACAACGCCCTTACTTTCAAGTAACTCAACTCTTTCCTTGTATTCATCTTCAAAAAAGCCTACAAGGTCAAGTACAAATTTATAGCCGTCATCGTGAAGTTTCTCAGCCGCAGAAAACAATTCATCCATGCCCTTTTCCTTCATGATTCTGCCAAGATACAAAAAATGCGGCGGATCACTTTTTGGGTAAGGCTTGTACTCATAAATTTCAAGATTGATTCCTGCGCCGTTCAAAATAGTTTCTTTGTCAACAGAAATAATCTTTCTGTCAACAAATTCATCTGCATTAACCTGATTTTCAAAAAATACCGTTTTTACCTTTTTAAAGGCTGTTTTATAAAGAACTGTCGCAAACTGAGCAAGTCCGGGCTTTTGAAACGCCGTTCCTAATCCCTGAACATTCGCATAAAACGGAATATTTAACTTTTCACACATCAATCCACCGTAAACATTTGGTTTGATAGAGTATGTAATTACCAAATCAGGGTTTTCTTCCTGTAATATTTTTTATAAAATTTCATAAGTGAAAAATCGTGAATCGGATTAACCCCTCTGCGCTCCATCTTAGTTTCAATACAACGCAATCCCATATTGATGAAATCCTCGTGATGTCCTACAAAAGGCATACTAAGAACAACATCATAATTTTTCATAAGTTCTTCAATCAATTCTTTTCTGAAACGATACAGCATATAAGAGTGATTAGTAAGAATCATAACTTTTTACGATTATTCTTCATCTGCAATTGCTCCTGTTCCGCCCTCAACTACACCATCATGCTTAAACACACTTACAACTGTCATAAAAAAGACATTTTACATCAAATACAAAACTGACATTATCACGATAAATCTTATCCATCTGAACTTTTCAGGGATAGGAAGCTCATCTCTGCCGTTAATCTGCGCCCAACCCGTCAAGCCGGGTTTTAAATCATTTATACCGTACTCATCTCTTTCAGAAATCAAATCATCCTGATTCCAAAGTGCAGGTCTTGGACCGATAACCGACATATCGCCCTTAAAAATATTAAAAATTTGAGGCAATTCATCAAGACTTGTCTTTCTTAAAAACGCACCCACCTTAGTTATATACTGTTCAGGATTTTTAAGAAGATGTGTAGGACAATCCTTGGGAGTATCAATTCTCATTGTGCGGAATTTCAGAATATTGAAATATTTTTTTTTTTTCCTATTCTTTTCTGCCTAAAAAAAACAGGACCTTCGCTCGTGCATTTTATTATGGCACATATCGGAAGGTAAAGTACTGACAGACACACTATCGCCGCAAGTGAACAGATAATATCAAGCATTCTTTTCACAATTCTGTTATAAAACGACATTTTTCTGTCTTTCATATTTAATACTCCTCAACCCAAAACTAACTTACGCAATACACCTATAAAATTATACCACAGAAAGCATCAATAAGCAATAAAAGAGGAGAATATGGAAAAAACAATTGAAAAAAAGTGTTTTTTAACAAAATATAGAAATAATTACGCAAGATTTTTGCCATAGATATGATTTATTTTCACTAAAGTGATAATCAAATATAGTCTATTTTGGCTATTTTATGCAAAATTTGTCACAAAATATAATAAAGCACCGCAAAGCAGAGCAAGAAATCTATGGCTTATTTTAGGTGAAAAGGCACTATATAATCCGCTATATTTACTGTGCAACAGTCCTCTGCACGGCAACCTGAAAGCTTACATATACACAGTGCTAAACCACTCTGCAACTGTCTTTCAAGGACAATTATCAGGCAAGAACCTGAAATTGTTCACAGACTTGTTGAAATGTGGGATTAATTATGATAAACTGACGATATAAGTCAGAGTACGATATAATTTGAGATAGACATATGAAAATTTCAGAATGCACACTTTCAAAGGAAACACAAGACCTTTTATACAGATATTTTGCGGCTGCGGCAAATCTTTACGGAGTTATCGAAATCGGCAAACTTCTTAAAATTTACAACAGCCAGAACGAGCCTGTGAGCAAGGAAGATTTTCTGTCATTTGTTGAAAATATGAATTTTAAGGGAAAGTATTTTTGTGTGTTTAATCAGGACGATATTTACGATGACGGCTCAGAAACCCCTGCTCTTGAACAGGAAATTCTTGCAGAATATCTTTACTTTTTTGAATTTGATGATGATAGTCTTGATAAATACGAAATGCTGAAATATCGTCAAATCGGAAAGAAATTTTGCGTTCTTGACAAAGAGCAATTTCTCAGATATGAAGATGACTGCTATTTTAAAAAGACTCCCGATTTTCTTGAAATGCGTTCGTTTTTAAGAAATGAAACAGGACTTTCAAAAGAGGACGCAGACGATTATGCGAACGATATTATGATTTGTTTTGCAACTCAACCCGACAATTCCGAAGAATCTGTATACGAAGTAATCCTGGGAAGCGGAATCTACAACCGTGATGATATCGCATTCAGCCACCGAAAGCTTGAATATTTGTGCCAAAAAGTCATGTACACAAGTGCCAGACTCCATGTTCTGCTAGGACACACTCCCGAAGAAATTTTCGGTTAACAGGTAAAATTGCATATTATAGCGACAATTCAAAATCATTTTGAGGGGAACATATAGATGAATAGTGAAAATACAGCAACACACAAAATAACATACTCAAATATAGATATTGCAAAATTTATAGCGGCATATTACGGCAAATCGGGAGGAATTGTACTTTGATTAAAATAATGTTTGTGTGCCATGGGATGACTCACGAGCGCTTTACAAACCGCAATATTCCTTTGTAAATCTCGGCAAATCACGGTCAGTTGAAAAGTACAAGACTACCAAAAGACTACTTTTCAACGGTTTTAAAATCAGCTTTTATGCCTTATCGTTAATATGGTTATAACGGACATTATTATTGCCGAGTTATCGTTAAAAGGGTTGTAACAGAAAGCAATTCCCTATACCTATATATAACAGCAGTTTTTGCTGGGTGTGATTTGCTTTGAATGGACACCCCATAAAATTCTGTGTAAATAATAATCCTTCAAGCAATAATAAAACAGCGGATTGCGGTGTAATCAGGCTTTCTGATTTGCCCCGTGTCAACTTTTCTTTCCTGTCTGCGGAATGTTATGCACGCCTTGCGTGAATAACATTTTGCGTACAGGAAATTCTATTCTCGGGGGCAAATCAAGCCGGTATTCTGTCCTCAAATATTATCGATAACTGGCTTAAAACAATATCCCAGTTTCGACATCTTTGTGTCCAGCGTTCGACAATCTTTTGCGACGCTAAATACAACATTTTGCGCAGGCTGTCATCATTCGTAAATGACGGCTTGTTCTTCGTAATCTGCCTGAACTGACGGTTCAAACCTTCGATAATATTCGTTGTATATATTATCTTCCGAACCTCGGGCGGATATGCGAAGAATGTGGATAGAATATCCCAATTTTCTTCCCAACTTTTCACACAGGAAGGATAAGTTTTGCCCCACTTGTCCTTGAACAAAATCAGGTTGTTCATAGCTTCTTCCTCGCTGATTGCTTGATATACTTTCTTCAAGTTAGCCATCAGCTCCTTGATATGTTTGTAGCTGACAAACCTTGTGCTTGAGCGTATTTGATGAATGATGCAACGCTGGATTTGTGCATTTGGAAAAGCCGCTTCAATAGCCTGTCTGAAACCTGTCAGGCCGTCCACGCAGAACAGAAATACATCTTTAATTCCACGGGTTTTGAGTTCGTTCAACACATTTAGCCAAAATTTACTGCTCTCATTTTCGCCAATCCATATGCCGAGAATATCTTTCTGACCGTCAAGATTGATGCCCAGAACTACATACGTAGCCTTCGTGATATACTGATGATTTTCCTTGACCTTGTAATGAATTGCATCCATAAACACAAACGGATATACAGCTTCAAGAGGTCGATTTTGCCATGCAGTCACATCGGGCATAATCTTCTCGCTGATTTTGCTGACAAACTCGGGAGAGATTTCTACATCATACAGATTTTTGATTTGTTCGGAAATATCACGCTGGCTCATTCCGCAGGCATAAAGTGAGAGAATTTTCTCTTCCATACCGTCTGCATTACGGTTGTATTTGCTGATTATTTTTGGCTCGTATTCGCCGTTTCTGTCCCTCGAACCTTAATATCAAGCTCACCGAGCTGCGTTTTGACCGTCTTTTTGAGTAGCCGTTTCTGTAATTTTTCGACTTATTGCTACATTCATCATTCGACACTCTTTCGCTTTTCTCGTAGCCAAGCTCATCTGCAAGCTCACATTCCATAATCTCCTGAAGAATGTCCTTGAACATATCTTTCATCGCTGTCATCACTTCATCTGTTGATGTGAAATTTTGGCTTCTTACAAATTCTCTCATCATTTCTGCCGGTGCTTTTTCCATTAAAAAACTTTCTTTCAAGCTTTAACTTTTTCTATTTCCATTATTGCTTGAAAGGAAGTCTATTATTCACTTTTACACAAACTTTTCGGCGGTCTCGCTAAGCCGGGGAGCCGTTTTTCTTTTTGAACTGCAAACCGTACCAATGCGGGAATCTCACTTTCTTTCGCCGCCTGAAACCATTTTGTCCATCCGATGACTGCTTGTTGGTAATCTGTCAGTTCATAAAGTCTGCACATTTCCTCTTTCATGGCATAACAAACAGCAAGGTCGTGATGATCTTGCAGAATAGATTGTAATTGCTCGGTTTTACTGTCAGAGAGTTTATTTGAGTTAATGAGCAATTACCATCGCAGCTTCTTGAGTTGGCTGTATTCCTGCTTTTCGGCTTTAGCTTCTTGTTTAAGAGATTTCATAGTTTCCTTGTCGGTATCATTCGAGATATCGGCAAGGATTTCTTTTTCTTTGGCTTTATGCTTGCGGGCTTCATCCAAACGAACAACGCCGAGAACATCTCTGCCAAATTGCGACTGCATATGAAACCGATCATATACAATCTGTGCTTTGGGCAAATGCTTTGTTACAAGCTTGTTGTAAGATGCGTTCATGTCCATCGCTACCGCGATGACTGCCGACAAGGAGTCGGAAGGCACATCTTCAAAAAACTTTTCAAAATCCTTCATTGCTCTGCCCTTTCCGACCCATAAGATATCTTCCCACTCCAAATCCATCACGCAGGTTGCGTAACTGTGTCCTTTATGGATTGCAAATTCATCAACAGCAAGTATCCTCGGCTTGTAGCCTTCCTCTCTTAACATTTTTCTCTTTTCCAAATTGCCTCGTCCATGATCTCTCGCTATACTTTGCGAATCGTGTCCCAGTGAATACCGGTCAATTCCTGTATTGCTTTGATGGATATTTTTTGCTGCAAAAAAAGCCTTTGATCCAGTTTGCAGCTCGGTATGTTATCCGTGTTCCTGGATATTTGAAAGGTATTTCTTCTGTAAATGTTTCGTGGCAACAGTTGCATTGATATCTATGGATAAAGAAGTTCCATATGTGTGTAGTACCTCTCCATATTGGAATATCTTTGAGTTTGACTTGTCCATTTTCATAAATATATACACTCCCCCACAATAAGGACAACGGACTGTCTGCGTTGATTTTACGCTTTCCAGAAACAGTACGCTTTTATCTTTATTAGGACTGATTCCTATATGTGTTCTTTTAAATCCTTGACTTTCAAATTCAACTTTGATATCATCTAAACAGAGCATAGGTTTCTCTCCTCCATTGTTTGTCTCTTCAACTACAATTTTGGAGCTTCCTATGCTCTTTTTCAATATTTATTTTTGATTATCCCACATTTTTCCGTGATGAGGGTATTTTTTGTGGTCACTTTTTGAGGTCACCTCATATATCGGTGCTTTTATTATATAATCAATTGTATAGTTGCTTGACCGTTGCAAACACACTCATAAATTCATTCTTCTTTTTTCTGCCTTTTCTTGTTCTTCAAGGAAATTAATAAATTCATCTCTTTCAGGATTTGTATATCCTCTATATACAACATCATTAATTTCAGAATGGTTAAACATAAAATTAGATTTATCCCCCATAAATCCTTCAGGATATAACACTCCAATATAATCATAAACCTTTTCCAGTGTATCTACATTAGCAACTTTTATGCCTGTAATCATTAATTTTCTCAAGCCCCCTCTTAAAATCACAACAGTTCCTATTGGTAATAATTCCTTATACATAATTTTTGATTCCTTTCTTAATAATTTCAATTATAAGTTATTTCGTAAAACTATTTTGCAAATAATCCCAACCAGATGATAACCACTTTACAGTTGATATTGCCGGGGCTACTACAGCATCAGCTGAGATAGAACCTATCATGCCAATACCAGCTAAAGCAGATACACCAACTCGTTCTATTACACTATTGCCTTTGTTATCCGCAATTTCTTTCAATCCTTGAGAATGCTTAATGTAAAAACTAGAAATAGGATGATTCACCGCATAATTAGTCATTGGATCCACGGTAATATCCTTTATTCCTTCTGTAATTTGGTCGCTTTTACCCGATAAATCAAACAAAGCATCAGATAAACCAAGCGTTACAGTGCTAACTATAGATGTTAATCCTTTTACGCTAGCAGCCATACCAACATCGCCGATATCATTCATACTTAGACTACCGTCTTGCGTTACTTCATGGTATTTGTTTACACCACCTATAACTGTATCAATTGAAACACCTACAATTGCTAATATAGTACCGGAACTTTATCTATTATTTTTCCTCCTTTGACAGTATAATCCCATTGATAGCCCGTAAATGTTCTGGTAAGCTCTTTCGTTCCCCATTTTACTGTTATGGCGACTTCACCAACATCTAATCCTGAATTTGTGTTTTCTAAAACCTGTACTACTTTTTGATATGTTTCACTGTTTTCATCCATAAACACTTTATATGTATCAATACTTTCCTTTGTAAATCCACATATGTTACCTATCAAAGAAACAATACCCACCTTTCCTTGCCAAACTTTACCTAATCGACCGGATTGATATGAGTTTAATGACTTTTCAAGATATTTATAGTATCCAGTCCAAGCCGAACCACTCACTTGAACAAGTCCCAGAGAACCGGATATTGCGTCTAATGTATCAGTGTAGTTAGTTGTATAAAAAAAGTGTGCAAGCCAGAAAAATAAGAAAACGCAGTCCCTGCTAAACCAAAATTATTAGAAGCAGTTTTATCATTTTTACCACATAATTTAGCAATAAATTTACTTGAGCTTCCATATATTTTTAGTAAAGCCCCTATAGTTTCATTGTCAGTTAGAATTTCATTTCTATCAAGGGGGATTGATTCGATATTTTCAAGTGTTTTATCGAGCGTGGAACTCATATACTCTGCTCGAAACAACCGTTTTCCGGGCAAACTACCCGGCTCATTTCATCTATGTACCTCTGCCAGCGTTGCAAAACCTGAGTAACATTAGATAATTTTGTTTGATAAGAACTGTCAACAGACATTACATCACTAAAAATTTTCTCAATAGTATCTTTTGTTGTATTGTTCTTATCAATAACTTTCTTATGATAAATATTAACATTATTAAGATAATTTTTAATATTAAGCTGTCCTATCCACGACTCAAAATCATACCATCTATCTCCTACCCAATCAGTAAAATCTGAAATTTTATCGCTCTCAACTTCTGTAACAAGCCCTAACATCCGAATTTTTGAATTATTAGAAAAATCCCTGTACATTTCATTTCACCGCCTTATTTGCCACCAATCTTTCCGGCCGCATTACTATCACTTGTAATGAAACTGGCTCTAATATTCTGCATAAAAGAAATCGTATTGGAAATCATATCACCAACATGTGTATTCAAGGATTTATAAACACTTGCTATATTCTCAATTTCATTTACTGTTTTCCCACCACCAACCGTTGTTGGTGCAATAGTATTTATACCATCACAGGCGGACTTAAGTGATTGTAAGTTAGTAATTGCAGCATCAAGTTCAGATATTTTGATATTAATCTCTGACATAATATCACCACCAATCAAAATAAATACTGGTCTGCGTTATCAACGCTTGTAAGAAAATTATTGATTTGTATTTTAGCTACAGATGAAATATCACTAAATTGTTCAGATAACTTTTGTGCATAAGATATATAGACACTTAATGCTTTTGAAACTTCACCGCTAACAATAGCATTGGAATTTATTCCTTTTAGAATAACAACATAGTCAGAAATCAATTTATCCAATTGTTCTCCCTGTATCATAAAGTAGGTTTGCATGCTCTTACAATAATCATCATCAATAATAAGATCATTACTTGCCATATTAATTCCTCCTGTCACCTTGCATACCTTAATTGATTTTGCCAATATGTGATTCTACCTCTACGATAAGATAATTTGCTATTCGTATCGTTAATCTGCCATTGCAGCGAACTTTTTCATTTCTACAGTTGTTTATGTTATTCTGGTTACTATTAACTTCATTACGCAAACCGTTAACTTCATTTTGCAAATTATTGATTTCGTTTCTTAAACTATTGATTTGACTTCTAAGATTATCAATCTCTCTCTGAATTGCATTTATTTTACTCTGAATTGTACTCATAGCAGATGTTAAGCCATTATATGCATTCCTATATTCTCCTCCGTATAACAGATTTCCCATCCCAGAAATATATGACATAATAAACCTTAGGTTAAATTTTTTGTGAAAAGTTTCTGCTAAATATACTTTGTCGCTGAGATTGTCTAATACCAAAATTATTTTGTAAAACTTGATATTTGCTTTTTAATCTATTTAATTCATTAATCTGGTTTTCAAGTTGTGAAGCTTGCGAATTAATCTGACTAATCTTACCGTTATCATGATTAATCTTACTATTATTGCTATTTATTTTATTATTAGCCGTATTAATCCTACCTTGTGACTGATTAATTCTACTATTCGCTTGATTTATTCTGCTATTAAGGCTATTTAAAGTATTTTGGTACTGTCTAACTAAATTTTCATTATACCTAATATTATAATTAACTTGAGCTTTTGTGTATGCCATGCGACATCCTCCCAAACAACCGTATTATTTTGGCAACGGCAGATTTTAAGTATATTGTATTATCCGCCGCTCCTCCATAAAACAGTAATTACTTTCTAAACTGACCAGCAATATTCTGATCGGTTTGCTCAACAATGTTAGCTGTTGACTTGAGTGCTTTGCAGAAATCTCATCAATAAGATCCTTTGCCTTAACAAAACCAGGGCGCAACTCCGCAAACTTTGCTGCATATGCTCTGCTGGCTTCACCTTCCCATTCAGACTGCAACTGAGTAAGCAATCTATCCATTGCATTAATAATATCCTGAAGGTTACCAGCCTGAGTTGTATACTGGCTTGCTCTTGTTCTCATCATTTCGAGTCATTCTAATCTGATTTGCCATTATTTTTCACCTCCTATAATTTGTTCTTGATATATAGTAAAACCGGCAGTTGCCAATCCACTATCTAAACATAGTTAATCGAAATCTGATTTAACTAATTTCAGCTTCACAACCATATTATCTAAAATATAATATGCATCCCCCATTTCCAACTTTTTCTTATTAATTCTAAATTCTTCATATGGGACGTCAAATGGTTTTAGATTATTTAAATCTTCAAAGAAAATAATATGTTGTTGCCTTTACCAGTCTTAATGGTTCAGGTGAGTCAAAAGAAACAGTAGCGTTTATAAAGTTTGAGAAGACAACCGCAACATTCATTCCCTTGAACCTTGTAATTATATCCCTAAATTTTTCCATTATATCCCAGTCATCATTAATTTTCTTAGCTAAATCATTATTCTGTATAATTAAGAGCAACAATTCGTTTGAATCACCGAAAGTTCCTGTTTCAACCATACTGTTGTACCTATTTTCAAGAATTGTATGCCACTTTTTAAGTATTTCTATTACGGTATCACAATCTAATGTGTATGTATCGACAATATCCTTATCTTTCAAATGGCTAAATTTTCTTGAAAAATCATCCAGAATCACAACTTTTGAAGGTGATTTTACCCTATTTTGCTCAAGAGAATCAATTATATAATTAATAAAGTTTTTGTGACCAGTGTTTTCTTTACCACATAATCCCATTATTCCTAATTGTGTAAGATTTAAGTAAAACGGAGATACATCAGCATAGGTCAATCCTATCGGCAAATTATAATCATTTGTTTTTGCACCAAATTCTTTGTGTAGCATATCACATGATAAAATCTGAGGTATACTCGGAATATGTTTAGCTTTTAAATCTTCAAACTTGGCATTAGAATCAGCAATAAATTTATGCATCTCATGCACTCTATCAATTTCCTTTTCCCCCTCAAAAGCCAAATAAGACTGACACTCCAAAACTCGTTTATCAGCTTCAACTATACATCTACCAGGTACTTCATCCGGAAAAATATCCGTACGATTAAATAAATTCACATATTCATTGACATCGTTACAGTTGAAAACAATTTTGTTAGCAAAATAGGTTATATATCTATATCCAATTCCTGAAGTTTGTGAATTTGTAATTATTGTTGTAATTCCAACAGAAATTCCTTCTCTGATAATATTCATCAAACTATCATCATCTTGTAAATATAACTCCAACAATGCTGTAAGATTATCAACCAGTAAATAAATACGAGGTATGTCTTTATATCCTGCTTCTAAGTAAGCGGAAAAGGAACTGACTCCTACTTCAACTAATTTATCTTTCCTAACAGCAATCTCTGTGTTCAAGAGCTTAAATAAGTTTTTTAACTTCTCATCTTCAGACGAGGTAACTACTCCTCCCACATGATTTAAGCTTTCAAAGTTAGTTAATACCATAGAACCAAAATCAATAATATATATATTTACCTCTTTTGGAGTAAAAGTATTAGCAAGTGTTCTAATCATACTTTGAAGTAAATTAGTTTTGCCATATTGAGATGAACCAATAATCAAAGTGTTTTTATTATTTATATCAACAAATGTTGATGCTTGAATTTGATTCTCTGGATCATCATAAACACCTATATCAAGCAAGCCATTAGCTATATCAACTTTTTGAGGATACGATATAATCTTTGGAAGTGGTGGAAGACAAATATTAGATAACTTTTTTATATTGTTGTCTTTACAAAATTCATCTACATACTTTACAATTGCATCTAATTGTGTGGTATTTATTCCTTTCTGCTTTTTCTTCTTTTGCGTATATATTGGTACTTTTCTGCCAGAATCATTGATTTGTCTTATAGTAAACTCTTTAGCATTAGTATTTATTGTTTTTGCTGGAGCACCGCTATAAGCAGACTGTAAAAGCTCAAATATTTCATTATTTCCTACCTGAAAATATGTTCTACCCGGTTCCTTAATTTCAGCGGCTAATGGAGATTTTAAAACTTCATTACTATCGTCTTGATTCTGAACCTTTAAGCACAATTTAAATCTTGAGTTACTCCAAATTTGGTCATCTACTTGTCCATGAGGCTTTTGCGTTGCTAGTATTAAATGAACACCTAAACTTCTTCCTATTCTCGATGCTGAAATCAATTCTTTCATAAAGTCGGGCTGTTCAGCTCTTAACTCAGCAAACTCATCAACAATTAAAACCAAATGAGGAATAGGTATATTTACTTCTCCTGATTTATATTTTTTTATGTATTTATCTATGTGATTAACACCGGCTTCAGAAAACAACCTCTGCCTTTTTTGCAATTCAGCTCTTATTGATTTTAATGAACGGTCAATTTCTTTTCCATCAATATTGGTTATCGCTCCCAATAAATGTGGAAGATTTCTGAATTGATTTACCATACCACCACCCTTAAAATCAATAATTACAAACGCCACTTCATATGGATGGTATAAAGTAGAAATCGATAAAATATATGTTTGTAATAATTCTGATTTACCAGAACCAGTTGTACCGGCAACCAAACCATGCGGGCCATGTGCTTTATCATGCAAATCCAAATATACTAAACCACTTCTTGTAACACCTATAGGAGCAGCCATTGATTGATATACTTTTGATGAATTCCATCTTGACTTCAAATCAATATCAGTCGCATCAAATATATTAAACATTTCAAATATAGAAATATTCTTAGTTAAAGCACCTTCAAGAGAAATTTCTTCTGTATAAACAGGAGCTAATACTTCAACCATTTTTTTCGCTGTTGCATCATCAATAGTCTCATATTCAAAATCAGTTACTTCTTCTTTATTTTCAGCAAAAACAACTCTGCCTTTTGTTGCTGAATCTACAAATATAAAAGAATCGCATCCTAACGGCACATTGCCCTTTGCATCGCTCATAAAAACAAAAGTTATGTTAAGTTCTTTGGCTTTACTAATGAACTTTGATATAGGATGATTCTGAAAGCCGTATTCATCATAAAAAAATACAACTATTCTTTCATAATCTTTCTCATTTTGATGTCCTTTTTCGTTTTCACGAAAAGACATTTCTTTGAAAAGATAATCAAAAATTCTGTTTTTACTATCTTCATCAACAACAATGTTTTTTGCATCAATTACTTCATTTTTTACATGAGGAAGAAATCGTAGCCACTGAATTCTTTCTTTATGGTGTTTTTCAGATATAAAAAATAGTTTTACATCGCTAGGATAATGCCGAATGCAAATATCTATAGCAATATTTTTGAATATTGAATACCTGTTTGATTCTTTACCGATAATTCCTACACAATTACATTTTGTAAAGTCACATACAACAGGCGCATCAGGCAACATTTCATATTTCTGGAACAACTTCTGGGGTATTAACTGTAAATCATCCTCAATTTCTAATTTTTCCTGCTTTTTATATTTTATTTTTCTAATGGCTTTCACACTGCCGATTCCTAATCTAGCATTGAGAAAATCATCATCTTCAGGGACTCTGTCAAAAAGTTCTTCAGAAAAGCAGAAAAGTCTTTGCTGTTCTTTTTGGTATCAATAAAGAGTTCTTCCAACTGTCTTCTTTCTTGATTTCTTGATTCTATGATTTCCTTATCTTTATTTTCTGAATACTTTGTGTATTTATCGATTCTATCCTGAATCTCTTTTTTGAAGTCTTTTTTATTTTGGACCAAGTTAACTACTGTTGTCAAAATAGCCATACCACCGGTAATAACGCTAAAAACAATCATATTAGAGCCACCCGCTAAAGCCATAAAGCCGGACGACATTAACATTCCCATAGATGGTAACAAACTGGTTAATATGTTATCACGATTTTTCTTCGGTTTGGGGGGTGGATCAAGTATTTCAATCTCATCATCATTTAATACACTCTTTAATCTGGTATTTCTTTGAAATTTGGGATAATTGACAGGAATGGGATTATCGCTAAAAGTTAGGCCGTTCACTGTTATATCTTCCCTAATTTCTGTCCAGATTTTTCTATCTTTGTAATAAAAAACAAAATCTGAAATAGAAAAAAAATCCCCATCTTTTATAGTACATTTTGATATAGTCTTAGTACCATTTAAATAGAATCCGTAGGTTGTATTAATTATGTTAACAGAAAAACCTTTTTATTTCTCTGAAATTCAAGCAAATCATTATTTACATAATGACCTTTTAAACTAATTTGGCACGAATGGTTAGTACCAATTTTTATATTTGAACAATTTGATACATTTATTATGCGTTCGTAGTTCTTACTTTCATTATCAAAATCTATCAAAAATTCAATATTGAATGCTTCAACATCAGAATCCTGATACTTCACACTCAGAACATCACCGTGCTTCACGGATTTGTTCAACAGTTTTCTGACATCGCCAACATTCAAAAACAAGTTATCAGAACATGTTACAATCCATAAATCACCTTGTTTTGAAAAAGTTAATAAAAACTCCTCAAAAAACAAATCCTTATGTAATCTAACATTGCATTCCAAAGATGTTCCCACTGTGAGTTTTAAGACATTGTCTTGAATTTCAATTTCTTTATAAACATTTTGGTTAGACAGTATTATCTTATATCTATTCACCGTTTTATCTCCTACCCATTAAAACTTATCAAACTTCCATCTCTTATTCCGAATTCCTTAAGGCTCTTATCTCCGCGAATTAAGGCTATAGGATGCTCAGAAGATAAATAGCATTTCTTAATATTAGACACATCTATTCCTAATTTAAATGCAGAATTCAACGCAATGACTAAATCATTAGCTGAAATATCCAAAGGTATTTCTAAATCAAACGACTCTTTTCGTTCTGATATTTCGAATACGATAATTGCTTTTTTTGTTTCCATAGTTTTCTCCAAATTTATATCATAAGGAAAGATAATCTTTTAATAGTATCTTCCTCTGATAAATTGTCAAGCGTTTTTGTTTCACAATTCTCTATATGATTAACATATTCGTTTACTGAAAAAGAGGATGCATATTCAGGTAAAATAACCGCATTTTCAGAATCTTTACAAAAGTCATTGCAAACGATAATATATTTATCTGAATTTAATCCGGACATATTTACAATTAATTGTTTTAAAGCAAATGCACTGGATTTCGTTTGTTTGGTAACGATTAAAACTTTGTCCGCAATTTCTAATAATCTTGCCTTGTAGTCATCAAATACACTATCTGTATCAATCACAATGCAATCAAATTCATTCGATTTTTTAAATGAAACGGCTATTTTTTCAAATATATCATAATTTAGGTTTAAAGACATAAGCGATGCCTTAAAAGGAGGTACATAACTAAACAATTCTGTTTTCAGATAATTCTTCAATAAATTATACTTCGGTATGTCATCCATACTCAATTTTGCATACACATCATTTGTTGCTATTGGTTCTTTATCGCTCATAAAATAATGAAATGTGTTCAATCTGCAAGCTTCCATATATAGAACAGATCTATAATTTTTTGCCAAACACGCTGAAAGGCCTAACGATAACGTTGTTTTTCCAACACCTCCACTTGCAGAAAACACCAATATTACCTTGGTTTTTCTTGTAATGTTTTTAGTGTTATAACTTAAAGAGGCCTTGCTCTTACTGAAAATAATATTAAGTATTTCTTTTACGCTTGTATACTTATAAAGTAAATTTTGATTCAATGATTTGTCATTGTCATCATTCTCAACAAGCACAAAGATATTATCAATTTTATGTCTGTTTAAAGAGTTATCGTATAGTTCTTCCGAAACTAACAATATATCAATGCTTTTGGGAGAACTCAAAAATTCTTTATAATAGTCCTTATCAGTAATAATTTCCAATTCAACTTGATTGTAATACACTTTAGCCAATCGGGCTTGTAAAGGCATAATGTAATCAAAATCCAAATCAGCTATTACTATTTTGGCTTTTTTATCCATAGTACCTCCTACATAATCTCTACACGAAACTCACTGTTTGCCAACCTAACAATATCCCCATTTTCAATTCTGCACGGCTCATTTGGTGTTATTCTGACTTTATTTACATAAGTACCATTTGCACTTTGTAAATCAGTAATATAATAACTGCCTTTAATGTAATTAACTTTGCAGTGAACTCTGCCTATCATTTTATTAAACAAAATTAATCCATCTACTTGAGATTCTTTTCTACCTATAGTAAATTCATCTCTGTTTACTTTTAATTCAAAAGGTAACGGAGTATTTACAGCCACTAAACGCATTGATTGCTTTACAAGATTTTGCTCTCCGAATTTATTCAAATAAATATTTCCGGCTTCTTTACCCCCGCCAAAACTGCAAATTAAATTTTCAATTGGTACAGTCTCATCATTCAAGTTTTTTAATAACTTATTAGTTTGAGGAGAATTAAGTGAACTTGACATCTTAATTGCCTTACATATTTCAGTTCTCAATGATCTTTCAAACTGAAACATATCACTATACAAATCGACATTGAGGGAAGATAGATTAGTCTAACATGATTTGTTAAAGGATCAACATAAATGTGTTCTAAAGAAAGATCTATGTTTTTACAAGATAAGAAACCGTTACTTTTAACAGACATTATGTGGGAAATAAAATCCGAAGTTATTGATATAAAGATATCAGCGTCAATTGACAATATCAGCTTTGATAATTGTATATATTCTTCTGTTATGTAGTATAGTTGTATTCTTCCGTTTAATATCATCTTGCAACATTTTACAAAACAATCATTTTTCTGATTTTGCAGTACTTTATATCCGGTTGAAGAAAACACCGAATTGTCTCTTAATACATACGACATATTGGAATTACAAACAAATTCATCATAAATCATCATTTTTTCGTTTTTTATCATACTCACTTCCGCCTCAAAATTTATTTAGTTTTCACATTCAAATTCAATTTAATAGTGAATTTGAGTCTAAAAACAAATCACATTCTTCACTTGTATTTACGCTTTTTATTTCTTCTGTGATAATTAATTCTTTTTTGTCTGATTGTTTTATCTTCTTATTTGAATGAACAATTATTACGATCAAACAAACAGCAATTACCACAAAACAAAATGACAAGACAAAAAATATAATTGGCTGTAACATAACAAAATTCATCTTATACCCTTTATACGATTACTATTGGTGGGCGGCAGCAATACTGCCACCCACTATCGTTACCGTTTACTATCTGCTTTTCTTCTTTCTGCAGCTGATAAAAATAATGACAAGTGTTGACCAAGAAGCTATTAATAATAAATACCAAGCATACATCTTTCTGTTATCGCCGGTCTGCAGTGAGGTTGCAGAATTATTAGTAATGTCAATTGTTTTATCATCAATATTTTCTTCATCCTTAGCGCTGTCAGAAATATCTATTGAGTGCGTTTTATCATCCTCATTTTCAAGTTTGGGGGCTTTATCTCCCAATTCAACTTTTAAGAAACTGATATTTCCATCATTTACTGATACCGATAATGTAAATGTTGAACCTGCCTTTGCTGTAATTTCATTACCAGATATAGATAACGAATCGCCCTCAACAATTTTAAATGTCTTTTCCGCACACTTTGTACCATTAGAATCTTTAATGATTAATGTGTGTTCGTCAATTAAAACATTTGAAAATCTTGCAAAACCGTTTTCATCTGTTCTTGATTGCAGAACATTGGAATGAATTTCGGCAATGTAATCAACTAACGCTTTACCGTCTTTATCAATGATACTGCAAACCATATTGACGGTTTTTTCGCCAGTATCTTTTTTCAATTCAGCGAGCTTATCTTCAGCGTTTGTAAGCTTACTGTAATTAGTTACATAGCCTTTTTGGTTAGAGAGGAGAATATTATAAGCGTTTCGAGCCGTTGTAATTGCATTCTCGCTTTCCAATGTTACCGTAGATGGAATAGCGTCTATAAGCTCAATAACCGGTTCCGCTGCTGCTCTGTCTTTTGCGCGAGCCTGTTCTTCGGCTTCTAATGTTTCAATTGCGTTTTCCGCGGCACTTAACTTACTGTAATTTGTTACATACTCTTTTTTGTTCCGATGTAAGCTTATCATAAGCATTTCTTGCGGCTGTTACCTTATCTTTACAATCAAGTGTAATACTTGTCGGAATTTCATCAATGAGATTGATTACAGGTTGAGCCTCTGTTCGGTTTTTGTTTAAAGTATCTATAGCATTTTCTGCCGCTACCAATTTGTTATAACTGGACTCAGGAACATAATCCTTCTGTGCCGAGGTTAAAGCATCATAAGCATTTCTCGCAGATTCCACGGCACTCTTATCGGAAATCGAAACGCTGTTTGGCAAAGCGTCAATTAATGCAACTACTTTATCAGCCGCTTCTTTATTTGCCTTATCCTTATCTTTATCTGTGTCTGATTGCTTTTTAATATTAAAGTTTTGGGCGGTACGTTTAACTTCATTGTCATCGTTGCGGAATTCCATGGCAATTGTATTAGTCCCGTCTTTATCCGCTTTGTTTTCAAAAGTCTGACTCTTTATGGTAATCTTCGTGCTACCGGGTTCGGAATCATAATCTATGCCTTTCTCTAACTTTTCACCGTTAAGCCAAAGAGCTTTAAATTCGCTGTAATCACCATAAGAAGTAAACTCGGTATCCCCAATATTTTCCAACTCAAATGAATATGTATCTGTTTGAGTACCGATATGTTTCTTTATGGTATAACCTTCATTTAGAATTGACGGATCTTCACCTTCATCTGAAGAACGGTATACATATTCATCGGTATTAGGTTTTACGGTTAACTCAAATTCTTTATATGCAGGATCAAACAACCCAGCTTCGCCATCAACAAAATATTTAGCTTCAACCTTAAATTTATAGGTCACTTCCTCGTTTCCATCAGGAACAGTCGGAACGCCGTAAATCTCACCGGTATCTTCATTTAATTTAATACCATCGGGCAAAGTTCCTTCGACGATACTAAATTTTGTATCAACCCAATCGTGTATATTATTCGTAGCTATTATATATTGGTAAGGGACATACTTAACCGTGTCACTCAAAGTTTCCGTAATAATTTCAGGAGATTGAGCCGTACCGTTTAAAGTAATCATAACCGGATCTTGATTTTTAGCTCTGATAATTAAGGTTCCCTTTACCTCGCCTTCTCCGTCTGGAAGTAAACGAATTTTTGCCATATTCGGCAATTCGCCATATTCCTTATCAGTCGATGTTTTTGTAAACGGGGCGAGCGTATCATTGCCGTTACCACCTACGGTCCAGTATGAATCAAGCTTTACATTTTCCGCATCAAAAAGCTCTACGCTTATATCTTCAAGTGGGGCATTACCCACATTTGCTATTAAAATATCGTGTTTATACTCAAATTCCTCATCGAGTATTACTTCTCTTTCACTTGGTCCATATACATATAATTCAGATCCGTTGTCATTCAGCTTTTTATATGTAATCCAATAGTTACGCGTTTTAGTGATATCATTGTCAAATACTAATGAGTATTGCTGATTATTCTCACTAAAATCTCTTGTGTGCGTTTCATCAACTTTGTTGCCGGTATCTTCGGAAACGGCGTATAATCTATTTTCATCCGTATAGTTGAATATGGGTTTCATATTGGATAAATCAACATCAGAGTTAGAATCATCTTTTATAAAAACGGTCTGATAGCCATAGCCGTAATATGTATCCATATTGATATTTTTGCCGTTTTCAACAACATATGCATTACCTTTATCTACGCTGTATTCTTTTCCGTTGCCGTCTATTGCACCCGTTACATTAAACCAAGGATCCTTTTGACCAATTATGGGTTTATCTGTATATTCAGTCCAACTGTTTTGATATTCGATTACATTAACTGTAAATTTTTTTACATCTCCATCACTAAATGTCCCCGATGGAAAAAACACTGTAAAATCAACACCATCGCCACTATAATTTGCGGTATATCCAGATTCTGTAAGCAATTCGCTCTTTATATCTTTTTGATCTATTGCTTCATTTAATGAATTATAATGCCCTACTACCGCTTTCTCAGCTATTTCATTAAAATTTTGATTTATTTGACCTGTTCCTTGAATATTTAATTTAAAATTATATTTGCCGTCAACTGCATATCCATTACTCAATTCGCATTGTATTCCATACGCGCCCGTATTAGAATAATCATGATAAGATACACTATTTGTAACATTTATAACCTCGCCATTATCATCTTTACTATACATCTCTCCAGTAGGCGCTATATAACCAGCTGCAAAAAGTGTTCCTATAACCTTTGCATCTATTAACTTATCACCTGAATAATAAAATACAACAAATATCAATGTGTTATAATCAGAAAGGTTCAAATCGCTAATTAACAATCCATTTGCTGTACTTGACATATCTTGATTAAGGACTTTACTCGTTATTGGCGAATACACATTTTTTCCACACTTAAGATTTTCTTTATATTGATTCCATTCATAAATTTCAGCTTTTACATTAGGATTCTTACTCATTTCTGATGTAATATTTATATAAGTATTATTAGCAGAGAAACCCTCTTTAAACGTTTTACCGTACATAAAAAGTTCCGCAGAAATTGTGCTCCCATCCATTGCTGTTACAGAATAAGTGCTTGTAGATAAATCTGACTGTATTGGTTCAATTTTTGAATTATTACCATTCGATCTATCATATAATTCTATATCAAGTGTTTCTTTAAATTCATCTGAGATATATGCGGTAACAATATATCTTCTGTTAGCATTATTTAACTGTCCATCTTTTCCAATGATAATTTCAAATTGAAATGTATCCACATCATCTCCCGGATACAAATTGATTTTATTATCTTCAGAATCCATACCGATAGTATGTGCTTCATACACTTCAATACCATCATCTTTGTCTTTAATATATTTCCAAACAGTTGTTGCATCATCCGCTATCTCAATTTTATTGCCATCTGAATCTTTAAGCATATCAATCATTTTATCAACTGACATAGCAGACAAATCTTCTTTTGAATGCCCATTCAAGACCAGATGCGCCTTGACTTCTTCCAACGGCAACATAGAAGCGTGAGCTACAACACCCGTTGAAGTAATTGCCGTTACTATCACCATTACTGTAAGCAAATATGATAGTAATCTTCTAACTTGTTTCATTTAAATTCCTCCATCAATTTCATTTTGAGCCATTGAAATAAGCTCATCAATGTTGTATATTTTAGATTTCCGTATATCGCCTGTTGAGGGATAATCAAAAATCAATTTTCCATTTAATATATCACAAAGATTTGGCAGATAAGCTATTTTCTCGCATTTATCATTTAGCAAGTACCCGTAGAATTCTCCGCTTGCTGTAATATATTGTGTGATGACATAGTCATCGACCTGCGTAACATATGTCAAATATGCATCCTCTTCAAGTTCTGTTACTATTTCATCACTGCCTTTTTTATAAACTTTAGGTGTACCGTGAAGCGGCGACTCAATTCTATAATTGTCTGTATAGAATTCTTCATACAATGTTGAATCCGGTATATCTCCTTTTTCGGAATATATTTTTGTGCCATCCCTAGCATTGTATCTTTCTATTGTGCCATCATAATATGTAACTTCCAAATACGAGCTGTTACCATCTCTGACGAATTGTTGATCATAAACATCTGATGCATTCGGAATATCAACTTCGCAAATCAATTCATTATCAAAGTCATATATTCTGAATTGTTTATATGTAAAGAACATTATTGTCCTTTCATCAGCACTGATTCTTGCTTCATCGTGAGAGTAGTCTGAATCATATGAGAACACTTGAGAATCCAAATGATTTTCATATTTTAAAATACATATAACAGGCTCGTCCATACTACCAATTAACGCTACTCCTTCTGAAATCTGAATAAAATCACATGAAAACTTTTTATCAATTTTTGATGTCAAATTAGCTTTTTCGTCAAAGAAAAGAACACCGCCTTTATATGAAGCCATCGTATGCGAACCGCTAAGAGCAAAATCAACAATATTTTTCAGATGTATTTACCAGTGGCGTTTGCTCTCCCGATACCGGATCAATTTCAACCAAAATATTATCTATTTTTGTGAATATTCCGGTTTCATCAGCCTGAACCTCAAAATATCCATCTTTATTAAATCCGCCAATCTGTTCTTTTTTGTTTACATCTATCACGGCAAAAACAGATTTGGTTGTATTCGATGCGGAATAGGCAAAATATTCTTTGTAAAAGCCACCTTCAAAATGGGTAAAATCAGAAGTGCTGTCATACAATTCTATTTCATCGTCGTTAGCAACATTAAAAACAGATAAAGAACCATCTGAAAAGCTCACAGCTAACAGATTTCCATCATTACTTATTTCAAAGAGATTATCATTTGGATTTGCAAATATATCATTAGTCGTAACTTGTTGACTTCTTCCATTAAAATCAACTGTTTGTAATATATTTCCTGTTTGTGAATCATATATTGTAGCTGTATTCTCATCTTTATAAATTCCTGCCACATTTATTCCATCGCTAGAAACACTTATTGATGTTGCTTTATTACCGGTCCATACAGTTTCTTTACTTGCAAGATTGTAAACTGTAATTCCGTATTTTCCGGCAAAACAAAGGTTGTAATTATCAATAAATTCTACTTCGACAAAGCAGATTCATCTGAAGGGCAATGTTTCAATAATTTCAGCTTTTTCGGTATCAAAAATCGCAAGATTCCCTGAGTATATACAAGCTCCTGTTTTTCCATCAGGAGATAACCTCATACATATTGTTGCCGAAGGAAGCTCAATAGTGTTATATGACTTATATCCATCTGCCAAATCGTATACTCCGAGCGCTGTAGTCAGTGACATTTGTACTTCCGGCAACAAACCTGGGGTTAGTATTCCACTATTACTGGAGGTAGCTTCTAACGCATATTTTATTGCTTTTTCTGAATTACCATCTTGCAAAGCATTGCTTGAATACTCCGCTAACTTCAAAAAACTTTCTCGTGTTTGCATTCTTTTTAATCCAATAAAACCAATAGAAAGACCAACAGCAAAAACAACCGCAGCCACCACAAGCGTAATCAATCTAAATTTTTTTAATTTTTTCGTTCTGGGATCGTTTTCCCTTAACTTCAAAATATCATCAAGCATTTCAGCTGCTGTCTGATACCTTAAATTCGGGTTAGGCTCCATTGCCTTAGATATTATTTTTACAATCAGCGGACTAAATTCTTTTTTGCGATAACTTTTCAACATTTAGTGCGTCTTTTGCAGGACGTACACCACTAAGCAGATGATATAAAGTTGCACCCACGCTATAAATGTCCGACCTAACATCAGGCATTATTCTTTTTTTACTGTTAGATGAACTGGATTTTATTTTTGATAAGGTAATAGTGGCTGTTTCATCATTAAGGGTTACCGTTTCGTTTTCATCAATAACTGTTCCGCTTACTTCCGAATAGTCCAATCCGTAATGTTCCGGTGAAGCATAGCCAATACTACATCCTACAACATTATTCTCCCCTATTGCTAAAGCAATATTAAAATCAATTAAGCATATATCATTATTTGGTCTTTTCATTAAATTAGCAGGCTTTATATCGCTATGCACATAACCCTTTGGAGGATCTCCATGAATAGGTTGGTGCAAATAATCCAAAGCTTCTAACATTTGAATCGCCCATTTAATAACCTGTGCCTGAGAAAACCTTTCTCCTCTCTTTTTAGCGGCTTATCAAGGCTTTCACCTTGAATATAGTCCATAGCTGTATATACTGTATCGTTCTCAACAAAGAAGTCATATACCTGTGGAATATAGCTATGACTGAGATTCTTTAAAACATCGACCTCTCTTCTCAACAATTCTGGACGTGTGGTCAGTTTTCTTTTGTCCGCTTTTAGTACAACCTTTTTCCCAAGTCTAAGGTGATTTGCCAAATATACAACACCACCACCGCCTGATCCGATTCTTTCAATCAGTTCATATGTAGAAGAAATAATTTCAGACATACTACACCCCTATTTAAAGTTTTATAAATTATTTTCTTTTTGAGATTTCTCCATATTCAGTATTGTATTTACTCATTAATTTTTCTTTTTTTAATTTGTATAAAAACAATGAGAAAACCGCTAAAACAACACCTAATAATGCAATCACTAGTCCAACATAACATATCAATTCATCAGTTAACCAGTCCATATTTTATTCTCCATTTAAAAAAGTTTAATTATTCCCAGAAACAAAAATACTACTGACATAATGCCGAAAAATATAACCAAAAATTTTAAAGTATAATGTGAAGTGTATTTCTTTTTCTCTTCATTATTTTCAAATTTGCAGTCAAAGATATTTTCAACCTTAATATATATTGCAGTTATATTATCCTTTTCTTTTCGTGATTTTATTAAATCTATTAATTTCCTAATCTGCATAGACATTGCTTTTTTATTGCCTTTGACAACTTTGTTTAATGAAGTATAGATTTCCTCATCAGTAATTACATGTCTAAAACCATCTGAACAGAATAAGTATCCCTTTTCTTGAGTAATTCCTAATATTATTTCTGGTTCTACAAATTTCGAAGCTCCGACACATTGTAAAAGAACATTTCGTCTACTATCATTTTTTGCTTCATTTTCTGTTAGTTCACCATTTTCAATTGCCCTTGCGATAAAAGTCTGATCTTTTGTAATTTGTGATAATTTAGTTCCAATATGATATAATCTGGAATCTCCTACATGAACAACAACATATTTTTCATCAACAAATAATGCTCCAGTAAATGTGGTACCCAATCGTATTCCTCTGTCTTTTCCAAATTCATTGATTTCAGAATTTAATTTCTTTAATAAGAGTGACCATTTTTCGCCTATTATTTCTAAGTTTATATTTTCAAATTCATATAAAATATTATCATCAAACCAATCAGAGTAAACTTCTATTACTGTTGCACTAGCCAATTCCCCTTTTGAAAGACCTCCCATTCCGTCACGATTATTGCCATTACAATCTCGGAATTACCAATTAATGCTTTCTTAATTATGAAACTATCTTGATTTATTTTTTTAGAAATTCCTACATCAGTATCTCTTTGCTATTGTGAAATGCATTATTAACCTCCGTAACCAATTCTATGAAGTTCATTAAAAATTAATTATAAACTCCTCATCAGCTAATGTAATAACATCATCATTGTGCAATTCATACTCGGTATTTATTGGTATAACATTATCGTTAATATATGTTTTATTCTTTGATTTTAAGTCAACAATAAAACATCTTGTTCCTCGGACAATAATATCTGCGTGACTTCTGCTAACGGCAACATTGTCAATAAAATAGTCAACACAATTTTTATCCTTACCAATTCTAAACACGGATTTATTTATATAGACAACTTCATTTGTAGACAATCGTTTCAATTTTGGAAATCCAGTCACTTGTTCTGAAAACTCATTCATAATATATGTTTCGGTTTCATCTGCTAAATCTGTTTTATCGTCATCCATCAGTTCTGTTGATTCATCCATTAAATCAGTAGGTTCATCCTCATCTAATTCATGTAAGAAATTTTTGTACAAAGGTAACTCTTTGCGTATTTTATCAATATCAAATGCACTTAAGCTACTCAAACAATTCTTAAAATCCCTCAATTCTTTTATTTCGCTTTTATTTTTTAAAACAGCACTATCAGCCATATATCTCAGTAACCATAACATGTCTTCAGTTTCTGCCATATGAGAAATTGGTACATATATCATTCTAACTTTATTTTCATCATCAAAAAATATGTAATCAATATTTTTTACTAAACATTCAAGAAGCAGTCCATTATCAATAATGTACTTGGTTATATTCAAAACCTGATCAACAATGCTAAAAAACTGTGAAACTTGTATTCCCATAGATAAATAAGATTTGATACGCCCGCCTTTTAGATTCTCATATACAATCTGATTTTTAGCAATTATTTCTGGTTTAACAAATCCTTTTGGTGATTTTAAAGTTATATTTGATAAATCAACAGTCATAATTGTATCTTTGCCAGATAATTTAACACATATATTATTTGATGTCTTTCCATGTTTAAAAACAATTTTCGCCAACCTAAGCACCGTCCATATTTGTCACTGATATTATTTCTTGTAATTTGTAATTTCTAATTTTTAAAAACTGTTACAACTTGCTATTGCAATTTGCGAATATTTTTGCATACTTCTTTTCAAGACTAGTTTTATCAATATAAAAAACCAATTTATTCTCTTCTTGTACATATATCACATTTCATCTTACTAATAATTATATAACATTACCAATTGTTTCGCTATCCCGAAAAGTTACATCAAGTCGCCTGTTTTTTACATAATTCTACAAAAGTAAATAAATTCTTTCGTTTTTATACAAATTATGATATACTGATTGCATAAGTTTAAGTGAAACTTTCACAATATGGGCTAATTAGGGGGAATTAAATATGAACATATTGGTTTGTGATGATGATTTATCAATTGCAAATAGCATTGCGAAATACATAAAAAATAAGTTTAAACACGAAGTATTTGTTTCTATTAACAGAGAAGAGGCTCTGAATGTAATACATTCAGAAAATATTGATTTGTTGATTATTGACATTGTTCTCAAAGATGACAACGGAATTTTTCTTGCGGAAGATATTCAAAAAAATCAATCTAACATAAAAATTATTTTTATAACAGGCTATGGAAATGTGTACTATGAAAATATTTACGAGCATATTGCTCCACAGGGATTTCTCGAAAAACCGATTCAGTACAACATTCTGAACTTTTTCATTAAACAAGCCGAAAGTGAATATAAGAAAAAAACTGCAAAATTAAAAATTTCCTATGATTTTAAAGAACACCTGATTCCGATTGACAGTATCCTATACATCCAAAGTTCTAAACGAGTTTGTGAAATTATCACCGACGACAAAATCTATCGTTGCTACAAAAAACTTTCTGATTTTCCAAAGGACTTGCCCGAATATTTCGCAAGGTGCCACCAGAGCTATATTGTAAATGCCAAATACATTGTCTCTTATCAATCAGGGCAATTTACTTTGACAACCGGAGCTATTATTCCGATAAGCGACTCTTACGCTAAAGATGCCAAAAATTTATATCTTATGAATTTCGGAGGATAAACAATGTTACTTGTTTTTGCAACTATATTAGACTTAATTACAACTGCTACTTTTATTCAGTATCCACTGCAACTGCTTACTTTAAAAAAAGGATAAACCTATTTATAAAATTATAATTGGAATGTTCTTTGTTTTTACCATGGTTATTTCTTTTCTATCCAGAATAAACGAGGAATTTAACGCTAATCCATTTAAACCTATTATCTTATTCGGAGTGATTGCCATAACATTTTTCACTTGTTTCAGCGATAAAATCTCTCAGAAAACAATAGCCTATGTTCTATTTCTTGCTTCAATGTGTATAACAGAGCTTTCGGTTATGGTGTTATTTACTTTTATGGGATTTTCATTGCGTGACGATAAAGTGGCAAATGTACTCAGCAATGTTGTAGCTATTCTTGTTCTTTGGATTTTACTTTTAATATGCAAAAAAATTTTTGATAAAAATCTTAAGCACAAAAATTATTCATCAAGAATGTGGCAATTTGATATTATCATTGTTTCACAGCTTATGTGCAGTTCGGCAATTGCCATTTCCGTATATAACAATAACAATTTTGAACTGACAAGTGCAAATATTATACTTTGGATTTTTGTTATGGCGACAATAATATGTATGATTATATGTGACATCGCACTTTACAAAGTTTTGCTTGTAAATTCTGAAAATCACGATTTGAAAGAGGCGCTTGAACTTTCTAATTTAAAGAACGAACTCGAACTTGAATACTACAACAAAATGAAAGTAAGTATTGCCGAAACAAGAAAAATGAATCACGATATCAGTAATATGATTACAGTTGTAAAAGCTATGGTTAATGATAACAATGATAATAATAGTGAACGAGCAAACGCAATTATCCAAGATTTGACCGAAACTCTTGAGAACAACAAAATCAGAAAATTCTGTGACAATGAATTAGTCAATATTATTATGATTAACAAATATGACACCATAAAAGCAAATCATATTGAGTTTTCAAGTAACTTGAATGTTCCAAATAACATCAATGTTAAAAACACAGATCTCTGTAGATTGTTTACCAACATAATTGATAACGCAATAGAGTCTTGTGTTAGCTCTAACGATAAAAGCAAAGTATTTATTATTCTTTCATCGCAAATTAAAGATAATAACTTTGTAGTAAAATGCATCAATTACTGCGACCATAATATTACCGATAACATTGATAATTTACAATCCACAAAGCCAAATCATAAAGGACTTGGTATTGAAATCCTAAAAAATATTACAGAATCATATTCAGGCGATTTCACAGTAAGTTGTGAAGATAATACTTTCACTACAATAGCATTGTTAAAAATATGATTATTAAAAATGCACTCACATCATTACGGTGTAATGCATTTTTGTTGTGGCTAAAAAGATTTTATGCTATAATATAATCATATTTTAAACCTCATTAACGATAGCTTAAATTGGCAAATTATAGTTCTTACAAAGAATTATAACGAGTAAAAATTGCTTTTGCACCACCCTACTCAAAGGTTATCGTTATACGGTTGATTTTGGAAGTAGTCTGCACCCCCTTAACTGACTACTATTTGACTACTTTTGGAAAATATAATATGCCACATTTTGCCTTGATTTGCGTGTTTAGAGGGAATTTTAAAAGTGATATTCATTCCTGTTATACTCATTTTGCCTTGCAAATCACGGCATATTACGGCAAATCGGGAGGAATTGTACTTTGATTAAAATAATGTTTGTGTGCCATGGGAATATTTGTCGGTCGCCTATGGCGGAGTTTATATTTAGGGACATGGTTAAGAAGGGCGAGATTGCTGACAGGTTTGTGATTAAATCATCTGCTACGAGTACGGAGGAGATATGGAACGGGATTGGAAATCCTGTTTATCCGCCGGCTAAGCGTGAGCTTGCAAAACACGGAATCGGTTGTGACGGCAAGAGGGCTGTTCAGCTCAAAAAATCCGACTATGACAAGTACGATTATTTCATCTGCATGGACTCTAATAATATCAGAAACACTATGCGAATTTTCGGCGATGACAAAGACGGAAAGGTTTGCAAGATGATGAGCTTTGCAGGTATGAATCGTGATGTATCGGATCCGTGGTACAGCGGTGATTTTGAGCAGGCATACAACGATATTTACAGCGGATGCAAAGGACTTTTTGAAAAATTTAAAGGCAAAGCTTAATTTTGTTGTTAATATGCACAAAGATTTTTGATCGTATATGTGCAAAATCTAAAACACATTTAATTGACACAATAAATAAACGATGTTAAAATTGTGACAGGTTGTCATATGACTGCCTGTCACATTTATTTTGGAGGATTTTTTATGATAAAAACACCTTTTATAATCTTCCCGAAGAAAAGCGTCAGAGAATCACGGACGCAATATTCAATGAATTTGCCTAGGTTCGTCGGGAGAGAGAGTCAGCATAAACAATATTATAAAGAACGCAAACATTTCGAGAGGCAGTTTTTATCAGTACTTTGACGATAAGGTTGACCTTGTGGAGGTTATGACACGCTCATTTATCAACTTTTCACTTAAAAAGCCACAGAGGTTATCTCTCGCACTCACGGCGACATATTTGTAACTTATGATTTGCTTTTTGAAATTCTATGCGAATGTTCAAAGGATACAAAACAAAGTATCATTATGAAGAATCTCATCAAAAATATAAAGGCAAATGACAGCCTTGTTTCGGAATATTTTATCAACCGTTTCAAGGGCGTTGCAGAGCTTGTCAGCGTTACAAACAATTTTGACAGAAGTAACCTTAAATATACTTCGATGAAGATGTGAAGTGTCTTTCACAGATTCTTACTCAGGTGCTGAAGAATGCCGTGTTCAATGTTTTTGTAATAGGAAAACCTTTTGACGAGGTTCACAGGGAGTATCACAGAAAACTTGAAATTATCAAAACAGGTGCAATTGCAGATTAAGTTTTATATTCATGCAACCGGTTGCGGCCGATTTCAACAGAAAATGTAAGCCTAAGTTGGTAGAAATTGCATTTGATATGAAATATACTCATAGATAAAAAGCACAAACAAAGGAGTAATCAATGTTATCTAAAATCAGCGTAAAAAAACCGATGACGGTATTGGTTGCGGTTGTACTTGTTCTGGTTCTCGGTATAGTGTCATTTTTCAAGATGACGCCCGACCTTTTACCGAATATGGACTTTCCCTATGCCGTTATCATGACCACCTACGCAGGTCAGACGCCCGAGGCGGTTGAAACAACGGTTTCAAAGCCTCTTGAACAGTCGATGTCGGCAATTGACGGTGTTAAGGAGATCACCTCTACCTCATCGGACAACTATTCACTTTTGATGATTGAATTTGAGGACGGCACAAATATGGACAGCGCAACTGTTGATATGCGTTCAAGCCTTGACACAATCAAGGGCAATTGGCCTGACGGAGTCGGAACACCGTACCTCATCAAAATCAATCCGAATATTCTCCCCGTTGCAATGACAGCGGTTGACTTTGAAGGCAAGTCGCAGACAGAGCTTTCGGATTATGTCACAAACGAACTTTTGAATGAACTTGAAGGCATTGACGGTGTTGCCTCTGTTTCTGACAAGGGCATTGTTACGGAACAGGAAAATGTCGTACTTTCACAGGATAAGCTTGACAAGCTTAATAAGAAGATTTCTGCTGCACTCGATAATCAATTCGGTGATGCAGAGGACAAAATTGCCAAAGCTAAAAAGGAATTGCAGGATAATATCGGCAAAGCCAAGGACGGTCAGGGTACTGTTTCATCTTCAATTGAGCAAATCAACTCACAGCAGGAGGCTGTTTCAAAACAGCTTGCCGATGCACAGAACAAAGCTGAAAGCGGTAAAACACAGCTTTTGTCGGCAAAGATGCAGTTGCTTGACCGAAAGGCAAGCCTCACTTCAACAAAGACTTTGCTCGAAACCGCTTATCAGGGTTTGCTTGAACTGAAAACGACCTATGATGAGCTGACTTCCGAGCAGTCACAGCTTACGCAAAAGCTTGAACAGCTTTCAAAATTTAACGAACAGTATCAGGAAATTGTTCGGAAAATGAATGATGCACTACCCGACAGCGAGGAATACAAGGCACTTCAACAGCAGATTGACGAGCTTAACAAGGTGCTTGAGCCTTACGGAATCAAAGCTCCCGATATCGCAAAAACAATGCAGACAGTTCAGAATTCCATTAACAAAAGTGCAGAGGCAATTCAAAATGTTGAAATTTCACTTGAAAAGCTCGGAACTTCGGGAGATGCAATCAATTCTGCATTAAGTGAAATGTCGGAGAAAATCTCGCAAATCAACTCGGGTATTGCACAGCTTGATAACGCAATTTCGGGACTTGACGATAAATCGGTTTCGGTTGATTCCGCTCTTGCCCTCATTTCACAACAACAGTCAAGTGCGGACTTCAAAATGTCCTCTGCCATGTCAACTCTCACTTCAAAACAGAGTGAACTCAACAGCGCACTTACACAGCTTTCAAGTGCAGAAAAACAGATTGAAACATCCGAAAAAGAACTTGCAGATAAAAAGAAAGAAGCAAAAAGCAAGGCTGATGTGAGCAACACGGTCACACTTGATACCATTTCTTCAATTCTAACGGCACAAAACTTTTCAATGCCGAAGCAGGCTATGTTACCGATGACGATAACAATAAATTCATGGTTCGTGTCGGCGACAAGGTGAATGATGAAAAAGAGATGAAGTCGCTTGTGCTTTTTGACACAGGAATTGACGGAATAGGAGTTATTCATCTTGAAGATGTTGCAGATGTTTTTGTTGCCGATAATTCCGACGAAACCTTTGCAAGAATCAACGGCAACCCCGGTATTGTATTGAGCTTTTCAAAGTCAAGCAACACAGCGTCTTCTACCGTTTGCGAAAACATTAACACAAAGCTTGATTCGCTTTCAAAAGAGGTTGACGGACTTCACTTTACAAACCTTTATAATGAAGGCGACTACATTAATCTTGTAATCAACAATGTATTACAGAACCTTCTTATGGGTGCGGTTCTCGCAATTATTGTCCTTTTCCTCTTCCTCAGAGATATCAAACCGACGCTCATTGTTGCTTGCTCAATTCCGATAAGCGTTGTGTTTGCAATTGTCCTCATGTATTTCAGCGGTGTAACACTCAATATGATTTCGCTGTCAGGACTTGCGATAGGAGTCGGTATGCTTGTTGACAACTCGGTTGTTGTTATCGAAAATATCTACCGACTGAGAAGCATGGGCGTTTCGCCGATTAAGGCGGCACTTAACGGTGCAAGACAGGTTGCCGAAGCGCAATTACGGCGTCAACTCTCACCACAGTATGCGTGTTCCTACCGATTGTATTTGTTGAAGGCATCACCCGTCAGCTGTTTGTTGACCTTGCACTCACGGTTACATATTCACTTCTTGCAAGCCTTATTGTTGCGCTGACGCTTGTTCCGGCCATGGGACAGAGAATGCTCCGAAAAATGAAACCTAATTCCGCTCCGAAGGACGGAAAAATCAAGAAGGCATATGAACGCTCACTTCGTTTCGCATTAAAGCACAAAGTTCCTGCAATTCTCGTTGCAGTTGCACTTCTCTTTACAAGTGCAGGTCTTTGTCTGATGAGAGGTTTCAGCTTTATGCCCGATATGAGCAGTACACAGATTCAGGTATCATTGAAACTTGACGATAACGCAACCTTTGAAGAAACAGTTAAAGAGGGCGAAAAGCTCAACGATTTGCTTTCAAAATATGACCAGTTTGAAACCGTAGGCGTTATGGCGGGCAACTCGTCAAGCCTTATGGGACTTACAGGCGGTTCATCGTCAAATGATGCCGGCTCACTTATGGCATATGCCGTTCTCAAGGATGATTTCACAAAACAGAGCGGTGAGATTTCAAAGAAGATTGAAAAGGATCTTGAAAGCCTTGACGGTGAGGCTGCCGTAAGCGGCGGCACTTCAAGTTCAATGTCAAGCCTTATGGGTGACGGTTCCGTTCAGATTACGCTCTACGGTGACGACCTTGACACACTCAAAAGCACTGCCGAGGATATCGGCAAGACACTTGAAAAGGTTAAAGGCGTTGCATCGGTTGACAACGGCATCGGCGCTGTTTCTCCCGAAATCAAGGTTACTGTTGACAAGTCAAAAGCCGCTGAAAAGGGACTTACCGTTGCACAGGTTTATCAGCAGGTTGCCGCTGCAATTTCAACAGAAAAAAACGCTGCCACTCTTACGAATGATGACGGCAATGATATGAATGTTGTGGTTGTAAAGGACGACAGCGAAACCGTTACTCCGAAAAATCTCCGTGACATTGACATTACCTACAAGGATTCAAGCGGTAACAAAAAGACAGTTAAACTCTCCTCTGTTTCGGATATTTCAAAGTCGGAAACTATGGATAAAATCAGCCGTGAAAATCAAAAGCGTTATCTTACAATCAGCGCCGAAGTCAAAAACGGCTACACGCTTACATCTGTTTCAAACAATGTAAAATCCGCAATGAACGATTACAAGCTCCCGAACAGCTGTTCAATCGACTATGCAGGTACAGACAAAATGACAATGGAGGCAGTTTCACAGCTTATGCTTATGCTTCTGCTCGGCATTATTCTCATCTACCTCATTATGGTTGCACAGTTCCAGAGCCTTAAATCACCGTTCATTATTATGTTTACAATTCCGCTTGCATTTACGGGCGGTTTCCTCGCACTTTTAATCACAGGATTTGACATCAGCGTTGTATCGCTTGTCGGTTTTGTAATGCTCTGCGGTATCATTGTAAACAACGGTATCGTTCTTGTTGACTACATCAACAAACTCCGTATTGACGGCAAAGAAAGAATTGAGTCAATTGTTGAGGCAGGCAAAACCCGTATGCGTCCTATCCTCATAACCGCACTCACAACCGTTCTCGGTCTTGTTGTTATGGCTCTCGGCATAGGCACAGGTGCAGAAATGATGCAGCCTATCGCAATTGTCTGCATCGGAGGTCTGCTCTACGCAACATTTATGACGCTCTACATCGTTCCCGTTATTTACGATTTGTTCAATAAAAAGGAACTCAAAAAAGTAAGTGACAAAGACCTTGAATTTATTGACGAATAAATCATATTAATAAAATACACCCCCAACTAAACCGTTTGGCACAGTCGGGGGTGTTGTTTTTTGAATATCAGGTCAGTCCTTTATAATATCGGCACATTGACCGTTTGTAAGACGGATTAAATCCTCAGGCTTCAGGTCAATTTGATATCCGATTTTTCCTGCACTGACAATGATTTTCGGAATTGACTCTGCTGTAATGTGGAAGGTTGTCTTGAACTGCTTTTTCATTCCGAGAGGTGAACAGCCTCCACGCACATAACCCGTGACCTTTGTAATGTCCTTTACGGGAATCATTTCAACCGACTTTTCACCTACGCTCTTTGCACATTTTTTAAGGTCAAGCTCATGGTCAACAGGAACTACGAAAACATAATAATCTCTGCCCATGCCCTTTGTTACAAGAGTTTTGAAAACATAATCGGGATTTTGATTCATAAGCGTTGCCACCGTTACTCCGTCAACGGCATCCTTGCCGTGGGGATATTCATGGTGAGTATATTCAACCTTTTCTTTGTCTAAAATTCTCATTACATTTGTCTTGATTTCTTTCATAAATACACAATCCTCCATGCATATTGCCATCTTGTTATTACCCTCACATAATACAACTTTTCTCATCGGATTTCAACCTTGATTTATTTGCAATTTTATTAAAATAATGTTAGAATAAATTCAGAAGTTATTCGAGGTGGAAGATTTCGTCCCTGTCCACACGCCGATGGCTTGACAAAGGGAAACCTTGAGAGATGCAGGAGAATGGGACGCCTGCCGAATAACCGTAGCTTTGAAAGCCGCTCCGAATTTTTTCGGGACGGCTTTCTTCTGTTTTACAGACTAAAATATCGCTGTTTTATCCACAACACGCAAGATAATAAGCAAGTCAGTAAGCAAGATAGTAAGTAAGATAATAAGCAAGTTAATTTTTTAAACACCGTATTATGCGGTGTTTTTTCTTTTATCGCAAATTAATGCTGTAAAACTACTCGCAAATGCGGTCACAGGGAAAAAAATGATAAAAAACTGGGCAAACTTTAATGTATGTTGATTGCTTTTTTAAAATAATTGTGCTACAATTTAGGAATAGAATAAACAAAATAGTGTATTCTTCAAAAATATTTTTATGCAATTTTTAACAAAGGAGGATAACAATGGCAAAAGATATGCTGGACGCCATTTACAATGCCGAAGAGGATTGCAGACAGCGTGAGGCAAATGCACGAGCAGAATCAGCAGAAAGGGTTGAACAAACAAAGGCAGATGCCAAACAGGTTGTGCTTTCGGCAAAGGAAAAGGCACAGAAGGATGCCGATATGCTTTTTGAAAAGACTGCAAAAGAGGGCAAAAAAGAGCTTGAGAAAGCCTCTGAAAAGGCAAATCTTGAGTGCGACATTCTCTCTCGGACTGCAGACAAAAACCGCAAGCGTGTTATTGATTTCGGGGCTATACAAAGGCTCTCTCTTTAAAACGGTTGCAATGAAAGAAGCGTGGTGATAGAAATTGGCAAAACTTAAAATGAAGTCGGTTCGGATTATTGCCCTAAGACAGGACAGAAAGCGACTTCTTGAACATTTGCAGGATTCGGGTTTGGTTCAGATTGAAAAGACAGAAACCTGCAGAAAAGGTTTCGGCAAGATTGATATGACCTCACAAATTCAGATTTTCGAGCGAAATGTTACTCTCAGTGAAAACGCTCTGAAAATTCTCGACAGCAACTCTCCCGAAAAGAAAAGTATGCTTTCCGCATTTTGCGGACGGCGGGAGATTGATCCCGATGAAATCGGAGTTATCGCATCAAATGCAGGCGAAGTTATTGATGTGTGCAACAGAATTTGTGAGCTTAATAAACAGATTGCCGATAATGCGGCGGAACGGATTCGCATAAAAACCGCTCTTGCACAGCTTGAGCCGTGGAAGAATCTTGACATTCCGCTTAATGCAAAGGACACAAAAACAACGGCTGTTTTCATAGGCTCAATTCAAAAGGAGTACAACGAGGTATCGCTTTCAAAGGCACTTGCCGAGGCTTCTCCGAAGCTTGAATTTGATTTTGAAATTCAATTTGCAAACGAGGGGCTTACCTGCATTGTACTTTTTGCACCGATTGCCCAAAAGGAGCTTGCGGAAAATGCTCTGCGTGACATTGGTTTTGCAAAACCTGTTACGAACTCAAGCCTTACCCCTTTGGCGGAATCAAAAAAGCTTGTTGAAAGAAGTCACAAGCTTGAAGACGATACGGAAAACGCAAAAAAGGAAATAATTTCCTTTGCAGACAGACGAAAAGATATTAAAGATACACAGGATTATTTCAGAATCGAGCCGATAAATACAGCGTAATCGGTGAACTTCAGCATTCACGGAATGTTTTTGTTATTTCGGGTTATATTCCCGAGGAGGACTGTGAAAAGCTTGAAAGGCTTTGTGAAAGAGTTTCTGTATGCTATGTTGAATTCGGCGATGTTGACGAGGAAAAAGCTCCTGTAAAGCTAAAGAACAGTCGCTTTGCAGCACCGGCAGAGAGCATTGTAAATATGTACTCTCCCCGTCGCATGACGATATTGATCCAACGCCGTTGCTTGCATTCTTCTTCTACTTTTTCTTTGGAATGATGTTTTCGGACGCAGGCTACGGACTGTTAATGGTAATAGGAACAGGACTTGCAATAAAGCTGTTCAAGCCTGACAAGGAAATGCGAAACACCTTGAAGCTGTTCCAATATTGCGGTGTTTCAACATTTTTCTGGGGACTTGTTTTTGCAAGCTTCTTCGGAGATGCCCCCGCAACCCTCTACAACTACTTTACGGGTGCAGACATTACGATGAAACAAATCTTCCCGTGGCCGACAATTGATCCGCAAAAGGACGCACTTATGCTGATGATTATTTCAATAGCATTCGGTCTTGTACACATTCTTGTCGGTATGGGCTGCAAATTCTATGTTTGCCTCAGGCAGAAGGATTACGGCGGAGCGTTCTTTGACACGGGACTTTGGATGCTTATGCTTATCGGATTTGCAGTTTTGGCGGCAGGTATGGCATTCGGTCAGACACTCGTCTATGTCGGAGCAGGCATTGCGATTTTCTGCGCAATCGGTCTTGTTCTCACACAGGGCAGAAACAAAAAGGGATTCGGCAAAGTCATCGGCGGACTTGCCTCTCTCTATGACATCACAGGTTACATCAGTGACCTTCTGAGCTACTCTAGACTTCTTGCTCTCGGACTTACAACTCTGGGAGTTATGGCTCAGGTATTCAATATGCTTTCGACCATGTTCGGAAAGAGCTGGTTTGGAATTATCTTACTCATTATTGTGTTCATCATCGGACACGCAATCAACATCGGACTCAACGCACTCGGTTCATATGTTCACACAATGCGACTTCAGTATGTTGAAATGTTCGGAAAATTCTATGAGGGCGGCGGCAAACAGTTTAAGCCGTTCAAGCTCAACAGTAAATATATTAAAATTCAGGAGGACAAATCAAAATGAATGGAATATTTTTCGCACTTTTAGGCGCATCAATAGCAACAGCACTTGCAGGCGTAGGTTCTGCTCGAGGTGTAGGCTCTGCCGCACAGGCAGCTATGGGAGTTCTTTCCGAGGACTCATCAAAATTCGGTAAAATGCTCGTTCTCACACTTCTCCCGGGTACTCAGGGACTTTACGGATTTATCGTAGGCTTCCTTATTCTCGTAAGCGGCGGCGTTCTCGGCGGCACAGCTCCGACAATCGGACAGGGACTTGCGTACTTTGCAGCATCGCTTGCTATCGGTATCGGCGGTATGATTTCAGGTTTTGCACAGGGCAAGGCAGCCGTTTCGGGTATTGCACTAAGCGCAAAGGACGATTCAAACTTCTCAAAAGCAATGGTTTCCGTAACTCTCGTTGAGATTTACGCTCTCCTTTCATTCATCGTTTCACTTCTCGTTGTTATCACAGTTCCAAACCTTAACATCGATAACCGACTAACGAAAATTACGAAAGAAAGGTGGAATCACTTTGAGCAGCGGTGATAAAATTTTAAATCGCATAAGTCTTGACTGTGACGAAAGAATCAGCCAAATAGGTGCTGAAACCGATGAAAAATGCGCACAGATTATGGCACAGGCAAAGCTTGATGCCAACAAGATTTCTGCCGAAATTGCCGACAGGGCACAGTCAAAGATCAAGCAGATGCAGGCGGCTTCAAAGAGCCGTTGCGACCTTGAAACACGCAACGCTTTCCTAAAGAGAAGGCGTGAGGAAATTGACAAGACATACAGTGAAATTCTTAATAAAATGAAAAATCTTCCCGATGAAGATTACTTTGAACTGATTTACACATTTGCAAAAAAGTTAAACGGAATGAGCGGTGTTGTGCTTTTGAACAAAAAAGGATATGAACCGACTTCCGAAGGATTTTCTTGCAAGGCTTGAAGAATGCGGTGTAAAAGCAGAGCTTTCAAAAACGCCGTGTGACATTGAAAGCGGATTTATTCTTAAATGCGGTGACATTGAAGAAAACATGGACTTCTCGGCAATATTGTCCGAAAAGCGTGACGCTATCGAGGATTTTATAAATCAGGAACTTTTTAAGGCATAGGGAGGAATATGATGGCATTATCTTATGAATTTTCCATCGGCTCCGTCCGTGCTAAAGAAAAAAATCTGTTTACAAACAGCGACATTGAGCATATGCTCGGTTGTGAAAATGTGAACGAGCTTTGCAGATACCTCTCGGACAAGGGTTACGGTGAGGGCGATGACATTGAAGATATTTTGAAATCACACAGCGAAAATGTGTGGGAATATCTTAAAAGAACCGCACCCGATTTTGCAATATTCAAACCGTTCTTCTATCTTAACGACCTTCACAACCTTAAAGCTGTTTTAAAAGGAACGCTTTCAAACAGACCGTATTCACAGCTTTTGGTAAAGCCGTGTACTTTCTCTGAAGAAACGCTTAAACAGGCGGTTGAGAACAGAAAGTTTTCACTTTTGGGCGAAGAACTTTCCGCACCTTGTGACAAGGCATATGAGATTCTTGCACACACAGGTGACGCAAGACTCAGCGATGCGGTTCTTGACAGAGCTTTTATGGAGCTTGTTCTCGAAAACATCCGAAAAATCCGACAGTGAATTTATGTCCGAATATTTTAAAGCTACAGTATTTTATAATAATGTAAAGACAGCCATAAGAGGTGCAAAAGCCGATTGCGACAGGGATTTTCTTGAAATTGCAATCTGTGATGTGCAGGACTTCCCCCGTTCAAGGGTTATTGAGGCAAGCGTAAAGGGACTTGAACCAACGCTTGATGTGCTGTCAAAAATCTCGGCATACGGCTGTAACAAGGCTGTTGAAGAGTACAAGGCTTCTCCGTCGGCATTTGAAAAATTTGTTGACAACAGGCTTATGAGCCTTGCAAAAGAAAAATGCAAAAGAAGCGGTGACGGTGCAGACCCGATTACGGGCTATCTGATTGCAAGTGAAACAGAGAAAAAAGTTATTCACATTATTGCAAGCGGAATCCGTACCAAGACAAATTATGAAACCGTAAAAGAAAGGTTGCGTGAAGTTTATGGCTAAAAATATTGCCGTTATCGGCGACAGCGAAAGCATAAAGGGCTTTGCGGCAATCGGCATGGACATTTATCCGTGTGATGACAACGAAAACGCACCGCATCTTTTCAGAAAGATTGCTGACGGTGACAACTATGCGGTAATTTTTATTACCGAGGAAATGTTCGGACTTGTTGAAAAAGAGCGAAAAAGATATGAAGAAAGGCTCATTCCTGCCGTTATTCCTATCCCCGGTGTAAAAGGCAATACGGGAATCGGCATAAAAAGACTGTCGTCATTTGTTGAAAAGGCAGTCGGTTCGGACATTATCTTCAATGATTGAGGTGTAAGAATTTGAAATCTGGAATTATAACTAAGGTAGCAGGTCCTCTGGTAATTGCCGAGGGTATGCGTGATGCCGATATGTTCGATGTTGTGCGTGTAAGCAGTCAGCGACTTATCGGTGAAATAATTGAGATGCACGGTGACAGGGCATCAATTCAGGTATATGAAGAAACTTCGGGACTCGGACCCGGTGAGATTGTTGAATCCACAGGCGCTCCGCTTTCCGTTGAACTCGGTCCCGGACTTATCGGTTCAATTTATGACGGTATTCAGCGACCGCTTAACGAGATTATGAAGGTTGCCGAAGCACAAACCTCAAAAGAGGCGTTGATGTTCCGTCACTTGATCACAAAAAAGAAGTGGCACTTTACTCCACTTGTTAAAAAGGGCGACACAGTTGCGGCAGGCGACACACTCGGTACTGTTCAGGAAACACACGCTGTTCTTCACAGGATTCTTGTTCCGAACAAAACAGGCGGTGTTGTTGAAAGCATCAGCGAGGGCGATTTTACAATTGACGAAGCAGTTGCCGTTCTCAAAACAGACAAGGGCAATGTTGAGATTAATATGTGTACAAAATGGCCTGTTCGTGTGGGCAGACCGTACAAAAGAAAGCTCTCCCCCGACATTCTTCTTACCACAGGTCAAAGACCTATCGACACACTCTTTCCGCTTGCAAAGGGCGGTGTAGCCGCAGTTCCGGGACCGTTCGGTTCGGGCAAAACTGTTGTTCAGCATCAGCTTGCAAAGTGGGCGGCTGCCGATATTATCGTATATATCGGTTGCGGTGAGCGTGGCAACGAGATGACCGATGTTCTTAACGAGTTCCCCGAACTTAAAGATCCACGCACAGGCAACTCTCTTATGGAGAGAACCGTGCTTATTGCAAACACATCCGATATGCCTGTTGCCGCCCGTGAGGCATCTATCTACACAGGCATTACTATTGCTGAGTATTTCCGTGATATGGGTTACACGGTTGCACTTATGGCTGACTCAACATCCCGCTGGGCAGAGGCTCTCCGTGAAATGTCCGGCCGTCTTGAGGAAATGCCGGGTGAAGAGGGTTATCCCGCATACCTCGGCAGCCGACTTGCACAGTTCTATGAAAGAGCAGGCCGTGTTATCGTAAACGGCAGCGAGGACACGGAAGGTGCACTCTCGGTTATCGGTGCTGTATCACCTCCGGGCGGTGATATTTCAGAGCCTGTATCACAGGCAACACTCAGAATCGTTAAGGTATTCTGGGGACTTGACGCAAACCTTGCTTACAAGCGACACTTCCCTGCAATTAACTGGCTTACAAGTTATTCGCTTTATACAGACCGACTTGCAGATTGGTTCTCAAAGAATGCCGCTCCCGACTTTATGGAGCTTCGTGGCAGACTTATGACATTATTACAGGAAGAAAGCGAGCTTCAGGAAATTGTAAACCTTGTCGGTATGGACGCACTTTCCGCACCCGACAGACTTAAACTTGAAACCTCCCGTTCAATCCGTGAGGATTATCTGCACCAAAACGCATTTGACCCGACAGACACATACACATCTCTCGGCAAACAGGTGCTTATGATGCGAGCAATTCTTGCTTACTATGACAAAGCAAAAGAGGCTCTTGCAAACGGTGCAGACATTGAAATGCTTGTCAACCTTCCTGTTCGTGAACGCATAGGAAGATATAAATATGTACCCGAGGATAAGGTTCGGGACGAGTTCGAGTCAATCAAGGCTCTGCTTGATTCGGAAATTAAGGATGTACTTGAAAGGAGTGAGGACTGATGCCAAAGGAATACCGCACAATACGAGAGGTTGCAGGTCCTCTTATGATGGTTAGTGATGTTGAGGGCGTAACATATGACGAACTCGGCGAAATTGAACTTCCGAACGGTGAAACACGCCGTTGCAAGGTTCTTGAGGTTGACGGCTCAAACGCACTTGTTCAGCTTTTTGAATCAGCCGCAGGCATTAACCTTGCAAATTCAAAGGTAAGATTTTTAGGTCGTTCAATGGAACTTCCCGTATCTCCCGATATGCTTTCACGAGTATTTGACGGTCTTGGAAATCCGATTGACGGCGGTCCTGCTCTTATTCCAGAAAAAAGACTTGACATCAACGGAACACCTATGAACCCTGCCGCAAGAAACTATCCGCAGGAATTTATTCAGACAGGTATTTCAGCAATTGACGGACTTAACACACTTGTAAGAGGACAGAAGCTGCCTATCTTCTCGGCATCCGGTCTGCCCCATGCCCAGCTTGCCGCTCAGATTGCAAGACAGGCGGCTGTAAGAGGCAAAGACGAGCAGTTTGCCGTTGTATTTGCCGCAATGGGTATTACATTTGAAGAATCCGACTACTTTGTTCAGTCGTTTAAAGAAACAGGCGCTATTGACAGAACCGTAATGTTTGTAAACCTTGCAAACGATCCTGCCATTGAGCGTATTGCAACTCCTAAAATGGCGCTCACGGCAGCTGAATATCTTGCATTTGACAGAGGAATGCACGTTCTCGTTATTATGACCGACATCACAAACTATGCCGATGCGCTCCGTGAGGTTTCAGCCGCAAGAAAAGAAGTTCCGGGCAGACGAGGCTATCCGGGTTATATGTACACAGACCTTGCAACATTGTATGAAAGAGCCGGCAGACTTAAAGGCAAAGAGGGTTCAATCACTCTTATTCCGATTCTTACAATGCCCGAAGATGACAAGACTCACCCGATTCCTGACCTTACAGGCTACATTACAGAAGGTCGATTATCCTATCCCGTGAGCTTTACAGAAAGGGAATTACTCCGCCGATTGATGTTCTTCCGTCACTTTCAAGACTTAAAGACAAGGGTATCGGTCCCGACAGAACCCGTAAAGACCACGCCGCAACCATGAACCAGCTTTTTGCCGCTTATGCAAGAGGTAAAGACGCAAGAGAACTTATGATAATTCTCGGTGAGGCGGCTCTTACCGATATGGATAAAAAGTACGCTGAATTTGCCGAGGCATTTGAGCGTGAGTATGTTTCACAGGGTTATGACGCAAACCGTTCAATTGAAGAAACACTTGACATCGGCTGGAAGCTTTTGCATATTCTTCCCAGAAGTGAACTTAAACGAATTAAGGACGATATGCTTGATGAGTTTTACGGTAAAGAATAATCGCATTGAAGGTGTTTGCTAATGGCAGTTATGAATGTTAATCCCACCCGTATGCAGTTGACAAAGCTGAGAAAACAGCTTGCAACAGCTACCCGTGGTCATAAAATGTTAAAAGACAAGCGTGACGAACTGATGCGCCGATTTCTTGACCTTGTAAGAGAAAACAAGGAGCTTCGTGAGAAGATTGAAAGAGAGCTTGCAGAGTGCAACAACCACTTTGTGAACGCAAGTGCGGTTATGTCAAAAGAGGCTCTGGACGCCTCATTGATGTCACCGAAGCAGAGAATTGACCTTGAGCTTTCTTCAAAAAATGTTATGAGCGTTGATATTCCGCAGTTTTCATCAAGCACACGAACAAGCAACGAGAGCGATATTTTTCCCTACGGTTTTGCGTTTACTTCGTTTGAACTTGATGATGCGGTTATGTCGCTCAACGAGCTTTTGCCCGACCTGATAAGGCTTGCTGAAATTGAAAAAAGCTGTGAGCTTATGTCGGCAGAAATTGAAAAGACACGCCGCCGTGTTAATTCGCTTGAGCATGTTATGATTCCGAGATATCAGGAAACAATCAAATACATCTCGATGAAACTTGAAGAAAATGACCGCAGCAGTCGTACAAGGCTGATGAAGGTTAAGGATATGCTTCTTGAAAAGGCACATCATTATTCGGAACACTATAATTAACTACACAACAATCAAAGGGGCTGTTAAAAAACAGCCCCTTATTTGTCAAAAAATTCTGCAAAATAAAAAAATCAGTACATCAACTGTACTGATTTAATGGAGCGGATGACGGGGATTGTTTGATGCAAAGGTTTCTGCCTCGCCAACTGCTTGCGGTGCGTAACCTTAACTCTCATCAACGCTCTTAATTTTAAGGTTTACCGTCTGAAATACAGTCGCAATGCGTTGCACATAAATGTGCTTCCTTTTGCTCCTTATTTCAGACACAGCGCTTTGCTCCCTCTTTCCGCCACCGGCGGCGGTCGCAAGGCTACACCGGAGCATTTTCTTAACGGTCGCCTTCGAGCCCCTTGACAGTACAGAAAAAATGCAAAATAAAAAAGCATCTGCGTTACAGATACTTTTGACTTGGAGCGGATGACGGGGCTCGAACCCGCTACCTCCACCTTGGCAAGGTGGCGCTCTACCAGATGAGCTACATCCGCATATAATGGTGGGAACAACAGGGCTCGAACCTGTGACCCTCTGCTTGTAAGGCAGATGCTCTCCCAGCTGAGCTATGCTCCCACATTTTTATAATTGGAAAGCACTCCCGTTAAGAAGTGCTTTCCGTTTTGGAGGCGACACCCGGATTTGAACCGGGGCGTCAGAGTTTTGCAGACTCGTGCCTTACCACTTGGCTATGTCGCCGAATACTGAGCAATGTCACTCAACAGGCATTATTCTATCATAATAAAATACATTTGTCAATACTGAATTTGCATTTTAACAACAAAATTTAACGGAAAATTTCTACACTGATATTTTATGCATCAAACAGAAAAATGCCACCTCTGTTTTTGATTCCTCATAAAGCCCCGAACCCTCAAAGATGCAATACTCGAAGGTTCGGGATTTTGGGGTTATCATACTTTTCTTAAAAAGAGAAGAAAACAAGATAAGTATCTTACACGCTCGGCTTTTCAAATGCCGAAAGAATAAGCTTTACACCGTAGATTGACAAAAGGACACCAATCATAAATCCGATTGTCTGTGCGGCAAATATAAGGTGGAAAAATCCGTAGATACCGCCGATTATGACGAGTATTCCGCAGAAAAGCGGAATAAGCCATGCACCTGAGGAAGATGCTTTTTTGACCTTGAGTGACATTGCAACGGACGAGATACCGTCCACTACAAGCCAGCCTGAGAAAATGCAGAGAATGATAACATCAAACATAAGTCTTATGCCCGGCATAAACATAGCAAGAATTGAAATTACTGCCGCTGCAATACCGACAACAAGACCGAGTGTTCCCATTATCGCTTCACTCTGTTCAGCCTTTGCCTTTTTGCGTTTTGCAAAGTAGTCAATCACGGAGCATATTCCCCATACTCCGAGAAGAATTGTCACTATCCAACCGGCATTAAGGAAGGTAAGTCCCGGATAGAACATACAATAAATCGCACCGATTATCGACAATATGCCGAAAATACAATTAAATACTTTCATAGTCACCTCATACTTTAATTAGGGTTCAATAATATTGAAATACAGCGGGAATTCGGCAACGCTTGATGTAAGGGTTTTGATGATGTCACTGTTGCCCTCAACCTTTTCAATGCCGGCGTCCATAAGTTTCTGATTGTTCTGTGCAATGCCGAGAATACCTGCGCTCTTGGTTTTGATTGTTGCGTCAGCCTTATCGCTCCACTTTTCCTGTGAATAGATAAGCACACCGTGATTTATGCGAAGAAGATATTTTGCGTTTTTATCGGTCACTTCAAGATTGATTACAAGGTTCTGATCTTCAAGCTTCTTTTCGTCAAGACAGATTCCGAGATAATCCAACATTGTTTCGGTACTCATACCGAGAGCTGTTGCACCTGAACCTTCGGAATTCGGATAATTTTTTGTACCGTTACGAAGCTCATAAGCACCTGTAAGATAAGCGTTTCTCCATGCACCGCTTTCAGCCTGATAGCCGAGCTGTTCGAGTGCGTCTGCGCAAAGATAGCGGGCGTCTTTATTTTCGGGATCTGCATATACAAGTGTGTTCGTAATCTGTGCAACCCACTGATACTCTCCCTTGTCAAAGTCTTTTTTAGCCATTTCAAGAACCTTGTCTGTGTCGCCGAGATACTCTACAAGCTTCTTTGAATATTCTGTCGGTTCAAGCTCATCAAGATGAATGGGGTTTTCGTCATACCAACCCATATACTTCTGATAAACTGCCTTTACATTATGCTTGAGAGTTCCGTAATACTGACGAGTGTACCAAATCTTGTTGAGTTCATCTGGAAGCTCCATCATATTTGCAATTTCGGTTGATGTATAGCCCTGATTGATGTACATAAGCGTCTGTGAGAATATGTACTTATAGACAGAGGCTGTGTTTGCCATGTAGTCATTGATTACATCGTTGCCCCAATGAGGCCAGTTGTGAGCCTGGAAAACTACTTCGGCTTTATCTCCGAAAAGCTCCTTTGCCTCCATAATATACTGCGCCCACGCATTGCCGTCACGAACCTCTGCGCCTCTGAGTGTGTAGAGGTTGTGCATTGTGCCGGAACAGTTTTCAGCCATCCACAAAGCCTTGTATTTTGGAAGGTAGGTGTTCATCTCGGCAGGCGATTCTGTGTCGGGAGTAAGCTGGAACACCATTTCAACACCGTCAACCTTGATGGTTTCGGTAGCTTTCTTTACCTCATAAGACGGTGAAATGTATGTTGTTGTGCCGCTTGAAGGGGTAAGACCGATACCTACCGACAAGCTGCCCTTACCGCCCTTATCAAGCAATGATCCGTACTGAAAGTTGGTTCTGCGTTTCATTGCGTTTCCTGCAAAAACATTTTCTTCCATAACAGCCTTTTCGTAGCCTTCGGGAACGATAATGAGCGTTTTGCCGGACTTAATCTGTTCATCAAGCGGAAGTGATGAATCTGCAACATTCTTTTCGTCAATAAGTCCGCCGATACCGCCGTAGTGGTCAATGTGAGCGTGGCTTACAACAACAGCGGCAATATGCGCCTTGCCGAACTTAGATTCAAGCAGTTCAAGTGCCGCCTTTGCAGTTTCGGAGCTTGTTGTACAGTCAAAAACAATCCAGCCGTTGTCGCTCTTTACAAAGGTTACATTGGCAACATCATAACCTCTGACCTGATAAACACCGTCAACAACTTCAAAAAGTCCATAAAGCGAGTTAAGCTCCGTGTTTCTCCAAAGGCTTGGGTTTGCACTGTCGGGAGTTGACGAGTTTCTGATAAAATCATATGCCGACTGGCTCCATGCAACAGTACCGTTCTCGGTTTTGATTTCGAGTTTGTCGGGTGCTGTTATAAAGCCTTTTTTTGCAAATTCCTTTTCCTGTTCATCGGAAAAGTCAAGGGTCTTATACACCTGTGCGTTTTCGTCAGCCGTATATTTTGACGCATCCTTTACATCGCTGTTGAATTTTGCGGATGTACTGCTGTCGCTCTGCTGACATCCGCAAAGTGCAGACGAGGCAATCAATGTTGCCGCCAAAGCAAGGCAAAGCCCCGTTTTCTTTTTGTTAATCATAGAATATTTCCTCCGTGTTTTTATCTGTCCATGATTTTTTGGTTTAAGCTGAATTATAATAAATAATTGTCATTTAGTCCATACATTTGGCACAAAGTGAAAATTTTTGTCACGAAATGCAAATTAAAGTCACTATTTGAGATATTATGTGATACAATAAGAGTGATAATTATGCAGGAGGTACGGTATGAGGATTGCAATAGTTGATGATTGCGAAAATGAGCGGAATGAACTTTGCAAAAGACTTTCTCAAAGCTCATTTTCAAGGTCATATGATATTGAAATTTGCGGATACGGTAACGGAACGGATTTTCTGAATGAGGCAATGCAGAACAGATTTGACCTTGTTTTTATGGATATATATATGGAAAAGGAAAACGGAATTGATGTGGCACAAAAGCTGAGGAAGTTTGACAAAGATTGTCTGCTTGTTTTCACAACCACATCAACCGACCACGCACTTGAAGGCTTTAGGGTTCGGGCATTGCACTATCTTGTGAAGCCGTACAGTGATGAAGAGCTTGATATGTTGCTTGATGAGATTTCGCAGAAAATTTCCGTTGAAGAAAAATACATTGAAATACCCTCTGCAAGTGACTCGTTGCGTATAAAGCTTTGCGACATTTTGTATGCCGAGCATTTTAAGCACTGCATACATATTCATTGTACGGACAAATCCGAAAAGTCTGTGCGCAGTACATTTGCCGAATTTGTAATGCTGTTTGATGACGGGGATAATTTCTTTGTGTGCAACCGAGGAATCATAGTAAATCTTGAACACATCAGGGATATGAACGGCAATGAATTTGTTCTTGACAACGGTGAAAGAATCTCCATAAGTCGAAGTCTTGTAAAAAGCGCAAAAAGCACCTTTGGCGAATATATTTTCGGCAGGAGGGATTTGCATTGACAAATGTTTTCTGTCCGATAATTGAACTCGGTGCAATCATTCCCGGTGTTGTACTTGCATATTTTCCGATAAAAAAACATCTCAAGGTATCCAAGCTCAGGCTGTTTCCTGTGATGATTTTATCACTTGCGTGCCTTTGTACATTGTGCGGTTTTGTTTGTTACAGATACAATCTGAAATCGTTTGTGCTTGCAATACCGATAGTGCTTGCTCTTTCGGCAGCATACTGCTGTTCACTCAAAACATCCATGTGGAAATCGGTGAGTGTGTTACTTGCGGTATGCGGAGTGTTTGCCTGCATTGCGAGCATTACACGGGCGGTTGATTCGATAACATTTCCGCATAACACAACGCCGTGGTTTGACATTAAATCGGCTGTGCTGTTCAATATTCTATGCTGGATGTTTGTAATTCTTGCATGGTATCCTGCAACACACGGTGTGAGTGAACTGCTCGATGACGAAAACATTGCCCAGACATGGTATGTATTCTGGATTTTACCGATAATATTCATCTTGCTCAACTTTTTTATAATTCCATGGAATCCTAACATTCTCCATACAGGAAGAATTATGCAGGGTTACATTGTTATCAGCGTATCACTTCTTGTGCTGTTGCTCATTTTCTACGCTTTGCTGTATTTTATTGCAAAAGTCTGAATCGCAATAACAAGCTTGCTCAGAAAAATCAATTTTTGAATATGCAGAGGGCACAGTATGACGCATTAAAAGTCGCTATTGAAGAAACCCGTCAGGCACGGCATGATATGCGACATCACTTTGCCGTACTCAATGCTCTTGCCGAGCAAAAGAACTGGGAAGAACTTGAAAAATACCTTTCGTCAGCATCGCAGAATATTCCCCGACACAGAGCTTGTACTCTGTAAAAACCACGCTGTTAATGCGATTATCGGACATTATTATTCAAAATACAAGAGCAATGGTATTCCGTTTAAACTAAAAATTGACATCCCCGAAAAGTTGACAGTTTCGGAATCCGATATCTGTCTTGTAATCGCAAATTTGCTTGAAAATGCATTTGAGGCGAGCATGAAGCTTGACAGAGATAAACGGCAGATTAAAATGTATGCCCGTCCGCATTCCGAAAAGATATTGCTTATTTCCGTAGAGAATGCTTTCAACGGAGAGATTACCGAAAAGGACGGATTTTTCTGTTCGTCAAAGCGAAACGGTAACGGTATCGGTACGCAGTCGGTACACAGAATTGCCGAAAAAGACGGCGGATATTGCAGATTTTCTCACGAAAACGGAATTTTTACGGCGGATGTTATGCTGCACGGCAAAAACTGAATCGGACATTATAAAAGGGAAGAAACTTTTTTCGGTTTCTTCCCTTTTTTTATTTCGTAATTTTATTTTCTTTTAGCGAATATTTTGTCACCGTGTTCCAATCTCGGCGGATTGAAATATCAGCGGTAAGGTTTGTGTTGTTATAAACAATCGACCATTGAGTATTGCTTGTTATATCGTTCGGATTCGGTGCTTGTGATGCCGAAACAAGAGCCTCCCATGCTGTTTCTTTTGTGTAACTATTATTCTTTTCAAGAACATTAATTATCTTATCATACCGCTCTCTGCCGTGACCGTAAACATCGTTTTTCTGATAAGGCTTTACAAAATTTTTGTACATCACAAAAAAGTTTGTAACGGCAGGCGACTTTGTAACAACAAGCTTTCGGTCATCGCTGTTGCAATCGTACTCAATAACACGGCCGTCACCGTTTGAATCGGTAACATAAAAGTGATAATCTCTTCCGCTTGAGGCGAACATATCGTATTTTTCAAAAAGTTTAACCGCCTCTTCGGTTGACGAAGCTCTGTCAAGTATAAGACGGATTGCAAGCGTTGTGGCGATAACGGGCTTTCCGCTTTGCTGACGAACCGGCTTGCTGTCAAGTGTGAGAACTGCGATTGACACGCCCTTTTCATTGATTCCGTCAAGGCTGATAAACGGTGAGAGCAAGGTTGCAAGCCTTGTTTCATCACTCAACTCGGGGTTGTTTGCACCTACATTATCAAGTGCCGCAAACGCAACCGACCTGTAGCCGTCCTTTGGCGAACAATACACAAGCATTGACGAGGTGTCGTTCTTAAAATCATAGTTTCGCCCCATCATTACGCTGTCGGGATTTTTCATTGTAAAGGCACTGCACCCGAAATTCGGCATTTTAAGATTGACGGGATAATCGGGCAGAACCTCCTGCACAATTGCACCGAGAGCCGACTCATCATCAAAAATCCCTCTGTCAATGATTTTATCAATGCTGTAATCGTAGCATATATCCATTTTATAAAGGTTAAAATCGCTGTAATCGGTCAGCTTTTTAACAGAATCAAGCGTATGCTTTCTTGCGTCAATCATAATGTATCCTCCTTAAAACGGGGTGTTTTCAACGCAATAATAGCATAATATTTTTATTTTTTCAACAATTTTGAATCAATTCGCAATAATTTTTTCATAAGAAAAATCGGAAAGACAGAATTTTTGATTTCTGTCCTTCCGATCGGTATTTTACATATTGAATTTTAAATTATTTGAGAAGATTATTGTCTGTAAAATAATCGATTCTCATAGAATGACGGACATCCTCAAGTGTTTTTGCGGCAGTTTCCTTTGCAACCTTACTGCCCTCTTTGAGAATATCGAGAACATCGGGAAGATGATTTTCCCATTCTTTTCTGCGTTCACGAATAGGACGAAGCTCCTCCTGCATAACATTGTTAAGAAATTTCTTAACCTTAACATCACCGAGTCCGCCACGCTGATAATGAGCCTTGAGTTCGTCAAGACAGCTGTAATCATTCCAAAATTCCGCAAAATACTCGTCACGGCAGAATGCGTCAAGATAGATAAACACGGGATTGCCCTCAACCTTGCCGGGATCCTCAACACGAAGATGATTCGGGTCGGTGAACATTGACATAACCTTTTTTCTTGATATCCTCGGGTTCTTCTGCAAGATAAATGCAGTTGCCGAGGGATTTGCTCATCTTTGCCTTGCCGTCAATACCGGGCAGTCGCAGACAAGCCTTGTTGCTCGGAAGAATAATCTGCGGTTCCGTAAGAGTTTCGCCGTAAACGGAATTGAACTTGTGAACAATCTCCTTGCACTGTTCAAGCATCGGAAGCTGATCCTCGCCGACAGGAACGGCAGTTGCACGGAATGCCGTGATATCAGCCGCCTGACTGATTGGATAACAGAAAAATCCTACAGGAATGCTTGCCTCAAAATTACGCATCTGAATTTCTGCCTTAACGGTGGGGTTACGCTGAACACGGGACACGGTTACGAGGTTCATATAATAGAAAGTAAGCTCTGTAAGCTCGGGAATCATTGACTGAACAAAAATTGTTGACTTGTTCGGATCTATTCCGCAGGCAAGGTAGTCGAGCGCAACCTGCAAAATATTCTGTCTTACCTTTTCGGGATGCTCGGCATTGTCGGTAAGAGCCTGAGCGTCTGCAATCATAATGTATATATCATCATATTCGCCCGAATTCTGGAGCTTTACTCTCTCCTTGAGCGAACCTGCATAGTGACCGACATGAAGTCTGCCCGTAGGACGGTCACCTGTTAAAATTACTTTTTTCATAGGTTTCTCCTTTGTTTACCTTGATTCAAAGGCAAAATTCTTTTCTATGATTATATCACCATAAACAACAGCCGTCAACATTTGTAAAAAAGGTAAAAAGAAAAATATTCCATAATAATTCCCATATATTTTATGCCACAAAATTCGACAGAATGTTGCATAAGACACACGCAAAATTCATTTGACCGTTGAATTTTTTTTAAATAAAAATATAATATTTTAAAAAAACGAGGGCAAAGAGTATGGAGTACAATTATCATAAAAATGCAGGACAGCTTGCATTCATAAAATTTGTAAAAGGTCTTGTGCATCTTCTTATTCGCCCTAAGGTTGAATGGAAGGACAAGAGCCTTAAAAAAAGCCTCAAGGGCAAGCCTGTTGTGTTTGTATGCAACCACACTCACCACTTTGACGGAGTTGTGATAAGCTCTGTACTCAGCAGATACAAGCCGTATATGCTTGTTAAAAAAAGCTGGTACGACAAGAGCGGAACAGGCTCGTTTATCCGAATTTGCCGCAGTATTCCCGTTGACTTTGACACCATGGACACAAACTGGTATGCGCAAAGTGAGGGTGCGGTTGAAAACGGATATTCAATGCTTATCTTCCCAGAGGGCGGAATTGCAAGAGAGGGCAAAATGCTCCCGTTCAAGCCCGGTGCGGCATTGCTTGCGGCAAAAAAAGGTCTTGACATAATCCCGATTGCATCTTTGGGTGAGTATAAAATTCTTTTTGGAAAGAGGCAGAAAATTTTAATCGGCAATCCGATAAAATCCGAATGTCCCGAAAATGTTCGCTACTCAAAATATGCAAAAGAAATAAGTGCCGAAGCCGAAAAGCAGGTCAAAAAGCTTTATCTTGAGCTTGAAGAAAAATACGGCAAAGGCAAGGTTTATTACAAAGAAGATTTTTCTTCGGAAAATTTATAATAAAATCAAAAAAATCAAAATTTTAAGTGAGGTAATTAAAATGAACAATGCTATTGCAGATCAGATTAAGGAAATGCTCGTAGAAAACCTTAGAATTCCCGAAAACATTCTTACATACGATTCAGAACTTTTCGGTGACGAAATCGGTCTTGACTCAATCGACTCAATCGAAATCGTTGCAGGCATCGACACACTTTTCGGTATTGATATGACAGGTGCAGACCGTGAGCACTTCCAATCAATCAGAGCACTTACAGAATATGTAGAAAGCAAGCAGGGTTAATATGGCTGACAAAAAGAGATGTGTTGTCACAGGACTCGGACTTATCTGCGGTGTCGGTGACAATGTAAAGGATTGCTGGGATGCCGTAACACTCGGTCACTCCGGCATTGATGAGGTTAAGTCGGTTGACACCTCAAACTGTTATGCACACAAGGGTGCAGAGGTTGACAAGGCATCGTCAGAGCTTTCTCCCGAAAACTATGACCGTTCTTCCCTTCTCTGTATTCATGCCGCAAACGAGGCTTTTGAAGATGCAAACATTGACGCATCCGAAAAGAACATCGGTGTTATTCTTGGCAGTTGTGTAGGCGGTGCGGCAAGCATTGACAAATATTACACAGACGAAATCAAGGGTGACGGCGGTAAAAAAGAAGATATTTTCAAAATGGGTGCTTCGGCAATTGCCAACAATGTTTCCGCTCATTTCGGACTTGAGGGCATTACCGCAAACATCGTCAACGCTTGTGCGGCAGGCACAATGAGCATCGGCTATGCCTGTGACCTTATCCGTGAGGGCAAGGGTGATGTGTTCATCGCAGGCGGTTCGGACAGCTTTTCTTCACTTGCATTCAGCGGTTTCCACGCTCTCCATGCGCTTGACGAAAACGCCTGTTCCCCGTTCAATCACAGCACAGGTATCACGCTCGGCGAGGGTTCGGGCATTCTTGTAATCGAAAGCTACGAACACGCTGTTGAACGAGGCGCAAAGATTTACTGTGAAATTCTCGGTTCGGGTGTAAGCAGTGACGCTTACCACATTACCGCTCCCCGTCCCGACGGTGAAGGTCAGATGAGTGCAATCAGAAGGGCTGTTGAAAGCTCTGCTCTTAGTTTTGACGATATCGACTACATAAACGCACACGGAACGGGTACTGCCAAAAATGACGAGGCTGAATTTCTTTCACTTCACACACTTTTTGACGGCAACGACCACCTTTCTGTCAGCTCAACAAAATCTATGACAGGTCATTGCCTCGGTGCGGCAGGCTCAATTGAGGCTGTATTTTCCGTAAAAGCAATAAAAGAAAACCTCGTTCCCCCTACAATCGGGTACTCTGATTAGGAGTTGAAGGTGCTTTCCGAAAAGGCTGGCAACATTGACTTTATTCCGAACAAGAGCCACACAAAAGATGTTCACTATGCAATGTCAAACTCATTTGCATTCGGCGGCAACAACGCAAGCATCATTTTCTCGGACAACGAGCATGATATTCCCGACAACAGTAAAAATGAAAAAATTTACATTACGGGCATTTCAAAGCTTACAGGCACAAAAACTGACGAACACAGCCTTAACTGCAATCTTACCTCCGAGGATTATGACAAACACGGAATCAAGGTTGCATTTTACAGAAAGCTTGACCGTTTCAGCCAGCTCCAGCTTTTGAGCGGTATGGACGCACTTGCAGACGCTGACATAAAAATTGACAAGGACAACGAATATAAAACAGGTATTGTAATCGGCACGGCTGACGGCCCTATGACCGAAATTGTTGATTTCCAGAAAAAGGCAATCACAAGAGGTACCGAAAAGGGCAGTGCTTTTTCATTCCCGAATACGGTTTACAATGCCGCAGGCGGTTATCTGAGCATTTTCTCAGGCATCAAGGGCTACAACGCAACTGTTGCAAACGGCAATCAGGCAGGACTGCAGAGTATTTGCTATGCCGCTGATATTCTTGCAGACGGCAACGAAAGCGTTATGCTTGCCGCAGGTACCGATGAAAATACAAAGACAAATCTTGAACTCTATACAAAGGCCGAATTGCTTGAAAAACCGCTCGGTGAGGGCTCTGTAACTCTCGTTCTTGAAACAGAGGAAAGTGCAAACGGCAGAAATGCACGCAAGTATGCAGAAATTAAGGGTTATGCACAGGCTCACCGCCCTGTATCTTATGACAACTCAGAGGTTGACAGCAAGGCTGTTGTTGAGGTTATCGAAAAGGCTTGTATGAATGCCGGCATTGAGGCAGACAATATCGACTTTGTATGCTGTGACGACAGGAAGATTATCAAGACGCTTATGCCGTGCTATGATGTATCGCAGGAAATCGGCAATGCAAGAGCCGCAGCAAGCGCAATGACAGCGGCATATGCGGCTGAGCTTCTTTCTGACAGCGAGAAAAATTACGAATACGGACTTGCTCTTTCAATGGGTGCGGGCGGAACATACTCTGCCGTAATCCTGAAGAAAGCGTAAAAATCGGAGGTAAATATGAGCAAAACCGCTCTTGTAACAGGTTCATCAAGGGGCATTGGCAAGGCTTGTGCTTTAAAGCTTGCAGAGCTTGGATATGACATTGCCGTGAACTGCAATTCAAATTTAGAAATGGCTCAAAAGGTTGTTGACGAAATTACAGCACTCGGCAGAAAAGCCGTTGCCTACAAGGCAAACACGGCAGATATTGACGAAGTAAAGGATATGTTCCGCAGTATTCAGCAGGACTTCGGCGGAATTGATGTGCTTGTCAACAACGCAGGTGTGGTTGACGACGCTTACCTTTTGATGATTAAAGACGAGTCACTTGAAAGAAGTCTTGACATTAATATCAAAGGATATTTCAATTGTGCAAGACAGGCATCGCTTAAAATGCTCCGCAAAAAGAGCGGAATCATCATCAACATTTCTTCCGTAAGCTCTGTTCTTGCAGTTGAAGGTCAGTCGGTTTACAGTGCAACAAAGGGTGCGGTAAACGCTATGACTCACACGCTTGCAAAGGAACTTGCAAAGTACGGAATCAGAGTAAACGCAGTTGCACCCGGTTTTATCGAAACCGAAATGATGAACGGCATTCCCGAAGAATTGCAGAAAAAGTATCTTGAGGCTATTCCCGAAAAGAGATTCGGCACAGTTCAGGATGTCGCAAATGTAGTCGGACAGCTTTGCAGTGACGATTTTTCATATATGACAGGTCAGGTGCTTGTGCTTGACGGAGGACTCAGCTTATGATGAATCTGCTTGAAATCAATCAAAGAATAAAACAAAGACCACCCTTTCAGATGATTGAGAGGGTGACCGAGCTTGAGCCGAATGTTTCGGCAACAGGTATAAAAAATGTGTCGGTGAACGAGCCGTATTTTGCAGGTCATTTTCCCGACACACCGATTATGCCGGGAGTATTGCTCATTGAATCTGCGGCACAGCTTTGCAGTCTTGTATTTGCTCCCGAAAGTGTTGAGGAGGACAAGTTATATGTTCTTCTAAAAGTCAAGGATTTCAAAATGCTCCGCCCCGTTATTCCGGGTGATACGCTTATTATCAGCGTAAATGTTACAATGTCAACAAAGTCGGCATTTGAATTTGCGTGTGTCATCAAGGTTGACGGTGAAGTGAGGGCAAAGGGAAATCTTTTGTTTACCACAATGGATAAAAATGCGGTTTACAAGCCGTCACAGGAGTGATTATGAAAGTTCTCGTATTAAACGGTAGTCCAAAGGGCGAAAAAAGCAATACTCTCAACATTACAAAAGCATTTCTTGACGGCTTTTCAGCCGATACGGAAGTTGAATATATCACGGTTAAAAAGGAAACAATCAAGCCGTGTATGGGTTGCTTTTCGTGTTGGAGCAGAACACCCGGCGAATGTGTTATAAAGGACGATATGCAGAAAATCTACGAAAAGATTAATTCTGCCGATATTATCATTGAGAGCTTTCCGCTCTACTTTTTCGGTATGCCGTCACAGATGAAAGCATTAACCGACAGATGTCTGCCGTATATGCTCCCCTATCCGGGAAATGTTGCCGAGGACAAAGAAGCCTCTTTCCATGAACTGCGTGATGAAGCAATGCACGAAAAGAGGCTTTTGGTTATTACAACTTGCGGCTATGTGAGTGCCGAACCGATGTATCCCGCACTTATAAAACAGCTTGATTTGATTTGCGGTAACGGCAATTACACGATGATAAAATGTCCCGAGGGCGAGCTTTTTATTGCAGAAAAAGCTGAAAGGCAGAGAAAGGCATACCTTGATTCAATCACTGAGGCAGGCAGGGAATTCTGCAAAAACCGCTGTCTTTGCGATGAAACAATGAAAAAAATTTCAAAGCCTATTCTCTCCCCAAAAGGATTTGAGGCAATTACTAAGGCTCATTGGAAAATGAGTTAATCAGCTTTTCGGGCGAACATATTCGGACAATGCTCCGAGAACGAACTCATTGACAGCGTCTGCAAGCTTTTCGGAGCTTTCTGCACAGCCGTCATTGAACCAACGGACATAAACCGAGATGAATCCCGAAACGACAAACTCAACAAGGTATTTGAGTTTTGTTTCATTTTTAAAATTAAGCACAGGTCTTATTGAAACCTCGATAAATCTTTTCAAAAGCTCAACAGAGCGTCCCGAGCCGAACACCTCGGGAGAATTTTTCAGAATTTTATTAATCTGTTCTTTATTTTCAACAATGGAAAGACCGATAAAATTCAGCTGATTCACAAGATTGTTGCCGTCACGGTCGGATTTTTTCGCATGGCTGATAACATCGTTGACTATATCGTAATTGATATCATCGACAACATCCTGAACCGTGTGATAATGGCGGTAAAAGGTTTTGCGGTTAATCATCGCCTTTTCTGCAAGCTCAGTCACCGTGATTTTGGAAACATTTTTTTCGGCAAGCAAATCAATCAGCGAATTTTTTATATTGGTTCTTGTTTTTACAATGCGAAGGTCAGTCACATTAGCGTCCATACTATCACCCCATAAAACAGTTTGATTATAGCACCAAAATTTTTTTGAGTCAACGGAGGTCCTTGACAGGTCTGATAATTGAAGGCGGAGCAAGGCGAGGAATTTTTACCGCCGGTATAACCGACTGTCTGCTTGAAAACAAAATACACTTTGACTATGTTGCAGGAGTTTCGGCGGGAGCTGAGGTCGCCCTTGATTTTACCGCAAAACAGGAAGGTCGTTCCCGCAGGGTTATTATGCCCCACAGAACAGGTGATTTTTCGGTTCTCGGTTTTCTTTCAATGGATCTTGACAATATGATTTACAGATTTCCTTATCAGGACTATCCGTTCGATTTTGATACATTTTTTGCGTCAGATACAAACTGCGAATTTGTGGCAACCGACTGTGTAACAGGCAAGGCAAAATATTTTTCCGAGAACAAAAGCGAACAGCGATTGCTTGACTCCGTAAGAGCGTCCTGCACGGTTCCTATTCTCTATCAGATAAGCGAATTTGAGGGTGGAAAGTATGTTGACGGCAGTATTGCCGACGCTGTTCCCTTTGACCGTGCGTTTGAACAGGGCTGTTCCCGTGTGCTTGTGCTTTTGACAAAGCCCGAAAATGAGCCTTGCACGGACTATCGCAAGTTTGAATTTTTAATCAACAAAAAATACAAGGACTATCCGAACCTCATCAACGCTCTTATGACGAGATTTGACCGCTATAATGAGCAATGCAAAAGAATGAAACAGCTTGAGGAGGATGGCATACTTATGGTACTCCGCCCGTCACACAAGTATGTAAAATCATTTGAGATGAACACGGATGTGCTTGACGAGGCGTATAACGCCGGCAAAAATCTTGCCAAAGAAAAGCTTGCCGAAATTGAAGATTTCCTCAATGTTCTCGAAAAGAAATAATCAAAACAACAAGTTACATTAATATATCTTCCCAAAAAAGCAAGGTGCAATTTCGTGCCTTGCTTTCTTTTTATGTGCAATTGTGACAATTACAGAGCTAATAATATGTAATTTGTTACAATAAATCTATATTGTAATTGTGTAAAAATAAAAATTATGGTATATTAGGGGTACATTTTAAAGGAGATTATTATGAAAAAACAACTTATGATTTTTGATTTTGTGTACACAGGTATCGCAGACTATCTTGCTTTTGACAATTGTCATACTCCAAAATTGCGGCATTAATATTACACACGAAAATGTAATAGGCATTATTGTTCCGATAATCCTGTTTGTCATAATTTTGCTCAGTACGGTTAATGTTTTGGGATGTAACTATCCCACCTCAAAAATAACTTTTCTCAGACCGATATTGCTGTTCATTGCGTTATACATTTTTTATTGTATGCCGTTTATGGGCTTTATCGGCAAGGCGGGAAATGTGTGGAACAGTATAATGTTCGCCCACTTCGGCATTACAGTATCAAGACAATTCTACTACATCTCCAAATCACCCATAGCCGAAAAATTTGTAAAATCACCTTTTGTCTATACCAAAGGCACTGAATTTTTTTCCAGTGCGGGATCATTCTTTAAATTTCTTTCAGTCATAATCATCCCGATGACCGTAATCGGAATAATATTAAACATAACCACAAACGGAATCAATGTGGCAAGCATATTTTCCTAACAAACACGGAGCAGAAATTAAAATCTGCTCCGTTAATTTTTTATTTCAAAAAACAATTCAATTGACATCCAAATCTTTATGCAGTATGATTGTATTGACAGATAAACTTGGCTTTAGGTCAAGACCTTTTATAATGTTTCGGAGTGATTTTATGTACACAATCGGTCAGGTATCTCAGATGTGCGGTATTCCTGTTTCAACCCTGCGTTATTACGACAAAGAGGGACTTTTTCCGCATATGGAGAGGGTGTCGGGTATCCGCAGATTTTCCGACAGAGAGCTTGAAACACTCCGCATAATTGACTGCCTCAAAAAATCGGGACTTGAAATCAGGGAAATAAGAAAATTTATGCAATGGTGCGCCGAGGGCAATTCGTCCTATCCGCAAAGGCGAGAACTTTTTGAAAATCAGAAAAAAACCGTAGAAAAGGAAATTAAGCGTCTTCAAAAGACGCTTGATATGCTCCGCTTTAAGTGCTGGTACTACGATACTGCCATTGCTGACGGCAACGAGGACAGAATCAACGAAATGCTCCCGAACAATCTTCCCGATGATATTCAAAAGCTGTATGACCATGCCCACAGCGATGACGAAGATTAATTTTGATAATTTGTAAATTCACAGAATTACGCTCTCCAAACGGAGGGCGTTTTATTTTGTGCTATTTTATTTTGTTACGAAATATTTTATGTAGCTTTCAATGTTGCAGTTGATTTCTTCAAAAATTTTCTGCACCCCGTCAACTCTTAAATTCTCATGATAAACCTTTGCTCTGCCCTCTCTGTCAATCTCAATCAGCAAAACATTCTCACCGTCAACCTCAGCATAAACATTGCACGATAACTCCGGATATTTCACCTAACCACCTCGGTAATTTATATGTAGACAAGAGGTTGTCTGTTGCAAAACATTGAACAGAAAAAATTTTTATGATAAAATTTCAATATACTGTAACAAAACAGCAATTTGCGGATTTAATATACGGGAGGTGACAAAGTGCCATTTGAAGAATTTTACATACAAAACTTTAAAACAGTTTACGGATTTCTGATTAATCTCTGTAAAAACAGCGACCTTGCAGAGGAATTGACTGCCGAAACTTTTCTTAAAGCATTTGAACATTACAAAAGCTACAACAAAAAGTACAAGCCCTCAACATGGCTTTGTGCCATTGCCAAAAATGAATATTTAAAATACCTGCGTAAGCAAAAGAAAATTGATGGTTTTGTCAATGCAGAAATTGCCGACATCAGCAATTTAGAAGAAAAGCTTTCGGATAAAGACACGGCATTGCGAATACATAAATATCTGCATATTCTTGATGAACCGTATCGTGAGGTCTTTATTTTAAAAGTTTTTGCAGAGCTGTCATATAAGGAAATTGCCGAAATTTTCGGCAAAAAAGAAAACATGGGTACGAGTCACCTATTACCGTGCAAAAGTCGATTATTGGAAAGGCTTGGTGATGATAATGAATAAGAACTGCAACATAGTGCGTGATTTAATTCCTTTGTATTCCGATAATACCGCAAGTGATGAAAGCAGAAAATTTATTGAGGAGCATTGCCGTACTTGCGATAAATGCAATCGTATTTTATCACTTTCAAAAACCGAAATTGACAAAACGGCACACCTTGACGATGAAATTAACAGCGTATGGAAAAGTATTGAAAAGCAGAACAAAAAGAAAAGAATAATTAAAGTTGCAATTGCGGCTATTTTGGTTACTGTTCTTATCCCCTTAATTATTATCGGGGCAAATTATATGTACGGTGCTGACAACACAGATACAGCGAAAAGCCCATATTTCAGCGACGAAATGCTAAATGAATTTGACAAGGGATATTCACAATCGGACCAAAAACAGCTTGAACCGCTTTTGAATGATATAAAAAATGTTATTGATTTCAACGGTGAATATGAAACCGCCAAAGGAAAATTCGGAGAACTTGCGTATTATTCATATGACCGTGTTGAGGGCGATTACACAGTCAAAGCTAAGGTTGAATTGAACTCCGCAAAGCTTTACACAGACACGGGATATATGTGGATTGAATACACAAAGGATTTATACACAGAGGACGGAACTTTTTGGATGACAACCGAACCCGTAAAATCACGAATTACCGTAATCAATAAAGACGGTGAATGGACAGCGGTCAATATTCAGTCGGAACAGTAAGACTTGTTTTAAATACACCGATGTGTTATACTCGGGTTAGAAACTGAAAGAGGCAGAGTTATGGTAAGAGAAATTGTACATGATCCTATGTTTTTACAGAGAAAGTCGGAGGACGCAACACAGGCAGATTTGCAGACGGCACAGGATTTGCTCGACACACTCAGGGCAAATTTTGACCGTTGTGTGGGCATGGCGGCTAACATGATAGGCGTTACAAAAAAAAGATAATCGCAATTAATGACAACGGAAAATATCTTGTTATGTTCAATCCCGAAATCATTAGCAAATTCGGTGAATTTGAAACCGAGGAAGGCTGTCTTTCGCTTGACGGCGAACGCAAAACAGTTCGTTACAAAACGATAAAAGTAAAATATTTCAACGAAAATTTCAAGCAGATAAAACGCAGTTTTTCAGACTTTACCGCACAGATTATTCAGCATGAAATTGACCATTGCAACGGGATTCTGATTTAAAGTTAATACAAATCCTTCTCTCCCCGACAGTCACACGGTACAATGTGTGGCTGTCGGGTTTTATTTTGCACATTTATTTTGCACAAAAGTTTTACTGCAATTTATTCATTACAACTAATTTTACCGTCAATCTGAACCTTTTTTGGATTATTGTTTTGTAAAAATCGCACGAAATTGCATGGCAGAATATTTTGCAATTGCACTTTGAATTATATTGTGCTATAATATTAATACAATAGAAACACAGAAAAATTGTAATTAATCAAAAGGCGGTGATTTTATGAAAGAAATTACAAAAAATCAAGCGACAGCAATTTGGCAGATTTTCTTTGTATTGTGGCTTACTGTAGGGTCAATCGTGTGTTTTAATATTCATTGTATAACATCCGAGCCGCCGATATACGCACCTATGTTTGCAATAACTCCGCTTTATCTCATAGAGTTCTATTTTGACCACCCCTACACCGTACAGGCAATTCTGTTTCAAAACTTTGTGCTGATATTGATGCCTGCACTGCTTTGGTTTTTAACATACAAATCAGTATTCAAAAACAAAAAATCCGCAAATACAATTATTCTTATTCTTATGATTCCCGACACCGTTTTGTCAGCATTTTACGGCTTATTTTTTACAATAGGATATTTTTTCACATCCAATCACTATTTTCTATTGTTAGCGTTTTACATAATCAATTTAATAATAAAAATCGGATTAATTTTTGTAACGGTTAAAAGAGATTAAAAGGCGGTGAGATTATGAAAAACAATAAAACTCTCAAATACACAGGAATTATACAAGGTGTACTCATTGCAACTCTGTTACTGCTTGCCATTTGGATTCAAGTGACATTTTTATATAACACATACTATTGTGAAGATTATACTTTTTGGGCAATCCACGGCGACTACCCGGTCATATTCATTTTCAACACTCTTTTTACAACCTTTGCATCTTTCTCAAGCTTGTTAGAAAATTATGTTTTATATGTTATTTTTGAAATTATGGATATTGCATCGTTGGTATTGCCCGTATATCTCGTTTACAAATCCATACGCAGTAAAAGCACGATGGCAAACGGATTGATTATTATATCATCTGCTGTTACTTTTATGATTATGGTTGCTTACGGAGCTTATACCCTTCTTGACATAATTCGTGGTGCTGAAACATTCAATATTTACAGCATAATTTTCATCTTCATAATGTTGATAAAAGTTACTCTGTGCATTGTTTCACTGCTCAGAATAAGGGCAATTAACAACGCAGTCGAATAGTATTACATATAAACAAGACAGTTTACGGCTGTCTTGTTTTGTTATTTATTAAAATTCCTTCATTGTATAACCCTTTCCCTACAAAATCTACAGGGACAGTTGCTGTGAACATTGACATATATTGCTGATTTAATATTCCAAATTTAATATTGCTAATTTGGAATTATAATGGTATAATTCGTGTAGATATTGCGGAGGTGTTGTCGTGAAAAAATTTGTACCGTTTTTGCTTGCTCTTATGATGATTTTCTGGAGCAGTACCTTTGCTTTTGCAACTGACAAAACAGACACACAAAATAGCTCCACATCCGATGAATCGGACGGCGGTTCAATGCCTACGGATTTTGCGATAATTCTTCTGCTTATCGCCGGCGGTACGGCAGTCGCAAGTTTTAAACGCCACAGAAATGACCGTAACGATTACGACGAACCCGATGATGACACGGAAGAAGAAATTTGATTTTACATTATTAAAAACAACAAAGCCGACAGAATACAATCGCTGTATCTGCCGGCTTGCTTATTTTTAATTAAATTATTGTTGAACCTCAAGAAGTTTTTTGTTCACTCTGTTTGTAACATCAAGATAATATGCAAGGTCAGCCGATGAAAGTTCGTCCTCGTCAATTTTTGAAACCTTGTCCATATATGTGTTGTACTGACTCAAAAGTTCGGTATATTCGGAAAGCATTGTTACATCATTTGCATCATAGCTTTTCATAAAGTCAACATACTTGTCCATAAACTCTTCGTACTCGTCCATCATCTCTTTGAATGAGGGAGTAACAGTATCACTGTCCGACTTTTCTTCTTTTGAACTTTCCTTTTTAGAGCTTTCTTCTTTTTTGCTTTCCTGCTTTTTGGAACTCTGCTCTTTCTTTGAAGACTCTTTATTGCTTGACTCATCATCAGGTGCATCAACACTGACATTCATAGTATTGTCGTCTTCAAATATAAGCGTAACTTTGTAACCATCCCTGTTTTCGCCCATATAACCTGTGTCGCTCTCCAAACAATCAATGCTAAATCCCTTATCTTTACATTTGTTAATGTATTTTGAAAAATCGGACTTTGAAGTTTTTGCAATAACTGCCAAAAAGCTATCTGATGAATCCCACATAATCTCTCCTGTCTTAGAGATAGGAACAGGAATAAAACTTCCGAGGCCATCCGAAGGCCACTCAATAGTTCCATAGGTTGTGGGCTCTTTTTCTTCTGAGGTGTCAGAACTTTCGACAACACTGTTATCATTGTTCTTGCTTTCTCCGCAGCCTGACAATGACACAGACATAAGTATTGCAAGCGACATTGCCGCAGCGGCAAATAATTTTTTCTTTTTCATAGTTCTACTCTCCTTTATAATAACAGAACGATTCTGTTTATTTGCTTAAAATTAAAAAGGGAATTATCAACAATAAACCTATAGTTGTCAATAAGGCAGGTATTCCTCTGTTTGAGCATTTTATTATATCTTTTCTGATAAGAACTGAGACAACAAACAGTAATAGCTGAATTGCCGTTACAACAACATTGCCCCATCTGTTAATACTGTATGAACCGATTAAAAAGAGCGCAGAAACAATCGCACCGATTATTGCAACAATGCCAAATCCGCTTTTTCTGTACGCTTCATCAGCTTTTTCCTTTTCTTTTTTCCGCTCCTTTTCGTCTGCTCTCTCCCATTTTTTATATTCCATTTCCTTATAGGTATCGTTTTTTATTCGTTCAACCTCAACTGCATCACCGTACACTATAACTTCGTCTGAACCGCAATATGGGCAATGAAGGGTTTTGTTACTGCTGTCGGCTGTCATCACACCGCCACATTCCTTACATTTCAGCTGAACTCGCTCGGTTTTGTCATTATTTGTAATCTTTGCACCGCAGTTTTTACAAAAAGAAGAACTGTCATCAATTTTCCCGCCGCAATTACTACAAAACACAACATATCACCCTCAGTAATAATTTGTATTTATTATGGCATACTATCTTTTTAAAAGCAATACTATCTTTAATAATTTATTTATTTTTATCCTTTTAAAAGATAATATTTACTTGGTGATAAACAATGCTAAACCTTAAAGAAATAGGTAACAGAATTAAAAAATACAGAAAGCAAAAAGGGTTCACGCAGGCACAGCTTGCGGAAATTATCGACATTTCAACAATTCATATGTCACACCTTGAAACAGGTTCTGTTGCAATGTCACTTGAATGTATGATAAAGGTATGCAATGCCCTTGAAGTTTCTCCCGATGATTTGCTGATTGGTGAATTTGAACTTAACAATAACGCCACAATAAAACAGCTTGCAGAAATAACCAAAAATCTTTCTTCGGACGAAAACAAACTGCTGATAGATTTTGCACTTTTGCTTGAAAAAAACAAGCCTAACAGAAATTAAAAAAGCCGACAGAATACAATCGCTGTATCTGTCGGCTTATTATTATACTTAAAAACTAATTCATATTATTGTTTAATTCGTTTGAAGAATTTATTATTTCTCTGATTTCATTTTCGGCTTGTCTGACTTCTTCTAAAAATGCTCTTGATGAAACACGCAACGCACCGTTGCCCAGAATAATGATCTGTTCGAGTGCGTCTGATGTTACAACACGCACCTTGTTGGTTTTGGCAAGCTTGTGAGAGGTTTTCTCAATGAACATATCGGCGGTTTCTGCCTCTTTGGTATATACAATGCTGATATTATTCACGGTTTCAACCTCTCTGTGTTCGCCCTTTACCTTGTACGCATCAAACACGAGAATAAGGTTACACTTGCTGTAGCCCTGATAGTTGCAGAGAATGTTTATCAGAGCGTGCCTTGCACCGTCAAGACTTCTTTCGGAAAGCTCTTTGAGGTGTTCCCACGCAAAAATCACATTGTAGCCGTCAACAAGCAGATACTCCGTGCCGTCATATACGGGGGATTTTTTATACTTTTCAGCCGCCTTGTCAATTGACGAAACCGCCTTGACATGACGCTTTTCGGGAGCGTGTTTTCTGCGTGTCACAGGACCGTAGGTCTGTTCAAAAATCTGCATAAGTTCCTTGTCGAGAGCAAAAATATCGTCCTGAGTTTTGCACTTTGCAAAAGCGTTTTCGCTGTTTGTGCCGATTTCATCGTCTTTCGGAGCATCAAGAATACTCGGCAGATGCATATGCTCGCCGACCTCATTCCACGGCACATTGTAGCCTGCTCCGTGAGAACAGAACACAGAACCGCATGGATTGTCAACATCGGCATCACAATCGTAGCCGATTTGTGCAATAACTTCATCACTGTTGTGACACGGCTCATAGCCTTTAAGGCTGCACGAAAGTCTGCCTCTGCCGTGAGTGTACTGCATAACTTCTTTTGTGTAGTTGCCCATTTCGGACACGGGGAGCAGTACCCGTGAGAACGGAATTTTCTCCCTTGGCTTCGGGAGAATTGAAAGTACCGCTCATCCGCTGAATATCTGACATTGCCCGTCCCACATTTTCGTTAGGCACTTCAAGCGTAAAATCATAAACAGGCTCAAGCAGAATGCTCTTTGCACAACGCAGTCCCTGTCTTACGGCACGGTAGGTTGCCTGTCTGAAATCTCCGCCCTCGGTATGCTTTGCGTGAGCTTTTCCCGAAACAAGCGTGATTTCAATATCTGTAATCGGCGAGCCTGTCAGCACACCGAGATGTGTTTTTTCGCAGAGGTGAGTAAGAATCAGCCTTTGCCAGTTGCGGTCGAGCAAGTCCTCTTTGCAACGGGAATTAATTGTAATTCCGCTGCCACGCTTTGCAGGTTTCAAAAGGAGATGAACCTCTGCATAGTGTCTTAACGGCTCAAAATGACCGACACCCTCAACCGTGTTTTCGATTGTTTCTTTATAGATTATACTGCCTGTACTGAACGATACATTCATACCGAAACGCTCTTTTATTATTATGCACCTCAGCACCTCAAGCTGAATTTCACCCATAAGTCGGATGTGGATTTCACCGAGTCTGCTGTTCCACACAACATTTAGCTGAGGATCTTCGTTTTCAAGCGTTTTCAGCTTTGTGAGAGCCGTGTGGGCGTCTGTCCCGTCCTCTAATTCAACCTTGTAAGTAAGGACAGGTTCGAGTACGGGAACTCCGGAATTTTTCTCAACACCCAAGCCGTCACCCGATGAAGTGAATGTTATTCCCGTTACCGCACATACGGTTCCTGCAACAGCCTCCTCAACGGCTGTGAATTTCTCGCCCGAATAAATTCTTATTCTGTTTACCTTTTCGGCATTGGTATTTTTTTCGCTTTGGAGAATTTCACGCACTTTAAGACTTCCGCCCGTAATTTTCATAAATGTAAGGCGGTTGCCCTGATTGTCCTCTGCAATTTTATAGACCTTTGCACCGAACTCAGCACCGTAAGAGGGCATAACCGTGTATTCGTCAAGCAGATTCAAAAATGCCTTTACACCGTCAAGCTTGAGTGCCGAACCGAACATACACGGAAAGATTTTGCGTTCCTTAATCGCACCTGTTATGTCGGTCTTTTCGACGGCATCTGTTTCATAATATTTTTCAAGAATTTTTTCATCACATACGGCAACACTTTCACGAAAGCCGTCGGAGTTCGGATAGGTAAAATCAACGCAGTTTTCGTCAAGCCCTGTACGCAGTTGTGCCATAACGGAAAGCTTGTCTGCACCGTCAAGATCCATTTTGTTGACGAAGATAAAACACGGCACATTGTACTTTTTGAGCAGTTTCCAAAGTGTGCAGGTGTGACTCGAACACCGTCAGTTCCGCTGATTACAAGAATTGCGTAATCAAGCACCTGAAGTGTACGCTCTGCTTCTGCCGAAAAATCAACATGACCGGGTGTGTCAAGCAGAGTAAATTCCGTGTTGTTGTACTTCATAACCGCCTGTTTTGAAAAAATTGTAATTCCACGGTCACGCTCAAGCGAAAAAGTGTCGAGAAACGAATCCCTGTGGTCAACCCGACCAAGCTTTGTTATGTTGCCTGAGGAGTACATCAGCGCCTCTGAAAGCGTAGTTTTTCCCGAATCGACATGAGCCAGAATACCGACTGCAATTTTTTTCATCTTATCACCATACCCGAAAATTTATATATTTCTTTTAGAGAATTGTTTCCATACCAATTTTTTGAATCTTAAAACCGATACGCTCATAAAATTTCATTGCACCGTCATTGCCTGCCCACACATTTAGCGTAACATTATAACAACCGCTTTTTCGGGCAAAATCAATAACATGGTTATACAGCTTTGTGCCGATATGCATCCCTCTTGTATCCTCGTCAACACACAAATCATCAATATACAGGGTTTTTATATTTGTGACTGACTTGCTTTCAAGATCCTGCTTAAAAATACAAAAAGCATATCCTTTTACTTTTCCGTTATGTTCTGCAACAAAAATCGGCTTTTGCTCATCAACAATTATTCGCTCAAGCTCCTCGTCTGTGTATTTCTTCTCACCGACTGTAAAAAGGTCGGGGCGGATATCGCTGTGTATCTTGTGAACCTCAAAAAGGAGCTTGTCAAGCTGCGGTATGTCTTTAAATTTTGCCCGTCTTATTGTTACTTCACACATAATTTCATCTTCCAATCATATAAAAAATACCTTGTGCAATTTCGTTTTGCCGAAACCTTCAACATTTATTTTACCACATTAAAAAATTAATGTAAACAAAGCAAAAAGGCTTGCGACCAAAATTGACCGCAAACCTTTTCGGGAGTAAATATGAACGAAAGTAATTATCAGTTTTATGCTGTTATATAAGATTATTGTAAAGTTCTGAAATTTCTTCAACACTTGCAGAATAAATCTATTCGTTTTATTATACACCTATATATCTAAAATTTCAAGAACCATTTTAACATTTCTATGTCTTTTGCTGTCATTTGCATTAAAAACTTGTACTTTGCAAAAAGAATGGTATAATATAATTAGAATAAAATTTACATAACCAAGGAGTTGACATATATGTATGAAGAAATTTATGCTCAGGCAAAACAGGCTTGTAATGAGCTTTGCGATGTTGCCAAGCTTAAAGAGGGCAGTATTGTTGTAATCGGCTGTTCTTCAAGCGAGGTTGCAGGCGGAACTATCGGACACAATTCAAGTCTTGAAACCGCTCAGGCTGTTTTCAAGGGTATATACGAAGTGCTTTGCGAAAGAAAAATTTATCTTGCCGCACAATGCTGTGAACACCTCAATCGTGCAATCATCGTTGAGCGAGAGGCTGTTCCGAACGCTGAAATCGTGAATGTTGTTCCACAGCCAAAGGCAGGCGGTTCGTTTGCCACAACAGCATACAAAACATTCAAAGATCCCGTTGCACTTGAAGAAATCAAGGCTGACGCAGGTCTTGACATCGGCGGAACACTTATCGGTATGCACCTTAAAAGAGTTGCCGTACCCGTAAGACTCGGCATTGACCATATCGGACAGGCAATTCTGCTTGCCGCAAGAACCCGTCCTAAATTCATCGGCGGTTGCCGTGCCGTTTATGACGACAGTTTTTAATTTTATTACAATTGACGGGCGGCAGTTTTCGGACTGTCGCCTGTTTTTTTATTACTGCTTATTAAAATTTCAACATATTACCTTGTTTTCCGCAAATTTGCAACATACAATATCAAAGAAAAGTTTGCATTTTTCACTAACTGTGGTATAATCTAATGAGATAATTTTTTTCTGGAGGTACTATGAGCGGTATAATTGTTTCTGTTATTGTCCCCTTTCTTGAGAGCAATAACAAATTAATAGATACTCTGTCATCGATATCCGAGCAAAAGAATATTAATCAAGAGAACATTGAAGTGCTTATTGTTGACGCAACAGACAAAACTTCAGGCAAAATTGCAAACGGCAGTATGTCAATGTGCAAGGTGATTCATGCAAAGTCGGTTAAAAGCTTTGCCGATGCCTGCAACCTTGCTGCGTCAAAAGCAACAAGCAAATATATCACGGTGTGCAATTGCGGCGACACTTTCAGCGATAACTATTTTGAAAGCTGCATTAAGGTGTTCAACAAAAAGAAAAAATTCCTTTTGTTGCCGGTCACAGATTTTGCGTAAACCCTGTTTTCAGAGAGAAAAAGGAATTCAGACTTAACAAAGGTCAGCTTGAATCAAGCGTTGTCAACCTTTTTGATAATCCCAACCTCATCAATCTTGAGCTTACGGGTACTTTTTACAGAACTGAAATTTTCAAATCATACAAAATGAACAACAAGCTCAAGTACGAAAGCGCAGACGATTTTGCACTCAGAATTCAGCTTGATTATCCGGAGTATGTATATCTTGACGAGATTGAATTTGACTACTTTATGCCTGTAAGCGATGACTTTATGTACTATGTTCCCACAAACTACAAGGACTGGTACACAGATTCGCTTAACAACTTCTTAAAGCCTCTCATCAATGACAGCAAGGACAGGGACGGAAATATTCCGCTGTTTATTCAGTTCTATATTGTTTTCAATATTACAACAAAGTTCCTTGCAAATATGAACAACCGTAACAAGCGTAATATGAACGATGAAGAGCTTGCGGTTTTCTTTGAAACAGCAAGAGAATGTTTTAAGTTTGCAAATGACGGTTTTGTTCTTAACAAAGACAAGTATGTTTCTCTCGGCTACAGCGAGGAAGCCGCCGAGATGTTCTATATGATAAAACACAATTGTGTTTTCAAGGATATGCCTTTTGAATATTCCGAGGGCAAAAAAGAGGTTTACCTCAACTGCAACAATGTCTATATTTCTAAGCTTACAGACCAGAGAGTCGGTATGCATGTTATGGACTACCGTGACGGCAAGCTTGTTATTGACGGCTCGTTCAGACAGGTTTTTGACCTTGAAGATTTTGAGCTTTATGTTCAGTTTGGCGACAAAAGACAAGTTCTTACAAACACAGACCGTTATTCTCTGACAAAATATTTCGGCATCAGTGCGTACAAGAAATTCACCTTCCACCTTGAGCTTGAGCTTGATCCCGAAAAGCCTCAGCAGACGGTTGCATTCTTTGCAAGATACAAGGATTCAATTATTCCGCTCAAGCTTTCATTCCTGCACCATTGGTCTAAGTTTACAATCAAGCCAAAGAACTCCTACTGGAGATTCAACAAGTATGTTGCCTATATTGACAACTCAAGCACAATTGTAATCTGCCATGCATCTGCTATGGATACATTCAAGAGAGAACTCAAGTTTCTCCCATATGTTTTCATGGAGAGTAAACGCAGCTTCATTACAAGAATTCAGTATTGGCTTACAAGACCTTTCTTCAAGAACAAGAAAATCTGGCTCATGTACGATAAGCTGTACAAAGGCGGTGACAGCTGTGAATATCTTTACAGGTATTGTGCAGACAAAAAGGACGGCATTTCAAGATACTATATCATTGACAAAAACACTTCCGATTACAAGCGACTAAAGGCTGACGGACTCAAGCCTGTCAAGAACCGTTCATTCAAGCACAAAATGCTGTTTCTCAATACCGATATTGCGCTCATTACAAACTCAAATGTATTTCCATTCAACGGCTACAGTATGGATCGTTCAAGATTCATCAGAGGTTTGTGCAACTTCCCTTCAATGTGCTTACAGCACGGACTTTCGGTTCAGAAGTGTGCAATGGCTCAGCAGAGAATTGTTGACAACACACAGATGTACTTCCTTGCGTCAAAGTATGAGTACAAGAACCTGAGCAACCATGTTTACAACTATCAGGATTTTGACATTCTCAAGATGACAGGCATCGGCAGATATGACGGACTTATCAATAACGATAAAAAGCAGATTCTGCTTTCACCCACCTGGCGTATGTACAATGCAATGCCTGTTACAACAAGCGAGGGTGAACAGAGAGCTTACAATCCCGAATTCAAGCACACAACCTATTATAAAATCTACAATGACCTTATCAATAATAAAAAGTTGATTGATACGGCAAAGCGTACAGGCTACAAGATTAAGTATGTTCTTCATCCGATTTTAAGCTCACAGGTTAACGACTTTATCCCCGATCCGTATGTTGAGGTTGTTTCATCGGTTGGCGATTTCAACTACGAAACAGCTTTTCAGGAGTCAAGCCTTATGGTAACAGACTATTCGGGCGTTCAGTTTGACTTTGCTTATATGAAGAAACCGCTTGTATATTTCCATCCGTCACAGCTTCCTGCACACTATGATGACGGCGGATTCTTCTATGATACAATGGGATTCGGAGAAATTTGTACCGAAAGCGACCAGCTTGTTGACCTGCTCTGCGAGTATATGGAAAACGGCTGTAAAATGAAGCCAAAGTATGTTGAAAGAGTTGAAGATTTCTATCAGTTTGACGATCACAACAACTGTGAAAGAATTTACAACGAAATCATCAAGTATCAGCAACAGGTTAACAAAGACAAATTAAAATAATATTTAAGCGGTCAGTTTTTTGCTGACCGTTTTTGTTTTGCCAATACTTCTCAAGCTCAATATACTTTTATTGCTTTTTGTACATATGTACAAATTTTGTATATATTGTTTAAAAATTACTTGTTTTTTCTCTTGAAATACTACACCGCATAAATTGTTATAACAGGCAAATTATGGTATAATTGGTATTTGTAGCAATGTTGCAAATTTTACGAAAATTGTTAAGAAAACGAAGTTCCTGTCAGAAATTGACAGACACAAATCCCGAATACTTTTTGGGATTTCCGTTTACGGAGGATTTAAAATGAGCAAAATCAAACGACAGTCCGGTATTGAGTTACTGCGAATTATTGCAATGATACAGATAATTTTTTTGCATGCGTATCAGTACGGATTACTTCATGACGCATCAAAGGCCGCAGGCGATATTGACGGTATATTGGTGACATTTGTATGGTCATTATGCAGAACCCCTGTTGATGTGTTTATTATGATAAGCGGCTACTTCATGATAACCTCGCAGTTTGATATAAAAAGACCATACGGCGTGGCGGAAAAATCTACGGTGCAATGATTTTTTACTCGATTATACTTTCGATAATTTTCTTCATAAGCGATCCGTCGCTCATAAATATAAATTCAGTTATAAAGGCGTTCACTCCGCTAATGTCACGAACTTGGTATTTTCTGAGCAATTATTTGATTATTCTTCTGCTCAGCCCATTTCTCAACAAAATGCTTGCGTCACTTTCTAAAAAACATTACCTCTACTTTATGGGAATTGTTTTTGTGGCAGTAAGTCTATGGTCAACGCTTGCGGAAATTCACGGAATAAACAATGTGATCAGCGTCAACAAAATACTTGATCCTTATATGGGCAAGAGTCTTGGCGGATTCCTTTTGATGTACATAATCGGCGGTTATCTGAGGTTGTTTGTAAAGCAGAAACCACTTGAGAAAAGAAAACCGAATTTCCGCTATCTCGGCATTTTCGTCGGCCTTTGCGTATTGGATTTTGTATTGGCATCTGTTTTTCCACAATACAAGCCGGCATTCGGTATGTTCAACAACCCGATTGTCCTCGCCGAATCGGCGATGTTGGTTCTCTTTTTCAGAGATTTCAATTTCAGTTCAAAATTTGTCAATACAGTAGCCGGCACAACGCTCGGTATATATGCAATCCACGAAAATCCGTATGTTCGTGATTGTCTGTGGAATGTTGCAAACTTCAGCAATAAGCACCTCTATGACACCCTGATTTACATTCCGATTGTAATTATAACAATCCTCCTCATATTCGCAGGCTGTTGCGTAATTGAGCTTTTAAGACTTAAACTCTTCGAATTTGTCGGCAATAAAATCAACGCACGCAAATCCATAACATCCGGCAACCGCTGTACAAAATAATATATCTTATAAAAAACAACACCGACAGATAAAGCCAAAAGCTAACCTGTCGGTGTTTTTATTATTCAAAATATTTTCCGCTGCCCTTCATTTCTGTTTTAATGAAGTGCGACATAATTTTGCCGAGATATTTTTTCATCATTTTGTTATAGCTTTCGGGGTTGACTTCACCGCCGTATGCCATAACATCAAATGTTATTTTCGCCTCAACAATCTTTGCATTCAACCTAAAAAATCCGCAGCGCTGATAGAATTTATAACGGCTTATTCGCTGTTTTTGATTGGGGGCATTTTCTTCTTCAAGCTGTTCAATTGCAAGAAAAATTTTTTTGCCATTATACAAATTTTTAAATTCATCAAGCACGGCAACTCCGATTCCGTGTCCCCTCTCCTTTTCGGAAATTGCATAGTAGTACACATAGACAACTTCGCCGTCCGTGATTGCATAGATAAGTCCAATCCACTTTTCTCCATCATAAATTGCGTAGAAATCTGCACCGTCATTTTTGATTTTTTCATCAAAAGCCAAAACGGTACTCTCTCAACGGCAGGAAATGCGGAAAGGTATAATTCTTTTACAGATTTATAATCACAAATTTGTTTTGTAACTTTTTAAAGCAAATCATAAAAATCCCTTTCGTTACTATAATCACATGGAATATTGTACCACATAAAGGATTAATTTGCCACAACAGTTTTCGTCTTTGAAAGTTTTCTTATTTTAACATAATAAACCGCAATCATAAGGAGCATACTTCCTGTCCATGCGGCAGGACCGGCAACACAGATTGATGCGTAACCTATTACAGAACTGAAAATGACAGGCGCCATAATTCGCATAACAACTTCGATAAGCGAACCAATCATAGGCACAATGCCGTTTTTAAGTCCCTGAATTGTTCCACGGTATATAAACAGCATTGCAAGCGACCACTCAAACGGGCAGTTCCAGAAGATAAACTGAACGGAATAATCAATAGTCTGCTGTGAGCTTCCGCTTGTGAAGATTCCTGTTATCGGCTGAGCAAAAATCATTGAAACCGCACCGATTACAATTGAATATGCAATACAGGTCAACAGGCAAAAATTGACGCCTTTTTTGATTCTGTCATATCTTCCTGCGCCCTCGTTCTGACCTGCAAATGTTGCGATAACCGTACTCATTGAGTTCATTGGATTCTGGATGAGGAGCTGAACACGGTTGCCGATTGTGTAGGCGGCAACGGCATATGAACCGAACTGATTTACGAAATACTGCAAAACCATCATTCCGATTGAAATTACTGAATTTTGAAGTCCCATCGGGAAACCGACTTTTAGCTCATCTCGTACAGTTAAAGTCAAATTTTTAAAGCTGTTTCTGTTCGGCAAAAGCATTTTCACCTTGAAAAAAATGTACACGCAACAGAGAACTGCCGACACAAGCTGAGAGATTACCGTTGCAATTGCTGCACCCGAAACATCCCACCTGAACACTATGATAAATAACAGGTCAAGTCCCACATTCATTACGGATGAAAAGAGCAACAGATAAAGCGGAGTTTTGCTGTCACCAACCGAACGCAGAAGTGATGCCGTAAGGTTGTAGAGCATTGTGGCGGGGATTCCGAGGTAAATTATTGTAAGATATCTGCTTGCGTACTCGAATGTATCCGAGGTTGTTCCGAGCATTGTAAGCAAAGGATTAACAAGAAGTACAAACGAAACAGTAAGCACAACAGCCGACACAACGCCAATTATTATGTGGGCGGCAACGCTCTTTTTCACCCGTTCCATATCGTTTGCACCGAAATGCTGTGAAGTGATTACCGAACAGCCGGCGGAAAGTCCTATGAAAAATCCGAGTGCAAAAAAGTTGAGCGAACTCGTTGATCCGACAGCCGCAAGCTTGATTTCACCGAGAGTCTGACCGACAATCAGCGTATCGACAACATTGTAAAGCTCCTGCAAAAGGTTGCCGATTATTACGGGAATTGCAAAAAATAAAATCTGACTTGAAATTTTTCCCTGAGTCAGATTTCTAACAGATTTTGAACCATTCATAACATTCACACTTCTTATCAAAAATTTTTATGTTTTTAATATCTTTTTCGTTTAAATTTAAGTCTTGGCAACACTCTGATTTTGATTGTTCAAATGCAGAGTATGTTGTATATAGCAAACAGATTGCAATCTGCAAAGGAGCGATAGCTCCTCGGGATTTCAGTCATTAGACTGAAATCCTAAGAAGTACCGCACTGCCAAGCGGTGCGGTACTTCTGCACTTGATTATAGCACAGCGATTTGTGAATGTAAATGTATAGGAATGACGAAATAAAGACGCTTTTGTTTTGAAAAAACTTTACACAATGCACAGTATTGATTTTGTCCTATTTTATTACAGCATAATTTTATAACCAAATAATAAGTATTTCACATTATCCGATTATTATTGACTGTTTCAAGAACACAACCGTTTTGATGAAAATTTGCAAATTGTCAATATTTTGTTATTCTAAGGTTTCAGCAAAAACAAAACAGAGCCGAAAAAACGACTCTGCCCTGTAACATTAGAGAAAATATTTATGAAAACAAACTGTCTTATTAATCAGTCTTTTTTAACATTGAAAGCATCCATACTGGGATAAACTGCGCTGTCACCGAGGAGTTCTTCAATTCTGAGAAGCTGATTGTACTTCGCAACACGCTCTGAACGGCTCGGAGCACCTGTCTTAATCTGGCAAGTGTTAAGAGCAACTGCGAGGTCGGCAATTGTTGTATCTGCCGTTTCGCCGCTACGATGTGAAGAAATTGCTGTGTAACCGGCTTTGTGAGCCATTTTGATAGCCTCAAGAGTTTCCGAAACCGAACCAATCTGGTTAAGCTTGATAAGAATTGAGTTACCGCAGCCAAGCTTGATACCCTTTGCAAGTCTTTCTGTGTTTGTAACAAAGAGGTCATCGCCGACAAGCTGAACCTTGTCACCGAGTTCCTTAGTAAGCTGCTGCCAGCCTTCCCAGTCCTCCTCGTCAAGAGCGTCTTCGATTGAGATAATTGGGTACTTTTCAACAAGCTTTTTCCAATGCTCAATAAGTTCTGCCGATGTGAACTTTGTGCCGGCCTTTGGAAGAACATATTCGCCCTTCTTCTCGCCCTTCCATTCCGATGATGCGGCGTCCATAGCAATCATAAAGTCCTTGCCCGGCTCATAGCCGGCATTCTTAACAGCCTCAAGAATATACTGAATAGCCTCCTCATCACTTGCAAGGTTCGGAGCAAAACCGCCTTCGTCACCTACTGATGTTGCAAGTCCCTTTGATTTGAGGAGGGAAGCAAGTGCGTGAAAAACTTCTGCACACCAGCGCAGACATTCCTTGAATGACGGTGCGCCTACAGGCATAATCATAAATTCCTGAACATCAACTGTGTTTGCGGCATGAGCACCGCCGTTGAGGATGTTCATCATAGGAACAGGGAGTCTGTTGCCCGAGATACCGCCGAGAAATCTGTAAAGCGGAATATCGAGTGCTGTTGCGGCTGCTCTTGCTGTTGCAATTGAAACGGCAAGAATTGCGTTAGCGCCAAGCTTTGACTTGTCCTTTGTGCCGTCAGCCTCAATCATAGCCTTGTCAACTGCATAAATGTCTGACGCATCCATACCTGCAACTGTATCATTAATTACTGTGTTAATATTTTCAACTGCTTTTGAAACACCCTTGCCGAGATATCTTGACTTGTCGCCGTCACGGAGTTCAAGTGCCTCAAATTCGCCTGTTGACGCACCGCTTGGGGCAGTACCCCTTGCAACAGTACCGTCAACGAGTGTTACCTCTGCCTCAACTGTCGGATTGCCACGGGAGTCAAGAATTTCTCTGCCGACTACTTTTTCAATTTCTAAATAAGTCATTATAATTCTCCTAACTTTTTTCTTGCAGACAACCCTCTCGAGAGGTAAGCACATCCTCCCGAGTAAAGGCTTTCGGTACCCGCAAGGGAAGTCCACATGATTTATTCAAAAGAGTTAGTCTCTGCTAACTGAGTATTATTATATACCACTCAACAAAGAAAATCAAGAGAAATTTTTTATTTTTTCTGCAATATTCGTCAGAGATATTTTAAAGCTATTTAAAAATATTTTTAAATAGTTCTTGACTTTTCGGTAAATCAGGCTATAATAAAGCTACAAGCTATTTAAAATATTTTTTAAATAGCTGTAATAGGAGTTTGTGAGGAGGTATCTGCTTGTCACTGAACGGTACACTTAAAGCACTTTCAGATCCGATAAGAAGAAATATTCTGACAATGCTGAAAGGCAAGAAAATGATTGCAGGCGACATTGCCGAAGAACTTGGAATTTCTCCTGCGTCGCTTTCATATCACCTCAATCTGTTGAAGAAAAACGACCTGGTGATTGAATCAAAAGAAAAAAATTATGTTTATTATGAGCTTAACACAACCCTGTTTGACGAACTCATAATGTGGCTTAAACAATTTTAGGAGTTGATTTTATGAAAAAGCTGAATAAAATTATGCTTGCACTTTCCATATTGCCCACTTTGCTTACTTCCGTATTTTTATTCTTTATGAATGACACCGTTCCCATGCACTACAACGCAAGCGGTGCTGTTGACCGTTACGGTTCAAAATACGAAAACTTCATTCTCCCTGCAATCATTCTGTTTATGTACGCATTTTACATGGTGTATACCAAGATATATACTAAATGCAGCACAAACAGCGTTGAAAAAGATAAATAACAATGTAAAAATCACTGCGATACTTGTGACATCAATCATTGCGGCTTTCAATATTCTTCAATTGATGTTTCTTATTCTGGCAATTTTAAAGCCCGACAGCACAACTTTTACAGATAATGTGCCGTTCATTATAAATACGGTTATGGGTTTGATGTTGATTATTGCAGGCAACTTTCTTCCGAAAACAAAACGAAATTCCTTTATCGGAGTAAAAACATCATGGACTCAAAGCAGTGACTTGGCGTGGTATGAATCAAACCGAGCCGGCGGAATTGCCTTTGTAGTTACCGGAGTTTTGACAATCATTGAAAGCTCATTCATAAAGGGAATCAATTCAACATTTATTATGGTTGCAATTCTTCTGATAAGCATTGCCGTTGCCTACATCTATGCATATGTAAAAGTGAAAAAATCCGCTTAATCAAGCACAAAACCGCTGTCAGGATTAAACCTGACAGCGGTTATTTTTTGAAATATTTACTTATAAATATTCACTAAAATTACTGCTCTGCTTTTTCAGGGAGCGACAAAGCTTTGCCTTTATCATTTTTCTTTGTCAGCGGAGTCATACTCTTTGCACAAATCATCATAGTTGATGCATTATGCAAAAATGCCGAAACCGACGGCTGAATAACGCCCATAAAGCCTGAAAGCAAAAGTGCCGAATTGAAAGCAATTATGAAACGATAGTTTTTGTTGATTCGTTTCATAAGGTCTTTGCTCAACTTGCGAACACGCACAAGCGCACGCAAATCAGAGCCTTTTATGGTAATATCCGCAGTTTCACGGGCAATGTCGGACGCATCGTTCATTGCAACCGAAACATTTGCGGCGGCAAGTGCCGGAGTATCGTTGATACCGTCACCGACCATAATTACCTTCTGACCGTTCTGCTTCATTTCTTCAACATATCTGTGCTTGTCCTCGGGGAGAACCTGACACTTATAATCGGTAATTCCGAGCATTGCGGCAGTCGCCTTTGCGGCTCTGTAGCTGTCGCCCGTGAGCATAACAACATTCTTTATGCCCTGTTTTTTGAGCATATCAATTGCCTGTTTTGCTTCTTTTCGAGGCGGATCGCTGATGCACAATGCACCCGAAAGTTCACCGCCGATTGCAAGGTAAAGCACGGAACATGAGCCGGATTTTTCGTCAATAATATTCTGCTGTTCCTTTGTAACGGTAACATTTTCGTCCTCAACAACAAAATGCTTACTGCCGATTATTGCACGCTTACCGTGAAGTGTTGTTGCAATACCGTGGGCAACAACATACTCAACCTCGGTATGCTCCTCGGAGTGAGAAATTCCTCGTTTTTCAGCACCGATTACAACGGCATTTGCTACGCTGTGCGGAAAATGCTCCTCAAGACAGGCTGAGATTCTGAGAACCTCATCCTCTGTATAATCGCCGAATGCAACAACCTTTTCAAGAACAGGCTCTGCGTTTGTGAGAGTACCTGTCTTATCAAACACGATTGTGTCAGCATTCGCAAAAGCCTCAAGATACTTTCCGCCCTTGATTGTAATATCGTTGTCAGCCGCCTCTTTTACAGCCGAAATTACGGCAATAGGGGTTGACAGCTTGATTGCACAGGAGTAGTCAACCGTAAGAAGTGAAACTGCCCTTGTGATGTTTTTTGTGAAGATAAGAGTTGCAAAAAATCCGATAAAGCTGAACGGAACAATTCTGTCGGCAAGAGTTTCGGCACGGCTCTGAACACCTGCCTTGAGTTCCTCGGAATTGCTGATAAGCTCAATAATCTTGCTGATTTTAGTATTTGACGCAAGCTGACGGACTGTTACAACAATACTGCCCTCTTCGATTACCGTACCTGCATAAACGGAAATTCCCTCACGCTTTAATACAGGCAACGGCTCGCCTGTCATTGACGACTCGTTTACGGTTGCCTCACCGTCTGCAACAACACCGTCAACAGGAATAACCTTGCCTGTCTGAACACGGATTTTGTCGCCGACACGCAGATCCTCAATCGGAATGAGAACATCACCGTCATCGGTAACAAGCCATACCCTGTCGGTCTTGATTGCAAGGCTGTCTGTGAGAACCGCCTTTGTCCTTGCCTGAGTATATTCTTCAAGCAAGCCCGATATTCTGAGCATAAACATAACCGTTGCGGCTGTTTTGAACTTGCGTTGACACAAGCATGCCACAACAGATGCACCGTCAAGCACATCTACGGTAAGTTTACCGTTCCAAAGAGTTTTGAGAGCCTTTTTAATATATTTTGCACTTCTGTAAAGAGTGATTGCCGTTCTTATCGGAGCAGGAAGGAACATCTTTGAAAGATAGTGCTTTGCAACAAGAGTGAAAAGATTGTCATGAAAATCGCTGTCAATCTTCTGAATTCCAAATTCTGCACTCGGTTCATTCTTTTTAAGAGTTTTTACATTAATTGCTCTTACAAGGTCGATAATTTTACTTCTCTTTGCCCTTTGTGTAATTGACAAGAATACCGCCGTTTGCAGAACTTACCTGTGCCGAATTCACATAAGGAGATGCGGTCACAAGATTATAGATTGCACCCTCATACTCCTTATCAAATGCATATGCGCCGCAGCGAAAACGAATTCTCTGCGGCTTGTCATAGACAATTTTAAATTTCATTATTCTGTCACTTCTTCAGTGGCAGCATCTTCGTGAATACCTGCCTCTGTTTTAGCATCATAGCAGATATCCGAGGCTTCATCCTTCATATTCTGGAAAGCTGCCTTTGCATCTTTCTGAAGCTTCATACCCTTTGCAAGACCTGTAACTGCAAGACTGCGAGTTTTATCTGCTTTAAGTATCTTTTTGCCTACGATTACTGCTGCTGCACCTGCAACTGCACACCATAATTTTTCGTTCTTGAATACTTTCAACATATAAAGTCCTCCTTTAACGCTCATATGCACAAATGTACATATATTTAAGTTGTTTTACACAACAACTTTACCATTAATTATATAATACATGACAAATTTGTCAAGAATTTGCAGAGTGAAATTTTCCGATTTTATAAAAAAATTTATCCGAGAGCAACATCAAGAACCATCATCAGCGTAAATCCTATTGCAACACCAATTGTTCCGATGTTGGAATGTTTGCCGTTTTGTGATTCCGGAATAAGCTCTTCGGTTACAACATATATCATTGCGCCTGCGGCAAATGAGAGAAGATACGGCAACAGCGGAACCGCTATTCCTGCAAAAATCACCGTAAGTACAGCACCGATAGGCTCTACAACTCCCGACATAATTCCGAGAAAGCATGACTTTTTGCGTGACGCTCCGCCTGCATGGAGCGGAAGTGAAATTATTGCCCCCTCGGGAAAATTCTGTATTGCAATACCTACCGCAAGAGCCAATGCACCTGCAACAGTTATTCCGGTATTATCCGAAATTGCTCCGACAAATGTCACACCTACCGCCATTCCCTCCGGGATATTGTGCAAGGTAACGGCAAGAACGAGCATAGTGTTCTTTGAAAGGCTTGAACGAACGCCCTCGGGATTGTCGCTGTCAAGGTGCATATGCGGTATAACGCTGTCGAGCAAAAGCAAAAATCCAATTCCGAGCAAAAATCCGACTGTCGCTGGAATCCACGCAACTATGTTCGACTTTCTGCCATTTCAATTGACGGAATCAACAACGACCATATTGATGCCGCAATCATTACTCCCGATGCAAATCCGAGCAGAAATTTTTGCAGTTTTTGATTGAGCTCTCCTTTTGAAAAAAGTACAACGGCTGAGCCGAGCGATGTTCCGAGAAAAGGTATTAAAATTATAATCAGTCCGTTTAAAAGCATATTGACCTCCTTGTAGTTAGTCTTTGCTAACTACATTGTAGCACAATAAATTTTAAAATACAATAGCGGAACAGAAAATCTCTGCTCCGCTTCATAATATGATATGTTAATCTGTAATAATTTTTATTGAACTGCCCGACTTCGTGCCGACAACCTCGATTTTGTTGCCTATGCTGTTTTTCAGCTCGCTTATGTGAGAAATGATTCCCACAAGGCGGTTGCCGTTGCCTGTAAGGTCATTCAGCGTTTCAATTGCAGATGCAAGGCTGTCGTTGTCAAGTGAACCGAATCCCTCGTCAATAAAGATTGAATCAAGTCTGATTCCGCCGTTTCTCTGCTGAATAATGTCGGAAAGTCCGAGTGCAAGCGCAAGTGACGCCTGAAAAGATTCTCCGCCCGAAAGAGATGAAATATCCCTTTCCTTGTTGTTAAAATTATCACGAACGCTGATTTCAAGTCCTGCACTGATTCGCTTGTCACGGCTTTCGCCACGGACAATTTCATAGCGACCGCCAGTCATTTTTGAAAAACGCAGATTAGCATAGTACAAAACCTGTTCAAAATACGAACCCATAATGTAGCGTTCAAAGGTGATTTTGCTGTTATCGGAAACAATTTCACCGTTGGCGGTTTTCTTGAGATTTTCGTAAACATCTGCTATTCTGAGCTTTTCTTCAAAGTCATTTTTAAGCTTTTCAACGCTGTTGTAAATGTTTTGATTATTGTGCAGACTTCTGTCGCCTGCGGTATAAAGATTGTCCCATTTTTCCTTTTCAGAAGTATAGCTATCAATCAGTTCATTGATTTTAAGGACATCTTCCCTTTGCTTTCCTTCAACTGATTTTTTCACAGGCTTCAACCGTTGCCCGTGATTTTTTCAGAGAATCGGTAAAGGTTTCTGCCTCTCGTTTTAATTCTTTTATAGAATCTTCGGTCAACAAATTAAAATCGGGACATTCCAAGATATTATTCTCTGAAAGAACAATATCCAGCTCCAATTTTTTGTTTTCAAGTTCAGATTCAAAACTTTTCAGCTGTTTTGCAGTTTCGTTTTCAACAGAAACCTTGCTGTCAAAATCTGACTTTGCATTTGAAAGCTCGCTTTGCGCAAGGTCGATTTCAGACTTAATCTGCTCTGCCTTGTCTGCACAAGCCTTTGCCGCATTCAAAAGTTTTTCAACCGATGAGTATTTTATCTCAGCTTTAAGGCTCTCGGTTTCTTCTTTTGCAGAATTATATTTGCTTTTTGCGTCAGCATTTTTGCGGATTAATTCTGTATGAACAAGGTCAAGCTTTTTAAGCTTTTCATCAAACGTTGAGATTTCAGCCTTGCAGACCTCACGCTGTTCTCTCGACTTTTTCAAGGTCGAGAAGCTTCGTTTTCAAGGGCTTTTAATTGCTTCTTTTGTTCCGACAAAAGCTGTGAAATCATTTCGGCTGAAAGTGTTTCGGCATCAACCTCAAGTGCATTCGCAAATTCCGTGACATTTGTTTTTGAGGATTCTGATTCCGTTTCAAGCCTTGTGACCTCATTTGACTTTTTATGAACGGCATTTTCAGCAACTTCACACCTTGCCTTCAAAGCATCGAGCGTATCCTTGTCGGGGGCATTTTCGCTGTGTTTTGCCGGATTCGGATGATGCAATGAACCGCAGACGGGACACGGCTTTTCATCTTCGAGTGTGTCGGCAAGCACACCCGCCATATTCATTATATAAATGTTGTGCTGTTCGTTGTACTCGTTGTTGAGTGCCGTTGCCGACTTTGCAAGGTCTTCACATTCTGCTTTTGCATTAGTCAACCTTGCATTGATTTTTTCGAGATTTTCATATTCGGCAGAAAGCCTTTCAGCCTTGCCTGATTTGTCTTTCAATGCGGTTATTTTGCTCTTGGCGTCAAAAATTTTCTGCTCTGCGTCGCTGTTTTCTGAGATAAATTTTTCCGCTTTTGTCTTTAGATTTTCCGTATCAGAATAAGATTTTCTGTTGTCTGAAATTTCTTTTTCGGAATTTTGCAAAACTGATTCATATACATTCAAATTTGCCGTAAGGTTAAAATATTTTCTGTAAGTATCTTCCTTTGCACGGAGTTTTCCCGATTCCTCGTTTAGCGTTGCGATTTTGCCCTCAAGCGACTTTTTCTCGGTAAAAACATTCTGTTTTAATTTCAAATTTTCTTCGGCGGATTTTCTGTTTATTTCCGCATTTTTACAGTTTTTGAGTGCCGAATCATATCTTTTCCGTGACTCGGCAAAGCTGTCATATTTTGGCTTTACGGAGTGCAGTATTTTTTCGTCATTCTCAGCTTTTTTGAGCATTTTATCGTAATGCGGTTTGCTCTGCAAAAGCTGTTCAAGGCGGAGCTTTTCGGCATCAAGAGTATCGAATTTATTATTAATTTCAACTGCAAGAGCCTTTTTCTTTTCTTCCTCAAGAATTGTCTTTTCAAGCTCTTTTCGCTTTTTTTCAATTTCTGCATTATCCTTTTTCTGCATCTCGAAAGTACCGATAGGTGCAAAAGAAATTGCTCAATATCAATTACCGTAAGGTCTGTTCTGTCGGTATAGAGGTTGATTTTTTCGCTGATTTTGGCAAAGCTGTCATCATCGGGAACTTCAACGGCAACGGTTTTTGACTTGATAAGTTCGCAGACTTTTTTCTTTTCTTCAAGCTTTTCGGCTGACTCTGTTTTCAGCCTGTCCTGAAATTCTTTGTAGATGTCCGTGTGAAAAATTTTGCGAAAAATCTCGCTTCGCTTTTCACTTCCCGACTCAATGAACTTTTTGAATTCGCCCTGTGCAAGCATTGCAATCTGGCGGTATTCATCACATTTCAAGCCGATAATTTCGCTGATTTTATTATTGACCTCGCCCGTTTTTGTGAGCGGAGTTGTAATGTCATCACCCGTAAGCTCTGCTGACGCTCCCTCAATTTTACTGCCTGTTCTACGCTTTTTTGCGACCTCATTCGAGGTGGTTCTGATGATGTGGTACTTCTTTCCCCTGTGTTCAAAGTCAAGCTCAACATAGGTGCGTGTGAGCGGTTTTGCAAAGTTACTGCGGAGCATTTCGCCGTTTCGTGAAGAACCGCTTGTTTCACCGAAAAGTGCAAAGCAGATTGCGTCGAAAATTGTTGTCTTTCCTGCGCCCGTTGTGCCTGTTATGAGGAAAAGCCCTTTGCCGTCAAATGCCGAAAAATCGACCGTTTCAACATCGGCATACGGTCCGAAAGCGCTCATTTTCAGTTTAATCGGTTTCATCGTTCACACCTCCGATTTCTTTGAAAATTCTCTCAATAATTTTTACGGATTCGGGTTCAATCTCTTTTCCGTTCTGCATTTTATAGAAATCCGAAAATAGTTCAATATTGCTCTTGCCCTCTGTTTTACCGTACATTTCGGGAATCATTTCAATGCTCTTTTTTCTGTTGACATATTCAAGTCCCATAATGTTGGGATAAATATTTTCAAGCGTTGAAAATGCATTGGTAACGGGATTTTCGTCCGTAAGCTCGGCAAAAACATAGTCATCGGTTTTATCGTCATATGTGTCGGATATCGGATTTTCTGCGAGTTCACGCAGAGTTCCTTTTATGATTCTCATATCATGCAACGGCTGTACGGGAATTTCTTCAAGATTTAATTTTCCGTTTGAAATCTCGCCGAAAATCACACATTTTTGTTGCGACATTCCGTTTTTGAATATTTTATCGGCGAACCGCAATAGGCAATATTTTTGTTTTTGCCCATAATCTGCTTGCCGTGAATATGACCGAGTGCAACATAATCGAACGGTTCAAAAACATACGGCTCAACATTATCAAGCGTACCGAGGCTTGACTCCGAACCCGAGGTTTCACTGCCCGTTACAAACTGGTGAGCAATCAAAATATTGGTTTCATCGGGATTGATTTCGGAATGTTCAAGCACAACCCTGACAGCAGTTGTATAGTCGGTAATTTTAGCCGATTCTTCGGGATATACCTTACGCACAAATGACGGACGGATAAACGGCAACGAGAAAATATTAACCTTTTCTCCGTCACATTCAACAGTATTTTTTCTTGCAAACACCTTCAAACACACCGTCAGTAAAAATTCCGTTGAGTTCAATCAGCTTGTTGAAATAACCGATTCTTTCGGGCGAATCGTGATTGCCGCTGATTACAAAGGTTTTCAATCCTGTTTTGCCGTGAAGTCCTGCAATTTTAGTCATAAAGCTGTCGAACAATTCGACCGCCTCGGCAGACGGCAAAGACTTGTCATAAATATCTCCTGCAATCAGCAAAGCGTCGGGATTTTTCTCTTTTATAATCTCAACAATCCGCTCAAGCATATAGCGTTGATCGTCAAGCATTCTGTAGCCGTTCACATATTTTCCAATATGCAAATCCGAAATATGCAAAAACTTCATTTTAAAAATCCTTTCAGTTAATCAAAACTTTCCAAACTAATTAAACAACAGGCTATGCGTCAAAAATGTCACACAAAAAATTCAAGAATGAACACAACCGCACAGCATACGCATGAAACCTTGAAAAGACCTGCGTTGAACCATGCCGCCACAAGTCCTGCCGCAAAGGCTGCTATGCCTGCAATCGGACTGTGAGTTGCGTTGATTATTGCCGGAAATGTCATTACCGAAAGCGTTACATACGGCACATAGTAGAGAAACGAACGCACAAATGTGTTTGTAAACTGCTTTTTAACAAGTGTAAGCGGAAGAACACGAATTGCGAATGTTACAGCCGCCATAATGAGTATGTATATATAGGGATTATGCGACATTTTCGTTTTCCTCCTCTTCTTTGACAGGGAACAGCAATGCCGCCGCTGCCGAAATTACGATTGTAAGAATAATTGTGCGTGTACCCTCGTCAATCTGATTGATGACGGGAATATATGCAAATGCAAAACTCGCCGCAAAGCTGACAAGTACAATTCCGAGAAGTGTTTTGTTCTTTCTTGACGGCGGAACGATGATTGCAAGGAACATTCCGAAAAGTGCAACGCTTAGTGCGCTGACAATACGAAGAGGCAACAGATTGCCTGCAATTGTGCCGAGCATACTGCCGAATGCCCAACACGGGCAGCCTATGAGAATTGCGCCGTAGGTATAGAAAGGATTCAGCTTGCCCGACCGTGAAATTGAAATTCCGAAAAATTCGTCTGTAACAAAAAATCCGAGCAACAGCCTGTGTATAATCGAGGTGTCCTTTGAAATACGCTGACTTAACGCACAGCTCATAAGAAGATATCTTGCGTTGGCAACAAGGGTTGCAAGCGCAATTACAAAATATGACGAATCAGCCGCAATTACGGTAAAGCCCGAATATTCACCTGCCGATGCGTTGCACAAAAGGCTTGCAAGAAAGCTTTGAAACGCATTAAGTCCCGCAGTTTTTGCGGCAATGCCGAGTGAAAACGAAACGGCAAGGTAGCCGAGCCCAATCGGAATACCGTCACGCATTCCCTCAAGAATAACCTTTCGGTTAGATTTTATTAAATTTTTCCCACCCATTTTTAACTCCATACTTTAAATTCATTTTTTACAAAATATTGCAGATATATTTTGCAAGCATACCCTTTATTATAATATTTAACTCGGCAAAAGTAAATAATATATTACACAAATTTACAACCGCTTTTCAAAAAGGTAAAGTGCAACAAAACTTACCTCTTTTCTTTGTGAGTAATGCCAAATTTGGAAACTAATTTTAGGCTATTATTGATTTTGGCTTTTTCAGGTTTTATAATATGGATAACAAAAATATCGGAGTAAAAAAATGAGAAACATAAACAGGCACAAATCATCTGACAAACAAAGCATAATAACAAAGAGCAGTTTTGCTCTTACCATTCTGTTGATTGTGGGAATTACAGTCACGGTCGGCACAATGGTACTTACTGTGTTTTTTAATCTTAGCTTGCCGATTAAAATTGCCGTGTCTGCCATACTCATTCCCGACAGTATTATTTCGATGATTTTTACAATTTCAACAGCGGTAAAAGAACGCAAAAGTACGGGCGATTTTTACTTTGGCAGTCGACTTGAAATATTAGGCTTTTGCCTTGTTATGATTGCGTGGTCTGTAATCATTTTCTTGATTTGAGGTTTATTATGTTTGAAATAAATGAAACACCCGAGTGTATCGAAATGGTTAAAGAACGCAGAAACAAAGAGCTTAAATTAAACGAGTTTATGTTAAGCGAGAAAAATAGACTTGCAGAAAAAGTGGATTATTATACACCCTTATTAAAAGATCTGCGTGAACTTGCCGTAAAATCTGCCGTCAGAAAAGAATATTCAAACAACGAAAACGGAATATACAGAGGATACTATTGTCCAAGTCCTGTTGACGATTTGATTATAGGCGGTTGCAGGCGAGGCAAACTTCTGAAACGAATTACAAAACGCACAAATCCTGACAAGGAATATCTTTTTGACAGTGATAACAGACTTGTTGCGGTTAATTCGTTGTTAGATTGGAAAGCCGTTAGAACAGAAGTACTTATTTACGAAGATAACCTCGTCACAGGAATTGATATAGATAACTATGATAATTCCATTATCGAATTATCAGAATGTATTTATGATTCAGATAACAAAATAAAATCATTCCTGACTGCGTCGGTTTCAAGTAATAAGGCAACAAGAACAAAAATAGATGAAATTGAACTTGAAAAATACAGCTATGATGAATCAAGTCTTAACGAAGCCGAAATTATAAGTTACTATGAATCTGACAAAGTAATTGAAAACATAATTAAAAAGTCGTTTGAAAACAATCGACACTTGAAGCAAAGTTAGGCTTGCCTGATTGTGATACAAGCTACGAGCGTTATATTTTCCACCACGATAATGACGGATTTATTGATAAATATGTAATTATAAATCCGTACGGCAATGAAGAATACAAAGCATTAAGAAAAGTAAAAATTTAAACTTGTTGACATATGCTCAAAATAACCATACACCGTGCAAAACAAAAATCAGTTTTGCACGGTGTTGTTTTTTCAAAAGGATGCGAGGTAAACGCAATTAATTAAAATATTTTCACAATTTAGCAATATTTTTTCAAATTCTATAGATTTCTTCTTCAAAATGTTGTATAATTTTTGTGATTAGTACCTGTATAAAACTGTACATTATGTTGAAACAGGTGTTTTGAAAGTGAGTGAGAATTATGCCAATCGTTTGCGTTGATGCCGTTAAGGAAAATCTGCCGAATGTTATAGAATTTGTGACAAAAATGCTTGGTGAAAATGCAGACGGTAAGCTTGTTTTTGAGCTTGAACTGATTTGCGAGGAAGTGTTTGTAAACATCTGCAACTATGCTTACGATCAAAATATCGGCAAGGCTGAAATTGAAGTTAGCAAACTTTCAGACTGCATTGTTGTAAAATTCATTGACAGCGGAAAAAAATTCAATCCGCTTGAAATTGCAGATCCGAACATTCACGCTCCGCTTGAGGAACGAAGCATCGGCGGTCTGGGAATTTTCATGACAAAGAAACTTTCCGACGCTCTTTCCTATGAAAGATCTAACGGCAAAAACATTTTTACAATTACAAAGAATTTCTAATTTAAAGAATCAATTATTCATCACTCAAAATTCAAAACCGAATAATACAATGTTTCCAAAATCAGGTTATAATAATCCGATTGTCAGTATTTTGTCACGGTATTGACACTATAATGGAAATGTTGAACGATTGAAATTAAGAATAAAATTTATTGGAGGAACTAACTATGGAAATCAATAAGGCTATAAGCAATCAGAATGTTATTATCACACTCAAAGGCCGTCTTGACACAATGACAGCACCGCAGCTTGATGACGAGGCAAAGAGCATTGATTTTGACGAGGTTGAAACCGTAACTCTCAACCTTAAAGACCTTGAGTACATTTCAAGCTCGGGACTGAGAGTTATTCTTGCACTTTATAAAAACCTCAAAAGCAAGGGCGGAAATCTTAAAATTGTCAATGTAAGCAACACAATTATGGAGCTGTTCTCAATGACGGGGATGTCTGACTACCTTGACATTGAGCAGGGATAAGGAGTTAAAATGAGCAGTACCGTACTTGGCAGAAATGCCGTTACCGTCAACAAAAAATACACGGAATATTTTCTTCCTACAGTTCTGACGGCTATGGCAACAAACATTGCGATGATTGTAGACTCAATTATTGCAGGCAATCTTCTGGGGCAAAACTCACTTGCGGCAATCAACCTTATGTCCCCTATTTCGCAGTTATATTTTTCGATTACTATTCTTTTCGGACTCGGTGCGTCCTCGATAATTTCATTTGCAAAGGGCAGGCGTGACGAAAAGCAGGCTAACCGTGTTTTCACTTCTACATTTATCGTACTTATCACACTCAGCGTAATTTTTATTGCAATTCAGCTGCCACTTGCCGACTCGATAAGCTCGTTGCTTACAAAGGACGCAGAGCTTAAATCGCTGTTATATCAATACTATGTTCCGTTCATAATCGGCACACCGATTTACCTTTTGCTCATGTGTTCAATTCACTTTGTAAGAGCAGACGCAAGGCCTGCGTTTGCATCAAACATTGTAATTGTGGCAAATGCCGTAAATCTCGGACTTGACTTCCTGTTTATGGGTGCTTTCAAAATGGGCATTGCAGGCTCGTCAATTGCGACCGTAACAGGCTATGCGGTAGGGTTTGTGATGATGTCAACACACTTCATCATGAAGAAAAAAGCACATTGCACTTTGACTTTTCAATTCTCAGAAATCCCGTTCAATTCTTTAAATTTCTCGGAAAAATGGTTACAATCGGACTTTCGGGAGCATTAGGTACAATGCTGATAACAGTTAAAATGCTGTTTTTAAACACAATTATTCAGAGCATAGGCGGAAGTGCGGGTATGGTTTCATATTCGGTATGCTCATCAAGCCAAATTTTTATGTCAATGTTCATCACGGGTGCAAGTCAGACAATGATTCCGATTATCGGGGTTTGTCTTGGTGAAAAGGACTATGACGGTGTGCGCTATGCATTCCGCAGAGCCGCAAGGGTGCTTGCTGTTTCAAGCGTTGTAATTATGCTTTTCATCTGTATAGAGCCTGAACCGATAATTAAATTTTTCGGAATTACTTCACCCACAGACATTGCAAACACAGTTCCGGCAATGAGAATCAACGCATTGTCATTCCCCGGACTTTCATTCTCGTTTTTGTTGCTTTACTACTATATGGCAACGCAGAAAAGAGCTATTTCTACTGCAATTTCAATTATCAACGGAATCGTCATACTCATTCCGTCAGCTTTAATTCTCGGCAAATTTTTCGGCATCACGGGTGTATGGTATTCACTCGTGGTTGCACAGGTGGGAACACTTGTAGTTGTGTATTTTATTGACCTTGCCGAAAAAAGAAAATCGGGCGGAAAGTATAAAAACTTTTACCTTCTTGAAGAAACCGAGGACAACGAGCTTCTTGCCCTTTCGTTCAAAGGAACAAAAGAAAATGCGGCAGGCGTTTCGCTCTACCTCTCCTCTTTTCTTTCAAAAAACGGAATTGAAGAAAGCCGTGCAAACAGGATTGCAGTTGCCGTTGAAGAAATGGCGGCAAACTGCGCTGAAAGAATGGAAGGCAAAAAGAAGTTTGCAGACATCGACATCAGAATTTTTGCCGATAAAAACGAAACAATAATTTCCGTTCGTGACAACGGTGATGAATTTGATCCGCTCAATGACGATAAGGAATTTGAGATGAGTCCTCTCACAGTTGTAAAGGCAATTTCAGATAAGGTTGAATATTCAAGGGCGCTTGGTTTCAACCGCACAATAATTAAACTTTAACAAACGGAGTTGAATATTATGAGTAATTTAATCAACTTGCTTGATACATACAAAGGTGAAAAGCGAGAGCTTTATCCGCTTACACCGAGCCAGATGGGTGTTTATCTCTCATGTATGCAAAATCCAAAAGGCACAATGTACAACATTCCCTGCACCTATGTTTTTGACAGTGGAAGTCTTGATACCGACAGGCTGATAAATGCCGTAAGAAAAGCTGTTGACAATCACCCCATTATGAAAATTTTTATTGACAGTTCAACAGGAAGTCCGATGATGAAACTTCGTGACAGCGTTGATTTTGACATTCCTGTTGTACAGGTTGATAACCTTGAACAGGCAGGCAAAGATTTTGTTAAGCCGTTTGACCTTGAAAAAGATGTTCTGTTCAGATTTGCAATTTTTGAATGCGGTGACAAATCTATGTTTGCAATGGACCTTCACCACATAATATCTGACGGCACATCTGTTTCGGTTATCTGCAATGACATTGCGCTTGCATATGACGGAAAAGAGCTTGAACCCGAAAAGTTTTCTCAGCTTGATCTTTCTGTTTTTGAGGAAAAGCTTGAAGAAACCGAAGAATATCAAAAATCAAAGAACTACTATGACAGCATTTTTTCGGCTGTTGAGTCAAAGTCGGAAATAACGGAAGATTTTGCAGAAAATTCAGAGGTTGAGGATAAACCGAACGGTTCTTTTGAATTATCCACGAACGGCAAATTCTCCGTTGAGGATATTCGCAATTTTGCCTTAGCAAACCAAATTACGCCGTACACTGTTTTCCTCGGTGCATATGAATACGCAGTTGCAAAGTTTACAAATCAGAGCGAAACAACGGTTTGCACGGTTACTCACGGAAGATTTGACAAACAGCTTAAAAACACAGTCGGCATGATGGTTCGCACACTTCCTATCCACGCAAACATTGATGAAGAAGATACAGTTTCGGACTACCTCAAAAAAATACGCAGAAACATAAAGGAAACAGTTGCAAACGATTGGTTTCCGTTTATGAAACTTGCATCTGACTATGACCTCTCTGCCGACATTATGCTTGCCTATCAGGCTGATATATTCAACACCTTTAAAATAGGCGGTCAGGCTCTAAAATTAAAACTTGTTCCGTTAAAAAGTGCCATCTCAAAATTGAATGTTATGGTATTTGAATCAGAAACAGATTTTGAATTGCGTTTTGAATACAGAAACGATTTATTCAAAGAGGAAACTATTCGTTCATTTGCCGACAGCTTTTTAAAGATTGTTGAGCAGTTTCTTAAAAAATCCAAGCTCTGCGAAGTTGAGCTTGTAAACGAAAATCAGCTTGCAGAGCTTGACAACTTCAACAAAACGGAATTTCCGTTTGACAACAGCAAAACCGTTGTTGATTTGTTTGAGGAGCAATGCAAAAAAACTCCCGACAAAACAGCGGTTGTATATAAAGAAAAGAAGTTCACCTACGCTGAAATTGATGAGATTACAGACCGAATTGCAGGTTATGTTCACTCAAAGGGTATCGGTAAAGAAGAGGTTGTTTCAATTCTGATTCCGAGATGCGAATATATGCCGATTGCGTCAATCGGTGTGCTGAAATCTGGAGCGGCATATCAACCGCTTGATCCGTCATATCCGCCCGAAAGACTTCAGTTTATGATTAAGGACGCAAATGCAAAGCTGCTTATTGCGGACGAAAATCTGCTTGAGCTTTTGCCCGATTACAGCGGTGATGTTCTTCTTACAAAGGATATCCCGAATCTTCCGAAATCAGACGCAGTTTTTACAAAACCCTCACCCGATGATTTGTTTATACTTATCTATACATCGGGTTCAACAGGCACTCCAAAGGGTGCTATGCTTGAACACAAAAATGTGCGTTCATTCTGCGATTTTCATATCAGAAACTCTGACATTGACGAACACAGCGTTGTTTCGGCATATGCAAGCTACGGTTTTGACGCCTGTCTCAGTGAAATGTATCCTGCGCTTATCGGCGGTGCCGAGCTTCGCATTATTGAGGAGGACATCAGACTTGACCTTGTAAGGCTGAACAGATATTTTGAAGATAACGGAATCACCCACGCATTTATGACAACACAGGTTGCAAGACAGTTTGCAACCGAAATTGACAACCACTCGCTCAAATATCTTCTTACGGGCGGTGAACGGCTTGTTCCCCTTGAACCGCCAAAGAATTTTGAACTCATAAACGGTTACGGTCCGACAGAATGTACGGTTTACATCACATCACAACCCGTTGATAAACTCTATCACAGAATTCCTGTCGGCAAGGCGCTTGACAATATCAAGCTTTATGTAACAGACAAATACGGCAGACGGCTTCCGACAGGGGCTTTGGGCGAGCTCTGTGTATCAGGTCAGCAGGTTTCAAGAGGTTATCTTAACCGTCCCGAACAGACTGCAAAAGCATACGAAAAGAACCCGTATTGCAATGAAAACGGTTACGAAAGGCTTTATCACACAGGCGACATTGTTCGCCTTACAGATGAGGGCAAGGTTGATTTTATCGGACGAAATGACGGTCAGGTTAAAATCGAGGATTCCGCATTGAGCTTTCCGAGGTTGACAAGATTATCCGCAAATATGACGGCATTACAAACACAGCTGTAATTGCAAGAAAGCTTGATGGCGGCGGACAATGCATTAACGCATACATTGTTGCCGACAAAAAAATTGACATTCAAAAGCTCAACGAATTTATTCTTGAACACAAGCCGCCGTATATGGTGCCCGCCGCTACGATGCAGATTGACAAAATTCCGCTCAATGTAAACGGCAAGGTTGACAAGCGCAAGCTTCCCGAAATCAAGGCAGAATCTTCAAAAAAGAAAAATTCCGCTCCGAGGGAACTAACATTCCTTGAAAAGAAAATTTCCGCAATTATCGAAAAGATTATCGGACACAGCGATTTTGATATTTCCGAAAATCTCATCAACGCAGGTATGACCTCGCTTTCGGTTATCAAGCTTGCAGTTGAGCTCAACAAAGCATTCGGCTTTGAGGCACAGGTTAAAAAGATGATGAAGGGCTGTTCGGTTCTTTCAATTGAGGACGAACTTCAGGAGTTTATGTTCAGCGGTACGGCAAATCCGCAAACTGTCAAAAAAGAAGAAAAGAAAGAACACAAGGCTCTCTATCCCCTTTCAAAAACTCAGCTCGGCGTGTATATTGACTGTATGAAAAATCCGTACAGCACACTTTACAATATTCCGTCAATTCTCACATTTTCACAATCAGTCGATGCACAAAAGCTTGCCGACTGCGTTGTAAAGGTAATCAAGGCTCACCCATATATTATGACTCACCTTTCACTTGAAAACGATGATATTGAGCAGGCATATGTTGACTCTGCAAAACCGAATGTTCCCGTTGAAAAGCTTACGGAAGAACAGCTTGAAGCCTACAAAAAGGATTTTGTAAAACCGCACAATCTTATGAAAGCACCGCTGTTCGAGAATCTCGGTTGCAGAAACCGAAAAGGCAGTTTACCTGCTTTCGGATTTCCACCACCTTATCTTTGACGGTGCATCCGTTGCACTCTTCTTTGAACAGCTTAAAACGCTGTACGAGGGCGGTAACATTGAGCCTGAAAGCTACACCTACTTTGATTATGCAGAGAATGAAATTAAGGCTGAAAGCAGTGATGAATTTAGAAATGCTGAAAAGTTCTTCGACAATATGATGAAAAATTTTGAATCTGCAAGCGAAATCACGGCAGACCTCAGAGGTCATGCAGAGGACGGTGCTCTTGCATCTCAGGCAGTCCCCGTTGATATGGCAAGGGTTGAAAACTTCTGTTCACAGCACGGAATCACTCCGGCCCACCTTTTCCTTGCCGGCACATTCTACGCTGTTTCAAGATTTGTGAACAGCAGAAATGTTTACATCAGCACAATCAGCAACGGCAGAAGCGATATGCGGCTTACAAACTGCTTTGGTATGTTTGTAAAAACTCTTGCGCTCGGCATTGAAATTGAGGACATCACCTCACTTGAATTTGTTGAAAAAAGCAAGGCTGTTTTCACGGATTCAATTGAAAATGAAATTTATCCCTACGCACAGCTTTGTGCAAAATACGGCTATGCGCCGAACATTATGTACGAATATCAGCTTGGTGTTGTTGATAACCTTGAAATTGACGGCAAAGCCGTTGTCCGTGATTACCTTGAAATGAATACTGCAAAGTTCAAAACAGCCGTTCATATTGAGGATTACAAGGGCAAGCCGAGCGTTGTGGTTCAGTACAATGACGCACTTTACAGCGGTGAGCTTATGAGAACGCTTGCAAAATCCGTTCTCTGCGCTGTTGAACATATTATTGAAAATCCAAACGGCAAAATTAGAAAGGTTTCACTCCTTGACAATGCCGCAATTGCACAGCTTGAAATCTTTAAGTCAACCGAAATTGCTCCCGTTAAGACAAAACTTCTTCACAAAATGTTTGAAGAACAGGTTGCAAAAACTCCCGACAGAATTGCACTTTCGGCTTGTGACGGCAAACTGACCTATAAAGAGCTTGACCGTCTTGCAAATATCACGGCAAACTCACTCATTGAAAAAGGTCTTGAAAAGGGCGGAAAGGTTCTTATTCTGCTTGAAAGAACCTCAAAATTCTTCATATCGCTTCTCGGCATTCTCAAGGCCGGCGGTGCGTTTATTCCGTCATGTCCCGACTATCCGAAGGAGCGAATCGACAGTATTATTGAGGACAGTGACACAGACTTTGTAATTACGGACGGCGAACTGCTCAATAAATATGGCCGCACGGTTGATGTTTCAAAACTTCTTTCGGGCAATAATGAAGAAAACCCGAATGTTGATATACAGCCTGACGACCTTGCGTACCTCATCTACACCTCGGGTTCAACAGGAAAGCCAAAGGGCGTTATGCTCCGCCACATCGGCATTGCAAACTACCTTGCATACAGCGACTCAAACATTCAGGTTAAGGAAGTTGTTGACAACTGTCACGCATACGGCTCTGTAACTACAATCAGCTTTGATATGTCGCTAAAGGAAACCATGCTGTCGCTCTGCAACGGTCTTACACTCGTTTTTGCAAGAGAAGAACAGACGGTAAACCCATTGTCACTTGCAGAATTTTTTAAAGAAAACAATGTTGATGCGTTCAACTCTACACCGTCAAGACTTTTGCAATATATGGAGCTTGACGAATTTGCAGAAGCAATGGCAAACTGCAAGGTTATACTATCGGGCGGTGAAAAATATCCCGACAAGCTATTAAGGGTACTGCGTGAAAAGACGAACGCAACAATAATCAACACCTACGGTCCGACTGAAATCACGGTTTCTTCAAACGCAAAAAATCTTACGAATGCAGACGAAATTTCAATCGGCAGGCCATTACGCAACTACACGGAATATATTGTTGACTCGCAGACAACAATCTCCTTCCAATCGGAGTTGTGGGTGAGCTTCTCATTCAGGGATGCGGTGTGGCGCTCGGCTATAATAAACTTCCAGAACAAACTGCAAAGGCATTCATCGAATTCAACGGTGAACGCACCTACCGTTCGGGTGACTACGCAAAATGGACAACGAACGGCGATGTTATTATTCTCGGCAGAACTGACAATCAGGTTAAGCTGAGAGGATTAAGAATTGAACTCGGCGAAATTGAAAAGTGCCTGACCGCAATTGACGGAATCAAGAGCGGAATTGCTCTCATCGAGAAAAAGTCGGCAAGGCTGACGCAATCTGCGTTTACTATACAGCCGACAGACAGATTGAGCCAAATGAAATCAAGTCGAGCTTGCAAAAACTCTCACGGATTATATGGTTCCGAGCGCATATGTTCAGCTTGACAAAATGCCTCTCACACCAAACGGCAAGGTCAACACAAAGGTTCTTCCCGAACCTAAGAGCAACAAATCCGAAAGCGGTCGGTTGCCGCAGAATGAACTTGAAAAAACATTCTGCGACATCTTTGCAGAAATTCTTGAACTTGACAATGTTTTTGCAGACGATAACTTCTTTGACCTCGGCGGAACATCGCTTACAGCAACAAGAATTGTAATCTCCGCATCAAAGAAAAACATTGAGGTTGCATACAGCGACATTTTTGCAAATCCTACTCCGCAGACTCTTGCAAAATTTGTGAGCAAGGATGATTCAGCCGAAGATGACCTTGAAAATCTTTCTGACTACGATTATACAAATATCAATAAAGTTCTTGAAAAGAATAATATTGACACATTCAAAAACGGTGAGCTTCAAAAACTCGGCAATGTTCTTCTGACAGGCTCTGCCGGATTCCTCGGAGTACACATTCTCTACGAACTTCTTCACAAGTATAACGGCAAGGTTTACTGCATGATTCGTGACAAAAACAATAATCCTGCCGAAAACAGAATGAACTCAATCTACTATTACTACTTTGAAGAAAGTCTGAAAGAAAGATATCCCGACAGAGTTACCGTTATCAGCGGTGATGTTACAAACCGTGAATCATTCGATAAATTTATTGACAAGGACATTAACACGGTCATCAACTGTGCCGCAAATGTTAAGCACTTTTCAAAGGGTACAGACATTGAAGATGTAAACCTTTACGGTACTCTCAATGTGCTTGACTTCTGCAAAAAGGCGAATGCAAGGCTTGTTCATGTGTCAACAATGAGCGTAGGCGGTATGTTTGTGGGCGAACAAGGTTCTGTTGACAAGCTCAAAGAAAATCAACTTTACTTTGGTCAGCATGAGGGTTCAAAGTACACCCTGTCAAAGTTCCTTGCGGAAAGGGCGATTCTTGAAGAGGTTTCAAAGGGCTTTAACGCAAAGATTATGCGTGTAGGCACACTTGCCGCAAGAAACAGCGACGGTGAATATCAGATTAATTTTACCACCAACACATTTATGGGCAGACTCAAATCTACGCTTCTTATCGGCAAATATCCGTATGAGGCAATGGAAATGCCGTTTGAGCTTTCTCCGATTGATTTTGTGGCAAAGGCAATTCTTCTGCTTGCACAGGCTCCGAAGGATTGCACCGTGTTCCACCCGTTCAACAACCATACTCTCATTATGGGCGACCTCTACACCGAGATGAACAAAATCGGACTTCATTCACAGGGTGCAGAGTATGAGGAATATATGATTGCACTTGACAGAGCCGAGCAGGATCCCGAAAAAGCAAAGATTCTTTCAAGTATGATTGCATATCAGAACATGGCTCACGGTCAAAAGACATTTACAGTCGGCAAGAGCAACACATACACAATGCAGGTTCTTTACAGAATGGGATTTGTGTGGCCCGTTACCTCGCTTGACTATATGAAACGATTCATCAACGCATTAAGAGGTCTTGGTTTCTTCGATTAATAATACAACATTAAGTCATAATAAAAGGCAAAACAGCGGACATTCCGAATTAATGGATTGTCCGCTGTTTTTATATTCTATAATAACGGCAAGCATAAAAAGCACCGCCCCTGCTCTGCCAAAAAACAGAACAAGGACGGTAAAGTTAAATGCTTGTCAAATTATGCACTTACTGTCAAATTAATAAACAAGATTTAATAATAACCTCTGTCTACATTTTAAATACTCAAAGGCGAAAATCAATATACCTTGGAGTAAAAGAGCGGTTTTTGGGAGTGAAAGGAACACTGCATACAATATCCTGAAAATAATATAATAAATTTCAGCAACGGCAATGCCATATATTGACAATAAGGTGCAGAAATATTATAATTTATTATATAACAGGAGCAAAAGTGCGGTTTTCGGGAGTGAAATTACTTTGCAAATAAAAAGCAATCAAACGATTGCCTTTTATTTTTCAGGCATCAGAGCCAACCGAAGATCCATCTGAAGATAGTACCAAACACTTTTTGCTCCCCCTTTATTCTGTTGTTAAATTCACAATAGCAGATAGAAAGAGCAAAATAAATACAGTCTGGAGCAAGATATTCTATTTTTGGAGTAAGAGGGTGAAGATGTGTTTGCGGCTTTATGTGACGATGATAAATATATAACCGAAGAAATTAAAAAACTGCTTTTGGAATATGCAAAGGATAATCGTATAACTATTGATATTGATGAATTTGAAAGCGGAGAAGAACTTTTAAATTCCGAAAAAACTACGACATAATTGTGCTTGATTATCAGCTTGGCAGTACAAACGGACTGACCGTTGCAAAAGAGCTGAGAAAGCGAAATGTGCTTTCTTCCATAATTTTTCTTACATCCTATCCGAATTTTATGATTGACGCATTTGAAGTGAACACATTCAGGTTTCTTTTTAAAGCCGATTGACAAATCAAAATTTTTCAAGGCAATTGACGATTATATAAAAATTGTAGATGCAAATTATCCGATAACCATCATTCAAAATAAAGAATTAAAAAAAATAAACTCCAACGAAATATGTTATATTGAAGCCGACGGAAAGTATTCAAACATTCATTTAAGCGATAAGATTATGCACTGTTCAAAAACACTTGCAGGGGTTACAAAGCTGTTGCCTGCATACTGTTTTGTGAAAACCCACCGTGCTTTTGTGGTAAATCTTCACTATATAAAATCGTATTCTTCCGATACAGTGTATCTGAGCAACGGAGAATCGGCTTTTCTCAGCAAAAATTATCAAAAGTCGTTTCAGACATCATATATGAATTTTCTTAAAAAAAATTATGTGAGGTTATAATTTAATGCTATTTTACAGCTATGCGGAGCTTATAATAGGGCTTGTGGCGATTTTCTATTTTACTTCAAAAATATTCTCTATTACCAAGTACAAACTGTATTTTGTCCTGTCATTGATTTTTATAATTTCAACGGCATCGTTTGCCTGCTTTATAAAAAGCGACCAACGGTATGTAATTCTGCCGGTTTTGCATTTTGTTGCATTGACATTTCTTCCGATTTCACTGGGATACAACAAAAAGATGATGTTGATATTCTCTTCTCTGTTCTTTTCGGGATTAACATTTTTTATCTATACCATATATCAATTATTATGTTCAATTTTACATATAAAATTAACCATTCAAAGTTCTACCGTCTTTGAACTTATTTCAAATCTTATTGTTTTGGGAATATTTGTACTGCTGTCAAGTCCTCTGAAAATCAAGACCAAGCTTGTGGTTGAGTCAATTACCAAACCGACAATAATTATGATTTTGATTTTCCTCTATATCGGCGGTAGTATGGCGACCTTCGGGGCATACTACATAATTCCGTCATCTGATTACAGAACGATTGCGCTCAAAATTCTGACCTTGATTGTGTCGATTGTATTCTCGTTTTCAATACCGATTCTATTGTACAATCAGATAAAAAAGAGCCGATATATGTATGAAAACGATATCTACGAAAGACAGCTTAACGCACAGATTAATTATTACAAGAGCATTACGACTTCGGGATATGAACTGAGAAAAATCAGGCATGATTATAACGACCTTTCTATCGGATTAAAATCGCTTATCAACAGTCGGAAATATGATGAGGTTCTTCCCCTCCTGCAAAAATATGACAGCGAGATTATAAGATCATTTCAGATTTTGTACAACACGGGCAACGACCTTACGGATGCAATTTTAAGCGATAAGCAGAAAAATGCAGACAAAAATGTTAAAATCACATTTGAGGGTTCGCTTGCAAATGTGCCTGCCGACAACCTTGAAATCTGCGTTTTGTTTAACAATATGATTGACATTGCATTTGAAAATGTAAAGGAATTTTGCGGAAACGGAAAACAAATTATCGCCTTAAAAGCAGAAACAAGGGCTGGATTTCTCTTTTGCTGGATAAGCTTTCCGATTGAAAATGAAATAAAAAAGGCACAGAACAATGTTCTGTACCACAGCTTTGCGTATAAAACTTTGAAAAATCTTGCCGAAAAAAACGGCGGTAAAATTGAAACAAGCCTGTCTGATGACAGACTTGCAATAACCACGGGTTGGGTAATTAATAATTTTAGTTAATTCTTTTCGGGGATTTTTGAATAAGCTTTTTAACATCAGTCTTTTCAATTTTGAGAAGGCTGATTTTTTTGTCTATGCCGCCCGCATAACCCGTAAGGTTTCCGTTTGTCCCGACAACACGGTGACACGGCACGATTATCGAAACGGGATTGTGTCCCACAGCACCACCGACCGCCTGTGCAGACATCTTGGCAACGCCACGCTGTTTTGCCATAATTTTAGCAATTTCGCCGTAGGTCATAACTGAGCCGTAGGGAATTGTCAGGAGAATATCCCACACAGCCTTGCGAAATTCTGAACCGTTAAGCGAAAGTTTGGGCATAAAATCGGGTTCGTTGCCCGAAAAATATATGTCAAGCCACTTTTTTGTCTGTTCAAAAACAGGCAGGGTTTTATCCTCAGTTTCACCTTTTACGGTTGACGCAAAGTACTTTTGTCCATCAAACCACAAACCGCAAAGGCTTTCACCGTCGATGCCATAGTTATATTGCCAATCGGAGAATTGTAATAATCGTTAAAAAACATAATCTCACCCCACCTAATTGTACAGTTAAAGGCAGTTTTTGGCAAGAAAAAGTCGACACGAAAATCGTGCCGACTTTGGTTACAGATTCATTTCTGAAAGTTCTTTTGCGGTTGCATCAACAAGTTTTTCACACTTTTTTGTGTTTTCGCTGATCATTCCGCCAACGCTGAAAAGCCCGCCTGTGATTGAATCCAATGCCGCATTTTTGGCTACATTGTCCATACCCGCCTGAGTGGACTTTTGAATTGAGAATTTCTGCGTTTCCTTGCCGAAACCGCTCTTCATAATCCACACCTGATTCTGACTGTCGAGAGCGGGAAATGTTATTACGGTAGCCATTCCATGCTTTGTAAGTGACGGAGTTCCTGCCGTAAACTCTTTGTCTTTGATTGCATCAAAAAAGCTCTCAATCGTATAAGAATTTTGTGTCTTAATGTTTTTGGTTTTAACTCCGAATGCCATAGTAACTTCCTTTCAGATTAGTTAGCACCCCAGACATTCCCGTTTTTGTCCGTGAATTTGCCTGTAAGAACCATAATAAAATCAACAAGCCAACCGATACCGAAAACACCGCAAGTTAAAAGCCAGATGATACCTGTTCCGATTTTGCCTGTCATAAATCTGTGAACACCGAGTTCACCGAGAAAAAATGTGATTAGTACCGCCGCTGTTTTGCTCATTTGTAAGCACTCCTTAAAATTTATTTGTTGAGTACACTATACAGAATAAAAATTATAAATGCAACAATTTGGCAGTAATGTCAGTTTTTCGGCAAGAAAGTCATAAAATCACAAAGGACATTGCCAAATGACAATGCCCTCTGCGAATGAGTTAAAATGAATAAACCTGTTATCTGTTTTGAATTGCAATTTTTCTGTAGGTATCGAACTTAACCCACTTTGCAAAGAAATCCGCATCGTTGATGCTTTTAAGATTAGAATACTCGGAAAGAAACTGCTGAATTTTTTCGTTGCTGTCGGCAAGAACCTCGAAGCCTCTGCCGTTTACAACAGGAACACCGCCGTAGCTGTACTCCGATGTCGGAACGATATCGGTAATCTTGCGGTCACGAACCTTTACGGCAACGCTGTCACGAAGAACTATAATATCAAAGCTGTCGGGATACTTATAGCTTTCGCCCTCAACAGGGATTGTGTCCCCCTTTGTATAGGTTTCCTTGACAGGCTGATATTTGAGAACATTAAGGCTTGAAGTGTCATAGAAAAACTCTTCAAAGATGTCACCTCTTGCCTCAAGTGAGCCGAGTACGAATGATGCCTTTTTTGCATCATCGGCTTTTTCTTCAACCGAATCAACAACACCGCAGGCTGATGTCATATTTGACACACGGTCAATCAAAATAAGCTCGCCGAGTGTTTTATGCTTTGAGAAAAGGTCAACCGCAATCGGCTCTGCAAGCAGAATTGTGCAGACTGCGATTCCGTTCTTTGTGAGTGAATCGGCAGGAATATGCTCGCCTGTGTTCACATCAACAGCGTACTTGATTTCAGAAACGATACCCGAAATAGTCTTTGTGCCGAGCTTTACAAGGTAATCCTTGCCGGCTGTAAGCTGTTCGTCATCCATCCAGAGGATTGACGCTGTAAGCTCCTGATAGGACGCAAGATTTGTGTCCTTTGTAATTACACAGCCACGGGATACATCAACTTCCTTGTCAAGTGTGATTGTAACGGGCTGTCCCTTGAAAGCTGTTTTAACATCCTTATCTGTCATAAGAATCTGCTTTACATGAGCCTTTTCATTGCTCGGAAGTGTTACGATTTCATCGCCTACGCTGATACTGCCCGACTCAATCTGTCCCTGAAAGCCTCTGAATGTGTGGTCGGGACGGCAAACTCGCTGAACAGGAAGATAGAATCCTTCTTCCTCCTCCGAGAAATCAACATCAACAGTTTCGAGATACTGAAGCAGAGGAACACCGTTGTACCACGGAATGTTTTCGGACTTTACGGTAACATTGTCGCCCTCTGTTGCGGAAAGCGGAATGATGTAGATATCGTCAAGTAAAAGCTCGTTTTTAAGTTCTTCAATCTGCTTTACGATTTCGTCAAAGCGTGACTTGCTGTACTTTACCAAATCCATCTTATTAACGGCAAAGACAAAATGTCTTATACCCATAAGCTTACAGATTCTTGCGTGCCGTCTTGTCTGAACAAGAACGCCCTGTGATGCGTCAATGAGGATAACTGCGAGGTCTGCAAAAGATGCGCCTACCGCCATGTTTCTTGTATATTCCTCGTGACCTGGTGTGTCGGCAACGATAAAACTGCGGTTGTCGGTTGTAAAGTAGCGATAAGCAACATCAATTGTGATGCCCTGCTCACGCTCAGCCATAAGACCGTCAAGCAAAAGCGAATAGTCAATGTCACCGCTGCGACTGCCGACCTTACTGTCAAGCTCAAGAGCCTTTTCCTGATCGGCATAAATAAGCTTTGCGTCATAAAGTATGTGACCTATGAGTGTTGATTTACCGTCATCAACACTGCCGCAGGTAATAAATTTAAGTAAACCTTTCATCGAAGTAACCCTCCCTTTTTCTGCGTTCCATACTGCCCTGTGCCTCGTTGTCAATTACTCTGGAGGTACGCTCCGAAGAAACGGAGCTGAGGGTTTCGTCAATAATTTCATCAAGAGTTGTTGCAGTTGACTCTATACCGCCTGTAAGAGGATAACAGCCGAGTGTTCTGAAACGAACCGATTTCAATTCGGGTACTTCGCCCTCTTTGAGCGGAAAACGATCGTCATCAACCATAATAATGTTGCCGTCACGGTAAACAACAGGTCTTTTTGCCGCAAAGTAAAGCGGAACTATGTCAATTTTTTCCCTTTGAATGTACTGCCATATGTCCTTTTCTGTCCAGTTGGAAATTGGGAACACACGAATGCTTTCGCCCTTATTGATTTTTGTGTTGTAAAGCTTCCACATCTCGGGGCGCTGGTTCTTAGGATCCCATGCCTGTGCTTTATTTCTGAAAGAGAAAATTCTTTCCTTGGCTCTTGACTTCTCCTCATCTCGTCTGCCGCCGCCGAATGCCGCAGTAAAGCCGTATTTGTTGAGAGCCTGTTTGAGAGCCTGTGTTTTCATAATATCTGTGTAAGCCGCACCGTGATCAAACGGGTTTATGCCTTTTTAACACCTTCTTCATTGGTGTAAACGAGCATTTCAATTCCGAGCTTTTTTGCTGTGTCATCACGGAATTTTATCATATCCTTGAACTTCCATGTTGTGTCAATGTGGAGGAACGGGAACGGCGGTTTTTCGGGATAAAACGCCTTCATTGCAAGGTGGAGCATAACCGAGCTGTCCTTGCCTATTGAGTAGAGCATAACAGGCTTTTCGCACTCTGCCGCAACTTCTCTCGATTATGTATATAGCTTCTGCTTCAAGCTCATCTAAATGTGAAAGCTGACTCATACCTTATCTCCTTTTCACGGAAATACTTACAAAGTGTTTCCTTAGTATTTGTTTGATTCTTTTTGATTTATATCAATCTTAATGACCTCGCCATGCGGTTTTTTAATTAACCACGAGAGGATATCTCCGTTCTTTTCGGTGTGAACCTTACTGCCCATACCGCCAATATCAGAACCGAGGAAAAAGCTGATTGCATATGCGGGACATTCTTTTATGCAGGAGGTGCAGCCCCAGCAATCCTTGGGATATTTGATGTACGCTTTGCCGTTTTCGTCGGTCTTGATAAGACTTCCGGGGCAGACATTGCGACACTTTTTGCAGCCTATGCACTTGGACTTGTCAATTACTATGCTCATACTTTTCACCTCCCGTTACAAGGTCACGAATAATAATTTTTATCTCGCCGTTTTCAAGACGGGAATTAACATACTTGTTAAAGTTCCTGTCGTCCTTTTCGGGATAGTCAAGGTTTTCGGCAAAGCTGTGCCAGCGTGTTTCCTTTCTCGCTCTGAGGTGAGCAATTACGCTTTTGCAGACCGTAAGCCTTTCTTTAAGCTCGCAGATATACATAAGCTCCTGAAAATCTTCTGCATAGAGGTCATCTGTGAGCGTTTCAAGCTGTCTAATTTTGCAGTCGGCAATGTCAAGCTGTTTTTCGTTGAAACGGTAGTTTGTTTTTATACCGCCTGCGTAGCTGTCCATAACTGTCTGCATTGCCTCTTCAAGCTGTTCCGTGGTGTAGAGTGAATGGCGGTCTGTGAGATATTTCTCGGTTTCCCTGAGGTGATAATTTGTATCTTCATCGCTGATTTTCTCAAAGCTTTCTTTGCTGTCAATATACTTAACTGCCGAAAGCCCTGCAATTTCACCCTCTGCAAGAGCGCCCGTAACATACTTCTGCGGACAACCGCCTGCAACATCACCGCCTGCAAAAAGTCCTTCAATTGTGGTTGCACGGTCTGTGTCAACCCAGTAACCGCTTGCCGTGTGACCGCCTACGATATACGGCTCTGTTCCTTCAATTTCAACATTCTGCCGTGAAGGATTTCTTCCGCTTTCAATCCACTTGATTGTCTGCGAAGGTGCCATATTGAGATAGGCTTTTAAAAGTGATTCGTCCTGCTCGGCTGTGATTTCCTCTGTTCTGAGGTAGCAGGGACCTCTGCCCTCCTGATTTTCATTTACCGTACCGTAAACTCTTTCGGAAGTTGTAAGTCCGTACTTTGTTTCATAAACCTCGCCGAGTGAATTAATCTGCTTTGCGCCTACACCCTGTGCAAGAGTTCCCGTGGGAGCGATTGTGTCCTTGCATCTGAGTGCGATAAAACGCATTTCAAAGGTTGTCATCTCTGCACCGGCTCTGATTCCCATTGCGTAGCCTGCACCTGTGTTAAAGGGCGGATACCACATCTTGTGACGGGAAAATCCGGGATTGTTCGGCTTGTAAAGTCCTGCCGCACCGCCTGTGGCAATTATGACAGCCTTTGCTTCGATTGTGTAGAAAATTCCGCTTTCAATGCCGAATCCGAATGCACCGTTGATTTTGTTGTCCTTTACCGAGTAATCAAAAATATTAACACGGTTGAGAACCGTTACATTCTTTGCCTTTTCGACTGCGTCCGCAAGAATCGGCTTTATGTTTTCACCGTTGATTTTAAGGTTTCGGTTGCCTCGTGTAACATATTTTCCGTTCTTGTCCTTTAAAATTACAAGACCGAGTTTTTCAAGCCTGTCAGTTACTTCGTTGAGCTTTTCGGACATGGTAAGGAGCAAATCCTCTCGACAATCCCGTCGGCGTCCTTTTTAGCGTAGTCAACATAGTCCTGCGGTTTTCTGCCCTCAACAATGTATGCGTTAAGAGCGTTTACACCTGCGGCAAGACAACCGCTTCTTTTGATGTGTGCTTTTTCACAGATAAGAACCTTTTTGTCCGAATTTTCGGAAATGGTCAGAGCCGCATAACAGCCTGCCGTTCCGCCGCCTATAATGAGGACATCGGTACTTATTTTTTCTGTTTTCATAGGATTTCACTCCCTTGCCGTTATTGTTTCTCGTCAAGATATTTTTCTGCCGAAATCACACAGTTTGCACCGTCCGACACGGCTGTAACGACCTGACGAAGTGCTTTTGTTCTGATGTCACCGCCTGCAAAAATACCGTCTGCGGAGGTTTTTCCGCTTTCATCGGCAATAATGTAACCGTCCTTGTCGGTTTTGACAAGATTTGCAAGAGGTTTTGTATCGGGAACACTTCCGACTGCAACGAAAACACCGTTGCAATCAAGCTGTTTTTCTTCTCCGTTTTGTAAAAGTGTGACCGAAGTCACCTTTGTATCTCCGTTAATTTCAGATACCGTTGCATTTGTAAGAGCTTCAATATTTTCCGTGGCAAACACCCTGTTCTGCAAGGCTCTGCCTGCTCTGAAGGAATCCCTTCTGTGAACGAGATAAACCTTTTTGCAGAATCTTGAAAGCAGAAGTGCGTCACCCAAAGCAGTGTCACCGCCGCCTGTTACCACGGTAATTTTATCCTTATAGAAAGCCGCATCACACACCGCACAATAAGAAACTCCGTTACCCGAAAATTCCTTTTCGCCTTTCACACCAAGCTTTCTGCGCTGTGTTCCTGCCGCATAGATTACGGTTTTTGTTTCAAGACTTTCACCGCCGTCAATGTTTACGGAGAAGTTACCGTTAACTCTTTCAACCTCGGTAACCTCTCCCTCAACAAATTCAGCACCGAGTTTTTCGGCGTGAGTTCTGAACTTTTCTCCGAGGTCAAAGCCCGTTTCACCGTAAAGTCCGGGGTAATTATCTACTCTCTCGCTCTCGGCAATCTGTCCCGTACCCATAAATTCTTTTTCAACCACAACCGCTTTAAGGCTTTCACGCTGTGCATAAATTGCAGCTGAAAGTCCTGCGGGGCCGCTGCCGATAATCACGATGTCGTACATAATCTCCCTCCTTTACTCTATAACAAGTTCTTCCTTTTCTGCTGTATCTCCCGTAATTTTGAATGAATTGAGAACGGGGGTTTCTCTGTCCATAAGCGAAAGAATCATATAGCTTGCCTTGCTGTCAAAGGCAAGTCTTTTGTCCTCTTCAGACGGTCTTGACGGCGATTCGGGATGTGAATGCCAGTTGCCGAGAGGAACAAATCCGTTCTTTCTCATATCTTTGATTGCCTCAAGCTGTTCCTTTGGATCAAGCGAAAAATGTTCGTTTGAATGGTCAATGTTTGTAAGGAGATAAACCTTTTTAATCTCCTTGTCACCGCCCTCAACCGTTCCTGCAATAAGACCGCAAGCCTCATCGGGAAGCTCCTTTACAGCGTGAGCAAGTATTTTTTCAAAGTCGCTTTTTGTAAGTTTTATCATAAATGAACACCGTCACATTCTGCCTGTTCGTAGTCGATAAGCTCTGTGATTGTCGGATTGTCACCGCAGACTGCGCAATTGTGTGTGTCACTCGGAAGTTTTACCTTGCGAAATTCCATTTTGAGTGCGTCATATGTAAGAAGATAGCCCGTGAGCAGCTCGCCCTGACCGATGATGTACTTGATTGCTTCCATTGCCTGTAGGCTGCCGATTACACCGCCCATTGCACCGATAACACCTGCCTGCTTACAGGTTGGAACTGCATCCTTTGGCGGAGGGTTCTTGAATACACAACGGTAACAAGGGCCTTCACCCGGCACATAGGTCATAAGCTGACCTTTAAATCTGATGATTCCGGCGTGTGAGAAAGGCTTTTTAGCCATTACACAGGCATCGTTGATAAGGAACTTTGCCGGAAAGTTATCCGTACCGTCAATGATGAAGTCATACTCCTTTACAAGGTCAAGTATGTTTTCGCTTGTAACAAATGTGTGGTATGTCTTTACGGTAACATCGGGGTTGATAGCCTTCATTGTTTCCTTTGCCGACTCAACCTTAGGCTTGCCGATATCCTGTGTTGAGTGGATAATCTGTCTTTGAAGATTTGAGAGATCCACCTCGTCTGCATCTGCAATTCCTATTGTGCCTACACCTGCGGCGGCAAGATACATTGCGGCAGGAGCGCCGAGTCCGCCTGCACCGATAATGAGAACCTTTGCATTAAGGAGCTTTTTCTGTCCCTTTGCGCCGACCTCTTTAAGAATAATGTGTCTTGAATATCTTTCAAGCTGTTCGTTTGAAAATGCCATTACTGACCGCCTCCCATAAAGTAAAGGGACTCTACAACATCGCCGTCCTTTAAGGTTGTTTCTTCAAATGTACCGCTCTTAACAAATTCGTCATTGATTGTAACGGTTACATACTCGGGTGTTTCAACATTCTCGTCAATAATGAGCTGTGCTACCGTAAGATTGTCTGCAACTTCCTTTTTGTTTCCTGCAACTGTGATTGTCATAACGATTACTCCTTAATAAGTTTTTCTGTCACTTCGATTATTTCTGATTTTTTGACCGCACCTCTGAGTCTTTCTTTCTCTTCACCGTTTTTTAAAAAAACGAGTGTGGGTGCCGCCTGTACTTCATATTCCGACGCAAGCTCGGAATCAAAATTAACATTTATCTTTGCAATTTTCAGCTTGCCCTCATACTCTTTTTCAAGCTCAAAGAGTACGGGTGAAAGTCTTTTGCAAGGTATACAGCTGTCGGAATAAAAATCCGCAAGCACGAGTGTATCGGCTGAAAGAACTTCGCTCTGAAAATTGTCTTTGCTTACTCTCTGCGGCATTTAATCACCAACCTTTTCAACAATCAGGTCATATGTGCCGTCCTCGTTGTCAATGAGCTTGAGAATTTTGTGTCCCTCTTCCTTGATACTTCTCGGAACATTCTGAACAGGCTCGCCGTCATTCATTTTGATTGAAAGGATCTGACCTTCGTCAAGTTCTTCAAGGGCAACCTTTGCCTTTACAAAAGTTGTCGGGCATACCACATCGGTAATATCTACTGTATCGTCAATTACAAAATCAGCCATTGTAAACCTCCAAAATTCTCTGTTCAAATTTTTCTCTGCCTACTCTGTCGATTGTAAACTTAAAGCGTTCGCTCGGCTTTGCGTTTTCTGCAAAGAAGTTAAGAGCGGCATCACAGATTTCCATAAGTTTTTCTTTATTTTCGATAAACGGAATAATTGTTTTACCCTTGTTGATGGAGTTGCCGAAAAGTCCGCCGAATGAAACAATGTAGCCGTGAATTGTGTCCCACGCATCTGTCGGGCAAGCCTTGAAGCATCTGCCGCAGTAGTTACACTTTGAATTGTCAACGGAAATTTTCCCGTCCTCAAGAGTGATTGCACCCTGACGGCAGGCCTTTACGCAGACTCCGCAGCCGATACAAGCGTCCTCTTTCCATGAAACCTTGATTCCGCCCTTGATACCGACATCGTTTTCCTCGGCTTTAAGGCAGTTGTTCGACAGCCTGTTATACCGAACTTGAACTTGTGCGGAAGTTCCTTTGCAAAATATCTGTCGTCAAGCTCCTTTGCAAGAGCGTATGTATCAATACAACCGCCGGGACAGATTGCCTCACCCTGACAGGCTGTAATTGTTCTTACTCTCGGACCGCAAACACCCGGCTCAACATCGCCCTCGGCAAGTGCGTCCTTAACTGCCTCAACATCATCAAGCTTTACAAAAGGAATTTCAACACTTTGTCTTGATGTGAGGTGAACATAACCGTCACCGTAGTTTTCCGAAACCTCGGCAATTTTCGCAAGCTGTTTAGCTGTGAGGTTGCCGCCTACAACTCTGAGCCTGAGCGAAAAATTATTTTTCTGTTTTTGACGCATAAAGCCGCCCTTTTTAAGCGTAGCATAATCAACTGCCATTTCTCTTACTCCTCCGATTCATTCACATTTATACTGTCTACAGCCTGTTTGAAGTCAGACTTTAAATCCTCAATATCTTCAATGCCGACGCTGATTCTTATTGTGTCATCAAACACGCCTGCGTTTCTTTTTTGTTCTTCTGTTCCGTGAGCGTAAATTGTGCTTGACGGATGAATTACAAGTGTTCTTGTGTCGCCTATATTGGTTGCATTTGTTGCATACTTCAAATTGTTGATAAGCTTAAACGCTCTTTCTTTACTTCCTGCCCTGATTGTGAGGATTGCACCGCCTTTTCCCTTCAACAGCTTTTGACAAAGGCTGTAATAAGGAGAAGCTTCAAGAGCGGGATAGTTGACTTTGATTCCGTTTTGTGTTTCAAAGAACTTTGCAAGCTCAAGAGCGTTGTAACAAAGACGCTCCATACGAAGTCCGAGCGTTTCAAGTCCGACAGAGTTCATAAAAGCATTAAACGGTGCAAGGCAACAGCCTATGTTTCGCCAGATACCGTTTCTCAGCTTTGCAACATATGCAAGCCGACCGAATTTTTTGTACTCTGCAAGACCTTTGTATCTTTCCGTATTCCATTCAAAATTGCCGCTGTCAACGATTATTCCGCTGATTGAATTTCCGCCGCCGTTAATGTACTTTGACGAGGAATGAACAACGATATCGGCACCGTGTTCAAACGGCTGAATAAGATACGGAGTTGCCGTTGTGCTGTCGATAATGAGCGGAACACCGTGTGAATGAACAAGCTCTGATACAGCGTCAAGATCGGCAATTTCAAGTCCGGGATTGCCGATAAGCTCGGCAAAGACTGCTTTTGTTTTTTCGTTTATGAGCGGTTCAATCTCATCGGCTGTCACCTTGTTGACATATCGTGTAACAATTCCGAAAGGCTCAAGATCTCCAAACAAATCAATTGTTCCGCCAAAAAGACCTGCGCTTGCGATTACTTCGTCACCTGATTCAAGAATGTTCAGGAGTGCCATCGTAACGGCTGCCATACCTGACGAACACGCAACCGCACCGACACCGTTTTCAATGGAAGCAATTCTGTTCTCAAAAGATGTTACCGTGGGATTGCCTATTCGAGAGTAGGCGTAGCCGGGAGCTCTGTTGTTGAAGACCTTTTCAAGCTGTTCGGCAGAGCTGTGCGAAAATGCACTGACCTGATAAATGGGAGTTAAGGTTGAGCCAAAAACCTTTTCACCGTTAAAACCCTTGTGAAGTAATGCGGTGTTAAACTCCATAATATCACCAACCCCTTAATTTCATACAATCAACCCTTTTGTGTAAGACCGTCGTAAGAATTTGTCTGACGGCTTCGATTGATATAGGTAGATTATACTCCATTAATCATAGTATTTCAATAGGTTTAATAAGATTTTACCTCTTGCACAATTTTTCTTTAAAATTTGCCGTAATTCCATTATTTCCTACAATGCATATTTGTTTAGTAGGTATTGATTTTTAAATTAAAAACTGTTACCATTATTATATACTCTTTCAGCAAACAAAACGCACGGAAAGGAGATGCTAAAATTGAAGATTTCAACAAAGGTGGAATTCGGAATCATCGCTGTTATTGACATTGCGTCACACTCACTAAACGGCAATGCGGTAACAACTCCCGAAATTGCCAAACGGCAAAATATATCTAAAAAGTATCTTGAACAGATTCTCTCGTCACTCAGCTCGGCAGGACTTGTGCGAGGTCGGAAGGGTTCAAACGGCGGTTATGTTATTGCAAAAACCTTAAAGAGATTACATTCAAGGATATCATAAACGCACTTGACGCAAATGTTCGAGCAATGTTTATTTTAACACTCGGGGCGATGATGATGTTATGATAAGACTTATCGACAACAGTCTTTGGTCGAAGATGTCATCATATCTTCAGAAATATGCCGAAAGCATTACACTTGCACAGCTTTGCGATGAGTATATCAAAAACAATGAAATTGAACACAACATTCCGATGTACTACATCGATAGATTAAAAACAAAAAGCCACCGATTTTTATGTCGGTGGCTTTTCTTGTTTTTATCGGATTTTATTTAAAGCTTTCAATAACCTGACAGGTTTTTTCAATGTCATCTTCCGTGTGTGCAAATGAAACAAACATCGCCTCAAACTGTGACGGTGCGGCATAGATTCCGTTTTCAAGCAGATGATTGTAATACTCGGCATATCTCTTTGTGTCGGCTGTGGTTGCCGTGTCATAGTCAACAACCTTTTTGTCGGTAAAAAATGCCGTCATAATCGAACCCACACGGTTCACATTAAGTCCTGCGTTCTTAATTGCATTTTCAATCTTTGCCGATTTGCGTTCAAGCTCGGGATATATCGAATCTTTATTTTTTTCAAGAATTTTAAGCGTTGCAATGCCTGCACTTACCGCTACCGGATTTCCAGAAAGTGTGCCTGCCTGATAAACAGAACCGAGAGGAGCAACACACTCCATAATCTCTTTTCGACCTCCGTAAACCGCAAGCGGCATTCCGCCGCCGACAATTTTTCCGAGGGTTGTAAGGTCGGGTTTTACTCCGTAAAGCTCTTGAGCACCGCCGAGTGAAAGTCTAAGCCTGTGATTACTTCATCAAAAATAAGAAGTGAATCATGCTTTTCAGTGATTTCACGCAGGAATTTTAAAAATCCTTTTTGGGCGGAACAACACCCATATTTGCGGCACAAGGCTCAACGATTACACAGGCAATTTCATCACCGCAGTTATCAAAAAGCTGTTGCACGGATTCTTCATCATTATACTTTGCAAGGAGAGTTGTGTCTGTGTAGCCTTTCGGCACACCTGCGCTGTTCGGAATTGAATTTGTCAGAAGTCCCGAACCGCCCTTTACAAGCAAGCCGTCGGAATGGCCGTGGTAACAGCCCTCGAATTTTACAATTTTATCCCTTTTTGTAAAGCCTCTTGCGGCACGGATTGCGCTCATAACCGCCTCTGTACCTGAATTTACAAGTCGGAGCATTTCAATTGACGGCATATTTTTGCGGATAAGCTCGGCAAGTTCAATTTCTCCGCTGTGGCACGCACCGAATGTAAGTCCGTTCTGACAGGCAGAGGTCACGGTCTTGATAACATCGGGCTGTTTGTGACCGAGGATATTCGGTCCCCATGAGCAGATATAGTCGATAAACTCGTTTCCGTCAACATCATAAATTTTTGAACCCTCTGCACGGTCGATAAAAAGCGGAGTTCTTCCGACCGAACGGCACGCACGGACAGGACTGTTCACACCGCCTGGCATAAAGTCAAGCGCCTGTGCGTATAGCTTTTCGCTTTGAGTTGTATTCATAAAAACACTTCCCTATTTGTAAAATTCGTCAATCCATTTTGCAACATCAAGTGCGTGGTATGTGATTATGATATCCGCACCCGCCCTCTTGATTGCAATCATATTTTCGCACACAATTTTCTTTTCGTCAATCCAGCCTTTTTGGGCCGCCGCCTTGACCATTGCATATTCACCGCTTACATTATAGGCAACAAGCGGAAGGTCAAAGCGTTCACTTGCGGCTTTTACGATATCGAGATATGCAAGTGCAGGCTTGACCATAACCATATCCGCACCCTCGTCAATATCATCTGCAATTTCACGCAGAGCCTCTTTGCCGTTTGCGTAATCCATCTGATAGCTTTTTCTGTCGCCAAATTCGGGGGCAGATTCTGCGGCGTCACGGAACGGTGAATAGTAGCCTGAGGCAAATTTTGCACTGTATGACATAATCGGAGTGTTGATAAGTCCGTTTTCGTCAAGTGCGTTTCGATTGCAGACACTCTGCCGTCCATCATATCCGAAGGAGCGATGATATCCGCACCTGCTTTTGCGAGGCTGACAGCCATTTTAGAGAGGAGCGGAAGTGTTTCGTCATTGAGAATTTCGTGACCGCAAACAACACCGCAATGACCGTGACTTGTGTATTCACAAAGACAGACATCGGCAATAATAAGGAGTGACGGATAATTTTTCTTTATGTATCTGATTGCGTTCTGAGTTACACCGTTATCGTCATAGGCTGATGTTGCAAGCTCGTCTTTATGCTTTGGAATTCCGAAAATAAGAAGTCCTGCAATGCCGCTGCTTTCAATTTCTTTAAGAATCTCGTCTGCTCTGTCAAGCGAATACTGGTAGACATTCGGCATTGAATCAACAGGCTTTTTAATATTTTCACCCTCTGCAATGAAAATCGGGTAAATCAAATCGCCCTTGTCAATTCTTGTTTCACGAACAAGACTGCGAATCTGTTCGCCTGATCTTAATCTTCTGAATCTTCTCATATATTTATCCTTCTTTCAAAGTTACTTCCTTGATTATAGTTTTCAAAATTCCGTCTGTGTCCTTCGTTTTTGCAATCTTGAACGAATTTACGCCGTGACTTTCAAGTGCCTCGGCGGTAATTTCACCTATGCAGACAACGGAAGTTCTGTCGGAAATAATTGCTCCGCCGTCAAAAAATGTATTCACACCCGACGCACTCGCAAAAGTAATAAAATCGGTATCAACAACGGAATTATCCTGCTTTTTCTCAAGCTGAATGTCATAGGTTTTGATATCATCAAAGTCAATGTTGTTATCAGCCAAAATCCGAGTGAGTTCGGGCGAACCGTTTTCGGCACGCAAAATCAATACTTTTTCGCCGCTTTTCACCGTTTTTGCAAGCAAAATTCCAAGTTCACGGGTTGTGTAAACATTCGGAATACAGTCGGCAAAAATTCCGTACTTTTCAAGTACAGCCGCTGTTCCCGAACCAATCACCGCAAACTTGACATTTGCAAAACTGCGGATATCCTTTTTCAGCTTACGCAGTCGGCTCATAAAAATTTCTGCACCGTTCATACTTGTAAGCACCACATAATCGTAGCCGTCAATGCCGTTTATTGCATTGTCAAAAACTTCGTTGTCATGATATTCAATCACCTTTAAAAGATCGTGTCTTTTGACCTCTGCACCCGAAAGCGTGAGCATTTTTCCGAGCTTGTCGGAGAGCTTTCTCGTACCTGTAACAGTAACCGAAACATTTTTCAAAGGTCTTGTAATTGTGGGGGCAAAGTCAAATTTTGCGGTTTCGCCAACCACTATAACGGCAGGCGGTACAACCTCTGCTGATTTAACATTTTCGCAGATTGTCGAGAGAGTTCCCCTCACGGTCTGATTTTTTGCACAAGCGCCGTTTGACACAACTGCAACAGGAGTATCCTCCGATTTACCGTTCTGAATAAGATTTTCCACAATGTCGGGGAGGTTTCTCAAGCCCATAAGAAAGACAAGCGTTCCGTCGGTTTCGGCACACTTTTTTATATTTTCGGGCAGGGTGTCCTGTGCCGTATGTCCCGGATTATATGAACACTTCGGCTCAGATTTCTGTGTGTAACAGGGATTCCCGCAAGTTCGGGAACGGCAATTGAGGATGAAATTCCTGGTACAATGTCAAACGGAATATTGGCACTTTTGAGGGTTTCAATTTCCTCTCCGCCTCTGCCGAACACGAACGGATCGCCGCCTTTAAGACGGACAACCGTTTTGCCCTCTCTCGCCTTTTCAACAAGGATTTCGTTAATATTTTCCTGTTTTTCGCTGTGTCTGCCCGAACGCTTTCCAACGCAGATTTTTTCAGTCGTTTCGGGTGCAAAACCGAGCAATGACACATCTATAAGGCTGTCGTAAACAAGCACATCGCAGTGTCTGATATACTCCGCACCACGCATTGTTATCAGGTCAAAATCGCCGCATCCCGCACCGACAATATACACTCTTCCGTTACTCAATTTCGCTCACCAGCCTTTTTGCAAGTTTGATTCTGTTTGAAATTTCATCTGTTCCGCTGACTGTTTTTTACAGTCGGCAGACAGAGAAAGCGTTATCCTGTCGTTTTCAACCTTTGAAATTGCACCGACGGGAGTTGAACAATCGGCATTGAGGCTGAGCAAAACCTGTCTTTCGGTTTCAAACGAAAGCATTGTATTTTTGTCGCCGATTTCAGCAAGCATTTTGGAAACCTCACTGTTTTTTCTGCTTTCAATCGCAACTATTCCCTGACACGGTGCAGGGAGAAATTCATCGGTATCAAACGGAGTTACCGTGTAATCCTCACCGTTGCAAAGGTCAAGTCTTTCAAGCCCTGCCTTTGCAAGCACAAGAGCATCGTACTCACCTTTCAACAGCTTTTTAAGTCGGGTGTCAACATTGCCCCTTATATCCTTGAATTTTGCATTAGGATAGATTTTCTCCGCAAAAAGCTTTCGCCTTAAACTGCCTGTTCCGATGACAAAGCCGTCCTTTGTTTCAAAATTGTTGCGTGTAACAAAAACATCGCCATAGCTGCCCCTTGGCAACACGGCGGAAATCTCAAGTCCGTCTGCAATTTTTGTCGGCAAGTCCTTTGCGCTGTGAACGGCAACATCTGTTTCTCCGCTCAAAAGTGACATTTCAAGCTCCTTGATGAACACACCTTTTCCGCCCAAAGCTGCAAGCGGTTTGTCAAGGGTTTTGTCGCCTGTTGTCGAAATGTAAACCGTTTCAATTTTAACATTCGGAAAACGGTTTTTCAGCGTTTTTATTAACATTTCGGTTTGTGCAAGGGCAAGCCTGCTTTTTCTTGTTCCGATTTTTATCGTCATTGTTCGTATTCCTCAATCAAATTTTCAACAGTTTTTTCATCGGGTTCAAGTCCCGAAAGGCAAAGCGAAAGAAGCTGTTCAAAAATCTTTCTTCTGTCATCTTCCTTTTCAACTTTCTCCTTAATTATCGGGCGATATTTCCACAAAACCTCGGTTGTGTTTTCGTTCATACTTTCAAGGATTCCCACAAAAAGCTCTTTAAGATATTTTGCGTAAATTGGACTTTTGCCCGATGTTGTAATTCCTGCCGTTATGCCGTTTTTGCTTGCAATTGCAGGAAAAATAAATCCGCATTTTTCCTTATCGTCAACTGTGTTGACAAGAATATTTTCTCGTTGCAAAGCTGAAAAATTCTGCCGTTGAGCGTTTCATCATCGGTTGCGCTGACAACGCAAAACGCACCGTCAAGGTCGCTGTCACAAAATCTGCGGTCAATGATTTTTACATTCAAAGCCTTGATTTCATCGCAAATTTTCGGGGCAACAACGGTTATGTCGGGCGAAAACGGCGTCAGCTTTTCAATCTTTCTGAGTGCAACCGTACCGCCGCCGACTACGAGTATTTTTTTGTTTTCAATGTCAATATAAAACGGGAAGTATGCCATTAGTTATTCTCTCCGCACTTTCTGTAGATTTCAAGAATTCTTGCAAATTCTTCTGCCGAAACATCGGATTTCAGCTTATAAATGAATTTTTCCGAAAAATCTGACGGCATTGCGTTTTTCACAGACTGCATACACGGCAGAAATTCGTGAAAGGCAAGGTCTTTTTTGAGAATTTCAATTTCCTCAAAAATTATTTCTTTTGCACTTTCAACGCTGTCAAGTTTGAGAGCATTGTTCTCGTTTGCAAGCTGTTTTATGCAGTCAATGTTAATCAGCCTTACACCGCTTATTTTTGGGATATTTTCGTCAATGTCGGGCGGTACGGCAAGGTCAATAAACAGCCTTGATTTTTCGGTTTTTATATTGTTTTTTAAATCATAATATGTAACCGTGTAATGCGGTCCGCTTGTGGCACTGATTACACAGTCTGCAAAATCAAACGCTTTGTATCTTTCGTCATAATCAATCACATTCGCACCCGTATTTTCAAAAACAGTTTCTGCTTTATGTTTTCGTGAGGTCACGGTAACGCTTATACCTTTGTGCGACAAAAGATTTTTCACAACGGTTGAGCCGACCTTGCCTGTTGCACCGATTACAAGGACATTCAGCTCACCGTCTTTGAATTTTGCCGTCTCGTTTGACGCAAGAGTTGCAACTGAAACCGATGTTTTTGAAATGGCGGTTTCGGTCTTGATTTTTTTTGCACAGGCAACAGCCGCCTGAATGCACATATTAAGCTCATATGCAACCGTGCCGTTATCCTTTGCAAAGGCGTAGGCTCGCTTTAGCTGACCGAGTATTTCATCTTCACCGATAACCATTGATTCAATTCCGCCTGCCACCCTGAAAAGATGGAGCAAAGCCCTGTCACCGTAGAAAAGACAGATGTACTTTTTTAGTTCGTCAAAATCAATTCCCGAAAAATCCGAAAGAACGGTTTCAACCGTTTTCACAGATGATTCGTCACCACAAAAATAAACCTCGGTTCTGTTGCAGGTGCAGAGAATCAAACACTCGCTGATATTTTCAGAATAATAAAGTTCGTCAAGAAATGTCTTTTTTTGCTCATCGGGAAAGGCAAGCTTCTTTCTCACAACCACATTTGAAGTTTTGTGACTTACGCTCAGGCAGTACATAAAAAATTCGCTCCGTTACAAATAAAATCCGACAGTAAAATACACTTTTAAAGTTATTTTATTACTGCCGACAGCTATTGTCAATTAAAGTTAGTCAGTTATTTTACCACTAAACCTATCTGTTTGGTATGTTTTGATTATACTACATTCACCATTCTATGTCAATAAATTTCGGGTTTTGCTTGACAAAAACAGTTATTACAATATAAACTATACAAAGATACCTCCCGTCAGCAAACAGCGGGAGTTTTATTCCGATGTAAATACTTATTGTACCGATAGGAATACTAAATGATTTGAATATGCATTAAGGAGAGTTTTTATGCTTAATCAGTTTTCAAGAACACAGCTTTTGATTGGCAAAGAAGCTATGGACAAGCTTTCAAAAACAAGAGTTGCAATTTTCGGAATCGGCGGTGTAGGCGGATACACGGCGGAGGCTCTTGCAAGGAGCGGAGTCGGCGAGCTTGACCTTATTGACGATGACAAGGTGTGCCTTACAAACATCAATCGCCAGATTTTTGCAACAAGAAAAACAGTAGGCAAATACAAGGTTGATGTTGCAGAGGAAAGGCTCAAGGACATCAATCCCGACATAGTCATCAACAAGCATCAGACCTTCTACACTCCCGAAACCTCGGAAAAATTCGACTTTTCAAAATACGACTATGTAGTTGACGCAATTGACACGGTAACAGGCAAAATTGAGCTTGTTATGCAAGCCGATAAAACCAAGACGCCTATCATCTGTTCAATGGGAGCAGGCAACAAGCTTGATCCTACAGCGTTTGAGGTTGCCGACATTTACAAAACCTCGGTCTGTCCTCTTGCAAGGGTTATGAGACACGAACTCAAAAAAGAGAGGTATCAAAAAGCTGAAGGTTGTTTATTCAAAGGAAAAGCCTATCACACCCGTTGACGATATGGCAATAAGCTGTAAAACAAATTGCATATGCCCTCCCGAAACTGAAAGAAAATGCACCCAACGCAGACAGGTTCCCGGCAGCACCGCATTTGTTCCGTCTGTTGCAGGTCTTATCATAGCCGGCGAAGTTATCAAGGATTTGATTAAATGATTAAAAAATCATTTACAGTTATCGCAGGACTTGACTGTGTTGGAAAAACAAGCCTATACGGAATTTTAAGTGGTGAAAGAATTGTAACAAACAATGTTGATTATTCTGACACATACTGCCTTGATAACAATATTTCTTTCACACAGGAAACCACTCTTTCAGGACACAGAACCGAGAAAACAATTCAGCAGGCACGAAAACAGGGCTACTATGTTATTATGTACTATGTAGGTCTTAACTCAAAAGAAGAAAGTCTTGCAAGAATTGAAAACAGGGTGCGGAAAGGCGGTCATGATATTCCGAAAAATGATGTGTGCAGAAGATTTGATAACCGCTTCGATTCTTTAAAAAGAATTGTTCCGCTGTGTGATGAAGTAATTTTTTATGATAATGAAAACGGATTTATTAAAGTTGCCGAAATAAAAAACAACAAATTCAATTATTCAAACGGTTACAGACCTAAATGGATTACAGAATTTGAAAATAAACTGAAATTAGGCTAAGAAAATGCAAAGCACCGAGAGAAATTACCCTCGGTGCTTTGCTTGTTTTTATAGGATTTTTTACAGTTGATATCGTGATTAAACAGATTAGATGATAACCGATTCTTCCTGAAGTGATTTGTTACGGAGAATCTGAACCTCATCGCCTTTGGTAATGAAAAGCCGATAAAGAAATACATTGACCTTTTCCCCGACGGTAATCGGAGTTTCGTCAAGTCCTCTGTACGCATAAACCGTGCCTCCGTCACATTTTACGGCAATTTCGATATTGTCGCCTCTGAACGAAGTCTTTATAACCTCGCCGACGGATACAGACGCTTTTTGTGCAGTTGTTTCGCTGAGCTTTGTCACCTTTACAAATTCGGGACGGATAACTGCACGGTCAACATTATCGACAACATCAAAGGTCTCGAACTTTGTATAATCGTCAAGCGTAGTAGTCTGACCGAAAAATGATGCGGAAAATGCGGTTTTGGGATGCTGATAAATGTCAATCGGCGAGCCTATTTGCTCAATTCTGCCCTTGTTTGTAATTATAATTTCATCGGCAACCTCAATAGCCTCGCTCTGATCGTGGGTTACAAATATACTTGTAACGCCGAATCTTTCAATCATATCCTTAAGCCATGAGCGAAGCTCCTGCCTAACCTTTGCGTCAATTGCGGCAAATGGTTCGTCAAGCAGAAGAAGATTCGGGTTTGGCGCAAGCGCTCTTGCAAAGGCAACACGCTGTTTCTGACCGCCCGAAAGCTGGCTTGGATAACGCTTTTCAAGTCCTTCAAGACCGATAAGCTTTACAAGCTCATTTACTCTCTCCTTGATAAATTTCTTGCTCTTTTTCTGAATTTTCAGACCGAAAGCAATGTTATCAAAAACTGTCATATATCTGAAAAGAGCATAGTTTTGGAATACAAAGCCTATGCCTCTTTTGCTTGCGGGAATATCGTTGACAACCTTTCCGTCAATTACAATCTCGCCGCTGTCGGGATTTTCAAGTCCTGCAATCATACGAAGAATTGTTGTTTTGCCGCTACCCGAAGGACCGAGAAGTCCGATAAGCTTACCCTTTTCAATACCAAAGTTTACATTGTCGGATGCCTTGTAATCACCAAAAGTTTTATTTATATTTTTAAGCTCAACATACATTACGCATCCTTCTTTCCTTTGTATTCAACCACACTTCTGATAATCAAAATCGCAATCGCCATAAGCACAAGTATTGATGAAACCGCAAATGCGGGAACATACTTGAACTCGTTGAACAAAATTTCAACATGGAGAGGAAGTGTGTTTGTTTTTCCTCTTAAATGTCCCGAAATTACCGAAACTGCACCGAATTCACCCATTGCTCTTGCGGCACAGAGTACAACTCCGTAAAGGAATGCCCATTTTATGTGCGGAAATGTTATTTTTCTGAAAATTGTTGTGCCTTTTGCACCCATAAGTGCGGCGGCTTCTTCCTCATCCGTACCCTCGGATTCAAGCACGGGAATAAGCTCCCTTGAGATGAACGGGAATGTTACAAACACGGTTGCAAGGATAATTCCCGGAACGGCAAAGATAACCTTGATTCCAAGTTCGCTTAAAAGCGGATATATCGGGCTTTGTCTGCCGAATGTGAGTACAAATATAAGACCTGCGATTATGGGCGAAACCGTTACGGGGAGGTCGATAAGTGTTGTAAGAAGTTTTTTGCCCTTGAATCTGAACTTTGTAATTGACCAGGCGGCAAAAATTCCGAATACCGTATTGAACAGTACCGCAAACACGGTTGCCTCAACAGTAAGCACAATTGCCTTTACCGTGTAATCATCGCTGACAGCCTGCCAGAACACCTCTGCACCGCTTTTGAAAGCCTCGCAGATTACCGTAACAAGAGGAAGAACGAGCATTACGAATACAAATAAAAGTGCAATGCCTATGAGTATGTACTTTACAACCTTTGACCGCTTTGTTTCTTCGTACATTTTATCTTCCTCCTTTCAGAATTTTTGCATTTCTGTGCTGAACCATATTTACAAGGAACAGAATCAAAAAAGATGCGGCAAGCATTACAAGTGCGATTGCCGTTGCACTTTTGTAGTCATATTCCTGTAGCTCCGACATAATGATAAGCGGAGTGATTTCTGTTTCAAACGGCTTGTTGCCTGCAATAAAAACAACCGAACCGTACTCACCAAGACATCTTCCGAATGCAAGACCAAAGCCTGTGAGAACCGAGGGAAGAATTTCGGGAAGAATAATTTTTCTGAAAATTCCGAATCTGCCGGCACCCATAACTCCTGCCGCCTCTTCATAAACAGGATCAAGCTTTTCAAGAACAGGCTGAACTGCTCTTGTTACAAAAAGGTATTCCAACAAATACAAGTGCAACCGTAATACCAACTCTTGTGTAGGCAATGCTTATGCCGAATTTTGCAAAAAATCCACCGATAAGACCTGTGTCGGCAGTCAGAGAAGTAAGTGCAATGCCTGCAACCGCTGTCGGAAGTGCAAACGGAAGTTCAATCATACCGTCAAGAATTCTTTTGCCGGGGAATTTGTAACGAACAAGCACCCACGCAAGAATTACACCTATAACGGCATTGATGAGAGATGCAATAAATGCGGTTATAAAACTAACCTTGTAGCTTGCAAGCACTCTTTCACGGGTGATTACCTCCCAAAATTCAGAGGGGCTCATCTGTGCCGTATAAATAACGAGAGCGGCAAGAGGAATCAGCACAACAAGGCTTAATAATGTAATTGTTACACCCAAAGAAAGACCGAAGCCCGGGATTACTCTTTTTGCTTTTTTTGACTTTTTTGCCTGAACCATCATCACACCTGTTTCCCCTGTAAAATATCATCCGACATCAGACAGAATTGCCTATAAACTGCCTGATATCATTTTTTAATCGGTTTTATTTTTTCTCGTAAATCTTATCGAAGATACCGCCGTCTGCAAAGTGCTTTTTTCTCGAGCCTCGTCCCAACCGCCGAAATCGTTGATTGTTACAAGATTAATGTTGAGGTCGAACACATCGGAGTATTCCTTCAAAATTTCCTTATTATAAGGGCGGTAATAGTTATCGCCTGCAATACGCTGAGCCTCATCGCTGTAAAGATAACTTAAATACTCTGTTGCAACCTTTCGAGTGCCTCTTTGGTCAACCACTTCATCAACAACAGCAACAGACGGCTGTGCAAGAATGCTGACGCTCGGAGTTATGATTTCGTACTCATCGGGATTGTCCTTGATTGAAAGGTACGCCTCATTCTCCCAAGCAAGAAGAACATCGCCCTGTCCGTTTTCTACAAATGAAGTTGTTGCACCTCTTGCGCCTGAGTCAAGAACAAGCACATTTTGATAAAGCTTTTTAATGAAATCTTCGATTTTTGCCTCATCACCGTTATATTTCTTGTCTGCATATGCCCAAGCGGCAAGGTAGTTCCATCTTGCACCGCCCGAAGTTTTCGGGTTTGGAGTGATAACGCCAACACCGTCTTTTGCAACATCGTCCCAATCCTTGATATTTTTCGGATTACCTTTGCGAACAAGGAATACAATTGTTGAAGTGTATGGTGAAGAGTCATTGTCAAACTCATTTACCCAACCGTCCTCAATCAGACCTGCGTCACGAATTGCGTTTACATCGTATTCAAGTGCGAGTGTTACAACATCCGCCTCAAGACCGTTTGCAACCTCAAGAGCCTGTTTACCCGAACCGCCGTGTGACTGGGTAATTTCAACATCCTGTCCTGTTTCTTCTTCCCAATGCTTTGCAAAGATTTTGTTATATGATTCGTAAAGCTCTCGTGTAGGGTCATACGAAACATTTGTTAATGTTACTTTTGAATCGTTTGTTGTATCTTTATTTCCGCATCCTGTAAAGGCAACCGCTGACGCACCCAATACTGAAACTGCCAATACTGCCGATAATACTTTTGTTCTTAAATTTTTCATTTTGATTACCTCACTTTAAATTAATTTGATTTTAGATTCTGACAGGCAATTACATACAACAGTACGGCTTGCCTTCAAATGAGGTACACATTCGTATTTTCTTCAGATTGTAAATGTTTTTCATAAGCGTCACCTTTTGGATTTTTGAGGTTATTTTATTTAACCTACAATTCCTATCAATTTACTATGCGTTTCTTTGAAAACTATTTTATACTGTACAGGGTGAAAAGTCAAGGTAAAATTTTCACACATCCAACACTTTAGCAAATTGCAACAATACACAAGCAATATTTTTCGCAAAAATAGTAATAAAATCGAAAAAGCAGGCATAAAATAACGGATAGGTATTTTCAAATGAAATATGCCTATCCTAAAAAAAATATTTTTTGCGTAAATCTATTGACAAATCTATATAAAAAGGTATAGTAGTATTAAATCAATAATGATTATTATTTTATTCAAAAAGTAAATACACAAAGGCGTATTGAGTATTTTAAATTTCAAAAATTAATTTAACGGAGGAAATATTATGGCTAAAACAACAAAGTATTCGGGAACACAGACAGAAAAGAACCTTGAGGCTGCTTTTGCAGGCGAATCGCAGGCTCGTAACAAATACACATATTTTGCGTCTGTTGCCAAAAAGCAGGGCTTTGAGCAGATTGCAGACCTTTTCTTAAAAACGGCGGACAACGAGAAAGAACACGCAAAAATGTGGTTCAAGGAGCTTAACAGAATCGGCGACACAGCCGAAAATCTTCTTGCCGCTGCCGAGGGCGAAAACTACGAGTGGACAGATATGTACGAAGATTTCGCTAAAACTGCCGAGGAAGAAGGCTTTACAGAGCTTGCACACAAGTTCCGCCTTGTTGCCGCAATTGAAAAGCACCACGAAGAAAGATACCGTGCATTACTCCGCAATGTTGAAACTGCAGAAGTTTTCAAAAGGAGCGAAATCAAGGTTTGGGAATGCCGTAACTGCGGTCACATTGTTGTAGGTAAAGAAGCTCCCGAGGTTTGCCCCGTCTGCAACCACCCACAGAGCTATTTTGAAATCCACGCAGAAAACTACTAATTCTGATTTAATCAAATATATAAAGGAAACTCCACCGCATTTCACGGTGGAGTTTTGTGTTTAGTATCAAATTAAATTCAAAAAACTTACTCTTCTTCGGGATATTTCATGCCCCAGCTTTTGCGGATGTCGGTCATGATTTTCATAACATCCTTTGTGTAGTCAAGGTGCATAAGAGCCTTGTCGCCCTCTATCGCCTTTTCCATATCTTCAACCTCATAAAGCAAAGCGTCCTTTGTCTGACCTGCCGAGATTGTTTCACAATGACCGTCAGCCGTGTATGTAATCTTTGCCTCCATGCCTCTGGGATATTCAAAGATTTCAACATAACCCTTGTCAAACGAGATTGTGCCACGCTTTGGCTGTTTTGCGTGAAGCGAAAGAATGACAGTTGCCATTTCCTCCTCTTTATTCTTTAAAAGAATACTCGCTTGTTCGTCAACACCTGTTTCTGCATATTTAACCTGCGACAACACATCGTTTGGGCATGAGCTCATAAACATACGAACAAACGAAAGCGCATACACACCGATGTCAAGCATTGCACCGCCTGCAAGATTGCGGTTGAAAAATCGGTTGTTCATATTGTACTCTTTGTAACTGCCGAAATTCATCTGAATAAGCCTAAGCTCGCCAAAATCACCTGAATTTACCTTTTCAAGAAGTGCCTTGTAAATCGGCATATGGAAAATTGTCATTGCCTCTGCAAGCACAACATGGTTTTTTTCTGCAAGAGAGATTGCCTCGTCAAGTTCATCTGAATTAAGCGTTATCGACTTTTCGCACAAAACATGCTTTCCTGCCGCAAGAGCCTTGCGAAGATATTTTATATGTGTGTTGTGCGGTGTGGAAATGTAAATTATGTCAACATTTTCGTCTTTAAACAGCTCGTCAATATCGTTGTAAACCTTTTCAATGCCGTACTTTTCGGCAAATGCAACCGCCTTTTCATGGGTACGGTTTGCAACGGAATAAAGTTTCTGTCCTCTGCTTTTGAGTGCGGCTGCAAGCTCATTTGCGATAACTCCGCAACCGAGTGTTGCCCAGTTGTAGTTTTTCATAAAAACACCTCCGTATATTTTTCGAGAAAAGTTTAACACACGGAAATGCGTCTGTCAACGGTTTTAGATAGCTTTTCTCGTATCTGCTCCGTACTTTTTCATAATCTTGCGAAGTTCGTTATTTTCGCTTTTTGAAAGACTAAAATACATAAATCCGAGCTTAACAATTTCATCACCGTCACACGCAGGCATATATGTATTACAGCCTATTCTTATTGATGCATTTTCGGGAAAACCACAAGACGGTGAATCAAAATATGCGGATTTGCCCTCAAACATTTTCTTCACGGTTTCGGCATCTTCGGCAGACATCTTAGCGTCAACCTTGTCGCAGTACTCAACATCAAAATACACGGTAGGCTCACACGCATAGAAACTGATTTTCGGCACGGCAAATACTGCGGCGGCAACGCATAAAACAATTGCAACCACAATTACAGCAATCTTTTTCTTCATAACATTCACTCCTTTTCGCTTATCCCTTTAAACATATATTATATTAAGCTTGTATCACAATTGTATCATTATAATTTAATCGGCATATACAACAATTTTAAAATCATTTATTTGTAGGTTAAAAAATTTTTCCTCAATGCTTACAAGAGAGCAATTTTACTTTTGTTGAAGAGGCACAAATTGCATACAAATTCAAAGCCTTGCTTATTGAGAAAAATCGGTCTGAAAATATGCAGAAAAGCAGTTTTTACCATATTATAAAGGCATAAAAAGAAGAATTTTGACGAGGTAGTTATTGTAACTAAAATTGTGAGCAAAGTAAACTTTATGTTTATAAGGTATTTTGCTTGTTTATTTTAGTCAACAGGATTACAATAATTGTGGAAAACGGAAAAGAATGGTATTGTTTACAAAGATCATGTGATTGAAGAGGTTAGAAATTAATGGAGAAAGTCAAAAAAATGCCCTCACTTGCGTTTGCAAGTCTGTTTAAAAGAAACAAAGGTCAGAATACCGTAAAAGGAAAGCGACGGCGCTCACACCAGATAAATATGCTGGAAGGTCCGCTCGGAAAAAAAATTCTTCTTTTCACACTTCCGCTTGCAGGATGCAGTATTCTTCAACAGCTTTTCAACTCAACCGATGTTGCGGTGGTCGGCAGATTTTCAAGCAGTCAGGCACTTGCCGCAGTCGGAAGCAACGGTCCGCTCATCAATATGCTTGTACTGTTATTCACGGGACTTTCGGTCGGCGCAAATGTTTTGATTGCACGATATATCGGTCAAAATGACCGTAAAAAGGTTTCGGAAGCTGTTAACACGGTAATAACACTTTCACTTATATGCGGATTTCTTCTTCTGATACTCGGTCAGGTTATTGCAGCACCGCTGTTAAGGCTGATGAACACACCGGATGATGTAATTGACCTTGCGGCAACATACCTGAGAATTTACTTTATGGGCATGCCGTTTGTAATGCTCTACAACTTTGGTTCGGCAATTTTGAGAAGTGTAGGCGACACAAGCCGTCCGCTCTACTGTCTTGTAATTTCAGGTATTGTAAATGTTCTTTTGAACCTCTTCTTTGTAATCGTCTGCGATATGAGCGTTGCAGGAGTCGGCATTGCAACAGTAATTGCCGACGGCATAAGCGCCGGACTTGTTATGATGTTCCTCATCAGAAACGAAGACGAGTCAATCAGAGTCAATCCAAAAAAACTTTCATTCAAAAAAGAACATCTCATTATGATTTTGAAAATCGGTGCTCCTGCAGGTATTCAGGGTATGGTTTTCTCAATTTCAAATGTATTCATTCAGACAGCCATAAACGGCTTCGGTTCACAGGCGGTTGCAGGCTCATCGGCTGAACTCAACTTTGAATACATTACATACTATATAGTATGTGCGTTCAGCCAGACAGCCGTTACATTCACAAGTCAGAACTACGGCGCACTTCAGTTTGACAGATGCAAAAAGGTGTTTAGGCTTTGTATGCTTTTCAGCTGTATTTTCACAGGCTGTGTGAGCGTTATATTCATGCTCGGAAGCGGATTTTTCATCACCTTCTTCACAACCGACCCCACCGTTATCAAGTACGCAATCATCAGAATGGCGATTGTTATGCTCCTTGAGCTTATGACAGGTTCATACGAAATCAGCGGCGGTGCGCTCAGAGGAATCGGACATTCACTCCTCCCTGCAATCCTCACAATCTTCGGTTCTGTTGTGTTCAGAATCATCTGGCTCTTCACGGTATTCAAGGCATACCACACCTACGATATGCTCCTTATGGTTTACCCCGTTTCATGGCTTATCACAGGCACATCCGTTTTGATTGCCTACTTCATCATCAGAAAAAGAGAATTCAAAAAGGTAAGCGCCGCTTTTGAAATTTAAAATCAAATAGATTTTTATGGCTGACATCGGCATTGGTGTCAGCTGTTTTTTTGTTTAGAAGAGGCTCTAAAATTAAAAAAATAATAAAAAGCAATTATTTCGTACTTTTTGTGCGGAATAATTGTTTTTTTGCTGTGTTTTATGTTATAATCCAATTATAAACACACGGAGGTGCGACAATGACTAAACGGACTGTTGCCAACAATTTTTTATACTACATTTTTTGCGGATTCAGCGGTGCGGTTACTTCGCTGATAGTATGGCTGTTTCTAAAACTTATGGGCTTGGGAATCGGTCTTGTGTGGGATACAATTCCGTCAAATTTTGATTTCAAATTTTATCCGATTATCGTCTGTACGGCTGGCGGACTTATTCTCGGAATATGGCAAAAGCTGACAAATGCCGTTCCCGATGAACTTGACGAGGTTATGAAAAAGGTAAAAAAAGATAAATTTTACCCGTACAACAAGGTGCTTTTGCTCTGCGTTTCGGCACTTTTGCCCCTTGTTTTCGGCGGAAGTCTCGGTCCCGAGGCAGGTTTGACAGGCGTTATCGTCGGACTTTGCTACTGGGCAGGAAGTCATATGAAAGACGCTAAAAGTAAAATTCCCGAACTAATGCAAATCGGCATAAGCGCAACCTTGAGTGCGGTATTCTACGCACCGCTTTTCGGTCTTGCATCGGTCAATGAAGAAAGGCTTGACAGCGAAGAAAAGCCTACCGATATCCGTTCAACAAAGCTTATTTCAAACATCATTGCCGTACTTTTTGCGGCGGGAACTCTGTTTTTGCTTAACTCGATTTTCGGCGGAAGTATGGGACTTCCACGACTTGGTGGTTATAACATTACAAATTTTGAGCGTTTGTGGGGAATTCCTCTCGCACTTTTGGGCGCTGTATGCGGTTTTCTGTTTATCATATCTTCAAAGATTTTCGGAAAATTTTTCGCACTCATTCAGGGCAAACTCGGCATTATTATCAGCACAACTCTCGGCGGAATTATCCTCGGTGTTATGGGTACATACCTCCCCCTCACAATGTTTTCGGGCGAAGAAAGCATTACCGTTGTCAAGGAAAGCTTTGCCGAATTTGCACCGTGGATTCTCATTATCAGCGGTGTGCTTAAACTTATTCTCACAAACATCTGCATAAAGTCGGGTTGGAAAGGCGGTCACTTCTTCCCCGTCATCTTCTGCGGAGTGAGCATCGGCTACGGTGTTGCAATGCTCGGCGGACTTGACACGGCATTCTGTGCGGCAGTCGTAACGGCAGGACTTCTCGGTGTCACAATGAAAAAACCGCTTGCCGTAACAATGCTCCTTTTGCTCTGCTTTGACGCAAGAGTTATTCCGTGGATTTTGCTCGCCGCATTCCTCGGAAGCATTATTCCAACTAAAATTTTCGGCAGTAATAAAAAGAAAGCTAAGTGAGCATATAAAAAACTGCTTTGCGAACCACCGTTTCCTTTGGAACGCATTGAAGAAATGACCGTTCTTATGGGTGGCTACGGTTCAATTAAATAAAACCAAGAAATCCGTGTTGTAACCATGCAACACGGATTTTTATATAAAGAACAACCTCCCCGTAAGCTGAAATGCTTTGCAGGGAGGTTGTATTATTCTTATATGGAATTTTATTTTACTTGCGGATAATTATTGCTTTGCCGTTGCAATGAATCTTTCCGTTTGAAACCGCAACTGTTTCACCGCTGATTTCGTTCTTATAGTCGCCGTCGGGAAGGTCAACTTTTACATCAGCCGACTTTGATTTAAGGCTGAAAATGCCGACTTTTTTGCTCTTGTTGTTGTCACGCTCAAGAATTGCAATATCGTTTTCATCGTCTGCATCAGCCTTGAAATAATCGTCATCATCAAGAACGGTTTTCTTGATTGTATCAAGCTTTGCAAGAAGGTTGCTTAAATCAATGCCTGTGTTGCGTGGGAAAACATCCTTGTCAAAAAGGCTTGGAGTTTCGTCACAACCGAACTCCTGACCGAAGCATAGATGAGAGTTGACCCCTTCAAGAAATACAGAAAAGCTGTGTAATTTTCAAGGTCGCTCCTGTTCTTTACATAATGGCAGATTCGGGGCTGATCGTGATTTTCAAGGCAACGCATTTTATCGTAATTCTGCGGATAAATTGCCTCCTGATAATTGAACATATCAAGATAATGTGAAAGAGATGTTTCGCCCTTCAAATATTTGTCGAAAACCTCACGGATATCGTAGTCATATTCCATATCAAAAGCGTCAAAAAGCTCATAGTCGCTTGCGGTATAAATTCCGCTCTTGCGAGAGAACACATTGAAAGAGCTGTGTACGCTTTCGGCAAGCCAAATGCAGTCGGGATTTACCTTTGCAACAGCCTCTCTCGCCTGTTTCCAAAATTCAACGGGAACGAATGATGCAACATCGCAACGGAAGCCGTCAACAATCTTCGCCCACATAACGAGTGAATCAATCTGATACTGCCATAATTCTTTGTTAGAATAATCAAGATCGATTATGTCGCTCCAATCACCGACTTTGTTGCCAAAATTGCCGTCCGGCTTTCTGTAGAAAAATTCGGGATGTTCAACCGAAAGATTTGAGTCGGGCGAAGTGTGGTTATAGACAACATCAATCATACACTTCATGCCCTTTGCGTGAATTTTTTCAACAAGGCTCTTGAAATCGTCCATTGTGCCGTATTCGGGATTTGTTGTGCGATAGTCCTTGTTTGCATAAGGACAGCCGAGAGAGCCTTTTTTATTCTTGACACCAATCGGATGAATCGGCATAAACCAAATGATGTCCGTGCCGAGTGACTTTATTCGGTCAAGATCCTCTGCAACGGCATTAAATGTGCCGTCATTTGTGTGGTTGCGGACATAAACCGAATAAATAACCTTGTTTCTCAAGCTGATTTCAGTATTTTTTGCCATTTAAAACATCTCCTTATGTATTTTTCCACGGTCTGTTTTTACCGTTCCGAGTGCAAACAAAGTGTTTCGGATTTTAGAAAACACTGCGTACAACCTACGCAAAAATCACCGAAATCTCTCGGAAGAAAAAACTCCGTAACCTCGCCGCCTAATTTATCGGCAACCTGCTTGCCAATATGATAGGTTGAGCCTTTATGGTTCTGACCGTTTATTACTGCAATTTTCATTTTATGTCACCAAATTCATCAATTTCAAGTCAATTTTAGCACAACAAAGCAATATTGTCCATATGATTTTTATGCCTTTTAAGAGCATTTTTATGCGGATTTTTTACTCTTATAAAAGACAAAAAGCACCTGTCCTCTGACAGATGCTTAATCATCATAATTATCATTTTCATCAATCTTTAGAGGAGCATCTACTATAAACGGAATTTTTCGCTCACGAAGTGCCTTTTTTGCGTAAATCATAAAAAATGTGGTCAGATTCATACCCATTTCAGCACACATTTCGTCAAGTTCTTTTTTAGTATTGTCATCAAAACGAAGACTTACTGTTGTCATATCAATCAACTCCTTTCACTGCTTATATTATATGATAAAAAGAATTAATTTTGCAATAGTTTAAAGCAAATTTAATTAAAACTCTTTCATTTATCAGCCATTTTGAAGTAAAAACAGCTCTCCGAAAACGGAGAGCTGTGATAAGTACAAATAGATTTGTCAAACGAATCAGAAGTCGATTTCTGTATCGTAGTAGCAAGCCTTGAGAAGTTTTTCCATTTCTTCCTGATTTGGCTGACGTGGGTTAGAACCTGTGCAAGCATCGGCAATTGCGTTCTTGGCAACTTCGGGGGAGCTTTTCGAGGAATTCTTTTTCGTCGATAATGCTCTCGTCAGCCTTAACGCCGCCCGGACCGTAGTTCTTAATGCCCTGCGGAATGTTGAGCTGATCGTTCATTGAACGGAGTTCAGCAATGAGTGCGTCAACAAGTTCTTCTGTTGTTTCGCCCTTGAGGTTGATGAACTTAGCAATCTTAGCATAACGCTCAGCTGCAACAGGATCTTTTGAGTTATACTTGATAACCTTAGGAAGATACATAGCGTTTGCACAGCCGTGAATAATGTGACCGCCTGTGAAAGCCGCACCTGTCTTGTGAGCCATTGAGTGAACGATACCGAGCAGAGCATTTGAGAATGCCATACCTGCAAGGCACTGTGCATCGTGCATTTTGTCACGGCAAGCCATGTCGCCCTCATAAGACTTCTTGAGGTTGTCGTGAATAAGCTCAATTGCGTGGAGTGCAAGCGGATCTGTGTACTCGCAGTTGAGAGTTGAAACATAAGCCTCAATTGCGTGAGTCATAGCGTCCATACCTGTGTGAGCAGTAAGTTTAGCCGGCATTGTTTCGGCAAGTGCAGGATCAACGATAGCAACATCAGGTGTGATATTAAAGTCAGCAAGCGGATATTTGATACCCTTTGCATAGTCTGTGATAACTGAGAAAGCCGTAACTTCTGTTGCAGTACCCGATGTTGACGGGATAGCGCAGAATTTAGCCTTTGTACGAAGTGTCGGGAAACTGAACGGAGTAATAATTTCCTCAAAGGTTGTGTTTGGATACTCATAGAATACCCACATAGCCTTTGCGGCATCAATCGGAGAACCGCCGCCCATTGCAACAATCCAGTCGGGTTCAAATTCACGCATAACAGCGGCACCCTTCATAACTGTTTCAACAGATGGGTCAGGCTCTACGCCTTCAATAAGCTTAACCTCCATACCCGCTTCTTTAAGATAGTCAACAGCCTTGTCAAGAAAACCGAAACGCTTCATTGAACCGCCGCCGACAACTACAACAGCCTTTTTGCCGGATAAATTTTTAAGACTTGAGAGAGCATCCTCACCATGATAGAGATCTCTCGGTAAAGTAAATCTGTACATTTTAATTACCTCCTGAAAGGATATTTTGTCAATTTCTCCTTGACTACCGTAATTATAACACCGAAGATTTATAAAGTAAATACCTTTTTTGAAAATAATGTGTGTTTATTTTGTGAAATTTTCACTATAGTTCTTTATTGGAATTTATGTTGAGAAATATGCTCAGTTACAGCCCGTAAATGTTGTCATCGCCCTTGGCATATTTCTTAACAGCCTCCATAAAAAGCTTTGCAGCAGGATTTGAAATATTCTTTCCCCATGCCATAACATAGGCTATGCTTGTGTCCGCATCATCAATAAGGTATGAATCGGTGTATTCGTCAGAGTATGCGGCAACCGAGGTTGGTACGACAGACACGCCGATTCCCGATGACGATGACACATATATGGAAACAAGATCGTCAAATGAATTACTGATTTTAGGAGTCATGTGAAATGTGCGAAACAAGTCCATAATTTCCATATACACAATCGGTGCAACCGATTCCGAAAGTACCAGAATACTTTCGTCAGCCAATTCGGAAAGCTTAACACTTTTTCTTCCGCTGAATTTTGAATTTTTCGCTGTTACAACGGACAAAGTTTCATTATGTGTAATGATTGATTCAATACCTGAGCTTTCGGGAACCATATCTCTCGGCATAAAGCAGAAGTCGTATTCACCGCCTGTGATTGCAAGCGTGCGGTCAGCCTCGTCAAGCTGTCGCACATCAATTGTAATTCCCGGATATTTTTCCGCAAAGTCGGCTATACATTTTGTCGGGAACGAAAGCGAGGTAACATCACAGCCGAGCGTAATTTTACCCTGACCTCCGTCATGCATCTGCTTGATAACGGTTTTGGCTTTCTTTAAAGTTTCAACAATTTCAATCGCATAGGGCAAAAGCGCCTTGCCCTCGCTTGTTATGATAACATCACGGTGAGAGCGTGTAAAAAGCTGAACCCCAAATTCCTTTTCAAGGTCGCTTACATATCTGCTGACGGTTGACTGAGAAACATAGTTCCGCCTTGCCGCCTCTGAAAAGTTGAGCGTCTGAGCCACAGTTATAAAGCAATTGAGCTGATTTATATCCATAATAACCTCCGTTTTGACAATTTTCCGCAGTATTTTGTCGGTTTTTTTCAATATTATGCAAAACTGTAATTTTAAGACTGCCAAATCGTCATTTTTGCATAATCAACGGTATTGAATAATTTTTCCATATTTGGTACAATTCAAGTATAGCATAATAATATGCAAAATGTAAATAACTTATTTTAAAACAAGGAGCTTAACGAATGAAGAAAATAGTTGTAACCGGTATGGGTGCGGTAACACCTGTCGGCATCGGTGTTGAAAACTACTGGAATAATATCACGGCAGGTGCATCGGGCATTGACACAATTAAGACTTTTGATCCGTCTGAACTCGCTGTTCAGATTGCCGGCGAAGTAAAGGACTTTAATCCGTCAGACTATCTTCCAAAGGATTTAATCAGAAAAACAGATCCGTTTATGCAATACGCTTATATTGCGGCTGAGGAAGCCATGAAACAGAGCGGAATCAAGATTGAACCCGAAAGAACGGGTATTGTTATGGGTACTGCAATGGCAGGTATTGCAACAATCGCATATACTCAGGAGGCACTCACAGGCGCATCACACAAAAAGGTAGGTCCTCGTTTTATTCCCAAAATTCTCGGAAACATTGCCGCCGCAAATATCGCAATCGACTACAATATTCAGGGACCGAGCTTTACGGTAAGCACAGCTTGTTCGTCAGGCGGTGACGCAATCAACACAGCTTGTATGTGTATGCAGAGCGGCAAGGCTGATATTATGCTCGCAGTAGGAGCAGAGTCCGTTCTCTGTCCTCTTGTAATTTATTCGCTTGCCAACGCAAAAGCTCTTTCAAGAAGAAACGATTCGCCAAGCACTGCAAGCCGTCCGTTTGATGTTACCCGTGACGGTTTTGTAATAGGTGAAGGCGGCGGTGCGCTCGTTCTTGAAACAGAGGAACACGCTCTTGCAAGAGGTGCGAAGATTTATGCAGAAATCAGAGGTTGCGGCAACACGGATGACGCTTACCATGTAACTGCTCCGCATCCCGAAGGACGAGGTGCAATCGCTTGTATGAAACAGGCAATTGCAGAGGCAGGAATCAATCCTTCCGACATCGGCTACATCAATGCTCACGGTACTGCAACAAACAAGGGTGACACAGTTGAAACATCTTCAATCAAGAAGGTTTTCGGCAGCACTCTCCCCTATGTAAGCTCAACAAAGGGCGCAACAGGTCATATGATGGGCGCAGGCGGTATTACAGAAACAATTACCTGTGTCAAGGCTATTGAAACAGGCACAGTTCCGCCTACAATCAATCTCAACGAGGTTGATCCCGAATGTGCCGGCATTGACTTTGTTGCAAATACCGCAAAAAAAGCCGAAATCAACTTTGCCATGTCAAACGCATTCGGATTCGGCGGTCAGAACTCAAGTATTATCGTAGGTAAATACGGCAAATAATCTGCCGACAAAACAACATACAAGCAACACACATATGTGTGTATAAAATAATGTACATCCATACATAATAGGACAGGAGGATATTATGAATTTAACATATGATTCACAGATGTTCAGAGAAACATTTGAAAGCGAATTTACATGGCTTAACGGCTTTATGAGAAATGTAAGACGCTTTTCGGATAAGCCTGCCGCAATTGATCCTCAGAGCGGCAGAACATGGAGCTACAAAGAACTTAATGCCGATGCAAACAGATTTGCAAACGCTATGAAAAAAGACGGCGTCAAGAAAAACGACATCGTGTTTATGCAGCTTTACAACTCACCGCAGTTTTTGTTCGGTTACATTGCGCCGCAGAAACTCGGTGCAATATCAAATCCCGCTAACTTTAACCTATCACCGGGCGAAACCGCAGAAATTATGGGACACAACAAGCCTGTTGTTTATGTTTATGATGCAGACATTATGCGAACAGCCGTACAGGCTCTTGAAATCTGCGAGCATAAGCCAAAATTGATTCTCTGCGTTAATAATTCCAAAAAGGAAGTAACTCTTCCCGAAGGACACATTTTCTTTGACGATTACATCAAGGACAGCAGTTACGAAAATCCGCCTGTTGACTATGCACCGCATATTTATGACGAGGTTTTAAGACTTCAGACCTCGGGTACAACAGGCACTCAAAGGGCGTTCCGCTTAACGCAATCAACGAAGTTCTTTCGGCTCACGATGTAATTATGCACTTTCCGCTCTCACCCGCTTGACATTACGATGAATATGACGCCGTGGTTTCACCGTGGCGGTATTCATTCGGGCGGTCCCACACCTACCCTTTATGCAGGTGCGTGTCTTGTGATTATGAGAACATTCAACCCGAGAAGCTGCATGGACTTTATCGAAAAATACGGCATTACATTCATCACAGGTGTTCCGTCAACTCTTGAGATGCTTGCAAACCGTCAGGAAAAACATCAGAAAAACCTTTCTTCGCTCAAGGGCATTATTACAATGGGCAGTCCGCTTGAAAAAGCCGCTTGCATTCGCTATCAGGAACTTCTCTCCCCCAACATTTTTAACGGCTACGGCACAACGGAATCTTTCTGGAATACATTTCTTCGTCCGTATGACCTTCCTGAAATGGCAGGTTCGGCAGGCAGATCATGCACAGATGATGAGGTAAGACTTGTAAATGTTTATGACGACAGAAAAGCAGAGCCCGATGACACAGTCCCCTGCGATAACAAAACAGAGGGAGAAATCATCATCAAATGTCCGAACAAAACTACCTACTGCTATGTAAATAATGAAAAGGCTACAAAAGACAAGTTCTACAAGGGTTGGATGTACACAGGCGACATCGGCACTTGGAACAGCGAGCAGTTTGTTACAGTTGCAGGCAGAAAAGATGATATGATTATCAGCAAGGGCGAAAATATTTATCCAGCAAGAATTGAGGAAATTCTTAACTCACACCCGAAGGTTCAGGAATGTATCGTAACAGGTGTTCCCGATTCAACAAGAGGCGAGTGCGTTGCGGCATATGTAATAAAAGCTGACGAAAGCCTTACGGTTGCCGAGCTTATCAATTTCTGCGACAGCTCACCGAATATTTCAAAATATCAGGCTCCGAGATATTACCGCTTTGTCAATGAACTTCCGCAGACTGCAACAGGCAAGAAACAGCATTTTGTAATAAAAAACAGGCAGCAGAGGACCTTAAAAACGGTTTGTTGCTTAAAAAATAATTACGGATTTTCCGTATATATGTAATGGAGAAAATATGACCGAGAAATTATACAAAGCAAAGGTTTCATACTATGAAACAGACTGTATGAACATTGTTCATCACTCAAATTATATCAGATATTTTGAAGATGCAAGAATTCAGTATATGCACGACATCGGTTGTGATGTTGCCGAAATGCAGTCAAAAGGATTGTATATTCCAAATGTTGACGCATATGCCCGTTACAAAAAGCCGCTTAAATTCGGTGATGAGTTTTCCGTTGAAGTAAATCTTGTATTTTTTACGGGTTCAAGAATGATTTTTGACTATAAAATCTTCAACAATAAAAACGGAGAACTTTCTGCAACAGGCAGAACAACACACTGTTTTGCAACTCCCGAGCTAAAACCGATAAGCATAAAGCATTCAAATCCCGATTATTACAACAGACTTCGTGACAATACTGTCAGCCCGGAAGATATTACAATAAGAAGATAAACAATTTTACAAGCAAAAAGTGCGTACCAAATTTCGGTACGCACTTTTTTGATATAGGAAAATAGGAAAATATCAGTCATCAAAGTTTGGAGTCTGAATTGCATCGTAGCCTGTTTCTCCCGTACGGATTTTAACCGCCTGTTTAAGATAGTAGGTAAATATTTTACCGTCACCCGGGTTGCCCGTAAAGGCTGTTTTTCTGATTGCCTCAATTGTTTTTCTCTCCCATTCTTCGGAAGAAACAACAATTTCAAACTTGATTTTCGGCAAAACCTGAACATCAACCTTCTGTCCTCTTACATACTCCGACATACCTCGTTGAATTCCACAGCCGACAACCTGATACGCTGTAATTCCGTTTACGCCGATATCCGTGAGAGCCTTTTTGACATCTACAAACATTTCTTCACGAACAACGGCCTCTATTTTTATAAGCTGAATATCGTTATTGTTTTCCATACTTTAAAACCTCCGTTAGTTGTCAAGACCGTTAAATGACGGATAAGCAGCTTCACCGTGCTGTGAAACATCAAGTCCCATAAGCTCATCTCTGAGGTCAACCCTGATTTTGCCTGTAAGAAGTCTTGTGATTCCGTAGCAGATGAGTGTTCCGACAACCGCAATTACAATTGTGATGCCGATACCTGCCGCCTGAGCACCGAACTGTGCAAACTCACCGTACACAAGACCGTTACCTGCACTGCTGTTGATTGCCGTGCATGAGAACACACCTGTGAGAAGTCCGCCCCAGATACCGCCTGTACCGTGACAGCTGAATGCGTCAAGCGCATCGTCAAAGCCGAATTTTTTCTTGCCGTATGAAATCATAATATAGCAAACGGGGCTTGTTGTCAATCCGATAATAACTGCCGCCCACATCGGAACAAAGCCGGCACCGGGCGTGATACCTACAAGACCTGCAACCATACCCGTGCTTGCACCGATAAGCGTAGGCTTTTTGTTCTTGATAACATCGCAGAGCATCCACGAGAGCATTGCGGCTGCGGCTGAAACACCTGTTGTCATAAATGCGTGAGCCGCAAGACCGTCGGCGGCAAGTGCAGAACCCGCATTAAAGCCGAACCAACCGAACATAAGGAGCGACGCACCGAGTACAACTGTCGGGATATTGTGAATTCTGTAAATTGAATGTTCATAATCGTGACGCTTGCCGAGGAGTATGCAAAGTACAAGTGCCGAAACACCCGAACTGATATGTACAACATCGCCGCCGGCAAAGTCGAGAGCGCCGATACCGTCTGCACCTAAAAGTCCTCCCTGTCCCCACACCATGTGAGCGAGCGGATAATAAACGATAAGCGACCAGAAAATTGTGAAAACGAAAATTGACTTAAACTTCATTCTGCCTGCAACCGCACCCGTAATAAGAGCAGGGGTGATTACGGCAAACATCATCTGGAACGCTGAGAATACCATATTCGGAATTGACGCATCATCCGTGTAGCCCTCCGTGAGTGAAACACCCTCAAGACCGAGCCAACGGAAATCACCGATAAAAGCATTTCCCGAAGGAGCAAACGAAAGCGAATAACCGAAAAGCACCCACATAACAATTCCGATACCGATAATAAAAATTGATGTCATCATTGTATTTACAACATTTTTCTTTCGTACAAGACCGCCGTAGAACATTGCAAGACCCGGAGTCATTACAAATACGAAAGCCGCACAAAGCAGCACAAAGCCTATATTTCCTGAATCCATTTTTAACCTCCACATAAACCGTTTTTGCCGAAGCAAAAAAAAAAGCTCACAATGTTTTTGTCCGATTTTGCAAGTTTTAAAAACTTTGTTGCAAAATCAGAAGAAATCAAAGTGAACTTCCTTGTCCTTTTTATATTCAGTTTTCCGAAAACTTCGTAAGACCTTTGCCTTACTGTCTTGAATTATAAAGCCTTATTAACCGATTGTCAATACTTTTTTGAATATTTTTTAAAGTTTTTTGCTGTTTTTTAAATTACAGTTTACAATAACAGGTCAAAAATCTAAGCTACGGCACAAATTTAATTTTTGCAAGTTTATTTAATTTTCTTGCAAATTATTTTTTTTGATTACAGCATATTCTTTGTAGCGTTTGTAGCGGCGAACGAGGTTCGCCGCTACATTAAATTGTGCAAACAGCTACTATACTACGCCCGGGCATAATATGTTTTTTATATTGCAAACCATCTTCCCGACCGCAATTTTCCATTTTCAATTTTCAATTTTTCATTTAATGAACCTATCTACACGAATCAGGTACGGCGGCTCGCCGTACTGGCGGACAATATCGTCCCTACAAAATAAAAACTACGGTCAACATAGCCCTGTCAACCGTAGTTAAAATCAAGATATTTTATTTTGCAAAATCGGACGCTCTGCTTTCACGGATAATATTAACCTTAATCTGTCCGGGATATTCAAGCTCTTCTTCGATTTTCTTACAGATATCTCTTGCAAGCGGAATCATACGCTCATCATTTACAATTTCAGGCTTAACCATAACTCTAACCTCACGGCCTGCCTGAATTGCAAAGGTACGCTCAACACCGTCAAAAGAAGACGCAACCTCTTCAAGCTTCTGGAGTCGCTTAATGTAGTTTTCAACATTTTCTCTTCTTGCACCCGGTCTTGCGGCTGAAATAGCGTCTGCCGCCTGTACAAGACAGGCAACAATTGTTCTCGCCTCAACATCACCGTGGTGAGCGTGAATAGCGTGAATAACAGCGTCACTTTCCTTATACTTTTTGGCAAGATCGACACCAATCTGAATATGTGTTCCCTCAACCTCATGGTCAATGGATTTACCGATATCGTGCAAAAGACCCGCACGCTTAGCAATTGTAGGATCAAGACCAAGCTCGCTCGCCATCATACCTGCAATGTATGAAACTTCAAGAGAGTGATCAAGTACATTCTGACCGTAGCTTGTACGGTAACGAAGTCTGCCGAGAAGCTTGACAAGCTCCGGATGAATGTTATGAACACCTGCGTCAAGCACGGCTCTCTCACCTGTACGCTTGATTTCGGATTCAACCTCTCTTCTTGCCTTTTCAACCATCTCCTCAATTCTTGCGGGATGGATTCTGCCGTCTGCAATAAGCTTTTCAAGTGCAATTCTTGCAATTTCTCTTCTCACAGGCTCAAAGCATGAGAGCGTGATAGCCTCCGGCGTATCATCAATAATAAGATCAACACCCGTAAGAGTTTCGATGGCTCTGATGTTACGGCCTTCCCTACCGATGATTCTGCCCTTCATCTCGTCATTGGGCAGAGGAACAACCGAAATTGTTGCCTCTGAAACCTGCTCGGCTGCAAGTCGCTGAATTGCAAGCGAAATAATGTTTCTTGCCTTGTCGTCTGCTTCCTCTTTGAGCTGTTCGGTATATTCCATAATCTTAACCGACTTCTCGTGAGCAAGCTCATTTTCAAGCTGTGAAAGCAAATAGCTTTTAGCCTGTTCTGCCGTGTAGCCCGAAATTTTTTCAAGCATTTCAAACTGGCTCTTTTTCAGAGTTTCAACTTCTTCGAGTTTTGCATCTGCATCACGAAGCTTTTTGTTGACCTTTTCTTCCTTGCGTTCCATATTGTCAAGCTTTTTGTCAAGAGTTTCTTCCTTTTGCTGGATTCTTCTCTCCTGACGCTGAACTTCCTTGCGTCGATCGGAAATTTCTTTCTCGCTCTCGTTTCTGAAACGATGAACCTCGTCTTTACCCTCAAGGACTACTTCTTTTTTCCTTGCTTCGGCTGTTTTGATTGCATCAGCCACAATCTTCTTTGCCTCCTCCTCAGCACTTCCGATTTCTTTCTCGGCTGTGTTTTTGCGGATGGCAATTCCAAGGAAAATACCTGCACCTGCGCCGATAACAACTGCGACGACAATGCAGATAATACTTATCCACAATGGCAATCTGGACACCTCCTTAGTTTGATTTTTTAATATTTCACAGTTCCCAATCAATCAGACTTTAAAGGTGCCGTTAAAAAGATATTCAATTTTCATTTTTACTTTGTAAATATTTTTAATACATTATATATACATACGCAACCGCAAAACACCGTACAGGTTGCACAGAGCGTTTCAAAAGGCGAAACGCCATAAAAATTATAAAAAATATCTATATATAACGGCTCTTTTAAAGAGTCTGATTAAAAAAGTCGCAAAAGTCAAAAACTGTACTTTTGCCAAAATCCGCATCAGCGGACGATATAATTTTATAATAAAATAACCAAATTGTCAAGAATAAGCACGGGAATTTTGCAGATAATTATTACGGAAATAAAAAAGATTACAGCTTTTTGACGGTTACAGCTTAAATTTGCCTTTAAAAAGCAAAATGTGACCGTGTTTTTTACCGTATTTGTAAAAAAGTCAAAAATTTTTCGTTAAATTTTTGTCAAGCTATTGAAGAAATGAAAAAAATGTAATATAATAGAAGCACCTTAGAATTTTAGGAGGAATTTTTTTATGTCAGTAAAAGTTGCAATTAACGGTTTCGGCCGTATCGGTCGTCTTGCTTTCAGACAGATGTTCGGTGCTGAGGGTTACGAAGTAGTAGCTATCAACGATCTTACAGATCCTGCTATGCTCGCAAACCTTCTCAAGTACGATACAGCACAGGGCGGCTACTGCGGTAAGATTGGTGAAAACCTTCACACAGTTGAGGCCGGCGAAGGCTCAATCATCGTTGACGGCAAAGAGATCACAATCTACGCTAAGCCAAACGCTGCTGAGCTTCCTTGGGGCGAACTCGGTGTTGATGTAGTTCTCGAGTGCACAGGTTTCTATACATCAAAGGCAAAGAGCCAGGCTCACATTGATGCCGGCGCTAAGAAGGTTGTTATTTCTGCTCCTGCAGGCAACGACCTCAAGACAATCGTTTACAGCGTAAACGAAAAGACTCTTACAGCTGACGATACAATCATTTCAGCTGCTTCATGTACAACAAACTGCCTCGCTCCTATGGCTGACACACTTAACAAGTATGCAGAAATCCAGAGCGGTATCATGTCAACAATCCACGCTTACACAGGCGATCAGATGATTCTTGACGGTCCTCACAGAAAGGGCGACAAGAGAAGAGCAAGAGCAGGTGCTGCTAACATCGTTCCTAACTCAACAGGTGCTGCAAAGGCTATCGGTCTTGTAATTCCTGAGCTCAACGGTAAGCTCATCGGTTCTGCACAGCGTGTTCCTGTTCCGACAGGTTCAACAACAATTCTTACAGCTGTTGTTAAGGGTTCTGATGTAACAGTTGAAGGTATCAACGCTGCTATGAAGGCTGCTGCTTCTGAGTCATTCGGTTACAACGAAGATCCGATCGTTTCTTCAGATGTAATCGGTATGAGATTCGGTTCACTCTTTGATTCTACACAGACAATGGTATCAAAGATTGCTGATGATCTTTATGAGGTTCAGGTTGTTTCTTGGTACGACAACGAGAACTCCTACACAAGCCAGATGGTAAGAACAATTAAGTATTTCGCTGAGCTTGGCTAATCTGAATTTACAGATTATTCTTTGGGCTGTCCTTTTTGGACAGCCCTTTTTGTTTTCCTTTTCGGAAGATGTTTATCCTTATTTTTCTTTATTCGTAAAATTATGCTTTAAAATGTAACATTAAGTCGCAGTTTATAAAATATACACGAAAAATTAGTTTTAAATTTTTTGAATTTGCTTGAAATTGACATATAATTTTGGTATTATATAAGTGTGAGCAAACAATCAACAATTAACAGATATTAAACAAGGAGCAATTCTTATGAATTACAGCTTTAACGAGGCAAGACCGGCTCTTGAAGTTTTTCACACCGGCGATTCAGTGCGTGCATATGATTTTTTGGGCGCACACCTCGTGAACCGTAACGACAAAAACGGAGTGGTGTTCCGTGTGTGGGCGCCAACCGCAAGGAGCGTTTCGGTTGCAGGCGATTTTAATAATTGGAACAACGAGGCAAACTATATGTATAACATCGGTTACGGTGTGTGGGAAGTGTTTGTCGAGGGTGTAAAAGAGTTTTGTACATACAAATACTGCATTGAAAGCGAATACGGCGACAGGCTTATGAAAGCAGATCCGTATGCTTTTCATGCTCAAACCCGCCCCGGTCAGGCCTCTGTTGTATATGATATAGAAAGCTATTCGTGGAATGACAGCGAATGGTTTAATAAACGCAAAGAAAACAACATTTCATCGTCACCGATGAATATTTATGAAATACATGCAGGCTCATGGAGAAAATATCCTGACGGCAACTTTTTTAACTATCAAAAGCTTGCCGATGAGCTTATCCCCTACCTAAAGGAGATGCACTACACCCATGTTCAGCTTATGCCGATTATGGAGCATCCCTATGACGGCAGCTGGGGTTTTCAGACAACCGGCTACTATGCCCCGACTTCACGCTATGGCACACCGTCTGATTTTATGGCTTTTGTTGACAAGCTTCACGGTGAAGGCATTGGTGTGATTCTTGACTGGGTTCCGTCAAATTTTCCGACGGACGATTTCGGACTTGCAAGGTTTGACGGTTCGCCTCTTTATGAAAGCAACGATCCAAAAACGAGCAAGCGTGACTCATGGGGAACCTGCCTTTTCAACTACGCAAGATTCGAGGTTACAAGTTTTCTTGTTTCATGCGCAATGTTCTGGCTCGACAAATATCATATTGACGGCTTGAGAATCGGCGCACTCTCCTCTATGCTCTACCTCGATTACGGTAAAAGTGAGGGCGAATGGGAACCGAACAAATTCGGCGGAAAAGAAAATCTTGACGCTGTTGATTTTGTAAAAAGACTCAACACGGCTGTCCACATGTACCACCCCGATGTTATGATGTTTGCCGAGGAAAATACATCGTGGCCAAAGCTTACTCATAAAATAGAGGACGGCGGTCTTGGTTTCGACTTCAAGTGGAACATGGGCTGGATGAACGATATGTTGCACTATATGTCACTCAATCCGATGTGGCGGCCGTTCAATCATGACAGTCTTACTTTCAGCTTTTATTATGCTTTTTCAGAAAAATTTCTTCTGCCGATTTCACATGACGAAGTTTCTCACGGCAAAGGCTCACTCATAAAGCAGATGCCCGGAAAGTATGACGAGCAGTTTGCAGGCGTGAGAGCATTCATAACATATATGTACGCTCATCCGGGCAAGAAACTTGTGTTCATGGGAACTGAAATCGGACAGTTTGACGAGTGGAATCACGAAGAGGCAATTCAATGGGATTTGCTTGAATTTGAAAAGCATAAAAAGCTCAGAACATTTTTTAAGGAGCTCAACAAATTTTATCTTGACTGCAAGCCGCTCTACGAACTTGACACGGTCTGGAAAGGCTTTGACTGGATTCACCATGATGATTACACAAACAGCGTTATTGCATTCAAGCGCACCGACAAAAACGGTGATGAAATTGTTTCGGTATGTAATTTTCAGCCCATCAGGCGTGACGAATACTGCATCGGTGTTCCTAAATACGGTCTTTATGACGAGGTTTTCAACTCTGATGAAGAGCGTTTCGGCGGAAGCGGTGTTGTAAACGGTAATAATATCAAAACCGAGGTAATGAAAATTCACGGTTTTGATCAGGGACTTTCACTCACTCTCCCCCCTCTCAGCGTAATCTATCTGAGGTGTGCAAAAGAACTTGAACCCGATGAAGCTCAGAAAGAAAATTGATATTTTCAGTCACAAGACTGTAATTAATAAGTTTAATAAAGATAATAAAATAAATATCGGAGGTATTTTAAGATGTTTCCAAAAAAGGAAGTAGTGGCTATCTTTGCTGCTTCGGTCAAGGCTCTCGTCTTGGTGTGCTTACCAAAAAGCTTGCAAAGCCTGCCGTACCGTTTGGCGGCAAATATCGTATTATTGATTTCCCGTTATCTAACTGTGTAAATTCAGGCATTGACGCTGTAGGTATTCTCACACAGTATCAGCCTCTTGTTCTTAACGAATACATAGGAAACGGACAGCCGTGGGATCTTGACAGTATGCACTCGGGTGTAAACTGTCTCAGCCCTTATCAGGCTGTTGACGGTGCAGACTGGTATTCGGGAACAGCCAATGCAATTTATCAGAATATCAACTATATTGAGCGTTATAATCCTGAATATGTGGTCATCCTTTCGGGCGACCATATCTACAAAATGGACTACAACAAGATGCTTGAATATCATAAGGAAAAGAATGCCGCTTGTACAATTGCGGTAATTGATGTTTCGCTTGAAGAAGCCTCAAGATTCGGTATTCTCAACACAAATGAGGACGGCTCAATCTACGAATTTGAAGAAAAGCCTGCTCATCCGAAAAGCACTAACGCTTCAATGGGCATCTATATTTTCAGCTGGAAGGAACTTAAAAAGTATCTTACGGAGGATGAATTCAAAGAGGGTTCAAGCCACGATTTCGGTAAGGATGTCCTCCCTGCCATGCTTGACGCAGGTGAGCGTATGTTTGCATATCCTTTTGAAGGCTATTGGAAGGATGTGGGAACAATCGACAGCCTTTGGGAGGCTAATATGGATCTTCTCGATCCAAAGGTTACTTTAGACCTCAAGGATATCTACTCAAGAAACCCGATGATGCCTCCGCACTATGTTTCAAACGAGGCGTCAATCCAAAATTCACTCGTTGCCGACGGATGCAATGTTTACGGCAGCCTTGAGTTCTCAATTCTCTTTGCAGGTGTTACAATCGGTAAAAATGCTACGATTAATTCTTCAATCATCATGCCCGGTGCGGTAATTGAGGACGGTGCCGAGGTTCAGTTTGCTATCATTGCCGAAAACACCGTTGTAGGCAAAAATGCAAAAGTCGGACAAAACCCCGAAGAAACGGAAAATATTGACGACTGGGGAATTACTGTTGTCGGTGCAAATACCGTTATCAAAGAAAACACAGTTATCAAAGCAAAAACCATGATAGACAGCGACACGGAGGTGGACGGCAATGAGAAGTAATAATGTACTCGGTTTCATCTTTGCGGCAACACTTGACGACAAAATCCCCGAGCTTGCATCTTCAAGAACAACTGCAAGCGTTCCGATCGGCGGAAAATACAGAATTATCGACTTTGACCTTTCGAATATGTCAAACTCAGGTATCAGCAATGTAGGCATAGTTGCAAAAAGCAACTTTCAGTCACTTATGGATCATGTGGGTTCGGGCAGTGCATATGACCTTTCAAAGAGAAGGAGCAATCTTTCAATTCTCCCACCATATGACGGCAAGGCTTTTTCAAGCTTTGTTGAAACAATCTACAATATGCACGGCTACATTGAGCATTGCCGTGAGGAGTATGTGCTTATTTCACAGGGCAATGTAATTACTAACATTGATTACACAGATGTTTTTGACTTCCACTCAAAGAAGAAGGCAGACATTACACTTATATATAAGAATCATGCAATTCCGCAGGGCTATGACAGACCGATTACCCTTGATGTAGATAATGACGGCAAGGTAAATCAGATTTTTGTAAAGCCCGGTGTTGTTGACAAAGAGGTATTCAACCACGCATACGGCTCTATTCTCATCAAGAAAGACATTCTTATGAGTGAAATCCGAAACGCCATCAGCGTTAATCAGCTTGATGTAAAGCGACTTCTTCAGAGCAGTCTGGGCAAATACAGTATTTATGCTTATGAAAATAAGGGTTACTGTGCGGCAATCAGCTCAATCAACGATTACTTTGAGTTCAATATGGATCTTATGAAAAAAGAAGTAAGGGATGAGCTTTTCAATCCGCAAAGGCCTATCTATACAAAGGTAAGAGATGACGCTCCGTCACGCTACGGACTTACAAGCAATGTGAAAAATTCAATCATTGCACAGGGTTGTGTTATCAACGGTGAGGTTGAGAACTGCGTTATTTCAAAGGGCGTTTATGTCGGCGAAGGCGCAAAGCTTTCTAACTGTATTGTAATGCAGGACACAAAAATAGGTTGCAATACCAACCTCAACTATGTTATCATAGATAAGGATGTTACCATCAAGGATGGTCGATCACTTATGGGATATGATTCGTACCCCATTTATATTGCTAAAAAATCTGTTGTATAAAGTTGTTTAAACAGGAGGTAATCTTACAATGAGAATTTTATACTGTGCTTCAGAGGCTAATCCTTTCTGCGGCAGCGGCGGACTTGCTGATGTAGCAGGAAGTCTTCCGCACACACTTTGCAGAAAAGGTCAGGATTGCAGAATTGTTGTTCCGCTTTACGGCACAATTCCGCAGGAACTTAAAAACTCCATGAACTTCATCACAAACTTTACCGTGCCGGTTGCATGGCGTCATCAGTATTGCGGTTTGTTCTGGGCAAGATGGAATGACTGTACATACTATTTTATTGATAACGAATATTATTTCAAGAGGGGCACTCTCTACGGTCATTATGACGACGCTGAAAGATTCGCTTTCTTCTCCCGTGCAATTCTTGAAATGCTTCCTTACATTGATTTCCATCCCGACATCATTCATTGTAATGACTGGCAGACGGCTCTTGTTCCTGTTTACTACTATCTGTTCTATTCACACAGACCATGGTACTATAACATTAAGAGTCTGTTCACTATTCACAACATCCAGTATCAGGGTGAATACGGCTGGGAAGTTAACACAGAGTGTGTCGGCATTCCTGCATCCGAAACAAAGATTCTTGAAATGAACGGCAAACTCAATATGATGAAGGGTGCTATCGAAACAGCTACCCGTGTTTCAACTGTTTCTCCAAGCTATGCGGCTGAAATTAAAGACCCGTGGTTCAGTTGGGGACTTCATGACGAACTCAATCTTCGTCACTACAAGCTTTGCGGTATCAAGAACGGTATTGACACAGAAAGCTACAATCCCGAAACAGACTATCAGCTTTATCGCAATTATTCAAAGGACGATATGAGCGGCAAGGGCGAATGTAAGCGTGCTTTGCAGGAGCGTTTGTGTCTTGAACAGCGCTGGGATGTTCCGCTGGTCGGTATGGTAACAAGACTTGTTGCGCACAAGGGACTTGACCTTGTAAGAATGGGCCTTGAGGAGCTTATGGACACAGAAAATATGCAGTTTGTAATTCTCGGTTCAGGTGACAAGGAGTACGAGGACTACTTCAACTATATGCAGGCTAAGTATCCGGGCAGACTTTGCTTCTGTCACGGCTTTGTTCCCGAGCTTGCAAGAAAGATTTACTCAGGCGCAGATATTTTCCTTATGCCTTCTGCTCAGGAGCCTTGCGGTCTTGCACAGATGATTGCACTCCGTTACGGTACGATTCCTGTTGTTCGTGAGGTTGGCGGTCTTAAAGACTCTGTTTTCGACAGTGCCGACAACTACGGTAATGGATTCACATTCAAAAACTATGAATGTGCAGATATGCAGCTTGCCGTAAGACGAGCATTGTGGGGCATTCAGGACGACCAGGGTTGGCATCAGCTTATGTGGCGTGCTATGATGAGCGACAACAGTTGGGATCGTTCGGCTCAGGACTACATCAATCTCTACAACGATACCCTCAAGTGGGCTTAATCGTGCAGTCAAATTTTATAACAAAAAATTCAGTCGGAAAGCAGATTTCAAATTTGCTTTCCGACTTTTGATTTATTTGAAATAGCAATCTCGTAGGGGCGGATATTATCCGCCAGCACGGCGAGCCGCCGTTCCCAATTCGAGCAGATAGTTTGATAGAAAAACAATTCCAATGCCCGAATTATGTGAATTTATGTTTACAAAAAATTATTTTTCACAAAAACAAAAAAGGTTGGAAACTACTGCGGGGAGCAGTCAATTTCCAACCTTAAAGTTATACATTAGTTTTTCATCAGGTCCTTTTTATTGCGTGTGGAACACGAATTTTACCTGCAAGCTTACCAAGAGCAAACACAAGAATAATCTCGGGAATGCACTTAACGGCAACACTGATGAATCTTGCTGTAAGATAAACTGTGTATGGTGTTGAACCGCCGCCGTAGAGTGTGTAAAGCCAAAAAGCCGTAAGGAATGTTTCAACGCAGAGCATATTTGTAAACCATGCAAGAACAACTCGAGCGGAGTTGTATTGTTCTTATAAAGAAACATACCGTAGATAAAACCAGTAATAAAACCGTTGATTGTAAAGCCTGGGAAATATGCGCCTGTCGGAGCAATGATAAATGAAAGAATATCTCCCAAAGCACCGACAATTGCGGCAGGAATTGGTCCGAACATTACACCTGTTACGGCTATTGGAAGGAACGCTGCACTGAGCTTTACATTGTTTCCGAAAAACGGAAGTGTGCTGTTTGCAAAAATCCGAGAACGATGCGGAGTGCAAGCAAAGCATTGCAATTGCCGCAAGAGCGTAGATACTCTTCATTTCAAGCAAAGAGCTTTGAATTTTTTTGAGTTGTGACATATTTTTTACCTCCTGAATCTCTGTTGTTGCTTCAGGAAGAAAAAAAAAGCGGACAGATTGCTCTGCCCGCTGAATTATATGTCCCAAAGTAACAGCGGGATGCGAAATCTGTACCGCAGGATAAACCTTTCGTTCTTGCGGCAACTCCCCGTCCGCAAAACACTTCACGCACAAATTTCTACTCTGTGATAGATGCCTTTCGACACCGTATGCTATTATACGCCTGAATTTGCTGTTTGTCAACCAAAAATTAATTTCGGGTTTACTGAACTGTTGCTTTTTTCTTCTTTGTAAGAAGGGCATCGAGGCTGTTGATAAGTCTTGAAAGCGGCTTGTATATTATGAAAACAACTACCGAAATGATGAGTCCCTTAATGATGTTGAATGGACCTACGCAGTACAGGCAGAATGTAAATGTGCCGTCAATTGCAGGGAAAATCGCCTGTCCCATTTTGATAATTTCTGTAAGCGGCATAAATGACGAGTAGAGCGGAACAAGCACGAATGTGTTAAGAACCACACCGATAGCCGCCATTGCAACCGTACCCGTAAGCATTCCGACAATCGCACCGACTCTTGTTTTTTTGTACTTGTAGATGAAACCTGCCGAGGCAGAATAAACGAACAGCCGATGAGGAAGTTTGCAAGCTCCCCTACTCCGCCTGTGCTTGTGCCTTTGATAAGGAACTTAACGAGAATTTTTACAAATTCAATTACTACACCGGCAATCGGGCCCATGCTGAATGTTCCGACAAGAACGGGAACTTCGGAAAAATCGAACTCATAGAATGAAGGTGCGATGAATCCGAGAGGAAATTCAAAGAACATGAGAACTGCCGAAAGCGCCGCAAGCATTGCGGTTACGGCAAGCTTTGTTGTCTTTGCCGTGTTGTCTGAATTGATTGTTTTTGCTTTTGATTTTGTCATTACGACCACTCCTGAAAAATTATTTCGAGTTGTCGGGAAAAGAAAAATCCCGCTACAAATGTAACGGGATTGCGTACCAAAATAAAACAGACGAACCGCCTGTTTTGCCGCATCTTCTCGTATCCGGACTATGACCGTCGGTGTCTGAATTTCACAGACTCGGCAGGCTTTCACCTGTTCGTGGACTTTAACCACCGGTGGAGAATTTCACTCCGCCCCGAAGACAACTGTTGATTATATTATATGCCGAATTTCGGATTTGTCAATATCTCTTCAGTGTTTTGAGATATTTTTTCGTTTCATCGTCAATTCTGAAACTTTCAACGCATTTCCGAATCATTTTATTAAAGGTTGCGTTATCAAGCGAATTTGACTTTATGTACCGCATAGTCTGTTCTCTGCACTTTGCAAGTGCTGTTGCAACAAGCCATGCCCTTGCCATACTCACATAATAATGCGGATTATTCGCATTGTCGCAACATTCAAGCACCGTGTCTATGTACTCATCTTCAAGATAATAGTCAAGCATCAGCACAAGACCTGCACGAATTATCCACGGATTGTCGCTTCTGGTGTATTCACAAACATGAGGGAAAAATTCTGATTTGTACTTTTTGGTTCCTTTGAGATTTGCACAAAAGCCGTCGCAAACCGCCCAGCTGTCTATACGCTGTACAAAATCATCGCTGTACATCAAAAATTCTTCATAGCTTTCGGTTTTGAGCAAACCGATTACAAGACCTCGCATTGTTTTTTCTTCATAAGAATTATCGGTTGTCTGCTCTAAAAAGCTGCGTCCGTTGCCCTTAGAAATTTCCTTGCCGAGCTTTCGCATAACAGGCATTCTTACTCCGATAAAAAAGTCCTTGTCATTGTCGGGAATCAATGAGGAATGAAAGCTTCTGTACTTTTCATCGGCATATGAACGAAGTTCCTCTACAAAATCATCATAGACATTTTTAGTCCAATTATCTCTTACAAGCTCCATAATGCACCGTTATTTTTACTTATTATTTCTTTTACTGTCATAAATTTCACACGGTGAGTTCAGGTCAAGATATGCAATATCGTGGTGTGGCACTCTGTCCTCAACCGGCGGAAGCTGCATATAATCACCGAAAACCATTCTGAGATACTCGTCATAGCCCGACATACACGGCATTTTTATGCCCTCAAATGTGACATAATCAACACCCGAATAAATGTGTTTCGGATACTCAATTTTCATCCAATGAGGACCCGAACAAAGCTCCGTTACACACTTGTTTTTATCAAGCCTGTACTTAATCATATGCTTTTCGGCAGTTCTCCAAATCTTTTCTCGGAGCTTTTTTCCTCTGAAAATTGAAAGCAAAGCTTTACTGCCTGCCCCCACAATTCCGCCGTGCTTTTCGGGAACAACCTGAGCCAAAAACAGCGAATAAAGCATTGTCCACACATACTGCATTTTGCGTGCAAAACGGCTGTCGGGACAAACATCAAGCGGAAAGACATCAAGCACAAGTCCGTGCGGAATATCAACCTCGGTCTGATTTGTCTTGACCATAGTGTAATTTGTGTCGGTTACGGTCATAAAAATATTGCCCGTGAACATATCGCTGTCGGTTTTGAGAAGTCGAAATCTTCCGTCTGCGCCCTGTTCATGCCAAAGCTTGTACAGCTTTTCGTAATCCTCTCGTGGCAGATAACATCAACATCATCATCCCACGGAACGAATCCGCCGTTTCTGAGCGCACCGATTAACGCACCGCCGATGAGATAGAATGTGAGATTGTTCTTTTCGCAAAAGTCCCTGAAATACACGAGCATATCAAGCTGTTTAAGCTGTAACTCACGCAAAAGTTCAGGGGTAAGTTCTACTTTTTCAGTCATAAGTATCTCCGTAAATATCAAATACGGGCGGAGATTATCCGCCCAAAAAATTATTTGTATGAATGACCGGGAAGTGTGTTTTCCCTGATTTTTCTTTTTACCTTTTCAATGTGTTCTTTCGCACCGCTGTTTTTGATTTTCTTCCGCCATGACGGAATCTGAATCAAACCAACAATTGTGCCTATTCCGTAGGCAACATGGAGCAACGGGAAAATGAACGGCAAAAACACAAACTGAGGCTGAACATTTTTCATTGTGCAACATCCGACAGCGTTTACAATATCAAACATTCCGTAAATTATCAAAAGAATGTACAAAAAAAGCGGAAGTCCGAGAAATGCAAGCACGGAACAGCCGAGAAGTGCCATTACAAAAAGAAACGGTGCAAAGTGAAAGTATGAAAGACAACCGGGACATTCCGAGAGTGTAAGTCCTATCCACCGTCCGTTTGAATACTTCTGCCTTATCATTCCGTGAAGGTCGTTTCGTGAATGCTGATACGAAATAATATCGGGGCAACAGCACATCTTGTAGCCCGCCATTCTAATGCGGTAGTGAAATTCATTATCCTCGGTTCTGCCGAGATTTTCGTTAAATCCGCCGACCTTGGCAATAACCTCTCTGCGGTAAGCCGCATGAAAAAGGCTGTCAAGATATTCCTTTTGCGCAAGCGGCCGTCTGTACGAAGCAACCGAACTGCCGAACAGAGAATCCTCAGCCGCAAGCAAGGTAAGCTTCCAGCTTGAAACATTTGAAGTGATATTCGGTCTGCCGCCGCCTACAACATTTTCGCCCTGCTTTATGTTATAAACATTTCGTGAAACAAAGTTTCTCGGAATTCTTGCATGAGCGTCAACTCTTATGATAACATCGCCCTTTGCGGTCATCAGAGCGGCATTCCATGAGGTTGCCTGATTACGCTTTACGCATTGAACAACGGACACATTCCAAAAGCCGTAGTCGGTATCACGAAATTTTTCCATTTTTTCTTTAGTATCATCGGTTGACATACTGTCAACAAATACCACCTCAATTTTATCATGCGGATAGTCCTGAAGTGCAATATCCCTGAAAAGTCCGCTCAAAGCATTCGATTCGTTATAGGCTATCATACAAAGTGAAACTAACATATAATATCTCTGCTCCCTTCAAGCTCGAACAACCATTTTGCAGACATTGCAGAGGTTGTCAGAAAATAAGGCACGGCATAAAATGCCGGAACAACAAAAAAGCACAAAGCCGCCCAGCCGATAAAACCGATAAATAGCTTTATTGTGGGGATAAAGTTCTTTATTGAAAAAGCCATCATTCTCGGAAGATAAATTCCGAGCGGCAGATGTTCGTTAAAACCGTAAGCCAAAAATGTATAATGAACAAAAATAATGTAACACACCATAACAACCGCAGTGCTGACGATAAACGCCAAAACAAGCAATACAGCCACAACCACCGTGAGTGAGGGTGAATTTTCAATTATTTTATCCGAAACCGCACTAAGATAATTGAACACATTGAGCAGACCGCTTATGATAAAAAACAAGCCGACTGAAATTACATCAAGAATAACAGACTTAAAAAATAATTTTGGCTTTTTATAATAGTAAAAAACATCAAGAGAACTGCACTCTCTGCCCCTGACTACATTACACACACTTCTGTAAACTCCGTTTATGAGCGGCAGACACACAACAACAAAAGCAAAAAATACAAGCCCGAAAATCATTGTAAGCATCTGCTGAGTCTGATTCGGATTTTTTACATCATAAAGTCCTGCCACAGACATTGCAAGGCTGAACGCAAACAGCCCTGTCAAAAATGCAAGCACAGCGACCATTATCTCTGAGATAATTACCGACCGATTCCCCTCAAGAACCTTTTTTGCCTGTTTTCTAACAGTTTTTTCCGTATTCATTAGCATTCCCTTTTCATCTGAATTTGTTCATAACGAAACGCATTATTCTCCGTCAGTAAACATTCTGTACATTGCCTCAAGGCAAATCTGAGCGTGTTTAAAGAAATTCTCTTTGTCCATACTTTCGTCTGCATTGTGCATACGAACATCGTCATTTTTGAATGCAGGGCCGAATGCAACGCCATGACCTCCGAGCATTCTTGCATATGTTCCGCCGCCTGTTGAATAAAGCTCAGCCTTTTCACCTTTTACGCTTTCATAAGCGTCAGAGAGAAGCTTTACAAGCTTGCTGTCCTTATCGGCATAAAGCGGTTCTTCGTGATTGAGAACAGTAACCTTGAGGTCGCTGATTTTTGCAACCTTTTTGAACTGTTTGAGAACTCTGTTTCCGCTCACGGTAACGGGATAACGGATATCAAACACAGCCTTTGCGGTCTGTCCCTCAATATTCACGCTGCTGAGGTTTACGGTGAGCGAGCCCGAAACAGCGTCGCTCATTTTAAGACCGAGTGATCTGCCGTTTGTTTCCTTGTTGATTGCGTAGTCAATAAATGAACAGATTGAACCTGTTTCCTTTGTTGTGTAAACATTTGAGATAAGGTCAACAAGTGCCGCTGCGGCATTGTAGCCCTTGTCCGGTTCACACGCATGAGCCGCTTTGACACGGCTGATTATCATAAGACCGTCAATAGTGTAATTAAATTCAAAATCACCGTCACTTGCGTCTGCAAGGCGCATGAGAGTCTGCTCGTCATAGTCTGATGAATCAAGCATTACATACGCTCTGTCGGGAACTGCATTAACTGCTCTGCCTGCATGGAACTGGCTGAGTGTTGTTGCATTATTTAAAAGTGTGCTGACTTCAAGCTGAAGAATACCCTTTTCGGCAAAGCAGATGCCGTAGTCGCTGTCGGGAGTGAATGCCATGTCGGGAAGTGGATTTTTCTTGAAATAATTTTCCATATCCTCCATACCCGTTTCTTCACCCGTGCCGTAAATAGCACGCAGGGTGTTCACGCCCTTTACACCGCTGTCCTTGATTGCTTTCAAACAATAGAGAGTAACAAGAGCCGCACCCTTGTCGTCTGCAATTCCTCTGCCGTAAAGTCTGCCGTCCTTTTCGGTAAGCGCATACGGCGGAACGCTCCAGCTGTTTCCCGCAGGAACAACATCAAGGTGAGTAAGCACACCGCAAAGCTTTCCGCTGTCGCCAAGGGTTATATGACCGCTCTTGTCGGTTGTTCTCTCCCCTGTCAGTCCGAAATCTTCTGCTCTTTTAAGAATAAAATTCAAGGCATTATCGCACTCGTCATTCTTTTCACCGTCAACCGATTCAAAAGAAAGAAGTGTGTTAAGATCCTTTAAAAGTTCGTCTTTGAAGTCAAGTATTTTGTTTCCAAACATAATAAATACCTCCGTACTTAAATGCTGATTATATCTTTATCAGTTTTTATTTTTTCTTTTTTAACTGTTTTAACGGTCACAATAACCGCACAGTAGATTAAAAATGCTCCGAATGTGCAAAGGCTGATTTTGACACCTGTTGAAAATCCGGGTGTTTCGTAGGTGAACACAATGTCACACTTTTCGCCCTTTGGAATCTTAACAGCCATAAAGCCGTAGTCAACCTTTTCAACATCTGCCGCCTTGCCGTTTACAGTTGCGGTAAAACCATCGCTGTAAGGAACGCTGAAAAACAACAGGTTATCGTCACCCTTTTTATTATTGTAAACAGCCTTAAAGCCGTTATCTGTATATTCAAATGAAGTACAACTGTTCAAGGCTCTGAGATTACAAACCTTTTTGTAATCTGAATTACTGTAATCAAACTTTTCCGTAATGCTGTCGTAATCCTCCGGATGTTTGCCGTACAAAAGCTTGTACTTTTCATCGCTGTAGCCCGTAATATCGGAATACTTCTTCATAAGGTCACGGGGAAGAACCATTGCGTAGAGCAAAGCCTCGGACTTGTGTGCGTTCGTCACAAGGTCAAATTCTTCTTCGGCAATGAACTTATCAAAGGTGTATCCCATAGGAATGTAGTATTCGTTGCGGTAAATATCAAAACGGTTCTGCGTTCTGAGATATTTCCAACCCGGCATTCTTGTGTTGCCGTTTTCGTCAACGAATGAATTCAGACTTCCCGATTTTCCGTCGCCACGGTAATCAAAAAGATACTTACAACTCAGAAACGGGCGAAGTCCGTATACATCAAGGTCAGGTCTTGACGCAACATCCCTTGTAATTCCGAGTGCATCGTAAAACTGCATTATAGATGTTGAAACAGAACTCTTGAAAGCAGTTAATGCTCTGAATCTGCCAGAACATTGCCGTGTTGTCAACACATTCGTAAAAATCACTGCGAACATTGTCAATATCGGCAATTGTGATGCCGTCACGCCTGTTTATGATATCTTCTTTGATGGCATTTGTACTGCTGCTTGAGAAATAGCCTGTGGCGATTATAAAATATGAGGTGAAAAGCGAAACGCTCAGGATACCAACAGTGAGCATAACCGTAAATCTCATTTTGTTTCGTCTGAATTTTTTGATGATGAGAACGAACGCAAGCAGACTTAACAAAGCCATAAGAACATAGAGCCAATAGCGTTCAAATGTTGCCTGAGTGCCGATAACCGTATTTTGAATATCGCCGCTCTCCTCATCCGTATAGCTCACAGGCATAAGACCTATAAGCAGAGTTGCGCTTACCGTAATTCCTGCCGACCAACGAATCGCCCTGTTCCAATTGGTTTTTCTGTTTTCAAACGCCTTGATTGTTGCAAGAACAAGCATAAGCACGCCCATATAGAACCATCTTGCGTAGTAAATTGAGCTGTTCATAAGCTGGAACATACTGTTCAAAACAGGCACACACGCAAACACAGCAAGCACGGCAAGAAGCTTTTTGAGCCAGCTTTTTCGGCAAACCTGAAAATATGCGATAACCCCCGTCATTCCGACAAGCGGCAACCATGCCGCAACAGACGCCCATCTGCAATTTGAGCCGGGTGTGAACACAGGGAACGCAGGCATATCTGCGGGGAAAAACAGGCTTAAAATTATCAGCCAGTATTTTTGCGGTTGACTGTAGACAAGCGAATCCCAGCCGTTCGGAAGCTCGGCAAGCCTTGGGTTTCCCATTAAGCCGAGCACTGACGGCAGCAGTATGAATGCCGTTGCAAGGAATCCTATGATAACCTCAAGCGCAAGCAAGAGAAAATTTTTAACTTTAAATTTGTAGGTTTTGGTAAGCGTAATCATAAGAAAATAGATAATTACGAACAGAACCTGTCCCACAAAGAAGTAGTAGTTCACAACACATGCGGAGAATACCGCAAGTGCGAACACTATTCTTTTTCCGTCATAGATGAATGCGTCAAGTGCCGCAAGCAACAGCGGAAACATTATCATCGGTTCATGAAAGTGGAAAAAGAACACATTGTAGATTGAAAATCCCGAAAATGCATACAGCAATCCGCCGACAAGAGCAAAATTCCTGTCAGCCGCATATCTTTTCAGATAGAGATATGCGGAAAGTGACGCACAGCCGAATTTTAAAATCAGCAACGGTCCGATAAGATACGGTACAGCCTCACTCAGGGAACGGAATTGTCAGCCAAAAGAACGGACTGCCAAGAAGATAAAAGCTGAAGCTTGAAAGCATATCAGTTCCGAGGTCAACATTGTGCATCCAACCCATATCACCGTTTCTTACGGCATCATGCACAAGCTGATAAAACGGAATTTCCTGAACATTGAAATCACCGTAATAATAGAAAACACCGCCCCCCATTATGATAAACGGGAGAAAAAGTGCTGTTGCAGTTATAATTGATATAAGAAACACACGCAACCCAAATAGTTTTTGTGTTGGATATTTTTGCAAAATTCTGCTCGGCATAAAACCCTCCACGGAGCAAAAAGTCTGAAAAAATCTTTTTTTCGATAATTTCTTTACTTTTAAATTATGAATAGTATAATCAGTAATATAAATGTCCTTCACCGTCATTTATTCAAAAGACACTCGCATTTAGATTACATTATAACATAATGCGATACAAATTGCACTAATTTTTAGCAAAAAACAGGAGAAACTACCTATGAATATTTCACATTTTTACGCAATGCTTTCAAGAATGAGGTACATCAACCGTTGGGGACTCATGAACAACACACGCTGTGAAAACCTCAGTGAACACAGTCTTGATGTTGCAATGATTGCACATTGCCTTGTTTTGATTCACAACAAGCGTTTCGGCGGTAATCTCAATGCCGAAAGAGCCGCATTGCTTGCACTCTTTCACGATGCAACCGAAATCATAACAGGCGATATGCCGACTCCCGTAAAATACTTCAATCCCGAAATCAAAAATGCCTACAAGGAGATTGAAACAACGGCAGGCAACAGGCTTGTGTCGATGCTTCCGGATGATTTTAAGGACGATATGGATAAAATCATCAAAATGAACGGTGCAGGTGACGATGAACTTAAAAATATGTAAAAGCGGCGGACAAGTTTTCCGCACTCATAAAATGTATTGAAGAAATAAAAATGGGCAACAGCGAGTTTTCAAAAGCAAAAGAGGCAACCGAAAAATCAATTCACAATATGAATATGCCCGAAAACGAGGTGTTTGAAAAAGAGTTCCTTCCGTCCTTCTATTTGTCACTTGACGAACAGGATTGACAGTTATCGACAAAAAATCAATATTTTCAGTCAGATTTTTCGCTAAAACTTTACGAAAAGACAGATTTTTATTCTAATTTAGAATTAAAATAAATTCTCATATGGTATAATAGACTATACTTATGTATTGTGTGCTTTTTACCCGATTGGAGGAGTAATATGCCAAATTACGAAAAAACAGTCAGAAAAGCAATTTTGTTGACATAAGCTCAAATAAGCAGGTCAAAAAATTATATAATAAAAAAGGCAGACTCAAAAGGATTCTCTGCCTTGTGTTTTCAATGATCTTCCTGTTGGGCGGCGGCGGAATGCTCTACTACTATTCATTTCTTGACACCCTCAACTTCAAAGAGCTTGATGACACAAACAACAACACAGCAAAGAACCAACTCATCGGTTGCCCCGCTTGAGAGTGATGCAACAAACCTTTCGCTTTCAGAAGGAGAGCTTCTGCAGAACTCCAAAGAGCTTAATGTTATGCTTTTTGGTGAAGACAATTCAAACGGCGATAAACACGGCAGAAGTGATACAATGATCATGATGACCATTGATAACAATCACAAAAAGCTTAAACTGACATCATTCCAGCGTGACACATATGTTTATATCCCCGGTTACGGATATGACAAGCTCAACGCATCTTATAACTACGGCGGAGCAAAGCTTTCAATTCAGACAATTGAGGCAAACTTCGGCATCAAGGTTGACCGTTATGCGGTTGTTGACTTTGACAGCTTTAAGAAAATTATCGACACCCTCGGCGGTATTGATATAGAAGTTACTCAGGACGAAATTGACTACATCAACTATCAGATGTACAAGAACAAGCAGGCTGACACAAGAACAACTATCACAGACGCACCCGGTACTGTTCATCTCAACGGTCAGGAGGCTCTTTGGTATGCTCGAAACAGAGGTCTTACAAAGGGCGAGGACGGCAACGAAATCGGTCTTGACGGTGACGACTGGGACAGAACCTCAAGACAGAGAAAGCTTCTTGAAACTTTGTTCACAAGTATGAAAAGTGCAGACCTCGGTCAGATTGTTTCAATTGTAAGCTCTGTCGGTCCTCTTGTAACAACAAACCTCAAGAAGGACGAAATCACAGCGCTTGTTTCTCACGCTCTCACATATCTTTCCTATGATGTAGAACAGTATTATGTTCCTGAAGAAGGTCTTTGGTACTATGATGATAAAACCGAAACATGGAACGGTACAATTACATCAACAATCAAAATTTCAGACCTTGAAGAACAGAGAAAGAAGTTTGCAAGCTTCGTTTTTGAAGAATTGTTCACAGGCGGTACTTCTTCAAAAGAAACAACCTCCGCATCAAATTGAATATTGAACAAAATGCAGACAGCCAATTATCGGCTGTCTGTTTTTTACGGCGAGCCGCCGTACCCTATTCGTGAAGACAGGCTAATTAAATGAAAAATTGAAAATGTAAAATGGAAAATTGCGGTCGTGAAGACAGTTTGTTTAAATACAAAACATATTATGCCCGAGCGTAGCATTTGCAGTTTTTTCTACAAACCGAGCCGTAAGGGCGGATATTATCCGCCCGTCTTGATGATATCATATGCTTAAACACATAGATTCTGATATTATGAAAATTCCGCTGCAATATAACAACCGCATTGCACATAAAACAAAAATGCATCAGAACCTTATTTGGAATCTGATGCATTTTATTTGTTTGATTATTATTCTATTTTCGTATAATAAATACTCAAAAACAGCTGATAGAATTCTGCCTCGCTGACATTGAATTCTGCGTACTTTGAACCCATTGTAACCTGACCGGGGACTGAAACCATATCAATTCCGTTCATACCGCCAAGCACAGCCTGCTGAGCAAGATATGACACCTTTGACGGGTTAAGATTTGTACATGAATACGGAGCAGACGCATTGAACAAATCAATCGGCGTGGTTAAATCTTTCTTTGTCTGCTGAAGAACCGTATTCATAAAAGACTGAATGTAAACCTTCTGTCTTTGCATACGCATATTGTTTGAATCGGTCTTGCTTGTATCACGGGTTCTGACAAAGCTTTCAGCCTGCTGTCCGACAAGGTGATAGCTTTCTCCCTCAACAAACTCCCCGATTGTTTCGGGTGACACAACATCAACACCGCCAACGCTGTCGTTGAGAGCGGAAATGCCGTCAAGGTCAAGCGAAAAGTATGTATTAATCGGAATGTTATAGAACAGCCTCTGAACTGAATTTACCGTATTTTCACAGCTTGATTCCTTACCGTCACCGTATGAATACGAAAGACAAATCTGCTGTTTTTCAGTGCCGGCATACGCACCGCCTGCTGAATACATTGTGACATCAACCATCGAATCTCTCGAAATGTTGAAGAGCGTTATTTTACCGTTTGAAGTGTCGATTGACACAAGCATAAGCACATCCGCCTGACCGCCGCTCGCCTTGACTTTGCTGTTATTATTTTCGTCAAGGTTGCGCTTGTCAACACCGATACACAGAACATTCGTCACCTTTTCGTTGAACTGATATGTTTCACCGTTGTATACGACATACTTACCGTTTTCCTCGGTTTCAATGCCCTGTGGGGCGGTAACATGAATATCAGTATTAAACAGCTCGTTTCCGCCCTGATAAATCAAATACGCAACCGTGCCTACGGTGAGTATAATTAAACCAAGTAATGTACAGCCGATTGACAAAAGCACCTTTTTCCAGGTTTTCATCTTTCGATGCTTTGAATGGTGATGATGCGACTTTGATCTATGCTTTTTATAGCGATTTGTGGTGTTACTCTTCACGACAATGCTGTCGGAATCAACACCGTACACATCTGTATATACTTTTTCTCTTTTTCTTTATTAACTTGCTGTCCTTGAAAATATAACCTTCTATATCCAACCTTGAAGGATTGCTTACATGCTCCTTGCTGTTCTTTTCTCTTTTCGATTCAAGAATTTCCGGCGTATTCGGATCAAGCTTGTTTTCTATATTTTCAGTTGTTGCCTCAGCCGAACTTTCATTTTGTCGGTTCATCTTTCTTCAGCACTCCCTGCACAAGATATCTTCCGTCACCGCTGTTTAAACATGTGCTTAAAACAAGAATTTTATCATCGGTAGTAAGCTCCGTATTTCTCTTGTTCACAGAAACAGAATGTGGGTTTTTAATCATATTGAGATAATCCGAAAATACATTGTCATCGGAAAAATCAAACGAATTCATAATGTGTCGGTTATCATATTCAAAAGCTGACACAATTTCGTATGTAAGCTTTCTGTCGGGAGTGTAAACATAGATGTACCTGTTCTTGTTAAAGAAATCGGCATCATAAAAGCGATGAAGCGTTGCAAACATTGAGCCGTTTGCCATATTATGACCGTAAAGCACAGTCACTCTGTCGGAATAATCACGCTTGTTGCACATCTGCGAATAGATACTGCCCGAAAAGCTGTAATTCTTATAAATATCGTGGTCAAGATATAAGTTATCGTCAAGATGACTTTGCAAAACAGGATAATTTACATTTGTATTCGGAATGTAAATCCACGAATAAATGTCGCTGTTCTGCTGTTGAAGCGACTTGAAATCAATCGGATTTTCGACCTTTTTCACATTGATTGACGGTGAAGTCACTTCTGTTGCAGAGGTTGTACCGTTTTCAATGCCTGACGCATACGAGCCCGCGATGTTATCAAGACTTTTTCGTTCGTTATTTTCATTTAAGTTTTTAACGACTATGTACGCAAGTGTGCCGATAATTGCAGCCACAAGCAAAATAATCAAAGCTATAAGAAATTTGTTTCTTTTTCTGCTCATATCAAAAACTCCCAATCGGTTATATGTATCATTTTTGTGTCAGTATGTCAATTAATCATTACTTGTTAGTAAAATTTTATTACAATTTACAAACTACTGCATCTGCAATACAAAACCTGATTATTCAAACATCTAATGAATAAAAAAGAGACTTCCTTATGAGAAGTCTCTTGATTTTTAGTTAAGGTTGGATTATTTGCTCTTTACAAGCTTAAATACAGCCGCACCGCAAGCCGCAAGAGAAAGAACTAAAATCGCATACGGTACAACATCGCTTGCGCCTGTCTTTGGTGAAGTTGTTGAATCATCTTTCTTTGCCGTAGCTGTAGCAACAGGACCTGTTGTGCCGCCGCTGCTTGCCTTACGGTAATAAGGAGTACAAACAAGGTCACCTGAAATAATAATATTCATATTAGCGTCTGTATACTTGCTGTCGGTTCTGAAAGGACCGCCCGAAATTTCCCAGTGATCAAAAACATAACCGTCATAAGGAATCGGCTCAATGTAAACATGCTGTTCGCCGTTTTCATCAATACCTGTTGTGAACTTATAATCACCGTCACCGCCCTCTGTCGGAATGACTTCAACCTTATATTTGAATGTACTCGGTTCAGGACTTACGGCAGCAAATGCGGGAACTGCCGACAATAACATCATCATAACTGCAAATAACACAGCAATTGTCTTTTTCATCACATAATCCTCCTAATTTAACCCGTTTTAACTTTGGAATATGATACTATTCAAAATTTATACTTAATTATAGCACATATTCATTTATGTGTAAAGTCTAAAGGAACAAAAATATTTTTTCAATACAACCAAAAATATGGGCTGTTTCTTGTTAAAAACGCAAAAAATACAGCTTTTTTACACCGAAAGCTATTGCATATAAACTGCTGAAAATGTATAATAAGGGGGAGTAATTTTGATTACCTTGAAAGGAAAGCTATTATGAATATTTCATCAATACAGGAACAGATTCTCAAGCTGAAAAAGGAAAAGGATGTCTGTATTCTTGCCCACAGCTATCAGGCGCATGAAATTCTTGAAATTGCAGATTACACAGGCGACAGCTACAAGCTGAGTGTTGACGCAAGCAAAGCCGAAAACAAGAACATTCTTATGTGCGGCGTAAGATTTATGGCTGAAACCTGCAAAATTCTTTCACCTGAAAAAACTGTTTACCTTGCACAGCCTGTTGCTTAACCGCAGTATGGCAGACCAGATGGACAAACAGCTTATTTCTCAGGTTAAGAAAATGTATCCCGATTACACAGTTGTTGCATACATCAATACTACGGCAGAACTCAAAACAATTTGCGATGTATGCGTAACAAGCTCATCGGCTGTTAAAATCGTAAACAATCTTGACAATAAGAACATTCTCTTTATCCCTGACTGCAACCTCGGAGACTATGTTGCAAAGCAGTGTCCCGACAAGAACATCAAGCTTCTCAACGGAGGTTGTCCGATTCATGCCTGCGTAAACGTTGAGGATGTTAAGAAAGCTAAGGAGCTTCATCCGAACGCACTCGTTCTTGTTCATCCCGAATGCACTCCCGAAGTTGTTGCTATGGCTGATTATGTCGGCTCAACATCGGGCATAATGAATTATGCAAAGAAATCCGATGCAAAGGAATTCATTATCGGTACAGAAATCAGCATTGCCGAACATTTGCAGTATGAATGTCCGGACAAGAATTTCTACGGTCTTACATTAAAGCTCATCTGCCCGAATATGAAATCAACAACACTTGTTGATGTTTACAACTGCCTTAACGGCAACGGCGGAGAAGAAATCAAGCTTGACGATCAGACTATCACAGACGCAAGAAAGTGCATTGACGAAATGATCAGACTCGGCTGATAAATTACTTATGAACGCAAATCTGTTCAGGAGGAATAAATGACTAACAAAGCATTGATTGCAATGAGCGGAGGAGTTGACAGCTCGGTTGCCGCATTTCTTACCAAGGATATGGGATATGACGCAACGGGCATTACCCTCAAGCTCTTTGATAACGAAGATATCGGTGAAAAGCGAGAAAAAACCTGTTGTTCTCTTGATGACATTGATGATGCAAGGAGAGTTTGCCTCAAACTCGGCATTCCCTACTATGTCTATAACTTCAAGGACAGCTTTAAGGAAAATGTAATCGACCGCTTTATCAGAGCCTATGAAAACGGTACAACACCGAATCCCTGTATTGACTGCAACCGCTTTATCAAATTTGAAAAGCTCATTCGCCGTGCAGAAGAGCTTGACTTTGACTGCGTTGTCACGGGGCATTACTCAACAATTGAGTATGACAAGGGTGCAGACCGCTATTTGCTGAAAAAATCGGTTGACAGCACAAAAGACCAAAGCTATGTGCTGTACTGTCTTACACAAAGACAGCTTGCAAAAACACTTCTTCCTCTTGGCACATATACAAAGGAAAAGGTGCGTGAAATTGCAAATGAGCTTGGTTTGATAAACGCACGAAAACACGACAGTCAGGACATTTGCTTTGTTCCCGACGGGGACTATGCAAAATTCATTGAGCAGTACACGGGCAGAACTTATCCTAACGGTAATTTTGTTGATACCAAAGGTCATATTCTCGGTGAACACAAGGGAATTATCCGTTACACCGTAGGTCAGCGAAAAGGTCTTGGACTTGCACTCCCCCACCCTATGTATGTTAAGGAAAAGAATCTTGACACCAACGAGGTTATTCTCTGCGATAACAACGAGCTTTTCTCAAAGGAGCTTTATGCAACGGACATAAACCTCATCACCTGTGACAAAATCGACAAGCCGATTAAAGTCAAGGCGAGAGTTCGTTACAGCCAGCCCGAAAAGGACGCAATCGTTGAACAGATTGACGATAACACCCTGCACATTGTCTTTGACGAACCTCAAAGAGCAATCTCAAAAGGTCAGGCAGCAGTCCTCTATGACGGTGAATATGTAGTTGGCGGCGGAACGATTATATAAAGTTTTATAATTATGATGATTTTAGAGAGCGTGATTTCACGCTCTCTCTTTTTTTAGATTGATAGCATTGCGATTATATTTCAGACAGGAGAACACGGTTCGCCCATACTTCAAACCAACATAAAAAGTCGGCAAGACAGTTTAATTTGCGTACTGTCCTGCCGACTTATATTTTTACTTATTTACACTTTTTCAAAAAATGATTACCATGTGCCGACATAAGCATGACCCTGTGAGTCATACTGCGACTCTGTATAATAATTGAGCGAAGTGCCGTCAAAACCGATATCAATGGTCTGACTCGAACCGTTTGTGAAAATAATGTAATCAACAGTGTTCGGAACTTCAACCGAGTAAACCTTCTGACCATGGTCATTTGTGTTGAGATATGTCATCGCAACGCCCGGCCATGATTTTGTAGATGTACCGTCTTCAGCCCATGAGTAGCAGTAGAGTGTGCCATCCCAGTTGAGTGAATTCGTAAACTTAACTGTATAGGTTGATGACGGAGTGGTTGTAGGCTCTGTAACAGGAGCTGTTGTTGCAGGAACGGTTGTCGGAGCAACTGTTGGCTCTTCTGTTGCCGGCTCGGTAACAGGGGCGGTTGTCGGAGTAACTTCCGACTCATAATAAGTGCCGACATTTCCGTGACCGTCAAGCTTTGCGACATACATCTGAATGTATGTTGCGTCTTTAACGCTTACGATATCATTCTCGCCGTCAGCGTCACATCTTGCGGCTGCGATAAGAGCCTTGTCTGAGAGTGTTATAAGCTTCACAATGTACTTCTGAACCGCTGTTGTGTCAACTATATTAATCGCACCGTTGAGATTAACATCACCGATAAGGATTTTTTCCGTCGGTTGTGTAACGGGGGCTGTAGTAGGAGTTACCGTTGAAGGAGCAGTTGAAGGACGCTCCGATGATGTGTAAAGATAAACAACATTGATAATACCCGATGAAAGGTTGCCTGACGCATTTACGGGAGCAATAACATCTGTTCTGCCCGAAAGCGGAGAAGTTTTGTATGTATCGTCGGAAGAAACCTTTGACTGAATTAAAATTTCATCATCGGCAATCTTTTCACCTGTTGCGGCGTCAATGTGGCTTGTAATAACCTTGCTGCTAAAGCTGAGTTTCTTATTCTGAATCCATGCCTCGCCCGAAACAAGGTAACCTGTCTCGTTTGCGCCCGGCTCCTGCTGTGAGTTTGTGTGGAACATTACATATGAGCTTGGTGCAGGAATTGTGCATTTGAGCCATCCGTTGCCCTCACTTGTCATAACAGTTGCGTTGTTCCACTTGCCGTTAGGCTCTTCACCGCCGTCTGTGTAAGCATAGCAACGAACATTTGACCAGTTGTTTGAGTTATAGTAGTGAACAACCGAACTTGTGCTGTCAAGTGCCTTATAAACAAAGTTAATGGTTGTGTTCGTACCGTTAAATGTACCTGTCGTGTTGGCAGGATACTTGTCTGTGTCAAGCTGATAGCCCTGAATTGATGTGAACGGAACGCTGTAGCTGTCGCCTTCACGATACTTTGTTGAAACGGTGTCCTTAATTGACTCACCGTTTTCGTCAACATAATTTACCGTAACATAGCCTGAACGAATACCGCTGGAGCTGTAAACATAAGTTACATTGTAATTCTTTCCGCCTGTAACAGTACCCGAAGTTACACCCTGAGTATCCTTGAGAGTGTAGTCATAAAGGATGGTTGTGTCGGGGTAAGTACGGTATGTTGTACCGTCTGCATATTTTGCTGTTGATGTCTTGAGAACATTTCCGCTATCATCAATATGTTTGATTGTTACCGTACCGAATGTTTTTTCACTAACCTTAAGGTTGTTGAATGTTGAACTCTGAACAAGCACACAGGCGCTGTTTGCGGGAACTGTATATGTGTTGCCCGAAACTGTGCCAAGACTTTTAAGACCTGCCGTCGTACCGTCTGCAACTACTGTCCAGCCGCTGCCGTCAAGTGTAATCGGCCAATCATTTGTTGAACTTGCGTTTACAAGAACACAAACCTTGCCCCACTCATTTGACTTGTTGTTTGAATATGTGTAAGCAACAACATCACCATGTGTTGACTGGAATGAAGGAGTGTTGAAGGTTGAACTCTTCATCGGAGAATAGTTTTCTCTGATTTCAAGAAGTCCCTTGTAATAAGCGGCAACATCCGAGTAGGTCTTTACTCTTGACCAATCAATCTCATTTATTGCATCGCTTGATTTGTAACTATTTGTATCACCCTGTTTTGTACGGCAAAATTCCGAGCCTGCCGTCATAAACGGGATACCCTGTGAAGTAAGGAGAAGTCCCATTACTTTCTTAACCTGTCCCCTGAGTGATGAAGATGTTGAATTCCAGCTTGATGAGCCGTTACTCTTTACAATTTTATCCCAGAGGATAAGGTTATCGTGAGCGTCGGCATAAGCAATTGTCTGTGAAGGAGCCTGAGCCGAAAAGCCCTTGCCCGTTACACCGTTTGCAACCGTTCCGGCCTTATCGGTGTTGCCCTGAACAAATCCCTTATCGGAACCATCTGTGCTTCCCTTAATTGCATCACGGTAGCTGTCGCAGAACATACCTACTCTTGGGTTGAGTGAACCTGCCTTTGACTGCGAGCAACCGTCGGAAATTGCAACACTACCGCCTGTCCACGGTTCACCGTACATGAGAATCTTTTTACCCGAGCCGTCTGAATAAAGTCCGTCAAGAGCAGAACGGATATCGTTCATTGTTGTGATATCGTGAATACCCATAAGGTCAAAACGGAAACCGTCAATGTGGTATTCCTCCGCCCAATACTTTACGGATTCAATCATATACTTTCTGTACATCAGCTTATCTGACGCAGTTTCGTTACCGCAGCCTGAACCGTTTGAATATGCTGATGATGAATGCATTCTGTAGTAGTAACCCGGAACAGTTCTGTTAAAGCAGGAATCGGTTGAGAATGTATGGTTGTAAACAACATCCATTACAACTGAAATTCCTCTGTCATGAAGAGCCTGTATCATCTGCTTGAACTCAGTGATTCTTGTATTGCCGTCATATGGGTTTGTTGAATATGAACCCTCGGGAGCGTTATAGTTCACCGGATCATAACCCCAGTTACGGTTTGAAGAAGAACTTGCAACATCCTCCTTTACCGAACCGTAATCATAAACAGGCATAAGCTGAACGCAGTTAATGCCCTGCTCAACAAGGTAGTCAATGCCTGTTGAAACGGCTGATGAACTTGTGTCTGAATTAAGAGTTGTGCCGCCCTCGGCAAATGCAAGATACTTACCCTTGTTGTCCTCACTCACACCCGAGTTTTTGGAAACTGAAAAATCTCGCACATGAACTTCCCATACAGCCGCCTCGGATGCGCTGTTAAAGAGAACATGCTTATCGTCCGACCAACCGCTCGGATCGGTTGAGTCAAGGTCAACAACCATTGTACGGTTGCCGTTTACACCGACAGCCTGTGAGTAAACATCCTGTGTTTCCTTGGTTGTGCCGTTTACTGTTACAAGATATGTGTAATATTTGTTTTTGTAATCACCGCTCAGATTAAGTGACCAAACACCTGTTGAGCTGTCTTTTTTCATATCATAGGTGCCGATTGCCGAAGCGCCCGCCTCGTTGTCAGAACCTGTTGTGTAGAGCTTGAGCTTTACGGATGACGCATCAGGTGACCAGGTTTTCCATGTTGTGGAAGTTTTGCTGTACACTGAACCGAGTCCCGATTCGTCATACGCTTTACTTGCATAGCTTTCAAGATAATTTGCATTGTAATAATTGCCTGCTGAAACCGATTCATCGCTTGTTACTGCCGCATTTGAGGCAAAGGCCGACATACCTGCAATCATGGACAGAGAAAGAAGAATCGATAATGGTTTGCGTAATCTCATATTTTCACTCCTAAATATTATTTCGCACAAAGTACCGCACGATAACTATATTTTAACATTTATAAATGCCGTATTTTTCCTATTGAGAACTAAAAAAGCATCCTAAAGCCAAACTTTAAGAATGCTTTTTATACATTATGCACAAATAAAGACTGAAGCAAAGCAATGATTAACTATTGTTATTGCAATATTTCAGCAGTTAACTGTCGTCGATATGTTATTTGCCGTTTGCCGAAAAATCTGACTGCACTGAAATTATATACCATATGTAATACTTTGTTACATATTATTAAGATTTTATCGAACTAAAGTTTTTATTGTTATATAATTCTTTAACTGTGGTTTACATTCATTTGTCATTATGTACAATTTATTACTGATACATCACCATTTGTTTACAACTTAACAATATTTTTGTAATAATATTGACAATATCGCAACATAATAGTATTATTATCTTGTGGCCGGTTGTCATCCGGAGGGAAAAAATGATAACCTACAAATTGAATCATACACCCGAAGACGGGTTTAACACCTTTGGGATAAGCGCATTTTGCGGCAAAAAGCTTATAAAATCCGTGTCGGGCATCAGCGAAAGCTTTCGTGAAATGACGGAGCTTGTCGAAATGTGCAACGAGCTTGAGCTTGAACTCTGCCAGCTTGACGATATCATCGAAGATTATCTTACTGATTTCACACTTTAATTTGCAAAAACTTTAACTTTTGTCATAATCGTGGTATAATAGTGTTTAATGTTCTATCAGACATTATATATCAGACAATAAGGTGATATCATGATTTGCAATTTATGTCCGAGAAAATGCGGTGCGGTTCGTACTGCCCACAGCGGAAACGGATTTTGTAAAATGGGAGAACTGCCCGTTGTTGCAAGAGTTGCTCCGCACTATGGCGAAGAACCGTGCATAAGCGGCACAAAGGGCACGCGGAACTGTTTTCTTTTCGGGCTGTACAATGAGATGCGTGTACTGCCAAAACTACGAAATTTCAAACGAGGACGGCGGAAGAACAATCACTCCCGAAAGACTTGCCGAATGTTACAAAGAACTTGAGGACAAGGGAGTGCATAACATCAACCTTGTAACAGCTGACCATTTTGCACACGCTGTTGTTAAAAGTCTTGAAATTTACAAACCGAGAATTCCGATTGTATATAACTGCAGCGGATACACAAGTCCGAAAACTCTCAGTATGCTTGACGGACTTGTTGACATTTATCTTCCCGACTTTAAATATGCAGATGATTTTCTTGCGGTAAAATACTCTTCCGCACCGAATTATGTCAACACGGCTGTTGCCGCAATTCACGAAATGACTTTTCAGGTTGGTCTGCCTCAGTTTGACGATGACGGCATTATGAAAAAGGGCGTTATCGTAAGGCATCTGATTTTGCCTGCCCACACAAAGAACAGTCTTGAAGTGCTTGATATTGTAAAACGCAGATTCGGCGATCAGGTTTTGTTAAGTCTTATGTGTCAGTACATTCCTATGGGCAAGGTCAGCGACAGTGAGTTTTCACGAATTAACCGTAAAATCACACGCAGAGAATATGACAAGGTAAAGCTTGAAATGATGCGACTGGGAATTGACGGCTTTACACAGGAGCTTTCTTCCGCAGATGAAAGCTATGTCCCCGAATGGGATTTTGAAGGGTAATTTTGTCAGTTCGGTCATCTGAATTCCTCTTCATTTTTCAATTGGTATTGTTTACTTGGTATTATTCTCTTAGTCTTTTTCTATGGGTATTATTAGGCTTCAAATTCTGAAGTAGTCCCATTCAAAATCTGAAGGGGACGGGTTCAAATTCTGAAGGGGGCAGGTACAAATTTTGAAGGGTATGAGTTCAAATTCTGCACCCCTAAAATACGAATTTTTACATTCGATTTTACCGCCCGTTAAAAACAATTAAATTAACATAAAAACGGAGAGCGTCTTGCCCTCCGTTTAATTTTTATTAAAATATCTTACTGCTTTTCAACCGTTTGTGACGGTTTTACATACAGGGTTTTGTTGTTGACATAAATCACCATACCCGGTTTTGAGCCGTTTGGCTTTGACACATAGCGAACAAGTGTGCAGTCAACGGGAACCTGACTGCTGTTTCTCGCCTTACTGTGATATGCCGCAAGCCGTGCCGCCTCGTAGATTGCCGTGTCGGAAATCTCTTTGCCGTCCGAAACAACAATTACATGAGAACCGTGAATGTCCTTTGTATGCAACCACATATCGTTCTTTGATGCTGTTTTCAAAGTCAGCTTATCGTTCTGGCGGTTGTTTCTTCCTACAAGGATTTTAAAACCGTCGCTTGATTCAAATTCGAGCGGCGGCAAAGTTGTCTGACGGGGCTTTTTGCCCTTTTGAACCTTGAGATAGCCCTGCTCGGTAAGTTCCTCACGAATTTGTGCAAGGTCTTTTTCATTCTCCGCACGGGCAACCGTATCGAGAACCGAGTTAATATAATCAAGCTCTTCCCTGCCCTTTTCAAGCTGTTCTTTGAGCATAATTTCGGCATTTTTAGCCTTGCGGTAATCCTTGTAATACTTCTGAGCATTTGCCGAAGGTGAGATTGCCGGATTAAGCTTTATGCGTAAAATTGCGTTGTTCTCATCGTAAAAGTTTTCAACATCAACATACTCCGCACCACGCTCAATGCGATAGATATTTGCCTGTAAAAGGTCACCGCATATGCGAAGATGCTCACGGTCTGCACAGCGTTCAAGCTCACTCTTCTGCTTTGCAATTTTTCGTGCAAGTCTTTCAAGTGTGTTGTTCAAAAGCTTTGTAAGGCTTTGTGATTTCACCCTCATTCTGTCACGACTGTCACGAGCCTCATAGAATCCGTCAAGCAAATCGGAGAAGCTTTCCTTACTCTCAACCTTTGCAAAATCGCCGTACTGCTCAACATTCATAAAGCAGAAGTCCATAGGCTTGCCGTCCTCACGATAAACCACAACAGGCTTGCCCGAACAATCGCTGCAAACGCTTTTCAGCTTTTCAATTTCAACTGCGAGTCGATCAAAAAGCACACCCTCAATTCTGTTTGTTGCGCCCTCCATAACCTTGTATTCAATCTCACGGCATACAATCGGAGAAACGCCCTCAATTGTCCTTAACAGCGCCTTGTTAAGCGGCATTTCCGTGTCAAGATTTTTTACGGCTGTACACACATCAAGCACCGAACATTTAAGCAGATTCAGCTTGTTCTGCGATTCGGGAAGTTCGTATTTTATATTCGGCAGTACAAGTCTTTTACTGCTCATTGTAAGATCTACACGCTTTAATGAATCGATGATGACGCCGTTTGAATCGACAATAATTATGTTACTGTACATACCCATAATTTCGCATACAACAGTTATCATCACAGTATCGCCGAGTTCGTTCACGCACTCGAAATCGAGCATAAGAACACGGTCGCAACCGTTCTGGCGAAGTCCCACAAGCTTTCCGCCGCCGATTCTTTTTCGCAAAAGCATACAGAACATCGGAGGTTGTGCAGGATTTTCGGGTGTTGACGAACAGAAGTTCACTCTCGGTGAATTTGCTCGTGCAGAAAGCAACAGCTTTTTGTTGCCGGAAAATGTTCTCAGCCCGAACACAAGCTCCTCTCTGTTCGGCTGATAAATCTGCGACACCCTTGCACCGAGAGCCTCTTTTTCTATTTCACTTTTAATATGTCTTAAAAAAATTCCGTCAAGCGCCATAGTAACTCCGTAAATTATTTGTGATATTTACCGTTTGATGAAATCTCAAACGCACGGTAAATCTGTTCGCTTAAAATCATTCTTGCCATTTGGTGAGGAAATGTCATTCTGCTCATTGAAAGACGGACATCTGCCCGTTTTTTAACCGATTCGTCAAGCCCGTAGCTGCCACCGATAATAAAATCAACGGTGCTTTTTCCGCTTACGGACGCATTGTCAATCAGCTTTGAAAGCTCCTCGCTCGACATAGACTTTCCCTCAATACACATTGCAACAACATAATCCGAAGACGAAATTTTTTGCATGATTCGTTTTCCTCAGAGAAAATAACCTCATCAATCTGCGACCTATTCGGTATGTTGCTCTTAATGCGTTCTTCCGAAAGCTCAATAATATTGAATTTACAAAATGCGGTCAAGCGTTTTGCATACTCTGCAATTGCGTCGGTAAAATATTTTTCCTTGATTTTGCCGATACAAATTATGTTAATCTTAATCATATTCCTCTTGTTTGTTTAAGGTTAAAAGATGATGGCTTTTGTTGTGCTTACACTCGGAGCAACATCAAGCGAATAATCGCTTTTGTACTTCATTCCGTTTGATGTGAGCAGGTCTACGGATGTTGACATTGCAAGCGGAACGGTATTATTTTCTTCGCTGAGATGGCCGAGCATAAGTCTTAAAGTTCCCTTTTCAACAAGGTTAACAAGTTCTTTTGCACAAGCCTCATTTGAAAGATGTCCTCTGTTTGAAAGGATTCTCTGCTTTAGCGGATAAGGATAAAATCCGTTTTTGAGCATATTGATATCGTGATTTGACTCAAGCACAACAAAGTCGCTCTGCTCTGCGGCAGTTCTGACATCGGGCAACATAACGCCCATATCGGTTGCTATAAGTGCGGATTTTCCGTCTGGAGCAGTAACACGGTAGCAACAGCTTTCCGCCGCATCGTGGGGGTGTCAATTCGCTGAACACGCATATTGCCGATTACAACCTCGTCAGTTATAACATCTGCATCTGTGTTTGGATCAAGCTTATTACCTGCCCTCAAAGCATTGAGCGTACCGAGGCTTGAATACACCTTAAAGCCGTAACGCTTTGCAAGCACACGCAACGCACTGCAATGGTCAGTGTGTTCGTGAGTTATAAAAACCGCCCCGATACTGCCCATATCAAGTCCGTTTGCAAGCATGGCATTTTCAATCTGCTTACATGAACGACCTGCGTCAATCAGTACGCCTTCGCTTGCCGAACCTATGTAGTAGCTGTTACCCTTACTTCCGCTGAACAGCGGTACTGCTCTTGCCAAAACAATCAATCCTTATCTTTAGTGTAACGAATATGATAACACAAATTTTAAAATTTGTAAATTATCTCACAAAAAAGCCGTTCTCACAAAGAAAACGGCTTTGATTTCTAATTAAATTTTAGTCAGGCACCGAGCTCCTGCTCGTTGTCTCCTGTAAAATACACCTTTTTGATATCTGCACCAAGTCCTCTGAACTTTTCAACAACATCTTCGTATCCACGCTCAATGAACTGAATATTAGAAATCTCTGTTGTACCGTTAATTTCAAGAGCGGCAATAATCATAGCCGCACCTGCACGAAGGTCGGTTGCCTTAACGGGAGCCGCTGTGAGCGGAACACCGCCCTCAATGATTGCAAGTCTGCCCTCAACAGAAATCTGCGCACCCATTCTGATAAGCTCGCTGACATACTGATAGCGATTATCCCAAACATTCTCGTTGATGATGCTTGTTCCGGGAACGCTCATAAGCAATGCGGCAAACTGCGGCTGACAGTCTGTCGGAAAGCCGGGATGCGGCATTGTCTTGATATTACAGCGCTTTAGCGGAGCAGATGACGCATCAACCTTGAGAGCCTCATCATATTCCGTAATCTTAACACCCATCTCACGCAGCTTTGCGCTGATTGATTCAAGATGCTTCGGTGTAATATTCTTTACCGTAATACAACCTCTTGTTGCGGCGGCGGCACACATATATGTTCCTGCCTCAATCTGGTCGGGAATAATCGAATAAGTAATGCCGTGAAGATACTCAACGCCACGGATTTTGATAACATCCGTACCTGCGCCCCTGACATCCGCACCCATTGAATTAAGGAAGTTCGCAAGGTCAACAATATGCGGTTCTCTTGCGGCATTTTCAATAATGGTCTGTCCCTTTGCCTTTGATGCGGCAAGCATAATGTTCATTGTTGCACCAACGGACACAACATCAAGGTACACATGTGTACCGACAAGGCTGTCGCATTCTGCCTCTATAATCGCACCGTCAACAAGCTGAGTTGTCGCACCGAGAGCCTCAAAGCCTTTAAGATGCTGGTCAATCGGACGCACGCCAAAGTTACAGCCGCCCGGAAGAGCCACCTTAGCCTTGCCGTACTTGCCCAAAAGTGCGCCGAGAAGATAATATGACGCTCTCATACCTCTTACAAGGTCGGTCACAGCATTGCATGTGCGGATTTTTGTAGGATCAATATATAAGGACGAACGGTTGATTCGTCTTACATTAGCACCCATCTGCTGAAGAATTCTGCTGATAAGTGATACATCGCTGATGTTAGGAATATTTTCAATCTGGCACGGTTCATCACAAAGAATAACTGCCGGAATAATTGCAACGGCTGCATTTTTCGCACCGCTGATTGTCACTTCACCCGATAATGGCTTTCCGCCGGTAAACTACGAACTTCTCCAATTGTTACACCCCAATTAATGTGTAGAAGATACTTTTAACTAAATAAGCTAAATATCTGAAAATGTATATCTATATAGTGTATAAGTAAAAATCAAAAATTATACGAATCTAAAATTCATAACGAGAACTAATTTGTTACATTTTATTAAAAACGAACCCACTCGGTTACGCAGATGTAATTTAACAATTCTCTTACAGAAAATGATACTACAAAATTGTAGTAAAGTCAACGGAATAATAAAACTGTAATCTATTTTTGGGCAAGTTGTACTCAAATTATTAATTTGTTGCTTTTTTTGTTTTTAATATAACCAACCATGCTTTTTAAAACCGTTTTTTCCTAAAAAGAAGTAATTAATCAAAGCGATTTTTTGTAAAATTATTACAAATTGAAACAAGTGTTATTTTCGTGTTATCATCAGGCATCTGAGCGTTTTACAATTCAAATTGAACACAGAAAAATATCGTTCCGTTATTCCTATGATAATTTTACACCTTCAATCTTCTTTTTTCAAATTTAAAATTAACTTTCTATACTATACTATATATACTTTCCAAACGGACACAATAAACAAGTGAAACTTTGGGGCAAAAAAAACTTGAAAAACATTACATTTTTTCGTGTGTGTCTATTGACTTTTTAAAAAGGGAATGCTATATTATAATTAACATATGAGCATATCTTCATATGTTCAAGTATAACTATTAACCTGAGAGAAAATTAAAGGGGACGCCTATGGAAAACAAAGAAAAAACAACCACTCCCGAAATGCCCGACATTGATGTGCTGTTTGAGCTTGCAGACCTTTTTAAGGTTTTCGGTGATTCGACCCGACTTCGCATTATGTACACCATTTCGGAAAATGAAATGTCGGTGCTCAACATTGCTGAAGCTCTCAGCATGGAGCAAAGCACAATTTCCCACCAACTGCGTGTGTTAAGGCAGAACAAGCTGGTGCGTGTTCGCCGTGAAGGAAAACAGATTTATTACAGCCTTGACGATGACCATGTGAAACGAATCATAGAAATGGGACTTGACCATGTTCTTGAATAAGGAGGGAGACATATGAGGTACAAATATCAGCTTGACAATCTCAACTGTGCTCATTGTGCAGGCAAGATTGAGGCTAAAATTGCAGAAACAAACGGCTTTGAGGATGTGAGCTTCAATTTTGCGACAAAACTTCTCAACTTTAAAAGCGAAAAGCAGAATCCTGTTTCCGAAATTCAGGCAATCTGCGACAGCATTGAGGACGGTGTAACTGTTGTTGACAAAACTCCGAAAACCAATCTCAAAAAATACACCTACACTTTAGACAATCTCAATTGTGCTCATTGTGCGGGCAAAATTGAGGCTAAAATTGCAGAAACAAACGGCTTTGAGGATGTAAGCTTTAATTTTGCGACAAAACTTCTCAACTTCAAAAGCGAAAAGCAGAATCCTGTTTCCGAAATTCAGGCAATCTGCGACAGCATTGAGAACGGTGTAACCGTTGTTGACAAAACTCCGAAAAATGATATCACAACAAAGGCAGAACCCGAAATCACGAAAAAGAAAATCAACCATGACACAATCTTCCTTGCAATTTCAATTGTACTTGCTGTAGTGTCCGAAATTCTCCACCTTACACTTGACGGTGTTACGGCTGTTCATTATGTTGTACTCGCAGCGTGTTTTGTTGCAACCCTTCTTTCGGGTTACAAGGTATTCATCAAGGGTGCAAAAAACATTCTAAAGCTGAGAATTGACGAAACAACGCTTATGGCTGTTGCGGTAATTGCGGCATTCTGTCTTGGCGATTTTGTTGAGGCGGCAATGGTAACAATTCTCTTTTCTATCGGTGAAATTTTTGAGGATCGAGCAGTTGACGCATCCCGCCGTGACATTGAAAAGCTTGCAAACATTCGTCCCGATACAGCAACAATTATTGTTGACGGTGCGGAACAGATTGTTCCTGCCGAAAGCGTTGAAATCGGAAGTATCATTGAAGTCAAGCCATACGAAAGAGTTCCGCTTGACGGCATTATTATTAAAGGTAAAACAACTCTCGACACATCGGCTCTCACAGGCGAAAGCCTTCCTGTTGATGCAGGCGAGGGCAGTGAGGTACTCAGCGGTGCAATCAACGGCAGTAACCTTATTACTGTCAAAACCACAAAACATTTCGGCGACAGTACCGCAACAAGAATTCTTCAGCTTGTTGAAGATGCCGCCGCTCAAAAGGGCAACAGCGAAAAGCTTATTTCAAGATTTGCCTCTGTTTACACACCGGTTGTTGTACTCATTGCAGTTGCAATCGCAGTAATTCCTCCGCTTTGCGGACTCGGAGCATTCAGCGAATGGCTCTACCGTGCGCTTGTTTGTCTTGTAGCGTCATGTCCGTGTGCTATTGTTATTTCCGTACCTCTCTCCTACTATTCGGGTATCGGTGCGGCATCCGAAGTCGGTGTACTCATCAAGGGCGGAAAATATATTGAGGCTCTTGCAAAAGCAGACACATTCGTATTCGATAAAACAGGCACACTCACAAGCGGAAAGCTCAGCGTAAACAAGATTAATACTGTCGGTTCATACAGTGCCGACGAAGTTCTTGCTCTTGCCGCTGCAAGCGAAAAATATTCTGCTCATCCGATTGCCTCCGCAATCAGAGAAAAGGCAAACGGTCTTGAACTTCCCGAGCTTTCCGACTACAGCGAAAGTGCCGGTCACGGAACAAGCGCAGTTTATAACGGCAAAACTATTCAGTGCGGCGGTTCAAAGATTCTTTCGGACGAACAGAAGAAGATCGCAAATAAAGACGATTCTGTTTTCGTAATTTATGACGGTCAGCTTATCGGTTCGCTCAATGTCAGCGACACAGTAAGACCTGAGGCAAAAGAGGTTATCTCACAGCTTAAAGGGCTCGGTGTCAAGAACACGGTAATGCTCACAGGCGACAGACAACAGCCTGCCGAAAATGTTAAAAATGAACTCGGACTTTCCGAATGTCACGCAGAGCTTCTCCCTGCTCAAAAGCTTGAGCTTTTCAAGGGCTTGAAATCAAAATCCAAGGGTGCTTGCTTTGTAGGCGACGGCATCAATGATGCCCCTGTTCTTTCGGCAAGCGACTGCGGTATCGCAATGGGATTCGGCAGTGAAGCCGCTATTGAAGCGTCAGACGCAGTTCTCGCATCAGGCACACTCAAACAGCTTCCAAAGGCAATTAAAATTGCAAGAAGTGTTATCAACACTGTCAAGGGCAACATCATCTTTGCCCTCTCAATCAAGGCTCTTGTAATCATCCTCGCCGCATTCGGTCTTGCACAAATCTGGATGTCCGTTATCGCCGACACAGGCGTCAGCGTAGTCTGCGTCCTCATTGCCGCAAGACTCCTCAAAAAGAAATATTGATTTTTTGCAAATCATATCATTTATTATGATAAAGCACCGTGAGCTTTCACAAGTTTCACGGTGCTTTCATTTGCCAAAATTTTCCTAAACATAATCTTATATTATAGTATTTTAAAATCATTGACTTTTATAATTATATAAATTATAATATTTTTGTCAGTGCTTGTAACTGATAAATAAACTTCGGAGAGATTAATTTGAAAAAGATATTTTTATTATTGGTAACCGCTTTATTTTTACTTTCATTATATGGATGTAACACTTCTTCATCAAGCAATAATTCCACTGAACAAACAACCGTAACGGATACCGATGATTTATCTCTTGATACAGATACAGATTCTGAAACAGAATTTAATTACGATTTGGAGATTTACAACAACGATAAAAAAATAGATACCTTAAATCTTTTCGATGCATTTATGCCAACTGAGGATGGACTCATATATTCAAAAATCAACGAAACTTCTCCGAATGAAATAGAATACTACAGATACTATTTAGACAAAAAGAGCAGTATAAAACTCGGCTCAATAAAAGACTGGACAATGCAAATTAACGATAAAGCGTATGTAAATAATCACTTATGTTTTATGGCAAGCACGGGTGACATTACAGATGAAGAAAACAGAACCCTTGAATTTATTGATATAGACCTTAATAAAAACAAAATGACTACTGTCTTTTCTGACAAAGGCGGTTTTCCCTATGATACCGTTACAGGTGCAGACAATCTTGTCATAATTACAAAAGTATTAAACAACGGTACTTCTTTGGAACTGTATGACACCGAAACGCAAAAGTTCAAACAACTGAAATATTTAGAGTTTGATGATAAGAACTGTGTAGGAAAAACTATAAGAAAAGTTTCAATTGACGACAAAACAAAAACAATCTGCCTCTTGGTTTTGGACTGTGTTTCGAAACAGATGTTTCTTTAAGAATAGAAACCTATGACTATGATATGAATTTTCTTAAAAGCTACGATATCTCCAATATTTCGGATGATTCTAACGAATTGATTCAAGGAGTGCAGTTTTTTGATTTCAGAAACAACTACCTTATCTATCAAAATTTTAGTATGACAAGATGTATAGGTTATATAGGGAACAAAAAATTGCAAAAATCCGATATGATTGACAACATTGACGACACCTACTCTATGGCTCAAACTCCACAAAAAGGATATAATACAGTTTTATCATTTAAAGATGTTGATTTAGAACGCAATATATACTTATTTAATACCATTGACAAAACAATGAAAAAAACAAAATTCAAACCTGAAGAAGAAAACTAATATCGGCTCAATGTTAAGAACTGGAAAAGATAATTTGATGATAATAACAACTCCTGATAATACAGACGGGAAAAGTAATCTTAATCCAAAACTATACTTTACAAAATTAAGCGACTTAAATTTTCAGTAAACAGGCGGTAAAAATCAATTAAAATCCATTTTGCAAATTATCTGTCAAAATCCTGCAAAAATTTAATTTATGGGCAATACTGCTCTTTACTTTTTAAGGTATTTATTGTATAATTAGCGATAAAGTAAAAAGGTATATTTAATGTTACAAAACACCTTTTGCTCACAATAAAAAGGATAGGAGGGACAAAACATAATGATCAGCGGTGCTGAAATTATGGTAAAATGTTTGGAAGCCGAGGGCGTTGACATAGTCTTTGGTTATCCCGGTGCGGCTATCTGCCCATTTTACGATAAAGTTTACGATTCGAGCATTACCCACATTCTTGTTCGTCAGGAACAGAACGCTGCTCATGCGGCAAGCGGCTATGCAAGATGCAGTAATCGTCCCGGTGTTTGCGTGGCAACTTCCGGTCCCGGTGCAACCAACCTCATCACAGGCATTGCAACCGCCTATACGGACTCTATTCCGATTGTTGCCATTACAGGTCAGGTTCGTTCCGACCTTCTCGGCAGAGATGTCTTTCAGGAAGCTGACATCACGGGAGCTTGTGAACCGTTTGTAAAGCACAGTTATCTCGTCAGCAAAACAGAAGACCTTCCGAGAGTTTTCAAAGAGGCTTTCCATATTGCCTCAACCGAGCAGACCCGGTCCTGTACTTATCGACATTCCCGTTGATATTCAGGAAAATGAAATTGAAAGTTTTGAATATCCCGAAAGCGTAAACATTATCGGTTACAAGCCGAATACTAAGGGACACGCAATTCAGGTTAAAAAGGCTGTTGAGGCCATCAACGCAAGCAAGCGTCCTGTTATCGTATCAGGCGGCGGCGTGCTGAGTTCGGGTATCAAGCTTAAACTTCAAAAATTTGCAGAAACTACGGGTATCCCCGTTATTTCAACTATGATGGGCATCGGTGTTATGCCCAGCGAGCATGAGCTTTATCTCGGAATGCTCGGCACTCACGGCAAGGCTGTTGCCAACCGTGCTCTTCACGAAGCCGACCTTGTAATCGTATGCGGTGCAAGACTCGGTGACAGAGCTGTTGCGGCTCCCGACCAGATGAGTGAAAACACAAAGGTAATTCACATTGACATTGACCCTGCTGAAATCGGTAAGAATGTTAAAACAGAAATTCCGATTGTAGGCGATATGAAAAATGTCATCAATATGCTGCTTGACAGCATCGGCGATTACAAGGTTACAACAATGTGGAGCGAAACCGTAAAGAACTGGAAAAAAGACCTTTACCGTGAGCCTCCCGTATTTGACGGCTTTGTTGAGCCGAGAACACTTGTCGGTCATCTCAGCGCAATGTTCCGCTCGAAGGCGATTCTCGTTGCCGATGTAGGACAAAATCAAATCTGGTGTGCAAACAACTTCCGTATTCGTGAGGGCAGATTCCTCACAACAGGCGGTATGGGTACAATGGGTTACTCAATTCCCGCTGCAATCGGTGCAAAGTTTGCAAGACCCGACCGTGATGTTATTGTAATCTGCGGTGACGGCAGTTTTCAGATGGGGCTTAATGAGCTTGCGACTATTGCAGGCAATCAGCTCGGAATTAAAATCATCATTATGAAAAACGCACGACTCGGAATGGTTCGTGAACTTCAGGACAAACACTACGGCGGCAGACACTCCGCAACAATTCTCAACGGTGATCCCGACTTCTTGAAGATTGCCGATGCTTACGGCATTGACCATGCAGAGGCTCATTCAAACAAGGAAGCCGAAAACATCATCAAGGGTATTGTTGATTCGGAAAAACCGTTCATTCTTGTTTGCGATGTTCACCCCGACACTCCGTCAATTTAATGAGGTGATAAAATGCAGTATACATTATCAATACTTGTTGAAAATCAGGCGGGCGTTCTTTCAAAGATTTCGGGACTTTTCTCTCGCCGAGGTTTTAACATCGACTCACTCGCAGTAGGTGTTACTCAGGACCCGTCGGTTTCCCGAATCACAATCGTTGCAAAGGGTGACGAGTACATTGTTGAACAGCTTGAAAAGCAGCTCAACAAGCTCATTCCCGTTATTAAGGTAAAAAGGCTTAACGAGGGCGAATTTATCAGCCGTGAGCTTGTTTTAATCAAGGTTCACTGCGCCGCCTCAAAAAGAGCCGAAATTGTCAAAACGGTTGAAATTATGCAGGCGAAAATCGTTGATGTATCCCCTTCGTCAGTTACCGTTGAGTACTGCGAATGTGCAAGCCGCATCAACACGCTTGTTGACTTACTCAAGCCTTATGGTATCCGTGAGATTGTAAGAACAGGTACTGTTGCCATTGACAGAGGCACAGCTTCGGTTTCCGTTTAATCTTACAGTTAGCATATATTTTAATTTATATGCCGCGTTTGCGGTAAGGAGGACTTTAATATGAAAGACTACACAAAAAACATGACAGCACCAATCTACTATCAGTCAGATTGTAACCTTGACCTTCTCAAGGGTAAGAAAATTGCTATTATCGGTTACGGCAGCCAGGGTCATGCACACGCTCTCAACCTCAAGGATTCAGGTTGCGATGTAATCATCGGTCTTTACAAAGGCAGCAAGAGCTGGGCAAAGGCTGAGGCACAGGGCTTTAAGGTATATACATCGGCAGAGGCTGCAAAGCAGGCTGACATCATCATGATTCTTATCAACGATGAAAAGCAGGCAGCTCTTTACAAGAACGACATCGAGCCAAACCTCGAAGCAGGCAACATGCTCATGTTCGCTCACGGCTTTAACATTCACTTCGGTTGCATCAAGCCTCCAAAGGATGTTGATGTTACAATGGTAGCTCCTAAGGGACCGGGTCACACAGTTCGTTCAGAGTATCAGGTTGGTAAGGGTGTACCTTGCCTCGTTGCTGTTGAGCAGGATGCTACAGGTCAGGCTAAGGATCTCGCACTTGCATATGCACTCGGTATCGGCGGTGCAAGAGCCGGCGTTCTTGAAACAACATTCAGAACAGAAACAGAAACAGACCTCTTCGGTGAGCAGGCTGTTCTTTGCGGCGGTGTTTGCGCACTTATGCAGGCAGGTTTTGAAACACTTTGCGATGCCGGTTACGACCCAAGAAATGCTTACTTTGAGTGCATCCATGAGATGAAGCTCATCGTTGACCTTATCTATCAGTCAGGTTTTGCAGGCATGAGATATTCAATCTCTAACACAGCTGAGTACGGTGACTACATCACAGGTCCAAAGATCATCACAGAGGATACTAAGAAGGCTATGAGAAAGGTTCTTTCTGACATTCAGGACGGTACATTTGCTAAGGACTTCCTCCTTGACATGAGCGATGCCGGTTCACAGGTTCACTTCAAGGCTATGAGAAAGCTCGCTGCCGAAGCTCCTGCCGAAGTATTCGGTAAGGAAGTTAGAAAGCTCTACAGCTGGTCTGACGAAGATAAGCTCATCAACAACTAATGTTTTTTAGTTCGTGAAGTTAGTTTGATATATTCAAATTTCTGTCACCCGAGCATTACATAGTACGAATTAACGGTTCAGTCAATTTGGCTGAACCGTTTTTTGTTGTGCAATAAAAGGGTTCAGCTTTTTACAGCTGAACCCTTTTGCAGTTAAAACTTATTAATTTTTAAATAATCAATACTTCTCATAGGAGAAAGAATTATAAGCGTCAAGCAAAGACTGCTTATTCTCAGCTGTAGTATTCTCACTCCATACGCTGTTATCACCATAACCTGTCACAATAAATTTGGTAAACATATGTGCATTTACGCAATTATTAAACTGTTTAAGGTTAATTTCGTTATATTTTGCCCGTGAAATATTTTTGTCATTACCGTCAAAATATCTATAATAAATATTATTATTTGATTCTTCGCCTACGCCTCTTGCCGAATACATATTTGCAAAAAGATTCTCTCCGTCGTATGTGATTATTGAATTACCCGACCAATAGTAACCGTCATCTACATTTAAAGATATCTTTAGGTCGTGAACCTCATACTTTTTGGCAGTTTTATTATAGTATATCGCAAAACCGTCGTTAACATTTCCCACTCTTTTTAACTTACCGTCTTCAAATTTGTAAACAACGGAATGGAAACTATACTCATTGGAATCAGCCTTTTGTGCAACAAGCTCCGGAACTCCGTCAAAGTCGAAATCCAAAAACATAACACCTGACAAATTGTGATTACTTCCCAAGCTTGGCATCCATTCACTCTGATGATTCATCATATAATTGATATAAGCGTCCCTTGTTTTATCGGATGTCTTATATCTGTATGTTACACCGGTTGGGTTAAACATCGTAGTAAACTTTTTACCGTCTTTTGAAACACCTCTTACCGTATAAGTGTTACTGCCGGACTTTGCACCCTTGTGAACATAATAGTTGTCATAAGTTTCTGCTATCTTCTTCCAAGAACCGTTTTCTTTAATATAAACACGGAACTTTGGCGCATCTCCCGTCCAATGCATTTCAACACCGTTGTTTACTGCACCAATGCTGTAAATTTCGGGACAATCCTGATGATTGCCAATAGGCGTACCCTTTGAATCGTAGCCGCTTGTAAAACTCTTGGCATCCTTGCTGATACAACGAACCGTGTAATAAATATCATCAATGCTTAAATCAAATTCCTTTGAAACAACATTCATATCAAGCATAGTCGTGCCTGTTGTATCGGCAAGCTTTGTCCAACCGTTTCTGTCCTTGTAGTACACACGATACTTCTCTGCACCTGCAACCTTGTTCCATGTCAGCTTTACGCCGTCATATGTGACCTCAAGTTTTGAAATTTTCGGTGTGGCAACATACTTTACCGACTTGCCTGTCGGGTTATAACCGCTTGTAAATTTCTTTGCGTCTGATGTAATGCATCTTACAGTATAAGTGTAATTTCTGCCGGATGAAACATCCTTGTCGATATATGAGGTTGAAGTTGTATCAACCATTTTTGTCCAGCCTTTACTGCCTTTGTAGTAAACTCTGTATTTAGTTGCACCGCTTACTTTGCCCCAAGAGATTTTCACACCGCCATTTACATTTTCAAGCTTTGAAATTTCGGGGGCGGCAATATATTTTACAGTTGTCCCCTTTGAATCATAACCGCTTGTAAAGCTCTTTCCGTCAGCAGAAATACATCTTACAGTATAGGTGTAATTCCTGCCCGATGAAACATCCTTGTCGATATATGAGGTTGAAGTTGTATCGACCATTCGTGTCCAACCTTTACGGCCCTTGTAGTAAACTCTGTACTTAGCCGCACCGTTCACTTTGTTCCATGTAAGCTTTACACCGCCGTAAACACTTTCGGCTTTTGAAATTTTCGGAGTTGCCAAGCTTGCCCTTGCAACCTGTGCATACTGCACAGGTGTGTTAAGCGGTTCAACCGCATTTGCAGAAACTGCCGAAACCGCAACCGCAGACATCGACATTACCGCCGCCATAGCTATAGGTAAAAACTTTTTCATATCTATCCCTCGCTTTGTTCAAATTCTACGCATTACAAAATAATTCGTCTATTTTTTTATGCAAGTTAATTGTAACATTAAATTGTTAAAAAAACAATACTTTTCAATACACTTTTTCATTTGTTTTATATTTCAAAATATTTAAAATAGCAAAAAACCGCTCTCAAAAATGAGAACGGTTTTTATTATGTCAAAGCATATGAGCATCAACATAAATTTCATCAAAGCGGGCGGATAATATCCGCCTCTACAGAATTGTTCAAATGGTAGCTATATTACGCTCGGGCATAAATATTTTTTATTTGTCAAATTTCTGTCACCAGAGCGTTGTATAGTACGAATTAACGGTTCAGTCAATTTGGCTAAACCGTTTTTGTTGCGCAATAAAAGGGTTCAGCTTTTTACGGCTGAACCCTTTTGCAGTTAAAACTTATTAATTTTTAAATAATCAATATTTGTCGTAAGAAAAAGCGTTGTATGAATCAAGAAGGTGCTGTTTCTTCTGTGTTTCACTATAATTATTCCAAAGTTTTGGATAGCCGTCAACAGAACAGTAAACAAACTGACTGTACATATGTGCATTTACACAATTACCGAGTACACTCACATTTGTGGCATTATATGCCTGTTTTGTTGTTCTTCCGGTATTATTGTAATAATGGTATTCCAATCCCCGACTTTCAAGAGCCAAATGAGCAGAAGAGTATCCACGAACAACCAAAACTGTGCCGTCATAATTCAATGTATAGTTTTCGCGTTCAAGATAACGGTCAACATTTGAGGTTGACAATTCAACGGCATTAATTATATATTTCTTAGCAGATTTGTCATAGAAATAAGTCAGTTGATTCGGGATATAAGTTCTATAATCATCAAATCCGACTAACGAGAACTTTCCGTCCTTAAAGGTATACACCTTTGCATTCAAATAGTATTCCTTATCTCCTGCTTCCTGTACTATAAGCTCGGGGACACCGTCAAAATCGAGATCGGCAAACTGCACACCAGCCAAAGCAACATTTCCTACCTTGAGTTCAGGTAACCATTCCGATTCATGCTTGAGCAGATAATCTATGTATGCATCTCTTGTTTTATCTGTAGTCTTATACTTAAATGTCACACCTGACGGATTATAGATACTTGTAAATTTCTTGCCGTCCTTAGAAACACATCTTACGGTATAAGTGTAGGTCTGTCCTGCTTTTACGTTTTTATGAGTGTAATAATTATTTGTTGTATCAGCAAGCTTTTTCCACGAACCTTTTTCTTTTACATAAATACGATACTTTGAATTATCTTCGCAAACATCTGTCCATGAAACTGTAATTCCGCCATGCATTGAGTCAACACGAACAATTTCCGGACATTCATTGCCTAAATTCGCCTTAGAACCTTTTGTATCATAACCGCTCTGGAAAACCTTGCCGTTACTTGAAATGCAACGAACAGTATAAATATACTGACCGTTTACGGAATTATCTTTTATGCTTAGTTCTCTTGATACAAGTCCCATATCAAGATAACTGTTACCCGTTGTATCGGCAAGTTTGTTCCAACCGGTAGCATCCTTATAATATACACGATATTTTTCAGCACCTGCAACCTTATTCCACGCAAGCTTGATACCGTCATATGTATATTCTGCCTTTGATATTTTCGGTGTGGCAACATATTTTGCGCTCATTCCCACAGGGTCATAACCGCTCAAATACTTTTTAGCGTCGGAACTGATTGCTCTTACAGTGTATGTATAGGTCTTATTCGGCTGTAAATTTTTATGTGTCACAACACCTGTTTTGCTATCGCATACTTTTGTCCAGCCCTTACCTTCTGTTTTGCAGTACAATCTGTAATTTGTATTTTCTTCAGAATCCCAAATCACCTTAATACCGCCGTTTACAACATTGGTTTCAAGTATTTTAGGAGCTTGAATATATCTGATACTTGAGCCTTTTGGGTTAAATCCACTCTCAAAACTCTTTCCGTCATCACTTATACACCTCACGGTATAAGTATAGGTTCCCATACCAACAGATTTATCAACTATAGAATTAGAAGTCGTATCTGATACTCTGAACCAATCTGACGAATTTTTATGATAAATTCTATACTTTGATGCACCGTTTACTTTGTTCCATGTAATTTTCACACCGCCGTTTACATTTTCAAGCTTTGAAATTTCGGGGGCGGCAATATATTTTACACTTTTGCCCTTTGAATCATAACCGCTTGTAAAGCTCTTTCCGTCAGCAGAAATACATCTTACAGTATAGGTGTAATTCCTGCCCGATGAAACATCCTTGTCGATATATGAGGTTGAAGTTGTATCGACCATTCGTGTCCAACCTTTACGGCCCTTGTAGTAAACTCTGTATTTAGCCGCACCATTCACTTTGTTCCATGTAAGCTTTACACCACCGTAAACGCTTTCGGCTTTTGAAATTTTCGGAGTTGCCAAGCTTGCCCTTGCAACCTGTGCATACTGCACGGGTGTGTTAAGCGGTTCAACCGCATTTGCAGAAACTGCCGAAACCACAACCGCAGACATCGACATTACCGCCGCCATGGCTATAGGTAAAAACTTTTTCATAGTTATCCCTCACTTTGTAAATATTCTACGCATTATTAAGAACTTTTGCTAAATTTTTATGCAAGTTAATTGTAACATTAAATGATATAAAAAGCAATACATCTTGATAAACTATCACAAATTTTTAAGCTAAAATAAATAAACCGTTCACAAAAGCGAGAACGGTTTATTTTATATATTCTGTTGATGTTTTGAATTATTTAAAATAATTTCTGCGTTTTGCAAAAATTACTGCACAACCTGCAAGCATTGCAACAAGAAGAATTACAGCAACGCTGTTCTGTCCTGTCTGTACAGCACCGCTGTTATTCTGTGAATTGTTCGGTGTGTCATTTGTAGCTGTGTCGCTTGTTGAAACAGGCTTAGTTGCCGAAGTTGTATCGGGTACTGTTACAGGTTCGTCAACTGTTGCAACCGAAGTTGTAGGCTCAGTAGGAACAGTTGTATTCGGTTTATTAGATTCCAAACCAAAATTCATTTTTGACAATTCTTCAAGAATACTATCGTCAATAACTCCGCTTTCATAAGCCTCTTTAATTGAGTAAACATTGCCATTCTTATAAAGCATAACATCATCGCCATGGTTGTAATAATAAGTATAGTCACCAATTGTTTGTTCAATCATAACGCCTAAACTCATAAAGGGTATATTTCTAAAACATACTGTTTTATCACTTGTAGAACCAACAATTTCGACATTCAAATATTCAGGTGCTTTGCCATTGTAATATTTATTTATAATTACACGCTTTATTTCTGAAAGGAGAGCTCTATCTTCACCCTTTGGGGTAACATCTATCTTACCCCAAAGATTTCCCCAAACATATAATTCATAGAGCATATCATCATCAATTACACCTGTTTCATAGGCATCTGACAAGGTATATACTTTATTATTCTTGTATAACAAAACGGGACAATCTCTCGGATAAGAAACAGTATAATCACCTATATCGAATTCCACTTCATCTGTCCAGTGTGTAAAACTATCCATAAAATCGAAATACACGCCACCGTCACTGGCTGTACCATATATTCTTACTTCAATAAAATCAGGCTTTTCATCGCCATAATATGTATCTAACATAGCCTGTTTAATATCTGAAATCAAGTCTGGATCAGAAGTTTCATCAGGTGTAGCAGCAAAAGCTGTTGTTACAACCGAAAAGCACATTACAAATGCTATCAATGCAGTTAAAAGTTTTTTCATTTTTATTTCCTCATCTTTTATTTATTCTATCTGTAATAATGGTATACGCAACAGATATTCAATTTACATCATTATACCGCTAAAATATATGTAATGCAATATAGTTGCTAAAAATTCACATAAAATAATCAGCAAAATAAAAACCGCTCTCAATAACGAGAACGGCTTTTATAGGGATTATTTAATTTGTAAATTACTCAAAATGATTTCTGCGTTTTGCAAAAATTACTGCACAACCTGCAAGCATTGCAACAAGAAGAATTACAGCAACGCTGTTCTGTCCTGTCTGTACAGCACCGCTGTTGTTCTGTGAATTGTTCGGTGTGTCATTTGTAGCTGTGTCGCTTGTTGAAACAGGCTTAGTTGCCGAAGTTGCGGCAGGTGATGTAGCAGGTTCATCAGGTGTTGTCGTTGATGTTGTCGGAGCTGTTGTATCAGGCTGTGTCGGATTAAGGACAATACTGAAAGAAATATCATCTTTCCAATCATCAGCAAAGAATGCCAAGTCATCATTATCAATTATGCCCGCATCAAAAGCTTCTTTTAATGTGTAAATTTGACCGTCAGCATAAATATACAACTGTCGCTCGCCTATAAATGTATAGTTTCCGATAACCTCTTTTACAGGACTCTCGGGAATATCAGCACCGGATACATTAAAAGTGAACATTATTCGGTCATCACTTAAATAGATAATTCTCCATATATCAATATCATCTTCCGCCAAATCAGTATAACCTGCATTTTGACACATTTTCAGGGTTAACTGCTTAAGTGTACTTACATCTTTATCAGGAATAATACCAATATTCATTTTTACTAACTCATTGACAATTTTATCATCAATGATTCCGCTCTCATACGCATTTTTAATTGAATAAACACTGTTATTCTTATAGAGCATAACATCGTTTCCGTGTGTATAACTATATGTACAATCACCAAATTTTTCTTCAATTATAACACCAAGTGCAAAGCCGTATTCATGTCTATAATATACTCCGCCGTCACTTGTTCTGCCAACAATATCAATTCTCAAAGTTTCAGGTGATTTGCCGTCAAAACACTCTTCAATAACTTTGTTTTTTATTTCGATAACAAGTGCTGAATCATCGCTTTTCGGAACTATATCCATATGTCCGCAATAGGTCAAGCCCTCAAGTGTATCGTCATCAATAACGCCTGAATTATAAGCATCGGGGATCATATAAACCCTGTTGTTTTTGTACAGTGCCACAGGACAATTTTCAAGGTAAGAAACTATGTAATTGCCTGCCTCGGTGTAAACTCTGTTTGCAGAAGTAGCAAAGCTGTCAGAAAAACTGAAATAAACCTCGTCTTCATCGTCCAAAAGAATTTCGACATTCAGATATTCAGGCTTTTCATCACCATAATATGTATCTAACATAGCCTGTTTAATATTTGAAATCAAGTCTGAATTAGAAGCTTCATCCGGTGTAGCCGCAAAAGCTGTTGTTACAACCGAAAAGCACATTACAAATGCTATCAATGCTGTTAAAAATTTTTTCATTTTTATTTCCTCATCTTTTATTTATTCTATCTGTAATAATGGTATATGCAACAGATATTCAATTTACATCATTATACCGCTAAAATATATGTAATGCAATATAGTTGCTAAAAATTTAGCAAGAATAATTCTGCCCAAATGAAAATGCCACTTTCATAGCGAAAGTGGCATAAATGTTAATTTTAGTTGTCAAATCAAACTGGGTGAACCATATTTTTCTTGTCAAGCTTGTCGCCGTTGATGCCAACCTTGGCATTTCTTCTCTTTTCAAAGAAGTCGAGGGCAACCTTCGGGAACTGTGCATAAGAAAGAACATCCTCAGGCTGTTCAATCCACTGCTCAATCTCGCCACGGAGCTTATCAAGCTCAGGCTTAAGCTGATCTGCAGGACGACCTTTGATAATCTTCTTGTCACCGATAATCTTCTTCTGAAACGCAGGATCAATCGGCATTGGAGTTGTACCATACTCACCGGCAACAAGTCCCTTGAACTCGTTTGTGCACATTGAGTAGCGCTTGCCTGTGATTACATTGAATACAGCCTGTGTGCCGACAATCTGTGATGTCGGAGTAACAAGCGGAGGATAACCTGAATCCTTACGAACACGGGGTACTTCTGCAAGAACTTCGTCAAGCTTGTCTTCCTTACCTGCCTGCTTGAGCTGTGAAAGAAGGTTGGAAAGCATACCGCCGGGAACCTGATAGATAAGAGCGTTAGCGTCTGTTGCGAGCATCTTAGGATCAAGAAGTCCTGACTTGATGTACTTCTCACGGAGAGTCATGAAGTAAGCACGGATGTCAGAGAACTGTTTAAGGTCAAGACCTGTGTCGAACTCTGTGCCTGAAAGAGCGGCAACCATTGACTCTGTAGGTGCGTGTGATGTACCGAGAGCGAGTGGGCTGATTGCTGTGTCAATGCCGTCGGCACCTGCCTCAACACCCTTTAAAAGACACATTGATGCAAGACCTGATGTGTAGTGGGTGTGGAGCTGAAGCGGAAGCTCCGGAACAGCGGCTTTGATAGCCTTTACAAGGCTTTCGGTTCTTGTCGGAGTAAGAAGAGCAGCCATATCCTTGATACAGATTGAATCTGCACCTGCGTCTGCAATTCTCTTAGCATACTCAACATAGTATTCATCTGTGAATACAGGACCTGTTGTGTAGCTGATAGCAACCTGTGCATGACCGCCTTCTTTGTTAGCGGCCTTGATAGCTGTTTTAAGATTCTTGATGTCGTTAAGAGCATCAAAAATACGGATAATGTCAATACCGTTTGCGATTGAACGCTGAACAAGGTACTCAACGCAGTCATCGGCATAGTGACGATAACCGAGCATATTCTGTCCTCTGAAAAGCATCTGGAGCTTTGTGTTAGGGCAATGCTCTCTGATTGTGCGGAGTCTGTCCCACGGATCTTCGTTTAAGAATCTGAGGCATGAGTCATATGTTGCACCGCCCCAGCATTCGAGTGAGTAATAACCGATTTTATCGAGTTTGTCAAGAACAGGGAGCATTTCCTCTGTTGTCATTCTTGTTGCAATGAGTGACTGATGAGCGTCACGCAGAGCAGTTTCGGTAACTCTGATTTTTTTTGCCATTTTACAGCATCCCTTTCTCCGAATTATTGATTAGTTAAGTGTTACGAGAACCTTACCTGAGTCAACTGACTCACCCTTTGCAACATCAACTGTTGCAACTGTGCCGTCCTGCGGAGCCTTAACGGGAGTTTCCATCTTCATAGCCTCGATGAATACGAGGTCATCTCCAGCATTAACAGCCTGTCCTGCCGAAACAACAACATTAACAACTGTACCGGGCATAGGAGCCTTTACAACAACAGAACCCTGAGCGCCTGCGGGAGCTGCCGGCTTTGCTGCAGGAGCGGGAGCGGCTGCCGGAGCAGGAGCGGCTGCTGCGGGAGCTGAAGAGCCGCCGAGTTCTTCAACCTGAACATCATATGCTGTGCCGTTAACTGTAATTCTTAAATTCTTCATTTTTAGTATCCCCTTTTATTTTAACAAGTAATCATTTATCAGATAGTTGAATGCTTCTTTGAAAGTGTTGAAACACGCTTGCCCGAGAGCATATCAAGAGCAGAAATAAGAGTCTGACGGAGCTGAGCTTCTTCAACAATACCGTCAACATAGCCGTTCTGAGCGGCATTGTAAGCAGAAAGATTCTCGTCAGCAAACTTCTGAGCAACCTCAGCCTGCTTATCTGTGGCAACATTCATAACTTCGGGAGCCATAATGAATGCGGCAGCCTCAACATTAACAGGTGAAATAACTGCATCGGGAAGTGCGTAAACAACATCTGCATTAGCGCCTGTGCCTGCAAGAGCAACATAGCCTGAACCGATTGCCTTGCCTGTAACAACAGAAATCTTAACTGTTGTTGCCTCAGCATAAGCGGCTGACGCCTTTGTTGCCGACTTGATTGACTCAAAGCCCGGGCAGTTTACGAATGTTACAACAGGGAGTGAGAAAGCGTCGCAGAAACGAACAAACTTTGTTACCTTGTTTGCAGACTTGCAACCAAGCTCCTTGCCCTTTGTAACAACAATACCTACAACCTGACCGCCGAGTCTTGCAAAACGAACATTTGCTTCCTTGCCGTAATCATTGAAGAGCTTTACAATGCTGTTGCCGTCAACTGTTCTGCTGACTACACAACCGCAACCGTCCTCTGCCGGAGCTTCTTCAAATGACTGAGGAGCCATTGTGAGGTTATTTGACGGAAGATAAAGGATAAGTTCCTTTGCAGCCTTGATTGCCTTGTCTGCATCGTCACAAACGATTGAGGCAATACCGTTTTCAGCATTGTAAGCGGCATCGGAATGCTTACCTGTTACCGAAAGTGAAAGCTGTGCGTCTTTGCTCATGATAACGATGTCTGCGCTTGCGGCGTTAAGAGCGTTTGTTCCGAGGCAAGTGCCGAGAACAACCGAGATCTGCGGTACAACACCGGAAAGTGACGCAGCCGCATTGAGAACATCACCGCAACCTGCGAGAAGCTCTGTACCCTGATTAAGTCTGCCGCCAACGCTGTCATAGAAACCTACAACAGGAGCGCCTGTCTTGAGTGCAAGACCATACAGCTTTTTAAGCTTGGCAGCCTGTGCCTTACTCATAGCACCGCCGCAAATGTCGCTGTTCTGTGCAAACGCATAAACAGGCATACCTTCTACTGTTCCAAAGCCTGCAACAACCTCGGCAAAACCTTCACCGGATTTTGCAAAGGCATCAATTTCACAAAAGCTGTCTGCATCAAAAAACGCCGTAATTGTCTTATAAGCGGAAGTTGCGGCAATTTCAGCCTTTGCCTGATTGATCTTTTCAATACTCATCTTAAAATCCTCCAATACCATGTATTGAATATGCACGAAAACTGAGCGTGCATACTAATTTTCTACACATACATTATACTCTATAATCTTCAAAAGTACAAGAAAAACACGCTGTACTATTTCAATTTTGAACACATTTAATAGTTATTACACCAAAACCGTAAATTTATTGTCAAATTAACGAATAGTTTTATTGACCGTTTCAGAAAGAAGTATTTTTCAAAAACAGAAAATTAAAGCTGTTTGCCGTTTAAAAACGGGTTTGCAAGCAGTTTTTTTAACCTCTTGTTCGGTCAAATCTCTCCAGTCGCCCTGTTTGAGCATACCCATTTTTACTCCGCCGATCTGGGTGCGTTTGAGTCTTGCAACCTCAAGCCCGACAGCCTCGCACATTCTTCTGATTTCACGGTTCTTACCCTCGTGAAGAATCATTTCAAGAACTACTCTGCCCTGCTCCTTGTGAATTACATGGACATATGCAGGAGCGGTTTTTCTGCCGTCAAGCTCAACGCCTGTTTCAAGCTTTACAAGCTGATCCTCGTCAATTGACGGTCGAACGGTTACTCTGTAAATCTTGTAAACATTGTTTTTCGGGTGCATAACCTTGTTTGCAAAGTCACCGTCATTTGTAAAAACAAGCATACCCTCGCTGTCTTTGTCAAGTCTGCCTATCGGATAAACTCGCTCGCCGACATTCTCAACAAGCTGTGCAACACACTTTCTTCCACGCTCATCATTCATTGTGGTAATGAATCCACGGGGCTTGTTGAGCATAATATATCGGTAATTACCGCCCTTCGGCACAACAATCCTCTTGCCTCTTACAAACACCTTGTCTGTAGGAAGAACCTTATCGCCGAGAATTGCGGTTTTGCCGTTCACCTTGACATGACCGCCGAGAATAAGCTCCTCGGCCTTTCGCCTTGACGCAATACCGCATTGCGCTATGAATTTCTGAAGTCTTATAGGTTCAATTTTAGCCATATGTAAATTCCTTTTTATTAAAATTTTCTGTATGTTTAAGCTGTCACGAAAACAGATTTCCTATTGCCGAAAATATTGACACACTCTTTTTATCCGATTTAATCATTTCGCCTGCAACAATGTTGCATTTATAAAGCAGCTTTCCGCCGAGTGTGTATTCAATTCTGCCGACCGATTCGTTCTTTTCAATCGGAGCATACAAAAAGCTGTCTATATAGATTTTCTTCTTGATTTTATCGCAGTCCTCACGCTTTAAAACGATTGTGTTGTTCTTCTCACCTGTAACCGTTACGCTGTCCTTATCACCACCCACGCACGGAATATCGGCACAAAAGTCAGCATCCTTGCAGTCAACTCCCCCTGTACTTTTCAAAAGCGTAATCATAAAGAAAAATATGGTCATTCCAATCGTTGCGGTCATTCAGAGTGACGCACACAAGCGTTACACCGTCTTTTTTTGCAGAGGAAACAAGGCACCGCCCTGCCACCGTTGTATAGCCTGTTTTTCCGCCTGTGCAGTAGGGATAAAGCGACAAAAGCCTGTTATGATTTGCATATGCGGTTTTCTTTGATTTCGGTTCAAGAAATTCAACGGTCACGCTCTTCTTAGCCGTAAGATTTGCAAAATCGTCATTTTCAAGTGCATATGACATAAGCAGAGCCATATCCTTTGCACTTGAGTAATGGTTGTCATCGTCAAGTCCGCTCGGCGTTACAAAATTGGTATTCGTCATACCGATTTGCTTTGCCTTTTCATTCATTCGTTGTGAAAACTTTTCGGGACTGCCCGAAATCGTATATGCCGCCGCATTCGCCGCATCATTACCTGACGCCATCATCATTCCTGACGCAAGGTCCGAAAGTCGGACTTTTTCACCGACTTTAAGATACATCGAACTGCCCTCGGCAACCATTTCCTGTTTGAAGGTTACTTCGCTGTTACAGGATGCCGCCTCCTCAAGCGTTATGAGCGAGGTCATAATCTTTGTGGTACTCGCAGGTTTCATCTTTTCATCTGCATTTTTTGAGCAGATGACCGTGTTGTTATCGGGACAATAAAGAACAAATGCCTGTGCAGAAGTTGTTGGAGGAGTATCCTCCGCAGTTTTTGCGCCAATAAGCACAAACGGCATAACAAAGCACACCGCAAGCGAGATTATTTTTTTCATAAGGACACCCCCTGCATAAATCTATGCCGAGGGGTGCTGCAATATTACGAATCAGCCGTCAATATCGTCCTGTGTGATTTCGGAAAAATCGTCTGCGGATTCGCTCTTATCCTTTTTGAAAACTCCCTTTACTTTAAGAACATCGGGAATCATATTAACGAGCTTGTCGGCTGTACCTTCTTCCCTGTCAACGGAAACAAGCCTTACATCGCCCTGATAAACGGTAAGAAATGCAACAGGCTGAATTGTCACACCTGCACCGCTGCCGCCGCCAAAGCAGTCTTTGTTTTCCTTTTTGGTAGGCAGATCCGAACCGCCTGCCGCAAAGCCGTAGCTTACCTTTGAAACAGGAATGATAAGTGTGCCGTCAGGCGAAGTTATAGGCTCGCCGATAATAGTATTGACATCAATCATTTCCTTGATCTTTTCCATTGTGGTATCCATTAAACTGCCGATAGGATGTTCCATAGCCATTCTCCTTTTTCAACAATATTTATATCAATCATTTTTAACTTCTGCAAGAAGTTTAATCCCCTTGATTCCGTGCTTAACGGCAAGACCGATAAGTCGGAATGCGAAAATTCTTGCGGCAAAGTCAAAGTTAATTTCAGTTTCTGCTTTTTCCGAAAAATTCGGATTTATGTCAACTCCGTAGCCTTTGCATTTTACAACACGGACAATTGTGCCTACTGCCGGATAAACAACGGCACAGTATTTGCCGTATTTTATAGCCGTGTCAGCCGCATCGTCACCTGCAACGCTGATACTCAGCGACAATTTTTTAACCAGTATGTGGCTGAAAAAGTCCTGCAATGCAGATACTGCAAGCTCTGCAACTTTTTTTATCAGGTTCAAAAGCCACTCAATACCGTATTTTTTTATAAGGCTCGGCTTTTTTTCTGTTGCTTTTTTAGGTTGTTCGGTTTTCTGAGTTTGTTTTTTTGCTTTTTTCTTCTTCTTTTCCTTTTTGGGTTTTGCCGGCACAAGCTGAAGCTTTACAAATCCGATATACACGGCACACCAAAACTCCTCTTTATATGATGCACGCAAAGTAATCGGAATAAACATCACAAGCGCAATAAACAGCACAATTCCGAGTAGGATATATAGCCAAAGCAAAGGGAATTCCCCCTAAATTTTACTGCCTGTCAACAGGCTGATCGGCAAGCAAATCAATCTGCTCATTGCCGTTTTCAGTCTTTTCCTGTTCTTCACCGTTTTCTTCGGACTCCTTGTCCTCATCACCCTCGGGGAGCGGAGGAAGTTCGTCAAGACTTGAAATGTTAAAGCAACGCAAAAAGTTTTCGGTTGTGCCGTAAAGCAACGGTCTGCCGGGTAGCTCAAGTCTGCCCTTTTCTTCAACAAGTCCCTTTGTTGTCAAACTGCCGATTACACCACTGCAGTCAACACCACGCACCTGCTCAACAAAAGCCTTTGTAACAGGCTGATTGTACGCAACAACTGCAAGAACCTCAAGAGCCGCCTGTGAAAGCGGAGTGTTTCTTCTCAAATCCATAACGGTACGAATCTGCGGAGCAAATTCCTTTTTTGAAACCATCTGACAGGAATTGTCAAGCAATATTATAGTTATGCCCCGTCCTGACGCTTCATAATCATCAATCAGTGCAGAAATATGCTCTTTAACCTTTTTTTCGGAAATTTCAAGTGCCTGCGCTATTCGGGAAAATTCAACCGACGCACCGTTTGCGAACAAAATCGCCTCAATCGCACCACGAATATTTTCAACAGCCATTACTGCACCTCCTCATTTTCATTGTTTTCGTCCTCGTCAACCTGTGGCAAAGGCATTGCGTTTTTATCCTCAATCATATGAACAACGGCATTTTCACCGCTGCCCTCAATTCTGATACGCTTGCCCTTTACCAACTCCAGCGTTGCAAGAAATGTTGCCACAAGGTCGCTTTTGCCCTCGCACACCTCAAAAATTTCGTGATATTCAAGCCTTTTGCCGTGCCAGAGCCTTCTCATAAGATGGATAATCTTACTGTTTACCGACACGATTTTATGCGACACAATGCCCGAAAATGCGTCTTTTGACGGTGGAAGCTTACGCTTGCCTCGTCCGACTGCGCTGACATATGCCTTTGCGATATCCTCACTCGGATGAATTCGGTTGTAAGTCAAGTCAAATTCAACGGGAGAAGCCTCTCTGTAAAAGCTGTCAAAGTCATAAATATCGCCCAGCTTTGCCGCCATTTCACGGCAGACTGCATATTCAAGAAGCTGTCCCGAAAGTTCTTTCTTGAGTTCTTCAGCCTCTTCCTCATATTTTGGCAGGAGCATTACAGACTTGATATAAACAAGCCTTGACGCCATTGTCAGAAATTCCGATGCGATATCCATCTGATTTTCCTGCATCATATTAATCTGCTCCATGTACTGGTCGAGCAATTCGGAAATGCTGATGTCATAAATATCTATTTTGTTTTTAGAAATCAGCGTCAGCAAAAGGTCAAGAGGACCTTCAAATGCCGACAGCTTATATTGAAGTTGTTGTGTTTCCATAAATAAGTTTCAGTTATGATTTGATGTTACGAATGATTTTGAAATCAACCGACAAACGGCATATACGGCAGGCTTGCAAGCCAGCTGATGAAGTTAAGAATCTGATTGCTGAGCCAGTTAATCGGCGTGTTGAGAACTCCTACATAAAGGAGAACAAAAAGACCGATAAAAAAGTACATCTGATATCTGTAAAAGAACTCAACAGCCTTGTCGGGTAAAAATACGAACAGAACCTTTGAGCCGTCAAGCGGCGGAATCGGAATGAGGTTGAACACAGCAAGTCCGACATTGCACGAAATATAGAAACTTAAAAACTGAACAATGTAATCGCCTATTGTTGAAAGCGGAAAAGCACCCGTAAAAAGGATAATCGGATAGTAAATGAGGAGTCCTGCCAATGCGGCAACGATATTCGCAATCGGACCCATAATTGCGGTGATTGCCATACCGACCTTTGGATTTTTAAAATTTCTCGGATCAATCGGAACAGGCTTTGCCCAACCGAATCCGAACAAAAGCATACACAAAGCACCCATAGGGTCAATGTGGCTGAGCGGATTAATCGAAAGTCTGCCTCTGCCCTTTACCGCCTTATCACCGAGAAGTGACGCAGTAAAAGCGTGCGCCCATTCATGGAACGGGAGAATTAAAAATATAATAACGAGTACAGCCAATATTTCGGCAATTACCGAGCCGAAATCAAGGTTACCGTTTCTGATGCCGTTAAGTAATAATGAGAGCATAAGAGCCTCCTGAAATCTGAATTTTTAGGTAACAATCGTGTAACTATATTTATTCCTAATTATATAATATATCGTCAAAAATTACAAGAGCAAAAAACAAGTTAAGAAATTTTCAAAAAACACTTGCATTTTCTCTCATTTTCTGTTATTATAACAAAGTTAGAAATAGAATTAGTTTTCTTTAAGGAGGTGCAGACGCATGGCAAAATGTGAATTCTGCGGTAAGGATGTAAAGTTCGGTATTAAGGTATCTCACTCACACAGAAGATCAAACAGAACATGGAAGCCCAACGTACAGCGTGTTAAGGCTATTGTTGACGGTTCACCAAAGCGTGTATATGCTTGCACCCGTTGTTTGCGTTCAGGTAAGGTTACCAGAGCTAACTGATTTTACAGATTACGAAACAGCTCCACTATTTACGGTGGAGCTGTTTTTTTGTATTTTTATCAAAATTTTAAACCTCAATCACATCACAGAAAGAGGGCTGACCTTTGTTTGGTCAGCCCTCTTAATTATTAGTCTTTATCAGCCGTTAAAGGATTTCCTCTTTCTTACGAAGAACGAACATTACACAAGTTGAGCCGATGAGGAGTGTAAGAATTACAACAGCCAGAGGAGCTTCACCTGTCTGGACAACGCCGTCATTGCCGCCGCTGTTATCAGATGTATCGGGAGTGTCGGATGTTGAATTGATTTTCTCTGTTACAGATGTTGCATCCTGTGAAGTTACAGGAGCAATTGTAACCTTAGTTGATTCCTGCGTTTCCTCTGTAGCCTTAGTAGCCTCAGTAGATGACTCTGCGGTCGAAGGCTCGGCAGTCGTGTCTAATGTTGTAGATTCCTCGGTTGTAGGCTCGGCTGTTGTCGGTTCTGCATAGGTTGAAGGAGTAAGCTCAGTTGAAAGACCATTTTTTGCTGCCACAGCAACAGGATCTTTCTTAACTACTTCTTTATCAACAAGAATAACTTCTTTTGAACCGTCAGTCATTTCTGTGTCCGGATTTACTTCCGAAACACGAAGCACCTCAACAACAAGGTCAACCGTCGTCGAAACCGGTGCAACCTTTGAAATGTCATTAACATCAAAAACAACTGTTGCAAAAAGCGTCTTTTCGCTAAAGTCATAAAGACCGAGATTACTTGCACCGAATCTTACATAACCAACGCCTTCCGACTTATTCTTGAAGTTTACATATACACCTCTGCCGTCCATTGTCGGGCAAACCGACTTAGCAGTATTCACATCAGCAACCGAAAGGATTGAAGGGTCATAAGAAATGTGCCACTGCGTGTCGAGCACATTCTTTGGAGACTGCATAATATATGTAACCGTTACCTGATTTGTAACTGCATTATACTTTGCACTTGCCATTGGGAAGTAATTTGATGTTGCATTTACTGTGAGAGCAAGCGAAGATTCAGCAGACGATGTTGTACCCTCTGTTGCAACGGGAGCATCAGTTGCAGACTCGGTTGTTTCCGATTCTGTTACAACCTCTGTTGTTGATTCGGCAGTTGTTTCCTCACCCGATGGATTGTACTCTGTCGGGAACACACCGTCTTTGCCGTAATAATCGCCGGCCTTGAGGTCTGCCTTTTTAGGAACATTGCCGTATTCACCGTTACCGTAGTAGTAGAACCACTCACCGGTAAAAATCAATTCATCCTTATCGTTCTCGGAAGTAAATTCAGGATTGATAATATAAATCATATTGTCAAAGCTTTCAACACCGTTGGGATAATAATCGACTCGCCTTTATCATAACCCTTAAAATTAATATCGGTTGTTCGATAAGCAAGTTTATATTCAGGATTTGTCGGATCGTCTGTACCCTTAAGAGCGTTGTTCCAGATTACTTTATCAACATCGGTCGGTACATCAGAACAGTAAACATTTTTGATATCAGCATTGCGAGCTGAATAACCCGGCCACGCTGAAGGAGTATCCGAACCGTTTTCCCAATAAACACCTGCATCAGATGTATATTTGTTTTCCCAGTCATCAGGCTTACAGAAATATATATGGTAGGTTTCAGTGCCCTCAGAAGGCACATAACTGCCTTCATCGTCCGTATCGGCAGAAACGCTTATTGCAGCAACCACTATCATTGCCGCTGTGAGCATAACAGCCAATAAAAGACTGATAACTTTTTTGGACATTTGTATTTCCTCCTTATGAATTTCCGACACCATACTTGCATCTGTATGCTTATTATAGTATAAAACGCAGTAAAAATCAAGTGTTACAGGGAATTTTGAGCCTTAATCTCAATGTAATAACAACCAAATTTTTGTGTTAAATTCCACCAAGTTTGCATTTTACGGAATTTTGGCATATTTTCAACCGTAATTTCCGCTTATTCAGTCATACATAAGAGAACAAATAATAAACAGTAATGCAAAAATGCCCTCCAAAGCGGAGGGCATCAAATAATTATGTATAATTATTTAAGATTATTCAAATCTCTTGCGTGTGTAAAGAACTGCACCGCCTGCAACGAGGAGAATTGCGAGAACTGCAGCTGCTGTTGTAGCACCTGTCTGAACTGCGCTGTTGTCTGTGCTATTTGCTGTGTCAGCAGTTGAAACTGCGTTTGCAGAAGATGTTGGGTTCTGACCTGCAGTAGGAACTGTGTTCTTTGTAGGATCTGTGTTGTTGTTATTTGACGGAGTTGTTGTTGTAGGCTGATCAGGTGTAGCAGGTTTTGCATTCTTGTCTACTGTCTGAACAAGACCTGCTTCCTTAGCCATATCATAGTTAGGAAGTGAACCGTACTCGTACTTGCCTGTTTCTTCGTTAAGACCATAGTAGAAGTAGAACTCACCGGCATATGTTTCCTTACCTGTGACACTTACAGAAGTGTTGCTAGGGTCTATAACATAAATCATGTTGGTGAGGTACATTGAGATACCCCAGTCAGGATCCTCAAAGAAGTTGTCAGCAAATTTACCGAGGAATGTCTTGTCATCACCGTCAAATGCTTCCTGAGCCTTTGCCCAGAATTCGCCGTCAAGCAAATTGTCATAATATTCATTGTCGCCTTCCGAATAGTACTGACAAGAAACATCGGCAGTCTGCTTAGCAGCCTTAAACTGATCCTCACTAAACTCGTAAGTTACTTTACCTGTTGCGGCATCTTCTGTCCTTTGACCGCCGTTAAGGTAGTTGTTGAAATCAAGATTAGGAACATCTGTAGGAAGGTCAAGATAGAAGATGTTATTTTCAGCATTTTCAACCTGCATCTTATAACCCGGCCAAGCAACACCTACTGACGTACCGTCAAGAGAGCTACCTGCGTCTGAACCGTTCCACCAGTATGCACCTGCATCATGAGCATTGTACTTTTCACTCTTCCATGACTCAGGCATAAGGAAGTAAACTTTGTGTGTTTCTTTTACGCCCTCACTTGGGACATAACGACCGTCTGTATCAATAGCTGCGGAAACGCCGATTACACCTACAAGAGCAAGTGAAAGAACGAGAGCGCATGACACTATGATACTAATAAGTTTTTTTGACATTTGAATCTCCTCCAAAAAAATTTCCGATTTCTATCGGTATGGAATCATTATATAACAAAATTTTCAAAATTGCAATCTTTTTCAAAAAGCTTAAAACAAAAAACACAAAACTTGCAATCGCAATTTTGTGTATTTAGCTTGTATTATAAAAAATTTTCCTATAAAAGATATTTATCTGTTTTATTTATCCGCATCTGCGTCGTCCGACATTGCATTATTGTCCGCCACTTTGTTCTTTTTTTCGTCCTTTTTCTTTACGAAAATAATTGCACCTGCGGCAATCAAAACAACAACAATTGCAATTATAATAATTAATGTCGTATTTGAACCTGAACCGTTTGCAGAACTCTCAACAACCTTTGTAACATCTACAACCTGACTATTCTGCTGAGTTGAGATGTACTTTTTCTCAACAACTACCGACTTATGGTCGTCTTTGTTAGGTGAGTTTTCCTCGCCCATTCCGTCAATGTAGTTTACAAAATCGCCCTGAATTTTTTCGGAATTTGCCGTATCATTATTTACTATCGGAACGGCACTATCCTCTACCTCTTTACCGTTCACCCAAAGCTTGCAGGTGATTTTATATGATTTGAGATATGTCATATCATCGCCGTACATATCCGAGATGAAATATGAAAGATCGGTTTTGCCTCCCTTTAGTACCTTGAATTCAGCAGAAACAAGAGCCTTGTCACCGTTAAGCTTTTTACGGGATTCTGAACATCTGTCCATGTAAAGGTGTAAAAATTCTTAAGTTTAGGGTTGCCAATCGCATTTTTAAAGCTTTCACAGTTTATTGAATCGGCATTCAACTTCAAATATTCATCGTTGTAAAAGAAACTCATTGCAGCTCCGATTACTTCTTCTTTTGTATCGGTCATATAAATAGCATACTTTACCGTATCGCCGACTTTAGCTGTTACAGAATCCTTTTCATCTGTTGAAATGCTGATTGTAAGGTCATCCTCGGCAGCACTTGCAGGAATACAGAATGCTGACACGGTAAGTACAGCCACGAAGAGAATTGAAAGCATATTTTTGATTTTTTTAGACATTTTTTTCATTCCTTTAGTTTGATATCCCTATTATATATCATTAAGACTAAAATTTCAATCAATAATTTAACAATTCTCGGTGAAATTTATGTGAAAAGTAAATTAATTGCAGATTCACCTTTAAAGAAATGATATTTTGGAATTATAATTCAAACTGATTTTCACAACATTACGATATAAAAAAACGCCCCTCGGAAAACCGAGAGGCGAAAAATTATTTTTTTAATCTGTCAACGCCGTTAACAGTCTTACAATAGGAAATTCAATTACTTATTGAATCTCTTTCTTGTGAAGTAAACAACACCTGTTGCAGAAACAAGAGCTAAGAGGATAACTACTGCCATAGAAGCATTACCTGTCTGTACTGCGTTGCTGCTTGTGCCGTTAGCCGGTGTGTCAGAAGTAGCTGTGTCAGCTGTTGACTGACCCTTTGTTGCAGCCTGTGTAGCAGATGTAGCATCAGGTGTAGTAGGAGCTACTGTAGCCGGAGCATCTGTTGCAGGAGCATCTGTAGGCTCTGTTGCAGGCTCTACTGTTGTAGGCTCTGTTGTAGGAGCGTCTGTAGGCTCTGTAGCAGGCTCTGTTGTAGCAGGCTCTGTTGTAGCAGGCTCTGTTGTAGCAGGCTCTGTTGTTGTAGGCTCTGTTGTTGTAGGCTCAACATATGCCTCAACCTTAGCGTCTGAGTTAATGTGATCAAAGAGATCATTAGCCATGTCGCCGTTAACTACTGCTTCATATTCTGAATCAGCATCAACTGTGCCTGTTGCAGGATTGAGCTTACCAAGTGTAAGATCAACTACATTGAGGTCAACATTTGTTGTACCTGTACCGTTAACTGTGAACACAGCCTCAACAAGCTTCTTGCCGCCTGCAAAATCATAAAGTGCAAGGTTTGAAGCATTGCCTGAAACATCATCCATATTTACCATGCCATCAGCGATTTCAGGCATTGTAAGTGAATCAAGTGTAAGGAGGTTCTTATCATATGCAAGAGCCCACTGTACTTCTTCAAGCTGTGCGTCCTTAGTGTCAAGGAGATAGTAAACTGATACCTTGTCGCCTACATTAAATGTGCCTGAACCGTTAGCCTGGCAAATATTAGATGTAGCGTTGATTGTTAAATTATCAACTGCAGGAGTTGAAGGCTCAACCTTAACAGTAGCCTTAGCGCCTAAACGTGTTGAATAATCAAAGTTTGTAAAGTCGAGTGTGATTGTTACATCAACGAGTGAATCTTCTTCAAAACCTGCAGAAACTGTGTCAAGAAGCATATTCTCACCATTGAATGTAAGGTCAAATTCTTCGCCTATAGGAGCTGCGCTCTGCTCGGGAAGACCCCAGTTAGCTGCCCAACTATCGTTTACAGCAAACTTGAACTGATAAGCATCGTCTGCAGATTCAATATTTTCATACTTAATCTGATATACCTTGTCAGCAATCTGAGTCATGTGGTTAACTTCAGCGTCAACACCCCATGCTACACCGTTGAGCCAGTTGTCTTCACCGTTACCAACAACTGTAATGGTGTTAACTTTAAGGTCTGTTACCATTTTAACGCCGTCACCTGTTACAGTAATCTTGTTTGTAGCAGGATCGAATGTTACAGTAACATCACAAGCTGTTTCTACATCGAAAGTTACATTGTTATCTGTACCGTCAAGACCGATCCACTTCTGCTCGTCGCCTGTGTTTGCAACAACCTTGAGCTGATAGCTTTCACCTGCAGGAACAGCAGAGAATGTCTTTGTGAATACGCTGCCGTCAGCTGTCATAACATTTTCGGGAGCTGCGTCAGGTGTACCAACCCATTCGTAGCCTGTAAGATTTGTTGTACCGGCAGAACTACATATGTAGTATCGGCAAAGCAGGAGCTGTTGTAGGCTCTTCTGTTGTAGGCTCTGTTGTAGTAGGCTCTTCTGTTGAAGGCTCAACCTTAACAGTAGCCTTAGCACCTGAGCGTGACGGATAATCAAACTTAGTAAGATCAAGTGTGATTGTTACATCAACGAGTGAATCTTCTTCAAAACCTGCAGAAACTGTGTTAAGAAGCATATTCTGACCATTGAATGCAAGGTCAAATTCTTCGCCTATAGGAGTTGCGCTCTGCTCGGGAAGACCCCAGCTAGCTGCCCAATCATCGTTTGCAGCAAACTTGAACTGATAAGCATCGTCTGCAGATTCAATATTTTCATACTTAATCTGATATACCTTGTCAGAAACCTGAGTCATGTGGTTAACTTCAGCGTCAACACCCCATGCTACACCGTTGAGCCAGTTGTCTTCACCGTTACCAACAACTGTAATGCTGTTAACTTCAAGGTCTGTTACCATTTTAACGCCGTCACCTGTTACAGTAATCTTGTTTGTAGCAGGATCGAATGTTACAGTAACATCACAAGCTGTTTCTACATCGAAAGTTACATTGTTATCTGTACCGTCAAGACCGATCCACTTCTGCTCGTCGCCTGTGTTTGCAACAACCTTGAGCTGATAGTTTTTACCTGCAGGAACAGCAGAGAATGTCTTTGTGAATACGCTACCGTCAGCTGTCATAACATTTTCAGGAGCTGCAAAGAGGTGTACCAACCCATTCATAGCCTGTAAGATTTGTTGTACCGGCAAACTACATATGTAGTATCGGCAAAGCAGGAGCTGTTGTAGGCTCTTCTGTTGTAGGCTCGTCTGAACCGTCAGGATCTGTTACAGTATTATTAGCTACAACATACTTATCAAATACTTCCTGATCAACGATTGACTTGTCAGCAACCGAAACTTCTTCATCGCCGATTTCCATGTCTGTTGCAGGATCAACCTTTGAAAGACGAAGTACCTGTACATCAAGATTAACAGTAGTTGCTGTAGCCTCAGGATCAATTACTTCAAACTCAGCAGAAGCAAATACGATTTCCTTTGATGTTGTGTCATAAAGGCTGAGTGTATTACCGTTAGCTTTAATTACACCCGGAAGAGCATTCCAAACATAACTACCAATCTTTGGATATTCAAATGATTTAGCTCTGGTCGTGTTAGCTGTTGGCTTGAGTACATTTGCATCGTAGTTCATATCCCACTGGAAGTCCAACATGTCCTTATCCTTAGACTGGAACATGTATGTAACCTTTACAGTCTTCTTATCTGCGCTGAGAGTAACCTTCTTCTCAGGGAAGAGGTTTGAAGTAGCTGTAACTGTGAGACCCTTTGCAGGAGCTGCAGTTGTAGGCTCTACTGTTGTAGGCTCTGCTACTGTTGTAGGCTCTACTGTTGTGGGCTCTGCTACTGTTGTAGGCTCTACTGTTGTAGGCTCTGCTACTGTTGTAGGCTCTGCATCAGTAACGATGTCAACCTTACCCTTTGCACCCTGCTTTGTAGCATAGTTAAAGTTTGAAAGGTCAAGTGTAAGAACGATGTCATAACCGTCTTCGTAACCAGCTGCATCTGTATCAATGATCATGTTCTGACCGTTGTATGTAAGGTCAAACCACTCATTGAGAGGAGCTGTGCCCTGCTCAGGAAGGCCCCAGTTATCTGCCCATGAACCGTTGGCAGCAAACTTGAACTGATAGTTCTCATAAGCGTCAAGGCTCTCAAACTTAATCTGGTAAACCTTTGAACCCTCAGATGTTTCTGTCATGTAGTTAGCTTCAGCATCTACCTTCCAGTCCTTACCGTTGAGCCATGCATCTTCACCGTTACCAACGACTGTAATGTGGTCAACAACAAGTTCTTTCGGAATTACAACACCTTCACCTGTTGCAGTGATTTCATTTGTTGTAGGGTTGTAAGTTACTGTTACATCACATTCCTTTGTAACATTGAATGTGAAGTTGTCATTGCCGAAGTATCGCCTACACCAATCCACTCTGTATCGTTTTTAACGACCTTGAACTGGTAGCCGTTGCCGACTGCTACGTTGGTAAATACTTTTTCGTAGTTACCGTCGCCGTTTTCTGTCATTACATTATCTCCGCAAGTTGCTTCAGTCTCAGCCCACTTGTAACCTGTGAGTTCTTCACAACCGGATACGAAATATGAATCGCCGGCAGCAGAAACGCTCACTACAGTTGCAACGAGTGATGTCACAACAAGCATCATAGACAGTAAAAGGCTAAGTGCTTTTTTGAGCATTTTCTTTTCCTCCTTATGTGATAATGCTTCTATAAGCAGTTTAATTATACAACAATCAACCACCAAAAGTCAATGCTAAAAACTCTTGCCGGCTGATTATTTGACAAAATATTGTTTTTTTGTAGGAATGCACAAATAAAATATCATTTATTTGTTATTTGTAACCATTCACATTGTGAGATTGCCAGTTCCAACTGTCACGGCACATATCCTCAAGACTTTTCTCGGCAATCCATCCAAGTACTTTTTTGGCTTTTGTTGCGTCGGCAAAGCATTCTGCAATGTCGCCTGCTCGGCGTGGCTTTATAACATAAGGAATTTCAATCGAATTTGCCTTTTCAAAAGCCTTTACAATATCAAGAACGCTGTAGCCCACACCTGTTCCGAGATTAAAAATCTCGGTTCCCTTGTGCTCTGCGGAATATTCAATAGCCTTTACATGACCTTTTGCAAGGTCAACAACATGGATATAGTCACGCACACCCGTGCCGTCATGCGTAGGGTAATCGTTGCCAAAAACACCGAGACACTTGAGTCTGCCGGCGGCAACCTGTGTTATGTACGGCATAAGGTTATTCGGGATTCCGTTAGGATCTTCACCGATTCTGCCGCTTTCGTGAGCGCCGATCGGGTTAAAGTAACGAAGAAGAACAACAGACATATCGGGATTTGCGTTTGCGGTGTCTGTAAGAATTTGTTCCATCATAAACTTTGTCCAGCCATACGGATTTGTAGGAGAACCCTTTGGCATTGTTTCAACAAGCGGAACAGTTTCCGGAGTACCGTAAACCGTGGCACTTGAGCTGAAAATAAAGTTATTTACACCGTGTTTTTTCATCACCTCAAGCAGTGTAAGCGTTGAATCAATGTTGTTACGGTAATATTCAACAGGCTTCTCACAGCTTTCACCTACTGCTTTAAGACCTGCAAAGTGAATTACCGCATCAATCTTATTCTCCGAAAAAATCTTTTCAACGGCATCTCTGTCACATACATCGGCCTCATAGAGCGGAATTTTTCTGCCTGTCAGTTCTTCAACTCTTTCAACCGCAACGGGACAGCTGTTTGAAAAATTATCTGCAATTACAACATTGTGACCTGCGTTGATAAGTTCAACACAAGTATGCGAGCCGATATATCCGGCGCCGCCTGCAAGCAAAACATTCATTTTAAAATTCCTTTCTTAACATCAGCATTTTTCAGGCTCGGGATAGTCAACACCGAAGGTTTCGGCTGTAACCTTTGCCATAATCTGAGGATCAAGAGGCTTGTCGGAATAGTCTGTGTCACACTCTGCGATTTCATTGACAACATCCATACCCTCAATTACCTTGCCGAATGCGGCATACTGACCGTCAAGATGCGGAGCGTTTTTGTGCATAATGAAGAACTGCGAGCCTGCTGAGTCGGGCATCATTGAACGAGCCATTGAGAGAACACCCTCTGTATGCTTGAGATTGTTTTCAAAGCCGTTCACGGCAAATTCGCCCTTGATTGAATATCCGGGACCGCCCATACCCGTGCCTTCGGGGCAACCGCCCTGAATCATGAAACCGTAGATTACACGGTGAAATGTAAGGCCGTCATAGTAACCCTTGTTTACAAGGCTGAGAAAATTATTTACAGTATTCGGAGCAATTTCAGGATAAAGCTCCGCTTTGATTGTTTTTCCGTTTTCCATTTCAAAAGTAACAATAGGATTGCTCATTTTAAATCGTCCTTTCGGTTTATTAACACTATTTTAGTATATTCTTGATAAAATAGCAAGTGTTTTAGTGATTATTTGCGAATAAATCAGCCTTTTTCAATGCTCATTGTAGCAAAAGCATTGAGGTCTGTTCCTGCAATATTTCCGCTGAGAAGCTCGTAATATCCCTGTGAACCGACCATGGCGGCATTATCACCGCAAAGAGATTTTTCGGGCATATACATTTCCCAATCACGCTTTTTACACTCTTCTGCAAGGGTTCTTCTGAGAAGTGAATTTGCCGAAACACCGCCTGCGATTACAAGCTTTTTCTGTCCCAAGTCTTCAGCCGCCTTGATAAAGTTTGTAACAAGGCAATCGACAACGGCATAGCGGAATGATGCACAGACATCGGCTTTGTTAAGCTCAACACCCTTTTGTGCCGATTGTGAATGAGATTGATTACGGCTGTTTTAAGTCCCGAAAAGCTGAAATCATACGGCGCATCGTGAACTGCGGGACGAGGAAGCTTGAATGCAAACGGATTGCCGTTTTCAGCAACTCTGTCCATTTCAATTCCGCCCGGATACGGCATTCCCATTGTCCTTGCGGCTTTGTCAAAAGCCTCGCCTGCGGCATCATCACGGGTTTTGCCGATAATTTTCATCTTTGTGTAGTCCTCAACCATAACAATATGGCTGTGACCGCCTGACACAACCAGGCAAAGGAACGGCGGTTTTAATTCTTTATTTGAAATATAATTTGATGCAATGTGTGAACGAAGATGGTGAACAGGCACAAGCGGGATTCCTGTTGCAAGTGAAAGTCCTTTTGCAAAATTCACTCCCACAAGCAACGCTCCGATAAGTCCTGGGGCATATGTAACGCCGATTGCGTCAATGTCGGAAAGCCTGCAGTCTGCATCTTCAAGAGCCTGTCTTACAACAGGAACAATTGCCTCTGCGTGACGGCGTGATGCGATTTCAGGAACAACACCGCCGTAAAGCTTGTGTTCCTCAACCTGAGAAGCAACCACCGAGGAGATTATGTTTCTGCCGTCCTCAACAACCGCTGCCGCAGTTTCGTCACAGGACGATTCTATTGCGAGTATCTTCATAATTTTCCTTTCACTACGAAACATTTATGATGAAGTTCCGTAATATCGTTAATATAATGTTTTATTACATATATATGTCAAAAACAGCGTGTCATTAAAACAGCGTTTTCGGTTGGAGAGGAGTAGTAATTTTTCCTCTCTCCCACCTTGATAAATCCGAATTTTTCATAGAGAGAACGGGCATTCCCGTTACTTTCACGAACCTCAAGAGTGAGAAAGCAAAGGTTATTTTTCTTGGCATAGGTCACAAGCGTTTCAACAAGCGCCGAACCTATTCCCCGATTTCTGTGTGTACCGTCAACGGCAACATTGAAAATGTAACCCTCATCAACAACAACACTCATTCCTATATATCCGACAACGGCATTATCTTCCGTTGCGGTAAAAAACAGCGAGGTTTCGTTGTTCAGTTCTTCTTCAAGGCTGTTAAACGACCACGGATGCGAAAAGCACCGCTGTTCAAGCTGTGCAACCGCCTCAAGCTGATTTTCGGTCATTCTGTCAATTTTCATACGCTTTTAATATTTCCTTTACAGAATTAACAATTTCATCACGGCAATGTCTGTACACCTCAATGTCGCCGCCGTAGGGATCGCTTATACCGAGCACGGCGATTTTTTCGGGCTGTACAAGAAAAAAAACTGCATCAACATTTTTGCGTGACTTTGCGACATACAGTAAAATTTTTCGTATTTTTCAATGCCGAAGTATCAGCTACGGCTGTTGAAGCTTTTGCCCGAAAGGTCAATTCCGATTTCCTTACAGGCAATCACGGAATTTTCCGACACGGGAAGTCCCGCTTGAGGTCGCAATGCCAAAGCTTTCCGCCCTGACGCAAACACCGTTTTTCTCTGCCATATCATTAAAAATTGCCTCTGCCATGGGACTGCGACAGGTGTTGCCCGTGCATACAAAGGCAATCGTTCTGTTATCCTTTTGCATCATACCAAGTCCTTCCGATTGCCGCATCGGCTGTGAGCGGAACGCTCATTTTAACTGCGTTTTCCATTTCTTCCTGAACAATGAGTGCAACTCTCATGCTCTCATCCTGCGGGGCTTCGACAATAAGTTCGTCGTGAACCTGCAGCACAAGCCTTGCACGGAGATTTTCGGCTTTCATTCGCTCGTCAACCTTAATCATTGCAATTTTGATAATGTCTGCGGCTGTGCCCTGAATAGGCATATTTCTTGCAACTCTCTCGCCGAATGCACGGATCATATGCTTGCTCGAGGTGAGTTCGGGAAGATTTCTTCTTCTGCCGAACATCGTTTCAACATAGCCGTCAGCGTTCGCCTTTTCGACAACATTTTTCATATAGCTGTCAACACCGCTGTAATGGGCAAGATAGCTTTCAATGTAGTGCTTTGCCTCTTTATTTGAAACACCGATATCCTTTGCAAGTGAAAATGCGCCGATTCCGTAAACAATACCGAAGTTAACCGCCTTTGCACGACTTCTCATAATCGGAGTTACCATATCAAGCGGCATATTGAACACCTGTGACGCTGTAATTGCGTGGATATCTTCGTTATCCTTGAACGCTTTAATCATATTTTTGTCACCCGAAATATGGGCAAGCACACGGAGTTCAATCTGCGAATAGTCGGCGTCAACAAGCGCCCAGCCCTCTCTTGCACAGAAAAACTTTCTCATCTCTCTGCCAAGCTCGGTTCTTACGGGGGATATTCTGGAGATTCGGCTCTGTTGAGCTGATTCTGCCCGTTCTTGTTTCGGTCGATTGAAATTTGAATGGATTCTGCCGTCATCTGCAATGACCTTTAAAAGTCCCTCGCAGTAGGTTGAATTGAGCTTTGAGAGCGTTCTGTATCTCAGCACCATTTCAACAACGGGATGTTCATACCTCAGGCTTTCAAGCACCTCTGCATTTGTGCTGTAGCCGCTCTTCGTTTTCTTTTTGCAAGGGAGTCCGAGGTTTTCAAATAAAACTACGCCAAGCTGTTTTGGAGAATTGATGTTAAACTCACAGCCCGCACTTTCGTAAATTGCGGTTTCAAGCTCCTTAATCTGTGCAGAAAGCATTTCGCCATAGCTTTCAATGCCCTGTCGGTCAACACAGACACCGATATTTTCCATTCTTGCAAGCACCTTTGCAAGCGGAATTTCAATTTCACTCAACAACTTTTCCTGACCGTGAGCCTTGATTTTATCTCCGAGTTTTTCGCACAATTCTGCGTAACAGGCAAATGCCTCGTATTTTTCATTCTGCTCATCAGTGCAGACAGGCAGAGCGATTTCGTAAGAGGCACAAAGATTTTTGTCCGAATAATCCTTTGACGACGGTTCAATCAGATATGCCGCAAGCAATATCAAACACAATATTTTCAACACCAATATTTTTCTCATCGGCATAAGCGTAGAGCGTTTTGATGTTTCTTGTGTACTTTTCAAGTTCACTGTCGGCAATAAACTTAACAAAAAGTTCTTCGTCCGTGCTTATATACACCTTGCCGTCAAAAAGTACGGCAAAGGATTTTAATTCTTTATTCTCTGTTTCAAAGTTGAGATAGAGCTTTTTCTCGACTTAACATTTTTTAAAAGTTCATTTTCATCAAAATCAGACACAACCTCCAGTGAATTTTTCTCAACCTTTTCGGGCTTTGTATTTTTGTCAGCCTTGATGCCGTATTTTTCTATTAAAGAAAACAGTTCAAGCTTTGCCATAAATCCGGCACATTCATCGGCATCTTTCATATCTACAACATAATTTTCGACATTTGTGTCAACAGGAGCGTTGCAGTTTATTTCACCGAGCATACGGCTGAGAATTGCATTTTCCTTTGACGCAGTCAGCTTTTTACGCACACCGTCCTTGATTTCAAGTTCATCAAGATGGTCATAGATATACTCAACCGTGTGATATCTCTGAATGAGATCGCCCGCACCCTTTGGTCCTATTCCCGCAACTCCGGGAATATTATCCGAAGTATCACCCTGAATCGCCTTGATTTCTATAAGCTCCTTTGGAGTTACACCGTAAGCTTCAAGAATCTTTTCGGGGGTATAAAGTATATCCTGTTTGTTTGAGCAAAGATGAACGCTTGTTTTGTCCGACACAAGCTGAAGACTGTCACGATCACCTGTTGCAATAACACACTCGTTTCCGTTTTCTTCACAAGCCTTGGCGAGCGTACCGAGAATATCGTCAGCCTCAAAGCCCTCACAGGTAACAAGCCTGTAGCCTAAAAGGGTAAGAAGCTTTTTCAGCGGTTCCATTTGTGACGCAAGCTCCTCAGGCATACCTTTTCGTGTTGCCTTGTAGCCTGCATAGGCCTTGTGTCTGAAGGTAGGTGTTTTCAGGTCAAAAGCAATCGCCACGGCGTCGGGATTTTCTTCATTTTTAATTTTGTACAGCATTGTAAGAAATCCGTAAATTGCGTTTGTAAACTGACCGTCCTTTGTAGTAAGCGGTCTTATTCCGTAAAACGCACGGTTTACAATACTGTTTCCGTCAACAGCAAGTAATCTCATAATTTATACATCACATTCTCAATTTTTCCGTCTTTAATGTAAATTCTCGGAACACGCTTTCCGACAAGACAGACGGTTTCGTAGTTTATGGTTCCTGTATTTTCGGCAAGTGAATCTGCAGTAGGCTCACCGTTTTCGCCTGTACCGAATACGACAACCTCGTCACCTGTCTTGACATCTTCAATATCGGTAACATCAAGCATTGTCTGATCCATACATATTCTGCCCACAATTTTCGCTTTCTTTCCGTTTACCATCATATAGCCGTCTTTTGCATTCTGTCTGATGAATCCGTCAGCGTATCCGATAGGAACGGTTGCAATTCTCATCTTTCTGTCGGCTGTAAAAGTTCTGCCGTAGGAAATTGTTGCACCCTTTTGAACCTCTTTTACAAAAGCGACAACTGTTTTAAGAGTCATTGCAGGAACAAGGTCAAGTCTGTCGGCAAGCTTTGATGACGGAGCAAGTCCGTAGAGGATAATACCTGCTCTTACCATATCGCAACAGGTTTCGGGGTAATCTTCAATTGCGCCGCTGTTTGAGCAATGAACAACGCTGATATCAACGCCTCGCTTTTTAAGGCTGTCACGCACATGAATAAAGTTTTCATACTGCTTGTTTGTGAACTCTCTGCCCTCAGCATCTTCATCGACACACAAAAATGAGTAAAAAGCCCCTCAACCTCAAGATTCGGAAGGCAACAAGCCTCGCAAATTTCTTCAATAGAATATTCATCCCGTGGAAATTCCTGACACATAAAGCCGATTCTTGACATTCCCGAGTCAACCTTGATGTGCATTTTGCAGATACAATCCTCTTCAACACATTTTTCGGAAAGCTCCTTTGCATACTCAAGTGAAAAAACAGCCTGAGAAATATCATATTCAGCAAGATTTTCAGCCTCTGAAACGGGAGTGTAGCCAAGAATCACAATAGGAAGTTTTGAACCGCTTTTTCTGATTTCTATACCCTCGTCAATATTTGAAACAGCAAAAAAATCCGCTCCGAGTTTTTCATAAACCTGTGAAAGCTCAACTGCACCGTGGCCGTAGCCGTCAGCCTTTATAACACAACAGACCTTTGTATCGTCTGCAACCTTATTTCTTATTACATTATAGTTATGCTCAATTGCATTAAGTGAAATTTCAGCCCAAGTTCTTTTTACCATATTCATTTCTATCTCTCCACATACCTTTTACAGTCAATTTGCAATCAATGTAATTATAATACTTTTGATTCTTCAAATCAACACAAAATCCCCCTTTAAATGCATATAAAAGTTATTTTATTCGTAATTATGTGCAAAATGTTACTCCTGAATTTTTGCAAATGCACAAATTATCTGCATAAAAGTCCTAAATACTGCAATTCACTTGATTTATTTATTCATTTTTGGTAGAATTAAAAGGTATTTGATTTATAAATTTAATTTCAGGAGGGGCATAATGACAACAAACAACATAATAGTTCTTTGTGCGTTTATAGCTTATATGATTATTATGATCGTAATAGGCTTTGTTTGCTCAAAGGGCAACAAGAACAATGAGGACTACTTTCTCGGTGGCAGAAACCTCGGCAGTTGGACAGCCGCAATGTCGGCACAGGCATCTGATATGAGCGGTTGGCTTTTGATGGGACTTCCGGGCGCCGTATACCTTGCCTAAGACAGGCGAAGCATGGATTGCCGTAGGACTTCTTATCGGCACAATTCTCAACTGGTACATTGTTTCGGCAAGACTTCGTAAATACACAATTGTGGCAGGCAACTCGCTCACTATTCCGAGCTTTTTCAAAAATCGCTACCGTGACCATAAAAACATAATCAAGATTGTTTCGGCTTCAATCATAGCAGTTTTCTTCACGGTTTACACAGCGTCGGCATTCAGTTCGGGTGCAAAGCTTTTTGCAACGCTCTTCTCGGACAGCGCAAGCGGTGACGAAAACTACAATCAGGTTTATGTTATCGGTCTTATCGTTGCCGCAGTAGTAATTCTTGTATATACATTCATGGGCGGTTTCAAGGCAGTTTGTACAACCGACCTCATTCAGGGACTTATGATGATTGTTGCAATCCTTACCGTTCCGGTGCTTGCATATGCAATTCTCACATTTGACACAAGCTTCAGTTCTGCACTTGCCGCAAAAGGTGTTGAACAGCCTGCTCAGTTCCTTAACTTTTTTGTAAACGGTGACGGAACTCCTGTTTCGGCTGTTTCGATTATTTCAAACCTTGCGTGGGGACTCGGTTACTTCGGTATGCCGCATATTCTCGTCAGATTCATGGCTGTAAAGAGCAATGAAGAAATCAAGAAGTCAAGAAAAATTGCTGTTGTTTGGGTAATTATTTCACTTACTGCGTCATGCCTTATCGGTCTTATCGCAAGAGGCTACCTTACAGCACAGCTTGACGATGCAACAAGCGAATCTGTATTCATCAGAACAATCCAGCAGCTTTTCTCAGGCAACGGTGTACTTATCTTTATCGGCGGTATTTTCCTTTGCGGAATCCTTGCCGCAATTATGTCAACAGCAGACAGTCAGCTTCTCGTCACTGCGTCGGCTGTTTCGGAGGATCTTTACAAAGGTGCTGTTAAAAAGAATGCAAGCGAAAAGAGCTCGCTTTTGGTCGGCAAAATTGCAGTTGCAGTTGTTGCTGTAATCGCATTCTTCATTGCACTTAATCCTAAATCAAGCATTATGGGACTTGTTTCGGATGCATGGGCAGGATTCGGTTCGGCATTCGGACCTGTTGTTCTGTTGGCACTTTTCTGGAAACGCTCAACACTTTCGGGTGCAATCAGCGGCATGGCAACAGGTGCTCTGACAGTTATCATATGGGACTATATTCCGCTTGTAAACGGTCAGACGCTTTATGCGGCAACAAATCTTTATTCACTTGTTGTAGGCTTCGGACTTGCGCTTATTGTGAATGTTATTGTTTCTCTTCTTTCAAAAAAACCGTCAAAAGAAATCATTGACGAATTTGATTCAATTAAAAATATTGAAGTATAAAACACAGGGGCAGTCGCTTTATCACGACTGCCTTTTTTGTGTCAATTTAATTTTTCCCGAAAATAAGAAAAATAAGGCATGGAATATCACAAAAATCAATTGAAATGTGCAAATATTTGTAGTATAATCTATCGTATTGTTTGTTACTATTTTATTTTTCAGAAAAGAGATTGATATGAAACTTTTAGAAGACAGAATTCTTAAAGACGGACATATTGGTGCCGACAATGTGTTAAAGGTTGACAGCTTTCTCAATCATCAGATTGATGTCAATTTTGTGTGTGAGCTTGGCAAGGAATTTTACAGACTTTTCAAGGATGAAAACATAACAAAAATTCTGACAATCGAAGCGTCGGGAATAGGCATTGCCTGTCTTGCGGCTCAGTATTTTGGTGTTCCGGTTGTTTTTGCAAAAAAGACAAAGACGATCAATATTTATTCGATACATACAACGCAACCGTCCACTCATACACTCATAAAAAAGGACTATGACATAGTTGTTTCTAAGGAATTTTTGAGCAAAGAAGACAATGTGCTTATCATTGACGATTTTCTTGCAAAGGGCAGCGCCTTAACGGCACTTCTTATGCTGATTGAAAAAGCAGGCGCAAAAACAGCAGGTGCGGGAATTGTTATCGAAAAAGCTTATCAGGGCGGCGGCAACCTCGTTCGTGATATGGGCATAAGAGTTGAATCTTTGGCAAAAATCAAGTCAATCAGTAAAAAAGACGGAATCGTGTTCTGCAAGCAGTAGTAATATACTGCTTGCTTATACTTGACTTTTGCTGATATTTATAGTATTATCTAACGGTAGGTCTTGCAGAAATTGAAAATGCGGGTGTGGCGGAATTGGCAGACGCGCTAGATTTAGGTTCTAGTGTCAACCGATGTGCAGGTTCAAGTCCTGTCACCCGCACCAAAGAAAAGGTAGGTAATATTGTATTACCTACCCTTTTTCTTTATGAAACAAAATTAGGACAGGACTTGAAGGCGACCGTAAAAAAACAGTCCGGTGGACTGTTTTTAGGGAGAGCGTTGATGATAATTTAGCTATGCACGAGCCACATTGGCGAGGTTGAAACTTTGATTTATCACAAAATATGTCACCCGCACCAGTGAAGAATCGATACTTTTTGTATCGGTTCTTTTTTACTTATGCTAACTCTGACTGATAGTAACTGATACTAATTGATATCAATTAGTATCAGTTACTCAAATAAATACAACTACAATAAACACATAAAAAATCCCCCGACAGCGGTTTCTGTTAGGCTGTCGGGGGATTTTCAGTATTAACATCGTGACGGAGACGGAGGCGGTCAAAGCACATCACGAACTTCAAAGGCTAATATAATTTTGAATCGTTCTTCAAAGGTTTTGAGGTTATTGCCGAGAATCTTTTTGATTTTTGCAAGCTGATAATTTATGGTGTTGCGGTGAACAAAGGTTTCCTGAGCAACTCTCTGAACACTTCCGTCATACTTTAGGTAAAGTCTTAAAAAGCTCATATAATCCGTGCCGTTGTCACGGTCATACACTTCAAGCTTTTTGAGATTTTCGTTATAGATACTTTCAAGCAACGAAATATCGTCAACCGCAAGAATCAGCTTTTTAACTTCAAGTCGGTCATAGAACATAGGCGTCATATTTGCACGGACGGCAAGCCTTAACATTCTTAAAACAATCTGGTATGTTTTCGGGAGTGATTTTAGCTTGTTATTTGTTTTGCTCACTGCCACATACAGCTTGTTGACGCTTATATATCTCTCCTTTTCCGACTGAATTTTTTCGGCTATGCTTTCAATTTCATCATCGGAAAAGTCATTGAGGACATAGAACATCATGTTGTCTACCTTAAAACCGCCCCAGTGCTTTTTGTAGGAATAAATTGTTCGTTCAAATGCCGATTCAAGCTTTCTTGAAGAAATATGGTCAGCCATATCGGCTTTCACACCGATGATTGCATCACCGATTGCTTTATTTCCGTAACCGAGATTGAGGTTTACAAGCTGTGATGACATATCTGTATATCTGTTACCGTCAAAATCGTAAAAGTAAATTCCGTCTGCCTTTGCAACGGGAATCGGATTGAGATTACCCTGCTTGCTCCATGACTGGAGGACATATTTCTTATGGTTTTCAACAATTTTCTCAGGTGTCATAATAATTTCCCCTTTTTAAGATACCAAAAAAGATAAACAGAAAAGGAGCCTCCTTTTCAGAAGCTCCTTTGCTTTGCGTCTTTTTTGTTTATGCCATTATTATATCACCAAAATACGGTTATGCAATATTTTTCGGCACAATATTCTTTGTGCTAAAGCACAATGTTTTCGGAGATATTTCTTGAATTTATGACCTTTTCGTCATTTTACATACAAATTTCGTGAAATGTCCACTTCTTGTTTGTATGCTGTAATTAACAATTACTCGTTTTCCTTTTTCTTTGTTGTGCCAAGGCTGAGTATAATTACGGAAATGATAATCATTACAACACCTGCGGCACACGGAATTACGACACCGTAAATCATATTGAAACCGCTTTCTGTCGCACCTGTCCGCTGATGATTGTATATTCACCTGACGGCATACTGCTGAGTGAATATGTTGTGCCGTCAATTGTAACATTGAAATTTTCCGAACGAATCATTTCGTCTGTAATACCTGCGCTTTTAAGACCGTTATCGCCAAGGTTCATATTTGTGCTTACAACTTCGCCGTTCTTAACGATGATTGTATCAACCTTGCAGCTTTTTGCAATATCAGCACCGATAACAGCCGAATAGTCGCTTGTATTTGTATCAATAATAACGATGCCGCCCTCTGTTCTTGCAACACAAGCCATGAGGTTATACACACCGACCTCGCCCTCAACGGCTGTCGGTTCTGAAATGCTCTTGACCTTCATACCCTTGAGGTTAGCCTTGAACTGCTTTGTTGTTTCGTCATCAAGGAAATTTGTGCCGACCTTTTTATCGTCTGACGATGCGATAATCTTGCCGTCAGCGTCTGTCATAACAAATGAATTGATGCCAAGGTTCTTTACAAGTGCGGCATTTGTTTCAGCCGAAGTATTTTCCGTAACAACACTTGCAATTACATTTGCCTGTTCAAAAAGTGAGTTCATAAACTCAAATTTAGTGTAGTTATAGTTATCGCTGTATTCTGTAAGCTGAGCCTTTGCGTCATCAAGATATGTCTGATTTGAGATTTCTGTTTTTGTCGAAAACAAATTGCAAACTACCGAAACGCAAACCATAACAACAGCAACAATAACTGCCGTTACAACTGCAACACCTTTTTTTACCGATTTAGAATTACCCATTGTAATCTTCCTTTCAAAATGTTTTGCTTGCATAAAATAATACCATTATTCGGCTTTGTTTTCAAGTACGGTTTGTGAAATAATTAACAACTGCACATGATTTGACAATATTCTGCATTAGCCGATTTAGGGATACAGCTCTGCGAAAAAAGATAATTTGAAAAAAATGATACATCTATGATACAATGGCAATATAAACTGTGTCTTGGAGGTGGGGTTGTTGGCTGACATATTGATTGTTGAGGACGAAAAGAATATTTCAAATCTTATTGAAATGGCTCTTTCTCGGCACGGGCACAAAACCGATTGTGTGTTTGACGGCGAAAGCTGTGCCGATGTTCTGGAGAAAAAGCACTTTGACCTTATTCTGCTTGATGTTATGTTGCCGAAAATCAGCGGTTTTGAGCTTATGGACTACATCAAAGGCTTTGACACACCCATAATTTTCATTACTGCAAAATCAGATATATCGGACAGGGTTTACGGGCTTAACCTGGGGGCTGACGATTACATAACAAAACCGTTTAACATTTCGGAACTTCAGGCAAGAGTCGATGCGGTACTGCGAAGATACAACAAGGCAAAAACAAAACTCAGCTTTAAAGACATAGTAATTGACACAAATTCAAGAATAGTCACCAAAAACGGAGTACAAATTGACCTTACATTAAAGGAATACGAAATACTTCTGCTTTTTGTACGCAACAAAAACATTGCCCTTTACCGTGAAATGATTTACGAAAGGGTATGGAATGAACCGTATATGGGTGACACAAGAACCGTGGATCTGCATATTCAGCGGTTAAGAAAAAAGCTTGATTTAAAAGACAACATTCAGTCTGTGTATAAAGTCGGTTACCGTCTTGTTGAATAAGCGGAGGGAAAGCCTTAATGAAATTTTCGTGGAAAATATTTTTTATTACTTTTCTTATTATAATTACTTCCTTCGGTGTGGGAGGTTTTCTCCTCATCAACACCGTTTTTACAAACACGCTGAACAACCGCATTGACTCAGCCAAAAAGAACAACAATTACATCACAACAGCACTTTCGGTATATGCAGATAACAACAAACCCACCTACGGAAACTGGGAATATCTTCGTACTTCGGCAATAGGATTTGCAAAACAGATTGCCGGCAATTCGGATTCCAAAAGCAAAATCGGTTCAATAAACGAGCTAAGCTTTTCGGCAGAGGATGAATTTGCTCACGGTATGTCGGTAAACTCCAGAAAAAGCAGAATTGTTACGGAAAACAAAAAATACTATATTCAGACAATAAGCAAAATTCAGCTTGTAACCGCAAGCTGTTATATTGAAACGGTTGACGATATAACAAGCGTGTACAGCGACCGTGATATGTACTGCACAATTTATCAGTTCATTCTCATAGGGGTCGCACTGTTTGCGTCAATTTTGCTCGTAATCTTCTCAAAACTTTTGACAAGACCGCTTGTTAAGTTAAAGGATGCGTCAAAAGAAATTGCCAAAGGCAACTTTAATATGAGAGTAAAGGAAAGCCGCGGCATTACATCTTCAACCGAAATAACCGAGCTTTCACAGAGCTTTAACACCATGGCAGATTATGTTGAAGACTACATTGAACAGCTCAAACTTGCCGCACAAAATCGTGACAACTTTATTGCGGATTTTACCCATGAGTTAAAAACTCCGCTGACCTCTGTTATCGGCTATGCGGATATGCTCCGTTCCTACGAAATGGAGCCTGAACAACGCAGAGAATGTGCCGACCTTATTTACAAAGAGGGCAGTCGGCTTGAAGCACTTTCGCTCAATCTGCTAAACCTTATAGTTTTGAAAAATGATGAAATCAAAGCCGTAAACATCAGAACGGACATAATTGCCGATGACATTAAAAAGTCTGTTCTCTTTATTTTGAAAAAATACGGCGTAAAGCTCAAATTAAATGTTGAAAAAGCAACTGTCAAAGCTGAGCCGTCACTCTTGAAAACGCTTTTGTACAACCTGATTGACAATGCCTGTAAAGCGAGTGAGAGCGGAAAGCCTGTTACACTCACGGGATATGTTGACAATGACAGATATCGTTTTTGCGTTACCGACAGCGGTTGCGGAATTGCGGAAGATGACCTTGCCAAAATCACCGAACCGTTTTATATGGTTGACAAATCCCGTTCAAGAAGTATGGGCGGAGCCGGACTCGGACTTTCAATCTGCAACGAAATTGCAAAGCTTCACGGCTCAACTCTTGAAATTGTCAGTGAAGTCGGCAAGGGTACGGACATCAGCTTTACGGTAAGCCTTGCCGATAATTCTGAGGAAAGTGAGGATTTTGAAGATGAAATTTAACCTTAAAAAATCCGCAAAATATATCATCTGCACTCTGCTCACCTTGACCGTAGTCGCAACCGTTGTGTTTCTCCCCCGCTTTTATTATTCGGTAACGGACAATCGGGATTCTGTCGGAAACACAGCCGAAACATTTAAACTTACCGCCGATATAACTACTTTGAGCGGCGGAGAATATTTGAAACTCGTTTCAAGCGAAGATACCGTCTGGGTTCTTCAAAACAATGCTCCGAAAGCAGAAACTGTAATCAGCTATGCCAAAAAAGCGATAAGCAATCTTGCAAATTCGCTTAAAGACACAAATTTATTTTCCAATATTGCAGGCTACATTCCGCAGTTTTTTACATTTGACAGCTGTAGCGGTTACAAACTTACAATGCGTGGAACACTTGACGGTAATGTAATCGTTTCGTCCGATTTTATGTTTGTCGCATGCAACTATGCCAAAGAGGGCGCACGATACGGACTAAACATAACAATGCTGTTTGACACGGAAACCTTTACAATTTATGAGCTTAACATTGATACAACCTACCTGTCGGACAGCGGTACCGAGAGTGAAAATCCGCTGTATTCGGTTATTCCGTACAGCGACAGTTATGAACAGGAGTTGTCCGATGCACTCATAAAATACTGGGGTGTCAGTTCCGATTCAATAACGGTTAATGTAAGTCCCGAATCCTTCAGCATCAACATCTGCCCACAGCCGTTTTTGGAATACAGCAAAATAAACAACGAACAATTTGATTATTATGTGTTATGAAACAACTATGATACATTTTTGAACAAATTCAGAAACAAGCCTTTTGTATAGTATAGATAAACTTACGAAAGGCTTGTTTTTTTATGGATATTAAAGAGTATGAGGAATTTTGTAAAAACAGTAAATACGGAAACTTTATGCAGTCGGCAGACTGGGCAAAGGTTAAAAAGGGTTGGATTCCCGAGTATGTTGCAGTTCGTGATGAAAGAGGGAAAATCAACGGCTGTACACTCGTGCTTGTAAAGAAAATACCGATTCTCAACACGGCAATGCTTTATGCACCGAGGGGCTTTGTATGCGACACTCACGACAGTAAAACCGTCAGAAAAATATTTGAGCAGATAAAGCTGATTGCAGAAAAATATCACGCATACACACTTAAAACCGATCCGCTGATTGACGAAACCGATTTTATCTCGATTAAAAATCTTGTTGACCTCGGCTTTGTTTATCACGGTGAAAAACAGGGATATGACAACACCCAATGCAGAGAAAATTATGTACTTGACATAAAAGATAAATCGTGTGATGAAGTTTTTGCAAATTTTAAATCAAAATGGCGGTACAACATCCGCCTTGCAATGAGGAAAGGCGTTGAGTGTAAATTCTGCGGTGAAGATGAGCTTGACGATTTTATGGAGCTTATGAAAGAAACAGGCAGGCGTGACGGCTTTGAAATCCGTTCGGAAGAATATTTCAGAAATTTTTTACAGGCATTTCACGGCAACGCAAAGCTATGTATTGCAAAACTTGACGGAAAAGTTTTGTCGGGTGCACTGCTTGTAAATTATGCAAATGTTGCAAGCTATGTTTACGGCTGTTCATCAAACGAATACAGAAAATATATGCCGAATTATCTTATGCAATGGACGATGATTAAGTACGCAATTGAGAGCGGTTGCCATACATACGATTTTTGCGGTATTCCCTATTGGTATGACGAAACGCATAAAAACTACGGTGTATATCGCTTTAAACAAGGATTTAACGGCAAAGTCAAAACCTATGCCGGCGAGTTTGACTATGTTTTCAGAAACGGAGTAAATCACATTGCCGACATTGCACTGAAACTGAAAAAGCTTGTGTGAAATATTCATCTGCGTTGAATTTGCAAATCGTATATGCTAAAATGGAGTGGGTAAAATTATCCCACTCCATTTTGTATCGGAGGAATTTTATGTTCTGCGATTTGCATACACATTCAACATTTTCGGACGGCACATTTTCACCTACGGAAATCGTTTTAAAAGCCAAAGAAATCGGGCTTGACGCCGTTGCACTCTGTGACCACAACACGGTTGCCGGACTTGACGAATTTGTTTCGGCAGGTAAAAAGTACGGCGTAACCACCGTTGCGGGGATTGAATTTTCAACCGAATACAATTCAAAGCAGCTGCACATTGTCGGTCTGTTTATCAAGAAAGAAAACTATTCAGACATAACCGAAATTATGGCTGAGTCGCAAAAATTAAAGGATGAAAGCAACAAACTGCTCGTTAAAAATCTTGCGAAAGACGGCTATATTCTCGACTATGACGAAATCAAAAACAGCACGGTTGACGGCTTTGTAAACCGTGCAAACATCGCCGCCGCTCTTATGCAAAATGGCTATGTTTCTTCTGTCAAAGAGGCATTTCACACCTTGCTTATGTCGAAGTTCGGCTACTATGTTCCGCCGAAAAGGCCGTCATCTCTGTATATAATTGAAAAGCTGAAAGGTTTCGGTTCAATATCCGTTCTTGCACACCCGTTTCTCAACATGAACGAAGATGAGTTGAGAGAATTTCTGCCAAAAGCAAAGGCTTGCGGTCTTAACGCAACGGAGGCGTACTATTCGCTTTTTGACAATGGCGAAACAGAGCTTGCCGAGAAAATCTGTGACGAATACGGTCTTTTGAAAAGCGGCGGAAGTGACTTTCACGGAGCAACAAAACCCGATATTTCGCTTGGAGTCGGAAAAGGAAATCTTGCGATACCGACAGAAATATACAAAAGTCTTGCTAATTGTTATCACAACTTCCGATTATAAAATCATCGTCATTATGCAATGCTCCCTGCATTTTACAAACACAACAATTTAATTTCGACTCAAACAACACAAAACAGCGATGAAGAATAATCACCGCTGTTTTTTTGGTTTTGGATTTAAATTTTTTCAATTCAGGCTTATTTTATTTTAAGTGAAATATCAAAAGCCTTAACCGAATGAGTGAGCGCACCCATTGAAATGATATCGACACCGGTTTCGGCAATTTCACGAAGAGTTTCGTCCGTGATGCCGCCGCTTGCCTCAAGAAGTGCCTTGCCTGCCGTGATATCAACAGCCTGTTTCATAAGCTCGGGGCTCATATTGTCGAGCATAATAACATCAACGCCTGCCTCAAGAGCCTGATTGAGTTCGTCAAGGTTTCTTACTTCAAGCTCAACCTTGGTCATATGACCGAGTTTTGATTTAAGCTTTGAAACAGCGTTGGCAATTCCGCCGCCTGCGTCAACGTGGTTATCCTTGAGCATTGCGGCATCTGAAAGATTGTAACGGTGATTTCTTCCGCCGCCAACCGTAACGGCATACTTCTGGAGCGGACGCATACCCGGGAGTGTCTTTCTTGTGTCGGCAATAGAAGCCTTTGTGCCGCTGACAATTTCAACAGCCTTGTTTGTTGCGGTTGCAATACCGCTCATATGCTGAATAAGGTTGAGAGCCGTTCTCTCGCCCTTTAAAATTGTTCTTGTCTTACCGTGAATTTCAGCGATGATTTCGCCCTTTACAAGCTTGTCGCCGTCATGCTTATAAACCTTTGCCTCAAACCCGTTTGGCTGAAGAATTTCAAACACACGGAGCGCAACCTCGATACCGCAAAGAACACCTGAACTTTTTGCAAGGAAAATTGCCGTATTTTCCTGATTTTCGTCAATAAGATAATCGGTTGTTGTGTCAAGATAGTTGATATCCTCAAGCAATGCGGTTTTGATAAGATTGTCTACGTAAATGCTGTTAAGTGTCATCAGTCTGTACCCTCCATAATTTCATCAAAAATGATACTTGCAACAATTGCCGCACTTCTTGCCTCAACAAGGTCGGAATTGATTTCGTACTTTTCTGCAAACAGTTCACTCATAATCTCGTGAATCTGCTTACTGCTTTCTTCATATTTTTCAGGCTTTGGAAGAACAAAATATGCGTCCTGCAAAATCTCTCTGATTTTTGAACGACAGCCATGTGGCATAACCTTGCCCTCAACAGGGCGGTAAACAGGTTCTTCGCCAAGAGTTCTTCTGCCGAATTTATTGATTTTATCCGTAATATCAAGAGCGGCTGTTCTTGAATAAACAAGCGCCTCAAGGAGCGAGTTACTTGCAAGACGGTTTGCACCGTGAACACCTGTGTGCGAGCACTCTCCTGCGGCATACAAGCCCTCAACGGTTGTGCGTGAATGAAGGTCAACATCAATACCGCCCATAAGGTAATGCTGGCACGGAAATACAGGAATTCTGTCCTTTGTAATGTCAACGCCTTCTTCAAGGCATCTTTCATAAATCATCGGAAAACGATTTCTTACAAAATCAGCCGGACTTGTGGGTTATGTCAAGATAGAAATTCTCGCTGTTTGTCTTAATTGATTCAAGCATAACCGCATTTGAAACAACATCTCTCGGAGCAAGCTCTCCCCTGCTGTCATAATTTGAGGCAAATCTCTCGCCGTTGCAGTTGAGCAGAACCGCACCCTCACCACGAACAGCCTCACTTATAAGAAAACGCTCTCTGCCATGATCAGCCGCAAATGCTGTCGGGTGAAACTGTATTCTCGAAAGATTTTTAATTCTTGCACCAAGCATATATGCAAACGCAATGCCGTCACCCGTTGCGATTGCGGAGTTGGTTGTATACTTATAAACTCTGCCGATACCGCCTGTTGCAAGCAGACAGTAGTTACAGCCGTAGTGAAGCTTTTCACCGTTTCTCAAAATGCTTATATAAAAACCGTTCAGCACCTTGTCAATTGAATAAACAAGAGCATTGTCACACACGGTAACATTTTTTAGCTGAGTAACCTTTGCGATAAGTCCGTCAACAATTGCCTTGCCTGTTGAATCCTTATGATGAACAATTCTGTTTCTGCTGTGACCTGCCTCAAGAGTTTTGCACATTGTGCCGTCCTCGTTAAGGTCAAAATCAACACCGAGGTCTTTTATTTTAAGAACATCCGAAGGACCTTCGGTAACAAGCTTTTCAACAGCAGAAAGAGTATTTTTATACTTTCCCGCAATCAATGTATCCGTAATATGCAGCTTGTAGCTGTCGTGAACCGTATCAAGCACACACGCAACACCGCCCTGCGCAAGAGAGCTGTTTGAAAGCTGAAGTTCACGCTTTGAAACAAGAAGAATATTCACGCTTTCGGGAAAATTAAGTGCCGCATAAAGTCCGGCCGCACCTGTGCCAACGATTACAACATCAAATTTCTTATCCATTTCCAAGTTCCTTTGAAAAAAATTTATCTGTTACACACGGCATCACACAAAATACCGTTTACAAATTTGTACCTGTATATTATACTACTAATTGTAAGATTAGTAAATACAGTAAATAATTTTGAAAGGGCGATTATTATGGCTGAAAATACAATTCCGAACGATCCGATGATTCTTTTAAGCTTTGTTAATACAAAGCTGCGTGATTTCTACCCCAGCCTTGATAAAATGTGTGACGATCTCGGTTGCAGTAAAGAAGAAATTGAAAGCAAGCTTTCTGCAATTGACTACAAATACAACGCAGAACTCAATAAATTTGTCTGACAGCAAAGAAAAGTCCGTTTTATCGTACACCTCATTTGATATGATTAACATATAGGATATCCCATATGTTAAGGGGGAAATTTTATGAGCATTTTCGATTTTGAAAGATTGTTTGATTTAAACCATGACGGAACGCTTGATCCGCTTGAAAAAGGTCTTGAGTTCACCGTGATTGAAGATATTATGAATGATGACGAAGATAATGACGACTTGTTTTCGTCTGATTTGGATGATGAATTTGACACAGATTTCGGCGATGATTTCTGATTTTATTCAGCAAACAATTTAATCTTCAAGCAAAAAGCGAGATGAATTTTTCGATTGAATTCATCTCGCTTATATTTTTATTTATCGTGATTCTGTTCAAGCGTTACAGCTTGTAATTGTCCATAACCTTTTCCAAGGTCTTGTAATCATCATCGGAAATTTTATACACGGTTGAATTGTCTTTGTCAACACAGATTTTGTCAGCACCGCCGACACGGATATTGTGGGTAACAATTCCGTCTTTGCGTGTTTCAATAAGGATTCCGCCGTCAAACTCACCGCTTGTACCGCCTGTTTCGGCTGATTGCAGAATATTCTTGACCGTCTTGAAATCAACCTCGCCAAGCACGGCGGTTGACTCGTCCGACATTACGACGGTTATTTCATCAACATCGGAAAAATTTACCTTGTCTGTAATTTTCGTATCACCGCAACCGCAAAGCATTACCGCAACGGATAACATCATCACAAAAGCCAAACAAACCGCTCTGAATTTTTTCATATAATCTCGCCCACAACTAACTATTGATTATGAGAAAAGTATAAATAACAATTTTCGCAAAGTCAACGCCTAAATACACCGACTTACACTTTGTTCAAGCCTATTGCGTCACTTCTTTTGAAAATGAAAAAGGCTTTTATCAACCGGGAATTTTTGCGACGGATAAATTGTTGTACTGCCGGATGCGATAAAACTGATGAGGACTGCAAGCACAAAATACGGGGCGGCAGACGCACCGAAAACTTCGATACCGAGAACGATTGCTGTAATAGGTGTGTTGATTGCTGCGGCAAAAACACATACAAATCCGATTGCCGCAAAAAATGTGGGATCAAATCCGCAGACGCATCCGAACCAACTGCCGAATGACGCTCCCATATCGAACATAGGAGTAACCTCTCCTCCCTGAAATCCTGCACCGAGGGTGAGTACGGTCAAAAGATATTTTGCCGGCATATCGTACCATTTTGCATCGCCCTTAAAGGCGGTGTTCTGCATCCATGTGCTTAAGCCCTCAAAATTGTTAAGTCCCAAAGCGAAAATTAAAAGGCTGACGATTGCCGCACCTACTGCTGCGGCAAGAAGGTAGTTCTTGAAAATTTTTGAGTATGCAAGTTTTACATACTTTATTCCGAGTGCAAACAGCTTGCCGATTAAGCCGAGGCAAACTGCCGCAATTAAAAACACAAAAAGAAATCTTGCGTCAAAATCTGGGATTGACGAGATTGCATATCTTTGATGTTTAAAGCCGAGAAGCTGTGTAACAAAATTTGCAAGGTATGAACACGCAAAACACGGAATTACCGCACCTGCCGACAATCTTCCGACACAGCAGACTTCCATTCCGAAAAATGCACCTGCAAACGGTGTGCCGAAAACCGAACCGAATGCAGAACTGATTCCGCTGAGAACGATTGTACTTCGGTCATTATTTTTAAAGCCGAGATAATCGGCAACATTACTTGTCAGCGAACCGCCGATCTGAACGGCAGTTCCCTCTCTGCCGACAGAACCGCCGAAAAGGTGGGTTATGCAGGTAAATATAAATGTCAGCGATGCAAGTCGCTTTGGCACTTTTTCACCGTCATTTGCACTCTCAATAATAATGTTGTTGCCCATTGACGACTTTCCGCCGATACGCTTATATACAAAAGCGGTCACAATACCTGCTACGGGCAAAAACATATAGCACAGCGGAAAGAAGCTCCTGAAATCTGCCGCATAGTCAAGACATTTCAGAAATGCAAACGATATGAGTCCCATCACAACGGAACAGCACAGAGATGTTGCAAGCACCTTAAAATCAACAAATTTGTTCTTCATAAATTTCCTCCTCAAAATTTCCGCACAAAGAACATCGCATAAAAAAAGCCAATGCCCCTGTTCAAAAAACAGAAGTCATCAGCAAAAGCGGTTTCGGCAAAAGCCGTGGGAGAACCTCATTCCCATTCATATCGACATATATAGTATATACCGAGCAGGTTAATTTTTCAAGTGATTTCGACAATTTTTGTAATTTTCCAAAAATCACCTTGCAATCATTTTGTTTAAGTAGTATGATACTCTATACCAAGCGGAAGAATATTTATTATTAAAAGAATCGGAGGCTGATGATATGTGTACAGCGGCAACATATAAAACAAAAGACTTTTACTTTGGCAGAACGCTTGATTATGAATTTTCATACGGTGACGAAATTACAATTACTCCACGAAATTTTCCGTTTAAGTTCCGCCATACAAACGAATGCAACAGCCACTTTGCGATGATTGGCATGGCTCACATTGCAGACGGTTATCCGCTATATTACGACGCAATGAATGAAAAGGGCTTGTGTATGGCAGGGCTAAATTTTGTGGGCAATGCCGTATATTTTGAACCGAAAAACGGCAAGGAAAATATTGCACAATTTGAGTTCATTCCGTATATACTTTCACATTGCGACAGCGTTTTGCAGGCAAGAAAAAAACTTAAAACCTTAACATAACAAATACGCAGTTCAGCGACAGGCTCCCCTGTGCTCAATTGCATTGGATTATTTCCGACAGAAACGAATCGCTTACAGTTGAATCGACAAATGACGGACTTAAAGTCTATGACAACCCTGTCGGTGTGCTGACAAACAATCCTCCGTTTGACATTCAGATGTTCATGCTCAACAACTATATGTCACTCTCACCAAAGCAACCCGAAAACAACTTCGGCAAAAGTGCCGAGCTTACCACATACAGCCGTGGAATGGGTGCAATCGGACTGCCGGGCGACCTTTCATCCGCATCCCGTTTTGCAAAGGTTGCGTTCACAAAGCTGAACTCCGTTTCGGGTGACAGCGAAAGCGAAAGCGTGAGCCAGTTTTTCCACATTCTCGGTTCTGTTGACCAGCAGAGAGGTTGTTGTGAGGTTTCAGACGGAAAGTATGAAATCACACTTTACACCTCCTGTTGCAATGCCGACAAGGGAATCTACTACTACACCACCTACAACAATCACCAAATTTGTGCGGTTGATATGCACAAAATCGACCTTGACATGGCCGAACTTACCGCATACACACCCATTACGGAAGGTAAGGTTTTATTTCAAAATTAAACACAAAAATTTCAGCCGTACACTTTTGAAATGTACGGCTGTTGTTTTATTTATTGTCTTTCTTCTGTTTTTTATGCTTATGCTTTTTGAGATGAACCTCGGGAACAGCGACAGTATCATAAACAACCGTGCTGTCTGTGTTATCCTCGGCAACATCATTCTGCTTTACTTTGCCCGTGTGAATCTCGGGAAAAGCAAGGTTTTCGGAATCAAATGTAAATTTCCTGTCCTTCATAATACCTGCCTCCGATTCTAAATGCAATTTATAAAGAATGTTATCGTCAGACTGTTCAGGAAGTCGGCAAACAAACTGCCGACAATCGGAACAATAAGATAAGCCTTAACGGACGGTGCGTATTTTTCGCAGATTGCCTGCATATTTGCCATTGCATTTGGCGTTGCGCCCATACCAAAACCGCAAGTACCTGCCGCAAGAACAGCTGCATCGTAATCTCTGCCCATAATGTTGAACACAACAAAATATGTGAAAATGAACATAAGAACAACCTGACCTGCAAGAAGTATAATAAGCGGAAGTGCAAGGTCGGCAAGCTGCCAAAGCTTGAGTGTAATCATAGCAATACCGAGGAAAAGTGAGAGACATATACCGCCGAGGTCGTTTATCTCGCCCATATGAATGGTGATTTTACCCGTGTATTCACCGATATTTCTCATAATTGCGGCAACAATCATTGCACCGATATAAATCGGGAATGTCATGCCCGTAAGTGAAAGCAAATCTGAAACAACCGTACCGAGTCCGACAGCTATAATCAGCTGAAATACTGCCGGAGCATACATTGAAAAATGTCGTTCGTGCTTTTCTTCTTCTTCAACAAGAAGGCTGTCATCCTCTGTTTTGATTGTAGCAATAAGGTTGTGCTTTTTAATAAGTCTGTTTCCGACAGGTCCGCCCATGAGTGAGCCTGCGATAAGACCGAATGTTGCAGCGGCAGTACAAACAGTTGTCGCACCCTGAACGCCGAAATCCTCAAGTACAGGACCGAAAGCGCCCGCCGTACCGTGACCGCCTACCATAGGAATTGAACCCGTTGTCATACCCGTGAGCGAGTCAAGTCCGATCAAATTTGCAAGTCCGATTGCAGAGAAATTCTGCATTACAATGAGCATAATTACAAGAAACAAAAATACGATAAGGGATTTGCCTCCGCTTTTCAGTACCTTGAGATTCGCCTGAAATCCAACTGAGGTAAAGAAAAACACCATGCAAACTTCCTTTAGAGTATCATCAAAATCAATTACCGCAACACCTGTCATATAGAGAACCAGCGTAAGAATTGCAAAAAGCAAACCGCCGATTACAGGTGCGGGTATACAAAATTTCTGCAAAAACGATATACGCTTTTTCAGAAATGCACCGGCCATCAGAACAATCACAGCAACTGCGATTGTCTGATACATATCAAGAGTTATATTCAATCAGCACCAATCCTTTCGCAGTTATCCTACTGTTTTTACTGTTATTCCTCTTTCGGAATAATATTCTGCCGCACCCTTGTGAAAAGGAATTTTAACACCTTCAACGGCTTTTTCAAGCGTTATGTCAACATCCGCCGAAACAGTCAGCTGAAGTTCCTGCGCATTGTCAAAGACAAGCTGTGTAAGCTTCTTCACCTGTTCGTCTGAAAGTCTGTCGTTCACAATCAGAACAGCCTTTACCGCAACTGTGCCGACTTCATCACTCTGCCCGTTGTAAGTGTTTTTCGGAATTTTGCAATTAACATAGCTGTAGGTGTTTTTAAGCTTTTTAACAGCCGCGTCATCAATTCCTATAAGCTTGATGTCACATTGCTTTGAAAGTTCTTCAACAACTGTTGCATTAAGTCCGAGTGTAAAGAATGCCGCATCAATTTCGCCGTTCTGTAACTGTTTTGCGGCATCGGCATAATTAAGATTTTTTCCTTAACCATTTTTGAGTTAAGCCCGTATGCCGAAAGAATCTGCTTTGCGTTAAGCTCCGAACCCGATTCTTCTTCACCTATGCTCACGGTTTTGCCGAGCAAATCATCAACACTGTTAATATCAGAATCTTTTCTTACAACGATATGGCAAGCCTCTGTAAACATACCTACAACAGCGCTGTAGCCCTCAAGACTGCCGGATTTTTCAAAATTATTTTCGCCGTTAAATGCGTCGTGTGCAATGTCGGACTGAACAATTGCAGCGTCAAGATAATTCTGTGAAAGCAAGCGAACATTTGCCGCAGAACCGGCTGTTGTCTTTGTTTCAATTTTCGAGTGCCGTCAGCATCGGCAAACGACTTTATCGAATTTGCCGCTTCGTTATAAATTCCGCCGGTACCTGCCGCACCGAATCGGATTGTTTCACCGCCTGATGAACAGCTGCACAAAAGAACAGTCATCAAGGCAATCAAAAGTGCAAGTAGTTTTTTCATTTTTCCGCCTTCTTTGCTTTTGGATTTCGCTCAAAAAAAGAGAAATTGTAAAAGCACAAAAGCTCACAATTCCCCTTTATTCTGTTCAAATTATACCATAACGGAATTGCTGTTGTCAAACGAAAAGGCACTCCAGAAAAGGAGTGCCTCATTACATCAGAATGTATTACTTGTTGAAAATTGACATAATATCATAGAAGGTATCGTCGTCATCATCAGTCTTGTCCTTTGTTGTTGACTTTGGCTCTTCCTTAGCCGCAACAGGAGCTGACGCTGATGAAACTGCGTCCGTAAGATTCTTCTTAGCAATCTGACCGTCTGCGTTAAAGCCGGTTGCAATAACCGTCACGCTGATAGCATCTTCCATTTTGTCGTCAATAACAGCACCCCAAATGATGTTTGCATCATCTGAAACCTTATCCTTAATCATTGTTGATGCGGCATCGATATCATCAAGACTAACATCGGCAGATGCTGTGATGTTGATAATAAGACCCTTTGCACCGTCAATTGAAGTTTCAAGAAGCGGACTTGAAATAGCCATATCTGCGGCAACGGTAGCCTTGTCCTTGCCTGTTGCACTGCCCATACCCATATGAGCGTAGCCTGCGTCCTTCATTACGGAAGTAACATCGGCAAAGTCGAGGTTTACAAGACCCGGGAGAAGGATAAGGTCAGAAATACTCAACACCCTGTCTGAGAACATCATCGGCAATAGCAAATGCGTTCTGGAGAGTGATGCTTGTATCCGAAACATACTTGAGTCTTTCGTTAGGAACGATGATAAGCGAGTCAACACAGGCAGAAAGCTCTGCAATACCCTGCTCAGCCTGAGTCATTCTTCTCTTGCCTTCAAAAGCAAACGGCTTTGTAACAACGCCGACTGTAAGAATGCCCATATCCTTTGCGATTTTTGCAACTACGGGAGCAGCGCCTGTACCTGTACCGCCGCCCATGCCGGCAGTAACAAATACCATATCCGTATCCTTGAGAAGTGCTTTGCGATTTCATCTCTGCTCTCCTCGGCTGCCTCCTGTCCGATCTGCGGCATAGAGCCTGCGCCCTTACCGCTTGTAAGCTTTTCGCCGATCTGAATCTTCTGCGAAGCCTTTGAAAGTCTTAAAACATGTTCATCTGTATTTATTGCGATAAATTCAACATTCTTAACCTCGGTCGCAACCATGCGATTAACAGCGTTTCCGCCGCCTCCGCCGACACCGATCACTTTAATTTTAGGCATATACTCGTTTTCCAATTCCAGTTCAAAAGCCATTTTTTCGTCCTCCTTATATATTGACAACTTTCAGTCAGAAATCATTATTCTTCATAGTACACAATTATACTATCTTATACTATCATACTTTTTTCAAAATAGCAATGCTTTTCAACCGTTTTTCTGCAAATTTATACGGAAAATTCTGCTGAAAAATTACTCGCCCGTGTAGGCGCCGTCCGCATTGCCGTAATCATATCCGCCGTCACCGTTGTCATAGGTACCGTTATCATAGTTATTATAGCTGTTATCGTCGTAATAACCAGTGTCACCGCCCGAATATGTTCCGTCATCCCATGTGTAGTTGTCTGTGTAGCCGTCACCCGTATCGGCTGAAGAATCAGCCGCCTGCGTTGTTGCCTGTGTGGTTGCCTGTGTTGCGGCTGTGGGCTGGGTTGCAGCAGGTTTGTAGTGAGAAATTTTTGATGTGCTGCAAGCCGAAACATCAAGCGTTCCTGCAACAAGTCCCGTGTTGTTCGGGTCAAGCTTTTCGTTGATGATTGTCATTGCAGTTCTGATTTTATAGTCGATATCATCGGGAAGTCCGATGTTAATGTCAATCCTTCCGTCATAAACGAGCTTTATGTTTGCCGTGTCGGTAACATCAAAGCCTGTGATATTCTTAACCTTGTTGTTGATAAGGCTCTGCGAAACATCTTCGAGAATATCGGGAACATTTGCGTCGCTGAATGACACATACTGTCCAACCTCTGTGGTCTTGATGTCACCGCAGGTGAGTTCGGGAAGCTTGTCCTTATTTTCGGAAATTTCCTCAAGGATTCTGCCCTTTGAGCTTACAAGCAGATAGCCGTTACCGTTTGGAATAACATATGACGGTGTTGCGTCAACAACAGTAATTGTTATTGTGTCCGGAATGTTAAAGCTTACGCTTGCGCTTTCGATATACGAAAGATTCTTGACAATCTTGTCCGATGTATTGTACATTGCACCCATGAAGATGTTCTCCTGATATTCAACACCGCTGAATGCAATTATCTGTTTTTCGTCATAATACTTGTCCCCCACAACCTCAATTTTTTCGGTTTTAAAAAGGACTGTAAGGCTTAGTATAACGCCGATTATAAGCACTGCCGCAAAAATTGAACTGTACAGTGCGATTCTCCTGTGCTTAATCTGAGTGCTCGTCAGAGATTTTTTTCTTCTGCGAATTACTTCACGCTCCTGAGCACGGATTTCCTTTGCACGCTTTTCCTGTTTTTGCTTTTCTCCGAATTCGTCAACATAATAGCCGTCTTCATAATCCTTTGGTTTAAGGTTCTTGATTTTAGCCTTGCCTTTTCTCCTGAATTTTTCTTCACGGCTCATATTTTCGACTTGTCTTTGTGATTCCTGCTCTTCTTTTTGCTTGAGAAAAGCCTCCTCAATTTTACTTTTTGGAGCTTTTTTCTGCTGTTCCTTTTTCGGATTGGGGGATTTTTTAGCTCTCTTATCCTGCCTTGCTTTTTCCTTATGATACTTTTCTGCCTGCTTTGCGGCATTTTTACGCTGTTTTTCAAGACTCTTTCGCTCTTTTGATGTAAGCGGTCTTCTGTCTTTACCGTCGTTCAAAGCAAATCCTCCCTTCGTTTATGTTATCTGCCGAGGGCGGAAATCCGCCCTGCGACAGTTAAAAATCTGATTACCCTAAATTTTCTTGATATCCGCCCCGATTGATGTAAGAGTAGACTCAATACACTCGTAGCCTCTTTCAATATACTCCACGCCACCGATTTCGGTTTTGCCCTCTGCACAAAGGCCTGCAATAACAAGTGCCGCACCTCCACGCAAATCGGGAGCTTCAACCGACGCACCGTAAAGAATTTCCACACCCTCGGCAACGGCTACCTTGCCCTCTGTCTTAACGGCTGCACCCATTCTGACAAGCTCGGGAATGTGTCTGTATCTGTTTTCAAATATATTTTCAACAAAAACCGTTGTTCCGTCTGCAACACACGCTGTTGCAAGCAAGGGCGCCTGTGCGTCTGTGGGAAAGCCCGGAAACGGCATCGTTCTGATTGTTTTCATTGATTTAAGTCTTTCGGGAGCGTTTATCTCAAGATTTCCGTCCGAAATTCTTATCTTGCACCCTGCGTTTTTGAAGATTGGAATAAGTGCCGCAAGGTGGGACGAAATTATTCCGTTAAGTATAATTTTTGAACCCGTTACGGCGGCACAGCTCATCAGCGTTGCGGCAACGATTCTGTCCGGAATGATTGTGTGGACAGAGCCGCAGAGAGAGCTTACACCCTCAATGACGACAACACCCTCGCCTGCTCCGGAAATATCGGCACCGCAGGAATTGAGATAATCCGCAAGGTCGCAGATTTCAGGTTCACGGGCGGCATTGATGATTGTTGTAGTGCCTTTTGCAAGACAGGCGGCAATCATAATATCTTCCGTTGCACCCACACTCGGGAACGAAAGCGTTATCTTTGTTCCGCAAAGTCCGTTTGGAACGCAACATTCAAGATAGCCGTGCTTTTCACGAATATCCGCCCCCATCTCCCGAAGTGAATTGAGATGCAAATCAATCGGTCTTGAACCGATTTCACATCCGCCGGGGAACGAAATTCTCGCCCTTCCCGTTCGTGCAAGGATTGCACCGAGAAAAACAATTGAACTCCTTGTTTTACGCATCAATTCAACGGGAACATCAAAGCGGTTGATATCGTCACATTTTACGAGAAGTGTTTTATCACAGCGTGTGACGGCACAGCCGAGATACCGAAGAATGTTGACAGATGCGTCAACATCGGAAAGCGAAGGACAATTGTGGATTACATTTTCACCTTTTGTAAGAATCGAGGCGGCAATAATCGGCAAAGCGCTGTTTTTTGCCCCCTGAACTTCAACCTCTCCGTCAAGCTTTTTGCGTCCTGTAACAAGCAGTTTTGACACAATAACACCCTCTCAAAAAGAATACCCTTCTATTCTATGAGAAAGCGTTATAAATGTTACCGTTACACAAGTCCGAGAACTTTTTTGACTACCGAATAAATTCTTTCGTTGGCGTCGGTAATTGCCATTTTGCGTGAATTTTCGCTGTACTTCTCAAGCTTTTCGGGATTGAGAAGCATTTTGTCAGTTTTACGCATAAGAGCCGCACCCGTGAGGTCTTTTTCCTCAATAATGTCAGCCGCACCTGCATTCACAAGTGCCATTGCATTGTGGTACTGGTGATTTTCGGCAACATTAGGTGACGGGATAAGGATTGCCGGTTTGCCCATAGCCTGAATTTCGCTGAGAGTAATTGCGCCTGCACGGCAGATTACAAGGTCTGCCGCCGCCATGCAAGTCGGCATATTATCAATATACGGTCTTATATCAAGATTTGAACAATCGGCAATATCAGTACCCTTTTCCTCAACGAGCTGCGGAAACCAGTCGCCGTAACTGCCGTATGCGTGAATGTGCTGATATCTGCCGTCAATACCGCTTCTTGCAACAAGGTCTGCAACAGCTTCATTTATTTTTCTTGCTCCGAGGCTTCCGCCGAACGAAAGCACTACGGGACGGTTGTCAAGCCCGAGTTCTTTTCTTGACTCTTCTTTTTTTTGCCGTGAGGATTTCCTGTCTTACAGGGTTTCCGGTAATGACAAAATCAACATTTTTGTCAAAATACTTTTTTGCATCCGGAACGGCAAGCATTACCTTTTTGACGCTCTTTGCAAGCATTTTATTTGTAATACCCGGATATGCATTCTGCTCGTGAATAATGCACGGAATACCCATTTTTGCGGCTGTTCTGATAACGGGACCCGAAACATATCCGCCTGTTCCGATACAGATATCAGGCTTGAACTCGGCAATTATTTTCTTTGCCTCTCTTGAAGAAGTGAAGGTTCTTGAAACTGTCTTAACATTTTCAAGCATACTCTTAGGAGAAAAGCTCCTCTTAAATCCGCTGATTGTGATTGACTTAATTTCAAAACCGGCTTGCGGAACAAGTCTTTGCTCCATTCCGCCACGGTTGCCGATAAACAAAAATTCGGCATCATTTCTTTTATTCTTTATATATCCGGCTATTGCAAGTGCAGGATTTATGTGTCCCGCCGTGCCGCCGCCTGCAAGCAATACTTTCATAATTTTCTTACCTTTCTTTTGAAAATTCTGCAAAACTCATGCAGGAGAAAACTATTTTTAAATTATTGTCTTTCGATATTTGCCGTTCTGGAAATTGAAAGCACAAGTCCCATCTGGGCAAGCAAAGATAATAAGCGAACTGCCGCCGTAGCTGAAAAACGGAAGGCTGATACCCGTGTTAGGCAGCCAGTCTGTGATAACGAGAATATTCAGCACAACCTGAATGCCGATCTGTGAGGTAAGACCGATACCGAGAAGTTTGCCAAACTTATCCTTTGCACGAAGTGAAAGTGTGATGCCTCTCCACACAAGAAGTGCAAAAATAAGGAGAATCATAAGTGCGCCCACAAGACCGAGCTCCTCAACAACAACGGCAAAGATAAAGTCGTTCTGCGGCTCTGGAATATAGAGGTACTTCATTCTTGACTGACCGAGACCAAGTCCCCAAAGTCCGCCCGAACCGATCGCATAGAGTGAATTTCGGGTTTGATATGTAGTCCACCACATTTCGTCCGTTGTATATTCAAGCGCCTGACCCCAACCGTCAAGACGGCTCATAGCATAGGACAGGCTGTTCGTGACGGCAAGTATAAGCACTACTCCGACAATAAGTCCAAGACCTATTCCGAGGTACTTTGTCTGCATTCCGCCGATATAAAGCATTACAACGGAGAGAATGCCGATAATTACGATGCCCGAATAGTGCGGTTCAAGAAAAAGCAAAAGTGCTGTTGAACCGAAAACAATTATACCCGGCAAAACGCTGTAACGGGCAAACTGCATTTTGTTATAGTATTTACTGCACCAATGTGAAAAGAAAAGGATGATTGCAAACTTTGCAATTTCGGAAGGCTGAATGTTAAAAATGCCGAGAGGAATCCATCTTTTAACACCCTCGGAACCGGGCAGTACAAGAACCACAAGCAGGCACAAATACGAAATTGCAAGAACAATCGGTGCGATTTTGTGAAGTTTATTATAGTTAAAGAACGAAAGGAAAAACATTATGCCCACGCCGATAGCGGCAAAAATGAGCTGTCTTACAAGGTAATAATAGCTGTCGCCCTGATTGTAATAAGCATAGGCATAGCTTGCAGAAAACATCATAATCATACCGATAGTGAGAAGTACAAGAATGATTATGCAAAACGGAAGGTCAAGTCCCATGCCAACGGAAAACAGCTTTCCTTTTTTCATCTTTCTCTGACGAGTAGGACGGACAAAAAACTTTTCTTCCCTGATCTTCTGCTCCGAGTAAACCTCTTCATCATATATTCTGTTTACATCAGCTTTAAGCATCATTCTTTTTTGTGGAGCCAAAGACCGTTCCTCCCTTAAAATTTATTTTAAACAAGTATTTCTGCGTTTATTTATGCACCAAAATATGCAAGTGCAAAAGCGATTGCACCGAAAACTGCGGTTACTGCACTGAACACACCGACAATCTTAACCTCGCTCCAACCGCACATTTCAAAGTGTGATGGATAGGGCTCATCTTGAAAAGACGCTTGCCGTGTGTGATTTTGAAGTAGCTGACCTGAAGAATAACGGAAAGCTCCTCAGCAATATAGATAATTCCGATCGGAATAAGAAGAATAGGCATATCAATTGCAAAAGCAAGAGCGCATACAAGACCGCCGAGGAAAAGTGAACCCGTGTCGCCCATAAACACCTTTGCAGGGTGAAAGTTCCAAACGAGGAATCCGAGACAGGCACCCGCAGATGCGGCGCTCATGGCTGTTATGCCGAGATAGCTCTTTACGCAGGCGATAAGCATAAATGCAACACACGCAAAGAATGTTACCGAACCGTCAAGACCGTCAATACCGTCTGTAAGGTTTACCGAGTTTACGATACCCACGATTGCAACGGCGGCAATAATATAATAGAAAAATCCGAGGTCAACCTTGCCGACAAAAGGAATAGTTGTTGTTGTACCGTAGCCTGCAATTGCCAGAACTGCAAGAAAAGCGGCGGCAACAAGGAACTGGAGAATCAGCTTTTGTGACGCTGTAAGACCGAGGTTACGCTTTTTTACAACCTTGATGTAATCATCAATAAAGCCGATAAAACCGTTTGCAACCGCAAGACCGAGTCCGCAGAAAATGAACATGCATTCTCTTGGAATGTCTGCAAAGAATGAATTTACCAAATCAGCGCCTGTAAAAGCATATATAACTGTGCTGATCATTGTGACAACCACAATTGCAACGATGAACATTATACCGCCCATTGTGGGAGTTCCCTGCTTACCCTTGTGCCACTTAGGACCTTCCTCAAGAATTGTTTGACCAAAATGGAGCTTGCGAAGGTATGGAATCAAAAACTTGCCTGTAACGGCTGAGATTATAAAAGCAAGCAAAGCCGCACAAAATGTCCATATTCCGTAAATCATAGTTATCTTTCCTTTCAGACTAATAAATATTTTTGTTATTCGTTGAGTGTTGAAGAGGAATCCGCAAAAGATACCGTTATTACCGTACCGGGGCTGACCGAAGTTCCCGCCTCAATGTTCTGTGATGAGCTTGTTCCGGAGGATGTTGTTGCACCCGAGAAGCTGACATTCAATCCGTAGGCACTTGCAACATTGTTCACCTCATCGGGAGAAAGACCGATAAGACTCGGAACACTTACTGTTTCCGACTGACTGTCGCTGTCTGTGTAGAGGACAATACTGCCGCCCTTCTGAAGTCCTGACGATACGGTCGGAATCTGTGAAATTACAGTTGAACCGTTACCCTTTACGGTTGCCGTAAAGCCGTCAGCCTCAACAGCTGTTTTAGCCTCGTCAACGCTGACGCCTGTGTAATCGCCTGCAGATGCGTCAACATAACCGAGTTCCTCGTCTGTGTAAGAGGTCTTAACATCAAGATAAGGAAGAACCTCGCTCATAATATTTATAAATACAGGTGATGAAACCTGTGAACCGTAGTAGGCGTCACCGTCGGGAGTATCAAAGAATACAAGCATTGCAATCTGCGGATCGTCTGCCGGAGCATAACCGCAGAATGATGATATATAGTCCTCAGAAAATGAGCTTTCAACCTTTGTTACACCCCTTTTTTCAGTTGTACCTGTTTTACCGGCTACCTTGTAGCCTGAAATATAACCTGCGGTAGCACCCTGTCTTTCTGTGTTATATTCAAGGTATTCATTCATCTTCTTGGATGTATCGTCTGAAATAACCTGTCTTTTAACCTTTTTATCAACAGTCTTGATTACATTGCCCTTTGAATCTGTGATTTTTGAAACCACATGAGGCTGAACAACATAACCGCCGTTTGAAACAGCCGCACAGGCTGTAATCATTTGAATAGGAGTGATTGTGAAGTTCTGACCGAATGATGCAACCGCAAGGTCAACACCGCCCATTTTGCCTTCTTTCCAGAAACTGTCCTCTGCCTCACCCGGGAGGTCGATTCCTGTTTTATCGCTGAAACCGAATCCCTGATAATATTGACGGAACTTGCCTGCACCGAGCATCTGACCGATCTGAATAAATGCAGGGTTACATGAGTTTGAAATTGCCTCAACAAAGTTCTGTGTTCCGTGACCTGATATATTTGAACAATGAATCGTTTCGCCCTCAACCGAAATTGAACCCGTACAGGTAAATGATGTTTTTTCATTTACAAGGTTTTCTTCAAGAGCCGCTGACGCAACGCACATCTTAAATACAGAACCGGGCATATATGTGTCGGCAACAGCCTTGTTTCTCCACATATTGCTGAGAGCCGCACTTTCTGCCTCCGCCTGTTTCTTTTTTGGAGTCGATTTGATTTTCTTCTTATCCTTTGCCGAAAGCTCATAAGGATTGTTAAGATCGTAGCCGTCTGTTGTTACCATTGCAAGGATTGCGCCTGTGTTTACATCCATTGCAATGCAGACGCCCTTGTTAAGAACATTGTTGTCCTCAACACCCTTTTGCATATATTTTTCACAAATTGACTGAATTGTTTCATCAATTGTGAGATACACATTGTTGCCGTCCTCAGATTCAACATTCTGTTCGTATCGGAACGGCATATCCGTACCTCTTGCATTCTGTGCCGTGATAATTCGACCAGGAGTACCCGACAGATAGCTGTCATATTCGTACTCGATACCCTCAAGTCCCTGATCGTCACTGCCAGTAAAACCGATTACGGAAGATGCAAGGCTGTTTTTCGGGTAATATCTCTTGTAATCATCAAGCAGCTGAATAACACCCGAACAGCTGTAATCCTTTTTCGAGTGTCAATAAGCTCAAGAACCTTTTCACGCTCATCCGACTCGATTCTTCTTTTGACAACAACATAATGGCTCTGCTGTTTTGTATCGTCAAGCACATCGTTGTATTCAAGGTCAAAAATTTCCGAAAGACCTTTTGCGGCAGCCTGACGCTGTTTGTCATTCTTAAAGTTGACAGGCGACATTACCACCTGCCAAACAGATGCGCTTTCGGCAAGAACATTGCCGTTTGCGTCATAAATTGTTCCTCGTTTTGCGGAAACAGTTGTGTCGGCAAGCTGAAGGTCAACAGCCGACTCCTGAAGTTCACTGCTCAACGGTGGTGAGGTATGTAAGTCTTAAAACAGCCGCACCGAAGCCAAGCACAAGTATGAGTAAAATCAATATTGCGGTACGCTGTCTCAGTCTTTGTGCAGGTCCCTTTTCGGCACGCTTTTTTGAGTTGTTTTTTGATCCTGGTGATTGCAATGTAAAGCTCCTTTCACCGCAAAATAGTGTCCGTTACGCTCCGTGTCAATCCGCATATATACCGAAAAAAGAGTCAAGACGCAGTCTTAACTCTCCATTCTTTCATAACATATCTATTAAATTAATCTAAATGTTATGACCAAAGATTCTGTACCGAACTCCAGAACTGTGTAAAGAGATTGTCGCTTTCCTGACTTGCAGAAACCTCTGCTTTATCTCCGCCTGCAAGGGTAACAAATTCTTTCTGTGTGTTCGTAGCCTTGGTCATACCGAGTGTATCCTCGGCATACTTTTCAATATCCGATGTTGAAAGCTTTGATTCAAGCTTCATCTGTGTCTGTGTATAAACGCTCTGTGCATTTGCAAGAGTTTCTTTAGCCGTAATAACTTCCTGATTAAGCTCGGTAAGTCTTACCTGTCCGACAATTATGATGCCGATTATGATTGTCGTGCGCAAGGACCGCTCACTGTTCCGAGAGCAATTTTAAACTTGTTATGTCTGCGGCGTCTGTTCTTCTGAAGTTCCTCTTTCGGAAGACTTACAACATTGTTTTTTCTTCTTTTTCTTTCCTGCTTTTTATGTACTTCTTCTTTTCTTTCAGGAGCGGCTGAACCCGGAACATAGTCGCTGCTGTCATCAAAAGACTCAAATCATAAGCTGCATTTCTGTTTTCATAAGCCATTAAACGCACCCGATGCCTTTCTATATCAATTTCATAAAACACACATTTTTGCTTTATTTTCGATAAAACAAAAAAGTTTCAAATCTTTAACAAATTTATAAAATACACACAACACACAATCAATCCGATTTTATCGGACATATATTTCAAAGCCATACATTTTGTTATTAACAAACACGAAAACACAATTGCTTGTGTCTGTAATAATCTTTACAACTTTGTTATATTTTACTACAAACAGGCAGTTTTGTCTATAGTCACAGAGAATTTTTTTAAATTTTTTCGCATATTCTCAACTTTGCACTTCTTGCTCTCGGGTTGTTCCTCAATTCTGTTTCATTTGCACAAACCGGCTTTCTTACAACAAGCTTAGCCTTTGGCTTGTTTCCGCAAACACACACGGGAAAATCCTTTGGACAGGTACAGCCCTGACACCAAGATGCCATTTTCTGTTTTACGATTCTGTCCTCAAGCGAATGGAAGGTAATAACTGCAAGCCTTCCGCCGCTTCCGAGAAGTTCAAATGCACCGTCAAGACCTCTTTCAAGAACTCCGAGTTCATCGTTTACCGCAATTCTCAAAGCCTGAAAGCTTTTTTCTCGCAGGATGTCCGTCACGGCGGACACGCTGTGGAACATTTTCTTTTATAATTTCCGCAAGCTCAAGGGTAGTTTCAATCGGCTTTTCGGCTCTTGCCTTTACGATTCCGTTTACAATTGCACCGGCAAATTTTTCTTCGCCGTAAACGCTGAGGATTCGTCTTAACTCACCTGCGGGGAGGGTGTTGACAAGCTCTGCGGCTGTTGTTCCGCTTTGGCTCATTCTCATATCGAGAGGTGCGTCCTCATGAAAGGAAAAACCCCTTTCGGCTGTATCAAGCTGATGAGATGAAACACCGATGTCAAGCAAAACACCGTCGACTCTGCCCACTCCTCTTGAATGAAGAAGGCTCACCATATCGGCAAAATTACCCTTGATAATTATTGAATTTTCGTTTTTCTTAAAACGCTCTGTCAGCGTCAGTATTGCATCGGGATCCTGATCAATCGAAATGAGCTTGCCCGTAGTAAGTCGACTGAGGATTTCACTGCTGTGACCGCCTCCGCCCGCTGTGCCGTCAACATAAATGCCGTTTTCCTTAACGGCAAGAGCGTCAACAGCCTGCTCAAGAAGGACAGGAATATGAGAAAATTCCATAACAACCTCCTTAAAGCTTTAACTCCTTGAGAGCAAGTGCAAGATTTTCATTCTGAGAAGCAACATAGTCCTCATAATTTTTCTTGCTCCAGATTTCGAGTCTGTTTGTCATACCGATAACTACCGCATCGCCTTCAATCTCGGCAAACTCACGCAGGGACTGCGGAATAATCACCCTGCCCTGTGCGTTGGGAGTAACCTCAACCGCAGTAGCGTTAAAGGTGTATTGAACAGCCATGGAGAGGTTTGCGGGAAGTGCAAGAATCTTCTCGCACATTGCGTCGAACTGTTCGCTTGACATAACCTGAATGCACTTGTTGCCGAAGCCTCGTGCAAGATAGTATGTTTCGCCGAGCTGTTCACGGAACTTTGCGGGCAGTACAATTCTTCCTTTTGCATCAATAGAATGATTTGTCATTCCCGAAAACATCTGCCCACCTCCATACACTTTTCTTCAGAAACCGTCACTCTGTGGTTTTAAAAGTCACCGAATGACACCTTCTGACACCTTTTGTCTTATTATAAACCATAGGTGCAAAAAAATCAATATCAAAGTTACGAAAAAACAAATAATATTTACAAATCATTTCAAATGCTTTCAACTTTGAAACCATATTTTTTCGTAAAAGAATATTATGCCCCAAAAAGCTGATTTTACAGAGGGTTTCATCCATTCCATAGCAAAAACAGCAGTCTTAAAAATTACAAAACGCACCGCACGGGTTACAAAAGTCGACAACATTTTTATATTTTTCAACCGCCGATTCCGCAAGCATTCGTTTCAGTGTCATAATGTGACACAACACATACGATAAAAACGGCATAAAAAAAAGAACAGGCTCATATTGAGTCTGTCCTTAATAAGCTAAATTTAAATCAGCCCTGCTTTTTCTGTGAGCTGACTTGTTTGCATGAGTCTTTCTGAGAGCCTCAAGCTGTGTTGCAACGCCCTCTTCCGTGCGTTTCATAATGCTGTCAACATACACATTCGCAGCTTTTCTGATTTCTGCCGATTTTTGCTTTGCATCATCAACAATTTCCTTAGCCTTTGCCTGAGCCTCACGAACGAGCTCATTCTGGTTAAGCATAGCCTTTTTGCGTTCCTCGGCACTTCTGATTATATTCTCTGATTCACGGTTAGCCTCGGCAAGAATCTGCTTTCTGTCAGCAACAATATTCTTTGCCTGTCTTACCTCTGCCGGCATAGCGTCCTGAATCTGATCGAGAATATCATAAATCTCATCACTGCTCACCATTACCTTACCACCCGAAAACGGCATTGACTTAGCGGCACTGATAACATCCTGAAGCTGTAAAATCAAATCCTCAACTTTCATTTCTGTCCACTCCTTATATGTTTGGTTTAATCCACCTTTAATTAAAAAATCAAACGCTTATTTATTTTTCAGTCTTTCCACAATTCTGTCATGGATACACGCAGGAACAAAATTACTGATGTCACCGCCCATTGAGGCAATTTCACGAACCATGCTCGAGCTGAGATACATTGAATCCGCCTCAGCCGTTAAAAACAGGGTTTCAAGGTTCGGATTCAGCTTTTTGTTGGTGAGCGCCATCTGAAATTCATATTCAAAGTCAGTTACCGCTCTGAGTCCCTTAACAATTGCGTCCACACCGTGATCCTCACAATACTGTGCAAGCAAGCCGTTGAAGCCTACTATTTCAACATTATCGAGATGCTCGGTAACTTCCTTCAAAAGTTCAATTCTCTCATCAATCGAAAAAATCGGCTTTTTTGAAGAATTGACAAGCACGCCCACGATTACACGGTCAAAAAGCTTTGACGCTCTCGTGATAACATCAAGGTGTCCGAGCGTTACGGGATCGAAACTTCCCGGACAAATCACTGTTTTGTTCATCTTTGAAAATCCTTATGTCTGAATGTAGTTATTTTTATTTTACCATAGCGATACTGTCTGTCAAGTACAAAATCACCGTAATTCGACAAAATTTCTTCGTCAAGAGGATTTTCTGCAATGATTACACCCGTATCGTTCATAGCCTCGGGAACAAGTTCAAGGGCATCCTGCAGATTCCCGTTCTGTATGGCGGATCGAGAAATGCAATGTCAAAACGCTGTGAATTCATCGAAAGAAAGCTGTGAAAATCCATTGCAAAAACCTTTGCCGAGTTTTCAAGCTTAGTAGCCTTGAGGTTTCTTTTTACCGTTTCAAGCGATTTTTTTGCATTGTCAACAAAGCTTGCCGACTTTGCGCCTCTGCTCAAAGCCTCAATACCCATTTGTCCCGAGCCTGCAAAAAGGTCAAGAAAGTTTCTGCCCTCGGTTTCAAACTGTATAATCGAAAAAACAGCCTCTTTAATTCTGTCGGTTGTCGGTCTTACATCTTCACCCTCAATGGTTTCGAGTCGTCTGCCTCTTGCGGAGCCTGTAATAACTCTCATAAAACGCACGCAGCCTTTCCGCCTGCAAAATCATGAAACAACACCGCAAGCAGGCATACGGCATTACCGAAAAGTTGAATTTCAAACAATTGTTTAAAACTGCAAATTTTAGTATAACACATTAAAAGATAATTTACAACAATATTTTACTCTGTTTCGTTTTCATCCTGCGGATGATAGTATTTATACACCGCAAGTGCGGCGTCCTTTGTCATTTTAGGAGCGTTTTCAAGCTCTGCAAGGTCTGCGTTTGAGATGTTTTCAATCGTTCTGAAATACTTAAGAAGCGACCTTGCTCTGACTTCGCCTATACCCTCAATGCCTGTAAGCGAACTCTTGAATGTATTTTTACTTCGTCTTGAATGGTGATAGCCGATTGCAAAGCGGTGAACCTCGTCCTGCATTTTTGCGAGGAACGCAAACAGCGACCGTCCGGGACTGAGCGCAATTTCTCCGCCCTCGCCCGTTACGGCACGGGTTCTGTGCTTATCGTCCTTTACAAGACCGAACAGCGGAACATCAATATTCTTACTCTGCAAAACCTCTTTTACAGCCGCAACCTGACCTTTACCGCCGTCAAGCAGGATAAGGTCTGGCAATTTTCCAAAGCCCTCGTCCTCATCGGGATTTTTATAATATTCGTCAAATCGTCTTGTCAAAACTTCCGCCATGGATGCGTAGTCGTCCTGTCCTTCAAAGCCTTTGATTTTGAATTTTCTGTAAGCCGATTTGAGCGGTTTGCCGTTTTTATAAACAATCATACCCGCAACATTTTCCGTGCCTGCAAGGTTTGAAATATCGTAGGATTCGATATGTTCGGGCAGTTTTTTAAGTCCGAGCAAATCACGCAGTTCTTCAAGCACATTGTACTCACGAACGGTTGCGCCCTTTTTCTGTGCAAGGGTTTCTGCGGCATTCGATTTGCACATTGCCACAAGCTGCGCTCTGTCGCCCCTCTGCGGAACCGTTATACCGACCCTTACTGCCGTGCTTTTGCGAGAGCCATTCGGCAATTTCTTCCATACCGTCAAATTCCCTGTCGATTGCAATGCTCTTTGGCACACTGTCACGCAGAGTGTAATATCGCAGTAAAAACTCTTCGGTTTCAGATTCACTTTCACCGCTGTCAAACACAAAGCTTTCACGGTCAAATAACCTTCCGCCTTCAAATCGAAATACCTGATAACAGGTTTTGCCGTCATCCGAAAAGCCTGCAATAACATCGCCGTCATCAATTTTTGTCGCAACAACCTTTTGCTTGTCGCTCATTTTACGGACGGATTTTATTATATCCCTGATTGACGCCGCCCTTTCAAATTCAAGATTTTCTGCGGCGTTTTCCATTTCTTCGGTCAGCTTTTTGATTGAATTTGTTGAACCGCCACGCAAAAATTCAAGCGCACGGTTAAGGTTTTCGTTGTAATCTTTAAGCCTTACTCTGCCTGTACACGGAGCCATGCATTGCTTTATGTGGTAGTTAAGGCAAGGTCTGCCCTTTCCGCAATCTCTCGGAAACTGCCGGTTGCAGGTTGGGAGCATAAAAATTTTGTTGGCCTCTTCAACGGCATTTTTTACATAGTAACTGCTCTTGTATGGACCGATGTATTCCGCTCCGTCATTCTTTTTCTGCAATGTATATGACAGCTTTTTCCAATCACCCGAACTGATTCTTATATAGCTGTAGCCCTTGTCGTCTTTAAGCAGAATGTTATACTTCGGGGTGTGCTGTTTGATAAGACTGCATTCAAGAATGAGTGCCTCAAATTCGCTGTCCGTGATGATATATTCAAAATCATCGACATTATCAACCATTCTGCGAACCTTTTCGGCATGGTTATTCTGCGAACCGAAGTATTGGCTGACTCTGTTTTTAAGAGCCTTTGCCTTGCCGATATATATAATTTTTCCGCTTTTGTCGTGCATGATGTACACACCCGGCAACAGAGGAAGTGCCATTGCTTTTTTGCGAAGCTGTGACATTTTCGGATTCACAAAATCACCGCCTTTTACGATTTCAGATTAATTTGAGAGAAACAAAAAAGAGGCGGAAAAACCGCCCCCTTGGTATTTTGTAAAATTTAAAGCTGATTATTCAGCAAAGCCTGACTCAACGAGAGAAACAAGACCCTCAACTGCTTCAGTTTCGTCGAACCGTCAGCAATTACCTTAATAGTAGTGCCGCCGATAATTCCGAGGGACAACACACCGAGAAGACTTTTTGCATTTACACGACGCTCTTCCTTCTCTACCCAAATTGTTGACTTATACTCATTAGCCTTCTGAATAAAGAAAGTTGCCGGACGAGCGTGTAAACCGGCTTTATTCTGTACTAATACTTCCTTAACATACATTTTAAAACCCTCTTTGCCTTTAAATTTTTAACCACCAATGCCTGCAAATTGCGGCTCAATTTAATATGTATTATAATCTTTTTTCCGAACAAGGTCAATACAATAAATTAATTTCGTGTTAATATGCACCTTGAGAGAATTTATTACCCTGTTTATTGTGCATTTTTACAAAATATTATATTTTCCCCGTAAACACACGGTATTTCGTATGTTTTTTCTTGTCTTATTTTATGTAAACACACCGATAATATACTGCAAAAATTACTTTTTGTTATATTCTTCAAGCATTTTGGGACGCTTGAGGGCAGTCACCTCTATGCTCTTTTCTTTTCTCCACTTTTCAATGTTTGCATGATGACCGCTCATAAGCACTTCGGGAACTTCTTTGCCTCTCCAGACTGACGGTTTTGTGTACTGCGGATACTCAAGAAGTCCGTTAAAATGGCTTTCCTCGGTAAAACATTCGTTGTTGGAAAGCACACCCGGAACCATTCTTGAAAGCGCATCAGCAAATACCATTGCGGGAATTTCTCCGCCCGTGAGAACATAGTCGCCGATTGAAATTTCTTCGTCAATAAACTCGTCAAGAAGTCTTTGGTCAACACCCTCGTAATGACCGCAGAGAATACAGATATTTTCAATATCGGCAAGCTCACGAAGTCTTTGCTGTTTCAATGTTTTGCCCTGCGGTGACATATAGACAAAATGCGGTCTTTTGCCGATTTGTTTGCAGATATCCTCAAAGCAGAGGGCAATGGGTTCGGCTTTCATAAGCATTCCCATTCCGCCGCCGTAGGGAGTGTCGTCAACTCTTTTGTGCTTGTCAAAAGCATAATCACGCAGTTGGTGACACACGATTTCAAGCACACCGCTTTTCTGTGCTCTGCCGATTATGCTTCCGTTTAAAACAGGCTCAAACATTTCGGGGAAAAGCGTTATAATATCAATCCTCATCGTCGAAAATTCCTTTCATGGGAACAATAAGAACATAGCCGTCATTGACATTGATTTCTTTTACAACATCATCAATTACTGGAGCAAGGTATGTCTTGCCGTCGGCGTCTTTGATTTCGTAAACATCATTTGCGCCTGTACGCAAAACATCGGAAATTTTGCCGTAGACTCTGCCGTTGCCGGCGTCCTTAACCTCAAGACCGATAAGATCCTGAACAAAGTGAACGCCCTCCGCAAGATTGATGTCATCACGGTTGATATACACAACCTTGCCTCTGTATTTTTCGGCTGCCTCGATTGTGTCAACACCTTTGATTTTTGCAAGAGCGATATTTTTGTGCGGACGGGATTTCACCTCGATGAACTCTGTTCCGTTTTCGTCAAGCCACAGCTTTTTAAAGGCACAGAGAAATTCGGGGGAATCACACCACGGATCAATTCTGACCTCACCTTTTATGCCGTGTGTACCCACGATTTTTCCCGAATCAAGAAACTGTTTTTTCATAATTACCTCAAATTTCACAAAATAAATTCAGTCGGATTTTACTTTAATTCAATGATTGTAACACCGTCTTCGCCCTCGCCGAAAACACCGAGTCGCTGACTTTTGACGGCTTTGTTTGTTTTAAGATACTTGTTTATTTCACGCTTAAGCACACCCGTGCCTTTGCCGTGAATAATCGTCATTTTGCTCACACCCGAAAGCACGGCATTGTCAATTGCCTTGTCAACAATATTGATTGCGTCGAAGGCGGTTTCACCACGGACATCAACCTCTGTTTCGGGACGGACATCCATTCTGCTCGGCACATTTCTTGTGCTTGAAAATCTGTCCTTTGCGGGCTTGTTGTTTGATTTGAGCAAACGAAGATTCTTAATATCAACCCTCGTTTTGATTATTCCCGCCTGAACAAGCACAACACCGTCCTTGTTCGGCGGTGCAAGTACAGTTGCGTTTTTGTCAATATCGTAAATGAGAACCGTGTCGCCGACTTTGAGCGGTCTTGGCAGCTTGTACTCCTCATCGGGAGTATTGCGAGCCTTGACAGGATCGGCATGAGCCTCCATCTTGTCAATATTTTTCTTTAGCTGTGTTCTTGCCTGAACGCTCATATCCTTGGCTTTTCTCGCCTTTTCGAGCTCTTCGGCAACTGCATCGGCCTGTGCTCTTGTGCGTGAAATAATACGCTGAGCCTCCTGCCTTGCCTTTTCAATCTCACGCTCCGCACGCTGCTTTGCCTTCTGCATTTCGTTTTCTGCTTTCTGCTTTTCGGTATTAGCCTTTGCAGTAAGTCTGTTTGCGTTTTCAAGCTGTTTTTCAAGGCTTTGACGGCGCTTTTCAAGCTTTTCAACAACATCTTCAAACTGTCTGTTCTCGTTTGAAACAAGTTCGCTTGCTCGGCTGATTATCTCATCATCTATTCCGAGTCTTTTTGAAATTGCAAACGCGTTGCTCTTGCCGGGAACACCGATGAGAAGTCGGTAAGTCGGCTTGAGAGTTGCAACATCAAATTCGCAACTGCCGTTTTCAACTCCGGGAGTACGCAGAGCAAATTCCTTTAACTCCGCATAGTGGGTTGTTGAAGCGATTTTTGCGTGTTTGTCACGCAGTCTTTCAAGAATTGCAATTGCAAGAGCCGCACCCTCGACAGGGTCTGTTCCTGCGCCGAGCTCGTCAATAAGGCAGAGCGAACCTGCGTTTGCGAGCTTTATAATCTGAACGATATTTGTCATATGTCCCGAAAAGGTTGACAACGACTGTTCAATACTCTGTTCGTCACCGATATCCACAAGCACCCTTCTAAACACGGAAAGCTCGCTGTTGTCGGCACACGGAACAAGAAGTCCGCACATTGCCATGAGCGTGAGCAGACCGATTGTCTTTAAAGTTACGGTTTTACCGCCCGTGTTAGGACCTGTGATTACAAGCGTGTCAAACTCTTTTCCGAGCATAACATCAACGGGAACAACCTTGTTTTTGTCGATGAGGGGATGACGAGCCTGTTTAAGCTCAATCATTCCCCTGTCGTTCATAATCGGCTTTGACGCTTTCATTGAATACGCAAGGTCAGCCTTTGCAAAAATCAAATTAAGCTGTGCAAGGTTCTTGTAGCTGTGGATAATGCTGTCGGCAAAATCGCCTGCATTTGCGGAAAGCTCAAAGAGGATTCTTTCAATCTCCTGTTCTTCCTTTGACTGCAAAAGCTTGATGTCATTGTTTGCCTGAACAACGCCCATAGGCTCAATAAACACGGTTGCACCGCTTGACGAGGTGTCGTGTACAAGACCCGGAACATTGCCTCTGCATTCACTTCTTACGGGAACAACATATCTGCCGTCACGCTGTGTGACGATAGTATCCTGAAGATACTTTATGTATGTTGAGCTGTGAATAATTTTATCGAGTACCTCACGAGCCTTTGAGGTGGCTGTGCGGATTTTTCTTCTTATATCCGACAAAACAGGGCTTGCCTTATCGGAAATTTCCTCCTCGCTTATAATAGCCGAGGTGATTTTGTCCTCAAGGAACTTGTTGGAAACAAGTCCGCTGAAATAGCCGTCAAGAGAGCTTGCTCCTCCGCCCGAGCGTGAGTGCCACTCCTTGACCGTGCGGATTGTTCTGAGAGTTGACGCAACCGACAGAAGTTCGCCTGTGGTAAGGCAACCGCCTGCCTGTGCTCTGCGTAAATGTCCCGAACAATTTCCGGCACCGCCGAATGACGGAGCGCCGAATCTTCCACTTAACGCAACTGCGTCATCGGTTTGCTGTAAAAGCTGTTCAACCTTTTTCAGTTCAAACACGGGTTCGAGATTCAATGCCATTTCACGGGCGTCCTCAATCGAAGTCATTCCCGCAAGCCTTTCGAGAATTTTATCAAGTTCAAGTGTTTTGTAATGTCTGTTCATAATTCTACCAAATTCAATAATTGCAATTTTGTGTCCGTAGGGGCGGATATTATCCGCCCGCGGGCGCCCAATGAGCGCCCCTACAGTTTTCAGTCATTCTGTTTCAAATAAATAAGTCATTTTCACACAAAACTGCATTGTCTGATTAACTGCTTATTGTTTTGTAAAAAACAAGCGTTTTAAAGTCTTTTTCAAATCTGTATTTAAGATAACTTTCGCTCGCCGCATTCAGCACAACAAGGTCATCCTTCGGCAATGCAAACGAAAACAGCTTGTCATCATCGGCATAAACCGTGTGTCTAAGCGCCGTGAGCGTTCCCTCATTGAGAGCGATTGCAGGTTCCGACACATCCGTTCTGCAATCGGCACATTCAAGAGCGCCTATGCGTGGCAGAAAGTACATAAGCGGAGTAATGTATTCTCCGCATTCTCTGCACATTCTCAGGTCGGGCATATAGCCCGCCATACTTGCAAGCCTCATTTCAAGACACGGCTTGATAAGATCTGCACTGCGTTTGTTCTCTGACAAAAGGTAGAGAGAATTAAGCACAAGGCTCAGAAAATGAGTCTGCCTTTTGCTCACGGGGACAAATTGTCGAGTAAGTTCGCAAAAAATACTGTGCAAGACACATTTTTGTAACATCACTGCGGAGCTTTGAGAAAATGCGAATCGGCTGTGCCTCACCGATTATGTAACTTTCCCGACCTTTATAAATTGTAAGTCGGGAATATGAGAGGAGAGATGCCGCCGCACATTTGCCGTTTTTGATGTTTTTTGCACCCTTTACAAATGCACGGATTACACCGTTTGACTTTGTGAGAGCAAAAACGAGCTTGTCCTGCTCACCGATATTCTGTTCCTTTATAATCAGTCCCTCTGTTCGGAATTTCATCGGTTTCCTCCCTATTCACGGTGATTGCACCCGTGTCTTTGGCATCCTGAATACTTTTGTAGCGAATGTAATCAAGAACGCTTCCCGTGGTAAAGAATATTTGCCACGCACTCCAGTTATCCATAAAAACACCTCCGCAGTTAGTGTTTCACGGATGCCGTTTATTATATTATGAAAAATCTGACATTGTGTCAAATCGTGTACCCAAATCGCTTTTAATCGGATTATCAGTCAAAATTCTTTTCGTCATAGCCGAAATTCTGAAGAATCTGGGCACGGTTTCGCCAATCCTCTTTTACCTTTACCCATGTCTGTAGGAATACCTTGCAATCGAAAAATCTTTCGATATCCTGACGGGCAAATGTGCTGATTTTCTTGAGCATTGAGCCGTTTTTGCCGATAATAATACGCTTGTGGGTTTCTTTTTCACAGAAAATAGTAGCGTCAATATCAAGCATACCGTTATCCCTTGTTTTCATTTTTTCGATTACAACAGCCGTGCCGTGCGGAATTTCCCTGTCGCAAAGACGGAGTATTTTTTCACGGATAATTTCGGCAACAATAACTCTTTCGGGCTGGTCTGTAAGAGTATCGTCATCAAAGAAATGACCGCCCTCGCCTGCCTGCTTTTTAAGCTCATCAAGAAGTTCGTTCATACCGTTGCCGTCCTGTGCACTCACGGGAACAACTGCGTCAAAATCATAGAGCAGACTGTAACGGGCAATCTGTTTCATAAGTTCTTCTTTTTCTTTGAGAGTGTCAATCTTGTTGATTGCAAGGATTGCCGGCATTTCCATTGACTTGAACTTTTCAATAAGGTTAAGTTCTGTGTCACCCGGTTCTTTTCCTGCCTCAACAACGAGCATACAGCAGTCAACACCGCCCACGGATTCATTGACGGAACGCACCATATACTTGCCGAGAGAGGTTTTCGGCTTGTGCATACCCGGTGTATCAAAGAAAACAAGCTGATATTCGCCCTGAGTAAGCACACCTGTAATTCTGTTGCGGGTAGTCTGCGGTTTGCTTGAAACAATTGCAATTTTCTGTCCCATAAGTCTGTTAAGAATTGAACTTTTGCCCACATTAGGTCTGCCTACAATGGCAATAAATGCGGATTTATCTTTATTATCTGTATTTAACATATTACCTCACTATACAAAAATCGGGGGCAAGCAAAATGCCGCCCCTTTGTTAATGTTTATCTTTTCTTTTAATGCCCAAAATTGCGTTCTTGACTTTTTACGGGACCTGCACATACAAAGACGGCAGAAATCACCGCAGATAAAATCAGCAAAACGAGCATAACGGGATTGTTTACAAAATACAAAAATATTTTTCCGATTACTTCAAAATCAAGAAAAACAGCACCGCTGTAAACACAGCCGGAAATGACACGGCAAGCACGGCTGCGGCTGCAATGTCCTTGATAATCTTAACGGAAAAATCGTATCTGTCACAAAACAAATCACAAAGCTTTTCAACACAGGTGTTGACCATTTCAAGTGCAATTACAAGCGCACACAAAACGGCGAGCAACGCCCATTTTGCGGCAGAAAAATCGTAAAAGCAACCGAAAACGAAAACATAAAATGTCGCAACAAGGTGAAATCTCATATGACTTTCGCTTTTTACAGCAAAGCAGAAACCTCTGAATGCACTTTTAAAACTTTTGATTTGCTTTTTCATACCCCGTAATATAACTACTCTGTCAAGCCATATCGTCATCAACTATGTAGCTTGATGACGCAGGAAGACCGAGCTGTTCCATAACAAGCTCTTCTTTTTCTCTCATTCTTACCCTTTCAAGCTTTTCCATATGGTCATATCCGAGAAGGTGCAGAACACTGTGAGCGGTAAGATAGCCAACCTCTCTCTGGAGGCTGTGGCCAAAGAGTTCTGCCTGATCTCTCGCCTTTTCCATAGAAATTACAACATCACCGAGAATCTGTGCGCCTGTTTCGGGATTGGTGTCATAAACACCGTTTTCGCCCATTGGGAAAGAAAGAACATCGGTTTCAATGTCCTTGTCACGATACTGCTTGTTAAGAGCCTTGATGCCCTCGTTATCCGTGAAAGTAACGCTGATTTCAGCAGAACCTTCAAATTTTTCAAGTCGCAGAACTGCGTTACAACAACGACGAACCAACATTCTGATACCTGTCGGAATCTTTACTGCTTTTTGTTTGTTTGTGATAATTACCCTGATTTTATTATGCTCTGCCATTCATGATCATCCTTTCATTATTTTTAACCCGATAGCGTGGGATATGTGAAAATTAAGTAAATTAATTTTTGGAGCCGTTGTTTTTGGAGCCGTTGTTTCGTAAATTATTAATGTCAGTGTTTTCAAATTTTGCATAAGCCTTGATGATATCCTGAACAAGGCGATGACGGACAACATCCTTTTCGTCAAAGAAACAGGTGCCGATATCGTCAATATTCTTGAGGATTTTGATACAGTCTTTAAGACCGCTCTTTGCACCGTTCGGAAGGTCAATCTGTGTAATATCGCCCGTGATTACCATTTTTGAGTTAAATCCGAGTCGGGTAAGGAACATCTTCATCTGTTCCCTTGTCGTATTCTGAGCCTCGTCAAGAATTATAAAGCTGTCGTCAAGCGTTCTTCCTCGCATATATGCAAGCGGTGCAACCTCAATGTTACCTCTTTCAACATACTTTTGATATGTTTCCGCACCGAGCATATCAAACAATGCGTCATACAGGGGGCGAAGATACGGATCGACCTTGCTCTGCAAATCACCGGGCAGAAAACCGAGCTTTTCACCTGCCTCAACAGCAGGTCTTGTGAGAATTATTCGGTTAATCTGCTTGCTTCTGAAAGCCGTGACCGCCATTGCAACGGCAAGGTAGGTCTTGCCCGTACCGGCAGGGCCGACACCGATTGTGACGGTATTTTTCGCAATCTGCGAGCAGTAGCGCTTCTGACCGATGGTTTTCGGCTTAATAGGCTTTCCTTTTGAAGTAATACAGATGCAGTCGCCTGCAAGCTGTTCTATTTTGTCCTCACTGCCTTCATTGACAAGCGAAATGCAGTAGCGGATATTTTGCTCGGAAAGTGCTTCACCACGGTTGATGAACTGCAACAGGCTTTCAATAACCTTGCAGGCTTTCGATGTGTTTTCGGCATCGCCCTCAACCTTAAGCTCACTGTCACGGCAGGTGACACGGACATTAAACTCCTTTTCAATCAGCTTAATATTTCCGTCAAAACTGCCAAAAAGTGCTACGGCATTTTCCATTCTGTCGATATTTATAATTTGTTCCGTAAAGCAAAACTCCCGTTTCTTCAATAATTCAAAACAATTATAACACATTTTACTTGAAAATGTACATTAAAAATAGCTTTTTTCACTAAAAAAATAATTTTTGTGAATTTTGACGAAAACTAAACTTCACATAGCCACTCATTTGTAAAGGATAGAAACACTTTTTTTACTCTTTCGTAATTATACTCAAATTCGCATTGCAATCGGCTTATTTTAGTTATTTAAATCTTCCGAAACTACCACAATATTGCCGTTTTTGTAATATAACTGTACAAATTTGATAACTTCCCGAAAATTAAAAATTTATCAAAATTACTCTCAGTCGTAAAATCGACTTAAAATGCTTGACAAACGGGCAATTGTATATTATAATTCACAGGTGTAAAGAAATTCTCTTTACACGCAGACCAGAATCACGGGAGCTGTCAGGTATGGAAAAAAACATTGAAGTATCTCTCTTGTTTGATTTTTACGGTGAGCTTTTAAAGCCCTCGGGCAAAAAGGCGATTGACCTTTATTATAATGAAGATTTGTCGCTTGCAGAGGTTGCCGATGAAACAGGAATAACAAGACAGGGTGTGCGTGACAGTATCAAGCGCAGTGAGCAACAGCTTTTTGAGTTTGAAGAAAAGCTCGGTCTGTTCAAACAGTTCAGTAAGCTTGAGCAGGGGCTTGACGAAATTTCGGCTCTTGCACTTGAAATAAAAGAACTTTCACAGGATACACAAATCACAGAGCTTGCGGATGTTATCATCGAAAAATCAGGCTCGCTGAAAGATTAAAGGAGTTTTCATGGCATTTGAAGGACTTGCAGATAAGCTTGGCAATGCGTTCAAAAAACTGAAAAACAAAGGCAAGCTTTCTGAAAAAGATGTTAAGGAAGCAATGCGAGAGGTTCGACTCGCACTTCTTGAGGCCGATGTAAACTACAAGGTTGCAAAGGACTTTACAAACAAAGTAACAGAGCGTGCTGTCGGTCAGGATGTTATGCAAAGTCTTACTCCTGCACAGATGGTTGTTAAGATTGTTGACGAGGAGCTTACAAGCCTTATGGGCGGTGAGGACGCACGAATTGAGTTTGCGTCAAAGCCTCCGACAGTCATCATGATGTGCGGTCTTCAGGGTTCGGGTAAAACAACCCACACGGCAAAGCTTGCAAAAATGCTGAAAAAGCAGGGCAGAAATCCTCTGCTTGCCGCCTGTGACGTATATCGTCCCGCCGCTATCGACCAGTTGAAGGTTGTCGGTGAAAAGGCAGGCGTTCCTGTTTTTGAAATGGGAAAAGCAAATCCCGTTAAGATTGCAAAAGAGGCAATCAAGCGTGCAAAGGACTACGGCAACGATGTTGTTATTCTCGATACCGCAGGCCGACTTCATATTGATGAGGCTCTTATGGATGAGCTTAAAAACATCAAAAAAGAAGTTGAACCAAACGAAATTTTGCTTGTTATCGACTCGATGACAGGTCAGGACGCAGTTAATGTTGCGAAGAGCTTTAACGAACTTCTTGACATTACGGGTGTTATTCTCACAAAGCTTGACGGTGACACTCGTGGCGGTGCGGCGCTTTCGGTAAAGGCTGTTACAGGCAGACCTATTAAATTTGCAGGTACAGGCGAAAAGCTTGACGATATTGAAGTTTTCCACCCCGACAGAATGGCAAGCCGTATTCTCGGCATGGGTGATGTGCTTACTCTCATTGAGGACGCACAGAATAAAATGGATGCCGAAAAAGCCGAAGAAATGGCTCGAAGATGATGAGCAACAAATTCGACTTTAACGATTTGTACGATCAGTTTGAGCAGGTCAAGAAAATGGGACCGCTCAAGGGCATTCTCTCAAAAATTCCGGGTGTCGGAAAACAGCTTGAGGGTGTTGACATTGACGACAGACAGATTGACTGGGTTCAGGCAATTATCCTCTCAATGACACCCGAAGAAAGAAGTCATCCGCACATTATGAACCCGTCAAGAAAGCGCAGAATTGCGGCAGGTTCGGGCAGAAGCATTGAAGAGGTCAACCGACTTATCAAGCAGATTGACCAGATGCAGAAGATGATGCGTCAGATGACAAAGGGCGGAAAAGGCTCTAAGAAAAGAAGAAAAATGAAAGGCCTTCCCGGACTCGGCGGTATGCCGATGAACGGCATGGGACCTGCAGGCGGAATGGGCGGTCCCGACGGAATGCCTCCGTTCAAATAATTAACATTAATCAAACATTAAACAAAGTTTTTCATCCAATTACGGTTGGTGAATATAAATTAACAATTTTTATGAGGTGAACATTATGGCAGTAAAGATCAGACTTAGAAGAATGGGTTCAAAGAAGGCTCCTTTCTACAGAGTAGTAGTAGCAGATTCAAGATATCCGAGAAACGGCCGTTTCATTGAAGAAATCGGCACATATGATATTCTCAAGAAGCCTTCGAGTTCAATGTTGACGCTGAAGCAGTTAAGAAGTGGATTGCTAACGGTGCTCAGCCAACAGACACAGTAAAGGCTCTTCTCAAGAAGAACGGCGTAATTGAATAATTGCGTTTCGGAAAGGACAAACAATGAAAGGTTTACTTGCAGTTATCGCAAAGGGTCTTGTTGACGATCCCGATTCCGTATCAGTTGAAGCAGACGCTCCCAACGAAGAGGGAACAGTTGTTTACCACATTCATGTTGCAGAAAACGACATGGGCAGAATCATCGGTAAGCAGGGCAGAATTGCCAAGGCTATCCGCACAATTGCCCGCAGTGCCGCTATCCGCAATGAAGAAAAAATCATGGTTGAAATCGACTGATTAACGGTTCATAACCGAACAAAAGCCTCCCACCACGGGAGGCTTTTTTACACCCTATTAAATATCAAAAGGTAAAACTTCCTGTTTTGCCCACATCATTTTTGAAAAACATAATATAGTAAATCGGGATATAGTTAATCTTCCCTGTCGGAAGTTACTGTTCTCTCGTTTGAAAGAACAAAGGCTTTCTTAATGTGATAATCCTTATTGCTTACAAATGTGTTCAATGCGCTGTGAACCGTGTAATCCTTGCCCGATTTTACCTCAATCGGAACAGCAGAAAGGCTGTCGTAATCATCAATAAGATAGTCAACCTCTCCCTTACTTCGATTATCATAATAGTAAAGTTTATAGCCGTGAGCCGCAAGTTCGCTTGCCACAACGCTTTCGTAAGCCGAACCGAGATTCACACTCGTTTCATCATCAAGCACGGCACGGATATTGTTGCCGTACAAAATTCCCGTCAGAATACCGACATCGTTCAGATAAAGCTTGAGCAGATTTTTGTCCGTTGATTCAATAAGCGGAAAAACGGGATTTGAAATTGCCTGAACATTAAGGGCGATCCCTGCACTTATCAAATACTCGAATTCATCCTGATAGTCGCTGAAACGCTTACCGCTTTTATTCTCAATATTTTTTGCAACAATCCTTTTCTTTTTGTTTTCCATATTTGACGGAATGAGGTCATAAACTCTGCGGATTTTAAGTTTGTTTTCTTCATCGTATTTTGAAGCGTCTGCAGCATAATATTCGTGAATTTCGCTTTGTATCTCTCTGACGGACTGAATATTTCTCTCAGAAATATAGCTGTTAACCGCATCGGGCAATCCGCCGACAAGCAGATACTTTCTGAATAAATCCATCATCCTATTGTGCATGGATTCATCGAGAGATTCAAGATTTTCAAATTTTTTCTGCATAGCCGAAATAATAATTTCATTCATTCCGTTTGCGTAGAGAAATTCCTCAAAATCAAGCGGAAACATACGCACTTTGCGAATACTGCCCATTGGAATTGAGGTAGTCTGTGACAGCGTTACACCCAAAAGCGAACCGCTTGCAATGAATGTAAATTTGCCGTCCTGTGACAAAAATTTGAGCAAAGTCAGCAGATGAGGATATGCCTGAATTTCGTCAATAAAAATCAAGGTATCGCTTTTCTTCCCCATTTTATTTCCTGCGAGCATACTCACCTGCAAGTAAAAATCTTCGACTGTTTTTGTGTTTTCAAAAAGTCGGTTGCCGAGGGAATCTTCAACCATATTTATTTCAATAAAATTTTTAAAAATCTTTTTGCCGACATAACGGATAATGTATGTTTTTCCGACCTGTCTTGCACCGTCTATGAGAAGAATTTTCTTTGAATCCGACTTCAAATGTTCTTCAATTACAGTTTCAATCTTTCTGTAAAGCATACCAATCCCACTTTTCAATAGATTTTCAGTATAGTTTTTTACACTTTTCAATAAGATTATACCATTTAAAAACACACTTTTCAATAGAATTTAGAGGTTAAAAACTACACTTTTCAATGAAATTTGAGGGGGCAAAAGCTACACTTTTCAAATTATGAGCAAAAATTTGATGTAAAAAACACGATGCAACCTATGTATTTGGGTTACACCGTGTTTGTAAAATCTTTTAAATTCAGGCAACTTTACACTGTAATTATTTCATCAATTCTTCAAGCTGCGATTTATTGTATTTGCTCTTATAGATGTCATAGCCTGCCGTGTCAAGGTTTATGTTTGCGTGCCTTTTGTCAGCCTGAACATAGACATCGTCACCCTTGACATATATCAAAACCCAAATGTCACGACTGGTATCTTTCAGGTATGATAAAAGAAGAACATAACTCGGTTCAACATCTATCGAATCCACCTTATTATCAGATGTCATATATACCAAATCGTTAAATGACATCAACTTTTCGTTAAGGTTGTTTTTGTTTGATTTTGAAATAAGTTCATTAGTTTTGTAGTCATAAAATTCAACTGAAAATTGGTTTGGATCTGCTGTCGGAGTAGTATCTGATAAAGCAGTTGTATCGGCTTCATCAGAAGTCTGAGCGTTATTTGATGCAACCTCACCACAACCTGTAAATATAACAGAAGTTGAGATAATAACTGCCAACAAGATAATCGAGATAATTTTTTTCATAATTAACACCCTCTTGTGTTTTTGTCGGCTTAATTATACACCTTAAATTCATTCTGTCAAGATATTCAAAACAAAAAATCAACCGCAAAGTTTTTCACTCTGCGGTTGATTTTATTTTTATTAAGGATTACGCTTAATTGGCGTTTGCTGTTGTAAAGGTAAACTGACCGTCTGCGAAATCACAGGTAACTACTGCGCCGTCCTTGACCTTGCCCTCGAGCATCTGCTCTGAAAGCGGATCTTCAATCTCGTTCTGTATTGCACGGCGGAGAGGTCTTGCACCGTAGTTTTCGTCAAAGCCCTTGTCGGCAATCTCGCTGATTGCGTTGTCTGTAAAGCTGATTTTAATATTCATCTTATCAAGACGGTTTTCAAGAGTTTTGAGCATCTTAACGGCAATCTGCTTAATTTCTTCCTTGTTGAGCTTGTTGAACACGATAATATCGTCAACACGGTTCAAGAATTCAGGACGGAATACCTTGCGAAGTTCGCCTGTTACAAGCTCCTTGATGTTCTTTTTCTCGCTCTCTTCGGCATTCTCATTTTCGGAATTAAAACCGAGTGAGCTCTGCTTTTCGGTGATAAGTCTTGCACCGACATTAGAGGTCATTATGATAATGGTGTTCTTAAAATCAACCGTTCTGCCCTGTGAGTCGGTAAGTCTGCCGTCCTCAAGAATCTGGAGGAGCATATTGAATACATCGGGGTGAGCCTTTTCAATCTCATCAAAAAGTACAACCGAATACGGTTTTCTTCTTACCTTTTCGGTGAGCTGACCGCCCTCTTCAAAGCCTACATATCCGGGCGGTGAGCCGATAAGCTTTGACACGGTGTGTTTCTCCATATATTCACTCATATCAAGACGGAGCATTGCATTTTCATCGCCGAACATTGCCTCTGCAAGAGCCTTGCAAAGTTCTGTTTTACCGACACCCGTCGGACCGAGGAAGATAAACGAACCTACAGGTCTTTTCGGGTCTTTAAGACCTACTCTGCCTCGTCTGATAGCCTTTGCGATTGCAGTTACAGCCTCGCTCGACCGATAACTCTTTCGTGGAGAACATTCTCCATGTTAAGAAGTCTTTCGCTTTCTTCCTTAGTAAGCTGAACAACAGGGATACCTGTCCATTCGGAAACAATCTTTGCGATATCCTCGGCAGTTACCTCACCGCTGTTACCCTTCTGCTGTTCCTGCCACTTCTTCTTTGCATCGTCAAGCTTTGTCTGAAGTTCCTTCTGCTCATCACGAAGTCGTGCAGCCCTTTCAAAGTCCTGCTCGTTAATTGCGCTTGCCTTTTCTTTTCATTTTCAGTCTGCAATTTCATCTTCAAGCTCCTTTACATTATCAGGAGATGTAAGAGATGCAAGCCTTACCTTTGACGCACCCTCATCAATAAGGTCAATTGCCTTATCGGGGAGGTAACGGTCTGCGATATATCTTGATGACAATGTTACTGCGGCATTGATTGCCTCATCGGTAATCTTAACCTTATGGTGTGCCTCGTAGCTGTCACGCAAGCCTTTGAGAATCTGTACAGCCTGTTCGGGAGTAGGCTCGCCAACCTTTACGGGCTGGAAACGACGCTCCAAAGCGGCATCTTTTTCAATATATTTTCTGTACTCGTTAAGAGTTGTTGCACCGATAACCTGAAAATCGCCTCTTGCAAGTGACGGTTTAAGGATATTTGCGGCGTCTGCACTGCCCTCTGCGGCACCTGCACCAACGATAGTATGAAGTTCATCAATGAAGAGGATAGTGTTCTTTGACTTTTTAACCTCGTCAATAGCCGCCTTAATTCTCTCCTCAAAGTCACCTCTGTACTTCGCACCTGCTACCATACCTGTGAGGTCAAGGCTGACAACTCGCTTGTCTTTAAGAATTTCAGGCACATTGCCCTTTGCAATCTCAAGTGCAAGTCCCTCTGCAACCGCAGTTTTACCTACACCGGGTTCACCGATAAGAACCGGATTGTTCTTTGTACGGCGGGAAAGAATCTGGATAACCCTCTGGATTTCCTTTTCTCTGCCGATTACAGGATCAATTTCGCCGTTCTTTGCGGCTTGAGTAAGATCTCTGCCGAATTTATCAAGAGCCGAACCGCCTTTCTGTGAACCGTTCGGAGCGGATTCGTTTTCAAAACCGCCGAAGCCGTCATCTGCACCGCCCTGCATACCTTTTGACACAGCCTGTGCAAGTCTTTCAACAGATACACCGAGTTCTTCAAGAAAAGCAACTGCGTAGCTGTCGCTCTCCGAAAGGATTGCAAGGAGCAAATGCTCTGTGCCTACATAGGTGTAGCCTGTTTTTGAAGAAATGATAACTGCGGCTCTCAGAACTCTCTTTGTACGGGGAGTAAAATCATCGGGAGTAAGCTCAACAAGTGACATTGTACCGTTGATGGATTCAAGCTTTTCACGGAGAGCATCTTCCGTTACTCCGCACTCATTAAGAGCTGTTGCGGCAACACCGCGCCCTCTTTTACGAGTCCGTAGAGAATATGTTCTGTACCGACATAGTTGTGGCGCATCTCCTCTGCACTTTCAATCGCAAGATTAAGCGCCTTGTTTGCTTTTTCTGTAAAACCTTTGAACTGATACATAAAATCATCACCCTTCCTTGTGGATAATGTATTAACTGCTTATTTTCTATGAAAGAGCCTCTCTTAAAATTTTTGCCCTTTCAATATCTCTTTCCTGTGCGGAAAGATTTTTTCCTGAGTTTACCATAAGCGTTGCAGGCTCAATTTTTTCCATAAGAGAGTCAACAACCTCTGCGGTAACATCTTTTATCTGTCCCGACAAAATGCCGAAACGAACATTTGACAACAGCTTTAAAGCCTCGTCATGAGTCATAACCATTGCCGATTTTAACAAGCCTAAGCTTCTGCTTACGCTGTCCTGAATATCAATACTCTTTGCAAGTCTTTCTCTTGCCTGTTGTTCCTGAGAAACAAGCTGTTTTGTGATGTTCTCAAGATTTTCAATTGCGGCTTTTTCGGAGATACCGAGCGTTACCTGATTTGAAAGCTGATAAAGCGAACCGCTGGGTTCTGAGCCTTCACCGTAAGCACCACGGATTGTAAGTCCGAGCTTTGAAAGGTTGCCTGCAATTCTGCCGATTGTACGGCTCTTTTCAAGTGCCGGCAGATGGAGCATAACAGAGGCTCTCATGCCTGTACCGAGGTTTGTAGGGCATTGTGTAAGATAACCGAGCTTGTCATCAAAAGCAAATTCAAGGTTTTCATCAAGCAGGGTATCAAGCTTATCGGCTGTATCATATGCCTGTTCAAGCGACAAGCCGTCTGTGATAACCTGAAGTCTTATGTGATCTTCCTCGTTAATCATAATGCTCATGCTTTCATCCTTGCTCAACAGCAATGCTCTGCCCTCTGTTTCGCTGATGAATTCGGGACTTACAAGATGTCTTTCAACAAGTGACACACCCTGTGCCTCTGTCAAATCATCAAGCTTAATCAGATTGAAATCCGAGGCAATTGAGCTGTTGCTGTCCCTGATTGCACTTGTAACCTTTTCAATAACCTTTTTTCTGCCCTGTTCGGACAGTCGGCACGGAAACGGGTAATCTTTCAGGTTTCTTGCAAGTCTTACTCTGGTGGAAATTACTTCGTTACTCATAATTAAGCCTCCATTTCCTTAATCTGGTCTCTTAACTCTGCGGCATGTTCAAAATTCTGTTCCGAAATTGCCTTGTCGAGTTCCTTTTTAAGTGCCTTGATTTTATCTTTCTTTGTCATCTCGGCACTCTTTTCGGCTTTCTTTGTACCGAAACGGCTGTTCTTACCGCAATGGGTTGTGTTGCCGTGTATTCTTCTGATTGAAGGAAGAAGCTGGTCGCCGAAGATTTCGTAACATTTTGCACAGCCTACATGACCCGACTTTGCAATATCGGAATATGAACTTCCGCAGAAGTCACAGCGTGTTGCCTGAGTTCTTGCAGGAAGGCTGTTGCCGAAGAAGCTTCCGAGAAGTCCCGAAAATTCGTCCTCAAAGTTACCGAAGATGTTTGTGTATCCCATTTTCTTTGCACATTCACTGCACAAATCATATTCTTTAATTTCACCGTTGATAACGGTCTTTACATGAGTATTTGCATTGTTAGCACCGCATTTTTGACATTTCATAATAACTGCCTCCGTTCAAAATCAACTTAATGTGAGCAACATATTCTTGAACAAGTCCGCTCGCACGGCATCTCGTTTACTCTGTTCAACATTTGTAAGCGTTCTGTCGGACAACGCCGAGGCTATCAGCTTTGCCGATGTAAGCTCAATCATATCTCTTTGCAACATATTTTTGAGCATTGCCTCTGCACTTGCCTTGTCAAGTGTTGTTCCAATCGAATTTATTATATGCATAAGCGCCGTACCTCTATCCATCTTCACACGGCTTATTCGGATAAATCCGCCGCCGCCCCTACGGCTCTCTACAATGTAGCCTTTTTCGGGAGTGAATCGTGAGGTTATAACATAATTGATTTGGCTCGGTACACATCCGAGGTTGCCGGCGAGTTCGTTTCGCTGAATCTCCGCACTGCCGTTTTCACGGTCAAGCATCTCTATAATGTACTGTGCCACCAAATCGCTCATTCTCATTTTGGTCGCCTCTTTTCATTTGTTTGACTACATTATAATATCAAGGTCAGAGAAAGTCAAAGTCAATTAAAGTCAAAAATTAAAGCATAAGCTTTGAAATTCTCACGAATTCTCGCTTATGCTCTCGTTTCCTAATATTTTAAAATATTTTTGACTTTTTCTGACTTTCAATTTTTATCCGATAAAGTCTGACTTTTCGAGCAATTTGACCTTACAAAATTACATTAACCGTGTAATCAACATCGTAAATTTCACCGTCAAACCAATTTATAAAACCTATGTAGATGCAGATTTTGTCATCATGTTTATTCATATCACGAACAACCTTAAAGCACTCCGACCAACCCGAAAAGCGTTCAAGTCTTTTGACTGTATCAACATCGGCATTGCCGTTTACAAACACACACATTGCAAGGTGACGGGTTGACGATAACATTCTTACAAAATCGAGGAACATCATATTAACCTCATCGCCCGAACATTCAATTTTAAGAGCGTCTTCCTCGATTTTGTTTCCGAAAAAATCAAGCACATTGTCAAACGCTGAATCAAAGTCATCGGTTTCAGCGTTCTTTAGTCCCTGCGAAAACTTGTAAATTGCGGTAGATGCATAAATTCTCTTAATTTTTTCAATCGTCACGGCAATCACCTTCTCGGTATCGTTACTTTTATTATTATACATTATATAAGCAAATTTGACAACAAGTATGTTATTCGGGCGGTTCAATACAATTTTTGTAATGAAAACATTTGAAATTAAACAAAAATTTTGTGTTTTCCGATTGACAATTGTACATAGATATTGTATTATATAATTGTACTAATGAATTAGTTCAATTGCTTGATAAGGAGCGTGATTTTATGTTGAAGTTTATCTTATATATGTTACTTGCCGTTGTAATTCTCAGCGGAGGTATCTTTAAAACCTTTGCGATAAACTATGGTATTTCAAAATACCTTTCTAAAAAGCCATATAAGGGCGATTTTGAATTCAAAAAAGTTGCGTTACATACTTTGAAAACGAACTATATTTTGTTGGCATTAGTTGTTCTGATCGTTTTAGGTATAACGCTTTGCAGTGCATCGAGTTACATTAATATAGTAGAAAATTTAGTAGAATTGATTTTAGGATTTTTTATTGCACTTACAATGTCTCTTTTAGGTCCATGGTACAATGCAATCGATAATGAGTACGGTGCGTATGTTATACCTTTCTTTATTTTAGTTATCATAAGCATTCCGGTTCTGTTTTTCGTCAATTACAAATTTGTTTATAAAGATTTTGAAGTTTCTAAAAATAAGAAAATGAAACTCTCGTTTTTCACCGCACTTGCAAATGCACCTTATGAATTGTTAATACCATACGGTCAGTTTGGAACGATGATTTTCAAAAGTATGATTTAATGTTAAGGAGGTTTGGTTATGAAATACACATACATATATGTTATACTCGGCATTTGTGCCGTTGCAGTAAGCATAGGAAAAGCTTTAGCAGTAAATTTTGGTATTTCAAAATACCTTTCTAAAAAATCTTACAACGGTAAATTCAAGGTCATAAAAACAGCTTCTATTTCATTCGGAGTCGGATACATATTATTGGCTTTAGCTTCTTTATTTATTGTGACGATGGTGATGGATGCAACTTACTCACACATAAGATTTGACCAGTTATTGCAGGACTTCTTATCTATATTTTACATGGCTATTATCGGAGCAAATTATGAATTTTTGGATAGTCCATACGGTCTTGGTTTGATATATGTTTTTCCGTTTATTTTCGTTATTATCGTAAGCATAGTGGTATTGATTTTTGTGAACTACACATTTGTTTATCGCAAATTTGAAATACCAAACAATAAAAAATGGAAACTCTCATTTTTCACCGCACTTGCAAACGCACCGTATGAATTGTTGATCCCTTACGGACAGATTGCAAGTATGATTATCAACCGTATGATGTTTTGATTTTGTGTTTAAGGAGAGATGATTTATGTTTAACTCGGCAACTCTCGCTGTTATATTATTATTTATACTTTCAGCCATACTTTTTACATCTACTACCGTTTCGATTGCTATATATTATGCAAGAAAAAAAGCTGATACAGAAGAAAAAGCACTTATAACAAAAAATGATTATCAAAAAACAATTCTGATTTTTTCAATTATAAACTTCATTGCATCATTTGCCGCAACGGCTGTTGCACATATTTGCAGACTCAGGTAATTACAACCATCTTTCAATAGGACAATTTTCTTATTTATCTTTAATATTTGTGGCAGGCGTAGTTGAATTTTTTATTGCAAAGTCAACTATATTCCAAAGATTTTCCTGTTCAAAGGCAGACAAAACGGAAAGAGCCGCAGTCTTTGCCGCAATATGCGCACCGTATTACATATTTATCGTAAGCTCACCGATAGTTCCGTATATAATCGCAGTATCTCTTTACCCCTGCTGATTTTAACGAAGTGATATTATGAATGAAAACTCAAATCCCGAAATCTTAACAACTATAATTATTTTATCTGTACTTCTTGCCATACTTTCTGTTACAACAGCATTTTGCCATACGGAAAGAAGTGCGGGTTACAAAAACAAAGTAAACATCGGCAAAAAGAATCACATAATAATTTACCCGATATTTTTTGTTTTGCATATGACAGCAATACTGCTTTTTAACCTTCCGTTTCCTGACTTAACTTGCTATCTTTCATTCAGCATAGGAAGTATTGTTTTTATATTTTTGATTCAAGCTGTTATTGCTTATTTTACGATGTTTAAAAAGTTTGAATGCGATACGGGTACAAAGGTCGGCAAATCAATTGTTTTTTCGCTGATTTCAACACCATTCTACAGTATCCTTTTTGGTGTGGCCTTTGCATTCTTTTTCCCGTACAGTGTCGGTATTCCGATTCTTATGATAATCGGCTTATTCATTTACTGCATTACAAGTTATAGGTGATATTATGAAAAACATAAAAAACGGTGAGCAGATGCCCACCGTTTTTGTTACTACTCAATACTTGTCAGTTTTCTTTGCATTGCAGGATTTACAAAGCATCTGACAGTTATCAAGAATTGTGCGACCGCCTTTACTCCAAGGTTTAATATGATCGCCTTCCATTTCATCATACTCAAAATGTTCACCACAAATATTGCACAATCCTTGTTGTCTCTCATAAACCGCCATCTTATCTCTGTTATCAAAGGCTCTTAAATTAAGCAATCTGCCTGCAAATGGATCTTTGTCTTTGCAAAGAAGATATTCATAAATCCCTTTTCGTTTTTGTACTTCATCATCTTGATGAAGTTTTTCTACCTCTGTTTTCATAGCTGAAGAGTTATAAGTATTGTTATGATATTTATTATAAAGGGAACACCAATCCAATCCCTTCATATCTTTGTAATACTTAGGAAATATTTTTGTACCCAATTGATAACATCCTGAAAATACTGCCATAATTCATCTGCGTCATCATCTGACTTATGCATCGACATATACTCTGTAATATTATCTATACCTTGAAAACCGCAAATACCAATTAAAGCTTTTTCAAGAAGTTCCTGTCTGTTTGGGTCTGCTTTAATATATTTATCAGATAACCCTTTTGCGGCACAATTTCGTTTAGAAAAATATCGCTTAGCATCAGTAAGCCATTTACCTGTATATAATGAATTACGAAGTTCCTGATCAGTCAATTTTTCGCCTGCAATATTTACAACCTTAAACCAATCTAATTTTTTCTGATTCACTACCCTCGCATACATAAACCATGAACTCATAATTCATTATATCATCATATTTATCATCGGGTAATGAGTCACAATAATATTTTCCGCCGTCAACAGAAATAGAGTATTTATGATCTAAATACTGCATTACAGAAAGAGTTCTTTGCTGTCCGTCAAGAACCTCATATTGATCATCACCGACTTTTACCCAATACATAACATTGAGAGGAAATCCTTTCAGTATCGTATGAATAACAGATTCAGCCTGTTCTGAACTATATACAAATTCTCTTTGATAAGCCGGTCGAATTGCAAGCCTACCGTCATATGCAAAAACACCGTTATCACCGTTATCTGCATAACCGTCAAATATTTCTTTTACTTTAATCGACTTAGGTTCAATTTTCATCTTTTTTCCTCCTTTTAATTAAAATTCTTTGATAACAAGATTGTACAATATAGCCTTCTCTGTTTACAAAATAATTATGTTTTCCGTCATTTTTTGCAATATTTGGATTTCCATTTGTTTTATTACCGCTTGAGCCTGTTTTTGTTCCATCAGGACGCATTTCCCAAAAATCATTGTATTTTTTTGTTTCAAGAGATTCATCATGACACCCACGCTGTGTCAATCCGACTATTTCAAATTGTTCAGGATTATATTTATCTAAAAAAGTAATGGGAACTCCCATAATACCACTACATCTTCTTTTTTTGACAAAAATTCTTCCGTAGCGGAGTTTTCCACCGATATATGGTCCATCTTTTCCTGTTCGTGAGGTAATTCCGGCAAGTCCTCTAATGTTTCCTGCCGCAAGTCCGATAATTTCAAATTGATCCGGGTTGTATTTGTCGAGGAATGTGATAGGCACTCCCATAACTCCGTTACATCTTTCTCCTGATGACAATTCTTGCATATGTAATTCGTCTGTCTGTCTGTCTGTCTGTCTGTCTGTCTGTCTGTCTGTCTGTCTGTCTGTCTGTCTGTCTGTCTGTCTGTCTGTCTGTCTGTCTGTCTGTCTGTCTGTCTGTCTGTCTGTCTGTCTGTCTGTCTGTCTGTCTGTCTGTCTGTCAAGATTGTCCCCGCTTTTAGCTGTTTGTGTCAAGTCTTTTCTGCGTTTTTTGTATAAATTTGTGTTGTAATTACAGCATCCTTGTCTTTGATTAATCCATGAGCTTTTATCGGAGTATCAGGGTTTGTTCTTATATCATTTGCGTTAATAATTTCAAATTGGTCTGGGTTATACTTATCGGTATATGTAATTGGCACAGCCATATATTCAAAATAATCACATGGTATATCCGCTGTTTTGTCAACATTGATTGCATCATAGTTATCATATTTAGGATATTCTTCTTCATTACCATAGTATTTTTTGTAAAGCACCAATTCTTCATGTCTTTTGGTATAATCCAAATTTGTAAACCACCTTACTCCCTTAACACGAATAAACTTTCTTCCATTTTCATCTTCCCCACAACCTGAAGCTTTTAGAGGATAATCATCCGGAACATAAAACTTTCTATCTCCGCTATGTATGCTTGCACCAAGCCACATTTTATTATCTTTTATTAATGGAAAAATTTCTTTGTATGTTATAGCATTAACATTACCTATTATTAAAAAATTTTTCTCGTATTCTATAAGTTGTGCCACATATTCTCTAAAAAGACTAAAAGGCGGGTTAGTAATGACGACATCTGCCTGTTTCATATATTCTATACATTCATCAGAACGAAAATCGCCGTCACCTTTTAATTTTTTTACACCACTATTTTTAGATTTTAATAAACTATCAATATCGCTGTCCGAAACACCTCTGCCGTTAGCCATCGGAACTTCGGAAATATCCATTACATAACCATTACCTCTTTTTATAGGTTCTTCATTCCACCCAACCAAAGTAAGATGTTGTCCGACTATGGGAGATGTGCTATACGAAGTACAGATTAATCTCTTTAATTTTAAATAATTGAAATTTCTTAAAAAAATTTACAGAAATTACTCTCAAACGGATCATCACAGTTACATAATACGGTTTTATTTTTGAATTTATCTTCGTAATGATTAATTTCCGCTTGGATGACTTCATAACTGGTATAAAATTCATCTTTTTTTGCATTTTTCGCTTTAGATAAGCCACTATTCTTTGCCATGTCTTTCCCTCTATCCGTTATATAAATTTCACAACACTATAGGGTTACTATAACACACTTTTTTCGTTATATCAACAAATTTAGTGAATTTATTTCACTAAATTATACTATTTCGCCAATGATTGTGAAATATTTTAACATTTGTATCAAAACAATGGCATAAAAAAACGGTGAGCATATGCCCACCGTTTTTGTGTTTAGCTTTTTTAATTTGAAATTAGTCTGAAGATAATCAAGCTTTTAAAATTAAAATATTTAACCTCAGTTACGAGAAATTAAACTAAAACAATAAAAATTCAATTAATTATTCAGCTGCTTTTCTTTTTGCAAAACATTCGCTGCAATAGTAGCTTTTGCCTTCAACAGGCTTGAAAGGAATCTTTGCAGTTCCGCCGCATTCAGCGCAAACGGTTTCAAAGAATTCTCTCTCTGTCTTGGCAGCATTTTTACGAGCCTGTCTGCAAGCCTTGCAACGCTGCGGTTCGTTTGTGAAACCCTTTTCAGCGTAAAATTCCTGCTCTCCTGCAGTAAAAACAAATTCGTTTCCGCATTCTTTGCAGACAAGTGTCTTATCTTCGTACATTGGTATTTACCTCTCTTTTTCTACCTCTCGGAGGTTAGTTTGTTGCCCCGTGCGGAGTTGCACCGCAATACTGTTAAGGACAAATATTAAATTTCGATTCACCGCTCAGCCGACATTCAGACCGCCGTGAACCTTTTTCCTTGCTCTTTGCAAGGCATTGTCAACCGCCTTTTCGGCTACGGAAAGCTTTTCTGCAATTTCCTTATAACTCAAGCCGTTGCCGTAGAGCATAAGAACATCGTATTCGGACTTTGACAGCACACTTTGAAGTCGCAACAGCAACTGGTCAAGCTGTTCTCTGCACATCAAAAGTTCTTCGGGAGTTTTGGCGGAATCTTCAATTGACTCGCCCACATCGTCCATCGGAACAATGCTTGATGAGGGAATGGCTTTTTTCTGCTCTCCCCGAATCTGATTATAGAAATAAATCTTCTTTCAACAACAACCGACATATAGCTTTTAAAGTTTGCACCGCCGTTTTGGTCAAAGGCTTTGCAGGAACAAAGCAGTCCCACAAGTCCTTCCTGAACAAAGTCATTGTGTTCATAACCCTCTGCCGAAAACTTTCGTGCAATTATGCTGATTGTGTCAAGATATCTTACGACAAGCTCATCAAAAGCACGGTCATCACCAAGACTCACAAAATTTGCAAGCTGTGCGTCGGATAAAGTACCGTAGGATTTTTGCAATTCGGTCATAACCTGCCCCTAATACTTATTCTTATACGCTTAATAGTATAACAAAAACGCACAAATGTCAACAACCCGAAAGCAATTTCTGTAATATTGCATTATGATATGGAAATTATTTGTGCAAAATAGCTGAAATAAAGTCGGAATTACATACATTATGAAACTTGTTAAGAGAAGCAGAAAATGTTATACTTTATATTACTAATTTATTACGATTTTTATTTATCGGTTCGGGGGAATTTTTATGGTTGTTACCTGCAACAGTTTTGGCGTGAGCGGTATGGACGGCTACAAGGTTGAGCTTGAGGCGTCAATGTACAACGGCACACGGGAATTTGATATGGTCGGTCTGCCCGACGCCGCCGTGCGTGAGAGCAAGGACAGGGTTCTCAGTGCATTAAAGAACTGCGGATTCAGATATCCTGCCGCACATATGACCGTGAACCTTGCTCCTGCCGATATAAAAAAAGAAGGGCCTATTTACGATTTGCCGATTGCGGTTGCAATTCTTATACTGCTCAATCAGATTAAGGGCAACATCTCCGACTGCGCATTCATCGGCGAGCTTTCGCTTTCGGGAGAAGTCGAGGAATCAACGGAGTTCTGCCCATGGTAATCAAAGCGAAGGAATGCGGTATAAAGAAAATTTATGTTCCGAAAGCCAACGCAAGCGAGGGCGCTGTTGTTGACGGAATTGAAGTGTATGGTATTGACAACATTCTTCAACTGAAAGATTATCTCAATCACATTCTCGAACCTGCACCCGCAAAGCCGAATACACATTCTCCCACGGAAGAACGGGACTACATTCCGGATTTTTCCCAGGTAAAGGGTCAGTTTGAGGTGAAGCGTGCGCTTGAAATTGCCAGCTGCCGGCGGTCACAATATTCTGCTCATAGGCCCTCCGGGTTCGGGCAAAAGTATGCTTGCAAAACGAGTTCCGTCAATTCTGCCCGATATGAGCTTTGACGAAATGATTGAAACGACAAAAATCCACTCAATTGCAGGAACGCTAAAGCATGACGGACTTATCACAACACGGCCGTTCCGTTCACCTCACCACACGGTAACGCCCGTAGGACTCGGCGGAGGAGGTACGGGAACTATCAGACCGGGTGAGGTTTCACTTGCAAACAACGGTGTGCTGTTCCTTGACGAGCTGCCCGAATTTTCAAGAACGGCGCTTGAGGTACTCCGTCAGCCGATTGAGGACGGCTCGATCACAATTTCACGAGCAGGTCGAACTGCACCTATCCGTGTTCGATTATGGTGGTTGCCGCAATGAACCCATGTCCGTGCGGATATTACGGTGATCCGACAAGAAAATGCACCTGTTCGGAACAGAAGATAAAACGCTACCTCAACCGCATTTCGGGTCCGCTTCTCGACCGTTTTGATATCCATGTAGAAGTACCTGCCGTAAAATTTGAAGAACTGCGTGACGCTTCATCTGCCGAATGTTCAGCCGACATCAAAAAGAGAGCCGACAGAGCAAGAGAAATTCAGCGTGAAAGATTTAAGGGCAGTAAAACAACCTGCAACGCAAAAATTAACGCAGAGCAGTTTGAAAAGGTCTGCGTAATTGATAAAGAGGCTGAAAAGACGCTCAAAGACGCTTTTGAAAGTCTTGGACTTACCGCAAGAGCGTATGACAGGGTTTTGAAAGTTGCAAGAACCATTGCCGATTTGGACGAGTCGGAAATAATCCGCTCCGAGCATGTTCTTGAGGCGGTACAATACCGCAGTCTTGACCGCAAATATTGGGCAAAATAAGACTTATACCTTACACAAAAATTAAAAATATCACTTTTAAAAAGTACGGCTTTATGCTATACTACTATAGTGCAACATCAAAGCGATGTTGCAGTTTCATGACACAGGAGGTTTTTTATAATGGAAATTACAAAGAATTCAATAATCGGTGATGTTCTTGATCTGTACCCCGACACAGCAGAGCTTTTCTTCAGCATCGGTATGCACTGCCTTGGCTGTCCTGCATCACGAGGCGAAACAATTGAAGAGGCTTGTATGGTACACGGTGCAGACGCAGATGCACTCGTTGCAGACCTTAACAAAGCAATTGCATAATGAACGGCGCATCTGATTTTTCGCTTGATAACCGTCTTGCGCTTTGTGCGTACTTTGTGCGTGACGGAGCAAAGGTTGCCGATATCGGCACAGACCATGCCTATCTTCCGGTGTGGCTGTGCCGTATTGGCAGATGCGACACAGCGATTGCCGCAGACATCAACCCCCTGCCCCTTGAACGGGGAATTGAAACAATTAACAACAGCGGTCTTAACAATCGAATTGAAGCAAGGCTTTCAAACGGTCTTGAAAAAATTTCGGGCGATGAGGCTGATGACATAGTAATTGCAGGAATGGGCGGAGAACTCATTTCGCAGATTATCGAAAACTGGGAGTTTTCAAAGGACAGGTCAAAGCACTTTATTCTTCAGCCTATGACCAAAAGTGAAGAGCTTATGCGTTGGCTGTTTGCAAACGGGTTCAGCGTTATCAAGCGTGACTGCTGTACTGCCGCAAACAAGTGCTACACTGTAATTCTTGCCGAATACAGCGGTGAGGTTCGCACGGTATCCGAAAGCGACCTTTTTTCTTTACGGGCTTGATCCGAAAAACAACCCCATGCACCGCAGATTTATTGAAGGCTGTGTGCGCAGACTTTTAAAACAGGCTAAGGGCAACCCTGTCTGTGCCGAAACCGCACGCATTCTTGAGGAGAGCTTTAAGTGAAAACCATAAACGATATACTTAATTTTTTTGAAGAATTTGCGCCCTGTGCAACTCAGATGAGTTTTGACAACGCAGGGCTTATTGTGGGCGACAAATACACAGCCGTAAGCCGTGTGCTTGTCGCTCTTGACATTACGGAAGATGTTGTGAATGAGGCGGAAAGTCTGGGATGTGAGCTGATTATCAGTCATCATCCCGTAATTTTTGCCCCTATAAAAAGGCTTTCGCCTTTTTCCGTTCCCTATATGCTTGCACAAAAAGGGCATTTCTGCCGTTTGTATGCACACCAACCTTGATCTCGGAGAAAAGTTCGGAGTAAACATCTGTCTTGCAGATGCACTCGGAGTCAAAAACCCCGTGCTGTCGGAACTTGGCGAGTGTATGTTCACGGGCGAGCTTGAAAGCGAAACCGATATTCACGATTTTGCAAAGCTTGCAAAGAAAAATCTTGACTGCAAAGGGCTTCGCTACACCGACATTAAAGGCAGGGTTAAAAAGGTTGCCGTATCGTCGGGTGCAGGCGGTTCAAATGTGTTTGATGCAACTTTGGCGGGTGTTGATGTGCTTGTCACGGGAGAAATCAAGCACCATGAGATTATCGCCGCAAATTCACTCGGAATTGACATTATTGACGCAGGTCACTTCAAAAGTGAAGATATTGTAATTTTACCGCTTATAAACAAGCTTTCAAAAGAATTTTCCGAGATTATTTTTACAAAATCGCAATCCTGTGACGATATGATTAAATTTATTTAACCTGTAAGCATCATTATCAAAATATTTGTTGCATAATTTGTTACAATTTGATATAATGATACGGTAAATTACTATATGTGGTAGTGCGCCGTCTGTACGCACCGCAAAATGAGGTATTATGAGAATCAGAAAAAAGAAATGGGCAGAACCGGAGCTTTCCGTTTGCAATTTTTATGTAAAGAATCCCGAAGAAAACGCCGGAAAATGGATGCAGGCTTTCAAAAAGGAACAGCCGTTGTATCTTGAAATCGGCTGTGGCAAGGGCGGTTTTGCGGGACAGCTTGCGCTTAAAAATCCCGACAAAAATATTATCGCACTTGACATCAAGGTTGATATGCTCGGCGTCGGCAGAAGAACAATTGTAAAGCTTTTTGAGGACGCCGAAGCAAAACGCAGGATGATATTACAAATCTTTTGCTTGTAAAATACAATGTTGAAATGCTTGACAAAATCATTACGGCTGACGATAAGATTGACAGACTTTTCATCAACTTCTGCAATCCGTGGCCGAGAGCAAAGCACAAAAAACGCAGACTTACATACTACAAAAAGCTTGAAATGTACAAAACATTCTTGAAGCCTGACAGCGAAATTCGTTTCAAAACCGATGATGACGAGCTGTTTGACGAAAGTCTTGAATACTTTGAGCAGAGCGGATATGAAATTTTGTATCTCACCCGTGATTTGCACGCAAGCGATGTTACCGATAATATTGAAACAGAGCATGAAAAAATGTTCTCCGAAGAGGGCATAAAAATCAAGTATCTTATTGCAAGACAAAAGCCTTGACAGCCCCATAAATAAAGACGGGAGGGATTTTTGTGAAGATTAAAAAGCTGATTTCGGCTTTGGTTCTCGGTTCAATGCTTGTCGGTTTGAGCGGTTGCAACATCACGGATTTCAGCGCAGAAAATCTTCTTCGTCCTCCTAAGGCAGTCGGAGATGAGGCTGAAATTGAACAGCTTATTGCCAAAACGGCTGACAGCGGTTATACGCTGAAATATCCTAAAAACGGAAAATTCCGCAGTGCAATCATCATGACCGACCTTGACGGAAACGACAGCAACGAGGCTGTTGCATTTTTTCGCAACAGTGCCGAAACTTCTTCGGTTCATATGCTTGTCATGTACTCAAAAGACAATTCGTGGGAAATTGCGTCCGACAATATCTTTGAAACCACCGATATTGACAGCGTTGACTTTGCGGATTTAACCGGCAACGGAAAGGCTGAAATCATCGTTAATTCAACAACCTACACTCCGAATGTCGGCAAGCTTTCCTGCTACTCCTACTCGGAAGGCAAGACAAACGAACTGGGTTCGGGACAAAGCTGTTCAAGCTTTGTTACGGGGGGGATTTTGACAATGACGGAACAAGCGAGATTATGTCGCTTGTTCTCTACACAACCGAAAACGAGGCTCTTGCGTCAATGCTTGATTACAACGAGGACAGCAAAAGCCTGTATGCCAAAGCAATGGCAAACATGGATCCGAATGTTGTAAAGTACAAGAACATTGCCGCTACAAAGCTTGATAACGATATTACGGGAATTGTCGTTGACGGAACTTCCGCAAATGAGGTTACGAACACACAGGTTATTTTTTACAGCCGTGACCTTGCAATTCTGCGTAATCCTCTTTTTAAAGAAAAAGCAAAAAATATAACCCAGCGTTCATCGCAGGTCATCTGTTCGGACATTGACAAGGACGGAAAGCTTGAAATTCCCGTTACGCTTGACCTTCCGAAACAGAGCGGTGACAGCAAAAATATTTATGCTGACAAAATCATTTGGAACAGCTTTGACACACCCAAGGAGGCGCTTGTTGCAAAACAGGCGGTAATCATAAATTACGATTATATGTTTATGATGAACTATGCCGATAAGTGGAGCGAAAACAAGGTTACGGCAATTACCGACCTTGAAAGCGAAACCACCTCATTCTATGCATGGAACGGCACTAAGCTTGACACGGAGCTTTTTGAAATAAAGGTGTTCCCCGTAAGCGAATGGGAATCGGGCAAATCGGATGATTTTACGCTGATTACAAAAGACGATAAATATGCATACACATTTAATAATATAAATCCCGACACACAGATTTCGCTAAGTGATGACGAAATCAAGACAGGTTTTTCCACACTTGATCAGTCGGGAATCTGATCACAGCAACGGAGGTTTTGATATGAAAAAAATTCTTGTTTGTGAGGATGAAGCGGCAATTCGTGACTTTGTCGTTATCAATCTTACAAGAGCAGGCTACGATGTAGTTGAGGCAGACTGCGGCGAGGCGGCTTTGCAAAAATATGAAGAAAACAACGGCGATTTTGATGTTGCGATTCTTGATGTTATGATGCCGGGTATTGACGGTTTTCAGGTTTGTAAGGAGCTGAGAAACCGCAACGGCGGAATCGGAATTATTATGCTTTCGGCAAAAACTCAGGAAATGGACAAGGTAACAGGACTTATGCTCGGTGCAGACGACTATGTTACAAAGCCTTTCTCACCGAGTGAGCTTCTTGCAAGAGTTGATTCACTCTACAGAAGAGTTGCGCTTGCACAGTCACATTCCGAAAACAACTTTAAAGAAGAGCTTAAATCGGGCGAGTTCACACTCAATCTTCGCAACCGTGCGCTTATGAAGAGCGGAAAGATGATTGAACTCACACAGGTTGAATTCCAGATTATGGAGTACTTCTTCTCGAATCCGGGTGTTGCTCTTGACAGAATCGACATTCTTAACCATGTATGGGGAGATGCTTATGTCGGCGAGGATAAAATTGTCGATGTTAATATCCGCAGACTCAGAATGAAGGTTGAGGACGAACCTTCAAATCCTAAACATATCATCACGGTTTGGGGACTCGGCTACAAGTGGGATTCAGGCGAATAACTTTGCAAAACAACCTGCATAAAATTTATACAATCTAAAGAGGAGGGCGGCAACAATTTTTAAGGGTATTTCAAAAAGATGGATGCTCAACACATTGAGTGTTATACTGACAATCATAATCCTTATTGTTGTCAGCCTTATTTTCATTGTTACATATATTTTTCAAAACAGCGTTGAACAGAACCTGAACACAACAAGCAGCGAACTTTCACTTGTCTTTTCGGGATTTCAGAGCGACAGTTCAACCTCGTTTACGGCGTCTGCCCGTGATTATGTTGAAAACTTTGACAAAAAAGAAGAAATGGAGGTTCTTGTAATCAATTCCTCCGGCAGAGTTGTCATGACTTCAACAGGATTCACCCCCGATGACAACGAGCAGATTCCCGATTTTAATGACGCACTCTCAAACGAAAACGGCTGTGCATATTGGAACGGCAAGCTTTCATCGAACGAAAGTGCAATGAGCCTGACAAGAATCATCACCAACGAAAACGGAACCTGCGTAGGTGCGGTAAGATACATTGTTTCCATGGAACAGGTCAACACGGCAATTGTGCTTGTTTCTGCGGCAGTTATTGCGTGCGGTCTTGTTATCATCGCCCTTGTAATATTGTCGGGACTTATGTTTATCCGTTCAATCGTTACCCCGATAAGAAAACTTTCGGAGATTTCAAGCAAGATTGCCCACGGCGATTTTTCACAGGCAAAGAAGATTGAGTACAAATACGATGATGAAATCGGCGACCTCTGCGATGCAATAAGCGATATGGCTCTTGATTTGCAGACAGCCGATCAGATGAAAAACGATTTTATTTCACGAGTATCACACGAGTTGCGTACTCCGCTTACGGCGATTAAGGGCTGGGCTGAAACAATGCAGCTTTCCGAAAGAGGAAAGCTTGACCGCAAAACCTTTGACCGTGGTATGGGAGTTATTATCAGCGAAAGCTCACGCCTTACAAGCATTGTAGAAGAGCTTCTTGACTTCAGCCGTATTCAGAGCGGAAGAATGAAGCTCATCAAGGAAAAGCTTGACATTCTTGCCGAATTTGACGATGCGGTTTACTTCTTAAAGGAAAGAGCCGTTACAGAGGGCAAGCATCTTCTTTATGATGAGCCCGAGGTTGTTTATCCTGCCGTTTACGGCGATAAAAACAGGCTCAAGCAGGTTTTCCTCAATGTGCTTGACAATGCGTTGAAATACACACCAAAGGGCGGTGTTGTTGCCGCTCAGGTAATCTACAGCAAAGATGAACCCGATATTATCAAAATTGTAATAACCGACACAGGTTGCGGAATTTCTGCCGAGGATCTTCCAAAGGTTAAGGAAAAATTCTACAAAGCAAACCAGACTGTCGGCGGTTCGGGAATCGGACTTGCGGTTGCCGATGAGATTATGAACCTCCACAACGGTTCACTTGATATCGAAAGCGGAGAGGGTGTCGGTACAACCGTAACACTCACCTTCCCTGTGTATAAAGAGGGCAGTGAAAACTCACTTCCCGAAAACATTAAGCTTTAATCTTATTTCTCTGTGCAGCCTAATACAGAAAGGAACAGCTAATGGCTAAAAATACTACTAAAAAAATCACCTCAATCGGCGGCAGCGCCCTGATTGAAGGCATTATGATGAGAGGTCCGAAACGCACAACCGTGTGTGTTCGTACCGCACCCGACAAGATTTACAGCGAGGATATAAGCATAAACACAATTCCCTCAAAATGTAAACTTTTCAAGCTTCCGTTTTTAAGAGGAATCGCAGGTCTTATTGACTCAATGCGACTTTCCTACAAAGCGCTTATGCTCTCTGCCGATAAGGCAATAGAATCAACCGAAATTGAAGAAGAACCGTCAAAGTTTGAAAAATGGCTTGATGATAAATTCGGCGACAAGCTTGTTAAGGTTATGATGGTGTTTGCGTCAATTCTCGGCGTTGCGCTTGCCGTGGGACTTTTCTTCTTTGTCCCCTCTTTCCTGTTTGACCTCAGTGCAAATGTTGTGCCGGCTTTCAAGGGTGACGGCGGAAACGCTGTTTTCTGGAAGTCTGTTTTTGAGGGTGTTCTCAAGATTATTCTTTTCTTACTTTATATTATAGTATGTTCACAAATGACCGAAATGAAAAGGGTGTTTATGTACCACGGTGCCGAGCACAAGACAATTTTCTGTTACGAAAACGAAGAAGAACTCACAGTTGAAAATGTTAAAAAGCAGAGCCGTTTTCACCCGAGATGCGGAACAAGCTTTATGGTTCTTATGCTGATTGTCGGCATTCTTGTCGGTCTTTTCGTTCCTGTTGCACCTTTCGGCATCGGATTTTTAAGACCTGTATTCAAGATTCTTCTTCTCCCCGTTTCATGCGGAATCGGTTACGAGCTTATCAAAATCTGCGGTAAGCACGACAATGCCGCAACAAGAATCATTGCCGCTCCCGGACTTTGGGCGCAGAGAATCACAACAAAAGAGCCTGATGACACTATGATTGAAGTTGCAATTGAGGCTATCAAGGCTGTTATCCCCGAGGACGGCTCGGACATTGTAAGCAAGTAATGACTATAAACGAAATTTATCAAAGCGGACTTAAACTGCTTGAAAATAATAATATTGAAAATTCAAAATTTGAAGCGCAAAGTCTTTTACAAAAGGCTTTTTTGCTTGACAGAGTCGGCTTTATCATTCACAAAACTGATAAAGCCGATGAAAACTGTTCACATAACTTTTTAAAATTTATAGAAAAACGAATTTCAGGCGAGCCGTTGCAGTATATTCTCGGCGAATGGAGCTTTATGGGATTCGATTTTAAGGTGGGCAGAGGCGTGCTCATTCCCCGTGATGACACGGAAGTGGTTGTCAATCTCTGCATTGATTTTCTCGAAAACAGAACCGACAAAAAAACGGTTGACCTCTGTTCGGGCAGCGGTGCAATTGCCGTTGCACTTGACAAAATTTCTGGCGCAGAAGTTACGGCAGTTGAAATTGACGAAACCGCTTTTTCATATCTTGAAACAAATGTAAAAGAAAACAATTCGTCAGTAAAGCCTGTTATGGCTGACGCTCTCAAAATCTGCGAAACATTTGCAGACGGTGAGCTTGACCTCATTGTTTCAAATCCGCCTTATATAAAATCAGCCGACATCGAAACACTTCAAAAAGAAGTTCGGCTTGAACCAAGACTTGCACTTGACGGCGGCGAGGACGGTTACGATTTTTACCGTGAAATAGTTAGCCGTTGGAGCAGAAAACTCAAAAAAGGCGGTGCACTTGCATTTGAACTCGGAGAAAATCAGGCTGACGCAGTAAAGGCACTTATGACTGACAAAGGCTTTTCGGATTTTAAAATTTCACTTGACTTTGGCGGTGTGCAGAGGGCGATTATTGGGACTTTGCTCTGATTTTAGAAATTTTGTTCGATAAAATTACCGCCAAATTATTGCATTTTTCCCTCACATATTTTATAATCTTAGTGTGAACATAACCGCCGTTGAAGTGACGGTTATGTTACAGACCGAAAAACATCAGCTCCCTTTGCGGAGTACGGAGGTATATAAAATGGCAGTAGATAAAAACAAAGCGCTTGAAACTGCGCTCACACAAATTGAAAAACAGTTCGGCAAGGGTGCTGTAATGCGTCTTGGCGAAAATAAACATATGAACATTGAACACATCTCAACAGGTTCGCTTTCGCTTGATATTGCACTCGGAATCGGCGGACTTCCCCGCGGAAGAATTGTTGAAATTTACGGACCTGAATCTTCGGGTAAAACAACACTTTCTCTCCACTGCATTGCAGAGGGACAGAAAAACGGCGGCAATGTTGCATTTATTGATGTTGAGCATGCACTTGATCCGACATATGCGGCGGCTCTCGGTGTTGATGTTGATTCACTCCTCGTTTCACAGCCCGACACGGGTGAAGACGCTCTTGAAATTGCAGAGGCGCTCATCCGAAGCGGTGCGATTGATGTTATCGTAATCGACTCCGTTGCCGCTCTTGTTCCGAAGGCTGAAATTGAGGGCGAAATGGGTGACAGCCATGTGGGTCTGCACGCAAGACTTATGTCACAGGCACTGCGTAAACTCGCAGGCGCAATTTCAAAGTCAAACTGCGTTGCAATCTTCATCAACCAGTTGCGTGAAAAAGTCGGTGTTGTTTACGGCAACCCCGAAGTAACAACCGGACGGTCGTGCGCTCAAGTTCTACAGCTCCGTTCGTATTGATATAAGAAGAGTTGAAACCCTTAAATCAGGCGGTGAAATGGTCGGTTCACACACAAGAGCAAAGGTTGTAAAAAACAAGATTGCTCCTCCGTTCCGTGAAGCTGAATTTGATATTATGTACGGTGAAGGCATTTCCCGTGAGGGCGAACTTCTTGACCTTGCCGTAAAGGCTGAGGTTGTTCAAAAAGCAGGAGCATGGTTCAGCTATGACGGCAGACGACTCGGACAGGGACGCGACAAGGTCAAGGAACTTCTCAAAACCGACAAGGAACTTGCTGCTGAAATTGAGAAGAAACTCTGGGAAAATATTGACAAGCTTTATGAACGCAAAAAGCCCGCTCCAAAGGTAAAAATTACCGAAGTTCCGTCTGCAAACCAAGAAATCAAGCCTGATTCTGCGGATAAGACAGAGAAAAAAAGAGCGGTGCAAAAATTGATGTTCTGGTTGACGACTGATGCTTATAACCGCAGTTGAACCACGAAGAAAGGCGATGTGTGCGCTCTACATTGACGGCGAATATGTTATGAATCTTGACGCACGCACAGTTATTGAAAACCGATTTGATGTCGGCAGAGAGATTGATGACGAGGATCTGCACGAGATTATCAGGCTAAGCAATGAGCGCCGTGCAAAGGAAAAGGCTTTGTGGCTTATTTCCTATCGTGACCACTCAAAAAAAGAACTCACCGACAAAATCAAACGCACCTGTGACGAGGAATCGGCGGAAAAGGCTGTTGAGCGAATGGAAGAACTCGGTCTTGTAAATGACGAAAACTTTGCAAGACGATATGCCGAACAGCTTTTGTTTTCAAAACATAATGCTCCGAGAGGTGCGGTAAGACAGCTTGTTCAAAAGGGAATTGACCGTGAACTTGCAGAAGAGATTATCGAAGAAATCGACTTTGATCCGTGTGACGGAATAAGGGCGGTTATCGACAGAAAATATAAAGACATAAATGATGAAAAAATAAGGCGAAGAGCCGTTGCCGCTCTGCAAAGGCTCGGATACGGATGGGATGACATTAAGACCGTCCTCAGAGAATACACAGAGGAAGACTGATTATGAATTATAAAGTAGGCATTGTATCACTCGGTTGTGCAAAAAATCAGGTTGACGCCGAGATGCTTTTGTACACACTCAAGAACAGAGGATTTATTATTGTGAACGATCCGGCAGATGCGGACGCAGTAATTGTAAACACCTGCGGATTTATCGAAAGTGCAAAGCAGGAAAGCATTAACGAAATTATCGAACTCGGCAAGCTCAAGGACGAGGGCAAAATCAAGGCAATCATCGTAACAGGCTGTCTTGCTCAAAGATATAAGTCGGAAATTTCCGAACAGCTTTACGAGGTTGACTCGGTTATCGGAATCGGTGCTAACGAAACTATCGCAGACATCGTTTTGCAAACACTTGACGGACAGAAGTGCGAAAGCTTTCCCGACAAGGTTTGTCTGCCGCTTGAGGGCGGAAGAATTCTTTCAACTCCCCCACACCGCTTATCTCAAAATTGCCGAGGGTTGTGACAACCGTTGTTCCTACTGTGCAATCCCGATGATTCGAGGAAGATTCCGCAGCAGAGATATTGAAGATGTTGTAAAAGAGGCGGAAGGTCTTGCTGAGCGTGGAGTCAAGGAACTCAATGTCATTGCTCAGGACACAACCCGCTTTCGGTGAAGATAAATACGGCAAACCGATGCTTGCAGAGCTTCTCAGAAGACTTTGTAGGATTGACGGCTTTAAATGGATAAGGGTTCTCTACTGCTATCCCGACAGAATTACAGACGAGCTTATTGACACAATTGCAAGTGAAGATAAGATTGTAAAATATATGGATATTCCGCTCCAGCATTGTAACAAGGATATTCTCCGCAGAATGAATCGTCACGGCGACAGAGAAAGCCTCACTGCACTCATGAACAAGATTAAGGATAAAATTCCGAATGTAATCTTCCGCTCAACCTTTATTACAGGTTTCCCGGGTGAAACCGAGGAGCAGTTCAATGAGCTTGCAGAGTTTGCCGCCGATATGAAGTTTCAGCGACTCGGCTGTTTTGCCTACTCTCCCGAGGAGGACACAAAGGCAGCTGAAATGCCCGACCAGATTGACGAAGAAATCAAGCAGAAGCGTGCCGATATTATTATGGAGCATCAACAGCAGGTTATGGCTGAATACTGCGAAAGCCTTGTTGGCAAAGAGATTGAAGTTCTTGTTGAAGGCTTTGACAAGCTTGCCGAATGTTTCTTCGGCAGAAGCTATGCCGACGCCCCCGAGGTTGACGGCTGTGTATTCTTCACCTGTGACGGTGAAAAGCCAAAGGCAGGAGATTTTGTCAAGGTGCGTGTAACCGATTACACAGGCTGCGATCCTGTAGGCGAATTTGTCGGCAAAATCGACTAAGTGGCTAAAAGACTCAGCAATTTCATAATATTTAACTTTGAAAGGCACATAAAATGAACTTACCAAATAAACTGACAGTAGGACGAATAATTCTTGTTCCGTTCTTTGTGGCGGCATTGCTTGCGAACTTTCCGCTCAACAATGCCGTTGCCCTGATTATTTTTATTGCGGCGTCACTCACAGATATGTTTGACGGAAAAATTGCAAGAAAAAACGGTCTTGTTACAGACTTCGGAAAATTTGCAGATCCGCTTGCAGACAAAATTCTTGTGCTTGCCGCATTTCTGTGCTTTGTACAGCTTGGAATATGTGACTGCGTTGCGGTCATAATCGTGCTTTTCCGTGAATTTTCCGTCACCTCAATACGGCTGATTGCCGCCTCAAAAGGCAAGGTTGTCGCCGCTAATATGTGGGGCAAAGCAAAGACGGTTTCACAGATGATTGCTATAATTGCAGTAATTGCAATGCAAATCGTGCTTGAACTGCCCGAAGTCGGACTTAATTTTATAAACACGGCAACATTTGAACCGATTTTCTTTGTGGTGGAAGAAATTCTCATCTGGATTTCGGTTGTATTCACAATCATTTCGGGCGTTGTATATATAATTCAAAACAGACAGTTTATTTCTCAGACCTGAGAACATACTCTCACGGTCTTGATAGGAGGGTGATTGCGTGTTTAAAACCCTGAAAGCGGATATTGATGCGGTTATGGAGCGTGACCCTGCCGCAAGGAGCAGAGCAGAGGTGTTTTTCTCTACTCGGGTTTCAAGGCGGTGCGTTCTCACCGAAAAGCCAACTGGTGTTTGCGACACAACCTAAAGTTTCTTGCAAGGTGGATTTCTCAACGCAGTCGTCACAAGACGGGAATTGAGATTCACCCGGGTGCAACCATCGGCAAGGGACTGTTTATAGATCACGGAATGGGCGTTGTCATAGGCGAAACTACAATAATAGGAGACAACTGCACCATTTATCAGAATGTTACTCTCGGAGGAACAGGCAAAGAAACGGGAAAAAGACACCCCACACTCGGCAACAATGTGCTTGTCGGCTCGGGTGCAAAGGTTCTCGGTCCGTTCAAGGTCGGTGACAACGCAAGAATTGCCGCAGGTGCGGTTGTTTTAAGCGAAGTTCCGCCGAATGCAACGGCTGTCGGAGTTCCGGCAAGAGTAGTAAAAGTCAACGGTGTTCGCAGTGAAACCCTTGACCAGATTCATGTATCGGATCCGGTTGCACTTGCATTGTGCAATCTTGAGCATAAAATTTTTGAACTTCAAAAACAGCTTGATGAGCTGAAAAAGGAAAATGTAAAAAGTGAGGAATAGCAAATGATTTTATATAATTCTCTCGGACAGACAAAGCAGGAATTTGTACCGCACACACCCGGCAAGGTTAATATGTACACCTGCGGTCCTACTGTTTATCACTATGCCCACATCGGCAATCTTCGCACCTATATTATGGAAGATGTTCTTGAAAAGTATCTTCGTTTTTCGGGTTATGATGTAAACCGTGTAATGAACATCACAGATGTAGGTCATCTTTCAAGCGATGCCGACACAGGCGAGGATAAGATGCTTTCAGGCGCAAAGCGTGAGCATAAAACTGTTATGGAGATTGCAAAGTTCTACACAGACGCATTTTTTGCCGACTGCGAAAAGCTCAACATCAAGCGTCCCGATGTTGTAGAGCCTGCAACAAACTGCATTGACGATTTTATTAATATGATTTCCGTTCTGCTTGAAAAGGGCTATGCCTACATTGCAGGCGGCAATGTTTACTTTGACACTTCAAAGCTCGACAACTACTATGTGTTCGGCAATATGAATGAGGACGATCTTGCTGTCGGCGTTCGTGACAGCGTTGAAGAGGACGAAAACAAGCGTAACAAGGCTGACTTTGTTCTCTGGTTCACAAAGTCAAAGTTTGATTCACAGGAGCTCAAGTGGGACAGTCCGTGGGGCGTAGGTTATCCGGGCTGGCACATCGAATGTTCATGCATCAGCTATAAGCATTGCGGTGAATATCTTGACATTCACTGCGGCGGCATTGACAATGCTTTCCCCCATCACACAAACGAAATTGCACAGAGCGAGGCTTTTCTCGGTCACAAGTGGTGTCCGTACTGGTTTCATGTACTTCATCTCAATGATGCAAGGGGCAAAATGAGCAAGTCAAAGGGCGGTTTCCTTACAGTTTCACTTCTTGAAGAAAAGGGCTACAATCCGCTTGTTTACAGAATGTTCTGCCTCCAAAGCCACTACCGCAAGCCGCTCACATTCTCATATGACAACCTCGACAACACAGCCACAGCCTACAACAAGCTTGTAAAGAGAATTTCCGCTCTTTCAAGGGACGGCGAGCCTGATATGGCAAAGGCTGAGGAGCTTACAAAGGGATTTTGCGAGGCACTCGACAATGACCTCAACACTTCTCTTGCCCTCACCTGCGTTTATGATGTTCTCAAGGCTGACGCAGACGATGCAACAAAGCTTTATGTAATCGGCGAATTTGACAAGGTGCTTTCACTCGACCTTACAAAAGTTCCCGAAAGCAACAAAGCGGACGCTGACGATGACTTTGCCAAGGAAGTTGAAGAGCTTATTGCACAGCGTACAAAAGCCCGTGCCGAAAAGGATTGGGCAACAGCCGATGCTATCCGTGACAAACTTAAAGAGATGAAAGTTGTTGTCAAGGACACAAAAGACGGCATTGAATGGCATGTTGAGGGTTAACTTGACTGCTATCGCCCAATGAACGCACCTAATTAAAACAAAATATGAATAAATAAAAATCCCCTTCATATAAATTTGGTATGGAGGGGATTTTATGCGTTTGTATATCATAACAAAACGAAATCTAATATCAATCGGATTCTGTCTTTTAATCGGAGTGCTTGCAGGGGCAATTGCAGTCACATCAACCGTTCGAGCCGTTCAGAGTGCGGCTGCTCAGCGTGAAATTCCCATTTACTATGTTGACACGGACAAAAAGCAGGTTGCCCTGTCGTTTGATGCGGCATGGGGCAATGAACAGACAGAACAACTGCTTGAAATTCTCGACAAATACAAGGTGAAATCAACATTTTTCCTTGTGGGCGACTGGGTTAAGAATTATCCCGACAGCGTAAAAGATATTGCAAAGCACGGTCACGATGTGGGCAATCACAGCAACACCCATCCGCATATGACGCAGATGTCATCGTCCGATATGGTCGGTCAGATTCAGTCCTGCAACGAAAAAATCAAGGAGCTTACGGGCAAAACTCCCACCCTGTTCCGTGCCCCCTACGGCGATTACAACAATGATGTTGTAAAGTCGGTCAACGGCTGTAATATGTACTGCGTGCAATGGGATGTCGATTCGCTCGACTGGAAAGATCCTACTCCCGAGCAGATAAAGCAGAATATTATGAAAAAAATCAGGAACGGCAGTATTATATTGATGCATAACGGTGCAAAAAATACCCCCGAAGCATTGCCGACGGTAATCGAGGCAATCAAGTCCGAGGGCTACGAAATCGTTCCGATTTCGCAAATTCTGCTCAAAGGTGAATACTACACAGATGTTGACGGCAAAATGTGCAGTAAAACCGCCACACAACCGAGTTCGTAAGTAAAGAATATTTATAAATACCGCTACGGATAATACACAACTTTCATTACATCAAAACATTTTAGTAAAACAAATCATTTCATCAAAGCGGGCGAACACGGTTCTCCCCTACAAAATAGCAATAACATTCATACAAAAACAGACTGACAGATTATCAGTCTGTTTTTTAATGCAATCATCATTTTCTTGCAATGTTAAGAATATTTTCCCACCATTCATTAGATGATATTATTGAATAGGTTGTGAGAAAACTTTCCGCTATTAGCAAACGAATGAGTATGACAAATAGTATTGTTAAAAATAAATCCAATGCCATTACTAAACATATATTTAAAATATTACCGTATTCTGCATATTTTAACCTTAAAATAAATGTCGGTACTACACATATACAACTAATGAACATTAAGTCAAGAGGTATCACAAGCAACGATATAATTGAATTCAGCACATCATTATGACAAACAAAATCTATTGACCAAGTAACAAGTAACAAATAAAAAATTAACACCTTTGCAAAATCAAGTATTGTAAACCCAATCGTAGATGTAACTTTTACTGATTTGAATGAATTTTTCCGAACTAAATAGAAAGATATAAGAAAAGTAATAATTAATAAAACTGCAAATATTAAATAGCAATTGTTAACAATGAAATCAGCAAATACTTCGGCTACTCTATTACTTCCACACAGATAAAATAAAAATGCAATAATTGCAAAACCACAATTACTAAATAAAATAATCATTGCGTACTCCTTAAATTATTTCTAATTAAAAAATCACTTAATGCAAAAGCAAGTTCTATAATTTTATATACTTTATTTACTTGAATTATACCTATATTGTATAAAATTGTCAACAAAAAGTTATAATATTATACTCACAAAGTATAATTTATGGAGCGGGTACGACAAATGCAAAGAATCAAGGAACTACGAAAAGAAAAATCTATGAACCAAATTGCATTGGGAATGGAACTTAACTTTTCGCAAAAGATAATCAGCGAATATGAAAACGGAAAGGTTGAACCGAGCATTACAACGCTCAAAAAGCTTGCGTCAATCTTTAATACATCTGTTGATTATATAATTGAATATACGAACATCAGACAGCCGATTGACAAAATTGCACAGTCTAAACTTTCGGAAACGGAATGCGAACTTCTCAATGAATTTCGTTGTCTGCCAAAAGAAAAACAAAACATTGCCCTTGGTATCATTATGGGATTAAAGCACAGTTAATTGTAGCCAATATAATTTTATTCGTATCGTGTTTGCACACGAAATGATTGGTAGCCTTGCGACCGCCGCCGGTGGCGGAAAAAGGGAGCAATGCGCTGTCTGAAATAACGAGCAATAGGAAGCACATTTATGCGCAACGCATTGCGACTATATTTCAGACGGGAGAACACAGTTCGCCGCTACAGTATGACGGTTGTTTTGCGGTCTTTATAAAATTTGTTTTAACATATAGTTTACACTACTACTTGCGGGCGTCCGATGAACGCCCCTACTGATTAACAATAACTTTCATATAAAAAACAGGCTGACAGGTTATTAAAAATCTGTCAGCCTTAAATTATTTTATCAAGTTTTCGCTACGGATTAAAATCAATAAACAACAACACGGGTTCCTGAGGAAATGTTGTTATAGATTTTCTTAGCTGCGTTGTACGGTGTGTTTACACAGCCGTGTGAACCGTGACCCTTGTACCTTGTTCCACCGTATTCCCAGCTTGAACGCCATGATGCGTCATGGATTCCGCAACCGTCAGATGTGAACGGTAGCCAGAATGTTACATGAGAGTTATTCATCAAAGTTGCAGGCGATGCCTTGTAAATAATTGAATATGCACCCTTTGGCGTATCGTTTGTACCGTAGTTGCCGGTTACAACATCTGTTTCAACAACAAGCTTACCGTTCTTGTAGTACCACATATGCTGCTGATTGATGCTAATTTCAACATATGTGCCGCCGACTGAAACACCGTAGGCATTCTTGCTGATCTTTACACTCTTTGTCTGGAATGTGCCGAGGCACTTGTACTTTTTCGGGTTACTGCTCGGTCCCGAATACTTGTAAGCACGAATACGGAAGTAATAGGTCTTGCCGACTGTAAGCTTTTTGGTGTTGTAGAAAGTATTCTTTGTTTCACCAAGCTTTGTATATTTTCCGTTCTTTGAGGTTGAATAGAAAATCTCATATGCTGTCGGAGTGGTCATTGCCTTGCCCCATGTGAGATTTACTCTTGAAAGTCTTGTATCTGTCTTGAAATTAACGGCATTAAGACCTGCCACACATCTTATTGTTGACGGTGACGAATAGTAAGTGTTCTTTTTTGATTGCACGGTAAGCCTTAATCTGATAGTAATATGCTCTGCCGTTCTTAACTCCCTTATCTCTGAAAAGAAGTTGTGGAATTTGAAGTGATTGTCTTGTAAAGAACATACCTGCCCTTTGTGTCACCGCTCATACGGTAGATTTTGTAGCCTGTTGCCTGTGAGTTCTTTGACCACGAAAGTGTAATTGCAGAACCCGACTCCTTGAGTGAAACGCTTACGGCCTTCGGGAGAGTAGCTGTTCTGTAGGTCTGACTCTTACCCTCATACTTTACACCGTCATGCTCAACATAGGCGGCAACCTTTACATCATACCAGGTTGCTGTTCTGAGCTTTTTGAGTGTACAGGCATTTGACTTTACATATGTAAATCTTGAAAAATTCTTGTGTGCGTCATTGTTGCGGTAGTAGATTACATAGCCTGTTGCACCTCTTACTTTATCCCACTTGAACGAAAGCGAATTTGTTGTATATTGCGTTCTTTTGAGATTCTTGATTGCACCCACATTCGGCTTAACCGGCTGAGTCGGAGAAACCGTAGGAGTTACGGGCGGCTCCGTTATCGGCTGTGAAGGCTCGGTTGCCTGAGTTGGTTCAACGCTCGTATCTGTTACATCAGATGCAACAGTTGCCTCTGTTGCAGGCTGAGAGTCTGTTTCTGCGGCAGAAACAGCTAATGTTCCGACAACAGAACAAGCTACGGTAACTACTGCGAGAATTACAGCCAAGGTGTGTTTGAATTTGAATGTCATTTATTCCATCCCCAATCGTATTTGATAATTAGATTATATATGTTTTTTTCAAAAAAATAAAGAGTATTTAGTAAAAAATTTCAAAAATCTTCCACTAATTACTCTTACTTTATCTTGTCATTTTTATTAAGTCTTGAAAGGCGTTCGCATTCGGCAATCAGCTTGCTCTGTTTAAGCCTTCTTTCGTCCTCAAGCACAGATTCACGAACCTGTTTTCGCAGTCTTTCAAATGGTGTGTCACGGTTGCCTGTTATCTCTTTCGGGCTTAAAATTTTTGGTGCAAGATTTGATGCACCCGGTCTTGTGAGCATCTGAATGGTGATATGCTCATGCTGAATGAGAGCGAAAAGCTGACTGAGAGAGGTACATTCGTCAATTGCCTTGACGAGTTCTTCCGTTGTTTTGTGACGGTATCCGTGCACCTTTGTTTCATTCAATTTCACTCACCGCCCTTTATCGCCTTTTGCGGAACATTGTTATCATTATATTTCCGAATAAATTCCTCCGCTGTTTGTTGAAGGATACTTGTACCTTAGATTATACTTAATTTTCACAAGATTTTCAATATTTATTTTCGGTTTCTTTGTTTACATCAACACTTTTTTATGATATGCTGACTAACAGATACGCAAAATGTCCGTATAATCGACATTTTTCAGCGTTAAAAAATTTTTGTCAGGAGTAGAATAATGAAAAAAACTATTTGTGCCGTAACGGCTGCCATGCTTGCACTTACCTCGGTTTTGTGCGGTTGTTCAAGCAACGCTGAAAGCAGTTCGCAGTCGGGCAGTACAACCCCGGCAACTGTTGCCACAGACACAACCGTCAAGACAACAGGCGAAAAAATACATATAAACGACAGCACTCTCGGTGAAATTTGGATTACCGAGCTCGACGGTGTACCGAAAAATACACTCAACAACGATAACTTCACCTCTGACGACACTTTCAAATACTACAGTGAAAACGGCAAGGCCGCTTCAATGGAGGGAATCGACATTTCCTCCTACAGCGGAACGATTGACTGGTACAAGGTTAAAAAATCGGGTGTTGATTTTGTTATGGTTCGCATCGGCGGCAGAGGCTACGGTTCTGACGGAAAAATGTACTCGGACGATTCCGCCCTTTCATATATAAAGGGTGCTAAGGCGGCAGGTCTTAAAGTCGGCGTGTATTTCTTCTCTCAGGCTGTCAATAACGAGGAGGCAATTGAAGAGGCTGACTATATAAAGACACTTCTTGGTGATGAAACAATCGATTTTCCCGTTGCATATGACTGGGAAATCATCAAGGATGATGACGCAAGAACCGACAGCGTTTCCGCCGCTCAGGCAACAGCCTGTGCAAAGGCATTCTGCAAACGTGTAAAGGAGCTTGGCTACACACCGATTATCTATTCTCCGAGCAAGGAGCTTTACTTTAAATATGACCTCACACAGCTTGCAGATTTTGACATCTGGTACTGCGAATACGCAAATGTTCCGACATTCTATTATCAGTTTTCTATGTGGCAATACTCTTCATCAGGCAAGGTTGACGGAATTGAGGGCGATGTTGATATGAACATCTGCTTCACAAACATAGCCAATTACGATTAAGAAAGGATAATATATATGAAAAAGATAGCAAGCTTTACAATCAACCACAACACACTTATGCCGGGTGTTTACATCTCAAGAATTGACGGAGATATTACAACATACGATATGCGTTTTGTAAAGCCAAACACACCGCCGTATCTTCCGAATCCCGTTATGCACACAATTGAACACCTTTTTGCAACATATGCCCGCAACAGCAAATTTGCCGACAATGTAATCTACTTTGGACCTATGGGATGCAGAACGGGTTTTTATTTTCTCGTTCGTGATATGTCAAATGAGGACGCATTACAGCTTATAAAAGACACAATAAAGCAGTGTGCGGAGCACAAAGGGGAAATCCCCGGAACAACTGCAATTGAGTGCGGAAACTACCTTGAACACGACCTTGACGGTGCTTTAAAAGAGTTAAATAAATATTACTCTTTGTTAAAAGGTTACACGGTTGATAACTTGCAGTATAATTAATATAGGGAATTATTGTTTAATTCACCCTGTTTTTGTAGCTTTATCCCCTGTCTTATTATTAATTATGACATTTTTTAATTCTCATATTGCAATTTCGTAACTATTTGGTATAATAAAGGTATCGTGTTTGTTACAAAAATGTAACGGTTAATGAGATAGGAGAAATTATTTTGGAGACAAAGTTCATTGGTTTGGAAGGTTTCAATGAAATCGAGAGTCTTCCGACAAAGAAACGCAAAGTTTGCAGGCGTGAGCTTACAACAGCACAGAAAACTGTTCGCTTTGTAAAGAGAGCAACAACATTTTGTGCAAAATCAGTTGTAAGAATGTCAAAAAACACAGCCGCAAAACTCGCACAGGCAATTGAGAACAGGAAGGGTTCTTTAAAGTCTGTTACAATCAAGTCTGTTAATTCGTCAAAGAAAGCAAAAACACAAATATCAGCTATTGACAAAGCATTCAACGAATCAAGAAACGGCACAACAAAGAGTGCCGGAGAGATTGTATCGGAACTTTCGTTCAAAAGCGGAAAGCAGTATGCTCACCTTGCACCGTCGGCAATCCGTTCGCAGAAGTTGCTCAAAAAGGCTGTGCTTGCAGTAGTAGCCTGTTTCAGCGCAATCACACTTTCATGTGTAACGGTTGCAAGCGCACTTGATATGAAAGATAACAACAGCGTACAGACACCTGCACTTGTTGCAACAAGTGACGAGGCTGTTCCTCATACTGAAATTGACGGCGAATCGGCATCGGCAAACCTCAAGGCAATTTCACCGTCATGCGCAAGTCTTTATATTGACGGCAAGTTCATCGGTGCGACAGAAGAAATTGATCAGCTCAATGCAGACCTCGATCAGGTTCTTGTAGATTACCGCAGAGATTACGATGACGAAACAACAACCGAGTTTGCAAATTCGGTGGAGGTTGTAACAGGTAACGCAAGCGGTACAGACCTTATTACCGCAGACGAGGTTATGGCACTTGCAGACGGCAAGTTTTCAATCTCACTTTCAACAGACATTGTTTACACAAGAGATGTGGCTTATGACACAAAGGTAAAGTATGACGAGGACAAGTCTTCTTCATACAAAAAAGTTACCACAAAGGGCGTTAAGGGTGAAGAAGAAGTAACGGTAAGAACTACATTTGTTGACGGTGTTCAGACCGATGCAGTTCAGACTGACGCAAAAACTATTAAAGAGGCAGTTGACGAAGTTGTTGTAAAAGGCAAGGCTGAGGATACTTCATCAAGCACAGGTTCATCGTCAACCTCATCAGACAGCAGTTCTTCATCAAGTTCAAATTCATCTTCAAGCTACACAACAGGTTCATCGGGTATGTTTGCATGGCCACTCCCCTACACACATACATTGACAAGTACCTTCGGCACACGCTGGGGCAGACTTCACGGCGGACTTGACATTTCAGCCGGCGGTGTTTACGGACAGCCTATTTATGCATCCGCAAGCGGTACCGTAACATTCTCGGGCGGTGACAACAGTGGCTACGGCAACTATGTTATCATTGACCACGGCAGTGGCTATACAACACTTTACGGTCATTGCAGTTCACTTGTTGCAGTAACAGGTCAGTATGTAAATCAGGGCGACCTCATCGGTTATGTCGGTTCAACAGGCAACTCAACAGGCCCTCACCTCCATTTTGAAATCCGCCTCAACGGTGAAAAAATGGACCCCCTCGGCTACACAAGCTGATTTAATAAAATATTGATTGTTTAACCCCCGATTCGTTTGAGTCGGGGGGTTGTTTATGATGAATATGATTTTATCTGAACATATACTGTGCGGTGTCGAGGACTGACTCCATTGTCTTAAAGGCTTTGTTTGCCTTTTTCTTGAGTTTTGGGTTGCTGTCTACCATATTTTTGCCGACAATACCCATGCAGACGCCTGCCGTCATTCCTATTGCAACGCCTTTCATCACATTCATCATTGGACTTGTATTCATAATCACACCTCCCAATCTTGCAAATTCATTGACAAAATGTGTGTTTTTTATCTTTGTCACACGGCTTTGTCAAAAAAACTTGCATTATTATTGTTTACGATTTAAAATGTATTTAAACAGAAAAAGAATGGAATAATAAAAATTGGAGTGATAACTTTTGGCAACTCTCAACCTTGTGCTTGTTGAACCCGAAATTCCGCAGAACACGGGCAATGTAGCACGAACCTGTGCCGCAACGGGAACAAGACTTCATCTTGTCAAGCCTATGGGCTTTGAACCCGACGATAAAAAACTCAAAAGAGCAGGACTTGACTACTGGCACTTGCTTGACATCACATATTATGAGAACATTGACGATTTTTTTGAAAAAACAAAAGGCGGAAAATACTTTTTCTTTTCAACAAAAGGAACTCACCGCCACAGCGATGTTGAATATCCCGACAACTGCTATCTTCTCTTTGGCAAAGAAACAAAAGGCTTACCCGAGGAGCTTTTAATGCAGCATCCCGATGATACTTTAAGACTGCCTATGATTGACGAGGCAAGAAGTCTTAATCTTTCAAACTCGGTTGCAATTGCGGCTTATGAAGTTTTAAGGCAATGGGATTATCCTGCTTTGCAGAACAAGGGCGAGCTTCACAACCACAAGTGGAGCGACCTCAACAATATGACATAAGAACAAAAATAATATTCATAAGCTTCCTTAAAATCAGTATTTGTAAAGGCAGTGCAAAAAATACCTTTGCAGGCGAATTTTTTAAAGTTTTCTATTGATAAAAAGGGGTTTTTGATATATAATAATGGTGACTGTAAAAATACTAAATTTTTACAAATTTCTTCTTACACGAAAGGAATGTATATTATGCAGCTCAACAAAGTATCTGTTGATGACATCAATGTAAAAGGTAAAAAAGTACTTGTTCGTTGTGACTTCAATGTACCGCTCAAGGACGGCGTAATCACAAACGACAACAGAATTACAGCAGACTCTTCCTACAATCAAGAAGCTTATCGCTGACGGCGGCAAGGTTATCCTTTGCTCACATCTCGGCAAGCCGAAGAATGGTCCCGAAGAGAAGTTCTCACTTGCTCCCGTAGCAGTAAGACTTTCGGAACTCCTCGGTCAGGATGTTGTTTTCGCTAACGATGACGAGGTTGTAGGCGAAAATGCTAAAAAGGCTGTTGCAGAAATGAAAGACGGCGATGTTGTTCTTCTCCAGAACACTCGTTTCGAGAAAAGAAGAAACAAAGAATCTTGAGCCGTTCTCATCAGAACTTGCTTCACTCGCTGATGTATTCGTAATGGATGCATTTGGTTCGGCTCACCGTGCACACTGCTCAACAGTAGGTGTTACAGACCACATCAAGGACACAGCAGTAGGTTACCTCATGCAGAAGGAAATTAACTACCTCGGCAATGCCGTTGAAACTCCTGTTCGTCCGTTCGTTGCAATCCTCGGCGGTGCTAAGGTTGCTGACAAGCTCAATGTTATTTCAAACCTCCTCGAAAAGTGCGACACACTCATCATCGGCGGCGGTATGGCTTACACATTCCTCAAGGCTCAGGGCAAGGAAGTCGGTCTTTCACTCGTTGACGATACAAAGATTGACTACTGTAAGGAAATGATGGCTAAGGCTGAAAAGCTCGGCAAGAAGCTCCTTCTCCCGATCGACACAACAATCGCTGCAGGCTTCCCTGATCCTATCGATGCTGAAATCGAAGTTAAGGTTGTTGATTCAGACAAGATTCCTGCTGATATGGAAGGTCTTGACATCGGCACAAAGACACAGGAACTCTTTGCTGACGCTGTAAAGAGCGCAAAGACTGTTGTTTGGAACGGTCCTATGGGCGTATTTGAGAACCCGACTCTTGCAAAGGGTACAATTGCTGTTGCTAAGGCTCTTGCCGACACAGACGCAACAACAATCATCGGCGGCGGCGACAGCGCAGCTGCTGTTATTCAGCTTGGTTTTGCTGACAAGATGAGCCACATCTCAACAGGCGGCGGCGCATCTCTTGAATACCTTGAGGGCAAGGTTCTTCCGGGTATCGCAAAGAATCGCTGACAAATAATTTAATCAAATAAAAGGGCGGATTTTTCCGCCCTTACTGATTTAATCCTGTTACTTTATTATAATAAAAACATATTCTGAAAGGAAAATTATCATGGATAAGTCAAAGAGAAAGGCAATTATCGCCGGCAACTGGAAAATGAACAAAACTCCAAAGGAAGCTAAAGAGCTCCTCAATGCTATTACTCCCCTTGTTAAAGATGCAGGTTGTGAAGTAATCGCTTGTGTTCCTTATGTTGACCTTGCAACAGCACTTGAGGCTACAGAAGGCACAAATGTTAAAATCGGTGCAGAAAACTGTCACTGGGCTGAAAGCGGTGCTTTCACTGGCGAAATCTCAACAGGTATGCTCAAGGAAATGGGCGTTGAATATGTAGTTCTCGGTCACAGCGAGAGAAGACAGTATTTCGGCGAAACAGACGAAACTGTAAACAAGAGAACAAAGGCTGCTCTTGCCGCAGGTCTTAAGCCAATCGTTTGCGTCGGCGAACTCCTCTGGGAGCGTGAGTGCGACATCACAGAAGAAGTTATCGCAAGACAGATTAAGCTTGACCTCTTCAATGTAACAGAAGAAGAACTCAAGAATGTTGTTATCGCTTATGAGCCTGTATGGGCTATCGGCACAGGCAAAACTGCAACAGCTGATCAGGCTGAAGAGGTTTGTGCATTCATCCGTGCTACAATCGCTAAGCTTTACAATCAGGCTGCTGCTGACGCTGTTACAATTCAGTACGGCGGTTCAATGAATGACGGCAATGCTGACGAGCTTCTCTCAAAGACAAATGTTGACGGTGGTCTTATCGGCGGTGCATCACTCGTTGCCGAGAAGTTTGCCGCAATCGTAAAGGCTGCAAGCAAGTAATTTAAACAGTATATTCAAACACAATGCCGTGTCCTTTTGGGCACGGCACAAAAGTCTGTAATCGGCTTTTGGATTTTGTTTTTTGCATAACAAGATTGTGTATGCTTTATGGAAAGGACACGCAAAATGAAAAAACCGGTAATTTTAATGATTCTTGACGGCTTTGGTATTGCTCCCGAAAAAGGCAACGCTATCAAGGCTGCTAAAAAGCCAAACATTGACAAGCTTTTTGCATCTAATCCGCTCACACAGATTGGTGCGTCGGGTATGGATGTAGGCCTTCCTGACGGTCGATGGGTAACTCGAGGTCGGTCACACAAATATGGGTGCCGGCAGAATCGTTTATCAGGAACTCACAAGAATTACAAAGACTATCAACGAGGACAAGCTCAAAGATAACGAGGCTATTGTTGATGCAATGGACAAGGCTCTCAAGAACGGCACGGCACTTCACCTTATGGGACTTCTCTCAGACGGCGGTGTTCACAGCCACATTGAGCATCTCTACGGTATTCTTGAACTTGCTAAGAAAAAGGGCCTTAAGGATGTTTACATTCACGCATTCCTTGACGGTCGTGATGTTCCGCCTTCAAGTGCCGCTGAATATGCAGACAAGCTTCTTGACAAGCTCAAAGAAATCGGCATAGGCAAGGTTGCCACAGTTGAGGGCAGATACTACGCAATGGACAGAGATAACAACTGGGACAGAGTTGAAAAGGCATATGCCGCTATGGTATATGGCGAGGGCAACAAGGCAGACTGCCCTGTTTGCGCAATTAAGAACTCTTACAATGACGGCGTAACAGACGAATTTGTTGTTCCTTGTGTTATTGAGGGCGGTGCTCAGGTTAAGCCTAACGACAGCATCATCTTCTTCAACTTCCGTCCTGACAGAGCAAGAGAGATTACAAGAACATTTGTTGACCCTGATTTTAAGGGCTTTGAGAGAAAGAACGGTTTCTTCCCCGTAAACTTTGTTTGCATGACTCAGTATGATGCAACAATGCCTAATGTTGAAGTTGCATTCAAGCCAGAGGTTCTCAAGAACACACTCGGTGAGTATGTATCAGAAAGGGTATGACACAGCTCAGAATTGCAGAAACAGAAAAGTATGCTCATGTAACATTCTTCTTCAACGGCGGTGTTGAAAAGCAGTATCCGGGTGAGGACAGAATCCTTGTTAAGTCACCTGCTGTTGCAACATATGACCTCCAGCCTGAAATGAGTGCTTACGAGGTTACAGACAAGCTTGTTCCGGCAATCAAGAGCGGTAAGTACGATATGATTATCCTCAACTACGCTAACTGCGATATGGTTGGTCACACAGGCGTATTCGAGGCAGCCGTAAAGGCTGTTGAGGCTGTTGACACCTGCGTTGGCAAGGTTGTTGACGCAATCAAAGAAATGGGCGGTGTTGCTCTTATCACAGCCGACCACGGCAATGCAGATAAGATGGTTGCAGAGGACGGTTCACCGTTTACTGCTCACACAACAAACCCTGTTCCTTTCTGCGTAGTAAACTACGACTGCGAGCTTCGTGAGGGCGGCAGACTTGCCGATATCGCTCCGACAATGCTCCAAATTATGGGACTCGAGCAGCCCGAAGAAATGGACGGCACAAGCCTTATTAAGTAATTTATTTTACTGATTATATACAGAGCCACCGATGTTTTATCGGTGGCTTTTTTGTGTTAGCACAAAACTGTAGGGGTAGCCTTGCGACCGCCGCAAATTCCCGCAACGCAAAATTTAAGTTGTAAAATATCGTTAATCGGTGTAAAATAATATTACTTATGTATTGTTAATTATATGGCAGAGAAGGGGAAAATTTGATTAAGCTACGAAGATATCTTGCATACTACAAAAAGGAATGTATCATCGGTCCGCTTTGCAAGCTGTTTGAGGCAATTTTGGAATTGCTCGTTCCGCTTGTTATGGCAGGAATCATCGACAACGGTGTGCGAAACGGCGATACGGCATACATCTGGAAAATGGGCGGTCTGCTCGTTATTCTTGCAACTGTAGGACTTTGCAGTGCGCTCGTGTGTCAGTATCTTGCATCAAAGGCATCTCAGGGTGTGGGAACAAGACTTCGCCGAGATTTGTTTTTGCACATCAACAGGTTATCACACGCAGAGTTGGACAGGCTCGGCACTCCGTCACTTATAACACGAATCACATATGACACCAATCAGGTTCAGCAATCTGTTGCAATGGCTATCCGCCTGCTCACCAGAGCACCGTTTATTGTTATCGGTTCAATGGTTATGGCAATGACAATCAACCTTGAAATGTCAATTATTTTCTTCATTGCGGCTATATTGATTGCCGTTACTCTTTATCTCATTATGACAAAGAGTATTCCTATTTTTGAAAAAATGCAGAAAAAGCTCGACAAAATCAGCCTTATCTGCCGTGAAAATCTTTCGGGCAACAGGGTTATCAGAGCCTTTTCAAAGCAGAAAAATGAGAAAAAGCGTATTGACGATTCAACCGAGGATTTGGCTAAAACTTCGATCAGAGTAAGCATTCTTTCGGCACTTTTAAGCCCTGTCACCTACATCATCACCAATGCTTTGCAATTATTCTCATCATTTGGTTTGGCGCTCAGAATGTCAACGCAGGCAGCGGAATGCTTTCGGGCGACATTATCGCCCTTGTAAACTATATGACGCAGATTTTGCTTGCAATGATTGTTGTTGCAAACCTTGTTGTACTTTTCACGAAAGCAAGTGCAAGTGCGGCAAGACTTAACGAAGTGTTTGAAACTCAGCCGAGTGTGTGTGAAAGCACTACCGAGAACATTGAAATTTCGAGAGAGCGAAAGCACTCCAAAAATCGAATTTGACAATGTAAACTTCACATACGGCACGGGTGATGACGAGCTTGAGGACATCAGTTTTAAAATCAAGCGTGGTCAGACGGTCGGTCTTATCGGCGGTACGGGTTGCGGTAAAAGTACGCTTGTCAACCTTATCCCCCGTTTTTACGATGCAACACAGGGTACTGTAAGCGTTGACGGCAGAAATGTCAAGGACTATCCGTTCTTACAGCTCCGTTCACAGATTGGTATTGTTCCTCAGCAGTCAATTCTTTTCAAGGGAACAATCCGTGACAATATGAAATGGCAAAACGAAAATGCAACTGACGAGGATATTATAAAGGCTCTAAAAATTGCACAGGCATACGAGTTTGTAAGCAAGCTGAACAAAGGGCTTGACAGCTTTGTTGAACAGGGCGGTAAGAACTTCAGCGGTGGTCAGCGTCAGCGACTTTGTATTGCCAGAGCACTCACAGGCTCACCGAAGCTTCTCATTCTTGACGACAGCTTTTCGGCTCTTGACTTTGCAACAGATGCGGCACTCAGAAAGGCTTTGCGTGAAAACACAAAGGATATGACCGTGATAATCGTTACACAGCGTTGCTCAACAATCAAGAACGCAGACCTTATTCTTGTGCTTGATGACGGCAGACTTGTAGGCAAAGGTTCGCACGATGAACTGTTTGAAAGCTGCGAAACCTACCGTGAAATCTGTCTTTCACAGCTTAATGAAGAGGAGGCAAAAAGATGAAACATTCAGCAAAAAAATCCTCCTCTGTAAAAAAGGTACTCAAAAAAATAAAGCCGTATTCATTTTATCGATTTTAGCTCTTGTGAGCGCAATCATCAGCGTTTCGCTCACGCTCTATATTCCTGTTCTCACAGGTAACGCAATCGACAACATCATTGACAAGGGCAATGTTGACTTTGCAAGCGTTATTCAGATTCTTGTGTACATCGGTGTAGGCATCGGCGGTGTGGCACTTTTCCAGTGGATTATGACCTACTTTACCAATATTGTCAGCTACCGTACTGTTCGTGACCTCAGAAGAGAGGTTTTTGAAAAATTCAACACAGTTCCCCTCTCCTACATTGACACAACACCTCACGGTGACCTTATCAGCCGAGTAATCAACGATGTTGACGCAGTTGGTGACGGTCTTACACAGATGTTTCTACAGCTTTTTTCGGGCATTGTTACCATTGTCGGCACGCTTGTATTTATGCTGACAATCAACTGGAAAATCGCCCTTGTGGTTGTTGTTCTCACACCGCTTTCGCTCTTTGTTGCGGCATTTATCGGCAAGATGACACACAACCGCTTTACCCGTCAACAGGCACTCAACGGTGACATCTCGTCATATGTTGAGGAGCATATCGGCAATCAGAGAATTGTAAAGGCTTTTTTCATATGAGGACAGAGCCTTTGAAGAATTTGAAAAGTACAACGATGAACTTCTTGAAGTGGGATTCAAGGCGCAGTTTGCAGGCGCACTTGCCAACCCGTCAACAAGATTCGTAAACGCATTGGTTTATGCCGCAGTAGGCATTATGGGTGCTCTGTTTGCCGTTGCAGGCACACTTTCGGTTGGACAGTTATCATGCTTCCTTACCTACGCAAATCAGTACACAAAGCCGTTTAACGAGGTTACAGGCGTACTCACGCAGTTGCAGACAGGCATTGCGGCGGCAGGACGAGTTTTTGAGGTTCTTGAGGCAGATAACGAAATTCCCGACAACAGTACAAAAGAGCTTGAGCATTGCAAAGGCAATGTCAAGATTGAGAATGTAAACTTCTCCTACACAAAAGAAAAGCCGCTCATCACAAACTTTTCGCTTAATGTCAAGAGCGGCAGTCACATTGCCATTGTCGGTCCGACAGGTTGCGGCAAGACAACATTCATCAATCTTCTTATGAGATTTTATGACACGGACAGTGGCAAAATCAGCATTGACGGTGTTGACATTATGGACATCACCCGTGACAACCTCAGAAAAATGCTACGGAATGGTTCTTCAGGACAGCTGGCTGTTCAACGGAACGATTATGGAAAATCTGCGTTACGGCAACGAAAACGCAACCGAAGAAGAAGTTATTACCGCTGCAAAGGCAGCATATGCGCACTCATTCATCCGCCGTATGTCTGACGGCTACAACACCGTAATCAGCGAGGACGGCGGTAATCTCAGTCAGGGACAGAAACAGCTTTTGTGTATTGCAAGGGCGATGCTTACAAACCCGTCAATTCTTATTCTTGACGAGGCGACTTCATCAATTGATACCCTTACCGAAATCCGTGTTCAAAAGGCTTTTGCCAAGATGATGAAGGGCAAGACGAGCTTTGTTGTTGCCCACAGACTTTCAACAATCAAGGAAAGCGATGTTATCCTTGTTATGAAGGACGGCAACATCATTGAACAAGGCACACACGAGGAGTTGCTCGCCAAAGGCGGATTCTATAACAAACTTTACAACAGCCAGTTTGCAAAACAATAAACCGTATAACTGACTACTACACTCGAACACACAATTTTCAACAATTCCGAAAATATATACAAAACGAGGTCATCAGCTAAAAACCGATGACCTCTGTTTTGTATTATGAACTTTTAATCCGAAAGAGATTTTTCAACATTGATTATCGGATAAAGCTTTTCGTCAATTGACTTGATTTTCTCGATTGCACTCTGTTTAATCTGTCTTTCTGTAAGGTCAAGTCCATACGGAATAACCATATCAAAGACAACATTTGTATGCGTACTGCCCTTTACAATTCTGAAATCGTGGATTGAATACTCCGGATTAAGCTCACACAAGCCCTCCTCCACCTTCATTTTAAGTTCATTTGTGAACGCATCGTTTGAGGCAATCGGATCCATATGTATGGTTGCAAAACAGTTGTACCTGTTTTCAAGCTGTTTTTCCGTCAGGTCAATTGCGTCGTGAGCTTCAAGGATATCCTCGTCACACGGTACCTCTGCGTGGAGTGAAATAAAGCATCTGCCCGGACCGTAATCATGAATAATCAAATCGTGGATACCCACAATCATATCATTTTTCAACACTGTTTCCTTGATTTCATCAACAAATTCTGCATCGGGCGCTTTGCCGAGAAGCGGTGAAAGGCTTTCTCTGAATGTGCTGACACCCGTAAAAAGTATGAACAGCGAAACACACACACCGAGCCATCCGTCAATCTGAACTCCTGTTGAGGCTGAAATAAGCAATCCGATTATTACGACCGAGGTTGCAATGCAGTCGGTCAAAGAATCGAGTGCCGCCGCCTTGAGTGCGGTTGAATTTATCTTTCTCGACAATCCCGAATTAAAAAAGTACATCCATAATTTTACGAAAATTGACGCAATCATTATTGCGAGTGAAAGCGTTGAAAATGCCGTTTTATCCTCGGGAGTAATTATCTTTTCTATCGAACTTTTTATAAGCTCAACACCCATTAAAAGGATTACAACGGAAATTCCCAAGCCTGCCACATACTCATAACGACCGTGACCGAACGGATGCTCTCTGTCGGCAGGACGGCTTGCAAGCTTAAATCCGAGGAATGTAACAACCGAACTGCCTGCGTCCGAAAGGTTGTTGAGGGCGTCGGCAATGACGGAAACCGATGCCGAAACAATTCCGGCAAACAATTTTCCTCCGAACAGTAACAGGTTAAGAATTATTCCGCAAACACCCGAAAGGTTGCCATAGGCAGTTCTAACCTTTGGATTATCGCAATTGTCGCTGTCTTTAACGAACAGCTTTACAAGTAATTTTGTCAAATAAAACACCAACTAAAATTTATTTACAGCGAATCGTTTCGGCTGAAAACATCGGCAACCTCAGTAATTGAAATGTACGCTTTCTTGTCGATTTCACGCACAATTTCCTTCAGCTTGCCAATCTGGAAACGGTTGACAACAAAGTAAATCATCACCTTGTCCTTGCCTGAATATCCGCCCTGAGCCTGCATTACGGTAACGCCGCTTTGAAATTCCTCCGAAAGTGCGTTACAAATTTCATCGCAATGGCTTACAGACGCAATAATCGTTGCCGCCTTTGCCCTGTCAAAACCTTCAACAATAAAGTCAATCGTTTTAAGTGCGGCAAAATATGTAACAATCGAATAAAGCGGAAGAATCCAGCTTTGCAGAATGAAACCGCATACAACATAAAGAACGATATTGTATGCCATAACGAATGAACCAACCGATACACCGATTTTCTTCGCAAAGATTACTGCCATAACCTCGATGCCGTCCATTGCACCGCCAAATTTGATTGCAAGACCGCTACCTATACCCGAAATCACACCGCCGAATACGGCACAAAGGAGCAAATCGGTTCCCCGCAAGCGGAGATGCCATACTGACATCAACGGGCAGAACATCGGTTATCAGCCATGAAACGAACGAATAAACTGCAACCGTATAAATTGCGTAAAATGTAAACTTCTTTCCCTGCTTTTTAAGTCCGAACAAAAACAGCGGCAGGTTAAAAATTATAAGAAAAAGTGAAAGCGACAGGCTTTCGGGTGTAAGTTGTGCGGCAAGCATAGCCGTACCTGAAATTCCGCTGTCGTAAAGGTTCACGGGATTAAGAAATATTGTAATTCCAAACGCATTGATAATTCCGGCAATTGTGAGAAAAAGCATATTTTTAATTTTGATTGTCTTTCTCGCTCTTTGTAAAAGATTTTTCATTGTCATCATCCTTTGCGATAAATTTCCATCCCCATCATTCACATAAGTATAGCCTAATTGTATCACAATAATGATATTTAGGCAAGAAAAGCAAAAGGCACCGAAAAATCGGTGCCTTAATCAGCTTATTGATTATTCCTGAGAGTCAGCCTTGGCTTTCTCAATAATTTTTTGAGCAACATTTGCAGGAGTATCCTCATAGCGGACAAACGCAAATTCAAATGATCCTCTGCCCTGTGTTACCTGACGAATGTAGGTTGCAAAGTCATCCATTTCTGCCATAGGAACTTCCGCCTCAACAATCTGCGTTCCGTTCTCACCCGGCTGCATACCGAGCACACGACCTCTGCGCTTGTTGACCTCGCCCATTACATCGCCCATATTTGCATCTGGAACATCGGCTTTAAGGCTTCCGATTGGTTCAAGAAGCGTCGGAGAGGCATTCGGAATACCGTTCTTATAAGCAAGTGATGCCGCTGTCTTGAATGACATCTCGGAGGAATCAACAGGATGATATGAACCGTCATAGAGAGTAGCCTTGATGCCTACCATCGGATAGCCTGCAAGAACACCCTTCTTGATTGAATCCTGAAGTCCCTTTTCAACGGCAGGGAAGAAATTTTTCGGAACTGCACCGCCTACAACTCTTTCGGCAAATACAAGACCGTCCGAATCACACGGCTCAAATTCAATCCACACATCACCGAACTGACCGTGACCGCCCGACTGCTTTTTATATCTGCCCTGTGCGGAAACCTTTTTGCGGATAGTTTCTCTGTATGCAATCTTTGGCTTTTTGAGGACTGCGTCAACATTATATTTTGTTTTAAGTCTTGAAATTACAACATCAAGATGCTGTTCACCGAGTCCCGAAATTAACATTTCATGGGTTTCGTGATTAGAAACAAGCTTGATTGTCGGATCTTCGTCTGCAAGCTTTGCAATGCCCTGAGCAACCTTATCCTCGTCACCCTTCTTTGCGGGATACACAGCCATTGTATATGATGATGACGGATAGTCGATTCCGTCAAGAACAACCTTTCTGAGAGGAGAACAGAGTGTGTCGCCTGTCTTTGTTGATGCGAGCTTCGGGATTGCGCCGATGTCGCCTGCACCGATGTACGGAACATCCGACTGCTTTTTACCGCTTACGGAAAGCACCTTTGTAATTCTCTCCTGTGCGCCTGTACGCATATTGATGAGAGGAGCGTCCGAGCTTACCTTGCCCGAAACAACCTTTACATATGAAAGTCTGCCGATGAACGGGTCTGCAACCGTCTTGAATACGATTGCGGCAGCCGCACCGCCATCATTAACCGAAACATCAACGGGTTCACCGTCAAGGTCAACACCGATTTCACCGCTCTTGTCAGCCGCTGACGGAGCAAGCCATGTAAGGCTGTTCAAAAGCTGATCAATTGCGAATGTATTATGAGCGTCACCGCAGAATACGGGGCAGATTGTACCGTCCTTAACGCCCTGACTTACACCGAGAATGATTTCTTCGGGAGTAAACTCCTCACCCATAATAAACTTGTCAAGAAGTTCCTCGCTTGTTTCGGCAACAGCCTCCTTGATAGCCTCACGCAAGCCCTCAAGCCTGTCGCCCATATCAGGAAGCGCAGTCTGTTTTACACTGCCGTCTGTGCCGTACTCATAAGCCTTGTAATCAAACAAATTAACATAAGTGTTTGCCTGACCGTCAACAATGTACGGAACAACAACAGGACAAACAGACGGACCGAATGTAGCCTTCAAGCTCTCGAATACACGATAGAAACGGGCACTTTCGTCGCAAAGACCGTTTACAAAGAACACCTTTGTAAGCCCTGCCTTTGTTGCCGCCTCAACTGCTTTTTCGGTACCTACACAGACACCGTCCTTGCCCGAAACAACGACGAGCGCTGTGTCAGCCGCTCTCATTCCCTCTGCAACACCGCCTGCAAAATCAAAAAAGACCGGGGGTGTCGATTAGGTTGATTTTTGTATTTTTCCATTCAATCGGTGCAACCGCCGTCATAATTGAAGTCTGTCTTTTGATCTCCTCGCTGTCAAAATCAAGGACTGTGTTGCCGTCTGCAACCTTACCGAGTCTTTCGCTCATCTTTGAGAGATAGAGTATTGACTCCGCAACCGAGGTTTTGCCGCTGCCGCTGTGTCCTGCGAGGGCAATATTAAGAATTTTTTTAGCGTCATATTGTTTCAAAAGTGAAATCCCCTTTCGTAAAATTTCTATTCTAATCAAGCTTATTTCGACAAAATTAAACAATAGTGTCAATTAATACGGAATTATTATAGCATATTTGTATAAAATAAACAACCGAATTATGGCAAAATAAAAAAATTCACCCTTTGCCCAAATGGACAAGGGATGAATTGTGCAACTTGCTTTTTTATTTTATGTTAAGCTGAAAAACATACAGATTTTTGCAAGGTCAATTGTGCATTTTAACGATTTGGCTTTCTGAAAAAACAATTTTCGACAAAAGGAAAGGCTCTCAAAACGAGAGCCTTGAAAACTTGATTATTCGAGAACCGCACCCTGTGCGCCTGATGTAACAAGCTTTGCATAACGAGCAAGGTAGCCTGTTGTAATCTTGGGCTGACGGGGCTTCCATTCTGCCTTACGCTTTGCAAGCTCTTCGTCAGAAACGAGGAGATTAATTGTGTTTGCAGGAATGTCGATTTCAATCATATCGCCCTCTTTAACAAGTGCAATCGGACCGCCGACTGCTGCCTCGGGAGATACATGACCGATAGCCGCACCTCTTGTTGCGCCTGAGAAACGACCGTCTGTGATAAGAGCAACACAGTTGCCGAGACCGCTGCCCATAATAGCTGAAGTCGGGTTGAGCATTTCTCTCATGCCCGGGCCGCCCTTAGGACCTCCGTATCGATAACAACAACCTCACCGGGATTGATTTTGCCGTCATAAATTGCACTGAGAGCGTCCTCTTCGCAGTCAAACACTCTTGCCGCACCCTTGTGGTGCATCATTTCCTCTGCAACGGCACTTCTCTTAACAACAGAACCGTCTGGAGCAAGGTTACCCTTGAGAACAGCAATACCGCCTGTCTTGCTGTATGGATTTGTAACAGGGCGAATGATGTCTGTGTCCTTGATTTCACAACCCTTAATGTTCTCGCCTACAGTCTTGCCTGTTGCCGTGATAAGGTCTGTGTCAAGAAGTCCAACCTTTGTAAGCTCGTTCATTACGGCATAAACACCGCCTGCTTCGTTGAGATCCTCCATATATGTGTGACCTGCAGGAGCAAGGTGACAAAGGTTAGGAGTCTTTTTGCTGATTTCATTGGCAATGTCAAGGTTAAGCTTAACACCTGCCTCTTTTGCGATTGCAGGAAGGTGGAGCATTGTATTTGTTGAACAGCCGAGAGCCATATCAACAGTAAGAGCATTCATAAATGCTTTTTCCGTGAGAATGTCACGAGGACGGATATCCTTTTCAAGGAGTTCCATAACCTTCATGCCGGCGTGCTTTGCAAGCTTGATTCTGTCTGAGTAAACAGCAGGAATTGTGCCGTTACCCTGAAGTCCCATACCGATTGCCTCGGTAAGACAGTTCATACTGTTGGCGGTGTACATACCCGAACATGAACCGCATGACGGACAAGCCTTGTTTTCAAACTCGGCAAGCTCTTCGGCAGTAATCTTGTTTGCCGTGTAAGCGCCGACTGCCTCAAACATACTCGAAAGACTTGTCTTTTTGCCCTTAACATGACCTGCAAGCATAGGACCGCCGCTTACGAAAACTGTCGGAACATTAATTCTTGCGGCAGCCATAAGCATACCCGGAACATTCTTATCGCAGTTAGGAACCATTACAAGTGCGTCAAACGCATGAGCCTTTGCCATAGCCTCTGTTGAGTCTGCGATAAGCTCACGGGTTACAAGAGAATACTTCATTCCCTCATGTCCCATAGCAATACCGTCACAAACAGCGATTGCAGGGAATACAATCGGAACGCCGCCTGCAAGAGCAACGCCCTGCTTAACGGCGTCAACAATCTTATCTATATTCATATGTCCCGGAACGATATCGTTCTTGGAACTTACAATACCGATAAAAGGTTTCTTAATTTCTTCTTCGGTAAGACCGAGAGCATTCAAAAGCGAACGCTGAGGTGCGGTACTTACGCCGTCCTTTATAACTGAACTTTTCATTGTAAACACCCTTTCCATAATTATCAAATCGGAACAAAATTCACATAAAGCCCTTCAATTGTTCCATAATAAAACACAGTGAAAATTCCTGTATCGTTAATCTTAATTTTAGCACATCGGCTGTTCAAAATCAAGTAGAGAACCTATATTGCCAAAATCATTTATTGCGGCTCAATCGTTGATTATTCTGCCCTTTTCAACATTGGGCATAATAAAGTTATCCCTTGAATATTCCCACAGCTTTTTTGAGCCGTCGGCAGTATTTTTGTTGCGGTTAAGGATACTGTGCAGGTGAACAATATGCTCTACCCACGCCTTGCCGTCGGTTGCATCATTGAGCATGGCGGGCTGAATGTTGTCCATTGTGTGTGCAAACTTTGCTTCGGCTGTTTCACCGCTTTCAAATTCAAGCCACAGATTCATCATCTTTTCGCCCTGATCTTCCGGAAGAAGTCCGAAAATTCTTTTTGCGGCTTTCATTTCACGCTCTGCCTGAGTTTTCTTAGCTTCCTCATCATAGGCATATGTATCGCCTGCGTCAATCTCGACAATATCGTGAATCAGGAGCATTGTCATTGTTTTAAGCACATCGATTTCCGAATTTGCATATTCGGAAAGCATAACTGTCATTATCGCCATATGCCATGCGTGCTCGGCATCATTTTCCTTTTTTCGAGCGTCGGAAAGGTAGGTTTGACGGATGATGAATTTTTCCTTATCAATTTCCTTTATAAAATCAAATTGCTTTTCAATTCTTGATTTCTCCATAATGTTCCCTCTTAAAATTCAGGCCTGCACATTGGAATAGTGCAGGCTTTATGTGATTATTTATTTACTACAGGAAGTTTGGTTTTATCGTATTCATCCAGTCTGTTGCCGTAAAGGTAATAGTTCGTTTCTTTTACAACAACAGGCGAAAGCACAACTACGGCAATAAGGTTGGGAATTGACATAAGTGCATTGAAGATGTCAGCCATTGTCCAAACAAGGTCGAGCTTGATAACAGGACCGATGAGAAGAATAAACACAAAAATCAGCTTGTAAGGAATCATACCGCCTCTGCCGAAAAGATATTCAACGCAGCGTTCACCGTAGTATGACCAGCCGAGGATTGTTGAATATGCAAAAGCGGCAATACCGATAACAAGAATCGGTGTACCGATTACGGGAATCTGCTGGAAGGCTTTGTATGTAAGGTCGCCGCCGTCGGAAACATCAATTGCAGGATTTTTGATAATTGAGCTTACAAGCACAAGGCCTGTCATAAGACAAACAACGACTGTGTCCCAAAAAGTACCCGTTGAAGAAATCATAGCCTGACGAACAGGGTTTCTTGTTTGAGCGGCAGAGGCAACTATCGGAGCAGAACCCATACCGGATTCGTTACTGAAAAGGCCTCTTGCAATACCGTAACGAGCGGCAAGCATAAGGCTTGAACCGAGGAAACCGCCTGCAACGGACTTGAGAGAAAATGCGTCCTGAAAAATCATTTCAAATGTCTTACCGAGAACATCAAAGTTCATGCCAAGGATAATAAGACAGCCGAGAACATAGAAAACAGCCATAAACGGTACAAGGAGTTCGCAAACTCTTGAGATTGACTTGATACCTCCGAAAATTACAACGGCTGTAATTGCGGCAACAAGAACACCTACAATAATCGAAATAACCGAAGCGTCTTGACCGAAAAGATTCACCGTACCAAGGTCAAAGGTGTTGTTCATAATGTTTGAAATTGCATTAACCTGAACACCCGAACCGATTCCGAAAGATGCAAGCAATGCAAAAAGAGCAAAAAGAACGGCTAAAATTTTGCCGAGAGTCTTTAACTTAAATCCTCTTTCAAGGGCATACATAGCGCCGCCGAGCATTCTGCCGTCAGAGGTCTTTACACGATACTTTACACCGATGAGTGACTCGGAATACTTCGTTGCTATACCGAAAACACCGGTGAGCCAGCACCAGAGAACCGCACCGGGGCCTCCGAGTGCAATTGCAGTACCTACGCCTATGATATTACCCGTGCCGATTGTTGAGGCAAGTGCTGTTGCAAGAGCCTGAAACGGGCTGATGTCACCGTCTGAATCGGGATCCTTTGTCACCGAAAGTTTGATTGCCTTAAAAGTTTTTCTCTGTACAAATTTTGTGCGAATTGTGAGGAAAATGTGAGTTCCGAGAAGAAGGATAATCATAAACCAACCCCACAGGAAGTCATTGAAGCTATTCATCACAGCTGAAATCGCATCCCACATATTGTACGCCTCCTTGTTTTAGTATAATCCTACCCTGTTTAATATACAAAAGCAAAACCTGCTTTATGTCCGTTAATGTTTTTTACAAAAATCGTTTTACATCAATAAGGTTGTCTGCAACTCCGTAAAGAAGGGGAATTGCCTCTGCACTCGGACGGTCAAGGTCGGGAACCATAACCGTTTTACACCCTGCCGAGCTTGCCGACTTTATGCCGTTGAGCGAGTCCTCAAGTGCAATGCAGTTTTCGGGAGCAAGTCCGAGTTTTTCTGCGGCATAAAGATAAATGTCGGGTTCGGGCTTTCCTTTTGCAACCATTGACGCACAAACTATTTCGTCAAAATAATCGTAAAGACCGAGAGCCGAAAGATATTTTTTCGTTCTCTCCGGAGCGGTTGCGGTTGCAAGGGCAACCCTGTAGCCGTTCTGCTTTAAAAAGCCGAGAAATTCAGCGGCACCGGGCTTTGATTCAATGCCGTTTTCCGAGATGAACTTATCCATAAGCTCAATTCTTTTATCGTGAACCTTGCAGTAGTCAAAACCCTCTCCGAAAAAGCCCTTTAATTTTGCAATTGCAAATGGGCGAGCCATTGAGCGAATACTGAGTGCGTGGTGCGTTTCCATAGGATAGCCGTAAAAAAGAGCCGCCTCACACCAAAAACGGACATACAGCTTTTCTGTGTCAAGAATGACACCGTCCATATCGGAAATAATACCTTTTATATCAGGATTCATATTTTACCTCCCGATTTTTTTAGATTCATATTTACAAACGCAATTCCGAGTGAAATCAGAATAAGCGAGATGAGCGTTTCGATTCTGAAAACATTTTCACCGAGCATAAGCCCCGACAAAACTGTTCCGAACACGGGAACAAGCAGATTGAAAACAGAAATTCTGCTTGCATCATGAAATTTGAGAAGTGCTGTCCACAGCGAAAATGCCGCCGCTGATACAAACGTAAGCCAGAGCAACACGGAAACACTTTCAACATTTATCAAACCAATACTGCCACCGCAGCATATGCCCGACACAAGCAATATAAAACCGCCTGTTAAAAGCTGAAAAGCGGTTACAGGGAACGGATCTCGTCCTGTTGTGACTTTTTTCGCAACGATGTTGCCTGCCGCCGCAGATATTGTTGAAAAGAGAATCATCATATCGCCGAACCAAGTGTCCGTGCTGACAGTTCCGCCGAAATTGATTGCGATAATTCCGCCGAACCCGAGAATACAACCGATAATCTTCATCGGTGTGAGCCTGTCGTTTTTGAAAAACAACGGCACGAAAAGTACGGTAAAGAACGATGCACAAGCCGTTATTATAGAGGTGTTCGTTCCGCTGGTAAAACCGATTCCGATGTATGTAAAAATATACTGCAATCCTGTCTGAACCACTCCGAGTGAACAGACGGGCAGTATATCTTTTTTTGAAAGCGTCGGCGGTTTCCTTTTTGATACCCACAAAAAGAGAAACACCATAAATCCCGCCAACATAAAGCGCATTCCTGCAAAAATCAGCTTTGAGCCGATATCCGACTCCTCAATCTTAAAAGCAGAGTAGCCAACCTTTATAAACGGAAAAGCCGTTCCCCACAAAAGTGTGCAGAAAATTGCTGTTAAATATGCTATTTTTTTATTTTGTAACAGTTTCATTTTATTCATCCGGAAAAATTAACAATATCAGGTATAGTATACCATAAAAATCAGAAAAAGAAAACCTTACAATTTCAAAAATTTGTTTATTCCGTAAACAGAATTTGCGCCGTCACAACAGGCGGTTATAATTTGTCGCAGATTTTTTGTGCGGATATCCCCTGCAACAAAAATTCCCGACACGGATGTCTGACAGGTTTCATCGGCAATCACATAGCCGTTGTCATCAGTTTTTACAAAACCCTTGACACATTCGGTTCTCGGTTCAAGACCTACCGCAACAAAAACTCCGTCAGTTTTCAGAATTTTCTCATTATCAAGCGTAACCGATTTAACCTTTTCGTCACCGTCAATTTTCATAACATTGGTGTTGTAAAGAATTTTGACATTGCCCGATTTTTCAAGCTTTTGCACAAGCACTCTGTCGGCTTTTAATGCATCACCCCTGTAAATAAGAAAAACCCGTTTGCATATATGAGAAAGATAGGTCGCCTCGGTAACGGCGGTGTTTCCTCCGCCGATTACCGCCACTGTTTTGTCTTTGAAAAATAGCCGTCACACACGGCACAATAGCTTACTCCTCTGCCCTCAAACTTATTTTCGCCGTCAATTCCCAATTTTTTGTGGGTTGCGCCCATGCAGAGAATAACAGATTTTGTCTTGACCTCACTGTCGGAACATTCAAGAATAAAACCGTCATAATTTTTTCTTATGCCGACAAGGGATTGTCTGACAAAATTTGCACCGAATGACTTTGCGTGTGAATAAAAGTGCTGGATGAGATCAAAGCCTGCAATATCGCTGAAGCCCGTGTAGTTTTCAACTGCATCCGTGAGGGCAATTGAACTGCCCTCGGGTGATGACGGATCAAGCACAATGCAGTCAAGTCCGCTCCGAGAGGCATAGAGTGCCGCCGTAAGTCCTGCCGCACCTCCGCCGACAATTACAAGGTCATACAAAACTCTCACCCGTTTTTTCGGAAATTGCGGAGATTATCCGTTCTTCGGTCTGAACACCCGACATACGCAAAATTTCGTTACCGTCTTTAAAGAGCAAAAGGGCAGGAATTCCCGATACCCGTAGCGTTCTGTCAATTCGGGATTTTCGTCAACATTGACCTTGACGGTTTCAAAATATGCTTTGTATTTGTCACCGATTTCTTCGATTACAGGCGAAAGCATTCTGCACGGTGAACACCATTCTGCATAAAAATCGGCAAGCACCGGCTTTGATGATTTTATTAAGCTTTCAAATTCATTTTTCCGTATGTTTTGAATCACAATATCACTCCGTAAATCGTTTTTACTATTGTTCCCGATTTAAGGGTAATTATTATATCTTTGTCTGCACATTCAAATTATGTGTAACGGCAAACCGATTTTATTGTAAAAAGGCGAAAAAAGTCCCCTCGAAAAATCGAGAGGACTTTAAATTTTTTAATTTTCGCAAATTGCAATAGCAACAAATATTTTTGACAATTTTTGTATTGATTCATTTTAAGGCAAATATCATTCAAATGTCATTCAAAACACAAATTTCTCAAAGCCGAAATTTCTTTGGCATAACCGTCAAGCTCGTTCGGGGTTTCAAGGAAAAGCGGAAGATTTCGCAAATTTTCATTATTTATAATTTTTCCGAACGCATCAATTCCGATGTAGCCCTCGCCTATTTTCTGATGTCTGTCCTTGTGGCTACCGATAGGATTCATACTGTCATTGAGATGAATTGCCTTGAGTCTTTCAAGCCCGATTACACGGTCAAATTCTTCAAGAACTCCGTCAAGATTATTCACAATGTCATAACCGCCGTCAAAGACGTGGCACGTATCGAGGCAGACGCCGATTTTATCGTTTCGCTCCACACGGTCGATAATCATACGCAGTTCTTCAAAGGTTCTGCCGACCTCCGTGCCTTTGCCCGCCATTGTTTCAAGTAATACCGTGGTTGTCATATCATCGAACATTGCAGTATTCAACGCTGTGCCGATTTGCTCAACCGCAGCTTTAACGCCCTGTCCCGTGTGACTGCCGGGGTGAAAGTTGTAAAGATTATTCGGGAGATATTCCATTCGTTTCAAATCATCCGTAAGCATGTTCGAGAGCAAATTCACGGGTTTCGGGTTTTGCCGAACAGAGGTTCATTGTGTATGGTGCATGGGCAAGAATTTTTGCAAAATTATTTTCCGTCATAAGTTTTATAAGTGCATTGACATCTTCGATATCAATTTTTCTTGCAGATCCGCCACGAGGGTTGCGTGTAAAAAATTGAAATGTGTTTGCTCCGATTGAAAGTGCATCTATGCCGATTGCGTAAAAACCTTTTGATATTGAAAGATGAGAGCCGATATTAAGCATATTTTCTCCTTTTGTGTTAATTATTTGCAGTAAGCGGTTTATCGTAAAGAAAAAAGCCTTTCTGTCAAAAGACAAAAAGGCTTTAGTTGGTCGGGATGACAAGACTTGAACTTGCGACTCCACGCCCCCAGACGTGTGCGCTACCAAACTGCGCTACATCCCGTTGCAACATTAATATTTTAACAAACACTGCGAGCGTTGTCAAGATGTTTTAAAAACTTTTTGAATATTTTTGCACCATGAGTTAAAAAAGCAAAACGGACACTGCCGATTGACAGTGTCCGAAAAATGCTTAATCAAAGATTAATTCGTTAAAATCAGTCTTCTTTCTTCTTTCTTGCAAGGAACATAACGCCTGCTGCTGAAACCATAAGACCTGCCATTACGAAAACGATAGTTGTTTCAACACCTGACTTAACTGCACCTGTGCTTGAAGAACCTGAACCTGATGAGCTTGAGCCACCGTTGCTTGAAGAAGAACTTGAACCGTTGCTTGAGCTGCCGCCTGCTGCCTTGTTACCTGTCTTCTTAGCGTTGTCGAGCTGAGTCTTGTCAACCTTTTTACCTGTTGTAGGATCTGTGCAACCTGCGAGAATCTTCTCAACTGCAGGAGCAATCGTATCCTTATCAGGGTTGTTTGTAGCGTTGAGCCTATCTGTTACAGCACCCATAACCTGTGTTGGGCTAACCTTGAGTTCGTCAAGAAGTTTCTGTGTAAGACTTGTCTTAGCGTCATCATTGTAGTAAGCAACGAGGTATGTAGCCAGCAATGTTACATCTGATTCGCCCTCAGGGAAAGCAGAACCGATGATGTTACCTGTTGATGTAATCTTCTTTTCAGGACCGCAGTCTGAGTTGTTTTCCCACTTAGCTTCGTTTGCCTTCTTTTCTGAATCCTCAGGGTTTTCAAGCTGATTACCTGTGCAATAAAGTGTGTCGCCGATGCAGTTACCGTTCATAATAGCGTTGTATGACTGCATACCTGTGTTAGCACTGAAGATTACACAGTAAACTCTTCCGTCTGACTTAGAGATTGTGTTACCTGTCTTTGAAAGATCATATGTAGCGATACCTGTTGAAGAATCGTACTTACATTTTTCTTTCTTTGACTGCCATGCCGGCCAATCGCCTGAACCGTCAGCCTTCCAAACGTGACAGAATACTGACTTAACATTATTCCAGCCTGACTTCTTAACATCAAACTTAATAACATTGCCTGCTTCAACTTCTGAAGAAGCGTCAGCTGAAACCTCTGATGAACCGTCGGCTGAAACCTCGCCTGACTGATCTGCTGCAGCAACAGCAGCGTCATCCTCTGCTTCTGCAGCGCTAGCTGTGATGGCAGCTGAACTGCACATTACTGCTGCTGCAAGAAAAAGACCTGCAATTTTCTTGAACATTTTTAATCTCCTCCTAAAATTGTTCATAAATATCCAAGATAGATTTTCATATCTTAGTATTGCTTATTATACTATAAAAATAACAAAACTGCAATAGTTTTGATTTAAAACCGTTTTTGTTAATTGCACAAGATTTTATGTAACCGTTTGGCTATTTTCCACAATTCAACCGGCAAGTAAGCCATAAATACACATTAAACGATTATTTTAACATTGCATAAACAGTTTCTTTTACGCTGTCAAGAGCCTCTGAAATCTTCTCAGGCTGTTTAGCGCCTGCCATAGCCATATCGGGCTTTCCGCCTCCGTTGCCTCCGGCCTTCTGAGCAACAGCCTTTATGATTTTGCCTGCATTTGCACCGAGAGCAAGAGCCTCTTTACCGCAGGCTGCGGCAAATGTCACCTTGCCGTCATTTTCAGTTGCAAGAACACATACGCACTTCGGGGCAAAATCTCTTGCCTTTTCGCACATTGTGCGAAGAATGTCGGCATTAGCCTTGTCAATTCTGCCTGTTACCACTCTTACACCATTTTCCTCCGTTGTGCCTGCAAAAAGCTGACCGATCTGAGCAACGGCAAGCTTTGAATTAAGCTCGTTGATTTCTCTCTGCTGTTCCTTGATAAGCTGTTCAGCCTTCTGAACACCCTCAACAACTGCCTTTGGATTTGCAATTTTGAGTAATGAGCAAACATCCATAATAACAGCGCTCATACCGTTGATGTACTTGAGAACGCCCATACCTGTGAGAGCCTCAATTCTTCTTACACCTGCGGCAACCGAACCCTCCTGTCTGATTCTGAAAAGACCGAGGTTTGCGGTATTCTTTACATGTGTACCGCCACAGAATTCAACAGAGAAGTCGCCTGCGCTTACAACACGGACAACATCGCCGTACTTTTCACCGAAGAGTGCCATTGCGCCGAGCTTTTTAGCCTCTTCAATAGGCATTTCCTGTGTTGTAACGGGGATTGCCTCAAGAATCTTTTTATTTACAAGATTCTGAACCTCAATAAGTTCCTTTGCAGTGAGAGCCTCAAAGTGAGTAAAGTCAAAACGGAAGTAATCGTCTGAAACAAGCTGACCTGCTTGCTGAACATGGTTGCCGAGAACCTCACGGAGAGCCGACTGAAGAAGGTGAGCCGCTGTGTGGTTTCTTGTAATATCCGCACGGCGCTCTTCATCAACAGCAGTTGAAACCTCTGCACCTACATTGATGCTGCCGCTCTTTACTGTACAAGCGTGAAGGTAAATTGTGCCTGACGGATTCTTTGTTGTGTTGTCAACATCAGCTGAAAAACTGCCGGACTCCATAACACCTGTGTCGCCAACCTGACCGCCGCCTTCTCCGTAGAACGGAGTTTTGTCGAGAACAATGATAGCATTTTCGCCCTCACCGATACTGTCAACTCTCACACCGTCCTTAACGATTGCAAGAACCTTTGAAGTTGACTTGAGGTCTGTGTAACCTACGAATTCTGTATTTGCAACATCCGAAAGGTCTGTTGTGTCAGAAATCCAAGCGTCTGCACCGGCGTTCTTCCTTGCGTCACGGGAACGCTTTTTCTGCTCTTTCATAAGCTCACGGAAACGATCAACATCAACCTTAATGCCTTTTTCGGAAAGAATTTCTTTTGTAAGGTCAATCGGGAAGCCATAGGTATCGTTAAGCTTAAATGCGTCCTCACCGCTGAGAACCTTAACATCTTCGCTGTCCATAATGCCGTTGAGCATCTTAAAGCCCTGATCAATTGTCTTGGCAAAGCTTTCTTCCTCAACCTTGATAACCTTTGTAATGAACTCCTGCTTTTCCTTGAGTTCGGGATAAGCTGTGAGATTTTCCTTGATAACCGTATCGCAAACCTTATAGAGGAAAGGCTCGTTGTAACCGAGAAGTCTGCCGTGACGAGCGGCTCTTCTCGAGCAAACGGCGGAGCACATAGCCCTTGCCCTCGTTTGACGGAAGAACACCGTCACCGATCATAAATGTTGTACTGCGGATATGGTCTGTGATAACACGGAGCGAAACATCGCTCTTTTCATTTTTGCCGTACTCAACACCTGTAATCTGTGAGATGTGTTTCATAATGTTCTGAATTGTGTCAACGAGGAAAAGGTTGTCAACACCCTGCATAACACAGGCAAGTCTTTCAAGTCCCATACCTGTATCAATGTTCGGATGTTCAAGAGGAGTGTAGTTACCTTTGCCGTCACTCTCAAACTGAGTAAATACAAGGTTCCAAACCTCAACAAAACGGTCACATTCACAGCCTACATGACAGTCGGGTCTGCCGCAGCCCTTTTCGTCACCACGGTCAAAGTAGATTTCGGAGCACGGACCGCAGGGACCTGAACCGTGTTCCCAGAAGTTATCTTCCTTGCCGAGTCTTACCATATGTGACGGATCAACGCCGACTTCTTTTGTCCAAATGTCAAAAGCCTCGTCATCGTCCTCATAGATTGAAACATAGAGCTTTTCGGGAGGCATCTCAAGAACCTTTGTAAAGAATTCCCATGCCCATGCTGTAGCCTCGTGCTTAAAATAGTCGCCGAATGAGAAGTTACCGAGCATTTCAAAGAATGTACCGTGACGGGCTGTGATACCGACACGCTCAATGTCGGGAGTACGGATACATTTCTGACAGGTTGTAACACGCTTGCGAGGAGGTGTTACCTCACCTGTAAAATATTTTTTCATAGGAGCCATACCGCTGTTGATAAGCAGAAGGCTGTTGTCGTCCTTTGGAACAAGCGAAAAGCTGGGGAGTCTTAAACAACCCTTTGATTCAAAGAATTCAAGGAACTTTTCTCTTAATTCGTTAAGTCCTGTCCACTTCATAAAAAATCTCTCCTTATACAAATTCACAGGGGAATACAATATTCGTTCAAATTTGTTTAAAGTATGCAACCGAGCAAAATAAAAAGTCCCATTGTATAAAAATACAATGGGACAGGAATATCCTGCGGTACCACCCAAATTGACGCCAAGCGTCCGCTTTGAGTAATCGTCATATAGATTACATTTCCTTAACGCAGAAATACGCTGTGCTTAATCACACAGAGCTCAGGGGCAGCGCACCGAAACTTCACATAAAAGCCTTGCACCAAAACGGCTTTCTCTCTGAAATGCTGACATCTCGGTTAATCCCGTCACAGCCGAATATTGTAATTCAATTGTAGCAAATAATTTAAATCGGAGCAACACTCTGCTTTGCTTGCAAGGAGCAGAGTTTGCGACAGATTGCAATCAAGTGCATAGGAGCGTCAGCTCCTCAGTATTTCAGCGAGAGATTTGCTCACGCTGAAAGGCTGAATTGTTCCCCACCGTTTTTAAGGTGGGGAACATCAGTACTTAGATTATAAAACTGTTTCTTTGCGTTGTCAATAGCAAAATTCGGGATTAATCACGCTTTTTTCTGATAACCGAGCCTGACGGAACGGGAGCGTTGCATTTCATTGTAAGTCTTTGCATCGGATGCGGCGCACTATCAATCGGGCATGCCCTCGTCGGTTGTAAGTGATTCACACTTGATTTCAAACGGCACTCCGCTTGGCGGAAGTACATCAAGTGTGTCGCCCACATAGAATTTGTTGCGCTGAGTGATTACTGCGGTTGTGTCGTCAACAAGCTCTTCACACAATGCAACATTGTCATAATGACGGATATATCCTCCGTTGCCCGTAACCTGACCGGGTTCTCTGCCGAAATAGAAGCCTGTGTTGTACTCACGATGGCTGATTTTTTCAAGCTCTTCCCTTATCCACGGTTTGAGAACATAATCGTCACCCTCTGCAAAATAATCGTCAACAGCGTGACGGTAAGCGTTTGTTGTAACAGCGACATAGTAAGCCGACTTTGCTCTGCCCTCAATCTTAAAGCTTGAAACGCCTGCCTTGACAAGCTCGGGGATATGCTCAATCATACAGAGATCTCTGGAATTATAAAGATATGTGCCGTCACCTGTTTCTTCAACGGGAAAATACTGTCCCTGACGGTTTTCTTCGTAAAGATGATACTTCCAGCGACACGGCTGAGCGCAGTCACCGTGGTTAGCATCTCTGCCTGTCATATAGCTTGAAATAAGGCATCTGCCTGAAAATGAAACACACATTGCACCGTGTACAAAGCATTCAATTTCAAGCTCTTTCGGAACTTTTGCACGCATTTCGGCAATTTCATCAAGCGGAATTTCTCTTGCAAGCACAACCCTTGACGCACCCATATTGTAAAGCACATTTGCCGCCGCATAGTTTGTTACTCCCGCCTGAGTCGAAATGTGGCGCTGAACCTTTGGCGCATACTTTTTAGCCGCCTCAAAAACACCGAGGTCGGCAATTATGAACGCATCAACTCCGCAAGCCTGAGCATTTTCCATAAATTCCTGAAGATGAGGAATTTCATTATTGCGTGGAAGTGTGTTGCAGGTCACATGGATTCTTGCGCCCTTTGCGTGGGCAAGGTCACAAGCTTTTTTGAGCTGATCGTTATCAAAATTCTGCGGTGCGGAACGCATTCCGAACATTTTTCCTGCAAGAAAAACTGCGTCTGCGCCAAAGTTTAAAGCGGATTTAAGGCAATCCATATCACCTGCCGGTGACAAAATTTCGGGTTTTTCAAAATTAGTTATCATAGCTTTCAATATACTCCAGATTTGCGTTTTGCTGTTCAAGTGTTGATGCGTAATAAGCCTGTCCCTTGCTGTCATGACAGAAGAAGTAATAATCAGAGCTGTTCGGATTGAGTGCGGCAATTATCGCATCCATACCGGGATTGCAGATAGGACCGTAAGGAAGTCCCTTCCTGTCATATGTATCATATCTGCTCTTGTAGGTGCTTCTGTCATTTTCGGGAACATCCTCAAGACTTCTGTACGGATAGAACTTTGTTGAATCAAGACCGAGGCTTGACACGCCGAGACTGCTGTCAGCTGTAAGACGGTTGTGGAGGATTGAAGAAATGTAGTACATATCCTCTTTGTCAGCCGCCTCTGCCTGAATGATAGATGCGATTGTCATAACCTGATCAAGCGAATACTTTGTGTCGCTCTCTTCAACCATTTTCAAAACTGTTGTTTTCTTTGAATATCCGTCAACAGTCTGCTTTTCGTTAATCTTTGTTTCGTAGTTGTTGAGAAATTTGTAGATTACGGATTCTGCATTTTCATTTCTGTAGAATTCGTAGGTATCGGGATAGAGATAGCCCTCAAGCTTGTAGTAACGCTTGTCCGCATTTGTTTCAGCCTTGATAAAGTCAAAGTCGCTGTCAAACTTTTCGGAATTGCAAAGCGAAAGGAACTCGTCCCTGTCGCCCAAAGCACCGTTCTTTTCGAGAGTGTCGGCAATTTCAAGAACGCTTTCACCCTCGGTAATTGTAACGGAAACCGTGTCGGTTCTGTTGTTGTTACTCGAAAGGAAGTTGATGATTGCCTCGTAGTCCATATTTCTGCGAATTTCATATGTACCCTGAGTAAAATCATCGGCAGACTTTGTGACATTGACAAAAAGCTTGAAATATGACGGCTCACCGATTACTTTATTGTCAACAAGTACCTTTGTAACATCGTCAACAGTCGGATTTTCGGGAATTTCAATTTTCACGGTTGAGGAATCGGTTCTGTTCACGGCAAGCAAATCGTTCATGCCTGTTATTATATATACAGCCGCCATTGCTCCGACAATTAAAACCGAGATAATCCAGATAAAGCGGAAGGTTCTGCGATTATACTTGTTCTTTGCTTTAAGAGCCTTTTTTTCTTCCTTTTTCTTCTGCTTTAAAACCTGCTTTGATTCACGGGCCATTTGCTTTTTGACATCCTGACCGCTGTATGAATTAAGGTTTGACGGTTCATCCTCAGACTTGACGAAATTATCGTCCTCATACTCGCTTTCGTCAATATTAAGTTTAAAGTTTTCGGCTCTTCTGCGACGCTGAGCGTTAAGCTCCTGTTCGCTCATATTAAAATTATCAGGGTTCATAATGTATCATTCCTTTACAAACTCGTTATTTGTTCGGTTGGTATATTTTTCGGTAATCACGGCGTCAACGGGGCGGTCGAACACTCCCGAGGGCAGAGTATGCTCTATACATTTGGAGTAGCAAAGCCCAACGCTTGTTCCCGAAAAATTCTGTAAAAATCTGTCATAGTAACCCTTGCCGAATCCAAGGCGGAATCCCTGCATATCAAAGCAAAGTCCCGGAACGAGACAGAGTCCGTGTGAGAAATCCTCGTACTTTTCGCAAACCTCGGGGTTTGGTTCCATGATTGAAAACGCACCCTTTTCAAGCTGAGAAAGTGAATCAACAAGGTAAAAATCCATTTCGCCGAAATTATTTTTACACTTTGGCAAAGCAAGTCTTTTGCCGTCTTTCAGCGTTGTTTCAAGAATAAGCGAGGTGTCAACCTCAATCGGTGATGAAACAAAGGCAAAAAGCACATCACAGCTTTTGTATTCCTCACTTGCCAGAAAAGCGTTCTGCAAGGCGAGGTCAAGCTGTTGCTTTTTTTCGGGAGGACAGCTTTTTCGGATTTTTTTATATTTTGCACGGAGCTGACTTTTCAGCTCACGAACATTTTTCACAGGCATTGCATATCACCGATAACCTTGTCAGCGGCATCCTTTGATACTGCGAGGGAAACAATTGCGTGACCGAATTCAATTGCACAGCCTGCGCCCTTTGCGGTAATAATGTTGCCGTCCGTTACGGTGTGAGTGCCTGTATAATCTGCACCCTTGAGTTCCTTTTCAAAGCCCGGAAAACAGGTTGCCTTTTTGCCGTCAAGAATTCCGAGATGACCGAGAATTGACGGAGCGGCACAGATTGCGGCAACGATTTTGCCGTTCTCACAGCTATACTTAACAGCCTCAAGAACCTTTTCGTTTGCCTCAAGATTGAGAGTTCCGGGCATACCGCCGGGGAGAACAACACCCTGAACATCGTCAAGGTCAATATTGTCAATTGTGATATCGGCTTTTACAGGCACACCGTGTGAGCTTGTAACACATTCGCCTGTTACACCGACTGTTTTAACATCAAGCTTTGCCCTGCGCATTACATCAACGGGTGCAAGCGCCTCTGTTTCTTCAAAGCCTTCTGCAAGAAATACATAGAACATAGTAAACTTCCTTTCAGGAAAGAGTAATCCCGATATAGACATCGTCGGGAATTTTATGGTTTTTGTCGAGTGATTTAATCATTCCGCATTTTTGTAACCTACAGTTTTCAAAAAGAGCGTTATCGGATTTGCCCGTAAACACAAACCTTTCTGATTTTGTATTTTCAAGCAAAAGTGCGGAAAGTTCGTTTATATTTTTATAAGCCGAGTAAAAAACATCGGCGGTATTTTTGTTTTCATCAAATACGGCAAAGCAGTCATTCTTACAAATCACCTTTGAGCCGTAAATCTCATAATAGGACTTTGCAAATTCAAAAAACCTCTCATTATATATGAAAGAATTTTCTTTTGAACAGCCGATATTCAAACCCTTCTCTGCAAAATTTTCAAGCATTTGTCTTGAAATTTCACGGCTTTTTACGGTGCAGTTCAAAGCATATCCGAGTTTTGTGTAAAAGCCATACAAGCCGTCATTTGCAGGAAAAAGCAGAGAATAGACATCACCGTTATTCTTTGCGTCATCAAGTGCAAAATCAATCAGCCTTGACATTATCCCGTTGCCACGGAAAGATTCATCGGTTGACGCACCGCAAAGATAATGCGATTTTTCGCCGTTGAGCGTACCTTTTACAAGGTAAAGAGCCGAAACGATTCTATCGTCAACAACGGCACAACAACCGTCAAAAAGGTCGCTGTCAAAAATCAGATTGACGGCAGTTACATCCTCGTCAAAACACGAGAGCCACAGCTTTTTTAGGCTTTCGGTATCGGATTTTTCGGTTTTGCGAAATATCGTTTTCATCGTTTTTTCGGTATTGCATTCCAGCGGTCGAGGATAATAACGGGATTGTATGAAAGTTTAGACTTTTTGAGTCCCTCAAGTCCCATATCTTCCTCACGGTTTATATACTCATACTGTGTAAGAGTTTTGGCAAATTCGTTGTTGATTACGGCATAAACACCGTCATATTCACGAAGTGCCTTTTCAAAGTTGATGTCATACACCTTGGGTGAAATTTCACTTCCGAGAGTCATGGCAACGGGCTTTGAGTCAACATACAGTACAGCACCCTTGACATTGTATTCGTCTTTGAGGTCGCACATTTCCCTGATTGCCATAATTTCGCTTGAAGCTTCGGGATCGGTGTCATTTTCCGCACACCATAGTTTTGCAACCATTAATGCATCGGGAATGTTTGAATCCGACAGAGTTTCAAAACGGGTATCGGTGTAGGTTCTGTAAAATTTTGAAATGTGGTTACGCTTTGCGTGAAACCTTTTGCCCGCAAGGGTTGCAAGGTCACGGGAAGTGTAGATGTAATCCTGATTTTCGGGTGAACGGACATAATCAAATTTGTCGGGAAACATTGTTTCAAGCATTGCACGATTGCCGTTTGTCAGCATAACAATTTGCAAATTGCCGTTTCTCTCCTCGGCATCTTTGAAAATCTCTTCAAGCGCACCCTTTATATTTTTACCTGTAGGCATACAGTAACCCCAGACGGACTCGTCGGGATTACAATACACCTTGACAATTGTATCATCATAAAAAGCAAATTTAATATTGTATTCGTTTCGCCAAAGATAAGCGTTCAAAAGATTGGTATCGCAACCCATGCACTCATCATAATCGTAGTATTTTTTAAGTTCGTTTATGTCACTTTGCTCAATTTTTTTAAAGCTCAGCATAAATTTCAGCCGCTGCCCTCTCTATCTCTTCCGATATTTTTTCTATACTCTTAATCTCTCCGTTTTCACAGCAATTAATAACCTTCCAGCCGCATTTTTTAGCGGCATAAACTGCACTTTTTCGACAGTCAAGAAGGAAACGGAGATTTTTCTCATGCAAATCTTTCTTGCTGTTGTCACCGCCGTAGCGTTTTTCCATAAGCTTCTGCGAAACCTCTGGTTCAACATCAAGGTAGATTACAAGATCGGGTTTCGGAATCCCGAGCTTTTCGTATTCAAAATCGTTCAGCCAATCAATAAAGCTGTTCCACTCCTCTTTCGGGAGTTTGGACATCTGATAAATTATATTTGAAGTCACATAGCGGTCGCTTAAAATCACACCGCCGTTGTCACATTCCTTTTTCCAAAATTGAAGATAGCTTGCAACACGGTCAACCGCATAAAACGCACTCGCCGCATAGGCATTGACATCATCGGGCTTGTCACCGAATTCGCCGTCAAGATACATCTTCACGGGAGCGGCGGCAGGACTTTCATAATTTGGAAATTCAAGCTTTGTGACCTTTTTGCCGAGAGCGGAAAATTTTTCGCACAAAATCTTTGTCTGCGTAGCTTTTCCGCTGCCGTCAAGTCCCTCAATAACAATAATTTTGCTTTTCATATATATACCTTACTTTTCTCTGCCGTATTTCTGACGCATTTCCTTTTGCTTTCCGCAACACATATTGCCCTCGGGGCATGGTCCGAACAGGCATGACGGGCCGCAGTTTTTGAAAAGATGCGGAGCAACCTCAAGACATTGCAAAAGCATCTGTTCGGCAACCTCACGAATTTCCCACTGCGCTCTGTTGCAGCAACGGTGTGCAAAAAAGTTCTGCAAGCTTCTTGCATTGAAAGTGCAGACAATTTTTGTTGTCGATGCATTCGGAAGAATAAATCTTGCGTCCTCATTGGCTTTCTTGATGAAAGCATTGCAGGATTTTTTGTCGTCAGCCTTGTAGGCATTGATAATTTCTTCATCCGTTCCGCTGTACTTATCGGGACATTTCTCGTTGATGTAACCGACAGCAAGCGCATCTCTGATTTCCTTGTAAGCGTCAGCCTCAACCTTGAGAGCCTTTTCATAGGCGGCAAGAGCCTTTTTGTTCTTTGCAATCTCGGGCGGAGTTACAAAGTCAAACCTTGTGCCGTCAACAGAGCGCTGTGACTGCTGACTGTAGGATGCAATTCTGTGGCGGACAAGCTGGTGTGAGCAGGCTCTTGAAATGCCCTCAATGCCGAATGTAAAATATGCGTGTTCAGTCGGACTGGCATGACCGAGGCTTGCAAGCATATCAATAAATGAGGAAGTTTTTTCCTCGTCAAGACCTTCTCTTATATCTTCAATCCCTGACGGCGAGTAGCAAAGCTTTGCCGCCATCGCAACCGTCTGTTCAGGGTTAGGTGTGTGTGTAAGGAGCGTTACCTTTATTGCCATTTTTAGTTTTCATCTCCCATTTTCGATAAAGTTATTCACAATTTTCTATATTCGGATTTATTATAACATTATTATTCAGTCTTTTCAATGGTAAAAACAAGCAAAAATCCCGACAGCACAAAACCTGTCGGGATTTCTGATTAAAATATTATTTTCTTGTAATTGACCAACCCTTTGAGTTGAAACCGCTTACCGTTTTGCCTTTTCTGTCAATACAACGGACTGTGTAGGTTACCTTCTTACCCTTTTTAGCACCTGAATCTGTGAAAGAGGTTGAAGTTGTATCTTTTACCTTTGTCCAGCTTCCGCCGTCATATTTTCTGTAGAGTCTGTAGCCGTAAACGCCTGCGATTTTATTCCATGTTACGCTTACACCCTTTGATGTGTTTGAGAGCCTTGTAATTGTCGGAGCAACAGGAGTGTATTTCTTCGACCAACCCCTTGAATAAAAACCGCTGACGGTATTGCCGTTCTTGTCAATACAACGGATTGTGTAGGTTTCGGTTCTGTTAGGACTTACTCCCGAATCGGTGAACGATGTGGCAGTTGTGTCCTTAAATCTCTTCCAACCGCCTGACGATGTTTTATAGTAAAGTCTGTAACCGTAAACACCTGCGATTTTGTTCCAACTAAGCTTGATACCGCCTGTGGTGATATCGAGTTTTGAAACTGTCGGAGCAGCGGGTGTATATTTTTTTGACCAGCCTGTCGAGTTAAATCCGCTGATTGTGTTGCCGTTTTTGTCAATACAGCGGATTGTGTATGTTTCGGTTTTATTCGGTACTACTCCCGAATCGGTGAACGATGTGGCGGTTGTGTCTTTAAAGCGTTTCCAACCACCCGATACAGGCTTGTAATAAAGTCTGTAACCGTAAGCGCCGTCAACCTTGTTCCACGAAATCTTGATACCGCCTGTTGTGTTTGCAAGACCTGTAATCTGCGGAGCGGAAGATTTACGGTAACTTTGCAAGTTGCGGTTTTGCCGTTTGAAGTTTTTACCGTGATTGTTGCCGTACCTGCTTTTTTGGCGGTTACTTTACCGTTGCTGTCAACAGTCGCAACGCTTGTGTTTGAACTGCTCCAAGTGCATTTTTTATTTGACGCATTTGATGGGTATACTGTTGCTCTGAGATTTGAGGTTTTCCCAATGTCAAGTGTTAAAGTTGTCTTGTTAAGGGCAACCGAGGTTGGAACAACCTGCAATTGCACAAAATTAAAATCATTATTTCGTGCATATCTTTCTGCGGCTGTACCTTTGTAACCTTTGATTGTGAAACCGCTTACCTTGTTATAATCCCAACCGTCCTCAATATATCCAACAGCATTATCTTTAATATCTGTAACGCTTGCCGGAATAATAACTGTTTTTAAATAGGGGTTGTTATTGGTGCTTACTCCATAAAGAGTATTAATCGTACTCGGAACGGTATATGTTGTATCTTTTTTTGCTTGCGGATACACTAAAATTTCAGTTTTCTTTTTATTGTACATAACGCCATTAGCACTACTACAGTTATTATTTGAAGAACTAACTGTAATGCTTTCAAGTGCTGTACAACCAGTAAATATAAAGCCAAAAATATTCTGGGTATCAAAATCATTAAGTCCGCTACCAATACTGACACTTTTTAGTTTTATGCAATCTTGAAAACCACAGTATCCTATTTTTGTAACACTATTTGGAATAGTAATGTTTACCAAACTTGCACATTCTCTAAAGCACTGCCTTCCAATTGTTTTGACAGTATTAGGTATATTTACACTCGCCAATTTTTTACAAAAAGCAAATGCCGCTTCATCCAAATCTGTAACTCCGTTAGGAATTGTAACAGACTGTACTGCAGTATTAGAAAAAGAACAATAACCAATATACTTTAACTTTGAAGAAAATGTAACTTTAGACAAATAGCTACAATTTTCAAAAGCATACCAACCAATATATGTTACTGTATTCGGGATATAAACACTTTTTATGTTTAAATTCTCACTAAATGCACCGTTGCCAATCTTACAAACTTTATTACCATAAATAGTTGAGGGTATAGTAACATTAGCTGCAGAACCGTTATAGCCTGTAATCGTGCATGTAAAATCATCTTCGAGGGTATATTCAAAGTCGCCGTAGGTTGCCGCACTTACGGTGAGCGGTGCGATTGTCAAGATGCCGAGCATCATTACAGCCGCAAGAATAACCGATGTTAATTTTTTGACTTTAGTTCTCATAATTGACCTCCTAATAAGATATAACAGCAAGAATAATTATCTTGTTAAGATAATTATATATTCCTATTTTGCAATTGTCAACATATTTTAATCTGATTTGGCTAATATTTTTTATGATTTGTGGAAAGAATGGTATAATCTAAATGCAAATATTACCGCATCTAAGGCGGATATGGAATTCAGTCTATCCGCTGTCTTGCAATCTATCAAAATTAACTTATGGGCAAGGGTGTTATTATGGAGTTTTCAGTCAGATTAAAAGAATTGCGTGTTGACAACGATATGTCACAGACCGAGCTTGCTGAAAAGCTGAATTTAAAGGCGAGTGCGATTTCAAAATATGAAAAGGGCATTACACAGCCGTCTATTGACACGCTCAAAAATTTGGCGGAAATTTTCAGCGTTACGGTTGACTACCTTATCGGTATGTCAGATATCAAAAATCCATACAGCAACTCACAAATTACACCGAACGAAGCCGATTTGATTGAACATTTCAGACAACTGACCTACGAAAACAAAATCCGAATTGATGAAAGAATTAAAACAATGGCAGAGGCGTGATACTGCGTAATATATAGTAAGATGTAAGCGGAGAGTATCCGCATTTTTTTATTTTAGAACGAAATTTGATTAAAGAATTGATTTGCAATAATAAATCGGTTGGTAATAAGGGTATATAAGTTAATTTAAGTATAATATAGTGTGTCGGGCGGTCAAAAACCGCCGTTTATTTTTGCCCCAAAATAATTGGAAATAAAATTATATTTCGTTCACAGAATTATCCAAATAAGACAATTTTTAAGCAATTGCAAAATTGTAACGGCAAACAATATCCATACATATAAAAACGGTCGGATAGACGAACTACCCGACCGTAAATTTTACTTTTCAATTTTCAGATTTTTAATTAAAAATTAATCAAAAATCACTTTTCATAGATATTGAGCAAAAGAGCCTTGATGTCATAGAGTTTCTTTGAGAGGTCAACATAATAGTTATGCGGATTTTCAAAACGCTTAACCTCGTCCCAGAGAAGGTCAATCTGCTCACGGCAATAGGTTGCGATTTCCTCAATTGACGGTGACTCATACACGCACTTGCCGTTTTTGAAGATTGGCACAAGAAGTTCCTTTGCGGTATAGTTATCAAGCATTTTTGTTTTCCAAACTGCATTCGGATCGAAAATTGTTCTCGGCTTTGAATCGTCAACAACCTCATCATAAATGCAAAGCTCATCGGCAATAGCCTTACCGCTGTCCTTGTCAAAGTAGCGGTAAACCTTTTGAAGTGCGGATTTGTAATCTTGGTTGTATTTTCGCTGACCTTGATTTTCGGCACAATTTCACCGCCGTCATTTTCAACGGCAACAAGCTTATAAACACCGACGAATACAGGCGAGCTTGATGAAGTGATGAGTCTTTCACCAACACCGAATGTGTCAACCTGAGCGCCCTGCATCATAAGGTCACGAATAAGGTACTCGTCAAGAGCGTTTGACGCAGTAATTGTACATTCAGTAAGACCTGCGTCATCAAGCATTTTTCTTGCTTTCTTTGAAAGATAGGAAATATCGCCCGAATCAAGGCGGATTGCACACTTGGTCTTACCCTGCGGAAGAAGAACCTCCTTGAACACCTTAATGGCATTCGGGACACCGCTCTTTAATGTGTTGTATGTATCAACAAGGAGAGTAGGATTATCGGGATACATCTCGCAGTAGGTTTTAAAAGCGTCATACTCGCTGTTGAACATCTGAACCCATGAATGTGCCATTGTACCGCCGGCGGGAACACCGTAAAAGCTCGTCTGTAAGTGTGCAGGCTGTACCCTTGCAACCACCGATATATGCGGCTCTTGCACCGTCAACTGCGGCATTTGCACCCTGAGCACGGCGTGAACCGAATTCAAGTACGGCTCTGCCCTGAGCGGCACGAACAATTCTGTTAGCCTTTGTCGCAATGAGAGTCTGATGATTGATTGTGAGGAGAAGGAATGTTTCAACAAGCTGAGCTTCAATTGCAGGCGCTTTGATTGTCATAACAGGCTCGTTCGGGAAAATCGGAGTTCCCTCGGGAATTGCATAAACATCACCGCTGAATTTGAAATTTCTCAAATACTCAAGAAACTGCTCGTCAAAAATGCCCTTGCTCTTGAGATATTCGATATCCTCGTCTTCAAAATGAAGTTCCCTGATGTATTCAATAGCCTGTTCAAGACCTGCCATAATCGCAAAACCGCCGTTGTCGGGAACTTTGCGGAAGAACACATCAAAATAGACATTCTTTTTATAAAAACCGTTTTTAAAATAGCCGTTTGACATTGTAAATTCGTAGAAGTCACACAGCATAGCCATATTTTCTTTTTTCATAATAATCACCTTGAATGAGATTGTATATTCTGCAACGCAGAAGCATAGATATAGTTTAGTCTTTTTTTGTCAATTTGTAAAGCGGAATTTGCACAAAAGCTGTTAAAATCCAACCCTGTTGCCTATACATTTTTAATATCTCGGTTGACATTTTACCGCTTAAAGGTATAATTAAGTTATATCGAAAACAATCCACTCGGAGGTAAAAATATGAACAGCGAAAATAATAAACTCTGCCCATTCTGCGAAAGCGAAATGATGATTATTCAGGACAACCTCAACAACGGCAAGCCGTACCTTGAATGCCCCACCTGCGGACTCCGTTTCCAAATTGAAGGCTTCCCCGAAAATCCGCAGGAAATCAGAGAAACTGAGTGATTTGGTCTGAACATTTGTATTGCAGATATTGAAAAAAATCACCGCTCGGCTCAAAATGTCAAATTTCACAAAAATGTGTTGACAAATCGACTGAACGGTGATATAATCTATCTTGCGTTGAAATTTATGAGCAAGTTTGCAAAACCGACCTTCATAATTTCATCGGTTAAAATTAATATAGGGGTATAGCTCAGTTGGTAGAGCAGCGGTCTCCAAAACCGCGTGCCGAGGGTTCAAGTCCTTCTGCCCCTGCCATTTAAAAGCACTTCAAAAAGGCGATACGCAAGCCGTTTTTGAGGTGTTTTTGTTATTTATCAAGGATTTTCAAATTTGCCCTGTAGCTATTGATTTCTACAATTTTGGCTGATTTTTCTACAACTTTTCGGCTTTTTTCTTCTTTAAAAATCTGTTCATAATCGAAGCTATTGCAATTTTAGAAGTTTTATCAACATGAGCATAAAAGCGAAAAGTAGTTGACGGATTACTGTGTCCTAACCATTCAGCTGTTTGGACATAAGAAAAACCTTTATTGAGCAAATTACTTGCCACGCTATGCCTTAAATCGTGCAAACGCAAGCCGTGATAACCCAAACTGTCAGCTATTCTGCGAAAATTCTTTGTTAAATAATTCGGTGTCATAACTGAACCGTTTTCGTGCGTAAATACAAAATCACTATCAGAATACAATTCTTCAAATTCCTTCTTGTTTTCAAACTGCCATTGCTTTTGAACAAGAAGTTTTTCTTTTATAACAGGAATTAACGGCATTGTTCTGTTACTGCTTGCATTTTTAGTATCATCGGTATAGTTCGATTCGCCAGTAAGTTCCTTTGTGCTTTGCTGTAAAGTTTCGCAAATATGAATGGTGTTATTTTCAAAATCCACACAACTCCACTTAATGCCCAAAACTTCACTTCTTCGCAATCCATATATCGAACACAGTAAAACAGGTAAATAAATTATTTCGTTCTCAATAGCCGTCAGCATATTGTTAATCTGTTTTTGATTGAGAAACTTTGCATTAAAAGTTTTCAACTTTGGTCTTTTGGAACTAACATCAGGATTAAAATTTATGTAACCCTTTTCCACAGCGTCATTCAGTGCTTTTGAAATATTTTGATGATGGTGCTGTATTGTGCGAGGAGAAAGCGGTTCAGCTTTTTCAAGTTTGCTGTTTGTATTATTTTTAAATTTGTAGTAAGCCGTTAAATCGCAAGGTTTTAGTTCCTGTAATCGTATACCTTTTTCACGAAAATATGGGATAATATGCTTTTCCATATTTCCTTTGTAATTTCGGTAAGTATTGGGTCTTACTTCTGATTTAATATCGTTCAGCCACAATTCAAAATAATCTGCAACAGTAATTTCACTGTAGAAGGTTTTACACTCCTTGCTGTACTGTTCAATAAGATCTTGCAAAAACGCTTCTGCCTTTCTCTTATTATTTTTAACAGGCAGTTTTGTTGTACGCCAAATCTGCTTTCTTTTTCCGTTTTCATCAGTTACATATAATCGAGCATACCAAATTCCGTTTTTTTCAACTATGCTTCCATTAACTCTATTCTTATTCATTACTTTCCTTTCCGAAAGAGCCAACCATAACTGATATAATAATACCATTTACAGTTGGCTCTTTCAAGTTTTTTGCTAAAAACAACTATTCAAATATGTTTGTATGCTCTTCTTTGGAATTATGTATTTAGTGCCGATTCTTTTGGATTTCAGCGTTCCGTTTTTAAGCATTGTATATACGGCATTTCTGCCTATACCTAAAATATTCTGAACATCTTTAACCGTCAGCACCTCTCCATAATCACATAATTTTTTCATATAATCACCATTCGCTATCATCAAAATAATAAGCCTTAAACAGCACATCTGTATTCGTAAGGAATATGCCTTGCTTGTCCTTTGGGATTTTCCCCGCTCCGTCAGGGTTATCAAGAATAATCTGAGAAAGCACCTTGTCAGCCCTACCGCAAATTCTAAAGTCGATATTATTTTTTATCTGACCTTTGAGAATATCGGCATCAGGTCTTTGAGTAGCTAAAATCAAGTGTATTCCAAAGGCTCTGCCTTGCCTTGCTATTGTTGATAACAAACTCTCAATTTTTGCAATCTGAACCTTGCTTTCCTTATCAAGCCCTGTTTTATCAAGCAATTCTGCAATTTCATCGCAAGCAAAAACTATTCTGTGAAAATTACAATCGGTCAGTTTATTGTATTGTTCAATGTTAGCACACTCACAATCAATAAATAACTGTTTACGGCTGTTGAGTTCTTCCACAATGTATTCAAGACGATTTATAAGTTGTTCTTGTTGAGTGATTATATTACATTTTCTTTTCCATATTCCGTAAAAATCCACTCCGCCTTTAAAATCAGCTATGTAAATTTCAAAACCTTTTTCAACACACTGCATTATAACCAGTTTTAGCAAAACAGATTTTCCCGAACCTGAACTACCGCCTATTAAAATATGCGGAGTTACCTTTAAATCTGTCATTACCTTATCAAGCTGACTTTCTCCAAGTAACAAAACACTTTCCTTTTCGGATAAATATTTATTTTCCCACATAAGTATTTGCGGAAATTCTTTATTCGCTGTCACTGCTTTTATAATAACATGCTGAAAGTCTTTTCCTGATTCAATGCTTACTATACGAACATTAAGTGCGGTTTCAATATCAGAACACTTTTTCTCGTATTCGGTAATTGGTACTGTAGGAGAATAAAATTCAAATACTTCTGCTTTTGCTTGTCTGAATCTTGATAACAAAAGCGGTGTTTCTCCAAATCTATCCTTAAATCCAATACTGCTTAAGCACATCTCAATTCTTTTAGCTGATAAAGGTGTACCTAAAAATGAGATAATAAGCAAAGTTCCAATGATTGAAAAAACAATCAGTATAAAGTCAAAAATCCATAATAAAACTTCATTTAATATTTTATCTTTTGCAATGAACCACAACAAAATCACAGCAGTTAGAAAAGCTAAAGGCATTACTGCTTTTATTCGTTTATTCTTTATATTTTCAAATCCTTTGGATAATCTAATTACCTTTATTTCACCAAATAATCTTTTCAAATTATGTCACCCCCTAACAGATAGATTCATATGTGTTGATGTGCTTTTTATATATTTGTTTTACATAATTACTTTTAAAATCTCGTTCAATATCTGAAATCTCCAATGCATACTCACCTACCTTTGTGAAACCTTGTTTTGAAACAAGTTCTATTGCTTCTCCATAAGGCAATCTACAAACTGTCGGTTTCTTGATTCCTCTAGAGTGCCGAAACAATCTGATTCCAACAGGGAGCATTTTTAATCTTGCACCTTTTATAATCTTTTTACTGTTACCCATAACAGATATTTCTTTTATTTCTCCTCCAACTATTTCAGGAGAAACTTCTAAATCATTATCAATCGGGAAATCAGTTAGATATGCGGTAAGATATTTACCTATATTGTCAATATTCTTATCTATTGATTTAATAGATACAAAGCCAAATCCCCATATATCAGCAACAATTTTATTATCAATATAAGGAGCTTTCCTATTAAAGATAAATATCCTGCAGATGAAATGCACCTCGTTCTTGTGCTTCAACTGTTATAATGTACTCATATTTGTAACCCTTTTTAGATAAAAACCTCTTAAATCGTTTATTAAAGTTTTTAAAATCATTATAGAGTTTCTTAGAATCTCTCATATTTTCTTTGTAGGTGAAAGTTATAAATCTGCATTGTTCTGCATTATCAAAAGTTATATTTGAATTTATTAAATCCGATAAACTACGCATACTTTTTTCTAGATTACGCAAATTCTCTGTTCGGTCTAATGCGTGGTGCTGTACTTTTTTAACTTCACCTGTAGATACTACTACAAATTCTTCTTTAGATAAAGGTACAATAGTTTTCCCGTTATTCCTGTTACTGGATAACGAAATTTCTTGAATATTACCCATAGTTTTTAATGTAGCAGTAGTATATAAATCAATTGTATCGGGCACATCAATTTTACGCTTTATAACACTCATGGAATAATATCACCTGATAATCAAGTTAATAATGCTTAGTCTGCAACCCTTTTACAGGGTTGCAGACCAGCATAGTTTTAATTACTTACCAACTATTTCAATATTTTCTGCGGTAATACTGAGTGCATTTCTATATTCACCATATACAACTGCTTCAGGATTAACTAAGCGGATAACTGTATTCATCGGAACATTATTGAGCTTTGCAGGGATTTTTACAGACAGTTTCTCATAAAGATTATTCACAACATTTCCGTCTGAATTTCCGTAATCTGTTTCATCGGAAACTATGACTACATCAATTTTTGTTCCGAGCACCCTTTGCGTTTCGAAGTCCCTCCATTCTTGAACTCCTACGGTCATCAGTTTCTTTTTTGCCAACCATGTATCTATATCAAAATACCGGAAGAGTGAAAGTTTTTTTAAAGACATAATAGCCACCTTTCTGCCTGATATGTAAGGCTGTAAAATTTGTTTTATAAGGTAACTAAATGCAAAGATTTTTAATCTTTGCATTTAGTTGTTGGGTGAAAAATATCATCCATCAATTCTCAAGAATAAATATTTTTCTGCAAATACATCTAACATTTTTTTTAGATGTATTGTATATTCGCACATCAAAAAATACATCAATTCAAAAGAATGCATAGAATTGATTTCAAAAGCTCCTTTGGCATTTATATGTCCAAATTCATTTATCTGCAAGAAATCAAAATAATTATCATCTTCCAAAATAGGATCAATAACAACATTTATAAAAAGTGTAATATTGCTATATATATCATTAGATAACTTAGTACGATACTTCTTAATTCTATTGAGATTGTTCTTGATAAATATTTTGTTTTCTATATTATCAACATCAATGCACTCTCTCAAAAGGTTATAGCATTTATAGGCAATAACAGAATTTTCATTAGTCATTATAACTTGCTCCTTTCTGTCAGATTATCATGAATCTCTGACATTATTCAAGTGAGCTCTCTTGACATTTTTAATTATACATATTTTTTTACAAAAAAATTCACTATTCACAAATTTCTCACATTTATATATTATTATAATTATAAATTCACATTTATGAAATGAGGCAAAACCATGAAGAAAAAAGAATCACCTTACTTTGACGGATTAGACCAAATGGATATTAAAGCCATTGAATCATTACCCTGTTTTTGGCAACAATGTTTTCTTAAGCGATTTTTTAAAAAATTAGAAGAAAAAATATAAATAAATGTGAGGTTTGTAATAAAGCAAATAACAATGAAGATGTAAAAAAACTTACGGCTAACTATCAATTATTATCAAGTACACTTTCACAATATACAAATTTGAAAAATAAGTCTGTTCGACACATTTCCGTTAACGCTTTAATATCAGTTTCAAAAGCTCTTAATGTTTCAATTGATTATTTACTTGGTATAGAATCGTCGGAGCAACATAATCTTACTGATATTTTTGAAGAAACGGGTTTGACGAAAAAATCAATATACGCTTTACAACAAAACTCTAAAGCGCCTGATTTTATTAACTCCTTTTGCAATCTAAAGAATTGACTAACTTGCTAAGACTTGTAAATCAAATCTTTTATTCAGATTATATTGCTAAGGACATTTTATCCGCTTATAGTAAATCTTTAAGGGATATTATTGTATCAGCATATTCAAAGTATATGGAATCCACCTTGCCTATTGAAATGAAAGAAGAAACTTTCAAAGTCGCACTGTATAATGAAATAAAGAATAAAAACATCACTCTTAACAAGGAATATATATCTTTTAATGTTTCAAAGGATAGATTTTCTCAAATAAGACATTTAAGTAAATGCAGTAATATAAAATTATCACAAGCATTTATAAACGATACCGTTTCATGCGTTTATAATATTATGTTTTATGGCAACAGCTCGATTATTACCGAAATGCTCTATCCAATTCATTTTCCAAAATCGTTGACGAATTTCTTGCTACCAAATCTGAAAAACTATTAAAAGATTTAGGCAATTATGCAAAGTTAGACAAAACGGATAATTCAATAGATAAATAGAAAAACAAAAGCAACCGTGCCAATTTAATCTTGATACGGTTGCTTTTATTTATGTTGTTTAGTTAGCAAAGCTTGAAATAACTTCTTGTTCTCTTACTTTATAAATTCGTCATTTGCCATTTCGGATATTACAGAAATCAATTTTTTGAATAGATGTTTTCATAGATAAATTAATGTTTTGTTCATTTTCAAAGTTAATTCATCTATCTATTTCTAATGTAAATCGCATTACTAACTCATCTTCTGAGTAAGTAACTGAAAATTCATTGTTATCTATTGGATATCTAGAGTAGCTATCTGTGGTAAATCGTAATTTTTTTGGTTCTCCTAAAATTTTAATAACATCGCTCTTGGTGGAATTTCCGTTAATACCTTTATAACTATACTTAGTTTTACTCGATATCTCAGAATAATCAACAGTTATACTGTCAATCAAATCATTAGCTTCAGTCATCACAAGTCCATCAGAAAATTTGCATATTGGGTTACCTATACTGTTGTAAACATCATCATATTCACCGAACTTTTCAACAGCTACGCTAATAGGTTGACCAATAAACTCGCTCACATCAATTGAAGTAACAGTTTTTTCACTTGTTTCGGATGAATCTTGGACAGTTGATTTCAATGAACATCCTGATGAAACTAGTAATAGTATTGTTAACATTGTACTCCAAAGCATGAGTAATTTTACATTGTTTTTTATTATTGTTTTATTGAACATATTTTTTATTAACCTTTCTTGATAAAATTTATTTAAATTCTTCATTTGACATCTCCTTTTTGTGATATGAGCTATTTTATTATTACTTTCTGCTTTTTCCTCCTTTGGCATATAAGCAGTAAGTCAAAAGAACAAGTATGCTACAATTTTTTAGAATTCATTTTATACACAATCTATCACTCCACCTTTGTTAAATCAATCGGATAACCTTTCTGACCTACTCCCTTAATTTTGGATTTTTCAATATACAAAATTGCAGAAATATCTGTAAATACATTTTTGTTATTATCCTCAGTTAAATTTATTATTAGACTACTCATATCAATAGTACCGGATACATTATAACTTCCTGCTTTTCTGTATTGATCAATTTTATCAGGTGTATAGCTGTAAACTCCTTTTATTTTGCCATCTTTTGTAGCCTCTGTAATTTTAAGCGAAGATTTTCCTTTATTTCCTACTCCGTTATAAGTTCCATTCCATTTACCCTCAATATTTACTGAATCCAATTCAGCTTTAATTGTTGTTGGTTGAAGCAGCCATCTACCCTCATAGACATAATAAACCTGAGTGTCAAACTCAATAGTCGCATTTGGTTTTGTTAATGTACCTTTACAGTAAAATCGTCTGGCTTTGCCTCTATTCTCCGATGTTTTTTTGTAAACTTCAAAATCCGATATTTCAGATTTAGCCATACTTACAGTTTGACTATTTGAAGTGTCACTAAATAAAATAATTTCTTTTTGTGCAATCTCATCAATTAAATCGCTGTCCCTAACCTTTAATTCACATTCGTTTTTTTCGGTAGTCTTAAACTCGCCTTCATTAGAGACAGCCGTTACTTCCCACTTTTTATCAAAAATATAACCGATATTTATCTCTCCTTCTGCCTCTAATACATCATCGTCTAATATCAGCGTAACTGTAACATTGTCTTTTCTTTCATCAATATTAGTTTTTTGACTTTTAATGGAAAGATTTTTTATATTACTGGATTTAATTTCCCATTCTTCATCATTTATCGTTACATGTTCGCCATTTAGTGAAGAAACAATTATTTCTTCATTAACACCTTTTTTAGGAGTAGCGATCGATTTATCTTTGTCCACTTGAGAAACATTATCAAAAACCCATTTATCATCAGACGAATAATAATATGTAGCTATAAAATAATTTATATATTCAGCAATTTCATCGCTTGATTTTACTCTAAGAGATATAGAAGTTTCTTTCGTGTTATCTATATTATATTCTAATATTTCTATATCATCTATTTTTTTATCACTGGATAAAATTTTACTTACATCAGGTTCAATATCTTTCATAATCGTTGATTTGTATATTTGATTAGAACAAGCGGTTAGAAATATAAACATACAGACCGCTAAAGCGGTAATAAGCACGATTCGTTTTTTCATCACAATTCCCCTTAAAATATTATTTATTGTAGTGTGAAATATATAGTTTTATTCATTTTTATAAATTCCCACCATAATACAGTATACAACATGTATTGCAAAAATGCAAGACAATATTAATTGCAATTTTAATTGCTTTATTCAGTGCTTATTATTCTTCGCTTATGCAATATAATAAATATTATGGGAGGTGTCCTAATGGCTTTTCAATTAAAACAAAACAGAAAAGAATCTGAAAACAAAACAATCAGATTCCCCCTGCCCCTTATACAAGAAATAGAATCTGTCATAGCAAACCAAGATGTTACTTTCTCCAGCTTTGTTTTACAAGCTTGCGAATACGCTCTAAAAAATATGGATACAGATGAAAATAAATCGGAATAATTGTATCTAAAATCAAATACATACCACGAAAAAATCCCTAAACCTCTCTCGAAAATTTAGGGATTAGATTTTTATTCACATTAGATTGTAGTAACAAATTCTATGTGATATAATTCACCTAAGCAAAATATTATTTTATGTTAAATTAGTTAGGTCGGGTGATTATTATTAAAGCTAAACTACCACATCAGTTTTTTGTCTACGCTTCAAATTTTACACTTGAATCTATGATAAAAATAATCAGCTACTGGTCCTATTACATATTTTTAAATTCAAATACTCTTCAGGGAAAAATGGGGGCATTAATTTATAACGAAATAATGATAGGAAATACAACTATAAAACAAAAGGTAAACATTGTACAAACTTGGCTGATAGATATGCAATATGATATTATTATGAACTGCTCATATGGCACAAAAATAATTTCTGAAAACGAGTCTCTCCATTTAATTTCATTATATAATGATTACTGCAACCAACGTAAAAATAATTTTAAAAAATCAGACATATTCATGTATTTATATGGTCTTTTGGAGAACAAAAAAAAGTTTCAGTCTAATACATTTCGAGAATCGTTTTCACGAGAAAAATATATTTTAGAATCAGTATCCAGAAAAAAACACACAAAAAATACATATGATATTGATATTGCAAATATATTCGCCGAAACAACGAATTTTTCTACCGATGAATACTCATCTATCATTTTATATATTGCTATCTGTTTTATAATTTCAAAAGGAATAATATTTAACACAGATATAAGCACAAAATCTAATAGTCATATATTTACCAATAAGAATATATTAAATGTTCTAAGCAAAAACTCAATAACAGTCGAAGAAATTCGAAATAGTAAATTAAATCGCCAGATTTTTTATTCAAAACCAATTATAAAAATCCAGGATTCCTATATTGCTTCAAACTATTTTATGATACTAAGTTTGTTTGAAAATTCTAACTACTGGGTTATTAGAAATAAATTTAATTCTATGAAATCTCAAACATTTCTAAATGCTTTTGGTTCATACTTTGAAATATATGTTGAGGAAATACTTAGCTACTGTTTAAACAATAATCAATTCAGACATATAGATGAAACTAATAATGGGAAGCGTGCTGACTGGATCATCAATATTGGTCAATATAAATTTATTGTTGAACAAAAGTCAACACTTTCATTGTTAGGAATAAAGCAAAATCAACCAGACATAGTTTCTATGAAACAATACATATTGAAAACATGGGGTGAAGCTATCCGTCAATTAAGCGAAACACAAATTGCACTAAACATAGAAAAACCAATAAAAATAATTTTACTATATGAAGACTACTATAAAGCAGAGTGTTTGGATGAACTTTTTAAACTAGATTGCGATCTGAAAAATGATAATAATTACTGGCTAGTAACAATACGAGAATTTGAAATGTTGCTAATAACATATAAAAATTCACCAGATTTATTTTTTAAAATTATTAATGAAAAAATTGACAGCGAATACACACACTCCTTAGGAGGACGAGAATTAGAAATATTTCTTAGAAAAAATAATATTATAGAAAACCAATATTTAATAGAGGCAAAAATAATTAATGAGTATTATAATATCAAAAACAGTGTACTGAATTAAATTATAGTGTTAAGTAAAAACCAACTACTACTTAAGCCATAGTCTTAAAGGAATTTGTCATGAAATTACATAAAAAAACATTTATCTTAGGAACAATCATCACTATTCTTACATTTTCAATTAGTTTGATTTTACACAATGGAACTAAATCAATGCTTAATTTTTTATATGATATATCTTTAGCGTTATTTAGCGGTTGTATTGTTTTAATGCTAACTTCCGTTTTAGGGTATTTTTCCGAACGAAGAAAATATGAGATTCGTTATGCAACTTTCATTCGTGATTTTTTATTAAGAATTGCAAGATTCATAAATGTGTATGAAGGCACTAATATTAATTCAAATGAAGTGTATAACATTGCTAGCGAGTTGCATGCGTATTATGATAGTTTTGCATATGAGGAAGATTACGAAATATTTGGATATTTTTTTAAAAACGGCAAAAGAAAAATTTTCATGCAAAAAGTACATGAGTCAGCTAATAAATATGCACATGAAATTTCAAGAATTATATTTGAATCAGGAAAAGCTCTACATAATAATGAAAATATTTTGTTGTCTACGAATATTACAGCAAAAGAACTTGATGAAACAATGAAACTCATAAAACAATTATTTTCATATAATTGATAAAAAGGAATTTTAGATTTAGGAACTTTGGGGAAATAAATATGAATGTCACATTTTTACTTGGAAATGGTTTTGATTTAAATTTAGGATTATCAACTAGCTATAAGGATTTTTATAGCTATTATACAAAAAAAGAGCCAAACGATTTTATTGCTAAATCTATCAGCAAAAACTACGAACTGTGGTCCGATTTAGAGTTAGGATTAGGTAAATTTCTAAAAATTGTTAAAGAAGACCAAATTAATGATTTTTTAAACAGCAAAGCTTTATTAGAAAAAAATTTAATAGAATATCTAAAATACGAAAATAAAAAACTATCAATTAAAAATGAAAAAGCACTAGCTGAAGAAGTAAAAAATCAAATACCCAATTTTTTTAAGGACTTTAATTTGAAAGAAAAGAATTGTTATAAAGATTTAATTTCAAAAGAAAATAATGAAATCATTTATAAATTTATTAATTTCAACTATACAAACGCTTTAGATAGTATAATCGATATAGCTAAAAAGCATTCAGATCCTTTTTCTACTCATAAATACATTAATTATACTAACCCAATTCGAGATGGTATTGATTTACCATTACACATACACGGTGACTTAAATAATGACTTAATTTTAGGTGTAAATGATTCGAGCCAGATCGAAAATTCAAATTTAAATAATAATTCTGAATTAACAGATTACATAATAAAAACTAAGGTAAATGAAAATTTGGGAGAATTGAATATAAGCAAAGCCAAGACAATGATAAATGGCAGTTGTTATGTTTGTATATACGGTCTATCAATTGGAGACACAGATAACTACTGGTGGAGTTATCTTATTGAATGGCTACTAAAAGATACCCAGCACAGACTAGTACTGTTTGTATACAATCACACTATTATACAATCTTCCGCCCAGGAAAAACTACGATGTTCAAATTCTAACAAAAATAAAATCATATCAAAAAATTATGAAATAGACGAAGAAACAAAAAGTAAAATAAGAGATAGAATTATAGTTATTCAAAACTCCAAAATATTTGACTTTGAAAATATAGACATTAAGAATAACAATTCCTAATAATTTTTTACATTAATGTTATGGTTGATCTCTTTCTACAATAATTCTACAAATTATTTGTTCTAAAACTATTTTTACTCATTTTTTATAAAACTGTCAGGGATAGATTTCTACAGTTTAACACTCTATAAAACGACTTAAACAGTAACTTTCGTCGCTCCAAAACCGCGTGCCGAGGGTTCAAGTCCTTCTGCCCTTGCCATCAATTTTTGGCTTCGGAAAGCGATTTCCGAAGCCTTTCTTCTTTAATTCTACCAAAAATTATACCATCTTTATGCGATGTTCAAATTTATAGCGCTGTCGAGAGCGCTTATCGTCGTCTCCTTTGCGGTCTTGCGGCGGTTGATATATATTCTCTCGGTGGTGTTTACGCTTTCGTGTCCGAGCAAAACGGAAATGTCCTGAATCGGTACGCCGTTGTCGTCAAGAATACTCGCCACAGAGTGGCGAAATCCGTGAATCGTACAATGCGGCAAGCCGGCGTTCTCTGTCAGACGGTTTACCACACGGTTGATTGCGCTGAGATTGACATACGGCTTTCCAAGAACGGTGCGCACAATGAAGTCGTGGCTTTTGTCGTAGCCGTTGCCAAGCAGCTTAGCATAATCCTCCTGACGTTGCTTTTCGGCTTTCAGCTCTCCGATAACAAAATCGTTTATCGGGATTTTGCGGTTACTGCTCTTTGTCTTTGGCGTGGTGATTTGCATTGTCACGTTCTTGCGGCTGCCTGTTCTACTTTTGTTGACGTTCAGGAGCTTTTTGTCGTAGTCTATATCCTCCCACGTCAAGGCGAGCAATTCGCCCTTTCTCAGCCCTGTATAGAGGGCTAAAAGCAGGAATATGTAGATATGACTCTCGTGCTCTTTTGCGTAAAGCAGGAGCTTTCTGACCTGCTGTGCGTGGTATTCGGGAACGTCCTTCTTGATACTGTGCGGAAATGACGGCATACGGCTCCTTAATACCGGATTCTCATTAACGTAGCGATTCTCAAGAGCGTATTCATACGCCGACGACAACACTCCTCGGATGTTTTTGACCGTTTTGTAGCTCAGTCCGCCCTTGCCGTTTGACTTACCGTGTTGAGAGAGAAATACAAAATACTTGGTGAATACCCCCGGCTTCATATCCTTGAACTTGTACCTCTTTGACTCAAAATAGGGCTTTAGCTTGCCACTCACGGTTTTGTCGTAAGATTCCCACGTAGATGGCTTTATGATTCCCTTGATACCTTTCAGCCATTTGTCGAGAAAGTCGGTAAAGAGAACATCGTCGCATTCAAGGTTGATATCCTTGTAGCTCTCAATGATTTCTTTCATCTTCTCAATTGCACGGCGTTTGTTGTTACCCTTAATCGGGTATCTTCGTGGCAATCATTTTCTGTTTGCCGTTGACACGAAATTTGGCATAGTAGTAATTGCCTTTTATTATTAAGCTTCCTTCCAATGTAAGCCTTCCTTTCTTAAGATTTGCGATTTGTGGTTGATACAAATTCGATGACGCTCTGTTTCGGAATAACATATCTTGCTCCGACCTTGACATTCATTATCTCGTCGTCCTTCAAGAGTTTATATACCGTATTCTTGCCTAAGCGCAGCATTTTCATAACCTCATCAACGGTTACTATGTCGCTGTACTCCGAAAATATCTCTTTTGATTTATCCAACGCTCTCACCTCGCTTTCCGTTTGGATTGACCGTCAGAAAATCAATTATGCTTTTCTTCGGAATGATGTACCGCTTGCCAACCCTCAGCGTAAAAATCCTGCCTGATTTCAATAAATCGTAGACAGTCACCTTGCTGATGTGAAGCATATTAGCGACATCTGCTACAGATACAACATCATCGTATTCGGTAAACATTTCTATATTCATTTTTTCGCACCTTTCGTTTGGAAGAAAAGCCCGCTGTGTATAAAGGATAACACAACGGGCTCTCATTTAACAAATGTGCAAATCAAATAATCTTATGCGGCAAGAAAATCTATCACGCTTTTCTTGGGTATGACATATTTTTTGCCGACTCTCAGTGTGTGGATTTTATCGGTTTTCAGCAAATTGTAAACCGTTACTCTGCCGAGATGGAGCATCTCCATAACCTCCTCGACCGTTACCACGTCGTTATATTCGGTAAACATTTCATAAACCTTTTCAGCCATAGCTTTCACCTCGCTTTCCTGTTTCTGTTTCGGACACGGCGCTGATAGTCGGCTTGCGCCAGCTTCATCATTCGCCGTTGAACTTCCTGCGGACTGCATTTCGGAAAATATTTACTCAGCTCGTCATATTGAAAGCTGATTTTCTCTCGCTGATTGGGCTTGTCCTCCGAAATAATTCTTTCAATTATTTTGCTGTCAAGTCTGCCCGATTGCGAGAGCTTTTTCATTTGGATCGCCTGTGAGAGCGAGGGCGTTTTGTCCTCTAACTCAATCGCTTCAAGCAAATCCTGTTGTTCATATTCGGACAGATAAGACAGTTCTACGCCGACGCTGAATGCGATACGTTTCTCGTCAACCATTTTCAAAAGCTGCGGTATGAGTTTAGTCAAACGGATGTATCGCTGCACCTGCCTTCCGCTGTCGGTGTTGGAAACAGTATCTCTTGACTTGTGGACAACTTGTCCACAGGCTTTTCCTTGATGACTTATCGCTTCCAGCTTCATCTTGTAAGCGAACGCTTTTTCGCTCGGCAGGATATGCTCACGCTGTAGGTTAGCGTCAACCATAGCGATCACCGCTTCATCGTCCGTCATTTCTCTGACAATCACGGGTATAGTATCAAGCCTGAGCTTGCGGCAGGCTTCCAAGCGGCGGTGTCCCGAAATTAGTTCATAACCGCCGTCCGGCAGCGGTCTGGCGAGCAACGGCGTGATCGTTCCGACCTTGCCGATACTCTCGACAATCTTTGCCATATCCTCATTGTCAGCCACGGTGAACGGATGATTACGGAACGGCTGTATTTCGTTTATGGGAATGCTTTGAACATTCTCTGTTGTTTGATATTTCAATAAGTGTTCTCCTTTCTATACTTCCACTTGATCGGACTTTTCTCTGGTCGTAAAAACTCGCTCTCAATATTGCTGATAAAATACACCCAGCGTTTTATTTCACGCTCGACGGTATCATTGTCAACAACACCGAGTTGGTACGACCTTTCCAAAAGCTTTTGTGCTGTGTGGATCATTTCGTTTAGTGAGTTTATCGCCTGAAAGAATCTGTCATCCGGTCGCTCTCTCGGCTCATAGCCTTTGATTAACATTCGGATGACGCTTGACTGCGGTAAGCCTGTCAATGCAACCTTTCTTCTGAATTCAGTTTCTTCCTCCGGTGTAAACCAAAATTGCTTTTTGATTCTGTTGCTCATTTCTTTCTCCTTCCTGTTTGGGGTATTAGGGTTCTCCCTAACAAGCTGCACTGTTTTTGCTCCGTTGGGAGTAAAAACAGTATGCTTGCTAAGCTTCGGCAACTACCGTTCAACTCCCTTGAGAGTATGAATGGCCTGCTTGCTAAGACTGTGCACAGTTACCGAAGCTTGCGTGTTTGGAAGTACAAACACACTGCTTGCTACACCGTAGGACTGTCGCCCTGTGTAGAGCCGTGTATCCACTATTCGTTTTCAAACACCTCAACCTTTGCAAGATAAATTTTCTCTCGACCGCTTTCACGATAGTAAAGTTTAAGTTGTGTTCCGATTTCCATTTCATAAAAGCCTAGATACTTTTGCCACCAGAATACAGGTGTAATTATTTTTCTGTCACCACTGAGCCGAAGAAAAATTCTAAGCATTCCGCTTTTCGCTTCTGCTTTCATTTCAAGCGTTCCCATGAAATCGCCCACTTCATCCATAAAGACATAATCCGAGGTGTCAATCATCATTTCTCTCATTTCTGCACAGGTATAGACCTTGTTAGTTTCCATTGAGTTTCCTTTCTTACTTCCCGAAAAGAAACAAATTTTTGTAATCATAAGTTTATCTATAAGGTAAGAATCTACTTCTTCTCGGTAAGTATTTTTTTATTTATATATTTATCTATATATACATAGGAGCTAACGGAGCAAAGCTTTTATATTTTCCGTACTGCCAAAGCCTACTTTCCTGACAGGCAATCCTGCTCGACGCTGTGCCGTCAGCCTTGCGGCTGCGCTCGCTCTGTTAAGAGGTCTTGGCGGTTTATACTTCACTTGGCAGCTATTCAATTTTAATTTTGATTTTGATTATCATCTTCCTTAGAATTGTATTGAGAGGACTTTTCAAATGCCCTTTCACTTGTATGGACAAAGTCAGCCTTTTTGAGGGGGTATTTTTCAAAAAAAATATTGCAATTTTGAAAATAAAGTTTTTAGAAAATCAATTTAATCTGCTTGGTATATACAAGGTGATGCAGAAAACTAAAAAGCGGTTAAATGCCCCCCTCACTTATTTGGACAAACCATACCCTTTTGTCAGGGTACTTTTGAAAAAATTTTTTATTTTAGCGTTATTTAAACAGCGTTCGGGCTTTTTCAAAAATTAATAAAAATTTGCCTCTCTACTTATTTGGAGCAGGGAAGCCTGAAATTCAACCCCAATACGTAAAAATTTTGCAACGGAAGATTGAATTTTAAATTTTTGTAGAATTCGCAAAAAAATAACACCTGCCCGACGGCAAGTGTTGATACAAATACTTTATACTGTTGTAAACTAATCTGCGTTTTTCGTTTTTGCTTCTTTAATTACTACTAATTCGTTGATTGATTTCATAAAATTATGCTCCTTAATAATATTGTAAAAGAGTGAAAAAGAAACGAACCCACCGTTACCGACAGGTTCGTGAGATAAATCCTATCGGTCAAGCTTTAGCACCTTACCTTGTGGGCAGGTTGCTGTACGGTCAACGAGCTTGTCTCTCACGTACTCTTTATAGGTTTGTTTATATTAGTTTTCTAAATTTACAAATACAAGTTACTTATATCTCTTTATAAGTTCTTTAGCAAACAATAGCGCAATTTTTTCATTCGTGTTACCGTCTACTTTAAGACTTTGAATATACTCCAGATCAGGATAATGATTCTTTACATCTTCATAATCTATGCCATAAAGCAGAGGAAGTATTATTTTTTGACCGGATGTATTCTGCCTTTGCAAAAACTCATTTAATTCTTTCTCTGTCCATTCTCTTCCGAAAAACTCATTAGAAATTACAATAATTGCGAACTCTGATTTATCTACACCTTCTATCAATCGGTCTTTCCAATTATCACCCCAAGATAATTCTTCTTTATCGTAAAAGATATTAACTTTCAAAAGCGATAATGTACTGTATAAATCATCAACAAAGGCGAGTTTATCTGCATTAGCGTGTGATAGAAACAGGTCATATTCCTTTCTTTTAGGTTTGCTTTCTTCAATTTTGTCTTGTTCAGCTATTGCTTTTTCTTTGTTTTCAAAGTATTTTATTCCGTTTATAGATAAATATATTTGTCCACCACTAAAATAATTAAAATAATTAGATATTACTCCATACATTTTTAGCTTTTCTAATTCTAAGCTAACGGAGTGTTGCAAAACTTGTGGTATTTCATCGTACTCTAAAACAACTGAGTATTCATCATTTCCATCATATTTTTCTAAAATATGCCTTAAAAAGATTTCTGAATTTTGGTCCATAAACCTAAAACCGTTAATAATTTTTTGCCCGTCAATGATTGTCTTGGCTTGTTCTCTACGTGCAGCAACTTCAGCATGTTTTTGCTGTTCTTTCATTTGTTTTTCAATAGCTTTTGTATATGCATCTTTAGCCATATTATTCCACCATCCTATTTAACTATTACGCCGTATGACTGTATCGGACTTAAAATCTTTCTTTTGGGTTAGTGCTATATACATTGCGTCAGCCCTGCTTTCTTTTCCGTATTATATATTCATATGAAAGGTCATAAATATCGTTTCTGTCAAGTGCATCAAGTAAAGTTACTGCACCATATCTATTTAAGTACTTGCACAGTGACCTCCATTCATACTCACCCGTAACTTTGTTCATTCCTACGTCATCTAAATCCGGATTATCGTTTATTGCTTTAATTGCACTCAATATACCGATGATTATTTCCCTGTTCATAGAAAAATTTCTTTCAATCACCTGAAGGAAAATATCAGAGTGAGAAAACAGCACTTTTGTGAGTTCATACGGTGCAGGCTTATCTTCCTGATATGTAAGATACGCACCCCACCACAACCTTGAAATTGAATTTCTCAAAAACCCGATTCTACTACCTGTTTCTGTATAACAGAAAAATCTCTGTTTCACGGTATCAACCGACATTTTTTCATTTGCCCATCTTTTTTGATGTGTAATTCCAATACTCACAATGAGCTAAATATGACCATAAAAACACATTACTTGCCTGTTTGGGCGTAATTCTGTCTCTAAATGCATTATGTATTAGAAGTGCATTTGTATAATCTTCTTCAGCTTTATTGTTTGAAGCAGTTAGTTCTGGTAAAAATAAATCAATTCGAGATTCTTTGAAAAAAGTTTGGTTTTTAAAATGTTTTTTAACCCAGCTTCCATCACTGTTTTGATACATTGCTATGTTATTGCGAATAGAATCAAATAAATCATTGTAAGCTGATTCTGTAAAGTACTTTATTTTCATTACTCGTCACCTCCGGACGGTAACAGATTTTTAAATACATCTGTAAACGATTCGATGTTAGTTCTAAAAACGTGAGGCAAAATTGTATTTGCTATTTTCGTCATAGAATCTTCTTTACTTAAGTCCAAATGTAATTCTTTAATTTTGGTGTCAACAACTTGATACCATTTTAGTTCTTGCAATGCTTCTATTTCTTCAGGATCTGCATTCTTTATGTAGGATAATGCATCAACTAATACAGGAACAGCAAACATTGACGCAAGTAATGAACGAACATCGAAGCTTGATAGAGTACTTGATATTTTGTAAATGTATCTTCATTCAACAAAATAGTTATTTTATCTCTTGTAAGCATATCTACAGATATTTCCTCGTTTTGATTCTCAGTTTGTTTTCGAATGGAAAAAATAGAAGGTCTATCAACCAGCGGATCGAAATTCTCCAAAGGAATGGTATATCCATCAGCTATAGCAATAATATCTCCTTTGTTTATTGAGAAAGGCACACTGCCAAACAAATCAGGATTGTGTTCCTGTAGCTTAAACGGGCTAATTTTCGTGTTTGCAATAATATAACCTTTTATTTGGAGTTTTTACTTAAATTGTTTTTGTTAATTTCTAAAGCTAAAAAGTTAGAGCTTTTAGGGAAATAGAAAATCTTCCTATATTCCGCCTCAACACTTTCTAAATATACAGTTACTCTCGCTTTGTCATTCTCTATGAGTTCCTGTATCCCTTGTGATTTTAGCGAATAACAAATTTCTATTTTAGCCAAATCACCTTCTACATATGGATTCACAGGTAACTCTATATCAAATGATGAATTAATATAATCTTCATTTGAAGCACTTAATACAGGATAAGGATAATTGATATTTGTTTTCTTCATTTCCCATTCACCTCTCCTTAATAAATTAACAATTCAAGAGCCATCTTTTCGTGATGTTCAAGAGTAACAAAAACTTCATTAAGAGTATTAGCCTGAATATTTTTCAAAGACATTTGTTCAGCATTAACCGTTACTTTTTTATTGCCAATTTTATAGTTGATTACTTTTACTTTTTCTTTATTGCCATCGTCGCCTAAAGCTTTCAATGTAATGTTTACTTTGCTACAGTCGTTTTCAAGAACAAATGCAATTCTATATGTAGAATCAGAGGGCATTTTTACAATTCTTTGACGAGTTACTTGTGGAGTATTCACACTGCTGTTTCCGGATTTCGGAACCGAAACTTTATCTTTCCCATTAGGATCTTCTGTCCCTCCGCTTCCTGAACCTTTTCCTCCCTGAGAACCGTTATGAGGCTCAACATTATCATCCTTCTTACCTGTTACTTTTTTAGCGGTAAGTGTTACCTTCCTAATGTTAGGTTTTATCTTCTTAGGTTCATTCAATTTTGTATCCGAGTCTGGAGTGTCTAAGTTATCAATATCTACTCCCAAAGATTTGTCATCCTCATCAAAAGGGAGATATGCACTGACGCCCTCTAAATCCATTTCATCAGATACTTCAATTTTACATTTCTCAGCAATGGTATCATTAACCCATCTAATAAGTTTTGTTTTTGCTTTCTCTGCTCTTTTCATCTCCTTCTCATCATCTTCCAAAATACCGGGATCCCACTTGTCGTGAGCAGGAGGTTCGGTTTCTTTTAAAAGATTATTGAGTTTTCCGTCTTTAACAATCATTACCGCAGCATATCTTGTAAAAATATTTCTGTGACGTGTTCTTATTACCATACCAATAGAGCGCATTTCTGCTATAGATTTACTGTATTTATCATTAACCTTGATGTAGAGTTCAACATCATTTTCTTCTAAAATGTTTCCGTTAACAACTTCATCCGGTTCGCTTAAAGCATAATAAAACTCAAGTATCGTGTTAATGCGTTTATCACTACTGCCCGTTGCAATTTCTTTTTTTGCATAGTATTCAATTCTGGCTTTTAGATTTTTATTATCTATAGTAACATTATCAATTTTTACAATCAAAGTGCCACGATAAATTGCAACAAAAAAGTTGCTCAACACGGCTTTTTCTATATCCTCGTTCCAAGTTGGAGTACTCTTAAACCCGGCAATAACAACATCTGTACCATATTCGGTACGATTTAGCTTATCACGAAATGCACACGGATCATCCTCAAAAATAGGTGTTGCCCTTGCAGAATTTTGATAAAATCCTATTCCTTGTGTATCTTCGCCGTCGTGTGTATGAGAAATCAATCTTGCTACACCCTGAAATGCCTTTATTCCATCATCTTGTGCGTATGAGTTGTAAAATACTGTACGGAAAGATGAACAAGCAAAAGGAGCATTTTTACCTATACCATGTGAGCCGGCGCTTCCTTGTCCTTTTTCTGTAACACCGTTAGAGTGTGTTAATGCTCTCCATTTTGATTTTTTGTGTTTTTCAGCTTTTGCTCCACTTAATCCTGTTGTGTTGTAATCACTGATAACCAACATATCTACATAGTTTGAGTTCAGTTTATCCTCAGCTTCCTTGATAAAACGTTCGAGTTTGGTATCCATTCTATTCTGCCAATAATCTTTACACTCCGAAAAAATAGAATCTAAACCAGTAAGTGAAGGATAATCTGTCTTTTTCCGTTTTTCGATTTTAAATTCAACAACGACTGTGTCTTTACCTTCTTGTTTAGCATCAAGAGAATTTTGACAGATTTCTCTTGCTAAATTGCTATATAACTCTGAACCTTTAAATGTGGCTATTCCACCATCATTTATTCCTTGTTCCGCTCCGTTGTCCAGCTTTGGAAATCTCCAAGATATTTCACTCATACTTCGCACCTCACAATTAATTATAATTTAAATCTATCATCCTCTGCTTCACTTATTGAAAACTTAAGTTTCGTGTTCTTTAGCTCTTTTTCAATTGCAGTAAAGATTTTTTGTACATCCGCTTCTGTATAATCGTAGTTAGCTTTATTAGAGCAATTACCAAGTAACCTAACCATATCAATTATCTTATTTGTTCTCGTTTCTGCTAATCTTACAAATTTATCTCTTTTAGTTTCCATATAATTTTGCTCCTTGTAATATATTTCATTTTTATTGTAACTATTTTGCCGAGAATTGTCAATACATTTTTGAAATATTTTTTGTATATTGCAATATTTGTAAAATATTCTTTTAATTTTAAATATAACAAAAAATAGCGTGCATATTTACACGCTATTTTTCAAATAATTCATCAATCAAATTCTATTGTATTACATATTTTCTCAATTAATGCTTTCATAACAGGAACTGCAATCGAATTGCCACTCTGCCTATATGCATTTTTATCATCAACTACTATATTAAAATTTTCAAATCCCATCAAACGCAAACATTCTGCCGGAATGTCATTTTTCTTGCTACTAATTCTTGTCCTTCATATTCACCAACATAGATGTTTTCGTTATTCCTCATTTCTTCCGTTGGGATTTCCAGTCGTAGATCTCCAATCCAATTAAACTGTTGATTTGCAGTTTGACAGCCTATAATATCACGATTCGCTCGTGTGCGGCTTTGATGTTTAGCTGGAGTAGTAACCCATTCAAACCCCTTTTCTCCTAAATAATATTTCAAATCCACTTTTTGGGATAAATAATCTTTCGCAGTCGTTGTTAACTCAATGTGTTCCGGTTCGGAAAACTCATCTATATTTAGGTCATGACGAAATCCAACAACGAATATCCTTTTTTCTATTTTGAGGCAAACCATAGTCTTTAGAATTTAAAATCATAGGAAATGTGTTATACTCTAACTCCTCAAATACCTCATTAATCTTTTCCCAAGTTCTTCCCGAATCGTGTGTTTTTAATCCTACCACATTTTCATAAATAAATACTTTGGGCTGTATATCTTGAATTAACTTTGCATAATGAAAAAACAAAGTGCCGCGTGTATCTTCAAGACCTTGCTTTTTTCCGTAAGTAGAAAAGCTTTGACACGGACTTCCGCCAATTAATATGTCAACAACATCTCTATATTTTTCACCGTCTATAAACCTGACATCCTCATACCATCTATCCTCAGAAATATCGTGATTAGCAAAATATGATTTTTTCACATAATTAGGTTTATTTGTATTTTCGTATAGTTTATTAACATACTCAATTCGTTCATCTGATGTCATTTCTCTAGTTTTTTCCATTATCTCATCATATGTTTTATCAAGCTCTCTTTCACCATTGTCACAAGCAAATACGATATTAAAGTCTATATCTAATTGTCTAAATGCTTCTTCCGGAGCTCCTATGCCACTAAAAACAGTCGCTATATTTATCATACTTCTTCCTCCAAAAGCGCATTTGTTATATCAAAATCAATAGCGTTCTTTTTACAAAAAGCATTAATTAATTTCATTGTCTTATAATTTGGTTTGGACTTTCCCGTTTCCCATCTATTTACGGTCGTAACAGAAAGACCAAGTTCGTTAGCAAAATCGTATTGACTTAAAAAGCACTTAGTTCTTACTCGTTTGATTTCTTCTGCAAAACTCATAACACCCTCCTGAACATAACTTATTAATTATACTGTTTTTATTGCATTTTGTCAATATTAGAATATCGTCTTATTGTTGTTTTATTAGCGTTTATAAAAAACACACTATAATATATTGCAAGTTATCTTTGAGGAAATGTAATCTACTTATAGACAAATAATAATAAATATGATATTTTTAAACTAACCACAATTTAAGAGATGATATAATGAATAATAAAAGATGGACAAAGGGAGAAACTGTTTTAGCTTTCGCCCTTTATTGTAAAATTCCTTTTAATAAAATCAATAAAACCAATCACCTAATAATCAAATTGGCTGATTTCATTGGACGCACACCATCATCTGTTTCAATGAAGATGTGCAACTTTGGTAGATTTGATCCTGAACTCTCAAAGCGAGGTATTTCTGGACTAAAAAATGGTAGTAAACTTGATAAAGAAGTATGGGATGAATTCTATCAAAATATGGAAAAGTTATATGCAGAATCAGAAAAAGTACTTGGTGATTTAAGCTCAATACTGTATGATAACGAAATAGACTTCCCTGTTGGAGAAAACATAGCAATACAATCAACTACAAGAAAAGGTCAAGCCTTTTTTCGTAAAACTGTTCTTTCTGCTTATAATACAACCTGTTGTATTACGGAATAAATATTTCTCGTTTGCTTGAAGCAAGTCACATTAAGTCTTGGGGAACAAGCGATCCCAGAACAGAAAGAACAAATCCACAAAATGGACTTTGTTTGAATGTTCTGCATCATAAAGCATTTGATACCGGACTAATCACGATTGATACAGATTATAAGATATTATTATCGAAAAAACTAAAAAGCGCTTTATCAAGCGAAATTTATAACGATTATTTTCTTAAATATGAAGGTAAGAAAATTGCTCTACCTTCCAGATTCATTCCGTTGAAAGAATTTATAATATGCCACAACTCACAGTTAAAAGATTTTTAATCAAAAAAGCGTGTAAGTGGATTTCAAGGCCCAACTTACACGTGGCAGGAATCGCCCCTCTGTCAACTCAACAGAGGGGTTCGTTGTATATTTGTTATCTTTATCGGTAAATTACTTCGGCATTAACAACCTCTCTTGCACGCTGAGCGGCATTGTTCATCTTACGTACCCACAGCATTTGGTTTGTGGCTTTCAGCTGTTCCGTACAACCGCCTTGCTCTGCAAAGCGCTTTACAAGCTGTTCATACATCTCTTCTGCCTGTTCGTCAATATCGGCGATATAATCATTGAGCTTGCATTTTGTGAGCAGGTTGATGTAGCTAATTTTGTGATTCCTTTCGATATAGCACAGGTGTTGCTTACCCCATAATCCGATTGGACGGCTATCCTGTACCGGTAGTTTTAGGTTTGGCAGCAAATAATCTCCTTGCATTGTGTATGTAATCTTCATTTTCAAACCTCCTTAACCTTGATTTTCTTCATTTTAGCTCTTGTGAATTTGACAAGCAGCTCATCAACTACATCGGTGTACTTTCCCTGAAAAATTAGACGGTTTCTTTGTTCAATCAGGCTACTGATAACTGCTCGGTGTCCCTCGTTTGTCAGGTAAAGATGATATTTATCCCTCATTGTTGACCTCCTTGAGAAAATCATCATAAGGTGTTGTATTGTCTACAAAGGTGTCACAGATAAACCTTGCGCCAAGTCTAAAGCAGACAATAAAGCTGTCAAGCTCGGATTCACCTAAGACTATGCCGGATGCATTCACAAAAGATAGAAAAGTTTTCTTATCATCGCCCTTTAGTCTTTCGGTCAGTATTTCTTCTGAATTGGACATAATCATTATTTGCTTCTGCAAATAGCTGTCTTTCTTGAAACCACGAGCCTGCGTATCAATATTGCCGTAGAATAGTTCTTCAATGATGTTTTTCATAGTAAAATCTCCGATTCTTAAATTGAAATCAGCGGACTTTCTTCTACCATTTTTATACCAATTATTATACCCAAGTGATTTTATACTTGGTTTCAAAGCGTTATGCAGAGGTATATGATTTACAAGAATACGCAGTATTTATCGCACTTTGTAACATCGCATTAACTTGTGTAAGGAAATATCATTTCAAATATTCCGCTTCAAGTCCTTCTGCCCCTGCCAAGGTATGATGTCTCAAAAATGGCTTAGATAAGCCGTTTTTGGGACTTTTTCTTTTTGCAGAAATTTTCTCTGTCGGCAACTTTTTTCGGATTTTCTAAAAATTTTCTAAAAATTGTGATTTTCGGCTTGAAAATTAACGGCACAAGATATCAGTAAACATCAGAATTTTCGCACCTTTTTTACCGCAAAATCCGTTCTAAAAATACAGTAAATTTTCCGGAAAATGAAAATTTATTCACGGAATTACAAATCAATTTTCAGCTTTGTATCAAGAGTGCGTGAAATGTTCAGTTTGCTTGTTTTGTCAACATGAGCATAAAAGTTCAAGCACTGTTTGCCTGAGTGTGTCAATCTCTTTTATCCTAAAGACATATTTTGGATGGAGCTTGATAATTTCGCAGGTATCAAGTCCGTTCTCGATTTTTTCAATCAGAGCAGACATATCGGGAGAATTTTCATCAACAGGCCTGGGAACATTACCACCCTCTTCAAAGGTATCAATAAGGCTTGTCTGTTTCTTATCAGAACCCTGCCACTTGCCCTCCTTGCGGAGATAGTCACGATTTTCCATTACACTGCCGTTAGCCTTATCAATATGTGCAACAGGGAATCTGTTCTTCAATGTTGAAAAGCTAATCGGCGATTTTGAGTAAATGAAAATGTTCATATGCTTTGTGCCTGTTTGCAATTTCATCCACAAAAAACTGTTTTAACTTACTATTGCAATTTGCAAATTTATAAATCTTTCAACCTGTTATCAACATTATACCAAAGTTCACTGTCCCATTATCTATCCTTTGCTTGCAAAAAAAAACAGCCCTGCAAATGGGTACAGGGCTGTAAATTTAAAGATTTATTCATTGCTTATCAGATTTAATCGTCTGTAGCTTTGAAATTTATTTTATTTTCGGTCGCAAAGGTGTGTGCATAGGAATCTGTCGGGGCGTGAATTGTTAGGTCTTTTGAGTCTTTGAAGGCAGATTTTCCTATGTAGGACACATTTTTGGTCAGGTAGATATCCTCAAGGGAGTAGGATTCTTTGAACGCATTATCGGCTATGAATCTTACTGTATCGGGAACGACTGTTTCCTTTGCACCGCCGTAATTTATTGCGTCATCTGCAATTGAAATCACATCCAAGCCGTCAATATGTGCAGGAATTTCAAGCTTTTCTTCTGACGACATTGGGTTATAGTTAGTTATTACGCACACGGGCTTGCCGTCATCATAGATAACATCATAATTATAATATTCGCCGTAATACGCACCGTTTCTGATTTTTGAATAATCGGTATTTTTAGCCTCCGGATTTTCAGGCTCGGTCGTATAGTTTTTATAATTGATTTTATTTTCAACCGCAAATTTTTCGGCTAAGAACCCTTTTCGGCATATATCGTAAGGTTGTCAATGCCGTCAAAAGCGGTTTTTGCAATCTTATTTACGGAGGGCGCAATATAAATTTCCGTTATATTTTTGAATCCTTAAATGCGTCATCCTTGATTTCACAAATGCCGTTGGGGATAACAACTTTTTTCAGACAATCAAATTCGCTGAAAGCTTCCTTTTCAATAGCGGTTATTTTTGTATTTTCATCGTATGAAGTCGGAATATACGCATCGTCCAAGCCGTAATATCCGCCCCGAAACAAGCAGACAGTGGCATAAAAATTTCCGTTTTCATCGTCTTGAAACTGAATTGAAAACTGACCGTCGGCAGAATCCTTTAGACTATATTTTTCATCAACAGCCATTTGTTCAAATCTGTTATTTACGATTGTCGCTCTGGCAAGGAAAGACAATCCGAGCAAAGCGACAACCGAGATGCAAAGAACAACGAAAAATTTATGAGTAAACAGTTTACTTTTCATGCAGCTCACCTTCTGTCATTTTCAAAACAACATCACAAACTTCTTCCAAATCCTCTTTGTGATGAGTTGTGATAACCACGAGCGCACCTCTTTCTTTTTTTCTTCTTTAAGAAGCTTGTAAATCAGCTGTACACCGTCATTATCAAGTGCATTTGTCGGTTCATCAAGCAGGATTATTTTCTGCTTTTCAAACACAGCTTGAGCAATATTCAGCCTCTGTTTCATACCAAGCGAAAACTTTTTCACCTTTAAATCGGACTTTAATCCAACACGCTCAAGCGCTGTTTTTATATCCTCATCGGTGGCGGTTTTCTTGATTTTGCCGAGGATTTTCAGATTATCGAAAGCATTGTACTGGGGCAACAGGTTCATATTTTCAATCACGATGCCTATGCTCGGAGGGAACGACATATCCTTGTGCAAAACCTTTCCGTCAATCACAACAGAGCCGCTGTCGGGAACAAGCAAGCCTGCAATTGCTCTCAAAAGCATAGTTTTGCCCGAACCGTTGTGTCCGTAAATTCCGTAGATTTTGCCGTACTCAAAATTGTAACTTACATTATTTAAAATCGGTCTTGATTTGATACTTTTACAATAATTTTTTATTTCTACCATAATATCACCTCAAAAAATATCGGTTTTCTTAAATCTCAAATTCAGAATAAAAATGCACAAAGCATTTAACGCAACTATGAATAACAGGTATCCGTAGTAAATGCTCTCGCCCGACACAGCACCGTTCTGCATTCCGAACATCAAACTCGGGAAGAGAATCATTTTCCAAATCGGTGCGTCAACAAAATTCTGAACCAAATAGTACGCAATAAAGCAATAGATGAAAATTCCTATGTTCACAACATGTGCAGGAATACTGATTTCAAGCAAAGACTGAATAACTATCAGCGAAAAAATTGTCAGAAAGTACATAATCAAAGATTTAAGAGTTCCGCTTTCAACGGGAGTCATACTTTCTCTTGCAACAAAAAAGATTATGAACTGGAACAAAACAATGCAAATCAATGCTGTAAAATTGTTAAGACAACGCTTTAAAATCAGCACTGTTTTTGAATAATTGCGTACAATCAACATCTTGCCGTAGCCTTGTTTAAGGTTCTCAATTGAGCCGCTTGTAAAAAAGAGAATAAAACACACAGGCAGCAAAAGCGGCAGAAATTTTGTAATTTCAAGGCCGTAATCGCTTGGGGCTAAACCAATCATAAAGGCATTTTGAAAGTTCCCCTGAAATACACAACTGAACAATTGAGCAAAGCACGCAACAATCAGTATTATCGACAAAACAAGCTTACTTTTTAACATTACTCAAAACATCCTTTTTCTGATACAAAAAGTAGGAAGAGAAGATAAGCATAAACATCATAAGCAATGCTCTTAATATAATGCCCCACATATCCGACAGAACCATTTCGCCGTTCATAAGTCTTGACAACACTATGGCATCTCTGAACGGAAGCCATACCCTGCTTATCATAAAAGCTACATCTGCAAAAACTCTGTAAAAATCAGAGCTATGGTGATAATTGGAGCAACTTTTGGAGAAATGATTATTCCGAATGAGAGCATAACGAGCCCTGCTCAAATAAAACAAAAACAAAGTCAAAAGTTCAAGTGCCGAATATTGCAGAAAATTCGATTCTAAAATCAGGTTAATGTCAAAGCAGATGAGTGCCGCAACTACGCTGACTGCTTCTATCAAAAATGAAAACAGAAAAGCAAATACCGCACAATCAGCAATTCTTCCTGTCACAAAAGAGGCTCTCGATTTCAGTCTTACAATGTAACTTACATTATCATCGGTAAATATGTAAAACAAAAACAGAACAAACACTACTATGAAAATGCAAGCAACATTACCTGATGCATTAAAATCTCCGTTGCCTGCAACTCTGTAAAAAACACCTTTTGGGCTTAACTTCTCAGCATAATCCGAATTAAAATAATTATAAAATCGCAAATATGTGTATGTGCAAAGCATAGTGAAAAACACTGCGCAAAGCGGAAGTACGATTGCATACTTTTTTTAATTTACACCTGATCATACTTAGTCACCTTAAAGAACGAAAACAGAACAGCAACTATATTTATTGCTACTACAAAAATAATTGTAAAAGTATAATGTGATAAAGGATACACAGTAAATCGGGGTTAATGCTCCTATGATAGACGGTTTGATGGCAGTCGATATATACCATAATATGAAAGCTAACGGATAAAGAATAAATCTGTTTGGAAATGCCATTGCAAGTGCCGTTGCACCGCTTCCCACAATACCGCCAATGAATGAAAAAACAAGAATATAAAGTATGTTATAAAACATCGGATTGCTGTAAGACTGAAGTAGATTGGATTCAGATTTCAGCATTTCCACATCAGCAGGAATATATGTACCTCCCGCAAAAACAATATGCACCATAAGAAGATTGAGTAAGAGAGGAATTATAAGCACAAAAAATGAAACAGTAAAACTTTTAAGCATATTTAATGCAAAATACTTATTCTTACCTCTTTTTGTGATAAGAATATTTTTGTATCCTATTCTGTAATCTTCAATGCAATCGTCCGCAACAATAATTGCCAAGAACAACGGTAAATACCCTTTCAACACGCCTTGAAGTCCTGCCGTCATAAAAGAGCCCAAAAAAGTAACTAATCCGGGAACAGGAACAGATGCTCCTTTGAATACATCCACAAAAGCCATTAATATATCTAAAATCGGAGCTACAAAAATAAAAAGTATAACACCTAATTTAAGTTTGTTATTAAATATTCGGGTAATATAATATGACATAATTTTCACCTCAATTTATAGGCTGATTCGTTATATATTTAATGGTAAATCTGCAAATGACTTATGAGGAATAAAAGTTAATTAACTAACAGTAATTTTTAAAAGCAGTAAAACTTATTAGTATGAAAATACGTGTTTTGCTGTTTCTTCGTCCCAATATCCTGAAACAGTATATTTGTCAGAATCACTATTATTGTTATATACAGCAACACCAACATTCATGTTTTTGCAGGAATCATACGCAGCAAAATATTTATTGCCACTTCCCTGCTTTACAGCTTTTACATTTGACTCTTTTGAATACCAAGGTCCTGAAAGATAGAAGTACATTATGGTACCTTTACCTTCTTCTGAATAAGTAAAATTAACTTTCCAAGGAACTTCCGGTCCTGAATTACCTCTGTACTCTGCATCTGTATAAACCTTACCCCGATATCCAGGAACCTTCACTGAAAACGGAATATCATTATCCGAGCCGTATGCCGTTGCACCAAATGCAAAAACGGAAATAAAAACGGTTGCCACAATTGCCATTGCTAATAATCTTTTATAGAATTTCATTTCGTCACCTCATTTTTCTTAATATCCAGACCTCCTCATAAGTCATTGTACAGATTTACCATTTAAACAAACGCAAATGCACGGTTTATCCGTTTAAATTATTTATAATATTTTGATGTTTTTAATTTTAAGTTATTGTATCTTTAGTCGTATACAACTGAAAATTCAGTAGATTACACTTCAATTAGCTCTGTAATTATTATTGCAATACTTTTTATACATTGACTTTATAATGCTATTATATCACATTTTAATAATATTTCAAGCAAATCAGGTAATTTTTACGACAAATTTTTACACAATAATTTGTAAATATTGCACAATGACTATTATTTAATATTGTATTGCTATATGCTTTAAATCAACCGATTCCTTTTATATTCAAATTATACAAATGCAAAGTGACTGTAAAATGACTATAACCCTTTTACAAAATAAAACAGGAAAACAAAGTGACAATACGCATTTTGTTTTCCTGTTTAAATTATTTGATATTTTATTGTATTATTAAAAGCTTCCGCACATCAGAGCATTTTCCAATTTTCCGCATCAAACACACCTTTGGTGGTTATTCTCAAGCTTGGAATAACGGGCAGACTTAGAAACGAGAGAGTCATAAACGGATCAATGCTTTTATCCGCACCGAGTTCATATGCAGATGACTTTGCATTTTCAAGCTTTTTGTTTACGGTTGTCAGCGGTTCATCGGACATCAAGCCTGCAATCGGGAGTTCGAGCAAAGCCTTGATTTTGCCGTTTTCAACAACTGCGATACCGCCCTTGCTGTCCTTGATTGCGTTCACGGCAACGGCAATATCATCATCATTACAGCCGACTGTGATAATGTTGTGCGAATCGTGGGCAACCGAGGTTGCTACTGCACCCGATTTCAGCGAATAGCCTTTAACATAGCCGACACCGATATGATTTGTGCCTTTGTGACGCTCAATGCAGGCAATTTTCAGAATATCGTTTTCCACATCAATTTTATCTGCTGTGCCGAGATTGCGTGTGAGCAATTCACCGCCGACAAGACCGATAAGTCCGAGTTTTCCGTCAACCTTAAAACTGCTCGGAGTTACGCTGTCAAGGTGGAAAGTGTCAAAGCATTTTTCGGCAAGCTTTTCATCAACTGTGGGAGCAGAAAAGTCCTTAACTTCGCCGTCAAAAACAAGCTTGCCACACTTGAAAACAGTTTCAACATTGAAATCTTCAAGATTATCAACAACAACAATATCGGCAAGATAACCCGAAGCAATCGCACCTTTGTTATTGAGCAAAAAGTATCTTGCGGCATGGTGGGTTGCTGTTTTGAGGGCAACAATCGGATCTGCACCGTTTTTCAGCGCCTGTTTTACGATGTAGTCAATATGACCGCCGTAAAGCAAATCACTTGGATGCTTATCATCTGTTGCAAACATACACCTTGAGTAATACTGCTGAGTCAAAAGCGGCATAAGCGCCTTGAGATTATGAGCGGCAGTACCCTCTCTTATCATAATAAACTGACCTTTTCTCAGCTTTTCAAGGGCATTTTCAAAGGTGGAACACTCGTGGTCGGAATAGACACCTGCGGCAATGTATGCGTTGAGGTCATTGCCCGAAAGCTCAGGAGCGTGACCGTCAATTTTCTTGTGATGAGCCTGCGAGGTGACAATTTTTGAAAGCACATTTTTATCGCCGTTGATAACACCGACATAGTTCATCATCTCTGCAAGTCCGAGTACCTTTTTATTATCCAAGTACAAGTCAATATCCTTGCAGTCAAGCTCCGCACCGCTCTCGTCAATTTCTGTGGCAGGCACACATGACGGCATCATAAAATGAACATCAATCGGCAAATTTTGTGATGCCTGAATCATATATTCAACTCCGTCAATGCCCATTACATTTGTGATTTCGTGAGGGTCGGTTATGACTGTGGTTGTACCGTGGGCAACAACTGCCTTTGCAAATTCAGCAGGAGTCACCATTGAACTTTCAAGGTGAATATGTGCGTCGATAAAGCCCGGGAGAACGAGTTTTCCGCTGACATCAATCTCTGTTTTACCGTCATATTTTCCGACACCGGCAATCAGTCCGTTTGCAACGGCTATGTCACCGCACAAAAATTCATTTGAAAACACATTAAGATACTTTGCGTTTTTTAAAACAAGGTCTGCCTTTTCCCTGCCTGCCGCAACTGCAATTATTCTCTGCTTTGCTGCAAGCTGTCTGTCTGTTTTCTGTCCGTATATTTCCTGCATAAAAGCACCGCCCTTCTTATATATATTTACAAGATTATAGCACTTTGCAAAAGCCATTTCCATAAGTATTTTTCACGAATATTCTTCGCAATTTTTTGCTAAATTGCATAAGATGTGTGCATATTTTCATCTGTCAGACAATAATAATTTTAACAATTTATTGTGCTAATGTATTGAAATGCACAAACTGCGGTGATATAATTTATTTATAAGTATTGTTTTCGGAGGGATAAATTATGTCACACACATACAGCGAATTTTTACCGAGTTACAGCGTGGGAGTTGATTGCTACAAGGCGATTCCCAAAATTGTAAAGCCGTACGGCAAAAAGGCGGTTGCAGTCGGCGGTAAAACAGCTATGGAAAAATCAAAAAAGGCTTTGCTTGAAGGCATCAAAGGCTCTGACATTGAAATCATTGATTTTGTATGGTACGGCGGTGACTCCAGCTATGAAAATGTTGAAAAAATAAAGAACAATCCGTCTGTGCAAAAGGCTGATATGGTGTTCGGTATCGGAGGCGGACGAGCTGTTGACACGGCAAAAACCTATTGTGCTTTATATAACAAACCGTTGTTCACATTCCCGACAATTGCATCAAACTGTGCGTCATGCACCTCGCTTTCGGTAATGTACAATCCCGACGGTACTTTCAAGGAATATTCGTACCACAAAGCCCCTGCAATTCACACATTTATCAACACAAAAATTATTGCCGAATCACCCGAAAAGCTTATGTGGGCAGGAATCGGTGACGCACTTTCAAAGGAATATGAAGTAATTTTTGCGTGTCGTGAAAAAAATATGATTCACACACCGTTGCTTGGCAAGGCAATTGCCTCCGCAAGTACCGAACCACTTATAAGCTTTGGCAAAAAAGCTCTTGAGGACTGCAAAAACAATGTGCCGACAGAGGCAATTGAGCAGGTTGCGCTTGACATTATTATCACGGCGGGACTTGTTTCAAATTTTACCGTACACGAAAACAATCCGAATCCCGAGGAGGATTATTACTACAATTCATCGCTTGCACATTGTGTTTATTACGGTGCGTCACTCTTTCCGCAATGTGAACGGCAACATCTGCACGGCGAAATTGTTTCATTCGGTGTGCTGTGTCTGCTGACATATGACGGACAATTTGAGGAGCGAAACAGAATTTTTGAATTTAACCACAGTATCGGACTTCCTTGTACTCTCGGCGAAATTGCACTTACTCCGGATGATGTGCCTGCAATTGCGCACAAAGCCGCAAGCGTTGTTGAGTGGAAGTATGTCCCGGGTAATCCGACTGAGGACGCATTCATCAATGCAATTCTTGCAACCGATAAAGCCGGCAAGGAATTTTTAGCTGATAAATAATGAAGTTTAATTGTAACTGACTGCTACATTATTTCGGTAAATGTATCCCATTTATACAGTTTATTTTCATCATAAGTTTTCTGTCATTACCTGCGGGCGGATGATATCCGCCCATACGGAATTGTGCGAACGGTTGCAATGTTAGACTCGGGCATAATATGTTTTTTTGACATTACAAGCTATCTACACGAACTGGGCAAGGCGGCTCACCGTAATTTTCCATTTTCAATTTTCAATTTTACATTTAATTAAACCTTTCGCTCGGGCATAATATGTCTTTTTTATACCATACTATCTTCACGAACTGGGAACGGTGGCTCACCGTAAAACTAAGCCGCCCTCGGCAGTGCATGCGCTGTCGAGGGCGGTTCGGTTTTACAAGGGGTTTCCGGAAGTTATCTTACTGAAATCAGTTGTTTTTAGGGGTTTTGCTGTTATAGATTTCTTTGTTAAGGCAATGTTCTTTTGCACAAACTATAACATTGGTAGCAGCGTCACCGATAACATTAAGTGTGATAACAGCCATACCCGGGAGGTAGTTCATAGCAAGAATAAGCGAGTAGCCAATCATACAAAGATCTGAGTTCAAGCCAAGTCCCATCATTACAACATAAACCATTGTTGTACCTGCAACAGGGATTGCCGGAGTACCGACTGCTGTGCAGATTGAGAGGAATGCTGTAAGGCAAAGGGTTGCAGGAGTAATGTTGACGCCTGCGGCTGTGGCGATGAATGTAATGGCAATCATATGCATTGCGGTTGTACCGTTCATATTGATTGTCATACCTGTTGGAAGAACAAAGCTGCTGATTTCTTCGGAACAGCCGAGTTCGTTAATACAGGTTTCCTTATTAAGCGGAAGCGTCGCGGCAGACGAGTTTGTTGCTGCTGCAAACATACCGATTTTTGCCGCCTTTTTAAGGAAGATAAACGGATTAAGTCCTGTTGTAATGAAAATACCGATTGGGTAAATTGTGCAAACAAGAAGAAGGCTTACAACAATTGTTACAACAATCCACATCATTGTCGGTGAAATGTACTCAATTCCGTAAACGGCGAGTGCTCTTACGATCATACAGAAAATTGCGATAGGAGCAATCTTGTTGATAAGGAAGTTGAGGAACATCTGAACGATATCGTTGATGTTTTCAAAAACTTTCTTGAGCGGATCTGCTTTTTCGCCCATCTTTGTCATACAAAGACCAAAGATAATTGCGATAACAACAACGCAAAGAATTGTGTTGTTAGATGACATTGCGTTAATCATATTGCTCGGAACAGCGTTTACAATTGTAACGAGCGGGTTGTAACCCTCCATTGTAACGATGTCCTGAGCCTGTTGTGCCGGAAGATTGACTGTGAACCAACCAAGACTCTTTGCAAGATAAGCTGCTGCGCCTGCAAGAGCTGCTGCTACGATATAGAAGCAAAGGTAGGACACAAATGTTTTACCTGCGATTCGACCGAGCTTTTTCGGGTTTGCAAGGCTGCAAAGTGCAAGTGTCAGCGAACAAAGGACGAGAGGAACAATCATCATCTGAAGTCCCTTCATAAACAGCTGACCTACGATGTAGAACAAGCCGAGTCCTTCAATATCTTTTGTTGCGGTGATGTCCTGGAACAAAATTGCCTCAACAACTTTCCAGGCTCCTTCGCCGTCTGTTCCCATTACCGCACTTTTAATCAGCAGACATATAAAGCCAACTACAAAACCTGCGACAACGGCAATCATCATTTTCTTGACAATTGAAGCTTTCTTCTTCTCCTTTTGTTTTGTCATTTTTACATCTCCTTATCTGTGAATTTGGGTAACCCCTTTATTGCGGAACTGCCGAATAAACTGTCTCAAGGAATATTTGCACATCCTATCCTCATATTTAATCGGTGTGTCCTTAATGTGACGAGAACCGTCTCCGATTGGTCTCCCGTCTGCAAAAATAACCGTAATTAATAGAATTTCCATAGTGATATATAAAATAATCACTATGTTTAAAATTCAACTCAGATTTAACAATACTATCCAATAATAACAAAAATAATTTCTTTGCGTTCTCAAAACTGTTAAATCTGCTAAAGTTTTGACAGCGCAAAAGCTCCTGCCGTTTTTGATTAAAAAGAACAGGAGCTTTAATGGGTAAAATTATAAAAAGCACTGGCTCAAACTATGTACCGGACAAGGTAAATCAGTACATGAGTTTTATTTTCATCTGCTCACAAAACTCAAGCCATTCCTGTGACGGCCTTTCGTCGGTAATCGATAATCGATCCTATCCCAATCCAAAAAATTGACAAACGCAGTATGGTTGAATTTTGAATGGTCTGCAAGTAATACCACACATTCGGCACGGCTTGCCATCTCAGACTTCAAATCAGCCTCACCTTCGGAAGAGTCAGTTATGCCTCTTTCCATATCAAGCCCTTTGCATCCGAGGAGAACAAGGTCAACATTGTACTTTTTCATAGCCTCTTTTGCAGGTTTTCCGTAGAAAGAACGGGTTTTTTCATCATAAAGTCCGCCGGTTGAAACCAGCTTCATTTTACAAGTGTCGAGTTCCTGAAAAATCTGTGCAGAAAAGGTAATTGCGGTAAGATTTTCATTGTCCTTAAAAAGCTTAACAGCCTCAAGAACAGTTGTGCTGTTATCAATCATCATCGTATTCACACCGATAAATTTATCAACAAGCAGCTTAGCAATTTTCTTTTTTGCTCCCAAGGTTGATTCCCTTGCGTTTAAAGAAATGCACTCTGTCATTCTGAGAAGTTGTATTAAGAACAGCTCCGCCGAAAGTTCTGGTAATGATACCGTCATTCTTCAGCTTTTCAAGATCACGCCTGATAGTTTCTTCGGTTACATTATATATTCTGCTTAAATCCGAGACGAAAACCTCGCCTTCGGTTTCAACCTTTGTCTGATTTCGTCAATTCTCTTTGCCATAAACATTTCCCTCAACTTTTATTACATACTAACATAATTATCAACAAAAGTAAAGGGAATTCGACTGTTTTTACAATAATTTTAACAATCGGGAGCGGATTTCTTCACCCTATACACAAAGGTGTATTAAGCAACCCTTAATTATTTGTCGATAGCCTCAACCATATCACGCATCATTGCAACATCAGCGGAATCAAGTTCAAGTTCGGCTGACTTAACATTCTCGGCAATCTGATCTACAGTAGTAGAACCGCTGAGAAGGTTGATAAAGTCACCCTGAGCAAGAATCCATGCAAGAGCAAGGTTAGCAATTGTGCAGTTATATTTTTCACAAAGAGGCTTCCACTGATCCATAACATCCATAGCCTTCTGCATATTTTCGGGCTGGAACCATTTCTTTGGAATCTGTGCGCCTACAGGCTTGTAATCTCTTGGGAATGTACCCGAGAGAAGTCCCATTTCGAGCGGTGAATAAGCCTGAATTGTAACACCGTTTTCACGACAGCAAGGAATGATTTCATCCTCAATGCCACGGTCAAGAATTGAATACTTAGCCTGAACGATATCAAGCTCGCCCCACTTGAGGTACTCCTGAATCTGCTTGATATCTACATTTGCAGCACCGATAGCCTTGATTTTGCCCTGAGCCTTGAGATCGTTGAGAACCTCCATAGTCTTCTGAATCGGAACATAATACTCGCTGCCCTCGATTGACTGCCAGTGTGTCATATATACATCAACATAGTCTGTGCCCATTCTCTTGAGTGATTCTTCAATTTCTCTCTTGATTGAAGCACTGTTGAGGTTCTTATAAAGCTGAATGCCGTTTACCTTGTTGAAAAGGTCGCCCTTCATCTCCTGATCCCATGTAACACCGCACTTTGTAATGATTACAACATCTTCACGGTTCATGCTCTCAAGAGCCTTGCCGAGGATTTTCTCGCTGTTGCCGAAGTTGTAACCCGGAGCTGTGTCGATAAGGTTTACGCCGAGCTTCGGAGCTTCACGGATTGTATCTACAACAACCTGAAGGTCGTGGTCGCCGCCCCATGCCGAGCCGCCGCCGATTGACCAGGTGCCGAGTCCCATTCTTGAAATATCAATGCCTGTTTTGCCAAGCTTCATCGTCTTCATTTTGCATCTGCCCTTTCTTTAATAATATATTGGTGTGGGGGGTGCCCTGCATTCTTACGAACACAGGGCGTAATGTCACAGATTTATTACTATTACAGGATATAATCTTTTTTATACTTTTCAAGCATTTCTTCAACCATTTCTTTGTTCCGAACGCCTGTTGTTGCGCCGACATACTGAACCGAAATAGCCGCTGTGCAGTTAGCATAGATACCGCAGTCACGGATATCCTTGCCCTGAAGAAGTGCCGAAATAAAGCCTGATGCAAAGTTGTCGCCTGCACCGATTGTGTCGATTGCGGTTACACCCTTGCAGGCAGGAACAATCATTGCTCCTGCGGCATTGCGGATGTAGCATCCACGCTTGCCTATCTTCATGATTACATTCTTAACGCCGCATTCAAAGAGCTTGTCCGCAACCTTTGATTCTTCGGTTTCGCCTGTCATAAGGCAAGCCTCGTCAAAGTTCGGGAAGAAGTAATCCACATAGCTTAATGCTTCTCTGATATCGTCAAGAGTTTCACCGAGTCTTGGCTTTATCATATCGGCGGTAATTGTCATACCTGCCGCCTTTGCCTCTTTAAAAATCTTTACAAGCGTCTTGCCGTCAAGAAGAGGACAGTTAAAGATACTTGCGAGAGAAAGGATTTTTGCCTGCTTCATTTTTTCAAAGTCAACATGCTCAATGTTTTCTTTCCACAAGCTGCCATTGCGGTTTGTAACAAAGGTTCTTTCACCGTCATCGGTTACAAGACCAATGTTCATTGAGGTGTCGATTGTCGGATCAATCTTGATGCCTTCAACATCTATGTTGTCCTTCTCGCAGGAGCGAAGGATAAACTGACCTGCAGCGTCATCACCGATACAAGCGATAATGCCTGTTTTAAAGCCTAAACGGCTGATGATTGTTGCCTCGTTCATTGCGTCACCGCCGACAGACATTGCAATTCTGTCAACCGGATATGACTCGATATCAAAAATATCTCTTGATACCGGACGGAGAGGAATATCAACTACCGCTGCTCCAAGACAGATAACATCAAGTTTTTTCTCTGTATTACTCATCTGCTCTGCCGTCATCGCCAAAGAGCTTAATCTTGTACATTGCACGCTCTTTAACAGCCTTTCTTACTTCACGCTCAACAGCAAGGAACGGCTCGTCCTTGTGAGCATTAATAGCTTCCATAGCAGCCTGGCAAAGCTCTGTGTGAATGTTGATTTTAGCAATACCGAGTGAGATAGCCTTTTTAATGTCCTCGTCACCGATACCCGATGCACCGTGGAGTACGAGCGGAACATCTACTTCCTTGGCAACTGCCTCGAGTACATCGAAAGCAAGCTTTGGCTCAAGAATATACGCCGTGAACATTACCAATTGCAACTGCGAGTGAGTCACAGCCTGTTCTCTCAACAAATTCCTTAGCCTTTGAAGGATCTGTGTACTGGTACTCTGAAAGTGCCTCTTCATATACTGTTTCGTTACCTACATGACCAAGCTCAGCCTCAACAGGAATGTTGTAAGCGTGGAAGTAGTCAACGCATCTCTTGATTTCAGCAACATTTTCTTCATAAGGAAGAGCTGATGCGTCACGCATTACCGAATTCATGCAGTGATTAACAGCGTTCTGAAGAATTGTCATGTTTCTGCCGTGATCCCAATGCTCAATTACAGGAACAGTAGCCTTCTTTGCCATTGAATCCATCATGTAGCAGAAGTCTTCAAAAGAAGTGTTGCCTGTGAAACCTGTACCGAATGAAATAATGATCGGAGCACGGAGCTCTTCGGTGCGTCAATAACACCCATGAGCATTTCTGCATTCCATACATTGAAGTGAGGAATAGCGTAGTGTCCCTCTGTTGCCTTCTTTTCCCAATATCTGATATCTGATAACATTTTAATCACCTTTCCTTATGAAAATTTTTAATAAATCTGTGTATATCAGTCGGCTACCTTGATAACGCCCTTAACCATATTGGCTTTCTTTTCGGGGTCGATAGCGTCCATAAATGCCTGCTGAACATCTTTGTAATCATAGATGTTTGTAACCATATCCTTAACATTGAACTTACCGCTTGCGATTGCCTCGATTGTCTGCGGGAAGTTGTTGCAGTAACGGAATGATGTCTGAATCATAACCTCACGGTTAATCTTGAGGAAGTCAATCGGAACAGGCTTTGACTGTGTGCCGACCATCATAATCTTACCGCCTCTTGCAACGATCTGAACAGCCTGCTGAGCTGTGAATACAGAACCTGCTGCCTCGAATACGAGTTCACAACCGTGATCGCCGAAATATTCGGGTGAACGGAGAAGTGCAACCGTATCCTGCTCCTTGCCGTTGATAACTCTGCTTGCACCAAGCTTTAATGCAAGGTCAAGACGATTCTGCATAATATCAACAACGGTGATGTCTGTTGCACCGAGGCTCTTACAAGCCTGAAGTACCATAAGACCGATTGTACCGCCGCCGAGGATAACAATGCTCTTACCAAGCTGTGCGCCGCCGAGGATTGCTGCGTGCATACCGACTGCTGCCGGCTCAACGAGAGCTGCTTCCATTGTTGTCATACCCTCGGGAATGTGGTATGTCCACTCCTCCGGATGTGTCATATACTGTGTGAGTGCGCCCTTGTAGTTAGGCTGTGTAGCCATAAAGTCAACATCAGGACAGATGTTGTATCTGCCTGTACGGCAGTATTCGCATTTGTCATCCGGAACACCTGGTTCGATGAGAACCTTGTCGCCTGCTTTGAATCTTGTAACCTTTGAGCCAACCTTTACAACCTCGCCTGCAACCTCATGACCAAGACCGATTTTCTGGTTAGGATCCTTAGGTGGGATAAAAGGACCGAATTCAAAGCCGTGGATATCGGAACCGCACATTCCGACATATTCAACCTTCATAAGAATCTCGTGATCCTTTGGCTCGGGAACGGGACATTCCTGAATTTCAAACTGCTTTGGAGTAACTAAGATAGCTTCTGAATTTTTCATAATAATCTCCTGCACTTTCTTTATAATAATTTATTTAAGCATTTGCACCCGATGTGCTTTCTGCGTATATTCAAATTTATTTGCCTGTGATTAAAAAATTGATGGTTTAGCTGTTAAAAATTTAAAGATAAGTTTTGAATGTTTTAAAATTGCTGTATTTCGTTTTCCATTACTAAGGGTTTTAGTTTGCGGTGCCCGATGCACTCAGGCACCGCATCTAAAATTTTTGGTTGTATGTATTAGAGGGTTTTGCAGAATTACTCTACATCACCGATGTCCTCAACGGATTCGCCTCTGGTTTCAACACCGAGGAAGATAACTGCAACAGCGATAATAGCTGCAACAATTGCGATAAGAATAAATACACCGCCTGAGCCCATGCTGCTTGCAGCAACATTTGTAACGAGGAACGGGAAGAAGATGTTACTTACACGACCCATTGCGTTACTGAAGCCCGAACCTGAAAGCTTTGCCGATGTAGGCCACATCTCAGGAACATAAACTGCTGATGCGTAGCAAACATACATATAGATGATTGTGTTAAGAAGGAATGTCATAACAATAAGTCCTGTCATTCCGAGTGTCGGAGCAAGAAGACCTGTTGCAACACCAAGACCTGCCATGCCTGCAAGGAGGATAACGCCCATTACACGGCGAGGAATCTTATCCATAATAAGAGATGCGATAAAGATACCAAACGGAGCACCGAAGAGTCCGAACATTGTCATAAACTGTGACTTTGATGTGTCATAGCCAAGACCTGAAAGCATTGACGGCATCCAGTTCATAAGTGTGTACTGGATTGTGTTCATACCGATGAGTACGAGAGAACCAACGATAGTTCTTCTGAGTAGTTTGCCTTTGAAGAGAGCTGTGAATGGGAGCTTCTTAACAGGCTTTGGATTTGTAACTTCAACGGGCGGGAGTGGCTTGCCTGTTGATTTTTCAATTTCTTTCTCAATGCTTGTCATAATTTTATCGGCTTCATCAAGTCTGCCCTGTGATTCGAGCCATCTCGGTGATTCAGGGAATTTAACATAGATGAAGATACAAGCGATGATTGAAAGGATTGAAGGAATCATAAACTGGATTCTCCAGTTCATATTCATGCTTACGCCTGTTGAAACGATAAGAAGAGCAATACCGTTGCAGATTGGGTGAGCCCAGTTGCCGATGAATGATGTACGGCTTGACCATGTACCACGGTTCTTACCGGGAACATACTCTGTGAAGCCTGCGAAAAGAACTACGAGGAGAGCGCCGAGTGCAAGACCCTGGATGAGTCTGAACACATAAAGAACTGCGATGTTCAGTGAAAGAGCACCGCCGATCATAGCGATGATATGGATAATTTCGTAAAGAAGAATACTCTTTTTACGGCCGATTTTATCGCCGATAGGACCACCGATGAGTGCGCCGAAGAGCTGTCCTGCTGTGTAAGTTGTACCCCACATTGCGAGGAGTGTTGAACCGGGTTCGAGCCAATGAAGTTCGTTCAAAAGAATGTTCTGAACGGAACCGCCGATACCGTTTGACCAGCATACCAAGAGTGCAAAAGCTGTAACCAGCCAGATCTTAACATGCCATTTTGATTGAGGCAAGCGGTCAAGTCTTGCGCCAATGTTGACAGAAGTTTTGTTAGCCATTTTTCTTCTCCTTTTAATTTCCTCTTTGACTTTTTATTTCAATCAGATTTTTCTCTCAGCACCGTCAAGCTCTCGCTCAAGCTCACTTTCCATTATGTCCCAAGCCTTATTGAAATCCGTGTCCTTGTTCCATAATGCCGGAGGTCCCAGAATTACGAGATCTGCACCTGCCTCGTAAAGCGGACGGTAAAGACTGCTGTTCATTGAACCGTCGGCTTCAATTAAGAAGTTAAGACCTCTTTCCTTTCTGATCTTAGCGAGTTGGTTGATTTTTACGAACATTTGCGGATCAACCGGCTGACCTGCTATACCCGGATCAACAATCATGATTGTAACCTTATCAAGCAACGGGAGGTAATATTCAATAGTTGAAAGCGGAACCGAGGGACTTAATGCAACGCCTGCCTTACAGCCAAGCTCTTTGATCTTGTGAATCGTTACAAATGCGTCGCCTTCGATGCAGTCTGTGTGAGGTGTTATGTAAGCAGCTCCTGCCTTTGCAAAGGTTTCAAGATACTGCTGAGGATGTTTTACCATAAGGTGAGCATCCATTGGTTTGAGATTCTCAACATGCTTGTTAAGGTAGTCGAGATAATCAGGACCGATTCCGTAACTCGGAACATAAACACCGTCTTTAATGTCCATGTGGAGGTAATCTGATTTTTCGTTAATCAGCTTAACCTGTTCTTCAACATGGAACAAATCACAGCAACCCACTGACGGGGCAATCATAAGCTTTCTCATTAGAAAATCCTCCCTGATGCATATTTTCTTTAATTAATCTTCGTAATCGTAGTGGAAGATAACCTTGATAGCCTCTTTCTTAGCCATCTTGTCGAAACCTTCCTGCCACTGTGAAAGACCGAGGCGATGAGTAATCATCGGCTGAACCTTAATCTGACCTGACTGGAGAAGTCTGATGCAATTTCTCCATGATGTTGAGTCATAAGCCATGTGACCGATAATGCTCTTGTTCCAAGCTGTAATGTCGTTGATTGAGAATTCAAGAGGTTTGAAGCCCATACCTACACGAACGATTTCAGCGTTTGGTCTTGTCATTTCGATTGCCTGCTTGAGAGCTATGTTAGCACCTGAACATTCAATTACGAGTCCGAGGTTATCTCTGCCGCAGATTTCTGTACATCTTGCAACTACATCTTCCTTAGAACCGTTTACACAGTGTGTAGCGCCAAGCTCTTTTGCAACACCGAATCTTACTTTTACATCATCGTCAAGACCAACCATTACGATGTTTACGGCACCCATAAGCTTTGCAACCTGTACTGAGAAGAGTCCGAGAGGACCTGTACCGAATACTACAACATCCTGTCCGGGGATAAGATGTGACTGCTGAGCAACTGCCTTGTATGCGTTACAGATAGGATCGAGTACACAAGCTTCTTCGTACTTGATGCCCTCAGGAATTTCCCAGATTGCGTGTTTGTGAATTGCGAGGATTTCGCCCGGTACTTTACAATACTTTGAGAAGCCGCCGCCCCATGTGTTGTTGTCAAGTCCAAGGTTTACTTTATGTTCGCAACAAAGGAAGTCGCCCTGCTCACAAGCCGGACATACGCCGCAAACATGTGCGCTGTTGTCTGAAACAACTCTCTGACCGATATGCCAGTCTTTTACATTTTCACCGACCTTAACGATTTCGCCTGCGAACTCGTGACCACGAACCGACTGCTGCTGATCGGGAGTGATGTTTGTGTCATCGTAACCGTTGTCAACACCCCAGTGTTTCATGTCGGCACCGCAGATAGCGGCTGCCTTGATTTCAAGAATAATGTCGTCCGGACCGCATTCGGGAACGGGGTAGTTTTCCATCATTTTATATCCGCCGAAAGCTGTACCAAATCTTTTTAAAGCATGCATAATATTTTCTCCTTTTCTTTATTAAATAAGATTTAATGTTTCCGATTCGTTTGCTTGATTTCCGTTTTCCGAATCGGTTATTTCCTTTGACACCTATATGATACAACACAAAAATGTGGATTTCAAGCATTATTTTCTGTTTTTCACAGATTTGTAGCAATGCCTAAAAAACAGCATTGTTCTTTGTGCAATTAGCACATATACATATTTTTATTTCACATATCTGTTATTTTTATTAAGATTGAACAGCCAAATAGCAATAATCAACCCATATTCCGACCTGTAACCGCTAAATAGGTGTGTTTCTGCACAAATTTTGCTACATATTGTACGAAACGGATAATTTGGATTTCGGAAGAAATGTTCTTTATTTCACAGATTTTACTTTTAAAACGGACAATTCTGCGCTTTGACTTTACCTGACCGTTTCGGATGTTATTTTTGTTCATGGAGGTAGGTCGTAATATCAAAAACATATTATACACGAACATAAAAGGCTGAAAGAACAACTATGCTCTTTCAGCCTTTGATTATAATTTTATTCTGTTTTATCGGATTGCCGAATTATTTGAGTGCGGCAATTGCGGCCTCGATAAGAGCTATCTGCTCTCTTTCCTTTGCGGCCTGTCCCTTAACCTTTTCAATTACAGCCTCGGGAGCTTTTGCAACAAAGCCCTGATTGTTAAGCTTGCCCTCGCTCTGTGCAAGACGCTTTTTAACCTGTTCAAGCTCTTTGTTGAGTCTTGCAAGTTCCTTTTCCCTGTCAACAAGCTCGTCCATAGGAATGTAAATCTTTGCGTCTGCCGTTACAATGTTTACAGCACCCTCAATTTCAAAGCTTTCTGCAACTTCAACCTCACTTGCTGATGCAAGCTTCTGAATGAACTGTGTGCCATCCTTGAATGTGTCGGCAAACTTTGTTGCAACATAAACCTTTGCTTTTCTTGACGGCGGAACATTCATCTCTGCACGGCGGTTACGGATTGCACGGATTGCATCCATAATTTTTTTCATTTCATCCGACGCCTCGGGATAATTAAGCTCTGCGTTGTATTCAGGGTACTTTGCGAGCATTACTGTTTCGCCCTCGTGAGGAATTGTCTGCCAGATTTCTTCTGTGATGTACGGCATAAACGGATGGAGAAGTCTGAGAATCTGATCAAGCACATAAAGAAGTACCTGTCTTGCATTCTGAGCGTCCTCACCGTCACTTGAAAGTCTTGTTTTAACAAGCTCAATGTACCAGTCGCAGTAGCAGTCCCAAATGAATTCATAAATCTTCTGAACTGCAATGCCGAGTTCAAACTTCTCAAGATTTTCATTTACTTCTTTTGCAACTGTGTTGAGAGTTGAAACAATCCACTTGTCCTCTGTTGTGAGAGTTTTCGGAAGTTCATTCTTAACATCGTGGTCGTCAATGTTCATATGAACATAACGGGATGCGTTCCAGAGCTTGTTTGCAAAGTTAGCGCAAGCCTCAACACGCTTGTCGGAATAACGCATATCGTTACCGGGTGTGTTGCCTGTTGCAAGGAAGAAACGGAGTGCGTCTGCACCGTATTTGTCAATAACTTCAAGCGGATCAATACCGTTGCCGAGAGATTTTGACATCTTGATGCCGTTTTCATCTCTTACAATGCCGTGCATAAATACGGTCTTGAACGGAGCAGAACCCATATTTTCACAAGCTGAGAAAATCATTCTTGCAACCCAGAAGAAGATGATATCATAACCTGTTACAAGAGTGCTTGTGGGATAGAAATATTCAAGTTCGGGAGTTTTGTCGGGCCAGCCGAGTGTTGAGAACGGCCAAAGTGCCGAACTGAACCATGTGTCGAGAGTGTCCTCGTCCTGATGAATGTGTGTACTGCCGCACTTACAGCACTTTTCGGGTGCGTCTTTGGCAACCATAACTTCGCCGCAGTCATCGCAGTACCATGCAGGGATTCTGTGTCCCCACCAAAGCTGACGGGAAATACACCAATCCTTGATGTTCTCCATCCAATGGAAGTAAACCTTTTCAAATCTTTCGGGGATGAACTTTGTGTCGCCCTTGCGGACAACATCAATTGCAGGCTTTGCAAGCGGAGCCATTTTTACAAACCACTGCTTTGAAACCATAGGCTCAATTGTTGTGTGACAACGGTAGCAAGTGCCGACATCATGAGTAAGCTCTTCAACCTCTTTGAGAGCGCCGATTTCTTTAAGGTCGGCAACAATAGCCTCTCTTGCCTTCATTGTTGTCATGCCTGCATATTTTCCGCAGTCGAGAACCTCGGGTTCGTTTTCGGCAAGCTGTCCCTTTGCCTTTAATTCGTTGTATTCTTCAACATCCTTTGCACCTGTAAGGTGACCGTCATATGTAAAGCAACGGACAATCGGAAGATTGCAACGCTGACCGACTTCAAAGTCGTTAGGATCGTGTGCAGGAGTGATTTTAACAACACCCGTTCCCTTTTCCATATCTGCGTGTTCATCACAAACAATCGGGATTTCCTTGTTAAGGAGCGGAAGGATTACATGACAGCCGTGGAGGTGCTTGTAACGCTCATCGTCCTTGTTGACGGCAACAGCAGTATCACCGAGCATTGTTTCGGGACGGGTTGTTGCGATTTCAAGGTACTCGCCTGTTTCCTTAACCTGATAGAGCAAGTGCCAGAAATGACCGTTCTGCTCCTTGTATTCAACCTCGGCATCCGAAATTGATGTACAGCAATGAGGACACCAGTTTACCATACGGTTGCCACGGTAGATTTTTCCGTCATTATAAAGGCGAACAAAAACTTCTTTAACAGCCTTTGAACAGCCCTCGTCCATTGTGAAGCGCTCACGCTCCCAGTCACAGCTTGAACCAAGCTTTTTAAGCTGACTTGTGATTCTTCCGCCGTACACCTTTTTCCATTCCCATGCACGCTTTAGGAATTCTTCTCTGCCGATATCCTCTTTAGTGATACCCTCTTTACGCATTGCCTCAACGATTTTAGCCTCTGTAGCGATTGACGCATGGTCTGTACCGGGGAGCCAAAGTGCGCTGTAGCCCTGCATTCTTCTCCAACGGATAAGAATGTCCTGAAGTGTTTCGTCAAGTGCGTGTCCCATATGCAGCTGACCTGTGATGTTTGGCGGCGGCATTACGATTGTATAAGGTTTTTTATCTTTGTCAACCTCTGCATGAAAGTAGTTACCTTTCAGCCAGAAGTCGTAAATTCTGTCCTCAAACTCTGACGGGTTGTAGGATTTAGCAAGTTCCTTTGCCATAGTCATTACTCCTCTTGATTTATTGTTCGGATAAACCGAGTTCATATACCTTTTTATTATCTCATTTATGTGTCGATTTGTCAATTATCCGCAAATAAAATGTGGCATATAATTTCAATTTTATAACATTTAAAGTTTGACGAATAAAGCGTAAAATGGTAAAATATACTGCATAAGAGGAACAAACAAATTCAAGGGTGTGTATTATATGAAAGTCAGGGTTATGTGCCTTGTGCTGTGCGTGTTTGTTTTCGCATCAATTTTCTGCGGATGCGGAAGCAACGGAAATACCGAAATAATCGGCAAATGGGTACCGACAACAGCAAAGACAGACGGTGAAACAATTTCATACAGTGAGCTTGGAATTGACGAGGATCAGTTTGGTCTTGATTTCAAGGACAGCAGTAACTGCACGGTTACACTCGCAGGAATTTCGTGTGATTCAGCCTACACATTCAACGGAACCTCCGTTGACCTGACGGTAAACGGTACGGCATACAAGCTGAGCTATGACAGCGGTGTGCTGACAATGGTGCTTAATTATGACAACAACAGAATTGAGTTTTCATTCACGAAACAAAGATAGTTTTACAAATTGAAAATTTAAAATATAAAATAAAAAATTTCGGTCGGGCAGTTGCTTTGCAAAACGCATAGCTATGTTTGACCCGACCCCCAAAAAGTTAGACCTAAAAATCTAACTTTGGAGGTCGGTATTTTTATGTCAAAATACAGTTATGAATTCAAGAAGAAGGTAGTAATGGACTACATAAATGGAAAAGGAGGATATAAAAGTTTATGTAAAGAAAATGGGATACCGAGTCAAACAATATTACGAGATTGGATCTCAGCATACAAAGAATTTGGAAACAAAGGATTAATGCGATCAAGAGAAAAGAAAAATTACTCTTTTGAATTTAAGATGCATGTGGTAGAATTATACTTAACAACGGAAGTATCGTATCGAGAACTTGCATTGAGTTTAGGTATCAATAATCCACCAATGATAGCAAAATGGGTAACCGATTACCGTGCAGTTGGACCTGATGCGTTACGACCAAAGAGAAAAGGACGGAAACCCAAAGTGTCTAAACCAAAAAGATAATACCTAACACAGAAAAAGAAAAAGCTGAATCAGAATATCTGAACAGCTTGAAGATGAGAATTTAAGATTAAGGATTGAAAATGCGTATTTAAAAGAGCTGAGGAGATTGCGTTTGGAGGAAGAAAAACCTCCGAAAAACAGGCAAGAATAATACACAGTCTCCGAGGAGAATTCAGGCTAAAAGATATTCTTGCCGTAACAGTTTTTCCAAAGTCAACATATATGTATTGGCAAAATAGATTTGAGCGAGAAAACCCGGATGAAAAATTAGAAAAAGAAATTCTTGATATACGAAAAGTGCATAAAGACTATGGTTATCGCAGAATTTGGGGAGAATTGCGAAACAGAAATATTTTTGTAAACAAGAAAAAAGTTCAAAGAATTGTTCAGAAATTGAACCTGCAAGTGACCTCGTTTATTCATAAAAGCAGAAAATACAGTTCATACAAAGGTAAAGTAGGAAAGATTGCTCCAAACAGGATTAACCGTAGATTTAACACAAGTGTACCGCATCATCGAAAAAATCACAACAGATACAAGTGAATTTAAGTATTATGAGGTTGACAGCAAGGGCAGAATGATAATCAAAAAGCTCTATCTTGATCCATTTATGGATATGTTTAACGGAGAAATTCTGAGTTTTGGCATATCTCAAAAGCCATCTGCCGAGAACATTATGAGTGCATTAGATGAAGCTATTACTATCACTAATGACTGTTCATATCGCAGGACTTTTCACTCTGACAGAGGATGGGCTTATCAGATGAAAGCATATTCACAAAAGCTGAAAGAAAACAGAATATTTCGAGTATGTCAAGAAAAGGAAATTGTCACGATAACTCTGTTATGGAAAATTTCTTTGGAATATTAAAGCAAGAAATATATTATGGAAAAGTTTATTACAGCTATGAAGAGCTTAAACAAGCAATTATCAAATACATTGATTACTACAACAACAAGAGAATCAAACAGAAACTCGGCTGGTTAAGTCCAGTTGAGTACAGGATTAATGCCTTAGTTGCATAACAAAAGCGTAGCAGCTAAAAGCCACTACGCTTTCAAGTCTAACTTTTTGGGGTCACCACAGTTGCCCGACCGTTTTTTTATATATGAAATTTTCGGTTCGTTTGCAACATTACTTATTTGCCAAAGCATAAACCTTAATCGGCACATTTTTTCTTTTGCAATTCTCTATAACAAACCGTGTTCCGTGTGACATACCGTCCCAAAATGCAATAACTTCATCGGCATAATCAATTATTTGCAAATTTCTTTTCAAAGGTGCCGACCGCCCGTATCGTTCGTATTCGGGTAAAAATTCTTTTAGTTTAATATTATGTGTCTTAGCGTAATTTCTCGCACTTCTGTCAACACCAATAGCACCACCGCTTACTATTTCAGTTGTATTCTCAGGTAAATAATCGCCTAAATTATTCACTGTAATACTTCTTGAGCCTACTATCGCAATTTTCATTTTTTCACACTCCTAAAATTATGACACCATTATGACATCATAATAGCACCATTTTCGTTTTGACGCAATAATTACATTAAAATAGTGTCATAATAACATTTAGGAGTACCGATTATGGATGATAATATTTTACGATACACTCTGAGAGTTAACCGCACGCTTTTTCAGAAATTCAGATATGTTGCCGACTATGAAGGTCGTTCCGCAAATCGTGAAATTGAGCAGTATATAAAGCAAAGGGTTAAGTCCTTTGAAGAAGAACACGGCGAAATTGAAGTAAAAAAAGATTAAACATACGCATAGATTAACACCCTTTCGGAGTATTTCCGAAAGGGTGTTTTTTAATCAAACAAAACAACTTTCAATTTTCCATTTTCAATTTACACAAGAAACTTTCCTATCACCGCAACTGCATCGGCATGACACAACAGGTTTGCGTTTTCACGCACTCTTGCCGCTGCGTTGCGGGATTTTTGTCTTTCACCGTATTCCGACAACACCCGTATCATATGCTTCGGCAATGAAAAATAATCAAACACAAGGTAATAATTTCCAGACATTTCGTATGCGGAGCTTTTTCTGCAACATATGTTACTGCGGTACAAAGCCTCTACCGCATTCAGAAAATCCGACGCATTCGCCATTTTCCAGCACAGACCGCTGTCGGACTTTTTCAGCCTGTATTTTCGTTTTTTCGGATTTGCCGTAACCAGGATACAACATTCATCACCGAGCAGAAATGCCTCTATTTTCACATTTTTACCGTTCGTGTCAAGTCCCACCCTGCAACAGGCAAGTCGCATAAGCCCGATAATCACCTTTTGATTATCCTCGTTTTTAAAGCTCATTTTTCCGAAATCAAGCTCAAAATTCTCCATATCCGATTCATCAAGCTTAATCAGCAGTTTATTATCGCCGAGTTTGTCAACAGTCAAAATACTCCCTCCCCTAAATTCCGATACACATACCTCTGTTTACATATTATGATGAACGAAGCACTTTTGCAAGTAAATATTAATGGAATAAAATTTGGCTGTTTTTTCACGCGCAATTGTCAGGTTTTGTGTATGCAATACAAAAAGGTTGCCAACATAACAATTTAATGCTACAATGATGCCGTAAGATACAGCCACAGAAAATAAAAAGCAAAAGGAATGATTTTTATGCCAAACTGGCTTAATGACGCTGTTTTCTATGAAATTTATCCGCAGAGTTTTTGTGACACCAACGGTGACGGAATCGGTGACATCGAGGGTATCATCAGCAAGCTTGACTATGTAAAAAGCCTCGGTTGCAACGCAATCTGGCTCAACCCGATTTACGATTCACCTTTTATGGATGCAGGCTATGATGTTCGCAACTACAAGAAGGTTGCCGAGCGTTACGGCACAAACGATGACCTTGTTCGTCTTTTTGACGAGGCTCACAAAAAGGGAATCAAGATTCTTCTTGACCTCGTTCCCGGTCACACATCAGACCAAAACGAATGGTTCTTGGAGGCCAAGAAAGCCGCAAAGAGCGAATATTCAAACCGTTACATCTTTACAAAGAGCGTATGGGACGCACCGCCGCAGTACCGTATGATGTGCGGACTTTGCGAGCGTGACGGCAACTATATGGTAAACTACTTCAGCTCACAGCCTGCTCTTAACTACGGTTTCCACGAAATCACACATCCCGAATGGCAGTTGCCGTGTGATCATCCCGACTGTCTTGCAACGGCAGAGGCTATGAAGGATGTTATGCGTTTTTGGCTTGACAAGGGTGCTGACGGTTTCAGAGTTGACATGGCTGACTCACTTGTTAAGAACGATGACGATAAAATTGCAACGGCAAAAATCTGGCGTGGGGTGCGTGATATGCTCGACACGGAATATCCGAATGCCGCAATGGTTGCAGAGTGGTGCAATCCCGAAAGAGCAATCAACAATGCAGGTTTCCACATGGACTTCTATCTTGACCACTACGGAAACGGCTACAGCAGACTTTTCCGCTACGGTGAATTCGGCGATCAGGCTGTTTTCAATCCTAACGGCAAGGGTGATATCAAAGCATTTGCAGACGAATATCTTCCTAACTACGAAAAGACAAAGGACAACGGCTACATCAGCTTTATGACAAACAACCACGATATGCCGAGAGTTACGGCATATCTTGACAAAGAGGCTATCAAGCTTGTGAATGCATTCATTTTCACAATGCCGGGTGTTCCGTTCCTCTACTACGGTGATGAAATCGGCATGAGATATCAGAAAGGCATCGTAAGTAAGGAGGGCGGTTACTCAAGAACAGGCTCCCGCATACTCCTATGCAGTGGAACAGCGATAAGAACCTCGGCTTCTCAACAAGTGACAAGCCGTATCTTGCAGTTGATAAGAGTGCTGACGCTCCGACTGTTGAGAATCAGAAGGCCGATCCCGACGGCATCTACAAGGTTGTAACAGACATCATTGCACTTCGTCACAAGTACGATGACCTTAAAGGCAACGGTGAGCTTGAATTTATGTATGAAGAAGGCAAAATTCCCTTTGCATACAAGAGAGGCAACCTCGTTATGTACTTCAACCCCCTCGGTGAAAGTGCAGTAATGAACGCAAAATATACAGGCAAAACAGTATATGCCCTCGGCAACGCTGAATTTGCAGACGGCAAAGTAACAATGTCACCGCAAAGCTTCACCCTCGTAGAAATTGACGGCTGATTAAATATAATTTTATAGTTTAAGCATAAAAACACCCTTTCGATAAATTCCGAAAGGGTGTTTTAAGTTGAATTTTATTATAATTGACTTCCGCATTTAACACAAAAACTGCTGTCGGGTTCATTTTCTTCGCCGCAGTTTGGGCAGGTTATTTTCATTTGTGAAACCTGATTTGTTGATTTTAGATTATATCCGCAGGTTTTGCAAAATATATCATTCTGACCTATCGGATTTTTGCAATTTGGGCAATACAGGCTGACGCTTTCTCCGACATTGTTATATGCAACTGGCATATTCGGAAAAACCATAACATTGCTTTTCGGCTTTATGCACACCATAACAATGCCTGCAATAACCATTACAACCGCAAGAGCCATAAATATGTAACACGGAATCGAGTTTGTCGCATTTGTTCTTGCCTGATAGTCCTGCATAAAGCCCTCAGCCCAATGGGTTGTGGTTGTCTGCACATCATAAAGCTGAACGGCTGACACAATAAATGTTATCACTCCTGCCACAATCAAAATAGCGCCTATCACTTTTAATGCAGGATTTCTTTTTGTTTTTCCCATATGTATCACCTTATTCTGCTGTTACTTTGTAAACTCTGGATTGTTTATTTTCATATTTCTCGAATAATCCATTTCCCATAGATGAGAGTCCTTTTTCCTGTGTTGTATAAACTATATTACCGGCTAAATCCAATATTTCAGTTCTCACATAACTATAAGCTTTTGAATAGTAATCAACCATAAACAAACCACTTTGATCAACTGAAGAAAAGTATTTAATATACTCATCGGAAGATTTTGTGTAAATTACATTACCATTACTATCAACTAAATTATACACTCCGTCTTCATCTCCGGCAACACAATACCCATTAACAAAACCACCATTGAGATTTCCTTTAAGTACATTATCTGTTCTCGAATTACCGTCCATATCTGTAACCGTCTCATTATTTTTAATATAGGTTTTGTTATCATACTGTGAAACTACTCGACCAACACCTAATTTATCCTCTGATATTTCAAAATTACTGTCTGAAATTTCTCCCTGGCTGTCAATCAAGACAATTTTATCATTTTCATCTAAGGCAAGAGTATATTTATTTATATTCTTTTCAAAGTCAACAAAGGCACTAAAACTATCATCTTCAACACCGTTAAATCTGACAATTTCCTTATAATTAAAATCAACAACAACCTTATTATTAAAATCTATAAGTCCGTATTTTTCGTCTTTTTTTGCCCTAAACAGTGTTGGAGAAGCAAGAGAAAGTTCATCATATTCAACAGGAACAATTTCATTTAAATCCAAATCTAATGCACCATATTTATATCCAGTTTCCTCTTTTTTACCGAAAACAATTACACCGTTATCCATTTTGGGTGAGCCATATTCCGAGTCTATATACTTCAACTCTTTTGTTTTCAAATTGTACAAGGCATATTTATCCTCGCTATGAATTGGAAATCTAAGGACAGTATAATCACCGTATATGCCCTGTATCTGTCCGGACTTTCCATAGCCCTCATTAAGTGAAACATTGGAAATATTAGCAACCATATTACCATCTAAATCAAATATTACATTATACGCACAAAAATCAGTAGAATTTATATTTGAATAAGTAACTCTCACCACCAAATATTCACCATAAACTATCGGATCGGTTATTCTAAATGCACTATCCGATATTGAATATCCGCTTGAGGTTGCCGCTTCGTCAAGTGAAATTTCTTCAAACTTATAGGTTTGATTTTTTGGTGGAATCGGTGCAACATAGTTTGTGTCCTTGTAGTTCGGCTCTGTTGCAGGCTGTGTGGTTGCAACCTCGGTTGTCACGGTTTGTTGTGACGAATCCGCATTATCTCCCGACTGTGAAGAGTTTGACTGATTTCCGCCGTCATTGCAGGCACACAAAACCGAAGTCAGCATAACTGCACTTAAAACACCTGAAATGATTTTTTTCACAAAGTATTCCTCCTCAAAAATATTTTTCATTCTCAAATAAGCTGAAACTATTTTCTAAAAGTAAACTTTTAGTTTAAAAAGTTTTTGTTTAGCTAATAATTGTATTATACAGTTTTTGTTTACAAAACGCAAGTGTTTTAAAATATTCTTATCAAAAACTTTTTTGAGGTGAATATAATGTTTGATTTCGGATTAAGAATACGAGAGCTGAGGGAGTCAAGACATATGTCGCAGGAAAGCTTGGGCAGGAGAATCGGCAGAAGCAAGCCTGTCATAAGCAATTACGAAAACAACATCAAATATCCTCCGCTTGAAGTTTTGATTTCAATTGCAAATGTGTTCAATGTTTCGCTTGATTACCTTGTTGGCATAGAAAAAAGGACGCTCTCTACATTAACAATCTGAACGAAACGCAGACAAATATAATGAAACTGCTCTACGAAGAATTTACCGATTGCAATCTTAAAGGCAAAGAGCTTTCATCACGCCAACAAAAAATATTAAGCCTGCTCTTAATTGAGTTTTTGAAATGAAAACCAAATCAATATTTTGACATATAAAAACACCCTTTCGATAAACTCCGAAAGGGTGTAATTTTTTAAAATCGAACAAAACAATTGTAACATTGTAGTCGTTCGCCGTGCGGTTTATTTAATCGGGAACTCGGGTTCTGCGTAGTTGCCCAAAAAGCTGAATTCGGGCATTTCTTCGCTAAGCTGACTTACAAGTTCAATAACATTTTCACTTCTGACATTGCCCGAAAAGTCGAGGTAGAACAGATATTCAAACTGTCTGCCCTGACGGGGACGGGATTCAATTTTTGTGAGGTTAAGACCGAGTGAATTGAATCTGCACAAAAGACTGTACAGCGATCCCGTAACATGAGGAAGCGAGAAACAAAGACTGATTCTGTTCGCATCTTTGGGAATGTACAGCTTTTTGGAGATGACAATAAACCTTGTTGTGTTCTCGTCATTGTCCTGAAGATGATTGTCAAGAACCTTCAAGCCGTATTCCTCACACGCTTTGTATGAACAGATTGCCGCAACATTGAGGCGCTTTTCCTTTGCAACATCACGGGCGGCAATTGCCGTGTTGGAGAACGGAACAGAATCAAAGCCGTGGTCGGCAATATACTGCGCACATTGTGAAAGTGACTGCGGATGCGACCACACGATTTCAATGTCCTCAAAAGCAGATTGTTTAAGACCTGCAAGGCAGTAGTCAATCGGCAAATCAAGCGCCTTTACAATGTAAAAACGGTGCTTGAGAATAAGGTCATAAACTGCCGAAACAGAGCCTGCGCTTGAGTTTTCAACAGGAAGAACACCGAATGCAACCTCGCCGTTGTCAACGGCAGAAAATACATCTGCAAAGCTTTTGTAATTGACAGCCTCGCCGTTCGGGAAAAAGTCTTAAGGTTGCCTCATGACCGTTAGCACCCTTGATTCCCTGATACGCAACCTTGATTCCGCTTGACGGAATATCCGTGCTTGCATTGTTGATAACGCTTTTAAGCTCTTTGCCGCTGCCGACAATGTTGTGCTGGAGCGCCCTTGAAAGCTCCATAATGTTTGAGTAGAGAAGTCTTGCAGATGCGCCGTATTCGCCTCCCTTTTCTTCAACGGCATCAAGAATTTCATTCTCTCTGCCCTCGTTAAGAACGGGAATGTTGTTTGCCTGCTTGTAGATGCCGACATCCCTTGCGCAATCCATTCTCTGCTTAAAAAGCTCAATAAGCTGATTGTCTATTTTGTCAATATCTTTTCTGATTTCTTTTAAATCTCTCATAAAGACCTCACATAAGGTTAATAATTGCAACAGCCGTAACAGCCTCAATAACAGGGACTGCTCTCGGCACAATACACGGATCGTGTCTGCCGTGAATAACAAGCTCTGCATTTTCTTTTGTCTGAAGATTTACAGTCCTTTGCGGTTGTGAAATTGACGGTGTAGGCTTTACAGCGGCACGGAAAATAATCGGCATTCCGTTTGTAATTCCGCCCAAAATACCGCCGCAGTTGTTTGTTGTTGTAACAACCTTGCCGTCTTTGTATTCAAACGGATCGTTCGACTGCGAACCTCTCATTGTTGAAAGCTCAAAGCCTTTGCCGAACTCAATGCCCTTAATTGCGGGAACACCGAAAACAGCCTTGGCAATAACGCCCTCAACACCCTCAAACATCGGCTCGCCGTAGCCTGCGTCAATGCCCGTTACGCAACATTCAATTGTCCCGCCAATGCTGTCCTGTGCCATTCTGGCATCTTCAACGGCATCTCTCATAGGTTTTTCGGCAGTTTCGTCAATGAGTGCAAACGATGAGTTGTTCAGCTTTTCAATGAGTGCGTCATCAATTTCCGTCGGAGAGAAGGAGCTGTCGGAAACATTGCCGTTACTGCTGATATGGGCGGCAATTTTAACGCCCTTTGATTCAAGAATCTGACGGCAGACAGCGCCTGCAAAAACAATCGGCGCTGTAAGTCTGCCCGAAAAATGACCGCCGCCACGAATATCGTTTGACGCATTATATTTTACAAAGGCTGTGTAGTCGCTGTGACCGGGGCGGGGGCAGTCGAGAAGATTGCCGTAGTCACCGCTTTTTGTGTTGGTGTTTTCAATTACGGCACAAAGCGGTGCACCTGTCAGCTTGTTGCCGAGCATACCCGAAAGAACCTTCGGAAGGTCTTTTTCTTTTCGGGGAGTTGCTGTTTTATCCTTGCCCGGAGCACGGCGGGCCATTTGAGCGAGAACCCTGTCAAAGTCAACCTCAAATCCTGCCGGAAGTCCGTCAATTACAACTCCGATTCCGTTGCCGTGGCTTTCGCCGAAAACGGAAATTTTTATCTTATCACCGTAGGTCGAGGACATTCGCCTTACCTCCAATATTATTATAATCTATGTAAAAATCAGGGTAACTTTTGTTGATTGAAAGCGCATAGCTTGACTCAATTTCACCGTTGAGTCTTACTGCGCAGACACCTGCCGACATTACAATTCTGTGGTCATTAAAGCCCTCACAGAATCCGCCCTTGAGGGTGTCAATTCCCTCTATGACAAGTCCGTCAGGCAACTCAGTCACCTTACCGCCGAGATCGTTTATCAGCTTAGCGGTTGCCGTAAGACGGTCACATTCCTTTATGCGAAGTCTTTCGGCATTGTAAATCCTGGTTGTTCCCTTTGCAAATGCGGCACAAACCGTCAGCACGGGTACAAGGTCGGGAATCTGCGAAGCATCAATGTCAATTGCATTAAGCTCTCCCTTTTCAACGGTTACGGAAGTATCAGTCTGCGTTACCTTTGCACCAAACCGTGCAAGCAACTCGGCAATCTTCCTGTCACCCTGTGCGGAATTTCTGTTGACGCCGTTCACAGTCACCTTTCCGCCGAGTGCGCCTGCAACCATAAAGAAAGCCGCCTGCGACCAGTCGCCGTCTGTTGTGTAATCATGCGGAGTGTATGACTGACCGCCCTTGATGTGCCAGCCGTTGTCGGTTGTTTCAATTTCAACACCAAATTGTGCCATAGTGTGAATTGTCATATTTATGTAGCCGACGCTCTCAATCGGAGATGTCAGCACAATGTCGCTGTCGCCCTCAACAAGCGGAAGAGCAAGCAGAAGTCCCGTAATGAACTGCGAACTTACATTACCGGGAATTTCAAAAGTTCCGCTTTCAAGCCGACCGCTGATTTTGAGCGGCAGACCGCCCTCGGTTTCACACTTTACTCCTGCTTTTGGCAGAGCCTCCGTAAAAATTCCGATAGGTCTTTCGGGAAGCTTTCCGTGACCGACAAAGGTGGCATTAATACCGCCGGCTGCGGCTACGGGTATGAAAAATCGCAAAGCACTGCCGCTTTCGCCGCAGTCAAGCGTTACATTATCTGTTTTAAAAATATTTGTACCGTCAACAGTCAGCACTCCGTCCTTTATTGAGGCGGTGCATCCCATATCCTCAATCACGCCGATTGTCGCCTTAATGTCATTTGACAGAGCAACGGGTGCAATTGTGCATTTGCCCCTTGTGAGGGCGGCGCAGATTATTGCACGGTGAACATCGCTCTTTGACGTGGGGAATGTTCACCTCGCCGTTTGGTACAAACGGAAGATACCGTACATACGGCTTACTGCTTTTGTCGGTTGACAAAGCCATACTTCCACAGCCTTTCATTAAAATATGTTTACCGTGTTACGGTGTGATGAAGTCGAGCAAATCGGAGATTGCAACCTTTTTGGTAAAGCTTGTGCCGATTTTCTCAAGCAAAACAACATTGATTGACGAGCCCGAAGTTTTCTTGTCTGTCTGAGCAGCCTCGGCAATTTTTTCAAGGCTTGCGTCATCGGTAGTCGGCAAGCCGTAGGTTGCACAAACTTCTTCAATCTTGTATGCGGTTCCCGCCTCGGTAAGTCCGTGCTTTTCGCTTGCTTTGTCATCATTACTATACCGACGGCAACTGCCATACCGTGTGTGATGCCTGTATAGTTGTAGATTTTTTCGATTGCGTGACCGAGTGTGTGACCAAAGTTTAAAAGCATTCTTTCCCCTGCTTCCTTTTCGTCACGGTTTACTACATCACGCTTAATTTTTACACAGGTTTCAATTACATCGTCAATGTGTTCAAGAGCGTCGCCGTTTGCAAGCATTTCAAAAAATTCGCTGTCCTTGATACAGCCGTACTTGATAACCTCAGCCATACCGTCTGTGATGAACTGGTCGGGAAGAGTTGAAAGAGTGTCGGGATCAATCAAAACAGCCTTTGGCTGATAGAATGCACCGACAAGGTTCTTGCCCTGTGCAATGTCAACACCTGTTTTTCCTCCTACGGATGAGTCAACCTGTGCAAGCAGAGATGTCGGAATCTGAACAAAGTCGATTCCTCTCAGATATGTTGCGGCGGCAAAGCCTGCCATATCGCCCGTAACACCGCCGCCGAGTGCAACGATAAGGTCTTTTCTTGTCATCTTAAAATCTGCAAGTGTGTCATAGATATCTGCGATTGTGTTAAGATTTTTTGACTGCTCGCCGGCCTGAAAAACATGGGCGGTAGTCTGATAACCCTGCTGTGAAAGAGAGTTGAGAACTCTCCATTTGTACAGCGGAGCAACATTTGTATCTGTTACAATAGTGATTTTTTCTGCATTTGAAAGCTTTTTGATAATCTCGCCGCAATTATCAAGGATACCTCTTTCAATCATAATGTCATAGGGACTTCCCAAGTGGAAACATGAATAGTTTTCATAAAAGTTCTCCTTCCTCTTTATTCTCCGAGTGCCTGTTTGACCTCTCTGCCCTTTTTTCAAGAAGTGCCTTGAGAGCGTCGGCATCTTCGGCACTTATTGCATCTTTAATTTTTGTAATATTATCTATAAGTATATCAAGCTCGGAAATGAGCGGATCTTTGTTTTCAAGGAAAAGCTCGCTCCAAAGCGTTGAATTTATGTTTGCAACTCTCGAAACATCTCGGTAACTTCCTGCCGAAAAGCCTTTGTGGTTCGGACAGCACGGACTTAAAACATATGAACACGCAAGCACATGCGGAAGCTGTGATGTAAAAGCAATCATTCTGTCATGTTCTTCGGGAGTTGTGATTTTTACTGTGCCAAAGCCGATTGATTTTGCAAAATCGGACAACATATTTACAACGCTGTTATCAGCCTTGCACGGAACGATAATGTAGCTTGCGTTTTTGTAAAGGTCGGCGTCCGAAACATCAAAACCGTTTGTTTCCTTGCCTGCCATCGGATGACTGCCGGCAAAAACAAAGCCGAATTTTTCGGAAAGCTTTGTCATCTGCGGACAAATTGCCCTCTTGATACCTGAAACATCGGTTACAACCGCACCTTTTTTTATGTACTCGCCGTACCTTGAAACATAGTCAACAACCGCCTGCGGATACATTGAAAGGATAATTAGGTCTGCGTTTTCAAGGCTTTCATGTGTGCCGATTTCATCAATCGCACCTTCTTTTAAAGCCTTTTCGGCAGTAGATTTTGTTCTGTTGATACCGATTACACGGTGGTCGGTGTACTTTTTTATCGCCTTGCAAAAACTGCCGCCGATAATCCCGAGTCCTACAACTGCAATATTCACTGCATTAGCCTCCGTTTGTGTATTCTTTAGTAAAGTTAATTAAAGTCCAAATCGGTACGGCTGAAAAACCGTACCGAAAGTAAAAATCTTAATTTAATTTGTCAACAGCCTTTTTTAAGCCGAAAACCTTCTTTGCAACTCCGTCAAACTGCTTTGGAGTAAGTGACTGCGCACCGTCCGAAAGTGCGTGCGGCGGATCGTTGTGAACCTCTATGATAAGACCGTCTGCACCTGCGGCAACTGCTGCCATTGCAAGCGGTTCAACAAGCCATGACTTGCCCGATGCATGGCTCGGATCAACAATAACAGGAAGGTGAGAAAGCTTTTTGATAATCGGGATAGCCGAAATATCAAGAGTGTTTCTTGTGAAGGTTTCGTATGTGCGGATACCTCTTTCGCAGAGCATAACCTTATCGTTGCCGCCTGCCATAATATATTCGGCACTCATGAGCCATTCTTCGATTGTTGCGGAAAGACCTCTCTTGAGAAGGATAGGCTTGTCAATTTTGCCGAGCTCCTTGAGAAGCTCAAAGTTCTGCATATTTCTTGCACCAACCTGAATAATATCCACATTCTCGAACATATCAATGTGTGATGCTCTCATAATTTCTGTTACAATCGGCAGACCTGTTTCTCTTCTTGCTGTTTTGAGAAGATCAAGTCCTTCTGCCTTGAGTCCCTGGAAAGCGTATGGTGAAGTACGGGGCTTGAATGCGCCGCCTCTGAGAAGTGTTGCGCCCGATGCCTTAACATCCTTTGCAATCTGAACAATCTGCTCCTCGCTTTCAACAGAGCAGGGACCTGCCATAATGTGCAGACTGCCGTCACCGATTGTTACATTGTCATTGATTTTAATGACTGTATTGTCGGGGTGGAACTTTCTGTTAGCCTTTTTGTACGGCTCCTGAACTCTCTTTACATTTTCAACAATGTCCTGAGCGTCAATATACTCAATGTCAATCTTTGTTGTATCGCCGATAAGACCGAGTACGGTTGAATGAACACCGTCCCACTTATTAACCTTTACATCATAGCTCTCTTTGAGCATATTTGTGAATTTTGTAATCTGTTCCTCTGTTGCAGACGGTTTTAATACTATAATCATTGCTTTAATTTCCTTTCAATTCACTTTTGACGAAACGAATCGAAGTTCGTCACATTTCTTTAGTCATTTTAGCACTTTAAAGCGTGATAGTCAATAGAATAAATGCAGAATCAAGCGTTTTTATGCGGTTTTTCAGCCACATCTGTTCCGCTTACTGCGTCGATTATCGCAAAAGCGGTTTTTAACGGCGTATTTTTGCCCTTTACCACAATGTCGGCAGCGGCATGATAAATCGGATATCTGCTGTCGTAGAGGTCTTTCATAACCCTGTCCCTGTCCGGACGCTGAAGCAGGGGTCTTGTTGTGTCATTTTTAAGACGGCTTTTGATGATTCCCAGCGGAACATCAAGAAAAACAATCTTGTCCTTGCCCTTGAAGGCCTCAACATTTCTCTTGAATGTAAACGCACCGCCGCCCGATGCAATTACAAGACCTTCAATCCCTGCAAGCTCAACACAGGCGTCATGTTCCATATCACGAAACTTTTCTTCGCCGTATTTTTCAAATATTTCGGAAACTCTCATTCCTGCTTTTTCTTCAATGTATGAATCCATATCAAGGAATTTTCTTCCAGATTTTCTTGCAATGTTTTTGCCTACGGTTGATTTTCCGCAACCCATAAATCCGCATAAAACTATGTTGTTCACTTTAAATTTCTCCGTTCATCAGAAATTCTTTTCAAGCTCTTTTGCAGAGTCGATACAAAGCTGAGAAATGTCGCCCTTGTCATAAACAGAGCCGTCCCAATGTTCGTGAGAAACAACTGCCTGCCATACGAGCATTGCCATTCCGCTTTCGGCTGTTGCACCGTTTGCCCTTGCCTTTTTAACAAGCATTGTTTCAAGCGGATTGTAAACAGCGTCAAATACATTTGCACAACGGTTTATTACACTGTCGCTTACAGGCTGATTTTCAATCTTAGGAAACATTCCGATGGGAGTGGCGTTGATAAGCACATCAATGTCACCCGAAAGTTCGTCAATAAGGCAGAAGCTTACATCGCAGCCTGCAACTGTTTTTCTGATTTCATCGCATAAAGCCTCGGCAATTTTCAAATCCTCTTTTCTTACGGCAAAGAGGAGGGGCTGTTTTTTGAGAACAACCTCATACGCCATTGTTCTTGCAACGCCGCCGCAGCCGATGATTACGATTCTGCCGTTAAGCATAATTCCTGCCGCATCAAGAGCCTTTAAAAATCCGTCCGGATCTGTTGTGTAACCCTTTGAAATGCCGTTTTTGTTTGAAACCGTGTTCACACTGCCGTACATCTCGGCCTTTGCGTCAATTTCGTCAAGAAACGGAATGACTGCCTGCTTATGCGGAATTGTAATGTTAAATCCGTCAAGTTTTGAAAGGGTATTTTTAAATTCATATTCAAGATTTTCGGGAGCAATGTCAAGCTTTGTATATTCGGCTTTGACGCCCTGAAGTTCAAAAAGTCTTGTGTGTATAAACGGTGACATTGTGTGACCGATTGGGTGACCGATTACGGCAAATTTCTTGGTTTCCATAATAAAAAATACCTCCGAGGTTCATATTTTTAGCTATGCAGAAATAAACTTAAAAGAAATTATTTATGCAAAAATCAGAAATTTTTCAAAAAAATTTCAAATATATATTGACAAAGGGGTAAATAATCAATAATATAAGGGAAGTGAAGCAATCCGTTTGCTTTCATACCATTGTAGCATAAACTAAGTGCTTTTGTCTATAATTTACTTTGGACAATCAATATTTTTACCGGGAGGAATTATTAATGGTATTAGAAAAAGTTAAGGCAATTCTTGCTGAACAGTTCGATGTTGAAGAGGATAAGATTACTGCCGACACAGATCTTCAGGAAGATCTCGGCGCAGATTCACTCGATGTTGTTGACCTTCTTATGTCAATCGAAGACGAGTTTGAGGTTGAAGTTCCCGATGAGGAAATCGAAAACATCAAGACAGTTGGTTCACTCGTTTCTTACATCGAGGCTAACTCATAATTTGCTCTTGTTTTTTCGCACTTAATTTTTGAGAGGTCGTTTTTACGGCCTCTTTTTGTTTTGCTCAAAAAGGTTGAAAATTTGCAGATTTAGTGTATATTGAAAAGGCTGAAAATTTAAAAATTCAGGCTGTATCAAAAAGGTTGAAAAATAAAAGAATTAGTGTATAATAGTAATGTTATAGATGTTATGACAGCCGTGTATTCGGCATTTTGGAAATGCAAAAAAATATGTTAAAAAAATAAGTAAAATTTTATTTTACGGAGGGAATATAATGGCAAACAACAAAAAAATGGTTGAAGCTATCACAAGCAGAGATGAGGACTTTGCAAAATGGTACACCGACATCGTTAAAAAAGCTGAGCTCGTTGACTATTCGGGCGTAAAGGGCTGTATGGTTATCCGCCCCTACGGCTATGCAATCTGGGAAAATATTCAGGCTGACCTTGACCGCCGTTTCAAAGAAACAGGTCACGAGAATGTTTATATGCCTATGTTTATTCCCGAAAGTCTTTTACAGAAAGAAAAAGACCATGTTGAGGGCTTTGCTCCCGAATGTGCATGGGTTACTGTAGGCGGTCAGGAAAAACTTCAGGAGCGTCTTTGCGTTCGTCCTACATCGGAAACTCTTTTCTGTGAACATTATAAAAAGATTATCAACACATACCGTGATCTTCCGAAGCTCTACAATCAGTGGTGCAGCGTTGTAAGATGGGAAAAGACAACCCGTCCGTTCCTTCGTACATCGGAATTCCTCTGGCAGGAAGGTCATACAATGCATGAAACCGAAGAAGAAGCAAGAGAAGAAACGCTCAGAATGTTACATGTTTATTCTGATTTCTACAAGGAAACTCTTGCTATTCCGGCAGTAATCGGCAGAAAGACAGAAAAAGAAAAGTTCGCAGGTGCCGAAGAAACTTACACAATCGAGCCGATGATGCACAACGGTGTTGCTCTTCAGGGCGGTACATCACACTACTTCGGCGACGGCTTTGCAAAGAGCTTTGGCATCACATACACAGGCAAGGACAACAAGCTTCATTATCCGCATCAGACATCATGGGGTGTTTCTACAAGAATGATCGGTGCGCTCATTATGGTTCACTCGATGATGACGGCCTTGTTCTTCCGCCGAAGATTTCCCCTATTCAGGTTGCACTCATTCCTGTTGCACAGCACAAAGAGGGTGTTCTTGAAAAGGCAGAGGAGCTTAGAAAGGCACTTGCCGAAAAGTTCAGAGTAAAACTCGATTCTTCGACCACGCTCCCGGATGGAAGTTTGCCGAGTATGAAATGAAGGGCGTGCCTGTAAGAGTTGAAATCGGTCCTAAGGATATCGAAAAGAACCAGTGCGTGGTTGTCCGCCGTGATACCCGTGAAAAGGCATTTGTTTCAATTGACGAGCTTGTACCGTTTGTTGAAAACCTTATGGTTACAATCCACAACGATATGTATGACCGTGCTCTTAAAAACACTCAGGAAAAGACATTCACGGCAACAACATTTGATGAGTTCGTTGACACAGCCAAGAACAAGCCCGGCTTTATCAAGGCTATGTGGTGCGGCGATACAGCCTGTGAAGAAAAAATCAAAGAAGTTACAGGCGGTGTAAAAAGCAGATGTATCCCGTTCAACGAGGAGCATCTCTCGGATGTTTGCGTATGCTGCGGCAAGCCTGCAAAGCATATGGTATTCTGGGGCAAGCAGTATTAATTTGTAAATAAAGTCAATAATATTTTCGGAGGTGACGGGAATGCAGTCGGTTGATTTGAAAAAGCGTAGGCGTGCAGTAAAAATTGCAAATGCCGTAAACAGTATTGAGGGTGTTCCTGCCTCTGAAAGTTCAAAATTGTTGTCAGACCGTTGGTCAAACGGTGAAATAACAACCGAACAGATGAAGACAGAGTTGCTTGTAAAATATAAGACATCAATAGTACAATGACAGGTTCGGGACACTAAGGTATGATATAAGCCTTACTGTCTGCTCGTAAGAAAAAATAAAGGTGGTGAGAAAATGCCAATCAAGGTACAAAGTAATCTTCCGGCAATCAAGGTGCTGGAATCGGAAAATATTTTTGTAATGCCGAACGAGGTCGCTCTCAGGCAGGATATCCGTCCGCTGAAAATTCTTATTCTGAATCTGATGCCGACAAAAATCGAAACCGAAACCCAGCTTTTAAGGCTGCTCGGCAACAGTCCTCTGCAGGTTGATATCGAGCTTTTGCAGATGGCATCACACACCTCTAAAAACACCTCTCCGCATCACCTGACAACTTTTTACAAGACATTTAATCAGGTGAAGAACGAAAGCTTTGACGGAATGATTATCACGGGTGCACCTGTTGAACAGCTCGACTTTGAAGAGGTCGATTATTGGGGTGAGCTTTGTGAAATTATGGAGTGGTCAAAGCATAATGTGTGTTCAACATTCCATATCTGCTGGGGCGCTCAGGCAGGTCTTTATTATCACTACGGCATAAAAAAGCACCTTTTGCCCGAAAAATTAAGCGGAATTTACACCCACAAGGTGCTTGTTCCGCATCACAAGCTTATGAGAGGCTTTGACGATACTTTTACAATCCCTCATTCAAGGCATACTGGAATTGATGAAGAGGCGTTGAAAAGGTGCAGAGGGCTTGAAGTACTTGCTGTTTCCGAGATTGCACGTTCATGCGTAATTTGCAGTCGAAACGGCAGACAGGTGTTTGTTACAGGTCACGCAGAGTATGACCGTGACACCCTTGCCAAGGAATATTTCGAGAGATAAAAACAAGGGACTCAATCCGAATGTTCCTTACAATTATTTCCCGAATGACGATGCGTCAAAAACTCCGCCGATGATTTGGAGGAGCAACGCAACCTTGCTCTACACAAACTGGCTCAACTATTTCGTTTATCAGGCGACTCCGTATGATCTCCGTGAGCTTATCAACAGATATCCTCACTAAATTAAATACAAAATCAACCCCGAAGTGCCAAAACTTCGGGGTTTTGTTATGTAAAGTGTTGTATTTATCGTGTACATTATGTTATAATTATCTTAATTGTACATAATGAAAAAGTGCAAAAAATGAAAATCTGCAATGAAACAGGTGTTTTTATGGAGAAAAAGCGTACCGTAATCAAGGTTGGTACTTCAACGCTGACTTATGAAAACGGAAAAATAAATTACAGAAGAGTTGAACAGCTTTGCAAGGTGCTTTCCGATTTGCAGAACCGCGGAGAACAGGTTATCTTCGTTTCTTCGGGTGCTATTGCTGTAGGAATGGGCAAGGCAGGTCTTGACAAGCGACCTACCGAAACCAAGAAAAAGCAGGCTCTTGCCGAAATCGGTCAGTGTGAGCTTATGTTTATGTATGACAAACTTTTCGGCGAGTACAACCACTCTGTTGCTCAGCTGCTGCTTACCCGCCACGCCGTTGAAACAGAACAGAAAAGACAGAATGTTATCAACACAATTGACGAGCTTCTCAGAATGAACATTATCCCCGTAATCAACGAAAACGATACCGTTACGATTGATGAGCTTGAGGGCAACAATTTCGGTGATAACGATATGCTTTCCACAATTGTTGCAGGACTTGTTGCCGCAGACAGACTCATTATTCTTACGGATATTGACGGTCTGTACGATTCAAACCCACGAACAAATCCAAATGCCAAAAAGCTTGATATTATCGAAAAAATCAATGCGGAAATTTTTGAAATGGCGGCAGGCACAGGCTCAAACCGTGGCACAGGCGGTATGATTACAAAGCTTCAGGCGGCTGATTATGCCACAAAACGAGGTGTTGAGGTCAGCGTTATCAACGGCTCAAATCCCGAAAATCTTTATGAAGTAATTGACGGAAACAAAATCGGAACAAAATTTTTACCTGTTAAATAATCGGAGGAAAATTATGACTACACTTGAACAAATGGGCGCAAAGGCAAAAGATGCGTCAAGATTTCTTATGACAGCCTAGGTTCAAAAAAGGACATTGCCCTCGGTGTAATTGCAGACGCACTCTGCGAAAACTGCGAAGAAATTCTTGCGGCTAACAAAATTGACCTTGAGAACGGCGAAAAAAGCGGTCTTACGGCATCACTTCTCGACAGACTCAGATTGTCGGAGGAGAGAATCAACGGTATGGCTGACGGGGTAAGACAGGTTGCAGCTTTACCCGATCCCGTGGGAAGAGTTCTTGACGGCAGAACCCTCAAAAACGGCTTGCAGATTGAAAAGGTAACAGTTCCGATGGGTGTTATCGGAATCATCTTTGAGGCAAGACCTAATGTAACTTCCGATGCGGCGGCTCTTTGCCTTAAAGCAGGCAGTGCCGTAATTCTTCGTGGCGGTAAAGAGGCTTTTCATTCAAATATGGCAATCGCAAAGGTTATGCGTGACGCACTTGAAAAGGCAGGATTTCCCCGTGACTGCGTAGCACTTGTTGAGGATACAACAAGACAGAGTGCAACAGAGCTTATGCAGCTTTCCGATTATCTCGATGTACTCATTCCCCGTGGCGGTGCAGGACTTATCAAAAGCGTTGTTGAAAATGCAAAGGTTCCCGTTATCGAAACAGGCGTGGGTAACTGCCATATCTATGTTGACAAGAGTGCAGATATTGAAATGGCGAAAAATATTGTTTTCAACGGCAAAACCTCTCGCCCATCTGTGTGCAATGCGCTTGAAACATTGCTTGTACACAAGGATATCGCAGAAAAAGCTCTGCCCGTAATCAAAGCAGAGCTTGATAAAAAGAATGTTGAAATCAGAGGCTGTGACAGAACAAAACAGATTCTCGGCGACTGCGTTGTTCCTGCAACGGAAGAAGATTATAGAATCGAATTTCTCGATTACATCATTGCCGTAAAGGTTGTTGACAGCCTTGATGACGCAATTGCTCACATTCAGAAGTACAGTACAGGTCACAGCGAATGCATTGTGACAAGCGACTACAACAGTGCAAACGAGTTCACGGCACGAATTGATTCTGCGGCGGTTTATGTAAACGCATCAACTCGCTTTACCGACGGCGGAGAATTCGGACTCGGTGCAGAAATCGGAATTTCAACCCAAAAGCTCCACGCAAGAGGACCTATGGGACTTAACGAGCTTACAAGCTCAAAATATATCATCAGAGGAAACGGACAAATCCGATAATCACATCGAAGATACATCAGCGCAAGCAGAACTGACGGATTGGTGTTTTCCTCCATAAGCAGTATCACAAGCAAAAGAATTAGGCTCTGTTCCTTGTTTTTGAACATCAGATTCAAAAGGCCGTCATCCTTTTTCAGAACGGGCGGTTCGGGGAGTTCGGACTTTGGTTCTTCCTGCTTTTCGGGTTGTTTCGGAACTTCCCTTCTTGGTGCTTCACGATTGAATTGCGGCTTTCGGTGCATCTGCTGTGCTCGGTTAAAAGCCTCCTCTTCAAAACTCGGCAAAAAATCACCTCCTGTCAGAACAATCCGTTTTCACGCAGTAACGGCATAAGGCGGAATAATTTCAGCATCTTTTCGGCTTTGTCAAGCTTTTCCTGCCGTTCATGTGAAAGAAACGGTCTGAGCGAATCAAGCAGTCGGGTAGTGTCATCGCTGTTGTTCAGTGAGCTTAAAAGCGGTGCAAATTTGGCAATTGTGCCGATTGTGTCGTCACCGCCCAGCACTGACATAAGGTTATTTTCGGGCGGTTTCGGCTTTGGCGGTTGTTTTTGCTCACCTGTCAGACCAAGCTGTGCCCCAAGACTTTGCACCTGTTTCATTGCCTCGGGGTTCTGCAAAATCTGATTGAGCTTATCCTGTAAATCAGACATATCATTCACCGCCGAGCAGTTTCATCAGCGCCTGAGCCTGCGGACTTTGCAAAAGTTTCTTTGTTTTTTCGGGATCCGACAGAACGCTCTCAATCTGCTTTGATTGATTCGGATTTGTATTTTTCAAAAGATTTTCTATGTTACCGCTTTGTGCGGCACTTTCAAGCTGTTCCTTAGAGATACCGTACTTTTTCGATACCTCACCGAGCAGTTTATTAACTTTTTTATTATCAGACATACCAACACCTCAACATATACTATGCGGAAATTTTATTTTTAGAACGGAGAATTTTCAATGCGTATTTTGGTAGTTTCGGACACTCACGGAGATCTTCGCAGTCTTATCAAAGCCGTTGATGCACAGCGCAAGGCGGAAATAATTGTTCATTGCGGTGACGGTGAAGAACAACAGCGGTTTTTAAAAGATAATTACAAAGACAAAATGATTGTTGCCGTAAGGGGCAACTGCGATTGGAACAGCTTTTTTCCGTCAAAGGAGATTTTTAAAGCCTGCGGTAAAACCATCTTTGTAACACACGGACATCTCTATGACGCAAAATCGGGACTTTACCGCATTACCTCCGCCGCAAGAGAAGCAGGAGCGGATATTCTCCTCTTTGGTCATACACATATGCCTCTCACACTCTATGAGGACGGGCTGTATATTATGAACCCAGGTTCATGCCACGGATACTATGCGTCCTACGGCATTATCGACATCACCGACAAGGGCGAAATTGTTACCAATACCGTAGCCTTAAAATAATTGTGGAAATTGCAAAAATAAAATGATATAATAAATGTGATAAATAAGCGGAGGTGGAATTTTGAATTTTGACGGTTTTGATTTTGACGACAATATAAAACAGACCTTCAACACCCTTGATATTCAGGGCAGAGTTCCCCACGCTGTTGTAATAGAAAGCAGGGACAGCGAAAAGGCGATGAACCTTGCCGTGTTTCTGTCAATGTATGCGGTGTGTACCGAACCCGTAAAGCCTTGCGGTCATTGTGAGCAATGTCACAAGGCAAAGAATAAGGCACATGCCGACATTAAATATGTTGAACTTCCAAATGACAGAAAACAAAATTCAATTGAGCAGATGAGAGAGATAATCGGTGACTCTGTCATAAAGCCGAATGAGGCAGATGCAAAGGTGTATATCTTCCCTTTTGCCGACACAAGGCTTTCGGACATCGTTCAAAACTCGTTTTTGAAACTTCTTGAAGAACCTCCGCAGAATGTATATTTCATTATGCTCTGCGAAAACTCCAAGAAACTGCTCCCGACAATTCTCTCCCGTTCAAGTGTATTCCGTCTGAAAACAAAAGATGTTTTCAGTGAGGATGCGGTTGCAGGCGCAAAGAAAATTGTAAAAGGAATTTTATCAACACGGGAGTACAACCTTATGCAGGCACTCTATGCCCTCAGCGACAAAAACCTTGCAGACGAAATTCTGCTTGTCGTAAAGCTGATTCTGCGTGACGGAATGGCAAAAAGCGTTGGAGCGGATGCGGTTTTTGACGAAGAATGTGCCGGGGAGCTTGCAAGACGATTTACTCGGGCAAAGCTGATTTCTATGATTGAGCTTACCGAGAACGCAAAACTGAAAATACCGAAACACATAAATATAAATCTTCTCACAACTTGGCTGTGCGGAGAATACAGGAGGATTTCATGGCAGAGATAATCGGAGTACGATTTAAAGAAGTCGGCAAAGTGTATTACTTTGATCCGCTTGACAATAAACTTAACACAGGCGACAGGGTAATTGTTGAAACGGCAAGAGGTCTTGAGTGCGGAGAGGTTGCAACTCCGAACAAGACCGTTGACGATGCGGAAATTTCGCATCCGCTCAAGCCGTTAATCAGAATTGCAACCGAAAAAGACCTGAATCACCTTGCGGAAAACAAACTCAAAGAAAAGGAAGCATACAGAATCTGTGAACAGAAAATTGCCAACCACAAGCTTGAAATGAAGCTTGTAAATGTTGAATACACATTTGACAACAGCAAAATTCTTTTCTACTTTACGGCTGACGGACGAGTTGACTTCCGTGCACTTGTAAAAGACCTTGCAAGTGTGTTCAGAACAAGAATTGAACTTCGCCAGATAGGCGTGCGTGATGAGGCAAAAATGCTCGGAGGACTCGGCATCTGCGGTAAACCGTTCTGCTGTGCAAGCTTTATGGGAGAGTTCCAGCCCGTTTCAATCAAAATGGCAAAGGAGCAGGGCCTGTCACTCTCTCCCGTTAAAATTTCGGGAACCTGCGGCAGACTTATGTGCTGTCTTAAATATGAACAGGAGGCATACACAGACCTTCTTAAACACACACCAAAGGTAGGAGCAATTGTAAATACTCCCGAAGGCAGAGGTCTTGTTGTTGAAAACAACCTGATTGCAGGAACTTTAAAGGTTAAGCTCAACAACACTCCCGAAGACGCCGCTCCGAAATCATTCACAGTCAAGCAATGCAAGCTTGTTAAGGACGGCTACATCAAGCTTGACAAAAAGGAAATGGAAAAATTCAAGGGACTTGAATAATTTTTTGTAATGCGTACAGCGTTCGTCAAGTTGCAGTAAAAAAGAACTGTTTTCAGTTTAAAATATAAAATTCTTTCCAAAAGGTTGCTTTTTTCAAAATTTATGTTACAATAAAGGTGAAATTCATGAAGGAGGTATTTCCCTATGGCATATACTATCAGTGACGATTGCATCATGTGTGGTGCTTGTGCAGACAACTGCCCTTGCGACGCTATTTCAGAAGGCGACGGCAAGTATGAAATCAATGCAGACGCTTGTGTTGATTGCGGTTCATGTGCTGAAGTTTGCCCCGTCGGCGCTCCACAGGAAGGCTGATTAAGGGTTAATCCACAAAGACAGGCGGCAGGGATTTCCTTGCCGCTTTTTAATTACTGTTTTCAGGGGAATACCGATGAACAATAAACATCTTGAACCGCTTGGCAGCGGTATTAAAATATATGTGTCAGACAGCTACCGTTTTTCAACGGACACAATTTTACTTGCTGATTTTTCAAAGCAAATCGGTGTAAAAAAATGTGTTGACCTCGGCACGGGCTGCGGAACTATTCCGCTTTTGTGGTACAAAAACAACAACCGCCTTGATATCACGGCGGTAGAAATACAGGAGAATGCCTGCAAGCTGTTTTCACAAAGTCTTGAATACAACAATCTTCAGGACAAAATCAGAATTGTAAACTCGGACTTAAACAAGCTTGACGGTGCATTGCCGCTCGGCTCGTTTGACCTTGTTGCCTGCAATCCGCCCTACAAAATCAGCGGAGGCGGAATTACAAATCCCGAAAACGCAAAGCTTGTTGCAAGACACGAATTCGAATGTACGCTTGACGATGTGTGCCGTTGCGGTTCGTCGCTTTTGCAGTTTGGAGGACGGCTCTGCATTTGTCAGCGCCCCGAAAGGCTTGCCGATGCAATGGAGGCAATGCGTAAATATTCGGTTGAGCCGAAAAAATTAAGACTTGTTCAACAGCGAAAGTCAAAAGCCCCGAAGCTCTTTTTGCTTGAAGGCAGAAGGGGCGGCAAAAGGGGATTTCTTGAGGTTATGCCAACCCTGTTTATTGAGGACGAAAGCGGAAACTTTTCCGAAGAAATGCTGAACATCTACGGCAGTTACAAGGAGGACTATATAAATTGAGCGGAATTTTATATGTAACGGGAACGCCGATCGGCAACCTCGGAGATTTTTCACCGAGAGCCGCAGAAACCCTCGAATCGGTTGATTTCATTGCGGCAGAGGACACAAGGGTAACGCTTAAGCTCTTGAATCATTTCGGCATAAAAAAGCCTATGGTAAGCTATTTTGAACATAACAAGCGTGAGCGTGGCGAAATCATCTGCAACAGAATTGAACAGGGCGAAAATTGTGCAATTGTAACGGACGCCGGAATGCCGTGCATTTCCGATCCGGGTGAAGATTTGATAAAGCTCTGCGAGGAGCGTGGAATAAAAACCGTGGTGATTCCCGGTCCGAGTGCCGTGATTTCCGCACTTGCGGTTTCGGGACTTGAAACAGGCAGATTCACATTTGAAGGCTTTTTGAGCGTGAACAAAAAGAGCCGCAATGAGCATCTTGACAGTCTGAAAAACGAACACAGAACAATGATTTTCTACGAAGCACCACACAAGCTTCCGCAAACTCTCCGAGATTTGTACAGCTTTTTCGGTGACAGAAAGTTTCGATTGTTCGTGAACTCACCAAAGTTCACGAAGAAGTAATCCGCACCACAACAAAATATGCTTTGCGGAAAATTATGCAGACGGCAGTCTGAAGGGCGAATTTGTGCTTGTGCTTGAGGGCAAAAAGCAAGAGGAAAAATCCGAAGAATACACCCTTGAATTTGCGGTTGAAACCGCCCGCAAGCTAGTTGAAAACGGTGCAAAGCCCACCGAGGCGGCAAAAGAGGCGGCAAGTATAACAGGCTTTAAGAAAAATGAGATTTACAGGGAGCTGTTGTAAATGACATACGAAAATGCTGTTGAAAAAATTCATTCACTTTTGACATTCGGTTCTCGTCCGGGACTTGACCGAATGAGAATTTTGCTTGACAGGCTCGGAAATCCGCAGGACAGGCTGAAATTTATACACATTGCAGGTACGAACGGCAAAGGCTCGGTTTGTGCTATGCTTTCATCCGCACTTGTTGCGGCAGGCTACAAAACAGGCTTGTTCATTTCACCGTATATCACGGATTTTCGTGAGAGGATACAAATAAACAATTGTATGGTGAGCGAGTCCGTTCTCACGGATGCGGTTGAAAAAACTTTCCCTATTATCGAGCAACTGCGTGAAGAGGGCACAATCATCACAGAATTTGAGTATGTCAACGCTCTTCAATTTTATATACACGCAAATGCAGATTGTGACATTGTTGTTCTTGAAACAGGAATGGGCGGTCTGCTTGACTGCACCAATACTATAAAATCACCGCTTTGTGCCGTTATCACCACAATCGGACTTGACCACACGGCAATTCTCGGTGATACAATTGAAAAAATTGCACAGCAAAAATGCGGAATCTTCAAGCCCGACTCAATGGCGGTTACTTCAAAGCAGGATATCCGTGCAATGAAGGTTATTGAATCAACTGCAAGAGAAAAGAAAATTCCGCTTGCAACGAGCGAGAGCGTTAATATTGATGTCATCGAAACCACCTTAAAGGGCAGTCGCTTTATGTTTAACGGTGTTGAAATCGACCTTCCGCTTTCGGGTGATCATCAGCTTGAAAATGCAAAAACCGCACTTGCGGCACTTGATATGCTCCGTTGCAATTCTCTGATTTCAATAACAGATGAGCAGATTGCAAACGGTTTTGCAAAGGCTGTCAACCCTGCAAGACTTGAGCTGTTGAGCGAAAAGCCGATTGTTCTGCTTGACGGTGCTCACAATCCTAACGGAATTGAGGCGCTTAAATCGGCAATCCAAAAATTCCTTCCGAATAAGTATATAATTGCAATCACGGGTATGCTTGCCGACAAGGATGTCAGCACTTCGGTAAAACTGCTTGACGGAGTTTTTGACAGAGTTTACACAGTTCCCGTTCACAATCCAAGGGCAATGCACCCTGCAAAGCTTATGCAACAGTATGCAAGATTTGTTGACGATACGGTAACCTTTGAAAGTGCCGAACACGCATTTGATATGGCTTTTGAACAGGCTGAAAAGACCGATTGTGCAGTTGTAATCTGTGGTTCGCTCTACCTTGCAGGCGAAATCCGTCCGTATATCATCAATAAAATTAAGGCTGAAAACGAATCAGCCGAAAAGTAAATTTTTCGTTACAACAGAATAAAACAAATTTTTTGCTCCGCACTTATTATCATTAAGATAACAGGTGCGGAGCTCTTATTTTTTAGAAGGACTGATAAAATTGCTGAAAACGGAATTTAAAAACAATATTCTCACGGCATACATTGACGGCGAAATTGACCACGATTCGGCGGCAGGAATACGCACAAAAATTGACGCCGCCGTTCAAACAAACAAACCGAAACTTTTGTGCCTTGATTTTTCAAAAGTATCGTTTATGGACTCATCGGGCATAGGTCTTGTAATGGGGCGATACCGCCAGATGAAGCTTGTCGGCGGAGCATTGCGTGTGATTAATATTCCCGACAGATTGTACAGGCTTTTTTCAATGTCGGGACTTGAAAGTTTGGGGGTGTTGAGATGAAAACAGTAAATGAAATGAAACTTTGCGTGCCGTCAAAAAGCTGTAATGAGGCTTTTGCACGGTGCGTTGTGTCGGCATTTGTAATGAGCCTTGATCCTACCGTGAACGAACTCAGCGACCTAAAAACCGCTGTGTCCGAGGCTGTGACAAACTGCATTGTTCACGGCTACCGCCACCAAAGCGGAACGATTTACATAAACGGAAAAATCACCTCCGAAAACAAGGTGATAATCACAATCCGTGACAAAGGCTGCGGAATTTCCGATATTAAAAAGGCAATGGAACCGTTGTTTACAACCGCTCCCGAGGAGGACAGGGCAGGACTCGGCTTTGCAGTTATGCAGAGCTTTTGCGACAAGGTGCGTGTCCGTTCAAAGCCCGACGGCGGAACAACCGTAACTCTTGAAAAAAATATAGGTTCAGAAAATGACCGATAAAAATAAACTTGCCGACAAAAATATGGGACTTGTCCATGCCTGTTGCAAACGATTTTCAGGCAAAGGAATAGAGTACGAAGAACTTTTTGCATCTGGGTGTCTCGGACTCGCAAAGGCGATTAATAACTTTGACGAAAGCCGTAACCTGCAGTTTTCAACCTATGCCTTTCCTGTAATTATGGGCGAAATTAAGCGACTTTTCCGTGACGGCGGTGCAGTCAGGGTAAGCCGTACATTAAAGGAGCTTTCACTTGCAATATCAAGGCTTAACAATGAAAGCAAGCTGAAAAACGGCAGTGAACTCACCGTGAGCGAGCTTGCCGAAAGGCTTGATACAAGCGAGGAAAAAATCATTGACGCACTCAACAGCACAAGAGTTCCTCTCTCCCTGACTGCCGAATATGACAGCGAGGGCAACCCACAGCTTGATGTCCCGACAGATGATATTCAGGACGAAATCTCGGAACGATTGTCGCTTGAACAGGCGGTAAAATCCCTATGCGAAACCGACCGAAAAATAATTCAACTGCGGTACTATCGGAGCAAAACACAAACTCAAACCGCCAAAATTCTTTCCATGACGCAGGTTCAAATCAGTCGGCGGGAAAAGAAAATCCTCACCGCCATTCGGGACAAAATGTCGGTTTAGCACCACGATTTTCCGAATGTGGCGTTCAATGAATCCCCTGCATATTTTTATTCATAAAAATTTTCATATTTAACAACAAAAGCGCCCGAATAACGGACGCTTTTACTTTTTCTTTAATTCTGTTTTTCAAGCTTCAGCTTTTCAACAATTGCATCAACCGTGGTTTCGATACTGCTCAGCTCCATTGACACCGTGATATCGGCATACTTTTTATAGAGCGGATAACGCACTCTGTACACATCATCAAGAGTTTCACCCTTACCGAATGCAATGCCTCTTGTTTTGATATTTGTAACTCTGCGCTTGATTTCATCAAGGTCAACATCAATGAAAACGACCTTGCCGTTTTTTCTGAGGTTTTCCATGGCATTTTCGCTGAGAACCATTGAACCGCCTGTTGCGATAACGGTCTTGTCGTAGTCAAGCTCTGCACCGATTTTTCCCTCAAGGTGGAGGAAAAAGTCAAGGCCTTCATTATCAAGAATCTCCTGCAACGGCTTTCCTGCCTCTTTGCAGATTATCAAATCTACATCAACAAAGGAATAACCCAGCGCCTTGGCAAGCAACACACCGACTGTGCTTTTGCCCGATCCAGGCATTCCGATTAAAACTATATTTTTCATATTAAAGAATCCTTACATTAAGTGAATCTGTGCTGAAGTCGGGCAGGTTTTGTTTGACGAAAGCACAACAACCGTGTCACCTTTTTTGACAACGCCTGTGCTGAGTGCCTTTTCCATAGCCTGTTTCGTAATTGAATCAGATGTGCGCTTTTCTTCGCCCATGACAGCCATAACACCCCAGTTAAGACAGAGTTTTCTGCACACAAGCTGTGATGTTGCAACTGCAATAACGGGACAGTCAGGTCTGTAATGAACCATCGCTCTTGCAACTCGACCTGTTGCACTTTCAACAATAATAGCCTTTGCGCCTACTGCCTGCGCAATATTCTTTGCAGCTTTACAGATACTTGATCTGATTGGGTTAGTGTCCTTCATTCCGTGCTCTTCCACATACTCATGAAGTGCGGTAAATTCACCGTTTTCCTCAGCCTCCGAACAAATTGCGTCAAGTGCCTTTACGCTTTCAATCGGGTACTTACCTGCGGCGGATTCTGCCGAAAGCATTACTGCGCTTGTGCCGTCATAAACTGCATTGGCAACATCGCTGATTTCGGCTCTTGTAGGACGGGGAGCCGTTGTCATACTCTCAAGCATCTGGGTTGCAGTGATTACATACTTACCGCTTGAAACAACCTTTCTTATGATTGTTTTCTGAATTTCAGGCAGTTTGATAAACGGAATTTCAACACCCATATCTCCTCGGGCAACCATAATACCGTCTGCGTAATCAATGATTGCGTCCATATCGTCAACACCGCTCTGATTTTCAATCTTTGCGATAATTTCAACATACTCATAGCCGAGGCTGTCAATAAAGTCACGAAGAGTTCTAACATCATCGTGATTGCGGACAAATGATGCGGCAACAACTGTTGCACCGTGGTTAAGACCGAACTCAATGTCCTTTCTGTCCTGAGTGCTTACATACGGCATATTGATAAAGTAGCCCGGAATATTGATACTCTTGCGGTTTTTAAGCACACCGCCCTTGTTTACGGTACAAACAATTGACTCGGGATTTACCGACTTAACGACAAGCGAGATAATACCGTCATCAAGCAAAAGCTCTCTGCCGATTGCCTCCTGACCTTCGGATTCAAAAATATCAACAAGCTTCGGAAACGAAAGGCTTACACCTGTTTCGTCACCCTCTTCTTTGTTTTTAAAAAGACTGAACTCTGCACCCTCGACAAGTTCGACAGAACCGTCCTTGAATGTGCCGACTCTGACCTCAGGACCCTTTGTATCGAGCAGAATTGCAACATTTTGACCACTCTCTGCAATTGCCTCTTTAAGGTTTTTGATTGTAACCTCAAGCCGGTCATAAACGCCGTGTGACATATTGATTCTGGCAACATTCATACCTGCGTCAATCATTTTACGCATCATTTCTTTTGAATCGCAGGCAGGCCCGATGGTACAAACTATCTTAGTTTTTCTCATGATTTCTCCGTCCTTTTAAAATGCTTATATCCTGTTATTGTGCATATGTATAAATCTGTGTAAAAATTTTGATTACACTCATTATATATTATTCACAACACAATTTCAATCTTTGATTTGTAAAATTTTACATTCTGTGGCTTGTACAAAAATTTTCAAAACAATAACAAAAAATCGGGCAGTTTCCTGCCCGATTCTGTGCTTGAATTATACAAGATTTACGACAATCTTCTGAATTTGTGTTGCGTCAAGAACGCTGATTTCACCGTCACCGTTTACATCGGCAACATTGAGTTGACTGTCTGTGAGTGTTTCAAGACTTACAATGTACTTCTGAACAAGAGTTGCGTCCATTACAGTAACTTCGCCGTCACCGTCAACATCGCCGATCTTAGCGGAAGGAGTGTACTCGCTAAACCACTTACTGCTGATCCATGCCGCACGGCTTGTCATCCAATCAGCCGCATAGTTATACATATCCGCAAAACTGCCCTGATTGTAGCTTGTCTTAGTGTTACTTACGGTATATGTACCTGTTGTCATATCAAAGTCAGCCTTGTTCATTGATGTGTGGTCACAAATCCAACTGCTCGTTCTTATATGCCAGCCGCTTTTGTAGTTCATCTCACCGCTGTCCTTGAGAAGGTCAAAATACTGTGTTTTTGTATAGAATTCGTCGAGCCCTTGTAAGATGTGGTCTTGCCTGCAAAATAGTTGATTGCAGGAACAAACTGCTCAAACCAGATATTTACGGCAGCCTTTATTAACCTGAGTGTTTCTTGAAATATTGTTAATAATATTACTGCTATTCTGAGAGCGTTTCTGTCTGTCCTTGAATCTGCACCACCAGCCTGAATACTGTGTGTAATCCTTAACACCGAAGTTCTGAAGATCCCAAGCACTGCCTGCAGCATTACCGAGCGCATTATCGTAGTCCCATACAGGTGAGCCGAAGAACTTGTAATTACCGTCAGAATCCTGCTTATAAACAAAGTAAACGCTTGAAACACCGGAATCCCAGTTTTTACCGAGTTCATTTATAAGCCACAGCTTTGCACATGAATCAACATCTGCATACTGTGAAAGGTCAGAAGCGGTGTTTTTTGCGGCATTGTGGAAAGCATTATACTTTTCACGGACATAGTTCTTAACTTCATTATAGCCCTTGTCGCCTTCCGAAAGCTCAGGAGCTTTAATTGTAACCTTGATACCATCATCACATTTTACATAGTAATCTTCACCGTCTACAGCACCGGAATCAACTTCACAAAGGAACGGGAAATCCTTGTTTACATTGCCGTCAGCGTCAAGGTATGCAGTATCGTCAATATCGTTGACAAGGGCACTCTTACCCACCTCAATTTTTTCGGTCATCTGATATGAACCCCAGTAATAACCGTCTGAGTAAAAATCAACATATCTTGAATCCGAAGCATATGGAGTTCCTACTGCATCTGCAAGGTCATAAAGAAAACGGTTTCTTGTGAGTGAATCATCCTGATAGTTTGCAAGAAGAGAGAACTTTTTGCCCTTTGACATACCGCCGATTGAAACCTTATCGGAATATGTGATGTTGTAAGGCTTCTTAGCCTTGCCCCATGTTGAGTTGCCTCTGCCCTTGATTTTCTTGATTGAAGTATTGTCAATCTTGCCGTTCCTGTCAACAATAGCGCCTGTTGCAGAGGCATAATTGCTCTTATCCTCGTTAAGATAAGAGATAAGTTCCTTACCGTTGCCGTCAGCATTGCTGTTGTTCACATAGATTGCAGACTCGGCAGAGGACTTTAAGAATGTGAGGGAATAGGTTTTTCCGTCGGCAGTAACATTGCCTGCCTTATCAATTGTGTACGAAACCTCCCTCGACTCGCCTGACGGTATAGTTACATTATTAACCGTAACGCTTTTTGAATATGCGTTATAAAGCTCAACGCTTGTTGACGAAACACTGCTTGGAAGGAAGAAATACTTCCTATTAGTATTCAATTCCTCCATATCCTCGTTGTGTTTACATTGCCATGCAACCCATGCGTCAGAATCGTCAGAACCGCTTACTGCGTGTGCATAAAGTGCATTCTGAGTTTTAAATGAAAGAGTCGGTGTTGATGTTTGAGCGGCAGAAACAGAAAATACCGACATACCGCCAACGGTCATCACACCAGCAAGTACAATTGAAAGCGCTTTTTTATTGTCCTCACTATAATCACTCCTAAAAAATTATATCAATAAGGAACTTTTAGATATATTCACAAAAAGTTCACTTGTTAATCACATCTGTCAAAATTATTGTACCATTTGCATAAAATTAATACAAGTAATTTTTCAATATATAACGGTACAATTTTGCGAAATTTCTTTATTTTCGTTGATTAATTTGATATAATATTATGGTAAAGATACGGTAACACTTACCGAAATTTTAAATCACATTAAGGAAGTGGCATAATGCGTAACTACGGCAAAAAGAAAAACTATTGTCTTATTGCGGCACTTGCATCACTTGTAGCTTTTTCAACTATGGCTGCAAGCGTTATGAGTGGTTGCGGAGAAAATTCGGATGAGCAAAAAACAACAAAGATTGTTCACGAAACACGCATAGATACTCAGATTGAAACAAAAATTGAAACATACACCGAGGTTGTAACAGACGCTCAGGGCAACACTGAATATGTTGAAGAAACAAAAGCTGTGCCTGTAAACAACAACGCCGGCGGCAACAGCAAGTCAGGCGATTCAGGCAATAACTCCGAAAACTCAGGCGGCAGTTCTTCGGGCAAAAATTCAAACAGTCAACAGAGTTCTGTTATTGAAAAGAGTGAAACAAGCAAAACTACTAACAACAGTTCTTCAAAAACAGACTCAGGCAAAACAAATAACAACAAGAATAATAATAACAACAGTAATAAGAATAATAACAACAGCAATAACAACAGCAACAAAAATAATAACAGTTCATCTTCAAAGTCGGATTCATCAAAATCTGATGACAGCAACAGCAAGTCACTTAAAATCGGCGGCAAAACATTCAATGTCGGTGACACAATTGTATGCACATACAAATTGAAAACACCGGCAGTTCTCGAAAACTATCAGGCAAGGATCAAATATGATTCATCAAAGCTTACCTGCAAAAGTGCAAAAATGTCTGAACCCGCCAAAAACGGAGCTATGCTCAACATAAAGATTGCCGGAGAGATTTCTATAAGCGGCGTCAACATCGGTGACGGTTATGACTACACAAACGGCGGTACGTTTATGACCGTAGTATATGAAGTTAAAGGCGGCGGCTCAACATCACCAAGTTATCACTGGGAAGTAGCCTGCAGAGCAAGCGACAGTAAGAACCTTATCGACAAAAAGGGTAAGCCTGCGAGCGGTTTTAAGCTCAGCTCATCTTATAAAGATTAGGTTGCCAACTAAAAATTGAATTGCTTTTAAAATCGTAAAATGAGGCTGTGAAGAAATGAAGTTTAAGACTTCGTTCTTCACAGCCTGACTTGTTTGTACAAAAGCACGGCGCACCCCCGTTTCCTGTTCGTGAATACAGTTTGATAAATAAAAAGCATTTAAGCCCGAGCGTATTATTGTAGTTGTTCATACAATTTCAATGCAGCGCCGAACCGTGTTCGCCTGCTAATGAACTTTTGACTCTATAATAAAAGTCGGGGTAGTAAAAGAGGCTCTATAATAAAAGTTGGGGTAAGGGATAGAGCCTACAAAAAAATTTCAAAAAAGTAGAGCATATTTACCTAAAATCCGTTAAAATGGAATTGACTAGAAACCAGAACGGAGGACAAAATATGCTCTACAATTATTTTACAGAAAAATTACTCGGATTGCAAGGTGTTTTAATCGAAAACATTGAAGAAATTGATGATACTATTCACATTTACTGCAAACTTGAGCGGAAAATTCACAAATGTCCCGTCTGCGGAAATCATACAGACAAAATTCACGATTACCGAGAACAGATTATCAAGGATATTCCGGCTTTTGGAAAGTTTGTTTTCATTCACCTCAAAAAGCGTAGATATAGTTGCTCATGCGGAAAGCGGTTTTATGAAAAGAATTCTTTTCTTCCCCGTTTTCACAGAATGACAAACAGATTAGTTGCATATGTTATCGACAAATTAAGGTGTGAGGCATCTTTTACAAGCGTTGCTAAGGAAGTAAATCTGTCATTACCGACTGTTATCAGAATATTTGATTTGGTTTCATATTCACTAAAAGAACTGCCGACAGCACTTTCTATTGATGAATTCAAGGGCAATACAGGCAAAGAAAAGTATCAATGTATTTTGACCGATCCTGAGAACAAGGTAGTTTTGGATATTCTGCCCAAAAGAACCAAGTATTGTTTGTCTAAATACTTCAAAAAATTTGATAAATCCGAGCGAGATAAGGTTGAATACTTCGTCAGCGATATGTGGAGGACTTTTTCAGATATCAGTTCGGTTTGGTTCAAAAACGCAACCAAAATTGTTGATAAATACCACTGGATACGGCAGATTATGTGCGCATTTGAGAGTGTACGAAAGGAAGAACAAAAGAAGTTCAGCGAATCACATCGCAGATATTTTAAAAATTCAAGAAAGCTATTGTTAAAAAGATTTGGTGATTTGAATGATGAACAAAAACAGCAGGTAAATATTATGCTGTATACTTCACCGAATCTGTGTACGGCTCACTTTTACAAGGAAGATTTTCTCAAAATCCTTGATTGCCAAGACAGGCAGTCTGCCAGAAAGGCAATGTCTGATTGGATTAACTCCGCTTATGATTGTGGCATTCCACGCTTTGTAAAATGTGCGAAAACAATGCAAAATTGGCTGACAGGAATACTCGATTCGTTCACTACACCGCTTACAAACGGTTTTATTGAAGGCTGCAACAACAAAATTAAAGTCCTAAAAAGAAATGCGTATGGTTACAGAGATTTCAACCGCTTCCGCAACCGCATTCTACATATGTTCTCACTCAAATCAGCAAAAAACAATACAAAACAAGCGGCAGTTTAAACAACCACCACTTGTCAATTTCAATTATTCTGTTTTAATGCTACCCCAACTATTGACATTGAGCCGTAAAAGAGCCTACATTTTGAAACAAACGCAAAAACTCCCGACTAAAAAGTCGGGAGTCAAATTGAACTTGTATTAACTTAAAAAGAATTAAACGAGCTCGATAATTGCCATTTCAGCGGCGTCACCACGACTTGGGGACCGATTTTAGTAACTCTTGTATAGCCACCGTTTCTATCGCTGTATTTTGGAGCAATTTCCTTAAAGAGCTTGCTTGTAACATCTTCCTTAGTAACAAAAGCCAAAACAAGGCGTCTGTTGTGAAGAGTATCTTCTTTAGCTGTAGTAATCATCTTCTCTGCCATAGCCTGAACTTCCTTGGCACGAGTAAGAGTTGTTTCAATTTTGCCGTTTTCCAAAAGGAAAGTAACCATAGCACGAAGCATTGCAGTTCTCTGTGCAGTAGTTCTTCCTAATTTTCTTGTACCTGGCATTTCTTTCACTCCTTTACCGTTGAGTTTGTTGGTAAGAATTTGACAGAATAGCCTGTCAAAGACTTTGGGAAGTTATTCGTCTTCCTTCTGAAGACTAAAACCGAGAGAATTGAGCTTCTGTACAACTTCCTCGAGAGACTTTCTACCGAGGTTACGCACTTTCATCATATCCTCTTCGGACTTGTTGATCAAATCCTCTACCGTGTTAATGCCTGCACGCTTGAGGCAGTTGAAAGAACGAACTGAAAGATCAAGATCTTCAATTGTCATTTCAAGAATCTTTTCCTTACCCTTGTCGTCCTTCTCAACCATAACTTCAGCACTTGAAGCTTTGTCGGAAAGGTTTACAAAAAGGTTAAGGTGTTCGGTAAGAACCTTTGCTGCAAGAGAAACAGCCTCCTGAGCATTGATAACTCCGTTTGTCCAAACATCCAAAGTGAGCTTGTCATAGTCAGTAATCTGACCTACACGAGTGTTATCAACTGTATAGTTTACCTTTAACACGGGAGTATAAATTGAATCAATCGGCAAAACGCCAATAACATTGTTGCCGCTTAACTGCTTGTTGCGCTCTGAAGGAATATATCCTCTGCCCTTATCAACTGTGATTTCCATATTGAGCTTAGCACCCTCACCGAGTGTAGCAATATGGAGTTCAGGGTTGAGAATTTCAACCTCATCATCACATTTGATGTCGGCAGCCTTTACCTCACAGGGACCCTCGGCTGCAATTTCTATAACCTTGGGACTTGTTTCATGGAGCTTTGCAACAAGACTTTTCATATTAAGAACAATTTCCGTAACGTCTTCCTTTACGCCGGGAATAGTTGAAAATTCGTGAAGAACGCCGTCAATCTTGATTGATGTAACAGCACAGCCTTCAAGAGAGGAAAGCGAAGACACGGCGCAAACTGTTGCCGAGTGTGTTGCCGAAACCACGCTCGAGCGGTTCAACAACAAACTTGCCGTACTTTCCATCCTCGGTTAATTCCTCGGTTTCAATTCTTGGCTTTTCAATTTCTATCATTCGCGAATCCTCCTAAACATTATGCGACTGCAAAAGCAGCCCATCTGTGTGTAATCTGCCTGTGAAATATAAGATTACTTGGAGTACAACTCAACGATGAGGTGTTCTTCAACAGGAAAGTCGATGTCTTCTCTCTGGGGAGCTGCAACAACCTTGCCACCGAGAAGGTTTTCGTTCTTCTCAAGCCACTTTGGTGTTACAATTGAAGATGTTTCGCCCTCTGCGATTGCCTTGAATCTTGCAGTTGAACGGCTCTTCTCCTTAACTTCGATTACATCGCCAACCTTAACAAGGTATGAAGGAATGTTTACCTTCTTACCGTTTACGGTAAAGTGGCTGTGACTAACAAGCTGTCTTGCTTCTCTTCTTGTAGCTGCAAGACCGAGTCTGAAGATAACGTTGTCAAGTCTTCTTTCAATAAGTGTAAGCAATACAGCACCTGTCTTACCCTCAGCTTTTTCAGCTTTTTCGTAGTAAGCTCTGAACTGCTTCTCCATGATGCCGTAGATAAATTTTACCTTCTGCTTCTCAGTGAGCTGCATGCTGTATTCGCTCTTTTTTCTTCTCATCTTACCGCCGGGATTTCTGTTGGAAGTCTTCTTGGAATAACCCATAACTGCGGGTGAAATGCCAAGAGCTCTGCAACGCTTAGCGATAGGCTGCATATTTTTAGCCATAGTAGAATTTTCCTCCTTTTAAAATACTATACACGTCTTCTCTTTGGAGGACGGCATCCGTTGTGCGGGATTGGAGTAACATCCTTAATCATTGTTACCTCAAGACCTGCAGTCTGCAATGCACGGATTGCAGCTTCACGACCCTGACCGGGACCCTTTACATATACTTCAACATACTTCATGCCGTGTTCCATTGCTTGCCTTTGCAGCTGTTTCGGCTGCTGACTGAGCGGCAAACGGAGTTGACTTCTTTGAACCTCTGAAACCGAGCTCGCCTGCGCTTGCCCATGAAACAGCGTTGCCCTGTGTATCGGAAATAGTAACAATTGTGTTGTTAAATGTAGACTGGATATGCGCTGCGCCTTTTTCAATGTGCTTGCGTTCACGGCGACGGCGGATAACCTTCTTACCACCCTTTGGTGCTGCCATAGTCCTTTGCCCTCCTTACTTCTTCTTATTAGCCATGGTTTTACGGGGACCCTTACGAGTACGAGCGTTAGTCTTTGAACGCTGACCTCTTACAGGAAGTCCTTTTCTGTGGCGAACGCCACGGTAACAACCAATATCAATAAGTCTTTTAATATCATAAGCGATGTCACGGCGAAGGTCACCTTCAACGCGGCAGTGATGCTCGATGTATTCTCTGAGCTTTGCAATATCTTCTTCTGTCAAATCTCTGACACGAGTGTCCGGATTAACACCTGTTGCAGCAATAATGTCGTCTGCAGTCTTACGGCCGATACCGTAGATATAGGTCAAACCAATCTCAACTCTTTTATCTCTCGGTAAGTCAACACCTGCTATACGAGCCATATAGTTGCACCTCCATATAAATTCTAAAATATAGTTTTGTTTTCGTTGGGTAAATTAACCCTGGCGCTGCTTATGCTTGGGGTTTTCGCAAATAACTAAAATCTTACCTTTTCTTTTGATTACATTGCACTTGTCGCACATTTTCTTTACTGAAGGTCTGACTTTCATGTATAATCATTCCTTTCTAAAAAGTCGTGTTTTTACCCGAATTATTTAGTTCTCCAGGTAATTCTGCCTCTTGTCAGGTCATAGGGGGACATTTCCACCTTTACCTTATCACCCGGCAATATGCGAATGAAGTTCATTCTCAGTTTGCCTGAAATAACAGCTAATATCACGTGACCGTTCGGCAACTCTACCTTAAACTGTGCGTTCGGTAAAGCTTCCTTAACAATACCTTCAATTTCGATTACATCCTGTTTTGACATATTGTCAACCCTCGCTCTTTCTAAAATTGTTCAAAATTTTTCTTATCTGCGGATTGGTCTTGATTGAACCCTCTATCACGGTTCCTGTAGGAGAAATATGAATAAGCTTTTTCTTTTTAGGCTTCTCAACCTTTCTTCGCTTTCCGTCTGCAATGTAAGCGAAAACGGAATCGCAGTCGAGAACAACAAAAAAGCCGTTCTTTTCCCTTCCTGCCACAGCCTTTACGATACTGCCTTTTACTGTGTTCATAAAATCACCTTTAATCGCACAAAGTCATAATTTTAGGTCCGTCAGGAGTTATTGCAACAGTATGTTCAAAATGAGCTGAAAGCTTTCCGTCAGCAGTGACGGTAGTCCATTTGTCATCAAGAACACGCACATTGCACCTGCCCTGGTTCACCATGGGTTCAATGGCAATAGTCATACCCGGAATAAGCCGCACTCCTCTGTGAGCAGTGCCGTAATTGGGTACGCTTGGGTCTTCGTGCAGTTTCGCACCTACGCCGTGGCCGACAAAATCTCGTACCACCGAGTAACTGCGAGCTTCGACATACTTCTGAACAGCGTTGCCTATGTCACCGACACGGTTGAAGGCAAGAGCCTGTTTAATTCCCTCATACAGACTCTCTTTTGTGGCGTCAAGCAAAGCCTGTGCGTCTGCACTGATTTTGCCGCAGGGGAATGTAAAGGCGTTGTCGCCGTGAAATCCCCCGTAGAAAGCGCCAACATCCACGCTTACTATGTCGCCCTCTTTTAAAACGAGTTCTTTACTGGGTATGCCATGGATAACCACATTGTTAACGGAAATGCACGCACTCGCAGGAAAGCCGCCGTAACCGAGAAACGAGGAACTGCTCCCTGTTTCTCGATGTATGAGCGGACAATGTTATCTATTTCATAAGTAGTAACGCCGGGCTTTACAGCCTCTCCCGCAACACGCAATGCCTCGGCAGAAATTCTGCAGGCATCTTTCATTTTTGAAAGTTCCCGTGCTGTCTTAACTACAACCATGAATTAAGCCTCAATACCTTCAAGGATAGCCTTTGTAGTAGCTTCTACATCGTCCTGTCCTTTTACAGTAACAAGCTTACCCTGCTTCTCATAGTAAGAAACGAGGGGCTCAGTCTCTTTGTGATATGTTTCGAGACGAGCAAGCACAGTATCGGGGTGGTCGTCCTTGCGCTGAACAAGGGTGCCGCCGCAATCGTCACAAACACCTTCCTTTTTGGGCTTTAAAGTCACAATGTGGAAAGGTCTGCCACAATTTTCGCAAACACGGCGTCCGGACATACGGTTGATGATTTTTTCATCAGAAATGTCGATGTTGATGACATGCTGAATCTCAACACCCATATTATCCAGAGCCTCAGCCTGAGGAATAGTTCTTGGAAAACCGTCAAGAATGAAACCCTTCTTGCAGTCATCGGCAGAAAGTCTTTCCTTTACAATACCGATTACTACTTCGTCGGGAACAAGCTTGCCTTCATCCATAAAGGATTTAGCCTTCAAGCCCATCTCAGTGCCGTTTTTCAGCGCTTCACGGATCATGTTTCCGGTTGAAATTGTGGGAATACCAAAGTGTTCACAAAGTACAGCAGCCTGTGTGCCTTTACCTGCACCCGGAGCACCTAACATGATAATGTTCATCTATTATACTCCTTTTTTCTCAATTAGTCAAGAAAACCTTTGTAATGACGCATCATCATTTGTGACTCGAGCTGTTTAACAGTTTCAAGAGCAACACCAACTACGATGATGATTGATGTACCGCCGATTGACATCTGTCCCATTCCGGAAGCAGCGCCGTAGATAAGCGGAATCATAGCGATAACAGCAAGGAACATTGCACCGATTAAAGTGATTCTTGACAAAATCTTTCTGATATAATCAGCTGTCGGAGCACCCGGACGAATACCGGGAACTGTGCCGTTGTTAGCTTTAAGATTGTTAGCCATTTCAACAGGGTTGTACTGAATTGATGTATAGAAATAAGCGAACATTATAATGAACAAGAAATAAAGTACCATGTACAGCCAACCTGTGGTGCTGAATGCTTTGCAAAGAATGCACCCCAGAAACCTTCTCCTGCAGGAATCTTGAGGAAGAGGTTGATTGTACTTGGAATTGAAAGAATTGAGCTTGCAAAGATGATTGGAAGAACGCCGCCGAGAGCAACCTTGATAGGAAGGTGGCTTGACTGACCGCCGTACATCTTTCTGCCCACAACACGCTTTGCATACTGAATCGGGATTCTTCTTTCGCTGTCCTGCATGAATGTGATAATCCATACGACAGCAACAAAGAGAACTACCCAGAGAGGTACGAGGAAGAAGAACTGTGTGCTGCCGTTAACAGCAAGGTTCCAGTACTGACCGAGTGTGTTGATAATCTGTGGGAACTGAGCAACGATACCTGCAAAAAGGAGAATGGAAATACCGTTTCCGATGCCGTGGCTGTTGATCTGTTCACCGAGCCACATCATAACCGCCGTACCTGCGGTAAAAACAAGGATGATTACGATAGCAGAGAACCAAAGTTCAAAACCGCTGTTGTAAAGTGTTACCTTGCTGTTGAGAAGGTAGAAGTAATATGCAGTACCCTGAATAATACCGAGACCGACTGTTACATAACGAGTGATAGCACTGATTTTGCGTCTGCCGGCTTCGCCTTCTCTTGCCAATCTCTCCAGAGGAGGAATAGCAACGCAGAGGAGCTGGATAATGATTGAGCTGTTGATATAAGGGGTGATACCCATTGCAAACAATGTTGCGTTAGAGAATGCACCGCCTGAGAGTGTATTCATATAAGAAAGCATTGTGTTAGACCAGTCATCCGGATTCATAACACTTCTGAGAGCCGCAGTATCCAGGAACGGAACCTGAATAACCGAGCCGATTCTGAATACAACAATGATTAAGAGAGTAAATAAAATTTTCTTTCTTAAATCGGGGAGTGACCAAGCATTTTTGATGGTTTTAAACACTTAGATCACCTCTGCCTTTCCGCCCGCAGCCTTCAATTGCAGCTTTAGCTGATTCGGAAAAAGCAGAAACCTTTACTGTAAGTTTTTTGTCAAGCTTACCGTTGCCAAGAATTTTAACAGCATCAAAGCCGTTCTTAACAACGCCTGCATTAACAAGAGCTTCAATATCTACTGTCGCACCGTCTTCAAACTTTCTGTTCAAAGTGCTGAGGTTAACTGCTGCTACAGTCTTAGCAAAAATATTGTTGAAACCTCTTTTAGGGATACGACGCTGTAAAGGCATCTGACCGCCCTCAAATCCGGGACGGATGCTGCCGCCTGAACGAGCCTTCTGGCCCTTATGACCTTTACCGGAAGTTTTGCCCCAGCCCGAGCCGTGACCTCTGCCGATTCTCTTTGAGTCCTTCTTAGAACCCTCAACAGGAGAAAGTTCATGTAACTTCATTAGTTCGCACCTCCTTGCTTATGCTTCACTAACCTCTACGAGGTGGATGATTTTTGCTACCTTACCCTTAGTCTGAGCGTTATCGGGCTGAGTTGTAACATCACCGATTTTCTTAAGACCGAGAGCGTGGGCGGTTGCAATCTGATCCTTCTTAGAGCCGATAAGACTCTTTACTAACTTAATTGTCATAATTTACAACCTCCCTATTAAAGAATTTCTTTAACGGATTTACCGCGGATTGCAGCAACTTCTTCAGCATTTCTTAATGCGCCAAGACCTGCAAGAGTAGCTCTAACTACATTACAGGGATTGTTGGAACGAAGAGCCTTTGTTCTGATGTCCTTGATACCTACTGCTTCAACAACGGCACGAACAGGACCGCCGGCAATAACACCGGTACCGGGAGCTGCGGGCTTCATAAGAACTCTGCCTGCACCGAACTCACCGATTACTTCGTGAGGGATTGTTGTACCTCTGAGTGAAACCTTCATGAGGTTCTTCTTAGCATCCTCAATACCCTTGCGGATAGCGTCGGGTACTTCGCCTGCTTTACCGATACCGAAACCAACTGTTCCGTTACCGTCGCCTACAACTACGAGAGCTGCAAACTTGAAAATACGACCGCCTTTAACTGTTTTAGAAACACGGTTAATAGTAACTACTCTTTCTTTTAATTCGCCTGTTACTTCTACTGTTTTAGCCAAAGTTATTCCTCCAATCCTTAGAAATTGAGGCCGCCCTCACGGGCGCCTTCGGCCAATTCCTTAACACGGCCGTGATATATGTTACCGCCTCTGTCGAATACAACATCAACGATATTCTTTTCTTTTGCACGCTCAGCAACGAGCTTGCCAACAGCCTTAGCTGCCTCTTTGTTTCCGCCATTGCCTGTGATTTCCTTATCAAGGCTTGAAGCCTGAGCAAGTGTAACACCGGCTACATCGTCAATAATCTGAGCATAGATGTTGCTTGTGGAGCGGAATACGCAAAGACGAGGACAAGAAGCTGTACCGCTGATCTTGCTGCGGACTCTCTTATGGCGTTTTGCGCGTGCCTTTTTTGTATCTGGTCTGCTTACCATTAATTATTCACTCCTTAATTATTTGCCCTTACCGGCCTTGCCTTCCTTGCGGCGGATAACTTCATCAGCGTACTTAATACCCTTGCCCTTATATGGCTCCGGAGGACGCTTTTCTCTTACTTCGGCAGCAAACTGACCAACCTTTTGCTTGTCAATGCCGGAGATGATGATTTTGTTAGGATCGGGAACTTCAATCTTGATGTCCTCTGTATCCTCAACGATAACCTGGTGTGAATAACCAAGGTTCATAACGCACTTGTTACCCTGCTTCGAACACGGTAACCAACGCCGTTTACTTCGAGAGTCTTTGAGTAACCCTCTGTAACACCGATAACCATATTGTGGATAAGTGTTCTTGTAAGGCCGTGAAGTGAACGGTTTTCCTTTGCGTCGTTAGGACGTGTAACCTCAATTACATCGCCCTTGATTTCAACAGTCATAGCAGGATTAAACTTAAAATCAAGTGTACCCTTAGGACCTTTAACTGTGATAACGCCGTTGTCAACTGAAGCTGTAACGCCGGCGGGAATATTTATAGGTTTTCTTCCAATTCGAGACATTTATCGCACCTCCTCTTACCAAATGTAAGCGAGAACCTCGCCGCCGATGTGCTGCTTTCTTGCCTCACGATCTGTCATAACACCCTTTGAGGTTGAAATGATAGCGATACCAAGACCCTTCATTACCTTTGGCATATCTTCTGCATTACTGTAAATTCTGAGACCGGGCTTTGATACACGGCGGAGACCTGTGATAACAGGAGTCTTGCCGTCTGTATACTTGAGTGTTACCTTAATAACGCCCTGCTTGCCGTCTTCAATAACTGTGAAATTCTTTACATAACCTTCGTCAACAAGAATCTGACAAATTGACTTCTTGAGGTTTGAAGCGAATTTCAACAGAATCATGCTTTGCTGAATTTGCGTTACGGATTCTTGTAAGTAAATCAGCAATTGTATCTGTAATCTGCATTATGCTTTACCTCCCTTGCTTACCAGCTTGCTTTCTTTACACCCGGAATTTCGCCCTTGTAAGCGAGTTCACGGAAGCAAATACGACAAATGCCATACTTACGGAGGTAGGCGTGTGGTCTACCACAGATGTTACATCTTGTGTACTCTCTTGTAGAGAATTTCTGCTTTCTCTGCTGCTTTACTTTCATTGAAGTTTTAGCCACAACAATCCCTCCTTACTTTGAAAACGGTGCGCCCATAAGCTTTAAGAGCTCGCGAGCTTCTTCGTCTGTTGTTGCAGTGGTTACGAAACAAATGTCCATACCACGAACCTTGTCGATCTTGTCATAGTCAATCTCAGGGAAGATGAGCTGTTCTTTGAGGCCCATGTTGTAGTTACCACGGCCGTCAAATGAATCAGGGTTGATACCTCTGAAGTCACGAACACGGGGAAGTGCTACATTGAAGAATCTGTCGAGGAATTCATACATTCTCTCGCCTCTTAATGTAACCTTACAGCCGATTGCCATACCTTCTCTGAGTTTGAAGTTAGCAACTGACTTTCTTGCCTTACAGATGAGAGGCTTCTGACCTGTAATAGCAGAAAGGTCTGTGCAGATAGCATCAATTACTTTTGAGTTATCTTTTGCTTCGCCTGCGCCTACATTGATAACGATTTTATCAAGCTTAGGAATCTGCATTGTGCTCTTGTAGGAGAACTTTGACATAAGAGCAGGTGCAACTTCTTTTGAATAATATTCTTTAAGTCTTGCCATATCTTATTTCCTCCTTAAAGTGCTTCGCCGCATTTAGCGCAAACTCTGCCCTTAGAGCCGTCCTCATAGAACTTATGAGCAACTCTTGTAGGCTTTTTGCATCTTGGGCAAACGATCTGAACCTTAGATGCATACATAGCACCCTCAGCCTTAATGATACCGCCCTGCTCGCCCATCTTCTTGGGCTTAACATGCTTTGAAACCATGTTTACCTTTTCTACGATAACTTTGCCTTCTTTAGGGCTTACAGCCATAACCTGACCTGTCTTGCCCTTGTCCTTACCGCTTAATACGATAACGGTGTCGCCTGTTTTAACATGAACTTTACTCATTGTGACACCTCCAATTAAAGTACTTCGGGAGCGAGAGAAAGAATCTTCATATAATCCTTATCACGAAGCTCTCTTGCTACCGGTCCGAAGATACGAGTACCCTTCGGGTTCTTATCTTCCTTAATAATAACAGCTGCATTTTCATCGAAACGGATATAAGTACCGTCTTCTCTTCGACGCCCTTTGCAGAACGAACAACTACAGCCTTTACAACGTCGCCTTTTTTAACAACACCGCCGGGTGCTTTGCCTTTTTAACCGAGGCTACGATTACATCGCCAATGTTGGCATATCTCCTTCTGGTACCGCCGAGTACACGAATGCACATAAGTTCCTTTGCGCCGGTGTTGTCGGCAACCTTGAGGATAGTTTGCTGCTGAATCACAGTGTAATTCCTCCTTTACTCAAAGCCGCTAAAATAAACTTATTTAGCTTTCTCAATAATCTCGACGAGTCTCCATCTTTTGTCTTTAGAAAGAGGACGGGTCTCCATAATCTTTACACGGTCGCCAATACCACACTCGTTGTTTTCGTCGTGTGCCTTGAAACGAACTGTACGCTTAACAATTTTGTTGTAAAGCTTGTGCTTTACGCTGTCTTCAACTGCAACGACAATTGTCTTGTCCATCTTGTCGCTTACAACTTTTCCGACAACAGTTTTTCTCATATTTCTTTCACTCACTGTTAAGTCCTCCTCTCTTAAGCTTCAGCGCCGTTAAGTTCCATCTGACGAAGAACTGTTGAAATTCTTGCGATGTCCTTTTTAACAGCACCGATTCTGGATGAGTTTTCGAGCTGATTAACAGCAAGCTGGAAACGAAGATTGAATAATTCTTCTTTGAGTTCAGTGAGCTTTGTCTGAAGCTCTTCTACTGACATATCTCTGAGTTCTGATGCTTTCATTACTGCTCACCCTCCTCTTTCTTAACAAACTTGCACTTGATCGGAAGCTTATTTGCAGCAAAGGCGAAGAGCCTCTCTTGCAGTAGCTTCATCTACGCCGCCGAGTTCAAACATAACTCTGCCGGGCTTTACTACGGCTACCCAGTACTCGGGTGAACCTTTACCTGAACCCATTCGTGTTTCAGCAGGCTTTGCTGTAACAGGCTTATCAGGGAAAATTTTGATCCATACTTTACCGAATCTTTTGCAGTAACGAGTCATAGCGACACGGGCAGCCTCAATCTGGTTTGAGGTGATCCATGCAGGCTCTGTAGCCTGAAGACCGAAATCGCCGTAAGTAACCTTGTTACCACGAAGAGCCTTACCTGTCATACGACCTCTGTGAACTCTTCTGTATTTTACTCTCTTAGGTAATAACATTACTTTCTGCCTCCTTCTCTGCGGGGCTTTCTTGACTTAACTTCGTTAAGAACCTCGCCCTTGTAAAGCCAAACCTTAACGCCTACTTTACCATAGGTTGTGTTAGCTTCTGCAAAGCCGTAGTCGATGTCTGCACGAAGTGTCTGAAGCGGAATAGTACCTTCGTGGTACTGCTCGAACGAGCAATTTCAGCACCGCCGAGACGGCCTGAACACATAATCTTGATACCCTTAGCGCCACGACGCATTGCGTTGCCGATTGACATCTTCATTGCACGGCGGAAAGAGATTCTCTTTTCAAGCTGCTGAGCGATGCTTTCTGCAACGAGCTGTGCATCAAGCTCAGGAGCCTTAACTTCTACGATATTGATTGCAACGGGCTTGCCGAGCATCTTTTCGCACTGTGCTCTGAGCTTTTCAATCTCAGAACCACCCTTACCGATTACAAGACCGGGCTTAGCGCAGTGGATGCTGATTTTAACCTTTTTGCCGTCACGCTCAATTTCAATCTTTGAGATACCGAAGTTGTAAAGCTGAGCCTTCAGAGTCTTACGGAGGTTATAGTCCTCAACGAGTGTAGCACCGAAGTCCTTCTTGTTTGCAAACCAACGGGAATCCCAATCTTTAATAACGCCGACACGGAGACCGTGCGGATTAACTTTCTGACCCATAATCTAACCTCCCCTTAGTCGTCTTCTCTTTCCTTGAGTACGAGGGAAATGTGAGAAGTTCTCTTGTTGATTCTGAACGCTCTGCCCTGTGCTCTCGGACGAATTCTTTTAAGGATGGGGCCTGCTGTTGCATTGCACTGAGCAATGTAAAGCTTGGATACATCCATGTCATGGTTGTTCTCAGCATTTGCCATAGCTGAATTGAGCAGCTTTAAAAGCGGCTCGCAAGCGGCCTTGGGAGTGTGCTTGAGAACAGCTTCCGCATACTTAACGTCTTTGCCTCTTACGAGGTCAAGAACTACATTAACCTTGCGGGGTGAAATACGAACAAATTTTGCATTTGCCTTTGCTTCCATCTGCAATACTCTCCTTCCGCTTATTTGCTTGTCTTTGATCCTGCGTGACCTTTGAATGTTCTTGTCGGAGCAAACTCACCGAGCTTGTGACCAACCATATCTTCGGTTACATATACAGGAACATGTTTTCTGCCGTCATGAACGGCAAATGTGTGACCAACGAATTCAGGGAAAATTGTTGAACTTCTTGACCAAGTCTTGAGAATTCTCTTTTCGCCTGCTTCGTTCATTTCGATAACCCTTTTGAGCAGTACAGGCTGAACATAAGGGCCCTTTTTAGTACTTCTACTCATGTTTTAGCTCCTTTCCGCCTTACTTACCGTTTCTTCTTCTTACGATAAGCTTGTCGCTGCTCTTGTTGTTCTTACGAGTCTTGTAGCCAAGTGCGGGCTTACCCCATGGGGTTACAGGGCCCGGACGACCAACAGGTGACTTACCCTCACCACCGCCGTGCGGATGGTCGTTAGGGTTCATTACAGAACCACGAACAGTAGGACGCCAACCCATGTTTCTCTTACGACCTGCTTTACCGATCTTAACATTTTCGTGATCGGTGTTACCTACCTGACCGATTGTAGCCATGCAGTTTTCAGGAACGTTTCTGAGCTCGCCTGAAGGAAGTCTTAAAAGTGCAAGACCGTTTTCCTTAGCCATGAGCTGAGCCATGTTGCCGGCTGAACGAGCGAGCTGAGCGCCTCTGCCGGGATAAAGCTCTACATTGTGGATAAATGTACCAACAGGGATTGCTGTAAGCGGAAGTGCGTTACCGGGCTTAATATCAGCGTTTGCACCTGCTGTTACCTTGTCGCCTACCTTAAGTCCTTCCGGAGCAATAATGTAAGCCTTCTCGCCGTCTGTGTACTCTACAAGAGCAATGAATGCAGAACGGTTTGGATCGTACTCTAATGTTTTAACTGTACCTTCAACATCAAATTTCTGACGCTTGAAGTCAATAATACGGTACTTTTTGCGGTTGCCGCCGCCTCTGTGACGAACGGTGATTCTGCCGTAGCTGTTACGACCTGCCTTTTTATTTAAAGGAGCAAGCAAGCTTTTTTCCGGCTCAACCTTTGAAAGACCCGAATAATCTGTAACCGACATATTTCTTCTTGAGTTAATGGTCGGCTTATATACTTTAATGGCCATTTGGTTTCACTCTCCTCATGATGGCTTTGCGGGAATATGGCATTTCCCATACATTCTGCCTGAATAATGTTTTTCAGACTCAATACTGAACCTGAGTCAGTATTACATCATGCCTTCAAAAAATTCGATAGGCTTGCTGTCTTCGGTAAGTTTTACGATTGCTTTCTTCCAGCTCTTTGAGTAGCCGCCGTTGTTTCTGCCCTGACGACGGAATTTGCCTCTCATGCTTACTGTGTTTACCTTTGCAACCTTAACGCCGAAAACTTCTTCACAAGCTTTTGCAATTTCAATCTTGTTTGCTGACTTAGCAACTTCAAAGGTATAAATTTTGTTAACTGCGCCGAGCATACTCTTTTCGGTAATAACAGGGCGGATTACAATATCATGAGCTATCATGCATATACCTCCTCAATCTTGCTTACCGCATCCTTAACGATGATAAGCTTGTCAGCATTCAAAATGTCATATACATTAAGAGTGTTTACCTGAGCTGTTTTAACACCGGGGATGTTGTTAGCTGATTTAATAACCTTGCTGTCAACCTCAGGAAGAACAATGAGAGCCTTCTTTTCAGCTCCGATTGCGCTGAGCATTGCAACAATCTTCTTTGTCTTGTACTCGTCCATGCTGATTGAATCAACAACGATGAGCTCGTTCTCCATAACCTTTGAAGAGAAGGCTGACTTCATAGCAAGTCTTCTTACCTTCTTGTTTACGGAAAATCTGTAATCTCTTGGCTTCGGAGCGAATACAACGCCGCCGTGTGTCCACTGCGGAGCTCTTGTTGAACCCTGTCTTGCACGGCCTGTGCCCTTCTGTCTCCACGGCTTTTTACCGCCGCCTGAAACCTCTCGATCTTGTAAGAGCGGACTGTGTGCCCTGACGCTGTCTTTGCGAGGTAGTTAACTACCATCTGATGCATAACAGCTGCATTTGGTTCGATACCGAATACGGACTCGGCAAGCTCGATTGTACCGACATTCTTGCCTTCCATATCTACTACTGCTAAATTTGGCATTTATAATCCCCCTTCCTTAAGCCTTTACGGAATCTTTGATTACAACGATTCCCTTGTTAGGACCCGGAATAGCACCCTTAACAGCGATGAGGTTGTTTTCTGCGTCAACCTTAACAACTGTGAGGTTCTGAACCGTTACCTGTTCTGCGCCGAGGTGACCTGCCATTCTCTTACCCTTCCAAACTCTTGAAGGTGATGAGCAGGCACCGATTGAACCGCCGTGGCGTACGCAAGGACCTGTACCGTGTGATTCCTTAAGACGGTGGAAGTTCCATCTCTTAATAACACCTGCTGTACCCTTACCTTTGCTCTTGCCTGTTACGTCAATCTTGTCGCCGGGGGTGCATACGTCTGCTTTAACGAGATCACCGATGCTGTAAGCGTCTGTGTCTGTAAAGCGGAACTCTTTGAGAGTTTTCTTTGGTGCTACACCCTACCTTTATCAAAGAAGCCCTTCATTGGTTTGTTTACCTTGTGAGGTTTAACATCGCCGTAGCCGAGCTGTACCGAAGCGTAGCCGTCGTTTTCAACTGTTTTCTTGGCTGTTACCACGCAAGGGCCTGCCTCAACAACAGTTACGGGAATCATGATTCCCTTTTCATCGAAAATCTGTGTCATACCGATTTTCTTACCGATGATTGCTTTCTGCATAAATTGTATCCTCCTTATAGGTTATTGGTTGGTTTCCCAACATGACCCTGTCTGCTTGTAGGTTGGTATCCGATTATAATTTAATCTCGATATCAACGCCGGCAGGGAGCTCTAAGCTCATAAGAGCCTCGACTGTCTTGTTTGACGGTCTTAAGATGTCGATAAGACGCTTGTGAGTTCTGATTTCAAACTGCTCACGGCTGTCCTTGTACTTATGAACAGCACGGAGAATTGTTACAACCTGCTTCTCAGTCGGGAGCGGAACGGGACCTGAAACTCTTGCGCCTGTGCGCTTAGCTGTTGCCACGATTCTCTCTGCAGACTGATCAACGAGCTGATGATCATAACCCTTTAATCTTATTCTAATCTTTTCCTTGACTGCCATTATCGTCGCCTCCTTAAAAATGTTAGTTGGCGGGCGTTGCTTTTCAAAACTTTTTGAAACTCTGCCGGGTGTTTCCTCACCCTGCATTAAAAAACCCGTTTAACTATTCAGTTAACCGGGAAGTTCTGAAAGCGTTTGAGCGCAGTTATGGCAAAGCAACCCCATTGCCACTCAATCGCTCTGTGTTTCAATTTAATCGCCCGGTTTAAAATCGGACATACTCCACGGAAAAACCGGCTTAATGCCGCAACCTCCCGCTTCATCGCATATCTTGTGCAGTCACACAAGCATTATTATAAACGAAATACCGCATTATTTCAACCTTTTCGGCAAAATAAGCGGTATAGAAGTTTTTAAAATATTTTTAATTAATTTTGTTTAATTTGTACATACTCCCGTTCGCCGATTTTATGTTATAATTAGGCAGACGAAAATGTCTTTTCTATACTATTGTATATAAGGGATTCCATTTTGTCAATTGTGCAGTTTTATGAAAAGGAATGACAGACAATGAAACATTTGTATTTTGGTGACGGTAAGGGCAAAACCACAGCCGCTGTAGGAATTGCCGTCAGGGCGGCAGGCAGTAACCTCAAGGTGCTGTTTGTGCAATTTTTAAAAACGGAATTTTCGGGTGAACGCCATGTTCTCAGTCACACCGAGAATGTGACTCTAACGCTCTGCCCCGCTGACCTCAAGTTCACATTTCAGATGAACGAAAAGGAAAAGGCTCAGGCGGCAAAAATTTTCAAGGGTATTTTTGACCACAGTGTCACACTTGCCCTGACCGAAAAGTACGACATGGTTGTATTTGACGAGATTATTGACGCAATCAATGCTGAAATGCTCACCGAATCCGAGGTTGTTGAGTTCATCACCAATGCTCCATCAAGCATGGAAATCATCATGACAGGTCATAACCCGTCACAAAAAATGATTGACCTTTGCGATTATGTAACCGAGTTCAAGAAAATCAAGCACCCCTACGACCGAGGCATCACCGGCAGAATCGGTGTTGAATTTTAATTTTAAGTTTGTGTAGATAGTTTAATTTACAAAAAACATAAAACGCTCGAGCGTAGCGCTTATAAAATCGTATCCGACACCACCCGATTTATGGGTGGTTATTTTTTGCATTGTTTTATGGGGAATGTGGGATATAACTGATTAAAAAATTACAAAAAACGGCTGTCACTTGACGAAAGTCAATTCATCAGCAACAGCCGTTTTTAATTCAATTGAATATTAAAGAACTTACTTGAGCCATACGATATCCGTATCGGTTGCAAGGTTGTCAATTCCGTAAAGCACAACAACCTGTTCGGGGTTGTAGGTTGTCACAAGGTCTGACACGCTTTCCTTATAATAACGCAGGTCAACCAGAACTACCTTGCTGTAGTTTTCTGCAAGGAACGGTGCAAGGCTGTGCGAAAAGCTGTCCTTGATGAGAAGAATTGTGCCGTTCTTTGCATTTGTGTTTGTAATCTCCGTGAGAGCGTGATTGCCGTCAATAAACACGGGGTACTTGTCGTCCTCTTTAAGATGGTCGGTAAAGTACATTGAACCCGAAGTTTTAATATTTGCGCCCTCGGTAATTTTTACGGAGATATTCCTGTCGGAATTTTTAGGGTTATTCCAAATTTCGATATTATCGGGCGGAGTGAGCCAAAAACCGCTTGAAGAATATGTTGTGCCGTAAAAGTCGGGGTAGCTGTCTTTTTTCAGGGTTGAATCATCAATCGGAGTAATGCCGAGTGCCTTGCAAAGCTCTTGGTAGCCCGTGTAAGCACCCTTTGTTGTCCATTGGTGGTCGGTTTTGTAGTAAAGCTGACTGCCGTTTTTGTATTCGCTCTTAAAGCGTTCACGCAAATCGACAAATCCGATTTTATCCTTTGAAAGCGTTGAAGAAATCTTGCTTATATCTTCATCATCGTTGTATTTATCGTGGAATGTCGGAAGCACATCATCAACAATATATCCTGTTGACGGAACGAGCATAACCGTTGTCGGAGTGTCGATTGATTTTGCAAAATCCGCAACCGCACCGATATTCTTATCGAGGTTGTTCTCAGTCGAAACAGGCTTGTTGATAAGGTAGCCGTTTTTGCAGTTGTACACACCGCTTGCACCGTTGTTACCCTCTGCAAGGGCGGTGTATGCGTTAAGACCTACCCATGTGTTTCTCTGTGGAAACCTGTCGGCAAAGAATGTTTCAAACTCACTGCCGAAATCACCCGAAAGCAATTTTTCGGCTGTAACCTCCGGAAACTTCTGCAAGTATCTTTTTTCGGAAGAGCTGTAGTCGGGTTTCGGAGAAAAGATAAACCACAAAGCCATTCCGTATATGAAAATCAGAAATACAACCGCAGGAATGTATTTTCCGATTTTATTTCTGTTATCAGCAAAACGCATATATATTCACCTGACTTTTTCTAATTGTTCACAGCCGTTTTAAAATCTGAAATAAAGGAACGGGTTGTAGCTCGATTAACAAGGCTTGCCGTGCTGACAGCAAGAACACACATACAGTAGAGTGTTTCGGGAATCCACATAAAGCGTGTGTGTTCAAAGCGGTTGTAAAGCATTGCTGCAAGCGGAGTTGACGCAACAGCCGCAATAATAAGCATTGGCAGGTTGCTCATAATAAGATTGAACGCCTGATCACCGCAAATTCCGTTGCCGAAATTGAAAAGGTCAACCATAAACTCACCGAGCTGTCCGACATCCGTGAAGTAGAAAAGTCCCCAACCGATGATTATGATAAACAGAGTGTAAATGTGCTGAACAAATGACGGCAGTCTGTCGAGAAATTTTTTGAGTACGAATTTTTCAAGAATAAGAAGAAGTCCGTAGTAAAGTCCCCAAAGTACAAAGTTGTATGCCGCACCGTGCCAAAGTCCTGTAAGTCCCCACACGATAAGAAGGTTGAGAATCTGCCTTTTAACACCTTTTCTGTTACCGCCGAGAGGAATATAAACATATTCTTTGAACCATGTTGAAAGGGAAATGTGCCATCTTCTCCAAAAGTCTGTAATCGACTTTGCGATGTAGGGATAGTTAAAGTTTTTAAGAAACTCGAATCCCATCATATTGCCAAGACCGCAAGCCATATCGGAGTAACCCGAGAAATCAAAGTAAATCTGGAATGTATAGGCTATCATACCCACCCATGTTCCGACAACACCGTTTTCATCGGTTGTTGCAAAAATGTTTGTTGTGAGCGTTCCCATGGTGTTTGCGATAATTACCTTTTTTGCAAGACCGACCATAAAGAGCTTAACGCCCCTTGTGAACATTTCAAGCGTTTCACGGCGGTTTACAAGCTGTTCGGCAACATCACGGTAACGGACAATCGGACCTGCAATAAGCTGCGGAAAGAGTGCAACATAAGTACCGAAGTTGATGAAGTTTTTCGACACGGGCGCATCATCACGGTAAACATCAATAACATAGCTCATTGTCTGGAATGTGTAGAAGCTGATGCCGATCGGCAGGCTGATTTGAAGCTCCGGAATATTGAGAAACGGCAGATATTGAGCGTTTCGGTTATCATTCCCGTATATTTAAACACCGCAAGAATACCTATATCAAGCACGCAGGTAAGAATCAGAAACAGCTTTTTCTTTTTTGGCGTCGGCTCTGTATTTGTCAACAAGCCAACCGCCTATGTAGTTGAAGAAGATGTTGAACACCATGAGCAGAACAAGCTTAGGTTCGCCCCAACCGTAGAATATAAGGTTTACGATAAAGAGAAAAATATTGCGTCCCTGCCTTGGCACAAGATAATAGGCAAGCAAGGTAATCGGCAGATACGCAAACATAAATACAAGGCTCGAAAATACCACTTGTTTTATCCTCCTGCAAATTTAAATTCATAATTTTTTCAAATACCATCCTACATATTTTAACTTATTGAAGATTTGCCGTCAACATACAAATTATATGATTTTTTGCCCGTAAAGAATAAAAGTAATGTTTATGATTTTATAGGATAATAAATCACATTCGTGCGGTAAAACATTCAGATATGTAAAATCATTATTTGACATTATACACAAAAAACGGACTGTCGATGACAGCCCGTAGATTGCAAATAATCAAATTATTTAGTTGCGTTGTATGTCTTTGAAAAAATGTTTGTACCGTCTTTAGTATTGATTTTTACAACAACTGACGGATCATCAATGCCGACTGATTCCTTAATACTGTTTGCAATGCCTTCATATGTTGACGACAATGATTCAAAAGCCGATTCAAGGCTTGACTTTACAGTATCAAGTGATTCCTCAGGGAGTTCAGTCTTGTAAGTAAGGTCATAAACTAAGCTCTTGCCTTCAGCCCTAACATCAACATCCATCATTGATTCATATGTCGACTTCATTGAGTCGAGTTCTTTCCGGCATTCGTCTGATGCAACATAGTTAGCGAGTTTCTGCTCAGGTGAATCACCGCAACCTGCAAAGCAGAAGATTGATGTTACTGCGATAAGTGCTGCAGCAAGTATAAGTGCAATTTTTTTCATTGTTTTACTCTCCTTAAAAACATAGTGGCTAAATTGTACTATAATAGCATTATATTGTCAACAGTTTATACAATATTCAATTTTTGTGCTAATTTAATTTTATCTTGCTCTTGTTTTTTTGTCAATCATTGCCAACGGTAAACTTGTATTTCCTTGCAAATTCCTTTGTTTCGTTATTACGCACGACTTCGCTCTGATTTTGCTCAACAACGCTTGTTATAGCACCCACATCAATCCATATTTCGTTATTGCTTTCTTTTTGGCTCTCATCAAACACAAGCTCAAGTCCGAGGTGCAAATGACTTTCGGTTATTCCGTTTGTATTTTCGGTATCGCTGTAACCCGTTCTTCCCACATAACCGATTACATCGCCTGCACAAACCTTGTCGCCCTCTTTTAAGTTTTCTGCAAACGGACGGTTCTGTCTTAGGTGGGCATAGTACCAATAGCGTTTTTGTCGGCAGAACGGATTCCGATTCGCCAACCGCCGTACCTGTTCCAGCCCATAATTTCAACCGTTCCCGACTCAACCGCCACAACAGGTGTGCCGACAGCCACCATAAGGTCATGACCGAGGTGCGGTCTTGTGTAGCCGTAGGTTCTGACAGCACCGAAATCATCATAGCAGGAATACGGAAAAGATTTGGCAATCGGTGAAAACCAGCACAAGCCGTAATCTTTTTCAGTGCCGTTTGAAGTTTCTTTTTCGTAATCACCGACAATTCCCGAAAGTGCCGCACCGTATGCCTGAGAGTAATAGTTGAAATATTTCATATCCTTTGTCAGGTTTTCAACGGTTTCGCCGTTTTTGATTTTGTCGGCAAAATCTGTCATATCGCTGTATTTGTACTTTGTAAAATCACCGCCGTATTTCGCACCGAGATACGCAAGCATGGTTATGCAGTCGGTATGCCTGTTGTCATCGTGAGTTTGTATGTCGAGGTCAACGGCATTTTGCAAAGCGTCTTTCGTAACATTAAATTCAACATATTTTATGTAGTTTTTTTGCGTGTCCTTTCCGCCCGTAAACACGACAGCCGACAATGCCGCAAGCATTACGCAAAAAAACACACAGAGCAGTTTTTTCATATCAATCACCGATAATGTATATGAAAAACGGCATACAGTTATTCATTGCGGCTTTGCCGTAAAATGAAAAAAACAGCGGTGTAACTCGCTGTTCCTTCCATATTTTTAATTAAAGAAAGAGGAAAAATATATCAAATGAAAATCTTGTAAACTGTTTAACATGGGTTATCACCACTTATTCTGTCACGCTCGGGCAAGACTTGTTATAAATCAAGCCGTTCTGCCTTTACGAACTGTAAATAAGGGTTGTTTGTTAACCCTTTCTTATGTTATGATAGAATCACCCATCGAGAATTTTGCAGAGCAAAATTTGAGGGGAATATAAATTGACATAATAAGCACTTTGCAAAATTATAAATCTAATCACACTTGCTGTGCTTATTCTATCATAAATCATGAAATGAGTTATGATAGAATCACCCATCGAAAATTTTGCAGGGCAAAATTTGAGGGGAACATAAATTGACATAATAAGCACTTTGCAAAATTATAAGTCTAATCGTACTTGCCGTGCTTATTATATCACGGCAATCGTGACAGAATAATGACAAACAAGAGAATGTTTTGAAAATCTTTTAAAAAAATTTTCTGATTACGCTTTATCCACTGTAAATGTCAATTTATTGTCGGCAATATTGATTTTACCGCCGATATTTGCAAAATAAGAGGTTAAAAATCGATATACTTCGTCCTTCTCTGCTTCATCAAACGAAAAATACTGTCCTCCGCAGGCATCGTGAAAATGTAGATACACTCCGAATTTTTCGTCAAGAATCCTCTTGAATTCAAGCACCTGTGAATATGAAAAATTCATAATAAGCTCTCCTTAAATCAGGTTTTCTTTTTCAAAAGCCTGTCTTAAATCTTCGATGATATCTTCGGCATCCTCAATACCAACGCTGAAACGGAAAAATCCGTTGTGGAATTCTTCGGGATAAAGATACTGTCTTTCATCGTTTTCACCGAGAAATACGATAAGGCTTTCATCGTGACCGAGTGATACAGCCGATGTGATTACTTTAAGATGTGTAACAAAACGGTTGTAGGTATCGTGGTCGGCTTTAAGTCCAAACGAAAGCACTCCGCCGAACCCGTTTTTCATCTGCTTAACTGCAATATCGTGATTCGGGTGATCCTCAAGTCCCGGATATGCAACAAAGCTTACACCTTTGACCGTTTTCAGATAACGAGCAACCTTGAGGGCATTTTCGTTATGCTGTTTCATACGCAACGGAAGTGTTACCGAACCTCTCATAATCAGCCATGCATTGAACGGGCTGATTGTTGCGCCGAGGTTAATCTGCGACTGCGCACGGATAATGTCAAGGTACTCTTTTTTGCCGATGATTGCACCTCCCATTGCATCACCGTGACCGTTGATGTACTTTGTAAGGCTTTCAACGGTAAAGTCTGCACCGAGTTCAATCGGTCTTTGGTTGAACGGAGAAGCAAATGTGTTGTCAACCGACAAAAGTGCGCCGTTTGCGTGGGCAAGCTCTGCAAGCTTTTCAATGTCGGAAATTGAAAGAGTAGGGTTGCCCGGTGTTTCAATGTGAATGAGCTTTGTGTTCGGACGGATTGCCGCCTTAACTTTTTCAATGTCGGTTGTGTCAACAATTGTTGTTTCAACACCGAATTTGTCTTTGAGAAGTTCATTCAGAAGTCTGTAAACCGCAATATATGTTACACTTGAAAATACAACATGGTCACCGCTTTTGAGCAATGCAAAGAAAAGTCCCGACAGAGCCGCAACACCGCTTGCAAGAACAACGCAATCCTCTCCGCCCTCAAGGGACGCAAGCTTTTCCTGAAGATACTGCTGATTTGAACCGCCGTTGCGTGTGTAGAGGTTTTTGCCTGCACTGCTCCAGTTGAGGTCGCTTGGATCATATGGGAGTTCATAGCTGTTTGCCATTGTGATAGGTCTTTTGATTGCTCCTGTTTCGCTGTCAACATCATTGCCCGTGTGAACAGCCCTTGTCTGAAATCCGAATTCATCGCCAAAATTTCTTTTTGCCATAACTGTACTTCCTTTCTTAGCATGATTTTTATGTGCTTGATTATGTATGTGTTTTATTTCTACTATTCCTATGTATTTAGTATGTTTTAATTATAGCACCATTTTTTGCATTGTCAAGATTAATTTTATAAATGGCGAACACGGTTTGCGACCGCCGCCTGTGGCGGATAAAGGGAGCATAGCGCTGTCTGAAATATAGTCGCAAGGCTTCCCCTACTGATTCCATATAAAACAAAAATTGCATCAGAACCTTATCCGGGCATCTGATGCAATCTTTTTATTTAACTATCTTCTTGAATTGACAGCGGTGGCACACCGCCGACTGTAATTTTACATTTTCAATTTTCAACTTTCAATTCGCAATGCTCATTGCATTACCGAGTTTGCCATAATATATTTTCTGAGCGGTCCCTGCATAATGGATTCAATCTGCTCGGGTTCATCGGGCAGAAGAATAAGAATCTGATTTGCGGCTCTGACAACATATCCGTCATCGCCGTTTTCATTTTTCAGCTTTTTGCAGTCATTAACAGGGGTTTCACACAAAGCACGGGAAATTATGCTTTTTATTCCCTTTTCATCGTCAAATCCGAGTCCGCCGACAACGAAAACCGCATTCAGTTTTTTGAAAGCGTCTGTAAGTTCATTTCCGAGTTGTTCGGAATCGGTTGCAAAGCAGGTTTTGACGAGTTCAAGGTCAAGCTCGGAAAAGGATTTTTGCAAAGCTCTTTCGCAAAACGAGGTTTTGCGAGCAGCGAAAAATACAAGCCTGCAATTCATTTTCCGTCCTCCTACTGTGCGTTTGCGTATTCGGGTTTCAGCGTTGCCTTGAATTTTGGTGCAATGCTCAAATTAGCCGTTACCTTTGTATAGTCATAGGTGGTGTCCCAACCCTCAAAGGTGTAGGTATAATACTCATCACTCGGTTTTTTCGGTACGGTCTTAGGCACAACCGCCGACTTGCCGTACTCAACCTTTTGCGTTGACAAAGCTGAACCGTCGTAGTTAAGGAAGGTTACATTGCAATAAACCTTTGCCTTTGTTGTAGGCTGTGGCTTTTGTGTTACAACCTGACCTTTTGTATCTGTTGCGGTTGTAGCCTCGGTTTTCTTGGTTACCTTTTGGTTCTTAAAGCTGTAATCTCCGTCATACCAGGTAATCTGACCTTTCTTGTAAGCTGTGTCAAAGTCTGTGACGGTAGGTCTTGTACCGCCGTAGGATGAGTAATAAACCTGCGGCCATACTGCATTCTTATTAAGCGATGCCTTTGAAACATCAACCTTTGTTGACTCGCCCGCTCTTACCTTTCTTGCAACAATAACCGTTCTGAAGTTTGTGAACTCATACGAACAGGTTGAAAGTGTTACAAGCTCATCGTCCTCGTTTACATCAACGGGACAATTAAAGAGTGAACGAACACGGACATTGTAAACATAGTTCATAAAATCCTTGTCATTTTCAAAGTCGCTTATCATGTAGTTGAAGAAATCGCCGTGTGCGGTAAGAGTGTTTGTCTTGAACACGGAGATAATCTTATAAGTACCTTTGCCCTTTGGAGTGTCAAAGCGGAAGGTCGGAACTTCTTTGTAGAAATCAAGATCCCCCGTTGTTCCGCCGAACTTCATAAGGTCACCGAACATTGAACCGTCCTGAATGTGGTGAGAGTGAAGAACAAGGTTCTTGCCGTCTGTACCCTTTGTTGAACGGTAGTCAACAAATACGCTGCCGAAGCCGTCCCACTCATTCTTGTAGTTGTGGTTAAGGTAATACTGTTGCGGTGTGCTGTCTGCCTTATGCCAAAGAACGGGGTAGTCAATGTGGGTATCCTTCATCTGAATCCAGCCGACAATTTCATCGTTGATTTTCGAAGTTTATCCCAATTGATTGTGTCATCCTTTTTCTTTTCGGGTGTTGTTTCACCGTCATCAACGCTGTGAGCAATTCGCTGAATCTCGCCGTTAAGCTCGGCATTTCTCAGGCTGAGGTAAATCATATTGTAGAACAACAGCGAAAGTGCCGTAAGAAACACGAGAAACGAAACAATTACAACGCATTTTCTTGTAACTTCCTTTGAACCGTCACCACGCATAGGAATGAAGTTGTTGACAAAGCCTGTCTTTGCCGGAACAAATTCCCTGTCGCTGAAACCGTTAGGATAGTCAATTGCAGAATTTTCAAAGTTTGACTTTGCTCTTATGCAGGCAAGACAAACCATATCTTCGGGATTTTCACCGGCAAGAGCCGACTTTGGAAGAACGGCAACCTGAATACCACGGTACATAAAGCAGTAGCCACGATAGCCGTTGCCCATATCTTTAAGACTGAAAATTCTTGACTTTTTACGGAACATTCTGTACTTGTCCTCGAGCTGTTCCATCTCTTCCTTGTCTGCCTTACGCTTTTTGGCATCAAGAAAATCAAGATTTCTCTTTCGCCAATAGTCCTTCGGCACGGGAGTATTCTCATACTTCTCGGATGCCGCAACAACCTCGGCAAACTTTTTGCGAAACGATGTGCTGTCCTTTGTTGTAAGAGCCTCTGCAATCACAACCTGATCAGGCGCTTTTTCGCTTTTCGCAAGCTCGTTAAGTGCAGAAATAATTTTAGAATATGAAGGTGAAACGCTTTTTACTTTGGTTACGGAAAAGCCGTTTTGTTCAAGCTTTTTTGCAATTTCACCGCTTGTTTGAGAAAGGTCAGCGGAATTTTTGCCCGTTAAGGAAAAAATCTCAACATCCATGTCAATTCCCCTTTCAATCGTTTGATTATTCATCATCAGCCGAAATTCTTGTAACTTTGAGGTTCTGAAGAGCCTCCTCAACAAGAGGTCCGAAGTTCGGCTTTTCCTGAGCCTCTTTTACATATTTGAGAACAGGTCTTGTACGGGGATGCTTTGGTGTGAACACGGTACAGCAGTCCTCATACGGCTCAATTGATATATCGTAGGTATCAATCTTGTAGGCAATGTCAATAATTTCCTGCTTATCCATACCTATGAGCGGTCTGAACACGAGCATATCGGTCGCCTCATCTGTGCACGAAAGCGCACCGATTGTCTGGCTTGCAACCTGACCGAGGCTTTCGCCTGTGATGAGTGCCTGACATTCGTACTTTTCGGAAATTTTTTCTGAAATCTGCATCATCAGGCGGCGCATAATGATTGTGAAAAGTTCCTCGGGACATTCGTCCTTGATTTTCTCCTGTAGCTTTGTAAACGGCACGGTGTACATAACCATATCGCCTGCATATCTGCTGACTCTGCGGAGAAGTCTGACAACCTTGTCTTCGGCTCTGGGGCTTGTGTAGGGCGGACTTGCAAAGTGAATTGCAGTAAGTCTGATACCTCTTTTTGCCATCATATAAGCGGCAACGGGAGAGTCAAGACCTCCGCTGATGAGAATTGCGGCTCTGCCGCCTGTGCCGACCGGAATACCGCCTGCTCCTCTTACCGGCTCACCGTGAACATAAGCGCCAAAGTCACGGATTTCAACATTTACAACAAGGTCGGGGTTGTGAACATCAACCTTGAGGTGCGGAAACTTTGAAAGGATTTCACCGCCGACCTCTCTGCAAATTTCGGGAGATTTAAGCGGAAACTTCTTGTCGCTTCTCTTTGCCTCAACCTTAAAGGTTTTTATATTTTTAAGCTGATTTTCAAGATATTTCGGAGCGGTTTCAAGAACGGATTCGATTGTTTTTTCACAAACAGCAGCTCTTGAAAAAGCGATAATTCCGAACACCCTTGAAACGATTTCGCAAGCCTTTTCAAGATCTGCGTCATCATCAAGCGGTTTTACATAAATTGTGGACTGTGCGGATGTAATCTCAAAATGGCCTGCACTCTTTAATGCGTGTTTGAGGTTCTTTTTGAGGACATCTTCAAATGAACGGCGGTTAAGTCCCTTGAGAACAATTTCGCCGTCTTTCAAAAGTAAAATTTCCTTCATAAAATGTATTCCTTTGTTTTAATATGTATTCATACGATTTTATTTGTGAGCAAGGGTTTTCAGTCCCTTTTCAATACCGTAACAAAGTGCGTCGATATCTGCCTCTGTGTTAAATTTTGAAAAGCTGATTCTCAGTGCGCTGTCGGCTCTGTCACGACCGATATTCATTGACTCAAGCACATAACTCGGTTTGCCCTTTGCACAGGCACTTCCCGAGGACACATAGACCTCAAGATTTTCAAGAAAATGGAGCATGGTTTCGCTCCTGACCTTTCCTGCCGAGATATTCAGCACATACGGAAGTGCGTTTTCGGGGGAGTTGAGAACCACTCCGTCAATTTTAAGCAGCTTTTCCCTTGCATAACTGTTAAGCTTTGAAACATAATCGTAATTTTTATCTATGTTAAATTCACCGCAGGCAACACCCATTGCGGCAATCAGCGGAATTGCCTCTGTACCGGGGCGGAGTTTTTTCTCCTGCTCACCGCCGTAGTGAAGCGGAACAAGCCGTACACCCTTTTTCACAAAGATTGCGCCCACACCCTTCGGGGCATGGATTTTATGACCGCTCACGCTGATTAAATCCGCATGAAGCCTTGACGCAGAAAGCGAGATTTTGCCGAACGCCTGAACGGCATCCGTGTGGCAGATTACATCGCTGTTCTTCGCCTTTACGGCAGAAAAAATATCCGTAACATTCATAATTGCGCCCGTTTCATTATTGACGCACATTACAGACACAAGAATTGTGTTTTCGTCAACCTTTTCAAGCACATCTTCCTTGTGAATTGTGCCGTCCTCACGGGGCATGATATAGACAACATCAAAGCCGTTATCCTCAAGTTTTTTTGCGGATTCCATAATACTGCTGTGTTCAACGGCAGACACAACAATCCGCTTTCCTCTGCGTTTTTTAGCCTCGGCAACACCGAAAATTGCAAGGTTATTCGACTCTGTACCGCCGCTTGTAAAATAGATTTCATCGGCAGTTGCACCAAGCTTTCTTGCAACCTCTTTTCGAGCCTTTACAAGCTCCTGCTCTGCATACATTCCACGCAACTGGAGCGACGAAGGATTGCCGTAATTTTCGGTCATTATCTCAAACGCTTTTTCTGCCGCCTTTTGCGACACCTTCGTAGTTGCGCTGTTATCGAGATAATGCTCCATTACTTTACCCTCATTTCGTTTTACATAGCTGTACATATTAATAAGTATACTACAACAGTCAAAAAAAATAAAGTGATAATTCAAACATAATTGAAATTTATACGGCAAAAATATATGTAAATTAATTAACGGTGCAAAGGTGGCATTTTATGATTTCAAAAAAAGAATATAGCACGATTGTGAAAAATAATTCACCGAAAAGTAAATGTTTTGTGAACGGGACTAAGGCATTTTTCATCGGCGGTTTCATCTGCCTTATCGGTCAGGTTCTGACGGACTGTTATTCAATGCTTGATCTCAGCAAGGATGATGCAAAAACGCTGACTTCGGTAACGCTGATTTTTATAGGAATTTTGCTCACGGCAATCGGTGTTTACGATAAAATCGCCAAGCATGGCGGTGCGGGTACGCTTGTGCCGATTACAGGTTTTGCAAATGCTGTTTCATCGCCTGCAATTGAATTCAAATCCGAGGGATATGTTGCCGGACTCGGCGCAAAGCTGTTCATCATTGCAGGACCTGTCATAGTTTACGGTGTTACCGCATCTGTTGTTTTCGGTGCTGTTTTATGGATACTGCATATGTTCGGAATACCCTTATTCTGATTTTATTAAAATTTTAAGCGTAAAAAAAGAGGTGTCGCAAACGCTGACACCTCTTTGTCTGTTATCTTGTTACCTTTTCTTGTACAAAACAAACCGTAGGGAAGCTCATCTGACGCACGCTTGATAAAATCTTATGTTTGATAAAAATGTTTTGATGTAATGGATGTTGTGTATAATCTGTAGGGGAAAACCTCGTTCTCCGCAGATAACAGCACATACATTATGATAATTACAAAGCATATAAATATCGCAAAGTCATTTTTCATCTGTAGCAGCGAACCGAGTTCTCCTGTCTGAAAAATAGTCGCAATGCGTTGCACATAAATATGCTGCCTTTTGCTCATTATTTCAGACAGCGCTTCGCTCCCTTTATCCGCCACCGGCGGCGGTCGCAAGGCTACCAATCGTATCTTGTGCAAACACAAAAAGAGCCGATACAAATGTATCGGCTCTGAATGTTAGAAAATAAACGATAATCGGTTAAAATTATTAGTTAATAGCGATAACTGCGCCTGAACCTACTGTTCTGCCGCCTTCACGAATAGCGAAACGAAGACCAACTTCGATAGCGATAGGAGTGATAAGTTCAACGTCCATTTCAACGTTATCACCAGGCATGCACATCTCTACGCCCTCTGGGAGTGAGATTGTACCTGTTACGTCAGTTGTTCTGAAATAGAACTGTGGACGATAGTTGTTGAAGAATGGAGTATGACGGCCACCTTCGTCCTTAGTAAGAACGTAAACCTGGCCACGGAACTTTGTGTGTGGGTGAATTGTACCTGGCTTAGCAAGTACCTGACCTCTCTGGATTTCATTTCTCTGAACACCACGGAGAAGAACACCTACGTTGTCGCCTGCTTCAGCGAAGTCAAGAGTCTTTCTGAACATTTCAAGACCTGTAACAACAACTTTTCTCTTTTCGTCTGTAAGACCAACGATTTCAACTTCTTCACCGGTCTTAATCTGACCTCTTTCAACTCTACCGGTTGCAACAGTACCACGACCTGTGATTGTGAATACGTCCTCAACAGGCATAAGGAATGGCTGGTCAGCCTTACGGTCAGGAGTTGGAATATACTCGTCAACAGCGTCCATAAGCTCGTGGATGCACTTGTACTCAGGAGCGTTAGGATCCTTAGATGTGCTTGTAAGAGCAAGGTAAGCTGAACCCTTGATGATTGGTGTATCATCGCCCGGGAACTCATACTCGTTGAGGAGGTCACGGATCTCCATCTCTACGAGCTCGAGAAGCTCAGGATCGTCAACCTGGTCAGTCTTGTTCATGAATACTACGATGTAAGGTACACCTACCTGACGAGAAAGAAGGATGTGCTCTCTTGTCTGTGGCATAGGACCGTCAGCAGCTGATACAACGAGGATAGCGCCGTCCATCTGAGCAGCACCTGTGATCATGTTCTTTACATAGTCAGCATGGCCTGGGCAGTCTACGTGTGCATAGTGACGCTTTGCTGTTTCATACTCAATGTGAGCTGAGTTGATAGTGATACCACGCTCTTTCTCTTCAGGAGCCTTATCGATGTTAGCGTAATCAACGAAATCAGCATCGCCTTCGAGGTTGAGAACCTTTGTGATAGCAGCAGTAAGTGTTGTTTTACCATGGTCAACGTGGCCGATTGTACCAATGTTAACATGGGGCTTATTTCTTTCAAATTTTTCTCTTGCCATTGGAAATTTCCTCCTTATTGTTGTAAAAAGAATTTACAATAGATTTAATCATATTGTATCAATTTTTTCTAAAAAAATCAATACATTTTTGAAAAAAGTGCTTTAAAAGGTATGATTAGTCCTTTTTAGCTCTTTCACTCATAATCTTTTCAGCAATGTTCTTCGGAACCTCTGCATATGTGTCAGGCTCCATAACATACTGACCACGACCCTGAGTCTTGGAACGCATGTCTGTTGCGTAACCAAACATCTCTGAAAGCGGAACATGAGCGATAACTCTCTGAACGCCGTTGTCAGCTTCCATGCTCTGGATCATACCACGACGAGAGTTAAGGTCGCCGATTACATCGCCGAGGTATTCCTCAGGAGTGATAACAGTAACCTTCATGATCGGTTCGAGAAGTACAGGATCTGCCTTCTTCATAGCGTTCTTGAATGCCATTGAACCGGCAATCTTAAATGCCATTTCGATGAGTCGACTTCATGATAAGAACCATCATAAAGCTCAACCTTAACATCAACTACATTGTAGCCTGCAACAACACCGCTGAGCATTGCGCCCTGAATACCCTGGTCAACAGCCGGAATGTATTCCTTTGGAATAGCACCGCCGACAATGTTGTTAACGAACTCATAGCCCTTGTCCTTGTTAGGATAGATATTGATCTTAACGTGACCGTACTGACCCTTACCACCTGACTGACGAGCATACTTTTCGTCAACAGAAGCTTCCTTGCGGATAGTTTCCTTGTATGCAACCTGTGGAGCACCGATGTTTGCTTCTACCTTAAATTCACGGAGAAGACGGTCAACAATGATTTCGAGGTGGAGTTCACCCATACCTGCGATGATTGTCTGGCCTGTTTCTTCGTCTGTATAAGCCTTGAAAGTAGGATCTTCTTCTGCAAGCTTTGCAAGAGCGATACCCATCTTTTCCTGACCTGCTTTTGTCTTCGGCTCAATAGCAACACGAATTACAGGATCAGGGAATTCCATAGACTCAAGGATAACAGGAGCCTTCTCATCACAGAGAGTATCACCTGTTGTTGTATTTTTTAAGACCAACGGCAGCAGCGATGTCACCTGCGTATACGCAGTCGATATCTTTTCTGTCGTTAGCGTGCATCTGCAAGATACGACCGAGACGCTCGTTGGTGTCCTTAACTGAGTTGTAAACAGTTGTGCCTAAGAGAAACTGTACCGGAGTAAACTCTGAAGAAGCAGAGCTTACCAACAAACGGGTCAGTAGCAATCTTGAATGCGAGAGCTGCGAATGGCTCTTTATCTGATGACGGTCTTTCAACCTCATCGCCTGTTTCAGGGTCAACACCCTTGATAGCAGGTACATCTGTCGGAGCAGGCATATAATCAACGATAGCATCAAGGAGCATCTGAACACCCTTGTTACGGTAAGAAGAACCGCAGGTTACAGGTACCATTGTGTTGTCAATAGTAGCCTTTCTGATTGTGCTCTTGATTTCGTCGATTGTAAGCTCTTCGCCGCCGAAGTATTTCTCCATAAGATCCTCATCGAGTTCAGCAACTGATTCGATAAGTTTCTCATGATACTCGTTAGCGAGATCCTGCATCTCTTCCGGAATTTCCTCTTCACTGTAGTCTGTGCCGTCTTCGTTGTGATAGATTTCGGCCTTCATAGTAACGAGGTCAACGATGCCTCTGAAATCGCTCTCAGCACCGATCGGAAGCTGAATCGGAACAGCATTACATTTAAGTCTGTCCTTCATCATCTGAACAACATGGTAGAAGTTAGCGCCCATGATGTCCATCTTATTTACATAAACCATTCTCGGAACGCCGTAGTTATCAGCCTGACGCCATACTGTTTCAGACTGAGGCTCAACGCCGCCTTTTGCGCAGAGGACTGTTACAGAACCGTCAAGAACACGAAGTGAACGCTCAACTTCAACAGTGAAGTCAACGTGACCGGGGGTGTCGATGATGTTGATTCTGTGCTTGTCATACTGATGCTTGCTGCCGAACCAGAATGCAGTTGTAGCAAAGAGAGGTGATTGTGATACCACGCTCTTTTTCCTGAACCATCCAGTCCATTGTGGAAGCACCGTCGTGTGTCTCACCGATTTTATGGTTTACGCCGGTATAATACAGGATACGCTCAGTTGTTGTGGTTTTACCGGCATCAATGTGAGCCATGATACCGATGTTTCTTGTTTTTTCAAGTGAAACCTGTCTTGGCATAAAATCCTCCTAATAAACGCTGATGATAAAATTACCATCTGTAATGAGCGAAAGCCTTGTTAGCTTCAGCCATCTTATGAGTGTCTTCACGCTTCTTGAAAGCACCGCCGGCTGTTTGTGGCATCAAGGATTTCTCCTGCAAGTCTTTCCTTCATTGTCTTTTCGCTGCGAGCTCTTGAATAAGTAGAAATCCAGCGGAGACCGAGTGTCTGGCGTCTTTCAGGACGAACCTCCATAGGTACCTGATAAGTAGCACCGCCGACACGACGAGCCTTAACTTCGAGAACGGGCATTACATTTTCCATAGCCTGTTCAAAAACCTCAAGCGGGTTGTTACCTGTCTTTTCAGCAATAATATCGAATGCACCGTAAACAATCTTCTGAGCAACGCGCCTTTTTACCGTCGTACATAATGTTGTTGATAAGACGAGTTACGAGTTTTGAATTATAAAGCGGATCCGGTAATACGTCACGCTTCGCAATAGAACCTCTTCTTGGCACTTTGCTTCCCTCCTTCACAATAATTGAGATATCATAGGTACTCGAAAGCGACAAACTCCCCGTATGCCAACAAGACATTCTACCATAACATATATATAGTAAAATTCCTGCCGCATAGCAGAACTTAAATAATTTAAGTCAAGAGAGTTTTGTCAATTCCTTATTTACCCTTCTTCGGACGCTTAGCACCGTACTTTGAACGGCTCTGCATACGGCCCGAAACACCCTGAGCATCGAGTGTACCACGAACGATGTGGTAACGAACACCAGGCAAGTCTTTAACACGGCCACCACGAATAAGAACAACGCTGTGTTCCTGAAGGTTGTGACCTACGCCGGGAATATAGGAACTGACTTCAATACCGTTAGAAAGTCTTACTCTGGCAATCTTTCTGAGCGCTGAGTTAGGCTTTTTAGGTGTAGCGGTCTTTACTGCAGTACAAACACCTCTCTTCTGTGGGGAGCTCTGATCAATAGCAACACGCTTTTTTGAGTTCCAACCCTTTAAGAGAGCAGGTGCCTTTGCCTTCTTCTCGGAAACCTGTCTGCCCTTGCGTACCAACTGGTTAAATGTAGGCATTATTTGTCCTCCTTTCAAAAAATATAAGAATTGATAAAACTGCTTTGCTTTTGCAAAGCCCTGTGAAACATCAATAATATCCCCAAAAACGGGCGCAATTACAGAATGTCCCACGATTAAACATTATAAACTATCCGCTCGCTTTTTGTCAAGCATTTTTTTGTAAAATTTAAGCGAGGCAGCTATAACAAATATTAACTGCTATTTGGTTGACAACATAAAAATGGGAAATGCACAATCTGTAGCATTTCCCGATTAAACTTATTTACTTTTTTGTCTACGAGGATTGCAACGACACATATTTTGACTGCGTAGCTGCAAGAGCAAGCACTGGCAACCCACTTGTCTACGAGGATTGCAACAGGTATCAGCGCACCCGAGAAATAACATCGTTGAAACTGGCAACCCACTTGTCTACGAGGATTGCAACGAGGAACAGGAACTATAATGACCAATAATGAATGCTGGCAACCCACTTGTCTACGAGGATTGCAACTGCAAAATATTCGTAATTTGTGAGTGTTATAGTACTAAAGACCTTCTCAGTTACGGCGGTAAGTGCAAAAAGTACTTACACGGCGGAAAAGCACTGGATCTGATTCCCATAACATTTTACTATCGTACAAATTCACCTTGAATTTGCAACATTGATAGTTTAGGACATGCCCTGACCTTCTTTATCTTTGTGCGAACATATCGCACTTTTCATGTTCACTTATCATTCGCACCTATTATGCGATTCCATAGCTGGAAATATTTCTCCTTTTTCTCAATATCACCTCATTTCTTATGTTTTCTATTTCTTTATCGTGAAATTTTTTAAAGCTGTCATATGTTTTTGAACATTTATCTAAATCAATTTCATCGTGCGTTTTATTACTGTTTTTTATTAAAAATGCCGAATACAAATCTCGCTGAACCTTGTCACCGTTTCCGAGTATCCGCCATCTATCATTCAAACCGTGTTTTGTATATTCACCTGTTGTGTGGTCACATTGGCTCGCTCGATATGACATTATATCAACCTCATATACCTCTCCGCCATGTTGTTCAACCTTAGTTTTCAGAATTGTAACAAACATTGCCGATGTGCTTTATTGGCAAGAGATTTTCCAAAACGCTTTTTCTTTTTATATCTGCCTTTTTCGTCAACTTGCGTTTCTTTAGCCCTTTTTTGCAAGCCTTTGTAATTCATAGGCTCAATGTATATCTGATTTCCCATAGCAAGAATATCGTTTGCAAGACAAGTGTGTTGATATTTTCGTATATCGGCATTCTTTCTCTCAAGTTCACGGATTTTTCCGGCTATTTCAATATAATGTTTCGATTTATTCCATTTTAATTTATGCCCTTTTGTACCCCGTTTCACAGTACCGTCGGGATTAAAATTATCAGGATTGGTATATCGCCTGCTTCTATCAAGTTTTCTCTGTAACTCACACTTCTTTATGTGATTTTTATTTACTTTATCTGCAAGTTCAAGAAGCTTAACACTTTTATCCGATGCTATTGCTATTGTCTGCGTTCCTATATCTATACCGACTCTGCCTGTTGAAATTTCACGATGTTTGTCAGCTGGTTTTCCTGCAAAGGTAATTTGAAGATAGTACTTATATTTAGTTTTCATCCATTTTCTGACTACTCTGTAATACTTAATTTCATTGTTTGCTACCATTTCTTTTTTCGTAGTTAGTTTTTACCGAAGCAACCCGCAAGCAGAGAATAATACCACCCTTTGGTTTTGTTCCTCCGCCCGACCATTTAAATATATTCTCATCAGAATAATAAAACATACCTGTTTTCGGTGATTTTGATGCAACACTAGATAATGTTCCTCGTTTTTGATAATGTACTATTTGACCAGTGCCAAATAAAAACTTTTCAAATGAATTCCAAACATCAATGGCTGCTTTATGTGCAATCTGTACATTTATATGACTTTCAAAATGTTTTTGCATCAAACTCTTTTTTCCAGCCATATCATCCATAAAAGTATATTGAGAAAAGCCTGCGTCTTTCAACATTTTATTTCTTTCCTTATATAATGCTGTTCTCTCCGATTTTGGAACAGATTCAATCCGTTTCATCAAATTCTTGTACGCTTTGGTTCGTTGAAGATTCTTAAGCTTTCTCAATTCAATGGATATAAGCTGATTTTTCAGATGTTCGATAATCTTAAATCTTTTTTCAATAATATGTTCTTGCCAAGGTTCAGTAAGGAGAGGTAAAGTAAGCACACATCTATTGCCGCCTTCTTTTTTTGCTTTGTGGGCATATACATTCTCCTTCCTAAAATCAACATCAAAATATACTTAGATTATATCATATATAGACAATATTTTCAAGTTTTAATAATATATTATTTTTGTTGCAACAATGTTTGATTTTAAAGCAAATGTAGGGTGGCGCCACCGTAATGAAAAAAAGAGGCTGTAAAGAAATGAAGTTTAAGACTTCGTTCTTCACAGCCTCCGTTTTCATTTTTTATTTAGGAGAGAGGAAAATATATCAAATAAAAACTTACACACTGTTTTATCGGGACGATGTTCGTCGTTCCCTTATGTTGTGACTTTATTATACCACACCAATATTGACAACTGTGTGACGAAAACAAGAATGTTTTCGGAATTTTCAATTTTATTATGTGTAGTAATAAACAATGTATTTGAGAATTTATAAAATTTATTTTTAAATGTAATTTCTGCCGTTACTCACGGAAGAACGAGGTTCTCTCCTACAAAACAGCAGTCATTTTGCGACATTTATAAAATTACATCTGTCAAACATTTTGTGATATTACTTGCAGGGCTGTGAAATAACAGCCTTACAAAAATAAGAAGGCACATAACCGTCTTCGTTTTCGGTTATGTGCCTTTTGTGGTTTATATATATCCTTATACAAATGTTGCAAAGCTTCTGTGATACCGCTACAAAATAACTGTCTTCACGAACGAAAAAAGTCAACATTGGCACATTGTTGTGCTCGGGAGATATAGTCTTTAATACAAAATAACTGTCTACACGAACAAAAAATCATTCAGCAGACTTAATGATTACCGTTGACTGTGGCGGTACAGAGATTTTACCGTCTTTAAGCTCGGTATGCTTTGAGCTGCTTTCTGGGATAAGATCTGCACGGAGAGTTGCATTCTTAATCATATCGTCTGTAATTGTAAGCTCCTTGGCGTCATTCTTGCTGAAGTTATGAATAATGAGGAGCTTTGAATCCTCATACTCAACATAGTAAGCGCCGACTGTCTTATCATCAAAGCCCTGTGTGCCTACAATTCTGCCCCTTGCAATTTCGGGGTTCTGATTTTTGATTGTGATAATTCTACGATAGTAGTTGAGGAGAGAATCCTTGTCGGCAAGCTGCTGTTTTACACCGCCGCCGGTAGGCACATCTGGCTCATCTCCGATACCGTTTACATAAATATCGGGAAGGTTCTCACTGTCAAAAACCATCTGTGTTCTGTATGCCGCATCGTTTGTGGTATTCGGAGCCTTAACGCCGATTTCCTCTCCGTAATAGATGAACGGATTACCCGGCGCAAGCATATAAACTGCGGCTGCAAGTTTCTGAGAAGAAAGTCCCTGAGATTCAAGTGCGTTTCCGCTACGAACCTGATCGTGGTTTGAAAGGAACATTGCATTGATAGCATTTGGATTTGACTCTGTCATTTTGTTATCGTAGTTCATAATTTTTTTGGCAGTAGCCATACCACCCTGCGAAATGATGTTGCTGATAATTGTGCCTGTTGAGCTTGAAAACTTAAATGCAAACTGGCTGTCGATGCCGGATTTGTAAAGCTCCTGAATATCGGAATCATCGGTCCAGTTCTCGCCAACCATATAGACATCTTCCTTAATGCCCTTGCAGGTGTCGTAGAACCACTTGAGAAATTCTGTTCCGTCGGTTTCCTTATTTGTAAAGTATTTGCAAGCATCAAGTCTGAAACCGTCAACTCCACGGTCAAGCCAGAATTTCGCAATTTTTGTAAATTCTTCTCTCGTCTTTTTAGAATTGAGATTCCATTCGGGCATCTCCTGAGAAAAGTTCGCCTCACAGGCATAACCGTTTCCAAGACTGATAGTCTGAGTATCGCTGTCAAAATATGAGGCCTTGTGAATTTCAAAATATTCGGCATTGCCGTCAAGCTTATTATCGGCAACCTCTTCAACAGCCTTTATAAAGAGCGGATTTTTTGAAGATGCGTGATTCAAAACAAGGTCAAGAATTACATTTATGCCACGCTTGTGACACTCTTCAATAAGCTTGTCGAAATCATCGAGCGTACCGAAGTCGGGATCAATATTGTAATAATCTTCAACATCATACTTATGATATGACTTTGACGGCATAATCGGAGTAAGCCAGATTGCGTCAACACCGAGGTCGTCACCTGAATTCGGATCGCCGTCATTAAGGTAGTCAAGCTGAGAGATGATTCCCTGAAGGTCGCCTGTTTCGTCACCGTTTGAATCGCAGAAAGAGTTTACGAAAATTTCGTAGTAGTTTCTGTATTTATCGGTTGATGCAGTTGCCTTAACGCCTTCAATCGGGTCGGCAACTTTTGCAGTATTTCCGTCGGATGAATCTGATTTTGATGATGAAGAATCAGAGCAGCCTGTAAGCACACAGCCCGCAAGCATTGCACCTGCAAGAAGAATGGAAAGAATTTTTTTCATAGTATCCTCCGTAAATTTAAAATGGGCGGCAGCCTGTGACTGCCGCCCGTGAGAGCTTTTGTATATTGGATTAACCCTTTACGCCACCGGACTGTTACACCTTCAACATAATACTTCTGCATCTTGAGGAAGAGAAGTGTAATCGGAACAGCAACAACAACAGAACCTGCAAGGAACTGCTTGTAGTATGTGTTCTTAAAGTCCTGATCAATCATTAGCTGAAGACCGATAGCAACAGTATAGTTGTCACGAGCATCACCCATGATAATCTTAGCAAGAATGAAGTCTGTCCACGGTCCGATAAATGAAGTAAGAACCGTGTAAACAACAATCGGCTTTGACATAGGAAGAATAATCTTCCAGAAAATCTGGTTTTTGGTAGCACCGTCAATGGTTGCCGCCTCGTCAAGTGCTCTTGGAATTGTATCGAAGAAGCCTTTTGAAATCTGGAAGCCAAGACCGAAGCACCGCAGCTGTAGCAGATTACAAGAGCAACAAGAGTCTGAGTAAGACCCATTGCCTTGAGAAGATAGTAAATAGCAATCATTGTCATGAAGCCGGGGAACATACCGAGAATCATACCAACATTCATAAACTTTTTACGAGCCTTAAATCTGAGTCGGCTGAATGCGTAACTAACCATAAGAACCGAAATTGTAGAAATTACGCAGCTGAAACAAGCAACTACGAATGTGTTAAGGAACCATCTCGGGAAGTTAAGGCTTGCAGTACCGCCTGAGCCTGTGAACAAATCAATGTAGTTCTGGAGTGTCCATTCCTGCGGGATAATTGTACTTCCGTAAATTTCAGCACCGCCACGGAATGAATGCATTAAAAGATAGATGAACGGAGAAATCCAAATGAAACCCATTACAATAAGGAACAGGTAAACAAAAGCGTTCGCAATGTGTCTTCTTAACTTGTAACTTTTTATCATGAGAACGCCTCCTCATCCTTCATTGATTTTGAGTTATTATACACAATGAGTGAGAGCGTTGCGCAAATAACAAATACCAAAATACCTATCGCGGCGGCAAGTCCGTAGTCCTGAGAGTTCATGGTCAGCTTAAAGAGCCATGTAACAAGGATATCGGTTTCACCGGCCTGATAATATTTTTCGGTCGTCGGATTACCGTTTGACAACAGGTAAATAACATTAAAGTTATTGATGTTGCCGACAAACTGGGTAATGAGCTGAGGAGTTGTAACAAAAAGCATATACGGAAGTGTGATAGCCGTAAATGTCTTGACAGGACCTGCACCGTCAATTCTTGCAGATTCATAGAGATCCTCAGGAATATTCATAAGAATACCCGACATAGAGAGGATGGTATACGGAATACCTACCCAACAGTTAATGATGATAACTACCCAACGAGCCAGCGTCGCATCCTGATTCAGCCACTGAATTTCAACATGACTGTTTGTAATGTTTGAAAGCAGGATATTTACAGCACCGTTTGACTGGAGCATCTGGTTCATGAGAAGAAGTGATACGAACTGAGGAACAGCAATTGTGATAACGAAAAGTGTTCTCCAGAGTGATTTAAACTTGATACCCTTCTTGTTGATCATAAGAGCAAAGATCATACCGAGGATATAGTTTGAGAATGTAGCTGCAACAGCCCAGATAAGAGTCCATTCTGTGAGCTTAACAAATGTATAACCCTTCTTAGCACCTTCAACGAGGTTGAAGAGTGAGCCGAAGTTGTCAAAACCAACCCATGAGAACAGTGTTCCCGGAGGCATATGCTGTTTATCATAGTTGGTAAATGCAATCAAAATCATAAATATGAGCGGCAGAACATTGAAGATACCGATCATAAGTACAGGGAATGACATAAGTGTGATATGATACTTACCGTCAAGGAACTGCTTCATATCATATTTGAATGAAGTCGGTTTCGACCGTTAGCCTTCATAATCTGATGTCTGTACGCATCTTTGATGTTTGTTATGTAAATAGCGAAAACCACTACTGTGATTACGAGTGTCAATACCGAGTAAAGCAGAATAAGCATTGAGTTATCGCCGGGTACCTGCTTTGGAATGATACCGTTGATATATTCAGTTCTCTGAGCCTGAATACCGAGTGTCGGGAACATTTTGAGATATCCCCAACCGAAAAAAGCCATATAAAGGATATAGAGAACTTCAACAGCGAAGAAAAGAATACCCTTGTAATATTTACCTTTGCTAAGATCACCTACACCGAAAATAAGGTAGGAAAGTTTTGTTGCCCAGTCGCCTTTTACGAAGGTCTTGCCGTAGTTGGCAAAGCCCTTGCCGATGCCTACGAAGAACTTAACTATTGCCTTGCCGAGTGCTGTAAAAAAATGGGCAACGGCATGAGGAATGTTACAGAAAAACTTCTTTGTGTTGTAGGCAAATCTCTGGAAAGGATTGAGCTGTTTGTATTCAACATATGTCATTAGGCGCTCTCCTTAATAATTTGCAAATCTCTCTAATACACCAAACTAATAATACTTTTTACGCTATCTTATAATAGTTGCCGTTCGTAATAAAACATTATTAGTCAGGCGAATACACAAATTGATAACGCAAGCGGACAGTCCGCATTTTTTCTTTTTTACGGGACACTCCGTTTTCGGAGTGTCCCGCAGCTAATTAATCGTTTAAATTAAATCAATTTAACTTACTTAACGATTAGCCCTCATCCCTAACGTTAGCAATTGTTTCGTTAAGAAGCTTCTTCATAGCAGCTGCATCTGAAGGATTGCATGTGTCAGCGATGATCTTGTTGCCAAGGTTAGCCATAGGATCCCAGAATGTTGAAGCAATATTAACCTGTACACAAGCATTCGAGACTGCTCACCGATAGCCTTAAGAACAGGAGAACCTGTTACAGCTTTGCTTTCCTGAACCTTCTTGTTTGAAGGTCCCCAACCGAGCTTCTCAGTTCTCTGGAGCTGGCACTCTTCACCTGCAAGATAGTGAGCAAGAATCTGAGCTGTTGCCGGGAACTTAGAAGAACCGTTTACACCGATGTACTTATAACCGAACATTGAGATAAGCTGCTTGTCTGTGCCGTTGACATTGATTGTAGGAAGCTTTGCAGCACCGAAGTTGTCACCGAGAGCCTTCTGGTTAGAAGCTGTATCCCATGAACCATCGATACCTGCGCCACACTTACCGCTTGCAAAACCTGAAGCGATGTTAGCAACGTCAAGTGACTGGAATGTACCTCTGTAATCCTTGATGAGCTTTGCAAAAGCCTGAAGTGTTTTAACAGCTTCATCTTCGTCATATTTAACAAACTTCTGTGTAATACCGTCTTTTTCAAGACCGTCAATTTTAACACCTGCAGTGAAAGCGAAAGTACAAGCATAGTAACCGTCACCTAAGATTCATAATGAACTTCTTGCCTGCCTTCTTACAAGCCTCAAGAATACCCTCAAGTGTCTGAGCCTGCTCGTCGGAAACTACTGACTTATCATAAACGAGATAGTAACCGTTATCGTTTGTTTCAGGATAAGCATAGAGAGTATCATTAAGTGTAGCTGCTTTTACAGTTTCCTCAGAATTAGCCTCTGTTACGGCATCCTTAAATGCAACCTGAGAAATAACGCCTGCGTCAACGAGCTTGTTGAGCTGGTCACTCGGAATGCTGAATACATCTGCAGCTGTTGTAGCATCGTTAAGCATATTTGTAGCAGCATCCTTTTCGCCCTGTGCTACAACTGAGATTTCCTTGAACTTTCTTTTAGGATAAGCCTTTTTGAAAGCCTCAACCTGCTCTTTAACAAGGCTTACAGCAAAGATCAGGAGCCCATACCTTAAGAGTTACAGGCTTGCTGTCTGTACCTTCATCGCCGAAGTAGCTGTCGTCAACGATTGAGCCTTCAATCTTAGCAAAGACCGTCCGAAGAACCGTTGTCTGCTTTTGAACCGTTGTCTGTTTTCGATGATGCGTCTCCGCCGCCGCAGCCCAACAACAAGTGCAGTAGCAGTCATCATACCTGCCAATAAAATGGCGAGAATCTTTTTCATTGGAAAAATCCCTCTTTCTGAATATTTTCGTAGTGTCCTTTCGGATTACATACTTTCTTTGAGGATATAACGCACAAAGTACATCATATCCGCTATATAATCATATCAAAAAATCGCCTGAATTTCAACTCCCTTTGTACTTTTTATCTATGTTGTTAAAAATCAAAATTATTTTTGTGCAATATGATATCTTTTTTATTGAAATTTTACTTATTGCACAAATTACATTGACTTGATTTGTTTATTTTGCTAAAATGCCATTTATACAAGTTGCACAATCGCACTCGACGGTTATGTGACATAACACCCAAATTATATTCTTTATTCATAAAATAAGCTTGAATTTCGGCAAATTTTCCTGATTTTAGTAAAAAATGACCAATCACAAAACAAAGTCATTTATTTCAAACATCACACATTAATTTTTTAACATACAGTTGTAATAAGTGCTGACAATTGTTATAATTATAAAGACAGCGAAAATAAGCAAGCCGACTTTATGTCGGGGAAACGGAGATATATATGATGAAACTGAAAGACCTTCTTATAAATTTTGAATACACGGTTCAGGGCAATCTTGATACCGAAATTTCGGATATTATCTATGATTCACGAAAGGTTGAAAAAGGCACGGCCTTTGTGTGCCTTAAGGGCTATACTTCAGACGGACACAGGTACGCAAAGTCAGCAGTTGAAAAAGGTGCGTCGGCACTCGTTATCAGCGACAGCCTCGACTTTGAAGTGCCGAGTGATGTTGCCGTTGTAAAGGTTGATGACACAAGATACGCTCTTTCGCTTATGAGCATTGAATTTTTCGGACATCCCGAGGATGAGCTCTACACGGTTGCAATCACAGGAACAAAGGGCAAAACCACAACAACAGCAATGGTTGCGGAAATTTTTGAACACGCAGGAATAAAGACCGGCACAATCGGAACACTCGGTGTTGTTTACGGCGGAGAAACCCACAAAACCGACAACACAACTCCCGAATCATACATTATTCAGAAATCGATGCGTGATATGATTAACGCCGGCTGCAAGGCTATGGTAATTGAGGCATCGTCAATCGGACTTAAACACAGCCGTCTTGCAGGCATGACTTTTGATGTCGGCATCTTTACAAACTTTTCGGACGACCACATCGGCGGTGTTGAACACAAAGACCTTGCGGAATATCTCTACTGCAAGAGTCTGCTTTTCAGACAATGCAAATTTGCCGCTGCAAATATTGACGATCCCGCATGGAAGGATATCACAAAGGATTTCAAGGGTTCTGTTCTCACCTACGGTTTTGCCGACAATGCGGACTTGAAGGGCAAAAATGCTCATCTTCTCTCCGAAAACGGATTTGTCGGTGTTCACTTTGAAACAGAGGGAATCAAAAATCTTTCTGTTGATGTTGACATTCCGGGCAAATTCAATGCATACAACGCACTTGCGGCAATTTCGGCAGTTTCATTCTTTGACGAAATTGAAGATCAGATGATTATTGACGCTCTCAAGGTTGCCAAGGTCAAGGGCAGAGTTGAGCGTGTGCCTGTTCCCTACAACTACACACTCATCATCGACTACGCACACAACGCACTTTCAATGGAAAATGTACTTGAAACACTTCGTCAGTACAATCCGCACAGACTTATTACAATGTTCGGTGCAGGCGGCAACCGTCCTAAGGTTCGCCGTTATGAAATGGGCGAAACCTCGGGCAGACTTTCAGACCTTTCGGTTGTAACGGAAGACAACTCAAGATTTGAAGATGTTATGGACATCATTGAGGACATCAAGACAGGTCTTGCAAAAACCGACGGCAAGTATGTTGTCGTGCCGAACCGCAGAGATGCAATTAAATATTGCATGGACAATGCCGAGGACGGAGATATTATCGTACTTGCAGGTAAAGGTCATGAGGATTATCAGGAAATCAAGGGTGTTAAGTACCATATGGACGAGAGAGAAATCATTGCCGATATTCTCAACGGCAAAAGCTAAACCCATTAACATATAAACACAGCAAAAAATCACGGTCGGAAATCAAATCCCGACCGTTTTTTCATACTCTTATTAAGTTAAATAATCATTCCGCCGTTTACGCCGACAATCTGACCCGTGATGAACCTAGCTCTGTCACTGCAGAGAAACACCGCTGTTTCGGCAATATCATCGGGCATACCTAGCATATTAAGCGGAGTTTCCTCTTTAAGCTCCTGTACGGTCTGCTCATCAAAGCCTTTCATCATATCGGTCATAATCACACCGGGACAAATACAGTTGACACGCACTCCCGACAGACCGACCTCCTTGGCAAGACCTTTGGTAAGTCCGATTACACCCGCCTTTGACGCACTGTAATGCACCTCACAAGACGCACCGACCTGTCCCCACATTGAGCTGATATTGAGAATAACACCGCTGTGGTTTTTAATCATATATCTTTTGAGTGCCTGTTGCGAGCAGTAGAAAACACCGTCAAGATTAACCCCCCGTCATTTTCTTCCATTCATCGGGAGTTATGTCGGTAAACAGCTTTTGCTGTGCGATGCCTGCATTATTGACAAGCACATCGAGGTTACCGAAACGGCTGTCGATTTCATCAAACATTTTGCAAACGCTTTCATAGTCGGAAACATCTGCCTGAACAGCAAAGGCATTTATGCCGTATTCATTTGTAAGCTTTTCGGCAAGGCTTTCGGCTTTTTCGGAATTTTTCGAGTAATGCAACGCAACATCGCAACCGCATTTTGCAAAAGCAACAGCAGTCTGTGAACCGATTCCGCCCGATGCACCTGTTACAAGTATTTTTTTCATCATATTAATACCCGGTAGGGGCGGTTATCATCCGCCCGTTCGTGTGTATTGCACACGATTGAACACATTGTGTTCAAATTTAAACATATTATTGATTACATCAAAACCATATTTAATGAACACAAATTCTTATTAAAGTGGGCGGTCAAAAAAAAGACCGCCCTTTGTTTATTTTACTTCTTAAAACTGTCTTTAAGACTTACACTGCGGTTGAATACAAGGTGTTCGGGTGAGCTGTCCTTGTTGTCAATGCAGAAATAGCCGTGGCGCATAAACTGATAGCTCTTCGGAGCCGTTGCACCTGCAATATTCTTTTCAGCCTTACAGCCTGTGAGAACTTCAAGTGAATTTTCGTTAAGATAATCGAGGAAGTTTCTGTCGCCTGTATCGGGATCCGGAACTGTAAAGAGGTTATCGTAAAGTCTTACTTCCGCATCAAGGCAGTTGTTAGCGTCAACCCAATGGATTGTGCCTCTTACCTTTCTGCCGTCGGGAGTATTTCCACCCTTTGTTTCGGGATCATACTCTGCATAAACCTCAACAACATTGCCGTTTTCATCCTTTTTTGCAGCCTGTGCATTTTACGATGGATGCAGACTTGATTCTTACCTCGTTGCCGGGATAAAGACGCTGATACTTCTTTACGGGTTCTTCCATAAAGTCGGTTTCTTCAATGTAAAGCTCACGGCTGAAAGTAACCTTTCTTGTGCCGTCCTCGGGACGGTTCGGGTTGTTCTCAACCTCAAATTCTTCGCTCTGTCCCTCGGGATAGTTTGTAATAACAAGCTTAACAGGCTTTAAAACGCACATTGTACGCTCTGCTGTTTCGTTAAGGTCATCACGCAGACAATGCTCAAGAAAGCCGTATTCAACAATTGAATTAACCTTTGAAACACCAATCTGCTCAATGAACGAACGAATTGACTTTGGTGTGTAACCCCCTTCTGCGAAGTCCGCAGAGGGTAGGCATTCTCGGATCGTCCCAACCGCTTACATAGTTCTTTTCAACAAGTTCACGGAGCTTTCTCTTTGACATTACCGTGTTGTTAATTCCGAGTCTTGCGAATTCAATCTGTCTTGGCTTGCACGGAACGGAAATATTGTTAATTACCCAGTCATAAAGCGGACGGTGAGCCTCAAATTCAAGTGAACAAAGGCTGTGCGTAATACCCTCAAGAGCATCCTCAATCGGGTGAGCAAAGTCATACATAGGATAAATGCACCACTTGTCGCCTGTTCTGTGATGCTTGAGTCTGTTAATTCTGTAGATAACAGGATCACGCATATTAAAGTTACCCGACGCAAGGTCAATCTTTGCACGGAGAGTCATTTTGCCGTCCTCAAACTCGCCGTTTTTCATTCTTTCAAACAAATCAAGGCTTTCTTCTATAGGACGGTCACGTTACGGACTCTTTGCAGGAGTCTGTGTGTCGCCTCTGTATTCTCTCACCTTGTCGGGAGTAAGCTCGCAAACATATGCAAGTCCCTTTTTGATAAGCTCAACGGCAAATTCATACATCTGATCAAAATACTGTGATGCATAGAAAAATCTGTCGTCCCAATCATAACCAAGCCACTTGATATCCTCTTTGATAGCGTCAATATATTCTACATCTTCCTTTGTAGGGTTGGTATCATCCATACGAAGATTGCAGATTCCGCCGAAATGCTCGGCAGTACCAAAGTCAATGCAAAGAGCCTTTGCATGACCTATGTGAAGATAGCCGTTCGGTTCGGGAGGAAAAACGGGTGTGAACCTTTTTACCCTCAAATTTTCCGCCCTCGGCAGTATCCTCTTTATAAAATCCCAGATGAAGTTGCCCTGAACGGCGCCTTCACCCTCAACATTCTTTATTTCATCAGCCATTTGCCGTGTACCTCCGTCAGTAGAATTATGCGCCGAGCTTTTCAAGACCGATTTCAAGTCTTTTGAGCGACTCTTCTCTTCCGAGAATGTCAAGAATTTCAACAGCACCGCCCGGAGTTACTGTTTTGCCTGCTGCGGCAATTCTTACAGGCCACATAACTGTGCCGTTTTTAAGCTCTTTTTCAACCGCCATATTGATGAGGCAATCGTGAATTGATGTGTTGTCCCATGTCGGCAGAGCCTTTAATCTTTCGTAGGCCTCACGCAATACAACGGGAGCGTTTTCAAGATTAGTCTTGCTCTTCTTATTTACGAAAAGCTCCTTGTCATATTCGGGAAGTTCTGCAAAGAAACCGAGCATTTCGGGAATATCCGTAAGCTTTGTAGTTCTTTTCTGAAGAATTTCGGCAAACTTCTCAAAAGGCATTTCTCTGTCGCCGAAAACCTTCTTATAGTATGGCATACAAACATCCGTAAATTCTTCGGGAGTCATAGCCTTTAAATACTCACCGTTGAACCATGAAAGCTTGTCATAGTCAAAAATTGACGGTGACTTGCTGATACCGCTTACATCAAACTCTTTTTCAAGTTCTGCAAGGGTAAAGATTTCCTGATTATCCTTTGGACACCAGCCGAGAAGTGCAATATAGTTGATGATTGCCTGTGGGAGGTAGCCCTCGTTAATAAGGTCATAGAAGCCTGTTGCGCCGTGACGCTTTGAAAGCTTTGAAACATTGCCATCGGCATCCTTGCCCATAATGAGCGGAAGGTGGATATATGTCGGAATTTCCCATCCGAATGCTTCATAAAGAAGATTATATTTCGGTGTGGAGCTTAAATATTCACAACCACGGACAACATGAGTAATGCCCATTGTGTGGTCGTCAATTACATTTGCAAAGTTGTATGTCGGGTAGCCGTCAGTCTTAATGAGAATCTGATCCTGAAGTTCGCTGTTGTCAACGGTAATTTCACCGAAAACTGCGTCTGTAAATGTTGTACTGCCCTCAATCGGCATTTTCTGGCGAATTACATAAGGTGTACCCTCGGCAAGAAGTCTGTCGATTTCTTCCTGCGGAAGATTACGGCAATGTCTGTCATAACCACCGCCAACGCTGTCTTCCTGTAACTTTTCAAGTCTTTCCTTTGTGCAGAAACAACGGTAAGCCTTTCCCTCTTTTATAAGCTGTTCGGCATAAGGAAGATACATATCCTTTCTTTCGGACTGAACATAAGGACCGAAATCGCCGCCGATATCGGGACCTTCATCGTGTTTAAGTCCCGCAAGTTTCATTGTATCATATATAACATCAACCGCACCCTCAACAAGGCGTTCACGGTCGGTGTCTTCAATTCTGAGAACAAATTTGCCGTTTTGTGATTTTGCAACGAGGTACTCATAAAGAGCAGTACGCAGATTGCCGACATGCATAAAACCTGTCGGGCTTGGTGCATATCGTGTACGGACAGTTTTTTCAGCCATAATAATATCCCTCCGAAATTTATGTTTAGGTGTGTCGGTCAGCGCATATTTCGCCCTCAACACCGTTGTTACATATATACGATTTATTATATCATACCGTTTTTTCATTTTCAAGTCCGATGAACGCACCTACGAACAATCCGAAAATTTCATATAATAAAAATTGCATCGAACCTTTCTCGGGCATCTGATGCAATTCATTTATCTAACTATCTTCTCGAACAGACAGCGGTGGCACACCGCCGACCATAACTTTTAACTATTCACTTTTCACTGCTGACGAAATCAGCCTGCATATGTTCCCATATACAGCGGAATGTCACTTTCGTTGTCGAGGATAACAAACATAAACGGACGATTAAATTCTACCGTCACATCTGTTTTTGAAAGTTCTTTTGTTCTTTTCTCAAGCTCTGCCTTGTCGCCGTTTGACTGTGTTCCGCCGATACCGCCTGCGTTAATTGAAAGCGACGGAGCGATGTCATACATTGCGCTGAACGCAATATCATCGGAACGGCTCAGATTCTTGTATCTTGAACGGTCAGCCGTGAATGATGAATTGATTCCGCTTTTTTCAACAATCTGCGTTATATTTTCTGCAGACTTATCTCCGCTGACTGAAAATTCAGGAATTTTTGCCTTGGCTGTTTTGGTCACATCAACGCTGTCAAGCAATGTTGTGTATTCAAGGCTCGTAAAATCGGTTGCGTAATCATCAAGCGAAACACCTTCGTTCGGCATAATAACCATCATTTTGAGAGGTGTTTGCGAGAAATATTTCATAACGGCAGTCGCCTTGTTTGTCTTCATATATGTTTCGTTTGAGGTCATATATGTAACTTCTTTTTCACCGTCAGCCGACTTAAATTTAGCCTTTTCAATGTCGGTCTGTGCATAAGGATTAAGCCATCTGTCACAGATATCTGTCGCAGAAAGTGAAATCACACTCTGCTTTGCGTCAAGATTTTCAAAAACAGAACTGTTGTTTGTAAAATCGGCATATTTTTTGTCAAGCTTTTTCAAAGCGTCGCTGTCCGAAAAATTAAAACGCAGAACATCGGTGTCATAATAATCCTTTGTTGTCTGCAAAAAGCCTGTCATAATGTCGGCATTGTCATTTGAAATCAGCGAGTTGCAAAGCTTTACAAAGCTTTTGTCGCTGTTCTTTTCGGAATCTTTTTCCGAGCTTTGCGAGCTTTCGGGCGATTTGTCCGAAGATGCAACCGATTGAATACGGCTTGCAAAATATGAGGCACATTGGTTCATATTTTCAAGCGTCACACCGCTACAAAGTGCATTGGTGATTTCTTCCTGAGTATCGCCCGACGCACCGTTGGCCATAGCCTCAAGATTAAGAACCGCATTTGCGGGACAAAATACATACGAACCGCTTTTGTGACGGTTTCTGAAAAGCCTGAGTTCAAAATCGGTTATTTTTGCGGAATAGGTATCATATGATGACGGGGCGGTTTTTGCACCGTCGGCATAATTGAATGTATCATCGGTTTTGTCGGAGCGTGTGTATTTCAGCGAAAGGTTTTCGCTGTCCGAAAATTCATCGGGATTTGAACACGCAGTAAGCACCGTGCCTGCCATAAGAAGACACAATGCAACAGAGAATGCTTTTTTCATCATTTGTCATTTCCTCCTTTGGAATCGTTACAAAGCTTTTGCGCCAGTCTGAATATTTTTTCTGCCGAATCGGGGCGGTGCAACTCTCTGCACTTTTCCTTCATCTCATCAAGTTTTTCTTTGTCTTTAACAAGGTTTATGATATCATCTGCACCTGTCTTTTTTCGGAGCATAATTGCCGCACCCTTGTTGAGTAAAAATTCCGCATTGTCCCGTTCCTGACCCGGAAATGCGCTGTAGATTGCCATGGGAAGCGAACAGGCAAGGCTTTCGGTAACGGTAAGTCCGCCCGGCTTTGTAACAATAAGGTCTGAGATGTGCATATAATCCTCAACATTTTTTACAAAGTACAAAAAGCTTTGTGTTGTCCTGCATACCCGTTTCTTCAATTACCTTTTCAAGGTTTGCAAAAAGCTTGATATTTCTGCCCGTGATGACAATAAACTGCATTTCGGGAGCTTGCTCCACAAGAGCTTTGTAGAAGCTCAGCACGCTTGTAACACCGAAAGAACCTGCCATAAGCAGAATTGTAGGCTTGTTAGGATCAAGCCCTTCACGCTCACAAATCGCCTTTTTGTCAAAAGGCTCTGTAAAACGGTCAAAAATCGGAATGCCGAGCGGATATATTATGCTCTTGTCAACACCGTATTCATCAATAAGCTTTGTCGCCATATCAGGCTCTGCAAGCACATATGCGTCAACATACGGAACAATATATGTTCTGTGTGCGTCATAGTCAGTTATAAGGCTGATTGCCTTAACATCAATCTTGTGCTGACGGCGAAGCTTTGAAACCATTGTTGTAACAAACGGATGACACATAATAATTGCATCGGGCTTGTATTCATTGATTGTGTCAAGCAGCTTTGCCGACATCATTGTGTTGGACTGCATAACAGCCTTGTACATAAGGGTTCTTCTGTCGGTAATCTTATAGAATTTGCCGTAAACCTTTGGAATTTTCGTTGCCATAAAATGATAGCCGTCACAAACGGTTTTATCATATACCCTGCCGATTGTCTTCATGGCGTCAATAACCTTGACCTTCGTGTCGGGACTGACGGCTTTTATTTTTGCCTCAATAGCCGCAGCGGCTCTCTTGTGCCCTCCGCCTGTTGATGCTGTGAAGATGATTATTTTCATATCAGTTCTCCGTAATTCAAAATAACCGAAAACGGTTTTGCACACAGGGGTGCTTTTACTATTATACTTTTAATCTGCAAGTATTTCAATAGATTATTTTTGCATTTCATCTGAATTTTAAATAAAAATAATTAAATTTTCGTTTGTGTTTTTTAATCGGGGCAACTGTTCCGAGCTTTTAAGGCGGTAAAAATTCACACTCGGAATATGAGTCGGAAATATTGCTAAAATCTTTTGGTAAAAAAGAGCTTAAATTTCTACAAAAATAATTTCTAAATTTTGTGTTTTCACACTTTATTTTTTTTTGAAATTATATTGTAAAATAAAAACCGTACTGTAATATATTTCAGTATAGGGTAATTAAAGAAAGTAATAAAAGCGTTTCCCTTTTTGAAAATCAAATGCAGTAGGTTTTCAAAGGGCAATTATTGGGTATATATGAGGTGAATTTTTTTGAACAGGAATTTTATGGACGATATTCTTGTTGTTGATGAAGATCTTGTTGACATCAACTGCGACGGCAACAGACAGTCGATAACAAGAAAGGAAAACATTCATCGGGCGGTCGTATGGCTAAAGGCGAAAAGAAAAGCAAGAAAAAGCTTGCAATCATCATTTCATCCGTTGCCGCAGTTGCAGTAGCTCTCGGTGTGGCAGGTTTCTGCATTTTCGGAGGAAACCTGTTCAACAGCGTTGAGGAGGCTATTGCCGGTGAGTTTAAGTTTCCTGACGGAACAACCGTTTCGGGTGTTTCAATTTCGGGAAAAACATACGACGAGGCAAAAAAAGCTCTTGAAGAAAAGGAAGAAAGCTTTATTAAGCCTCTTGACATTTCGGTTGATGTAAACGGAATCATCAGTAAAGTGACCGAAAAGGATTTCAAATATACTTATGACATTGAGTCTGTACTTAATGAAATCAAAAATGAAGCAACCGATCCGTCTGTTGAAACTTCAACAGGTGAAAAGAGTTACACGGTAACAGCTACCGTAACCGCAGAAAGTGTTGACGAAGCAGCAAAGAAGGTTGCAAAGAAAAATTACAAAGAGGCTGAGAACGCAAGAGTTTCAAAGTTCCACCCCTATGCCAAAAAGCGTTTTGAATATACAGAGGCGTCACAGGGACAGAAAGTAAACGAAACAGACCTTGCAAATCAGTTTAAGGGTGTGTTTGCAAGCGGTGCAAGCGAATACAGAATTATTGCCGATGTTGAAAAAACAGATGCAAAAATCACGATTGACGATTTGAAGAAAAACATCGTTCTTCTTTCAACATATGAAACCGTTTCCACCAATACGGAAAACGGAACAGAAAATATGCGTGTTTCGCTCAAAGCCTGCAACGGTTCGGTTATTGAACCCGGTGCAACTTGGTCATTCAACAAATGCACAGGCAACTCAAACCTTGAATCTCTCGGCTACAAGCCGGCAGGTGTAATTTCAAACGGTAAGTCCGACATCGGTATCGGCGGCGGTATCTGTCAGTCAAGCTCAACAATCTACAATGCGGCTGTCAGAGCCAATATGAAGGTTGAGGAGCGTTATTGTCACAAGTGGGCGTCAAGCTATGTTCCCACAGGTCTTGACGCAACAATCGACTACGGCAACCTTGACCTTAAACTTTCTAATCCGACAGATTACCAGATGTTCCTTGAGTGTAAGGTTGTTGACAACACACTTTATGTTTCATTCTGGGGTTGGAAATCGGATTCATACGACATTATTATGACTCGTAACAAGCTCACGAATAAGGGTAGTTCAAGCTACACGGTAAAGGCTTGGAGAGTTTATTACAAGGACGGCAAGGAGATTGATTCCGAGTCACTCGGTTCATCAACCTATGATACCGAAAACGGATATGTTTTCATTGATGCCAACAATGATCCCCGTGCAAAATACGGTGATGATGTTGTAATTCCGGATGAAACAGTTCCGAAGAATGACGACAGCAGTTCAAGCTCATCAAGTTCACAGTCATCATACAGTGAACCGTCATATTCAAGCAGTTCTTCATCAAGTCATTCAAGCAACAGTTCATCATCAAGCTCATCGAGCCACAGTTCATCAAGCCAGTCAAGTTCGGAATCAAAAACCGAGCCACAGCCAAAACCCGATCCCGAACCGACGCCTACAGAACCTGAATCAGGCGAAGAATAATTAAGCAAAACAACTTCCGATAATAATAAAAAACTCCCTTTCGCAGATAATAAAAGCGGAAGGGAGTTTTTGTATGATAAAACGAACAGGTGCATATACAATTGCTTTTGAAAGCCAGCCTGTTATTGCCGGCTGGGGGGCGGTTGTCGGAAAAAAGGAAGCCGAAGGTCCCCTTAAAAACTATTTCGACAAGATTATTTACGACAGCTACGACGGCTGTGACACCTTTGAACAAGCGGAAAGTATGTTTCAGGGCGAAGCTCTTGAAAAAGCTCTGGAGCGTTCAAAAACACACGCAAACGAGGTTGACTGCGTTTTCGCAGGAGATTTGCTCAACCAATGCATCGGATCAAGCTTTGGACTTATGAAATTCGGAATCCCGTATCTTGGGCAGTACGGAGCGTGTTCAACAATGGCGCAAAGTCTTATTATGGCGGCATCTGCCGTTGAAAGCGGTGGGGCAAAAGTTTCCGCATGCGTCACCTCGTCACACTTTGCATCGGCGGAACGGCAGTACCGTTTTCCGCTTGAATACGGCGGAGTTCGCACTCCAACCGCACAATGGACGGTTACAGGTGCGGGAAGCTGTATTCTGAAAAGCCTTAAAAAAGGAATCTGCGTTGCAAGAGCGACAGTCGGCAGAATAGTTGACCTCGGTGTAAGCGACGCCAATAACATGGGGGCGGCAATGGCTCCGGCGGCAGCTCAGACCCTCGAATGTTATCTTGAGGATACCAAAACATCGCCCGAGGATTACGATATGATTATTACGGGTGATTTGGGCGAAGTCGGCAGTAAATCACTTTATGATTTGCTTGAGCGTGACGGAATCAATATAAGGAAACAACACAACGATTGCGGACTGATGATTTTTGAACGCTCCAATCAGGATGTTCATGCAGGCGGTTCGGGCTGCGGATGCGCCGCATCGGTTCTTTGTTCAAAAATTATGGACGATTTTCAAAACGGACTCGTTCAAAACATCCTGTTTATGGCAACGGGTGCACTCATGAGTCCGACATCAAGCGGACAGGGGGCAAATATCCCGTCAATTGCACATTTGGTGAATCTGAAAATTAAGTAAAATTTTTGCAAAATATCTGTTCAAATGAATTTTAATGTGTTATAATGAACCTGTATGAGTAATGATAGAATGCTGAATCAGCCTGTTTTGCAAGCATATTTTGCGACAGACAGGATAAATATTACGAACAGGAGTTGTGTTTATGTTTGGCAGAATTCAAAACATTGACAACAGGGTACTTGATAACATATCCCGAATTCATAAAAGTTTAAGCCGGCACTAAACAAAATAATGATTACTGCATCTCGTGCAGGCAATGCAGGTATTGTATGGTGGGCAATCTGCCTGCCGTTTCTTATAAACTCCAACTGGAGGGCAACAGGTGCAAACTTTGTGTTCGGACTTGCGTGGGCTCACCTTATGGGAGAGATTATTATCAAGCATATAGTAAAGCGTGTGCGACCTTGCCACACCCTTGATGATGACGAACAGCTTATTGACAGACCGAGATTCTACTCGTTTCCGTCAGGTCACACGACGGCATCGTTTGCAATGGTCGGGGTTGCGCTTATGCGTTGCAAAGTCATAACCTTTATGCCGATTCTTATGCTTGCAATGTTGATTGCGTTTTCAAGAATTTATCTGCGTGTTCACTACCTTACGGATGTTATCGCCGGTATGATTTTAGGCTTAACCTGCGGAATCTGCTCTGTCCTTATTTTCAATACCGTAGTTCCGATGTGGTTTCCTATGGTATAACTTTTGGAAAAAATAATATGATAAATGAATTGCATCGGTCGCCCGAACAAGGCTCCGATGCATTTTTGTTTGTACGCATAACTTTTGAGTGACGAAAACACTATGTAATATGTGGCAATAACATTATGTTATAAACATCCTTTGCTAATCAACACTCTTATCGGTTTATTTATTTTTCTGCAATTATCTATAACAAATTTAGTACCTCTGCTTTTTCCGTCCCAGAAAGCCAAAACAAAATCTGCATTGTCAATGATTTCAAGATTGCGTTTCAGCGGAGCATATCTTCCATGCATTTTATATTCAGGAAGAAATTCTGTGTATCTGATATTGTTTTTTACCGCAAATTCCTTTGCACATCTGTCAATTCCATTTGCACCTCCAGAAATGATTTCTGTTGTATCTTTCGGAATATATTTTTCAAGATTTCTGACTGTAAGCGTCCTTGAACCGATAACCGCAATTTTCATTAACAAAGCACTCCCTCTTTTTATGAACCCATTATGGGTTCACTTTTACATTATAGCACAATAAGGACTTATAATAAACCCATAATAGGTTCATTTGAGGTGCAATTTTATGAAGGGAAAGCCAAAACATTTGTCACTACGCATTGATGAAGATTTATTGCGTAAATTTGAGTATGTCGCAAAGTATGATGACAGGTCAATGAATTGGTATCTTCTTCATCGATTAAAAATGAAATTGCGGATTTTGAAGAAAAACACGGTGAAATCCCCACCGCCTCCGACAGTAAAACAGAATAATCAAAATTAATTTAAGGTCGAAAAAGCAATTTTTCGGTCTTTTTGTTTGCCTACATATTTTTTGATGTAATAAATGTTATGTTTTAATTTGGTATACACAATTTTGCACGCATTGCGTGCAATCGTGTGCAATGCACACGAACAGGAGAACACGGTTCTCCCCTACATTTAAACACAACTTCTATATATAAAAAGCAGTCGGGCGACAATGATTTGCATTTTTCAAACTGTCTGCCCGACCGCAATTTTCAATTTTCCGTTTTCAACTTTCAATTTAAAAAAACTTCCGCTCGGGCATAATATGTTTTTAATATTACAAACTGTAACAGCAAAGCAGTCGGTTGGCAATATACCAACCGACTGACTTTTTAATTATTCATTTTTACTTTTTTCTGAGTAATTTATTACTCACAATTACTCATAAAGCGGATATTTTTTGCAGATTTCTTCAACACCTGCTCTAACCTTTTCCTTGCTGTTCTCATAGTCGTTAAGAACGAGGGTAATGTACTCGGCAATCTTGTCCATATCTTCCTCGTTAAGACCTCTTGTAGTAACAGCGGCAGTGCCGATTCTTACACCGCTTGTTACGAACGGTGAACGGGGTTCGCCCGGAATTGTGTTCTTATTTACTGTGATGTAGCAATCGTCAAGACGAGCCTCAAGCTCCTTGCCGGTTACATCTGTATCACGGAGATCCATAAGAAGAACATGGTTGTCCGTACCGCCTGAAACAAGCTTGTTGCCTCTTTTGAGAAGTCCGTCTGCAAGAGCCTTACAGTTAGAAACAATCTTTTTGCCATACTCCTTGAACTCAGGCTTTAATGCCTCGCCGAAGCAAACAGCCTTTGCGGCAATAACATGCATAAGAGGACCGCCCTGTGTACCGGGGAAGATAGCCTTGTCAATCTGCTTTGCAAATTCTTCACGGCAGAGGATAAGACCGCCACGAGGACCACGGAGAGTTTTGTGTGTTGTTGTTGTAACGAACTCACAATACGGAACAGGGTTCGGATGAACGCCTGCGGCAACAAGACCTGCGATGTGAGCCATATCAACCATAAGATATGTGCCTACTGCGTCGGCAATCTCACGGAGCTTTGCAAAATCAATGATTCTTGGGTATGCAGACGCACCTGCAACAATCATCTTAGGCTTGCATTCCTTTGCAATTTCAAGAACCTTATCATAATCAATTCTGTGCGTTTCGGGATCAACACCGTATGGAACAAAATTGAAGTATTTACCTGAAATATTAACAGGTGAACCGTGTGTAAGGTGACCGCCTTCGTTAAGGTTCATACCCATTACCGTATCACCGGGATTAAGCATTGCAAAATATACCGCTGTGTTAGCCTGAGCGCCTGAGTGAGGCTGAACATTTGCGTGTTCGGCACCGAAAAGCTCACACGCACGCTGACGGGCAATTTCTTCAACTACATCAACGCACTGACAACCGCCGTAGTATCTCTTTCCCGGATAACCCTCGGCATATTTGTTTGTGAGCAAGCTGCCCATTGCAGCCATAACTGCCGGAGAAACGATGTTTTCACTTGCGATAAGTTCAAGGTTTCTGCGCTGTCTTTTAAGCTCGTCTGTCATTGCGTTACCGATTGCGGGATCGTACTCGTTGAGGTAATCAAGAGTAGCGATATTTGTTTTTTCACTCATTGTTATATTCCCCTTATATTTTTATTTTAGGATACTGTGTATCCTGTTTGAATTTATGTCATTGCAACGAAAGGGCTTTTTGCCTTAATTCGTACAAATCATCAAGCGTTTTAATTTTTCCTGCCTCATTTCGCAAAGCTGCCGCACCCTTCATGCCTTTGAAATAGCCGACTACAAGTTTTCTTGCCTGAAGCATTGCCATATGCTCGCCCTTGTATTCAACCATTTTGCCGATATGTTCAATCATTACACCGAGCCTTTCTTCAAGGTCGGGAGTGTGAATTTTAACATTCGGGTTTTCAAGGTATGCGTTAATCTGCGAGAAAATCCACGGATTTCCGAGCGTTGCCCTGCCGATCATAACAAGGTCACAGCCTGTGATGTCCATAACCTCCTTTGCCCTTTCGGCACTGTCAATGTCTCCGTTTGCGATTACGGGAACGCTGACGGATTCTCTTACAGCCCTTATGATATCGTAATCAACTGGAGGCTTGTAATATTGCTGTCTTGTTCTGCCGTGAACGGTAATTGCCGCCGCACCTGCCGATTCGCAGATTTTTGCAACTTCAACGGCATTTACGCTGTCATCATCCCAACCCTTGCGGATTTTTACGGTTACGGGTATGTCGGTAACGGCTGTCACAGCCTTGACAATTTCTCCGCAAAGCCGAGGATTTTTCATCAATGCACTTCCGCTGCCGTTTGAGCTTATCTTTGGAGCAGGGCATCCCATATTGATATCAATAATATCAGGTTTGTTTTCAAGTGCGTGCTTTGCGGCATCAGCCATACATTTCGGATCATCACCAAAAATCTGAATTCCGCAAGGACGCTCTAAGTCTGAAATTTCCATCAGTTCTTCGCTCTTTTTACTGTTGAAAGAAAGCGCCTTTGAACTGACCATTTCGCTTACGCAGTATGCCGCACCGAATCTTACGCAAAGCTCACGGTAAGCCCTGTCGCTTACCCCCGCCATGGGTGCGAGAACTGCGTGGGATTTCAGCGGAACACCGCCGATGTTAAGATTATCCATATTTTTACACATTTAATGCTGTTACCTTATTCTTTTTCTTGCACCGACTTTTGTGCTGATCATTACAACCGCAATTGCAACTACTCCAAGACCTACGCAAATCCACGAAACGATTCCCGCCGTGTAGCTTGTGGAATACTTTTTTTCGCTGACTGTTTTTGCGATTGTCGGAGCCTGAAATTCCGTTGAATCGGTCGCCTGAGTTTCAACATACTGATTCTGATACTGCGTTTCTTCCTGTTTTGGAGCTTCCGTTTCGGGCTGAACATACTCAGTTGTGGGTTCTTCCGTTTCGGGCTCAACATACTCGGTTGTAGGCGCTTCGGTGTAAACAGGCTCGGTATAAATCGGCTCTGTGTATTGTGGTTCGGTTTCAACGGGAGCATACTCCGTCACTACGGGATCGGGCTGGGGATCGGGAGTTTGCGGATCGTCCTCTCCTACCGCAAAGGCGGTTATTGAACAAACCGACAATGCAAGAACCGCAAGTACGGTCGGAAGTATTCTTTTCCTAAAAATTTTCTTAAAATCTGACTTCATATTTAATACCCCGTTCATTCTGCGTGGCACATATTTTCATATACATACTACGATTATAACAAAAGCAGGCGTTCATTGCAAGATTTCAGACAACTTTTCTACATACATTTAATGCCCAAACAACAAAAAATCGGAAAACCGATTGTAAAATCGATTTTCCGACTTGATTATTATGTCAGATTTTTGAGCGTTTTTTAGCCTTTGGCATAACAAGATTGTAGCTTTCGTCAATCAGCGGAAAGATTTCTTCCTTGCTCACAGAGCCGTCAAGCAGAATACTTATCCACTTGTCCTTGTTCATATGATAGGCTGGCAGAAATCCGTTTTTCATTCTCAGCGAGCCGACAAGAATCGGATCGCACTTGACATTCATCACATCGACAAAGCCATCGCCGTCAAGCCCTAAAATCTGCCTTTTGACACACATAATTATTGCGTACCATTTGCCCGACATCGTATTCCGCAGAACCGCATTATCGGGACTGCTCTCCCACGGATATTCGGGTTCTGTTCCGTATGTGCTAAAGGCATAGTTTAAAATTACATCTCTGTTAATAGAATTATCATTGTATGCCATTAAGCCTTAACTCCTGCTTTTTTCTTAACGAGTGAAATATATTCCTGCATTGTGATTTCGTTACGCAGTAATTTTTGACACCATTCTTTGCTTTTGCTGTCAATGGTATAGCCTTCCATTTCAACTGATGCGGCAGCATTTTCTATTATCTGTTCAATCGGTTTATTACCGTTCACAGTAACACTCCCTTTCGTGAAATCTGAACTTCATATCATTTTATCATAACAAAGGCATATGTCAACCAAAAGGTGAAAATCATTCGCCAAAGCTGATGCCCATTTTTCTTGCTGTTTCAACAACCTCGCTGTCTTTCGGAACGCTCTTGAGCTTGCCTGCGATGTCCTCAAGCGGAACGGCAACTACCTTATTATTTACAAGGGCAACCATTTTGCCGTAGTCTTTATTGATAATAAGCTCTGCGGCTTTGACGCCGAAACGAGTTGAAATCACACGGTCATAGGCATCGGGACTGCCGCCTCTCTGGAAGTGACCCGGTACTGTAACCCTTGTTTCCTGACCTGTTGCCTCCTCAATATCATGGGCAATCTGATAGGAAATTGACGGATATTTCATCTCTGCAACAGCAGCTTTTTTCTCTGCTTTTTAGGCAAAGCTGCAATTTCTTTTGAAATTGCACCCTCGGCAACTGCAAGAATTGAAAAGTTCTTACCGCCTGCGGTTCTTGACTTGATTGTCTTTACAACCGAGTTGATGTCGTACGGAATTTCGGGGATAAGGATAATATCCGCACCGCCTGCAATACCTGCATAAAGAGTGAGCCAGCCAACCTTGTGACCCATAACCTCAATAATGAAAACTCTGCCGTGAGATGTTGCGGTTGAATGGATACAGTCGATTACATTTGTTGCAATATCAACGGCACTCTGAAAACCGAATGTCTTGTCTGTACCCCAAAGGTCGTTGTCGATTGTCTTAGGAAGCGAAACCACATTGAGTCCTTCTTCACGAAGAAGATTTGCGGTTTTTTGAGTTCCGTTGCCTCCGAGTACAACAAGACAGTCAAGACCAAGCTTTTTGTAGTTCTTCTTCATAGCCTCAACCTTGTCAACGCTGTTCTCGTCAACAACACGCATAAGCTTGAACGGCTGTCTTGATGTGCCGAGAATCGTACCGCCCATTGTGAGAATACCCGAAAAATTCTCGGGTTTCATCTTTCTTGTTTCGCCGTAGATAAGACCTCTGTAGCCGTCAATAATGCCGATGATTTCAACATCATTGCCAAGCTGATTATAAAGTGTTTTTGCAATGGCACGGATTGTTGCATTAAGCCCCTGACAATCACCGCCGCTTGTTAAAATGCCTACTCTTTTCATTGTTCGAGTCCTCCTTTTTCCCTTCAACGGGTACAATCGGAGTTCCGACAGTGCTCGCATATGTTTTTTTCATCGCCTGTTTTTGAGCCTTTAACGCAAGCTTTGAAAAGAATTTCTGACAATTTGTTTTGTGTCTTCCACGCTTGTCAACAGACTTATATACACCTGTTGAAAGCTGTTGGCGTGCATTTACGGTATCCTTAAATGAAACCGTGATAACCTCCTGCACACGCTTTTTGATATCCTCATCCTCAACAGGGAACACAAGCTCAACTCGTCTGTCGAGGTTTCTCGGCATCCAGTCGGCACTTCCCATATAATAAAGCGGATTTGAATTGTTTTCAAATATGAATATTCGGCTATGCTCCAAAAGCTGACCGACAATTGAAATTACTCTGATGTTTTCGCTGAATCCATGAACCCCCGGAACAAGACAGCAGATACCTCTTACTATGAGGTCAATTTTTACGCCTGCGTTTGATGCATCGTACAAAAGGCTGATGATTTCAGGATCAACAAGCGAGTTCACCTTTGCGGTAATTTTGGCAGGAAGTCCGAGCTTTGCGTTCTCGGTTTCCTGAATAATCATAGCCTCAAAGAACGGACGCATTCCGTGAGGTGCAACGATAAATTTGTTGTATTCAGGCGGAGTTGAGTAACCTGTCAATACATTAAAGAGTGATGATGCGTCAACACCATATTCTTCACGGCAGGTGAACATACCGATATCGGTATAGAATCTCGCCGTGCTGTCGTTATAGTTACCCGTACCCATATGCAAATATCTTCTGATTCCGTCCTTATCTTTTCTTACTACAAGACAGATTTTGCAGTGAGTTTTAAGTCCTGTAAGACCGTAAATTACATGACAGCCCGCCTTTTCAAGCTTTGTTGCCCACTGAATGTTGTTTTCCTCGTCAAATCTCGCCTTGAGTTCAACAAGAACAGTTACCTGCTTGCCGTTTTCAGCCGCCTTGATAAGAGCCGCAACAATCGGTGAATTTCCGCTGACACGGTACAAGGTTTGCTTGATGGCAAGAACATTCGGATCGGTTGCCGCCTTTTTGACAAAATCAACCACAACATCAAAGCTTTCATAAGGATGATGCACAAGTCTGTCCTTTTCACGGATAGCCTCAAAAATATCATCATAACCGCAGAATTCCGCAGGCGGATTTACGGGAACGATAGGTTCAAAGCACATATCCTCACAGCCCTTGATGTGAGCAAATTTTGAAAGGAATGTAAGGTCAAGAGGACCTCTCTGAAAGTAGATTTCACGCTCCGTAACATCGAGAGCATCAACAAGAAATTCACGAATTTCTCGGTTGCATTTCTTGCCGAATTCAAGACGGACAGGTTCTCCTCTCTTACGCTTTCTGATTGACTTTTTAATTTCAGCCATAAGATCCTCGGTATCCTCGTCAATGTCAAGGTCGGAATCTCGGGTGATTCTGAAAGGATCGTACTGCTTAATGTTGTAAAGCTCAAAAAGCTCGCCGAGGTGCATTGCGATTATTTTTTCAAGCAGAATAAACGCTCTGCCCTCGTGAGTCGGAAGCTCAAGAAATCTCGGAAGAATTGACGGAACCTGAACCAATGCGAAAAATTCTTCATTCTCGGCATTTGTAAGGCGAACAGCAATGTTAAGGCTTTTGTTTGCAAGCATCGGGAACGGACGGCTTGTATCAACAGCCATAGGCGTCAATACGGGGAAAACTACTTTTTTAAAGTATTCCTCAACAAACGCTTTCTGGTCGCCGTCAAGCTCGTCAGCCTCTTTGAACACAATGCCTGCCGAACGAAGTGACGGAATTATTGAACGGTTGTAACAGCTGTACTGCTTTTTGGCAAACTCGTGAATTTTTTCAACAAGTCCGTCCATAACCTCTGTAGGAGTCATGCCCGATGCGTCACGGCTTGTTCTGCCGTGATGAATCTGGTCAAGCACACCTGCAACACGAACCATAAAAAATTCGTCAAGGTTTGATGCCGTAATTGAAAGGAAGTTGCATCTTTCCATAATTGGGTTGGTCTTTTTGAACGCCTCTTCAAGCACTCTTGCATTAAAGTCAACCCAGCTTAATTCTCTGTTAGTATAAGGCATCTTTTGCCATTTTGACATAAGCTTTGCTTTTTCGGATGTTTTTTTATTGTTGTTTTTTGAATTTGACATATAATTCACCACCATAAAAATTGATATATAACCCAATTTAATATATCTGATTAAGTATAAAATACAAAACGGATTATTTCAAGCGAATTGCACTAAATTTTACCTTTGACAACGCATTCTTTACATATATTTTACAATATCACAAATAAAATTGATTTGCAATAGATTTGACAAAATTCGCAAAGATAAAACCAAAATTTTCTTTTTGCAAAATATTCAAAAATTTCAAAAATATTGTTTTAATCTCTGTATTATGTTATACTTGCGTTGATTGTTTTATTTACAGATTTTAAAAAATTCTAAAGAAAATGAGAGGTAATTATCATGAGTAAAAAAAGAGGAAGCTTTTCCGGCGGACTCGGATTTGTATTTGCCGCTGCGGGAAGTGCGGTAGGCTTGGGAAATCTCTGGAGATTTCCGTATTATGCAGCTAAGTACGGCGGCGGAACATTTATCTTTATCTACATAATCCTTGCGCTTACATTCGGCTTTTCACTTTTGACTGCCGAAATCGCAATTGGCAGAAAAACAAAGCTAAGTCCGATTCTCGCCTACAAAAAGCTATGCAGCAAATTTTCGTTTTTAGGCTACCTTGCAACGCTTGTTCCTATAATCATTATTCCGTACTACTGCGTTATCGGCGGTTGGGTTACAAAATATATGTGCGTTTATGCACAGGGACTTGTTGCCCCTGCGGCACAGGACAACTTTTTCTCGGACTTTATTTCCGACCCGTTGTCACCCATTGTGTTTTTCTTAATATTTATGCTGTTGAGTGCAGTGGTAATTATGCTCGGAGTAAACAAGGGCATTGAGCGACTGAGCAAATTTTTGATGCCTGTTCTGCTTGTTCTGACAGTCGGAATTTCAATCTACACACTCACGCTCCCGAACGCAATGGAAGGTGTTTCATACTACCTCATTCCCGATTTCAGCAAACTGTCAATTTGGACATTTGCGGCGGCACTCGGTCAGCTGTTCTTCTCAATGAGCATTGCAATGGGAATTATGGTAACCTACGGTTCATACACAAAGAATGAGGTAAACCTCACAAAGTCGGTTAACCAAATTGAGATTTTCGACACAGCCGTTGCACTTCTCGCAGGTCTTATGGTAGTTCCTGCGGTTTATGTATTCAGCGGTGAAGAAGGTCTTGGTGCAAGCGGCCCCGGACTTATGTTCATCACACTTCCAAAGGTATTCAACGAAATGCCTGCCGGCGGAATCATCGGATTTTTGTTCTTTGTTCTTGTATTCTTTGCAGCTATCACAAGCTCAATCTCCGTAATGGAAGCAATTGTTTCTTCGCTTATGGACAAGTTCAAGCTTACACGAATCAAGTCCTGTCTTATCGTTATCGTCATCTGCCTTATTATGGGTATTCCGTCGTCACTCGGCAACGGTGTATGGTCAAATGTTAAGATTCTCGGAATGGACTTCCTTACATTCTTTGACTTCTTGAGCAACAGCATTATTATGCCGATTGTCGCACTTTGCACTTGTATTCTCATCGGCTGGGTTATCAAGCCAAAGACTATTGCAGACGAAGTCACAAGGAACGGCGAGCGTTTCAGCAGAAGGGCTTTGTTTGATGTTATGATTAAATATATAGCTCCAATCTGCCTTGTGTTCATCTTAATTTCCTACACACTTGCGCAGTTCGGCATTATTTCACTTTAACCCGACATTTTAACACGATTATTTATGAATCCGACAGTAATATCACCGAAATGAATCATAAGTAATTGTCTTTAAATTAAGCATACAATAATTAACTATTCTCCGTTTATCCCATGAACTCTTGAAATTATATGCAATAATTGGTATAATTACAGTTACAGCTCATTTGCTGAATTTTAGGGAGGACAAATACTATGTGTCAGAAAAAACCATTTTACATTACAACGCCTATTTATTATCCGTCAGGCAATCCCCACATCGGTCATTGCTACACCACCGTTGCGTGCGACTCTATCGCCCGTTACAGACGAATGCAGGGATACGATGTTATGTTCCTTACGGGTACGGATGAACACGGTCTTAAAATTGAACAGAAGGCTGCCGAAAAGGGTGTTACTCCCAAAGAGTATGTTGACGAAATTGTAAAGACATTCAAAGGCTTATGGAAATTTATGAACATAAGCTATGACAGATATATCCGCACAACAGACGATTACCACATTGAAACGGTTCAGAAAATTTTCAAGGAACTGTATGACAAGGGCTACATCTACAAGGGCGAATACAAGGGCAAATACTGCACCCCCTGTGAAAGCTTCTGGACAGAAAGCCAGCTTATTGACGGCAAATGTCCCGAATGCGGACGAGAGGTTACAGAGGCAAAGGAGGAGGCATACTTCTTTAAGATGTCATCTTTTGCCGACAGAATTGAAAAAAGCTCCTCACGGAAACAGACTATTTACAGCCAAAGACAAGAGCGGTTGAGCTTGTAAACAACTTTATCAAGCCGGGACTTGAAGACCTTTGCGTATCGAGAACAACCTTCAAATGGGGCATTCCGGTTACATTTGACGAAAAGCATATTGTTTATGTTTGGATTGACGCACTTTCAAACTATATCTCCGCTCTCGGCTACAAGAATGAAAAATTTGACGAATTTGACAAATACTGGCCTGCCGATGTTCATATGGTAGCAAAGGACATCATGCGTTTTCACGCTATCATCTGGCCTGCAATGCTTATGGCTCTTGACCTTCCGCTTCCAAAGCATCTTGCCGTTCACGGCTGGATTACTTTCAACGGACAGAAGATGTCAAAGTCACTCGGCAATGTTGTTGATCCGTTTGTACTCGGCGAGCGTTACGGCGCTGACGCAATCCGTTACCACATTATGCGTGAAATGGCTCTCGGTGCAGACAGCTCATTCTCAAACGAAATTATGATTAACCGTATCAATTCCGACCTTGCAAACGGTCTTGGCAACCTTGTTTCAAGAACAGTTGCAATGGTTCAGAAATATTTCGGCGGCACACTTCCCACAGAGCGTGAGAGCGGCGAATTTGACGATGACCTTATCGAAACCGCAACATCGCTCCGTGCAAAGGTTGACGATTTCATGGACAAGACTCAGCTCCAGAACGCACTTGCCGAAATCTTCAAGCTTGTTTCCCGTGCAAATAAATACATTGATGAAACCGCTCCGTGGGTTATTGCCAAGGACGAAACAAAGAAAGCAAGACTCGCAACGGTTCTCTACAACCTTCTTGAGGCAATCCGTATTGCATGCACCCTTCTCTCGGCATTTATGCCAACAACAATGCCAAAGGCTCTTGAGCAGATTGGCGCTTGTGATAAGTGTGCCGGCTACGAAAACTGCGACAAGTTCGGTGTTCTTCCTGCTGATGTCACAGTTCACAAGGGAGATGCACTCTTCCCACGAATTGATGTTGAAAAGGAAATTGAAGAACTCAACAGCATTATCAAGAACACCGAGGGTGAAAGTGAAGAAACAAAGGCACTCCGTGAAGAGCTTGAGGGTGTTGCACAGATTGGCATTGATGATTTTGCAAAGGTTGACCTCCGTGTGTGCGAGGTTAAGACCTGCGAACCCGTTAAAAAGAGCAAAAAGCTTTTACAGTTCACAATTTTTGACGGTATAAAGGACAGGACCGTTGTCAGCGGTATTGCAAACTACTACAAGCCGGAGGAGCTTATCGGCAAGAAGATTATTCTTGTTCGAACCTCAAGCCGGCAAAGCTTTGCGGTGTTGAAAGCTGCGGTATGATTCTTTCTGCAGTTCACGGCGATGATTTAAAGGTTGTTTTTGTTGACAATATGCCTGTCGGCTCAAAAATCTGTTGATTTATGTTCGTGTAGACAGACGGCGAGCCGCCGTCCCCCGTTCGTGTAGATAGTTTGATAAATTAAAAGCTATCTATGCCCGAGCGTAACTGCAGGGGCGGATATTATCCGCCCGCAAGCAACGGCAGAAATCATATGATAAATAAAACTGTATAAATGTGAAAAGTTAATTTTTACTGAAAACTGAAATTGAATTTTCACCTATATAAAACCATTCTTTAATGTGGGCGGTCAATGACCGCCCATACTTTTAGGGAGATACACCGATGTCACTTTACAACAACATTTTCGATGCACACGCACATTATGACGACAAATGGTTTGACGATGACCGTTTTGAGCTTTTGGAAAACATTCACACAAAGGGTGTGTGCGGAATTGTCAACAATGCGGTTGACCTTGAAACGGCAAAAACCTGCATTGAATATGCCGAAAAATATGATTTTATGTATGCCGCAGTCGGATTTCATCCCGAAAATCTCGAAAATATTCCGGACAATTATCTTGAACAGCTTGCACAGCTTTCAAAACATAAAAAGGTTGTCGCAATCGGCGAAACAGGGCTTGATTATCATTGGGACATTCCGAAAGACTTGCAAAAGCGTGTTTTTGAGGAACAAATCAGGCTTTCTCTTGACCTTGAAATGCCGCTTATAGTTCACGATCGTGAGGCTCACGGTGATGTGTACGATCTTCTGAGAAAATACAAACCAAATGCGCTGGTTCATTGCTTTTCGGGCAGTGTTGAGCTTATGCGTGAAGCGGTTCGCATGGGAATGTACATCAGCCTCGGCGGTGTTGTTACATTCAAAAATGCCCGTCACAGTCTTGAGGTCGCCTCGGAAATTCCGCTTGACAGGCTTCTGCTTGAAACCGATGCTCCGTATATGGCGCCCGTGCCGTTCCGTGGCAAGCGTTGCGACAGCTCTATGATTATCTATGCCGCTGAAAAAATCGCATCTCTGCGTAATATAAGCATTTCCGAACTTCTGCAAATCACCTGCGACAACGCAAAACGATTTTACAATATTGATGATTAATTCATAAAAAACACGGTCGGAATCCCAGTTTGGAAATCCGACCGTGTTATTTTTTCATTATTTTAGTAGTGGCGAACCGTGTTCGCCACTACTAACAGACAACAACTTTTATATAAAAAACGGTCGGGAAAACAGTGTTTTGCATTTGCAAACTATCTTCTCGACCGTAATTTTACATTTTCAATTTTCAACTTTCAACTTCATCATTCTTCACTTGCGTGTCTGCGCATACTCTTGTGCAGGAAGAAAAGTCCGATCGAAACTATAAAAAAGATTACAGAACAGATTGCAAGGGCGATAAGAATATTGTTCATACTCTGAACAAAGAGATTGTAGAACGCCCTTGAATCAATGTTAATCTTGCTCATATAGCCTGTTGAAAGCAACACCGCCGGAATTATACCAACCGTAAGGAATGCCGCAGATGTTGAATAACAGATATACCTTACCGCTCTGTGCTTCCAACGATTTGTAAAGATGATGATTACGCATAAAATTGCGACAAGGACTGCAAGACCGCCGATAATCAACGGCATCATATTTTTCAATGCAACGAGATAAACAGAAAGTGTGGCAAAAAGCGGTATTCTGAGCGCCGCCGCATAAATGTTAGCAGCCTGATTGATGAGATATTCTCTGCTCCCATCATTTGCAACCTTGAGATTATTCTTACTTATGTAGCTGTCAAGCTCGCTGTTGAATTTCTGCTTAAACGCTGTTGTGTCAATCTTAGCCTTCTCGCCTGCATAAAAGCTGTTGAGATAGGCCTGTGTATTATCGTGAATTGTCACTTCGTCAACAACATTTTCAAAAAATTTTTCATCAAGTCCCGACGCATAACCGAGGTCAACAAGGCTTTCTTTGATTTCGTCACGCTTGTCAACAAAATAGTTGCTCGTATTCATATTATCCATAATATACGATGGGTTGAGGATTGTTGACTGAAGAACTATTGCAAACGAAATCAAAAACAGTACAAACGAGAGAACGAACGAAATTATTCCGTAAATAATATGTCTTACTTTAGAATTCATCAGTTCGCCTCCTTATCAATCGGAGTACCCGACACTAACTTTGCATACACAAAATATCTCTGTGTTGTAAGACCGAGTGCGTCAAACGGATAGCAGGTGTACATTATAAGATTTTCATAATCCGCAGAAAGGTCATATGCGGTTCTGTCAGTCGCTTTTTTGACAGCCGTGTCGGTGATTTCATAAATGTAATTACCGTAGCTTGTCTTGATTTCAACCTTCTGACCGACTGCTGCGTTTTTAAGGCCGTTGAAATAAGTATTGTTATGACCTGCAACAAGGATTGTTCCACCGTAACCGGGGACAAAACTTCCGGCATAAATGCCAACACCGTTTCTGAGCGCAACATCATTGTCACCGAAAAAAAGATTTGCGTCAACATTGCAGTCATTGATTATAAGCTCACCGAACAAATTTCCGTAGTTAGGGTACTGAACGGAGTCGTTTTTAACATAAGTTTTTTCCTGACCGTTTGAATCCTTTTTTGTAACGGTAGGAACGGTTGAGTTTTCTGACACGGGCACAAAAATATTATCGTACTCTGTTGAATAATCCTTTTCATTATCTGAGAAGAACATACCTACTGCCGAAATCACAGGTGAAAAGGACGGAACAAAAGCAAGATACAGCACAAGATATGTTATCAAACAAAAGATAATGGGAAGAATTATAAAACTCTTCCCATTCTTTGATTTATGACCGTGTCTGATTTTTTTTATCAGACATTAGAATCAAGCTCTTTCTTTTTTAGATTTTGCAAGGTAGAAAGCACCGCCTGCTACCATTACAAATGCAACAGCAGAAACAGCGATAATGCCGCTGAAGTCAGCCTCTGCGCCTGTCGTCTTGATAACACTGTTATCCTGAACACTGCCTGCCTTTGTAAGTGTAGGAACAGCTGAGAATGCAACCTTGCCGTCTTTACCGTAAATTGTAAGCTTCTTTGAAGATGTGTCATATGACATTGTCATATCAAGCACACCGACAACTTCCTTACCGTAAGAAAGAAGTGTCTGCTTCTGAGCAAATGTGAGATCTGCAATATTAGATGCACCTGAGTTCTCAAGGAAGCTCTCGCCCTTCTTGAGAACAGCAACGATCTGAGATGACTCATCTGCTGTCATATCGATTGTGTTAAAGTAGTTTTCAGCCTGGTTTACAAACTCGCTCGGAATAACCATCTCCGAACCGTTCATCTTAACAGATGTCTTGAGTTCGTTGAGAACAGCCTGTTCGCTGTCATTGATTCCTGCTGCAAAAGCAGTGAAAGCAGTTCTTTGCAACAAGGATGAACGCTACTAACATTGCTGATAACTTTTTCATAGTTCATACCACCTTGTATTTTATTTTGTTTTCATCAGCAAGAAGCTTCACGGATTCATTGGCATAATACGCATCTGCAAGCCGAAAACTGCAGGGAGCACAATGGAAAACTTCACCATTTAACTTCTTTGTACAGTATTATACACCACATTTCGCATTTTGTAAAGCATTTTATTATAAAAATTTCTTATATTCGGAAAAATTACAATCCTTTTGTCAAACCAGGCATTTTCATTGTGCATTATGCCGTTTTAAATCAATTTTGCGCTTGCATCGTTTTCTTCGATCTTGTATTTTAATTCATTTGTACACTTGCCTTTTGCATAAAAAATACACCTGCCGATTTATAAATTCCTTCTTTTGCAAATATTCGTGTATAGACCTCATCCGTTTACCCTACACCTTTTTTCTGTCATTGTTTTCTTATTATGACATATTGTGACATACTAATATATAAGTAGAAAATTTATCGGTTATTTGCCATATTTTTGTTTATTTTTTTGCAAATTTTACCTGAGCTTTATTTCAGCTCGTTATTTATGTACTTATCGGCTAACTGTGACAAAATAACCATATATTTTATGTATATTTTGTACACATGAAAAATCAGAGTAATTACATATTCTGCAAAAAAAAGACATCTTTTTTCTTTATTGAAGCCTTTGTTCATATTGATTTTTTTACTGATTTAAAATATAATAGGAGTGTCATGTTTAAAAGTATTTTGTGCTTTTGTGCCGTTTTTCGCCTACAGCCCTTTCGTGTCGACTGTGGCATTATCTTGCCATAAGCGTACAAAAGCCGAGAAGAGGAGTAATTTAATGGAGATAACATTCAAGGACATAACGAGAATTATCAAGAAAAATATTGTGTTTATTGCGGTGCTCTCGCTTTTATGTGCGGCTGCGTCATATTTTGTAACAACATTTTTGGTTCAGAAAACATATACATCAACCGTAAAGCTTTATGTTGAAACCAACTACAAAAGCCAGTCGGCTTATGACGACTATCAGAGTATCAACTACGCAAAGAATCTTGTTCTCACCTATATCGAGTTGCTCGATTCAAATTCTTTCTACAATTCCGTTTCAAAGGAACTCAACGAAAAATACACGGCGTCACAGCTTAAATCAATGATTAAGTTTGAAAGCATTGAAGATACCGAGGTTTTTAAGGCGCTTGTAAATTCGGGCAGTCCGTCCGAATCAAAAAACATAGGAAACGCAATTGCAAAAATTGCACCAGATACAATTGCCAATGTAAAGGACAATGCAAAGCTTAAAATTGTTGACAAGGCTACAACACCGAAAGCTCCTACATCCCCGAATGTTTCGAGAAATGTTATGATAGCTTTCGCCGCAGGTCTTATTATTTCACTCATCATTTCATTCGTCCGTGACTTCCTTGATGTTAAAATCAAGTACAATGATGAAATGACAACCGTTCTTGACCTTCCGTTGCTTGCCGCTATTCCCGACTTTGAATATTTTTCAAATCAGAAGGCAGCTGAAAAGAAGTACGGTAACTACGAATCGGGTTATTAATTGTTAAAGGAGTGAAACTGCAATGAAAAAGACTAAAATCGACCGTTCAATCGATACTGAGGCACTTGGCTTTCAGGTTCGTGAATCATACAAAACAGCAAGGACAAACATCGCATACTCAATTTTCAAAAAGGGTTGTAAAAAGGTAGCCTTTACTTCTTCAACAAAAGGTGAGGGCAAAACCGTAACTTCAATCAATGTTGCATCTGCTCTTGCTCAACAGGTTGGCACAAAGGTTATCGTTGTTGAATGTGACCTTCGCCGTCCAAGAGTTAACACAGCTTTAAAAATCACACCTACTCCCGGTCTTACAAACTACCTCAACGAGGAATGTTCACTTGAGGATATTGTAAAGGATACAAAAATCGAGAATCTCAAGGCAATTACATACGGCGCTATTCCGCCGAACCCGTCGAGCTTCTTTCGAGTGAATCCATGTTTGATCTTATCAAAACTCTTGAAAAAAATTACGACTACATTATTTTCGATACACCGCCAATCGGCGTTGTTATTGACGCCCTGCCTATTATGAAGGCGTCTGACGGTGTTGTTATTGTTGCAAGAAATAACTCAACAACATATCCCGAGCTTTCAAGAACAGTTGAAGTTATCAAAAGAACCAACGCAAAAATTCTCGGTGTTATTCTTAACCGTGTAAAGCCTCATGAAACCCATAAGGGCAAGGGCTATTACTCAAGATACGGCGGATATTACAAGACATCAACAAATGATTGATGCCAAACCGCCTTTGCAAACATAAACTAACAGGCTAGTCCTGCCCACGGAGGGGAAAAATGGAATCCGTAAAAAGCATAAACAAAAGTGCGTCATCAAGCGGACATACAACTGAACAAAAGCCCGTTTATGATTTTTTTAAACGGATTTTTGACATCATATGCTCGTCAGCCGCTCTGATTATATTGTCGCCTGTCTTTTTAATTCTTGCAGCAGCTATCAAAACAACAGACAAAGGTCCTGTATTTTTTTTTACTCATAGGCGTGTAGGAAAAGACGGAAAACCCTTAAACATATATAAATTCAGAAGTATGGTAACGAATGCCGAAGATCTTATCAAGCAGTTTACTCCCGAGCAAAAAGCTGAGTACGAAAGAAATTTCAAGCTTGAAGACGATCCCAGAGTCACAAAGGTCGGCAAATTTATGAGAAGAACAAGCCTTGACGAGTTGCCTCAGCTTTTCAATATTTTAAAAGGCGACCTCTCTATTGTAGGACCAAGGCCCGTTATGGAGGTTGAAACTGAAATTTACGGCAACTACCGTGATATGCTTTTGAGCGTTAAGCCGGGGCTTACGGGTTTCTGGGCGGCAAACGGCAGAAGCTGTACTACATACACACGCAGAAGGGCAATGGAAATTTGCTATATCAAAAACCGCTCTGTCTGCTTTGACCTGAAAATTATTCTCAAAACTATCACCTCTGTTTTCAAGGGTGAGGGCGCTGTTTAAGGAGGCAGAGTTTTGAAAGCTGTTATACTCGCAGGAGGATACGGAACAAGAATTTCCGAGGAATCCCAGTTCAAACCTAAACCAATGATTGAAATCGGCGGAATGCCTATTTTGTGGCACATTATGAAGCTATACACCCACTATGGTGTGAATGAGTTCATCATATGTGCAGGTTACAAACAGCATGTAATCAAGGAATGGTTTGCCGACTATTTTCTTCATACATCCGATATCACCTTTGATTTTACTCAGGATGATAAGATTATTGTACATAACAAAAGAGCCGAAAAATGGAAGGTTACTGTTGTTGACACAGGTCTTGACACGATGACGGGCGGCAGACTTAAAAGGATTCGCAATTTTATCGGAGACGAACCGTTTTTTATGACCTATGGCGACGGTGTTTCCGATGTTGACATAAACGCTCTGCTCGATTTTCACAAAAAGCACGGCAAGCTTGCAACTATGTCAGCCGTAAAACCCGAAAGCAGATTCGGTGTGCTTGATTTGGCCGAAAACAACGAAGTCAGAGCTTTCCGTGAAAAAAGTGATATTGACTCAGGCTGGATTAACGCAGGCTTTATGGTACTTGAGCCGAAGGTTTTGGACTATATAAAAGACGATACAGTTATGTTTGAGCGTGAGCCGATGGAACAGCTTGCAAGAGAAGGTCAGCTTATGTGCTGCAAGCATAACGGATTTTGGCAGTGTATGGACACATTGCGTGACAAGGAGCGTCTTGAAAAGCTTTGGAACGACTGTACTGCTCCTTGGAAAGTGTGGTCGGAATGATGCTTGATTTTTATAAGGGTAAAAAAGTGTTCATTACGGGACACACAGGATTCAAGGGCAGTTGGCTCTGCAAACTGCTTGCAAATGCCGGTGCGGATGTAACGGGTTATTCGCTTAATCCGCCAACCTCACCGTCACTTTTTGAGATTGCAAATATCGAGAGCGATGTAAAGTCGGTTATCGGAGATATCCGTGATTTTGATTCGCTTAAAAAGGCATTTGATGAGGCACAGCCTGAGATTGTACTTCATCTTGCGGCTCAGCCGATTGTGCGTGACAGCTACAAAATGCCTGCATATACATATGAAACAAATGTTATGGGAACAGTCAACATTCTTGAGTGTGTACGGCAGTCAAATTGTGTGAAATCGTTTCTCAATGTAACAACCGACAAGGTTTATGAAAACAGGGAATGGCAATGGGGATATCGTGAAAACGAACCGCTTGACGGGTTTGATCCGTATTCAAACAGCAAAAGCTGCTCGGAACTTGTAACCCACAGCTACAAAATTCTTTCTTCGCCGACGGAAGAACGGCGATTTCCACAGCGAGAGCAGGAAATGTTATCGGCGGCGGAGATTTTGCAAACGACAGAATTATTCCCGACTGCGTTAGAGCATTGGAAAAGGGCGAGGATATTATCGTCCGCAATCCGCATTCCATAAGACCGTATCAGCATGTTCTCGAACCGCTTTATGCATATCTTATGATTGCAAAAGCCCAGTACGGGAACATTAAGTTTGCAGACTGTTATAATGTAGGTCCTGACGAGTGCGACTGCATAACAACAGGCGAACTTGTTGACTTGTTCGTAAAATATGCCGGCAATATAAACCGGATTGACAAAAGTGAAAAGAATGCAGTCCACGAGGCTAATTTTCTCAAGCTTGACTGCTCAAAACTCAAGACTGTTTTTGGCTGGAAACCTCATTGGCATGTTGATGATGCAGTGAAAAAACGGTCGAATGGTCATGCTGTTATATGGAAAACGGCAATATAAGAGACTGTATGGATAGGCAGATTGAAGAATTTCTGAAATAATCATACGGCAAATATAAAAAGAGGTTTACTTATGAAAAAGGCAATTGTAACAGGTTCAAACGGTTTTATCGGCTCAAATGTCTGCAAAAGACTTTGTGCCGACGGTATAAAGGTGTTTGCCGTTGTTAAGGATGAAAACGAAAACATTGATAACATAAAGAATCTCAGCGGCATTGAAATTGTGTATTGCGAGCTTGATGGGATTGAAACCTTGGCTGACATAATTTCCGACAGAGATATTGATGTTTTCTACCACTTTGCATGGGTAGGCTCGGCAGGATCGCTCAGATGCGATGAAAATGTTCAGTTGCAAAACGCCCTGTGGACCGCTCGTGCTCTCAGAACAGCCGACAAAATGCAGTGCAAAAAGTTTGTAAATGCCGGTTCTATTATGGAAAAGGAAACCTACACCGCTGTTTACACTCAGGAAAGCAAGCCCGGACTTCCGTACATTTACGGTGCAGGCAAGCTGATTGCAAGAGCAATTTGCAAGCCGATTGCAAACAGCCTTTCAATTGACCTCTGTTGGGCAGTTATCACAAACGCATACGGCGTCGGTGAGCTTTCGCCCCGTTTTGTAAATTCTACAATCCGCAAAATCATTGCAAATGAGCCGTTGCAGTTCACCGCCGCAACACAGAACTATGACTTCATCTATATTGACGATGTTGCAAGAGCGTTTGAGGCAATCGGAGAACACGGTAAACCTAACAAGGAATATACAATCGGCAGCGGAAACGCAAGACCTCTTAAAGAATTTATTCTTGAAATGCAACAGACGCTTGCCCCCAACGCAAGACCGATTTTCGGCGATGTTCCTTTTACGGGAGTAAATATGCCGCTTGAGGCATTTGATACAGCCGATATTGAAACAGACTGTTATTTCAAGCCGTCGGTTTCTTTTGCCGAAGGTGTTTCAAAAACAATGGAATGGCTTAAATCACTTAATTAGTTTTTTAAAGTAAGGTGTATTTTAATGATACAGAAATTTGAATTTTGCAATACGGACTTTGAGGGTGCGTACCTCATCAAACCGTTCTGTGCAACCGATATCAGAGGTGCATTTATAAAGGACTACTCAAAGGAAGTTTTTGAGGCTAACGGCCTTGAACACAATCTTGCCGAGGTTTTCTACACGGTTTCTCACAAGGGTGTAATTCGTGCGCTTCATTTTCAGAGAGTTCACGAACAGGCAAAGCTGGTACGGTGCATTAAGGGCAAGGTTTTTGATGTTATCGTTGACCTCCGTCCCGAATCACCTACATTCAAAAAATGGCAGGGATTCTACCTTTCCGAAGAAAATATGAATGAACTCTATGTTCCCGAACATTTTGCACACGGCTATCTTGTGCTTGAACCGTCTGTTGTTTCATACAAATGCGGTGAAAAATTCTACGGCGAATATGACGACGGCATTATGTACAACGATCCGGATTTGGGGGTTGAATGGCCGTTTGATGAAATCGGCGGTATTGAAAATCTTATTATTGCCGACAAAGATAAAAATCTTCAGACTTTTAAGGAATACGAGGATAAGTATCTTAAGTAATTTTTATGTTACGACTATTTTTTTGCGGAGGGTAAAATGAACATAGTATATTCAAGCTCCGACAGCTATGCCCCTATTGCCGGTGTGTCAATAATGTCACTCTTACACAATAATACCGATGCCGATGAAATCAACATTTATATGATTGACAACAATATCTCAGATGAAAACAAAAAGAGATTTGAGAATATGGTTGACAAATTCGGCAGAAATATTGTTTTTATCCCCCGTCCCGACCTCAACAAAATGGCAGGTGTTGATATAGAAGTCGGAAGATGGAACATAAGTACATTTTTCAGACTGTTTCTCTGCACGATACTGCCTGATAATCTTGACCGCTGTATTTATCTTGACTGTGACACAGTTGTGCGTCACTCTTTGAGAGAATTTTGGGAAACAGATCTGGAAGATAAGATTGTTGCGGCAGTTGACGATTGCCGAAGTGACCGTTATAAAACCGAACTAAATCTTCCGTGCGACAGCACTTATACAAATAACGGTGTTTTGCTGATTGACCTTAAAAGCTGGAGAGAGATGAATGTAGAAAAAGACTTTCTCGACTTCATTATTGCCCATAACGGTGACATTACATATGTTGATCAGGGTGTTCTTAACGGTGTTCTTGCAAAAAAGAATCTTGTAAAGGTTGTCCATACCAAGTACGATGCTATGACCGTGTTCTTTGATTTTAATTTTAAAGATCTTATGAAGGTGCGTCGTCCCGAGCATCATCTGAGTGAAGAAGAATACATTGAGGCGGTAACCGATCCTTATATAATTCACTACACCTCGTGTTTTCTTTCGGGAACTCGCCCATGGAATGAAAATAACAATCATCCTTTTGTCGGGGATTATCTCAAATATAAAGCAATGTCACCGTGGAAAGATTTTCCGCAATATCCCGATGTCAGAAAGAAATCAAAAAAAATGATGACGAGTGTATGCAATGCCATGCCGAAAAGAATGATGATTGCAGGTATCTCACTTGTTCACTCAAAGTTGTACCCAATGGTACGCTCACTTAAAGGAAAAAGGCGGGGTTGATAATGAAAATTCTGCTTGTTAATAAATACCACTATGTAAAAGGCGGAAGTGAAACCTACTATTTCGGTCTTGCCGACCTTCTCACAAAGCTTGGTCACGAAGTGATTTACTTTTCAATGGCAGACATTAACAACAAACCATGTGAACAGGAAAAATACTTTGTTTCAAATGTTGATTTTAATTCTAATATTTCCACGCTTCAGAAAGTAAAGGCAGGTTTCCGCGTTCTCTATTCTTTTGAGGCAAAAAAAATATTTCTGCTCTCATTGAACAAGAACATCCTGATATTGTTCATATCAACCTTGTTCACCGTCACATCACCCTTTCGATTGTTCGAGCAATAAAAAAATACAATATACCAATAGTGTTCACAATTCACGATCTTAACTGTGTATGTCCCAACCACGAAATGCTTGTAAACGGCCATGTGTGTGAAAAATGCCTGCACGGCAGATATTCAAATTGCATAAAAAATAAATGTGTAAAAGGTTCAACTGCAAAAAGTACTCTTGCGGCTATTGAGGCAACAAACTATAAACGAATGAAAATATACGATGACATAGACTTGTACATCACGCCGTCATATTTTTACAAAAAGAAGCTTGAAGAATCCGGTATTATCCACAGCGAAATTATCCATATAAAAAACTTTCTGCCTACCGATACTGTTTATTCCGACAATAATCCCGACAAAGGTTATCTGTTATATTTTGGCAGAATTTCCGAGGAAAAGGGTGTGCTGACGCTCGTTAAGGCTGTTGAGAAGCTCGAGAACAATATTCCGCTCATCATTCTCGGCACAGGTCCTATTGAAGATGAAATCAAGGAATATATAAAAGCACATAACCTTGGAAACAGAATCAAAGCATTAGGCTTCAAGTCCGGTGACGAGCTTAAAAAGTATGTTGCAGAAGCGAAATGCGTCATTCTTCCCAGTGAGTGGTACGAAAACGGGCCCTATACAATTATGGAAGCAATGTCACAGGGAAAACCTGTTATCGTAACAAATTACGGCGGACTTCCTGAAATTGTAGAAGACGGAAAAACAGGCTTTATCTGCTCACCGTTTGACAGTGATGACCTTAAAAACTCAATTAAAAAAGTCTGCTCGCTTTCTGATGCTGAATACAAAGCAATGAGCAGTTGTGCCGTTGAGAAAGCAAAAATCGAATTTTCTCCGGTAACCTATGCGCAGAAACTCACACAAAAATATAATGAGATTATAAATAATCACAAAAAGAAAGGCTGATACCATGAAAAAACTTGGCCTTTGCGCTTGCTACGACCACAAAAACTACGGCAGCCAGCTTCAAAGCTATGCAACAACAGTTGAACTGAAAAAGCGTAACATTGATTACGAAATAATCCGATATAAAAAAAAGATTACACCATTGCTTCTTATAAAAGCAATACCGCGTCTTTTTAACCCCGCTTTTTATAAATGACAGGATTATTGAAACATTCCAAAAAAAGCTTATGCTTAAACTTCATTCACAGCTTGCGGAACAAAATGCCGTTAGAAATGACGCGTTTAATAAATTTTCGGAAAACAGATTTAAAAAGCTTTCACCTATTTACTACGGTTACGATGAACTTAAGAAGCAATCTGAAAAATACACCGCCGTTATGGTTGGAAGCGACCAACTCTGGTCTCCGAGCGGAATAACCTCTAATTTTTACAATCTTATGTTTGCAGGCGACAGCTGCACAAAAATATCATATGCAACAAGCTTCGGTGTTTCACAGATTGAGCAAAGATACCATAAAATTTACAAAAACTTTCTTGACCGACTTAATTATGTAAGCGTCAGAGAAAACAGCGGAAAGGTAATTGTTGACAAGCTCAGCATAAATGATGCCGTCGTCGTCTGTGACCCTGTAATTCTTCTTGATTCCGATGAATGGCTCGAAGAAATTCCAAACAAGAATCTTTTCAATGAACCGTATATATTTGCATATTTTCTCGGTAAAAGTCAGGAATACAGAGATGAAGTAACCAAGTTTGCAAAAGAAAAAAATTTAAAAATCGTCACAGAATTGCATATGGACAGTTATAATAAGGCTGACAGGGGTTTTGGTGATTACACACCGTTTGACATCGGACCGGCTGAATTTGTCAATTTGATTAGAAATGCTAAGTATATATTTACCGATTCTTTCCATGGCTCAGTGTTTTCTATGCTGTACAAAAAACAGTTTTTTATATTCAACCGCTATTCAAACGATTCTGTATCTTCCAAAAACTCCCGTATTGACAGCTTTTGTGAGACATACGGATTAAACGACAGAAGATTTAGCGGTAATATAAACGATGTTGAAAATGCAATAGATTATGATTGTGTTCTCGAAAAAGTTAAAAATCACAGAATGCTGTCCAAAGCATTTCTTGACAATGCACTCAGTTGTTTCTCAAACGGAGATTAAAATGATAAATATAAACGAAACAAATAAAAAACATTGTTGCGGATGTACAGCATGTGAGTCTGTGTGCCATAAAAAGTGCATATCAATGCAGACAGACAATGAGGGATTTAAATATCCGGTTGTCGATAAAACTAAATGTGTTAACTGTCGCCTTTGTGAAAAGGTTTGTCCTATACTCAATAAAACACATAATGTATTTCCAAATACCGCATATATTGTTCGTAATAAAAATTCTGAAATTGTCCGCTCCAGTACATCAGGCGGTGCAGTTACCGCTTTCAGCAAAGAGATAATCAATAACGGGGGAATCGTATTTGGCGGTGCATTTGACGGTAACTTTTATGTCAAACATACATACGCTGAAACAGAAAGTGAACTTTCAAAATTCAGAAGTTCAAAATATGTTCAAAGTGATATGGGTACAACCTTTACCGAGGTAAAGCAACAACTTGACAACGGAAAATTTGTTATGTTTACGGGGACTCCGTGTCAGGTTGAAGGGCTTCAAAATTACTTAAGAAAACCATATGATAACCTCTTCACCATTGACTTTGTATGCAGAGCTGTCCCATCTCCATTAGTATGGGAAAAATACAGGGAATTTATGGAAAAAAAATCGGTTCTGAAATTACATATGCAAACTTTCGCGAAAAAACCTACGGATACCATAGTGCAAATCTGACTCTTAGATTTGCCAACGGCAAAAAAAGTATAGAAAACACCAATACTGACTATATGCTTAAGAGCTTTTTAAGGGAATATGCTCACGCCCATCATGTTATGACTGTAAATTTCGTGAGCCGGGAAGAGTATCGGATCTGACTGTATTTGACTGTTGGAATATTACGCGATATGTAAACGGACTTGCCGATGATGACAAAGGATATACAGCAGTCATTATTCAGAGTACCAAAGGTGCAAAATTATTTGAAAAGGCAAAACACAATCTCATAGTATATCCTGCCGATCCAAAACTTTTACTTGAAAATGACGGCCATATGGCAATGGAAAATCCCAAATATCACAAAAACCGAAAAGAATACTTTGAAATGCTTAACAATGGCTATAATATTGAACAAGTCGTAAAAAAATATATTCCTATTAAAATAAGCAGAAAAATTTTCGGTAAATTCAGGGGCTTTTTCTACAAAACAGGAATACTCAGATTTTTGAAAAAACTTAAAATAAAATAAGGCAGGTTTATATATGTATGATAATAAAATATCTGTAATTGTACCGGTTTATAATATCGGTCAGTATCTTGAAAGCTCTATCAAGAGCCTGATAAATCAGACATACCGTAATATTGAAATCATACTTGTCGACGACGGTTCAGTTGACAACAGTCCTGCAATCTGCGACCTTTATGCCGAAAAAGATAACCGGATTAAGGTCATTCATCAAAAAACAAAGGTGTCTGCGGCAAGAAATGCAGGGATGAGAGTAGCAACAGGAGATTATATAGGCTTTTGTGACGGGGATGATGTTCCCGATGTTGATATGTTCGAATTTCTAATGAACATTGCTGTCAAAGATAATGCAGATATTTCAATCTGTGAAGTAAGATTTGAATTTGAGGATGGCACTGTTCGTAACATCGCAACGGGTAAATCCAAAATCTGGAACAACAATGAAAGTTTTCTTTGCGACTTCTTTAAAGGAAATGTTGGTATGAGTACCTACACCAAATTATTCAAAGCAAAAGTTTGCAGGGGTGTTGAATATCCCGAAAATTGTAAAACAAACGAGGACAAGTATTTTTGTTTCCTTGCTGCTCTCAATTCTAACACATTCAGTAGCAAAAGCGTTGCAAAATACACCTATTATCGCAGGGAAGGTTCGTCTTCTATAACAGAATTTACCGAAAAATATTTTGACTGCATTTATCTTGCTGACAAAATGCTTGAAACTGTAAGCAAAGAACATCCGTCAATTTACGCAAACGCTGTTTGCAACAGACTTTCTACAACTCTCAGAATATACAAACTTATGTATATGAGAAACGGGCTGAAAAAATTCAGCAGTCAAGGAAACGAACTCGTTAAGTATGTTAAAAGTTTTGACAAAGCAACTGCCAAAAAATATTTGTCAAAAAAAGACTACATAAGATATAAAACGCTCTGTACAAGTAAAAAATTGTATTTTCTTATGATAAAATACTTAGACAAATACTAATTGGTGATACTCCGTGGAAAATTTTAAGATAAGAGATTTAAAACTAAAAAATATATGGCAAATGTTTCTTGTTATTGCCATCCCTTTTATAACTGTAACCGGTGCTACAATTTTTCCTTACACATTGCGTTTACCGTTAATTTACACTGTTGGCATACTTTTTGCTGTGGTATTCGTCCTTACTGACATAACACTTCAATTTAATGCCGTTTCCGGAACGGCATTTATACTGTTGTCATATATATGCATATCAATCGCATACTCATATGACCCCGCATCAACATTAAACTTATTTTTGCTGTACCTGTGTGCATTCACACTACTGTTCATTGATCTCCCGGGCAGCTATTATAAAAAAATATTTACGATAATATATGTTATTTGCTCGGTTATTGCCTTTTCAATTTTGATAAGTGCAGTTATCGACAACTGTATGTTAAAATATTTTTGGTTTATTGTAAATCCAAACAATTCGGCACAGGTAGCACAAACGATTCAAAATGAACTTTCAATAGGTGCGTATTCCGGATTCGCACGAGAAAAAGGTGAAGCGGCATACATTATGAATGTAGGAATTGCTCTTTTACTTTCTAAATACTTTTCATCGCAAAAGCTGAAAAAATTGATATTCTTATGTTGTTCGTATTTATTGTGTCGCTTATGCTGACCGGAAAACGAACCCTTTTCATTATTCCCGTCCTTTCATTTGCATTATTTATGGTCATCTCAAACATTAAAGGAAAATTTGCTAAAACAGGAGGAATAGTGCTAAGTGCCTTATCTGCCGTGTTTATTCTTTCAATGTTTATTCCAAAGGTTGCAAATATATTTGACCGTTTTATGGATGAAGAAAATATTATGGCCTTAGGTAATAGAGATTCTCTTTGGAAATATTTTTTACTGATGGGTGAAAAATACCCGGTCTTTGGCGCAGGATTCGGCTCATACAATCAGTTCGCATATGATAACGGATTGCGTGTAGGCGGAGACAGATGGAACTTCAACGGTCACAATTGCTACTTTCAGATTGCGGTAGAACTCGGAATAGTCGGAAGTATATTTTTTCTTCTGTTTGCAGTGCTTTCCGTTGTACTCACAATTCTCGCAATCAGAAGGGTAAAAAATATCTGCGATGATGCAAGAATCTGCTATTTCTCGCTATATATACAAATTATGATTTTAGCTTACTCTGTAACGGGTAATCCGACATATTCAAGACAGATTATGTTTATCTGGTTTTTCTCAATCGGAGCCGTTCTTCATATTGCAAGGAAACACAATATTGACATAGTGATAAACAAAGAATCTGAAAGGCGACATTTATGAAAAAGATCGGTATTGTAACTTTTCATCAGGCACTTAACTACGGAGCAAAACTTCAAGCCTATGCCCTTCAGCAGTTTTTGGAAAAGAACGGCATAGAAAATGATGTAATTGACTACACATGTCATTTTATGTATACAAGAAACATAAGACCTATTCGCGTAGGCAAGCATCATAAGTTGAAGTCATTTATCCGTTCACTCATCACTATGCGTCAAGTAGGAATTGACAGAAAAAAGTCCGTTACATTCAGAAACGAATTTTTAAACCTCAGTCGTCCTTTTGATGCCAAAAACATTGGGGAAGCCTCCAATGAATATGCAAAGCATTTATTGCAGGGAGCGATCAGGTGTGGAGTCCCATCTGCGTTGGCTTTGATACGGTATATTTACTTGATTTTGCAAAACCAAAGCAAAAATACTCCTATGCGGCAAGCTTTGCAGTTGATAAGCTTCCTGCTGATAAGGAACGTACATATAAAGAGTTGTTATCACAATTTCAGCTCTTTTCAGTTCGTGAAAAAAGCGGAGCAGATATTATTGAAAATCTTATCAACAGAAAAGCTGAAATCAGTATTGATCCCTCGTTGTTGCTTACTGAAGATGATTGGGATAAAATAAGCAGATGTCCTGTACCAAAAGAACCGTATATTTTTCTGTTCAGCGTAAGAAAGCCAATTAAACTTATCAGCTACGCTCTTGAACTTTCTAAAAAAACCGGATACAAAATCTACTACCTGCAAAAAGAGAGGCTCCATAAGATTGACGGTATAGAGTACCTCGATCCGGTGAATGCCACTGAATTTGTAGGTTTAATAAAAAACGCAGAATATATTTGCACAAATTCATTTCACGGCACTGCCTTTTCGGTAATCTATAAAAAGAATTTTGCAGTTGAATTGCAACATATCGGTGGCAGAAACATCCGTGCCGAAGAACTTCTTAACAATCTTGGAATCAATGATCGCGAGATAACAAATGATGTTTTTCCAAATATAAACGGTGCGGTTAATTGGGAAAGGGTGGACAATGTACTTTTAAAGGAAAGAAATAAATCAAAGGAATATATAAACAAAATAAAGGAACTGATACAGAACGAATCTTCAGAGGTGACCGTTTAATGCCAAAATCCGTCGGAAAACAAATGTCGATAAACATAATTGCAAGTATCGTTTCATTTGCAGTTACTGTTGGAATTAACTTTTTTCTGACACCGTATCTTGTAAAAGAGGTCGGCAGTGATGCCTATGGTTTTATCGGTCTTGCTAATAACTTTGTACAGTATGCTACCATCGTTACGACCGCTTTGAATTCAATTTCAGGCAGATTTATTTCAATTGCATACCATAAGGGCGATGTTGAGAAATCATCAAAAATATTCAGTTCGGTTCTCGTTGCCGATTTGTTCCTCGCTGCAGTAATGTTGATTCTGTCGTCAATTTTTGTTTGTTTTCTTGACACTGTGCTTAACATACCTCCAAATCTTGTATCCGGCGTAAAAATAACCTTTGCTTTTGCTTTTCTCACATTTGTTGTCAGCACAGTTACTGCTATTTTCACAACAGCAGCCTTTGTAAAAAACAGAATTGATATAAATTCTATACGAGATATTATATCCAACCTTATAAAAGTTGCACTCATAGTACTTTTATTTGCAATTTTCCCTGCACAGCTTTACTTTGTTACCCTTGCAAGTTTTGGAAGCGGTATTTTTCTTTTGCTGGCAAATATTACTGTTAAAAAGAAGGTACTCCCGGAAGTAAAGGCTGATATTAGAAAATTTGACATTAAAATAGTTAAAACACTTCTTGCGTCGGGCATTTGGCTTTCACTTTCACAACTTTGTCAGGTGCTTCTAAGCGGTCTTGATCTTCTGATATGCAACCTAACCCTTGGAACGGCACTGATGGGACTTCTCTCTATCGCAAAAACCGTACCGAACAGTATCGGCAACCTAACTGTAATTTTAGGTTCAGTATTTACTCCTCATTATACAATTCTTTATGCAAAGAAAAAAATACCGGAGCTAATTATCGAGGCGAAATTCAGTACCAAAATTGTAAGCTTTATACTCTCGACCCCATTGCCTGGTTTTATTGCCTTTGGCAGACAGTTCTACATATTATGGCAACCGACAAAGTCACCGGATGAGATTACAATGATTCAGTTTATGTCGGTGTTGACTTGTATTACATTTCTTTGTACCAGTCAAACTCAGTCGCTTATGATGATAAACACCGTATGTAATAAACTTAGATTACCTGTATTTGTAAACCTTACAGTTGGCATTGTCAGCGTTATAGTTGCAATTGCAGCCTGTAACCTCACCGACTATGGCGTATATTTTGTAGCAGGAACGAGTTCCGTTCTTATGGGACTGCGTGCACTCATCTTTACCCCTGCATATTCTGCATACATACTAAAGCAAAAACTTTCAATATTTTTCCCGACAGTAATCCGAGATTGTGTTGGATTTATCATTATATTGGTATTATTCTCAATTATCAGCAATTTTATTACAGTAACCGGTTGGAGTTCATTTATATTCATATGTGCTATATGCGGAATCCTTGCATATGCCTTGTCCTTGCCGTTGTTATTTAATAAAGCGGAACTTTGCAAGCTCAAAAATAAGCTTACAAAAAAATGAAATGGAGTTAATTATGAGTAATGTTGAAATAACTGTATTTACCCCATCATATAATCGTGCAAAAACTCTTCCAAGAGTTTTTGAATGTTTGAAAAAACAAACCTATAAAAAAGCTTTGAATGGATAATTATAGATGACGGCAGTGAAGATAATACAAAGGATGTTGTCGACGGATTTCTGAAAGAAAATAATTTTTTGACATTATTTATGTTTATCAAAAAAATCAAGGCAAGCATATAGCCACAAACAATGCTGTAAAAATGTGCAGAGGAAACTTTTTCATTACGCTTGACTCGATGATACCTGTACAAATGACGCCCTTGAAACATTTGTAAATGAATGGAATAAAATTCTAAACAGGAGCAAAAAAAATATTACGGTATATCCTGCCGTACATATGATAAGGATGGTAAAATTAACGGAACACAAATGAATGTTCCGTATATTGACAGCAATGACCTTGATTTGCGTTTTAAACTCAATATCACAGGGGAATTATGGGGTATGATTAGAACCGATATTATGCGTGAATTTCCATTTCCTGTTGTCGAAGGATATCACTTCTACCCGGAAAATGTTATCTGGCATAATGTCGGAAGAAAATATATATGCAGATATTTAAGCAAAGCATTGAGATACTATATCCAAGATCAGGAAAATGCTGTTACAAATGTCAACAGAAAAAAGGCATCAAAAGAAAAATTTGTCATGCATCTGCATTATATAAATGACTGTTGGGATTACAGAAAATACAATCGAAAGCGTTACCTTGAACACATCGTGGCAATAACCCGTGATGGACTTGCAAACGGCTACAAACTTAGTGAAATATTGACTATGCTCAAGACTAAGCCCCGCAGATTGCTCGTTCTCCTAACAAGCCCTATCGGTTACCTGCTGTACAAGCATTCATAAGGAGATTTAACGGATATGAAAAAAATTGGAATAATTACTTTTCATCGTGCCAAAAATTACGGCGCTGTTCTCCAGGCGTATGCACTTCAACACACCCTTGAACAGCTTGGAAGTGACTGTGAAATCGTAGATTATAAATGTGAAAATATCGACAATGGCTACAAACCGTTTCAGTTTAGCAAGACTGATCCTATTAAGTCAATTTTGAAATCCATTGTTATGTATCGCAAGAGAGCTAAAAGAATTGAACAGTTTTCAAGCTTCTACAACAATTATCTTAAAATCAGTGATAAAACCTATAGTAATTCGGACATATCAGAATGCAAAAATCTTTATGATGCTTTCATCAGCGGAAGCGATCAGGTTTGGGGCCCCGGTAAGGAAGGAATAGATCCTGATTCCATCTATTTTCTGAGCTTTGCAGACGATAACCAAAAATACAGTTATGCAGCAAGTTTTGGTGTTGCAGATATAAGCGATGTAAAGGCAATGCAGCTCAGACCTTTACTTAAAAATTTTCAGTCTTTTTCGGTTCGTGGAAAAAGCGCATTAAATATTGTAAAGAAGATAACCGGTAAGAACGGTGTGTGTCATATTGACCCTACACTTCTTCTAAAAAAAGATGAATGGCAAAAGATTTCTGTAAAAAAATTGATAAGCCATATATTCTTGTATTTAATGTAAAACCTGTAAAATCACTGATAGATTTTGCGGAAAAACTTTCAAAAAAGACCGAAATTCCTGTTGTTTATATAACAGATAATCCACAAAAAAGCGTAAAAATTTCACCTATGTATCTGCCCCAACAGTTGAAGAATTTCTTGGTTATTTTGCAAACGCAGATTATACGGTAACCAATTCATTTCACGGAACTGCCTTTTCTGTAATTTTTCACAAAAATATGTTTGTTGAATATGAAACAGCAAAAGGATTTAATCACCGTGCAAAAAATCTTCTTCAGACAATAGGCATAAACCGAGAAATTAAGGACGGGGAAGCCGTTACAACAGATATTGACTGGAATAAAGTCGATAACATACTTCAAGCAGAGCGCAAACTCTCGCTTGATTACCTTAAAGATATAATTAAAGGGGAATAAATATGCAAATTTTTCCTTCAAAAAGTGAATGCTGCGGATGTTCAGCCTGTAAACAGATATGTCCTAAAGGCGCTATAGCTATGAAGCCTGATTCAGAAGGTTTTCTCTACCCACAAATTGATGTCTCACTCTGTATTGAATGCGGCGCCTGCCAAAAAATATGCGCATTTCAGAACGGTTATGAAAAGAACCATTCAAAGACAGCATATGCAATCAAGCATAAAGACTTTAATACTCGCTTTACAAGCCGTAGCGGTGCTGCATTTGTAGCCTTATCCGATTATATTCTTAATAAAAAAGGATCTGTTTACGGTGCTTTGCGTTTCAGGAGGATTTCTCAGTCAGCCACATAAGAGCAACGGATCGTTATGTCGAGATAAGTTTAAGGGATCAAAATATGTCCAGAGCGATATGAAAGACACATTTAAATCTGTCAAAAATGATTTAAATAACGATATGTATGTCATGTTTTCCGGAACAGCCTGTCAGGTTGCCGGACTTAAAAGATACCTTGGTAAATGCGACACCTCAAAACTCTATACATGTGACATTGCCTGTCACGGAGTTCCCTCTCCTATTATATGGAAAGAGTACCTCAAGCATTGTGAAAAAAAATTTTGCGGAAAAGTAACCAAGGCAGATTTTCGTGATAAAACTATAGGCTGGAATACCCACAAGGAAGCGATTTGGATTGATGACAATAAGCATATCCTTAACGGCTACACATATCTATTCTACGAAAACGATATTGAGCGTCCATCCTGCTACAATTGTAAATATTCAAACCTTGAAAGACCCGCCGATCTCACACTTGCTGACTTTTGGGGAATCGACCGTGTAGTTGAAAATTTCAATGACAACAAAGGAGTTTCTTTATTGTTGGTAAATTCCGAAAAAGGATCTCGTATTCTCAACAAAGTAATCGACAATATTCATTGTGTAGAATGTGACCTTAACGCTTCAATAAAGTCTAACCCTAATCTGTCCCGCCCAACCGCAAAACCTGACAGTCGAGAAGATTTCTGGGATTTTTATTATAAAAACGGTTTTGAAAAGACATTTAAAAAATATTACAACAAAATCAGAATAAAGAAAATCAAAAGAAGAATAAAACTGAAGTTTTATAGCCTAAAAAACAAGGTATCCAAGCTTCATTGATTATTGAACCTCAGGAGGATTTATGAAATTATTATTTGCCTTACGCTCAATTTTTCTTCTTCCGCATTTCTTTGTATTTAAACTCTGTGAAAAACACGATGTTTTATGCAAGGATCTTGAAAGTTGGAGAAAACTTTGTCCTAAAAAAAACAATTGCAGTTATACATACTTATTTTTCTATATGATATGTCATTTTAAGGAATTCAGAAATGTATTTTATCTGCGTCTTGGAAATATAAAATATTTTTTGAAAATTTTTGCAAGCCCTTGGATTCGCTGTACTTAACCAGTAAAAATATGGGACCCGGCTTATTTATACAACATGGATTTTCTACAATTGTAGGGGTTGAATCTATGGGAAGTAATTGTTGGATAAATCAGCAAGTTACGGTTGGTCACACAGATAAAGGCAAACCAAAAATCGGAAACAATGTTAAAATAATGACAGGTGCAAAAGTTCTCGGAAATGTTACTATCGGTGACAATGTCATAATCGGTGCAGGAGCAATAATCGTTAAAGATGTCCCTTCAGATTGTGTTGTTGTCGGCAGTAGGGCATATATTGTAAAACGAAACGGTAAAAAAGTCCGAGAAGAACTTTAAATATCAATAATTCAAAAAACGCATACTCGGTGCAATTTATGACCCGACCCCCAAAAGTTAGACCTAAAAATCTAACTTTGGAGGTCGGTATTTTTATGTCAAAATACAGTTATGAATTCAAGAAGAAGGTAGTAATGGACTACATAAATGGAAAAGGAGGATATAAAAGTTTATGTAAAGAAAATGGGATACCGAGTCAAACAATATTACGAGATTGGATCTCAGCATACAAAGAATTTGGAAACAAAGGATTAATGCGATCAAGAGAAAAGAAAAAATTACTCTTTTGAATTTAAGATGCATGTGGTAGAATTATACTTAACAACGGAAGTATCGTATCGAGAACTTGCATTGAGTTTAGGTATCAATAATCCACCAATGATAGCAAAATGGGTAACCGATTACCGTGCAGTTGGACCTGATGCGTTACGACCAAAGAGAAAAGGACGGAAACCCAAAGTGTCTAAACCAAAAAGATAATACCTAACACAGAAAAAAAAAAGCTGAATCAGAATATCAAACAGCTTGAAGATGAGAATTTAAGATTAAGGATTGAAAATGCGTATTTAAAAGAGCTGAGGAGATTGCGTTTGGAGGAAGAAAAACCTCCGAAAAACAGGCAAGAATAATACACAGTCTCCGAGGAGAATTCAGGCTAAAAGATATTCTTGCCGTAACAGTTTTTCCAAAGTCAACATATATGTATTGGCAAAATAGATTTGAGCGAGAAAACCCGGATGAAAAATTAGAAAAAGAAATTCTTGATATACGAAAAGTGCATAAAGACTATGGTTATCGCAGAATTTGGGGAGAATTGCGAAACAGAAATATTTTTGTAAACAAGAAAAAGTTCAAAGAATTGTTCAGAAATTGAACCTGCAAGTGACCTCGTTTATTCATAAAAGCAGAAAATACAGTTCATACAAAGGTAAAGTAGGAAAGATTGCTCCAAACAGGATTAACCGTAGATTTAACACAAGTGTACCGCATCGAAAATCACAACAGATACAAGTGAATTTAAGTATTATGAGGTTGACAGCAAGGGCAGAATGATAATCAAAAAGCTCTATCTTGATCCATTTATGGATATGTTTAACGGAGAAATTCTGAGTTTTGGCATATCTCAAAAGCCATCTGCCGAGAACATTATGAGTGCATTAGATGAAGCTATTACTATCACTAATGACTGTTCATATCGCAGGACTTTTCACTCTGACAGAGGATGGGCTTATCGATGAAAGCATATTCACAAAAGCTGAAAGAAAACAGAATATTTCAGAGTATGTCAAGAAAAGGAAATTGTCACGATAACTCTGTTATGGAAAATTTCTTTGGAATATTAAAGCAAGAAATATATTATGGAAAAGTTTATTACAGCTATGAAGAGCTTAAACAAGCAATTATCAAATACATTGATTACTACAACAACAAGAGAATCAAACAGAAACTCGGCTGGTTAAGTCCAGTTGAGTACAGGATTAATGCCTTAGTTGCAGTAACAAAAGCGTAGCAGCTAAAAGCCACTACGCTTTCAAGTCTAACTTTTGGGGTCACCACATTACACTGAGTATGCGTTTTATTTTACTGATTTTTGCAATATTATTTATTTCATCTAAAAAGGCATTTGGCGCAAATTGCAGCCGCCAATAAAAGAATTACTTAGAATATCCAATAACAAGAAGGTTAGTTACAGCATTATAAGTAAATGTGTAAGTACCGCCAACAGCCGCAAGTGTTGATGCACTTGTATACTTTGAGATGTACTTAATACCTGTTGTTGCATTTCTGATTGTTGTACCGTTGCAGAAATCTACACCGTTAACATTCATCTTAAACGAGTAGTCACCCTTTTTAAGCTTTACCGAACCTGTAAATACATTTGTATCACTCTTCTTGAGTGTAAGGTTGATATCTCCTGTTACCTTTACCGGAATATCTCCCTTATCTGCTGTCACTACAAGTGTATTTGTTGCTGTGTTGTATGTGAATGTGTATGTTCCGCCTGTTGCTACAAATGTTGTGTACTTGCTCCACTTTGGATTGAATACAAGACCAGGTGTTGCATCCTTTACTACCGCTGATGTTCCGCAGAGCTTGCCGTAGTTATTAATCTTTATCTGATATTTTCCTGCCTTAAGTGTCTTTGTACCTGAATATACATTTGCTTTATCTGTCTTTGCAAGGGCAAGTGTAAAGTTACCTACTACACTTACTTCTGCTCCTGAAGGAAGATATGATATTGTAAGCTTGTTTGTATCAATATCATAGCTGAATGTATATGTACCGCCTGATGCTGCAAGCGTTGACGCACTCGACCACTTTGAGTTGAACTGGCTTCCAACTGTAAAGTCCTTGTATGTGTAACCGCAACAATAACGAACACCCTGATTCATTACTCTGAATTCATAGTTGCCCTTGTTAAGCTTAACTGATGCCGAATAAACATTTGCATCCTTTGTTGCCTGAAGATCAAGGTTGATATCGCCGACTATTGAAGCCTTTGAAGGTGCAAGATATTCAATTGTAAGGGTACTCTTTGCAGTATTAAACTTAAATGTGTACTTACCGCCTGTTGCCTTAAGCGTTGTAGAACTTTTCCACTTTGAATTGTATTTTGCGTTTGTTGTTTTATCTGTGAATGTTGAACCGTTACCGAATGCAACTCCGTTTACACTCATCTTGAATGTGTATGAACCTGCTTCAAGCTCAGTTGAGCCTGTATAAATGCCGTTGCCGTCATCTGCAAGCGGGAGTGCGATATCTCCTGTTACACTTACTCCGCTCTGTGGCTGTGTCGGCTCTGTTGCAGGCTGAGTCGGCTTTGTTGCGGGAGCTGTTGTTGGCTGTGTTACAGTTGTAGGCTGTGTTGCTGTTGTAGGCTGAGGAGCTGTTGTAGGCTCTTCGCCCTGAACGAGAACTGCCTTTGCAGTAAATGCAGCACCTGCTACTTTGTTAGCACTATTGTAAATATAATCGATGTCCTTCTTTTCGCTTTCGAAGAGCTCATCATATGTGTCAGCCTCTGTACCTGTAAGATAATCAACACTGAGATTTACTGTTGTGTCACCGCTGCCTACAACATCAAATGTAAATGTGCAATAAACATTCTCTGACTTGAAGTTGAAAAGATCAAGGCTTGAGCAGTTGAAGAGAACCTGATTTGTAAGGCTTGGATTCCAAACGATGCTTTGCTCTGGAATACAGGGAAAACCTTATTCTTTGTATTTGTTGTTGTTGTTGATGCAAGCTTGAGAACCTTACTGTCGTATGTAAGGCTGCTCTGTGTATCAACGATCATGTGATCTGCCTTGAGAAGGTAAGTAACAACAACCTGCTCTGTCTGTGCATTGTAATCATACGAAACAGGATCTGTCACATTTGATGTAACATTGATCTTGTTGCCTGCACTTGTTTCTTCGCTTGTTTCGGCAGCACTTGCTGAGAAGGGCAGAGCTGTGAACATGCACAGCACCATCATTACCGCAAGAACCACAGAAAGCTTTTTCTGAATTTTTTTCATACTTGCTGCTCCTTTAATAAAATAAAATTACCGTTCGCCACAGTTTTGTGGCAATACTTCTAGCTTCGGAAACTTTAACAGTACAAAATTTCCGAGGACATTTAAATTATAGCACATTTAAGTTGTTCGGGCAATGAATCTGTTATTCTTTTAGCGAAAATTTTTTGCCCTAAAATATGTGCAAATTAACGGTAAGTTTGCTATTATATACAAATTCATTGTCTGATTATTGTGGATATTGTCTTATCCATGTTCCTCAGTTCTGAAATAACTGATAATAATACTATCGTATTTAATTTTTTACAACAATTGTTTTGTAACAAAAAAGTCTGCGTCAAGAGCAATTTCGATGGGGTTGTGACAAAACAGCCTAACAAAACAAAAATGCATCAGACCTTTTCGGGCAACTGATGCATTTTCTTTTTTAAACTGTTTTCTTGAATAGACTGCGGTGGCACACCGCTGACATCATTATCTGTTTTCAACTTTCAATTCTTAATTGAAAGCACCGCTCGGATATTTAACTTTTGCACATGCAAATACTGCTACCCGAATTGGGTGCAACAATTTGTTGCTTATTCTTCCTCAGCAAGCTCATCGGCTGTAACTTCTGCCTGCGGTTCTTCCTTTGCAGCCTCCTCAGGCTCTTTTTCGGAAACAATATCGTCAATTTCCTCAATAAGCTTCTGTTCTGCGCATCTGTGCTTTTTAAAGCGAGAAATGCTGCTGTGGCAGCCGCAAGTGCAGAGATTGCACCGATGATTGTGTAGAATAATTTTTTGTTTTTATCCATTCCGGCACCTCTTTCAGTATTAATATAAATCAGCGGAAAAACCGTATTTTTCTACTTACTGCTATTTTATATCATTTTTACAAATTTTTCAATAGACAACTGATAATCTTTGCACAAATGGCTGTCAGTGTGTTATATTCTCTTTTTACGCTCTGCAAGGGCAAAAAGCACTCCGCCCGAAATTACAACAAGCATCATAACAGACGTTGCTGTCACTCCTGTCTGAACACTGACGTTTTTATCAAGCTGTGAAGGAGTGCTGTCCGATGTTGCGGCACCACCTGTTGCCGAAGTCGGATTTGCAGAGGTTGTACCGACAGTTGCAGGCTCACCCGTCGGAGCAGTCTCGAACAGTCTGTCAGTCGGTTCTTCCGACGGTGACGATTTCTCAACAAGGATGGCTCAAAAATCTTTGAATACACCTTTGATTCATCAATTTTGCTGATGAAAAAACAACAAAAGCAGAATAACAAATAAAAATCAAAACAAAAACGGCAGTACCAAAAAATCGGTACTGCCGTTGTTATATAAGAAATTAATCTCTTGTTTTTTCGCCGTTAAGAATCATTTCCGCATTCTTAACACGCTCTTTTGTCGGGGGATTAATGCCCTCGAGAGGATAGTCATAACCGAGAGCCTTCCACTTGTACACACCGAGTGTGTGATACGGAAGAACTTCAACTCTTTCAACATTCCTGAGCGAACGGATAAAGTCGGCAAGTCTGAAAAGATACTCGTCCTTATCATTTCTTTCAGGCACAAGAACATGCCTTATCCATACGGGCTTGCCCATATCGGAAAGCTGTCTTGCCATTTCAAGAATATTGGTGTTTGGCTGTCCTGTAAGGATTTTGTGCTGTTCGTTGTCGATATGCTTTATATCAAGCAACAGCAAATCCGTATATTCCATTAGCTCTTTCCACTTTGAATAGAACGGCTCTTTGGTTGTAAACGGGTTGGCGCTTGTGTCAATACAGGTATTAACGCCCTGCTTTTTAGCCTTCTTGAACAAATCAAGCAAAAAGTCAATCTGTAAAAGCGGCTCACCTCCGCTTACTGTGATACCGCCCTTATTTTTCCAATAGGGGCGGTATGCAAGCGCTTTATTAAGCAACTCGTCGGCGGTGTATTCCACGGTGTTTTCATCGTGTTTCCAGGTGTCGGGATTGTGGCAGAACTGGCAACGCATTGCGCAGCCGCTCAGAAAAATCACAAATCTCACGCCCGGACCGTCAACAGAGCCAAAAGTTTCTATTGAGTGTACAAAGCCTTTAACAGCGTTGTCCGACATTACATTCTGTCGTGGCAGGTTCTGGCAATAACATCCAGCTGCTGCTCTCTTTGTAAGGTCGATGAACTTAACAGCATAACCCGATACACGGATTGTGAAGTTAGCGTACTCTTCCTTCTCAGGATGCTCCATAGCGTCAATGAGTTTTTCTGTACCGAATACATTTACATTGAGGTGGTGTGCGCCCTGATCAAAGTAGCCGTCCATAACATTTACGAGGTTGTCAACACGCTCGTCATCGTTGTGTCCGAGAGCACCCGGGTTGATTGTCTGAGTATTTGAAATACCGTCAAGAGCGTACTCGTAAGGAAGCTTAGCAACAGAGTTAAGTGAAGCAAGAAGACCGTTCTGCTCTGCACCGTAGCTTGGGTTAGCACCCGGTGAAAGCGGCTCGCCGGCTTTTCTGCCGTCAGGAAGTGAACCTGTAGCCTTACCGTAAACAACATTTGATGTGATTGTAAGGATAGAAGTTGTAGGCTCTGAATCTCTGTATGTGTGGCAGTACTTGAGCTTAGCCATAAATGTCTTGAGAAGATCAACGGCAATCTTATCTGCTCTCTCGTCATTGTTACCGTATCTTGGGAAGTCGCCCTCTGTTTCAAAGTCAACAGCAATGCCGTCCTCGTCACGGATAACCTTAACCTTAGCGTACTTAATAGCGCTGAGTGAGTCAACAACATGTGAGAAGCCTGCAATACCTGTTGCAAATGTTCTTCTTACATCTGTATCGATAAGAGCCATTTCTGCTGCCTCATAGTAGTACTTATCATGCATGTAGTGAATCATGTTAAGTGTGCCTACATAGAGGTGAGCAAGCCAATCCATCATTGTGTCATACTTCTTGATAACTTCGTCATAATCAAGGTACTCTGATGTGATAGGTGTATATTCAGGACCAACCTGCATTTTTGTCTTTTCATCAATACCGCCGTTGATAGCGTAGAGAAGGCACTTAGCAAGGTTAGCTCTTGCGCCGAAGAACTGGATTTCCTTACCTGTCTGTGTTGCGGATACGCAGCAGCAGATTGAGTAATCATCGCCCCATACAGGACGCATTACATCATCGTTCTCGTACTGAATTGAGCTTGTTGTAACTGAAATATGAGCAGCATACTTCTTGAAGTTCTCCGGAAGTCTTGAAGAATAAAGAACTGTGAGGTTTGGCTCAGGTGAAGGTCCCATATTCTCAAGTGTGTGGAGGAAACGGTAGTCGTTCTTTGTAACCATTGAACGGCCGTCAATGCCAAGACCTGCAACTTCGAGTGTAGCCCATACAGGGTCGCCCGAGAAGAGCTGGTTGTAAGACTCAATTCTTGCAAACTTAACCATACGGCACTTCATAACAAAGTGGTCAACGAGTTCCTGAGCCTGTGATTCTGTAAGTGTACCGTTCTCAAGGTCACGCTCGATGTAGATGTCGAGGAATGTTGATACACGACCAACGCTCATTGCAGCGCCGTTCTGAGTCTTGATAGCAGCAAGATAGCCGAAGTAGAGCCACTGAACTGCCTCTGCAGCGTTCTTAGCAGGCTGTGAAATATCAAAGCCGTAAGAAAGTGCCATTTCCTTCATATCGTTAAGAGCACGAATCTGATCGGCGATTTCTTCACGAAGCTGGAAGTCGCCTCTTCTCATACCCTGACGGTTTGTTTCTGCAAAGTCCTCTTTCTTGCCTTCGATAAGACGGTCAATACCGTAAAGAGCAACTCTTCTGTAGTCACCGACGATTCTGCCTCTGCCGTATGTGTCGGGAAGACCTGTAAGAATCTTGTTGTGACGGGCAAGCTTCATCTCGGGAGTATAGATATCGAATACACCCTGGTTGTGAGTCTTGTGATATTTTGTAAAGATTTCGTGGAGTTTAGGGCTTGGAGTGTAGCCATACATCTGGCATGACTGCTCAGCCATTTTAATACCGCCGTAAGGCATAAATGCACGCTTGAGAGGCTTGTCTGTCTGAAGACCTACAACCTTTTCAAGGTCTTTATCAAGATATGCAGCGCCGTAAGCTGTGATGCCGCTTACAACCTCAGTTTCCATATCAAGAACGCCGCCCTTGGCTCTTTCTTCCTTCTGGAGTTCCTTGAGCTCGCCCCAAAGCTTGTCTGTAGCTTCTGTAGGACCTTCAAGGAAAGACTGGTCGCCGTCATAAGGTGTGTAGTTTTTCTGAATGAAGTCTCTGACATCAATGTCGGACTCCCATTTGCCACCTGCAAAATTTGTCCATTCTTCTCTCATTACTGTAAAACCTCCGATAATGATAATTAATACTGAATTTTGTATATGACACAAAAAAATGCCGACTCAATTCCAAGCAGACGCCCGGTAAGGTCAGCTCCTTGAAAAAATCGTCATACATCCTTGTATTCTGTCATTTATTCACTTTTATAATCATATAACCAACACCATTAAAATAACACTTTTTAAGGGCGTTGTCAAGCATTTTGAGATACTTTTTACACCACTTTTTCACACTCAAAGCACTATGGTAAATGAGTACAATTTTAGGGTATGAGGAACATTATTTTCAGCAGATTTTTTCCTGTATTTGTGCGGAATATTTTGTCATATGCCTGCTCTGCTGCACTGCGGCTTGAATCGTCCTCATAAAGGTTCACAAGTAAGTCTGCCTCTACCAAAATTCGGTACGGCAAAGTATCAATATTTCCATAGGTGTGATGGTGTCCCACAAGGTAACAAACTTTGTCAATAAATGTTTTTTCGTAGCCAAGAGCAGCAAGCAACTTTTCAGCCTCGTGAGGACCTTCAATCTCCTGATACTTTCCTGCAGACGAATTGTACTTTTCTTCGCTCACCTTTATGCCGATATCGTGAACGATTGCGGAGATTTCAAGAAGCTCCTGATCGTCGGGCAAAAGATTTTCACTTTCACCGATTGTCTTTGCAAATGAATAAACCTTGAGAAAATGGTGAATCCTTTTCTTGTCACTTCCAAAATATTCAATCATAGCAGTTATAACCCTGTCGGTTTTCATATTATCACTCCTTACGGCGAGTCGCCGTACCCTATTCGTGTAGACAGTTTTTTTGTTTGTGCAATTCTGTAGGGGTAGCCTTGCGACCGCCGCCTGTGGCGGATAAAGGGAGCAAAGCGCTGTCTGAAATAACGAGCAAAAAGGCAGTACATTTATGTACAACGCATTGCGACTATATTTCAGACGGGAGGATTCGCACAAACAATCACTTTTTCATACTTCTTATATATGCAAATGTCTTTTCTTCACCCTCATCTCTCAGCATAACCAATAATTTTTCAAGCAAAGCCTCGGTGTTGGGGTGCATACGATGTTTGCCTCTGATTCTGCAAAAATATGTAAACGGAGCGCCGTCCGTGTAATTTTTGCCGTTGTAGATTTTGCTTGCGGCAACTCGGTCGCAGAACATTTCGATAACATATTTTACAGGCATTTCAACATTTTCAATCTGCTTTGTCTTTGGGTTGTAATCGTTCCAGTATTCGTAATGGTGACGGTTTCTGCCCTTGTGATGCATCCACGCCTGTGAATAGCCGTACAGCTCTCTTTCCTTTTCATTGGGACTTCTCGTGCCCTGAAAATACTTTGCACCCGGAATAAATTCTGTGGGCGAATATTTTGACAAATCGTGTATTAATCCCTGTCTGAGAATTCCTGCCCTTGCACAGTTGGCAATTACCTTGTGCCTGTGACGGGTTATTGTTCTGAAATGTTTAATCGGATGTGCCATAATTATCACCATAAATTGTTAGTTTGGAAAATACAAAACATTCTCCGACTGACATTTTACCACATTTCCTGCCGATTTAAAATAGCACTTGCAAGATTGTCGAAAAAAAGTTATAATATACAAAGGTTAAAATTTTGTAACCATTTAATGTTAAATTCTATAAGGATAGGTAATCTATGAAAAAGAAAATTTTCATTCTTTTACTTTGTGTTGTCCTCATTGCAACCTGCATATTATGCGGTCTGACGGGAATTTTCGGAAATGATTCTCAAAATTCTCCAAAACCGCAGACGCCCGATACGGTAGCAACCGAAAATACGACATTCCCGAGCAAGGTCGATTCGCTCACATTAAAAGTCGGCGAATCAAAGCTTATTGAACTGTCATCCGAAAAAGCAAAATCCGTTACCAAATGGACAAGCTCGGACAGTAAAATTGTTACCGTTGATGACGGCGGAAGGGTTGACGCTCTCAAAGAGGGTACGGCTCTGATTTCTGCCATTTCAAAAGACAAATCAAAGTCGGAATTTCAGGTTACGGTGGCAAAATCAACCACGAAAAAACAGCAAAGCTACTCAACCTGTATAACGGCAAATCTTGACAAGCTTGAAAGCAATAAGCGTAACACGGCAAAAAATCTGTACGCAATCAAGGTCAACCGCACGGCAAACTGCGTGACGGTTTACACATATGACGAAAAGGGCAAGTACACAATCCCCGTAAGGGCGATGATTTGCTCCACAGGTCTTGACAATTCGACAATCACGGGTGACTACACAATCGGAATCAAGTCCGAATGGCTTTTCCTTGTGGGCGATGTTTTCGGAAGATACATCAGCGGAATTTCGGGCGATTATCTTTTCCACTCCGTTCCCTACTACTCAATGAGCGAAGAAGATTTGGAGCTTGAGGAGTTCAACAAGCTTGGCGAACAGGCATCACAAGGATGCGTAAGACTTGCGGTTTCGGATGCAAAGTGGGTTTATGACAACTGCCCCACAGGCACGAATGTAAGCATATATGACGACGCAGAAAATGCAGGCCCTCTCGGAAAACCGGATGCAATCAAAATCACCGATTTTACCAACAAATGGGATCCGACAGACAGCAATAAAAAATGCCCGTATGCCAAAGCAACACCAATAATCAGCGGTGCAAACGATTACACAATCAAAAGCGGCGGCGAATTTTACGCCCTTGCAGGAGTAACAGCCGTTGACACCTGCGGCAACGACATAACATCGAATATCGAAGTTTTCGGCAATGTAGTAACCACCCGAAAAGGCAAGTACAAGGTAACATATTCAGTCAATGATGTGCTTAAAAGAACATCAAGCGTAACGATTACGGTAACGGTGCAATAAACCGCCGCAGTCAATTTAAGAAGATAGTTCCGCAAAAACGAAAATAAAGATGCCCGAACGGAGATTTTAAATTGAAAATGGAAAATTGAAAATGTAAAATGAATGTCGGGAAGACGGTTTGCAAAATGCAAAACATCGTCTTCCCGACTGTTTTTTATATATGAAAGTTGTTGTTTATCTGTTGGGGCGGATATCATTCGCCCGCAAGCAACGGTACAGACTACATATTAATACAAATTTTATAAATGCTGCAAAGCAACTGTAATAATGTATGGATGAACCGTGTTCGCCCATACAGATTTGTACAAACATTGCATACCTACACTCGGGCATATTCACTCTCTCATTAACAAGACTGTCTTCCCGAAAGGACTGCGATGGCATACCGCTGACCATAATTTTCAATTTTCCATTTTACATTTTCAATTAAAAAAGAATCTCCCGAACACGGCAAATGCCATATTCGGGAGAATTTTTTATTTATTCACATATTCACTTTGTACAAGCTTTAGCCAAAATTATTCGGCATCGGGAAGGCTTGCAAGCTTTTCAAGGTGAGCATACTTATCAGCAGCAACCTTTTCAGCCTTTTCAAAGAGTTTTTCTGCTCTTTCGGGGAATGAACGAGTGAGTGAGTTATAACGAACGTCGCCCATGATGAAGTCACGATATGATGCAGAAGGAGCTTTACCGTCAAGCATGAACGGATTCTTTCCTTCGTCTGCAAGACGAGGATCGTAACGGAAGATGTTCCAGTAACCTGCCTCAACAGCCTTTTTCTCCTCAAGCTGAGCAATGCCCATGCCACCCTTGATGCCGTGGTTGATACACGGAGCGTAGCAGATTACGAGTGACGGACCGTTGTAGCTTTCAGCCTCAACCATAGCCTTGAGAACCTGATTGTTGTCAGCACCCATAGCGCACTGTGCAACATAAACATAGCCGTAGCTCATTGCAATAGCGGCGAGGTCTTTCTTCTTAACAGCCTTACCTGCGGCGGCAAACTGTGCAACCGAACCTACAGGAGTAGCCTTTGAAGCCTGACCGCCTGTGTTAGAATAAACCTCAGTATCGAATACGAGGATATTAACATTTTCGCCTGATGCGATTACATGGTCAAGACCGCCGAAACCGATATCGTAAGCCCAACCGTCACCGCCGAAGATCCACATTGACTTCTTAGCAAGTTCGTCCTTGTCAACGAGTGTTTTCTTAACAAGTTCGCCAACCTTTGCATCCTCTGTGTTCTTTTCGAGTTCAGCGATAAGAGCGTCTGTTGCAGGACGGCTTGAAGTTGAATCTGTTACTGTGTCGAGATAGTTCTGGCAAGCTGTCTTGAGGTCAGCGCTGTCTGTATCCTTCTGAATACCCTCAACATACTCGATAAGTCTGTTGCGGATAGCCTTCTGACCGAGAGCCATACCAAGACCAAACTCTGCGTTATCTTCAAAGAGTGAGTTCTGCCAAGCAGGACCGTAACCCTTCTTATTCTTTGTATAAGGTGTTGCAGGAGCAGATGCACCCCAAATTGATGAACAGCCTGTTGCGTTAGCAATGAACATTCTGTCACCGAAAAGCTGTGTAACAAGCTTTGCATACGGTGTTTCACCGCAGCCTGCGCAAGCGCCTGAGAATTCAAGCAACGGCTGTTTGAACTGACTGCCCTTAACTGTAGTGAACTTGAACTTCTCGTGAACTTCAGGCTTATCTTCAAGTGTGAGAGCGTAGTCAAATACTGCCTGCTTAGGACGCTGTGAGTCGATTGACTGCATTGTGAGAGCCTTAGCACCCTTCTTACCCGGACAAACCTGAGCACAAGCGCCGCAACCTGTACAGTCGAGTGTTGAAACCGTCATTACAAAGTTGAGGTCCTTGAGTCCCATCATCGGGAGGCTCTTTGTACCCTCGGGAGCTTTTGCAAGCTCATCGGCTGTCATGGCAACAGGACGGATTACAGCGTGAGGACATACGATTGCACATCTGTTACACTGAATACAGTTTTCAGGATTCCATTCGGGAACATCAACTGCGATACCTCTCTTTTCATAAGCGGCAGAACCGTTAGGAGCAGTACCGTCAACATGATCCATAAATGTTGAAACAGGGAGCTTGTTACCCTTATATGCATTTACAGGCTTGAGGATTTCGTTTACATACTCAACGAGAGCGCCGTTACCCTCTGCCTTGTCGGCAACTGAATTATCAACAGCGTTAGCCCAATCAGCAGGAATTTCCACCTTTTTGGTCTTCCATACCACGGTCGATAGCGGCGTAGTTCATGTCTACGATAGCCTGACCTTTCTTCATGTATGACTTCTTAGCGGCGGCCTTCATAAGCTCCTTAGCCTTGTCGGCAGGAATGATATCTGCAATCTTGAAGAATGCTGACTGAAGAACCGTGTTGATACGACCGCCAAGACCGATTTCCTTACCGATCTTGATACCGTCAATTGTGTAGAAGTTGATGTGTCTTTCAGCGAGAATCTTCTTCATCTTACCCGGGAGACGCTCGGAAAGCTCTTCTGTATCCCATGGGCAGTTAAGAAGGAATGAACCGCCTTCTTTAAGGTCATCAACAATATCGTACTTGTCAACATAAGACGGATTGTGACAGGCAACAAAGTCTGCCTTTGAAATGTAGTATGTTGACTTAATAGGAGTTTTACCGAAACGAAGGTGAGAAACTGTAAGACCGCCCGACTTCTTTGAGTCATATGCAAAGTAGCCCTGAGCGTACATATCGGTATTATCGCCGATGATCTTGATGGAGTTCTTGTTGGCACCGACAGTACCGTCAGCACCAAGACCCCAGAACTTACAGCTGTGTGTACCCTTCGGAGTTGTATCGGGATTTTCAACAATCGGAAGTGAGAGGTTTGTAACATCATCAACAATGCCGATTGTAAATCTTCTCTTAGGTGTTTCGCTTTCAGCGTTTCTGTAAACAGCGATGATGTCGCCGGGTGTTGTATCCTTTGAACCAAGACCGTATCTGCCTGTGTAAACCTTTACACCTGCAAAGTCCGAACCGTTGATAGCGGCGAGAACATCAAGATAAAGAGGTTCGCCGATTGAACCGGGTTCCTTTGTTCTGTCAAGAACAGAGATTGTCTTAACAGTCTTAGGAAGCTCTCTAAGCATATAGTCGGCAACGAAAGGTCTGTAAAGGTGAACTTTAAGAAGACCGACCTTTTCGCCTGCGGCATTGAGGTAATCAACAACTTCTTCCGTACAGTCACAAACAGAACCCATAGCAACGATAACATGCTCTGCATCCTCTGCACCGTAGTAGTTGAACGGCTTGTAGTCAGTGCCGATTTTAGCATTAACCTTGTCCATGTACTTAACAACAACTTCGGGAACTGCGTCATAATACTTGTTACAAGCTTCTCTTGCCTGGAAGAAGATATCGTCGTTCTGAGCAGTACCTCTTGTTACAGGATGCTCAGGGTTAAGAGCACGACGACGGAAAGCCTCAACTGCATCCCAGTTAAGCATATCGGCGAGGTCTGCGTAATCCCACTCCTCAATCTTCTGAATTTCGTGAGAAGTTCTGAAACCGTCAAAGAAATGAAGGAAAGGAACTCTGCCTTCAATAGCTGCAAGGTGAGCAACAGCGGCAAGGTCCATACATTCCTGAGGATTGTTTGAACAAAGCATTGCATAACCTGTCTGACGGCAAGCGTAGATATCTGAGTGGTCACCAAAAATAGAAAGTGCGTGGCTTGTGAGCGCACGGGCTGATACATGAATAACGCCCGGAAGGAGCTCGCCTGCCATCTTGTACATATTCGGAATCATAAGGAGCAGGCCCTGTGATGCTGTGTAAGTTGTGGTCAAAGCACCTGCTGCGAGTGAGCCGTGAACAGCACCTGATGCGCCGCCCTCCGACTGCATTTCCGTTACCTGAACCTGTCTGCCGAAAAGGTTCTTGGCACCCTGTGCCGAGAACTTGTCGGTAAGGTCAGCCATTACGGAAGAAGGTGTAATAGGATAGATAGCCGCAACATCGGTAAACGCATAAGAAACATGAGCTACTGCGCTGTTACCATCCATAGTTTTCATTTTTCTTGCCAATGGAATCGTCCTCCTTTTTAATCAAAGCGGCAAAGGAAATGATGCCGCATAAATTTTCGATACCCGTTAATTACGCACCGTAAATCAACAAGCGGTACGGATACTTTGTATCATCTTAAATTTTATCACTTAAACACCGATTTGTAAAGTGTTTTACACAAGAAATTCAAAGCATGATATATATTTTTGTTTCGTTTTTTACAAAAAAGTTTTTTATATTTACTTGTTCCTGTCAAAATACTTTGTTGTTGATTTTTTAAAAATCAATAACAAAGGTTTTGGTTATTTGTACAAACGGTTGCAATACTACGCTCGGGCATAATATGTTTTTTTACATTACAAACTGTCTGCCCGACATTAATTTTCAATTTTCCATTTTCAATTTGAAATTCGTTCTATCGCTTCGCTTAAATCCGTACACAAAAAATCTATCATATGACGAGCCGACTGCCGCAAGGGCATTGTCGCCCACATATTTTCCGACCATCCATGTATCGGCAAGGTTGTAAAACTGCTGAAACACATTGCCGAGCATAAGCGATACTGCAAAAGACCACAGGCCGCCTGTTATACTGTCTGTGGTCAAATCTCTGTTTTTATTTAGTTTTATCACAAAATCATTCCGTTGCAACCGCAGATTCTGCGGTCATATTTTTTTGTTAAATTCACTTCCGCATTTCGGACAGCGAACAGTATGATTGCCTTTTTTGTTGCGAACACGGAGCTGTGCCTTGCACACGGGACACTTGATATAACGGTAGTCCTTGCGGTCACGAATTTTCTTGAAGGTCAGTTTGAACCAACCTGTTACCGCATTGTAAATCGGAAGAAATTTTCTGTTTTCGGCACTTCTTGCAACAATGTTGCGTGAGAACATACGAAAACAGATAAGCACGATAATCAAGAGCATTATTCCGTCAATGATGTATCTTGCAACACGGTTCCACACAAAAATATTCACGAACCACAGTATAAGCAACAGCACCCAGAGTGCATTGTTGAGCTTATCCGTGCCGTATCTGCCCTGCATAAAATTGGCGAATCTGTTAAATAATCCTCGCATAAAGTTCATCCTTTCCGCAAAAAGCGGTAATTACAAAAATCATCCTTCCACCATTTTATCACAGGCAGGGCATACATTCAATAAACATTTGACGATATATGTCACTAAATCAGCCGAGAACGAGCTTTGCCGTGTCAACGCTTTCTTTTGCATCACGGCAGTAGTAGTCAGCGCCGATTTTCATAGCGTAGTCCTTTGTAAGAACCGCACCGCCGACAAATATTGTGCATTTGCTTGAGCCGTCTGGATTCTGAAGTTCCTTACATTCTCTTACAAGCCTTATTGTGTCTTCCATACTCTTGAGGGTTGTTGTCATAAGAGCCGAAAGTCCTATCATTGTAATATTCTGTTCAACGGCAGTATCAACAATAAGCTGAGGATCAACATCTCGACCGAGGTCAACAACTGTGTAGCCGTAGTTATCGAGAAGAACCTTTACAATGTTCTTGCCGATATCGTGAATGTCGCCCTTTACGGTTGCCACAATAATTTTGCCCTTGCTTACGGGGAGTTCCGCTTGTCTTTGTAAGGTGCTTTTTAATTACATCAAAGCACTCCTGGGCTGTGTTTGCGCTTTGGATAAGCTGTGGAAGGAAGATTTTATTCTTTTCAAAATCTTCACCCACTCTGTCAAGTGCAGGGATAAGCATTTCATTTACAACCTGCATTGCATCGGTTGTTTCAAGAAGCTTTGCGGTTGCGGCTGCACCTTCGTTTTTAAGTCCGTTATAAACAGCCGCAAAAATATCAACATTGCTGTCTGCCTTTTTAACGGGAGCGGCAGGAACAGCATCGTTATATGCGTTAATAAATTCAAGCGAGTTCTTGTCAATGCCGTTAAGCACACGGAATGCTCTTACAGCACCTGTCATCGACTCAACATTTGGGTTGATAATCGGCAAATCAAGTCCCTGTTCCATAGCCATTGTAAGGAAAGTTCTGTTGACAAGCTCACGGTTCGGAAGTCCGAACGAAATGTTTGATACACCGAGACAGGTTTTACAGCCAAGTTCCGTTTTTACTCTGTGCAAGGCCTCAAGAGTCTGACGGCAAGCCGCCTGTTCTGCGGAAACCGTAAGAGTAAGACAGTCGATATATACATCTTTTCTGTCAATGCCGACAGCCTCGGCTCTTTCAACAATTCGTTTTGCAATCTCAAATCTGCCCTCGGCGGTTTTCGGGATACCGTTTTCGTCAAGTGCAAGTCCGACAACAGACGCACCGTACTTTTTGACAAGAGGAAGAACCGTTGCAAGGCTCTGTTCCTCACCGTTTACGGAGTTCAGAATCGGTTTGCCGTTGTAGTAGCGGAGTCCTGCCTCAATAACCTCGGGCTTTGTGGAGTCAATCTGGAGCGGAACATCACACACACTCTGAATAGCCTTGAGAACACGCACCATCATCTTTTTTTTCGTCAATTTCGGGATGGCCTACATTGACATCAAGGATTTCCGCACCGCCCTGAACCTGACTGAGAGCCTGAGTGAGGATATAGTCAATATTATTTTCAACAAGCGCCTGCTTGAACAACTTTTTGCCTGTGGGGTTAATTCTTTCGCCGATAATTCTCGGACCGTTGATTTCAACAACCGTCGTTGAACTGCAAACGGTTGTGTCAACGCTTTTTGTCTGAGGCTGATATTCTTTGTCGGCAACCTCCGACTTAATTTTTGCAATATAATCGGGATTCGTTCCGCAGCATCCGCCGATAACCTTAACGCCGTATTTGAGGAGGAACAAACGCACTCGGCAAATTTGTCGGGCATAATGTTGTACTCGTTGCTGTTAGGATCGGGCAAACCTGCGTTAGCCTTGATTACAAGGGGAAGATTTGTGTATTTCGACATCTCGGAAACAACGGGTTCAAGCTCATCCGGACCGAGTGAACAGTTTACACCGAGAGCGTCAACACCGAGTCCCGTAAGAGTGACAGCCGCACAGGCAGGGGATACACCCGTAAATGTTCGTCCGTTTCTCTCAAAGGTCATTGTTGTGATGATAGGCTTGTCGCAGTTTTCTTTTGCGGCAAGGACTGCGGCTTTAAGCTCGTAAAGGTCGGTCATTGTTTCAAAAACTATGACATCGGCATCTTTACCGGCAAGAATCTGCTGTTTGTAATACTCATAAGCCTCGTCAAATTTCATTGAACCGGCAGGTTCAAGCAACTGACCTATCGGACCGATATCAAGGGCAACGAGGGCGTCTGTACCCTCAACGGCTTTTCTTGCAATCTTAACACCGGCGCCGATGATTTCTTCAACGCTGTAACCGCTGTCCTGAAGCTTATAGGCATTTGCACCGAAGGTGTTTGCGTACACAATGTCAGATCCGGCATCAATATACCTCCTGTGAAAGCTCTCGATAAGCTCTGGGTGAGTAATGTTCAGCACCTCAGGCACATGGTCGTACTTTACACCGCTTTTCTGAATGAGAGTTCCTGTTGCACCGTCAAGCAGAATAAAATTCTTTTGGTTGAGATATTCACTAAAGTTTGAAAAATTCTTAAACACCACAATGTTCCCCATTTCTTCTGAAGCGACATTTGCCTTTCATACTGCAAATTGCACACCCTCGTTTTCTTCGTTCAATCGGATTGTCTGAAATTCCGAGAACCGCCGTAACCGACTTTGACGGCACAAGCAGACAGCTGTCGCCTGTTGTAAGACCTATTTTTCTCGGAGCGTCAAGTATTCTCAGATACTCCTTCTGCATCTCAATAGGATAGTCCCCATAGCCGGGGCTGAAACGGAAGGTCATATACTTTCCGCTGTATTTTTCGGCAAGGATTTCGTCAACCTTTTGACACACCTGTTCAACGGCAACGCTTGCAAAGCTGTCAAGCACAACCGCCCTTGCCATATCGGAAATCTGACTTATACGGATAAGCTTGTCAATTTCCGAACCGATTGTAGCACACATCATAACGGCTGTGTGGCAGCCCTCAAGGTGCTTTTTTATATCATTGCCGAGTAAAATATCGTCAAACGGAGCTTTGCGTTCAACATAGAGAAATCTCGGCTCTGCTGTTTTCAATATTTCTTTTTCGCATTCATCCATCAGCACATCCATGCGGTAATTAAGGCTGATTCCTGCACCGCCGAGGTAGCGTATAGCCTCTTTGCGGTTTAATCTGTCAAGCGTTATCATAAAAGACTTGACACCGCCTCCGTAATTTTTCTTGCAACATACGGGTTGTTCATTGTGTAGAGGTGGATGCCGTCAACACCGTGTGCGATAAGGTCAACAATCTGGTCAACCGCATATGCAATGCCTGCGTCACGCAAAGCCTCGGGCCTTGTATCATACTTCTGCATAATCTTTGCAAATTTTGCAGGAAGGCTTGCACCGCACATTGAAACCATTCTTTCAATCTGACTTTTGCTTGTTACAGGCATAATACCTGCCTCAATCGGAACATTCACGCCTGCAATCTTCGCTCTTTCAAGAAAGCGATAGTAAACGGAGTTGTCAAAGAAAAGCTGTGAAATAAGGTGGCTTGCACCCGACTCAACCTTTTTGCGAAGGTTGTGAATGTCCTCAACCTCATCGGTTGCCTCGCTGTGAACCTCGGGATAACAAGCGCCGGCAATGTCAAAATCACCCTGTGACGCAATATATCTGCACAAATCGCTTGCATAAGTGAAATCCTTCTGCGGTTCAACACCTTCAACCCTGTCACCACGGAGTGCAAGAATATTCTCAATGCCGTTCTCTTTAAAAAGCGCAAGGTTGCGGTCAATATCAGCCTTTGTGCTGTTAATGCAGGTGAGGTGTGCCACGGATTCAACTCCGAAATCTCTCTTGATTTTTGTTGCGATTTCGCAGGTACGGCTCTTTGAACCGCTGCCGCCTGCGCTGTATGTTACGCTGATGAAGTCAGGCTTTAAAGCCGAAATTTCTTCAAGCTTGCCGTAAACCGATTCAATCGGAGAGGTCTTTTTAGGCGGAAATACTTCAAAAGAAAAAACTGTTTTTCCGCTGTTAAATAAATTGCTTATTTTCATATATAAACACCTCGGTAATGGTTTTGTTAAACTTGATTAATTATAGCATAAATAATTTTTGCATACAATACTGTTTTGGTGGGTTTTGTCGTTTAAGACTATCATTTTTTTGGAAGTTTGGGTATAATCAAAAATTATATCAAAGAGGTTTATAATAATTATAATTTTGTTAACAGACCAAATTCACCATTATATTCTGTAGTGGCGAACCGTGTTCTCCACTACAGAGTATAAATTTACTTTCATAAAAAGCAAAAATTGCATCAATGCCGTATTCGGGCATCTGACGCAATTCTTTTATCCGAGTATCTTCTCGAATAGATTGCGGTGGCACACCGCCGACCGCAATTTTCAATTTTCCATTTTTAACTTTCAATTTTAAAAAAATCACAGATGCAAAATCAACTTTGCAACGCCGAAATAGATAAGCAATGAAAGCGAGTCGCAGACTGTTGAAATGAGCGGATTCGCCATAACGGCAGGGTCAAAGCCGACCTTGCTTGCCAAAAGAGGCAGACTGCTGCCGACAAGCTTTGCCATAATAATTGTGCCGACAAGCGTAAGCGAAATTACAAGGGCAATCATAAATGCGTTTTCCTGACCGTTGAGATCAAACAAAAGCAGTTTTACAAAGTTTGCCGCCGCAAGGGTAATACCGCAAAGAATTGACACCCTGAATTCTTTCCACAGCACAAGGAAAATGCTCCTGAAATGAATTTCACCGAGCGACAACGCACGGATTACGGAAACCGACGCCTGAGAACCTGCGTTACCGCCCGAACCCGTAATCATCGGGATAAACGATGAGAGAATCAAAACATTTGCAAGCACAGCCTCAAATGATGAGATAATCGCACTTGTAAAGGTTGCCGAAAGCATGAGTATAAGCAGCCACGGCGCTCTCTTTTTGTACAGACCGAAAACGCTTGTTTTCATATACGGTTTGTCAGACGGCAATACGGCTGCCATCTTTTCGATATCCTCGGTAGCCTCTTCCTGAATAACATCAATAGCGTCGTCAATTGTTACGATACCGACAAGTCGGTTTTCGTTATCAACAACAGGAAGAGCAAGGAAGTTATAGTTTGAGAACATCTGGGCAACCTGCTCCTGATCGGCAAGAGTAGTTACCGAGATAACATTTTCCTCCATAATCGACTTTACAAGCTCGTCATCTTCGGCAAGCAAAAGGTCTTTTACGGTGGTAATACCAATAAGCTTGTTGTTGGCATCGGTTACATAGCAGGTGTAGATTGTTTCCTTGTCAACACCTGTTCTTCTGATTCTTTTAATAGCCATTTCAGCCGTCATATCGGGACGAAGCACAATAAACTCGGTTGTCATAATCGAGCCTGCGCTGTCCTCGGGATATTTCAAAAGCTCGTTAATCTGCTTTCTCATATCCTTGTCGGCCTGTCTTAAAATACGCTTTACAACATTGGCAGGCATTTCCTCAATAAGGTCAACGGCGTCATCGACAAATAACTCATCGACAACCTCTTTCAGTTCGCTGTCGCTGAAGCCGTGGATAAGGAATTCCTGAGTTTCGTCATCCATTTCGACAAAGGTTTCCGCCGCAAGCTCCTTTGGCAGAATACGAAACAGAATCGGCATTTTTTCATCCTGTAGATTTTCAAAAACCGCCGCAATGTCAAACGGTTTCATCGTAATCAAAATGTCACGCAAAGTGCTGAACTTTTTGTCATCAAGCAACACTTTGATAGTTTCGGTAAGGGTTACGTTAACCTGTTCCATCATCTTTTCCTCCTTTTTAATTCAATTGGAAGTAAAGACGGTGTCACCCTGAGTATTAAATTAAATCAATTCAAATTAAAATAAAAATACAAAGCAAAATCAATAAAACAAAATGAACGCACAAGCGCACATTCTGTTGCAACTTCGCCCGGGTACAGCGCCTTTATTACCGTCTGCGTCCATTAAGTTTTCACCTCATTCGCATTTAAATTCGGGCAAAAGCCCATACATATTTATTTTATTCTTTTTTATGTCCGATGTCAACGGATTTATCCGCTAAAAATCCACTTTGCAAACATTTTACATTATTCTCTGTAACAGCTTGGTAACTCGGTATAATATTTCTTGCTTTTTGAAGTGTATCAATGTATAATAAATATGCATGATTTAAAATAAAATTTCAAAGATTGGAGATTAACCGTTATGACAGATATGGTTAAAAAATATGTTCCCTATGCGGTAATAATTTTGCTTGTTTATATGCTGCTGCCGCTTGTGTTTATTCCAGGCGCAATGCAAAAGTTTTCACCCGTTGCATATGACTTTGTGTTCCCGATTACAGCAATCGGCTGTTCGGCACACTACTGCTCAAAACACGGACTTGACTTTCTCTTTGCACTCATTGCGCCGATTATTTATCTTCCAAGTATGCTCATCTACAACGGCGGATTTTCTTCAAGCACACTTTCAACAAACCTTATTCTCCTCGTAGTTTATCTTGTTGCCGGAATTTTCGGACTTTTCCTCGGCGACCTTGCTTTCGGTGACAAGCGCCGTCAGAAAGAAAAGGCAGAACAGGAAGAAGCAGAGGAAATGCTCCTTGAGGCAAAGCGCCGTGAAAAGGAAGAGCTTGAGAACATGACTTCATCAAGCAAAAAGTCCGAAAGAAAAGCACCTTACAGACAGGAACGCAAGCCTGCACGCAGACCGTCGCCTGCACCGCAGAAAACCGAAACAACAGATGACGATGATTTTGATTATGACAAGTACCTTTCCGGTATTGACAGAAAGCAAGATCCGAACGAAAGCGAAATTGACGATATCTTAAACGAATACGGACACTAACGGCGAGCCGCCGTTCCCAGTTCGTGCAGATAGTATTTATAGGGGCGAAAATAAAATGCCCGAGCGGAACTCTATAACTAAAAATGTAAAATTAAAGTCGGGAAGACAATTTGCGAAATGCAAAGCATTGTCTTCCCGACTGTTTTTGTTTAATCAGCAGGGGTGTTTATCGGACAACCGTTTTGATTAAATTTTATGTTTAAATATGATTATGTGATGTTATGGAAGTCGTGTATGATTTTATAGGGAAGAACCGTGTTCTCCCGCACGGCGAGCCGCCGTTCCCGATTCGTGTAGATAGTTTGTAATATAAAAAACATATCATGCCCGAGCGTAGCATTGCAATTTTTCGCACAATCCCGTAGGGGCGTTCATTGGACGCCCGCCAAGTAATGACAGAAAATTTATGATGAAAATAAACTGTATGAATGAGATACAGAATTGCAGTTACTTTGTAACATTTATATCATTTAATTTACAATATTATTTGTACCATTATTTTTGTTTAAATCAACCCAACGATATACTTCTGAATCAAGGTTGCGTCAACAACACTGATTTCACCGTCATGGTTTACATCGCTGTTAAAAAGCTGAGTCTTGCCGAATTTTACAATACCTACAACATATTTCTGAACAGATGTTGCATCTCCAACCGTAATGTTTCCGTCTGGATATGCATCACCGCAAGTCAGGCAGTTCAATTTGCCACCAATCGTTGTTTTATACTCTGCGCCGTTTTTAAGTCTGCAATATTTATAAGCCATAAGGCCCGTATCCTCGCCAAGCTGTCTTGAAATATACAACTCCGCATAGCCGTTCTTATCGGGGACAAAAGATGTTACCGCACCTCCGCTGACAAAATATGCGCCCGAGGTTGCATAGCAAGGTTTGCCGCTGCTGTCTGTACCGAAATCCTCATATGTAAAGTCAAAATTCTTGTATGTGCCATCGCTGAGTTTTCCGGTCATTGTGCCATCATCATTAAAGACATCAGGAAAATAGTCGGAGAGTTTAATCCTTATCTTAACATATTCTCCGCCTGTTGAATCATAATTGAATTTCATACCCGTATTACCAAAATAACGATTATCCGCTGTTATCATATGGCGAGTAAATTCCTGATTTTTCGGGAGATTTACAAACTTCGGTGCATCAATACAGTCCTTAAACATCACGCTGTACTTTTGATAATCCGTTGATATGAACATTGCCCCGAAATTCTTTGCCGTATTTTCGGTATATCCCGTTGTTGTAACAAAAAGCTGATTGTTTGAGATTTTCTGCGTTGTACCTGTAACTTCAAAGTCCTTGCGATCTTCATACTCGCTTACCGCACCTGTCATAAGAACCGAACCGACGGTAAGCACACCGCACATTGCGATTGCAGTTATTTTTTTAATTATACTTTTCATTGTTTACACCTATTTATGTTGTTTAGCTATCCAAACCGACAATATGTTTCTGAATCAAGGTTGCGTCAACAACACTGATTTCACCGTCATGGTTTACATCGCTGTTAAAAAGCTGAAGCTTGTCAAAGTCCTCAATACCTGCAACATATTTCTGAACAAGCGTTGCATCAGTAACAGAAATGTATCCGCCTAAATCCGTATCACCGCAAGTTAAACCGACCAGAGTATCTCCGATTCTTCCGTAATCGCAATGAGCTCCGTCTTTAAGTCTGCAATAGCGGTATGACATTACTTTTGTATCTACACCAAGCTGTCTTGAAACATATATTTCAGCATAGCCGTCCTTATCGGGAGCAAAGGAGGTTACCGTACCTCCGCTTGTCGCATATACACCGGATTCCGCATAGCAATTAACACCGTTGCTGTCAGTTCCGAAATCTTCGTATGTAAAATCAAAATCCTTGTAAGAACCGTCTCTAAGCTCAGCAGTCATTGTTCCGTTTTCATTGAACAGACGGGAAAAATCGGAAAGCTTAATTTTCACCTTGACATATTCACCGCCTGTTTTGTCAAACTGATAGAATGTCTGAACATTACCGAAATAACCGTGCCCCTGCGTCATCATATATTTTACGAATTTTTCGCCCTTTGGAAGATTTAAAAATCTCGGTGCGTTGATACAATCTTTAAACCATATATCGTAATCCTTTTCGTTGGTTGTTCTGAACTTTGCACCGAAATTTTTATCGGTATTTTCAGTGTATCCCGTTGTTGTCACAAAAAGCTGATTGTTTGAAATTTTCTGCGTTGTACCTGTAACTTCAAAGTCCTTGTGATTTTCATCTTCGCTTACCGCACCTGTCATAAGAACCGAACCGATGGTAAGCACACCGCACATTGCGATTGCAGATATTTTTTTAATTATATTTTTCATTGTTTATCCTCCGTTTTTATTGTTTATCTGTCCGAACCGACAACATATTTCTGCAAAACAGTTGCATCTTCACCGCTTGTATTATTGAACTCATATTTGTAACGCTTGCTTGCGGATGAAGCAAGCAAATCTATAACAGTCCAATGATAATACTTTTGATTTTTTGGAAGATTCAACTTCATATTATACCTCTCAATTGTTAATACTTGTCTAAGTTTATCAATCTATTTTTCTTATGTCAATAATTATAAAATAAATTTGGCATTTACGGCAATATATGCGTATTTTCCCAATATTAATTATTACAAATGACAGACAAAATACTCGGTCATTTCTGTTTTAAACAATTAGTCTTTAAACAAAAAACAGACTGCACCGTGATGCAGTCTGCTGTAAATTATGACGCACGCTCACATATTACATAGTAACGGTCAAAACCGCCGTTGCCGTCACTTATGCAGGTAAACATCGTGAGCAAATCTCTGTCCTTCTGCAAATAGCAGTCGCCTGATTCGCTCGGCTTATTGACTTTGGTTTCAACGACCTTGTAATTGAGTGTATCCCAATAATTTGTGATTGAAACCCTGTCACCGATTTTGAGGTTTCGAAGGTTGTCAAAGAATATTCGACCGATGTATCCCGTGTGACCTGCAAGGACTGCGTTTGTATTCTTACCGCCGATCGGCAATGAGGTTGCACTCATATGTGCCGCACCGTAGCTCATATTTGAGCTGTTCGCACCGAGGTAAATCGGCAGACGCATATTTATTGTTTCGGCGGTAACATAACCGTAAATGCCGTCTGTTATGCCGTAATCCTCAAGATTGACGGCAGCCTGTGAATAGGTATCGTTGCGGAGCATTTCATACTGGTTCGTTTCAAGTTTTTTGTTGTAGGCAACGCTGTCATTGAAAAGTCTGTCGAGGTCAGCCTTGAAAACAACGGGCTGTTTGGAAGTACGCTTGCCGTCCATGTCAATTTTGTAGCCCTCTTCGTCAACCTTGCCGTCCTTGACTGCCTGTTCAAAAGAGCCGTCCTCAACTTCTTCAACACGGGTATCAAAGCCGTCAGCCTCACCGTTTGAAATCTGTGTTCCGATAAAATTTGATATAGGGGGGAATGCGACAAGACCTATTCCGACAACGAGCATTGCTATTGCCACACCCGTAAGTATTTTTTTAATCATCGGAATCACCGCCCGAATCATTCTGATTTTCGTCAGGCGAGTCATCTCTCAGCCGTTTTGCATCGTTTGACTTCTTCTTTTTACGCTTGAGCAGAAATACAACCACAAACACAACAAATGCAACAAAGCCGACAATTATACCGATTGCGACTGCATAAGGGATTTTGTAACCGAGAAAGAATATGTAACCGTTGTCAAATTTCGCAAGTGACACACCTGTTTCAACATATTTAGTATCATCGTATGCAACATGCTTGCCACGCACGAGAAGTCTGTGAGTATTAACGCCGTATGGGGTACAGGTCAAAAGCGTTACAAGGTCTTCGCCGTCAACAATCCGCAAGGAATTGATTTCCGAGGGGAGAACAACTTCGATTTGATCAACCTCATATTTCAGCGTTCTGTCGAGGATATGAACATAAAATTCATCGCCTACTTTCATATCGGTGAGGTAATCAAAAAATGTTTCGCCCGGAAAACCCGAATGGGCAGAAATTACGGAATGTGTGCTTGCACCGCCGACAGGCAGGGAAGTGTTTTGAAGATGCCCTGCACCTTTAGAAAGAATCTCTTCGCTTGTGCCATGATAAATCGGCAGATAAACATTGATTTTCGGCACATCAATATAGCCGATAAGACCGTTATCATCAATATTGAGAGTTTTCTCATAATTTGCACCGATTTTCTGAAAAGCCTTTTCGTCGAACGGGTCGGTAATTATCATATTATTTGAAAGGCTGTTATTGTACTTTGTCGCCTCTTCAAACATTTTTTGAGTTTTCTCACTCGGCATCTGAGCAACCCTGTCGGTGTACTCCTTAACCCTGCTTCTACTGACATAGTTATTAATTGCGGAACTGACAAGCGGATAGCTCATTATGCCGATTCCTGCAACGAATATTAAAACTATTAGTAAAATTGACAGCTTTCGTTTCATAAAATTTTCCTTTTCTTTTCTGCGTGTTTTTGTTCCGTTGTTATTATACTACATTTTGCCGTGCAGGGCAATACACGGCGAGCCGCCGTATGGACAGATATTATCCGCATATACGGCTCTTGTGTAAATAGAATGGGGATGCGTTGCCGCATCCCCTGAAAATTACATATATTACAGATTTTAAGATAAAAGATATTCAATCAATTATTTAGCTGCTTTCTTTCTCTTAAGAACAAAGAGGAGAACGCCTGCGCAAGCGATAAGTGCTGCACCGCCAACATAGAACATCATTGTACCCATACCGCCTGTTGAAGGAACTGTTACAGGATAATCAGGAACTTCTACCTGATTTACTGTGCTTGCTTTACCGTCAACTGAAACTGTAATAACACCCTCTGTGCTGATATTAATAGTATATGATGTAGAGTTAAGGTTGTATCCTGATGGTGCTTTTGTCTCCTGAACTGTGTATGTACCTGCAGCAAGCTTTTCAAATGTAACTTTACCTTTGCTACCTTCTTCTACGCTTGTTACTTTAGTAGCAACCTCTGTACCATCTGCTTTCTTGAGTACGAATGTTGCATTGCCAAGACCCGTCTTGTCAGTTGTTGTGCCATCATACTTGAATACAGGAAGGTCGAATGTGTAAACATATACTGTATCATCGCCCGGCTTTGAAGTCTGACCGTATGTGTTTGTGTATGTAAGGCTGTCGCTGTTGCTGTTGTCTGTTGTATTGTAGCCTGAAACAGCTGTGTCCTTAAGAATTGCTGTAAGTGTTACAACAACATCTGAACTTGCATAGAAGTCATTACTGCCTTCTTCACCTTCAGCTTTTTTAGCATTAGCAAGATAATCTGATGTAAGAGAAATCTGAATATCTGACAGATTTGTTTTATCTACAGTATAATCTGTACCTTCTTGAAGCTTAGTGCTGCCAACCATAACTTCTGTTACAGCAGGAGTATCAAAGCTACCTGAAAGGTTATCGTGGATTGTGTACTCAGTAAGCGGAACTTCCTTAGAACCTGTAACTGAAGCTGTGAGCTTAAATGTTACTGTGTCGCCTGCAGAAGCAGTTGTGCTCTTAGTATCGATGTCGCCACCAACGATTTCCTTAGAAACTTCAACTGCACCTGTGTTAATCTTGAGTTCGATTGGAGCTTCTTCTGAACCCTGAGTTTTCTTTGTGCCCTCAGGAAGAGCAAAGAGAGCGCCGCCCTTTTTCTTTACGCTTGTTTCAGCAGGCTGACCTGTTACCTTAACATAGTAAACACCTGCTTCATTTGTACCGAAGTTGTAAACATCTTCGTCAGAAGCAAATGTATGGTTACCCTTGCTGTCTGTATCTGCAAATGTTGCACTTTCACAAGCAGCGAGAAGAGCCACACTGTCATTGCCCGTTGCACTCTTCCAAGTTTTAAGAGCTGTTTCAACATCGACGCCACCCTTAATGTCAGTATATTCGCCTGTTGTTGTGTTGATTGTTGCTACCTTATAAACATTTACTTTAAAGCCGTTTTTGCCCTTAATAAATGCGTTATAAGCATCGTCTGTTCTTTGCGCTTGCTGAGAATGGGATCATGAGAGCAATCATCATTACTGCAAGAACAGCTGCAAAGATTTTCTTTGTAGTTTTCATTTTTTTACTTTCTCCTTTGTGATTGATTTAATATATGTAATTATATTCTAACCGAATGGTTAAACGGGTTGGGGTGGCTGCATGGCAGACACCGGCTAACAACGGTGTCCGTAGCAGTCAAAGAGGTTTTCTATGAAAGAAACATATGATTAAAAAATCATCTGTTCTAACAATTTAAATCATATCGGGTTACTTTCTGCGTCCTGCTCTGCGTTTTTTACGAGCTTTTCCGTAATAGATTGCGTAGCCCGTGAACATTGTCACCGCAAGACCTGCAACCGATACACCGAGAACAAAATAACCGTTCATTCCGTCACCGCTTGCCGAAGGCATTGTGATTGCACCGTCAACATAATCATATGTAACATCGTACTTACCCTCAACAGGAAGTGTGAAGTAGGTGAGTGTGTAGTTCGGGGTGTAACCCTCTGACGGTTTGTACTCAAACAGACAGTATGTTTGATATTTTGAAGTACCTGTTATATAATTGTCGGAACTTTCGTTCCATACAACTTTACCGTTTGTTTTTGTAAACTCGCCCTGACCGTCCTTGAAGATTGTCAGTTTGTCAAACACAGCCTGACCGTTGCTGTCTGTCGTTTTAGAAACCATATGAGTTTTCATTGTGGCATCTTTAATGATTGTATTGATATCATCTGCAGTAAAGATATCCTCACGAGATACCTTCATCACAGCAAATTCCGTATCACTTACATTACCGCCTGTCTGATTCTTCTTGTTTACTGTTGCGCTTCCGTGTGTGGTTTTATTTTCAAACTCGGCTTTATCAACAGAAGTAGAATTGTTGAAGTATTCTGCAAGCTCAGCATCGGTTTTGTCTTTAATAGCTGAGCTACTAACCTTAATATACCTAGGCGGTGTTACTTTACCGTTTTCAAGAAGTTCAATCTCGGCAAGCCAGGTGTTCGTATCCATTATATAATCGGATGCATTTTCACCCTCGGCAAGAGCCTCGGTAATCTTAAATCTGTAAACACCCGCAGTGACTAATTTGAGGTTTTTGAATTCAACCTTACCGTTTTTGTCAGGTGTTTTCAAATTCGTGGAAACTGTTGCTGCGCTGTTTGTCTTGATAAAAGTCTTGCCGTCGGTATCAAGTTTTGTTGTATCCATTGATCCAAGACCTGTCAATGTATAACCGAACTTGCTGCCGCTGTAAGCCTGACCGTCAAGAGTTTTATTTACCGAAATGGCAATGTTTGTAGGATTAACCTTATTGATAAATTTAAGCGCATTTCCTGCTTCGGCGAGAGTATCAACAAATGTACCCTTGTCGAAGGGCTGATCGCCTACTTTGAAGGGAACATAACCTATAACATTTTTCTCTGTAATCTTATAGGTTGCACCTACAGGAATATTGAGAAGCTTAATGCTTTCGCCCTTTTTGATTGTGAACGAACCGTCCTTAGATGTGCGATAAACTGTGTTTGAATAACCACTTGCATCCTTTTCTTTGAGCTGATACTCAAGAGGATAGGTCTTGTAATCATAGGTTGAATCGTCGCCGTCAAAGTCGAGAGCAATTGCAAATGTAAACTGCTGATTTGTATCGTAGTCGGTTTTACCGTCTTCATCAACAACATTCTTTGAAATTTCAAGAGGTGCTGTCACTATCTTGTTAGTATAGTCGAGCTGGAGCTGTGCATAAGCCTTTTTATCAGCGGGATCCGCAAGATTGAATTCCGACTCCGTAGCTGAACCGCTCTTGATTATTGAACCGACTCTGTTGTTAACGAGTTCCCAGTTCGTTGTGTATTTAAGCTTACTGCTGTCTGTTAACTCGTCAACCGTCATATCGTTGCCGGTCTTGAATGAGTTGTCAAAGTCAGCTATATAATTATCTTTAAGTGTGAAACCGCTGTTTGAAAGAGTTTCACTGCTTGTGCTTTCGTCTGATTTTGTAAGCTTGTAGCTTTTACCGGAGGTATCGTTGCCGTTCTCTTTGATTGTATAATCAAAAGTTTCATTAGCTTTGAGGTCATCTGAAATTTCAGAAACAACATCGCCTGTATCAAGTGCCTTTGTAACCTTGAGGTCATTGTTGGCAGGTGTCATTGTGAAGTTTACTGAGAAGTTAGACTCAGCCTCACCACGCTCCATATAGAATACTACCATATGGTATGTCTTGTTAGGATCAAGCTTAGTACCATTGTTGATTGTCTTTGTAACGGTGCCAAGGTTCACCGCATGCGTTTCACCGGGAATATATGAAGTACAGGAATCTTGCTTGACAGTCCAAGCCTTTCCATAAAAATCATCAAGATTTGTAGCGTGGTAAAGTTTACCGCTGGTATTCATATACTTTTCGAAGTCAAATTCGGTATTGGTGCCAAGCTGTGACTTTTTGAATTTGTAAAAACCGTCTGATGTTTTATAAGGTTTTACAAAACATGCACGGTCATTAAATATACCAACTGTTGTATCCTGCCAAATATGCAAACAGAAGTCATTATAAGCGGAATCTGTTCCAACCCAAAACTCATCACTCGGAACTGTAACTGTTGTCGATGATGATGAAGTCGATGACGGAGTTGAGTAATCGGCAAATACATTTTTGGCAGTTGCGGTCATTGAATTAAAGTCAATTGAACCGCTTGCCTCTTTATGGTCACCGCCGAGGTCGAGAGCAAGCTCTGCATCAGCGCCTGTTGAATCTTCGCCGATATAAACCCAAAGGTCATCGTCACCGGTGAAATTAAAGGTTACATCTTTGCCGTTTGTAAGTGTACCACCCTTCGAACTCTAAGTCTATATCAAGTCGATACCGAAACCATAGTCAAGGTTATCGTTAGTACCCTTGCCCGATGATGTAGCCGAAGTATTGTTGAATGGAAAAATACCATAACCGTTGGTGCCGCCGAAGCTACCCAGGTCATCGAGAATTCCATACTTCTTATCCGCACCGTAGTTAATTTTTGTAGGTGTGAGGCCGTCCCATGTGAAGTAGATGTTATCGGCTGCATTCTTTGAAGTGAATTCATAAGTAGTAACGCCTGCACTGTCAGTAGTTGTACGGAACGGGAAAGATGACTTATAAACATTAGCAACTCTTGCACCATTATATGTAGCGGTTGAAAGTGCCTCAGCATCAAAGTACGGGGCTTTAACACCATTTATAACCTGAAGATCGCCCTTGCTGTCAAGCTTATTATTCATTAGACCCAAAAGAGAGTATGTGTAATACTTCTTATCCTTACTTCCCATCTGCCAGTACATACCGTTGGAGTTGTTTACTGCATAGTAATAGTTATCATTATAATCGTTGATGTTTGTAAGTCCTTTTGCGTGACTCTTAAATGTTTCGTAGTGTTCATTACCCTTATACATATTGCCGAAGTAGAGAGGATACTTCCAGTCCGAATTATATTTTGAAGCAATGTTGCTTATGTAGCTGTTGAAGTTATCAAACTGATACCAATAGTCATACATATTGCCATTACCCTGACACTGAAGATACCCTTTCTCCTGCTCCATGTCCGACCAGTAGTCAAAGTATGTTGCGTCAACGCCTACTATGTTAGGATTATTTGAGAATGAATTTTCAACAACAGCGTTATAGTCTACATTGCCTATTTCCGAGAATTTTGTCCAGCTTTCGCCTCTGGCTGTCTTAACATATGTAGCCGTGTTCTCGGTGTAGCCCGAATCGTCATATCCCGAACCTGTCGGATACGAAGTTGCGGAAGATGCACCGTTGAGATTAGATTTTTGCGGATGGAATCTTAAAACCGCATCTGTCGGAATTTTACCGCTGAACACCACATGACCGTTTACCGTGGTTTGTATAAGCTCAACTGTTCCTTCATAGGCATCGTTGTAGTCAAAAGTTGCATAAATCTTTGAAAGCGACTTCCAGTCATCGTTTGAAACATAAACTGTTTTATATGTTGCCTTTGACTGTTTGTCGGGAGATTCAACAGAAAGGTATTTACTTTCTTTGAACGAGCCGTCAGTTGTAAGATAAAATTCCGTGTCGCCCGAAGTACCCGAAAGATCGAGGGTCTTGATGAACGGATTAGTCCACTGACTTTTTGAGGCGTCATAAAGAGCATTATCGGTACTGTATGAATCGTTAATACTGAGGTTGCTTGTTTGATTATTGCCCTTGCTGTTGAAGATTACATATTTATAGGATGATTTAACATCCACATAGTAGTAATCGCTGTCCGAAGATGTGAGCTTGTTCATTGCAACACCGGGCCACTTTTCATTGCAGTCAGTATCGGTTACCCAAGAATATGCATAAGCTTCGTTATAGGTGTTACTGTTATGAAGATAGATACGACGGGAATCGCTTGCAACAGTCTTTTCGGGAAGAGTAAATTTAACCCCCGAAGAAAGCTCAATTCTTGTTGCACCGGATGGTGCAGTGGTTTCAAAAACTCCCGAAGAATTTTTACTTACAGTACCCGTACTGAGAACCGTGCCGTCATCCTTAGCAAAACGATATGTAACAGAAGAAAAATCTTTCCATTCCTTATTCTTGGTCAGGTTAATATAAATCTTCTGTCCCGAAGATGTTGCCGCAAATACATTAAGCGACATACCCGACACGGCACATACCGAAAGCATGATGGTAAGTGCAAGCACAAGGGAAAAAAGCTTTTCTTTACGGTTCTGCAAAGCTTTTTACCTAATTTCATAATTTTTTCTTCTCCTTCATTGCCGATTACTTTGTTTTGGCAGTCAAAGTACAATTAAACAGGACTGCATAGGACAGTCCAACATATCTACCAACTAATTATAAAACGCAAATTTTTGAATTTGTTCCTCTTTTTTTGATTTGCATACAATTATATAATATTTTATTGCACTTTTGTAGAGGCAATATAACCAAACTTCGGGTAATGTTTTTGGTTGTTTTGCATATCCGCAAATACGATTTAATATTTTTGACCATAATGTGATTTTATAACTTATTTATCACCATTTTTTGCGTTTAAGATAAATTATACCCATTGTACAGCCTTAACAGGCAGTTAAAAAGTCAATTTCGGCACTAAATTTGTTGGTCTTTAATTCTTTTTTCAAAAATATCAAAAAATTTTATGCAAGTTTACGCCAAGCTGTGCGTGCAGAAATATGTATTATTTTGCGATTGTTATTTTTTAATATAAAATGCCACAAAACCAACATTTTGCAGAAATTTTCAGATATATTTTTATAATTAATATCTATATCTCATCAAATTAATCACCGAACACCTTGAAAATTCGGCATAAATAAAGGGCAGAGTATTGCTCTCTGCCCTTCAAAATGTAATTCACTGAAATCGCAATTATACAAACCGCTTTATGCAAACATATTAAAGATCTCTGCCGCAGCACTTCTTGTACTTTTTACCGCTGCCGCACGGACAGGGATCGTTTCTGCCGATTTTCTTGCCCTTACGGATAGTCTTGTTGACAGAATCCGTACCGTCTGCAGAAGTTTCTGTAGGCTGAGCAACCTGCTCACGGTGAAGCGCCTGCTTTACAGCGTCTGACTGTTCAACAGCTTCTTCATCATCGGATGCAGACTTTGCCAGCTTCGGCAGCCCTCTGAGCTGCTCTCTTTGCCGCTGCAATTGCATCCTGTCTTTTCTGAATCTCATAAACACGCTTTGGCATAATGAGCATCATCTTGACAGTATCTTCACGAATGCTTTCAATCATCTCATCAAACATATCGAAGCCTTCAACTCTGTACTCAACAACAGGATCGTGCTGACCGTATGCACGAAGTCGGATACAGCTCTTGAGCTGATCCATATTGTCGATGTGATCCATCCAATGTGTATCAACATTCTTGAGGAGGTAAACACGCTCCATCTCACGGATTGTTTCCTCGGGAAGAAGTTCTTCGTTTTCCTTGTAGATTTCAAGAGCATCGTCAACGAGCATCTTCTGGATCTCTTCGGGTTCCATATTTTCAAGATCCTCAAGGCTGAAATCGTACTTAGAATCATCTCTGATAAGCCAACCTGCATAGTAATCCTTAAGGCTCTGGAAGTTCCAATGCTCTGCAGGACCTTCGGGGAGATACTGCTTGATTGAAGTTGCGATTGTATCCTCAACCATTTTGAGGATTGTTTCGTGGAGATCCTCACCGTTAAGAACCTGATCACGCTGACCGTAGATGATTTCACGCTGTTTGTTCATAACATCGTCGTACTGGAGGACATCCTTACGAATGCCGAAGTTACGAAGCTCAACCTTTTCCTGTGAGCCCTCGATAATACTTGTGAGCATTTTATTCTCAATAGGCATATCTTCGGCAACATTCATACGCTCCATCATCATTTTCATTCTGTCACCGCCGAACAGACGCATAAGGTCATCCTCGGTTGAGAGGAAGAAACGGCTGACACCCGGATCGCCCTGACGGCCTGCACGGCCACGGAGCTGGTTATCAATACGGCGTGACTCGTGTCTTTCCGTACCCATAATGTAAAGACCGCCGGCCTCTCTTACCTTTTCAGCCTCACCCTTAATTTCTTCCTTATACTTGTCATTCAGTTCTCTGAATGTATTTCTTGCATTGATGATTTCTTCATCATCGGTTTCCGCATAACCTGTAGCTTCTTCAATAAGCTCCTCGGTAAAGCCCTGCTTACGCATTGCGGCTTTTGCCATATACTCTGCGTTACCGCCGAGGATGATATCGGTACCACGACCTGCCATGTTGGTTGCGATTGTTACCGCACCGAGTTTACCTGCCTGAGCAACAATTTCAGCCTCTTTTTCATGCTGTTTTGCATTGAGGACATTGTGCTTAATGCCTCTCTTTTTGAGCATTTTTGAAAGAAGCTCCGACTTCTCAATTGAAATTGTACCGACAAGGACAGGCTGTCCCTTTTCGTGAGCCTCAACAATTGCATCAATAACAGCGTGGAACTTGCCGTTTTCTGTCTTATAAACCGAATCGGGGAGGTCTTTTCTTAAAACAGGCTTGTTTGTAGGAATTTCAACAACATCAAGCTTGTAGATTTCCTGGAATTCTTCCGACTCTGTCTGAGCAGTACCTGTCATACCCGAAAGCTTTTTGTAAAGACGGAAGTAGTTCTGGAATGTGATTGTAGCAAGAGTCTTGCTTTCACTCTGAACCTTTACGCCCTCTTTAGCCTCAATGGCCTGATGAAGACCTTCGTTAAAACGACGGCCGTACATAAGACGACCTGTAAATTCGTCAACGATGATAACTTCGCCGTCCTTGACAACATAGTCAACATCAAGCTTCATAACGCCGTTAGCCTTGATAGCCTGATTTACATGGTGCTGAATTGTAAGGTTATCGGGATCGGTAAGGTTTTCAATACCGAAAAATTCTTCGGCTTTCTTAACACCGCTCTGTGTGAGGGTTGCTGTTTTCTGCTTTTCATCAACAACATAATCAATGTCGTTTTCCTTGTAATATTCCTCCATATCCTCTTTTGCGTCAAGTTCTGCAAAACGCTGAACTTTAAGAGTTTTTGCAAAAGCGTCAGCCTTTGCGTAAAGGTCTGTTGACTTGTCGCCCTTACCCGAAATAATAAGAGGAGTTCTCGCCTCATCAATGAGGATTGAGTCAACCTCATCGACAATTGCAAATGCGTGTGGGCGCTGAACCTTGTTTTCCTTGTAAACTACCATGTTGTCACGGAGGTAGTCAAAACCGAGTTCGTTGTTTGTTCCGTATGTAATGTCTGCGGCATAAGCCTTTTTTCTGCCCTCGTTATCGAGATCGTGGCAGATAAGACCGACCGAAAGACCGAGGTATCTGTAAAGCTTGCCCATCCACTCTGAGTCACGGCGGGCAAGGTAATCGTTGACTGTTACAATGTGAACACCTTCGCCTGTAAGAGCGTTGAGGTATGCAGGGAGGGTAGCAACCAAGGTTTTACCTTCACCGGTTTTCATCTCGGCGATTCTGCCCTGGTGAAGAACGATACCGCCGATAATCTGAACGGGGAAGTGCTTCATACCAAGCACTCTCCAGCCTGCCTCACGACAGGTTGCAAATGCTTCGGGGAGAATATCGTCTGTTGTTTCGCCGTTGGCAAGTCTTTCTTTAAGAATTGTTGTCTGGTTCTTGAGTTCACTTTCGCTCATAGCCGCATATTTATCTTCGAGTGCAAGCACCTTGTCACAGATTGGTTGCACACGCTTAACTTCACGCTTGCTGTAGTTGCCGAACATAGCCTTTAAAAAATTCATCAGGGTTCTTCCTTTCAATGTACCGAAAAAATCGGTCAAACTGTATTTTCAATAATATAATTTTAATTTACTGCACCGCAGACGCTCCAAGGCTTTTTGCAGCCTGAATCATTGCGGCCTCAACCACGGGACCTAAGATATTGGAAACCGAAACCCGAATCCTGTACAACACAGGCAAAGGCGAGAGGGCAGTCCTCATCTTTTGAGTAGCCGACCATCCAGCCGTTAGGGTTCTTATCATCGCCGACTTCACCCGTACCTGTTTTGGCACAGACTGTAAGTCCGCCGAAAAGGTTGTCGCCGTAGTAATCCGAAACGGTGTATCTCATAACATCATCAAGCTTTGTCGCCGTATCGGATGAAAAAAGCTCCTGTCCGCTGCTCTTGTAGTTTATGCCGAGTGCGGAGAGTATGGACTCATCTTTGATAAGGGTAGGGTTTGTAGCCTTACCGCCGTTTGCGATTGCACCGCAGATAATTGCCATCTGCATCGGGTTTACCTTGTCATTATACTGACCTACGCCCGACCAGCCAAGCTGGTTTTCATTGGCATCGCTGACATCATATGAACCTTTTGCGGTTTTAATTCCGTCAACATCAAAGGAGCTGTTAATGCCGATTTTCTCGGCAGTTTTTGTCATTGTGTCACTTCCGAGTTCAACGGCAAGCTTTGCAAAAACAATATTGCAGGAATGTGCCATTGCCTCTTTATATGTCAGCGTTCCGTGAGTTTCCGTACAGGTAACTTCACTTCCGCCTATGTTCTCACTTCCGTTACAAACCCAAGTGCGGTCATAAAGGTCGGGAATATTCTCGATTGCCGCCGCAGATGTAACGATTTTGAAGATTGAACCCGGAGTAAAGGTTGACGAAAGCACATTATCAAGATAAACGCCCTCGTATTCGCTTTCGTTGTCCTCGGTAATTTCGGGAGGAGCCTGCGGATCGTAAGCCATGGTGCTTATGGAACAGATAACCTCGCCTGTTTTGTAGTTATATATTACACATGCACCTTTTTTGTTATAAGCTGCAAGAACATCATAAGCCGCCGCACAGGTTGCGGAATCGACTGTCAGCTTTATATCGTGAGAGGCACGCAATGATTCCGGCATATTAAGTCCGAAAACAAGGTTATAGCCTATCAGCTGAGAACGATACATACTTTGAACAGCCGTTGAAATGTTAAGGCTGTCATCACCGACAACATGAAGCAGAGATTTTCTTACGCTCTCGCTTTCGTTATAAACTCTTTTACCGTCAACCGTCTGTGCAAGAGCCGTGCCGTTGCGGTCATAGATTGCTCCTGCCTGTGCAAGGCCGCCGTCACCTGCTATATGCGCATTATATGCCTGATCAACCCAGTCGTCTGCCCCTGTTACAAGCTCAAAGGCAAGATAGCCGAGTCCGCCGATAAACGCAAGCGCAACTATATATATAAGTGTACTTCTGCGAAGTATTTTTTCAAACCTTACACCACCCTGTGTATCAAGTGAACAATCGAAAAATTAAAGAAAATGCGGCTTTGCTTGCAAAGCACTATGAATACGGTCGGGAGATAGAGCCTTTTATTTTGCTGTTTTTCCTCTCGACAACAATTTTTCATTTTCAATTTACTAAACTTATCTTTTTACCGAATAAGTTCTCTCGTCTGCGGCTTTGATGAATGCAACAAGTCCCCAACAAGACATAATACTTGAACCGCCGGCAGACACAAACGGAAATGTTACGCCTGTGAGCGGAAGGACATCGGTTGCACCGAAAACATTGAGAGAAAGCTGAACGACAAAAAGTCCTGCCGCACAGCACGCTGAAATTGAATAAAAGGTACTTCTGCTTCGGGTTGTAATTGCCCTTGCATAAATAAACATTGCACCTACTGCCACGGCAAGTGTGAACGCAACGATAACTCCCATTTCTTCCGAAACAAGTCCGAAAACAAGGTCACTTTCGGATGCGGCAACCTGCTTTAAAAAACCGTTGCCGATACCTACGCCGAAAAGTCCGCCGCTTGCCATATATGTGAGAACTCTTGCCTGCTGATAACCGAGGTTGTCCTGAGTATGTTCCCACACATGACGCCAGCCCGAAAAACGGTCGGCAACATACGGTTTAAACTTGAGGACAAAGGTTACGCCGAAAATTGCAGCGGCAACAGCAAGAATAATCGTCTTGAAATCGCCCGAGCGCATAAACGCTGTGAGCAAAAATGTTACAAAGAAGATGAGCGCAGTACCGAAGTCGCCCATAAGAGCCAAAAGTCCGACGCATACTGCCGAGAAGATAATGTACTCAAGCAGGTTCTTCTTTGTCATCAACACATCAAGCGAACTTGCGCCGATAAAGATGAAAATAATCTTTGCAAGCTCTGACGGCTGAAATGAAAACGAGCCGATATAAATCCAGTTGGCGGCGCCGTTTGTAATCTTACCGAATACAATTGTTACACCCAAAAGACCGACCGCACAAATCATTGCCGGAAGTCTGAGTTTATTTACCTTGTCGGGATCTTCAATCAGCTTGATGATTACGCAGAAGAAAATCATACCTATTGCGGCGGCAACAAGCTGAACATAAGCCGAGCGTTCCGACTGTCTGATAAGCATCATTACGCCTATGCCCGTCAAAAACAGGGCGAGCGATTCAAGCTCAAAATTTACTCTGCGGATTACAAAATAGGAGATAAAAAAGAATCCCCATTCAACAGCCGCAAGAGCGCCGAACAGCACGAGCGGAGCCATTGTGTTTGTGCCGTCATTCCAGAACATTGCCTGAACGCACATAAAAAAGTGAAAAAATGTAATAAGAAGCATAAGCTTCCACGATTTCATTGCAGGCTTATCGCTGACCTTTGAGAAAAACCAGCTCGACTGCAACGGCTGTTGGAACTCCTCGCCTCTTTTTACTATAAGGCTTGTACCGCCTATTGTTATTGTATCGTCAATAAGCACCTTTGCTCTGCCTCTTGTTCTTTTGCCGTTGAGCATTGTGCCGCTCTTTGAGTCGGTATCGCTTACATACCAACCGTCTTTACGGCGAAGGAGTACGCAATGATTTCTTGAAACTGTCGGGTCATCAACGGTTACATCACTGCTTTTACTTCTGCCGATTGAATTTTCCCAGAAAAGCACGGGGAGTATCTCGCCCGTTGCAGGGTTCAAAAGTGAAATCAAAGGAGTTTCGGGACGGCGGCGACGGCGCATTGCGGCAAAGCACTGGTACACAATTATTATTGCATAAACAGGCATAAGAAAACGCAGTGCAACAACACCCATATCGAAAATTATCGAAAGATCCGGCACTTTTTTCAACTCCTTTGCAAATCATATATCTTAAAAATAAGCATACTTAAAGTTATACAGTTTAAATAATAATCCAATTTCCTCCAAAAGTCAATAGCCGAGTGCCTCGGCGCCCCATTCGTGAAGATAGTTTTTTAAGTCAAATACTTTAATGCCAGAGCGTAGCATTGTAATTGTTCATTCAATTTCAATGTAACGGCGAACCGTGTTCGCTCGTCTGAAATAAGGAGCAAAACAAAAAACAATATTACTCAATAAAGTATTTTTTATCAAAATTTGCTTAAAATATCGGCAAAGTTTTATTATTTTAATTTTGGATAACACCTTGATTTTTTTAATTTTATAGCATATAATAACTGTGATAGATGTTTGATTACTCATCTTATCGTTGAGTGTTTCGCCACTTGTTTAAAGAGCGAGTGTTTTTATCGTTGAGCGTTTCGCCGCTTGTAAAAGTGCGAGTGTTTTTATCGTTGAGCGTTTCGCCGCTTGTAAAAGTGCGAGTGTTTTTATCGTTGAGCGTTTCGCCGCTTGTAAAAGTGCGAGTGTAAAAGTAATCAAAAAGCGGGTACTCTTTGCCCGCTTTTATTTTTAATGAGGTAGAATATGAAAATCGCATTTTACAATGTAGACTTGGAATACATTGATTATCTTAAACAATACGAAACTTCAGTCCGTGGATTTACAAGAGTACCTAATGTTAATTATAGAAGCGGTAACAACAAGTTTTTCTATGGGACGGTTCTCAACATTAACAGAATTGACTACTTTGTACCTATATCATCAAAACAACACAATAGACAGGACGATATACAAATCAAACCAAAAAACGATAAATACTGTAATGAGTATGCAACATTAAGATTTGCCTATATGTTACCTATTCCACATAAGTGCATCAATATGTTGAATATCAACGGAATTACCAACAACACACGAAGAGAAAGAATCAGAAAAGAACTTGCTTTTTGTAACAAATATAGAGATAAAATTAAAAAGCAAGCACAAAACACCTACTATCGTATCACAAACAAAGTAAACGATAGACTTGTTCATAACAGCTGTGACTTTAAATTACTTGAACAAGCATACATAGATTTTTGTAATGAACATAATATTCCTATTGACAAAAATAAAGTAAATTAACGCAAAAGACCTCACGAAATTCGTGAGGTCTTTTATCATGATATATCTATGAGGATTAATGAAGACTTTTCATTTTATCGGCTTTATCACGGCATATATGCGACCATTTGCAGTCACCGCACACCTGCGAAAGCCTGTCTTTTAAAATTATATTTTCCCTTGCAATTCTCGAAAGCTCTTTCCAATCGGCAGTATCGCCGATTTTCATTCCGAGTAAATCAAGACATCTTTTGTCATAGCATGATGCCTTGCCAGTAACATCGCAGCTGCCGTTGTCACGGTTCGGACACGATGAACAAATTTCGTCACAACCGCCCGTAAGCGTAAGGTTTGCGTTGTTATTTTCAAGAACCGACACTATTTTTGCCATTCCGCAGACAAATTCATCGCTGTAACCCTTGCCTTCAAAAAACTGCACACAAAGGCTGTGATGCGGTCTGAACTTAAAGCTTAACGATTTTGTCAAGACGGTTCACCAAAACTGTTGCAACAACAATCTTTGCAGCATCTGCAAGAAGGAACGGAACAACGCAGGTGAGAAGTGCGGCAACAAAGTCTGTATGCATTGCAATCATAAACCAGATTGTACCGAAAAGGTAGCATACTGCAAGGCCTGCAACCATTGAAACCGCAAGCACCCAAAGCTTTCTGCCGAGAAAATCAGTCATAAGTCCAACGATAAGCGCCGTAAAGAGGAAACCGATGATATAACCGCCCGTCGGACCGCCGAGAACGCCGATTCCGCCTGAGAATCCTGCAAACACGGGAACACCGATTGCACCGAGGAGAACATAAACCGTAACGCTGATGAGTCCTCTTTTCCAACCGAGCATAGCCGCAGCCATAAAGATGCCGAGAGTCTGAAGTGTGAACGGAACTGTCATCGGAATCTGAATCTGTGCGCACACTGTGATGATTGCGACGAACATCGCCATATACACAAGGCTTAATACATTACTTTTTGATTTACTGTTTGTTTTTGCTTCTGTCATAAAATTACCTCTCCTTTGCAAAACCGCTTCTTTTGTTTTGCAGATTGTCAACCAAATTATTTTATCGGTTGACAATTATTATAGTACCGATTATCGCATTTGTCAACCCGATTTATGTTTTAAAGTAACAATTACAATCCGTTTTGATGTAACAATTGACTTTACAACCGTCTTATAATACAACTGAGTTAACCGAACAGAACATAAAAACAGGGACAGCGTTTTGCTGTCCCTGAAATTTTTGTAAAGATTAAGTTTGCGTGCTTACAATTAAGCCTTGTTAACCGAACCGAAGAGTTCCATCTTTTCCTTAACAGTAGCCTTGATAGCCTCTGCACCGGGAGCGAGGAGCTTTCTTGGATCGAAGCCCTTGCCTTCAAGATCCTTGCCCTCTTCAATGTACTTTCTTGTAGTAGCTGCTGCAAATGCGAGCTGGCACTCTGTGTTAACATTGATCTTTGAAACGCCGAGTGAGATAGCCTTCTTGATCATGTCGGCAGGAATACCTGTACCGCCGTGGAGAACGAGCGGCATCTCGCCTGTAAGCTGCTGGATAGCGTCAAGAGTTTCAAAGCTGAGGCCCTTCCAGTTTGCAGGATACTTACCGTGAATGTTACCGATACCTGCTGCGAGCATTGTTACGCCGAGGTCTGCAACCATTTTGCATTCCTTAGGATCTGCGCATTCGCCCATGCCGACTACGCCGTCTTCCTCGCCGCCGATTGCACCAACCTCAGCCTCAAGTGAAAGACCGAGCTTGTTACAAGTTGCAACGAGTTCCTTTGTTTTTTCAATGTTTTCTTCGATCGGATAGTGTGAACCGTCGAACATGATTGAGCTGAAACCGGCTTCGATGCACTTCTTAGCGCCTTCGTATGAACCGTGGTCAAGGTGGAGAGCAACAGGAACTGTGATGTTGAGTTCCTCGAGCATACCGTTTACCATACCAACGACTGTTTTGTAGCCGCACATATATTTACCGGCACCCTCAGATACACCGAGGATAACAGGTGAGTTGAGTTCCTGTGCTGTTAAAAGAATTGATTTTGTCCATTCAAGGTTGTTGATGTTGAACTGACCTACTGCATAGTGGCCTGCCTTTGCTTTTGTAAGCATTTCTTTAGCGTTTACTAATGGCATTTTAATCTTCCTTTTTTAAAAAATTTCAGCAGACAAGCGTCCCCACCTGCCGATTTAAGTTTATTATACAATATATTTTTGAAAATATAAAGACCTAAAAAAGAAGATTTAGTGAAAATTTTAACAATTAGTCGAAAAATTCTTCATTTTGTCCTGTTTTAGTCAATTATCACTAAACTTTCAAAATAAACTCACACTTCCGTAACACAACAAGGTTGATTTTGATTTTGTGAAAAGGTATAATATAAATGTAAATTACAATACTTGATTTTGGTCAAGCGTTGTATGATAATATTTTTTGTAAACTATCCCGTAGGGGTAGTCCTGCGACCGCAAGTAATGACAGATATTTTATTGCAAACAAAGTTTTATAAATATAACAAAACAACCGATATAGTGACTGGCGGATGATATCTGCCCCTACAAAATATTTGTTCATTTCGGCAATTTGCTTGCAAAAAATTTTGTTTCATTACTTAAGGACAAACGCAGTTTGTACCCCACGGTAACAAATAAATGTAGGAGTAACTTTTATGGACAATTTTGACAACAACAATATGGGTGGGTTTGAACCGCAAAAGCCGTTCACCGAAAAGCCCGTACAAAACAATAATATGAACACGGAACAGACAATTCCCGTTTCCGAACCCGAAACACAGGAAGAACAGGCTCAGAATGTTCAGCCGCAGAACGGCAACACACCGTACGGTGATTATATTTTCGGCAACAACAATCAAAATACGGCAAACAATGCAAGTCCGACTGAAAATGTTCCGCCGTATCAGCAGAATCAAAATCCGAATCCGAACACCTACGCTCAGCCGTGGCAGTACGGTTACGGTCAGTATCCCTACAGCAGACAGAATCCGCAGTATAATCAGAACAATCAGCAGTACGGACAGTATCAAAACAACACAGGATACAATCAGAATGTACCTCCGTATCAGCAGAATATGTACGGACAGCCTCCCTACGGCAACAACGGTACATACAATCAGCAATACAATCCGCAGATGTTCGCACAGTACCCCAAAAAGAAAACAAAGGGTGGAATAATTGCGTTGATTATCGTTCTCTGTTCACTTCTTACAATCGGTTTTATCGGCATGATGGTGTACGGATTTTCGGCTGACATAAAAGAAGATTTGAACAACAACCGAAGTGATTCGGGCAATTCGTTCAGACTTCCGAATAAAGACAGCACAACACCGTTTGAAACCCTTCCCGACACATCTTCGCAGGGTAAAACTCACGATGAGTCTGACTACAGTGACAAGGTGAACAAGGATTACTCGGGTATGAAGCTTGAAAGCAATCCGAAAGACGCAAAAACAAACGACAGCTACACAGCCGCAAAAGCGTCAGAAAAGGTTTCCGACTCGGTAGTCGGCATTCTCTGTTACTCGGACGATGTACCCGATCAGGCTGACACAACAACCGCATCTTCACAGGGAAGCGGAATTATCTTCTCACAGGACGGCTATGTTATCACAAACGCTCATGTAATCGGCAACAGCAAAACAGCCTATGCAATCAGAGTTGTAACATCTGACGGTAAGGTATACAAGGCAGGTGTTGTAGGTTACGATTCAAGAACCGATATTGCAGTTCTCAAAATGGACGATGCAAAGGGACTTACTCCTGCAACATTCGGTGATTCGTCACAGCTTGAGGTTGGTCAGGATATTATCGTAGTCGGCAACCCCGGCGGTCTTGACTATCAGAACACAACAACCAAGGGCGTTATTTCGGCGCTTGACAGAAAACTTTCAACATCAAGCCTTACAAAGTACATTCAGACCGATGCCGCAATCAATCCCGGCAACTCGGGCGGTCCGCTTGTAAACTACTACGGTCAGGTTGTCGGAATTACAACTTCAAAGATTGTTTCCGAAACTTACGAAGGTATGGGCTTTGCAATTCCGTCACAGACAGTAAAAAACATTGTTGACACACTTGTAAAGAACGGCTATGTTGAAGGCAGAGTAAAAATCGGCATTTCGGGCATTGCAGTAACCTCCGATCAGGCATCAAATTACAACATTCCGCAGGGCATTTATGTTCAGAGTATCGTATCGGGCGGTCCGTGTGACGGCACAAGCCTTAAAGAAGGCGATATCATCACAGAGGTTGACGGCGAAACAATTACAAGCTTTGCAGATGTTTATGCGATTCTTGAAACCCACAAGCCGGGGGACAAAATCAAGGTTAAATATTACAGCTCATCATCGGGCGACGGTGAGGTTGAAATCACACTTCAGGAAGATAAGTAATTTTAATATAAGAATATCACCAAAAGCAAGAGGGCAGTCACGGCAATGCGACTGCCCTCTTGCTAATTGAAAATTAAAAGTGAAAAATTGTAGGGGGCGAACCTCGTTCGCCCGTTCGTGTGCGATGCACACGATTGAACGCATAGCGTTCAAATACCATATGCAATCCATTTATATAATTTGATTTTACATATACATTGCGTCATTATTTTTTAACGGGGATAAAATTCCGCAAAAATCCTGCACTTCTTCCTTTCAGATAAAACCAACCTATGGTGTCAAAAACTGCCGCTCCTACAAAATTAACAAGCAAATCTTTCATTGTATCAATCAGACCGATGTCAAGGTAACCGTTAATACCGAGATTTTCACCGTTCACAACGGTTGATGTTATATCCCTGATGTGCATTATCACATTCGGCTTGCCCGAAATCAAACCCGAATGTATTGCCGTGATTACGGTGTCCTTTTGCATATCCTTTTCAAAAAGCATATCCGCACCAAACTCAAAAAACTCCCACACAACACCGACTGTCATTGAAAAGCAGAACGAAAACAGGCACACGAACATGGGCGAGAGGCTCAATTTCACCCGTTCGCTTCTGTTCAAAATATCGGTCAGCCCAAAACCAACGCCTGCACAGATAAAGCCGTTCACAGTATGGAGCAATGAATCCCATATCGGAATCTTTTCGTAGAACGCACCGAGCTCACCCATAACATTTGCCGCAAACACGAACAGCACAACAATCGTTTCAAGCACACTCGGCAACGCTACCGACAGCTTTCGGTCGATGAACAACGGAAGCATCAACAGTCCGAGCGTTAACACGCAGGTCATGACATTCTCCCATTTTCCGTTTAAAATGCCGGCAGTCAAAAGTGACACAAGTATGAGCCTTATAATGATGTAAACGCCTGCCTTAACTCTGTGCTGTCGCATTTCACGCACATTCAGCCACCGTGCAAGCCTTTGAAAAAATCCTTTAAGTCGTTTTTTCATAATATCCCCCGATTTTTACACTTATTTTTTCCTTAAAAACGAGATAAACCCCTGTAAAATTGTATTAGCTTTTTCTGCCTGATATTACCGCAAAATAAAAAAGCCACCGCCATCTGCGATGACTCATAAGCATTGATATTAAATTACTTTTTCTCTGACTTCTCTGACGATTCGGCTTTTTCGCCATTTTTTTCAGCCTCAAGCTTTTTCTTGAGTTCCTCTTTGCCGACAGCAAGCATCAGCTTGATACGGTTCTCTTGGTTTACCTTCGGAGCACCCGGATCATAGTCGATGGTAACGATATTGGCATTCGGTCTGATTTCTTTAATCTTTCTGATTGCGCCCTTACCGTTGATATGATTCGGCAGACAACCGAAAGGCTGTGTGCATACGATATTCTCATAGCCTGTATCAGCAAGCTCAATCATCTCGGCTGTAAGAAGCCAGCCCTCGCCCATCTTACTGCCGTAGCCGATAACACCGTTTACAAGCTCCTTTGTGTGAGCATATCTGTGAGGCGGAACAAAGCCGTACTTTTCAGCAGCATCAACCATAAGTCCCTCAAGCTTTGTGAGGTAATTAAGAAGCATCGAACAGAATTTGTATTTAACTCTGCTTCCTCCGAACATCTTATAATCCTCAATACGGTTATCAACCTTAAACGATGCAAAACCCATAAGTCCGGGGATGCAAACCTCGCAATCCTGATCTGCAAGAAAGTCCTCAAGACCGTTGTTAGCCATTTTGGAGTATTTTACATAGATTTCTCCGACAATACCGACTTTAACCTTCGGCACTTTATTAAGCTCAATTTTTGTGAATGACTTTGTAATTTTATCAAGGGTTTCGTCAATTTCTTCAAGCGTGTAGCCCTTGCCCTGAATGAGCATATCGGAAATCTTATCCGTCCACTCATCAACAAGCGCCATACTTTCGCCCTTGTTCACCTCATAGGGCTTTGTCTGGTTTGAAAGCAGCATTAACTGGTCGCCGTACACAAGACCGCCGACAAATCTGCGGATAAGCGGAAGTGTGAGCGAAAAACCGCTGTTGTGCTCCATACCGAATGAAAGCGAAATTACGGGAACGAACTCAAAGCCTGCCTTTTTGAGAGCCTTTCTCAAAAGGAAAATGTAGTTTGACGCACGACATCCGCCGCCTGTCTGAGTAATCATCAGGGCAACCTTGTGAACATCATACTTTCCGCTTTGCAGAGCATTGATGAACTGACCTATAACCAGCAAAGCCGGATAACAGGTATCGTTGTGAACATATTTAAGACCTGTCTGCGCAATCTCCGGACCCGTTGTGTCGAGCAAATCAGACTTATAGCCGTAGTAGTTGAACACCTTTTCAAGTATTTTAAAATGAATAGGCGCCATATTGGGCATAAGGATTGTGTATTCCTTTTTCATCTGCTTTGTAAACAGCAAACGACCTGTTTTTTTGTCATACTTCAACTCTGCCATAACAGAATTTCCTTTCATCAATCGTTTTCAAGCGCAGCAAGCAAACTGCGGATTCGGATTTTAACTGCTCCGAGGTTTGTAATTTCATCTATCTTAATCTGAGTGTAAATCTTATTTTTGCTTTCAAGAATTTCTCTTACCTCATCGGTTGTAATCGCATCAACACCGCAGACCGAAGGATACAAGCTGAACAAGCTCCATGTCCTTTCTTGTTGTAACATATTTTGCCGCCGCATAAAGTCTTGCGTGGTATGTCCATTGGTTGAGAACATGAGTCCGGAAATGTTCAACTCTCGGAGAAATAACATCTTCGCTGACGATTGCAACATCAAAGCCTGAGATAAGTCTGTCGATTCCGTGGTTAATTTCGGGATCAATATGATATGGTCTGCCTGCAAGAACAAAAATCTTTTTGCCCTCTTTTTCAGCCTTGGCAATAATCTCGTTGCCCTTGTCAATAACCTTTTTTCTGTAATTTTCCTGTTCCTGATATGCAAGCTTAGCCGCATTTCTGACCTCGTTAAGAGTGAGGTCGGGGAAGTGGAACGAAAGTCTTTCATAGGCTTTCTTAGGAAAATCGTTCGGGCGGTGAATACCGAAGTATTCCTTTATGAAGTGAACCTTGCGTATATCCTTCATATTGTTTTTGATAACCTCGGGATAGTAAGCAACAACAGGACAGTTGTAATGGTTATCTCCGAGATGCTCGTCAAAATTATAGGAAAGACAGGGGTAGAAAATTGTTTCTGCACCCATATCAATAAGAGTTTGAATGTGACCGTGAACAAGCTTTGCAGGGAAGCAAACGGTATCGCTCGGAATTGTCTGCTGACCTCTCTGATAAAGCTTTCTTGTTGAATACGGTGAGTGGAACACCTCAAATTTAAGTTCTGTAAAGAATCTGTACCAGAACGGATAAAGCTCATACATATTGAGCGCCATAGGAATTCCAAGCTTACCTCTTATGCCTTCAACAGGCTTGTAGGAATCAATGAGATTCAGCTTATAGGCATACATATTCATATCGTTTGCAGGAGCTTTCTTTGTGATTGGTCTTTCACAACGGTTTCCCGCAATAAACTTTCTGCCCTTGCCGAATGAATTTATTGTAAGACGGCAGTTGTTGTTGCACATACCGCAGTTTGCAACCTTGATTTCGTGAACGAATTCATCAAGTCCCTTTTTGTCGGTAATTGTACTCTTGCCAACGCCCTTTGACTTTTTCTTTGCGTAAAGAGCCGCACCGTAAGCACCCATAAGTCCTGCAATGTTAGGACGGACAACTTCAACGCCCATTTCCTGTTCAAATGCACGCAAAACAGCGTCGTTCAGGAAAGTACCTCCCTGAACTACAACACGCTTGCCGAGTTCGTCGGGGCTTGACGCACGAATAACCTTGTAAAGGGCATTCTTTACAACGCTGAGTGAAAGACCTGCCGAGATATCTTCAATTGTTGCGCCGTCTTTCTGAGCCTGCTTAACGCTTGAATTCATGAATACGGTACAGCGTGAGCCGAGGTCAACGGGACGCTTTGCAAAAAGTCCGAGCTTTGCAAAGTCGGCAATCTCATATCCGAGAGCGTTTGCAAAAGTCTGCAAAAAGCTTCCGCAACCCGATGAACAAGCCTCATTAAGGAATATATTGTCAATTGCACCGTTATGTATCTTAAAGCATTTGATATCCTGTCCGCCGATATCGATGATAAATTCAACATCGGGCATAAAGTATTTTGCGGCGGTAAAGTGGGCGATTGTTTCAACAATGCCGTAATCAACCGCAAATGCGTTCTTTACAATGTCCTCACCGTAACCTGTTACGGCAGAAGAAACAACATTTATTTCGGGATTTATTTCGTAAACCTCGTCAAGGAATTGCTTCATAATCTCAACGGGGTTTCCCTTTGATGGCAGATATTTTGAATAGAGCAGCTCACCGTCATCATTGAGAACAACACCCTTTACGGTTGTTGAACCTGCGTCCATTCCTATATAAGCCTTGCCGGTGTAACCCTTTAGCTCCTTCTGCTTAACATCAGCCTTTGCATGACGGTCGCAGAATTCCTTGTACTCCTCTTCGTTTTTAAAGAGCGGCTGATTGAACGCAAAGTTACCGCGCCACGGTAGTTCTTTACCTTTTCGATAACCTCGTCAAAATCAATAGTCTTTTCGGCGCACAAAGCCGCACCGCAGGCAACATAATAGAGTGAATTTTCGGGGCAGATGCCCTTTGTTCCGAGCGTGCGGTCAAAGCAGTTTCGCAGTTCGCTCATAAATGTAAGAGGTCCGCCGAGATATACAATCTGACCTTCAATTTCTCTGCCCTGTGCAAGACCTGCAACAGTCTGGCTTACAACCGCATTGAAAATACTCTCTGCGATGTCGCTCTTCCTCGCACCCTGATTAAGGAGCGGCTGAATATCGGTCTTTGCAAACACACCGCATCTTGATGCGATTGTGTATGTCTTTTCGTGCTGTTTTGCAAGCTCGTCCATATCCTCAAGCTTAACATTCAGAAGTGTTGCCATCTGGTCAATAAACGCACCCGTGCCGCCGGCGCAGGTACCGTTCATTCTTACCTCAAGTCCGTTTGTGAGGAACAATATCTTTGCATCCTCACCGCCGAGTTCAATTATAACATCTGTACCCGGAATAAAAGTATTGGCGGCAACTCTTGTTGCGTAAACCTCCTGAATAAAATCAACGCCGACAGACTCGGCAACACCCATTCCGGCAGAACCCGAAAGAGCCACCGAGGCATTTTCAACGCCGTCAATCCTTGTCCGTACAAGTGCAAGAATTTCTGCAATCTTTTCCGTAATTCGGGAATAATGCCTTTCATATGTGCTGTATATTAATTTGTTTTCGTCGTCAAGCACAACACATTTTATTGTTGTTGAGCCAATATCCAATCCTAATTTCAACTTGTGCCTCCGAAATCAATACATAGTAATCTCATTGTGCATATCTAATTAATTATAGTATTTTTTGTCAAGAAAATAATTCTAATTTGGAATATTTTCGTCTTTGATGAATTTTACCATTTTTATCACAAAAATTCAATACACATAAAGGGCATAATGTATAATCTACTGCATATAATTTGCCCTCAAAAGCAAAGCGGAGCATTGTTCCGACTTTAATATATCTTAAAAATGCAGAAAAACCTGCCGAAATCGGCAGGTCTTTAGCTTTAAGTATTTAAATTATCAGAAAAGTTCACCGTGAGGAGCTTCACCGTCATCTGCCTCGTCTGAATCTGCGGACTCGGAGAATCCTTCTTCACGCTTTGCCTCAAGCTCTGCCTTGAGGTCGCAGATGTTTGTAAGATGCTCGGGTTCTGCCTTTTCTTCGGTAACAGCCTCGGGCTGTTTTTCAACAGGCTTTTCCTCTTTAAAAGGAGATGACTTGTAGTCGCCCTCATTTGAGCAAGCTACTGTAATATCAACAATATCATCCTCTTTAACCTCGGGAGCAACCTCGGGATTGCCGTAGAAAATATCGTTTGAGCTGTTGACAATCTTTCTGTAACACTCTCTTGCTTTTGCGATTTTGGCCTTTGAAGTGTCAATAACCTTCAAAAGCTTTTCGCACTCGGCGTCATTAATTTCAGTGCCTTTCTTTCTGCTGTCGTACATAACCTTTCCGAGAGCAATATATGCTCTGTTCATAAGCTCGCTTTCGCTTTTCATAACAAGTCTTAATCTGTTGAGCTTTGCGTTTGTTCTGTTCTTTTCTACTATTGTCTGAGCTACCGATGAAATTGTATCAACGGCTGTATTTACTGTTCCTTTTACACTGTCAAGTATCGTCATAGTAAATTTCTCCTTTAAAACCGCTTTGGCACAAACACTCTGACACATTCTGCCGTGGCGAATAATATTAAACTTATTTCTATTATTATGACAGATTTTTTTGATAAAATCAACATTTTTTTAAAATTTACTTGTTAAAATCACGGTCAATTGCTATAATTAGTTTCATAGAGTGTTAAAGAGGTGGTTTGGATGCCTGAAAAGAAAATTACCAAGGCAATCGTCTGCCCAATGTGCGGTGAAATGAGCAAGGCTGATGTTTACACCAGCATCAACCCGTCCGTAACAAAGGGTGTGCGCAGAAGAGCGCTTGACGGTGAGCTTTTTGCGTGGAAATGTCCGTCATGCGGATACTCCGCAAGGCTCACATATCCGATTCTCTACAATGATATGAAGAATCGTTTTATGGTGTATTTCATTCCCAAAATTGATCATTTTCAGCTCTGCGACAATGAGCTTGAAGAAAAATACAGCAATCTCCGCAACATAAGCAAACGAATTGTTCCGACCTTCAATTCGTTCAAGGAGAAAATTTTTATCTTTGAGTCGGGACTTGACGATATGTCGGTTGAGCTTACAAAGCTTGCAATCAGCCAAACAGTTTCAAAAAAGCTTAACGGTGCGGAAATTCATGACGGATACCTTTCAATGTACGATCGTGAACGCAACACAATGGGATTTACATATTTTACAGGTGAAAAGCATACACCGTATGTTCAGACAGCAAGACTTGAAATTTATGTTAAATCGAAGAAAATTGTCGATTCGCTTGCATATAAGGACAAAAAATTAAAGGGCTTTCTTAAAATTGACCGTGAATGGGCAGAAAACATTCTCTACCGCTACAAGCGCATGAAGCATATTGAAAAGCTTAACAAGCTGAAAGAGTAAGCTGTTACTGTAGTCAGTCGATTCTTTTGGTTTAAAAAAGAATCTGCAAATAAGTAACATATACACTGTAAAGAATATCCGTAAACATAAACTCGTTAAAGCAAACATGCATAAAAATTTCCGCCGTACCGATTAGGGTGGCGGAATCATTCAGCTTAATATTTTTTGTATTTGCAATTCAAACTTGTTAGAATGCCGATACAATCGGGGATTTTCGTTGCACAAAAAATCAGGGATCGACTCAAAGAGCCGACCCCTTTTTAATTTATTGAAAAGATTGGTAATTACTTGTTAACAGCTTCATAAACTGCAACTGCGCAAGCAACTGTAGCACCAACCATCGGGTTGTTACCCATACCGATAAGGCCCATCATTTCAACATGAGCAGGAACAGAAGATGAACCTGCGAACTGAGCGTCACCGTGCATTCTGCCCATTGAGTCTGTAAGACCGTATGATGCAGGACCTGCACCCATGTTATCGGGGTGAAGTGTACGACCTGTACCGCCGCCTGATGCAACCGAGAAATACTTAACGCCGTTCTCATTTGCCCACTTCTTGTATGTACCTGCAACGAGGTGCTGGAAACGAGTCGGGTTAGTAGAGTTACCTGTGATAGATACACCTACATTCTCATGCTTTGCATGATTGCAACACCTTCACGAACATCGTCAGCGCCGTAGCAGCGAACTGCAGCTCTTTCACCGTCTGAGAAAGCTCTCTCTTCAACGATTTTAAGCTCGATGTGAAATAGTCAAACTGAGTCTTTACATATGTAAAGCCGTTGATTCTTGAAATAATGTAAGCAGCGTCCTTGCCAAGACCGTTAAGGATAACACGGAGCGGCTCTTTTCTTGCTTTGTTAGCGTTACGAGCGATACCAATAGCACCCTCTGCTGCTGTACAAAGCTTTCGTGACCTGCGAGGAATGCAAAGCACTTTGTTTCATCTCTGAGGAGCATTGCGCCGAGGTTACCGTGACCACGGCCAACATTTCTCTGCTCAGCTACTGAGCCGGGAATACAGAAAGCCTCAAGACCGATACCGATAGCTTCTGCTGCCTCTGAAGCAGTCTTTGCGCCCTTCTTAACTGCAACTGCACAACCGAGTGTGTAAGCCCAGCCTGCGTTTTCAAATGCGATCGGCTGAACGCCCTTTACGATGTCGTAGGGGTCAAAACCGAGATCGTTACAAATTTTTCTTGCCTCTTCAAGATTTGCAATACCGTATTCGGCAAGGCACTTCTCAATTTTAGGCATTCTTCTTTCCATACCTTCAAATGTTACTGCCATTATGGTGTCCTCCTTACCGAATTATTCTTCACGAGGGTCAATGTACTTAGCTGCGCCGTCAAAACGACCGTACTGACCGATGTTGTTCTTGTATGCTTCGTTTGGCTCAACGCCGTGACGAATGTCCTCGAGCATTTTGCCGAGCTTTACGAACTGATAGCCGATAACTTCATCGTTCTCGTCAAGTGCTGTCTTGAGAACATAGCCTTCAGCCATTTCCATGTAACGAACGCCCTTAGCGTTTGTGCTGTACATTGTACCAACCTGGCTGCGAAGGCCCTTACCGAGATCCTCCATACCTGCGCCGATCGGAAGACCGCCCTCTGAGAAAGCTGTCTGGCTTCTGCCGTAAACAAGCTGCTCGAAGATGTTCTTCATAGCTGTGTTGATAGCATCACAAACGAGGTCTGTGTTAAGACACTCAAGGAGTGTTTTGTTAGGAAGAATTTCTGCTGCCATAGCTGCAGAGTGAGTCATACCCGAACAACCGATTGTTTCAACAAGAGCCTCTTCAACGATACCGTCTTTAACATTAAGTGTAAGCTTGCAGGCACCCTGCTGAGGAGCACACCAGCCAATGCCGTGTGAAAGACCTGAAATGTCTTTAATGTCATAAGATTTTACCCATTTGCCCTCTTCGGGAATAGGTGCAGGACCGTGCTTAGGTCCCTTTGCTACAGTGCACATATTTTCAACTTCTTTTGAATAAATCATGTGTACTTCTCCTTTCAATAAATTGTATGAGTCCGAAATCCTCAAACACCTATATTATACGGCTTAACCCGACATTTTTCAAGCATTTTTCGTTAATTTTTACAATTCCCCCACATTGTAATATTTCCCGTGGCAATTTTCCGTTTGATTTTGAAAAGGTAAAAATAAAAACGGCAACCGAGAAACAAATCACCGATTGCCGTTAAAGTTTACTTATTCTTCCCAAAACAATTCGTCAAGGGTTTTGTCGAGCGCTTTACATATTGCTATGCAAAGGTTAATTGTGGGATTGTAGTCGCCCTTTTCAATTGCGCTTATTGTCTGTCTTGACACCTTTACAAGTTCCGCAAGCTGTTGCTGTGACAAATCCTTTGCGGCACGGGCGCTTTTTAATCTTAAATTCTTCATTCTTCAACTGCCTTTTTGTCAATTATTTTTTTGATGACAACTATCACAAAAATACTTATTGTCCAAATCATTACAATGATAGGAATAATGTCAAGATTTGCTATTCCGTTTGTAACAAAGGTTTTGTTGCCGAAAGCAATTCCCAAACATTCTGCTCCCGCAACAAATGCCAAAGAGCCTAAAAGACTCCTTCTGCCTTTATTCGATGTGAAATATGCGTCATTTAAAATGCTTATTCCGACGAATACGGCGGTTGAAAGAAACAGTCCTATGAACATTTGAACGCTGAGTTCAGCCCAATTAATCTCCAAAACATTAACTAAAGCGCAGGCAATTATGTACCCGATAAGCACAAAAAATGCCGATTTATAAGCCTTGCCCCGTGCAAGAATCTGTCGTTCATCGTATTCTGTGTAAGTGTTCTTTTTCCTTTTAATGTTTGCGATAATGACCGTTACGATAACTACGGCAATAAAACCGCAACAAAAACCAAGCACCCAATAGTATTTTTCTCCCATAATAACATCTCCCAAATAAATCAGCCAATTTGCAGATTTATTCGTCCAACCGATAATCCGCAAATATATTAAAAAATTTTATGTGTTTAGATGTGAATACTTAAAAATCCACAATGCATACAAAAAGCTTTCTGTACCATTATAGTACATTAAAAGTCACTTATTGTCAAGTATATTTTACATAATTTCAAAAATACTTTTATTTGGCTGTTTTGGGAAATTAAATCCGTTAAGAAACCTGTCAGCTCAAACAAAACAAGACAAGCCCATATTTCGAGCTTGCCTTGTGGAATTACTCACCGTCACGCTGCATTGTTTCATTAATAGCACGATTAACAAAGCCGTTCACGCTTTCGCCGTTCTTTTCTGCGTGGGCTTTGATAATATCCTTTCGACCTTTCGGCACAGCAACATTGATACGGTCATATGCTTTAGCGTTATATCGGTTGTTTGCCTCAATTCTCGCCCTGCTGTTCTTATTTTCTGCCATTTCTTCACCGCCTGACCGTTAAAAATCTATTGACTTCAACTTGTTGTTGTTGTATAATATAGGTGAAAAGGAACGGCTTTAGCTGTTTCGCTTGCAACTAGATTAAATTTTTCAACTTAACCGTCTTGTCTTTGCTACACAGGGCGGTTATTTCTTTATATTCTTAATGACTTCATTAAAAGCCACGAAAACAATTGCGAGAACAAATAAGTATGTAATCTCTGCCATTGGAATACACCCCCTTTCGCAAGGGAGTCGAAACAGCCGCCACCGTTCCTTTACAAATATTATTATAGCGCACCTCTTTACACTTAACAAGTACCAATATGCACAAATTATACGCTTAAACATTGTAGTATAATATAGTCACAGGATAAGGAAAATGGAAAGCGATAATCAGTATGACCGCAACGCAATTGCAGTATATGCAAGCGTAGGCAGGCATAGCAGAACCCCACAGGCAAAAGAAAAGACAAGCCCATATTTCAGAGCTTGCCTTGTGGAATTATGCTACTTTGTCAGATGTATATTCAACAACCGCTATTTCGGTCATAAGACTGCTTACGGTTTTTACAATGTCATCAAGTCTTTTTGCCACTTCATCGGTAAAAACGGTTTCACCGCATTTTGAACATTCCAAACACGGAACATTCTTTACGATTACAATGCACTTTTAAGATCAACAAAATGTGTTGTTGTACTTGGCTTCAAATCACCTTTGCAATAAAAACAAGTCATTGTTATTTCTCCTTTCGGGTTTGTGAATCACTTTCAAATTTATCTGAATCGGGAAAATAGGCAGTTACTATACAAACAACATCTCCGTTGCAACCTGCCACAATATGCAAATATTCATTGTTTGTACTTACACCTAAAACAAGGCAAGCGGGATATGGATAGCTGTCGGGATATTGTTCTATTATTTTGCCCGTATGTATTGCATTGAATACATCATCACGGTATATTCCTCGTTCCTGTAACCGTTTCAGAGCGTGCACAGACCATATGACAGATTTATCGTCACATAACTTTTGTAATGCTTCGATATTTAATTTAGGCAAGCTTGTCACCTCCTCTGTCTATGGTGTGTTTGATTTGTGTATTTATTCGCAACTAATTCGCAACCATTCTTTACAACTTTATTGTAGCATATCAAGATAGATTGTACAAGAATAATATTAATCAGTTTGGATTTGGCAACGGTATTGTTTTCTAAACAACAATAAAAAGGTATCGGTCTTTTTACCAATACCTTTTTATGGAGCTGATAACTATTCTGTGCATTGCAAGGAGTGCATACCTCGCTTGTTGCTTGCGGTGCAAATTCTGAACGCTCATCAACGCTACGCCCTAAAAACGCTTTACTAAAGCGTTTTCTAAACGGGACTTTCGAATCCCGTTATCTTAATCTGAATTTGAAACAACAATAAAAAGGTATCGGTCTTTTTAACCAATACCCTTTTATGGAGCTGATAACGGGATTCGAACCCGTGACCTCGTCCTTACCAAGGACGCACTCTGCCTACTGAGCTATATCAGCATATTTAATTGTAAGGTTGCAACCTTTATAATGTTAATCTCGCAAAATTTCAGACATTAACAGTCAAATCATTGCTATAAAAAACAGTAAAAATCCAACAATAACAAAATCAAAATTAATTTTACTTTTTTTACACGGTCGCAAAACCACGGTGATTATATCACAAAAGCATCGTGATGTAAAGTGTCCACGAAGTATAATAACACATTTGCACGGTGATTTCAAATGTTTTTTAAACTTTTTTGTAAAAAATACGAAAAGATTTGAAAAACACTTGATTATAAGCCGTTTTGGTGCTATAATTTTCTTGTAAATAATGAAAGCTAAAGGAGTGGGCAACAAACCCGCTCCTTATTTATTAGTTTTCACTTTGTTCCTCGGTGCGGTTTATCTGTCTGCAATATTTCGCACAGGGTATTTTTGCAGACAGGAAGGCAGTGAATTTATGGCAAAAAGCAAAGGCGGTGTAACCGTATCAAAAGTATGGGAGCTTTGTCAGCCGATTGTTGAAGGCTTCGGACTTTCACTTTGGGATGTGCGTTATGTCAAGGAAGGCGCAGACCGTTTCCTGCGTGTTTACATTGACAAGCCCGAAGGCATTGACATTAACGATTGCGAAAATGTTTCCCGTGCAATCAACGGTCCTCTTGATGAACTTGATCCGATTGAGGAGGCGTACTGTCTTGAGGTCTGCTCTCCCGGAATTGAGCGTGAGCTTATCCGTGACGAACATTTTATGCAGTTCATCGGTGCGGATATTATGGTTAAGATGCTCCGCCCCATTGACGGCATAGGCAGAGAATTTAAAGGGGTTTTAAAGGATTATTCCGACGGTAAGGTCACAATTGAGGATCATAGCGGTGAGAATGAAATAACAATCAGCAAAAAGGACGCCGCATGGATTAAGCTTGACGATTTTGATTAAAAATTGCAGTTTGAACACTACGGATACACATAACAGCATAACAATTTGTATATAACCGAAAAATAAGAAAAGGATGATTTGGAAAATGACTAACAAAGATTTATTTGAGGCATTGAGAACATTTGAAAAGGAAAAGGGCATTCCTATGGACTATATGCTTCAAAACATTGAAAAGGCAATTTCCGTTGCCTGCAAGAACTACTACGGCGGTAATGAAAATGTTGTATTCAAGGTTGATCCGGAAAAGAACAGCTTTGACGCAAAGCTTGTCAAAACAGTAGTTGACGAGGTTTTTGATCCTAACTTTGAGGTTACTGTTGAGGAGGCTCAGCAGATTAACAAGAGAAAGAAATTTATTGTCGGCGATGAGATTGAAGTTCCGATTGATCCCAAGCACCTCGGTTGGACATCTGTTTCTTCTGCAAGAAATGTTATCCGTCAGGGCATTCGTCAGGGCGAAAAAGGTCGACTCTTATCGAGTTTCGAGCAAGCTCGGTGAAATTGTTACTGCAACCGTTGAAAGAATTGATCCTAAGTCGGGTGTTGCAACAATCAAAATCGGCAAGAGCGAAGCTACTCTGCCAAAGAGCGAACAGCTCGGTCATGACGACCTTAAAGAAGGCGACCACATTAAGGTTTACATTGCAGATGTCAAAGACAACGAAAGAGGTCCTCACGCAATCATTTCAAGAACACACCCCGGTCTTGTAAAGCGTTTGTTTGAACAGGAAGTTCCCGAAATCTATGACGGCGTTGTTGAAATAAAGTCAATCTCCCGTGAGGCAGGCAGTCGTACAAAAATGGCTGTTTACAGCTCAAATCCCGATGTTGACGCAATCGGTTCATGTATCGGTAACAAGGGCGCTCGTGTAAACAAGATTGTTGAAGAACTCGGCGGTGAGAAAATCGACATCGTGCTTTACAGCGATGATCCCGAAAAGTACATTTCGGCGGCTCTCTCTCCTGCAAGCGTTTGCAAGGTTGAAATTACAGATGAAGAAACAAAGAGCTGCCGTGCAACCGTTCCCGACGGTCAGCTTTCACTTGCTATCGGCAACAAAGGACAGAATGCCCGTCTTGCCGCAAGACTTACAGGCTGGAGAATTGACATCCGTCCCGAAAGCGGTTTCTACGGCGAAGATGAGGACGATGAACCAAAGACAGAAGAAAAGTCAGAAGATGTTCTCGACCTTGACGAAAGCACAGAAGGCGAAACAGTTGTTTCGGATGAAACAGAGGAATAATCAGATTAAACAGAGAGGGATTTTATGAAGCAAAGAAAAATGCCGTTGCGTAAATGTACGGGTTGCGGAGAGATGAAAGAAAAGCGTGAGCTTATCCGTGTTGTCAAAGCACCCGACACCAAAGATGAAAACGGTGAAATCATTGCAAAAGGCGAAATTTCGCTTGACCTCACAGGTCGCAAGGCAGGCAGAGGCGCATATGTGTGCAGAAATCTTGCCTGCTTTGAAAAGGCTCGCAAGGCGCGCCGCTTTGAACGCTCGTTAAGCTGTAAAATCCCTGATGAAGTATATGAGCAGATGCAAAGTGAACTTGCCGCAGCAGACAGCGAGTAGACGAAAGGATTTTTTATGAATGACAGGATTTTGTCGCTGCTTGGCATTTGCAAGAGGGCAGGCAAGCTGATTACAGGTGCCGACACGACGATTGACTCAATACGAAAAAGCAAGGCAAAGCTTGTTATTTTTGCAAATGATTTTTCAAAAAGCAGTAAGAAAAGCGTGCAGACAGCCGCTGATGAATGCGATGTGAAAACATTGACAATGAACCGAAGCAAAGAGGAAATCGGATTTGCTCTCGGAAAAATCTGCGGAGTTATGACAACCGAAGACAAAGGCTTTGCAGATAAGCTTGAACAGCTTATTGAAAACGAATCGGGAGGAGAATTGTATGATAAAATATAAGGTAAAGGACGCAGCAGCAGATCTCGGAGTTTCAAACAAGGAAATTATTGAGATTCTCGAAAAACATTGCGGTGTTACAAAGAAAACAATGACAACACTCGAGGAAAGCGAACTCGATGTGATTTTTGATGTAATCACAAAGAAGAACAAGGTTGAAAACTTTGACGAATACTTTGCGGCACGCAACAACAAGCTTGACAACGAAAACAAGTCACAGCAGGAAGATAAGCCCGCAAAGCAGAATGCGAAGGCTGACAATCAGAAGAAAAAGACCGATAAAAACGACAAAAAGCCTAACAACAAGGATGCAAAGCCTGCATCAAAACAGGAAAAGGTTGAAGTTACTCAGGAAAAGAGCGTTGAGGAGTCTGCTCCCCGCAAGCGCAGAGTAATTGACACCCGTGCAACAAATGTTGATGTTGAGCGTTACAACCAGAAGTATGATGACCTTGCAAGCGACAGCTCAAAGGGCAGAAGCACGGACAACATTGTTAAAAAGCAGAAATTCACAAACCGTACCCAGCGTCAAAAAGGCAGACGACAGAAGCGTGAAACAGAGCAGGAGCGTCTGAACCGTATTGCTCTTGAGCGTAAGCAGAAACCGATTACAGTTCAGATTCCTGACGAAATCGTAGTTTCGGAGCTTGCTCTCAGACTCAAGGCTACCGTTGCCGAGGTTGTTAAAAAGGCATTCCTTATGGGTACAATGGTAACGGCAACAGATACAATCGACTTTGACACAGCGTCACTTATCGCCATGGAATTCCACGCAAAGGTTGAAAAAGAGGTTGTTGTTACAATCGAAGAACAGATTATTGATGACAGCGAGGACGATGAGGCAAATCTCGTTGAGAGAGCTCCGGTTGTTGTTGTTATGGGTCATGTTGACCACGGTAAAACTTCAATTCTCGACGCTATCCGTCACGCAAATGTAACAGCAGGCGAGGCAGGCGGTATCACTCAGCATATCGGTGCTTACAGAGTTATGGTAAACGGCAAGCCTGTTACATTCCTCGACACACCCGGACATGAGGCATTCACAACAATGCGTGCAAGAGGTGCTCAGGTTACTGATATCGCAATCCTCGTTGTAGCCGCCGATGACGGTATCATGCCGCAGACAGTTGAGGCTATCCACCATGCAAAAGCCGCAGGCGTATCTGTTATTGTTGCCATCAACAAAATGGATAAGGTCGGCGCAAATCCCGAAAATGTTAAACAGCAGCTCACAGAGTATGAGCTTATTCCGGAGGAGTGGGGCGGTGATACACCGTGTATCCCTGTTTCCGCAAAAACAAAGGAAGGTCTTGACGATCTTCTTGAAATGGTTACTCTTGTTGCAGAGATGAAAGAACTCAAGGCTAACCCCGACAGAGCCGCAAAGGGTACTGTTATCGAGGCAAGACTCGACAAGGGCAGAGGTCCTATCGCAACCGTACTCGTTCAGAACGGTACACTTCACAAGGGCGATACAATCATCGCAGGCACTTGCGTCGGTCGTGTAAGAGTTATGACAAACGATAAGGGCGAAAGGGTTACCGAGGCAGGTCCTTCTGTTCCTGTTGAAATCACAGGCCTTGACGAAGTTCCGGTTGGCGGCGATATCTTTGACGCAGTTTCCGATGAGCGTCTTGCAAGAACTCTTGTTGACCAGAGAAAGGCCGCTAAGAAGGAAGAAATCTTCAACGCACAGACTAAGGTTACTCTTGACAATCTCTTTGACCAGATGAAACTCGGTGAAATCAAGGAACTTCAGATTATCGTTAAAGCCGATGTACAGGGTTCTGCCGAGGCTGTTAAGCAGTCACTTGAAAAGCTTTCAAATGACGAGGTAAGAGTAAATGTAATTCACAGCGCAGTAGGTGCAATCAACGAGTCCGATGTAATGCTTGCAGAGGCATCTAACGCAATCATCGTAGGATTCAATGTTCGTCCGGATGCGGTTGCCGCAGAAAATGCAGAGCGTTCGGGCGTTGATATGCGTCTTTACAGCATTATCTACGATTGTATCAACGAAATCGAATCTGCTATGAAGGGTATGCTTGCTCCTAAGACAAGAGAAGTTGTTCTCGGTATGGCTGAGTGCCGTAATGTTATCAAGATTAAGTCAGTCGGCACAATCGCAGGTTCATATGTTAAGAGCGGTAAGATTCAGCGTGGCGCAAGCGTAAGAGTTATCCGTGACGGTATCGTTATTGCAGATGACGCAATTGCATCTCTCCAGAGATTCAAGGACGCTGTCAAGGAAGTTAGCGAAGGCTACGAATGCGGTATCGGTCTTGAAAGATTCAACGACCTCAAAGAGGGCGATATGTTCGAGGTTTATACAATCGTAGAATACAGGGATTAAAGTTTGTATGTTAAACCAAATTTTATAAACGGCACAAATTCACCGTTATTTTGTAGTGGCGAACCGTGTTCGCCGCTACAGATTATACACGAATTTTCATAATTCATTAAATTATAAGGATGTGATAGCATGGGAAGCCATAGAATTGAAAGAACAACAGAGGACATCAAAAGAGAGCTTACTGCTATTTTCAGAGAATTAAAAGACCCACGGGTTCAGCAGGCGTTTATCTCTATCATAAGAGTTGAGGTTACAAACGACCTTTCATACTGCACGGTACAGATCAGCGCAATTGAAGGTCTTGACAGAGCCAAAGAGGCTGTCAAGGGCTTAAAGTCTGCATCGGGCTTTATCAGACGAGAGCTTGGACACAGACTTCATCTTCGTCATGTTCCCGAACTCATTTTCCACGCAACAGACAGCATAGAATACAGCGCAAACATCAGCCGTATTCTCAACAGCCTTGACATTAAGGAAGACGAGGAAGAAAATGATGAATCTGTATGAGGTTGCCCGTTTTCTTGAGGCACACGATAATTATGATATTCTGACTCACGCTTATCCTGACGGTGACACCCTCGGCAGCGGATTTGCACTCTGCCTTGCGCTCCGTCAAATCGGCAAAAAAGCAAGAGTTATCACAACAGGTGTTCCGTCAAAGTTTACCTATCTTCAGAAAAACATAGAGGAAGAAGATTTTACAACCGAAACGGTTGTCAGCGTTGATGTTGCGGCTGACAGCCTTCTCGGTTCAAATATGGGCAAGTATATCGGCAAGGTTGATTTATGCATTGACCACCACGGTTCAAACACATTTACCGCTAAGGAAAAGTTTGTTGACAAATATGCGGCGGCAAACTGCGAAATTCTCTACAAGCTGTTCCTCAGAATGCACATCAACTTTACAAAGGACATTGCAGACTGCCTCTACACAGGCATTTCAACCGACACCGGCTGTTTCAGATACACAAACACAACCGCCGAAACCATGCGTGTTGCCGCAAGTCTTATGGACTTTGGCTGTAACACCGCATACATAAACAAGGCGATGTTTGAAACAAAGTCGAAAAACAAAATTCAGCTTGAAAGAGCTGTTTATGACTCAATGACCTATTGTGCAAACGGCAGGTGCGCAATAATTTACATAACGCTTGATATGCTCAAAAAGCTCAACACGGGTGATGACGAAATGGAGGGACTTGCCTCTATTCCCCGTCAGATTGAGGGTGTTCTCATCGGAATTACAATGCGTGAAAAAGAGGGCGGATTCTTCAAGATTTCCGTTCGTACAAACAATAATATCAATGCCTCGGATTTCTGTTCGCAGTTCGGAGGCGGCGGTCATCCTGCGGCGGCAGGATGCTCAATTGAGGGCGACCTTGAAACCGTAAAGACAACGCTTGAAAAAGCTGCGGAGAAGTTTTTATCATGAGCAATCTTAACGGTGTACTGCTGATTGACAAGCCGAAGGAATTCACCTCGTTTGATGTTATTGCCGTTGTCCGCAGACTGACAGGACAGAAAAAGCTCGGTCACACGGGAACACTTGATCCGAACGCAACGGGCGTTCTGCCTATTTTGCTCGGAACTGCAACGAAAACACAGGATTTGATTCTCAATCATGACAAGTCATACACGGCAGAATTTCAGCTTGGCAAAACCACCGACACCCTCGACATCTGGGGTACGGTGACGGGAGAATGCGAATCTTCGGTTACAGAGGAGCAGCTTCGCAGAGTAATTCCCAATTTCACTGGCGAAATTGAGCAGATTCCGCCGATGTACTCTGCCGTGCAAAAGAACGGTCAAAGGCTTTATGACCTTGCAAGACAGGGAATCGAGGTTGAGCGTGAGAGCCGAAAGGTTACTGTCTATTCTCTTTCGCTTGCGAATTTTGACGAAAAAGCACAGACAGGCACGCTTGAAATTTCCTGTTCAAAGGGTACTTATGTACGCACGATAATTGATGACATAGGCAGGGTTCTCGGTGTCGGTGCGGTTATGACGGCACTTTGCAGAACATCGGCTTGCGGATTTTCGCTTGACGAGTGCATAACGCTTGACGAGCTGAAAAGCATTTGCGAAAACGGAAATGTTGAAGAAAAACTGCGTTCCGTTGAGAGCCTGTTTATGAGTTTGGGCTATCTTGCCGTATCGTCTGCACAGGCAAAACGATTTGCAAACGGCGGTGCGTTAAGTGCCGACAGAACATACCTCGCCAAGTCGGGGTACGAGAACGGTCAGCTTTTCAGAATGAAAACCCATGATGGTGATTTTTTAGGCATAGGCATTGCCGACAAGCCGAATAATCTCATCAAAATATATTTTCAAAACTGCAGGTAGCGTGTCGCTACGCCCAATTCGTGAAGACAGTCTTGTTAAGGCGATATTAAAGATTCCCGAGCGTTGCTTTTAGATTGTAAATAAAAACGAGAATAAAAAACGGTGTGCAATGAAACGGCACACCGAAAAATGATTGACATATTAATAGTTAGATGTTAATATATAGATAAGGAAACGGCTTTAGCTGTTCCGCTTTTAAGACAAATTATTTTTGGTAACCGCCTTGTATTCGCAGTACAGGGCGGTTATTTCTTTATGGTAAACACAATAAAAAATGTGAAAATTACTATCACAGCTATGTATTCCACACAATCACCCCCTTTCTCAAGGGAGTCGAAACAGCCGCCGCCATTTCCTTACCAAACAATTATATCAAATGTTTTTCTTGTATTCAAGTGGGCTGCCCTACGGAAAAATTTGTTTGCAGGATTCACTTTACAGTCATTTTGCGTCACTATAATATGGGTGTAAAATGAATTTGGAGGTATATTTTATGGAAATTCTGAAAGTTGAAAATCTTACAAAAACCTACGGAAGCGGTGAAAACCTTGTCCATGCGGTTGACGATGTTTCGTTCTCGGTTGAAAAGGGCGAATTTGTTGCCATTGTCGGTGCAAGCGGCAGCGGCAAGTCAACTCTTCTTCATCTTATCGGCGGTGTTGACCGTCCCACAAGCGGAAAAATTTTTGTTGACGGCAACGATATAAGCAAAATGAATGACGACAAGCTTGCCGTATTCCGCCGCAGACAGGTGGGCATTGTCTATCAGTTCTACAATCTTATCCCGATTCTGACTGTTGAAGAAAACATCACGCTCCCCTGTGACCTTGACGGCAGAGGTGTTGACAGAGAAAGACTTGAGATGATTCTTGATTCGTTCGGACTGCGTGCAAGAAGAAAACACCTTCCAAACCAGCTTTCGGGCGGTCAGCAACAAAGAACATCTATTGCCAGAGCGCTCATTAACAATCCGTCTCTTGTGCTTGCCGATGAACCGACAGGCAACCTTGATTCAAAGTCAAGCGAAGAGGTTATGAGTATGCTCAAAATGTGCAATCAGAGTTACGGACAGACTGTTATAATGATTACGCACAACCTTGACATTGCAAAACAGGCAGACAGAATCATAACAATCAGCGACGGCAAAATTGTTGAGGAGGCTTGATTTTATGAAACTTCTCAACAAGCTTACTCTTAAAAACCTGCGACTTAACAAGGTACGTACAATTGTTACAATCGTGGGAATTATGCTCTCGGCGGCACTCATCACGGTAGTTTCGGGAATGGCACTCAGCGGACGACAGACTATGATTAACGGACAGGCGGTATGGTCGGGCAATTATGATGTTGCACTTGATATTATAGACAATGCAGTAATTGAAACGGCTCGCAATAACCGCAATGTTGAAAATGCCTTTTATAAGGAAAGTCTCGGATATGCCAGGACAAAAAATGCTGACGGCGAAACCTGCGATTACAGCGTTCTTGCCATGAGCGAAAATACCTATGGCAACTGTTTTAAGATAGACCTTATAAAGGGCAAGTTCCCCACAAATTCGGGTGAGGCTGTTGTTACAAAATTGTTTAAAACACAGAACGGAAAAGATGTGAAAATCGGCGACAAAATCACACTTGATGTCGGTGTGCTTACCGACAAGGACGGCAATGTCCTTGATGAGGAAGGCTCACACGAGTTACTTCAAAAGGATTTTAATAAGTGCAACATTATAGACACGGTAAAAAGAACCTATACCGTAACGGGTATTATTGAAAGACCGAAAACAAGCGAACTTTATGATCCGTCATATCTTTCTATGATATATACCGTGTCTGATGAAAAAGCACCTGTTGAGGCAATCAGAACAAAGCATATGAATAAGCTGTATATCGCCTACACTCCTCAGAGTGAGGGCAATTATCTTCAAAATACAGCGGATATTTTAGGCTTTAAAGCTGATGATATGAGTAATGTAATCAGCGATGAAATTTCACCCGAAGATCAGCAGACCTCGGGAATAAATGTATACGAATTCAATTCCATACTTCTCAGCATGAAAGGCTACGGCGGAAGTGAAGGTACAAATGTAATGATTTTCAGCCTTGCCGTTATTATCATTATTATAGTAATGCTTGCAAGCGTGTTTGTAATTCGCAACAGCTTTGCAATTTCAATTACAGAGAAAACGAGTATGTACGGTATGCTTGCGTCGGTCGGTGCAACCAAAAGGCAAATCCGCAGAAATGTGCTTTTTGAGGGATTCATTCTCGGTTTAATCGGTATTCCTCTCGGAATACTTCTCGGACTCGGTGTAAACGCAATTCTTATTACAATACTCAACAGCGTTCTCGGTGATATGCTGAGCGGTGCAAAATTTGTATTTGTAACTCCGACAATTCCGATTATTTGTGCAATTGTTCTTTCTGCTGTTACTATATTCTGTTCATCATTCTTCATTGCACTTCGTGCGTCAAGAATTCCGCCCCTTGTTGCAATCAGAGGCAACAAGGATATCAAGGTAAAGAACAACAAGCCGTACCGCACATCTAAGCTTACCAAAAAACTCTTTGGAGTGGGCGGTGAAATTGCTTCAAAGAGCCTTAAACGCAGTAGGAAAAAGTATCGCACAACGGTTATTTCAATTGTAGTCAGCGTTGCAATGTTCATTGCAGTTTCGGCATTTATGGACTACGGAATGACATTTACAGACCATTACTACGGCAAAACAGACTACAGCTATATGGTTGTCGGAATTGATTCAAAGCAGGCTCAGACAATTGAAAAAATGCCTGAAATCGAAAATTATCTGACAGTCGGTTCGCAGTACGGTTATGTTTCAGCAGATGTACATGTTAACGAATGCGGAGAAAACTTCCTTTATGACGATGCTGACGGTACAAAGTCATTCAGCGTGGAATTTTTTGAATTTGAACACGATACATTTGTTCAGATTTGCAAAGAATTGAAACTTGATTACAACAAGGTTAAGGGCGGTGTGCTTGCGTATTCAAAGGTGACGCCCGATTACGGCGAGGGCAGTCGAACCTATGATGATCCTGTACCGCTGTACGGCAAAGACGCTCCGACAAAGTTTATCGTTTACGGAAATGATGAGGAAGGAAACGAGCTGAAAACAGGCAAGTTGAGGGTTGCCTCATTGTTTGACGAAATTCCAAAGTCGGCTGATTCTGTAATCGGCGAAGGAACAATTTTCGGTCAGGGCTTGATAATCGGCGAACAGGGTGTAATTTCCTCTCAGGTCGGCAAAGACGGATGTGCCGTTACTCTCTATGCCAATACATCAGACCACACCTCGCTTACAAACCGTATTGAGTCTATGGAAGGTGCGGATGACAGCATTTACATTTATGACTATGAAGAAATTGTAAGACAGTTCAATGCCATTATGCTGATTGTTGGAATATTTGTTTACGGATTTATCGGTGTTATTTCGCTCATCGGACTTACAAACATTTTCAACACAATCTCAACCAATATGCAATTGAGGAGCAAGGAATTTGCATCGCTTAAATCTATCGGTATGACAAAGAAAGAATTTAACCGTATGATTCGCCTTGAAAGCCTTATGTACGGCATAAAATCTTTGCTTATAGGTATCCCTCTCGGCGTTCTCGGTGTATTTGCAATCTTCTCCGCATTTTCAAGAGGCAATGTTCCAATGAGCTTTGTATTCCCGTGGAAAGCTATATTGATTAGTATTGCGGCTGTAATTATTGTAGTATGGCTGATTATGAAGTACTCAATCTCAAAGGTTAATAAGCAAAATATTATTGAAACAATCCGAAATGACAATATCTGAGCATCATATTCAGTCAGCAGACTGTATTTTGTTGAAATTTGTTGACAATAGTTTTACACTCTGTTATAATGTAGTTGTAACAACAGATACCACAATATTTTGTATGTTTTCATTGCTGACGGGCGGATTATTGATTTAATCCGCCCGAATTTCATTTTGGAGGACTTGTTGTGAAAATTCTTCTTGTTGAGGACAACCGTGCAATTTCAAAAGGGCTTGTCTATACTCTTGAACAAAACGGCTTTGAGGTTGCGTTGTGTGAAAATGCCGAATCAACCCTTAACTCTCTCGGCGGTGACTTTGACCTTTTTATTGTTGATGTGTCGCTTCCCGACGGCAACGGTTTTGAACTTTGTGACGAGATAAAAAGAGTGTGCGAAACTCCCGTGATTTTTCTCACAGCACTTGACGATGAGGACAGCATTGTAAAAGGCTTTGACCTCGGAGCGGAGGACTACATAACAAAACCGTTCTCAAGCCGTGAGCTTCTTGCAAGAATTAAACGAATTACCAAAAAGCTCGACAAAACTATGGCTATGAATTTTGGCGACATCAGCATTGACTTTGACAAAAAACAGGTTTGCAAAAACGGCAATCCCGTTGTGCTTACGGCGCTTGAGTACCGCCTGTTTGCAATGCTTGCCAAAAACAGCGGCAAGGTGCTGACCCGTGAACAGATTCTTGAACGCATATGGGATTTGTCGGGGAATTATGTTGAGGACAACACGCTGACCGTGTACATAAAAAGACTTCGCAAAAAACTTGATACAAATATGATTAAAACCGTAAAGGGCCTTGGTTACAGGCTGGAGGTATAATGAAAAACACATCAAAATTTCTTGCGGTAATGCTTGCGATAACGGGACTTTTCTGTTGTGCCGTTGCAGTAGGCATCGGTGCAGGCTTTAACGCTGTTCGTGAAAGCACGGATAAAAAGATAATTGCCGTTGCGGAAAAGGTTAGAGAACAATATCCCGACATTTCGGAAAAGGAGCTTGCTCAAATTTTGAACAGCGACACTGCCGGCATAAAAGGCGACTTTGCAAAGTACGGAATAAAATCCGACAGCGGCTGGGTTGACATTCAGAGCGGAAGTTATGCAACAATTACAATTGTGATTGCAACCGCAGGTGTTTGTGTGTTCGGAATTTTGCTCTGCATTGTGTTCATAAGATACTGTAAAAAACAGAAGCGACAGCGACTTGAAATTGTAAAATGTCTTGAAAAAATAAACAACCGAGAGTACGACCTCGACCTTGACGGCTCAACCGACGACGATATGTCACTGTTAAAGCAGGAGATTCAAAAAACAACGGTAATGCTTCGTGAGTATGCCGACAATTCAATGCGAGAGAAAGAAATCCTCAAAAATTCGCTTGCCGACATTTCACATCAGCTTAAAACACCGCTGACTTCAATTTTGATTACAACCGAAAATATCCTTGATGACGATGATATGCCCGTTGAAATCAGACGGGATTTTGTTATGGATATAGCGCATAATGCCCATTCGATAAATTTTCTTGTAAAAAGTCTGCTCACGCTCTCAATGCTTGATTCGGGAACTGTTGAATTGAAGTTCGGAGATGTGTCGGTTGAAAAAATAATTGACGAGTGCATTTCACGCACAGAGGTTCTTGCCGATATCCGTGATGTGAGAATTGAAAAAACCGTCAAAAATGATTTTAATCTTAATTGCGATTTTCGCTGGATTTGCGAAGCGGTTTCAAACATTGTAAAAAACTGTATTGAGCATACCGACGGCGGTTATGTCAGAATTTCTGCCGAAAGGAACAGCATGTATTCGGAAATCACCATAAGCGACAACGGATGCGGAATCAGCCCGAAGGATTTGCCCCACATTTTTGAGAGGTTCTATAAAGCACGAAATTCATCCCCGTCAAGCGTCGGCATAGGTCTGTCGCTTGCAAAATCAATTGTTGAAAAAACAGGCGGATATATTACCGCAGATTCCAAACTCGGCGTAGGCTCAACCTTTAAACTCAGATTTTTGAATGTAAGACTCAGATAAGATAAAAATTAAAAAGCGAAAATTGCGGTCGGAAATAAAGTTTTGTTAAGTACAAATCTTATTATTCCCGACCGTATTTATGTAATTTTCGGCAGGGGGGCAATTGAAACTGTCTTTATAAATAAAAACAGAAGAGCGACAAGGGTAATTTTGCATAAAATTCCAGTGTAAAGATTGTGTAACTTGCTATTTTTTTACAAAATAAAAGGATTATGTGTAGTTTTTGTGAGAGTTTTGTGATAAAATCAAATTGTCTAGGGATGTTTGACCCTACGTTTTAAAAGCTTTGAAAGGAGTAATCAAACAATGAAAAAAAGAAGTATGAAGAGAGCGCTCAGTGCCGTTTTGACACTTTGTATGGCTCTCCCCGGTGCTTCCGTAGCATTTGGTTCGGCAAGTGCTTTGCAACAGTTTCCGATGACAGCAAAGACATCTGCATCATCAACTGCCGCAGGTTCACTTGTTGAAGATGACGGCTTTACATGGGATAATGCCAATGTGTATTTCCTGCTTACCGACCGTTTTAAGAACGGAAACACCGCAAATGACCATTCATACGGCAGAACACTTGACAAGGACGGCAAACCGCTTGAGGGCTGGGATACAAACCCCGGTACATTCCACGGCGGCGACTTTGCAGGTGTTACTCAGTCAATTGAAGAGGGTTATTTTGATAACCTCGGTGTAAACGCAATTTGGATCTCAGCTCCGTATGAGCAGACTCACGGCTATTGTGATTCAGGTAAGGGCTTTGCTCACTACTCATATCACGGCTACTATGTTCTTGACTATACCGAAACCGATGCAAACTTCGGTACAAAAGAGGAGTTCAAAACTCTTGTTGACACAGCGCATGAGCACGGTATCAGAGTTATCATGGATATCGTAATGAACCACACAGGCTACAACACCGTTGCAGATATGGAGCAGTTCGGCTTCGGTACTCTCCTTGACGGTGCGTTAGACTTCAAATACAAGCTCACAGATGTAGGTGAAGTAAACGACCACATTGACTATAAAACATCGAGAAGAAGACTGGGGCAAATGGTGGAGCAATGACTGGATCCGCAGCGGTCTTCCCGGATATACAGAGGGTGCCGCGGTGATCTTACAATGTCACTCAGCGGACTTCCCGACTTGAACAGAGCAGACAAAGGATGTTACAATTCCTCCGATCCTCAAAACAAAGTGGACTCAGGAAGGTACATATGCTCGAAGCTCGCAAAATACGGTGATTCAAACACAGTAACAGGCTACCTTTCAACCTGGCTTTCAGAGTGGGTTAGGGAGTACGGTGTTGACGGTTTCCGTTGCGATACTGCAAAGCATGTTGATAAGGCTTCTTGGAACCAGCTCAAGCAGGCTTGTGTTTCTGCTCTCGAGAGTGGAGATCCAACAACAAGGGCAAAGCAGGTGCTGACTGGAAAGAAGATTTCTGGATGACAGGCGAGCATTGGGATCACGGTGTAGGCTACGACACATACTATTCCGAGGGCGGCTTCGACTCAATGATTAACTTCGCAGTTACAGGCGGCGGTGCTCTTGCAAGCGGTAGTGTTGCAAACACATATCAGGGCTATGCAGACAAGATCAACACAAAGGAAGGCTTTAACGTTCTTTCATTTATGTCATCACACGATGAAACACTTACCCGTGGCGATGAGAACACAATGCTTTACAATGCGGCTGCATTCCTCCTTCTCCCGGGCGGAGTTCAGATTTTCTACGGTGACGAAACCAACCGTCCTCTCTATCCCGGCGTTGCATTTGACGGTTACGGCGGATCGGGTCACGCACTCGAAGTGATATGAACTGGAACGACATGGACAAAACTCTTCTTGCTCAGTGGCAGAAGGTTGGTCAGTTCCGTAACAAGCACGTATCTATCGGTGCCGGCGCAAATGTTAAGCTCTCAGCTACAAGCGGTGTTGCTTTCGGCCGTACATACGATAAGAACGGCGTAACAGATCAGGCAGCTGCAGTAATCGGCTGTAACAAAAATTCAAGCGTAACTGTTGATGTTTCAACTCTTTGGGAAGACGGCAGCTATGTAATCAATACTTATGACAACTCATCTTCAGTTGTTACTGACGGTAAGGTAACTTTCAACAGCGGTGTAAACGGCACAATCCTTATGGAAAATGCTGACGGTCAGCCGCTTGTATCAATCACAGGCGAGCCGAAGTTCTACGGCACAGAGCAGGTTACTGTTTCTCTCAAGGAATGCGACAGCGCAAAGGTTTCTGTTGACGGCGGTAACAAGTTTGTTGTTAAGGACGGCGACACATTCACAATCGGTCAGACAGCTTACAAGAACGATACAATCGAAGTAACTGTTGAGGCTACAAACGACAAGGCAAGCTCAGAGGCTAAATTCACATTCCTCAAGCTCGGCGAAAACGACGAAAAGCCTACAACCAGCCCGACACAGAGCACAACTGTTCCCGGTTCGACAGCAAGTCAGACATCAAAGCTTACAATCAAGAGCACAGCAGGCGCTCCGAATGTTTACGCTTGGACAGGTGCAAGCACAGCACTCAACGGTGCATGGCCGGGTCAAAAGGCAGCAGCCGTTTCAGGTCAGGCAAACACATATGAACTCACACTTCCTGTTTCAGCTGACAAGTCATTCAGCGTTGTTCTCAACAACGGCAGCGGCTCACAGTCAGGCGATATCACAGGTCTTTATGACGGTGCTGTTCTCGAAATTCAGAACGGCAACTACGCATCGGTTAAGACAGTAACCAACGGTAATCAGCAGGGAGGCGGCGGCGAGCCAGAGCCTGCAGAGGGTTCTGTTTCCGTAACAATTAAGCCTTACAGCCCATCTGCAAGCTACAAAATTTACGCTTGGAATGATACACAGAAGCTCACAGGCGCATGGCCGGGCGTTGCTCTTACAGAAAAAGATTCTGACGGCAACTATGTTGTTAAGTTCGATAATGTTGACGAAGTAAGCATTATTCTCAGCAGCGGTTCAGGTCAGACAGCAGATATCACAGGCGTTAGAGATGGCGCTACAATCGAAATTACAAACGAAGGTTGTACAACATACAAGCTTACATCAAAGCCAATCGTTGTTTCACCTTATGAATCACTCAAGAAAGAAGCAAGAAAGATTCTTGCTATGACAGCATCAGACTACACAGCAGAGAGCTGGGCAAATGCTCGAAGGTTCTCAAGTCAGCCGAGGCTATGATTAAAGCAGGCGAAGACGCTACAACAGCTGAAGACATGAATGCTATGATTGCAGACCTCAAGTCAGCTCAGAAGGCACTTGTACTTGCTCCTGCAACACTCACATATGCAGTTGCAGGCAAGAGCGTTGTATCAGGTGTTACAGCCAGCGCTGCAAAGGTAACTGTTACAGTTGACGGTAAGACATATACTGCTACTGCAGACGATGTAACAGGTGCATTCACAGTTGCAACATCAGCTCTCAAGAAAACAAGCACAATCAAGGTTGACGCAACAAGAAACGGTGTAAACGGCACATATTCATATGCTATGAAGAACGGCGACATTGAAAACGGATTTGTTCCAACATCTCCTACACTTCCGACACAGCCTACTACTTCAACTCAGCCAACAACAGCTACTCAGCCGACTGCACCTACACAGCCTACAACAGCTACAGAGCCGACTACTGCTCCTGCTCAGAAGCTCACAGTAAACGCTACTTCAAATTACTTTGGTTCTGCATCAAAGACAGTAAGCACTGACGGCAAGAAGGTAACTGTTCTCTACAAGCTCAACTCAAACATGGGCGTTGTTGACGGACAGTGGGCTGTTAAGTATGATTCAAGCAAGCTCAAATTCAACATGGCTGATAACAAGGCAGACGGCAAGCAGACAATCATGCCTTCACAGTCAAACCTTATTCACAATGCTTACAGCAATGTAATTAAGGGTGTATTTACTAACCCACAGGAGCCTACTCAGTACAACGGAGATACATTTATCTCACTCACATTTGAGGTTATCGGTTCAGGTACTGCAAGCGTATATCTTGACACACAGTACCTTACATTAGGTTATGTAAAGGGCAACAAGCTTAATCAGGCATCTGTTGTAAATAACAGCAAGGTTTGCGATGTAACAGGCATTGCAGGCTTTGAAAAAGTATCAGTAAACGCATCAACGGCATTTGTCGGCGATGTAACCCTTGGTGATGTTAACATGGACGGCGACATCACAGTTGTAGATGCAACCGAAGTTCAGAGGTATGTTGCTCAGCTCGTTGCATTCACAAACGACCAGTTTACTGCTGCCGATGTTGACCATGACGGCACAATCACAGTTAAGGATGCTACTACTATTCAGAAGTTTGTTGTAGACCTCATCAGCAACTTTTAATAAGTTTTAAAGCAATTGACATATCGTTCCGTTTAGTCGATATAGTAAGGAATGCCCCTCACAAAATGTGAGGGGCATTTTTTGTACAGCTTTTTAAATAAAAAATGGCAGACAACCGCGTGATTGTCTGCCATTTTTTCATAATGATTTTAAAATTAGCGATTATACTTTTACAAGAACCTTTGTAATTTCGCTGATGTACATTTTATGGAAGTCGTTGTCATACCACTTGTCAACGCTTTCACGGTCGGCAATGCTTTCGGCATTAAGACTTTGAGCGTACATTTTTTTGCATTCAAGAACAAGCTTTGCCTCTTCAAAATATACAGAGCCGTTTTCCGTGAACGCAGGAGTAAGACCTGTTTCCTTAACCTTGTCATAATCCTTGCCACTCTTTGAACCGCAGAATTTGAGGGCATCTCTGTACTTTTCATCAAAAAAGCTCATTGTATAGCGGTCGCCGTTCTCCATAAACGCAAATGTATATCTCTGCGGACGAATAAAGGTGAATACAACGGGCTTACCCCACATAATGCCTACACCGCCCCAGCTTATCGTCATTGTGTTGAATTTTTCTCTGTCGCCTGCCGTAACAAGCGCCCAATCATCACCGATAAGCTTAAACGGACTTTCAACAATTTCTTTCGGATTTATCTCTTTGAATGCTGACATATAGATCTTCCTTTCAACAATTGTGTTTTATATAATATGCTTTCAAAATTCTATTTTGAATAGACTGCATCATTTTTTGCCAGAAGATAGACACAGTATTGATTCATACTTATGCCCTCTTTCTTTGAATGTTCGGCAAGTGAGCGGTGCAGACTTTTCGGGATTCTCAGCTTGAATTGTCCCGAATATTCTTCAAGGCTGTCGGGTTCGTGAATTACAACTCCGCTTTCAAAGGCGGCTTCAAACCAGGCTTTTTTAGCGTCCTCGGCATTAGCAACAGCCGATTCTATCGTTTCTCCGCAGGTTATGCAGCCGGGAAGTTCGGGGAACGATACAACAAAACCGCCCTCGTCCTTGTCCTCGACAATTTCCATACGATATGACATTGCAAGATAATCGTTAAGTGTTTTCATCATCTTTCGCCTCACCTTCAACAATTTGTCTTAATGCCTGTTTTCGTATTTCCGAATAATATTATATATGGTATCACATACGGTGTCAACAGGTTTTTGAAGTGATTTCAGCGGTTTTCACAAAATGAAAAATATGCAAAATGGTTGTATATGTATGTATGAATATGCATAAATGGATGAATAAAATGAATATTCATTTTTTGTGCATATATACATTTTTCAGAAATTCAGGGGAGAATGTGACATATCAACCGCCAAAAACACCGATAATACAGCGAAAACAAAGCAGATTTCGGTCAATTTGTACCCAAAAATGCAAATTTGAAAAAACATTGAATATTTATTCAAAAAACACTTGATTTTTTGAAAACAGAGTGTATAATGTAAGAGTAATAAAAATTAAGTAAAGGAAACACCGACATAAAGTGTTTCCAAATTTCGGAGGAATCAAAAATGGCTGACAATAAGATCAAAAAGGTAGTTCTTGCATATTCAGGCGGTCTTGATACTTCAATCATCATTCCGTGGCTTAAAGAAAACTACGACAACTGCGAAGTTATCGCTGTTTCGGGTGATGTTGGTCAGGGTACAGAGCTTGACGGTCTTGAAGAAAAGGCTATCAAAACAGGCGCATCAAAACTTTACATTGAAGACCTCAACAAGGAATTTGTTGACGAATATATCATTCCCACAGTAAAAGCAGGTGCTGTTTACGAGGGCAAGTACCTCCTCGGCACATCTTTTGCCCGTCCTATCATTGCAAAAAGACTCGTTGAAATTGCAAAAGCCGAAGGTGCTGACGCAATTTGTCACGGCTGTACAGGCAAGGGCAACGATCAGGTTCGTTTTGAACTTGCTATCAAGGCTTACGCTCCTGACATGAAGATTATCGCTCCTTGGAGAACATGGGAATTCAAGAGCCGTGAAGATGAGATTGAATATGCTGAAAAGCACAATATTCCGCTCAAGATTAACCGTGAAACAAACTACTCAAAGGATAAGAATCTCTGGCACTTGAGCCACGAAGGTCTTGACCTTGAGAATCCTGCAAATGAGCCGATGTACAATAAGAAAGGCTTCCTTGAACTCGGTGTTTCACCTGAGCAGGCTCCCGATAAGGCAGAATATATAACTCTTACATTTGAAAAGGGTGTTCCCACAAAGCTTAACGGCGAGGCTATCGACAGCGTTGAACTCATTAAGGAACTCAACAAAATCGGCGGCAGAAACGGCGTCGGTATCATAGATATCGTTGAGAACCGTCTTGTTGGTATGAAGGCTCGTGGCGTTTATGAAACTCCGGGCGGTACAATCCTCTATGCTGCTCATGCAAAGCTTGAGGAAATCTGCCTTGACAAGGACACACTCCACTACAAGCAGAATGTTGCAAATGCTTTTGCAGAGCTCGTTTATGACGGCAAGTGGTACACACCTCTCCGTGAGGCTCTCTCAGCTTTCGTTGACAGCACTCAGGAGTATGTAACAGGTGATGTAAAACTTAAACTCTATAAGGGCAACATCATTGATGCAGGCGTAACGAGCCCGTATTCACTCTATGACGAGGAAATTGCTACTTTTGACGAAGATCAGGTTTATGACCAGAACGACAGTGCAGGCTTCATCAACCTCTTTGGTCTTCCAATCAAGGTTCGTGCAAAGAAAGGCCTTATCAAATAATTAAATCTTTGATTTGCATACATAATCAGGGGCAGGGAATTTCTCTGCCCCGATAAGTGTTTATTACACCTTTTTATTTTTTACGGTATTTGTCGGTTGAAAAATATTCTGCGATTACTTGCGGGCATCTAATGAATGCCCCTACAGGTTAACCCAACATTAATAACAAGGTGTAAATAAATATTTAAAACCAAAAGCAACAAAGTGCTTTACAACGGCTAAACATAATGTAAGGAGAAATAATAATGCAGCTTTGGAAAGGACGCTTCAAAAAGGAGCTTTCAAAAACCACTAACGATTTTAACAGCTCGATTTCATTCGACAGCAGAATGTATAAAGAAGACATCGAGGGCAGCATTGCCCACGCAACAATGCTTGGCAGATGCGGCATTATTAAAGAAGAAGAGGCAAACGATATCGTAAAAGGTCTTAAAGGCATTCTTGCTGATATTGAAAACGGTACTCTGCACATTGATATGGAGGCTGAGGACATTCACACCTTTATCGAGGGTGAGCTTACCAAAAGAATCGGCGACAACGGCAAAAGACTTCACACCTCAAGAAGCCGTAACGATCAGGTTGCAGTTGACATCAAGCTTTACCTCAAAAAAAGAGGTTGTCAATGTAAAAAATCTCGTTGTAGGTCTTATTAAGGTTATTGCCGACAAGGCTGAAAAGTACAGCGAAACCGTTATGCCCGGCTATACTCACCTCCAGAGAGCACAGCCGATTACCTTCGGACATCATCTCCTTGCTTACGGCGAAATGCTTTTGAGAGATGTTTCAAGACTTGAAGACTGCCTTAAAAGAATGGACGAAATGCCACTCGGTTCATGTGCGCTTGCAGGCACAACATATCCGATTGACAGAACAATCACAGCCGAACTCCTAGGCTTTGACAGAATTACAAACAACTCTCTTGACGGTGTTTCCGACAGAGATTACTGCATCGAATTTGCATCGGTGCTTTCGATAATAATGGTTCACCTCTCAAGATTTTCAGAGGAAATCATTATGTGGTGCAGTTGGGAATTTAAATTCATTGAACTTGATGACGCTTTTTCAACAGGATCATCAATTATGCCGCAGAAAAAGAACCCCGATATTGCAGAGCTTGTTCGTGGTAAGAGCGGCAGAGTTTTCGGTGACAATATGACGCTCCTCACAATTATGAAGGGTACTGCACTTGCATACAACAAGGATATGCAGGAGGACAAGGAGGCTATCTTTGACGCACTCGACACGGTTAAAATGTGCCTCACAGCCTTTACACCCATGCTTGACACAATGCGTGTCATTCCCGAAAATATGAGAAAAGCCGCAGCAGGCGGTTTTATCAACGCAACAGACTGTGCCGACTGGCTCACAAAGAACGGTGTTCCGTTCAGAGATGCCTACAAGGCAACAGGCGAACTCGTTGCAAGATGTATTGAACTCGGTACAGACCTCGAAAATCTTCCAATGGACGAATACAAAAAGGTTTGCGATGTGTTCAACGATGATGTTTACAGCGCAATTTCACTTGAACGCTGTACAAACGAGCGTACAGTATTCGGCGGCCCTGCATCGACAAATGTAAAAGCTCAGGCTAAGCGTGTTGCAGAAATCGCAGAAAAGCTGTAAAAAATAAAATAACATTCCGAATTAACGGAATGTTTCAAATAATTTAAATAAATAAGTAAGCAAACTCAATGCCGATAAACCCGATTTTCGGGTTTGTTGGGGTTGCAGGGAAGTTAAGGCGGTTGACACTCCCAAATGAATGGGGGTGATATGTATGACTGAAACGGTATTACTCGTAATTTTACTCGTAGCACTTGCAGAAGTCATTAAAAACATAAAAAAATAACCGCCCGACGCTCTACTTTCGGACGGTTATTATGCCAGACAAAGTAGGTCAACCGCTTTAAACGGTTTTCCCTGTAGCCTTATTATATAGTATATGCAAATAAAAGTCAATATGAATTGACAGAGATATAAAGTACGGCGAGCCGCCGTTCCCGGTTCATGCAAAAAGTGAACTGCCGTATTCAACACATACAGGCAAAGATTGATATAAATTTACAATAGATTAGGTGATAGCAATGAAAATAAAAGCAGGTATTGTCGGTGCAACCGGCTATGCAGGTGCAGAGCTTGTAAGACTTCTTACCGCTCATCCCGAGGCTGAAATTTCGGCAATCAGCTCTGTTTCCTTTGAGGGTGACAAGTTGAGCGATGTTTATCCGTCTTATACATTTTTGAACGATATGGTTTGTGAAAATCAGGACGCCGTTGTTGAAAAGAGCGATGTTATCTTTGCCGCTCTCCCACACGGTCTTTCACAGGAGCTTGCCGCAAAGTGCATTGATGCGGGCAAGGCATTCATCGACCTCGGCGCTGACTTCCGCCTTGAAAGCGAAGAAGAATACACCGAATGGTACGGCGGAACTTTTCTCGACAAAAAACTTCACGAACAGGCAGTTTACGGACTTCCTGAATTTTTCAGAGAAAAATCAAGGGCAAAAAGCTTGTTGCGAATCCGGGTTGTTACACAACCTGTTCACCACTCGCAATTGCTCCTGCAATTGTAAACGGACTTGTCAGCACAAAGGGCATCATTTGCGACTGCAAAAGCGGTGTTACGGGCGCCGGAACAGAAAGCCAAATCAAGGCAACCACTATCCCGAACTTAACGAAGGATTCCACGCCTATAAGGTTGCAAGCCACCGCCACACTCCAGAAATTGAGCAGACTCTTTCAAAGCTTTCGGGTGAAAAGGTTATTATCACCTTTGTTCCGCACCTTCTCCCCGTAAAACCGTGGCATTCTCGCAACTGTTTATGCCGACATCAAAGACGGTGTAACCTTTGAACAAATTAGAAAGGCTTATGAGGACTTTTACAAGGACGAATTTTTTGTAAGGCTTCTTGATGACGGCAAATGTGCCGACATTCACAATATCAAATATTCTAACTTCTGTGATGTTTCAATTCATCACGATAAGAGAGCCAACAAGCTCGTTGCCTGTGCCGCAATCGACAATATGGTCAAGGGGGTGCCGCAGGTCAGGCTATTCAGAATATGAACATCATCTTCGGACTTGACGAAAAAACAGGCTTGGTAATTGTTCCGCCTGCATTTTAAGGGTGAATATCTATGGAAATCAAGTATATTGAAAACGGCTCGGTCACTTCCGCAAAGGGCTTTACAGCCAACGGAATTTGTGCCGGAGTCAAAGCATCTAACACAACTAAAAAAGACCTTGCGCTCATTTACTGCGACAAGGTTTGCAACAGTGCGGCTATCTTTACAAAGAACCTTGTAAAGTCCGACACTATATATGTTACTAAAAAACACCTTGAAAACGGTACGGCTCAGGCTGTTGTCGTAAATTCAGGCAATGCAAATGCCTGTAACCCTGACGGCTATGAAAAGGCTGAGAAAATGTGCAGTCTTGCCGCAGACGCTCTCGGTGTTGACGAAAACGATGTAATCGTTGCATCAACAGGTGTTATCGGTCAGCCTCTCCCGATTGAACCCATTGCAAGCGGAATTGAAAAGCTCAAAGGCACACTTTCAAAGGACGGCGGAAGCTCTGCCGCAGAGGCAATTATGACAACCGATACCGTGAAAAAGCAGTGGGCTGTCGAAACGGTTCTTGACGGCAAAAAGGTTACAATCGGCGGTATTGCTAAGGGCGCGGTATGATTCATATTAACATGGGTACAACCCTTTCATTTGTAACAACCGATGCGGCAATTTCTTCCGAAATGCTCAAGTCCGCACTTATCGAAGCCGCTGATGTCAGCTATAATATGGTAAGCGTTGACGGTGACACCTCAACAAACGATACCCTTGCAATTATGGCATCGGGTTATGCAGGCAACAAGGAAATCACAGAAAAGAACGATGATTACAAAACCTTTACAGCCGTTCTTACCGATGCATTCAAAAAGGTTGCAAAGAAGCTTGCAAAAGACGGCGAAGGTGCAACAAAGCTCCTTATCTGCAAGGTTGACGGTGCAAAAGACGATAAGAGTGCAAAGATTATTTCAAAGAGCATCATCTGTTCAAGCCTTGTAAAGGCGGCAATGTTCGGGGCTGACGCAAACTGCGGAAGAATCCTCTGCGCAATCGGCTACAGCGGTGCCGAGACAGATGTTAAAAAAATTGATGTTTCATATAAATCCGCAAAGGGTGAAATCCTTGTTTGCAAGAACGGCAACGGTCTTGTGTTTGATGAGGACAAGGCTAAGGAAATTTTACTTGAGGATGAAATTGAAATTCTCGTGAAATTAGGTGACGGCAATGCATCTGCCGAGGCTTACGGTTGCGACCTTACCTATGATTATGTAAAAATCAACGGTGACTACCGCACATAATATGCGATTTGATTGTGTGAGCGTAAATCAACTACATAAAGGATTGAAGAAAATGGATGTTTCAAAGAGAGCCAAGGTACTTATACAGGCAATGCCCTATATCAAGAAATATTCGGGCGAAACAATTGTTGTAAAATACGGCGGAAACGCTATGATAAATGAAGAACTTAAAGCGGCAGTTATGAGTGACCTCGTTCTTATGCAGCTTGTCGGAGTCAATGTTGTGCTTGTTCACGGCGGCGGACCCGAAATCAATGCAATGCTCAAAGCCGTTGGCAAGGAAAGCAAGTTTATCAACGGTATGAGAGTGACCGACAAGGAAACTATCGACATTGTTCAGATGGTGCTTGCAGGCAAAGTCAACAAGAGCCTTGTTCAGCTCCTCGGCAGTCACGGCGGTAAGGCTATGGGACTTTGCGGTCTTGACGGCAGAATGCTCATGGCTGAAAAGCTTGTTACAGGCGCAGACCTCGGCTATGTGGGCGAGATTAAGGAGGTTAACCCCGAACCACTCAACAATGCTCTTGCAAGCGGTTATATTCCGATTGTTTCAACCGTTGCAGGCGGTTATGACGGCAATGTATACAATATTAACGCAGACATTGCAGCATCGCAGATTGCCGCTAAAATCGGCGCAAAAAAGCTCATTCTTATGACAGATATCAGAGGACTTCTCCGTGATGTTCACGATGAGGATTCACTCATCCCCGTTGTCAATGTCAGCGAAGTTCCTATGCTCAAGCGTGACGGTATCATCAGCGGCGGTATGATTCCCAAGATTGATTGCTGTGTTGAGGCAGTCCGCAGCGGTGTAAACCGTGCCCATATCATTGACGGCAGAATCGAACATTCAATTCTGCTCGAGCTTTTCAGCGATGAAGGCATCGGTACAATGTTTTATTGATTAGCATTGCTGTTTTGCTGATTTGTAAAAGCAGTAGAGGCGGTCATTGGTCGCTCGCTAAATAAAACTTTCTGTTTAACTTAAAATTTTTATTTGATAAAAGCAGTGTATTGTTTGTAGGGGAGCACCATGTGCTCCCGAGGGGCGAAAGCGGTTCGCCCCTACAGATTAGATTTTGGAGGGTGCAATGATTATACGAGAAATGACAATTGATGACTATGACGAGGTCTATGAGATGTGGCAGATTACCACAAAGCGTGCGCTCTCTAAGGCTGATGAAAAAGATCAGATGGAGCGTTATCTCAAGCACAACGCCGGTATGAGTCAGGTTGCCGTGGTTGACGGAAAAATTGTCGGGACCGTGCTTGCAGGTCATGACGGCAGACGGGGATTTATCCACCATATGGCTGTTCTGCCCGAATTCAGACGAAAGAAAATCGGTCACGCTCTTGCACAGACCGCTATCCAAAAAATCCGTGAACAAGGCATCGACAAAACTCACATTTTCTGTTATCAGAACAATGAAACAGGTCAAAGCTTCTGGCGTGATTTCGGCTTTGAAAAGCGTGAGGATGTTTTTGTTTACTCCTTCAGCAACGATAAAATATGAAAGGGTGTGGCTAACTTGACTACAAAAGAGAAAGATTTAAAATATATTATGCACACATACGGTCGCTACGATGTTGCTCTCAAAAGTGCAAAAGGCGTTACCGCATATGACGAAAACGGCAAAAAGTACATTGATGTTTCATCGGGTATCGGTGTAAACAGCCTTGGCTATTGCAATGACGGTTGGGTTGAGGCTGTTTCAAAGCAGGCAGGCACAATTCAGCATATGTCAAACTATTTTTACTGTTCACAGGCAAGTGACCTTGCCGAAAAGCTTTGCACGCTTACAGGTCTTTCAAAGGTCTGCTTTGGCAACAGCGGTGCAGAGGCTAACGAATGTGCAATCAAAATTGCCCGTAAGTACAGCTTTGACAAGTACGGCGAGGGCAGAAATGAAATCGTAACGCTTAACAATTCCTTTCACGGCAGAACTGTTACAACTCTTGCCGCAACAGGTCAGGATGTTTTTCATAACTATTTCTTCCCGTTTACAGAGGGCTTTAAGTATGCAGACGCAGACGATATGGACGCTCTGAAAGCAGTTGTATCAGACAAAACCTGCGCAGTAATGCTTGAACTCATTCAGGGCGAGGGCGGTGTAAATATCCTCGATCCCGAATATGTAAAAGAACTTGTTAAGTATTGCAACGACAACGATATTCTCGTTATTGTCGATGAGGTTCAGACAGGCGTAGGCAGAACAGGCAAGCTGTTTGCTCATCAGAATTACGGTATCCTCCCCGACCTTATGACGGTTGCAAAGGGGCTCGGCGGCGGACTTCCTATCGGTGTTTGTATGTGCGGTGAAAAGCTCAAGGATGTTATGTCACCGTCAACTCACGGCACAACATTCGGCGCAAACCCTGTTGTTTGTGCAGGTGCAAACTATGTTCTTGACACAGTTGCAAATGACGAATTTCTTGCCGAGGTTGAGAAAAAAGGTCAGTATTTTGAGGACAAGCTCACAAAAATTGACGGCGTAAAGAGCGTTCGCAGAATGGGACTTATGATTGGTATTGAGCTTGAAAAGGGCGATGCACACGACATTGCAATCAAATGCGTTGAAAACGGCTTGCTTATTATCACGGCAAAAGATTTGCTCCGTATGCTCCCACCGCTTGTTATTGATTACAATGAAATTGACGAGGCGATTAATATACTCGAAAAAACAATAAAGGAGAACAACTAATGAAACACTTACTTAAACTTGAGGATTGGTCATCAGAAGAAATTATCAACACACTTAACCTTGCCGATCAGCTTAAATATGAGCAAAAACACGGCATTGAGCATAAAATTCTCAAGGGCAAGTCTCTTGGTATGATTTTTGAAAAGTCAAGCACCCGTACCCGTGTTTCATTTGAGGTTGGTATGACACAGCTCGGCGGTTATCCGCTTTTCCTCTCATCAAATGACCTTCAGATTGGCAGAGGCGAGCCTGTTGAGGACACAGCCCGTGTTCTTTCCCGGCTTTTCTTGACGGTATTATGATTCGTACCTTTGAGCAGAAAGAAGTTGAGGCTCTTGCAGAGTACGGTTCAATCCCGATTATCAACGGTCTTACAGACTATTGTCATCCATGTCAGGTTCTCGCAGACCTTATGACAATTCGTGAATTCAAGGGCAAGCTTGAAGGACTCAAAATGTGCTTTATCGGTGACGGCAACAACATGATGAACTCGCTCATCGTCGGCGCACTCAGCACAGGCATGAGCTTCTCTGCCGCCTGTCCAAAGGATTATATGCCGCCTAAGCATATTATCGAGTTCGGTGAAAAGTACGGTAACGGCAAGTTTGAAATCGTAACAGATCCGCTTGAGGCCGCTAAGAATGCCGATGTTGTTTATACAGATGTATGGGCATCAATGGGACAGGAAGAAGAAAAGAAAATCCGTGAGGCAGCATTTGCAGGCTATCAGGTTAACAAGGAGCTTATGGCTGTTACAAACAAGGATTGTATGGTTCTCCATTGTCTCCCTGCACACCGTGGCGAAGAGATTACTGCAGATGTATTTGAAGAGCATGCAAACGAAATTTTTGAAGAGGCAGAAAACCGTCTTCACGCTCAGAAGGCTGTTCTTGTTGAATGTATGGCAGATGAAATGCCTGAAAAAGTTTGATGACAGTTTGATTCTTTAAAACTTCATAAAAAGCAAAAAAGTCACATTGCACAACAGTAAGATAGCTGTTTTGTGCAATGTGACTTAATTTTTATTGCAAAACGGAGTATAATTCCATTGGGGGATAATAGCAAAATCAGAATTGCAGGTGTATAATTATGTTAGACAATTACATGTTTTATGGCGAAAAAGGAAGTCTTTAAAATGACAAGAGAACAAAAACAGCATATTCTGCATTTTGCAGTCAGCTCTCTGGGCGGATTTATGGGCGGATATGCAATTTACAATCACTGTGATGTGTTCGGTAACGCACAGACGGCAAATATGATTCACCTTGTCAGCAAGATTTTTACGGGTGATTTTGAGGGCGTTGTGTTTATCGTCATCGCTCTCCTTACATATATTCTCGGCAATGTTTTCTTTGTAATTGCCGACCGTTTCATTAAGCTTGAAAACAAAACCGTAAGTCTTATTGCAAGTGCGGTTGCACTTCTGATTATCGGAATTTTTCCGAATATTTCAAACAACTACCTTGCAATTCTGCCGATTCTGTTCGTAACTCCTGTTTTGTGGAATTCATTCAGAACAGCCGGAAGTTATGTTACATCTCCGATTTTCTCGACAAACAACCTTCGTGTTGCAACGGTTTCAACATTCACGGGTATTATTGACAAGGACAAGGATATGAAGAAAAAGGCTAAATTCTATTGGCTTACGCTTGCAAGCTATCATATAGGTGTTGTCCTTGCCTGCGTTCCGAGCGTTTTTATCGGTGTGAACAGCATCTGGTTCGGCTTTGTAAGCATTACCCTTTCAACAGCTTCATATATGTGGCTCTGCGGTGTGTTTGACAGAAAAGAATCCTTTGCAGCATCCGAAGGCTTAGCAGCACAATCGGAAATAATTTAAAATAAAAAAATAATGTCGGCGATACACCTCCGACATTATTTTTTTGTTTATAACTTTCAATCGGCAAAGTCACATTATCAACATCAAAACACCCATAACAACAGGCTGGTGGGCAAGATAAATCCACAGGCTGTATTTGCCGATTTTGTCAAACAGCGGAATTTTGAATTCAAAATATTTTGCAAGATTTTTTTGTGCGATGAAATTCCAAAGATAAAAGCCTGCCGTAAAGAGGAAAATCCACGGAATAATCGGGAAATAGTCTGCTGACACAAAGTCGGACGAAGGGAATCCCAGAAATGCAAGGTACTTGCACGAATAGAGAAAATCGGGCAATTTTACGATATCCAGCCCGAAAAATCCGACACAGCCTTTTTGCAAATCATATGAAACCGCATACAACAAAAGTGAAATCAACGCTCCCGACAGGGGGCTTATTTTTTTTAGGTTATCCGAAAGAACGGAAACAATCATCATTGAACAGCCTATCAGATTCAGTACACCGAACCATACCGCCTGATTCGGTTCGGCTATCACGGTAACGCAGGTAACGGCAAAGCCTACAAGATTCAAAAGAACACCTCTTTTTATGCCGTTTCCCGAAAAGTTAAGGCACATTCCCGAAAGCAGTATAAACACTACGCAGATACTGCGTTCCCAGACCGCAGTCAGGGGATAAAAGTACCAGCTTGTGTTAAGTCCGTACATCATAAAAATATCATAGCATAAGTGAAACGCAACCATACTGACGGTTGAAATTCCACGCAGAGAGTCGAGAAGATAATATCTTTTGTTTTCTTTTAACAAGGCTTTACCGTTTGGATTCATCAATTATTTATTCCTTTTCATCATAACGGAAAAGACGACCACAGCCAGAACAAGCAACACAACCGCATATCCGCAGACAGGGATAAGTTCGGGCATAATGTCCGAATAGTTGCCCGAAATTGCATCCCTTGCGGCGTTTACGGCATGGGCAAACGGAAGTGCGTTTGCAAGGTTTTTGAACCAACCGCCGACCATTGCAGTATCGAACCAAATGTTTGAAAACCATGCTGAAAGGTTTGTGAGCAATGCACCGCAGATTCCGCCGACAGCCTTTTCATTCAGAAGTGTGCCGAGCAGAAGTCCGAGCGAGATAAACACAATTGCAATCGGAATGTTTACCGCAAGCATAAGCAAAATGTTCACGCTGACCTCAAGTCCGAGGAAGAACGCAACAACAACACATACGGCACTCTGCAAAATTGCCATTGGCAAAAGCGGAAGTGTGTAGCCGATAATAAACTCGTGTGCTTTGAGCGGAGATGTGAATAATCTCATCATAAAGCTTGTTGTTCTGTCCTTTGCAATGAGCATTGACGAGAACAGCGAAATAAAGCTCATTCCGAAAACCGTAATACCGGGCGTCAGCTTGTCGATGTTGAACATTGTCATCTGAGCCTGTTCGGGGATTGCTGAATTTATTGCCGACAACAAAAGAAGAAGTACAACGGGAAATCCGAGTCCGAAACAGAATGTCAGCGGATCACGGAGAATTTCCTTTGTATTTCGTGAAGCAAACGCAGTCAATCTCATTACAACGCACCTCCGTTTGTCAGCTTTACAAAAGCCGACTCAAAATCTTTTTTCACCCGAAAGGGCAACAAGCTCATCGGAAGTACCCTCAGACACAAATTTACCGTGAGCCATAATACCGATTCTGTCGCAGAGTGCAACAGCCTCTTCGAGATAGTGCGTTGTAAGAATAACAGTGATTTTACCCTTGAGCTTTTCAATCTCAACCCAAAGGCTGTGTCTTGCAATTACATCAAGTCCGAGCGTGGGTTCGTCAAGAAAAAGTATTTTCGGCTCTGAGATAAGTGCCATTGCAATGCTCAATCTCCTGACATCACCGCCCGACAGCTTTTTAGCCTTGCGATTTTCAAATTCCCGCATGGAAAAGCGTTCGATAAGCTCGCTTGCTTTGGCTTTTGCAACTTTCTTTGAAAAGCCGTAAACCTCTGCCATGAGTTCAAGATTTTCTCTTGCGGTAAGGTTCATTGCCGCCGCACTTTCCTGCGGTGAAGTTCCGATAATCTGTTTTACCGCTGCTCTGTCGGTTTTTATGCTGTGACCGAGAAGCTCTGCCTCACCCGATGTCGGCATAATAAGCGTTGTGAGCATTTTCATTGTTGTTGTTTTTCCTGCACCGTTGACTCCGAGCACACCGTACATTTCGCCCTCGTTGATTTTAAGGTCAAGGTTTGATACAGCCGTTTTTTCCTTATATTTTTTTGTAAGTTTTTCTGTTTTTATTGCGTACATATTTTCTCCTCAATTCAGGATAAAAGGGATTCAAGTCAAATTTTACTTCATTAACTTATCAAAGGGATTTTTTATTTTTGCAAGTGCCATACCTTTTTTCTCGTCACCGAGAACCAGAAGTCTGTCGCCTGCCTCAATTCCGAACACCTTTCTGGCGTGTTTAGGGAGTGTAATCTGTCCTCTTTCGCTGACCTTAACAATGCCGAAAATGTACTTTCCGTCACCGTCGGGAGTAAGTGCGTCAGATTCTTCCTCGTAAAAAGGACACACAAGAAGCATTTCTACCGTAGTTTCAAAAATCTGCGCCATCGTCACGCATTTTTCGACATCGGGAAGAGATTCCTCGTTTTCCCACTTTGCAACAGACTGTCTTGACACCCCAAGCCTCTCCGCAAGGTCCTCCTGTGAATATCCGTACTTTTTCCGAAGATACTTCAAATTCATACCAATCATACTTTTCATACCTCCTGAGTTAAGTATATTTCATATGTAACGCAATTTCTACCAACCTGATTTTACACTTTATGTAAAAATCAGTTGCATAATCCCTTTATGATTTATGATAAACTCCCTTACAGATTTTGTCAAACAAAAGGCGGTTGCGTTTTTTACGCCTTGTTTACATTATTCTAATGTACATATCATTGTTTGTTCACAAAACTGTCACATTTCAATGTTAAACTTAAACCAATATCGTATGTACGGAGGATATATTATGAAAAAACCTACTAAAAGAGATACAATCAATCTGTTTTTCTCTGCATTTCTGATCATCGCATTTATCGTTTGCGCACACTTCTTCTCACAGTACGCATCAGCCCTTTCACAGCCACTAGGTTCAATCATTCCGATTCTTGTGTATGCTGTGTTCGGTCTTTTGATGTTCTATGCAACCCGTGTCGGTGACGGCAAGGCGGTAAAGCGTTTTTCGCTCGTTACACTTATTGTAATGGTGCTCCCGTCACTCTACATAATCGTTGCTTCCCTTGCTCCGGGACTTCCGCTTTATGATGTATTTTCAAATGCAAACGGCTCGGGATTAAGCGTTATTGTAACACTTGCAAGTATCGCACTCGGTTACGGAATTCCTTACTCATTCCTCAGCGGTTTTGAAGTTGCCGATGATGAGGCTGTTGAAGAAGAAACAGGCAACCCTGTTCAGGGAGGCATTGAGGCTGATCTTGCAGATGACGAAAACGCAGAAGATACTGCATTTGAAGAATCCGAAGAGGTTGAAACAGAGGAACTTTCCGAGGATGAAAGCGAATCAACAGACGAAACCGATAACGGTGAAGACGCTTGATTCACTGCTGATTTTTCTTAAATCGACGAGTACCTGCACGGCTTGTGCGGGTACTTTTTGTATATGGCAAAAAATTATGCTTTTAAACTTAACAGTGCTAATATTCAGTTGACAAATTGTCACGGCTGATTTATTATTTTGGTACGGGGTGTGCAGAATAAATGCACCGTATTTTTCTGTTTCAAAATTTTTCTTTCAAAGGAGAATTACATAATGGACGATAACAATAAATATAATAGAAACAAGGATTATGAGCCTGACAACTTTGATGACGAGGTTGCGTTTCCTGCAAGAAGAAACAACGCCCCCGAAAGGTCTGCCGATATTCAGGAGGATTACGGCGATAACTTTGACAATGATGTAAAATTTGTCGGCGATTATGACGAGGACGCCGTTCAGATGCCGGAAATCGACTTTGAGGACGATATGGAAACTCCCGTAAAAATGCCCTCGGAAAGAGATGACCGCACACAAACTCCCGACTATGGCGACAATTTTGATTCTCAGACAGGGGAGCAGGTGTCAAAGGCTACAAAGGATTTTCAGTATGACCTTTCATCTGACGATATTGGTAACTACTACACAAAATCAACGATACACCCAAAGCGTAAAAAGGTTGTTAAAAAGAAAAAGAGAACGAGCCGTAATGTGGCGGTTATCTTAACAATTGCGGCGGTAATCTGCCTTATTGTTGCCGTTGTTTTTGCATTCACACAATGCAGCTCACAGAAAAAAAATGATAACAAGGCTTCCACAGCACCGTCAACGGAGCAGGTGACAACGGTACAGCCTACAACGGAATACGGCGATGACAACTATGTTCCCGTTTACACGGAAGAACCGACATATGAACCGCAGACTGAATATCAGCCTGAAACAGAAGCGCCTGTTCAAACTGAACCGCAGACAGAGTATCAGCCTGAAACAGAGCCGCAGCAGAGCAGTGATATCAGTGTTACCGAATCGTCACAGACTTCGGATGACACTCAGCCGACACAGTCATACGAGAGCGGCGGCGATGAACCGTATGTTGAAGAAAACTGATTGTTTTCTTTTGATAAAATGAATTTATGAAATTGGAGATGTTTTAAATGGGTTGCACCCACGATTGTTCAAGCTGTTCTTCGGATTGCAAAAGCAAAGAGCAGAATTTGCACGAAGAACTTAATAAATACAGTAGTGTAAAAAAGGTAATCGGCATTGTGTCGGGCAAGGGCGGAGTAGGCAAAAGCCTTGTAACCTCAATGCTCGCAGTAACATTTAACAGACTCGGTAAAAGCACGGCTGTTCTTGACGCAGATATCACAGGTCCGTCAATTCCAAAGGCATTCGGAGTACATGAGAGATGCAGAGGCAACGATGAGGGAATTTTCCCCGTTGTTACCGAAACGGGAATCAAGATGATTTCCGTAAACCTACTTCTTGAACATGAAACCGATCCCGTGGTGTGGCGTTCGCCGGTTATCACAGGCACGGTAAAGCAGTTTTGGAAAGATGTAATCTGGGAAAATGTTGACTATATGTTTGTTGATATGCCTCCCGGAACAGGCGATGTTCCGCTTACGGTATTTCAGAGCCTGCCGATTGACGGCATTGTTATTGTTGCGTCACCGCAGGAGCTGGTTTCAATGATAGTTCAAAAGGCAGTTAAAATGGCAAAGATGATGAATGTGCCGATTTTAGGTCTTGTTGAAAATATGAGCTGGTTCATGTGTCCCGATTGCGGAAAGAAACACAGCATCTTCGGCGACAGCCGCATTGAGGAAGTGGCAAAGGAATATGACACACAGGTGCTTGCAAAGCTTCCGATTGATCCCGAACTTGCAAAATGTGTTGACGAGGGAAAGATTGAATTTTTTGAAGGAAACTATCTTGACGAAGCGGCAGAAATAATCGAAAAAAAACTTAGTAAATAAGCATTTGCAATATTTTGCTTTTTCTGCTATAATAAGCAGACACAATTTCACAATTACAAACCGGAGGAGTAAACAATATGAAATGTCCCGTATGCGGTCATGAGTCTGACGGTAAGTTCTGCGAAAACTGCGGATCACCTCTCACTCAGAACAACACACAGGAAAATGCAACAAACAGCGTTGATTCGTTTGGTCAAAATCCGACACCCGAACAGCCGAATTATGACTATAACACAGAGAATCAGAGCTACGATCAGGTGAACCAAAATAATAATCAGCAATACAATCAGGGATACAACAACGGATACGGTAATCCGAATCAAAACGGCACAAGCTACGGTCAGCAGTTTACGAACCAAAATGGTGGTTACAACGGCAGTCAGCAGTTTACAAATGTACCGAACGGTCGAAGAAGAATAACAGCAGTAAAACAGCCATAATCATTACGAGCATTGTCGGCGGAATAATCGTTCTTTTGATTGTTATTTTCGCCATTGTTGCGTGCAATGTACTGCCAAAGGTGATTGATTATGCAGACAAACACGTCGACAAAGCAATTGACGATGCTTCAAGCTATATTTCAAAGGACTTTGACAAAGAAACAACTGTGCCGGCATTTGATTCGGACAGTGCAACCTCCGACATTGACGAGGACGATTACCTTACGGATACCAAATCTCATGTTACATATTGTGAAAGTTATGATTATGAGGGATGGAAAATCATGGGCGTGGACGATGATTACTTCTACAATAATCTGTCCCACTCCGATAAGGAAGTCACAGAAATTACAATCAATATTCCCGAACAGATTGACGGTGTGGATGTTGTTGAAATTTCAAGCTTCGGGGTCTATCTTCCCGATGTAAAGGTTAAAGTGGCTATCCCGAAAACCGTTAAGGTTGTGGATTCGTTTGCATTCAGTTTCAATGACAATATATACGAGCTTGAAATTGCCGACGGTGTAAAGGTTCTTGAAAGCGATGCGTTCACATCTATGACGAACCTTAAAAGTGTTACAGTTCCCGATTCCGTAAAGGAAATGGATAATTGCGGTCTTGGTATGGATGTTGATGACAATTATGACAGTGTCCCGCTCAAGGGCTTTAAAATGTATTGCAAAAAAGGTTCAGTCGCCGAAGCATATGCAAAAGAAAACAATTTGTCATATGAGATAATCAAGTAAAAAGTTAATGTAAATTAAAAACAGCTTTCCGAACTCAAAATCGGAAAGCTGTTTTGTTTTTGTAAATATTTGTACAAACAATCACTATGCTACGCTCGGGCATAATAATTTTTTCTATATCATACTATCTTCACGAACGGGGAACGGCGGCACGCCGTGCGGCAAAACAAGCCCATCCGTTGTCAAGATGTTCTTCGATGATGTCAAAATACTGACTTACGGATGCCTTGACTTCTTCGGCACGAGTGTCGATGATACCGCTCATAATGTAAACGGCATCGTCCTTCATAAAGTCCTTAATGCCTTTTGAGAGAAACATAATCGCATCGGCAACAATATTGGCAAGAACAATGTCATACTTGCCCTCAACCTTGTCGGTAAAGCTGCCGCAGATAGCTGTAAAGCGGTCTGCAACACCGTTGATTTCTGCGTTTTCAGCCGCAGTTCTCACCGCAGTTTCGTCAATGTCAACACCGACGGCACGGTCTGCACCCAAAAGCAATGTTGCAATACCGAGAATACCGCTGCCGCAACCCACATCAAGAACAGAATTGCCCTCTTTAAGGTACTTTTCACACATTTCAAGGCAAAGCCTTGTGGTTTCATGACCGCTCGTGCCGAACGCAAGGCCCGGATCAATGTTGAGAACTTTGCGGTTGCCGGCATCGTAATCATCTCGCCAGCTCGGACGGATAAGAAGTTTTTCGCCAACTTCAATCGGGTTGAAATATTTCTTCCAGTTGTTTCTCCAATCCTCTTCAAGGCAGTCAAGAAGTTCAATTGAATGCTTTATACCCTCCGCATTGTAGCGTTCCGAAAGGAATGCTACCGCCTCTGACGGCGAAACATCGGGTTCAAGATAAATGTGAACAAAAGCCTTGTTTCTGTCCTTTGCAAGCAAATCCTCGTCAATAAGGTCAATATGGGCAATGTCCTCAACCTCTTGCTCAAGGTTTGTGTAATCTTCAATATAGATGCCGTAGGGAACTACGACATTTGCAATATCACTTGCTCTGTCAATATCCTTTGCGTCAACGGATATTTTTATTTCTGTCCAGGATTCCATTTTAACCTCTGATTCACGGGCATTTTATGCCGATATTTTTATTTGTAATGTAGGGGGAGGATATCCGCCCGTTGGGAACGGCGGCACGCCGTATAAAAAATTTGTGGGGACATATGCCCCACAAATTCTATTTATTCTGTGTTACTCGTTGAACATCTTTTTGATTTTTTCAAAGAAATTTCTGCGATTTGCGTAGTTTTTGTCGCCTGTTGCACCGTCAAGCTGTTTGATAAGCTCTTTCTGCTTACCGTTAAGATTCTTCGGAACTTCAACGGTAACTCTTACATATTGGTCGCCTCTGCCTCTGCCGCCGAGTCGCTGAATACCCTTGCCCTTGAGTCTGAACACATCACCCGGCTGTGTACCCTCACGAACCGTGTAGGAAACCTTGCCGTCAAGAGTAGGAACAACAACATCTGCTCCGAGAGCCGCCTGTGTAAAGGTTATCGGAACCTCGCACCACACATCGTCACCTCTGCGTTCAAAAACAGGGTGCGGACGAACATTTACATAAACATGAAGGTCGCCTGCAGGACCGCCGTTTGTACCTGCGTTACCTCTGCCGCTTACATTAAGAATCTGCTGATCCTTGATACCTGCCGGAATCGTTACATCAACAGTCTTGTTCTTGCGCTGTTTGCCCGAACCGCCGCACTTTTTACAAGGATTGTCAACAATCTTGCCTCTGCCGTGACAGGCATCACAGGTACGCTGAGTCTGGACAACACCGAAAGGTGTTCTCTGGTTGATTGTTACCCTGCCCGAACCGCCGCATGACGAACAGGTCTTGGGGCTTGTTCCGGGCTGAGCGCCTGTTCCGTGACAGTCGTCACAGGTTGTTACGCATGAATAGTTGATTGTCTGCTTGCAGCCCTTTGCCGCCTCTTCAAATGAAATGTAAACCGTAGTTTCAATATCACTGCCACGCATAGGAGCGTTTGCATTGTTGGAGCGTCTGCCGCCGAATCCGCCGAAAAAGCTGGAGAAGATATCGTCAATATCAATACCCTGACCGAACGGACTTCCTGCTCCGCCTGCACCTGCACCGTAGTTGGGATCAACTCCTGCGTGACCGAACTGATCGTAACGAGCCTTTTTATCGGAGTCGGAAAGAACCTCATAAGCCTCGTTTACTTCCTTGAATTTTTCCTCACATTCTTTATCGCCGGGATGCAAATCCGGGTGATATTTTTTGGCACAGGCTCTGTATGCCTTCTTTATTTCATCGTCGCTTGCGCCCTTTTGAACGCCAAGCACCTCGTAGTAGTCTCTTTTGTCTGCCATATTACTCTCACCTTTGTCAAAATACCGAAATCACGCAATATTGCAAGCCGGTTATCGTCTTATACAGCCAAAAGGAGCCGCCATATAACAGCTCCTTTGACTATATGTTATTCTAACATAAATTACTTGTTATCGTCAACATCGGTGAAATCAGCGTCATATACATTAGGATCTCCGCCGTTGTTGCCTGTAGGATTACCGCCGTTTGGCTGAGCACCGTTCATATCGGGAGCACCGCCCTGCGGAGCAGCCTGCTGATAAAGCTTAGCGGCAGCATCGTTAAGAGTCTTCTGGAGGTCTTCCTTAGCTGTGCCGATGAGTGCGGCATCGTCCTTTGAGATAGCCTCTTTAAGAGCTGCAACCTTTGTGTTGATTGCGTTCTTGTCATCCTCGGGAATCTTGTCACCGCTTTCGCTGACGAGCTTTTCTGCCTGATAAACAATGTTTTCAGCCTCGTTCTTAGCGTCAACTGCCTCACGGCGCTTTTTGTCCTCTGCGGCAAACTGTTCAGCTTCCTTAACAGCCTTGTCGATATCTTCCTTGCTCATTGAAGTTGAGTTACTGATTGTAATCTTCTGCTCTTTGCCTGTACCGAGGTCTTTTGCAGATACATTAACGATGCCGTTGGCATCAATATCAAATGTAACTTCAATCTGCGGAATACCACGCATTGCAGGAGCAATGCCTGTGAGAGCGAAAAGACCGAGCTGCTTGTTGTCACGGGCAAATTCACGCTCACCCTGAAGAACATTGATTTCAACCTGTGTCTGATTATCAGCGGCAGTTGAGAAAATCTGGCTCTTCTTTGTTGGGATTGTTGTGTTTCTGTCAATAATCTTTGTCATAACACCGCCCATTGTTTCAACACCGAGTGAAAGCGGAGTTACATCGAGGAGGAGAAGTCCTTCAACTTCACCGCCGAGTACGCCTGCCTGAATAGCTGCGCCGATAGCAACACATTCATCAGGGTTGATACCCTTGAATGGCTCTTTGCCGATGAGCTTCTTAACAGCGTCCTGAACAGCAGGGATTCTGGAAGAACCGCCGACCATAAGAACCTTGTCAATCTGACCGATCTGAAGACCTGAATCCTGAAGAGCCGATCTTACAGGACCCATTGTAGCTTCTACGAGGTCTGATGTGAGTTCGTCAAACTTTGCTCTTGTAAGAGTAAGGTCAAGGTGCTTAGGACCTGTCTGGTCTGCTGTGATAAACGGGAGGTTGATGTTAGAGGTTGTAACACCTGAAAGTTCAATCTTTGACTTCTCGGCAGCCTCTTTTTAATCTCTGCATTGCAACCTTATCCTGTGAAAGGTCAATGCCTGTTTCTGTCTTGAATGATGCAACCATCCAGTCGATGATTCTCTTATCGAAGTCATCACCGCCGAGACGGTTGTTACCTGCTGTTGCAAGTACTTCCTGAACACCGTCGCCCATTTCGATGATAGATACATCGAATGTACCGCCGCCGAGGTCATATACCATAACCTTCTGGTCTTTTTCCTTATCTACACCGTATGAAAGAGCGGCTGCTGTAGGCTCGTTGATGATTCTCTTAACATCAAGACCTGCAATCTTACCGGCATCCTTTGTAGCCTGACGCTGTGCGTCTGTGAAGTATGCAGGAACTGTGATAACTGCCTGTGTAACTGTTTCGCCGAGGTAAGCCTCTGCATCTGACTTGAGCTTCTGAAGAATCATTGCTGAAATCTCCTGCGGAGTGTAGCTCTTGCCGTCAATTGTTACCTTGTGAGCAGTACCCATCTCTCTCTTGATTGATGCAACTGTTCTGTCAGGGTTTGTGATAGCCTGACGCTTGGCAACCTGACCAACCATTCTTTCACCGTCTTTTGAAAAAGCAACAACAGACGGAGTTGTTCTTGCGCCTTCTGCGTTAGCGATAACTACAGGCTCGCCGCCTTCGATAACTGCTACGCATGAGTTTGTTGTACCTAAATCTATACCTATTGTCTTAGCCATGATAAATTCCTCCAATTGAATTTTTAATTGTTTTTGTTTGTGTGTTTTCTGCTGAATATTTATATATGAAATCAGTCACAGTTGGCAACCTGTACCATTGCGTGACGGATAATTTTGTCACCGATTTTGTAACCCGTCTGATAAACGGCTGCGATTGTGTCGGCACCGAGGTTTTCGTCCTCAATCTTTGAAACCGCATTGTGCAGATTCGGATCAAACGCGTCGCCTGCTTTGCCGTAGGACTCAATCTTTAGCTTTTCAAAGCTCTTTGCAAGCTGATTTGAAATAAGCTCAATACCCTTGATGATATCGGGATCGGCGTCTTTCAGATTTGCAAGAGCAAGCGTTACGCTGTCTGCAACGGGAAGAAGCTCGATACAAGCCTTTGAAGTTGCATCGTCATAGATTGAAAGCTTTTCGTTTGCCGTTCTTTTGCGGTAATTGTCGTACTCGGCGGCAAGTCGCATATACTTATCCTTCTGTGCCGAAAGCTCATCTTCAAGAGCCTTGATTTTGTCTGCATTTTCATCCTTTGCAGGCTCTTCGGTATTTTCAGCCTTAGTTTCTTCTGCGACTGTTTCTTCGGAAACCTTTTTTTCTTCGGTTTTCTCGGATTTTTTCTTAGTCATCTTTATCCTCCTTCAAGGATTTTTATTTATCATATTTCTATCAGCTCATCAATAAGAGTGCTAACGCTTTCGGACACACATTCAAGAATTGAAATTGCTCTTGCGTAGTCCGTTCTCACGGGTGCTATCACCGCAAGCACACCTGACGGATTGCCGTCAAGTCGGTATCGTGTGGAGATTACCGCACTCCCTGCAAGCTCTGTTCTGCTGTTTTCGCCGCCTATGCTGACGGAGGTGTCAAGCGGAAGATTTTCAAGCATTTCCGCAAGGTCGTGTCTGTTGTTCAAAAACTCCATAACATTTCGTGCGTTAAGAAAATTAACATCGGACATAAACAATGGCTTTGTCACACCGCTGAGATAAACGCTGACTTCCTTTGCCGTTTCACAAGCCTCCATAATTGCCACAAGCACTCCCGGGGTAAACATTGAAAGTTCACCGAGCCTTGCCGCCGCTGTCTGTATGAACGGTCGGTTGACCGATGAAAGCTTCATTCCCTAAAAGATTTCGTTAAATGCCTTGTCAAACACGGTCAAAAGTTCGGGATTCAAAAGGAAATCGCAACGAAACAGCTTTGTTTTTATGATTCCGTTTGAGGCAATCACAACAGCCATTGCCGTGTGCGAACCCGTCTGAACAAATCTTATTCTGTGGATTCTGCTTTCCTCACCCGAAGGTGTTGTTGTTACCGCCGTGCAGCCTGTCAGCCTTGAAATAACACCGCTTGCCTCTTTGAGGATGCTCTCGGGGAATCTGCACTTTTGTAAAGCTCGGATTCAACATATTCCCGTCCGCCTTGGGTTACGGGGGTAATTTTCATCAGATTGTCGATGTAGTATCTGTAGCCCTGCAGCGTTGGAATTCGTCCTGCCGAGGTGTGCGGCTGAACCAAGTAGCCTTTATTTGTAAGGTCTGCAAGGTCATTTCGCACCGTTGCCGATGAAACCTCAAGTCCCGTTTCGTCAATCAACGCTTTTGAACCAATCGGCTCGCCTGTGTTGATATAGCTTTCGATTACTGCCGATAATATTTTCTTTTTTCTTTCAGCCAGCTCCATACCGTTCACCTCATTTCGTGTCGGTTTTTGCTGTTTTAGCACTCTCGATAGGTGAGTGCTAATTGCTATACTCATAATATAATACCAAAGTCAGTAAAAGTCAAGCGTTTTTGAAAAAATTTTTCGTTTTCAGAAAATCTTCACATAACACGGTTTGACATTGTGCCGAGGATACTCTATAATCTACTTATCAGTAATGTTTAAGGGTGAATTTTATGGGCGAATTTCTTCAGAATATGTATGTATGGCTTTGGGCGGCTCTTGCAATATTAATGATTATCGTAGGAATCAAATATCGCCACGAACATCAGGGCTTGCTTGCAGTTTTAATGGCTGTGTTTTTTATCTTCATGACCGTGTGGTACGGACTGCGAACCTTTGCAGGCTACCCAATGTTTGAGGGTACGCTTAATATCATCTTCCGTTGCATCCTCGGCGGTTTCCTCGTTGCGCTTGGTTTGATATATTGGTTTATAAGAAAAAGAAAATAACTATATATGTATAAAAAACAAATCGGACAGCAGATTTTATTTCTGCTGTCCGTATTTTTATGTTCATATTTTTTCGTTCGTGTAGATAGTTTGCAATGTTTAAAAACCAATTATGCCCGAGCGTAGCATTGTTATTGTCTGCACAATTTTCAATAAACATTTTCATTCGGGCATTTTACTCTTGCCCCTATCAAAACTATCTTCTCGGACTGGGAACGGCGGCTCGCCGTCAACTTTCAATTTTACTAAAGTTCGTCCGCTTTAAACGCTGTGTAGCCCTCATAATAATAGCTGTGGTCAATGCCTTTCATGTACATCTCACGGCTGTCAATTTCATCGATCAATGCGTTTTTTAGAACATATTTTATCTCGATGTCCCGTATGGGACTACGCTCCATTGCAAGCAGATAATCTTCCTTAACCTTGCTCCAGTCGATAACCTTGCCGATTTCCGTTTTCAACATATGGTCAAGCCAGATTCGTGTACTGCGACCGTTGCCCTCTCTGAATGGGTGCGCAATGTTCATTTCGACATACTTTTCTATAATCTCATCAAAATTGCTCTGCGGCATTTCATCAATGTTTTTCAAAGCTGATTCAATGTACACCAAAGGTGCAAATCTGAAATTGCCCTTTGCAATGTTTACGGTTCTCAACTTTCCCGCAAAATCGTAGATTTCGTCAAAAAGGTACTTGTGAATTGTCTGTAATGTTGAAAACTTTCCGCTTTCAAGGTTGTCAAGAATGTGATTTTCAAAAAGCATTGCCGCCTTTTTTCTTACTGATTCGCTCCTCTTCACGAGCAAGCTCCGCAGAAGAAGTCAATCCGAGTTTGTTCTCAAGCATACAAGCACCTCACTTTACTATATATATTGTATCATAGTGCAGATGATAATTCAATTTTTTAGTTTATGTTTATTTAGTTCGTGTTTATTTTCGTTCGTGTAGATAGTTTGCAATATTAAAAACTATTATGCCCGAGCGTGGCATTGCAATTGTTCGGTTCGTGTTTATTTTAGTTCGTGTAGATAGTTTGCAATATTTAAAAAACTATTATGCCCGAGCGTGGCATTGTAATTATTCGGTTCGTGTTTATTTTAGTTCGTGCAGATAGTTTGCAATATTTAAAAAACTATTATGCCCGAGCGTGGCATTGCAATTGTTCACCGCTACAGTGTTGCAATTAATTTGTCCTTAAACGACGAAAGCACCGGGCTTGCGGCGACCCGGTGCTTTCTTATGTTCTTTAAAAAATGAGGGGTACAATTACGAGTCTTTGTTCAGACTCGCATTGAGGAGGGTAGAACAATTATACTCTGACGGATGCGGTTCCGTCTTTCTGAGTACGCTTATATTAAACAATGCAAATATGAAAACTGTGTGAACCCTTTTTGAAATCGGAATGAAAAGCATCTGTTTTTTCTGTTAATCAATCAAAACTCAAATAATTTCTTTATTTATTCGACGAAATAAAAAATTTTTTCAAAAACATAAAACAAATGTTTGATTTTTCTGAAAATATATGGTACAATCATACTGTAATTACAAACAAGGGGCGTTGCGATATGAAACCTTTAAGCAAAAGCCAACAGAAAATTTTCGATTATCTAAAGGAATGTGCAGGCGAGGGCAGAGTTCCGTCAGTTCGTGAAATCTGCGAAGAAACGGGACTGAGTTCAACATCAACCGTTCACCACCACCTCAAGGCACTTGAAGAAAAAGGTCTTATTTCACGAGAACACGGCGTGAACCGTTGTATTCAGATTAACGGCATGGAGAAAAACACCGATGTTCCCGTTTTGGGCAGAGTTGCGGCAGGTTATCCGATTCTTGCCGTTGAGAATATTGAATGTTATGTGCCTGTTCCCGACAGCTTAAAAAGGGGCAGAGAGCTTTTTGCTCTGCGTGTTCAGGGCGAAAGTATGATTAACGCAGGCATTTTCCCTGACGATATTTTAATTGTTCACCGTACACCTGTTGCGGAGAACGGCGAAATCGTTGTTGCTCTTGTCGGTGACGAGGCGACCGTAAAGCGTTTTTACAAAGAAAACGGTCACTTCAGACTTCAGCCTGAAAACGATAATTTTGAACCGATTATAGTTGACGAAGTCGCTTTGCTCGGCAAGGTGATCTCGCTTGTAAGATATTTTGATTAAAAGGATTAGCATACAGTTTTGAGAGGAAGTGATAAAATGCGTGACTATGTGATTTACGATATGTACACAGATGACAGAATGTTTCGTTACGAGGTCTATAAACACCCGAACGGAATGTATGAAGTGTGTGTTCAGTCGAGAGAGGCGGAAGATTTTGCCGTGAACGAGCAGTATCTCTACTGCGATATTCCCGAAGAAGTCACACATTTTACCGACACCCTCGAAAGAGCTATAGAAATCGGCGATTGCAAGCTGTGCAAAGTAAGCGCTTAATTAACAGCCATCTGTCTTTGCAGAAACAGTTTAATAAAATTCACGGTCGGATGACAGTTTGCCAAATGCAAGCATTGTCGCCCGACCGTTTTTATTATATATTGCCGATTATTTCACCCTGTATTTTGGCGGTTCGGTTTCATAGACATTGTTGCCGTTGCTGTCGATTGCAACTATGCACGGAAAATCTTCAACCTCATATCTGCGAACAGCCTCTGTGCCTAAATCTTCATAGCAAAGAATCTCCTCGCTCTTGATGCTCTTGGCGATAAGTGCCGCCGCACCGCCGATTGCGACAAGATACACGCCCTTGTTGCGAACAATCGCATCGACAACTTCTTTATTTCTTGCGCCTTTGCCTATCATTCCTTTGAGTCCGAGGTCAAGCAGTGACGGAGCGTACTTATCCATACGATAGCTTGATGTCGGACCTGCAGGACCTACTGCATAACCGGGCTTTGCAGGAGCAGGACCAACATAATAGATAAGCTCGCCTTTGATGTCAACGGGAAGTTTTTCGCCCTTCTGAATCAATTCATAAAGTCTTTTGTGTGCGGCATCTCTGCCTGTGATGATTGAACCCGAGAGCAGAACGCTGTCGCCTGCTTTAAGATTTTTAATATCTTCGTCCGTAATCGGAAGTGTAATTTTCTTTTCCACAGCTTTTCCTCCTCAGATCGTTGCACTTGCGTGTCTTGCGGCATGGCAACAGATGTTGACCGCAACCGGCATTCCTGCAATGTGTGTGGGTGAAGTTTCGATATTCACGCCGATTGCGGTTGTGTTGCCGCCAAGTCCTGCAGGACCGAAGCCCATTTTATTGATTTCGGTAAGGAGCTCGTCCTCAAGCTGTGCATAGCGTTCATCTTCATTTTTGGAATCAATCGGGCGGAAGGTTGCTTTTTTTGCAAGCTGGGCGGCTCTTTCAAAAGTACCGCCGATTCCGACACCGACAACCATAGGAGGACAGGGATTTGGACCTGCCTGAAAAACAGTATCAAGAATAAACTGCTTAACGCCCTCAATGCCCTTTGACGGGGTGAGCATTTTTATCTGCGACATATTTTCACTGCCGAAGCCCTTACCGCCGGCGGTAATTTTAATCTGATTTCCGCTGACAATTTTTGTGTGTATAATTGCAGGAGTGTTATCCTTTGTATTAATTCTGTCGAAAACAGGATCATTTACTACACTCTTGCGAAGGTAGCCGTCAATATAGGCTCTGCGAACACCCTCGTTGACAGCCTCATCAAAACTGCCGTCCTCAATAACAACCCTGTCACCGTATTCAACAAAAAGGACAGCCATACCCGTATCCTGACAAAGCGGAACTTCTTCACGAGCCGCAATTTTATCGTTTTCGATAATCTGTGAAAGTACACTTTTTCCTACAGGCGAGCTTTCGTTATCCCTTGCGGTTTCAAGGGCGCACATAATGTCTTTGCCTATAAAATAGTTGCAGTCGGTAAACAGCTTTTTAACCGTATCGCATACCGTCTGCGCCTTGATTTTTCTTATTTCCATATCCGAACTCCTTAATATGAATTTAGCACCAAATTTTAACACTATACATTATAATTTATTTTCAACGGTATTTCAATAAGAAATGAAATGTGGTATAATCATTTTAACGGATTGTTATAACAGTTGTGATTTGATGCACAGCGGCGAACCGTGTTCGCCGCTACAATATATAATTTAATTTGTGATTTTTATAAAATTAGAATTAACATAACAGTTGTACCTTTACTTGCGGGCGTCCAATGAACGCCCCTACAGAATTGCACAAACAAAAAACTATACTATGCTCGGGCATAATATGTTTTTAATACTGCAAACTATCTACACGAATGGGGTACGGCAGCTCGCCGCGCGATACTTCACCAACAAAATTGAAAATTAACATAATTTTATCACATTCGGATGATAGAGTAACAGTCGGAATACACTGCGTCTTAACCGACGCTTATAATTTTAATAAAAGGGGCGTACAAAAATGAGCAGGATACTTGTTGTTGACGATGAGGCAAGAATCAGACAGATTATCAGAAAATATGCCGAATTTGAGGGCTTTGAGGTTGAAGAAGCCGTTGACGGTATGCAGGCAATTGAAATTTGCCGTAAAGAGGACTTTGACCTTATCATTATGGATGTTATGATGCCTGAGCTTGACGGCTTTTCCGCTTGCAGGGAAATCAGAAAATTCAAGAAAACACCTATCATTATGCTTTCGGCAAGAGGCGAGGAGTACGATAAAATTCACGGCTTTGAGCTTGGCAGTGACGACTATGTTGTTAAGCCGTTCTCGCCAAAGGAGCTTATGATGCGTGTTAATGCCGTAATCAAGCGTTCACAAGGCGCTCAGAACGAAGAGAATGTGAAGAAGGATGTATTTACATACGAAGGTCTTTCGGTTGATTTCTCAGCCAGAATTGTTACAATTGACGGCAAAAGAATTGAGATGACGCCAAAGGAATACGAACTCTTTTTCTATATGGTAAAGAACAAAGGACTTGCACTCACCCGTGAAAAGCTTATAAGCGAGGTCTGGGGCTACGACTTCTTCGGTGACGAAAGAACGCTTGACACACACATTAAGCTTCTCAGAAAGAGCCTTGGCGAATACAGCAGATGCATCGTAACGCTTCGAGGGGTGGGTTACCGTTTTGAAACAATCTAACAAACGATTTGACCGCCATTATCTGCCGTTGAATTTTAAGCTGTTATGCTATTTTCTTCTGTTCGGATTTGCAATTGTGATCGTGTTGTGGGTGTTCCAGACCTTTTTTCTTGAATCATTCTACACAGCTACAAAATCTTCACAGGTTGAAAAGAACGCACAGGTTATTTCAAAGTCGATTGAAGAAAACAAAAACGCTCTCGGAACGATTGAAAATGTTGCAAGCTACAATTCACTTTCGGTATATGTTTACGATTCAACTTCTCTTTTCACATTGAAGTATTGTTGCGAATATGACAACCCCGCTTTCAAACCTGAATTTTCAGTATCACGATGTCTATTCATACTACAAGCTGGCAGAGGAAAATGACGGACATTATATGTTCATCACAAGTAACTACAAAGAGGACAGCATTAAAGGCAAGTTTGAGCGACAGTTTTTTAATGAATATTCCTCATCCGACACAGCCGAGAGGAATACTGTTCGGTATGCTTCCGCTCCAGATAAAAATGTTCAAAATATGGTTTACACCGACATTATCAATCTGCAGGACGGCAGCGAATGCTTTTTGATTGTAACATCGTCAATCACACCGCTGACTAACACGGTTGAAATCGTCCGTGACCAGCTTGCAATCGTTTCGGTTGTGTTTGTGCTTCTTGCCGTTATAATTTCGCTTTACGCAAGCTACAGAATTGCGAAACCGATTTCTAAGACAAACACGGCGGCAAAGGAGCTTGCAAAGAAAAACTATGATGTTGACTTTAACGCAAGAGGATATCTTGAGGTTGAAGAGCTCAACGAAACGCTGAACTACGCAAAAACGGAGCTTGCCGCAACCGAAAAGTTGCAAAAAGAACTTATTGCCAACATCTCACACGATTTGAGAACACCGCTGACAATGATTACGGGCTACGGCGAGGTTATGCGTGACCTGCCCGGTGAAAACACTCCCGAAAATATTCAGATTATTATTGACGAGGCAACAAGACTTTCAACACTTGTCAACGATTTGCTTGACCTCTCAAAGATTCAATCGGGTACAATTCAACCTGAAAAATCTGAATTCTGTCTTACCGACAGCATCAAGAATATTTTCACAAGGTACGCAAAGCTCAAGGAACAGGACGGATACAACATTCTGTTTGAGAGTGACGAAGATGTTTACATTTTTGCCGATGAACTGAAAATTTCACAGGTAATCTATAATCTTGTGAACAATGCAGTCAATTATGTCGGTGAAGACAAAACTGTTATTGTAACGCAAAAGGTAAACGGCAAAAAGGTTCTCATTGAGGTAACGGATCACGGTGACGGCATTCCTCCCGAAAAGCTTGAATACATCTGGGATCGTTACTACAAGGTTGACAAGGAGCATAAGCGTGGCGTTATCGGCACGGGACTCGGCTTGTCAATAGTCAAGGGTATTCTTGACAGCCACAAAGCAAGATACGGCGTTCGCAGTACACTCGGCAAAGGCAGTACATTCTGGTTTGAACTCGACATTGTTTCCGTGAAAAAACGAAACAAAAAGAATTCGGACGAAAATAAAGAATAAACAACAAATCCCGAACACGGTAAAATGTGTTCGGGATTTATTTATAAAATACCTATTAAATTGTCGGTTGAAAAAAGGGGATTGAAGATAAATTCATCTTCGAGGAGTTCGCCGTTTTCATAGGAATGTTCGACCTCTTTTGAATATCCCTGCAGAATTTTCACAACTTCGACTTGAGTAGGATTTTCAAGCCTTTCGAGTTCATAAGCGGTCACTATGTATGCACAGACCATTCGCTTGATTGTGGATATGACATTAAAACTGTCAATTGCAGAAAGGTAATATCTGCGGACATAGTAGTTAAGATAGGCGGTAAGCGGTCTGTCAAAACGGCTTGACAGCGTATTATTTTTTGCAAAATCGGCGGTTGCTTCAAGCTCACATAGCCAATCCTTACTCATAATATCAAGGGTTTTGTGCAAATCAAAAATGAATGACGCATCACCGCAGCTTTGCTTTTTATATTCATCTGTCGGCATAGCCGTGATATCAAAAATTTCATCGTCAAGCATATTCTGCACTCGCTCGTTGAAAGCAAGAAGTCTGCACAATCTTTCGGACAAGGATATTTTGCAGTCTGAGAGAATTTCAAAAGTGCGTTTTCTTGCAGAAAGCAGAAAATTCATCTCGGTTGTGCTGTAATCGGTCTGTAAGTCCTGCGGAATATCGGTTGCAAAGCCTGTGTCAAAATCCGATTCAAGCATAAGCCTTGCCGCCTCGGGACAGGCAAACGAAAGCGTATGTTCACAAAAAACGGTGTAGTCCTGAGTAATTCTCGGAAATTCCTTACAGGTGTGACAAAGATGATTTTCGCCGAGGTTAATGTAAATGTCGCACAGCATATCGCTGTTCCAGAACGGGCAATTTTCACCTTGCCTGATGAAAATTCTGTCGCCGTCCTCGTCAATTGTCATAAGCGACCTGAGCCTGTCGCCAAACTCGCCTTTGACTGTATTATAAAAATCAAAGCTTATATCATCGACAACAACATCCCAGTCCCTGCAACAGCTGTCGGGACAGAGGTTCGCAATGCATCTGAATTTTTCACAGTATTTCGGGAAGTAGTGTTTCATAGTCATGTCCATTTCAATGTAAGAATAAATTGTTCGTAGGCATCGTCCCAGCCGTCAATTGCGTTCACTCCGCCGCCGTTCACACTGCGAAGCTTGGTGTCGCTTTCGTCAAGTCCGAGTGCAAAAAGTTCGCCTGCACTGATTTTGTACCCGAACGACTGACAGAGGGAACAGAAGTTATCAATCGGATTTTCGCTCTGTTCGGTTTTCAGAAGTTTTTCTTTGAGTTCTGCGTTGCTTTTGGCGTCACAGAGAAGTCGGTCAAGTTCTTCCCGTATCATAAAATCACCACAAAAAATAAAATGAAGTTTCATAAAAACGGACCGCCCAAAAAATGAACGGTCCGCATTCGGCTTTTAAGATTTACCCAATAATTACTCGATTGAGCTGTCGAGGTATTCCATAAGCTCCTCGTCATCTTTTTTTGCTGCTTATCCTTAACAATAAAGAACGCTGTGAGAGCAAAGAGAAAGAGCTGCAACTGCAGAGATGATACCGATAATTAAAGCCCATCTGCACTTATGATTTTTCATATTCTGTCGCCTCCAAATTTTGTATGCTTGTATGGCAGTAGTATCTGCCGTATCTTTATTTATATTCTAACAGTTTTTACAAAAATGTCAACAGAACAAAATAAAAAAGCAGAGAATATTCTCTGCTTTTAAGCCTGTAAGATTTATTGCACTTATGCTGATGCGTTAAGTCTTTTAGCAAGTGATGATTTGCTTCTTGCTGCAGTGTTCTTGTGAAGAATACCCTTAGCTGTTGCCTGGTCAATTTTCTTAATAGCAAGACGAACTGCCTCTGTTTTGTTGTCAGCGTTAGTGTCAACTGCGTAATAAGCCTTCTTTACAGCTGTTCTGAGAGCAGATTTTGTAGCCTTGTTACGAGCAGTCTTTGTAGCAATAACTTTAACACGCTTTTTAGCAGATTTGATGTTTGGCATTGTCCCACCTCCTTAAAGTATCGGTCATATAGGAATTATGATAGCACAAGAATGTGCAAAAATCAAGTCTTTTTACAAAAAAAGTTGGATTTCATGCGGATTTTATCGGTTTTCTCTGTTCCGCAACAACATCTTGTGTATTGATTTTTTCATTTATCTATATGCTGTAACAGAAAAATAACAGAAATTTTCCTGTCGCATAAATTTTATATGTTTACGGTAATTTTGTCAAGCAATTCTCCCACTTTTTCACGGAACACAAGGTTTGCGTTCTTGTCCATAGGAGTGGGATCACGGTTGATAAGCACAAGATTATCGCCGCCGAAGTAGCGAATAAACCCGGCCGCCGGATAGACCGTGAGGCTTGTGCCGGCAATAATAAGCGTGTCAGCCTTTGAAATTGCATTGACCGCACCCGTTACCGTGCTGTCGTCAAGTCCCTCTTCATAAAGCACAACATCTGGTTTTATGATACCTCCGCAAGTGCATTTGGGAATATCGGCAGAGTTCTTGATAAACTCTGCATCATAGAACCTGCCACACTTTGTGCAGTAGTTACGAAGAACACTTCCGTGCAACTCATAAACACGCTTACTGCCTGCCGCCTGATGAAGTCCGTCAATGTTTTGGGTGACAACAGCCGAAAGCTTTCCCGCCTTTTCAAGCTCTGCAAGCTTATAGTGCGCCTTGTTCGGCTTTTTGTCAAGGCAGAGCATTTTGTCACGGTAAAAGCGGAAGAACTCGCTTGTTTTGTGAACAAAAAATGTGTGGCTGAGAATCTGCTCGGGCGGATAATCGTACTTTTGATTGTACAGACCGTCAACACTTCGGAAGTCGGGAATTCCGCTTTCTGTCGAAACTCCCGCACCGCCGAAAAATACTATTCTTTTGCTTTTGTCAATTACGCTTTGAAGTTCTTCGAGTGTACTCACGAAATCGCTTCCTTCATACTTTTAACATAGTCGCAAACAGGCTTAACGCTGTCTTTGCCGTACTTTGCAATAATTTTCACGATTGCAGAACCAACGATAACACCGTCTGCACTTTCGCTCATTTTCTTTGCCTGCTCCGGAGTTGAAATGCCGAAACCGATTGCACACGGAATATCCTTTACTGACTTAACAAGTCTTACCATTTCGCCAACATCGGTTGTGATTTCACTTCTTACGCCTGTAACGCCCATTGATGAAACGCAGTAAACAAAGCCCTCTGCCTCTTTTGCAATCATCTTGATTCTCTCGTGAGATGTAGGAGCGATGAGAGAAATTACATCAATGCCGTATTTTCCGCTGTAATCGGTAAGCTCGTGCTTTTCTTCATACGGTGTGTCGGGAACGATAACTGCGGAGATTCCGCACTCCTGACACTTTGCCATAAACCTTTCCGTACCATATACGAAAATCGGATTCATATAGGTCATAACGGCAAGAACGGCGTCAATCTGCGGACGGATACGCTTTACCATATCAAAGATTTTATCTGTTGTTGTGCCTGCCGAAAGAGAACGTAGGTCAGCCTCCTGAATTACAACACCCTCGGCAATCGGGTCTGAAAACGGAATACCGATTTCGATGATATCGGCACCGTTTTTGCTCATTTCAATAAGAAGCTTTTCTGTTGTTTCAAGATCGGGATCACCCGCTGTTACAAACGGGATGAACGCCTTGCCGTTTTGAAATGCAGATTTAATATCAGTCATGGAGATCCTCCCCTCTGTATCTTGCGATAGCCGCAACATCCTTGTCGCCTCTGCCCGAAAGGTTGACTACGATAATCTTGTCTTTGTCCATTGTCGGGGCAATTTTTATACAATGTGCAACTGCGTGTGCGCTTTCAATTGCAGGGATGATACCCTCTGTTCTCGAAAGATATTCAAATGCGTTTACAGCCTCTTCGTCTGTAACGGGAACATAGCTTGCTCTGCCCGTGTCGGCAAGGTTTGCGTGTTCGGGACCGATACCGGGGTAGTCAAGACCTGCCGAAATTGAATATACGGGAGCAATCTGACCGTATTCATTCTGACAGAAGTACGACTTCATGCCGTGGAAGATGCCGAGTGTGCCCGCTTGCGATTGTAGCGGCAGTTTTGGAGTATCTGTGCCGAGACCTGCTTTGCCTCACAGCCGATAAGCTTTACATTTTCATCCTTGATAAACTCATAGAAAGCGCCCATTGCGTTGCTTCCGCCGCCTACGCAAGCCATAACAACATCGGGAAGTCTGCCTTCCTTTTCCAGCATCTGTGACTTGATTTCCTTGCCGATTACACTCTGAAAATCACGGACAACAGTCGGGAACGGGTGCGGTCCCATTACCGAGCCGAGAACATAGTGTGTGTCGGAAACCCTGTTTGTCCATTCACGCATTGCCTCGTTTACGGCATCTTTAAGAGTCATTGTGCCTGTTTCAACGGCATTGACCTTTGCACCGAGAAGTTTCATTCTGTAAACATTGAGAGCCTGACGGATTGTGTCCTCTTTGCCCATAAAGATTTCACATTCAAGTCCTAAAAGTGCGGCTACGGTTGCCGTTGCAACACCGTGCTGACCTGCGCCTGTTTCGGCAATAACTCTTGTTTTGCCCATTCTCTTTGCAAGAAGGCACTGACCGAGGCAGTTGTTGAGCTTGTGTGAACCTGTGTGGTTCAAGTCCTCACGCTTGAGATAAATCTTTGCACCGCCGAGGTCTTTTGTCATTTTTTCGGCATAATAGAGAAGTGACGGTCTGCCTGCGTATTCACGCATAAGTGTGTCGAGTTCTGCAACAAACTCGGGATCATCCTTGTACCTGTTGTATGCCTCTTCAAATTCATTAATTGCATTCATCAGCGTTTCGGGAACGAACTGTCCGCCGTGAATACCGAATTTTCCTTTTGTCATCTTGATTCCCCTTAATTACTTCTATATCATTGGTGTGCTTTGCACACGGTTTATAAATCAATTTTTTATTTTCTGCCCGACAATTCGTCAAGTGCGGCTTTTTTGTCGGGATTTCTCATAAGAGTTTCACCTATGAGAACTGCGTTTACTCCTGCGTTTTCAAGCACCTTGATGTCATCCCGTGTTTTAATTCCGCTTTCGGCAACAAAAATAATGTTGTCGGGAACAAGCTTACGGAGCTTTGTACAGTTATTTATATCCACCGTGAAGTCACGAAGATTTCGGTTGTTTACACCGATAACTCTTGCTCCTGCGGCAATTGCGGAATACACCTCATCGGCTGTGTGAGCCTCAACAAGTGCCGAAAGTCCGAGAGAGTCGCAAAGCTTAATCCATCTTCTGATCGTGTCCGTGTCAAGAAGCGAGCAGATAAGCAGTACGGCTGACGCACCGATTGTCTTTGCCTCATAAATCGATATTCACAAACTGTGAAGTCTTTTCTCAAAAGCGGAATACTTACATTCTTTGAAATCTCTTCAAGAAAAGCATTTTCGCCCTTGAACCACTTTGGTTCTGTCAGAACGGAAATTGCGCTTGCACCTGCATTTTCATAATCCTTGGCAATCTGAACATAGGGAAAATCCTCTGCGATAATTCCCTTTGACTTGGGGACGCTTTTTTGACCTCGCAAATGAATGAAATGTCCTTGCCCGCAAGCGCCTTTTCAAACGGAAATTCATTGTTTGTTTCCATTGAAAGTGCTTTTTGCTTTATCACTTCAAGCGGAACTTGCTTTTTGATTTCTTCATATCTTACTCTGTTTGCGTCTGCAATTGTTTCAAGTATCATTGTGTCACCCTTATTCGTTGGAAGCCTTTGCAAATTCTTCAATCTTTGCATAAGCCTTGCCGCTGTCGATAATTTCGTTTGCAAGCTTTATGCCGTCCTGAATTGAATCTGCCTTGCCGCCTGTGCAAAGTCCGAGTGCGGCATTGAGAACAACGATATCACGCTTTGCGTCCTTAATTTCACCGCTGAGAATTTCTTTTGTGATTTCAGCATTTTCTTTGCCGTCACCGCCTGCAAGATCCTCAGGTGCACAAAGTTTAAGACCGTAATCTTCGGGATTGAGAATAAATGTGTTGAACTTGCCGTTGTCAATCTCACACACCTTTGTTGTTGTTGTGAGAGTAACCTCGTCCATACCGTCCATGCCGTAGAAAACATAGCCTTTCTTAACACCGAGATTTGAGAAAACCTGTGCAATCGGCTCAACAAGAGCCTCAGAATACACACCCCCGTTACCTGAAGGTCTGCGCCTGCAGGGTTTGTGAGAGGTCCGAGAACATTGAAAATGTTCCTGATTCCGATTTCCTTACGGACAGGACCTACATACTTCATTGATGAATGGTAGCCCTGTGCAAACATAAAGCAGATGCCTGCTTTGTTAAGAACCTCTTCGCTCTTTTCGGGAGTGATGTTGATGTTGATTCCGAGCTGTTCAAGACAGTCTGCCGAACCGCTTTTGCTTGACATTGAACGGTTGCCGTGCTTTGCAACGGGGATTCCTGCGGCGGCAATTATAAATGCCGCTGTTGTTGAAATATTGAATGTGCCTGTACCGTCGCCGCCTGTGCCGACGATATCGAGTACATCACGGTTAGGCTTGATGTGGAGTGCTTTTTCTCTCATAACCTGTGCGCTTGCGGTAATTTCGTCAATTGTTTCACCCTTGATTCTCAAGGCTGTGAGATATGCCGCCATCTGCGACTGCGTTGCTGTGCCTGAGAACATTTCGTCCATAACCTGTGCCGCCTCATAAAAAGTGAGGTCATTGCCTGCAACCAACTTTTTATTGCCTCTTTAATCATAAAACTTCAATCCTTTCCGTGTTATTTGCAAAGTGTAATAAAATTCTTTATCATTTCCATACCGTGTGAGGTGAGAATTGATTCGGGGTGGAACTGCAATCCGTAAAGCTCAAAATCCTTGTGCTTAACTCCCATAACCTCGCCGTCACGGTCTTCTGCGATTACCTCGAGTGTGTCGGGAACCGTATCTCTTTTCGCAATCAGAGAATGATACCTTGCACCCTCAACAACCTTTGGAAGTCCGTTAAAAATTTTCTTGTCCGTGTCAACAATGATATCGCTCTTTTTGCCGTGCATAAGCTTTATTGCGTGGGTGATTGTTGCACCGTAAACCTCGCATATTGCCTGATGACCGAGGCAGATACCGAGAATCGGAAACTGTCCTGCAAGCTCCTTTATAACCGCCTCACATATTCCGGCATCTTTCGGATAACCGGGGCCGGGCGAAAGGATGATGTGGGAGGGAGCAAGCTTTTTGATTTCGTCAACTGTTATTTCATCGTTTCTTACAACCTTGATATCGGGATTTACGCTGCCGCAGAACTGTACAAGATTGTAGGTAAAGCTGTCGTAGTTATCAATAAAAAGTATCATAAAGCGTTTACCTCCCCTGCATTTTTAACTGCATTCATAACAGCAAGAGCCTTGTTGTAGGTTTCCTCGTATTCGCTTTCGGGAACGCTGTCGGCTACAATGCCTGCACCTGCCTGAACATAAACCTTGTAATTTTTCTTGACCGCCATTCTGATAGCGATACAGGTGTCGAGGTTGCCGTTGAAATCAACATATCCGAGTGCTCCGCCGTATACACCTCGGGGAGTTCTTTCAAGCTCTTCAATGATTTCACAGGCTCTGATTTTCGGAGCACCCGAAAGTGTGCCGGCAGGGAGGAGTGATTCGATTGCGTCAAAAGCGTCAAGTCCGTCCTTGAGCTTGCCCTCAACCTCACTGCAAATGTGCATTATCTTTGAATAGCGGAGAACCTCCTGATATTTTGTAACCTTAACCGAATTAAATTCGGAGATTTTTCCGATGTCGTTTCGTCCGAGGTCAACGAGCATATTATGCTCTGCAAGCTCCTTTTCATCGTGAATAAGCTCGTCTGCAAGGGCATTGTCCTCTGTATCTGTTTTACCTCTCGGACGAGAACCTGCAATCGGGAATGTGTTAAGCACTCCGTTCTGAAGCTTTACAAGTGTTTCGGGAGAGGTGCTTATAATCTCGTCACCGTCAATTGACATATAAACCATATAAGGTGACGGGTTTGTACTTCTCAGCACTCTGTATGCATTGATGAGGGAATTTTTGTAATCCGCCTCAAATCTTCTTGAAACAACACATTGAAAAATGTCGCCGTCAAAGATGTACTCCTTGGTTTTCTCAACCATTTTGCAGAATTCTTCTTTTGAAGATGTGCTTGTAAATTCAACATTCCCGTCACTCTCAAGCTTTGGAAGGGGTTCGGGAGATGTGATTGTCGAAATTATCTCTGCAATATCCTTTTTGGCAAGTTCATACTGCGCCTTGGTGTCATTTGTTTTCATATTAACAATGATAATGAGCTTTTCTTTAAGATGATCGTAGGCTATAATCTTGTCGAAAAGCATCATATCAAAATCGTTTGTATCTCCTCTTTTGAGCTTTAAAACAGGCTCTGCAACAGAAATCATTGCGTAACCGAAATAGCCGACAAGACCGCCTGTGAACGGCGGAATGTCTTTGAAATGCGGAGTTTTGTAATCGGCAAGATACTCACGGAGAGCGTCATACGGCTTTGCTGTTTTAACAACTCTTGCACCCTCGCCCGTAACCGTGAGAGTTCCGTTTTTGTACGAAAGCCTTGCCTTGGGGTTGAATCCGATGAATGAATATCTTGCCCACTTTTCACCGCCCTCGATACTTTCAAGAAGAAAGAATTTGTCGGATTTTCCTGCAATTTTTCTGAGCAGGTTAATCGGGGTAAATGCGTCAGCGTAGATTTCCTTGTAAATCGGAATAACGCTGTAATTGTCCTTGAGGTTCAACACCTCAACGTAAGACGGTTTAATCATCGTACACCAACCTTTCTTTGGTAAAAGTTTTAAACATAAACAAAAAAGACCTTTGTCCCCACAAGGGACAAAAGTCTTGAAAAATCAACTTCTGCGGTACCACCCAAATTGACGATAAACGCCCGCTTTAACAGCATACTAACATATGCCTCTCACTTTAACGGTTGAGCTCCGTCGGAAACTACTTGCCAAAAGGCTTTCGGCCCGCCCTCACAAGTCCATTCGGCAAGTCCTCTGCTGTCAGCTTACACCAACCGCTGACTCTCTGAAAGCTTTGGAAAAACCTACTATTCTTGCTCACAGGTTTTTTCTTTATAAGACAATTATATGACCGTATTTTTGATTTGTCAACATTTTTTTGCGGTAAATCAAAAATTCTGTTTGAGAAACTCAACAATGTTTTCAAACTGCATTGAATGTGATGCCTTAACAAGCACAACATCTCCGCTTTTAATTGTTTTAAGAATTTCGGATTTTGCATCTTCGATTGTGTCAAACGCTTTGCCGTCTGCACCTTTTGCAAGCTCCTTTGCAAGCTCGCCTACGGTTATGACCGTACCGATATCCTTTGATTTTGCATAAACACCCGTGTCAAAGTGGAGTTTCAACTCCTCACTTCCGAGCTCCTTCATATCGCCGAGGATTGCAACCTTTCTGCCGTCAAGGTTGGAAAGTGTGTCAAGAGATGCTCTGACGGATGTCGGATTTGCGTTGTAGCAATCGTCAATGATTTTGATTTTGCCTGTATTGATAACATTGGCACGACTGCCTACTGTTTTGTACGAGGCAACACCGTTTGCAATTTCTTCATCGGTAAGTCCGAGAAGCTTGCCTGCGGCAGCAGCCGCAAGAGCATTTGTTACCATATATGTGCCGATTGCAGGAATTTCAACATCAATATTATTATTGTCAAAACAGAGTGTTGCAAGAACCTTGCCGTCACCGCTGTTTTTTATATTCTTTGCGTAAAAATCGTTCTTTGCGTCAAGTCCGAAGAAAACAGGCTTTTTGCCGTTTACGGTCTTAACGGTTGAAAGCTTATCGTCATCGCCGTTGAGAATGAAATCTGCATTTTCACGGGCATTTTTGAACATTTCTGTTTTAGCCTTGAGAACACCGTCACGGTCGCCGAGATTTTCAAGATGACATTCGCCGATGATTGTAAGCACGCAGATTGTAGGCTGAACCATTTCGGAAAGTCTTGTCATTTCACCAAAATCGGAAATACCCATTTCTATAACAGCCGCCTCGGTATCCTCGGGCATTGAAAGAAGTGTCAGCGGAACACCGAGCTCGTTATTGAGATTGCCTTGTGTTTTGTGGGTCTTGAACTTTTGTGAAAGAACGGCATAGAGCATTTCTTTTGTAGAGGTTTTTCCGACACTGCCCGAAATTCCGATAACAGGAATGTCGAATTTTTCTCTGTATGCCCTGCCGATTTTCTTAACGGCATCAAGTGTTGATGAAACGACAATGCAAGGCTTTGTCGCATTTTCGGGAGCTTTCTCGCACAATGCACACACAGCGCCCTGCGCAAAGCATTTTTCGATAAAATCATGACCGTCAACACGCTCGCCCTTTATGGCAAGAAACAGACTTCCGTTCTTCACCTGTCGGCTGTCACGCTCAACAGAGGTTATTTTTGCGTTTTTAAGCGATTCGTCGCCGACATATTCGCCGTTGCAAGCCTTTGCGATTTCGGCAAGAGTAAAGTCTTTCATACTAACCTCTTATTAAAAATCAGATTTTTCTTTGGGATATTTTGCAAGTGAAATTCCAATAATCTTTTCGCACAAATCGGGATAGCTTATACCCTCAACAGCCGCCTCCTGAGGAAGAAGGCTTGTGGGAGTCATGCCGGGGAGAGTGTTTGCCTCGAGGCAGTATGTAAAACCGCCCTTGTCAAGAAGGAAGTCAATTCGTGCATAGCTTTCAAGGTGAAGTGCCTCGTATGCCTCTGTTGCGGCATCACGGAGCTTTTTGTCGGTTTCTTCGTCAATGTCTGCCGGACAGGTTTCAACTGTTGCGCCTGCCTGATATTTTGCGGCATAATCGTACATTCCCGACTTAGGAGCAATCTCAATCGGCGGAAGTGCCTTGCCTCCGATAAGACCGACGGAAAATTCTCTGCCTGTTACGAACTGCTCAACAACAATTTCGTCCTCATATTTGAGAGCCTCTTTAACAGCCTTTTTATACTGATCTGCATTCTCAACCTTTGAAACACCCACGCTTGAACCGCCCGAGCATGGCTTAACGATGCACGGGAACATATTCCATGCAAGAGCGTCCTTTTCGTTCTTGTAAAGTTCACCTGACGGAGTGTTGATATTCTTCTGCATAAATACGCTCTTTGTAAGACCTTTGTTCATTGCAAGCGCAGAACCGAGATATCCCGAACCTGTGTACTTGATTCCGAACAAATCAAGCGTTGCCTGTAACTGACCGTTTTCACCCTCACCGCCGTGAAGTGCAAGAAAGGTGATGTCTGCCTCGGAGCAGATTTCAATTACATTTCTGCCGATATAGCGTGATGTTTTGTCAAGGCGATTTTCCTTTGCCTCTTTGATATTTGTGATTGTATTTTCAACATCGTCACCGATTGAATTTCCGTCGGTAAAGCTGTAGTTCTGCTTGAAAAGTGCGTCAATGTCACAGATGTTTTCCTCATAGCCCATAAATACATCAAGCAAAACAACCTCGTGTCCCTTGCTTCTGAGAGCCTCGGCAACAAGTGTGCCTGATGAAATTGAAACTTCACGCTCTGTACTCAGTCCGCCTGCAAGAACAACTATTCTCATATATATTTCTCCCTCTGAAATGTTTTGTTTCTATTTTTATTTCTTTATTCTCTTTAACTCTGTCAGTCTGTTACCTTTTTGAAACAAGACTGTAACCTATATTATAATATTTTATTTATCCGATTGCAAGCAAAAAAGCAAATTTGTAGAACAGGGTATCATCATACTGTTTTGCCGTTTAAAAATTGTATAATATTCAGATTTACGGCTTTCAACTCCTTGAAACGATATGTGAATAAATGTGTTGAAAATGTTAATAATTTGCTCCTGTTATTCACAATATACCGATATGCGGATAGTGTTATGCAAATTTGGATAGCTACATTCCGTGGATGAATAATTATAAATTTTAGTCCGTGTTTTTTCATAATGGGCGGTATTGTATAGAAAAGGGTTTGTGTTATACAATATTAATTGAAAAAGCAAACCCAAAAAACCGACTTAAATAAGGATGTAAAAAATGCAGTTATACAAAAATTTCTGTAAAGAAACTACCGATGAAAACGGAAAACTGACAAGCTTTGAACTTGTGTTTCCCGAAAACTATAATTTTGGCTATGATGTTGTTGACAAAATGGCAGAACTTGTGCCGAACGACACGGCAGTTGTGTGGACAAATCCCGAAAAAGAGGAAAAGATTTTCACATACTCCGACATCAGCAGACTGAGCAACAAGGCTGCAAATGTTTTCAGAAATCACGGCATTAAAAAGGGCGATAAGGTTCTTGTTATTCTGAAACGAAACTACGAATACTGGTATGTTGCCCCTGCACTCCACAAGCTTGGTGCGGTTATTATTCCCGCAACAAATCTTCTGACTCAAAGCGACATTTCGTATCGTGTTAACACGGCAGGGATAAAGGCAGCTGTCTGCACTCCCGATGAAACTACCGCCGAAGATATGCTTGCGGTTGCATCTCAGCCGAACACGCTTGAAACCGTTTTTGTTCCGAGAAGGCAGATTTTCGGTGCGGTTGATTTTACCGAAGAAGTTGAAAACGCTCCCGATACCCTTGAAAGAGTTGAAACAAAAGCAGAAGAGCCTATGGTAATTTACTTCACCTCAGGCACTACAGGCTATCCTAAGGCTGTTGAACACAATCATATCTACACACTCGGACACATTATCACGGCAAAATACTGGCAATGTGTAAAAGACGGCGGACTTCACCTCACCGTTGCCGAAACAGGCTGGGCAAAAGCGTCATGGGGCAAAATCTACGGTCAATGGCTCTGCGGTTCAGCCGTTATGGTCTATGACTTCGACAAATTCTCTCCGGGCAAGCTGTTGCGTATAATGGAAAAGTACAAGGTTACAACCTTCTGCGCACCGCCGACAGTTTACAGATACTTCATTAAAAGGGGTATGAACAAGTACGACCTTTCTGCACTTTCTCACCTTACGACAGCAGGCGAGGCACTCAACAATGAAGTTTTTGAAGAGGTGTTTAAGCAGACGGGAATTGAACTTTGCGAGGGCTTCGGTCAGACCGAGTCGGTTCTTATGCTTGCAAATCTCAAAGGTGACAAGGCGATTGCAGGTTCAATGGGCAAGCCTACTCCGCTTTATGATGTACGAATTGTTGACGATGAATGCAACGAAGTTAAGCAGGGTGAGGTCGGCGAAGTTGTTGTATTCCCTCCAAAGGACAGAAAACAGCACGGAATTTTCATCACATATTATAACAACGAAAATCTTTATGAAAAGGTGTGGCGACACGGTGTATATCACACGGGCGACACGGCATATAAAGACGAGAACGGATATTTCTGGTATGTCGGCAGAGCCGATGACCTTATCAAAACAAGAGGCTTCAGAGTAGGTCCGTTTGAAGTTGAAAATGTTCTTATGCAATATCCGAATGTGCTTGAATGTGCGGTTATAGGTGTTCCGGACAAAGACAGAGGTCAGGCAATTAAGGCGATTGTCAAGATGACAGACGGCGCACCGCATGATAAGGAGCTTGAAAACAAAATCAAAACCTTCTGCAACAAGCGTATGGCAAGCTACAAGTGGATTCAGCACCTTGAAATTGTCGATGAATTTCCAAAAACAATCAGCGGAAAAATCAAGAGAACAGATTTAAGAGAAAATCACAAAGCATAAAATAAAGGCAATCTTACGGTAAAGTAGGATTGCCTTTATTAGAATAATATTGCAAATTTACAGATGCTATGTAATATACAATCAGCACTTGAACATAAACAATATATTTGATATAATCACTTTGTAAGGAAACGGCGGCGGCTGTTTCGACACCTCTGGAAAGGAGGTGTATATTCCAATGGCAGAGATTACATATTTATTTGTACTTGCAATTGTTTTTGTGGCTTTTAATGAAGTCATTAAGAATATAAAGAAATAACCGCCCTGTGTTGCAGACAAGACGGTTTTTTAGAAAAAACTTAAATTGATGATGCGAAACAGCTCAAGCCGTTTCCTTACTTATATATTAACATCAATTTTTTAATATGTCAATCTGTTTCGGTGTGTATTTTTACATACCGAATTTTTATTTTATTCATCAAACATTTCAATTGAACGGTCGAGAATTCCACGCATATAGGCTATGGCGATTCCGTAGTTTGTGAACGGAACTCCGCTTTCAATCGAACGATTCATTCGGCTGATTACCTCTCTTGAATTGAGCATACACGCACCGCAATGGATTGCAAGTGAAAATTCCGACAAATTATTTGGGAAGCCTTTGCCTGAGCTTGTCACGATTTCAAAATTTTTACCCGTGTAATTTTTCAGCAATCGGGGAAGTTTTACCGTGCCGATGTCATCACATTGCCTGTGATGAGTGCAACCCTCGCTGATGAGAATTTTGTCGCCGTCATTAAGCGACTCAATTGCCCTTGCACCGTTTACGGCAGTTTTCAGAAACCCCTTGTACCTCGCCATAAGAATTGAAAACGAGGTCAGTTTGATATCGTTCGGCACAATCTCCGAAACAGGCTTAAATACCTGACTGTCGGTTATGACGAGCTTTGGTTTTGTACCGAGATTTTTCAGAGTGTCGGCAAGTTCGCTTTCACGCACACAAACAGGGATTGCTCCGCTGTCGAGCAAATCACGGATAACCTGCTGCTGCGGAAGAATTATTCTGCCCTTGGGGGCGGCGGAGTCAATCGGGATTACAAGCACAACAAAGTCATTTTTATTAACAAGGTCACCGCAAAGCCTTTTATCGGGTTTTTGTGCGTTTACAACTTTTGCGATTTTATCCTTTAAAAGTTCGATATTCGTGTTGTTTTTTGCACTTACAAAGATTTTACCGTCAGTTGTATTGTCAAGCAAATCGCATTTGTTGAACACAATAAGATACGGAATTTTCTTTTCCTCAAAAAGCGATACAAGTTCGTTTTCAACCGAGGTCATTCCGATTGTTCCGTCAACCACAAGCACGGCAATGTCAACACGGTTCAGCACGGCTTTTGTGCGTTCAACACGCATTGTGCCGAGAGCTCCTCCGTCATCAAAGCCTGCCGTGTCGATTATCACAACAGGACCGAGCGGAAGAAGCTCCATTGTCTTTTCCACAGGATCGGTTGTTGTGCCTTTTTTGTCCGATACAAGCGACATATTTTGATTTGTGACCGCATTCACAACGCTTGATTTTCCTGCATTTCGTCTGCCGAAAAATCCAATGTGCAGTCGTTCCGATGACGGTGTATCATTCATTCCCATTACGCCCTCCGTCAAAATCTGAAATCTCTTTTATTGTTGTTTCTTATGTCAAAGATATGTTCTTTTGCAATGGTGCGGACTTTTTCGTTGGGGATTTTTTCGAGTTCCTGTTCAATGAGTTTTTGACCGACATTCCTTGTATCGTTACTTGCATAATCAACAAGATATTCTTCAAGCGTCATAAGGGCATTGGGGTGGCAACAGTTCTGAATCTGACCGCTCTTGCAAAGCGACATAAAGCGGTCGCCCGTTCTGCCCTCACGGTAACAGGCGGTGCAGAATGACGGAATATAGCCGAGATTCATAAGCCACCTTACAACCTCATCAAGACTGCGGTTGTCGGAAACATCAAACTGAGCCGAATTTTCTTCTTCCGATTCGGGTTCGTCATATCCTCCTACGCTTGTGCGTGAGCCTCCGCTGATCTGAGAAATGCCGAGTTCAAGCACCTTTTTGCGAACGCTTTCGCTCTCTCGGGTTGAAATAATCATACCCGTGTAGGGAACTGCAATTCTGATAATTGCGACTATTTTGGCAAAGGTTTCATCGTCAATTCCGTTGTCAAAATCATCGGGATTTATGTCGTCTGCCGCCTTGATTCGGGGAACGCTGATTGTGTGCGGACCGACACCGTGAACAGCCTCAAGATGTTCTGCGTGCATAAGAAGTCCTGCAAGTTCATAGCGGTAGAGCTCAAGCCCGAAAAGCACACCGATTCCCACATCATCAATACCGCCCTGCATGGCTCTGTCCATTGCCTCGGTGTGATAATTGTAGTTGTGCTTGGGACCTGTGGGATGGAGCTGTTCATAACTCTCTTTATTGTAGGTTTCCTGAAAAAGAATGTATGTGCCGATTCCGGCTTCCTTGAGCTTTTTATAATTTTCAACGGTTGTTGCAGCAATGTTCACATTAACCCGTCTGATTGCACCGTTCTTGTGATTGACCGAATAAATGGTCTTTATGCAGTCGAGAATGTACTCAATCGGGTTGTTTACGGGATCTTCGCCTGCCTCAATTGCAAGACGCTTGTGTCCCATATCCTGAAGTGCGATAACTTCTTTTCTGACCTCATCCTGTGTGAGCTTTTTACGGCAGATGTGCTTGTTCTTTGCATGATACGGACAATAGACACAGCCGTTTACGCAGTAGTTTGAAAGATAGAGAGGGGCAAACATGACAATTCTGTCACCGTAAAAATCCTTCTTAATTTGACGGGCAAGGTTGTAGATTTTTCGATTCTCTCCTTATCTTCACAAGCTAAAAGAACGCTTGCCTCACGGTGATTGATACCCTTTTTGAGCCTTGCTTTTTCGATTATTTTATCGACAAGTTCAAGGTTATTTTTATTTTCATCGGCAAATTTCAGGGAATCAAGAATCTCCCCGTCATTGATAAACTCCTCCGCTTTGAGTGAATTTTTATCGTATCTAATCATAATTCTCTGTATAATCTCCTCTGTCAGTTACGATTTCGTAGCCGATTTTTTTCATTCTGTCTGCAAGACAGCCGATACATTGTGCCGCTTCGTCTCCCGTACAGATTTTGTTATCGTAGAGCGAGTAATCTTTTCTGTGCTTAACAGGGGAAAGGTTGGGCATTACAACATTTGCACCGTGAAGAATGCCCTTTTCCCGACCAAGCGGATCGACCGTACCTAAGGCGGTTGTTGCCGGCAAAAGAATGTTCGGCTTTAAAAGCCTTATTATTGAAAGCAACATAAGCACAAGGCTTACATCGCCATGATTTTCATTTTTAAATTTTGTGTCTTTGTGCGGTACAAACGGACCTATTCCGCACATTTCGGGACTTAATTTTTCAATAAATTTTAAATCCTTAACAAGCATTTCGGGAGTTTGGAACGGTGAACCGACCATAAACCCTGCGCCTGTCTGATAACCTATTCTCTTTAAATTATACAGGCATTGCATTCGGTTTTCAAGTGACATTTCGGGCGGATGCAACATGGAATAGTGTTTTTTGTCGGCTGTTTCGTGACGGAGAAGATATCTGTCTGCGCCGCTGTCAAAAAGTCTTTGATAGCTTTCATACGACCTTTCGCCAAGCGATAGCGTTACGGCACAATCGGGAAATCTATTTTTTATTTCCGACACAATGCCGCACATTACATCATCTGTAAAAAATCCGTCCTCACCGCCCTGCAACACAAATGTGCGGAATCCGAGTTCGTGTCCGTTTTGGCAACAGGAGAGGATTTCATCTTTGGTAAGCCTATAACGCACGGCATTGCTGTTTGAACGGCGAAGTCCACAGTAGTAGCAATCGTTTTTGCATATGCTTGAAAATTCAATCAAACCACGTATATAGATTTTGTTGCCAAAAATTCTGTCGGCAGTATCTCTTGCACATTTGCGAAGATATTCAAAATCTTTTTCGTCATAAGTTGTAATCAGCTGTAAAAGTTCGCTTTCACAGGCTGTGTGCATGGTATTCAGTTTTTGAATAATTTCAATATTCCTCATAATTTTTTCACATTAAAAGAGGACGGCATTTCTGCCGCCCCCAAACAGAGAATACAGCATTCTCCGTAAAATTCAAATAGTTTTCAGCATTAAAAGCTTCTGCTTCCGCCGCCCGATGAACCGCCGCCACCGGAGGAGCTGCTTGATGAACCGCCCGAGCTGTCGGAATCACTCCGGATTCTCGTAACGGAAACATGCTTTGTCAGGAAGATATCCTTCTTGTCGGTAAGCATAGTCTTGCTGTTTTTCTTGAGGTCATAAGTTCCTGCTTTGCCGTTGTGCTTGTAACGATTTTTCACTACAATAACAACAATAACGGCAACAATGATTGAACCGCCTGCAATGACAATGCCGTAATGCTTTACAACATAGAGGAATTTGTTATCCTCTTTTTCCTGCAAATCAATATTTTCGTTTGACTCGTCATCGTCAATACCCTCGTCATAGTAGTGGTCAACATAATAGAGGAATTGTTCGGCAGCACTGTAATAGTTGCCTTGCTTCATATCACGCTGAACATCATCAAGAAGAGTATTAACACGGCCATCGCCGAAATAATACATCGCATCTCCTTTTGTTCTGAAGTCGATTGCTCTGCCTTCCATATCAATCGTGAGTATAACGCCCGCCGTAGTTTTGCCGTATTTGTCGGCATAATAACGGTTTGCAAACGGTTTGATATTGTCCTCGGTTTTGCCCTCGTTGTTAGTATAGATAACCGCAACCCAGCCGGTTTTTTGAGCAAAAGCGTCAAGTTCCGCCTGAAGCTGTGTTTCTTCCTCCGAGGTAAACAGTTCGGCGTCATCACGGAGTTCTGTTTGTCCCGCCGCAAAAACAAAGAGCGGAGTACAGAAAACCATAATCATAGCCGCAAGTATTGCGGAAAGTCTTTTTGTAACATTCATCATAAGAACAACAGACCTCCCAACAAGCCGAGTGCCATAAGCGCTACGGCAATAATTGCAGCGAAAGCAAGAAGCTTTCCTGCGGAGGTAGGAAGCTCACCGTAGGTTTTGCCCGTCTGACCGTTAACTGCAAACGGCAGAATTTTACCCCGGTATTTATAGGTTACAACCCAAACGGGCAAGAGGGTATAGTTCCAATTTTCAAGGTCGATTTTATCGTTGTAGTTCTGAATCTGAACGGCACTGTATCCGCTTGCCGTGTCTTTCATAAGCTGTTGACAATAGCCGTTGATTCTTGTTTGAACTGCCTGTGCAACCTCATTTTGCTCAATATCACGCTTTTCTGCCTGAAAACCCGAAAGATAGGACATTGCAAACGGGTGAGCCTCGCCCAAATCGTAAGGGTGTACGCATTGGAGCATATCTCTGTCCTGACCTTTTAACGCTCTTTCAAAAACATTATTTACAATCAGATTGCCTGCTCTGTGGAGCTCAAAAACCTTTGTTTCCGTGTAACGGTCATCTCCGACAGTCCACGAACGAACCTTTTCGCCCTTTGCAACCATCTGTGCGCTACGCTGTTCGTCAACATACCAATACGGAAAATACACACCCGTGAGTTTGTCAAAATGCTTTTCGCTGACAAAATTCTTCGGCAAAAACCATTTCCTTTTGCACATTTCAAGAAACTTGTCAATTGCCTTCTGCTTTGAAAGCTTGAACGGAATCACACGGTCGGGTTTAAATTCACCCGAAAGTCTGCCGCCGAGAACAACAGGATTCTGACAATAGAAGCAGGTTGTTGCCGCAGTTGACGCTGTTGTAACAACCTGAGCACCGCAGCTTGGGCAGTTGTAGATAACAGCCTCTTCTTCAGTTTTATTTTCTGCCTGTGCGCTGTCATTGCTCTGCGCCTGCTTGGCGGCATTCTCTTTAGCCTTTTCCTGTTCCTTTTTCTCCTGCTTTTCTGCGCTGTTCTCTTTTTGCTCCTTCTTGGCAAAAAAATCCTGAACATACTTTTCCGTAAAATCGGACATACAGTATTCACAACTGAACATCTGCTTATCGGGATTGAATTTCAGCGGAGCGGCGCAGTTCGGACAGGTGTAGTTTACAGTTGCCATAACTTACCCCTTATAATTAAATTCTGAAACATCCCCCTCCGTTTGAGAAGAGGGATTGTTTGTACTTAAAATTCAGCTTATTCTGTCTTTGTACCGCACTCGGGACAGAACTTTGCATTTGCAGAAAGCTCATATCCGCAGTTTGTGCAGAAACGCTTTTTGGGAGCCTCGGGCTTCTTTGAACCGCATTCCGAGCAGAACTTGCCTGTGTTTACCGCACCGCATGAGCAAGTCCATGAGCCTGCGGCTGCACCGCCTGCCTGCGGAGCGGGAGTCTGCTGCGGCTGAGGCTGTTGCTGTGGCTGAGTCGGCTGCTGCTGACGGTACTGCGGATTCTGCTGATAACCGCCCATGATATTTCCGCCGGCATTCATACCCATGCCCATGCCCATAAAGCCTGCCATTGCACCGTTTGCGTTTGAGCCGGCATCTTTAAGGCCCTCTGAAATATTGGCTGCAACATAGCCCTGCTGAACTGCTGCGTCCGAGAGCATTGCGCCCTTGTTGCGCATATTGATGAGTTCCTGACTGTCCTCTGTGTAGGAAACATCCATACCAACAGCAAAGACTTCCATACCACGAGCCTGTGTCCATTCCTCATCAAGCGTCTGTGCCATATACTGACCGATAAGACGCTGTTTTGACTTGATAAAGCTGATTCTCTCACCGTCAGCGGAATACTGGTTGATTGCAGAACCGAGAGCGCCGACAAATTCCTCGTTATACTGTGCTCTTACATCTGCGAAATCAACAGACTTGTTTTCCGTAACAGCCTCTCTCGGAATAACCTCCTGATAGAACTTGAACGGCTCAACAACCTTGATTGAATATGTACCGTGAGCACGGAGCATAAGCTCTGAATTGTAAAAATTGTCAAAATAGTTTACGGGAGTTGATGTTCCGAAAGGAATACCCTTGATTTCCTGAAGATTTATATAGAAAACTCTCTGAGCCTGTGAGGGGATTCCGCCGTACTTAATACGGTTAAATGTTTCCTTGATCGAATCACCGAACTGACCGCAGAAAAGTGACGGCATTGAGCTGTTATTTACCTTAAAATAACCCGGCTCTGCAGTAAAGTCAACAATCTTACCGCCGTCAATAAGAATCATCATCTGGTTATCGTAAACATGAATTACAGAACCGTTTGATACGATGTTTTCAGAACCCTTTTTGTTCTGACTTTTGCCGTTCTGCGAAACAAGCTGACCGGGACAGATGAGGGTGTTGTCGCCCATGGGGGACGGTTCAATGACCTCGAGCCATGAATCCGCGAGTCCGCCTCCGACTGCATTTATCGCTGCTTTAATAATACCCATAATTTAACTCCTTAATTTTTGTAGCTTATAGCTGATTTTTCAGATATTGCTGTTACACTAATAATAATATGTTTGAAGAAAAATTTCAATACTATTATTAAAAAACAGGCTGAATGGCATATGTTTTTTTATTGTTCCAATGTTTTGCCATCATAAATAATGCAAAAAGACGGTCGGGAAGAGGGCATTTGGCTCTGACAACCCGACCGTCAAACTTTCAGAATTTTCTCTGTTGAAGTGTCTGTTCGTTTACGGAATTAAACTTCCACGAACGAATGTTAATTTCTTTTATTGCAGTTCCGCAGAACTGACAAAATTTTTCTCCCAGCGTTTTTACGGGAGCACCGCAGTTGGGGCAATTCACTCCGAGAGCGGTTGCTCTGTTATGAAGCCGGTCAGCGTCCTGAACATACATCAACTCAACCTCATAGATTGTCTGCATTCTGTTCTCTCTGCTGCCGAAGGTCACCTCATTGTTCATATCGGTAACATACGAAAAGTAACCGACAGACGCCTCAAAAAGTATCGTTACCGTTGCACCGTTTTTTATATAGCGGGCAATCTGAACATCGTAAATATTGACATCCTCATAGTGCTGTGTATTTGCAACAGATGAAAGCTGGTCGATAATTCCCTGAACATAGTTTGTAAAATTCGGAGTGACCTCCTCCGCAATAACGCCGAGCCTTTTTGACTCAACCGCCGAAAAGTAGTTTCGCAAAAGTGAACGGGTTTTGTTCATATACTGCTCAACATCAAGCTCAGGAAAATCCTTTTTTATCATTGGCATATAAACCGAGGTCATTCCGTGAAGCGAACGGGGAGTTTCACGCATTTGCTCCTGATCCTCTTTCACGCCCTGAATGCCCTCTATAAGGGAGCTTGTACCGAACAATGTTCTTGAAAGATGTCTTATCTTACTGACAATTACCGTAACTATAATTGCTATTGCAAGGACAACTATCGACACAGAGATGATTGTTGCAATTGTATCCGGACTCATATAATTGTACCCTTAATCAATCTTCCTTGTTGACAACCTTGATTCCGAGAACCTCAAGGCTTTCATCGTCAACCTCTGCCGGACATGCAGACATAAGCTCGCTTGCATTCTGAACCTTCGGGAATGCCGTTACATCACGGAGGCTGTCAGCCTTGCACATAAGCATTGTAACACGGTCAAGACCGATACCCATACCACCGTGCGGCGGTGCGCCGTATTTGTAGGCTTCAACAAGGAATCCGAACTTTGCTTCGATTTCTTCATCGGTGAGCTTCAAAGCCTTGAACATCTTCTGCTGGAGTTCATAGTCTGTGATACGCATTGAACCGCTTGAAAGCTCAACACCGTTGAGTGTGAGGTCATAGGCCTTTGCAATAACCTTTGATGGATCCGTGTCAAGGTACTGCAGACATTCCTCCTTAGGCATTGTGAACGGATGGTGCATTGCAAGCCATTCGCCGCTTTCCTCATCATATTCAAAGAACGGGAAGTCAACAATCCAGAGGAACTTGAACACATCGGGGATAATGTCAAGACGCTTTGCAACAACAAGACGGAGTGCGCCGAGTGTTGAAAGAACTGTGCTGTTCTTGTCGGCAACGATGAGAATAACATCGCCCTTTTCAGCGCCGAGTCTTTCGTAGATTGCAGAAAGCTCTTCTTCACTCATAAACTTCTTGAATGATGCGTTAGGCTCGTCAACCCATCTTACATAAGCAAGTCCCTTTGCGCCGATGCCCTTTGCATATTCTGTGAGCTTGTCAATTTCTTTTCTTGTGTAAACCGACGACGCATTCTTGGCAACAATTGCTCTTACAGAACCGCCGTTCTCAATTGCACTTGTAAATACGCTGAAACCGCAGTCCTTAACAAGATCCGAAATGTCCTGAATCTTCATGTCAAAACGGATATCGGGCTTGTCCGAACCGTAGCTTTCCATAGCCTCTTTGTAGGTCATTCTCTGGAAATGCTCCTCAAGGTCAATGTTTAAAACCTCTTTGAAAAGCTTTTTGAAAAAGCCTTCGTTGATTTCGAGGATTTCATCAACATCAACAAATGAAAGCTCCATATCAATCTGTGTAAATTCAGGCTGACGGTCTGCACGAAGATCCTCGTCACGGAAACATCTTGCAAGCTGAATGTAACGGTCAAAGCCCGCAAGCATAAGGAGCTGTTTGTAAATCTGCGGTGACTGAGGGAGAGCATAAAACTTGCCGTTGTGGATTCTTGACGGAACAAGGTAATCTCTTGCGCCCTCGGGAGTTGACTTGATCATCATAGGAGTTTCAATTTCAACAAAGCCGTTGTCGTGGAAATAATCTCTTGCAACCTTTGCAATCTTACTTCTCATCATAAGATTGTTGAGAAGAGGACGGCGGCGAAGGTCAAGATAACGATATTTAAGTCTTAACTCCTCGTTTGTGTTTGTATCGTCAACAATTTCAAAAGGCGGCGTCTGTGCCTTTGAAAGCACACGCATATCGCTTACAACAACCTCGATATCGCCTGTGGGAATTTCGCTGTTCTTTGAACTTCTTTCGCAAACAACACCCTTTGCGGCAAGAACAAATTCACTTCTGCATGAAAATGCCTTATCAAAAATTTCTTTGTCTGTTTTGTCATTGAATGCAAGCTGAACAATGCCTGTGCGGTCACGCAAGTCAATGAAAATGAGCTGACCGAGGTCACGGCAACGCTGTACCCAACCGCAGACAGTTACCTCTCTGCCGACATCACCGATACGCAGATCTCCGCAATAATCGGTACGCTTCATTCCTGTCATAAATTCTGCCATTGTATATGCTCCTTTATATGAATCGGTCGGCATTTTTAATGTGCCTGACCGACCGAAAATTTTCTTTTATTACTTATTTTTCTGTTCGTCGGAAAGCTGAATTTCGATGAACTTCTCCATGAAATGCCCGTCAAGAGTAACCTCGGCTGTTTCGCCTGTTTCCATATTCTTGACCTTGGCTGTGTTCTGCTCGATTTCGTTGTCGCCCAAAACGATTGAATATCTTGCGTCAATCTTGTCGGCATACTTCATCTGAGCACGAAGTCCTCTGCCGATAACATCGGTTTCGGCAATCATTCCGCAGCTGCGAACCTGTTTGATAAGCTCAAAAGCCTTAACCTTTGCGGCATCGCCCATTGTTGCAATGTAGAGCATACACTCGTCATTGTCGGGAATCTCAATACCCTGCTTATCCATTACCATGAGAAGTCTTTCCATACCCATTGCGAAACCGAGGGAGGGAAGGTGCTTGCCGCCGAGTTCCTCGATAAGACCGTCATAACGACCGCCGCCGCAAACAGTACCCTGAGCACCGATACAATCGGTTACAAACTCAAATACTGTCTTTGTATAGTAATCAAGACCTCTTACAATTGTGGGATCAACCGTGTATTCAATGCCTGCTGCATCAAGATATTTCTGAACTGCGTTAAAGTGGTTTCTGCACTCGTCACAAAGATAGTCTGTAATCTTAGGTGCATCCTTTGCAATCTCGGAACAGATAGGACTTTTGCAGTCGAGAATTCTCATCGGGTTTTTGTCAAGACGGGAAAGACAGGTGTCGCACAGCTTGTCCTTATAACCCTCAAAATATGATTTCAAAGCCTTGTGATATTCCGCACGGCAGGTCGGACAGCCGATAGAATTAATCTGAAGATGAACGCTGTCAAGCTGAAGTCTGTTGATTACGGAGCTTGCAAGGCTGATAAGCTCTACATCGGCAACAGGGTCCTGTGTGCCGTACTCCTCAATACCGAACTGGTGGAACTCACGAAGTCTGCCTGCCTGTGGTTTTTCATAGCGGTAGCATGAAACAAAGTAGCTTGCCTTAATCGGAAGTCCTTCATTTTCAAGAGCGTGTTCAAGAACGGCTCTTGCCGCACCGGCTGTACCCTCGGGGCGAAGCGTTACGCTTTCACCGCCCTTTGTGTCGAATGTGTACATTTCTTTCTGAACAACATCGGTTGTCTGACCAACGCCACGGGCAAAAAGCTCTGTGTGTTCAAACACGGGAGTTCTGATTTCTCTGAAACCGTAGGAGCGAGCCTCCTCACGCATAATCTTTTCAACAAACTGCCATTTGTAGCTTTCCTTCGGAAGAACATCTTCCGTACCCTTGATTTTCTTGGTTATAAGTGCCATTTTTCCCTCCGAAAATTACAATCTTTTATAGAAAAGGGAAACGAAAAAATTTCCCTAAAAAACACAACAATCGGGCAGTATTACACCACCCGATATGTAAAGCGAAAATAATTAAATTATTTGAGAATATTTCTCCAGTCAAGGTCGCCTCTTTCAAGACCGTGGATAAGCACCTCGGCAGTTGCAATGTTTGTTGCAACCGGAATGTTGTGCATATCGCAAAGACGGAGCATATTCATATCGTTAGGCTCGTTCGGCTTTGGATTGAGCGGATCTCTGAAAAATAGAAGCATATCAATCTCATTGCACGCAATTCTTGCCGCAATCTGCTGACTTCCGCCCTGAGAGCCTGCAAGGAATTTCTGAATTGTAAGACCTGTTGCCTCTGACACCATTTTGCCTGTTGTGCCGGTGGCGCAAAGGTTGTTGCGGCTGAGAACACCGCAGTAAGCAATGCAGAACTGCACCATCAGTTCCTTTTTTTCATCATGAGCTATAAGGGCTATATTCATATATATTTCCTCCAGACATTTATTTCATATCAAATTAATTTCAAAACTTTAACTCAAAATACCCCGCACAAACTACCCTTTGAACGCAAGGGGAATATGTTTTCCCTCAAGCCTCTGTGCAAGACAGTCAAAAACGGACGCCGCCGCACTCCAGTTAAGTCCGGCAACACCTCGCTGAACAATCACCGAAATACGGATGTCAAACGGCACAAGCGCAATAAGCTGTATCTGTGTTGCGTCAATAACGCTGTCGAGGTCTTCATAAAAACCGAGCTGTGTAAAAAGCTTTCGGTCAAAGCGGTTGATAACAAGTCGGATATTTGTTTTTCCCATTGACTCAAGCTTTCTTCTCACCTTAACCGCACCACGCACACCGGTTGGCTCTGCATTGGTAACAATCAAGGCTCTGTCGGCAGGAGCCGCCGCAGTTTCAAAGCCCGAACCGATTCCGGCAGGGGAGTCGATAAGGACAAAATCAAAGCTGTCCTTTACTGAGTTGACAAGTTGAGTAAACACCGAGGGACTGAGTTCGTTTTCGGTGTCAAAAGGAGCCGCCATAAGGTAGAGGTTCTCATTGTTTTTGCTTTTGTAAACAGCCTCACCGAATGTACAGTTGCCGCATACGGCATCCGACGCATCAAAAATTATGTCCTGCTCCATATCGAGCATAATGTCAAGACCACGCATTCCGCAGTCACAATCAATAAGCAAGACTCTTTTGCCCTGCTTTACAAGAGCAACGGAAAGACAAATGCAGACGGTTGATTTACCCGTTCCGCCTTTTCCCGACGCTACAACTATAACATTATCCATAATAAATTCTACCTCTGCTATATTCTATCACAAAATCCGTTAAAGAGCAAGAAACGAACATTATTTTTATCAGCCAAAATTTTTGTTGATATTTTAGTGATAGTTAATAAAATTATTCTTCATTTTTAACGGATTGCACAATAATTTCATTGATTTTTAATGCTAAAAGCAAAAAATAAGTTTTTATGTTTGGTCGTTCAGTCATTATACGGTCGGGATTTTTGTTTTATCTTTTAACATATCGTATTCTCGACCATAATTTTCAATTTTCCATTTTCAATTTTCAATTAAAATATGCGTCCAGCAAATCCTTTGCAACCTGCATTGAATATCTGCCCTTTGCACCGTGTTCGATTACAACGGCAATTGCGACCTCGGGCTTTTCATACGGAGCATAGCAAATGAATGTTGTATGGTCTGAACCCGAGTTTTCAGCCGTACCTGTTTTGGCGGCAACCTTAACTTTATAATCACCGAACATATAATTTGCCGTGCCGTTTTCGTTCTGAGTAACGCCGAGCATCGCCTTGCGAACAATATCAAGATTCTTCTTTGAAATTCCGCAATCACCGTAGCTTTCAACATTTGTCGATTTTACGGTTTTTGTCCGCTCATAATTTGTAACTTTATCAACAATGTGTGTTTTGAGCCTCTCACCGTTGTTGGCGATTGTCGCAACATAGGTTGCAAGCTGAACGGGAGTAAATGCGTTGTCGGACTGACCGATTGCGGCTGAAACCGTGTTGCCAACCTGCCAGTCTGTGCTGTCTCTGCCTGCAAGAGTTCCTTTTGATTCTTCAATTTCAACACCCGTGTATTCGCCGAGTCCGAACTTCTGCGCATACAGATACATCGGTTCAATTCCGAGCCTTCTGCCCGTGTCGGCAAAAAAGTAGTTGCACGATTGTTCAATTGCGCCCGTAACATCAAGACTGCCGTGATAGTGCATACATCTTACCACATTGGTAGGGTAAAAATCATAGTCCTGTTTGCAGTAGATTTTCGTTTTATCGGTTATGATTTTCTCCTCAAGAGCCGCACCCGCAACACACGGCTTGAACACCGAACCGCAGGCAAATGTTCCGACTGTTGCACGGTTGTACATCGGGGAATTTTTGTTTTCGGAAAGTTTGACATAGTACGAGCCGTATTCGCTGTACCTGTTCAAATCGTATGTAGGATAGCTTGCCGCCGCAAGTACCGAAAAATCCTTGACCGACAACATTACAACTGCACCTGTTTCACAGTCCTCACCGTTATTTTTCTGTCCCGATTCCTTGCCTGCCTGTTTTGCCGCTTTGACATTTTCTTCAAGCGATTTTACAGCGGTTTTCTGCAATTTTGAATCAATTGTGAGGTAGACCGTGTTACCCGGTTTTGCACTCTCGGTTTCAATGCTTTCAACAAGAGTTCCGTCGGCATTTCGCTGAACAACCCTTGTTCCGCCCTTGCCTTTGAGGTCATCTTCACAGGCAAGTTCAATTCCGAATTTGCCTATCTTATCATCATAGGAATAGCTTTTGCCCTGCTTTTTCAGCTCATTGTATTCATCTTCCGACAACGAACCGAGTGCGCCGAGGATGTGCGGTGCAAGGTCCGGGTCCGAAGCACCTCGTGTGAGATAGGTCTGAATTTCAACACCGCTCACACCCTGAGTATTTTCGCTGACGGCATTCACGGCACTTCGACTGATATTTTTGGCAAAAACATACGGATTTGAATTTGAATAATTTTCAAGTTCCATATTGTAATGAATTGAAACGAGCGTTGTTTTTTGACTTATACTTAACCTGTCGGAAATTTTGTAGCGTTTTAAAAGTGCGTCAAAGCAATCATCGGCACTTGTGTTCCTGTCCATATCAAGAAAATCCGATGACAGAAGTTTTTCCGCATCTTCTTCACGGCTTGTTTTATAAACGCAACTGCCGTCCGAGCCGACCGAAATCGGCAATGAATCTGTTCTTGCGTCTCCCGTTTTTGTGAGAATATCAGCAAGCTCAAGTAAAATTCCGTCAAGCCTGTCCTCCTCAATATAAATCTTATTGAGGACTATTTTATACTTTGTGGTGTTTACAACAAGACCTACACCGTTGCGGTCAACGATTTCGCCCCTTGTTGCGTCGGTTTTTTCGGTATATCCCGTTGATTTTGCGGCAAGACTCTTGTAGCTTTTTCCCTGTACAAGCTGCCAATCGACAAGCCTGATTGCAAAGCCTGCAAAAATTGCGGCTGTTATTATTATGCAGACTGTTGTTCTGCTCTTTTTACTTTTTTTGCCGTTTTTTCTGCTTTTGCCGAATCTCATACCGAACCTCCCTTTCACAAAGATTAAAGATTTTTGTTTAAAAATGCCGTGAGAAAATACAGCGGAATTGTCACGGCAAATGTGTAAAGTATTCTTGAAATGTAGTGCCGTACAAACAACACGCAACCGCTGTCAAGCCCTGCAATCAAGACAAACAGCAGATAATAAATCAACATTACCATCATCACCGCCGCAAATGAAAACACGATAACGGTAACAAATGACGGTACAAAATATTTGCTGAATACAAAGTTTTCCGCATAGCAGACAATCGTAAGTGCAAAGGCAAAATAGCCGATACTGCCGTCAAATGAAATATCCGTCAGCACACCGCACAATGCACCGAAAATTACCGACGGCAAAGTGTTTTCAAAAGAAGCAATGCAGAGTGCAAGTGAAATCAACATAAGCGGTCTGCCGCCGAAAATTTCGGGAATTATAAAACCCGAACCCTGAAAAACATACAGAATTATTAACAGCAGGGAATAGCCGAAAAATCGAAAAAAAGTTCTTGAAGCTCTCATCATTTTTTAACCTCGCCCTTGCCGTCAAAATCGGTAATAATTGCGGCAGAGGTCACGGTGCGGATGTCCTCATACGGCTCAACAACAGCATAACGGGTTGTGTCATAAGAATTAAACTTCAGTTCTTTAACCTTGCCGATTATGAGATTTTTCGGATAAACTCCGCCTGTTCCCGAGGTTACAACAATGTCGCCTACTTTGATTTTGTTGTTCTCTGCAATCTTTGTCAGACAGGTGAGATTATCGTCACAATATTCAGCGTTTCCGCTTATGATTCCGTTGTCGGAAGTCTTTTTGTCAATTGCAGACGCTTTGGTGTCGGGCGAAAGAATTGTTCTTACCCGACAGGTTGTAAGTTCAACATCACTCACCCAGCCGATAAGACCGTTTTCCGTGATTACGGGATCATTTTTTTCCACATTGTCTGTTGAACCCTTGTCAAGAGTGAACGAGTAGAAATCATCGTTTGCATCCCTTCTCAGCACACCTGCCGGAAGAATGTCGTATGACGGATTTTCCTTTTTCAGCTCATAATATTTCCACAGCTTTGCATTTTCTTCCTTGGTGTCAAGGTAGTCAACAAGCTGTTCACGGAGTTCGGCATTTTCCTTTTTAAGCTGTTCGTTTTCTTTTTCAAGTTCTTCCTTTGACTTGTCGGAAGACGCCGCACCTGCGGTCAGCGTTGAAAGTCCTTTTGTAACCGTGTTTACCGCACCCGAAAAAATGTTACTGCCGTTATGAGAGAAAACACTCATCACAGTTAGTATGACGAGTGTAATTATCAAAATTTTTGAGTTTTTATTATGTAAAAATTTTCTCATATCTCATATTATATTACAAATACGGTCGGGCGGTGTTTTTTCAATCTGCCCGACCTTACTTTGTCGATTTTTATTATCTGTCGTGCTTGTACTGAACACCGAGCGGTTTGCCGAGTCTTTTGCCTGCACCGTCAACAACACAGTCAAGCGGTCTTTCGGCAATGTGAACAGGCATACCCGTCTGTTGCATAACAAGCATATCAAGTCCCTTGAGTAACGCACCGCCGCCCGTGAGCATAATACCGTGGTCGATTATGTCGGCAGAAAGCTCAGGCGGAGTTTTTTCAAGAGTGGTTCTGATTGCCTCAACAATTGTTGCAAGCGGATCGGCAAGAGCCTCTCTGACCTCGGCTGAGGAAATTGTAATATCCTTTGGAAGTCCGTCAACAAGGTTTCTGCCCTTGACAACAAGGTTTTTTTCTTCCTCACCCGGATATGCGGAGCCGATTTTCATTTTGATGTCTTCGGCAGTTCTTTCACCGATGAGAAGATTATATTTTCTTTTGATATAAGTTGAAATCGCCTCGTCAAACTTATCTCCGGCAACTCTTACGGAACAGGCTGTAACAATGTCACCGAGAGAAATTACGGCAACCTCGCTTGTGCCTCCGCCGATGTCAACAACCATACTTCCGCACGGTTCGTCAACGGGCATACCTGCGCCGATTGCGGCAGCCATTGGTTCTTCGATAAGAACAACGGGAGGCTTTGCACCTGCCTGATATGCGGCGTCCTCAACAGCCTTTCTCTCAACCTCGGTAACACCCGAAGGCATACAGATTATAACTCTCGGCTTGCTGAAAATTCCGGGTTTCACCGCCTTTTTGATAAAGTGCTGAAGCATTTTTGCGGTTATTTTAAAATCGGCAATAACACCGTCCTTGAGCGGACGAACCGCAACTATGGAACCGGGAGTTCTGCCAATCATTTCTTTTGCCTGTGAGCCGACTGCAAGAACCTCGTCGGTACGCATATCAACTGCGACAACGCTCGGTTCACGCAAAATTATTCCCTTTCCTTTAAGACAAACAAGAGTGTTTGCAGTTCCAAGGTCAATTCCTATATCCTTTGAAAACGAAAACATCCCACAGCCTCCTTTTACGCTGTAATACCCAAATGTATTTTACTCAGGCAGTATACTTTTATCATATATCTTTTCACAAATAAGGGCAATGATAAATTGTCGAAATTATTTTATTTTTTACCCGTTGAGCCAAAACCGCCCTCGCCACGCTCTGTGTTGCCAAGCTCCGTAACCTCTTCAACATCACACGGAACAACAGGAGCGATGACCATCTGACAGATTCTTTCAAACGGCTCAATCTCATAAGGCTTGTCCGAAACATTGCAAAGACCTGCGCAGATTTCTCCACGGTAGTCGCTGTCAACAACGCCCACACCGTTTGAAAGGCAGATGCCGTGCTTGATTCCCAGACCGCTTCTTGCATAGAGAAATGCGGCAACGCTGTTGTCGGGAAGTTCAATTGCTATACCTGTCGGAACAAGCACAAGCTGACCCGGATTGATTGTGATTTTTTCGTCAATGCAAGCATATAAATCCATACCGGCAGAACCGTTTGTGGCTCTTTTCGGGATTTTTGCATTGTCTTTTACCTTTTTTATTTTAACAGTCATAGTTTACCATCCTTCATTTCCTGCAAAAATTTGCAGGAATTATTCATTACTGTTTTTATTTTTCTCTAAAAAAATTATTTATTGCAAAAATGTAATTATAAATCTCTGTTAAACGGAAAAATCACTTTTCCACAAAACAATAATGATTATTTTAACATTTTCAACAATCTAATTAACACCTCGGCGGTACAGTCCATATGTTAATTTATCTTTCAACATCGGATAAAGGCTTGATTCGTTAAGACTTTCCACGATTTCCACATAGTTTTCAACACTAAATCTTAAAATGTTGAAAGATGTTAAAAGTGTTAAATTTTGTTTATCAGGAACGAAAAGCAAGTCACAATTCAGAACCTCGGTACAGTTTCCGTCGCATTTCAGTAAAAATTGTTTACCGAGTCGGTCTTTCATTTTTGAATGATTTTTGCAAGTTTTGCAGTCTATACCTGCACCCTTGACAGGGCAACTCCTGCAAAGCATAAGAGGAAGATAGCCGTAGCTGATAATTCCCCTCGGGATGTTGCCTCCGAGTGCGTTAATTCGCTTAAAATCGAGTTCAAAACTGAGTTCTGCGTCCTTGATTCCGTATTTCTCCGCCCACAAAAGGTCGAGAGTATTTACAAAATTCATTCCGAAACCCGAATGAAGTGTGAAACCGAGATTTTTGGCAATGTATAATGCTCCGAGATTGTTGCACAACACATCGGATATGCCGATTTCTTTCATCTCGGAAAGCTTTTTTGCAATCGTATCTTCCCGTCCGAACATTCCTCTAGGAATTTCAACACCGATGCTAAAGCCCTCGTTTTTGAGCCTTACAAGCTCCCTTTTGTCGGCAAAAAGAGGAACAAAAACAAGCTCGCATTTTTTAAAAGCATCGGAAAGCTTTGTCTGAGGCACTCTTGCACGGGTGGATTTTTCCACAGGCGGTGTGAATTTTGGAAAAGTTATTTCGTAATCACGGTTGATTTTGTAGTTGTGAACAACACTTCTCGCCGTATCGAGTTCGTCAAGAACATCTCTGCGCAAGGAATTGATAATTGAAAGCGGAATGGAAATGTCATCATCAATATTTATGTTCACATTGGTGGGATTATATGCCGTTGAGCCTGTTTTTTCAAGCTGTTTTCTGCACTTTTCCGCATCAATCGGTCTGTTGATTGCTTTTTCGGTTACGGTATCCGCAATCTTTTTGACGGTGTGAACTCCGTCGAGGCGACTAAAACGGGATTTTCGCCGAGTTTTGCCGTAAAATCAAAAGTTATTTCAACATTTCCGATTTCGTCCTTGTAGGAAGAACGGATTGCCGAAAACAGCTTTTCGTCGGCAGAAACAACATCCGATTTTGTTCTTGTGCCGAACATATGACTTCCCGTTTTGCCGATGTAATAAGCGTCTGTAAAGCCTGTTCGTGAAAAAACCCCTCTGAGCATCTTCTGAGTTTTGTCGCTGATAAAGCCGAAATCACGCTGTTCAACACACGCTCTTACTGCGGCTGAAACATACTCGGGGCGTTTCATTCTGCCCTCAATTTTAGCCGAGGCAACTCCCATATTTTGAAGTTCATTGAGGTAATTTACAATACTGTTGTCTTTAAGACTTAAAGCGTGACCGCCTTTTTGATTGTTTACGGAAAACGGCAGTCGGCACGGCTGGGCACAGGAACCACGGTTTCCGCTCCTTGCGCCAATCATTGCGCTGAGGTAGCATTGTCCCGAAACGCACATACACAATGCACCGTGAACAAAAACTTCGAGTTCAACCGGAATTTCACAGCATTTTTCAATCTCTTTTTTGCTCATTTCACGGGCAAGAACAACACGCTTGAAACCCATTTCATAAAGTGCCTTTACACCGGATGCGGTGTGAATGCTCATCTGGGTTGACGCATGAAGTGCAAGGTCGGGAACAAGCCTGTGTGCAAGCCTTGCTACACCCATATTCTGAACAATGAGTGCGTCAACATCAGCCTCTGCGGCTGAAATTATGGCTTTTTTCAGCTTTTCAAGCTCGTCATCGAACACAATCGTATTGATTGTCACATACACCTTTACACCGTGAATGTGACAGTATGCCGTTGCTTTCTTTAGTTCTTCATCATCAAAATTTTTGGCAGATGAACGGGCGGAAAATGCCTTTTCACCAAGATACACTGCGTCTGCTCCGCTCCTTACGGCGGCAATTACACTGTCAAAGCTTCCCGCCGGAGCAAGTATTTCTATCTTTTTCATTTCTTATCTTCATCAAACAGAGAGAACTGCGTCATTGGAACATAACCGAGAAGTTTTTCATTACGCAATTCCTGTTCTGTTTTTTTAGCCTCGTTTGACAGAACATTCACGGGTATATCATCTGACTGCTCTGTCGTGTTATTTTTTGCATCTGAAGTCTTTTTTTCCATTGTAACTGAATTTTTTTCCGATTCGGCTTTTTCTTTGCTTTTTTCAACACTTTCGAGCTTTTCTTTAAGCTGTGAAACCTCGTGTCCGAGAACAGCGAGTCTTTTTTCAAGCTCTTTATTATTATTTATAAGTCGAGTGTTATCGTTCATGGCCTCCGTAAGCTTTTCTCTGTATTCCTTGCAAAGCCTGTTAAGATCATTTGTCTGCTGAATAATTTTGTCGGCTTTTTCAACATAATCTTTGTTCTTTTTAAGAGCCTTGTTGCGGTCATCGCAGAAGTTAAGCGCCGCAAGAACCGCACAATCACGGGTATCAAGCTGCTTTGTGCTTTGGGCGGCCTTTCTTATGTGAGAAAGCACCTCGTTTGCTACCTTTTGAACATACTTTTCATCATCTGTTGTGATAAGTGAATAACTTCTTCCCTCAATCTGAACGCTTACTCTCTTTTTCTCCATAGGAAATGCATCTCCCTTTTATAGCTTTTTCGTCCTCGTTTGACTTCTTTGCATATATAATCATTTTACATTATAATATAAAATTGGAAATAATAAAATAGCAAAGAGAATATTGTTTAAATATTTTTTCATTCGTAGACAAATTTGGCGCTTTTATGCTGTTTACAACTTATATCGGTTGAAATATTTATTCTCTTATGATAAAATAATCTTTGCGTCATTTTGGCGGATTTGTCTTAATTTCCGATTAACAGGGCATAACCGCCAAAACAAAATTGACATTTCGGAATATATTATTATGGGAAGTGATTATATGCCCGTACCGTTTGATTCACGAAAAATTTACTATCGTTCACCGTTTGGTGCGGTTGAAGAGGGTACCGAGATTCATTTCAGAATTCTTTTGCCTAAGGCGGAGCATACACAAAAAAAGCACACTTGTGTGTAAAGTATGATTATGACTGCAACTGGGAATTTACCGAGCTTATCTGGTGCGGTAAATTTGACGAGGATACCGAAATTTGGGAGTGCGATTTTACCCCGAAAAAAATCGGACTTTATTGGTATAACTTTAAGCTTACTGCCATTGATAAAACAAGATATGTTATTCCGTCCGATCCGTATAAGGTCAGCACCATTGAAGACTATATGGGCAGAAGCTGGCAGATTACCTGCTACAAAAAAGGCTTTAAAACTCCCGGCTGGCTTGTCGGCGGAATTATGTATCAGATTTTTCCCGACCGTTTTTATTTCAGCGGTGAAGAAAAGAATATAAAGCGTACCGACTTCAAACGCAACAAGGATTGGTATGCTCTCCCCGAATGGAAACCCGATGAAAACGGAATGATTAAGAACAATGATTTCTTTATGGGCGACCTCAAGGGAATTACGATGAAGCTTGATTACCTTGAAAGCCTCGGTGTAAGCTGTATTTACCTTAATCCTATCAGCGAGGCATACTCAAACCCCCGCTATGATACGGGCGACTACTCAAAGGTTGATCCGATTCTCGGAACGGAGGAAGATTTTAAGTACCTTTGCGCAGAGGCTAAAAAGAGGGGAATACACATCATAAATGACGGTGTGTTCTCTCATACGGGAAGTGACAGCGTTTACTTCAACCGTTACGGCAGATACGGCAAGGGCGGTGCGTATAATGACAAAAACTCACCGTATTTCAGTTGGTACAAATTCAACGAATGGCCGAACAATTACCAAAGCTGGTGGGGCTTTGATACTCTGCCCGAGGTTATTGAGGAAACTCCGTCATTCAACGAATATATCAACGGCAAAGACGGCATTGTCAGAAAATGGATGAAATGCGGCAACTCGGGTTGGCGACTTGATGTTGCAGATGAACTTCCCGATGTGTTCATTGAAAATCTACGCAAAGCAGTTAAGGACGAAAATCCGAACGCCTTTCTTGTAGGTGAAGTGTGGGAGGACGCAAGCAACAAGGAAAGCTACGGTGCAAGAAGAAAGTTCTTGCTCGGCGAACAGTTTGACTCCGTTATGAACTATGTGTTCAGAGATGCAATTCTCAACTTCTGCAAAGGTCAGCACGGCAAATACACAATGGATCTGATTATGAGCGTAATCGAAAATTATCCCCGTCCTGTTCTCGAGTGCTGATGAATTCACTTTCGACTCACGATACCGAAAGAGCAATCACAGTTATGGCAGGCGAACCGCTTGACGGCAAGGACAGAGAATGGCAGGCTGACACTAAGCTTGATGACGAGCATAAAAAACTCGGTGTAAAGCTGCTCAAGGTTGCAAGCGCAATGCAGTTTACTCTTCCTGGATTTCCGTGTATTTATTACGGTGACGAGGCAGGATTGGAGGGATATCGTGATCCGTTCAACCGTTGCTGTTATCCGTGGGGCAAAGAAAATAAGGAACTCATTGAATGGCACAAAAAGCTTGCCGATGTCAGAAAAAGCTGTTCGGCATTGTGGGACGGTGATTTTATAAATGTTCTTTCGGAGGAAAGAAGAATTTCATACATCCGCCACGACAAAGATTCCGCTATTTTCTGCACATTCAATCTCTATGATTATGAAGTCGAGGCAAAAATGCCGCCCGGATATGCAGACGGCAAACCTGTTTTCGGTTCAAAGCTTGAGAACGGTATACTCACAATTCCGCCCATGTCCGCAGAATTTGTAGTTCTTGAACTCGGTAAATGATGTATATAGTATAAAACAGAATAAAATATAATTACAAGCGACAGAAATTAAACTGTCGCTTGTTTTGTTGCGGTATTTATATGTTTGTTGTATTTGATTTACCGACTTATTTGCCTTCCGTTATCGGCGGAATAAAGCATTCTATCGCACTGCGAAGCTTGGGGTGACGCTCCTCAGGCAACGGCTGTTGACAGAAAGAAAAAGTAAAACAAATAACAGAAGAGATTAAACTATAAGGCGGCTATCGAAAACGATAGTCGCCTTGTCTTTTTGCAAAATTCATTTTTAATTTGCGTTTGTTGTTACCTGAGTTGCGTTTGCCACATAGCTTTCATACTCGTCAATGCCCCAGTTTTCTTTTACTTCATCAGAGATAGGAAAGGTGCGAAACAGCATTGTACTGCGTTCACTGTCTGCCTTATCCTCATTAGTGCTGAGAGCATAGACATTGCCGTTGTACCACAGCTCATTTGTATTTTCAAAGGTTGTAAGATAGAAAATATTCTGAATTGTATCAACCTTATTAATGCCCATTCCGCTTACTGCGGCAGCCATTACGGCACTTTTCATCAGGATTGTATCGCTGTTATTTTTCTCGTTTTCAATCGAAACAAAGTTGCTCATTGTTGTTCCGAGACCGATATTCATAATATAATTTGTCTTTGTTTCAACAGAGGCTGTGAAGCTGATTTTATCGGCATCGTAGTAATAATACTGATACTCCGTTCCGTTTGCATCATTCTGAGGACTGCCGAGCATTTTCCAACCCTTTGGATTAATCATATCAAGATTACCCGCCTCTTTGAGCATTTCGTTGTAATTATATGTAAATTCTTCAAGAGTGATTGCGTAGCACATTCCGTTTACATTTTCACTTTCTTTGCGAATGTTCGGATTTTCTGTTACCTTTGCCTCATCAAGAGTAGAAAATTTATCGGGCGCATCTACTACACCCGAAACATCGGCATTCTTCTTATCAGAACAGCCGAAAAGTGAAAGCATGAGGATTGCCGCTACAATCAGAACTAAAGATTTTTTCATCAAATCACCAGATTTTCATATGTGTCAAAAACTCCACTTAAAAAAGTGGAGTTTTCTTATTTTTATCAATTATTCTTCCGTATTTTCTTCGGTTGAATCAGAAGTTTCACCCTCGTTATTTTCGGAAACTTCTTCCGCAACTGCTTCTGACGGTTCGCCGTTTTCTGCGTTATCTTCGCTCTCGGCTGATTCATCATCTTCACCGTCAATGTGGGGAACACGAGCGATTGTTACAACCCTGTCGTCACCGTTTACTTTCATTACGGTTACACCCTTTGAAGGACGGGCGCAAACACGGATTGATTCGGCGGCAATTCTGATAATAATACCTTCTTCTGAGATGATAATAATATCATCGTCAAGGTTAACCACCTTGATAGCGGCAACATCGCCGTATTTTTCCGTGTGGTAGTTGGTAAGACCTTTACCGCCACGGCTCTAACACGGTAATCATCGGGACTTGAAAGTCTGCCGTAGCCTGTTTCGGAAACTGTGAGAACAAGACCGCCCTCACGGACAACACTCATTCCGACTACGCAGTCGCCCTCTTTGAGAGCCATTGCCTTAACACCTCGAGCCTGTCTGCCCATTGCACGAATATCGGTTTCGTTAAAGCGAATAGCCATACCTTTCTTGGTAGCGATAATAACCTGACTGTTGCCGTCGGTCATTCTTACCCACGCAAGTTCGTCACCCTCGTTAAGTTCAAGAGCAATAAGACCGCCCTTTCTTGAGGTGTTGTATGCATTGAGTTCAATACGCTTGATAATGCCCTGACGAGTGACCATAACAAGGTATTTTTCCTCGTCAAATTCAGGCACTCTTATCATTGAGGTTACCTTTTCGTCGGGTGAAATCGGAATCAGATTTGCAATATTCACACCCTTTGACTGACGGCTTCCCTCGGGAACTTCATAGCATTTAAGGCGATAAACTCTGCCCTTGTCTGTAAAGAACAGAACATAATCGTGTGAATTGATTACGAACATTTCAGCCGCAATATCTTCTTCACGGCGTGACATACCCGATACACCGCGACCTCCTCTGCGCTGAATTTTGTAGGTATCGGCAGAAAGACGCTTTACATATCCAAACTGTGTAAGTGTAAGAACGCACTCCTCCTGCGGAATAAGATCCTCAATATCAACCTCACCGCTGACAGCACAAATTTCTGTTCTTCTCGGATCGGCATATTTATTACGAATCTGCATAATTTCTTCTTTTACGATTTCAAGCTGTTGGCTCGCTTGCAAGAATTTCGAGATATTCTTCAATCTTTGCGTGGAGGGCTGCAATTTCATCCTCAATCTTAGTCTGCTCCATATTTGTGAGCTGTCCGAGACGCATCTGAACGATAGCCTGAGCCTGAACATCATCAAGACCGAAACGCTCCATAAGACCTGCTTTTGCGCTTGCAGTATCCTTGCTGTTTCGATAATTTTGATTACCTCGTCAATGAAATCAAGCGCAATCTTCAAGCCCTCAAGAATGTGGGCTCTGTCACGGGCTTTTTTGAGGTCAAAATCAGTACGACGACGAATAACCTCAGCCTGAAATTCAATATAGCATTGGAGCATTTCCTTGAGTGAAAGAATTTTAGGCTCGCCGTCAACGATAGAAAGCATAATTGCACCGAAGGTTGTCTGCAACTGTGTGTATGAGAACAGCTGGTTAAGAACAATCTGAGGTGAGGCATCTCTCTTGATGTCAATTTCAATGTGCATACCCTTACGGTCGGAATGATCCTCGATATTTGAAATACCCTCAATTCTCTTATCCTTTACGAGGTCGGCAATGTTTTCAATAAGTCTTGCTTTGTTGACCTTGTACGGAAGCTCCGTAACGATAATTTTATATCTGCCATTTTTAGCTTCGATAATTTCAGTCTTAGCTCTTACGGTAATTTTTCCTCGACCTGTTGCATAGGCGGCACGAATACCGCTTCTGCCCATGATAATACCGCCTGTCGGGAAGTCGGGACCGGGCATACACTCCATAATCTCTGCAAGCTCGGCATCTGGATTGTCAATGAGAGTGCAAACTGCGTCAATTGTTTCACCGAGGTTATGCGGAGGAATTTCGGTTGCCATACCAACGGCAATACCGCTTGAACCATTTACGAGAAGGTTTGGAAAACGGCTTGGAAGAACAGTCGGTTCTTTAAGACGGTCATCGTAGTTCGACATAAAGTCAACCGTGTTTTTCTCAATATCCGTGAGCATTTCAAGAGAAATTTTACTCATTCTTGCCTCTGTATAACGATAAGCGGCAGGCGGATCACCGTCCACCGAACCGAAGTTACCGTGACCGTCAACAAGCATATATCTCATGGAAAAGTCCTGTGCAAGACGAACCATTGCGTCATAAACCGAGGCGTCACCGTGAGGGTGATACGAACCAAGCACCTGACCTACCGTGTCGGCACACTTGTGGTACGGCTTTGACGGATCAAGACCGATTTGATTCATTGTATAGAGTATTCTTCTGTGAACAGGTTTCAAACCATCTCTGACATCGGGCAACGCACGGGAAACAATAACGCTCATGGAGTAGTCCAAAAAGCTTTTTCTCATTTCATTTTGCAGATCGACATCAATAATTCTCGAATTCTTGTTCTGATTCTGTTCGTTATCCATATTCTTTCCTCGCTTTTCAAGCTCTTGTTACTGTCTGTTCAATAATTTATAATAATGTTATTTTGGGTGCAGCGACACGCTGCCATGGCGACACGCTGTTAGAAGTGTTTTACTGCGGCTGAAATATCTTCGTAGAGTTTCGGAAAGCGTTTTTTTATGCTTGTGGGACGGAATGTTTTGGAATCTACAAAACCGTGTTCGGTTGTACCGTAGCCAAGTTCAGTTTCCAAACCGTCCTTTTCAATACGCTTTACCGTGTATGTAAAAATAATTCTTGCGGCTGTGATAGTCTGCACCCAAGTGCGGATAATCAGCTCGTCCTCATAAAGAGCAGGAATTCCGAAATGACAACTCAGGTTCAAAAGGGGAGTCATTACACCTGCATTTTCCATGTCTGTGTAGCTGATTCCGAACATTTTGATATAGTCATTTCTTGCTATTTCGTACCAAATCGGATAATTTGAGTGGTGTACAATTCCCATTCTATCCGTTTCTGCGTAACGAACTGTAACTTTTGTTCTTGCGTGCATAAAATCACCCCGTTTTTAAAATTTTGGTTTATCGTAATATATCAGACATCGAGATTCTGTACATACTTTGCATTTTTCTCAATGAAATCTCTTCTCGGCTCAACCTTATCACCCATAAGAATTGTGAAGGTTTCGTCTGCCTGTTCTGCATCACTGAGATCAACACGGAGCATAAGTCTTGTTTCGGGATTCATTGTTGTTTCCCAAAGCTGTTCGGAGTCCATCTCACCAAGACCTTTGTATCGCTGAACTTCGGTTTTACCCTCAATTTGAGCCAGAATTTGGTCACGCTCAAGGTCCGAATACGCATATTTATGCTCTTTGCCCTTTGAAATCCTAAAGAGAGGCGGCTGGGCAATGTAAACATGGCCCTCTTCGATAAGCGGACGCATATATCTGAAGAAGAAAGTTAGAAGAAGAGTTCTGATATGCGAACCGTCAACATCGGCATCCGCCATAATGATAACCTTGTCGTATCTGAGCTTTGCAATATCAAATTCATCACCTATGCCTGTTCCGAGCGCAGTGATAACGGGCATAAGCTTGTCATTTCCGTAAACTCTGTCAATTCTTGCTTTTTCAACATTGAGCATTTTACCCCAAAGAGGGAGGATAGCCTGAATTCTTCTGTCACGGCCGCCCTTTGCTGAACCGCCCGCAGAATCACCCTCGACTATGAAGATTTCTGTTTCAGCTGCTGTCTTTTGACTGGCAGTCGGCAAGCTTACCCGGAAGCTGTGCTGAGTCAAGCGGAGATTTTCTTCTTGCATTTTCCCTTGCTTTTCTTGCAGCCTCTCTTGCTCTTGACGACGCAAGCGCCTTTTCAAAAATTACCTTTGCAACAGCAGGATTTTCTTCGAGATAAACAGAAAGCTTATCCCTCATAAGGCGGTCAACCATTGCTCTTACCTCGGTATTACCGAGTTTTGCCTTGGTCTGTCCTTCAAACTGAGCCTCTTTGAGCTTTACACTGACAATTGCGGTAAGTCCTTCACGGACATCTTCACCGCTGAGGTTCTTATCATTGTCCTTCAATTTTCCGAACTTTCTTGCATAGTCATTCATAACATAGGTGAGTGCTCTTTTGAAGCCTTCTTCATGAGTACCGCCGTCGGTTGTATGAATGTTGTTTGCAAAAGTGAGCAAATTTTCGTTGTAGCTTTCGTTGTACTGGAGTGCAATTTCAACCGCAATCGTGTCATCTGCGTTTCTTGACGCAAAGTAAATTACATCGGGATGAATAACTTCAAGAGAACGCTTTTTGTGAATATACTCAACAAAGCTCTTGATACCGCCCTCATAGACAAAATTATTCTGAATAATATTTTCAAGGTCACGCTCGTCACGAAGCTCAATGTGAACACCTGCATTGAGAAATGCCTGTTCACGAAGTCTTCTTTCCAAAACGCTGTAATCGTAAACCGTGGTTTCTTTAAAAATTTCAGGGTCGGCTTTAAAGCGTACTTCCGTACCCTTAACATCAGACTTGCCGATTTTTTGAAGGTCTGTTACAATTTTTCCTCTTTCATAACGCTGGAAGTAAACATCCTCGCCGTCACAAACCTTGACTTCGAGCCACTCGGAAAGTGCGTTTACAACAGACGCACCTACGCCGTGCAAACCGCCCGAAACCTTGTAACCGCCTCCGCCGAATTTTCCGCCGGCGTGGAGAACTGTGAATACAACCGTTACGGCAGGGAGTCCTGTTTTGCTGTTCACGCCGACAGGAATACCACGGCCGTTATCGGTTACTCTGATTATATCGCCCTTTTCGATGACAACATCAATTTTTGTACAATAACCTGCAAGTGCTTCGTCAATTGAGTTATCTACGATTTCGTAAACAAGGTGGTGAAGTCCTCTCGGTCCTGTTGAACCGATGTACATGCCCGGACGCTTTCTTACAGCCTCAAGTCCTTCAAGAACCTGAATTTCATCTGCGCCGTATTCCTGTTCAACCTTTGAAAGCTCCATACCCTCGGATTCGCCGTCAAATTCAACCAATTTTTCAGCCTCAATCTCTTTTTCGTAGGCTTCATCAATGGTTTCCTCATTTATATTTTCGTTGGTTTCATCAATATTTTCATTCATATTTTCGTTGTTTTCAAGATTATCCAAAACACTTACCTCCGTTTATTCGATGAACGAACAGCGTTTTTGTTCGTTTGTTTTTTCTGCTGTTTTTTTAATATTTGAATATTTTTGCTTTTTTGAGCGTCTGCTCCGAATTTTCTGAATTTTGTAAAAAACGGCACAAAAAGCAGAAAAAACAGTATAAGTACGATATTTGTAATCATCAACGCTATCGCATTTGTGCCTGAAAAAGCCGTCATTTCAAAGATATTGACGAAAATTCCTATCACAACTGCAATCAAAAATAAAATCCAAAGTCCCGAAAATGAGGTTTTGAACTGCTTTTTGCAGTGATAGCAGGTGTGAATTTTTGTATTTAAGCTCTTCCTTGCATCACCGTAACGATAAATTGCGTGACAATGCGGGCATACGGGCAGTCTGAACACAATATCACCCGTTAAAACTTTCTGTTCACGGAATAACGGTTGCCGTCATCCGTTTTTTTATTTTCCGAAGCTTCCTCGGAATTTATGTAGTGTCTGCTTCTGTTCACCGTATGGTGCTGGGGCATTTCGGAGTGAATCTTTTTGAGTGTTGCTCCGCTTGACGCATGATTCTCACTTGTATTATTAATCACGGAAACATATTCCTGCTTTTCAAAAGACGATGAATCGGAAGAAATCTCATTTGAATCAAGTCTTTGTCTTGCGGCATTTCTTTCGGCTCTGATTTTATTAAATACATCCGTGTTAATTTCAAAATTATCATCGGTATCATTCTGCTGAGGAGTAATACTCGGAAAAGTATAGTTTTCATCCTCGTCAAGTTCCGAGGTAAGAAGATTGTCGGAATAAGCGATGCCTGCTTTTTTTGCTTCCATAGACTTACGGTATTTTTTGTACGGCTCATAGTGAACGAAGTTCGGTGAAGCTGCCGTAAAAATTATAAGCGGAATCGCAACGAGTAAAATTCCGAGAGGATTGCTCACAAGGCCTGCAAGAATCCAACCTGCCATTATTGCAAGAGAAATTACCACAGCAACAATAAAAAACAAAATTATCTTCTTATCAACTGAAACCTTGCTCTCTTTTCCGCACTTTTGGCAGATATATTCTGCTTTTCTTCTGCTTGCAAACGATGAGGTATATGAAATTCTTCTTCCGCAGTAGGGGCATTTTCTCATTTTCATACACAGAACTCCTTTTTATATCCGTATCAACGGTACATAAGCTCCTTATAGGGAGATTGACTTCTTTTTATGAGTGTTTTTGATGAAAGCTGGCTGATATAAACGGTAATTTTGCCGTTCTCTTCACAGACAACAAAGGATTTCGGCAATTCAAACGAAACATTTACAACTCTGCCTCTTTTTTCGGCGGCAGTAAGATAATCCCTTGTCTTTTTTGACACTGTACACTCGTCCATATCAAAAATTCCGATAACCGTTTCGGTTGTGATAACGGTGTCCTGTCCGAGATGAAGATACATCAGCTCACCTCTCCGTTGTTCAGCAGAAAGATTTTTCCGTCTTTAAGCTGTTCTTTATTCGACTTTTCACAGCAGGTAATAAACACCTGACATCCGTGAAGTTCGTTGAGTAAAAAATCCTGTCTTTTTGCATCAAGCTCAGAAAGCACATCATCAAGCAGAATAACGGGTTCTTCGCCCATTCTTTCACGCAATACAGACGCCTCGGCAAGCTTCAGCGACAGAACCGCACTTCGCTGTTGTCCCTGAGATGCAAAAGCTCTGGCATTTTTACCGTTTATTATAATTTCAATATCATCACGATGAGGACCGTAATTTGTAAAACCCGTCCTTATATCGTCACTCTTGTGTTTTTCAAGTTTACACTTGAGTTTTTCATAAATTTCACCGACCGTATCATCCTCGGAGGCTTCATATCCCGACATATAACGGATTTTCAGCTCTTCTTTGCCTTTTGAAATTCCGTTATGATATTCAACGGCACGGTCGGAAAGCATTTTTACATAGTCGATTCTGTTTTTTACAAGCACTGCGCCGCTTTTCAAAAGCGGTTCATCCCATACGGGAAGTGTGTCCGCAAGTGACGGCCGCCTGTAAATGTCTTTCAAAAGCGAATTTCTTTGATTGAGAATCCTGTTGTATTTTGAGAGAACAACCGCATTTTTGAGCTTTTCACGACAGATTGCGCTGTCAATAAATTTTCTCCGCTCACCCGGACCTCTTTTTATAAGGCTGAGGTGTTCGGGAGAAAATACAACGGCGCAAAACCGTTCAATCAGTGCGGCGGCTGAATTTTTCTGCACACCGTTGATTTCAACGGACTTTTTTCCGCCCCTGAAAAGAATTTTTGCTGTTTGCTCACGCTCCTGACCGAGAAAACGCATCTCAATCCTCGCAAAATTCTCATCCCAATTGATAATTTCGCTGTCCTTTGAACCTCTGAAGCTGTGACCTCCGCAAAAAAACCACAGTGCCTCAAGCAAATTTGTCTTTCCCTGAGCATTGTCACCGTAAATTATATTTACTCCGTCACAAGGAGTGATTATATTGTCCTTTAAATTTCTGTAATTTTCAAATTTAAGAGCAATTACCTTCACTTACTTCATCAATCCCAAAGTTATTCAACGATTATTTCAAGACCGTCAAACACAGCCGTGTCGCCGACACGCATTTTTTTGCCTCTCATTGTGCAGATCTCACCGTTTACGGTAACATCTCCGTTCTGAATTACAACTTTTGCCTGTCCGCCGGTTTCAACCGCACCGCCGAGTTTAAGTAAATCCTGCAATTTTATGTATTCGCTGTCAATTTTAATTTTCTCAGTTTTCATTTGCCAACCTCATCGGAACAACTATGCTCAGATAGCTGTCACCCTTAACGGGTTTTACAATCATCGCCGTAAGTGAACCGTTGAGAATAAGCTTAATCTCATCGGTATCGGCATTTTTTAAAGCGTCAAGAAGGTATCTGTTGTTAAAGCCGATTTCAACCGACTCTCCGATGATAGGAACAGAGATTACATCATTAGCTCTGCCTACTGCGGATGTGCATGAAAGTTTAATTTCATCATCCGAAAAAATGCATCTTACCGGGCTTTGGATTCTATCGTTGTTCAAAAGCGACATTCTTTCAACTGCATCAATAATTGTTCTTGTATTGATAACTACCTCAGTTTTTGTCTCTTTCGGAATTGCAGACTTGTATTCTATGAATGTGCCCTCGATAAGACGGGAGATAATTCTGTAATTTTTGATTTTGAATGTGATATGTCGCTGACCGATGATAATTTCCGTATTTTCTTCGTCATCGGTGAGGAGTTTAAGCACCTCATGCTGAGTTTTTCCCGGAACAACAAAACGGTTTTTGCTTTCGCTGTCTACATTTTCACTGCGAATTGCCATTCTGTAACCGTCAATGGCAATAATTTTGAATACACCGTCCTCAATTTCGTAAAGTGAACCTGTGTAAATAGGCTTTGCCGTGTTTTCGCTTACTGCGTAGACTGTCTGTCTGATCATATCACGCAGAATTTTTGCGTTGAGAGTGATTCTGTCAGTCTGTTCAAATGACGGAAGGTCGGGATATTCAACAGATGACATACCGACAATCTGATAATTAACCTTTCCGCAGGCAATGTATGTAACCATACGCTCATCGGTTTCGATAAAGACAATCTCTTCGGGAAGTCGGCGTACAATATCAAGAAACAGCTTTGCACTTACGACAATTTCGCCTTCTTCTTTGATTGTTGCCTCAATATCGGTTGTTATACCGATTTCGAGGTTATAACCTGAAATATTCAGTGTGTTACCGTATGCTTTTATAAGAACGCCTTCAAGTGCAGGAATTGATGCCTTTGTTGACACAGCTCTTGACACATTGGATATGGCTGTTGCCAAATCGGAGCGCAAACATGAAATTTTCATCGGGTGCATTCTCTCCTGTCTTTTTATTAATATTTTTATTGTAGTAGTAGTAGGGGATGTCAAAATGTCAAAAAGCGGTGAGATTCCGCATTGACACTGAAAAAAAGCATAAACAAAAGATTTTTTCGATTTGTTTGCTTTTGTTGACAAAAATATTTTTTAGTAAATTTTTCAACATCGGGTTGAAGAATGTTTATGGAATGTTGAAAAATATGTTAAATAATTCAGTCTATCTGTCACGGATATTTTTGATGGTATCGTCAATGATTTCTTTGACCTTTCTGTCCTTTTCCATCATCTTCTGAACCTTCTGAATTGTATATATAATGGTAGAGTAATGACGGTTGCCGAATTCTTCACCGATTGCAACCATTGAAAGCGTTGTAAGCTCTCGTGTAACATATATTGCAATATGTCTTGCGTTGCTGATATTGGCACTGCGGTTTTTCTGTGAACGAATTTCGTCTGCCGAAACACCGTAGGTTCTTGCAACCTCGTCAATAATGCGTTCAACGGTAACCTCGGGCGGAGCGTCATTGTTGAGAATGTCGGAAATTATGCCCTGAACCGAATTAATTGTCGGTTTTTCACCGTCAAGGTAGTATTTGGCTTTGATTTTTTTAACTGTTCCCTCAAGCTGACGGATATTTGCCTTGATTTTAGATGCAACATACTCGCAGACTTCGTCCGAAATTTCAACTCCGTCAAGCTCTGCCTTTCTTTTTATAATGGCAATTCTTGTTTCAAGATCCGGAGGCTGGATATCTGCAATAAGATCCTGCTCAAATCTTGAACGCAAACGATCCTCAAGAGTTTTGATTTCCTTAGGAGGACGGTCAGATGTGAGAACAATCTGTTTTCTTGCGTCATAAAGTGCGTTAAAGGTATGGAAAAATTCTTCCTGTGTACTTTCTTTACCGCCGATAAACTGAACATCGTCCACGAGCAGAATATCCGCCTGTCTGTATTTTTGTCTGAATTCATTCATCTTGGCAAGACGGAGCGACTCAACAAGCTCAACGGTAAAATCGTCGCCTTTTATGTAACAGATAACCTTTGACGGATCGTTTTTCTTGATTTCATTGCCGATTGCATACAAAAGGTGAGTCTTGCCGAGTCCAGAGTTTCCGTAAAGAAAGAGGGGGTTGTAGGCATGTGACGGATTTGTTGCAACTGCAAGACAGGCTGCATGAGCAAACTTATTTGACGAGCCGACAATAAATGTGTCAAAGGTGTATTCGTAAGAACTGCTGTCGGGGCTTTGCAAAAGAGGAGCGGTTGCCGCCGATGTTGTGATTGATGCCGCCGCAGACGGCTTTGATTTTTTCGGCGCATTTGCCGGTGTGCGGAACTCAATATTGAACTTTGTTCCGAAAATCTCTTCAAATCCCTCATTGAGAAGCGACATATAGCATCTCCTCAATGTTTGGGCGTGAAAGTCATTTGGCACAAGCAGATAAGCGGTTCCGTTGTCAAAATCAAGGTCAACGGGCTGAATTCTGCTGATCCATGTATTGTAGGCGATGTCGGTGATTTTAGATTTACAGTAATCGCTTATAACTTTCCATGCGTCTTCAAAGGAGTCCATTAATTTAATCTTTCCCTTCCACGGTGCAACACACTGCACCCATTTTCCATAATTATCCCATTTTGATAAAATACCATTCTGCTTTATTATAACGCAACAAATTTAAAATTGCAATTACAAAAAGCCATTTGTAATTTATTGTAATTTATACTTTATTATTATTAAAGTGCGCAAACAGGGTGCAAATTTTACAATAATTCGGATATATAGTGTGTGTTAAATTCTGTGTTGCAATATATTGTATTTACCGATAAAGAAAAATAATTTGCTGCTGTTTTTCAAAATCAAAAGAAAATTTTAAATTTCATTTTAGAAAATAAAAAATAAAAATTTTTGTTGACTACGGGCTGAAATTAAGATATAATGCTATATTGCAAGGTTATATTTTGAAGGGAGGGTTTTCATTATGTTGAGAACTTATCAGCCTAAGAAGCTCCACAGAAAAAAGGAGCACGGCTTTAGAAAGAGAATGTCTACATCTAACGGCAAGAAAGTTTTAGCCAGAAGAAGAGCTAAAGGTAGAAAAAGGTTGTCTTATTAAAGAGAAGACCACTTTTAACCGGTGGTCTTTCTTTTTTAATGCACCTGTTTGCAAGGTGGTAAATTTATGAGTGAATATATCACTTTGAAGGATAACAGGGATTTTTCCGGACTTTACAGACGGGGAAAATCCTTTGTTGGTCCTGTTTTGGTAACTTATGTGTTAAAGAATAAATCCGATAACCTGCGTTTTGGAATAACCACCGGCAAAAAAATCGGAAAAGCCGTAAGGCGCACAAGGTCAAGGAGGGTAATAAGAGAGGCTTATTACAAACTTTATCCCGATATAAAAAAAGGATATGACTTTGTTTTTGTTGCCAGAGGTAAAACACCCTATGTTAAAAGCACTGTTGTTTACAAGGAAATGAAAAAACAGCTTTTGCTTGCAGGTGTTCTTAAAGAGGGATAGTTTTATGAAACGAATTCTTCTGGCAATTATCAGGTTTTACCGGACCTCAGTTTCTCCGTTAACGGCAAGTCATTGTAAATACATTCCGACTTGTTCACAATACGGTATTGAGGCAATTGAAAGGTTTGGTGCACTCAAGGGCACAGCGCTTACCGTTTGGCGTATTCTGCGCTGCAATCCGTTTTCAAAGGGCGGGTATGATCCCGTTCCGGAAAAAAAGCCAAAGAGTAAGAAATTAAAGTGAGGTAACCGTATGCAGATCTTTGGTTTTCTTGGAAGCTTGCTCGGCTATGTGCTGTGGGGAGCTTTCTATCTTCTTAAAGATTTCGGACTGTCAATTATCGTCTTTACAATTATTGTAAGACTTTGTATGTTTCCTTTTACAATCAAACAGCAAAAATCAATGGCAGGTACCGCAAGACTTTCCAAAAAACAAAAGGAAATTCAGGAAAAATATAAAAATAACAGACAAAAGGCACAGGAAGAAATATATAAGCTCTATGAAAAAGAGGGCGTAAAGCCGACAGGCGGCTGTCTTACGATGATTGTTCCGTTCCTTGTTCTTTTCGGAGTATTTTACGCTGTTGCATATCCGCTTACAAACACACTTCATATCGACAGCGCAAAGGTAACCGAAGCTCTTAACTATGTAAATACAATTCCCGGATATACTGCGGCGTCGGGTGCAACCAATGCCACATATCAGGAAATTTATTTTTTGAAGGATTTCAGCTGTTTCCAAAATATTGACGCTATTCAGCAGATTTTTTCTGCCGACCAGCTCAATACAATCACTATGTTTGAAAAGGGATTTAATACATTCGGTATGAACCTTTTCGCAATTCCGCAGGACTACGGTCTTTGGAGTCCGATGATTCTTTTCCCTGTAATATGTTTTGCATCAAACGTACTTACACAGTTTATCACAATGAGAATCAACGGAAAGAACAATCCTATGCAGCAACAGCAGGGCTGTATGAAGGTTATGATGTATGCAATGCCGCTTTTCTCGGCATATATCGCCTACATTGTTCCGTCAGCCGTTGCATTTTACTGGATTGTATCTTCTCTCGTAAGCCTTGTTCAGTCGGTTATCGTGGGCAAGCTTTTCAGCCCTCAGAGAATGACAGCAACATCCGAAGCAAGACACGCCGCTCTTATGTTTGAGCAGGAGGCTCTTGTTCAGTATAACTATGTTCCGCACGGTCTTTCAGAGAGTGCAGAAGAAAATACAAATTCCAAAAAGAAGAAAAAGAAGTAGAAGTTTGAAATCAGGTGATATTGTGATTAAAGAAGCTATCGGCATTGGTGATAACGAAGTTGATGCATTAAACGATGCAAAAAAGCAGCTTGGTCTTGACGAAAATGCAGAGGTTGATTTTGAGGTTATCCAGAGAGCCGAAAAGAAAAAATTCGGTCTTTTCGGAGGTCAGCCTGCAAAGGTTAGGGTTACTCTCAAAGAAACTCCTGCAGAAAAAGCTGAACAGTTTTTGAGAGATGTTCTCAACAACATGAAGCTTGAAAGCGTTGTGATAGAGAAGAAAGAAATTGAAGGCGGTATCGAGTTCAATCTTTCGGGTGAGGATGTCGGTTTTGTAATCGGCAGAAGAGGTGAAACACTTGACTCACTTCAGTACCTTACAAGCCTTGTTGCCAACCACTCTGACAACAGCTATTTTAAGGTAACTATTGATACCGGAAACTACAGAGAAAAGAGAGAAAAGACTCTTGAAATTCTCGGTAGAAAGCTTGCTTTCAAAGCTGTTAAAACAGGCAGAAAGACAAATCTTGAGCCAATGAATCCTTATGAGAGAAGAATTATTCACACTTCTGTTCAGAAGGTAAACGGTGCTATTTCATGGAGCGAAGGCGAAAACGCAAACCGCCATGTTGTTATCGGTCCTGATCCAAAGGCAAAGCCCGTTCGCAGAAACGGCGGTTATAACAACAGAGGCAGAGGCGGCAGACGCCCATACAGCGCAAACCGTTCCGAGCATAACACTCCCGCAAATCCTGACAGAAAGCCCCTTAACGAGGGCGGTGCAACAGGTCTTTACGGAAGAATAGACAAATAATTACAGGGCGGTTTTTAACCGCCCTTTTTTCTTGGTGATTTTATGAATTACGATACAGTTGCCGCAATAAGTACCGCTCAGGGCGAGGGCGGTATCGGCGTTATTAGAATTTCGGGTGACGATGCACTTCGGATTGCCGACAAAATTTTCTACTCCGTTTCGGGTAAAAAGGTTACTGAGATGAAAGGCTATACGGCATCGTTCGGAAAAATTTCAGAAAACGGTGAAGATATTGACGAGGCGGTTGCACTTGTTTTTAAGGCGCCTCACAGCTATACCGGTGAAGATGTTGTTGAGCTTTCGTGCCACGGCGGACTTTACATTACAAAAAGAGTTCTGCGTGCTGTTCTCAATGCCGGTGCCGTTCCGGCTCAGGCAGGAGAATTTACAAAGCGAGCATTCCTAAACGGCAAAATCGACCTCACCGAAGCAGAGGCTGTAATTGATATTATAAGTGCAAAAAGCAGAGGGGCGGCAAGGTCTGCTCTTTGTGTAAAAGAGGGTGCTTTGCGTAAGAAAATTGACGGTGTAAAAAATGACCTCCTCTCAATGGCAGCTCACCTTTCTGCGTGGGCAGATTACCCCGAGGAGGATATTGCCGAGGTTACGGCTGATTCCGTAATTGAAACCTGTGACAATGCAATCAAGTGTTTTAAGTCCTTACTCGACAGCTATGATTGCGGTCAGGCGGTAAAAAAAGGCATTGATACCGTAATTGCCGGCAGACCGAATGTAGGAAAAAGCACGCTTATGAATTTGCTTTCGGGATATGAAAAGAGTATTGTAACCGATATTCCCGGAACAACGAGAGATATTGTTGAAGATACGGTAACTGTGGGCGATGTTGTTCTGAATCTCAGCGATACGGCAGGACTTCGTGATACTGATGATACGGTTGAGAAAATTGGTGTTGACAGAGCGAGAAAAAGACTTGAGCAATGCGGTCTTTTGCTTGCTGTTTTTGATAACAGCAGAGAACTTGACGAGGACGATTATGCACTCATTGAGTCTGCAAAGCTTGTGCCTTCAATTGCCGTAATTAATAAGACTGATCTTGATAATAAGCTTGATATAGAATATATCAGTAAAAATATAAAATATATAGTATATATATCTGCAATCAGCGGTGACGGCAGAGATGAATTAACAAAGGCTGTTGAAATAATTGCAGGTACTCAAAACTTTAATCCGAGTGAAGGCGTTCTCTCAAATGAAAGACAGCGAATTGCCGTAAAAAATGCACTTGATTCGGTTATTGAGGCAATGAACGCACTTAAATGTGGTATGACATTTGACGCAGTAACAGTTTCAATTGAGGATGCAATTTCACACTTACTTGAATTAACGGGTGAGAGAACAAGTGATGAGGTTGTGGATAGGGTGTTTCACAACTTCTGCGTAGGAAAATAGGTGATATTATGAATTATTTTGCAGGTGAATATGATGTTGCAGTAGTCGGTGCAGGTCACGCCGGAATCGAGGCGGCTCTTGCGGCGGCAAGGCTTGGCTGTAAAACTGCAATATTTACCATAAATATGGATGCGGTCGGAAACTGTCCTTGCAATCCGTCAATCGGAGGAACAGCAAAAGGACATCTCGTCCGTGAGATTGACGCACTCGGCGGTGAAATGGGAAAGACTGCCGATGAATGTTTTTTGCAGTCCAGAATGCTTAACAGGGGAAAAGGTCCGGCTGTTCATTCGCTGAGAGCACAGATTGACAGAAGAAAATATTCTTCCGTTATGAAACATAAGATTGAATTACAGAAAAATCTCGACCTTCGTCAGGCTGAAATTACGGATATTGAAAAGACGGAGGGCGGTTATAATCTTACTACAAGAATGCTTGCCGTATTTAAGTGCAAGACCGTTGTTATTGCAACGGTACATATCTCGGCGGAAGAATTTTTGTCGGTGAGGTTTCATATGAAAGCGGTCCCGACGGAATTTTTCCCGCCGCATTTCTCGGTTCAAGCCTTAAAAAACTCGGTCTGCCTTTAAGAAGATTTAAGACAGGTACTCCGGCAAGGGTTCTGAAAAGTTCAATTGATTTTTCTGAGCTTGAAGTTCAAAAAGGTGATGAACCTCCCCAGCCGTTCTCTTATGAAACTGAGAATCTCGGTGAAAACAAGGTTGAATGCCATGTCAGTTGGACAAATGACGAAACAAAGCAGATTATTCTTGAAAATATCAACCGTTCTCCGCTTTATGCCGGCAAAATTGAGGGTGTTGGTCCCCGTTATTGTCCAAGCTTTGAAGATAAGATTATGCGTTTTAAGGATAAGCCAAGACATCAGCTTTTTATTGAGCCGTGCGGACTTGATACCGAGGAAATGTATCTTCAGGGAATGAGCTCATCACTACCGGAAGAAGTTCAGCTTAAATTCTACCACACAATAAAAGGTCTTGAACATTGCCTTATTATGCGACCTGCTTATGCAATTGAATATGATTGTGTTAATCCGCTTGCAATGAACCCTACACTTGAATTTAAAGATTTTGAAGGACTTTTCGGTGCCGGTCAATTCAACGGCTCTTCGGGTTATGAGGAAGCTGCGGCTCAGGGACTTGTTGCAGGTATTAATGCCGCAATGAAGGTTCTCGGCAGAGAGCCTGTTATATTCGACCGTTCCGAAAGCTATATAGGCACACTTGTTGACGACCTTGTTACAAAGGGAGCAAATGAGCCGTATAGAATGATGACTTCAAGAAGTGAGTACAGACTTGTACTTCGTCAGGATAATGCCGACGAAAGACTGACTCCACTCGGTCACAGAATTGGTCTTATAAGCGACGAAAGATACGCAAAGTTTCTTAAAAAACAGGAGCTTAAAAAAGAAGAACTTAACAGACTTAAAAGTACGGTCATTTCACCTACTGATGAAGTAAATGAGATACTTGTTTCACGTGAAACATCTGAAATTACTTCGGGTGTACGACTTATTGATCTTATGAAACGGCCTCAGCTTGGTTATGATGCACTCAAGAACATTGACAAAACAAGACCGGAGCTTGATCCGAATATCTTTGAACAGGTTGAAATTGAAATTAAGTATGAGGGCTATATTCAAAAACAGCTTAAACAGGTTGAGCAAATGAAAAAGCTTGAAGTTAAGCAATTGCCAAAGGATTTTGATTACAATGAAATTGAAGGACTTCGACTTGAGGCAAGGGAAAAGCTTAATAAGATTAAACCGATCAATATTGGACAGGCGTCAAGAATTTCGGGCGTTTCTCCTGCGGATATCAGCGTACTTCTTATCTGGATTGCTCAGAACAACAGGAGGCAGTAATGGCAATTAAAGATACTCTTACTACCGTTACTGATGGTTTTAAAACCAAACTTGACGATGAAATGCTCCAAAGGTTTGAAATCTACTTCAAATTGCTTGTTAAATGGAACGAAAAGATGAATCTTACTGCAATAACCGATGAACACGGTGTTGCGGTCAAGCATTTTGCCGACAGCCTTACACTTTACAACTTTGTTGATGTAAAGAAGAATGCAAGCATTATTGATGTGGGAACAGGTGCCGGTTTTCCTGGTGTTGTGCTTAAAATTGCAAGACCTGACATTAAGCTGACGCTTCTTGACAGCCTTAACAAAAGACTTACATTTCTCGACACAGTTCTTAACGATACAGGACTTGATTCTGAGCTTGTTCACAGCAGGGCAGAGGAGGGCGGTAAAAATAAGCTTTATCGTGAAAACTTTGATATTGCCGTTTCAAGAGCAGTTGCAAGGTTGAATGTTCTCTGCGAATACTGCTTGCCGTATGTCAAGGTTGGCGGTTTGTTTGTTGCGATGAAAGGACCGAATGCCGATGAAGAACTTGACGGAGCAGAGAATGCTTTAAAATTACTCGGCGGTAAGGTTGAAAAGGTTCACAAGTTTAATCTTCCGTGTGACGAGGGCGAGCGTACAATCATTGTAATCAAAAAGGTAAAACCTACACCGAAACAATACCCGAGAATTTCGGGCAAAATAAAGTCACAACCGTTGTGATAAATATCGACAGTTTTTTTGATAAATTACCATTTTGTGGTAAAACTTCTTAAAAAAGTTGCTCACAAAGCGACAACAACCGCACCGTGTCTATGTTATTATAATAGCACAGGGACAACCCCTGATGCTAACGAACATTGAGGCGATGCGGTTGAATTTTATGCTCAAAAACGATAACAAAGTTTTAGAGATTCCGATTATTAAAATCAGACCGAACAAAGCACAACCTCGCAAAACCTTTGACGAAACCGAACTTGCTGCTCTCTCCGCATCAATCAGCGAAAACGGTATTTTGCAACCGTTGTCGGTGAGAAAAATCTCGGCTGCGGAGTATGAACTTGTGGCAGGTGAGCGCCGCCTCAGGGCATCGGTTTTGGCAGGATTACGAAAGGTGCCGTGCATCGTTTTAAAGTGTTCGGAAAAAGAGTCAGCCATTTATGCTCTCCTTGAAAATCTCCAGCGAAGCGACCTCGGTATATTCGAGGAAGCTCGCGGGATTTCAAAGCTGATCAGGCGCTACGGTCTTACCCAAGAGGAAGCAGCGAACCGACTGGGCAAAAGCCAATCAACAATCGCAAACAAGCTAAGACTTCTTCGCCTTACATACGAGGAGCAGGAATGGATTGTAAATGCAGGGTTGAGCGAAAGACACGCTAGGGCTCTTTTGAGAATTGAAGATGACGCTTTAAGACATGAGGCTCTGTCAAAAATAATTTCGGAGAATCTCAACACAAGTCGAGACTGATGAACTCGTCGGCATTTTAATTAATTCTGTACCAAAAACAACAAAATCCAAAGGTACAAGCAAAGCGGTGATAAAAGACTTACGAATTTTTCTTAACACAATCAACAAGGCTATTGATACAATGCGTCTTGCAGGAATCGACGCACAATCAGACAAAAAAGACACAGACAATTTTATTGAATACACAATTCGGATTCCCAAAAGACATCAAAAGCCTGATGCAGAAAAAACTGCTTAATTCACTTTTCAGAGGGTGCGAAAGCATCCGTTCCACTCATACCCATTTCCTTATCTAAACCCCTTGCAAAGAGTCGCACAGTAATGTGCGGCTTTTTGCGTTGTATAGTTTTTATTTTTTTGTTGCACAGGAAATGTTTCACGTGAAACATTTGCTGTTGATTAAGAAAAAAAGTTGCATTAAATCCCAAAAAATCTTCAAAATAGCTTTAAAAATGGTGTGCATTATGATATAATTTTAAAGTAAAAGATATAAAAATCATAAAAACAAAAGACAAGGTGATTTTTTGGCAAAAATAATTGCAATATCAAACCAAAAGGGAGGTGTGGGAAAGACCACAACCTCCGTTAATCTTGCGGCTTGTCTGGGAAAAATGGGAAAGAAAACATTGCTTGTTGACGCTGATCCACAGGGAAATGCCACAAGCGGTGTCGCCATTGATAAGAGCAAAGTAAAGTTTTCAACTTACTCAATTCTTGTTGACGGTGCAAAAGCCGAACAATGTGTTCTTACAACCCCGTATGATAATCTGCATATTCTTCCGTCAAGCCTTGATTTGGTCTGCTGCAGAGCTTGAAATTGCAGAAAAACCGCACAGAGAGGCACTTTTAAAGAATGCTTTGCTCCCGATAAAGCAGTATTATGATTACATAATTATCGACTGTCCTCCGTCACTCGGACTTATCACGGCAAATGCATTGACGGTTGCCGACACATTTCTTGTGCCGATTCAATGCGAATATTATGCACTTGAGGGATTGTCACAGCTTATCAATACGGTAAGAAGAATAAAAAGGCAGTACAACGAATCAATTGAAATAGAAGGCGTTCTGCTAACAATGTATGACGGACGACTTAATCTTACACAACAGGTAGTAGATGAAGTGAAAAAATTCTTCCCACGAAAGGTTTTCAAAACAGTTGTTCCGAGGGGAGTAAGACTTTCCGAAGCACCGAGCTTTGGTATGCCTGTTATCTACTACGATAAATCCTGTAAGGGCAGTCAGGCATATATGGCACTTGCCGAGGAAATAGTCGGAAAGGAGAGAGGCTGATTTGGCAAAAAAACTCGGTGGTCTTGGAAAAGGCCTTAACGCAATATTTATAGAGAACGATTCCGAAACAGAGGGCGGAACAGTAACACTTAAAATTTCGGAGATTGAACCGAACCGCACTCAGCCGAGAAAAGAATTTGACGAACAGGCTTTGTCGGAGCTTGCAGAGAGTATTTCACAGCACGGACTTTTACAGCCGTTGCTTGTTCGTCCGCTTACACTCGGCGGTTATCAGATTGTGGCAGGTGAAAGAAGATACAGAGCAAGCCGTATGGCAGGCCTTACCGAAGTCCCTGTTATAATAAAGGAGCTTACCGATACCGAAACAATGGAGATTGCCCTTATCGAAAATCTTCAGCGTGAGGATTTAAGCCCTGTTGAAGAGGCTCTCGGCTACAAGGCTCTTATTGATGAACATGGTTTTTCACAGGAAGAAGTTGCAAAGTCGGTCGGAAAATCCCGTCCCGCAGTTGCAAATGCATTAAGACTTCTTAAACTTCCCGATAAAATAATGGAATATCTCAAAGACGGCAAAATCTCGGCAGGTCATGCAAGAGCATTGCTTACACTTGAGAACGAAGAACTTATGACGGAGCTTGCAGATGAAATTGTTGCAAAAGATCTTTCGGTAAGACAGGTTGAGAAAATCTGCAAGAAAAAACCGACAGTTCAGAAGGAAGAGAAGCCTGAAAAAAAGCCTTCGTTCTACAGCATGGTTGAACTTGCACTCTCGGAAAGCCTTGGACGAAAAATCAGCGTTTCAAAGAGCAAGGGCAAGCAAGGCGGCGTTCTTCAGATTGAATTCTATTCGGACGAAGAACTTACAGAGCTTTCAAACAAACTTAAATAACATTACATAAAGAGGTATTTAAAAATGATAGATATTAAATTTTTAAGAGAAAATCCCGACGCAGTAAAAGAAAATATCAAAAAGAAGTTTCAGGATTACAAGCTTCCGCTTGTTGATCAGGTAATTGAGCTTGATGAGCAGAGCAGAGCCGTTAAAAAACAGGCTGATGAACTCCGTTCAAACAGAAACAAAATTTCAAAGCAGATTGGCTCTCTTATGGCTCAGGGCAAAAAAGAAGAGGGTATGGCTCTTAAAGAAGAAGTTACAAAGCAGGCACAACAGCTTGCAGAGCTTGAAAAGCAGGAGGCAGACCTTTCTGCAAAGGTAACGGAAATCATGATGCAGATTCCTAATATTATTGATCCGTCTGTTCCGATTGGTAAGGATGACAGTCAGAATGTTGAAATTGAGAAGTTCGGCGATCCGTTTGTACCTGATTTTGAAATTCCTTATCACACAGAAATTATGGAAAAATTCAATGGTATCGACCTTGATTCTGCAAGAAAGGTTGCTGGTAATGGTTTCTATTATCTTATGGGCGACATTGCAAGACTTCACAGTGCAGTAATCGCATATGCCCGTGATTTTATGATTAACAGAGGTTTCACATACTGTGTACCGCCTTTTATGATCAGAAGTAATGTTGTAACAGGCGTTATGAGCTTTGCCGAGATGGATTCAATGATGTACAAGATTGAGGGCGAGGACCTTTATCTTATCGGCACAAGCGAACATTCAATGATTGGTAAGTTCATTGACACAATCAACAAGGAAGAAGATCTTCCTTACACTCTCACAAGCTATTCGCCTTGCTTCAGAAAAGAAAAGGGTGCTCACGGCATTGAGGAGAGAGGCGTTTACAGAATTCATCAGTTTGAAAAGCAGGAAATGATTGTTGTTTGTAAGCCTGAGGACAGCAAAATGTGGTTTGACAAGCTTTGGCAGAACACAGTAGACCTTTTCCGTTCAATGGATATTCCTGTTCGTACACTCGAATGTTGTTCGGGCGACCTTGCTGACCTCAAGGTTCGTTCACTTGATGTTGAAGCCTGGTCACCTCGTCGAAGAAATATTTTGAGGTTGGTTCATGTTCAAACCTCGGTGACGCACAGGCTCGCCGCCTTAAAATCAGAGTTACAGGCGAGGATGGCAAGAAATACTTTGCACATACTCTTAACAACACGGTTGTTGCTCCTCCGAGAATGCTCATTGCGTTCCTTGAGAACAACCTTAATGAAGACGGCACAATCAGGATTCCTGAGGCTCTTCGTCCTTACATGGGCGGTATGGAGGTTATCAAGTAATCAACATACTGTGTTCTCACAAAAATCAGCAAACTATAGCAAATATCAAAACAAAATTATATTGACATTATACCGTACTAATGGTATAATTTACCTTGCTAAAATTCCTTGAAAGAGGTTAACGGAGGTAATTATTATGAAACAGAGAAGTGTAGGTATTGCAATCCTTCTTTCAATCATCACTTGCGGTATTTACGGAATTTACTGGCTCATTATGCTCAATGACGAAACAAACTATGTTTCAGGTCATCAGCAGGACGGCACATCAGGCGGAGTCGTATTTCTGCTTACACTTGTAACTTGCGGTATTTACGGTTATTACTGGTGCTACAAGCAGGGCGAAAAGCTCAATGAAGCAAAGATGCAGAGAGGTATTATGGTTGATTCAAGTGCTTCGGTACTTTATCTTATACTTTCAATCTTTGGTCTTAGCATTGTTTCTTATGCTCTTATGCAGAGTGAGCTTAACAAGATGCTTCCTCCACAGTAATCAATGAAAAAAAGATTATTAAAATTTTCAACGGCTGCGATTATTTTGGTCGCAAATTTAGGTTTTATATTATTTAATTGTTTCGTTTACAGGCTTTGCAATTCCATGTGTATTCCGAAAGATAACGGGACTTTATTGCCCCGGCTGCGGTGTAACGGGAATGTTGACTCATATTGTAAGGCTTGATTTTAAGGGCGCTTTTGAGTGCAATCAGGTTTTGTTTGTAATATCACCGTTCATTCTGTATCTGCTCGGAAAAATGCTTTACGGCTACATAAGGTACGGCAGACTTACTCTGAAAAAATTCGACACGGTTCTGACATTTGTGCTGATAGGAATACTGCTCGTTTTCGGAGTTGTCAGAAATCTTCCGCCTTTTGACTTTTTAAGACCGTATGGATAAGATGTTAATAACTTTCTGAAAATTAGAAATCCCCGAACATTTTTGTGTTCGGGGATTGTTGTTATGATGTTAAGAAAATACGAAAAGTTTTCAACATTGAATCAACGGTGATTCATCACTTTAAATCACTGAAAGAAATTCTTGAGTATGTATCATTGTTGAGTGTAAGAGTGTCGCCGTCAACAGAGTATGTGTATTTATCTGTTGTTTTTTTGTCGGAGGTTGTGTATGTTGAAACAATTTTACCTTCGCTTGCCGTGTAGTTTGAATATGCAAACATATAGTCAAAAAGATTCTGATACATAATTCCGCTCTTGTCAAAGCAGAGATACTCACCGCTTTCTGATTTCCAACAGCCTACAAGCTTATCATCAATTGATGCGTCTTTGTCGGGGGTGGGAATAAAGTCGGGATCGTCTGTTTTCTTGAGCGTTGAAACCGCCTTTGTATCCGTATTTGTCAGCTCGGCAGTTTTTTTGTCATCTGAAAGCTTGTAGGTGTAAGTTCCGTTCAGTCCGAAAACAAGCTTTGTGGTAAATGTCGGATTGTTGTCATCATCGGTATCGTAGCTGTATTTGCCGAAATATCCCGAAGTTCCGCTGATGAGTATAGACTTGCCTTCGCCGTTAAACATATAGTAAAAGCTTGTATACTGCGAACCCTCGCCCGAGGTTATCTGCCATGTGCCTACAAGGTCATCTTCATCATTTTCTTTGCAGGTATGCAATGATTTCAAGTCAAACGATTCATTCGTCGTACCGGATTTTGCAGTGCCTTCAGTAGCCTGTACGGTTGTCTGAGCTTCAGTGGGTTTTGTGGTATCAGCTGTTGAAGAATTTGCCGAGTCGGAACATCCTGCAAATACTGCAATCGAAAGAGCGATTGTACCGACTAAAACGCTTTTTTTGAAAATCTGTTTTGTTATGTTCATTTTATACCTCTGTTATCACATAATAAGCCTGTCACGGTAACCAAAATAAAGCAAATATTCAGTAAAACAGGCAATACAATACTATTTTATAATTTACGGAACATATTGTCAATACAGAAAAATGAATTACAAATTTTTTGTTTAAAAAAACTTTTTCTGTCTTGATAATCACAGGTCGATTTGTTATAATAATAGGTAACAATAAAAATCGAATTTTGTAGTATGGAGGAATAATATGCTGAATACAAGTTATGACGAAAAATTTGGCAAGAAGGGCCTTACATTCGACGATGTTCTCCTTATTCCGGGCGAATCAGATGTTGAACCCAAGAATGTTGATGTGTCAACTCATCTTACCAAGACCATCAAGCTTAACACTCCGCTTATGACTGCCGCTATGGATACCGTTACCGAAACAGATATGGCAATTGCCATGGCTCGTGAGGGCGGCGTTGGTATTATTCATAAGAATATGTCAATTGAAAAGCAGGCAGATCAGGTTGACAGAGTAAAGAGAAGTGAAAACGGTGTTATCGTTAATCCGTTCTTCCTTTCTCCCGAGAACACAGTAAGAGATGCAGATGAACTTATGGGTAAGTACAAAATTTCAGGTGTTCCGATTTGCCGTGACGGCAAGCTTGTCGGCATTATTACAAACCGTGATATGCGTTTTATGACAGGCTCCGATTTTGCACAGCCGATTTCTGCTGTTATGACGCACGAAAACCTTGTTACCGCTCCTGTCGGCACAACTCTTAAGCAGGCTCAGCAGATTCTCCGTGAGCACAGAATCGAAAAGCTCCCGATTGTCGGCAAGGACGGCAGTCTTAAAGGACTTATCACAATCAAAGATATTGAAAAGAGCGTTCAGTATCCCAACTCTGCCCGTGATGACAAGGGCAGACTCATCTGCGGTCTTTGCTATCGGTGCTACAAAGGATGTTCTTGACAGAGTTGCCGCTCTTATTGAGTCACAGGTTGATGTTGTTGTTCTTGACTCTGCACATGGTCACAACTCAAATGTTGTTCAGTCTGTTGCAAAGGTTAAGAAAGCATATCCGAACCTTCCTCTTATCGCAGGTAACATTGCTACGGCAGAAGCAGCAAAGGCTCTTATTGATGCCGGCGCAGACGCTATTAAGGTTGGTATCGGTCCGGGTTCTATCTGTACAACAAGAATCGTTGCAGGTATCGGTGTTCCTCAGATTACAGCCATCTATGACGCCGCTTGTGAAGCGTCAAAGTACGGTATCCCTGTAATCGCAGACGGCGGTATCAAGTACAGCGGTGATATCGTTAAGGCACTTGCCGCAGGCGGCAGTGTTGTAATGGTCGGATCACTTGTTGCAGGTTGTGCCGAAAGCCCCGGAGACAACGAAATCTATCAGGGCAGACAGTTTAAGGTTTACAGAGGCATGGGCAGTCTCGGAGCAATGGGCAAGGGCAGTGCAGATAGATACTTCCAGGCAAGTAACAACAAGTTTGTTCCCGAAGGTGTTGAAGGTCGTGTACCTTACAAGGGACCTCTTTCAGACACAATTTATCGATGCTCGGCGGACTTCGTGCAGGTATGGGTTACACAGGCTGTGCAACAATCAAGGATCTTCATGAAAAGGCAAGATTTGTTCAGATTTCAGGTGCAGGTCTGCGTGAAAGCCATCCGCATGATATTCAGATTACAAAAGAAGCTCCTAACTACTCTTATCATTCATAATTGATAAATCATAAATATTTGCATAAAATAAAAGAAAAGGATGTGCCGACAGTTTATGTACAGACTCGGAATTGATCTGGGCGGAACAAACATTGTAGCCGGTGTTGTTGACGAAAATTACGAAATTATCGCAAAGGCAAGCTGTAAAACAAATGTGCCCCGTCCCGAAAGCGAAATCTGCGACAGTATGGCAGATGTTGCATTAAAGGCAATTGAAAAAGCAAAACTCACAATTGATGATATTGAGTCAATCGGTATCGGTGTACCGGGTGCGGTTAATCCGAAAACAGGCGTTATAGAGTATTCGGCTAATCTTTTCTTCCATAACTGGCAGGTTGTCAAGATGATGGAGGAAAGGCTCAATACAAAGATTTGCGTTGAAAACGATGCAAACGCTGCTGCCCTCGGCGAGTATCTTGCAGGCAGTGCAAAGGGTGCAAAAATGCGATTGCAATAACACTCGGCACAGGTATCGGCGGCGGTATCATTATTAACGGCAAGATTTACAGCGGTTCTAACTATGCAGGCGCTGAGCTTGGACATATGGTTATCGTTAAAGACGGTAAGGAATGTGCGTGCGGCAGAAAGGGCTGTTGGGAGGCGTATGCGTCTGCAACAGGTCTTATTAACCTCACAAAGCAGGAAATCCTCAAAGAGAACTTCGACTTCAGCTATATGCTCAAGTCATGTGACGGTGATATTAACAAGGTTACAGGTAAGACTGCGTTTGATGCTGTTCTTGCAGGTGATGCAAATGCCAAAACCGTAATTGACGAGTATATCGGTTATCTCGCTTGCGGTCTTGTGAATATTATTAATATTTTCCAGCCGGATATCCTTTGTATCGGCGGCGGTATTTCAAATCAGGGTGAGAATCTTCTTGCTCCGCTCCGTACGATTGTTGAAAAGGAAAGATATACAAAGCATAACGATAAGCAGACAGTCATCTGCAAGGCAAGCCTTGGCAATGATGCAGGCATTATCGGTGCGGCTTTTCTTGAATAATTGACAAACTGTTAAAATTTACTTCGTGATTTCGGGCGGAAAAATATATTTTCTGCCCGAAAAGCGGATTCTTAAAATAATAAAAACTTTTTTGAAAAAATTTAAAAAAAGTGTTGACAAATCGTCCTTTTTGCCCTATAATAAATCTTGCTGATTTCGGTTAGAAATCCTCATGTATTACATGGCGGAATAGCTCAGCTGGCTAGAGCATTCGGTTCATACCCGAAGTGTCGTAGGTTCAAGTCCTATTTCCGCTACCATATTTGGCCCGGTGGTCAAGCGGTTAAGACACCGCCCTTTCACGGCGGTAACACGAGTTCGATTCTCGTCCGGGTCACCAAATATATTTGCCGGTGTGGTGGAATAGGCAGACACAAGGGACTTAAAATCCCTCGGTCATTGCGACCGTACCGGTTCAAGTCCGGTCACCGGCACCAAAAAACAGCCACGAGGGCTGTTTTTTTCGTTTCGGTGATTTTTTAATTGTATAGTTGTTGCTGTTCAAGGGGCTGTGAAGAAATGAAGTTTAAGATTTCATTCTTCGCAGTCCCTTTTATAATTTGGTTGGCAACATAGACTTATGTTGAAACAGTTTCTGTATAGCTTGCGTAGCAAACATAGTTAGTCAACGGCAGATGTATATGAAAATGACCTACTGAAAACAGCAGGTCATTTTCGGAGAGAGTATATTTTAAGAAGAAAGATTTATACGATTCTTCGGTGTTAATAAAATTGTATTTGTGTATGTTTGGTGGAGAGAAAGGAAATTAGTATCAAAAAAATTTATGAATAGGATCTGCACAAATCCATGCTGTAAACCATATTGTCCTTTGAAACCATGGTTATGGGGGTTGTGGGGGAAAGCTCGTTAAACTTTACAAGAAAGCTGTTGTCTTTTCCATCGTGCATACCCGTTACAATGCGTTCAACATTGTTGTCACCTACAAATTCGGCAGTAACCTTTGGTGCGTCATCCGAAAACATTACGGTCATATCTGCACCCGATTCCTTTGCAATAAGGTAAAGATACTCGATTTCATCACTTACTGACGAATAGTCTGACATCGGTTTTAAAACGCTCATAACTCTGAGTTCGCAATCAGAGCTGTCGGCAATTTCTTTGGCAATTCGGATAATTCTGTCACAGTTATATTGACTTGTGACGCAGGCAAGAACTGCCGACTTCGTGTTTTTCAATTTTCTCACCTCCTTTTTTATTGTGACTATATCATAACAGCCGTTTTTGACGGAAAAATATTCATATTGTGAACTTATTGTGAATTTTTGCTTTTTTAATAAATGTGCGCAAAATTTAAAAAATTCAGTATTTATCGGCATTTTCAGAAAATTATTTTAAAAATAGTATGTGAGTATATGAGAGTATATGAGAGTAAACAAGCGTATTTAAGAGATTGTTCAAAGCTAAATTAAATTTTTTCAAAAAAGTGTTGACAATGGGCATAAATTGTAATATAATCAATCTCACAGTGAAAAAATACAGGAGGATATTGTTATGTCAACTTTTTTAGCTAAACCAAACGAAGTTGAGCGCAACTGGTATGTAATTGATGCAGCCGGCAAGTCACTCGGTCGTGTAGCAGCTCAGGCAGCTACTCTCCTCAGAGGTAAGAACAAGGCTACTTTTACTCCCAATGTTGACTGTGGTGATCATGTAATCATCATCAACTGCAAGGACGCTGTTCTTACAGGTAACAAGCTCACACAGAAGAAGTGGCAGCGCCACACAGGCTATATCGGCCATCTTAAGGAAACTCGTTACGATACACTTATGGCAACAAAGCCTACAAAGGCTATGGAGCTTGCCGTTAAGGGTATGCTTCCTAAAAATACACTCGGCAGAGCAGCTCTTTTTAAGATTAAGACTCTTTGAGGGTGCAGAACACAATCATCAGGCTCAGAAGCCTGCAATGATTGAAGACTAATTGAAGGAGGCAAAAGATAATGTACGATAAGACACCTTATTTTTACGGTACAGGCAGAAGAAAAAGTTCTGTTGCTCGTGTAAGACTTTATCAGGGCACAGGCAAAATCACAATCAACGATCGTGACATTGACGATTACTTTGGCCTTGAAACACTCAAGCTCATCGTAAGACAGCCTCTCGCTCTTACAGAAACAGACGAGAAGTTCGACATCGTTTGCAGAGTATCAGGCGGCGGCGTAACAGGCCAGGCCGAGTGCTATCCGTCACGGTATTTCAAGAGCTCTTCTTCAGTATGACACAGAGAATCTCCGTGGCAAACTCAAGAAGGCAGGCTTCTTAACTCGTGATCCGAGAATGAAAGAGCGTAAGAAATACGGTCTTAAAGCAGCTCGTAGAGCTCCTCAGTTCTCAAAGAGATAATCAAATTTATATTGCTTATCAGCTCCGAAGTTTCGACTTCGGAGTTTCTTTTTGTGCTGACTTCGGGTCCTCGGAGCAAAGCTCCTGCGGCGCAGCTAAAAACAGTCCGCAGGACTGTTTTCTTAACGCTGCTACAGTTCTCAAAGAGATAATCAAATTTACATTGCTTATCAGCTCCGAAGTATCTACTTCGGAGTTCCTTTTACAACAAATTTCGTAGGGCGGATATTATTCACCCGCCACAATCAAATTCTTTGTTTATACATATTTAATTTGGCGTAATTAAACTTGTGTATTTATTTTGCATAGATGATTAACATTCTATCTTCACGAATGGGGAACGGCGGTTTGCCGTATAGTATATATAAAAAGGACTGAAAGATAACCGCTTTCAGTCCTTTTGGTGTTTATTAAATGTTGAAAACTTTTAATGGGTAGGATTACTTATTGTTTTCTTCCTTTTTTTCTTTGAAAGCGAAGAAACGCTGTCCGATGTAGTTGAATGCAACAAAAAGGCATGCGCCTACTATCATTGAGAAGTTGCCTGCAAACTTTTCAACACTCCAGCCGAACATTGTCCAGCTGTTTGCCGTACAGAGCATACTGATGAGCGGAATTGCAATTCCGTAGGCAAGTCCGTAGCATATTGCAATATTGAGTGCAAATTTAACGATTGGTTTCCAGCCCTTGTCCTTGTTTTTGAATGTGAAGTATTTGTTGAGAAAATAGCTTAAAATACTGCCGAGGATGTAGCCGATAAGCGATGAAACCCATTCATTCCAACCACAGAGGTTAAAGAACAGAAATTGAAGTCCCATACCCACAACCGTGTTTAAAATTCCGACAAGTATAAACTTCCAAAATTTAATGTCAAAAAACTGCTTTATAAAATTACCCATTAACCGTTAATCTCCTTATCATCTTTTTCTTCGTTATCTTCATCTTCAAAATTGGAGAATTTTGTAATGTAAATAGGTCTGTCCTTGGCTTCCATATAAATTTTTCCGATGTATTCGCCAAGAATACCGATTGACATTTCGGTGATTCCGCCCATAAAGAGGATTGCGCACAGCGTGGTGACATAACCGGGTGTGGTAATTCCGAGAAAAAGCGTTTGAATCAGCGTTATTATAATGTATATGAGCGAAATTACGAAGATGATAAATCCCATAACAGCTGTGAATCTGAGCGGTGCAACCGAAAAGCTTGTGATTCCCTCAATTGCATATTTGAACAGACTTGAGAATTTCCATGTTGTCTGACCGAGCTGACGGTCAACTGTTTTGTAGGCAATCCATTTTGTATTGAAGCCAACCCATGAGAAAATGCCCTTTGAAAATCTTTGAACTTCGCTGAGTTCAAGGATTGAGTCAACCATCTGACGGCTCATCATACGGAAGTCCATTGCGCCGTAGGGCATTTTTACATCTGTAAGCCTATTTGAAAGCTTGAAGAACAGTTTTGAAAAAATTCCTCTGAACTTGCTTTCGCCCTCACGGTCGGCACGCTTTGTCGCACAGCAGTCGTAACCCTCATGTTCAACAGCCTGAATCATCTGAGGAAACAACTGCGGAGGATGCTGAAGGTCGGCATCCATAACAACAACATAGTCAGCCGTTGTGTGTCTGAGTCCGGCATACATTGCCGCCTCTTTGCCAAAATTTCGTGAGAACGAAATATACTTGATATTGTTAAAAGTTTTCGCAAGCTTTTTCATAATGAGATAGGTCCTGTCCTTACTGCCGTCATTTACAAGTATGTATCTGAAAGAATACTTAGGCAGAGAGTCGATAACCTTGTTGGTTTCAAGCACAAAATGCTCAAGTCCAGCTTCTTCATTATAGCAGGGAACAACTAAGTCTATGGTTTTCATTTTTTACATCACCTTTATAAAGTTAAACTCACCGCATAGGAGTGAGAGTATCCGCACTTAGATTTTAATTATAACAAAGCTAACGCCAAAAGTCTATTTTTTTTAAGATTTTTATGTTTTTTTATTTACATCACACACGAAAAGCGTTAAAATAGAATGGATTACTTGTACCCGATTGCATTTTTGTGCATATCGGAAAACAATTACAAAATATTTCGGAGGTCAAATTATGCCCGCTGTAAAGAAAAGGAAGAAGGCTGAGCCTGTTACGCTGAATAACAAGAGCAACGGCAAAGGCTTTTTCTCAAAAAACATGTTTATCGTTTTGGCTTTTGTCATACCGTTTGTGCTTATGACAGCCGCTTTCGGAGTTATGAAGGTTTCGCCGTTCGGTGACAATCAGATTCTCGTAACCGACCTGTGGCATCAGTATTATCCGTTCCTTGCGGATATGCAGGAAAAACTTAAACACGGCGAATCGCTGTTCTGGTCATGGACACAGGGCGGAGGTGTAAACTACTTTGCACTTATGTCATACTACCTTATGAGCCCGCTGAATTTTCTTACGGTATTTTTGCCGAGTGAATGGCTGAGAGAATTTTTGATGTTCTCTGTTGTAATCAAAGTCGCATGTGCAAGTATGTTTATGGCAATCTTCTTACGCAGTCTTTTTAAGAAGAATGATTTTTCTCTTGTGATTTTTGGATGCAGTTTCGGCTTTTGTGCATTCTTTATGGGCTACTATTGGAACACAATCTGGCTTGATACGGTTTGTACCACACCGCTTGTTGCTCTTGGCACAGTAAAGCTCTTCACAGAGGGCAAGTTCAGACTTTACATAGTTTCGCTTGCACTTTCACTTTTGACTAACTATTATATAGGTTTGTTCGCCTGCATTTTTGTACTGTTGTCATTTATTGCATACAACATTGTAAAATGGGACGGCATCAAAAAGTTTGCAACAAATATTCTTCGCACAGGCATCTACTCATTGATTGCAATCGGACTTACTGCGTTTTTCCTGTTGCCGGCGTTCTTCGGTCTGCAAAACACAAACGCATCGGGGGCAACTTTTCCGACAACCTTTGCAATCAACATAGGTTCAACAAACGACCTTATGGGTGTGCTTGAGGCAATCAGAAAGATTCTTTCCAATTTCATAACATTTGCCGCTCCTGCAATTAAAGAGGCGGACGCATTGCCTAACATTGCCTGCGGTACACTTTCTCTTGTACTCGGAATTCTTTTCTTCACAAGCAAGAAAATTTCGCTCAAAGAGAAAATCGTTGACGGCTGCCTTATCGGTTTTATGATTATCAGCTGTATCATCAGACAGCTTGACTACATCTGGCACGGTTTCCACTTTACAAATATGATTCCGTACCGTTTCAGCTATCTTATCAGCTTTGTACTTGTTGTTATGGCATTCAGAGCTTTTATGCTCCTTGAATCAAGCTCTTGCTGGGATGTTATTCTTGCCGCACTTTTTGTTGCGCTTGTTATAATCTTCGGTATCGGCACACAGGAGACTTATGCGCTTGTCGGCACGGCAGTTATTGCGGCTGTAATCTGCGTTCTGCTTTTCCTCTATACAAAGAGAATTGTTCCGAAACAGGTTCTTTTGATTGTATTCGGCGTAATCATAATAGGTGAGAGTGCCGCCGCAGGTTATATCGGTGTTAAGACAACAACTGTAACGGGTACTTACGATTATCCGAGAGGCGAGGAGAATACTGCACAGGTAATTGACTATATGGACAGCCTTGAAAGCAATACAACCGAAATGTGGAGAGCGGAGATGACATCAACTCAGACGCTTAACGATGCGGCTCTCAACCACTACAACGGACTTTCGATGTTCAACTCAATGGCTAATGTTGATATGACCGTGCTGTTTGAAAACTTTGGTATGATGGGTTGGAAGAGCGGTAACCGCTACACCTATGCCGAGGGTTCGCCGGTTACAAACCTCTTTATGAATCTTAAATATCTTATTGCCCGTGACAATATCTATATGAACACCTATGACCTTACAGAGGTTTACGGTGTCGGTAATGTAAAGCTTTTGCAGAACAATCACTATCTGCCGATGGGCTTTATGACAAACTCCGCACTTGCAAGCTGGCAGGTTGATGAAAACGAAGATCAGTTCAATCCGTTTGACAAACAGAATGAATTTTTCAAACTTGCAACAGGCATTAAGGATGATGTTTACACTCCGCTTGATGTTGTTTCACAGGGACACACAGACTACAATCAGTTCCCCGTAAATAAGACAGGTTACGGACGATATTCATTCAGCTGTACCGATACAACAGTTACTCCGCATGTAAAGTGGAATTACGAAGCGCCTAAGGACGGCTTGTATCTTATGTATGCGGATATTTCGGGCGGTGACGATGTTACCGTTATGATTAACGATGTTGCTCAGAGCAAGACCTACGGTATGGGCAGAAGCTACATTGCCTGCATCGGTCAATGCAAAAAGGGCGACAAGATTTCCGTTTATTCAAATCTCCAGCAGGGACAGTCGGGTTCTGCAATGGTATTTGTTGATGTTCTGAATCAGGATGTCTTTGAAGAAGGTTACAATAAGCTTTCAAAGAGCGTAATGACAACAACAAAGCTTACAGGCAGTTCTATGGAGGGAACAATCAATGCACAGGAAAACGGATTGTTCTATACTTCTGTTCCGTATGAAGAAGGCTGGAAGGCATATGTTGACGGCAAGGAGGTAACAATTACTCCTGTCGGCAACGCACTCGTTGCATTCAATCTTGCCAAGGGCGAGCATACAATCAAGCTTGAGTATTATCCAAAGGGATTTGCAATAGGCTTGACCGTGACAATCATATGTGCCGCAACCTTTGCGTTCCTCTGCGTATGGACATATATCATCAAAAAACGCAGAAAAAAGAAAGGCGATATTTCTGAAAATCCCGAAGAAGTTCAGATTAACGCTGAATAATAGAATTAAATATTTTTAAATATTACCGCCGTACAGATTTTTTTGCTGTACGGCGGTTTTTGTTTAATTTGACAAAATGCACAAAAAATCATCATGAAATTCTATAACATAAATAATAAAAAACTATCAATACTTATTTAATTATGCTATAATAATGTTAGTTATAAAGCTCTATTTTAAATTGCAATAAAAATAAAATTAATTAAATTAACGATATGTTCTAATTAACTTAACTAAGTTTAGGATCGTCATTTTGGGTGATGTTGATAGAAATGGTGATATTGACATAATTGATGCAACATTGATTCAGAAAATGGCATTAAATATAACAAGGGGGACTAACTAATGAAAAAGATATTAGCAATATTACTTGTAGGAGTTATGTCTGTTACAGCATTTGGCTTTAATGCATCTGCTGTTGAAAAAACAGACGCTGAAATTCAGCAGGAAAAGCTAGGTTACATATTGAATTTGAATAAAGATATTTGGTTGGATTGTGCAGTGATATATGATGGAGTTTGGCCGTCAATAATGGACAACGCAAGAGAAGTGTATGATACTGACGGTTTATCGGCAGATGAATATACTGTTGCACTAAAACAGGTTTATGATATGTATTATGATGCACCGCTTGTAAATATTGAGTATGCAGAGGCTACATATAAAAATGCTTTGAAAGAAGAAAATTATAATAATTGGTATTCAGAAAATGAATGGAATGATTTTCAGGAAAAGTTAAAAAATCTTGGTGACGCATTTGATTATTATTATGCACATAAGAATGAATTTCCGTGTAATCAACTTACAAAAGCATTTAAAGAGATGATGACATCTTACAACAAAATGACCAATGCGTATACCGTCAAAGGTGATGTGAACGGTGACGGTGAAGTAAATATTGAAGATGCAACGCTTGTTCAAAAATATGTTGTTCATATTGAGAACCTTACAGGTGCGCAGAAAATGCTGACAAATGAAAAAAATTATGAAAACATTACGGTCACGACTGCAACAAACCTTCAGAAACATATCGTAGGTCTTGAGCCTGAATTTAAAAACAACGATATTTTCATTGACGAACAGAGTTGTGTAAGTTCACTTGACGAAACTCTGCGTTGGTATAATTACTGCAATTTCAATATCTGTCCTCGCAGAAATGATGTAACAAGTGGCACATACATAGATAATAATTTTATTTGCATGGATAAAATTTTTGGATACAGAATATGGTGTGACAAAAATGGATATGATTACCTCTAACTGAATAAGGTGAATAAATTAAACCGCCGTACAGCGAAAAATCTGTACGGCGGTTTTTGTTGTAAAACAATCAGTAGGTGCAGTCATCCGATGAACGCACCTACTGATTGCACAAACGATTACAATACTATGCCCGGGTGCAATATTTTTCTATATCATACTGCCTTTACTTATCTCCCGATTTTGTACACAGGGCGGCGATAAGCCCGAAAACTATTGCGGCGGAGATTCCTGCGGCGGCGCTTGTAAGACCTCCTGTAAGAATTCCGAGTGCGCCGTCCTGAGCGAGCGCCTTTCGCACGCCCTCGCTCATAAGAAAACCAAATCCGCTGATCGGCACACTTGCGCCTGCTCCCGCAAAATCAACAAGCGGTTTGTACAGTCCGATTGCCCCCAGAATTACGCCTGCGACAACAAAGCCCGTAAGTATCCTTGCGGGAGTGAGTTTTGTTTTGTCAATGAGAATCTGACCTGCCACGCAGATCAGTCCGCCAACCCAGAATGCATTTACATATTGCATACTGACACTTCCTTTGTTTTGTCATTATCAATAAATATTGTTCCGAGTTTTTGGTGAATAATTCCCCAAGACATTTCTTTATGTGATGAAAAACTGAATTTTTGTGAGTTTGCGTTGATTTATTTGGAAAAACTCTACACAAACTGCTCGTTTTATAGTATAATCAATAATGTTCGTTTCTGTGTTTTTGTACGGCACATTCAAATCACAGAAATTACGCAATTAATTTTAAGGAGTGAAAAGTCACATGGTCGAGGTTAAAAACCTTACAAAATTTTATGGCGAAAGATAAAGGCCGTTGATGACATCAGCTTCACTGTTGAAACAGGTGAAGTTCTGGGATTTCTCGGACCTAACGGTGCGGGCAAATCCACAACAATGAATATGATAACAGGTTACCTTTCATCAACAAGCGGTACTGTTACCATTGACGGATGCGAAATTCTTGACGATCCGATTCACGCAAAGTCAAAAATCGGTTATCTTCCTGAAATTCCGCCTTTGTACATTGATATGACGGTTAAAAAATATCTTGAGTTCATGTTTGATCTCAAGAAGGTGAAGCTGCCGAAAAAGGAACACATTGACGAGGTTATGCGTTTGACAAAAATTACGGAGCAGGCTGACAGAATTATCAAGCATCTGTCAAAAGGTTATCGCCAGCGTGTAGGTCTTGCTCAGGCGCTTCTCGGCAATCCGCCCGTAATCATTCTTGACGAGCCGACGGTAGGTCTTGATCCTAAGCAGATTATCGAAATCGAAAGCTTATCCGCAATCTCGGCAAAAAGCATACTGTAATTTTTTCATCTCATGTTCTTTCCGAGGTTTCCGAGGTGTGTGACAGAATCGTAGTTATTTCAAAGGGCAAAATTGTTGCCGATGCAAAAACCGATGAACTTTCTGCTCAGGTTTCGGGCGGTCAGAAGCTCTCGCTTACTGCAGAGGGAAGTACCGCTGACATTACCGAGGCAATAAAGAGAATCCCTGCTGTTAAGCGTGTTACAAGGACAGGCAGTAATGCCGACGGCAGCGGAAAGTATATGATTGAATACGAAACATCAAGCGACATCAGAAGAGATGTTTACAATGCCATGGTAAGAGTAGGTGCGGTAATTCTTGATATGCAGTCAGGCAATGAAACACTTGAGGATATGTTCCTCAAGCTTACCTCAGGTAAATATGACAGCAGAAAGGAAGATATGTAATGGGTGCTATTTTAAAGAGGGAGCTTTCCTCTTATTTCAATTCGGCAATTGCATATGTTGTTCTTGCCGCTTACTTCTTCTTTTCGGGTGTGTTTTTCTACAACTACTGTATTGTGTACAACTCGGCAAGTTTAAGCTATGTATACGGCAATATGCTTTTGATTATTCTGTTTATAATTCCGATTATAACAATGAAATCTTTTGCAGATGAAAAGTATCAGAGAACAGATCAGGCGCTCTTTACTGCACCTGTAAGCCTTACAAGGGTCGTTTTAGGAAAGTTCCTCGGTGCATTTGTGCTTTATGCAATTTGCAGTGCAATCTTCCTTCTCTATGCGGTTGTAATTTCATTCTTTGCAACTCCGGAATGGTCGGTTATTCTCTGTACATTCATCGGACTTCTCCTCTTTGGTGCGGCTCTGCTTGCAATCAACATTTTCATTTCATCACTTACGGAAAGCACAATTGTTGCCGCAATCGTAAGCATGGCGGTTAACCTTGTTATCTATATGATGACAAACTTCACAAGTATGATTTCAATTGACTGGATCAAGAACATTGTTGAAAAGATTGATTTTGCTACATATTATAATTCATTCAAATACGGTCTGCTCAGCGCACCTGATATCGTATTCTTCCTGAGTGTGGCAGGATTGTTCGTATTTTTTACTGTTCGTGTTCTGGAAAAAAGACGCTGGAGCTAAGGAGGTAATATAAATGAGCGAAGAAAATAAAAACCTGAATACTATCTCCGAAGATACTGCAAATGCAGACAGCAATGCAGTGGCGGAAACAGCCGATAAAAAGGAAGATACAAAGGCCAAAAAGAATAAGAAGAATAAGTCCGAAAAGGGCAGATTCAAAAAGTTTATGAAGTCAAGAAAAGCAAAACACGGCACGGTTGCAATGGCAATTACGGCGCTTGTTATCGTTATGGTAATTATTGTAAACATTATTGTCGGACTTCTTGTTAACAGATTCCCCGACCTGGAGCTTGACCTTACATCAAACAAGTCGTTTGCACTTCAGGACGATACAATTGACTATGTTTCACACCTTGACAAGGATGTTACGGTAAATATACTTATGGCAAAGGAATCATTTGAGAGCCAGGGTACCTACTTTGTACAGGCTCAGAAAATGCTTAACAAAATGGCGAGCAAGTCAGATGGTAAGATGAAAATCAAGTATGTTGACCTTACATCCAACCCGTCGTTTACATCCGATTATCCGAATGTTGACTGGCAGTCAAGCTCGGCAAATAACATTGTTCTTGTTGAATCCGGCAAGCAGTACAAGGTGCTTACTCTTACGGATTGCTTTGAATATGACGAGAAGACTTACAATTACTACGGTTCATACAGCTTTACCGGCACAAAGATTGAGCAGGCTGTTGTAACGGCTATTCTCAATGTTACAACAGATGACAAGGTTGTTGTTGATATGATTAAGGGCAACAACGAGCAGGATTATTCATCACTTAAAACACTTCTTGAAAACAATGCTTATCAGGTGAACGAGGTTTCACTCGCAACAGGCGACTTTGACAGCAACGCAAAGATTGCAATTATGTACGCACCGTCTGTTGACCTTGACGAAAAGATTGTTGAAAAGCTTTCGACATGGCTTTCAAATGACGGCAAATACGGACGCTCACTCATCTATGTTCCTACTGCCGATATGGGCGAGATGCCGAACCTTGACGATTTCCTCAAGGAATGGGGTATGTCAATTGACAGAGGATATGTGTTTGAAACTGATGAAAGCACCCTTGTAAGTGCAAGCTCACCGTATGCGTTCACGGTAAGCTACGGTGATTACTACAAAGATAACCTCAAAAACAGCAAGATTCCTGTTGTTGTATCGAGTCACACGCTGTTAATATTACAGATGAAAACACTGCACACGCATTGCTTAAAACTTCCGATAAGGCAGGCGTATTGCCGATTGACGCCGACAAGAACTGGGACTACAAGGACGCAGTTTCGGGTAACGGTGAAAATGTTGCGGCAGAAGGTGTTATGACAAACGAGGACAAGAACTCATCGAGAGTTATCATATTCGGTTCATATGTTATGTTCAGCGACACAATTATGAAGTACAACAGCTTTAATAACTCCGCTTACTTTATGAATGTAATCAACACAATTGCAGATAAGGAAGATGTCGGCATTACAATTGAGAGTAAGTCGATTGACAATACGGAACTCGGCATCACCGATGTTGCAACACAGAACACAATGCTTGTTGTGTTTGTAATCATTATCCCGATTGCAATACTTGTTGCAGGCTTTGTTTTCTGGTTACGCAGGAGGAACAGATAATGAAAAAGAATACTAAAATATTGATTATTGTCTGCGCAGCAGCATTGATTCTTGCGGGACTTATGTGTCTGCTCATCTTTCTTCCGAAGGGCGACGGTTCGTCATCGGGAGCGAAGAACATATGATGAGGGTGTAAAGATGAGCGTTACAACCGATAAAGACGGTGTTCATCAGGCACAGATTCAGACAAACGATAAGGGTGAAATTGATAACAACAGCTACGGCACTCTTATGGATTATATCCCTGCAAAGATTTCAAAGATTCATCTTGAAAACAAAAAGGGTACTTTGGACATCAAGTCATATACACCAACCGATAAAAACGGCAAAACAAGTGCTACACAGTACACTATTGTAGGTTATGAAGATTTTGACCTTCAGGGCGGTATTGCCGACAATATCGCAAACAATGCCGCAAGCATTGACTTTACAAAGGTTATGACTCTTGACGGCTCAAAGCTTGCAGATTACGGACTTGATAAGCCGAGAGATACTGTTACCGTAACTTATACCGACAAGACAAAGGCTATTATCTATGTCGGTGATGATGCTCCGCAGAATGCCGGAACATATATTAAGTTCGGCGAAGAACGATACTGTTTATCTTGTTGCAAAAGATTCTGTTTCTGCATTTGACTACGGCCTTACAGATCTTATCAGTCTTACAATCAACGATGCGGCATCTGATAATGACAACAGTCAGGCATCGTCAATTGAGATTTCAGGTTCTAATTTTTCAAATACAATCACACTCAAGCCAAATTCAGACAATAAGAACTCAGCTTCTTATGTTATGACAAGCCCTGTTGAGTGCTACGCAAACGAGAAAGAAAGCAGTCTTGTTGCAGGCGGTATCAGAGGTCTTTATGCCCTCACGGTAAAAATGGTTAATCCGTCATCCTCACAGCTTTCAAGCGTAGGTCTTTCTAATCCGTATGCAAAGATAAAGGCTGTTTATCCCGACACAACAGTCAGCCTCATGAGCTTCAAAGCCTGACGGTGACGGCAATGTGTGCCTTATGAAAGAGGGCGGAAATATTGTATATACAATTTCTGCCGAAAAGGTTCCGTGGGTTAAAACAAGCTATGACAGCCTTGTAAACGAATATGTGCTTTATCCGAAGATGAGCGCATTGTCGGAGGTTTCCGTAAATGACGGCAAGAATACCTACACATTCTCGCTGAGCACTGCACAGAAAACAAAGACAGACGATAACGGCAGTGAGTCAACAACAACCACAACAACCGTTAAGAACGGCAAGACAGAAATTGAGCTTGCAACATTCTCTGGTTTCTATGAGAATCTTACAATGGTTGAGCTTGCCGACACAAAGTCGACAGCAAAAACGGTTCGCCTGTTCTTACCGTTACATATAAATACTCATCTGACGGCTCAACAGACACCGTAAGCTATTACAAGTCTGACAGCAACCGTTATGTTGCGGTTGTCAACGGCAGAGTTGCAGGTCATGCATATCAGTCAAAAGTCAATACTGCTATCAAACAAGCTTCAAGTGTTGCCGCAAATAAATCGGAATAATCTTTGAGTTAAATTTATTCTTTTACACCCGAACTTTCTAGTTCGGGTGTTTCTTTGTCTGGTATATACAGGCACAAGTTTTATAAAATTCAGACAATATATTGCAATGCGATAATTTCTATAGTATAATGATTTTGTAGAAGTGATTTATATTAACTTTAAACGGTGAATGTTATGAATATGATTTTGCATTGTACAATATGTGATGATAACCCTTCGGCGGTTAAACGGGAAAAGGAAATAGCCGAACGTGCTTTTTGCGAAATGAATATATCGGCGGATATTTCGGTATACACCGACAGCAGTCAGTTTATGTTTGAGCTTGGCGACAACAAACAAATGGATATTCTGATTCTTGATATCGAAATGCCAAAAATGTCGGGTTTTGAGATTGCGGATTATGTGAAAAAATCAAACCCGAATTGTCTTATTATTTTTATGACCTCCCATGTAAATTATGCCGTTGACGGATATAAACTTGATATTTTCAGATTTGTTCCAAAGCAAGACGGAGATCATAGGCTGAAGGCCGCATTGCTTGACGCAGTTAAAGTCATTGACCTTGAAAGCAAAAAATCGTACCTGATTGAACGGCACGATATGTGCGGTATGTTGCCGTGTAAGTACATTCTGTACATCATCAAAAGAGGTAAAAACAGTGAAATTTACCACCTCAAAAGCAAAGAGCCGATAAAAATACGAAAACCGCTGTCTGTTGTGTTTGAAGAACTTGACTCAAATGAATTTATTTATATTTCCAGAGGCTGTATAGCAAATATGGAGAATGTGGAGAAAGTTGACCGCCGGGAATGGGTGTGCAAAAACGGCGACAGAGTGCCGATAAGCGCATCACTCTATGCGGAAATTAAGGAGAAGCTGCTTGATTTTTGGGGAAATAAAATCATTCATGATTGATGCGTGTTGACTAAAGTATTAAATTAGCGGTCAAAAATCGGCAATTTAAAGACTAATTAACACAAACATATTTTTTGTGCTATAATAATATCGAAAACAGGGTATGTGAATTTAACCGGTCACAAATAAATACACAGACCTTGCTCTTTGAAAGTTATTCCGAAAGATATGTTATTTTGGAAAACCTTATCCTGTTTCGCACATCCTAACCCCGAAACACTTTTAACACTGCTGCATTTACATTTATGCGAAACAGAAAAAGCCTGAGCATTTTTGCTCAGGCTTTTTGAATGTGGAAAATAAATTATTTTGTGCCGAAAATTCTGTCGCCTGCATCGCCCAAACCGGGGCAAATGTATGCGTTTTCGTTAAGCTCACGGTCAAGACAGCCGACATAAAGCTGAATATCGGGGTGTGCCTTCATAAGAGCGTCAACGCCCTCGGGAGCTGCGATGATTGACATGAACTTGATTTTCTGACCGCCGTGCTTTTTAATGAAATCAACAGCGGCAATAGCCGAACCGCCTGTTGCAAGCATCGGATCGACAACAACAATCTGACGCTGATCAATCGGATCGGGGAGCTTGCAGTAATATTCGTGCGGTTCGTGAGTTTTGGGGTCACGGTAAAGACCGATGTGACCTACTCTTGCAGATGGAACGAGTGCGAGAATACCGTTTACCATACCAAGACCTGCACGAAGAATCGGAACAACGGCAAGCTTTTTGCCTGAAATAACAGGCTGAACAGATTCCTCAATCGGAGTTTTAACTGTGATGTCCTGAGTTTCAAGATCCGAAAGAGCTTCGTAACCCATAAGCATTGCAATTTCTTCAACCAATTTGCGGAATTCGTTTGTTGATGTGTCTTCTTTTCAGAAGTGTAATTTTGTGTCTTATAAGCGGATGTGTCATGTACGAAACTGACATATCATTGCCTCCTTGTTGAATTTTGATTATTTGATTAACTTAATGATACTAAAAACCGTTCAAAATGTCAATGATATGGGAACTTTTGGCATTAAAATAAAAAGTTATTGCTTTTATATCTGTGTAAAGGTATAATTAACAGGAATGGGTTTTTACAGATTTTAAACCCGAACATGAGAAAGAGGGAATTCTAATGGACAAAAACAACGGCGCAATTTATGATGCCCGCAAACTCGGAAAACCGAAGATGATAATTCTCGGTGTTCAGCATATGTTTGCAATGTTCGGCGCAACAATCCTTGTTCCGATTTTAACGGGACTCGACATTTCAACAACTTTGCTTATGGCAGGTTTGGGAACACTTTTGTTCCACTGCATTACAAAGTTTAAAGTACCTGCCTTCCTTGGCTCGTCATTTGCTTTTTTGGGCGGTTATGCCGCAATCAAGGCTTTTTCACCCAATGACCCTAACAGTATGCTCCCGTATGCGTGCCTTGGCGTTGCGTGTGCAGGTCTTATCTACTTCATCCTTGCCGCAGTTATCAAGGCGGTGGGCATTGAAAAGGTAATGAGATTTTTCCCGCCTGTTGTAACAGGTCCTATCATCATTGCAATCGGTCTTGGACTTGCTCCGTCGGCTGTTTCAAACTGCACAACAAACTGGTTCTTGGCTGTAGTTGCTCTTGCTGTAATTGTTGTTTTCAACATCTGGGGCAAGGGAATGGCTAAAATCATTCCGATTATCCTCGGTTTGCTTATCTCTTACGGTACAGGTCTTGTGCTTTACTTCATTTCACAAGCAAATCCCGACCTTATTCAGAATGTTCCGTGGCTTTTCTCGGGCGGTGCTGACGCAAACGGTGTTTATCAGCCGATTTTCGACTTTACAAGCCTGAACACAATTTGCGACAACATCTCAAAAGGTCACATTTTCGGCAGTGAGGGACTTATCGGAATTCCGATTCACTGGGATCAAACGGTATTCGGCGGTATTGATTACTCAAACGGTGCGCTTATCGCATCTTCAATCATTGCCATTGTTCCGATTGCTTTTGCTACAATGATGGAGCATATCGGTGATATTTGCGCCATCAGTTCAACAACAGGCAATAACTACATCAAAGATCCGGGACTCCACAGAACTCTTGTCGGTGACGGCCTTGCAACAACACTTGCATCACTTTTCGGCGGTCCTGCAAACACAACATACGGTGAAAACACAGGTGTTCTCGCTCTTACGAGAGTTTATGACCCGAGAGTAATAAGAATTGCCGCTTACTTTGCTGTTGCAGTATCATTCTTCCCGATTGTTTCGGTAATTATCGGTTCAATTCCAAGCTGTATCATCGGCGGTATTTCGTTTGTTCTTTACGGTATGATTTCTGCTATCGGCGTCAGAAATGTTGTTGAAAACAAGGTTGACTTCACAAAGAGCCGTAACCTTATCGTTGCCGCAGTTATCCTTGTTTGTGCGCTCGGTCTTTCAAGCGACACGGTAAGCTTTACAATCGGCAGTGCCGCAATAACACTTTCACCGCTTGCTGTTGCATCAATTGCAGGTATCGTTCTCAACGCAGTTTTCCCCGGTAAGGATTATAAGTTCGATACGGAAGATGTTGCCGATGCCGTAAACTTTGAAAAAGAAGTTAAACCAAAGGAAAAGAAACAGAAGAAGTAATTTTACTTTAATAGTCGTAACACAAAACAGCCGTATTTTTACGGCTGTTTTTTTACGCTTTGTTTAAAGCTATGTATTCAAAGTTGAACGCCGCTACTGAATGGCATAAAAAACAGGGTACTCGAACGAGTACCCTATATATGTTTAATTATTAAGTTAGCTGTGTTCGGAAATATGCAGATGTTATTTAATCAAACTACCTACACTAACAAGGAACAGCGGTTTGCCGTGCTCGGGAACTGAAAGCTGTTCCAAACACAAACTGCCTACACGAACTGCGTGCCGAGGCTCTCGGCTTACATTTCGGTGATGATTTCGTTGATTGTTTTTCCCGGAGGAATCATCGGGAGAACATTTGCATCGGGACTGATGTGGCAGTCAACAACAACGGGCTTGTTCATCTCAAAAGCCTTTGTGAGAATCGGCTTGATTTCCTCAGGCTTTGTGATTCTTAAACCGTCAATGCCAAAAGCGTTTGCAAGCTTTACAAAATCGGTTGCTCTGTGCGGATCGGTCTGTGAAAAACGACTGCCGTAGAAAAGCTTTTGCCACTGACGAACCATGCCGAGAACCGTGTTGTTCATAACAACTACAACAACGGGGAGTTCATAGGACTTCAGTGTTACGAGTTCGTTTAAGTTCATGTGGAAACTGCCGTCACCTGTGATGAGGCAAACCCTGTCATTGGGACGGGCACACTGCGCACCGATTGCGGCGCCCATGCCGTAACCCATAGTACCCATACCGCCCGATGTGAGGAGCGTTCTGATTTCCATAATCTTGCTGAACTGTGCAACCCACATTTGGTGCTGACCTACATCTGTTGCGATGATGTCTGACGGACACTTGATTTCGTTGATTGTATCAAGAACCTGCTGTGGGAGCGGAAGGTCGCACTCGGGGAGCTTTTTATCGTCAAAATGATGCTTCCATTCTTCAATCTTAGCAAGCCAGTCCGGATGGTTCTGACGGTCAAGACCGATTGTGAGTGCAATGAGAATTTCTTTTATATCTCCGAGAATGTATTCATCAACCTTTACATTCTTGTTAATTTCTTTTTCGTCAATGTCAAGCTGAACAATCTTTGCCTGTTCGCCGAACTTTTCACGGTCGCCTGCAACACGGTCGGAGAATCTTGCACCGCACGCAATCATAAGGTCACATTCGGCTGTTGCCATACCTGTTTCGTAACCGCCGTGCATACCGATGTTGCCGACACAGAGCGGATGATCGGCGGGAATACAGCCGAGTCCCATAAGCGAACAACAAACGGGAGCGTCAATAAGCTCTGCAAATGCCTTGAATTCTTCGCTTGCATCAGCGCTGATGATACCGCCGCCTGCGTAAATCATAGGACGCTTTGCGTTTTTAATCATTTCCTGAACAACACGAACTTTTTCAGGGTTTCTGATTTCAAAGGTTCTCGGTCTTTCGGGAATAGTCTGTACAAACTCTGTTTTGTTTGCCGTTACATCCTTTGGAACATCAACGAGAACAGGTCCCTTTCTGCCGTGTTGAGCAAGAGCAAAAGCCTTGCGTATGGTGTCGGCAAGATCCTCAACCTTTTCAACAAGGAAGCTTGCCTTTGTAACGGGCTTTACGATGTCTACAATGTCAACTTCCTGAAAGCTGTCTCTTCCAAGCTGATCGGTTGTTACATTGCCTGTGATTGCAACAAGCGGAATGCTGTCGATATTGGCTGTTGCAAGACCTGTTACAATGTTTGTTGCACCGGGACCAGATGTTGTCATAACAACGCCTGTTTTGCCTGTTGCTCTTGCGTAACCGTCAGCCGCATGAGAAGCACCCTGTTCGTGTGCTGTGAGAATGTGACGAATTTTGTCGCTGTATTTATAGAGCGCATCGTATGTGTTGAGTGCCGCACCGCCCGGATAACCGAAAACCGTGTCAACACCCTGTTCAAGAAGACACTCGCAAATGATTTCTGCACCTGTAAGCTGCATATATATCTCTCCCTTGTATATGTAGTGTTATTCCATAAAACAATGTTACCTTTTATTTTATCCAAATGTGATTATATTGTCAATAGAAATCGAAAAAGACAACTCATTAAAAAGAAAAAACCGGGGAAACAAAAGCGTTCCCCGTTTTGAGTCGGTCGTAATTATTCATTTTTGAGATATTCACATATTGCGCCTACGGTTTTTTTGCTTGCAAGTTTGCAGAATTTTTCATAGTCAACACCCTTGTTTTCGTCAAGGTCATCGGAGATTGCCCTGATGATTCCGTAAGGAGTTTTGAGTGCGTAGCAAACATAACCGATTGCCGCACCCTCCATTTCACATACAAGAGCACCGAATGTGTCGGCAATTCTTTTGCGTTTTTTACGGTCGGAAACGAATATGTCGCCGCTTGCGATAATGCCCTGCTCAACCTTGGTGTCGGGGAGTGCCCTGCACGCCTGCGTGAGCTTTTCAACTACTGTTTTGTCGCAGTCAAAGAATATCTTTGTACCGTCAGGAAATGAAACCTCGCCCTGTCTGTCACCGAGAGCAGTTGTGTTCATATCGTGCTGAACGGATTTTGTTGCAACAACAATATCTCCGATTGATACAAGAGGGGAGAGTGAACCGCCCACACCGCTGTTGATTACAACATCGGGATTGAACTTTTCAATAAGCACAACGGCACACATGGCGGCATTGACCTTGCCGACTCCGCAGACTACAACGGCTATGTCCTTGCCGTTAAGAGTACCTGTGGTGAATTTCATTCCTGCGATTTCTTCGGTTTGTGTGTTCTGAGAAAGGGCGATAATTCCGTCGGCCTCAATCTGCATGGCACATATAATTCCTGTCATAAATTTTCCTCCGATTTTGGTGTTGAGTTATATCAAAGTTATTGTTTTTCAGTAGGGGCGTTCATCGGACGCCCGCAAGTAAAGATACAAATTTTACGATAAAAATAAACCATATAAACGAGATACAGTTACCTGAATAATGTAGGGTATAACCGTGTTCTCCCAGTTAGCAAGGGTACAAATTTGATGTTAAATCACAATGTTACTGATGTTCTGATTAAATCAAAAGTTATGTGAATAAACAAATGGTTTCATCAAGCGGGCGGCCAATGACCGCCCCTACGGGTGGGTACAAACAACTGCTATGCTACGCTCGGGCATCATTTGTTGTGTATTGCACAAACTGTCTTCATGAGAGGGGTGCGAGGCACTCGCCTACGAGTCGGTATATGCAACTGCTATGCTGCGCTCGGGCATCATTTGTCGTGCATTGCATAAACTGTCTTCACGAACTAAAATTGTCGGTTTCGTACATAATAATGGATAGGGCGGCGAGGGGGCGGTTTCTGCACGGAGAATTCGTTTGCCGAGGGTTGCCGCCTGACCGCCGATTGCAGTTACGCTGTCAACCTCCGATTGCTCAAATCCGCCTTCACTGCCGATGAACATGCCGACGGTTTTAGGCTTTGTGCCATTCAGAATTTTTCTGACGGATTCTCCGCCCATTTCGTAAAAAAATACGGTCTTTTCGTTCTGCTTTGTCTGTTCTGCCGCATCTTTAAACGAAATGCACGGAGTTACTTCGGGAATAATGCCCCTGCGACTCTGCATTGCTGCCTGAAGAGCAATTTTCTGCCAGCGTTCGCACTTCTTTTTCAGCGACTTTTCATCGGGACGGGAAACACATCTTGCCGAAATCATCGGCACAATTCTGCTAATTCCGAGTTCCGTGCATTTCTGAACGATGAAATCCATTTTATCACCCTTAGGCAGAGCCTGATAGAGGGTTACAAAAACATCGGGTTCGTTTTCACACGGCTTTTGTGAGATGATGTCAACCGTGACTTCACCCTGTGTGATGAGCGAAATTTTACATTCGTACTGCGTTTTGTTCGGAGAAACAAGGGTGATGTCATCGCCTGTACGCATACGCAGCACCTTAGAAATATGCTTTGCGTTTTCTCCGACAAGGGTGTAGTTGTTGCCGAATATATTTTTTTCGGTAAAAAACCAAGCCATAAAATTACCTCTTTTTTAAGCGTTTTTGCGTGAGCGCTTTCCTTTTCTATTTAATATAACAAAAAATAAAAATAATTGCAATATTCATATGCCGGTGCTAAAATATGGATATACGAAAAATTTTCGGAGATGATTATTAATGATAACTCTGACAGATACAGATGTGGTTCGGCTTTTGAGAAAAAACAATCTCAATTCCGACACGCTCCAGGAAAATGTTGTTGCAAAGCTCCGTGAAAAGGGTGTAAAGCTTGCAACTGCAGAAAGCTGTACGGGCGGTCTTTTAAGCGAAAGAATTACCGCAGTAAGCGGTGCAAGCGATGTGTTTGATTTTGGCGTATGCACATATGCAAATGAAATGAAACATAAGGTGCTTGGAGTTTCAAACGAAACGCTGTCTGTGCTTGGCGCAGTTTCGGCTGAAACTGCAATGCAGATGGCAGAGGGTGCAAGGAATGTTTCGGGTGCGGATTTAGCCGTAAGTACAACGGGAATTGCAGGTCCTACGGGAGGAACTCCCGAAAAGCCTGTCGGTCTTGTTTATTGCGGAATCAGCACAAAAGACAAAAGTTATGCAATAAAGCTTATGCTTGGCGGCAGTATTAACATGGTAAATTCAAGAGGCTATATAAGAAAACTAACTTCTGACGCTGTTTTACTGACTATTTTGAGTATATTGCAATAACTTGTCGTTGTTAAAAAAATAACTTGTAAAAATTTAGATTATGTGCTAAAATTATCTTGATTCTGTGGGTTCAGGGGCGAATTGCGCCCGAATTCGCAGATTTAAAAAATTTAACAGTCCGTCAGAATGGAGTTGATTTTTATGGCTAGAAGCGCAGGTGTTCTCCTTTCGATTACTTCGCTTCCATCCCCCTACGGTATCGGCACCATCGGCAAAGAGGCTCGCAAGTTTGCTGACTTTCTGAAAAAATCAGGTCAGACAATCTGGCAGATTCTCCCCGTTGGACCGACAAGTTACGGTGATTCACCGTATCAGTCTTTTTCAACCTATGCAGGCAATCCTTACCTCATTGACCTTGACACTCTTTGTGAAGAAGGTCTTTTGACTAAGGAAGAGGTTATGAGCCGTGACTGGGGCTCAGATGACGCCGAGGTTGACTATGAGAAAATCTACAACAACCGTTTTGAAGTTTTGAAGATTGCTTACGATAACTTCAAAAAGGGTGACCAGAAGGCATTTACATCCTTCAAGCGTAAAAACAGTTCATGGCTCAAAAACTATGCACTTTATATGGCAGTTAAAAAGAGCTTTGACATGGTTTCCTGGACAGAATGGCCGGATGAGGAAATCAAAATGCGTGATGAGGCTGCCGTGAAGCGTTATGAACGCAAGCTCAAGGATGATGTTGATTTCTGGAAGTTTGTACAGTTCAAATTCTATGAGCAGTGGGAATCCTTCCGTGCGTATGTAAACGGTCTCGGCATCAAGATTTTGGGCGATATGCCAATCTATGTTGCCATGGACAGCGCAGACACATGGGCAAATCCCGAGCTGTTTCAGCTTTATGACGACGGTGATCCCATCGCAGTTGCAGGCTGTCCGCCGGATTACTTCTCGGCAACAGGTCAGCTTTGGGGCAATCCTCTCTATGATTGGGATTACCTTGAGGCTACCGACTATGAGTGGTGGTTTGAGCGTATCAAAGCCGCATCAAAGCTTTATGACATCACCCGTATTGACCATTTCAGAGCTTTTGCAAGCTACTATTCAATTCCTTATCCTGCCGAAAATGCAATCAACGGTGAATGGGTTGAAGGTCCGCGCATTAAGTTCTTTAATATGATGGAAGAGGCACTCGGCAAGATTGATATTGTTGCCGAAGACCTCGGAACACTCACTCCCGATGTAACCGAGCTTATGGAGCAGACAGGCTATCCGGGAATGAAGGTTCTTGAATTCGCTTTCGACAGTGGTGAAGAGAACGACTATCTTCCCCATAAATACACCGAAAACTGTGTTGTTTACACAGGTACTCACGATAACGATACTGTTATGGGCTGGCTTGAAACAGCTAAACCCGAGGACGTTAACTATGCAAGAAGTTATTGTCAGATGCCTGATGACGAACCGTTCAACTGGGGACTCATCCGTGTTGCTTATGAAAGCAAGGCAGATACAGCAATCGTACCTATGCAGGACATTCTCGGCCTTGGCAAGGAGGCAAGAATGAATATTCCGTCAACACTAGGCGGAAACTGGGTATGGAGACTCGATGGTGCAGCTCTTACTGATGAGCTTGCTGATAAATTAAAAACTATGTCTGAAAAAAAAGCGGACGACTGGAGGACTAAACAAATGGGTAATATTATGGAAAAGCTTGAACTCACAGCTCAGTCTATGTACTGCAAAAAGATTGAAGAGCTCACACCCGCTGAGCTTCACTACTCACTCGGCAAAGCAGTAATGGGCGAAATCGCAGGCAACTGGGAAGAAAGCAAGATTAAACATGACAGCGAACGCAGAGCTTACTATTTCTCTGCAGAATTCCTCATGGGCAGAATGATGTACAACAACCTCTACTGCCTCGGCATTCTTGAAGATGTTACAAAGCTCCTCAAAAAGAAGGGCATTGACATCAATGTATTTGAGGATATCGACGATGCTTTGCTCTCGGTAACGGCGGTCTCGGCAGACTTGCCGCTTGTTTCCTCGACAGTCTTTGCTACACAGGAAGTACCGCTTGACGGCTACGGAATCCGTTACAAGTACGGTCTTTTCAAGCAGCTTATCGAAAACGGTTATCAGGTTGAAACAGCTGATAACTGGCAGAGATTTGAAGATCCGTGGTGCAACCGTGTTGAGGATGAGGCTGTTACAGTATCATTCAAGGGCCAGACAGTTAAGGCTGTTCCTTACGATATGGCTGTTATCGGCTGTAAGACAACAAACATCAACACACTTCGTCTTTGGCAGGCTGAGGCAGTAAACGATTTTGATTTTACTGCTTTCAACAACACAGAGTACAACAATGCCGTTCAGGAAAAGAACGATGCCGAAAACATCACAAAGGTTCTTTATCCTAACGATAACAAGTATGAGGGCAAGGTTCTCAGACTTAAACAGCAGTATTTCTTCTGTTCTGCATCACTTCAGGACATTATGCGCCGTTATAAGAAGAAGCACGGCAATGATTTCAGCTTCTTTGCAAAGGAAAACACAATTCAGCTTAACGATACACATCCTGTATCATGTGTTCCCGAGCTTGTAAGACTTCTTATGAACGAAGGCTTCAACTTTGACGACGCTTTTGAAATTGCAAGAAAGACATTTAACTATACAAACCACACAGTTCTCGGCGAGGCTCTCGAGAAGTGGCCTGCTGACCTTATGACACAGGTTATTCCTGAGATTTATCACATTATCTGCCTTATCGCCAACAAGTGCCAGGAAGAGCTTACTGCTAAGGGTGTGCACGAGGATACAAAGGCTAAGATGCGCATTATCGACGGTAATGTTGTTCATATGGCAAGACTTGCAACATACGCATCAACATATGTAAACGGTGTTGCCGAGCTTCACACAGAAATCCTCAAGGCTGATGTACTCAAAGAGTGGTATCAGGTATATCCCGAGAGATTCCAGAACAAGACAAACGGTATTACACAGCGCCGTTGGCTCGGTCTTTGCAACCCTGAGCTTTCTGCTCTTATCACAGAGAAGGTTGGCTCAGATGCATGGCTTACAGACCTTTCACTTCTTGAAAAGCTCAATGACTGCATTGACACAAGAACAATCACAAAGTTCAACAATATCAAGAAGAAGAAGAAACAGCAGCTCGCAGACTACATCAAGAAGATGGACGGCTACGATGTAAATCCCGATTCAATCTATGATATTCAGGTTAAGAGACTTCACGAGTACAAGAGACAGCTCCTCAACGCTTTCTCAATCATGACAATCTACTTCAGATTGAAGGATAAGAAGCTTAAAAACTGGACTCCTACAACATTTATCTTCGGCGCAAAGGCTGCTCCGGGTTATGCAAGAGCAAAGGCAATCATCAAGTACATCAACGAGATTGCTAAGCTCGTAAACAACGATCCCGAAACAAAGGATCTCCTTCAGGTTTACTTCATTTCTAACTACAATGTATCTTACGCTGAGAAGATTGTTGTTGCTTTGCTGACCTTTCTGAGCAGACATCAACAGCAGGTCTTGAGGCATCGGGTACAGGTAACATGAAGTTCATGCTCAACGGTGCTCCTACACTCGGTACACTTGACGGTGCTAATGTTGAAATCGCTGAGTGCGCAGGCATTGAGAACGAGTACATCTTCGGCGCAAAGGTTGAGGATATTGAGAGAATGAAGAAGGAAGGCTACCATCCAAAGGCTCTTTATGACGCTAATCCGGAAATTAAGAGAGTTGTTGATACTCTTATCGACGGCACATTTGATGACGGCGGCGCTCAGGGCGAAGGCAGCTTCAAGGAACTCCATGATTCACTCCTCAAGGATTCTTCATGGCAGAAGGCTGATAACTACTTCCTCATCTATGACCTTCCCGATTATGTTGATACAAAGATCAGAGCTAACACAGAGTATGCTAACCGTAAGGAATTCGGTAAGAAGTGCCTTATCAACATTGCAAATGCAGGTAAGTTCTCATCTGACCGTACAATCCTCCAGTATGCTAAGGAAATCTGGCACACATCTTACAAGAAGTAATTTGTTAAAAGGTTTTACTTTAAATATTTGTGCGTAAAAGCATTCAAGCCTCCCGTTTCTTCGGGAGGCTTTTTTGTTGTTACATATTATATAAATGTTACAAAGTTGTTGATATACTGTAGGGGCGGATATTATCCGCCCGTGTGATGAATGTTTTTGTTTAATAGATTTTTGATGAAAAGGTGATGAGTTGTGTATAATTTGAACGCACAGCGTTCAATCGTGTGCATTGCACACGAGCGGGAGAACACGGTTCTCCCCTACATTATGACCTTTACTTTGCGAATTTTATATGATGTTATCATAACAAAAAATTCAATCATTATTTGTCCGATGCTTTTTGGTATGACATATTAAAAAGCAATGTGAATTTCTATAACATTCATAAAAATGCTTTGAAATTAAAAATAATTTTATTGACAATTGCAAATATCAAGGTGTATAATCGAGTTGACAGACAACGAGTATTATATTTTAAGGAGGCTTATTTATGAAAACAAAGATTAAATGTTTGACATCTGTATTTCTGACGATTACTATGCTTTTAAGTATAATTGTTGTTGCTCCGATTACGGTAAACGCATCGGAGGATGACCTTACCTATGGTGATTTTCAATACAAAATAGAAGACGATAATTCGTGTACAATTACTGACTATGACGGTATGGCATCATCTTTGTCCATTCCTTCGGCAATTAACGGTCACACGGTAAAACAAATTGATACCGGTGCATTGAGTGACAACGGAATTATTACAAGCGTTACCATTCCGAACGGAGTTACAACAATTGGATTTTCTGCTTTTAACGGCTGTATAAAACTTGAGAGAATTAAATTTTCCAGCAATCTTGATACTGTTTGTGAAAATGCATTTAATAACACAAAGTGGTTTAATAATCAGCCGAACGGTCTTGTGTATGTCGGAAAAGTAGCGTATAAGTATAAAGGCGACATGCCACGCAACACCAAAATTACTGTAAAATCCGATACAGTCAGCATTTCAGAGTCGGCTTTTAAAGATTGTGCAAATCTTACCGCCATTTTAATTCCAAGCAGTGTAAAACATATTGACAAGTACGCTTTTTATAATTGTCAGGGACTCACAAAACTTAACTTCAATGACGGCATTGAAAGAATAGAAAATGACGCTTTTGGCTCTTGCGAAAAACTTACAAGCGTTAATTTCTCGGAAACCTTGAAAAGTATCGGCGCTTTTGCTTTTGTTGAGTGTAAAAAACTTTCGAAAATAACAATTCCTCGGAGTGTTGCAAGTGTGGGCGAGTATGCGTTTTCAGGTTGTGAAAATCTTGCAAGTGTTACAGTTTCGGATGATTTACCATATGTCGGCGGAAGAGCTTTTGAAAAAACAAAGTGGCTTAACAGTCAGCCTGACGGTGTGGTATATATAGGCGAGAGTGCTTACGGTTACAAAGGCGATATGCCTAAAAATACAGAATTATCCCTCAAGTCGGGCATTACCAATATCTCGGGTTATGCTTTCTATGAAGAAAAGAATCTGACAAGTGTGAAAATTCCCGAAACAGTAAACAGAATCGGTAATTGGGCATTTTTAGATTGTGAGGGACTGAAAAATGTAAATATTCCTGACGGTGTCAAACGCATTGAATCATGGACTTTTTCTAATTGTTCAAGTTTGACAAACATTACTGTTCCCGACAGCGTTACGGTTCTTGACGGACTTGCTTTCTCTTATTGCACCAATCTGAAAAATATAGAGCTTTCAAAGAATTTGACCGAAATCGGAATGGGTGCATTATCGCATTGTACAAGTCTTGAAACTATTGACATCCCCGACAGCGTGATAATTATGGATAATATAGCAATGGCAGGATGTTCGGAATTAAAGAGTGTTAATATAGGAAGCAATTTGAAAACAGTAGGTGGACAGGTATTTGCAGGATGTACTTCGCTTGAAAAGGTGAATGTCAACCTCAATAATAAAAACTATACCTCTGAAAACGGTATTTGGTATGACAAGAATAAGACTAAAATTATTCTTTATCCGTATAACAAAAAGGATTCTGCCTATACAACACCTACTTCATTAAAAGAACTATGCAATGGTTATGTCGGAAGTTACGGTATGCTACTTGATAACTCAAATCTTAAAACAGTTACAATTGAGAAAAATGTAACTAAAATAGACGATTATGCAATCGGCTTTGTTTTTGATTTTGATAATTATAAAATAAACAAGGTTAAAGATTTTACTGTTAAGGGTTACAGAGGTACTGTCGCAGAATCTTACGCTAAGAAAAACAGCTTTAACTTTGTTGCACTTGATAAAACTTTGCAGACACCGTCAATTTCAAAACTTGAAAATACTTCGGGCGGTATCAAAATAAGCTGGAATAAAGTTTCGGGTGCTTACGGTTACAGAGTTTATCAGAAAACTTCAAACGGTTGGAAACGAATTAAGGACACAACTGCAACAAGTTATACCGATTCAGCGGTAAGCGTAAATCAGACAAAAACCTACACAATGCGTTGCATTGACAAGAACGGCAATACTGTCAGCGGTTACAACTCAAAGGGTTGGTCAAAGAAATACACTCCCGTTGCTCCGACAATTTCAAAACTTGAAAACACATCAAGCGGTATTAAACTGACTTGGAACAAAATTGCAGGAGTTTACGGTTACAGACTTTACTACAAGACCTCATCAGGCGGTTGGAAAAGGTTTAAGGATACAACTGCGACAAGTTTTACCGACTCGGGAGTAAGTCCGAACAGAACGGAAACCTACACAATCCGTTGCATTGATAAGAACGGAAATACAGTAAGCGGCTTTGAATCAAAAGGTTGGTCGCATTGCTATACCGCAGTTGCACCGAAAATCACAAAGCTTACAAACACTTCAAAGGGTGTAAGCGTGACATGGGGCAAGGTTGCAGGTGTATACGGCTACAGACTTTACAGAAAGTATGCAGGCGGAAGTTGGACAAAGGTAAAGGACACAACTTCAACATCTTTCACAGACTCCGGTGCAAAGAAGGGTAAGAAGGTAACTTATACCGTTCGTTGCATTGACAAGAAGGGCAAGACAATCAGCGGTTACAACGCAACAGGCTGGTCAATTACAAGAAAATAATATTATAAACAACAATCCCGACAGAGCAAAATTTGTCGGGGTTGTTTTGTATATTAATGTAATGATTATATGGATTTTCATTGAAAGCTTGCACGGTTCGCCGCTACATTGGATTGTACAAACAGCGCTCAGGCATTTTTGTTTCTCTCATAAAAGACTGTTTTTACAAACTAAAAATACGGCAGACTTATTTACAAGTCTGCCGTTTGTTGTTCTGTTATAATTATAAATCAAAATCAACGGATTACATAATCGAGTTGATGAGACCGCCTTTTTTGATGATGTTCTGAATGAACTCGGGGAATGGCTCAGCCTGATATGTTTTGCCTGTTGTTTCGTTGGTGATGACGCCTGTGTCAAAGTTTACGGAAACTGTGTCACCCTCTTTGATATCCTTTGCCGCCTCGTCACATTCAAGAATCGGAAGACCGATGTTGATTGAGTTACGATAGAAAATTCTTGCAAAGGTTGATGCGATTACACATGAAATACCGCTTGCCTTGATTGCGATTGGCGCGTGTTCACGGGAAGAACCGCAGCCAAAGTTCTTTTCGGCAACAATAATGTCGCCCTCTTTAACCTTATTTACGAAATCTGCGTCAATGTCCTCCATGCAGTGAGCCGCAAGCTCCTTGTGAGATGCGGTGTTAAGGTAGCGAGCAGGGATAATTACATCGGTATCCACATTGTCGCCGAACTTGTGTACAGTACCTTTTGCGTTCATTGTTTGTTACCTGCCTTTCTTATACCTTTTCGGGGTCAATGATGTAGCCTGCGACAGCACTTGCGGCGGCAACAGCCGGACTTGCAAGATAAACTTCGCTGTCAACATGACCCATTCTGCCGACAAAGTTACGGTTAGTTGTTGAGATTGCTCTTTCGCCTGCGGCAAGAATACCCATATGACCGCCAAGACACGGACCGCAGGTCGGTGTTGAAACAACTGCGCCTGCCTCAATGAAGATATCAAAAAGACCTTCGTGCATAGCGTCAAGCCAAATCTGCTGTGTGCCGGGGAAGATGATGCAACGAACATTCTTTGCAATCTTCTTGCCCTTGAGAATGTTTGCGGCGGCACGCAGGTCTGAAATTCTGCCGTTTGTGCATGAACCGATTACGCACTGGTCAATCTTAACTTCTTTTTCGCCGATTTCATCAACTGTTCTTGTATTTTCGGGAAGATGCGGGAATGCAACTGTCGGACGGAGAGCTGAAAGGTCGATTGTGTACTCCTCGTCATAAACAGCGTCCTCGTCTGCCGTGTATTCGACAGGGGTACCCTGATATCTGCCGTTGCAGTATTCACGGGTGATGTCGTCAACAGGGAAGATACCGTTCTTTGCGCCAGCCTCAATTGCCATGTTTGCAATGCAAAGTCTGTCATCAATGTTGAGGTATTTAAGACCTTCGCCTGTGAATTCCATTGATTTGTAAAGTGCGCCGTCAACGCCGATTTTGCCGATGATGTGGAGAATAACATCCTTACCGCTTACAAAACCCTGTGGCTTGCCTACGATGTTGAATTTGATAGCTGACGGAACCTTGAACCAAGCCTTACCGCTGATCATACCGGCAGCCATATCCGTTGAGCCGACGCCTGTTGAGAATGCGCCGAGTGCGCCGTATGTACAGGTGTGTGAGTCAGCGCCGATGCAAAGACAGCCCGGTCCTACAAGTCCCTGTTCGGGGAGAAGTGCGTGTTCAATACCCATCTGACCTACATCTCTGTAGTTTTTGATATCATATTTGTCTGCAAATGTGCGAACCTGTTTAACCTGTGTTGCTGCCTTGATATCTTTATTAGGTGTAAAGTGGTCCATAATCATTGCGATTTTTGTGTTGTCAAATACTGAGGTAGCGCCGTTTTCCTCGAATACATTAATGGCTACGGGAGATGTTACATCGTTACCGAGAACCATATCGAGCTTTGCCTCAATAAGCTGACCTGCCTTGACTTCGCTGAGTCCTGCGTGAGCCGCAAGGATCTTCTGCGACATAGTCATACCCATAATAAATCACTCCTTTTCTTTTAAGATTATTATTGCATACACCTTGCAAAAAGATTGTAAACTATGTTACAATTAAGGAAATAAATCGGATTATTAGGGCGGTGAATTATGGAACACACGATTAATGCCTGCGGACACGCAAACAGCACTGTTCATGAGAATATGCAGTCGCTGATTGAACAGTCGGGGAGCGTCAGAAAATACGCAAAAGATGAGATAATCTATCTTCAGGGCGACACGGCGCAAAGCTTTTGCTACATCAAAAAGGGCAGTGTAAAGGTGTATATGAATTCCGTTGACGGCAACGAGAAAACTCTCAACACGGCAAGACACGGCGAGATTATCGGTGAGGGTGCTTTTTTTGACAAAAAGCCGAGAGTCAGTTCCGCCAAGGCACTTACAAATACCGAAGTTATAATGATTGACAAAAAGCGATTGACCGACATTATCGCACAGCACCCTACGCTTGCGTTTGAATTGCTTGAAATTCTTGCCAACAGAATAAGACTTTTGTCATCACAGCTTGACTCAATGACCTTTATGCAGGCAGATGCCCGTATTGCAGGGCTCTTGCTTGAAAGCGAACATGACGGTTCTGTTGCAATTACACATGAAGAAATTGCCAACACGGTAGGCGTATCGAGGGTAACGGTCAGCAAAACTCGAGCAGATTTGCAAAAGCAGGGTGCATTTCTACCGAATATCGAAGAATACTTATAAAGAGCAGAGAAGGTCTTGAAAAGCTTGTGAATGAAAGTTGATCGGCTGTGGTTTACAAAAGTATATAAATAGGTTAGAATACAGATAAGAACAAGGATTTTACATATATTAAGGACAGGGGGAGTATTTGTGAAAAAATTAATACCCGTTTTGGCGATGATTATGCTTGTGCCGTTTGTGATTTGCTCATGCTTTGTACAACAAGCCAAGAGCATGAAATTGAGCTATGAAGAAATTGAATTTCGTGTGGGAGATACTAAGCATATTTCGGTAACAATTGAACCCGAGGGTGCGGATGCGGGAAAAATAAGCTGGTCATCTTCGGACAATAAAATTGTGACCGTTGATGACGGAACAATCACAGGCAAATCAAAGGGAACAGCCGTTGTGACGGCAGAGAGCGAAAACGGACTTAAAAAACTTTGCAATGTGACCGTTCTTGACAAAGAGATTGAAAGCGTGACTCTGAGCGAGAGCTCAACTTCCGTAAAACAGGGAGGTAAAATTCAGCTTGAGGCAAAGGTTAAACCTGTTGACGCTCCGTCCGACAACCTTGTGTGGTCGTCATCGGATCCGAAGGTCGCAAGTGTTGACGGCAACGGCATGGTTCTTGGTGAAAGCGAAGGCGTTGTAACAATCACCTGCGAATCCGCAAACGGCAAAAAGGCAACCTGTACCGTTACCGTAAAGGGTAACAATATGAATCCGACCGAAAGTTACACAAAATCAACAGAGCCGACAAAGAGTGATGATGCTAAGAGACATGAAGGTTCAAACGGTTCTTCGTCAAAATCAGACGAAAACCGTAACAACGGTTTTATATTTCCACATTCGTCACAAAGAAAACTTACTGTAGATGAAGTTACGGGACTCGGCGGAGATGTTGCACAGGATGCAATCAATGAAATCTATGCCCGTCACGGATATGTTTTCAAAACAAAATCAATTCAGAAATACTATGAGAGCCAAAGCTGGTATCACAAAAACTACAATTTCAGCGAAAGCGACCTTTCGGAGATTGAGTCATATAATATAGGCTTGCTCCGCAAATACAACTGATAAGGGATAATATTATGAAGTTTGAAATGAATCTTAAAATTGAAAAACCGAGATATTTTACCGTATCCGACATAACCTATGCACAGGTTGACGCATGGTTCGGACACACCACAAGGGACTTGAAACTCGACTTGATTTATCCAAAATTAAAAAACAAAAAATACCCATGTATTGTGTGGTTTTGCGGTGGCGGTTGGATAAGACTGGATAAATCTGCCCATTTTGCTTATCTTGCAAAGTTGGCACTCGAGGGCTTTGCAGTTGCAAGTGTTGAATATCGCACAAGCAATGAAGGGGCATATCCGATGCCGGTGGAGGATGTAAAAGCGGCTATTCGTTACATCAAGGCTCACGCAGACCGTTATAATATAGATGAAAACAAAATCGGTGTTGCAGGCGAATCCGCCGGAGGCTATCTTCTTTGCCATGTGCGCTTTAGATAATGATAAAGCTCTTGATGTTGGAAATTATCTTGACTGTTCAAGCGAGGTACAGGCTTGCTGTGCCTTTTATCCGCCGACAGATGTTTCGACATTTCCATATGAATCGCCGTTAACTTCGGCGGCAAGTATGGAGTCGCTAATGCTCGGAATGAATGTTGCACTCAATAAGGAAAAGGCAATGAAGTGTTGTCCCGTCTCGTATGTAACCCCGTCAGCACCGCCGTTTATGATTTTTCACGGAACAGACGATTCCACCGTTCCTTTTTCGCAGAGTGCCGAATTGCACGATTTGCTTGAGAAAAACGGTTGCGATGTCACATTGGTTGCAATTAACGGAGCGGAACACGCCGACATATTTTTTGCACAGGAAAAGCTGTGGGATATGGTGGCGAAATTTTTTAAGGATAAACTTTATCAATAGGAAACGGCTGTATGCAAAAAGGCTCAGAACCTGTACAAAGTTCTGAGCCTTTAAAATTTTATCTGTTGAGAAGTTTCTTTTTATACTGCGCCGGTGTAAGACCGTAGACCTTTTTGCACTGTGTGATGAATGACTTTACATTTGCAAAGCCGTTTTCAAGTGCAGCGGCAGAAACCGTCGAGTTCTTATCAAGCATATCGTTGATTGCATTTTCAAGTCGGAGGTTTGCAAGATACTCCGAAAAGCTCACACGGGTGATGCTTTTGAAGTACTTTGAAAAATAAGACGGAGAAAGATTTACAACCGATGAAATCTCGTTAAGAGGAATTTCACGCTTGTAGTTTTCGTTAATATATGCAATTGCTGTTTTTGCATATGAAAAATCTCTGCGCGGAATAATCGGATTGTTGGTCGCTCTCTTAAAGCAGGTGCAATTCTTCAAGAGCAGATAGTAAATCTTATTGACATGAGCAATTTGAAGAAGTGTGCTGTACTCGTCATTGGGATTTGTTTCGGCAATTTCCTGAAGAACTTCAATAAGCTTCTGCTTCGTTTGAGGAGAAACAGAAAGGTCAAAAACAACGCTGTCAATTGACTTGCAGAACATTCGCATATATTCAAACGAAAGCTGAATGCACACAAGGCGGACGCTTGTTCCGACAACAGGCCGAACAAGGTGAACATCTTCACTGTTGAAAAGAATAAAATCCCCCTCGTTTACAAGCGTTGTTTCGCCGTTTCTCGGACATTCTGCCTGACCTTCAATCACATAGACAAGCTCAGGCTCTCTGTGCCAATGAAGTTCAGTCTTGTGTGTTTCTGACGAAAGGTTAAGATACATAACCTTTGCAGGTGTGTTTTGGTCATAATTTATTATTTCGTATTTATAGTTCAAAATTTTTCACTCCGAATCCCCTATTGTCAAAAATGCAAAATTATTGTATAATAACATAATTATAGCGTGAAAAAGCACGAAAATCTATATAGATATGTTATGATATTATGGACAAATGTTGTATTTGAGGCGATTATATGGAACAAAATAGTAATTACAGAGTACTGTCAAATGTTTGTGTTTCGTGCGGTGTGAGGATTCCTGATATTGATTTTGAAATCAAACCCGCAATGCGTGAAACCTACGGTCTGTTTCTTGTTACGGCAGGCAAGGGAATTTTTATTATAGATGGCATCGAATATCCCGTGAAAAGGGGTAATTCGGTTATGCTTTTTCCGTATTCAAGCATAAGCGTAAAGGCGTATCCGAATATTATGCTTGAATACAAATGGGTTGAACTCACTGGGTTTGAAATTGCCGTAATGATAAGCCGAACCAACTTTTCAAAAAGCCGTCCTGTTGCCCCCGAAATTCCCGTTGAAAGTCTTTTTCAATATTTTGATGTCTGTGATGACAACAGCGACACGGTTTATGCCGCCTGTCGCACCAACGGCAAGGTGCTGATTCTGCTGTCATACTATATTCAGTATTATCCGAGTCGGAAATCAACCGAAACCGATTACATTATGCAGGCGAGAGATTATATAGAAAGAAACTTTCGTGATGTTTCATGTACAGTTAAAAGCGTTGCCGACAAAGTTCAGATTGACCGCACTTACCTTTACAGACTTTTTAAGGAAGAAACGGGATTTTCGGTTATCGAGTACATCAACAACTGCCGAATCAGCAGAGCCTGCACAATGCTTAACAACACGAATGTTCAGATTAAGGATGTCGCCCTCTCGGTAGGCTTTTCCGATCAGTTATACTTTTCAAAGGTTTTCAGAAAGCTGAAAGGAATCACCCCTACGGAGTACCGCAAAAAGTATGCAAATGAAACAACATTATAAAACTTTAGTGTTGATTTTTAATGTGAGTTACATTATAATTATTATATAATAATAGCTGATTTAAGATTAGTAATTTGAATAATAACATTTTGCTGATGCCAGCAAAATGTTGCAAAAAAACGAAAATATTGTATACTTTGTACAAAGGGGGGATAGTCATGACTAGTATTGAAAAGTATAGCGACCGAATATTTGAGAACATCAAACAGATTAATGAATATGGTCAAGAATTTTGGTATGCGAGAGAACTTCAGGAAGTGCTTGAATATTCGCAATGGCGAAATTTTTATGAAGCTGTTCAAAGAGCGGCTTTATCATGTGAAAACAGCGGTTATGATATAGACGAACATTTTGAAGAATGCGAAGCTGTAAGAAAGATAGGCAATGGTGCAAATAGAAAAGTAAAAGATATAAAATTATCTCGTTACGCTTGCTATCTAATCGTTATGAACGGTGATCCTCAAAAGGAAATTATATCCCTTGGACAAACTTATTTTGCTGTAAAAACAAGACAACAGGAACTTTCTGAAAATTTCGATTCCTTATCTGAAGATGCAAAAAGATTAGCAATCAGAAATGAATTAAAAAGACATAATTCTATGTTGGCAGATGCAGCGCATGATGCGGGTGTTGTAGAACAAAGGGATTATGCTATATTTCAAAATTATGGATATAAAGGGCTTTACGGTGGACTTGGAGCGAAAGAAATACATAATAAAAAGGGCTTAAAGAAAAGTCAGAAAATTTTGGATTATATGGGTAGCACTGAATTAGCTGCTAATTTATTCCGAGCAACTCAAACTGAAGAAAAACTTAGAAGAGATAATATAAAGGGCAAGCAGGAGGCTAATCAAACCCATTATCATGTTGGCAAAAAGTCCGTGAAACAATAAAGGAACTTGGCGGTACTATGCCGGAAGATTTGCCAACTCCAAAGAGTAGTATTAAAGAAATAGAACAGAAATCACAAAAAACAATTACAAAGAAAAAAGATGAATAAATACAGCAGAAAACGAGGTCTATTTGACCTCGTTTTTGTTGCTAAAAAAGCATTAAAAACGGCTGTTTAAAGCGATAAAATTCTCTATGAGAAAGTAGTTACAAAACAGTAACAAATCGGTAACGAAACGGTAAAAGTGAATTTCTTGCAAATTGCATATAAATTTGCAGGATAATTCCCAATAGGAAACAAGATTATATTGCAAAAATAGAAAATAAAGGCGAAAGTCTTGTGAAATTGCACAAAAAATTTACTTTTGATTGGTTTGACATTCACAAAACACAGTCCTATAATGTGTGCCTGTAAAGAGCAAGACGGCTCTTTAGTGAAGGTTTATGAATTAAATATGCAATTTTCTATGCAAAATCAATCCTGAGAAAATTGCAAGTCAGGAGAAATTTATTATGCAGAAAAAGAAAGAGAACTTTCGTTCCCTGCGTTCCGTAACGACTTTTGCACTTGCAAAATTATTATTACAGGTTCGATTTACACGGTAGTCTGCTGCCGTGAACTACAGTGCAGAAACAGAACAGGCTGTAACATCAGACGGTGTTGAGCTTGCAAACGGCGATATCGTTTATGCAGGACTTGATGAAAACGGATTTACACACGGCATGATTAAGGCTGTTGAAATCAGCGTTGACTATAACGGCGATGTTCAGACAGTCAGCCTTGCAAAAGGTACGGTTTCCGATGTGCTTAAAAGAACAGGCATCACTCCCGCATATAACGAGGTGGTTGAGCCGTCACTTTCAACTCCGGTTTCGGATAATCTCACCGTTAAGGTTTACAAGGGCAAAAAGCTTTCAATTACGGCTGACGGCAAAACCGACATTGTTTATGTTCCGAACGGCAATGTTTGCGATGTCCTCAATCAGCTTGGCTACAAGCTTTCCGATGACGATATTCTCAGCGTTGACAAGGACAGCAACATTGAGGACGCAGACAGCATCACAATCAAACGTGTGACCTATAGGAACGAAACTGAAACTCAGTCGGTTGATTTTGAAACCGTTAAGAAAAATTCAAAGGATGTTGACCTTGGCAAAACAAAGGTTCAGACTGAGGGCAAACAGGGCGAAGCTCTTGTAACAAAGAAGTGCAAGTATGTTGACGGCAAAAGGTATCTTCAAAAACAGTAGACACCAAAATTACAAAAGAGCCTGTTGACAAGGTTGTACTTATGGGTACAAAGGGTTCAAATGTCAGCAATCCTGTCGGCACATTTACGGATATGAACGGCAACACCGTTGCCTATTCATCGGTTGTTACAGGTTCAGGTACAGCGTACACAGCACCCGCAGGTTCACTTACGGCAACAGGCGTAACGGCTTATCACGGCGGTGTGGCAGTCAACCCGAACATCATTCCGTATGGCTCAAAGCTTTACATTGTATCAACAGACGGCAGTTTTGTTTACGGCTACGCAACAGCCGTTGACACAGGCGGTGCGCTCATGTCGGGAACTGCAATTGTTGACTGTTTCTACAACACATATGATGAATGCGTAAGCTTTGGCAGACGAAATGTAAATGTATATATAGTAGGTTAATTTTAGCTCGTGTTAATTTTAGTTCGTGTAGATAGTTTGATATAATCTAAACTATGAATTCCCGAGATTGACGTGGTGATAGAATTAACTCTGTATGGTGAGTGCATCACACTTAATTTGAAAGGGCAGTTCTATATAATCAAATCTTACGATATTAATAATGTTACGACATAATCAAGGCAGACGCTTCGGCATCTGCCTATTGTTTTTGAAATTTATATTGATTTATCGGAAAATATGCGGTATAATATACTGTGCTTATGACAGAACGAAAGAATGAACCGAAAGGAAAAATATTATGAAGAGAATTCTTACAGCGATTTTATGTGCAGGCATTCTTGCGGTTACTGCAGTTGGTTGCAGCTATAATGATGCACTTTATAAGGACGGTAACAGTTCTTCACAGACAAGCGAGGACAGCACTCAGCCTACAACATCTTCGGTTAAGGATGATAAATACGGCAATGACCTTGACGGACTTGTTGATTATTTTGTAGCTAAGGGATACCTTGAAAGTAAAGACGGCAGCATTAAAATGGATGCGTCCGCTATCGGCGCCAAAGAAGGTAAAAAGTTTGCTTTGCAAAGTATGCAGGTTCAAATATTATCCTTGAGCTTTACTCTTATGATACAAAGAAAACGAACAGCACAGCTGATGAGATTGTAAAGTCTGTTAAGGACAACGGCACATTCAGCATCTACGGACTTCCCGATGTAACAGCCTATCTTTCGGACAACGGCAACTATCTTATGATTTATACAGACACTGCTATTGATAAGACGAATCCCGACAAGAACAGTGATAACTATAAGCATCGTGAGCAGGTTATCAAGGATTTCAAGGCTTTTAAAAAGTAACATATATATGTAAATAATTGTGACACAATAAAGCGGAGATTGATTCAACTTCAATCTCCGCTTTTTCTATATATATGTATAGCGTTTTTTATTTGAGTTTTGTACCGCAGTTTCCGCAGAACTTCATATCGTTATTGCATTGTGCATGACAGTTCGGGCAAACAACCGTATTTGATTTATCACTCATATCGTCTGCGACAGCTTGCATATAAGGATTTTCAAACTGAGTGTTAATCTGTTTGTTGTCGGAAGTTGCATCCATTGAGCCAAAATCAACGCTTTGGGGCTGAAAATCAATCGGTTGCTGAACAGGCGGCTGAATACCTTCTGTCGGCATTTCACTTGTTACAGGAGCAACAGGAGGGACGGGAACAGCGTTTTGCTGAGCGTCATATTCAGGAGCCTGACCTGAACCGAGGTTAATTCCGTTTGTGTATTTCTTTATATATGTGTGAAAAGAAATAGCAAGCGCTGCAAGCAAAGCGTAAAATACAGCAGACAGTACTGTATTTAATATCGTTACAACCCCCGCAGCGGAAATAAATAATGAATTCATGGGATCTGACGAATCAAATAGACCGCTAAAATTAAAGTTCGGATTCTCCTCAGCCAAATGATGCAGATAGGCTGAAATTTCCGGACCGTATTCCTTAATAAAGATGAATGAAGCAATTGCGGATGCAACGCTTACTATAATAGAGAGAATAGAAGACACGGCAAGAAGTATTGACCCTCTGCTTTTGAGATAAACCGATGTTGCACCCTTCTTAATTGAATCAGACCATAAAAGCAATCCGATACCGTGTATGAGTGTTACAAGTGCAATAGGAATAGCAAAGATGCAGAGGATAAGAATGTATCCGAATATTTCCTGTCCCTGCAAAACTAATGCAAGAAGAAAAGTTATCCCGGTAAAGGCGAGCAATGCAAGTCCGCCGATTACTATTTCAATGATAGAATATATCTTGATGAGAGTAACCGTTGCGCCAAACGGCATTGGATCATTTGAACGGCATTTTGCATAAAGCAGGATAAGAGCAATACATAAAAGAATTGAAATTGAACCGCCTGTGCCGCTCGAGAAAGATATGTTCGTAGAACCTGCTCTTGTATTAATGCTAAACATTCCGAAAATACATGTAAGGCCGGAGATTATTGCACATATTAATGTAAGCGGTTTGGAAAAGAATCCTTTCAATATCTGCACATTCTGTTGATACGGATAATAGGGAATGGAATTAATCATAAATTTTCCTCCGAAAAATTAATTTGTATTTCTATTTTATATTATAGAAAGGGAAAATACAATAGGATTTTGAAAATTGTAAAAGGTGTATTTTAGACAACCACAATATGTTGTGATAAAACAAAGAAATTTGTTGGCAAAACCACAAGGCTAAAACTTTTTCTGAAAAAATTGAATTTTTTTGAAAAAAGGGGTTGACTTTTCTGGAAAAAGGTATATAATAGAGAATGTTCCGCGAAGGAAAACAACAAATCCTCTTAAAACAAAAGAGAGAATCAAGCTTTTCTTGTGCAAAGTGAACATAGGACCTTGAAAATTGAACAACGAGATAATAGTAAAGAAACCCGTAATGACTTTGAGGAAAGCTCAAAGAATTACAGTGAGATGTACACTAAAAAAGCATCAGGAATTACGGATATAGTCAGTGACATATTCGTCAATGAGCGATTAAAGCTCTGAAATTGATTTGAACAGTCGGAAGGCTGTTGAGATACAAATTTTAGAGAGTTTGATCCTGGCTCAGGACGAACGCTGGCGGCGTGCCTAACACATGCAAGTCGAACGGAACTGTTTTGAAAGATTTCTTCGGAATGAATTTGATTTAGTTTAGTGGCGGACGGGTGAGTAACGCGTGAGTAACCTGCCTTCAAGAGGGGGATAACATTCTGAAAAGAATGCTAATACCGCATGACATATCGGAACCACATGGTTTTGATATCAAAGATTTTATCGCTTGAAGATGGACTCGCGTCCGATTAGTTAGTTGGTGAGGTAACGGCTCACCAAGACCGCGATCGGTAGCCGGACTGAGAGGTTGAACGGCCACATTGGGACTGAGACACGGCCCAGACTCCTACGGGAGAGGCAGCAGTGGGGGATATTGCGCAATGGAGGCAACCCTGACGCAGCAACGCCGCGTGAAGGATGAAGGTTTTCGGATTGTAAACTTCTTTTATTAAGGACGAAACTTGACGGTACTTAATGAATAAGCTCCGGCTAACTACGTGCCAGCAGCCGCGGTAATACGTAGGGAGCAAGCGTTGTCCGGATTTACTGGGTGTAAAGGGTGCGTAGGCGGCTTTGCAAGTCAGATGTGAAATCTATGGGCTCAACCCATAAACTGCATTTGAAACTGTAGAGCTTGAGTGAAGTAGAGGCAGGCGGAATTCCCCGTGTAGCGGTGAAATGCGTAGAGATGGGGAGGAACACCAGTGGCAAGGCGGTCTGCTGGGCTTTAACTGACGCTGAGGCACGAAAGCATGGGGAGCAAACAGGATTAGATACCCTGGTAGTCCATGCCGTAAACGATGATTGCTAGGTGTGGGGGGTCTGACCCCTTCCGTGCCGGAGTAAACACAATAAGCAATCCACCTGGGGAGTACGGCCGCAAGGTTGAAACTCAAAGGAATTGACGGGGGCCCGCACAAGCAGTGGAGTATGTGGTTTAATTCGAAGCAACGCGAAGAACCTTACCAGGTCTTGACATCCAACTAACGAAGTAGAGATACATTAGGTGCCCTTCGGGGAAAGTTGAGACAGGTGGTGCATGGTTGTCGTCAGCTCGTGTCGTGAGATGTTGGGTTAAGTCCCGCAACGAGCGCAACCCTTGCTATTAGTTGCTACGCAAGAGCACTCTAATAGGACTGCCGTTGACAAAACGGAGGAAGGTGGGGACGACGTCAAATCATCATGCCCCTTATGACCTGGGCTACACACGTACTACAATGGATGTTAACAGAGGGAAGCAAGACAGCGATGTGGAGCAAACCCCTAAAAACATTCTCAGTTCAGATTGCAGGCTCGCAACCCGCCTGCATGAAGATGGAATTGCTAGTAATCGCGGATCAGCATGCCGCGGTGAATACGTTCCCGGGCCTTGTACACACCGCCCGTCACACCATGGGAGCCGGTAATACCCGAAGTCAGTAGTCCAACCTCGTGAGGACGCTGCCGAAGGTAGGATTGGCGACTGGGGTGAAGTCGTAACAAGGTAGCCGTATCGGAAGGTGCGGCTGGATCACCTCCTTTCTATGGAGACCAAACCAGATGAAACAAGCTGGTTTAAATTCCAAGGTCAGCATTACGAAAGATTTCTTTTCAAAACTCGTTGTTTAATTTTCAGGGTCCTGCCCGAGATATACGGGGGGTATAGCTCAGCTGGGAGAGCACCTGCTTTGCAAGCAGGGGGTCAGCGGTTCGATCCCGCTCCATGAAAAGCAACAGCTTTTCAACAACGGCTTAAGAAATAACGAGCCAAACCAATATGGGCTTATAGCTCAGCCGGTTAGAGCGCACGCCTGATAAGCGTGAGGTCGGTGGTTCGAGTCCACTTAAGCCCACCAAAGAAGAGCGGATTGAAATATCAATCAACTCTTCAAAGCACCTTGAAAACTGAATAAAGAAGCAGATAAAGCGAGAAAAGTATTAGTTATACAGGTAAACAAACTCAAATGATAATTTGAATTCGTAAACCATAGGTAAAAAATACTACAATTAAGCTTAAGGGTAATAAGAAGATTAGTTATAAATAAACTAAAGGCTTATTAAACTGCGAAAAGAGTAATTAACATTACAAGAAAAGAAGAACCAAAGATATCTCATAATGGTCAAGCTACAAAGAGCACAAGGGGAATGCCTTGGCACCGAGAGCCGAAGAAGGACGTGACTAACTGCGATAAGCTGCGGGGAGCCGTAAGTAGGCTTTGATCCGCAGATTTCCGAATGGAGCAATCCGGCAAGAGGAAAGTCTTGTCATCATATACTGAATACATAGGTATATGAGGGGAACCGCCTGAACTGAAACATCTAAGTAGGGCGAGGAAGAGAAATCAACTGAGATTCCGTAAGTAGTGGCGAGCGAACGCGGAAGAGGCCAAACCGAGAGTAGTAATACTTTCGGGGTTCGGACAGAAAACGGTATTGTAAAGGTTTAGTGGAATGGAATGGGAAGTCCAACCGAAGAAGGTGAGAGTCCTGTACACGAAAAGCCTGAACAGCCATCTGTATCCAGAGTACCGCCGGACACGTGAAACCCGGTGGGAATATGGGGGACCATCCTCCAAGCCTAAATACTACTCGGTGACCGATAGTGAAGAAGTACTGTGAAGGAAAGGTGAAAAGTACCCCTGACGGGGAGTGAAAAAGAACCTGAAACCTTGTGTTTACAAGCACCGAAAGCTCATCAAAGAGCGATCGGGTACCTTTTGTAGAATGGTCCGGCGAGTGAATGTAACCGGCGAGGTTAAGCACTTAAGGTGTGAAGCCGCAGCGAGAGCAAGTCTGAATAGGGCGTATGAAGTCGGTTGTATTCGACCCGAAACCGGGTGACCTACCCATGGTCAGGTTGAAGTAAAGGTAAAACTTTATGGAGGACCGAACCGACCCCGCTTGAAATGGTAGCGGATGAACTGTGGGTAGCGGAGAAATTCCAATCGAACCCGGAGATAGCTGGTTCTCTCCGAAATAGCTTTAGGGCTAGCCTTGAAATAGATTACCGGAGGTAAAGCACTGAATTGGCTAGGGGCCGAGAGGTTACTGAACCTTATCAAACTAAGAATGCCGGATAATCGTTTTTCAGGAGTCGACAGTGGGAGATAAGTTTCATTGTCAAAAGGGAAACAGCCCAGACCCACAGCTAAGGTCCCCAAGTATAGTTAAGTGGAAAAGGATGTGGGATTGCACAGACAACCAGGATGTTGGCTTAGAAGGAGCCACTCATTTAAAGAGTGTGTAATAGCTCACTGGTCGAGTGACTCTGCGCCGAAAATTTAATCGGGGGCTAAACTATACACCGAAGCTTGGGATACATCTAATGTATGGTAGGAGAGCGTTCTGTATGGGGAGAAGTCGTAGCGAAAGCGGCGGTGGACTATACAGAAGTGAGAATGCCGGAATAAGTAGCGAGAATTAAGTGAGAATCTTAATGGCCGAAAGTCTAAGGTTTTTGGAGGAAGGTTCGTCCGCTCCAAGTAAGTCGGGAGCTAAGGTCAGGCCGAAAGGCGTAGCCGATGCACATACGGTTGATATTCCGTAACCATCTGTAATTTAAGCAAAGGGACACTTCAAAGGGTGTGACCCGGGCGTTGGTTGACCCGGGCGTAAGGGACCGAAATTAGAGTAGGGAAGCACACTTAGCTGAAGGCGAGAAAAGCTTTGCGTATAGAAACAGATGCCCGTACCGCAAACCGACACAGGTGGACAGGAAGAGAATTCTAAGGCCAGCGGGAGAAGGGTAGTTAAGGAACTCGGCAAATTGACTCCGTAACTTCGGAATAAGGAGTGCTCGAAAGAGCCGCAGAGAATAGGCCCAGGCGACTGTTTAGCAAAAACACAGGTCTCTGCCAAATCGAAAGATGAAGTATAGGGGCTGACACCTGCCCGGTGCTGGAAGGTTAAGAGGAGGAGTGAGAGCTCTGAATTGAAGCCCCGGTAAACGGCGGCCGTAACTATAACGGTCCTAAGGTAGCGAAATTCCTTGTCGGGTAAGTTCCGACCCGCACGAATGGTGTAACGATCTGGGCACTGTCTCAACTACCCACCCGGCGAAATTGTAGTACCGGTGAAGATGCCGGTTACTTGCGGCAAGACGGAAAGACCCCATGGAGCTTTACTGTAGCCTGATATTGGGTTTCGGAAATCTATGTACAGGATAGGCGGGAGACTGGGAAACATGAGCGTCAGCTTGTGTGGAGTCGATGTTGGGATACCGCCCTTAGGTTTCTGGAATTCTAACCTGCGGCCGTGAATCCGGTCGGGGGACATTGTCAGGTGGGCAGTTTGACTGGGGCGGTCGCCTCCGAAAAGGTAACGGAGGCGCTCAAAGGTTAGCTCAGCACGGACGGAAACCGTGCCTCTGAGTGTAAACGCAAAAGCTAGCCTAACTGCGAGGGTGACGGCCCGAGCAGTAACGAAAGTTGGAGTTAGTGATCCGGCGGTATGTGAATGGAAATGCCGTCGCTCAACGGATAAAAGCTACCCTGGGGATAACAGGCTGATCTCCCCAAGAGTCCACATCGACGGGGGAGGTTTGGCACCTCGATGTCGGCTCATCACATCCTGGGGCTGTATTCGGTCCCAAGGGTTCGGCTGTTCGCCGATTAAAGTGGTACGCGAGCTGGGTTCGAACGTCGCGAGACAGTTCGGTCCCTATCTGTCGTGGGCGCAGGATATTTGAGGAGCTCTGTCCTTAGTACGAGAGGACCGGGATGGACGTACCTCTGGTGCACCAGTTGTCATGCCAATGGCACGGCTGGGCAGCTATGTACGGAACGGATAAACGCTGAAAGCATCTAAGCGTGAAGCCGACTCCAAGATTAGATATCCCATCGTATAACGAGTAAGACCCCTTGAAGACTACGAGGTTGATAGGCTGCGTGTGTAAGTGCCGTGAGGCATTCAGCTTGGCAGTACTAATAGGTCGAGGGCTTGACCACAAGATTTCTTTGGTCAGCTGTGTAGTATATACTTTAACCCGATTGGTCATTCCAATATGAATTTAACTAATCTTTCTTCTTAATCTTCTTTCCTTTATTCAGTTTTCAGGGTGTTTACCCTTTTATATACACCGAGTAATCGGTGGTTCATTTGAACTTTCAGCACCACATAATGTGGTGCTTTTTTGTTTATATTTCACAAAAAATGAAGGAATATTTTATAACCAAATATTGAAATAGTATTGATTATAATTACTGTATATGGTACAATGATAACAGTTCTAAAAACTATGATGTAAATTTGGATGGTACAGCACATTGATACAGAAGATGATATAGGGGATAAACAATGAAAAAATTATTATCAATCATACTTGTTGGAATTTTGGCGGTTTCATCTTTCATTTTAACAACATTTGCTTTGCTGAAAATGAAAAGTCCGAAACTGAAATAGAGCGTGAGAAACTTGGCTGGCTCCTTGACGCATTTAAAATTCTCAACACAAACATTGGTGAGGCGAGAATCTATAACTGTGTTGCAGGTGATACATATAATGATGCATACAATCTTTATAATCAGGACGAACTTGCAACAGCCGAGGAATATAAAAATATGAAGGACAAGCTGTATAGTGCCGCTTATAACCTTCATGTTGATGTTGCATATGCTAAAACTGCTTACGATAATGCCTGTAAGGAACAGAATTACAACAACTGGTATTCTGATGAGCAATGGAACGAATTTCAGTATAAGCTTGCTGATTTAAAAACCGACTTAGAGCCGTATATTGCAGGCACTAATGATTACGATGTTTGGGCTATTACAAATGCCTACAACGAACTTCTTGCTGTGTACAACAAGATGACGAATGCCTATACTTTAAAAGGTGATGTGAACAAAGACGGTGTTGTTAATGTTGTCGATGCTACCCTTATTCAGAAATATATCGCCCATGAGGTTGAATTTACAGGTGCGCAGAAGATGTTAACAAATGTAGCAAAGTATGAAAGTGGTATATCGGTCATTGCCGCTACTGATTTACAAAAATTTATTGTTGGTCTTAATGCCGACTTTGGAAACAATCATATTTTCCTTGACGAGCAGGATGGTATACAGTATTTTGATGATACAATGCGTTGGTATGCTTACGGTAACTATAATATTTCTCCAAGGTACCCGTACATTACCTATGGTCCGTATGTTAAAAATGAGCATACAGACTTTTTCGTAGTCGGTTATTACAATATGATGTGTAAAGAACACGGCTATACAAAATAATTTCTTCAGATTAAAATTGAAAATATAAAATCGGCGGAAGTAGTGCACAAACACATTGCTTCCGCTGTTTTTTGATTGGTCTTGAGTGTCATCTTAATATAGTACATCTCGGGATTAAAGTTGTTCCTTATCTTTACTATCTTCTTGAACATGGTGCGGTCCTACACCGCATAACGAGCAGTTAGGTAAAATGATAAACTTACCTCGGGCATTAGAGTTTATCGTTTTTCAAACTATCTTCTCGAACATGGTGCGGTGACACACCGCTGATGTAGGGATAAAGTTCTTCGTATGAATCAGCCTCAGCGGGATTTTTGACTGCGGTGGGGATTAGGCCTGTACAATCCTGATTTGAACAGGTGTTAAGCTCTAAATCACTTGGTGTTAAAATCTTTTTGTAATCGGGTACTTTGCGTTTCATCTGCACACTTCCTTTGTAAAAGTGTGTGCGGATGAATTGAATTTATGCGTTTTACATAATGATTTTGCAAAATAAAAGGCAGTACAAGGATGTACTGCCTAAAGTGCGATATTACAGTATATTTATTTTTCGTTTAGATTTTACAATCTAAATAATTGGTGAACACGGTTCGCCGCTACAATTGCGGATGTATATTGTTGTTTTTAGATAATTTTACTTCTTAAAGAGTATCAGATTTTACTGCGTTTTTTGGAAAATTTAGCAGTAACAATAATTGCTATAATTATCAAAATGTGCAGTATAATGTGATACATATCAGGGACATACTTTCCTTCTATGCTTATAAGTGAAATGCAATCTTTAAAATAGGCTATTTTGTTATCAATATTTCCCATGAAACCATTTCCGAATATTGTATACCATTCGTGGCTTAGAAATTGAGTGACAAACCACATTCCGAGCCATATCAGATGAAGTATTTTACCAATTTTCTTAGTAAAAAGCATTAGCAAAAATGTAGCAATTGGGATTAACATAAATATCCACTCATCTTTAAAAGAACCCTCGACTAAATACTTATCTCCTATTTTTATTCCAATCATTGCAAGAAAGTACCAAAACAATAAAATGATATTACTGATTAAAACACTTTTTTTCATGATTATGGACTCCTCATTTTCAGCTAAATCATATTAGAAAGCTCCAATGCTTATGTAACTGCTTGCAAAAAGCGTTGCAATGTTACGCTCGGGCATTAAATGTTATTTATTAGTTAAACGGTCTTCACGAATGATTAATAATGAGCTTTTTGATTTTGTACACATCGCCGTCCATAACCTTATATGTACTGCGGAGTTCGCCGTCAATCTCGGGTGAAATGCTCTGGTGAATGTACAGGCTGTCGATACCGAAATCAGCCGCACCTCCGATATCGCTGATATAGTCGTTGCCAATCATAATTGACTCGCTCTTTTCAAGTCCGTAACGGTCAAAAAGTGTTTTGAAATATTTTTCGTCAGGTTTAGAACATTCTTCGTCGAGCTGATGCAAATGCCGTCAAAATATTTTGTCAGATCAAACATATTCAGCTCATTTTCTGTGAATGAACGCTGTGCGTTTGAGAGAAGATAAATCTTCTTGCCTTTTGCCTTGAGAGTGTCGAGAAGATCAAGTACACCGTCATAAAGCTTGATGTACTTTGTTGAGTAGCAACGGAATGCCTCGGCAATAAAAAGTACCTCGGCTTTTGTAACCTTAATGCCCTTTTGTGTGAAAAGTTTGCGGAAAACTTTTTCGATTTTGATGTCAACAACTTTTGTGTCGGGAGACTTCTTGAGAACAGCCTTTTTTTCAGCCTGAACAAGTCTGTCGTACTCTTCGTTAAGCTCGTCATATGTGTAGTGTGCACCCTTGTAGGCATAGAGAATGGCAATTTTCTTCCACAAATCATCGTTCCATTCATCAGTATTAATGTCGATAAGTGTGCCGTATAAGTCAAAAATGTAATTATTGTACATTTTTTGTCCTCCGAAACAAATTTCTAACTTTTATGTGTCTATTGTACCAGTTTTTTATCATGATTGCAATAGCAGAATTTTTGTGTTATACTGAAGAAAACAGTATTTAATCGCATTTTTTGCATTTTTTAAAATTACGGGGTGAATTTATGACTAAAAAAGAAATTGCCGTGAACGCTGTTCATGCCTTGAAAAAAGAATATCCCGACGCAATATGTTCGCTTGTCTACACAGATCCGTTGCAGTTGCTCATTGCAACAAGGCTTGCCGCTCAATGCACGGACGCAAGGGTTAATATGGTCACTCCTTCGTTGTTTGACAGGTTCAAAACGGCTCAGGATTTTGCCGACTCAACTCCCGAAGAAGTTGCTGAGTATATAAAAAGCTGTGGACTTTATAAGACTAAATCAAAAGATATTGTTGAAATGGCAAGAATGCTTTGTGACGATTTCGGCGGTGTTGTTCCCGATAATATTGACGATTTGACAAAACTCCCCGGAATCGGCAGAAAAACCGCAAATCTTGTGTGCGGTGACATTTTCGGTCAGCCTGCGGTTGTGGTTGATACACATTGCATACGCATTACAAAAAGGCTTGGACTTCATGATTTAAAGGATCAGAAAAAGATTGAATTTGCATTGCGTGAGCTTTTGCCGCCCGATGAAAGCAATGACTTTTGTCACCGACTTGTTCTGCACGGCAGAGCAGTCTGCACCGCAAGAAAGGCAAAATGTGAAGAATGCTGTATGAACGGATTTTGCCCGAAGAAAATCTGACAGAGGGATTTGTATGGATAAGATGAAAGATATAAAGCTGATTGCACTTGACCTTGACGGCACAACTCTTGCCGACAGCGACACCTTGAGCAAACGAACGCAAACTGCCATTGAATCTGCGATCAAAAGCGGAATAACCGTTGTTGCGGCAAGCGGCAGACCGTTCGTTATGATGCCCGACAGCGTGATGAACATTGTCGGTCTGGACTATGCGATTACCTCGAACGGTGCTGTAATAAGCAAGTGCGGTAAAACGGTTCACCGTTCGCTGATTTTACCCGATGATGTGTTGAAAATTCTCGGTGCTGTGCGTAATGACGATGTTATTCTTGAGGGATTTATTGACGGATTTACATATGCCGATGTCAGATATGTGCATAGACCGCTTGACTACGGCTGTGAGCCTGAATATTTTGAATACACCCGTTCATGCCACGGCAAGATTGTCGATATGAGAAGCTTTTTGAGCAAGCATAGAAATGAGCTTGACCTCATCAGCATTATAAGTACGGACGAAAAGCTTCGCAACAGGCTGTGGAGCAGTATCGAAAAGGCTTGCAACAGCGTTGAAATTACGACTTCAACCGACCATTTTGTCGAGATTATGTCGGCAGAGGCATCAAAGGCGAAGGCACTCCTGCGTTTGTGTGACTTTTTGAATATCGGCATGGAAAATGTCTGCGCCTGCGGAAATGCAGATAACGACGCCGACATGATTGCCGAGTCGGGACTTGGTGCGGCTGTTGAAAATGCAAGTCAAAAATGCCTTGCCCGTGCCGATATCGTAATCCCGTCAAATAATAACGATGGTGTTGCACAATTGATTGAGAAAATTCTTAAAAATTGATTGTAATAATGCGGCAGTAATTTCATATTTCATATAAACAAAAAACAGTCGGGAAGACATTGCTTTGCATTTTGCAAACTGTCTTCCCGACTTTCATTTTCCATTTTCAACTTTTCATTTTTAATTTTTTAAGCATTTCCTCATGGTCGGCTTTAAGTGCTTTGATAAGCGTCAAACTGTCCCAATCTTTGCTTGTGGGAGTGATAACCGCCTTGAGCGGAACTCGTCCGACACCGCACTTGTTCAGCGCCTTGATGAGCGAGTCAATCGTTTTATTAGTGAAATTGTGCATGATAATCATTTCTTCGTCAAAGCCGTCACCGTCAAACTTTTCTGCCACAGGCTCAACGCCTTTGATGCCTGCAAGGAAGCCGATAGGCTGATTGAAATCTTCTTTTTCAACCTTTTTAGCCTGAATTTTCAACGGCATAAGTGCAAACTTTGCCTTGCGAAATCTTTCGTCCGAAAAGTTGTAAAACATAGCAAGTTCTTTCATATCTTCACCGTTAATCCGTATCAAGTTTGAGAACCGCCATAAATGCCTCCTGCGGAACTTCAACAGAACCGAGCTGGCGCATACGCTTTTTACCTTCTTTTTGTTTTTCAAGGAGTTTTTTCTTACGGGAAATATCACCGCCGTAGCACTTGGCAAGTACATCCTTACGCATAGCCTTTACGGTTTCTCTGGCAATAATTTTGCCGCCGATGCAAGCCTGAATCGGAATTTCAAAGAGCTGTCTCGGAATCTTTTCCTTTAACTTCTCAGCCATCTTTCTTGCCCTTGAATATGCCTTGTCGGCGTGAATGATGAACGAAAGTGCATCGACAACCTCGCCGTTGAGCATAATATCGAGCTTAACAAGGTTGCTCTGAACATATTCTTTAAGCTCATAGTCGAATGATGCATAACCTCTTGTGCGTGATTTGAGCGTGTCAAAAAAGTCGTAGATTATCTCGGCAAGCGGAAGTACATAGTGTAAATCAACACGGTCGGCATCAATATACTGCATATCGACAAAAGTTCCTCGTCTGTCCTGACAAAGCTCCATAATATTGCCGACATATTCCTTAGGTGCATAGATGTGAGCGTCTGTTACAGGCTCTTCCGCCATTTGAATAAGTGACGGATCGGGGTAGTTTGTCGGGTTGTCAATCATCTCAACCGTGCCGTCTGTGCGTGTGATTCTGTAAATTACACTCGGTGCGGTTGTGATGAGGTCAAGCTGATATTCTCTTTCAAGTCGCTCCTGAATGATTTCCATGTGGAGCAGTCCCAAAAATCCGCAACGGAAACCGAATCCGAGGGCAACCGATGTTTCGGGATCAAACGAAAGAGCCGCATCGTTAAGCTGAAGCTTTTCAAGTGCATCTTTAAGGTCGCCGTATCTTGCGCCGTCAACAGGGTAGATACCGCAGAAAACCATAGGCTGTGCCTCACGGTAGCCGGGGAGCGGTTCTTCTGCGGGATTTGATGTAAGTGTAACCGTGTCGCCGACCTTTGCATCTGCAAGAGTCTTGATTGAACCCGTGATGTAGCCAACCTCGCCTGCATAAAGACCGTCGGTCTTTTCGGGGGCGGTTGCGTGCATAAGTCCGCACTCAACAACATTGAACACACTGCCCGTTGCCATAAGTTTGAATTCATCGCCCGGGTGAATCTGTCCCTCTTTGAGCCTTACATATATAATTACGCCCTTGTAGCTGTCGTAGTAGCTGTCAAAAATCAATGCACGCAGAGGTGCGTTGATGTCGCCTGTCGGAGCAGGAATATCGTGAACAACCTTTTCAAGAACTGCGTGAATGTTGATTCCTGCCTTTGCGGAAATTTTCGGAGCATCCTCGGCAGGAATACCGATTACATCTTCGATTTCCTGAATAACCCTGTCGGGGTCGGCACTCGGCAGATCAATTTTGTTGACAACGGGAACAATTTCAAGTCCGCTGTCAACGGCAAGATATGTGTTTGCAAGAGTCTGCGCCTCAATGCCCTGTGATGCATCAACAACAAGAATAGCGCCCTCACAAGCTGCCAGTGAACGGGAAACCTCGTAGTTAAAGTCAACATGACCGGGGGTGTCGATGAGGTTAAAAAGATATTCTTCGCCGTCATCGGCTTTGTAGATAACGCTAACCGCCCTTGCCTTGATTGTAATGCCACGCTCACGCTCAAGGTCCATGTCATCAAGCAGTTGTGCCTCCATATCCCTTTCGGAAACGGAGTTGGTCTGCTCAAGAATTCTGTCTGCAAGCGTACTCTTGCCGTGGTCAATGTGAGCAATAATGCTGAAATTTCTTATTTTATCCTGTGGAAAAGACAATGCTAATCACCTTTTTTCTTTAATGTCTTTTTTGTGCTTTATTTTAATCTGTATTTAGATTTAAATCCGAGCAACGCTCTGCTTTGCTTGCAAGGAGCAGAGCTTGCGACAGATTGCAATCAGTACAAGGGAGCGTCAGCTCCTCGTGAGTTTGGTTGTGGACTATTCCACGGCTAAACTCACGGATATTTCACGCTTCTAAAAGATGTGTGAAATATCTGTACTTAGATTATAACAATTTTAACGAATAAAGCAAGTAAATTTAAAGCGTTCGTAATGTGCTTGTAAACGATACAATTTGCGAAATGCTGTTGTATGATAAATTATATCATACACTAACCTCTTCTACAAGCAAAAAATCGTTGCAGTATTTTGACCTCGGTGTTATACTTTGCTTATATGAAATAACCCTATAAAAGGAGAAATTGGTATGACAAAAGGTGAAATTGCAAAGAATAATTTTATGCAGGGCTACAACTGCGCTCAGGCTGTATTGCTTGCATTTTGTGACGATTTGGGATTTGATGAACAGACTGCTCTCATGCTTGCATCACCGTTTGGCGGCGGAATAGGCAGAATGCGTGAGGTCTGCGGTACTGTTACGGGAATGTATATGGCTTTAGGTCTTGCAAGGGGTTACAGTGACAGCAAGGATAATGCCGACAAAAAGCGTGTCTACACCGAGGTTCAGCAGCTTGCCGAAAGGTTCAAAGAGGACAACGGTTCAATCATCTGCCGTGACCTTCTCGGTATGAGAGCAAAGGCAAAGGATACCCCGACTCCGTCTGAGAGAACAGAAAAATATTATGCCGCCCGTCCGTGCCCTGAGTTGTGCAGATATGCAGCGGATTTGCTTGATGAATACTTGAAGAATAAAAAAGGCTGAGGGGCGTTGCTTTGATTTGAAACTTATGCCTGCAAACAGTTGAATTTGGGAGTAAATTGTGATAAAATGTTTAAAATAGGGCATTAGTCTAATGCGGTTAATTTTGAAAATTACCTTGAAAGGGGAATTGTGATATGTGCGGCATAGCCGGCTTTATGGGACAGGTTGAAAACAGAGCCGATGTCATCAGAAATATGACAGAGGTTATCACTCACCGTGGTCCCGACTCGGACGGATTTTTTACGGACGACAATATTTCCATGGGATTTCGCAGACTTTCCATTATTGACCTCGGTGCAGGTCATCAGCCTATATACAATGAGGATAAAAGCCTTGTTCTCACATTCAACGGTGAAATTTATAACTACAAGGATTTGAGAAAAGAACTTATCGCAAAAGGTCATAAGTTCTATACAGATACAGACAGTGAAGTGCTTGTTCACGGCTTTGAAGAGTGGAAAGAAGATATGCTCCCAAAACTCCGTGGTATGTTCGGCTTTGCTATTTACAACACAAAGGACAACTCACTTTTTATTGCCCGTGACTTTTTCGGCATTAAGCCGATGCACTACACTCAGATAGGCAATGACTTTGTCTATGCAAGTGAAATCAAGAGTATTCTTGAATATCCTAAGTTTGAAAAGAAATTCAACAGAAAGGCACTTGATTCCTACCTTTCATTCCAGTATGCAGTTCCGCCCGAAACTTTCTTTGAGGGTGTTTACTGCCTTATGCCCGGTCACTATCTCTGGTACAAGGACGGCGAGGTTGAAACTACCCGTTACTTTGAGGCTCGTTTCAATCCCGACGAAGAAATGACAGAGGAAGAGGCTGTTGACAGAATTGAAAAGGTTTTTGAAAACTCCGTAAACGCTCACAAAATTGCCGATGTTGAGGTTGGTTGTTTCCTTTCAAGCGGTGTTGACTCAAGCTATGTTTCAACATATTTTGCCGACCAGAAAACATTTACAGTCGGCTTTGACTTTGGCGAAAAATATAACGAAATCAGCTGGGCAAAAAATCTCAGCGAAAAAATCGGTGTTGAACACCACACTCACCTTATCTCAAGTGAAGAATTTTGGGACGCTGTTCCGACTGTTCAGTACCATATGGACCAGCCGCTTGCAGATCCGTCATGTATCGCACTTTACTTTGTATCCCGTCTTGCAAGCCATTATGTAAAGGTTGTCCTTTCGGGTGAGGGTGCAGACGAATTGTTCGGCGGTTACACTTGCTACAACGATCCGAGAGTGTTCAAAATTTATCAGACAATTGTTCCGCATTGCATCAGAAAGGCAATAAGAGCAATTTGCAGAAAGCTCCCAGACATCAAGGGCAGAGATTATCTTATCCGTGCCTGTGACAAGCTTGAGGAGCGTTATATCGGTAACGCATTTATGTATGACTACAAGCAGAAGCAGGAGCTTTTGAAAGATCCGTCAATTGCAAAACGCCCACAGGATCTTACAAGAAAATATTATTATCGTTGCCGTAAGTATGACGATGTTACAAAAATGCAGTATCTCGACATCAATATGTGGATGGTCGGTGACATCCTTCTTAAAGCCGACCGAATGAGTATGGCTAACTCGCTTGAACTTCGTGTTCCTTTCCTCGATAAGGAGGTTTTCAAGGTTGCGTCATCGCTCCCGACAAAACTGCGCTGCAACAAGCACAACACAAAGTATGCAATGCGTAAGGCTGCCGTTCGCCATATGCCTGAGGCTACTGCCGAAAAAGAGAAACTCGGTTTTCCTGTACCGACAAGAGTATGGCTTCGTGACGAGAAGTATTATAATGTTGTAAAGACAAAGTTCAAGGGCAAAACTGCCGAGAAATTCTTCAATACAGATGTCCTTGTTTCATGGCTCGACAGTCATTTCAGTGGAAAAGAAGATAACAGCAGACGAGTTTGGACAATTTATGTGTTCCTCGTATGGTATGATATCTATTTTGATGAGGACAGCGAAAAGGTTGAAAAGCCTGTAAATCACCTTGATGAACTCAAGGCTGTTGCCGAGGCGAGAAGAGAAAAGCAGATTGACGCTCCCGGTGAGGTAATTATGGCTGCCGCAGAGGAGATTGACGAAAATTACGATGCTCGAACTTTGGCGTTGACAAGTCAAAAAAATTGACGAATCTGCCGAAAAAGCGGAAAAACCCGTAAAAGAGGAATCTGCGGAAGATGTGACAGAGGAAGTTGAAGTCCCCGATGACGGCAATGAGCCTGCAATCGTTGAGCCTGAGGAAGAACCCGAGGTTAAGGAAGAGCCTAAAAAAGAGGAGTATGTGAATATCTCAAATCCGGAGGATAACGAGATTTACGACGCTCCGAAAAAACCGTCAACTCCGCAGGAGCAGATGCAGATGGCTATTGACAGCATTGAAAAAAGATCAAAATATCTTGACGAGCCGAATGTAATTTCAGACGAGGCTGTTGACAATATCGTAAACTCAATCTCATTCTTTGATGATGAGGACGATAAAAGTAATTAAAGTATTTGTCAAAATGACAAAATAAACAAGGGCAACCTCGGTTGCCCTTGAGTTTTATAAGAAAATGTTAGGAATAATTTTAACGCGCCCAAATGTGTGTTTAACGCGCCCTTTTAATTAAAAACAGCACCAAACAATATGTGTTCAGTGCTGTAAATACAATGAAATGAAATTTTTAAACCACCGCTCCGAGGCAGAGGATGCTTTGCAGGATTTTGTATTCTTCTTCAAAGTCGGAGAGGGGGAGGGGATTTTTGCCGAGCCCCATTTCTACGGTGAGGGCAGGTCGGCGGAATTTTTCGATGAACCAATCCTTAAAGCCACCGCCTGTGGCAATCTCCTCGGGAAAGGCTATGTTGTATCCGCTTGCCTGTGAGAACATTGACGCAAGCCGAAAGCTCGAGAACGGGTGTGTGTCTGCCGAACGAGCAGTAAATTTCCCGTCCCTGACTGTGCAGAGCGATTGCCCGCTTCAAAGTCAATATTACGGCAAAGCGTTGTCAGCGCCTTTGTTTCGGGTTCGCTTTCGGGATGATTGCCGCCGAATCTTGTCGGCGCCGGACACTTGATATTGTTCTTTAATTCAAGCTGTTTAAGCCTGCACCAACCCGCATTGAAGTTGTGGTTGATGTCAACTCCACGGGCGTTTGCCTGCCATTTATATGTATCGGTGCAGACCTTTTCGACAAGCGGTTTGTATTTGAATGCGGCGTCACTGCCATGCAAGGCAATTTCCGTGCCGTCGGGATTCACGCAAGGCACAATCGTAAGTCCGCGAATGCTTAAAAAATTTCCGATTTTGTATTCGCCGACAGGATTATCGTTTTGCATAGCCTGACAACATTCTTCAAAGAATTTCAGCAAGGCAAGCACAGTGAGGTACTCCGAACCGTGAAAACCGCCGCAGTATAGCACACGATTCTTGGTGTTGCCGATGTGCAGAACATCAATACCTCTTCCGCACACGCTTTTTCCTGCAAAGCAGTGCTTGATAAATTTGTATTTCCCGCAAAGTCCGTTTATTATTTCCTTGCACATTTTGTAATCGGGAAAAACATTATAATCGGTCATAACAAAATCCTTTCCTTTCGATAATTCAATCTTAAAACGGAGGCATAATTATGGAGCTTTTTGAAAAAACTCTTGACAGCAAGAAAATTTTTGACGGCAGAGTTCTGCATATAGTCCTTGACGAAGTGGAGCTTCCTGACGGTAAAAGGTCAAAGAGGGAGGTTGTCAATCATCCGGGCGGAGTATGCGTTGCCGCTCTTGATGAGGACAATAATCTTTCTTTTGTAAAGCAGTTTCGCTATCCGTACAAGGAGGTTGTGCTTGAGCTTCCTGCCGGCAAGCTTGAAAAGGGTTCTACTCCGCTTGAAAACGGAAAGCGTGAGCTTCTTGAAGAAACGGGACTTGAGGGTTACTCCTACATTTCTCTCGGTCAGGTCTATCCGTCTCCCGGGTACACCTCGGAGATTATCCATCTTTATGCCTGTCGGGTAAAGTCACAGGGCGAGCAAAAGCTTGACGAGGGTGAGTTTTTGAATGTTGAAAAAATCCCCCTCAACAAAGCCGTTGAAATGGTGCTTAACAATATGATTCCCGACTCCAAAACACAGATTGCCGTTTTAAAGACTGCCGCACTTTTGAAAAGCGGTAAAATTTAATTTAATCATAGGAAATATATATGCAGAATTTTACTGTTTCGAACACGAAAAATTGAATACTGCCGTTGCTCTCGGATTTTTTGACGGACTTCACAAGGGGCACCGAAGGGTTATTCTCTCGGCTGTTGAGCAGAAGAAAAACGGACTTTTGCCCGTGTGCTTTACATTTGCTCAAAGCCCGAAGGAGGTTCTCGGAAAATCTTCTAAGGGTGCGCTTATGACAACGGAAGATAAGCTGAAAACACTTGAAAGCCTGGGTATTGAACATACCTTCAGTCCTGACTTTAAAAAGCTGATGAATATGTCTGCAAAGGACTTTGTCGAGAAAATTATTTTTGGCGACCTCAATGCAAAATTTGTTGTCTGCGGTTTTAACTATCGTTTCGGAAAAAACGGAGAAGGCGATACCGAGTTGCTCAAAAAGCTTTGTGACGAGAACGGTACAAAGCTTAATGTGATTGAGCCGGAGCGTGACGATGGCGATGTTGTTTCATCAACACTTATCCGCTCGCTTGTGAGCGAGGGAAACATTCGCCGTGCGAACAAGCTTTTGTGTTCGCATTTTGGCTTTTCTGCCGTGATCACTCACGGAAAAAGACTTGGCAGAGAGCTCGGTACTCCGACAATCAACCAGAAACTTCCCGAAAATCTTGCCGTGCCGAAATACGGTGTTTATGCGTCTGCCGTTACGCTTGAAAACGGAAAGGTCTATTGCGGCGTGACTAATATCGGTGTAAAGCCGACGGTCGGAGGAACGAAGCTTTTGAGCGAAACATGGATGCCTGACTTTCACGGCGGTGAAATATACGGTCAGACAGCCGATGTCCGTCTGCTTGATTTCATTCGTCCCGAAAAAAAGTTTGACAATATCACCGAATTAAAAATGCCATAACCGACAATGCGGTTACGGCAAAAGAGATTTTTGGTGAGATGTATAGATACGGAGTCTGGTAAGTGTAGTATTTATCTATGGTTGACATCGCAATTCCAGCTTGATACAATATGATACGAGAATACAAGGAAGTTTAAGGCGGTTAGCACTCCCGAAAGGGGGTGATATGCATGACTGAATCGGTTTTGCTGATAATTTTACTTATAGTACTCGCAGAAGTCATCAATAGCATAAAAAAATAATCGCCCGACAGCCTCAAATATCGGACGATTATTTTATATTCGTTTTAAAACCTTGGGACTAACCGCTTTTAACGGTTTTCCTTGTGTTCTCATTATATATTATGCAAAAAGCAATGTCAATATTCCATTTGAATTTTATATTGCTGAAAATATTGAGCGGTGACGGAACTTTCCGACACCGCTTTTTTATTTGAATTCATCGTTAAGAATTTCATCAAGGTTATTGACCATTGCTGTGACGATTTCATATGAACCGCCGTCTGAGATTGACTTCATAAGAGCGTTTATGTTTTCTTCAAAATCCTTTGGCAAGAGGGTGCAATACTTTTTGCAGAGCTGAACCTGTCTTTTTTCACCGGGGTGTGTTTGGCGGTTGAGTGCGAAGATAACATCAAAATAGCTTTCGAGAAAAGCGGTGATTCTGTGATTGACACTGACGATATCGCCACGCTCCTGAGCCTTTTTAATCTGCCTGTCATATGACGGAAGCTTTCCGTTCAAAAGGTTGCGGTTGTTTTTGATAATAGATCTGCGGAGATTTTCAGGAAAATCAATCTGTGCCATATCTCTGAATTTTGTGAAAGAGCCTGTCTTGTCAAAGAGAACCTTGCTGTTCTTGATATTGTGCCAAAATGCGGTTGTATAGCCGTTAAAAGCCTTGCCGCCTTTGATTACCGTATCAATATATCCGCTGAACCTATCAATTTCGCGGTAGATTATGTCAACAGGAGTACCGTTGTTCATAACCGTGTTGTCTTCGCTTTCCCAATAATGATTGCCGAATTCTGCAATCGAACAGTATTTTTCAAGGAGATTTTCTCTTGTTTCGCCGGTCGGTATTTCTGAGCAGTAAACATAAATATCGTAGTCCGAATTTTCATCATTTGCACCTGTTGAACGAGAACCGCAGAGTGCGACAGCCTCAACCGTATCAAGCGACTTGAGTGCAAGCAAAACTTCTTCAAGGTTTGCGTCCTTAACATTGTATTCCGCAAAATTCATAGTTTTGATCTCCTTTATTTTATGGTATCATATTCCTTTGTCGGATTAAGCCGTAACTTCTGCCGTTTCGGTTGGACTTGTCTTATCTTCAAGCACAACCCTTTTGCCTCTCCAACCGCCCTTTATCCAGCGGATAAACACAACGACGCCTCTGAAAATTTCATCGGCAGCCATGGCAATCCAAATTCCGGTAAGTCCCATTCCGAAATAAATTCCGAGCAGCCAGCCGAGCCCGACACTCAAAAGCCACATTGAAAAAATTGCGAGTGCAGTCGGGAATTTAACATCGCCGGCGGCTTTCATACTGTTGATTATAACAAGGTTTGTTGTTCTGCCAAATTCAAGAATAATCGCAATGAACATAACCGATGAACCGAGTGCGATAACAGCCTTATCACCCGTGAAAAGTCCGAGAGTAAACGGTGAAATCAACCAGTTTACAATTGCAACCGAGATTGAAATTATCATACCGAAACGCAAAGTTTTCAGCACTCTGCGGTATGCAAAATCGTAATCGTGAGCGCCTACGCTGTGACCGACAATAATCTGTGTTGCGTTTGCAGCGGCAAGAGCAATCATATATGTAAACATTGAAAGCATATTAGCGTAGATTTTTGCGTTGATTGCAACGATACCCATTGTGTTGATGAATGCCTGTAAAAACAGCTGTGAACAGTCGTAGGAAATGTTCTCGCCTGCTGTCGGAATGCCGAGTTTAAGAAGGCTTTTGAGAACATCATACGGAAACGGACGAAGATATTTAAGGCTGAACTTGCCTTTGATAACCGTGTAGAAGTATATAACGGATGCAATTACCGCAATAACTCTGCTTCCGCATGTGGAAACAGCCGCACCCGACGCACCGAGTCCGAGAACCTGAAGCGGTCCGTAGAGCAAAAGAGCATTTCCGCAGATATTGATAATGTTCATTCCAAGACCGATAATCATACCGAAAACGGTTTTGCCGTTGCTTGCAAAAATTGAGTTAAAAGCATTAATAAGCGCCTGAGTAAAGATTGTACCGCCGACTATTCGCATATACATATCCGATTCGTCAAGCATTGCCGCAGGCACCTGCATTGCCTCAAGCAGATTTCTGCTGAATATGAATACAACAAAGCTGATTACAATACTCAGCACAAGGTTGAATGACAACGCAACCGTGTAAATCATATTCATCTTTTCTTTTTTACCTGCCCCAAGGTACTGGCTGACGATTATGCCCGTTGCGCTTGATATAATGTTAAAGGCAAGAGTCAGAAAACCGAGAACCTGGTTTGCGTTGCCGATTGCACCAACGGCGGTTTCGTTGTAGTTTGAGAGCATAATCGTGTCAACATAGCCGAGTGAGATGCCGAGCAACAGCTGTAAAAATATCGGCCACGCAAGCTTGATTACGCGCTGATTCATAACTGAATCGTTCGGATTTTTGAGTTTTGAAGAAGTAGCAGACATAATGTAATCTCCGTTGAATAAAATGATTAATATAAGTTTTTATGTTTTGTATGTTTTGAAAAAATAAATTCTGTGTAAATTGTGCATTGCCGTTGTTCTGACTGCTTGACCGCTGTGTATTTGAGATGTATAATCTAATTGCAGATGATTGCAATCTGTCGCAATCTTCAAACTAAGTTCAGATAACCGACGGTTGTTTTGGATAAAATCAGAAAAAATACAACGCAAATGCGAAAGGATAAATAGGTATGAATATATGTGTTTTTGGCTCATCAAGTGAGCAAATTGACAAAATCTATCTTGAATCTGCCGAGCATCTCGGCAAAAAGATTGCCGAAAAGGGCTACAACCTTGTTTTCGGTGCAGGAAAATACGGTGTTATGGGCGCATCTGCCCGAGGCGCATACAGCGCAGGCGGCCACACAATCGGAGTTACACCCGATTTTTTTATTGATGTGGGTGTTGTTTTTGACAAATGCTCCGAACTTATTGTAACAGATACAATGCGTGAACGCAAAGGTATTATGGAAGATAAAGCGGACGCTTTTGTAATTTGTGCCGGCGGTATGGGTACTTTGGAAGAATTTTTTGAGGTTCTCACACTAAAGCAGCTTAACAGACACACAAAGCCTATAATTATATATAATGTAAAAGGCTACTATAACTCAATGCTTGCAATGCTTGACAATGCCGTAAGTGAAAAGTTTATGACCAATGCCTGTAACAGACTCTACACGATTGCCGATACCGAAGAAGAGGTTTTCAATCAGCTCGAGAATTATGTTCCGTTCACCTACAATAAATATGAGTTTCTCAAAAAGGACGGTGAGCAGAATGGCTGACCAATGCGAATTTTGTGCAAACTTTGTCAGTGATGACGAATTCGGTGATTATTGCAATATCAACCTTGACGAGGACGAAATGGCAAGATTTTTAACCCGAAGCACAGACACCTGTCATTACTTTCAACTTTATGATGAGTACAAAATAGTGAGAAAACAAAATTAAATAATTTAAAACAGCAATATAACAAAATAAGTTACACGGTTGTAACTTTTGCCTCAAATTTAATTAAATGTCGTTTGTTATTATTGTAAACCTAAAATCCCCTTAATTAAAGGGGATTTTTTGTTTTTTTATATCATTTTAAAGGTTAGAATATGAATAAAAGACAAGCAGATTAAGTCCGTTAAAATATAATCGAAAAAAGAAAAGTTTAGAGGAATGCACAAATGCAATGTGAAAATCTTGTGAATTCATCCAAAAAAAATGACAGAGGACAAATAAATATTGCAAAATGTGCGTTGAAGGTATAGAATATTATTATATTTTGTACAGCAGTGCACCATTTTAGTGCATTATTTTTTAAGAGGAGAGGGTTTTTTATGGGCCTTTTTAACAGGATTATTGATAAGATGGTCAGCGACAAAGTTCCATTTAAAAAGAGAAAAAGGCTGATTGTTTTTGTTGCAATCATAACCCTTCTTTCAATGACAACAGCAACGGTTGCGTGGTTCACGGTAAATACATTTGCAGGTGTGGACAAGCTTGACCTTAATATCAGCCTTGCCGCTCAGCTCAAAGTAAGTATGGAAAACCACGGCAAAGACCTTGATAAATACGGCAAGGTAATCACGAACGAGATGATTGACGATTACCTTAAAAAGCACGGTTCAAGCCTTAAAGATACGGTACTTGATCCTGTCACAACAAGAGAGGGTACAGTATTTACCAATCAGCGTGGCACAGTCAGAGAGCCTAACAAGCGCAGCTACCTTGAGTTTGAATGCTACTTCATTGCGACTGAGGAAATGTGGGTTCACCTCACAACCGAAAGCACAAAAGCAGGCGCTGATGACGGTACAAAGGTATCGACAGAATCAACCGGTGCAAAGGCTGATGTAGTAAATTGTGCGAGAGTTGATTTCACAGCCGAGGGAGCAGGCAACGGCACAACAATTTATGAGCCGAACAGAAGCACTCCCGTAAACGGACAGACAACTTTTGATTTGCCGTCAGGTTCAATGGTCTACTCAAACAACACAAGACTTTTCCATCTTAATCAGCTCGATCCTGTTAAGGTAACAGTTCGCCTTTGGATTGAGGGTAACGACCCCGAGTGTGATGACGATGTTCAGGATGCACACATTTCTGTTCAGCTTGGCTTTGTCGGATGCGATAAGGACAATAAGCCAATATCTTAATTAACAACAACCAAACGGATTTAACTTTTGAGGGGAGAGAAAAACTTGTTCGGAAAAAAGAAACCAAAAATTGAACAACCGATTACTCCCGAGGAGTTAAGTCGCTTAAACGATAAGAAAATGGCAGATGCCGAGATTGAACATTTTCATGTAAAAAATGATTCAATCGAGATTGTAAAATACAAAAAGCGCAGACGGCTTTTGAGCATTATCCTTTCGGTCTGCATAATCATTCTTCTTATTCTGTTCATCGTTTCAACGCTTGTAACGCAATGGGGCGACTTGATTATCAGCATTGATTCTCCAGCCGTAAAAAAAGGTATCGTGCTTAGCGAAGATGCTGACTTCAAAACCCAGTGTGCTTCACTTACAGCGGAGCAGGTTAAGGATGTTACAAACATTACATATTCATGGCTTCCTGTTGACCTTGATACAAGCAAAGACGGTGCGCACAACGGCAAAAACTATGTTGCTTATACTTTCTATTGTAAAAATAACGGAGAGGTTGAGCTTGACTATGATGCAGTGCTTGAAATCACAGGTGCGGCGAAGTCGGCAGATGAAGCAACCCGAGTTATGATTTACAAAAACGGCAAGAGCTCAATTTACGGCAAAGGTCAGTACAAAGACAGAAGCAAAGCCGAAACCGATTGTACAAAGTTTGTAAGCGATAAGGAAGTTTATAAAACATCAACCGAAAAATTCAAGGTTGGCGATATTGACAAATACACAATCGTAATCTGGATTGAGGGTAACGACCCCGAATGTATCGATGATATCCGTAACGGTCATGTCAGAATGAGAATGCTGTTCTCGGTTCGTGACGATGAAGAATCCACAGCAAAACCGTAATTTTCGGTATAGTATTACATCAACTTGGTATTATGTGCCTCGGCACTGATATAGCAAAAAAATCCCTATGGTGTTTTAGGGACAAAAAATTATTTTATTTAGGAGGAATTTCTCTATGAAAACAACATCAAGAAAGAGATTATTAATCTCTTCCGTAGCAATGCTCCTCGTGGCAATGCTCGCACTTGGTACAGCAACATTTGCTTGGTTTACAACAAGCACAAATCCTTATGCTGATAACTTTAGTGCAAAAACTACAAAGCAAAGTACACTTCTTCTTTCTGATAGTAGCAGAACCGGTTGGACATCACATCTTGATTATAATGTAGGCAACAAAACAATGTACCCTGCTTCAGGTAACGGTACATCATCGGTAAAAGGTACAGCAAGTAACTCTCTTACAGGTGTCATTGATCAGAACACTTTACAGGCTGTTGCTCCTTCACCTGCACAAGGCGTAATTCCGTCTGATTATCTTTTTGCTCAGGAACTTAACCTGAAGAATAACGGTACTGCTGACATCAAGGATGTATCTATTGATTTCTATTTAAATACAAGTGATAACAAAGACGCTGCTGAGTATGCTCGTGTAGCCCTTGTTCCTATCGACGGTACAAAAGTAACCGCTGACGATTATGTAGCATTGGGCAACAATGTATATTCTACTACAACTAAGACTTATAACCCAATCATCAAAACAGACGGTACTGAGGGTACTCAGATCTCTACAAAGACTACATTCCATGTTGATGTAACAACCGGTGATGAAGTTATGAAGCCTGATGAAGTAAGATACTACAAGTTGTATGTATGGTTCGAAGGTCAGGATGAGAATTGTGTAGATGCTCTTTCCGGCCAGAAAATCCCAGGACTCAAATTTGATGTTTCTTCTACAATGGTTGAAGAGTAATTGATTTTTAATTTAACCCCGCGATTGGAGACCCCTTATGAAAAAAGTTATAAAAAGAATAGTAAACATAGTAATTGATATTATTGTGATTTTGATTCTGGCAGTGTCGGTTTTAATCGTTACATTGTCACTAACTTCCAAATCATCAGGGGTCCCCAATATTTTCGGCATTGCACCCCTCAGCGTTCTGACAGGTTCAATGGAAGATACAATTAATACAGGCGATCTTATTTTCTGTGAGGTTACAGACGATCCTTCATATGAATATAAGAAAGGCGATATTGTTACTTTCTATAAGAATATCAACGGTAATTCCGAACTCAATACTCACCGAATTGTTGAGGTTGTTAAGGATGACAACATTACCTACTACAGAACTCAGGGTGACAATAAGAAAACTAACCCGGAGCCCGATGAAGAACTTCAAACTTCTTCATCTATTGTCGCCAAATACACAGGTACGAAGATTGGCGGCGTGGGTAACTTTTTAAGCTTTCTCAGAACTCAGCCTGGATTTTTCCTCTGCGTTCTGCTTCCGATGATTATTTTCTTTGTTTATGAAGCAATCCGAGTGGTTCTCAACCTCCTTGCCTACAATAAGGAAAAAACTCTCGAAGAGGCAAAGCTTGCGGTTGATTCCGCCGAGCTTACCGAAGAACAGAAAAAGAGAGCTATTGAGGAATATCTTGCCTCCGTCGGAGAAAATCAGGACAAGGCGGAAAATGAGCCAGAAGTACAAACACCTGCTGACGGCAATAATTCCGCTGATAATTCCGATTAAGTTATGACAAATTTGTCCCTAACGCACTAATAGCGTTTATCGTAACGGTATATTTCTTTCTCAGTCTCAGTGCTGAGAAAGAAATACAGTTACAGCTCACAGTAAAAACACAACAGAAATTATCAGTTAATTTATAACGGTGAACCGTGTTTTTCATCTGAAATACGGATTTTCTGATAATACAAAAACAACAGATTAACACAAAACCGTTTCCGTCGGAAACGAACGGCAGTCGCTGATTGCCGCAACATAAGGCGATGAAATTTCGCCTAAAGAAGATGAGAGTAGATTTTTTTAAGGAGACGAAGTACCGTGGATACAGTATTTAAATTTCTTTTTGAATTTCTCGGTCAGTTTTTTGGCTCATTATGGTCAATAATCACCGGGTTATTTGGCGGAGTAGGCAATGCCTTTGATTTTTCCGCTTATGTAAACATTATTAATGCCTATACCACGGAGCTTGGCGGCCTTGCATGGGTAATTGCAATTATTGCCATTGTGCTTCTGGTTGCTGTGCTTGCACTTTGCGTATGGCTTATTGTCGTCGCTGTAAAAAAGTTTATTCGTTCGCACAGAAGAAGAAAAGATACAGATTCTCTTGTTAAAGAGGTTCAGGCACTCAACAAAGAGGTTATGAGACTCAACCTTGAAAAGGATAAGATTCTCTCTATGAAGGTTTCACAGATTGGTCTTAACCCCAACGAGATTGCAGAGCTTACAGGCGAAGAAATCGAGTCGCTCAACAACGGCGAAGAAGAGGACACAGGCGAAAGCCGTTTCTACAAGCTTACGGAAATCGACCAGCTTTGGGCAGATTATGTTCCGCCGGTTTATGACAACGATATCACACTTCCCGAGTTCTGTGAGCGTTTCAGACTCTTTGCTTGTTCACAGCTTGGTCTTTACTACGATATTAAGCTTATCAGACTTTTTGTTGCGTCATTCGCATCAACAAGACTTATTATCCTTCAGGGTATTTCCGGTACAGGTAAAACTTCACTTGCATATGCATTCGGTAAGTTTGTAAACAACCCGTCCATCGTTGCATCTGTTCAGCCGTCATGGCGTGACAGAACAGAGCTTTTCGGTTACTTCAACGAATTTACTAAGAAGTTTAACGAAACAGAGCTTCTCCGTGCAATGTACGAAGCTTCCTACAATGATAACATCTACGCCGTAATCCTTGATGAAATGAACATCGCAAGAGTTGAGTATTACTTTGCAGAAATGCTTTCAATTCTTGAAATGCCATCAAGAGACGAGTGGGTTGTTGATATTATCCCGAACTCATGGCCGAGCGACCCTAAGCATATTGTAAACGGTCAGCTCAGAATCCCGCCGAATATGTGGTATATCGGTACTGCCAATAACGATGACTCGACCTTTGCCATTACCGATAAGGTTTACGACCGTGCTATGCCGATTAACATTGACACAAAGGGTGTTCCTTTTGACGCACCTCTCACAGATCCTGTTTACATTTCATACAAACATTTTGAGTACATCCTCAATGCCGCTAAGGTTCAATTTGTTGTTTCCGAAGAAAACATCAAGAAGATTACTCTCCTTGACGATTATGTTATTGAGCATTTCCGTATAGCTTTCGGTAACCGTATTGTTAAACAGCTTCGTGACTTCGTCCCTGCCTACGTCGGTACAGGCGGAACCGAGCTTGACGGTCTTGATTATGTTCTTGCCCGTAAAGTATTTAGAAAATTTGAGTCACTTAACATTTCATACATCCGTGACGAGATTGACGGCCTTTGTGCGTATATTGACGAGCTTTTCGGTGAAGAAAACATGAACGAAAGCAAGGATTATCTCCGTATGCTTAAAAAGCTTGTATAATTTTAGCAATTCAGGGCGAACTCTGTTCGCCCTTTGCTTGGTGAAAGGACTTTGCGCCTTTTATAAACGGTAAACTATCTGATTGGAGAAAAATCAATGGCTGATTTTAGTAAATATTTCAGAGCATATATGAATATGCAGGATATTCTGAAAAATGATTTTACCTACAACTACATAATGGAAGGCCTTAAAGACGGCGACAAGGGCGAGGACAGACTCGACGGTAAGACCAACGAAAAGGTTATAGACATGGAATGGGTTGTTGCCATTGAGGAAACTCTTCCGTATATTCGGAAGGCAATTGACGAACAGCGCCGTTTTATTAAGCAGGTTGACAATGTTGTTAGAGTTGAGCTTGCAAAAAGATTGGCCCCGAGTCGGTTAAACACCTTTCGCAGCACACTAACTTTATTGCCAAGGTTGAGGGTGATATGGTAACGCCTAACAAAATCCTCACAATTGAGCGTGAAGAGAGCTTTGCAATTTACGAAAACCGTGTTCTTATGACGATCATTCGTAAAGCGCTTCACTTTGTTGACGACAAGTATTCAAAGATGAAGGATGTGCCGAACGACAGTTATAACGATATTTCAATGGTTCGTCACATTGATTTTAATGAGAAAAAAGTAGATTTTAATCTTAACTATATAAATGAATCGCACGAAACACTTGCCGATGACCTCGATGTTCTTGATGTTACACAGCTTTCGGACTTTGACCGAATCAGAAAAATCAGAACAACACTCAATGAGTTTTTGAATACTCAGTTGATGAAGGAAATCGCAAATGAGCCTGAGGTTCATCCGCCGCTTACGCAGACCAACCTTCTCAAGAAGAACCCTAACTTCAAAAAGGCTGTTGAACTGTGGAACTTCCTTGACAGCTACAAACGCAAGGGCTTTGAGGTTGTTACCGAGGATTATGACGGTAAGATGACGGACACGGTTCAGCAAGATGTTTATTTTGCAATGGGCTTTGAGCATTTTATGATGTCTATAGCAACCAACCCCGGACTTCGTGTGATTCTCAAGGACCAGTACGACGCAGAAAACGCCCGTCTTGCTGAGGAGGCGGCAAAACCTCAAAAAACCCGTGAGGCGGTTATGAAGGCACAGCTTGATGCTGTTCGTAAACAGGAAATGGAAATCCGCCTTCGTGAAATCCGTGACCGTGAAAAGAAAATTCTTGACCTTACAAGTGAAATCAATAATTTAAAGGTTATAATCGATCAGAAAGAACAGCAGATTCTCACACTCGAGGTAAGGTTTCTGCTCTTGAAGACCGACTTGAAGAGGTTAAGGCTGAACTCCAGCAGACAAAACTCAAGTTGATGGAGGCAGAAAAGAGAATTGCCGAGCTTGAGGAAGAAAATCAGCAGTTAAAAGATACTATTGAAGAGTTGAATAAAACGATTGATGAACTCAATCAGACTATTGACACACTCAATAAAAAAATAGTAGAATTAAATGACAGAATTCTCGTGCTTGTGCAGGAGAATGCTCGTTTGCAGACAAAGGTGAAAGAGCAGGAGACTGTTATCGCCGAGCAGAAAGCTCATATCGAAGAACTTGAAACTCAGGTTGCCGAACAGCTTGCAAAGATTACGGCTCTTACGGAAAACCTTGAAAAATGTCATGCGCAGATTGAAGAGGACGCTCGTAAGATTACCGATTTGACCGGCAAAAATGAGAAGCTTACTGATACTCTCCAAACCGAACGCATTCAGCATAAGGAAACAGTCGACAAAATGAATGCAGATTTTGCTGAAGAAAAACAGCAGATGAACGACGCTCATTCGGCAGAGGTTGAATCGCTTAACCATAAATTCAACGATGCAGAGGTTGAACATAATACTTATGTAGCAAAGCTGAATGCGGATTTTGCGGCAAAGGCAAATGAAACAGAGCAAAAGCATCTTAAAGAACTTGCCGATAAGGAAGAGACCCACAGGAATGAGCTTGTTGAAATTAAGGAAGCCAACCTTAAATCATCAGCCGCAAATGACGCCGCTCATGCGTCAGAGCTTAAAAAGGCATACAAATCGGTTGACAAAAAGGTTGAGCAGGCAGAAAAGGCTTGCGAAAAGCGTATGAAAGCCAAGGTTGCCGAGATTAAAAAAGAGGCTCAGGCTGAAATTCGCAAAGCCGAAAAGAAAGCAGGCGAAAAAATCAACCTTGCAAAGGAAGAAGTCAAGTCAATTAAGGATGTCGGCGATTTGTTCGTTCGTGACTTCGGATTCGGCAGTGTTGCTGTTGTTTCTAAATATGCCGAAGAGCTTGCAAAATTCGGCAAGCTTTCAATTGCAGACGAGCTTATGGACGCTCAAAAGTCTGTAAGATCTCTTTGCATTTGCAGAAGCAAAAAGGGTGTTATGCTTGCAGGATATTCCCGTAACGGTGCAGATGTTTACAAAATCTATAAAAAGCAGGCAGACCTTGAAGTTGCTTTTTCGGATTTGTGTTCAAAGCTGAAAAGTGCCGGAAGGCTTCCGCTTGTGATAACATTCTCAGGAGTTGACAGACCGTTTGCAATGAACTTTGAAAACATTGTTCGTGAGTCAACAGGCAAAAAAACTACTGTTGTTCATAACAAAACATTGAAGGCTGACGGATTTGTTGCCGTTTACTATAGTGTAGAATAAGGGGCAAAAATGAAAAATTCTACTGCGCCCAACAGAAAGACGGGCAGAATGATTGCTAAAAATTTAATAGTTCTGTTCACTGTTGCACTTGCCGCCTTTTATGGCATTCAGGCGTGGTTCACTGATAAACAGTCATCAGATGCCGACGGCATCAACATTGAGTGTCATGCGCCTGACGGTATTGAAATTGCTGTTGTTAAGCACGGCGATCCGGCTCCGACGGATGACGCAGCGTACAAAAATACGATTGAATTGAACAGCGAAAATTATTCGTTTATTGATGATATCAAGATGACTGAGGTTTCGAGCGACGGATATACATTTTATAAGCCGCCCCTCAAACAGGAAAACGGAGTTGCTTCTCCTATTCTTGATGTTGACGATTGGGATCTTGCCGACAGTTCGGTTCACTACCTTTCTTTTGACCTGTATGTTCGTTCAAAATCCAAGTTCGATATTTATCTGGACAGTAAATCTAAAATCAGTCCGAATGCAAAAAATTTGACTGGTGAAAATGCAGATAATAAGAGTGATTTCGGTGAAAGCGGTGACTCAAAGGGATTTTCAAGAGATTGCGTAACCGGTGCGGTAAGGTTTTCGGTTGCAAATTATAATACTAAAGAAACAAAGCTTTTGTGGATTCCTGCTCCAAACATTTTTCTTAATGTAAACTCAGATACAACAAAGTATTCTGTAAGCACAGACAAGCGTTCGGGTGAATCATATTCGCACGGTTATTATGTGAAAAACGGTAAATGGGTTAAAACGTCCGTTTCCGCTGATGACGGTTCACCACTCAGCCAGGTTTTTGTTGCAAACAGCAACGGCTTTACAACCAACGGAGATTACACATATGAGCTTGGTGCAAAGAAAAAAATTATGACTTTGGAAAAGGACACAACTAAAAATGACAAATATACAGGAATGGTAACCTGTAATATGTGGGTTGACGGCGAAGACGCAGAGGCAAGACTTGCCCTTGTAAACGGAAAGTTTAAAGCAAACCTTGTTCTCTCAAAGGGCGATGTACAACAATAAATAAAAATCAGGAAAGGAGCAATGAAGTATGAAACTGAAAGAAAGAATGCAGAATTCGTTTTTTGCACTTTCCGATAACAGACTTCTCGGCAGAAAAAAGCTCGCAATTTCATATGTATCATTGTTCCTTGTTTTTACTCTTGTGCTTGTGACAACGGTGGCATGGTTTACCGTAAAAGATACGGCAAGTATTAATTCTCAGGCGTTTTCACTTGAGTCAAGTGCGGCACTCCGTGTCAATGACGGTCAGGAAGATCTTTCAAACCACCTTGTTGTTAAAGGCTTTAAGCTTGAAGAGGCTTCAAGCGTTGACGGAAGGAATATGTTCTTCCCGTCAGAGGGCAACTTTAAGGATTCAACATCTGCCATGAAATTCCGTGAAGGAACTGCAGGCGACAGGAATAAAACATATGTATATAAGGATTTTAAGCTTAATGCCGATTCAGATATGACAAATGTTTATATCAAAGGCTATAATATTACAATCGTATCGGCAGACGGTAAAACTGTTCTCGGTAAGTTTGACGGCTCAACCGAGATTATTCGTAACGATAAAGGCGTTCCTGTCGATCAGAAGGTCTATGATCCTTGTCCGTTAAGACTTGCGTTTATTACCGACAGCAGTAAAACTCCTACTGTAATTGATCCAAGTGCTCTTATTGACGAGCATGCTAAAAATTATAATGCAGTAAGCTCAACAAATATGGTCGGCTCTCCTGCTACGAAGCTTTCATCATGCAAGACATTTCCTGATTTTTATTTCTATTCAGGCGAAAGCTTATTCACGCTTTTAGGTCGAAACCTCTTGATGTAACATTGGTAGCGTGGTTTGAGGGTGCGTATGAAGATCAGTCTGTTTATGATAAGTATGCAGGCGCATCGGTTACAATTGATGTTGAACTCGAAAGTAACTACAATGATATGGAGGCTATCACCTTTATTGATAAAACAAGAGGTGATAAGGGCGAAAATACTCCGTGGATTAAAACAGATGACTGTATAGTTACCATGCAGTATAAAGATACTGATACAACTCAGAAAACTGTCGTTATGAAATATCTTGGTTCGGTAGACGGATATAATACATGGACAGCTTGCGTTGCCAAAAGATGTAACAACAGATATAAGCTTTTTCAGATTCAGTACAACGAATAATATAATCTATAACTCATGGCACACCAAAGATAATGTGAACAACGAATTGAGCCCTACGGCACAAGGTTGGATAGTTAATAACGAAGATTTGTATCCGTTACAGGAAAGCAGAATTGTAAACGGTAACCGCAAAGCATTGTTTATACTGCTAAGAGAGGTAACGGTTTTGGTAAAACCGATAATACTGCTCAAAGACTGTCCCCTTGTATCGGATACTGGGATTATAGTCCGAGCGGCTCAACTGTTGAAACAACAACACCTTCACCCACAACTCCGACAAGCGGAGGAGGATCTTCCGAAGATCCCGAAATAAATACGGGTGTGTATCTCAACATTCCGGATACTAAACAGTGGCTCAGAAATTATCTTACAAGCGGAACTTATGAACCTTATGTAATTTATAATTATAACGGTAAAAAATCAGAGCATTTGATGCAGTTTGAGTCTGACGGTGCAAGGTGTACCCTTGATAACTGCAGTGCGCCGAGAGGCTCACGAGTTATCGGATTTAAGTTTGTGAATAAGAACGGTACACACACTCTGCTTATTCCAGCAAAGAATGAATATATATTCTCCACACCGTTCAATGTTTCTTATGAAGTAAACAACGATGATACCGCAACGTATCATTAATAATGCAAAATATAAAAAGGAGGTGTCACAATGAAAGAAAGATTTGCTCTTTTGGCGGCTTATTTTAAAGAAAAGCTTGCAATCGACAAAAAGTCGGGCAAAGAAAAGAGAAAAAGCTTGATTTTAAGCATTGTGGCACTTGTTGAAGTGTTGGCAATCGCTATCGTGTCGGTTTCTGCATGGGTGGAAACGATTTCAACCATTAAGCTTGATTTGAACAACGGTACAATTGATAACTATGTGTTTACCAACGCTAATATCGGCTACGGTAACGGCTATGACGGAAAGACAATTGATCTTACAAAATATTTTCGTCAGGCAGGCGATGTTCACCTTGCCTCGGCAACAAGCGCAAACGGCACAGATGTTTATTTTCCGACCTTAACTGCAAACGGCGCGCCGTCTGCTACTTACAGAAAGGCTACTGTAAACGATAAGAATGTCAACTACATTGATTTTTCTTTCAATGTTACCGCAAAGGGAACAAAGGCGTCATTCTATTTTGATAAGGTTCCCACAATCAAGGTTAACGATGCTGATGCAGACGAGGAAAAGCTCCGTGTTTCATTCGTTTGTGACGGCAGTAATACGGTTGTCTGCGGTAAGAGCGACAGCACGGCAGAGGTTGTTGCCGGTACAAACCTGAATATCAAAGGACAGGAAAATGTCAAAACTTTCGGTTCATACACGGGTTCAACAGCAGAAAGTCCTCTTTTTACTGTTCCGGCAGATTCAAAACCACATAAGGTTACAATGCGTGTGTGGTTACAGGATGACAGCAGAAATACAAAGTATGCCGGACAGACTGTTACAATTGACAACTTCAAGCTTATCACTCAGAGTCCCCAGGCCGGAGAATTGACTTTTTACGATAAAACAACGGGCGATCCATCTCTCGGTGCGGGTTGGGCTACCAAAAACAATCGTGCAATCTGGATTAACCAGGATGGCAAAAGCGAGTATAAAAAGCTTTCAAAGGATTCGAGCGGTAACTATTTTATTAAGCTCGGTTCAGATTATACAGATAATCCTAACGCAACAGTTACCTTCTACAGCTGCGAATCAACCGTAACATCGAATCCGCAGAACAGCTTTGTTGCAAAATGGACAACCACTCTGCAAACTGCTGTTGATGCCGATTCACAGACATTCACAGCCTACGGATATAAGGATTCGTCAAATAACGGCTACGGCACATGGGGAGAGGTTCAGAAAATTCTCCTCTCAAGTGAAGATGCAAGTACATTGCCGATGACACAGGTTGACGGAAAGTATCTTGCGGTTGATATGTATGTTCAGGGCAGTTCAACTCCGATAGCAATGACTTTTGAACCGAATGACAATGCGTCACTCAGCGGTTGGGTTGCATATTTGCCCAATCCTAACAGCGATGCAGCACATTCGATTACATTCAAATTCACTTACAACGGCAAAGATTACAGCGTAAGCGCACCGAACAGAAATTCTTCGGTGAATTATGTTATTACTTCACAAAACACAGGTTACTGGGCGCCTCCGGCTATTGTTTCCGTTTATTCTACATGTAAGGATGAAAAGGATAATAATGCACCAATGGGCACAGTAAACGTAACAGGCGGTATGGACGGCGCAACAAGAGTTAAGGTTACAAAGGGTACAACCGTCACTCTTAATGCGACACCGACCGACAGCAACAAATACAGATTTATCGGTTGGTACTCTGACCCCGAATTTAAAGCTCCCGTTACCCTCAGCAACGGTGCTTACCCAGCAAATGATACATCAGCCGAGCATAAGTTTTATGCGAAATTCCAAAGACAGTATAAAGTTGAGGCAAAAGCTGTTTCGGACGGAGCTGTTGCAAACAGCACAGGTGGTACTGTTAAAATTTCAGGCGGCGAAGCTGGCGCATACACTGTCGGTTCGTACCTTGAGGGGCAAGACACATCAATCACAGCCACTCCAAAAGAGGGCTATGACTTCAAGGGTTGGTATTCTGACGAGAATTGCACAAAACTGGAAAGTCAGGATCTTACGCTTTCAATTAAGAATATTCAGGCAAATCATTTGTATTATGCCAAATTTATGATTAAGCAGTTCTCGGTAACAGCGGTTGCAAATCATCCGAATGATAAGAAAAACAGCACAGTACAGTTTTCTTCACCGTTATCCGAGGCGTCGATACAAGCGTTACCGTCAAGGTAAACTACAACGGTTCTGCAACTTTTGTTGCGAATGCAGGCGAGGGTTATGAGTTTGTCGGCTGGTATTCGGACGAAAACTGTCAGACACTTGTCAGTAAAACGACTCCGTACAAAGTAAGCAGCATAAAAAGGCTGACTATACTCTGTATGCAAAATTCAAGATTATCAATCTTAATCTCAAAGTTTATTCAGTAACAGAGGGAAAAATCGACGGAGCGGGCGGTACGGTTCAGCTTGGAGCTGATACCACTGCCGCAAAGATAGAGACAACTGTTGAGTGGGGTACGCTTGCCACACTCACGGCTAAAGCAAATGCCAACTATGAGTTTAAAGGTTGGTTTACCGATCCGCAATGCAGTATAAAGGCAGACAGCAAGATTCTTAACAATTGTCAGTACACAGATAAGACAGTGGAAACTGCGGCAATAAAGAAGGATTTGACTCTGTATGCAAAGTTTTCGGATGTATCATCTCGCAAAGTTACCGCTAATGCCGTGTTCGGCGGAAATATTGTCGATACAGCAGGTACTGTTAAGGCAGGCGATTCGCAGGAAGGTGCAACATCAACTGCGGAGGTTACCAACGGTAATAGCGTAACTCTTGTTGCAAATACAAAGCCAAATTATAAGTTTATGGGTTGGTATTCCGACAGGGAATGTACAAACTCTGTAGCATCGGAACAACAGCTTGTTCTTACAAATGTCGATGCCGGTTGCGAATACTACGCATTGTTTAAGCTGCAGTCGTTTTCAGTCAACGCAGTTGTTGACGGTGATTCAGTAGGTACGGTAAAGTTTACCGCACCTGAAGAAGTTGGACCGTCAACTGCAGTTACAGTTTCGGTGGATTATGACGGAAGTGCAACATTTGTTGCAAACCCTGCCGAGGGTTATGACTTTGACGGTTGGTATAACGATTCAAGCGATACTCCAGTCAGCAACAAGGCAACTTATGTTTGTGAAAACATCAAAGATAGCTTTACTTTACATGCAAGGTTCAAGCTTAAAGAATTTGAGGTAAAGGCCTCAGCCGTACTCAACGGAGCAGTCAGCAATGCATGCGGTACTGTTCAGGCAGGCGACACAACAGCCGCAAGCACAGTTTCTACTGTTGCAAAGTGGGGCGAGAGTGTTGCACTGACGGCTACTCCAAAGTCGGGTTATTCGTTTAGCGGTTGGTACACAGACCTTGGCTGTACACAACCGTATACAGACGATTACAAAAGCAATCCTTTGACAACGGTTATCAAGGCTAACACAACTGTTTATGCTAAATTTGAAGTTGAACAAAAGCGTGTTGTATATTTGCAAGTTCCGAATGAATGGAAAACATATAACAATGGTGCAAATACATCAAGTTTTGCTGTTTATATGTGGGTTGATAACAACACTTACAAATGGTTCCCGATGAAACAAGTTGAGGGTAATATTTATAGTGCTGATATTACGGGTACTTGGACTTCTGTGACAAATATCATCTTTACAAAGATGAATACAGGAGTTTGGGACGATTGGGACGGTAAGCGTGCCCAGACAGTTGATGAGACTATTCCGAATGATGGCAGAAACTGCTTTAAGATAACAGGTAACACAGGTGAAGGTAACACAGCAACAGGTACATGGATAAAGTATCCGTTTGATACATTTACCGTAGTGCTTGATGCCGTAAGCTATGATTCAGCAGGCTCTAAGGAAACAAACGGCTTTACAGGCGGTAAAGTCAGCGTTGGCGGTGTTGTGCACACAAGTCCCGTAACAAATACATATTCCGACCCGACAACCGTTCAGGCAACAGCTGTTTGCAATGAAGGTTATCAGTTTGCCGGCTGGTATTCCGACAGCGACTGCATAAATAAGGTTGCAGATAATGCCGAACTCAGTATTTCAGTAAATTCTTCGGTTCATTATTATGCAAAGTTTGTTAAGAGTTCAACAAAGGTAATGTACTTTGTACCGAACACTAACTGGACAACCAATAAAAATGAGCGTTTTGCTGCCTATGTATATGAAAAGTCAACCGGCGACGGAAAGTGGTACAGTATGACAGAAGATGCATCTCATAATTGCTATACATTTACTATGGATGCATCGGGCAAATATGACAGGATTATATTTAGCCGAATGAACGGCAGTACAACTGAGAATAGTTGGGATAATGAATGGAACCGTACTCCGGGTACTCACGGAGGTAAAGTAGAAGGTATTGCCATTCCGACAGACGGAACAAACTGTTTTGTTCAGGAAACTGAAAACAACGGTTGGGATAACTGCGGTGGTTCTTGGTCAACAAAGTAAAATTAAAGGTTAAATCAACGGAGGTGAAACCATGAAGAAATCAAAATTTGCAATTGTAATCGCACTCGGGCTTGTACTTTGTCTGCTTTGCGGTGTGACTACGACTTTTTCATGGTTCAGCCGTCCTCGAACCGAATCGGGCGACTCTCTCAGGTGGAGCGGTCAGTACAAAATCAGCAACGGTCAGAACATCAGCATCAAAACCGTTGAGTCAAGTGATGACGGCTCTACTTTCGGTGAGAATGCAGTTACTGATTTCGGCGGTTCTCTGCAGGCAGGTAAGAGAAGATATTTTTGTACCGAAATTTCTAACTCGGGCAATGCCGAACAGAATGTTTCACTTTTCATAAAAAATCTGAAAACAAGCGGTACGGCATCTGCGTCGGGACTTTATGTCGGCGTCAACAAACCGCTCAAGACATATAGGTCTTATAATGATATTGTCGGTAGTGGCAGTACATATACGAAAACTTCGCACGGAAAATACAGATTTTATTTTGATACAAACAATGTATTATCTTGGAAAGATTCCGCTACAACAATCAGAATCCGTTACGGAACAGGTGATGTCACAACCCCAAAGTGGCAGGGCGATCCTATTGTTATGACACCAATCAGCGGTCAGAGTACACGGGTGTTGTATGTTGATGTACCTGTAACCGCAAAAGTTGTGCAATTTTATGCCAACAATGACAATACCGGTGCTAATGCTACACCGTACATGCTGTTGAAAGCTTATTGTCCGAATTTGGCTGTTGATAACTGCTATAAGTTTACTTTGAGGGCTGGAACAGGATATAACAATAACCATAACTGTGATACATATTCTTTTGGTAAGCCTTTAACTGACTGTGCTAACTTTATCAATTGTTACAACAGTATTAACATTTCGCTTGGCTCAACATTCAACGCAGGTCTTGTTGCAGGAACAGATTACGTAGGTAGCAGTATAAGCTATTCGTCATCATCAAAAAGCGTGTTTAAAGTCGATGCAAACGGTGTAATTACTCCTGTGGCTGAGGGTAATGCAGAGCTCACAACCACAATTAAGGGCGGTGCATATGGAGATACCTATTCCGTAACCACGGAAATCAGTGTTACATCTGCAAGCTCAGATTCAATAGACACACCTATTGTGACAAACCTTGAAATCAAGCCGAAAGCTACTGACGGACCTACGGTTTCAAAGGTGTATTGGTACATCAAGAATGAATCGTCATCAACAATAACATACACGCTTGATGATGTTTACATCTCGCTTTAAAATTTTAGATTTTTAAATTTACAAAAGGGTTGTTTTTACAGCCCTTTTTTATTATAATTTATAATCGGTAGCAGAGAATAAAATCCGCCCGTTTTGACGAATATATACGCATTTTCGTTATATAAAATATGTTCATTAACGGATAGCTTGTGTTTGTACGAACAATTACAATGTTACATTCGGGGGAAATATGTTTTGAATTTAACAAACTGTCTTCACGAACTGAGAACGGCAACTTGCCGTGGAGGAATTTATGGATAAAAATAACGATTTTGAAAATGCGGTTGAAGTGACATCTGTAACAACCGAACACCCCAAATCAAAAAATAGAATAAGGAAAAGGCATGAATCAAAGCTCCGCAAAACCCTGCGGATAATTAAAAATATAATTTGCTGGGGAGTGCTTGCAATACTTGTGCTGACCGTAATTGTGTTTATGGGTTCAAAGGTGAACGGAAAAACACCTTCGCTTTTCGGATATTCCGTGCTACGAGTTTCAACGGGCAGTATGCAGCCCGAGCTTATGATCGGCGATGTTATTCTCGGAAAGAGTGTTGACAATCCGACCGCCCTCAAGGTTGGCGATATTATTACTTATCGTGGCAGTGGGCAGACCGAGGGACTTCTTGTGACTCATAAGGTTGTAGTTGCACCGTATAAAACAGCTGACGGCACATATAAGCTACAGACAAAGGGCATTGCAAACGATGCTCCCGACCCTGAAATTTCAACCGAAGATGTGCTTTATATTATGGTGTGCAAGCTTGGATTCATTGACACATTGTACAACCTTTTCTTCTCACCGTGGGGACTGCTGATTTTTATTGCGGCGCTGCTGCTGATATTCATTGATGAGCTTGTCGTTATAATCCGCATACTTACGGGACATGACAAATCACCGAAGGACAGCGACATCAACGAAATCATAGACCGTTTGCAGAAGGAAAAATTGCAACAAAAGGCTGAATCCGACAACGATACAAAATCGGAAGAATAAATAAAAGCTGAATATATTTAATTTCGGACGAAAGGAAAATTCTCTTTTCGTCCGTTTTTGTTGGCAAAAAGGACAAAGCGGAAAAATGGTGAAAATAGCTTTTATATGGGCTAAAATCGGCTTTTTAGTTGCATTTTTGGGCGATTTGTGGTATATTTTATACGGTCAAATTTGACCGTAACATACTGATTGTGTTTAGAAATTGATATGTTAAGGGTGGTTTCATGGATTACAAATTAATAGCGCTTGACATTGACGGTACGCTGACAAACTCCCAAAAGGAGATTACTCCCCGTACAAGATATGCTCTTATGGAGGCGCAGAAACAGGGCAAGAAAATTATTCTTGCGTCAGGCAGACATCCCGTAGGAATTATGCCGATAGCAAAAGACCTTATGCTTGACCGTTTCGGCGGTTTTATTATGGCTTTCAACGGCGGCAGGATTATCAATTGCGAAACAGGCGAAACTATGGTGAGCAAGCTGTTTCCGCTTGAATATCTTCCCGACATCGTGAATGTTTTGAAGGATTCAAACATTACAATCAACACATACGATGACAGGCGAATCATCTCGGATAATAAGGTGAACGACTATACCTATGTTGAAAGGGACGTTATCAAGGCTGAAATGGTTGTTGTTGACGATTTTATCTCATCTGTAAGATTTGATATCAACAAAATTCTTCTTGCAGGCGAACCCGATGAGCTTGATAAGTATCAGAAAATTCTTGCAGACCGTTATGACGGCTTGCTCGATGTATATAAAAGCGCACCTTATTTTCTTGAGATTATGCCGTTTGGTGTTACAAAAGGCTCAATGCTTCCGCTTTTGCTTGATAAACTCAAGATTAAAAGGGAAGAGCTTGCCGCTTTCGGCGACAACTACAACGATATGACAATGATAGGTTATGCAGGCTTCGGCGTTGCAATGGGTAATGCCGAAACCGATGTAAAGAAGATTGCCGATTACATCTGCGAATCAAACGATAACGACGGTATTGCAAACACACTTGATAAATTCGTTTTAAAGCAATAGTCGCACAAAGTTTGAACATAATATAAACTTGAAAATATAAAATATAATTTAACGGAGCGTCAGATTTGACATAACCCTTTAAAAGAGTTGAAAAAACAGAATCTGTCGCTCCTTTTTGTATATAATAGCCAAATTGAGGGCTTAATCTTTGGCGGCATCAAAGTTGTAATAATTCCTTAAAAGAAAAATATATGAGGCTGTCTAAATTATAATATAATTGTATGTTATGTTGTACAAAGTATAACAAAAGGAGGAAAATCTATGGCAAAAATCAAAAAATTGCTTGCTTTGATTTTGTCGATTTGCGTAATTTGCACGGTATCTGTTATGTCCGTAAGTGCGGCTAATACAGATGACGATAACGACACTTCGGCATCAAGCACAATCACAGTACATTACTACTGTGAGGAAGGCACGCCCACAATCTATTATTGGAACAGTCTTCCGAAAAACATCAGCACGGAGTACCCCGGCGTTAAGATGACTTCCGAGGGAAACAACTACTACAAGTACACTTTCAACGATGTAACAAAAATCAATATGATGTTTGTTACAAACGGAAAGCAGTCTGCGGAACTCACAAGAAACACAGGCGAGTGGTGGTACAAAAATAAGAGATGGTCAAGTAAAAATCCTGAGGATATGCAGGAATTTGACCGTGTTGACATGCGTGAAGATACAATTTATTTTGTAATCACAACCCGTTTCTATGATGGTGACACAGGTAACGATGTTCATTGCTGGGACGACTCACAGGCAAACAACCCCGACAGCGATCCCGCATGGCGTGGTGACTTCAAAGGTCTTATCGACAAGCTTGACTACATCAAGGCTCTCGGATTCAGCGCAATCTGGATTACTCCTGTTGTAACAAATGCGTCAGGCTACGATTACCACGGCTACCATGCAATGGACTTCTCAACAGTTGATGTTCGTTATGAGAGCGACGGCGCTACATATCAGGATCTTATTGATGCCGCTCATGAAAAGGGCATCAAGATTGTTCAGGATATCGTAGTTAACCATTCAGGTAACTTTGGTGAGGCAACTCTTGCTCCTATGTTTACAAAGGAATACGACTCAATTCAGGATCTTGCTTCTGTAGATTGCATGAAGGTTATTGAGGGAAGCGACTTTGATAAAACATTCCCGAACTACAATGACCTTGAACCTAAGTATCAGTATGCCGCAAGACTTAATATCATGAAGGATACTAAGGAGCTTGACTCCGGTAATCACGATACGGAAAACTACTATCACCACTTCAAAGACCTCAGCTGGGAAAGCCCGACTGTACAGACAGGTCAGATTGCCGGTGACTGCGTTGATATCAACACAGAGAATCCTACAGTTGCTAATTACCTTAACGACGTTTATAACAACTATATCAACATGGGCGTTGACGCTTTCAGACTTGATACTGAAAAGCACGTTTCAAGACTTACACTTAACCAGTATTACTTCCCGTCATGGCTCAAGACAGGCGGTAAAAACTTCTTCATCTTTGGTGAGGTTTGTACTCGTGTAAGTGAATTCTGGAACCACAACATTCCTGCAATTTCAGCTCCGTTCTATACATGGGCTGAATCAGACAGCCAGTACATCGATTCATTTACAAATGATCAGGCTGCAAACATTAATCTTACACTTAAGCACTATGACAGCAACGCAAGTACAGCAAATCAGCCCACATCTGATAATGTTTATCTTGACGGTCTTAAATATCACACACCTGATTACAGCAAGTCAAACGGCACAAGCGTAATCGACTTCCCGATGCATTGGAACTTCTCAAATGCAAGCAACGCATTTACCCGTGCTTGTGAAGAAGATCCGTACTACAATGACTCATCATGGAATGTAACATATGTTGATTCTCACGACTACGGTCCTGATATGGACAGCCGTTACGACGGCGGTACACAGTCATGGGCTGAGAACCTTGATGTACTCTTTACTTTCCGTGGTATTCCGTGTCTTTACTACGGTTCTGAGCTTGAGTTCCAGAAGGGTGTTCCTATGGACGTAGGTCCTAACGCACCTCTTTCAACAACAGGTCGTGCATACTTCGGTGACTACCTCGAGGGCGACGTAACAGCAACAGACTTTGGTACATATTCTAATGCAAGCGGTGCTGTTGCAAGCACACTTGAAGCACCTCTCGCTGTTCATATTCAGCAGCTCAACCGAATCAGAAGAGCAGTTCCTGCACTTCAGAAGGGTCAGTATACAAGAAGCAAGACTTATGTTGACGGTAATATGGCATTCGTTCGCCGTTACACACAGGGCGCTACAGACAGCCTTGCTTGTGTAACTATCTCAGGCGGTGCTACATTCAAGAACCTTCCTAACGGCAAGTATATTGATGCAGTTACAGGCGATGTTAAGTATGTTACAGACGGCACACTTACAGTATCTTCTGTTGGTAAGGCTAATATGAGAGTTTATGTTTGCTGTGCAGACGGTTTCACCGGAATTGACGGTCAGATCGGCACTAACGGCGCATATCTCAAGTAATAAAATAATGTTGTTTTTTTTACGGAGCAGGTTTTTCCTGCTCCGTATTTTTCTGCCCTAAACCCTCAAATGACGGATTGCAGATTTATATCCGTCAAAATTATACTTCATTTATAAATAAACATCCCAAAAGTTGCATAATGATGAATAAAAAGACAGAAAATTATGCAAATTCTACATATAAGGTTTAAAATCGTTATGACACTTCTGCAAGAATTGTACCTTTTCTTTTTTTTAAAAATGTGCTATAATATATAAAATATAGTTTCAATTTATTGTGAATTTTAAAAAGGAGTGTTTTTTATGACAAACAGCGAGTATTCGGATGTTACACCGCAGATTCATGCTCTGGCTCAGAAAATGATGCATAACTCCGTTATTGATACAGATTTATACAGTAAGTACAATGTAAAAAGAGGTCTGCGTGACCTTGACGGTAAGGGTGTTCTCACAGGTCTTACAGATATTTCTACAATCACACAGAATAAGCTTGTTGACGGAAAGCTTGTTCCTTGCGAGGGTGAGCTTCGTTACAGGGGTTATAATGTAAAGGATATCGTTGACGGTATTCTTGAGGATGACCGTTTTGGTTTTGAAGAGGTTACATATCTTCTTCTCTTTGGCGATATGCCTAACGAAGAACAGCTTAAAGACTTTAAGGAGCTTCTTGTTCAGTACAGAACTCTTCCTCAGCACTTTGTTCGTGATGTTATCCTCAAGGCCACAAGTAACGATATGATGAATTCAATAGCAAGAAGTGTTCTCACACTTTTCTGCTATGATAAGAACGCTAACGATACATCAATCGACAATGTTTTAAGACAGTGCATACAGCTCATCTCAGTATTCCCTCTTTTGTCGGTTTACGGCTATCACGCATATAATCACTATCAGCGTGATAACAGCCTTTATATCCACCGTGCAGAGCCTACAATGTCAACAGCCGAGGTTATTTTGTCGCTTCTTCGTCCCGACAGACACTACACTCCGCTTGAGGCAAAGGTTCTTGATATGGCGCTCATTCTCCATATGGAACACGGCGGCGGTAACAACTCAACATTTACAACACATGTTGTAACATCTTCGGGTACTGATACATACTCGGCAGTAGCTGCGGCACTTGCATCACTCAAAGGTCCTAAGCACGGCGGTGCAAATGTAAAGGTTTACTATATGTTTGAGGATCTCAAAAAGCATGTTAAGGACTGGGAAGACGAGGACGCTCTTGAAGATTATCTTGAGAAGCTCCTTGACAAGCAGGTTTTTGATAAAAAAGGTCTTATCTATGGTATGGGACACGCAGTTTATACAATTTCCGACCCCCGTCAGCAGATTCTTCACGGTGCTGTTAAAAAGCTTGCGTTTGCCGAAGGTCACAATGATGAATTTGATCTTTATGAGAGAGTTGAAAGACTGGCTCCGAAGGTTATCGGCAGAAAGCGTAAAATCTATAAGGGCGTTGCCGCAAATGTCGATTTTTACAGCGGACTTCTTTACAGCCTTCTTGATATTCCGTGTGAGCTTTATACTCCGCTTTTTGCAACAGCTCGTATTACGGGTTGGAGCGCACACAGACTTGAGGAGCTTATCAACTGTGGTAAGATTATCCGTCCTGCATATATGAGTATTTCCGAAAACAAGGAATATGTTGATTTGAAAGACAGATAATACGGCGAACCGCCGTTCCCCGTTCGAGAAGTTAGTTTTACAAGTGAGAGAGTTAAATTGCCCGAGCGTATGGAAAATTGAAAGTTGAAAATTGAAAATTAAAGTCGGGCGACAGTTTGCAAAATGCAAATCATTGTTGCCCGACCGTTTTTTATATATGAAATTAACTGTTTGGTCGTGGGGCGGATAATATCCGCACTACGATTTTTCGCAACATTCATCTTAAAACAACAAAAGACCGCTCTTTTGAGCGGTCTTTAAAGCTTGTGTTTTAAATTCAAAATCTATTGTAATCAGCAGAAGAATACATCCATCTCTTCTGCGTTGCCGTCGGCAACAAAGTATGCCTTGCTTTCTTCGGGTTTGAGATAGATTGAAATTTCCTTTGCATCCTTGCCGTATGTAGCCTTAACATTTTTGATTACTTCTTCAACAGGAACCTGTGCGCCTGCATATTCTACGAAGAAATTAACCTTTGTTTCAACCGGAACGGGCTTCTTTGGAGCAACCTTCTTTGGAGCAACCTTCTTTGGAGCTGCTTTCTTAACAGGAGCCTTTTTAACGGGTTCTGCTTTCTTAACAGTTTCAACCTTTACATTTTCTGTCTTTGCGGGTTCAGCCTTCTTTGCAGCTGCAAAGAACAGTCTTAGCAGGCTCAGCCTTTGCAACAGTCTTTTTACAGGCTCTTCCTTAACCTGGGAGCAGTTTTTGCAGGGGCTGTTTTTGCAGTTGTTTTCTTTGTTGTTGCCATAATAAATCCTTCTTTCAAAGTAATAAAATATTGCAGAAATAAAAGTTTTATCTTTTGTAAATATTATACATTTCAGAGTAAAAAATGTCAATAAACTGTACAAAAATTCAGCGGTTAATACATATTTGCGAAAAAATAAAATTCCTGTTAGTTGAAATGCACAATGTTATTGCCTCATATTTGTGAACTATGTCGTTTTTTCTGTCAAAAAAAACGAAAAAAAGCACATCATCATTTGAAAACCTCTTGCAACTGTGCTAAAATGATAGCGATTAATTTAAGAGAGAAGAATGATTTATGGGAGAGAATTTCATTATTATTGCACAACAGGTGCTTGTACTGTTCATTTTGATTGCAGTCGGTTTTATTTGCGGTAAGAAGAAAATTATCACCGATTTTTCCGCCCGTCACATGACCGATATAGTATTGTATGTTGTGACGCCCTGCGTAATGATATCTGCTTTTCAGCGGGAGTTCTCGTTTGAACTTTTGAGCGGACTTATAATTTGCGTTGCCTGCTCTGCACTTATTTTCGCTGTGTCAATACTTATCTGTAACCTGATTTTTCATGATAAAGATGAAAGTCGTAAGGCTGTTATCCGCTTTGCAACAATCTATTCAAACTGTGCATTTATGTCTTTGCCCCTCCAGAAGGCAATTCTCGGTGATGACGGTTGGTTTTACGGCTCAATTTTCGTTGCCGTATTCAACATTTTTGTATGGACGCACGGACTTGTTTCAATGAGCGGTGACAAAAAACAGCTTTCATTCAAAAAGCTTGTTCTCAACCCCGGTCTTATCGGTGTTCTTCTTGCAATTATCCTGTTTATTACAGGCTTTAAGCTTCCGTACATAATCAGTCAACCGGTTGAATATCTTGCAGTTCTGAACACTCCGCTCCCAATGCTTATTATCGGTTTTTACCTTTCACAGGCTGACTTTAAAAAGGCGTTCACTGACAAGGGTGTATATTTTTCTTCGGCAGTCCGTCTGATTGCTTTGCCGATGATTACAGCGGTTGTAATGTCATTGTGCCGTGTCACACCCATAATTACCATGGCTTGCGTAATTGCCACATCAGCCCCTACTGCCGCAACAACAACTATGTTTGCAACAAAGTTCAACAAGGATGTTGAGCTGTCGGTTAGTATCGTTGCCGCAACTACGGTATTTTCACTTGCAACAATGCCGCTTGTCGTAATGCTTACGGGCATGATGAGCGGATTTAGTAGTTAATGTAAAATGGAAAATTATGGTCGGCGGTGTGCCACCGCAGACCTTTCGAGAAGATAGTTGAGATAAATGAATTGCATTGATGCCCGAAACGGCATTGATGCAATTTTTATTTTATATGAATTTAACTGTCTAATTGCAGAGGAAAACCGAGTTCTCCCGTTAGTAATGGCAGAAAATTTATGTTAAATCCAATTCATAATATGTCTTATTATTATAAAACTATCTACACGAATTGGGAACGGCGGCTCGCCGTAAAAATATATGGAAATCTCGGCTAAAATTTGATATAATGAACACATAAAAATATATAATCCTTTGAGGGGGACTGTATTATGTCGAGAAATCCTATGCAAAAACAGAAGCTTTTGTATCTGCGAAAAATTCTTCTTGAAAAGACCGATGAAAATCACGGGCTGACTTCAAGTGAAATTCTGGCAGAGCTTTCGTTATACGGAATTACTGCGGAACGAAAAAGTCTTTACGATGATTTGCAGGTGCTTGAAAAATTCGGAATGGACATCTGCAAGAGCAAATCATCAACCGTTAAATATTATGTTGCAAGCAGAGAATTTGAACTGCCCGAGTTGAAGCTTCTTGTTGACGCAATTCAAAGCTCAAAATTCATTACTGAAAAAAAGAGCATTTCCCTCATTCATAAGCTTGAAGGGCTTGCAAGTGTTCACGACGGCAAGGAACTGCAACGGCAGGTTTTTGTCGCAAACAGAGCCAAAACAATGAATGAACGAATTTATTATTCGGTTGACAAAATTCAGAATGCAATAGCACTCAACCGCAAAATCTCGTTCAAATATTACCGTTGGGAACTCGATTTTTCGGGAACGGAGCGAATTGTCAAGCGTGAAAAAATCAGGGACGGCGGATACACGGCATCACCGTGGGCGCTGTGCTGGGATGATGAGAATTACTATCTCATTGCCTATGACACCTGTGCCGACAGTATAAAGCATTACCGTGTTGACAAAATGGACGATATCGAGGTGCTTGACGATGAGCGTGACGGGGGAAAGACCTTTGAAAAATTTGATCCTGCAGATTATTCAAAGGGCGTTTTCTCAATGTTCGGCGGTGAAAAAGCTACGGTTAAGCTGTCGGTTGACAATGATTGCATAGGTGTTATTGTTGACAGGTTCGGCAGAGATATTTTTGTTACAAAGGAAAGCGACACAACATTCGGTGTATCGGTTGATATTATGACAAGCAAACAGTTCTACGCTTGGGTATTCGGTCTTGGCGGAAAGGTCAGAATTATATCACCGCAAAATGTTGTTGATGAATTTAAAAAGCAGCTTGAAAATGTAAACGATTCATTTTAATTGCCGTATGATTGGCAACATTTCATATTAAAATCGTTAAATAATAATGTCTGATTCGGAAATAATCATAACAATTATCAGTAGAAAAATTGATACATTATTGCGTAGAATAAAAAATCAATTAACATACAGCAGACAGCGGAATATTTAAAATTTGCACTAATTGCAGTTTATACATTTATTTTTTGCACATTTGTCGTAATTATTGACTTTATTGTGCATAAAGTCTATTATATTGTTGCAGTGATTATTTGTGTTGTTTTTAGACACAAAATGTTTGAAAACATAATTTTTTAGAATCAGGGGTTATTATTATGGATTTTGATTTCTTGCGTTCGGCAACCGCATCCAGTTCAGCTTACAGAGTAGTTTGCGGTGAAATGATTATTGACAGCAATATGTGGAATGTTCACAACGAGGTTCTTGTGGCTGTTGTAAGGGACGGCTATATGACTGTTGAAATGGGTGCTGACACTTATTCGCTCTCAACAGGCGACATTTACTTTATTTCACCTAATCAGAGATACAAAATTAATAATACAGGCAACGCAAGAGTTGATGTTATTCTTCTTAACCTTTCAAATCCTGCATCGCTCACTCAGGAGTTTATTCCGCAGAGTCTGATCAGAGGTCTTGTAACAGGCAACTGCACTCACTTTGCAAAGGTTACGAGAGGCGACTACCGTTATAACAATCTTATTGACGATATGAACACGGTTATTTCTGCCGAGAACGAAAAGCACGAGTTCTTCCAGATTCTTGTTCACGGCAAAATGTACGACATTTTCTATATTCTTTTCTCATCGGGTCTTGTTAAGATTTGTGATGTTGAGGCTCAGGGCAAAAAGTACCGTGCTCTCCGCAGAATTACGGAATATATCAACAACAATTTCTGCGACAGCATCACTCTCGATACAATAGCTCAGACAACAGGTCTCAGCCGTTACTATGTGTCGCATCTCTTTAAGGAGCTTATGAATACAACATTTGTAAACTACCTTAACGAGCTCAGACTGACAAGAGCCGCAATGCTTCTTACTACAACGGACACTCCCGTTATCGAAATTGCAGGTATGTCGGGCTTCAACAACATTTCAAACTTTAACAGAGCATTCAAAATGTACTACGAAACAACACCTTCAAAGTACAGAAGAGCCGAGAAACAGTCATTTTAAATAAGTATTTTCAAAATAAAAAGCCGGTGCATATGCGTCGGCTTTTGTTTATGGTAATAATTTGTCCGCTTAGGTAATATTGTTTAAAAAAGGCAGTTCATTTTTGTAGAATGCTTAAATTGAAAAGAAAAGTATACCGTGGTATAATTATTACGTGTGTGACAGCGTGTTTTTTTGTGCGTCATTTGTGTTTAGAAGTATTAAACGGCGGTGAAACGATGAAGTTTTTCAATAAAAATATAAACAAGGTTTTGTCGGTTGTGCTTGTTGTAGTATCCGTTTTGGTAGTTTTGCAGTTCGTCTGCTCAAACGGTACTCTCAATGCCGGAGAAACTCCGACAGAATCGGCAATGGCAAGGGTAAATCCGAATATTCGGAAGATTGTTCCGACAACAACTGTTTCCGCAACAACCGTACCCGTTGAAACAACAACGGCAAAGCCTAAAGCAACCAAGGCAACAACTCAGCCTCAGACAAAAGCCACAAAGGCAACAAAAGCGACAACTCAGCCCGTGACAACAACACAGGCAACCGTTCCGTTTGCTACGGCAATTCCGCCGAAAGAGCCTGTTGATTACCAATCTCAATGGGACGCAGGTTATCTTGTGGCAATTGACAATCCGGACAAAACCTATGAATGCTCCAAGGTAACGCTTACCGATGAGGACAGGGATCTTCTTGAAAGGCTTTGCATGGGCGAATTCGGTTCGGGCGGTTTTATAGGAGCGGCGCTCATTGCTCAGTCGGTAAAAGATGCAATGTGCTTTGACGGTTATCCGACAGTTGCCTCGGTTATCGAGAACTGCCATTATACCGGCAGTACCAAAATCGGCACAAATCAGGAATGTATTCAGGCGGTAAGCTATATCTTTGACGAAAACAAGGATGCCGTTCAGCACCGCATTATGTATATGTATAATCCCGATATGGTTCAGAGCGCTTTCCACGAAAGTCAGAACTATATCCTGACATATCAGACTGTCAGATTTTTTGACAGGTGGGGGTATTGACGAAAATCATTGATTTTCGTCAGCTAAATTCACGCAAGCGTGAGCTAAATTTGCTACGCAAGCTAAATTATCCTACGGATAGCTAAATTGTCCTGACGGACAGCGCAAGCCCTGACGGGCAGGTAAAAGTTAATAGTGAAAAGTTACGGTCGGTAAGATACATTGCAAAATGCAAAGCTGTATTTCCCGACCGTTTATTTTATCATAAAACTGTATACTATGTCTTTGCACTGTTGTATACTATGTTACTACACTGCACACCGTGTTCGCCCGTTCGTGTGCAATGCACACGATTGCACGCAATGCGTTCAAAATTGAATCCATAATTTGTGTTATTACCTACCGGTGTCCGATGAACGCCCGTACCGTAATCAAAACTCAACAACCTCTTTTTCTTCGATTTTGTCTGTCGGTTCGGTTTTTTCTTCGGAATATTTATCCTTGAAGCCGTCAATTACTTCGCAGATGATTTTTGTTGATGTCATAAACATTACTCTGACTTTGAATTTTTTCTTGACATACTTATTGACTGCGCCGGCGCCCATTGTGCCGTTGGCTTTGGTGTACGGCGAATTTGCGATATAGCCGACCGTGCCGATGTTTTTTATCGTAACCTTAATTGCCTCGCTGTCATACGGGTTGTTGTGTTCCTTTTTGCATGTCAGCTTTTTGCCGATGCTGAACGGATTGAAACCGTAGTAATATTTCATTCCCGTGATTGTAACATAAACCTTTTTCATAATAAATTCCCCTTTGATTTTGTGGATTATCGTCTGCGGCGATTTCTGCGGTGGGTGGGTTTCTTTTTTATCCCCATAATCGTCTTTACAGAACCCGACACAGCGTATGCCGTGAAGATGTAGACACAGAAATTCAGCATTGTTATTCCTCCTCGTTTTCATTTGCCTTCCTTACTGTATCTATATTTTATCAAAAGAGGTGTCCGATAAAACGGACTTTGGTAATGACCGCAAGCGGTCATTACAGTGAAATTCGCCGTTGGCGAGTGAAATCTGACTTTGTCAGGTGAAATCGTCCTGTCGGACGATGAAATTGCCCTATTGGGCAGTGGTGGTCGTGAAGACAGTCTGCAAAATGATAAACAAAAGTTCCCGATTAATTTGATTCGCTATGCGAATCAATCTGTAGGATACAAAACAAAAATGCATCAGAGCCTTACCGGGCATCTGATGCATTTTATTTATCTGACTATCTTCTCAAATTACGGGCGGTGGTACACCACCAACCTTAATTTTCCATTTTCAATTTTCAACTTTCAATTTCCCATACGCTCGGGCGATTTTATTCTCGCATTTATAAAACTGTCTTCACGAACCGGGAACGGTGGCACACCGCTATTTAAGTGTTTTCATACATTGCTTGAATGTTTCGATTACATACCATGCCTCATCGTCTGTGAGAGTTGAGTTCATCGGGAGGGTGAGCTGGTTTTTGTGCATATTATACGCATTCGGATAATCGGTAATCTTGAAACCACGCTTGCTGTATGCCGAAAGCAACGGCAATGGCTTGAAGTGGACATTGCACATTACGCCGTGGTCAGCCATCATATTATAGAACTTGTTACGGTATTCTGCGTCTTTGCCGATAAATCTTACAAAGTAAAGGTGACCGCTGCTGCGGTGGTTTTCATCGCAGTGATTAAGCACCTGAACAGGCAAATCCTTAAATTCTTCGTTGTAAAGCTTTATAAGTTGATGTCTGCGGTCAAGCATTTGATCGTAGCGTTCAAGCTGAGCCACACCGATTGCGGCAAGTACATCGGTCATATTACACTTGTACTGAGTGTCAACAACATCATATTCCCACGATGCGACTTTGTTTTTTTGATATGCGTCCTTGGTCTGACCGTGAAGCGAGAGAAGCATATACTGCTTGTACATTTCTTCCTCGTCAATTCCGTCATGTGAACGGTGAACAGCCGCACCGCCCTCGGCAGTTGTCATATTCTTTACAGCGTGAAAGCTGAAGTTTGTGAAGTCGGCAATTTCACCGCACATTTTACCGTGCCATTGCGCACCGAATGCGTGAGCGCCGTCAGCCATAACAATAACTCTGCCAAACTTTTCCTGAAGCTCGTTGCGTGGATTGAAAACGCCTTTCTTTCTTTCAACAGCCTCAAAAATACGGTCATAATCGCACACAACACCTGCAAGGTCAACAGGAATGATAACCTTTGTATTGTGGTTGATTGCCGCCTCCATTTTATCGTAGTCCATTTCAAAGCTGCCGCTTTTGCAGTCAACCATAACAGGCTTTGCGCCCACATGGTAGATGATTGATGCGGTTGCCGTGTAGGTGTATGCCGGAACGATAACCTCATCTCCCGGACCGATGCCGAGAATACGCAGAGTAAGTTCGGCACAAGAGGTCTGCGATGAAAGACAAACAGCCTTTTCCGTGTGACATCTTTCTGCAATACGGCTTTCAAAAAGCTTTGTTTCGGGACCTGTTGTAATCCAGCCCGATTTCAGAACCTTTATAACTTCGTCAATTTCTGCCTGAGAAAGGTCAGGCGGCGAAAAGGGAATTTTTCTCATTTTTAATTTCTCCTCAGGTACAGCCGTGCATTAACCACTACCGTACACAAACTATAGACAAATCTGAAAATATTTACACTCCATTATACAACGCAAGTCATAAAAAGTAAAGTTCCAAAATACCCAAAATATACTCTGAAAATGCGGTTTTGTATGGTGTATGAGCCGTATTGCAGTTGATTTTCAGCTTTTTTCGCTTTCGGATGCTTTCTTTTGCAGATATTTCTTTTTTGTTGCAAGACCGCCTCTTATGTGCCTTTCGCTTTTGTTTGTGTCAAGAATTTCCCTCACCTGTCGGTAAAGTGCAGGGTTAAGTACTTTTAGCCGTTGGCTGACATCCTTATGCACGGTGCTTTTGCTCACACCGAACTTTTTTGCCGTACTTCTCACGGTTGCCTTGCTTTCGATTATGTATTCACCGAGCATTGCCGCTCTTTCTTCTACGATACCTTTCACATACAGCCCTCCTGTCTGTCCTCCTTAGGGGGACATCTGTAATAGATTGTATGTGCAGACAGCGGATTGTATGACGGTATAGTTTAGTATGTTTTATTGCGTTTTATTGTGTTTTATCTGTAATTAAACTAAATTTTTGTATAAACAGACAAATAAATGCTTATAATTTCGGTATTTATGTGGATTGAATTATCACGGTTACCAATGGTATAATTTAATCATAATAGTCAGAGAAAATCAAAATTTTTTGTGCATTTTGCTTCTTTGGCTTGAGAGGAGAAATACATATGAAAAATATTAAAAAACAGCGGGTAAATTATTTGCAATGATTCTCACGGTATCGGTTGCAGTATCCTGTGTGGTGTCAACGGGCATTTTTACAGCTTCGGCATACACAGCGCCGAAAAAAGGCAAAATTGTTTACAACAAAGCAATACACAATAAATACAGCAAGGTCGAGAATACGATTCTTGACAGCCTTAAAAATTTTGACGATAAAATTGATATCAGCAGTCTAAATGTGCCGAGAAGTGATATTTCGGAAATTTTTAGGGTGCTGACATTGACTCATCCTGAGCTTTACTATGTGAATCAGGGATTTTCGTACTCCTACTATCCGTCAGAGGATAAGGTTGCGTCAATCTATCCCGAGTACACAATCAGCAAGAGCGAGTATGCAACACAGAAAAAGTTGCTTGATAAAGAGGTTGAGAGAATTCTTTCGCTTGTGGACGAGAATATGACCGATTCCGAAAAGGCACTCGTAATTCACGATGAGCTTGCCATTATGAGCGAGTACAGCACATCGGATTACAACAAGGCTGATATTTACAATTCGCTTGTTGAAAAAACTTCCGTATGTCAGGGCTATGCGCTTGCATATTCCTACATGCTTTCACTTGTCGGAATAGACTCCGAACTTGTTGATTCAAACTCAATGAACCATATGTGGAACAAGGTTCATATCGGCAACGCTTGGTATAATGTTGATGTTACATGGGATGATCCTATTAATGACAGACCGGGACACGCTCAGCATACATACTTCCTTTTGAGTGACAATGCCATTCAGAATCTTCCGTCAAAGCACTATGATTACACAATAAGCTACGGTGCAAATTCGACAAAATATGATAATTACGAAATCCATAATTTCGACACAAGGCTTTGCGAGGTTAACGGTGAATTTTACGGCTTTGTCAACAACAATTCTTCAGCTAACAAGGGTGCATTGTTAAAATACAAGCTTGACAGCAATACATATGAGAAAAAGCTGAAATTGAACGAAAGATGGAGCGCAGGCGGTAATTCCTACTGGATAAATACATTTATGAGCCTTGAAAAATACAACGATACTCTGTATTTTAATACCTCTGACGCCGTGTATTCATACGATGTTGAAACAGGCAGACAGGCGGTTGCCGCATCCGACATCAGCGGTGTGTCCGCATCATCAGGCAAGCTTTGCTACGGCATGGTTCTCAAGGGCGACGCAATGTATGTTGCCGTGTCGGATTCTCCGAACAACAAGGCAACTTTGCAGTATGTAAAAAGAGTTGACAAGGGCAACCTTGCAATCGGTATGACAAACTATGTTATGACTGCAAGCACCAATTCAGCCGAAAAGGCATATTACGGTGACGCAAACGGTGATGGCAAAATAAATATTTCCGATGCAACCGCAATTCAGAAAGCAATTGTGGGTATCGTCAATCGAACGAGATAGAGCGTATAAACTCGATGTAAACTTTGATTCCGATATTACCGTCATTGACGCAACCACAATTCAGATGTATATTGTAGGGCTTATATAACTGTCAAGTGCAACATGGTAACCACCTGTGCAAGGACATGGTATACAAATTCACAATCTTGAAATCTTGCGGTGAATACGCTTGCCGGATGACGGGTCATACTCAGCAATAACAAAATTGCGATAGCAAACAAGAAATGAATCATTGTTTGGATTAGGTCTGAATTGAACATAATCATTGATGAAAGTTTCACTAAGATATAATTGAAAATTCTGAAAACGGACATATCCCCACGAATTTACTTTTTTATGACTTTAAAGCCGGGTTCATATTCAAACGGCTCCACCTTGTCAGCAAAAAATCCTTTCGCTGTGAGTATAGACATCGGCAGGACATTTGTTTCCAAGTGCTTCATGAGGTCGCAGGCAATTATACTTAGTTCGCCACTCTTGCAGAGCCTTGTCAGCGTAATCCAAGTTCTTGAATAGATTATGATTTAAAAGTTCTCTTTTCATACTGCCATGAAACCGTTCAATTTTTCCTTGTGTTTGCGGATGTTTAATTCTGCAATGTATGGGAAGAATGTCATTGTTCATAAGGAATTTTTCAAACATAGTGAATCCATGTTTAAAACCTGCAAACTGAGAACCATTGTCAGAAAGTACGCTTGATGGCATACCAAACTCATAAAAAGCTTGCTTAAAAGCGTTAATAACAACATTTTTAGTGTTAGGAAAGCATGCTATTTTGATTGAGTATCGTGAGCTGTCATCGAGAATAGTCAATGGATAGCAATAACGATTATCGGCAGTTAAAAACTCTCCCTTGAAATCAGTTTGCCACATATCATTGCAATGTTCTTTCTGAAAGCGTTTTAAAAGGCTTTCTTTTGAGCGATTCCTCTTCAGATATGAGTTGGTGTTTATGAAGAATGTTAGTAATGGTTCTTGGACAAGGAATGTTTTTATACCCTTGATTTTCAAGAAAAATTTTAATTTTATCATCACCCCAACCCGGGTTATCGAAACGAACAGAAACGATTAATTCTTCAATGTCGTCAGGCGTTTTGTTAGGAGAACATAATGGTCTGCGTGACATATCAGTTAAGGGCAGTCCCTGTTTAAATCTATCAACCCACTTGCGACCTTTTGCGTGTGATTTCATATTCCCGACATAGAGCACTAAAATTATTTGTTTCTAATGCTTTTGTAACAAATTCTAATCTTTGTTTTTCCACAGTTTTACACTCCCACGGCATAAAAACAGCTCCTTCATTTGCTATTTTCTTGCCATTTATTTTATCATAAAACTGTATACTATGTCTTTGCACTGTTGTATACTATGTTACTACACTGCACAATAACGGCAAGCCGTTGGCAAATTGAAAATGGAAAATTTAGGACTGCGGTAGCACACCGCAGTCCTTTCGAGAAGATAGTTAGATTAGGAAATTGCACCAATGCCCGATACGGCATTGATGCAATTTTTGCTTTATTTATATAATTTTAATTTGTACAAATCTTTGCGTGGCTATCCACAGGCGTATAATATCCGCCCATACAAATTTGCAACAACTTCCATATATACAAAAACGGTCGGGCGGCAATGTTTTTCACTCTTGCAAATTGTCTTCCCAACCATAATTTTCCATTTTCCATTTTTAATTTTCAATTTTATGCCCGAACCGTACACACCGTTACTGTTCAATATCGCTATTGATTTACCCATGCAATTATGCTATAATTCTAAGGATATAGTGTATTAACGGAGGCTTTGGAATGCTGGATTCATATGTTGAAATTGACCTTGACAAAATCGGTGCAAATGCCCGTGCGATAACACAAAAATACAGCGACTACAAATATTTTATTGCCGTTCTCAAGGGTGACGGTTACGGTCACGGTATGGAAGTGGCAAATGAAATGTACAAAAACGGCATTAACTATTTTGCCGTGTCCTCTCTTGAGGAGGCTCAAAGCTTTCGTAAGGTCAACAAGGACGCTCCGCTTTTGTGCCTGCATCCGGTTCATCTTTCGAGAATTGAGGAGGCAAAGCGGCTTAATCTCACCATTGCCGTGAATGAGCTTGACTACCTCAAAAGGTTGCTTGATTTGAACATTGACTGCAATTTCAAGGTTCATCTCCAGATTGATACAGGATTTAACCGCCTCGGCTTCAAGGATAAGAACGAGGTTAAAATCGCCGTTGATATGATTAATGGTTCAAATTTTGTTCTTGAGGGAATTTATCAGCATTTTGCAACAGCCGGAATTTTTGATCCCCATTGGGACGAGCAGGTCGAAACTTCAAGGAGCTTACATCGCTTATTGATTTGAATAAAATCCCGATTGTCCATATGGGCAGTTCCGTTTCAATGCTTACCCACCCGAAACAGCCTTTTACAACAGGCGTGAGAATGGGCATTGCAATCTACGGCTACAATGTTGCCCCCGATTCTCTTTCAAATTCGCCGAAGGACAAACTCCGCAAAATGCGAAACAATTACTTCATTAAGAAGTACAACATCAGCGAAACATATTTTGATGTAAAGATAGATTTACAGCCGGCTATGAAGATGAAAACCCGTATTCTTCAGCTTAAAAAGGTGAACAAGGGCGAGTGGTTCGGCTACAATGCGTCATACACGGCAGATGAGGATATTATTCTTGCAATTCTTCCTGTCGGCTACAACAACGGCATCGGTCACGCAAATCATAACAGACAGGTTGTTATCAACGGCAAAAAATATCCTGTTGTCGGTGAGATGTGTATGAATATGACGGCTGTTAAGGTTGATTCATCGGTAAAAATTGATGACGAGGTAACACTCCTCGGTGACGGCATAACAGTTGGAATGTTCGGCAGAAGTTCGGGTATGGGCAATGCCGAGGCGCTTGTGAATATAGGCAAGAACAATCCGAGATTTTATGTAAAAGACGGTAAGGTTGTAAAGGAGAAGTAAGATGGCAGTTTCGGTACACAAATGGCTTTTGAATAAATTCAGAGATATTAACCACAGCAGAATGGATAAGCACATTGACATTATCGCCAAGAACAGCGGTAAGTCAAAGGCTTATATCAAGTTCGACATAATCCGCAACTTTCTCATCAGAGGCACAGGCTACACGGACTATTTCCGTTGCGATTTTATCAACCTTTCGGCTAAAGAGAAAAAAACCTTTGTAACTGCAAAGACTTTCTACAAAATTCTTGAATATCTCAACGATGAGGAATATATCGTTCTTCTTCGTGACAAGCTTGTTTTTGATGAGCTTTTCAAAAAGTATCTCAAAAGAGATTTCATCAACCTTCGCACAGGCAGTAAGGAAGATTTCAAGAAGTTCCTTGACGGCAGAGAAACCGTTTTTGCAAAAGATCCGACAGGCGAGGGCGGTCACGGCATTTCAAAAATCGCCGTTGCCGATGTAAAGGACAGCAACAAGCTTTATGATGAACTCAAGGCAAACGGTCAGCTTCTTGTTGAGGAAGCAATCGTTCAGAGCGATGACCTCAACGAAATCAATCCGTGCGTTGTAAATTCATGGCGAGTTGTTACGCTCTATAAGGACGGCAAGGCACATATAATAAATAACGCTCTCCGTATCAATCAGGACGAGTCGAATGTTATCGGCTGTACAAATGACCTCTACCTCAGCCTTGATGCAGACGGCAGAATCGACAGTAATGTAATTGATGACTATGGCAATGTTTATGACAAACACCCGATGACAGGCAAAAAGTTCTCCGAGGTTAAGATTGCAGGCGTTCGAGAGGCTCTTGACATGGTTGTTGAGGCAGCGGAAAAGATTCCGCAGGTGAGATATATCGGTTGGGATATAGCCTTTTCAAAGAACGGTCCCGTTATGGTTGAGGGCAACGAGTACCCGGGCTACGGACTTTGCAGTTCTATAAACTAAAAGGCAAACGCACAGGCCACCTGAAAGAAATCGCCGATGTCCTCGGTGACGAGATGAATAACATTAAGCTTTGATTATTCAGCAAAAAACTTTATAATAAAAACAAAAAACAGCACCGAAGTAATTGACCCGACCCCCAAAAGTTAGACCTAAAAAATCTAACTTTGGAGGTCGGTATTTTTATGTCAAAATACAGTTATGAATTCAAGAAGAAGGTAGTAATGGACTACATAAATGGAAAAGGAGGATATAAAAGTTTATGTAAAGAAAATGGGATACCGAGTCAAACAATATTACGAGATTGGATCTCAGCATACAAAGAATTTGGAAACAAAGGATTAATGCGATCAAGAGAAAAGAAAAATTACTCTTTTGAATTTAAGATGCATGTGGTAGAATTATACTTAACAACGGAAGTATCGTATCGAGAACTTGCATTGAGTTTAGGTATCAATAATCCACCAATGATAGCAAAATGGGTAACCGATTACCGTGCAGTTGGACCTGATGCGTTACGACCAAAGAGAAAAGGACGGAAACCCAAAGTGTCTAAACCAAAAAAGATAATACCTAACACAGAAAAAAAAAAAAGCTGAATCAGAATATCCGAAACAGCTTGAAGATGAGAATTTAAGATTAAGGATTGAACATGCGTATTTAAAAGAGCTGAGGAGATTGCGTTTGGAGGAAGAAAAACCTCCGAAAAACAGGCAAGAATAATACACAGTCTCCGAGGAGAATTCAGGCTAAAAGATATTCTTGCCGTAACAGTTTTTCCAAAGTCAACATATATGTATTGGCAAAATAGATTTGAGCGAGAAAACCCGGATGAAAAATTAGAAAAAGAAATTCTTGATATACGAAAAGTGCATAAAGACTATGGTTATCGCAGAATTTGGGGAGAATTGCGAAACAGAAATATTTTTGTAAACAAGAAAAAAGTTCAAAGAATTGTTCAGAAATTGAACCTGCAAGTGACCTCGTTTATTCATAAAAGCAGAAAATACAGTTCATACAAAGGTAAAGTAGGAAAGATTGCTCCAAACAGGATTAACCGTAGATTTAACACAAGTGTACCGCATCAGAAAATCACAACAGATACAAGTGAATTTAAGTATTATGAGGTTGACAGCAAGGGCAGAATGATAATCAAAAAGCTCTATCTTGATCCATTTATGGATATGTTTAACGGAGAAATTCTGAGTTTTGGCATATCTCAAAAAGCCATCTGCCGAGAACATTATGAGTGCATTAGATGAAGCTATTACTATCACTAATGACTGTTCATATCGCAGGACTTTTCACTCGACAGAGGATGGGCTTATCGATGAAAGCATATTCACAAAAGCTGAAAGAAAACAGAATATTTCAGAGTATGTCAAGAAAAGGAAATTGTCACGATAACTCTGTTATGGAAAATTTCTTTGGAATATTAAAGCAAGAAATATATTATGGAAAAGTTTATTACAGCTATGAAGAGCTTAAACAAGCAATTATCAAATACATTGATTACTACAACAACAAGAGAATCAAACAGAAACTCGGCTGGTTAAGTCCAGTTGAGTACAGGATTAATGCCTTAGTTGCATAACAAAAGCGTAGCAGCTAAAAGCCACTACGCTTTCAAGTCTAACTTTTTGGGGTCACCACAAATATCGGTGCTGTTGTGCGTTGTGTGTATTGCTCTTTAATAATCTTCACACAGCCATTGTCGAATTTGAGGAAATCTGAATATCTCGCCATATTTTGTTCTCGCATCCTATATAGACAATTTTGAATGTATAAACTCTTGCCATAATATGTACCTCTTTGTGCTAATTTGCTTAAATCCAATTATCCATAAAATCCCGGAGCATCCATTCGGGGGCTGACTCAATAATATCATATAGCGCAGATTGAGCCTCCGATTTTGTCATTTTTGAGATCCTATGATTTAGAATATCGCAGACAATCTCTCTGAAATCTCCGTCAAATTCATCATCTTCATCAAAATAATCATCGTCATAATCATCGTTAAACTCGGGTTCATCATAGCTTTTGAGACTTTTGTAATATTCCTCGGCTTTTTGGGGAAATGCAGAAAAATATATTGCAATTTTGTGCTTGCAGACCTTTTTGTTACCTTCAGCAAACGGACAATTACAAAATGATTTTTTTATATGAATAATATCAATGTGAACATCGTAAGGCTTTTTCGCAGATCCCGATACTTTGTCCTCATATTCATTTTCACTTGTCTGTTTAAAGGAAATCACATTCCCTCTTTTATAATAATCGTATCCACGCTCAATAGACGCATATCTCGCATTCTCAAGTAATCCCATTATGCACCCCTCATTGTTAATTCAAAGTATCTTCCCCCTCGTTATAGAGAGCCTCGTTGATTTCTACAACGCTTTTGTTGTTATTCATATTTATGATTATAATGCTGTCACGCTTGATTTTTGGATAGAGAGGTGAGAGCCCTGCAATTTTAAGGACGCTGTTGGTTTCATTTACCGACAGACCCATTCCTATTGAAAGGCAAATTAGTTTATCTCTTTTCGGGGCAGTTTTCAAGCCTGAAAAAATCTGATAGGCATAGCCGTCGCTGAGTTCGGCTTTACGAATGACCTCCGCTTTTGTAAGATTCCTTTCGTTCAAAAGGTCGGTAAGGTATTCCGAGAGATTTTTGCTTATCATTGAATCCCTGTTTGCGTTTTCGTATTCTTCAAATGTGTTGAAATTTTCAAGTTCTTTTAAAAGTTGAGTTGTGGTTTTGCGTATCATAATCAAAAACTCCCTGAATTAAAGTTTTGTAAGTTTCCAAAACTATTTTAACATGATATAATAAGCAAGACAAGTATAGTTAGACCTATAATTTTGCAAAGTGCTTATTATGTCAATTTATATTCCCCTCAAATTTTGCCCTGCAAAATTTTCGATGGTGATTCTATCATAACTCATTTCATGATTTATGATAGAATAAGCACAGCAAGTATTATTATACTAATATTTTTGTTATGTGCCTGTAAATATTGTGAGGAAATGTTATGGGAAATAATTGGATTGATACGGTGATTAATGAACAATATCAGTTTGTGCGATTGCTTAAACGAACAGATAAAACGGAAATCTGTGTTTTCAGGCATAAGGAACTCGGCAAACAGATTGTAAAACGCACATTAAAAGGTTCGGGAGAGGTTTACTTTGCACTTAGAACGCTTTCACACCCAAATATTGCAAATGTTTACGATGTTGTCAAAACCGAAACGGGAGTCACCGTTCTTGAAGAATATGTTGACGGTCGACTGTGGCAGATTATCTGCAAACGGGATTGTATTCTCCGTCAGGCGTGAGAAAAGTTATTTCGTCTCTTTGTGACGCACTTGATTTGTTACATTCGCACCAAATTATACACAAGGATATTAAGCCTGAAAATGTGATGATTGACAGCAACGGTAATGTAAAGCTGATTGATTTTGATGCGGCAAGGCTGTACAAGCCCTATCAGTCGAAAGACACACAGGCTATTGGCACAATGGGATATGCCGCACCCGAACAGTACGGAATAAATCAAACCGATGAACGGACTGACATTTACGCAATAGGTGTTTTGATGAATGTTATGCTCACAGGTCAGCCACCTGAAATTCGCCTTTATAACGGCAGGCTGAAAAGGGTGATTGTAAAATGCACCCAGACAATTCCCGACAACCGCTATCAAAATGTGAAAGAACTGAAAAGAAATCTTTAAAACAGAATAAAACTGTGCTGACAGCACAGGACAAAAATACCGTCTTTGATTATACTTTAATTAGAGTTTAATCAAGGACGGTAATTATTTTGTGGATTTTTAACAAATTGTTTACAACTTGTCAATGTTATCGGCAAGAACTCTTACCGTGTTTAGAAATGTGGTTACTTTGGTTTTGTCGGTGTCTTTAAGCACGCTGTTAATTTCGTTAAGCATATGTTTGTTTTCGACCGAATCAAATACAAGCCAGTCAATGCTTGTGTCAAGTGCCTGAGAAATACGGAAAAGAACATCAACGGAAAGTATTCTTGTTCCACGCTCAATGTGACCGATGTGTGCCGCAGAAAGTTCGCACAATTCGCCGAGCTGTTCCTGCGTCAGCCCCTTTTCAATCCGCTTATTTTTTATCCTTTTGCCGAGTGCCGTATAATCAATGTTTTTGTTCATAAGTAAAACCTCAGAATCCTATATATAATCTATTTTAAACTTTTTGAACAAAAAAATAAATTTACTGCAAGCATTTATTATTGACTTGTAGCATTATTTGTGCTAAACTTATTTTATAACAGATGAAATTTTTATGAACTTTGACAGACATCATCTTTGCCGTCTGTAATAAATAAAATTTTAATTTAGGAGAGATGCTTTGTGGCAGTATGGGGAATGGGATCATTTTTTAATGGTGCTGATAATCAGTTTGATAATTTTATCAAGGAAAATTTTGTTTGTATGCTCTGGGATGAAAATGATGTACCAGAATTTTATGCAATGATGAAAGAAATCCAACTTGGTGATATTATTTATCTCAAGTCATTTAAACGAGGCTCAGATGAGATGCATGTAAATGCAGTAGGAATTGTGACAGAAACATTTAAAAACAAAAATTATCATAGCGGATATGAAACCTGCAATAATCAAATCGGAGTTGAATGGATTAATACAAACTCAAACGAAGTTATTAAGGTGAATAACATATATAAACAAAGGAAAACAACCCTTTGTAAAGAATATGATAAAAGAGTAGTTAAGGAAATTGTTAAGTTAATTCAAAACAAGAAGAAATAAATTGAAGTAATTTTTTCATACAAAAGGAATGATCGTTGTGGATAATAACTCAAAATGTCCGTTATGCGGTGGAAAAATAGTTTTTGATCCTGCTTCACAAAAGAATTTATGTAAAACATGCAATAGCTATTTTATTATTAATGAGTATAATAATTTTGATGATTTTCAAAAAGACAAAACTAAATCTAAATGTCCGAATTGTGGTGCACAGCTTATATTTCATGAGAACACATATTCAGCAGAATGTAAATATTGCAATAGCAAATTCAGTATTTTGACTCTAAATCCCGGAAAGGCAACACCTGAAAAAATAATACCTTTTACTGTGCCATTGGAAGAGTTTAAAAAATCAGTAATAAAATATCTTACAGAGGGTGAATATACTCCGGCAGATATTTTTGACCAGGTTGAATTTATAAGTACAAAGGGAGTATATATCCCTTTGTACTATTTCGATACAAGTTATGCCGTAAAATATGTTGCTGAGATAGGTTATAATCGAACAGAAACTTATTTGGACTACGGATTTGGAAGTGAGCGTAACAAATTGGTAAAAAAAACGAGGTTTGTTACCGATTGGAGTCCGTATAGCGATACTTTGGAGGGTTCTTGTTCTACTTATGCTATCGGTACATCAATGTTCGACAAATTCAATGTAATAACAGAAAAAAATAAAAAATACACAAATAAAGTTGATGAAATAATTAGTTTTTGCGAGGAAAGCGTTGATAATTTAAAACCTTATAACGAAAATTACCTTGCAGGTTTTGAAGTGATTCCATACGAATTGTCTCCTGACGAAGCGTATGAACAAACAGCAAAACCGAAAATTAAACAGTTAATTGAGAACCGTGTAACAAGTATTGTACCCGGAGATCAATACAGAAATATGCAGTGGAACGGTAAAGAGAAAAAAGAAAAAATGATTCCATTTTTAAAGCCATTTTGGATAGCAAAGTTTTCTTATAAAAACGAAGGTTACATATTTATTATGGATGGAACGGATAAGGATAAAGTAACAGGAACAAAACCGTTTGATAAAGATTCTCGAAAGGCAGTGAGCAAACACTATTTGCCGGTTAAACTTTCTTTGTGCCTTATTCCTCTTATGATCTGGTTTCTTATTGCCTTTCCGGAAAACTTTGTGATAATTCTCTCTCTGTTTTTTGCCATTTTTTCTTTTTCAATGGCTTATGCAACAAACAAGAAAAATAAAATTACAAAGCAAGGTTTATCAGAAAAACTTGCTTCTGCAAATAAATATCTTGAAAATCCTGATTTGCTTTTTTCTAAAAAATCTAAGCACAAAGAAGAGGATTTATCTTATGGAAGTGTAGATGATAACTGGAAAGACAAAAACGTTGGCTAAAGTTGTTCGACAGTTAAAAATCCCGAAACAGCCGAAACAGTCAGCCTGAATGAACCAAAAGACGAGCAAAAAAAAGCTGAAAAAGCAATGGAAAATTGCAGTCATAGTATTTGGAGCTTTTGTACTTGTGTTTGCAGGAATACTTGCGGTAATTTTGCTTTCTTTAAATAACAGCAGTCATTCCGATACCAAAACCAACACAAAATTGGAAAGTAGTTTGACTGAACCTACAACGGTTGAAAAAAGCATTTTACCGCTAAACAAAAGCGATGTTGAAGCAGAAATTTGCACTCTTTCGGGCAACTACGGATTTGGAGATTCGGTGAAATACTTTGCACTTTCATATTAAGCATAACAAAATTAAATGGAAACAAGAAAATCTAATTTTAGCTAAAAAGTTTAAAAGATAATTAAGGTATTATTGACTTGTAACATTATTTGTGCTAAATTTATTTTACAGCAGATGAAATTTTTATGAACTTTAACAAACAGCATCTTTGCCGTCTGTAATAAATAAAATTTTTAGGAGAAAAAACTATGTCAGTTTATGGAATGGGTTCATTATTCGGTGCAACAGAAGAACAACTGGGCAATTTTGTCAGTGAAGGCTTTGCATGTATCGGTTGGAAGAAAAAGGAAAAGCCTGAGTTGTATGAGATTTTAAACAGTATAAAAATCGGTGATATAATTTATATCAAGGCTCTTCCGTTCAATTCTAAATCTATGAAAATCAAAGCGGTCGGAATTGTGACGGCTGAACCTAAAAACACAAACACACATCACGGTTACGAAGAATGTGAAAATGAAATCGGTGTAAAATGGCTTAATTCAGACATAAACAAGTTGATTGATGTTGATGACGGTAATCTGAACGCAAGAAAAGGAAGTGTTTTCGTTGAAACAAATTCAGAGTATATAAAAAAGATTATCAGCCTTATTTGATGAGTAGTTTATGAATGATTAAGGAGGGGATTTTATGCCGTATTGTGAAAAATGCGGTTCACAGATAAGTGAAAATGCGAGTTTTTGCCATTCATGCGGTGCAAGAGTGATTGGTGAGGTCGAGATTAACGATGCCTGTGTATCTGACGAAAACACATATCAGGAAGATGAAATACCAAGCCGTAAAATCGGAGAGGTTTATAAATACAATGTTGCGGCAATCGGCGGAATATTGACTGCATGCACAACTTTGTATATATCTATTGATGTTATTATTAAGCAAATTAATGCCTCGCAACATAAATATTGGTATCCCAGAGAGGGAACATACACTACTCCGGGTTACAATCCGGGTACGATTACATTTAATGTAATATTATCAATCATTGCGGTGATTATACTTGTTATTTCGATAAAAAAGCTCCGCACTAAATGTAGATATGTCGAATGTACTTATTGCCAAAAAACAACAGTGATTCCATGTGACGCACAGAGTTGCGATTGTGATGTCTGCAGTCAGAAAATATTGATAACCAACGGTAAACCTGAGCGTTTTCATTATAAAGAAAAGGAGTGAAATTTATGAAAAAATCGCTTGTTGCATTAACTGTGATTTTATTGATATCAACAGTATTAAGCGGATGTTCGAAACAACCGAGTTCTGAATCTTCAGCCACACAAACTAATTTTGATTCAACTACGGTTGAAGAGACGACAGTTGAAGAAACTACAGAAGGAAATAATGAATATGAGGATGATGTTGTAGATATATTAAATTCGACAAGTTTTATGGACTCCATTGATCCATCATATGTTCAAAACGGATTATGTTCAGATATAACTTTTGGGCAATTAGTGGCTTCAATGTTTGAAAATCCTCAACTTGATATCACTCCGACAAAAACACGAGACACGGGAACTTTGTTGGGGTATCAGGTAACCGTTTCCGGAAATTATAGAAATACTCCGGGCGGATATTATAACAACAGCGGCAACGCATATATAACTATAAATTTGACCAACGATATTTGTGAGCTTACAGGAGACAGCAATTATAAATCAGCTGCTTCGTACTATGCGTTTGAAGTTACGGGATTCTATTGATTTGTTAAAATTAGAAATGTAAAAATAATATCATTTAATAACGATATACCTGAAAAAGGTAATAAACTGAATAATACGGAGGGTTAAAAATGAGGCGTTGTCCAAAATGCGGATTTCTGCTAAATGAAAAAGACAGATATTGTGAAAACTGCGGTGAAGACTGCTCGGCTGTTGAAGATTCCGAAACAGCCGAAACAGTCAGCCTGAATGAACCAAAAACGAGCAAAAAGAAAAGCTGAAAAAGCAATGGAAAATTGCAGGCATAGTATTTGGAGCTTTTGTACTTGTGTTTGCAGGAATACTTGCGTTGGTTTTGTTTCCTTTAAATAACAGCAGTCATTCCGATACCAAAACCAAAACCAAATCGGAAAGCAGTTTGACTGAACCGACAACGGTTGATAACAGTATCGACGGCAAAGGATACTATTACTTCGATAATAAATTTAATGAAGAAACAGTAGATAAGTTTATGAGTGCCTTTGACGATGAAGGTTCTATGGGCGATTTGGGCTTAGGTGTAGAATTTGACGATTTTAAGTATGACCGAGATTACCTGTTGCTTGGCAAAAAGTTACAGCATATAAACAAGTAGATTTTAACGGAAAAACGGGAACATACATATATGCGGATGAAGAAGATAATGTAGTAGGTTATTCATTAATTTTTTATACTTCTTTGCTGAATAATATAACTACAGATGGCGTATATAAAGTGAAACAAACAGCCGGAAGAATAGCTGCTTGGTTATATGCTTTATCCGATTATAAGAGTTATGATTCATGTGAAAGTACGGCGAAACACCTTTTTAGTGAATTTGTCAGTGATGCGGATGAAGGAAATACAAACGGAAATTATTATTATAATGGATATACAATGTTTTATGTTACGCAATCAGGTCAAGCTGCTGTAACATTTTTGTTGACAGATTCTGATTTTGTAGAGAAAAACGGCGGTGATGTTTTTGAATATGCAACGGGTTCTTCAGAGGAAACTGAAGATTCATCAAATGCAGATGATACAAGTAACACAGAAGAATCTGCAACTGCAAAATCCGGTAAAGTAAGCGATTCTGAAATTAAAAAAGCAGAAGAACTGCTGAAAAAAGAACCTTTCGGAACAGATGAACAATCTGATGGTTCTTTGGATATGTTTAATGTAGATAAAGATGAATACTACGGAAGATTGAATGTATATGATGCTATACACTATTATTTAAAAGGTGCATCGCTTGAGGCTCAGAGAAATCCTGACGGATCAATATCAATGAAATATACAGCAACTTCTAATGGCGATGATGATGAATTAACATATTATAGCGAAGGTTTTTATGTTACATATATAGTCAATATAGATGACGGCACCGTTTGTTATGATGATGATACTTTACACAATTGGGAAATTAACAAAGGTTATTATTCGATTGATTTGGTCAATGAACTGTCAAATTCGGATAATTAAGTGAGGTAAAATCAGTTACACAATATTTTAGCAATGAAAAGGATAATTTTCCGTTTGTTGGAAAGTTATCTTTTTCTTGTGTTTCTACATAATATTATTTATAATATATAAGAGGTGAGCTGTTATGAGCAGGGATACAAAATTTTGCAGGAATTGCGGTAAGGAACTTCCGATTGAATCGACATTTTGTCCGTACTGTATGACAAAGCTGATTGATGTTACAACAGGCGGAGAAATTAAGGTAAAAAAGAAAAAGCCGATTATTATTGCCGTTGCAGCGGCAATAGTTTTGCTCGTTGTAATTGCGGTGATTATAATTTTGAACAGCACGATTTTTGGCGGCAAATCGGATAATGTTACCACACATGCAACAACTGTTCCGACAACTGCGGTCACGACAACGGCTGAAAATAAAACCTCGGATTATTCAAAATATGTCGGAATATGGTGCGATAAGGACAGCGATATTTCAACCGCAACTCAAAACGGCGGCAATATTCTTGAGATAATTTCCGTCAAAGACGATGTTGTGAGATTTACTTTTACAAAGACCTCGTCTGCACCGCAAAACCGAATTGCGAGAATAAGCAATGTGACAACAAAGGTAATTGATGGAATAGGAACTTTTTCGTTTGATGATGACGGCTGGCAGAACAGCGGTACGGGTAAAATCAAGTTTTCCGACGGCGAAATCTATATTGAAAACACGGTCACAAATCAGAACAGCGAATCAATGTGGGATATAGGCGGAAAGTTTTATCTTAAAAAATCCGAAAGTTCAATGCTTGATGTTGAGAGCAATAATTTTTTGAACGCTGATTTTGACGATGTAAAAAATGCTTTTGGCGAAGAAATTTCAGATCCGTTTTTAGCGTCGGATAAGTGGTATATTCATTACTACAGTGGTATGAATGTTATGGTCACCGCCGAAACAAATAAAATTTACAGCATTACGGTTGATTACTCATCAGGCAACCTTGCAAATTCAAACATCAGTTTTGGCGAAATAAACGGCAACAGCACCTATGACAATGTTTATGCCGAACTCGGCGAGCCAATGTACAATAACATAACCCACGGCGATGTTACCTATAAGCGGAAAGACGGATATGTAACTTTCACCTTTGACGATAATATGAACCTCACAAACTTTGTGTACTGCATTGAAGATACACATTAAAACATAACAAGTAATAAAAAATCAGCCTGAGCGTCAAGTAACAATGCTCAGGCGGGTGTGTTTATGATAAATTAAAAACTGTATTTTTTATGTGCACTGTACGGACAATGACCCTTTGCTCGCTCGAAATGCATTTGTTATTGACTTTTATGTCATTTCAATTTAAAATTGAATTAGATATATTATTTGAAGGTCAAAATTATGGATATTAAAGATTTTAGCGATTGGGAAGAGTATAGCGGAAATGCAGATGGTAGCGGTAGAAGTGAAAAAATATGGCTTACATACGGAGATAAAATAGGATTATTTAAATTTCCAAAACAAGCTAAAGATGGTTCTATTACATACGAACATATATCAGAGAGATTGGCTTATGATATCGCTTCTGTATTGAATGTTCCGTGTGCCAAAATTGATATTGGTACATATAATGGCAGATATGGTTCTATGAGTTATCGCATAAATAAAGATAATGAAGTTCTTATGGAGGGAATTGCTTTTATAAGCCAGATGTACCCCGAATATGATATTGACAAATTGTACGATGCAAAGAATAAAATATATTATTCTTTTAAAATGATTTATCCGATTGCTAAGCTTTTAAAATGTGAAAAAGAATTGATGCAAATGATGATTTTTGACGCATTGATAGGTAATTCAGACAGGCATCATAGTAATTGGGCGGTACTTGTTTCCCCTGATTACGATATAAAATTTTCCCCTTTGTATGATAATGGATCATCGTTGTGTTGCTATGTGAACGATTTTGATATTGATGAAATTCTTGGAAAAGATACCCGTAGGTTTAACGCTCTTGTGGGAAGTAAATCTAAATCAAGAATAAGAATTGATATGCACATCAAGAAAGAGCCTGAATTTAAAACAGTTTTGGAATATTTGTTAAAAAACAGCGAGTACAGAATTTATTGTATTTCTATTGTCGAGAGAATTATATCCAAAATGACAGAGAATAATATAAATGTAATTTTGGATAATTATCCTGATGAAATACTTTCAAAAGACAGAAAGAGGTTGTTGCTTAAGTTCCTTTTAGAAAAAGTTAAGATTATAAAAACTATATTTGAAGAGGAGGGTTAAATCAGTGTCAGAAAAAAACGGAAAAGATTATTTATACTTAATTTGGAAGCATCCTGAAACCAGAAGACAGTATATTGTCGGAATTCTGTCTAAAAACGGAGTTTTTGAATTTGAATATGGTAAAGATGTGGAAGAAGCCAGAAAAAATGGATTTAACGGAATTGCTGCGTTTGATGAATTTGATAAAAAATATAAAAGTGAAAAATTGTTTCCTGTTTTTGCAAGTAGATTGCCCGATAAAAAGCGTCGAGGAATTTCTGATATTTTAAAAAAATATAATTTAGAAGAATATGATGAATATCTACTTTTAAAAAACAGCGGAGCAAGATTGCCAATTGATACTTTTGAGTTTATTGATCCTATTTTTGATGATGAAAAAAATGTCTCCAAAAGTTTCTATATTGCCGGTGTAAGTCATTATCTTCCATGTGAAGATAATATTTGCAATTTTAAAGGTGTGAATATTGAAGTTGGCGATGATTTGTTATTGAAGTTAGAACCCGGTAATGAACAAGATTGTTTTGCTGTTGAAATTTTCACCGCAGACAGTGTTAAGTTGGGTTATGTTCCGAGGTATTACTCGAGAGAAGTAACAAAAAGAATTAAAAAAAATGAAGATGTTGTTTGTAAGGTAGCGGAATTTAATCCCACATCCAATTGTAGAGAATGTATAAAAGTAAATCTTACTATCAACTAAGATGAAAAGCCTGAGATTTTAATCTCAGGCTTGTTTTGTGTTTGTGCAATTGCTTTGAAAGTTTGCAAAATAAAAAATAAGCACTAACCATAACGGTTAGTGCTTATTGGATGGTTGCGGGAGCCGGATTTGAACCGACGACCTTCGGGTTATGAGCCCGACGAGCTACCGAGCTGCTCTATCCCGCGATATACAACTCTGCTGTTTTTTACAGCTTTATTATTATAGCATTATGTAAAGGTTGTGTCAATAGTTTTTTGTATATTTTTTTATTTTATGCTTTGTCCGGCTTTTTGACTGAATTTATTTACATTTTAATCTTAGTTTTTTAAGGGTATGTACACAATTGTATGGCGGAACATATGCAAATAAAAGATTTAAATACCTGTTAAAACAAAAGTGAGATTGTGCAAAATAATGATTTATATGTGTTTAGCACGGTGAATTTGATATATTGATTGCAGATTGCTTTTGTGGTACAATTACCGTGTGAATTTGCGGAATTTTTAAATTGCGACAAATACAGATGAGAGGGAATTATGGGAAAGAACAAAACACGCAGTAAATCTGCACTTAAACAAAACAGTGTCACAGCTGAAAACAAAAGGCTCGGCGATGACGGAAACATTAATTTTACTTTTAAAATTTTGTCGGCAATCGGCATTATTATCATAGTTTCGGGGCATTGCTACAACGGCGGTGTGTCGCTGATGTACGATTGGTTTCCGAAGTATTCGTACAATCTCGCCTTGTTCGTTTTCATTTCGGGCTATTTTTATAAGGAAAAGCACGAGGAACATATTTTCAAATATATATGGGGACGGACAAAACGCTTGTTGATTCCTGCGTATCTATGGAACATTGTTTACGGAATAATCGCATTCGCACTTACTCAGGTCGGCTATACGATTGCTCAGGGCAAATTTGATCTGTACAACCTTTTTGTTATGCCGTTTATTGACGGCGAAAGTTTTGCCTACAACCTCGGTTCGTGGTTTGTATATCCGCTGTTCTGTGTTTATGTTTTTAACATACTGTTCCGCAAATTGCTCAAAAAGGTTCACAGGGGCAACGAGTATGTCATTCTTGCCGTGTATCTTGCAATCGGAATTTTCGGTGTGCAATACTGCATTTGGAATCCTGCCCCAAAGGGTGCGTTGCTGTTATTGTTCAGGTCAATGTTTTTTCTGCCGTGTTTTGAGTTTGGCAGATTTTATCACGAAAAGCTTGAAAAACACGATAATCTCAACAGTGTTGCATATTTTGCAATCGTTCTCGGAGTTCAGCTTCTTCTCCTCACATTCTGTGAAAATCTTGAATACACTCCGTCAAAGTGTGTGAAGTTTGACAACGGCTGCGTCATTCCTTATGTAACCGCAATCACGGGTATTGCGTTCTGGCTGAGGGTTGCAAAGCTGATTACTCCGATTATCAAGAACAAAAAGCTTGTCAGGATGATTTCTGACAATACCTACAGCATTATGATTCACCACATTTTTGCCTTTATGATTGTAAAATGGGCATTCCGGGGATTGAGCGTAATTACACCGCTGTTCAAAGATTTCGATATTTTAAAACTCAAGTCAACAATCTGGTACATTTATCGTCCGAACGGCTTAAATTTTTACTGCATAATCTACCTTGCCGCAGGAATATTCATTCCGATTCTTATAGGAACGGTTACGCACAGGATATTTGAATTTATGAAAGAGCATACCTTGAAGAGTATGCAAAAAAATAAGTCGGACAGGTAAAGTAAACAAAATTGAAAAAGTCATAAAATAATGCTTTTTTTACAGGCTTTAAAATGAATAAAAAATAAGCCGTATGTGCATTGTTACAAAATAACACGGCTTGTATTGTGCAATATTTGCCTTTAAAGCTGTGCGACTAAACAACTTGCACTAAAAGGTAAAATAATATTTATGCATTTCGCCGTAGCAAAAAACATTAATTTGTGTTACAATATTTCATTATAGTATTTAGCGGAGCAGATATGCCGATATACAGAATAGCTGATTTGAATGTTGAAGTTAATCCAAAATTTAAAATATGCAGGAAACGGCTTGAAAGCTATGCCGTTAAGTCGAATGAATCGGGAAAGACCGACATTGCGATATCGGTTTCGGATGACGAAATCCGTGAGCGTCTCAGGCTTTCCGACAACCTCAGCGAACAAGGTGCTGAGGATGTTCTGATACTCTCAAAATTCTGCAACGCCGTGCTTGACGGATTTGACGGATTCTTTTTTCATTCGTCCTGTCTTGAGCTTGACGGCGAGGGCTATGTTTTTTCGGCAGTCAGCGGAACGGGCAAGTCTACCCACACGGCTCTGTGGCGAAGGCATTTTGGCAACAGGGTGACGATGATTAACGATGACAAGCCGGTTATACGAAAATGTGACGGAAAATTTTATGCTTACGGAACTCCGTGGATGGGGAAAGCTGACATAGGAACAAATACAAAAGCACCCGTTAAGGCTGTGTATATTCTTCAGAGAGCAGAAGAGAACACGGCAGTCAGGGTGTTACCGTCACATGTTATGAAACAGTTGCTTGAGGCAACGGTTATTGATGTTGAGCGGAGCAGAATGGAAAAGCTGCTTGAATTGCTTGATGAGTTCTTTAAGGAAACACCGTTGTTTTTGCTCGGTTGTAATATGGATGAAAGTGCTGTTATGACGGCTTACAATGCCGCAAGCGGCGGATAAGGCTATGGAAATTTCAGAAAGCGGAGGAATATAAGATGGAATTTGTTCAGGTCGTTTCGGTTGAAAATATGAGAAAAAGCGACGCAAGGACGATTGCGGAGCATACTCCTTCGGCGGAGCTTATGTACAGAGCCGCACAGGGGATTTTTAATTCGGCAAAGTTTGTGGGCAAGGTTGCCATAGTTTGCGGTAAGGGCAACAACGGCGGCGACGGTTATGCGCTCGCCTGTATTTTATGTAAAAACGGCTTTACACCGACAATTTTCAGAGCAAGCGACGGCTTTTCAAAGGACGGCCTTTACTATTATAAAACCGCAATGTCGCTCGGTGCCGAGGAGATGCCGATGTCACAGGCGGCGGCTTTCACGGGATTTGACATTGTAGTTGACTGTCTGCTCGGAACAGGCTTTTCGGGTGAATTAAAGGGTGAAATGCTTGAAGCGGTTGAGCAGATTAATATGACAAATGCCTATGTTATAAGTGCAGACATCAACAGCGGAATCAACGGTGACACGGGTGTGTGCAGTACGGCGGTAAACTCGGATCTTACCGTTTCAATCGGTTCGTTCAAGACAGGCTTGTTCCTCAATGACGCACCGTATTACATCGGTTCAGTCACAAACTGCGATATCGGAATCAGCCTTATTGAAGATGAATACAAGCTGATTGACTATTCTCTTTTGCATATGTTTGAGGGCTACGGCTCTCTTGTTATGACTGCGGAAGAATTTTTTGAAAAGTACGGCTACGAGCCTTCAAGGTGCAATGTTGCACGCTGTGTTGAGGAAATCAGCAAAAAGAACGCAGAACAGTTGTAGTAAAAACAGACCATTCTGCGGTAATTGCGGATCTTAAATATATTTATTTTTGCGCTGACTATGTTATTAACAATTGATTGATTTTAATTGAGTTGAGGATGAAACCATGAAGTACAAGAAGGTGTTGTTACCGCCCGAGCCGTATTACAGCGGCAGGGTTACAAGATATCCGGACAGAAAAGTTGCCTTTGAAGCAGGACTCAGGTGGCATGGTTCATATGAAATTTCCTATATAAAAAAAGGTAAGGTAAGGCTTAACAAGCTTGACTGTGAAATTATTCTCAATGCGGGCGATGTCTATGTTCTTAACAGTCAGGAGGTTCATTCCTATGAGGACATCGGTGAGGATACTCAGGCTGTTATGCTCAATATCATTCCAAAGGCAATTGCACCGTATGTTGACGATCCGCATATTGTGCCGAGTTTCAAACAACCCGAGGGCGAAGCTCTTGAGTTTATCAGAAAAACAATGGACATATTACATGGATATGAAGAGTACAAGAGCAAGCTTATCAGCATGAAGGTGAGAGCGGTGATGTACAGCGTTGCGTACTATCTCATCCGTGATTGCATTGACAACGATATACAATATGTTCACGGTTCTCAGGCGGATGATTTTGACTGCGCCAAAAGTGCTATCAGATATATGCACGATAATTACAAACACGAAATCACGCTCAATGAAATCGCCAATTATGTTGGCATGACGCCTGCTCATTTTTCAAAATATTTTAAGGATAAAACAGAGGAAACATTTTCAAAGTATCTTCGCCGTGTTCGCCTTGAACACGCTATTGATGATTTGAGAAACAAAAAAATCACCGTCAGACAGGCGGCGATTGAAAACGGTTTTCCGAATGTGAATTCGTTTATCCTGTTCTGCAAGTCCGAATACGGCAGAACTCCTGCGGAACTTAGGAATTACAGCGAGAAGAACTGACGGCGAGCCACCGTCCTCGGTTCGTGAAAACAGTCGCTTCAAGGCGAAAGCTTTTTAAATTGAAAATGGAAAATTGAAAATTGAAAATTGCGGTCGGCGGTGTGCCACCGCAATCTATTCGAGAAGATACTCGGATAAAGGAATTGCATCAGATGCCCAAATACGGCATTGATGCAATTTTTGCTTTATATGAAAGTAAATGTATACTTGTAGGGGAGAACTGATGTTATACAACCGTCACAACACCTATTTCAACTTGATTATTGATTCTGGGGATGAATACGGTGTTGCTCAGACCTGCGCAGACAATCATTTTTGTGCCGTCAAGGTCAAATTCGCCTTTGTCATATTTCGGAAAAAGTCCCTGATTCGGAGCGATTACTCCGCCGATGAACGGCAATTGAATCTGTCCTCCGTGAGTGTGACCGCAGACGATTAAGTCTATGTCGGTTTTCTTTGCGTCCTCGGCAATGTATTCGGGCTGGTGGTGCAGAAGAATTGTGAAATTGTTCTTTGCTTTTTCGGCAAATTCTTCCCACAGCGTTCTTGACGGAACATCGTCATCGGGAGTGTAGAACTCATAATAAGGGTAGTCGCTCATTCCGCCGATAAGCACACTCTTGCCGTTTTTGGTGAATTTTATGTATTCATTATCGAGCAATACAGTGCCTGTTGAATATGTTTCGCTTTTAAAATCCGTTCCGAATTTGGCGGCATTGTCACGCTCATGGTTGCCGAGACAGCAGTATGTGGGTGCAATTTTTGAAAGCTTTTCAAGCACATCTTTCATCTTCGTTGTGTCGGGATCGCCACGGTTGACCATATCTCCGCAAACTGCAATAAAATCGGGATTTTGTTCCTTTACAAGCTCTGCAAGGTCTGCGTTCTTTTCTCCGTATTCCTTGTTGTGCAGATCCGTGATGACAACAAATTTCAGCTTTGCGTCGTTCTTAGTATTGTTTACACAGTAATTTGTGATTGCAATTGTGTTGTCACAGTAAACGCCCCATATTACGAGAGTCACAAACAGCACAAGTATTATTGCTCCGAGGATTATCGAAAAATTTTTCATTCAATTTACCGCCCATATTAAGTATGGTATTATTTTAGGCTCGTTTTGTGCGGTTGTCAACAAATGTGTGTCGAACAAGTCTGATTATTACTGCTCCTTGTGCTTTGATTGTCGGATTTTAAGTTGATTTAGGAATTGCTTTGTTTGACATTCCTTTTGCACTGTTGTATAATAAATCATAATTGTATTTATATGTTACTCGGGAAATTTACACAAAGTTAAACAGAAGAGGTATGGGTTATGAAGAAGATTAATTTGCGTAAGATGTTTCTGGCTCTCGCAGATGTGTTTATTATCGTTGTCAGCGGTATTCTTGCAAATTATATTCTCTTGCTTGTTGGCTACATAGGTGCTGCTTCAAGCAAAGGCTTGTTGAGCTATATTGTTATTGATCTTGTCATGTGTCTGTTTACGCTTTATATAAGCGGAACATATTCAAAATTGTGGCGATACTTTAACGCAAAGGACTATATGGTGTGCGGAATTGCCGTCTTTTCGGGGTTTACGCTCGGCTTTGTAATCTCGTTGTTTTTGCAGATTCCGCAGAGAAAAATTTTTTGTATAGTACATTTCGCAATAGCCCTTGTCGGAATTCTTGCATTCCGTTTTGTTTTCAGAAGGGCTTTTCTTGACCTTACCGAGGCAGGAAGGGCAGAGGGCGGAGAGCGCACCCTTATTGTGGGCGCAGGCAATGCCGGCAGAATGATTGTTCGTGAAATTCACAATGCGAAAGAGCAGGGTGATGTTAATAATCCTTCAAAAAGCATCATTCCGGTATGCTTTGTCGATGATGATTTGAAAAAGCTGAATCAAAAATCGAAGGAATCCCCATTGTCGGAACCTGTCCCGAAATTGTTAAAATATGTGATGAATACCGCATAGACAATATTATTGTTGCAGTTCCGTCATGTGAGGAAGATGAGAAGAGGAAGATTCTTGATTACTGTTCCGCAACAGAGTGCAAAATCAAGATTATCCCTTATCTCGGCGAGCTTTTGTTTGATGACGGGCATACACAGCTTATTTCACAGGCAAAGGAAATCAAGATTGAGGATCTTCTCGGCAGAAAACCCATTGAGTTTGACCGAAAGGAGATTCATGACCTTATCAACGGAAAGGTTTGTCTTGTTACAGGCGGCGGCGGTTCAATCGGCAGTGAGCTTGTAAGACAGATTGCAAAGAATGATCCGAAACAAATCATCATTGTTGATATCTACGAAAACAACGCATATGACATTCAGCAGGAGCTTGTGCTTGAATACGGCACAAAGCTTAACCTTGTAACGCTTATTTCATCGGTTCGTGATTACGACAAAATGGAGCTTATCTTCAAGACATATCGCCCCGAACTCGTATTCCACGCTGCCGCTCACAAGCATGTTCCGCTTATGGAAACCGTTCCCGAGGAGGCTGTAAAGAACAACATCTTCGGCACATTCAATGTTGCAACCCTTGCAGAAAAGTACAAGGCAAAGAAGTTTGTTATGATTTCAACCGACAAGGCTGTTAATCCGACAAATGTTATGGGCGCAACAAAGCGTGCGTGCGAGATGATTATTCAGTACAAGGCGCAGCACAGCATCGATACCGAATTTGTAACAACAAGATTCGGTAATGTTCTCGGCTCAAACGGCTCGGTTATTCCGCTGTTTCGCCGTCAGATTGAAAAAGGTGTGCCCGTTACCGTAACACATCCCGATATTATCAGATATTTTATGACTATTCCCGAGGCTGTTTCGCTTGTTCTTGAGGCAGGTGCAATGGCAAAGGGCGGTGAGATTTTTGTTCTTGATATGGGTGCTCCCGTCAAGATTACAACCCTTGCCGAGAACCTTATCAGAATGTACGGTAAGGTTCCGTACAAAGATGTTCCGATTATTTTCACGGGACTTCGCCCCGGCGAAAAGCTTTTTGAGGAGCTTCTTATGGACGAAGAAGGTCTTAAGTCAACACAGAACAAGAAAATTTTCATAGGAAATCAAATTAAAATAGACGAAACAGATATGCTGTCAAAGCTTGAGGTTCTCAAAAAGACCGCAGAAAACAATGACAGTGAAAAGACAGTTGAACTTTTGGCAGAACTTGTACCTACTTTTTGCCACAAGGTCAATGATTAACCGAAAAGGAGAAATTTTATGTGCGGTATTGTAGGTTATGTAGGACCTAAGGATTGCAGTGAGGTGCTTGTTAATGCTCTCACAAAGCTTGAATACAGAGGCTACGACTCGGCAGGTATTGCGGTTTTTGATAACGGAGAAATCAAGACCGTAAAGACCAAGGGTAAGCTTCAGGACTTAAAGGATAAGCTTGCAGAGGTCGGCACTCCGAAAGGTCATGTCGGCATAGGTCACACCCGTTGGGCAACCCACGGCGAGCCTTCTGATGTAAACTCACATCCACACAGCGGTACAAGGGTTACAATCGTTCACAACGGTATTATTGAAAACTATATGGAGCTTAAAGACTTCCTCATCTCAAAGGGAAGAACTTTTTAAGCGACACAGATACAGAGGTTGTTGCTCAGCTCCTCGACTATAAATACAACGGAAATCCTCTTGAAACAATTGACAGCGTAATGGCTGAGCTTAAGGGTTCGTTTGCACTCGGAATTATGTTCAAGGATTTCCCCGACAGAGTTTTTTTGCGGTTCGCCGTGAAAGTCCTCTTATTGTAGGCGTTGCAGAAGGCGAGTGCTTTATTGCGTCCGATGTTCCCGCAATTCTTCAGTACACAAGGAATTATTATCTTCTTGACCATGATGAAATCGTAACACTTTCATCTGACGGTGTTTCGTTCGTTGACGAACACCTTGATCCGATTGAAAAGGAACTTCAGACAGCCGACTGGGATATGGAGGCTGCCGAAAAGAGCGGTTATCCGCACTTTATGATTAAGGAAATCAACGAACAGCCCGAGGCTATCAGAACAACGATTATGCCGAGAATCAAAGAGGGACTTCCGTTTCTTGAGGAGTGCGGCATCACAACGGAAACAATCAAGAATTTCAAAAATATCACAATCGTTGCCTGCGGTACTGCCATGCACGCAGGTATGGTCGGCAAGTATGTTATTGAGGATCTCGCAAGAGTTCCCGTAAATGTTGACATTGCGTCCGAGTTCCGTTACAGAAATCCGATTGTAGGCGAGGGCGACCTTGTAATCATCATTTCACAGTCGGGCGAAACAGCCGACAGCCTTGCCGCAATGCGTCTTGCAAAGCAGAAGGGGGCAAAAACTCTTGCAATCGTAAACGCAAAGGGCAGTTCAATTGCCCGTGAGGCGGATATGCTCATCTACACACTCGCAGGTCCCGAAATTTCCGTTCCGTCAACAAAGGCATATATCACACAGCTTTCCGTTATGTATCTCTTTGCCTTTGAGCTTGCTCTTGCAAAGGAAACAATCAGCACAGCCGAGTGCAAGCGACTTGTTTCGGCTCTCACAAAAATGCCTGAGGCAGTTCAGTATGTAATCGACAACTGCGAGGATACATGCAAGTTCGTTGCCACAAAGCTTGTTGCAACCGACAGCTTGCTTTACATAGGCAGAGGTCTTGACTATGCCCTTTCAATGGAGGGTTCGCTCAAGCTCAAAGAGGTTTCGTACATTCACTCAGAAAGCTATGCCGCAGGCGAGTTAAAGCACGGCACAATTTCGCTTATTGACGAGGATGTTCCGGTTATCGCCGTTGCAACTCAGACAGGTATTATCCCCAAGACAATCAGCAATGTTGTTGAGGTTAAGTCAAGAGGTGCAAAGGTTATTCTTGTTTGTACAGACGCCTGTGCAAGAGAACTCAAGGACGGTGTTGCGGATTATGTTATCGAAATTCCGCATACAGACGAGCTTCTTATGCCGATTACAGCGGTTGTTCCGCTCCAGATTCTTGCTTATTACACATCAATCAACAGAGGTATTGATCCCGATAAGCCAAAGAACCTTGCTAAGTCGGTTACTGTAGAATAAACGGCGGTCTTGTATTTAATTGAAAATTGAAAATTTCGGTTGGCGGTGTGCCACCGCAGTCAATTCGAGAAGATAGTCAGATAAAGAAATTGCATTGATGCCCGATACGGCATTGATGCAATTTTTGTTTTATATGAAAGTGAATGTTTATTTATATAATTTTAATTTGTACAAATCTTTGCGTGGTTATCTGCAGGCGGATAATATCCGTACATACAGTTTTGCAACAACTTCCGTATATAACAAAAATATACAAAAACAGTCGGGCGACAATGTTTTGCATTCTTGCGAATTGTCTTCTCGACCATAATTTTCCATTTTCCATTTTCAATTTTATCCACGCTCAGGCGTAATATGTTCTTTAATATCATACTGTATTCACGAATAGGGTACTCTTGTTTTCAAATTTAAACGGTAAAAACCTTGTATTTTTTTGACAGATTATGTATAATTAATTAGATATACATTCTAAAAAGCAGTATTGATGAATCTAATTTAGTTTCGGGGGAATATACGGACATGATGAAAACTGTTTTTAAAAGAGCTGTAACGCTTGCAATTTGTGCCGTAATGGTATTTTGCGGTATTTTTGCCTGTTCGGGCGCAACAAAAGACTACGAGATTCCGCAGATTGACGATATGACGCTTTCGATGCCTGACGGTATGAGCGCTGTTACAAGGGACAGTAAAAGCACAGATAAATATTTTTCCGTTTTCGGTCTTGATTATGACACAACAATGAAAACATTTCAGAACGGAAATATCTATCTTCAGGGTATGGATAATATGTCATCGGTTATTCTGACCGTGACAATGACAAAAAATGAGAGCAGCGAGAATGTCGGCAACTATGCTCAGCTTTCTTCAAGCGAGCTTTCAAATATACGCAACAATTTTCTTAATTCCGACGAGTATCGGAGCTGTACTCCCGACCAAAAAGAAAAAGTTGTGTGGCTTGTGTTTGACGCAACTGCTCAGAGCAGTAAGGGCGATGTGAAAACCTTTGTTGCCAACACGGTTTATGACGGTATGAACATTAATATCACAATGCAGAGAACAGAGGGTGATGTTACAACCGTTGACTACGATACTTTTTCTAAAATTGTATCTTCGGTGAAATTCAGCGACCTGCCGTTTTCAAAGGGATTTATTCCGTACATAATCATCGGCGGCGGTGTTGTTATCCTTATTTTGATTGTTCTCATCATAATTTTTGCCGTGAGAATCAGAAAGCATAAAAAGGCTAAGAAGAATAACGCTATTCTTGAGGAGCTTGCAGTCAAGTATAAACTCGGTGAAAAGGGTACGGACTACGACATTGACAATTTTGACGATTCTCCCGAAAAGCCCGATAAACGCTCAAAGAAAAAGCAGAGATATGCGGAAGAGGTTGAAGAAGAACCGGCTTTGCCGGGCAGAAGATATGCTCCCGAGCCGATAATCGAAAATATGGAAGAACCGGAAGAAATTACAAGTGAGTATTCAAACTTTGGTTATGACACGGATGATGCCAAGGAAAAAGAAATTGACGAGATAATCAACTCCGCAAAGGCTTACAAGAGTGAGCTTGAGCGTGAGGCATATAAAAACAACTACGGTTACGAGGAAAACAGCACGGAGGACGAAAAAAAAAAAAGGAGCCTACCGCAAAGAGATACCTCAGAGACTGAACCCGAAAAAATTGACGAAAACGAAAAAGATAACGCAGAAACACCTGAAAAACACGAGGACATAAGCTCTTCGTCGGGTCCTACACTCGTTATCCCCGAACCCGAACACGATCTTTTTGAAACAAGCGAGCCTGACGATATCGACCGTGAGGACGATGCCGATGTTGAAGAAACCGAGGAGGTTTCCGAACAAAAGCATCCGCTTGAAAAAAAGGTTGACAAGTACGCAAACATCATTTTCGGCAGTGACGATCCCGAGGAGAAAACCGAGGAAGAGGTTGATGATGAGGAGCTTGTAAGGGCAAAGGCTAAGAAAAACAAGTTTGACAGCGGTTATGACTTTTTTGACGAAGCTCCCAAAAAGTCAATGGGGGTTATCAAAAGCTCAGACCTCGAGAGATGCCGAGGACGTTGATGTTATCGGCGAGGTTGAAAGAAAAGCAGAAACCGTAAAGCAGAACGCTCTTGAAAAAGAGAATAATAAAGAAACCGAGGGTGAACCGAATGATAAACGGTCAACGGAAGAGGTTCTTGCCAATGTAGGCAAAAACATCGGTAACGCTCTCAGGGGCTTTGCAGGCGGAGTTAAGAATTTTGGCATTCACTGCGGATATTTCTGCAAGAATGTTTCAATAATGATAAAGCGTAAGCGTGCGATTGCCAAACGCAAAAAGGCAGAGGAAGAGAGAAGAGAGAGAGAAAGACAAAAGGCAGAGCGTGCAAGAATGCGTGCCGAAAGAGGCGAGAGTGACGGACTTGTTCAGGTTCACAGCAGAACCGACTGCCGCCCCCAGCAGAATCGCCGCCCTGCAAACAGAAACAAGAGAAGATAATTTCTTTTCTTAACGGAGGAAAAACATGGAAATGCTAATTAAAAACGCAGTGGTTGTTTCCCCTGCCGACAAGCTTAACGAAAAAACAGATATTCTCATAAAGGACGGTGTGATTGCCGAAATCGGCAGCGGCATTACATCAGACGGAGAGATTATTGATGCAGACGGTCTTTGTGCCGTTCCGGGATTTGTTGATATGCATGTGCATCTTCGTGATCCCGGTCAGACTCACAAAGAGAATATTATCACGGGATGCAAGGCGGCTGCCGCAGGCGGTGTTACAAGCCTGCTTGCAATGCCTAACACCAACCCCACAACCGACAGCCCCGAAATTGTAAAGTATATTCTTGACAAAGCTAAAGACGCCGACAGCCGTGTTTATGTTGCGGCAAGCGTTACCAAGGGGCTTAAAAGCGAAGAACCCACAGACATTGACGCTGTGAAAAGTGCAGGTGCAATAGCACTTACCGATGACGGCAGACCTGTTGAAAACACAAAGTATTTGAGTGACGCAATGAAAAAAGCTCCAAAGCTCGGCATGACAATTGTCGCACATTGCGAGGACTTGTTTCTTGCCGACGGCGGTAAAATTAACGAGGGCGAGGTTTCGGAAAAGCTCGGTGTCAAGGGAATCCCTGCCGGTGCCGAGGACTGCGGAACTGCAAGAGAAATTGCACTTGCCGCCGCTCTTAACGAGCCTATTCATATCTGCCATGTCAGCACCAAAACAAGCGTTGCACTTATCCGTGATGCCAAAAGGAGAGGTGTTAAGGTGACCGCCGAAACCGCTCCGCATTATGTTTCGCTCACGGACAGGGAGCTTTTAAGAGGTGACGCTGATTACAGAATGAATCCGCCTCTCAGAACTCAGGCTGATGTTGACGAGATTATCAACGGGCTTTGTGACGGCACACTTGATGCCATAGCAACCGACCACGCACCGCACACACCCGAGGAAAAGGCTGATTTTGTAAAAGCCCCCAACGGTTCAATCGGCATGGAAACCTCGTTTGCGGTCTGCAACACATACCTGGTTAAGACAGGCAGAATGACGCTTTCACAGCTTGTTGAGAAGATGAGTGTTAATCCTGCAAGGATTTTGAAAATCAACGCAGGCACACTTTCAGTCGGTGCAAATGCCGATGTTGTTCTTATAAATCCCGATGAAGAATGGACAGTTGATGCTGGTAAACTTCACGGCAAAAGCAAAAACACCCCGCTTCAAGGGCAGAACCCTCACAGGTAAAGTCAAAAAGACAATCCTCGGCGGTAAGGTAGTTTTTGAAGATTGAGTTTGTTTTAATTGTAGATGTTGATACGATTAAAATTGTGCAAACGGTAGCTGTACTACGCTCGGGCATAAATGTTTTTTATTTGTCAAACTGTCTGCACGAATTGGGGACGGCGGCTCGCCGTGTTCGCTCACCAAATAAATTTAATTTAATATAAACTTTAACATAAAGGAGTAAAATTATGGCACAGAAAGGCGACCTCCTGTCGGTAAGACAGGATATCGAGTAGTAGACGCAACAATCCGTGACGGCGGTCTTTGTAACGATTTCAGATTTGACGACAAATTTATCAAGGCTCTTTACAATGCAAATGTTAAAGCCGGTGTTGATTATATGGAATTCGGCTACAAGGCATCAAAGGAAATCTTTAACGAAGAAGATTTCGGTAAGTGGAAATTCTGTAACGATGCAGATATCAGAAAAATTGTAGGCGACAACAAGACTCCTCTTAAAATCGCTGTTATGGCTGATGTCGGCAGAACAGATTTTAAGAAGGATATTATCGCAAAGAAGGACAGCCCGATTGACCTCATCAGAATTGCAACATACATCAACGCAATTCCTGCGGCTGTTGAAATGATTGAGGACGCTGCAAAGAAGGGCTACGAAACAACAATCAATATTATGGCTGTTTCAAAGGCAAGAACCGAGGATATTACAGCGGCTCTTGAAACTCTTGGCAAAACTCCCGTAAACGCTTTCTACATTGTTGACAGCTACGGCGCACTCTATCCCGAGGAGTCAAGACGACTTGCAGACCTTTACTGCTCAATTGCCGACAAGTACGGCAAGTCGGTCGGTATTCACGCTCACAACAACCAGCAGCTTGCTTTTGCCAACACAATTGAGGCTATGACGCAGGGCGTCAGCTACCTTGACGCAACCGTTGACGGCATGGGCAGAGGCGCAGGCAACTGTGCGCTTGAACTTCTTCTCGGTTTCCTCAAGAACCCGAAGTATCAGGTTGCTCCTATTCTCAAAATCATTGAGGAGTACACCCACAAGTTTAAGGCTGAGGGCGTTAAGTGGGGTTACGATATTCCGTACCTTCTCACAGGTCAGTACAACACACATCCCCGTCCTGCAATTCAGTTTGTAAAAGAGGACAGACAGGATTATTACAAGTTCTCAAATGAACTTTATGATATTATCAACAGCTAAAAAATAATAATTCGTAGGGGCGAACAACAGCATTGTAAAAAAGATATTGCTGTCGGGATATGAATTGTTTGCCCGATCATAGAAAGAATAACAAAAAATGAGGAGAATCACTATGGCATTTGACAGACTTATCGAAAATATTGTAAAAATGCAGAATCCTACGGTTGCAGGTCTTGATCCTAAGCTTGACTATGTTCCCGAATCAATCAAAACAAAATGCTTTGAAAAGTATGGCAAGACGCTTGAGGGTGCGGCTGCTGCACTTTTTGAATTCAACAAGGCGCTTATTGACGCACTTTATGATATTGTTCCTGCCGTAAAGCCACAGGCTGCATATTATGAAATGTATGGCTGGCAGGGTGTTAAGGCTCTTTGCGACACAATCGCTTATGCAAAGTCAAAGGGTATGTTCGTTATCACAGACGGCAAGCGTAACGATATCGGCACAACTATGGAGGCATATGCTACGGCACACCTCGGTCATACAGATGTTGCAGGCGAAAGTATTGACGCATTCGGTGCAGACGCACTCACGGTAAACGGCTACCTCGGAACAGACGGTATCAAGCCGCTTGCAAAAATTTGCGATTCGGACGACAAGGGCATTTTTGTTCTTGTAAAAACTTCAAACCCAAGCTCGGGCGAACTTCAGGATATGAAGCTTGAAACAAATGAGAGCGTTTATGAGCATATGGGCAAGATGTGCGAAGGCTGGGGCGAAGACCTTATGGGTAAGCATGGCTATTCGGCAGTAGGCGCAGTTGTGGGTGCAACATATCCCGAACAGCTCGGTGAAATGAGAGCAAAACTTCCGCACACATTCTTCCTTGTTCCCGGTTACGGTGCTCAGGGCGGCGGTGCCGATGATGTTAAAAACGCATTTGACGAAAACGGTCTTGGTGCAATCATCAACTCAAGCCGCGGCATTATGTGCGCATGGAAAAAGCAGGGGCTTACAGAAGATGATTTTGCCGTTGCCGCTCGTAAAGAGGCTGAGCGTATGAGGGATGAAATCGTTGGCTGTATCGGCAAAATTAAGCTTGACTGATTCATTTGCACAACAGAATCACGAAATTTTTCGATTTTTATGCTTTAGTGCTATGAATTTGTTGACTTTAGCGTGCTAAAAGCGTATAATTTAGGTGTATTTATTTTTACAACTATATTTTTAAATTTTCTTTAAAAAGGGAGATATCAGAAATGGCAAGAGTATATAATTTTTCGGCAGGTCCTTCAATGCTTGCCTGAGTCTGTGCTTAAAAAAGCAGCGGCAGAAATGCTTGACTACGAAGGCAGTGGTCAGAGCGTTATGGAAATGTCACACCGCTCAAAAATTTACGGTACAATCATCGAGGGTGCCGAGGCTCTTTTGAGAGAGGTTATGAACATTCCTGACAACTACAAGGTTCTTTTCCTTCAGGGCGGTGCGTCAACACAGTTTGCGGCTATCCCTATGAACCTTATGACAAAGAGCGGTAAGGCTGATTATGTTATTACAGGTCAGTGGGCTAAAAAGGCTCATGCAGAGGCTGCCCGTTACGGTCAGGCTAATGTTGTTGCTTCATCGGCTGACAAGACTTTCACATACATTCCAAAGCTTGATCCTTCAACATTCACAAAGGACGCTGACTACTTCTACATTTGCATGAACAACACAATTTACGGTACTGTTTATCACGAGCTTCCCGACACAGGTGATGTTCCGCTCGTTGCAGATATTTCTTCCTGTATTCTTTCAAGACCGATTGATGTTTCAAAGTTCGGCGTTCTCTATGCAGGCGCACAGAAGAACATGGCTCCGGCAGGTCTTACGGTTGTTATCGTTCGTGAGGATCTTATCGGCAACGCTATGGATATCACTCCTACAATGCTTAACTGGAAAACTCACGCTGACAACGGTTCAATGTTCAACACACCGCCTTGCTACACAATTTACATTGCAAAGCTTGTTCTTGAGTGGATTAAGAACGAGGTTGGCGGTCTTGATAAGATGTATGAAATCAACAAGAAGAAGGCTGACCTTCTCTACGGTTTCCTCGATTCTTCAGAGCTTTTCAAGGGTACTGTTGTTCCCGAGGATCGTTCTCTTATGAATGTTCCGTTCGTTACAGGTGACGCTGACCTTGACGCTAAATTTGTTAAAGAGGCTACTGAAAACGGTCTTGTTAATATCAAGGGTCATCGCACAGTCGGCGGTATGAGAGCTTCAATTTACAACGCTATGCCTTATGAGGGCGTTGAAAAACTCGTTGAGTTTATGAAGAAGTTCGAGGCTGAAAACAAGTAATTATTGAATATTATGATATGACGGGCGAACGCTGTTCGCCTGTTATTGTAAATTCTTAAAATAAAAAATTAAAAAGGATTGATTTTGATGTATAACATTCTTACATTAAACAAAATCGCCGCTATCGGCACAAGCCGTCTCGGTGATAACTATAAATACGGTGACGATGTTCAGAACCCTGACGCAGTTCTTGTAAGAAGTGCCGCAATGCACGATATGGAATTTGCCGATAACCTTCTTGCAATTGCAAGAGCAGGCGCAGGCACAAACAACATTCCGAAGGATAAGTGCAGCGAGCAGGGCATTGTTGTTTTCAATACACCGGGTGCTAACGCAAACGCTGTTAAAGAGCTTGTTATCGCAGGACTTCTTATTTCAAACCGTAAGGTTATTGAGGGTTATGAATGGGCAAAGACTCTCAAGGGCAACGGTGCATGCGCTGTTGGTAAGATGGTTGAAAAGGGCAAGAGTCAGTTCGTCGGTCCTGAAATCAAGGGTAAGACTCTCGGTGTTATCGGTCTTGGAGCAATCGGTATTCTTGTTGCAAATGCCGCTGTTGCTCTCGGTATGAATGTAATCGGCTTTGACCCGTTTATGTCTGTTGGCAACGCTCTCAAGCTTGCTCCTACAGTTAAGCTCATGAAGAGCGCAGAAGATGTTATGGTAAATTGCGACTACCTCACAATCCATGTTCCGCTTACTGACGACACAAGAGATATGGTTGATGCCGATATGATTGCCAAGATGAAAGACGGTGTTCGTATTCTCAACTTCAGCCGTGACGGTCTTGTTAATTCAACAGCAGTTCTTGAGGCTGTTAAGAGCGGTAAGGTTGCCAAGTATGTTACAGACTTCGGAACAGACGATATCCTCGGTGAAGAGAATATTATCTGCCTCCCACACCTCGGTGCATCAACTCCCGAAAGTGAAGAAAATTGTGCTGTTATGGCTTGTGATCAGGTTAAGGAGTACCTCGAGAACGGTAACATCATCAACTCCGTAAACTATCCGGCAATTTCACTTGCAAGAACAAATGCTGACGATACCCGTTTCTGCGTTGCTCACAAGAATGTTCCCGAGCTTCTCAAGAAGGTTCTCACACAGATCAGCGGCAATGTTGAAAATATGCTTTCAAAGAGCCGTGGCGACTATGCTTACACAATTATTGATGTTGCAGGTGCCGGTGCAGATGACCTTGCAAAAATCGCAGCAGTTGACGGCGTAATCAGAGTTCGTGCAATCTGATTTCGATTAAAATTTAATCGTTGAAAATTTAATCTATGAAAAAAGTCCGAACACGCAAAATGTTCGGACTTTTTGTTTGTGTGAATCCAAATATGTAGCGGCGTTCAGTGAACGCCAATCGAAACGATTGCAAAATCGGTTCGACCGTATTTCAAAATATTGGTGTATGGTTGATTTGGCTTTGCAGCCAAATCAAATGGCGATCACTGATCGCCGCTACGTATCGCTATATATTAAACTTTTACCAGATGGTATTTTTTTGCATTGGCAATTATAAATGTTACGGAAATTGCAACGGCACACAATTCTGCAACGGGCAATGCCGACCACACACCGTTTATGCCTATAAATATCGGCAAAATCAGCATTGCGGCACATTCGAAAACAAGCGTTCTTGCAACTGAAATCACGGCTGAAATCTTGCCGTTGTTGAGTGCGGTGAAAAGTCCCGATGCGAAAATATTCATTCCGCACAACAGATAATTTATTGCGAAAATTCTGAATCCGCTGAGTGCAATCTGCTGAATTTTTTCGTCGCCTGCCGAGAAAATTCCGACAAGCGGTTCTGCAAAAAATTCAGATGCCGTAATCATTGCAACCGAAATTATCAGCGTGATTTTTATGCATAATTTGAACAGCTTTTGCAGTTTTTCGTGATTTTGTGCGCCGTAGTTAAAGCTGATGACGGGTGAAACTCCCGAAGTGAATCCAAACGAAACCGCAGTGAAAATAAAGTGAATGTACAAAATAGCACTTATAGCCGCAACGCCTTTTGCGCCTGCAAAGTGCATCATCTGAATGTTGAACAGCGCTGTTGTCACGGCTGTTGAAAGATTTGTCACAGCCTCTGACGAGCCGTTTGCCATAGCAAAGAGGATTTCACTTACCTTGAATTCAGGCTTGCCAAAGTGCAGAGCCTGCTTTTTGTTGAAAAAGAGCAAAAGCGGAATTGCACCCACAGCCATTCCGATAATGGTGCCGAGTCCTGCACCGATTATTCCAAAATCCCACACAGCCATAAAAAGAATGTCAAGCACAATGTTTGTGCAACCCGACAGTATCGAGAAAACAAGCATGATATGTGGCTTGTCTGCTGTTACAAGGTACGATTGGTTGAGCATCTGCCAGCACATTACAAAGCCGTACGGAATCATAACGCTGCCGTAGTCAATGCAGTAGGGGAGAATCTTTTCGTTTGAGCCGAACATCATGTACATAGGTTCGGCAAAAATTGTGAACAGCACAGCAATGATAACAGAAATGACCGTTGCAGTGATTGCAACACCGGACATAAGTCGGTTTGCTTCCTCCTGTTTGCCTTCTCCCATTTTCTTTGCGATTATAGCATTTGAGCCTGTTGAAAACATTAAGCCCACAGCCATAAATACGAGCGTGAACGGATATACAATATTGATTGCGGACAATGCGTCACTTCCGACACAGTTCGCAACAACGATTCCGTCAACAACCGTGTAAAGTGACATAAAAACCATCATAAGAACGGTTGGCAGAGTGAACTTCAGAATCGTTTTTGCTTTGATAGGTTTTGCATAAATTGATGTTGCCATAAAACTTCCTTACCCTCAAATTTATATTTTTCACAGACCATTAAAACGATTATATCATAACTTTGTCGCAATTACAACCGATTTGTCTTTTTTTGTAAATATGCTATTATATACAGACTTAAAAGCGAAAAAAGGGGCGGTTTTATGTTTAAGGGCGCAGTTTTTGATATGGACGGGCTTATGATTGACAGTGAAAGGCTTGTTTATTCAATATGGCAGGAAATGCTTGATGAGGACGGCAAAGAGTTTAATCTCGACATTTTCAAAAAGACAATCGGACTTCGCAGTGAGGATTCCTACGAATATTACAAGTCGGTTTACGGCGATGATTTTGACTATCCTGCTTACAAGGCGGAGTCGAGAATCCGCTATTTTAAGCGTATCGAAAAGAACGGTGTGCCTGTAAAAAAAGGCTTGTACGAAATTTTTGATTATTTAAAATCAGTCGGTTGTAAAATTTCGCTTGCAACTTCAACCTCGTCACAAACGGCTTTGAAGATTATGAAGAAAATCAATCTCTATGATAAATTTGACGCATTCGTGTGCGGTGATGATGTTAAAAACGGCAAGCCCAATCCCGAAGTTTTTTTGATTGCCGCAAAGAAGCTCGGACTTGAGCCGGTGGACTGCGTTGCGTTTGAGGACAGCATTAACGGCATAAAATCCGCACATTCCGCAGGTATGACCACGGTTATGGTACCCGATTTGTCAGAGCCGACAGACGAAATTAAACCGATGATAGATTTTTTGTGTACGGATTTAAGCGAAGCGATAAAGCATTTATAAATTGAAAATCACGGCGAGCCGCCGTACCCAATTTGTGTAAATTTGAATACACAATTTATGTTATATCAAAACATATGTGTATGGACATAATATTTCATCAAGGCGGGCGTCCAATGAACGCCCCTACAGAGAAAATTACAAATAATTACAAATGGTTACAATTTACAAAAATACGATTGAGCAGGGCTGATTATTATACACATTTTCCACATAGTTTTCAACAGTTGTTGAAAAAGAACGGCAATGCCTGTTGAGCGTTGCCATGGTTACTGCGGAAAATGGTAAAATTAAAAATAATCATTGAATAACAGCACGATAATATGTTATACTTTGGTAAACAACAATCTTTACGGAGGACAAAATGAAGAAAATTATAAATAAAAAGTCACTCAAGGGTACGCTTGCTGTTATGTTGTGTGCCGTTATGGCGTTTTCTGTTTGTGCCTGTGACTTTGATTCTGACACAAAACCAACCAAAACGGATGCGCAAATTCAGTTTGATAAATATTGTGACGATTTGTTTTCGGAAGAACTTGAGGATGACGCTCTTACCGCACATTTTGACATTTCAAATCCGTCGGACTACGGTCTGAAATATGACGAGGAGGACTATACCCTCGGTCATGTGTCCGATGAAGATACAAAAGAATCCTTTGATGAACTGAAAGAGGCAAAAACGGATTTGGAGGAGTTTGACCGTTCGGGACTTACTTCTTCTCAAAAGCAGACCTATGACACCCTTGAAAGCTACTTTGAAATTCAGCTTTCATATGAGGGTACAACAGAATTGCAGAGTATATTTGCACCGCAGTCGGGAATTATTGCAAACCTCTTTACCACCCTGTCCGAGTTTACTTTCTATGAAAAGGATGATACCGACCTTTACCTTGCTGTTTTGAAGGACACAAAACGCTATATGGACGAGTGCATTGAGTTCACAAGGAAACAGGCTGAGGACGGTTACTTTATGGCTGAAGATATCGCACAGCAGTCAATTGACGAGTGCGAAAAGCATATTAAGAATGACAAGTCCGTGCTTGTTGACGAGTTTGAGTCGAGAATAAAGTCGCTCGGTCTTAGCAATTCCGAGAAAAAGACTGTTGTCGAAACCAATAAAAAGTATTTTGAAGAATACTACATTCCTGCTTTGAAATCAGCAAATTCAGCACTTGAAAGTCTCAAAAAATCAGGCAAAAACGAAGAAGGTCTTTGCGGTTACGGCAAAATCGGCAAAAAGTATTATTCGGCAATTGTCAAAGATAAAACAAGCAGCAGCATGACTCCCGAGGAGCTTAAGTCATACCTTACAAACAGCTTTACAAAGGTTGGAATGAGCATGAGCAATGTTTCACAGGATGACTTGAGCAAATTTCAGGACTACAAACCCGACTTTAAGGACGCCGATGAGGTGCTTGAATTTTTGATTAAGAATATCGAGGAGGACTTTCCGACTCCCGTTACAACCTCTTACACGGCAGATTATATGAGCGATTCCGCAAAGAGCGACAATGTGGGAGCGTACTATGTTCAGGGACGAATTGACGATACAAGCGTTAATATCATCAAAATCAACCCCGACTTTGCAAATAAGGGTATGACTCAGATGTACACAACTCTTGCCCATGAAGGCTATCCCGGTCATCTTTATCAGTTTACCGCATCAAATGCAAACAAGGATATCCCGAATGTACGCAAGATTTTAAGCTTTATCGGCGCTACTGAGGGTTGGGCGCAGTATGCTTCAAAATGTACGCTTGATTACCTTGATACAAGCGAGGGCATTAAGAAGCTTATCTACGCAAATGATATTCTCGGCTATATTCTCTATTCCATGGTCGATGTCGGTGTGAACTACAACGGCTGGGATTATGAAAAAGTCAAGGAGTATATGTCAACGGCACTCGGTTCGGCTGACGATGAGAGCGTTACAGCCGCAACAAAAGAGGCGTATGACCTTGCCCGTTCAAATCCGGGTTACTTTCTCCCCTATACCGTAGGCTACCTCAAGATGATTGATATGCGTGAAACAGCCGAAAGCGAGCTTGGCTCAAGCTTTGACGCAAAGGAGTATCACACATTCATTATGAATCTCGGAATCACAAGCATTGATGTCTACGAAAAAGCCCTTGATATGTGGCTTGAAAGCAAAAAGTAAATTTTTGGTGATAATCTTGAATATTTTTTATAGGTATGATATAATCAATTCATTGATATGATAAATCTAAATTGGTATGGATTTTTCTAAGATGTGATTCTTATTTTCGCCATACACTCATTATGGGTGTATGGCGATTTTTATTTTACGCAAGGGGTGTTAATATGGGCGTTAAAACGGAAAACAAAATGGCTTATGAACCTGTCAACAAACTTATAATTCAAATGTCGGCACCGCCGCTGATTTCAATGTTCTTTCAGTATTCATACAACCTTGTTGACAGTATGTTTGTTGCGGGGATAAATGAACAGGCACTTGCGGCAGTATCGCTTGCATTCCCGATTACAACGCTTATGAATGCGTTGTCCGTGTGGATAGGTGTGGGTGTTAATGTTTTGATTGCAGGTTATTTGGGACAGAAAAATCAGCAAAAGGCAAATTCTGCAGCGGCTCTCGGAGTGGTAATTTCGGTAGTTGTCGGAGTGCTGATAAATTTCCTTTCGCTTTTCATAATAAATCCCTATTATTCGGCTTTTACGCAAAACAAAGAGATTTTTGAATACGGAATTGCGTATATGAGCGTCTGCGTTTTTATGCAGATACCAAATATGGTGCATATTGTAATTCAAAAAATACTTCAGGCAACAGGCAATATGATTGCTCCGATGTGGTTTCAAATTGCAGGTGTTGTATTCAATTTTGTGTTTGACCTTTTGCTCATTTTCGGCATAGGTCCGTTTCCGAAAATGGGTGTGGTCGGAGCTGCAGTTGCCACGGTTTTAGGCTATGTTGTTTCAACAATCATTGCGTTGATACAGCTGTTTCTTACAAAACAAAAGGTTAAGCCGGTGTTTAAAAACTGCCTTGAACCGCAGATGATAAAGCTGATATTTTCCTACGGATTGCCCTCGTTTGTTATGAATGCGTTGGGAGCATTCACCGTGAATTTTGCAAATATGTTTTTGGTGCGATATTCAGACACGGCGGTTGCATTTTTCGGAGCATATTTCAAGGTTCAGCAGTTGATTTTTATGACGGTGAACGGACTGATTCAAGGCTGTTTGCCTATAATGCGGTTTAATTACAGAGCAAAAGAGTACGGTCGCCTTAAACAAGCAAATAAGAGCGGAACAATTATCGCGACTGTTATGATGATTGTCGGTATGCTATTGGTGCTGATTTTCCCGAAAGAGATATTGTTTTTGTTTTCGGCATCGGAAGAAATGTGTGCTTTTGGAGTGCCGGCAATGAGAATTATGTCACTCGGATTTGTGTTCAGCGGCTTTTCTGCAATGATTGCAACCTATGAACAGGCAACAGACAGTATTATGCCCGGCGTTGTAGTTCAACTGTTGCGACAGGGCGTGCTGTTAGTTCCCGTAATTTGGCTTTTAAACAGCGCTGTTCAAATGACAGGCATATGGCTTGCGTTCCCAATTACAGAATTTGTCACATTTCTTGTTGCTGTTGTATTTGCAAAAATTAAAAATCATTGAATAAATAAAAATAACAACCGTCAAAACCCGATATAATGGATTTTGGCGGTTGTTTGTTATTTAAAATATGTTTAATTTTAAATTGTTTTTGCAAAAACATTATCGATGATTTTGCTCGAAAATTGTTTTTACGAGCAAGAATGTTATATAAACATAAAGTGCGGTGTAGATGATTGCCGTAAATTTAAGGTTTATAAGCTCGTAGGAGAACAGATAGTAGCAATAGCCTCTCAGGCTTATAAGCATTGACACAATCGGAATCCACAAATGTTTTGCACTTACCGCCGCATAGACAATTAAAATAATGTCAAGCAGATATCCGTAGCGTTCGTGCATTGACGAAAGGAACATGATACAGGTGAACACAGTCCACGCTGTTGTCAGAAGAAAAGTTTCAAGGTTTTTCAAATCAACCTTTTTATAGATGATAATGCACATCATAATTCCGAGTACGGCAATTGTCAGAAAGACCGAAAACTGCTTGAACAGATAATAATATGTCATATCGTTTCCGTCACATATGAGTGCATAAAAGTTCGGACAGTTCATCTGAATAAGCTTTCCGTAGTCGGTCTGTTCCGCATATATTGTGATGATATCAATAAACGGTCTACCCATAATAATTGCAGGCAGGCACATTATCACATCAACCGCAGGGATTATAAAGAAATGCAGAATCGAAATTTTCTTTGTCGAAATCCAGTAATAAAGCAGAACAGGAATGATGAATACGGCTTGCAGCTTGAATGCAAACGCAATGCCGATGAACACAAACGATGCAATCGGCTTGTCTTTGTGCAAAAACAGGATTGCAAGGATTATAAACGAGGTGTAAATTGAATCGCACTGCGCCCAAAACGATGAGTTAAAAATCACCGTTGCCGAAAGAAGTACGGCTGAGTAGGTGAGTATCGCTTTGAGCCGTCGGTTGTTCTTTGCAAACGAATAAACAAGCATTGCGGTTGAAATTGCAAGTACAAAATCGAATATTATTGATACGATTTTGTACGCATACAGAGCATTTAGCGGCAAAAGAGTCATAAGATAGATTATGACTTGATACGGAATGTTGTAGTTACCCACCTGAGTTGCAAGCCCCGTAAAATCATTCAGCTTGATTATGCTCCACCACGAATTTAAAAAGCTGTTGAAATCATCGCTTTGAAAATCCATTCCGCAGACTCGAGGAAAATTGCAATAATCGTTACCGCAACGAGTAAGAATAAAAGAATGTGTTTTTTTATAAAGTCAATGACTTTGCTTTCTGCTTTTGTCATAGAGAAAATTCCTGTTCGGGTTTAAATAAAACCGATTTTCTTCATAACCTTGCCCATTGTGCGGCTGCTGATTTTAAGGGCAATTTCATCGGCTTTTCTGTAACAGCTTTCAAGATATGCCTTGTCTGCAACAAGCTTTTCGTAGCGTTCACGAATCGGACGAAGTTCTTCAACAACTGCCTCGCCTACAGCTGTCTTGAAGTCACCGTAGCCCTTGCCGTCAAAATCCTTTTCAATCTGCTCGTATGAAAGACCTGTAACTGCGCTGTAAATTGCCATAAGGTTATTTACGCCGTCTTTGCCCTCCGCATAGCGAACCTTTGCCTCGCTGTCCGTAACGGCTCTCTTGAACTTCTTCATTATAACCTCGGGTGCATCAAGAAGATGTACACAGCCGTTGACATTTTCATCGGACTTGCTCATTTTTCTTGTCGGGTCCTGAAGACTCATAACCCTTGCACCGTTCTTTGGAATGAAACCGTCCGGAATCTTGAACACATTGCCGTAAATACCGTTAAAACGCTCTGCAATGTTTCTTGTAATTTCAATGTGCTGTTTCTGGTCTGCACCGACAGGCACTTTGTCAGCCTGATAGAGAAGAATGTCGGCAGCCATGAGTACGGGATATGTGAAAAGACCGGCGTTGATGTTGTCGGCATGCTTTGCAGACTTGTCCTTGAACTGCGTCATTCTTGAAAGCTCGCCGAACTGTGTGTAACAGCTGAGCGCCCATGCAAGCTCTGCGTGAGTGTGAACATGACTCTGAATGAAGAAAAGGCTTTTTTCAACATCAATACCGCAAGCCATAATTGAAGCATAAGCGTCAATTATATTCTTACGCATAACAGCAGGAGTCTGTCTTACCGTGATTGTGTGCAAATCTGCAAGAGCGTAAATGCAGTCGTATTCGTTCTGCATTGTAACCCAGTTGCGAACCGCACCGAGATAATTTCCGAGTGTAATTGTTCCGCTGGGCTGTATTGCGCTGAATACAACCTCTTTTTTTGTCTGATTTTCCATTATTCCCCTCCGTGATTAAAGACTGTTTGCATACTCGCCGAGGATATTGATTCCTCTTTCAAGCTGTTCGTCAGTCGGTGTTGAAAAGTTTATTCTGAAACTGTGACAGGTTTCGTTTTCGTCAGTTAAAAATGCGTTGCCCGGAACTACGCAAACCTTTTTGAGAACGAGTTCTTTGCAGAAATTCGGCATATCAATATCCTCGGGCAAGTCACACCAGATGAAAAGACCGCCGTCAATTTTATGATATGTGATTTTTGGTGCGCAGTATTTGTCAAGAAGCACCATGCAGAAGTTCGCTTTCTTTGTGTAGATTTCACGAAGCTTTGCAAGATGAGCGTTAAAGTCATACTTTGTGATGAATTCATCGCATACATATTGTGACCAGATATTTGTATGTACATCGTTGCCCTGTTTGCACACAACAAGCTTTTGAAAAATCGGCTTTGGTGCAATTGTGTAAGCAACACGCATACCCGGTGAAATTACCTTTGAGAATGAACCGGCATAGATTACAATTCCGTCCGTATCAAAGCTTTTTATGTTCGGAACATATTCACCGCTGTAACGCAGGTCGCCATACGGGTTGTCCTCAATGATGAGAACACCGTATTTTTTGGCAAGCTCATAAACTTTCTTACGCTTTTCAAGGCTCATTGTAACACCCGAAGGATTTTGAAAATTCGGAATTGTGTAAATGAGCTTTGCGTTCGGATTGGCTTTTAAAGCCTCTTCAAGCTTTTCTGTGCTCATACCGTCAGGTTCAACGGGAACACCTGCAAGCTTTGCGTTGTAGCTTCTGAATGTGTTGAGCGAGCCGATGAATGACGGTGCCTCGCATATTACAACATCGCCTTCGTTTACAAGAGCCTTTGAGCATAAATCCATAATCTGCTGTGCGCCTGTTGTGATGAGAATGTCGTCATTGTCAGAGCCTGTGTTATGCTCCTTTTTCATATATTCCGTAAGGTGCTTTCTCAGCGGAGTGTAACCCTCCGAAACACTGTACTGTAAAACCGAAATCGGATCTTCTGCAAAAACCTTTGCCGAGATTTCCGCAATCTCCTTTGAGGGAAATGCATCGGGCGACGGGTTTCCTGCCGAAAGCGACACAACGCTCGGATCGGCGGCATATTTGAAAATTTCTCTGATAGCACTCGGCTTCAGGCTTGAAACCCTGTCGGAAAACCTGTATTCCATAAAAATATCTCCTTTTAAGATGATAAGGATTTTTTAAAATTCCATACCCTGTAATTCTATCACGAATTGCATATATGTTCAAGAAATTTGACTGTTTTTACTGCGATTTTATTCAAAAAATGTGTAATTTATTATTTTGCGTTTGTAAATGTTAATTCACGGAAATTGTATTTTTTGTGCTTTTTGTATTGTTTTTGATGAGTTTCTGTTGTATAATCTAAGTGATAATGTCCTTACGGTCAGAGCAAGGCTTGCTTTGATTCAAACAGGAGTACACTGCGAGTAATTAATACACTTATATAATTCATTGAATTCAAATTGAATTTAAAAATCTTCAGTTTGGGAGAGTAACACTATGAGCAGAAGAAACGATTACGATTATTTCGATCTTGATAATTTCGATGACAGCATTGATTCCCGTGAATATCGTCGCAGACAGCAACAGCGCCGTCCTGCAAGCTATGCCGCAAGACCGTCATCACAGCGTCCCGTCAGAAGACCTGTAAAAAGAAGAAACAAAAGAAGAACCAGAAACAGAATTATTATCGTTGCGAGCGCATTGATAATTCTGTTTGTTATTATTTTTATTATAACTTCAATTTTTAAGGGTTGTTCAAAGAAAGATGCCCTTGCAAGCGTTCCCACGGGAACAGTGGGCACAACGGCATCTCCCGACGAAACCGCAAAATCTTCGACTGCTAACAAAGCAAACGAGCTTTCTCCTACATATTTTATGACACCGAGCATAAAGGACGACAATAAAAACGGAACTCTTTCATACAGCATTTATGTGTGGAACAAAACAGGCTACGAATTGTTCAGCAGTGATGATGCAAGAGCGCAGAACTATGCTCAGACAATCAACGGCTTTGCAGACAAGTTCGGCAGCTCCGTAAAGGTTTATGATATGATTGTTCCTAACCATACCGAAATGGGACTTCCGCAAAGACTCAAAGACAGCGACGCTCCGTCAACCTCACAGGCTGACAACATCAAGGCGGCTTATGCGGCTCTTTCCGATAAGGTAACTCCGATTAACTGCTACAACCGTCTTGCGGAACATAATACAGATTACATCTACTTTAAGAGCGACCACCATTGGACAGGCCTCGGCGCTTACTATGCTTACACAGCATTTGCCGATACAAACGATTTGCCCGTTCTTTCGCTTGATGATTGCGAGGAACAGAAAATTGACGGCTTTACAGGCTCGTTTACCAACTCGGCAGACGGTCTTGACAGCGATACGGTAAGTTATTGGAAGTTCCCTTATAATGTAACAATGGATATCACACAGGCAGACGGTTCTTCCGCAAGCTATGACAGTCCCTACTATGAAGCCGCAGAGGGCGGTTCAAACACCTACGGTGTGTTTATTATGGGTGATAATGCCCTCACGGTTCTGAAATCAGCTTCGGAAAATGCGGCGGCAGGCAAGAAGATTGCCGTTGTAAAGGAAAGCTACGGCAACGCTTTTGTTCCGTATCTCACCAATAACTACGAAGAAGTTCATGTTATCGACTTCAGATATTTCAAACAGAATCTTGTTGATTACTGCAAAACCAACGGAATTGACGAGGTGCTTTTTATGAACGGTGTAATGAGTGCCAACACTCAGGTTCAGCTTGACAGTATGAGCGGACTTTTTAACTGATATCATATCGGGTAAATTCTTGTAAGGAGGTGTATGCCGATGATAGCAGACAGCGTGAAGGTGAGCGTGTTCGGAAAAATAAGCGATAAGCTGTATTCGGCACAAATTACCTCCGTTTCAGGACGCTGTAAAAGTGCGTATGTGATTTCGCACAAACCCGTAACAGAATATTTTGAGGGCGTTGTGGTTGCCGTTGCCGAATTTGACGGCCTTGACGGCGAGCGTCCGATAATCTCACAATACGGTGAGGTGTTTTATGAGCCCGAACTGCGACAGGTGCTTTCAAAACTGAAAAATATTAAGCTGAAAAGCATTGTGTGCCTTTACGAAAAGTCGTGCGGTGCGGTTATCTTCTACAAAAGCAGACAGAACACGAAAATTCTGCTTGTAAAGAACAGCAACGGCAGATATTGGAGCTTTCCGAAGGGACATATTGAAGACGGTGAAAACGAACATCAGACAGCAATCCGTGAAATTAAAGAGGAAACAGGTCTTGATGTCGTGATTGAAAAGGGCTTTCGTGAAATCAGCGAATACTGTCCTTTCGGTAAAATTCGCAAACGGGTTGTCTTTTTTCCTTGCGCAGGCATTTACGGATAATGTCAAAATTCAGGAGGAGGAAATTGACAGTTATATTTGGGTTGATTTGCAACAGGCACGAAAAATGTGCTCCTATGATAATGATTTGAGGATTATTGAGAAAGCTGAAACGGCGATTCATCTTCTCAGAAACTAAAAGCCGACAATTTAACACGAAATTTACAGGTACACGGCGGTGTGCCTGTTTTTTTGATTTTATAAAACATTTTCTGTAAATTAAAAATGTTGAAAAAAAGCAAAAAATACCACTTGACATGTGGATTATACAGAATGTAATCTAATTTCCCCGTTACAATCCTGTATCCAAAAATGTGGAAAACCTATTTTTTTAATGTTAAAAGTTACAACTTTGTAAATTTCGTGTAGTATCGGGATTTTTTAACATCACTTTCAACACTTTCAACATAGTTTTCCACATTGATGTTCAAAATGTTGAGTTATACAGAATGTATAAGTGCAAATTTAGAAAAATAAATCGCAAATTCGTGATTCAAAAAAACATTTTTTTCTGCGATTCAAATTGTGACAAGGTAATATATGACAATCTATACTCATAAAATACATCGGCGAGGTGTGTTTTATGAAAAAGGAAACCGTGAAAATGAGGCTTTGGGGGCTTGTCATTGTTCCGCTGATGATAATTGTGTTCAAAAATCTTTATTCGCTGACAAACGGTGCGTTGCTCGGCATATTTTTCGGTGCTGTAAACGGCAGTATGTGGGAGCAGACCAAGGTTGTTATGCTTTCCTACCTTGTGTGGAGTCTTGTTGAGGCAATCGGAAAACGCTCGGGATTCCATCGCTTTGCCGTGTCAAGAATAATTTCGCTGTGGTTTGTCGGAATATTCTGTCTTGCGACATATCTGCTAATCTATGCACTCGGTGTTGAAAGTGCAGGTCTGCCAAGGTTCATTTGTGCAATTGCCGTGTGTTTTTCTGCGTTTGCACTCAGCGCAAGGCTTGAATACGGTGAAAGAAAAATCGAACAGCTTTTTTTGCCCTGCGTGTTTATGATGTTGCTTTTGATTGCCGTGTACTGCAGTTTTACAGTGTTCCCTCCGCACATGATACTTTTTGAGGACATACAAACGGGAATGTACGGCATAATTCCCGAATACATCGACTCCGGAGCGATTGCTCTTGATACATTGTACAGAGTTTGAGTTTTTAAAAACAAATGGCTTAAAAGTATTTAATAATTTGAATTGTTATGTTATAATAGATAGCAAAATGAAGCGGTGTGTCCCATGCAGACACAAAAAATAAAAAGGAAACCGAATAAGGCTGATTATGATGAAAAACGAAAGATTTGAAAATACAGAACAAAAGCCTGATGTGATTGCAGGGCGAAATCCTGTAAGTGAGGCTGTTCGCAGTAACCGCCCGATTGACAAAATTCTTGTTGCAAAGGGTGAAAAGAGCGGTGCGATTGTGGGAATCCTCGCAAAAGCCCGTGACAAGAAAATTCCCGTTAAGGAGGTTGACCGCACAAAGCTTGATTATGTGAGCGGCGGCGCAACTCATCAGGGTATTGTCGCATTTGCAGCGGCAAAGGATTATTCAACGGTTGACGATATCCTCGAATATGCCGAAAGCAAGGGCGAAGCTCCGTTTGTTGTTGTGCTTGATGAGGTTGAAGATCCGCATAATCTTGGTGCAATAATCAGAACCGCAGAATGTGCCGGAGTTCACGGAATTATTATTCCGAAACGCAGAAGTGCCGGTTTAAGCTACACGGTTGCCAAAGCGTCTGCAGGCGCAATTGAATATATGCGTGTTGCAAGGGTGACTAATATTGCAGTTACACTTGATGAACTCAAAGAAAAAGGCGTGTGGGTTTACGGCGCAGATATGGACGGCACGGATTATGACGAATGTGATTTTTCGGGTGCGTGTGCAATTGTTATCGGCAACGAAGGTAAGGGCATTTCAAGACTTGTCCGTGAAAAGTGCGATGTAATAGCGTCATTGCCCATGAAAGGTCAGATAAATTCCCTTAATGCGTCGGTTGCCGCAGGAATTTTGATGTACAAAGCGATGAAAAACCGCTGATGTCAAATTGAAAATTGAAAATTGAAAATTTATGAAAGTATGTAGGGGCGTTCATCGGACGCCCGCCTTGATGAAATTTTATGTTTAAATAAAATTATTTGATGATATTGAAGTTGTGTATTCAATTTTGCACGCAATGCGTGCAATCGTGTGCGTTGCACACGAACGGGCGAACACGGTTCGCCGCTACATTATTTCGGTAACTGAATCTCATATATACAGTTTATTTTCATCATAAATTTTCTGCCGTTACTTAACGGGCGGATGATATCCGCCCCTACGGGATTGTGCGAACAATTACAATGCTACGCTCGGGCATAATATGTTTTTTTGACATTACAAACTATCTGCACGAATGGGGAACGGCGGCTCGCCGTGCGGGCGGATAATATCCGCCCCTACAAAGACTGTAAAAACAGAGAGTACCGCTCGGGCGGCATAGTTTCCGATAAATCTAACTATCTGCCCGAGAGTAAATAAAAAGGAGTGAATGCTTTGGCTGATATGGACAAGGACAGGCTTAAAGAGCTTGAAATCGAGAGCATACTCGAAGAAACCCACTATCTTGCCGATCAGGAACGAATGGAGCAGACGGCACAGAAATACCGTGCAAAGCCGAAGATTGAAGAGATTTTCAGCAATGCCGATAAAAAGCCGAGGTTAAAAAATACAAATCCGCTTGATGAATCCGAACCTGATACTTCAAACTCAATAGTCGGGGATAAGACTGCCGCTACAATGCAGGCAGAGCTTATAATGGACGGAAATGACGATGACCTTGTAACTCCCGAACAGCTTAAAGCAGAGGCTGAAAAAAAGGCTGCGGAAAAAGCCGAAAAGGCAAAGCGTGAGTATGAGGAGGCAAAGAAAAAAGCCGCCGAGGAAGAAAATAAAATAGTTACCCTCACACCTGAGTATGATGAAAATACAGAATTTTCGGGCGAAGTGCTCGGAGAGGTTGACCAGTTTCGTGACGAGGCTGAAATTAAAAGCTACCATACCATAGATATCGACATTCCCGAGGATAAGCCAAAGGAAAAGACCGAAACCAAAGAAAAGAAAGAGGCTTCGCAGACTCCCGTTCATCAGTTTCCGAATACCGAAAAACCGCCTCGCAAGGTGGTTGCAAAAGTTCCCGTGTATCGTCCCGATGAACCGAGGAATATTCTCAATGTCAAGGCAGGCAGATTTTCCGAGGCTGTAGCGAATGAGTATGAGGAGTATGTGCGTTCAAAGAATCCTTCGGTAATCGCTCATGTGCTTCGTCCCGAGCCGACAATCGTTGATGAGGAGATTACCCCGACCGAGGAAAAGCATAAGGATAACCGCCCTATAGGCGAAAAGGTTATTTCTGCCCTTGTCGGAATCTTTTCAAAGGATGAATCCGACGATAACGATACCGTAAAAGAGGAAAATTCAAAGCCTGTTGAGGATTATACAGGCGAGGAGGACGAAAAAAGTATTCTCTATGAGCTGAATCATAATATAAGAAAGCTCTTTATGAGAAGTCTGTTGTCGGGAATAATTGCCGCAGTTGTGGTTGTTCTCACAATCGTTACAAGAATTTTTCCGAATGCAATATGTTCGGCAGTTCCTTTTGCACCGGCGGCATACGCAATTTTGCTGTTTATTCTTATGGCGGCGTCGCTTGTGCTGAACCGTGTGGCAATGCTCAGCGGACTTTCGCCGCTTGTGCATATCAAAGGTAATTCCGATACAGCCGTTGCCGTTGCAGGTGCGGCAGGAATGGTTCAGATAATTGTTTCATTCTTCTGCCTTGGCGATTTGAACGGATTTCATGTGAACTACTACACGGTAATTCCTATGCTTGCGTTCTTTGCAAATAATGTGGGAAAGCTTTATATGGTTCTTCGTGTAAAGGACAATTTTAAGTTTGTTTCGTCAAAGGGACAGAAATATGCGTCAAAGATTTACAACAACGAGTCTGTTGCAATGCAGATGATGAGCGGTACTGCCGCCGACCGTCCGATAATTGCCTATCAGCATAAGACTGAATTTCCGTCAAACTTTCTCAAAATATCTTATGCACCCGATCCGAGCGAGGATTTGGCGTCAAAGCTTGCCCCGATAACAACAATTGCATCAATAATCATTGCGGTAATGTACGGTGTTGTTAAGCTGTCATTTGCAGACGCTTTGAATGCATTTGCACTTATTACGGCGGTGTCTGTGCCTGTGGCAACACTTCTTTCTGTTAATGCCCCCGTGAGAAAGCTCTGCAAAACTCTGCTCTCCTACGGTTCAATGCTTTCGGGTTATCCGTCGGTAAAGCAGTTCTGCGACAGTACGGCTATAATGATAGATGCAAATGAATTGTTCCCTGCCGAGTCAATCTCGCTTGAGGGCATCAAAACCTTTGAGGATTACGGCATTGATGAATCTCTTCTCTGCGGAATTGCAATTCTTAAAGAGGCTCAGAATCCGATTGCAAATGCTTTTGATTCGGTAGTTGCAGAAACCGAGGAAACTCTTCCCGAGGTTGAAAGCGTTCTTTATGAGGATGAAATCGGACTTGTGGGATGGATTAAGAGCGAAAGAATCCTTGTGGGTTCACGCACGCTTATGGAAAAGTACAGCGTGGAAGTTCCGAATATGGAATATGAAGAGAAATATACTTCTCAGGGCAGACAGGTCACATATCTGTCAAGAGCAGGCAGACTTGTTGCAATGTTTGTTACAAGATACACTCCCGACGCTCAACTCAAGGCTGAAATGCAGAGAGCCGAAACCAACGGCATAAGCTTCCTTATCAGAACAACCGATTATAATGTTACAAATGACCTTGTTGCAAAACTCTACGATTTGTTCTACCGCAGTATCAAGGTGCTTCCGACAGGACTCGGAAATGTTCTCAAGGAGGCTGAGGATACGGTCGAGGAAACCTCCCGTTCATATCTCATTACAAACGGCAAAGCCGCATCGCTTGCCCGTGCAGTTACGGGTTGCGTAAAAATCAAGCACAATATTTCGCTTTCAATCATAATTCAGCTGATTGCCGTAATTTTTGGATTGCTCGTTGCATCAACACTTTCGCTTTATGCCGGTGTACAGGTTATGGGTTCGCTTGAAGTGTTGATTTATGCGTTGTTCTGGGGCGCCGCCGCTGTTTTTGCTCCGGCTGTCCAAAAACCGTAGGAAAGGATGTAAAATATGAAAATAGCTCCGTCACTTTTGTCTTGTGACTTTTCAAAAATGGGTGAAGAAATTGAAAGAATGGATCTGGCGGGCGCCGATTGGATGCATCTTGATGTTATGGACGGTCACTTTGTTCCGAACATAACCTTTGGCGCTCCCGTAATCAAGGCGGTAAGAAAGTTCTCAAACCGCCCGTTTGATGTTCACCTTATGATAAGCGATCCGCTTAAATATATTGACGATTTTGCCGATGCAGGTGCGGATATCATTACCTTCCATGTTGAATGCGACTCTGACATTGATGATACAATTGCGAAAATCAAGTCAAGAGGAATCAAACCCGGACTTGTTCTAAAGCCAAACACTCCTGCCTGGACAGTATTTCCGTATCTTGAAAAGCTTGACCTTGTACTCGTTATGACGGTTGAACCGGGCTTTGGCGGACAGAGCTTTATGCCCGAGATGATGCCGAAGGTTAAGGAAATCAAGAGGGAATGTCAACGCAGAGGTCTGGACAATATCCTGTTTGAGGTTGACGGCGGAATCGGCAGAGATACCATTGAGCAGGCGTCAGAGGCAGGCGTTGATGTGTGCGTTGCGGGAACGGCTGTTTTCAGAGCCGCAGATCCCGCAAAAGCAATTGAGCTTTTTAAATCATTCTGATAAATTCTGATAATAAGCAAGCCCGAATCCGATATTTCTCGAATTCGGGCTTTTGTTTTTGTAGAAAATCAGTACGGCGACTTGCCGTCGGCAAATTATATACAATATAAATTCGTATCCCATGCCGGAATATATGGGTGGTGGCGGAGAAAGATTTTGTAGTCGGGATTCACGCTGTGAATGTATAGTGCAAGGCGGAAAATATCCTCAAATCTGTGGTATGCAGAAAAATTCAGCTTTGGTTTGCAGTTTTCCATTGTTTTCTGCATACCGATGAGAGTTTCCATATCCGCCCCCTCAACATCGGCTTTAATGTAGCCTGCCGCCATTCCGCAGAGAATCGTATCGACTGTCGCAACCTTTGTTGCAACGCCCTTGTCGGCAATTGCGCTGTTGCGACCGAAGCCTTGTTGTTGAATATAAGCTCCGTGTTTTTACTGTATGAGCCGAGTTGCCAAAGCGACACATTCGCCATGCCCTTGCAATGAAGTTTCAGCTTTTCAAAATTCTTTGCGTTAGGTTCAAATGCGATTATACGCTTGTAACTGCCGTTTGTGTAGTGCAGAAATTCGTCAATCGTATCGCCGTTGTATGCGCCGAGGTCAACATAGCTTTCGTTTTCACCGAGATTCAGAATATTGCCGAAAGCCTCATCCTTGTCGGTTGTGACAGGGGGGAGGAGGTCAATTCTGCCTGTGTAGTAGAATTTCAGAATATTTTCGTAAACCTTTTTTGAAAGGTCATCGGCAAGCAGACTGTATGCACTTTCAATTTGCTCTTTATTTTCGGTAATAAAATCATTGTCAAAAAGTTTGTTTCCAAAAACAGGAACGGAGGGGACAAGCGTTTCGTGCTTTTCGGAAATTTTCGTTATGTGTTCCATAACATCGGGGAGCTGGCTTGCGAAGCAGAGGGCGATTATAATGTCGCCGAATTCGGTTTCAACAGCGGAAAGCTTCTTCACCGTGAAATCGTGGAATTTCTGCCCACGCACAAAATCATCACTTGCAATAACGGCAGACGCTTTGATTCCGTATCGGTCAAATGCGGCAAGAACTTTGTCCGCACCGTCACCCATTCCGTAAAGCACAACAGGCTTTCCGCAATTTTTCAGTCGTTCCCATACAGATATTTCATCTTTTAAAAGTTCGGTTATATTAAACATATAGATACTCCAATTAGTGTATATGGCATTGTAATTGTTTTTGCAATTTTGTAGGGGCGTTCATTGGACGCCCGTCTTGATGAAATTTTATGTTCACACACATATGTTTGGATGTGAAGAAAGCGGTGTATTGCTTTGTAGCGGCGAACCTTGTTCTCCCGTCTGAAATATAGTCGCAATGCGTTGCACATAAATGTGCTTCCTTTTGCTCGTTATTTCAAACAGCGCTCTGCTCCCTTTATCCGCCACAGGCGGCGGTCGCAAGGCTACCAATCGTTTTGGTTGCAAAACCAAAACGAATAAATACAAATTATATGTTTCAACCGATTATAATACCGAATTGAAATTATCATTTAGTCAATTCGTGTTTGCACACGAATTGATTGGCGATCACTGATCGCCGCTACAGTAGAACAATATCTTTGCAACATTTATATAATTTGTCCTTATCGCAAATATTGTGCCGTTACTTGCGGGCGTCCAATGAACGCCCCTACGGGTTTGCAAAGCAAAAAAAGTATAAAAAAACGCCCACCCTACTGGGTGGACACTTTATATGTTGGCATCTCCCTATTTTTCCAGGCCGTCACCAGCCAAGTATCTTCGGCACCACTGAGCTTAACTTCTGTGTTCGGTATGGGAACAGGTGGACCCTCAGCGTCATCAACACCAACTTATTAACTTTTGTTTCTCTCTTGAGAACAGTATTGATTATACTACGGGCTGCACCAAATGTCAACACTTTTTTTAAAAAAATTTAAAAATTCTTTTAAAACCCTGAAAAGCCCGTATTTATCCCGATTTATCGCCGTTTTAATTGTCATTAAACCCGATATATACTTGATGCGGTGAAAAATTATACATATTTTGGCTTGTTAAAGCGTAAAAAATAGGATGCCGTTGTTTGCCGTAAATTATTGACTAAACGGATAAAAATGTGTACAATTAAATAGATTAGAACAGATTGGGATGTTTAGAATGAATAATGTAAATAAGTGTAAAATGCTTTTGTCATCACTCTCTGTATTCAGAGGTATAATGAACAGAAGCGTTCCGAAAGCCTTTTATGAACTTTTGCTTTCGCTCGACAAAAAGCCTGAGGAATTTCTCGGTGCATACGGCAAGCTTTGCTCAATGCTTTGCGAAAGAGGCTGTGCGGATAAGTTCGCATTTGCAATCAGCGAAACGGCTCTTTTTGACGATAACTGTTTTGCCCGTGCCGCAACAGCCGGCAAACAGGGAGAGTTACCCGAAAATGTTGTTTCTGCCGTTAAGACAGACTGCGACGCTATTTTAACAGCCGCAAAGCTTACTTCCGATGAAGTGCTTGAGGCATATACCTATGCCGATGAAATCAAGGAGCTTATTCCGATTCTTCCAAAGTGGCAGACAGGCAAGTGCGCTCCGTGCTTTGACGGATTTGACGGTTCACTTGACAAGCTTTCTGCTTATTATAAGGAAAACGGTTGCGGAATGTTTGCCCGTTACAAGGCGTTCATCTGGCGTGACGGTGACATTCAGCCTGTTGAGCATCCGGACAAGATTGATATGGATACATTTACGGGATATGAGCGTCGAGAGAAGTCAGGTTGTAAACAACACACTTTCATTTATTCAGGGCAAGAGCTGTAACAACTGTCTGCTTTACGGTGATAAGGGTACAGGTAAAAGCTCAACAGTCAAGGCAATTGCAAACGAGTTCCGCAAGGACGGACTCCGCATTGTTGAAATGCCTAAGGACAGGCTCATTGACTTTCCGCTTCTTGTTGACAAGATTGCCGCTCTTCCGCTTAAATTCATTATATTTATTGATGATCTTTCGTTCCAGCATCAGGATCAGAGCTATACAACCCTTAAAGCTGTGCTTGAGGGCGGACTTGCGGCTCGTCCCGATAATGCGTTGATTTATGCAACATCAAATCGCAGACACCTTGTTAAGGAAAGCATTTCCGACAGAACGCATACTGTTGATGATATCAATGTTCGTGACAATATGCAAGAAAGTCTTTCGCTTTCGGACCGTTTCGGTCTTGCAGTCTGCTACACAATTCCTTCAAAGAATGATTTTCTTGAAATTGTATATTCTCTTGCAGAGCAGAGAGGCGTCAAGATGACTCACGAAGAGCTTGCACTCGGCGCTGAGCAGTTTGCACTTTCAAGAGGCGGTCGTTCGCCAAGATGTGCAAGACAGTATGTTGAATCGCTGTTTTGCTGATTAATCGGAGGTCAGTTATGAAAACAAAAATAATTTCAATTGCTCTTGCAGTTGTGACAATGCTTTCGGCAGTTGCGCTTTTCAGCGGTTGTTCGACGGAGAATATCCTGTTGAGGTGGCAAACATCACGATAGAAAGTCAGCCAAAGAACATTGTTGTTCTTGATGCGCCGACAGCCGATATCCTCATCGCAACAGGCTATGACAGATATATTGTGGGCAGAAGTGATGAGGTTGACCAGCAGTCAATCGCAGTTGCCCCGAGCGTCGGTTCATATGAAAATCCCGATACCGACAAAATTATCAATTCCGGCACAAACCTTGTGTTTGCAGGTCAGTCAATAAATGAGGACGCAAAGAAGAAGCTTCAGGACAAGGGTATTCAGGTTGTTACAATGTCACACGGTGACACTCCCAAGCAGGTTGAAACAAACTATGTGACAATCGGCAAAATTTGCGGCGGCACAAAAACCGGCGCAAAGAAGGGTGAAGATACCTATAATGAATTGCTTGATAAGATGAACAACTACAAACAGCAGGTTAATAACAGAAATTCCGGCATTCTTGATACGGTTTGTTATCTCTATACAGAAGACGACAAGCTCAAGATGATGACAAGCGGAACATACGGCGATATGCTCCTCGGCTATACGGGGGCGGTTAATGCCGCAGTAAACATCAGCGACAACAATGTTGATGTTGCAACTCTCAAGATTGCAAATCCGAACTTTATCTTCTATGCAGACAATGCTACTCTTGATAAAATTAAGGGTGATACAACACTCGCAAGTCTTGGCGCAGTTAAGACAGGCAAAATTCTTGAGGTTTCGCTTGAAGAAATGTCAAGACCCGGCAATACTGCTCTGGAAGCGCTTGAAAAAATGGTTTACTTTATGTATCCCGACCTCAAGCCAAAGTCTGCAACAGACACAACAAAGGCTCAGGATGCGACAGCGTCAAAGACTGACGCAACAACCGCAACTCAGGCAACAACAACCGCAAGCGACTCAAAGTCGGTTGCCGATAAGTATAATCTTACCATTACATCAGACCTTTCACTCAAGCAGGAAGATGAAAATGACACGGTAAAGGCTATGCAGCTCCGCCTTTATAACATCGGTTACATTGCCGACAAGGACAATGTGACAGGCTACTACGGCGAAGTAACAGCCGAGGCTGTTAAGAAATTCCAGAAAAACAACGGTCTTAAAGAAACAGGTACAGCCGATAACGCAACTCTTGTATTGCTTTTTGACAGTTCAGCGAAAAAAGCCAAATAATTCAAATTGAAATTTGAAAATTGAAAATGGAAAATTAATGTTGGCAGTGTACCACCGCCCGTAATTTGAGAAGATAGTTAGATAAACGAAATGCATCAGATGCCAGAATAAGGCTCTGATGCATTTTTATTTTATGTGGAAGTGTATGAGTGCCTACGAAATTGCGAAAACAATTACAACGCTACGCTCGGGCATAATTAGTTTTTAATTCATCAAACTATCTGCACGAACTGCCCACGGTGGTACACCGTTAAAACAGTTCCGGTGCATTCGGCTGTAGTGAAAAATGTACTGCTGGGCGATGCCTGCGTACTGACCGAAATCGTCACCGTTCATATTCGGGAACAGCTTTTCCATTGCCCGTTTCATCCACACATCAATCGGAAAAGCCTCAATTCTGTGCATACCGAAAAGAAGTGTGCAGTCGGCAACCTTTTGCCGACGCCCGTAATTTTCATAAGCTCCGCTCTTGCGTCTTCATAGTCAAGCGTGAAACAGCTGTCAAGATTCACCTCGCCGTTTGCAACCTTTTGTGCCGCATCAATAATGTAACGGTTGCGAAATCCTGCCCTCAGCGGTGCAAGGTCATCGGGCGAAAGCTTTGCAAGTGTTTCGGCTGTCGGGAACGCAAATTCTCCGTCGTCAAGCCGTGTGCCGAAGTTCTCACACAAACGCTCAACAATACCCTTGATTCGCTTTATATTGTTGTTCTGCGAAATGATGAATGTGCAGAGTGCCTCAAAAGGCTCTTGTCTTAAAATCCTTATGCCCGGGGCGTACTTTGCCGCCTCGTTCAGAACGGGATGTATTGTGCTGATTTCTTCACGGATTTTTCCGTAATCAAGCGAAAAGTCAAAGTAGCTGTACCAGATGCTTTTGAAGTCGTCAGCCGTTGCATTTTCAATGTACATATCCGTTTTGTCAAGGCTGACGGTTACGCTTTTGCCGTAGGCAACACCGTGAAAAGAACCGTCGTCCTGCAACTTCCAACGAAAGCTCTGACCGCAGTCGAGAGTCTGCGCAAGGTCAAGGTCATGCACATCGGTTATTTTGATTTTGTTGTCGAGTTCAATACATTCCATGATTTTCACCGCCGAAATTTTCTTAATAAAGTATATCACATTCGGGAAAATTATGATATACTTTATTTAAAATTGAAAATGGAAATTATTCGCCCATACATTATAAAACCACATTAACTCAAAAGGAGGATTATTGTGAAAGAAACTATCTGCACAATTCCGATTAACGATATATTTATGCCGAAATGCGGTTGTCCGTTTTGCCGAATGGAGAGTATGCTTGAGGAGCAGTATGTAAAATTCATTACGGGCGATGCAATGATGGAGCCTAATATCAGGATTGAAACCAACAAAAAAGGCTTTTGTCACCGCCATTTTTCGCAGATGTTTGAAAAAGGACAAAAATTGCCGAATGCGCTTATTCTTGAAAGTCATCTTCAGGAAATTATTGATAACGATATGCCGAAAAAGCTGAAGGGCAAGCCTGATAAGAAACAGCTTGAAGTCATTAAAAAGCGACTTGATTCGTGTTATGTATGCGACAGAATCGAGTGGGATATGCACCATTTTTGCGACACGATTTTTGTTGAGTGGGCAAAGGGAGAGGAGTTTTATAAGCTGTACAACGAACAGCCGTTTATCTGCTTTAAACACTACGAGTTTATTATGAATGTTGCAACCCAAAAGAGCAAGCTGCCGTCAAAGCTTTTACCGCAGTTCTATGCCGAAACAGCAGGTCTTGCAAAAAAATATCTGCTGTCGCTTAAAGAAGATATCACATATTTCTGCTCAATGTTTGATTACCGCAACCACGGCAAAGATTGGGGAAGCTCCAAGGATTCAATTGAGAGAAGTATTGAATTTTTGACAGGCGAAAAGCCGTAAACGGCGAGCCGACTTTTTATGTTCGTGAATACAGTTTGTGAATACCAAAAAACATATTATGCCCGAGCGAAAGGTTTAATTAAATGTAAAATTGAAAATGGAAAATGGAAAATTAATGTCGGGAAGACAGTTTGCAAAATAAAATGCAATGTCTTCCCGACTGTTTTATTAATATGAAATTTACTGTTTATTTATGGCGAACACGGTTCGCCGCTACAGATTATACACTGCTTTTATTGCATAAAAATCTGTATGTATAAACATATAAATTCATTAATGCAAGTCGACTTTCACCGTTCGTGAAGACAGTTTGTGAATGTCAAAAAACATATTATGCCCGAGCGAAAGGTTTAATTAAATGTAAAATTGAAAATTGAAAATGGAAAATTAATGTCGGGAAGACAGTTTGCAAAATAAAATGCAATGTCTTCCCGACTGTTTTATTAATATGAAATTTACTGTTTATTTATGGCGAATACGGTTCGGCGCTACTGACAAATTTTTGATATAAACAAAGATTGCATCAGAACCTTACTCGGGTATCTGATGCAATTTCTTTATCCGACTGTCTTCTCGAATAGACTGCGGTGGCACACCGCCGACCGCAATTTTCAATTTTCCATTTTCAACTTTCAATTAAAAAAGTCCCGTTAGGACAGATATGTTCTCGCCTTTGCAAAACTCTCATCGACTGTCATTAGCACTGCCATACTGCCATAACGGCGTTGAAGTATTCGTCAGAGAGAACCTTTCTCAACTGTTCTATGCCGGATTCGTCATTCATATATGCATTGCGGATGTTTCCGCCGACCTGCATTTCTTCACCGTTAAAGGTCAAAAACTGCTGTCTGAGTACCGACACGCTGTCCTTTGTGAGCATATCAAGTGTGATTTTTTCTTTAAGTTCCATTTTTCATACCTCCGTTTTTTTATATTTTGTAAATCAAAGAAAAGTTTACCTGCTCATCAGCAACGAAATTGTAAGCCTGTTTATTGAGCGGAGTAAACTGCAACCAAGCTGATTTATTTACATTTCCTCTGAACATACCGCCGTTTTTGCTTATGCCGATATCATGAACAATCACATCTGATTTGTTTGGAAACGGCATATTGAGCAAAGATATTGCAGATGTTCCGCCTAAAGTTGTTGCGTTCATAATGACGGTGACATTTACAATAACGATATCGCCAATTTTTTCATAAAGGCAAGTTGCAGATTTTATTTTATCAATCAGAGTAGAGTATGGAGTAAGAGTAGCTGTACCAAGTTCGATATTTGACGAATCGTATTTTGAGCCGATGCTTATATCCATACGGGCTAATTTTTCATTAAGGGATTTGTTGTCAGCTTTTGCGTTAAGCAGAATGTCAACCTCATCCGACGAGTAGCTGTCGGCACTATCCCAGTAGTTGTCGGTAAGATACTTGATACTCGGATAATTTTGAGTATAGTCGGTAATCTGAGAGGAATCACTTACCTTGTTTGAGTTGTCCTCTTTTTTTGTAATGTCGGACTGTTCAATTAACTTTTTGGTTTTGTCAATTTCAGTCCGACAAAGCTTTGTTTCGTCAAGAAGCTTTTGCGTTTCTTCACGAAGCTTCAGCGTTTCTGAGTTCGGATTAAGGTACTCTTTGTCCTCAATCGGAATACTCTCGTCTGCATAAAGCGTGACGATCTGAGTTTGGAAAACATAGCCGTTTTCGCCTCTGCCTTCAAGCTGAAGTTCAAAATAGCCGTGCATGAAAATGTCGTTTTTTCTGACCTTCCACACAAGTTTTGTGCCTGTTTCATCAATTGCGGTGCTGTCGGGAATTACCGAATTTACGCTGCCGTCGGCAAAACGCAGATGAATGAAGTAGTCAACCGTAATGTCGCACATTCCCCGAATTAAAAATTCCTGTGTTTCGGCAAGATTTTCACCGGTGATGCCGACGCAGTTTGCACCGTCAAAAGTTTTTGGTTTTCGTTTGTCATAGATAATCATTGTTACACCTCCACTTAAAGAGGCAAAAACACGAAAAAATGCATTGTTTTATGCAATTTTCAAAAAAATTTTTGAAATTTTTTTTAATTCCCCGTCACGAGGGGAAAACGGTTGCAATTGCAATGTTTTGTGATATAATCTAATTTGAATAATTTGAACGAATTGACTTAAACAGAAGAGAAGAAAAACGGTTTGTTCCGTGACGATTAAGGGGACGGAATTGTGTGCCGATGTACAAATTACGGCTTTTTTCGTTGCAAACCGTTTGAACGAAGGGGGACGGCAACACGCCGTGATATAAAATGAGAAAATATGTAGAAGTTTTTACTCGTGATCATTTGCCAAAGCTGAGGGATCAGCTGTTGTTTTCGGGATTGACGGATCACGAAATTTTTATGTTCATACAATATGCAAAGCCGTACTATCTGTCGCTGAACCGTGGTGAAACGGCAAGGGTTGAAAACAAGTTCAGCCATATGACGGGACTTGTGTTTTCGGGAACTGCATACCTTTATTCTGTGGACTACAACGGCAACAAAAGTCTGCTCAAAACAATTCGCAGCGGCGAGTCAAGCGGAACGCTTTACGCGATGTTTGACTACTACAATACGCTTGTTGAAATTATGGCAGGAGAGGACTGCGAAATTCTTTTTATTCCGCCGGAGCCGATGTTTATAACCGAGGATTCGCTTGCTTCGATTCAGCAGAAAATCCTCGTCAATATGCTTGCGTCACAAAGACAGGTGTTTTTGCAGATTTCGGAACACCTTGCCTGTCTTTCAAAGCGAAGTATCAAGGGCAAATTTATGCACCTTCTTCAAATCTATTGCAGGCGTGAGCGTAGCTGTGAGGTTGATCTGCCGTTCTCCCGTGACGAGCTTGCAAACTATCTTGCGGTTGACAGAGCGTCACTTTCAAGAGCACTCGGTGAACTGAAAAAAGCAGGAATTATTGAATTTAAAAAGAGCCATTTCAAACTGATTGAAACAGCTGAATATCATTTTGATTAAATAATCGGTCGGCAAACGGTGTTCTGTTTCCTTTCACCGCCGACTAAAATATAACGGAGGATAATATTATGAGTTTTGTGGAATTACTGCTGTTCGGCATCGGCTTGTCTATGGATGCATTTGCGGTTTCAATTTGCAAGGGGCTCTCCGTGCGTAAGTTAAGACCTAAACACGCAATTACTGTCGGATTGTGGTTTGGCGGATTTCAGGCGCTTATGCCGCTTATCGGTTATCTTCTCGGAAAGCAGTTTGAGTGGCTCATCACAAGCATTGACCATTGGATTGCATTCATCCTGCTTGCACTTATCGGTGCAAATATGATAAGAGAGGCTTTCGGTGAGGAAGAACAGCTTGACGATTCGTTTTCGGTCAAGACAATGCTGCCCCTTGCCGTTGCAACAAGTATTGACGCACTTGCGGTAGGCGTTTCGTTTGCGTGTATTGATGTTGATATCGTACCTGCAATCGCAATTATAGGCACAACAACATTCATACTTTCGGCTGTCGGCATCAAAATAGGCAATGTATTCGGTGCAAAGTATAAGTCAAAGGCAGAATTTTTAGGCGGTGCAGTATTGATTTTGCTTGGACTCAAGATTTTGCTTGAAGATTTGGGACTTTTGCCGTTCTGACGAATTAGGATTATAAATTGAAAGTTGAAAATGTAAAATGGAAAATTAAGGTCGGGAAGACAGTCTGCAAAATGCAAGCATTTGTTTTCCCGACTGTTTTATTTTATATGAACGCCCCTACACAGAATGGTACAATATATTGCAATGTTACGCTCGGGAATAATATGGCTTTTTAATATCATACTGTCTTCACGAACGGGGAACGGCGGCTCGCCGTTAATTTTCAATTTTCAATTTCTTAAAGTTGTCATTCAGAATTGTGCAGGAGTTATCTAACTTTTGCAATTCCTGTTCGGTTAATTTAAGTTCCAAAATGCGTTTTGCACCGTTTGCGCTTACTATGCACGGGTTGCCGATGAACACATCTTTCTTGCCGCCGTATTCGCCACGCAGACGAACCGATACTGTCAAAACGCTGTTTTCATCTTGAAGAATTGCACGGACGATACGAACAATTGACATACCGATGCCGTAGTAGGTTGCGCCCTTTGCCTCAATGATTTTGTGGGCGGCACAACGCACATCATCGCTTATCTGCTCAAGCTCCTCCATATAGTACGATTTTGGGTTATCACGCATGACATCCTTTAGCGGTTTGGCGGCAAGGAGTGCCTGACTCCACGGAACAAATTCGCTGTCTCCGTGTTCGCCGATTACATATGCGTGAATGTTGCGTGGATCAACCTCAAAATATTCACCGAGAAGATATCTGAGCCGTGCCGTGTCAAGGGTAGTTCCCGTGCCGATGATTTTTGACGCATTAAATCCCGAAAGTTCATAGGTCACCCGTGTCATAATGTCAACGGGGTTTGTCGCAACAAGGAAAATTCCCTCAAAACCGCTTTGCACAACCTTTGGCACAATTGAAGAAAATACAACTGCGTTTTTCTGCAAAAGCTGAAGCCTGCTTTCGGTGGGCTTTTGATTTGCACCTGCGCAGATTACAACAATGTCGGCGTCGGCACATTCACCGTAACCTCCGCAACGGATTTTCATGCTTGAATGCGAAAATGCAAGCCCGTGGTTCAAATCCATTGCCTCGCCCTCGGCACGCTTTTCGTTGAGGTCAATCATAATGAGCTCATCACACACATTTTGATTGAGTGCCGCATAGGCAAAGCTCATTCCGACCATTCCCGTTCCCACAAGTACAACCTTTCTTTTGTTTCCCGACATATGACCGTTCCTTTCATTTGTATTCTTTTTTTAGGATTTTCATATGTGCAAAAATTATTCTTAGGTTTAAAAATTTGATTGAATAGTGCTTTTTGGGGGATTGTGAAAAAAATAACGGTAGAATCGGCTGTTTGTTTGGTGAAATGGCAAAGATTATATGTAAAAATCATCAAAATTCACTTGAAACGCAGATATAATTGTGCTAAAATTAATTCGACAAGGTGTTCGGAATACATTAGGCATATTCCGATTTTTATTTTATAGGAAAATGTCCGACAATGCTCGGACGGAAAGGTCTGATAATTCAGACTTTTCATATTGTTATTTCAGTCATTTCAAGTTTGCACTTGAAATGATTGGCGAACACGGTTCGCCGCTACTGATGTGAATTCAATTGCGAAAGGAAAAGAGAAAAATGTACAAGATAGTTAAGAAAAAATCTCTGAATCCAACCGTTACACTTATGGAAATTGACGCTCCGCTCATTGCCAAAAAAGGCAGAGCCGGGACAGTTCATCATTCTCCGTGTTGACGAGAACGGTGAGCGTATTCCGCTTACGGTTGCAGGCTATGACAGAGAGGCCGGCACAGTTCGTATTATCTTCCAGATTGTCGGTGCAACAACAGAAAAGCTCAATCACCTTAACGAAGGCGATTATATTCACGATTTTGTAGGCCCTCTCGGTGTTCCCACGCATACAGACGGTCTTAAAAAGGTTTGCGTTGTAGGCGGCGGCGTTGGCTGTGCAATTGCACTTCCTGTTGCCGAAAAGCTCCACGAAATCGGCTGTGAGGTTCACTCAATTGTCGGTTTCAGAAACAAGGATCTTGTTATTCTTGAAGATGAATTCAAGGCTTGCTCAGACAAGTTTATTCTTATGACAGATGACGGTTCATACGGTCAAAAGGGCGTTGTTACAGCTCCTCTCGAAGAGATGATTAAGGCAGGCGAGGACTATGACCTCGTTATTACAATCGGTCCGCTTATCATGATGAAGTTTGTTGTTAAAACAACAAAGCCTTACAATATTCCCACAACAGTTTCCATGAACCCGATTATGATTGACGGCACAGGTATGTGCGGCGGCTGTCGTCTTACAGTTGACGGACAGACAAAGTTTGCCTGTGTTGACGGCCCCGACTTTGACGGCTTTAAGGTTGATTTTGACGAGGCTATGAAGCGTGGCGCAATGTACAAGCCGTTTGAGCGTCATGCATACGAAGAAACATGTAATCTGTTCAAGAAGGAGGTTGAGTAATCATGCCAAATATGTCACCAAAAAAGGCTCCTATGCCATCACAGGACCCTAATGTAAGAAATAAAAACTTTCTTGAGGTAGCAACAGGCTACACGGAAGAGGTTGCAATTGAGGAGGCACAGCGTTGCCTAAATTGTAAGCACAGACCTTGTGTAAACGGTTGTCCGGTACATATCGCAATCCCTGATTTTATCAAAGAGGTTGCCCAGGGCAACTTTGCAGGCGCTTATGATGTAATTTCGCAGTCAAGCTCACTTCCTGCTGTTTGCGGTCGTGTTTGTCCGCAGGAGTCACAGTGTGAGTCAAAGTGCGTAAGAGGCATCAAGACTGAGCCTGTCGGAATCGGCAGACTTGAGAGATTTGTTGCCGACTGGCACAACGCTCGACAGATGTTAAGGTAAATAAGCCTGAGTCAAACGGTCACAAGGTTGCTATCGTCGGTTCAGGTCCTGCAGGTCTTACCTGTGCAGGCGACCTTGCAAAGAAGGGTTACGATGTAACAGTATTTGAGGCTCTCCACCTTGCAGGCGGTGTTCTCGTTTACGGTATCCCTGAGTTCAGACTTCCCAAGTCAATCGTTCAGAAGGAAGTTGACACACTCAAAGAGCTCGGTGTTAAGGTTGAAACAAATATGGTTATCGGCAGAGTTCTCTCAATTGACGAGCTTATGGACGATTACGGCTTTGAGTCAGTATTTATCGGTTCGGGCGCAGGTCTTCCGAGATTTATGAATATCCCCGGTGAGAACCTTTGCGGTGTTTACTCGGCAAATGAGTTCCTCACAAGAACAAACCTTATGAAGGCTTATAAGGACGACAGCACAACTCCGATTATGCACGCAAAGAAGGTTGCAGTTGTCGGCGGCGGTAATGTTGCAATGGATGCCGCTCGTTGTGCAAAGCGTCTTGGCGCAGAAGAGGTTTATATTGTTTACAGAAGAAGCGAAGAAGAGCTTCCTGCCCGTAAGGAAGAAGTTGAGCATGCAAAGGAAGAGGGAATTATCTTCAAGCTCCTCAATAACCCTGTTGAAATTCTCGGCAACGAAGATGAGTTCGTAACGGGTATGAAGTGCATTAAGATGGAACTCGGCGAGCCTGACGCAAGCGGCAGAAGAAGACCTGTTGAAATCCCCGGCAGTGAGTTCGTTCTTGATGTTGACGCTGTTGTTATTTCAATCGGTACATCACCTAACCCGCTTATCAAGGCTACAACAAAGGGACTTGACACTCAGAAGTGGGGCGGTATCATCGCTGACGAAAACGGTCTTACATCCCGTGAGGGCGTATATGCAGGCGGTGACGCTGTAACAGGCGCTGCAACGGTTATCCTCGCAATGGGTGCAGGCAAAACAGCCGCAGCCGCTATTGACGAATACATTCAGAACAAAAATAAGTAATTTTTGTTCTGAGTTGAAAATGGAAAATTGAAAATGTAAAATTAAGGACGGCGGTGTGCCACCGCCGTCTATTCGAGAAGATAGTTAGATAAAGAGATTGCATCAGATGCCCGAGAAAGGCTCTGATGCAATTTTTGTTATATAAAATGATATGTTGAGAAACAATGTATTGTGTTAGCTCGCACCGATTTTGCAATCGTTGCGATTGGCGAACGAGGTTCGCCGCTACAAATGAATACATAACATTATAATTTGTGCATGCGGTCATAATTTAATGCTCGACAAAATATGTTGCGGTCGTTATTTTTGGGTACAGAACCTCGGCTCTTCGTGGTGTCAAGCCTCGTTGTTCTGTACTGTTTCCAAAAATAACTCTCACTCGTCTAATCCGTTCCAATCACTTGCGTGATTTACACGGTTTAGTCCTCGTCGGTCGTTATTTTTGGGTACAGAACCTCGGCTCTTCTGTTTTGCACAATAAATTAAATTTGTATATAGCTGGATTCTTTCTATTTTGGTATTGATTTTAGTATAAAATAGGTGTATTATGACTTTGGTATGCGGACGGGTGAATTTTTTCAGTGGTCCGCACCTTGTTTTTAAATATTGGTTAAGAGGAAAATTTATGAGGATTATAATTGTTGGATGCGGAAAGGTTGGCTCTTCAATAGCGTCGGAGCTTAATTTGGAGGGACATGAAATATCCGTAGTCGATATTAACCACGGTGCAGTCGATAAACTTGCAAATTCGCTTGATGTTCTCGGCATAGAGGGAAACGGTGCAACATATGATGTGCTTATTGAGGCAGGCGCAGAGTATGCCGATTTGCTTATTGCCGCAACCGCAAGGGATGAAATCAATCTGTATTCGTGTCTTATGGCTAAGGCGGCAGGCGTTACCCACACAATTGCAAGAGTGCGTAATCCCGAATACACAAACGACCTTTACAGAATCAAAGAGCATCTCGGTCTTTCTATGGCAATCAATCCCGAACAGACCGCCGCTAATGAAATCAGTCGTCTGTTAAGATTTTCGGGTGCGCTTGAAATTGATTCGTTCTCAAAGGGCGTTGTTGAGCTTATCAAGGTAACTGTACCGCAGAATTCGTCAATTGTCGGAACTGCTTTGAGCAGAGTTGACAACCTCAGAGGTAAGGTGAGAATCTGTACGGTTGAGAGAGGGGATGAGATGTTCATTCCTAACGGTGATTTTGTTATCAACGGCGGTGACAGAATTTCTGTTGTTGCAAAGCCCGAAATTGCCGCAAAATTCTTTAAGCGTATCAGTATTGCAATCGGCAGAAGTAAGGATGTTATCCTTCTCGGCGGCGGCAAGGTTTCGTTCTATCTTGCAAAGACGCTTATTAAATCCGGTGCGAATGTCAAAATTATCGAGAAAAATCCCGAACGCTGCAACTTTCTTTCGGAGGCTATACCTGGGGCTGTTATAATTCAGGGCGATTGCATGGATCAGTCGCTGTTGCTTTCGGAGGGTGTTGAACACGCTGACGGCATTGCCGCTCTTATGGATTATGACGAAGAAAATATTATCATAACGATGTACCTAAAGGGCATTACAAAGGCAAAATTGATTACTAAGGTAAATAATGCGTCATTTGATCCGCTTTTGCATGATCAGAATTTTGAATGTATTATTCATCCAAAGAGCCTTACAGGCGAATATATTGCAAGATATATCAGAGCGATGCAGAATACGGGCGACAGCAATGTTGAATCGCTTTACCGCCTTAACGACGACAAGGTTGAGGCTCTTGAATTCAAGGTTAATGCGGAATCAAGGGTTACGAATGTTCCGATTATGAGCCTTAATCTGAAGGCTAATCTTCAGATTATCTGCATTAACAGAGGCGGAAAAATTATTCTTCCGCAAGGTACGGATGTGATTAAACCTGAGGACACGGTAATTGTGCTTACCATGCAAAAAGGTCTTAGCAAGCTTGAAGATATTGTAAAGCGTTGAGGGAGCGTAATGAATAAACGATTAATTGTGTATATCCTCGGCTGGGTTCTTATTGTCGAGGGTGCGGCTATGCAGATTGCAACCGTTACTTCATTTATATACGGCGAACACGAGGGACTTTATTTTCTTGGAGTAGGTGCTTTGTCGGCACTTTTGGGCTTGCTTGCCGTAAAAGTAAAAAAGCCGAAAAATCCCGTGCTTTATCAGAAGGCAGGCTTTGCGGCTACTGCGTTAAGCTGGATTCTTATGTCTTTTGTAGGATGTTTTCCATTCTGGCTGAGCGGTGAGATTCCGAGTTTTATTGACGCTTTTTACGAAACCGTGTCGGGCTTTACAACAACAGGTTCAACTATACTTACCGATGTTGAGGCATTGAGCCACGGAATGCTTATGTGGCGAAGCTTTCTCCATTGGTTGGGCGGTATGGGCGTAATCGTGTTCTTGCTTGCGATTATCCCGAAGCTCGGCGGTCAGCAGAATATTTTCCTTATGAAAGCCGAGAGCCCCGGCCCGATTGTGGGCAAGGCTGTTCCGAAAATGAGAAATTACGCAATGATGCTCTACGGAATTTATTTCGGCTTGACTGCACTTGAATTTATATTTCTGATTGTAGGCAAAATGCCTGTTTTTGACGCACTTAACATAAGCTTTGCAACGGCAGGTACGGGCGGTTTCGGTGTTACCAACGCAGGTATCGCTTCATACAGCAATTATCTGCAAACCGTTATTGCTGTATTTATGATGCTGTTCGGAATTAACTTTTCCGTGTATATCTTAATTCTTGCGAAGAAGTTTAAGCAGGCTTTCCGCATTCAGGAGCTGTGGGTTTATTTCGGAATTATCGTGCTGTCAACAGCCTTGATTGCGTTTAACATCAGGTCACTTTATCCGAGTGCGTATGATGCGGTTCACCAGAGCTTTTTCTATGTTTCGTCAATTATCACGACAACAGGTTTTGGTTTGACGGATGTTAATAACTGGCCTGAATTTTCAAAAACTGTGATTATGATTATCACATTTATCGGTGCAATGGCAGGCAGTACAGGCGGCGGTTTTAAGGTTTCAAGAGTTATTTTGCTCTTTAAGGAAACACGAAAGGAGTTTTCACTCCTCGTTCATCCGAGAAATGTTAAGACCGTTAAAATGGACGGTAAGGTGATTGACCACAACGTTATGAGGTCAACTTCAATTTTCCTTGTGCTGTACATCGGAATCTTTGCGTTAAGCTGGCTTGTGCTTTCGCTTGATCAGACGGATTTTGTGACGAATTTCACGGCTGTTGCCGCAAATATCAACAACACAGGTCCGGGCCTTGAATGGTTGGCCCTGTCGGCAACTATTCGAATTCAGTATTTTGTCAAAAATTATTTTGATTTTCGATATGTTAGCAGGCAGACTCGAATTGTTCCCGATTGATGTTGCTGTTCGCCCCGTCAGCGTGGAAAAAATCGTAAGTAAATTGAAAAGATTATAATAAAGATCGGGAAGACAGTTTGCAAAATGCAAAACAATGTCTTCCCGACTGTTTTTTATATGTGGAATTGGGTGCAGCGACACGCTGCCGGCGGCTCGCCGTCAATTTAAAAGCACATCTGCAATTGCGTTGCCTAACAGACTGCCTGAGTAGGTTGCCTCGTCAATGGAATTTGATTCTGTGCCGACTTCTATTAACAGCGAACCGTTGCAGACATATTCATTGTATGCAAAGTAGTCAAAATTCAGCGGTCTGGTCATATCGGGATAGAGTGTTTCGGCTTTGTCCTGAATTTTCAGGGCAAAGTTTAAATTTTCCTCCCAGCAGTCAAAACCCCGTTCACCGTCTGTGTCGCAACCCGCAAGAATCATAATCTGCGCACCCTTTTTGCCGTTGTATGTAAACACGGGCTTAACCTTGTTTTCATCCGTTCCGATTGCATCACGGTGCAGGTCGATAACAACCTTGATATCGGGATATTTTTCAAGATTTTTATACACTGTGTCAACACTTCGGTCATACGAACCGTTGTAGGATTCATCATGAATTGTCGTGTCATGAACCGTTTTTATTCCACGCTTGTTGAGCTGTTCGGTGAGTGCATCTCCGACTGCCACAACATTGAAATCGTTGTTGTTTGTGCGTGAATAAAAGCTGTCATAGAAAAAGTCAACATCTTCGTCAAGATATGCCTCGCTTGTGTGGGTGTGGTAGATTAGAACCTGCGGTGAGTTTATGCCCTTGTCAATTGAAAACGGCAGTTTTGCCGAAAGAAGTCCGTCAAAGTCAAGCGACAGCCCCGTTTTGTTTTTGACAAAGCAGTTGTCAACCTGAGTTCCCGTGTCGCCTATGGTGCGTTCCTCAACCGTGTATTTGTTCTCGCCGTCATGGTTGCCGTAGGAATCGTAATAGGTGCTTTTGTCACGCTTGTGATTTTTTTGGACTGTGGGTTCTGTGTTGGCTGATTCTGTGGGCTTTTGGTCGGAAGCTGTCGGCTTTTCCGTCTTTGAATTTTCAAGCTTGTATTCTCCGTTTGTGAGAGTAAAAGCGGCAGCGGCAAGTGCCGCAGGATTTTGCGAATCAAAGCAGAGAGGCAGTCTGTATATAACGCTTAAAACAGCCGTTGTCAACAGTACAACGGCTGTGCTTGTTTTTAAGGCTTTTTTCAGTTTCTTTTTTGATGTTCCTTCACTTTTCACAAAATCACCTGCAATCCGTACATATGTTGGCTATCGGTTTCTGCAATAAATATATGCCGTGCCGTAGGTGAATATGTGTAAATATGCGTGGATTTACATCAACGAGATGAGGTCGGGCAAATCGAATTCATTTTGCAGTGCTCCGTTGAGTGCAAAGGCTATGAGCCTTGAGGCTCTTTCCGTGAGCAGGTCAATTTCTCTTGGAATGACTACAAGCTGTCTGCCCTGCGGCATAAGCATTTTCTGCGTTTTTCGGTTGCAGTCATTGCCGAGAATGTCAACCGCAAGCGTTTGTGCGTCAACAACGGTCGGCACTCCGATTGCAATAACAGGAACTCCGATTGTTTCCTTTGTGATTTTGGTTCGGTGATTGCCCACCCCCGCACCGGGTGAGATTCCCGTGTCACTTATCTGAAGTGTACAGCCGAGCCTTTCGGTTCTGCGTGAGGCGAGTGCGTCAATTGCAACAACGGCTGTCGGTCTTATCCGCCGTACAATGCTGAGAATGTATTCGCCTGTTTCAATGCCCGTCTGTCCTGTGACTCCCGTCTGCATTACGGCAACGGGGCGAAGTCGGTCAAGTCCCGTTGAACGGGCAATTTCTCCGCCTATGTGACGGGTGGCAAGCACTCGTCGGCTTGTTTTCGGTCCGAGTGAGTCGGGAGTGATTTCCATGTTGCCGAGTCCTGCAACAAGTACAAGTCCGTTTACGGGCAACAGCCGTTTGATTTCATTGCCGACGGTTTCAAGCCGTTTGTCGGTTTCGGTAAAATTGTCGGTAAGTGACGGCAACTCAATTGTAATGTATGTGCCGATTTCCTTGCCGAGTGCCTGTCTTGCCTTTTGGTTCTTTACAATCAGCCGTGAAATTTCAAGACCGTTTTCACTGTATTTTTTGAATTCAATACCGCCTGTGTTTTCTCCTGCAATTTCTCTTGCCTCAATTGCAAGGTCGGTTCTGAACTGCAAAATAATCCCCCGTTTCGCAAATTTGTTTGTATATTGTTATTATTGTGCAATTTTATATTATGTATTCTATTTACAAGACTATTTTGTTTTGTTATAATCTAAGCGCAGGTATCTACTGCTTTTAGGCAGTAGATACTCCCGAAATTCAGTTGACACTGAATTTCTAAGGAGCTGACGCTCCTCTGCGTAGATTGCAATCTATCACAAATTCCGCTCCTTGCAAGCAAAGCGGAATTTGTTCAGATTTAAATTTTTTGTTATAAAGCTAAGCGGAAACTGCTCAGATTTAAATTCTTTATTATGAAGAAAAAGAGACAGATTATAATTCTAAAACAAACACACAACTTTACATTATATACAGGTGATTTTATGAACAAAAAATTTGTTGAAAAATTTACCGCAGTGGTTTCTGCGGTGTGTATGATTTCGGTCGGCATTGCAAGCGTAAATGCGGCTGAAATTGATGACGGATTTGAGTCGGTCACAAAGAATGCACAACCTTCGGATTCGTCTTTTCCGTCTGCATATTCCGCAATCGGCTATTCGCTTGTTGACGAAAACGGACTTCCGAGTAATTTCAGCTCAAAAAATCTCGGCTTTGTAACACCTATCAAGGCTCAGCAGTATAACGATTGTTGGGCGGTTGCAGGCACAGAAGGCTTTGAAACAAAGCTTTTGAAGCTTGGTTATCCCGTTACCGAGATGTCACACGACCACGCAAACGCAAGTTCTACAACACAGACAAACGGCAAGGGCTGGCAGAGAAAATACCGTGACGGCGGATTTACAAATATTTATCCCGGCTATCTCACCTCATGGCAGGGCGGTGCAGAGATTGCCGATGTCGGTAAGATTGATTTTTCAAAAAATATTCACGGCGATGATATGACAGCCGACAAGACTAAATACGGCACAACAAAACTGCGTTATCTTGACGGTGTTGATTCAAACGAAATCAAGCAGGCAATAATCGACAACGGCTCGGTGACAGCGTCATATGCCACATCAAACAAGTGCTTTAACAATGCAGGCACAACCTACTTTATGCCGCAGTCATATGACGGCGACTATGTCGGCCACACAATCAGCATTGTGGGTTGGAACGATAATCTCAATAGGTACAGATTCTCTAACGGAACAGGTGTATTGCCGCAGAACAACGGAGCATGGCTTGTGCGCAACAGCTGGGGCGATAATAACACAATGGGCGGTTATTTCTGGCTTTCATATGAGGATAAGTACATTTTCGGCGAAAAGTATTCCCCGAATTTCACAATTGACGAGGTGACGGAGATTACTGACGATATGACATTGTTGCAGGATGAACGCTACGGTGCTACATACAGCTTTAATTATGTTGACAGCAACGACATTACATTCATCAATTGCTTTGATTTTGGCGAAAACAGCCGTACACTTGATAAGGTGCTTTTTGAAACAAAGAGCAACGGTGCGGATTATGAGATTTACTACATTCCCGTAAGAGATGGTGTTCCCTCAAATGATGAGAGCGAATGGAAGTCTGTTGCATCGGGCAAGGTTGCATACAGCGGTTATCAGTCTGTTGATGCAAACGGATTTGTTGCACCGCTCGGAAGAGGTGCAGTCGGTGTGAGAATCAAGACAAATTCAGAGGAATCAAGTCAGCTTGGTGTAGGCGAATGGCTTACAAGTGCAACGAAAATGACTTTTCTCAATGATTCATCTTACGGTAACAGCTACATTAAATATGACGGTACAACATGTGAACTGCTCGACTGGTACAAAACCGAGAGAGATGATATGCTCGGCGGTACATTTGTTATCAAAGCTGTGGCGCTCAAAAATGATAAGATTTTGAACGGCGATGTTGACCTTGACGGAGATATTGCCGTTAAGGACGCAACCCTTGTTCGAAGTATATAGTAAAGCTTGAACAGCTTGACAACACACAGCTTTGCAATGCCGATTGTGACGGTGACGGAGATATCACGGTTGCCGATGCCACGAAAATTCAGAAAATAGTTGTGGGAATTAATTAAAATTGAAAATGGACGGCGAGCCACCGTTCTCAGTTCGTGAAGACAGTCGTTTCAAGGCGAGAGCGTAGATGCCCGAGCGGAAGTTTTTTTAAATTGAAAGTTGAAAATGGAAAATTGAAAATTGCGGTCGGGCAGACAGTTTGCAAAATGCAAATCATTGTCGTCCGACTGTTTTTGTATATATAGAAGTTGCGTTTAAATGTATGGGCGGATATTATCCGCCCGCACGGCGGCTCGCCGCTACAAAATAGCAGTAACTTTTTGCTTGACAAATCACCCGAACAAATGTACTATATTAGAAGAGCCGAGGTTCTGTACCCAAAAATAACGACCGGCGAGAAGTAAGCCGAGGAAATCACGGAAGTGATTGGAGCGGGTTAGACGAGTGGGAGTTATTTTAAGAAAAGCGGAGAACAACGAGGCTTGACATCAAATACGCAACTTGAAGTCATGGGAGAAAAATTATGAACAAACCGCTTGCGGACAGGATTCGTCCAAAAACAATTGATGACATTGTGGGACAAAAGCATCTTATTGCACCCGACAGACCTTTGCGTAAAATTATTGAAAGCGGAGATATTCCGAATCTTATTTTCTATGGTCCTTCGGGGGTCGGAAAAACTACGCTTGCCACATATATTGCCAAAAAGACAAACCGTACCCTCAAAAAGCTTAACGGCACAACGGCTTCAACTGCCGACATAAAGGAGATTGTTGCACAGCTTAACACTTTTTCGGGGCTTAACGGAATTCTGCTCTATCTTGACGAAATTCAGTATTTTAACAAAAAGCAACAGCAGACTTTGCTCGAATACATTGAAAACGGCAGTATCACGCTGATTGCGTCAACAACCGAAAATCCGTATTTTTATGTATATAACGCAATTTTGAGCCGTTCGACTGTTTTTGAATTTAAACCGGTTGATCCGGATGAGGTTGAAAAGGCGGTTTACCGTGCAAGTGATTTTCTTGCCGAGGAGAGCGGTACGGATATTGAAATGCCCGAAGAATGTGCAAAGAAAATAGCATCGGGTTGCGGAGGAGATGTTCGCAAGGCTATGAATGCCGTTGAGCTTTCCGTGATTGCAACAGATGAAATTGACGGAAAAAAGGTTGTAAGACTTGAAACCGTTGAACAGCTTGTGCAGAAAAGTGCGGTCGATATGACCGTGAGGGCGATGAGCATTACGATATTATTTCGGCTTATCAGAAAAGTATGCGTGGAAGCGATCCCGATGCCGCACTTCACTATCTTGCAAGACTGCTTGAGGCAGGCGACCTGCCGAGTGCGTGTCGCAGACTTATGGTGTGTGCGAGCGAGGATGTGGGACTTGCGTATCCACAGCTTTTGCCGATTGTAAAGTCGTGCGTTGATATAGCACAGGCTGTCGGACTTCCCGAGGCGAGAATTCCGCTTGCCGATGCCGTGGTTATGGTGTGCAATGCCCCAAAATCCAACTCGGCATATATGGGTATAAACAGAGCTTTGGCTGACATAAGAACGGGTAACTCGGGACCTGTACCCAGACAATTGCAGAACAGGCACTGTGACGGAGATGACAATCCAAACAAGGGACAGTTCTATCTTTATCCCCACGACTTTCCAAACCATTATGTTGAGCAACAATATCTGCCCGATGCCCTAAAGGACAAGAAGTATTACGAATACGGCAGAAATAAAAACGAGCAGGCGTTCAAAGCCTATTGGGACAAAATCAAAAAGAAGTAATCAAATGAAAATTTTTTGACATGAAACTGCAAATAAAGTCAGATGTTGCTAACCAAACATCTGACTATTTGCTTTTATTATCCTGTTTTTTTGCTAATTATTGTTTCATTGTCTATTATGCACAATTTGAATGTGAATAATTTGTGACGCAAGAAATTTTATTATTCTTTAAAGGAAAATTATTAGCGGTTCAATATTGTAGAATTAAAGAGTAATTGTGGAGTAGTGTTGAGTAGCTTCACACGTGCAACAAAAAAATAATTCTGGAGGAAATCAAAATGGTAAAAAGACAACACAAAATCATGTGCCTTGTGCTTTGCCTTATGCTGGCGGTTTCAACCGTATTCGTCGGTGTAGTCAGTGCTTCTGCTGCAACAGGCGATACTGTTTACGTTAAGGTAAACAACGGCTGGTCGAATGTTAACTGCTATATGTGGACTGACGGCCTCGGCAACAACGCATCTTGGCCGGGTAAAGCAATGACAAAGGTTGAGGACGGCGTATATTCCTACACTCTTGACAAGGATTATACAAAGGTAATCTTCAACGACGGCTCAAATCAGACAAAAGACCTTACATACCCGGGTCACGGCAAAATCTATGACCTTACAAATGGTACATGGTCGGATTATGCAGGTGCTCCTTCACAGGACGCAACTGCTCAGAGACCTACAAGCGCAACAACAGCAACAACTGCTACAACTGCAACAACAGCAACAACTCCCAGCGGTGAAGGCACAACTGTTTATCTCAACAACGAAGCTGGTTGGGCAACACCTGTTGCTTATATGTGGAACGGCAGTACTGACAGCAACGGTTCATGGCCGGGCGTAAAGATGACAAACATCGGTGGCAATGTATATCAGTACACCGCATCAAAGTCATATGCAAAATGCATCTTCAGCAACAGCGGTCAGTCACAGACATCGACCTTACTGCAAAGGACGGCTATATCTACAACAACAAGACTAATCAGTGGTCTGTTTATGATACAAGCCCTCTCCAGGTTAAGGAATTTACTGCTGATCCTGCATCAAACATCTACACAGGTACAGATGTACAGCTTTCTGCAACTGCTGCCAATAAGAGCGGCGCAGCAGTAAGCTACAAGTTCTCTGTTACTAACGCACAGGGCGGAACATCAACACTTTCCGACTTCTCTTCTGCTAAGTCAGTAACATGGACTCCTACAGTTGCAGGTGAATACACAATTACATTTGACTTTAAGGACGCAGACGGTAACACAAACAACCGTACAATGACTCTTGAAGTTAAGGACGACTCAGCACTTGTTAAGCCAATCATCAAGAGCGTTACTCCTGCAAACCTTAACCTTATCAAGGTTAACTCAACTGCTACTGTAACAGTTAAGGCAGGCGGCGGTAAGACAGGTACTAACCTTCTTTTCTACAAGTATGTTGTAACTGATCCTAACGGTGTTCAGAACACACCTTACTACACACTCAACAACATTTACACATTCGTTCCTACAATGAAGGGTGAATACAAGGTTAATGTTTATGTACAGAGTTCGACAACAGCACAATAAACAAGACTTATACTTACACAGCTGCAGACGATGTTACTGAGCCTACAACAGTTGTTGTTCCTACAACTGCTCCTCAGCCAACAACAGTTCAGCCTACAACTGTTAAGCCTACAACTCCACAGCCAACAACTGTTAAACCTACAACTCCTCAGCCAACAACAGTTCAGCCTACAACAGCTCCCGAAAGACTCCGTGGCGATGTTGACGATGACGGAGATGTAACTGTTATGGACTCAACATATCTTCAGAAGTCAATTGTAGGACTTCCGGATGTTCCGGCTCTCGAAACACTTGACCTCAAGATTTGCGACCTTGACAGCGATGGTACAATCAGTGTTAAGGATGCAACAATCATTCAGAAAATCGTTGTAAACCTTGAATAATCCAAACATTAAGTAAAAGAAAGATTGGAGATATACCTATGACAAGAATAAAGAAGCTGTGCGCGCTTGTTCTTGCTGTGATGATGGTTGTAACCGCAGGAGTAATTTCTGTAAATGCAGCTCGAGTTCCGACTCGACGCTGTATCTGCGGATACAACAGAAACAGGCATCACAATTCATGTAAGAATGAGTGACGGTACACAGCCATATGTATATTTGTGGAACTCGCTCCCCACAAACAGCGCCATGTCAAAGTCTTACCCCGGTGAGAAAATGACAAAGGGTGACAAGTGGTATAACTACCATGTAGCAGATGTTACAAAGGTAAATGCCATTGTTACAGACGCTAACGGCAAGCAGTATTCTTCGGAGAAAAAACTTGAATCTGCTGCAAGCGCAGACTGGTACTGTGAAAACGGTAAATGGTCAAAATACAACCCTGACGAGCCGGATCCGTTTGGCAGCGTTGATATGCGTGAAGAAACAATTTACTTCGTTATGACAACCCGTTTCTATGACGGAGATACAGGCAACGATGTTCACTGCTGGGATGACGGCACAGCCGGCAACGGTGATGACGACCCTGCATGGCGTGGTGACTTCAAGGGTCTTGGCGAAAAGCTCGACTACATCAAGGCTCTCGGCTTCAGCGCAATCTGGGTAACACCTGTTGTTACAAACGGATCAGGCTATGACTACCACGGCTATCATGCTATGGACTTGTCAACAGTTGATGCTCGTTATGAAAGCTCAGACTACACATACGAAGATCTTATTCACGATGCTCACCAGAAGGGCATGAAGATTATTCAGGACGTAGTTCTTCAGCACACAGGTAACTTTGGTGAAGCACACTTCTGTGATCTTTTCACAAAGGATACAACTAAAGACCTTGGCAACCTTCAGGAGTCATTGATTCCTACACAGTATCTTCTTGATACATACGGCCTTAAGTCACCTGAGGAATACTGGGCTCAGAAGCCGGGTGTTCAGTATCAGCAGAGACTTAACCTTATGAAGAATGTTACTTACTCAGGCGACAACGGTAACTCAACCGGTCCTCAGCCTGCAGCTCAGGACTTCTCTATGAATAAGATTTCACAGAGTGATACTTACAACCCGAACAACTACTATCATACAGGCTATTTCCAGAGTCCTAACTATGATGACTGGACAACAAAGTTCAGCCAGATTGCAGGCGACTGCGTTGACCTTAACACAGAGAACCCTGCAGTTGCAGAATATGTTGTAGATTCATATTCAAAGTATATGGATATGGGCGTTGACGGCTTCCGTGTTGATACTGTTCGTCACATTCCGAGAGTATCTCTCAACATTATGTTCAATGATCAGCTTATGGACGCTGCTAAGGCGAAGAGGCAAGCCTAACTTCTATATGTTCGGCGAAATCTGCACAAGATACACATCAGTTTGGTATCGTGGCCATGCCGAGGAGTCAACTCCTTACTACACATGGAAAGAGTCTAACTCTAAGTGGGCAGACAGCTGGAACTGGGGCACATCAGCTTCAGAAATCAACGACAACATGAACCTCGTTCTTCAGCATTATCTTGAAGAAGATAATTACAACGGTGATATGGATTCTACACAGCCAAAGAGCGACAACGCTTACCTTGACGGTATTACATATCACGGTTCCGACCGTTCTATGGCATCAGGCATGGATGCAATTGACTTCCAGATGCACAGAATGTTCGGTAGCGCTAAGAACGCTTATAACTTCGCTGTTAACAACGACCAGTATTACAATGATGCAACATACAGCGTAATGTATGTTGATTCACACGACTATGCTCCTGAACAGCCGGATGAAACAACTCGTTTCACAGGCGGTACACAGACATGGGCAGAGAATATGGATCTTATGTTCACATTCCGTGGTATTCCTTGCGTATACTATGGTTCGGAAGTTGAGTTCAAGAAGGGTGAGCTTATTGATAAGGGTACACTTATTTCTCTTGAAAACTCAGGTCGTGCATACTTCGGTGATTATCTTGAGGGTACTGTAAACGCTACTGACTTCAGTGAGTACACAGCATCAGGCACTGTTGCTGACACTCTTGCAAGCCCGCTCAGTAAGCACCTTTCAAAGGTTAATGCTATTCGTCGTGCTATCCCCGCTCTCCAGAAGGGACAGTACACAGCATCAAGCACATATGTAACAGGTGGCGATATGTCTTATGTTCGCCGTTATACTGACGACAACACAGACAGCCTTGCACTCGTTTCAATTTCTTCAGGTGCAACATTCAAGAACATTCCTAACGGCAAGTATGTTGACGCTGTTACAGGTGATGTTAAGTATGTTACTGACGGTACACTTACAGTTCCGGAACTTGCTAAGGCTAACATGAGAGTATATGTATGCTGCGCAAGCGGATTTACAGGTATCGACGGTCAGATCGGCGGAGATTCTGCTTACGCTAAATAATGCGGAATATTCCACACTCAACACGATTCTGATTCTGTAATCAAAATTAATTACGGCACTCCGAGTAAAAACGGGGTGCCGTTTTTTAATTGTTATTTTATTTGTTCGTAATATTTTAAAAAATATGCTTATAATAAAAGTGTATCCGAAGTGTTATGTCAGCTTAAAAATGCTTGATAAAAAATTATATTAAAGATTATTATTTATATTTGTGTTCCGTTTAGGTCGCATATTCATCATAAAAATGCGTTCCTGTTTAAAAATACAGAAAGGTCAAAAGCCGATTCATCGGGGCTTGATTATTCAAAAACGGTTCTTATCAGACCTGAGGATTATGATAAATATTTAATTGAAAATGCAGTCGTAGATACAATGAATATAAGGCTGTCAGAATGAGTATTTATAAAATTGAAAAACAGATTTCAAAATACATAGAGGGCTATGTCAAATCGGTTTTAGATTTTGAAAACGCTGACAAAAAGTCTTTTGAACGAAAATACAAATATTCCACGCTTAAATATTTCCATGATATTCTCGGTATAGAATAACAATCGGGTAGCAGAAGTTTACATTCAGTAAATCTGCTACCCGATTGTTCTCTTATATTTTTTATTGTTATAATCGGCACTCAAAAATTTCGTTGGTGTCGGAAAACCCATGAGATTTATACCATTCTGCCGAATTTTTGCTTGGCCATGCAAAGACAAGTTCGCAGTTGATTGACGAAAGGTACTTCTTTACATAATCGAGCAGTCGAGTGCCGATGCCCTTGCCACGATATTCTTCAAGCGTGAACACCTTTGTGAGATACGCAATAAATTCACGCTTTGCATTTGGGGTGGGAATTGTCGGAATAAGATATACAAACATCGCCGAAAGAATTTTCGCATTCTCATCTTCCGCAACGAAGATTTTATATCCCTTGTTTGTGTATAAAAAGGCAACGAACTCCTCGATAAATACCGATTTTGTTACACCGTCGGTGTTGTGTTCACCGTAAGTTTCGTCGTCCTCAACAGCATGTGTCCATCTCATTTCCGCAAGCTGAACGAAATCTCTGTCCTGAACCTCTCTTATTACCATGCTATCACCTCATCAAATTATTTTCAACTTAAGTATAACACAGATTTCTGCGATTACAAGTATGCAATTCGTCAGTATTCGCTCTCGATTCCACTCATTGCAGTTATTCATTTGGTATTGTTCCTTGGGTATTTTTCTCTTAGTCTTTTTCTATGGGTATTATTAGGCTTCAAATTCTGAAGGGGACGGGTTCAAATTCTGAAGGGGGGAGGTGTAAATTCTGAACCCCATGGGTGTAATATTTGAAGTAGGGGGGTGCAGTATTTTACATGGGGTATGAAGTGATATTCGCAGAGTGTGTTGTTGCAGATTATGAGGTGGCAGAGTTTTCGTTTTTGTAATATTCGACAAGGTTATCCCTGCCGAAACCTTCGTCATAAAAATTCGGGTTGATCGAGAACAGGTAGGACGATGACTGAATCTTGCCGTATTTGCCGACCGTAAAACCGCCCGATTTGGTAATGATTTTTCTTTTGCAAAGGAATTTTATGCTTTCCCTAACGGTGTTGTCGGAGATTGCACACGCCTCTGCAATGGTGTGTATGGACGGATAACAGGTGTTCGATTCGTCACAGCATTTGAGTATGTAGCATAAAACAGCGAACTGTTGCGGTTTTAGGTTGAGGTCAAACACCTCGTTTGGAACCATAAAAAGTTAGTCATAAAATCGCCTCCGCTTATAAGCATAAAAGGCGAAAAAATGTATATTTTAATGCATTTTTTGAAAAATTTATCGAGTTTTTTTATACGGCAAATAATAAAGATAATTTTAGTTACTGTTTTCACAATTCAGTAGGTGATCCGATGAACACTCGCAAGTAACGGTACAAATTATATAAATGCTACAAACCCGTAGGGGCGGATATCATCCGCCAGCTTGATGAATGGGTTTGTTTTATAAAAATGTTTTGCTGTGATGGGTGTTGTGTGTAATATGTAGCAGCGAACCGTGTTTTCCCGTTAGAAATACAGTCGCAAGGTTACCACTACGGCTTGTTTTATGTTTGCACATAAAACAAATGGCGAACACGGTTCGCCCCTTCACGAACAGAGAGCGATTAGCACAAAGCAAATCTCGGGAGTAGTAGTATTGACTGTTTCAAACTGTCTACACGAATGGAGAGCGAGGCACTCGCATGCTTGACAATTTTAGGGTTGCGATATATAGTATAGTCAAGGGAAGAGATTAACGGCAAACGCCGTAAAAATTGTGGGGTGAGCAGATGAAAATAACACTTAATCCCGACAAAGAAACAGTAAAGACAGTTAAAGAGGGCTTGAAGAGGACAGGCGGTTACTGCCCGTGCAGAATTCAGCGTACAGAGGAATACAAGTGTATGTGCAAGGAATTCAAGGAGCAGATTGCCGATCCTGATTTTGAGGGCTTTTGTCATTGTATGCTTTACTACAAATCTAAAGATTAAAATAACTGAACAGGAGGATTGTTATGGAAATAGAGCTTTACAAAGAAACTTTTGAGCAGGAGGTTTTTCAGTCGGATATCCCCGTGCTTGTAGACTTTTGGGCAACATGGTGCGGTCCGTGCAAGATGATTGCCCCGATTGTGAAAGAAATCGCTGACGAATATGACGGCAAAATTCTTGTCGGCAAGGTTAATGTTGACGAAGAACCCGACCTTACAATGCAGTATAATGTGTCGAGTATCCCGACTCTTATGGTGTTCAAAAACGGTCAGCTTGTCAATAAGACAGTAGGCTATCGTGAAAAGGACGAAATTCTTAAAATGCTCAAGTAAATATACCGACTATAACACAAAACCGTGTGTACAGAAAAAGTACACACGGTTTTTTTTTATTACCTGATTCGGGAAAGGTGGCTTGCTGTTAGGGGGGCAGGTGAAGGTTTTTGCTGAATGATTTTAGGAGAATAATTATTTTTAAAAATATTTTTGAAAATTGCATTAAAGTATGCAATTTTTTTGAATTTTGCAGGTATAAGTGAGGGGCGTTGATAAAGCCTCTCGAAAAACGGAGGTGACGAGATATCAGAAAATTGACAGGTAGGGAAAAGAAGTTTTGCAGTTTATTTCTCGGTTCGGGAAATTCCGAGCTTGCCGCAGAAAAGGCAGGCTACACGGGGGATTGTGAGCAGAAGGGGGAAGAGCTTATCTGCCGTCCCGAAATTTCAGCCGAGCTTGAACGGCTGTCACGGCTAAGAGAAAAATCCCTTGCCAACATGGCGGCGGCAGGGTATCAGCGGTTGGCTTTCGGGAGCATTTGCGATGCAATTTCTTTGCTTTACAAAAGTGATCCGAGCAAGGAGGATCTTGAGGGAATGGACCTGTTCCTTGTGTCGGAGATTAAAAGACCGAAGGACGGTTCAATGGAAATCAAGTTTTTGACAGGCTAAAGGCACTTGAAAAACTCGGTGCAGGCGGTGAACATGAAACAGGCGCAAAACAGCTTTTTGATGCCATTTCAAATAGCGCAAGGGCGGTGAATGACAAGGAAAATGGAAATTAAAGCTTTTTCTAAAAAACAGCTTACCGTGCTTTCGTGGTGGAACAGGGAGTCGGTTTTTCGTGACAGGGACGCAATCATCTGTGACGGTGCTGTGCGCAGCGGAAAGACATTTTGTATGTCGCTGTCTTTTATTCTGTGGAGCTTTTACGATTTTGCTAATTCGGACTTTGCACTTTGCGGAAAGACAATCCGTTCTTTAAGGCGAAATATGATTACGCCCGTGATTCCGATTTTGAAATCACTCGGTTTTAAGTGTGAAGAAAAGCTGTCGCAGAATATTTTGACCGTGAGCGTTAACGGGGTGATGAACAGGTTTTATCTTTTCGGAGGCAAGGACGAGTCATCCGCATCGCTCATTCAGGGCATGACGCTTTCGGGTGTACTTTTTGACGAGGTTGCGTTGATGCCGAGGTCGTTCGTTGAACAGGCATTGGCGAGATGTTCCGTGTCGGGTTCAAGATTTTGGTTTAACTGCAATCCCGAATTTCCTGAGCATTGGTTCTACCGTGAGTGGATTAAAAAGTGCGGTGACAAAAATGCGTTATATCTGCACTTTACAATGCAGGACAACCCGTCTTTTGAAGCCCGAAGTTATCAAGCGGTATGAAAGTCTGTATTCGGGTGTGTTTTACGAGAGGTTCGTAAAAGGCAGATGGGTAGCCGTTTTCGGTGCGGTTTATCCGTTTATGGACAATGAAAGGATGTACTGCGATATTCCGTCAGACATTGAAAGCTGGGCGGTATCGTGCGATTACGGTACTGTAAATCCCGCATCATTCGGTTTGTGGGGCAGAAAAAACGGTGTGTGGTACAGGGTTGACGAATACTACTTCAACTCACGCACGCAGGGCTTTCAAAAGACCGATGAGGAGCATTATGACGGACTTGAAAAGCTGATTGACGGGCGGAAAATCGAATGTGTGATTGTCGATCCGTCTGCCGCAAGCTTTATTGAGGTTATAAGGAGACACGGAAAATACACGGTTGTGTCGGCTGAAAACAATGTTATCAACGGCATAAGACAGACTTCGCAGGCTTTGAAGGACAGAAAAATCAGAATCTGCAAAAATTGCAGAGCCGCAAGAAGGGAATTTTCGCTTTATCGTTGGGACGGTTCGGGGCGCAGTGACGCACCTGTTAAGGAAAACGATCATGCAATGGACGACATAAGATATTTTGTCGCTACGAAAATTTACGGTTGTGACGGATTCTTTGCCGTTGCAACCAAAAGACAGGAGGAAACAGCTTGAGGCTTGGCAGAAAAAATAAAAAGACCGAGAGCATAAAGACGGTGCAGACCGTTTTGAGAGAAACGAGAAATAATTCGCCGATTTTCTCACGATTTGCCGTTCAGACGAGAACGGAAAGGCAGCTGTACACAACTTTGCGTGAGTCTGTGCCGATTATTGATGCGGCACTCTGCAAAATTATCGACTTATCGGCGGATTCAAAATTGTGACTTCATCGGCTGAAAGTCAGAAGATTGCCGACAGCTTTGTTAAAAATGTCCGCACAAACGGTGAAATGATGGGGCTTGAAAGTTTTGTGCTTTGCTATCTTGATTCGCTTCTCACCTACGGACAGGCGGTCGGTGAGATTGTTCCCGATAGTGACGGTGAGGGGATTTGTGCATTGTACAATGCAAGCCTTGACGATGTTGAAATCGAGCGGATTCTTCTCCGCTGAAGCTTGCGGTTTACACACTCGGCAACGGTACAGCCGAAGAACCTAAGCATCCGGAAAGGATTTTTGCGACGCTGCTTAATCCCAAGCCGGGTACTGTGTGCGGTACTTCCATACTCAGCGGTTTGCCGTTTGTCAGCTCAATACTTTTGAGGATTTTTGAGTCGGTAAAAACAAACTGGGAGAGGGTTGGCGATATCCGTTTTGCGGTTACTCTCAATCCCGATTCAAACGGTTCGGCTGTGAGCAGAGAAAATGCACAGGCGGTTGCCGATGAGTGGAAAAAGGCGATGAGAAGCGACAGCGTGTGTGATTTTGTGTCGGTCGGCGATGTCAGCATTAAGGTTATCGGTGCTGAAAGCGATATGCCCGACTGCGACATTCCCGTAAGGCATATTCTTGAACAGATTATCGCAAAGCTTGGTATTCCGCCGTTTTTGCTCGGCATTTCGTGGTCGAGTACAGAGAGAATGAGCGAACAGCAGGCGGATATTCTCACAAGCGAGCTTGCTTACTACCGCACAGTGCTTGAACCCGTGATTACAAAAATTGTGTCGGCTCATCTTAAAATGTGCGGTTATAACGACAGCTTTAAGATTGAGTGGGACAAGATTAATCTTCAGGATGCGGTTGAGCTTTCTCAGGCAAGACTTAACAATGCAAATGCGATGAACATTGAAAGACAGATTGGAGCGGAGGTGCAGAATGAAGGATAACAAACTTATTAAAAGCGGTGTTTCGGGCGTTGTTGACGGTGAAAATCAGACTGTCGGTGATGATGAACTCGAACTGATTAACCGCTTTACAAGGCGAAATCTTGCAAAAAATGAGGTGTATGCGTTTTCGGTTGTGCTGTGTGACAACGATGTTGACCGTGACGGCGAACGCTTTACAATAGATTCGCTTTATGAGCTTGAAAAGCTTTTTGTCGGCAAGACAGGAATTATTGACCACAATCCGAGTGCCAAAAATCAGACGGCAAGAATTTTCAGCTGTAAGGTTGAGAAAATTGACGGTCAGAAAACGGCTTTGGGTGACGATTACTACAGGCTCAAGGCAAGGGCATATCTTCCCGTTTGTGAGAGCAACAGGGATATTATCCTTGCGATTGACAGCGGAATTATCAAGGAAGTAAGCGTTGGCTGTGCCGTTGACAGGGTTGTGTGCAATGTGTGCGGTGAGGACACCTCAATGTGTACTCACAAAAAGGGCGAGGTTTATGGCTCAAAGCTTTGTTGCGGTGAACTTGTGAACCCGTATGACGCATACGAATGGAGCTTTGTTGCCGTGCCGTCACAAAAAAAGGCAGGCATTACGAAAGGTCACAAAATTTTTGGAAAGGAAAATGATATGGAGAAAATTCTTAAAGCCATTGAAAACAAAAAGGCTTTTGCACTTGATGAGAGCGACAGCAGGAAGCTGTGCGAATATATTGACGGGCTTAAAAAGTCGGCTAAGGACGGTGTGCTGTACCGTGAAAGCCTTACCCGTGATGTTGTGGGGCTTGCCGCTTTTGTTCAGCCTGACATTTCGGGCGAAACAATGGAGAGCGTTGCAAAGAGCATGACAATTGAACAGCTCAGAGAATTTAAGTCAGCATTTGAAAAGAAGAAGAAAGCAGCTTTTGAACCTGTTCCGCAGCTTTACTGCAAGCAGGACAAGAGAAATAACACCGTGGAAAACGGTCAGTTCAGTATTTAACGGAGGTATGATTATGAATGTAAATTTTAACGGTTATGGCGAAAATGCCGCAACATTTATTGCAGACAAAACAATTACGGAGGCAGGCGTGCCTGTTAAGATGAAGGACAACGGCACTGTTGCAAAATGTGACGCAAGCGAGAACTTTTGCGGTGTGTGCGTAAGCGTGAGAGGCGGTTATGCGGTCGTTCAGCTTTCGGGCTATGTAAAGGTTAAGAGCGACAAGAAAATCGCCGTCGGCTACAAAAAGCTTTCTGCAACGGCAGTCGGCGGCGTGTCGGTTACAACAACCGGCAGAGAGTACCTTGTGCTTGACTCAACAGACACATCAGTCGGATTTATTCTTTGATAAGGGGAGGAAGATATTATGGCAAATTTTGAAAATATTACAATTGAAAAGGGTATGTATCAGACAAAGGGCGGAATTTCGGGCGCACTTGAAAAGCTTGATCCGTCAGAAAATTACAGAGGTACTGCACTTGAGGGACTTGACGCATTTTCTCGTCAGCTCAAACGCTTTGATATTAAGGTTAAGGGCAGAAACAGCGACTGCGTTGAAAAGTTTTTTCAGAGTTCAAACTCTGCGGCACTTTTCCCCGAATATGTGAGCAGAGCCGTTATGCAGGGCATGGAGAGAGCGGATATTCTCCCAAATCTTGTGGCAACCGTGACAGACATTGAGGGTATGGATTACCGCAGTATTGCATCTGTTCCGAGTGAGGATGACAAGAGTCTTAAACTCGTCGGCGAGGGTGCAAAGATTCCGCAGACTGAGGTTAAGACAAGAGAAAACCTTGTTAAGCTTCACAAGCGTGGCAGAATGCTTGTTGCGTCATATGAGGCGCTTCGCTTTCAGCGTCTTGACCTCTTTACCGTAACACTCAATCAGATTGGTGCATATATTGCAAGAGCACAGCTTAAAGATGCGATTGATGTGCTTGTGAACGGTGACGGCAATGAAAATCCCGCCGGCACACTTAATGTTGCAACAGGCGGCAAGGTTACATATGAGGACCTTTTAAAGCTCTGGACAGAGCTTGCTCCGTATGAACTCAACACAATTCTTGCGTCAACCCCCGAAATGCAGAAGATTCTTTCGCTCTCTCAGCTTCAGGATTCAAACGCAGGTCTTGATTTTCAGGCTACGGGCAGAATGATTACACCTCTCGGTGCAAGCCTTCTTCACACTCCTGAGCTTGAGAGCGGTAAGATTATCGGTCTTGACAAAAACTGTGCGCTTGAAATGGTTCAGGCAGGCGGTGTTGTTACAGATTACGACAAGCTTATTGACCGTCAGCTTGAAAGAGCCGCAGTTACCTGTACCGCCGGTTTTTCAAAAATCTTTACAGAGGCGTCAAAGGTGATGGGCTGTTAAGGAGGGATTGCCTTGAACATTGCAAACATTACAAAGCGTTTTGCATTATACAGCGGTATTGACGGTGCTGAAGCATACAAATGGAAAAGCATTATTGACGATGCCGTGGTGTATGTTAATTCGATTGTTACGAAGGGAAATCTTTCGGAAGATGACGAATTAAGACTTGAAAACCTGTGTGCCGTTTACGCTTTTAAGTTGTATTCCCTTTGCAATGATGACAGCATTTCTTCTTTTTCCGCAGGTGATTTGGAAATTTCATCATCTGCGGACGGCGGAAGCCGTGCCGAAAAGCTGTGGAGGGAATATGCCGACAAGTCGCAGGACCTTATCGGCAGAGAAAAATTTTTGCTTGGGGTGATATGATGAATATTTCACCGTCTATCGGGAAAATATTAAACAGATACGGCTGTGATGTTACCGTTAAAAACGGCGGTAAATCGGTTAGGACAAAGGCCTTTATTTCACCTTTGAGATACAACAGCAATCAGAATTATGACAGTGTACGGCATAAACTGGGTATGAGAAAAAACAAAGCTGTTTTTATTTATTGCACCGCCCGATGTCCTGCTTGATTCGGAAAAAAGCGTAATAGAAAGTGAAAACGGTAAATATACTGTTAAAAGGTGCGAAAAATATTATGTGAAGGACAATCCGATTTATGTAAGGGCTGTTCTGTGTGCATACAGAGAAGAAACGAGGGATGATTTTGAATCGAATTGAGAAACAGGTTGACCGTATTATTGCAGGATTAAAGGTAAATGAGGCTCTGAAAAATGTCAGATTTATAAGAGAATACGGCTCTGATGAAGCACCGTCACCCGTGAACGGAATGATTGCCGTTGTGTCGGTGAGAGATATGTCAACGGAGAAAAGTTATATCGGCGGATACCTTTCGCCGTCTATCAAGGGTGAAAGCTACAACGCAGGAGTTGAAATCAGGGTGTATGCTCCTGCAACCGAGAACGGAAGCGGTCTTTCGGAAGTGGTAAGTGAAATTCTTCTCGGACTTAAAACTGCCGATGCGGAAAAGACGATTACCCACAGCGAGGCGGCGTCAATTGAATTTGATCCCGATATGAACGCAATTTACAGAACGGTGAGTTTTAATATGGAATTCTGTCTTTGCGAGGAGGTTTAAATGGACGGCTTTGAATTTGAAAATTGCGGAAATGCCGTGTTGAAATGTGAGGGAAAAATTCTCGGCGGCGTTGAAAAGGCAACCTGTACAAGAAAGAACTCCTTCACGGAAATCAAGGAATTTTTCAATGACAAGCCTGTTGAAAGGATTGTTTCAAATGAATGGGAACTTACCTTTGTGATGAAGATTACGGATAAAACTCCGTTTTTGGAGCGTGACAGCTTTAAGAGTCTTGAACTTGACCTTGCAAAGAAGAAAATCATTTACACGGATTGCAAAGTGCTTGAATTTTCAAGCGTTACTCAGGGCAGCGGAAGTATTCTTGCAACCGTGAAAATCAGTGCCGACGAGAGGAAAATTATATGAATGATAAAAATTCAGACGAACTTTACAGGCTTGCGGAGTCTGAGAACGGCGGTAAAGATACCGAAATGTTCGGGGAATTCCTTGAAAGGGAAAGCCGCCGTTACAGTCGCAGACTTGACGAAGAAGAGGAGGCGAAAAGCCGATGAAACCGGTGCCGATGAAATTCGGTGAATATGTGTGGCATCACAATCCGCAGAATATCAGCTTTGAATGTGACAGGAGCGTTGCAGAAATGAAAAGTCCGTTCGGCGAATCTTCCGTTCAGGATATGGGGCGGAAGAATATGAAAATCAGCGGTTCGGGACAGCTGTACGGCGAGGATTGTGCAGAACAGTTTGAAAGGCTGTTTGAGGTGTTCAGAAACAGCGGAAAGGAAGTGCTCTCCGTGCCAAACCTGCCGAGCATTTATGCTGTGTTTGAAAAGCTTGAAATAAAGGGTGAGCCAAAGCCGAATGTGCTTGAATACAGCTTTGTGTTCCGTGAGGTTATGGAGAAAAAGCAGAAAACGGTAATTACATATTTTGACTGTGAAAACGGACAAACCCTGTGGGACATTGCATACAAAATAGGGGTGAAAATTGACGAGCTTGTGCGGCTGAATCCCGATGTTAAGTTCCCCGATGAAAACCTCGGAACAAGGAGGGTTAAGCTGTGCTGACTTACTTTTTTACTGATAAAAACGGCAAAAGGTGTGAAATTAAAAATGTTCTCACGGCAGAAATTTCGGCAGATGTCGATGTGCCTGCCGATGAGCTTGTGATGACTGTGCCGTATGACGAGAAGTTCGGAAATGCCGATATGCTTGAGGCTTATGACGGCAAGTCGCTTGTGTTTGTGGGACAGGCTGACGAGATTGTCAGCATTGTGAGAACCGACGGTGCGATTGTAAGGCTGAGTGCAAGAAGTCTTGCCGGAAGGCTTCTCGACAATGAGTCAGAGCCTGTTACATATGTGAACCCAGCGGCAAAGTTCATTTTTGAAAGGCATTTAAAGCCGTTCGGAATTGTCGGATATGACGGTGACGAACATCCGTTTATGGGCACAATCAAAATTGAAAAGGGAATGACCGAGTGGCAGGTGCTTGAAAAATTCTGCAACGGCAGATACGGCAAAAGTCCGAGAATTACGGGGGCGGGATTTGCTTTGATGTGCGGAACTTACGGCGGTGCAAAGCCGATTGTGTTCGGCAGAAACGGAGTAGGTTACACATCTCTCCGTGAGTACATAAAGCCGTGCAAGGTGATTTCGCAGGTCAAACTACGCACCGAGGAATACGGCGGTTACAAGAGCGTTATAAGCAACAAATGCGTTGCCGACAGGATTAAAAGGGTGAGATATGTAAACGCTTTTCTTGACAACAATGCGGTAAAAACAGCCGACAGAATGATTGAAAACGGCAACAGGCAGAGCTTTGAAATAATGCTTGAATGTGCAGAATGTCTGTGCGGAGTTGTCGGCAGAAGGGCTGTGATTGATGACTCTCTCATCGGAAAAAGAGAGGGCTTGGTTGTGAAAAGCATTAAATATTCACTTGGGAAAAACGGTGAAAGCACAACGGTTGTGCTTGGAAAGGAGAACGGCGATGTGGCTGATGAATTACATAACTAAAAATTCGATTACCTCCCCGAAAGCCGAAAAGGGCGGTGTGAAAAGTTCGGGAAACACGGTTTCGGTGGATTCCTCGGAAGAACACAGGGGGATAAAATGTTGCGTGCCGTATGGCTTTGCAAGCGTTGTTCCAGTGGGAGAGTCGGCGGTTGTTTTGCCGCTTGCTAACGGTGAAGTGAGTCTTGGCGTGCTTGCAAAAAATGTTGAACTTGATGAGGGCGAGGTTATGCTCTCGTCAAAGGGCGGAGCGAGTATTGTGCTGAAAAATGACGGCAGGGTTCTTATCAACGGCAAGGCGGTGTAGTATGAGGGATACGATGATTAAAAACGGTGATATCGTTATCGGCTCTTCGGGCAATACGGTATTGCTTGAGGGGCGTGACGCAAAATTCCAACAGGCTGTGCTTTGCATTTCGGCAAAACTCGGCGGATTTGTCTATGATAGAAATTTCGGTTCAAAGGTGCTTTTGCAGGACAAAACACTCTCGGCAAAGCAGACTGAACTGCTTGCCAATGAATCGCTTGCAAAAATGAAAAATACCTATGCAAGCGTTAAGTCGGTTGGCAAAACGATTACGATTGACCTTACGGTTGACGATATTACAAGGAAGGTGCAGATAAATGGAAACCTATGATGAAATTTACGGCAGAATGAAGAATGCCTATGAGCATGAAACGGGTGACAGCTTTAACGAGGTGAGCGACATTGCAATCAGGCTCAAGGTGCTTGCCGGCGAGATTTTTAAGCTGCAGACGAATCTTGAATGGTGGAAAAGACAGATGTTTGCAGTGAGCGCAAGCGGTGAATGCCTTGATAAACTCGCATCGCAGAGAGGTATTGAACGCAAAAAGGCGATGAAGTCAACGGGCGAAATTACCTTCAATATTTCTCAGCCGTGCAGTCACGATATTGTAATTCCAAAGGGGTGTGTTGTGGCTACTGCCGACCTTGTGCCGATACGATTTGTTACGACCGAGGATGAAGAAATCAGTGCCGGCAACACTCTTGTGAGTGTTTATGCCGAGGCAGAACAGGCGGGAAGTAACGGTAATATCGGGCTTGGTTGTGCGGTTGTTCCCGTGAGTGTGCCGACAGAGATTGAAACGGTTACAAACCGTGAGAAATTTACGGGCGGTTGCGATGCCGAAACGGACGATGAACTTCGCAAACGCATAAGAGATACATATATAAACACCTCCAACGGCACGAATGCGGCATATTACGAACAGCTTGCACTCACGGTTGACGGTGTTGCAAAGGCGAGTGCCGTCGGCAAAGTGAGGGGCGTAGGTACGGTTAATGTCTATGTTACGGGTGCGGATGCATCATTGGGTACGAATGTTGTTGCAAAGGTTCAGTCGCTTTTGGAAAAGCAGAGAGAGCTTAATGTTGATGTTATTGTGGCAAATGCCCAGCGTACCGCTTGCAATATGAGTGTTGTTGTCTATGCGGAGGACGGATATTCTTCAGGTGAAGTCAAGGAGTTGCTCAAAAATGCCTTTGCGGAATATGTGAATTCAATCCCTATCGGCGGAACTTTCAGATTGTCGGAACTCGGTGCAAGACTGATTGACACGGGTTGTATAACCAACTACAACTGGAACACGGATATGCAGGATGTGACGGTGGCAAAGTCGCAATGTTTTACTGTCGGTACAGTTACGATTGGGGTGAAGTGATGAACAGCTTTGATTCGATGAAAACGAAATTGGAATGTACGGGGCTTTACAAAGTTACGGCAAAATCAAATATCAGAGCGGAACTTTTGGCATATGCAGAGGGTTTGAACACGGAATTTGATATGCTTGAAACTATGGAACGGGAGTTGTTTATTGACACAGCGGAAAACTGCGGAATTACCGAAAGGGAAAGATTTGTCGGTAAAATCAATGCCGATTATCCGCTTGAAAAACGAAGGGAAATGCTTAAAATATCTGAGCAGAAGGTCGGCGGAAAATGCACTCCCGACGATTTCAAAAGAATTGTCGAGGTTACGGTGTGGAAAATTTTACAATTGCTGAAGCTCCCACAAGAAACCGTGTGGATATTAAAATTTCGGATACAAAAACAGACGCAGAGAAGAAGCTCATAGAAAAGCGTGTGAAAGCAGATTTTCCGTTACATCTTAATGTGATAATTTCTTATGTAAATGCATAAAATCCTGATTAAAATTTTAATCAAGCTATGTTAATAAATTTTGCAGCTTTGCAAAACCATTCAAATAATTAAATAACCATGACCAAAAATAAAAATGACAAGTTGAAAAATCTCAGCTTGTCATTTTTTTGTGTAGATGTTGTTATTCGTTGTAAAAAATGTGACTTACACATTTATTCGTACGAAAAAGTGTTGACAGAACCGCCTGATATCAGTGAAGCCGCAATTCCTACTATAATTACGCCTATACCCACAAATTTAAGTACCTTAGATATAATGTTATTTCCCATACATTTTCCTCCCTTTGAAATAATTATAATTTAACATTCGCCTTTTTTGCCGCTTCTAAATCTGATAATGTAATAGTTAAAAAATCTTCATATGATATATCGACAATATCGGAGCAATGCGATTTGCTCTTGCTTTTATGACCTTTTCAAAAAAATTTCGCACATCTCTTCCGTTTGCATAGTTGATGGAACGATTGTTATACATATCTATAAAATAATTTTCAATAAAGTCAGTGCAATTATCAGATAGTTTCAAATGTTCTTTTTGACACAATGAATAGAATATATCGCGAAGTTCATTCGACTTATAATCCTTAAAATTGATATATTGGTTGAATCTTGATTTTAATCCGGGATTTGAATTTATGAATTCTTTCATTAAATCAGTATATCCTGCTACAATTACGATAAAGTCATCTCTATAATCTTCCATCGCTTTCAAAATGGTATCTACTGCTTCTTGACCAAAGTCGTTTTCACCTTTTCCATGAGTCAGGGTATATGCTTCATCAATAAAAAGAATACCGCCCATCGCTTTTTCTATTGCTTCTTTAGTTTTTATAGCGGTTTGACCAACATATCCGCCGACTAAGCCGCTACGATCAACCTCAACTAAGTGACCTTTCGATAATACATTAATGCTTTTATAAATTTTTGCAAGCAAACGGGCTACGGTAGTTTTGCCAGTTCCGGGATTTCCGTAAAAAACCAAATGCAATGAAAGCGGTGCGACTTTTTCACCGAATTCTTCTGCTTTCTTTTTTACTTTAACTACATTTATTATTTGTGATACTTCTTTTTTTACTTCTGTTAATCCTGTTAGTGAATCAAGTTCTGCAAGAAGTTCTTCCAAAGTTTTTTCCTGTTCATCCTCAACATTGTCTGATGAGTTTTCTTCTTGATATTCAATACATTCTTTATGATCCGGTGTTTTATTTGACTTTGTGAACTGTTGCTTTTTGTGGCTATCGTTTTGATACTCAGATTTTGAAATATAATTTTTCATAGCGTTTATTATATCGGTAAAGCGTGAGATATCGATTTGTTTTTTATCTGTTGGGTTTAATAAATATGATTTGCCTAAAGCTATAAAAAAAAGCAATCAGAATTTCCGATGTTTTTAAATCACTTTCTGCCAAATAAGTGTTATCTATTTCATAAAAATTCCTTAACAAAATGGATGTGAATTCTTCATCAACAGATGTTTTGGTAGGGCAAAATTTTGAATTGGAATAAGTATTAATGAAACAGTCATATCTATTTAATTCGCCGTTGTAGAAATACTGCATATGAAATTAAAAATATCCTCCAGAAAAATTTTGTGAAATGACTCGGCGTTACTAACTTTGTGTGCCAAACTATCACATATTGTTGTTACTTTGTCAAATGCGTTTTTTACATCAATATTCATAAAGACAAGTCCCTGTTACGATATTCCAACCTTCTTAAAGGCATCGTTTAAAATGTCTGCAATTTCGTTATTTTCAAAATGTACATTTGCTTCTTTAAATGCCTCATTTATTTCTTCTTTTAAAGTTTGATTGGTAATTTCATTATAATTTTTAAAATCCATATCACTGTCAAATGCCTGTATTAAACTTTGGTTGTCATTAATTTCCTGTATGAAATCTCTGGCTTGATTTAATAGGCAGATATAGTATTCATCATTTTCAAATGTACTTAAGTTTAATTCTAAAAATCCAAAATCCTGTATTTTTGATATAAATTCGGCAGAAGAGAGTCTGTCTAATTCTGACATCCAACGATTGTGTGATGAGTGCCAGTATTCGCCGTTACTTATTCTGTCTTTGTTGTTGTAATAATAAAGTTCGTCAAAATACATAATAGAAACAGTCAGCATGGAAGCTAGCGAATATATAGATAAAACAAGATTATTTCTTTCGTTGGTAGTTTCCAAGAGAAAAGTATCAATAAGCATTTTTAACACATTGAACTCATCATCAACAAGTATTCGCATTTTCTCTTCGGAATAATCATTCTTTGTTTTTCTGCTGTCAAGCATATTAGCGTGTTCTGATAGAATTTTATTCAGTTCAAAGTTTGTTTGTATTTGATTGCTTGATTTAACTGTATTTACCAATGCGTCAACTTTACCGCTGATTTTTTTGAGCTTTTCAAACATAATAATAAATCCGGCACAAGTTGCACACAAATTTACTGCTTCTAATATTATTCCAACGCTACTTAGGCAGGTTACAGCATTGATTTTTGATAATGATGATTTTATTAGATCGTTATTTATATTTAGAGCCTTTTTGATTTCATTTTGAATTTGTTCTTGAGCACGGTTTAATAAAGAAGGATCTATAATAACATTTTGAAATTCTTTAAATTTTTGGTCTTTTCTTCTTTGAGCAATTTCTAAAACACCTTTGTCATTGAGGAATTGCATCAATTGTTCAATACTGTTTATTATTGTTGGCATATCATTCACCTACAATCTCATTATTTTTTATGTAACAGAACATTATTATCAAGATGATAATTGAACATGTGTCAAAAGTATCATCGTAAAAAGAAAACCAACCTTTTTTGCTTTTTTTGACTTTATTTTCTGTTGTAATTGTGTTAATTAATTTTTTTATATCAAGGCACTGCGTTGAATATTCAAAGTCGTCAATCTCTTTGTTATTGTTATTAATTGTTGCCATGAGCAAACACATCATTATTCGTGAATAATCGGTCATATTTTTTATGGAAATAATATCTTTTCTCTCAGTTATAGCAACATAATATTTCCATGAGCGCGGAATTGTTGGGGTTGGGTTTTCTTGGTTTGCTTTAGGTGCATTAACAATCTTATCTTTTACCATTGAGTCAAGGTCGGAAATGTATTTTTTAATAATGAGTCAAATGTTTCCTTGCCTTTTTTCTTGTCAAAATAATCAAATAGTTTTTCTGCAAGCGTTTCTTTGGTAATGCTTTCTTTTTTTATAAAGGAAAATGAAATATATTCTCCTACAATTAATTTTTTAAATTCACCGAATAAATCATCATCAAGTTGAATCACGGTTTTTTCAAGAAATTCTTTACGCTGCATATATCATTACCTCGCTATAATCACTTTTATTTGATTATACACCATGACAATATAAAAAACAACAAAATATGAATTTATTTTGCATAACACATCAAAAAGAGGGTGTTCCAATCGGAACACCCTCTGATTTTATATCAGGAATAAACTTGTATTAAGTTACCTATCAATACATCCTGTGTGTGGATTACTTGTTTGCGATAGCAGCCTGAGCAGCAGCAAGACGAGCAATCGGAACACGGAACGGTGAACATGATACATAGTCAAGACCGATCTTGTGGCAGAACTCAACAGAAGAAGGATCGCCGCCGTGCTCACCGCAGATACCAACATGGAGCTTGTTGTTTACAGGCTTACCGAGTTTGATAGCTGTTTCCATGAGCTTGCCAACGCCTGTCTGGTCAAGCTTAGCGAACGGATCGTTCTCGAAGATCTTAGCATCATAGTAAGCGTTGAGGAACTTACCTGCGTCATCTCTTGAGAAACCGTATGTCATCTGTGTAAGGTCGTTAGTACCGAAGCAGAAGAAGTCAGCTTCCTTAGCAATCTCATCAGCTGTAAGAGCAGCTCTTGGGATTTCGATCATTGTACCAACTTCGTACTTGAGGTCGATGCCTGCAGCAGCGATTTCAGCGTCAGCTGTTTCAACAACAACCTTCTTAACGAACTTGAGTTCCTTAACATCGCATACGAGCGGAATCATGATTTCAGGCTCAACTGTCCAGTCTGCGTGTGCCTTCTGAACATTGATAGCAAAGACGGATAACTGCCTTTGTCTGCATCTTTGCAATTTCAGGATATGTTACTGCAAGACGGCAACCACGGTGACCCATCATTGGGTTGAACTCGTGGAGTGAAGCGATGATTGTCTTAATGTCTTCAACGCTCTTACCCTGAGCAGCTGCGAGCTTTTCGATGTCAGCTTCCTCTGTAGGAACGAACTCGTGAAGCGGCGGATCAAGGAATCTGATTGTTACAGGATTGCCTTCGAGTGCCTCATAAAGAGCCTCAAAGTCGCCCTGCTGATAAGGAAGAATCTTGTCAAGAGCAGCTTCTCTTTCTTCAACTGTATCTGAGCAGATCATCTCTCTGAATGCAGCGATTCTGTCCTCTTCAAAGAACATATGCTCTGTACGGCAAAGACCGATACCTTCAGCACCGAGCTCACGAGCCTTCTTAGCGTCAGCAGGTGTATCAGCGTTTGTTCTAACCTTAAGAGTTCTGTACTTGTCAGCCCAAGCCATGATTCTGCCGAACTCACCTGCGATTGTAGCGTCAACTGTTGGGATAACGCCGTCGTAGATGTTACCTGTAGAACCGTCGATTGAAATGTAGTCACCCTCGTGGAATTCCTTGCCTGCGAGTGTGAACTTCTTGTTAGCCTCGTCCATTGCGATGTCACCGCAACCTGATACACAGCATGTACCCATACCACGAGCAACAACGGCAGCGTGTGATGTCATACCGCCACGAACTGTGAGGATACCCTGTGAAGCCTTCATACCTGTGATATCCTCAGGTGAAGTTTCAAGACGAACGAGAACAACCTTTTCGCCCTTAGCGTTCCAGTTTTCAGCATCTTCGGCTGTGAATACGATCTTACCGCAAGCAGCACCAGGAGAAGCGCCGAGGCCCTTGCCGATTGGTGTAGCAGCCTTAAGAGCAGCAGCATCGAACTGTGGGTGAAGAAGTGTGTCAAGGTTACGAGGATCGATCATTGCAACAGCTTCTTCTTCTGTTCTCATGCCCTCGTCAACGAGGTCACAAGCAATTTTAAGAGCAGCCTGAGCTGTTCTCTTACCGTTTCTTGTCTGGAGCATATAGAGCTTCTTGTTTTCAACAGTGAACTCCATGTCCTGCATATCTCTGTAGTGGTTTTCGAGTGTCTGACAAACATTCTGGAACTGCTCGAAAGCTTCCGGGAACTCTTCAGCCATCTTAGCGATTGGCATAGGTGTACGAACACCTGCAACTACGTCTTCGCCCTGTGCGTTGATGAGGAACTCACCCATGAGCTTCTTCTCACCTGTAGCAGGATCTCTTGTAAATGCAACACCTGTACCGCAATCGTCACCCATGTTACCGAATGCCATTGACTGTACGTTAACAGCAGTACCCCAGGAATAAGGGATATCGTTGTCACGACGATAAACGTTTGCACGCGGGTTGTCCCAGGAACGGAATACAGCCTTGATAGCGCCCATGAGCTGTTCCTTAGGATCATCAGGGAAGTCCTGACCGATTTTCTCTTTGTATTCAGCCTTAAACTGGCCTGCAAGCTCCTTAAGATCGTCAGCTGTAAGCTCTACGTCATAAGTAACGCCTCTCTCAGCCTTCATCTTGTCGATGAGCTCTTCAAAATATTTCTTACCTACTTCCATAACTACATCGGAATACATCTGAATGAATCTTCTGTAGCAGTCCCAAGCCCAACGAGGGTTGTTTGACTTCTTAGCGATAACTTCAACAACATCTTCGTTAAGACCGAGGTTAAGGATTGTATCCATCATACCCGGCATTGAAGCACGAGCACCTGAACGAACTGAAACGAGGAGGGGGTTCTCCTTGTCGCCGAACTTCTTGCCTGTGATCTCTTCCATCTTTACGATGTACTCGTTGATCTGACCCTGAATTTCAGCGTTGATTTCTCTGCCGTCCTCATAATACTGAGTACAAGCTTCTGTTGTAATTGTGAAGCCCTGTGGTACAGGAAGTCCAAGACCTGTCATTTCTGCAAGGTTGGCACCCTTACCGCCGAGGAGCTCACGCATGTTAGCATTACCTTCTGTAAAAAGGTAAACCCATTTGTTTGCCATAACTGGTAATCCTCCTAAAAAATAAATTTAGATATACGGCTGTGGCAGACTTACCCCTTGGTAAAACCTGCCTGCTTGTATAAGCCTATCGAATATTATAACAAACTTTGGTCAAAATAGCTATATTTTTTTCAACCTTTTTTCTTATAAAAAACAGGTTTTATTTTCGACAATATTGTATAAATCGTTTAAAATGCCTTTTTTTGCCCGATTTTTGTAATTTTCTCTTGAAATTTGTGATTTTTGTGAGATAATATTATGGTATGAACGAGTGCCTTGTGACAGGACTGTCTGCATCTTTGTTGTTTTGTCACAGATAAAAGGAGAAAAAATGAAGAATTGTGCCGTTATCCTCGCAGGCGGCGAGGGCAAAAGAATGAAATCCGACAAACCGAAAACATTGTCGGAGGTGCTCGGCAGACCGATGCTCTGCTGGGTTATGTCGGCTTTAAGGAAAGCCGGTATTGATGACATCTGTGTTGTTAAGGGCTTTAAAAAAGAGTGTGTCGAAGAGTATCTTTCAACCCTCGATTTTTCCGTTGAAAGCGTGTTTCAGGCTGAAAGACTCGGAACAGGTCACGCTGTGATGATGGCAAAGGATTTTCTTAAAAAGCACAGCGACAATGTTGTTATTCTCAACGGCGACGCTCCGTTTATGGACAGCAAGACTATTGAGGATTCCCTGAAGGCTCATATTGAGAACGATTGTGCCGCAACGGTTATTTCCGCAAAGGTTGACGATCCGACAGGTTACGGCAGAATTGTCCGTGACGAAAACGGAAATCTGCGTGCAATTGTTGAGCAGAAAGACGCCGATGAGGAAACTCTCAAAATAAATGAGGTAAACTCGGGCGGCTTCTGGTTTGATTGTCAGCTTCTTCTTTCGGTTCTCGACAGAATCAAGTCGGATAACAGCGCAAAGGAATATTATCTTCCCGACGCAATCAAGCTTTTGCTTGAGGACGGAAGAAAGGTCGGAGCATTCACGGCTCAGTGCAGTGATACGGTTCTGGGTGCAAATGATCCGGCTCAGCTTGAACAGCTTAACGAAATTGCAAGGGCAAAGGGTTACAGCTGTTAATTGTTCGGTTAATCATTGGTAAACATATACTACACACATTAAAATTCAAAGGAGTTATTGCAATGAATTTTCACGGTAAGGACATTAAAATTTTCACCGGCAGTTCAAATGTTGATGTAGCTCAGGGAATTGCAGGCTGTCTCGGTCTGCCGCTTGGTAAGAGTGACTGTACACAGTTCTCAGACGGCGAAATCTCTGTTTCTCTTCACGAATCTGTTCGTGGCAGCGACTGCTTTATTGTTCAGTCAACCTGTGCTCCCGTCAACGACAATCTTATGGAAATGCTCATAATGATTGATGCCATGAAGCGTGCATCTGCTGCAAGAATCACAGTTGTTATGCCATACTTCGGCTATGCAAGACAGGACAGAAAAGCTAAGGCAAGAGATCCGATCTCGGCTAAGCTTTGTGCAGACATCATCACCTGTGCAGGTGCTGACCGTGTGCTTACAATGGATCTTCACGCAAATCAGATTCAGGGCTTCTTCAACATTCCTGTTGACCACCTTCAGGGTGCATCACTTCTCGCAAACCATATGAGAGAGAAAATCGGCGGCAACAATGATGATTATATCGTTGTTTCTCCCGACCTCGGTTCTGTAACCCGTTCAAGAAACTTCGCTTCAAAAATCGGCACAGGTCTTGCTATTATCGACAAGAGAAGACCAAAGGCTAATGTTTGTGAAGTTATGAACATCATCGGTGACGCTAGGGGTAAGAAAGTTATCCTCGTTGACGATATGATCGACACAGCAGGTACTCTCTGCAATGCCGCTAACGCTATTGTTGAAAAGGGCGGTGCAACAGAGGTTTACGCTTGCGCTACTCATGCAGTTCTTTCCGGTCCTGCAATCGAGAGAATCCAGAACAGCGCAATCAAAGAAGTTGTTCTTCTTGACACAATTCCTGTTCCGAAGGAAAAGATGATTGACAAGTTCACAATTCTTCCTGTTGCTCCTACATTTGCAGAGGCTATCGCAAGAATCTACAACGACAAGCCGTTCACAGCCGCTTTCGGTTGATAAGCAAACAATTTAATTATGTAATTAAACAGGCGGGTTTTAACTAACCCGCCATTTCGCTGTTTTACTGCAAATTTTTCAGGAATAAAACGGTACAATATGTGAGGGTGATTTAATTTTGTTTGGTATAGTTTACGGCTCCGATTCGATAACAAAATAATGAACCGCTTTGTCGATGAGTACGAATTGTGGTGCAATGAGGGCAAAAATCCGGATATTGCGTCAATCGACCTCGACTTTGCGCTTGAACTACAGAAGAAAAGACTTGACGAAAAGGGTGTAAAGATTCAGACCGCTTTTACCGATAAGGAAACGGTGAAGGATGAAACCCCGGTAAATGCTTGTACTGCCTACGATATGGGCGAATGTAAGAGTAACATTGCGTCAAAGACATATGAGGTTACGGAGAAATACTTTAAAGACGGAAAGAAAAAGAAAAAAATCAAGGACAGATTTTTCTTTTACACAATGATTACAAGGCTTGAAAACCAAAATTCCGAGGTTGCGTGTTCGTGTCCGAACTGCGGTGCGGTAAGCAGTGTAAGAGAGCTTCTCAACGGTTGTAAAAACTGCAAAACTCGCTTTATTATGGACGATTTGTTCCCGAAGGTTACAAACTTCTACTTTGTAAAAACCTATTCGCTTGCGAACAAGTCAACGAAAAAGGTGCTTGCTCCGTACCTTCTCGGCGGAATTGCCGCCGTTGCGGCATTTACGGTATGGGTGGTTGTAAAGGACGGAACTTTTGATCCCGCAACCGCAAATATGGTCTATGAAATCGGCGTAAGAGCAATCCCCGTACTGCTCGGCGGACTTTTGGCGGGGTACCTTGCATGGGCATTAAAAACGCTTTTCGGACTTTTTGTCGGTGCGGCAAAGAGCATTCCTATGATAGGTCCGCACTTCAATTGTCAGAAAAGACTTCCGTGGCTTATGAAAGAGGTTAATCCCAACTTCTCATATGAATACTTTATCGGCAAGGTGCTTGCTTTGCTCAAGATTATGATTTTCAGCGATGATTACACAAACCTCGCAGTCTATGAGGGCAATCCGATGAAAAATCCTTTTGGAGATATTGTTGACATTAAGTACAGAGGTGTGTCAAAGCTTAATTCATTCAATATCACAAACGGCTGTTGCTATGTTGATATGACCGTTTACGCAACGACCGTGAAAAACAAAAATTCTTCATTTAGGGTTAAAAACGAAAAGTTCAGACTTACCGTTTGCAGAAGTGTGAACGCCATGGATGACGGAGTTTTCACAATGAAAAAAGTAACCTGTAAAAGCTGCGGCGCAAGCTTTGACGCAACAAGAGAACGCAACTGCCCGTATTGCGGAAATCCTTATCATCTCGGCAACGATGACTGGGTTGTTGTAAGCTTCGGAAAAGGTTAATTTAAATTTCAGAATACATATAATATAAATAAGAGGAAAACGGATATGTTCGGAAAAAACAAATCAACGGGTTCAATCGAGTACATTGTAGTGGGACTCGGCAACCCCGACAGAAAATACGAAAACACTCGTCACAACGCAGGCTGGCTTGCGATTGACCGCATTGCCGACAAGCTCGGTTGTGATGTGAACAAAATAAAATACAAAAGCTTTATCGGCACTTGCACTGTAAACGGCGCAAAAGTTATGCTGATGAAACCCACAACATATATGAACAACAGCGGTCAGGCAGTTGTTGAGGCGATGAACTTCTACAAAATTCCTCCCGAAAATGTCATTGTAATTTTTGACGATATCTCGCTTGATGTCGGAAAAATGCGTATCCGTTCAAAGGGCAGTGACGGCGGTCAAAGGGGAATGCGCAGTATCATCTATCTCAGCGGAAGCGATAAATTCCCCCGCATCAAGGTTGGCATAGGCGCAAAGCCAAATCCCGACTGGGACCTTGCCGACTGGGTGCTTTCAAAGTTCACTCCCGATGAAATGAAAAAGCTTGATGAAATTTTTGACAATGCCGAAAAGGCAATCGAGCTGATTATTGACGGCAAAACCGACCGTGCTATGAATTTGTTCAACTGAAAAGGGACAAAGAAATGAATAATCTCAACTTTCTTGTTGATGTCCTCAAAGAGTCACCCGCTTTTCAAAACGCTTGAAAAAAATGTCAAGCCGGGCAGAACGGTCTGTGCTTCGGGACTTTCAACAATCAACAAATCAAATATCATCTATGCGCTGTGCCGCCTCAAGGGCGTCACGGCATTTTGTCTTGCCTCCGATGAAAAAGAGGCGCAAACTCTGTGCAACGACCTTTCGTGTATGGGACTTCGTGCCTATGTTTATCCAGTGCGTGACTTCAACTTTCTCGACTTTCAGAGCCGTTCGCACGAGTACGAACACGCAAGACTTAAAGTTTTGCTCAAACTTCTCAACCACGAATGCGATGTTGCAATTGCGTGTGTTGATGCGGCGGCACAGCTTACCGTTCCGAGAAATGTGCTTGAACAGTCGGTTATTGAATTTGAAGAGGGCAGGGAGCTCTCACTTGAAAAGGCGACAAAGGCGCTTACTCTGCTCGGCTACGAACGCTTTGATGCGGTAGAGGGCAGCGGTCAGTTTTCGCTGAGAGGCGGTATTCTCGACTTCTTTATGCCCGACAGCGACTATCCCGTGAGATGTGAATTTTGGGGCGATGAAATTACCGACCTCAGCTATTTTGACATTGAAACACAGAGAAGATTTAAAAAGGCTGACAAAATAACGCTTTCGCCCTCAACCGAAATCGTAATTGAGGACAGAGCCGCCCTTGCAGATAAAATTGAACACAAGGCAAAGCTCCTCCGTTCCAAGAACAGCGCCAAAGCCAAGGAAAAACTTTTTTCAGAGGCAGAGCTTATCCGCAGCGGTGCAATGATTGCCAATGCGGACAAATTTATCAATCAGATTTACGATAAACCCGAGTCGCTTTTTGATTATCTCGACAGAAACACCCTCGTTTTTGCGTCCGAATTTACTGCAATTCAGGAACGGGGAAAGTCAATGGACTTTATCAGCAATGAAACACTTATGCAAGGCTTTGAGGACGGAACTCTTTGCAGAGGTTTTGACCGCTTTGCGCTCACATTCAACGAATGTACCGAGTTTTTGCAAAGTCACGGAACAATCGTGCTTGAAAACTTTGTTCACGGAAGTATGCCTATCAAGCTGTCGGAAATCATCAGCTTTTCAACAAAACAGCTCTCGGCATGGGGCGGTTCGTATAAACAGCTAAAAGAGGATGTTGACGGACTTTTTACCCCCGAAAGCAAGGGCATTATCTTTGCAGGAACAGAAAGAGCTGCCAAAAATCTTTGTGACACCTTTAACGCAGACGGAATAAACGCTGTTTACAGCGAGGGTGCGGATAAGATTTCAAAGGGCGAACTGCTTGTTATGCAGGGTGCATTGAGTGCGGGCTTTGAGTATCCGTCACAAAAGTTTTTTGCAATAACCTACAGTCAGGTTTCGTACCGTCCCGAAAAGTCAAAAAAGAAGAAGAAAAAGACGGGACAGGAAATTTACAGCCTTTCAGAGCTTGCACCCGGTGATTATGTTGTACACAATGTTCACGGTATCGGTGTGTTCGGCGGTATAAGAAAAATTGATACTCACGGAGTTATAAAGGACTATATCAAGATTGACTACGCAAAGGGCGATGTGCTTTATGTGCCTGTCACACAGCTTGATATGGTTGCAAAATATATAGGTCCGAAAGAGGATTCAAGGGTTAAGCTAAACCGACTCGGTTCGGGTGACTGGCAAAAGGCAAAGGCAAGGGTTAAAACCTCTGTCAAGGACATTGCCAAGGAGCTTATTGAGCTTTACTCACAGCGTATGAAAGCCAAGGGCTATGCCTTTTCGGCTGATAACGAGTGGCAGAGAGATTTTGAACTCAGCTTTGAATATGACGAAACACCCGACCAGCTGCGTTGTTGTGAGGAAATCAAGCATGACATGATGCGTTCGTCGCCGATGGACAGACTTCTCTGCGGTGATGTCGGATTCGGCAAAACAGAGGTTGCACTCCGTGCCGCTTTTAAGTGTATTGCAGATTCAAAGCAATGCGCATTGCTCTGCCCCACAACAATCCTCGCATGGCAGCATTATCAGACGGTAATCAAGCGTTTTGAGGGCTATCCCGTTCGTGTGGAACTGCTTTCAAGATTCCGTACCGCAAAACAGCAGAAAGAAATTCTCCAAAAGCTAAAGCGAGGAGAAATTGATATGATTGTCGGAACTCACAGACTTGTGCAGAAGGATGTTGAATTCCGTGACCTCGGACTTGCAATCATAGATGAGGAACAGCGTTTCGGTGTTGCTCAAAAGGAGAGGTTCAAGGAACTGTGCAAAAATGTCGATGTGCTTACGCTTTCGGCTACTCCTATTCCGAGAACCCTCAATATGGCAATGAGTGGTCTGCGTGATATGAGCGTTATCGAAGAAGCTCCGACAAACCGTCAGCCTGTTCAGACCTATGTGCTTGAACACGATGATGCGGTTATCAACGAGGCAATCCGCCGTGAGCTCCGCCGTGGCGGTCAGGTGTTCTATCTTCACAACAATGTTGAAACAATTTCTTCATGTGCCGCAAAAATTCAGGAGGCTGTTCCCGAGGCAAAAATCGCAATCGGTCACGGCAAAATGAAAGAGGGCGAACTCAGCGAAGTTTGGCGACAGATGCTTGAACAGGAGATTGATGTGCTTGTCTGCACGACAATTATCGAAACGGGTGTCGATTTGCCGAATGCCAACACCCTTATTATAGAAAATGCCGACTGTATGGGACTTTCACAGTTGCATCAGCTCAGAGGCCGTGTGGGCAGAAGTTCACGAAGGGCATATGCCTACTTTACCTTCAGACGGAACAAGGTTCTCACGGAGATTCAGCAGAAAAGGCTTGCCGCAATCAGGGAATTTACAGAATTCGGCAGCGGCTTCCGCATTGCAATGCGTGACCTTGAACTGCGAGGTGCGGGCAATATTATGGGCGCACAGCAGCACGGGCATATGGAATCGGTCGGTTACGATATGTACCTCAAGCTTCTTGATGAGGCAGTAAGCGAGGAAAAGGGCGAGCAGAATGTCACAAAAGACCTCGACTGTCTTATTGATATTTCGGTTGACGCTCATATTCCCGAAAGCTATGTTGAAAGTCTTACACTTCGTCTTGATGTTTACCGCAGAATTGCCGATATCCGCAGTAATGAGGACGCAGACGATGTTATTGACGAGCTGCAGGACAGATTCGGCAAGATTCCGAACTCGGTTCTCGGACTTATCGACATTGCCCTTGTGCGTAACAAGGCTTACTCAATGGGCATTTACGAAATCAGACAGAACGGCACAACGCTCATGCTCTTTGTAAACGAACTCAAATCCCCTCAGGTTGCCGACTTGCTCATTGCTTTGGGCGGAAAGGCAAAGCTTGTTGCCGGAGCAAAACCGTGCGTTGCGGTTGAGTGCAAAAACAGTTCCGCTCCGCTTGAAATCCTCACCAAAATTTTCGGTGTGCAGTAATTTTACGGCATGAAACCGTAATTTGTTAAGAAAAAACCTCCCGAAAGTACAGAAATGCTGTTTTTCGGTGGAAATTCTCAACAAAATTTTATAAAAATGTAGACAATGACGATTTTTTTGTGTATAATCGTAAGGTACATTATCCTGTGAAAGTGTGTTTGCAGGACACTTTGCATTTAATTTTTCAGAAGGACGGTAAAAAACTATGAAGCCTAATATCAAGGTTGGTTCATTTTTACTTGCAATTGTTATGATGTTCTCAGTTTTTGCAATTGCAGGTTGTACACCCACAACTCTTAACAAAGAATGGTCGTATAAGACAAGCGACAACGAGCTTGCCATCGGCGTTTATATCTACTCACTCAATGCAGCTTACAGTCAGGCTGAGTCATTTGCTAAAAAGCTTGACGATTATGATTCGACATCTGACAAGTGGCTTGATGAAAAAATCAAGGACGATGACGGCAACGAGCAGGTTGCAAGAGAGTGGATTAAAGATCAGGCTAAGAAAATGTGCCTCAGCTACCTCGTAGTTGACGAACAGCTTAAAAAGGAAAATGTAAACATCGGTCAGGCAACTCTTGACTCCGCAACAAGTCAGGCTGAAACATACTGGAATGTCGGTCCGTATGCGTCACAGGGTTATGTAATGCCGATGAAGAAGCAGTATGAAAAGTACGGCGTTTCACTCGACAGCTTTGCATACTGCACAACTCTCTACAACACAAAGTATGAGGCTCTCTTCAAAGCAGTTTACGGCAAGGGCGGTTCAAAGGAAGTTTCCGACGCCGACCTTACAAAGTATTTCAAGGAAAACTATACGGACTACTCATATCTTCCCGTGAACCTTTATACATCAACAAAAGATGAGGCAGGTTCATCAAAGAATGTTGCAATGAGCGACAAGGAAATCAAGAAGATTGAGGATCAGCTTAACGGTTACAAGAATGACCTTAACAAGGGCGGTTCTTTTGATGATGTTATTGCATCATACAAGAAGTCAAGCGGTTCGGGAACAGATTCTTCTGTTTCAAATGTAGAAGTTCTCGACAAGAGCTCAATCGGTGACGAGCTTAAAAAGGCTATCGGCAAGCTTAAAACAGGCAAGGCTGAAACTCTCAAGGTCGGCAGCGGCGACAGCGCAATCTACTATCTCGTTTATAAGAAAGACGTCAACAAGGATGTTGACAGCTATATCGGCAACGAATCAAACAGAGCCGGTGTACTTGCGTCAATGAAGTCAGACGAATTTTCAAAGTACATTGACAGTCTTGCAGAGAAACTCAAGTATGAAGAAAACACTTCGGTTATTGACAAGTATAAGCCCGAACTCTTCTTCGTTGCGGTTGAGCCTACAACATCGGCGTCAACAACATCGGCATCCGATAAAAGCTCAAAATAATTGATATCGGACATACAACAGACGCATTTTCAGATTATTCTGAAGAAAGGGGCTTTTATGAAAAAACATTCAAAGCTTTGCGCAATTTTTCTGACGGCACTTTTGAGCATTTCTGCTGTGAGCTTTTCCGTATCGGCAGTCGGTGAGGAGGTTGATCCCGGCGGAGATTCAAGCGTTATTGTTGATCCCGTAGAGCCGGAGCCGGAGCCCGACCCCGAACCGGAACCATCACCGGAGCCTGAGCCGCAGCCACAGCCCGATCCTGTGTATCCGGACTCGTCGGACAGTTCATCATATGTAGATCCCGGCTATTCGTCAAGTGATTCGTCATATGACAACAACTATAACTATGACAGTAGCTATGACTACAACAATAACAGTTATGACAATAATTACAGCAGCAGTCAGACTTACTACTACTCTGAGCCGTCATATGTAGGCGGCGGTCAGTCCTATGTTGCTCCGTCAAATACTGCTCCGTCAGCGTCGCTCATCAAGTCTGACGATAACATTGACGAAAAAACTCTTTCAAGCAACGACTGGTCGGATATCGCAAAAAAATCTTAAAAATACCGACACATCGGGTTCTGACGGTGATGACTTTAACTTCATCAAGAACAATAACAGCAAGGGTGACAACGGTCATTGGATGTTCTATGTTTCACTCGTTTTACTCTCACTTGGTGTTGCAGGCATTGCGTACTTTGTAATTTCAACTGTTCTCAACAGAAAGAAGAGAGTCACAGTCGGCGGCAGAAGTAACGCTCCAAAGAGCAAATCTGCACAGCCACAGCGTTACAGCAGTAACGATGACTATGCCGATGATTACTCATCTTCAGGCAGAAAGTCCGAAAGACGCAGTAAGTACGATACTGCCGAAATTCAGCTTCCAAAGAACAACCAAAAGGGCGGAAGAAGATACAAGTAATTAGATAACTTTATAAAACAAAAGCAGTTCCAGAATCGGAACTGCTTTTTTGTTTGACTGTGTAATTAAATTTTCGCATGACTTCTGTTTGAATGTCAAAATCAGTTCTTGTCATACGGCTTTTTGTATGCCTCTTTGAACGGTTTTACAGTGCCGTCCTTTTCTTCAACGCTTACATTATCAAGTGTTGCGTTGAACTGTGTGCGGATTTCGCCAAGATAAATTTTGTACAGCTCTTTCTGCTCTTTTTGCTCAGCCTCGGTAAGTCCCTGTTCCTTTTTCTTTTTTGCAAGCTCGTTAATTCTGTCAAGCATCTTTTTATCCATAAGTCAATCCTCCCGACCGTTATTTTGTTTTTGAGAGCAATCTGCTCCAAAGCTATGATATCACACAATCAGCCAAAGTGCAAATTTTCGATTTGTCGGTTGAAAACAAAAATTTTTTGTGTTATCATTCAATTAAAGCCGTTATACGGCAAATTTTTTCGGCGGTGAATTATGGAAAAATTCAGCTTATTACACCCGACAAATTCAAATGCATCCTACAGAACTCTCAACAAAGAGGCGCTGAATGATTTGTCGGTTGATTATATATGTGACGCTCTCACAAAAGAGCAGTATGAACGCAACAGCATAAAGCAGCTGCTGATAAATATTACGGATGACGAGGAAGTTATAAAATATCGTTGCGATGTTTTTGAGGATTTTCTTCGTTTTCCGAAACTTCGTGATGATCTATCCGCACTTCTTGTAAAGCTGAACGATTTGCGTGAAATTGAGCGCTTTCAAAAGGATACCGAGGCATCTTCCTTGTGGCAGCTTGTAAACCGACTTCGTGAAATGGACGGCTATGTCGATTGCATTACAAGAATAAAAAACACGCTTGAAACAATTGAAGTAAAGTCGCAGGGCCTGCTTGAACTCAAGAAAAATGTTCAGTCAATTTACAATGACAGCGGTTTTCCCGAACTAAAAAAGGATATAATAGATACGCTTGCAAAGGCTCAAAAGCTCAAGAGCATTACCCTCGGTGTGAATCTTGACGATTTGCTCCGCCCAAAGAGTGTGGGTGTAATCTCACTCAATGACAAAGAATTTACCGACAGCGGTATTCTCAAAAGATTTATGAAGTTTACAAACCGTGACAGCGAACTGCACCACGGCAACGATGTTTCGGGATTTTTAAGCTTTCATCCGTCCAATCCGTCAACCTCTCAGTTCGGGCTGGGACAGTTTGTTGTGGGCGCTCAGCAGGATGTAAACCACACTATGAACAGCTCGCTGACCGGCGCAGATCCTATGTCTGACGCACTCAAAAATGTTGTGACCGATATCCTCCGCAGAACCGTAAATGACATAAAATCAATGCTCAACAGATATGTCAATGTCAACGGCTACTCGTTCGTTTCGCTTATGCCCGAAATCATTTTCTATATTCGTTTTGCAGAGCTTTGTGATAAGATGAAAAAGAAAAATCTTCCGCTGTGCAAGGCAGAAGTTTTGCCTAAAGAGGGCAGAAACTGCTGTCTTAGAGATGTTTACAACCTCAAACTCGGCATAAAATCTGCAAACGGTGAGAATTTGGATATTGTCACAAACGATATTGATTTTAACGATGACAGGCGAATTTACATTCTGACAGGTCCGAACCGTGGCGGTAAAACCACGATTACTCAGGCGGTCGGACTTGCGTTTCTGCTTGCTCAGAACGGAATATATGTTCCTGCAACGCAGATGAAATTCAGCCCATGCGACAGCATTTTTACGCATTTTCCTGCCGATGAAAACGATACCGTTGACCTCGGCAGACTCGGTGAAGAAAGCAAAAGACTTGCCGAAATTTTCTCCTCGGCAAGCCGTTACAGTCTGCTTTTGCTCAACGAAAGCCTTGCAACAACCAATGTTGCCGAGGGCTTGTACATTGCCCGTGATGTTGTCAAATCAATGCGATATCTCGGCACAAGGGCGATTTTTAATACCCATATGCACGATTTGGCTCGCAATCTCGACGAGGTGAACACAACCGTAAAGGGCGACAGCAAGATTGAAAGTCTGGTAACAGGTGTCGAAAACGGACAGCGTTCGTTCAAGGTTTTCATCGCTCCGCCTCAAGGTGTAAGCTATGCCAAAGACATTGCCGAAAAATACGGTGTAACCTTTGACAAAATCAAAAAACAGATTGATCGGCAGCGTGCCGCTGCACCCGGTTCGGGAAGATAGTATGTAATAATAAAAACATATTTTGCCCGAGCGGAAGTTTTTTTTAATTGAAAGTTGAAAATGGAAAATTGAAAATTGCGGTCGGGCAGACATTTTGCAAAATGCAAATCATTGTCGCCCGACTGTTTTTGTATATATAGAAGTTGCGTTTAAATGTATGGGCGGATGCTACGGTGTTGCAATTATTTTGTTATATTCAGAAAATTCGTATAAAAGAAAACGGAGTGCATTACGCACTCCGTTTTCTTACGCCCACAAAATAATAAAAAAAGAAGGAAATAGCTGTTTAATAAAGTAACAGTTTAACCTTGCAGTATTTCAAGTCATTTTCTGCAAACCGTTACCCTATGCGAGTATTCTAACACTAACAGTAATAAAAGTCAAGACTGTTATACTATTTTTTGTTATTGATAGTAATAATATCGTTTAACTTTACACATTGAATAAATCATGTGTCTGAAACTTGTGCAGATTATCAAAAGAATCCTGCCTGTCTGAAGAAGAAAATCCACAAAAACATCGTGAAACACGCTAAAACCGAAGTGAACACAACCGCCGCACCTGCAAGTTTGAAGTCGCTGTCCATTTGCTGAGCCATTGTGAATGACGAAACCGCACACGGCGATGCAAAAAGTCCGATAAGCGACACAAAGTCAACTCCTCTGATTCCTATAAGCGCCGCCGTACCCAGACAAAGTGCCGGCACAACAACAAGTCTTGCGATTATGCAGATTATGAGGTTGCGTGAACAGCCTTTTATGCTGTCAAATGTGACAGACGCACCGAGTACAATCAGCGCAAGCGGAGTTGCAACCGCCGCAATATCCGAAACCGTTTTGTCAATTGTTTCCGGAAGGCTTATATTGAACGCAACAGACAAAAGTCCGAGTACAGAGCCGATAATCAGTGGATTTTTTGCAATGCCTTTTAAAATTTTCAGCACATTTATCTTTTGCCCTCTGAAAATTTCAAGCGTGATGACGGCAAGCATATTGTAAATCGGAACAACAACAGCAACAAGCACGGCTGTCATGCCAAGCTTATCCTTGCCGAAAATATTCGCCGCAATCGGAAGTCCCATAAGTACAAAATTACTGCGGTAAATCGCCTGAATCATCGCACCACGGCTGTAATTTGACTTTTCAACAAGGAGTGTAAACCCGATTGACAAAAAGTAAATCGTGAACACGCCAATAACCGCAAAGGCAAGCAGCTTCGGACTGAAAACGCTTGAAAAATCTGAGCCGTAGATGTTATTGAACATCAGAAACGGAAAAAATACATTGAAAACAATTTTGTTAAGCTGAGGCAGAAAGCTGTCCTGCAAAATTTTTAATTTTCTCACAAGAAAACCGATGAAAAGCATTATGAACATCGGCAGAACCGCATTAAGCGCAACGAAAAAGCTCTCCATAAAATCACCTCTTTTCAGCATACCACATTGCAAAAATTTTTTCAACAAAGCATATACCCGAAAATGTACATTTGTTCAAGTTGAAATATGTCGATTTGTGTGTTAAAATATTTTGTGAACGATTTAAAATGAAACAATGAGGTGTGTCCATGAAAAAATGTGAATTCTGCGGAAAACAGATATCGTATTTTGACCAGTATTGTGATGATGAGTGTCATATTAAAGCAAATAAATTTTACGAAAAGGGCGAGCGTTTCGGCAAGCTGTTTGCGGTAATCAATATGATTTGTGTGTTCGGAATTCCAATCGGACTTTTTATGCTCTCGTTTGCAAGAGAGGTCGGTCTTACCGTCGCACTTGCAAGCTGTGTAATTCTCGGAATTATGCTCATTATTCTTCCGTTTCCCACGGAAAATATGATTTCAAAATTCAAAATTCAGAAAGCCGTAAAAATCACAAGAATGATCGGCGGTGCGGTAATTTTCCTCGGAGTGCTGATTTTGCTCCTTGCATTGTTAATTAAATTCTGATTTAAATTGAATAAAACGAAAAATTGCGTCAATACTATTTTCAGCAAATACAAAGGAGGACTTTGAATGCTCGATAAAATAGCATTGACGCTTCTTATTATCGGTGGACTCAACTGGGGAAGTGTCGGCATTTTTCAGTTTGATCTTGTTGCGTGGATTTGCGGCGGACAGACAGGAATCATAAGCCGTATTGTTTATATCCTTGTCGGACTTTCCGCAATCTGGTGCATTACACTTTTATTCAGGGACACAAGCGACACCGTGACGGACGGAACAGTTGCGGATTCGTAGTTTTTGCAGTAGTGGTAGCCTTGCGGGCGGATGATATCCGCCCATACATTTAAACGCAACTTCTATATATACAAAAACAGTCGGGCAACAATGATTTGCATTTTGCAAACTGTCTGCCCGACCGCAATTTTCAATTTTCCATTTTCAACTTTCAATTTCAAAAAACTTTCGCTCGGGCATAATATGTTTTTTACATTGCAAACTGTCTACACGAAAGGGGAACGGCGGCTCGCCGTAAAATAACCATAAACAAAAAACAGGCTGTCATATGACAACCTGTTTTCTTATGTAATATTTACTGCGTGGCAGATTTATTTCAATTAAAGTGCCTCAACAATGGCTCTTGTATCTCTTGCAATAACCATTTCTTCGTCGGTTGCAATGAGTTCAACTCTGATTGCCGAATCAGGAGTTGAGAGTGTGCCTGTAACACCGCATGTAGCCTGCTTGTTGAATTCCTTATCCAACTTAACGCCAAGGCATTCAAGATAGTCGCAAACCTTTTCACGGAGCATAGGCTGGTTTTCACCGATACCTGCCGTGAATACGATGCCGTCACAACCGCCGAGCGCTACATAATAACTGCCGATGTACTTTGCAATCTGGTAGTAAAGCATTTCGTGGGCAAGGTGAGCTCTCATATTGCCGTCTGCCTCGGCTGCACAAACATCACGGTCGTCAGACGAAACACCCGAAATTCCCAAAAGTCCCGATTCCTTGTTGAGAATCTTTGACATTTCCTCGGGAGTGAGATGCTCTTTTTCAGCGATAAATGTGATAACAGACGGATCAAGTGAACCTGAACGGGTACCCATCATAAAACCGCCGAGAGGAGTAAGTCCCATTGTAGTGTCGATAACCTTACCGCCCTTTACGGCTGTGATTGAAGAACCGTTGCCGATGTGACAGGTAATAAGCTTGAGCTCTTCCTTTTTTCTGCCCATAAGGTCAGCCATTTTTTCGGAAACATAACGGTGAGATGTGCCGTGAAAGCCGTACTTTCTTACACCGAACTTTTCATAATATTTGTAAGGTATTGCATACATAAATGCTTTTTCGGGCATTGTCTGGTGAAAAGCAGTATCAAAAACCGCAACCTGCGGAACTTTCGGACCGAAAACCCTTGTACATGCCTCAATGCCCTGAAGATGTGCAGGGTTGTGAAGAGGTGCAAGAGGAGCAAGCTCTCTGATTTTATTGATTACCGAGTTATTTACAAGCACCGACTTGTCAAAGTACGCACCGCCCTGCACAACTCTGTGACCTACGGCGGAAACCTCGGACAAATCGCTGATTGCACCGTATTCGGGATCTATGAGTGCATTTTTAACAGCCTCAAAAGCCTGAGTGTGATTAAGCATCTGTGTTTTGCGGTTGATTTTTTTGCCGTCGGGTGTTTTAAAACCAATGAAAGCACCGTTCTGACCGATTCTTTCACAGTTACCCTTTGCGAGAACTGCCTCGTTGTCAGTATCAATAAGCTGGTACTTGAGCGAGGAACTGCCTGCGTTGATTACGAGAATTTTCATTACAATCGTCCCCTTTGGTAGTTGTTTTCAGTTTAAAATATAAGAAATATATTTGCCTGTCGTCATATTTTATACTATAATGTAAATCAGAAAAAGACTTTTCAAAATTGACAGGTCACACATACATATGATACTCCAAATTATGTATGTTTTCAAGTGTTTTTTACAATATGTATGCGAAATAAAGGCTTCGGAGGAATAGTTATGGCAACAGCTGTCATCTGCGAATTCAATCCGTTTCACAACGGTCATAAATATTTGCTCGAAAGTGCAAAAAATGTGCTTAAAGAGCCGGTCATAGCAATTATGAGCGGCAGCTTTACCCAGCGTGGTGAGGTTGCCGTGTGCGACAAATTTGTCCGTGCAAAATCTGCCCTTGAAAACGGTGCGGATTTGGTGCTTGAACTGCCCGTTGTGTTCTCACTTTCGGGGGCTGAGGGCTTTGCAAAGGCAGGTGTTGCGATTGCGTCGGCTTTTGAATGCACAAATCATCTTGCTTTCGGCAGTGAAAGCGGTGATTGCGAACTGCTCAAAAAATCCGCAAACGCTGTTTGTGATGAAAGGGTACAGGCGCTTGTGCGTGACGGAATGAAAAACGGCGGATACTACCCCCGTGAACTTGAAAACGCCGTCAAAACTGTTTTCGGTGATGAGATTTCGTCCGTACTCTGCGAACCGAACAATATTCTTGGCGTTGAGTATATAAAGGCATTGAACGGTACGGGTGTTGAGCCGTTCTCGGTTGCAAGAACAGGTGTTGCACACGACAGCCGAATTGCGGGCGAGGGCTTTGCGTCTGCGTCACACATAAGAGAAATGTTGCGTAACGGTGAAAATGCGAAGAAGTACGCTCCATACATTCCCGATGAATTCACATTTCCCGAAAATCTCGACAGACCGTTACTGTACCGCCTGCGTACTATGACAAGAGAGGACATTGCAAAACTGCCTGATGTGGGTGAAGGGCTTGAAAACAGAATTGCCGATGCGGCAGTGCGTTGCAGTACCGCATCAGAAATTGCCGACCTTGTAAAGACAAAGCGCTACACTCATGCACGCATACGGAGAATACTCGCCTGTGCATTGCTCGAAATTGAAAAAGCTCATACGCAAATCCCGATTGAGTATGTCCGTGTTTTAGGTTTTACAAACGAGGGGGCGGAATTGCTCAAAGACTGCCGACTGAATATTGTCACCTCTGCAAGCAACGGTATCAGAACAGGCGGCAACACAAAGGCATTGCTTGAAAAGGACATTTTAGCCTACGATATTTCGGCACTTGCGTATGAAATTCCAAAAAGGAGCGGTCTTGATTTTACAACGCCTATTGTGAAAATATGACATTGGTCGATTGATTCGTCAATGATATGCCAAAAACGACAGTTTCTGAGGATTTTTATTACATTTTTTACCGCAAAAAACAGCGGATTTTACGGGATTTTTATCTTTTTGTGAGAAGTGCAACAATAAGTGTGTAATCTTTTTGTAATTATTATTGAACCCGATAAAAGTAGAAAAATGGTCAAAAAAACATTGACAAATATTTAACAAAGATGATAAAATAGAATCAATCGAGAATTAGCTAAATTCTGAAACAACAATTGAAAGGATCCAGAAAAATGAAAAGAATTCTTTGCTTTCTGATGGCGTGCACAATGTGCGCATCAGTAGCGGTCGGACTCTCGGGATGCGGTTGTGACGACAACACATCATCAAACAGCAGTAAGCCCGGCTACAAGGTTGAGCCGACAGAGCCTGACCTTACAAACGGAGATTTCGGATTTTTCATTATCAATCAGGAAGAACTTATGATTACAAAGTACACAGGTTCTGACACGGTTATTGAAATTCCCGAAAGCTACAAGAACTACAAAGTTACCGTAATCGGTGCAAGCGTGTTCAATAACTCCAAAATTACGGAAGTAACAATTCCGTCAAGTATCAAGCAGATTGAAGATTATGCCTTTTCAAGCTGTCACAGCCTCACAAAGGTAAATCTTACCGAAGGTCTTGAAATCCTTAACAACAGTGTGTTCTTTAACTGCTCTGAGTTAAGAGAAATCAAGCTTCCGAGTACACTCAAAGAAATCGGACCGAGAGCTTTTTCGGGTGCGGCACTTAACAATGTTGTTCTTCCCGACAGCGGTAAACTTACAAAGATTGATGAATATGCTTTTTATCAGTCACGTGAGCTTACAGACATCACAATTCCGGCTTGTATTACAAGTATTCCCGACAATGTATTCGCTGAATGCAGTAAGGAAGTTACAATCCACGGAGCAAGCGGTTCATATGCCCAGAGCTATGCTAAGAAAAACAACCTTAAATTCAAGGCTGACTTAGGCAGTTCTTCAAAAAAGGCAACAAAGGCAACAAAGGCAAGCGGTAAGGCTGCCGAGAAAGCCGAGTAATTGAGGCAAATTAATTTGATATCATTTTCAGCTTTGCTGAATCTAATATAATTATGCAAGATAAGAGGTAGATTAAATGAGTACAAAAGAGTATCCTATCGTAGATAACGCAGAAAGCTTTGAAGCTGCCCTTGCAAGAGTAAGAGAAGCTCAGAAAATTTTTGCTACCTACACACAGGAGCAGGTTGACAAGATTTTTCTTGCTTTGCCGCTACTGCTGCTAACCAGATGAGAATTCCGCTCGCTAAGATGGCTGTTGAAGAAACAGGCATGGGCGTTGCAGAAGATAAGGTTATCAAGAACCACTTCGCATCTGAGTATATTTACAATGCTTACAGAAATGTTAAGACTTGCGGCGTTCTTGAGGAAGACAAGGCTTACGGCATTAAGAAGATTGCTGAGCCAATCGGTGTAATCGCTGCCGTTATTCCTACAACAAACCCAACTTCAACCGCTATCTTCAAGACACTCGTTTGTCTTAAAACAAGAAACGGTATCATCATCAGCCCGCATCCCCGTGCTAAGAAGAGCACAATTGAGGCTGCCAAGGTTGTTCTTGAAGCTGCTGTTAAGGCAGGCGCTCCGGAGGGTATCATCAGCTGGATTGATATTCCTTCACTCGAACTCACAAACACACTTATGCAGGAAGCTGACTGCATCCTCGCAACAGGCGGTCCCGGCATGGTTAAAGCTGCTTATTCATCAGGTAAGCCTGCACTCGGTGTTGGCGCCGGTAACACACCTGCTATCATTGATGAAACAGCTGACATTTTACTCGCAGTTAACTCAATTATCCACTCAAAGACATTTGATAACGGTATGATCTGTGCTTCAGAGCAGTCTGTTATCGTTGAAAAGAAGATTTACAGCAAAGTTAAGAAGGAATTCAAGGCTCGTGGCTGCTACTTCCTTAACGAGGAAGAGACAGAGAAGGTTAGAAAGACTATCATCATCAATGGCGCTCTTAACGCTAAGATTGTTGGTCAGAAGCCTGTTACAATCGCAGCTCTTGCAGGTGTAACAATTCCTGAGGAAACAAAGGTTCTTATCGGTGAGGTAGAATCAGTTGACATCAGCGAAGAGTTTGCTCACGAGAAGCTTTCTCCTGTACTCGCTATGTACAAGGCTGAAGATTTTGAAGATGCTATTGCAAAGGCTGAGCATCTTATTGCTGACGGCGGTTACGGTCACACATCTTCACTTTATGTTGACGCTGTAAACGAAAGAGCAAAGATTGACGAGTTCGCATCAAGAATGAAAACTTGCCGTATCCTTGTTAACACACCTTCTTCACAGGGTGGTATCGGTGACCTTTACAACTTCAAGCTTACTCCTTCACTCACACTCGGCTGTGGTTCATGGGGCGGCAACTCTGTTTCTGAGAATGTTGGTTGCAAGCACCTTATCAATATTAAGACAGTTGCCGAGAGGAGAGAAAATATGCTTTGGTTCAGAGCACCTGAAAAGGTTTATATCAAGAGGGGCTGTATGCCTGTAGCTCTTCAGGAACTCAAGGATGTAATGGGTAAGAAGAGAGCATTCATCGTTACTGACTCATTCCTTTACAAGAATGGCTACACAAAGCCAATCACAGACAAGCTCGATGAAATGGGCATCACATATACAACATTCGCAGATGTTGAGCCTGACCCATCACTTATTTCAGCTCAGAAGGGTGCAGAGGCTATGCGTAAGTTTGAGCCTGACTGCATTATCGCACTCGGCGGCGGTTCAGCAATGGATGCCGGCAAGATTATGTGGGTTCTCTATGAGCATCCGGAAGTTGACTTCCAGGATATGGCTATGCGTTTCTGCGATATCCGTAAGAGAGTTTACACATTCCCGAAGATGGGTGAGAAGGCATACTTCATTGCTATCCCAACATCATCAGGTACAGGTTCTGAGGTTACTCCTTTCGCAGTTATCACAGACCAGAATACAGGCGTTAAGTATCCGCTTGCTGACTATCAGCTTATGCCTAAAATGGCAATCGTTGATGCTAACAACATGATGAGCGGTCCTAAGGGACTTACAGCTGCATCAGGTATCGACGCTGTTTCTCACGCACTTGAGGCTTATGCTTCAATGATGGCTACAGATTTCACAGACGGTCTTGCACTCCGTTCACTCAAGCTTATCTTCGAGTATCTCCCTGCTTGCTATGACAACGGTATGAACGAGCCTGTTGCTCGTGAGAAGGTTGCTCACGCTGCTACAATGGCAGGTATGGCATTCGCTAACGCATTCCTCGGTGTTTGTCACTCAATGGCTCATAAGCTTGGTGCTTTCCATCATGTACCGCACGGTATTGCTAACGCACTTATGCTTGAGCAGGTAATCAGATTCAACTCAGCAGAAGTTCCTGCTAAGATGGGTACATTCCCACAGTATGATCACCCGCACACACTCGCTCGTTATGCTGAAGTAGCTCGTTACCTCGGTCTCGGCGGCAAGAACGATACAGAGAGCGTTGAAAACCTTATCAAGGCTGTTAACGACCTCAAGGCAAGAGTTGGCATCAAGAACTCTATCAAGGATTATGTTCCGGACGAAGAGGACTTCCTCAACCGTCTTGACGCTATGACAGAGCAGGCATTTGATGACCAGTGCACAGGTGCAAACCCAAGATATCCGCTCTTCAAGGAAATCAAGCAGATGTACCTCAATGCTTACTATGGCAACAACAGCGAGACTGTTTAATCTATCTCGTAATGCATAATTATAAAACACCCTGCCCCCCGTGGCAGGGTGTTTTGTTGTATTAATGGGTTTACCCAGTGCCACGCTTGCGTGGTACAAACAACCACCCGCTATGCGGGTGTGCATAAAAGTTATACAAAAAATCACCAATCGTATTACAATAAGAATGTTCAAGTCTATTGTAAAAAAGAAAGGTGATTTTAATGGCAAATAAAACAAATAGTTTATCCCACACAAAATGGATGTGCAAATACCATGTAGTGTTTGTACCAAAGTATAGAAGAAAAATAATATATGCACAGTATCGACAGAGTTTGCAAAACATAATAAGATTGTTATGTCAGTACAAAGGAGTGGAGATACTAGAGGGGCATATGATGATAGATCATGTACACTTGCTATTAAGTATCCCACCAAAGATAAGTGTATCAAGTTTTATGGGATATTTAAAAGGAAAAAAGTGCGTTAATGATGTTTGAGAAACACGCAAATCTGAAGTATAAGTTTGGAAATAGGCACTTTTGGGCAGAAGGATATTATGTGAGTACAGTAGGTCTAAATGAAGCAACCATAAGAAAATACATAGAAGACCAAGAAAAGCATGATATAGCACTAGATAAATTAAGTGTACGAGAATATGAAGACCCTTTTAAGGGTGGCGAGTAATACAAACACCCTTTAAGGGGTGGCGAAAGAGGCAAAGGCAAAATAGGCTTGAACAAAGTGAAAGCCAGCGTCTTGAGGCGCTGGCCGGTAGCATGGGCTTATAGCCCTAGAGCAAACCACCCGTTGGACGGGTGGTTTTGATATGGATAATACCGCAATTTTCCATTTTCAACTTTCATTTCAAGTAAACTTCCGCTCGGGCGTAATGTGCTTTTAATATTACAAACTATTATGCACAATACACAAAAGAATGTTAAAAATTTCACGAATATTTAGTTAAAAGTTTAACGAATTTTTATGCACTTCGCATAAAATATCTTGCTTTTTTTGTTTGAAAGATAAAAAATATTTTATTTGTATTTGCTAAATGCACAAAGAAAATTAAAATTATTTTGTTATTTTTACACTGTACTAACCCCTGGAATTGTTGTATAATATAACCGAAGCAATGAAAGATTGCTTGATGAATTTTTAATATTTTAAAGCGAAAGGGGCTTTATTATGAAATTAGATACAGTTCTTGCAAAAAGAGAGAACAAGGTAGTTTATAAAGACGGTGCGCTTGCGGCCAAAGTTTTTGACGAGTGTTATCCGAAATCAGATATTCTTAACGAGGCTCTTAATCAGGCGAGAGTTGAGGAAACAGGACTCAATATTCCGAAAATTGAAGAGGTTACAAAGATTGACGGAAAATGGGCAATTATCTCCACCTTTATCGAGGGCAAAACTCTTGCGGAGCTTATGGCAGAGCATCCCGAAAAAGAGGACGAATACCTCAATCTCTTTGTTGACATTCAGGTTAAAATCCTCAGCCAAAAAGCACCGTTGCTTAACAAACTCAAGGATAAGATGAAGCGCAAAATCAGCGAAACCGACCTTGACGCAACAACAAGATATGAGCTTGAAACCCGTCTTAACGGTATGCCGAACCACACAAAGGTTTGTCACGGCGATTTCAACCCGAGTAATATTATTATTGACGAGTCGGGTACACCGTATGTTATTGACTGGTCACATGCAACACAGGGTAACGGTTCAGCCGATGCCGCAAGAACTTACCTCTTGTTCCGTTTGAATCATCAGGAAGAGCTTGCAGAAAAGTATATGAAGCTTTTCTGCACAAAGACCGACACAGCCCGTCAATATGTTGACCGCTGGCTTCCGATTGTAGCCGCATCACAGTCTGTTAAGGGCAAACCCGAAGAGAGAGAGTTCCTTCTCAAATGGGCAAGTGTTTGCGAATACCAGTAATGTCGTATAAATGTATTTTTAATTCATATTTTACTCAGCAAAATTTCATTTTGAAATTTTCTCTCCTCTGTTTTTTTTCATAATTGTATTACGGAAACCGAATAAAAGCAGCTCCCGCTCCAAATGCTTGGTGCGGGAGCTGCTTTTTTGATGCGAAATTTATGTTGACGGTACGCTGTAAATATTACAAAAGGTTACAAATTTTGTAATAATTCGCTTTAATTTGGTGCTTGAAATGAAGATTTTGTGAGTGAAACTGCATCAAATTTTCTGAATTAGCAAAAAATACGGGCTTTGGGGTTGATTTTTTAAAAGAGTGATGTTATAATGGTTACAATGTTGTTATCAAGGTGTAACCTGATTTGTAATTTACTGTCAGATTTGGTAACAATTTTTCGGTCAAATCTTCCGTACAGATTAAAACGGACTGTACTTTGAGTCGGTCATTATTTTTCTGTAAGAGCTTTGACTCTCTGAAAAAATGGAGGTAATTAACGATGCAGAGAATAAAAAAGATTACTGCAATCATTCTGAGTGTTCTCACACTTTCAAGTGTATGCGTATTCGGTTCTTCATTTTCTGCCGGTGCAAAAGGCACGGGTGCAGGTCTTGCAGAATGGGCACTCAATGCCTATAACAGCGGATGGTCATATGTTTACGGCGGTTCAACCCCCGGAGCGGTTGACTGTTCAGGTCTTATCTATTCATATGCCGGCGGCGAAAGATGCGGTAATCCACAGCTTGAAACAGCTACCGAAACAGGTTCGGTAAGTGCAGGCATTCCTAATGTTCACGGTCTTGGACTTTGGCGTCCCGGTCATGTCGGTGTTTATGTCGGCAACGGTATGGAGGTTGACGCAAGAGGTGATGAATACGGTGTTTGCTATGAGGCAATCGGCGGTTATAACAATTGGACATACTGGTTCAAGCTTGCCGCAGTTTCATATGTAACAAACGGTTGGGAAAGCTTTAACGGCAACTACTACTACTACGAAAACGGCGAGTACATTGTAAATACTTCAAGAACAATTGACGGTACTACATATTACTTTGATTCACAGGGCAGATCGAGCAAGACTCCTTCAAACACTTCTTCAAGCAGTTCATCGGGTTCAAGCTCATCAGGTTCTTCAAGTTCATCAGGCAGCTCATCATCTTCAAGCAACACACCGAGCGTTTACAAGAACGGTTCATCGGGTGCTGAGGTAAAGAAGATTCAGCAAAGACTTGCTGACCTCGGCTATTATGACGGTGCAGTTGACGGTTACTTCGGTGACGCAACAGAAGAGGCTTATAAGGCATTCCAGAAAGCCGCAGGTCTTACAGTTGACGGTATTGCAGGCGATTCGAGAAATACACTTTATTCGGAGAATGCTCCCGAAGCTCCAAAAGCCGATACAACAACAAAGACTGAGGACAAGCCCGAAGAAGAAACAACTGCTCCCACAGAGGCGACAACAGAGCCTGTAACAGAGGCAGTTCAGTATCGAACGGTGACGAAAACGATGAAGTAACTGCAATTCAGCAGCAGCTTATAAAGCTCGGTTACTTTGCAATGGATGCAACAGGCTACTACGGTGAATATACAGCGCAGGCCGTTGCAAATTTCCAGAATCAGAATTCACTCGATTCAACAGGTATTGTTGATGAGAAAACATACAACGCACTGTTCAGCGACAACGCAGTTGCAAACCCCAAAACAGAGGTTGTAAGCGGTGAGGTTTCTCCGGCGGTTTCAGCCGCTCCGATTGAGATGCCTTCTTCAACAGGTGCGTCGCAGTTCATTCTTTCAAACGAAAAGAATCAGAACTACTCGGACACAGCATCAAGCGTTGCCGTTCAGTCCGTAAAATCTGCCGACAAGGCTCTTGCAAAGTCAAATGCCGCAAGCACACCGACTCTTGTTGCCGCAGTTCAGAGATCCGCAAATGTAGGTCTTTGGTTTGTGCTTGTTGCAGTTATCCTCGGTGCAATTGCTTTTGTATTCTTCCTTCGTGACAGAAAGCTTTCAAGATATTCAAGATATGTCGCAAGAAAGAAAAAAAGAGCCACCAAAGCCGAACTTGACGCAAGATGGTAATTGATATATAATCCGATTATTAAACAGTCGATTGCAAAGCAGTCGGCTGTTTTTGCTTAATTAAAAATGGAAAATTGAAAATGGAAAATTGTGGTCGGCGGTGTGCCACCGCAATCTATTCGAGAAGATACTCGGATAAAGGAATTGCATCAGATGCCCGAATACGGCATTGATGCAATTTTTGCTTTATATTGCTTTATATGAAAGTAAATGTATACTTGTAGGGGTAGCCTTGCGACCGCCGCCTGTGGCGGATAAAGGGCGCAAAGCGCTGTCTGAAATAATGAGCACAAGGCAGTACATTTATGTACAACGCATTGCGACTATATTTCAGACGGGAGGATATTATCCGCCTCTACGACACGAACGGGGAACGGTGACATACCGTACGAATAAAAATGTGGACATTTACCATACATTCGTGTTAAAATACAAGATGAAAAAGTGTGTGGAAAGAAAGCGGTGACTGTTAATGAAAAAATCCGAAAAACCAATCGGCAAAATAAAAGTCAAAAAGTCGATTTTCAAAAGGCTTTTCTTTCACATACTTGTGCTGTTTATTTTGGCGGTGATTGTTTCGGGTACGCTCAATTGCATTGAAAACATTCAGCGCACAAGGCGGTTTACACGACAGCTGACCGAAAGTGCGTCAAAGGTTGCAACAGAAACTTTTGAACGCTGCGATATAAACGCATTGCTTGATAATCCCGATTCCGAAGAATATCGGAAGGCCGTTAAGACCTTGAGGTGGATTTGTCAGACGAACCACCTTGAATATATGTACATTTACATTCCGAATTTTGACGAAAACAAGGTTACATATGTTATGACTGTTGCCGATGATGACAGCGAAAAAGAGAATGTTTTAAATGTGAGAAGTGCAGGTGCAGAGGTTGACCACAGCTTGTGGGACGCTGAAAAAGAGGCGTGGGAAAATCCTAACCTTGTCACGGCTTACGAATATCAAAACGACAGCTTCGGCAGTTTTTACACGGCATTTTCAGCGATTCAAGGCAAGGACGGCAAGCCTGTTGCATTAATCGGTGCGGACTATTCGCTGACGCAGATTTATACGGAAATCATTTTTTATACTGCAATGCGAGTTCTTGCGTTGCTTGTTGTGCTGGCAATTGTATTCTTGCTTGTAATGCGGTTTGTCAGAAAAAAGATGTATAATCCGATACTTTTGATTTTTGAAAAAATTCGAGGATACTTTTCCGACAAGGCTGACGGCACAAATACAAAGAAAGCGTTTGTTCCGATAAAACTCGGCTCTGACGATGAAATTCAGCTTTTGGCTGATTATTTCAACGATATGGCTCACGATGTAGAAACTTATGTTGAAAAAAATTCCGCCCTTGCGAGTGAAAAGGCTAAGAATGAAACCGAGCTTGAGGTTGCAAGGCGGATTCAGTACGGAATAATTGCGAGAGAAAAGAATGTTGTCTTTGCCGATTGTTTTGATGTTTCGGCAAGAATGGAGTCTGCAAGACAGGTAGGCGGCGATTTTTACGATTGCTTTGCATTGCCTGACGGCAGAATATGTGCCGTAGTCGGTGATGTGTCGGGCAAGGGCGTTGCGGCGGCAATGTTTATGGCTTTTGCAAAAACTCTTATCCACGAAAAAATGACCGAAAATGCAGAACCCGACAGGGCATTTGAAGAAATCAACAGGGAACTCTGTTCGTCAAATCCCGAGGGAATGTTTGTAACTGCATTCACCGTGATTTTTGACAAAAACAGCGACAGCTTTTTGTACATAAATGCAGGTCATAACAAGCCTGTTGCGGTGAGCAACGGCAAGGCTGAATTTTTAGAATGTAAGCCGTGTATAATGCTCGGTGTGTTTGATGATGCAAGATATGTTGTGAACAGCGCTGAATTTGGAAACGGCGATATAATCTGCCTTTACACCGACGGTGTGAATGAGGCAACAAATGCGGATAATGAATTTTTCGGCAACGAAAGACTTGTGTCTGCCTGTCAAAATGCCGAACAGACTGCAAAAGGTGTGTGTGACGGAGTTTATGATGCTTTGACGGACTTTACCGAAAATGCGGAGCAATTTGACGATATAACAATTGTTGCAATAAAAAACAGCAAAAACAGAGATTGAAGGGTTATGAATGTTTAAATCGGAAAACAATCAGATTACAATAGAACAGATGAGAAAGCTTGACGAGGAATATACTCTTGTCGATATCCGAGATGAAATTTCGTTTGAATACGGTCACATTGACGGTGCAAAGAATATTCCGCTTGCAAAAATCAAAGAGGATAATTCACTTTTGCCAAAAGACAAGCTTGTCGTCCTCTGTTGCAAAAGCGGTCAGATAAGTGACGAGCTTGCAGAAAATCTGCGTGATGACGGATTCAATGCCGTGGATCTTGAGGGCGGTTATTACAGTTGGTTGAGAAGTCAATTCGAGAATGAGGACTATGCAACCGATGTTGAAAAGAGCATCCGCAAAAAGTTCAGCAAGACGATTTGGAGCAGATTTACTGCGGCGATAATCGAGTACAAGCTTGTTGAGCCGAACGATAAAATTGCCGTCTGCATTTCGGGCGGTAAGGATTCAATGCTGATGGCAAAGCTTTTTCAGGAGTTGAAAAGGCACAATAAATTTCCGTTTGAGCTTGTTTTTCTTGTAATGGACCCGGGCTACAGCGTTGAAAATCGTGATGTAATCGAGAGCAACGCCCGTAAGCTGAACATTCCTATAACCGTTTTTGAAACAGATATTTTTAATTCTGTTTACAATGTTGACAAATATCCCTGCTACCTTTGCGCAAGAATGAGGAGAGGTTATCTCTACAAAAAGGCAAAGCAGCTCGGCTGTAACAAAATCGCACTCGGTCATCACTATGACGATGTTATAGAAACTATTCTTATGGGTATGCTCTACGGCGGTCAGGTTCAGACGATGATGCCGAAGCTCCACAGCACAAACTATGAGGATGGAACTTATCCGCCCTCTCTACCTCGTTCGTGAGGCTGAAATCAAGCATTGGCGAGATTACAACAAGCTGAATTTTATTCAATGTGCGTGCCGTTTTACGGACACCTGCACAACCTGTTCCCCGAACAGCAACACAGGCTCAAAACGACAGGAAATCAAACAGCTTATAGCAAATCTGAAGAAAATCAATCCCCAGATTGAAAGCAACATTTTCCACAGCGTTGAAAATGTCAACCTCGATACGATTATTTCATATAAACAAGGCGATAACAAAGTTTCGTTTCTGGACAGATATGATGATATGGGGAAGGGCAAGTAATTAAAAATTAAAAATTGAAAATTGAAAATGAATGTCGGGAAGACAGTTTGCAAAATGCAAAGCAATGTCTTCCCGACTGTTTTTTGTTTGTGTTAAAGTTGTTGTTTAAATGTAGGGGAGAACCGTGTTCTCCCGTTAGTAACGGTAGAAATTATATTTAAAAACAAACTTTATAAATTCGACAAAGCGATTGTAATACTGTAGAGGTGGTCACTGACTGCCGCTACTACTGGTTTTTTTCTTCTTTTATTATGACTGCGATATTTTCAACAATTTCTGCAATTCGCAATTGTTGTGTGTCAGGAATTTGTTTTAACGCTTCTTCAATTCGCATTTTTGCCTGATTATTAGTTGGCGATGAGTCGATTTTGGAATCAAAACAAATAAGTTCATTGATTGTTATACCGAGCGCACAGGATATTTTATACAGTGTGTCTATTGTGGGACACTTTTCACCTCGTTCAAGTCTGCCGAGATATGCAGGATAAAGACCTGCCGACATAGCAAGATTTTCTTGGCTGATATCAATTTTTAAACGATATTTCCGAATGTTTTGTCCTATCTTTTTGTTAAGTTCGGTGCGTTCCATATGCTTCATCCTGCTCTTTAGGGTACTTTTTAATTATACTAATACACATTTATTTTGCACACAATGTAATAAAAAGCATAAAATATGCACTATAGTGTTGACAATGCCTATACTATAGTATATAATCTTATTGTAATCGTTAATTGAACATTGTTGAAAAACAAATTAAAGCAATAAATAATATATTATGAATTGAGGAGAGAATTATGTATTGTCAAAAGTGTGGAAAACAAATTGATGATGGAAGTGTGTTTTGCCAGCACTGCGGTGCACAAATAGGAAATTCTGTATCGGATAATTTTTCTAACCGAAATGCAAATCTGAATTTTAATGTACAGCATACAGAGAGAAAGACTGAGCGAATTAAAAGTAAAGAAGAATTTATGGATGACTATCATACAAAACACCCTGAACGAATGGTGTATGTAGTTTTATTCATTATTTTAGAAATTGCTGCAACAATTGTCTTTATAATGAATGTATCATCTTATATAGATCATCACCGTGATGAAAATATCACAGGCATGATGATTCTTTGCATTTCTCGAAATAATTGCCGTAATTTTTGCATGTGCAATTCAAAAAGTAACTCATCGGCAAACAAAGCATATGATATGTACTTAAACAATATAAATTCGCGATCAAATAATATTGATAACAAAGAATGTCTTTTTCCATCTAATCAATGGGAATGCCCTAAATGTGGACGCTTAAATGCAGATAGTGTTAAATATTGTTTGAATTGCAGTTCGCCAAAAGTAATAACCTTTACCAAGCCGCAAACAGGTGAATGGCAATGCCCAAAATGCGGAAAGATAAATCAGAATTATGTCGGAACATGCGGATGTGGAGAGGTAAAACCAAAATGAAAAAACTTATAATTTTAATAACAGCTATGTCTATTATTTTACTTACCTCTGCCTGCGGAAAAGCAGAAAATACAGAAAACTCCGTCGTGATTACAGACGCTGATGCTAAATATATTGAACTTGTTTATGATAATATTGAAAATTGGGATGTTACAAAGGATGATAGCGCAAAAACATTTTCAATCGACAAAATCAGCTTTTATAATTTTGCCAACGGAGAACAAATGGCATTTTACATCAATTACCCAATCGGAGGTTATTATGGATGCGGTTATTATCTTAATGTTGACGATGGTACAATGGAGAAAATAACTTATGATATATATGACCACGATATTAAGGAGTGGAGCACTTCATATATGATAAAAAACGCAACAGATGGAACAGATTGGAAGAGTGATGCAGATAAAGACGAAAAACATTCAGTTATCAAAGAAGCCTTTGAAAACTATCTAAAGTCAAAACGAGAATAAGGGTGTTCAGGTACATAAACATAAAAACGGCATAACCGATTAAGTTTCGGTTATGCCGTAATTTTTTACTCAGATTCCAGTTGCTAATAGTAGAAATTATATTTAAAAACAAACTTTATAAATTCCGCAAAACGATTGTTATACTGTAGCGGTGGACCGTGTTCGCCAATCGAAACGATTGTAAAATCGGTTCGATTTAATCCAAAGCATTTATTATATAAAATTCATATTTACAAAAAATGGCTTGTTTATTTTGGCTGTTCAACCAAAACAAACGGTAGCCTTGCGACTGACGGTATAGGTGAATGGTGGTTTACCCACGCTGTTTAAAACCATACACCGTGTCGGGTGTTGCATTGGGATGTAAAAATAGCCCGAAAAGAAAAATAATTCTTTTCGGGAAATAAAATCTGTAAAAATATAAAAAAGTCAGTAAAATCCGAAAAAAATCCGAAAATTCTCTTGACTTATTGATTATTTCAATATAGAATAATAAAATGTACCATAATGGGGATATGTACCGAAGAGGTCGGGAAAATCCGCAAAAAACTTCATCCGACAAGGGGATATTATCACAAAAATCCTTTTGTGTCAAGAGCTTTTTATGAGCAGATTTTCAGTACCGCTTGCCCCGTTTCATAGATTTTTTAAGGAGTGATACGCCTATGGTTAATGTCAAACCCGTAAAGCTTGGCAACACCGAAAGAATGAGTTTTGGTAAAATCGATGAAGTAATTGATATGCCTAATCTTATCGACATTCAGAAAGCGTCATACAAATGGTTGCTTGACGAAGGTCTTAAAGAAGTATTTAAAGATGTTTCGGGCATTACCGATTATCAGGACAACCTTGTTCTCGATTTTATCGACTACACACTTGATGTTGATCACCCGAACTACAGCGTAATTGAGTGTAAGGTTCGTGATGCAACATATTCAGCTGCTCTCAGAGTAACCGCAAGACTTTTGAACAAGTCAACGGGTGAAATCAAAGAGAGCAATGTATTTATGGGCGATTTCCCGCTGATGACCGCAAGCGGCACATTCGTTATCAACGGTGCTGAGCGTGTTATCGTTTCACAGCTTGTAAGAAGCCCGGGCGTTTACTATAAAATGGATCACGATAAAACCGGTAAGGAACTGTATTCAACAACAGTTATCCCGAATCGTGGTGCATGGCTTGAGTATGAAACCGATGTAAACGATGTTTTTTATGTTCGTATTGATAAGAACCGTAAGCTTCCCGTTACATCATTCATCAGGGCACTCGGTCTTGGCACGGATGCCGAAATTCTCGACTATTTCGGTGACGATGAAAGAATGAGAGCTACTATCGAAAAGGATGCCGCTTCAAATGTTGAAGAAGGTCTTATCGAGGTTTACAAAAAGCTCCGTCCGTCTGAGCCTCCGACAGTTGACAGTGCGCAGACACACATAAACAACCTGTTCTTTGACCCCGGTCGTTATGATATGTCAAGAGTAGGCAGATATAAATACAACAAAAAGCTCGGTATTGCAAACCGTCTTGAAGGTCAGGTCCTTGCAGAGCCGATTGCCAACCCACGCACAGGCGAGGTTATGGCTCTTCGCGATGAAAAAATCACAAAGGAAAAGGCTTTTGAAATCGAAAACGCAGGTGTTAAGATTGCCTATGTAAAGGCTGCCGATGAAACAATCGTTAAGGTTATTTCAAACGGTATGGTTGACATCGCCTGCTATGTTGATTTTGACGCAGAAGCAGAGTGTGATATCAAGGAAAATGTTCGTTTTGATGTTCTTTGCGAAATTCTTGATTCCTGCGAGAATGAGGATGACCTCAAGGAAATGCTCAGAAGCCGTGCAGATGAGCTTGTTCCTAACCACATCACAGTTGATGATATCTTTGCAACAATCAACTACCTCAACTGTGTTGCTCACGGTGTCGGTAATACAGATGATATCGACCACCTCGGCAACAGAAGAATCCGCTGCGTAGGCGAACTTCTTCAGAACCAGTTCAGAATCGGTTTCTCCCGTCTTGAAAGAGTTGTAAGAGAAAGAATGACAACCCAGTCACAGGATATGGAGTCGCTTTCACCTAACTCACTCATCAATATCCGTCCCGTAACAGCGGCAATTAAAGAATTCTTCGGTTCTTCACCGCTTTCACAGTTCATGGATCAGGGTAACCCACTTGCAGAGCTTACCCACAAGCGTCGTCTTTCAGCCCTCGGTCCGGGCGGTCTTTCAAGAGATCGTGCAGGATTTGAGGTTCGTGACGTACACTACACACACTATGGCCGAATGTGTCCTATCGAAACTCCTGAAGGTCCTAACATCGGTCTTATCTCATATCTTGCTTCATTTGCCCGTATCAACAAGTACGGCTTTATCGAAGCTCCTTATCGTAAAATTGACAAGGAAACAGGCGTTGTAACCGACGAGGTTGTTTATATGACAGCCGATGTTGAGGATAACTACGCTGTTGCACAGGCTAACGAACCGCTTGATGAAAACGGCAGATTTGTTCATTCAAGAGTCGTAGGTCGTTACCGTGACGAGTTCGTAGAGTATTCTCCCGAAAGATTCGACTTCATGGATGTATCTCCTAAGATGGTTGTATCTGTTGCTACGGCTATGATTCCGTTCCTTGAAAACGATGACGCAAACCGTGCTCTCATGGGTGCGAACATGCAGCGTCAGGCAGTTCCGCTTCTCCGCAGTGAAGCTCCTATCGTCGGTACAGGTATGGAGTACAAGGCAGGTACAGACTCAGGCGTTTGTATCCTCGCTGAGGAAGACGGTATCGTTATGAGCGTTGACGCCCGTAACATTCGTGTACAGTATGACTCGGGCAGAGTTCAGGACTTTGAGGTTATCAAGTTCCTCCGCTCTAACCAGGGTACATGTATCAACCAGCGTCCTATCGTGTCAAGAGGACAGAGAGTTAAGAAGGGCGAAGTTCTCGCAGACGGTCCCGCTACCGAAAACGGTGAAGTTGCTCTCGGTAAGAACGCTCTCATCGGCTTTATGACATGGGAAGGTTACAACTACGAGGATGCTGTTCTTATCAACGAAAAAATCGTTCGTGATGATGTTTATACATCAATTCACATTGAAGAATATGACACAGAGGCAAGAGATACAAAGCTCGGACCCGAAGAGATTACAAGAGATATCCCGAATGTCGGTGAAGATGTTCTCAAGTATCTTGACGAGGACGGTATCATTCAGATCGGTTCTGAGGTTAAAGCAGGCGATATCCTTGTCGGTAAAGTAACTCCAAAGGGTGAAACAGAGCTTACAGCCGAGGAAAGACTCCTTCGTGCAATCTTCGGTGAAAAGGCAAGAGAAGTCGAGATACATCTCTCCGTGTGCCTCACGGTGAATGCGGTACTGTTGTTGATGTTAAGGTGTTTACCCGTGCAGACAGCAGAAACGAACTCCAGCCCGGTGTAAACAAGGTTGTAAGAGTTTACCTTGCACTCAAGAGAAAAATCAGCGTAGGCGATAAGATGGCAGGTCGTCACGGTAACAAGGGTGTTATTTCAAGAATTCTCCCAATGGAAGATATGCCGTTCCTTCCTGACGGTACTCCGCTTGACATCGTACTTAACCCGTTGGGCGTACCTTCTCGTATGAACATCGGTCAGGTTCTTGAGGTTCACCTCGGTTATGCCGCAAAGGCACTTGGCTGGAAGATTATGACTCCTGTATTTGACGGCGCTCATGAGCAGGACATTTTCCAGTGTCTTAAAGACGCAGGTTACAGCGAGGACGGTAAGACATGGCTTGTTGACGGTCGTACAGGCGAGCGTTTCGATAACCCTGTAACAGTAGGTTATATGTACTACCTCAAGCTCCATCACCTCGTTGATGAAAAAATCCACGCAAGAAGCACAGGTCCTTACTCTCTCGTTACACAGCAGCCACTCGGCGGTAAAGCCCAGTTCGGCGGTCAGCGTTTCGGTGAGATGGAAGTTTGGGCACTTGAGGCTTACGGCGCTGCTTATACACTTCAGGAAATTCTTACAGTTAAGTCGGACGATGTTGTCGGCCGTGTTAAGACCTACGAGGCTATCGTTAAAGGTCAGAATATTCCTGCTCCGGGTATTCCTGAGTCATTCAGAGTCCTTATTAAGGAACTCCAGTCACTTTCACTTGATGTTCGTGTTCTTAACTCTGACGGTGAAGAAATTGACATTAAGCAGAAGTTTGATGAGGACGAGGATATTGTTGATGCAACAAATCCGGAATTTGAAGAAGACCATGTAATGACATCAATGGACGGCTACACTCTTGACGAGGGCGGCGAAGAAGGCAATATGTTTGACGATTCACTTGCCGATGTTGAAGAGGACAGCTACACATCGGATGATTTCAGCGATGACTTTGGCAGTGACGATATGTAAGGAGGAAATGCAATGATAGATAATAATGTTTTTGACTCAATTAAAATCGGACTTGCTTCTCCTGAGCAGATGAGAGAATGGTCTTACGGCGAAGTTAAAAAGCCCGAGACAATTAACTATCGTACTCTCAAGCCTGAAAGAGACGGCTTGTTCTGCGAACGCATTTTCGGACCGACAAAGGACTGGGAATGTCACTGCGGTAAATACAAGAGAATCCGTTTTAAGGGTAAAATCTGTGACCGTTGCGGCGTTGAAGTAACCCGCTTCAAAGGTCAGAAGAGAGCGTATGGGACACATTGAGCTTGCCGCTCCCGTGTCGCACATTTGGTATTTCAAGGGAATTCCTTCAAGAATTGCCCTTATGCTTGATATTTCTCCCAAGCTTTTGGAGAATGTACTCTATTTCTCACAGTACATCGTAACAGATCCCGGCGACTGCCGTGACCTTGCAAAGTATCAGTGCCTTACCGAGGGTGAGTACAATGATATGCGTGAGAAGTATGAAGACGACTTTGAAGCAGGTATGGGTGCCGAGGCAATCAAAAGCTCCTTGCCGAGATTGACCTTGATGCTCTTTCCGCTTCACTTAAAGAAGAACTCGAAACTGCATCGGGTCAAAGAGAGTTAGACTCCTTAAAAAGACTTGATGTTGTTGAAAGCTTCAGAATGTCGGGCAACCGTCCCGAATGGATGATTCTCGATGTTGTTCCGGTAATTCCGCCGGATATCCGTCCTATGGTTCAGCTTGACGGCGGTCGTTTTGCAACAAGTGACCTTAACGACCTCTATCGCCGAGTTATCAACCGTAACAACAGACTTAAAAAGCTCCTTGAGCTTAACGCACCTGAAATCATCATCCGCAACGAGAAGAGAATGCTTCAGGAATCCGTTGACGCACTCATCGACAACGGCAGACGAGGCAGACCGGTTACAGGACCTAACAACCGTGCCCTCAAGTCACTTTCGGATATGCTTAAAGGTAAGCAGGGCCGTTTCCGTCAGAACCTTCTCGGTAAGCGTGTTGACTACTCAGGCCGTTCGGTTATCGTTGTAGGACCTGAACTCAAAATGTATCAGTGCGGTCTTCCTAAGGAAATGGCACTTGAACTCTTCAAGCCGTTCGTTATGAAACGCCTTGTTGAAACTAAAGCAGAGCAGAATATCAAATCAGCAAGAAAAGCTGTTGAGCGTGCAAAGGACAATGTTTGGGACGCACTTGAAGTTGTAATCAAGGGACACCCCGTTCTCCTCAACCGTGCTCCAACACTTCACCGTCTTGGTATTCAGGCATTTGAGCCTGTTCTTGTTGAAGGTCGTGCTCTTAAACTTCATCCGCTCGCTTGTACAGCATACAATGCTGACTTTGACGGTGACCAGATGGCTGTCCATGTACCTCTTTCGGCAGAGGCACAGGCAGAAGCAAGATTCCTTATGCTCGCAGCAGGCAACCTTCTCAAGCCTTCTGACGGTCAGCCTGTTACAGTTCCTACACAGGATATGATCCTCGGTTCTTACTACCTTACACTTGATAAGGACGGCGAGCGTGGCGAGGGAAAGGTATTCCGTGATGTTGATGAAGTTATGATGGCTTATCAGACAGGCGTCATCGAGCTTCACTCAAAAATCAAGGTTCGCCGTGAGCTTGAAATTGACGGAAAAATCGAATCCGGTATTGTAGACACAACAATCGGTAAGATTATCTTTAACAATCCTATTCCTCAGGATCTCGGCTTTATCGACAGAAGTATCCCCGAAAACAGATTCAAGTTTGAGGTTGACTTCCTCGTTGGTAAATCGGGTCTTAAGAAGATTATTGATAAATGTATTAAAATTCACGGTCCGGTAAGAACAAGCGTTGTTCTTGACCACATTAAGGCACAGGGCTATAAGTACTCTACAAAGGGTGCTATCACAGTAGCCGTTTGTGACGCAGTTATTCCTCCTCAGAAGAAGGCGATTATTGCCGAGGCAGAGAAGGAAGTTGATGTTATTCGTGATGAGTTTATGATGGGTCTTCGTTCAAACGAGGAGCGTTACGAAGAAGTTCTTCGTATCTGGGAAAAGGCTACTAACGATGTAACCGACGCCCTCCAGAAAAACCTTGACCGCTACAACCCAATCTTCATGATGGCTGACTCAGGTGCCCGTGGTAGTATGAGCCAGATCAGACAGCTTGCAGGTATGCGTGGTCTTATCGCCAATACATCAGGTAAAACAATCGAAATTCCTATCAGAGCTAACTACCGTGAAGGCCTTAACATCTTGGAGTACTTTATTTCATCTCGTGGTGCTCGTAAAGGTCTTGCCGATACAGCTCTTCGTACAGCCGACTCAGGTTACCTTACCCGCCGTCTTGTTGATGTATCACAGGAAGTTATTATCCGTGAAGAGGACTGCGGTACTACAGAGGGTCTTGAAATCTTTGACATCAAAGCAGGCGAATCAAATGTTATCGAGGGACTCCACGAGCGTCTTATCGGAAGATATCTCCTTGATGACTTCTGCGATTCTAACGGTAATGTTCTTGTTTCAAAGGATGTTATGATGGGCGACAAAGAGGCTGACATCATCGTTAATTCGGGTGTTGACCACATCAAGATTCGTTCGGTACTTGAATGTCGTGCAAAACACGGCGCTTGCCGTAAGTGCTACGGTTCTAACCTTGCCAACCGTCAGCCTGTTACTGTCGGTGAGGCTGTCGGTATTATTGCCGCTCAGTCAATCGGTGAGCCGGGTACACAGCTTACAATGAGAACATTCCATACCGGCGGTGTTGCATCTGCCGAAGATATCACACAGGGTCTTCCGAGAGTTGAAGAGCTTTTCGAGGCTCGTAAACCAAAGAGCCTTGCAATCATAAGTGAAATTGACGGTGATGTTCGTTTTGAAGAAATCAAAAACGCAAAGCACGCTGTTATCTTTAACAAGGAAACAGGTGAAGAAAGAGCTTACCTCATTCCTTTCGGTTTCCGTGTAAAGGTATTTGACGGCGACCACATCAAAAAGGGTGACAAGATTACCGACGGTGCTGTTAATCCGCACGATATACTCGATATTCTCGGACCCGAGGCAGTCATGAACTACCTTATTTCGGAAGTACAGAGTACCTACCGTTTACAGGGTGTTGAAATCAACGATAAGCACATTGAGGTTATCGTTCGTCAGATGATGCGTAAGGTTAAGGTTGAGGACGCAGGCGACACAGGCTTTATGTCAGGTCAGACCTACGACAAGAACGAAGTTCTTTACGAGAATGAGCAGATTAAAAAGCGTATTGCCAACGGCGAAGAAGGTCTTCGTGAGGCAACATTCACTCAGCTCCTCCTCGGTATCACAAAGGCAGCTCTTGCAACAGACAGCTTCCTTTCAGCCGCATCATTCCAGGAAACAACAAGAGTTCTTACAGATGCCGCTATCAAGGGTAAGGTTGATCCGCTCGTCGGTCTTAAAGAGAATGTTATCCTCGGTAAGATTATCCCTGCAGGTACAGGTATGCAGAGATATGCAGATGTTCAGCTTGAGAGTAATTCTGAGGCAGAAATCGTTGAGAATGACGATACAGACGATGTTATCGTTGCTCTTGAAGACGATGAAATTATGGACTTCTGATTTAACTGAAAACATATAATGTATAAAAAAATCACGGTATGTGCCAAATGGTACATACCGTGTATTTTTTCGTTTGCAAACTGTCTGACCGACCGCAATTTTCAATTTTCCATTTTCAACTTTCAATTTTAAAAAACTTTCGCTTTGGCATAATATGTTTTTTACATTACAAACTATCTACACGAATTGGGAAAGGCGACTCGCCGTATCACAAATAAAAAAAAGTCGGGAAACAGAAATTTTGCATTGAAAATCTGCTACCCGACTTTAATTTTTAATTTGTAACTATTTTCTGCCGAGAATGTAGTCTGTGGAAACTTTGTACAAATCAGCCAGTTTAATTAAATGCTCAACAGGAATTGACTGAAATCCTCTTTCATAGCGTGAATAGACCGTCTGCTGAATTCCTAAATATTCGGCAACTTCACTTTGTTTCATATCATGATCTTCTCGCAAATCACGCAGTCTTTTAAAATACATATTATCACCCTGCATAGTATCTATCGGTACTATTGACTTTATCATAAATGGGTGATATAATGATTTTATAGTACTTAAAAGTACTATAGCATTTAACTTAAAAGCACGCCGCAGTTTTTCTCACTTGAAACTGCGGCGTGCTTGAATTTTAGGTTATAAAATTCTCAAAATGTACATTAAATAACCCTCCGAAATCATCGGAAGGGTAAATCTTTTATGATTTTATCTGTTTAAGCCCGATTTTCTTTTGTCAAGATAATCCTGAAGAATTATTGTGGCGGCAACCTCGTCAACGACATTTTTACGCTTTTTCCCTCTTGTATTTGTGGTGTTGAGAAAATTGTGAGCCGTAATTGTTGTTCCACGCTCATCCTGCATAACGCATTCAATGCCTGTTTCATTGCTCAGATTTTCAGCAAACGCTCTGGCATTCTGTGCGCTTTCGCCCTCACTGCCGTCCATATTTTTCGGAAGTCCCACAACAATAAGCTCGGCTTTTGTTTCTTTGGCTGTATTTGACACCTTTTCAAGCAACTGTTTCGGTGACTTTTCAAAAATAACCGTATATGGCGACGCTAAAAACTCGGTTTTGTCGCATACGGCAATGCCTGTGCGTGCTTTTCCGAGGTCAACTGACATTATAATCATTTTGTTTGTCCTTTCACTTTGGTTTACTCCATTATAATGCAAAATCAGAATTTTAACAACGGCTTTTTTTAATGTTGAACAATCTTTTGCGTAATTACTTTATTAAGTTTTTTCAAAGCTTTGTTTCTACAAAAGAATATAAAAATTCTCATTCACAAAAAGACAAAACTGTTACCCATAATATCCTATAATAAAAATACAAAAAGAAGTAAATCATTAAAGGGATGTTGATTTTTATGGAAGCAAAAACTACTTTGGCTCGCAGACAGGACGCTGTTCAGGGCGATTTTATGCGAAAAATGCTCACAAACGCAGGTTGTCTGCTCTGCGGAATTTTGGTGTCACGGGGCGGTTCTCGGAAGCCTTGCACCGTTCGGGGCGTCATTTGCGGCGGCAGTTCCGAGAAAGTATCTTTTGTCATCACTCTTAGGCACGGCATTCGGCTATGTCCTGCTCAAACCCTCGGACAGCTTTCGTTACCTTGCCGTTGTGGCGGCAATAGGCGGTCTGCGGTGGCTGCTTGGTGATCTTGACAAGGTTACCAAAAGCAAGGTTTTTGCTCCGCTTGTAGCATTTGTTCCGATTTTTGCAACGGGTGTTTCGTTGCTTTTCGTAAGCACAAGCACGCTGACAACCTTTGCCGATTGCGTAACCGAGGCGGTAATTGCAGGTGCGGCGGCATATTTTATCAGCACGGCACTGCACCTTGCAGGCGACAACAGAAGTTTTGAAGTTTTTTCACAACAGGAAACCGCAAGCGTGGTTATGTCGGGGTGTATCCTGATTCTGGCTTTCGGCAGTATTGCTTGGCAGAATATCTCGCTCGGCAGAATTATTGCAATGCTCGTCATTTTGCTCTGTTCACGCTACGGCTCGGTTACGGGCGGTGCAATCAGCGGAATTTCAACAGGGGCGATTTTCAGCATCGCGTCAAGGGAGAACGGCTACATCTGCGGCGGTTTTGCATTCGGAGGGCTTATGGCGGGGCTTTTTTCACAGCTCGGAAAATTGGGTTGTGCGATTGCCTTTGTAATCTCAAACGGTGTGATGTGCCTTGCGTTCGGTTCGCAGTTCGGAACACCGTCGGGTGTGCTTGTTGAAAGCCTTGCCGCAAGTGCGGTGTTTATGGTTCTTCCGAAAGAGGTCGGCAATGTGATTTCGCCCGTGTTTTCAAGCGACAAAAACACATCGCTCGGAGAGGCTCTGCGAAAAAATATTGTTATGCGACTCGACTTTGCCTCAAAGGCAGTCGGCAATGTGAAAAACGATGTCTCAAAAGTTTCCGAAAAGATGAAAAAGCTCTATTCGCCCACATTTGACGCTGTTTGTGAGGGTACAAGAAATGAAGTCTGCGAAACCTGCGGACTGAAAATGTATTGCTATGAACACAAGGGCGGTGTCACCCGTGACGATTTTGCAAGGCTTGAAGAGTATCTTGAATCGAACGGCACAATAGGCGAAAGAGATGTTGAAAAATCTTTCGTAAAAAACTGCTGTAAAAAAGGCGAAATTGCCCGTTCAATGAACGCAAACTACCGTGAATATCAGTCGGCGCTTGAGGCACAACAAAGGATTACCGATGTGCGGAGCGTTGTTGCAGGGCAGTTTTCCGGAATCGGCGATATTCTCCATGATTTGGCTGATGAATTTCGCAACACAATGCGGTGCGATAACGAATCTGCACAACGGATAATCAGCGCCCTCACAAACCTCGGTGCAATTGTTGAGGAGTGCATCTGCCTTGTGTCAAACGGCGGAAGAATGAGCGTGGAACTTACGCTCTCGAATAAGTCCGAAAAGCTTTCTAAGGGCGAGGTTATGCGTGAGATTTCACGCTGTTGCGGAAGAAGATTTGACCTTCCGACAATCAGCCGTGAGGGCAACAGAATCCGTATTGCAATGTGCGAAATGCCCGTGTTTGATGTTGAAATCGGAAGCGACCAGCACACTGCCGACAACGGTAAGCTCTGCGGTGACTGCATAAATTATTTCAATGACGGTTTCGGCAAAACATATGCGCTCGTGTGTGACGGTATGGGTACGGGCGGCAGAGCTGCCGTTGACGGCAATATGGCGGCATCCGTTATGACAAGACTGCTAAGGGCGGGACTTTCAGCCGACAGCTGTTTGCAGATTGTGAACTCCGCCCTCATGGTGAAAAGTGAGGACGAATCGCTTTCAACGGTTGATGTCACAAGTGTTGACCTCTACACCGGCAAAACCACTTTTAAAAAAGCAGGCGCACCCGTAACATTTGTAAAGAAAAACGGCAGGGTAACGGTTCGTGAAATGCCGTCGCTCCCTGCAGGAATTCTAAACGGTATAAAATTTTCAACCGATACGGTAAATCTGACAACGGGGGATATGATTGTTATGGTATCAGACGGTGTAATTACGGGCGATGACAAATGGCTCGAAAAGCTTATTCGCACATGGAATGAGGGCAGTACCCAGGATCTTGCAAAGGCTGTTGTTGACGAGGCGGTAAAGCACCGTAAGGCCGACCGTGAGGACGATGTCACCGCCGTTGCAATCAGAATTACGGAGAACGGACATTGACTCAAATTAAGTTAAAAATTGAAAAACGGAAAATATAGCGAGGTTAATCGGACACACGCAAGTAAAGGCACAGAATTTATGTAAAATAAAATTATATAGATGTCAGAAAGTTACCGATGTTTAGTAGTGGAGAACACGGTTCGTCGCTACATTTTAATATCCACACAAAAACAGGCTGTACGCAATCTGTACAGCCTGTTGCTTAATTCACAAATCGTATTTTTAATATAAAAACAATTACTTATTGTTTTTCAGCTTTTCTATTTTTGCTTCAAATTTATCGATGCGTTTTTGTGCTTTGCTCATGTCGTCTTTATATATTGCACTTCCTACATCTGAGTAAAAATCATATATATCTGAAGAAGTGTCAGAATAAAAATCATAGGTATCGGAACAAGCATCTGAGTACCAATCATATTCCTGAGAACAAGTGTCTGACCATTTACTATACCCGTCATCATCAGGGGAATCGTCAAGAACTCCCTCGTAGAAAGCCTTATACATATCCTTTTTAGGACACCGTCGTATATTCCGTTATAGATATCTTTTCCTGCATCATCATAAATACAATCGTAAATGCCTTTAAGATCATCATATTTATCGTATGAGTCTGAATTTGAATTGACAACATTGTTTGCATATTCTAATGCGTATTCATATAGTCTGATACAAACATCTTCGTTTGTCTTAACTATTTTATTATAGAAATCTTCAATTTCAGATGTATTTTGTAAATATTTATCATATGTATCAATTTCTGATTTAAGCGAGTCAAATTCTTTTTCTAACCCAGAAATTGTATTTTCTACATCCTCACTTACTGTAGCTTCAATGCCATCAAGCGTTGAAACATCTTTTTTGTTGATGAAGATTCGGGTTTCTTTGTTGTTTCTTCAACCACAGTTGTATCCTCTGTATTTGAGGTGCTTTCTTTATGACTGGATTTTTCTGATTTAGAATTATCAGAAGATGAATATGAACTTTCTGTTTTTGAAGATGAGTTATTGCCGTTTGATTGTCCGCAAGCTGTAATTGATGTCAAAGTTAATATGGCGAGTATAATTGCGATTTTCTTTTTCATTTTCCGTTCCTCCTTAATTACTGTGAAAATTCACAGCTTATATGAGAATTATAATGCAGATTTTCACACTTGTCAATTAAAAATCTAAAATTTCTCATAATTTTAAATAAAAATTCGCAAAATACTTATAATTAAGTTATTAAATATATGAGGTGATATTATGATTGGTGAACGCTTACAGGAACTTCGCAAAGACCACGGCGTGTCGCAGGCACAGCTTGCAGAGCTTTTGGGCGTGTCACACTATACGATATCATCATACGAATGTAACCGCAGTGATCCAGATGATAATTCAAAAATAATCATTGCAAAACTTTTTGATGTGTCGGTTGACTATCTCATCGGTCTGATTGACGAACCGCTCTCGTTCAACCGCAACATTCGCTCTGTTTCTCTTCCGCAGTCATTTACAAAAGAGGAATGTGGCGATGTGCTTGACTATATAAAGTATCTCGAATTCAAAAAGAGTAAAATTAATGAATAAAAACAACCCTTATCCGTTTGTGAGATAAGGGTTGTTTTGGAATTTGTTGGTGTTAATGGATTTCATAAAAGGACTTGAGTAGGATATAATATGTTTGAAATTTATTATTGGGGAACGAATTAGGCTTTAAAATGCAAAAATGTTCCCCAAGGTGCATTGACTGTTGGGGAGAATTGTATTATACTTTTACAAGAGAATGTACCCCAAAGGAGAATTATAATGGCCGCAAAATACAATGAAATACAAGAGTTACTAAGAAGCCGTGCTGACCTTAATGCAAGGTTAAATTTAATGCCGTATGACGGAACTCCCGAAATTAAGGAACGAGGTAATGAAAAATATCTTTATGTGAGAAAGCGTGTTGCAGGAAAACAGACATCAACTTATGTAGGTGCATATACGGAAGAATTATATAATTTGCTCCTCCGCAATGCCAGAGAAGCCCGTGAAATCAGGAAAGAACTTCGCAGTATAGATAAACAACTTGCAAATGCGGGATATTCAGAAGATGAACTTTCTTCTGATGTTATAAACAATATTGCGTTTGCCCGTGCAAATATGAAAATGAATATATATGATCAGGCTGTCCTTGAGGGTGTTGCTACATCATTCCCACAAACTGAAGAAATCATAGATAACGGTAAAATTTTTGGTGTGACTGCAACAGATGTTCAGAAAATTTTGAATTTAAAACACGCATGGGAATTTATTTTGGATCGTGATGTAATAGCAAGTCGTTCCGATTACTATATGCTCAGCCATATAGCAAGAGTTGTTAATGAAGGATTTTTTGCGGAAGGCGGAAGAATTAGAGGAGTTCCGGTTACTATCGGAGGTTCTTCATATGTTCCACCGTTGCCTAATGAGTTGGATGTAAAAGAAAAAATCCGTGAAATTATAGAAGAAAGTGATGAAGTTATCAATACGGCAATTAAGTTGTGCCTTTATTGTATGAAAACACAAATATTTCTTGACGGTAACAAGCGTGCCTCTGTAATTTTGCAAATCACTATCTTATTTCACACGGTGGCGGATTTCTGGTGATTCCTGAAAAGGAAGTGCCTGAATTTAAAAGACTGCTTGTAAAATACTATGAGGGTGAAGATATAACCGTAATTGCAGATTTTATGAAAAAGTATTGTTGGAAAAAGATAGAGTAAAAAACAAAAAAAGAAAGCACTCGTTTGAGTACTTTCTTTTTTGGTGCGCCAACAGGTGTTTTATCTATCTAAGTTATTCTACCTCGCTTGTTGCGGCTTGTTCAAAGCTAAAAATTCATCAACGCTCTCGCTAAAAACAGTCCGCCGGACTGTTTTCTTAACGCTCGCCTTCGAGTCCCTGTTCACGCATAACGGTAAAATAAAAAGAAAGTACCCGTTGAGTACTTTCTTTTTGGTGCGCCAACAGGTGTTTTATCTATCTAAGTTATTCTACCTCGCTTGTTGCGGCTTGTTCAAAGCTAAAATTCATCAACGCTCTCGCTAAAAACAGTCCGCCGGACTGTTTTCTTAACGCTCGCCTTCGAGTCCCTGTTCACGCATAACGGTAAAATAAAAAGAAAGTACCCGTTTGAGTACTTTCTTTTTTGGTGCGCCAACAGGGACTCGAACCCCGGACCGACCGGTTATGAGCCGGTAGCTCTAACCAACTGAGCTATTGGCGCGTATTCTGTTTTCATTTGACAAATAGTTTATGCAATGTCAAATATCGTAATCAGCTTACGCAAAAAATATTATATCAAACTTTCCCTTGATTGTCAATGATTTTTATACCGTAATATTCATTGTGGTTTTGCACAGTAAATTTAAATAAACTTACTTTTCACTTGTTCAAATCAACTGCTTGTGTTATAATTGCCTTATACGGACGGTGAAGATACACTTGACCGAAAAATAATTTGGAGGTTTTTAATATGGCAGAAATAAAAGCGTTCAGAGGAATGCGTTACAACACGGAAAAAGCAGGTGAAATTTCTCAGCTTTGCTGTCCGCCTTATGACATCATAAGCGAGGAACAAAGACTCGGTTATATCAGTGAAAACGAGTATAATATCATTCGGCTTGAGCTTCCGAAAGAGGGCGAAAACCCGTATCAGACAGCAAGAGAAATCCTTGATATGTGGCGGAACAAGGGTGTTCTTGTGAGCGAGGACAAGCCTGCAATCTATGTTTATGAGGAAGAATTTACGGCTTACGGCGAACGCAAGAGCATCAAGGGTATCATCGCCCGTGTTCATCTTGAAGAGTTTGAAAAGGGAATCATTCTTCCGCACGAGTTCACTCTTTCAAAGGCCAAAGAGGACAGACTTAATCTTATGAAGGCAACAAACTGCAATTTCAGTCAGATTTATGCCCTTTATATGGACAGCGAGCATACCACTCTTGCAACAATTGATAATGAATCTAAGGACGCACCAAAGCTTGAATTTACTGACGGTGAGGGTGTTACTCACAGACTTTGGATTGTTACGGATGAAAATGTAATCGCAAAGCTTTGTGCAGATTTTGCCGACAGAAAGCTCTATATTGCAGACGGTCACCACCGCTATGAAACCGCTCTAAACTATCGAAACTACTGCCGTGAAAACGGTCTTTCAAAGGTTGGCGATCCCTGTGATTATCGATGATTTACCTTGTTGACATGGAGCATCCGGGACTTGTTGTATTCCCGACACACCGCCTTGTGCGTGATTTGCCGGACTTTAATGTTGAAAAAGTTCTTGACGGTTGCAGGGAATATTTTGATGTAACCGAAATGAACGGCACGGACAATATGGAAAGCGAGCTTGCAAAGCTCTATGACGAGGGCAAAAAGGCATTCGGGTTTTATGTCGGAAACGGAAAATGGTACAGGCTTGTGCTGAAAAGCCTTGACATTATGGACAAGCTTCTTCCCGAATTGAGCGAACCGTCAAGACAGCTTGATGTTACCGTTCTCCATTCACTTGTGCTTGAAAGAATTTTCGGCATTGATAAGGAAAATATGGCAAATCAGATTAACCTTACATACACCAAATTTTTCTCAGAAGCTGTTGAGGGCGTTGACAACGGCAAGTTCCAATGCTCGTTTGTGCTTAATCCGACAAGAGTAACCGAAATCCGTGATGTTGCCGCCGCCGGTTACGAAAAGATGCCGCAGAAGTCAACATATTTCTATCCGAAGATGATTACGGGCATGGTTATGAACGATATCGGAGTTGAATAATGAACGAAAAGATGCGTAGAAAAGACAGGGAAACTACCGAAGAAAGAGCCTATGAAATCCTTAAAAACGGTGAATACGGCATTTTGTCAACAATCGGCGAGGACGGCTATCCCTACGGCGTGCCTGTAAATTTTGCCGTTGAGGGCAACAAAATTTATTTCCATTGCGCTCCTAATTCGGGCTTGAAACTGAAAAATGTTGAATACAGCAACAAGGTTTCGTTTTGCACGGTTCAAAACAACAGAATTGACGGTGCAAAACTGACTTCAAAATACGAAAGTGCGGTTGTGTTCGGTACGATTGCAAAATCGGTTAAAAACAAGAACAGAGGTCTTGAACTGATTGTTGAAAAATATGCTCCCGAATTTATCGAAAGCGGAAAAAGGTGCATAGAGAAATCGGGCAGTATGACAGGCGTTTATGAAATCACAATTGAAAAAATCACGGGCAAGGAAAATAAATAGTTTATTTATAATTGTTTAAGGGCAGAATATGAAAGAGGTGAGTATATGAAAATTCTTGTTGTTTTTACGGGCGGTACAATCGGCTGTGTGCGTAAAGGCGAGGTGCTTTCGCCCGACAATGAGCAGAAATATATGCTCACGCAGATGTATCTTGACAGGTACGGCGATGTTGACTTTGACACGGCTGAGCCTTATACCGTCCTCAGCGAAAATCTTGAGGGCTGTCACATGAACAGGCTTGCCGACTGTCTGCAAAGTTATGATTTGAACAGCTATGACGGCATTGTTGTAACTCACGGAACGGACACTTTGCAATATACATCTGCATTTCTTGCTTATATTTTTGACGGCTTAAATGTGCCGATTGTGCTTGTTTCGGCAAATTATCCGCTTGATGACAGCCGTTCAAACGGCTTTGAAAATTTCGTCGGTGCGATTGACTTTATAAAATCAGGCAGCGGAAACGGTGCTTTTGTTTCGTATAAAAATGCTGATTTGCCCGTGACAATTCACAGAGCGTCAAGACTGCTTGCACATTCGGCATACAGCGACGAACTGCACAGCATTTTTGACGAAAGCTACGGTAAAATTCAGAACGGACTTTTTGTGAAGAATACCCGTTATAAGGCATTAAAAAGCGAGTTTGCTTTTGATGAAAGCGTCCGACTTTCGGATAACAGCAATGTGCTGAAAATTTCCGCAACGGTTGGTATGCAGTATCCTGAAATTACGGAAAATGTAAAAGCCGTTTTACTTGAGGGATTCCATTCGGGTACGCTGAATACAGACGGTAAGGCTTTGAACGACTTTTGTCAAAAAGCAAAAGAAATGAATATTCCCGTATTTTTTTGACGGGTGCGTGCAAGGGCTTTTATTACGAAAGCAAGCTGAAATTTGACAGGCTTAATATAAAAGTTCTGCCTCCTGCATCACCGATTGCAATGTACATCAAGCTGTGGCTTTTGCCGAAAAGTGAATTTGACAAGGCTTTTTTGCCCTGTGCAGAAGATTTTTACGATAACGATTGACAATTTACAGATATAAAAATAAGGACAAATGACTTGATGGTCATTTGTCCTTTTAGGTTATTGTATTAAATTATTCGTCTTTGCTTTTATCTTTGAAATTATCTTCTGTGATGTTGTAGGTTGCACCGACAACTTCCTGAGTAAGATACTTTTCGTTTTCGGCAAGCTTTTCCGAACGGTTGTCTGCCTCCTCATTTTCTTTACCCGGCCATTTCTTGTAAACCACCTTGAGAAGAATAGGTGTTGCAAGCGATGAAACGATGATAAGAATAATAATAGGAGCAAAAAACTGCGGTGCCATAAGACCTGTGTCAAGTCCCTTCTTGGCAACGATAAGACCGACCTCACCACGGTTCATCATACCTACGCCGATTTTGAGCGAGTCAGGCATATTGAATTTGCAAAGCTTTGCCGTACCGCCGCAGCCGATAACCTTTGTCAAAAGTGCAACTGCAACGAGTGCAATTGAGAACCAGAGCATTGAAAGGTTGAAATCGTTAAAGCTTGTCTGAAGTCCGATACTTGCAAAGAATACAGGTCCGAAAATCATGTACGAGCTGACATCCATCTTTCTTTCGATGTACTGTGAATCCTTGATGTTACAGAGGATAATACCTGCAACATATGCGCCTGTGATGTCTGCAATTCCGAAAAATTCTTCCGCACAATATGCACACGCAAAGCAGAGAACAAGACCGAAAATCGGAATTCTTCTTGAGTGCGGCCAGAGTTTGTCGAGCCACTTGAAGAGAAAATAAAGTGCAAAGCCGAGTATAAATGCAAGAACAAAGAAAAGTACAATGTTGATGCAAACGGACGCAGGCTGAACATCGGGGCTTTTGAAACCGATTACAACGGTGAGAAGTACGATGCCGATAACATCGTCTATAATTGCGGCTGAAAGAATTGTTGTTGCAACCCTTCCTTTCAGGTGTCCCATTTCTTTAAGAGCCTGAACAGTAATACTAACCGAGGTTGCCGCAAGGATTGTTCCCATAAATACAGCCTCAAGCATCGCAAGGTCACCGTCACCAAAGCCGAATACAAGGTAAACAGCCGCACCGCCTGCAACCGAAACGATTACACCGGCAAACGCAACAAGCAAGGCAACAGGTCCTGTTTTGATAAGCTCTTTAAGATCCGTTCCCAGACCTGCCGAGAACATCAGCAAAATAACGCCGATTTCAGCCATACCTGAGATGAACCCGTCATACGAAACAAAATTAAGCATACAAGGTCCTACGATAAGACCTGCAATAATCTCACCCACAACCTGCGGTGCGCCGAGCTTTCTGGCAACAATACCGAGAAGCTTTGCCGCAACAAGGATTATGGCAAGATTCTTCAGAATATCAAGTGTGTTAATTTCCATAACTTCTTTTTTCGGACAGACTTCAAACGCCTCCTAAACGGCAGTCTGACCGACTCTCCTTTCTCTCTTATAAAACCGAATATATTCTATCACAATCGACAGCGATTTTAAATAAATATTTTGAAGTTCGACAAAAATCGCACTTTGCACAAATTAATGAATAATACAGCTTGAAAAATATGCAAAAAGTATTTTTATGTATTATTGCTTTTAAGGGTTGGAATGCTTGCTTTTATGAGTTTTGTCATATGCTCGGAAATCACTGAAATCGATTCAATAAGTTCATCAGAATAATCGTTTGTGTTCTCCTGATTTTCAACAAAGGCATAGTATCCGCCGTAGATTGCGTAGTCAAGAAGTGTGCAGAATTTCTTATCGTTTATATATTCCGGGCAGTTCTCGAAAAACATATTTTTCAATGATTTTGAAAGCTTTACTATAAGATTGGGATGTTGTGAACCGGAAAAAACCGTGTTTGTCAGTGTCTTGTTTTCGGTCATTGCACCCAGAAGATTGCGATAAAATTTTACGGGCTCGTCAATCATCATCTGCGGATTGCTTATGGTACTTACAATGCCGTCAACTACCTCGCTTTCAATTTTATCCGAAAGGTCGAACATATCCTCATAATATGTGTAGAAGGTCGATTTATTGATGAGTGCTTTTTCACAAAGCTCCTTAACGGTAATTTTGCGCAGTTCTTTTTTTGAACGCAGATTTACAAATGCGTCAAAAATACTTTTCTTGCTTTTCATAACTCTTATGTCCAAAGATAATCACCTGATTTTAAAATTAGTCGGTTTTCCAACGAAAGTAGCGTAATTGTCGCTTGTTTATGCTTTCGTTATTGTATATTATAACAGTATGGGATAAGTGTGTCAAAAATAAAAATTACGGATGAAACACGCATTCCATGACTATTTTTTGGAACGATTTTCACAGCAACTGACAATATTTCAGGCGAATCGACAAAATTATTTACATAAAAATCGTTTTTACCACTTGTATATTTGGTGAAAATATATTATACTATACTTGTATTATTGAAGAATTGCCTACAATCGCAGAAAAGAGGGTTACTATGGCTTTTAAAATCAATGACGAAAGAGCGCCGCTTGATCAGTTTTTACAGGGCGAATCTGTTCGTGCTTATGAATTTTTAGGCTCACACTTTGTGAACTGGGACGGCCGTCAGGGCGTTGTTTTCGAGTATGGGCGCCGAACGCATTGTCCGTTTCGGTGGTCGGTGATTTTAACGACTGGAACAATGACGCAAACTTTATGTACAAAATCTCGGACGGCGGCGTCTGGGAGTTGTTTATTGAGGGAATTCCCGAGTTTGCCTGCTATAAATATTGTGTCGAAACCCCGTGGCATGAGAGAAGGCTCAAAACCGATCCTTATGCTTTTCATTGCCAGACTCGTCCTGACAACGCATCCCGTGTTTACGAGATTGACGGCTACGAGTGGCATGATGAAAAGTGGTATGATTACAAAAAGAGCATCCGCACAAGAGTATGCCTGTCAATGTTTACGAGGTAAACGCAGGTTCTTGGCGTAAGTATGAGGACGGCAATGTTTTCAGCTATCGCAAGCTTGCTGATGAGCTTATTCCTTATGTTAAGAATATGGGCTACACTCACATTGAGTTTATGCCTCTTACAGAATATCCGTTTGACGGCAGCTGGGGATATCAGGTTACAGGCTACTTTGCCGCAACATCCCGTTACGGTGAGCCGAAAGACCTTATGTATTTTGTGGACAGATGTCATGAAGAGGGCATCGGCGTTATCCTTGACTGGGTTCCTGCCCACTTCCCGAAGGACGCACACGGTCTTGGCAGATTTGACGGTACAGGCTGTTATGAATATGAAGATCCCCGTATCGGTGAACACAAGGAATGGGGTACATATATCTTCAATTACGGCAGATATGAGGTAACAAGCTTCCTCCTTTCATCTGCAATGTTCTGGCTTGACAAGTATCATGTTGACGGTATCCGTGTTGACGCCGTTGCATCAATGCTTTATCTTGACTACAACAGAAAAGACGGCGAGTGGATTGCAAACGCATACGGCGGAAGAGAAAACCTTGTTGCCGTTGATTTCCTGCAGAAGCTCAACACGGTTGTACATATGTTCCACCCCGAGGCTATGATGATTGCCGAAGAAAGTACGGCATGGCCGAATGTTACACGCTATCCGATTAAGGATATGGGACTCGGCTTTGACTACAAGTGGAATATGGGTTGGATGAACGATATGCTTTCGTATATCTCACTTGATCCGTTGTGGAGAAATTATCACCACGACACACTTACATTCAGCATGGTTTATGCTTTTTCCGAGAACTTTATGCTCCCGATTTCTCATGATGAAGTTGTTTACGGCAAGGGTTCTCTCATCAATAAAATGCCTGGCGACTATGACATGAAGTTCAGCGGTGTGAGAGGTTTCATAGCGTATATGATGGCTCACCCGGGTAAGAAGCTTATGTTCATGGGCAGTGAAATCGGTCAGTTTGACGAGTGGAATGCGAACGAGGAGCTTGAATGGAACCTTCTTTCATTTGAAAAGCACCGTCAGCTTAACCTTTTCTTTGCTGAGGTAAACAAGTTCTATCGTGATGTTCCTGCCATGCATGAGAACGACTATGATTGGGACGGTTTCCAGTGGATTGCACTTGATGACTACAAGAACAGCATCATTTCGTTCCGCAGAATTGCTTATGACGGCAGTGAAATCATCTGCGTATGTAACTTCCAGCCTGTTCAGCACGATAACTATGTTGTTGGTGTGCCCGAATACGGTATTTATGAAGAAGTGTTCAACTCCGAGGCTGAAGAATTCGGCGGTTGCGGAATCAGAAACGAGGGCGAGCTCAAGGCTAAAAAGAAGAAAGACCACGAGCTCAACTATTCAATGGAAATCACAGTTCCGCCGCTTGCTGTTATGTATTTCAAGCTTAAAAAGAAGCTGGCTCTTCCCGTAAAGAAAAAGACTACGGCAAAGAAGGACGCCGCTCTTGCAAAGCTTAAAGCCGAAAAGGCAAAGAAATCGGCAAAGGCTGCTCCGAAAAAGGAAGATAAGGCAGAAAAAGTAAAGGTTGAAGCAAAGTCTGCAAAGGCAGAAGCAACCGCTGAAAAGGTTGAAAAGAAAGCCGAACCCGCTCCCGAAAAGCCCGTTAAAAAGGCAGTAAAAGCAGTTAAGGAGGAAACTCCTGCTCCTGCTGAGGTTGAGAAAAAAGCTGAAAAAACAGAAAAAGCAGTTAAGGCTGAAAAAGTCGAGAAAACCGAAACTGCCGTAAAGGCTGAAAGCAAAACCGTAAAAGCTGAAAAGCCTGCCGAAAAGAAAACAACAGCTAAAAAATAATCAAAATATTACAAATCATTTGTGCCGACGGATTTTTCTGTCGGCATTTTTGTTTGCCCGAAAACGCATTACATACAAAATTTTTGTAAAGTCTATTGTTATTGTGACCGTATTTGTGGTATAATTATTTAAATGCGGAATGCCGAAAATTGCCGTTTGAACGGCACAAAATTGTCGGCTGATTTTAATTTTGATTATTACGGAGAATTTTATATGAAAATCGACAACAAAAAGGCAAGAATAATTCTTGCGGTTATTATTGCGGTGAGCCTTGTCATAAGCACGGTTTATATGTTTGCAAAACAGGGCTTTCACGAGGACGAGCTTCTGACCTATAACCTTGCAAATTCCTCAAAACAGCTTAATGTTGACGGAGGCTGGAACAGTCCCGAGGATTTCAACGAGTATCTTGCCGTGTCGCCCGATGACAGATTCGACTATGCTCAGGTATATGAAAATCAGATTATAGATGCGTCGCATCCGCCTCTCTATTACGCACTTGTTCACACGGTCTGTTCGTTCTTTCCGGGCGTGTTCTCAAAATGGCTTGCCTATTCAATAAATGTGCTTGCCATGGCAGGCATTTTGATTATGCTTTATAAAATCGGACGGAAAATCACGGGCAACAATCTTTACGCCTTGATCGGTGTGGGGGCATATGCTCTGAGTATTGCGTGTATTACCACGACAATTTATCTCAGAATGTACGCAACGCTTACTTTCTGGGTGCTTGCGTTCGTTTATATGAGCATAAAGCTCTATGAAAAAAAGAACACCGTCAGCATAAAGGACTGCATTCTGCTTGCAGTTACAGTGCTTTGCGGTGTGCTTACCCAGTATTATTTCATCCTCTTTGCAGGACTTACGGGACTTGTTTTCCTTGTGTTCAAAATCAAGGAAAAGTGCGGTAAAGACCTTATTAAGTACATTGTTGCGGCTGTTGTCGGTGCAGGACTTGCACTCTGCATTTATCCGTACATAATCTCGAATGTACTCGGCGGCAACCGTGGACTCAGTTCGCTTGATATGTCGGCGCTTGATATGGTTACGGTTGTGACCTATGTTTTCTACAAGCTTTGCACCTATGTTCAAATTCTTGCAAAGGATATGTTCATCAATCAGGTTTGGCTGCTCGGACTTTGTACAGCCGCAGTTATCGGATTCGGAATTTATTTCCGTTTTGTGAAAAAGGTAAAAATTCCTAAAAAGGCGATGTTTGCCGTAGTTCCGGCAGTTTGCTATTTCATCGGCATTTCACTTGTTTCACCGTTTAACAGCGACCGCTATGTTATGGCGTCACTTCCGCTGATTGCGATGCTTTTTGCATTCTCGTTCATCAGAATTTTCACACTTTTCAAAAATCAGAAGATACGCCTTGCCGTGCCTGTATGTATTTTGCTTGCATCAGTCACAGCGTTTGTTACGGTTAAGCCCTATTACACATACGGCAAAACAAATCTTTATGAGCCAAAGACAGACAACTGCATTTTTGTCGGAACTGCAATGCTTGAATGGAACAAGTGTATTGACAAGTTTATGAACTATGACAGCACAATGATTGTTCGAGTTCAAAGTTCTCTCCGACTCTCGGTGATGAGCTTGAAGAATTTGCCGAAAAACGAGGAGTTATCACCAACGGAAAGGTTTCTTCGCTTGCCGAGGCATTTATGTTTAACGGCGACACAAATAAGCAGGAAACCGACAGCATGGAAAAACTTAAAACGGACAAAAAGCTTGCGTCACTTGACGAGGTAACGGTTTATGTTTCCCGCCTTGCAGACAAAGATGATGTGCTTAAATACATAACGGAAAACACAAAATTTAAGAATTATGAGCTTATTCAGGCTGATTACAGCTTTGAAGATTTCTACAACTGGTACGACTATTTTGTTGAAACCGAGTCGTATTGCAATGTTTATCGTTTTTATTAACAGAGGTGTTTAAAATGAATTCGGATAAAATTGATCGCAAAAATTCTATCGGTGTAGCATTTTCGGGCGGCGGACTTCAAGGTATTGCTCACATCGGTGCTGTTCAGGCTCTTTATGAACTCGGAATCCATCCACAGTATGTTTCGGGTACAAGCTCGGGTGCGGCAATGGCGGCAATCGTTGCAATGGGCTGTGATTCCGATGAAATGAAAAGAGTTGCAAAAAAGCATTGGAAAACTCTTGCCGAAATCGACAACGGCCTTATTTTCAAATCTCTTGCACAGCTTATTCTAAATAAAAAGATTCAGAAAGACGGCATCAAGTCGGGTGAACTGATTGAAGATGTTATCCGTGACATTATGAATGAAAAAGGTATAACAGGCTTTGAAAATCTTCCGATTAACCTTTCAATCTGTACGGTTGACACGCTTACAACCGATGAATGTATTTTTACAACCAAGGAAGAAAATCTTGAAAACGAGCATATTCACTACATAACAGGCGCTCCGCTTGAAACTGCTGTTCGTGCAAGTATGTCGTTCCCTGCAATTTACACAACCTGTCCTTATGACAAGTACAACTTTATTGACGGCGGTTCAAAGGACAATTTGCCCGTAAAAATTCTGCGTGATATGGGCGTCGGCAAGGTTCTTGCAATCGGCTTTGATATTATGACCTACAATCCCGACGCAGGCCTTGGCGGTCTTATTAAGGTTATTTGGCGTGCGCTTGATGTTTATTCAATTGACGGTACAAGAGAGTCAAAGAAAATGGCTGACCTTGCAATTGATATCAAGAATGAAAACACACAGCTTTTCTCAATGGACAGCGTTGACGAAACCATTCAGGAGGGCTACGATGCGATTATGGCTCACAAGGACGAAATTTTAAAGGTTTTCGGTGAGCAAAACAGTGCGGAATAATTAAGATTAAAGAGGACTTCTTTTTTGAGAAGTCCTTTTGATGTAGATGAAACGAGGATTTTATGTTAAAAATTTTGAATAAAACCCGAAAGGTATCGGGCAAAATGTCCGTACCAAAACAAATTATGACAACATTCTTTGCTCTGCTTTTTGGCGGTGGCATGGGAATTGTCGCAAAGTTTCTTGATTTGAACAGACTGCCAAGTTTTCTCGATTGGCTTGATTTGTCAAACTTTTTGGGCAGAACGGCACCGTGGATTTTTATTGCCGTGTGCCTTGCCGTATTCAGCAAATCCCCTTAAAAGCAGGAATTAATGTTTTTGCGTTTTTTGTGGGAATGTTAATAGGGTACTATGTGTGGACAAGTGTTTTTGCAGGCTTTTATCCCGATATTCCGTACCTTATGAGGTGGCTGATTCTTGCTGTTGTATCGCCGTTTTTGGCATTTCTGATTTGGTATGCAAGGGGACGGGGTGCGCTTGCAATCGGAATTTCTTCCGTACTCATAGCAATATTCTGTTGCTTTGCATTTAATCTCAACTTTGCCGATTTCAGAATTCTGTACTTCCCCGAATTTATACTTTGGCTTGCAAGTATCGGAATTTTGTTCAAGGATGTAAAACAGAGTGCATTTTCTCTGCTGATTTCAATTCCCGTTGCCCTTTCGCTTGAATACACGGGACTTCTCGGAATTATCGGCATTGGTTGATATTTTTAAATCTCTGTTGTATAATCTAAGTGCAGATTATTTGCATCTCTAAAGTGATGTAAATAATCATAGAAATTCAAAATGTGAAAAATGTAAAAAATTTGCAGGAGGGTGATTTTTGTGGATATCAGCGTTGGCGACAGAGATGAGATGAAAAAACAGCACCCATGCGGTTGCAAAACCTTTGAAATTCTGCGTGTGGGAATGGATTTTAAAATAAAATGCGATAAATGCGGCAGAGAGGTTATGGCGCCCCGTGCAAAGATTGAAAAAATATTAAAAAAAATTTTGACGGAGTAGGATATATATGTTTGAAAAAATCGAAATATTTGACAAAAGGTACTCCGAGCTTTCCGAAAGGCTCTACCAGCCGTCAGTAGCGGGCAATCCCGAGGAATATCAGAAAATTATGAAGGAAATCAAGTCGATTGAGGAAATCGTTTTGACCTACCGTAAATACAAAGAGGCTGTTCAGACCGAAAAAGACAGCCTTGAAATTCTTGAGGAAACAAGCGACAAAGAGCTTAAAGAGCTTGCTCAGATCGAGCTTGACGAGGCTAAGGATAATATCAAAAATCTTGCGGAAGATTTGAAAATTCTGCTTTTGCCGAAGGATCCGAACGATGAACGAAATGTTATTGTTGAAATCCGTGGCGGTGCAGGCGGTGAGGAGTCGGCTCTGTTCAGTGCGGTTCTTTTCAGAATGTACTCGATGTATGCCGAAAAAAAGGGCTTTAAAATCGAGATTATCAATGCCAATGAAACCGAAATCGGCGGTTACAAGGAAATTTCCTTTATGATTGAGGGCGAGGGTGCATACTCACGCTTTAAGTACGAAAGCGGTGTTCACCGTGTTCAGAGAGTACCCGAAACCGAAAGTCAGGGCAGAGTTCACACATCGACAACAACCGTTGCGGTTTTGCCCGAGGCAGAAGATGTTGAGCTTGAAATTGATCCGAATGACCTCAAAATTGACACCTTCCGTTCAAGCGGTGCAGGCGGTCAGCATATCAACAAAACAAGTTCCGCAATCCGAATCACTCACTTGCCCACAGGTATGGTAGTTGAGTGCCAGGACGAGAGAAGTCAGTACAAGAACAAGGACAAGGCTCTTAAAGTTCTCAAAAGCCGACTCCTCAAGGAAAAACAGGACAAACAGGCGAGTGAAATTGCCGAAAACAGAAAAATGCAGGTAGGTACGGGCGACCGTAGTGAGCGAATCCGCACATATAACTATCCGCAGGGCAGAGTAACCGACCACAGAATCGGTCTTACTCTCTACAAGCTTGAAGAAATTCTCAACGGCAACCTTGACGAAGTGATTGACGCACTTGTTGCCGCTGACAGAGCCGAAAAGCTCAAAGAAAGTATGGAAAAATAATCCGGTGATAATTGTGAAAACATTGTTGTTAAAAAATACAGAGGAAGATATAAAAACCGCCGCAGAGCTGCTTAAAAACGGCGGTGTTGTAGGAATCCCGACCGAAACAGTTTACGGACTTGCGGCTGACGCACTCAACCCCGAGGCCGTAAAGAAGATTTTTAAAGCAAAGGGCAGACCCGGGGATAATCCGCTGATTGTCCACATCTGCGATTTTTCCGATATTGAAAGACTTAACCTTGTGACGAAAATCCCCGACACGGCAAAAAAACTTGCCGATGCGTTCTGGCCGGGACCGCTCACAATGATTATGAAAAAGTCGGATGTTATTCCGAATGAAGTTTCGGCAGGACTTGACACGGTTGCAATCCGTTTTCCAAGCCACAAAACCGCACAGGCGATTATCCGTGAATCGGGTACGGTTCTTGCCGCACCTTCGGCAAATATTTCGGGCTCACCCAGTCCGACAACCGCACAGCATGTTATGAACGATATGGACGGCAAAATCGACGCTGTTCTTGACGGCGGTGCAAGTGAGGTAGGTCTTGAAAGCACGGTAATCACTCTTGCGGGAGATGTTCCGAGGGTACTTCGCCCGGGCGGAATTACGGTTGAAATGCTCGAGAGTGTCCTCGGCAAGGTTGAAGTTGATGATGCGGTTTTGCACAAACTTGCAGACAATGTAAAGGTTGCAAGCCCCGGTATGAAGTACAAGCACTATGCGCCAAGGGCGAGAGTAATACTTCTTAATTGCAACGATGAGCAATATATTGATTATGTAAACAAAAAGGCGGCTGAAGGAGTTGCGGCGCTCTGTTGCGACGAGGATATTCCGCTTTTGAAAACTCCCGTTTTCTCTCTCGGAAAACGAAACGACTATACAAGACAGGCTCACACGCTTTTTGACGAGCTTCGCAGAATTGATGAGGACGACAGCGTTAAGGTTGTATATTCAAGACTGCCAAAAACGAACGGCGTCGGAATGGCTGTTTACAACCGTCTTATAAGAGCGGCAGGCTTTGAGGTGATTAACCTTGAACAGAATTAAAATTGTCGGTCTTACGGGACAGAGCGGTGCCGGAAAAAGCACGGTTTCGGCATATTTTGCCAAAAACGGAATGTGCGTTATAAATGCTGACGAGATTGTAAAAAATCTTTACACTCCCGATTCCGTATGCTTAAAGGCTGTTTCGGGTGTTTTCGGTCAGGATATTATCCTTTCTGACGGCAACATTGACAGACCGTTGCTTGCCAAAAGGGCATTTTCAAGCAAAGAAAACACACATTTGCTCAATTCAATTGTTCATCCGTTTGTTACATATGAATTTATGCAGATGGCGAAACAGGCTCAGACAGACGGCAAAAGCGTTGTGATTTATGACGCTCCTCAGCTTTTTGAAAGCGGTGTCGATGTGTTTTGCAACCTTATTGTAAGCGTTACCGCAAAAAAAGAAATAAGGCTTGAGAGAATCTGCAAAAGGGATAACATTGACATTTCCCGTGCAGAGCTAAGAATGTCTGCACAGCTTGACGAGGAATTTTTCAGAAGTCACAGCGACATTGTTATTGAAAACAATTTTTCTATAGAGCAAGTCGAGCTTGCCACACAAAAGGCGGCAGAGGCTATTAACAACCTGATGAGGTGATAGGATGCCCCAATCAAGGCGATATAAAAAGAAAAAAAGTGCAGGAAAGGCGATTTTGGCATGGATAATTGTGCTTGCAATTCTTGCGGCGGCAGTATTTGTGTTTGTTTCGGTCTTTTACGAGGACACAAAGAAAAAGCTTGATGAGATGAATTATCCACGCACCTACAGCACATATGTTGAAAAAGCCGCCAAGGATTATGACCTTGATCCTGCGTTGATATATGCCGTAATCCACACGGAAAGCGGCTTTGATCCGAAAGCCGAATCGGGAGTCGGAGCAAAGGGTGTTATGCAGATGATGCCATCGTCCTTTGAGTGGCTGCAGGAGCAAAGAGGTTGTGCGGGACAGTACACCGAGGATGACCTGTTTGACCCCGAAATCTGTATTGATTACGGAAGTTATCTTTTAAAATATTTTTACGATTATTACGGCACGGAACGCTCGGCAATTGCCGCATATAATGCCGGCTTTGTTGTAAGCGACTGGCTCAACGACACAAATTACAGTTCGGACGGAAAAAATCTTGATTCCATTCCGTATCCCGAAACAGAGAATTATGTTGACAAGGTTGAAAGTGCCAAGGAAATGTATATAAAACTTTATTATTCACAATCTAATTAAGTGCAGAGATGTTCCGATGCCTTTGGCGGCGGATTTCAAAATAAAATGGTTTTGCCGTGTTTTACGGCACAGAAAGGACGGTTATTATGGCTGAAGAAAAGTCAAAGACAACTTTATTAAAGGAAAAAATTATGATGACCGAACCGAAGGGCGTTAAGGCTCTTTCGGAGGAAGAAATTAAAAAGGCAGACAGCTTTTGCGATGGTTACAAAAAGTTTCTTGATAACTCACCCGTTGAGCGTGAGGCTGTTCGCTATACTGTTGAGCTTGCCAAAAAAGCAGGTTTTGCAGAGTATGAGCAGGACAAAGAATATAAGGCCGGCGACAGGCTTTATTATGTAAACCGTGACAAGGCTGTTGCTCTTGTTGTAATCGGTAAAAACGGTGTTAAGAACGGTGTAAGGCTTGCAATCGCTCATATTGATTCCCCGAGAGTTGACCTCAAACCGAATCCTCTTTTTGAGGCAAACAATCTTGCTTTCTTTAAGACTCATTACTACGGCGGTCTTAAAAATATCAGTGGACAACAATTCCGCTTTCACTTCACGGTTCGGTTGTAAAGCTTGACGGTACAAGAGTTGACATCTGCTGGGGCGATGATGAGAACGAAAGCTGTTTCTGTATTACAGACCTTCTTCCGCACCTTGCAAGAGAGCAGGCTTCAAAGCCTATGGCAAAGGCAATTGAGGGTGAAAACCTCAATGTTATCCTCGGCTCTCGTCCGTATGATGCAGACAGCGAGGAAAAGGACCTTGTAAAGCTTAATGTAATGGCTATTCTCAATGAGAAGTATGGCATTTGCGAGGGTGACTTTCTTTCGGCTGAGCTCTGCCTTATCCCGTCTTTTAAGTCAAGAGATATCGGTTTTGACAGAAGCATGATCGGCGGTTACGGTCATGATGATAAGGTTTGTGCTTATCCGGCTGTTATGGCGGCTCTTGATGTTGAAATGCCCGAGCAGACTTGTATCACATATCTTACAGACAAAGAAGAAACAGGCAGTGACGGCAACACAGGTATGCAGAGCGACTTCCTCCGCTTCTTCATCTATGACCTTGCAAAGCAGGACGGTGTTGACGGCTACCGTGTTCTTTCAAAAAGCACCTGTCTTTCTGCCGATGTAAATGCCGCATTTGATCCGACTTATGCGTCTGCATATGAGGCTAACAACTGCTCATACATTAACAACGGTGTAATTATTTCAAAATACACAGGTCACGGCGGAAAGTATGACACATCGATGCGTCTGCCGAATATATGGGAAAAATCAGAGCTATGCTTGAGAACAACGATATTCTCTGGCAGGTCGGTGAACTCGGCAAGGTTGACGGCGGCGGCGGCGGAACAATCGCAAAGTATGTTGCCAATATGAATGTCGATGTTGTTGATCTCGGCGTTCCCGTGCTTTCAATGCATGCTCCGTTTGAAATTGTTTCCAAGACAGATGTTTATATGGCATACAGAGCATTTTTCACTTTTTTTGATACAAAAGATTAATTTCGGAAAAAATACAAAAAACACTTGATTTTTGCACCGAGTTGTGATATCATACTACTTGCGGCTGATAAAAAGCCGCATATGCGCCGGTAGCTCAGCTGGATAGAGTGTCTGACTACGAATCAGAAGGTCGGGAGTTCGAGTCTCTTCCGGCGCGCCAAAGAAAAACGCACTTGTGTAAACAAGTGCGTTTTTCAGTTATATTCGCCTGTCGACGAGTGATATTGCCGTGCAGTGATATTCGGTCATACCGAGTGATATTGCCTGCGGCAGTTTTAAAGCGAATATAATATCACCGAGAGCGAAAGCGAGCGATAACACATTTATATCACGCCGAGTTAAACGAGGCATATCACCGATAACTTTACAGACATTCGGCTTTGTGATATATTGTATTTTGGGTGATGATTGTGTCTGAAAGTATTTTACGGAATAAATCAAAAGAATTTGCAAAACAGATTGTATATATGTGTCGTGATATCAAAGCAAATGCAAGAGAATCGGTTTTAACTAATCAACTTTTGCGTTCGGGAACAAGTATAGGTGCAAATATTCACGAAGCACAATATGCGCAGGGTAAAAAGGATTTTATCTCCAAGTTGGAAATAGCACAAAAGAGTGCTTTGAAACTGAATATTGGCTGGAACTTCTTTTTTGAAACAGGATATATATCCGAAACCGTATATAAGCCATTGCAAAATCAGTGCGGCACAATCAGGAGAATGCTGATTTCATCGATCAATACAGTAAAGAAAAACGATAAATGAAACATATAAACAGTCTAACGCCGTAAGCGTTTCGATGATTAAGTTTATCTAATCCTTTACACCTTAAAACTCAGATCTCATCCTTGTACAATAAACACTATCTATTAAAGAATGTTAGTTAAATTTTGTGCAAAGTATGCATAAAATGAAAATTATTGTGTACAATGGCTTAAAAAAATAGATTATAAAGGCTATTTTCAGCATTTCTACTCTTTGAATTTGGAGCAATTTGTGATAGAATGTACATAAAGTGGTTACAAATAGGTAACAATCACTTTGAATTCAAAAAAGGAGTGTTTCTTTGCGAAATGTTTTAAAAAGTGTTTTTAGCAAAAAGGTTTCTGCGGCAGTTCTCACGGCTGTAATGCTGTTTGTGTCGGTTTTCTCAATGTCGATGATTGCGAGTGCGGCATCGTTCTCACCGAGACTGTCTGCCCCGAGTTTAAGTAACAAATATTATTACAGTGATTTAAATGCTTTTTATAAGTACGGTTACGGTATGCCGAACTGTACAGCATATGCCTACGGCAGAGCTTATGAGATTCTCGGCTCGAGCCAAAGCTTTCATGGAACAATGCCGAGCAGTGGTACGATTACAACAAGTCTAACGGCTACTACAAGTACGGTCAGACTCCAAAGGTCGGCGCAATTGCCTGCTGGTCATATAACGGTGGCGGCGGTCATGTTGCTGTTGTAGAAAAGGTTGAAAACGGTCAGATTACATTTTCTAACTCTGCATGGAGCGGTAAGAGATTCTACCTTTCCTATGCAAGCACATCCGACAAGAATGCCGGCGGTAACAGCTGGTGGAATTTTCAGGGCTACATTTACCTTGGCGATTTCAGCGGCAGTACAAGCACTACTCAGGCTACAACCAAAAAGGTAACTTACACAACAGGTACATATAAAACAGATGTTGACGATTATCTCAACATGAGAAGCGGTGCGGGTACAAGCTATTCATATGTAACATCTGTTCCGGGCAATGTTACTCTTAATGTAACAAAGGTTTCAACAGCCGGCGGTTACACATGGGGTTACACCTCGTACAACGGCAAGACAGGTTGGGTTGCTCTTGATTTCTGTGCTTTTGTTTCTTCATCAACGGTACAGCCAACAACAGCAAAGCCTACTGTACAGCCTACCACAGCCAAAGCCACGGTTCAGCCGACTACTGCAAAGGCAACTGTTCAGCCGACAACAGCCAAGGCTACACAGCCTGCAACAACTGTTCCTGCTGCAACAGTACAGCCTACTACGGTACAGGCAACAACAGCTCCTGTAACTACACAGCCGAGCAATGACAACAACAATGATACTCCGTATATGATCGGCGATGTAAATCTTGATGGTCATGTTGATGTTCTTGACGCAACTGAAATCAGCAAGTACATTGTTTCAATTTCAACACTTTCTGATGTTCAGAGAGAACTTGCGGATTACAACCATGACGGTGAAATCAATGTCGTGGATGCCACAGAAATCCAGAAACTTGTTGTCGGTAACAACTGATAACAACAAAACAAAATCAAAACACGCTTTGCATTTTGCAGAGCGTGTTTTTTGTTTGGAACTTTTATAACAAAGAGGGGTATGCGAGGATGCATACCCTTTTTGAGTTTGATAAGTTTAATATTTAAGCATTATGTCAACGAAAAATTCACCGTTATTGTTGCCTGCATCAAAAATTCCGTCATAGACTTCGGTTATGCTCTTCATGGAGTGAAGTCCGATGCCCTTGCCCTGATGCTTTGTGGACGAATAAGTTTCGCCGTCCATTTCCAAAGGCTTGCCGTAGTTGTTTGTTGAAACAATGTACAAACAGTCGCCTTTTATTTCGGAAGTCAGGTTAAAATATCTTTTGCCTTCTTCTACGGTACAGCAACCGTCAATTGCGTTTTCAAGTATGTTGCCGAAAATACTGCAGAGGTCAACATCAAGAATTCTCGATTTGTCGGGCAAATCAATCCGCCAGTTAATGTCAACATTGTTCTCAATCGCCTGCTGACGGTAGTGGTTGAACAAAGCATTGAGTGCGTCACTTTTGCAGATTCGCACAGGTGCTGTTACAGTCAGCGAATTTTCATACTGGGCAATGTAGTCTTTCAGCGCCGAAAGATTTCCTTCATCTGCAAGTCGGCTCATAACATGAACTGAATGTTTAAAATCATGCCTTGCTTTTGAGGTGTATTTTATGTACGACTGCAACGATTCTGTGTAACTTTTCTGAATTTCAAGAATGTTGTTTCGTTCTGTAAGCTTTGTTTTTTCAATAGTAGTCTTGCTGAAAATGTAGAATAATATGAATACTATAAGATACAATGTAAGCTCAAATATTGTAATGATGAATCCTTTTGCATAAACCTTTCCAACACGAATATTTGCGTAGGAAATCGGTATGATATAGATGTTTGACACCATAAGTGCAATGGGCAAAATTGAAAACAAATACCACACCTTGCCGATATTTATGTTGTCAATCATCCATGCATAGTATTTTGTAAGCGGAACAAGCGCTCCCATTGCCGCAACCGAAAGCCCCATTTGAATCAGGCTATATGAGGTGTTAACTCCTCGTGAGATTTCTTCCTGAAAAAATGAGTTGATAAAATATGAATACAGCGAAAAGAATGAAATCAAACAGCACACACTTATAAAAACAAACAAACAGCGTGCTGTTCCGGCCTTTGTAACGCTTTTAATAAGGAAGAAAAATATTACAAGGTCTGGGAAGAGAACAAAGTTTAAATTCTGAATGTCAAAAGCCGTCATCACAATTGACGAGAGAGAACCGAGTATGATAAATGAACACAAAAAGAGCGTTACTATCTTTGAAATCGGGTATTTTAATTGATTTTTTAACGGTAAAAGGCAGAATAAACTTAACGGTATTATTATGACAAAGCTGAAAAATGCCTGAAGAAATTTTATGAATGCGTCCATGTTCACCTCCGCTGGTTTTCTCTGATTTTTTTGAACATATATTCACGGATACTCTGTTCAATCCGAGTTTTTTCACGAATTTTAATCGGGAATCTTTCACCGTTGCCTGTAACACATACAGAGCCTTCAATGTCCTTTATGTAATCGGCATTCAGCACGATTCCCCTGTTTACGGGTATGAAACGGGTGTCGTTGTCTGCAAGCTTGAGAAACTCTGCAATGGTCAATCGTGTGCGATATCTGAGTCCCGAAACAACACCTATGTTGATATAATGTGCATCGGATTCAACAGAAACAATTTCCTTAAGCGAAATCAGCGTGTTTCGACGGTCACACATAACTTCAATGTATTTTGAATTATCCGATACATATGACGAGGCATCATCAAGTACCTTGTAAATCTGCTCAGCTTTGTAGGGTTTTGTTATGTAATGAAAAGCGTGAACGGAAAATGCCTGCATCATAAAATCGGGGCTTGTTGTGACAAATACAATAAGAATATCACGGTCTTTTTCACGAAGCTTTTCAGCCACGGCAATGCCGTTCATCTTCTCCATAAAAATATCTACAAAGGCTATTTTGTAGGTGTTTTCCTTGAATGAATTGAAAAAAGCTATTCCGTCAGGAAAACAATCAATCTGCACATTTTGCTTGTGTCCGCCAAAATATGCGTTGCAGATTGAGTAGAGAATGTCTGCCTGAGGCTTTTCGTCGTCAATAACTGCAATTTTCAAGATATCGCCTCCTTTGAAATAATTTAATTCGGAGCAATGATTAACTGCACTTAGATTATACCATAAATTTGAAAAATATTATATCCGATTGTCATATGTTTTTGCCAAAAGATTGATGTTTGTGCCAACTTGTTGAAATGTTGCATTAAATTGGCTATCATTGAGGTGATAAAAGCGAAACACGAAAATTGCGGTGTTTCCGTAAATCAAAATCGGAAAGTAAAAAATATCGGAAAGAGGTAATCAACTATGAAAAAAATCAAGAAGTTAGCTTTATTGCTTGCAATTTGTATGGTAGGTACAGTAGGTCTTGTAGGCTGCGGTAATGACGGTGGCTCATCAAGCAAAAACGAAAGTTCGGCATCACAGACTGCTGACGACAATGCAAACAGCGCAGATGACAGCGCCGCTGATTCAAAGGACGGCGATTCATCGGCAAGCGTTGTAGGTACTTGGACTGTTACCGCACTTGAGGGTACAGACGGTAAAGCGGTTTCAATTGATGACTACGCAACAGCAAACGGTGTTGATCCCGAAACTTTGAAATGTACCTACACATTTGCAGAGGACGGCACATTCTCAGGCGAAATGAGCGGTGTGAGTGTTTCGGGCAACTACACATTTGAGGGTACAGATCTCGTTATGACAGTAGGCGAACAGCAGTTTAACTACACATATGACGCTGACAATGATATGCTCAAATACACAGATCCTAACACAGGCCTTTCAAGTTATTGCGAAAGACAGCAGTAACAGCAATTTAATCCCAATTTCCTAATACTACACTACACAAAACAACCGCTCACCAAAAGGTGGGCGGTTGTTTCTGTTTTATGTACAGTAGGTCAATTACATTGTGACATTTATAAAATATATCTTAATATATAATTTGTGTTATTACTTACTCACCGTTAATTTACTTTATTTGTCGGAGTTCCGTTCAGAAAATTTTTGATGTTGTCCGAAACTATGCCCATAAGGCGTTCTCTGGTTTCAACGGGCGCCCATGCGATGTGGGGGGTGATGATGCAATTTTTTGCACCCATAAGAATGCAGTCCTCAACCATAGGCTCAACCTTGAGGGTGTCGATTGCCGCACCGCCGAGGTGACCGCTTTCGAGTGCCTCAAGCAAATCTTCTTCAACCATAACACCGCCTCTTGCCGTGTTTACGAACAATGCACCCTGTTTCATTTTGGCAAAGGCAATTTTGTCAAACATATTTTCCGACTGTGGATTTAGCGGACAATGAACGCTTACAATGTCGCTTGTTCCAAGAAGTTCGTCAAATGAAACATCTTTGATTCCGTCAATATTTTTCGGAGTTCTGCTCGATGCGATTACATTCATATCAAAAGCGCTTGCAATTTTTGCAACAGCCTTTCCGATGTTTCCGAGTCCGACAATGCCGAGTGTTTTGCCTGCAAGTTCATTCAGCGGATATACAAACGGTGAAAAAGTTTTGCTTCTTTTCCACTTGCCGTCCTGAACAAACCGATTATATTCCGCAGTGTGATTGAAATGTTCAAGAATGAGTGCAAATGTGTGCTGTGCAACCGCATTTGTTGAATATGAACCTGCGTTGCAGACGGTTATGCCGTTTTTTGTGCAGTAGTCAAGGTCAATGTTGTTGTAGCCTGTTGCAAAAAGTCCTATATATTTCAAATTTTTCGCAAATCGCATTGTGTGCGAATCAAGCAGAGTTTTGTTGCACACAACGATATCTGCATCTGCAATTTTCTCCGCAACTTCTTCATATTTCAAAAGACCGAACGACTCAACCTCGCCGAACCGATTAAGCACATCGGCATTTACAATATCGTCAAGAACAGTCTGTGCGTCTGTTAAAACTATTTTCATCTTATCACCTCGTTTTTTACTGACTATAGTATATACCGAAAATTTTTTCCTTGCAATCCAAATCGAAATTTTGTATAATATTTGTGCATAAATTGAAAGGAACGGTATGTTAATGTATAAAAATTATCTTTTTGATTTGGACGGAACTTTGCTTCCCATGGACATGGAAAAATTCGTAAAGCTGTATTTTTCATCGCTCTGCAAGCGGTGCACTCCTGTTATAAAAATCGAACCCGACGCCCTTATAAAGGCGATGTGGGCAGGTACTGACGCTATGACAAAGAACGATAACAGCCGTACAAACCGTGAAGTTTTCTGGGAAACAGCGGGCAAAGTCAGCGGTGCCGACCTTGAAAAGTTTGATGACCTTTTTACCGATTATTACGAAAACGAGTTTATCGTTCCGAAAGATGCTACAAGCTTTACTCCTTATGCAAAGAAAAGTATTGATTTCATAAAGAAAAACGGCGGCAGACTTATTGCCGCAACAAATCCGATTTTTCCGTTTGTTGCAACAAAACGCAGACTTGAATGGGCGGGAGTTTCTCCCGACGATTTTGAGCTTGTTACAACATACGAAAACTTTGGTTGCTGCAAGCCGAATCTGAAATATTTTGAAGAAATCTGCAAAAAGCAGGATATCAAGCCCGAAGACAGCATTATGATTGGCAACGATGTTGACGAGGATTTGTGCAGCGCAAAACTCGGCTTTGATACATACCTTATTACCGACACAATTGTGAACAGAGATAATAAGGATTATTCAGACTACAAAAACGGCAGTTTTGAGGAATTTTACAAAGATTTTCTCAAAGGCGATTAAATATGATTATATTGTGCGGTCAGACGGCATTTTGCTTTGTCGACCGCTTTTTCTGTGTGCATTTAATTTTACTTTTACAGAATACCTTTTAATGCCTTAAATGAAATAAAAAAATAGTCGAATGTGGTATTATGTGATGTGATACAGGTTATCAGACGGGATTTATTTTGTTTTATATCTTAATCAAGCAGGTGAATGAATTATGTCAGAAGTAATCAGAATTTTTGTTGAAAAAAAGGATGGCTTCAATGTTCTTGCAAAGCAGACGCTTTGGGACATCCGCCACAACCTCGGTATGAAGTCTGTCGAAGATCTTCGTTACATTGTACGTTACGATCTTGAGGGACTTACTAAGGAAGAATATGACAAGGCGAAAACCATTGTTTTGTCAGAGCCTAACGCCGATGTAATCTATGAAGAAACTCTCCCCGTTGAGGACGGCTGGAAGGTATTCGCAATGGAGTATCTCCCCGGTCAGTACGATCAGCGCGGTGACTCTGCCGAGCAGTGCGTTCAGCTTCTTACTCAGGGTGAGCGTTGCAAGGTTCTTACAGCAAGAGTAATTGCTCTCAAGGGCAATATTACAGATGAAGAGCTTGTAAAGGTTGAGGAGTACCTCATCAACCCTGTTGAAAGCCGTCTTGCATCTCTTGAAAAGCCAAAGACTCTTGATATGGAAATTCCCGTTCCCGAAAATGTTAAGAGGGTAGAGGGCTTCAACGGCTGGAATGACGATGAGATGCAGAAGTATTACGATTCAATGGGCTTTGCAATGACACTTGCAGACCTCAAGTTCTGCCGTGATTACTTCGAGATACAGAGCACCGTGATCCGTCGGTTACAGAACTTCGTGTAATTGACACATACTGGTCGGACCATTGCCGTCACACAACATTCCTTACAAGACTTGAAGAGATTGAGATTGAAAAGTCTGCTCTCGGCAAGGTTATCGAGGACGCACTCAGCGAGTATTATGCAACCCGTGACGAGGTTTACGGCAAGGATACAAAGAGAATCGTTTCACTTATGGATATGGCTCTCATCGGTATGAAGTCACTCAAGAAAAAGGGACTCATTCCCGACCTTGACGAAAGTGAAGAAATCAATGCCTGCTCAATTCAGGTTCCCGTTACTATAGATGGAAAAACAGAACAGTGGCTCGTTCAGTTCAAGAACGAAACTCACAACCACCCGACAGAAATCGAGCCTTTCGGCGGTGCCGCAACCTGTCTTGGCGGTGCAATCCGTGATCCGCTTTCAGGCCGTTCATATGTATATCAGGCTATGCGTGTTACAGGATCGGGCGATCCGACAATTCCTTTCAAGGATACAATGCACGGCAAGCTCCCTTCACGCAAAATTACAACAGGTGCCGCTCAGGGTTACAGCTCATACGGTAACCAGATCGGTCTTGCAACAGGTCAGGTAACCGAGCTTTACGATCAGGGCTATGTTGCAAAGAGAATGGAAATCGGTGCTGTTATCGGCGCATCTCCAAAGGAAAATGTTATCCGTGAAACTCCTCTTCCTGATGATGTAATCGTACTTCTCGGCGGAAGAACAGGCCGTGACGGCTGCGGCGGTGCAACAGGTTCTTCAAAGGCTCACGATGAAAACTCAATCGAAACCTGCGGTGCAGAGGTTCAGAAGGGTAATCCTCCGACAGAAAGAAAAATTCAGCGTTTGTTCCGCAACCCCGAAACTGCAAAGCTCATCAAGAGATGCAACGACTTCGGTGCAGGCGGTGTTTGCGTTGCTATCGGTGAACTTGCCGACGGTCTTACGGTTGATCTCGACAAGGTAACAAAGAAATATGATGGCCTTGACGGTACGGAGCTTGCTATATCCGAAAGTCAGGAAAGAATGGCTGTTGTTCTCGATAAAAAAGATGTTGACAAGTTTATTTCACTTGCATCAAAAGAAAACCTTGAGGCTACAGCCGTTGCGGTTGTAACCGAAAGTCCTCGTCTTACAATGAACTGGAGAGGCGACACAATCGTTGACCTCAGCCGTGAGTTCCTCAACACAAACGGTGTTACTCAGGTTGCCAAGGCTTATATCGAGGCTCCGAAGTGGGAAGGCTGCTACCGTAAGGTTGCTCCCGCAAAGCTTAAAGATATGCCTGCTGACGAGGCATTCCTTGAAAATATGTCAAGACTTGAAGTTTGCTCACAGATCGGTCTTGCAGAAAGATTTGACGCATCAATCGGTGCGGCTACGGTAATTATGCCGTTCGGCGGTAAGAATCAGCTCACTCCTCAGGAGGCTATGGCTGCAAAGATTCCGCTTGAGAAGGGTGAAACAGACGATGCAACAGCAATGAGTTACGGCTATATTCCCGGCGTTTCACGCTGGAGTCCGTTCCACGGCTCGGCTTATGCAGTTGTTGAATCGCTTTCAAAGCTGCTTGCAATCGGCGCAAACCCGATGACAGCAAGACTTACATTCCAGGAATATTTTGAAAGACTTAAAGATGTTCCTTCCCGTTGGGGTAAACCTGCCGCAGCACTCCTCGGTGCTATGCAGGCTCAACTCAAGCTCGGACTTCCGTCAATCGGCGGTAAGGACAGTATGTCGGGTACATTTGAGGATATTGATGTTCCGCCTACACTCGTAAGTTTTGCCGTTGCAATGACAAAGGCATCAAAGACAATTTCAACAGAATTCAAGAACGCAGGTTCAAAGGTTATCTTTGTTCCCGTTCCCGAAAATAAAGAAACACTTATGCCTGTATGGGATAAGCTTATCGAAATGTACAACGCTGTTTATGCTCTCTGCGAGGACGGCAAGGTGCTTTCTGCATCGGTTGTTAAAGAGGGCGGTACTGCCGCAAGCGTATGTAAGGCTTGCTTCGGTAACGGCTTTGGCTTTAAGTTTGCAAACGAACTTACAAATGACGAGCTTTTCGCTCCGCTTTCGGGTTCGCTTGTTATCGAACTTGCAGACGGTGCAGAACTTTCAAACGATGTTCTTCACTATGACCTCGGTACTGTTACAAACGATGCAAAGATTACTGTAAACGGCAAGGAAATCGAACTTTCCGCACTCCTCGAAAAGTGGACTGCTCCGCTTGAAAAGGTATTCCCAACAAAGGCTGAAGTGCCTGAAATCGAAGTTGATGTTCCGCTTTACAGCGAGAGAAATACATCTTCACCTGCAATCAAGACTGCAAAGCCTACTGTATTTATCCCTGTATTCCCGGGTACAAACTGCGAGGTTGATACGGCAAGAGCATTTGAAAAAGCAGGTGCAAATGTTGAAATGCTCATCGTCAAGAACCTTTCTTCAAACGATATCGAGGAAACAATTGACGAAATGGAAAAGCTCATTGCAAAGTCACAGATGATTATGCTTCCGGGCGGTTTCTCAGGCGGTGACGAGCCTGACGGTTCAGGTAAGTTCATTGCAACAACATTCCGCAACCCGAGAATTGCAGAGCAGGTTAACAACCTTCTCAAGAATCGTGACGGTCTTATGCTCGGTATCTGTAACGGATTCCAGGCTCTTATCAAGCTCGGACTCGTTCCTTACGGCGAAATCAGAGAGCTTAAAGCAAATGATCCGACGCTCACATTCAACACAATCGGCAGACATATTTCACATATGGCTTATACAAGAGTTACTTCCGTTAAGTCACCGTGGTTTGCAAATGTCAACGCAGGCGATGTGTTTGCTGTTCCCGTGTCACACGGTGAGGGCAGATTTATGGCTGATGTTGAAACTGTAAAAGAACTTGCAAAGAACGGTCAGATTGCAACACAGTATGTTGACCTTGCAGGCAACCCAAGCAGCGACATTGAGTTCAACCTCAACGGTTCTGTTTGCGCAATCGAGGGTATCACATCACCTGACGGCAGAGTTCTCGGTAAAATGGGACACAGCGAGAGAAAGGGCGAAAACCTTTACAAAAATGTTCCGTTCGCAAAAGACCAGCAGATTTTTGAAAGCGGCGTAAAATACTTCAAGTAATTTATAACCGAATATTTTATATAAAAACTAAGGACATCCGTTTTTCGGATGTCCTTGTTGTTTGTGCGGTATAGTACGCAATAATATTGTATTGTTATTGTAGCGGCGAACGAGGTTCGCCACTACTGTATGGCAGTAGCATTGTGACATTAAAATATAATTGGCAATGTTGCGCTCGGGCATTTATAGCTTTGCATTTGTAAAACTGTCTGCACGAACGGGGGACGGCGACACGCAGACAATAGATGACTTACCGTATCGGAAATGTTGTGCTCGGGCATTTATAGTTTTACATTTGTAAAACTGTCTGCACGAACGGGGGACGGCGACACGCCGTTAATAAATGCCTTGTACGGTGACTTCGCCTGAATTGATAAGTTTGGTGGTTTTGTCGGGAAGCTCTGCAATAAGCTCGCCGTCAGGGTTTATTCCCACAGCTTTTGCGGTAACGGACTTTCCGTCTTTGGTGAATGTTATATCTCTGCCGACTGTTGCGCAAAGGCTTGTGTATTCCTTTAATGCGACAGGGGAAAGCTTTAAATCGTTTTTGATGAATTCCTCTTCAATGTGGTTAAGCACACAGGCAAAGAATTTGTTCTTGTCAAAATGACCGCCTGTTGCAAGATAAATTGAAGTTGCCTTTTCCTTTATGTCATCGGGGAAATCCTGAGTGTCGGCATTGATTCCGATGCCTGTAATTACATATTCTACGGCGTCAAATTCGGCACTCATTTCGGTTAAAATACCGACAAGCTTTTTCTTGCCGATGATGATATCGTTCGGCCATTTTATACGGCAGTCAAGTCCCGTGAATTCTCTGATTGCCTTGCAGACTGCAAGACCTGCAAGAGGGGTGATTGACGATACCTCTGACGGGGCAATCTTTGGTCTTAACAAAAACGAAAAGGTGATGCTGTCATCCTTTTTTGCTTTCCAAACTCTGCCGAGTCTGCCCTTGCCCTGAGTTTGTTCTCTGGCAACGGCAACCGTGCCGTTTTCGCAACCGTCTGCACCCAGCTTTTTGAGGTAATCGTTTGTTGAACCAACCTCATCAAGGACGATGAGGTTTTTGCCGATTACGGAGGTTTTCAGGTATTTTTCGATCGCAGGCTCGTTGAGGTGTGAGGGATAGGCAACAAGGCGGTATCCACGGTTTGTTACAGAGTCAATTGTGTAACCCTGCTCTTTAAGTCCGTTGATTGCTTTCCATACTGCCTGTCTTGACACACCAAGCTGTTCGGAAATTTCACTGCCCGAAACATAGCCGTCTGTTTTTGTTAAAAGTTCAATAATTTTCTTTTGCATAACATCACCGATTTTAAAATATAATGTAAAAAAATTACGGACGATTCTAAACAAAATCGCCCGTTTTTGAATGTTAATTATTTACTTTTGTTTGCCGCAACAATTTTCTTGACTGCAATGCTTACTGCCGAACCGACAACAAAGCAAGCAATGATTTCAAGAATGCAGTTGATTGAAAGAGCAGGGATAACCACGGCTGTGATTACATTAAGTCCCATAACTTCGATACTGCCGAAAAGGATTGCCATAAAGCCAAGGAAGAAGGCTGTGTTCATAACAGGGCAGAGTATAGTAGCGATAAGGTCGTTAAGATTGAACTTGCCTACAGTTTTACCTTCAAATACCTTGCCCAGACCTTTTGCGATAAGTCCTGTGAACCAACCCATCAGAGCTCGTGCAACAACACAAATTATAAAGGTGTAAAACCAGTTGATTGAAAGCATTGCCGTGCCGAATGTGTCCATACCAAAGCATTGTACAAAGCTTGTGATACCAAAGAGTGTGCCGAGAATCAATCCTGCTGTAGGACCGAGAACGGTTGCACCGATTGCAATCGGAATGCAAAGGAATGAAATGGAAAGCGCACCGATCTTCAGATATCCGAGCGGTGTGAGCGCCATTACAAGCGTCAATGCGATAAGCACTGCAAGAATAACCATTCTTTGCACCTTTGAAAAGTTTCCTGTCTTATTCATAAAAAATTCCTCCTGCTGTTTCCCTGCTCATTTCTCCGCAGGTGAAACGCAAATAATATTTACAAGGGGAGAACCCCGTTGCATCAAATTAATAATTCAAAAACAAGTTGTATATTAAATTGTCTTTATTTTTTATTTCTCTCGTAAATAATTTTGAGTCCGTCAAGAATAATATTCTCATCAAAGATAATATCGTGACGACAGTTTTTGATTGCAAGCGGAGCAAGACCGCCTGTTGCAATAACCTTGCATTCTGTCTTGCATTCCTCGGTAAACATATCAACCATTCCGTCAAGCATACAGGCTGTTCCAAACATAATTCCCGAACGAATGCAGTCGGATGTGTTTGACGAAATTACCTTCTTTGGAGCTTTCATATCAACCGATGACAGCAATGCACCGTGATTTGTGAGTGCGTCAAGCGAAATTCCCATACCGGGGGCAATTGCACCGCCGTGATACGCGTTGCTTGCGTCAACATAGACAATTGCGGTTGCAGTTCCCATAAAAATCATAATGAGAGGACCGCCGTATTTTTCACACGCTCCCACACAGCCGGCAACGATATCGGCACCCAAGGTTTCGGGATGTTCTATCTTGATGTCAAGACCTGTCTTGAGTCCCGGACCTATGAGCAGACTTTTTTTGCCTGTAACGGTCATAATCGCACTTCTGAGGTTATATGTAAATTTCGGAACAACAGAGCTTATAATAGCGCCGTCAATGCTTTTTGCGTCAATGTTGTAAATCTGCAAAAATGTGAAAAGTTCAACGGCAAGCTCGTCGCTTGTTTTGTTTTCATCGGTTGAAAAACGGAGTTTGAATTTTAAATTATCTCCGTCAAAAATGCCGAGCTTGACATTGGTGTTTCCGACATCGGCCGCAAGCAGCATTGCTGTTCCCTCCAAACGGTTTTTATAAATATGCTTTTACAAAAGTTTAGATTTAATCGTATTTTACTTTGCTTATTATATCATAAAAAATTATTTCTTCAAGGGCGAATTTAAGGAATTTATCCGATTTTTGGAAAATCCTAAAAAATTGTTGAAATTTGCGTTGGATTGTGTATAATTAGAATAGGTGTGTATAACACGGTCATGTATTACGCAAAATTCTGAAAGGAATGGTTTATTAAATGGACAGTTCAGAAATCAAGCAGCTCCGAATTCTTGCCGCAAGGTCAAGAATGGGCGCAATTCTCGGCACTTACCACGCCAAATCAGGTCATCCCGGCGGATCGCTTTCGGCAGCAGATATTTTCACATATCTCTACTTTAAGGAAATGAATGTTGATCCTAAAAATCCCGATATGCAGGATAGAGATCGTTTTGTTCTTTCAAAAGGTCACTGCTGTCCGGCTCTTTATGCAACACTTGCACTCAAGGGCTTTTTTGAATGGGACGAGCTTACAAAGCTCCGTCATGTAGGCGCTATGCTTCAGGGACATCCCGATATGAAGGGTACTCCCGGTATTGATATGAGTACAGGCTCACTCGGTCAGGGCATTTCGGCTGCCTGCGGTATGGCACTTGCGGCTAAGCTTGATAACAAGAGCTATCGCACATATACAGTTCTCGGTGACGGTGAAGTTGAAGAAGGTCAGGTTTGGGAGGCTGCAATGTTTGCCGCTCACAACAAGCTTGACAATCTCGTTGTAATTGTTGACCAGAACGGACTTCAGATTGACGGTACTGTTGAAGAGGTTGCAGGCATTGAGCCTCTTGATAAAAAGTTTGAAAGCTTTGGCTTTGAAGTAATCAAAATTGACGGTCACGACTTCAATCAGATTGAATCGGCTCTCGAAAAGGCTAAGACAGTAAAGGGCAAGCCTACTGCAATTCTTGCCAAGACAATCAAGGGCAAGGGCGTTTCATTTATGGAAAATCAGGTTGGCTGGCACGGCACTGCTCCCAACAAGGAACAGTATGAACAGGCTACTGCCGAGCTTCAGGCTGAAATTGACAGATTGGAGGGCAACTGCTGATGGCACAGGTAATTAAAAAGGCTACAAGAGAAAGCTTTGGCATGGCTCTTTGTGAGCTTGCAAAGACAAATAAGGACATTATTGTTTTTGATGCAGACCTCGCAGCTGCTACAAAGACAGGAATTTTTAAAAAAGAGTTTCCCGAAAGATTTTTTGACTGCGGTATTGCCGAGGGCAATATGGTAGGCGTTGCGGCAGGTATGGCAGCGGCAGGCAAAATTCCGGTTGCCGCATCATTTGCAATGTTCGCAACAGGCAGAGCATTTGAGCAGATTCGTAACTCGGTTGCTTACCCTCATCTTAATGTTAAAATTGCCGGCAGCCACGCAGGTATTTCAACAGGTGAAGACGGTGCTACTCATCAGTGTCTTGAAGATATCGGCATTATGCGTACAATTCCGGGTATGGTTGTCCTTAACCCTGCCGATCACTACGAAATGATGGCCGCTACAAAGGCTGCAATTGAGTACAACGGTCCTGTTTATATCCGTCTCGGCAGACTTGCTGTTGACAGTTTTAATGATCCCGATACCTATACATTTGAGCTCGGCAAGGGTATTACTCTCCATGAGGGCAACGATGTGGCTGTTATTGCAACAGGACTTGTTGTAAACGAGGCTTTAAAGGCTGTTAAGGAACTTGAGGCTGAGGGCATCAACGCTCGTCTTATTAACATTCACACAATAAAGCCTATCGACAGAGATATCATCATTAAGGCTGCAAAGGAAACAGGCAGAATCATCACCGTTGAGGAACACAATGTTATCGGTGGTCTCGGTGACGCTGTTTGTGATGTTGTAAGTGCAGAGTGTCCTGTTAAGGTTACAAAGATCGGTGTGAACGATCGTTTCGGTTACAGCGGTCCTGCTCTTGAGCTTCTTGACAAGTTCGGTCTTACACAGCCTCACATTGCAAAGGTTATCAGAGATGTTGTTAAAGAGGATAAATAATTTCTGAATTAATTTAATAATTGCAAAATATTAACGGTCGGTTTGTTCAAGCCGACCGTTTTTTGTATGTACCGTCCAAGAATAAAAAGCAAAGGGCGGATATCGCAAAAAACGGCAGCCGCCCTTTTTATATTAAAACATCGGCTCTATGTCAATAGTTGGGGTAGCATTAAAACAGAATAATTGAAATTGACAAGTGGTGGTTGTTTAAACTGTCGCTTGTTTTGTATTGTTTTTTGCTGATTTGAGTGAGAACATATGTAGAATGCGGTTGCGGAAGCGGTTGAAATCTCTGTAACCATACGCATTTCTTTTTAGGACTTTAATTTTGTTGTTGCAGCCTTCAATAAAACCGTTTGTAAGCGGTGTAGTGAACGAATAGAGTATTCCTGTCAGCCAATTTTGTATTGTTTTCGCACATTTTACAAAGCGTGGAATGCCACAATCATAAGCGGAGTTAATCCAATCAGACATTGCCTTTCTGGCAGACTGCCTGTCTTGGCAATCAAGGATTTTGAGAAAATCTTCCTTGTAAAAGTGAGCCGTACACAGATTCGGTGAAGTATACAGCATAATATTTACCTGCTGTTTTTGTTCATCATTCAAATCATCAAATCTTTTTAACAATAGCTTTCTTGAATTTTTAAAATATCTGCGATGTGATTCGCTGAACTTCTTTTGTTCTTCCTTTCGTACACTCTCAAATGCGCACATAATCTGCCGTATCCAGTGGTATTTATCAACAATTTTGGTTGCGTTTTTGAACCAAACCGAACTGATATCGAAAAAGTCCTCCACATATCGCTGACGAAGTATTCAACTTATCTCGCTCGGATTTATCAAATTTTTTTGAAGTATTTAGACAAACAATACTTGGTTCTTTTGGGCAGAATATCCAAAACTACCTTGTTCTCAGGATCGGTCAAAATACATTGATACTTTTCTTTGCCTGTATTGCCCTTGAATTCATCAATAGAAAGTGCTGCCGGCAGTTCTTTTAGTGAATATGAAACCAAATCAAATATTCGATAACAGTCGGTAATGACAGATTTACTTCCTTAGCAACGCTTGTAAAAGATGCCTCACACCTTAATTTGTCGATAACATATGCAACTAATCTGTTTGTCATTCTGTGAAAACGGGGAAGAAAAAGAATTCTTTTCATAAAACCGCTTTCCGCATGAGCAACTATATCTACGCTTTTTGAGGTGAATGAAAACAAACTTTCCAAAAGCCGGAATATCCTTGATAATCTGTTCTCGGTAATCGTGAATTTTGTCTGTATGATTTCCGCAGACGGGACATTTGTGAATTTTCCGCTCAAGTTTGCAGTAAATGTGAATAGTATCATCAATTTCTTCAATGTTTTCGATTAAAACACCTTGCAATCCGAGTAATTTTTCTGTAAAATAATTGTAGAGCATATTTTGTCCTCCGTTCTGGTTTCTAGTCAATTCCATTTTAACGGATTTTAGGTAAATATGCTCTACTTTTTTTGAAATTTTTTGTAGGCTCTATCCCTTACCCCAACTTTTATTATAGAGCCAAAACATCCTCAGCAATAAGCCGAATGGGGCTTTAGTCAGCGTGCTTTATCAGCAGCCGCAGCCACAGCTGTTGTTGTCACAACCACAGCCGCCGTTGTTTCCGCCGCAACAGCAGAGAACGATGATAAGAAGAATAATCCATGAGCAGCAACCGTTGCCGTTACCAAAGTTACACATACGCTTACCTCCTTTCGTTTACACTACATATTATTGCAAAAGGAGAAATGTGTGACATCAAAAAATGACGGCTGCGAAAATATTCGTAACCGTCATCAATTGTAATTATTTAATTAAACATTGAATCTGAAAAGAACGACATCGCCGTCTTTCATAACATAGTCCTTGCCTTCGCTGCGGACAAGACCTTTTTCTTTTGCGGCTGTCATACTTCCGCAGGCGATAAGGTCGTCATATGCGATAACCTCGGCTCTGATAAATCCACGCTCAAAATCCGAGTGAATTTTGCCTGCTGCCTGAGGTGCTTTTGTTCCTTTTTTGATTGTCCATGCACGAACCTCCTGTTTGCCGGCTGTAAGGTAGGAGATAAGTCCGAGAAGTGCATAGCATTCCTTGATAAGTCTGTCAAGACCGCTTTCCTCAAGTCCCATATCGGCAAGGAACATTTCCTTTTCTTCCTTGTCCATTTCAACGATTTCTTCCTCAATCTGAGCACAGATCGGAAGAACGCCGGCGTGTTCCTCGGCTGCAATCTTCTGAACAGCCTTGTAGCCCTCGTTTGAGTCGATGCCGTTTGAGAAATCCTCGTCACTCATATTTGCGGCATAGATAACAGGCTTGTTTGTGAGAAGCGCAACCTCTGAAAGAATTGCCTTTTCGTCATCGTCACATTCAACACTTCTTGCAGGCTTGCCCTCGTTGAGTGCATCAAGAACTCTTTCAAAAAGGTCGATGTCTTTCTGATACTTTTTATCGCCCTTGAGCATTTTTTTGGTCTTGTCAATTCTGCGTTCTAGCATTTCAACATCGGAGAGAATAAGCTCAAGATTAATTGTTTCAATGTCACGGGCAGGGTTGATGTTGCCTTCAACATGGATAATGTCATCGTTTTCAAAGCAACGGACAACATGAACGATAGCGTCACATTCACGGATGTTTGAAAGGAACTTGTTGCCGAGTCCCTCGCCCTTTGACGCACCCTTTACAAGACCTGCAATATCTACAAATTCAATTGATGCAGGAGTATATTTGTCAGGATCATACATTTCCGCAAGTTTATCAAGTCTTTTGTCCGGAACTGCAACAACACCGATATTCGGTTCAATTGTGCAGAAAGGATAGTTTGCACTCGAGCACCTGCGTCTGTAATTGCGTTAAAAAGAGTACTTTTGCCGACATTTGGAAGTCCGACGATTCCGAGTTTCATTTATTTTCACCTCAAATAATATTCGGGCAATGCTTGCCTATTTTCACTGAATATTGTATTATTATATCGTATGGATGCTTACTCTGTCAATTCACAGACGAGTAATGCACACTTTGTTAAGTATATCACATAAAATTGCTTTAAACAATAAGAAAGGAAATTTTTATGAGCGAAATAAATACATATTCTGTAACAATTAAGGTGGAAGAAGAAAATCTTGCCGTTTCAATGGGCAGCGGGCAGTCTTTGTGTGCTTGCAACTCCGTGCGTTGTGGCTCTTATGGAAAATGCCGCCGCAGCTCTTGCAGACAAGGTTCTTGACAACGATGAGCTTACAACTGTCGGCACGATGATTTCAATTGAGCACACAAGCCCTACTCCTCTCGGTGCTGAGGTTACGGCAACAGCCGTTCTCAAAAGCGTTGACGGCAGAATGTTTAATTTTGAAGTTTTTGCCGAAGATAAAAAGGGTGAAATCGCAAGAGGCACTCACACAAGAGTAAGCGTAAAATCAGAAAAATTTCAGATGAAGGCGGACAGCAAGTTTGATGAATAAGTACAAATATTATCTGTTTGACCTTGATGGCACAATCAGCGAGAGCGCATTGGGCATAAGAGAGTCACTTGAAAACGCAATTAAAAGTATGGGCAAGCCGTTGCCGAATCTTGACGATTACACATTATACATCGGACCGCCGTTGCTCGATACATTCCGCAATATCTGCCATTTCAATGAGGAAGAATCGGCAAGAGGCGTTGAGATTTATCGTGAATACTACAACACCAAGGGCAAGCTTGTGAACAAGCTTTATGACGGCATTGACAGGGTTCTTGCAGAGCTTAAAAACAGCGGTGCAAAGCTTGCCGTGTGTTCGTCAAAGTATGAAAAGTTTGCCGAAGAAATTACAGACCTTCTCGGTGTGCATGATATGTTTGACGCAATCTGCGGTTCAACACTTGACGGTAGCAGAAAAGATAAAAAAGACCTTATTCCGTATGCTGTTGAAAGATTGGGCGGCAGCCTTTGAAAATGACAGAGAAAATATCGTCATGATAGGTGACACTTGGTTTGACACAAAGGGAGCAAGACTTTGCGGTGTCGATTTTGTCGGTGTTGAATACGGCTACGGCGACCTTGAAAGCATGAAAAAAGAGGGCGGCAGGGTGTTTGTGAAAACCACGGCTGAACTCTTGGATGTTCTTACAAAGTAAATAATTTGAAATCGGACAAACGGAATTATCCAAAGATTTTTCGCATACATTTTATCAGAGAATAAAATGTGCGGAGGATTTAAAATGTTCGTTTTCAATTTTAAAATCAAGACTAAAAAAACAGTAATTTTGGCGGCGGTGCTGTCCGTAACAGCGGCAATAATATGTACAGCCGTTACGGTTGCAATAAATTCACGGTTGCCCGATACAGCCGTAAGTGATAAAACAGGGGAGTATTCTCTTGTGCTTAATGACGGTGAGGAGAAAAAATTCCTTGAACAGTTCGGAGTTGAAACCGCTGACGCAAAGCCTAAGAAAAGGTCGGTTGTAATTCCGTCGGATTTTAATAAATATTATGAGGAATACAACGAACTACAGAAGAAAATCGGACTTGACCTCGGAAAATTTAAAGGCAAAGAGGTTACGGAGATTATCGTTCCCCTGGAAAAGCCAAAGGATAACAATGCCGTTTTGCTTGTTTACAAAAACAGGGTAATCGGCGGACACATTACAAACGGAGAATACGGCAGTAAAAATCTGCCGCTTGTTGAATAAGATGGAAAGACTTGATAAGCTTATTTCGTCACAAAGAGCCGACGGCAGAAAAGAGGTTCAAAAACTCATAAAAAGCGGTGCGGTTCTTGTGAACGGAAAAATCTGTAAAAAGCCCGATGCAAAGGTTGACCCCGACAAGGATGAAATTGTTGTGGACGGACAGGCTTTGAATTACAGCAAACACATATATATAATGATGAACAAGCCTGCGGGAGTTGTGTCGGCAACCGAGGACAGGCAGTTTAAGACTGTTATTGATATTATCCCCGAAGATATGAAACGAAAGGGACTTTTCCCTGTGGGCAGACTAGACCGTGATACGGAGGGACTGCTTCTTATTACAGATGACGGTGACTTTGCGCACAGCATAACCTCGCCTAAAAAGCATGTGGACAAGAAGTATGTTGCAAAGCTTGACGGAGAAATCACAGAAGATACCGTAAAGGCTTTTTCTGACGGAATTGAGTTCTCTGACGGTACGAAGTGTCGCAGTGCCGTGCTTGAATGTGACGAAAATGATAAAAAAACAGGAATTGTCACAATTTGTGAGGGTAAATATCATCAGGTTAAAAAAATGTTTTTGTGTTGTGGATTAAAAGTTGTGCATCTTCAACGAATTTCAATAGGCGGTTTGTATCTTGATAGCAATTTGCACATAGGCGAGTGCAAATTGTTGACGGATTTGGATAAAAAGTCGGTTTTCATCGGCAATATACACTAAAAAATGCATCTGAATTTTATCCTGTGTCGGTTTTAAATAAAATAATGCATATATCTTTGGTCAATTTCGGTATGGTCAAATTGTGCGAAAAGTGGTATATTATTGTATGTAATAAAGCTAAGGACTTTATCGTTATCGACTAATTGGAGGTTTATACACAATGGCAAATGTTTCATTAAGACATGTTTACAAGATTTATGACGGCGGTGTAACTGCTGTTACAGACTTCAATCTTGAAATTGCCGACAAAGAATTCATCATTCTCGTTGGCCCTTCAGGTTGCGGTAAATCAACAACCCTCAGAATGATTGCAGGTCTTGAGGATATTTCAAAGGGTGAGCTTTACATCGGCGATACACTCGCAAACGATGTTGCTCCTAAGGACAGAGATGTCGCAATGGTATTCCAGAACTATGCTCTTTATCCTCATATGACTGTATATGATAATATGGCATTCGGTCTTAAACTCCGTAAGTTCTCTAAGGAAGAGATTAAGAGAAGAGTTGAAGAGGCTGCAAGAATCCTTGGTATTGAGCAGTATCTTGACAGAAAGCCAAAGGCTCTTTCAGGCGGTCGAGACAGCGTGTTGCTCTCGGTCGTGCTATCGTTCGTAACCCGAAGGTATTCCTTCTTGACGAACCGCTTTCAAACCTTGATGCTAAGCTCCGTGCTCAGATGAGAACAGAGATTTCAAAAATTTATCAGCGTCTCGGCACAACATTTATCTATGTAACCCATGACCAGACAGAGGCTATGACAATGGGTACAAGAATTGTTGTTATGAAAGACGGTTTCATTCAGCAGGTTGATACTCCTCAGCATCTTTATGATCTGCCTTGCAATATGTTTGTTGCCGGATTTATCGGTTCACCTCAGATGAACTTCATCAACGCTGTTCTCTCTAAGAACGGCGGCAAGTATACTCTTGATTTTGACAAGTATCACGTTCCTGTTCCGGAGTCAAAGGTCAATGCTGACCTCGACAACTATGTTGGCAAGGAAGTTGTTTTGGGCATCCGTCCTGAGCATGTTCACGATGAGCCTGAAGAAATTGCTAAGGCTGAGTGTCTTCTCAAAGCCAATGTTGATGTTACCGAGCTTATGGGCGCTGAAATTTATCTCTATGTAAATATCAACGGTACACCTATCACAGCTCGTGTTGAACCTACTTCAACAGCTAAGCCGGGCGACGAAATTGAGATTGCTTTCGACCTCAGCAAGATTCACATCTTTGATAAGGATACTGAGAAAACAATCACAAACTGATTATAATTTAATTTGGTTTTTACGGCGGAGCGTTATGCTCCGCCGTCTTTGCGTTTGCAGAAGGAAAACGATTGTTGCCGTAAGCACAATAACTTTCAAAACCCATTTGCATTTAAATTTTATAATTGATTAACCGTGATGAATAGACATTTTTCGTATTTTGTCACAAAATCAACACAATGTTGTGATATATTAAAAAACAAATAAGACTTTGTAACAATTGTTTAATTTTGCTTTCAAAACTGTAACTTGTTGCTGATTATGCAAATTCTCTAAAAAAATTCAAGAAAAATTGTAAATAGAGGTTGATTTTTTTCTCGTTTTTGTGTAATATGTATATGAGACAGATTGTATTTTATTGAACTCTTTTACAATCACAATATATAACTGCGGAGAAAACGAGGTAAAAATTTATGTCAAACAGATTATTTCAAGGTATTGTACACCAGATGAAAGACGCAATCGACAGAACGATTGGCGTAATTGACGAGACTTCGGTTGTTATTGCCTGCTCCGAGCTTGGAAAAATCGGCGAGGTAAACGAGAGCGTTAATTCCGAAACACTCAGCTCGACAGCACCGTTTGTTGTGAACGGCTATACATACAGATCTTTCGGCAGAATGCAAAGTATGATTATGCAGTATTTGTTCAGGGTACCGATGAGTATGCTCAGAAATATGCTCAGCTTTTGTCGGTTTCTTTTGCAAGCATCAAGCAGTATTATGACGAAAAGTATGATCGTTCAAACTTTATTAAGAATGTTATTCTTGACAACATTCTTCCGGGTGACATTTACCTTAAAGCAAGAGAGCTTCACTTTAACAGCGAGGTTTCCCGTGTGTGTCTGCTTATTAAAATTGTTTCAAAAACAGATGTTTCCGCTTATGATATAGTTCAGAATCTTTTCCCGGACAAGTCAAAGGACTTTGTTATAAACATTAACGAGGTTGAAATTGCACTTGTTAAGGAAATTAAACCCGACACAGAGAGCCGTGACCTTGAAAAGCTTGCAAGCTCGATTTCAGACACACTTTCGAGCGAGTTCTACACACACTGTGTTGTCGGCATTGGTACAACGGTTACAGGCATCAAGGATCTTGCAAGAAGCTTTAAGGAGGCTCAGTCAGCTCTTGAGGTTGCAAAGGTATTTGACACAGACCGTACAATCGTAAGCTATGATAACCTCGGCATTGCCCGTCTTATCTATCAGCTTCCCACAACATTGTGTGAAATGTTCCTCAAAGAAGTTTTCAAGCGTGGTTCAATTGAGAGCCTTGATCAGGAAACTCTCTTTACAATCCAGCGTTTCTTTGAAAACAACCTCAATGTTTCCGAAACATCAAGAAAGCTTTTTGTACACAGAAACACTCTTGTTTACAGACTTGAAAAAATTAAAAAGCTCACAGGTCTTGACCTCCGTGAGTTTGAGGACGCAATCGTGTTCAAGGTTGCTCTTATGGTTAAGAAATACCTCAACGCAAGTCCTACAAAATACTGATTTGGTTAAAGTGTGCCCGAGCACGGTGTCTTGCTGTGCTTTGGGCGTTTTGACTTTTTTGTGAGTATTTGTACAATAACTACAAAACAAAGGTGACTTTATGATTGATTTTATAAATGTGTCTAAAACATACCCTAATGGCACTCATGCTCTCTACGGTATTACGCTGAGTATTGATAAGGGCGAGTTTGTATTTATTGTCGGTGCATCGGGCGCAGGCAAGAGTACATTTCTTAAACTCATTATGCATGAGGAGACTCCGACATCGGGCAAAATCGTTATCAACGACACTGATGTTACAAAGCTGAGAAGGAGCAAGGTTCCTTATATGCGCCGTCATATGGGCATTGTTTTTCAGGATTTCAGACTTATTGACAAGATGAATGTTTTCGACAATGTTGCGTTTGCAATGCGTGCTGTCGGAAAACCTTCGGCAGTAATCAAAAAGCGTGTTCCGTATGTGCTTGAGCTTGTCGGTCTTAAAGATAAGATGAAAAACAGACCGAGTGAACTCTCGGGCGGTGAGCAGCAGCGTGTAAGCCTTGCAAGAGCCCTTGTGAATAACCCCGAAATTATTATTGCCGATGAGCCGACAGGTAATGTTGACCCCGAGATGTCACGCGAAATCATTGAGCTTCTCAATGAAATTAACGCAACAGGCACAACCGTTATTGTTGTAACGCATGAACATGACCTTGTTCGTGAGTTTGACAGACGAGTTGTTGTTCTTGACCACGGAAAAATTAAGAGCGACACCAAGGATTTGTTTGTTAAAGATGACTATACTGACGATTACGGTGATGACAGCGGTGAAGAAGAAAATACACCGGATTATCCCGATAATGCAGTGGTTGTTCCGGAATAATGCGTTTGCGCAAATAGGATTTTGAAAGGATTTTTGATATGACCGGATTTGGTTATTTGGCAAAAGAAGGTTTCAAAAATGTGTGGAACAACCGTATTATGAGTATCGCTTCTGTCTGCGTACTTATAAGCTGTCTTGTTCTCACAGGTGCGGCGGCACTTTTTTCGATGAATGTTGACAATGTTGTTGAATCGGTCGGCAAGTCAAACGAAACCTCTGTATACATTAAAGACGGATATTCACAGCTTGAGGCTGTTTATGTAGGAAAAGAAATTGAAAAGCTTGACAATGTTGAGTCGGCAACCTTTCTTTCAAAGGAAGATGCGATAAAGCAGTATAAATCTACTCTCGGCGACGACCTCTTTGCAGAAATGCAGGGCAGAAACAAACTCCCCGATTCTTTCATTGTAGTTATGAAGGACTTGTCGAAGTATGACGATACTGTTGCTCAGATTAAAAAAATTGACGGTGTTGACAGCATAAGCAACCACCGTGAGCTTGCAAAGAAGCTTACTGACATCAGCAATCTTGTCAATATGATTTGTATTGCGGTTGTTTGTGCGCTGACAATCATTTCAATCTTCATCATTGCCAACACAATTCGTGCAACGATGTATTCACGAAGATTTGAAATCAGCATTATGAAATCGGTTGGTGCAACGAACTCGTTTGTCCGCTGGCCGTTTCTTATTGAAGGTATGATAATCGGACTTATTTCCGCAATTGTTTCAACAGGCGCAATTGCAATCCTCTATGAGACTGCACAGGCTCTTGTTTATCAGATTGTTCCGATTGATTTCATCCCGATTAATAATGTTATCTGGATTACAGGCGGCTTGTTTGCAATTGCAGGTATTGTTATCGGCTTCTTCGGCAGCTTTATTTCAATCAGAAAATACCTTAAAATGGAAGGTAACGAAATACTCGGTTGGTAATCCCGACAGAAATCTTAAAGGAGGAGATTACAATGAACAAATTAAAAAGAATTTTATGTGCAATGCTCTGCGTATGCATGATTTCAATTCCAATGGCAATACCGACTACTGTTTCTGCTGAGGACAGCATCTCAGACCTTGAACAACAGCTTCAGCAGCTTGAACAGGAAAACGAAAAGTATCAGAAGATTCTTGATGATACAAAGTCTGACATCGCAGAAAAGGAAGAATACAAGAGCGCCCTTGTAAGCAAGGTTCAGGTTCTTGATGAAAAAATTGCAGTAACCCGTGAGAAAATTTCAAGCCTTAACGATGATATTAAGGAAAAGCAGGACGCTTATGACAAGGGACTTTCGGAAGTTGAGGATCAGTTTGACGCACTTGCAAACAGACTCAGAATTCTCTATATGTCAGGCAACGCAACCGACCTTGAAATCATTTTCGGTGCAAAGGATTTTTCTGACCTTATTGATAAGATGGAGCTTGTAAAGAGCCTTGCAAACAGCGACAAGGAGCTTATCAGCGAAATCCAGACAAAGCTGGACGAGCTCAGCACCAAGAAGAAATCCCTTGAGGCCGACAAGAAAGACCTTGAAACTCAGCAGGCGTCATTGAAGTCGGATCAGGACGAGTTTAATAAACTCATTTCCGATAATGACGAGATTCTTAAAAATCTTTACGCATCAAATTCCGAGGCGCAGAATTCCTTGGAAAGTGCGGCTTTGCAGAGTGATGAGATTGAAGCTAAAATCAGCGAGTACTATGCCGCTCAAAAGGCTGCTGCGGAACACGCTGCTCAGGCTTCACAGAGCTCAAGCAGTTCATCAAGCAGCTCTTCAAGCAGTTCATCAAGCGGCTCAAGCAGTTCGGGTTCATCAAACTCAGGTTCATCATCTGTAATTGTTCCGTCGGGTTCGGGCTTTGCATGGCCGACACCGGGCTTTACATATCTTTCCTCGGAGTGGTATGAGGACAGAGAGGTTTATAACCACGGCGGAATTGATATTGCCGGCGCAGGCATTATGGGAACTCCCGTTGTTGCGGCTGCCGACGGTACTGTTATCGCAAGCAACAGCAGTTGTACACACAACTGGGGTAAGAGCTACAGCTGTGGCTGTGGCGGCGGTTACGGAAACTATGTAATGATCAGCCACGCGGGCGGTAAGATGACAGTTTACGGTCACCTTACAAGTCTTACAGTAAGTACAGGTCAGACCGTTTCAAGAGGACAGGTTATCGGCTATGTCGGTTCAACAGGTAACTCAACAGGACCTCACCTCCACTACGAATGCCGTCTTAACGGTGTAAGATACAACCCGATGTCAGAATATTAATCTGTACATACACAATTTGATAATTAATTTAAAAGCCTTCGCATATACTTAAATAAGTAAATATGCGGAGGTTTTTGTTTTGATTACTTCATTGAATGTTGTGTTTCCCGAAAAGTGCGGGAAAATAAGGGGATTTTTTAACAGGCTGAGAGGGGACAAGGTGTGCGTTGAAATCAAAAGGGCAAGGGGCGTAAGCGTAAAACAGCTTACATACATCTGTCGCAGACAAAAGGTCAATCTCAATAAAATTGACAGGGCAATCGGCAATCAGCGTACAAGACTTTTGTGTTGCGAAGAAATGACTTTTCCGAACGACAGCGGTTACAAGCGTTTTTGCTCGCCGTTTTTTTCGGCAAGACTTTGTACAAATATGGCACTTTATGCCCTCAGCAAATTTGATACTCCCGAAAGGCTGACGGTCGGAATTTATGATCCCGACGCTCAATGCACCGACCTTGTTTCATTTGTGTTGAAATATACGGGCAATGTCTGTATTATCACAGACAACGAAGATGTGTTCTATGATGAGCTGAATACCATTGCCGAAGAAACAGGTGCGTGTGCCGTTGTTACTCACCACCGTGAACAGCTTTCAAATTGTGACCTTGTCATTGCACCGTTTGAAATTGAAGAAAATCTGCCTGTAAGAAATGATGCGGTTATCCTCACAAACGGCAGACCTAAGGAAAATATAAAGGGCTTTGTGTATTTTCGCTATTGCTTTAAAATGCCGAACGGATTCGCACTTTTGCGGCCTGAGGGATTGTCGGAGGAATACTTCTGCTCAGCACTCTACACACTCGGTTCACAGTACGAACTCGGTTCAATTGTTCCCGATTTGTGCCGTAATGATACAGAGGCGCAGACAGTGAAATCTCTTTGCAGTTATCTTGCCCGTTTTGCTTGACAATCGGTGTGAAAAAAATTATAATAAATCTATATGCAGTTTTTTGCTGATATGAAAGAATTTTATACCGTATGCACGCTTGTGCAGGTGCGGTATTAACTGAAAGGAACGATATAAAATGGCAGCTAAACCAACAATGCTTACTGCGGAAGGTCTTAAAAATCTTGAAGAGGAACTTGCAGAATTACAAAATGTCAAGCGTAAAGAAATTGCAGAGAAAATCAAGGTAGCCCGTTCCTACGGCGACTTGTCCGAGAACAGTGAATATGATGACGCAAAGAACGAGCAGGCTATTATGGAGGCAAGAATCGCTACTATCGAGTCTATCCTCAAAACTGCTCAGATTATTGATGAGTCCGAAACATCTAACGATAAGGTACACCTCACTTCTGTTGTTACAATCGAAATGGTTGGCACAGACAGACAGATGACATACAAAATCGTTGGTTCGGGTTCTAACGAAACAAATCCCGCACAGGGCAAAATTTCAGACGAATCACCTGTGGGCAAGGCTCTCATGGACAGATGTGTCGGTGATGTTGTTGAGGTTGAAACTCCCGGCGGCGTAAAGGCATTTAAGATTCTTGAAATCTCAAAGTAATTTGTTTATCTATTGAATTGTTGCTGACGGATTCTGCTTTTGCAATCCGTCAGATTTATTGATGTTGAAAAGAGAGGAATGATTGGAAATGAGTCGAAGCCACAGCAGACCTAAGACAAGCGATGTTATCAAGGTCAGATATGAAAAGCTTAACGCCCTCAAAGAAGCAGGCAGAGATCCGTTTGTAATTACAACAAGTGCCCGTGATGTTCTCACGGAAACAATTAAAAACAATTTTGAAGAGTATGAAAACAAAGACGTATGCGTTGCAGGCCGTTTGCTTTCAAAAAGAGGCAAGGGCAAGGTTTCGTTTATGGACCTTTGGGATCGTTCGGGAAAAATCCAGATTTTTGCAAAGTTTGACGATCTCGGTGAAGAAGAATACGGTTTCCTTAAAAAGTGGGATATCGGTGATATCGTTGAAGTAAAGGGCTTTGTTTTCAAAACGCAAATGGGCGAAATTTCTGTTCATGCAAAAGAGGTTAAGCTCCTTTCCAAATCACTCAAACCCCTCCCCGAAAAGTATCACGGTCTTACAAATACAGACCTTCGTTACCGTCAGCGTTATGTTGACCTTATTATGAATCCCGAGGTAAAGGATACCTTTGTAAAGCGTTCAAAAATTATCAGCAGTATCCGCCGCTACCTTGACAATCAGGGCTTTATGGAGGTTGAAACTCCTATGCTCGTTGCCAATGCCTAGGCGGTGCGTCGGCTCGTCCGTTCCTTACTCACTTCAACGCTCTTGACGAGGATTTAAAGCTCAGAATTTCTCTTGAACTTTACCTCAAAAGACTTATCGTAGGCGGACTTGAAAAGGTTTACGAAATCGGCAGAGTATTCCGTAACGAGGGTGTTGACACCCGTCACAACCCTGAGTTTACTCTTATGGAGCTTTATCAGGCATATACCGACTACAACGGTATGATGGATCTTACCGAAAACCTCTATCGCCATGTTGCACAGGAGGTTCTCGGCACAACAACAATCACATACAACGGCATTGAAATGGATCTTGGCAAGCCGTTTGAGAGAATTACAATGCTTGACGCTGTTAAAAAGTATTCAGGTGTTGATTTCAACGAAATTCATTCTGATGAAGAGGCAAAGGCAATTGCTAAGGAAAAGGGTGTTGAGTTTGAAGAACGCCACAAGAAGGGCGACATCCTCAACCTTTTCTTTGAAGAATTTGCAGAAGAGCATATGATTCAGCCTACTTTCGTTATGGATCATCCGATTGAGATTTCTCCGCTTACAAAGAAGAAACCCGAAAATCCCGATTATGTTGAGAGATTTGAGTTCTTTATGAACGGCTGGGAAATGGCTAATGCATATTCAGAGCTTAACGATCCGATTGACCAGAGAGAGCGTTTTAAGGCTCAGGAGGCACTTCTCGCACAGGGCGATGATGAGGCTAACACAACCGATGAGGATTTCCTCAACGCACTTGAAATCGGTATGCCTCCGACAGGCGGTATCGGCTTTGGTATCGACAGAATGTGTATGCTCCTCACAGATTCAGCCGCAATCCGTGATGTCCTCCTCTTCCCGACAATGAAGACCCTCGGTGGTGTAAAATCCGAAAATGGTGTAAATTCTAAAGAGGTTTCTACACCAAATTCAGAGCCGGAAAAGATTGATTTCTCTAATGTAAAGATTGAGCCTTTGTTTGAGGAAATGGTAGACTTTGATACATTCAGCAAGTCAGATTTCCGTGCAGTAAAGGTTAAAGAGTGTGTTGCAGTACCGAAGTCAAAGAAACTGTTACAGTTCACTCTTGATGACGGAACAGGCACAGACAGAACCATTTTAAGCGGTATTCACGCTTATTACGAGCCGGAAGAACTGGTTGGAAAGACTCTTATCGCCATCACAAATCTTCCACCGAGAGCTATGATGGGCATTGACTCCTGCGGTATGCTCCTCAGTGCTATTCACGAAGAAGAAGGCGAAGAAAAGCTTCATCTTCTGATGGTTGATGACCACATTCCGGCAGGTGCAAAGCTCTATTAAGAAGTACCGTTTTAACCTACAAAACGGGATGTACTTCATTTGTGAAAAATCTCTGAAAATACACAAATACACCAAATTTACACCAAATGGTGCTTGAAACGGTGCAGAGCCTAAAAAATCGCATAATTACAGGCGATACAATAGAATTTATGAGGGCGGTGTCTGAATTAGCGGACATCGCCCTTTTCTCGACTTAAAAACCTATTTTTATCCCAAAACCACGACGGATGAGTTGAATGTTAATTTGCGTTGCTTGTAGCAATGGGCAGTCCAACATACAATTATGGTAACGACTCAGAGAAAGGAGGTTATCCATAATGTTAAACGAAAACATAAAATCAATCAGGAAATCAAAAGGACTTTCACAAGAGGAACTTGCTGTTAAGCTGAATGTGGTTCGACAGACAATTTCCAAATGGGAGCAAGGAGTTTCCCATAGTTAAAGATACCACACCAAATATGATGAACCCACGCTTATACACTACCAGCTATAATAAACCGCAAGGACAGCAATTTGATGATACTGCTGTCCTTTCTTTTATAAAATTGCAGTACACATAAAAAGGTAAAATGATAAATATATTTGTCCTTGTAACAATTCTCGGACATTTGCCTGTTATACTATCTGCAAAAAGCAAAGGAAGTGAGAATATGGAGCAGATTTTAATTGTCGAGGACGACAGTTTTTTGAATAAGATGTTAGACTATAACCTGACCGCAGACGGCTACGGCGTGACTTCTGCCCTAAATGCCAGAACCGCAGCCGAAGCCATCCGCCAGCGGGAATTTAATTTAGTGCTGCTGGACATCAACCTGCCGGACGGGAACGGTTTTGAACTGTGCAAGCTGATAAAGCCCCAGCACCCGGACACCATCGTAATATTCCTGACCGCCAACGATCAGGAGAGCGACCAGATACGGGGCCATGAGGTGGGCGCGGTGGACTACATCACAAAGCCCTTTGTGATCGGGGCCTTGCAGCGGAAAATCAAAGCCATGTTCGCCATGCTGGAACACCACAAACCGGCTAAGGACATTTACGATGACGGACGGCTGTTTCTGGACTTCTCGGAGCAGACGGCTTCCCTAAACGGCAAGCCCCTGACCCTATCCCCGATGGAGTACAAAATGCTGAACCTGTTCCGCAAAAATCCCCGGCAAGTGCTGACCCGTGGGCGCTTTTGGAAAAAGCTGTGGGATATAGACGAAAGGTTTGTAGACGAACACACCCTGACAACTTCTATCAGCCGGATTCGCAGCAAGATTGAATCCGACGGCGGCGCGCCCTACATCAAGACCGTTTACGGCATGGGCTATCAATGGACGGGAGGCGAGGCAAAATGAAGTTTCAAAACCTCTCGGTAAAGCGGCTGTTTGGCCGGGTGGCAATGGGGCTTGTCCTCTCCATGTCCGGGATCACCATAGCCCTGTTTCTTGTGACAAAACAGACGGCGGTGCTGCTGACGGGCGGGGCGCTGCTGCTGTGCGCCCTTGTGGGAATTTTTGTACTGACGCAGGCGTTTGGAAAGCGGCTGTCGCAGTTTACCGCTGACCTGTGCCAGACCTTAGACCACATGATCGCCGGGAATGAAGCGCCCCAGCGGCCAGAGGACAGCGAAACCCAGCTTGCCAGAATCGGGCACCGGCTGGCGAGACTTTACCAGATCATGCAGGAGAACCGTCGCCGGGTGGACGAGGAACGGCAGGAGTTACAAACCCTTGTATCGGATATTTCCCATCAGGTAAAAACGCCGGTAAGCAATCTGAAAATGGCGACGGACACCCTGCTGGAAAAGCCTATGACCGAGGCGGAGCGTACCGATTTTATCCGTGGAATCCGCACCCAGACAGATAAACTGGACTTTCTCTTTCAGGCTCTTGTGAAAACCTCACGGTTGGAAACGGGCGTAATCCAGTTGAATAAGAAACCGGTCTGCCTCTTTGATACCGTGGCGCAAGCCATGAGTGGGATCGTGTATGCAGCGGAAAAAAAGAAAATCGCTGTATCTGTGGACTGCCCGGAGAATTTGACCTTTTCCCATGACAGCAAGTGGACATCCGAAGCCCTCTTTAACCTGTTGGACAATGCGGTGAAGTATACTCCGGCAGGTGGAAAAATTACGGTGTCGGTGATACCGTGGGAAATGTATGTGGAGATCAAAGTAGCCGATACCGGCAAGGGCATTTCCGAAAGTAATCAGGCTGCTATCTTCCGGCGCTTTTATCGTGAGGAAGAAGTACACGAACAGCAGGGCGTGGGCATTGGCCTGTATCTGACCCGCGAGATCGTAACACGGCAGGGCGGCTACATCAAAGTGGTTTCTGAGCCGGGCAAGGGTTCAGAATTTTCCATTATGCTGCCGACAAAATAGAATGCGGCGGACGGTCATTCTCGGCTGCCCGCCGTAAGTCTTTTCGCAACAGTGTGCCGATAAAGCTGCCAGTGGCAGTTTTTCGGCGGAAATGTCCGAGCGTTGTAACATTTCACCCCCGATTTTCAATGAAATTTTTTGGCCGCTGTAACATTTCGCGGACATTTGGGTTTTATAATACCTTTATCAACAGGCAAGAAGCCTTGAAAGGAGTTTTGAGTATGAGCGTTTTACAGGCGATTGATCTGAAAAAGTATTACGGCACAGAGCCGAACATTACCCGCGCCCTTGACGGTGTGAACTTCTCCGTGGAGGACGGCGAGTTTGTGGCCGTTGTGGGAACATCCGGCAGCGGCAAGTCCACCCTGCTTCACATGATGGGCGGGCTGGACACTCCCACCAGCGGAACCGTGATCGTCCGGGGCGAAGAACTGGCAAAGAAGAACGATGAACAGCTTACCATCTTTCGCCGCCGCAACATCGGCTTTATCTTCCAGAACTATAACCTTGTTCCTATTCTGAATGTGTATGAGAACATCGTCCTGCTTAAATGGAGCTGGACGGGGACACGGTGGATCAGAAGTTTTTGGACGAGATCGTTCACCTGCTGGGGCTGGAAGATAAACTGAAAAATATGCCGAATAATCTTTCTGGCGGACAGCAGCAGCGTGTGGCGATTGCCCGCGCTCTGATTACCAAACCGGCTATTGTGCTGGCCGATGAGCCAACCGGTAACCTTGACAGCAAGACCAGTGCCGAGGTGCTGGGACTTATCAAGCGCACCAGCGCGGAGTTCCGGCAAACCGTTGTAATGATTACCCACAATGACGACATAGCCCGCCTTGCAGATCGGATTGTCCGCATTGAGGATGGCAGGATTGTGGAATAAGGAGGTGGCAAGCTATGACATGGCCTTTTGAAAATGATACCAGTGACATTGAAAAGAAGCTGGCAAAGCGCAGTTTGCATCGTGAACGGCAGCGTAATTTATTTGCAATCATTGCTCTTGTGCTAACTGCATTTATGATAACTGCGACATTCAGTATTGGTTTTAGTTACTTTGAAACCTACCAAATGCAACAAATTCGGTTAATGGGAACTACCGCTGATGTCGGAATCACAAATGTAACAGAAAATCAGTTGGTTGAAATTTCAAAATCAAACCTTGTCCTTGACGTAGGTATACAGCAGCGTTTAGGCAGTGTTGATACAGAGCAACTGCAAAATGCGAGATTAGGTATAGTTTGGATAGATGATACCGAGTGGGGAACCCACCGTCTGCCTACTATATCAAGTGTTGTAGGAAATTACCCATCAAGTAAAAATGAAATTATGCTACCTACATGGGTGCTTGAACAGATGGGCATTTCTGATCCGCAAATAGGGATGGAGATTGTGTTGTCATACCAAATTGGCGATAGCTATGATTATGTCACGGACACCTTTTTGCTGTCGGGCTACTATACGGACTACATTCCAATGCGCACAAATAATCGTGGTTATGTTTATGTTTCATCCGCTTTTAAGGATAGCTTAAATGTATCACTGGATAATAGTGTTACGGCAATGATCCGTTTTCAAGGCAATGATAATGCTGACAAAAACTGTGAAAGATTGCGGCGTGAGATTGACTTTACAGAAGGGCAAACATTTGAAATTGTACCATTAGAACAGGCAAATGGTGGAACTATTATTTTAGCTGTAATAATTTTAGCAGTTTTTATATCCTTTAGCGGCTATCTGCTGATTTATAATATTCTTTATGTCTCTGTCATAAAAGATGTGCAATTCTATGGCCGTCTTAAAACGATTGGAACGACCCAAAGGCAGATAAAGAGAATTATCTATAAGCAGGCAATCAGAATCTCTTGTATTGGTATTCCGATTGGTCTGTTACTTGGTGCGGTTGTTTCCTTTGGCATTGTTCCTTACTTCCTGAATATGATGTATTCAACAAATTCTGATGTGGGAACAAAAGTATCTTTTTCGCCGTTTATTTTCATAGGAGCGGCCATATTTACGTTCATTACCGTTATGATTGCAAGCATGAAGCCCGCCAAAATTGCCGGAAGTGTTTCACCAATAGCAGCACTCCAATACACAGCAGCCAGCACAAAGAGCAGCGCCAGAAATTGTAGCAAAATGAAGTTGTCCAGAATGGCATGGAACAATGTCTTTCGTAATGCTAAGAGTACAACCCTTGTTTTTGCATCGCTTTTTTCGGCCTTTCCTTGTTCCTTGTCGTCACAGGACTATTACATGGTTTAAGCCCGGAGAATTATGTGAGCCAATGGGGAGTAAGCGATTTTGCACTCACATATAGTATCCACGAAAGAGAAGATTTAATTTCCAGCGAAATGGTTTCAGAGATTGGTCAGCTTGACGGCATTGAGAATTTGAGGTTGACCTATGCACCTTATCCTCAAGTAGCAGCAGATGTTGTATATGACGATGCTGTATTTCACGAGTTTCTTGCGTCATTAGACGGAGTAAACGGCATTGATTTTTCTGATCCGGCAAAATTAGAAAATTATCAGCAAAACTTTTTTAGCGGGGTTTTTGGAATTGACAGTGCATATTTGGAAGAAATCAATAAAACCTTAAACTTGCCTATTGACACGTCTGCCTTTGAACAAGGAAAGGTTGTGCTGCTGTCCAAAACAGTAGAAGGCCTTATTCAGCCAGGGCAGGAAATAACAATCCAGACGCAGAACGGACAGCATTCCTTTATTGTAGCGAACGGTTATTTGAATGAAGGGTTTCGAGCAGGAGGAGGCAATGAGAGAGGGACGGCTCCTGATTTGTATATTAGTCAAACAGCTTTGAGAGAACTCTTTCCGCAATATAGAGTGTTCCGCGTGGCCTTTGATACGGATGGTCAACATGACGAAAGTATACTGCAAGAATTAAAGCAAATCACCGCATCACAAGCTAACATTGATATTATATCCCGATATGAACGGCGAGAAGAAATGCAGGAATATCTCAGTACAGCAAAGGTTTTAGGAACAGGGTTGTCCGTGATCCTGCTGCTTGTTGGTGTCATGAACTTTGTCAATACAATGGTTGTCAATGTAAATACTCGGCGCTATGAATTAGCTGTTCTTGAAAGCATTGGAATGACAAAGCGACAAATCAAACGAATGCTATTTATGGAAGGTTTCTATTATTGGGGCGTTTCCCTTTCCCTTGCAGTCACCATTGGAAATCTTCATCTTGCTATATATGATTTTTAGTAAAGTGGCCTATTATGCTGTTTTCTCCTATCCATTTATCCCACTGGTGCTGGTGTCTGGACTGGTGTTGCTAATCTGCCTTATTGTGCCTATATGGGTCTACAAAACTGACGTTAACCTTCCAGTTGTGGAGCGATTGCGGTTGACAGAGTGAGTTTAATCAAATAGCAAAACATCCTTAGATCAATCATATCGAAGCGGAGCAGATTTTAGCTGCTCCGCTTCTTTAGTATTTTTCAAAAAATTCTTTTGAAATGTCCGAGCGTTGTAACATTTCACCTCGATTTTCAATGAAATTTTTTGGCCGCTGTAACATTTCGCGGACATTTGGGTTTTATAATACCTTTATCATGGAGGACGGCGAGTTTGTGGCCGTTGTGGGAACCTCCGGCGCAGGGCAAGTCCACCCTGCTTCACATGATGGGCGGGCTGGACACCCCTACTTCCGGCAATGTGATTGTCCGGGACAAAGAACTGTCGAAAATGAACGATGAACAGCTTACCATCTTTCGCCGCCGCAACATCGGCTTTATCTTCCAGAACTATAACCTTGTTCCCATCCTGAATGTGTATGAGAACATCGTCCTGCCGGTGGAGCTGGACGGGGACACGGTGGATCAGAAGTTTTTGGACGAGATCGTTCACCTGCTGGGACTGGAAGATAAACTGAAAAATATGCCGAACAATCTTTCCGGCGGCCAGCAGCAGCGTGTGGCTATCGCCCGCGCCCTGATTACCAAACCGGCTATCGTGCTGGCCGACGAGCCGACCGGCAACCTTGACAGCAAGACCAGCGCCGAGGTGCTGGGGCTTATCAAGCGCACCAGCGCGGAGTTCCGGCAAACCGTTGTGATGATTACCCACAACAACGATATTGCCCGCCTTGCAGATCGGATTGTCCGCATTGAGGACGGCAAGATCGCGGAATAAGGAGGTGGCAAGTTATGACATGGCCTTTTGAAAATGACACCAGCGCCATTACAAAGAAGCTGGCAAAGAAAAGTTTGCAAAGCGAGAAGCGCCGGAATCTGATGGTGGTGATTGCCGTTGCGCTGGCGGCGTTTCTAATCTGCTTTACGGGAATTGTGTCTACTTCCCTGACACAAATGCAGCGCAATCAGGTTCTCGATACTTATGAGGCGGTCTGGCGAGGTGTAGAGGAAAACGATATTGAAAACTTAAAAGGAGTACCGGAGTTTGAGCGTGTAGGCGGCTACTATCTGCTCGGTGAGGAACTTTCGGAACAGGGCTATCATGCGTCCTATGTGTATTGTGACGCGCAAATGATGGAGATTGCCAAGGCGCAAATGAATCTGTTAGAGGGCCGGGTTCCTGAAAAGGCAAATGAAGTTGTCGTAAGCGAATACTTTCTTTCCACTTATGGAAACAATGCCAAGATCGGGGACACTGTGACCTTAGATACCGAGAGCTTTCATGGCGATTATATCGTTACCGGCATTATGGACAGTGTAAATGAAAAAGAAGCGAATACCTGCGCGATTATTCTTTCTAAAGCTGCCCTGACTGAATGGAATAAGTTTGACCCGGCTGGGTATCGCGCCTATGCTCATTTCAAAAACAGCGACCAGTTGGGTGAGGAACTGATAACCTCTTATTGCAGGGAGATTGCAGAGGAATATCAGCTTCCTATGCCCAAAATGAACAGCAAATATTTTGCTTATGCCTCTAAATCCTTTGATCTTGCACTGATGGCTGGCGTGATTGCCATTGTTCTGATTGGTGGCTATATTGTGATTCAGAGTATCTTCCGTATCTCCATCAATGACAAAATCAAGAGCTACGGGCAGCTTCGGACGGTTGGTGCGACCCAAAAGCAAATCAAGCGGATTGTAAAAGCGGGAGGGACGCAAACTCGGCAGTATCGGAATTTTGATTGGTACAGTGTTGGGCGTATGCGGCGGTTTCCTCCTGTTTTCCAAGGGTTTTAACGCTGTTTCCTATGTGGCAACGGTTATTTTAACGCTTATAAGCAGTTGGATCATGGTATCTGTTTCCATCCGTAAGCCGGTGAAAATTGCGGCAGGGATTTCTCCCATTGAAGCCGTCCGTTTTACCCCGGCACAAAAGGACATCCGCAGCCGGGAAAAGAATATCAAGCTCAATCCTGTTTCAATGGGAATTGCGAATTTTAAGCGTGACCGAAAAAAGGCCGTTGCTATTGTAGCTTCATTGAGTTTGGGCGGAATTATCCTGCTTGTGGTATCCTCCATCGTTTTGCTGCGCTCACCAGAGGCGCTTGCAAGACAGTTTTTCCCAGACGGCGACTATAAAATTTATTTGGATTCTGAAATGACAGAAGAAAAGGTTATGGCAGCGGGAAATCCATTGAATGAGGAATTAAAGCAGGAAATCTTATCTATTGATGGCGTTACAGATATAATTCCAAGCAGGCAATCTCTCCATGCAACTTATAAAACAGAGATTCATCAAGCTGGTGGTATGTGCGATATGCTGACCGACCAGAATTATGCAACAGTTGAAGCGGCTCTGACAGCAGGGAACGATGCCAAAAGATTCCCGTAGTATTGTAATTGACTATAATGTGCTAAAGCAGAATGAGGATATGGGTGTTGGTTCAACGGTTGAGATTTCTTTGGGAGAAGAACAGCCATCCGTTTCTGTTACCATATCGGGGTTATACGATCCTGCAAAGGTATATTCAGGACATGGCAGGATGCACTTAGATGGGGCAACTCTTTTTGCACCAGAAGCGTTGTTCCACGAACTGCACCCGGAAATCACCTCTTTTGACTATTCATGGAGCATTGTAAATGACGCTAAAAAAACGGACTATGTGGGAGCTGAATTGAAAAATATTGTTGCCAGCCATAGTAATATTGCCTTAGATGAAATCAATACAGTGATTGAATATGAAGAAATGACAAATTCTTTTGTGTTTGGCAGTATGGAGATACTTTCATGGTTGGTATTTCTCTTTGGCGTTATCAACCTTATCAATACGACACTCTCTAACCAGATAGCCCGAAAGCAGGAAAACAGTGTTTTGCGTTCCATCGGGCTGACCCAAAAGCAGCTATGTAAAATGAACATTTGCGAGGGTCTGTGCTATGCGTCCTTTGCAACATTGGCAACGCTGATCGTTGGGCTTCCGGCTTCCATCTTTGCTTGCAGAAAAATGAGTATAGGAGCTTTTGCCGGAAATGTAGTGCCTTACAAATTCCCGGTTTTGGAAATGGGACTGTTCATTCTGGTATTGTTCGGAATGGAACTGATCTTGTCTGTATGGACAATCCGCAGACAGAAAAAGCAATCCCTGATCGAACAAATGCGGGCGATGGAATAACCGTATGGGATCGGCGGGGCGGCGTGTGCTGCCCCGCTTTTTTCGCCATTTCTCAAAAAATTTTTGAAATGTCCGAGCTTTGTAACAATTCAGCCTGTTTTTTTGTCGAAATCAAAGGCACCTCGGACATTTATAGTTCTTCCAAAAGTTTGATGATAATATTACCATTCATGGAAGAAGCAATCTGTTATTGCAATAACGCGAAATTGACGATAGAAAGTTTTTCATATCTCGGTCAGCTCAACAATTACATTACTCTGCTGATACAGCCAGTCCGTAAATTCTTTCGGGCTGGCCGTTCCTGTTTTTACAGCCTTTTTTCTCTGTAAGGCTTCTTTCTTAAAGTCGGAAAAGGAAGCCTGTATTTTTTCCAGACGGTCAGCCGGAAAGCCTGCGGTATTTTTTACCCGGTTTATTTTGTTGCGCCAGTTCTGGCATTCATTTTTATAAAGCAGGTCATAGTTATTTTCTCTTGACCTCTCGTCAAATTCCCGCTTGTTTTGAAGCGCCTGTGCTTTTCGGCACTTGTCGCTGCACAGCTCATACCGCTGGCTCTTTGCCAGAAAATATTTTCCACAGACCTTGCACCGCCGGAAGCAAAGCCCCCAGTCATTCAGCCTGTTCAGATAATAGGTAATCAACGGGTAGAGGGACGCATAGGCAGACACACATTCTTCTGTGCGCCGGTTGTCCGGGAACCAGAGGTCAAGCCGGGTATCTTCTGACGGTGCGCCTTTGAAATAAAGGCTGCCAGCTTGAAATTGTTTCGGTTTTCCTGTCTCCCTGTCAAAGCTCATGGTTTCGTTTTGGAATACCCCGGTCAGTCTGCTCATTTTATCCATGAAGCGGTCACAGGCAGCGTTACGGTCACGGGGTTCTCTGGCAAGCAGATAGCTGTTCCAGATACGGAACGCCACATACATTTTCAGAGGGTCGTTGCTAAGATATTTCTCCCAAAGAAATTCGCTTGCCGCCTGCTCCAGCTCCGGCTGTTTCCATCTGTTGGAGTGGAGAGCTTGCCGCAGCGGAGAAAGCCCGTATAAGTTCCAGTCTCTGTCCGTGTCACGCTCAAAGTTTATCAAAAAAAGTTCCCAGTGGGCGTGTCATATCACAAAGCACCTCTGCGTTTTGGCTCCCGTTCAGACGGAAGCGGATCTGCTGTTCTTCCCCAATCAAAATCCGCTCTTTCATTTTCTTCCTGTCCAGCGTCAGGACAAACAAAATCCTCTCAAAACATGGCTCATGCCGTATAAACTGATTCTCCATCCCTATCCCCTGCCTTTGTTTATGGTAATTATATAATTCAGTTATATCCGTTACACTCATGGTATCGCAGAATCATTGTTTTGTCAAGGATAGTACGCTATGATGATTGCGGTTGGTAATTTCGTACCGCACAGTACCTTGACAAGTGAATGACCGTCCAAAAGGGATATGACCGGCAGGAGAAGTGACGCATTCGGCGCACCAATGCAGGGAAACACCGCAGGAATGGGGCAGGAAAACGGCTTTTGGGGAGAACGGCAACAGGAAGCATTTTAACCTATTTGATTTATGGGAGGAACAGAATGAACGATAAAAAGAGATTGAACAGCTACGAGGATTTACCGCTGGTTCTGGATGTGGCGGACATTCAGCGGATTATGGGAATTTCAAGAGCGAGCGCCTATGAGCTGGTACACACACCCGGCTTTCCAGCGTTCCGCAGGGGCAGACTTATCAAGGTCAGCAAAATTGCTTTCTTTGAATGGATGGCAAAAGGCTCCGAAACCGTACCGGGAAGCGACAAATAAGCGTGAGGTATCATTCCCTGACTTGCAATACTGCCGCACTTTCCAAAGGGGCATACAGAGGGGAAAAAACTTAAAAATGATACCGAGACGCTACATCAAAACAGCCTATCTGCGTACATCAGATAGAAACGGAGAAAGGAGCCGGTTATGGCAAGAATGAGTAACAAGCGGCGGTTGGAATGGTCTTTCTTCTTAAATGACCGCAGCCGTATCACTTACAACGAACTGTGCCGGAAATGCCAGCACGAATGTAAACAGAGCTTCCGGGCGGTTGTGGTTGACTGCCCGAAGTATCTTTCCAAGCGTTCCACGAAAAAGGACAAGACTGCCGGAAACGGCAAAATCCCTTAGGGACTAAGGGCGCACTTCTATACATAGTCTAAAGACCATGTATCGTGCGTCCTGCGGAGCTTACCTCTGCCGCTGATAAAATCAGCAATCCGAGGTCTGCGTTCGCTTCGCTCCGACAAGGTGGCTACACCCCCTTGCGCCGCTAAAGCGGCTATCCCTGTGTACCCGCCGAAAAGAGAAATCCGCTCTGCGTTTTTCCCTTTTATCGGGTTTTATAGAAGCACTGACACACGGACTGTCTGCGGATGGTCTTTCTTTATCTTATCAGCAAAGGATGTGAGAACATGGAAAAATCTTTGGAACAGTTGAAGCAGGAATATGAAAAAACCACTGTCCTGCTGGAACAGGAAAAACGGAAAATGCAGCGTTTGAAAAACCGGCAGGCGTATCTGGAAAGCGGTTCCGGAAACAGAGGACGCACCGGCTGATTACCCGTGGGGCAGCTATTGAGAGCATTGCACCACAGACAAAGGAGCTATCCGAAGCGGAATTTTATTCCCTCATGGAAAGCATTTTGAATCTGCCGCAGGCGGAGCATTTCATCCGGTCTGCCACAGAGAACCACGCCCGTATTTCCGGGCAGGAGAAAGGCGGTGACTAAGGATAGCACTTTATCATTTTTCAATCGCACAGATCAAGCGCAGCGCCGGTCAGAGCGCCATTGCCAGCGCAGCCTATCGAGCCGGGGAGCGTCTTTACAGCAGCTACTATGGAGAAGTCAGCGACTACACCAAAAAGGGCGGCGTGATCGCTTCGGAAATCATGCTGCCGCCCCATGCGCCGGAAATATATCTTGACCGGGCGACCCTCTGGAATGCTGTGGAGAACTGCGAGAAACATCCAAAAGCACAGCTTGCCTATTCCTTTGATATTGCCATGCAGAATGAATTGACGCTGGAAGAAAACATGGAGCTGGCGAGGAAGTTCGTACAGGAGCAGTTTGTGACAAAAGGCATGATTGCCGACCTTGCTTTTCACAGCCCGGAGAAAGAGGACGGCGGCATCCCTAACCCGCATTTTCATGTGATGACAACCATGCGCCCTTTGAACCCGGATGGCACATGGGGACAAAAACAGCGTCGGGAATATCTTCTTGATGAAGATGGAAACCGAATCCGGGATAAAAACGGCGATTATATGTTTAACGCTGTCCATACAACAGACTGGCATGAGCCGGAAACGCTGGAACACTGGCGGGAGCAGTGGGCGGCTGCCGTTAATACAAAATTTGAGGAAAAAGGGCTGGATGTGCGTATCGACCACCGTTCCTATGTGCGGCAGGGGCTTGACCTGATACCTACTGTCCACGAGGGAGCTAATGTCCGGCAGATGGAAGCAAAGGGCATCCGCACCGAGAAAGGGGAACTGAACCGCTGGATTAAAGCCACCAACCGGCTCATGCAGGATGTGAGGAAGAAGATCAAAGCCCTGTTTGTCTGGATGGCAGAGGTAAAAGAAGAACTTTCCAAACCGCAGACACCGAGCCTTGCCGACCTGTTGATCGCTTATTACAACCAGCGCAACGCAGGGGCATGGAGCAATAAAGCCAGAACCGGAAACTTAAAGCAGTTTGCCGAAGCCGTCAATTATCTGACGGAAAACAAGCTGCTCACATTAGAGGATTTGCAGGAGCGTCTTTCCTCTGTCAACGAAGAATTTGAAGCGTTAAGCGACTCCATGAAAAAAGAAATCTGCCCGGATAAAGGAATTGCAGGAATTGATACGGGAGGGCGAGAATTACCAGCGGCTAAAACCTGTTCATACGGAATTGAACAATATCAAGTTTAAGAAACAGAGGGAGAAATTTGAAACATCCCACGATGCGGAGTTACGGCTGTTTTATGCCGCCCGCCGTATTTTGAAAGAAAAACTGGACGGAAAACCGATTGCCCTGAAAGCATGGAACAGGAATACGCACAGTTAAAAACAGAGTATGCCGAACTGTCTCCGCAGCACAAGCCACTCCGGGAGGAAGTCATACGGCTACGGCAGGTGCAGAACGCCGTAGATACCGCACTGCGCCGGAGGGAGCAGCCACAGGCAGTACAGAGAAAGAAACATGAGATGGAGCTATGATATAACCGGCAGCTTTACCGCTACCAGTATTTTTATGGAGGGAGCATTTGAATGTATTTGAAGCGGTGAAACAGTCTGTTACCACCCGGCAGGCTGCTTCATTCTATGGAATCCGGGTGGGGAGAAACGGCATGGTCTGCTGTCCATTCCACAATGACCGCACGCCCAGCATGAAAGTGGACAGCCGCTTTTACTGCTTCGGCTGCGGGGCTTCCGGGGATGTGATCGACTTTGCCGCTTTGCTGCATGGATTGGGGAAACGGGAAGCTGCGGTCAGGCTTGCGGAAGACTTCGGCGTTTCCTATGAGAAATCCGGCAATGCGCCGCCAGATTGGAAGCGTCACAACAGGTCACAGCCCCGACAAAAATCAGCGGAGCAGAGATTTCAGGAAACGGAACGGTATTGTTTCCGGGTGCTATGCGATTATCTGCGCCTGCTGGAGCATTGGAAAACAGCACACGCCCCACAGCCGCAGGATGCCATCTGGCATCCTCTTTTTGTGGAAGCGTTGCAGAGGATAAGCTACACAGAATACCTTTTGGATATTTTGTTATACGGAGAAATAGAAGAAAAAGCGGCATTGATCGCCGCACAGGGAAAGGAGGTGCTGCGGCTTGAACAGCGAATTTCAGAGCTTGCCGCCGGAAACGCAGGAAGCGGTCAAAAGGACGATGGACACAATGGAACCGGCGCAGACACCGGCAGAAATCCGGGAGACATTAGAGGGGACGCAGAAAGGCGGCGTGAAGAACAGCATCCGAAACTGCCTGACGGTGTTCCAGCGTGACCCGCTGTTTCGTGGGGCGCTGCGCCTGAACCTTTTGACGGAGCAGATTGACATTGTGAAGCCGCTGGGCTGGGAGCGCACCAGTACCACGCTGACCGACATGGACATGAACTACCTGCTTTTGTATCTGGAAGAAAATTACGGGCTTACCAGCGAGAAAAAGGTGCAGAGCGCCATCAAGATTGTTGCCAATGAAAACCGCTACCATCCAGTCAGGGATTACCTGAACAGCCTGCAATGGGACGGCACAGAGCGCATCCGTTACGCCCTGCATCACTTTCTGGGAGCCGATACGGACGAATACACCTATGAAGCCTTGAAACTGTTCCTGATGGGAGCCATCCGGCGGGTATTCAGACCGGGGAGCAAGTTTGAGGTCATGCTCTGTCTGGTTGGTGGTCAGGGAGCCGGGAAATCTACCTTTTTCCGGCTGCTGGCAGGCAGGGACGAATGGTTTTCAGACGATTTGAAAAAGCTGGACGATGAAAATGTGTACCGCAAGCTGCAAGGGCATTGGATTATCGAGATGTCGGAGATGATTGCCACAGCCAACGCCAAGAGTATTGAGGAAATCAAGTCATTCTTAAGCCGCCAGAAAGAAACCTACAAAGTGCCGTATGAGACACATCCGGCAGACCGGCTGCGGCAATGTGTATTTGGAGGGACGACCAACCGGCAGGACTTTTTGCCCCGTGATCGCACCGGCAACCGGCGCTTTCTCCCCGTGACGGTGTACCCGGAACGGGCGGAGGTTCACATACTGGACGATGAAGCGGCGGCGAGGGCGTATATCGAACAGATGTGGGCGGAAGCCATGACGGTTTATCGCAGTGGGAAGTATAAGCTGTCATTCAGCATGGAAATGAACCGATACCTGAACGCCCACCAGCAGGACTTTATGCAGGAAGACACACAGGCCGGCATGATCTACGCCTATTTGGAGGACTACACCGGCGACAGGGTATGTTCCAAGCAGCTTTATGAGGAAGCGCTGGGGAACTTAAATTCCCCGGCAGACTGGGAGACACGGGCAATCTGCGAGATTATGAATACCGGCATTGCGGGCGGCATCATACAGGGCTGGGCAGCCTACAAAAGCCCGAAGCGGTATAAAAATACGGTTCTCAAAAAGGCTGGGAGCGTGTCAACCAAGCTCCGCCGGAGGGGGACGTTTTTCAGGAAATCACGGAAGAAGAAGCCCGGCAAATGGAACTTCCATTCTGAAAAGCCACCGGTTGACAGTTTGGTTGACGCTTTGGTTGACAGCCGGTTGACGGGGAAAAGCCTGATATTTGGGGCATTTCTCTCCTTTGTCAACCATGTCAACCAAGAAATCAAAGAAAAAGTAAAAAGTAATAATAGAGCGCCTATGGATTGTTTTCAAAGTCTTTTCTGCCGGTTGACACGGTTTGGTTGACACGGAGACAGTCTGCGGCTGTACACCTGTCTGACATTCCCTTGTCGGGCATATTTCATTTATGGAGGTAACTGCCTATGGCAAAAAGCAAAAACGAGAGCAATAACAAAAACAGCGGCACACCTGCTTACCGAAAAAGACGGCACCCAGTATTTTGTCATGGGGAAAGTCCGTATCAAGGTATCGGAGCATTTCGCACAGGATGGGAAGCCGCTTGACAGCCTGCTGGAAGATGTGATCCAGCACGCTGCCGCCGCTTCCTGAAAAAATACGAAATAACGACTGTCAATCAGCCCACGCTTATGATATACTTGTACCAGCGAGTATTGTATAAGCGTGGGTTGTTTCTTTTAGAAGGAGGATTTTTAACCGTGAAACAACCATACAATACAACGATTTATAACACTGCACTATATTTGAGATTGAGCCGTGACGATGAATTACAGGGGAAAGCGGCAGTATCCAGACCCAGCGCATGATGCTTAGACAGTATGCCGCAGAGCATGGGCTGACCGTTGTAGACGAGTACATTGACGACGGATGGAGTGGGACAAATTTCGAGCGTCCAAGCTTCCAAAGGATGATTGATGACATCGAGGACGGGAAAATCAACTGCGTTGTCACAAAGGACTTATCCCGTCTGGGAAGAAACTATATCCTGACCGGTCAGTACACGGAAATCTATTTCCCCAGCAAGGGAGTACGCTACATTGCCATCAATGACAATGTGGACACCATCAACGGAGAAAGCGAGCTTGCACCGTTCTTAAACATCCTGAATGAAATGCACGCCCGACAGACCAGCAAAAAGGTCAAGGCTGCCATGCACACAAGATTTGCCAATGGCGCACACTATGGAGCCTATGCACCGCTGGGCTATGTAAAAGACCCGGACAAAAAAGGTCATCTTCTGATCGACCCGGAAACACGCTGGATTGTAGAGAAGATTTTTGACCTTGCTGTACACGGGCGTGGAGCCGCCAGCATTACACGGATTCTGGTGGAGGAAAAAGTACCTACCCCCGGCTGGCTGAACTATGAAAGATACGGGACTTTCGCCAATATCTACGCCGGTGCGCCCGCAGAAAAAAAAGCCTATGCGTGGACGATAGCACAGGTCAAGAGCATTTTGAAAGAGGAAACCTACATCGGTCACAGCATTCACAACAAGCAGAGCAACATTTCATTCAAGAACAAGAAAAAGGTGCGGAAGCCGCAGGAAGAATGGTATCGTGTGGAAAATACCCACGAAGCCATCATTTCTGAAGAAGTGTTCCAAAAAGTTCAGGAGCTGATTGCAAGCAGACGCAGGAAACGCAGAAACGGTACGACACAGATTTTCGCAGGATTGATAAAATGTGCAGACTGCGGATGGTCTTTAGCCTATGGGGAAAACAAGCAGAATAAGAACCCATACGGGTACTACCATTGAAAAAGGCAGAGAAGCGTAAAGCCGAGGTTGACGGGCTGTTTGCTAAAATGTATGAGGACTGGTCTGCCGGACGCATAACCGAGTATAACTTCAATATGCTGTCCGAGAAGTACCAGAACGAGCAAAAGGAGCTTGAAACAAAAATAAGACAGCTTCACGAAACGATGGAAGCCGCCGAACAGACCGCGCGGATGCTGAAAAGTGGATTGCCCTGATGAAACAGTATGTCAACCCTGTGGAGCTGACCGCCGAACTTCTGAACACTCTAATTGAAAAAATAACCGTCCACGAAGCTGTCAAGGGCGAGGACGGAAGCCGTGAGCAGGAAGTAGAAATCTACTACCGCTTCATCGGCAAAATCGACTGACCTTTCTTTTTACCCAACAATATCTTTAATTAAGGGAGACGGGGTTGTCTGTTCTGATTCTGATATGTTGATTTCTATATCGAAGTGTTAGAAACACCAGTAAGTACTTTGCTTGGAGAAACGATTTCCGAGTCGAAAGCTGATGATTTAAGAGCAATTTCTGAAAAGCTTGAGGTCATAAACCTTCAATTAGCACAAAGAAAACAAGGAAGGCAAAAAGCAATTCATTGGTTTTTTATTTTCTTATGTGTGATTATAGTAATTGCTTTTGCGGTTTTAATTTTGCTAAATAGTACATACTTAGGTTGGGATTACAGTGACCCGGAAAACGCAGTTATTGGAATTGGCTTTCACGCAATGGAGTGGTTGTTCACAAGAATAGCACCACTTGTTTTGATTGGTGCTGCTGTTGGAGCCTTTTTGACACGAAAAAAATAAGACCCGCTACCTGCCCTGATGGAACGTAAATGGTCGGGGCAATTTTTATAGGAAGAATCGCAAACTACCGTGAATCTGTGTTTGTCAATATAATATGGATAATTACAGAGGAAGGGGTGGTTATACTATGAGTAACACTTTACAAAGCGTACATCCGGAGCTTGTTTCGGAATGGTCAGATAAGAACCTGCCACTGACATCGGACAAGATAACCTTCGGTTCAAATAAAAGAGTATGGTGGAAAGGTGCTTGCGGTCACGAATGGCAGGCAAGCGTTAAGGCTCGCTCCGGCGGAGAGAAATGCCCGATATGTTCCGGTGCGAGAGTGATTGCAGGTATTAACGATTTGGCGACATTAGAGCCACTATTGGTAAAGCAGTGGTCGAAAAAGAATAAGATAAAACCGATAGAGGTTTCTATTGGTTCTCATAAGAAAGTGATATGGAGATGTAAAAAAGGACACGAGTGGGAAGCTGCCGTTAAGAGCAGAACCATCAACAAAACAGGTTGCCCTTACTGCTCCCATAACAAAGTGCTTGCCGGATTTAATGACCTTGCAACCCTGTTTCCGGAAGTTGCAGACGAATGGTCAGATAAGAATGAAAAGAAACCAACAGAAGTCACGGCGTTTGCAAACAGCAAGGCTTGGTGGAAATGTAAAATCTGTGGCTACGAATGGAATACGCTTATTTCCACACGCTCAGGCGGCAGTAAATGTCCTTGTTGCAGTGGATATACATTTATAAAAGGAAAGAATGACCTGAAAAGTACACATCCACTAATAGCAAAAGAATGGTCAGAGAAGAATTATCCTCTGCAACCGGATGAGGTTAATGCAAAGTCAAGAAAAAATGTATGGTGGCATTGCAGGAAATGCGGTAATGAGTGGAAGTCAGTTATTAATGCTCGTGTGAAAGGAACGGTCTGCCCTGTTTGTGCAGAACGAGAGGTACTTGCCGGATACAATGATTTGGCTACGACGGATAAGCAGCTTCTGACAGAATGGGATTATGAATTAAATAAGTTGAAGCCGACGGAAGTTTCAAGAAATTCAGCAAAGAGAGCGTGGTGGCAATGCAGATACGGTCATTCTTGGAGTATGAAGATAAACGAGCGTACTGTTCTCAATAAAGGGTGCAGGATATGTGAGCAGGAGTATTTGTCATTGTTCCCGGCTCTTGCAATCAGTTATTATGCCAATTTGAAAGGATTGAAAGTTGAACTTGGTTCTGATAGGTTATTCGGCATTCCACTTGATGTATATATCCCACTGGAGCAGGTTGCCATTCAAGTGAATACGGACTCGGAGAAGATAGACATACTAAAGAAACATCTCTGTAAACAACGTGGAATCAAACTCATTAAGTTGCCGATGAAGCCAAACGAAGCGGAACCCGATTATGCACAGCGTATCAAAGCGGCATTTCAGAGCGTACATATATTTATATCTTCCGACACACAGGAAGATGTTAGGATAATAAGGAAAACATTTGAGAACTGGAGGAGCAGCCGATGAGAGAAAAGAAATATCATATTTATCTAACCGATGACGAGCAAAGCAGAGTGATACAGTCGCTTATCAACCTAAAAAATAACTTGATAGCACAAGGCAGATACACTGATGCAGTTGACGATGTCCTTTGCAAGGTGCTGACAGCCAAGAAAAAGAAAGTCAAAATCTAATATATCTAAACACACAAAAGACCGCCTACACCTTTATAATGTAAGCGGTCTTTAATTATGCTTCGTGAAACTGAAATTTTACGGTAGTTAATTCAATTTCAAACGAAGAATTATTACCTGTTTCTTCTTCTCTGCAACCTTCATAGATACTTTTGTAACAAAAGAAAGTTTCTTCCCTAACATCTTCAATGCTTCTGGAAAGAATGTCTTTTCTTCCAATAATTCCATACTACATTTGTTTGCAAATTCTTTGCTATCGTTAATACCAAAATACATAATAGCACTTGCATTTCCTGTACGTTTGATAAACCAGTTCGTAAACTTTAATCCACTCTCACTTGTAGCGTCAAACAACATCTCACCTTTTGGAAATGCTTTTCCACACCCCTTAATAAATGCTATGATTTCTTCTTCATGGAAATATTGGAACACACCTGACACAATTAGCAGTGTAGGAAGCGAATTGTCTATTTCCTTTACCCATTCCAATTTAAACATATCGCCTGCAATGAGCGTTTCATTTTTTCGCTGACCAAATACTTTTTTTCTTGCCTCTATTACTTCTGGCAAATCAGCCTCATACCAATGTACAGTTCTGTTTTCAATCTTATCACTTAAACGGTCATAAGCAGTCTCTAATCCTGCACCAAGATATACAATATTACTTTCTGCGTAACTTTTTGCAAACGCAATAACTGTTTTGTCCATATTGTAATAACGTGCTACCGATGCCATATTGCTATATTCAGAAGAACCTTTATCTACACCTTGTGGTAAATACTTCTCCAACTCAAGAGCCTTTTCATCCATAAAATATTCTGGAAATTTTTTAGAGATATTGATTCTTGCCACTAACGGAACAAATAACGTATTTGCAACACCATCAAATTTATTCATAATCTACCTCTTTCTTTAGTTAGTTTTTGCTGACCAATCTAACATATGAAGTTTATTTTGTAAAGTATCTATCACTTAGAAAAATTCAAATTTAATAATTAGTTTTTTTCGCAATCAAAACTCCAACAGGAGCTAAACCGCCATCCACCAAATTCACTTTGACGACTGTAAAGCCATAATCCGTAATAAACTCACAAAAATTTTCCTTGTTCCATTCTTTGTATGCTTTAAATCCTGTAATAGACATCAATCGCTTTCGTAAACCACTTGATTTTTTCTCTGCCCATAAGAAGGTTGGTGCGTACAAAATACCATCTTTTTTTAATACTCTACGAATTTCCTGCATTGCTTTTTCAGGCTCTGGCATAATGTGCAGTGCATTTGAAATTACTACACAATCAAAATTTTCATTCTCATATGAAAGTGCCGTTGCATCGGCTACGCAAAAACTAAGTTTTTCTGTTGTACCTCTCCTTTTCGCTTGCTTAATCATATTTTCCGAAAAATCGGTTGCCGTCCAGCTATTAGTACAATCAGACAATGGGAAAGATAGCTGCCCTGTTCCACAAGCTAATTCTAATACATTCATATCAGATTTGAGATAATCTCTAATATATCCGCAGATTGCATTATAAAATTTCTTATCTGACTCCATCAAAGGTGCATATATTTTTGCAAGTCGTTGCCAATAACCCTTGTTTGCCTTGTCTTTCATATCAAAATCTCCATTTTATTCAATAATACAACTTCAAATATTCCTCTGTGTTTTATTATACATCATAAATGTTAAAATTTCTACCCGACGTCTATTGACCTTGATTGTGAGGAAAATAGGCGGCTTTTTTTGTCGCCTAAAAATTTTTTGAAATTTTTTCGGAAAAGCAGCGATTTTGGGTGTCCAAAATGAAGCCTTTTGTGCAATGAGTGAAGGGGTTAATTCCTGATGATGAAAACGGAAGCCTTTTCAATTGTTCTTTGACAATTGAATACACAGGTCGTTAAGACTTTAATTCTGATGATAGCCACTTTAGCAGGTACGCCGAAACTTCTGAAAATTCAGAACAGCGAGAACTCCTGCTATGAGTATCGGATTGCAACCGATATGGCGATGACGGTCAGAAAGATAATGATACTTCTCTACGGAGCTGGCGGAGTACCCGGCAGAGGTTAGATTCCTATGATACAGATAAGCAGTCTGTTCCTTAACGACTTCCCGAAAGCGATATGCTTGGCAAGGGATATTGAGAATAAATATTGCCACGACCGTTTAGGAAATGAAACGGTCAAGTACATAGTCATATTTTATTGGCTATGAATAAATTGAAAGGAGGACGCAAGGGGTGTCAAACTGCAAAACGATTGCCATATGCAATCAAAAAGGCGGAGTCGGAAAGACAACGACAACGGTTAATCTTGGTGTTGGTCTTGCAATGCAGGGTAAGAAAGTGTTGCTCATAGACGCAGACCCACAGGGAGATTTAACTACTTGTCTCGGTTGGAGAGATACAGACAACTTGGGTATCACGCTTGCAACGAAACTTACAGATGTGATTAGTGAAACGATGAATGACCCGACAGACGGTATTCTGCACCACGAGGAAGGTGTTGACCTTTTACCGGCGAACCTTGAACTTTCGGCGATGGAATATAACCTGATGAACGCTATGAGCAGAGAAACCACTTTGAGGAATTATTTGAGTCAGGTCAAAGACAGATACGATTTTGTCTTGATTGACTGTATGCCTTCTCTGGTATGGTAACACTCAATGCTCTATCTGCGGCAGACAGCGTGATTATTCCGGTGCAGGCACAGTATTTGCCGGCTAAAGGTATGACCCAGCTTGTGCAGACCATTTCAAAAGTCAAGAAGTATATCAATCAGGATATTAAGATAGACGGTATGCTTCTTACTTTGGTGGATAACCGCACAAACCTCGCCAAAAGTACGGTGGAAGCGTTGCGGGAGAATTTCGGAAATCAGATTAAGCTGTATCGCACATCTATTCCGATTGCTGTAAAAGCCGCAGAAACTTCTTCCAAAGGCAAGAGCATTTTTGCATATGAGCCAAACAGTACGGTGTCTAAGGCATACACCGAATTTACGAAGGAGGTGTTAGCCGATGGCAGGAAGAAAGAGCGACTTCACTCTCACGAGGCTCGATGACCTTTTTACAACGCAGGCACAGAGAGAGGAAGAAAGACTTTCTAAAATCCGAGATATTCCATTAGAGCTGATTGACGATTTCCCAGACCACCCGTTCAAGGTCAGGGACGATGAAGATATGCAGCAGCTTGTCGAGAGTATCAAGGAACGTGGAGTAATTACTCCGGCAACGGTAAGGCAGAAAGAGGACGGAAGATATGAACTCGTATCCGGTCACAGACGAAAACGAGCAAGCGAACTTGCCGGTTTTGAAACGTTAAGATGTGAGGTTGTTGACCTTAATCGAGATGAAGCCACAATTCTAATGGTGGAAAGTAATTTCCAAAGGTCGCAGATACTTCCCTCTGAAAAAGCCTTTGCCTACAAAATGCGTTTGGACGCTATGAAAAGGCAAGGATTTCGTTCTGATTTAACTTCTGCCCCAGTGGGTCAGAAGTTCTCGGTGGAACAAATTGCAGAAAATTCTGCTGATAGTAAAACGCAAATTCAGCGTTATATTCGCCTTACAAACCTTGTTCCCGAACTTTTGGAATATGTTGACGAGGGGCGAATTAAAATGCGACCGGCGGTAGAGCTTTCGTATCTTGACGAAGATTGTCAGCGTGATGTGGTTGATGAGATTGATATGAACGACGCAACTCCCTCTCACGACCAGACTATCCGTATGCGAAAGTTCTTTGATGAGGGCAAGCTGACAACCGAAGCAATCCAAGCGATTATGTCGGAGGAAAAACCAAACCAGAAAGAGAAGATTGTGCTAAGGGGCGACAGGGTTCGACAGCTTATCCCGAAGAATATTCCCATAAGCCAAACGGAGGATTTTGTGTGCAAGGCATTGGAGCATTACAACAAGTATCTCAGGCAACGGGCAGACCGTGATAGCAGATAGCCGATTTTGTTACTCCCCCTTCTCACACTCTACCCCCTAATACCTACTGTTTACTTGCTGAAAAGATATATTCTATCTCACTTGAATATACCTATCTCTCATAACTTATAGCTGTCTAATAAAGGGTTCGCACATTTGAAGTGTAAACAAAGTGTCTGATACGATAAAAAGTTAGGATATTCGCACCTTTGCTGTTTTTTGTCTGATTGATTACGATTAAGGCGAAAGGAGCGATAGCTTATGAGAAAGAAATGGATGGTTTGTATGATTGCCTGCTTGATGATTTTGTTTGCCGGATGTAACGGTAACACAGCCAAAGAAACCGCACGAAATGACACGGATAAAAGGATTTCTTTTACGGCTGGTAATACCGAAACAACGAACGGAACAGAAAAAGCAGAGGATACAAGTGTTGTTCCTGAAACGGAGCAACCAGTATCAAGTGAAGCAACAACAGAGCCAAGTCAGCAGGAAAAGTCGGATGTTTCTTCTACGGCAGGTAGTAGGGCGGAAACTGCAAAAAGCTATGAATCCGTTCAGGTAACGAAAAAGCCTGACAGTATTCAAGAACAGGAGCAGCCACAGCAACAACCGAAGCCAGAGCCGGAAACACCGCCAGTTAAGGAAGAAGTGAAACCCACAAAGCCAAAACCGACGGAAGAAGCGAAGCCGAGCTTTGATGTTAATCCTTATTTGAGTTACGTCAAGAGTTATGCTCAAAGTATCGGTTTGGAGTTGGACAGTACCGCAACGGATTGTTGGGATAATCCGATAACCGCCAATGCCAAACGCACAGGCATTAAGGACGATATTCAAAGCAGGCTGAAGAGATACAAAAATGTGGAAGGATTTACCGCAGTGTGGGTATGGGCAGAAAAGGTATCCGATACGGAATATGAAATCTATATCGGCTACTGCTAAAAAACAAAATAAAATACAGTATCGGACGCACTGAGATAATCGGTGCGTTCTTTCATTTTAAGGAGGAAACTTAGATGGTAAAGACGAAAATCAAGAGAGCCGTATCGTTTGTTATGGCGACGGTTCTCAGTCTCAGTGCTTTTATGAGTATTGGGACAAGCACAGCGTTTGCTGCAAGCGGAGAAAAGACCAAAGTGTATATGGTTGATTTTCCTCGTGACGGCGACGCAAATTACGACGGTGTGTGGGGACACAGTAACCTTACTTTGAAGAACGGTTGGCATACCGGCAGTTCTACCCACACTAACTTAAAGGCAATCGGTTCATATTCCGGTAATATTGCCTATTGTATCGAGCCGGGTGTTTCACTCAGCTCCGGTCAGAGTATGAACAAATACGATGAAAATTATTTTAACAATATCACAGCAAACGGAGTTATCTCCGGCGATGAAATCAGACTCTTTATCGGTCGTATCTTGCAGCACGGCTATCGAGGAACGATTTCAACAAGCTGGAGGTCGCAGAACGAAAGTGCGGCAAACAGTATTGCTCACGCTTATGCAACACAGCTTCTTATTTGGGAAACAGTCGTAGGAGAGCGTGACGCAAACTTTAATCACAAAGCAGCCAGTGGTTGCAGCAATGTGAAAGATGTTATCAATGCCAAACATCCGCTTCGCAGTAAGATTATGAATTACTACAACAGTATGGTCAGCAGTGTGCAGAATCATACAGTTGTGCCGAGCTTCTGTACTAAATCAAGCGGTTCAGCGAAAGTAAATGAACTTGAATGGAACGGAAGCAAATATGTTGCGACTCTTACAGACTCAAACGGTGTACTCTCCAATTATGATTTCAAGGCGAATATCAGTGGTGTAACATTTTCCACAAGCGGAAACAAACTTACGGTGTCAATGGATAAAGCACCGAGTAAGGAATTTACTATTACCGCAAGTAAGAAAAACGGTGTCCGCAGAGGTGTCATCGTATGGTCTGAGGGAAAGCACGGTCAAAATTCAAGTGTGCAGGATGTTGTTACTTACGCACAGGAAGTCAGCGACCCTGTAAGCGGATATGTAAAGATGAAAGTCAGCTACGGTTCTTGTCAGATTGTGAAAACATCTGAGGACGGAAAGGTTGACGGTATCAATTTCACTATTTCAGGCAACGGAGTAAATCAGACAGTTACCACAGCAAACGGTGGTAAGTTCCAGATTGACAACCTTATGCCAGGCGTATATACGGTAACAGAGCAATCTATCGACAAATATGTACCGCAAGAGGTTCACAGAGTTACTGTTGTTGCCGGTCAGGTGGCAAAGGTCAACTTCAATAATGTTCTCAAAAGAGGTAATCTTCAGGTTATCAAATCTTCGGAGGATAATCTGGTCGAGGGTGTGAAATTCCACCTTTACGGTACTTCCCTTGCAGGTATTGCCGTTGATGAATATGCGGTTACTGACAAAAATGGTGTAGCAACATTCAAAGATGTGCTTATCAGCGGAAGCACACCATATACGCTCGAAGAAGTGGATACAGAAATCCGTTATGTCGTTCCTGAAAAGCAGACTGCACCGATTAAATGGAACGAGGTTACAAATCGAGACTTTACCAATATTCTTAAAAAGTTCAGCGTTACAGTAACAAAGAGTGACCGAGAAGAAGGCACTGCTCAGGGCGACGCAAAACTCTCCGGTGCTGTTTACGGAATTTATAAAGGCGACACACTTGTGGATAAGTATGTGACAGACAGCGAGGGGCAGTTCACAACAAAGGAATATGTCTGCGACAGCGATTGGACAATCAGAGAAATCACACCGTCCGAGGGTTATTTCCTTGATAAGACAATCCACAAGGTAGGTGCAGAGCCAAAACTCTTTACGATTGAACACAATCTTGTGGCAAATGATGTGACAGAGCAGGTTATGAAAGGCAATATCGCTATCATCAAACATACCGATGATGGGGAAACCAAGATTGAGACACCGGAAAATGGTGCTGAATTTGAAGTGTATCTGAAATCTTCCGGCTCATTTGAAAAAGCCGACAAAGATGAAAGAGATACTATTGTTTGCGATGAAAACGGATTTGCTCAGACAAAGGATATGCCGTATGGTGTATATACCGTTCATCAGACCAAAGGTTGGGAAGGTCGTGAGCTTATGAAAGACTTTGATGTTTTCATTTCTCAGGACGGTCAGACTTACCGTTATCTCATCAACAATGCCAACTTTGAGTCATATATCAAGGTCGTAAAGGTTGATGCAGAAACAGGCAAGACAATTCCGTATGCAGGTGCAGGCTTCCAAATCTATGACCCTGCCGGTAACAAAGTAAGTATGACATTTACTTATCCTACACCGACAACCATCGACACATTCTATACCGACGCAGATGGTCAGCTTGTTACACCGGAGAAACTGGAGTATGGCAAGGGATATTCGCTTGTTGAGGTTCAGGCTCCTTATGGCTATGTGCTTGACAGTACTCCTGTTTCTTTTGATGTGACAGAAGAAAATTCCACACAGGAAGGCGGTATCACATTGATTAAGGTGGATAAGCCGAATATGGCACAGAAAGGTACGATTTCCGTTGAGAAAACCGAAGTATTCTTTGGTGTCAATGTATCCGGCGAGGAAGATAAAGATGTGATTTATCAGCCGATGTGTATAAGGTCAAAGGACTTGCAGGTGCGGTTTATGAAATCACTGCCGACGAAGACGTTATCACACCGGACGGTACACTTCGTTATCACAAGGGCGATGTGGTAGATACCGTAACAACAAATGAGGATGGCAAAGCCAAGAGCAAGGAACTCTATCTTGGTAAATATACTGTTGTTGAAACCAAAGCACCAAACGGTATGGTTATCAATAAAGAAAAACATTCAGTAGAACTCACTTATGCTGGACAGGATGTAGCGGTAACAGAAACCGCAACCAGCTTCGTAAACGAGCGACAGAAAGTGAAGATTTCCCTTGAAAAGGTGCTTGAACAGAATGAAACCTTTGGTATCGGCAAGAATGATAAAATCAAAAACATCAGCTTCGGTCTTTACGCAAAAGAAGACATTGTATCTTCGAGCGGTACAGTAATTCCGGCTGACGGTTTGATTGAGATTATCACGCTTGATGAAAACGGAACAGCGACTGCAAATACAGACCTTCCGTTTGGCAGTTACTATATCAAGGAAATTGCTACGGACGAACATTATATCCTCTCCGACACACAGTACCCGTTCACATTCGAGTATGCTGGTCAGGATACCGAAACGGTTGAAATCAAGGTAAATGACGGTAAGCCGATTGAGAACAAACTCATTTACGGTTCTGTATCTGGTAAGAAGATTGACGAGAACGGAGAAGCACTGGGCGGTGCTTTAATCGGCATTTTCAAAGCAGATGAAACCGAGTATACAAAAGAACACGCTATTATGACTGCCACATCTGAAAAGGACGGCAGTTTTTCTTTTGCCAAAGTTCCTTACGGAAAATGGATTGTAAGAGAGATTGAAGCTCCTGAAGGCTTTGTGCTTGATGATACTTCTTACGAAGTAAATATCGGGGAGAATGAGCAGGTCATCGAAGTGGAAATTACCGACGAGTATATTTACGGTAATATTGAACTTACCAAAGTGGACGCTGATTATCCGGATAACAAACTGACAGGTGCAACTTTTGATGTGTATAAGGATGTTAATGGCGACGGTAAACTGGACGATGGCGATGAACTTATCGGAAATCTTGAAGAAACCGCAACCGGTATCTATGAGATGAAAGAAATTCTCTACGGTAAATATCTTGTACAAGAAACCAAAGCACCGGAGGGATTTGTGCTTGATAAGGGCGTTTACTCCGTATTCATTGAAAAAGATGAAACCACCTACAAGGTAGAAAACAAAGCGGGAGTCGGCTTTATCAACGAAGCGATGAAAGGCAGCCTGAAAATCAAAAAGACATCTTCCGACGGTAATGTGGAAGGATTTACTTTCAGAGTGACAGGTGTAAACGGTTATGACAGCACCTTTACAACCGATAAGAATGGCGAAATCTCCATAGATGGACTTCGTATCGGAGAATACACAGTGTCCGAGGTCAGCGACAATGTATCTGCCGGATATATTTTACCTGCCGATAAGAAAGTGACCGTAAAGGTCGGCGAAACGGTAGAAATCGAGATGCATAACGAACTTCGTGACACACCGAAAACCGGTGATGACAAAAAGACCGGTCTTTGGGTAGCACTTGCAGGTGCTTCTGCACTCGGTATTGTTGCAACGGTTGTTGCTTCCAAGAGAAAGAAGAAAAAGGAGGGCAATGAATAATGGGCGCAAAGACAATCGTAGCAGTTGTTTTGGTCGCCTTTATTATCGGCGGCTTTATCTTCTTGCAGATTAAGAACAGAAAGAAATAAGAAACAAAATGGTGGGCGGAGCGTAAAAACTCCGTCCATTTACTTTATGGAGGTGCATTATGAATAAGCAGAGAACGGTTGACAGCAAGGTGCTTGCAATCCTCAGAGAATGCCCTGAAACAAGGTATGACGATATGCAGCTTATCCTCTGCTATTACAACCGATACAGTTATTTGAAAGTCGGCGACTTATCTCTTGAGAATATAGTCAACAACTATAAGGGCTACGGTTTACCGTGCTTTGAGACTATCCGCAGAGCAAGACAGAGAGTGCAGTCTTTGTTCCCGGAACTTTCCAGACAGTGCAGTGGCTGCGACAGCAGTATTCGTGTAGTCATAGAAATTGAATAAGGAGGACGGAAAGATGAGCAAACCGACATTTCAACAGAAAACAAAGCTAATGGCGAAATTGTTTGATTCCGGCTGTAATACAGAAAAGAAACTACAACAGCTTGATATGGAGAGTATTTTGAAGATTCCGGGTATCACGATGCCGGATATGGCACTCATCATCGAACTTCAGAAAGAAACCAAAGCCAACAAGTTGTTCTCGTATTTGGGAGGTGGAACGGATGAGCAGTCAGGAACATAAAGAAAACAGTATCCGCTTTATTGACAGTGGATACAACGAAAAATTTCGTGTAAATGACGGAGAGAAAATCCTGATTCACACAAGAAACGGAACAACACTGGAGCGTGAGTGTAAATATATCGACGACTATCACACACAAATCGGCTCGGATGTTTTCCATATCTGTGAATTTGCAGAGCTGTGTGAAAGAAACGGTCATACCGTTGAACCAGCCGGAAAGGAAAAGATAAAACCGGCAAAAAGCAAAGAAAAAGAACGATAAGGAGGTGCAAAGTAGTGTCAAGAAAATATGAACTCATATCCGAACTCTATGACAGAACCTGTAAGACGGTTGTTTCCAATCCGCAGAACTGGCAGAATTTCTTGCGGTCTGCGTGCAGAAACTACAAGCTGCGATATGATGAGCAGTTGCTTATCTATGCACAGCGACCGGACGCTACGGCGGTTCTTGAAATCGAGCGTTGGAACAGGAGTTTTGGACGATGGGTAAATAAAGGTGCAAGAGGCATTGCGGTATTTGCCGATGAAAACAGAGCAAGACAAAGACTTACCCACTACTTCGATATTTCCGATACTCACGAGAGCAGATATTCCCGTCCTGTTCCGCTTTGGGATATGAGGGACGAATACACTGACGATGTTATTGAAACGCTTGAAAGCACATTCGGAGAACTGGATAACAAAGTCACTTTGGGCGAAGCAGTTATGAGTGCCGCACAAAATGCCGCCGAAGATAATTTGCCGGATTATCTTAATGACCTCATCTATGCTTCCGAGGACAGTTTCCTTGAAGGACTTGACGAAACGATGATTGCAAGTCTGTATAAAAAAGTTGTAACAAACAGCGTGGCATATATGATGATGACAAGGCTTGGAATTGATACCGGCGAATATTTTGAAGCCGATGATTTTCGAGATGTTACCAATTTCAATACGCAGGATACGATGAACGCTCTGGGATTTGCCACAAGCGATATTGCAGAGATGGGGCTTTCGGAAATCTCAAAAACAGTGATGGCACTGAACCGTCAAAATCGCATAATTGAAGCAAACAGGCAACCGGAATACAATAAAGACATCAAAGACGAAAGGAGCAGCGATTATGAACGAGATAACATACACGATGGTCGGGGATTACAATCTTCCGAACCTGACTCTGCCCGAACAGCCGGAGGTCATTCAGGGCAAATGGTCGCAGATGAGGAGAACTTATCTGAAAGAACACCACAAGGTTCAGTATTACAATCTCCTGACGAAAGGGATACTGAGCAGTCATCTGTCGGAAGTCCAGCAGAGGGCGACCGAGTTGGAGGAGACGCTTATCAGGCAGATGGCACAGCAAGAGGGGCTGACGGAGCAGATGAAAGCGGACGATATGATGAATTGGATTCGCTTGATGAACAACATCAGGAACTCGGCACAGGAAGTCGTGAAAGCACAGGTAATATTCATTTAGAGTATTATGACAGAAACCACGAGGACAAGAGCCTGCCGTTTTTCGGTGGCGATGATACTATACGAGAGATACTCGGCACTACCCCGCATTTGTTGGCTTCTCTCGAAGATATTAAAGACTTCTATGAGAGAAATACCGATAGCGATACCCGTACCGAATATATCAAGAGCATCTTCAATAACGACTATACGGAACTCACATTAGAGGATGGCAGAACCGTAGGTTACAAGACATTTCAAAATGTTTTGCACCTTTGGGAAGGTCATTATGACAGCAGAACTGCACAGAGTTTCTATAACTGGAGCGTGATTGCACAGCACTTTGAAGCAATGCGTCTTTTGGGAGAATTAAATGATAGAATGAAATCACTACCGTCGGCAGACGGACAGATGAGCTTCATATTAGACGGTCAGGCAGAGGAAAACAAAACCTCTGCCTTTACTTTTTCTCAGGAGATTATCGACGCAGTTTTGACTCGTGGAAGCGGTATTCACGAAGGTAAAATGCGTATCTACGAGCAGTTTCAAAAGAGTTTATCTTCAAAAGAAAATGCAGACTTTCTCAAAAACGAATACGGTTGGGGAGGTTCATATCCTGTCATTATCGGTGCAGGTATTGATGAAAACCACGATGGGAAAGGCATAACTCTTTCAAGAGGATTTGGAAACGACGCACCGAAACTCACTCTTAAATGGACACAGGTGGAAAAGCGTATCGGGGAGCTTATCCGTGCAGATAGATACTTAAATCCAAAGGAAAAGGAGCAGTATCCGCAGTGGCTTGAGAAGCAGGAAGCAAGACGGGCAGAAATCGAGGAGCAGAAAAGAAATCGGGAAATTCTTTCTACTGCACCACCGGAAGAAGCTGAGCAGGCAAATGATGACGATATTATCGGTAAGAAAATTGTGATTGATGACCGCCGATTTGTTATTGAAAGCGTCGGTAAAATCAGTGGCGATGTTTCTATGCGTGATGTCACTTTTGAGGACAGCGTAGGCTTACCGATTAACCGTGTGGAGAAGATTGATTATGTCCGCAGTCTGCTTGCAGTGCAAACACAGGAACAGCAATTACCTGATACCCGATATGAATATCATCTTGGAGACACGGTATATATCGGTGCAGCGGAGTATGAAATCTTATCTTTTGATGATGAGAGAGTAATGCTTTATGATACCGAAATGCCATTGTTCAACAAGGAGTTTGAGCGTGCTGAATTTGACCGTAAGGTGCAGGAAAATCCGCTTAATGACCATTTGAGAGTAACGGTATTACCAGCAGCAGAAAAAGCCGATACAGACGAAAATATCACGCATAGTGATACCGAAACCGAACAGAAAACAGATTATGAGGATGCGTTTTTCATTAACAGAGAACAGGAAAGCGTTACTTGGATGTACTTTAATCCGGACAGTAATGCCGGCGGTCAGTATGTTACAAATACGCTTTCTTTTGATGAAATCAGAAAAGCGGCACAAGACAATAAGTCGGCAGATGAGTTCTTTGATTACCTCGGCAGTATCTCAAATCAGGAGCTTGCCGATGTAGGTACGGAATGGTTTGAAGAAGCAGATAATGCTTTTAGACAGACACCGGATTTTACCGACTGTACTTCAGCCACAATGGAAGCACTCATTGAAAATGCCGAAAGAAGTGATATGGTAGTAACCAATATCGGCAATGTTCCGATTGAGGATTACAGAGAAATCATTGCAAATCAGAATGGCTTCGACAGCTACGTTGAAATGTATAACGAGGGCATTCGTATCGGCAACGGCTATGATAAAGAGCCTGAACCGATAAAACCGCAGTGGGAGAATAAAAAGAGCAAGGTCAAGAGTTTTGATTTGCACCCGGATATTCCGATGGCAGAGAGAAATACTTTTGATTTGCGTTCCAATCCGGTAGAACCGGCAGGCAAGAAAGAACGCTTCCGCAGAAATATGGAAGCGATAAAAGTTTTGAAAGAGTGTGAGTTTGAAAACAGATTTGCCACACCGGAAGAACAACTTATCTTGTCTAAATATGTCGGCTGGGGAGGTTTGTCCGAAGCCTTTGACGAGAACAATTCTGCTTGGGCAGATGAATTTGTTGAGCTATATACAGCACTGTCTTCCGATGAATATGCCGCCGCAAGAGAAAGCACATTAACCGCCTTTTATACTCCACCCGAAGTTATCGACGCTATATACAAGGCAATGGAACAGATGGGCTTTCGTGAGGGCAATCTGTTAGAACCGTCCTGCGGTATCGGTAATTTTATCGGTATGCTGCCGAATTCAATGGAAAACACAAAGATTTACGGCGTGGAACTTGATAAGATTTCGGCAGGGATTGCTCAGCAACTTTATCAGAAATCATCCATAGCAGCACAGGGATTTGAAGAAGTCAATGTGCCGGATAGTTTCTTTGACGGAGTTGTGGGGAATGTTCCGTTTGGCGATTTCAAGGTGCTTGATAAGAGGTACGATAAGTATAACTTCCTTATTCACGATTATTTCTTTGCCAAGTCTTTGGATAAATTAAGACCCGGCGGTGTGATGGCACTTGTTACGAGCAAAGGCACGATGGATAAAACCAATTCGTCGGTCAGAAAATATATCGCACAAAGAGCCGACCTGTTGGGAGCAATTAGACTTCCAAATGATACTTTCAAAGGCAATGCCGGTACAGAGGTTGTATCGGATATTTTGTTCCTGCAAAAGCGTGACAGGCTCATAGATATAGAGCCTAATTGGGTACAACTTGGCACAACCGATGACGGTATCACGATGAACTCGTACTTTGTGGAACATTCCGAAATGATACTGGGCGAGATGAAAACAGTAAATGGACGCTTTGGGGAAGAAGTAACTTGTGTACCGTTTGAAAATGCCGATTTATCCGAATTGTTATCGGAAGCGGTAGCAAATATCCACGGAGAAATAAACGATTACGAAGTAACCGACGAGTTGGAGAAAGAAGATAATTCTATCCCTGCCGACCCTACGGTAAGGAATTTTTCTTACACAGTGGTGGACGATAAAATCTATTTCCGTGAGAATTCTCGTATGACTCCGGTGGAGGTGTCGGCAACCGCCGAGAACAGAATCAAGGGTATGATTGCGGTTCGTGACAGCGTTCGCAATCTGATTGAACTTCAAACCGAGGACTATCCGGACGAAGAAATCAAAGCCGAGCAGTCAAAACTCAACAGTCTTTATGACAGTTATACCAAGAAATATGGACTGATTAACAGCAGAGCAAATATCTCTGCTTTCAGTGATGACAGTTCCTTTGCCTTGCTTTCTGCACTTGAAGTCATTAACGAAAACGGAGAACTGGAACGCAAGGCAGATATGTTCTTCAAGCGTACAATTAAGCCGCATAAGCCGGTAGAAAAGGTAGATACCGCCAGTGAAGCACTTGCTGTTTCTATGGGAGAAAAAGCCGGAATTGATATGGAATATATGTCAAAGCTCACAGGTAAAAATGAAGAAACACTCTATCAGGATTTGAAAGGTGTTATCTTCTTAAATCCTCTTCACGGGTACGGGAATGTAACCGAGGCAAAGTATTTGATGGCAGATGAATATCTCTCTGGTAATGTCAGGGAGAAACTTATCACAGCAAAAAAATCTGCCGAGGTGTATCCTGAAGATTATAAAATCAATGTGGAAGCATTGGAAAAGGTTCAGCCGAAAGACTTGACTGCAAGTGAAATATCTGTAAGGCTCGGTGCTACTTGGCTACCGCAGGAAGTAATCCAGCAGTTTATGTTTGAGTTCCTTGATACACCGAGATATGCACAGTGGAATATAAAAGTTCACTTCTCTCCCTATACGGGCGAGTGGAATATCGAGGGTAAATCCTATGACCGTTCCAATGTCAAAGCATATAGCACATACGGCACAGGTCGTATCAATGCCTACAAGATAATTGAGGAAACGCTGAACCTGAAAGATGTCCGTATCTTTGACTATATCGAAGATGATGAGGGCAGGAAAAAGGCTGTCCTTAATAAAAAGGAGACGGCAATCGCACAGGCAAAGCAGGAACTTATCAAGCAAGGTTTTCAGGATTGGATATGGGCAGACCCTGACCGCAGAGAAAAGCTGACAAAGATGTATAACGAAAAATTCAACAGCATAAGACCTCGTGAGTATGACGGAAGTCACATCACATTTAGTGGTATGAATCCGGAAATCACATTAAGGGAACACCAGAGAAATGCTGTAGCTCACATTCTTTATGGTGGAAATACCTTACTTGCACACGCAGTCGGGGCAGGCAAGACGTTCGAGATGGTAGCGGCATCGCAGGAGTCGAAAAGACTCGGACTATGTAATAAATCGCTGTTTGTTGTACCGAATCATCTGACGGAACAGTGGGCGGCGGAATACTTGCAACTTTATCCGTCGGCAAATATACTGGTTGCAACGAAGAAAGATTTTGAAACAAAGAACCGTAAAAAGTTCTGTGGCAGAATTGCAACAGGAGATTATGACGCAGTTATCATCGGGCATTCTCAATTTGAGAAAATTCCGATGTCCATTGAAAGGCAGAGGGCAATTCTTGAACAGCAGTTGAATGAATTGACGGAAGGAATTGCAGAACTAAAGCGTAATCGAGGGGAAAACTTCTCTGTCAAACAGCTTGAAAAGTCTAAAAAGTCCGTGAAGCAAAAGCTGGAAAAGCTCAACGACCAAAGCAGAAAGGATGATGTTGTAACCTTTGAAGAACTCGGTGTGGACAGGCTTTTTATTGACGAAAGCCATTACTACAAGAACCTTTATCTTTACACAAAAATGCGTAATGTGGGCGGTATCGCTCAGACAGAAGCACAGAAATCCTCCGACCTCTTTATGAAGTGCCGATACCTTGATGAGATTACCGGCGGGCGAGGAACTGTATTTGCGACAGGTACGCCTATCTCAAACAGTATGGTAGAACTTTATACCATTCAGCGATACTTGCAATATAATACCCTTGTAAAAAATGGATTACAGCACTTCGATGCTTGGGCTTCCACATTTGGAGAAACGGTAACAGCAATAGAACTTACGCCGGAAGGAACGGGTTACAGAGCGAAAACACGCTTTGCTAAATTCTATAATCTGCCCGAACTTATGGCGATGTTCAAAGAGGTTGCAGACATTAAAACAGCCGATATGCTTAATCTTCCTGTGCCGGAAGCAGAGTATCATAATGTGTCGGTAGAACCGTCCGAAATGCAGAAAGAAATGGTTGCCTCCCTTGCAGAGCGAGCCGAGAAAGTTCGTGGCGGAGGTGTAGATTCAAGCGTAGATAATATGCTTAAAATCACAAACGATGGAAGAAAACTTGCACTTGACCAGCGTATGCTAAATGCTATGCTTTGCCGGACTTCGAGAACAGCAAAATCAATGCCTGCGTTGATAATGTGTACCGCATATGGGAGGAAAACAAAGATAAAAAGTCAGCACAATTAGTGTTCTGCGACTTATCGACACCAAAGAATGACGGAACATTTTCTGTCTACAATGACATCAGAAAGAAGCTCATAGAGCGTGGTGTTCCCGAAAGCGAAGTCCGCTTTATCCACGAAGCAGAAACCGATGTGAAAAAGAAGGAACTGTTTCAGAAAGTTCGTAAAGGAGAGGTCAGAGTGCTAATGGGTTCAACACAAAAGATGGGTGCCGGTACGAATGTTCAGGACAGGCTTATCGCACTTCACGATGTTGATTGTCCTTGGCGACCGGCAGACTTGGAGCAACGCAGTGGTAGAATTATCCGTCAGGGCAATTCAAATCCAAAGGTGGAAATCTATCGTTATGTTACAAAGCAGACCTTTGACGCATATTTGTATCAGCTTGTTGAGGGTAAGCAGAAGTTTGCAAGTCAGATTATGACGAGCAAATCTCCTGTTAGGAGTGCAGAAGATATTGATGAAACCGCACTGTCTTATGCCGAGATTAAAATGCTTGCAACAGGCAATCCATATATCAAGGAAAAGATGGATTTGGACATTCAGGTACAGAAATTGAAGCTTTTAAAATCCAATTTCTTATCTGAAAAGTACAGCCTTGAGGACAAGATAATTAAATATTATCCGCGCGTATCACTTCTCTTGAAAACCGAATTAACGGTTTGACGGCAGATGTGGAAACTGCGAAACAACACCCGAAACCAACAGATGACCGCTTTGTCGGGATGGAGGTTAAGGGTGTTTTTTATTCCGAAAAAGCAGAAGCCGGCAAAGCAATCATTGCAGCCTGCAAGGAGATGACAAGTCCTGCACCTGTTCCTCTGGGCAGGTATAGAGGATTTGAAACAGAACTTTCTTTTGATACGACGGAGCGTTTTTATTGCGTAACAGTCAAAGGAGAAACCGGCAAACAGGTATCGCTTGGCGATGATGTTTTCGGTAATATCACTCGTATTGATAATGCGGTTGAGCGTTTTGCAGACGACCTTGAAAAAGCAAAGGACAGTCTTGCTGATACGAAAAATCAGTTTGAAACTGCACAAAAAGAAGTCCAAAAACCGTTTGTGCAGGAAGAAGAATTGAAGTCAAAACTTGCCCGTTTGGACGAATTGAATATCTTGCTCAATATGGATAAAAAGGAAAATGAAATTGTGGGCGGCGAGCCTGATGAGGGCGAATCCACCGAGAAGCGAAAGGAGAAGTCGTATGAAAGATAAGAAAGAAATGTGAGGTGGTCAGTATGCCATATATAGCACCGGAAGTCATAACCGAAGCAAAGAGAATGGATTTGCTGACCTATCTTCGCACCTATGAACCGGGCGAACTTGTCCGTTACAGCGGTAACACTTACTGTACCAGAGAACACGACAGTTTGAAGATTTCAAACGGGAAATGGATGTGGTGGTCGAGAGGTATCGGTGGTAAGTCTGCCCTTGACTATCTTATCAAAGTCAAAGGACTTGATTTTGTAGAAGCGGTTGAAACCATTATGGGACAGTGTGCTGTTTCTACTCCGGTCTATGAAAAAGAAAGCCGGAGTTATGAAAATCAGCCGCTTCTTTTACCGCATAAAAGTCCGAGTAACGATGTGGTTACGCAGTATCTCTTCAGTCGGGGGATTGATTATGAAATCATAAATTACTGCCTTGATAAGGAACTTATCATTGAATCACTGCCATATCACAATGTTGTTTTTATTGGTTATGACGAGAAAAAAGAAGCAAAGTATGCCGCATTTCGGGCAACAAACAGCAGTCGTATTATGGGCGACTGCACCGGTAGCAAGAAGCAGTTTTCTTTCAGGCTGACAAATGAAGAAAGCACAGAGGTACACCTGTTTGAATGTGCTATCGACCTGCTATCCTATGCCACATTAGCGAAGATGGCGGGCAGGGATTGGCACAAATTAAACCTTGTTTCTCTCTCCGGCGTGTATTCGCCTAACAGAGAAACAGAGAAATCCAAAGTGCCGAAGTTACACTTAAAAATCTGCTTGAAGAGAATAAGAACATTAACCGTATCGTGCTTCATTTTGACAATGATATTGCCGGAAGAAAGGCGGCAAATGCACTGAAAATAAAATTAAAAGACAGATACGAAGTCGTTGACGATCCGCCCAAGTGCGGGAAAGATGTCAACGACTTTTTGTGTATCAAATTAGGAATTTCCAAGAAAAATGAAAGGAGTTTTGAGAGATGAGCGAAAAAATAAATGTACTTCTCATTGAACCGGGCAAGTATCCGAAACAGATTGAGATTGAGGATACGCTGGAAGCAATGCAGGAAACCGTAGGCGGGTATATTGAGGAATATATGCCTTTTGACGATGAGATTGCAATCGTATGTAACGAGGAAGGGAAGATGAACGGTGCTGAGTTAAACCGTGCAATTTACTCCGATGATAAAGAAATCCTCGACATTATTGCAGGAAAATTCTTTATCGCATACGCACCGATTGAGTCGGAGAGTTTTCTCAGTATGCCAAAGGATTTGATGAAAAAATATGAGGATAAGTTCCGGTATCCGGAGCGTTTTTATCAGACGGACAAGGGCATTGAAGCGAAAGCATATAAGCCAATTTCAAAAGATATGGAGCGATAAAAAGACAGACGATGGGGCAACCCGGAGAGTCTGTATATTCTTAGCGAGCAGTGTATTTGGATAGCACACTACCAAATACCTCGTTAGGGTTTGCCCCTAATACCCCAAGAGAAAGGAGAACGCTATGCGTGAGATAGCATTGGTAGCCGTCGGTGTAATTGCCGGCGGCTTTACAGGAGTTACTTTTATGTGTCTGTTCCAGATAAATAAGGACAGACATTATATCATCACAAGAAAGGATGGCACAGAAAATGAGGAAAAGAAACATTCAGAAGATTGTTAGGTTCAGTAGAGACGAAGCACAGGATTTGCAGAAGAAGGCAAAAAAGGCTTGCCTGAGTGAAGCGGGACTTATCCGTTTACTTCTTCGAGGATATGAGCCGAGGGAAAAGCCGGATGAAAGATTTTATGATGTGATGCGTGAGCTTTCTTCTATCGGCAACAACATCAATCAACTTGCAGTTAAAGCAAACGCTCTTGGCTTTGTTGACGCACCGCAGCTCAAAAAGGAAGCCGAGCGTTGGCATACAAGTTTCAGGCTGATGTGGAGCGTACTTTTTTAAGACCCGATAAGAGCGAAATGAAATGGCAGTAAGCAAGTTGTGGGCAGTCAATTCAAGGCTTGGTCAGGTTATTGATTATGCCGCTAATCCTGAAAAGACAGCGGCAGATATTTATACCGAGGAACAATATCAGGCACTTGCAGATGTTCTCTCCTATGCAAAGGACGAAGAAAAAACCGAACGAGAATATTTCGTGGAAGGTATCAACTGTAATCCGACCACTGCCCGTGACCAATTTGTTTCAGTCAAGCAGGCATATGGGAAAGACGACGGCATTCAAGCCTATCACGGATACCTGAGCTTTAAGGAACAGGACATATCCCCGGAGCTTGCACAGAAAATCGGAATGGAATTTGCAAACGAAGTGTGGGGGAAAAGATTTCAAGTTGTTGTTACAACGCACCTGAACACCAAACACCTGCATTGCCACTATGTAATTAACTCTGTTTCATTCAAAGACGGCAAGCGATGTCAAGATACCTCGTGGTTTAAGTTCAGAAAAGTTGCCGACCGTATTTGTGAGAAATATGGATTATATTACAATCCGAATCCGAATCGCAGTAAGCAATCCTCTTACTACTATAAGCAGGAACAGGCGGGAATGCAGACCAGATATTCTATGGTGCGAGAAGCCATAGATGAAGCGATTGCCCACAGCACAAATATCAGAAGTCTTGACTACGCACTTACGCAGATGGGATATGAGCATTATCTAAGCGAGAGCCGGAAGTATTGGACGATTGTACCGAAAGGGTACACGAAACCCATACGACTTAAAAATCTCGGAGAAGATTATACCGAGGAAGCAATCAGGCGTAGGCTTATGGAAAATCAGAGAGTACGCATAGTTCCGTTTGTAAAGCATACGGTGGTTATCAGGCAGTACCGATTGCCTACAAGAGAAAATAAAATCAAAAAAGTGGGCGGACTGTATGGCTTGTATCTGCATTACTGTTACAGGCTCGGTTATCTGCCAAAATATAAAAAACAGAATACAGCAAGGCTTCACTATCTTCTCAAAGAAGATTTATTGAAGTTAGATAAAATCACAGCAGAGACAAGGCTGCTCGGACGGGAGAATATTTCTACGGACGAGCAGCTTTTCTCATATAAAGAGTCGCTGAAAGGTCAGATTAAAACTTTGACTGACGACAGAACGCACCTGCGAAAAATTGCAAGAACGAAGATGAGTGACGATGAGCTGTCTAAGGTCAAAGAACAGATTTCGACGGTAAGCGACAAAATTCGGGAACTGAATAAAGAGGTTCGACTCTGTGATGACATTGCCGAGAGGTCAAAGGTTATGGAACAGAACCTTGAAACAATCAGAGCCGAAGAAGAAAAACAACAGAGAAAGGAGCAAAAGCGAAATGACAAATTCAGGTGACGCAGACCGAACAGGTCGTTAGGTTATCCCTTGAAGGCTTCGAGGTTCTTTGCAAGACTTACCGGTTCAGCTGCAAAGAATATTGCGATTCTTCTTGCTTCTGTATTGAAGCAGGAAGCAACGCAGGCGAACAAGACCAGAGGAAAAGCTCGACTTACCAATATGATTAAATCGGGCAAGGAATTGAAAGTGTTTTCTATTCCGAATAAGGATTTGAAGAAGTTTACCGAACAGGCAAAACGCTACGGTGTTCTCTACTGTGTTCTTCGAGATAAGAACACAAAGGGAGAGAATATTCCGATTGATATTATTGCCCGTGCGGAAGACGCTTCTAAAATTCAAAGAATCGTTGAACGATTTGAACTCGGTAAGGTGGATAAGGCGGCAATCGTGACGGAATCGCAGAAAGCGGTTGAGAAACGTGAAGCCGTGGAAAAAGATAAACCGACAAAATCCAAGAATGAAATCATTACGGAGGAAGCTGTGCGAAAGCCGCTTCAGAAAGAGGAAAACGCACAGTCAAACCCCACAGTCGCCAAAACGGACAAAAACCCTCCGTCAAGGCAAAACTCAGAGCCGGAAGATATGCAAACTGATAAGGGTATTGCTGTTGACAGACAGAAGAAGCCATCGGTTAAAGAGAAACTTGACCGCTATAAGGCTCAGGCAAAACAGCAAAAAGAAGCAGAACGCAAAGAACCGGAAACAGATAAGGCAAAGCGTCCTTCTGCACCAAAGCAGACGGTACACCAACAGCCGAAAACAAAATCCAAGAAACCGAAAGAGAGGTAATTACAATGACAGAAAATTTTACTCCTGCAAAAGCAGGCACTCAGCGACCAAGACTTTCCAAAGAGGAATATGCCGAGAAGAAACGAGCTGAGAAAGATGGTGTGTATCAGCTTGCGGATGAAGCGGTGAAAGAGATTGTATCTTCGCCGGAGAAATTCAAAGCGTTTCTCGATACACAGAGCCGACTTGACAGATATTCGGCAGTTAACGCACTTTTGATTTATAAGCAGTATCCGCAGGCGGTACAGCTTAAAAACTTTGATGACTGGAGCAAAGACAATATTAAAATCACAAAAGGTGCTAAGAGTATTTCCATTCTTGAACCGGTGGAATATGCAAAGCGTGACGGTACAACAGGCATTTCCTATAATGTGAAGAAAGTGTTTGATGTGGCACAGACCAATGGGAAACGACCGCCTGCACCGACAGTTAATCGTGACCCAAAAGCACTAATTACCACAATGCTTGATTCGTCGCCCGTAAATGTGGAAGCAACCAATGAACTCCCATATCCGAATATGGCGGCGTTTTATAACAATGAGGAACAGACCTTGTATGTAAAGCGTGATGTGGGAGACAGCGTAGCGGTCGCTCAGTGCGTAGCACAGGAACTGGGACACGCACAGCTTTCCATCAACAGCGACAGTTACAGTCGCTCTGATATGGGATTTCAGGCAGTGTGTATCGGTTATATGCTTTGCAAAAAATACGGTATTGATACACAGAATTTTGCCATCAACCGTATTCCGGATAAGCTGGCAAACAAAGAGCCGAAGGACATTCGTTTTGAACTATCCAAGACGAGAAATGCGATGACAGATATTCATTCCCGTGTGTCCGATGAACTGTATAAGAAAAAGCAGGCACGCTCAAAAGATTATGAAAGATAAGAGGTACTGATATGGCAAAAGAAGAACTTTACCATATAGCGTTGGATGATTATGAACACGGTATCGTTATCCGTTCTCTTAATGATGAGAAAACAGATTTAATGAACGAGGGGAAATCAACCGATGCTGTGGACGACCTGATTATCAAGGTCGGAACTGCCCCAAAGAAAAAGTTCAAAGTTATCGAAAAGGAACGCTCCTGTGAATCGAGATAACGAGAGGCAGTCTGCTATTATTCTTTCTGTCATCGGTATTGTTCCGGTTGTGTGGCTGGCACTTCTCATAGCTCCGTCAGTTAAAGGCGGATTGCCGGAGATATTGCCGAGCCTGATGAATGTATTTAACAATCCGTTTCATATAGAAGTTTGTGAGGACAGTGTGAAAACTGTCCTCATTTTGCTTTTGTGCTATGGAATGGGTATCGGGATATATTTCTCCACACAGAGAAACTACCGCAGGCGGGAGGAACACGGTTCTGCAAAATGGGGCAATGCAAGAGCCGTGGATAAGAAGTACAGACAGTCTCCGTATTCCGATAACAAGCTGATGACGCAGAATGTCCGTATCGGATTGAATGCGAAAAAGCACAGACGAAATCTGAATACACTGGTATGCGGCGGTTCCGGTGCAGGTAAAACAAGATTTTACTGTAAGCCCAACCTTATGCAGTGCAATACCTCTTTTGTAATCCTTGACCCGAAAGGCGAAATCGTGAGGGATACGGGAAAACTTCTTGAGAAAAAAGGATATGAGGTCAGAGTTCTTGACCTTATCTCTATGGAAAAGAGCCACTGTTACAATCCTTTTGTGTATCTTCAGAACGACAACGATGTGCAGAAACTTGTAACTAACTTATTCAAAAGCACCACACCAAAGGGCAGTCAGTCCCAAGACCCGTTTTGGGACACTTCAGCTTCTATGCTCCTTTTGGCGTTGGTGTTTTATTTACGCTATGAAGCACCGGAGGAAGAACAGAACTTTGCAATGGTTATGGAAATGCTCAGAGCCGGTTCGATTGAGGATGAGGAAGATACAAGACCATCTCCTCTCGATGAATTATTTGCAGAGCTTGAGATGAACAATCCCGACCATATTGCTCTCAAGTATTACCGTTCCTATCATTCCGGTTCGGCAAAGACACTGAAATCCATTCAGATAACGCTTGCCGCAAGGCTTGAGAAATTCAATCTTGAAAGTCTTGCTTCTTTAACTTCGACAGACGAGTTAGACCTGCCCTCTATGGGCGAGAAAAAAGTCGCCTTGTTTGCCCTGATACCCGATAACGACTCCAGTTTCAATTTTCTAGTGTCGATTTTATATACCCAACTGTTTCAGCAGTTATTCTATGCCGCCGACCATATCCACGGAGGTTCGCTTCCCATTCCCGTCCCATTTTCTGATGGACGAATTTGCCAATGTTTCATTGCCGGATGACTTTGACAAGATACTGTCGGTTATGCGTTCCCGTGGGGTATCGGTAAGTATCATCTTGCAGAACTTGGCACAGCTTAAAGCCTTGTTTGAAAAGCAATGGGAAAGTATCGTGGGCAACTGCGATGAATTTCTGTATCTTGGCGGTAACGAGCAAAGTACACACAAATATGTGTCGGAACTGCTCGGCAAAGAAACTATCGACACGAACACTTACGGTAAGAGTTCCGGTCGAAGCGGTAACTACTCCACCAACTATCAGATAAGCGGTCGAGAACTTCTCACACCGGATGAAGTGCGTATGCTGGATAACCAATATGCGATTTTATTTATCCGAGGGGAGCGACCAATTATGGATTTTAAGTACGACATCTTGAAGCACCCGAATGTGGCACTGACCACAGACGGAAAAGAGAAACCGTACAAGCACGGAGAAGTAACGATACCGCACTCATCTATTTCCATTCTTGCCATTGACCCTGATGAGGTTGAGGAAAGCAATTACGGAGAAACCACTTATGAACTTCTGTCCGATGAGGATTTTGAAGTAGATAACAATTTTTAATCACAGGAGGAAATGACAATGAGATTTTTTAAGAGAAACACAGAAAACAACGCAACCTCTAAACTGCCTATGACCGGAAAGGTTAAGAAAGGCTACCGTGCATATTGTGTGGCGGTACTGGCAATGACCATTGTACTCGGCACAGGTGTTACCGCATTTGCGGCAAACGACCCTATCACGGTTGTAAACAATCTGTCCGATTTCATTTTCGGACTTATCCGTGCAATCGGACTTATCCTGCTCGGCTTCGGTATCGTGCAGGTCGGACTTTCTTTGAAGTCCCACGACCCGTCCCAGAGAGCAAACGGTTTTCTTACTCTTGCCGGAGGTATCATCATTACTTTCGCAAAAGAAATCCTTACTCTTATCACAGGCTAAGAAGCAACAGTTATCACGGGGCATACTCGGCAAAACGGGTATGCTCCCATTTTTACAAGGAGGTGCGAATGAATGAGCGATAACTGGGTAGTTCAAAACCTCGAAAACGCTCTTGAAACTTGGAACGATAAATTAAGCGAGATATGGCAGCTTTTAACCACAACACCGCAGGATTTCAAAGGCGGAAGCATATGGAATGTGATGGTAACAATTAACGGAGCAGTTCAGGCAATCGGGCTTGCACTATTAGTGCTGTTCTTTGTGGTAGGCGTTGTCCGTACCTGTGGCAGCTTTACCGATGTAAAAAAGCCGGAACACGCATTGAAATTGTTTGTTCGCTTTGCCATTGCCAAAGGTGTCATAACCTACGGGCTGGAGCTTATGCTTGCTTTATTCAATATCGTTCAAGGTATCATTTCAACCATTATGACATCATCGGGATTTGGGACACCGAATCAAACGACGCTCCCATCCGAAATGGTAACAACCATTGAGGACTGCGGATTCTTTGAAAGCATTCCGCTATGGGCAGTGACTCGATAGGCGGTCTTTTTATTACGGTGTTGTCATTCATTCTGATAATGACGGTTTACGGCAGATTTTTCAAACTGTATATGTATACGGCATTAGCACCGATACCGCTATCTACCTTTGCCGGAGAACCAACGCAGAATGTGGGCAAGAGTTTTATTAAAAGTTACTGTGCGGTACTGCTTGAGGGTGCGGTTATCGTACTTGCCTGCATAATCTTCTCACTGTTTGCGTCAAGTCCGCCGGTAGTAAACCCGGACGCTGCGGCAGTCACACAGGTATGGTCATATATCGGCGAACTGGTATTCAATATGCTTGTGCTTGTCGGTGCGGTTAAGATGAGCGACCGAATTATCAGTGAAATGATGGGCTTATAACGGAGGTTTTTGCAACAAATCTTCAGGCAAAATTCTTGCCTGAAAAACACAAAAACAAATAAAAATAATTGACAAGTGAAAAAATCGTGATATACTGTAATGATTTAGCTTTGCTAAATGGTCGGATTGAGGAAGTAAAGATAGGATGGTCAAGTATATGTACGAATATATCAGCAAAGCAGAATACAAGCCTTATAAAGAGGAAATTGAAAGTATCATAAAAAAGGTTCAAAAATAATGAAAACCGAATATGATACGACTTTTCAATTCAAATTGATTGGAAGTGCAAATCGACACCTCGTCACTAAGATAAAAGATGGTAACAGAGGTTATGATTTTGACTACAATCTAATTTTGCAAAAGAGCGATTTATGGGACAATCCCAAAAACTGAAAGAGCAGTTTATGAGAGCTTTTTCCAAGTCGCTCAAAGGTACAAAGTACGGAGAACCCGAAGACTCCACTTCTTCTATTACCATAAAGGTTGTTGATAAAAAACATTCCAAGATTATCAGAAGCTGTGATTTTGCGATAATTTATTATTTAGATGATGACAATTTGAACAATGGATATAGATATATCAAGAATTGGAAGAAAAACAATCGCTATTCATTTGAAGATAGAGTGCTATCACAAAATGCAGACTTCAAACTTCAAGAAATACTTGAATATGAGCAGGGATGGAATTGTGTTCGTGATGAGTATATCAAGTTAAAAAATCGTAATAGGGATACGAACAAAAAGTCCTTTATTCTATATTTGGAAAGTATTCATAATGTTTATAATCACATACAGCAAAGTTTAGAAAATGAAGAAGATAATTTACCAAGAGGACTTACTTATTTAAACCTTTGGTAATGCACGATACGATGTGGCACTGTCAGTTATGGCGGCGCTTTTTTATTTGTCATAGAAAGGAATTTCTAATGGAAGTAAAAATTAACAGAGAAATACGAAATTACACAGAATCAATGTTTTTCGGACTGTCGCTAAGACAGTTCATTTTTTCTGTCCTTGCGGGTGGTGTGGCAGTAGGATTGTACTTTTTGCTCAAACCGCATCTTGGAACTGAAACAGTATCGTGGGTGTGTATTTTGGGAGCAGCACCGTTTGCGGCTCTCGGATTTGTGAAATACAACGGAATGACAGCAGAGAGATTTATCTGGGCGTGGATTAAGTCCGAGTTTCTTATGCCAAAGAAGTTAGTGTTTCACTCCACAAACACCTATTTAGAACTGATGAAACCGAGCATTGAGAAAAAGACAAAGGAGGCTTACAAGAATAATGATTAAGACATTAAACAACATCTTTAAGCAGGATAAGGAAAAATTTGCTGTGCCGAAGGGTGTGCAGGACTGTATTCCGGTTACTGCTATCTATGATGACGGTATCTTCGAGTTGGTAAAGATAAGTATTCCAAATCCTTTAAGTTCACGGATATTAACTATGCGGTTGCCAGCCGAGAAGATAAGGAAGCGATGTTCCTTGAGTATTCGGAACTGCTTAACTCTCTTGATAGTGGAGCAACCACAAAACTCACTATCAACAACAGACGACTGAACCGTTTGGACTTTGAGAAAACAATCCTTATCCCTGAAACCGGAGACGAACTAGACGAATATCGGGAGGAATACAACAAGATGCTTCTTGATAAGGCGACCGGAGCAAATTCAACGGTGCAGGATAAGTATGTGACCATCTCCATCAATAAAAAGAATGTGGATGATGCAAGAACCTATTTTGCCCGTGTAGGTGCAGATTTGATCTCACACTTTTCACGACTTGGCAGTAAGTGTGTGGAACTTGAAACGGACGAGCGACTTCGCATTATTCACGACTTCTTCCGTGTGGGGGAAGAAACTTCATATCATTTTGATATTAAGGAAACCCGAAAGAAAGGACACGATTTCAAGGACTATATCTGCCCGGACTCTTTAGAATTTGAAAGTGATTATTTCAAAATCGGCAACCGTTATGGCAGGGTTATCTTTCTTCGTGAATATGCGTCCTATATCAAGGACAGTATGGTGGCGGAACTTACGGATATGAACCGAAATCTGATGATGTCCATTGATATTGTACCTGTTCCTACCGATGAAGCAGTCAGAGAAGCCGAAAACAGATTGCTCGGTGTAGAAACCAACATCACGAACTGGCAGAGAAAGCAGAATATGAACAACAACTTTTCGGCAACTGTTCCTTATGATATGGAACAGCAAAAAAAGGAAATGAAAGAGTTCCTTGATGACCTTACCACCCGTGACCAGAGAATGATGTTCTCAGTGCTCACAATGGTGCATACCGCAGATACCAAAGAGCAGCTCGATAACGATACGGAAGCGTTGCTCACAACAGCGAGAAAACATCTTTGTCAGTTTGCGGTTCTTAAATTTCAGCAGATGGACGGACTCAATACCGTTATGCCATACGGTACAAGGAAAATAGACACATTCAGAACTCTTACGACCGAGAGCCTTGCAGTGTTTATTCCGTTCAGGGTTCAGGATATTTACCACGAGAACGGCATTTATTACGGTCAGAATGTTATCAGTAAAAATATGATAATTGCCGACCGAAAACAGCTTCTTAACGGTAACTCCTTTATTCTCGGTGTATCCGGTGGCGGTAAGTCTTTTGCGGCTAAGGGGGAGATTGAAAATATTATCCTTTCTTCCGATGCTGATGTAATCATCATCGACCCTGAGAGGGAGTATTCCCATCTTGTAAATGCACTTGGTGGCGAGATTATCAATATCTCCGCAACATCGAATAACCATATCAATGCAATGGATATGAACAAGGACTATGGCGACGGAGCAAATCCTGTTATCCTGAAATCCGAGTTTATTATGTCCCTCTGCGAACAGCTCATCGGCGGTACAAACCTCGGAGCAAAGCAGAAATCCATCATCGACCGTTGTACTGCAAGCGTTTACCGCACCTATCAGCAAAACGATTATACCGGTCAGGTTCCGACCTTGCAGGATTTCAGAGATGAACTTCTCAAACAGGATGAGCCGGAAGCAAAGGAAATCGCCCTTGCTATTGAGCTGTTTACTCACGGTTCGTTGAATACCTTTGCAAAGCAGACAAATGTAGATACTCACAATCGACTTATCTGTTATGACATTCTCGACCTCGGCAAGCAGCTTATGCCTATCGGTATGCTTGTCGTCCTTGACAGTATTTTGAACCGAATCACACAGAACCGAGCAAAGGGTAAGCACACCTTTATCTTCATTGATGAGATTTATCTTTTGTTCCAGCACGAGTATTCTGCAAACTTCCTCTTTACACTCTGGAAGCGTGTAAGAAAGTACGGTGCATACGCAACCGGTATCACTCAGAATGTGGACGACCTTTTGCAGAGCCATACTGCAAGAACAATGCTTGCGAACAGCGAGTTTATTATTATGCTCAATCAGGCTTCTACCGACAGACTGGAACTTGCAAAACTTCTGAATATCTCCGACCTTCAGCTTTCGTATATCACAAATGTTGACGCAGGACACGGACTTATCAAGGTGGGCAGTTCTCTTGTACCGTTTGCAAACAAGTTCCCGAAGAATACGAAGTTGTACCGCTTGATGACGACGAAGCCCGGTGAAGGCGTGTAAGGAGGTGTTTTCTATGGCAAAAATTCAATTCAGAAACAAAGCACACAGAGATTTTGTCTTTGAAAATCTCGAGAAATGCAGGCACAATGACTGCTATCATCAGGCATTTTTCTATGTGATGGGCATTTCAGAAGAAACCAGAATGAATATAGGAAGAATGTTTGATTTTAAGAACGATTGCATTGTGCCGGAGGGGATGTATGGCGGTTGGCAGACCAGTGGAACAGTCAAGGTCTGCCACCTTGCCTTTAATCTTTGGAACGGCTTCACGGAGGAGGGAAAAGAAAATCTTTTCACACCGGATGAATTGTTCTGTTGCGGATATGCTCCTTACTTTATGGAAGGTATCAAACTCAGGCATCCCGAATATTGTAGAGATTTGACTCCACCTAAAAGAAAAAGATATGGAAAGGTAAAGGTACAAAACGATGAGTAAGAAAATGAGAATTACGGTTATATCGCTTTTAAGCGTTGTATTTGCTGTGAGCGTTGGATTCTTGGTCAAAGACTACTGCGACTCTAAAATGCAGGCAGAACTCTATGATAACTTGATTGAAAACGTTGAGGATACAGATGATACGGAGGATACGATGTCATATTCCGAAGATAAGAACTTTTTGCCAGACTATCAGGAACTGTATATGCAGAACAACGATATGGTAGGATGGATAAAGGTTGAGGATACCAAAATCAATTATCCGGTTATGCAGTCAAAGGATAATCCGAATTTCTATTTAAGACACGGATTTGATAAAGGTTATACAGTGTACGGTTGCCCGTATGTACAGGAGAACTGCGATGTGGATGCTCCGTCAGACAACCTTGTTATCTACGGTCATCATATGAACGACAATTCGATGTTTGCCGGATTGATGAAGTATGCCGATAAATCTTTTTGGGAAAAGCATAAAACCATTCAGTTTGATACGCTGACCGAGAAAGGTAAATACGAAGTATTGGCTGCTTTTAAGACAGAAGTATATACAGACAGTCCGAACAGCTTCAGATATTATGATTTTGTCAATGCAGATACAGAAGATGATTTCAATGCATATATCGCCAAGTGCAAGGAACTTGCTTTGTATGATACGAGAATAACCGCAGAAAACGGCGATAAATTGATTACGCTTTCTACCTGCGAGTATTCCCGTAACAACGGAAGAATGGTTGTCGTAGCAAAGAAAGTGACAGAGTAGGAGGGATACGCCTTGTATGATTAGTTTGATAAATTTAGCGGTATTGTTCGCAGCGAAAGTTGCGGACAACGCACTTAGTACAACAAAAACAATATTGGTACAGAGAAGTCGGTGGATACTTGCAGGCATTGCGGTTATCATATCCGACTTTATTTATTTTTGGATAACAAAAAGAGTTGTCTCTGCAAACAATGAGATTGCAATGCTTGTTGTTGCCGTTGCGGGCGGTGTGGGTTGTTCTCTCGCCTGCTTTATCAACGAGAAAATGTCAAAGGACAAAACCTATGTGAATGTGATTATGTCTGATGACCTTGAAGAAATGAAACGTTTACGAGATTTCCTTGCACAGCACCACATCACGAATGTTGCAAGCGACAGCTACACCCTTGACTGGAACGCAAAGACAATCTCTATTATCGCTTATCCCGAAACAAAAGCAGAAAGCCGATTAATTAACGAGTTTATTGCGGACAGCTCGACAAAATTCAAAAGAGTGATTCAACCGGCTTAGGAAGGAGGTTTGATGTGGCTGATATTAAAATAAGAGATACGGTTAAGGGTACGATAAAGGCCTTGGATAAAGCGAGCCATTGCTCAATAAAAAAAATGAAACAGGCATATATCGCCACAAAGGACAAAGCGGAACATTCGGTAAATGCAAAAGAGAATACTGCGGAAGAATATGCTGCTGATAAGACGGAAGCCGAAATTGATGAAATTGCACATAAAGGTGCGTATGCTTTTAATAAAGCAGGGCGAAAAGGTGTTCAGGAAACAAAGAAGAATATCCAATCTGCCAAAGACGGCATTCAACGCTTCAAACAGCAGAGAGCCGAAAAATCAATAAACGTTCAGAGAGCGCAAGGAAGAACTACAACGGTTGGCAGTTCTTCAGCGCAGACGCAGACATCATCGGCAATCAAAACGCTTAAAAAGCCGGAGAAAATGGTCAAACAGTCGGCTACTTCCGCAGGAAAGAAGAACATCAAACTTGCTAGTAAGGAAGCGGCGAAAACAACGCAGAGGTCAGTTAAGACTGCCGAGCATACCGCAAAGGCAAGCATTAAGACCAGTCAGCAGACAGCAAAAGCCGCACAGAAAACAGCACAAGCCACCGTTAAGGCTTCACAGAAAGCGGCACAGGCAGCAAAGGCGACAGCGAAAGCAACTGCAAATGCTGTGAAAGCCGCAGCGAAAAAAGCGACTATTGCCACAGTAAAGGCAATCATAGACGAAAGCATTGGTTCTTTGCCATTGCCGCAGGCGGTTGGATACCTAATGATTGAATTAAAGACCCGCAAGTGAATATTCTATCCAGTGTGGTTCAGGGAATTGAAAGGCTGTGATGATGCAGGAAAGCGGCGGTCTTGACCCCATCGGCAGAAGTGGAAAGTCCGAATATTCTATCCAGTGATATGGAGCATATCAAACTTGCCTTGCAAGGCTACAACTTTGGTAATGGATATATTTCGTGGGCAAAATCGAAGTATGGCGGATATTCTTATGCCAATGCAGTGGAGTTTTCCACTCAGCAGGCACAAAGACTTGGTTGGGACAGTTATGGAGATACCCAATATCCGGCTCATGTTCTGAGATACTATCCATACGGACGAGCCTTTACTGCCGGTAGCAATCAGGCGATTGTTGAGGTTGCTCTTACTCAGATTGGCAATGAGGGCGGACAACCTTACTGGAGTTGGTATGGCTTTGACAGTCGAGTAGAATGGTGTGCTTGCTTTGTATCTTGGTGTGCCGACCAGTGCGGTTATATTGATAGCGGACTTATTCCGAAATTTGCGGGTTGTATTGACGGTGCAAATTGGTTCAAGTCAAACGGAAAGATGGCAAGACCGCACTTATGAACCGAAGGCCGGAGATATTATCTTCTTTGACTGGGAAGGCGATGGTACAACAGACCACGTTGGTATCGTAGAGAAGTGCGAGAATGGCACAGTTTATACCGTAGAGGGTAACTCAGGCGACGCTTGCAGAGCAAAGACAATACACAGTCGGAAGCAGAATATTTACGGTTACGGTATTCCGGCGTATTAAAAATTCCAGACGGTGTCTGGAAAATCGAAAAGATGGCTGCTCGCTTGAGTAGCCATCGGGTACATTATGAGAAATCAGGTTGTTTCTCTGTTGTTTAGGAAAATATGATGTGTGTGATAAGTAAAGCTAAAAAGCATATCGGCATTTTCTTTACTGCCGTCTAAAAAGGAAATATCATCGGCAAGGATAAAAAGAATTGCTAATAACTTCTTGATATATCCAGTGTAGCAGGCATAATCTACATAAATCTTGGCGGCATATCCCTCGGCAAATTCTATCAGGTCAGCGTCAATTTCAAAGCTGTTGGATAGCTCGTAAACGGTCTTGATGAATTTGTCTTTGTCAGCAATTCGCTCTTTACTTGGAACACTTCTGCGGTTCTTCTGTATAAATTTCAAAAAATCATTAGCTTCTGAAAAAGCAGGAGTGATTGCGTTGCCAGTTTCCAAATCTGTTTTGTAATCCTCAAATTTCTCTTTTTCAAACCGATTACTGAATATTATCTTTTGTTCGTCCATTCCTTTTTACCCCTAAGTTTATTCTATGGAGATTGTTTAACTTGGCTCTTGGGTTGTGATTTGTCTTTCGCCATTAACAATCGTGAATTACTACTTTTATAGTATAACATAAAAATAGTTGAGAATCATCACTAATAGTTGGTTTGACTTCCTTTGAGTGCGTGTGATTTGAAATCGACTTAACCTATACTGTTAGTTATGGAAACACACTAAGGGAGGTGATGTGATGAAGCTCGATACAATCGGCAAGAATATAAGAAAGTTCCGACTTGCGAAGAAATTACGCCAAGAAGATTTGGCTGAGAAAACAGATTTGACAACAAATTATATTGGTATGGTTGAGCGTGGAGAGAAAATTCCGTCACTCGAAACCTTTATTAAGATACTAAATGCTTTAGGTGTATCATCGGATATGGTTCTTACAGATGTTCTGGAAACGGGATATACAGTCAAGAACTCTATGCTGAATGAGAAGCTTGAAAAACTTGCTCCTGAAGATAGAAACAGAATTTATGAAGTCATAGATACACTTGTGAAGCAGTCAAAGCAAATACTTCCATAAAACACAGAAGTTCGTCCTAATCGACGAGCTTTCTTTTTTTCAGTATAAAAAATTTCTGCTATCGACAAATTTTTCGGGACTTCGACAGAGAGAATATGCTATAACAACAACTGTCAGTGATAGACACATACTAATAGACATAGGAGGAAGTAGAAGTGAACGACATTTTCAGACAAATAGCGAAAGAAAATGGAACAACCGAAAAAGCAGTAAAAGAGGAAATGCATTTTGCCATTCGGGAAGCAATGAAAAGTGCTGAACCGGAAGCAATAGCTTTTTGGAAAGGAAAGCGGTTGCACCGGACGGAAAAGAGCCGGCGATAGAAAAGGTCATAGCAATGATTGCTTTGAACGTTAATAATAGAATGTATAATTGAGGTGCTTCGGCATCTCTTTTTTATTATTCTTTAAAAGAGTTGTATTAGGTGTTTGTAAAAAGTGACACCTTAGTGTCTGAAAGGTTACATTTCTGCCCGAAATCTTGAAATGCCTGAAAATTTAATATATAATGTTAGATGACTAACTGTAACGAAGAAGAATTATAAGATGAAGAGGTGTTACTGATGAAGATATGCTATAACAGAACTTATGGAACAATTTCGCACCAATCAGGCACAGGAGGGAAACTCCGGCAAGCCGGAAATAACAGTTGTTAATATTCAACGATTTGAAGAAGATAGAAAAAAAGTTGACTTACCTGCATACGCAACAAATTTGCAGAGAGTTTTCATTATAGATGAAGCACACAGAGGATATAAGCCGGAAGGCTCATTCTTAGCAAATCTTCTTGATGCAGATAAGAATGCCATTAAGATTGCGTTGACCGGAACTCCGTTGCTAAAAGAGGAACGAGAGTCGTGGAGAGTATTCGGAAACTATCTGCACACTTATTATTATGATAAATCTATCTTAGATGGATATACGCTGAAAATCATTCGAGAAGATATAGAAACTCAATATAAAGAGCGTCTTTCGGAAATCTATGAGAAACTTGAAACATTGGTTGAAAAGAAAGATGTTAAGAAAAATCAGATTGTTGAACACGATAATTATGTTAAAGAACTGCTCCGGTATATTATCACTGATTTGAAACGATTTAGACAAATTCAAGGAGATAATACTCTGGGCGGAATGATTATCTGCGAAACAAGTGAGCAGGCAAGAAAACTATTTGCTTATTTTGATGAAATCCAAAACGAACTTAATAAAACAGCTTCCTTAAAGAGCAATTTGAAAGCAGGACTTATTCTGTATGACAGTGATGATAAAGATACGAGAGATACTATTGTCAATAACTTCAAGAAAAATATGACGGTAGATATTCTTATTGTCTTTAATATGCTTGCTTACCGGATTTGACGCACCAAGATTGAAAAGACTGTATTTTGGAAGAAAGTTAAAAGACCACAATCTTTTGCAGGCAATCACAAGAGTGAATAGACCATATAAGGATAACCGCTACGGATATGTAATTGATTTTGCTGATATTAAGCGTAATTTTGATGAAACCAATGCGAGCCTATTTGAAAGAACTTAATCGCTTCAACGACCCAAATGAAGTTGGAAAAGGTAATGAAGTGGATACGTTTAAGCAGGTTATTGAAGACCCGCAGGAACTTATTCAGCAAATGCAGGAAGTGCAGCAGGTTCTTTTCAATTACACGACCGATAATGCAGAAGCGTTTAGTACCGAAATATCTACGATTGAGGATAAGCAAGAACTGCTGAAACTTAAAAAGATTTTGATTGCGGCTCGTGATTGTTGTAATTTGGTAAGAACTTTTGGCGATGATGAGCTGAAAGAAACTTTTGCAAGAATGGAACTGACAAAGTTGCCTTCTCTTATTTCAGAAGTTCAGCACCATATCGACAATATAAATCAAAAGGAACTCTTTGCAAGCGACGATACAACGAAATTGCTTGTAAATGAAGCTATGGAAGATATTACTTTCAACTTCAGTAAAATCAGCGAAGAAGAATTAAAAATTGTCGGTGGCAAAGAAAATGTTACTGAGAAATACAGAAAGACAGTTCGTGCTTTTACCCAGAATATTGACCCCGATGACCCAGAGTTTATGACATTGCAGGAAGCATTTTTGCTTCGCTTTAAGGAACACGGTTTTGAACCGAAAAGCATAACTGAGATTGAGGAACAGGGAAAAGAACTGGAGGAAATTCTAAAAAAATTGGATGAACTTCAGAAAAAAGAATAATGTATTGCTCCGTAAATATAATGGCGACGCAAAATTTGCAAGAGTTCATAAGAGAATCCGAGAAGAAAATCTTGCTCGTAAAGCAGCTAATAAACAACCGATTGTTTCGGAATATGACGCATCAATTATGGATGTTTTGAAGTCTATTAAGTCTGATATAGACCAAAAGGTCTATGACCGAAACGACATATTGAAGAAAGACGCATATTTTGAACAAACGGTTATGACACAAATCAAATTAGGCATTGATAGGCTTGGTATAGCGAGTGCTCGTGATGACAGAAAATTTATTCAAAGTAGAATAACGAAGCAGTATCTAGACCAGTATAATCAAACTTATTCAGTTGCATAAAGGAGAACACGATGGCAGAAACAAAAACCATAAAAGAAAAAAAACCGTAGAGCTGATAGACGCATTGAAAGCGACTTGTCGACTTATGGTATGGGAAACGACGGTAATGAATACAAGATTATTACACAGGTTTTCCTTTATAAATTTCTTAACGATAAATTCGGATATGAGGTAAAGAAAGTAAGTCCTGCTTTAAAGAATGCAGAAAAGTGGGAACTTACTTATGCTGAAATGTCAGAAGATGACAGGCTTGATATTTTTGATACATTATCATCGGATATTCCACGTTTATATCCGGAACATTTGATTGCAAATCTTTGGAATCAGCAGGCAAAGGGCGATTTCGACCTGATTTTTGACAGCACAATGACAGACATAGCGGATAAGAATATAGATATATTTTCTACGCAAACTGCGCAGAATACAAAGATTCCGCTTTTTGAAAAACTGACGCAATATGTAACTGATGATGCTTTGCAAGAGCACCGTTTGCCCGCATTGGTAGATAAGCTTGTTAATTTCTCTTTTGAGGAAGCATTTGAGCAAAGATTACGATTTCTTTGCAGATATATTTGAATATTTGATTAAAGACTATAATACCGCAGGCGGCGGAAAGTATGCAGAGTATTATACTCCACACGCTATCGCAACGATTATGGCAAGATTACTTGTTGGTAAAGCAACTGATTTGCACAATATAGAATGTTACGACCCGTCGGCAGGGACAGGAACACTTTTGATGGCTCTTGCTCATCAAATTGGAGAAGATAAGTGTACGATTTTTGCACAGGATATTTCACAGCGAAGCAATAAGATGTTAAAACTTAATCTTATTCTGAATGGTCTGGTATCTTCTCTTGACCACGCTATTCAGGGAGATACGCTTGTTGCTCCGTATCACAAGAGCGACAACGGTACAGAACTCAGAACTTTTGACTATGTAGTATCCAACCCTCCGTTCAAAATGGACTTTTCAGATACAAGAGAGCGAATTGCTGCAATGCCAGTTCGCTTTTGGGCTGGTGTTCCGAAAGTTCCGGCGAAGAAAAAAGAGAGTATGGCGATTTACACCCTTTTTATTCAGCACGTTCTTAATTCCCTTAAAGCAAAAGGAAAAGGTGCGATTGTTGTACCTACCGGTTTTTGTAACAGCGAAATCCGGTGTCGAAAAGAAGATATTACAGCATATTGTAGATGAACATATCGTGTATGGCTGTATCAGTATGCCATCAAATGTATTTGCAAATACCGGTACGAATGTGTCTGTCCTGTTCTTTGATAATTCCAAAGAAACAGAAAAAGTTGTGCTGATAGACGCTTCAAAACTTGGCGAGGAATACAAAGACGGAAACAATCAGAAACGCAGACTTCGTGATTTTGAAATTGATAAAATCGTAGATACTTTCCTTAATAAAGAAGTTGTTGATGATTTCTCTGTTGCAGTCACTTATGATGAAATCAAGGAAAAGAAGTATTCTCTTTCTGCCGGACAGTATTTTGATGTAAAAATCGAATATGTGGAATTATCGCAGGACGAATTTAATGCTCGTATGACAGCATATGCAGACAAGTTGCAGGAATATTTCACAGAGGGAGACAAACTGAAAACAGAGATTATGGAGCAGTTGAAGAAGGTGAAGTATGAATAAAGTTAAGCTGGGAGAAATACTAAAAATTAAACACGGATTTGCGTTCAAGAGTGAAAACTATGTTGATGAGAGCGAGTATGCACTTGTCACACTTGCGAATATTTCATCAACAAATAACTTCCAATTCAACAAAGATAAGACAACATTTTATGGGGCTTCATTTCCAAATGACTTTATCTTGAAAGAGGACGATTTAATTATGCCGCTCACAGAACAGGTTGTTGGATTATTTGGAAATACTGCATTTGTACCTAAAATGCAAGGAATAACTTTTGTACTTAATCAGCGTGTTGGAAAGGTTGTTCCTGTTGATGACAAGGCGGATAAATATTATCTTCATTATTTATTGGCTACGAATTTAGTGAAAGACCAACTTGAATTCAGAGCCAGCGGGACAAGGCAAAGGAATATATCACCCGATGATGTTTATGATGTTGAAGTGTTCTTACCGGATATTACTACTCAAAGGAAAATTGGCAAATGTTTGTATGATATAGAGAAAAAAGTGAATTTGAATAATGCGATAAACGATAATTTACCGTATCAGTCGCTGATGGTAGCTTGACCGTTCATTAGCATAGGTAAAAGCCAGTCACGGAGTTTCAATAATTGTGTATTTTCTTGCATATTACTATGAATAAGCTCCAAAGATTGCGAAACAATTTGATTAAACTCTCGCAACAATGATTGTGGTGGAATAGGAACAGGCAAGTTACTTAGTGTATCTTGACTCACATTCTGCAAAATTGAACCTCCTGTTTTGGTAGCGGCACTACCTTCTAACTGTTTCAGGTAGAACATTAAGTAATATTTATATATATCATCACAAGGAGTACAGCAGATAATAAATCCACAAAAAATAATATAACGCACAGACAGAACGCTTGCAAGAGGTATTGCAACATACACTTTTTGATTATGAGGTAACAAAAGAAAAGGATAAGAAACATTTCAGAACAGAACTTAGTAGAGTCTTTCCTATCGGCAAAGCGTATTGAGGGCTGTTCTGAGAAAACCTTGAAATACTATAATGCAACGATACAGTCAATGCTTGATGGTATTGGAAAGAGTATCAAATATATCGCAACTGACGACATTCGTTGTTATTTTGACCTGACAGAGTATCAAGCAAAGAAAAAAAATCAAGTAAAGTTACGATAGATAATATAAGACGAATACTTTCAGTTTTTTTCTTGGCTTGAGGACGAGGACTATATATTGAAAAGTCCTGTCAGGCGAATACATAAGGTCAAAACCGGCACGAACATTAAAGAAACTTATTCAGATGAAGCACTTGATTATGTATTATGTATTTGATTTTATTAGAAATTCAATACAGAATGCAGCTTCAGGAAGTACACAGGATAATATAAATATTGATTATCTAACATCCCTTGATTTTAAGGTGCCTGATAAAATAGCACAAGATAAAATGGTTGAATTATTATCAGCGATTGATGAAAAAATTTTAATGAATAGTAAGATAAACGATAATTTAGCTTCAATGGCTTACGACATTTATATGCACACATTTTTCTCCAAAAAGCCTAATGGTAAGCTAAAAGATATACTCATAGAAGCAGATAAATCATCTGTTCAGGTAGGCGAAGCAAAGCAATCTACCGGAGAATATCCGTTTTTTACAAGTGGCTCGGCTATTTTGAAATGGGATATACCATTTATAAATGGACGAAATTGCTTTTTGAATACCGGAGGTAATGCCGATGTCAAATTCTATGTTGGCGAAGCAGCTTATTCCACGGATACTTGGTGTATTTCTACCAATAACAATATGTCAGATTATTTGTATCTGCTTTTGGTATCAATAAAGCCTGAACTTAACCAAAAATTCTTTCAAGGAACAGGATTAAAGCATTTACAAAAACCATTATTGAAAGACCGACCTATTTATATTCCGGATTTTGAGAAACTCAAAACCTTTAATGAGCAGGTAAATCCTATGTTCAATATTATTTCTGAGAATACGAGAGAAAATCAGGCACTGATTACACTCCGTGACTGGATTCTGCCTATGTTAATGAACGGTCAAGCCACCATTAGTGACTGATACGGTAAATTATCGTTTAGAACGGAAATCACAGAAAGGAGCATAGAATGATGGCAAAGCAAAAGACCTATATCGCAATCGACCTGAAATCATTCTACGCTTCTGTGGAATGTAAGGAACGAAATCGCGACCCATTGACTACAAATCTTGTGGTTGCGGATAAAAGCAGGACAGAGAAAACTATCTGCCTTGCGGTATCTCCGTCATTAAAAAGTTATGGGATACCCGGTAGACCAAGATTGTTTGAAGTTGTTCAAAAGGTCACGGAAGCAAATAACAACCGCAGATGGAAAGCACCAAACAGAACATTTACCGGTTCTTCCGATGACAAGGCAGAGTTGGATGCAAATCCTACATTGGAGATAGATTATATCGTTGCTCCTCCTCGTATGGCATATTATATGGAGTATAGCACAAGAATTTATAATGTTTATCTCAAATATGTTGCACCAGAGGATATATTTCATTATTCAATCGACGAAGTGTTTATGGATGTGACTGATTATCTGAAAACCTATCGTATGACTGCAAGAGAGCTTGCTATGACGATGATACAGGATGTCTTGAAAACAACTGGTATAACTGCAACCGCAGGAATCGGTACGAATATGTATCTCTGCAAGATTGCGATGGATATTGTGGCAAAGCATATCGAGCCAGATAAGAACGGTGTGCGTATTGCTGAACTTGATGAAATGTCATACCGTAAGAAACTATGGAGTCATCGCCCGATAACCGATTTCTGGAGAGTCGGAAATGGTTATGCGAAGAAGTTAGAGGAACACGGACTTTATACAATGGGCGATATTGCAAGATGTTCTATCGGAAAGCCGAATGAACTGTATAACGAGGAATTGCTGTACAAGCTGTTCGGTATCAATGCGGAACTGCTCATAGACCACGCTTGGGGATATGAGCCTTGTACAATGGAGCAGGTCAAAGCATATAAGCCAGAAACAAACAGTGTATCTTCCGGTCAGGTGTTGCATTGCCCTTATGATTATGAAAAGGCAAAGTTGATTGTAAAAGAAATGACCGACCAAATGGTGCTTGATTTGGTGGATAAAGGAGTTGTAACTGACCAACTTGTGTTGACAATCGGCTATGATATTGAAAATTTAAGTAATTCGAACCTAAAAAATCAATACAAAGGCGAGATTACGATTGACCGATATGGACGCAAAGTTCCAAAGCACGCACACGGAACAGCAAATCTGAAGAAAAAGACGTCCTCTACTCGATTGATTACCAATGCTGTGATGGATTTATACGACAGAATAGTTGACGAGAATTTACTTGTCCGCAGGATAACAATAACAGCAAATAAACTTGTAGATGAAAATTCTGTCAAACAGGAAGATGAATATCAGCAGCTTGACCTGTTTACCGATTACGAAGCACTGAAGAAGAAGCAAGCGGAGGAAGAAGAAAAATTGGAACGGGAAAGGCGTATGCAAGAAGCAATGCTTAGTATCAAAAAGAAGTTTGGTAAGAATGCTGTGTTAAAAGGAATGAGCCTTGAAGAAGGTGCAACCGCCAAAGACCGAAACGATCAAATCGGCGGTCATAAGGCTTAAACAAATCTAAATATGAAGGAGGAATATTTCAATGAGCTTTTTTGAAAATACTCGTAAGCCACAAGGATTCGGTGGAAAATTGATGACAAAGATGATGAACAGCGGCCACTACAGGCTATCACAATGGGGGTTCTCGAATATCTCTGTAAATCCGGACGCTGAGGTGCTGGATGTTGGCTGCGGAGGTGGTGCAAACATTGCGGTCTGGCTGAGCAAATGCAGGAATGGCCATGTGACAGGATTGGATTATTCGGAGGTTAGTGTGTCAGAATCTGGAAAATTGAACGCTGCCGCTATTCAACAGGAAAAATGCAAGGTTATTCAGGGAGATGTATCTGACATCCCATTTTCAGATGCAAAATTTGATTATGTCTCAGCTTTTGAGACGGTTTACTTCTGGCCAGAATTGAAAAAATGCTTTTCTGAGGTAAATCGTGTTCTGAAAGACGGAGGAACCTTCCTAATTTGTAACGAGAGCGACGGAATGAATGCCTCAGACGATAAATGGACAAAGATAATTGATGGTATGAAGATTTATAATTGTGATCAACTTGTCACCGCTTTAAAAGAAGCAGGTTTTATGGAAATAAAACCATATGCAGATTCCAAAAAGCATTGGCTTTGTATTGTGGCAACAAAATAGATAAATATACAATTTGTAGAATTCAAAAATTTAATGTGAATTGAAATTTGCGTGGAGGAAAAGGTTGAAAGAGTTTTTAAAAGAAACCCATATGCTAGATTTTAATGATTCCAGAATTCAATCACTAATAGAGAATAGAGGCTGGAAGGATCTGGAGCAGTTTGAATGCATTAAAGCCATATATTTATACGTTAGGGATGAGATTTTATTCGGCTACAATATTGATGACAGCATATCTGCATCCAAAGTTTTAAGTGATGGATATGGTCAATGTAATACAAAAGGTACTTTATTTATGGCGTTGCTTAGGGCATGTAAAATACCATGTAGGGTGCATGGGTTTACAATAGATAAGCAATTGCAAAAAGGAGCAATGACAGGAATTGTTTATAAAAATGCTCCGCAGAATGTTTTTCATAGTTGGGTTGAAGTGTACTTAGATGATACATGGTATGAACTTGAAGCATTTATTTTAGATAAGAAATATTTGAATAAGCTGCAAAAAATAAATAGCCAATGTTCTGGTGCATTTTGTGGTTATGGTGTGGCGGTAAAAGATTTTCAGAATCCAGTGATTGATTTTGAAAGAAATAATACTTATATACAAAGTGAAGGAATCAATCAAGATTTTGGAATATATAATTCACCAGATGAGTTACTTACAGAGCATCATCAGGAAATGTCGATAGTAAAAGCATTTGCATACCGTCATTTCGGTAGACATCTCATGAATAAAAATGTTAAGAGAATCAGAGATGCGAAAGTTTAAAAATAATGCTTAGTGGCAAAATCCAGTTTGCCGAGTAAAGGAGGTGCTGCAACAGATGGACAATCATTCTTATGATGATATAATCAATCTGCCGAATCCGACATCGAAGAACCATCCTCGTATGTCACTTCACGACAGAGCAGCACAGTTTGCACCTTTTGCGGCACTTACAGGACACGATGCAGCCATTAAAGAGACTGCAAGGCTAACAGATGAACGGTTAGAGTTAAGCGATGATGAAGTCATTATGAAATTAAATGACCAATTAAATATGATTAGAGATAATATCGGCACAGAACAGGAAATATCAATAACTTATTTCGTGCCTGATGATAAAAAATCCGGAGGAGCATATCTCACGCATTCCGGCATAGTGAAAAAGATTGATGAATTTGAACGCAAACTGATTATGCAGGATGAAACAGTAATTCCGACTGAACAAATCAGCGTGATACAGGGAGAAATGTTCAGAAGGACTATATGAGTAATAGCTTGGAAAGGGCAAACAATGGAAACAAAGCCGAGAATATTATACTTAAAGAAAATATTAGAGGAACGAACGGACGAGGAACATCCGCTTTCGACGACGCAGCTAATCAATATATTGAATGATGAATACGGGATATCAGCGCATAGAACTACTGTTACAAAAGATATTGCTGCACTTCAGGAGTTTGGAATGGATATTGTTACTATCCATTCTACTCAAAGCAAATACTTTGTAGCCAATCGTAAGTTTGAATTGCCGGAACTGAAACTGCTGATAGACGCAGTAGAGTCATCGAAGTTCATTACAAAGAAGAAAAGCGAAACTCTGATTGAGAAGATACATACGATGACCAGTCCGGGGCAGGTGGCAAAGTTGAAGCGTAATAACTATGTGGTCAATCGAATTAAGCCGGATAATGAGCAGATATATTACATCATCGACGCTATAAATGACGCCATCAACGCAGGTAAACAGATTTCTTTCCAGTATTATGATTATACCGGATTAAAGAAAAAGGTTCTGAAGAATAAGGGCGAGGTATATAAGCTGAGTCCGTATAAACTTCTCTGGTGTGGGGACTATTATTATGTTCTCGGATATTCTGAGAAGAAAAGCAAGGTTATCAATTTCAGGGTAGACCGTATTGCTTTCAAGCCGGAGATATTGGATAAAGATATTGTTCCTATGCCTGATGATTTTGATATTGAGAATTACACAAAGGAAGTTTTCTTTATGTTTTCAGGCGAAAAAGTCCTTGTGGATTTACGATGTGATAACAGCTTGATGAAAACAATGGTTGACCGTTTCGGCGAGGAAGTAACTACACTTGCTTACGATATGACGTCATTCAGAATACAGACCGAAGTGTCTGCAAGTCCGACTTTCTTCGGTTGGGTGTTTGGCTTTAATGGCAAGGTACAGATACTTGCACCGGAAAGTGTAAAAGAACAGTACAGAAAGATGATTGCACAAGCCGATGAGGATATGCAACAAAGCAGAGATTGAAACGCAGAAAGCGATGTTTTATCTGCAACAAAAGGAAAATTAGGAACATGGATTAGAGTAATATGAGTCCGCTTTGCGAAAAGTAATCAGGGAAACGGAGGACAATTCTATGACAGATAACACAAACAAAGGCTTTTGGGAAAGAATGGCAAGAATATATACTGCATTTATGTCAAAAAACGATACTGCTTATCGGCAAATCTGCAAACTGTCAGAACAGTATATAGACAGTGAGAAGTCTGTCTTGGAATTGGCTTGCGGAACGGGACAGATTACCTTTTTAATGACAGGAAAATCCGGCTCTTGGGAAGCAACAGATTACTCGGAAAATATGATAATAGAAGCTGAAAAACGCAATCAAGGCGAACACAAATGTGAACAGCTCCGCTTTTGTGTGCAGGACGCAACGAATTTGACTTATGAAGATGAAAAATTTGATGTTGTTGTGATTGCCAATGCATTACATATCATGCCACAACCGGAGAAAGCACTAAAAGAAATACACAGAGTTCTGAAAAAAGACGGAATTTTGTTTGCTCCTACCTTTGTTTATGAAAGGGGCTATCCCAAATTGCCGATATGGCTTAAGGAAAAAGCCGGGTTTAAAACCTATCATAAATGGCAAAGCGAAGAACTGAAAGAATATGTCGGTAGCGAAGGCTTTCAGGTTGTTGGAGCGACATTGATAAAAGGCAAACCACTTTCGGAATATGTATTGGTTGGGAAAAAGGAGTGATAACGTGAGAATATTGATTATTGGTGCAGGTGTGCTCGGTTCAAATTTGGCACACTCTATGCGAAAAGGAAATGACATAACCATTCTTGCAAGAGGTATAACCTACCAAAATTTAAAAAACGGTGGACTTGTAATCAAACATAAGTTTGGAAAGAAAACAATAGACTATTTTACTGTTATAGACAAGCTTCAAACAGACGATATTTATGATGCTATTTTTGTTGTATCCAGATTTTCATCTTTAGACAGCATTGTTCCAATGATAAAACGCAACAAAAGCAAAAATATCGTGTTTGTAGGTAACAATATGACCGTTGAGAAATATGAAAATTTGGAGAATAAAAATGTATTGTTTGCATTTTTTAGTGCGGCAGGCAAAAAGTACGACGGCTACATAAATTCCATCTGCCTAAATAAAATTGAAATCGGAAGGACAGACGGCAAGGATGTTAGTGATAAATTTATAACTTCTATATTTGCAGGTACGAAAATAAAAGTGACGATAGATAATAAAATGAATGATTATCTGAAAACACACGCTTGTGCTGTTCTTCCGCTTGTGTTTGCAAGCTATAGAGCAAATGGTAATTTAAAGTTGCTGAAAAAAGATAAAGCGTATTCGTTAGACATTATGGATGCTATCATCGAAGGTTATGATGTGCTGAAAAAAGCAGGCTATGAAATATTGCCCAAAGGGGAATACGAAACCTGTGTAAATAAAAAGAAATTCTGTGCTTGGATGTACAGATTTATGTTTTCTAATTTTATTGGTAAGCTGTGCATATCTGATCACGCAATGAGTGCAAGGGAAGAGTTTATGATGTTGGAAAGTGAATTTGAAAAGTTGAAGAATGAAACCGGAATTGAAACCGAAGCGTATGATAAGCTGAAAGTGGATTTTTGCATTATACGAGGTAAAGGAGAACGCATATGAAGTACCACATTGAAAAGAACACCGTTCAGGAAACATTGATTATTCCACTTTACGGAAGAAAGAAATGCACAGAAAAATTCCCTCAGCTTTTTAAAGACGAAACGGCTGTACGCTTAATCAAACAAATTGATTATGATTTTTCGGAAGTTGAGAAAAAGGGCGACAGTACGATGCAGGAATTTGGCTTTTTGAGATTGCTATACGCCAAAACGATTTAGCGTATGAAGTTAAGAAATACTTAAAAAGTCATCCAAACGCCGCAGTTGTAAATCTGGGCTGCGGTTTGGATAACACGGGAAGAAATTGCGATAACGATTCTTGCCGAATTTATAATATAGATTTTCCCGATGTTATAGAAGTCAGAAATTCTCTGTTACCTGCCGGAGAGCGTGAAAAGAATATTGCCGCCGATTTGAAAGATACCTCTTGGTTTAATGAAATTCAAGCCGACGGCGGAGTGATTTTCTTCGCTTCGGGAGTATTTTATTATTTCCTTACAGAAGATGTAAAAGCGTTGTTTTTGGCAATGGCTGAGCATTTTGCACAAGGTCGTATTGTATTTGACACCTGCGGAGACAGGTGCCAAGATGATATCAAAGACATGGCTCAAACAAGCAGAAATTAAAGATGTAAACGCATATTTTTCCGTTGGAGATGCTCAAAAGGAAATTGCCCATTGGTCGACAAATTTGAGGTGTCAAGTAGGGGATATATGCTTGGTTATCAAAGTCTGAATGTGCCGTCGGTCAAAAAAATACATCGCATATTGGCAAAAATCGGCGATAATATGATGAAAATGAAGATTGTTAGAATTGATTTCGAATAATACGGAGGAATGATTTTATGTTTAGACCGATGAGAAGAATAAAACAACAGGTGTCCGATGACGAGTGCAAAAGAGTATGTGAAGCTTGAGTACCGGCTTCCAAATGGGCAAGCGGCTAAGTTTTTGAATGAGGCAAAGACATATCTGGGCAATCAGCAAAATACGGGGCGATAGATGTTTCGGCGTTGTTGCAGATATGGATGCTTTTTGAATGAGGGTTCAAAAAACAGTATTGAAAATCTGGGATAATCACAGACTTGAATTCCGTGAATCATCGGCGAATATGTTTTTGAACGAAAAATAGAACAATGATTTATATTAAAGATGCTCAGGGGGTTCATCTTTAATATAATAATGAGAAATTATTACTATTCTGTTGACAATATATAGTGATGGTATATAATTTATTAAGAATAAATCCTAACAAGGACAAGACAGGAGAAATACCAGAAGTGTATGAATTTATAAAAGAAGCATATCCATCAATTGGAAAAGGAACTGTATATAGAAATCTTGATATATTGGTAGAGGAAGGTGCATTAAGAAAGGTTGAAGTTCCGAATGGACCGAACCGATTTGATTTTACATTGAAAAATCATTACCATGTAAGATGTATAAAGTGCGGTGAAATTTTTGATGTGGATATGGATCAAATACCGGATTTGCTGGAAAGAATTCATAACACTCATGGAATTGAATTTGTGGATTATGATATTTCATTTAAAGGCATTTGCCCGAAATGCAGGGAGAAGGTAAAGGAGGAACAGCATGGATAGGAAAGCAATGTATAAGTTGAGTTATGGACTGTTTATATTGACCGCTAAAGAAGCAGAAAAAGATAACGGATGCATCATTAATACAGCCATTCAGGCAGCTTCGGAACCAAACCAGTTAAGTGTCTGTGTGAATAAGGCAAATTATACGCATGATATGATTCAAAGAACCGGAAAATTTACTGTATCAGTCTTAAGTCAGAAGGCACAATTTGAATTGTTCAAACATTTTGGCTTCCAATCAGGAAGAGATACCAATAAGTTTGAAGCCTTTGAGCAGTGTGCCAGGGGCACAAATGGTATTTATTATATTACAGAAGGTACAAATGCATACATTTCTGTGACAGTTACTAAAACAGAGGACTTGGGTTCACATACGATGTTTATCGGTGAGATAACCGATATGGAAGTTTTAAGCAATGTTCCTTCAGTAACATATGATTATTATCAGAATAATATTAAGCCTAAGCCACAGGAGGTTGGAAAAACAGAGGACAGTCAGACAATATGGCGTTGCAGAATCTGCGGATATGAATATGTAGGCGAGGAATTACCAGATGACTTTATATGTCCTTTGTGCAAGCACCCGGCATCAGATTTTGAAAAAGTAGTAAAGAAAACGGAGGTAAAAGAGATGGCAGAAAACAAATATGCAGGAACACAGACAGAGAAGAATTTACAGGAGGCATTTGCAGGGGAATCACAGGCAAGAAATAAGTATACCTATTTTGCTTCTGTAGCGAAAAAGGAAGGTTACGAGCAGATGTCAGCATTGTTTTTAAAGACTGCAGATAATGAGAAAGAACATGCAAAGATGTGGTTCAAGGAATTAGCAGGAATTGGTGATACAAAGGAAAACCTGGCGGCAGCGGCAGAAGGCGAAAATTATGAGTGGACAGATATGTATGAAGGCTTTGCTAAAACAGCTGAGGAAGAAGGATTCCCTGAGCTTGCAGCAAAATTCAGGGCAGTAGGTGAGATTGAGAAGCACCATGAGGAAAGATATCGTGCACTTCTTAAGAATATTGAAACTGCACAGGTATTTGAAAAGAGCGAAGTTAAGGTATGGGAATGCCGTAACTGTGGACATATTGTGGTAGGAACTAAGGCGCCTGAAGTATGTCCGGTATGTAATCATCCACAGAGCTATTTTGAAGTACATGAAGAGAATTATTAAGGAGATGAGATTATTACGAAGAAGAAAGTGATTAATTCAAAAAAAGCAGTAATGATAGGCTGTGGCTTTGTTGGTTCTGCATCGGTATTTGCTCTGATGCAGAGTAGCTTGTTTACAGAGATTGTCCTTATCGATGCAGATAAGAACAAGGCAGAAGGAGAAGCGATGGATATCAGTCATGGTATTCCATTTGCGAGTCCAATGAAAACATATGCCGGAGATTATGATGATGTGGCTGATGCTGCAATTGTTGTCATATCTGCCGGAGCGGGACAGAAACCGGGAGAGACAAGGCTTGATCTCGTAAATAAAAATGTAGCAATATTTAAGTCAATCATTCCTGAAATAGCAAAGAGAAATTTTGCAGGTATCATGCTTGTAGTTGCGAATCCGGTAGATATCCTGACTCAGGTAGCCATAAAGTTATCAGGACTTCCAGAAAACAGGGTTATTGGATCGGGTACTGTGTTAGATAGTGCCAGATTAAGATATAAGCTTGGTGAGCATTTATCTGTGGACAGCAGGAGTGTTCATGCATTTATAGTAGGTGAGCATGGAGACAACGAAGTAGTAGTATGGTCATCAGCCAATGTATCTGGTGTTCCATTAAGTGAAATGTGTGAAATGCGAGGACATTACAAGCACAAGGAAAACACGGCAGAAATAGCTACAGCAGTCAAGAACAGTGCTTATGAGATTATAAACAAAAAGCACGCTACATATTATGGAATTGCAATGTCTGTAAAAAGAATCTGCGAAGTGATTATGAGAGATGAAAAATCAATACTTCCTGTATCACACATGATTCATGGAGTATATGATATTGACGGAGTATCGTTAAGTATGCCAGCTATTGTAGGTGCAGATGGTATTGAGTCTGATATACCTATTAATTTAAGTGGTGAGGAAGCGTTAAAGCTTAAGGAATCTGCAGATTCATTGAAAAAGATTATAGAGACAATTGAATTATAAATTTTACACATGGAAGGAGAAAAAGGCATGGAAGTAAGGTATTATATTTGTAAGCATTGTGGAAACATTGTTGAAAAGGTAAAGGATAAAGGTGTACCTGTAATTTGTTGCGGAGAACCTATGCAGGAATTAAAAGCCGGAGTGACAGATGCTGCTGCTGAGAAGCATGTTCCTGTATATACAGTGGAAGGCAGTCATGTTCATGTTGTAGTCGGAGAAACAAAACATCCAATGCTTGAAGAGCATTTCATTGAGTGGATTACATTAAATACAAACCAGGGAATATACAGAAAACAGTTAAATCCAGGGCAGGAGCCGGTAGCAGATTTTTGTCTTTGCGATGGTGAACAGGTAGAAGAAGTATATGCATATTGTAACCTGCATGGATTATGGAAATGCTAAAAGCATTTATACATTAATATATTTATAAGGAGGAACAAACTAATGAAATATGTATGTGACGTTTGCGGATGGGAATATGATGAAGAGGAAGGTTATCCTGAAGGTGGTATTGCACCAGGAACAAAGTGGGAGGATGTTCCGGAAGATTTTGAATGCCCATTATGTAATGTTGGAAAAGATCAGTTTTCAGAAGTTGAATAGAAGCCTAATCTTGTGTTAAATACGGATGGATAAACCAAAACCCTGGTGCGTGAGCAACAGGGTTTTTTATTGCGATATTTTGTGATGATATCACAGAAAATGATTTACCTTTTGCTTATAATGTAACTACAAACAAAGTAAGGAGGTAGTCTAAATGAGATTAAAAGATAAAGTTGCAATCATTACGGGCGGAAGCCGTGGTATAGGATTTGCTACAGCTGATAAATTCTTGAAGGAAGGTGCTTCAGTTGTGTTGGCAGCAAGTTCACAGGAATCGGCAGATGTTGCTGTAGATAAATTAAAAGAAAAATATCCCAATGCAATAGTTGCTGGAATTAGTCCAAATCTAGCAAGCATGGAGTCTGTCAGAAAGGCTTTTAAAGAGGCAACTGAAAAATATGGATGTGTCGACATACTGGTAAATAATGCAGGGATTTCAGAAAACACCTCATTTATGGATTATACAGAGGAGACTTTCGATAAAGTCATGGATCTAAATGTAAAAGGAGTATTTAATACTACTCGTGTAGCAAAGAGAATGTATGGTGGCAAGAGGCAAGGGGGTCATTCTCTCAACTTCTTCCATGGTGAGTATTTCGGGACAGCCAAGTGGGGTTGCTTATCCGGCATCGAAGTTTGCAGTAAACGGATTGACTGTATCATTAGCAAGAGAACTGGGACCTAAAGGTATTCGTGTTAATGCTGTTGCACCTGGGATTACAGAAACTGATATGATGAAAGCTGTGCCAAAGGAAGTTATCGAACCTATGATTGAAAGAATTCCATTGCGTCGTCTTGGACAGCCAGAAGATATTGCCAATGCGTTTGTGTTTCTTGCTTCAGATGAGGCGAGTTACATTACAGGTGTTATATTAAGTGTAGATGGTATGGCAAGAAGTTAATTTAATGTGGTATGGTGATGTAATCACGGAAAACAAATGAAATTAAGACTATAATAAAGCTACAAAAAGAAAAAGATAAGGAGGACTGTAAAATGTCTGCTATTAATATCAATAAAAATAATTTTGAGAACGAAGTACTGAATTCCGATAAACCCGTTCTTTTAGATTTTTGGGCATCTTGGTGTGCACCTTGCCGTATGGTAGTACCTATTGTAGAGGAGATTGCAAGTGAGCGTAGAGATATTAAAGTTGGAAAGATTAATGTAGATGAAGAGCCTGAATTGGCAAATAAGTTCAGTATTATGAGCATTCCGACTTTAGTGGTTATGAAGAATGGGAAGATTGTACAGCAGGTTTCAGGGGCGAGACCTAAGAATGCGATTTTAGAAATGCTTTAGGGAGGTGTGCTAATGGGATTTTTTGATCTCTTTAAACAGTCGAATATTGATCAAGGCATAGAAGAATATAAAAGGACTGATGATGCAGTTCTGCTGGATGTACGTACACCGCAGGAATATCGGGAAGGACATATACCAGAAAGTAAAAATGTGCCGTTGCAGCAACTAGACAATATTATTTCTGTAGCGAAGAATAAGGATATCCCTCTGTTTGTATACTGTTATTCCGGTTCTCGGAGTCGTCAGGCAACTGAGATACTGCAACGAATGGGATACTCTAAAGTAAATAATATCGGTGGCATTGCAGCTTACTCAGGAAAGGTGGAAAAATAAGATGAAGGTAATAATCGTAGGAGGTGTAGCAGGAGGAGCTACAGCCGCAGCAAGAATACGCAGACTGGATGAACATGCAGAAATTACTGTGTTTGAAAGATCCGGATACATATCCTATGCTAATTGTGGGCTTCCATATTATATTGGAGACGTGATCACAGACCCGGAAGAACTTACAACAGACACCAGAGAGTTTTTTTAAACGCTTCCGTATTAACATGAAAATTCATCATGAAGTTATCTCCATACATCCGGATCGTAAAATTGTTTCAGTGAAAAATTTGGAGAATGATGAGATATTTGAAGAAAACTATGATAAGTTGATTCTTTCTCCAGGTGCAAAGCCAACACAGCCGAGACTTCCCGGAGTAGGTATTGATAAACTTTTTACACTTCGTACTGTAGAAGACACTTTTCGGATAAAGGAATATATAAATAAGAACCATCCAAAATCGGCTGTATTGGCAGGTGGCGGTTTTATTGGTCTGGAACTGGCGGAAAATTTGAGGGAGCTTGGCATGGATGTTACGATTGTCCAGCGGCCTAAGCAGCTGATGAACCCTTTTGACCCGGATATGGCATCCATGATCCATAATGAAATGAGAAAGCATGGGATAAAACTGGTACTGGGCTATACAGTAGAAGGATTTAAAGAAAAAGACAACGGAGTGGAGGTTCTGTTGAAAGATAATCCATCCCTTCAGGCTGATATGGTAGTTCTGGCAATCGGAGTCACACCAGACACAGTATTAGCAAAAGAAGCCGGTCTGGAACTTGGCATCAAGGAAAGTATTGTAGTGAATGACAGAATGGAAACCTCTGTACCGGATATTTATGCTGCAGGTGATGCAGTTCAGGTAAAACATTATGTTACGGGTAATGATGCGCTGATTTCTTTGGCAGGACCAGCCAATAAACAGGGCAGAATCATCGCTGATAATATTTGTGGCGGTGATAGTCGTTACCTGGGCAGTCAGGGAAGCTCCGTTATAAAAGTGTTTGATATGACAGCAGCCACTACAGGTATCAATGAAACAAATGCCAAAAAGTCAGGATTAGAGGTAGATACAGTAATTCTTTCTCCTATGAGTCATGCCGGTTACTATCCTGGCGGAAAAGTGATGACCATGAAGGTGGTTTTCGAAAAAGAGAGCTATCGTTTGCTTGGCGCTCAGATTATTGGATATGAAGGAGTTGATAAACGTATTGATGTGCTGGCAACAGCAATTCATGCGGGGCTGAATGCAACCCAGTTGAAAGATCTGGATCTGGCATATGCACCACCTTATTCTTCTGCCAAGGATCCGGTAAACATGGCTGGATTTATGATAGACAATATTGCAAAAGGGACATTAAAGCAATGGCATTTGGAAGATATGGACAAGATTTCTAAAGATAAAGATGTGGTGTTGCTAGATGTGAGAACTGTAGGTGAATTCAGCAGGGGGCATATTGATGGATTCAAAAACATACCTGTAGATGAACTGAGAGAACGAATTAGTGAAATTGAGAAAGGAAAGCCTGTGTATCTGATATGCCAGAGTGGTCTGCGCAGTTATATTGCGAGCCGTATTCTGGAAGGAAACGGTTATGAAACGTATAATTTCTCTGGCGGATTTCGCTTCTATGATGCAGTGGTCAATGACCGTGCGCTGATTGAAAGGGCATATGCATGTGGTATGGATTATTAAAAAAATAATCACGATATTTTTATAATTTTCTTATAGCATAAAAAGATCCCCCATTTATTAGAATGACTTTCATAATTCTGATAAATGGAGGATTCTTCTTTATATGTTACAGAAAAACAATTTTATGACCTTTGGAGTGTTTCCAGTCTTTTTGGATCAAGGATTGTAATTTTGCCGCGGGAGAGTTTGACGAGACCCTCGCCTTGAAAGTATCGAAGCATTCGAGTGATAACTTCCCTGTGGGAACCAAGATGATTAGCAATCGTCTCATGAGTGATTTTCAGCTCGTTTGTTCCTTCGATAGAGGCCTCTTCTAAAAGAAATGAAGCAACACGCTTATCCAAACTCTTCCACATGATTTGTTCAATCAGCCACATGACATCAGAAAAACGGGTAGCCATTAACTCATTGGTATAGTTTGCGACAGGAGCAGATTCTTTCATGATGCCCTTATAAATTTCAGCAGGGATGATCCAAAGATCCGTATCTTTTTCTGCTTCAATGGTTACTTCAAATTGAATAGACCGCATGATACATGAGGCGGATAAAAAAGACACATATCCATATCGAACAGACGGTAAAGTGTAATCTCCCGTCCTTCATCTGAAAGTATGTAAGTTCGAAGCTGTCCAGATTTAACCAGTAATAATCCGGTACAATCCATGTTCCCGTTGTGAATGATTGTTCCTTTTTTCACATGCTGTGTGATCAAATTGTCTGAAATTAGTTTTTTCTGTGCTGTATTTAAGTCATTCCATAGTGGAAAATAATTTTCGAAGCTCATAATAGTTATCTCCTTTATGAACATAGTATACTTGCTTTTTTAAGATGTGTCAATTATATAACTGACATATGCCATAAATAGAAATAAAAAGAAGTGTAATAAAGTAAATTATCTTTTCTGTGATATCATCACGGAAGCAAGACTTATTATGCGGTATATTAAGTTCAAATAGGAGAAGGAATTGAAAAATATGACATCAATAAATAAAGAAAAGTTTGGACAATTAATTCATAAGGAAAAACCGGTTTTGGTTGATTTCTGGGCACCTTGGTGTGGTTATTGCCGTAGAATTGGAGCGGCTTATGAAAAAATAAGTGAAGAATACAGCGATATTCTTATTGCTGGAAAAGTAAATATTGATGAAGAACCACAGATTGCAGAAGCTGAAAAGATTGAGATAAATCCTACGCTGGTTTTATATCGAGATGGAAAGGCAATAGATTCTATTGTTGCACCTGAATCAAAAATAATGATAGAGAAATTTATTAATGAAGCATTGGAAAAATAAAAGGAGGACTGCTGTATGAATGAAAATCATGTTTACGATATGATTATCGTGGGGGGAGGACCTGGAGGGTATACTTCAGCATTATACGCAGCCAGAGCAGGATTTGATACCATTGTTTTAGAAAAATTATCTGCAGGTGGTCGATGTCATTGACCTGGCAGATTGATAACTATCCTGGTTTTGAAAATGGAATTGACGGATTTTCATTGGCAGAGAAAATGCAAAAACAGGCGGAAAAATTTGGCGCTAAAAGTGAATATGCTGAAGTTTTTAATATGGATTTAACAGGAAAGCTTAAGAGAGTAGAAACTAGTTCGGGAATTTATATTGCGAAAACAGTAGTGATTGCTACTGGAGCAAATCCAAGAGAACTTGGTCTCGCTAAAGAAAAAGAATTGATAGGTCATGGGGTTGCTTATTGTGCCTCCTGTGATGGTATGTTTTATAAAGATAAGATCGTGGTGGTTGGTGGTGGTGGAAATTCTGCTGTATCAGATGCTGTTCTTTTAAGTCGAATTGCTAAGAAAGTCATCATTGTTCATCGAAGAGATACATTACGTGCAACGAAAATCTACCATGACCAGCTGATGAAAACTGAAAATATAGAGTTTAGATGGAACAATACAGTAAATGAACTGATTTATGGAGAACGATTGACTGGTGTGCGGTTGAAAGATACAGTTACAGGAGAAGAAAACATTATAGAATGTGACGGCCTGTTTGTGAGTATAGGAAGAAAACCGACAACAGATTTTTTAGATAATCAGATAGAACTGGATAATAAAGGATATCTTGTAGCAGGTGAAAATACTGAGACGAGTATTCCAGGTGTTTATGCTGTAGGAGATGTCAGAACAAAGTTACTTCGTCAGATAGTAACAGCTGTGGCAGATGGTGCTATGGCAGTACATATGGCAGAAAAATATATGGGGAAAATGTAAAGTGAACTCCGCCTTTTAGTATAGGAATTGTTTTGTTAAGTTAAATAATGAAACAGAAAATAGTCATTTTGATAGACCATATTTACTATAAATAATCAGAATTTGAAAACTGTTCATCAGTATAACCTAAAATAAGACTTTGTCCTGCTGTCAACACAGGTGTTTTATTTTTATTGTCATACTCTGTGCTTTCAACAATATAGGCTTGTGGTTGCTCGTATTTGAATATTTCTCAGAGTTTACGCTGTTCCAAAGAATAATGGAAATCGAAGTAATGCAAAGACCGTCGATCTCATTCGAGAATTGACGGTCTTTACATTTTTCTGTTATATCTGAGAAAGTCGTTTCTATGTTCCTGTTTCCTAAAATTGTAGCCTTGTGAATTGAGAGTATCCACTTTCAAAGCGACAAGATTTATGTCGGAGTGCATACAGCGAGCAATTTGCTGAATATCATACCCCTGTTTAATATATTCAATAATCGTATCGTCCGGTAAAGAAGCCTGAGCTGCAAAGACATTGGCTTCGTATTCCATCCGGTTTTCACGCATATCAAAGATATTAAATTCTTTGAATCCTCCGGCTGAAACTGCTTCTTGGCGATGAAGAACATCGTGTCCGATTTCGTGCCATAATACGATTTGTTCAATAACCGGGTGCAAACCGTTCTGAAGAAAGATAAATCGATTCTTCAAGATTACCTTGTATGCTCCACGCTGTTTCGTAAAATCTCGATAGAGAATATGTATCCCAAGCTCATCAGCGACTTTATATGGATTACGAGTGCCACATCGTTTGATGAGCCGGTTCACTATCTTGACAATCTCATCCTGCGTATTATATCCCAAACGGCTCACCTCCCTTGCAGTGCCATTATAACAGATATATTATCCATTTTTTTATAAACCATCTGCTGTCCCATAAAACGGACAACGCACAGCGAGAGGTTACTCGTCTTTGCGATACTTTTTCGGTGTGTATTTCTTGTTGTTTTTCTTAGCAATAAGGTACGCTTCCTGAATGGCATCAACCATTTCACGCATGTCTTCGTCAGCCATTTCTCCGCCGACAAATAAACCGGTTACTTCTGCTAGAAGTTCTTTTGCCTGCTTTGCACCTCTGTGTCCGTAATTATCTTCAACATCTGCAATAAATGCTTCATCTTCCGATAAAAGATAGTTGATATTTACACCGAGAGCTTCGGCAAGTTTCTTATAGCGTTCTGTTCCTCTTGGACGGGAACTGTCATTCTCATAGGAACTGATAACTCTACGAGTAACGCCGATTTTTTTCGCCAACTCATCCTGATTTAATCCGAGTCTGTTTCGTTCGTTCTTAACTTTTTCGCCGAATGTCATCTTGATTGTTCACTCCTTGTCTTAAACTATGTAGTTAAACTTCGTCTACACTCTTGACAAGAGAAGTTTAACTGCGTATAATAGCAAGTAAGAAGTTTAACTACTCATAGTTTATATTAAACTTCTCAAAAAGTCAAGGGGGTTACGCAGAATGGCTCGAAATATTTTACATTGCGATATGAACAACTTCTATGCAAGTGTTGAGTGTATGCTTAACCCTGCTCTGAAAGAATATCCGGTTGCTGTATGCGGTTCTGTTGAAGAACGACACGGAATTGTCCTTGCTAAGAATTATAAAGCAAAGGCATTTGATGTGAAAACCGGAGATACCGTCTGGCAGGCACAACAGAAATGTCGGGATTTGGTTATTGTTCCACCGCATTATGAGGAATATATAAAATACTCAAAACTTGCAAGAAGCGTGTACGAACGATATACAGACCAAGTAGAACCTTATGGTATGGATGAGTGCTGGCTGGATATTACCGGAACAGGTAGTCTTTTCGGCTCTCCGGTGGAAGTTGCAAACAAAATCAGAGAAACGATTAAGTTTGAACTCGGACTTACTATCTCCGTTGGTGTTTCATTTAATAAGATATTTGCAAAACTCGGCTCTGATATGAAGAAGCCAGATGCAGTAACGGTTATACCAAAGGATACTTTCAGAGAAAAGATATGGAAACTCCCATCGGCTGATTTGCTCGGTGTAGGCAGAGCGACACAGCGTACATTAGACAGCTATGGGATTCGTACCATCGGGGCTTTGGCACAGACCGACCCTGAGTTCCTGCGAAGCGTATTAGAAAAAAACGGAGTTGCATTATGGAATTACGCAAATGGCAATGACCTTTCCCTTGTTGCCAAGAAAGACTTCGTATCGCCTATCAAGAGCGTAGGACACGGTATAACGACAGTTGCAGACTTAGAGAAACCGGAGCAGGTGTGGCCCGTGTTACTCGAATTGACCCAAGACATCGGACACAAGCTCCGAGTCCACGGACTGAGTGCCGAAGGAGTTGCCATACACATTAGAGATAACACACTATGTACAAGACAATGGCAGACCAAGATTGACTTGCCTACGCAATCGCCGATGGTTCTTGCCAAGAGAGCATTTCAACTTTTTGAAGCAAGGTATGGTTGGTACAATCCAATCCGTTCCGTAACAATCCAAGCAATCAATCTTATTCCTCAAGACACGCCCCGTCAGATAGGATTATTTATGGATGTGGAAAAGCAGGAAAAGTTGGAACGACTTGAAAAATGTATTGAAACAATCCGCAGATGCTTCGGTAAGGACAGCATAAGGAATGGAGTTCTGTATCAGGACTTGCAGCTACCACCGGAAAAAGTGGAAATCACTATGCCGACGGGAATGGTCGGCTAAGGAGGGCTTAATTGTGATTGATGAAAGTGATGTACAGGCATATGTAAGAATGCCTGATTGTTTAATAAAAGGATGCAGTGATGATATGGCTATCTTCATTGCGGACGGCGGAAACCATTTTACCGATTACGTAATATACGAAGGGATGTTTTTATTCTTTGGTTTGAATAAGCCGTTTCTAAAAGGTCGGCTTTCCTGCTACATTAACAAGAATGATGACGCAAAACCGAAATACAGAGTCTCAGATAAAGACATCGACGGATATGAGCATTTGGGAAGATTGGTTGTAACAATGAGAAATTATGAGGTATAAGCAATGGAGTGTGAAAGAAGAAAAGTATATGTCGAAGTAAATGTGACGCATAGACCTGATGGAACGGCTCGTCCGAATTCCATTAAGTTTGAAAATGATGAGATATATGAAGTTGACCGTGTAATGCAGAAGTGCAGAGCCGCCGCTACTAAGGTCGGTGGCACAGGCATTCGCTATACGGTTCAGATTTGCGGACAGTCGGCTTTTCTGTTCGATGAAGAAAACGGAAAGTGGTTTGTCGAAGCAAAATCCTAATGTTAGGAGGGCTAAGTAATTGAAACGCTTATCGAGAAATGATATAGAAACAATTTCAGAGAAATTTGTAAAGGCATATTTTGAACTGCCTGAAATAAAGAAATCACAGGTGTACCGCATTGAGCCGGAGCTAATGCTCGAAAAGGTACTTGGACTGACGATTGAGTATATGCACCTTTCCTATGATGGAAGCATTCTCGGAATGACATCGTTTGGGGAACTCGGAGTGCAGGTATTTGAAAACAACGACGATGAAGCCTTTTTCTTCTTGGATGGCAAAACGGTTCTGGTCGAATCTGACCTTAACTATGACAACAACCTGAAAGGAAGAAAGAATTTTACACTTATGCACGAAGGCAGTCATCAGATATTCAAGATGTTGTTTCCAAATGATTATGGAATAACGGAAAAATCAGCCGGAGTGCATTATTACAAGGCAACCGCAGACACAGAGAAAAGCAGAATAATTACCGATTGGGAGGAATGGCAGGCAAATACACTTGCGGCTGCAATTCTGCTTCCGAGGTGTCTGATAGAAAAAGGAATGTTTTTGTTTGGGCTTGGGGATAAAATCGAATGCCTAAATAAAATCTATTATCCGGCGGTATATGAAAGATACGCAAAGACTTTCAGATTTTTTAGGATGCTCAAAGAAAGCACTTGCAATACGAATGAAACAGCTTGGACTCTTGCACAAGGATTATCTTGATAATCCGTCTGACTACCTTGCTGTTTATCCGGAGGTGTATAAGATTTGACAAGACTGGAACAGAAAGTAATCGTCAGGTGCAAACGCTGTGAATGGCGTATCTTTGATAAAGTCACGATGACGACAGGAAACATTGAAATTAAATGCCCGAAATGTGGGTATGTAAATGAGATTGACCTTTCACTGCGCAGAGGTAATCTCAAATTCAGAACATTTAGAACAAACAAGAAATGAGCAAACAACTGAATAACTGAGCTTTGTACCGAGCCACGGAACCTGAATGAGTTACCAAATAGCCGGACATTGAGAATAACGGGATAACTATATCCTTGCGTTCTTGATGTTCGGCTATTTTTTTGTTGCTCCGAAACGGAGAAGCAAATGAAAAAGCAGTGGCAGGCATACATAGCTAAATACCCGTAATCTCCAAATTTTCTATATAAAAAAGCAATTTTAGAAAATTCAAAGGAGATTACGAAAATGACAAACAAACTTACATTAACGGAACAAGAAGAATTATTTGCAAAGGACTGTAAACTTATCAACCTCAAATATGAGTATGACGGATATACCGGCACAGAGAAATGGGCGATTATAACTGAACTTACTGAAGGAGAACTGTGGGATAAATATCCGGATATTATCAGCAGATACACTCCATTTGTCCTGCTGTCTGTGGCACAGGGAAAAGTGATTATTGACGATAACAGAGAAACTCATAGATGTGAAATGCGAGATGCAAGACATTTAGATGCTTTTTGTTATGAGGATGATTTATTTGAGCAATTCCATAATGAAGCATTCTTAGATTTTGTTGACCCATTTGAACTCAGAGAAGCAGAAGAAATTGCAGAGAGGAAAGAATTACAGCGTCTGCGTGAAATTGAGAAAGTTAAAATAGTGCTTTCAATGATGAAACCAGCTCAGGAACGAAGATTGTATAAGTTTGTCATTGAGGGTAAAAGTTGTCGTGAAATAGCAACAGAAGAAGGAACTTATCACAGTTCTGTCAGCAAGTCTATTGAAGCGGCAAAGAAAAATTTTAAGAAAATTTATGAGAACCTCTGATTTTGGGTGTCCAAAATGAACCCTTTTGTGCAATGAGTGAAGGGGTTATTTCATTCCGGATACGAATGACACTTCAAAATATTTAGAAATGTGAGGTTTTACATATGAAAGAAAAAACAATTTGCCGTGGGGATTTATTCTACTACGACTTCGGAACACGAACAGGTTCGGTACAAAGCGGAACACGACCAGTGCTTGTAATTCAGGAAGATGATTATAACAGAAACGCACCAACAATTATTGTGGCTGCTGTAACAGGCGTTATCAAGAAAAGATACCTGCCGTCACATATCCTGCTCGGTCAGGAGTTTGGACTCAAGAAGCCGTCAATGGTTCTACTGGAGCAACTTCAGACAGTAAACAAAGATGAACTCAGAGATTACATCGGAACGATTGAAGATGAGCAGCTTTTAAGGCGAATAAATATAACGCTTAAAAAGACTTTTGGACTTTGGATTTATAAGGAAGAAAAGAAAGAAAATATCCGTTGCCTTTGCTCAAAGTGCCTGAAAGATTATATTCACAATCCCGATTATATCGTGCGTCGGCTTGACCCGTTTGCTAAGGTCAAAGACCATTGTGATAAATGCAATCAATCCGGTTGGGATTATGTGATTGCTGAAAGACAGCACAACGCAAGAGGAAAGGGGTGTCAGAATGTCTAAGAAAAGATATGAAATTGTAAGTTATGACATTCCGCTTTGGTTAAAACCTGTTTTATCGGTAACGGAAACTTCAATTTACACAGGGATAAGTGCCAATAAGATATATGAAATGTCTGAATCAGAGGATTGTCCGTTTGTGATATGGATAGGAAGTCGCAGGGTAATCAAGAGAAAATCCTTTGAGGAATACCTCGAAAGGCAGTATTCAATATAGTAAAAAGTCAAATCTGCGATGAGTCCGATTGCATAATGGGCTTATCGCAGAAAAATGAATATACTGATGCCATCAATACAAGGAGGACGAAATGCAAAGCAAAAAAGAAATGCCATTAGAGCATAAGCCTATATTAACCATAAGAGAAGCGTCTTTTTATACAGGAATCAGTGAGAAAAAACTGATTGAAATAACAAATCTATATGCCTGTCCATTTGTATTGTGGATGGGTAATCGCAGATTTATCAAGAGAAAAGCATTCGAGAAATTTATTCAGACATCGGAATTTAAGGGAGGTGCAGATGATGAACAGATTGAGTGATGAGTGGTTTTCCAGTAAAAGCGAGAGCGTTCCGTTGTGGCATAAGATAGCACTTTCTATTGATGAGATGTATGTATATACGGGCATTGGTAGAGAAACAATACGAGAACTTACAAAGCAACCGGAAGCAAAACAATTTACATTGAAAATTGGGAAAAGAACTCTAATTAAACGCAAACAATTTGAAGAATATTTAGACCAGATGTGTTCTATTTGAGGGGAGGAATGTAGATGTACAAAATAGATGGTTCTGAACTTTATGAATATCAGCAACAGCTATTGCAACCACCGGAGGATATACCGATTTGGGAAAAGAAATGTCTTACGGTCGAGGAAGCGGCTGCTTATTCAGGTATTGGAGAGCGAAGATTAAAGGCATTATTGATGGATAAGGATTGCAGTTTCAGAATTGCAAGAAGCGACAGGCTTTTAATTATACGAGAGAAGTTAGAGGAGTTTATTGACTCAAGCACAGAATTCTAGGAGGTAACACAATGGCAAATACTAAAAGAAAAGATAAATCAAGAAAGGTTCTCCGCAAAGGGGAATCGCAACGTCCAGACGGTACTTATCAATTCCGATGGACAGATGAGAACCGTAAAAGACATTGTATTTATGCAAGGAACTTGGATGATTTAAGATATAAGGAAGATGAAATTGACAAGGACAAGAAAGACGGTATCAAGGCAGAAGCTCGCTATACATCACTTAACGATATGTATGAACTTTGGAGAGATTTGAAACGTGGAATAAAGAATAATACTTTTGAGAATTACAAATATATGTACGAGACATTCGTGCGTAATCAGATTGGTTCTCAATTCATAATGTCTATAAAAAAGACTGATATAAAAAGATATTACAACAGTCTTGTTGATGAAAGACATCTGAAACCCGCAACGATTGATAGCATACATACCGTTCTGCATCAGGTCTTTGAAATGGCAGTAGATGATGATTATATCAGAAGCAATCCAACGGACAATGTTTTGCGTGAATTGAAAAAATCACATTGTTTTAAGACTGAAAAACGCAGGGCATTAACCAAACCGGAGCAGGAACTTTTTCTTAACTATCTGAAGAACACACCGGAAGCACAGTATTGGTATCCAATATTTGCGGTTATGGTCGGAACTGGATTGCGTGTGGGCGAATTGACCGGACTCAGGTGGTGTGACATAGATTTAGAGGAAAGCATTATAGATGTGAATCATACGCTTGTTTATTATGACCACAGAACCGAAGGAAGCAAGAAAGGTTGCTATTTCAATGTGAATACAACCAAGACTCCGGCGAGTATGAGGCAAGTTCCAATGCTTGGATTTGTGAAAGAAGCATTTTTAATGGAAAAAGAAAGGCAGGAACTTCTTGGACTGCATTGTGAAGCTACGGTTGATGGATATACGGATTTCATTTTTGTAAACCGTTTTGGTCAGCCACAGCACCAAGCAACGCTCAATAAAGCAATTCGTCGCATTATACGAAACTGTAATGATAAGCAGTTTTTAGAAAATGATAATCCGGTGGTTTTACTTCCACACTTTAGCTGTCATTCTCTCAGACATACATTTACCACAAGAATGTGTGAAGCCGGAGTGAATGTGAAAGTCATTCAGGACGCACTCGGACACAAAGATGTATCTACTACATTGAACATCTATACAGATGTAACAAAGGAATTAAGAAAGTCAGAGTTTGAGGGGTTGGAATTACAATTTAATCAGTAAATAGTCAGAGAATCAGAAAGAGAGCATATGCCGTAGAGATGCGGTGTGTGCTTTCTTTACTTTATGACGAGAAAGTGGTAGAATGAAACACAGGACTGATAGCAATGCTATAAAACCCAAAACTAAATAAGGATATACACCATTTACACCAATTTTTTTTACACCAAACCTCATTTTTACCTTCACGAAACAAGTGGGAATGGTGTAAAGCTGTTGAATAAAAAGCCCATTTATAGGCGGTAAGATTTACAAAATGGATTTAAGTCGTGAGTGGACGATTTCGTCCCGACAATGAAGAGCTTGGATTCCGACAAGAAGCCGTCAGGCATTCCGAAAACAAAGGATGCTGTTGTTGAAGAAAAGATTGATTTTTCAAAGGTGAAGGTTGAGCCTTTGTTTGAAGAATATGTTGATTTTGAAACATTTTCAAAGTCAGATTTCCGTGCAGTAAAGGTTAAGGCTTGCGAGGCTGTTAAGAAGTCGAAGAAACTTTTACAGTTCACTCTTGATGACGGCACAGGCACAGACCGCACAATTTTAAGCGGTATCCACGCTTATTATGAGCCTGAAGAGCTGGTTGGAAAGACTCTTATCGCTATCACAAATCTTCCGCCGAGAGCAATGATGGGCATTGACTCCTGCGGTATGCTCCTCAGTGCAGTTCACGAAGAAGAAGGCGAAGAAAAGCTTCACCTCCTCATGGTAGATAACCATATCCCCGCAGGTGCAAAGCTCTATTAAGATGATGTAAAAATGTACCGTTTACAAAATAGATTGATGCAGAAATCGGTGCAAGCAGGGAAAAATCGCATAATTAGCACAATGAGTGGGCAATTCCAATCGGGATTGCCCATTTTCAGAAAGAAAAAGACAAATCGGAATTTGAGAAGGTAAGTGAATGGGATACCATGGAGGAATATGATAATGTCGAAAGATGAGTATTTGATAACCGATACGCCCCTCAAAGCGTTGACGGTTTTTGCAATGCCAATGATTCTTGGAAGTTTTTTTCAGCAAATATACAATATGGCCGACTCTATTATTGTCGGCCAGTTTGTTGGTCCTTCCGCACTTGCAGCTGTCGGTGCATGTGCAGCATTGACCAATGTGTTCATTTGTGTGGCACTGGGAGCCGGTGTCGGAGCCGGTGTGCTTGTGAGCCGTTATTTCGGAGCCAGGGAGTATGGCAAAATGAAAACAATCGTGTCAACCTCCTTAATTAGCTTTTTGCTTCTAAGTATAGTCCTTGGTGTTTTTGGCTTTTTCTTCGCCGGCTCGATGATGAGTGGACTGCAAACCCCTGCTGACATACTGGATGATGCAGTACTGTATCTGCGGGTCTATTTTGTGGGTTTCCCGTTTCTGTTTATGTATAACATTCTTTCTACCATGTTCACCTCAATCGGCGAATCCAAAATTCCGCTGGGACTGCTGATTTTTTCGTCCATCCTGAATATTTTAATGGATCTTTGGATGGTAGCCGGGCTAGGTCTCGGTGTGTTCGGTGCGGCTATTGCAACCCTGATTGCACAGGGAATTTCCGCAGTGTTTTCGTTTTTGATTTTCTTTGCACGGATGCAGCAATATAAAAGCCCCTTTAACAGGTTTGAACGGCAGGAGCTGTATTCCATGCTTCGCATTGCGGTGCCGTCGGTTTTACAGCAGTCCACAGTGTCCATCGGTATGATGATTGTGCAGGCAGTGGTAAATCCTTTCGGTACACAGGCACTCGCCGGGTATACAGCAACGATGAGGGTGGAAAATGTTTTTTCATTGATCTTTGTATCCATCGGCAATGCGGTTTCGCCATATGTTTCGCAGAATCTTGGCGCAAAGAAAATTGATCGTATCAAAAAAGGCTACCATGCGGCGCTGGTGCTGGATGTGTGCTTTGCCATTCTTGCCTTTCTCGTCATTGAAACGCTGCACACGCAGATTTCCTCGCTGTTCTTAGGAAAAGACGGAACGGCGTTGGCCTATCAGGTGTCTGGTGATTATATGAGGTGGATTGGTTACTTTTTCATCTTCATGGGTATCAAGATGACAACCGATGGAGTCCTTCGCGGTCTCGGAATTATGCGTCCGTTTCTCGTTGCAAGCATGGTGAACCTTGCGATTCGTCTGTCCGTTTCCCTGATTTGTGCACCGCGTTTCGGCATTGCCTTTGTCTGGCTTGCTGTACCAGCTGGTTGGCTTGCGAACTTTTTAATCTCCTATGTGGCTCTTAGGAGATCATGACCGACTGATAAAATGGCATCCATTAGTTAACTTCCGGTTTGCCAACTTGCCCTTTGAGAAGAGAATTTTACAAAAGAAGTGTTCTCTATGTTCTCAGGCGAGAAAGTTCTTGAAGATTTACGGTGTGATAACAGCCTGATGAAAACAATGGTTGACCGCTTCGGAGAAGATGTGACAGACAAATATCAAACCGAACGAAGTGCATATTTGCGACTGGGACAATTATTTATGAGATTATTTGCTGGATTGCTATAAGAATCTGATGAAACGACCTTTCAAAAACAGTTGATTTAGAAGTTAACTTTTTTTGAAAGGCCGTTTTTGCTATATCTAACAGTCTGTTGTACAAAGAAGATTTTGCATGGATGAAAAAAACAAACCTTGTTGAGGTTAAATTGAGTTTTCCATTGTATTGTATTGCTAATGAATAAGAATAAGAAAAAGAACAGACAATGCTGAATACTCTGAAAACAAGAATATCTGAGTATAGTATGTAAGTTCGTAACAGAATGAAGGAGCGATTCAAATGAGCAATTTGGAAAATTATATGAAACAGCAAGCAATTTTTTGTGAACAAAATGATAGCATTAGTAAGAATCTGTATTCAGAGTATGGTGTAAAAAGAGGCTTACGAGATGAAAAAGGCCAAGGTGTGTTGACGGGGCTTACAAATATTTCTGATATAAAAGCTTTTGAATATCGTGATGGAGTAAAGAGCCCATGTGATGGCGAGTTATCTTATCGTGGTTATAATATAAAAGATTTAGTAACAGGAGGTAAAGGAAAAAGGTTTGTCTTTGAAGAAGGAGCATATCTTCTTTTATTCGGAGAATTGCCAACTGATACACAGTTAATGGAATTTCAGGGAAGACTATCTGATTGTATGGAACTACCGACTAACTTTACCAGAGATGTCATTATGAAAGCACCTACATCAGATATTATGGGTTCTATGACTCGAAGTATTCTTACATTGGGCTCTTACGATAAGGAGAAAGAAAGTCTTGAAATTCGAATGTGCTAAGGCAGAGTATGCAGTTGATCGCAGTATTTCCTATGTTAGCAGTATATGCATACCATGCTTATTGTCATTATGAAAAAAAACGAAAGTATGTATATTCATAGACCTGAAAAAGATTTATCTATTGCTGAAAATTTCCTGCGCCTATTAAGACCAGATACAAAATTCACAGAACTGGAAGCAAGAGTACTGGATATAGCATTATTGTTACATATGGAACATGGTGGTGGTAACAATTCTACATTTACTACACGGGTAGTAACATCTTCAGGTTCGATACTTATTCTGTTATTTCAGCAAAGAATGTCATCCTTAAAAGGAAAAAAAACATGGCGGTGCAAATCTGATGGTAATGAATATGATGGATGATATTAAAAGTCATGTGAAAGATTATGAAGACGAAGAGGAAATTACATCATATCTGAGAAGATTTTGAAGAAAGAGGCGTTTGATCGAAAGGACTTATTTATGGAATGGGACATGCTGTGTATTCTATTTCAGATCCGAGAAAGGGTGTTTCAAAGGCTTTGTAGAACAACTCGCAAGGGATAAAGGACGTGAGAAAGATATGACCCTTTATAACAATATTGAGAAGATTGCACCTAAGTTGATTGCAAAGCAGCGTCAGATATTCAAAGGAGTAAGTCCTAATATAGATTTCTATAGTGGTTTTGTGTATGATATGTTGAATATTCCAAGAGAATTGTACACGCCATTATTTGCGATAGCAAGAATTGCTGGTTGGAGTGCACATCGCCTGGAAGAATTGATAACTACAGATAAGATCATTCGATCGGCATATAAGAGTCTAGTCAGCAAAAAAAGAATATATAGAAAGAGAGGAACGATAATATGGGAGCAGGAACCAGTGCAGAGGAGTTTTTTTTTAAAGAGCGTCAATGTTGAAAGGATATTTGAATTTATTGAAAGAACAGATTATTTGTTCCTTTATAGTATAAAGGAATGTGTTGAAAAATCAGACTGTCATGAAGGAGTATATCTTTCAGAAGTGGCAGAATACATGAAATTATCGATTTCAAAACATCTAAGATGGTAAAAAGTCTTGAAAATAAAGGATATATTATCTGGAAATTAGATGAAAAAAAAAAACACATACCTTGTTTTGACGAACAAGGCAATTGAATTAAGTAATTGTCGAAAAGAAAAATGATAGAAGCTTATGAAAAAATCATATCGAATATACAAGAAGATGACCTGGCAGTTACACAGTGTACATTGAGAAAAATCCGACAGCTTATGGAAGAAATAAAATAGTGATTAATACAACGGAGTAAGAAAAGCTCCTTCATATATTAGAATAAAAATAAATTTTGTTGAGGTTAAATTGAGATTGACTTTGTATTGTATAAGTATGAGATAAAAAGGAATCAGGTGATGTACAATGAAAAAGTATAAAATATGTAAAATCCTTAATATATAAAATCCTTCTTGTTATACTGGCAATTTTTTTATGTGTGGCTTTTTATGAATTGCTCGGAATCTGCGTTGCATATAAAAAGCGACCGGAAGTGTCCAATACAACCAAAAAGAAACAAAAATGGGTCAACATCAGAGAGAAAATCCGACAGCTTATGGAAGAAATAAAATAGTGATTAATACAATGAAGTGAAAATACAGAACTGGCAGTAATCATAGAAAAGAATCCAGAAGCACTTTTACAAAGAGTGCGTTTGATCAAGAATGCAAAAAGGAAATTATTCTTTCTACTTTTGCATTTCAATCCGATGAAAGTGGAAAATTGATTTTAGGAGCACTGCATGATGCGGCAGACAGAGGCATACATATTCGTCTGTTAGTAGATGGAATGAAGAGCTGGATTGATATGAAAGAGTGTCCCGCCAGGTATTGGAAGATGGAACCTATCGTGATCCATATCATGTAGAGCCAATCGAATTAACAAAGAAACGTCAGAGAAAAATATTTTTGGTACAGCATCTGCTTGGATGGGCAAGATATCTGTTCTGATAAAGGAGGAAGAAGATCGTGTTTCAAATATTAATTGTAGAAGATGATAAAGAATTAAGCCAGCTATTCCAAAATGTGCTTGAGAAGAATGGATATCAGGTCAAAAGTGCATCGGATGGAGCACTGGCATTAGAAATATTGGATAAAGAGTATATTGATCTGATCATTTCCGATATTATGATGCCGGTTATGGATGGTTATGAACTGGTGTCGGAACTCCGTTCAGCAGGATATCGATACCGGTACTTATGATCACTGCGAAAGGTTCCTTTGATGATATGCGCCAGGGATTTCTTTCGGGAAGTGACGATTATATGGTAAAACCGGTAAATGTGAATGAAATGGTTTTAAGAGTCGGAGCACTGCTTCGTCGTGCACAGATACTGAATGAACACAAAATTGTGATCGGTTCAACAGAGTTTGATTATGATGCAATGACGGTTACAACTGATAAAGAAAGTCTTGTTTTGCCTAAAAAAAAGAATTCCTGCTTTTATATAAGCTTGCAGCTTCGCCAGGCAGAACATTTACAAAACAACAGTTGATGGATGAAGTATGGGGATACGAGACGGAAGCAGACCCACATACGATAGAGGTACATATAGGAAGAATTAGAGAGCATTTTAAAGATAACCCTGATTTTGAAATCGTAACAATGCGTGGAATTGGATACAAGGTGGTGAAAAAATAATGGAACAAAAGAAAGAAAAAGGATTGCGGATCCGATCCTGTCTGACTGGTGCAATCTGGCTGGCACTTGTATTTTCAACAGTCATATCTGCTTTATTATTTGCTTTTTGAATCATTTTTTAATCTGCCGGGCAAAGATACCTGTGCTTGGCTGGCTTTTGATTTTCAATACATTGATTGCAGGGCTGATCACTTCCTTTATCAATGCAAAGTTACTGGAACCAATTACCAGACTTAGTAAAGCAATGAAGGAAGTTTCTCAGGGAGATTTTGAACAGCATTTGGAAACGAACAGCCGTATAGCAGAAGTTGGAGAATCTTATCAAAGTTTTAATGTTATGACAAAAGAACTTCGTGCAACAGAGGTGCTTTGCAGATGAATTTTGTATCGATGTTTCTCATGAGTTTAAGACCCCGATTAATGCCATTGAAAATATCGTCTGGATGAACAGATCCGCCAGGCATTTCTTTCATTGGAAACAAAATGGACAGAAAAAGAAATTGGTTTTCAGGTGGAATTGGAGGAAGTTAAATATACCGGGAATGAAGGACTTTTTATGCATATCTGGATAAATCTTTTGGATAATGCGATTAAGTTCAGCCCTTCAAAGGGGACAATTACGATGTTTCTGAAACAAGAACAGGATTCTGTTAAATTCATTCTGGAAGATGAAGGACCAGGAATAGAGGATGATGTAAAATCCAGAATATTTGACAAGTTCTATCAGGTAGATGGATCTCATAAAGCAGAAGGAAATGGCCTAGGTCTTGCACTTGTAAAACGGATTGTAGATAGTGCCGGAGGAACAATCAAAGCAGAAAACCGTGAATATGGTGGATGCAGATTTGTTGTAGAGCTGCCAAAGCAGAAAGATGAGATTATATAGTTTTAAGATAAATTAGAAGATTGGATGATTTATATGTAGGTGTAGTAGTCTTATTATGTCTCATGGTGTTTAGAAATGCGGATCTGGGGATCCACACAGGACAATCTACGATGCTTTTGGCTTTGTTCTTTGTAATTATGGCTGTATGTCCGCATTTAGCAAATCAGTTTTCACCGGTATTGGGAATGCTGTTAAATATTGCGGCACTGGCTGTGTTGATTCTGTTCGGATGCCATAATCCATTCATGTTTAATCAATCTACATTGGTTCTTGGGTATCTGTTGCTATATGGTTATGATGTTACGGGAAAAAGCTATCAGATGCGATTAGTCGGAATGGCTTTAGGTGCGCACTTACCTGCTTCGTATTTTATCGAAATCATAAAAACAGAACTTATAAAAAGAAATCTGAAAGATCTGATACAAGAATTTGATATCACTTCTTCCAGAACAAAATGGCAGATATGTCAGATTTTATGCGTACCGATCGTCCTTTGCATTGCAGAACTTTGTAATATGCCACGTGCAATGTGGGCTGGTATTGCGGCCATGTCCGTGATTTTGCCGTCTATGGAAGATATGCACTACAGAGTCCGTAAAAGGATTGTCGGAAATATTGCAGGTGTTATATGTTTTACAGTATTATATTTTCTGCTTCCTTCGTCAATCTATGCATATATAGGAATTCTTGGTGGAATCGGTGTAGGATTTTCAGCACAATATGGCTGGCAGGCAGTATTCAACACATTTGGTGCTTTAGCCATTGCTTTGCAGAGACTTATGGACTACAAGGAGCGGTTAGTCTTAGAGTGATTCAAAATGTTGTGTTATATTTTATTGGTTTATGTCTAAAAAAAAGAAAAGTGATGTGACCGTACATACAGAGTGAAGTGAATCAGGAAGAAAATTTGAATAGAATTATTACGGTTCCTAGATAAGGCTTTTTATGATGAAAACAGTATATCATATGCGGTTATGCATTGAAAATACTGTTCAGTTAAGAAATGCTGTATTTTTTTGGTGCACTAATGCGTAGAAAGCAGGTGTATGATGAGTTCAAATCATTTTTTTGTGTATGACAAAAAGACAGATTGCATATCTGCCTCATAATGCAGTATAATGGTAACGAGATTTATGCAACCCGATACATGAAATCCCTATTTCTCTTTGGACGGAGGGGGATAGGATATTTTCGATTGTACCTGACAGGTGTCAGATACTTTTGTATGAGAAGCATGGTCTCTGTTTCGTTACCATCGTGTTTGAGATATGCCCTGTATATGTTTACTGCGATGGCGAAATTAATTTTATAGACGTGTTTGGTATTTTTAGATGTTTTTACCACAGCGTGAGAAGTCACTAATTCACAGAAATTATACAGAATCATACGGGCATTGATTTCCTGAAGGATTCCATCATACTTGCTACGCCCCAGATCAATCAGGATGCCGTCCGTCTCATTAAGGAGCTTTATGGCATCGACATGGAGAAAAAGCAGTATTCTAAGCTGATATCAAGCATCCCGGAGCCAGACATCTCCATCTCCATGGGTTGTGATGTAGGTTGTCCGTTTATCTGCAGAGCGTTTGATGACAACTGGAAACTTGAAGATCCGACAGGAAAAACGGATGATGATTTCAGGGGGGTTATACAGCAGATCGAGAAGAATATTCTAGAATTAAAGAAAAAATGATTGCAATATAAATTCCAGTTTATCAAGCCCTTTGAGAAATCTTTTCTCAAAGGGCTTTTTAATTTTGTGATTTAGTATCGGATTTTTTTTTGAATAATAACTCTGTTTGGCAAGAAAAATGACAAAATGAAAAATGTTAAAATAAAATCGTGCCAAAATGGGAACACAAGGCTTGAATTTAGGAAAAGCGTGCCGAAATGGGAACACTTTACAATCACATATTAAACCACAATCTGACCGTTATAACACTCATGATTGCGGCGGTTAGGTCGGCGGTTATGGCGGCAAAGAGGGTGTGGCGAATTTTTTTGACACGGATACAGCCAAAGTACATTGCGATTGCGTAGAAGGTTGTTTCGCTTGAACCTGCGAGTACGGATGCTGTTCTGCCCGCAAAGCTGTCGGGACCGCAGGTTTTGTAAAGGGCTGTGAGGAGTGCGGTTGAACCGCTTCCTGAAACGGGGCGGAGGAGTACGAGCGGAACAATTTCTTTCGGAAATCCTAAAAATTCCGCTGTCGGCTGAATCAGTGAGCATATTGCGTCAATTGCTCCGCTTGACTGCAAAAGGTCAACGGCAAACACAAGACCCATAATTGTAGGGGCAATGTTGTACAGAAGTTTTACTCCCTCTTTTGCTCCCGAGATGAACACATCGAATACGGGAACTTTTTTTATCAGCCCGAATACCACAACAATACACGCAAATGCCGGCATTACAAATTCCATTTGCTCACCACATTTCTCAAATTTTACCTTGCCTGATATTCAGCGTACAGGCAATCAGCAATGCCACCGTCAACGCACACGCAGAGCTTATCCAGACGGGAACGATAATTTCAAAAGGCGCAGAGCTTCCGTAGGATTGGCGGAGTGCGGCAAGCGTTGTGGGTAACAGCTGGAGTGACGCTGTGTTCATAACTACAAAAACAACCATTTCGTTGCTCGCAATGTCACGGCGGTCATTGAGCGTGTGCAGCTGTTCCATTGCTTTTAGTCCGAAAGGTGTTGCGGCATTGCCGAGTCCGAGCAGATTTGCACTGATATTCATAGTGATGCTTTGAAAGGCGTCACTTTTTTTATCAAGTCTCGGAAAAAGCGGACGGAGCAACGGTGCAAAGATTTTTGCAAAAATGTTTGTCAAACCGCTTTCGACTGCGATTTTCATAATTCCCGACCAAAGGCAGATTATGCCTGCCATTGTGAGGATAAGCTGTATTGATGACGCTCCGCTTTCGATGAGTGCGTTTGAAATGTCGGCGGTGTTGCCCATAAACAACGCACATAATACGCTCACGGCAATGAGTCCGCTCCAGATATAATTCAGCATTTTTACTCCTTTTGCTGCAATTAACGACAAAATATACAATATTGTCATTTTTGTAATCAAATTATTTAATGAAATCGTTGACAAAAATCCCGAAAAATGGTAGTATAGGTAAAAATAGGGATTATGGTGAATTAAAAAATAGGGATTATGGTGAATTAAAATGATTTATACAAACTTTAGGGAAATTGATAAAGCAGGCAGAATTGTAATATCAAAGGATATCCGCAACCACCTCAACATTAAGCCGGGTGACATTCTTCACATTGAGGCTGACGATGAGTGCGTTACGATTAAAAAGGCAGAGAGCAAGTGCGTTTTTTGCAATACTCTTGATAATCTGATTGCATTCGGCGGAAAATATGTATGCAGAGATTGTGTTGAAAAGCTCAAAGGCTGATACTGCTTTCGGCTACTCTAAAATATACTTGACCGAATTTGAAATTATGATAACGGACGGTGTTTTTATATGGACAGAATTGACAAAATTAATTATTATCTTGACATTGCCGAAACTGTGCTTGAAAGGGGAACTTGCCTGCGCAGAAATTTTGGTGCGATTATCGTGAACAACGACCAGATTGTTTCAACAGGCTATACAGGCGCTCCGAGAGGCAGAAAAAATTGCTGTGATTTGGGATTTTGCATCCGTCAGGAACGCAACATTCCCCGTGGCGAGCGTTACGAACTTTGCAGAAGCGTTCACGCCGAGGCGAACGCTATTATCCACGCTTCAAGAGAACAGATGATTGGCGCAACGCTTTATCTTGTCGGCAAGGAGATGTCAAACGGCGAGTATGTTCAGAACACATCTTCGTGTGCAATGTGCAAGCGTATGGTTATCAACGCAGGCATTGACAAGGTTATTGTCAGAAACGATAAAACCGATTTTACGGAAATTGATGTGAACGATTGGATTATGTCCGATGATTCGCTTGACGCACTCCGTGGCTATTGATATGAAAACACGGCTTTTTATAACCGATATCCGCAAAATCTCTTTTGACAGAGTCGGTGAGCTTTCTCTCGAAAGGGCGGAGCGTGTTCAAAGATGCCGCCGAGCTGACGATAAACTGCGTTGCATTGCAGGCGGATTGTTTATGAACAAATTTCTTGGCGGTGCAAAAATCACCGTGAATGAATTCGGCAAGCCCGAATGTGACAATGGGCTTTGTTTCAATATTTCGCACAGCGGAAGCTATGTGCTTTTTGCGTTGTCGGGGTCCGAAGTCGGCTGTGATATTGAAGAAATTCGATTTCTCAAGGGCATAAGGCTCGGAAAAATTGTTTTCTGCGACAACGAGATGAAATTGCTCGGCAACGCTTTTGACAGGCTCGGCACATTTTTTGAATTGTGGACTAAAAAAAGAGGCACTCTTAAAATGTATGGGTGACGGATTTCACCGTGGCGCAAAAAGTGTTGATGTCAGCAACGGAAAATTCTCTGAAAATCAAACCGAATATTATATTAAACAATATAAATTTTCGGACTATGAAATCAGCCTTTGCAGTGTGCAAAATGATTTTCCGAAAGATATTGAATTTATCACTTTATGAAAAAAGCTTTGATTTAATTCGGGGCTTTTTTACATAGGAAATACAAAACAAACCCCTGATTTTGTTAATATGCTTGTTATTGCTATTTTTAAATAATTGTGATACAATTTACTTTGATTAGTGTAGCAATCGGCTGCATATATTGTGTATGAAAAAATTCGGAACGGAAATATCCGTCTGCACACGGATGTTTTGCAATTTTCAGGGGGACACTATGCCGACATTTACCAAGGCGGCTATCAAGGCGACCTTTATTTCGCTTTTGAATAAAAAGCCGTTGAATAAAATTACAGTCAAGGAGATTGTTGAAGAGTGCGGAATTAACCGTAATTCCTTTTACTACCATTTTGACGACATTCCGTCGCTTCTTGAGGAAATTCTCGTTGAAGAGGCTGACAGATTTGTTGCGACCGAAACCGACAACAATACCTCTGTTTATGAAAGCCTGATTTCTGTAATTGACTATGCTTTTTCAAACAAGTCGGTGATTCAGCACATTTACAATTCTGCGAACAGAACTACATTTGATGTGTATCTCAACAGGATTTGTACTCACGCTATAAAAAGCTATTTTGACAAGCTTGAAATTACAAAAAACATTGCCGAAGATGACCTTGACGCAATGATTATGTACTACAAGTGTCAGCTTGTCGGTTTTATTATCGACTGGCTCGGCGGAGGTATGAAATATGACCTCAGAATTAAGATGAAACGCATTTGTGAGCTGTTTGAGGGTTCAATGGAGTCTGCATTGGACAGATGTGCCAAAATCAATGCCTGATTGCTGTTTTATTGGTTAAAATTGAATATTTGCGCTTGCTTGCGTGTCTGAAATGCAGACGAATTTAACAAAATGTCTGATTTTCGTACAAATTTATTGCCGTGTCTAAATTCCTGACACGGCATTTTTTGTGTCTGTTTAAATTTTAACAAAGTCGTAATAGAATATATTACGGACAAAGGAAATGCGGTTCACCTCTCGGATCGTTCCTTTGAATGCAGAGTGCAGTCTGCAAATCATATATGAAGGAGTATGAAATATGAAGTTAGGGAAAGCGGTTGTTAAAAGCCGTTTCGTAATCCTTATACTTGCCGTTGCGCTGATGATTCCGTCAGCCTTGGGAATGGCATTTACAAGGGTTAATTACGACATTCTTAGTTATCTTCCCGATAACCTCGACACAATCAAGGGTCAGGATTATCTGCTTGATGACTTTGGAAAGGGTGCTTTTTCATTCCTCATCTTTGAGAATATGGATGATAAGGATGTTGCGGCAACAGAGGAAAAAATCAAAGAAATTGACCATGTTGATACGGTTCTTTGGTATGACGATTTTGCCGACATCTCAATTCCAAAGGAAATGTTGCCCGACAAAATTTATGATGCGTTCAATTCGGAAAATGCAACAATGATGGCGGTATTCTTCGATACCTCAACATCAGCTGATGAAACAATGAACGCTATCGAAGAAATCCGTTCGGTTGCCGGTAAACAATGCTTTGTTTCGGGTATGTCGGCAATGATTACGGATATGAAAGATATGTTTGAGGAACAGGAAATGACTTATGTTGCAATCGCTGTTGTTCTTGCAGTAATTGCAATGATGATCTTTATGGATAACTGGATTATCCCGTTTGTGTTCCTTGCAAGTATAGCGGTTGCTATCCTCGTAAATATGGGCAGTAACTACTTTATGGGTGAGGTTTCATTCATTACCAAAGCATTGGCTGCAGTCCTTCAGCTTGCGGTAACAATGGACTACTCAATCTTCCTGTGGCACAGTTATGAAGAACAAAAGGGCATTTGTGAAAACCACAAGCAGGCAATGACTGTTGCAATTCACGAAACCGTCCGTTCCGTAATCGGAAGTTCAATCACAACGGTTGCAGGCTTTATCGCACTTTGCTTTATGACATTCACACTCGGTCTTGACCTCGGTATTGTAATGGCAAAGGGTCTTATCCTCGGTGTTATCTCCTGTGTAACGGTTCTTCCGTCACTCATTCTTGTTCTTGACAAGCCTCTTGAAAAGACAATGCACAAGTCGCTTATTCCGTCAACAAAGAAGCTTGCAACAGGACTTGTTAAAATTTTCCCCGTATTTCTCGTGATGTTTGCGGCTCTTATTTATCCGTTCTATTCGGCATACAGCCAGACGAACAATGAGATTTACTACGATTTGTCGGAAAGTCTTCCCGAAGATATGGCAAATGTAATTGCCAACACAAAGCTTAAAGATGAATTCGGTGTCGGTACAACACATATGGTTCTTGTTGATTCTTCGCTTTCTGCAAAGGACGCAAGAAATATGACAAACGAGCTTGAAAAGGTTGACGGCGTAAAATATGTTCTCGGTCTTGAAAGCGTTGTAGGTTCGCTTGTTCCGGAAGAAGTTCTTCCCGAGTCAATCACAAGCGTTCTCAAAAATGATAAATGGGAGCTTATGCTTATCAACTCTGAGTACAAAACAGCCACAGATCCTATGGCAAAGCAGATTGACGAGTTGAATAAAATCATTACAAAGTATGATAAGGACGGACTTCTCATCGGTGAAGCCGCTTGTACAAACGACCTTGTAAACATCACGACAGTTGACTTTCAGGTTGTAAATGCAATTTCTATTGTTGCAATCTTTATTATCATTGCGATTGTTGAAAAGAGTATCACACTTCCGATTATTCTTGTTGCGGTTATTGAGCTTGCAATCTTTATCAACCTCGGTATTCCGCATCTTATGGGCGAGTCGCTCCCGTTCATCACACCTATCTGTATAAGTACAATTCAGCTTGGTGCAACGGTTGACTACGCAATTTTGATGACGACACGATATAAGAAGGAAAGGTATCTCGAAACGATAAACGCACCTCGGTTATTACGGCTCTTGAAACTTCAATTCCGTCAATTATCGTTAGTGCAATGGGACTCTTTGCCGCTACAATCGGCGTCGCATTCTACTCGGATGTTGACCTTATTTCATCAATCTGTAAGCTCCTTGCAAGAGGCGCTGTCATCAGTATGTTCTGCGTAACGCTTATTTTGCCGGCAATGTTTATGCTGTTCGACAAGGTAATTGCAAAGACAACTCTCGGTTTTAAGCCGAAAAAAACATCAATTTCGGAGGCTGCTGTATAATGAAAAAGAATAACAAAAATAATAATCATAAATTTTTAAGCAAAAACTATATCAAGGGTGCTATTTCAGGTGCGCTTGCACTCACAATTCTTTGCAGCGGAGTAGGTGTTGCCGCTTATTCCGCCGGTGCAGACAATACTGCACAGGCTCTCGGTGTTCAGACAGAAAGTACGGTTGAGGCTGTTAAGAAGGCAAGCACAACTAAAGAGGCTCTCAAAAAGCTCAGCAAAAATGAAACTGTTTATGTTATTGCCGACGCAAACGGTGCGGCTAAGAAAATCATTGTAAGCGACTGGCTCAAAGGTGTAGATACAAAAGGCAAGGTAAAGGATGTTTCAAACCTCAAGGATGTTAAAAATGTTAAGGGTGACGAAACATACACGGTAAATGAAGACAACGCTTATGAGTGGGCTGCAAATGGCGATGATATCTACTATCAGGGGACAGGCACAACCGAACTTCCCGTAAAGCTCAAATTAAGCTACAAGCTCAACGGCAAAACTGTTTCTGCCGATGAAATTGCAGGCAAGAGCGGTAAGGTTACAATCCGCATTGACTATGAAAACACACAGAAGGAAAAGGTTAAGATTAACGGCAAGACAGAAGAAGTTAATGTTCCGTTCCTTATGCTTTCAGGTATGATTCTTGACGATGACAACTTCAAAAATGTTGAGGTTTCAAACGGCAAGGCTATCAATGACGGTACAAGAACAATTGTTGCCGGTTTTGCTCTTCCGGGTATGCAGGACAGCCTTGATATTGACAAGGATGAAATGGAAATCCCTGATTATGTTGAAATCACAGCAGATACAACCGATTTTGAGCTTTCAACAACAATGACAGTTGCAATGAACGATATTTTCAACGATGTTGATTTTTCAAAGGTTGACGATAAGGTTGACGAGCTTAAGGATTCTCTTGATGAACTCGAAGACGCCGCAGAACAGCTTGTTGACGGTTCTTCACAGCTTTATGACGGTATCGGTACACTTCTTGACAAGTCAGGCACACTCATTGAAGGTATCGACAAGCTTTATGACGGTGCAGAACAGGTAAACAGCGGTGCAAAAAAACTTGACAGCGGTGCAGACGGTCTTTCAAGCGGTGCAAAAACGCTTGATGACGGTGCGTCAAAGCTCAAAAACGGTGCGTCACAGCTTGACAGCGGTGCATCACAGCTTGACAGCGGTCTTGCAACACTTGCAGGCGGTGCGTCACAGGTTGACAACGGTGCGGCAAGTCTTAGCAGTTATGTTGCAACACTTGCAGGCGGTCTCGGCAAGCTTTCATCCAACAGCGCAACTCTAAACGGTGGTGCAGAACAGGTGTTTAACACACTTCTTTCAACTGCCGACACTCAGATTGCCGCCGCAGGTCTTACAGCCGACAAGCTGACAATTAAAAACTATGACAGCGTTCTTGAAGGACTTATTTCATCACTCAGCGATGAAAATGCTCAGAAGCTCGCTTACAATACAGCACTCGAAACAGTAACGGCAACTGTAAACAGCCAGAAGGATGTTATCAGAACTGCCGTTGAGGCAACGGTAAGAAAGTCTGTTACGGAACAGGTTCTCGCAGCCGCAGGTCTTGGTATGACGGCAGATCAGTATGATGCCGCTGTTGCCGCAGGTCAGGTCAGCGAAGAAGTTCAGGCTCAGGTTTCTACTGCAGTTTCTACACAAATGAGTTCATCTGCGGTTCAGACTGCAATTGACAGCAATACAGAGGCACAGATTCAGAGCCTTATCGAAACAAATATGAACAGCGAAGAGGTTCAGAGTCAGATTCAGGCAGGTGTTGCAAAAGCTCAGGCAGGCAGAAAGTCACTTCAGGCTCTCAAAACTCAGCTTGACAGCTACAACACATTCTATCAGGGTGTGCTTTCATACACAGCGGGTGTTGATCAGGCTAACGAGGGCGCTCAGCAGATTCTCGCCGGCACATATACGCTCAAGGACGGCACAGGTTCACTTGTAAGCGGTGCCGGTCAGCTCAAGAACGGTTCTTCAAGTCTTAAGAGCGGTACAAGCGAACTCAAGAGCGGTACTTCAACCCTCAAGGACGGTACATCAAGCCTTAAAAGTGGTGTAAAGACTCTCAAAAACGGCACAAGCTCACTTTCGGACGGTACAAAGAGCCTCTTCGATGGCGTTGGTACTCTCAAGGACGGCAGTGCAGCACTTGTTGACGGCGTTAAACAGCTCAATGACGGTGCAATGACATTGTCCAAGGGTATGAAGAAGTTCAAAGAGGAGGGCATTGACAGCATTGTTGATGCCGCAAACGGTGATGTCCGGGATATCATCGACCGTTTCAAGGCTGTTCAGAAAGCATCAAAGAAGTACAACAACTACAGCGGTATTTCCGATGATATGGACGGTAAGGTTGACTTCATCTACAAGACCGATTCAATCGAGAAAAAGTAACTCAATATATTCAACAGCAAGACGAAAGGCTTATTTCCCTAACCCTTTCATACACAATATAAAAAGCAGTTATGTCGTTCGGCATAGCTCGCTTTTTGCTTTGTATGATGTTTTTTTTGTGAATTTCAAAACTTGAAAAAATTACAAATAATAAAACGAATTTCACCGCAAACAATACTATTGCGGCGATGAAAACGGGATGCCGAAACGCCGCTTTATTAATAAATTTAACGAGATTTAAAAGTTTTGAAAAGGAGAAAACAAATTATGTCAAGCAATAACAATCAGATTAATGTACCTCAGGCAAAGGAAGCCATGGAACGCTTTAAGATGGAATGTGCCAACGAAGTAGGCGTAAACCTCAAACAGGGATATAACGGCGACATTTCTGCAAGAGAAGCAGGTTCTGTAGGCGGTCAGATGGTTAAAAAGATGATCGAGTCTTACGAAAACAGTATGAAATAAGCTTTAAAACCGATTTTCAGGGGCATATAGCTGTTAGCTGTATGTCCCTATTTTTTTCGCCTACAGGCTTATTATGGGCAATTCAGAGCATAAAAAACAGGACTGCACATTCGCACAGCCCTGAAAATTGAATTATTAAATTGATTAAGCCTCGGCTCTGTTGATTGCGTTGAGAACACCGAGTACCGATGCAACATTGACATTTGAGTCAATGCCGATGCCGAAGATATTCTTTCCGTCAGGCTTTTTGAGTTCAATGTATGAAACAGCCTTTGAGTCGGAACCCTGAGAAATTGCGTGCTGACTGTATGAGATGAACTCGTACTTGTCAAGACCGACCTTTTTGATTGCATTGAAGAATGCGTCAATAGGACCGTTGCCGACACCGCTGAGAGAAACCTCTTCGTTGCCGTTAATCTTCATCTTGCCCTTGAAGTGAACATAATCATTGCCGTTTTCGCTCTCTTCATAAATCTTTCTGCTTGAGAGAACATATTTCTGCTTATGCTCAAGATAATTCTTCTCGAACACCTCAAACAACTCTTTCGGAATAAGCTCTCTGCCAAGCTCCTCACATTTTGCCTGAACAAGCTTTGAAAATTCGGGATGCATTCTCTTCGGAAGGTCATAACCGAAGTTATTGTTCATAACAAAAGCCGCACCGCCCTTACCGGACTGTGAGTTGATTCTGATAATCGGCTCATACTCTCTGCCGACATCGGCAGGGTCAATAGGAAGATACGGAATTTCCCAGTACTCAGTTCCGCTTTCCTTCATATACTTCATACCCTTGTTGATAGCGTCCTGATGTGAGCCCGAGAATGCAGTAAATACAAGCTCGCCGATATATGGCTGACGAGGGTCAATCTTCATATTTGTGCAACGCTCGTAGATTTCACGGAGCTTTGGAAGATTTGAGAAGTCAAGCTTAGGATCAACGCCCTGTGTGAACATATTAAGTCCCATTGTAACGATATCCATATTACCTGTACGCTCACCGTTGCCGAAGAGTGTACCCTCAACTCTTTCTGCACCTGCAAGCAATGCAAGTTCGCCTGCGGCAACACCGCATCCACGGTCATTGTGCGGGTGAATACTGATGATAGCGGCGTCACGATGTTTAAGATTTCTTGCAAAGTATTCAATTTGATCTGCATATGTGTTCGGCGTACACATCTCAACAGTATTCGGAAGATTGACAATCAACTTGTTTTCGGCAGTCGAACCGAGAGCCTCGATAACCCTGTCGCAGATTTCAACAGCGTTTTCAGGCTCAGTACCGCTGAAGCTTTCGGGAGAATATTCAAATCTGAAGTTTGTATCTCCGTCATATTCATCAGTAAGCTGTTTAATGAGCTTCGCACCGTCAACGGCAATTTTGATTACGCCGTCCATATCTGTTTTGAAAACAACTTTCCTTTGGAGAGTTGAAGTTGAGTTATAGAAATGAACGATAACATTCTTAGCACCCTTAACAGCCTCAAAAGTTTTTCTCGATAAGATGCTCTCTTGCCTGAACAAGAACCTGAATTGTTACATCATCGGGAATGTGGTTGTTTTCGATAAGCTCACGGCAGATTTCGTATTCTGTTTCTGACGCACTCGGAAAACCGATTTCGATTTCCTTAAAGCCCATATCGCAAAGTGCGTGGAAAAATTCGAGCTTTTCTTCAAGGTTCATAGGATCGACAAGCGCCTGATTGCCGTCACGAAGGTCAACACTGCACCAGATCGGTGCTTTTGTTATAGTATTGTTTGGCCACTGTCTGTCCGGCAGATTGATCTGCTTAAAGGGAATGTACTTTTCAAATGATGGTTTCATATAATAACCTCCTGTTAAATAGCACAAAAAAATCGCCCCCTAAACAAAGGGACGAATAAAATCCGTGGTACCACCCGTATTCAAGAACACATCACTGTGTTCTCCTTAAAGACTTCTGACAAAGTCCCGACCGATAACGCAGTCTTGCGTTTCGCATTACATATATATAGTATATACACTTCACACGAAAAACTCGGGGATGAGCTATCCATACAATGTTCCATGCTGACTCACACCAACCGTCAGCTCTCTTTGCCGGTTCATTTGCATCTTGTTCCCGTCAATGTTTTTAAGGGGATTCATTTGTTAATACTATTATATATATATACCCATTCTTTGTCAAGAAAATTGTTTTGAAAATCTGTCGAATAAAGTATATTTTTAAAAAAGGGTGTATATAGTGAATTTTGGGATAAAATAAACAACAAGTGGGTTTAAAATGTAGAAATTGCCGATAATGTAAAAAAGATAAAAAAATTGTCAAAAAGGGGTTTACAAAAGGAAGAAGTGCTGATATAATATCAACTGTTGCGCTGAGAGGCGAGGCAGACAAGAGAAAACACAGACGGTGAAAGAGTGTGGAACGCACGGAAGTGGAGAGTCAACATTCAGAAAGTAATCGAAAGTGTTGCTCGGTTTTGATTTTAAAAGCTGAAAAACTTTTTAAAAAACTTTTAAAAAGTGCTTGACAAAATCAAAACAATGTAGTATAATAACTCTTGCACTGCTGAGGTTAGCGACTTCAAATGAAGAAAGCAAACAAGCCTTGAAAGTGCGTAGGACCTTGAAAATTGAACAACGAGATAATAGTAAAGAAACCCGTAATGACTTTGAGGAAAGCTCAAAGAATTACAGTGAGATGTACACTAAAAAGCATCAGAAATTACGGATATAGTCAGTGACATATTCGTCAATGAGCGATTAAAGCTCGAAATTGATTTGAACGGTCGAAAGGCTGTTGAGATACAAATTTTAGAGAGTTTGATCCTGGCTCAGGACGAACGCTGGCGGCGTGCCTAACACATGCAAGTCGAACGGAACTGTTTTGAAAGATTTCTTCGGAATGAATTTGATTTAGTTTAGTGGCGGACGGGTGAGTAACGCGTGAGTAACCTGCCTTCAAGAGGGGGATAACATTCTGAAAAGAATGCTAATACCGCATGACATATCGGAACCACATGGTTTTGATATCAAAGATTTTATCGCTTGAAGATGGACTCGCGTCCGATTAGTTAGTTGGTGAGGTAACGGCTCACCAAGACCGCGATCGGTAGCCGGACTGAGAGGTTGAACGGCCACATTGGGACTGAGACACGGCCCAGACTCCTACGGGAGGCAGCAGTGGGGGATATTGCGCAATGGGGGCAACCCTGACGCAGCAACGCCGCGTGAAGGATGAAGGTTTTCGGATTGTAAACTTCTTTTATTAAGGACGAAACTTGACGGTACTTAATGAATAAGCTCCGGCTAACTACGTGCCAGCAGCCGCGGTAATACGTAGGGAGCAAGCGTTGTCCGGATTTACTGGGTGTAAAGGGTGCGTAGGCGGCTTTGCAAGTCGATGTGAAATCTATGGGCTCAACCCATAAACTGCATTTGAAACTGTAGAGCTTGAGTGAAGTAGAGGCAGGCGGAATTCCCCGTGTAGCGGTGAAATGCGTAGAGATGGGGAGGAACACCAGTGGCGAAGGCGGCCTGCTGGGCTTTAACTGACGCTGAGGCACGAAAGCGTGGGTAGCAAACAGGATTAGATACCCTGGTAGTCCACGCTGTAAACGATGATTACTAGGTGTGGGGGTCTGACCCCTTCCGTGCCGGAGTTAACACAATAAGCAATCCACCTGGGGAGTACGGCCGCAAGGCTGAAACTCAAAGGAATTGACGGGGGCCCGCACAAGCAGTGGAGTATGTGGTTTAATTCGAAGCAACGCGAAGAACCTTACCAGGTCTTGACATCCAACTAACGAAGTAGAGATACATTAGGTGCCCTTCGGGGAAAGTTGAGACAGGTGGTGCATGGTTGTCGTCAGCTCGTGTCGTGAGATGTTGGGTTAAGTCCCGCAACGAGCGCAACCCTTGCTATTAGTTGCTACGCAAGAGCACTCTAATAGGACTGCCGTTGACAAAACGGAGGAAGGTGGGGACGACGTCAAATCATCATGCCCCTTATGACCTGGGCTACACACGTACTACAATGGATGTTAACAGAGGGAAGCAAGACAGCGATGTGGAGCAAACCCCTAAAAACATTCTCAGTTCAGATTGCAGGTCGCAACCCGCCTGCATGAAGATGGAATTGCTAGTAATCGCGGATCAGCATGCCGCGGTGAATACGTTCCCGGGCCTTGTACACACCGCCCGTCACACCATGGGAGCCGGTAATACCCGAAGTCAGTAGTCCAACCTCGTGAGGACGCGCCGAAGGTAGGATTGGCGACTGGGGTGAAGTCGTAACAAGGTAGCCGTATCGGAAGGTGCGGCTGGATCACCTCCTTTCTATGGAGACCAAATCAGATGAAACAAGCTGGTTTAAATTCCAAGGTCAGCATTACGAAAGATTTCTTTTCAAAACTCGTTGTTCAATTTTCAAGGTCCTGCCCGAGATATACGGGGGTATAGCTCAGCTGGGAGAGCACCTGCTTTGCAAGCAGGGGGTCAGCGGTTCGATCCCGCTTATCTCCACCATGAAAAGCAACAGCTTTTCAACAACGGCTTAAGAAATAACGAGCCAAACCAATATGGGCTTATAGCTCAGCCGGGGCTTAGAGCGCACGCCTGATAAGCGTGAGGTCGGTGGTTCGAGTCCACTTAAGCCCACCAAAGAAGAGCGGATTGAAATATCAATCAACTCTTCAAAGCCCCTTGAAAACTGAATAAAGAAGCAGATAAAGCGAGAAAAGTATTAGTTATACAGGTAAACAAACTCAAATGATCCTTTGAATGAGTAAACCATAGGTAAAAAATACTACAATTACGCTTAAGGGTCATAAGAAGATTAGTTATAAATAAACTAAAGGCTTATTAAACTGCGAAAAGAGTAATTAACATTACAAGAAAAAGAAGAACCAAAGATATCTCATAATGGTCAAGCTACAAAGAGCGCAAGGGGAATGCCTTGGCACTGGGAGCCGAAGAAGGACGTGACTAACTGCGATAAGTCGGGGAGCCGTAAGTAGGCTTTGATCCGCAGATTTCCGAATGGAGCAATCCGGCAAGAGGAAAGTCTTGTCATCATATACTGAATACATAGGTATATGAGGGGAACCGCCTGAACTGAAACATCTAAGTAGGGCGAGGAAGAGAAATCAACTGAGATTCCGTAAGTAGTGGCGAGCGAACGCGGAAGAGGCCAAACCGAGAGTAGTAATACTTTCGGGGTTCGGACAGAAAACGGTATTGTAAAGGTTTAGTGGAATGGAATGGGAAGTCCAACCGAAGAAGGTGAGAGTCCTGTACACGAAAAGCCTGAACAGCCATCTGTATCCAGAGTACCGCCGGACACGTGAAACCCGGTGGGAATATGGGGGGACCATCCTCCAAGCCTAAATACTACTCGGTGACCGATAGAGAAGAAGTACTGTGAAGGAAAGGTGAAAAGCACCCCGGAAGGGGAGTGAAAGAGAACCTGAAACCTTGTGTTTACAAGCACCGAAAGTTCATCAACGAACGATCGGGTACCTTTTGTAGAATGGTCCGGCGAGTGAATGTAACCGGCGAGGTTAAGCACTTAAGGTGTGAAGCCGCAGCGAGAGCAAGTCTGAATAGGGCGTATGAAGTCGGTTGTATTCGACCCGAAACCGGGTGACCTACCCATGGTCAGGTTGAAGTAAAGGTAAAACTTTATGGAGGACCGAACCGACTCCCGTTGAAATGGTAGCGGATGAACTGTGGGTAGCGGAGAAATTCCAATCGAACCCGGAGATAGCTGGTTCTCTCCGAAATAGCTTTAGGGCTAGCCTTGAAATAGATTACCGGAGGTAAAGCACTGAATTGGCTAGGGGCCGAGAGGTTACTGAACCTTATCAAACTAAGAATGCCGGATAATCGTTTTTCAGGAGTCAGACAGTGGGAGATAAGTTTCATTGTCAAAAGGGAAACAGCCCAGACCCACAGCTAAGGTCCCCAAGTATAGTTAAGTGGAAAAGGATGTGGAATTGCACAGACAACCAGGATGTTGGCTTAGAAGCAGCCACTCATTAAAAGAGTGCGTAATAGCTCACTGGTCGAGTGACTCTGCGCCGAAAATTTAACGGGGCTAAACTATACACCGAAGCTTGGGATACATCTAATGTATGGTAGGAGAGCGTTCTGTATGGGGAGAAGTCGTAGCGAAAGCGGCGGTGGACTATACAGAAGTGAGAATGCCGGAATAAGTAGCGAGAATTAAGTGAGAATCTTAATGGCCGAAAGTCTAAGGTTTTTGGAGGAAGGTTCGTCCGCTCCAAGTAAGTCGGGAGCTAAGGTCAGGCCGAAAGGCGTAGCCGATGCACATACGGTTGATATTCCGTAACCATCTGTAATTTAAGCAAAGGGACACTTCAAAAGGGTGTGACCCGGGCGTTGGTTGACCCGGGCGTAAGGGACCGAAATTAGAGTAGGGAAGCACACTTGGCTGAAGGCGAGAAAAGCTTTGCGTATAGAAACAGATGCCCGTACCGCAAACCGACACAGGTGGACAGGAAGAGAATTCTAAGGCCAGCGGGAAAGGGTAGTTAAGAACTCGGCAAATTGACTCCGTAACTTCGGAATAAGGAGTGCTCGAAAGAGCCGCAGAGAATAGGCCCAGGCGACTGTTTAGCAAAAACACAGGTCTCTGCCAAATCGAAAGATGAAGTATAGGGGCTGACACCTGCCCGGTGCCGGAAGGTTAAGAGGAGGAGTGAGAGCTCCGAATTGAAGCCCCGGTAAACGGCGGCCGTAACTATAACGGTCCTAAGGTAGCGAAATTCCTTGTCGGGTAAGTTCCGACCCGCACGAATGGTGTAACGATCTGGGCACTGTCTCAACTACCCACCCGGCGAAATTGTAGTACCGGTGAAGATGCCGGTTACCTGCGGCAAGACGGAAAGACCCCATGGAGCTTTACTGTAGCCTGATATTGGGTTTCGGAAATCTATGTACAGGATAGGCGGGAGACTGGGAAACATGAGCGTCAGCTTGTGTGGAGTCGATGTTGGGATACCGCCCTTAGGTTTCTGGAATTCTAACCTGCGGCCGTGAATCCGGTCGGGGAACATTGTCAGGTGGGCAGTTTGACTGGGGCGGTCGCCTCCGAAAAGGTAACGGAGGCGCTCAAAGGTTAGCTCAGCACGGACGGAAACCGTGCCTCTGAGTGTAAACGCAAAAGCTAGCCTAACTGCGAGGGTGACGGCCCGAGCAGTAACGAAAGTTGGAGTTAGTGATCCGGCGGTATGTGAATGGAAATGCCGTCGCTCAACGGATAAAAAGCTACCCTGGGGATAACAGGCTGATCTCCCCAAGAGTCCACATCGACGGGGAGGTTTGGCACCTCGATGTCGGCTCATCACATCCTGGGGCTGTATTCGGTCCCAAGGGTTCGGCTGTTCGCCGATTAAAGTGGTACGCGAGCTGGGTTCGAACGTCGCGAGACAGTTCGGTCCCTATCTGTCGTGGGCGCAGGATATTTGAGGAGCTCTGTCCTTAGTACGAGAGGACCGGGATGGACGTACCTCTGGTGCACCAGTTGTCATGCCAATGGCACGGCTGGGCAGCTATGTACGGAACGGATAAACGCTGAAAGCATCTAAGCGTGAAGCCGACTCCAAGATTAGATATCCCATCGTATAACGAGTAAGACCCCTTGAAGACTACGAGGTTGATAGGCTGCGTGTGTATGTGCCGTGAGGCATTCAGCTTGGCAGTACTAATAGGTCGAGGGCTTGACCACAAGATTTCTTTGGTCAGCTGTGTAGTATATACTTTAACCCGATTGGTCATTCCAATATGAATTTAATTAATCTTTCTTCTTAATCTTCTTTCCTTTATTCAGTTTTCAGGGTGTTTGAAAGAACACAGAGATGCACCATTAGCTCAGTTGGTAGAGCACCTGACTCTTAATCAGGGTGTCCCGGGTTCGAGCCCCTGATGGTGCACCAAGAGAAGTTGCAGGGGCTAATGAGAGCAAAGACCATTAGCCTTTGTGACGAAAGACAAGGCTCGTTGGTCAAGCGGTTAAGACTCCGGCCTCTCACGCCGGCAACAACGCGTTCGATTCCCGCACGAGTCACCAAAAGGTGAAAAAGCTGAAAGGCTTTTAAATACAAAAGAATAGTTGGTGTTGATGACGCTGAGGGTCCACCTGTTCCCATACCGAACACAGAAGTTAAGCTCAGTGGTGCCGAAAATACTTGGCTGGTGACGGCCCGGAAAGATAGGGAGATGCCAACACAAAGCATACACCCAAACGGGTGTTTTGCTATATATTCCTCCATAGCTCAGTCGGTAGAGCGCATGACTGTTAATCATGATGTCACTGGTTCGAGCCCAGTTGGGGGAGCCACAACAGAGTAGTCTTTTGACTACTCTGTTTTCTTTTTGGCTCAATGTCAATAGTTGGGGCAACCCGAAAAAATAGAATATATGATAATTACAAGCGATAGGAATTAAGCTGTCGCTTGTTTGGCTGTTAAAATACAAACCATACTATTTAATTTTGCATTGAATTTAATTGAGAGGTGCTATATAATTAATATCAGAGTAATATAACATTAAAATTCTGAATTTAAAGGGTGATTATTATGCCGTTGCAGATTGTTCGGAATGATATAACTAAGATGAAATGTGACGCAATTGTTAATGCGGCAAACAATTCGTTGCTTGGCGGAGGCGGTGTTGACGGTGCGATTCACCGTGCGGCGGGGAACGAATTGCTTAATGAATGCAGAAAACTTGGCGGTTGCAGAACGGGTGAGGCGAAAATTACGGGTGCGTACAAACTGCCCTGCAAGTATGTTATTCACACGGTCGGCCCTGTATGGCAAGGCGGAAATTATCATGAGGAAGAACTGCTTTCGTCATGTTATCGTAACTCGTTGCAGCTTGCAAAGGCTTACGAATGCGAATCGGTTGCCTTTCCTTTGATTTCATCGGGGGTTTACGGCTATCCGAAAGAACAGGCATTACAGGTGGCAATCAACGAAATCTGTAAATTTCTTGCAGACAACGATATGCTTGTTTATATTGTTGTGTTTGACAAAGACGGATTCCGTGTCAGCAAAAAGCTTATCCGTGATATTGCCGAATACATTGACGAACACTATGTTGAAACGCACTATTCCGAAAACCGAAGTCGTGGATTATCCCGCCTTTTAAGACAGCCGGAGACTTATCCAATGCAAACCGCAGCTTTGAATTTAGCTGATGTTGTAAATCAGCTTGATGAAAGCTTTTCTCAGATGCTTTTGCGTAAAATTGACGAAAAAGGTCTTACGGATTCTCAGTGTTATAAAAAGGCGAATGTTGACCGCAAGCTGTTTTCTAAAATAAGAAACAATGTCAACTATAAACCTAAGAAAACTACCGCAATTGCCTTTGCCGTTGCACTTGAACTGTCGCTTGATGAAACTAAAGAAATGCTCCAAAAGGCCGGACTATGCACTTTCGCACTCGAATAAATTTGATGTTATCATTGAATATTTTATTCAAAAGGGCGAGTATGATATTTTTACTGTAAACGAGGCTTTATTTGAATTTGACCAGGTTTTGTTGGGTCAGTAAATGTCGCATTTCAGGCGACCATATGTTATCCCGAAAGTTATATGATTAAGTCAAGATAAAAAACTTAATTACTTTTGGAGGTAACAACTATGAAAAACAACATTACAGAATTGGTATTCATTCTTGACAGAAGCGGTTCAATGTCAGGACTTGAACAGGACACAATCGGCGGATTTAATTCGCTTATTGAAAAGCAACGCAGACAGAACGGTAAGTGCTATGTTTCAACCGTATTGTTTGATCACGAAACCGAGGTGCTTCACGACAGGGTTGAATTGTCTGAAATTTCAAAAATGACTGAAAACGATTATACGGTTCGTGGCTCAACTGCACTCATTGACGCTATCGGCGGTGCAATTCATCACATTGGCAACATTCATAAGTATGCAAGAGAAGAAGATGTTCCCGAACACACCTTGTTTGTGATTATGACCGACGGAATGGAGAACGCAAGCCGTATCTATTCAAGCAATAAGGTCAAGAAAATGATTGAGCGTCAGAAAAATCGCTACGGCTGGGAATTTCTTTTTATCGGAGCAAACATTGATTCCGTTGAAACCGCTAAGCATTTTGGAATCAATTCCGACCGCTCCGTTAATTATCACGCTGACGGTCAGGGTACGGCTGTTGTTTTTGACGCAGTATCGAAAACCGTGTGCAATTTCAGAAAAAGCAGACCGCTTTCATCGTCTTGGAGTGATGAGATAGACAAGGACTACGAAAGCAGAAAATAAGAGGCAAATTAGTTTTAATTTCTGCATTTATACCACAAACAAAAGACCTATATTTACTTTAGAATAAGTAAATATAGGTCAAATTTATTGAAGTCACATTGGAAAGAATCAATCTTTTTGTACTTGAAATTACTTTTAATGCATTTTGGCATTTTTGTGAGTTCATTTTTTACAAACCAAATTTTATGATTTGGGTCAACTTTGTCTGCAATTTCATTTTTTTTATACATTCAACATTTTCAAATGCCTCAAACCAGTTTTCTTTGTAGGTGCAAAGGTGGGTGTTGTTCGGATAATAATACGACATAATTCCGAATGCACTGTCGCAGTAAACAAAAGTGTCTGATTCTGACTGTTGAGAACTGAATCTTTCACGAAAATTTGTCATTGACGGATTATATTCAAACAATCCTGTTGCAACAAGACAGCCGATATTTACAACGCAAAGCAGGGTGCATATTACTTTGCTTGGCTTTGGTTTTATATCTTTTACGCCGAAAGCAACGAGAATTGCAAAGATACCGAGAATTACAACGCTGTATCTTGCAATGTAAAACGGGCGTATAAAAACGGTTACGAACAACCCGATTATTTGAATCCCCATAACGCAGACATCTGCGAAAATTATACACAATTTTCGGTTGCTCTTTTTCATAAGAACAAGTGCAGATACTGCTATGCCCGATATGAATACAATTACAGACAACGGTTCAACTCCGCTGAGCCAAAAATTACTTGAGGCTGATTTTGTTTGATTTAAAAGAGGAATTATCCAAAATGAATATCCTGCCACCATAATAAGGTCTGCAATAATAACACGCTTGAACAAATTTCTGTCTTTAATGAGCAGATATATATTTGCAAAAGCAAAGATAATTGCAACTGCAAGAAGTGCGTAGATGTGATTGTATGCAGCCCCAAGTCCTGCTATAGCAAATAAAATGCAGTGATGAAACTTTTTGTTTGCTATAAAAAGCAGGGACTCAATAAAGCATAATGTAACAAAAAATATACTCCATGAGTATGACCTTTGCTGAACGCTGAAATAGAGCATCATTGGCACAGCTCCGACAGTCAGCATATAAATTATTGATGTTTTACTGCCGTAGTGCTTTTTTATGATTGTGCATCCCAAAAACAGCGTTGCAATGTAACCGATTGCCGAAAATATTTTTGTTGCTGTTATTGAGTATCCAAAGATGCAACAAAATGTTTTCAGCGACAAAAAATACAGCGGTGGGTGCATATCGGATTTCAGAATATTGATTATGTCTGAATAATTGTGCTGAATCAGCGACAGCGTGTACGCCTCGTCAAACCATATATTGTCATTAAATATAAGTGTCAGGGAAAACAATGACAAAACGGCAAATATGATATATACCGTATGATTTGCTCTGACTTTTAATTTGTGCATCATAATATCTCCGTTTCTGAGTTTATAGGATAATTTTACCATTACAGGGCTATAAATTCAAGATTAACGGAAAACGGTCTGTCTGTGATAAGTGTTTTACACACCTGAAAAGCTGAGAACTTTTTCGACTGATTTTGAATACACTTTCCATTCCTCCTGCTTTTCTTTAAGGCGTTTTGTGCCTTTGCGGGTGAGGTGGTAGTATTTACGCTTTCTGCCGTCAAATTCTTCCCAGTAGCTTTCAAGCAGATTTTCTTCTTCAAGTGCGTGAAGAATGGGGTAGAGAGTACCCTCTTTAAGCTCAAACACGCTCTCGCTCTGTAATTCAAGCTCTTTAATAATTTTGTATCCGTACATATCATTTTTCTTTAAAACGCTCATAACAAGCATTGCTGTACTGCCTTTGATAAGTTCTTTACTGATTTTCATTTTATTTGCTCCTTTCCGATTAGCTCTGAATGAAAAAATTAAATCCGGTATCGTATTCTTTTTCATGTTCAATAGGTTCGCATATCTCGGATATTTTACCGTACGAAACATTTATGTCAATTGTTTTGTATGTTTGACCTTTTTTGTCGATAACAAATGTCATACAGGGGTATAGGCTGTATTGCGGGTTTCCGAGATTATCATTAGCATAGTATATTTTTGAGATTGCCGAAGCCTTATAGATAAGAGATTTGTCGTATAATTTACTGATTGAATCTCCAACCTTGAGATTATTTATTGCGTCAACCTCTTTCGTGGTTAATAACAAATCGTCATAGAAAATTGATGTGTTTAAAGCGTTATAATCAAAAGATAAATACATATTGCAATTGATGTCTTTGACTGAAATCATATTGCCGTTATGCCGATATACGTACTCTTTATCTGAAGAATCGATGTCGGCTGTTTGCCGTATTTGAAATTCAGTTGAAAGTCAAGTCCGTTTGCTTTTGCATTGTCCAAAAATTCATTGCTTGTGGTTTTTAGATTGGCATTCATCACAAAATCAATTATTTTTTCTCTTTCGGAAAGAATTTCGGTAGATCTTGAATTTATCTCTACTCTTGAAATAACCGCACAAATTCCCATGATGAGAAAATTGACAGAGAGAAATACAATGAAAATATTTTTGAATACTTTAGTTATTTTCAGATGAATTTTTCTGCCTTTCATCCGCTCGTTTCCTCTGATTTTAATCAGAACCGCAATTGCCCACAGCAACAACAGTGCCATAATTATAAAAGGAATTGCCGTGTAGCACCACTCATTGACTGCCGAATACTCAATATTTTCATATGCAAACAGACTGTCAATATACGCAATCGGACCTTTTGTGATGATAGTCATAATCGCATAAACCGCAGGTTGGAAGATTGACGAAAATTTGATTATAAGAAGAAATGAGCCTTGCAATGTTATTGAGATTGCAGACATTAAAACCTGAAAGCCAAGCGATATTATGATGAAGATTGCAACCGATTTGTGACTTTTCTTTTGACTGTAAATTATCATCACCGTGTATGCGGCAAGAATTATCAGCGACCAAAAATCAAACATTGCGTAATGCGTCAAGTTTGAATATTCTGCAACATAACAGAATAGAGGTGATGCGTTTACGGTTGCCATAAAAAGTGCGATAACTGCCACAAGACAAATGAATGTGAATACTCCACGATATTTATTTTGGTGAAGAGCATTCAACGGCACGGCGGTGTCATCTGGATTGCCCATTTCCTCGGTGGCACGCTTTTCGGCTTCTTCTTTTGAATAGCCAATGTCAACATAATAGTCGATTTTATCAAGCAAATGCGATTCAAGCTCGGCTGTGATTAGCTTTCGGGAGTGCTTGTCGCTAATCTGCTCCGACACCTTGTCGATAAAACGGTTTGTCATACTATCCCTCCTTTTTCTATTTTTTGCTACTATAGGATTCAGTTACCGCTCCGTCTTTTATATGCAAATTATTATGGATATGGTTTGAATCGGAATTGTTTTCACCTCTGTTCAAGTATATTGAAAGGTCAATTTGATATTCAAGTTTATCAGTCCCTCTATAGTATGTTTTTTTAATATGATCCGCATATTTTAATAATCCTGACTGCTCGATGCTTTCAAGAGTTGTGCCAACATCAATATTTCTGATTGATTCCATATCAGCTAATATTTTCGGACTTTCGTCATATGCTATGTTATCCTCATATATATCGCTGTCATAGGTGAAATCACCTAATCTAAGATAAAAGGGAACAAAAATATCGCCTGTGTGATATGACAACGATATGCAATCTTCTGTGATATCAGGTTCGGACGAAAGTTCAATTTCACCGCCCTTGTCATAATATGTAACTCTGTTTGTATCTTTATAATATTGATAATATCCCAGAGATTCTAAGTTATCGGAAATTTCCGATAACTCTTTTGTTAAATCTGCATTGAATACATATTCCGATATTTTCTGACAACTTGACAAATAGCTGTTGCCTGTTATTAAATCATCAATTGCTTTATAAGATGTGGCAGTCAGCATAACAACAAGATTTACAGCTAAAAATACACTTATGCAGGCTTCAATAATGTGTATCGAAACTTTTGGCTTCTTGTAATTTGTAATGGTTTCAATTCGTGAAATTCTGACAAAAAGCAGAATTGACCAAATAATAAAAAATAATCCTAAAATATAAGGCATGACTTCAAAACAGAAACCTGTTAATATATCAGAATCTGCGGGTACACCCAAGAAAATACATCGTAAATATGCATGAAGTCCTTCCGTTAATATTTTTGCAATTGCATACATTGCAGGTTGGTAAAAGTAAAACATATTAGCCGGAACTGATGAAGAAACAGGATATTCGTCGTAACCCACAAGGATAGAACCAAATTGTAAAATAAATGAAATTGCGACAAACAGCGGAATAATCTTTATATTCTTTTTTCCGGATATTATTAACATAACAGCATATGCAATCAGAAAAGCAAGCGAAACAAAATCGCATAGTATGCTGTGCCTGTATGTGTTTAATTCAAAGCTGTATATAAAAGCGTCACGAAACCATATTGTGCAGAAGAACATCAGTATTATAACACCGCAACAGATAAATGACAGCAGGTCACGAAAGTTATTGTTGTGCAGAGCATTTAACGGAACAGCCGTGTCTTCAGGATTGCCCATTTCTTCGGTGGCACGCTTTTCGGCATCTTCTTTTGAATAGCCAATGTCAACATAATAGTCGATTTTGTCAAGCAAGTGCGATTCAAGCTCGGCTGTAATTAGCTTTCGGGAGTGCTTGTCGCTAATTTGTTCGGCAACCTTTTCTATAAAACCGTTAGTCATAATATCCCTCCTTTCGAGTTTTCTTTTAATCACAATAATCAGTAACTTTACCGTCCTCTATGGTCAGATTCTTAAAGAAAAAGTTTGAGCCGTCATCAGAAGTATCATCGTATCCTTTAAAATAAATTGTAAAGTTTATTTCATATACTGTTTTCTTCTTATCTCGATAATATGTTTTGCATATTCCATTAGTCCATTTTAAAAGTCCCGATTCTTTTATGCTTTCAAAGTCATCTCCCTTGTCAATCTTTTTGATTGCATCTACATCGGACAAAATTTCGGGAGTTTTATCGTATATATCCCTCTCATTAATGAAAGCACCTACACTTTCATCGTATGTAATAAATCCATTGCTCAAATTGTATGAAAGGGTTGTGTATCTTCCGTTGTTATCCATACCAGTTCCAACTGATATTGTGCCGCCTTTGCCGTAAAATTCGGCAGGGATTTCTGTATCCGCATAGTATCCCTCAAGCGTCAGTTCATCTATAATTTCAGACTTATCTCGTGTTAAATCTGCATTAAGTACATATTCTGACATTTTTTCACGGCTTGCAGAATAACTGTTTCCTGTTGCAAAATCATTGACAGTTCTGTATGCTGTGGCAGTGACCGTTATAATAAGATTTACGGACAAAAATACGCTTGCACATATTTCTATAAGGCGGATAGGTATGTTGTATTTTTTACGATTGTCAACTCTTTCTGATTTCAATATTTTAATGAAAAGTATGATTGACCATATTATAAATAATAACCCTAAAATATAGGGCAAAGCATTAAAACAGAAAGAATCGGTTTCGGCAGGAACTTCAATGAAAATACATTTTGAATACGCAACAAATCCCTTTGTAACTGTTTTTACAATTGCGTACATTGCAGGCTGGTAAAAATAAAACATATTCGGCGGTGCTGTTGATCTGAGTGCAGCCTCGTTGTAATCGTAAATAATAACGGAGAAAAATTGCAGGATAAAAGAAATCGCTACAAATAACGGAATGATTTTAATGTGCTTTTTTCTTGCCAATATTAACATTACAACATATGCAATCAGAAAAGCGAGCGAAACAAAATCGCATAGTATGCTGTGTCTGTATGATTGGTTATCGTAGCTGTATATAAAAGCGTCACGAAACCATATTGTGCAGAGAAACATAATTACAATAACACCGCAACATATGAATGATATTAGGTCACGAAAATTATTGTTGTGCAGAGCATTTAATGGCACGGCAGTGTCCTCAGGATTGCCCATTTCTTCGGTGGCACGCTTTTCGGCTTCTTCTTTTGAATAGCCAATGTCAACATAATAGTCGATTTTATCAAGCAAGTGCGATTCAAGTTCGGCTGTGATTATCTCCCGAGAGCGTTCATCTTCAATTTGCTCGGCTACTTTTTCAAGAAATTTATTCTTCATATTATCCCTCCCATTCCTATAATACCTCGCAGTTCTATATACATAGATTGCCTATGTATATAGAATAATACATTTTTAAAACATAGTCAAGGGGGGAGGTAAAAATTTTCGAGTGGAATTTTATAATAAATCAAATTATATAAAAGCCGCAAAGCTATTGTCATACAGTAGCGGCGAACAAGGTTCGCCGCTACAAATGAATACATAATTTCCATAATATCAAAACATTTTTGTAAAACATAAAATTTCATCAAGGCGGGCGTCCAATGAACGCCCCTACAGAATTGATACACAAAAACACGGCTTGTTCATTTTCCGAACAAGCCGTGTTTCATATCAAAATATTTAAATTACTGTTCTTTCAGAACACCGTTGCGGTAGGCGCAGAGGAGCATTGAAAGTCCTTCAATGCGGTTACGGATTGTCTGACCGTCATCGGTTTGTGCAACACGGATTCGGTTTTCCGAGGTGTCAAAAACTTTTGTTGTTGAGAGAATGTCCTTGTTTGACTTGATTGCGTTGTCAATTCCCGCAAAGGGTTCGTGGGTGACAATTCGCATACCGTAGGAATTATAGACAAGCGTGTAGCCCGCCGTGCCTGTTTTGTCCTGATATGCTCTGCAAAATCCGCCGTCAATCACAATCAGCTTGCCGTTAGCCTTTATCGGACTTTCGCCCTTTTTGCGGATAACGGGAACATGACCGTTGATTATGTGACCGTGATTTTCCGAAAGACCGAATTCTTTCAAAATCTTCACGCAGGCATCTTCATCGTGATAGAGCGTGTAGTAATGGTTGCGTGTTTCCGTGTGGGTTTCGGAATCGTCAATAAAGAAACGCTCAAACGAACACATCTTTTCTCTGCCGAAAAGCGGTGAATGTTTTCCGCACCAGAGATACCACATATAGTCGTTGCCCTTTTGCCTTTCGGGAGAATTTTCGGGGGCAGAGTGTCCCTGACGAACAATCTTTTCAAGCTCATCAAGCAATGCTTTTCCCGAAAGCACACAGCTGCCTGCGTGTCAAATTCCATAAAACTGCCATCCTTGTTCATCGGAATACAGCCGTGGAGCAAAAGATTGTTGTTGCAACACTTGTACATTCCGCCCTTGGCAAACAGAAAATCAATGTGTCTTTTCAGCTTTTCACTTGCCATAAAGGCATTTTTAAGCTGTTCCATAACCCGCTTTTTCCGTCTTTGTCAGTTCATACGGATAGTCATGGTCAACTGTGGGGAAGAAGGTGTCGGAAATCGGATACTTCTTTTCGCCGACAGTTACGGTCGCATTTTCAAAATCAATCTTGTCAAGCAATCGCCTGTCGCTCATATTAAAGTTAGGATTGCGGCTGACAAGCTGACCTTCAAGCTTAAAGAGAATAACGGCAATCGCCTTGTGCATATCGGCAACAAGCAACGGATCGTTTGAGGTGTAGGGCGAATCCGCAAAAGGACCTTTCGGCATAAAGCGTTCAACATTTCCGCCACCGTAAACATCCTTTGCAAAAAGCGAGAGGTCACGCAGACTTATTCCGTAGCCGACTTCGATTGTGTCAAGATTGCCGTATGAAAATGCGTTGTTAAGTGCAGCGGCAATGCAAGCCATACTGCCCGATGCCGCACCCATCCAAAGAATATCGTGATTGCCCCACTGAATGTCAACACCGTGGTGCATCATAAGGTCGTCAAGCACAATGTCAGGTCTTGCACCTCTGTCGAAAATGTCGCCGACAATGTGGAGCTTGTCAACAATAAGTCTTTTTATCGTGTCACAAAGCGAGAGTATGAAAACATCGGCTTGTCCTGCCTCAATAATTGTGTGCAGAATATTTTCGTGGTAGGTTTCACGGTCTTTTTTGCCTGAATCACCGAACATAAGCTCCTCAATGATGTAGGCATAATGCTTTGGCAGAGTTTTACGAACCTTGCTTCGTGTGTATTTTGAAGAAATGTGTCGGCAGATTGCAAGCAATCTTATGAGTGTTAATCTGTACCATTCTTCAATATCGGTTATTTCGCTTTTGTAAACACTGAGTTTTTCCTTTGGATAATAAATCAGCGTTGCAAGCTCGGCACGCTGTTCGGATGTGAGAGTATTTGAAAAAAGGTCGTCAATCTTTTCTCTGATTGAACCCGATGCGTTGTTGAGAATATGTCTGAATGCCTCGTGCTCACCGTGAATATCGGAAAGAAAATGTTCGGTACCTTTCGGCAAATCAAGGATTGCGTGAAGATTAATCATCTCTGCCGCCGCCGACTGAATGTTAGGATACTGCTCCGAAAGTGCCTCAAGATAGAGAATATTTTCCTGCATTTGCTTTTCATCGTAATGTTTCATCAAGTCCGCCTCCGAAAAAACTTTTACTGAAATCAGTGTATCACAACGCAAAAATTATATCAATATTATTGCAAAAGATTTTGCGGAATTTTCTGCAAAAACAAAACACCCGATTTCCGTTTTGGTCGGAAATCGGGCATGAAATGTGAGAATGTATGTGTGATTTATGTAAAGGAGCGTACAATGCTCCTGCGGGCGCCCAATGAGCGCCCTTACTGAATTGCGGAAATCGGTAAATTTACATAATTGAGCAGACAAGGTCTGTGTATTCGGACGGATTTTCAAGCGGAAGTCCTGCGATTAGAAGTGCCTGACTGTAGAGAACCTCGGCATACTTCTTTGCTCTGTCAACATCACTCTTGATAAATTCTTCCATCTTCTTAACGGCAGGATGTGAAAGGTTAAGCTCAAGCACACGCTGAGCCTTCATATTTGCGTCAGGCTGAACTGAGTTGAAATACTTTTCCATTTCAAATGAAATGCCGCCCTTTGCCGTAAGGCAAACAGGATGTGAAACAAGTTTCTTTGATGCGGTAACCTCTGCAACCTTGTCACCGAGGGTTTCCTTAACAAATGTAAGAAGTGCGTCCTTGTTTTCTTCATCCTCTTTATTTTCTTCGGTTTCAATGCCGAGGTCATCGTTCATTGCTGAGCAGAATTTCTTTTCCTTATATGTCATGAGTGACTGTAGAGTAAACTCGTCAATCTCCTCTGTACAATAAAGAATTTCGTAACCCTTTGAGCGGATAAGCTCTGTCTGCGGAAGTGTGTCGATTGCAGCGGCATTTTCGCCTGTTGCAAAGTAGATGAACTTCGATCTTCTTTCATTCTGTCAACATATTCCGAAAGCGTAACAAGCTTTTTCTCGCTTGAAGAATAGAACATAATAAGATCCTGAAGTTCTTCCTTGTGCATACCGTAGTCCGAAACAACACCGTATTTTAGCTGTCTGCCGAATGCGTTGAAGAATTTTTCGTAATTCTCACGGTCATTCTGAAGCATTGAAGTAAGCTCGTTTTTAATCTTCTTTTCAATGTTCTGAGCAATTGTAATGAGGTGACGGTCATGCTGGAGCATTTCTCTTGAAATGTTGAGCGAAAGGTCTGCGCTGTCAACAATACCCTTTACAAAACGGAAGTGCTCGGGCAAAAGCTCTTCGCAGTTATCCATAATAAGCACACCGCTTGAATAAAGCTGAAGTCCCTTTTTGTATTCCTTTGTGTAGTAGTCATAAGGAGCAACAGACGGAATAAAGAGCAATGCCTTGTAGGTTACAACACCTTCAACAGAAGTTACGATAGTTTTAAGTGGCTTGTCCATAGCCATAAATTTTTCGCTGTAGAACTTGTCGTATTCTTCCTGAGTAACATCTTTCTTTCTTCTCTGCCAAAGAGGAATCATGCTGTTGAGTGTTACGGTTTCCGTGTAATCCTCATATTCGGGCTTGTCGCTGTCCTTGGTTTCTTCCTTAACTCTGCTCTTTGTCATATCCATAACAATCGGGTAGCGGATGTAGTCGGAATACTTCTTGACAAGTCCCTGTATTCTGTACTGCTCAAGGAATTCGTCATAGTTTTCATCGTCTGTGTTATCCTTGATTTCAAGAATAATCTCTGTGCCGGCATTTTCCTTTTCAATCTCGCTGATTGTGTAGCCGTCTGCACCGCTTGACTGCCAGCAATATGCCGTATCCTCGCCGTACTTCTTTGTGTTTACGGTAATCTTCTTTGCAACCATAAATGCCGAGTAGAAACCAACACCGAACTGACCGATAATGTCAATGTCGTCTTGCTTTTCTTCCATGCTCTGCTTGAATTTGAGTGAGCCTGAGGATGCGATTGTGCCGAGGTTGTTTTCAAGGTCATCCTTGTTCATGCCGATACCGTTATCCGTGATTGTAAGAGTACGGCTTTCTTTGTCGGGCTTTAAAACGATTTTGAAATCGCCTCTGTCAAGACCGACCTTGTCATCGGTAAGAGAAATGAAGCAAAGCTTGTCGATAGCGTCGCTTGCATTTGAAATAATCTCACGAAGAAAAATTTCTTTGTGAGTATAAATTGAGTTAATCATAAGGTCAAGAAGTCTTTTTGACTCTGATTTAAACTGTTTCTTTGCCATAAAAATCTTCCTTTTCATAATAATACATAAATTAAGAAGCCTTGTTCAAAACCGCAATTTGCATAGCTTTTCACACAAGCCTCTCATTAAACTATAATTATACTACAAAAGGTCAACTGTTTCAATATATAAAAAGTCCGAATGTGTCATATAGGGCGAATTTTGGTTAAATTTGTCATTGCAATGGCGGCGTTTTCGTTTTATAATCTACTTAATAACTGCATTGAAAAAGAAAGGAGAATTAAATGACATATTCAGACGGTACAAACAGCGGACTTTCAAGAAGAAATCACTATGTGGGACAGCCTGCCGTAAAAGTCGGAAGTTCAAATTTTGACTACTACAGAAAGCCTCAAAAAAGTCATGGCTTTGCAAAGAGAGTCGCATTTTTTGCGTACTTTCCGCTTTTGATTCTATGGCTTGAAACCGACCTTAAAATTGCGTCGGGGTTTGATGTGCTCGGCGGTTTTGCTTTCACATTTCTGTTCACAATCGTGCTTTCGGCGGTACTTGTTTTGTTGTGTTCTTTTTCAAAACGCAGAGGGGTAAACAGAGGGATTGCAACCGTACTCACGGCTGTGCTGACGATATGGTACGGTGTGCAGATGATATACTATAATGTTTTCGGCACAATGGTTGTTGTAAGCGCGTTACAAACGGCGGTGCAGGGCAGGCATTCAATTCAATTGATATGATCATGACTGCGATAACAAGCAGAATTGTGTTTGTTGTTTTACTTTTTGTTCCGCTTGCTTTCTTTATAATTTTCGGCGGAAAGCTGTTTGACTTTTCAAAAGTAAAGTTAAAGGGTAAGCTGATTGTACTTTTGATTGCGGTGGTTTTTCAGATTGGAACTGTCCTTGCGGTAGGCATTGACCGTGATTCTTCCGACACAAAGAGCAACTACAATCTTTATTACGGTGAATTGCAACAGGTTGCCGTGTGTGAACGCTACGGACTTTATACAATGCAAAGGCTTGACATCAGCCGCCTTATGTTCGGTTACAAAGCGAATATACGCACAAACAGCAAGCCGAAAAATAAAGAATCGACTGCCGATGAAATTACAAAAACAGAGCAGAAAGCTCAGATTATGAGTGCTGATTTTTCAAAGCTTACAAAGAGTACAAATAATGATGAGTTAAAGTCGCTTTATGAATATTTTGACAGCGAAGAACCGAGCTATACCAACGAATACACGGGTATGTTCAAGGGCTACAACATAATTTTCATTACAGCCGAAAGCTTTTCGCAGTATGCAATTGACAAGGATCTGACTCCGACGCTCTGGAAAATGTATAACGAGGGATTTCAATTTAAAAATTACTATTCGCCTGCGTGGGGTGTAAGCACAACTGACGGTGAATATGCAAATCTTACAGGCTTGATTCCAAAATCCGGTGTGTGGAGCTTTTCAAAGTCAGCCGAAAATAATGTAAGTTTCCCGTTCACTCTCGGTGAGCAGAGCAGAAAACTCGGTTACAAAACAGTTAACGCTTACCACAATCACACCTATGATTACTATGACAGGGACAAGTACCTTACAAATATCGGCTATGACTACTCTGCAATCGGAAAAGGTCTTGACCTCGGTGAAAATGTGTGGCCGAATTCCGACCTCAAGATGATGCAGAAAACTGTTGACGATTACATAAATTCCGACAGCTTCAGCGTTTATTATATGACGGTCAGCGGTCACGGCGGATATTCATACAACACCATGAGCGAACGCAACGCAGACCTTGTAAAAGACCTGAAATACAGCGATGAGGTCAAGGGCTATCTTGCCGCAAACATTGAGCTTGACAAGGCAATGGAATATCTTCTTGCAAGACTTGAAAAAGCAGGCAAGCTTGACAACACCCTTATTTGCCTTACGGACGACCATTATCCGTATTCGCTTGATGAATTTGACGGTGTGTCTGAACTTGCGGGACACAAGGTTGACACAACCTTTGAACAGTACAAAAATGCATGGCTGTTGTGGAGCGGTTCAATGAAAAAGCCCGTCAAGGTTGACACATACTGTTCAAGCCTTGATATTCTGCCCACGCTTTCAAATATGCTCGGCCTTGAATATGACAGCAGAATGTTGGCAGGTACGGATGTTTTCGGAAACAAAGAACCGTTCGTTGTGTTTGCCGACAGAAGCTGGATTTCCCAGAACGGAAAATACAATGCGTCAACAGGCGAATACACCGCTTTCAAGGGCGCAAAGGGCAAGGATGATATTGACGAACTCAATAACAGATGCAACAACCTCTTTACCGTTTCAAGAATGATTCTCGACAACAATGTTTATGCCGAGGTTTTTGGTGATACCCATGTTACGGAAAGTAGTTTAATGCTCAAATTTGCATTGACTGCAAGGCGAAAATAAAGTAAAATAGAACATGACAAATCCATACGGCGACAGTCAACTTTGGTCTGCTGCCGTATTCTGTATATGAAATAAATAACCCAAAACAAAAATTGAGATGATTTTTTGAAAATATATAAAACTGCCTTAGTTTGTTTAATGACTTGTGCGGTAGCATTTTTTGGCTGTTCGTGTTCATTGCTTGAGGATGATAACAACGAATCGAGTGTACCTGTAACTACTTCCGAAAAAAGCAGTACAAGTGTAAAAACAACATCTAAACCTAAACCGACAGAGCCGTGTGTGTATAATGAACCAAAAACAGATTATGCCTATAGCACACTTACTGATGATTATGTGAAAAAGCTGTACAATCAAATAAGTGATAATATTGATTCCGAATATGAACCGTCATTTTACGCTGAAGGGAATCTTAGTGAATATCAAATAACACAGGCTGTGGAAGCGTATAAAAATGACCACCCTGAAGTGTTCTGGCTTAAAAGTTACTATGAATACGAAAATTTTGATTATGAAACAGGAATTTGGCTTACATATACTATGAGCGGTGATAAACTTGTTACTGCAAAAAAAAGAGTTTAATACTGCAGTTGATACTATTTCCAAAAGTGTCCCTTATGGCACTGAATGTGAAAGAGAAGAATATATACATAATTATATAATTAATAATTGTGATTATGATGAGGAAGCGGCTGAATCTGAGGAGGTTCAGGGCAATGAAAACGATGCCTACGGTGTGTTTGTTGATGGTAAGGCAGTATGTGAGGGTTACTCAAAGGCATTTCAGATTTTGTGTAATAAGGCTGATATTGATTGCATACAACTTATGGGAATCGTTGACTCAGACAATCATGTATGGAATTGCGTGAAGATTGGCGGAGATTGGTATCAGATTGATGTTACTTGGGACGATGTTGATGATTTTATTTATGATTCACATGAGTACTTTAATCTTACCGACAGTCTTATGTATGAGGAGCACACGCTGTCTCCAAAATACTCGGAGATTGATGCAGAATCTTTTTTGAATTTGGAATCTTGGTGTAACTTCTATGTTCCAAAATGTACTGCTGAGAAATACAATTATCACAACTATTGTTATAATTATAAATATCCTACAGTATCTAATCTTGATGATTCCGATAATGTCAGCACAGCAATTGCAAAAGCGGCAAAGAACGGAGAAGAGCATTTCGTAGTTATAGTAGATGAAAATGTAAATTACGATGATGTGTATGATGAGGTGCGGAATGGATATATGTATGATTGGCTTACAAAGGCTAACCAAATTAACTCTGATTCACCAAAGTTGAATGATACTTGCAATATGCTTTATGATGAAAAGTCTAATTTGATAACATTTCAACTTGAATATATTAATTAAATGCTACATGATTGATTATAACATTGACTGCAAGGCGAAAATAAAGTAAAATAGAACATGACAAATCCATACGGCGACAGTCAGTTTTGACTGCTTGCCGTATTCCGTATACGGAATAAATAGTTTAAAATAAAATTGAGATGATTCTTTGAAAATATATAAAACTGCCTTAGTTTGTTTAATGACCTGTGCGGTTGCATTTTTCGGCTGTTCGTGTTCGTTGACGGATGATTCCGAAAGCAGTGAACCAAAGAGAAGCTCTATCATAGAAAAATCCGTTACAACTCCGAGTGCACAAGATGTTGAAAACGACAAGGATTATGCAGATGTAAAAACCGATTATGCCTACGAGACGCTTACCGATGATTATGTAAAAGAACTGTATATGAGAATCGCAAAGAGCGTTGATACCGTGTATGCACCAAACATTACAACAACAGGCACGCTTTCCGATTATCGAGATTACACAGGCTGTTGAGGCATACAAAAACGACCACCCCGAAACTTTCTGGCTCAAGGGGTCAAGTCTTTTTGTTCCGTATAGTGACACAACAAGCGTAAAGCTTGATTATACAATTGAAAATGATGAGCTTATAGCCGCCAAGAAAAAATTCAATATTGCCGTTGCTTCTGTTTTGAAGAATTTGCCCTCGGGCAATGATTTTGAAAGAGAAGAATACATTAACAACTATATAATTGACAATTGCAGGTATGATGAAGAAGCGGCTGAAAACAATGATGTTCAGGGCAATGAAAACGATGCCTACGGTGCGTTGGTTGACGGCAAAGCTGTGTGTGAGGGTTACGCAAGAGCCTTTCAGCTTTTTGTGCAACAAGGCGAATATTGACTGCGTATTACTTTCGGGAACAGCCGATTCAGACAATCACGCATGGAACGGTGTAAAAATCGGCGGCGATTGGTACCAAATTGATGTTACATGGAATGATACCGACAGAGAAAATAATTATGCGGAAAACGACTATTTTAACCTAACCGATGACCTTATGTTCAAGGATCATAAGTTGTCATATAAGTATTCCGAGCTTAATTCACAAACTTATTTGAGCGTTGCTACATGGTGTAATTTTTATGTTCCAAAGTGTACGGCTGAAAAGTACAACTATTTTAACTATAAGTACCCGACTGTTTCAGATCCTGATAATGCCGATGATGTAAGCCAAGCTATTGCAAATGCTGCAAAAAACGGAGATGAATATTTCAGCATTGTTGTTGATAAGAACACCGATTTCGATTATATGTATGACAGGATTATGAATGACGGTTATCTTTATAACTGGATTTCAGAGGCTAATGAGATTAACGGTTATTCACCAAGGCTTGCGGAAAGCTGTTATGTTTATCGCAAGGATGAGTTAGGTGTGCTGACTGTTGAACTTGAATATGTTGATTAACGGTGATGTGATGAGATGCTCACTTTTGTCCGCAATGCAGGGACACTCTGCTTAAAAATTGATTTTATATAAATAAAGCTAACCAAAGGAATGATATTATGAAAAAGTATGATGTTCAGAAGTTTGAACTTTTGTCAAACGAACAGATTGCAGACGGCATTTTTGATATGAGGGTAAAAAATGACGAGCTTGCTCCGCTTGCAAAGTGCGGACAGTTTGCCCATGTTTATGTGCCTTCAAAAACTCTGCGCAGACCTATTTCGGTTTGTGACAGCGAAAACGGTGTTCTCCGCCTTGTTTATCAGGTAAAGGGTGAGGGAACAAAAATTATGTCCGAGATGAAAAAGGGCGAAAGCGTTGATATTCTCGCTCCTCTCGGCAACGGCTTTAAAATTGAAAAGGGTAAGCGTTACTGCCTTATCGGCGGCGGTATAGGCGTTCCTCCGATGCTCTACACAGCAAAGCAGTGTGAAAATCCGCTTGTTATCACAGGCTTCAGAAACAAAAACCTTATCATTTTACAGGACGATTTCAAGAAAGCCGGTGCAGAGCTTGTGCTGACAACAGATGACGGAAGTGCGGGAATTCACGGCTTTGTAACAGATGTTCTCAAAGAAAAAATCTCAGAGGTTGACGAGGTTTGTGCATGCGGTCCTACCCCGATGCTCAAGGCTATTGCCGATGTTTGCAAAGAGGCAGGAAAGCCGTGTCAGATTTCTCTTGAGGAGAGAATGGCCTGCGGAATGGGTGCATGCCTTGTGTGCGCAGTAAGGGTAAGAAAAAACGGTGAAGAAATTATGCAGCATGTCTGCAAAAACGGCCCCGTATTTAACGCTGAGGAGGTAGTTTTCAATGGCTGATTTATCTGTAAAAGTTTGCGGAGTGGAATTTAACAATCCTCTCATTGCCGCATCGGGAACATTCGGTTTCGGTATGGAGTATTCAGAGCTTTATCCCCTTGAAAAGCTCGGCGGTATTTCATGCAAGGGTATCACACTTACCCGCCGTGACGGCAACCTTGTTCCGAGAGTAGCCGAAACTCCTTCCGGCATTTTGAATGCAGTAGGACTTCAAAACCCCGGTGTTGATGTCTTTATCAATGAGGATTTGCCGTGGCTCAAAAAGCAAAATACGGTTATCATTGCAAACATTGCCGGCAACACTCCCGAAGATTATTGTGCAATGGCTGAAAAACTCAGCGAAACCGATGTTGATATGATTGAGCTCAACATCTCATGCCCTAATGTCAAGAGCGGCGGAGTGCAGTTCGGCACAAGCTGTGAATCCGTAGGTGCAATTACTGCGGCTGTCAAAAAGTATTGCAAAAAACCGCTTATCGTAAAGCTCAGCCCAAATGTTACCGACATTGCATCAATCGCACAGTCGGCAGAGGCAAACGGTGCAGACGCAATTTCAATGATTAACACGCTCACAGGTATGCGTATCGACATCAACTCACGCAGACCGATTATCCGCAACAACACAGGCGGAATGAGCGGCCCTGCAATTTTCCCTGTTGCAGTAAGAATGGTTTGGCAGGTTGCAAACGCAGTTAAAATTCCGATTATCGGTATGGGCGGTATCTCAAGCTGGCAGGATGCAATCGAGATGATGATGGCAGGCGCAACCGCACTTCAAATCGGTACAGTCCTTTTTACGGATCCGTATGCGCCTATTAAGATTGCCGACGGAATGAACGAATGGCTCGACAAAAACGGAATCAAGAGCGTTTCGGAAATCACAGGCACAGTTAAGCCTTGGTAATTTTGCGGAATAAAAAATAATTTAAAGTCCATAATAACCCTATCGGAGGGATATTATGGACTTTTTGCGTGCATTAATAACGGCACCCATTTCAATTGCAGTATTGTTCCTGCTGTCAAAGTTTATCGGCAACAAGCAGATGTCAAGCCTTAATCTTTTTGACTACATCAACGGAATCACAATCGGTTCAATCGCAGCGGAGATGGCGACAACCGAAATGTCAGACTTTTGGGCGTGTCTTGCGGCACTCATTGTTTATGTAATAATTGTTATGCTTTGTTCGTGGCTTTCGCAAAAATCAACAATGTTACGAAGATTTTTAACAGGCAAGTCTATTGTGATTTTCGACAGAGGAAAGTTGTACAAAGAATTTTTCGGTTGCAAAAATTGATATAAACGAATTTCTTACACGAATGCGTGAAAAGGGATATTTCAGTCTTGATGATGTCGAAACGGTTTTTCTTGAACAGAACGGCGATTTGTCGGTTCTGCCAAAGGACAAAAAGCGCCCTGCAACTCCGGATGATTTAAAAATCATTGTTCACCAAACCAGACCCGAGTCCGTGGTTATTACGGACGGAAAAATTCTCGAGAAAAATCTTGCCGAATCGGGCTATAATCTTGAATGGCTCAAAAAACAGCTTGACAACAACCGCAAACGGCTCAAAGATGTTTTTCTCGGTGTGTGTGATGATACGGGAAACCTCAAGATTTACCAAGACGGAAAGTCTGAAAGCAAGAATGATATTTTTGACTGATAAAGCGTAAAAGAATAAAATTTGCACCTTTACAGGCTCGTAAAGGTGCTTTTTTAATGCACAAAAATAAAATAATGCAAAAATAAATTTTACCATTGCAATAATCAAAATTAATGTTATACTAAAATCGTAAGTGTGTGTCGGCAAGATTTTGCAGAACGCTTTGAAAAAATCGGAAAATTTTTATAAGAAGGAAGTGCTTTAATGATTAAAAAGTTTACATCGGGCAACCCGATTGATACGCAGGCTGTTGTTGGAAAATTTAACGCTCTGCCTATTGCGGAATTTCCGCTCGGCGGCAAGTTTGAGAACGGAAATTTTGTCTTTGAATTTGATATGGCAGACAGCGACATCGTCTACGGTCTCGGCGAAGCTCCGAGAGGAATCAACAAGCGTGGTTGGGTGTATAACAGCTTTTGCAGTGATGACCCGTTCCACACCGAAACAAAGTCATCCCTCTATGCCGCTCACAATTTTCTTATGCTCAGCGGTTCAAAAACTTTTGGTATTTTTATCGACTTCCCGTCAAAAATCCGTTGGGACATCGGCTACACAATCACAAACAAAACCGTTATCACAATTGACGGCACGGATTTTGATATTTATTACATTGACGGCACAAAGCCGCTTGAAATCGTAAAAGAGTTCAGAAAATCAATCGGCACAAGCTATGTTCCGCCGTTTTGGGCATTCGGCTATCAGCAGAGCCGTTGGAGCTATCACAATGCCGAAGCTGTTGACGCTGTTGTTGACGGTTACAACAAGGCAGGAATTCCGCTTGACTGCGTATATCTCGACATCGACTATATGGAGCGTTACAAGGACTTTACTGTTGATGATGAAAAATTTCCGAATTTCAAGGACTATGTTTCAAAGAAAAGGGAAGAAGGAATCCACCTCATTCCGATTATTGACGCGGGCGTTAAAAAAGAGAACGGCTACGATGTCTATGAAGAGGGCAGAAAGAACGGATACTTCTGCAAAAACGAGGACGGCACGGATTTTGAGGGCGGTGTATGGCCCGGTATCGTTGGCTTTCCCGATTTTCTCCGTCCGGATGTAAGAAAGTGGTTCGGCTCAAAATATAAAATTCTCACAGATATGGGAATTGACGGCTTCTGGAACGATATGAACGAGCCTGCAATTTTCTATTCGGTAAAAGGACTTAACAAAGCACTTGATAAGGCGGCTTCTCTTAAAGGGCAGAACCTTGACCTTTCAAAATTCTTTGAGCTCAAGGACACATTCGCAGGTCTTTCAAACAGTCCCGAGGATTATTCAAGCATTTACCATACAGTTGACGGCAAACAGGTTTGCCATGATCAGGTTCACAACATTTACGGTGCTAATATGACAAAGGCCGCCGGCGAATATTTTGCGGAGGAGTTCGGTAAAGAAAAAATTCTTATGTTCTCCCGTGCGTCATATGTAGGCGCTCACCGTTCAAGCGGTATCTGGTTCGGCGATAACCACTCTTGGTGGTCACACATTCTTCTTGACCTCAAAATGCTCCCGTCGGCAAATATGTGCGGCTTTCTTTACTGCGGTGCAGATCTCGGAGGCTTTAACGAAAACGCAACCCGTGACCTTGTTCTTCGTTTCCTTGCACTCGGTGTGTTTACTCCGCTTATGCGTAACCATGCCGCTCTCGGCACAAGAAATCAGGAGTGCTACAGCTTTGAAAACAGCGATGATTTCAAGGATATTGTTGAGGTTCGTTACAGACTTATCCCGTACCTTTACAGAACATTCAAAAAGGCAAGCGAAGAAAATGATATGATTTTCAGACCGCTCTCGTTTGATTATCCCGATGATAAAATTGCCCGTGAATGTGAAACACAGCTTATGCTCGGTGACGAGTGCATGATTTGCCCTGTATATGAGCAGAATGTAGGCGGAAGATATGTTTATCTCCCCGAGAACATGACTTTTGTAAAACTCAGCGGTACAAGCGTTACAACAGAAAAAATGAGCAAGGGTACTCATTATATTGAGGTTGCCCTCAATGAAGTTCCGTTCTTTATCAAAGACGGCAGGCAGATTGAACTCTGCAAGCCCGCAATGAGAACTTCACAGCTCGACACAACAGACACAGTTATGATTCCGTAAAATTTTATTTGTACGATTATCTGTTTGCACAATCTATGGGCGAATACTATGTCAACAACATGGTACACTTTATACAAGGACATAGTTTACAGCAAAATCAAACACGGCAGTTTATAAAAAACTGCCGTGTTTTTGTATGTCTTTAATTCAGTTTTAATTGTCAGAACTTTTTCTTTCGCTTTTGAAAAGCTTGCAGATTTCATAATAAATCGGAATTGTTAAAAATGCAATCCAACCAAATGACCAACCGCCGCAGATGTCGAGAAATCCGAAAAACATATACACAATAACGACAAGCAGGGGATAAGCAAAATGACTCGGCTTGCGTTTGTAGATTGCGTCAACAAGTGTGTAATAGAGAGGAATTGTCAGAAAGCATACCCAGCTGAGTACCCAACCGAGCAATACTCCGCTGAATCCCCAAACGAGGAATCCGATAATGGCAATCAACCAAAACGGAAAGTGCTTCCAAAAGCGGTGCGACTTTGAATGTTTATGCTCTTCAATGCTTTCATCATACATAACATTTCCGTTTTCGTCTGTATAGACTTTTGTTTTGCCGTTTTCCTCAACATGAATTCCGTTCCAGCCGACATCAACCTTTGTACCGTCTTTATCTTTAACATGGATTCCGTCCCTGAAATTAAGGTGAACAGAATCACCGTCCTTTGAGTCAACATGGATTCCGTGTTTGAACGAAACCTTGTCTGATTTTTTGTATGTTGTGTCGCTGTCGGGATTATTCTCGGTATTATTTTCGGGTTCTTCCGACTGTGTTTCGCTTTCGGTTTCTTTTTCGCCTTTAAGCAATTCATCAAGCGAAACACCGTAGATATCGGCAAGAAGAATAAGATTATCCGTGTCGGGCGATGCCTCTGCACGCTCCCATTTTGACACAGCCTGACGGCTTACACCTATTCTTGAGGCAAGCTCCTCCTGGCTTAGATTCATCTTTTTTCTGTACTGCAAAAGTCTGTTGGCAGTTTCAATGTTCATAAAATTTCCTCCTCAAATATTGCTTTATGGTTTTACCTTGTGAGAAAATTATATCGGTTGCCTGCCACAAAAAACAATACATTTCGGGTTCCATTGTCGCAACTCTCGGTTGCAACCTGTAGTTGCGACAATAAAAATCAATAAAAACGCAAAATATTCCAATATCAGAGGTCAAGACCTGTTGTAGTCTTTAAAAATTCACCAAGCTTGTCGCAGATGATTTTTACACCGCCCTCGCTGTCACTTTCAACATTGAGAGGCATAATCGGATCGTGTACCGAAAGTCTGAGCAAGAACCAGCCGTCACCGTTATCCCTGTCAAACGAAACTCTGATGCCCTCACGGTTATCATCGGCAACACACCAGCCGTCCTGCTCCTCGGCATACTTTGTAAGGTCGGCAATAATTTTTTCACCGCAGGCTCTGAAATCTTTTTCAAGAATTTTGTATCTGATTTCTGTGCTTTCAAGCGGTTCTTTGAGTGAGGCGGTAAGCTCGTCAAGCTCCTTGCCCTCTTTTCTCATCTGAGCGGCCTTGATAATAATTTTTGTGCAGAGATATGCACCGTCATCAAGAAAGTAGTTTTCACGCATTGCGGCATGACCCGATGTTTCAATTGCAAGAGGACAGTTTATGCCCTGAGCGTTGAGTTCAAGAGCCTTGTCGATAACATTCTTATAGCCCCTGCGATAGCGGTAATGCTTTCCGCCGAGGTTATTTTCAATAAATTGTTTAAGACCGCTTGATGTGATTGAGTCTGTAACAATCATACCGCCGTCATTGCCCTCAAGAGCAATTGCCGCCGCAACGGCTACAAGTCTGTTTCGGTTGATTTCGTTGCCCTTGCTGTCAACAGCACCGCCACGGTCAACATCCGTATCAAAGATTACGCCGAGGTCTGCGCCCGATTCTCTGACAGCCTCACAGATTGAATCCATTGCCTCTTTAGCCTCGGGATTCGGCACATGATTCGGGAACATTCCGTCAGGTTCAAGATAACGGCTGCCTGTTGTGTCTGCTCCGAGGACAGAAAGCACCTTGTCGGCATAAAATCCGCCTGCACCGTTGCCTGCGTCAACAACAATCTTAAAGCCATTGAGCGGATGCTCGTAATCTTCTGCATTAACTTCCTTTTTAATCTTCTCGCAAAGTCCCTTTGCGTAGTCGCTCATATAGTCAACATCCGTAATATTTCCGCCGTTGCTTTCTTCGGGATGTTCACCGTTTTGTGCGTAGAGAAGAATTTCCTCAATGTCACTGCCCTCAAGACCGCCCTCACGGGTAAAAAATTTAAGACCGTTTCTGTTGAACGGGTGGTGACTTGCGGTAATTTGAAGAGCACCGTCACATCCGAGGTCAACGGTTGTCATAAACATTGACGGAGTTGACGCAAGCTGACAGCAGAGAACTTCTGCACCGCAACGCTTAAAACGCTCGGTTGTGATTTTCATTATATGCGGTCCCGAAATACGGCTGTCACGACCGACAGAGATTTTGAGCTCGCTCGGCTTTTTTGAAACTTTTTAGAAAGCCAAAGCACAAAGCCGTCTGCCATATCGACAACAACATCGTCGGTAAGGTTTACACTTTGTCCCTCAACACCCTCGCTTGCAACTCCTCGTATGTCTGTTCCGCTTTTGAACTGTTTGTAAAAATCGTTAAGCATTTCATGATTCCTTTCTTATTTGTATGATTGCTTTCATTGAAAATTTAATTCGGAGCAATCCTGCATCCTTTTTGATATCAGCCTTCATAACATAGATTATAACTTAAAATGAGCAAAATCTCAATATGCCTGTTAAATTAAGTTTGTAAAAAACAGCAGTTATATAATGCTGAAAAAGAAATAAGTTGTTGAATTTACACAATCAAATGTTATGCTTGTGTTAAAACTATATTTCTATAAAAGCAAATACAAAGCATATTGTACAAAAAACGCAACAATTTATTGTGCATAACTGACACCTAAATGCATTTGTGAACAAAAATTAATCGCTAAAATTGTTGACTTTTCCGAATGTTTGACTATAATAATAATTGTCAAGTAAATAGTCCGCTTGACTATCGGCTGATTTCCAATTAGCCTTACTCGAGTAAAATTGAATTATCACATAGTCGATAAATTGATCATGATTTTGCCAAATGGTAAATGGCGCACGAAAACAAAACTTTATATTTTTAAAGAATTGAATGGAGGAAATTTTATGACACCAATTCTTAGCTTACACAATGTTGATGTAACCAAATTCCTCGCCGTGCTCGATACCTGCGAGGGCAATGTATATCTCGTTACAAGCGAAGGCGACAGACTCAATCTCCGCAGCAAGCTTTGCCAGCTTGTCGGTCTTACAAGACTTATCGAAGGCGGCAGGATTGCAGAAGCAAGTATTATTTGCGAAAACAAGAACGACGAGAGCAAGCTTTTCAGACTTAATATGTTCGGCGACACAGGTAACGCCAAAGTAGGTTAATTCTGAAAACACTGACTTAAATATCTACGGTTTTCACGTTAATTTCAAAACTTCTAAACCCAAGGACAGCTGCGAGCAATCGCAGCTGTTTTTGGCTTTTACCTTTTAAATGTAAAATATCAATAAAGTGTTGATTTTGCCGATGTTTTGGGTTATACTAAGCTTAGTTTATTTAATGAGGCGTTAAACGCATTCGGAAAGGAATACGCTATGGCAGATACAAAAAACGAGCTTATGAACGAAGAAGATCAGGGTATGCTCATCACTCTTGAGGATGAAAACGGTCAGGAAGTTGAATTTGAATTTCTTGATGTAATCGAGTTTGAGGGTACGGAGTACATTGTTCTCATCGAAAATGACGAAGATGCAGACGAGGTTGTTATTCTTCAGATTAATCAGATTGACGAAGATACAGAGGAGTATGTCAGCATTGACGATGAAGATACTCTTAACAAGGTATTTGAGCTTTTCAAAAAGAAATATGAGGGCGACATTAACTTTGAATAATTCGTTTCAAATTGAGCTTCCGAGAGGAGGCTCTTTTCTTTTGTGTGAATATAACATTCTCTGCGGGAAAAAATACCGTTGAGGTGTTGTGTATGACAGAAAAAATCGGACTTGAAAAAACTGTTGTGTTTAATTTGAAATCGGCAAATGAATCTGATGTCAATAATATCGTCAATGAAAAAGGTCACGAAAGCCGTTCGTTTTATTACAAACTCGGCTTACTCTATTTTCTCAATATTGTTGACTGGATTTGTACAGAGGCGCTCATCGGCAGCGGACATTTTGTTGAGGCAAATCCCGTTATGCAGCCTGTGCTTGAAAAACTTTTGGCTGACATTGTTAATCAAGGGAATTTTGCCGCTTGTGCTTATTCTTGGTTGTGCATTGATTTACAAGCTTGCCGAAATCGGCAGGAGCAAAACGGCTGAAATGCTTTTAACGGTCGGAATTGTGTCTTATGCCCTTGTAAACCTATGGCATATTTTCAATTTTGTATTGCTCTTTTGTCGATTTTAATGTACAATAGTGGGTAGCGAATTTGAAAGGGAGTGTATGTTTTGCCGGCATTATCAGTAAGAAATCTTACAATGACTTTTATCGAAAGAAACCTTTTTACCGATGTTTCGTTTGATGTTGAAGAAAGAGATAAGGTGGGCTTTATCGGAGCTAACGGAGTCGGTAAAACAACTCTCTTTAAGATACTCAACGGCGAAATCAGCCCTGTTTCGGGAACTGTTACCTTTTCAAAAAATGTTCGTCCGGGATATATGGAACAGCATGCCTGCAACAATCCTAGGGCAGATGTGTATCACGAGCTGCTTTCCGTGTTCGATTATCTTTCGGATATGGAAACCGAAATTTCCGCCCTTGCACATCAGATTGACAACAAGTCGGGAAATCTTGACGAGCTTGTTGAAAGGCAGACCATGCTTATTGAACAGTTTGAAAGAGCAGGCGGTCTGACCTATAAAAGCAGAACCCGTTCCGCACTTTTAGGACTCGGATTTTCCGAAAATGACTTTACAATGCCTGTCGGCAATTTAAGCGGCGGTCAGCGTTCAAAGCTCTGCCTTGCAAAGCTGTTGCTGTCGCAGAGCAATATGCTCCTCCTTGACGAGCCGACAAACCACCTTGACATTGACGCAATCGCATGGCTTGAAGGATTTTTGAGAGATTTCAAGGGTGCAATGATTATCATCAGCCATGACCGTTATTTTCTTGATAATGTAACCAACAAGACGATTGAACTTGAACACAACCGTGCTATGGTTTATAAGGGCTCATATTCGAATTTGTCAAGAAAAAGGAATCGGTGAACGAGTCGCTTAAAAATAAATATGAACACGATTTAAAGGAGATAAAGCGTATTGAGGGCATTGTTGAACAGCAGAAACGCTGGGGACAGGCTCACAACTTTATCACAGCCGCAAGTAAGCAGAAAGAGGCTGACAGAATCAAAGACGGGCTTGTTGCCCCCGAAAGCGAGCTTGAAACAATGCGTATGCATTTTGAGCCGAGATGTGAAAGCGGCAACGATGTTTTAATCTGTAAAAACCTTGCCAAGTCGTTTGACAACAAACAGCTTTTCAAAAATGTTGATATACATATCAGAAAAGGCGAGAGAGTGTTCATCATCGGCGGCAACGGTTGCGGTAAAACAACGCTGTTCAGAATTTTAACGGGCAAAACTCCTATGAACTGCGGTGAATATGACTACGGCGCAAATGTTGAAATCGGTTATTTTGATCAGATGCAGCAGAATCTTGACCTGTTAAAAACCGCACTTGATGAGGTGTGGGACACCTTCCCGAATATGACGCAGACCGAAGTCAGAAGTGCGCTTGCGTCATTCCTGTTCAAAGGTGACGAAGTGTTTAAACCGCTTTCAAAAATGAGCGGCGGCGAGAGGGCGAGAGTTTCTCTCTTGAAACTAATGCTAAAGGGCAGTAACTTTTTGCTCCTCGATGAGCCGACAAACCACCTTGACGCATCGTCACGGGGAAGAGCTTGAAAAAACTTTGCTTGACTACAGCGGTACAATGCTGATTGTCAGCCATGACCGTTATTTTATAAATAAAATTGCCGACAGAATTTTACTCCTTACAAATAACGGAGTAAAGGAATATCTCGGTAATTACGATTATTATCTTGAACGCACAACAGCCGAAAAATCGGGTGCTGTTCCGACTGAGAATAAGAAAGATAAAAAGAAAAAACGCAGAACGATTACTTTTTGCAAAAGCAAAAGCAGAGTGAAGAACGCAAAAGACAGACTAAGCTCAAAAAGGCAGAGGCTGAAATTGAGCGACTTGACGAAGAAATCGCCAAAACACAGGAGCTTCTCTCAAGCGAGGAGGTTGCCGCAGATTACGAAAAACTTATGGAGCTTTCAAAACTGCTCGAGGATTTGCAAAAACAGCAGGAGGAGCAGTACGAAATCTGGGAAGAACTCGAAAGTATGGCAGAATGATCGCCTTACAGTCGGGAGGAGTGACAAATTTCCCTTGCTTAAAGTAAAAAATTGTTGTATAATAACCGCATAATATAAGCTAAAGACTGTTGCACAGCAGTTTTTGCAGTTGATTTTCGATAAAAGATTATGCAAATTAAAAATGAAAAACGGCAGGCAAAATACCCTGCCGCATACATCTGCCCGTGGCGCAATTGGATAACGCAACGGATTCCGATTCCGGAGAATGGGGGTTCAAATCCCTTCGGGCAGGCCAAAAAAGGACACCCTACGGGGTGTCCTTTTTTGGCCTGTTTAGAATCCGAATGGATTTGAAGCCGACCGTAAAGAAAATGCCCCTGTGGGGCATTTTTAGGGAGGAGCGTTTATGGAGGCATAGCTATGTACAGGACGCAACAAGCGAGGCGGAAAGTTTAAATCCACACAAAGTACTTCGGGCAGAAGTAGTGATAAGATGAAAGTGTGACACCCTACGGGGGCGTGCTTTTTTCAGCTAAATTATCCTGTAGATAGCTAAATTGTTCTGACGGACAGCTAAAAGTGAATTTAATTTAGCTTTAAACCGAAAGGTTTGCAATTTAGCAACAGAGCGACAAAAATTCATAGGATATTTTGTTGAAAAATACAATGAAAAATTTTTTTGCAAAACCCCTTGACGAATAGGATTGGGGATGATATAATAGTCAAGCTGACTCATTCGAGGACATCTTCAAAAAATGAAAATGCTTCAAAAAAATTTGAAAAAAGTGTTGACAAATGATGAAGAATGTGATATATTATATAAGCACTCGAAATTAAAGAGTGAATGCAAGAGCGAAAGCTAAATTCGCTGGTGTAGCTCAGTTGGTAGAGCAGCTGATTTGTAATCAGCAGGTCGGGGGTTCAAGTCCGTCCACCAGCTCCATTGAAGCCTACTGTTTAGGCAGTAGGCTTTGATTTTTGAAAAACTTGATAGGGGAGAATTCCCGAGTGGCCAAAGGGGGCAGACTGTAAATCTGTTGCGTTTCGCTTCGATGGTTCGAATCCATCTTCTCCCACCAAGCTTAAAAAACGCCTTAAACGCTAAGTTTAGGGCGTTTTTCTTTTGCGTTCAGCAGAGATAAAACCCCTCTGAAAATCTGTTTGTCTATCAGAAAGCTAACTAAGCAGGCTCAATGTCAATAAATAGGGGTACCCCGATAAAAACAGAGCCACTTCCTCACTCGTCTTCTTTTTTATTTTCTACTAATATTCGAGCTTAACAATAAAATTCCAGAGCATAAAAATAATACCCAAATTATAATATTTTCTTGATTTATCGCATTATAAATCAAGCATATTATGCTTAATATAATCTGTACAATTGAACAAATCACTCCTATTTTTTGTGTCTTTTTATCCATCATTGTCTCCTCCATAAATTCCGATTTATCTAATTTCTATTAAAATCTATTTCACTGTTCATGAACCCCTCAAAACGGTCGAATTGCAGGATTGCCTGTCAGCTTTTTGTTCTATAAAATTCTCTCCAAACACCCTGACATCTAATCCACTCACTCAATTTGCATTATCTAATCCGAGTTACAACCTGAACGAAATTTTGCGTTGGATATGTTTCCATAAGATATACCCGAGTGCTTTTGATGGTTAAATATATAATTTTCGCAAATTGCAATAGCAAGTTGAATTTTCATCGTTCCTCCGTTATATCTGATGTGTACTGTTATTTTGTCCTGACCTGTATATTATACTGCATATCAGTCCGATTGACAAATGGTTTAGTGTAAAATATTATAAATTTTCTTAATAAAATTTGAATCCCCCATTATTCATAATTGGGGGATTCTTCAGCCTATTTATTTATCAACTTCTATGACTTCTATCTCATATTCATCGGCAAATTCAAGTGGATAGTCACCTGGATTTGATAAATATAAGTCCTCAGCCCCTTGCGCTGCACAGCCAACTAAATAGTTTGCATAATCTTCAGCTGCTTCTTCTGTGTCAAAAATTTCATCTTCAAATTCTCCGTCTACTGATACTCTATATTTGCTCATATTAGTCTCCCTTAAAATATTATTTTTAATATGTTATAAAAGTTATCAAAAAATGTTTATTTGTTTTTTGTGCTTTCTTTTCTAATAGTGCCTATCTTTTTATCACTTCGGGTATCTCTACCATTTGAATTCCTGATTGTTCCTGGCGGTAAACCTCTTGTTTTTTCAAAAGTACCTACTCTGCAATCACTTCTTACTTTTCTCATCATTTTGTTTGTTACCTCCTGGGTTGTTTTTACACAACATAGTGTAGTTGATTCCTAATTTGTTTGAATAACTTGGGTCTTGCTTAAGCTTTTCATATAGATGAATAGCGTTAATTCTATCTTTGGTGTTAATAATGTACCTCCTTTGTTTTTATTTTATGGTTTAATTATAATACCAAGATTTAAACAAATAAATGGAGTGTTTGCCAAATTAGAATGTTCTATTTATGCTATTTAACAAAATAAATGCACCACAATATGGTTGTGGTGCATTTAGAAGTTATAATTCGTTTTTGTATTTGTTATATAAGTCAATATCTATAGAATTGTTAGCTAACATTTGTTCTGACCAAAGTTGTAAAGTTTCAACTGTTATTGAAATTTGTTCGAGTTCCTTTTGAATCTTTACAAAGTCTTTTATTTCTTCTTTATCTATTATACCGTCCGCAGTTATTTCAATTAGCCTTTCTTGCTTTTTACCTATTGAGTTTAAAGAAGCTAACATTTCAAGAACGATTTGTGATAAGTCCTTAATTTTTATTTCGGGAACATATTCTTTACCTATTCGGCATTCTTTTGAACAGTAGTAATTACATAAGTCAGGTTTTTTATAAGCCTTAGAAAGTTCATAAATTTCCTCTGGATGAGGTAATGATTTGCCTTGCTCAATTTTAACAATTCTATCAACAGTTACACCATTTGCAAGTTCACTTGCTTGTTCTCGTGACAGACCGAGTTCCTCTCTTCGCAGCTGGTAAGGTCCTTTGTTTTCTGCAGTAGATAAACGTCCCATTATATTTCCCTCTTTTTTATGTATAATATCGTTAATATATTTTTAATTCATCAATAAAATTCACAAGGCAAGTTTGGTCGGTTGCGAATGAAAAGTGTAGGGATTGTTCAGCGTGTTCTCCGTAAAGAACTCCCGAAATATCAATATGACCGCTGTTATCAAGATTAAAAGTAACCTTGCTTCCGTAGCTGATGTCATTAAGCGTAACTACATTGATTTTAAAATTGTACAGCTTGTCAAGATTGTCAACAAACTTCAGCCATGCATTGTAATCACATTCACACTCGGCAATACCCTGAAATCCGTTTGAAACAACTTTTACAGTAAATGTACAATTGTACGGATTTCCGTCAATATCATCCTCTGCATAGTGAGTGAAGTTTATTATTTCAATTGAGTTGTTGTTATATTCACATACAGCTTTCATATGATTTATCAATCCCTTTATTTAAAAATTTCGCAGACACATTCTATATGTGCTGTGTGGGGGAACATATCTACGGGTTGGATTTTTTGGGCTTTGTAGGGGCTGTTTTGGGTTAGGTAGGCTAAATCTCTTGCCAATGTTTCGGGGTTGCAGGAAACATAGACAACCTTTTTCGAAGACATTTTGATTAGTGAGTCGAGAAATTTTCGGTCACTTCCGGCTCTTGGCGGATCCATGAACACAACATCGGGCTTTTCGTCCTCGTCTGCAACTTCTCTCATGAACTCGCCCGCATCGGCTTTGTAGAAACGGATATTTTTCAGATTATTTGCTCTTGCGTTTACGATTGCATCCCTCACGGCATCGCCGTTAAGTTCTGCACCGATAACATTGCCTGCACCGTTTTTGGCGGCAATTATGCCGATTGTGCCGATTCCGCAGTAGGTGTCAAGCACGGTTTCGTTGCCTTTGAGATTTGCAAATTCAATTGCTTTGCCGTACAAAACTTCGGTTTGAACTGGGTTAATTTGGTAAAAGCTTTTCGGCGAAATTCTGAACCTGCAACCGCAGAGAATATCCTCAATATAACCCTTGCCGTACAGCACTTTCTGATTGTCACCGAGTACAAGATTGGTGCGGTAGGGGTTTATATTTTGCACAATGGTTGTAATTTCGGGAAACTGTTTCAGAATCGCTTTTACAAAATTGTTTTTTGACGGAAAAACAGGTGTACCTGTCACAAGCACAAGCATAATCTGATTTGTCGCAAAGCCTCTTTTCACAAGAATGTGACGGAGAAAACCTTTGCCTGTGTCCTCGTTATAGGTTGTCATTTTGAAAGATGGGAGGAGCTTGCGTACTGCAACGATGATTTTGTCGGCAATAACATCCTCTGTCTGACAGCTGTCAATTCCGACAACATGATGACTGCCCGACTGATACACACCCGAAATGATTTTGCCCTTTTTGTCCGTATAAAAAGCCGCCTGAACCTTGTTGCGGTAGTGGTAGGGAGTTTTCATTCCGATAATTTTTTCAACGGTGCAAAAGCGTTTGAGAAGTTTTTCGACTTTCTTCTGCTTGAATTCAAGCTGTTCTGGATATGACAGATTTTGCAGTTGACAACCGCCGCATTTTTTGTAAACGGGACAGCTTTGTTTATTGGTTTCAGGTCTGTTACTCATAATATTTCCTCACATTTTATTGCATTGTATATATCTTTTATTTTATCATCAATCATATTGATATGCAACAGAAACAAACCCTAAATGACAAAGAAAAACGCAGGAGGGAAATCCGCTCCTGCGCTTTCGATTATTAACCGGTATATCGAAAAATTGAGGATTATCAGGTTATTTGTAATCAATTAAAGATTTGTGTATCCCATAAGGCTTTCGTCAACCTCTTTGGCAACATCTCTGCCCTCACGAATCGCCCAGACAACAAGTGACTGTCCTCTGTGCATATCGCCTGTAACAAATACATTTTCAACATTTGTCTTGTGTGAGCCTTCTGCCGTTGCAACATTGGTTCTTGCGTTTGTTTCAACACCGAATGCCTTGGTTACATAGTTTTCGCTGCCGAGGAATCCTGCCGCAATGAGTACGAGTTCAACATCAACCTTGTATTCTGAGCCTTCAACCTCTTTCATCATAAGTCTGCCTGTTTTAGCATCCTTTTCGGGTTTGAGCTTAACAAGCTCCGCACCTACAAGATTACCGTTCTTGTCAGCAATGAACTGCTTAACGGTTGTCTGATAAACTCGTGGATCGTGACCGTAAACTTCAATAGCCTCTTCCTGACCGTAGTCTGTTTTGCAGACTCTCGGCCATTGCGGCCATGGGTTATCGGCACTTCTTGTGTCGGGAAGCTTAGGCATCATTTCAAGCTGAAGAACGGATTTTGCACCGTGTCTGATGCTTGTGCCAACGCAGTCGTTACCTGTGTCGCCGCCGCCGATTACCATTACATTCTTGCCTTTTGCGCTGATGAATGTACCCTCTCTGAGGTTGCAGTCAAGAAGTGACTTTGTTGTTGATTTGAGGAAGTCAACGGCAAAGTGAATGCCGTTAGCCTCTCTGCCGGGAACTTTGATATCTCTCGGATTTGATGCACCGCAAGCAAGGATTACACGGTCAAAGTCCTTGAGAATTTCGCTTGCTTTGATGTCTTTGCCGACATTTGAGCAGGTTTCAAAGGTTACGCCTTCTTCTTCCATAATGTTAATCTTGCGTTCGATAACATCTTTTTCAAGCTTCATATTCGGAATGCCGTACATAAGCAGACCGCCTACTCTGTCATTGCGTTCAAATACCGTTACAGAGTGACCGCGCTGATTGAGCTGGTCGGCGCGGCAAGTCCCGATGGACCCGAACCGATGATTGCAATTTTCTTGCCTGTTCTTACCTTTGGAATTCTTGCGTCTGCAAGACCTTCTTCATAAGCATTTTCAATGATTCCGTATTCGTTGGCTCTTACGCTGACAGCGTCACCGTTTGCACCGCAGGTGCATGCCTTTTCACAGAGAGCGGGACATACACGGGATGTGAATTCGGGGAAGTTGTTTGTAACTTTAAGACGGTTGTAAGCCTGTTCCCAGTTGCCCTTGTAGATGAGGTCATTCCATTCGGGAATGAGGTTGTTAAGCGGACAGCCCGAGAATGCAGAACCAATCTGCATTCCTGCCTGACAGAAAGGCACACCGCAGTCCATGCATCTTGCACCCTGTTTTTGCTGATCCTCTTTGCTGAGGGGATCGTGAAATTCGTCAAAATTTTTGATTCTTTCTTTTACGGAGTATGCCGGGGCATCCTCACGCTTATATTCCATAAATCCTGTTGGTTTTCCCATAAATATCCCCTCCTTATTTATTATTCACAATTTCGTAGAAAGCTTCAATCTGTGCCTGCTCGTTTGTAAGACCTTTTTCTTCATAAGCGGCAATTGCAGCCATCATTCTCTTGTAGTCGTGCGGAATAATCTTCTTGAATTTTGGAAGATACTCGTCAAAGTTATCAAGGATTTTCTTGCCTCTCTGTGAACCTGTTGCTGCAACATGTTCTTCAATAAGTGTCTTGAGTTCGATTATATCGTACTTTTCTGTTACCTCAGAGAAGAGAACCATTTCTTTGTTGAGCTTTGTGTAAAGGTCTCTTTCTTCATCAAGAACATAGGCAACACCGCCGGACATACCTGCGGCAAAGTTTTTGCCTGTTTTGCCGATAACAACAACTCTGCCGCCTGTCATATATTCACAGCCGTGGTCGCCGACACCCTCAACAACTGCCGTTGCGCCTGAGTTTCTTACGCAGAAACGCTCGCCTGCAACACCGTTGATAAATGCCTTGCCGCTTGTTGCACCGTAAAGTGCAACATTACCGATGATGATGTTGTTACCTGCGTCAAATGTTGAGTTCTTCGGAGGATAAACTACCAGCTTACCGCCTGAAAGTCCCTTGCCGAAGTAGTCGTTTGAGTCGCCCACAAGTTCAAGTGTGAGTCCCTTTGGAATGAATGCGCCAAAGCTCGACCGCCCGAACCGTTGCAGACTACTGTAAATGTATCGTCATCAAGGTTGTTGTAATGCTTTCTTGTAACCTCAGAACCGAAGATTGTACCGAATGAACGGTCAGTGTTCTTAACATTGACTTCAACCTTTTTCTTTGTGCCTTTTGCAAGAACCTTTGCAAATTCTTTGCAGAGGATTCTCTCGTCAAGTGTTGATTCAAGTTTGAAATCGTAAAGGCTCTTTTTGTTGTATTCAACCTTTTCTGAAACAAAGTTTGTATCAAGAATGTTAGAAAGGTCAACCTCGGCAGCCTGTCCTGTGATGCCTTCTTTTCTCTTGATGATTTCAATTCTTCCGACAAGCTCATCAACGGTTTTTACACCGAGCTTTGACATATATTCACGAAGTTCGCTTGCTACAAACTTCATAAAGTTTATTACATATTCGGGCTTGCCGCAGAATCTTTTTCTGAGCTCGGGGTTCTGTGTTGCAACACCGAATGGGCAGGTATCAAGGTTACATACTCTCATCATTGCACAACCGAGAGTTACAAGCGGAGCAGTCGCAAAACCAAATTCCTCTGCACCGAGCATTGCTGCAATTGCAACATCACGGCCGTTCATAAGCTTACCGTCGGTTTCAATAACAACCTTGTTACGAAGGTCGTTCATAATGAGCGTCTGATGAGCCTCGGCAAGACCGAGTTCCCACGGCAGACCTGCGTTGTAGATTGAGTTTCTCGGAGCAGCGCCTGTACCGCCGTCATAACCTGAAATAAGGATTACGCCTGCACCTGCTTTTGCAACGCCTGCGGCAACCGTACCTACACCGCATTCCGAAACGAGCTTAACAGAGATTCTTGCGTCTTTGTTAGAATTTTTGAGGTCGTAGATAAGCTGTGCAAGGTCCTCAATTGAGTAAATGTCGTGGTGCGGTGGGGGAGAGATGAGCGATACACCCGGTGTTGAATGACGGGTTTTTGCAATCCAGGGATAAACCTTTTTGCCCGGAAGATGTCCGCCTTCGCCCGGCTTTGCACCCTGAGCCATTTTAATCTGAATTTCGTTTGCGGATGTGAGGTATCTTGATGTAACACCGAAACGACCTGATGCAACCTGCTTGATTGCAGAACATCTGTCAACCTTCTGTCCTTTTGTGAGAAGTCGTTCAAGGCTTTCGCCGCCCTCACCGGAGTTTGACTTGCCGTGAAGCTGATTCATTGCAATCGCAAGTGTTTCGTGAGCCTCCTGTGAGATTGAACCGTAGGACATAGCGCCTGTCTTGAAACGCTTTACGATTGAATCAACGCTTTCAACCTCATCAAGCGGAACAGGAGTTTCTGCAAAGTTGAAGTCGAAAAGACCTCTGATGTTTACAGGATCCATTTCTTCGGAAATCATATGAGAATACTTTTTGTAAAGCTCATAATCGCCTGTTCTTGTTGCCTGCTGGAGCATATATATAGTCTGCGGATTGTAGAGGTGTTCCTCTTTGCCGCTTCTGAACTTGTGTGAACCACGGGATTCAAGCTCATCGCTTACACCGAGGTCAAGCGGATCAAATGCCGCTGTGTGAAGTTTGTCAACATTCTTTTCGATATCCTTGATTGTGATACCGCCGATTCTGCTGACTGTGCCTGTGAAGTATTCGTCAATAACATCCTTGCCGATACCGATAGCCTCAAAAATCTGTGAGCCCTGATATGACTGGATTGTTGAAATACCCATTTTTGACGCAATCTTTACGATGCCGTGGAGAACTGCGCTGTTGTAATCGTCAACTGCTGCGTAGTAGTCCTTGTCAAGAAGGTCGTCACCGATAAGCTCGTGGATTGTTTCCTGAGCAAGATACGGGTTGATTGCACTTGCACCGTAGCCGAGAAGTGTTGCAAAATGATGAACTTCTCTCGGCTCACCGCTTTCAAGTATCATTGCAAGTGAGGTTCTCTTCTTTGTTGCAACAAGGTGCTGATGAAGAGCGGATACTGCAAGAAGTGACGGAATTGCAAGATGGTTTTCGTCAACTCCTCTGTCGGAGAGGATAAGAATATTTGCACCGTCATTGTAAGCCTTGTCAGCTTCAATGAAAAGTCGCTTAACAGCCTTTGAAAGTCTTGTGTTCTTGTAGTAGAGAATCGGGATAACCGCAACCTTAAAGCCCGGAATGTGCATATTCTTGATTTTGAGAATATCGGTTGATGTAAGAATCGGGTTGTGAATCTTCATAACCTTGCAGTTTTCGGGACGCTCCTCAAGGATGTTGCCGTCCTCGCCGATATAAATTGTTGTTGATGTTACAACTTCCTCACGGATTGCGTCAATCGGCGGGTTTGTAACCTGTGCAAAGAGCTGTTTGAAGTAGTTGAAAAGCGGCTGCGGTTCTTTTGAAAGAACTGCAAGCGGACTGTCTGTACCCATTGCGGCAATTGACTCTGTGCCGTTCTTTGCCATAGGAAGGATTGATGTCATAACATCTTCGTAGGTATATCCGAAAGCCTTCTGGAGTTTTTGTCTTTCTTTATATGAATGCTCCTCAACCTTCATATTAGGAATTTTGAGGTCTTTAAGACAAACAAGATTACTGTCGAGCCATTCACCGTAAGGCTGTTTTGATGCATAATACTCTTTGAGTTCATCGTCATCAATGAGTCTGCCCTGAACTGTATCGACAAGAAGCATTTTGCCCGGGCGAAGTCTTTCCTTTGTAACAATCTTTGCAGGATCAATAGGAAGTGCGCCGACTTCCGATGAAAGAATGAGGTTGCCGTCATCCGTGATGTAGTATCTTGACGGACGCAGACCGTTACGGTCAAGAACCGCACCCATAATGTCACCGTCAGAGAAAAGGATTGACGCAGGACCGTCCCACGGCTCCATCATTGTTGCATAATACTGATAGAAGTCCTTTTTCTTCTGGCTCATTGTGCCGTTATTATCCCACGGCTCCGGAATTGTAATCATAACGGCAAGAGGAAGCTCCATGCCGCTCATTACGAGAAATTCAAGTGTGTTATCAAGCATTGCAGAGTCTGAACCCTCTGTGTTTACAACAGGAATAACCTTGTCAAGGTCGCCCTTGAGATGCTCCGAACGCATTGTTTCCTCACGGGCAAGCATCTTGTCAGCGTTGCCTCTGATTGTGTTGATTTCACCATTGTGAACAATCATTCTGTTAGGATGAGCTCTCTGCCAGCTTGGATTTGTATTGGTTGAAAAACGGGAGTGAACCATAGCGATTGCAGACTCGTAATCATCGTCCTGAAGATCAAGGAAGAAGTTACGGAGATCGCCGACAAGGAACATACCTTTATATACAATAGTTCTGCTTGAAAGCGAAACTACATATGTGTCTTCATTACTCTGTTCAAAAACTCTTCTTGCAACATAGAGCTTTCTGTCGAACGGAAGACCTCTTTTTTACACCGTGAGGTCTTTTGATAAAGCACTGCATAATTGCAGGCATACATTCAACCGCTCTGTGACCGAGGACCTCGGGCTTTGAAGGAACATTTCTCCAACCGAGAACTGTAAGACCTTCTTTTTCTGCAATGATTTCAAACATCTTCTTTGCCTGATTTCTTGCAAGCTCATTCTGAGGGAAGAAGAACATACCTACAGCGTAATCTCTTTCGGAACCGAGCTTAATGCCGATTTCAGCAGCTGCCTTCTTAAAAAATTTGTGTGAAATCTGGAGAAGAATACCTACGCCGTCACCTGTTTTGCCTTCGGCATCCTTACCTGCTCTGTGTTCGAGAGTTTCAACAATTGTCGAGCGTTTGCCACGGTGTCGTGTGACTTGATACCCTTAATATTAACAACAGCTCCGATACCGCAGTTATCATGTTCAAACTTCGGAGAATACAGAGTCTTGTTGTTCTCTCTGACTGTCTGTTCCATTAATGATCACCCTTTCCTGTTAATCACAAAAATTATTCAGCGGACTTTTTATATACATATATATGTAAAAGGAAGTTTGCTTTCGTAAACTTATCGGTTCAAAGTGGCAATTAATGTTCTGCCGGTTAATAATCAATCATATATATGTAATTGTAAAATGCCCAATCTCTTCTCAGCGGTAAAACCGCTATGCTCAGCCTGTGCTATATCCTGCAAAGGTGAATGTGCAGGTTGGCTGATGTTCTGAAATGCCCTGTCATCGTTGATCAAGAAAAATCAGCACTTAGATTATATAACTATACATTGTGCTTTGTCAAGGGAAAATAGAGGAAAATTGCAACTTTTAAGGGCAAAACTTTCATTTTACTGTGATTGCTGTAGAAAATATGCAACTCTTATTGGTGTTTCAGCTTAATTTTGCAGGAAATTTAATAAAACTTGCAATTTCAAAACTTTTTTCAAAAAATGTATTGACAAATTCGCAAAAGTGGAATATACTAACAACATCAAAGACAGCAAGGGCGCTGTGAGCTGAGGCTTACAGTGTCCTTTTCTGTTTTTAAAAGCAAAAATCGACCATTAAAATTTATTTTCAAAATGGATAGGAGAGAATTAAAATGGCAAAAGTTCCCGAAATTTTTGGCAGCATGGTATTTAATGATCAGAAGATGCAGGAAAGACTTCCAAAGTCAACTTACAAGGCTTTGAAAAAGACAATCCAGAACGGTGAACCGCTTGACCTCAGCGTTGCAAATGTTGTTGCGGCTGCTATGAAGGACTGGGCAGTTGAAATGGGCTGTACCCACTACACACACTGGTTCCAGCCGATGACAGGTATCACAGCCGAAAAGCATGACAGCTTTATTGCACCGAACGGTGAAGGTCAGGTTATCATGGAGTTCTCAGGTAAAGAGCTTGTAAAGGGCGAGCCTGATGCTTCTTCTTTCCCAAGCGGCGGTATTCGTGCCACATTCGAGGCAAGAGGCTATACAACATGGGATCCGACATCATATGCATTCGTTAAGGACGGAACACTTTACATTCCTACAGCATTCTGTTCTTATACAGGCGAGGTTCTCGATAAGAAAACCTCTTCTTCGTTCAATGGAGAGAATAAATACAGAGGCTGTAAAGATTCTTCATCTTCTTGGCAAAGAAAATGTTACAAGAGTTACAACAACAGTAGGTCCGGAGCAGGAATACTTCCTTATTGATAAGGACGCTTACGATCGAGAGAGGACCTTATTTATACAGGCAGAACACTTTTCGGTGCAAAAGCTCCTAAAGGACAGGAACTTGACGACCATTACTTCGGTGCAATCAAGACAAGAGTTGCTGCTTATATGAAAGACCTTGACGAGGAACTCTGGAAACTCGGTATCCTTGCAAAGACAAAGCATAACGAAGTTGCTCCTTCACAGCACGAGCTTGCTCCTATCTTCACAACAACAAACATTGCAACTGACCACAACGAGCTTACAATGGAAGTTATGAAGAAGGTTGCCGAAAGACACGGTCTTGTTTGTCTTCTTCACGAAAAGCCGTTCGCAGGTGTTAACGGTTCCGGTAAGCACAACAACTGGTCAATTTCAACCAACACAGGCGAAAACCTTCTTGAGCCCGGCAAGACTCCTGAAAACAACCTTCAGTTCCAGCTTTTCCTTGCAGCAGTTGTAAAGGCTGTTCACGAGTATCAGGATCTTCTCAGAATCACGGTTGCATCGGCAGGTAACGACCACCGTCTCGGCGCTAACGAAGCACCGCCTGCAATCATTTCAATGTATCTCGGTGATGACCTCGGCGAACTCGTTGATTCAATCATCAATGACAGAGAATATGTAAGCAAGGGTAAGCAGAAGATGAGAACAGGCGTTGATGTTCTTCCTGACTTTATGAAAGATACATCAGACCGTAACCGTACATCACCTTTTGCATTCACAGGTAACAAGTTTGAATTCAGAGCACTTGGTTCTTCACTTAACATTGCCTGTCCTAACTATATGCTCAACACTATGGTAGCCGAAGAACTTTCAGAGTTCTACGATGAGCTTAAAGATGCGGATGATATGGACGCAGCTATCAAGGCTCTTGTTAAGAAAGTATTCACAGAGCATCGAACATTATCTTCAACGGCAACAACTACGCTCCCGAGTGGGTTGAAGAGGCTGAAAGAAGAGGACTTCTTAACCTCAAGTCACTTCCAGACGCAATGGAACACTTCCTTGACAAGAAGAATGTTGACCTCTTTGTTAAGAATAAGATTTGTTCGGCAGACGAAATCCGTGCAAGATATGAAATTGAGCTTGAAAGCTATTCTAAGCAGATTAACATTGAGGCTCTCACAATGATTGATATGGCTAAGAAGAACATTCTTCCTGCCGTTACATCATATGTAAGAGATCTTACGGATACAGCACTTGCCAAGAAGGCACTTTCAGACGCTATTCCTACAAGTGTTGAGGAAGACCTTATTACAAGCCTTTCAAACAAACTTGTATGTTTCTCAAAGAAAACTGCAGAGCTTGAAGAGGCTGTTATCAAGGCAAGCGACTATAGCGATGATAACCTCAAGTATGCTAAGTACTACAGAGAAACAGTATTTGCACTTATGCAGGAACTCAGAGCTGTCGGTGACGCAATGGAAACAGAAACAGCTTCGGAATACTGGCCTTATCCTTCATACGGCGAACTTCTTTTCGGTGTGTGATTGATAGAACCTCTATTTATACTAAATAACATTATTTATATTGTATAACAGGTAACACAACGGCGTGTGATTGACAGAATTAAACTGTCAACTCCACGCCGTTTTTGTTATTTTGATAAAAGGAGAGATTTATATGGCAGAACTAATTTACGGAGGCACAGGCGTCTGGTTTATGATCGGCGCATTACTCGTGTTCTTTATGCAGTGCGGATTCGCAATGGTTGAAACCGGTTTTACAAGAGCTAAAAACGCAGGTAACATCATTATGAAAAACCTGATGGACTTTTGTATCGGTACGGTTGTATTCAGCTTGTTAGGCTTCGGACTTATGATGTCTGAGGACTATGTTGCAGGATTCATCGGTGTTCCCAACCTCAATATGTTCACAGACTGGATGAACTTTGATTGGAACTCATTCGTATTCCAGCTTGTATTCTGTGCTACAGCAGCTACTATCGTTTCAGGTGCTATGGCAGAGCGTACAAAATTCTCGGCATATTGTGTTTACAGCGCAATTATTTCACTCGTTGTTTACCCGATTGAAGCAGGTTGGGTTTGGAACGGTCAGGGTTGGCTTGCACAGCTCGGCTGTATCGACTTTGCAGGTTCAATCGTAATTCATATGGTCGGCGGTATCTCGGCACTTGTCGGCGCAATCATTCTCGGACCCCGTATCGGTAAATACGGCAAGAACGGCAAGGTAAACGCTATCCCCGGTCACAGCATCACACTCGGTGCTCTCGGTGTATTCATTCTTTGGTTTGCATGGTACGGCTTTAACGGTGCCGCTGCTGAAGACGGCGCTCGTCTCGGTCAGATTCTTCTTACAACAACAATTGCTCCGGCAGTTGCAACAGTAACAACCATGCTCTTTACATGGATCAAGAACGGCAAGCCTGATGTTTCAATGTGTCTTAACGCATCGCTCGCAGGTCTTGTAGCAATCACGGCAGGTTGTGCAGATGTTGACGCAATCGGCGCAGCAGTTATCGGTATCGTTTCAGGTATCCTCATCGTAGTAGCAGTTGAATTTGTTGATATCAAGCTTAAAATAGATGATCCTGTCGGCGCATTCTCGGTACACGGCGTAAACGGTATGTGGGGCGGCCTTGCAGTAGGTCTTTTCGCAACAGGTAACGGTCAGAACGGCATCACAGGTCTTTTCTACGGTGGTGGCTTTGCTCAGCTTGGTAAGCAGGCTCTCGGTATTGTTACAATCGTAGCTTGGACAGTTGTTTGCATGATTATCGTATTCACAATCATCAAAAAGACAGTAGGTCTTCGTGTTACAAAGGACGAAGAAATGAAGGGCCTCGATATCTGCGAGCACGGTCTTATCAGCGCATATGCAGACTTTATGCCAATCGGTGTTGGTACAGCTTCACTTGATGAAACATTTGATGTTGACAGCAATGTTCCTGTAACTCAGGCAGTTCCCGCTTCAGCTTGCCGGCAAGTATGATATGGCTACCGACGGCACAAAGATTACTAAGATTGACATTCTTCTCAAGCAGTCAAAGCTTGAAGCTCTTAAAGAAGAAATGGATAAGCTCGGCATCACAGGTATGACAGTATCTCAGGTACTCGGTTGCGGTGCTCAGAAGGGTAAAGCAGAGTATTACCGTGGTGTTGCTATTGAAAGTAACCTCCTTCCTAAGATGAAGGTTGAAATCGTAGTTTGCAAGGTTCCTGTAAAGGCAGTTGTTGATGCGGCTGTTAAGGCACTTTACACAGGTCACATCGGTGACGGCAAAATCTTTATCTATGATGTTGAAGATGTTGTTAAGGTTAGAACAGGCGAAACAGGCTACGACGCTATGCAGGATATTGAATAATCCATGGTAGCTTAATTAACCTATCCTTTTTAATTCACATAAACCGAGACGCCCCGAACGGCAATAGCTGTTCGGGGTGTTTTGGCATATAAATGTTTAGCAAAGATAATTGACTTTGTTTTGTATATGCTATATAATGATAGTGTAAAGAATGATATTTGACACTATTAAGGCGGTGGAGCGTATGACTGATTACAGAAAGCTTTGTATAGATTTGTTCGGAACAGATAACGAAACCGAGTTAAAGGATATTGCAGGCAGGCTTAAAGGCGGAAGAAAAAATAAGTTGACCGAAACGGATGTTAAAAATGCAATTGAAATGCAGAAAAACGGTAAAACTACTGCTGAAATAGCACAAACTTTTAATGTAAGCCGTCGACAATTTCAAAATATCTTAACAAGCCCTTGAACGGCAATTATGTTATGCGGCTTGATTTTATGTTCCGTCGAAGGTGTGTACGGAAATATATGTCAACTTTGCCGATAAGAAAATAAAAATTGTGAATCGCACCAATGATATAATGAAAAGGGCTTTCGGTATAAATGAAAATCCGGATTGGAACGATTTTGAACAGTTTCTTGAAGAAAGATGTTTTCCGAAATCAAGGGCATTCCGAAAAACTATTTTGAAAAAATCGGAGCGGACGGCTACGATACTTTGCAGATACTTGAAAAAACAGACGGAAGAACGGCTGAGGATAACCAATATGTAAGGTTTACACGAAAGGAGCTGTACGCTTTTTGATTAAGGAAATCAATCTTGACAATTACTCACTTATAGATACAAAATCTGCTTCTTCAAAAGGCAATCAGCAAAAGTGGCTTGTAAACGACTTGTGGTACAAAGCAGACCATATGGGATATGAAGGCTTGTGTGAGGTTATTGTATCTGAATTGTTAAAGAAATCTAATGTAACCGATTTTGCGGAATATTTTCCTATAAAAATAGAATTTGCAGGTCGAAAGCTTAACGGTTGTTATTCAAAAAACTTTCGCCAAAAAAATGAAAGCATTGTCACGCTTGAGCATTTGTCAAAGCAATGGCTTGCGTCATCAATGGCGAAAAATCTTTTGAAGTACGATGATGTGAAGGATAAAATTTCCCACACCGTTGATTTTATCGAGAATAAAACAGGTTTGAAAAATGTCGGAAAATATATAACAGCAATGCTTGAGCTTGACGCATTTTTTCTGAATGAGGACAGGCATACCAATAATATTGCGTTTATACTGAATGATGATACAGGCGAATACAGATTTTGTCCATATTTTGATTTCGGACTTTCGCTGCTTGCCGACACAACCGAGGATTACCCTCTCGGAGAGGATATTTACAACTTAATCCCAAAAATTCACGCAAAACCTTTTGATGTAGATTTCGATGTACAGCTTGATGCTTTGCTCAGAACTGTATGGTGAACAGGTAAAATTTTCGTTTATGAGTTCCGATATAGAAAAATCTTTTGAAAAAGTCAGCGGATATTATCCCGATGAAGTTGTGGTAAGAGTGAAAAATTTAATCTATAATCAAAAACAAAAATACAGTAATATGTTTGAGTAATGTTCAAATGGAAAATTGCCCGAAAAATGTTGAAAAGTGTAAAACAAATTTGCAATGAAAATGTTTTTACAAAATTGTAAAAAATATTGTCATAATTCCTTTAAGTAAATAACAATAGGGGTTAATCTTGTAAAATAATAAGATGAATGAAACAATATGCGGTGGTGAGGTTCTTGAAAAATGCTTTGTTGATTTCACACTCTGAACAGAGTGCCGTTTCTTTGTCGCAATTGCTCGGAAGCGAAGGCTATACGGAGATTTCCGTCTGCCAAACCTCACAGGAGGCTAAGGAGCTTGCAAATGGTGAGGTTTTTGACCTCATCTGCGTCAATGCACCGCTTGAAAAGGAAAACGGCATTGAGCTTTCAAAGTACTTTGCCGGAACAACCCGTTCAAGTGTTGTGATTATCGTTCCGCAGCGTAATGCGGATTATGTGAACGACGCACTCACTGAGCACGGTGTTCTTGTTATTGCAAAGCCCGTAAACAAGCACCTGTTTCACCACTTTTTTGCAGTTTACGGAATGTTTTAAGATGCGTATGTTCCGTGTGATTGAGGAAAATGAAAAGCTCAAGCATATGGTTGCGGATATGAAGATAATAAACAGAGCAAAGTTCCTGCTTATTACCTGCCTTAATATGTCCGAAGATCAGGCGCATCGCTATCTTGAAAAACAGGCTATGGATCTCAGAACAAGCAAGCTTGAGGTTGCAAAGCAGGTTATCAGAACATATGAGAACTGACTGCGATTTTTTTAGTTTATTGAAAGGAATGTGTTTTTATGAGCCGTGCGGCATACTTAATCCTTGAAAACGGAACAGTTTTTGAGGGCAAGGCGTTTGGTGCCGAAAAAGAAACTACGGGAGAACTTGTTTTTACTACAGCAATGACAGGTTATCTTGAAACACTCACCGACCCCAGCTATTACGGTCAGGTGGTTATTCAGACATTCCCTTTAATCGGCAACTATGGTGTTATCCCTGCCGATTTTGAGAGTGACTCTCCGTCGCTGAAAGGTTATATTGTACGAGAATGGTGCCAAGTTCCTTCAAACTTCCGTTGTGAGGGTGATCTTGACACCTTTTTAAAAGAGTCGGGAATTCCCGGCATTTACGGAATTGACACCCGTGCGCTCACAAGAATTGTGCGTGAATACGGTGTTCTGAACTGCAAAATCTCCTATTCTCCCGATGTAACAAAGGAAGAACTTGACGAGATTAAGAACTATGTTATTACAGAGGCTGTTGAAAGCAATACTATAAAAGGAAAAGAGCATTTTGATGCTGAAAACGGCGACCTCAATGTTGTGCTTATGGATTTTGGCGCAAAGCATAACATCGGCAGAGAGCTTGTTAAGAGAGGTTGTAACCTTACAGTTGTTCCCGCCCACACAACAGCGGAGGAAATTAAGGCTATGAATCCCGACGGCGTAATGCTTTCAAACGGACCGGGAGATCCTTCGGACAACACAGAGATTATTGCAGAGCTCAAAAAGCTTTGTGACTTCGGGATTCCGACCTTCGGTATATGTCTCGGTCACCAGCTCCTTGCGCTTTCACAGGGTGCAAAAACAGAAAAGCTCAAGTACGGTCACAGAGGTGCAAACCAGCCTGCAAAAGAGGTTGAAACAGGCAGAGTTTACATTACATCACAGAACCACGGCTACGCTGTTGTAAGCGACAGTATGCCCGAAAACGGCAAAGTAAGCTTTGTAAACGGTAATGATAACACCTGCGAGGGCGTAAACTACACAAATATGCCTGCTTTCTCGGTTCAGTTCCATCCGGAAGCTTGCGGCGGTCCTCACGATACAGCATTTTTGTTTGACCGTTTTATTGAATTGATGAAGAACAACAGAAAATAAGAGTCCGAAATTCGGATTACTATTCAGCATAAGAACAGATACAATAATTACTTGAACGAGGAATGATTATATGCCACTCAAAAAGAATATCAAACGAGTTATGGTAATCGGTTCGGGCCCTATCGTAATCGGTCAGGCTGCCGAATTTGACTATGCAGGCACACAGGCTTGCCGTGCGCTTAAAGAAGAAGGACTTGAGGTTATTCTCGTAAACTCAAACCCTGCTACAATTATGACTGATAACGCAATGGCTGATAAAATCTATATTGAGCCGTTGACACTTGAAACAGTTAAGAGAATCATCAAAAGGAACGCCCTGACAGCCTTCTTTCAACCCTCGGCGGTCAGACGGGTCTTACCCTTTCAATGCAGCTTGCAAAAGAGGGCTTCCTTGATAAATACAATGTTCAGCTTCTTGGTGCAAACCCCGAAACAATCGACAAGGCAGAGGACAGACAGCTTTTTAAGGACACAATGATTGAAATAGGTCAGCCTGTTATTCCGTCACTTGTTGTTACAGATGTTGAATCAGCTGTTAAGTTTGCCGATGAAATCGGTTATCCTGTAATTATCCGTCCTGCATTCACACTCGGCGGTACAGGCGGCGGTATTGTCGATAACGAGGAAGAGCTTCGTGAAATCACATCAAACGGTCTTGAACTTTCTCCTATCACACAGGTGCTTGTTGAAAAATGTATCTCAGGTTGGAAGGAAATCGAGTTTGAGGTTATGCGTGACAGCGACGGAAATGTTATTACTGTCTGCTCAATGGAAAACTTCGATCCTGTAGGCGTTCACACAGGCGACTCAATCGTTATCGCTCCTACGGTAACACTTGCCGACAAGGAATATCAGATGCTCAGAAGTGCGGCTCTCAACATTATCTCAGCACTTAAGGTAGAGGGCGGTTGTAACTGCCAGTTCGCACTCAACCCCGAAACATTTGAATATGCGGTTATCGAGGTTAATCCCCGTGTATCCCGTTCATCGGCACTTGCGTCAAAGGCAACAGGTTATCCTATTGCAAAGGTTGCCGCTAAAATTGCTATCGGTTACACACTTAATGAAATCAAGAATGCCGTTACAGGTACAACATACGCTTGCTTTGAGCCGGCGCTTGACTATGTTGTTGTAAAATTCCCGAAATGGCCTTTCGATAAATTTGTATATGCAAAGAGAACACTCGGTACTCAGATGAAGGCAACAGGCGAGGTTATGGCTATTGCTCCGACGTTTGAGCAGGCTATTATGAAAGCCGTAAGAGGTGCCGAGATTTCTCACGATACTCTCAACGACAAGGAATTTGCAGAGCTTTCAAACGCATCGGTTTATGACAGACTCAGCGTTTGCGATGACAGAAGAATTTTTTGCGTATATGAGGCTCTCAAGAGAGGCATTACAGTAGAACAGATTCACAACATCACTCTCATTGACGAGTGGTTCCTTGAAAAGCTAAAAAATCTTATTGCCGTTGAAAACGAACTCAAGAACGGCGAGCTTACGGAGGATCTCTATGTTCGTGCCAAGAACAAGGGATTCCTTGACAGAACAATTGAAAAAATCACAGGCAGGAAGGTTGAAAATCCGCTTGTTCCTGTTTATAAAATGGTTGATACCTGCGCCGCAGAATTTGAGGCTGAAACTCCTTACTTCTATTCAACATTTGATAAGGAAAATGAGGCTGAGGAATTCATCAAAGAGCAGAAGAGCGATAAGAAAACAGTTATCGTATTCGGTTCGGGTCCTATCAGAATCGGTCAGGGTATCGAATTTGACTATGCGTCTGTTCACTGCGTATGGGCGCTCAAAAAAGCAGGCTACGATGTTGTTATCGTAAACAACAACCCTGAAACAGTATCAACAGACTTTGACACAGCCGACAGACTTTATTTTGAACCGCTCACAACCGAAGATGTTATGGGCATAATAAAGACAGAGAATCCGTTCGGTGTAGTTGTTGCATTCGGCGGACAGACAGCAATTAAGCTTACAAAGTTCCTCAGCGACAACGGTGTAAATATTCTCGGCACATCATACGATGCCATTGATATGGCAGAGGACAGAGAGCGTTTTGACGAGCTTCTTGAAAAGTATCACATCAAGCGTCCCCGTGGCGTAACGGTTATGACAACAGACGAGGCTCTCGATGTTGCAGACAAAATCGGTTATCCTGTTCTTCTCCGTCCGTCATATGTTCTCGGCGGTCAGAATATGATTATTGCATTCAACGAAGATGATGTCAAAGAGTATATGGCAATCATTCTTGCACAGAATATTGAAAATCCGATTCTTATTGATAAGTACCTTCAGGGTACAGAGCTTGAAGTTGACGCCATTTGTGACGGTGAAGATATTCTTATTCCGGGTATTATGGAGCATATCGAGCGTGCCGGTGTTCATTCGGGCGACTCAATTGCGGTTTATCCGGCATGGAATCTCTCAGACAGAATGACTCAGATTATTATTGAAAGCTCAAAGAACCTTGCAATCGAACTCCGTACAAAGGGACTTGTAAACATTCAGTACCTTATCTATAAAGACGAACTCTATGTTATCGAGGTAAATCCCCGTTCTTCAAGAACAATCCCTTACATCAGTAAGGTAACAGGCGTTCCTATGGTTGACCTTGCAACAAGAGCAATGCTCGGTGAAAAGCTCAAAGATATGGGCTACGGCACAGGCCTTTACAGAAAGAGTCCTTACATTGCGGTTAAGGTTCCCGTATTCAGCTTTGAAAAGCTTATCAATGTTGATAACCACCTTGGCCCCGAGATGAAGTCAACAGGTGAAGTTCTCGGTGTTGCAGGCACACTTGAGGAGGCTCTCTATAAGGGACTCATCGGTGCAGGCTACAAGATGAAGAAAAAGGGCGGTGTGTTCATCACAGTCCGTAATTCGGATAAGGCTGAAATCGGTGAAATCGCAAAGAAATACTACGACCTCGGATTCAGAATCTACGCAACAGAGGGTACAGCGGATGTACTCAAGAAGTATGGTATCGATGCCGTAAGCGTAAAGAAAATTCACGAGTCCAAGACAAACAATACTCTTACACTCATTGAATCAGGTAAGATTCAGTATGTTATTTCAACATCTGCAAAGGGCAGAATTCCTTCAAGAGATTCTGTTAAAATTCGTCGTAAGACTGTTGAAAGAAATATTCCGTGTCTTACATCTCTTGATACGGCAAATGCACTTGCAGATTGCCTCAAGAGCCACTATTCACAGCACAGCACGGAGCTTATCGACATTAACCACATGAGAGAGGAAAAGCTTATGTTAAAATTCACAAAGATGCAGGGTATAGGCAATGACTATATCTATTGCAGCACTTTTGATCAGGAAATCAGCAACCCCGAGGCGCTTGCCGTAAGACTTTCCGACAGACATTTCGGTATCGGCGGCGACGGTATTATTCTTGTTTGCCCTTCAAAGGTTGCAGATGCAAAGATGAAAATGTACAACCTTGACGGTTCAGAGGGTAAGATGTGCGGTAACGGTATCCGTTGCGTAGGTAAGTTCCTCTATGACCACGGTATGGTTGATATCAACGAAAAAGACGAAATTACAATTGAAACACTCAGCGGTATCAAGAAACTCAAGGCTTATACTTCAGGCGGAAAGGTTAACCGCCTCAGAGTTGATATGGGCAAGGCTATTCTTGATCCGAAGGAAATTCCTGTTGTTCTCGACGGTGACAAGGTTGTTGACAGACCTGTTGAAATTGCAGGCAAGAACTATAACATCACCTGTGTATCAATGGGCAACCCACACTGCGTGGTATTCATGGACGATATTGATAATCTTGACATTGAAACTGTAGGACCGGAGTTTGAAAACGATAAGCTCTTCCCTGAAAGAGTGAATACAGAATTTGTAACAGTTCTCGATGACCATACAATCAAGATGAGAGTGTGGGAGCGTGGCTCAGGCGAAACATGGGCTTGCGGTACAGGCGCTTGTGCCGTTGCGGTTGCCGCTTGTGAAAACGGTTTCTGCAAAAAGGGCGAAGACATCAAGATTAAGCTCAAGGGCGGCGATCTTATTATCAACTATACTGATGAAACGGTATATATGACAGGTAATGCGGAAAAAGTATTTGAAGGCGAAGTTGAGGTGTAATCGTGGAGATAACCGAACATAAGAAAAATAAAAAATATATATTTGTAACAGGCGGTGTCGTATCCGGTCTTGGCAAGGGTATCACAGCCGCATCTCTCGGCAGACTTTTAAAGGCAAGAGGGCTCAAGATTGTTGCTCAAAAGCTTGACCCGTATATCAATGTCGATCCGGGTACAATGAGCCCGTATCAGCACGGCGAGGTATATGTAACGGAAGACGGTGCAGAAACCGACCTCGACCTCGGCCATTATGAGCGTTTTATTGATGAGGACCTTAACAAGTATTCAAACCTCACAACAGGTAAGGTTTACTCAAATGTTCTTGAAAAGGAGCGACACGGCGACTACCTCGGTAAGACAGTTCAGGTAATTCCTCACATCACAAATGAAATCAAGTCTTTTATCTACAATGTAGGTGAAAAGACTAATGCCGATGTTGTAATTACGGAAATCGGCGGTACGGTCGGAGATATTGAAAGCCCGCCGTTCCTTGAGGCTATCCGTCAGGTATCTCTTGAAGTCGGCAGAGAGAACAGCATCTTTATTCATGTAACTCTCGTTCCCTATATCAAGGGCAGTGAGGAACACAAATCAAAGCCGACACAGCATTCTGTAAAGGAGCTTCGTTCACTCGGTATCAATCCCGATATCATCGTTCTTCGTTGTGACGAACCTCTTGAGGAGAGCATTTTCAACAAGATTGCACTTTTCTGCAATGTAAAGCCGGATTGTGTAATCGAAAATATTACTCTCCCAACGCTTTATCAGGCACCTCTTATGCTTGAAAAGAGCAATTTCTCAAATGTTGTATGTCGTGAGCTTAATATTGTAACAGACAAAAAGCCCGACCTTTCCGAGTGGGAAGAAATGCTTAGCCGTATCAACAACCGCACAAAGAAATGCACGATTGCTCTTTGCGGTAAGTATGTTGCTCTCCATGACGCATATCTTTCTGTTGCAGAGGCACTTCGTCACGGTGGCTATGAAAATTCCGCTGATGTTGAAATCAAGTGGGTTGACTGCGAACTTCTCACAAAGTACAAGGTTGACGAGCTTCTCGGTGATGTTGACGGTATTCTTGTTCCGGGCGGCTTCGGTAACAGAGGTATCGAAGGTAAGATTATGGCTGCAAAATATGCCCGTGAGCATGATATTCCGTATCTCGGAATCTGCCTCGGTATGCAGACTGCAGTAATCGAATACGCAAGAGATGTCCTCGGCTATTCTGACGCCAACAGCGGTGAGTTTACACCCGAGGGCAAGCATAATGTTATTGACCTTATGCCTGAACAGGAGGGTATTGAGGATATGGGCGGTACAATGCGTCTTGGTGCATATCCGTGTGTTATCAAGCCCGATTCGCTTATGGCTAAGGCTTACGGTCAGCACGAAATCTCGAGCGTCACCGTCATCGTTATGAATTTAATAACGATTTCAGAGAGGAAATTGAAAATGCAGGTATGAAGATTACAGGTACTTCACCTAACGGACTTCTTGTTGAAGCTGTTGAAGTTCCCGACAACCGTTTCTTCGTTGCTGTTCAGTATCACCCCGAATTCAAGTCACGCCCGAACCGTGCTCATCCTCTTTTCAGAGAATTTATTAAGGCATCACTTGAAAAGTAATTGATTTTTCCACTTAACTTTCAGATTTAAAGGACTGATTTTAATGAAGATTAACAGAAATTTTGACAATCTCGTTCCTAACTATCTTTTTTGCAGATGTTGCAAAAAAGACAAATGCATATATTGCGGCTCATCCCGATAAAAAGGTTATCAAGCTTGGTATCGGTGATGTAACCCTTCCGCTTGCTCCTGTTGTTGTTGAGGCAATGAAAAAGGGCGCAGAGGATCTTGCTCACAAGGAAACCTTCAAGGGCTATCCCGATTATGAGGGTTACGAGTTTCTCAGACAGGCTATTTCAGATTATTACAAGAGCTTTGGTGTTGCAGTAGGCGCTGACGAAATCTTTGTATCAGACGGTGCAAAGTCGGACTGCGGTAACATAGGCGACATCTTCTCAAAGGATAATATTGTTCTCGTAACCGATCCTGTTTACCCCGTATATGTTGACTCAAACATTATGGCAGGCAGAGAAATTGTTTATGCCGCATCAAATGAGGCAAACGGCTTTGCCGCTCTTCCTGATGAAAATGTAAAGGCAGACATCATCTACCTTTGCTCACCTAACAACCCGACAGGCTCTGCATACAATGCCGAACAGCTCAAAGCATGGGTTGACTATGCTCTCAAAAACGATGCAATAATCCTCTACGATTCAGCTTATGAGGCATTCATCACAGAGGATCTTCCTCGTTCAATTTTTGCAATCGAGGGTGCAAGAAAGTGCGCAATTGAAATGTGCTCACTTTCAAAGACAGCAGGCTTCACAGGTACAAGATGCGGTTACACAGTAATTCCTAAGGAGCTTGAGCGTGACGGCCACAATATCTATGCAACATGGTACCGCCGTCAGGCAACAAAGTTCAACGGTGTTTCATGGCCTGTTCAGTGTGCTGCTGCCGCTGTATTCAGCGAAGAAGGTCGAAGCAGATCAAGGAGAACATTTCTTACTATCAGGAAAATGCAAGAATTATCGCATCTGCTCTTGATGAACTCGGCATCTACTACACAGGCGGTAAGAACTCACCTTACATCTGGCTCAAGTGTCCGAACAATATGGGCAGTTGGGAATTCTTTGACCTCCTCCTCAATGAGGCAAATGTTGTAGGTACTCCGGGTGAGGGCTTTGGCGAAAACGGTGCCGGCTACTTCCGTCTTACATCATTCGGTGACAGAGAAAACACGATTGAGGCTGTTGAGAGAATCAAAAAGGTTCTCACAAACCTCTCAAAGTAATTTGATTGAATTCAGATTATTATATTGAATAAAACACACAGCGGATAACCCGAATTTTAAGGTTATCCGCTGTTCTTATACGGCGAGCCGCCCCTACGCAAAAAGGACATTCCATTTGGAATGTCCTTTTGATATCATATTATAATCGAACTTAATCTTTTCAGCAATATAATCGTTGAGCTTGTCAATTGCAACTCTTTCCTCTTTGCATTGTGTCACGGTCACGAACCGTTACACAACCGTCGTCAACAGACTCAAAGTCATATGTGATACAGAACGGAGTACCGATTTCGTCCTGTCTTCTGTAACGCTTGCCGATTGAACCGGCATCGTCATAATCAGTCATAAAGTCGGCTGAAAGCTGTTCATAAACCTTGCCGGCCTGCTCGTTGAGCTTCTTTGAAAGCGGAAGAACGCAAGCTTTGTACGGAGCAAGTGTCGGATGAAGTCTTAACACAACTCGTGTATCCTTTTCGTCAATAACTTCTTCATCGTAAGCCTCAACAACAAGAGCAAGGAAAAGACGCTCAACACCGAGTGACGGTTCAATAACATACGGAATGTACTTCTCGTTTGTTGTCGGATCAAAATACTCAAGTGCTTTACCGCTTGTTTTGCTGTGCTGTGTAAGGTCATAGTCTGTTCTGTCGGCAACGCCCCAAAGCTCGCCCCAACCGAACGGGAAGAGATATTCAAAGTCTGTTGTGGCTTTTGAATAGAAACAAAGCTCCTCTTTTGCATGGTCACGAAGACGGAGATTTTCTTCCTTAATATTGAGAGAATAGAGCCAGTCACGGCAGAAACCTCTCCAGTATTCAAACCATTCAAGGTCAGTGCCCGGCTTGCAGAAGAATTCAAGCTCCATCTGCTCAAACTCACGAACACGGAAAATAAAGTTACCGGGTGTGATTTCGTTTCTGAAAGATTTACCGATTTGTGCAACACCGAAAGGAACTTTTTACGGCTTGTTCTCTGAATGTTAGAGAAGTTCACGAAAATGCCCTGAGCAGTTTCGGGACGAAGATAAATTTCATTCTTGCTGTCCTCAGTAACGCCCTGGAATGTTTTGAACATAAGGTTGAACTGACGAATGTCGGTAAAGTTGTGCTTGCCGCAGTTAGGACACGGAATCTCTTTTTCCTTGATGTAGTTCATCATTTCTTCATTTGTCCAGCCTGCAACATTTGTACCGTCAAAATCTTCAATAAGGTTGTCGGCACGGTGACGGGTTTTACATTCCTTACAATCCATAAGCGGATCAGAGAAACCGCCGAGATGACCCGATGCAACCCATGTCTGCGGGTTCATAAGAATTGCAGAGTCAAGACCTACATTATATTTGTTCTGCTGAACAAACTTTTTTGAGCCATGCGTTTTTTTGATATTGTTTTTAAGTGCAACACCGAGCGGACCGTAATCCCATGTGTTTGCAAGACCGCCGTAAATTTCGGAGCCTGGGTAAACAAAGCCTCTGTTTTTACACAGGGCAACGATTTTATCCATGGTTTTTTTGCTGTTTTCCATAACTTAACCTCTCTTAACAGATAGATAGATAAAAATAACCATTAAAATAATACAATTATTTGCAACTGTTGTCAAGTAAAAACACCAAATGTTAGCGCATAACAATAGGTTTAAAACAAGAATTAGAAAAAATTTACAAACTTGCCAAAAACCACTTGTAAATGTGAGCATTTTGATATATAATGTAATTACTCGAAAATTGAGTAAAAAAAAGGAGGAATTAGCGATGAAAAAATCATCCAAGGTTCTCAGTTTGGTGCTTGCAGTTCTTATGGCTGTATCCTGTTTTTCAGGCTTGACCATATTCTCTGCATCAGCTGAAGAAACCGACACAAAAATCTATTTTGACGCATCTAATCTCCCTGCAGAGTGGGGAACAACAAAGACAGTATATTGTCACCTTTACGCTGTAGCAGGCGATGATTTACCTGAAACATCTTGGCAGGGTAAGGCAGAGAAATGTAAGAAGGATACTGCTACAGGTCTTTACTACTTCGATACTGCAAAATTGAAGTCAGCTGACGGCACAAATCACGGCGGTCTTAAAGACAACGCTGACTATGCTGTAATTTTCTCAACAATTGATACTAAATCACAGAGTCACCAGACCTGTAATGTAACACTCGGCAAGCCTTGTCTCGGCGACACAATTTACCTCACAGGCGGTACAGTTGAGAATACCGAAGATTCATCAAAGCGTGACTTTGCTGCAACATGGAAGAATAACAGCGATAACTACGGTCCAAAGGCTGCAATCACATCACTCGGTCATGTAACTGAGGGCAGATTCCCGATTTACCTTTCAAGAGCAGAAATGGTTGCACAGGCTATTTTCAACTGGGCTGTTAAGAATCCTAAAAACTACACTCCCGAAACTGTAGCTGACATTTGTGCACAGGTTGAGGCTGAGCCAATGGATGTTTACAACGCTTATGCTGAAATGTATGCAACAGAGCTTGCTGATCCTGCAGCTTATCCCGACTGTGCTCCGCTTACAACAGTAGCTACACTTCTCGGTGTTGATCCTTCAGGTACAACAGCTCCTGCAACAGAAGAACCTACAACTGTTGAGCCAACAACTGTTGAGCCTACAACTGTTGAGCCTACAACTGTTGAACCCACAACAGAACCCACTACAGAACCTGCAACAGAGCCTGTTGACGCAACACAGTATGTTGTAGCAGGCGTTGAGTCACTCACAGGTTATGAATGGCAGGGTTCTCCTGCACTCGCTCCCGAAAATGTAATGACAAAGAGCGGCGATGTTTATGCAAAGACATTTACAGCTGTTCCGGTGGGCAAAAGCTATCAGCTCAAGGTCGTTGCAAACACAGGCGACGAGCAGAAGTGGATCGGTCTTGACGGTACAGACAACAAGGTAACTTTCGATGTAGAAAGTGCTTGTGATGTAACTGTAACTTTCAATCCTGCTACAAACGAGATTGCTGTAACAGGTGACGGCGTTAAAATGGTTACAGACCTTGAAATCAACAGCATTACAGTTGTTGGTAACGGCGAAAACAGCTGGCTTAACGGTGTAGCATGGGGCGTTGACGCTGAAGTTAACCACATGACTCAGATTGCTGACAAGGTTTATCAGATTACATACACAGGTGTTGAATCTGCTGATGCTGCATACCAGTTCAAGTTTGCAGTTAACGACGATTGGGCTGCTAACTGGGGTCTTCCTGAGCAGAGCGCAGCTACTATAGGCGAAGATTTTGACCTTACATTCAATGGTGAAAATATGCTCCTTAACACAGTTTCTGCCGGTTATCCGGAAGATTCACTCGTTGATGTAACAATCACACTTGATCTTACTAAGTTTGATTATCCGTCACGCTCAGGTGCTAAGGCTAATATTAAGATTGACGGTAACCGTGTTCCGCTTCTCGGCGATGCTGACGGTGACTACTCAATTACAGTTGTAGATGCTACAACAATTCAGAAGATTGCTATCAACCTTATGAGTATTGCTTGCTGATGATGCAAACGCATTCAAGGCATGCGATGCTAATGAGGATGGCAGAATCTCAATCAAGGATGCTACTATCGTTCGAAGTACATCGTTGGCGGTTACGAAACAGGCAATGTCGGTTCACCGATTTCTGTTGAATAATTAATCGCTGTTGATTAAATTCACAATTGCAATTTACCCCACAGGGTTTTCCTGTGGGGTTATTTTTTGCCGTAAAACAAGGAAATTTTGCCGATAAAGGTGCAAAGTGCAGTAATATGTGGTATAATCATAGTGCAGATGTTCCGCTTTACTCATACGATGGGTTCGTTCTGAATTTAAGCAGAGTAATATTTTTCTTAGACTCCGAGGAGCTGATGCTCTGCGTGAATTAAAAATGTTCAAAAAGAAAAGAGGCGAAGGATGTATGTATATTCATGATATTTCGAGAGACACTCTTACAACCGAGACATATCCGGGTGATCCCGAAACTGTTGTGACTCCGCTGAGAAGTATTGATGAAGATGACGAGTGCAATCTTTCGCAGATTTCTATGTGCGTTCATGCAGGCACGCATATTGACGCCCCTCTCCACTTTTGCCCTGACGGCAAAGGGATAACCGATTTAAGGCTTAACACTTTCTACGGAAAATGCACCGTAATAACGGTCAAGGGTGTGCTGACGGGCGAAGATATGGACAAGCTGTTGCCGTATTGCCGAAAACGCATACTCTTTCGTGGGAACGGCAAAACATACCTTTCACATTCTGCCGCAATTGTGCTTGCACAAAGCAGGGTGGTGCTTGTCGGTACGGATGCCGAGTCAATCGCACCTCCGTTTGATGAAGTTAAAACACATCTTGAACTTGGCAGAGCGGATATTGCCGTTCTCGAAAATCTCAATCTTTCGGGAGTGGCTGACGGCGAATATGATTTGTGTGCGTTTCCGATAAAGCTCGGCGGAGTTGAGGCGGCACCATGCAGAGCAATACTCTTTGAACAGGAAAAAGGATTAAACTAAGGTGATATTTATGGTAAAAATGGTAGTATTTGATCTTGACGGCACGCTTATGAATTCGCTTACCGATCTTGCTATAAGTGTGAACTACGGTCTGAAGCTTAACGGTCTTGAAGAAAAGCCGGTTGAAAATTATAAAACATATGTCGGAAACGGCAGAGAAATGCTCATCAGAAGGGCAATGGGAGATGCGTGGACCGACCACGAGCTTTTTGAAAAGGTCAAGGCTGATTACGACAGACACTATGCCGTTCATTGCAACGACCACACCGCCGCATATGACGGTTGTGCCGAAATGCTTGAAAAGCTTGCAGAAAAGGGTGTAAAACAGGTGTGCTTTCAAACAAGCCGGATGAATTTGTTGATAAAATGCTAAAAAAGCATTCCCAAATCACAAGTTTACTCAGGCATGGGGGCAGAAACCACAGTACAAGACAAAGCCCGTGCCTGATGCTCTGCTTGCACTCCTCGATATGAGCGGTGTAACTCCCGAAGAATGTTTCTATGTCGGTGACAGCGATGTCGATGTCTTTACGGCAAACAATGCGGGTGTAAAAATGGCTGGTGTTTCATGGGGATTCAGGGGAAAAAACGAGCTTATGAACGCCGGTGCGCCCTTTGTTGCAGACACAGCCGAAGAACTTTTTGACTACATTTGCAAATTTATATAATAGTATGAACAAGATAAACTATCAGAAAGAACTCGACAGGGTGATTGAAAAAATAACGGGGGAGGGAAAAGTCCCAAAGCTGCTTTTGCATGTGTGTTGCGCCCCGTGCTCGTCATACTGCCTTGAGTATCTTTCAAAATATTTTGATATCACGGTCTATTTTTACAATCCGAATATTTCGATTGCGGATGAGTATAATTACCGCCTGAGCGAAGAAAAGCGTCTTGTGTCGCTTATGCCGTTTGAACATCCTGTAAAGGTGGTCGAGGGCGAATATTTGCCCAAGGATTACTTTGAGTATGTCAAAGGTCTTGAAAATGAACCCGAGGGCGGCAAGCGGTGTGAAAAATGTTTCGAGACTGCGACTTGAATCCTCTGCACGCTACGCAAAGGAACACGGCTTTGATTATTTCACAACCACGCTTACAATCAGTCCACTGAAAAATGCGCAGTTGCTCAATTCAATCGGTGCGGAGCTTGCCGAGAAGTACGGCATTCCGTGGCTGTACAGCGACTTCAAAAAGCGTGAAGGCTACAAGCGTTCAATCATCCTTTCAAAAGAATATGACCTCTACCGCCAAAACTACTGCGGCTGCGTCTTTTCAAAAAGGGATAGTATGCAGAGAAAAAACTAATTAATATACCAAAAGACAAATCCCCGTCAGAATTTCTGACGGGGATTAATCGTGTTTGCAAATTATTTAACTGAGATTAACGCATATTAACTTGGTTGTTTTACACAACCGATTTGAGGTATTCGACAATTTCCTGCTGTGTACTCATTTCAAGCACCTTTGCGGTAACTTTGTCTGCCTCTTCTTTTGTCCATGTGGAAATTATTTTTCTCACATTGAGAACTGACGGAGCGGAAACGCTGAATTCTGTGAGTCCGAATGAAATAAGCAACGGAATCATCAGCTTGTTTGCGGCAGCCTCACCGCACATTCCGACTGAAATGCCGTTCTGAACGCCGCACTCAATTGTGCGTTTAATCATTCTGAGAACGCTTGGCTGAAGGGGAGAGTAGAGGTAAGACACATCGTTGTTGCCTCTGTCACAAGCCATTGTGTAGCCTGTGAGGTCATTTGTGCCGATGCTGAAGAAGTCTGCCTCTTTTGCAAGCATATCTGCGATAACTGCCGCAGACGCTGTTTCAACCATAACACCAACCTGAATGTTTTCGTTGAAATTTATGTCCATATTGCGTAAATCGGCTTTGCATTCTGCAACAAGCTTTTTGCCCTCACGAAGTTCATCCATAGTTGTGATGAGCGGGAACATAATCTTGATGTCACCGAATGCGCTTGCACGCAAAATGGCTTTAATCTGTGATTTGAAAAGTTCACGGTTTTTAAGGCAATATCTGATTGCACGGAATCCCATGAACGGATTTTCTTCTTTTTCAAGTCCAAGGTACGGAATGTCCTTGTCACCGCCGATATCAAGTGTTCTGATAATCAGCGACTTGCCCTTTAAGATAAGAGCCGCCTTTTTGTAGGCCTCAAACTGTTCGTCCTCTGTCGGAATTGAAGTTCTGTCCATGAACAGAAACTCTGTTCTGAAAAGTCCGACACCCTCGCCGTCTGCGTCAACTGCCTTGACAGCGTCTTCGGGTTTTCCTATGTTGCAGAAAAGTTCATAAACTTCTCCGCTTGCGGATTTTGTTTCTCGTCCCCTGTAATTTTCAAGCTCTTTGCGTTCTGCAAGAAAAGCGTCACGCTTTTTGGAGTATTCTGCAACTGTGTTATCATCCGGATTAACAATTACAGCACCCTCACTGCCGTCAACTACAACTGTGTCGCCGTTTTTCAGGCTTGATGCGACACCCTCAACACTGAGTACGGCGGGAATCTCAAGCGCTCTTGCTAGAATTGCAGAGTGGGAAGTTGTTCCGCCTGTTTCAGTAATAATGCCTGCTATGTTTTCTTTTACAATACCTGCCGTAACAGAAGGAGTAAGCTCCCTTGCAACAAGCACAGTGCCTTTTGGCGCATCGCTTACTTTAATTTCGTTTACTCCGAGAAGAATGCCGAGAACACCGCTCTTGATATCTCTGACATCAGCCGCACGCTGTTTTGTAAGCTCATCGTCAGCTGCCGAGAACATTGCAATAAACATATCGCACATATGCTCAAGAGCAGATTCCGCACATTGACCGTCTGCAATCAGCTTTTCAATTTCACCGCTGAGATACGGATCTTTGATAATCTGAATGTGACCTGCAAGAATTTCTGCCTCTTTTTCACCGGCTGAACTGCGAAGATTTTCTGCCTGTTTTTCAGTATTGTAGCAAAAAGCATCTACTGCTGCCTTAAAACGCTGTGACTCTGCCTCAGTATCTGTTACTGTTCGTGGAGTGTATTCAAGCGAATGTTCTTCAATAAGCATTACCTTACCGATTCCGATACCCTCGGATGCGGCTGTTCCGTGTAGCATAATCTTCACCTCTTGTAACTGGTCTGTCGGGGCCATTATTCGCCAAGACCGCTCTCAATGAGCTGTACTGCCTCTGCAAGTGCCTCGTTTTCGTCAGCACCGTCGCAAACAACTTCAATTTCACTGCCACACTTGATGCAAGCCGCAATAATGTTGAGGAGGCTCTTTGCGTTGTACTGATTGCCATTGAATTTGATTGTTACATCACAGCTGTATTTGCCCATAGCTGTTGCAAAAACCGATGCCGGACGCATATGGAATCCCTGTGCATTTGTGAGTACGAGTTCTTTTGATACCATAATAAAATCTCCTTTATAAATAAATTTGTGTTTTGAAGTTTTGAATCTAATGTCGTGAAAGTTCTTTAAGTTTTGAGGGGTGGCACCGGCTTTTTACACCGGTGCCGAGGAACAAAACATTTCAAAAAACGGGTAATAGCAAATTAATTATTTTTTAATCGGTCTTTTGAGAAGTGCAAGCATAAGCATTGAAACTACTGCACCGATTGCAAGAGCAAGGAGGTAGAAATACCATGTACCCTGCATTGTTGCGAATACGAAGATACCGCCGTGAGGAGCCATAAGCTTACAGCCAAAGAGAGCTGAAAGTGCGCCTGCTACTGCAGAACCAACGATACATGAAGGGATAACCTGAAGCGGATGACCTGCTGCGTAAGGAATTGCACCTTCTGTGATGAATGAAAGTCCCATTACATAGTTTACGGGAGCATTCTTTCTTTCTTCGTTTGTCCAACGATTCTTGAAGAATGTGTTTGAAAGAGCGATTGCGATTGGAGGAACCATACCGCCGATCATAACTGCTGCCATAATGATGTATGCCTGATCGTCTGCGTTTGCAAGGTTAAGTGTTGCGAATGCATAAGCTGCCTTGTTGAAAGGACCACCCATGTCGATAGACATCATACCTGCGAGGAGCGCACAGAGCGGAACCATCATTGCAGGGTTAGAGGCAATAGCGTTAAGGCCGTTTGACATACCTGAGTTAATCATACCCATGAACGGGTTTACTGCACACATTACAACGAGAATACCGCCGAGTCCGAGAAGCGGATAGATGAGAACGGGCTTGATACCCTCAAGAGCCTTAGGCATCTTATCGCACATTTTTTCAATACCGAGCATTAAGTAACCGCCTACGAAACCTGCAAGCAAGCCACCGAGGAAGCCTGACGGAACTGTTTCTGCAGCGGCAGGATCCATAAAGGTTGCGCCTGATGTTGCAAGGAAACCGCCTACAAGACCAACGAGAAGACCGGGACGGTCTGCAATTGACATTGCGATAAAGCCTGAAAGGATAGGAACCATAAGGTTAAATGCCACACCGCCGAGTGTCTTAAACCATGCGGCTGCTGGAGTTACCGTACCGAATGCACTGCCAACCTCCTGTGCGTTTACACCGCACGCAATATCAATGAGGAATGCGATTGCAATGAAGATACCGCCTGCTACAACGAACGGGAGCATATGTGATACACCGTTCATAAGGTGACCGTAAGCGCCGCCTCTCTTCTTTGGAGCATCTGCAGAACCGCCTTTGTGATGATATACTGGAACTTCTTTGTTTACAATCTTGTTGATAAGCTCTTCCGGCTTATGAATACCGTCTGAAACGGCACACTGTAAAACGGGCTTGCCGTCAAAACGGGCAAGATTTATTGTGATGTCAGCGGCAATGATGATACCGTCACAATTTGCAATTTCTTCTTCGGTAAGCACATTCTTTGCACCGCCCGAACCGTTTGTTTCAACCTTAATCGGAATGTTAAGGCTATCGCCGGCTTTCTGGAGTGATTCAGCCGCCATATAAGTATGAGCAATACCTGTTGGACAAGCTGTGATAGCAAGAACTCTGTAACCCTTCTTTGCAGGAACTTCTGCCTTTGGTTCATCGGGGAACTTCTCTGTTTCTCTTGCGTCAATAATCGAGATGAATTCTTCCGGAGTTTTTGCGGCTTTAAGCTTTGCGGTAAAATCTTCATGCATCAAAAGCTGCATAAGTCTTGCAAGAACTTCAAGATGAACATCACCGTCTGTTGTTGCGGCAATCATAAAGAGCAGCTTACAGGGCTTACCGTCGGGTGAGTCATAATCTACACCGTCGGGGACTGTGATAGCTGTGAGGGCGGGAGCTTTTACAGCTTCGCTCTTGGCATGGGGAATTGCAACCTCCATACCTACAGCTGTTGTGCCGAGTTCTTCACGGTTGAGGATTCCCTCTTTGTAGGCTTTAACATCCTTGAGGTTTCCGCACTTTTCATGTAATGAAACAAGTTTGTCAATTGCTTCGCTCTTGTCGGCAACTTTAACGCCGAGAGCAATACCCGATTTTTTAATAAATCTGTGATACGCATATTTTTCTCTCCTTTTTAATTAAAATTTTGCAAGCAATTCATTTATTTTTTCTTTTGTGGCAAGTCCGTCAAGAAATGCCGTTGCATTTCCGCACACACTGCCCAATTTCAGCGCATAGGGGTAGCTTTTTGTTTTTTCATATCCTGCCACAAAGCCTGCTACCATTGAGTCGCCCGAACCGACTGTGTTAATTACCTTTTCTTTGAGGACTCCTGCTTTGTGCCTTTTTCCAAATTCGTCAATGAGCATTGCTCCGTCACCGCCGAGTGAAATCAGAACATTTTTTGCACCGAGTTTCTGCAACTCTTTTGCATACTTTTCAATATCATCCTCGGTGTTGATTTCAACTCCGAACATTTCGGAAAGTTCCTGTCTGTTCGGCTTGATGAGGAACGGCTTGTACTTGAGTGCGTTGAGTAAAAGTTTTTTTGTTGCGTCAACTACAATTCGTACATCCTTGCCCTTGATTCTTTCAAGGATTCTTTCATAAACATCATCAGGCATCGTATTCGGAATGTTTCCTGCAATTACGATTGTGTCGCCGTCGGATATTCTGTCGATTTTTGAAAACAGCCTTTCAAGTTCGCCTTCACTTATGTGAGGTCCCTGACAATTGATTTCTGTTTCAACGCCGGCTTTGATTTTTATGTTGATTCTTGAAATTCCACTTTCAAGCTTAATAAAGTCGGTGATAATCCTGTCGTTGCGAATACCCTTTTCAATGGCGTCACCCGTAAAGCCTGCAACAAATCCGAATGCCGTACTTTCAAGGTCAAGCTCTGCAAGTACGCATGAAACATTGATTCCCTTACCTCCGTAGTAATATTCTTCGGCGGTTGTTCGGTTTGTTATTCCCGGAACAAGCGAATCAAGTCTGACAATGTAGTCAATTGACGGATTAAGCGTTACGGTGTAAATCATTTTTTACCTCCTTTATCACCGTTGCCTGCGAAAAGTCCGGCGTAGGCAGTTTGTCGGTGATTATACAACATTTTTGCAGAGGGGCAAATGTTACGGAATACACCCTGCGAAATTTTGAATGGTCTGCAAGAACAAATGCCATATAAGATTTGTTGATTGCCGTTTCCTTTATAAGACCTTCTTCAATGTCGGGGGTTGTGAATCCCGAACCGATGTCAATTCCGTTTGCTCCCATAAAAGCTTTTGTAAAGTTAAAGCAGTTTATGCTTTTTATTGCTTCGGCACCCACAACAGCCTCGGTAAGCGGTTTTATTTTTCCGCCTACTATATATGTCTGCATACCCTTGTGGATAAGCATTCTGGCGTGTGTTATGCCGTTTGTAACATATGTTGCGTTTGTATTTGTAATGTGGTCAACAAGCTTTAATGTTGTTGTTCCTGCGTCAATATAAACAAAGTCAGAGTCATGGATAAGCTTTGCACAGTATTCTGCAACCGCATCTTTTTCATCGCTCATAACGGTTTCACGATTGCTTACCGCATCTTCAAAAACACCCTCGTTTCTGGTGATTGAAGTTGCACCGCCGAAAACCTTTGTGAGCTTTCCCATCTCATCAAGAGCGGAAAGATCTCTTCTTATTGTTGACTCGGATGAGTCAAGCAACTTTGTTAATTCCGACACCGTGACCGAATTTTTTTCTTCGAGCAAATCAAGTATTGCACGATATCTGTCCTGTGTAAGCATTATCCTCACCTCTTGACTATCTTGAATATCTTGACTACATTATAACACCCTTTTTTTTAAAAGTCAAGCAAAATCGGTCAAAAAAATTCAGAAAAATTTAAAGACAGCAAAATTAGCTAACAAAAAAAGTGTCGAGCGTTATTTAAAAACAGTATAATTTTACCGTTTTTGCAATTAAAATTGGTGTTTTTGTTTTTCTTCATTCAAAATCAGTCAAATTAATTATTTTGACTATAATTCTTTTAGCGTGTTGACTGCAAGGTGTTTTTATACTACAATATTAATCGTTGTGTACAAAAAAAAGCCTGCAAGTTTTTTGCAGGCTCAAAACGGCGAAATCACGCATTTATATTTTTTGTTTTTTATGTTTTTTTATACATATATATGTTATATGTCATTCTGACAAATCTTCAATGACTGTGATTTTTCGCTTTTCGGAGATTATAATATTTTCCTCATTCATCTTTTTTATTTCACGCATCATTGCACTTCGGTCAACAGAAAGGTAATCTGCAAGGTCGGAAAGAGGAAGAGGAAGATAAAAGGTGTTTTTTCCTTTTTCGGTTTTAATGTATTCAAAAAAAGTCAAAAGCTTGCTCCTCAGCGTCTGCTGACAGAGAATGTCTGTGTGAGCAAGACTTTTTTTATGAGATTTTTTGATGTATGCACTTATAATCCGCTGGTGTTTACTGCAATGCTTTTCACAACAGGCTGTAAATTTTGAGTATTTCACGAAATCAATTTTGCAGTTTGTTTTGGCACTCAGATAAAAAATTCTGTTGTCTGATTCGGGTACAATGCAGGTGACGATTATGTCGCCCTTTTCATAAAAAGAAATAATTCTTCGCTGATTTTCGGCATTGTCGGTTGTCAGATAAACAGTTCCTTCTTTTATGATGCAAATTGTGTCATTTTCGGGTGAATATGTAGTTATGATTTCACCCCTTTTATACTCTCTTTCAATAGGTTTAAAACACTCGTTTATCCCGATGAAATCTGATTTTTTAAGCTTTGCACCGCCTATTTCTTCTATCATTTGCAACACTCCATAATGTGTGGCGTTTTTTATCTTACCACAAGATATAGTATAGTATATCACATAATTGTTGCCTGTGCAACAGTATTTATATTGCAATTATTGTATAATTGGTCTTGCATTGCAGGGATAGTTTGGTTCCTTGCAATTTTATTACATAACGCATTTTTTAAACGACATTATTGAAAAATTTATTTTTTTATTCGGATTAACAGATATAGGATATTTTTACCAAGGAAGTACCGCAAAATAATAAAAAGGGGAAGGATTATGAGAATTATTAAGCGTAACGGCTCAGAAGAAGATTTTAACATTGAAAAAATTATTAATGCCGTTAAAAAAGCAAACGGTTCGGGGGAACACAAGTTCCTTACAGACGAACAGATTGAGGATGTTGCCGACTATGTTGAATATAAGTGCAACAAAATCAGGAGAGCAGTGTCCGTTGAAGAAATTCAGGATATGGTTGAGGATCAGCTAATGGCAAAGGGTGCGTTTGAGCTTGCAAGAAGATATGTGCGTTACCGCTACAACCGCTCGCTTGTTCGTAAGGCAAATACTACCGATAACAGAATTCTTTCGCTTATCGAGTGCAATAACGAGGAAGTAAAGCAGGAAAATTCAAATAAGAACCCTACCGTCAACAGCGTTCAGCGTGACTATATGGCCGGTGAGGTCAGTCGTGACCTTACAAGAAGAATGCTTTTGCCGGCTGATATTGTTGAGGCTGATAAGGAAGGTATTATCCACTTCCACGATTCGGACTATTTTGCACAGCATATGCACAACTGCGACCTTGTAAACCTTGAGGATATGCTCCAGAACGGCACGGTTATCAGCGATACGCTTATTGAAAGACCGCACAGCTTTTCAACGGCGTGTAACATTGCAACTCAGATTATTGCACAGGTTGCAAGTAACCAGTACGGCGGTCAGAGCATAAGCCTTGCTCATCTTGCACCGTTCGTTCAGGTTTCCCGTGAGAAAATCCGCAGAGAAACTCTTGCGGAAATCGAAGAACTCGGTGTTCATCCCACAGAAGAGAAAATCAACGATATCGTTGAGCAAAGACTTCGCAAAGAAGTAAACCGTGGTGTTCAGACCATTCAGTATCAGGTTGTTACTTTGCTCACAACAAACGGTCAGGCTCCGTTTGTAACCGTGTTTATGTATCTTAACGAGGCTAAAAACGAGCAGGAAAAGCACGACCTCGCTATGATTATCGAAGAAACTCTCAAACAGCGTCACAAGGGCGTAAAAAATGAAAAGGGTGTGTGGATTACACCTGCGTTTCCAAAGCTTATTTATGTGCTTGAGGAGGATAACATAACAGAGGACAGCAAGTATTGGTATCTTACGGAGCTTGCTGCAAAATGTACCGCAAAGAGAATGGTTCCCGACTATATCTCGGAGAAGGTTATGCTCCAAAGCAAAATTGATAAAAACGGTGAGGGTCATTGCTTTACCTGTATGGGTTGCAGAAGCTTCCTTACTCCTTATGTTGACGAAAACGGCAAGCCGAAATATTATGGCAGATTCAATCAGGGTGTTGTGACTGTAAATCTTATTGATATCGGACTCAGTGCAGGCAAGGATCTTGATAAATTCTGGAAGATTTTTGACGAGAGAATGGAACTTTGCCACAGAGCATTGCAGTGCCGTCACGAGCGTCTTACAGGCACTCTTTCGGATGCCGCTCCTATTTTGTGGCAGTACGGTGCTTTGGCAAGACTTAAAAAGGGTGAGAAGATTGACAAGCTTCTCCACGGCGGTTATTCAACGCTTTCACTCGGTTATGCAGGTCTTTGGGAGTGCGTTTACAGCCTTATCGGCAAAAAAGCTCACAGAAAAAGAGGGCAAAGAACTCGGTCTTAAAATTATGCAGAAGCTAAACGACTATTGTGCAAAGTGGAAAAAAGAGGAAAACATCGATTACAGCATCTACGGCACTCCTCTTGAAAGCACAACATATAAGTTTGCAAAGTGTCTTCAAAAGCGTTTCGGCATTATCAAGGGCGTAACAGATAAAAACTACATCACTAACAGCTATCATGTTCATGTTACCGAGAATATTGACGCATTCAGCAAGCTGAAGCTTGAATCCGAATTTCAGGCTTTGTCACCGGGCGGTGCAATCAGCTATGTTGAAGTTCCGAATATGCAGGATAACATTCCCGCTGTTTTACAGGTTATCAAGTTCATTTACGATAACATTATGTATGCAGAGCTTAACACAAAGAGCGACTACTGTCAGGTTTGCGGTTATGACGGAGAAATCAAGATTGTTCACGATGACGGCAAGCTTGTGTGGGAGTGTCCTAACTGCGGCAACCGTGATCAGGATAAGATGAATGTTGCAAGAAGAACCTGTGGATATATCGGAACTCAGTTCTGGAATCAGGGCAGAACTCAGGAAATTGAGGAAAGGGTGCTTCACCTTTGATGAATTACGGAGAAATTAAACTCTGCGATATTGCAAACGGTGAGGGAGTAAGAGTATCGCTCTTTGTATCCGGCTGTACGCATCATTGCAAAAACTGCTTTAATCCGCAGACATGGAGTTTTGATTACGGCGAACCTTTTACAAAAGAGGTTGAGGATAAAATTCTCAAAGAGCTTGAACCGTCATATATTGACGGCTTGTCATTGCTCGGCGGAGAACCCTTTGAACCTTCAAATCAAAGAGCCTTAGTGCCGTTTTTAAAGCGTGTCAGAGAAAAATATTCCGACAAAACAATTTGGTGTTATTCGGGCTATTTGTTTGACAAGGAGCTTCTTTCCGACAGCAGAGCAAGGTGTGAATGTACGGATGAAATGCTTTCAATGATTGATGTGCTTGTTGACGGTGAATTTGTTGAGGTTCTTCACGATATAAGCCTTGCGTTCAGAGGCTCGTCAAATCAGCGCATTATAGATGTAAAAGCGTCACTCAAAGAAAATAAAATAATTCCCCACAAGCTTATGAAAAGGGGAGTGTAATAAAAAGCGACAGCCGTAAAACTGTCGCTTTTTGTAATATTATTGAATTATTGCGTGGAATGTTGTTGATTTTGTAAGGCAAATAGTGTAAAATGATAGCATACTATTTATAGAATATTATGCAAGGAGCGATTATATATGGTATGTAAAAATTGCAATCACGAAATTGACAACGGAGCAATGTTCTGTACTTACTGCGGAACACCTGTTGAGCAGACTCCAGAGCCTGAAACACAGCCTGTTGAAAATGCTTCAACCGAAGATGCTGTACAGAACCCTTACGAGAATGTGCAGACTGCGCAGCCTGAGGTTGATAACGCACAGCCGACTGCCGACAGTCAGCCACAGCAGAATCCGTATTCTCAGCAGTACGGTCAGCCAAATCAAACTTATTATCAGCAGCCGCAGCCTAACAAAACTTCATACGGTCAGCAGTTTACAAACTCACCGAACAATGATTACGGCGCAAATCAAAGCAAGTACGGCAATCAATATCGAGCTACAACAACGGCTATAATCAGCAGTACAACACGCAGTATCAGCAGACATACAACTCACAGCCTGTACCGCCCGTTGCACCGCCATACGGTACTCCGGATACTCAGCCTGTAAGCATAGGCGGTTGGATCGGCGTTATGCTTTTAACCTGTCTGCCAATTGTAAACCTCATTATGCTCTTTGTCTGGGCATTCAGCTCATCAACAAAGAAGTCACTCAAAAACTATGCAAGAGCTTCTCTTATCCTGGCTCTTATCGGAGTTGTGCTTGTGGTAGTTGTTTCAATTATACTTGCAGTCTGCGGTATCAGTATCTTCAACGAATTTTCCAGTTCAGGATATTACTATCATTAAATTTAACGGTGAATCGCTGTACCCAATTCGTACAGACAGCTTTATAATGTTAAAAACAAAGTTTACCGATACAAAAAAATCCCTGTCCATAACGGACAGGGATTTTCATTTGCGTTATAAAAAGTTTTAGGGTTGCGAAGCTCGGCTCTTCTAATGTCAAGCCTCGTTGTTCTCCGCTATTCCTAAAATAACTTCCACTCGTCTAATCCGTTTCAATTACTTGCGTAATTTTCACGGCTTAGTCCTCGCCGGTCGTTATTTTAGGGCTGCGAACCTCGGCTCTTCTATTAATCAAAGAATTTGCTGTGGATAGCGCTTACAGCCTTGTCAGCGTCTGCTGAATCAATAAGAACCGAAACCTTGATTTCGCTTGTGCTGATCATCTGGATGTTGACCTGAGCGTCATAAAGAGCCTCAAACATCTTTGTAGCAACGCCTGCGTGGCTTTCCATACCTGCGCCGACGATTGAAATCTTAGCTACCTTATCGTCATAGAGAATTTCCTCTGCACCGAGGTTCTCTGTGTATTCCTTCATAAGAGCAACAGCCTCTTCGCCTCTGTTCTTGGCAACTGTAAAGCTGATGTCCTTTTTGCCGTCATGACCGATTGACTGAAGAATAATGTCAACATTGATATCTTTAGCAGAAAGCTTTGAGAACATCTTAAAAGCAAGACCGGGGATATTCGGAACACCCATAACAGAAATTCTTGCAACATCTGTATCTTTAGCAACACCGCTGATTAACATTTTTTCCATTTTAGTTTTCTCCTTTACAATTGTACCCGAAGCCTTTGTCATACTTGAAAGCACTTCAAGCTCGATATTATATTTTTTAGCCATTTCAACCGAACGGTTGTTAAGAACCTGAGCACCGAGTGTAGCAAGCTCAAGCATTTCGTCATAAGAGATTTCCTGAAGCTTCTTAGCGTTCTTAACCTTTCTCGGATCAGCTGTGTAAACACCCTCAACATCGGTGAAAATCTGACAGAGATCAGCGTGCATTGCAGCCGCAATAGCTACGGCACTTGTGTCGAACCGCCTCTGCCGAGTGTTGTAATATCGCCGTATTTTGAAATGCCCTGGAAGCCTGCAACGATTACAATGTTCTTCTTGTCAAGCTCTTTCTTAATTCTGTCAGGCTCAACTTTTCTGATTCTTGCGCTTGTGTGAGCAGAAGTGGTATTGAAACCTGCCTGCCAGCCAAGAAGAGAAACAGCGTGGTAACCGAGCTTTTCGATTGCCATTGCAAGAAGTGAAATAGAAATCTGCTCGCCTGCGGCAAGAAGCATATCCTTTTCTCTTTTTGAAGCCTTTGGATTGATTTCGTTTGCCTTTTCAATGAGATCGTCTGTTGTGTCGCCCTGAGCGGATACAACAACTACAACATCATTGCCCTTTGCGTAAGTGTCTGTTACGATTGATGCAACATTCATTACTCTTTCGGCATTGGCAACAGAGCTGCCGCCAAATTTCTGAACTATCAAACTCATGTACTTAATACTCCCTCTGTAAAATTATAAATCAGCCACACGGATACTTGAAAGTACCGAAACACCGTCAGCCTCAAGCTGAGCAATCTTCTCGGAAAATTCGTTGTACGGCATAGCCTTGACAACAAATGCTTTTTCGTCGGCAGGTGCGTCAGCCTTATTGATTACTGTTACCTCACCGAATAATTTTTCTGCCTTTTCTGCAACATTACTGCCGTTTGCACGAACATACATGGCACGGCTTGACTCCTCCCAAGGAAGAATGTTTTTGCCGTTGCCGTCTGCCCAGTAAAGGAACTTTCTTGTCTTGAGGTGCTTACAGCAGTCGACTACATCGGCTACAACTGCGCTTGCTGTAGGAAGCTTGCCTGCACCCTTGCCGTAGAATACTACATCGCCTGTGCAGTCGCCTCTTACCATAATGCCGTTGAACTCATAGTCAATGTTAGCAAGCTGGCTCTTGTTCGGAACGAGCATAGGAGCAACGATAATGTCAATCTTGCCGTCTGCAAGACGCTTAACACTGCCGATAAGTTTAATTACGCAATGGAAGGCCTCAGCGTATCTTACATCTTCAAGTGTAATTTTTGTAATGCCCTCTGTATGTACAGAGTCGGGATAAACATGCTTTCCGTATGCAAGAGATGCAAGAATACAAATCTTACGGCAAGCGTCGTGACCTTCGATATCAGCGGCAGGATTTCTCTCGGCAAAGCCAAGCTCCTGAGCAAGCTTGAGCGCATCGTCAAACTGCATACCGTCTTCAATCATCTTTGTAAGGATAAAGTTTGTTGTACCGTTAAGAATACCGGCAATCTCGTCAACATTGTTTGCAACAAGACACTGGCTCATCGGGCGGATAATCGGAATACCGCCGCCTACCGATGCTTCAAAGAGGAAGTTTGTGTTTGTTTCCTTTGAAATTTCAAGGAGTTCTGCACCGTGAGCGGCAACAAGCTCCTTGTTTGAAGTAACAACACTCTTGCCTGCTTTAAGACATCTCTTTACAAAGTCATAAGCAGGATTAAGACCGCCCATAACTTCAACAACAACTCTTATTTCGAGGTCGTTGATGATATCTTCAAAGTTTTTTGTGAATCTGTCTGCAAGCGGACTGTCGGGAAATTCACGAAGGTCAAGAATCTTCTTGACATAAACCTCTTCACCGATGCTTGCATAAAGCTTCTGTTTGTGTGTTGTAAAGATTTCGGCAACGCCCGAACCTACAACACCGTGACCCATAATTGCTATTGAAACCATATCTAAAAACCTTTCCTTTCGAGTTTTTGGTTTTAACCTGTTATTTTATTCTGCGGCAGGGGGGAGCTTCCTCACCGCCGCCTGACGATTCACCGCCTCCGGAGCTTTCGCCTCCGCCTGAGGATTCCCCTCCGCCTGAAGGTTCTCCGCCTGAATTATCTCCTCCGCCTGAAGGTTCTCCGCCTGAATTATCTCCTCCGCCGGAGGTGTCGCCGCCTGAATTATCTCCTCCGCTGTTGCTTGTGTCGCCGCCGTAATTGCTACCGCTGTTGTCACCGCCGTAATTGGGATTGTAGTAGCTTGAGGAGTTTGAAACATCTGAGCCGTATTCATAGTTACCGCTGTAATATGCACCTCCCGAACTCGGCATATTGTCCTCGGTGTAGTAGCCCACATACCGTCCCGAAATATTATCTGTTGAAACAATAAGTCCCGTTGTAGGATTATATGTTGCCTCAATCAGGTTATTGGATATTTTATATTCCTTGTTTTCTTTGCCTTTAAGGTACTTGCCCATAACATTTGCAAAGAATTTTGTTGCCGTTGTTCTTCCGCTGTAGGAAATGGTTTTAGGCTTATCAAAACCGCACCATGTAGCCATTACGGCATATGGTGAACATCCGCAGAACCATGAATCCTTATCGTCATCGGTTGTACCTGTTTTGCCGATAATGTCCCAGCCTGAAATCTGAGCGTAATGTGCGTTTGTGTGAGCGCTGTTTGTAACATTGTAGTGAAGCAGTCTGTTCATGATTCCTGCTGTTTCGGCTGAATAAGCCTGTTTCGGAACTGCGTCACGGTTATCAATGATTATGTTGTCCTCTGAGTCGGTTACATAGTAGTATGTGTACGGTTCGTAGTAAAGACCGCCGTTGCCGAGATATGTGTAAGCAGCCGCCATTTCTCTTACTGTAACACCGCCGTTCATACCGCCGATTGAAAGAGCACCCGTATTCTGTGCATCCTGTTCCGTAAGATTCTTGAATCCCATTTTTGTAATAACCTGCTGATATGCAACGCTCGGACCGCCGATAAGCTCCATGGTCTGAGCGGCTGTTGCGTTTGATGACCACTCGATTGCATCGGGAAGACTCATATTGCCGTTGTAGTAGCCGTATGCGTTGTTAGGACCCGAAACAAGCTGACCGCTTTCATTTGTACGATAGTTGTCAAGCGGTTCATCGAGAACCATTGATGAGAAATAAAGCTTCTTTGATTCGATTGCATAAGGGTAAACAACAACAGGCTTGATTGAAGAACCCGGCTGAAGTACGGAGTTGTAGGATCTGTCCCAGCCGAGAGCGCCTTCTTTCTTTGTTGAAGAACCGACTGTTGCAATTACTCTGCCGTCATATCCCATAATTGTTGACGCAATCTGAAGGTCGGAATCATTTGATTTATCAATATTGAGTGCCGCATTTTCAAGGTAGGTCTGAGCATTTTCATCCATAGCACAGTAGATTTTAAGTCCCTCTGTGTAAAGCTTTAAAGATGCCGCAGTTTCGCTTATGTTGTAATATTCCGCAATGTCCTTTTGAAGATCACGAAAGAGCTGATCAATATACCAGTTCTGAACATCAGCCTCGTCATCATTGTCATCGTCATCGGACGCCTGCCAGCCGACAAATTTCATTGTGGCACTTTCTTTCATAGCTGCATCAAATTCGTCTTTGGTAATTTTTTTCTGATCATACATTTCATTGAGAACGATTTCACGGCGCTCCTTGTTGTTTTCGGGGAAAACAAGCGGATTCCATCTTGACGGGTTTTGTGTAATTCCCGCAATTGCCGCACATTCTGCAATTGAACAGTCCTTTATGCTTTTGCCAAAGTAAAGCTGAGCCGCAGATTCAACACCCTGACAGTTATTGCCGAAGTTTACAACATTGAGATAGGCTTCAAGAATCGATCCTTTGTATATTCCTGCTCAAGCTTTAGTGCCTTTGTGATTTCACGAAGCTTTCTTGTAATTGAAACCTCGTTGTCATCTGTGATGTTCTTAATGAGCTGTTGGGTGATTGTTGAACCGCCGTATGAGTCCGAACCGGTTGCAAGATTTGCAACGGCGGAAAGTGTTCTGCCCCAGTCAACACCGTTGTGGTCAAAGAAACGCTTGTCCTCAATTGCGACTACCGCATCTTTCATTGCCTGAGGAATATCCTGATTGTCAACCCAGATTCTGTTCTCGGTATCGTATAGTTTCGATACTCCTTAAATTCCTTTGTATCCTCATTCTGAATATATATTCGGCTTGTCTGGTTCATAGACTTTGCCTTGAGGTCGATGCCCGTAGGCTCGGACGCAATGGTGAAAATGTAGACAGCAAGTGAAATGCCCGTAATAAGCAGAGCAACCAGGCATACCGAACAAACGGTAATCAGGAACTTGCCAAAACCCCTGAAAAATCTTTTTACACCTCCGTCAGCTTTTTCGGATAATTCATTTTGCTGAATATCCTTCTTATACTGACTGATGTCAGTTTCACGCTTGTTTCGCATATTATCTCCTTTATCAATTCACAATTTACGGTTAAACGAACAACCGTCGGTTTGTAATTTGTCTGAGTGATTTGCACAAACGCAGTGCGCCGGCTGTAATACATAAATTATATAATAACATATATATTCAAAATTACAAGCAGGAATACTCATTTGATTATTATATCACCTGAAAAGAAAAAAATAAATATATTAATGCAAATTTCTCTTAAAAAATATGCAGAATTAAGGCGGTCTTTTGGTTGGAATTTTATAAAAATGATGAATATAACCGTTGGTTCGGGAAAAAATAAAAGTAAAAACTGACGGAAAGAGTGCTGTAATATGAAAAAAATAGTTGGATTAACAGGTGTGATTCTGATTGCGTGTATGATGATAAGCTCGCTTTTTGCTCCCGTGAATTCTGCGGAAAACACCTCTGCAACAGGCAATTATTTGTCGTCGCAGAATAACGGTACAACGGAAGTCGACTACATCATAAAAGCTGAAAAAGGGTATATTGTAGTGTACAAAAAAGGCGAGGACAAAGCGTATCTGACAACCGACTGCAGAGTATCAAATCTTCCGAAAGGCGACGCACTTTACCTTGAAAAAGGAATTGAAATAAAGGGAAAAGAAAACCTTATGAGGGCTCTTGAGGACTATTGCAGTTAAAGGCTTAATGGTAAGATAATTCTTCATATATATTGACTTTTCTGTGCTTTTATATTGACTTTTCTGCGCTTTTGGAGTAAAATCAGACTGATATGCCATAAAGTATGGTATCAGGTGCAGAATTTGCCGTAAATTTTTCAAAATAATGAAATCTTGCAAATTTTCTGTTTCTGAAAATCAAGTAAAAATGCAGAAAAGGAGATATTACATATGATTTCTACTGTCATTGACCAGTCGCTCGGTCTTGAGTTCCCTATTTTTCAGGGAGGCATGGCTTGGGTGGCTGATGCATCGCTTGCCGCAGGTGTTTCAAACGCAGGCGGTCTCGGCATTATTGCAGCTATGAATTCCAACGGCGAACAGCTCCGTGAGGAAATCAGAAAGTGCAAAACAATGACCGATAAAATTTTCGGCGTAAACATCATGCTTATGAGTCCGTTTGCAGAGGAAGTAAGCGATGTTGTAGTTGAAGAGGGCATCAAGGTCATCACAACAGGTGCAGGCAACCCCGGCAAGTACATGGCAAAGTGGCTTGAGGCAGGCATCAAGGTTATTCCTGTTGTTCCGAGCGTTGCGCTTGCAAGAAAAATGGAAAAAGACGGTGCTTTTGCCGTTATCGCAGAGGGCGGCGAGTCAGGCGGTCATGTCGGTGATCTCACAACAATGGCTCTTGTTCCTCAGGTTGTTGACGCAGTAAAAATTCCTGTAATTGCCGCAGGCGGTATTGCAGACGGCAGACAGATTGCCGCAGCGTTTATGCTCGGTGCTCAGGGCGTTCAGGTCGGCACAAGATTTCTCGTTGCAAAGGAATGTACTATCTCTCAGGAATATAAGAACAAAATTCTCAAAGCAAGAGATATTGACACGGTTGTAACAGGTAAAAGACTCGGTCATCCTGTTCGTTCAATACGTAACTCGTTTACCCGTGAATATACAAAGGCTGAGTACGATTCGGCTAATGTTTCCGATGAGGAGCTTGAAAATATGGGACTCGGCAGACTCAGAAGAGCCGTGAGAGAGGGCGATGTTTCTCAGGGTACCGTTCTTGCAGGACAGGTTGCAAGTATGGTTAAAAAGGAACAGCCGGCAAGAGAAATGATTGAAGAGATGTTCTCACAGGCAGAAGAAGTATTGAACGGAGCAACGAAATGGGTAAAATAGCATTTATTTTTTCAGGTCAGGGCGCACAGTACAGCGGTATGGGCAAGGATCTTTACGACAATTCGCCTGCTGCAAAGGCTGTTTACGAAATGGCTGATTCTATAAGAGAAAACACTTCAAAGCAGTGCTTTGAGGGTACAATGGAGGAGCTTTCAAAGACAGTAAATACACAGCCGTGTATTTTTACTGCCGACCTTGCGGCCGCAAGAGCTCTTGTTGAAAAGGGTATCACTCCCGACTGCGTAGCAGGCTTTTCACTCGGTGAGATTTCTGCACTTGCTTTTTCGGGAATCCTTTCCGATGAAGAGGCTTTCAGACTCGTTTGCAAAAGAGGCGAGCTTATGGACAAAGCCGCAACGGAAAATCCGGGTGCAATGGCTGCCGTATTAAAGCTTACTCCCGAAAAGGTTGAAGAAATCTGCTCAAGGTTTGACAAAACATATCCCGTAAAACTACAACTCACCGGCTCAGACTGTTGCTTTGCAACAACAAGTGAAAATGCCGATGCTTTCTGCGAGGCAGTTAAAGCAGAGGGCGGAAGGGCAAAACTTCTTGCAGTAAGCGGTGCGTTCCATTCTCCCTTTATGGCTGATGCCGCAGAGGGACTCGGAAAGTATATGGAAAATGTTGACTTTGCTCAGCCAAAGGTTCAGATTTATTCCGATTACACGGCTCAGCCGTATTCGGGTGATTTCAAAACGCTTGTAAAGGCACAGGTTGAGAATCCCGTAAAATGGCAGACTATTGTTGAAAATATGATTAATGACGGCGTTGACACCTTTATTGAGGTTGGTGTGGGCAAAACTCTCACAGGTCTTGTAAAGAGAATCAACGGAGATGTAAAGGCATTCAAGGTTGAAACTGCGGCTGATATTGACGCACTTGAACTTTGATACTGTTCGGAGGTATAATATAATGAGATTTGAAAATAAAACAGCCGTAGTAACAGGCGGCTCAAGAGGTATCGGCCTTGCAATCGCAACAAAGCTTGCAAAAGAGGGTGCTAACATCGCAATTCTCTATGTAGGTGACGAAAACGAGGGCATTAAGGCTAAGGAAGAGCTTTCGCAGTACGGCACAAAGGTTGAGCAGTATTTCTGTGATGTTTCAAACTTTGAAGAGTCAAAGAAGGTTGTCGATAAGGTTATCGAGGAGTTCGGCAGTATCGAAATTCTTGTAAACAACGCAGGTATCACAAGAGATAAGCTCGTTTTAAATATGGACGAAAAAGATTTTGACGCTGTAATCAATGTAAACCTCAAGGGTACATTCAACATGATTAAGCATACATACAAGCACTTTATGAAAAAGCGTTACGGCAGAATCTGCAGCACAGCGTCAATTGTCGGTCTTACCGGCAACGCAGGTCAGGCTAACTATTCTGCGTCAAAGGCCGGTATTATCGGTCTTACAAAGTCGGTTGCAAAGGAGCTTGCCGAAGCAGAGGTGTTACAGCCAATGCAGTTGCTCCGGGTTACATTGCAACAGATATGACAAGTGTACTTCCCGATAAGGTAAAGGACGCAATGAAAGCACAGATTCCTGCAAAGCGTATCGGTACTCCCGATGATGTTGCAGATGTAGTAGCTTTCCTCTGCTCGACGATGCCGCTTATGTAACAGGCGAGGTTATCGAGTTGACGGCGGACTTGCAATGTAATTGATTTGGAGGATATAATGAGCAGAAGAGTAGTTGTAACAGGTATGGGCGCAATTTCACCGATTGGTAACGATGTGCCTACAATGTGGAAAAATATGGTTGACGGCGTTTGCGGTATCGAAACAATCACAGCTTTCGATACAAGTGACCTCAAGGTTCACATCGCAGGTACAGTCAAGGATTTTGATCCCACACAGTATATTGAGAAAAAAGAAGTAAGAAAGCTTGATCCATATACACAGTACGCAATCGCAGCGGCACAGCAGGCAGTTGATGACAGCGGTATCATAGGCAAGATTGACGAGAACCGTTTCGGTGTTTATATCGGTGCAGGTATCGGCGGTTTGCAGACCTTTGTTAAGAATACAGTGGGCATGGAAAACGGAGGCCCGAGAAAGGTTTCTCCTTTCTTCATTCCGATGATGATTGGTAATATCGCAACAGGCAACGTTGCAATCCGTTTTAACGCAAAGGGTGTGTCTCTTTCGGTTATGAGCGCCTGTGCAACAGGTACAAACTCAATCGGTGAGGCTTTCCACTGCATCAAGGACGGCTACGCTGACGCTATCATCGCAGGCGGTGCAGAGGCAGTTGTTGCTCCTCTCACAATTGCAGGTTTCCAGAATATGAAAGCTCTTTCAACAAACGATGATCCAAAGCACGCATCCCGTCCGTTTGATAAGAATCGTGACGGTTTCATCATGGGCGAGGGCGCAGGTATGCTCGTTCTTGAAGAGTATGAGCACGCAGTTGCAAGAGGTGCTAAGATTTATGCAGAGCTTTCAGGCTACGGCAATACTTGTGACGCACATCATGTTACAGCTCCCGATCCTAACGGTGCAGGTCTTGCAAGAGCAATTAAGATTGCTTTTGAGGAGGCAAATGTTGCCGATGACGCACAGCTTTACATCAATGCTCACGGCACAAGTACACATCTTAACGATCTTACCGAAACAATGGCTATCAAGACAGCTCTCGGTGAAAAGGCTTATGATGCAAATATCAGCTCAACAAAATCAATGACAGGTCATCTTCTCGGTGCAACAGGCGCAATCGAGGCTATCGCTTCTGTTATGGCTCTCAATGACGGTGTTATTCCGCCGACAATCAACCTTGACGAACCCGATGAAGGTCTTGACCTTAACTATACACCTAACAAAGCAGTTAAGCGTGATGTAAATGTTGCCGCTTCAACCAACCTCGGCTTTGGCGGACATGACGCTTGTCTTGTATTTAAAAAATATTAAGCGAGGGAATTACTATGAATAAAATTGAAGAAATCAAGGAATATATTTCCCTTCTTGAAAATTCTTCTTTGAGCGTTCTTGAAATTGAAAAAGAGGATGGTACAAAGATTCATCTTGAAAAAGAACATCCGGCACAGCAGATTTTTAATACATCTCCAATCGGTGCATATCAGCCGACTGCAACAGATGTTCCTGCTCCTGCGCCTGTTCAGCCACAGGCTCCTGCGGCTCAGTCTGCCGCTCCCGAGGAAGACGCCAAGACTGTAAACGCTCCGATTGTCGGCGTATTCTATGCCGCATCGGCACCGGGCAAGGCTCCTTTTGCTCCTGTCGGAAAGAAAGTAAGCAAGGGCTCAACCGTTTGCATTATCGAGGCTATGAAGTGTATGAACGAAATTCAGGCTGAGGACGACTATGAAATCGTTGAAGTTCTTGTTAAGGACGGAGATCTTGTTGAATACGGTCAGCCGTTATTCAAGGTTAAATAATCGGAGGACTGTATGAATCAGGAAGAAATTAAAAAGATTTTGCCGCACCGTGACAATATGCTTCTCGTTGAAGAGGCTGAAAGTGTTGACGAAAACACGGCAAAGGGCAGATATACAATCAAAGGTGACGAGTTCTTTTTACAGGGACATTTCCCAGGTAACCCCGTTGTTCCGGGTGTTATTCTCTGCGAAATGATGGGACAGGCAAGCTGTTGCCTTCTTGCAGACAAGGTTAAGAACTGCACACCTTACTTTACAAAGATGAACAATGTTAAGTTCAGAAATCCCGTGAAACCGGGCGACACTCTTGAAAGTGTCTGCACACTCACAAAGAGCAGAGGTGCATTCTACTTTATTGACGCAAAGGGTTATGTTGACGGCAAGCTCTGCGTAAGTGCCGAGCTTTCGTTTGCACTTGTTGAAAATAAGTGATTTTAAAGGCTGTCTGTGCCGTTTTGGGTGCAGACAGCCGTAATGCGATAAATAACTGGAAGTGAAAAAATGTTCTCAAAAATTCTGATTGCCAACCGAGGCGAAATTGCAGTAAGAATTATCCGTGCCTGCCGTGAAATGGGCATCAGCACAGTAGCAATTTACTCTGAGGCAGACAAGGACTCCCTGCATGTTCAGCTTGCCGATGAAAGCTACTGCGTAGGCGGTAACCGTGTTGCCGACAGCTACCTCAATATGCCTGCAATTCTCACCGTTGCCGTTGAAAGCGGTGCTCAGGCTATTCATCCCGGCTACGGACTCTTGTCCGAAAATGCCAAGTTTGTTTCGCTCTGTGAACAGTGCAACATCAACTTTATCGGTCCTTCATCCGAAATGATAAAGCTTTTGGGCGACAAGGACAACGCAAGAAAGACTATGCGTGCCGCAGGTGTTCCCGTAACCCCCGGTTGCGATATTGTTGAAAGCGTTGAACAGGCAAAAGAGGAAGCTGAAAAAATCGGTTTTCCGCTTCTCATCAAGGCTCGTTCGGGCGGCGGCGGAAAGGGTATTCGCCGTGTTGATTCAATGGAGCAGTTTGAAGAGGCATTTTTGTCAGCTTCAAGCGAGGCGCAGTCAGCATTCGGTGACGGTGCCTGCTACATAGAAAAATTCATTCACCCTGTAAAACACATTGAAATGCAGCTCTTGTGTGATAAATACGGCAATATCGTTTGTCTGGGTGAGCGTGAATGCTCTGTTCAGAGAAAGAACCAGAAGATGATTGAAGAAAGTCCAAGCCCCGCTCTTGACGAGAAAACCCGTAAAGAGATGATGATTGCGGCTGTTAAGGCGGCAAAGGCAGTCAACTATGTCAATGCAGGCACAGTTGAATTTTTGCTTGATATGGACAACAACTTCTACTTTATGGAAATGAACACCCGTCTGCAGGTTGAACACGGTGTTACGGAAATGGTAACAGGTCTTGATATTGTTCAGTGGCAGATAAGAATTGCCGCAGGTGCAAAGCTTTCCCGCACTCAGGACAGCATCTTCACACACGGCAATGTAATTGAGTGTCGAATCAATGCCGAAAATCCGGAAAAGGGATTCAGACCGAGCTGCGGAAGAATTACAAGACTTCACACCCCGGGCGGTGCATTTGTAAGATTTGATACGGCGATTTATCAGGACTATTTTGTTCCTCCGTACTATGATTCGATGATCGGCAAGCTGATTGTTCAGGCAAGAAGCCGTGCCGAGGCGATCAGAAAGATGAAAATGGCTCTTTCCGAGCTTACCATTGACGGAATTGACATTAACCGTGACCTTCTTGCCGAGATTCTCTCGGACGAACAGTTGTGAGCGGTGAATATACAACAGATTTTATGGCAGAGTTTGAAGAGAAACACGCCGACAGGAAGAAGTAAAAGATATGGATTTGTTTGCTTTCAGAAAACCGAAGAATGAGCTTGAGTCCGATGAGGGCGAGAGCAAAAATGTACCCTTCGTTCCCGAAGAAATGTGGATAAAATGCCCCAAATGCAACACTATGCTCCTTACGACGGATATGGAGGAAAATCTTCATGTCTGCACAAAGTGCAACCATCATTTCAGAATGAACGGACGAGACAGAGTTGAAATGCTTGCCGACAAGGATACCTTTGTTGAATTTGACGCAGACCTTTCAAGCCATAATATTCTTGATTTTCCGGGATATGACGAAAAGCTTGAAAAGGCGAGAAAAACAGGTGCTAAGGAGTCTGTTATCTGCGGAGAATGTAAGATGAACGGCATTGATACCGTTCTCTGCGTTATGGATCCGACCTTTATGATGGGAAGTATGGGCGTAATCACGGGCGAAAAAATCACCCGTGCGTTTGAATATGCAACCGAAAATGCAATGCCGATTGTTGTTTGTACTGCCGCAGGCGGTGCAAGAATGCAGGAGGGCATTCTCTCGCTTATGCAAATGGCAAAAACTTCGGGTGCGGTAAAAAGACACAGCGACGCAGGTAATCTCTACATCACTGTGCTTACAGACCCGACAACAGGCGGTGTTACGGCATCGTTTGCAATGGAGGGCGACATTATTCTTGCCGAGCCCGATTGCCTTGTTGCCTTTGCAGGTCCGAGAGTAATCGAGCAGACAATCCGTCAAAAGCTCCCCAAGGACTTCCAAACCTCGGAATTTGTTCTTCAGAAGGGCTTTATCGATTCGGTTGTCAGCAGAAATGATTTGAAATCTACACTTGTAAAACTGCTTAAATTGCACGGTTACAGCGGTGAGGAGGCTTAAAAATGACAGCTTACGAAAAGGTTATGGCGGCGAGAGATGCTAACAAGCTGACCTCGGTTGACTATATTGCCCATATGTTCGGCGACAGCTTCATTGAGCTTCACGGTGACCGCAGATATGCCGACGATAAAGCAGTTGTTGCAGGACTTGCAATGCTCTTTGACACTCCTGTTACTGTAATCGGAATTGAAAAGGGCAGAAATACAAAAGAGCGTGTTGAACGCAACTTCGGTCAGGCTCATCCCGAGGGCTACCGCAAGGCTTTAAGACTTATGAAACAGGCTGAAAAGTTCAGAAGACCTGTTCTTTGCCTTGTTGATACAAGCGGTGCATACCCAGGAATCGGTGCGGAGGAAAGAGGTCAGGGACAGGCTATTGCCGAAAACCTCATGGAAATGATGACTCTCAAAACTCCCGTTCTTACCGTTCTTATCGGTGAGGGCGGCAGCGGCGGTGCGCTTGCACTTGCAGTTTCCGATGAAGTATGGATGCTTGAAAATTCCGTTTATTCGGTAATTTCTCCCGAGGGTTGTGCGTCAATTCTCTGGAAAGACAGCTCAAAGGCGGCTGATGCGGCAGAGGCTCTCAGGCTTACCGCACAGGATTTGTTTGACCTCGGTGTAATCGAGAGAATCATCCGTCAGCCAAAGGCCGGAGATCATGCTATGTTTGAAAGCCTTAAAATGCTCATCAAAAGAACATTTGAAAAGAACCTTGCCCTTGATGACGAAGAGCTTTTGAATGCACGCTATGAGCGTTTCCGCAAAATCGGCAGACCCGAATAATAATTTATTTTAAACCTAAACATAAAAACGGCAGGAAAGACAATTTGCAATACTGCAATGCCTTTCCTACCGTTTTATTTTTATGAAATTTTAATTACTGATTATATCAGTAAGCCGAACCGTTAAGATATACTTTTACGGAATCAAATTTTTTATTACATGAAGATTCTGCTTTTTCTGTTTGACCTGCTTTTATTTCGTTGTCACTGTCCACAACATAATCGTTGTCGGCATAAACTAATTCATCACCTTGGAAGAACAAGGCTGTGTATTGAACATATTCTGCAACAAGGTTGCCTGTGTTTGTTACAGAAATGGTAGCTTTATCTGTGTCAGTCGATACTTTACAATCAAGATCCTGTGTTACACACTGATAGTCGGTAAGTTCTTTGGGTAAAAGTGTATATTCGTACCTGGCAAACTCTTCATCATCTTTATCATGATTAAACTTTACTGCAACCTCTGTTCCGGGTGCGAAAGCGTTAATTGTTTCAGTTTCGGTATCTATGACATCATCGTCTTTGTCAATTAACTCTAAATGTATAGTGAGTGTACAAGCTTGATTTGAATTGTTTTTCAACACAGCAACAAAGTAATGTGTTGAGAGATCATCGTATATATATGGCGTGATTTTAATATTTTTCTCTACTTCTTCAGAATCAAAATCAGCTTTATCCGCAACAGCAGATGATTGAACATCCGATGATTTGCTTGTTGTTTGTGAACTGCCGTTAGATGTGTCATTTTCCGAACAACCTGTAAACGCAGTCAAAACAACCATTGCAGAAACAAGCACTACAGAAAAGAATTTTTTCATTTTTTATTCACCTCAAAAATTTATTAGTGAAATTATACCATAAATCAAGTGAGGTGTCAAAAATGACTAAGTTAGCACATTATTTTACTTTACTGTATTATAAAATGTTGATAAAAGGCAATTATTGTGCAATTGTGCAATTGAAATTAATAATCCCCGCTGTACATTTCGGGGCGATTCACCCAGTCGCTAATGGAGTTGTTGCCGAAAATTGACTTGCTGTTGCCCGATACCGCCGCAGTTACATTGATTGCAATGCCTGCAATAATGACCGCACCAATCACACAGGCGGCAACAATTTTCACGATTTTAAAAGCTTTCTTTTTATCAATCGGCTGTTCCGCCGGCGGAATGTAGGGAATGGGTGTCTGATTTATTTCAAGTTCGGGCATTTCATTTTGAATCTGTGGTGCAAAGCCCTCCGCCTGTTCAAAGCCTGTCTGCGGCAAAGGCGAGGTGTATTCAGTTTTGGTTGTTTCATTATTCGGTGTATGTAAAGCTTCGGAAATTTTTGTTCCGCACATCTGACAAAACGCAGACTCGGTTTCAAAACCGCAATTAGGACATTTCATAGGTTTGTACCTCGTAATTTTTGATAGTATGACACCATTTTATAACAATATTTACTTAAAGTCAATAAATGTGACAAAATCGCTCGGAATAAAGTTTGATATTATGTAAATAATATCGCAAAATTTTTGCAAAATAAGCCTGTATCTGTTGAAAACAAGGGTAGTGTAGTGTATAATCTAAGTACGAATTGCAACATTATGTTGCAATTCGAGATTCAATGTTCCATTGAACCTCTGAGGAGCTAACGCTCCTATGTACAAGATTGCAAGCAAGGCAGAGCGTTGCTTTGCAATTTGAATTTAGTGAATGATTGAATAGAAAATAAAAACACACAGTGAAAGGATGAGTGCCTTGAGAGGACTGTATTCGTCAAAGACAAAAATCCGTAATCAAATTTTCACCGAGGTTGCAAGGTTTGCATACGAGGGCGGAGATTATTCAAAATTTGAAAATCTTCCGTATGAAATTATCCCGGGTGAAATTTCAACATACCGTGAAAGTATATTTCTCGAAAGAGCCATTGTCGGCGAAAGACTTCGCCTTGCAATGGGACTTCCGCTTTTGCCCGTTTCAAAACAAGCGCCTATCTCAACAGGTGTTGAAGAAAGTATGATTGACGAAAAGGTTTACGATCCGCCGTTAATCAATATAATAAAATTCGCCTGTCATAAGTGTGCCGAAAAAAGAGTGGTTGTGACAGACGGCTGTCAGGGCTGTCTTGAACACCCGTGTACAGAGGTTTGCCCGAAGGGAGCAATCTCGATTGTACACGGAAAAATCGCATATTGACGATGAAAAATGCATCAAATGCGGAAAATGTCAGGGTGCGTGCCCGTACAATGCAATCATAAAGCAGGAGCGTCCGTGTGCCGCCGCATGCGGTATGAAAGCTATCCACAGTGATGAACACGGCAGAGCAGATATTGACTATAACAAGTGCGTTTCATGCGGAATGTGCCTTGTAAGCTGTCCGTTCAGCGCAATTGTTGACAAAAGTCAGATTTTCCAGACTATTATGGCAATCAACAGCGGCACACCTGTTTATGCCGCCGTTGCACCTGCAATTGCAGGTCAGTTCAAGGGACTTCCGTCAAATAAAATCAGAAATGCCTTTAAGGCTCTCGGCTTTACCGATGTTGTCGAGGTTGCAGTCGGTGCCGACCTTTGTACGGTTGAAGAAGCAAAGGATTTTATGGAAGAAGTTCCCGAAAAACAGCCGTTCATGGCGACTTCCTGTTGCCCCGCATGGAGCGTTATGGCGAAGAAAACTTTCCCCGACATTGCTCCGTACATTTCAATGGCACTCACTCCGATGGTTCTCACGGGCAGACTTACAAAACAGCATTATCCCGATTGCAGAGTTGTGTTTATCGGGCCATGTGCCGCTAAAAAGCTTGAGGCAAGCCGCAGAAGTATCCGAAGTGATATCGACTTTGTGCTGACCTTTGAAGAAGTTGCGGGAATGTTTGCCGCAAAAGAGGTTGATTTTAACGCTGTTGAGGTTGACGAAAAACCGCTTTCATTCTCAAGCGCAGACGGCAGAGGCTTTGCCGTAAGCGGCGGTGTCGCAAAGGCTGTTGTCAATGCAATCCACAAGCTTGATCCCGAAAGAGAGGTCAAGGTTGCCAATGCACAGGGACTTGACGAGTGCGTAAAGCTTTTGCGTATGGCAAAGGCAGGTAAGTACAACGGCTATCTGCTTGAGGGTATGGCTTGCCCCGGCGGTTGTGTTGCAGGTGCCGGAACAATCAACAATCCCGACAAATCTGCAATGGAGGTTCTCAAAAGCAAAAAAGAATCGTGCTTTGAGGGCGCTGTTGACACTCCGTTTATTGACCGTTTGTCAACTCTTGAAAATATGTATAACGAGTTTGATAAGATGAAAGAAATTTAACAGGTCGGGTGATATTTTGAAAATGTTGATGCTAATTTTACGCATAATCGGCATTGCCGTGGCAGTTGTGTTTTTCGGATTTTTCGTAATCCCTATGACTCACGGAATTATCAACCCGGGCAATATTGCAGGAACTTTTTTGTGTCTGTGGCTGTTGTGCGTGTTAATTCCGCCCGTTCACGGAGCAATAAAGGCATTTTGCTTTAAGCATTTGTTTACTAAAATAGTTTTTCGTGTAGTGAATATCGGCTTTATCGCTTTTGCCGTTTACGGTGCGATTGTCACCTCTGCAATGGTGTGGGCAACCTGTCAGGCTCCGCCCGAAAACTCAACTGCAATTGTCCTCGGTGCTCAGGTTAAGCCGTGGGGACCGTCGGTAATTTTGCGTGGCAGAATTGACGCCGCAAAATCATATCTTGACGATTCTCCGAACGCAAATGCCGTTCTCAGCGGAGGACAGGGAAGTGACGAGATTATGAGTGAGGCACAATGTATGTACAATGTGCTGACGGACTCGGGTGTTGACTCATCAAGGCTTTATATGGAGGACAATTCAACCAACACAACCGAGAATATAAGAAATTCAATGAAAATAATTGAGGACAACAATCTTAATACAGATATTACGATTGTGACGGATGGCTTTCATCAGCTCAGAGCGAGGATAATCTGTTCGCAACTCGGCATAAAAGGAAATGTCGGAGCAGTAAGCTCCGACACAAGGCTTTTGTATGTCCCTACTTATGCTGTTCGTGAGTGGTTCGCTCTTCCGTTTCAGCTTCTGTTTCGGTAGTCACAATCTCGGTGATGTCACCGTTTGTGTCAAAATGAGGCTTTGTCCTGTGACAGTTTGCAAACTCAAGCGGATAAACCTCGTGTTCCGTAACATCAACAATAGGGGAAATCTCCTTTTTGCTGTTCCGTGAGGGCAACTCAATCGGATATTTTTCGTGCTGTCCCTCGTTATGATTAACATCGTAAAAACTCAAAATAAAAACCACCTTTCCGTGAGGTGGTTTTATTTTTTGCAGAATTTTAAATTATATGCAAAGGGGAAATTTTGTTTTATGGTAAAAGTTTACAAAAAAATGTATGAATTGTCTTAAATTCTATTGACAAAATATTGTATTAGTTGTATTATATGTATGAGGTTAGAAGTGCATTGCAGTGCAATTTTGCAATTCACAATACATATACTGAATATTTTTTAAACCGTAATCAGAAAGGGGATTTTAAAATGACGAAAAAAATTATGAGTATGATTCTGTCAATCGCAATGGTGCTTTCTGTTGCCGTAGTCGGCATTTCAGGAGTATCTGCGGCAGTTGACAGCGACGGTCGTTATGTCCCAAGTGAGGGCGTAGAAACACACAGAATTTATTTTGCAATGCCTAATTCTTGGAAGAGCGCAAAATACGGTGCAGATTCTGCGGGAATTTTTTGGTGGAATGGATCTGATACTGATGGATTTGTCGAGGGAACAGAGCGTCTTGCGTGGCCGGGTTACAAAATGCAGGTTGCTGATGCTGAATCGAATCTTTATTATGTTGATCTCCCGACAGATGTAATTGCTGTTATTTTCAACAATGCTCTTAACGGCGGTGAAAGAAAAGTTGATGATTACGGAAATGTAACATATGAGTTTAGTGAGGGTCAGTTTATGGCTGCAAATCAAACCGCCGACATCATAAGTGGATCTTATTCAGAGGGCGACGATGACTACTATGACAATATGCTTGACGGCGAATTTTGGTCAAAGGCAAAAGCTGCTTTAAATGGTGATGATAAATCATTCTTAGGTAACTTTGCCGACAATTTTTATGAAGATCCCGATTGGGGCATCGCAATGAATTTTGACAATATGGTATATATTGTTGACCTTAACAATGCTGCTGAAAATCTTGTTTCAGGTAAGAAATTTTACTATGGAGAATATTATTTCTTCTACGGCAAGAACGAGAAAACAGGCAAGTATGAATACGGCGGACTTCCTAATTATGAAATGGCAAAGGAAAACGGAGTGCTTTATGAGCTTAATGATACATCAACTCCCGATGAGCCTTCGTCAGAACCTACAACAACTCCTGAACCGACAACACCCGAGCCTGCTGTAAAGGAAATCAAATTTGATGTTAAAAAATCAGGTTGGGAAAATGTAAAAATATTTATTGCCATGTATGGGCTGCTGACGGTACAGGTGTATGGCCTATGTGGCAGACAAGATCAGAAAAATGTGTCTATGATCCCGATACAGGAATTGCCGCATATGACCTTTCAAAAACAGGCAACACAATTTCTGCTTCAGACGGAAAGCGTTATTGCGTAATTTTCAGTGCAAACACGGGTGTGCAGACATATAATGTAGTTATGGACGGCAAGTGCATTGGTGATACACTATATTGTACAGGCAATAAGCTTGAAAATCCTGATGATTCTGAAAAAGTCGCACTTGAGGCAGTTTGGACTGAGAACAAGGATTGTGGTCCGGAAAAGAGAATAACTACAACAGGCAATGTAATCGGAACTACACTTACCGAGGGTGTGACTGATGAAACACTCCTTGCACAGTACCTTATTGATTACTATGATTTTCCTGAAAAAAGTGCCTACACACAGAATCTTCTTAATGCATTGCTTGTAAGTCCAAAAGATGTGAAGACTGCCGCAGAAAGTATTCTTGATAGCAGTGATTATCTTGATAAGGATACAATTTTGTCCAAGGTTGAAGAAATTCTTGCTGAATGTTCTGATCCTTTGGAAAGTATGATTTACGGCGATGTGAATAATGACGGCATAATTACTATTGTTGACGCAACAATAGTGCAAAAATACATAGTAAATATGGCACATCTCGATAATGTAAATCAGAAGTTAGCAGATGTTGATGTTGACGCTGTGATTACAATTAAGGATGCAACAGCTGTTCAAAAGTATATCGTAAATGTTGACGGATACGGCAAAACAGGCGAAAAGTTTGCAGCTGCATAAGTGTTAGTTGAATAGCCGAATGAAAATAACAACCCCGAAGTTTTTACAGACTTCGGGGTTTTACTTTTGAGCATGTTTAATTTGTATTGTGCTTCAACTCAAGGATGTAGTCGGTTGAAACTTTGTACAATTTTGCAAGAGAAATAAGCACCTCGGTCGGCACGTCACGGTTTCCGTTTTCATACCTAAAGTACTGCGGCTGTTTCATGCCGAGATATTCTGCAACATCATTCTGCGTCATATCGTGATCCTCACGCAACTCCCTTATCCTTTTATAATAAGGCATTGTATCACCCTTTTTATTTATTTATTTATACTGACAGAATAACATTCTTTGCAACGAAATTTTCGTATAATAACTAAACGGTTATAACGGTGACAAAATTCAGTATTGCTATTGCGTTTGTGATGCATAAATTAGTGTGATGTGAACCTTATTGTATGTATAGAAGATATTAATGTAATAAAAACACATTGTTGTTATTCGTTATTTGTTAAATTGTTATCTTCATACAATTCTCATATTTGTTTATAATAAAACAATTTATCATCTTTTTGTTTATTTGCTATTGACAGAACAGTAGTCTTTGTGATAGAATATTTTATAAGATAACCGAACGGTTATAAACAACAAAGAGAAGTAAAAGTATATTCTTGTTTTCTCGTTCGCTGTTTATATAATGTTGATTATCAAATTCAATTTCGGTGTATTATTGGTTGAAAATGCACTGTTCTAAGGAGGATTTTGGTATGGCAAAAAAACTTATTAGTATTGCGACATTGTTTGTTCTTATGGCAGTAAGCGTATTCAGCGCTTTTGCGGTTGAGGATGAAACAAAAAATGCTCTTGTTTACGGTGATGTGAACATTGACGGCGATATTACCGTAATCGATGCTACCGATATTCAGAAGTACATTGTCGGTCTTGAAGGACTTACAGCAGACAGTAAGTCAGTTGCAGATGTTGACAGTGACGGTATTATTTCTGTTATGGATGCGACTTCAATTCAAAAGTATATTGTAGGTCTTAACGATTGCGGAAAAGTCGGTCAGCAATTTGTTACTGAATGATTTTAAATCATAATCACAGTAATAATAATTAAGTCCCGAGGTATTGTGTGTACTTCGGGACTTTATTATGCATTGAATTTGTATTATTAATAGGGCTTAACCCCCATAAGGCATGACAATTGGATATAAATAAAAATCAGTCGGGAAGACATTGTTTTGCGTTATGCAAACTGTCTTCCCGACATCCATTTTACATTTTCAATTTTTAAATTTCAATTAGTAAACTTCCGCTCGGGAAATATAAGTTTCGCATTAATAAAACTATCTACACGAATTACGCACCGAGGTACTCGGTTTACATGCTTTCGGGGCAAGAGATGTTGAACATTGTAAGAACATTTTTGATAACGGCTCTTACGCAGTTGCAAAGTGCAAGTCTTGCCTGCATAAGACCTTCTTCGCCCTTAACACGGCAAGCGTTGTAGAATTTGTGGAAAAGTGTTGCAAGCTGTGTTACATAGCGTGTAACCTTGGTCGGATCGTAATCCTTTGCCGCACTGATGATTTCGTTGGTGTATGACGCAAGATGATTGATGAGTTCCTTTTCTTCGGGAGCTGTGAGGAGCGCAAGCTCGAGCCTGTACATTCTCTCGGAGAAATGCCCTCTTTTGCAAGCGACTTGAAGATACTGCAAATTCTTGCGTGTGCGTATTGAACATAATAAACAGGGTTCTGATTGTCCTGACTTACTGCAAGGTCAAGGTCAAAGTCCATCTGTGTGTTAGCCTCTTTGGTGTTAAAGAGGAACCTTGCGCTGTCAACAGGCACTTCGTCAAGCAAATCGCCAAGCTGAATAGCCTTGCCTGTACGCTTGCTCATTTTTACAAGCTCACCGTCCTTAACAAGCTTAACAAGCTGCATAAGAACAACATTGAGCTTGTCACCGTCATAGCCGATAGCGTCCATTGCGCCTTTCATTCTCATAACATGACCGTGATGGTCTGCTCCCCAAACATCAATAAGAGTTGTGAATCCACGGTCAAATTTGTTCTTGTGGTATGCGATGTCGGCTGTAAAATATGTCGGGTTGCCGTTCTGACGAATGAGAACATCGTCCTTTAATTCAAGGTTGTCAATGTATTTCTGTGACTTGCCCTCTTTGAGAAGTTTCTGTGTGAGCACCTCTTTGTTCTTGTACCAAACGGCACCCTCTTTTTCGTAGGTAAGTCCTTTTTCCGTGAGAAGGTCAACAACAGCCTTAACAGCACCGCTCTTGTGAAGCTCGCTTTCAAAGAACCACTTGTCATAGAAAATTTTGTATTTTTCCATATCAGCCTGCATCTTCTTGATGTTCTTAGGAAGTGCATAGTCAACAAGAGCCTTTTTGCGTTCTTCTGCGCTTACATTAACAAGGCTGTCGCCGTTTAGGTCAGCATATTCTTTTGCAAGGTCTTTGATGTCCTCTCCCTGATAGCCGTCCTCGGGGAACTCTATCTCATCGCCCTTGAAAATCTGAAGATATCTTGCTTCAAGTGAACAGCCGAACTTTTCAATCTGATTGCCGGCATCGTTTACATAAAATTCACGCCATGCGTTGTAGCCCGCTTTGTCAAGAACAGCGGCAAGACAGTCACCGAGAGCGCCGCCTCTTGCGTTGCCCATGTGCATAGGACCCGTCGGGTTGGCTGATACAAACTCAACCATAACCTTTTCATCTCTGCCATATTCACTTCTGCCGTATGCCTCGGGATTGGCAAGGATTTCTCTGATTACAGCCGAATAAAATTCAGTGCCGAGGAAGAAGTTGATGAATCCCGGACCTGCTGTTTCAAAGCGGTCAAACATTGTACCCTCAAGGTCAAGGTTTGATGTGATAGCCTGTGCAATTTTGAAAGGCGGCATACGGAATGCCTTTGCACCTGCCATTGCCGCGTTGGTTGCAAAGTCGCCGTGGCTTCTGTCGGCGGGTGTTTCAATGATGAACGGAGCGGCCCGCCTGGGGAAGTTCACCGTTTGTTATTGCTTTTTCAATAGCGTTTTCAATTGCTTTTTTAGCTGTTGTACAGCAAGTGCGTATGTATCCATATCAATCTACCTCATTTTCAAACTTTTCTTTTTCTTCAACCGTAATTTTAAACTTGTTTTCGCTCACAAGGTCATTGTTGAAATCAAGCGTGTAACTGACCTCAAGCGTTCCGCCGTTTTTGGTGAGGGAGTTGTTCATTGTTTTTGTGAAAACTCCTATCATAAGGTCGCCTGCAGGCGTCTGATACAGGCATTGATGCCGTCTGCCTTTTTCAAGCATAAGCTGTGAACGCATGGGACCTTTGCGTGTAATTGTCACCGTATTGTCCTGAACTTTGATGAGATTGTCGTAAAAGCTCTGCGGTGCATCCTCGTCATATTCTTTGTAGCCTATGTAACAATGGTCTTTTTTCATCGAGAAAATTTCCCTCTGTGAGAACCTCAATTCTGTCGCTTTCATCGTCAAGAATCTGTTCGCCCAGAATGGAAATCATATATTTGCATTTTTTCTTTTCCTTATCTGTCATATCTTACCTCATTAATACTGCTCAATGTCAATTTGTGTAACAGTATGCTCCATATTTCTGCCGAGAAACAGTCCAGCAACGCTTTTAAATCCGTCGGGAGTGTCGCTTACATAAAATTCGGGAGTCTGATGCACACCGTCTGTGTTGAGCAGATTGTTTTCTCTGAGAATTTTTGAGCAATAGATTGCAGTTTCATATCCCGAATCAACAAGCGTAACTCCGTCACCCATAAAGTCAGCAATTGCGTCACGCAAAAGCGGATAGTGAGTGCAACCGAGAATGAGGGTGTCAACGCCTGTTTCCTTGAGTTCGGAAAGATATCTTCTGATGACAAGCCGTACAATCTGATCGTCACGACAGATGAAACCGTTTTCAACAAGCGGAACAAAAAGCGGACACGCCTGCTCATAAACCTTGTATTTCGGATTAAGCTTTTCAAGACGGAGCTTGTAGCTGTGGCTCGAAATAGTTGCGGCAGTGCCGATAATTCCGATTTTACCGTTCTTTGTTTTTCGGTCGGCAATGAATGCGGTCGGGTTTACAACACCCGTGTACGGAACGGAAAGCTTTTCTTCAAGCATATCGCCTGCAACCGAGCTTACCGTACCGCAGGCTGCAACAACTGTTTTAACATTATGTTTCAACAGAAAATTTGCGTCCTGAAGGGCATACTTTGAAATTGTTTCACGGCTTCTGTTGCCGTAGGGTACTCTTCCCGTATCTCCAAAGTATATTATTTTCTCGTTTGGCAGCACATGCAAAAACTCTTTTACAGCGCTGAGTCCGCCTAATCCGGAGTCAAAAACTCCGATAGCATCTTGACAAGACATAATAAAACCTTCTTTTACATTAATATACAGCTTAAATAATAACACAATAATGTGCGTCTTGCAAGTCAAACCTTTGACAAATCTGTTATTTGATTGTATAATGAATTCTGACAGACTAATCCGAGAGGAAGATTAAGTTGGAATTTAAAAAAGCTTTTGATTATATCGTCGGCAAGGTTGAAGAAGAACTTGTAAAACAGAATTATACAAAACAGAAGGTTGTTGCCGAAAACGACAACGAGCTTGTTTCGCTTTTTACAAGTGCGTCACTTGCATATTCGGTAGTATATTATAAGGATAAGGAACAGATGGTACTCCGTTCCTGCACAATGACCGATGAAGGTCCCGACAACGAATGGAAAACACTTGCAACATGGCTTTACGATGAAACAGTCGGCACACAGAAGGACGCCGACAGTATCGCAAATGACTTTATCGAAGGCGTTTCGGGTACACTTGCAATCAAAAGGGCAAAGCAGGTTAAGCAGAAAAAGAAAAAGGATGACGACGGAACCGCCGATCCGAAGTTTCTTGCAAAGCGTTTTGTAACATATTTCCCCGAGCTTCGTGAGGAAATTAAAAACGAGGAAGATTGTTACTTCCCGTTCAGAGGCGCAACATTCGCAAAAGAGCATATTGCTCCGAAGATTCCCATGTATATTAAGCGTGCAAATAAGAATGAAATCGAGAAGTTTGCAAATGTGTTCAATGTTCAGTACAACAACGGTGATGTTGACACAAGGGCAATCATCACAATCGTTTTGCTCAATTCGCTTGATGACGCTGAGTATAATGCACTTTATGAGCATTTCAACGACGAACTCAAGGTTGCCGCTTTAAATGCAAGAGCTTTTAAGGGCAAAGCTGTAAAACCCGAAAAAGTTAAGAAAGTTAAGGCAAAGGCAAACACTCTTACAAATAACTGATTTAATTGAAATTCACCGTAAAATCCCGTCTTGACGGGCGGGTTTTACGGAATATCGCAGAAAACACAGAATTTCTGCGGATAAATTGCAAAAAAGGCTTGACTAAAGCCTTTATATATGGTAGAATAACCTTACCTCTGAAAGGGGCTTATTTTTTTGTGCCCTATTGAGGGAGGCTAAAATATTCCGAAAAAACCGGGAGGTGCCGTTATGAGAGTAAAAATCACATTGGCCTGCACAGAGTGCAAACAGCGTAATTACAACACAATGAAGAACAAGAAGAACAGTCCTGACAGACTTGAAATGAACAAGTACTGCCGTTTCTGTAAAAAACACACTCTTCACAAGGAAACAAAATAACGGAGGTACATCATGGCTGAGAAAAAGTCTGAAAATGCAAAAGCAGCTGCTAAAAAGACTGCTAAAAAGCCTAATGTTTTCAAAAGGCTCGCAAAGTACCTCGGCTCCTGTAAGAGTGAAATCAAAAAGATCACATGGCCCACAGCGAAGCAGACAACAAAGAACTTTGGTATTGTCATTGCTATGGTAGCCATTGTAGGCGTATTTATCTTTGCCCTTGATCAGGGTTTGTACGCTCTCGTTGGTCTTTTTATGAACACAACCGCCTGATTCGTATCTGACATTGCTTGAATCACGAAAGGAAGAAAGTTGTTATGGCAGAATCAGAAGCAAGATGGTATGTTGTTCATACCTATTCGGGTTATGAAAATAAGGTTGCAACAGATCTTATGACCACAGCCGAAAACAGAAATCTTCAGGATATGATTATTGATGTCAAAGTTCCTGTTGAAATCGTAACCGAAACAGTCGGAGATAAGACCAAAGAGGTTGAAAACAAACTGTTTCCGGGCTATGTTTTCGTTAAGATGGTCTATACAGACGAAACCTGGTATGTTGTGCGCAACATCGAGGCTGTACAGGATTTGTGGGACCCGGATCAAAGCCCGTACCACTTACAGATGCGGAAGTTTACAGAATGGGTGTTGAAACACGAAGTGTTAAGCTTAACTATTCTGTCGGCGATTCAGTTCGCATTATAGACGGTCCGCTAGAGGATTTTGTCGGTGTTGTTGAAGAAATTGATGCTGACAAAGATTATGTCCGTGTAGTTGTTTCTATGTTCGGACGAGAAACTCCGGTTGAACTTGAGCTTGCTCAGGCTGAACCGATAGAAGATTAATCAAATAATAATCAGCCGATTGGCTTTTTATTGGGAGTGTAACGCTCCCTGTGGGAGGGACCCTACACAGTGGCGTCCCGCAATTTACCACGAATTTTGGAGGTGCAAACACAATGGCTCGAGAAGGTTGTAGGCTTAATTAAGCTGCAGATTCCCGCCGGAAAGGCTACTCCGGCACCACCTGTTGGTCCGGCTCTCGGTCAGCACGGTGTAAACATTGTTGCGTTCACAAAGGATTTTAATGAGCGTACAAAGAATGATATCGGTCTTGTCATTCCGGTAGTAATTACTGTATATGCAGACCGTTCATTCACTTTCATTACAAAGACTCCGCCTGCTTTGCGGTTCTTCTTAAGAAGGCTTGCGGTATCGACAGCGGTTCAGGCGTACCTAATAAGACAAAGGTAGCTCAGATCACTCGTGAGCAGATCACAAAGATTGCAGAGCAGAAGATGCCTGACCTCAACGCAGGTTCACTTGATGCTGCTATCAGCATGATTTCCGGTACAGCAAGAAGCATGGGTATTACAGTAGTTGACTAATTATTTCCGGGTGGGAGGATAATTCCGATTGACCACCTAACAATGGAGGAAGACTGATGAAACACGGTAAGAAATATGTTGACGCTGCTAAGCTCGTTGACAGAACTAAATTATATGATACAAACGAGGCACTTGACACAGTTATCAAGACTGCAGTTGCTAAGTTTGACGAAACAGTTGAGCTTCATGTAAAGCTCGGCGTTGACAGCCGTCATGCTGACCAGCAGGTTAGAGGTGCGGTTGTTCTTCCTAACGGTACAGGTAAAAAGGTTAGAGTTCTTGCAATTTGTAAGGGCGCTAACGAAGAACTTGCCAAGGAAGCCGGTGCTGACTTTGTCGGTGCTGAGGATATGACACAGAAGATTCAGCAGGAGAACTGGATGGACTTTGATGTTCTTATTACAACTCCCGATTGCATGGGTCTTGTAGGTCGTCTTGGTAGAATCCTCGGTCCCCGCGGTCTTATGCCAAACCCAAAGGCAGGTACTGTTACTCCTGACGTAGCTAAGGCTGTTACAGAGGCTAAGGCTGGTAAGATCGAGTACCGTCTTGACAAAACAAACATCATTCACTGCCCAATCGGTAAGGCAAGCTTTGGCGCTGAGAAGCTCGGTGAAAACCTTGACACTCTCATGGGCGCTATCGTAAAGGCTAAGCCTGCTGCGCAGCTAAGGGTCAGTACATCCGCTCAGTTGCCATTACTTCAACAATGGGTCCGAGCGTTCGCATCAACCCTGCTAAGTTTGGTGCTTAATTTCAGTTATTTACACAATAGTGTGAATATATTAAATTCGCTGTTCTAAAGACAGCAGGTGCGTAAGCGTAAAGGTTTTTCCTGCCTGCCGAGGAAGATGCAAATTACATTGTTTTGTGTTTTTTGCAGCCGTCCGAGGTAAAACGGACGGCTGTTTTTTATGAACTGCGTTACAAATATTTTGGAGGTGAATTTATCTTGCCAAGTCAAAGTGTTTTAGAGCAGAAGAAAGCAATTGTTGCAGAGCTTTCGGAAAGACTTAAAAGCTCAATCACAGGTGTGGTTGTCAGCTACGAAGGTATTAACACAGAGGACGATACAAAGCTCAGAAAAGAGCTTCGTGAGAACGATGTTAAGTACACTGTAGTAAAGAACACACTTCTTTCCCGTGCTTGCGAGGAAGCAGGTCTTGATGACATTAAGCCTGTTCTCGAGGGTACAACAGCTATTGCTACAAGCGACAGCGAGTACGCTGCTGCTGCAAGAATCCTTTGCAACTATGCTAAGGATCATGACAACTTTAAGGTTAAGTCAGCTTATCTTGACGGTGCCGTAATTGATATGGACACAATCGTTGCCCTTTCAAAGCTCCCAACAAGAGAAGTTCTTCTTGCAAATGTTCTTGGTGCATTCCAGGCACCTATCGCATCCTTTGCACGTGCCGTACAGGCTATCGTTGACAAGGGCGGCATTGAAGCTTGTCTTTGCTGAGGCAAGAAAGAGGCTCCTGCTGAGGCAGAAGCTCCTGCAGCAGAATAATCGGCTGCAATTAATTAAAATTTTACTAATTATCATATTGGAGGTAAATTACAATGGCATCAGAGAAAATTACTGCTATTATTGAAGAATTAAAAGGCCTCACAGTTCTTGAGCTTTCGAGCTCGTTCACGCTGTAGAGGATGAGTTTGGTGTATCAGCTGCTGCTGCAGTTGCAGTTGCTGGTCCTGCTTTGCTGACGGTGGCGGCTGCTGGCTGCTGAGCAGACAGAGTTTGATGTAGTTCTTAAGGCTGCAGGCGGCAACAAGATTGCTGTTATCAAGGTTGTTCGTGAAGTAACAGGTCTTGGTCTTAAGGAAGCAAAGGCACTCGTTGACGGTGCTCCTAAGGCTCTCAAGGAAGGCGTTTCTAAGGATGACGCTGAAGCTATTAAGACTAAGCTCGAAGAGGCCTAGGTGCTGAAGTAGAACTTAAGTAATTTTACTTATAGCTTGCATTTTAAGTCCGACAGAAATCTGTCGGACTTTTTTGCGTTTATTGTTAAAATTTGTCATTTTTGATTTTGTGTAAATTCAATTTTTTATCTTACAATAAAAGAGTATGGACAATATAATCACAATGTCTGTTTTAACTGCTTTTGATTACTGTTTTGCTTGACGAGCCGATTCTTTTGTGATAAACTATTAACGAACATAGGGTGTTGGATATTAACGCTGACAAGGGGTATTTGTCGCAATTCCACTATCTATGTGAATTCAGAAAACATAGAAAGGTTGATACTGAAATGGCAAAGATTGATTTAACAAAGTACGGTATTACAGGTACCACTGAAATCGTTCACAATCCTTCTTATGAAGAGCTTTTCAAAGAAGAAACAAGACCCGAACTCGAGGGTTATGAAGTTGGTCAGGAAACTGAGCTTGGCGCAGTTAATGTTATGACCGGCGTTTACACAGGTCGTTCACCTAAGGACAAGTTCATCGTTATGGACGAGAACTCAAAGGACACTGTTTGGTGGACTTCTGACGAGTACAAGAACGACAACCACCCTGCATCTGAGGAAACTTGGAAGGCAGTTAAGGAAATCGCAAAGAAAGAGCTTTCTAACAAGAAGCTTTATGTTGTAGATGCTTTCTGCGGTGCTAACAAGGACACAAGAATGGCTGTTCGTTTCATCGTTGAGGTTGCTTGGCAGGCTCACTTTGTAACAAATATGTTCATCACTCCTTCAGCTGAAGAGCTTGAAAACTTTGAGCCTGATTTCGTTGTTTACAACGCATCAAAGGCTAAGGTTGAAAACTACAAGGAGCTCGGTCTTAACTCAGAAACAGCTGTTGTATTCAACATCACAAGCCGTGAGCAGGTTATCATCAACACATGGTACGGCGGTGAGATGAAGAAGGGTATGTTCTCAATGATGAACTACTACCTCCCGCTCAAGGGCATCGCATCAATGCACTGCTCAGCCAACACAGATAAGAACGGCGAGAACACAGCTATCTTCTTCGGTCTTTCAGGTACAGGTAAGACTACACTTTCAACAGATCCTAAGAGACTCCTCATCGGTGATGACGAGCACGGCTGGGACGACAACGGCGTATTCAACTTTGAAGGCGGCTGCTATGCTAAGGTTATCAACCTTGACAAAGAGTCAGAGCCTGACATCTACAACGCTATCAGAAGAGACGCTCTTCTTGAAAATGTTACTGTTGATAAGGACGGCAAGATTGACTTTAACGACAAGACTGTAACAGAGAACACTCGTGTATCATATCCGATTGATCACATCGACAACATTGTTCGCCCTGTTTCTTCAGCTCCTGCTTTGCAAAGAATGTAATCTTCCTTTCAGCGGATGCTTTCGGCGTACTTCCGCCTGTTTCAATCCTCACACCTGAGCAGACAAAGTACTACTTCCTTCCTCAGGCTTCACAGCTAAGCTTGCAGGTACAGAGCGTGGCATCACAGAGCCGACTCCAACATTCTCAGCTTGCTTCGGTCAGGCATTCCTCGAGCTTCATCCTACAAAGTATGCTGAAGAGCTCGTTAAGAAGATGGAAATGAGCGGTGCTAAGGCATACCTCGTAAACACAGGTTGGAACGGCTCAGGCAAGCGTATCTCTATTAAGGATACTCGTGGTATCATCGACGCTATCCTTGACGGTTCTATCACAAAGGCTCCTACAAAGACAATTCCACACTTCAACTTTGAAGTTCCTACAGAGCTCCCCGGCGTTGATTCAGGCATCCTCGATCCTCGTGACACATATGCAAATGTTGCTGATTGGGAAGAGAAGGCTAAGGATCTTGCAAGCCGTTTTGTTAAGAACTTTGCTAAGTACGAAGGCAACGAAGCCGGTAAGGCTCTCGTTGAAGCAGGTCCTAAGGCTTAATTTGCCCGACTGTGCTTAACGCATCATAATTGGTGCAACCTTTATCTAAATAAAAATTTCACCCGAAAGGTTTTTGAAAAAATTCCTTTCGGGTGTTTTTTATTGAGATTATACTTACAAAAATGCAGACATTTCTTTTATGTTTTCCTCTTCGGTTTCTAACATTCTTTTGGCGAGGAGGCTGACATGGGGATCATTGCCGTTATATTCTCGAATTTTGCGTGACATTTTATTCACTCCCATTGTGTTGCCTTTTATCATCATTTCGGCAATATGCGAAGATGATGAGTCACGCTTTAAATCCCTTTGTGCGGCATAGCGTGTCATTGCTTTTGTCATATTACTCACTCTGTGTGGCTCTGCACCACGATTTTGCAACATTTTATTTGCACAATGATACAGCTTTCCGTATTTAATAAGATGTTCGCACAAAACACCGTCAACCTTGCTGTCCTTCAAACTTTTCCTCACGCTCGTAATTCCCTGACAGCCCATTTCGGCATTCTGCAAAACGCAGTTGAGCATTTCAATATCGTTAGTCATAACAAATCACCTCTGTAGATATTATTTACGGGAATTTTTGTATTTATGCAACCGTAAAAAATTAGGTTGCAACACAGCCGTTTTTATGGTTTAATATCTATTAGATAATAAAAATAGGTGATTTTATGGTTGACGCAAAGTTACATACAATAAAACTTCCGTATCCCGACAAGGGCGACAGAACCGTCTGGATTTATGTTCCGTCACATTCCGACGGTGAAAAACTTCCCGTAGTCTATATGACAGACGGACAGAATCTTTTTGACGATAATTCAACTCCGCACGGTTCGTGGGAGGTTGCAAAAGCTGTTGAAAATGAGCAGAAAAGCGGTGTAGGCAACGCTGTAATCGTAGGTATTGACAACGGTAATGCTTGGCGTGACAGCGAGCTTACACCGAAATCAATCGGTGAGGTTCAGCACCTTGAAATGTTCTGCGAGGATTTCAAACCCGAGGGTGAAATCTTTGACAATTTTCTTATGAATACCGTCATTCCGTATATTGAAAATAATTTCCCCGTATGCACCGACAGACAGAATGTTGCCGTCTGCGGAAGCTCATCGGGCGGACTTATGTCATTCTTTTCGGCTTTTGAACACCCGGAAAAATTCGGCTATGCAGGTGTGTTTTCTCCTGCATTTCTCTGTTACACAAGAGAGGATTGGGCGAAATATCTTTCGACAAAAATTGTTGAAAATATGCCGTACCTCTACATCTATACGGGTAACGGTGACGAGCTTGAAGAGATGATTTTTGAAAGCACCGAAATGCTCTACGAACTTTTGGAAGAAAGCTTCTACCCGTATGACAGAATGAACGAGGTCATTCTTTTGAAAACGCACACAATGAAAAAAATCTTGGCGAGAAATTTTCCCCGATTTTCTCCACACATTTTTGAGCAGACTTTGATAATATGAACAGCAAAATTGATATAAAAATATGCACCATTGATATGCTGACGGACCTGCAATATCTTTGCAGAACAACTTTTTACGAAACTTTCGCCGATTCAACCGATGAGGAGGATATGCGAAAATTTCTTGCAGAAACCTATTCAGCGGAAAAGCTGTCAGCAGAACTTGCAAACTCCGAAAGTGTAACCTTTATAGCGTACAAAAACGGTACTCCTCTCGGATATCTAAAACTGAATATCGGCAATGCGCAGACTGAAAAATGCCTTGACAATGCGCTTGAAATTCAACGCATCTATATTCTGAAAAGTGCCAAAGGACAGGGCATAGGCTCAGCCTTTATGCAGATTGCGGAGAATTTTGCAAGTGAGAAAAAACTTTCAACAATATGGCTCGGTGTATGGGAACATAACGAGCCTGCAAAGAAATTCTACAAATCAAAAGGATATGAAAAATTTTCACATCACACATTTGTCATCGGTGACGATATGCAAACTGATTTCCTTTTGAAAAAAAGAAATGAAAGGGTAAAATCAAAATGATTAAATGTAAAATTGATGTTGGTGAAGAGGAAAATAAAGTAATGAAAGAAATTTCATTAGATTGTCTGGGGAATAAAACGAAAAGATTAATTATTAGAATATGTCTTTTACTTATCGCAGTAATTATTGTACTTCAAATGATTTTTGACCCCCAATGAATGGTGGTTCAATTGATATCATGGCATTTATTATTATAGCTCTGGATATTTTGTTAGCAATCTTTGCAAGAAAAATACATGAATTGATTTTCTATATAAGGTCAAGTAAAGCAGATCCTTCTGAAAAACAGGGGGTTAGAGAATATATGTTTTTTGAAGATGGTATTCAGATAATTTCACCGTGGGTAAAAGGAATGAACCAATGGAATATGTTTTATTTTTGGGGCAATTATAAAAATTATATCTACATTATCCATCGCTCAAACCATGTATTGTTGGTTGATCTCAGGAAGCTTTCCGTGAATGAAATAAATGATTTGACAAATCTTCGAACAGACATCTCAGCTTTTGTCCCAACTGACCTTATTTTGGCAAAACAAAAAGGACAGCCTTTAAAGACTGTCCCAAAAATGTGATTTGGTTTAAATCGAAATTATGCGATGATTTCGCCGTCAACCGTACCGCCAAGACCTGCGGCATTTGATTCGTCTGTGTCGATGTGCATTGCAGGAGCGTAGTTTGCGTTTACTCGATTACAACATCACCGAATGTTGTTGCTCTGCCTGTATTTTCGCCAACCTTAACCGAAACGAGCTGTTTGTCTTTAAGACCAAACTCCTCGGCAGTTTTCGGATCAAGGTGAATGTGTCTTTTAGCGGCAATTACACCGCATTCGATTTCAACTTCGCCCTCGGGACCGACAAGCTTGCAGCCGGGTGTGCCTGCAATATCGCCTGATTCTCTGACAGGAGCGGCAATGCCGAGCTTACGAGCGTCTGTAAGAGAGATTTCAACCTGATTTGCACTTCTTTCGGGACCGAGAATTGACATTTTCATTTCACTTTTCGGACCTACAACAGTTACCTTTTCAACACAGGCAAACTGTCCGGGCTGTGAAAGATTCTTTTTGTTTGTAAGAGTTGCGCCCTTGCCAAAGAGAGCCTCAAGAGTTTCTTTGGTAACATGAACATGATGCGCTGATGTTTCAACCATTACTTTCATTTTGTGTACCACCATTCAATTAGAATTCGCCGTACGGCTTCGTGTTTATTTTACTACTTTATTCTTGGAATTTCAACATTTTTGATAAATTTAAATCTTTATTTTGGGAGAGAAAATTATGTATAATACCTGGGAAGAATTAAAATCGGCTTGTGAAAACTGTCACAGGTGTGAACTCTGCGAAACTCGCACAAATGTTGTTGTGGGCGTCGGCAACGAAAATGCAGAGGTTATGTTCATCGGTGAAGGTCCTGGCGAAAACGAGGATCTTCAAGGCGAACCGTTTGTCGGCAGAGCAGGCAAACTGCTTGACAAAATGCTTGTGGCTGTTGACCTTGACAGAAACAAGAATATTTACATTGCCAATATGGTAAAGTGCCGTCCGCCGAAGAACCGTGATCCAAAGCCCGAAGAACAGGAAATGTGCATTGAGTGGCTCAGAACACAGGTGAGAATGATCAAGCCGAAAATTATTGTCTGTCTCGGCAGAATTGCGGCGGCAAGGCTTATTAAATCGGATATCAAAATCACAAAGGAACACGGTCAGTGGATTGAGAAAAACGGTGTGCTTATGATGGCAATGCTTCATCCTGCGGCAATTTTGCGTGATCCACGCAGAAAGCCCGACGCTTTTGACGATTTCTTAAAGCTCCGTGATAAAATCAACGAGGTCTGTAATCATACATATGAATAATTTTTTTGCAGCGGAGGTTTAGTGTGACCTCTGCTGTTTTTATATGTATAATTTCAAAATATTGTACATACAGATGACGAATACGGTAAGATTTCTGTTGATATTGCGGCATTAATTTGGTATAATTAGTATGCAAAGCACAGTGATTTTTTCTGTAAGAAACATATGAAAAGGGTGATTTTATGAGCCTTGTAGAATTTAATAATGTTTACAAAAGATACAAAACGGGTGAGATTGTCATCAATGCGGTTGACGGCATTTCGTTCAAGGTTGAGGAGGGCGAGTTTGCAATTGTAGTCGGTGCGTCCGGTGCAGGCAAAACAACCGTTCTGAATATTCTCGGCGGAATGGACAGCTGTTCCGAGGGCGAAATCATTGTCGGCGGAAAGGATATAAGCAAATTTAAGGACAAACAGCTTATTGAGTACAGACGGCACGACATAGGCTTTGTGTTCCAGTTCTACAACCTTGTTCATAACCTAACGGCAAAGGAAAATGTTGAGCTTGCCGCTCAGATTTGCAGTAATCCTCTTGACAGCGAAACTGCTCTTGACAGCGTGGGCTTGCTTGAAAGGGCAAACAACTTCCCTGCACAGCTTTCGGGCGGTGAACAGCAGAGAGTTTCAATCGCAAGAGCACTTGCCAAAAGACCAAAGCTTTTGCTTTGTGACGAACCGACAGGTGCGCTTGACTACAACACAGGCAGACAGATTCTGAAATTGTTGCAGGAAACCTGCCGTAAAGACAAAATGACCGTTGTTCTCATCACTCACAACGGAGCAATAACACCGATGGCGGATCACATTATAAGAATGAAAAGCGGAAAAATTGTTGAAGATATTTACAATGAAAATCCGAAAAATGTTGAAGAAATTGAGTGGTAAAAAATGAAAAGGAGGTGTCACAATGACTAAATCCTTGATAAAAAATACATTCAGAGAAATTAAAAATACAAAAGCAAGATTCATCTCAATTATGGCGATTATCGCCCTCGGAGTGGGATTTTTTGCCGGAATAAAGGCAACGGTTCCGTCAATGTACAATCTTGCAAGAACCTACACGGACGAGCAGGAACTTATGGATTACCGACTTGTGTCAACGGTCGGATTTGATGAGGACGACATTAAGGCGGTAAAAAATACGGACGGAGTAACCTCTGTTATGCCGTCATATTTCTGCGATGTTCAGACCGATGCCGACAGCGGCGGCAGGACTATGAGAGTCATTGCACTTCCCGAAAAATACGGTGATAATTCCGTTCAGAACAAGCTTGTTTTGACGGAAGGCAGACTTCCCGAAAAGTCGGGTGAAATTGCAGCCGATTCAAGCTCGTTCACGGCAGAGGGTTATAAAATCGGCGACAAAATCAGATTTGCAAAACAGACGGGCGATACAGATACTTCAACCGAACTTAAAACCCTTGAATACACGGTGGTAGGTCTTGTGCAGTCACCTCTTTACATAGCATATCAGCGAGGAACTACGACGGTTGGCAACGGAAAAATTTCGGATTATTTCTACATTTGTCCCGAAGATTTCGCCTTTGAACGCTACACGGAGCTTTATGTAAAAACCGATATTTCGGATAAATTCTTGGCATATACGGACGATTATGATAATGCCATAGAGAATAAAGCCGCCGATTTTGAAAAGGTGGGAGAGAACAGGAGCAACAGCTTTACGGTTGAGGTTATCGACAAGGCTAAGAGCGACCTTGCAGATGCAAAACAGGAGTATTTGGACAATAAAGAAAAAACCGAAAAGAAGCTTGCCGATGCAAAGACGGCGATTGATGACGGCAAAAAAGAGCTGAAAACCAAGACCGATGACGCACAGAAAAAACTTGATTCGGCAAAACAGCAGATTGAGGACGGCAGGACACAGCTTGAAAATTCACGCAATGAATATAACACAAAAATTGCCGACGCACAGGCTCAGATTGCCGAAAAGGAAAGTCAGCTTAATTCTGCCGAAAAGCAATATAATTCTTCAAAAGCAGAATTTGATAAAGAAATTTCAAAATCACAGGCTGAAATAGAAAATGCGGAATATCAGCTGCAGTCGGCAAAGGATACATTTCAAACCGAACAGGAACCACAGCTTTTGGCAGGAATAAGTCAGGCTAAGGATGCCGTTTCCGCTTTGCAGTATCAAATCAGTCAGACAACCGATGAAGAAACGCTTGCTGTTTTGAACGCACAGCTTGAACAGGCTCAGCAGAAGCTTGACGAACTCAACGCAACATACGATTCCGCAAAGGCACAGCTTAAAGAAAGCGAAAGCCGACTTTCCGAAAGCAAGGCACTTTTTGAACAAAAAAAGAGCGAGGGACAGGCTCAGCTTGACTACGCATATTCACAGATTTCAAGCGGAAGGACACAGCTTGATGCCGCAAAAGCAGAACTTGCACAACAGTCGGCAGACGGTCAGGCTCAGCTTGATTCGGCAGAAAGCAAGCTGAATGATGCACAGAGCGAATATGACAGCGGTGTTGCAAAGCTTGCCGAGGAAAAGAAAAACGGCGAGAAAAAACTCTCCGATGCACAGACAGAATACGATGACGGTGTTAAAAAAGCCGCTGAAGAATTTAAAAAAGCAGAGGATAAAATCAAAGATGCAGAGGAAGAAATTAATTCTCTTACAGAACCAAAGTGGTATGTTTTTGACAGAAGCGACAACCCCGGCTATTCGTCATTTTCGTCAAATGCAGACAGACTCGGAGCTGTTGCAACGGTATTTCCGGTATTCTTCCTGCTCGTAGCGGTGCTTGTCTGCGTAACCACAATGACAAGACTTATTGAAGAAAAGCGTACCGAAATCGGAACGCTGAAAGCACTCGGCTACAGCAACACAAGCATTGTAATGAAGTTTGTAATCTACTCGTTGCTTGCGGCTGTTATCGGAAGTGTAATCGGTATTTTAATCGGCATTTTCACCTTGCCGTTTGTAATTTATGATGCTTACAAAATTATGTACTACATCGGCGATATAACGCTGATACCAGACTATACAAGCATAATTTTCGGAATTGTTGCCGCAGTTGTCTGCACGGTTGTTGTGTCGGTTGTAGTGTGTGCTAAATCTCTGCACGAAAAGCCTGCGGCTATTATGCGGCCGAAAGCACCAAAGGCGGGCAAGAGAATTTTGCTTGAACGCATAAAACCGTTGTGGTCACATATGAGCTTTAACTCAAAGCTGACCGCAAGAAATCTGTTCAGATACAAGGTAAGACTTTGTATGACTGTTATCGGTGTGGCAGGCTGTACGGCTCTGATTGTTGCCGCATTCGGTTTGCTCAACAGCTTTGAACCGATGACACACGATCAGTTTGAAACAATCTATAAATACGATGCCGTTGTTGTTCCGAAAGACAGCGGAAGTGCCGACAATCTTTCGTTTTTGACAGATACACTTGATAAAAACAGCAATGTCAAACTCTCAATGCTTGTTTCACAGCAGGAATGTACGGTAACACACGGCAGTAAGGTTAAGGACAGCGACACAAATCTTGTTGTACCGCAGAATCCCGAAAAGTTTGACGAAATTGTTTCTCTGCATACAAGAAAAGGCAAAGAAGAACTCAAGCTTTCGGACAACGGAGTAATGCTCAGCGAAAAAATGTGCAGTGAGCTTGGAATAAAAACGGGCGACAAAATCACACTGAATGTTGACGGCAAAAAGGCAGAGGTCAAGGTCAGCGGAATTTTTGAACAGTACATTTACAATTTTGTTTATATGACGCCAACCGCCTATAGGAGCTTGTTCGGTAAGGATTGCACCTATAATATGGCTGATGTCGCACTCAAAGATACCTCGGATTCCGCCTGCGACAAATTCGGTTCACAGGTTTTATCAGATGATAAAATTGCGGCGGTAAGCTACATTGCATCAAGCTTGAACGAATTTAAAAATATGCTCAACTCGCTTGATATGGTTGTTACGGTTATGATAATCTGCGCAGCGGCACTTGCCTTTGTTGTACTCTACAACCTGACAAATATCAACATTGCCGAGCGTGTCCGTGAAATTGCAACCTTTAAGGTTCTCGGATTCTACAACCGTGAAACCTCATCCTTCATTTACAAAGAGAACATAATTCTGACCCTCCTCGGAATTTTCGTAGGTCTGTTCCTCGGAAACCTTTTGACAGGTTTCATCATTCAGACGGTTGAGGTTGACAACGTTATGTTCGGAAGAGATATTTATTTCACTTCATACCTCTATGCGGCAGGGCTGACATTCCTGTTTTCAATTCTTGTAAATGCGGTTATGAGCTTTAAGATTAAAGCCGTTAATATGGTTGAAAGCCTTAAAAGCGTTGAATAACGGAATATTTTGCCGTATGCTTAAAAAATCTTTTGTAAAATATTGATTGAATACAGCAATTGTGTTATAATACAGAGGAATAGGCTAAATAAATAGGCTGACAGGCAAAATATCTGTGAAAGGATAGTTACAGTAATGATAAAAGCTAATGAATACCGCACAGTCACCTGCGGTGAGTTAAGAGAAGAAAATATCGGACAGCAGGTCGAGTTGCGGGCTGGGTGGAAAATATCCGTGACCACGGCGGTGTAATGTTCCTCGATATCCGTGATCAGTACGGTGTGCTTCAGGTTGTTGTTCACAACGATGAACTCCTTAAAGATATCAACAAGGAATGTACAGTAACTCTCAGCGGTACTGTTGTTAAGCGTGACGAAGAAACAATCAACAAGAAGATTGCAACAGGTTTCGTTGAAGTTCACACGGAGGACATCAAGGTTCTCGGTAAGTGTAAGAATGTTCTTCCGTTTGAGGTTGCAACCTCTACAAATACCAATGAAGAAGTAAGACTTAAATATCGTTTTCTTGACCTCCGTAACCCGAAGGTTCACAATAATATTATGATTCGTTCGCAGATTATCACATTTCTGCGCAACAAGATGAACGAAATGGGCTTTATGGAGATTCAGACTCCTATCCTTTCAACTTCATCTCCGGAGGGCGCTCGTGACTACCTTATCCCGAGCAGAAAGCACAAGGGCAGATTCTATGCTCTCCCACAGGCTCCTCATATTTTTAAACAGCTCCTTATGGTGTCAGGCTTTGACAGGTATTTCCAGATTGCACCTTGCTTCCGTGATGAGGATGCCCGTGCAGACCGTTCACCGGGTGAGTTCTATCAGCTTGATTTTGAAATGGCTTTTGCAACACAGGAAGATGTATTTGCTGTTGCTGAAGAGGTTCTTTACGAAACATTCAAGAAGTTTTCAAATAAAGAGGTTTCAAAGCCTCCGTTTGCCCGTATTCCGTATGCAGAGAGTATGCTCAAGTACGGTACAGACAAGCCTGACCTCCGCAATCCGCTCGTAATTGTTGAAATCAGCGATATGTTTGAGGAAACAGACTTTGCTCCGTTCCGCAAGAAGACAGTTCGTTCAATCAATGTTCCGAACGCCGCAGGTCAGTCAAAGAAATGGTTCAAGAAGATGGAGGAGTTCGCTCTTTCAATCGGCATGAAGGGCCTTGGCTATGTTAAGGTTAGAGATGACCTCACATTTGACGGTCCGATTGACAAGTTCCTTAAAGAGGGCGACCGTGAAGAACTTATCAGCCGTAACGGTTCAAAAGCAGGCGATGTAATCTACTTTATCGCCGATACTGCTCAGGAAGCTCCAAAGCTTGCGGGTTAGATTAGAACAGAGGTTGCAAAGCGTCTTGACCTTATCGATACAAGCCGTTTTGAAATGTGCTTTATCGTTGACTTCCCGATGTTTGAGAGAGATGAAGAAACAAATCAAATTATCTTCACACACAATCCTTTCTCAATGCCACAGGGCGGTCTTGACAGCCTTCTTAACAAGGATCCCGAAGAGGTTCTTGCTTATCAGTACGATATCGTTTGCAACGGTGTTGAGCTTTCATCAGGCGCTGTTCGTAACCACGATATTGAAATTATGAAGAAAGCGTTCGAGCTTGCAGGCTACAGCGAGGATGACCTCAAGGCTAAGTTCTCTGCACTCTACAATGCGTTCCAGTACGGTGCTCCGCCGCACGCAGGTATGGCTCCGGGTGTTGACCGTATGATTATGCTCCTTACAGAGGAAGAGAACATCGAGAAGTAATTGCATTCCCGATGAACTCCAATGCTCAGGATCTTCTCCTCGGTTCACCGGGTGAGGTAACAGAACAGCAGCTCCGTGAGGTTCATATTAAATTAAGATAAAAACTGCATTTGCAGTCATATATTCAAACTCAAAGGGCGAGTTATATATTATATGACTTGCCCTATTTTCTTTAAAAAGGACGGTTTTTATGGTAACAAGAGAAGATGTTGAAAACATTGCGTTGCTTTCAAAGCTTTTTGTTCCCGAAGAGGAGCTTGACGGCCTTACAAAGTCAATGCAGGAAATCATAGATTTTGCCGACACAATCAATAACGCTCCGACAGACGGCGAGGAGTTTGACGATATTAACAATCTGTCAAATGTTTTTCGTGAGGATGAGGTTGTTGAGTCCTACGATACAAAGGAGATCCTTTCAAATGCTCCCGAGCAGGCAGAGGATCACTTCCTTGTAAGAAACAGAGAGTAAGGCGGTGTAAAAATGGGTTCTATTGAAAAAATTCATGAAATGCTTGTGTCAAAAGAGTGTTCATGTACCGAGCTTACAAAAAGCTATCTTGATGAAATCGAAAAGGCTGACGGCGAGCTTAACGCATATGTTAATGTAACAGGCGAGGAGGCTCTGAAAACTGCCGAGGCTGTTGACAGAAAAATTGCCTCCGGCGAAGAAATCGGTATGCTCGAGGGTGTTCCGATGACGCTCAAGGACAATATTTCAACAAAGGGAATTGAAACAACCTGTTGTTCAAAAATTCTCACAGGCTATAAGCCGATTTATAACGCAACCGTTTGGGAAACTCTTGCAGGCGAAAACGCAGTTATGCTCGGCAAGACGAATATGGACGAGTTCGCAATGGGCTCTTCATGCGAAACATCATACTTTGGCGGTGCAATGAATCCGTTTGATTCAAACTATGTTTCAGGCGGTTCATCAGGCGGTGTTGCAAGTGCGGTAGGCGCAAACATTGCCGCTTACGGTCTTGGCTCGATACAGGCGGATCAATCCGTCAGCCGGCATCATTCTGCGGTATTGTAGGTCTTAAACCTACTTACGGTGCGGTTTCCCGTTACGGACTTATCGCATACGCAAGTTCACTTGACCAGATTGGACCGATTACAAAGTCTGTTGAGGACGCTGCAATTGTTTTTGATGCAATTTCAAAGAGAGATGAAAAAGATTCAACCTCAAAGGGCTTTGTCGGTGACACTTATTCAAAACTCAACAATGACATCAAGGGCATGAAAATCGGTATTGCAAAGGAATATCTTGAGGGTGTCCGTGACGATGTAAAAGAGGCTGTCTTAAAGGCTGCCGATATCTACAAGTCAATGGGCGCAGAGATTGTTTACTTTGACCTGCCCGAACTCAAATTTGCCCTTCCTGTTTACTATATCATCGCCTGTGCCGAGGCATCTTCAAACCTTGGCAGATATGACGGTATCCGTTTCGGTTACAAAACCGAGCATTACAACGGCACTCACGATATGGTTTGCCGTACCCGCTTCGGAGGGATTCGGCGAAGAAGTTAAACGCAGAATCCTCCTCGGTACTTATGTGCTTTCCGCAGGTTACTATGACGCTTATTACAAAAAGGCTCAGAATCTTCGCGGCACTATCGTTAAGGCATTCAACAACGCATTTGAAAAGTGCGATGTAATCCTTGCTCCGACAGTTCCTATGACAGCATTTGAAAAGGGACATGCTGTAAGCGATCCGATTGAAACCTATCTTACGGATATCTGCACTGTACCTGTCAATATTGCAGGTCTGCCGGGTGTTTCGGTTCCGTGCGGATTCAACGCAAATGGTATGCCGATTGGTATGCAGCTTATCGGCAAGAGCTTCGGCGAGGCTGAAATTCTTAATGCGGCATACAAATATCAGCAGGCTGCTGCTGAAAACTTTAAGGATACAAAGTGGGGTGTTAAGCTGTGAGTTACGAATTAGTTGCGGGTTTTGAAACCCATATTGAGCTTGCCACAAAGACAAAAATCTTCTGTGGCTGTACTACAAAATTCGGCGGTGCGCCAAACAGCCATTGCTGTCCCGTGTGTATCGGTCTGCCGGGAACACTTCCAAAGCTTAACCGTGAGGTAGTTCGCTATGCAATCCGTGCAGGTCTTGCAGTTCACGGTGAAATCGCAGAGATTTCAAAAATGGACAGAAAGAACTACTGCTATCCCGACCTTTCAAAGGCTTATCAGATTAGCCAGCTTTATGCTCCGCTCATTATAGGCGGTTATGTTGAGCTTTCAAACGGCAGAAAAATCCGTCTGCACCACATTCACATTGAAGAGGATGCAGGAAAGCTCATTCATCAGCACGGTGACACATATGTTGACTATAACCGTGGCGGTGTTCCTCTTATCGAAATCGTTTCAGAGCCTGACATTCGTTCAATTGACGAGGCGAGAGAGTATGTCGAAAAGCTTCAGCAGGTTATGCGTTACATCGGAATTTCCGACTGTAAGATGCAGGAAGGCTCAATGCGTTGCGATGTAAACATTTCGGTTCGTCCAAAGGGCAGCGAAAAGCTTGGTACAAGAACCGAAATTAAAAATATGAACTCAATCAACAACATAGCAAAGGCTATGGAGTATGAGTTTGAAAGACAGGTTGACCTCATTGAAAACGGCGGAAGTGTTGTTCAGGAAACTCTCCGTTATGACGATGCAACCAACACAACATCTTCAATGAGAAGTAAAGAGGACGCTCACGATTACCGTTATTTTCGTGATCCCGACCTTGTTACTATCCATGTTCCGAAAGATGTTGTTGAAGAAATCAAGGCTGCAATGCCTGAGCTTCCTGCCGACAAGTGCAGAAGATATATTGACGAACTTGCAATTCCCGAAAAGGATGCACAGCTTCTTACAAAGTACCGCAAAATCAGCGAGTATTTTGACAAGGCTTGCGAGGGCGTTAAGTCACCAAAGACAGTTTCAAACTTCATTATCGGTCAGATTTTCCGCAGAACGGAAACCGAGGCTGACAAGGAAATCTTTGATGTTGCGGTTACTCCGGAACAGCTTAACGAGCTTGTAAAACTTCTTGACAGCGGTAAAATCCGCAACAACCTTGCAAAGGCAACACTTGAAAAGATGCTTGACAGCGGCAAGGGTGCTCTTGAATTTATCAGCGAAAGCGATATGGGCGGTCTTGACGAAAACGCACTCAACGATTTGTGCAAGCAGGCTGTTGAGAGCAATCCAAAGGCTGTTGAGGACTATAAGAACGGCAAGGAAAAGGCGATTAAGTCGCTTGTCGGAAATGTTATGAAGAACAGCAGAGGTAAGGCAGATCCTGCTCTTGCAGAGTCAAAAATCAAGGAACTTATCGGCTGATAACTTAAACCTTCACGGGGGTGTGTCTTATGAAAGAAAAAAAAATCAAAGTAACGGCAGTTGTAATGTTTTTCGGAGTTATATTTTCGGGAATTTTGGTTGCATACAAGCTGGTTAATACGATTATCCCGTCATTTGACGGCGGATCGGCATCGGTATTCGACTATCTGCTAATCGTGACCGTCACCGTTTCAATGGTGCTGAAGCTCGCAGTAGGTTCAATGGGACTGAGAGCCGTTTCAAAAAAGACATCACCGCCGGATATGCAAAAAATGTTGAAAACTTCGGGCAAACTCGCAGTAGTGCTTGTGCTTATCGGAGTGCTTAACATCATATTTAATGTTGTCAACGGACAGGTTGTTTTTGTGATTGAAGTGTTCGACATAGCAACTGATATTCTCCTCGGTTTTGTGTATATACTTGCCTCCGCAAGTGTTCGTGCCGGAACAGAGAATAAGTTCGGATTTTAGATTACAAAATAAAAAAAATTAACGGTTGGATTTACGAAAAAAGTAATCCAACCGTTTTTTGTTTTTGTAATTTTTCTTTTAGAGTCGTATGGGCGGACAATATCCGCCTACACGGCGAGTCGCCGTTCCCAGTTCGTGAAGACAGTTTTAATTAAATGTAAAATTGAAAATTGAAAATGGAAAATTAATGTCGGGAAGACAGTTTGTAATGTAAAAAACATATTATGCCCGAGCGTAGTATTGTAATTGTTCGCACAATTCCGTAGGGGCGTTCATTGGACGCCCGCACGGCGAGCCGCCGTTCCCAATTCGTGAAGATAGTTTGTAATATTAAAACATATTATGCCCGAGCGTAGTATTGTAATTGTTTCCACAATCCAGTAGGGGCGTTCATTGGACGCCCGCCAAGTAATGACAGAAAATTTATGATGAAAACAAACTGTATAAATGAGATACAGTTACCAAAATAATACAGTTGAAAAGAGGTCAGCATTGCTGACCTCTTTTTTATGTAATTCTAAAAATGCACTCGCATTCTGAAAAGTTATGTGCGTGCCGAGTAATGCTCGGGCATAATAAGTTTTAGAAAAATGAAACTGTCTACACGAACGGGGTGCGAGACACTCGCATTAGTCAACCTTTGGCAAGCCGTCAAAGCCCTGCTGGAGGTCGGCGTCTGTCGGAATGTAGTCACTCATTTCGCCGTCATTATACTTCTGATAAGCAACCATATCAAAGTAGCCTGTACCTGTAAGACCGAAGAGAATTGTCTTTTCTTCGCCTGTTTCCTTGCACTTGAGAGCCTCGTCAATTGCAACTCTGATTGCGTGACTGCTTTCGGGAGCAGGGAGAATACCCTCAACTCTTGCAAACTGCTCTGCTGCTGCAAATACGCTTGTCTGCTCAACTGCTCTTGCCTCCATAAGGCCGTCATGATAAAGCTGAGAAAGTGTTGAACTCATACCGTGGAAACGAAGTCCGCCTGCGTGGTTGGCTGACGGAATAAATCCGCTGCCGAGCGTGTACATCTTTGCGAGAGGACAAATCATACCTGTGTCGCAGAAGTCATATGCAAACTTACCTCTTGTAAGGCTTGGGCATGATGCCGGCTCAACAGCAATAAATTTGTAGTCATTTTCGCCACGGAGCTTTTCACCCATAAACGGAGAGATAAGACCGCCGAGGTTTGAACCGCCGCCTGCACAGCCGATGATAATGTCAGGCTTTACATTGTATTTTTCGAGAGCGGCTTTTGCTTCAAGACCGATAACGGACTGATGAAGAAGTACCTGATTAAGCACACTTCCGAGTACATAACGGTAGCCGTCTGTATGAGTTGCAACCTCAACAGCCTCAGAAATAGCACAGCCAAGGCTTCCTGTTGTACCGGGGTGAGCCTCAAGAATCTTTCTGCCGACTTCCGTTGTTGTTGACGGTGACGGAGTAACGCTTGCACCGTAGGTTCTCATAACCTCTCTTCTGAAAGGCTTTTGCTCGTATGAAACCTTTACCATAAATACCTTGCAGTCAAGGCCGAAATATGAACAAGCCATTGAAAGGGCAGTACCCCACTGACCTGCGCCTGTTTCGGTTGTAACACCTTTAAGTCCCTGCTTTTTAGCGTAGTAAGCCTGAGCAATTGCGCTGTTAAGCTTGTGGCTTCCGCTTGTGTTGTTGCCCTCAAATTTGTAGTAAATCTTTGCGGGAGTGTCAAGAGCCTTTTCAAGAAAATATGCTCTTACAAGCGGAGATGGACGGTACATTTTATAGAAGTTCTGAATTTCTTCCGGAATGTCAATGTATGCGTCTGTATCGTCAAGCTCCTGGTCAATAAGCTCATCACAGAACACGGGAGCAAGGTCTGCGTGTGTCATAGGCTTGAGTGTTGCAGGGTTTAAAAGCGGTGCAGGCTTGTTTTTCATATCTGCACGAACATTGTACCATTGTGTCGGGATTTCGTTTTCGTCAAGGTATATTTTGTATGGGATTTTGTTTTCAGCCACTAAAATGACCTCCTTAGAATGATATTTCTCTGTAAATCTTATGTAAGTTGATTTTGAAATTTTGCAGGAATTATTTTACATCCTGCATACTTCTGTAATATTGTACCACAAATAAAAGGCTTTGTCACGCAAATTTGTAAAAATTTATTTTGGCATACAAAACCTATATTTTTATTTACACTCTTTTTACAATTGACAAACAGCGTATTTTACAAAACATTCATAGACTGATGTTGTACGAAAGAGGTACACAAATGATATGAATTTAAGGAGAAAATTCAAATGAAATCTATGACTAAAAAAATTACGGCAACAGCATTATTCGGTGTTCTTGCAGTTTCTGCATTTGCAGGCTGCGGCGGTGCAAATTCTTCATCAAACGGTTCATCCGACGCAGGTTCAGACGCAAAGAAAGTTTGACGCATCAAAAACAATCTCTGTAGTAACAAGAGAAGAAGGCTCAGGCACAAGAGACGCATTCACAGAGCTTACAGGCGTTCTTGTTAAGGACGGCGACAACAAGACAGACAACACAACTACTTCGGCTGTAACAATCAACAGCACAGAGGCTGTTATCACAAATGTTAAGGATAACGAGGCGGCAATCGGTTACATTTCACTCGGTTCACTCAACGATACGGTAAAGGCTCTTAAAATCGGCGGTGTTGAGGCAACAGCCGATAATGTAAAATCAGGCGACTATGCAGTAAGCCGTCCGTTCAACATTGCTTACAAGGGCGAACTCAGCGATGTTGCTCAGGATTTTGTTGATTACATAATGAGCTCAGACGGTCAGAAGATTGTTTCGGACAACGGTTATGTAACAGTTTCGGAAAATGCCGCATACAGCGGTAAGAAGCCGTCAGGCAAAATCAGCGTAGCAGGTTCATCTTCGGTATCACCTGTAATGGAAAAGCTTGCCGAGGCTTATCAGAAGGTAAACACAAACGCTAAGGTTGAAATCCAGACATCCGACTCATCGGCAGGTATGCAGTCAGCTATGGGCGGTACATGTGATATCGGTATGGCGTCCCGTGACCTTAAGGATGAAGAAAAGAGCGCACTCAAGGTTGAAACAATCGCAAAAGACGGTATCGCAGTAATCGTAAACAATGCAAACACATGTGATGACCTCACACTTGATCAGGTAAAATCAATTTACACAGGTGAAACAACTGTTTGGAGTGACATAATTAAATGAGATTAAACAGATTTCGTGAAAAGGCAATGCAGGGAGTTTTCTTCCTCACAGCTGTAACAAGTATAGCGGCGGTTGTCATAATCTGTATATTCTTATTCTGTAACGGTGTTCCTGCAATGGCAGAAATAGGCTTCTTTGATTTCGTAGGCGGACAGAAATGGGCTCCTACGAATGTGCCTGCATCATATGGAATCTTTGATATGATTATCGCAAGCATATATGTTACTGCGGGAGCAATCATAATCGGTGTTCCGATAGGAATTCTCACAGCAGTATTTCTTGCAAGATTTTGTCCTGCACCGCTTTACAAGGTGCTTAAACCGGCAACAGAGCTTTTGGCAGGCATCCCGTCAATTGTTTACGGCTTCTTCGGACTTGTGGTAGTTGTACCGTTCATCCGTGATAACTTCGGCGGTGACGGTTCAAGCTGGCTTGCGGCGTCAATCGTACTCGGAGTTATGATTCTTCCGACAATCATCGGTGTGTCGGAGTCGGCAATCAAGGCAGTTCCCGAAAGCTACTACGAAGGTGCTCTGGCACTTGGAGCAACAAAGGAAAGAAGTGTGTTCAAGACAATTCTTCCGGCATCAAAATCAGGCGTTCTTGCAGGAGTTGTTCTCGGCATAGGCAGAGCGTTGGGCGAAACAATGGCAGTTGTACTCATTGCAGGCAATAAGGTTCAGATTCCGCACAGCGTTACGGACGGACTTCGTACCCTGACCGCAAACATTGTTCTTGAAATGGGTTATTCAACAGGCTTGCACCGTCAGGCACTTATTGCAACGGGTGTTGTTCTGTTCGTATTTGTTCTGCTCATCACACTTTCAATGCAGGCTATAAAGAGTAGGAGTGAAAAGCGTGGCTAACAGCGATAACATAAAAAACGATGCCGCTTTGGTTGATGTGTCACAGATTAAGGCAATCAACAAAGTATCGTTTAAACAGAGAATGAAGGCCTACAAAAGAAAGCCCCTTTCACTTGTACTGCTCATTCTTGTAGGTCTTGCGGCGGCACTTTCTGCGGCGGCTCTCATATTTATCATTGCCTATGTTCTTGTGCGAGGTGTTCCGAACCTTACCCCCGAGCTGTTCTCGCTTGAATACAACAGCGACAATGTATCGTGTATGCCGTCAATTATCAACACAATTGTTCTTACGCTTGTAACCCTTATAATTTCCGTACCGTTCGGTGTGGGAGCGGCAATCTATCTTGCAGAGTATGCAAAGCGTGGCAACAAGCTTGTTAAGGTAATCAGAACAATGGCAGAAACCCTTGCTTAGCCGGTATTCCGTCAATTGTTTACGGTCTTTTCGGTATGCTTTTCTTTGTGTATGCCCTTAACTGGGGTTATTCACTTCTTGCCGGTGCATTTACGCTTGCAATTATGGTACTTCCCACAATTATGCGTACAACCGAGGAGGCACTTCTCACAGTTCCCGATTCATACCGTGAGGGCAGTTACGGACTCGGTTCGGGCAAGCTCAGAACAATTATGAGAATTATTCTTCCGAGTGCGATGCCCGGTATTCTTGCCGGAATCATTCTTGCTGTCGGCAGAATAGTTGGCGAAACAGCCGCACTTATTTATACTTACGGTTCGGCAACAGGCTATGCGGCAGGCCCTCTCAATTCGGGACGGTCACTTGCCGTTCATATGTATGTACTTACCAACGAAGGACTTCATACAGATCAGGCATGGGGTACCGCAGTTGTACTTCTTGTACTTGTTTTTGCAATCAATACACTCTCGGCATTTGTTGCAAAGAAACTTGGAAACAACAAGAAGTAACAGGAAAGGATAATTATTTTACAATGGATAAATTTACCATAGAAAACATGAATCTTTACTACGGAAAATTTCATGCGTTAAAGAATGTAAATATCCGTATGAAGAAAAACAGAATCACAGCCTTCATCGGTCCGTCAGGCTGCGGTAAGTCAACTCTTTTAAAGTCTCTCAACCGAATGAACGACCTTGTTGAGGGTTGTAAGATAACAGGCGACATTCGCCTTGACAACGAGGATATTTACGGAGATATGGATGTAAATATCCTCCGCAAAAGGGTTGGTATGGTGTTCCAGAAAGCCAATCCGTTCCCGATGAGCATTTACGATAACATCGCTTTCGGTCCTCGCACACACGGAATCAAAAGCAAGAAAGAACTTGACAGGATTGTTGAAGAATCTTTGCGTGACGCCGCAATCTGGGATGAGCTTAAAGACAGACTCAAAAAGAGTGCTCTCGGTCTTTCGGGCGGTCAGCAACAAAGACTTTGTATTGCAAGAGCACTTGCCGTAAAACCCGAAGTTCTGCTTATGGACGAGGCAACTTCTGCACTTGATCCTATTTCAACGGGTAAAATTGAGGAGCTTTGCCTTAAACTGAAAAACGATTATACAATCGTTATGGTAACACATAATATGCAGCAGGCTTTGCGTATTTCAGATGAAACAGCGTTCTTTTTACTCGGTGAAATGGTTGAATGTAATTCAACCGACGCAATTTTCTCAAATCCGCAGGATAAGCGTACCGAAGAATACATTACGGGAAGGTTTGGCTAATGAGAGAATATTTTGATAAAGAGCTTACACAGCTTAACGACAGCCTTATTGAAATGGGCGGACTTGTTGAACAGGCAATCAAAAATACAATGAAGATGATTGTTGACGGCGAAGATTTGCTTGATATCGCAAGAGAACATGAAAATCGTATTAACGAGGCGGAAAAATCCATCCAAAGCAGATGTTTGCACCTTCTTCTTCATCAGGCACCGGTTGCACACGACCTCAGATATGTTTCCGCCGCACTCAAAATGATTACCGACCTTGAGAGAATCGGCGATCAGGCAGTTGATATTGCTGAAATGTCTGTTTACATCAAGGACAAAAAGCAGGTGTTCAATCTTACTCACATTTTGGAAATGGCAGACAATGCCTCAAAAATGGTAACGGAGGCTATTGACGCTTTTGTTAAGAGCGATATTGAGGTTGCCAAAAGGGTAGCCCGTCAGGATGATATCGTTGACGAACTTTTTAACCGTTCAAAGAATGAAACGGTTGAACTCATTCATAAGAATAAGGAACTCGGCTCAGAGGCTCTTGATATCGTTATGATTGCAAAGTATCTTGAAAGAATTGCAGACCATGCGGTTAATGTTGCAGAGTGGGTTGCTTTTTCAATTACAGGCAGACTGCGATTTGTCCGACTGATATATTTTGCTTAACAAACGGGAGCATAGCTGTATGCTCCTGATTTTTGTTTTATTAAACTTTACATTTTTGCAAAAAAAGTCTATAATTATGGCGGATGTTTCGATTTTAATTTAAGTGCAGATGCCCCTTTGCGGTGCATTTTAATACACATTTGTTGAGGGAGAGTATTAGATGTTAATTTACATTGTTGAAGATGATACCGATATCGAGAGCTTGAATCTTATGCTATGAAAAGCGCGGATATGAGGTTCAGAGCTTTGGTGAAAGCAAAAGCTTTTTTAAGGCTTGTGCAGCCGAAATTCCTCAGCTTGTAATTCTTGATGTTATGTTACCCGATTTTGACGGACTTTCCGTGCTTGAAAAAATGCGCAGGGACGCCGTGACAAAAAATGTTCCCGTTATCCTTGTTACTGCAAAGGGAAGTGAAATGGATAAGGTCAAAGGCCTTGACATGGGTGCCGATGACTATATTACAAAACCTTTTTCAGTCCTTGAGCTTATTTCAAGAGTCCGTGCAATCCTCCGCAGATGTTCTGTTGATGACAGACAGGATGTAATAAAGCTCGGTCAGATTGTTTTTGACGATTCCAAGCACATTGTAACAAGTCATGTGAGGAATGTAACCTCACCTTCAAAGAATACGAACTTTTAAAGTATCTTCTCAAAAATAAAGGGATGGCGCTTACCCGTGAAAATATCATTCTCAATGTGTGGGGATATGATTTTGAGGGCGAGAGCAGAACGGTTGATATGCACATTACAACCCTCAGGCAAAAACTCGGCAGCTGCGGAAACCTTATCAAAACCGTGAGAAATGTCGGATATAAGGCGGGGGAATAAAGTGAAACTGAGTAAAAAGCTTTTAAAAAACTTTTCGGTTATCGCTGTAGTGTCCATTCTTCTGACGGCTGTTTTTTCAACAACCGCTTTCTGGTTTGTGTTCTCCGATGAACAGGAGGCAGAGGTTCGGCAATATACCGATAAAATCATCAGCGTTTATAATTCCGACAGCGAAATCGACCTTTCAAAATATTACGGGATAGGCGATTTTCGTGTTACTCTCATAAAAAGTGACGGTTCGGTTGTATCCGACAGCGTTGACACAGATGTTAATTCTATGCCGAATCACAGCGACCGCCCCGAATTTGAACAGGCAATCAAGGACGGCAACGGTTCAAGCCACAGAATGTCGGAAACTTTGAATAAAATAACATACTACTATGCAGAAAAAACCGCAGACGGTTCTGTAATCCGTGTTGCAAAGACAATTGACAGCATTTACGGAATTTTTCTTTTTGTTATTCCGTCAATTCTTATAATTATGATAGGTGTATTTGTTGTCTGTACAATTCTGGCAAAGCGCTCCACAAAGAAAATCATTGAACCGATTAAGGAAATGGCGGACAACGGCAACGGCTCGCCGTATGATGAGCTTTTGCCGCTCTCACAGAAAATTGCAAGCCAGCAAAGACAAATCAAGCGTCAGATGCGCAGACTGCAGTTTGAAAAGGATAAAATTTCAACGCTTATCGAAAATATGGCGGAGGGCTTTATTCTTATTGATGTTGACAAAAAGGTGCTTATGAGCAATTATTCAGCGTCAAAGCTTCTCGGTGCCGATGATGACGGTGTTACCGACAAAACTTTGATTGCGTTTTCACGCAATGAGGTTCTCAACGATTGCGTTGACAAGGCTCTTTCGGGCGAAAGTAAAAACGGCGACACAACCGTAAAAGGAAGAGCATTGCAGATTATCACCAATCCTGTTTATTCAAACGGCGAAAAAAACGGTGCAATCTGTCTTATTATTGATGTTTCGGCTAAGAAAAAGGCTGAAAAAATGCGTCGTGAATTTACGGCAAATGTAACTCATGAGCTGAAAACTCCGCTGACTTCAATTTCGGGTTATGCAGAAATCATTGCAAGCGGTCTTGTAAAGCCCGATGGTATCCCGAATTTTGCAAATAAAATTCACAAGGAATCGGGCAGACTTCTCTCTCTTATAAGCGATATCATGGAGCTTTCACAGCTTGACGAAAAATTCAGTGATGAAGAATTTGCCCCTGTTGACCTTGCAGGGGTTGCAGCCGAGGTTGCCGAGGATCTCCGTTCAAATGCCGAAAAGCACGGAATTACAATCACTGTTGATACAAAAACTGCCGTCATAAACGGAAACCGTAATCAGATTTACGAACTTATCTACAATCTTTGTGACAATGCAATCCGTTATAATCGTGAAAACGGTTCGGTAAAAATCATAACAGGTGATGACAATGAACATCCGTTTGTTAAAGTTGCCGACACGGGAATCGGTATCCCCGAAAAGCACCACAAGCGTGTGTTTGAACGCTTTTACCGTGTTGATAAGAGCCGTTCAAAGGAAACAGGCGGCACGGGTCTTGGACTTGCAATTGTCAAGCACATTACCGAAAGACATGGCGGAGAGATTTCTCTTGAAAGCAGTGAACAGGGAACAACATTTACCGCAAGGTTCTGATGTAAATATTTTTTACAATCCTTTGCAGAGAAAATAAATTACAAGCGGTGCTGTGCATACTATATTGTGCAGTGCCGCTTTTTTATTGCTCAAACAATACAATTTCACGAATTTCACATAAAAAATTCCGTGTTTCGACAAATTTCAAAGATAATTACCAAGCTTTCAGACTTTACAAATTCTTTACAATTCATTGACAATCCTATGACTTTAGTTTAATATTATTGATGATAAAGGAGAGTATGTATTTATGGATTTGTTTATGGTTTTACAACTGCTCTGCGGTCTGGCGCTCTTTTTGTTCGGTATGAATTCAATGGGCGACGGTCTTGAGAGCCTTTCCGGTGGTAAGCTTGAAAAAACTTTGGAAAAAATGACTAACAGCACCATGAAAGGATTCATTCTCGGTGCGGCGGTTACTGCGGTGATTCAGTCCTCTTCGGCAACAACCGTTATGGTTGTCGGCTTTGTAAACTCGGGAATTATGAAACTCCGCCAGGCAATCGGTATTATTATGGGTGCCAATGTCGGCACAACAATCACTTCTTGGATTCTCAGCCTTTCGGGTATTGAGGGCGACAGTTTGGTTATGCAGCTTTTAAAGCCGTCGTCTTTCTCTGCCGTGTTTGCCTTTGTAGGAATTATTCTTCTTATGTTCTGCAATTCGGAAAAGAAGAAGCATCTCGGCACAATTTTCCTCGGATTCGGTATTCTTATGGTTGGTATGGATCAGATGAGTGCGGCTGTTGAACCGCTTTCGGATGATCCGACATTCACAGGCTTCCTCACACTCTTTAACAACCCTGTATTCGGTATTCTTGCCGGCGCATTGCTGACCGCAGTTATACAAAGCTCAAGCGCCTCTGTCGGTATTTTGCAGGCATTGTCCAAAACAGGCGCAATCAGCTATTCAATGGCAATCCCGATTGTTATGGGACAGAATATAGGCACTTGCGTAACCGCACTTATTTCCTGTATCGGTGCAAAGAAAAACGCAAAGCGTGCCGCATTTGTACATCTTTACTTCAATATTATCGGCACACTCGTGATTTGTGCATTGTTCTACGGTTCTAACCTCTTTATCAACTACGGTTTCCTTAATGATATCGTAGGTCCCGAGAACATTGCGGTTATCCACACAGCATTCAATCTGCTTGCAACTGCAATTCTTCTTCCGTTCAACAAGTATCTTGAAAAGCTTGCCTGTCTTACAATCAGGGATAAGGAAGAGGATTCGGATGTTCCGTTCCTCGATGAGCGTTTTCTCAACACTCCCTCTGTTGCAACAGAGCGTGCAAAGTCACTTGCTGAAAAAATGGCTCGTCTTTCTGAGGGTACGCTCCTCGGCGCACTTGAGCTTGTTGACCATTATGACGAAAAAGTTGCGGAAACAATTCATGAAAACGAAGATATGATTGATTCCTATGAGGATGTTATTTCAACCTATCTTGTAAAGCTCAGTTCCAAACAGCCTTCGGCTGACGACAACAAAACTATTCAGCTCATTCTTCACACAATCGGTGATTTTGAGCGTATCAGCGATCATGCGGTAAGCATTGTAAAGGTTGCTCAGGAAATTCACGAAAAGAACATTTCGTTCTCAAAAGAGGCGAAAGCAGGACTTGCCGTTATGGTTGACGCACTTCGTGAAATTATCAACAACGCTACTGTTGCTTTTGTTGATAATGACCTTGCACTTGCCTCAAAGGTTGAACCGCTTGAACAGGTTATCGATCGTCTGCGTGACAAGCTTAAAGACGCCCATGTTAAGCGTCTTACTAACGGTACCTGTACAATCGAACTCGGTTTTGTATTCTCTGACCTTATCACAAATATTGAGAGAGTTTCCGACCATTGCTCAAACATTGCAATCGGTGTTATTGAAATCAATCGCAACGGCTACGACGCACACGAATATCTCCACGAACTCAAAAATTCCGATGATATTCAGTACAATGCAGATTACAAGGCTTACAAGCAGAAGTACACACTTCCAAAGGAAGCTCTGTCTATACGAGAGGTTTCCGTAGGCGTTCCCACTAACTAAACAAATCTTTTTATAAAATTTAGGGCTACAGAAAAACGAAAGGTTTTTCTGTAGCCCATTTTTTTTCGTGTGAAAGATTTACCTGCGGATTTTTATGCGGTCAGCTTTCGCTTTCGTTAAATACGAAAAAATCCGAGAAGAATTGCAAAGTAATGGAACACACTTCCCGCAACCGTGAATAAGTGCCATATCGAGTGAAAATATTTTACCTTTTTAATTGCGTAAAATATAATTCCCACCGTGTAGAATATTCCGCCGATTATGAGGAAGATTCCCGAAATTGACGGCATATGTTCCATAAGCGGTTTTATTGCAAAGATTATTACCCAACCCATTCCTATGTAGCAGAATATTGACGGAATCCTTGCTTTTTCAAGGTTGATTGAGTTCATAACTATTCCGAAAATTGCCGATGCCCACACAATTCCGAACAGAATCCAACCGGTCACACCATTGAGGTAGTAAAGAGTAATCGGTGTGTATGTTCCTGCAATCAGCAGAAAAATTGTGTTGTGATCCATTATTCGGAAAAATGCTTTTACCTTTTCATTTGTAAAAGAATGATACAGAGTTGACATTGTGTAGAGTATGATGAGCGATGCACCGTAAATGCAAGAGCTGACAACACCCCACGCATTTGTGTGGATTGCCGCCGTAACGATAAGCACAACCGTTCCCGCAATCGACAGACCTGCACCGATTCCGTGTGATACAGAGTTGAAAATTTCTTCCCCGAGTGTATATTTTCTTTTGAACTTTGCCAAGATGAACCTCCAAAAAATAATCTGTAATAATATTATAAATCATTCCTGCATATATTCAAGATGATTCGTAATGCAAAATATTCCAACGGACTTTATATTTCGTCAAAAATGGTTTCTGTTATCCAAAATTCGCAGATTTATTGGTTTGTAATTCAAACTTGTTGAATTTTTATAACATATTGACACAAGAATATTTTGTGTAGTATAATTTGCGTAATTTATTTGGCTATAGGAGGAGCGCTTATGCTCGAATAGAACATTTAACTAAAAAATACGGTGACAAAAAGGGTTGACGATTTGTCACTTCATATTCAAAAAGGCGAGATTTACGGCTTTATCGGACACAACGGTGCAGGTAAGACAACAACAATCAAATCCTGCTGTGGAATTCTCAACTTTGACGAGGGCGAAATCTATGTTGACGGTGTGTCGGTAAAAGAAAAACCTCTCGAATGTAAGCGCAAAATTGCTTACATTCCCGACAATCCCGATTTGTATGAGTTTATGACAGGTATTAAGTACCTCAATTTTATTGCCGATATTTTCGGAATCAGCCAGTCTGACCGTCAGGCAAGAATCAGTAAATATGCTGAAATGTTTGAAATTAAAAATGCACTTGCTCAGACAATTGACAGCTATTCTCACGGTATGAAACAAAAACTTGCAATTGTTTCCGCACTCATACATAACCCCAAGCTTATCATTATGGATGAACCGTTTGTAGGTCTTGACCCAAAATCATCCCACCTTCTCAAAACTTTGATGAGAGAGATGTGCGATAACGGCGGTGCAATTTTCTTCTCAACCCATGTGCTTGAAGTTGCCGAAAAGCTTTGCGACAAGGTTGCTATCATCAAAAGCGGCAAACTTATCAAGTCGGGTACAATGGATGAGGTCAAGGGCGATGATTCGCTTGAAGATGTATTCCTTGAACTGGAGGAGAAAGATGTTTAAAACCTTGATTAAACTCCAATTTCAAAAGGCACTTGCACGGTACACCGCAAATTCGTCAAACAAGAAAAAGAACGGCAAAAAAAGTTCGTTTAACTCACCGGCTGTTTATCTTGCTCTTCTCGCTTTTGTCGGTGTTGTATTTGCATTTATGTTCTACAATATGTTCAGCATGATGGCACCTATGCTTGCAACATCGGGATTCAGTTGGTTGTATTTTCTCTATGTTATGGGTGCATCGTTTGTAATCAGCACAATAGGCTGTATTTTCCTTTCGCTCTCACAGCTTTATGAGGCAAAGGATAATGAACTTTTGCTTTCAATGCCTATTCCGCCTCGCAGTATTCTCTTTTGCAGAATGTTGCCACTGTATGCACAAAATCTTCTCTTTTGTGCGCTTGTACAGGTCCCTGCTTTTGCGGCCTATGCAATAAATGTGTCTGTTTCGGCTTCGCTTGTAGTAAGTCAGATTGTGATTCTGCTTTTAGTTCCGCTTTTAAGCCTGAGCGTTTCGTGCATTCTCGGCTGGCTGATTGCTTTTGTAACATCAAGGACAAGACATAAAAATGTTGTGACAATCGTATTTTCATTGTTTTCTTTGCACTGTATTTTTACCTTTATTATCAGGCAGAGGACCTTGTAAAAACACTCGCTGCAAATTCAATTGGCATCGGTGCAAATATAATGGACAGTGCATATCCGCTTTATCTCACAGGACTTGGCGCATCGGGCGACTTGTTGCCGCTTTTTGGTGTTGCTGTAGTAATTATTGCATTCTTTGCAGTTGTTTATGCGGTGCTTTCTCACAGTTTCATAAAGCTTGCAACAGCGAAAAAGGGTGCGAAGAAAGCCGTGTATAAGGAGAAAACCCTGAAAGTAAGTTCTGCATCAAAGGCGCTTTTACGCAAAGAAAGAATGATGTTCACAGGCAACGCAACCTATATGCTTAACAGCGGACTCAGTGCGTTAATTATGGTAGGGGGAACAATTTATGCGGTGTTCCAGTTCAATATGGTGAATACACTTCCGAGTGAATTTACCGACATTATTTCAGTATATCTTCCACTTGTGATTGCCTTTGTGATTTCATTGGGACCGATTTCTGCGGCATCAATTTCAATGGAAGCTAAAAACCTCTGGCTTATGCAGTCGCTTCCTGTATCACCGTTGCAGGTGCTTACGCAAAAGCTGAAACTTCACTTTATTGTAAACGGCGTTGTTTCACTTGTCCCGTCAATTGTTCTCTCAATAATGCTCGGAATGAAACCGGTTAATATTATTATCACAATTCTTATTCCGATAATTTTCTCGTTGTTCTCGGGTCTTCTCGGACTTATGTTTGACCTGAAAAAGCCAAAGCTTGATTGGAATACAACCGCTGAGGCAGTAAAACAGAGTGCAAGTGTTATGCTTTCGTTATTGCTTTCAGTTCTTGCCGTATGCGTACCTGCTATTGCGTATCCGATTCTTCTCAGCTTTGAAATTGAAATTTCGACTGAAATTTTTCTCGCCTGCACAGCATTTTATTTTATACTCATCAGCCTTCCGATTTGGTTTTGGATTAAGAATAAAGGCACAAAGGTTTTCGCAAATCTTTAAAACAGAATATCAAAATTAAGAATAAACCTCCGAAAATTTGCAGATAATATTTGCAGAATGTTTCGGAGGTAATTTTTATGAGTAATAATATGGACTTGGGTTATGAGATGTTTTGCTATCAGTGTGAGCAGACTGCGAACGGAAAGGGTTGCACACGGCTCGGTGTTTGCGGAAAAACTCCCGAAATTGCAAATCTTCAGGATTTACTTATCTTTCAGCTGAAGGGCATAAGCTGTTACGGCAAGGTGCTTATTGAAAAAGGTCAGCACATTGACAAGGACATTGTTCGCTTTGTGGAAAACTGCCTTTTTACAACGCTGACGAATGTAAACTTTGATGCCGATGTGCATGTGTCGCTTTTGCGTGAATCTCAGCAAATCAAGGAAAAACTTCGTGAAGTTGTGGGCGAAATCAAAAATCATACTCTGCACGCAACCTACAATCTTCCCGAAACAAAGTCGGAAATGCTCAAAGACGCACCGCTTGCGGGAGATTATGTACGAAAAGTCGCTTGACCCCGACATTCGCTCTTTAAGACAGACAATTGTTTACGGTCTCAAAGGCATAAGCGCCTACGGTCATCAGGCTCGTGAACTCGGCTATTTTAGCGATCAGGTTGACGATTTTTACATCACTGCACTTGAGGCGACAACGGATGATTCGCTCACGGTTGAGGAGCTTATCAGAATGACGATGAGAACGGGTGAAAATGCTCTTGAAGTTATGAAAAAACTTGATGAAGCAAACACTGAAACCTACGGCAATCCGTCACCGCACAAGGTTGATGTTCACATCAAAAAAGGTCCGTTTGTTATTGTGTCGGGTCACGATTTGAAAGACCTTGAAATGCTCCTTGAACAGTCAAAGGGCAAGGGCATAAATGTTTATACTCACGGCGAAATGCTACCGTGTCACGGCTATGACGGTTTAAAAAAATATCCGCATCTTATCGGCAATTTCGGCGGTGCATGGCAAGATCAGCAAAAGCAGTTTGACAATATCCCCGGTTGTATTCTTATGACGACAAACTGCCTTATGCGGCCGAGAGATTCGTACAAAGACAGAATTTACAGTACAAATGTTGTCGGCTGGGAGGGTGTTAAGCACATCGGCAAAAAGGAAAACGGCGACAAAGATTTCAGCGAAATTATTCAGCAGGCAATTGAACTCGGAGGTTTTAAGGAAGATGTTGAACCGCACGAAATTCTTGTGGGATTCGGTCATCACGCTACGCTTTCATATGCCGATAAAATTGTCGAGGCCGTCAAAAGCGGAAAAGTCAGACACTTTTTCCTTATTGGTGGTTGTGACGGTGCAAGACCGGGCAGAAATTACTACACGGAATTTGCTGAAAATGTTCCGAAAGACTGCATAATTATGACGCTTGCCTGCGGAAAATACCGCTTTAACAAGCTCGAATTCGGTGACATCGACGGCTTGCCGAGATTACTCGACATCGGTCAGTGCAACGATGTTTACTCCGCAATCTGTATTGCCGTAGCACTTGCCGATGCGTTTGATACAGATGTAAACGGCTTGCCGTTGTCGCTGATTGTTTCGTGGTATGAGCAAAAGGCGGTTGCCGATTTGCTGGCACTTTTAAGCCTCGGAATAAAGAATATCTACCTCGGCCCGACACTCCCTGCATTTTTAAGCCCGAATGTGTTGCAGTATTTGTCGAAACATTCGGCTTGCGTCCAATCAGCAACGCAGAAGATGACCTGAAAACCTGCCTTAAACAGAATGTTTGATGATATACTGTAGCGGCGAACACGGTTCACCGCTACAAATTGTTTTCAACAATTGACCGTAAAAAATGGGTAACGGTTTGTCATACAGCAAAAAACGGAGCAGACTGAATTGTGTCTGCTCCGTTTTTGAAAGAAATATTTATGAAAATACTACTGAGTTACTTTTTCTTCCGGTTTTTTATTATCCATTTCCGATTCAAGTTCTTCTTCAATTTGTTTTATTTCATCGTCACGCCGTTTGCCCTTTGTAAAGTAGGAGAACGGGGCAGAAATCAGGATTGCTCCGTAGTATGTAATAAATCTCCACATAAGGATTGCCGAAGCTTGATTTTGCTTATTGCACCGATTTTGAAGAATGAACCGAAGTACATTGTGAATGCAAGCTCCGCACCGCCCGATGCACCGGGGAGGGGGATAAGGTTTGCCGTGAACAGCACGAAAGACTGAATACAGATTGAATCATAGAATGAAAGTGTCGGCTGACCTGCCGCTCTTGCAATCGGAGCCATTCCAAATGAAACATAGATGAGGTAGGGGATTGAAAGAATTAAAATTACCTGAATGAATACAAGTGCATAAATTACAACAAGCCGTTTTACGCTTGAAAAAAGCTGTTTGTTTGTGTCGTGAAACATATCAACTTCTTTGTGAAGTCTTTCAACCTTTTTTTCGGGATTTTTAATGAACTTGAACTTTTTCATAATCTTATAAATAAGATTGATGAGCTTGTTTGTAACCTTGTGGCTGAATGAAACAAGCAGGAACAAAGCCGTCATTGCAAGCTGAACGGTAAATCCGAAAATAATGAAAAGTGTTGACCAGATGTTTGTAAAAGCATCGCTGAAATAGTTGAACCTTGTGATAACAGCAATAACGCTGACAGCGGTCATTACTATCGATACACAATGAACTTTTGCGTCATACAAGCCGAACCGAAGCCTACGCTTATGTTCTTTTTTGACATAAGGTAAAGCTGCATAGGCTGTCCACCTGTGCTTGACGGTGTATTCGCACTGAAGAATACTCCGACAAATGCGACCTTCAAAGCCTCAATAAAGCTGAAATTCTCATACTTTGACCGCACATATATCAGCGTGACAACAGCGTCAACAAGGATGTTCAAATCATAAATCAGCAAAGCCGCAAGGATAATCAGCATATTGCAGCCGTCAGGCTTTTTGAGCAAGTCGATCAGACCGTCCTCCGAAACAAAGAAGTAGATGATCAGATAAATCGAGATTGCCACAACAGCGAGATTAAATATCAGCTTTCCGCTGATTCTGAATTTTTTCTTTTCCAAATAAATCTTCTCCTGTGTGTTAAAAGTTGTTATTCAATTGTAGTGGGCATCAAATGTCACAACTGTGGCATTTGCGCAGAATTATATATCCTAATCATACTTTTTTTTAATAAGAAAATCAACAACAAATTTGTAATAAATTGCCGCATGGGAAAATAAATTTATAAATCCACGCTTTTTTATTTTACCGAATGTACTTATTTTAGCATTTGTTCATTACACATAAAGAATTTAAAACTTGCACCTAAACTTTAGCTGTGATAAAATAATACGGTAATATGTGCGGAGGTGTTCGTATGGATACTATGAGTGTGAACGGAAAAGATTTTACCGTCATTAAGCTTCTCGGAAAAGGCAAGGGCGGTTATTCCTACCTTGTTTCAGACGGAGAACACAATTATGTTTTAAAGCAGATTCACCACGAGCCGTGTTCATACTATACCTTCGGTAACAAAATTCAAAGTGGGCTTAACGATTACGAACGGCTGAAAAATGCCGGGCTCAGACTGCCGAAGCTTATTGACTGCGATGTGGAAAACGAGAGGATTCTTAAAGATTACATTGACGGCAAAACCGCATATGAGCTTGTTTTGCAGAATGGGATGAAACCCGAATACATTGAGCAGGTTCGTGAAATGTGCAGACTGTTGAATCCAAAAGGAATTAACATAGATTATTTCCCGACAAATTTCATTTTAAACAACGGACTTTTGTGGTACATCGACTACGAATGTAACGATTATATGGAGGAGTGGAATTTTGAAAACTGGGGAATAAAGTATTGGAGCAAAACGAAGGAATTTTGTGAATACCACGAAAACAATAAATAACGGAGTGAACTTATGGACTTTTTCAGTACAAATCTTTTTAACTGGTACGGACTTGCTTTTGCAATTGCTTTGCTTGTACCCGACATCGTCTATATAAAAAGCAACAGAATTGACAGAACAATTTTTGATAACAGGGCTATGCTTTACATAGAAAGAATCGGAAAATATTGCAGTATTTTCCTTATGGGAATTAACATCGGCGTGCTTGAGGGCGGTTTTACAAAGCCGATTATGGAAACCTTTTGGATAATCTCAACCTGTGTTCTGACGGTCGTTGCACTTATTTTGTGGTTTTTATGCTTTAACAGATTTTCAAAATTATGGGCATATCTTCTTACAGCCGTAACCGCAGTAATTTTTATGATGAGCGGACTTTTGCAGGTTAAAACGCTTTTGCTCACGGCAGGCGTGGTGTACCTTATCGGACAGCTTTATGTTACAAATAAGTATGTAAAATCAAAAATGCAATAATTGTGTAAAATATTGTAAAAAGATATTGCAATATTGTTTGTTTGGTACTATAATGACCTTTGGCTGACAAATATTTGTTTTTTGACTGGAGGTGAAAAGATGAATGTTATTATGCTTTTAAAGCATAAAGATTCTTTAAAATATATTTATGAGGACAATACCCTAAGACAGGGACTTGAAAAAATGCGTGCTCACAGCTACACCGCTATCCCTGTTATAACCCGTGACGGAAAATATGTCGGCACGGTGAGCGAGGGTGACTTTTTGTGGCATATAATTGACAAAAAGACTTCGGGCGATATTGAAGAACAGGAAGAATTTCGTATCCGTGACATACTCCGTCCCGACTTTAATCCGGCGGTTAAAATTTCGGTAGGTATGGACGAGCTTCTTGCACGGGCAATGAATCAGAACTTTATCCCCGTAACCGATGACCTCGGTACTTTTATCGGTATCGTAACCCGTCAGGATATCATCAGATATTTTGTCAATAAATAAGATACATAAAACAAGGCGGATGCTGAAAATTGCATCCGCCGTTTTAGTTATGGCAGAAACTGAATTTTAAATATACAGAAATCTACATATCAACTTCAGATTAATATATTACAATCAAAGTACGGTGAGGAAAATGTACAACATTCTTTTGGTTGAGGACGATAAAAATATTCGTGAAATGCTTGTCGAATATTTTTCAAAAAGAGATAAAGAAAAATTTAATATCACCCTTGCGGAAAACGGCTTAAAGGGACTTGATAAGGCATATGAGAACAGCTATGACCTTTTGCTCCTTGATGTAATGCTTCCCGAAATGGACGGTTTTACGCTTTGCAAAGAAATCCGCAGATACAGCGATGTGCCGATTATGTTCATCACGGCAAGAACAAGCGAGGCGGATATGCTCAACGGCTACGCTCTCGGCTGTGACGATTACATTGTAAAGCCGATTGCTTTGCCCGTGTTTTTTATGAAAAGGTGAAAGCCCTCATCAAGCGTTCAAAAGGACTTGTACGGCACAATTTGCTTACGGTGGGGAATGTTTCGCTCAATCCGAACAACGGTGTTGTTGTGTCCGACGGTGAAGAAGTAACCCTCACCGCAAAGGAATATGCTATTCTTAAAATTCTGTTAGAGAATAAAAACAGCGTTGTGTCCCGTGAAAAAATCATCACAGCCGTTTGGCACTATGACACGATGATTGATGAAAGAGTGCTTGACACGCATATCAAAAATATCCGAAAAGCATTGGGCGAAAATGCGTCTGTTTTGAAAACGGTAATACGGCGCGGGTATAAGGCGGAGGATAAAAAATGAAATCAAGATATATCAAACGGCGAAAAAAGTTTCATTACATTATAATTTCCGTAACAATAATTGTGTGTCTGCTGGGAACGGTTCTTACCTCTCTTGCAATACTGAACAGCTCCAAAGACTTGCTCGTTGCCAATGCCGAAAATGAGCTTAAAATGAAGATGATTGATCTAGAGCATAACCTTGGCATAAATTTAACAGATTCTCAAGATGATAAGGTGAATGGAGCTTATCCATACAATGACAAAGTAGGATTGCTGAACGAAAATGTTGATAAAAGCAATACATACTATCAGATTACTGATAAGAAAAATTTGACGATAACTACGGATAATGTTCTTACGGTGTATTATATATCGCAAAACAGAAATTATATAAGTTTTGATGTGATTAAAAATTTGCTCAGTGATAATGAGAATAAAGAAATTTGCGGATATCTCAACACTCCGACTGATAATGACGGAAATTACTATGTTTTGATCTGCAAAAAGTTTTATGAAAGCGAAAAATACGGCTATGTCCCTTGTCAGCTTGAGGTTGTAAAGACCAACAAAGTGAATGATTGGTATGTTCAGGATGAAGTTGTTAAAACATATAGCTTTGACCTTAGCAAATATGATTATTTGACCATAGAAGAATTAGAGGCTACTCCGTTTGAAAATGACGAAATGCACCGTAATATAATTGATAAAGATTTTTTTTCTTGGAAAGGACAAACCTAAATATTCTCAAAAGAATGGAGAACAAATTCTTAAAGATAACGCCTTATCTTATATTGATATTTACGAATCACCTGCTGTTGTAAATGACGGGATTTTTAAATGTTATTTGTTGAGCAGTGATTACTATTACAACAAAGAAAATCGCTTGATAAGTGATCTCGATGATAGTGACTATGTATATAAAGTTGTACAGGGGTCTTATTTGATTGTTTCTTTAAAAGAAATAGATTTACTCAATGATTGCCTATGGAAGTTTATAACGGTATTTGCTGTTGCGTTTACGATAATGGCGGTGGTGATTACGGTTGAAATTTTCTCGTGGAAAGATTTTAAAAGGCGAACCGCACAGGAGGAAACCCGTCTTGAAATGACAAATGCAATTGCGCACAATCTCAAAACTCCTCTGTTTGTCATAGGCGGTTTTGCGGAAAATCTTAAAAATGAGGAAGACACCGAAAAGAAACTTCATAACATAGAAATCATTCAGCAGCAGACCGAGGAAATGGACATTCTTATTCACAGAATGCTCGATTTGTCACGATTCGATTCGCCCGCATTAAAGCTGAATTGCGAAGTTTTTGACTTTAAACCGTTTATTGAGAAAATTCTTGAAAATTATTATGTTCACACAGAACACGAAATTATTTTCATTTACAACTCAAAGGCAAAAATAAAGGCTGATCCTGCCATGCTTAAAACGGTGCTTGAAAATCTTATCGACAATGCCGAAAAATATTCCGATTACGGTTCGGATATCACAATTAATGTTTCGGATGATGTATTATCAATCAGCAATCAATGCTCGTCATTTGACAGGAAAAATCTCTCAAAATTGTGGCAACCTTATTTCAGAGCCGCAAAGGGAGATAATAAGAGTGGCAGCGGAATAGGACTTTCAATAGTAAAATCCGCCCTTGAAATGCATGGATTCAAATATAAAGCCGAATTTGAAAACGGAATTATAACATTTAAGTTCAGATTTACTTCACTCGATTGAGTTTTTCTGCCTAAAAAATCGGAACAGCCGTAAACCCAATCACGGCTGTTCCGATTTTTGTTATTTTGTTATGTATAAAATTCTATTTTTGTTTATAATACATCAGGCAATGGCAGTATCCCTCAAATTCGGGATCGGCAATTTTTGCCCTGAAATCCTCACACATACACAGTGTTGCAGGGCTTCGATTAACATATACGGACAATAACCGCCCGTGCGTATAAGCTGTTTGCGAACTTCTTTTACAATTTCTTTGTCTGGATTAAGCAGAATTTTCAATTTAATCACCATATTTGCTGGGTAGGTTTTATGCCGATTTTCGGGTATTCGGTAATCTTTTGATTCCGTCTACAATTATATCAGCAATGACAGAATTTTACAATAGAAAATTTGCAATAAATACAAATTTATTTGAACAATTATAATTAAATCTCAAATGCAATAATATGTTATATAAAAAATTCATAAAAAACAGCAAGTGAAGAATTTTTGCGACAATTATTTGTTGAAACAGTTGATTTTTGCAAAATAGTGTGCTACAATAGCGTTGTAATTGTATATGCTTTTATCATACAATGATTTTTAGTTTTCAGGAGGAAAAATTTATGAAAAGAGTATTATCTCTTGCAATCGTTTTGATGCTTGCATTTTCATGCGTGTTCACAGCGTTTGCACAGACAGACGACACAGCGTCACCCGATGAGGCAAAAAAGGTAACAGAGCTTAAAATTACAAAGCTCCCCGACAAGCTTACATACACATCGAGAGGATGTGATTGAACCTGATATTGATTTATCAAAAATCGCAGACGAAAATGCAATAGAAGAAAGCCTAATCAAGTATTTCAGTCAGTTCAATCTTGAACTCAAACTTGACCTTACAGGTATGGAAATTGAAGCTGTTTACAGTGACGGTACAACCGAAAAGGTTGATGCTAAGGACTGCAAAGCTGAGCTTGCTGATCCGTTTAATTACGGCGAAGTAATTAAGGCATTGATTGAATCTGAGAAAAATATGCCTGATTTTACAGAAGATATGACCGAGGATGAGTTTAAAAAAATTGTTACTGAATTAAACTCAAAGCTTTACGGTATGATTTACAGAGAGTATACTGTAAATGTATCATATCAGGATGCACAGACAAGCTATAAAATCAACTTTAAAAACATATGGCCGGATGTACCTGAACTTGATGACCGTTACGAAGTGGTTTCCGTAAAAGCACCCGAAAAGGTGAACTACACAAAGGCTGATACAGATTTCTTCTATGAGGCTGATATGCCGTATGACGGAAGTCCCGAAAGCAAGGAATACTACGATGAAACATATTTCTATCCCGAATTTAAAGGTCTTGAAGTTACTGTAAAGGATAAAATTACAGGCAAAACTTACACAAAGACTTTTGACGGCACAGAGGAAGATATGGTATATATAAGTACTGTTTATGTTCGCCCCGATGACACAAAGACAAATCTTGAAGTTTATGTTATGGGTGATGTAAACGAATGGCTCAATCTTCCCGAAGATGAAGAGTATTCAACAGAGGTTACAGGTACATTCAAGGTTAACTACTATGCAAACGGAGTTCCTTCAAAAGATATTTCTTCAACAAAAGATACTGCAACAAAGGATACAGTAACAAAATCTGCAACAGGCGGCAACGGTGCAGTTCAGACAGGCAACCCGATGACTGCTGTTTCGGTTGCACTTGTAATGCTCGTTGCAAGCGGTGCAATGTTCGTTTGCTACAGAAGAAAGATTGAAAAGTAAATCAAATAATTGACACTCATTTTTCTTAATATTCAGACAACTGCCCCCGAACCTTTCAAAGGTTCGGGGGCAGTTATGTTCTGTAAAAAACGAAACGGCAACGGAAAATTTATCCCGCTTGCCGTTTAATACTTTTAATGATTTCAATACTTAATCTTCACCGATAAGCTTTACGGTTGTTGCGGTGTGGTGAACCGCATCAAGATACTTTCCGAAAACATCGGCGGTTTTAATTTTTAAACTTGAGGTGTTTACACACGGATGACAGCCGACATATTCGCCCTTGAGAACATCCTCGTCAACAAGAAGTCTTACTCGGTTGTCTTTGTCATTCATAAGCCCCATAACGCTCACCGCACCCGGCTTGATGTCGAGAAATTCGAGCATAAAATCGGGGGTCGCAAACGAAAGTCTTGCACTTCCGATTTGCTTTGACAGTTCCTTTGTTTTAAAAAGGTTTGTCACCCGGCATCATAAGAAGATAGAAGTCGGTTTTCTGCCTGTTGCACAGAAAAAGATTCTTGCAAATCAGCACATCAAGCACAGCGTCAATCTCGTTGCAAGCCTCCATTGTGTCAGCGTGTCCGTGGTCGGTTCGCTGATATTCAATTCCAAGGCTGTCGAGAAGGTCATATACTCTGATTTCACGGTCTTCTCTGCCTGTTAAGTCGGTTGGTCGTCCGTTGTAAAGTTCCATTTAAAATCCTGCTTTCCTGTAGTGTAATGCCTGTATCAATATTCGCTGTCGTCAATATAAGAATCGTCTGTATAGTCATACAAATCGGATGAGGAGGTGTAATCATCGTAGTAATATTCGCCTGTGTATTCCTTATAAGATGTTGAATCACCCGGCAGATAATCCTTGTCCATATACAGCTTGCTGTTCGAATACCAAGCTCCTGCAACGCTTTTATAGTGTTTTTAAAGCTTTTGGGAACAGTATAAACAACCTGTGTTCTTGCGGCAGTATTGCCGTTGTAAGAATCCATATTTCTTATTCCATCGTAATACGAATTAACATCACCTGTTGCAATCGCAATCACACATACAGCATCGGGTTCGGATTCTATAAAGCTTTCGTATTCACCGTAATTGACATAGGCAACATCAAGCGCATGATCTGCATACTCGGTCATTTGACCTATTTTCGCAAAGTCCTCGTCACTGCAATTATCAAGGTCTTTGAGAAAAGCCTCTTTAATTTTTTTGGCTGCATTTTTGTAATTTTTAGAATAATTTACTGTTCCGTCATCATCAGTATAAATAATTTTGCTTGATACAAAATCAGGATGCTTATCGTCAGTTGCTTTGCCGTCAAAGCCTGCAACGATAAATGTGTTAATATCCTTGTAATCAGCTTTTACAAGCGGACTGTATGCCTTGATATAGCCCTTTGAATAAATGATGTCGGATGTGTCCAGTTCGTTATAAGTGCTTGAAAGATAGCTCTCTGTTTCTTCAAAAGCCGATGCAGAGCTGTATGTTCTTGTAACGATGTTACCGTTGTTGAGAGTGTAGGCAAATGCGTAATCGGGATTTTTTGAAATCTCGCTGAATACAGGAACATTGTCCTTGAACATTGAAACCCAAGTGTTTTTGAACTTGTTCTTTACCGAATAATTGCGGTTGTCAACAAGCTTGAAATGTGCCTCCGAAATACTTGCGATTGTGTCTTTGTCTGTAATATCGTCAGCCATATCTTTAAGATTTTTGCCGACAGCACTGCCTTTTGCCTGATAGTTTGAATTTGCGTCATAGAATCCGGCACTCTTGATATCCTGAGTTTTCGGTACATAACTGTTGTAGCCGAATGCGTCAAAACAGCAGAGAGCAACACCGACGCAGCTTACAATAATTAACGCACCAAGCGGAATCGAGGTTTTGATAAGCTTTGAAAAGCCTCTGTACAAAATAAGATGAACGATTATGTAAACGGGAACGCTTGCAAGAATAAATCCAAAAACAAAACCCGCATATCCGCCCAGAACATTTACCGAGCCGAAAAGCACACCGAGGAACATGCCTGCAAGGAATGAAACAAGCACCTTGATTATGTAGCACGGAAGGTGGAATGCAAATGCCGACTGTGCTCTTTCCGCTTTTCTCTTTTTTGCAAGAAAAGCACCGAGAACAATACAAGCAACCGAGAAAATCAGCCAGTAAATAATGTTGATTCCGTCATATGCGGCAAGCGGATTGAGTGCGTTCATGATAATGCTGTCTTTGAAAATGCCGACATAAAAGCCGTCAAAACAACCCACAACAATGCCCTTGATGAAGATTGCGGAAAGCGGATAAGCTACGCAAACCGCAATGAACATAAGCACAGAGTTGAGCATTGTTCCGCAACAAATTGCAATAAGACCGAAAAACGAGATTGATGCAAGTGTTCCGAGGCATATTTTGAGGAACATCGAACTAAGCTCGCTTATTACGGAATTTCCTGTGCAGACCGTGATAATTGAAATCACTCCGAGGAAAAATAATGTCGGGATAATTGACATGAGGTATGCCGACGCTGTTTTTGTGACAAACAGCGTTGACCTGCCAACCGGCAGAGAACCGTACAAATCAGCCTTGCGTTTATTGTGCAGATACGAATAAATTCGCACCGTGTAGATGATTGTAAATATTATTGAAATAAGATAAATGAGGTTTGCCGATGAATACTGGAAAATCTCGATTATGCCTGTGCCTGAGTTCGTAACTCCCAGAAAGTTAAGGCTTAACAACGCACCTGTAAAGGTCATATCATCGCCAAGCACAACGCATATTGTGTAGCAGATTACAACCGTTACAGCCGAGATAAGTCCGAATACCACAAGCAACGGAGTACAGGCTCTCAGGTCACTGCGGAAGAATGAAAATGCCTGTTTCATTCTGCTTTTAAATGATGTTTTCTGCGTCATAACCTGCTGCCCCCATTTCACTTATAAAAATTTCCTCCAATGTCATCGGTACGGCTGAAATGTAAAGAGGTTTAAGCTCCTCAAGCTTTGGCATAAACTCATCTTCCGTTCCTCTGATTGTAAGGTTGAATATATTTCCGTTTCTCCACAAATTGATAACATTGATTTCTTCAAAGAACGAATTGTCGGGAACTTCCGTGAACGCAACCTGAACCTTGCGGAGTCCAAGCTTGATTTCGTCAATTTCACGCTCAAGAAGTAACTTGCCCTTGTGGATAAGGCAGATTCTGTCGCACAATTCTTCAAGCTCACGCAGATTGTGTGACGCAATGACAACGGTCATATCGTTTGCGGAAACATTGTCAATGAGAATTTTCTTTACAAGACGGCGGACAACCGGATCGAGTCCGTCAAAAATTTCATCAAGCAAAAGATATCTCGGACAGGTTGAAATCGCCAATATCAAAGCCGCCTGTCTTTGCATACCTTTTGACATATCAATTATTTTTGCATCAGGGTCAATAGGAAACACGGAGCAAAATTGTCTGAAAGCGTTCTCGTTCCAATTCGGGTAAAGACTGCGGTAAAGATATGCCGTGTTTTCGAGTGTTGCACTGTTTGAAAAATACGGAAAATCGGGAATAAAAAAACATTCGCCCTTAACAGACGGATTGTTATAAATGTTCTGACCGTTAATTTTAACTTCACCGCTGTCAGCATCAAACACACCTGACAAAATTCTCGAAGTGTTGATTTTCCGCCGCCGTTGCTTCCGACAATGCCGAGTACGGAGCCCCGGTTTATGTCGAGCGTAAAATCATCAACGGCAGTTACCTTACCGAACCTTTTTGTTATGTGATTAACCTCAATCATTCTTACCGCCTCCTTCGTATATGGCGTCAATAATGTCAATAAGCTGTTGGCGGGGAACGCTGTACAGTTCTGCATTTTTGGTGGCTTCTCTGAATGCTTTCAGAGCCATATCTCTGTATGCCGTGTCTTTTGTCAGCTTGTCGGTCATAAATGTTCCTCTGCCGACAGTTGAGTAAATGTAGCCGTCAATTTCAAGCGTGCGGTATGCCTTTGCAACGGTATTCGGGTTTACTCCGATTTCTTTTGCAACCGTTCGTACAGGCGGCAGTCTGTCACCCGATTTGAACACACCTGCCGACGCAAGTCTGATTACATTGTTGCAAATCTGCTCGTAAATCGGCACACGGCTTGTGAAATCAATTGTAAACATAGCCGTCCTCCTTTTAATGATTTATATGCGAATTTGTATAACATGGCTAATTCTACACTTAAATTGTACCATTTGATTGTACCATTGTCAATGTACAATTTTAAAGTTTAGAAAACTTTTTAAAAAAATTACTCAAAGTATAAAAGCGGTAAAACCGTCAATAACTATTGTAAAGACAAAACCGATTAAAATTCAGATTCGGGGGTAATTCTTTGCAATACGGAAAAGTTGAAATCTGCGGAGTAAACACATCACAGCTTAAACTGCTTAAAGAAAGTGAAAAACGGGAACTGCTTAATATAATCAAAAACGGTTCTCCTGCCGAAAAGAAAAAGGCAAGAGACAAGATGATTAACGGAAATTTGCGGCTTGTGCTGTCTGTAATTCAAAGATTTACAAACAGGGGCGAAAATCCCGACGATTTGTTTCAGGTGGGTGTAATCGGGCTTATCAAGGCGATTGACAATTTTAATCCGACGCTTGATGTAAGATTCAGCACCTACGGAGTGCCTATGATAATCGGTGAAATCAGACGGTTTCTGCGTGACAACAACTCAGTCAGGGTTTCACGCTCAATGAGGGACACGGCTTACCGTGCTATGCAGATAAAAGAACAGCTCACAAATAAAAATAACCGTGAGCCGACTGTTGAAGAAATTGCCAAAATTATGGAGATGCCAAAGGAACAGGTGGTGCTTGCGCTTGAGGCAATTGTCGAGCCGGTGTCGCTTTATGAACCCGTGTTTTCGGACGGAAACGATACTATATATGTAATGGATCAGATAGGCGATAAGAATGACGATTCAACATGGCTTGAAGAAATTGCCGTAAAAGAGGCAATTACAAATCTTTCGGACAGGGAAAAGCGGATTCTTTCAATGAGGTTTTTCCGTGGCAAAACTCAGATGGAGGTTGCGGCTGAAATAGGAATTTCACAGGCACAGGTCAGCCGTATTGAAAAAGGCGCTCTCGATACTATAAAGAAAAACATTTAACCGTAAGTGCAAAACAGCTGTTCAGTCGGACGGCTGTTTTGTGTTTGCATAAATTTATGTGTAAAAAATCACAGGCAAATTTCGTAAAAAAAGACGAAAAAGCAGTTTTTACTTTACTTTCGTACTTTTGTGTGTTAAAATTTTAGTGTATGAAAACATATTGTTTGCAAAATTTACGGAAACAAAATTAAGGAGGAAACGGTTTTGAATTCAAAGCTGAAAAATGATTCTACCGACTATTTATTCAAGGCAATTCTTTCTCTTGAAAACGAGGAAGATTGCTATCGCTTTTTTGAAGATTTATGCACAAGTGCAGAGCTTAAAGCCATGTCACAGCGTCTTGTTGTTGCAAAAATGCTTACCGAAAAAAAAGTATATACAGAAATTGTTAAGGAAACAGGTGCGTCAACCGCAACTATCAGCCGAGTGAAAAGAGCGTTGTTCGACAACGATACATACGGCTACACGCTTGTGCTTGACCGAATTAAAAACGGAGAAAAAGAGTAATGCCGAGCTATTTGTCATTTGCCCGATTTTATGACGGACTTATGCAGGACGCCTGCTATGAAAAACGCTGTGACTATATTTTAAAGCTTGCCGAAAGTTTCGGTCATGATATGGGCATAACGCTTGACCTTGCCTGCGGAACGGGAACTCTCACCCGACTTTTGAAAAAGCGGGGAGTGGATGTTTTCGGAATTGATTACAGTATGGAAATGCTCAGCGAGGCAATGCAAAGTGCCTCCGAAGAAGGGCTTGATATCCTGTTTTTAAGGCAGAAGATGCAGAGTATTGACTTGTATGGTACAATAAATACCTGTGTTTGTACTCTCGACAGCATAAATCATCTTACAAAAATTGAAGATGTAGCAAAAACATTTGACCGTGTGGGACTTTTTATGGACGATGACGGTCTGTTTGTTTTTGATGTCAACACGGTGTACAAGCATAAAAATGTTCTTGCGGATAATACCTTTGTGTATGAAAACGACAGCGTTTTCTGCGTATGGCAAAACACTCCCGAAGATGATAACAAGGTGAAAATCGACCTTGATTTCTTTGAGGAAGAAAACGGTGTGTATTATCGTTCGTCCGAAAGCTTTTCGGAAAGAGCCTATACCGATGATGAAATCAGAAAAATGCTCACGGATGCAGGTTTTGAAGTAGAGGCTGTTTACGGCGACCTTACCCTTGAAAGCCCGAAGGCGGATGAACAGAGGGCAATTTATGTTGCAAGGATGAAAAAATCACGCAACAAAGAGTTTAATGAATCGAAAGGATAACCGATATGGATAAAATAATTCGTTGTATTACATCTGACGGTGCGATTATGGCGGCTTGCGTTGATGCCTCTGACATAGTTTTTACCGCAAAGAAGATTCACCATCTTTCACGCAGTGCCACAGCCGCACTCGGCAGACTTTTGTGTGCAACCTCAATTATGGGCGATATGCTCAAACAGAAAGATGCGTCAGTTAATCTCCGTGTAATGGGTGACGGTGAACTCGGTCCCGTTATTGCAGTCGGCGACAGCAGCGGCAATGTAAAGGGTTATGTCGGCAATGCAGACTGCCCGACGGAATATTACGAAAACGGCAAAATCAATGTTGCAAAAGCAGTTGGCAGAACAGGTATGCTAAATGTTATGCGTGACTACGGTTCAGGCGATCCGTACATAGGTCAGGTTGAGCTTGTCAGCGGTGAAATTGCCGAGGATATTGCAAACTACTACGCAACAAGCGAACAGATTCCTACAGTTTGTGCCTTGGGTGTGCTGATTGACAAAGAGGACGGCGAGGTTTTGCTTGCAGGCGGATTGCTTATTCAGCTTCTTCCGGGTGCAGACGATACTGTTATTGACAAGCTTGAAAAGAATATTGCAGAGCTTGAACCCGTTACAACTATGCTTGCAAAGGGTATGAGTATTCTCGATATCTGCAAAACAGCCCTCAAAGGCTTTGAGGTTGAAGTGCTTGACGAAAACCCTGTTAAGTATGTTTGCGGTTGTTCAAAAGAAAAGCTTGAAAATTATTTTTGTACCCTCAGCGATGATGACATCCGTTCTATGGTCAATGAACAGGGTGTTGCCGTTGCAACCTGTCACTTCTGCAATAAGAAATATGTCTTTACAAAGGATGACCTTGAAAAGCTGATTGCAGAGAAAAACAGCAAAGAATAAAGATTTTTAAAGGCCTTGTCGCAAATGTTAGTGATGTCACTCGTAAAAATGAAAAAAATTTCAAAAAAGTGTTGACATTTAGAACAAGTTGTAGTATTATGATATCTGTCGCTGAGAGATATTCGAAATTCAACAGAACTTCGATAGAGCGACAAAGGCATGTGGGAGCATAGCTCAGCTGGGAGAGCATCTGCCTTACAAGCAGAGGGTCACAGGTTCGAGCCCTGTTGTTCCCACCACATTTGGCCCGGTAGTTCAGTTGGTTAGAACGCTAGCCTGTCACGCTAGAGGTCGACGGTTCGAACCCGTTCCGGGTCGCCAATTTTTGCCTCTGTAGCTCAGTCGGTAGAGCAGGGGACTGAAAATCCCCGTGTCGGTGGTTCGATTCCGCCCGGAGGCACCAATAAAATGCGGATGTAGCTCATCTGGTAGAGCGCCACCTTGCCAAGGTGGAGGTAGCGGGTTCGAGCCCCGTCATCCGCTCCATTAAATCAGTACAGTTGATGTACTGGTTTTTTTATTTTTGCAATTTTTCTGTTTGAGTTGTAGGGGCGGATATTATGTCAAGTGCAACATGGTAACCACCTGTGCAAGGACATGGTATACAAATTCACAATCTTGAAATCTTGCGGTGAATACGCTTGCCGGATGACGGGTCATACTCAGCAATAACAAAATTGCGATAGCAAACAAGAAATGAATCATTGTTTGGATTAGGTCTGAATTGAACATAATCATTGATGAAAGTTTCACTAAGATATAATTGAAAATTCTGAAAACGGACATATCCCCACGAATTTACTTTTATGACTTTAAAGCCGGGTTCATATTCAAACGGCTCCACCTTGTCAGCAAAAATCCTTTCGCTGTGAGTATAGACATCGGCAGGACATTTGTTTCCAAGTGCTTCATGAGGTCGCAGGCAATTATACTTAGTTCGCCACTCTTGCAGAGCCTTGTCAGCGTAATCCAAGTTCTTGAATAGATTATGATTTAAAAGTTCTCTTTTCATACTGCCATGAAACCGTTCAATTTTTCCTTGTGTTTGCGGATGTTTAATTCTGCAATGTATGGGAAGAATGTCATTGTTCATAAGGAATTTTTCAAACATAGTGAATCCATGTTTAAAACCTGCAAACTGAGAACCATTGTCAGAAAGTACGCTTGATGGCATACCAAACTCATAAAAAGCTTGCTTAAAAGCGTTAATAACAACATTTTTAGTGTTAGGAAAGCATGCTATTTTGATTGAGTATCGTGAGCTGTCATCGAGAATAGTCAATGGATAGCAATAACGATTATCGGCAGTTAAAAACTCTCCCTTGAAATCAGTTTGCCACATATCATTGCAATGTTCTTTCTAAAAGCGTTTAAAAGGCTTTCTTTTGAGCGATTCCTCTTCAGATATGAGTTGGTGTTTATGAAGAATGTTAGTAATGGTTCTTGGACAAGGAATGTTTTTATACCCTTGATTTTCAAGAAAAATTTTAATTTTATCATCACCCCAACCCGGGTTATCGAAACGAACAGAAACGATTAATTCTTCAATGTCGTCAGGCGTTTTGTTAGGAGAACATAATGGTCTGCGTGACATATCAGTTAAGGGCAGTCCCTGTTTAAATCTATCAACCCACTTGCGACCGGTTTTGCGTGTGATTTCATATTCCCGACATAGAGCACTAAAATTATTTGTTTCTAATGCTTTTGTAACAAATTCTAATCTTTGTTTTTCCACAGTTTTACACTCCCACGGCATAAAAACAGCTCCTTCATTTGCTATTTTCTTGCCATTTATTTTATCATAAAACTGTATACTATGTCTTTGCACTGTTGTATACTATGTTACTACACTGCACATATTATCCGCCCGCAAGTAACTACTGAATTCTTTTGACAGATCCGATTTTATAAATGTCGCAAAACAATTGTTATACTGTAACAGCGAACTGCGCTTTCAAATAATACCGTGTGAAAACACGGGGCGAAACTCTTGTTTACTGTTTGAAATAAGGAGTTTACCATACTTGTATTAATAACTTCAGCGACTATGTTCTAATTGCCGATAATCACGAAATCGCAATTAGCAAATAAATTTTAAAAAACTGCAAAAACGGTATTGACAATCGGCTGGTTTTATAGTATTATATTATCTGTCGCTGAGATGTAATCGAAATTCGACAGAACTTCGATGAGCGATATAGGCATGTGGGAGCATAGCTCAGCTGGGAGAGCATCTGCCTTACAAGCAGAGGGTCACAGGTTCGAGCCCTGTTGTTCCCACCACATTTGGCCCGGTAGTTCAGTTGGTTAGAACGCTAGCCTGTCACGCTAGAGGTCGACGGTTCGAACCCGTTCCGGGTCGCCAATTTTTGCCTCTGTAGCTCAGTCGGTAGAGCAGGGGACTGAAAATCCCCGTGTCGGTGGTTCGATTCCGCCCGGAGGCACCAATAAAATGCGGATGTAGCTCATCTGGTAGAGCGCCACCTTGCCAAGGTGGAGGTAGCGGGTTCGAGCCCCGTCATCCGCTCCAACTAAGACAGTACAGAAATTGTGCTGTCTTTTTTTGTACAAATCTGTAGGTGCGAATATTATCCGCCCGCAAGTAAGCGCACATATTTTGTGATAAATAGAATTATCTAAAAACACAAAGTGATTGTCATACAGTATCGTTCATCGGCCAGCGACGGAATCCCTTTGACAGAGCCTGTATATTCCACACAACAAAAGGTCACGATTTTGAACCGTGACCTTGTTTTTTACGAATTTTTTAAGACAATATCAGTTATTGACTCTTGTCAGCTTTGTGCCGGCTATGTAGAGAGTATCGCCGTCGATTCCCCATGTATCCGAACCGCCGTTTGCGGGATCGTCAGACCATTTGAGTGACTGCGACTGACTTTGATTGAGAAAAGACACCTCAAAACTCACCGAAAGGGTCTTTTGGTCATCAATGCTGTATGTCAGTTTAATCATATTAAAAATCTCATCATAGTTTATTAAATCGCCGTAATCGGAACTGCCGGCATAACTTGAAATAAGCTTGCCAAGCTCTTTTGCATTCGGGATACCGATTGTTCCGTCAGGCTTGAACTCAAGTTGTAGGCTTACTCCGTCCTCCTCGGCAATCCATGTACCCTGAATATGTCCCTGAGGAGTGGCTTTGTTAAGTACGTTAAATATAAAGAATGCCGCAATTGCAACAACGAGTGCAACCGCAATGCCGCACGCTGTAATTATAAACGGTGTCTTTGACTTTTTCTTTGGAATCGGCTGTGCATACTGTGGCTGAACGCCCTGATTGTTATAATCATAAGAATATCCGCCCTGCTGACCGTTCTGATACTGATTATATCCGCCCTGTGCATTAACTGTCTGATACTGCGGTGCGGAATAATCATTTGCAGGCATCGATTATATGCGTCAGTCTGATGATTTTCAACAGGCTGTGTCTGCTCATTCCGAACATTCGTATCGGCAGTCTGTTCAACCGACTGATTTTCTGCAATCGGCTGTTCGTTCTGTACAGCTGATTCCTGTACGGTACAGGCGCTCCGCAATCGGCACAAAACTTTTCATTAGGCAATAACTGTCTTCCGCAATTTTTACAAAACATACTTTTTCTCCTGTTCAACAAAAAATAATTTCGAGGAAAACCCCTTTACAACAGCAAATTCAACCATATTATCTGTTTATTTTTATTGTACTGTTTTTTCTTCTTCAAGTCAACTGATATTTAAAAATCAGTGTTTTTTACATAAAAGATATACTGAATACAGAAGATTTTACTGAGGATAGATTCGTACTAATCGTTCTCGGTGCCTATTTGCCAAATTTTCATTGACAAATTACGACACAAATTGTATATTATAAGTAAGGGAGCTGACAAGTTAGTCGGCTGAGAGGAGGCTGAATGCCTCGACCTATGACCTGATTTGGATAATGCCAACGGAGGGAAACAGCGAGCCTTTACGGACACACCTTTTGTTGGTGCGTCCGTTTTATTTTTATAAAGGAGAATCCGCTATGATTGGAAATTGTCTTGAAAATGTAAGAAAAAATGTACCGCTTGTACACAACATCACAAACTATGTAACAGTAAACGATGTTGCAAATGTACTTCTCGCTTGCGGAGGAAGTCCGATAATGTCAGACGAACCCGATGATGTTGCCGACATCACAAGCATTTGCGGCGGCCTTAACATCAACATCGGTACACTTAACAAAAACTCAATTGAGGGTATGTTCATTGCGGGCAAAAAAGCTAATGAACTTTCTCACAAGATTCTGCTTGATCCTGTCGGCGCAGGCGCAAGCAAGCTCCGCACAGACACAGCGGTTAAGCTTGCAAAAGAAATCAAATTTGATGTTATCAGAGGTAACATCTCGGAAATCAAAACTCTTGCACTCGGAAGCGGCACAACAAAGGGTGTTGATGCCGATGTATCGGATGCGGTAACAGAAGAAAATCTCGATAACGCAGTTGCATTTGTAAAGGATTATGCCAAAAAGTCGGGATGCGTAATTGCAATCACAGGCGCTATTGACCTTGTAAGTGACGGCGAAAAGTGCTATGTAATCCGCAACGGTCGTCCCGAGATGAGCAAAATCACAGGAACAGGCTGTCAGCTTTCGGGTATGACAACTGCATTTATCGTTGCAAATCCCGACAATGTTCTTGAGGCAACTGCCGCAAAGAGTTTGTACAATGGGACTTGCAGGTGAAATCGCTTTTGCAAATATGGCAGAAACAGACGGCAACTCAACATACCGCAACCGCATTATTGACGCTATCTATAATATGGATGCCGAAACACTTGAAAAAGGAGCAAAGTATGAATTGCGATAAAAAAGATTTGTTGCTCTATGCCGTAACCGACAGGGCATGGCTTAACGGTGAAACACTTTGCAGTCAGGTTGAAAAGGCTATTAAAGGCGGCGCAACATTCATTCAGTTAAGAGAAAAAAACCTTGACCAAAAGCATTTTCTTGAAGAGGCTCTTGAAATTCAGAAACTCTGCAAAAAGTACAATGTTCCGTTCGTAATCAATGACAATGTAGAAATTGCAAAAGAAATTGACGCTGACGGTGTTCATGTCGGTCAGAGTGATATGGAGGCAGGCAATGTCCGCAAGATTCTCGGTGACGACAAAATCATCGGTGTTTCGGCTCAGACTGTTGAACAGGCTCTTCTTGCTCGAAGCACGGAGCAGATTATCTCGGAGTCGGAGCAGTTTTCAAAACAGGCTCAAAGGACGATGCAGACGATGTTTCACACGATGAACTTCAGAAAATCTGTGAGGCTGTTGACATTCCTGTAATCGCAATCGGCGGAATCAGCTCCAAAAATGTTACGGAACTCAAGGGCAGAGGTATCGTAGGCATTGCCGTTATCAGTGCTATTTTCGCTCAGCCCGATATTACAAAGGCAACAGCAGAGCTTAAAGCACTTACGGAAAAGACGGTTGCGAATGATTAAATCTGCAATATTTGATGTTGACGGCACACTTCTCGATTCAATGAAGATATGGGATAACGCAGGAGAGCGTTACCTCTCGTCTGTTGGCAAAACAGCCGAAAACGGACTTTCCGAAAAGCTCTGTGATATGAGTCCGACGGAGGGTGCGGAGTATATGAAAAAAACAGTATGCTCTTTCCTTTTCAACTGATGAAATAGTTTCGGGTGTGCTGAAAATCATTGAAGATTTTTACTTTTATGAGGTCGGTTTAAAAAACGGTACAAAAGAAATTTTGCAGTTTTTGGAATCGAACAATATCAAAATGATTATTGCAACATCAAGCGACAAAACGCATATTAAAAAGGCATTTGAAAGGCTCGGTATTCTAAAATATTTTACGGACATTGTGACCTGTTCACAAATCGGAAAAGGCAAAACAAGTCCCGACATTTACCTTGCCTGTGCAGATAAACTCGGAACAGCTCCGAGTGAAACGCTTGTATTCGAGGACGCTGTTTTTGCCGCAGAAACTGCTCACAAGGCAGGTTTCAAAACGGTGGGAGTGTATGACGAATCAAGCAGGAATAATAAAAAAAGAATAAAAGCCGTTTGCGATTACTACGCAGACAGCTTTGAAAAAGCGGCAGATTGGGGGCACCACCTTTTGTCGCTGTAAAAAATTAATGCAAAGAGGAGATTAAAATGAAAACAGCATTAACAATCGCTGGCAGTGACTGCAGCGGAGGCGCCGGTATTCAAGCGGATATCAAAACTATGATAACAAACGGTGTTTATGCCATGAGCGCAATCACCGCACTTACCGCACAGAACACAACCGGCGTTACGGCAATTATGGAATCCACACCCGAATTTCTGGGTGAACAGCTTGAAAGTATCTTTACGGATATTTATCCCGATGCCGTAAAAATCGGAATGGTTTCTTCATCAAGCCTTATCAAAACAATTTCGGGCAAGCTGAAAAAGTACGATGCAAAAAATATTGTTGTCGATCCGGTTATGGTGGCAACAAGCGGAGCAAAGCTTATCAGCAACGAGGCGGTAAGCACTCTCAAAGAGCATCTCTTTCCGCTTGCAACAGTTCTTACACCGAATATTCCGGAGGCGGAAGTTCTCTCTGAAATGAAAATTTCAAATGAGGAAGGAATGATAAAAGCCGCTGAAATAATCAGCGAAAAGTACGGTTGTGCGGTCCTCTGCAAGGGCGGACATCAGATTAACGATGCAAATGATTTGCTCTTTAAAGACGGCACCTACACATGGTACAACGGCAAAAGAATCAACAATCCCAACACACACGGAACAGGCTGTACACTTTCAAGTGCAATAGCCGCTAATCTTGCAAAAGGCTTTGACCTTGACGCTTCCGTAAAGCGTGCAAAGGATTATATTTCAGGCGCACTTGCGGCAATGCTTGACCTCGGCAAAGGCAGCGGTCCCATGAACCACGCTTTTGACATTCAAAGTAAATTTACAAAAGAAAATTCGGAGGCAGAGCAATGAAAAAGCAGACAAGTGTATTTGAAAACAGTTTGATATGGTTCGGAGCAGGCGTTTCAATCGCCGAAATTCTTACAGGTACATACTTTGCTCCGTTAGGTTTTGAAAAGGGCATTTTAGCCGTAATCATCGGTCACATAATCGGATGTGCAATGCTCTTTTGTGCAGGACTCATCGGCGGTAAGTGCCGTAAAAGCTCAATGGAAACCGTAAAAATGAGCTTTGGCAACAAGGGCGGACTTCTTTTCTCTGTCCTCAATGTTATTCAGCTTGTCGGCTGGACAGCCATTATGATTTATGACGGCTCACTTTCCGTGAACAGTATTCTGAATATGGGCGACACAGGCAGGTGGATTGCCTGTATTGTAATCGGTGCATTGATTGTACTTTGGATTCTTGTCGGCATTTCAAACCTCGGCAAGCTCAACACAATCGCAATGGCGGCACTGTTCATTCTCACAATCGTGATGTGTTTCTTTATTTTCGGAAACGGCAACGGTATGGGTGCGGCAGGCGATGACTCAATGTCATTCGGTGCGGCAGTTGAGCTTTCGGTAGCAATGCCGCTTTCATGGTTACCGCTCATCAGCGACTACACAAGAGAGGCGGAAAAGCCGTTCAAGGCAACTCTCGCAAGCACACTTGTTTACGGTGCGGTAAGCTGTTGGATGTACATAATCGGTATGAGTGCATCTATCCTTACAGGCGAAAGCGATATTGCAAAAATCATGCTTAAATCAGGACTCAGCATTGCAGGTCTTGTAATTGTAATTCTTTCAACAGTTACAACAACCTTCCTTGACGCTTATTCGGCAGGCATTTCAAGCGAATCAATCTTCTCAAAACTCAAAGGAAAATATGTTGCCGTTGCAGTAACAATAGTAGGTGTAATCGCCGCAATTGTTTATCCTATGGATGACATCACCGATTTTCTCTATCTCATCGGTTCGGTATTTGCTCCAATGATTGCCATTCAGATTGCAGACTTTTTCATTCTCAAAAAAGACAGAGCAAACAAAGCAGTTGACATCTGCAACATCATAGTATGGCTTGCAGGCTTTGCGGCATATCGCTTCTTGCTGAATGTTGATACCATAGTCGGCAACACTCTGCCCGATATGGTTTTCACAATCATTCTCTGCATCATAGTTACCAAAATCGCAGACAAAATCACCTCAAAATCCAAAAAAGCGTAATCGCTTACAACAAAGTCAAATCCCCGTCAGATTTCTCCGACGGGGATTTTTACATTTAATTTTCGTTATTATATTTTAAAATATCATCATAAGCAATCAGGCTGACATTTTCGAGTTCATTTGCCTTATCAATGCAACCCTTTGTAAAACCGGACTTTGAAAAAATATAAAAATGCTTTTTGCTGAAATTAAAAAGCTTACTGCGTTCAACAAGTGTTTCAAGAACACCGAGGTCAACACTTTCATTGCGCCACTTACATTCACCAAAAAGAGCCGTATTTTTATCTGCCGAGCCTATTATATCAATTTCTTCCTGTTGTCTTGTTTTTGGATTTGTTCCCCACCATCTGCCGATATCCGTAAAATCAATTTCGGAATCACTGTTCAGCAACCTTTTCCACAAATACTGCTTGCAGATTTCTTCAAACACAGCACCCATATAATCCGACAAATACGGTGCAATTCGACTGTACGCAAGTTCAACCGCACCTCTTGAAATTATCGAAGAATTTTCCGGCACAAAACGATACCAAAATCTGAACATATTATCCTCAATAGAATAAATTGTTTTCTTTGTGGATTTTTCACCGTACGGCACTTCTTTTCTCACAATTCCGAGAGCAACAAGATTTTTGACATAAGCAACACAAGTGCTTGAGGTTTCTCCAACCTTTGTTGAAATCTCCGATATTTTTGATGCACCCGTAGCAATTGCCGTAATCACGGCATTATAAATAGCCGGCTCTCTTACCTCTTGTTTCAAAAGATTGTTAGGCTCTTCATACAGAGCCGATACAGGATTCAGAAAAATATTTTTTATATTATCCTCTATTGAAATTTTGTTGGTAATCTGCAAAAGATATTGCGGTGTACCTCCCACAAGCCCGTAGGCAAGCGCCTTATCTTCAGGTGACATTCCGTTAAAATACTCACAAGCCTCGCAAAATTCAAACGGCAAAATCTTAAACTGAGCCGTTCTTCTGCCATACAAGGGTGCTTTGTATGCAAGCACATGGTCCTCCATATACGACATTGACGAACCGCAGAGAATAAGAAACAGCTTTGAACTGTCTTTATATTTATCAATTAACATTTGCAGTGTTGACGCAAGACTTCTTGACGCTCTTGCTACATACGGATATTCGTCAAGGCAAAGAACGATTCTTTTGTTCTCTCGACAATTTAAAAACATATTCAAGTGCCGACTGAAAGTTTGAAAAAGCAGTATCCGTTTTTATTCCTGTTGAAAATTCAAGAATGCACTCGCTCAAATTTTCAAGATTTTGCTTTGCATTTGTTTCAACTCCTGTGAAACAAATTGCGTTTTTATCCTTGACAAACTCGTTTATGATAGCCGTTTTTCCTACACGGCGGCGGCCGTATATGACGGCAAATTCAAATTTTCCGCTGTTATACAATCTGTTAAGCTGTAAAAGCTCATACTTTCTGCCTATAAACAAAATTCTCACCTCTGACCGTTTACAAATTACTCATTTACGATTTAGTTATTTACGATTAACTAAATTATAAACCATTGTTTTTACTAAGTCAAGATTATTTTGCAATTTAGGTGGTTACGATTAACTAAATCGTGATAAAGTTATATTTTTTATATGTTGTAAAAATATGTCACCAAAGAAAATTTCGGTATAAAAAACTGTATGAATCAAACAATATTACTGCAAATAATTTGCTGAATATGTATCAGACAAAGGGCAAAATTGTCCGAAGGGAGTTTTTAATATGAAAGCAACAGGAATCGTCGAAGAATCGACGATCTCGGAAGAGTGGTTATACCGAAAGAAATCAGGCGGACGCTTCGTATTCGTGAGGGAGATCCGCTCGAAATTTATACCGCAACGGACGGCGAGGTTATTTTTAAAAAATATTCGCCTGTCGGAGAGCTTGCGGAGTTTGCGTCACAATACGCAGATGTGCTTGCAAAAATCAGCTCAATGCCGACAATCATAACAGACCGTGACCATGTAATCGCCGCCGCAGGAGTTTCAAAGCGTGAATTTCTTGAGCGCAGGGTAACAACCGTGCTGGAGGGATATATGGAAAATCGCAAAACCTATTCGGCAACACAGCAGACGCTCGGCGATATTCAGCCGATTGAGGGCATTGAACATTATGCATCGGTAATCTATCCGATTATCGCCGCCGGAGATGTTTCGGGTGCGGTAGTTATGCTCACAGGCGAACAGACCAAAATCCCGACAAATGCCGAAATCAAGCTTGCACAAACCGCCGCCGCATTCCTCGGCAAGCAAATGGAAGAATGATTTTTAAAAATAGGTAATAATAAAAAATGCGGTCGGGAAGACAGGTGTAAAACAATACACCGAATTTTCCCGACCGTATTTGTATAAATCAAGTACACAAAACAACGCTTTACCGTATTTAACATTTATGGTATCATTAAATAAATTAAGTTGAAAGGTATGTTTCTTATGAATGGTTTTTCCGATAAGGTAAAACAAAAATTAGGTTACTATGTTTATGCCCTTGCAGATCCAAGAGATAACAAAATATTTTACATAGGCAAAGGAATTAACAACCGTATTTTTCAACACGAAGAAAAACTCGATAACTCAAATAAGTCGAATCGTATAAAAGAAATACTCTCATCGGGTAACAAAATCAAAAAACTAATTATATCATATGGTCTTTCGGAAAAAGAGGCATTTGTTGCCGAATCGGCTTTGATAAATATAATGAACTACATTGACTCTCAATCACTGACTAATGTAGTTTCGGGACACCACGCAAAGACCTGTTATTACAGCTGAAGATTTTGAAAAAATTTACGGTGCCGAAATTCTTTCAAAAGAAGATATTTTCCGCAATCTTTTAATTGTTAAAATAAATTCACTTTATAAATACGATATGTCAGACAGCCAAGTTATGGAATGTGCGAGAGGTCATTGGATAATCGACACCAAACGAGCAGAAAATTGCGACTATCTTATTGCTGTAAATCACGGACTGATTGTCGGAGTTTATGAAAATATGAAGTGGTATTCTTCAGGTGTGGAAACTCCATTCTATCCACGATTGTGCAAAGAAAATCTTTCAAGGTCAAATCGCAAATACTGCACCTGTCAAGCAGTTAATAAGCCGAATATTTACATAAACAAAAACATTGCCGATTTAGTAAATATGACGCAAAATCCTATTTCATACATAAACGGAAGAAAAAATGCCGCTAAGGTGCTAAAACCATACTACGAAAAATTCATCAATAATTCTATGGATATTCATGATTTTGAAATGAATTTCGGTAATGATTTGGTAAAAATGGGATTTAAATTAGGCAGTTTCAATGATTCAAAATATGAATATAATAACAAAAACATTTTAAATATTACCGATTACAAACAGCTTAAAAAATGCTGAAACATACGGATTACAGCACAGCCACATCATTATTGATTTCAAAATGGAGATATATCACACATTGGAGTTATATGGATTATCAGCAGGAAAAAGATTTACCATTTTTCAAAGCTGTTATAGAAAGAATATTTGAACTTTCCGAGTAGCTTCATACAAAAAATTTTACAATTGATTTATTTTGAATAATCTTCAATTTTCTAAAAAACTTGCACATACAAAAAATAAAACTTCAATCTCTTGTCAACCGAAATTGAAGTTTTTTATTGACATAATTATTCATCAATGATAATATATAGGTAAGGAAACGGCTTTAGCTGTTTTGCAAGTTTGAACAATAAAAATTAATTAAAGATTAACCGCTCTGTTCACGACACAGGGCGGTTATTCCTTTATGGTGAACACAATAAAAAATGTGAAGATGATTATCACAGCTATGTATTCCACGCAATCACCCCCTCTCTGATAAGGGAGTCGAAACAGCCGCCACCGTTTCCTTACCAAGTAATTATCGCAAAGTATTTTAATATATTCAATATCACGAACTTAAAATCACAATATATTTTATTATTAAATCACACCACATCAATCTGGCACATTTTCATTGTTGCGAGGGCGGAATTGTGGGTTTCGGGGGTTACGCCGGCAAGACAGCAAGCCGAATCAACGCTGATTTCAGCGTTCGGGAAAAGTGCCTTTAGAATCAACGCATTTGACACAACGCAGATATCGGTGCAAAGTCCTACAAGCTCGATTTTTTCAAAGCAGAATTTATCCCAATGAGTATAGCCGAATGACGGCTTGTCAATATGAATTGCGTCGGGAACATCAAGTCCGTCTGCAATCTGCCAGCCGTGAGTATTTTTTACGCAATGTACAACGGGCAGTTTTTTGCCCTCGGGAGTGCTTAGATAATCTTCCCCGTGAGTATCCCTTGTAAAAATAATTTCATCACCGTTTGAACGGTATTCTTCAATCTTTTGCGTACATTAGGCACAATTTTCACAGCCTCATCAGTACCGAGACTGCCGTCAATAAAATCATTCTGCATATCTATTACAATCAAAGTTTTCTTCATACAAATCACTCCGTTTTTAATTTTGAACTGTACATATCAAATATATCAGCTGACTTTGCCGCTGTCAATTTATTTGCAAAAAATTTGTTTTGTAACTTGATTTTCGCTGTCGGCTCAATTAAAATAGTGTTCAGAAAAACTGCAAGGAGAACGCTTATGGGACATATGTATTTTGTCAGACACGGACAGACCGTGTGGAATGTTGAAAATAAAATCTGCGGTTCAACGGATATTGACCTCACGGAAAAAGGTCATGAACAGGCTGTTGAAACGGGCAAGAAAATTCTTTCAGAGAATATAAAAGCAGATATCATCCTCTATTCTCCGCTTATGAGAGCCGAAAAAACCGCAAAGCACATTTCGGAAATCACGGGAATTCCTGCAAAAGCAGAACCGAGATTAACCGAGCAAAACTTTGGGAAATATGAGGGAACGCCAAGAAACGGCGAAGAGTTTCGCATTGCCAAAAGAGATTTCGTCAGCCGTTATGACGGCGGAGAGTCTATGCTGCACCTTGCACAAAGAATTTACAATCTGCTTGATGATGTGAAAGCAAGCGGAAAGGTTTGTATTTTAGTTGCACACAACGGCATTGCAAGAGTTGTCAACTCATATTTTAACGATATGACAAATGAGGAGTATGCAGATTTCGGTGTTAAAAACTGTGAAATTCTGCGTTATGATTTTTAAGTATTTCTAAATATCCGCATAAAATCAAGGAGTACAACGCATTGTGACACTACTATTTTAGTGTTGTTATGAATATTGACGACAGAGACAGAGGAAGAAAAGGCATAGAAGAAATGCTTGTGAGAATGTCAAAAATGACTGATATGCCCGACAATCCCAAGAAAAACAAAACATAAATATAAAACATATGCAAGGAAAAATTAGGACGCTCCAAACGGAACGTTCTCTTACATTTATATATAGCTATTTATGAGTTGCTTTGATACTGCTGGAGAAAAGCCTGAAACGCTAGCCGCGATGCAAATCGAAATCCGTTTGTGAACGCTTGTAGCTCATTCCGGTCGTAATTTCTACATCCGTTTTTTAATTTGTTCGAACAGAGCTTTTTGTTGTTCTGTGAGAGTGGCTCTGAGCTTTGTTTCAAGTCGCACAACGGTTACAAACGATCCGCCTTTGTCTATGCCGTTTGCTATGCTCTGCGCTGTTTTTTTAAAGAATGAGCGCCTTAATGCAATCTTAATACAGAGTGTCGAATCATTACACCGTTTTTTTATATTTCACGGTATACTCTTTGTAAACAAGTAGAAACAGGAGAAGTATATATGCCTAAAATTACACATAGAAAAAAGCGGCTGTCATCCTTTAAGCTGATCGTTTTGGGCTTTGCCGGCGTCATAGTGCTTGGAGCGCTGATATTGATGCTGCCGTTTTCATCGACTGCCGGAGTTGTTACGCCGTTTCACGAGGCGCTGTTCACATCGACCTCCGCCGTTTGCGTTACGGGGCTGGTCGTGCAGGATACGGGCAGTTATTGGTCCGCTTTCGGGCAGACGGTAATACTGCTGCTGATTCAGATAGGCGGGCTCGGTGTTGTGACAGTTGCGGCACTTTTCGCTATGCTGTCCGGCAGAAAAATATCGCTGATGCAGCGCAGTACCATGCAGGATGCCATCTCTGCCCCGAAGGTCGGCGGAATCGTCCGCCTGACTCGTTTTATTGTGCGGGGAACTTTTTTGATCGAGCTTATCGGGATGATCGTCATGCTGCCGACATTTTGCGGAAACTACGGTATTAAGGGAATTTGGATGGCGGCGTTTCATTCGGTTTCCGCCTTTTGCAACGCCGGTTTTGACATACTTGGCACCGCCGAAAACAAATACCCGTCACTTACGGGATACATAGGAAATCCGGCGATAAACATTACAATTATGCTTTTAATTATTGTGGGCGGTATTGGATTTTTGACCTGGGACGATATTTACACAAACAAGTGGCATTTCAAAAAATACCGTATGCAAAGTAAGGTCATATTGGTAACAACGGCAATCCTCATTATCGCTCCCGCAGTATTCTTTTTTTTCTGCGATTTTACGGGGCTGCCGCTCGCCGAAAGGATTCTTGCGTCGCTTTTTCAGTCTGTCACACCGAGAACCGCAGGTTTCAATACCGCTGATCTTTCCGCTATGACCGGTTCTTCCAAGGCAATTATGACCCTGCTCATGCTCGTCGGCGGCTCGCCCGGCTCCACGGCAGGCGGTATGAAAACGACCACGCTTGCCGTTCTGATTCTGAGTGCATTCTCCGTCTGTCGCAAAAAGGACGATGCCGAAGTCTGCGGCAGGCGCATTGACGGTTCGGCAGTGAAAAACGCCGCAGCCGTTGCCGTAATGTATTTCCTGCTGTTTTTTGTCGGCGGCATTGTTATCAGCACGGCAGAAGGTCTGCCGCTTAGCACCTGCCTTTACGAAACGGCGTCCGCTGTCGGAACGGTCGGGCTTACCCTTGGAATCACACCGCAGCTCGGTGTTCTTTCTCAGCTTATTTTGATCGTCTTGATGTATCTCGGCAGAGTCGGCGGACTTACCCTGATTTACGCGGCGGTTTCCAACAAAAATCATAGTGGAGCAAAGTTGCCGCTCGAAAAAATCACAGTCGGATAAAGGAGTTACTATATTATGAAAAACATATTGTTAATAGGTCTCGGCAGATTCGGTAGGCATATTGCTTTGCAGCTGAATAAGCTCGGACACGAGGTGATGGCGGTAGACATCAACGAAGAAAGAGTCAATGAAAGTCTGACGATTGTCACCAATGCACAGATCGGCGACAGCACAAACACGGAGTTTTTAAGGTCGCTCGGCATCGGAAACTTTGATGTGTGCATCGTCACCATCGGCGGAAATTTTCAAAACTCGCTGGAAACCACTTCTTTGCTGAAAGAACTCGGCGCAAAATTAGTTGTATCCCGTGCCGAGCGTGATGTGCAGGAAAAATTCCTTCTGCGGAACGGAGCGGACGAGGTCATTTACCCGGAAAAACAGGTAGCAAATTGGGCTGCTATTCGGTACACCGCCGACCACATTCGGGATTACATTGAGGTTGATGAGGGTCATGCCATTTTTGAGGTAGAGGTGCCGGAGGGATGGATCGGCAAAACCGTCGGAGAACTGGATATCCGCAGAAAATACAGCATCAATATTATGGCAACCAAGGAGAACGGAAAAATCAATATGGCAGTTTCACCGGAAACCGTTTTTACGGACAAGATCACTCTTTTGGTTCTCGGTGCTTACAAAGAACTGCAAAAGTGTTTTCGCATTTAACAGAGGTGAATGAGGATGGCTGAGCTATTGCTGATTGTCAGCCTGCTTGCCGTATTTGTTTTCGGATTTTATCTTATGAGCAGGCTGGATCGATTTCTTGAAGAAAACAGAAAGGCACTGTTAAAGGAAAACGAATCCTGCGAGCCTTCCAAAGTCCTGCTGCCGCATGGACTGTCCGAAAGTGAAATATTATGTGAGATCCGCCGTTTTCGTGAAACGCACGGAAATGTCGATATTATTCTTTCCGATGGGCAGAAGAATGATTTTTAGGTTGCGGTAGATTTTTTTACAGTTTTACTGTATAATAATAAAATAAAAAGGGCGGTGAAACCGATGAAAGTACAAACCGAACAGTCAAAATTCGATACAGACGAGCATATCCTTGTCTGCCTATCCTCTTCGCCGTCCAATGCAAGGATCATACACACCGCCGCAAAGATGGCTAAGGTCCTTCATGCAAGATTTACCGCCATCTATGTGCAGACGGATACGGTCATAAATGATGAGGATCAGTCCCGGCTTTCGCAGAACATACAGCTCGCGCAAAGGCTCGGCGCCGAGATCGTTATGACGCACGGCGAGAATGTAGCGCTGCAGATCTCGGAATATGTCAGGCTTTCCGATGTCACAAAAATCGTGATCGGGCAAAGCAGTGCCAGACGCAGAGGGCTGTTCGGAAGACCGACTCTCACCGAAAAGCTGATCTCCTCCGCCCCCGATGTTGACATTCATATTATTCCCGACGCACTGAACTACACAAAGTCGCACAGACGCCGTCTGTTCTTTGGTGCAGAGATACCGTCGCTGCGGGATATTGCCGTGACCGTCCTGGCGCTTGCCGTATGTACGGCGATCGGGTTTCTGTTCGACCATCTCGACTTTCCCGATACCAATATCGTTACGGTATACATCCTAGGTGTGCTGATGATCTCCGTTTTGACCAAAGGATACCTTTGCAGTATAGCAGGCTCACTTCTAAGTGTTGTATTGTTCGGATTTTTCCTTACCGAACCCAGGTTGTCCTTTCAGACCTATGCCGTAGGCTATCCCGTTACCTTTGCAGTTATGCTGGCGTCTTCCGTTCTCACCGGCACGCTTGCCTCGAAGCTGAAAGATCATGCAAGGCTCTCGGCTCGCTCTGCGTTCCGTGTGCAGGTGCTGTTTGACACTGACCGTCTGCTGCAAAAAGCAAAAAGCAACGATGATGTTTTAAGCGTGACCTGTATGCAGCTCTCGCGGTTGCTTGATCGCAGTATTGTTGCCTATACGAAAGGCGAAAACGGAATGTTGTCCGGGCGGCTGTATGCCGAAAAAAAGGATACACACGCTGAAAAGCTTCTAAGCGATGCAGAGCGGCAGACCGCAGAATGGGTGCTTCAAAACGGTCACCGTGCAGGAGCAGCGACAGCACAGTTTGGAAAATCCGAATGTCTTTATCTTGCGATCCGTGCAGGCGGCAGAGTCTACGGTGTAATTGGGATACCGATTAAACCCGAAAAGCCCGATTCATTTGAGAGCAGCATCGTACTGTCGGTTGTGAACGAATGTGCGCTGGCAATGGATAATGCTCACAACGCCGCCGAAAAGGAACGGGCGGCAGATCTTGCAAAAAGCGAGCAGCTGCGCGCCGACCTTTTGCGGTCGATCTCACACGATCTGCGCACGCCGCTTTGCTCCGTTTCGGGTAATGCGGACACGCTTTTGCATAACGGAAACTGCCTGGACGAAGCAACCAAGCAGCAGATCTATAAAGATATTTATGACGATTCCGAATGGCTGATCGGCGTGGTGGAAAATCTGCTGTATGTTACACGGCTGAATGACGGACGCCTGAAGCTGGAGCTTACCGACCAGCTTGTGGACGAAGTGGTCAACGAAGCCGTTTCGCATTTGAAGAAAAAATCCGTCGGACACAAGGTGACGGTAAGGTGCGACGATCTGATCCTTGCCCGTATGGACGCACAGCTTATCGTGCAGGTCATTGTCAACCTTATTGATAATGCTTTGAAATATACCGAACAAGGCTCCGAGATCTGCGTAAGTGCGGAAAAACAGGGCGGGGATGCCGTGATCCGAGTCACCGATAACGGAAACGGAATTGCAGACGATATGAAACCGCATATTTTTGAGATGTTTTACACCGGAAAAAATACCGTTGCAGACAGCCGCAGAAGCTTCGGGATCGGGCTTACCCTGTGTAAATCTATTGTAGAGCTGCACGGCGGAACGCTGACGCTTACGGATAACGTACCGCACGGCTGCATATTTACCTTTACTTTACCGCTTAGCGAGGTGACTCTGAATGAATAAACCCCTTGTACTCGTCGTGGAGGACGACCGCCCCATCCGCAATCTGATCGTAACAACGCTAAAGGCTCACGATTACCACTACCTGACCGCGGAGAACGGACACAGCGCTATTATAGAAGCGACCTCCCATAACCCGGATATCGTTCTGCTGGATCTGGGGCTTGCCGGATATCGACGGCACACAGGTGATCGAAAGCATCCGCTCATGGTCAAATATGCCCATTATTGTGATCAGTGCGCGCAGCGAGGATAAAGACAAAATCACGGCGCTGGATGCCGGGGCGGACGACTATCTGACAAAGCCCTTTTCCATAGAGGAGCTTTTGGCACGCCTTCGGGTCACGCAAAGACGGCTGCTGCTGCTTCAGGCAAGCGGCGACGCCGACTCACCCGTTTTCCAAAACGGCAAGCTTAAAATTGATTATGCCGCCGGCTGCGCTTATCTAAATGGGGAGGAATTGCACCTGACCCCGATTGAATACAAGCTTTTGTGTCTGCTCTCTCATAATGTCGGAAAGGTGCTGACGCACACCTATATCACGCAGCAGATTTGGGGCAGCAGCTGGGAAAACGATATTGCTTCTCTGCGGGTGTTTATGGCGACCCTGCGTAAAAAGCTGGAGCCGAAAAAGGACTGTCCGCAATACATTCAGACGCATATCGGCGTCGGTTACCGTATGCTGCGGGTAGACTGAGAAAAGCGAGGAAACAAGGATTTGAACCAATATGCAATAGAAAATCTTTTCGGAATTGAAGGGCTGAATATCGCTTGGTATGGACTCATTATCGCCTGCGGTATGGTGCTTGGCTTTGCTTTGGCGATATGCCGATGCAGAAAAACCGGCATCAACAAGGAGCATATATACAATCTTGCTCTTTGGCTAATCCCCGTATGCATTATTTGTGCAAGAGCCTACTATGTGATTTTCGAATGGGATAATTACAAAAACGACCTGATTTCTGTTTTTGAAATTAACCGAGGGGGGTCTTGCCATTTACGGCGGAGTGCTCGGAGGTGTCGCAGTCGCATTGATTTACTGTAAAGTAAAACGGATTTCCTTTTGGTCACTTGCCGATACCCTGATGCCGAGCCTTGTGCTTGGGCAAGCTATCGGGCGTTGGGGAAATTTTGTCAATCAAGAGGCATACGGAAACCAAATTACAAATCCTTCGCTCTGCTTTTTTCCTTACGGCGTTTACATAGAAGAAATCGACCAATGGCGGCAGGCAACCTTTTTCTACGAATCTGCATTGAATTTAGCTTTACTCACCGCTATGCTGATATGCTACCCGCATTTCAGGCGAAAAGGCTATCTTCTTCCGTTTTATATGATCGGGTACGGAACGATACGGTTTTTTGTGGAGGGGCTGCGCTCCGACAGCCTTTATCTCCTTCCGGGTATCCGTGTATCACAGGTGCTGTCCGGCTGCCTGATTATTCTCGGTATCGTTATACTTTTTATTATCCGTAAAAGACAGGCGGTGAGGCAATGAGAAAAGAGTGGACTTTGTTTCTCACCTTTCTTAAAATCGGCGCTTTTACCTTCGGCGGCGGATATGCTATGATTGCACTGCTTGAAAACGAATTTGTAGAGCGCAAGAAGTGGATTGAAAAGGACGACTTTCTGAATATGGTAGCCATTGCCGAGTCTACACCCGGACCGGTTGCAATCAACAGCGCCACATACATCGGCTACAAAATTGCAGGCTTGTTCGGTGCTGCGGCGGCTACCGTGGCGGTTTGTATTCCTTCGTTTACCGTAATTTTTTGCATCTCACTGTTTTTTGATCAATTCTTAAGCCTTACATGGGTTTCCTGTGCTTTCCGCGGAATACAGGTATGTGTGATCTATCTGATCTCCTTTGCCGGCTTGAAAATGCTGAAAAGCATTAAAAGAAATGCCTTTAACACGGTCATATTGCTGTTGGTCATTGTTGCAATGCTGGCGTGCACTGTTTTCGCCGTTTCTTTTTCTTCCGTTTACTATATTCTGATTTGCGGCACAGCAGGACTTGCAATTTTCTTCCTGAAAAAACTGCGGAAAGGAAACGACAATTAACAATGATCTACCTGAAATTATTCCTGAATTTTTTAATGATCGGCGCCCTTTCCTTCGGCGGCGGATACGGAATGGTTTCCCTTGTAAGAGAAACAGTCATTTCAAACGGCTGGCTAACGGAAAGCGAATTCTTAAATTTCATTGCCGTTTCGGAATCGACACCCGGTCCGCTTGCCGTTAATATGGCGACATTTATAGGCTCCACACAAGGCGGCATTCTCGGCTCGTTTATTGCTACGCTCGGCGTTGTTCTTCCGTCTTTCGTTATTATACTTTTAATTGCGGCGGTACTCAAAAACCTGATGAAATATGCCGGCGTCAACGCTTTTCTCTCCGGCGTCCGCCCATGCGTTATTGCAATGATTCTCGCTACGGCAATCGGTATGGCCATATCAACATTGCTTGGTTTTGCGAATATTCATTCGGCGCTTGCTCCGGATCCTAAATCCATTTTGGTCTTTGCCATTCTGTGGCTGACACATTTCGGATATAAAAGAATCAAAAAAACTGCACCGTCGCCGATTATAATGATACTCTTTTCTGCCGCACTCGGCATGTTGCTTTGGGGAGTATAAAACACAGCCTGTGCAAATTTGCCGTCCGAAACCGGGCGGCTTTGCTGTTTTTACGGAAATATACTGCTTACTATTCCGGACTGACGGATGCCGCCATTGTAGAATAAATCACTTTGCAGTAACTGTTACGCCCGCAACCTTAATCAAAGCTCAAAATTTTTTCTAATCATTTTCCTGTTAGCTATAAAAAAGCACAACGCCACAGAGTTTTAAAACTCTGTGGCGTTGTGCTGCTCTCAATCGGTCACTTTTTGAAAGTATCCTTATGTAAGCCTGCCTTTTGCTGGGTTTTCCGGCGGAGTTTTTGGCGTGCCAAAAGGGATTCGAACCCCCGACCTTTCGCTTAGGGAAAGCCACGGAAGGGTATTTTATTATCCCTTGAAATCTTCGAAAATCCTTGATTTTACTGGCTTTTTCAAAATTATAGTGTTAATCATTTCTCTTATAAAATCTGCTAATTTTATGCCGTATTTTTCCTTCATTTTAGCAAATGCAAAGATTTTTTGGGGACATCATTCAGTTAATATGATACTCGTTACGAGTGTTATATTGCAGTTAAGTTCTTTTTTTAAGTGGTTTATCAGAAGGCTGATATTATTATACCGATGTTCTTTATCGGTTTCGAGCTATATTCAAATATTGAAAGGGCAAGTTTTTCGGTTGCACATTCTTGCTCTTCGGACAAGGAGTCTCCCTCGTTCAAAGAGCGGTCCATTTCTGTTTAACGATTTCTTTTTCCTGTATTTTCTGTCCCTCGGATTTCCTCATGGTAGAAATAATCCACGATCACCGGATGTCCCTGCGGGACTCTGCCATAAGGCATTTCATTATCCACAAAAGGACAATCATACTTCTTAGCCATTTTCTCGGCTTTTACTTCAAGTGCTTCAAAGTAGCTGCGGTTATGCTTGTTATAGATCTCATCGTAAAGCGGTACAAGATCGGGATATTTTCCGGCGATATAATCCATGATCGTCTTTTTGAAACCGCCTCGAAGATTGAGATTTTCGAGCCAGAACAGATCGCATTGATCCTTCACCTGCTCAAAGATTGCTTCAAAATTCGTGATTCCGGGGAATACCGGGGATACGAAACAGACTGTACGGATGCCTGCTTCATATACCTGCTTCATAGCAGAAATACGACGCTCAATGCTCGAAGCAGAATCCATGTCGTTCTTGAAATTCTCATCCAGTGTGTTGATCGACCATGAAACGGTCACTCGTCCAAGCTTCTTCAGCAGATCAATATCCCGTACCACAAGATCAGACTTTGTGCAGATCAGAATATCTGCGCCACTGCCGATCAATTGCTCCAGAAGTTTTCTGGTATTCCCGAATTGCTCCTCCTGTGGATTGTAGCCATCCGTCACAGAACCGATGACCACACGCTGTCCGGCATATTTCTTCGGATTCTTGATTTCCGGCCAATGCTTCACATCAAGAAAGGTGCCCCATTCCTCCTTGTGTCCGGTAAAGCGCTTCATAAAGGAGGCATAGCAATACTTGCAGGCATGCGTGCAACCTACATAGGGATTGACCGAGTAACCGCCTACAGGCAGACTGGACTTGGTCATGATGTTCTTTGCTTCCACCTCATTGATGAGGATTCCATCGATCACTTCCGCCATGTTCTCTGCACCTCCAACACTCTTTTGAATTCTTCCGGCAATTCCTGAATCATATTTTCATCCCCTATGATAGGGACAAGGTCTTCCTTCATAAACACCGGAACGCCGAGCGCATGCGCCTGATCTGTCAGAGACCATGCCCACTCCGGCTCCGTATGAATCTTCCTGCTCTGAGCTCCGGTCATGGTGCCGACAACAATCCAGTCGATTTTGGAAAGGTCAACTGCACCGGGATCGTCGAATAGTGGCTCAAAGGTAACATGATAGTGTTTTGCTCTGACATTTTCCCGAAGTGCATCAATACGCCACAGTTCTGCTTTCCTCGTCACTGTAACGCCAAACCATGCGTTTTCCAGATCTGTATCAAACTCCAGCAAATCTGGTCGCTTTGTAAGGAATAAGAACTGATGCTGTGGTTTTTCACGAATCTTTGCAAATACCTCGTCTCTCCATTCTATCTTCCATCCGGAGAGATCGCTCATGCCGGTGAGAAGGAAGTTCTGCGGACGTTTCTTTTCTATCATCTTGAGCTTGCCCGGAAAGAACTCAGGGTAAGCGAAGTCATCAATCATATGCCAGCGCTTCACATTGTTGCGGGCATAGCAATATGCACACCCCACTGTACAGCCGATGACGATATTCATGTTTTGAATCTGATCTTTGATACAAATACTCATGACTTCTGCCACTCCTCAAGATTTTTTCTGATGCGGTCGAGGCATTCCTCAAATCGGGTGATTTCTTCCTCTGAAAAACCTTTGTAGTAAATGCTGCCCATTTCATCAGATACAGAATAGTACTCGCCCTTTAAGGCATGTGCTTTCTCAGTCAGAAACAGGAGTGTTTTCCTTTTGTCCGTTTCAGACTGAATGCGTCTTATCAGCCCTTGATGTTCCATTCTTTCCAGCATCGTCGTAAGAGATGTTATCGCTAATCCGCATTTGACCGAGAGTGACCGGATCGAGATTCCATCCTCCTGCCACAGCACATAAAGAATGCGCCCCTGGGCTCCATTGAACGCATCGATATTCTTTTCGCTGAGAATCTTCTCAAAGATCCGGTCTCCAAGTTGTTTTATTTTGGTGACAAGAAATCCGCCATTCATTCCCATATAAAAGCTCCTATATAGTAGTTTGTTAAATTATACTATATAGGAGCTTTATTGTCAAGAGCTTGTATGTCTGAATAGAGGTAAATTTCGATTTGTCGCTTCGTTTATGCCACAAAGAATGGATTGCTGATCATAAATAATAAAAACTCACTCGGCTTAAGTGCTTTTTCTAAATGCAAATATTAATTATGATATTTAAAAAATTGTTTCAACTTGCTATTGCAATTTGCGAAAAATAAAAAAACGCCGGAAACCCTTGATTTTACTGGGCTTCCCGGCGGAGTTTTTGGCGTGCCAAAAGGGATTCGAACCCCCGACCTTTCGCTTAGGAGGCGAACGCTCTATCCAACTGAGCTATTGGCACATAACGTAACTATTGTATATGATGGCTTGCGATTTGTCAAGAAATTGGGAAATTTTCTTATTTTACTGAATATTCAAAAAAATTAAAAATAAGTGTTGACAAATGGAGAAACTTGTGTTAGAATAAATCTTGCTGAAATGCTGAAAGGCAAGATGAGCATACGGAGAGGTGTCCGAGTGGTTTAAGGAGCTAGTCTTGAAAACTAGTGATCCCGCGAGGGACCAAGGGTTCGAATCCCTTCCTCTCCGCCATTTTATTTTATAGTGAATTTAAACTTCACACGGAGGATTACTCAAGTGGTGAAGAGGCTCCCCTGCTAAGGGAGTAGGTCGCTAACGCGGCGCGAGGGTTCAAATCCCTTGTCCTCCGCCAAGAAAAAAGCACTTGCTTTTGCAAGTGCTTTTTTCAGTGAAATAAATCCAAAAGGATTTGTGAAATACCTATCGGTGTGAAATATGGATTTTCCATGTAAAGTGCCTGACGGCGTGAAAGGATTTATTTTATTTCACTTTCTTTGCAGGCAGAAAATTTCACAATACAATAGTATTATTTCACATACGGAGTATATTTCACTTGTCATAAATTAAAAGAGGTTCGTATGGCTGAATCAAAGCTTAGAGAACTATCAACTGATTTATATAACCGGTGCGGCACTATTAGCAGAATATTGGTTGCATCTATTAATACTGCAAAAGAAAATTTACAAAAGGAAAAGATTAATTCAAAATCAAAACCCAATATTTCCGTATAATAGCATTACCCGATTGACACCAAACTTAATAACTGGTAATATAAGGCTGTGAGAATATTTGTATTCTTGCAAAGATATTTTTTTTACCAAAAGGAGGATGGATTAATGGGATTTTTATTAGGAAAGACCGTTGTTATTACAGGCGGAGGAAGGGCTGTTCTCAGCGACGGAGGTTGCGGTTCAATCGGCTACGGCATTGCTGTTGCTTATGCAAAAGAGGGTGCAAACCTTGTTATTACAGGCAGAAATGTCAAAAAGCTTGAGGATGCCAAAGAAGAACTCGAAAGACTTTACGGAGTAAATGTGTTGCCTGTTCAGGCTGATGTCAGCAAGGACGGCGATAACGAAAAGGTTGTTCGGAATGTTGTTGACAGAGCTGTTGAAACATTCGGCGGAATTGATGTTTTGATTAACAACGCTCAGGCTTCTGCGTCGGGTATTACGCTTGCAGATCATACAACAGAGCAATTTGACCTTGCTGTTTATTCGGGATTGTACGCAACCTTCTATTATATGAAGGCTTGCTATCCGTACCTTAAAAAATCAAAGGGAACGGTTATAAACTTTGCCTCGGGTGCCGGACTTTTCGGAAACTTCGGTCAGTGTGCATATGCAGCCGCAAAAGAGGGAATAAGAGGTCTTACAAGAGTTGCCGCCAACGAGTGGGGCAAGGACGGAATAAATGTCAACATTGTCTGTCCGCTTGCATGGACTGCTCAGCTTGAAAAATTTGAGCAGGCTTATCCCGACGCATTCAAGGCGAATGTAAAAGTGCCGCCAATGGGACATTTTGGTGATGTCGAAAAAGAAATCGGCCGTGCCTGTGTTGCACTTGCATCACCTGATTTCAAGTATATGAGCGGCGAAACCATCACCCTTGAGGGCGGAATGGGACTCAGACCGTAATTCTATTTTGAAAATTCTTTTGTTCTGTTATTCGGTAAATCATTAAATAAAATATAAAACATACTAATATGAGTATTGAATTTTTTGTTCATATGATGTAATATCAAGTTACGGAGTACATACAAAAATTACTTTGAGGTGATTGTATGGGAATTTTTGATATAAAGAACACAGATATTTTTAGCAAGGACTATGACTCTGCAAACGCATGGCTTGAGTATAACGTTTTTAATGAATGTACAAAGGACGAAAACGGAGAGTCATTTGATGAATCTGATGAAAATAATTTTTGGGATTTTTGATAAGAAAAACAAATAATAAGTTACAAACAGCGGCCGCAGAGTGATATGCTTTGCGGTCGCTTTTATGTGTTGTTCACACACAAGGACACTCGGCATAATATGAGGGTGTAGAGAATAACTTGATTTACGGGTGTTGTGTATGAAAAAGAGCGACATAAGAACATTTGGCATAATCGGCGGTGACAAGCGACAGCTTTTTCTTGCAAAATCAATTTCTGACAGTTGTTACGATGTTTTGCTCGGCGGATTTGACAGCCTTGAAAGCCACGGTTCATTGAGCCTTTGCAATGTTAAAAAGGCAATTTCGGAAAGTGACGCATTGATTTTTCCGTTGCCGTCAATAAGGACAGACGGAAGTCTTAACACGCCGTTTTCAAACGAGAACATTTTGCTTGACGGTGACGATATTGAAATTATCCTTAAAAAGCCTGTTTTTACTACGATGAAAAGCAGATTTTTAAAGGCATATCCAAGGCTTTCCGACGGTGAAATTTTTGATTACGGAGCAAGAGATGATTTTGCAATCCTCAACGCATTGCCTACAGCAGAGGGTGCAATTGAATGTGCAATGAGAGAATATGAGGGTACGATTTCAGGCAGTAAGTGTCTTGTGACGGGATTCGGCAGAATCGGAAAAATTCTTGCTCACAAGCTTGTTTTACTCGGAGCAAATGTTACCGTGAGTGCAAGAAAGCCGTCGACATTGCATATGTAAAAGCACTCGGCTACAATGCACTTAATACGGAAAATCTCAGAACGGTAAAGCGGTTTGACATTGTTTTCAACACAATTCCGAGGTTGATTTTTGGCAGGGAACTTCTTATGAATACCGACACAAACACCCTTATTATAGACCTTGCGTCCCTGCCGGGAGGGGTTGATTTTGATACCGCCGAAAAACTCGGAATTTATGCCGTTAGGGCATTGTCGCTCCCCGGAAAATGTGCTCCGAAAACGGCAGGAGAAATTATAAAAACTACTGTATTTGACATCATCAAGGAGGTTTACAGGTGACAAAAGCAACCATAGGATTTGCAATGTGCGGTTCCTTTTGCACCTTTTCAAAGGCTTTTACGCAAATGCAGAGGCTTGTTGACTCAGGCTATGATGTTATTCCGATAATGTCGCAAAATGCCTTTTCAACATCAACTCGTTTCGGAAAAGCGGAGGAAATGGTAAAGAGGGCAGAAGAAATAACGGGCAAAGCTGTTCTGCACTCGGTTGTGCAGACAGAACCGATAGGACCTAAAAAAATGTGCGACTTGCTTGTGATTGCACCGTGTACGGGCAACACGCTTGCAAAGCTGTCGCTCGGAATTACCGACACGGCGGTAACAATGGCGGCAAAGTCGCATCTGAGAATTTTAAGACCTGTGCTGTTGTGCGTTGCAACAAATGACGCTCTCGGTGCGTCGGCACAGAACATCGGCAGACTTCTCAACACGAAAAACATTTACTTCGTTCCTTTAAAACAGGACGATTGCATCAAGAAACCAAATTCGCTTGTGGCTGATTTTGATAAGCTTGAAGATTGCGTAACCCTTGCATTGCAGGGAAAACAACATCAGCCGATTTTTTTATAACAGAACAACAGCCGTCTTGAAATGCAAATTTTCAAAACGGCTGTTATTTGAGTTGACAATTAAAAAATAGTGTGATAACTTAAAGTATAGTATTTCTGCTGAACAGGAGTGGGTATTTAATGAGAAAAAGAGTAAACAAAATTATTTCTGTTGCACTATCGGCAACTCTTGCGTTCGGTGTGTTTACAGCATTGCCGATGTCGGCAAATGCGGTTGTATCAACGGCAAGCGAGGTAAGTGCGGAGGCAATTCCAAAACATGAGCTTTATAAAAGCTATACATATGGCGGATACAAATATCGCATTGTGGGTCAGAAATCAAACGGAAGATTTAACGCATGGATTGAATCTTATTCCGGTAAGTCTGCAAGCGTCAATGTTCCTGCGTCAGTCGGTGATTGTGATATGGTCGGCATTGACAACAATTGTTTTTCGTTTAACAAAACTTTGAAAACAATTATTGTTCCCAAGGGCATTGCTGAAATTGGTTCAAGTGCATTTCTCGGCTGTACCGCACTTACAAGTGTAAGCCTGCCGAGTACACTGACAAAAATAAATTTTTGGGCATTTAAAAATTGTACAAGCCTTTCGACACTTTCAATTCCGTCAAGCGTTGTTTCGATAGGTGATAACGCATTTGACAATTGCCTTTGGTACACAAATCAATCTGACGGAATTGTTTACGCAGGAAAAGTTGCGTATAAGTACAAGGGTAAGCTTGCGGATAACAGCTCTGTTACGATAAAAAGTGGAACTGTTTCAATAGCCGATTATGCCTTTACGGACCAAAAGCTTACATCAGTCACACTTCCGTCAAGCCTTGTTTCAATCGGTGAACAGGCGTTTTCATACACTAATCTCAAAACTGTGACAATTCCGAAAAGTGTAAGCTCAATGGGTTATAATCCCTTTGCGTACTGTTCACAGCTTTCAAGCATTACGGTTCAAAGCGGAAACACAAACTTCTATGTTCAAAACGATTTACTTATCGCCAAGAATCATATGTATTCAGTAACAAAAGATATTACTGATCCTGATGCACCTTCTACGGAATCAAGAAGCTACACATCTTATGCTCCGTACGGCTCGGTTGTGATATCGTTCCCGTCAGCATCAACGCTGAAAACTGTTACAATTCCCGAAACGGTTAAGGCAATAGGCAATTATGCTTTTGCAGGAAGTAAAATCGAAAAGCTTACTTTGAACAGCGGACTTGAATCTATTCTCACATCTGCTTTTTCAGGTTGCACAAACCTTTCATCGGTGAGCTTTTCCGATAGTATTATCAGCATTTGCGACAGTTCGTTTGAGGAATGTACTTCACTTAAAAATCTGAAATTCGGCAAAAATCTTGAATTTATTTCATACTATGCCTTTTATAACTGTCAAAATCTTCAATCGGTGACAATCGGGGAAAATGTAAAGGCAATTTGCTGTGATTCATTCGGCAATTGCAATGCTCTTGTAATTAACGGTAAGATTGGATCAACAGCAGAAACCTTTGCCAAAAAGTACGGCTACAAGTTTAATTCATCGAAACCACAAGACTTAAAGGCGATGTTGACAATAACGGTATTATTAATGTAGTTGACGCTACCGATATTCAGAAATATGTTGTTAATCTTACAGATGAAAATGGAAATAAGTTTATTGATGTCAACAATGCGGAAGATGTGTATGTCGCAGATGTAAACGGTGACGGCATTATCAATGTTGTAGATGCAACGCTTATTCAAAAGTATATCGTAGGACTTGTGGAGTCACTTTGATAACTTTAGTTTATAACAAAACTGCACAAAAATTTATGGATAAAGACAGCGTGGGGTATTGCTCATGCTGTCTTTTTGTGTTAAAATTGTAGATAACAAAATGAAATAACGAAGGATTTGTCTATGAAATATTGTTCAAAATGCAAGCGACTGCATAATGATGAAGAAACAGTCTGCAAAAACTGCAAGGCTCAGCTTAAAACAATAACCGATGAAAACACTCCCGTGTATCTGCTCACGGCATCGGGCTTTGAATTGCAGAGAGTTAAAGCCGCACTTGAGGACAGCACCGTTCCGTGTGACGCTACAATCAAGAAGTGTATGGAAAACAAGTACAGCAAAAGCATTAAGGCATACACGGGTTATGATGATTTGACCTATGATGTCTATGTTCCGTATTCGGCTTATGAAAAAGCATTCGACACCTGTGTCGGAATCGGCGCAATCAAGCTTGAGGGCGAAGAAATTCTTGACGAAGATGTTGAATACACCGAGAATGACGGTGAAACGCTTGACGAGCAGTTTGAGAAAATGACGGGTGCAAAGCGTACAACCGTAAGAATTGTCAGCGCATTACTGCTTTTGCTTATAGTTGCAGGCGTTGTGTTCGGAACAGATGCGATAATGAACTTTATTAAAGAATTTTTCGGATAATTCGGTATCCGATTTTGAGTTAATATTTAGTTAAAATGAATGAAATTACGGAGGATTTTTTACAATGAAACAGGAAACAAAGTGTTTGCATTCCGGCTATGTGCCTAAGAACGGAGAACCCAGACAGATGCCCATTTATCAAAGCACCACCTTTAAGTATGATTCAAGTGACGCAATGGGCAGACTTTTTTGACCTTGAGGACAGCGGATATTTTTATACCCGTCTGCAGAACCCGTCAAATGATATGACTGCCGCAAAAATTGCCGACCTTGAGGGCGGTGTTGCCGCAATGCTCACATCAAGCGGTCAGGCGGCGAACTTCTTTGCACTTTTTAACATCTGCGAAACAGGCAGTCACATTGTTGCATCGTCTGCAATCTACGGCGGTACATATAATCTGCTCGGTGTTACAATGAAGAAAATGGGCATTGATGTTACTTTTGTCGATCAGAATCTTCCCGAAGAAGAGCTTGCAAAGGCATTCAGACCAAACACAAGGGCAATGTTCGGTGAAACAATTACCAACCCGACCGTGTCTGTTCTTGATATTGAAAAGTTTGCAAGACTTGCTCACTCGCACGGTGTTCCGCTTATTGTTGACAACACTTTTGCAACCCCTGTAAACTGTCAGCCGATTAAGTGGGGTGCTGACATTGTTACTCACTCAACCACAAAATATATGGACGGTCACGGTGTTTCTGTCGGCGGTGCAATTGTTGACAGCGGCAACTTTGACTGGCTGAAATATGCCGACAAATATCCGGGACTTACAACTCCCGATGATTCATATCACGGCATTGTCTATGCCGAAAAATTCGGCAAGCTCGGCTACATTACAAAGGCTACTTCTCAGCTTATGCGTGACCTCGGTTCAATCCAGTCACCGCAGAATGCTTTTTATGTTATGAACGGTCTTGAAAGTCTTCATGTGAGAATGGAAAGACATTGCAAAAATGCTCTTGAAATTGCAAAATTCCTCAAAGCTAATGACAAGGTTGCGTGGGTTGATTATCCCGACCTTGAAGATGACAAATATCACGCACTTGCTGAAAAGTATCTTCCGAACGGCTCATGCGGTGTACTTTCTTTTGCGGTTAAGGGCGGAAGAGATTGTGCGGTTAAATTTATGGACAGCTTAAAGCTCTGCGACATTGAAACTCATGTTGCGGACGCAAAGACCTGTATTCTTCATCCCGCAAGCCACACCCACCGTCAGATGACGGATGAACAGCTTATTGAGGCAGGTGTTGCACCCGACCTTATCAGACTTTCGGTAGGTCTTGAAAATGTTGATGATCTTATTGTCGACATCAGTCAGGCTCTTGATAAGATTTAATTTTCCTTAAAAGAAATTATATATAAAATTGCAAAATAAATTTACGGAGGGTTGAATATGTCAGCTTTTGTATCTGCGGTTATTGTTGCGGCAGGTGGTTCTGTGAGAATGGGAATTGCCGACAGCAAGCAGTTTATTCCGCTTTTGTCACGACCTGCAATTGAATACACCCTGAAGGCATTCCAAAAATGCCACCTTATCAAAGAAATTGTAATTGTCTGCCGTGAACAGGATAACGACAGAATCAATAAAATTATCGAGCTTAACGGTTTCAACAAGGTTTCAAAACTTGTCAAGGGCGGTGACAGTCGTGCCGACAGCGTGCGTAACGGAATTGGTGCGTGCAGTGAAAACGCCAAATACTATGCTATTCATGACGGTGCAAGACCGCTTATTACCGTTGAAGAAATCGAGCGTGTTGTTGAAGCGGCTTTTGATACGGGTGCGGCAACTCTCGGAACTTCCGTAAAAGATACAATCAAGGTTGTTGACGGTTTCAATAATATAGAAAGCACTCCTATCCGTTCACAGCTCCGTGCAGTTCAGACTCCGCAGGTTTTTGAGCGTGATCTGTACCGCTTTGCTCTTGAAAATGCCGGCGATAATATCATCAACTTTACAGACGATTGTTCGCTGATTGAAAACATGGGTGGCGAGGTTCTTGTTGTAAAGGGCAATGAGGAAAATATTAAACTGACAACCCCGATTGACATTGTGATTGCCGAGAGTATTCTCAAGTCAAGACAACAGGGTTGATTGTGCAAAGGAGATTTATATGAGAATCGGTCACGGATATGATGTGCATAAATTTGCCGAGAACAGAAAGCTGATAATCGGCGGTACAGAGATTCCCTTTGAACTCGGGCTTCTCGGTCATTCGGATGCCGATGTGCTTGTTCACGCAATTATGGACGCACTTCTCGGTGCGGCGGCTCTCGGTGATATCGGAAAGCTGTTTCCCGATACGGATGAAAAGTATAAGGGCGCAGACAGTATTCTTCTTTTGAAAGAGGTGTGCCGTGTGCTTGCCGAGTACAACTACAGAATTGTCAATATCGACTCAACCGTTATTGCTCAACAGCCAAAGCTGAAACCGCATATTGACGAAATGAGAAAAAATATCGCCAATGCCTGCGGAATTGATGTTTCGCTCGTCAGCGTTAAGGCTACTACCGAGGAAAAGCTCGGCTTTACAGGCAGACTTGAGGGCATTTCCGCTCACGCAGTTTGTCTTATTGAGAAGTATTAAAAAGTTACAGCTTCAAAAATGCACATATTTTATTACATACATTCGACACCTTGTTCATATTAATGAACGAGGTGTTTTTTATGTTAAGAAAGGCATTTGTTTCAATAACATTGTGTGCAGTGTTTTTATTGTCGCCGTTTGTCGGATTAAAAGTGAATGCTCTCAGTGCGGACAGCATATCTGCCCCGTCTGCCGTGCTTATGGAATCGTCAACAGGCAAAGTTCTTTTTGAGAAAAATCCACATGAGCAAAGACCATGTGCGTCCGTAACAAAGGTAATGACGCTTTTGCTCGTCTTTGAGGCTGTTGACAGCGGAAAATTAAGCCTTGACGATGAAATTACTGCATCCGAACACGCCGCAGGAATGGGCGGAAGTGACATTTGGCTTGAAAAAGGCGAAACCATGAGTGCGGATGATATGATAAAGGCAACGGTTGTTGTATCTGCCAACGATGCGGCGGTTGCGCTTGCGGAGCATATCAGCGGAAGTGAGAACGCTTTTGTTGAAAAAATGAACAGCCGTGCCAAAGAACTCGGAATGAACGACACCGTTTTCAAAAACTGTAACGGACTTGATGAGGAGGGGCATATAACCTCTGCCTATGATGTTGCGCTTATGTCAAGAGAGCTTACAAAGCATGAGAAAATTTTTGACTACACATCAATTTGGCTCGACAATCTTCGTGGCGGTAAAACTCAGATTGTCAACACGAACAAGCTGTTGAAAACCTATAACGGAATTACGGGATTGAAAACAGGCACAACCAACGATGCGGGTTGCTGTATGTCTGCAACCGCAACAAGGGGAGATGTTTCTCTGATAAGCGTTGTTCTCGGCTGTAAAACAGGCAAAGAGCGATTTGCAGACGCGGCGGCACTTCTTGATTACGGCTTTGCAAATGTTTCTGTAAAAGAATTAACACTTCCCGAAGATATGCCAAAAAGCATTGAAGTGAACGGCGGTATGACCGACAGCGTAAAGCTTGAATGTAAGGTTTCTTCAAAAATAGTGGTTGACAAAGGAAACGGTGCTAAAATTACAACCGAAATCGACCTGCCCGACAAGATTGGCGCTCCCGTTGAAAAGAATAGAAAGATAGGTACGCTTACATATCTTGTCAATTCAAAAAAGGTGCAGAGCTTTGATATTTGTGCAGGCGATTCTGTTCAAAAAACAAGCTTCGGTGCATTGCTTGAATATGTGTTCGCTTCACTGATTTCGCTTTGATTTTGTCGGAAAATCAGGCTTTTGTGCATTGTTATTAAAAGCAGTGCAAAAAACAATGCGGGTTTATTTTAAAAATTCACAAATTGACCTTGCAAAAACGCTCATATTATAGTATAATAAAACAACAAAGATACTTATTGCGATTCTATTTTCGCTATAGGAATTTTGGAGGAATTTATAAATGGCAACAAAGTTAAATGACAAGTATTTAAGTGATTTTATCGGCGAACACGAATATGACGGTGTTGCCGAAGTTAAAGCAGCTCACAAGGTGTTGCATGACGGCGCGGCCTCGGCAACGACTTTTTGGGTTGGCTCAATCTTCCTACAGATTATGACAAGGAAGAGTTCGCACGCATCAAGAAGTGTGCAGAGAAAATCAAGAAAGATACTGATGTATTCATCGTAATCGGTATCGGCGGTTCTTACCTCGGCGCAAGAGCTGCTATTGAATTTCTTTCATCACAGAACTACAACCTTACCTGCAAGGACACACCGCAGATTTTCTTCACAGGTAACTCAATCAGCTCATCTGCACTTGCAGAAATCATGGAGCTTTGCGAGGGCAAGGATGTTTCCGTAAATATGATTTCTAAGTCAGGTACAACAACCGAGCCTGCCATCGCTTTCCGTGTGTTCCGTGAAATGCTCGAAAAGAAGTACGGTAAAGAGGGCGCAAGAGAGCGTATTTACTGCACAACTGACAAGGCTAAGGGTACACTCAAGGCTCTTGCCGACGAAGAAGGTTACGAAACATTTGTTGTTCCGGATGATGTAGGCGGCCGTTTCTCGGTTCTCACAGCAGTAGGTCTTCTTCCTATCGCAGTTTCGGGTGCTGATATTGACGCTCTTATGCAGGGTGCCGCAACAGCTCAGAAAGAATTTGACAACGATGATTTAAAGACAAACGATTGTTACAAATATGCTTTGCAATTAGAAATATGCTTTACCGCAAGGGCAAAACTATGGAAGTTATGGTTTCTTATGAGCCGGCTTACACGATGATGTCAGAGTGGTTCAAGCAGCTCTTTGCAGAGAGTGAAGGCAAGGATAACAAGGGTATTTTCCCTGCAAGCGTTATCTTCTCAACAGACCTTCATTCACTCGGTCAGTACATTCAGGACGGCAGACGCACAATGTTTGAAACTGTTGTTCTCTTTGATAAATGTAAAAAAGAAGTTACTCTCGGTACAGACCCGACAAATGTTGACGGTCTTAACTTCCTTTCGGGCAAGACAATGGGATTCGTAAATCAGAAGGCTTTCGAGGGTACAGTTCTCGCTCATAATGACGGCGGTGTACCGAACATTGTTCTTAATGTTCCCGAAATGAACGAATCAGAGCTTGGCTATCTCATCTACTTCTTTGAGAAGGCTTGTGCTATTTCAGGTTATATGCTCGGTGTTAATCCGTTTAACCAGCCGGGTGTTGAAAGCTACAAGAAGAATATGTTCGCTCTTCTCGGCAAGCCGGGCTATGAGGATCAGAAGGCTGCTCTTGAGGCAAGACTCGGATAATTTCTTAATAAAGTATAACAACGGAGGAACTAATTATGGTTACTTTACTTATCGGTAAAAAAGGAACAGGCAAAACTAAAAAGCTCATCTCTCTTGCTAACGAGGCTGTTGCCGCTTCAACAGGCAATGTTGTTGTAATTGAAAAAGGCTCAAAGCTCACATATGATGTTACACATAAGGCAAGACTTATTGATACAGAGCAGTATCTCATCAGCGGTTATGATATGCTTTTCGGTTTTATCAGCGGTATCTGCGCAGGCAACTATGATGTTACTGACATTCTCGTTGACTCAACATTCAAGATTTGCCCCGAGGCTCTTGCAGGCCTTGAAACCTTCACAAAGAAGCTTCAGGATCTTGCCGAAACTGCATCAACTAACATTGTTCTCCTTATTTCTGCTGACGAAAGCGAAATTCCGGAGTCAATCAATGCTGTTTGCAGAAAAGTATAATTGATACTAATTGATACTTAAAAACAAACTTATCCCTCTCGTTTTTCGGGAGGGATTTTTGTATATACAACTGTATAAATTTAGCACCTCAGTCAATAATAGAAACGGAGGTGCTTTTTTATGAGCGATTATTATAACAACAGAAAGAAAAAACGCAGTCGCCGTGAAAAAATCGGATTTTACACGGCTTGCTCAATTTGTCTGATTGCCGTTTGCATGGCGGTGTACTCAACCTACAATACATTATCAGTGCCAAGTGCAAAAACTCCTGCCGCAACTCAAAGCAATGAGGTTAAGGTTAATGAAAATGTCACGGGTGTAACCCAAACCTTGCCCGAGGTTAAGCTTGATGTCGAAGTTCCTACCATTGCGGCAACCGAAGAACCATCAACAAATCCGACAGAAAGTTCAAAAAACGCTCTTGAAACAATGCTTTCAACAGATTTGAGCCTGAACTATCCGCTTAATTCAAACAATGTTGTTCGTGAGTACAGCGAAAAAAGTGTTTATTTCAAAACTTTGAATGTATGGAAACCGCACACGGGAGTTGATTTCGGCGGTAAACTCGGCGATGATGTAACCGCAATGACGGGCGGAGTAGTTACTAATGTTTGTGAGGATAAAATGCTCGGCAAAATCGTTGAAATTTCAACCGACAATGTCATATGCAGATATTGCGGACTTGGCTCGGTTGATGTAAACAAGGGCGATTCAATCGATGTCGGAAAGAAAGTCGGTACAATCGGCGCAGTTCCCTTTGAGGCAGGGGACGAAAACCATATACACATTGAAGTGAAGATTGATGGCAAGTACGCCGATCCGCTTTCTTTTATAAATAACAATGAATAATTGCGATTTTGACGCATACAATATTAATGCAAGCCCTCGTTTCGTTTTAAGGGGCAACAAAAAGGCGGATACTTTTGATTAAGTATCCGCCTCTTTTTTGATTTTATGTCAATGATAAAAAATCACGGTAAATAAATTAAAATTCTGTCCGAAAATCGATTATCTTTCGCTCTCGTGCCATTCTTCGTTACCAAAGATAAAATCATCAAGATCCATAATGACAAATTTCATATAGTACACCTCCTTAATAAAACAATATAGTATATTCAGGAAATGCTCGAATATGAGTGTTATTTTTTATTTGAGTTACAAATGTTAATGTAACTGATAATAATGTCAACGGCCTGATCAACTGTCAGGTTTGTGCTGTTAAGGCACAAATCATAGTTGTCCGGAAGACCCCATTTCTTTCCTGAATAAAAACTATAGTAATTTGCTCTGTTCTTGTCTGCCTTCAAAACTGCCTGTTTGGCTCTGGCAGGGTCAATGTCCTGTCTGTCAACAGCTCTTTTAATTCTCTTATCAAGATCAGCATAAATATATACCTTCACAAGCTTCGGATTATCTTTAAGAACATAGTCGGCGCATCTACCGACAACAACGAAATTTTCCTTTTCTGCAAGCTGCTTGATAATCTTGTGCTGTAAAATATAAAGACGGTCATTAACCGGCAGGTCGCCAACTGAAGAAAAGTTGTTACCGTAATTGTACAGTCCCACAGACAATGAATACAAAAGACTGTTGGTAGCTCTTTCGTCAGCATGCTTGAATACCTCGGGAGATACACCGCTCTCTTTAGCGGCAATAGAAATGAGCTCCTTATCATAAAACGATATACCAAGCTTCTCGGCAAGTGCTTTACCGATATCGTGTCCGCCTGAACCATACTGTCTTGTAATGGCGATAATTTTATCAAAACTCATAACTAAACCTCCCGGTATTTGCAATTTGTAAAGGTAAATAGCTTCAACACCAAGTAGCGGGATGCCAAAACCATATCGCTTTACATATACTATAATAACACATTTTTGCGAAAAGTCCAGTCTGTAAAAACAAATTTTACGAAATTTGTACAAAATGAACAAATAAGTCTTATCCCAATTATATAAAAGCACAATATAATTGGGCGTGAAATTACATTTAAAGGATAAGAACAAATTTCTTTTTACATATATATGTATATGAAGAGGGATTCAGCGTGTAAAAGGCAGAATAATAGTGAAAAGGCATTAAAAATCAGATAGAATAAAGAATAATATGGAAAATTTGCCGATAATGTAAAAAAGATAAAAAAATTGTCAAAAAGGGGTTTACAAAAGGAAGAAGTGCTGATATAATATCAACTGTTGCGCTGAGAGGCGAGGCAGACAAGAGAAAACACAGACGGTGAAAGAGTGTAGAACGCACGGAAGTGGAGAGTCAACATTCAGGAAGTAATCAAAAGTGTGCTCGGTTTTGATTTTAAAAGCTGAAAAAACTTTTTAAAAAACTTTTAAAAAGTGCTTGACAAAATCAAAACAACGTAGTATAATAACTATTGCACTGCTGAGGTTAGCGACTTCAAACGAAGGAAGCAAACAAGCCTTGAAAGTGCGTAGGACCTTGAAAATTGAACAACGAGAAAATAGTAAAGAAACCCGTAATGACTTTGAGGAAAGCTCAAAGAATTACAGTGAGATGTACACTAAAAAGCATCAGAAATTACGGATATAGTCAGTGACATATTCGTCAATGAGCGATTAAAGCTCTGAAATTGATTTGAACAGCTGAAAGGCTGTTGAGATACAAATTTTAGAGAGTTTGATCCTGGCTCAGGACGAACGCTGGCGGCGTGCCTAACACATGCAAGTCGAACGGAACTGTTTTGAAAGATTTCTTCGGAATGAATTTGATTTAGTTTAGTGGCGGACGGGTGAGTAACGCGTGGTAACCTGCCTTCAAGAGGGGGATAACATTCTGAAAAGAATGCTAATACCGCATGACATATCGGAACCACATGGTTCGATATCAAAGATTTTATCGCTTGAAGATGGACTCGCGTCAGATTAGTTAGTTCGTGAGGTCACGGCTCACCAAGACCGCGATCGGTAGCCGGACTGAGAGGTTGAACGGCCACATTGGGACTGAGACACGGCCCAGACTCCTACGGGGAGGCGCAGTGGGGGATATTGCGCAATGGGGGCAACCCTGACGCAAAGAACGCCGCGTGAAGGATGAAGGTTTTCGGATTGTAAACTTCTTTTATTAAGGACGAAACTTGACGGTACTTAATGAATAAGCTCCGGCTAACTACGTGCCAGCAGCCGCGGTAATACGTAGGGAGCAAGCGTTGTCCGGATTTACTGGGTGTAAAGGGTGCGTAGGCGGCTTTGCAAGTCGATGTGAAATCTATGGGCTCAACCCATAAACTGCATTTGAAACTGTAGAGCTTGAGTGAAGTAGAGGCAGGCGGAATTCCCCGTAGCGGTGAAATGCGTAGAGATGGGGAGGAACACCAGTGGCGAAGGCGGCCTGCTGGGCTTTAACTGACGCTGAGGCACGAAAGCGTGGGTAGCAAACAGGATTAGATACCCTGGTAGTCCACGCTGTAAACGATGATTACTAGGTGTGGGGTCTCTGACCCTTCCGTGCCGGAGTTAACACAATAAGTAATCCACCTGGGGAGTACGGCCGCAAGGTTGAAACTCAAAGGAATTGACGGGGGGCCCGCACAAGCAGTGGAGTATGTGGTTTAATTCGAAGCAACGCGAAGAACCTTACCAGGTCTTGACATCCAACTAACGAAGTAGAGATACATTAGGTGCCCTTCGGGGAAAGTTGAGACAGGTGGTGCATGGTTGTCGTCAGCTCGTGTCGTGAGATGTTGGGTTAAGTCCCGCAACGAGCGCAACCCTTGCTATTAGTTGCTACGCAAGAGCACTCTAATAGGACTGCCGTTGACAAAACGGAGGAAGGTGGGGACGACGTCAAATCATCATGCCCCTTATGACCTGGGCTACACACGTACTACAATGGATGTTAACAGAGGGAAGCAAGACAGCGATGTGGAGCAAACCCCTAAAAACATTCTCAGTTCAGATTGCAGGCTGCAACCCGCCTGCATGAAGATGGAATTGCTAGTAATCGCGGATCAGCATGCCGCGGTGAATACGTTCCCGGGCCTTGTACACACCGCCCGTCACACCATGGGAGCCGGTAATACCCGAAGTCAGTAGTCCAACCTCGTGAGGACGCGCCGAAGGTAGGATTGGCGACTGGGGTGAAGTCGTAACAAGGTAGCCGTATCGGAAGGTGCGGCTGGATCACCTCTTTTCTATGGAGACCAAACCAGATGAAACAAGCTGGTTTAAATTCCAAGGTCAGCATTACGAAAGATTTCTTTTCAAAACTCGTTGTTTAATTTTCAGGGTCCTGCCCGAGATATATCGGGGGTATAGCTCAGCTGGGAGAGCACCTGCTTTGCAAGCAGGGGGTCAGCGGTTCGATCCCGCTTATCTCCACCAATAAGAATAGCCGAGGTTCCAAAATCACGAAATTGAAACATATTAGACAGTGGGAGTTTTTGAGGAGAAGCAAGAACAACGAGGCTTGACAACGGGCTTAAGAAATAACGAGCCAAACCAATATGGGCTTATAGCTCAGCCGGTTAGAGCGCACGCCTGATAAGCGTGAGGTCGGTGGTTCGAGTCCACTTAAGCCCACCAAAGAAGAGCCGATTGAAAATATCAATCATCATCAAGTCTAAAATCTCTTCTAAAAAGCACCTTGAAAACTGAATAAAGAAGCAGATAAAGCGAGAAAAGTATTAGTTATACAGGTAAACAAACTCAAATGATAATTTGAATGCGTAAACCATAGGTAAAAAATACTACAATTAAGCTTAAGGGTAATAAGAAGATTAGTTATAAATAAACTAAAGGCTTATTAAACTGCGAAAAGAGTAATTAACATTACAAGAAAAAGAAGAACCAAAGATATCACATAATGGTCAAGCTACAAAGAGCACAAGGGGAATGCCTTGGCACCGAGAGCCGAAGAAGGACGTGACTAACTGCGATAAGCTGCGGGGAGCCGTAAGTAGGCTTTGATCCGCAGATTTCCGAATGGAGCAATCCGGCAAGAGGAAAGTCTTGTCATCATATACTGAATACATAGGTATATGAGGGGAACCGCCTGAACTGAAACATCTAAGTAGGGCGAGGAAGAGAAATCAACTGAGATTCCGTAAGTAGTGGCGAGCGAACGCGGAAGAGGCCAAACCGAGAGTAGTAATACTTTCGGGGTTCGGACAGAATACGGCATTGTAAAGGTTTAGTGGAATGGAATGGGAAGTCCAACCGAAGAAGGTGAGAGTCCTGTACACGAAAAGCCTGAACAGCCATCTGTATCCAGAGTACCGCCGGACACGTGAAACCCGGTGGGAATATGGGGGACCATCCTCCAAGCCTAAATACTACTCGGTGACCGATAGTGAAGAAGTACTGTGAAGGAAAGGTGAAAAGTACCCCTGACGGGGGAGTGAAAAAGAACCTGAAACCTTGTGTTTACAAGCACCGAAAGCTCATCAAAGAGCGATCGGGTACCTTTTGTAGAATGGTCCGGCGAGTGAATGTAACCGGCGAGGTTAAGCACTTAAGGTGTGAAGCCGCAGGAGAGCAAGTCTGAATAGGGCGTATGAAGTCGGTTGTATTCGACCCGAAACCGGGTGACCTACCCATGGTCAGGTTGAAGTAAAGGTAAAACTTTATGGAGGACCGAACCGACTCCCGTTGAAATGGTAGCGGATGAACTGTGGGTAGCGGAGAAATTCCAATCGAACCCGGAGATAGCTGGTTCTCTCCGGAGTAGCTTTAGGGCTAGCCTTGAAATAGATTACCGGAGGTAAAGCACTGAATTGGCTAGGGGCCGAGAGGTTACTGAACCTTATCAAACTAAGAATGCCGGATAATCGTTTTTCAGGAGTCGACAGTGGGAGATAAGTTTCATTGTCAAAAGGGAAACAGCCCAGACCCACAGCTAAGGTCCCCAAGTATAGTTAAGTGGAAAAGGATGTGGAATTGCACAGACAACCAGGATGTTGGCTTAGAAGCAGCCACTCATTAAAAGAGTGCGTAATAGCTCACTGGTCGAGTGACTCTGCGCCGAAAATTTAACGGGGCTAAACTATACACCGAAGCTTGGGATACATCTAATGTATGGTAGGAGAGCGTTCTGTATGGGGAGAAGTCGTAGCGAAAGCGGCGGTGGACTATACAGAAGTGAGAATGCCGGAATAAGTAGCGAGAATTAAGTGAGAATCTTAATGGCCGAAAGTCTAAGGTTTTTGGAGGAAGGTTCGTCCGCTCCAAGTAAGTCGGGAGCTAAGGTCAGGCCGAAAGGCGTAGCCGATGCACATACGGTTGATATTCCGTAACCATCTGTAATTTAAGCAAAGGGACACTTCAAAAGGGTGTGACCCGGGCGTTGGTTGACCCGGGCGTAAGGGACCGAAATTAGAGTAGGGAAGCACACTTAGCTGAAGGCGAGAAAAGCTTTGCGTATAGAAGCAGATGCCCGTACCGCAAACCGACACAGGTGGACAGGAAGAGAATTCTAAGGCCAGCGGGAGAAGGGTAGTTAAGGAACTCGGCAAATTGACTCCGTAACTTCGGAATAAGGAGTGCTCGAAAGAGCCGCAGAGAATAGGCCCAGGCGACTGTTTAGCAAAAACACAGGTCTCTGCCAAATCGAAAGATGAAGTATAGGGGCTGACACCTGCCCGGTGCCGGAAGGTTAAGAGGAGGAGTGAGAGCTCCGAATTGAAGCCCCGGTAAACGGCGGCCGTAACTATAACGGTCCTAAGGTAGCGAAATTCCTTGTCGGGTAAGTTCCGACCCGCACGAATGGTGTAACGATCTGGGCACTGTCTCAACTACCCACCCGGCGAAATTGTAGTACCGGTGAAGATGCCTAGGTTACCTGCGGCAAGACGGAAAGACCCCATGGAGCTTTACTGTAGCCTGATATTGGGTTTCGGAAATCTATGTACAGGATAGGCGGGAGACTGGGAAACATGAGCGTCAGCTTGTGTGGAGTCGATGTTGGTATACCGCCCTTAGGTTTCTGGAATTCTAACCTGCGGCCGTGAATCCGGTCGGGGGACATTGTCAGGTGGGCAGTTTGACTGGGGCGGTCGCCTCCGAAAAGGTAACGGAGGCGCTCAAAGGTTAGCTCAGCACGGACGGAAACCGTGCCTCTGAGTGTAAACGCAAAAGCTAGCCTAACTGCGAGGGTGACGGCCCGAGCAGTAACGAAAGTTGGAGTTAGTGATCCGGCGGTATGTGAATGGAAATGCCGTCGCTCAACGGATAAAAAGCTACCCTGGGGATAACAGGCTGATCTCCCCAAGAGTCCACATCGACGGGGAGGTTTGGCACCTCGATGTCGGCTCATCACATCCTGGGGCTGTATTCGGTCCCAAGGGTTCGGCTGTTCGCCGATTAAAGTGGTACGCGAGCTGGGTTCAGAACGTCGCGAGACAGTTCGGTCCCTATCTGTCGTGGGCGCAGGATATTTGAGGAGCTCTGTCCTTAGTACGAGAGGACCGGGATGGACGTACCTCTGGTGCACCAGTTGTCATGCCAATGGCACGGCTGGGCAGCTATGTACGGAACGGATAAACGCTGAAAGCATCTAAGCGTGAAGCCGACTCCAAGATTAGATATCCCATCGTATAACGAGTAAGACCCCTTGAAGACTACGAGGTTGATAGGCTGCGTGTGTATGTGCCGTGAGGCATTCAGCTTGGCAGTACTAATAGGTCGAGGGCTTGACCACAAGATTTCTTTGGTCAGCTGTGTAGTATATACTTTAACCCGATTGGTCATTCCAATATGAATTTAATTAATCTTTCTTCTTAATCTTCTTTCCTTTATTCAGTTTTCAGGGTGTTTGAAAGAACACAGAGATGCACCATTAGCTCAGTTGGTAGAGCACCTGACTCTTAATCAGGGTGTCCCGGGTTCGAGCCCCTGATGGTGCACCAAGAGAAGTTGCAGGGGCTAATGAGAGCAAAGACCATTAGCCTTTGTGACGAAAGACAAGGCTCGTTGGTCAAGCGGTTAAGACTCCGGCCTCTCACGCCGGCAACGCGGGTTCGATTCCCGCACGAGTCACCAAAAGGTGAAAAAGCTGAAAGGCTTTTAAATACAAAAGAATAGTTGGTGTTGATGACGCTGAGGGTCCACCTGTTCCCATACCGAACACAGAAGTTAAGCTCAGTGGTGCCGAAAATACTTGGCTGGTGACGGCCCGGGAAGATAGGGAGATGCCAACACAAAGCATACACCCAAACGGGTGTTTTGCTATATATTCCTCCATAGCTCAGTCGGTAGAGCGCATGACTGTTAATCATGATGTCACTGGTTCGAGCCCAGTTGGGGGAGCCAGAACAGAGTAGTCTTTTGACTACTCTGTTTTCTTTTTTATCTAAATTTACTGCTAAATCAGGCGAAAAGGTGAACGTTAAGAAAACAGTCCTGTGGACTGTTTGGCTCTATGTCAATAGTTGGGGTAGCATTAAAACAGAATAATTGAAATTGACAAGTGGTGGTTGTTTAAACTGTCGCTTGTTTTGTATTGTTTTTTGCTGATTTGAGTGAGAACATATGTAGAATGCGGTTGCGGAAGCGGTTGAAATCTCTGTAACCATACGCATTTCTTTTTAGGACTTTAATTTTGTTGTTGCAGCCTTCAATAAAACCGTTTGTAAGCGGTGTAGTGAACGAATAGAGTATTGCTGTCAGCCAATTTTGTATTGTTTTCGCACATTTTACAAAGCGTGGAATGCCACAATCATAAGCGGAGTTAATCCAATCGACATTGCCTTTCTGGCAGACTGCCTGTCTTGGCAATCAAGGATTTTGAGAAAATCTTCCTTGTAAAAGTGAGCCGTACACAGATTCGGTGAAGTATACAGCATAATATTTACCTGCTGTTTTTGTTCATCATTCAAATCATCAAATCTTTTTAACAATAGCTTTCTTGAATTTTTAAAATATCTGCGATGTGATTCGCTGAACTTCTTTTTGTTCTTCCTTTCGCACACTCTCAAATGCGCACATAATCTGCCGTATCCAGTGGTATTTATCAACAATTTTGGTTGCGTTTTTGAACCAAACCGAACTGATATCTGAAAAAGTCCTCCACATATCGCTGACGAAGTATTCAACCTTATCTCGCTCGGATTTATCAAATTTTTTGAAGTATTTAGACAAACAATACTTGGTTCTTTTGGGCAGAATATCCAAAACTACCTTGTTCTCAGGATCGGTCAAAATACATTGATACTTTTCTTTGCCTGTATTGCCCTTGAATTCATCAATAGAAAGTGCTGTCGGCAGTTCTTTTAGTGAATATGAAACCAAATCAAATATTCTGATAACAGTCGGTAATGACAGATTTACTTCCTTAGCAACGCTTGTAAAAGATGCCTCACACCTTAATTTGTCGATAACATATGCAACTAATCTGTTTGTCATTCTGTGAAAACGGGGAAGAAAAGAATTCTTTTCATAAAACCGCTTTCCGCATGAGCAACTATATCTACGCTTTTTGAGGTGAATGAAAACAAACTTTCCAAAAGCCGGAATATCCTTGATAATCTGTTCTCGGTAATCGTGAATTTTGTCTGTATGATTTCCGCAGACGGGACATTTGTGAATTTTCCGCTCAAGTTTGCAGTAAATGTGAATAGTATCATCAATTTCTTCAATGTTTTCGATTAAAACACCTTGCAATCCGAGTAATTTTTCTGTAAAATAATTGTAGAGCATATTTTGTCCTCCGTTCTGGTTTCTAGTCAATTCCATTTTAACGGATTTTAGGTAAATATGCTCTACTTTTTTGAAATTTTTTGTAGGCTCTATCCCTTACCCCAACTTTTATTATAGAGCCAATTTTTTTCCATTAAGTCCACTTGTTTGCTCCTTTCAATTTATTAGCAATTGTGTGTATGCTCAGATATTTGAGCAATATTAAAAGCCCCCGAAATTCGGGAGCTTTTAACCGTAGTTCGTGAATTTGAGGGTAAAAGTAAAAGAGATGTTCTAAACACCCCTTTAATACCCGTTTAAATTCGTTTAATTTTGTTTTTATTCAATCAACTATGTAACTTTACCTTTCAGTAATTAAAGCTGATACAAGGCAAATAAAACTATTCTTCTTTTTTCTCGAAGCCAATACCATTGTTGCACTCTTTCATCTCTTTTACTTTACCAAATTTAAAGTCCAATGGGATTCCGTCAGGAAAAGCATCACAACAAGGTATCCAACCGTCTAACAATTTATCTCTTTGATGTTTACATTCAAAACAATCTGAAATACAAATCATTAGTATTTCCTCCCAATATATTTTTCATAGAATTGCATCCATTCTTTTGATACTTTAACACCACGTTTTCTTGGTACTTCTAATTCCGCAAGTGCTTCCGCACCATCATCATAAGCAATAATACTGATACCTTCTATGTGAATTTTTGACAGTTCATCATATAGTTTTTTGACATCTTCGGATCTCATTCCGAAAATTGTCTTTGCGTGTCCACTTTCATGCCACACGGCTTCTTCTAATGTGTTTGCTATAGATAGTTTTGAATTTGCAAATATTTGATTGATTTTATCAAGAGTTTTTCCAGGAAGTATATCTGTGTTTAAAGACAATTGTAACAATCCGTTTGATAAAGGTTCAATTTGTAAAACAGGAGTTCCTTTATCATTTTTGGTTAAACTTTTTGCAACAATTTCACTAATGATGAATCTACCCTCAGGTTCACATTTTGACATGGTGTCAATTATAACCTTACTCACTTCAGCGTTAAAATTTTTTCCGTATGTAACGACTTCAAAATCATCAATATCTATGCTTTTAATTATACTCTTTTCAGCGGAATTTGCAACTGCTTCTTATTTCTCCACACCGCTTTTTTGAGCAGTACTTCTGCCAAAACCATAAGCCTGTTGACGAGAACGGTCGGGAAGTAATCCTGTTCTTTTACAAAAGCTATTCAGTTCTGATTCCTGCCGTTTCAACTTGCTTGAATAGTAGCTGAAATTTTTTTCTAACTTTTGTAACAGCTCTTCATCAGAGAGGTTATTCAAAGCCTCATCACAAGCGGCAAGTGTTCTTTTGGTTGCCATGATTTTGCGTTCAAAAGCTCTTTGCTGTTGTTCTGCCTCATACAGCGTGTGCATTGAGCCGTCGGGATACCCAATTTTTTTAGCATTAAGTTCTTCGATGTCTTTGGCTGAATACATTCGAGCAGAACCCTAAGAGCTTTTCTGTGAAACATCTGTAGAGCATATTTTGTCCTCCGTTTCAGGTTTTTAAGCAATTCCTTTTAACGGATTTTGGCAAAATATGCTCTACTTTTTTTACTTTTTATTTGCAACTCTTTTTTTGCTCTAACTTTTATTATAGAGCAATATTTGAAATAGAAGGGCGTTGATGAGGGTTAAGGTTACGCTCCGCAAGCAATTGGCGGGGCAGAAATCTTTTGATTTTAAAAATGTATAATACGACATACTGATAGTAGTATGTTATACTATGCAAAATATATAGAAAGTATACCGAAATTGTATAACTAAATAAAATGTACTAAAAATAAGGATAAAATAACTTAAAGATATTGAAAATAACTATAGTTTGTGCTAAAATTAGACAAAAGAAAAGGATTCGGAAAACCGAATCCTCAAATCACACACTGTGATGGTTGCCTAAGCAACGGATAGAATGAATTTTTATTTGAACTCATAGTGTAAATCCAATAAGGTAATTAGATTATCTCAATGATATTACAAAATAAATACTTTGTCAATAGAAAAGGAGGAAATTTATGAAGAATTTTAATAACGATTATTATGCAGGATTTGATATAGGAACAGATTCTGTCGGATATGCAGTAGCCGATACAGATTACAATCTCTGCAAATTTAAAGGCAATGCTATATGGGGTGTTGATCTCTTTGAGGAGAGTAATTCAGCTGCCGAGAGAAGAACTCTTAGATCGGCACGAAGAAGAGGCTTGAGAAAAAAGAAACCGTATTGAATGGCTGCAGATGCTTTTTGATGAGGAAATTTCAAAAGTTGATAATGCTTTTTTTCAGAGATTAAAAGAAAGTTGTCTGTATCTTGATGACAAATCATCAAATGTTCCGTATGCGGTTTTTGCAGACGGTAATTACACCGATAAAGAATTCCACACAGACTACCCTACAATATATCATCTTAGAAAAGAATTGATTAAGAGCTCACAACCACACGATATAAGGCTTGTATATCTTGCGTTACATCATATTATAAAACACAGAGGACATTTCTTGTTTGATAATATGGGGTCTGATTTTGAAAGTGAGTCCTCGTTTGAAGCTCTTTTTGACGATTTAAAACTTTACTTAAAAGAAGAATATGAAATTGAATTTGAGTGCAATGATTCGTTAAGATTTTCAGAAATATTAAAGGACAAAACATTGAAAAAAACTGCAAAATCGTCCGAATCGTACAAGCTTTTCGGTTACAGTAAAAGGAATAATCCATATGAAACCGCTTTGATAGATTTGATGTGTGGCAGAAAGGTTAAATTTTCCGATATGTTCGGTGATAAGTCGTTTGATAGTGAGGAGGTAAACGGTATTACCTTTGAAAGCGGTTATGACGATAATGAAAATACATACCGTGATTTGTTACAAGAAAAGTTTGAACTTATCGAAAAAGCAAAGGCGGTTTATGACTGGGCAATTCTTGCAGATATTTTGAACGGTGAAAAGTATATTTCATTTGCCAAAGTCAAAACATATGAAGAACATAATTCTGATTTGAAAATGCTCAAAGATTTCGTTAAAGAGAGATGTAAATCGTTATATGGCGAAATCTTTAGAATTACAAAGGACAAGCTTGATAACTATACGGCATATTGCGGAAAGTACAAAGAAAACGGCAGAAACGGTGTGATTCAGTATCGTACAAATCAGGCGGATTTCTGCAAATATCTGAAGAAAAAGTTTGAAAAGCTTGACAAAACAGGCTATGAAGAAATGTTTGATAAAATTGAAAGCGGCACATTTATGCCGAAAATTGTCGTAAAAGACAACGGCGTTATTCCTATGCAGGTGAATAGAAGTGAGCTGAAAGCAATTCTGAAAAATGCTTCAACTTATCTTGAATTTCTTAATAAAAAAGATGAAAACGGAATTTCTGCAAGTGACAAGATAGTCAAAATTTTTGAATTCAGAATACCGTATTATGTAGGTCCGCTGAATAATCACAGCCTAAAATCGTGGCTTGTCAGAAGTGATGAAAAAATATATCCGTGGAATTTTGACAGTGTTGTTGACATAGAGCAATCGGCAGAGAATTTTATAAATAATCTGACTTCAAAATGTACATATCTTCCAACGAAGGATGTAATACCTAAGAATTCGATTTTATACAGTGCTTTTACGGTTCTTAATGAACTGAATAATTTAAGACTTGACGGAAAAAAGCCTGATGTAAGTCTTAAACAGGCAATATTTAATGACTTGTTTATGACGCATAAAAAGGTCAGAAGAAAAGATTTGCTAAATTATCTAAAAAGCGAAAAAGGTGTTGCTTTTGATATTACAGGTATTGACGGTGATTTTAAGTCAAGTATGCGTTTCGCAATTGAAATGTCACAGTTTAATCGACCGACAGCGAAAAAGAGGACACTATAAAAGCTATAACTGTATTTGGTGATGATAAAAAACTTTTAAGAAAGCGTTTAAAAAGGCAGCTCGGTTCAAAATTATCGGATGAAGATATAATGAGAATTTCTAAACTCAAATACAAGGATTGGGGAAGATTATCAAGGGAGTTTCTTACCGAAGTTTATAATGTCGATAAAAATACAGGCGAGTTGCAATTTAACTTTATCCATGCACTATGGCAGACAAATGATAATCTTATGGAGCTGCTTGGCTCAAAATACGGTTTTGAACAGAGCAGACAAAACTATCTTGACGGTATTCAGACAGGGCAAAGCCTTGAGAAAATGGTGGAGAATCTCTATATTTCTCCTGCGGTAAAACGCCCTGTGTATCAGTCTTTGAAAATTATGCATGAAATCAACAAAATTCAAGGTCATGCACCTAAAAAGATATTTGTTGAGATGACAAGAAAAGATGGTGTGAAAGGTGACAAAGGCCGTAAAGAGTCAAGAAAGACCAAGCTTGTAGATTTATATAAAAAATGCGGTGAGGATTCGGGCGACCTCTGGGAATCTCTTGAATAAACACCTGATGATGAATTTAAAAGAGACAGACTGTATTTTTACTATACTCAATTCGGCAAGTGTATGTACACGGGAGAACCGATAAATCTGTCGGAATTGTACAATCAAAACATTTACGATGTGGATCACATTTTCCCTCGTTCAAAAGTTAAAGATGACAGCCTTGATAACCGTGTCCTTGTAAAGAAACAGGTTAATGCTCACAAGGATAATACATATCCGCTTGACAGTTCAATTCGTGAAAAGATGAAAGGCTTCTGGCATTTGCTTATGGATAAAGGTCTTATTAGCAAGAAAAAGTACGAGAGGCTTACAAGGGCAACTGAGCTTACTGACAGCGAACTTTCAGATTTTATTGCAAGACAGATTGTTGAAACATCTCAATCAACAAAAGCAGTTGCGTCACTTTTTAAAGAATTGTATCCCGATACTGAAATTGTGTATGTAAAAGCGTCAACGGTTTCTGAATTCAGACACGAATATGATTTCTTAAAATGCAGAGAAGTAAACGATTTTCACCATGCAAAAGATGCCTATCTAAATATTGTTGTCGGCAATGTGTATAACGAACGCTGTACACACAACAAATCCATATTTATAAAAGGTTTGCAGACTAAAACATACAGTCTTAACAAAATGTTCAGTTTTAATACACCGAACACATGGTCAATTGATGATAATAAGTCAATCAAAATTGTCAGAAAGACTATGAACAAGAACAATATCCGTTTTACAAGGTATGCTTTAACAAGGAACGGCGAACTTTTCAAGAGAAAACCCTTTAAAAAGGAAGAGGACAGGCTCCATTAAAGCAGAACTCTCCGCTTTCGGATATCAGTAAGTATGGTGGATATGACAAGCCAACATCCTCATATTTTTCATTTGTGAAATATGAGGGTAAAAAGGGTAAAGAAATGCGTCGTCTTGTGGCAATTGATTCTTACATTAAGGCTCGGTATGAGGCAAACCCTGAAAAATATCTGAGTGAAACTCTTGGCTTGAAAAATCCTGTGGTTCTGATTCCCGTTGTAAAATATAATGCCTGCATTGAAATTGACGGTTTCAGAATGCATATAAGTGCAAAAACTGATAAGCGAATACAATACAAACCTGCTATGCAGTTAACAGTTAGTTATGATACAGAAAAATATATCAGAAATGTTGTTAAGTTAAATTCCAAGCCTGAAAATTACAATATTACAGAGCTTGACAAAGTGAGTGCCGATGAGAATTTGAAGTTGTTTGATATTTTAACCTCTAAAATGACAGATACAATTTTAAAAGTTAAATTCGGTGATATGGGTGTTAAAATCGCATCTCACCGTGATGCTTTTGAAAAATTGGATGTAAGAAAACAATGTTTCGTTCTTGCAGAAATACTTAAAATCATACATTGCAATATATTAGAGGGAGATTTAACATTTATAGGAGGAGCAAAACAGTCAGGCTCAATTAAAATGAGTTCTGTCATATCAGGAATTAAAGGTGTAAAGTCGATTTATCTTGTTCATCAGTCGGTAACAGGTTTGTTTGAGAAGAAGATTGATTTGTTACATATGTAAGTTATCAGAAAAGAGGATATTTAGATGAGTTGGAGAACGGTAGTAATTACGAAAACATCCAAGCTGGATTACAGCATGGGATACCTTGTTGTGCGTGATGTTGAAAGCACGGTAAAGGTGCATATAAGTGAAATATCCGTGCTTGTTATTGAAAGTACAGCTGTTTCGGTTACTGCCGCTTTCCTTTGTGAGCTTATCAAGAAAAAAGTAAAGGTCATATTCTGCGATGAAAAGCACAATCCTCTTTCGGAACTTACGCCATATTACGGTAGCCATGACTGCAGTCTTAAAATTAAAAGACAAATTGCGTGGAATGAAACGGTAAAGCAATGTGTGTGGACTCAGATTGTAGCCGAAAAAATTAAGAATCAAGCTAAAGTTCTTGAAATATACAAACTTCCACAAAGCAGTATGCTTATGGGATATATAGATGAGCTTGAACTTAATGATAAATCAAACAGAGAAGGACATGCCGCCAAGGTGTATTTTAATGCCTTGTTCGGAAAATCATTCAGTCGCAATGACGAATGTCCTATAAATGCTGCTCTGAACTATGGCTATAGTATTGTTCTTTCCGTTTTTAACCGAGAAATTACAGCAAACGGATATCTCACACAATTGGGATTATTTCACGATAATATGTTTAATCAATACAATCTGAGCTGTGATTTGATGGAACCTTTTCGCCCGCTTTGTTGACATAGCGGTAAAGGATATGAATCCTCAAAAATTTGAAAAAGAAGAGAAAATATCAATATTAAATTTGTTAAACGATGAATTCAAAATTGACGGCAGGACACAAACTTTTACAAATGCAGTAAAAATATACTGCAAAAGTGTTTTTGATGCAATAGAAGAATGTGATACTTCGCTTATAAGGTTTGCAGGAAAATGAGTTACAGATTTATGAGAATAATGGTTTTATTTGATTTGCCCGTTGAAACTCCTTTACAGAGGCATAACTACGGAAAATTCGAGAAGATATTTAATAAAAAATGGTTTTATGATGATGCAGGAATCTGTGTATGTTAAGCTTGCGTTGAATCAGAATACGGCAGCGGCAATAATTGATGCTTTGAAAAAGAATAAACCGCCGGAGGGGCTTGTTCAGATTTTGTCTGTTACCGAAAAACAGTTTTCAAAAATTGAGATACTTACAGGCGATTATTCAAGTGATACCGTTGACAGTGACGAAAGGTTGTTAATGCTATGAAATTTCTTTTCAAGTATATGTCGGAGCCTTTTGATTTTTCAAAAAGCAATGCGGTTACTCTTGTTATAGAAAACAAAAAACTTTTCAGACATACAATACTTTCGGTTAGTGAATGTGACTGTAATGAAATGTTTGTGTTTTCCGAAAATTTTAAGCCGCTTGATTTTTCAAAATCAGTCAAATATGTTGACAGCGTTCTTACATTTGAATTTTCTGACAGAAAAATGATGACTAAGGTAAATTCTTTTTTTTGAAAATTTGTGTAATACAAAATATTTTTCGCAAATTTCAGAAATTAAAGCTTTATGTGTGAGCCTGTGCTGTGAGCTTTCTAAGGAAAATGATTATGATTTTCAGTTCTGCGAAAGTATCGAAACAATGGCATTAGTAAAATTGTTTTCATTTGCGCCTGCAGATGCCTCGGATGATAATGTCGGTCATCTTTTAAGATATTTCAAACTTATGAAAGAGTATCTTGGAATAAAGTGTTTTATTGTTCAAAATCTGCATATTTATCTTGATGACAGTGAATGTGAAAATCTTTTGGAATCCGCCGTTATGCACGGTATATATTTGCTTAACATTGAAAACTCAGTGCCGAAAGAAGTTTCTGAATACGAAAAACTTGTTGTGATTGATAATGATTTGTGCGAATTTTATTGACAATCATTATACAAATGTTATAAAATAACCTTATAGATTTGCCGTGCACAGTATAGTGGGTGCATTTTATTTTCAATTTGAGGTTTGAGAATAGTGTAAATCTATAAGGTAGTAAAACTGCCATTTCCTTCACCTAAAGCGGACCATCGTTTGAGAATAGTGTAAATCTATAAGGTAGTAAAACCTGTCCCCCCTTTATGCTTATGTGTTGACTGTTTGAGAATAGTGTAAATCTATAAGGTAGTAAAACTTCATATATTCCCGTGTAATCGCAAATCTGGTTTGAGAATAGTGTAAATCTATAAGGTAGTAAAACCGCACTTTGCATCACCTGAAATGTACATGCGTTTGAGAATAGTGTAAATCTATAAGGTAGTAAAACTTGCAACAATCGTACTGGTTACTGTGGGCGTTTGAGAATAGTGTAAATCTATAAGGTAGTAAAACGGTCGGTTTTACTATCAGGCAGAGCTTATGGTTTGAGAATAGTGTAAATCTATAAGGTAGTAAAACTGCAAACATCGCATTATTGAATTGCACGGGTTTGAGAATAGTGTAAATCTATAAGGTAGTAAAACTCATTCTTATCCTCTGAGGTTGATTCACCTGTTTGAGAATAGTGTAAATCTATAAGGTAGTAAAACAAGCGAACATTGCATTGTTGAATTGAACAGGTTTGAGAATAGTGTAAATCTATAAGGTAGTAAAACAATCGTCATATACAAGTGGTAGAACTTTTTGTTTGAGAATAGTGTAAATCTATAAGGTAGTAAAACAACCCATTAACATATGTCACAAGTTTGCAAGTTTGAGAATAGTGTAAATCTATAAGGTAGTAAAACCGCAATGTTAACGAAAATCTCTTCAATGCTGTTTGAGAATAGTGTAAATCTATAAGGTAGTAAAACCTGTGGCGATGACGGAACTATCACAGTAAAGTTTGAGAATAGTGTAAATCTATAAGGTAGTAAAACAAGCCGGGTCGTTAAATAGTACTGCTAATGTTTGAGAATAGTGTAAATCTATAAGGTAGTAAAACCAAACTCTTGGTCAAGCGGACCGTCTCTTAGTTTGAGAATAGTGTAAATCTATAAGGTAGTAAAACAACTTCCGTTCCGCTGTCTGCATACACGCCGTTTGAGAATAGTGTAAATCTATAAGGTAGTAAAACCGTTGTGTGGCTGTGTTGGACTTCAAAGTCGTTTGAGAATAGTGTAAATCTATAAGGTAGTAAAACCTTTTCTTGTGTGTTGATATGATTTAACACGTTTGAGAATAGTGTAAATCTATAAGGTAGTAAAACATACTCCTCTTGCTTATTGCCGTTGTTGATGTTTGAGAATAGTGTAAATCTAATTAGGGTACAAATTTTACTCGTGGACTGTGAAAAAACAGCATTGCAAAAAACAATAAGGCACATAACCGTTATCACTTTCGGTTATGTGCCTTTTGTAGTTTAATAAGTTTGTTAAGAATACCACGATTGATTACAGTCCAAAACAAGTAAGATTTCAGTGCGTTAATTCCCAAAGTAAGTTTCACCGTGGAAGTTACTTTGGGAATTAACTATTTACTTTTTGTTTAAGTTTGCGGTAAATATGAATTGTATAATCCGTTTTATTGTGTTATTATGTAGTAAAATGGTGTGCAACATTGGTGCTTTGAAAAAATTATGTTGCTGAAATTAAACTTGAAATAACTGACGGGTGGCATATGGTTCGCAAAGTTGACAAAACAAAGCTTCTGACTGTTGTCGGGATAATTATATTCCTGTTCGGAGGTGCGGTGAGAATTTTTTCTCATCTTACTTCCTCGGCGGACAATTATATTGAAAATTTTGATGTTATTATCTTTTCGGGGCTTATTATAGGCTGGGGTGTGTCTGTTGCATATCGCATTGTTCAGAAGAATATACGAATCTGCCTTGCGATATCTGCGGCGCTTATGCTCTTGTGGATGGCTCTTCGTGCCATAAAATACAACAGCCCTGCCGACATCAACACATACGGACGGTATCTTTGGTATTCATATTACATAGCAATGGTGTTTTTGCCGCTTATGATGTTTTTTGCAATGCTGAATATCGGTGAGCCCGAAAATACAAATAACCGAAAATATCTTTTGATTATACCTGCCGCCGTTCTTGTGCTGCTTGTTATGACGAACGATTTTCATCAGCTTGCTTTTGTATTTGAACCCGATTTTCACAATTGGAACAAACAATACAGTTACGGTCCTGTTTACTATGTAATTGTAGTGTGGATTTTCATACTTGTACTTTCGTCAATTGTGCTTTCAATAAATCGATGCAGAATTTCCGCAACGCGCAAAAAGCTGTGGATTCCGATTGTAATAATTCTTGTTGCAATAATTTACACACTCTGGAATACTCTGAATCACGGATATTCGGGACTTAGAATTTACAATGTTCCCGAGGTGTTCTGTTTTGCCTCAATTGCTCTATGGGAAAGCCTTATTCAGATAGGTCTTGTGCCGTCAAATACGGGTTACGGCGATTTTTTCAATGCGTCAAATCTTAACACTCTCATATTTGACAATGAGGGCAATGTGAAATACCGCTCAAAAAACGCAACAAATGTTTCAAAAGATGTTGTTCTGCAAAACGGTAACAGTGTTGTGATTGATGAAAATATAATTCTTAAAAAGCATAATATAAAAGGCGGTAAGGTAGTTTGGACGGAAGACATATCGGCAATTAACCGAATTAACAGAGAACTTTCGGAAGTAAAAGAGCAGATTTCGGAATACAATGTAATCTTAAAATCAGAGGCAGAGCTGAAAAAACGAAGAGCGGTAGTAACCGAACAGAACAAGCTCTATGACAGTATAACCGAATTTATCCGTCCTCAGCTTTGCGACCTTGAAAATATACTCAAAAATATTGAAAACAACAGGGGAGATATTTCGGTTAATTATGCCGGTGCCTGTGTTGTTAATGTCTACATCAAGAGAATAAGCAATCTGCTCATTATGGCAAAAAGCAGAAAAAGGCTGAATGCTTTTGAGCTTGAAAACAGTATCCGAGAACTTGCCGAGTACATTTCTGTTTACGGAATTTCGTGTTCGTTTTTCAGTAATGTTTCGGGAGAAATTTCAGCCGAAAAAACGATTGCACTTTTTAAATTCATCGGGATTTTTATAAGGCATATAATGAACTGCACAGATGCGTTGCTGTTTAATTTAAAAGTCAATGAGAAATTTATTGATTTAAAAATCAACTGTGACAGCAAAAATGAAATGAAAATTCCCGATGATTTACTTGACGATATTATAAAACTCGGCTGAAATGTCACCACGGAATATGACGCTGACACGCTGTTTGTGTTTGTTCGTATGCAAAGCGGAGGTGATGACATATGACACCCATCCTTGAAATGCGTTCGTTTGTTTGTGTTATATTGATGAGTGTGCAATTTGTTGTTGCCTGTGCGGCAATATACAACGCAACGCAATCTTTTCTTTATAAAATCAGGTTGTGGAAACCGATTTCAGCGGTTATAATTGCAGTAATCTCTTTGACAATGTTTTTGGTAAGCACTCATGTCTTGAGTAAAATATATTACGATAACCAAATTAATAAAATGGCTGAATTTTTTGGCAGAATGCCGTTTGCTCTGTCTGTCGGCATAACGGCATATTGTGCGATAATGTCTGTGTACATAACGGTAAGGCTTCATCATTGCAGGAATACCGATATTACCGCAATGTCAATTAAAGAAAGCTTTGACGGCTTGCCTACAGGACTTTGCTATTTTGACGAAAACGGACTTGTTGTATTGAAAAATAACCTTATGGAAAGCATATGCCTTGAACTTACGGGTAAATCGCTTAATGTTGCAATGCCCTTCGAGAGAAAGATAAAAGAGGCTTCTCAATATGAAAATGACGGGGCATTTACAGTCGAGATTAAAGGACGGCAGGGTTTTCAGTTTTTCGTTGTCGGAAACGGAAGTTTTTTCAAAACCGTATTTTCAGCTTGCGGCAACCGATATAACAGAGTTTACAAAGCTTACATCAACCTTGGAATATGAAATAGGCGAGTTAAAAAAGGTTAATGCTCATCTGAAAAAATACAATGAAATGGTCTATGATCTGACAAGAGAAGAAGAAATTCTTCGCACAAAAGAGATAATTCATGACAGGCTCGGCAGTACGCTGATAACAACAAGAAGATATCTTGAAAACGGCACTCTGTCTGAAAATAACAGTAAATTACTTGAAATGTGGAAAAACAATATTTCTGTTCTGAATACCGCAGAGAATGATTGTAAAGACGAAAACTTTGCTAAGGATATTGAAAATGCCGCAAAGCTTGTCGGAATAACGCTTGAAACAGTCGGAAATCTTCCGACTGATAACAATGCGGTTGCACGGGTTCTGACTTTTGCAACAATGCAATGCCTTAACAATGCCGCAAGACACGCAAAAGCAGATAAAATGATTCTTGAAAGTATTGACGACGGTGAAAAATATATTTTTAAATTTGCAAATAACGGCAGAAAACCGCCTCAAAAAATCAATGAGGGCGGCGGACTTTCTTCCGTAAGAAAAAAGGCGGAGCAAATCGGCGGAAGCATGAAAATATCGACTTCCGAAATTTTTGTTCTTGAAATCACAATACCGAAAAGCGAGGTGCTGCAGTATGACAAGAGTGCTGATAGTTGAAGATCAGTCAATGCCGAGAACTTTATTTGAAATGTATGTAAACCAAAGCGAAAACTATACGCTTGCGGGCTCAATAAGTAATGCCGATATGACGGATTATCATTGTGAAAATTCCGATGTTGACCTGATTTTAATGGATATATGCACTTCAATGGGAGCAAACGGTCTTGAGGCGGCTGAAAGAATAAAAGCAAAGTTCCCGAAAATTAAGATAATCATTGTTACCTCAATGCCCGAATATTCCTATCTAAAGCGTGCCAAGGATGCAGGGGTTGACAGCTTTTGGTACAAAGAGGTAAGTTCCGAACCTATTATTGAACTTATGGACAGAACAATGAACGGTGAGCGTGTGTTTCCCGACACAACTCCCAAAATTAAATTCGGCAACGCAATGAGTACGGATTTTACCGAAAGGGAGCTTGAGGTTTTGCGTGAACTGACAAGCGGTGATACAAACACAGAAATTGCCAAAAAACTTTACATTGCTCCGGGTACTGTCAAGAACTATATACAGTATATGCTTGAAAAAACAGGCTTTAAGTCAAGAACAGAGCTTGCCGTAAAGGCAAGAGAGGCGGGACTTGTAATCCTTGACGATAGAATTAACGACAAATAAATACTTTTTTCTGAATATGTGCCGTTTGGCACATATTTTTTTGCTGTTAAAACAGTATAATACAATTACAGGATATAAACTGCTCAGACGGTGAATATCTTTTGTGCAAAACGCTATCTTTGTCCGATTAATAATCAAAGACAAAGGTGCATAAAATTTATTATTTAATGACAGGAGGAAAAACTATGGAGGCAAAAGGTTCAACTTTTCTTAAAGTAACGGGAATCCTTATGATTGTATTCGGTGCTATTGCATTGATTGTGTCAATCATCGCCATTCTCGGTATCGCCGCACTTGCAGCTTTTAACGACGGTACATACGATATGACTATGCTTTATGTCGGCGGCGTTTTCGCACTTATCAGTGCGGTTGCTGAGTTTGTTGCAGGTATTATCGGCGTTATCAACGCAAAACTTCCGCACAAGGCAAATACATGTATTGTATGGGGCGTTGTTGTTGCGGTTATGTGTATTGCAGGTGAAATTATCAGCATGATAGGCGGATCACAGTTCAATGTATTCTCTCTTATCTGCGGTCTTGCTATCCCTGTACTTTACATTATAGGCGCTGTTAAGAACAAAGCATAATTATTTTATTATTTACCCCCTTTTAATTACCCACCGTAAATATTTTTAGCACAAGGTCACAGCTGTCCGAACAATCGGGCGGCTGTGCTTTTTTGTTTATGTTGTGAAATATGCCGTTTGGCACATTCATCTTCTATCGCAAAATTGTACAATATAAGTGAAAGATATAGGTGAAAAGGGGTGATGTCCGTTGAAGAAAATTTTGCTCAGTGTTCGAGAATAATTTGCTCAGTGAGGCTATTCAAAATGCCCTTGTAAAGAAGGGAAGATTTTGTATTGAGAATGTTTCACCGAATCAAGACGGGAAAATTCTTGATTTGTGCATTGCAGAAAGAGTTGATGTTTTACTTATGGATGTCACAAGACTTGCCGATTCAACTATTGAGAAACGGCTTGAGCTTTGTGGAAAAGTAAAGGAATATCTGCCAAGCTGTAAAACGGCTCTGCTCTGTGACGAACAGGCATATCCCGACCTTGCCGACAGGGTTAAACAGGCAAAACAATTCGGAAAAATAAGCTCGTTTTTTTATTCATCCGTAACGGCAGATTATCTTGCCGCCGCACTTGACGCACTTTAAAAAGGAGGTACTGTTTATGGGTATATTTGACAGCTTAAAAAATATGACAAATCAGGCTGTAAAAAACAATGTTTCAAAGGCCGTTTCGGGGGCGGTAAACAATGCGATGCACAAAAGCAAAACATTTGTATTTGCCGATTATCCGAAAAATGCAGATGAACTCAAAAAAATGCCGGAGCTTGACTTTTCGTCACCTCTTTCAACAGCGGCATTTGCAATGCTTGTGTTGCTTGAATATGATGAAAGTCCGGAAAACACAATAGAAATGCTTAATGTATTAAAAGGACCTCAGCCGATGAACGGGATGGATGTTCAGTTTTTGCGTGACAGAATCAAGGGCAGGGGATATATTCCTCGCTCATATTTTGAGGGTTCATCCGTGAAGAACGATTATACACCGAATGTTCCGTACAAAATAACCGTTTCCGAGTATGCATATACCTATCAGAGCGAGGGTTATGCAAAGGTTCAGGTTCAGTCGTCGGGAGCAGACTCACCTCGTCCGATTGAGCTTCGCAGAAAGGGCAATCAATGGTTCTTATGGCGTAATCTTGCACTCTCTGACATACGAACTCCGGCTTCGGTTGATCCTTGGGCATGAAGGAGGGATTTTTATGAAAATCAAGAAAAAAGCAAAGCGTATTTCGAGTATTGTTTTATGCTTTCTCATGCTGTTGACAACACTTCCTATGACAGCCATAACCGCAAATGCGGCGGCTCAGGCTTATATCAAATATATCGACACCGAGGTTTACATAGGAGATGTCCTTAACATTATCGTGGGAGTAAACGGCGGCAGTACAGACGAAACCTTTACCTATCAATGGCAGGCAAAGTATCCGAGCCTAAACTGGGTTAACCTTTCCGATAAAACCGACAGACCCGACTCGAAATTTTCGGGTGTTTTTACAGACCATCTTAAATTTCAGACCTACGCAGAACTTGTAGGACCTGGCTCAGGGTGGAAAGATGTTGTCTTTAGATGTAAAGTAACGGGTTCAAAGAGCGGTACTTTTTATTCGGGAAAATGTAACTTTCCGGGACTTCTTGAGAAGACAGAAATTCCTACAATTGGATTTTTAGGTTTGGAAAAACCTGAACAGGGAAAAATCCCTCAACAACGGCAACTCCGATAAACAGCACTTATTACAGCTTTGATTATATTGAGTGGTATAAGTACGAAAACAACAAAATTAGCAGAAAGCTCAACGACGGAGAAACTTTTGACAGCGGTATGTATTGTTGTCAGCTATACTTTAATATGAACAGAGGATATGCGGTTGACAAAGACGCAGTATGCGGTTTGTACAATGGCGACAGTCAGGCGACAATTCTTCAGGATGAAACCACAGGTCAATATTATATTTGGGCATATTACAATGTTCCATATGAATCGCCATCATTTACACATCAGTTCCCTGAGGCAGAAATTATGATTATGAAAGGCAAAGAAGAAATTATATGGGTTCTTTGCCAAAAATGCCGCAAGCTATCAGTGGCAGATGAAAGTAAAGAGAAGAACACCCACCGGTATAATAAGAATGTGGAAAAACATAGATGACGACTCATCTACATTAAACCAGTTTTCCTTCAAGGGTACAAAATCAAATACTTTGAGAATCAGACCGAATACGGATTTTGATGAAACTCAGTTCAGATGTGCTGTTACGGGTAAAAACGGTGATGTTATTTACAGTGAATCGGTTAAAGTTACGCAAAAGTTTAATGCATGCATTATAATAGATTTCAGAACGGGCGGCTCACCGGATGACACTATTACTGTTAAGTTTGATAAATACACTCCTGGTGGCGTTTATAAGAGTAGCTTTACAGATGAAATGGTGCACAAAAATGCAACTCTGTATTATTATCAAACAGGTACAGGTAAATATGTCATTACCGTAAGCAAGCCGCAATGCGTGACACGGGTATATGAAGTGAATGTTGATAAGAAAGATGTTAACCTTGATGTAAAAATTACTGTTCCGTATGATGTCAATATGGATGGTGTTATTAATGTTGTGGACGCAACCTTGGTTCAAAAATACATTGTCGGGCTTGAAGAATTTGACGATTACACTTTTAAAATTGCAGACACAAACGGTGACGGCACAATATCAATTATTGATGCTACAAATATTCAGAAGAAAATCGTGAATCTTTTGTAAAGGAGAAAGTTTATGGGACTATTTGAAAAGAAATATTGTGACCTTTGCGGTGACAAGGTAAACGCCCTCACAAGGCAAAAGCTTTCAGACGGTTATCTTTGCAGCGACTGTAAGCACAAGCTCAGTTCGCTTTCATCAGGCTGGAAAAACAGGACATTAGCAGATGTTAAAGCTCATCTTGAACAGCGTGAACAGAACAGACAGAAATATTCGGCATTTGTTCAGTCGGCAAGTGCCGGTACAAACGAAAAGCTTGTTGTAGATTTTAATAACAGAAAATTCTATTTTACAATAGGCAGAGATTTCAAAAACAGCAATCCTGAAATTTTTGATTTTTCACAGCTGCAGGACTTTTGGCTTGAGCTTGGATATACAACTCTGCAGGATTCCGACCGTGACGGAATTCCTGATGAGTATGACCGCTATGATATATGATAACCGTCAGGGCAGGAACAGCGGTTTTGGCAGTCAGTTTGATACAACAAACTCATTTTCGGGGCAAAACGGTATGCTTGATGTTCCGCTTGCACTTCAGCCGTATGTTCGTGATACAAACACATCGTCATCACCGCAAAGAATATCTTCTTTAAAAGCAAAATTCATCGTAAATCATCCGTTCATAACCGATATATCAATGTATGTTGATTCGTCAATCGGTACTGTAAGAAATGAGCTTATGAGAGCATTTGATGACGGAATGCAGTTGATGAGACTGTGTGAACAAATAAGAAACGGTATGCAGAACAATATGGGCTATCAGCAAAGCGGAATGTCCATGCAGAACAATATGGGCTATCAGCAAGGCGGAATGCCTATGCAGAACAATATGGGTTATCAGCAAGGCGGAATGCCCATGCAGAACAATATGGGTTATCAGCAAAGCGGAATGCCTATGCAGAACAATATGGGTTATCAGCAAAGCGGAATGCCTATGCAGAACAATATGGGTTATCAGCAGAACGGAATGCCCATGCAGAACAATATGGGCTATCAGCAGAACGGAATGCCTATGCAGAGCAACACAGTAAATCAGCAAGTTTCACAACCGTTTACTCCGCAAAATGCTGCGGCAATTGTTTGCTCGGCTTGCGGATATAAGCCTGACGGCAATCCGCCGAAATTCTGTCCGTTCTGCGGGGCTGCCATGACATAACCGATATGACTTTACGGTCGTTATTTCATAATATTTCCAAACGAAAAACGCGTGTAAAAAAAGAAATTGTATCCGTGAGCTATTCAAAAAATCATTCAAATTTTGACTACTGCTGTTCTTTTTATGTGCGAAAAAAAGGTGTAAATTTTCTTTTTTGACGCTATCTGCAAATGCGGTTATATCGCTTTTGAAAATGTTTTGATCGACGAAACGGATATGAGACTGCTGTGTGATACCGCCGAAGACGCATTGGAAATTCTGAAAAAATATAATCCAAAAACAAAGGACTGACAGTCGATGACGCCACGGTTACAATCGTTGAAATCATATTTTCCGACAAAAACAGTATGTCGGTCAGTATGACGGAGCAAACCTTGGATTCGCTCGAAAAAGCGTTCTTTGCCCTTGCTGAAAAATATTGCAAAGATGTTTAATCTCTAAAAATAATTGAAAAGCAACCCTATGAAAACAACCCCACGATAAAATAATCGTGGGGTTGTTTTTTCTGTAACAGAAAATAAGTGCATTTTTTCTTGCCATTACCGTAGTAATTGTTTATAATTAAGGTATGACAATAAAAGAAGGCATGAACAATGCAAACGATAGATGAAGCACTGAACAAACTGAAAAAATCTGATTTTCGCAGTCGGTTTCATTTAAAGCAAAAGGACATTGACTATATTAATGAAAAGGGAATGAATAAAATCCGCTCCCATGCAGAAGATTTTGTCAGAACACGGCTTGCACCAAAATATATTCCGAATGACGGAAAGCAAACGCCTATGAGGGGACATCCTGTTTTTATCGCACAGCACGCCTGTGCCTGTTGTTGCAGAGGGTGTCTTAACAAGTGGTACAGAGTTGCAAGGGATAAACAGCTTAACGAGGTCGAACAGCAGAAAATTGTAAATCTGCTTATGGCTTGGATTGAAAGAGAATACAATGATTATAATTCCAATGAAGAATGATAGATAAGGGCAAAAAGATGAGTGATAAATTAAGCGTGTTAAAAGATTACTTCGGACACGATTCTTTCAGAGACGGACAGGAACAGATAGTTGATGCTTTGCTTGACGGCAGAGATGCACTTTGCATTATGCCCACAGGTGCGGGCAAGTCTATGTGCTATCAGATTCCCGCATTACTTTTTGACGGGGTGACAATTGTTGTGTCACCTCTCATTTCGCTTATGAAGGATCAGGTCGGCTCACTCGTTCAGTCGGGAGTTCCTGCGGCATACATAAACAGCTCACTTTCATATCCGCAATTTCTCCGAGTGCTTTCAAATGTTGAACACGGAAAATACAAAATCATCTATGTTGCACCTGAAAGGCTGTTGACTGACGGATTTCTCGACACCTGTAAAAAGATAAAAATCTCAATGGTTGCAGTTGACGAGGCTCATTGCGTTTCACAATGGGGACAGGATTTCGACCGAGTTACCTCAAAATTATTTCATTTGTTGAAAGCCTTGCAAATCGTCCGATTGTCGGAGCATTTACCGCAACGGCTACGAATGATGTAAAAGAAGATATAAAGAAAATTCTCAGGCTTGAAAATCCGTTTGAAATTACGACGGGATTTGACCGCCCCAACCTTTTCTTCGGTGTAATAAAGTCATCGTCAAAGGACGAAAAGCTTATTGACCTCATTCGGGAGCGTGGCGACAGGTCGGGAATTGTCTATTGTGCAACCAGAAAAAATGTTGAATCTGTCTGCGAATTGCTCTGCGATAACGGCTTTTCGGCGGCAAGATACCATGCAGGTCTTGATGAATACGAACGCAGGAAAAATCAGGAGGATTTTGTTTTTGACCGAAAAAATATTATGGTTGCAACCAATGCTTTCGGTATGGGAATTGACAAGTCAAATGTTACATATGTAATTCATTACAATATGCCGAAAAACATTGAAAGCTACTATCAAGAGGCAGGACGGGCAGGTCGTGACGGCGGTGAGGCTGATTGTATTTTGCTCTACAGTCCTAAGGATGTTCGCCTAAATCGTTTTATGATTGAAAATTCCGAGGGGAACGATGAGCTTACAATTGAAGAAAACGAGCAAATTCGTGAGCGTGATTTTGAACGCTTAAAATATATGACCTTTACAGCACAACAAACGATTGTCTGCGTGGGTTTATTCTGCGGTATTTTGGCGGTGAAAAAAGGCTTACTGCGGAAAATGCTCTAACTGCCTTTCCGTTCACAAGCTTGTTGATGTCACAATTGATGCTCAAAAAATTATGTCGTGTATTGCAAGAACAGGACAAAGGTACGGAAAAACCGTGATTTGTGATGTGTTAAAGGGCAGTAAAAGCGAGAAAATTCTAAAAGCTGAGCTTAACAATCAGTCAACCTACGGAATAATGAAAGAGGTTACGGCAAGGCATATTTTCGGCACAATTGACTTTCTTGCCGAAAAGGAGTATATTTCATCCGACAATGAAACCGAGGTTCTAAAACTTTTGCCAAAGAGCCGAGATGTGCTTTTCGGACGGGGAACGGCTTGTGATGAAGAAAGTTGAAAACTCCGAAAAGGTTGTCAAAACGCACCGCCCCGAAGTGCCTGTCAATTCCGAATTACTCGACGCACTCAAGGCTTTGCGAAAAAGCATTGCATCCAAAAAAGAGTGTTCCTGCCTATGTTATTTTTACCGATGCAACGCTGATTGATATGTGCAAAAAATGCCCCGAAACACCCGATGAAATGCTTGAAGTTTCGGGTGTGGGCAGAACAAAGCTTGAAAAATTCGGAAAACAATTTCTTGAAGAAATCGCAAAATTCAGATAACTTCATATACTGTTAAAGGATGAACGAATTCGTTTGTCCTTTTCTTTTTCAATTTTTAAAATTGCATTGAAATAATTAGTACAAAGTGATACAATAATTACAGAGAGAAAACAGATTGGAGGCATTTGTATGGCTGACATATTTGATTACATAAGCTGGCGCGGCGATTTGACATTTGAGCAGGATGGTTTTAACGAGCTTGACGCACTTGTGCTTTCACGGCTTTCATATCTTCCTTTTGACGGTGCGGTATCGTCCTGTCTGTTTGATGAAATTACCCTTGAACAGGCGGCAATGCGTGTGTTTGCAACCGATGATTACGAGAAAAATCTATTGTGGAAGGGTGACGCCGACCTTTTGAAAGCAACGGCAGAGAGCAAGAGATTCGGCAAAATTCTTGTTTCGGGGTATGTAAACGAGGTTGAGTCCGATGTGAGTATGCAGTTTTCCGCAATCACTTTTGAATTTCTCAAAAAGAATTATTTTATTTCATACAGAGGAACGGACTTTTCTCTTGTCGGCTGGCAGGAGGACTTCAATATGTTCTTCACATTTCCGTTGCCGTCACAGAAAAAGGCTCTTGATTATTTTGAAAAGGCAGTCCGTATGCTCAACGGAAAATTCATTCTGGGCGGTCACTCAAAGGGCGGAAATCTTGCGGTTTATGCCGGTGCTTTTACCGATGAAAATTCAAGAAATCACATTGATTATATTTACAATTTTGACGGACCGGGGTTTTCTCTTGACAAAATCAGGGACAGCGGATTTTATGAAGTCGATGACAGAATCTACACCTTTGTTCCGCAGTCGAGCATTTTCGGCATGATGTTTGAGCATGAGGAGAGTTACACAATTGTAAAGAGCAATCAAAAAGGTTTTCTCCAACACGATGTCTATTCGTGGGAGATTGAGCAGAACAGGCTTGTCAGGCTGAAAAGCACTACAAATTTCAGCGTTTTCTTTGACCACACGCTGAAAGAATTTGTTGAATCGCTGACAATTGCTCAAAGACGGGAGTTCACAAAAGAGGTTTTTGCCCTTTTGTCGCTGACCGAAACCGCAACCTTTAATGAGATGCTGAAAAATCCGCTTAAAAACAGGAACAATCCTAAAATCCTTTGCAGGTCTTGACAGCAAAACAAGAAATATGCTTCTAAAACAATCTTCGCATTCGTTAAAAGTGCAAAAACAATTTTTCCGACATAACAGGCGGTCAGAACAAAATTACCGTCAGTTAATTATAAAAAAGCTCATATATGCTCCGATACTTTTTAGCGTCGGAGCATTTTCTTTGCAAAAAAATCATTTGTCAAGACGAAATTCCCGTTTTGTCAATTGACACTTTTGGAATTTGTATTGTCAGTCTTGAAAATTTTTCATAATATACAAAAAACCCGACACGGTTTATGCTGTGTCGGGGTTTTTATTTTGCTTTTTAAATGTCAATCGTCAGTTCAACGGGGCAATGGTCGAACCTAAAATTTCGGTATGGATTTTTGCACCGTCAAGCTTGCTTTCAAGAGCTTTTGAAACGATAAAATAGTCAATACGCCAGCCCGCATTTTTTTCACGAGCCTTGAATCTGTATGACCACCACGAATACACGCCTTCTGTATCGGGATAGAAATAGCGGTCGGTGTCGATAAAGCCGTCATCGAGCAACGCTGTCATCTTTGAACGCTCTTCATCGGTAAAGCCTGCATTTTTACGGTTGGTTTTCGGATTTTTCAAATCAATTTCATTGTGTGCAACATTCAAATCACCGCACATAATAACAGGCTTTTTTTCTTCAAGTTTTTTCAGATATGCCTTGAAATCATCCTCCCATTTCATTCGGTAATCAAGCCTTTTCAGCTCGCTTTGCGAGTTTGGAGTGTAGCAGGTGACAACAAAGCAATTGTCAAATTCTGCCGTGATAACTCTGCCCTCATGGTCGTGTTCGTCAATGCCGATCCCGTAACATACATTCAAAGGCTCTTCCTTTGTGAACATAGCCGTCCCCGAATAGCCTTTTTTGTCGGCATAACACCAATACTGATGATATCCTTCAAGCAAGAGGTCAATCTGTCCCTCTTGAAGCTTTGTTTCCTGAAGACAGAAAATATCTGCGTCAACATCTTTAAAAAGTCCTCAAAGCCCTTTGTAACACAGGCACGAAGTCCGTTTACATTCCACGAAATCAATTTTTTCATAATTTACTCCCGTACACACAAAAGGGAGCAAGCATTGCCTGCTCCCAAATTGCCAATTTGTTAATTATTCTTCTGCGGAAAATTCGTCTTTGCCTACACCACAGAGAGGGCATACCCAATCCTCGGGTACATCTTCCCATGCTGTGCCTGCATCAACGCCGTTATCGGGATCGCCGATTTCAGGATCGTAAACATATCCGCAAACATCGCATACATATTTCATACTATCAAATCTCCTGTTCAAAGTCTGTTGTGTAATCGGTTAGTTGTTGGTCATACGATTATCAAGCTGACTTTTTTGATTTTTTATTTTTTAATGATTACTTAAAGTATCTGTTAAGAAGACCTCTAAAGCCTGCGCCGTGTCTTGCTTCATCCTTTGCCATCTCGTGAACCGTGTCATGAATAGCGTCAAGGTTCTGAGCCTTTGCACGCTTTGCAAGGTCAAACTTACCTTCGCAAGCACCTGTTTCTGCATCTACACGCATCTGAAGATTCTTCTTTGTGCTGTCTGTAAGAACTTCGCCCAAAAGCTCTGCAAACTTGGCAGCGTGTTCAGCCTCTTCAAAAGCATACTTTGTAAATGCGGCAGAAACCTCGGGATAGCCTTCTCTGTCTGCAACTCTTGCCATTGCAAGATACATACCGACTTCGCTGCATTCTCCCTCAAAGTTAGCTCTGAGATCCTTGAGAATATCTTCGCTTACACCCTGAGCAACGCCAACCTCGTGAACTGTTGCGAAAGATGCCTCCTCGTCCATCTGCTTAAATTTTTCCTTCGGTGCCTTACAAACAGGGCAAGCCTCGGGAGCTTCGGAACCTTCATAAACATAACCGCATACTGTGCAATACCATTTCATAATTACTTCTCCTTTGTAATAAATATTAGTGTACTTCTGCCGAACATTTAGGACATATGCCGTAGTAGATAACAAATCTGTTTTCTACCTTAAATCCCTCTTCGGCAAGCTGTGACTCAAGGTCATCAGCATTTTGATTGTCTTCAACATCAATAACTGCTTTGCATTTGTTGCAGACAAAGTGGGGGTGTGGCTCTGTGTTGCCGTCAATACGCTCCTCACCGTTTACATTGCATATAACGCTGACCTTTCCTTCATCCTTAAAAAGAGCAATGTTTCTGTAAACCGTGCCAAGACTAAGGTCGGGAATTTCAGGCTTTAATTTATCATAAACCCAGCGTGCGCTCGGATGAGTGTCCGTACCGCACACAGCGTTGTAAATTGCATTGCGTTTTGAGCTGAAATTTCTTTTTGCCATAATTCATAAATCCTTATGCAATATTAGTCAGTACCGATTGACCAAAATCAGTAATCAGTATTAACTTTGGCTATATTCTATCACGCAGATGTTTGATTATATTTACAATAAAGAATTATAGATAAAAAATCTTGCACAAAGAATTGGGAGGAAATATAGTGAAATCAAACAAAACAGTAAAAATTATCATTTTCACGGCACTTTTACTGTCTGCAGTAATTTTAATATCGGTAATGACAGGCGCAGTAAAAGAAACAACGGCTGATACCGACAGCGTAAAACTGCCCGTAATAATGTATCACTCACTTTTTAAGGATGAAAAACTGCAAAATGACTACACCGTTTCGCCGACTCTTTTTGAAAACGATTTAAAATATCTTGCCGAAAACGGCTACACAACCGTTGTTGTAAAAGACCTTACCGATTATGTTTACGGCAAAAAATCATTGCCCGAAAAATGCATTATGCTGACCTTTGACGATGGCTATTATAACAATTATTATTATGCACTCCCTTTGCTTGAAAAATACAATTGCAAGGCGGTCATATCTCCGATTGCCTCAGTGTCCGAAAAATTTACCGAAACCAAGGACATTTCCGTGACCTACGGGCATATAACTTTTGACGATTGAAAGAAATGTCCGATTCGGGCTATGTTGAAATTCAGAACCATTCGTACAATATGCATTCTTTGAAATCACGAAAGGGTGTTTTGCCAAAAGCGGGGAGAGTGACGAAGCATATAAATCTATTCTTACGGAAGATGTTGTCAAAGCTCAAGCCTTGCTTGAAAATGCAACAGGAAAAAAACCGACCTGCTTTGTATATCCGTTCGGTGCAAAAAATGACCTGACCGAAAAGCTGATAAAAGAAATGGGCTTTTCGTGTACACTAACCTGTACGGAAAAGCCCAATATAATTACTAAAAATCCCGACAGCCTCTACGAGCTGGGACGATATCGCCGTGACCGCAACGAGTCAATGCAGAATCTTCTTATCCGAATTGAAATGCAGTCATAATCTTTATACGGCAGATTTTTCAGCCTTGGCGTCTCTTACAAAAGCCTCGCACAAAGCTATGAAGATGAAAAACAGCGGAGTTGTAATCGGCTGGTAAAGGTTTACAACAGACTGAACAGCATAGCAGATAACAGCCGAAACGCACGCAATCAGCATCGGATTTTCCTTTGCATACTTAACTGCGTTCTTAATCGTACCGCACACAATGGCAAGATAGGAGAGAAGTCCCGTAATTCCGATTGTGATAAGGTAGTTTAGATATTCGTTATGAGCGGCATTTGTTGAGCTGTCACCGTATTTTGAAAGGTCGTCAAAGTACGGACTGAATGCGGAGTAGAACATATCCGGACCTACGCCGAACAGCTTTTCAATGAATGAAGCGTCGCCGAAAATCCATATCGACCTTATCCACATAAAGCCTCTGTGCGTACCCCATATATCGTTAAAGCGGATAATTCTTTCAAAACTGCCGAGGTCGGTTTCCGTGTCAATACAACTGAAATAAACCATAATTCCTATCATGGCAACAGCACAAAGTCCGAATACAACGGCAAGAGCAATCGGCACGGCTTTTGAAATTGTGATGTTTGGTTTTTTGTAATCAATAAGATACAAAATCCCTGTAATAACGGCACAAGCTGCAAGCAATATCCAGCCGATGCCTGAGAAAACGAAAATTTCCTGAAACTTATCAAAGCCCTTGCTTTTGTCGTCAAAGCAGAGCGAGAACAATCTGAGCAGCTTTTGCAAACAACAGCATAACAGTTGCCGAAAGGAAAAATCTTTTCAGTCGACAAGGCTGTTTGAAAACCATACAAGGTAAATAACCATAAATACAGCCATGCCGAGAATGCCGGAATCGCTGTCGGCAGTCATAAGAGCCGCAAAGCCAAATCCTGTTGCAATAAGATAAATTGCCCTGAGCAAGGTTTTCTCCGTGATAACCGACATTGCAATCATAACAGGCATAGCGATGCAGATGTAGCTTGAAAGCAGATTTTTGTTGCCGATTGTTGAAGTGAAATCGGTAATAGTCTGTTGGTCGGTGAGAAGAGTAAACATCCCGAGAGGATCAATATAGAATGAGTTAAGCACCGCAAGTGCATAAACTATCATTGAACCGAACGCAAGCGCAACGAATATGTATTCAAAATATTTAAAGCACCTTGTAATCATAAAATATGCAGCGGTGTAAAATGCCATAAGCACAAGACCGTTGTTTCGTCCCTGAGTACCCAGAAGTGCATCCAAAGGGTTTGCAGACAACAGCGTTGAAATGACATTTATCCCGAGGAATACAATAAATGCCCAGTCTATAAACGAAAGCTCTTCATACAAATGCTTTGGTTTAGGCTTTTCAAGCTTTGAGTCTTCCGGCGGTTTATCAACGCTTGCGGTCATAATAAGAAGAAATTCCGCAATAACGAGAATACCCGTCAATATAATGAAAAAGTAATACTTGTCATGCCTGATGTTAAAATATGCGTCGGTAAAAACAACGGAAAAAGCGTGAACATAATAAGCAGATAATAGTTTGTGAGCGCCTGCTGTACCGAATATTTTTCTTTGGGTTTGGCAGGCGGATTTTTATGCTTTGCAGAAGTCATAATAAAATAACCTTTCAATATAATGTACTTCAATTTTATAACGCACACACGATGTTGTCAAGAAATAAAGTAAGTTGAAAGCTCTGGTTTTCGACTTGTTTCGATTGGCATATGCTTGCAAAAGAACAATAATTGCATATTTTTCGGCACTTTTATTCCCAAATTAATACTTGTGGAGAAATTAGTATTGTATTTATCTCCGTAAAATGGTATAATTTCCCTTAAGATGTATTTCCATATTTGCAGGACAAAGACTTTTGTAAAAAATTGTTTATGAATTTATCTATTTGCAGATTGGGTGGTTTTATGAAAAAATTAGTTGTTTTTGGCTTTGACGGCACTCTTGCCGACACAGCCCCCGGAATTTTATATTGTTTCAATACAACAGCAGTTGCAATGGGCTATGAGCCTGTTGAACACAGCGCACTCTACGGAGTAATCGGCGCACCGCTTGAATACGGATTTAAAACGCTCTTTAATATGAGTGATGACGAAATTGAATATGCCGTAAAGAATTACAGTAAACTTTATTCCCAGAAAGGAAAAGAGATGTTCACCGTCTATGACGGAATTTATGACGCTCTTCGTGAACTCAAGAAAAGCGGTTTTAAGCTTGCAATAGCAACTCAAAAGCACAGAATGTTCACAACGGATATACTTGAAACCTACGAGGCGTCGGATGTTTTCGACGCAGTATGTGCAACAGATGTCGGTACAAACCTCACAAAGAGTCATCTGCTTTTGCAGGCGTGTGAGCAGACAGGAGTTTCTGTTGAAGAAAGTATCCTTGTCGGCGACAGCACAATCGAGGCAAAGGGTGCGGAAGAAATAGGTATGGACTTCCTCGCTGTGCTATACGGCTGGGGCTTTAAAACCAAGGAAGAAACCGAAGAGTACAAATGCATCGGCACAGTGTCATCTCCGGCAGAAATCTCTCAAAAAGTCATGGCACTCTGATTACGGTTAGTGCGTGTAAAACAGTGCATAAATAGGATTAAAATTGTAATTTTCCAAAAACAAATCGGGCAGTCATAACGATTGCCTGATTTTTTTATGCAAATTTAATTCTGTATAATAACAATGATACAACGATATACTTTTTGCTTGTAAACGGGATGTTTGATAAACAGAAATATGATAGTACGGAATTGATATTGTTAAATTCTTTTACATAAATTTTAAAAGTTAATTTAAATAATATTGAATTTTCACATATTGTATGCTAAAATAAAAATGCCAAACAAAAATTTAATTTTAAGTTCACCTAAGTGTGTATTTTTATTTTGGTAAAAATACAGGCTTTACTTTTCACACCTTATAAGTGAAATATTGTGTCGCAACAATCAAAGCTATGTATTTTTCGTGCGTAGCTTCAGCTACGCACTTTTTGTTTTATGCGAAAAATATTTGCTTTTTAAAAAAATCGACAAAATTTGAAAAATTTTAAAATTTTTTCGGATTTTATAAAATCAAAAGCCGTTTTAAATTGTCTATATTATGAAAGGAAATGAGAGGAGGTTATTTTATGAACATTTCCCACTTAGTAGAGAAAATTAAAAAGGGAGATAACAAATCATTTGAAAAGCTCTACAAGCTTACAGAGCGTGAAGTGTGGTTTACTTGTATCAGCTTTTTAAAGAACGAAACAACCGCACAGGACATTATGCAGGAAAATTACATAACGGCTTTTTTAAAAATCCAATCTTTGGAAAAATCATCACAAATCAGAAGTTGGCTTAACAGAATTGCCGTTAATAAGTGCAAAAATTATTTGAAAGGTAAAGGTGAAATCCAACTGGACGATGAAATTTTTGAAAATCAGGCAATAGTTGACGAGCGTATATCAATTCCCGAAGAATACATTTCGACAAGGCAAAGAGAGAAATTATTCTTTCGATTATGCAGGAAGTACTGTCCGATGTTCAGTATCGGACAGTGATTATGCACTATTTTAATGAAATGACTGTTGATGAAATCGCAGAAGTCTTTGAATGTTCAAGGGGTACTGTGCTTTCAAGGCTCAATTATTCAAGGGCAAAGATGAAAACTGCAATTGAAGATTACGAAAACAAAAGCGGTGACAAGCTTCACGGTGTTGTTGTTGTACCTTTCTTTACAACTATTTTCAAGGAAGAAGCAAAGAGCCTTGCAGTACCGAACATTACAATCAAGCTCCCGAACGGACAGACACTTGCAACATCTGCAACAAAAGGCTTTGCGACAGGTGCAAAGTCAACAGTTTCATCTATCGTAAAGGCAACAGCAACTGCGACAGTAAAAACCAAGGTAATTGACGTTGTCTGCGGTGCTACAATACTTGCAGGCACATCAGCAGTCGGCATAAGCATTCTTGCAGGCTGTAACGCTGAGAAAGAACCGACAGAACCGTCAGTAATATCTTCAACCGTACAGACTTCAACTGTATCATCTGAGGTCAGCAAGGCTATTGAGGATAACGGTCTAAAAATTGACAAAGACGGCAACATCACTGATAAGAATGGTAAGAAAGTCGAAGTAAAAGACGGCAAGGTAGAAGTAAAAACCGATGACGGTAAGACAGTTACAGTTAAGGTTGACGATGTAAAAACTACAGTATCTAACAAAAACAACAGCAATAAGGGTAACACCGAAAAGAAAGAAGATACAAAGTCAAATACATCTTCAAAGACAAATACATCGATAACGACAAGAAGCCAGCTAAGCCAAGCAACTCTTCAAGTAATAATCAGAAGCCAGCGAAGCCAAGTGAGTCATCAAAGGCTGAAACGACAGCTAAGAAATATAAGTACTACAAGCATCACGATGCTGTGACAAAATATCACCCTGCAGTGACAAAAAAGCATGACAGAGAGTGGATTGTAACAGGTACTCACGAGGAACCAGTATATAAGACAAGATGGGTAAACATTTGTAATAATTGTGGTATAGAATTAGAAGATGCTAATTTCAGAAGAGAGCATCTTACTTGGGAATTGAAGACAAACGGTGCAGGTGCTTATCATGCTGAAGAACGACAGGTTCAGGTAGGCACAAAGACAGTAGAAGACGGTTATTGGAAAGAAGCATACACAGAAACAATCTCTCCAGCTTACGACGAGGAAGTATCTGCAAATGATAACTGGGATAAGAAAGTTCTTGTTAGAAAAGCAGGTTGGTATTAATTATCTATTTTTATATCTTTTATATCATAAAAATAAAGAACTCGGAATTCGTTAATTTGAATTTCGAGTTCTTGAATTGTAAAGATAATAATTAGTTGATTTAGATGACTAAACAAAACATATGGATAGGCATCAATTTTCCTTTAGTAGTTTAAATAAGTTTTCTACGCTGTTTTTTGCTTCATCCTTTATTATAGAACTGTCGAGCATAGCTTTATCAAAAAGTTTCTGAACCACGTTATCATAATTAATATAATCCTTCTTTGCATAATCATATGAATTATGTGGAGAAGCAAGTGCACTATCTAATGTTAGTATGGCTGTAGTGTTATCATCGACATTTTGGTAATCATTTATCTTACATTTATGACACAAAATCACAGCTTGTGTGTATTCTACATGAGCTAAAGATATTAAAATTTTATTATTACCACACTCATGATACCTCTGTTCAAATATTTGATAAGCTAGATTAGCATCTCTATGGCTTTTTTCAAACAATTCGATTTTTTTATCATAACCACTTTCACTGGAAGCCAATTTTATATAACATTTTGCCCTTTGGTGAAGATAATTTGGATCATTAGATAAGTAGCAATTTAATCCTTCATATATCTTAGAAATAAGCACTAAACTATCTCTTCCATAAATCCTAAAAATCATATTAATATTGTCGAATAAAATAAATTTTTTATAAGATTGCTTATTGTACTTTAATATATCTGGTTTTCCTTCTGTTTCTATTATTTTTGAAACTATATATTTAAAAGCATTAACAATAATCTTATGGTGTTCAGCGTTTTCTGAAAATAATTCCAGTTGTTTATATAGCCAATATTCCGCATTAACTACATATTTTTGAGGGAGTTATCACTAGCGCTTATTTCAAAATTCCAAGTTTCTTCAAGATCTATTAATGGATATGCTCTTGATTTTTGATTATAAATTTCACTCAATATATTAAATTTTAAAACTTGAGATGAATAGACTTTTTTCTCAATTGCTAATATTATTAATGTAGCAATTTGCTTTTCAGTATCAAATGACAGCTGAATTTTATTGAATTTATTACTTGTAGATATTCTATTGTTACTGCTTAAATCAAGTATATTATCTAATATAGTTTTACTTTTATTGATTATACCAATACCAGTACCAGTTAATTTTGAATTTATGTTTTTGGCTTCATCACTTGAAAATTTATTATCTACACTTTTTATAGAAAAATTACGCTTATTGATTATCTTATCATCTTCTAATAGCCTAATTAAACCAAATAGTTCGCTGTTGCCTTTTAACGAAAAAATTATTGCCTTATTGTTATTACTTTTTAGTAAATATAATTTTTTCATAATCAGTTCTATTTGATTTATGGATAATGAATTACTATCAAATAAGAATATGGAATTTTCCTTGTTTAATAAATTTATAAATGCTTTATCAGAAATTCTGTCTTTGGTTTCAAAAATAAATATGTCTTGATCTTTAATTTTGGTAGCAATATCGTAAAAAATGTAAGTCTTGCCTGAATAGCTACTTCCGATTACAAATTGTAAATTAAATTTTTCTATATCTGTTATTATATTTTTTGTTATTTCACGACTAATAAAAAAGTGAGGAAGTATAATTTTGTTTTTGTTTACTAAACTTTTACCATATAAGAAAAAAGATTTATTTGTTTCAAACGAGTCATCTGATTGTTCAACAATAAAACTTTTATAATTATCTAAATCGTCAGTAGCTATTTTTTGAGTTTCAACCCAGGATTTATAGATTTTCTGATAAATATCATCATAAGAATTAAACTTAACTATATGAGTAATTCCAAAACTTTCATACTTCATGCTTTCAAGTTTAGTAGGTTCTCCTACAAAACATAAGTATCTGCTCGTAACGCATTCGCAACGCTCATCTGGAAGAACAGTTAATATATCAATTTCGTCATTTAAGCTACATCCTATAAACAATAAGTTTTGGTATAAAGCATCATGATTTAATTTGTTTAAAAGGACTTTGTTACTTTCTAAACTTGTTGCGTACTGTTTACTTGAAAAAATAATTGAATTATAATTTCCATAATTAATTAAATTATTCACATCACCATGTAATTTAATAACACAATTAAACTCGTCAAAGACAGATTCAATTACATTCTCATTATTACAACAGATAGTATGATTAAATTTACTGTTTTTTTCGATTGCATCATCAATATTTAGTGTGTAAATGTAGGGCCATTCAATTTTTAAAAAGTCAATCTTATTTTTCTCTCGGATTTTCACATCGGTAAAATTGGAAACAAAGTAATTCCTTTTGTCAATATCATCAATCTGCTTGATATATAATTCAGCTATTTGAGAAAAAGGTTCATTGTACATCTTTTCCTTACTGTCTTTAAGCTCTTCAAATTTATTACACAAAGAATCAATCATATGTTCTTGATAGTCTTTTCCTGACGGAACTTTTCCATTTTTTGCTTCGCTATTAAGAGTAAAACCTGAACCGATTATAGGAATAATCATTTTACGCTTTAAGTTTTTCATAAACGTGTCATATATATCACTAAAGTTAACTATTTCCACAAAATATCACCTCAATAATTTTAGTTTTTATATTATATCATATATTGTCAAAAAGCACAACAAAAAATTGAAAATTTTTGTAAAATAAAGAGGTTAAGCATTAGAAAAAATTGCTTAACCTCTTTGTTGTTTTAATAATAAAAAATCTTTTGTGTTACGATGTAATAAATTTTAAAAATATATTATCTTGTTTCCTTGAAAATCGGCAGGCAAACTAAAATGACTGCAAATTTGACAGTAAGTTTGACTGCATTTTATCTTGTTTTAACTTAATTCAAAATTACTCAACTGAATTTTTGAAATCTCAAAAACCCAGTGTTTAAGCCACTTTTAAGGCATTTTAAGTAATTTTGGCAAAAAATAAAAGGTGGTTAAAAAACCACCTTTTTTGGTCGAGGTGACAGGACTTGAACCTGCGGCATCTTGGTCCCAAACCAAGCACTCTACCAAACTGAGCTACACCTCGAAATGTTGTTTAATAACAACAGCTTGATTATTATATACCATATTTTCGGATTTGTCAACATAATTTTCGCTTTTTATTAAAAATTAATTCAAATATTTTGAAAATCACCATAAAACAGACCGAAAATGCGATACAAAACAGCCGTCCCTGCATAAGAAACGGCTGTTGGTGCAGGTAACTTGCAGGGGGCATTGGAATGGGGAAAATGGGGGATTTTGTTAGCTATATGTAAGCTACGGAACATAATTATGAACAATTCAGGATAATATAAGACTATATTTTGTTGATTGCGTTCACCAATTCTTTGGGGTTAATGTGGGTGTAAACCTTTTCGGTCAAGTCCATTTTCGACTTGTGACCGACTATTTTTTTGATGATTGTGTGGTTCACATTTGCCGATACAAGCATTGAAATGCAGGTATGTCTTGTTTCGTGTATGGTGTGGTCAAATCCTAAATCGTTTTGCAGAGGTGTCCAGTAGTTGCGTTTAAAGTTATCGTATTTCAGCGGCTTGCCATTGGTATTATTCAGAACATATCCACATTGAGAATCGCTGATGAATTTCTGCCAAAACGGCAGTACTTTGTCTGCTATAGGCACGGTTCGTACACCTGAATCGGTCTTTGAACTTTCAACAAAGAAAGTTTGTTCGTCAAGGTTTACATTTGAAATTTTTAGGTCGAGCAATTCGGACACACGCACTCCCGAATAAATCAGCATAAGCACTATTTTTACCGAATCAAGATTTGAATATTCCCACAAAAGATTTATTTCGCTTTCCGAAAACTCCCTGCGTGCTCGTTTTGTTTCATCTGACTTGGCATTGATTTTCAATTTTTCTGCGAGATTGTTATGGAGCATATCGTGAAATATGCAGTATTCGTAGATTTTGTTCAACAGAATTTTAATTCGCCTAACCGATTGATAACCGTTGTGGCAGTTATCGAGAACTCGTTGCATATCAATGATTTTTATATCGGACATCTTGCGATTGTATAACATTGAGCATTGTTTGTATGCCGCATTATACTGTCTTTTGGTGTTCGGATTTGTGTCTTCGGTGATGAACTCCTTGTACCAAAGTTCATAAATTTCTGAAAAAGTGCGTCTTGCCGAATCAACATCAAACGGGTTTTGATTGTAATCAGCAAGAGCGTTCAGGGCTTTAGGCTTGTTTGGAAAGTAGCCTATAACTCTGCGTTCCTGATTGCGTGTTTCTTTGTTGTATCCTATTGTCACGCAGGCAACCCACGGATTGCGCCTGTTTCCGCTCAGCTTATAAACAGAGCCGTAGCCGTTAGGCAGTTTCATTTTATACACTCCTTTTGCTTAAAAAAGGGTGCAAAAATCCCTTAGTGCTTTAAATTACTTGAAAAACACAAGGGATTGTGATACAATTATCTTGCATTAAACTGCATCATCTGCACCCTGTGTAGGTGGTTTCCGCTCTCGACTTGCGCCAACATGTCAGGGCGGTTTTTTTTATTTATTTATCTCTTCCATTATTGTATCTATTTTATCTATGTCGAGACTGTAGCAACGGATATTGCCTAAAGTTTTTTTGATTATTAAACCGTAATCGGACAGGGTGTTTAACCTGTTTGTAACTGTACTTCTGCTTAATTTCATAATATCCATTAGTTCCTTTGTGCTTATTCCGCTTTCGGAAAACAAACTTGCCTGAATAAGCAAAAAATACAGATTACTATATTTTTCGTCGGCGCCTTTAGGCAGAAAGATAATGCACTTTCCGTAATGTGTCAGTTGCTCTAATCTTTTCTCCAAAGCGTACACCAACTTGTGCAACGAATCATCAATAATATCGGTAAACATAATTATAAAAGGAGTTAAATCTCCCTTGTTTTTCGGGTCATTACACACCTTGAATGCCTTGTAGTAATCGTTTATGTTCTCTTTAATAGAATAAGACATTCTGTAACCGATAATTGATTCAAATTCTTTTGACAACAAGTAACTGCTGATGAAACGGGATGTTCTTCCGTTGCCGTCATAGAAAGGATGAATGTAACCAAAGAGGTAATGAAAAATTGATATTCTGAAAACACACTCAATGCTTTTGTCATTAAGTATTGCCAACGCTTTATTCATACACTCTATAATTTTTTCTTCGGGATTAACTCCTCTGTGAAGTTCTTTTTGCGTTGCACTGAGGACGCTTGTTGAATCTTTTCTGAAGATTTTACCGTCAGGCAAATCAGACGGGTTATCTTCTTCGATTTCAAAATATACTAAATCATTGTACAGGTTGCGGATATCTTCGCAGGTGTCAAAGGACATAGTTTCATTTTTTTGCAACATAAGATATTTTTGCACAAGCCCCATAAAACGCTTCCCGTGGCTCTTTGTTTCCAGTTCTGACAAGACACTGTTAATTTCTCTTCTTGAGCTGTAAACACCTTCAATATCATTTGTCTTTACAATTTCATCAACCAAACATCTGATAGCGAAATGGTCAATTGCTTTTTCGGGTAATGAATCCCTTAAAGCTTTGATTTGCTTATCGGTTTTATAAATGTCACGAATTTTCGTAATAAATTCGGGTATCATCACAAAAAAAGCAGGGTTATCGTGTATCAGAAAATCTAAGTGTACTGCGTATTCGCTTTTATACCTTTCGTTGTAAATTTTTTCATAATTTTCTTTGTCAGAATAAAACAGCTTATCTAAAGATTTATACCCCAAATGTATCACCTCTCCAATAAGTATTATATGCCGTAATTTAACAATTATACGCATATATCAGAAAAGCAATTCGTAAAAATAGGCTGTTTTACGAATTGAATATAATTATACACCGACAAATTCACAAAATCAATATATTTTTACAAATTTAACTGTTACAGTAAAACAGCTTTTCTCACTGTAACGATTTACTGACTTCTTTTACAAGACCGAGGATTTGAACACGGGTGACGTCGTTATTTTTGAACACTCGTGGGGGATAGTAGGGGTTGACTGAATGCAACTCAACGGTGTTATCGTTGTAAAGGATCTTTTTAACAACAGCCTCTTCATCGTCAACGAGGACTGCGGCAATCTGACCGCTGTCAACGGAAGTTTGCTTTTTAATAAGAATTTTACTGCCGTCATCAATCAGAGGGCTCATAGAATCACCGTGAACATTTATCCATATATATTTATCCTGTTCTGAGGGGCAAGTGATGTATGTAGGCATATAGTCAACAGGCACATCCTGAGCTATCACTCCGAACCCTGCCGAAATGCTGTCATATACAGGTCGCATAAATACATTTGTTTGCGGAAGGGGAACAGCCTGTTCTTTATCTTCCCAGCCCATTATAAGAGCAGGTGATACAGAGAGATAATCAGCTATCAACTCTATTTTATCAGAAGGTATATTTGTTATTATGTTGTTTTCATATTTATATAATGTTTGTTTGCTGATTTTACAGGCATTAGCAAGATCAGTTTGGGATATAGCATTATCTTGTCTTATCTTTTTTATTCTTTCACCTACGGTCATACTATCACCTTTTTTATTTATGATTTCTTCTTTGTCATCATTATATAACGCAAAAAGTAACTTGTCAAGAAAATATTTTCTAAAAAATAGTAAAAAATATCTTGACAAGTTACAATACAGTCGCTATAATAAGAGTATCCTAAAAAGTTACGGAGGTGATAACGGTGCTTAACACAAATGAGCTTAAAGCGGCAATGGTAAGAAAGGGTCTTACTCAGAAAGATGTCGCTGATAGTCTGAATATTTCTGCGAAAACGCTCAGTAACAGGATTTCAAGAGGTGTTTTTGGCAGTGATGAAATTGAATGTCTTATGAAACTTCTTGACATCACTGACCCTATGCCTATTTTTTTTTTGCAAAAGCAGTAACTTAAAAAGTTACTTGCAATCAAAACTAAGGGGGTGAGAAAATGGGATTTTTAATAATTTATTCAACATAGAAAAAGCATCAACAGTCAACAAGACTGTCAGTGCACCTTATGTTCCGCCTTATCCTTTAGAAAAAGATTTTTATACTTTTGATAAGGTAGAGTGGAGCGGAGCGTTACCACCTCATTCAATGACACTTTCTTTTGTACTTCCTTATTCCGATTGGTGCGAATTTGAAAAGTCAGACCTTTATCGAGATTTGGAGAATTATCTTCAGGAATTACAAAAACGAGGTAACCCGAATGAGAATGTAGGCACTCAAGATTGATAGGCAGATGTTCATTGTATGTCGGAACATACTCATCAACACCTTTTGCCTTGTGATGATAAGAATTAACTTCGTGGGTGTTGTAATTCGGTGTACTCTATGCCGTTCAGAACTAATTGAATGTCGGTAACAGAAATAGGCAGTTGCGATTTGTTGTTAAGTTTATAATGAATGAAAAGTCTTTTCTTTCCCTGCACGCCTAATTTGTATGCGTATTCAAGCATTGTGATTTCCAAATTCACTTTGTGCGAAACAAAATAGTTAATCAGGTTTATTAAAGATATTAAAAAGCCTGCAATGCCTAAAATACCACTAATTATTACCCACATATAATCAGCTCCTTTGCTCGATTATAACATTCGCAAAAGATATTTGCAATACAATCAATAATACCACAATCGCAGTCCCATTAAACGGACTTTGCTGAAAAGAGGTGAAGAAGATGAATGAATTAAAAAAATCCCCACCGCTCAGTTGATAGAAGAGCTGAGCAATAGGGAAGATGTAGATAGTTATACAACTACCGAATCGTACGGCATATTACACAAAGCAAAGAATGTGGATAAAAGATATCCAACGGGAACAATTGTGTTGTTTGTTAATCCACAGGGTAGGTGTTCTGAGTGATGTATTTAATATAATCTCTGTAAAAATCATCAAAAACAACAATTGTATTATCATCGGCATTTTTTCAAGATAATCAAGCATTACAAATTTGCAAACACTCTCAGGAAAATTATTGTCGGCGATTATGTCATTAGCTGTGTTGTATGTAACATCACTACCGATAACAACTTGTTTGCTTAACCATTTTTAAAACTCAGCACAATGCACACCTCACTTTCGTTATATAGTGTAATGAATTGCTGTTCATCACTACATATAGTATATCATAGAAAGTTGGTGAAATCAATGCACATCAATGAGTTTGCTGAAATCTTGCTCAAAAGCAGGAAACAGAAAGGCCTTTCGCAAAGTGAGCTTGCTAAGGAATCAGGCTTTACTAAAAGAGCTATTCAGTATTGGGAAAAAGGCAAAAAGAGCATTTCTCTTGAAAATGCCGACAGGCTCTTAACGGCTTTAGGTGTAGAAATCAAGATAGGTAAAACAGAAAGCAGGTGAGAAAATGGCAAAACTTAAACTTATTGACACAAAGGACAAGTTTCTTCTTGAAATTGACGGAACAGAAATTCCGTATGTTACAAGCTATCAGATAACACGAACGGTCGGCGAGGTTGTACTGCTCAAGCTGGCACTCAGCGTAGCTGATGTTGAATCAGTCGAAATCGTTTCAGACAAAATTACCAACGAAAATTAAGGAGGTGTTTATATGGACACAGTTCAGATGAACAAAAAAATCAAAGAAATTATGGATAGCAGTGATGTCTATTTGCTTTCTGAGGACGCCGCAAAGGCTATTGGAGTTGCTCCGCAAAACTTGCGTGAACAGGCAAAGGACGAACCCGAAAAATTGGGATTCAATATAATTGTAGTCGGCACATCTATCCGTATTCCGAGAATACCGTTTCTCAATTATATTCTCGGTTCAAACCCAATGAAAGGAACGACACAAAATGGCATTTAAAGATTTACTTACACGCAGAAAGCTGCTCAAAGATGTGGAAAACCTCGTAGAGCAGAGAACAGACATCTCAGCATTGAACTGAGAAACGCAAGAACAGACCTTGCACTTGAAAAAACAGCGTCAAGCGGTTACAAGCACGAAAACCGAGAGCTAAAACGCAAGCTCAAAGCCCTTGAAACGCCTGAATCCGAATCCTTCGGTTTTGAATGTGGGGGTGAAGAAATGAGCAATAAAAAAAGTGCCTGTGACACTGTGAATGCCACAAGCACAAAGAACAATAAATCTAATTCAATTATATCCTCTGCAACAGAAAAAATCAAGTTGTGCAACAAAAAAAAATCTTAAAGACTATAAATCTAAAGCAATTCTTGATCCGGTAAAGAAAATGCTCTGCGAATTTTCGGCGCAGAACGAGGAATTTGCAAGAGCCGTTACGGCTGCAAAAACCTTGAAAACCTGATTGACGAAGTGGGAAAGAAACTTCCCGCTGCAGTTTCCGACCTTGAGTGTATCAGCAGATTGTCGGTAAGATTTTCCCCGGAGCAAAGGTTACTTTCACAATGCAGATACATATGTCTGAATACGAGCTTGAAGAACCTAATGTCGCAGAGCAGAAAACAGATCCTGTTACTCTTGACCTCGGCAATCTTATAGATTGGTAGGTGTCGGTATGATTAAAAATCCCGAATATCTGCTCGAGAATATTCCTGATATTACAAGTGAAAACGAAGAGCAAGTAGTGCCGTATTTCCCACAATATGCCTTTTATGAAAATAAAGGCAAGGGTATGTGTGATTACTTTTGTACAAGCTGTCGTTGCTGGCATCTTAATGAGCCGTTCAGACTTGCACATGACCAAATTCATATATGCAGTCATTGTGGGGAGACCGTCAAAACAAAGGCTTTGCATTACGGCAGAAAGAAACTTGAAAGAAGTCGCAAGTTTGGGCTTTGCTTTGCTCAAAACGGCAGACTGTACATCAGATTTGTAACGGTTTATCAGGGATTTTCGGAAGATATTTACAACGAAAATCCTGTCGAAATGATGCCCCGATATACTTTTTCGGATGAATATCTTTATGTATATGAACAGCACGCAATGCAAAGATTTGCATATGGCTGGTACGATAAATCATTTCATCCGCTGAAGACAGACGGAATTATTCCTTCTGCTTCACAGGGGTTAGCGTGGTATTGGGGTCCGTCAGAAAAAACCTTGTATTCAGGCTGGGGTTCAACCGTACTTTTAAATCTCGATGTAATAACCGATACGGATCTCAGATATTCGTGTGCGGATGAGCTTTCAAACAGATATACGGTTCAAGGGATTCTCAAATGGCTGAACATATATGTAAGGCACAATAATGCAGAATACCTGATTAAAGGCGGTTTTGAGCATATTGCAGAGCTTTTGATTGACGGCAAACTTTCACTCAATAAAATTCATTGGAAAGAAACCAATCTGCTTAAAATGCTCGGATGTCGTAAGGAGGATATGCACTTTTCGCAGATTATGATTCAAGTGCAATTGAACTTTACCGCAGTGTGATAAAGGAAGAACCGACCATTCATATGGCAAGCGAGTTCATAAGCAAGCTGTCAAAGCTCGGTACTTATGCTGTAGACGAACTTCACAAAAATAACCTTACATACAGACAGATTCTGAAGTACGGCAAAAACAATCGGAGAGTAATGCTGTGGAAGGATTATCTTGATAACTGCCAAAAACTTCCCGAGGGTATCGAAGAAATAATGCCGGCTCATCTTGAAGAGGCCCACGACAGAACGCTTGAAAAGGTTGCTTTCTATGCAAACAAAGAAGAAACGGAGCAGATTGCAAAAATGGCAAAGACACTTTCTCCGTTGCTAATGAGCACAGACAGCCTTATAATGCTTGCCCCAAAAAGCGGTGAAGAAATAATAGCAGAGGGCAGAATATTACAGCATTGCGTCGGCGGATATGTAAGACGGCACGCAAGAGGTGACACGATAATACTTTTCATTCGTCATAAAGATAAACCGAAAATCCCGTTTTTTACGATTGAAGTAAATCCCGAAACATTGGAAATAATGCAGTGTCACGGTTACAAAATGAGCGTGACAGCGGCTTTAAAAAAGCCGGATGAAATCAAGAAATTTGAAAAGGAATACGCTGAATTTTTGGAGGATATAAAAAATGTCAGAAATAACAGTAAGCGAACAGCATAAGCAGGCAATTGAACTGCATCAGAAGATAATTGTCAGCGCAAACCTTGCACAGCAGAACATATGGGATATGTGCAACGGACTTAAAACAATGCGTGACAACAAGCTGTACAAGGAGCTTGGATATCAGAATTTTGAGGACTACTGCGAAACAGAGGTAGGTTTTAACAGAACACAGGCACATAAGTATATTTCTATTATAGAAAATACCTCTGAAAATGTTTACTCGAGTAAACATTTGGGAGTAAGTAAACTGTATCTTTTATCTACCATAAGCGAACCCGAACAGGCTGAAATTGCCGAAAAGCTTGACCTTGAAAACACAACGGTCAAGCAGTTAAAGGCTGAAATTGACAGCCTTAAAGCTGAAAAGCAGGAGGCAACCGACAAAAGCATTGACTATTGCAGACAGCTAAATAATGCTAAGAAAGACGCCGACTATTACAAACAGCAGGCGGACACTTCAAAAGAAAGCTACCGCAATATTGAAAATCAGCTTGCAGAGGAAAAGAACAAAAATTTCAAGCTGACGAATAAAGTTCAGGAGCTTGAAAACCGTCCTATTGAAGTTGCCGTTGCAGAGCCGAGCGACAATGAACGCAGACTTAACGAAACAATCAAATCAATTGAAAAAGAAAACGAAAAACATAATGACAGGCTCGAGGCTGAATATCGTGAAAACGAAAAAATTGTCAGAAAACAGCTTGAAGATGAAAAACAGGAGGCTCTTCGCAGACAGAAAGAGGAGTATGAAGAAAGGCTGAAAAATGTTCAGACTGCCGACGGTTCATCAGATGACAAGGATGTTTTTAAGGCATATTTTTCAATTGCATATGACAGCTTTGTCCGTATGCTCGATTTCGCCAAGCAGTCACAGGACAAGGAATTTTTCAAAGGCAAGGTTGAACATTTAATAGAGGCACTTGCCACACAAAACATAAATCTTTAAGGGGGAACAACAATGAAACTTTATGAGCTTACCGAGATGTACTCGGATTTATTTAATCAGTTTGACGCTATCAACGAATGGGAACCCGATACGAATGCAGACGGAATGCCGATTGATGATGACGGCAACATTATTGCCAATGTGGACGCATACCGCAACAAGATGTTGACAGCGTGGTTCGATACTCTCACGGGTATTGAGGGCGAATTTGACGAGAAAGCTGAGAGCATTGCAATCTACTACAAACAGCTTCTTGCCGAGGCTAAAATGCTTAAATCCGAAAAGGCGGCAATTGCAAAAAGACAGTCACAAAAAGAAAAACAGGCGGAGAGCCTTAAAACCTATCTGTTTAAGTCAATGCAGGCACTCGGCAGACAGAAGATTGATATGCCGAGAGCGGTTATGTCGCTTAAAAAGAACGCTCCGAGCCTTGTTGTTGATGATGAAATTTCATTTGTTGAGTGGGCGGAGGAACACAATCTTGACCACCTTTTGAAGTACAGTATGCCCGAAGTGAAAAAGAATGATGTCAAGGCTCTCTGCAAAAGGGCGAAGAAATCCCCTTCGTACATATAGAAGCCAAGCAGTCATTAAGTATTAAGTGAGGTGTTACAGATGATTGATTTTTCAGAGGTAACAAGAGCAAAGTCAAAGGCACGAATTGCCGTAACAGGTCCGTCAGGCAGCGGAAAAACATTGTCAAGTCTGTATCTTGCATATGGCATTACAGGCGACTGGTCAAAGGTTGCTTTGATTGATACAGAACACGAAAGAGGTCGCTTTTATGCAAACAGGACAGACCTTAATACAGGCAAATTTCTTTATGCCTCAATGACACCGCCATATACACCCGATAAATATATTGAATATGTGAAATCGGCGGCTGATATTGTCGGTTCTGACGGTGCAATTGTTGTTGACAGCTTTTCCCATTGTTGGGATAACGAGGGCGGTGTTCTTGATATAAAATCGCAGATTGCTCAACAGCGTGGCAAGAACGATTATACCGCTTGGGATGAAGCAGGTAAAATTCAGAACAACCTTGTAAATACAATTCTTTCGGTTGATTGCCACACAATTATTACGATGCGTGCCAAAATGGCTTATGCAATGGAAGTAAATGACAGAGGAAAAACCGTGCCTGTAAAAATCGGACTTGCCCCTGTTCAGAGGGAAAACACGGAATATGAATTTGATATGTGTTTTCAGCTTGACCGTACTCACAATGCAAGTCTTTCAAAAGATACGACTTTTCTTGACAGTTGGACGGGCATAATTACTCCCGAACTCGGTAAACAGCTTGGAGAATGGCTCTCAAAGGGTGTTGAACTTCCGAGGTGTTCCGATTGCGGAGATGTAATTATGGCATACGGTAAACGCACCGTTAAACAGATTATTGACGGCACAACAAAAAATTACGGCAGACAGCTCTGTATGCAGTGTGTTGCAAGGCTGATAAAGCAGAAGAAACAGGAAAAGCAGAGAGAGGGTGCAGACAATGCAACTTCGACCGTATCAGAATGACCTTGTTGAACAGGTAAGACAGGCTTGGCGAGAGGGTTACAAAGCTCCTTGCATAGTTCTCGGTTGCGGTGGCGGAAAGTCCTGCATTGTCGCAGAAATTGCAAGACGAACAACTTGGAACGGGAAACGGGTGCTGTTCCTTGTTCACAGGAGAGAGCTTGTTGACCAAATATTCAGAACCTTTGTCCGCTGGGGTGTGCTTATGGATTTGTGCCAAATCGGTATGGTGCAGACCTTTACACGAAGATTGAAGAAACTGCCAAAACCCGCACTTATCATCACAGACGAAAATCATCACAGCCTTGCACAAAGCTACAAACGCATTTACGAACATTTTTCAGATGTTCCGAGGGTTGGCGTCACCGCAACACCTGTCCGATTAAACGGTGACGGTTTGGGCGATGTCAACGACAAGCTCATAATCGGGGTGAGTACAAAATGGCTCATTGAACATAACTGCCTTGCCCCGTATGACTACTACGCTCCGAGTGTCGCCGACCTTACGGGTTTACACACCAAAATGGGCGAGTATGTCACCGCCGACATTGAAAAGGCAATGATAAAAAACACGGTATTCGGTGATGTAATCAAATATTACAAACAGCTTGCAGACGGTAAGAAAGCCGTCTGTTACTGTTCCTCGGTAAAGCACAGTCTTGCAACGGCGAAGGCTTTTTGTGACGCAGGCGTATCAGCAAGGCATATTGACGGAGCAACTCCGAAGGCACAGCGAGAACAGATTATAAACGAGTTTCGCAGCGGAAAAATCACGATTCTTTGCAATGTGGATTTGATTTCGAGAGGGCTTTGATGTGCCTGACTGCGAATGTACAATTCTGCTCCGACCTACTCACAGCCTTACGCTTTACATTCAGCAGTCAATGCGATGTATGCGCTATAAGCCAAACAAAAGGGCGGTAATCATTGACCATGTGGGCAACTATGCAAGGCACGGAATGCCTGATGACGACCGAGAATGGACACTTGAAAAACGCAAAAAGCTGAGTGTTAAAAAAATCGAAAAGGAGCAGGAGGAAAAGGTCAGACAATGTCCCGAATGTTTCTTTACATTTTCAGCACCGCCGGCAGGACAGAAAACCGTGTGTCCGCATTGCGGTTATGTTTTCCCGACAGCCGAAAGAACCGTTGAAAACGATACCACAGCAGAGCTTATAAAGGTTGAGGGCTTTAAGCTCGATTTCAGTTCACCATCTGATTGCGGCAGCTACAACGATTTACTTGTTTACGCAAAAACACACGGATATAAGCCCGGCTGGGCGTATTATCAGGCACGAAAGAGAGGTATGATAGCTTGACAGAAGAACACGCAATTCAGAATAAAATCCGTATTGCAATTGCACCGTACTGCGATATTTTCCGTATAAATGTAGGTGCAGGCTTTACAAAGGACGGCAGATATTTCAACACGGGAGTTCCGCCCGGATTTTCGGATTTGTTCGGTGTCAGAAAATCAGACGGAAGAGCAGTCTTTATTGAGGTTAAAACACCAAAAGGCAAACCTACCGAAAAACAGCAGAAATTCATACAGATGATGAAACTCAACGGTGCTGTTGCAGGAGTGTGCAGAAGTGCCGATGAGGCGATAGAGTTAATTACAAAGGAGTAAAATTATGGGATTTAAAGCAAATTGGAGCGAGGCGACACAGTCTAACTCACTCAAACCCGAGGGCGATTATGAGTGTCTTATAGCAAAGGCAGAGGAGCGTGACTACACAAATTCAAAAGGCGAGGAAAAAACCTGCCTGAACATTTCGTTCATTATCCGAAACGATGTTGAGCAGGGGTACAAAAACGGACATATATTCCACACTTTGTGGAAACGCAGAGAGCCGACCGAGAACGATATGCAGGTAAACGGATACGGCTTTAATCAGGTTATGACTCTCGGCAAGGCGGCAGGACTTCCCGACGGCAAGGACTATGACAGCCTTAAACAGTTCCTTGGTGAGCTTGTGAAAAAAGCCTGTTCGTGTAACCGTTAAGCACGGCGAATGGAACGGCGAAAAGAGGGAAGAAGTCAGCTGGCTCAATCCTACAAAATTTCCCGAGGTCAAGCATACTTTTAAGCAGTCGCAGAGTTCAACGGCAACAGCCTATGCACAGCCACAACAGAGTTATGCACCTGCACAGACAGCAAATCAGGGCTTTGTTGATATGCCGATTGACGATGATTTGCCGTTCTGATTTTAAAGAAATTCTTCGGGAATTGCATAAAACAATGCAATTTTCACCGTGCTTTTCCTTATATATGGAGGTGAAAAAATGGGCTTTACAAATTTAAACCCAAATAAAAATAAATATTTTGCAGTTCCCGAGGAATTGAAAGGTTACAAAAACTGGGTGTGCTGGCAGTCATATCCCGATCCGAAATCGCACAGCGGAATTTCAAAGAAGCCCGTCAATCCAAAGACGGGCGGACTTGCTCAGTCAAACAATCCCGACACTTGGTCGGACTTTGAAACGGCAGTCAAAGAATCCGCCAAATATTCGGGTATAGGCTTTATGTTCTCAAATTCACCGTTTTTCGGTGTTGACCTTGACGATATGCCGAATGACATTCAGGACTACCAAAACGGCGGAGCTGACAACATAATCAGCGAGTTTGTGAACACTTTGCAGAGCTACACCGAATATTCGCAGAGTAAGACAGGTGTTCACATAATCTGCAAGGGAACTCTTCCCGAGGGCAGAAGAAAGGCGAAGAATGATTCGGGCGGTTTTGAAATGTACGAAAACGGCAGATTCTTTGTTGTGACAGGCGATTACTGCTCTGCATATGCGTACATAAACGATTGCACCGAAGCATAAAGCCGCTGCATTCAAAATATCTTGGCAAGGCAACAGAGCCACAGCCTAAGCTCCGTAACATTGAGGTTAATCTCAATACGGTTGACGATATTGTAAAAGCCGCCTGCAATGCCAAAAACGGCAATCTTTTCAGAGCCTTATACAGCGGTGATTTTTCGGCTTATGCGTCACAGAGCGAGGCTGATATGGCATTCTGCAATATGCTTGCGTTCTGGTGCGGTTGCGATACCGACAAAATGGATTCGATTTTCAGACAATCAGGCTTAATGCGTGACAAGTGGGACAGAAAGCAGTCGGGTACAACCTACGGCATTATAACCCTGCAAAAGGCTGTGTCGGGCTGTACACAGACCTATAACCCAAAACAGCATAACGATTATTCAATTTCAATCGGTGACGGCAAGGCTGTTCAAGCGGTTGACGAAGAAAAAATGCGTGCCTACACCTTTGACGATATGGGCAATGCCGACAGGTTCGTTGATTTATTCGGTGATAATGTAAGGTATTGTTACACTGAGAAAAAGTGGTATTACTACAATTCTATGAAGTGGTGTGTTGACAATATCGGGGTAGTTTTGCGAATGGCAGACAAAAGCGTTGAGGCTATGAAAGCCGAAGCAAGGTTGTACTTGCAAGCTGATGAAGAGAACGGCGGAGATATGTCAAAAGCATTTGAAAAGCATATGAAAGCAAGCCGTTCCAACAAATCAAAAAAAGCAATGCTCAACGAGGTTGAACACCATATTCCCGTACTTCCGGCACAAATGGATAAATACCGTATGGCATTAAACACCCCAAGCGGAATAATCAACCTTAAAAACGGCGAAGTGAGGGCGCATAATCCCGAATATTATTTTACAAAGATTACTTCGGTTGACTGTTCTCAAACGGCAGAGTGTCCCCGTTGGCTTGCATTCCTTGACGATATTTTTGCAGGCGATAAGGAGCTTATTCGCTACATTCAAAAGGCGGTCGGTTACAGTCTGACAGGCTCAACAGCCGAGCAATGCGCATTCTTCCTTTACGGCACGGGACGAAACGGCAAGAGTACATTCATTGATGTTATCCGTGATGTATTCGGCGATTATGCCGCAAACATTCAGCCTGAAACAATTATGGTAAGAAACTCTCAGAGCAGTGCCATAAACAGCGACATTGCACGGTTAAAGGGTGCAAGGCTTGTCACCTCGGTTGAGCCGAACGAGGGCGTGCGAATTAATGAGGGACTTCTCAAACAGCTTACGGGTGACGATACCGTAACGGCAAGAAAGCTGTACAGCGAGGAATTTGAGTTCAAGCCCGAGTTTAAGCTGTGGATGGCGACAAACCATAAACCGATTATCAGAGGTACTGACACGGGCATATGGCGAAGAATACATATGATACCGTTCAATGTTCAGATTCCCGAGGATAAGGTTGATAAGAACCTTACGCATAAGCTCAAAGCCGAAATGACCGCAATTTTCAAATGGTGTATCGACGGCTGTATTCTCTGGCAGAGAGAGGGTTTGAAAATGCCGTCTGCCGTTCTTCAGAGCGTGAGAGAGTACAAGCGTGAAATGGATGTCATTTCCGCCTTTATCGAGGACAGATGTGTGTTAGAGGGTTCGGTTCAGGCAAGCACGCTCTATGCTTTGCCTATACAAGCTGGGCAGGGGATAACAACGAATATTGTATGTCAAATACCAAATTCAGCACCGAACTTGCCAAACGATTTGAAAAGGTAAGAGGCAAAAACTATAACTTTTTCAACGGCATTTCACTTTCTAAAGATTGTTGAGGTGGAGGGTGGTGGAGGGTTTGACGGTTTTTCTAACCTTTCGTATAAGAAAAATAAACTAATATTATATATATAGAAAGGGTTCTTTAAAATAGCCCCAAACCCTCCACTACCCTCCGAAAGAGGTAATATGAAAAAATATGATTTTAAAAATCCACAGGTGTTTGAACAGCTTGAAGATAAAGCAATTGACGGTCAGCTTGATTACTCATCCTTTCCTCCGCCCGAATATAAATACTTTTCAAGGCTTGCAAAGGTCGGCTACAACAACCGTCATAAAGGCTGGGACATAAACATCTGCCTTGAATGGCAGGACAAGCTCAGAACGGAGTATAAGCGTGATAGGGACAACGCAGACGAATACCGTATGCTCTCCCAAAGAATTATGGATAATGTAAAGAAAAGCGCCGACTTCGTCCGTAAGATGTATCAGTCCCAAACCAACGAGCAAACCGTAATCAATGCCCTCCAAGCCTTAGAATGCCTAACCAACGAAAACGGCTTAACCAAAAGAATAACCGAAAAATTAAAGGAGAATGAAGAATGAGAGAAATATTATTCAGAGGTCAAACTCGCAGATATGGCGAGAAAGTCAGACTAAACGGTGAGAAAATAAAAAGCAATTGGGTTTACGGCGGTATTTTTCCACAGAATGGTGATGGCGATTTTGCAATAATTTATCAGCAAAAGCCTACAGTAGAAAAATATCCCGTTTACGCAGATACAGTCGGTCAGTACACAGGCATGGTTGACAAGCACGGCACAAAGATTTTTGAGGGAGATATCATTGATTTTTTTGGTCGCTCAGACGGTGACGGCTATGGAGTTGTAAAGTACGATGCATACGAAACTGAATTTGGGTTTGAGTATGACAATATCTACAGAAGCCTCGGGAGAAATTTTTATCCCGAAAATATTGAAGTTGTCGGGAATATATACGATAATCCCGAGCTTGTAGAAGGTAAGGATTTGCATTTGATTGTAAACGCTGTTGTTGCGTTGGCGCAGGAACTTGGTATGCTTGACGAGGAGAGTGAAGTGGATTGACGGTTAAAGATTATTTATATTCGGTCAGAGTTTCAGACAAGCTGATCAGAACGAAAGAACACGAGCTGTCGAAACTTAGGCTGAATATTGCACAGGTATCGGTTAAGCAGAACGAGCCTGTTAAGACATCGGGAGTGAATGACCCTATGCGGATTGTGGACAGGATTGCAGACCTTCAGGCTGAAATCAATCGGGAAATTGACAATCTTGTGCGGTTGAAAACTGAAATCCGCAGTAAAATCAACGCACTTGACGATTACCGTTACATTGCAATTTTGACCGAGTATTACATAAATTGTCAGAGGTGGGAGGATATTGCCGAGAGTATGGAAATGAGCGTAAGGCATACCCTGAGATTGCACGGCGAAGCGTTACAGGCGTTCCGAAAAAAGTTCGATTTCTCGTAAAATTATTTTGAAATGTCATTGAATGTCACCCTCACCCTGCGTATAATGGTATTATGAAAGTTTGACAAACAGGACATATGTAAAACTCTCCTAAGATAAAAATCGCACAGACCGCTCTCGTTTGAGGGCGGTTTTGTGTTGTGAGGTGAAATTGATGTATAAAGACAAATTCGGTACAGGTTACGAAAATAGCACAAGAGCGATTTTTCAGGGTGCAGGAGAATATGACATCCCGATTATTGAGCCTACAAAAATTACAGAAAACAACTTTATCGGATTTAATGAAGTTTTGAGCAGTAAGCAGAACAACTGCGGTGTGCATTTCTTTTTGGACGATTACCAGTTCCAAAGATTATGGAATACACCCGACAGGTATATTGAGAGTCTACAAAAATTCAGTTGTGTATTATCGCCTGATTTCAGTCTTTACACTGATTATCCGACAGCGTTGCAGATTTATAACCACTATCGCAAGCATTGGATAGGTGCATATTTACAACTCTACGGCATTGAGGTAATACCTACAATTTGTTGGAGCGACGAAAAAAGTTTTGAATGGTGTTTTGACGGCGAGCCTTTGGGTGGTACGGTTGCCGTATCAAGTGTTGGAACGCAGAACCGTACGGAATCAAAAGAACTGTTTTTGAAAGGCTACAAAGAAATGATTGAACGCTTACAGCCTGAAACAATTATCTTCTACGGCAGAGTCCCCGAAGAATGCGAGGAGAACATTATCAACATCAAATCATTTCAGGAAAAATTCAGGAGGTCAGAATAATGGGCGGAAGAGGCTCTTCAAGCGGTATAAGTGATAAGGGAAAGAAGTACGGTACAGAATATCACACAGTTGCTCAATTTGGTGAAATAAAAGTAATTCATATGAATGGTAATACTTCGATAAAAGCTCCTATGGAAACTATGACAAAAAATAGAGTGTATGCTACTCTTGACAAACAGAGCAACATCAAAAGTGTTACTTTTTATGACAACTACGGCGAAAGAATAAAACAAATTGACGTTAAAGGTAGACCTCATAATGGAATGATGCCACATACCCATTTGGGTTATGAACATAATGAAATTGAGATCGTCAATTGACTGATAAAGAACAGAAATATGTAAGTGCATTATTGAATGAATGGGAAAGAAAAAGAAAACACTTGAATATTTAGAAATTTATTGATATAATATTATAAACGCAGGGGATAGTTTAAATAGGAAAACAGTTTTTACAGATTCCGGTGCAACTCCGGAAACCTGTGTTTAAAGACAGTACAGAAATGTGCTGTCTTTTCTTTTGCTTATTTTTAGAAAGGGCGGTGATACCGTGAAAGACAAATTAAATGCAAGACAGAGGAAGTTTGCGGAATATTATGCGCAGAGCGGTAACACCGTTCGAGAGTGCGATACAGGCAGGATATTCAGAAAATTACGCAAACGCAAGAGCATATGAATTGTTGGAGAATGTTGGAGTTTCAAAATACATCAAGGAGCTTTCCGATAAGCTCAAAGATGAGCGCATTATGAGTGCAAAGGACAGACAGGTTGCTTTGTCCGACATTGCAAGGAATGACGGGCAGGACACCTCCGACAGAATCAGGGCGATTGACACGCTCAACAAGATGACGGGTGAATACACCGTTAAGGTTGACGCAAAGGTTGAGCAGTCCGAAAAGCTATCCGATGTGTTCAGACAGTTGGGTGGTGAGGGATTGAGTGAGTAACAAATTCCCGTTGTCACAAAAGTATATCGACTTTATCAACACAACAAATGTGTCGGCTGAATTTCTTGAAGGAACTACAGCGTCCGGCAAAACTACCGTCGGAGCAGGCGTTAAGTTTATGCGAATGGTGTCGCAGTCGCCGAAGAAGCTTCACGCAATTGCCGCCAAAACTACGGGCAAGGCTGAGGAAACTATAATTCAACAGGACAACGGTATTCTCGACTTGCACCGCAACGCTGTCTATTGTGGTAACGGCGACAAGGATTACAAGCTGCCGCATATCAAGTTTGAGGACAAAATTATCTATATTCTCGGTTACAGCAGTCGGGATAAGTGGGAAATGGTTCTCGGTGCGCAGTTTGGGTGCGTTTATATTGACGAAATCAACACCGCCGATATCGAGTTCATCCGAGAGATGTCAACCCGTAATGACTATATGCTTGCAACGCTGAATCCCGATGATCCGAGCCTGCCTGTGTATAAGGAGTTTGTCAACCGCTCCCGTCCTTTTAAAAAATATGAAAACGATGTTCCTCCCGAGATTACGGCGGAGCTTACCGAAGAACCTGTACCGAATTGGCGGTATTGGTTCTTTTCTTTTGCCGACAATTTAAGTCTTACACCTGAACAGATTGAAAAGAAAAAGAACTCTGCACCGAAAGGTACAAAGCTCTATAAAAATAAAATCTTAGGTTTGCGAGGCAGAGCAACAGGTCTTGTGTTCCCGAATTTTGAGAGGGCAAGACATATCAAATCAAAAGAGTGGGCAGGAAAGTTTTTGAACTGTAACCGCAAGTCGGAACACTTTGTTCAGTTCACCGCAGGTCTTGATACCGCCTATTCGCAGAAGTCGCCTGACACTATCGCAATGACATTTTACGGCATTACCAATCACGGCAAGTGTGTTCAGCTTGATGAAAGAGTTTATAACAACGCTGAAATGCAAACGCCTATTGCCCCGAGTGACACGGTGAAGAATTTTATTGATTTTCTTGACCGCAACCGTGATGAATGGGGCTTTGCACGCACGGCTTTTTATTGACAGCGCCGACCAAGCGACTATTACCGAATTTCAAAAGTATAAGCGACAGCACGGCTGTGTCTATGACTTTGCAAATGCATGGAAGAAAACGAAGATTATCGACCGAATCAATCTTGTACTCGGCTGGCTTGCCACCGACTGTTATTTTGTGCTTGAACATTGTAAAAACACGATTGCCGAGTTTGAAATTTACAGCTGGCGAGAGGATAAAGACAACACACCTGAGGACGGTCACGACCATTGCATTAACAGCGGTCAATATGCGTGGCTGCCGTTTAAAAATATTATTGGAAGTGAAATAAATGGGGCTGATTAACAGAATGGCTGAATCTATCAGATCTGGAATTAAAAACTTTTTGCAGATTACTCCTGCAAGCGACAAAACAATTACAGTCACCGAAACAAGCAATCATCTGACCGAGTGCTTTATCAATCGCATTTGGTATTGGGGCAACAGCAGACAGCTTGCGGAGCTGTACAGGCAGATTGATACAAACAAAACTATGTTTTGGGCGGCAAAAAGCACAAAGGGGCTTGAAATCCGTAAAATACACACGGGCTTGCCGGCACTCATCTGCGAAACGCTTGTGAATATCGTAATTGCCGACTACAACGGCACAGATGTTACAAGCAAAAATTCAACCGCTTATGCAGAGCGTTGGGAAGACATTGAAAAGCAGAACAAGCTATCCGACACGGTTAAGCAAATGCTCCGTGACCTACGTGTTGTCGGTGACGGTGCTTTTAAGGTCAGCTTCGACACGGCTGTATCAGACGTTCCGATTGTTGAATGGTATCCTGCCGAAAACATCGACTTTACATATGTGCGTGGCAGAATCCGAGAGGTTAAGTTTTACACCGATTACACGCAAAAACACCGCCGTTACCGTTTTGAAGAAACATACGGTTACGGCTATATTCACTATGCTTTGTACGATGACAACGGCAAAGAGATTGACCTGCACACGGTTGACGCTCTTTCGTGGATTGATTCAAAGGCGTTACATTTGACGAATCATATATGTGGGCTGTACCTGTCCTTTACGGCAAATCGTGCCACAAGGGCAGAGGTGCGGGCATTATAGGCATAAAAACAGACGCTTTCGACAGCCTTGATGAAGTGTGGTCACAGTGGATGGACGCACTCGAGCCTGCCGAACAAAGCAGTATGTGCCTGATTGCCTTGTTCCGAGAAATCCCGAAACCTGTCAGCCGATATCGCCAAATCCGTTTGACAACCGATTTATCACCGTGGGCAACGATATGTCTGAAAACGGCAACGGCAACAGGATTTACACCGAAAGTCCGCAGATTCAGCACGAAAGCTATTTGAGTTCATACATTACTGCCCTCGACCTCTGCTTACAGGGCATTATATCGCCGTCAACTCTCGGCATTGATACGAAGAAGCTTGATAATGCAGACGCTCAGCGTGAAAAGGAAAAGACAACCCTTTACACAAGGCAGAACCTTGTGAAAATTACGCAGAACGCACTTCAAAGCCTTGTTGCAGTTGTACTCAATGCAGACGGGGAACTTAACGGCAAGGGTATTGTTGAGGGCTTGGAAGTATCCGTAAACTTCGGCGAATATGCAAATCCGAGCTTTGAAAGTCAGGTTGAAACCGTGTCAAAAGCAAGACAGGGCGGTTTGATGTCAGTTGAAACCTCGGTTGACGAGCTTTACGGCGACAGCAAGTCGGAGGATTGGAAAGCCGAAGAAGTGCAGAGAATTAAAGAGGAACAGGGTATTGCAGGCGAGGAAGAAAAATCGGAGCTTGACGATGTGGACCTTACCGACACGGGCAATGAACCCGATAAACCCGAAGATATCGCAAATCAGGACGATGACAGCAAATGAGTAAGCAATGAGTGATTACAACATTAAAGAGGCTTTTGAGAGAATTGAAAACGAGCTTATCGACAGCATGATGCGCAATTTCAGCCGTCACAGAGCCGAAGAAGATAAAAATAATTTTTGTTGGACACAATGGCAGGCAGAACAGCTCAAAAGTCTTGAAGAGTACCGTAAGCACAACGCAAAGAAATTCGGCAAGCGTTTCAAAACCATTAACGGCAAGGTTGAAGAGATGATTCGCACCGCCAAAGCTGACGGAAATGCAAGTCAGGAGGCAGAAATTCTTGAAGCTGTCAAGGACGGTTTCAAAGCCCCGAAAAAGCCGTCAGCACACAGCACAGCCGAGTTCTTTAAGGTGAATGACCGTAAACTTGACGCACTCATAAAATCGACCACAGACGATTTAAAGAAGGCAGAAACGGCGGTTTTGCGTATGAGCAACGACAAGTACCGCAAGGCGATTTTTAACGCACAGGTTGCAATGAACACGGGTGCGGTTACATACGAAAAAGCCGTTGATATAGCTTGCAAAGATATGCTTAACGCAGGTCTTAATTGTGTGGAATACAAGAACGGTGCAAGGCACACGCTCTCGGATTATGCGGACATGGCGGTTAAAACAGCCAACAAAAGAGCCTATCTGCGTGGTGAGGGCGAAAAGCGAGCCGAATGGGGAGTATCCCTCGTTGTTGTGAACTCAAGACAGGGTGGTTGCCCCGATTGTGCAAAATATATCGGCAAGGTGTTTATTGACGATGTTTATTCAAACGGCAAAAAGTCAGACGGAAACTATCCGCTTCTCTCAACCGCAATCAAGAACGGTTTGTTTCATCCGAGATGTAAGGACAGCACAAGTACATTTTATCCCGAACTTGATGATTTGGACGCACCGTTGTCTGAAGATGAAATCAAAGAGCTTGACCGTCAGCGAGGAATTGAGGAAAAACAGCAGTATGCACAGCGACAGGCAGAACGCTTTGACCGCCGTGCTGAATACAGTCTTGATGAGGACAATAAACGCATTGCCCAAACCCGAGCCGATGAGTGGCACGATAGGGCGAATACGCTTGAAGAAAAGACAAAGCAATTCTCACTAAACACCAATGAACAGAAATATTACAGACCTGTTTTTGAAGAAGATATATCAAAAACTTTTGAACGCAAAATTGAGGGCGAAACAATTACAATTGATACCCACAAGGCAAATACATTGTGTGATAATGTTTATATTTCAGATAAGGTAAAGCTAAAACGAAAAGAACTTCATAATTTTGATATGCAAGTGAGAAAAGCGTTTGATATGCTCGGAGAGGTTGAAACAAGCGGAAAGCCTGAAATTTGTATTGTCACTCCCGAAGAAATGCGAGTAAATGCTATTGCTTCATATATGCCAATGCAAAATGTTCTAAATGTCAATTCAGCATACTTTTCAACAAGTGATTTGTCAGGCTTACAAGAAAACTTGGCTTGTCCGCAAGACAGATTGAGTACAATTCTGCACGAACTGATTCATTGGCAAGACGCTAAAAATTACAGAGCAAAATTCGGAGGTATTAACGATTATTTTGAATATTGCGATTACCTTAATAAAATTTATGCTCCAAAGGTTGAAAAATTGATAAATAACGGTTATAATATAGAGGATATAAGTGAGTATGCTTTTGAATGCTTAAAAGATAAAGCTATGGATGAAGTGTATAACGAGTACAGAGTCAGCAAACTTTTAGGGTGATGATGGTATGAGATTGATACAAACTGAAGAACAAAAATCTCTATGGAATGCGTTTAAGCCGTACCTTGTAACAAATGGTTTAAATGTCACTTTGCGTGAAGATGCTCCACAAGAAGCTAAAGATGCTGAAGCACTTTACAGTAAGCTTAGAGAGAAACAAAAAATGCAATATCTAAAAGATAGTGGCATAATCTAACCGCTCCGTAAAAAGGGCGGTTTTGTTATATGCAATTCACAAAAACAGCATAAAATTACGAATTGAGCATTTTATAATCGACAGCAATGTTGATTATAGGGTGCTTTTTTGCATTTAAACCCGCTCGATTTCGACCAGTTTAGAAAGGTGGTGACAGAATGAAAATCAGAGTAACAACAGCATTTAATGACAGGCAGAACGGCTATGTAACCGACCTGTGAATGAAGTTTTTGAATGCTCCGGGCAGAGAGCAAAGGAACTCATTGACGGCGGTTTTGCAGAAGAGGTCAAGTCTGACGCTCCCAAAAAGCCGAGAGCCAAAGCAGTTAAAACAGAAAAAACAGAAAAAAGCAGATTAAGCACTTTACGAATATGTAAGGTGCTTTTTATTGTCCGAAGACATTAAACTACGGGAGACACCGTGCAAAACTGAAACAGAGAGACACTCTATAAACTGATTACGGGAGACACCCGAAAAACTGAAAGGATATGAAAAAATGGCAGAACCAAATCCAACACCAACCCCCAATGAATCGACACCTGCACCGCAGGGAACACCGCAGGGAAACGCTCCTGCCTTTGATTACGACAAGCTCGCAAGCCTTATTACAGGCAAACAGAGCGTGACAGAGGACACCGTGTTGAAGTCATATTTTAAGGAACAGGGATTGTCAGCCGATGAGATGAAAGAGGCTATCGGTGCTTTTAAAAAGCAGAAAGCCAAGAACACTCCCGACTTTGCAAAAATGCAGTCGGAAGTTGAATCTGCAAACAACGCAAAGCTCACGGCAGAAGTCAACCAGTCGGCAACCCTCGAAGCCGTAAAACAGGGCGTTGACATTGCAACCGTTCCGTATGTGCTTAAAATTGCAGACTTTTCAAAGGCTGTGACAGACGGCAAGGTCAATGCGGAAAAGCTGACAGAGGCTGTTAAAAAGGTGCTTGACGATATCCCCGCACTCAAGGGCAAACCTGCCGAGAACGGCACAGGAGTTAAGAAAATCGGCGGTGACGGCAACGGCAACAAAAATTTAACAGAAGATGCCTTAAGAGGAATTTTCGGCATCAAATCGAAAAAGTAAGAAAAGAGGTAAATAATTATGGCAGTATTAGAATACGCAACTATTTTCAGTAATGTTTTAAGAGAATTGTACGGTCAAGCCCTTACTTGTGATGACCTTTACCACTCAAACTCTGACATTCAGATTATCAACGGTAAGGATATTAAAATTCCGAAACTCTCGGTCAGCGGTTATAAAGACCATACACGAGGTGCAGGCGGTTTTAATTTGGGTACATATTCAAACGGTTACGAAACCAAAACCCTTGACCACGACAGAGATATTGAGTTTGCTATCGACCCTATTGATGTTGACGAAACAAATATGGTAGTGACTATCGCAAATATTCAGACACGCTTTGAAAAAACACAGGCTATCCCTGAACTCGACTGTTATACTTACAGCAAGCTTTATACAGAGGCTAAGCGAGTTGGTGCAACAGTAAAAACTACTGCATTAACTGCGGCGAATGTGCTTGCAGATTTTGACGATAACCTTGAGGCTTTTGCCGAAGCGGGTGTACCGCTCGACAGGGTTATTCTTTATGCGACACCACAGTACAAAAAGCTTTTGAAGAATGCAGAGGGTATTCAGAGAACACTTGAAATCAGTTCCGCAAAGGGCATTGACCGCCGTGTTCGTTCCGTTGATGATATTGATAAGATTGTAGAAGTGCCAAGCTCAAGAATGAAGTCTTTGTTTGATTTTACAAACGGTTGTGTTGCTGACAGCTCAGCTAAGCAGATTGACTATATTCTTATTGACCCGGAAGCACAGGTGTCAAGAGTTAAGTATTCATATATCAATGTCTATACTCCGGGTTCGACAGCCGAACAGCTGATAATTATATATATCGAACAGAAAAGTTAATGGTACTTTTGCCATTGACGAACTTATGAAGCAGGGCGTAATCATTCATGCCGAGGCTTAAAGCGAGGTGAGAAAAAATGAAAGCAATCAAAGACAATAAGTCATATACAGTCAACACAGACGAGGAAGCTAAGACTTATGTATCCCGTGGTTATGATATTCAGGATGACAACGGCAAAATCAAAGAATATGGATTAGGCAAGAGAATTTCTGTTGATGATTACAATACTTTGAAGAAAGAAAACTCAAAGCTCAAAGCCGAAAACAAAAAACTTAAAGAGAGTACCAAGTCGAGACACAAAGGAGTAAATCTATGTATGCCGATTACATTGAACAGCAGGGCGGAGATGAAAACAGCATTATCTCTGCCGAACACATTGATGTTCTGACTTTTAACCGCATTGATTTTGAAAAACTTTCGGAAATGCAGAAGAGAATCATCAGCAGAGTGCATAGCAGACTTACTGCTTTTGAAGAAAAAAATGCCGATATGATTTCTTCCTATCTGAAAAGCTATTCAATCAACGGCACATCAATGGAATTTGGCGCAAGCTGGAATTTAATGTGTATCAGCGGAGTGGCAATTCCTGCCGACCTCTATGCGTTGCTAAAATCAACAGGACTTTGTTATCCTGCAATCTGAAAGGTGCGTGAAAACCGTGAAATTTCCGTCACTTGTGAAAAAGCAGTTTTGCAAAACTCCTGTCGAAGTCACAATCTACGGTGAGGGAATAACCGAGGACGGCTCTCCTGTTATCGCATTTGAGTGCAAAAACCTGTATCCCTCCGAAAATCTTTATCCGTCAAATATATTATGCGGAGGCAACGCTGTGTGCAATGTGCAGTCAAAGGCAAAGACGGTCTATACCAAAGAGCAGAAAATTGTTCAGGTGTCGGCTGTCTTGCTTTTTGACGGCGACATTGCCCCCGACAGCCCAAATTTAAGCGGTGGCTTTGCAGTCCTTGACGGCGTAAAACGAAACATCGTACAGGGTACAAAACACCGCAACCCCGACGGCAAAGTTAATTTTACGGAATTGGATGTGATTTAATGGGATTTTCGGTATCATCAAAAATCAAACTCAATATGCCTGTTGTAAAACAGCTTGATAGGGCAAAGCAACAGGCTCTTGAACAGACAGGTGACGCACTTCTTAAACAGGTGAAAAACACGCAGGTAATGCCGTTTGATACGGGTAATCTTCAGAACGAAAATACCTTTGAAGATTGTGCGCAGAGTTGGAACGGCACGGTTAAAATCGTGTCAAGCACTCCGTATGCAAGGCGGTTGTATTTTCATCCCGAGTATAATTTCAGCCGTAAGGAAAACATTGCCGCCGGCGGTAAATGGTTCTCACCGTGGCTTGAGGGCGGTACACGGCAGAATTTTTGCAGTCGGGCATTTGTGAGATTATACAGAAAGGAAGCAGGACTTTGATTTACTTATCGGACATCAGAGATTGGCTCAAAAGCGTTACCTCAGCCGAGCATTATTACATCGGCAAGCTTGACAACAAGCAGGACAGGTCAATCGGTGTGTATTCATTAAAGCAGTCGGGAACACCCACAAGAGCAATCGGCGGTGAAAGTACCTACGATACAATAAGCGTGTCTTTGCTTATCCATTACACCGACAACGCAAGAGAAACCGAGGAGTTTGCACGCAGACTTTACGAAACGCTTTACGGCATTAAAAATGTTGAAATTAAGGAACACAAAATCTATATAATCGAACTGCTCACGGAAGAACCCGTGTGATGTGGGAACAGACGACAAGGGTGTGTATGAGCAGGTCATTGAAGTTAAATTTTATTACGAAAGGAAGTAATTTTATGGCAAAAGTTGAATCGGGAGTATTCCCGTGCTATGAAAATCAGTTTGCGGTTGGCAAGGCAGGAACAGAATCCGCCACGACAAATATTGCTAACTGCGAAGAATTTTCTGTTGCATTTGACAACGGTGTCGAGGAATGGACAGCCTTTGAAAACGAGGGCTGGAAGTCAAGGCTTATGACAGCAAAGTCAATCACAATTTCGGTAAAGGGCAAGCGTACAATCGGTGACGCAGGCAATGACCAGATTGCCGCCCTTGCATTTGAAAACGGCAGAAAGGCAGAAGTTTCGTTTATGTGGACCTTCCCCAACGGTGCAACCGTCCTCTTTAAAAATGCAGTTGTATCCGTTACATCAAACGGTGCAGGCGCAAGTACGGGTGTTGCTCCGCTTGAATTTGAAGTTATGTCAAACGGCAAACCTGTATATACAGCAGCCGCTTAAAAAACGAAAGGAATGAACGATTATGTCAAAGTTAATTGATATTACAGACAAGCTTAATTTTGAGGAAAAGCCGAGTGTCGAGTTAAAAATGTTGACCTTGCAATCAACAATGACGCAGTTTCAATGCTCAAAGTTGCGGCACTTTTTGAGGACGGCAACGGTAAAAGTAAAGATGTTATCGAAATGTATCATCTTCTTTTTGATGAATCCGAGAGAGAAAAGATTGAAAAGTTAAAGCTGAATATGCACGATTTCAACGCCCTTATCAGCGAATCTGCCAAAATTGCAACAGGCGATTTGACTGACGAGGGGAAGCTCAGACCCCGGCTACGACCTGATTGATGACTTTGATTTAATCGTGTCGAGCTTTCGCTCGGAGTACGGGGTCAGCATTTATTCAAAGGATTTTGCTAAAATGAGTTGGAATGAGTTCTGCTCACTTCTGCAAGGCTTAGGACCCGAAACACCGCTTGCAAGAACGGTTCAAATTCGCCTTGAAACCGACAAGAAGTCTTGAAAAACTTTACTTCGTCACAGCATAAAATCCGCAACAAATGGCGGTCAAGGAATGTAAAGCACTATTCAGACGAAGATATGAACACCGTTCTTGCAGAATTTCAAAACTTTTTTGCTAATCTGTAAATTTGTACATAATTTTCGCTGTATCTACAAAATTCTTGACAATGTTAATATATAGTGATAAAATGTAACATACACTAACAAATTTATTAAGGAGAGTGTATGTTTATGAAATGTCCACATTGCGGAAACGAATTAAAGGACGATGCAAAATTTTGCGACAAGTGCGGTGCAGGCTTTGGCGGAAACGATTCAACCTCGGCAACCGTAAATCCTGCAAATGCGAAGAAGAAAATTTACAAGCGTTGGTATTTTTGGGTTATTATCGTTGTTGCTATTATGATTGTTGGCGGTGTAAACGGTGCAATTAACGGTAACAGCGGTTCAAACAAATCAAAGCAGGAAACTACTGTTGCAAATCAGAGTTCAAAAAAGCAACTGAAAAAGCGACAGAAGCACCGACCACAAAAAGAAGTTGCAACAGAAAAGCCTACTAAAGACCCGAAGAAGGTTGAAAAAGAATTTAAAGACGGTTGCAAAACAATCGACTTTAAAACTCTTTCAAGAAACCCTGACAAGTACAAAGGTAATGACTACAAGTTTGAAGGTCAGATTATTCAGGTTCAGGAAGGCTGGGGCGATTCGGTTGACCTGAGAATCAATATAACCAAAGAAGAAAATGAGTATCTTGATGAACCGTTGTGGACTGATACAATCTATGCAACTGTAGAAATTCCTGACGGTGCGGACAAAATCCTTGAAGATGATGTAATCACATTCTGGGGAACTTGTGACGGCGACTATACATATGAAACCGTAATGGGCAACAATGTGTCACTTCCGAAAATCGACATCAAATACTACGAACTCAACAAATAAAACAAAAAGCCACTCCAAATGGGGTGGCTGTTCTTTTGCAAAAATTTTATTGGCGTACATCATAACGGTGTGCGCTGTTTTTATGCCTGTTTTTAAAGAATCTAAAATGAAAGGAAGTGGTGAATATGGCGACAAAGGCAGGTGAAATTGAGCTTGATGTCAGGCTTACGGGTGATGATATTTCCAAAACATTGCATAAGATTTCCGATTCAATTACCAAAAAGTTTGATTCGGCGTTTTCAAGTCTTTCAAAAGATTTTGAAAATGTAAGCACGGATATGAAACAGTCCTTTTCAAAGGTTGCGGAGGGTGTTTCTCAGAAAACCGATAAAGAGTTTTCAAATATCAAAAGTAGCGGTGAGCAATTAAGCAATTCGGTTTCATCTTCGTTTAAGAAAATAGGAATGGCTGTGGTTGCCGCTTTTTCTGTTGCAAAAATCAAGGAGTTCGGTCAGCAGTGCATTGAATCGGCTGCGGAAGTCAATGCGGCAAATTCGCAGTTTGAGCAGACATTCGGCACAATGCAGTCACAGGCAGAATCAGCCATTCAGAGCGTTGCCGATCAAAGTGGTATTCTTGAAACCCGATTACAGGGTGTCGGCACAAGCATTTATGCCTTTGCAAAAACTACGGGTATGGACAGTTCAAGTGCTTTGGGAATGATGCAGGAGGCTTTACAGGTAACAGCCGACAGTGCCGCATATTACGACCGTTCGCTTGAAGACACCGCAGAAAGCCTGAAATCATTCCTCAAAGGTAACTTTGAAAATGATGCCGCACTCGGTTTGTCCTGTACTGAAACCACACGAAATGTGGCGGCTAATAAGCTGTATGGCAAGTCATTTACGGATTTGTCGGAATCGCAGAAACAGCTCACGCTTTTGCAAATGGTCAAGGACGCTAATCAGCTTTCGGGTGCTATGGGACAGGCAAGCCGTGAAGCAGACGGTTGGGAGAATGTAACGGGCAACCTCAGAGAAAGTTGGAAACAGCTCCTTGCCGTAGTCGGTCAGCCTATTCTTCAGGTGGCAACTCAGGTTGTAAAGCGGTTGAGTTCCGCACTTGCGACTTTAACGGAATATGCCAAAGGCGCGGTTGAATCGCTTTCAAAGGTATTCGGCTGGGATACAGGCAACAACACCGCAAGCAATATCAAATCTGCGTCCGATTCTGCCAAAAGCCTTACGGATACGGCAGATGACAGTTCAAAGTCACTTGATAATGTTCAGAAAAGTTCCGAAAAAGCAAAGAGAAGTGTTGCGGGCTTTGATAAGCTGAATGTGCTTTCAAGCTCTGACAGCTCATCTTCAAAGTCAGATACCTCCTCATCAAAAAGCTCTTCAGGCGGTTCATCGGGCGGAGCTGTTGCAAAGAATGTTGTCAAGGACACAAGCAAAAACCTTTCGGGGGCATTCAAAAATCTATACGAAAAAAGCGGATTCAAAGGCTTTGTCGAGAATGTACAGAAAGGTATTAACAAGGTTGATTGGTCAGCTATAGGCAAGAACTGCAAGACCGTTTTTGATAATGCTGTTCCCATAGTTCAAAAGGCATTCGGCACAATGCAAAAGGTCGGTTCTGCAAAACTCGGGGCAATCGGCTCTGCATTCGGAGCGGTTGCGACAATCGGCGGAAAGTCGTTTCAGACCATTTCAGGCGGTGTTGCTAAGTGGATTTCAAAAGACAGGGAAAAGATTATCGGCTTTATAGACACCATAGGCAACAATCTTACAAACGGCTATAACAACCTTTCAATCTTTTTTGATAATTTCGGTACACTTGCAGGCAATGCAATTGACAATGTTCGCCCTCAAATGGAAGAATCAATTTCCAATCTTTTAAGCGGTCTTACAACCTTTGCTGGTTCAGTCGGCGAAGTTGTTTCGGGTGCGTTTTCAGTCGCAACCGAAAGCCTTGTTGAATGGACTGAAAATGACGGTGCAACAATCACTGAATTTCTCGAAAATTTACAATTGCAGTTTGCAGATGTGTTTAACTTTATCGGTCAGATTTTCGGAGATATCGGAACAATTATCAGTAATTGGTGGAACGGCAACGGACAGCAGATTTTTCAGAATGTCTGCAATATGTTTACCAATATCGGCACAACCCTGATGAATGTTTACAATCAATGGATTAAGCCTGCGTGGGATTTTATCGTAGCAATCGTAAAATCAGCTTGGGAAAACTGGCTGAAGCCTGTTTTTGAAGGTGCAATAAACTTCTTCGGCAAGGTTGCAGACTGTGTTTCAACCGTGTGGAATAACTTCCTGTCACCGTTTGTAAACTGGCTTGTCAGCTTTTGGGGACCTATATTTCAGAATGTTTTTAATGCCGTAAAAAGGGTGTTTGATAATGTGTTTACATTTATCGGTGGGTTGGTTACCTCTATACAGAAAACATTCGGCGGTCTTATTGACTTCATTACAGGTGTTTTCTCAGGCGATTGGAAAAAAGCATGGCAGGGTATCTACGACTTCTTCAAAGGTATTTGGGACGGCATTTGTGCCGTGTTTAAGTTTATTATAAACGCTATCATTGACGGCATAAATGCGTTGTGGACGGGCATTTATAATTTCGTTTCGGGTGTTGTTAATTCAATCGGCGGAATTGCGGGTGTTATCGGCGCGGCATTTGGACAGGATTGGAGCTTTTCAATGCCTGAAAATCCGCCTCTTATTCCGAGATTTGAAGAACCCACGGAATCACCTGCACGAAAATTTGCAAAAGGCGGTATTGTTAAAGCGCCGACACTTGCTGTTGTCGGCGATAACGCAGGCGCTAACAGCGGTAACCCTGAGGTTATTTCTCCTCTTAACAAGTTACAGGGTATGCTCGACAATTCGGGCGGTCAGGATACAGTGATTCTCACACAAATTCTTGACCTGCTTAAACGCATTTATGAAATGTTCATTATCTTTCGCAATAACGGCGGCAACACTTATTCGTTTACTGCCGAGCTTGATGGTTCAACGCTTTTTGAAGAAATGATAAGACAGGATGAGCTTTACAGACGCAGACACAACGGTAAATCCGCATTTGCATAAAGGGGGGATGATATGTCAAATTATAACGGCTATTTGCTTAAATTCGGCAACAACATAATGCCGAATAAGTACATTACCGCATTTTCATCAACTCCGAATCAGCGACTTGAAACTTCTGCGGAACGAGATCAGAACGGTACGCTTCAAAGGGCAACGCTGCCAAATTACAAAACAAAAATTTCGTTTTCAACTCACATTCTTCATCTTGACGAAAAGATTGATTTTCAGTCGATTATCAACCTCTCAATGGCGAATAAGTTACAGAGAAAGTGCAGGGTAACTTATTGGAACGATGAAACGAACAGCTATTACACCTCTTATTTTTATATTCCCGATATTGAATATACCGTAATGAATGCCGAAAAGAATGATATAACCTATCAGCCAATTACTGTTGAGCTGATTGAGTATTAAGGGGTGATTCTTAAAAATGCTTTTATCTAAAGAAATTGCTGATAAGCTGAAAACAAACACACTTTACAACACCGTTGCCCTGCATTCCCCAGACGGCAGTTTTGAGGATATAACAGGTGAAAGTATCGTGCTTGACAGCTTTTCGCTTGAAAATGAAATCGTTGAAAAAGAATTGAAATTTGGCGGTTGCATAGCCTCTGAAATGAGCGTGAAACTCATTGATTATGATTGCTCGGCTTTGATAGGAAAGACGGTACAGGTCATCATAACGGCAACATATCTTGAACCGGAGCTGTATCCGTCGATGATTTGTACCCGTCAAATACTCTTATTTGTCCTGCCGAAACAGGAACGGTTGAATGTCCTGTTTTCTACGGTAAAATTCAGTCGGCTCAAAGAGATAAAAAACAGCGTAACATCGTCAAAATCACAGCCTATGACGCTTTTTATGATATGTCAAAGGTGGATATGTCTTTGTGGTTTGGAGGCAAAGAGAACTATGGTTATGCGCACTATCAAAAAGACGATAATTTTAAGAGCTTTTATTCAATAATCGCAGAATTTGCCAAAGATTATGCAATTACAGGGGTTTCACCGCCGAGCTTATCTGTCTTTAGTGTACCGCTGAAATTTGATGATACCTGCGTGGAAAAGGTTATAAAGGACATTACCTTGTCAGATTTAATCCAAGCTTATGCAGAATTAACTTTGAGCTTTGCCGTTATAGATGCCGACGGAAAAATGCGTTTTAAAAGTTTGTATTCTCAATCTTCCGTTGAAACAATCGATTCGTACAAAGATTTATCCTTTGAAGATTACGAACTTGAGCCTATCCGTATGTACAGTGCTAAGTTTGCTGATAAAAAGCGTTTTTGTATGGCAACAGTAACGATTTTTCGTGGTATGTTTCCGATAACATTTTGATGAGGTGCAGAACAACAGCAAGTGATATCGGCACAAAATATAATTCTGTTAATTTTTTTGGTGATGTATATAAATACCGCCCGACAAAAATTAAGCTGTTTTCGTATTGGTGGCTTGAGGCAGGCGATAAGTACACTATTAAAACTCCGTTTGAAGATTTGCCGACAATTGAAACATTTGTGTTCAATAAGAAAATGGACGGATTTATAACTGCCCTCACATCAAAGGGCGAAAAACGATTAGGAAAGGAAGTAAAAGAAAATGAACAAATACAATAAAATTGTCTTTGTGAACGGCTCTGCTCCGCCCCTCAATGCCGACAACCTCAACCATATGGACGAGGGGATTGAACGGGCAACAAACGGAGCAATTGCACTTGAAACCGAAATAACCACAGCAAGAGGTAGTCGTGATTCACTCGGAGCAAGGCTTGATACGGTTGACACAAATCTTACGAACAAAGCTGATAAGGCAACAACACTCGCAGGCTACGGAATTACGGACGCATATACGAAGGAAAAAACAGACCAAAAACTTGCCCAAAAGCTCAATTCAATGCCGTTTGACAGCGAGCCCAAATATAATAGCCCGTGTTATCTCACAAGCGGTACGGTTTACAGCGCCCTGCTTGTTAAAGCAGATAAAACCGCCTTGGCGACTAAATACGATTCGTCAAATATTGAAAGCGGAACATCAACACTTACACCTTATTCAACCATTGCGGATAAAATCAAAAGTGCAAGCTGTACATATAAGACGATTGGTGACATCGTAATCGTCAGTGCAACGGTCAAAATGAATGCGGCTACAATTGGAGCAAACAGCACATATCCGCTGATTGATTTGCCGTACAAATGCATTGCCGAGGACAATGTTTTTTGTGTCGGCATTTCAAACCTTGGCAAGGTCTTTAAATTTGCTGTGTTAAAAAATAACACTTGGTTGCAGTTTCAGACACAGGATAAGACGGCTTACACATTCGCAGACGGCGAACAAATCAATGTGATTTGTTCGTACAAAATTAAATAACGGAGGTAAAAATTATGGAACTTAAAGAAAAAATCACACTCGATATGCTCACAAAGGACAGCGTGTCGGTACTCAGACAGCAGTTTTTAACCTTTAACGGTGAAGAAATGCAGGTCGGCGGAAACATCCGCAGCGCATATATGAACGACGAATCCGGCAGAGAACAGTTGAGAAAGGTTCTCTCGACGAATACTTCAACGCCGTCATGGCGGTTTGGGGAGCAGACCCGACCGTTGACGAGCCTGTCGAAAGCGAGGTGTAATAAGTGGTAACTGAAATTATTATTGCTTTAATCACGCTTGCAGGTTCTGCGGTGGGTACTCTTGGGGGTATCGTGATTAACAGTCGAATGTCGAACTATCGCATTGAACAGCTCGAAAAAAAAGGTTGACAAGCATAACAGCCTCATTGAGCGTACATATGCGATTGAACAACACAATGCGGTTGTTGACGAAGAAATTAAGGTTGCCAATCATCGGATTGAGGACCTCGAAAAAAACAACGAAAGGAAGGATTAAAAATGAAAAAGATTTTTACCAAAGAATGGGCAAAGGCAACAGCCGTCAGAGCGATTAAGACTGTCGCACAGACAGCTATTGCAACAATCGGAGTGTCTGCCGTTATGACAGATGTAAACTGGATTGCAGTAGGCTCGGCATCTCTGCTTGCAGGTGTATTGTCTGTACTCACATCGGTGGCAGGCTTGCCCGAAGTTTCGGAAAGCGAGGAATAATTAAATTATGAGTAATTCAAAACTTGTTAATTACACAAAATTAAGCCCAAACCACAGCGGTAAACGCACACACAGTATTGACCGCATTACTCCGCATTGTGTTGTAGGTCAGTGTAGCGTCGAAACCCTCGGCAACATCTTTATAAATACAGCCTGTGAGGCAAGCTGTAACTACGGAATCGGCTATGACGGCAGAGTGTTGCTCTGTGTCGATGAGAGCAACCGCTCTTGGTGCAGTTCATCAAACGCAAATGACCAGCGTGCTGTCACGATCGAATGTGCAAGCGACACGGTAGCTCCGTACACCATGAATAGCAAGGTGTATAGCAAACTCGTTGCACTCTGCGTTGACATCTGCAAGCGAAACGGCAAAACTAAACTGCTTTGGTTCGGTAATGAGGACAAGACGCTAAATTATTCGCCAAAATCAGGTGAAATGGTCTTGACTGTACACAGGTGGTTTGCGAATAAATCTTGCCCAGGCGACTGGCTTTACAATAGACTTGGCAATCTTGCAGACGAAGTAACCGTACAGCTCGGCGGTAAAACATCAAATAAGGAGAATGAGGAAATGATTAAATACGGTTCACACAACACAGCAACACTCGCATTTAAGAAGCAGTTAATTACGCTTTATAACATGAAAATTATCAAGACAAAAGTCGATAATTCAAACGGTTTCGGTGACGGCACTTTAAAGGCTGTTAAAGAGGCACAGAGAGCAGGTATGGTCACAGTTGATGGCATTGTAGGTGAGAAGACAATCAATGCTATCTATCATCTTATCAATGATTGCAATTGGGCTAAAGATAAAAAAATCGCAAATGCAAAAAAAGCACTTGGCTGATTAAAACCTAAAGGAAATTCTTAATGTCTTGACAAACACATAATTGCAAAAAAATCCCCTCATCCGACGTAAAAAGTGGATGAGGGGAGTTTGTTATTTGTAGATTTGTTAGCTACTTGTTAGCTATGTGTTAGCTACGATATGTATTTTTCCGTGTTTTAGAGTGATTTAAGTATAGCAAAACCCCAGTAAATATCGTATTTACTGGGGTAAAAGCTATGGTGCAGGTAACAGGACTTGAACCTGCATGAAATTGCTTTCACATGGACCTGAACCATGCGCGTCTGCCAATTCCGCCATACCTGCTTATTAAATTGAAAATTGAAAATGGAAAGTTGAAAATGATTGTGTCAACTTTTGCATAATCAATTTAAATTCCCTTGATTTTTACACGGTGGGGAAACCGAGGCGGAGCTTACTTTCAGATAAATCTTACTTTTCGGCTGATTCCGCAACAGCACTCAAAATGTGCTATACTATTATAGCAGACCGAAAGGTAAGTGTCAAGTGACATTTACTTTATCGGTCTGTTTTACGCTGATTATTTTTCAGAATCGGGTTTGCGGATTTTGAAACCGTCATATTTTCCGATGTCGCAGAGGGCAATTTCGTGGCAACCCATTCTTGTTGACAGCGGTGCAAGCTCCATATAGTCGCCGTAGAGGAAAGTAAGGTACTTGTCATATTCCTTTGGCACGGGGAACTTGTAACCCTCAAAGTCGGCATAAGCAACATCGTCAAGATATTCCTTTGGAAAAGCACCGTTATAAATATTTCTGCCCATTCCGTCATAGAGATATTTTGCGTTCTTTTTTGTTTTTAAAGAATTTTAAAGTACGGACTTCAAGCCACATACTGAATCTGAGCGGAAATATTTTTTTGCAGAAATTTGTTACAATGCTCTGGATTCTACTGCCGTTTTCAGCCTTACGATTATTCCATTTATTGAACACCAGCGCTCTTGTGAACAGAGTCACAGCCATATGAATTTTTCGTCCGATTGCTGAATTGGCTGTGTTATCATGACAGAAAATATCAAATGCAATTCCGTTGTGCATTGCGTGATGGTCTTTTGCAAAGTCGGTTGCAAAGAAAGTGTCGTCAAGCCTGACCTTGGCAAATTCATAGAAACAAGCCTTGTCCGTATGGTACGATTGAAAAGTCATATTGCTCGGAAGTTCCTTTGGCGCAATCTCGCAAAATCGGTCAAAATCTTCTCGCAACATCATAATATCGGCATCATCATCCCACGGAATGAAGCCTTTGTGACGAATTGCACCGAGAAGTGTTCCGCCGCCGAGAAAATATTTTATATTGTGCTTTCGACAAATTCTGTCGGTTTCAAGCAGAAATGCAAGCTGAATTTCGTGAATTGAATCAAGTCTGCGCTCGTGTGAGTGGGGGATACGCAGAACTTTTTCGGACTTCATCTTGTCCATTATGCAGATTTTCAGCATGGTTTCAAGGTCAATGTCGGGAGTGCATTCGTTTACGGAAATCTTGTTTGAATTAATTGCACAGCCGTCAAGCTCCGTAAAATCGCCCGACTCAATTGTACAGCGACTGCCGTAAATATCGTTGAGAACAGCCGCAATCATAATCAGCGATGCGTTGCAGTTTTTGCCGCCGACATTATAAACTGCGTTTTCTTCAAGATTTGTCATTGCGAAAACAATCGCCTTTAAAACATCGTTGATATAAACAAAGGTGCAGCGATCCCTTGTTGCCGGAACAACTGTGTCACGGCGGTTGGCTATATCGTCAAAAACAGGATCAAGCACGCTTGTAAAGTTGCTTGAGGCTCCCAAAATTATGCCCGTTCTGAGCGTTGTAACGGTTGATTCGCTGTTCTTCAAAACCGAGTGCAAGGCGGTTTCTCTCGTTCTCATAAGCTGACCTGCAAGCGATGAGGGAGAGGTTGCGTCAAGTTCTGCGTACTCGTTTTCGAGAATAAACTCTGTGCGGTTTGGCTTTGCCGTAAATTCTGCTGTCGTTCACAACGACAACTCTTGCGCCTGTGGCTTTTGCAATTTTGGCACAGGCATTTACCTCTGCAATGCCGTCAATCATAATCTGTGGGTTGTTGTCTGTATGTTCACCGCAGATTCCTGTTGTAATTACATAGTCGGCACTTGAAATTTCTGATGCAGAATTATAATCGACAAAATCAAAATCATCTCTTAACAAGAGTTCGCTGTGGTATGATGCCATTGCGTTGCGTGATTTGCCGAGAAGGATAACTTTTATTCCGAGCCTTTTAGCCTCGTTATTGTACAGAAAGGCATAGCAAAGACACCTTGCAAGTTCACCGCCCGAGATGACAATTGTTTTGTTCCTGAGCTTTGCAAGAGTTTCTTTTTCAACTCCGGGCAATGCCGCCCTGTCGGCCTCAAATTCGTTTAAAAAATCTTTAATACGCATTACTTTATCCTTCGCAATTCTGCACGCAGTTCTGTTGCTTTTATACTGCGTTTTATTCCGTCTTTAAGCGTGGTTTTCGGACTAAAGCCGAGTGATTTTATTTTATCGTTGCACAAAACATATGGTGTGGGGGATGACGGAGAAAATTCGGGTTCTTCTTCATCTTTTCTGTGAACGAACACTACAGAGAGATTCTTTTCGGGATTTGCCGATTTTACAAGCTGTGCAAATTCCCGCATTGTCACATTTGCGTTATCGTTTGAAATGTTGTATGCCTCACCGCTTTTTCCGTTAAGCAAAATATCAATCAATGCCGAAACCGTGTCCGTCACATAGCAAAAGCTGAACTTTTCGCCACCGTTATCCGTAAGCATAATGCTCTGATTTTTTGCCGCGCTGACAATCAGTTTTGCCCATTTTCTTTCATCGCTCATTCTTACTCCGCCGAGTGTGGGGCAGGGACGGGCGATTTTTACATTCATACCGAACTTTTCAGCATAGCAAACAGCAAGTGTTTCGGCTGAACGCATACTTTGTGCGTATGCACTGTCGGCATCGGTCGGATCAAGATAGCCGAGGTCGTTTTCGCAAATGTTATTTTTACCGCTGAAAACCTCCCCGTAAACCATATATGAAGATACGAGCAGAACAGATTCGGCATTTGACTCTTTTGCATATTCAAGCACATTTGCAAAGCCCGAAGTGATTGTATCCGCAATTTCGGGATTACTGCAATCTTCCTCTGCAACCTCACACGGGCAGTTGCAGTATATTACAAAGTCGGCTCTTTCAATCTCCGGAAAGTTCTTTGACTCTCCGATTTCAATAACAAAGTCTTTGCGGAGAGTAAGGCTGCCGAACTGCTTTTCAGCATTTTCACGGCTTTTTGCAAGGGTGATTACCCTTGTGTTGTTTCCAAAAAAATCATTGCCCTCAAGCAATGTGCATATAATGTAATATGCAATAAGTCCGTGACAGTCCGACACGAAAACAGTCTTGTTTTTTAACTGTTGAAAATTTATCCTGTTGTCTGCAATTTTTTTAATGTCCTCAAAAATTTCGGAGGGCAGATTGCCTTTTACGGTACAGTCCATATGGGTTTACCTCTCAGATAAATCAGAAAAGCTCCGCAATTGTGGAGCTTTTGCTTTATTCCGAAACGGAATTATTTTTTCTTTTTTGATTCCTCATAAACTCTGAGGGTTTCATCTGTCGGGCCGTCAAACATAACAGTTCCTTTTTTCAGGAAGATTGAACGCGCGCAGATTTCTTTAACCGAAGCGGCATTGTGACTTACATAAAGTACGGTTACACCGCTTTCGATAATCTCTTTAATTTTATTTTTACACTTCTTTTTGAAGGTTGCGTCACCGACCGAGAGCGCCTCATCAACAACAAGAACATCGGGTTCAATGTTGACATTGATAGCAAAACCAAGACGCATTTTCATACCGCTTGAGTATGTTCTTACAGGCTGGTCAATGTAATCTCCAAGCTCTGCAAAGTCGATGATTTTCTCCTCAATCTGCTTAATGTAGCTGTCCTCAAGACCGAGAACATAACCCTTCAGATAAATGTTTTCCCTGCCTGTCATTTCCATGGAAAAGCCTGCAGTGAGCTCAAGCAATGCGGCAACCTTGCCGTCAACGGTGATTTCGCCTTCGTCGGGAAATGCAACGCCCGTAATCATCTTGAGCAGAGTTGACTTGCCTGCACCGTTATCGCCGACAATACCAACCGATTCGCCACGATTGATTACCATTGAAACATTGTTAAGTGCCTTGTTCGTTTTTGCATTTCTCGGCTTAAAGAAAAGAGCCTTGAATCTTGCCTTGTCATCTTTGTAGAGTGTGTAGGTTTTGCTGACATTTTTAAAGGTAATAATCGGATCGGATACTTTTGTTTCAGCCATAATATTACCTCCTTAAAGTACATCAGGAAGTTTTTTCCTGAGTCTGTTGTAGTTGAAAATACCAAGGACGAAAATTACAACAAATTCAATTGCAAACACAAGACATTCCGTTTTGTTTGCATAGAACGGTCTGTTGTAGAGGAAACAGTTGCGGTAGCCGTTTACGAAAAAGTTAATCGGATTGATAAGCATGAGCTTGTTGAGAAACGGCGAATCAAAGCCATAGGAGTTGTACATGATACCCGATAACCAGAAAATACCTGACATAACGGATACAATCAGGCTTTCAAAGTCCTTACTGAACGCAGACATCGGGGCTGTTGACCATGTGAGCGCAAGGAAGAAGATAAACATCAACGGACAGTACAGGAAAAATTGCAGATTGTACCAGCTCGGTCCGATTGTGAAAAGTACATATGCGTACATAAATGCCATAAGAATCAGGTGAACAAAAAGCCTTGAAACCTCTGTATAAGTAAGGATTGTTGAAACGGGGAACTTAACCTTTGTAATAAATTGACGGTTGATTCTCAGTTCCTTTGCACCCTGCGTTATGCTGTCCTGAATAAAGAACCACGGAATGATACCGATGAACATAAAAGTAAAGAAGTCAATGGAAAAAGGCTGTGCTCCGCCGATGTCAAGGTGAAGTGTTTTAAGCTGTTTGATACCGCAGGAAAAAGCGAACCAGTAAACAAAAATTGTAAACGCAGGCTTAACAACAGCCCAAAGAGGACCGATTACGGCGCCTTTGTAAGTTTTAATAAGTTCGTTTTTGGCAAGGAGCAAAATCTGCTTTCCGAAGCCACGATGTTCTTTTAAAATTGTAAACAATTATTATACCATCCTATCTCTTTTGTGATGCACAGGCGCCCGCCTGCAAGTGAATAAAATCGAAAAATGTATTATGCACTCTTTAACAGTATATATTATATTACTTTTTCCTAATTTGTCAATCAAAACAAGGCAATTGAAATCTATTTGTAAGATTGAGCGAATCCTCGTTAATTCTGTGTATTTTGAGTGTTCTCAGAGTAAATATGACAACCTGTCACGGAAACCTTTTAAAATAAGGAATAATACTTTTAAGATAACATAAAATTTAAAGGCTGTATAAAACGAGGGGATGATTAATTTTAAAAATTTACCAAAATTAAACTCCCGAACAGAGCCTTTAAAAAGCTTTGCTCGGGATTAATTTTATTGCTTATCAGTCTGCCTGGATTTTACAAACTGTTCCTGCATATAGGAATAAACCTCATCGGAAACATTTGAAAATACATAGCATTTGTCAAGATACTCGTCACTTGGGAAGATAAATTCGTTTTTCTTTGCGTCTTCATCAATGTAATCGTCATATGCAACCTGATTGGGTGTTGCATAGTTGAGATATTCAAAGTTTGCTGCGGCAATTTCAGGATCCTGCATAAAGTTGATGAACTTCTCTGCATTTTCCTTGTTTTTACTGCATTTCGGAATACACATTGCGTCATAGAAAAGGTTTGAGCCGTCCTTTGGCATTGCGTAGTCAAGATCCTCGTTGTTATCAATCATTGTCATAATGTCGCCTGCGTAGTACGGAGCAATTGCCGACTGGCTGTTTTCCATTTCAGTAAATACCTGATCCATGACATATTTTTTAAGGAGAGGCTTCTGCTCTTTAAGTTTAGCGGCGGCTTTGTCAACATCTTCCTTGGTGCAGTTAGCAGGATTAATGCCCTCAAGCTGCATTGCAATTGCCATTGCGTCACGGCTGTTGTTAAACATAAGAATTTGACCTGAAAGGTCTTTGTTCCAAAGTGCGTCCCATGAATCGGGCTTTGTTTTAACCTTTGTTTTGTCATAAACCATACCTGTTACGCCCCAGCTGTAACATACGGTATATTTACCTTCGGGATCGCAGGCAAGCTTTTTGAAACGATCCATAAGATTGTCGTAGTTAGGAATATTGTCAAAGTTAAGCTCCAACAGCATATCCTCATCAATCATTCTGCTGATCATATATTCGGACGGAATGACAACATCATAGCTTACATTACTGTTTTTCAGCATATTGTAAAGCTCTTCGTTGGTTTCATAGGTTGTGTAGTTTACCTTGATGTTGGTGCGTTTTTCAAACTCCTCGATAATGTCGAGAGAGTCATCTTCGCCGTTTGAAATGTACTCGCCCCAGTTGTAAACATTAACTTCTCCTGCGTCAGCTGAGTCAGCCGAAGCACCTCCGCCGCAGCCTGAAAGGCAAGCCGCACATGTTGCCGTCATTGCAGATGCAAGGACAATGCTGATGATTTTTTCATTTCTCAATCTCCCTTTAATAAAATTTTTAAAATCAAGTTCTCTTTTTCTGCACCTTTTCTTCGTGTCTGTCACGCAGATTAATAATAACCATAACAATGAGTACAGCAAGGAAAAGCAAAGCGCGGAAAGAGCGTTGATTTTCGGTGAAATTCTCCTGTGAGTCATCGAGTAAATTTCAATAGAGAGGTTCTGGAATTTTGCACCTCTTGTGAAATATGTTATGATGAAATCGTCAAGAGAATATGTAAAACTCATGAGCAGACCCGAGAAAATACCCGGCATAAGCTCATGAATAATTACCTTGTAAAATGCCTGCCATTGGTTACAGCCAAGGTCAAGGGCGGCATCGTAAATGCTCTGATCCATTCGTTTGATTCTCGGCATAACATTAAGCACAACAAACGGAACACAAAAGCATATGTGCGAAATTAAAACCGTGAAAAATCCCATTTCAAAGTTAAAGATAACTCCGAGAGTCGTAAACAAAAGCATGAGAGAAACACCCATTACTATGTCAGGGCTGATGATCGGAATGTTTGATGCATTCTGAATAAGCATTCTTTTTTTGCCCTTGAAATTGCTTATGCCGATTGCGGCGGCAGTTCCGAGTATTGTTGCAAAAACAGATGCAAGAACGGCAATAATAACAGTGTTCCACAATGCGTTCATAATATTGTCGTCACGAAAAAGCTGTACATACCATTTGAATGTAAATCCTTTCCAGACGGTAGTTTTGCCGTTGTTGAAGGAATAGAAGATAAGTACGGCAATGGGCGAATAAAGGAAAATAAGCAGGATTGCAATGTAAATTTTTGAAAGAATACCTGTTTTCTTTTTCATTATGCAATCGCCTCCTCATCACCGAACAAGTTCATGATTATCAGGAACACGAAAATAAAAATCATTAATATCAATGAAATTGCCGAACCCGTGTTTTGGTCTGTCCAGAATATTTTTTCAATGACATCACCAATCATAATGTCGTCCGGACCGCCGAGATACTGTGCAACCAGGAATGTGCTTGCACTCGGAACAAATACCATTGTCACGCCCGAAATAATTCCGGGAACGCTGAGCGGTGCGACAACCTTTCTGAATACGGTAAAGTTGTTTGAACCGAGATCCTGCGCCGCCTCAATAAGACCGTTGTCGATTTTGCTCATAACGGTGTAAATCGGCAGAACCATAAACGGAAGATATTCATACACCATTCCGAGAATTACCGCACCCGTGTTGCCGATGTAGGTTGAATGAATACCCAAAAGCGAGAGCATCATATCAATCGGACCGTTGTCCTGCAAAAGCGTTACCCATGCGTAGATTCTTAGCAGAAAGTTCATCCACATAGGAATCATAAGCAACATAATGAGCGTGTTCTGGGTTGATTCTTTCATTCTCGTGAGAAGGTATGCAAGCGGATATGCAAGTACAAGACAGATTGCCGTTGAAATAAGCGCAATCCAAAGTGATTTTACAAAAATATTTGTGTAGTAAAACGCATTTGTAAATGCCTGAAGCGAAAAATTACCGTTCTTGTCGGTAAAGGCGGTAAAGCCAATCATAATAATCGGAATCATTGTGAAAACAACCATCCAGATTATGTAGGGAATAGAGGGCTTGCGTGATTTCATTTATCAGCCCTCCTTTTCCGAAAACTCGAGATTACCTCAAACCGAGCCTTAGAAAAGTTGAATGAAAGCGGAACATAGGTTGCAACCTGCTCGTCCGTATCGCTGAGCATAAGCCACTTTCTTTCGTCCGATTCAAGAATGATTTCGTTGTGTTCACCCTTGTAAACTACGGATTCAATGTACAAATCCTTTAAATCGCCCACGCCGTCGCCTGCAAGCGAAAGAGCGTCGGGCGGCAGAGTGATTTTTAGCTTTGTACCTTCTTCATAGTATTTATCGGGAACGGTAACGGTTTCGCCCTCAAGCTCAAATTCAAATGAATTGTCGTTCTGATTTGCGTATGTAACGGTTGTCTCAATAACATTATCGTAAAACGGAAGAAGCTTGTTCATAATCTGAATGTTGAACGGGATAACCCTCATACCAATTTTGCTTCCGACTTCAGCCGATTCGGTGGAGTGGATAAGAATTTCACACTTTCCGCATCTTACGCTCATCTCATAGTGAACACCCTTGAAGGTTGTGTTCTCAACAGTTCCGATAAGCTGACCGTCCTCGGGAGAGGTAACTTCAATATCCTCGGGACGGATGACAACATCAACAGGAGTATTCCTGCCGAATCCCTTGTCAACACATTCAAGCTCTTTGCCGAGAATTTGAATTCTGCAGTCATCAAGCATAATTCCGTTGAGAATATTTGCCTCACCGATAAAGTCTGCAACAAATGCGTTCACAGGCTCGTTGTATATATCCTCGGGAGAACCAATCTGCTCGATTACACCGTTGTTCATAACAACAACACGGTCGCTCATGGTCAGAGCCTCTTCCTGATCGTGAGTAACATATATAAATGTTTTCTGAGTTTTCTGCTGGATTTCCTTAAGCTCAAAGCTGCATACTCTTACGCAGTTTAAGGTCAAGAGCACCGAGAGGCTCGTCAAGCAGAATGATTTCGGGATCGCACACAAGCGCTCTTGCAATTGCAACACGCTGCTGCTGACCGCCCGAAAGCTTTGCAACGGAACGCTTTTCATAACCCTTGAGGTCAACGGTTGCAAGCATATCGGTTACACGCTTTTTTATTTCATCTTTCGGCATCTTTTTAAGCTTGAGTCCGAAAGCCACATTATCAAAAACATTGAGGTGGGGAAACAAAGAATATTTCTGGAATACCGTATTTACATTTCTTTTATTCGGAGGAGTTCCGTTAATTCTTTTGCCGCCGAAAATGACATCGCCGCTGTCGGGTTCAACAAAACCGCCGATGATGCGCAAGGTTGTGGTTTTACCGCAGCCTGACGGACCGAGAATAGTTACAAATTCCTTTTCATTTATGTCAAGGTTGATGTGGTTAAGAATTACCTCACCGTCAAATTTGATGAAAATATCCTTGAGTGAAACTATTGTTTTCTTTGATGTCTGTTCCATTTATGCACCCCTGTTCCGTTGTGATAACAGTAAAATCCGTAAAAAATAAAGCGGATTGTGTCAGCCTGAAAAATGCAGGCGAACACAGTCCGCTCTGCCGTTTCTGCAAAGACATAACCATGATGCTCAGAATTTTTGAACAGAAAAATAAGACGGCTGTGTCGCCCCGTCCTTTTTCTTCACATAAAATCCTTATTAACCGCTTAAAAGCGATTGCACGCAATACAATTTAAATTTTCCGAAATGTCACCCGTCACATAAGCATCAGGGGACAACTGCTCTTTGATTATATTCTAAATGCACAAAAATGTCAATCAATATCGTGTAAAAAGAAAATCAAATTTGCATCGCTAATATTCTTTTAAAGAAGTAAAGCTCATACAGAGTCAGAAAAGGTTAAATATAATGCTTTTTGGTGCAAAATTATTGTTAAAAAAATTTTACAACCGTGTAATCTGCACAAAAAACAGCCCTCGAATTTGTAACATAAAGTATATACTTTTTTGGTGAAATTTGTTATAATGAAATCGAAAATTTTATGAAAGGATGTTTTCCCTATGAAGAAAGCAAAAAAGATTGCAAGTCTTGTTGTTGCGTCTGCGCTTCTGACATCTTCTTTTGCGGCAATTACCTCCGTAAATGCTGCCGAGGTTGATTCCGCACAGACTGCATCTGCCGACAGCACCCTTCGTGATAAGGTCGGCGACGGTGTTATGCTCCACGCATTCAACTGGTCTTACAATACAATCAAAGAAAACCTTCCCGCAATTGCAGCGGCAGGATACACAACAGTTCAGACTTCTCCCGTTCAGCAGCCAAAGGACTACTCAACCTCAGGCGATGTAACAGGTCAGTGGTGGAAGCTTTATCAGGATCAGCTTCCATATTGCAGAGGAGTCATGGCTCGGCACAAAGGACGATCTTAAATCACTTTGTGATGAGGCTGACAAATACGGCATCAAAATCATCTGCGATATCGTTTCAAACCATATTGCAAATGCCGATGAAGCTAGGCCGGACACTGTGAGCAATCAGGTTAAAAAGTACGAGCCTGAGTTCTATAAGAAAAGAAAAACCTACACCCGTACATACAAAGGCGATGCAAACGACAGTTCGGTTCAGGCAGTTGTTCAGGGTCATGTTTCAAAGTGTCCTGACCTTGTAACAAACGATACTGCTGTTCAGGGATACATTATCAACCTCCTCAAGGAATGCATCGACTGCGGTGTTGACGGTTTCCGTTTTGATGCCGCAAAGCATATTGAAACAGAGGATGACGGCGAGTATGCGTCTGATTACTGGAAAAATATAACAACCTCGGCTTCTTCTTACTACACACAGAAAACAGGCGATGACCTCTACATCTACGGTGAAATTCTTAACAACTGCGGTGCAGACAGAAGCTACTCCTCATACACCAAGCATATCAATGTTACTGACAACAGAACGGGCGACGCAGTGCTTTACAATGTCACAAGGGGTAAGGCAAGCACAGCTACCAATGCAAAATACAAATCAGGTGTTGCAGCGTCAAATGCAGTTCTCTGGGCAGAAAGCCACGATACATACGAGGGCAGCTCGGGTTCATCGGGATTCTCAAACACTGCCGATGTTTCGGATGAAAATGTTGTAAAGGCATGGGCAATCGTTGCATCAAGAAAAGATTCAACAGCACTTTTCTTTGCCCGTCCGGGAACAGCTCTCATGGGTAACATTTCAACGGATTCAACTTACAAGAGCACAGCTGTTTCCGAAATTAACAAGTTCCACAACCTTTTTGTAGGTCAGTCTGAAAAGCTCGGTTCTTCAGGCGACATTGCTTATGTTGCAAGAGGCACAAGCGGTATCGTTCTTTCAAATTGTAAAGGTACAAACGCAAGCGTAAGTATTTCCGGCACAGGTCTTGCAGACGGCAAATATACGGATACGGTTTCAGGTGCTGAGTTTACGGTTGCAAACGGCGTTCTCACAGGTTCAATCGGCAACACGGGTGTTGCTGTTGTTTACAACGGTACAACAACCCCGAAGGTAATAAACTCTGTTGAAAGCGGTTCGTTCAGGGGCGACACAATGACCCTTACACTCAGTCTTGAAAACGCAACATCGGGTACTTACTGTCTTGATGATTCAACTCCTGTTAAGTTTACGGGTACAACATCAATCCGCATCGGTTCAGATTATAAGCCGGGCGAAACAATCAATCTCACAGTTACGGCAACCGACGGTGTAAAGACCTCTTCAATGGTTTATAAGTACGCAAAGAGTACCGCTCAGGAATCGGGAGTGTATGTATTCTTCAACCCTGCTAACAAGAAGGGCTGGTCAGCACCTTACCAGGTTTACATCTTTGATGAAACCACAAACAAGGGTACTGTTTACAAGAATGCAAACTGGCCGGGCGAAGCAATGACTCTTGATCCTGCAACAGGTTACTATTACTACGAAGTTCCGAAGTCATCAAGTATTTCAGCTGATGAGGATGATGAAAATCAGGCTGCGTCGGATTTTGACCTTTCAACTTCAGCCAACACAAGAGTAATCATCTCTGAAAAAGGCGGCGAGCAGTATCCGGGCAGAACAGGTACACCTATCAGCCTCAACGGTTCATCAAAGGCATTCTCGCTTACAAAGGCAGGTACATGGGAGGATACAACTCTTACACCTACAAAGGTTGAGATTGAGGCTACTGATGTTACAAAGGGTTCTGCAGCAGAACCTACAACAAAGCCTGTTCCGTCAACTCAGCCTACAACCGCACAGCCCGCAACAGAGCCTTCGGGCAATGCTGTTTACGGTGATGTAAACGGTGACGGTGACATTACAGTCGTTGACGCTACACTTGTTCAGAAACATGTCGTTCAGCTTGAAACACTTTCGGCTGACAAGCAGATTCTTGCTGATGTTAATGGGGATAATACAATCTCTGTTGTTGACGCAACATTGATTCAGAAGTACATTGTTCAGCTCAAAGACTGGGGCCGCACGGGTGATGTTTATCAGGCAGAACAGCCTACAACACCTGAGCCGACTACCGCTGAGCCTGCAACCGTAAAGCCGACTGCACAGCCTGCAACAAAGCCTGCTGACACATACACTCTTTACTTCAAGACTAAGCTTGGCTGGATGACATCGACGGTGTTTCACTCTTTGCTTATGACCTTGACACAGGTGCAAGCTATCAGTTTGAGCAGGATACAGACGCTTACCCGAATGTTTACACAGTTGAAGTTCCTGCAACAGTTTCAAATGTCAGCGTTTATCGTTCCCTTTCGAGGTTGACGAAAAGCCTGTAGGCGGTGATGACGGTAATGTTTACAATTGCTGGGATGCAACAGTTTCAAAGACAAACAACTGCATCGCACTCAGCAATGACGAAGCTGTTTCAACAGCTCCGTATGTTCCGGAGCAGAAGCCTGCATTCACACTTTCAAGAGTTTACTTTGATAACTCAAAGGCACACTATACTGATGTTTATATCTACGGTTGGGCAGAGAGCGGACTCGGCAACGCAGCAGCTCACATGAATAAGATTGCAGGTACAGATATCTGGTACTACGATTTTGACACACCGCTCAGCCCCGGTGCAAACTGTTTCCTCTTTAAGGACACAGAATCAACATGGAAAACACAGACAAGCGACTTGACAGTTGCTGATGGTAAGAACTGTTTCCGTGCAAATCCGGGTTCAAAGTCCGGCGGTGTCTGGGTAAGTTATTCAAAATAACAGAACTACAGAACAACCTTTTCTTAATATTCTGCTAACAGTAAAGCATTCCCTCCGATAAAATTCGGGGGGAATGTTACTTTTAATATGATTTTACTTGAAAAAGAATGTAATATACAGTATTATATTAGGAGTAATAAACCGAAATTTAAGTGAATTTATGGACGGGAATTTATGAAAACAGAGCAGATTTTTCAGGAATTTGAACAAAGGCTTGAAAAAGAATATTATGCACAGCTTGCAAGCAAAGAAATTCTGACTGTTCCTTTGCTTATTGAGATTTTTCTTGACGATGATTACGCAAATGCTCACTGGGCGGAACAGGTTCTTGAGTATATTTGCGAAGTAAATCCGAAACTTGTCTATCCGTTCTTTGAATTTGTTGCCAAAGGTCTTGACAACTGCAACGGCTTTCTTGCGTGGAATACCTGGAAGATGATTACAAAGCTTTTGCCGACTGACACGGAAGATAAATTTGAAAGCGTAAAAGAAAGGTTTTACGACGCACTTGCTTCAAAAACACCGGCAGAATTTTCCATAGCCTGTGATTGTGCCGTGTCCGTTTTCATTAACAAAGCGGATGAACAGAAAAAATTGCTTGATATTTTGAAGAAATCCGCTGAACACAAGTTTTACATTGGCGATACCGAAATTGAAAACAGCGGAGAGATAGCTAAAGAAAAAGTACAGTTATTTCTTGAAAGAATAATGAACTATAAAACAAAAGCGGAGAACAATTGTTAACTGATATAATCCCCTTAAAAGCAGACTCTTGAAAAAACATAGTTTTCAGGGAATGCTTTAAGGGGAGATTTTTATGTAAAAAAGAAGAAAAAAGTACGGTACTGAAACGGAATAAAGACAACTGTTAAATCATATTTTCGGATTTTACAATACCATGTTACAAAAAATCCGCAGACGGTAAAATCTGCGGATAAAATGTTTAAAATTATAATTAAAATGCCTCTATAAGCGGGTTGACTGCACCAGGCTGTATTTTTTCGGGATGGTCAATATATTCGATTGCCTTGCCGCAACCGTTGATAACGCAGTCAGCGGCGGCTTTGTGAACTCTTACTTTCAGCTTTGTGGATTCGCTGAGAAGCCTTGCAAATCCCGTCAGCTTGGCAAGACCGCCTGTCAAAATTATACCGTCAGTGTAGATGTCACCGACAAGTTCGGGCGGAGTCTGTTCAAGCACATCTTTAATTGCTCGATAATGTTAAGCGCAATATCCTCGATTACAGGCTTGATTTCGGCATAGCCAACATCAATAAATTTTGGCAGACCGCTTACGGCATCTCTGCCTTTAACTCTGAAAAGCTTAGGCTCTTTCGGAATTTTTACACAGCCAACAGCCTTTTTGCAGGCCTCTGCCATGTTTGTGCCGATAATCAGGTTATGCTCTTTTCTGATGTATTTAACGATTTCTTCGTCCATTGCACAGCCTGCCGACTTTATGCACTTGGAAACCGAAATTCCGCCGAGAGAAAGTACGGCTATGTCTGCCGTACCGCTGCCGACATCTGCAATCAGAATGCCGTGAGGACTTGTTATGTCGAGCGAACAGCCCATTGCCGCCGCTTTTGGTGCTTCAATAAGATACACCTTGCGAACACCGATTGAGCTTACTGCGTTTACAACAGCTCTTTTTTCAACCTCGGTAACCTCACTCGGGATTGATGCAACAACCCTCGGCATAGTCACCTTTGACGGACTGACCTCTTTTATAAGAATTGAAACCATATCCTCAACAAGTTCGGAGCGTGAAATAACACCGTCATCAATCGGGTGCATTGCTCGTATGCCTGCAGGCGTTTTGCCAATCATCTTATAAGCCTCGTTGCCGACACCGACAATGTCGTAGGTGTCAACATCAAACGCAACAACGCTTGCCTCATCAAGCACTATTCCTTTATTTTCAATAAAAACTCTTGTTCTGTCGAACCGAGATCAACAGCTATATCCATTTTAATCACTCCAATGCTATATCAGCAGAGATGTGCAAAGCGTACAGCAACAAATCTCGCCGCATTTGCACTTGTTAAGTATTCTTGCACATTCACCAAGCGTACTGCCTGTAGTAATAATGTCGTCAATAATCAGTATTCGCTTGCCTTTGATTAAATTCTTGTCAATCGGCGAGTAAACGCCTATAACATTTTTTTGCCCTTTCAGCCGCTTTTATGCTGTGCTGGGTTTTATTTTTCTTTGTTTTGGCAAGCAGGTCGGCATACTCAATGCCGAGAATCCTTGCACATTCCTTTGCGAGCAACTCAGCCTGATTGTATCCACGCTCTCTGAGAGTATCCTTGTGCATCGGCACACAGGTGACAAGGTCAAATTTTCTGTCACGGTAAACATCTTTTATTGAACGAACCATTTCGTGTGAAAGAAATTCGGCATATGCACCGCAGTTGTGAAATTTAAAGTTAAGAACTGCCCTGCGAAAAATTCCGTCATAGGGGAAAGGAGAGGTGCAGATGTACCCTCCCGTTGCATATCGTACAAGTGGCATTTCGGGGAATTCTTTTCTGCATTTGTCACAACAGTTTTTGTTCGGTTCAATAACCCTTCCGCAGTACGGACAACGAACCGTAAAGAAAAATCCTTTTATCGTGCCGAAAACTTTCTTAATAAAGTGTGTCATCTCTCAGTAAAAATTCTTTAAGACCGCTGTACCGTTTTGTACGGCGGTTATTGTTTACCATATATTCAACGGTTGACGGATTTCCGACAAGCACAAGCGTTTTCTTCGCTCTTGTAACAGCGGTGTAGAGCAGATTTCTGTAGTAAAGCTGAGGAGGTCCCGAAAACATCGGTATAATAACTGCATCAAATTCATTGCCCTGACTTTTATGCACCGTGATTGCGTAGGCAAAATCAAGATCGCCCGCAAATTCAAAGGTGTATCTTGCAATCTTGTCAAAAAATTTAACGACAAGCGATTTTGTCTTTCTGTCAATCCTTGTGATGATTCCTATGTCACCGTTGAAAATTCCTTCGCCCGTTTCGCCGTTTTCACGAAACCAGCGAATATCATAGTTGTTTTTTATCTGCATAACCTTGTCGCCTGTACGAAAGGTTTTTGAACCGATTGTGATTTCCGACTTATCGTCATCCTTCGGATTTAGCGCCGCCTGCAATTTGTGGTTAAGCTCGGCAGTTCCGAGTTCACCTTTTTTGGACGGAGCAAGCACCTGAATGTTTTCAAACGGAGAATATCCGTATGCCTTTGGCAGACGATTTGCACAAAGGTCAGCTATTACCGCTGAAACTTCTGATTTATTGTTCCTTTGAAGAAAGAAAAAGTCCTTGTCGGCGGAATTAAGAATGGGTATTTCACCGTTCACAATCTTATGTGCGTTTGTGACAATAAGGCTCTGCTGTGCCTGACGGAAAATTTCATTCAACCGTACAACGGGAATAAGTCCGCTTTCGATAAGATCGCCGAGCACATTACCCGGACCTACGGAGGGGAGCTGGTCGGAGTCGCCTACAAGAATAAGTCTGCATCCTGTGGAAAGCGCTCTCATAACGCTTTCCATAATGAATGCGTCCACCATTGAAACCTCGTCAACAATCAATGCGTCGCATTTCAGCTGATTGCGTTCGTTCTTGTTGAAAACGGTTGTCATGTTTATCCCAGCTGACCTCAAGCAGTCTGTGCAGAGTTTTTGCCTCATCGCCCGTGAGCTCGCTCATTCGTTGAGCCGCTCTGCCTGTGGGGGCAGAAAGCAAAACAGTTTTGCCGTTTGCTTTCATTATTTTTATTATAGCATTGAGGGTTGTCGTTTTTCCTGTACCGGGACCGCCCGTCAGAACGAGCATACCCTCGGTAAGTGCCATAGTGATTGCTTTCTTTTGCAAATCGGCATATTCGATTCCGTCCTCTTTTTCACATTTTTCAATCGCCTTGTCAATGTTTTTAATTTTCTCTGACGGAAATTTAAGCAACATCTTTATTCTTGACGCTATGTACATTTCGCAGAGGTGAACATTGGGGAAACACAAATTTTTTGCCGTCAATCTTATCTTCGATAAGCGAACGGTCAAACAGCATTTCTTCCATGCACTCCGAAACCTTTTCACCGTCAATTCCGAGAAAATCGGTTGAAACCTTCAGCAGCTTTTCCTTTGGCAGACAGGTGTGACCGTTTCGCTCATTGTGATGAAGAATGTATACGATTCCTGCACGCATACGGACATTTGAATCGGGTTCTAATTTTTCTTTTTTAGCAATAAAATCCGCACTCTCAAACGATACCCCAAAATCACCCTGACAGAGAATGTACGGATTTTTCTTGATTAAATCGACACAGCTCGGGCCGTAAGCGTTGAAAATTTTGACCGATGCGGTGTTTGAAATTCCGTACTCGCCGAGAAAAAGCATGAGTGTTCGCACGCCTGTGTTCTGCTTTAACTGCTTTGAAAAATCCTCGGCTTTTTGCGAAGAAATTCCTTTCAGCATTGCAACTCTTTCAGGCTGATTTTCAAGCACATCAAGCGTTGCCTCGCCAAATTCCTTTACAAGCCTTTGTGCGGTTTGAGTGCCGATTCCCTTAATAGCTCCGGATGACAGATAACGCAGAATATCAGCCGCCTCGGTAGGTCTGCTGATTTCGCAAATCTGCACGGCAAACTGTCTGCCGTAGCTCGGATGATTTGTATATTTGCCTAGGTAAGCTTTACAACATCACCCGACGACACCTGTGGCATAATTCCGACAGCGGTCAAATAATCGTCACCGTCAGCAAGCTCAATTACCGTGTAGCCGTTTTCATCGTTTCGGAAAACCACGCTTTCAATTGCTCCCTCAAGCTGAAGAAGATTGTCGTTGTTCATTAAAACTTACTCCTCAAATCTTTTTGTGAGTTCGCCGAGAGTAATTTCGTAGCCCGCTCTTTCGTAGTCAAGGTAATCCGTACACGGCTTGAAGCCATCCGTATTTTTTGAAATCTGCAAAGCAATGTATTCAAGAAAATGCGGATTTTTAATCATAATAGGACCTGTAACATGAGTAGCAAAAGGTTCTTGTCCTTCAAGCCCTCTGCTTTTGCATTTTCGTAGTCACCGAGTCCGTGGTTAACAGTGAAAAGATGATTTTCAATACCTTTAATTTCACTGCACTTGTTTACAAAGCCGACAATAGGTTTTGTGAGAATGTCAGATGTATAAACAATATCGCCTGTAATTCTGCGTTTGTTCTGCTCGGTAACTGTAAAATCATAAATTCCGAGTCCGTCAAAAACCTTGCCGTCGAGTCTGTAATTGTTTTTCCGAGCATTTCAAACGAGTTGCCCGTCATAAGAATTACCTTGCCGCTGTTGATGTATTCAACAAGAAAATCCTTGTACTTTTTAAAATCCTGCAAAACAAGCTTCTGATTTTTTTCTGTACCCGAACCGATGTAGATAAAATCGTAATCGCCCAGGTCGGCATTGTCAAACAGGGTAAGCCTGTCGGTTGTAAATTTTACACCGCTCTTTTCAAGCATTCTTTCAAGCGCAGAAACATTGGCATATTCTCCGTACAGGTTCATTATATCGTGATACAAATGAAGAATTTTCATAATCAGTCCACCTTTACCTTTTCAAGAAATTTACCCTTGTCTGAGAAACAGGTAATTACATAAATCTTTTCTTTGCGGTCATTGTCAAGATAATCAACGGCTTCTTCAATGTCCTTGATAACCTTGATTTTGTTTCTGTCAACTTTTGAGAAAGAAAATCTTGTTGCAAGGTCGTTGCAATATGTTCCTGCAAGCACAATGTTCTTTACATTGTCGCTTTTGAGAAGGTCAAAGTTGATGTCCCAAAGCCATGAAACATCGCTTGTAAAATACTTTCTGCTGACTGCATCAACAATAATCAAAACATCGCACTTATCCTTGTCGGATGCGGCAAGCTTGAGTGACTGATTGTACGAAATGCTGTTTTCATGTTTTGATGTAACAAGCGTACCCTTTCTGTTTCCGAGCGTGAATGTTACAACACGGAAGTTTTTAAGAACATAATTGCTCAGGCTCTTTGCAATTGTGTTGCCGTCAACACCTGTGATTGACGCAACGGTAAATGCCGCAAGCAAATTGTAAACATTATAAAGCGATTTGAGCGTAAGTTCAATCTTGTACTTATTGTTGATTGTAATTTCGCCTTTTTCAAGATCGGCAGATGTAACTGTGTAGCTTGTATCCTGTCTTTTAAGACCGCAGTTAGGGCATTCATAGTTGCCTATGTGGTCATAGTGATAGCTTGAATATGTCATAGGAGATTTGCAGTGAGGGCAATATGCACCGTCATTATAAACACCGACAAACTCCTTTGTATCGGTCGGAAGATTGCCTGCACCGAACCACACAACATTATCCCTGCCGTAGCCAAAGCACGAAACAAGCGGATCGTCGGCATTAAGAATAAGCTGAGTTTCGGGATGAATACTATCCTTTACGGCATTGTAAACCCATTCCGGATGACCGTTTCGTGTGAGCTGGTCACGGTAAAGGTTTGTGATAACATAATGAGTCGGTGTGATGTATTTGAAGGTATATTTTGCAAAGCGTTCGTCACTTTCAATGAGAAGAATATCCGATTTAACCTTGCCCGAAAGAGTACAACTGCCGAGAATAAGAGTTGTAACACCCTCAATCTGGTTAGAACCCTCTTTGTTCCAGGCAACTTTTTTGCCGCTTTCACAAAGAATATGTGCAATCATCTCAACGGTAGATGTCTTGCCGTTACTGCCTGTTACGGCAACAATATATTTCGGCAGCTCAATTCGTCCGAGAATATCGGGGCAGAGCTTAAGCGCAATCTGTCCCGGCAGACTGCTGCCCTTGCCGAGCAATCCTCCGACAAATTTCAGAACCTTGCACACAATAATAGTAAATAGTTTTTTCATTTTGCCACTTCCTTAATTAAAGACAACCTGTGTTGCCTCTACATACCTTGTATATATTCTTCATCATTATACCACAGTTTTATTTCTTTGAATATATATTCTTAAAATTTTTTGCAAATTGAAACAGCAGGTTGAAAAAATTTAAAATTCAAAAATAAAAAGCCTGAAATTCGGTCAGCTTGAATTTCGGGCTTTTTTGCAGACTGCAACCATCCGTTCAACGAGTGGTTTTGATTTTATCTGTACTTTTCAACAAAATCGGTGATAAACTTTTTGAAAACACTTGCCTGTGAAATTCCGATATTTCTGCATATTCCTCTGAATTCCTCAACAAGTTCCTTTGGGGCGGAAAATGAAATTTGACTGTAAACTTTTTGATTGTATCTGCGTTTTACTTCGGTTGATGTGACGGTTTTTCTTTTTTCTTCCATAATAATTCCTCCTCAAATCAAAACGGAATCTCATAATTTAATCGTTTTTTCTGCAAATTCCATTGATATTTTCAATGTAACTATATTATACAAAAGACCGCTGTCCCATTATCCTCCCTATGAATTTTAAAATTGAATTTTGTTGTCAGTTGAAAAGTAAATTAATTTTTGGATTTACTTGTATTGAAGGTGAGATTATAATATAATAAGCGTTGTTATGTAAATTTTGTTATGTGATTTATTAACGGAGAAAATTATGACTGAAAAAGAAAAAATGCTTAATTCGCAGATGTATAATCCAATGGGTGACAAACAGCTTCGCAATGAACGCTGTTCGGTTAAAAATCTTTGCAGAGAGTACAACAATCTTCCGTTTGAAGATGAAGAGACTCAAAAAATTCTTATAAAGAAAATTGTCGGCAGTACAAAGGAAAATTTCTACATTACCGCTCCGTTCTGGTGCGACTACGGCTACAATATCGAACTCGGTGAGAATTTCTATTCAAACCACAATATGGTGATTCTCGACTGTGCAAAGGTGAAATTCGGCGACAATGTTTTTGTTGCACCAAACTGCGGATTTTACACGGCAGGTCATCCTGTTGATTATCCGAGAAGAAATGCAGGCTTTGAGTATGCCTATCCGATTACCGTCGGTGACAATGTGTGGATTGGCGGAGGAGTTCAGGTTATGCCGGGCGTCACAATCGGAAGTAATGTTGTAATCGGCGGCGGAAGCGTTGTTGTAAAGGATATTCCGTCCGACTGCGTAGCGGTGGGGAATCCGTGCAAGCCTATCCGAAAAATCACGGATGAGGATATGAAAACCTGTTTTGACAAAAGTATGAATAAATAAATTCAAGTGAGGATTTTATGGAGCTTAAAAGTAACGAAGAAAAAATTACCCGTGCATTGCTTGTCAGTGTTGACACGGGTGAATATGACGCACAGGCGTCACTTGACGAACTTTTTGAACTTGTAAAAAGTGCGGGAGCAGATCCCGCTTTTGTCGGTAACGCAGAATCTGCAAAAAATTGAAAAGGGTACTTTTGTCGGCACAGGCAAGCTTGCCGAGATTGCCGAAATCTGCGAATCGCAGGAGATAGATTTGCTTGTGTTCGACAGCGAGCTTTCTCCGACACAAATTAAAAATATCGAGGCTGAAACAGATGTCAGAGTAATTGACCGAACAACGCTTATTCTCGATATTTTTGCCCAGAGAGCAAGGTCAAAAGAGGGTAAGCTTCAGGTTGAGCTTGCACAGCTTAAATATATGCTCCCAAGACTTACGGGCAAAGGTATCGCAATGTCAAGACTCGGCGGCGGTATCGGTACAAGAGGTCCGGGTGAAACAAAGCTTGAAACCGACAGACGACATATCCGCAGAAGAATTGAAAGCCTGAAAGAAGAGCTTTCCGACCTTGAAAAGCATCGTCAGATGTTGCGTTCACGCAGAAAAAAAGACGGTGTAATAACCTGTGCGATTGTAGGCTACACAAACGCAGGCAAGTCAACTCTTATGAACTGTCTTACGGACGCAGGTGTGCTTGCACAGGACAAGCTTTTTGCAACGCTTGATCCCACCTCAAGAGCGTTGAAGCTTCCGAGCGGTGTAACCGTTATGATGATTGACACGGTAGGTCTTGTTCGCAGACTTCCGCACCACCTTGTTGAAGCATTCCGCTCAACCCTTGAAGAGGCGGCACAGTCGGATATTATTCTAAATGTATGCGATGCATCAAGTGACGAGGCAAGAACACATATGCAGGTTACAACCGACTTGCTTGAATCCCTCGGTTGCGGTGACACACCGATTATAACCGTTCTTAACAAGTGCGATTTGCTTGACGAGACTATGCTTGCACAGGATTTTAAAGCCTGTGTTCGCATAAGCGCAAAGAACGGCACGGGCATAGACGAACTTCTTAATGCAATTGAGAACAATCTTCCCGTCAGAATGAAAAGGGTAAAACTTCTTCTGCCGTTTGCACAGGCAGGTCTTGCAAACGAAATCCGCAACAAAGGCACTCTCATTTATGAAGAATATGTTGCCGAAGGACTTTCGGTTGAGGCTGTTGTTGACGAAGCACTTTATGCTAAACTTGCAAAATATGAATGTGAATAACTTAAAATTTATTTAATTTGACATTCTGTTTTTTGGTTGTTATAATGATATTATGAAAGGAAAATGATATGTCATTCTTTGATATGATTCAATCATTTGACACCTCGGTTCTTGAATTTATTCGAACACATTTAAATGCTCTTTTCTTGATCCGATTATGGCTTTTTTTCAGCTACATGGGTGAAATGGGGCTTTTCTGGATTGTAGTCGGCATTGTGTTTATAATTTTTAAAAAAACTCGCTCAATGGGAGTTATGATGCTTGTTGCAATGGCAATCGGCTTTCTTGTCGGTGAAATCGGAATAAAAAATCTTATAAACCGACCACGGCCGTTTATGGTGAATATCGATTATTCAGCAAGACCGTCTGAGTTGAATCCCGACTTTGGGCTTAACATAGCCATTCCGTCAGGCAGCAGCTTTCCGTCGGGACACAGCTGTTCGTCACTTGCGGCGGCAACCGTTATGCTTATCAAGGACAAACGATTCGGAATTCCTGCACTTGTACTTGCACTTTTGATTGTATTCTCAAGACTTTATAACTATGTTCATTATCCGTCAGATGTTCTCTGCGGAATGTTACTCGGTGTGATTTGTGCCGTTGTTGTTGTGCTTGTGTTTAAAAAAAGACAGGTCTTGACAACAGGCTGTCACCGCAAAAGGTTAAAGAAGGCTGATTTTATGAAAAATTACAGATTTGTCGGCAAAACCTCAAAAGAGGCTTTTCTCATCAAGGGAATAAATGTTTTCAACGAGCGTTGGGTTCACGAGGGCAGCTGTGCCACCGTGACAAATCCTCGAACGGCAAAAGCTATGTATTTTCAAAGTACATAAGCGGAGGAGTTGAGTTTGTTGCGGGAAAGGACGCAAGCGGTTACTGGCTGTTCTTTGTTGAGGTATAAAACTGTAAAATTCTTTGAAAGAATAATATATATTGGGAGTAAATGTTAAAAATGGAAAACGAAAAATTATTGGCAAAAAATCTGTTTGATTACAGCAGGACTATTGCAAAGCCCTTGCTTGAAACTGTTGATTATCCGTGGGAAGCTCTTCCGAAAATCAGCGAATTTATCATTGAACTCGGAAAAACTCTTGATCCCGAAATCTACGAGCAGAGGGGAGAAAATGTGGGGTTGCAAAAAGTGCAAAGGTTTTTGACTCCGCATATCTCGGCGGACCGCTCATTATCTGCGAAGATGCCGAAATCAGACAGTGTGCTTTTATCGAGGCAATGCAATTGTCGGCAGGGGTGCAGTTGTAGGCAACTCAACAGAGCTTAAAAATTCAATTCTTTTTGACGGTGTTCAGACTCCGCACTATAACTACATCGGTGACAGTATTCTCGGCTACAAGTCACACACAGGCGCAGGTGTAATCACATCAAACCTCAAGAGTGACAAGAGCCTTGTAACTGTTCTTTGCGACGGCGATAAGGTTGATACAAATGTTAAAAGTTCGGTGCAATGCTCGGTGACCATGTAGAGGTAGGCTGCAACAGCGTTCTTAACCCCGGTTCGGTAATCGGCAGAAACACCAACATCTATCCGCTTTCGTTTGTAAGAGGTTATGTTCCCGAAAAACAGCATCTACAAGCGTCTTGGCGAGGTTGCCGAAAAGATTGAATAATATTTATGCATTTGTCGGCAAGCATAATTATTGTGTAGCTTTTATGCGATAAAGGAAAAATAACAGATTTTAAATTTTTGCGATTTTTCTGTTGACAATTGTGATGTTATTTGTTACAATAACCAAGGTTTTGATGACTTTTATCGAACAATTTTCTGCCGTGTGCAGAAGTTGGATTGTATAAGCCCGTAATACGGACGGGTGTTTCTACAAACTGCCTTAAACAGTTTACTATAATCCCCGTTAAGGGGCGTAGTATTATGTTTTGGCGGTTTTTTTATTCCCCTTAAATGTTACCCACAACAAATAAAGGAGAAAATGATAATGAAAAAGTACGATGTTATTATTGTAGGCGCAGGTCCGGGCGGAATTTTTTCTGCATATGAGCTTGTAACAAACAACTCTGAAATAAAGGTTGCCGTATTTGAAAAAGGTCATCTTCTTGAAAAGAGAAAATGTCCGATTGACGGTGACAAAGTTAAAAATTGCATTTCATGCAAAACCTGTTCCATTATGAGCGGTTTCGGCGGTGCGGGTGCGTTTTCGGACGGCAAGTACAACATAACAAACGATTTCGGAGGCACGCTCTACGAACATATCGGCAAGAAAAAAGCTATTGAACTTATGGAATATGTTGACAAAATCAATATGAAGTTCGGCGGAGAGGGTACAAAGCTTTATTCCACAGCAGGCACAAGCTTTAAGAAGCTTTGCTTACAGAATAAGCTTAATCTTCTTGACGCATCAGTCCGTCATCTCGGTACGGATATCAACTACATTGTGCTTAAAAATCTTTATGATTACCTTGAAAACAAGGTTGATTTCTACTTCGATACACCTGTTGAAAATGTTGAACTCAAGAACGGCAGTGATAAGGAAGGTTATCTTGTTGACACAGCCGATGAAAATTATGAGTGCAAAAAGTGCATTGTTTCAGTCGGCAGAAGCGGCAGCAAGTGGATGGAACATGTTTGTCATAACCTTAATATTCCCACAAAGTCGAACCGTGTTGACATCGGTGTTCGTGTGGAGCTCCCTGCCGCAATCTTTTCACACCTCACAGACGAACTCTACGAAAGCAAGATTGTTTACCGCACAGAACAGTTCGAGGACAATGTGCGTACATTCTGTATGAATCCGAAGGGTTGCGTTGTAAACGAAAACACAAACGGCATTATCACAGTAAACGGTCACAGCTATGAGGACAAAGCAAAGCAGACAGAGAACACAAACTTTGCACTCCTCGTCAGCAAGCATTTTTCAGAGCCTTTCAAGGACAGCAACGGTTATGGTGAAAGCATTGCCCGTCTTAGCAATATGCTGGGCGGAGGTGTAATTGTTCAGCGTTTCGGTGATTTGATTCGAGGTCGCCGAAGCAATCCGAGCAGAATCAAAGAAGGACTTGTTGTTCCGACTCTTGACGCAACACCGGGCGATTTGAGTCTTGTGCTTCCAAAGAGAATCCTTGACGGTATCATTGAAATGATTTATGCTCTTGACAAAATTGCCCCCGGCACAGCCAACGATGACACACTTCTCTACGGTGTTGAGGTCAAGTTCTATAATATGGAAGTTGATGTTGACGAGCACCTTGAGTCGCCCCACAAGGGACTTTATATCATCGGTGACGGCAGCGGCGTTACACATTCACTTTCTCATGCCAGCGCTTTATGGTGTATTCGTTGCAAGGGAAATCTTAGCAAATTAAAAATTGACGGCGAGCCGCCGTTCCCAATTCGTGAAGATAGATTGCATAATAAACAGCATATTATGCCCGAGTGCAAAATTGCAAGTGTTTATGCAGTCTATGCTGTAGGGGCGTTCATTGGACGCCCGCATTGATGTAACATTTTGTTTATTCACATAACTTATGATTTAATCAAAAATGTGTATTCATTTGCGCGACGGTGAACAAGGTTTGCCGTTGCAAAACAGACGATATCTTTCTGCGACAGCAAACAATAAAAATAACCAAAACCTATTGATTTTATTAATCGGTTATGGTATAATAAGCTCGTTGTAAAGCAGACTGAACAATCAGCTTGTCTTGCAATGGTGTTCTTTTGTACAATATATTTCTTTTTACGAACAAAGAAATGAATAATTTAGTTCAGAATTGCAAGAAGTCAAAAAGCGTGCAATTAAGTGAGCGACAGGCCCTGTACGATTGGGGTCTGTGAATCATGTCAGGCGGGGAACCGAGCAGCATTAAGCAGTATTGCCGATGCGATGCAGTAAGTCTGTCGTTCACTCATTTGTACGATTGCCGTTATTTCGGCTGACGGCTTGCATTTTTTGTTGATTGCGGGGTGAATTTTTGTATCAGGTACTCTATAGAAAGTGGCGACCGAAAACATTTGCCGATGTTTCGGGACAGGAACACATAACCACAACTCTTTTAAACGAAATCAGCACCAACCGTCTTAACCATGCATATCTTTTTACGGGTTCAAGAGGTACGGGCAAAACTACCTGTGCAAAAATTCTTGCGAAGGCAGTCAATTGCCTTCATCCAGTAAACGGAAATCCCTGCGGTGAATGTGAAATCTGCAAGGGAATTGATGACGGCAGTATCCTCGACATTGTCGAAATGGATGCTTTGCATCCAACAGAAAAATTGATGATATCCGTCAGATTATTGACGAGGTTCAGTTCAAGCCCGCAAAGTGCAAATACAGGGTTTACATCATTGACGAGGTTCATATGCTCACAACCGAGGCGTTCAATGCCTTGCTCAAAACGCTTGAAGAACCTCCTGAACATGTCATATTCATTTTGGCAACTACCGAAGTTCACAAGCTTCCGCAGACGATTCTGTCACGCTGTCAGCGTTTCGATTTTCACAGAATCCCACCCCGTGCAATAGCAGACAGACTGCTCTATGTTGCAAATCAGGAGGGCGTGACACTGAGCGACAGTGCCGCAATGCTTGCCGCATCTGTTGCAGACGGTGCGTTGCGAGATGCTCTTTCGCTTCTTGACAGATGCATTGCAATCAGCTCGGAAATTGATGAAGATGTTGTTCGCAGTGCCGCAGGACTTGCGAGAAAGACATATCTTTTGAGCTTTCTAACTGTGTAATCAATAAGAACACAGCAAAGGCACTTGAAATTGTTGACAGGCTTTACGGTGAGTCCAAGGATATGGCAAGGCTTTGCGATGAATTGCTTTCGCATTTCGAACGCTTATGCTCATAAAGTCGGTAAAAAATCCGAGGGATATCGTGATTATGGCTGACGATGAGTTTGAACAGGCTCAAACGCAGTCGGATTACCTCTCACTTGCCGACATTGTTTATTATATGGATGTGCTTTCAAAGGCATATCGAGAATATGGGCAGGGGAACAGGCGACAGAACAGAGCTTGAAATGGCGGTTGTAAAGCTGTCATCGGCTGAGCTTGACGGTACAATTGAGGCTTTGACCGCAAGGGTAACCGCCCTTGAAAAGGCTGTTAAAAAGGGAATAAAGGTGAACTATGTTCCCGAACAGGTGCAAACTGTACCGCAGTCTGTTCAGAATGAAACTCCAAAACCCGAGGTTCAAAATGCAGAACCCGAAAAGTCACAGGAAACAAAACCTGTTTCGGAAAAAATAAAGGACGAGCCGGTAATTCCGACGCCTCCTGTTGAGATGCCGCCACCGAAACAGCCCATTCAGCCAATACAGGAACAACCCGTTTCTGTACAGCAAAAGCCTAAGAAAACAGCTCAAAGACCGAGCGTTGACCTTGATGCAATCTATAATAACGCACAGCCTTTTCCCGATTGGGCAGAGGTAGTCAATAATATGAAACCTGTTTCAAGGGCAATTGCGGCGGCATTTGCAAATTCTGCCGCTTACACAAGCGGAAAATATTTGCTGATTGACACAGATAATGAAATGGCTTTTGAACTCCTCAAAAATAACGAAAGACGACAGGAAATCCGTCAGCTTATTTTAGAAACAACACGTCAGCACTATAATCTCGGTCCGTATAAAAGACCGAGTGCAAAACAAGAAGAAAAAACCGATCCCGTTGACAAGCTTATTGAAAGCTTGCAGGGAAGCGATGTAATAATAACACAAGAATAACCGAAAGGAAGATAAAATTATGAAAGCAAGATTACCAAAGGGTTACGGCAGCGGCGGAGCAAACAACATTCAGCAGCTTGCCCGTCCAGGCTCAGAAGCTTCAGGATGATATGGAGGCCGCATCAAAGGAACTCGAAACAAAAGAGTATGAGGCAACAGCCGGCGGCGGTGCAGTTAAGGTTACAGTAACAGGCAAAATGGAACTCACAAAGGTTGAGATTTCACCGGAAGTTGTTGATCCCGAGGATGTAGAAATGCTCTCAGACCTCGTTATGGCAGCCGCAAATGAGGCAATCAGAGCAGCCGCTAAGGAAAAAGAGGACAAAATGGAAACAATCTCGGGCGGACTTAACATTCCGGGAATGTTCTGATTATGTCGGGATATAATGTTGCTCCGCTTGAAAATTTGGTGGAGCAGTTTGAAAGAATGCCGGGAATCGGTAACAAAACCGCTCAAAGACTTGCATATTATGTTCTCAATCTGTCAAAAACAGAAGCGGAACAGCTTGCGGGTGCGGTGATGGATGCCCACACAAAGATTCACTATTGCAGTAAATGCTGTAATCTTACAGACAAAGACCTTTGTCCCGTGTGCAAATCCCGCAAGGGATCATTCCGTTATCTGCGTTGTTGAAACTCCGAGAGATGCTACCGCTATTGAAAATACCCACGAATTTAAGGGTGTTTATCATGTTCTCCACGGTTCAATCTCACCGCTTAACGATATCGGTCCCGACAACCTTACAATAAAAGAACTGCTTGCAAGGCTTAACGAGGAATCGGTTGAGGAGGTCATTATGGCAACCAACCCGACCGTTGAGGGCGATGCAACGGCTCTGTATATTTCAAAGCTCTTAAAGCCGCTTGGTGTAAAGGTGACAAGACTTGCCTACGGTATCCCCGTTGGCGGTGACCTTGAATATGCCGATGAATACACTCTTGCAAAGGCTCTTGAGGGCAGAAATGAAATTTAATTTCTTGATTTAAACTGTTGACAAATTGTCAAAACAGTAGTATAATCTTGTATTCCACAGTAGAAAGGAGGATGTGCAGTGGCAAATATGAAAACGATTGCTCAGAACAAAAAGGCAAGACACGATTATTTTGTCGAGGAAACCTATGAAGCCGGAATTGAGCTTTGCGGTACGGAAGTAAAATCCTTGCGTGCCGGCAGAGTAAATCTCAAGGACAGCTGGTGTTCAATTGTTGACGGAGAAATTTTTGTCAACGGAATGCACATTTCTCCTTACGAACAGGGAAACATCTTCAACCGTGATCCGATGCGTGTGAGAAAGCTTCTTATGCACAAAAAAGAGATTTTAAAGCTCTACGGCACGGTTAAGCAGACGGGATATTCACTTATCCCGATTAGTCTGTATTTCAAGGACAGCAAGGTAAAACTTCAGGTTGGACTCTGCAAAGGTAAAAAGCTATACGAGAAGCGTGCCGATATGGCAGAACGCTCCGCAAAGCGTGATATGGAGCGTGCCATTAAAGAACAGAGAAGATAGTTTGGTGTTATTATGAGTTTGCGTAGCTTGTACGAAAATATTTCGGAATACAGCGATTTCGCTTTAATCGGACGGGACTTTTCTGCCTTTGATACCGATTATTCCGTGCTTGGTTTTGCAAATTCGTCCGATAAAACCGAGCTTGTTCTGTTGAATTTCAATTGTTCCAAAGATGATATTTGCTGTGAAGATTTGACTTTGAGAGAAAATATCATTCTCGAAAAGAAAAATAATTCTGATTTGTCCGATGATTTTTCCGCAATTGTAATTGACGGACAGCGTTTTGACTTTGATTCAGTATGCGGTGAAACGCTTGAATGTTGCGAATTAACAAGGTCATATATCATCTCAGAGTTTATGAAACTCGGTTGGAAGAGCGACAGGTTTTTCGACGCTCCTCTTGATTCTCTGTTCATAAACTTTATTGAACTTGAGAATAAGATTGATGATTTGTCTTTGCTTGATTTGACAAAGAATGTTGAAATAATATTTTCAAAATATCAAAAGACAGATTATCCGTTAGCAAAACTCAGCCTTGAAGTTGGCAAGGAAGTAAATATTCCGATTGAAATTTTTGACGGCGAAAATCAGATTGTGATTAAAAATCTTAAACTTTTGAATTCAGCCGATAATTCCGAAATGAAAGAATTTGTTGAAAATGATATTGTGCTTCCGTATGTTGAGTATTCGTGTGATGATGAAATCTCAGTGATATTCTGCCTTTTTGATGAGCTTGACAAACCTTTCAAGGGTATGGGCGGATTGGCAACCGATGACGGAGTTGTTGCTTTAGCAGTAGATAATTCAAGCGAAAGCAATTTGAAATCGGCTGTGATATATTCACCGATTGAGCCGAATACAAAGCACATTGAATGTTGTCTTGTCTGTTGTGAAAAAACGCTTGATGAGCCTGTTACCGAATACAGGTTTTCAATATAAAATTTTTAAATTGAATATGGGGATGTAAAGGTTTCGACGGGGATTTCAAACCTTGGTAAGCGAGCGGCGGTGCGGAACCGCCATAAAATCCGCAACTTTAAAATTAACTGACAACAAAACAGTTGCTTTAGCAGCCTGAGTGCTGCTCGTTCCTGCACAGAGTACCTCGGCTGTGTAAGGGGCGTCGATTAGAGGTAAATGTGAACAGGGGAGCGCTCCGAACCCTGTCACAGCTTAGGAGCTGCCAAAGTGCATAGCCTGTTGATGGGCGATGCACCGAGGGAGATTTAAAACACCAACTGCGCTCGGAGAAACCCTTGGCAAGATTTTTTCGGACAGGGGTTCGATTCCCCTCATCTCCACCAACTCGGTCACGATTGCATATGCAGTCGTGACTTTTTCTATGCGGGGCATTAGTTATCAAGTTCGTGAGTTTCAAATGAATTCTGAATTTCAGAGGAAATGAGTGATTCGGAAATATCAAGCATTATGGGTGCTTTCGGTGTTTTATAAGGCGGAAAATTTGTTTTCTTTGATTCCGTAAAATTCTGATATTTGCCGTCAAAGTTAAGCTCTATTTTTGCGGTTTTGCCAAATTTATTCTTCGCAATTATCAGCATGGTTTCTTCGGGAGGAATGCCTGAGTCACGGTTGCGGACATATTCTCTGTCAAGGAGAAAAACATAGTCACCGTCCTGTTCAAGACCTCCACTTTCTTTCAAATCTTCCATTGTCGGAATATGGTTTGTATCGGCTCTTCTGAGCTGTGAAAGTAGAATAACGCAACAGCCTGTCTGCTTTGCAATCGCTTTGAGTTCGCCTGTTATGTAATCAATCTGAAGTCGCTTGCTCTCACCGAATTTCTTCAGCGTTGAAACAATCTGAACATAGTCAACAATTACAAGCTGAGGCTTTTCTTTGGCAATTTCAGAGGTGATTGCTTCAACATTTCTTGTTCTGTCCCTGACAATAAGATATTTTGAAATGTTCGTTCCTAATGCAAAATTTCTTGCTGTGGATTGCAGCTGTTCGGCATTCTGACTGTTTCTGAAATTCTCATAAGGAATATTGCATTGAGAAGAAAACACCTTGTCCAAAATCATATCGTAGGTCATTTCAAGCGAAAAGAACATAACCTTTTGACCGTGTAAGGCACAATTTACCGCAATGTTGAGTGCAAGCGTAGTCTTGCCGACAGACGGTCTTGCCGCAAGTATTGCGAGTGTGCCTTTCTTCAATCCCGAAGTAAAGCGGTCAAGCTTTGGAAAGTATGTTTTAATGCCCTTGTGAGCCTTGCCAATGTGCGAAATGTAATCATTGAGCATTTTTCTCATTCTGCCTAAATGTGTCATTGTGAGCGATTTCATCGGCTGTATCGGCAATGCTCCTCAGCTTTGAAGGTGAAATACTGCCGTCAATGATTGAGCTTTCAAGGCTTGATTTCATAAATCTTTTTGCAGATTCATCAATCAGAATTTTAATATATTCATTCACATTGTCCGTTCTGAACGAACTGTCGGCACATTCAAGAATACGCTGTTTCTGTTCATTTGAGCATTTAGAAAGCAAAATACCTGTATCCGGATTTCCGCTTTTGAATTCTTTGCGGATAATTGCGAATAGGGAACGGTTGGTTTCATCTGTGAACAAATCGTCCGACAATTCGCTGATGAGGCTTTTGCCCTCGTCAAAGTTGATAATATGACCGATGAGTCGGTTTTCAATTTCTGTTGTATCTTTCATATAACCTCCGTAATTTATAATGTTTCATAGGTTGACAGAATGTCAAAATCTTTCTTTGGCTTAACGGTGTCAATAGAATTCAGATAGCTTTCAAACTTTGTCCCGAACAGCGTTTGCGGTCTGAGGTATTGTGCGTAATCACTCCCAAGCCACTCACTGCACTTAATGTCAATTACTTTCTTAAAATCTTCAACAGTAAAGCCTTCGTTAAGTCTTGCTTTAATAAGACTTTGTGTTGCAGCAGTTGAACTGCGAAAATTCTTTCTTGCTTTCAAATTCAAATAGTCGATAATCTCCTTGATTTCGACAATATATTTATTATTATTTTTATTATTATATTTATGTGAAGTTTTCTTCATGGGGGGAGTGAAATTTTCTTCATGGGGGTATGAAGTATTCTTCGTAGTGTCCGTGTCCTGAATTACAGTCATACTCCTTAGTTTGATGTAAGATTCGTTTGCATTTTCAATCTTACGATATATGAATTTGTATTTTACAAGTTTAGAAATTGAGCTTTGAATTGTTCTTGTGGTGGTATTTAGTATCTTAGCAATCGTGTCATTACTCATAGTGCAACAACTGTCATACATTCTGCAAGCCGATTCAATAATACCGTAAACAAGCTTGTCCGTAGAATTCAATCTCTTGTCCGAGAGTATGTTGTATGAAATTGTTATGTATTTGCAACCGCTCATATAATCACTCCTGTTGTAACTAAAGAAGAAACCCCCTCCACTTATACCCCCCTAATCTAAAGAAAAATGCATAGAATAATGCAATTTTTCGAAAATTTAATTAAAAATTATTAGAGCGAATTTGCGTAAAGTAATGCAAAATAAAAACCACCCAAAATCGGGTGGTTGTGTAAAGTGATTATTAAAATATGAATGATGAAATCACGCTGAAATATTATTAAACTAACATCAATCATACAAAGAAGCATAACTGTGCGGTGGTATGATGAATTGTTCTGTCAGGTCCACTTTTGGGTTTGAGGAGTCTGCTTTGAATGCGAGAACGGTCATCAAAATCATTCCGATTACGCCTATTGCGAAGAAAATGCACGAGGGGAAACTTAGCAATCCTGCAAGTATTGCCGAACCGTTTAAATTTGTTCTGTCAACAATGAGCGTTGTTATCGAACAATAAATCCGATTGGCATAAAAATTCGCATTTGTACGAACATCAGCCATATGTTTTTCTTTGCAACAGCGGCAATCAGCTTCCAAAGTACTTTGACTACGCCTGAAACAAGGCATATCACTGCTCCGATTACAAACAATGTGCTGTGAAAAAGACTGCCTACTCTCTAATTGCCGACAGTCCGAAAAATATAACAGGAATCAAGTCAAACACCGCAAGCGGTACGCTGACCCCCTCGGGAATTGTATCTTTTGTCATCTTATTTTTTTCGTTGCTTATCCATATTTTCTCCGAATAAATCGTAAGTAGTTTTATAGTTAAAATTATATCACAGTAATAATTTTGGTTCAATAAAAAAGACAAATTCACACATCATAACAGGCACGCTGTTAAGCGAAAATCCCGTGAGTGAATTTGTCCTTTTTGTTAAGTTAATATTTAATTGCCGTTAAGATTACTGTAAAGTATAACGGTTCTTTTTAAATCATCTATTTTGTTATTCAAATCTCTTATTTCCAAAAGAGTTTCCACCATCAATTCTTTTTCCGGTAGCGAATACAATCGTTCTCTTTCTGCATTTCTCATTCTTACATATTCTTCGTATTGTTGTTGTTTTCTTTCCTGAAGTTTTTTAAACATAATTTTCTCCAAACTGTTAATTAAAAAAATTATTCATCAAGTAATTTTATGAGTACGGCTTTTGCATCACTTAAAACTTTTCCCGAATAATTGTCACCTCTTGCAATGCGATCTTTTATTCCGATAACGCAATGGGCGGCTATGTCGATAGGTGAATAGCCAAAGTCGAAAATTTCCTCGGGGTAATACTTTAGCATTCTTAAAAATGCATCGGGAGCAACATAGTAGTTGTCCATATTGTCAAGAGCTAACAAAAATGCCCTTTTGTACAAAGCGTGTGAATAATCGAGATTTTGCGGTAAATCGCCGTACCTGTACATATCACCAAGCTTGTAAACAGACGGAATATCGCCGAAAATAGCCGCCTTTTCCCAACATTCTTTAGCTTTGGTTTTATCAACAGGAATGCTTCTTCCGTAGTAATAGCAGTAGCCAAGATTGCTCAGTGCGGTTATATTTCCCATATCGGCAGACTTTTGATAAAGCCTGATTGCTGTTTCATAATCGCCCGCTTGATACGCATCTGCACCTTTGTTAAGATAAATCTCATCTTCGGTGAGTTCTTCAAATTCATCTTCATTAAATTTATTTTCTTCGTTAATATAATCAAGCTTCATATAATTCATACCTTTCTGTTAATAATTGTTTTTAAGTTCAAACCGGTTATTATTGCTCGACATAATTGTAACATTATCGTTATACGAATACAATACTGTAGATAATAAATCAGCATAATCATCAAGTTTTACTATGGTTATTTGTATGCTTTTACTATGTGTAAATTTTGTTATGCACATTGCAGGTGTTTTGCTTATGAATTTTGTCTGTTAATGCTAACGGATTTATGATATAATAAGCACGGAAATTATAGTTATAATCTAAAGTGTTTGTGAGTGCTTATTATATGAATTTATGTTCCCCTCAAATTTTGCCTTGCAAAATTCTCGATGGGTGATTATATCATAATGCACCTTGTGATTATGATATAATAAGAATATTTCAATCATTTTCTTTTCCTCAGCTTTGTTCCTGTGCAGATAAGTGTAATAGCCGTTCCTGCACCTTTTGCAAACATTTCTACTGCGACTTTTGCAGTCAATGTCATTATAAGTCCAAACATTTTTACCTACGATTTTAGTTTTTGATGATAAGTTTTTCTGTTGCAAGTACAACCGTTGTTGTCACAGCAAATCCAAGCACAAACCATAATGCTTCCATTACTCTGCTCCTTTCGGTCATTTGTATATGCAAAAATGCACTCACAGACTTTTGATAAGAAAAAGGCTTTGACCTTTTACAGTCAAAGCCTCATACTGCCATGGCAATGTCTTGGGTTTATTAAGTTTTATCATACTGCCTTATAAAACCTGGGCATATTCCGTGGCAGTATTTTTGTTTAAATTTCGTTTGGATTTTTACTTTATCATTTTTAAAAATTCCTGTTTTGTCAAAAGCTTTGCAAAGCCGTAGTCACGACATATTTTTTGGCAAATTCTTTTTGTTTCATCGTCCATACCGCAGTCAAGGCAAATTACACAGTCATTTCTTCCTCTGCTTATCCATTTTACCTTTGCGGCAGCACTTCGCAAAATATATTCAGCATTTTCACATTTTCCGCTGACGGGAGCAACAAACATAACGGTATTATTTTTTCTGTTACGAAAGAGAAAAAATGTTAATTCACGGACAAATGCACAAATTCCGATTACGGCAAAAACAACAAGAAAAACAGCCGATACAACATTCATGTAATTCACCTCAATACATTTTATTGCAGATGTTTCAAAGTGTGCGGTATAAATCCGCAAAATGCAGAAACAATATAAAAAGCGGCTAATCCGCAAAAATGAATGAGGAGAATGAATACTATGGAAAACAATGCATATTGTAACCAAAGCATTATGTGCTCGGTAACAAACTGTAAGCATCACAACAGCACAAAGGACTACTGTTCGCTTGAAGCAATCAAGGTCGGAACTCACGAGGCAAATCCGACTGTTTGTCAGTGTACGGATTGCCAGAGCTTTGAAGCAAAGTGCAGCTGCAAGTAATTTGATTTGAAGCTTACACCCTCAGCCCCTCGGACTGGGGGTGTTTTGGCTTTAAAAGGGGATGAATTTGTGGAGATTTTTTCATCGGTGATTTTTCAGATTGCGGTTTTATTTTCGTTTATATTTATCGGTTTTACAATCCGACAGGGCGGATTTTTGCCGGAAAATTCAGCCGAAATTTTTTCAAAGCTTGAGAACAGAATTCTTATGCCCGCCGTTGTAATTAACACATTCCGCACCAATTGTACAGTAAAAACATAAGTGAAAAATGGGTGTTCATTGCCTACAGCACGGGGGTTCTGCTGTTTTGCATTGCAACGGGATTTGTTGCGTCAAGATTTCTCGGTAAGACGGAATATCTGAAAAAGGTGTACCGCTATTCAATTTCCGTTTCAAATTTCGGATTTGTCGGAACTGCAATGGTGTCGGGAATATACGGCGCAGAAAGCATGGAGCTTTTCGACTATCTTATGTTCACTTTACCGCTTAATCTGTTTACTTATTCAATAGGAATTGCGTGGCTTGTGCCGAACGGACACGGCAAATTTTCAATGAAAAATTTTGTCAATCCGATTTTTGCTTCAATTTTTATCGGAGCAATTCTCGGTTTATTGCCGATTCCGAAATTCAGACTTGTCACAACAATAATTAATTCAACCGCTGCCTGTATGTCTCCGATTGCAATGATTCTGACAGGTTTTGTAATAGGCGGCTACAGCTTTGCAAATCTTTTCGGCAAATGGCAGACCTATGTTGTTGCAGGAATCCGCCTTGTGTTTCTGCCAACGGTTTCGGTGCTTGTGTTAAAGCTTTTTAACGCACCTCAGGAGGCAGTTGTTGCAACACTTTGCGCAAATGCAATGCCGCTTGGACTTAACACGGTAATCATTCCGTCAGCCTACGGAAAAAGTCCCGATGACGGTGCAAGTATGGCGCTTGTGTCACAGCTGACGGCAGTTTTTACGATACCGATTTTGTTCTATATTCTGCTTTAACCCTTGATTAATTCCCACTCCATTGGTACAATATAGGTATAAAAATTTTGGAGGTTTGATTATGGAATTATCTGAGGCTTTAAATAACAGAAAAAGCACAAGACATTATATAGATAAAAAAGTTGACAAAAGCTTGCTTGACGAAATGCTGTCGGCGGCAAATCTTGCTCCTTCGTGGAAGAACTCGCAGACACCACGCTTTTATGTTGCAACAGGCGAGAAAAGTAAGAATGCCGTAAGAGAGGCACTCCCTGAATTTAACAGAAAAAATTCAGAAAATGCGTCTGCATATATCGTGACAACAGTTGTTCTCAACCGTTCGGGTTTTGACAAAGACGGTACTGCCGTGACTGAAATCGGCAACGGCTGGGGATATTACGATCTCGGCCTTAACAATATGGCACTTTTGCTAAAGGCAACCGAACTCGGCATTTCAACCCTTGTTATGGGTATCCGTGACGGTGAAAAGCTCAGAAAAGAATTTGACATTCCCGAAACAGAGGCTGTTGTCAGCGTTATCGCAGTTGGTTACACTGATTCCGAAATCGTAAGACCGAAGAGAAAATCCGTTGAGGATTTTGCAAAATTTTATGAGGACTGAGAGGTTTACATAATGAGTGAATTTATCGAAAAACTGAAATCAAGAAGAAGCGTTCGCAGCTTTAAGTCTGAAATGCCGCCAAAGGAAGTTATTGACGAAATTATTTCCGCAGGTCTGTATGCACCGTCAGGAATGAACAGACAGCCGGTTATTATCGTTGCCGTTACAAACAAAGAAATGCGTGACAGGCTTTCAAGAATGAATGCCGAAATTATGGGAAAAGATGTTGATCCGTTCTATAACGCTCCCGTTGTTCTGATTGTGCTTGCCGATAAAGCAGCTCCTACATATTTGTATGACGGTACTCTTGTGATGGAAAATCTTATGCTTGCCGCCCATGATGAGGGACTCGGAAGTTGTTGGATTCACCGTGCAAAGGAAGAATTTGAAAGCAAAGAGGGCAAAGAAATTCTCAAATCACTCGGCATTGAGGGTGACTATGAGGGTATCGGTCACTGCGTTATCGGTTATGTGAACGGTGAATATCCCAAAACTTCACCGAGAAGAGAAAACCGTGTTTTTTATGTTGAATGAGGGAATTTGTTTTTGAAAGGATTGAACAAGGTTGACTTTGCAACAGTTGAAATATGTTGTCACCGTTGCCCGCACAGGCTCAATGAGTGAAGCGTCGAAAGAACTTTTTATTTCCCAACCGGGACTTACAACATCAATCCGTGAGTTGGAAACGGAAATGGGCATAAAGATTTTTACACGCACAAACAAGGGCGTTGTAACTTCAAACGAGGGTGAAAGATTTCTTGGTTATGCACGACAGGTTCTTGAACAGGCAAGCCTGCTTGAGGGAGTGTATAAGTCGGGAACAAAGATAAAGCAGCAGTTCTGCGTTTCAACCCAGCACTACTCGTTTGCAGTCAATGCATTTGTTGATCTTATCCGACGGTTTGCAGGCGAGGAGTACGATTTTTCACTTCGTGAAACCGAAACCTACGAAATTATTGACGATGTTGCAAAGATGAAAAGCGAAATCGGAATCCTTTATCTCAACAGCTTTAACAAAGATGCGCTGATGAAAATTATAAAATCAAAGTCGCTGACATTTACCGAGCTTTTTACGGCAAAGCCTCATGTGTTTGTATCAACCGACCATCCGCTTGCAGACAAAAAATCCGTTACAATGGAGGAGCTTGCCGATTATCCGTATCTCTCGTTTGAACAGGGGGAGCATAATTCTTTCTATTATTCGGAAGAAATTTTCAGCACGGTCGGGCGTACAAAAAATATCAGAGTGACAGACAGAGCAACCCTGTTCAACCTTTTAATCGGACTCAACGGCTACACAGTTTGCAGCGGTGTAATCGACAATGAGCTTAACGGTGATAATATAACCGCAATCCCCCTTGATGAAGAGGGCAATATGAAAATCGGTTATATCGAAAATAAAAAGATTCTGCACAGTAACCTTGCCGAGGCATATATTGAGGCTTTAAAGAAACATATTTGATATAAGAAAAACTAATAGCAAACGGCTGATAACAAGTATTTTACAAGTCTGTGAATTCATAATATAATTAACTCATCAAATTTCCACGGAGGTATTTAAGATGAGTAAACAGCACACACCATTTAGATTTGAAACAGTAGGCAGCTTTTTAAGACCCGATTATCTTAAAAAAGCAAGACTTGATTTTGAAAACGGTAAAATCACAAAAGAAGAGCTTACCGCAGTTGAGGACAAGGCTATTCTTGACCTTGTTGCAAAACAGAAAAAAGCCGGTATGAAAGCAATTACCGACGGTGAATTTCGCAGAGCAACATGGCATCTTGACTTCATGTGGGGATTTAACGGAGTTGAACACAAGAAAACCGAAAACGGTGTTACATTCCACGGCGAACAGGCTTTGATTGACGATACATGGCTTTCCGGCAAAATCTCGGTTGACAGTCATCCGTTTGTTGAACATTACAAATTTGTAAAGGCTCTTGAGGATGAAAACACAGTAGCAAAGCAGACAATTCCTGCTCCGGCACAGTTTTTCCAGCAGTTCATCATTCCTGCAAATATTGAAACGACAAGAAAGTTCTATTCGACAGATGAAGAACTTATCAACGATATTGCAAACGGATACAAAAAGGTAATCAAAGATCTTTACGATGCAGGTTGCAGAAATATTCAGTTTGACGACTGCACATGGGGCGTTCTTGTTGCAGAGGGTAGTGTAATCCGCTATGGCGAGGGTGCAGATTTTAAGAGTATCAGTGAGAAGCTTCTCAAGGTAAACAACCTTGCAATTGAGGGTAAGCCCGATGACCTCGTAATCAATACTCATGTTTGCAGAGGTAACTATCATTCTGCATACTTCAGCAGCGGTGCATATGATCCTGTTGCAGAGAAACTTTTCGGTGAAGAAAATGTCAACGCTTATTATCTTGAGTTTGACGATGAGCGTTCAGGCGGTTTTGAACCGTTAAAATATGTGAGCGGTGACAAAAAGGTTGTTCTCGGTCTTATCACAACAAAGTCACCTGTTCTTGAGGATAAGCAGACTGTAATCAATCGTATTCATGAGGCGGCAAAGTATATTCCGCTTGACAGATTGTATCTCAGTCCGCAGTGCGGTTTTGCATCATGCGAAATCGGTAATAAGCTTACCGAGGAAGAGCAGTGGGCAAAGCTTGCTCTTGTAAAAGAAATTGCAGAAGAAGTTTGGAAGTAATCTGTATATAAAATCAGGGCTGTGAAAAAACAGCCTTACAAATACAAAAAGGCACATAACCGTCATTGTTTTCGGTTATGTGCCTTTTGAGGTTTATATATAAATGTTGCAAAGTTTCTGTAATACCGTAGCGGCGAACCGTGTTCGCCAATCGTTTTGGTTGTAAAACCAAAACGAATAAAACACATAATAGTTAGTGTTTCAAGAAACAACCTAACAGCAAACAAATAATTTGTATAAAGTCAAACCGATTTTTCAATCGGTTTAATTGGCGAACACGGTTCGCCGCTACATTAGAATACACGATTTTATCACATCAAAACATATATGTTTAAACAAAACCATTCATCAAGCGGGCGTCCAATGAACGCCCCTACTGTATAACAATGCGTCAAATCAAATATAAATGTAAATGGGAGCTATTGCAATTTTCACTTATTTGCAACAGCTCCTTTTAATTCAAAAATCAGTCCTTGCGTTTTGAACTGAATTTGTATGATATAAGGTTGAGGACAAGGAAAAGTACGATTGCACCGATTGAGTACATCATCATAAATGTGAAATCCACTTCGTTTCCGAAAAGGTTGAGGTTGGTTGCAAACGCTTTTTCTGCCTCTGCGGCAAACATTCCGTGGTCTGCTCCTGCGAGTGAGGTCGAAATATCGTTAATGCACGGGCTGACAAGCACATTTCTTATCATAGCCGCAATGTGTGAGCCGGGGATAAGATTTACAAATGTCTGAACTCCGTCCGAAAACTGGCTGACGGGAATGTATGCGCCGATTACAAAACCGATTGCAACCGAAATAAGTGTGTTGAATGCGGCATAGGTTGAATTCTTTTTGAAGAATGACGCAACAAACATAAGAATAAGTACAGCCGAAACAGAGCCTAAAATCACAAGTCCGTATAATTTTAAAAGCTCTGTAAATTCGGGAAAGCTTGAACCCGATATGCACGAAAATGCGATGCCTGCCGTCAGCAAAATTGCGCTGATTACAATTGTGTTTACAACCGCACCCGAAAAGTAGGAGAGAACAACCGTACTGCCCTTTACGGAAGAAGCGTTGTAGTCGTAGTCAATCTTGTTCTGCTTGTCGGAAATCATTACCGAAAGCGAGTTCATTGCAACCGTTACAACAGATGTTCCGATAACGCCCGATACAAGCCATGAATTTACAAGTGCGTTAATCAAATTGTCCTCTGTTTTGATGTTGAAGCCGTCAAGCATTGCAGTCATTGAATCTACATAATTCTGTTTGAGAAACAAAAGATATAATCCGAGTATGATAATCTGCGTCATCATTGAGAAGATAATTGCGGTTTTGTCCTTTAAATATACCTTTATATTTCGTTTTGTCATACCCTTGTATGAGCAAAGTGTTCTTTGAAATTTCATATCAGTCACCCAGCCTTTTACCCGTTACAGTCAGAAACACATCGTCCATATTGCCTTTGATAATCTCAAAATCGACAATTTCAGTATGTTTGTTTGTGATTTCAAGAGCCTGTCTGCTGTTTTTGATTTTGATTTTATACGCATCTCCGACTCTTTCAAAATCAAGATTATCAGCCTTGAGAAGATTATCGTTTTCAGAATTTTCTTCCGTGTACCAAACAAGGCTGTTTGACGAATAATCTTTTTTGAGATTATGTGGAGAATCGTTGGCAACAATTTTGCCCGAATCAATAATCACCACATTGTCGCAGTCAACTGTTTCTTCCATATAGTGGGTTGTGAGGAATACCGTAAGTCCTGTTTCTTTGCGAAGATTGTGTATGATTTCCCACACCTGCAGCCTTTGTTTTCGGGTCAAGTCCCGTTGTCGGTTCGTCAAGAAACAGGAGCTTCGGGCGGTTAATAAGTGCCCTTGCAATGTCAACCCGTCTGCGCTGGCCACCGCTCAATGTGCCGTATTTTCTTTTGAGAATTTCCGAAAGGTCAAAGGTTTGTGTAAGGCTTTCAATTCTTTTGGCGATTTCTTTTTTGTTGAGTCCGTAATATGACGCTCTCGATTCAAGATTTTCTTTAACGGTAAGCTGTTTGTCAAGTACAGAACCCTGAAAAACAATTCCGATAAGCTCCTTGATTTTGTTCTTTTCTTTGTCAAGGTCATATCCGCCGATTTTAACATTGCCCGATGTTTTTTCAAGCACCGTACAAAGAATGTTGATTGTGGTTGATTTGCCTGCGCCGTTAATTCCGAGAAATGCGAAAAACGAACCCTCTTCAACCGTGAATGATATATCATTTACTGCGTGAACATCTTTATAATTCTTTACAAGATTTTTAACTTCGATTATGTTACTCATTAAAAATCCCCCTTCTGTCAACATAGTAGCACCTTGCAATTCAAAAGAAAAGCAATTTTAGCTGTGTTGCAAAAAAGAGGGGAGTAAGTTGCGATTTTGTATGTCAAAATGCAGTTATTCGTCCTGATAATCCTCGTCTGCGTTAAATTTTTTGAGCGATTCATTAATTGATTTTGCCGTGCTTGTCCGTGTAATGTAGCTGAAAAGAAATGTCAGCAGATACACGGCGGTAACCATTGCAAAAACCAAAAGCGCCATAGGAAAATTCTTGTACCAGCCAAGCAAAAATCCCTCGGTCATAACAATTGCCTGAATAAGGAAGAAATGAATGACAATTCGTATGCGAGCCTGCAGTTTGGTGGGTTCTTCTTTAAAGTAAAAAAGCAGAGTCGGAATTGAAGTTACCGCACCTGTTCCCATTACAACCCACGGAAAATAGGGGGGATAGTATTCGATTAACGCAATTGAATTTGCAAGGCTTACAACAAAAAGCATTGCAACCGTGATTATGAAAAAGTCCTTTATGACTTCTTTTATAATTTCTTTTAAAGAATCATTCATAACAATACCTCACATTCCAAGCTTTTTCTTCAAGGTCGGCACATACTGCCTTGAAATAATTGCCGTTTCACCGTTTACAAGCTTTGCCTCAAAACGGCTGTTGACAGACGGTGACACGGAACGGATTTTACCGATATTCAGTATCATCGACTTTGAACATCTGAAAAATTTTGTTCCTTTTAAAATTTCTTCAAGCTCATACAGCTTTTGTTTGGTTTCATAAATATTGTTTTTGCAGTATATAAAGGTTTTGTTGTCAACCGATTCTATGTAGAAAATTTCCTTTGTGTCAAGCTTGAACATCTCGCCGTCTTTTGATGCAAGAAGAAAATTTTTCTGCCCCTTAATGCTGTTTGCAAGCGACATAACCTCGTCGCTGATTTCATGACAGCAAATAATAATTTCTTCCCGTTCCTCAATCCCAACCTGACGGATTGTAACATTAAACATTGCATTCCCTCCGTTCATCAACCATTTTACCATATCAAAAAGAAAATTAACAGTACCGAACCCTAACTTGCAAAATTATGTCGGTAAATTACAATTTTTTGTTGACAAGAATATAACATAATGATATAATCAGCTAAACAAAAATACTAACATTGTATTGCTTTTGAGAGGTGTTGTTTATGTTTTGGTTAGTTTTCTGGATTTTGGTGTGTGTTGCAATTCTTGCTTACGGAATTCGCAGAATGGCAAATCACGATTATCGTTTTGGCTCGGGACTTTTCAAGAGCAGTGACAGCAATCTTGACGAAAAGGACGAGTTTGTCGATAAAGATTATTATGACAAAAAGAATCTTTTTAAATAATATAAAGCAAAATCTAAGGCTCTTGAGTTGTTTCAAGAGCCTTTTGTTGTGTAAAAACGCTCCCGCATTGTACGGGAGCATTTCTTATTTTATTGCCTTTATAAACTTGTAATATGGCTTTTTGATGCGAGGGAGATTATTGTAAATTTCTTCAACGGAATTATAGTAAGCGTTTTCAATAATTTTCAGTTCATCATCACTTATCGTGTGATTGCTGAACCTCGCCTTTTCGTACACAGATTTCACTTCATCTGTAATCGAAGATGCGAAATTTTCGTGAGATTTTTAAGTTCTTTATAAATGCAGATTGCCCTTTTATTGTTTTTTCCTGTTTCAAATCTTTGTTTTCTCTTTTTGATAATGATAATTCTTCTTGAGAAAATTGCAATTAAAGCAAGGGCAACAATTCCCAATGACATCATAGCGATTGTAAATCCGTTAAATTCAAATGAAGATTTAATGTCATTTTTCGGCTTTGTGCTGTGAGAAACCGTGCCGTTTGTCGGAGCAGTCGGTGCTGTTGTCGGTTCAACGGTTGTTGGCTGAGTTGTGTCCGTACTGCCGCCGCTTGCTCTTTGAGAGCCGACATACCTTGCCGGCTGAAACGATGACGGTGTACATTCAAGCGGAATCCAACCCGCCGTATCGCTGTAATACTCAACCCATGCGTGAGCGTTGTCGGTTGTTACGGTCACGGTTTGATTTGCGTATGCGGTTGCATAGTAGCCTGTAACATATCGTGCCGGAATCCCGAGTACCCTCAGCATAAGCGTGCCTGCCGTGGCAAAATGGACACAATATCCCGTGTCGCTCTCGTTGAGAAACCAAGTTGCAAAATCTTTGCCCGACGGCATTTTCGGAGTTTTTAACGAATAGGTTTTACTGTTTGAAATATAGTTCTTTACCATTTCAATCTTTTCGGAAACGGTAAGCTCCGAGTCGAGAAAGCCCTCTTGGTCTGCAATTCTACGCAATTCAATTTGTGTTTTTCTCGGAATTTCAAGATAGGTGTCATACACAAATGCTTTGTAATCTTCCGCTTCGGCTGAATTATTGTATCTGTATGTGTTTTCGGCATAAAACGGATAGTGCGAATAATTAAATTCGTTTTTATCAGTATCGTTTTTTACGCACACATCAGCAACCGAATTGAGATTGTCGGGTAGACTTTCCAAAAAGTAGGGAACATAGGCAATCTTACTTTCATTCAGCATATGAACCCTTGTATCGGTTAAAGCATTGTTTCCGATTGTTGCCGTAAACGGTACGAAATTCTGCGGATATCTTGCGGCATCATTGTCGGAAATGATACTCCATATATTGTGCCTGTAGTCGGCATATGCTGTGCCTTTGAGATAAATATTACCGCCAACTGCCGAAGTGACCGTCATAACAGGTGTATGCGTCTGCGTCAGCGGAGAAATATCGCTGAGATTTTCTTTTTCTTCAAGTGAACCTTTGATTTCATTAAGGTTTTTTTCTGCGGTAGTTTTTCGTCCGTCATCAATATTAAAGCCGTTTTCAATGCTCTGCAAAAGGTTTTCCTGCCAGTCAAATCGCTCATATTTTTCAATCGGATTGAATGCAAGCAAAATTGCCATCACAACAAGCATTGTTCCGAATGAAATTGCCGCAATCACACCGCCCTGAGACGGTCTGAATTTGCGTGTGTTCTTTGAAATGTACAAGGCAATAAGACTTGCAATTGCAATAAAAAGACAAACGAGCGACGGCAGAGTGTTTACAAGAATGAAGCAAGGGACAAGCAGTACCATTGACAGCAATGACGGAATAAAAATACGCTTGTATCGTATCAGGCTGATTGTAAAAACTGCACTTAGTATTGCCGAAATAAACACAAAAAGTCCTGTTGCGCTTGTGCCGAGGGCATCTCCCAAAATAATTTTGTTCTGTACGGGAAGATATTGCGAAAGCAGTTTTAAAACCTGAGTAATAACATAACTCAATTGCTCAAGTATGCTTTCAAGTGAAAACAGCAGAGTGAATACAAAAACAATCATAGTGATTGCTACGCTGATAAACAGCACGCCCGACTTTTTTGACAAGGGAGGCAAGCAATCCGTAAATTGTGCAGAAAAATTGCCGTAGGCACTACTATGATGTACCATTCTGTTTTTATATCAAAAGAGGTGACAAGACAGTAAAACAGGCTTGAAATCAATGTTATGCAGAGAAGAATGTCAATCGTAAAGCTTGTTTTGTTTTTCACAACAAGTCAACCTCCTCACGATCGGCAAATATACTATAATGCTGAAAATCGTTTGTGTCGGCAACAAAGCTGCTTTCCGTGTTTAGATAGAGTGCGGAAAAATAGTTTAATATATCGCTTTCGCATCTTATCTCAAAAGGATTGCCGTTCCTGTCGCAGGCAAAGCAAATGCCTATGCTCTTAATCATATATCGGCAGACATACATCAGCTTTGCAAAAACAACATCATTTTCGTCTGCATTATCTCCGAAAAAAGGCATTATAAGACAGTTCTTGATTATCGGAACATTCGGTTCTTTTACAATCAGCCCATCGCTTTTTGACGAAAGCTTCCAATGAACATTGCGCAGACTGTCACCGTGACGGTATTCACGAAGCTCATAAATTTCGCTGTTACCGACAGGCTTAGGCTTGTATCCCATAACCGTGAAATTACTGCTGTCGGGGATAATTTTCGGTTTTTGTTGTTTTGGAAGGACACGAACAAAGCTACGCTTTTTAATCCTGATCGGAAAGAAAAATATGCCGAGCATATCGTAAACTTTACCGTTTTTGCATACAATGTCAAGCTGTCCGCAATGCTGTGTAAGACTGTTGCATTGTCGATTAACGGCTTTGTAAATGTACCCGAAAATCTGATTTTTATGTTTTCAGAAAGATTTGCTGTAAGGTTGGTTGATTTTATATTCAGCGTGAGCATAGGGCAGAAGAGCGGTTTTTTCTTCTTGCCTGATATTGCAATGTAAAACTCATCCTTGATAAAAACATTTTCTTTTGCAAAAATTTCAATATCGGAGCGTACACCCGTATCATAAAAGGCAGACTCAGCAAAAGCGAGATTATCGGAATTGAAACAACCGTCAGGAACAAAAACCATGAGAACCAGGCGTAATAAAAAATGCTGAACAAAAATGTTCCCGTCAGCAGACAAAGATAAATTATTATGTTCCTTATCATTTTCAAGTCCTCGGTTTTGGAGTTTTTCTGAGAATTTCGTGCAGAGTTTCTTCGCTGTTCTTTTTTTGATGCAGAGGCTTTTGCGTTGAGAATTATCCTGTGATTTACAGTGCAGATAAAAATATTCTGCACATCTCTCGGCACAATGTAATCTCTGCCCTCGGCAAATGCAACAGCCTTTGCCATATCGGTCAGCGAAAGCGTTGCTCTCGGGCTTGCACCTCTTGAAAGCAACGGATGCCTTCTTGTTGCCGAAATGAGTGACACAATATATCTTGCCATATCGTCGCTGACAAAAACATTCTGAACCTCCGACTGCATTTCAAGAAATTCAATCTTGGACACAATGCAGTTTACTGAGTCTAGGGGATTTTTACCGCTTCTGTTAAGCAAAGATTTTACATTCCGCATCGCTGTCGGGATATCCCATTGAAAGCCTTACCGTGAATCGGTCAATCTGTGAATCAGGCAAAAGCTGTGTTCCTGACGCTCCTGTCGGGTTTTGTGTTGCAATAACAGAAAAAGGCTTTTCAAGCTTAAAAGTGTTGCCTTCAACAGTAACCTGCCGTTCTTCCATTGCTTCAAGCAAAGCCGCCTGAGTTCTGCTTGAAGTTCTGTTTAACTCGTCTGCAAGAAAAAGATTACAGAATACAGCGCCTTTGTTGAAAGTGAATTTTCCTGTATCCTTGTTATAGACCGCAAAGCCCGTGATATCTGACGGCAAAGTGTCGGGAGTGAACTGTACTCTGCCGTATTCAAGACCGAGCGCCTTTGAAAACGCAACCGCCATTGTTGTTTTTCCCACACCCGGAATATCCTCAATAAGAATGTTTCCTCCTGTGAGCAACGCAAGCAGAGTGGTGACAACCGCCCTGTCTTTACCGTTTATTACCTTTTTTACCTCATTGGTTATAAGTTGAAATTTATTCATTATTTGTTCCTTTGTGTTAAAATTTGTTGTTATATTTTTTATACAATAATTGAATCTGAGCAACGCTCTCTTTAAATTATATTTGATTTGCTTTTTTATTGCAAGTCTTTTTCGTAAAATACAGACCAACTACAGATGTGAAGATATGTTTTTAGGTTATGCAGAATATATGCAAAAAAACGGCAGTCCGTAAAGAACTGCCGTCTGAAAATTAAATTGATAAATAAGAATTAAACTGTTAGAATAAAACCGTGATACCTGCATTAAACGGTAGGCGGTTTCTCCTCACAAGAGGAGGTGGTAACCATGACAATTTCCGATGTATGTTTACTCGGCACTTTAATTGTCAGCGTTATCGCTCTTTGTTACCAAGTTTTCGGTAATAAAAAATGACTTCTTTTTAGTACATAGCAATATGTACACTTAAATAAAAAAGAAACAACCGCCCAAAATTCGAACCTTTGGCGGTTAGCTTCTAACCAACAAGTGGAGAATCCGCTTATCGCAGGTATCTCCTTTTCTATAATTATATTAAACCAAATAAAGAAAAATGTCAAGCATCGTTTTGATACTTGACTTTTTTTATTCAACCGAAATTATCTTCCGAGAATTTCTTTTTTCTGCTCATGGTTTTCATCGTACAAAAGACCGCAGACAGCCATTTTTCTGATGATATTTTTAACGGTGAGGTCAAGACCTGTGTTTTCCGAATAGTCGGCAGGATAGATAAAATCAACTCTGTCTTTCATCAGCAAGTCCTCAACCTTGCTGTCCTTTTTTCGGTAAACAGCAATTGAATACCCGCCGTAGGCTTTCATCATTTTCATACACGGAACATCTGAAAGACCATCGCCTATGTAAATCATATTGCAGAACGGAACCCGTTTGCTGTCCTCCGGCATTGAACGGTTGAGGTCAACATCATTTGCAACATCAAGAACACCTTTGTTGATTCTGTAAACAAACTGCGTTTTGTTGGTGTAATTTACATCGGTTTTAGGCCATACGGCATTGCCGTTTTCATCGTAAAGAAATTCACACGCAAAAATGCTTTTAAAGTTTTTGCTGATTTCCGTACCTTCAATAATTTCTTTCATACCCGAAGAAATTACATAATGTTCAACCTGCATTCCAAGCTTTTTGCCAAAGTCTGAAATCCTTTTGAACCAATCCTTTACACCGTCAAAAAACTCAACATTTTTTCCCATTTCAACAAGGTCATTTCGCAAAAGAGGCATATTCCTTTCACGGGACATTTTTACCATTGCGTACATATACGCAAGAATTGAATCCATATGTTCGCTTTGACCGAGTTCGTTTGAAAATTTCCAGAACTCGTCTTCGGTCATATTAAGACGGGGGATAAAGCTGTAATCCTGCATATCCTTCGTACATAGGGTACGGTCAAAGTCATACATAATCGCTGCAATCGGGCATTCTGTTCATAACCGCTCCTTATCCGACTGTGGTCGGCTGTGTGACGCTTTTGGCAGATGTCGAATCTGCCTGAGTTGTTGATTCCTCTTTATATTGCGTAATCTTAATGCTTTTGATAACAATGTTCTTAACGGGAATGTCGTCCTTGTCAACCTTAGCCGAGGCGATTTTGTCAACAACATCCATTCCGTCAATTACCTGTGCAAATACCGTGTAGCCTCTGTCAACCGCATTGTATGCACCGTCAAGATAGGCGTTTCCGCCGTTTTCCTCATACAGCTTTTTAACGCTGTCGGGAACGCTGTCGGTATCGTAACAGTTTGTGCCGTTTTTCTCAATGAATGCAGTCGGTTTGAATCCTTGTAGTTTGCAAGCTGAGTTTTGATAGAATCCCATTGACTTGCAAGATGTTCCCAGCCGCCTTCATTCTTATATGTTTCGGCAGTTTTCTGATTGATAAAAATGCACTTTCGTTTGTGTCCGCACCTGTGTTTGACATTGCAACAGCGCCTCTGATATTGAAAAGCCTGTCGCAAAACTCATCTTCAAATGCCTCGCCGTACGAGCTTGTACCGCAGTAACCGCCGTTGATCATAAAGTCTTTTGTTACTTTGCTGAAAAGTGAATTGTTATACTTTCCTGCTTTTGCAAGGTTTACAAAGTTTGTAACGGTCTTTGGTGCCTGTTCGGGGAAAAGCCGCATTGTTATGTCACCGTATGAGGTGTGAACAACTGCGATTGTATCGCCGTTCTTCGGCATATCAAGCTGAAAACCGACAGGGTTTGAATCGTGAATAATGTTCGGATTGATTCCGAGAGTAGCGGTATCAATGCCGATGCTTTCAAGATAGTTCTGTGCGGTAGGTTCATCAGCCGTGCTTACGGCAGTAGTTGCAGGTGTTGTTTCGTCGGGAGTCTGCGAGACTTCAGCCTTCTTATCACCGCAACCCGAAAATGCCAGTGCAGAAACACACATAATTGATGCAACCGATACGGCACACATTTTTTTAAGATTGTAAGTATTCATAGATTTGTTTCCTTCCTGTCAAGCCTCGTTGTTATGTAATGTTTCCAAAAACAGCCTCGGCTCTTCTAATCTGGATTTTATTCTAAAACACACACATTTTTGTACCATAATCACAAAGTGCATTATGGTACAATCACCTCATCGAAAATTTTGCATGGCAAAATTTGAGGGGGATATAAATTCGTATAATAAGCACTCAACAAAAGTTCAGATTTCATCGTACTTTTCGTGTTTATTATATCATAAATGAAATAAAAATGCAAGTTTGCCGCTTTTTATGAAGGAAAGCGTAGCAAATGCAATAAAATTTTTCTGCAAAAAATTGCGTCCGTGTAATAAGACAGAAAACTTTTTCATATGATTTTCTGTAAACCTAAATATGACGGAGGCTTTAAAATGTCAGAATATTTACCCGAAGGAAAACTTATATCCGAACAGGAAAACATAAATATACTTCACTCATTAAAGATGCTTGAGGATGCAAAAAACAGCGAAAAGATTCTTGAGGCAAAGGCTTGTGTGTGCGACAGCAGTCACAACCTTATTGTTGACCTTGCAGGCATAAAAGGCATAATTCCGAGGGAGGAGGGTGCAATCGGAATTAAGGACGGCTCGGTTCGTGACATAGCCGTGATTTCAAGGGTGAACCGTCCCGTTTGTTTCGTTGTCACTGACATAACCGAGGACGAAAACGGCAAACCGATTGTAATGCTTTCCCGTGAAAAAGCACAACGCAAATGCCTTGACGCATACATTTCAAGGTTGCGATGCGGAGATATTGTGCCTGCCCGCATAACTCATCTTGAAAACTTCGGTGCATTCGCAGACATAGGCTGCGGAATTGTTGCACTTATGCCCATTGACACAATTTCGGTTTCAAGGATTGAACACCCTGCCGAGAGATTTACTGTAGGAATGGATATCAAAGCCGTTATCAAATCTGTTGAAAACGGTCGTATAAGCCTCAGTCACAAGGAGCTTCTCGGCACATGGGAAGAAAATGCCGAAAGGTTTTGTGCCGGTGAAACCGTGTCGGGAATTATCCGAAGCGTGGAAAACTACGGTGCTTTTGTGGAGCTTACACCAAATCTTGCAGGACTTGCAGAAACAAAAGAGGGAGTCCGTGCAGGTCAGCAGGCAAGCGTTTACATAAAAAGTATCATTCCCGAAAAAATGAAAATCAAACTGATAATTATTGACACCTTTGATTACAAATATAATCCGAAATGCCCCGAATACTATTGCGACAGCGACCGTATCGACCGTTTTGTATATTCACCTGAAAATTGTCGGAAACGGGTTGAAACAATATTCGATACCTAAGTTGACAGAAAAACTCCCGAATGATATTATTTAAATGTGAAATCGAATTATTGTTCGGGAGGTTTAATATGCAGTTTACGACATCCGAGATTATTGTGCTTTTATTTTGTGCAATAACGCTCATTGTAAGCGTTGTCACATTAATAACAGTTCTCAAAAAGAATAATAACAACAGAACGGAGGACGAACTTCAAAGGATATTGCTCAATCAGCAAAGCTTTGCACAGTCGCAAAATGACAGGGCGGTTCAGCTTGAACAAAGACTTCACAGCTTTTCAGCCGACAATGTTCAGAGCCTTGAAAATATCAGACGCTCGGTTGATGAAAAGCTTGAAAGTATAAGGCGGGAAAATCTCTGTCAGCTTGATGAAATGCGACAGACAGTTGATGAAAAGCTTCAAAAAACACTTGAAGAAAAAATGAATAAGTCATTTTCGCTTGTCAACGAAAGACTTGAACAGGTTTATAAGGGACTCGGCGAAATGCAAACGCTTGCGGTAGGTGTGGGCGATTTGAAAAAGGTTCTTTCAAATGTCAAAACAAGGGGCATACTCGGCGAAATTCAGCTTGGTGCAATTCTTTCCGAAATCCTTTCAAAGGAACAGTATGAGGAAAACATTGCAACAAAAAAAGGCTCAAAAAATGTTGTTGAGTTTGCAATCAAGCTGCCCTCGACGGTGCCGGTACAGTATATTTGCCTGTTGATTCCAAATTTCCGGGCGATACATATTCTGCTCTCCGTGATGCGGTTGAAAGCTGTGACAAGCAACGCATTGAATCGGCACAAAAAGCACTTGTTCAGCGTATAAAAGGCGAGGCAAAGGATATTCACGATAAGTATATTGATCCGCCGAACACAACGGAATTTGCAATTATGTTTCTTCCGTTTGAGGGGCTTTACAGCGAGGTCGTCAATATGGGACTTGTTGAAGTTCTTCAGCGTGAGTACAAGGTGAATATTGCAGGTCCGAGTACAATGGCGGCTCTGCTCAATTCGTTGCAAATGGGATTCAAAACCCTTGCCGTGCAAAAGAGAAGTGCAGAGGTTTGGAAAATACTCGGCGGTGTTAAGACCGAGTTCGACAAGTTTAATGATGTGCTTGTAATGACACAGCAAAGACTTGATCAGGCAAACAAGGAACTTGACAAGCTTGTCGGAGTTCGTACCCGTCAAATTCAGCGTCAGCTTAAGGATGTTGAATCGGTTCCCCTGTCAGAACAGAATCTTTTTGAATAAACAAAAAATTAAGGCGAAACAGATTTGTGTCTGTTTCGCCTTTGTTGTTATTGCAGATTAACCTTTGTAATCAATCCATTCGTCGTCAACCCATTCTTGCTTTGTTTCGTTCCATCTTCTGTACTGGAGTTGTCCGTGACTTCCACGACGCCATTTCTTGTAAATTACATCAGCTATCGGCTGAACAGAAGTTGAATCGGCACCGCTCTCCAAAGCTGAACTGTCAGGAGTTGCAACTTCAACAACTGCAACGCTGTCGGGGGTTGAATCTGTTTCTGCTGCACCTGCAACCATAACGGTTCCCTGTGCGATAATTGCTGTCATAATAAATGCTGTAAAAATTTTTGCGGCTTTCTTTTTCATCTGTTATTTCTCCCTTAATATAAGACAATAATTATAGTAGCCGTTTTCTATATCGGAGTATGGGATAATAATAGAATCATCTTTTGTATAGACTACGCCTTTCTTTTTATCGTAAGGCTCAAAAATAAGGTGAGTGGTTTTGTCTTTTTCAACATAAACATACATATTTGTTTCGTCATATACTTCGACATTATCGTTGTATTCGCCCGATGATACAAGATCGGCTACACAATCCTCGTATGTAGTATCCCACCCCGGAACAATCAAAACACAGTATGACGCAAAGAATATCCCAATGGAAAGCAAAATCGCAAAAGCTGTAATAAAAGTATTTTTGATTGTCTGCTTTTTGTTTGGATACAGAATCATTTCCATTCTGTGTATATTCTTTTTGTTCTTTTCAATTGATGCAAAGTTCATTCCGATAAGAGCACTTTTTAGGTTGCACTCATTTTGCTTATCTGAATTCTCTTCTTCATAGCACTTTTTTCAGTTCGGTAACAAGTACCTGACCGTAGTTGCACCGTTCATAATCGTCAAGTGCTTTTGTAACACGCTTGTCGCATCTGAGTTCAAGACAAAACGAAAGGTCTTTTTTAACAAATACACCAGCGGATTCCACCAGAAAATTCCGCAATAAATTTCAGTCAGCAGTTTTATCCATATATCTTTGTTTTTGATATGACAACATTCATGCGTCGCAATAAAATTAAACTCTTCATTCGTAAAAGTTTGGTTTGAAAAAAGAACAACAGGCTTAATAAATCCGTATGTAACAGGAGATGAGATTGAATCTGAAATCCTGAGTTTAACCATGGATTTTATTTTGCATTGTTTTGCAACAGCGTCAAGCTGAGCCTGTAATTCAGGTTTTGGTTCAATAACCGTTTTCTTCAGAATTTTTATTGCTTTGTGATACTTGTATATCGCCCGAATAATAAGGACTACACTTACCGCAATCCATATTGTGAAAATCAGGTTGAGCCATGTAAACTCTGGCACAAAGAAATTTTTTTTGTCAGGCGTTAATGCGTCAATTACTACAGGATAAAAACTATGATCTGAAATTGTATTTGTAAACCCGAATTCAAACGGCAGAGCCATTCTTACAAATGTTACAGCATACAATCCCAAAATTGTATAAAGACCGTAGTGATTACAAAAGGCAATCTTTTTTCTGAAAAAAAGTAAAAGCAAAGACTATAAAAATGTCTGCTTATTGCAATAGAAAACAAGAATGAATAAAAACTTATTTGCATAAATTATTTACCGAGTTCTTCACGGCGCTTTTTAAGGAGAGCTTCAAGCTCATCAAAAACATCTGAGCTTTCGGTTCTCTCAATAAGCTCGGAGAAGAGAGTCGGAATATCGCTGTCGGCAAAATTCGGTCTGTCCGAAATCTGCTTGATTGCATAAGCGTCCTTTGTCATTGTAGGAACAAAAGTACGGGCATAGTTCTTAGTCATCTGCTTAACGCCAACAACTTTAATCATGTCCTTCTTGAGAAGAGAATTGATAAGAAGGTTAATGTAACTCTTTTTCCATGTTTTGTTTACAGCCTTCTTAACAATTTCTGAGCTTGTGAGTGGTTCATCGAGGTCCCACAATAAGTACATAATTTCTTCTTCACTTTTAGTAAGCATGATATTTACCTCCAAAATTAAGTTTATAAATAATATTAAGCATTTAACTTGCCTTCATTATACTATTTGGTACAGAAAAAGTCAATAAAAATCTTAAAAAATTATGTGATTCAGGATAAAATCAGCCATTTTCGCACATATTGTTAAAAAATGACTATAAAAATGCGGAATGTTGTATATTATAAAAAGCATAATATTATGGTTTATTCACAAAATCCTGAAAAAAGCACAACAAGTCACCGCAAAAAATATTGCGATGACTTGTCTTTTTATTGAAAATATTCAATTAAGCTGTTTTTATTCCGAAATCTTTTTCTGTTCCTTTTTATCGTGGATAAGTCTTGCAAGATACACCGCAGGGGTGTCAAGCAGACTTGTGAAAATGTAGATTACATAGCTTGAAAGGAAGATTGAAACGAGTGTTCCGAAATCATAAGTTCCCCAAAACGCAAAAGCGGTGAAAAGGGCTGTGTTAAGAATTTGACTGATGAGTGTTGAACCGTTGTTTCTCAGCCATAAAAATCTTCTCTTGTCACCGAATTTCTTTTCCGTGAACTTCCACCACTTGTGATAGAGCCACACATCAAACAGCTGACTTATCGCATATACAATAAGTGATGCAAAAATCATTCGGGGAGTGTTTGAGAAAACCGCCTTGATTGACGGCATAATTGTGTCGTTCGGACTCGGATTGTAAAGCATCCAGCTTTGTGAAAGCACAAGAAAAAATACCGATGAGAGTATTCCCCGTAAGAACCGCCTTGTTGGCGGCTTTTTTGCCCTCACATTCCGAGAGAATGTCCGTAATCAAAAATGTTACCGCAAAAAGCACATTTCCGAGAGTCTGTTCCATTGAAAAAGCGTTTACAAGGATTAAAGCCTCAATGTTTGCAAGAATTGTCGCAACGGCTGAAATGCAGTAAAGCCCGGCTTTGCCGAAAAGAGCATAGCCTAAAACTGCCATACCGTATATGAATACCACCGAGAATATAAGTAAAAGTTCATTAATCATATCAGTCACCTACTCCGAAATCCGTGTTGTTAATTAAAATATCCGTTCTTGGGTTATCCTTATATACAGGATAGATCTTCTGCATAAACTCTTTTATGACAGCTTTGTCGGGTTCAACTTCCGTTGTGTTGTCACACATAATGTTAACGCAAATTCGTTCAAAATATTTTAATCCCAACTCAATATCCTTTTGCATGGTTTCGGCTGTCTGACCTTTAAGTCCGAAAAGGAAATTAGCTTCGTCGAAATTCTCAGCAATAACAGCGGGACTGCTCTCTTTGATTCCTTTTTTCAGAACATTTTCTCTGAAATCACAGTCAAAGGTTTCAAGACCGATCTTCATTTTCAAATTAAAATCCGCAAAATCTTTTCTGAGCTGACTGATTTTGTTCCGATAAAGATAATGTGCCTCAAAATGAATGGTATTTATCTTTTTTTTTTGCACACCTGTTTGATAAAATCAAGTGTTTTTTTGTCAAGCTCAAAAACCGAGCCTGAGTTAATGACCTCAAGGTCACCGAAAATTCCCGTAACTTTTTCAAGCACGGCTTTGTTAAGACGAAAGTTTTCGTCCTCGTCACTGCACCTGTCGGTGTAGTAGTCGCAGAAGATGCATTTTCTGTAAACGCAACCGCTTCCACGCAGAAGAACAATCTCCCGACTGTTCTTTTCATTAATAATACTGTATCTCTCCATACTCTCTTTCCGGCACAAAAAAGCACCCACACAAAAGAGGGTGCAAAAGGGCGTAAAAAGCCCTGTGCCTTTCTCCTTAGTTTTGATAGAAGGAGCAGCCTATCGGCGTCCTTCCGGCAGGATGGTTACGAACTGCCACACAGTATGCTATCACAAATTCCGTTTTATGTCAACTGCAATTTATTATTGCATTATATATGTTTAAGAGGTATAATGAAAAGCGAAAATCAAGTGCAAAGTAACTTTCTTAGTGACTTTGCAGGCTCAAAATTCCATATGGGAAAATTAGCGAATATTGTCATAAATTCCCGAAAAAAACAGCCTATTTTCTTGTATTTTTTAGTTGACAAAGGGCCAAACCTTTTGTATAATAATAAACAGCGTTTTAATATGTGTCTATGCTGTCAAGAGGTGCAGATATGCTTTTTGAGCTTAAATCCGTCTTTCAGAATGACGGTGAAGAAAAACAAGTTGAATATAACCTTGACTTGTCAGGTCTTGATGTTGACGGAGTTTATCCATTCAAAACTCCTGTTGTCGTGACTGCCAAAGCAACAAACAGAGCAAGTTTGATTACTCTTGTAATCAATGCACACTTTGATTACAGCCGTGACTGTGACCGTTGCGGTGAGCCTTATACAAGAGAGATGAATATGAGCTTTGAACACAGGCTTATTCAGACTCTTGCCGATGAGGAAAATGATGACTATATTGAAACACCTGATTTTACACTCGAGCTTGATGATGTTGTAATTTCTGACATTTTTCTTTCGCTCCCGTCAAAGAATCTTTGCAGGGACGATTGCAAAGGTCTGTGTCAGATTTGCGGACAAAACCTCAACAACGGTGAATGTTCCTGTGATAAGCGTCAAACGGATCCAAGACTTGAGATACTTAAACAGTTGATTGACTAAGATAAATTTTGTAAGGAGGTTTTTGTAATGGCAGTACCCAAGAACAAAACATCACACGCAAGAAAGAGCTCAAGACGTTCAACAGTATGGAAGATTAATGCTCCTGAACTTACTGCTTGTCCTAACTGCGGTGAATTAACAGCAGCTCATAAGGCTTGCACAAACTGTGGTATGTACAACGGCAGACAGGTTGTTGTAAAGAAAGACGAACAGTAATTTTTATTACAAACATTACGGGCGGCAGTTATCTGTTCGCCCTTTTGTTTTGCAAATTTTACCGTATATCCAAAAACAATTGGCAAACCTGTTGATTAAAAACGGTATTTTGTGTAGAATAAAAGTGTATGTAAAAATGTTTTGCGAGGTGAAGGTGTGGCTGTTAAAATTTTTGATGTCACAACCGGCAGTCATGCCGACAAAGCAGGGATAAAAAAAGGGGAAACCCTACTTTCAATCAATTCAAACGAGATTGTCGATGTTCTTGATTACCGATTCTATCAGGTAAACCGCAAGCTTACTCTTGAGGTTGCGGATGAGGACAAAAATGTTCGTACCATAGAAATGACCAAGGGAGAATATGAGGAAATCGGTCTTGAGTTTGAAACCTATCTTATGGACAAACAGCATTCGTGCCGTAATAAGTGCATTTTCTGCTTTATTGACCAGCTTCCGAAGGGAATGCGTGAGTCGCTCTATTTTAAGGATGACGACAGCCGACTTTCGTTTTTGTTCGGCAACTATATCACGCTTACAAATATTACAGAGCATGAAATTGACCGAATTATAAAAATGCACATAAGCCCGATTAATGTGTCGGTTCACACAACAAACCCCGAGCTTCGTTGTAAGATGATGAATAACCGCTTTGCAGGCGATACATTGAAATATCTCAAACGCTTTGCAGATGCAGGAATAACGCTTAACTGTCAGATTGTTTCCTGTCCCGGAATTAATGACGGTGACGAGCTTGTCAGAACATTGACCGATCTTGAAAACCTCGGTGTTAATATGACTGCGATTGTTCCTGTCGGACTTACACGCTACCGTGAAAACCTTTATCCGCTTGTTCCTTATAATAAGGAAACGGCAGGGCAGACAATTGATATAATTGAAAAAATGGGTGATGAGTGCGTCAAAAAGCACGGTAGACGAATTTTCTTTCCGGGTGATGAATTTTACCTCCTTGCCGAAAGAGAAATCCCGTCACCTGAATTTTACGAGGACTTTTCCGCTCTTGAGGACGGAATCGGTATGATTGCGTATCGACCGATGATGTCAGCTGGAAGCTTGAAGAGCTTGATGCAGACGAAAGCCTTTGCCATAAGGTAACAATTGCCTGCGGCGAGGGAGTGTTTCCGTACATGAAGCGGATTATGTCGATGATTAACGAAAAATTCCCGAATATAACTATAAATACAAGGGCGATTAAGAACAACTTTTTCGGCGGCGGAGTAAATGTATCGGGACTTGTCACAGGCGGTGATCTTATTGATCAGCTCCGTGACGATGACCTTGGTGACAGGCTTATTATCACGTCATCAATGCTCCGTTTTGAAAACGATTTGTTTCTTGATGATGTTTCAACAGATGATGTTGAACGGGAACTCGGTGTAACTCTTGTTCCCGTCAATAACAACGGAAACGACCTTGTAGAGGCTGTAATTGCAGGAAAGGACTGATAAGATGAACAAACCCGTAATTGCCGTTGTCGGCAGACCAAATGTGGGAAAGTCAACGCTTTTCAATAAACTCATCGGTCAGAGATTGTCAATTGTTGACGATACTCCCGGTGTTACCCGTGACAGAATATACGGTGAGGTGGAATGGTGCGGAAAAACTGCCTTTATTGTTGACACAGGCGGTATTGAACCGAAATCAGATGATATTATTCTTGTGCAGATGCGCCGTCAGGCTCAGCTTGCAATCGACACGGCTAATGTTATTATTCTTGTAACAGACTGCAAGTCGGGCATGGTTGCAACGGATATGGATGTTGCACAGATGCTCCAGAAGTCGGGCAAGCCTGTTGTGCTTTGTGTAAACAAGTGCGACACACTCGGCGAACCGTCACCTGAATTCTATGAGTTTTATAATCTCGGTTTAGGCGATCCTATCGAGGTTTCAGCCGTTCACGGTTACGGTACGGGCGACCTTTTGGACAAGGCTTTTTCAAGCTTTGATTATGATGAAAATGCGGAAGATGACGACACAATCATCAATGTTGCGGTAATCGGCAAGCCGAACGCAGGCAAGTCATCTCTTGTAAACAAAATTACAAACGAGGAACGCTGTATTGTGTCTGATATAGCAGGCACAACCCGTGACACAATCGATACGCTTGTTGAAAATAAGTACGGAAAGTTTAACTTTACCGATACCGCAGGACTTCGCCGTCAGAGCAAAATCTATGATAATATCGAAAAATACAGTATTATCCGTGCAAAAATGGCTATTGAACGCAGTGATGTGTGCGTTATTATGATTGATGCGACAGAGGGCGTTACAGAACAGGATACCAAGGTTGCAGGTCTTGCGCATGAGGCAGGCAGAGCGTGTATAATTGCCGTAAACAAGTGGGACGCTGTCGAAAAAAACGATAAGACAATGCAGGAGTTCCGCAAAAAGCTTGACGCAGATTTTGCGTTTATGTCATATGCGCCAAAGGTATTTATTTCCGCAAAAACAGGTATGCGTATCGACAGGCTGTTTGAATATATCATAAGCTGTAATGACAGCGCAAACCGCAGAATCAGAACAGGTATGCTCAACGAACTTCTTGCTCAGGCTACAACAAGAGTTCAACCGCCGTCGGACAAGGGTAAGCGACTTAAAATTTTCTATATGACTCAGGCTTCCGTAAAACCGCCGACATTCGTTTTCTTCTGCAACAATGCACAGCTTTTCCACTTCTCATATCAGCGTTATCTTGAAAACAGAATCCGTGAGGCTTTTGCTCTTGAGGGTACGCCGATCAAAATTGTGGTAAGAGAGAGAGGAGAAAAGTAATGGAGCATATTTCGGCAATTTTGGCAAACTGCTGGTGGATGATTCTGCTTTCGGCATTGATTGCGTATCTTCTCGGCAGTATCAACACGGCTGTTCTTGTCACAGGCATTGTGACAAAGGGCAAAAAGGATATCCGTCAAATGGGCAGCGGCAATGCAGGCTTTACAAATGTACTGCGCAGTGTCGGTAAAGTTCCGGCAATCATCACCATTGTGTGTGACGCACTGAAGTGTATTATCGCCGTGCTTATCGGAGGTTTCATCTTCTCGTTTGCATCGGTTGCATTTCAGGGTGAAAGCCCTGTTTTTATAAACGAGCTTATCAACTGCGGAAAATATGTTGCAGGTATTTTCTGTATTCTCGGACATTCATACCCCGTGTATTTTCACTTTAAGGGCGGCAAGGGTGTTGTAACCGCCGCCGCTCTTATGCTGACAGAGGATTGGCGTGTGTTCATCGCAATTATTGTAACTTTTCTTATTATCTTCCTCTGCTCAAAAATTATATCACTTGCAAGTGTTCTCTGTGCGATTCTCTATGCGCCTTACACCTTTGCAATGACATTTATCTTTGACTTCATAATTTACAAGGATTATTCTCTTACATATGTAATCTTCTCAACTGCGGCGGCTCTTTTAATCGGCATTTTCGTTCTTGTAAAGCACAAAGAAAACATCAAAAGACTTCTTAAAGGTGAAGAAAAGAAAATTACAGCCAAAAAATGACGGCAGTATTGACCGAAAAGTGATTTGGTTGTACAATAACTTTGGTATGATATTTGTTATATTTTAAATATTTCTGATACGGAAAATAAATTATATTGAGAGGTTGAATTAAAATGTCAGATTGTATTTTCTGCAAAATCGTTGACGGCTCAATTCCGTCAAAAAAAGTTTATGAAGACGAAAAAATTCTCGCTTTCTATGATCTTGAACCACAGGCTCCCGCTCATGTGCTTGTAATTCCAAAGGAACACATCTGCTGTGCAGACGCAGTTAATGAAGAAAATGTCGGCAATATTGCTCACATTTTCACTAAAATTCCCGAAATTACAAAATCACTCGGACTTACAAACGGTTACCGTATTGTAAATAACTGCGGTGAGGACGGCTGTCGAGCGTAAAGCATATGCATTTCCACATCCTCGGCGGCAAAAAGCTCAACGGCACAATGGCATAAGAAGGGACTGCAATAATGGATACATATAAGATTAATATTGAAGGACTTGACAGAGAACTCAGAAAATTCCCTGTAAACGATAAGCTTGATATTGCCGCATTTATTATGTTTGGTGACATTGAGATGACAGAGGTTGCCGCAAGAGAACTCCTCAAGCGTGTTCCCGAACACGATGTTGTTGTGACTGCCGAAGCAAAGGGTATTCCGCTTTGCTATGAAATGGCTCGTCAGGGCTGCAGAAACTATGTTGTCGCAAGAAAAAGCGTTAAGGTTTATATGGGCAATCCTATCGGAGTGACCGTTAATTCAATCACAACAAAAAACGAACAGAAACTCTACCTCGGCGAAGATGATGTAAATCTTCTCAACGGCAAGAGAGTTCTTCTTGTCGATGATGTAATTTCAACAGGCGAAAGTCTTCACGCTCTTGAAACGCTCGTTGAAAAAACAGGCGCAAATATCGTTGGCAGGGCGTCAGTCCTTGCCGAAGGTGACGCTAAGGACAGAGATGACATTATATTCCTCAGCGAACTTCCGCTTTTCTTTAAGTAAAAAATAATTTTTAGGATTGATTTTTATGAAACGGCTGTTTGGACTTATAGGATTTACTTTCCTGTTTGTTCTTTCAGCCGTTTTTTATTCGGATTTTAATGAAATTGTCTTTGCAATAATCGGCTCGTTAGGAGTGTTATCCGTTGCAGTCGGTATATTTTTAATTGCTTCAAAGAAAAATAAATCATTCGGCAAGTCGCTGTGCGTATTTGCTTTTGCTGTAATATATTCTGCGGGCAATATGATCGGCTATTCCGAATATATTAACAACACGGTCATGAATAATTATTCTGATAAAGAAATTACAGCAAGCGGATATATTTGTGATGAAATCATCACCACCGATTCATCATGCAGCTTCGTAATCAAAACCGACAAAATCAACGGTCAGCCGTCGATGCGAAAATTCAAATTATTTCGTACTCAAATGTTGACGCAGAGCCTTTTGAAAAGGTCAACTTCACGGCTCATACATACAAGAATAATGTAAACTCTCAGATCAGTCACAGAATTTTTCTGAAATCATATTCCTATGACGGCTTCAAAATTGATGTGACAGGAGAGAAGGTAACAACTTTTTATTCATTTGCGGTTTCAATAAGACGGGCGATGAAAAATTCCCTTGATATGCTGTTGCCGGAGGATTATTCAACGCTCTGTCGTGCCGTTCTTTTGGGCGAGAAAACAGCTCTTGATTCAAGCGTTAAAGATGATTTTTCATTGACAGGCACTTCGTTTTTAATAGTGGTTTCGGGAATGCATCTTGTTATAATCACTTCGTTTGTATTGTTCTTGGTAAGAAAATTAACAAAAAACAGATTCATAATAACAGGCTTTACCACATTTACGGTTATTGCCTTTATGGCTGTAACGGGCTTTGCGCATTCGGTTGTCCGTGCAGGAATTATGATGATAATTGTGTCGTTTGCATCGTCAAATCTCAGAATAGCCGACTCGCTGAATAACCTTGGTTTTGCCGCAATTGTTCTGACAGTTTTCAACCCATATGCGGTAGCCGATATCGGTATGTTGCTTTCATTTTCGGCAACGACGGGCATAATTCTGTGGTCAAGACCGATTGAACGCTCTGTGCGGAGAATCTTTTACTACAAAAACAAGCGTAAGGATGGTTTTGTCGGAACGGTTGTCTATTATATCAAAAGGCTGTTTAAAATCTGCGTAAATATGCTGTCGGTTTCAGTATCTGCATTTCTGTGGATTTTGCCGATAACCGCTGTTGCATTCAACAGAATTTCCCCGACAGTCATACTTGTTTCTCTGTTATGTGAACCGTTTGTTTCGGCACTTTTGGTGTGTTCTCTGTTGTGTTCGGTACTTTTTATTTGCCCGTTCATATCATTTTTTGCATACCCGTTTGGACTCGTTTCGGGATTATGTTCAAAGGCAATTTTGTGGTTGGTTTCAACTTTTTCACAACTCCCATTCAGCACAATTAAAACCCATTCGCTTTATTGTTTTGTGTGGATAGGTGTCAGCGTATTTCTCGCAATCGGCGGATTGTTTGTAATAAATCGAAAATTCTATGTCAGAATTTCTGTTCCGATATCAATTTCAGTCCTCGTAATCGGAGCGTCGCTCAATGTGCTTTTAACAGCCGACAACGGTGAAATGAAAATCTATAATGTCGGCAACGGTGTTTTTGTAACAGTCAACTGCCCCGACAGCTGTTCCGTGATTTCTTGCGGAGGCAACAGAGCAAGCGCAGACGATGTGACAGCCGATATCAGCGAAAGATACTCAGATATTGAATATATGATAATTCCAAATCAGAATAATAAATACTCTTCTCTTGAACGCTTTGCGGTCACAAAATTTGACTTAAATAATATTTTGGTATATGATAATGACATTAAAAAGCAAAATCTTTTGAACGCTTTTGACGGTAACAGCCGACAGACTTTCGGCGGAAACAGTCATTTTACGCTGAATCTTTCCGATACGGTGACGGATGAGGTAATCTGCGTTGACAACACAATGTTTCAGTTCATAAAAGGGAAAAATATGACTGTATTGTTTGTGCCGACAGATGCAGATCTTTCAAATCTGCCCGAAAAGTATCGCAATCCCGATTGTTTGCTGATTGATACAGTCCCCGAAAATTTCGATTTGATATCATGCAATACCGTGATATTTTCGGGATCGGAAAAGCAGTTTAAGAAAAATTATGATTCTATTAAAGAAATCAGTCCAACCGTTATTTCAACATCTGAAAGAAATATAACGGTCAATCTGAACGGAGGATAAAATGCCGCGCATCACCGAAGCAGACCTGAAAAAACAAATTAAAAACAAAAGCTTTTCGCCTGTGTACCTAATCTACGGTTCGGAGCAGATGTTTGTCAAAAGTTACACAAAAAAGCTTTGTGAGGCTGTTGCAGGCAAAAACCCGTCCGATTTCAATTATCATACATTCAGCGGTGACATCGATTTTCAGGAACTTGCCGCATCCCTGCAAATAATGCCGTTTATGGCGGAACGCAACTGTGTTGTTGTGACCGACATTTACTTTGATAATATGGTAAAGGATAGGCTTGATACTCTAAAAGAGCTTACAAGCAGAGCATGGGACGGTACGGTTCTCATAATTTCAATGCCGACTTATGTTCCGTCAAAGAATAAGACTTCTTTTACAGCTCTTATAAAGCGTGTTGAAAAAATCGGCAGCGTCTGCTGTTTTGAAAAAATCAATTCACAAATTATCGAAAAGTATGTTGCAAAGTGGGCAACCGAAAACGGCAAGCTGATTTCACACCTCAATGCGTCAAAGATTATTTCAAATGTTGGCGATGACCTCAATCTTCTGAAAAACGAGGTCAACAAAATTGCCGCATATGCAAAGGGTGAGGAAATTACCGACCGTGATATCGACCTTTGTCAACCGTAAACCTTGAAGCAAGAACATATGATATGGCTGACGATGTTATTAACGGCAGAGGTGACAGAGCGTTCGAGAAAGCTTGACACACTTTTCTGTCAGCGGGAAGAACCGATTAACATTCTCTATGCACTTTCATCCGCCTATGTCGATGCGTATCGTATGCGTGTTGCAGATGAATGCTCAGTCAGTAAAGAAACCGTGGCGAAAGATTTTGCCTACAAAAACCGTGCGTTTGTGTTAAACAGGGCGAGAACTTCAGTTTCAAGGACTTCAACCGAGGCACTTCGGAAAAGCCTTGATGTGCTTGTTGAAACAGACGAAAAGCTGAAATCAGTTTCCGTTAATCAAAGATTTTTAATTGAACAGCTTATTTCCCGTTTGCTTTTGATTGCAAAGGAGGGCAGAATCTAATGCTCAAAATCCGTGAGGCTGTCATAGTTGAGGGCAGATATGACAAGATAAAGCTTTCATCAATTGTAGATGCTCCGATAATCGAAACCAACGGTTTCCGTGTTTTTTCCGACAAAGAAAAGCAGTCGCTTATCCGCAAAATTGCCGAAACAAGGGGAATACTTATAATGACCGACAGCGACGGTGCAGGCTTTGTAATAAGGAATTTCCTTAAAGGCTCGGTCGATAATTCAAAAATTAAAAATTGTTATATTCCTCAAATCAAAGGCAAGGAAAAACGCAAGGCAAAAGGCGGTAAAGAGGGGCTTTTGGGCGTTGAAGGCGTCAGCGATGAGGTTATAATAAATGCAATCCGCAAAAGCGGTGCCGAGATAATCGGTGAAGAAAATAATATTCCCGAAAGGAAAATTACTAAAGCCGATCTATTTGTCCTCGGACTTACGGGAACTGAAAATTCAGAAATAAACCGCAAGAAGATTCTTAAAAAACTCGGTCTGCCGTCATATCTTTCAACAAACGCATTTTTGACCGCAATCAACTGTCTTTATTCTTTTGAAGAACTAAAAGAGATGCTCTGACAAAATAAAAAATTCATAGGTTAAATAAATCACCTGTTTCGGCAAAAACTAAAACAGGTGATTTCTTATGAAAAAAAGTTTACGGTTGCGTAACGATTGCATTCTCTTTTCAATAGGCGGAGCAGGCTACGCTCTGCTTGAAATTTTGTGGCGGAGAAAAACTCATTGGTCAATGGCGGTTACGGGCGGAACTGCGTTTGTGTCGCTTTTCAGATTTTACAAGCGCTTTTCAAAAATGAATATGCTGCAAAAATGCATATCGGGAAGTGCGATAATTACCGCACTTGAATACTGCTGCGGCTGTGTTGTCAATTTGAAATTCAGGCTTAATGTCTGGGATTATTCAAACTGCCGACTTAATTTAAAAGGGCAGATTTGCCCGTTTTACAGCACCCTGTGGGCATTCCTTTGTATCCCCGTCAGCGCATTATGCACTTCTCTCTGCAAAAAAATACAGTAAAAAAACAGGAGCGGTAAGGAAAATACTGCTCCTGTTATGTTTTATTTATTCAGACTTTTTGTTCTCGCTTTTTTCATCGGATTCGTTTTCTTCAGAAGTGTCGTTTTTCTTGACAACAACCCGTAAAATACGCTGATCCTTAACCTCCATAACGGTAAACTTAAAGCCGTCGGCCTCAATGTTGTCACGCTTGTGGGGGATTGTTCCTGCGTGTTCAAGAATATATCCGCCGACCGTCACGCTGTCACATTCAAGACTGTCCTCGTCCATATCAAACAGACCGAGCATATCTTCAAGCTCCATATCACCGTTTACAAGGAACTCGCCCTTGCCGATTTTGTAGTAGTTATGCTCAATTTCCTCGTCCTCGTCCCATATTTCACCGACAATTTCTTCGAGCAAATCCTCCATTGTAACAATACCGAGTGTTCCGCCGTATTCATCCGTAACTACCGCAAGATGAATTTTTGTGCGTTTGAATGCATTCAAAATTTTTGAAAGCTGTTGCGTTTTGAACACAAAGTAAGGCGGCTGCATAAGCTCCTTAACATCGGGTGCTTTACCGTCTGCAAGTCGTTCAAGATAATCTCTTGTATGGAGAATGCCGACAACATGGTCAATCGTGCCTTCGTACACGGGAATTCTTGAATAGCGGTTTTCAATGATGATATCCTTGATTTTTTCAGGCGAGTCATCAACGCTGATAAATGTGATGTCAACCCTCGGAGTGAGAATTTCCTCGGCAGTAGTTTCGTCAAAGTCAAGTGCGGAGCGAACCATTTCGCTTTCGCTCTCTTCAAGAACGCCTTCTTCCTCAATGCTCTCAACAATGTATTTAAGCTCATTTTCAGTAACTGACGGAGCGTCACCGCTGCTGCCTGCAATCTTTAAGGCAATCATTTTGAATCGTGTGAAAATCCACACAAGCGGTGTAAGAAGTGTCATAAGTACTCTGAGCAATCCGGCTGTTTTGAGTGAAAAGGCATCGCAATGTTCCTTTGCAAGACATTTCGGCACAATCTCACCGAATGTCAGAACAAGAAAAGTTGTTGCACCTGTTGCAATTGCCGAGCCTGCGTCACCGAAAAGATTCATACACAGCACAGTCGCAATTGAAGAACAGCTCAGGTTTACAACATTGTTGCAGATGAGAATTGTTGTAAGGGCATTGTCGAAATGCTCGATTATGTAGAGCGCTGCTGCCGCTTTTTTGTTGCCGTCATCCTTGTAACGCTGAACACGCACCTTGTTTACAAACGAAAATGCAGTTTCAATCGCCGAAAAGAACGCCGAAAGCAAAATAAGAACTAAAATGACAACACCCATAATTATGTCAGATGTCAACTGAATATCACTCCATAACAACTTCCGACAGGTTCTGTCGGAATAATATTTCTTTAATACTACTATAATTCTTTTAAATAATTATTACTTATTAGAAATAAAGAAATAAAATTATTGAAATAATTTTGCTGTAATGGTATAATAAGCACTAAAGGCATTTTACAATTGAACAGTGTGGCTTGTGCGTCTTATTTTTTGGTATGCATACATTTTGCGTGCAATTTTGGTGAAACTATTCTCGGAGGTGCATACAATGCCACAAAAATCAAAATCTTCAAAAGTCTCATCAAAAAAAGGAAACTATGTTAAAAATCCTGCGCCGGATGATGATCCGCAAAAGCTTGCAAACGACAGCCCCATAAGTGAAGAACAAACAGACCGAATCGGCGAAACAGGTTCTGTTCTCACAACTCATAAGGACTGTGTGCTGCATTGCCTGACGATTATCGGTCAGATTGAAGGTCATTACATTCTTTCGCAACAAAACAAAACCACAAAATACGAGCATGTCATCCCTCTGCTTGTTTCGGTTGAGGAGGACGAAAGAATTGACGGACTGCTTGTGCTGATTAACACAGTCGGCGGAGATGTTGAGGCAGGTCTTGCAATTGCCGAGGTGATTTCGGGAATGAAAAAGCCGACCGTTTCCATCGTACTCGGCGGAGGTCATTCAATAGGAATTCCGCTTGCTGTTGCGGCAAAGAAAAGCTTTATCGCAAAGAGTGCGTCAATGACGGTTCATCCCGTAAGAACAACAGGCCTCACACTCGGAGTTCCGCAGACCTTTGAATATTTTCAGCGTATGCAGGACAGAATCACAACCTTTGTTGCCGAAAATTCCAATATTACAAAAGACCGTTATAATCAGCTTGTGCTTAACACGGGTGAGCTTGTAATGGATATCGGAACTATTCTTGAGGGAGAAGAGGCTGTTGAAGAAGGCTTGATTGACGAGGTCGGAACAGTTTCCGATGCAATTGACGCTCTTTATGATTTGATTAAAGAAAGCAAAGAGAGCAAGCCGAAGTCTGCAAAATCACGCTCAAAAAAGCAGGAAAAATAATTTCGGGCGTTTTGCCCGAATACATATATATTGTGACGCTTATGATTTGTATGAAATCTTAATTATGCCAACCCATACGGCTTTTCAGCGTACAAATAACAAAGAAGATTCGTAAAACTTATTTTTTGGAGGGAATACATAAACATGTCAATTTTAGATGCTATTATTCAGGGTGTTGTTCAGGGACTTACCGAATTTTTGCCCGTATCAAGCAGCGGCCACCTCGCAATCACACAGCACATTCTCGGTGCAGGCACAGGCGAAAGCAATCTTTTCTTTAATGTAATGCTCCATGTCGGCACACTTGTTGCCGTTGTTGCATTCTACCACAAACTTGTGTGGGATCTTATCAAAGAATTTTTCCTTATGCTCAAGGATATTTTCACGGGCAAGTTCAAATGGAGCAAAATGAATTACAACCGTAATCTCGTTGTAATGCTCATCATCGGTCTTATACCGCTGTTCTTGCTTTTTCTGCCAATCCCCGGAACAGATATGAAACTCAAGGACCTTGCAGACCGAAAGCTTTCCGCAAGTCCTGTTCTCATAGTAACTGCCTGTTCGCTCATTCTCACAAGCGTACTTTTAACAATCGGTATTATCCGTAACCGCAAGAGTTTTGCCTCAACTCACAAACATCTTGCAACAAAGAGCAATGCAAAGGCAACAAGAGATAATTTTAATGTTGTTGACGCAATCCTTGTCGGTGTAACACAGGTTTGTGCCGCACTCCTTCCGGGACTTTCCCGTTCAGGCTCAACACTTTCGGTCGGTGAGATGAGAGGAATCTCAAAGCAGAAGGCACTTGACTACACATTCGTACTCGGTATCCCGTCAATCCTTGCGGCGGCACTTCTTGAGGGTGTGGATGCAATCAAGTCACCCGAAGGTTTAAGCAATATTGAATTTCTTCCGCTGATTATCGGAATGGCAGTTTCCGCAGTTGTAGGCTATCTTGCAATCGTAATTTTCAAGTGGTTCCTGAAATCCGACAAAATGGAAATTTTCGTAATCTACACAGCGGTTGTCGGTGTTGCATTTATTGTAATTTCAATCATCGAAATGAATACGGGCGTAAACCTTTTCACAGGTGCGCCGATTGCATAAATTTTAAATGGAGTGATTTTATTGGCAGCTAACAAAAATAAAGCTGACAAAACTAAAAATACTGCGTCGGGAAGAAAAAAGACTTCTTCAAAAGCCTCATCAAAAGGTGCAAAAACTGCAAGCAGAACCAAAGCATCCGCTGTTCCGAAAAGGAGCAGCGGACTTTCGCCGCGTGTAAGAGCAATCCTCTATGCCGCCGTTGCGGCTGTTTTTGTCTGCATAATTTTCATAAAAGGTTCAAATGTCTGGACAATGATACGCAGTTTCTTTTTCGGAGTTCTCGGATTCGGGATTTTTCTTGTTCCCGTAACGCTTTTTTATTTGTGTGTCATGACCGAAAAGGAGAAACAGGTTGCACGCTATAAGCTGAAGCTTTTCCTTTGTGTCGTCATAATTCTGTTTATCGGGGCGTTGATTTACGCAGGCAGCGGCGCAAAATATTCTGATATGAACTTTTTTGCGTGTCTTGGCAATCTGTTCAAGGATGCCTCCGACACCTCAATGTATATGACTTTCGATTGCGGAATAATCGGCGGACTGCTCGGCTATCCGCTTGTTGTCCTGTTCGGCAGTACAGCCGCACTTTTTACAAGCTTTGTTGTAACAGCCGCACTTATCCTTATTGTTGCGAACATTTCTATTAAAGATATGACAGCGGCGGCGTCAAGGACAGCCGTACATATCCGTGAAGCAGGTGAGGAGAGGGCAAGAGTTCGCAGAGAACGCAGAGAAGAAAACCGTGAGAGAAAGCTTGCCGAAAGATGCGATATCGACATTGCGCTTGAAGGTGAAAACAGAAAGTCCTCGGGAAGTTTTATTGACATTCCGCTTGATGACAAAAAGACAAAGGTCAAGAAAGCAAAGTCGGCAGTAAACGGAATTGACACGGATATTGCCGATTCAAAGGAAGAAAATGCCGCAGACAAGGATTTGTCACAGGATCTCATCAACATAATCAATCGTGCAAGCAAGCCTATGGGCAAAAGTGCCGACAACACGGTTTCTGCAATTGCAGAGGATATCTCAAACGAAAAGTCAGCTTCTAAGGCTGAACAGACAGAGGTCAAGCCTGATGCCGAAACTGAGAACATCGTCAAAAAAGCACTTCTCAAAAGCAAAAAAGACAACAGTGAGGAGGCCGGCGACGAAATTGCGGAACAGCTTGACAGAGCTGTTCGTTCCGATAATTCTCAGAAGGAAGAAAAAAAGTATCAGTTCCCACCGATTCAGTTGCTCAAACCAAAGCTAAATTCCGATGACAGCGATGCAATGGAAGAAATGCAGAATAATGCCAAAAAGCTTATTGATACCCTCACAAGCTTTGGTGTAAAGGCAAGCATTGTAAACATCTGCCGAGGTCCGTCTGTAACACGCTATGAGTTACAGCCTGCCCCCGGCGTTAAAATCAGCAAAATTACAAATCTCTCCGATGATATCGCACTCAGCCTTGCCGCAAACGGTGTTCGTATTGAAGCGCCTATTCCGGGTAAGGCGGCAGTTGGAATTGAAGTTCCAAATAAGGTTGTAAGCATGGTAACAATGCGTGAATTGATTGATTCGGACAAGTTCAGAAACAGCAAGAGCAAGCTCACAACCGTTCTCGGAAGAGATATCTCGGGTGAAATTGTTGTTACCGATCTTGCAAAAATGCCGCATCTGCTCATTGCAGGTACAACCGGTTCGGGTAAATCCGTATGTGTAAACTCAATTCTTATGAGTATTCTCTACAAGGCAACTCCGGATGAAGTAAAGCTGTTGCTTATCGACCCGAAAATGGTTGAATTTTCAAAATACAAGGGCATTCCGCATTTGCTCATTCCTGTAGTGTCCGACGCAAAAAAGGCGGCGGGTGCGCTCGCTTGGGCAGTAAATGAAATGCTCCAGAGATATAAAATTTTCTCCGAATACGATTGTAAGGATATTGATTCATATAATTCTCTTATCGAAAAAAATATGAATTATATGGAGAAAAATACACCTGTTGTTAATGAAGAGGGAGAAGAGGTTCAGCCTGTTCTTGAAGTAAACGGACTTCCCGTTGCCAAAGAAAAAATGAGCCGTGTCGTAATTGCAATTGACGAGCTTGCCGATTTGATGATGGCGGCTCCGAGCGAGGTTGAGGACTCAATCTGCCGACTTGCTCAGATGGCTCGTGCCGCAGGTATGCACCTTATCCTTGCAACCCAAAGACCTACCGTTAATGTAATCACAGATCTTATCAAGGCGAATGTACCGAGCCGTATTTCACTCAAGGTAAGTTCAAACACAGACTCCCGTACAATTCTTGATACAGGCGGCGGTGAAAAGCTTATCGGCCGAGGCGATATGCTGTTTTTTGCCTGTAGGCGCTCCAAAGCCTATTCGTGTTCAGGGCTGCTACGCTTCCGATGAAGAAATCGAGGGTGTAACCCACTACATAAAGAAAGCATATTCGGCTCAGTATAATTCTGAAATCGAAGAAAAAATTAAAAGAATTGCTTGCAGAAGAAATTGCTCAGGGCAAAAAATCGGGTGATTCAGATTCATCATCTGACGAAGGCCTTGATGTTGACAGCAAAATGGAAGAGGCAATCAAGTGCGTAATTGAAGCAGGACAGGCATCAACCTCACTCTTGCAGAGAAGACTCAAGGTCGGCTACGCAAGAGCAGGCAGAATGATTGACGATATGGAACAAATGGGAGTTGTAGGCCCTCATCAGGGTTCAAAACCGAGAGATGTTCTCATGACCTACAACGAATGGCTCGAACGCAGAAATGCACTTGAAAACAGAGCCGATTGATAAACATTGAAAACAAAAGGAGGGTTCAATATGGCTTTTTTACCGATGAACGCAAAAGAAATGCGTGATCGAGGCTGGAACGAAGTCGATTTTATATATGATTGCGGTGACAGCTATGTTGACCATCCGTCATTCGGTGCGGCAATAATCACGAGAGTTCTTGAGGATTGCGGTTACAAGACGGCATTCCTTGCACAACCTAATTGGAAAAACGATGATGATTTTACACAGTTCGGTAAGCCAAGGCTCGGTTTTATGGTGTCGGCAGGCAACATTGACAGTATGGTTGCCCACTACACGGTTGCAAAGCGTAAAAGACATGATGATGCCTATACGGCAGGCGGTAAAAACGGCAGGCGTCCCGACAGAGCCGTCACAGTTTACTGCAACATAATCAGAAAATTATATCCCGATTCTCCCATTATAATCGGAGGTCTTGAGGCATCACTCGAAGATTTGCTCATTATGATTATTGGAAAAACGAGGTAATGCCCTCAATTATTTTCGACAGCAAGGCAGATTTGCTTGTGTACGGAATGGGCGAGCTGCAGACAATTGAAATTGCAAAAAGACTTTCCGAGGGTTATCCTGTTGAATCTCTTTACGACATCAGAGGTGTTTGCTATAAAATTCGTACAGACGATTATGTGCCAAAGTCGGTTGTCGAACTTCCAAGCTACGAGCGTGTAAAAGAGGACAAGCGTGACTATGCAATTGCATCACGCAGGGAGCTTGAGGAGGCTGATGCAGTAAGGGGCAAAACCCTCATTCAAAGGCACGGAAAGTATATTCTTGTGCAGAATCCTCCGATGCAGCCCCTTGACACCAAACAGCTTGATTATGTCTATTCTCTGCCGTATGAGCGTTGGTATCCAAAGTGTTATGAAAGTCTCGGCGGCGTACCCGGTATTAACGAGGTACTGTTTTCAATCACACACAACCGTGGTTGTTTCGGTGCTTGTAATTTCTGCTCACTTGCTTTTCATCAGGGCAGAGCGGTAACCGTCAGTGAAAAGAGTATTATTGAGGAGGCTGAAAGTTTTCTTGATAATCCACGATTCAAGGGCTACATAAGCGATGTCGGAGGACCTACCGCAAACTTCAGACTTCCGTCATGCGAAAAGCAGAAAAAGCTAGGACTTTGTAAAAACAGAAGATGTCTTGCACCGACACCTTGCCCGAATATGCAGGTGTCACACACGGAATATCTTGATATTCTGCGAAAGCTGAGAAATCTCAAGGGCATTAAAAAGGTGTTTATCCGCAGCGGAATCCGTTTTGATTACCTTATTGAAGATGAAAATGACGAATTTTTCCGTGAACTCGTAAAGTATCACATCAGCGGTCAGCTGAGAGTTGCCCCCGAGCATTGTTCAGCGGCAGTTCTCGACAAAATGGGCAAGCCGCATATTGAAAGCTACAAGCGTTTTTGTAAGATGTTCTACGATTTTACGGGCAAGGAAAATAAAGACCAGTATGTTGTGCCGTATCTGATGAGCTCACACCCAGGTTCAACACTTTCGGATGCCGTAGAACTTGCACTTTTCTGCAAGCGTGAAAACATTCACCCAAAACAGGTTCAGGACTTCTATCCGACTCCGGGTACAATTTCAACGAGTATGTTCTATACGGAGCTTGATCCGTACACTCTCAAAGATGTTTATGTCCCCAAGTCTGAAAATGAAAAGGCAATGCAAAGGGCGTTGCTGCAGTATTTCATTCCCGAAAACAAACCGCTTGTAATCAAAGCACTCATCAAAGCCGAAGCAGACGGGATTTAATCGGTAACGATAAAAAATGTCTTGTAACTCCGATGGCGGGACAAACACAGGGCGGTTATTCAAAACAGAACAACAACCGCAATTCGCAGAATCAGAAGGGAAGAGGCAAAAACGGCAAAGATAAGTTCGCAAAGTACAGACGAAAAAACAAAAAGAAATAAAATCTTTTTATACTGAAAATATCGGTATGCGTACTTTTCATTGCCTGTGTACTGCTTGTTTCATTCGGAAAACCTCTCGAAATTCCCGATTGGAACGATGTCTATACATTTTTCGGAATTTCAGCCGATATGGAGTCCGATTTTTCTGTTTCGTTTATCAATGTCGGTTCGGCTGATTGTACGCTGATTAAATGCGGAGACAAAAGTGTGCTGATTGACGGAGGAACAAATCTTGTGACCGATAAAATTACTGCCTATCTCAAACGCAGTTCGGTAACTCATCTTGATGCCGTAATAGTGTCACACCCCGACAGCGACCACATCGGTTCGCTGCCCGATGTCATAGATGAATTCGGTACAGATGTTGTTTATTTCGGAAAATATTCCGACAACCACAAAACCCCCGAATACGAAAAGCTTGTTAATTCTATAAAAGAAAATAATATAAAAACCGTAATTCCGGTTTCAGACAAACCCGTTGAAATCGGAAATATGACCTTTAAATTTTATCAACCCGAAAAGGACTTCGGCAACACAAACGATAATTCGCTTGTAACAATACTTGAATATGACGAAAAGCGATTTCTCTTTACAGGCGACATTTCGTCAAAAAGGGAAGAATCAATGGTTAATTCCGACAAAGAATTAAAATGTGATGTTCTCAAGGTTGCACACCACGGCAGTAAGTATTCTTCAAGTGAAGATTTTCTTGCAAAGGCAAGCCCCGAAACCGCTGTAATAAGCGTTTCGGCTGACGATACGGCACTTCCCGATTACTATATAACAGCCTTGCTTAACAGCGTGTGCAAAAATGTTTATCGGACAGACAGCGATAAAACCGTTATGATAACAGTCGAAAACGGTGAGATTTGCACCAAAACTCATGCCTGAAAGGTTGACTATAAATTAAATAATGTTATAATATTATTGTTTAACTGACAAAAATCGAAAGGAATTTTTAAATATGGGAGTATATGAAGAACTCGTAGCCAGAGGACTTATCGCTCAGGTTACGGACGAAGATGAAATCAGAGAGCTTGTAAACAGCGGTAAAGCCACATTCTATATCGGCTTTGACCCGACAGCCGACAGTCTCCATGTAGGTCACTTTATGGCTCTTTGCCTTATGAAAAGACTTCAGATGGCAGGCAACAAGCCAATTGCACTCGTAGGCGGCGGCACAGGTATGATCGGTGATCCGTCAGGCAGAACAGATATGCGTCAGATGATGACAAAGGAAACAATTCAGCACAATGTTGATTGCTTCAAAAAGCAGATGAGCCGTTTTATCGACTTTTCTGAGGGCAAGGCTCTTCTTGTAAACAACGCAGACTGGCTTCTTGACCTTAACTATGTTGAACTTCTCCGTGATGTAGGCGCTTGTTTTAGCGTTAACAATATGCTTCGTGCAGAGTGCTACAAGCAGAGAATGGAAAAGGGACTCAGCTTCCTTGAATTTAACTATATGATTATGCAGTCATACGACTTTTATGCCCTCTATCAGAAGTACGGCTGTAATATGCAGTTCGGCGGCGATGACCAGTGGAGCAATATGCTCGGCGGTACAGAGCTTATCAGAAGAAAGCTCGGCAAGAACGCATATGCAATGACAATCAACCTTCTCCTCAACTCAGAGGGTAAAAAATGGGTAAAACCCAGTCGGGTGCAGTATGGCTTTCAGCCGAAAAGACAAGCCCCTACGATTTTTACCAGTATTGGAGAAATGTTGATGACGGCGATGTAATCAAGTGCCTTAAAATGCTCACATTCCTTTCGCTTGAAGAAATTGATGAGCTTGCAAAGCTTGAGGGCAGTGAAATTAACAAAGCAAAAGAAATTCTTGCTCATGAGCTTACAGAGCTTGTTCACGGCAAAGAGGAGGCTGACAAGGCTCAGGAGGCCGCAAGAGCAATCTTCAGCAACAAGACAAATACTGACAATATGCCTTCAACAACTCTTACAGAGGCTGATTTTGCAGACGGCGAAATCGGAATTCTTGACCTCATGAAGAAGTGCGGACTTATCCCTTCAAACGGTGAGGGCAGAAGACTTATTCAGCAGGGCGGTGTTTCTGTTGACGATGAAAAGGTAACAGATGTTTACGCAAAGGTTGCAAAGTCTGATTTTGAAAAAGGCTATGTTGTAATCAAAAAGGGTAAAAAGGTTTACCATAAGGCAATTCTTGGCTGATTTTGAAAATTAAATAAAGGGGATTAGGGCAAAATGAAAAAGTTTTTTTCGGAGTTTAAGGAATTCATAATGCGTGGAAATGTGCTTGATCTCGCAGTCGGCGTTATCATCGGTGCGGCTTTTCAGGCAATCGTAACTTCTCTCACAAGCGACATCATTTCGCCGATTCTCGGTATCTTCGGCGGTGTCAACTTTGACCAGTTTCAGGTTACAATCAACGGCGCAACAATTATGTACGGTAAGTTTATCACAGCGGTAATCAACTTCCTGATTATGGCTTTCGTAATCTTCCTTATCGTAAAGCTTGTCAACAAGGTTATGTCACTCGGCAAAAAAACTGAACCCGAAGAAGCTCCCACAACAAAAAAGTGTCCGTTCTGTTTCAGTGATATTGATATCAAAGCCACAAAATGTCCCCATTGCACAGGCGATATCATCGACCTTACAGAAAAAACAGACGACAAAAAATAATATCGCTGTTACATAACATAAACAGATATTACACAACTTAACAACCAACAAAAAGCCACAGTAGAAAGTTAAAATCTACTGTGGCTTTTTAAATTGAAAATTATGATTGAGCGTAACATTGTTACCGTCTGTACAATTTTATATTAAAATAACAAAAACAAAAATACAATTCCGCAGAGGATTGCTATTGCTTTGCGCCGACTATGACATCACGCACATAATGCACTCCTGCACACACTCTGGACACGGAAATTATAACCGCAATGAAGAGGTATGCAATTCCTGCCCACACATTGAACCGCAAAATTGCCATTGCAATGATGAATGCGCTTGCGGTGTGGCGGCTCGGCATACTGTCGGGCTTGCTGTTCTTTGCAAAAACAGGCGCAACTCCGTACCGCACATACGGGCGTTCTTCTTTTATGATAATTCGCAGAAGTGTTATTCCCAAAAACACCCCCGCAGGCACAGTCAGCGACTTTAAAAACAAATCTTTTTGCCACAAAAATGTATATACAAGCAAAATCGGATAGCTTGCAAATACTGTCAGCGGAAAAATTTTATATACGAATTTCAACACATTTTTTGCGGATTTGTTATTCTTGAAGAAATCGGTCAGTTTAATATATTGTTTACGGCTAATTTTCTACATCTCCCGGAGCTTTTTACACTCAGATTTTAACATAACCGTTACACTATTTCAACATTATATTTATCAAACCAGTAGTCAAGTTCGATTATATACGCAAGAATCTGCGGTGCTTTCATCAGCTGACCGTACCACGGATTTGTGATTTTATCGGGATTTTCAATGATATCTTCAATCCCTTTTCGGTCAAGCAGTTCGTTTAGAATTGAACGCTTTTTAAGAATTTTTCTAACCCTTTTTACACACTCGTTGAAGTAAATCGGATTGTGCGTTTTCGGGTACGGGCTTTTCTTTCGCCAGCAAATTTCTTCGGGCAGAATATCCTCAAAAGCCTTTCGCACAATTCCCTTTTCACGGTTGCCCCATGCCTTTAATTCCCACGGCATATTGTACGCATATTCAACAAGTCTGTAATCGCAAAACGGCACTCTTACCTCAAGTCCGCTGAACATTGAGCATCTGTCTTTTCGCTCAAGCAGACATTGCATAAACCAGTAAAAATTCAGGTAGAACATCTCTCGCATTCGCCTGTCAAGGTCGGTGTCACTTTTAAGCTTTGGGGCAAGGCTTATTGTGTCAAGATACCTTTGTCTGACATACTCCTCGCCGTTTTTCAGCACACCGTCCTTGAGAATGCTCCTGCGAATATCCTGACTTTTTGACCACGGAAAACAATCCTCAAAAAGTATTTCATGGTTGTGATACCACGGATATCCGCCGAAAAGTTCATCGGCACATTCTCCCGAAAGTGCAACGGTGTAGTTTTGCTTGATTTCTTTGCAGAAGAGCAAAAGTGACGAGTCAACATCAACATACCCCGGCAAATCCCTTGCCTGAACACTTTCATAAAGTGCGTCGCACACAAGCGTGTTGTCAAGGACAATTTCCCTGTGCTTTGTGTCGGCATTTTTTGACATCATCGAAATAAATTCGTAGTCGGGAGTAGGCTGAAAATTGCTCTTCTGAAAATATTTTTCGTTGTCACGGTATTCAACCGAGTAGGTGTTGATTTTGCCGAGTTTGTGTTCCTTGTTGTACATTGATGCGGTCTTGACAATTATACTGCTGTCAAGTCCTCCCGAAAGGAAAAAGCACAGCGGAACATCACTCACAAGCTGTCGCTGAATTGCATCAGTCAGCAGATATCTCGTCTTTTCAATGGTAGTAACTTCATTGTCTGTATGCTCTTTTGCCTCAACGGTGTAGTATTTTTTTCGGCGAAGCTTTGAGTGCCTATACATTGCACATTCGCCCGGATTAAGTTCAAATACTCCCTTGAAAACTCCGAACGAAGGCGTTCTTGCAGGTCCTAAAAAGAAAATTTCATTTAGTCCCTGTTCGTCAATTTGAGGCTTCACAACCTTGCTTGCAAGCAATGCCTTTATTTCTGACGCAAACAGCAAGCCACCGTTGTATTCATAGTAGAACAGCGGCTTAACGCCGATTCTGTCCCTGCACAAAAACAGCGATTTGTCGCTTGTGTTGTAGATTGCAAAGGCAAAAATTCCGTTCAGCTTTTTGCAGCAGTCCGCACCGTATTTAATGTACGATTTCAGCACAACCTCCGTGTCGCTGTGACCTCTGAAATGAAAACCCGATGCTTTCAGCTCCTCACGAAGCTCGGCTGTGTTGTATAGTTCGCCGTTATAGACAATGACATAGGTAGTGTCCTTGTGACGAACCGACATCGGTTGTTTGCCGTTTTCACGGTCAATTACAACAAGCCTCCTGTGCATAAGCGCCGCCCCTCGGTTAATGTACAAACCGTTTTCGTCAGGACCTCGCCTGTCAAGCGTTTCGACATTCTGTTGAGCAAATCGATTCTTTCGCTCATATCCTGTGAGTGGTCAATCCATCCTGCTATTCCGCACATAAAGTAACCTCCGTCAATTTTGTTTGTAATTTTTGAGTGAATATAAAAAGCATAAAGCGGTAAAAAGCAAAGCCGCTCCCGAAAGGGCAGTTCCTCCGAAAAAACTGAAATTTTCAACCGTTGATGTTGAAAAAACATCGGTTGTGACGGAGAAAAGTTTTATTCCTAAATGCGTAAGCAATGCGGTGATAAATCCTTGTAAAATTCTGCAAAAGAAAAATAACATTTTATTTACCTTAATATTTCCAAGTGCCGAGAAAATCTGAAAATGTACGCAAAGTCCGCCGAATCCTGCCGAAAATGCAACAAGTTCAATCGGCAAATCTTTCGATACCGCAGTAACCGCATTGCAAACTTCCGTGAGTATCAAAAACGGTTTTTGAATATTTTCATCCGTAATGTGTGAGCAGAAAATCTCAGTAAATGCCGAAAACAGCACCACAAATGCGCAGATTGCAAACATTCCCCTTGCACCGTCAAGAACAGACTTTACAAGTGCGTCGCCTTTTTGCGGGGTGTTTATTAATGTTTCTGAATTGGAATTATCATCAAGTTTGTTTCTGCAAACGAATTTTAAAGCAAATCCAAGTATAAAAACCGAGATGCATTGGGCGGCAAATATAATAAACCCGACTTCAATGCTCGAATAAAGCTGTGCACCGATAAAATTCACAAGAAACCCCGGTCCCGAACACACCAAAAACAGACCTGCCCGTTTACACTCACTTTCACTTGTCGCACCTTTTTTATAAAGCGAATTTACCGTCTTTGCACCAACGGGATAACCTCCGACAAGTGAAAGAATTATTGCCGATGCAAAGCAACCGCCAAGTCCGAAAAGCGGTTTTGTCAGCCATGAAAGATGTCTGCCGATTTTTTCTGCAAGACCGCTATCTGTAATATATGAGGAAAGCACCATGAAAGGGAAAAGTGACGGTACAAGCGTTGAAAGGCACAAGCCTATGCCGTTTTCAGCACCCTTTGAACATTCTTTTGAAAACAAAAGAGCCGTAATGCATAAAAGAAAAATTCCGATTGCTTTAAAAATATTCACCGCCTTTACGGCACTTTTACTCAGGAACATATTAATCACCAATTAATATATATGACGGCAGTTGCATAAAAATAAATGAGAAACGAAAACAGGGGAGATTTTTTTGCCAAAGAAGAAACGAATTGCCGATAAAAACGAAAAATTGCCTTCTCCAATGTTCGATATGGGAACAATGCCGTATATAGAGATGCTCGGAAACCGCAGAATAACCGTTGAGGGTTCAACGGGAATTTTGCTCTATGACAGCGAAAGCATAAAAATTAATACCTGCAAAACCGTAATTTCATTTTGCGGGCGAGGAATGACATTGAAGTGCATCTCAAGCTCCTGCGTTGAAATTGAAGGCTTTGTAACCGACATCAACTTTCTTTCGTGAGGTGAAACTATGCTCCTTAAAATAATACGCTTTCTCAGAGGAAGTGTGGACTTTACCGCAAGCGGAAAATTTCCCGAAAGATTTATGAACATAACCGCAAAAAACGGTGTGAATCTCTGGAATCCCGTCCGAAAAAGAACGCAATATCAGCCTCAATGTACCTTTCCGACTACAAAAAAATCAGAATTCTTGCACGCAAATCAAGGGTTAAAACAAGAATAACAGCCAAACACGGACTGCCGTTTATTATTAACCGCTATAAGAAGAGAACAGGACTTTTTGCAGGTGCGGTATGCGGAATTATTCTCTGTATTTTTCTTTCAAATTTTATCTGGTCGGTAAAAATTTCGGGTACAGAGGAAATCAGCAATACATATCTTGAATCGTTACTTGGTGATAACGGGATTTCTGTCGGTGTGTGGAAAAACAATCTCGATACAGATCAGATAGAACGCAATATTCAGCTGAAATGTGACGATATCCGCTGGATGAGCATAAACATAACGGGCAGTCTTGTTACGGTTGAAGTAAAGGAAACCTACAAAAAGCCGAAGCTTGATACCTCAAAAAATCCTTGCAATGTAAAAGCCATTAAGGACGGAGTCATAACACGGATTCAGGCATATAACGGCAGACCTGTTGTTACAAAGGGCAGCGGAGTTGTGAACGGTCAGATTCTTGTCAGCGGGCTTGACGAAACCAAGCAGGGCGATATGCGTTACTTGAGAGCAAACGCAAAGGTTTATGCCGACATTACCGAACAGCAAACGCTTTCAATTCCGAAAAAAGTAACCTACAGTTACGCTGACGAAAATTATGTTGACAGAAAAAATTTCAGATTTTTATGGCTCGATTTTCCCTGTAACCTTGCCTTTGAAAACTACGACAATTTTGTAAGTACAGTTCACGGAGAAAATCTGTTTATAAATGATGTTGTTCTGCCGGTAGGACTTAAAATCAGAACCGACCGTGAACTTGTAACAACCGAAAACTCTGTAAGTAAAAACAAGGCTGAGGAGATTTCAAAGGCTGATTGTATTCTCTATGAGATTTTTACAAAGAATAAAAGCAAAGTTATTTCAAAACAAATTTCCGTTAAAGACAATAAAGACGGCTACAGGGTGACAACAGATTATATTTTTAACGAAAATATTGCAGATCAGGTTGATTTTGATGTGACAGAATAGAAAAGTTGTGTTATAATCAATTTGTATGTTTTGCTTTGAACGACTGAAATTTTGCAATCGGACACAAACGGAGGGATAACTATGAGAATTTTATGTATAGGTGATGTTGTAGGCAGTATCGGTTGTGAATTTCTTCGCAACAATCTTCCCACGCTCAAAAAGGTGAAAGGCGTTGATTTTGTAATCTGCAACGGTGAAAATTCAGCTGACGGCAACGGACTGACTCCCGTGTCTGCAAAGCATCTTTTTGACAGCGGAGTTGACGCAATTACACTCGGCAACCATTCTTTCCGCAGAAAAGAAGTCTATGACTGCCTTGACTCAAATCCCTTCATTGTCAGACCCGCCAATTTTCCCGAAAATTCAACACCCGGCAAAGGTATAATTAATGTTGACACAGGGCGAAGAATTGTGTCGATTATAAATATTATGGGTAATTCCTATATGGATAACAACCTGAATTGCGCTTTTGAATGTGTAGATAAAATGATTAAACAGGCTGAAAGCAAAATCATAATTGTTGATTTTCACGCAGAGGCAACGGGTGAAAAAAGGGCAATGGGTTATTACCTTGACGGCAGAGTTTCCGCAATGTTCGGAACACACACCCATGTTCAGACCTCTGACGCACAGGTTCTTCCGAAGGGAACCGGCTACATAACCGACACGGGAAATGACGGGTACAATCCATTCCGTTCTTGGTGTAAAGAGCGAAATTATAATTGCAAAGCTGAAAAATAAGCTTCCGCAGCGCTTTGACCTTGCAAGCGGAGAATGCAAAATGGAATGTACGCTTTTTGATGTTGATGACAAAAGTGGAAAGTGTGTTTCAGCCGAGTCAATGCGTATTGAATAACACAAATCAGCATAAAGTAAATTGTTTCCAATTGTCAAAAAATATGAAACAATCCCGATTAAGTCGGCTTTTTTTGCAGATAATTAGTGTATTATACTATTGCAAAAAACAAGCTGATAATGTATAATGTTATAATGTGAATTATTGTAAAACTGCGTTTGTCGGTGTAAAATCGGCTTATGCAGTTGATTAAGAAATGTACATTAAAAGGATGTGCCTAAATGATAAACGGACAAATTCTCAAACAGGCTGTTATTTCGGGTGCGAATAATATTTCAAACCAAAAAAACAGTATAAATGATCTTAATATTTTCCCTGTACCCGACGGAGACACAGGTACAAATATGTCAATGACAGTCAATGCGGCTGTTGCAGCGCTTGAAGATTTTGACGGTACCTGTGCAGGTGATGCCGCAGGTATCACAGCCTCTGCAATGCTCCGTGGAGCAAGAGGCAATTCGGGTGTTATCACTTCACTAATCTTCCGTGGCTTTGCCCAGGGACTTAAAGACATTGAAGAAGTTGACGGCAAAATCTTGCCGCAGAGACACTTGGAATCGGTGTTGACGCCGCTTACAAGGCTGTTATGAAACCGACAGAGGGAACAATTCTCACGGTTGCAAGAATGGCTTATGAGGCAGGTATCGAAGCCGCTAAGTATGACAGAGATGTTGTGTCTGTATGGCAGACAATCGTTGACAAGGCTAACGAGGCGCTTGCAATCACTCCTCAGCTTTTGCCCGTGCTTAAAAAGGCAGGCGTTGTTGACGCAGGCGGTAAGGGCCTTTGCGTAATCTTTGAGGGTATGCTCTCTGTAATTAAGAACGGCATTATGATTGAAGCTGACGATGACACAGCTCCTGCAACCGTCAGTACATTTGAAAGTGCCGCCGCTGAATTTGACGATGATATCAGATTCACATATTGCACAGAGTTCATCGTTGGCAGAAATGCCGAGATTGAAACCGAAATCAGCGAGCTTCGCAGTTATCTTGAATCAATCGGTGATTGCGTAGTTGTTGTAAATGATGATGAGATTATCAAGGTTCATGTTCATACGGAACAGCCGGGCAATGCTCTTTCAAAAGGACTTGAGTTCGGTCAGCTTCTCACGGTTAAGGTTGAGAATATGAAGGAACAGCACAAGAATGTCAAGTCAACAAAGAAAAAGGCTGAAAAGGAAAAGTTTGTTCCCGCAGAACCTGAAAACGATTTCGGCTTTGTTGCAGTTGCCGCAGGTAACGGTCTTAAAGACCTCTTTAAAGACCTCGGTTGTGACAATGTTGTTTCGGGCGGTCAGAGTATGAACCCGAGTACAGACGATATCTATGAGGCAATTATGGCAACTCCTGCCAAGAATGTTCTTGTTCTTCCAAACAATAAAAACATCATTCTTGCCGCAGAGCAGACAATCCCGATGGTAAAAGACAGAAATGTCATCATTGTTCCGACAAGAACAATTCCGCAGGGTATGACGGCAATGCTCAACTTTGATCCCGAGATTTCTGCCGAAAGCAACGCACAGCTTATGACGGACGCACTTGCGTCTGTGGGTACAGGTCTTGTAACCTTCGCCGCAAGAAGCAGTGAATTCGGCGGTAAAAAAATCAAAGAGGGCGACATTATCGCCCTTGAAAACGGCAGGCTTACAATCACAGAAAAGAGCACAGTTAAGGCTCTTGTCAAGCTTGCAAAGGATATGGTCAGCCGTGACACTTCATTCATTACTCTTATCTACGGTGAGGATGTAAGTGAGGAAGAGGCAGAAAAGGCATACGGAGAGCTTCGTGAAAAGTTCGGTTCAAGAACCGATATTACTCTTGTAAAGGGCGACCAGCCTGTTTACTACTTTATTCTCAGCGTAGAATAAGCATTTAAATCGGATTTTTCAGGGAGCATAATTTTTACGGTTATGCTCCCGCTTTTGTATAACGGAGGTGCGGTATGACATCACTTTATAAAACTCCCGTTACAAATTTGAACGGAATAGGTGAAAAGCGTGCCGCACTTTTTGCAAGACTCGGGATTAAAAGCGTTGGAGATTTGATTAATTTCTATCCACGCACATACGAGGATTGGAGCAACATCAAGCATATTGACGAGCTTGAATACGGTGAAACCGTCTGCATAAAGGCTGTTGTCGCAACATCTGTAAACGATACCCGCATAAGCGGCGGAAGAATTATTTCCAAAACCGCAGTCTATGATGAAACGGGTTCAATTCAGCTTGTGTTTTTTAACAATAAATACATCAGCTCAATGCTCAGACAGGGCGGAGAATATTTCTTTTACGGAAAAATCTCATCTGACAGCTACGGAATGCAGATTGTATCTCCGACTTTTGTTCCTGCTGTCAAGGGAACACAAATCCGTCCGATTTACAGACAAACGGCAGGACTTCCGAGTAAATCGGTTGAATCAGCCGTACGACAGGCACTTTCAATGCTGCCGTCAAAAATTAAGGATCCTTTGCCCGATGCCATAAGGGAAAGATTTGACCTTTGCTCACTCAGACAGGCGTTGTTTGACATTCACTTTCCGAAGAACCGCCAACAGCTTGAAGCAGCCCGAAAAAGGCTTGTTACCGAAGAGCTTGTTGTGCTGAACCTCGGAATGAGAAATCTGCGTGACCACAGCAGAGGAGTAACCTCTCTTGAAATCACAAAGGATTATTCAAAAGAATTTGAATCGCTTTTGCCGTTCACAATGACAAATGCCCAAAAACGGGCGGTGTCGGACTGCATAAACGATATAATCAACAAATCATCTCCGCTGAACCGACTTGTTCAGGGCGATGTAGGTTCGGGCAAAACGGCTGTGGCAGCCTCGGTCTGCTACACGGTTGCCAAAAACGGATTTCAGACCGCATTTATGGCGCCGACTGAAATCCTTGCCCGACAACATTACAAAACATTTCAAAAGCTTTTTGAAAATACGGATATCAAGGTTGGTCTGCTGACAGGCACACTAAGGGAATCCGAAAAAAAACAAATCAGAAAATCACTTGCAGACGGTTCGATTGATATGGTAATCGGAACACACGCTCTCATTACCGATAAAACCGAGTTTAAAAATCTTGCGCTTGCCGTAACCGACGAACAGCACAGATTCGGCGTTGCACAAAGAGCAAAGCTTCTCGGCAAGGGCAACAATCCGCATCTGCTTGTTATGAGTGCCACTCCGATTCCGAGAACACTCGGACTTATCATTTTCGGCGACCTCGACATTTCAATAATTGACGAACTTCCGCCGTCAAGAAAACCCGTGAAAACCGTGTTGCGAACTTCTGCAATGCGTGGCGGAGTGTATGACTTTATCCGCAGTGAAGTAAAACACGGCAGACAGGCGTATATAGTTTGTCCCCTTGTTGAAGAAGGCGAGCTTGACGATGTTGCGTCAGCCGAAGAATATGCCGCAGATTTGATGTTGCGGGAATTTCCTGACATAGCAGTAGGCATTGTTCACGGACAGATGAAGTCTGATGAAAAAGACGAGGTTATGCGTAAGTTTGTCGAGAATGAGTATTCCGTTCTTGTTGCCACAACGGTAATAGAAGTCGGCGTTGATGTTCCGAATGCTACGGTTATTGTGATTGAAAATGCCGAAAGATTCGGACTTTCACAGCTTCATCAGCTGAGGGGAAGAGTTGGCAGAGGCAGTTCGCAGTCCTATTGTATTCTCATCAGCGACAAGGGCAGTAAGACAACAAGAGAACGACTTGAGGTCATGTGTTCAACGAACAACGGTTTTGTTATTGCCGATGAAGATTTGAAAATGAGAGGCCCGTGACTTTTTCGGTCACAGACAGCACGGACTTCCGCAGATGTCAATTGCCGATTTTGCCGACACAAAAAGCCTTGAACTTTCTCAAAAAATTGCAGACTGCATAATGGACCGTTACGGTGATATCCGAAACGATGAAATACGATTGTTAAAAGCAGAGGTAGACCGCCTGTTTGAGCGTGGCGGACAAAATGCTTTAAACTGAAAAACTATAAATGGGAGAATTAAGTAAATGAGAAAAACCATAACCAAAACACTTTCACTTCTCTGTATGCTTTGCATCATTATCTGTTCCGCTTTCACATCGGCAGGTGCTTTGCGTCCTATCCTAATGATGTAAAAACCGAGTCGGACTCAATCCTTCTTGTAAATATGGATTCAGGTCAGACCGTGTATGAAAAAGACGCCGACTCAAAGCGTTACCCTGCGTCAACAACAAAAATTATGACCTACATAATTGCGGTTGAAAACATTGCCGATCTTGATAATACAAAAATTCCGATTAAGCAGTCGGTTCTTGATGTTCTCAAAAACACAGGCAGTTCCCTTGCGAATGTTGAAAATCATGTCGGCAAGAGTATGACTGCAATCGATTTGCTTTACAGCATGATGGTTCCCTCGGGTAACGATGCCGCAATGGTTCTTGCCGATTATATCGGTGAAGGCAATGTTGATAACTTTGTCAAGCTGATGAATGAAAAGGCAAAGGAGCTCGGTTGTGAAAACACTCATTTTGCAAATCCTGACGGACTTCACGATCCCGACCACTACACAACCGCCCGTGATATGTACAAAATCACAACCTATGCGCTCACTCTTCCTCGCTTTGAAGAAATCACAAATACCTGTACATACACTTGTGACGGTGACGATACAGCCCTTGTAACAACCAACTACCTCATTGACGCCAACCGTGGCGGTGAGTATTACTATATGTACGCAAAGGGCATCAAAACGGGTACGACTAACGAGGCAGGCAGATGTCTTGTAACGACAGCGTCGGCAGACGGCTATTCATATATGGCAATTCTCCTTCACGCACCGTATGAGGAAGGTGTGACCGAGGACTACGCAACAATGACCGATGCGGCAGACCTTTTCCGCTGGGCGTTGACAAGTCTTGAAATGAATACTGTAGCCACCTCGTCAAAACCGCTTTGCGAAGTAAAGGTTAACCTTGCATGGGGCAAAAACAGTACATTGCTTTATCCCGAAACCGACCTAAGTGCAATTGTTCCGAAAGACTGCACAGATGAGAATATAATTATTGAACAGGATATTCCCGAAAGCGTTGACGCACCGCTTGACAAAGGCTCGGTAGTCGGTAAGGCAACAATCTATTACAAAGCAGACGCAAACAGCGAAAAGCAGAAGCTTGCCGAGGTTAATGTTGTTGCAGGCGAAAAGATTGAACGCGCGGAATTCTCTATGTGTTCAACATCATCGGCACAGTATTTCAGTCCTATTGGTTTATCGTGATTATCGCTCTTATCATTCTCGTTCTCATCATTTACCTTATTATTTCAAAAATTCACGGTAAGCGTAAAAGAAAGAAGAGAAATGTTAAGCATTACCGCAATCTCTGATGCAATAAAAGTGTAATTAAATTGTAAATTTTCTATACTTGAAATTTGAAAACGGTATGTTATAATTATTTTAGGGAATAATTATTCGGAGGTTTTCATATGAAGTGTCCATATTGCAGTTATGAAGAAAGCAAGGTTATCGACTCTCGTTCTGCTGATGACGGCGAAAGAATCCGCAGAAGAAGAGAGTGTCTGAGATGCGGCAAACGCTTTACCACACATGAGGTGATTGAAACTGTTCCGATAATTGTTGTTAAGCGTGATAAATCCCGTGAGGTTTTTGACCGCAACAAGCTTACAGGCGGAATTCTCCGTGCCTGTGAGAAGCGTCCCGTTTCAATTGAACAGATTGAAAATATGGTCAATGATATTGAGGCTCAGCTTCAGTCAAGCCTTGACCGTGAAATCACTTCAAAGCAAATCGGTGAGCTTGCGATGGATCAGCTCAAGAATATTGACGAGGTTTCATATGTCCGTTTTGCGTCTGTTTATCGCCAGTTCAAGGATATTAACACCTTTATGGACGAACTCAATAAGCTTCTTACTGAAAAGAAATAGTTTCTTATAAAGAATAATTCCGATACTGTACAGCCTTTCTCGGTTGTACAGTATTTTTTTTGCGGTGTACCGTCGCTCTCCGTTCGTGCAGATAGTTTGCAATATCAAAAACATACTATGCCCGAGCGTAAGTATAGCGATTGCTTTTGCAATTTTAAATAGAGGAGTTCATCGGATGCCCACAAGTAACAGCAGAATATTTAAGCTAAGAGTGTTGTACGGAAAGCAACCTATGCAGTTAATTAAAAATTATACGAAAAAATCAAAAATGTCTCTTGACTTAAAGTCAACTTCAGGGTGTAATATATTCCTGTAAAGTAAAAAATAAACTGAAAAATAGTAAAAATTCTGAAACAAAGGAGATTTACAATGGCAAAGTTAATTGCATTTTATTCACGAGCAGATGAAAATTATTTCGGCGGTCAGTACCGCTATGTAAAAGTCGGCAACACCGAAAAGGTTGCAAAAATGATTTCAGACCTCACAGGAGCCGATATGTTTAAAATTGAGCAGAAAGTTCCGTATTCCGCAAACTACAAGGAATGTGTTGCTCAGTCGGTTAAAGACCTTAAATCAAAGGCAAGACCCGAACTTGTTTCATTGCCGAATCTTGACGATTACGATGAAATTTATCTCGGCTATCCAAACTACTGCGGAACAATGCCTATGGCGGTTTATACTTTCCTTGAAGCATTTGATTTTACGGGCAAAACAATTCATCCGTTCTGCACTCACGAGGGAAGCGGACTTTCAAACACAGTCAATGATATTAAAAATACTGCCAAAGGTGCAACCGTAACAAACGGACTTCCCTTGTTCGGAAGTGATGCCGATAAGGCAGAAGGCATTGTTAATGATTGGATTAAAAAATTTAATTACACAAGGAGATAATATTATGAAAATTGCAGACAAGGATGAATTTGAAAAGCAGAATGTATTCGGCACAGGCACTCCCAACACAGCTTATGCAAAGTATTTTATCGGAGAGTCATACCTAAATCCACTCACAAAGCCCGAGGACAGACTTCACCTTTTAAATGTAACATTTGAACCGAGTTGCCGTAACAACTGGCACATTCACCACGCAAAGAGCGGCGGCGGTCAGCTCCTCATCTGCACAGCAGGTGAGGGTTGGTATCAGGAAGAGGGCAAAGAGCCTGTAAGCCTTACACCAGGTAAGGTAATCGTAATTCCAGCCGAGGTTAAGCATTGGCACGGTGCTAAAAAGGACAGCTGGTTCTCACACATCGCAACAGAAATGCCGGGCGAAGAATGTTCAAACGAGTGGTGTGAACCCGTAACCGATGAAGAATATAATAAACTCGGTTAATCGAAAGGTGGTTTCTGAATATGAAAAAAGTTATCGTTTATTATTCCTATCGTGGCAACACAAAAAGCATTGCCGAGATGATTCAGAAAAGCACGGGTGCTGACATTGCAAGAATCGAAACTGTTGTTCCGTATGACGGAGACTACAACTCGGTTGTAAATCAAGGACAGGATGAAGTGAACAGCGGCTATTGTCCCGAAATAAAACCGCTTAATATTGACCTTAGCAAGTATGACGAGGTAATTCTCGGAACACCTGTTTGGTGGTACACTTTTGCCCCCGCAATGCACACATTTCTCAAGGAAAATGACCTTTCGGGCAAGACGGTTTATCCGTTTGCAACCAACGGCGGTTGGATTGGTCACACATTCAAAGATTTTGCAAATGCCTGCGGTACAGCCGATGTAAAGCAGGGAATGAATATCCGTTTTGATGAATCGGTTCTGCGTACACCAAAGTCTGAAATTCAAAAATGGATTGATTCAATTAAATAAGCCTTTCTGTAATGCGGTTTTACCGCAAAATAAAAAACTGTACAGCCTTTTTCGGTTGTACAGTTTTTGTTTTAATGGGTTTACCCAGTGCCACGCTTGCGTGGTACAAACAACCACCCGCTATGCGGGTGTGCATAAAAAGTTATACAAAAAAATCACCAATCGTATTACAATAAGAATGTTCAAGTCTATTGTAAAAAAGAAAGGTGATTTTAATGGCAAATAAAACAAATAGTTTATCCCACACAAAATGGATGTGCAAATACCATGTAGTGTTTGTACCAAAGTATAGAAGAAAAATAATATATGCACAGTATCGACAGAGTTTGCAAAACATAATAAGATTGTTATGTCAGTACAAAGGAGTGGAGATACTAGAGGGGCATATGATGATAGATCATGTACACTTGCTATTAAGTATACCACCGAAGATAAGTGTGTCAAGTTTTATGGGATATTTAAAAGGAAAAAGTGCGTTAATGATGTTTGAGAAACACGCAAATCTGAAGTATAAGTTTGGAAATAGGCACTTTTGGGCAGAAGGATATTATGTGAGTACAGTAGGTCTAAATGAAGCAACCATAAGAAAATACATAGAAGACCAAGAAAAGCATGATATAGCACTAGATAAATTAAGTGTACGAGAATATGAAGACCCTTTTAAGGGTGGCGAGTAATACAAACACCCTTTAAGGGGTGGCGAAAGAGGCAAAGGCAAAATAGGCTTGAACAAAGTGAAAGCCAGCGTCTTGAGGCGCTGGCCGGTAGCATGGGCTTATAGCCCTAGAGCAAACCACCCCCGTTGGACGGGTGGTTTTGATTTATATGTTATTTTGTCGGAATGTAACATTGTACGAATTTGCACAATTTGAGCCGTAGGGGATTGTTAATCCTACCCGATAAAGCCTTGAACGAACACAATAACAATCAGCACGGGGAGTGCGTATTTAAGGTACGGCTTCAGCACTCTTGAAAGTTTAAGACCTTTACCCGTGTTACATTCTTCAAAGTAATTGTCAAAGCCCCAGCCGAATTTTGTTGTGCAGAACAGGAGGTAAACCATTGCGCCGATCGGAAGAAGAAGGTTGCTGACAACGAAGTCCTCAAGGTCAAGCACACCCTTGCCGAGAATGTTGAAGTCGCTCCAAATGTTGAATCCGAAAATACACGGCAGACACGCAAAGAACATAATAATTCCGTTGATGATTGACGCCTTTGTTCTGCTCATGCCGAATGTGTCGGTAAGAAAAGCAACAAGGTTTTCAAACACGGCAATAACTGTTGAAAAGCTTGCAAATGTCATAAACAGAAAGAAAAGCGTACCCCAAATCCGACCGCCCGTCATATTTACGAAAACATTCGGAAGCGTCACAAAAATAAGAGCAGGTCCTTGGTCGGGCTGAACGCCAAATGAAAAGCAAGCAGGGAAGATGATAAGTCCGGCAACAATTGCAACAAAAGTGTCCAATGCACAAATCTGAACAGCCTCACCGTAAAGCGTGCGGTCTTTGTTCATATAACTGCCGAAAATTTCCATTGATGCGATTCCGAGTCCGAGTGTGAAAAACGCCTGACTCATTGCGGATGTGATTACCTTGCCGAGTCCTACATTTTTAACCTTTCCAAAATCGGGAACAAGATAAAAGCTCAAGCCTTCTCCCGCATTTGAAAGCATCATACTGTTGATTGCAAGAATGATAATCAGCGCAAGCAACGCAACCATCATAACCTTGCTGACCTTTTCAATGCCCTTTTGAAGTCCTCGACTGCATACAAAAAATCCGAATACAACGATTATCGCAAGCCATATAATCATCTCAACAGGCAATGTCATAAGGTCGTTAAACACTCCCGAAACCTGTTCTGAGTTCATTCCGCTTTTAAATGTTCCCGTTGCAAATTTATAGAAGTAATCTAACATCCAACCCGAAACAGGTGAGTAGTTCACTAAAAGTGTACCATCGTATGAGTCAAAACAAATTATACATAAAGAAGTATGTCGAATTATAAATAGTTATGTTACGAGCCAGTATTTTTTATACCCAAATTTAGGTCGTAAAAGTCTATTAACAGGTAATTTGTATAAATATAAGTATTTTATATTGCCAGATTTTACAAAAATAAAACAACGTTCAAAATTATATTTACAACTTTGCATAATGTGATATATAATAACACTATGCAAAAAATATATGCTAAACCAATAACATATTCACCGTATAACCAAAGTGAGGTGATAAAAACAATTTTTAGTAAAAATTAAGAAGAGGTGATAGTTGTAAAAAGAAAATGAGATTGTTACAGGTGAGCCTGATGAGGGTGAATCGAAAACAAGAAAAGAAAGCGAACAAGATGAAATGTAAAATTCATCAAAAACAATCGCTCTATGGTTAAGTTTGTCGAGATAAATAGGTCATTTAGAGAAAATTTCTCCAAATAAACGGATACATATTGACTTTTTTGTAATTCTCCTTTACAATATTAAATAAGAAGGAGAGATTGATAATGCTTATTAAAGTGACAGTTGAGAATTTTAAATCGTTTTCTGAACCAACAGAGATGACTATGATTTCTTCTACAAAAATTCAAAAAGGCACTGATCATAGGGTTAAAATTAAAAGTACGAATATACTTAAATACGCAGTAATCTATGGTGCTAATGCGGCAGGTAAATCTAATCTTATTGATTTTTTTTGGTTTTTGAAAAGTACGCTTAATGATACAATTCCTATGGTAGCTACAAAATGGTTTTGTAAATGTAAGGAAGAAAATATAAATAAGAATAGCTCGTTTGAAATTCAGTTCACGATTGGTGATAAATTCTATGCTTATGGTTTTACGGCTTTATTAAATCAACGAAGAATCACATCTGAGTGGTTATATGAGCTTTATCAAAATGGTAATGCAAAATGTTTATTTGAAAGAAATGAAGAAGAAAAATTTCCACACTTGGGCGAAGATGTAAAATTAAACAAAATTGATGAAGCAAAATTCAAAACATATACTGATGATTTTGATGGTAATGAATCAATTTTGTTTCTTACGGAAATGAATAGAAACAAAAATATTCTGAAGACTCCAAGCTGGTTTTCTTCAAGGAGGTTTATAGTTGGTTATCACAAAACATAATTATCGTTAAGCCTAATACTTCTTTTGATAACTTTCAATATTATAATGATGAAACATCCTTAGAGTTAATCAATAAATTAATAAAAACCTTTGATACTGGTATTGATAAAGTTAGAGTTGAAAAAACTGATTTTGAGGAATTTAGAAAAGCTTTACCGAAGCTAAGGTTTTTGATTTAGTTATGAAGGACATACGAAACAAGATGGCTCACAAGTCATTATATTCTTCGGCACGAATGACCATGAGAACTGACAAAAGCTTTTTTACTGTTACTTTGGATGACGATGAACCGATTGTATCTACTTTGAAACTCTATCATGGAAAATCATTTTATGATTTTAATTTCGATGAAGAATCGATGGTACAAGAAGAATTTTCGATTTACTCGATATGTTACTTAACAAAAACGATGACATTATTTATGTTGTTGATGAATTAGAAAGAAGTCTTCATCCAAAACTTACAGAACATTTTCTTGAGCTTTTTATGAATTTCCATAAAGGCCATAAAACTCAGTTGTTGTTTACAACCCACGAAGCATCTATTATGGAGCAAAAGCTTTTTAGACGTGATGAAATATGGTTTGTTGAAGGAGATGGAAATAACACAAGTAATGTTTATTCGTTGGATAAGTTCAAAGAAAGATATGATAAAACATTGAGCAAAGCTTATCTTGAGGGGCGTTATGGTGCAATTCCTGTGTTTTCTAATTTTGATTTGACGGAGGAATAAATATATGGCACCGGTAAGAAGTTATTATAATTGGAATCAAAGAAAGAGCGACACAAATGAGGCTATAGAGCCTTATAGAAAGTATTTCTTTATTTGTGAAGGTGCAAATACTGAAACGTGGTATTTCGAAAAGCTGGTTGACTATAAAAAAGAATTGGGAATTAATCCTAATATTGATATTCGCTTTCTCGAAAAGACTCAACAAGATAAGAATATATCTTTCCCCAGAAGACTTATAGAGTTTGCCGAGGAGCAAAAACTTAACTCAGATATATCTTTTGATGCTGAAATGGATAGGATGATTATCGTTTTTGATGCAGATATTTTCGAAGAAAAAGTTAAGGATTTTGATGAAGTTGTAGCATTTGGAGAAAATAATAATATACTTGGTATATCTAATCCTGCATTTGAATTGTTTTTACTTTTGCATTATAAAGATGCTTATGAGAAATATATTAAACCAAATGAAAAGGAGATAATTTCTAACGAAAAGGTAGGAAATCAAAGATATATAAGAAATTTGTTTACTCAGGTGTCTGGTATTAATCCAAAGAAAAATAAATCTATAGGAGAACTGGTTAAGCAAGTTGATTTTGCAATCGTTGAAGAATGCAAAATTAATGAAGATATCCACCAATGCTCAGGACAGGTAACTTGTAACATTGCAAAGATAATCAATGATATTCGCAATAATAAAGCAATTTAATAATACGCAAAAGAGTTAAGTCAAGAAATGAAAATTTCTTGGCTTTTCTTTTTGCGATAAAATAACAGAAATGGAGGTATGAATAAGTGCCATATATAGACCCTAAAGTAGTGCTTGAAGCAAAGAAAATGGACTTGCTAACCTATCTTAAAAACTTTGAGCCACACGAACTTGTAAGACTTGATAAGAACAATTACACCACACGAACACACGATAGCTTGAAAATTTCAAACGGAAAATGGATGTGGCTTTCTCGTGGGATTGGAGGTACAACAGCTCTCAATTATCTAATTGAGGTTAAAGGTTATAGCTTTATTGAAGTGGTGGAAACAATCACAGGTAAACAGGTTGTAGTTGCTCCAAAACCTATCAAACAGGATAATAAATATTATGAAAGACCACTTCTACTATATCGGTTCAGTTCATTATAAAATGATTAGATTTTTGTCTTGACAACTGAACCACTATATTCTATAATAGAGATGAGGTGAGTCCGGTGTTTTAATATTTCAAATCTTGAAAACTTTTAATTTTTTATTAACAGGAGATAAAAGATGAAGAAACTAAAAAAGATGATTGTGTTGGGTATGGTCGTTCTTTCTTTGATGTCTGCTCTTACTTTTTCAGTATTCTCTGCCTAATGTTTCAGATACAATTATCAACATTAGTGCGAGAAGTAACAACGGAGGTACTCCGTGCAGATCTATTTGGCGTGAGAAGAAAGATTATACATCTGTTTGGTGCGAAAACAAGAGCACATCAGGAGGTTCTCTCGAGTGCTTGGGTTCAGCGTACAAATAATAAGAATACTTCCTCCGTAAAAACTGTAGACAGATATTACGGTTCATGGAGCTATAATGGGGCAACTAAGAATATGAAAAATTTACCAAAGGGTACATATTATTATTTGCCTAACTATGTTAAAGAAGACGGCTATCAATATGCTACTTTGGGCTACATTATGAACAAAGAAGCCGTAAGTTACCACATAGCGTGGAGCCCTGACAGCATATAAAATATTTGTGGCTTTGTAAGTTATGCTCTGTGCCTTTTAATGAAGTTTTGACTTTATATATGCGCGCAGAGCATGACTTTTAAACTGCGGTAGGGAGTTGCTTATAGAGGTGTTTATATATTGAACAAAAAAATAACAACCGTACTTATTATGATTATTATCTGTACTTCATCTATAATAGTTTCCATCTTATACTTGATGAAAAATGATATTATTGACATCAACGATATATACACTAATGCTGATGCAAAAAACACACAGGTCGCAAATGAAAGTTCTATTTCTTCCACAGAAAATTCAGCAGTTGAATCGAAAAGTTGTGTTCTGCTTGAGGAAGGTGCTGAATACGATACTATGTACGACGATAGAACAAGCATTTATGTTAAATTAAATAATATCAGCATTTCAAAAAATAAGGCTGAACTTCCCGAATTTGACACATTTGAGGACTGGGATGAAATTAAAGATAGCCAAGGAAATATTACAAATGAATATTCATATGTAGTGCTTAACATTACAATGATGAATAAAGGAAATGAAAATGTGGAGGTATCATTGAACAGCTTACTTTTGCATTTTGGTACAGACGGTGGATATAACGAAGCACGAAGTTTTAATTCAAGTGAGAAAAAGACTTCAAAAAATTATTTTGTAGAAAAACTTGAACCCGGTAAAAAATTGAATGTTAATGTAGCATATGTTGCTGAGGACAAACAACTTAATGAGTACAAAGACCAACTTTATTTGATGACAGTGCTCTCAGGCAATCCTTTAGGAGAAGGAACTATGCAAGTCATCAAATCCGAAAAATAATAAATGGAGAATGATAAAATGCAAAGAATGATTAAATTCGAACTGAAAAGAAGTTTTAAAAACAGGCTGTTTTTAATTTCTTTGCTAATTTCATTAGCATTGGTAACATGGTATTCGATTGAAAGAATACCATACTGTGTGCAGTTGAATTCTGAATTTTTAAATGATGAAAATTTAATGGGATTTTTGAAATTTCATATACAAACTGGATTGGCAGTCATAATATCTATCTTCAGCAAAACATTTTTTATATGGCTATTCCAATTCTCGCCACTTTGCCATTTGGTAGTTCCTTTTATGATGATATAAACAGGGGATATGCAAGGAATGTGTGCGTTCGTGCCAAGAAAAAATATTATCTTGTGGCAAAATACATAGCTGTTTTCGTAAGTGGTGGTTGCGTGGTTGCTATTCCAATGGTTCTTAGTTTTCTCATTTCTTCAATGTTTTTACCGACAATGCTTCCTGAAGCATCTTATACATTTACTAACATATATCCTGCTTATAAATGGGCTGATTTGTTTTATGTGCAACCGTTATTATATACATCGATATATATTTTTATCACATTTTTGTTTTCGGGAGTAACAGCAAGTTTGTCATTGTTTATTACATTCTTTTTAAACAGAAAATTTGTGACTTTTGTTTTTCCTTTTTTCATTTACATTTTTTCATCATTTTGTCTTGAAATGTTGGGATTTGATGCCTACAGTATCAGAAATCTTGTCACGACTACAAGTGAAAGTGGGACTACCTTTTCTGTAACAATTTTATTTTTGATTTTCTTTTGCCTTTCATTTTTTCCGTATTATTTTATTGGAGCGAAAAAAGATGTTTTTTAAAGCGTGTAGAAAAACTTTTGTTGCAATGACATATTTTAAATATTTGGTTGTTTTCTGTTTACTCTGCAGTTTTGTATTGTTTTACTTTTTTGCTTTTTTAAAAAAAAATATGATGGATATAACAGACAACATATGTATGGCAGATTTTGTGGAAGCCGCCGGGGGTCACACGACAACTATCTTTTTTGTACCAACCGCCGCATTACTTTCAACGATATTTTCCGAAAAAAACAGTAACTTTACAAATGTCTATATTCGCTTTAGATTTAGAAATACATTGGTTGTCAGAAATAGTTTGAAAGTTCTTGCTTTTTCTGTGGCTTTTTGCATTTTATTCCTCGTCGCAGTTCTTGGTATGTCGAGATTTTTTTCACGAACAGTAATTAATTGGAATTCATATGAAAGCTATTATTATCTGTGTGAAGGATGCATAAGCAATGTAGGCTTTGCAAAAGTAGTGATGAAAACTTTTGTATGTCTTTTAATTCCTACAATATTTTTTTCTGAATTAATATGTGCTTTTGGCTGTATAATAAACAAAGTATTTCCGTTCTTAGTGACGGTCACAACATGTATTGCAGTTTCATTTGATGGTGATTGGAATATTGACTTTTGGCTCTTGATTTTTGGGACAATTATAGTATTCGTACTAAATTTATTGTTCATGAAAAGAAAGGATTTTTTAAATTGAAAGTTCGTCTTTTTTTTCGTTTGCTTTCGCATGATATAACAGAGGGAATCATACATAATCGTAAATTTTTTATTTTTGCTGCGTTGCTGTTCATATTTATTGATTTCGTGTATTGGCATAATATTAGCTTATATTTTAGTGATTATAATTCGGTTGTAGACTGCGGTGTTCTGGATTTTTTATGAATGTTTTTGCCGGATGTGACCCTTTTGATCCGGAGGCAAATAAGGGTGTAGATATTCCCATAACGTGGTTTTCTTTTAATGTACTTCCTTATTTGTTTGTGGGATTATACATTACAAACGATTTGCAGACAAGTGCCGATACCTTTATTTTGCGGGTAAAATCCCGATATTTATGGTGGTTGAGTAAAATAGTTTGGTGTGTTGTTTCTTCAACTTTGTACTATTTACTGTTTTTTGTAATTTCGACAGCTTTTACATTGTTTTCCGGTAATTTTTCATTAACTCAAAACAGTTTAATAACTGAAGAATTTTTGGAGCTAAGCACTTATGGAAAAAGTATGACAGAAATTTTCATTTCCTCAGTACTGTTACCTTGGATGATTACAACTTGTCACATGACATTTGATGCAATTATCAGTATTACATTTGGACCTGTTGTCGCGTTTTTGATGATAGTCTGCCTTATGACCACATCTGTGTTTTATTGCAGCGAATTTTTGCCGTTTAACTTTTCAATGTTGATAAGAACTGATTTTTGCGCCATAAATAATATATCAATATATACAGAACTGGAGGTTGCCTTTTTAATAATCGTTATATGTTTATTTTTAGGCTTGCCAATTATCAAAAGAAAAAACATTATTTAAAGTAGGAGAGATTTATGAATATAGAAATTTGTAATTATACAAAAAAGTTATCAAAAAATCTTGTACTGGAAAATATAAATTTATCACTTTCCGGAGGAAAAATTTACGGTTTTGTAGGTAAGAACGGTTCGGGGAAAACTATGCTTATGCGTGCAATTTGCGGACTGATTTTACCTACCAGTGGTTTTGTAAAAATAAATAACAAAATCATAGGAAAAGACATATCGTTTCCTGATAGTGTTGGGGCTTTAATTGAAAATCCGGGGTTCATTTCTGAGTACTCCGGTTTTCAAAATTTGAAGATTCTCGCTCAAATACAAAAGAAAATAGACGATAAAAAAATAGTGGATACTATGAGAATGGTAGGGCTTGACCCAAACGAAAAGAAGAGTTTCCGAAAATATTCACTTGGTATGAAACAAAAACTTGGAATAGCAGCAGCGATGATGGAAGACCCTCAAATACTTGTTTTAGATGAACCTTTTAATGCGTTGGATGAAGCTTCATGTGAAAATGTCAAAAAAATGATTTTGTCCGCAAAAGTTCCCGATAGAGTTGTGTTGCTGTCATGTCATGACAAAAATCAGATTAACGCTCTTTGCGACGAAACTATAGAATTAGCGCAGGGTAAAATCATCAGGAGAGATAGTCTTTATGAGAAAGAAAAATAATTTAAAAGTTATTGTAACGCTCCTTATTGTAACAGTATTATGTATATGTGGTGTCATTAGGTTTTTTAGTATCAATTCAAAATATCCGCAAAACGAAAAAGTTGTATATAAAATGGGCGATTCATTTGTTTGTCAAAATGCAAAATTCACTATAACAGATACATACATGCTTAAGCGTATGGACATTATGAATGATGATGATTTATCGAGAATATTTGGAAGAAAATTCTGACTATTTGAAAAGTGAAGATTTGAATCTTGGCTTAATAAAAATTATAATTTCCAATACAACAGATGATGAAATAACTGTTGATTTAACAGCTTTTCATATTGAATCAGGTGCTTTTTCATTACAATTTTATTACCCGCTCGTTATGTATTACAATGATTGTGGAATGTATATTAAACTTTCAAAAGGTGAACAAAAAACGTTTATTGCACCCGTTCCTATCTCTTCTGAACAATTTCTCAATTATGATTCCACCGATATTAGAAACAGAACGTATTATTTGGTATCATCTTTATATCCTCAAAAAATAATGTCAGAAGTCAAATTTAATTAAATTCAAGATATTTAAATTGGTCAAATAAATAACAATGTTGGTTTAGCATAATTAGTGCTGAATTACTTGGACATTGAAAAGTTGCCTCGTTGTATAATCATGACGAAAATCTGATTAACGCAAAACTGCAATACAGCAAGGTGTCGTAATCCGTTTCTTGTTCAAGCTTGAAAAAATATTTAAATTTCCTTTTAACGGTAAACTATTGTTTTTTCTCTTGTGTTCGTGCCGCATTGTATTTCTCGTCTGAGTTTGGTTGCAACGGCGGCGGGCATATTCACGGGCAGCTTTTGCACATTGATTTCATCATTCAGTTTGCCGTCAATCTCACTGTGCGGCGATATTAAAAACGGAAGTGGATTTCTTTTCATTTTGAAGTCCCTTCCGTTCATTTTTCTTTTCGTTTATCTGCTTTACGGCGGCTTTATACCGCGCCAAAGTTTCCTTTACAGACTTTGAATAATCCGTTATGCTCCACTTGCCGGTTTGAGTGTGTCGAATATGATAGTTGATGATTATCAGCCTTTCACGCAGGGTTGGTGGTGATCTGTTGACTGAGCCTGCACAATCTTAGCAAAGCATTGCTGTGCTTGGATTCAAATACCTTGTCACAGCCCTTGCAGCTAAGTGAAAACGGCTCGCCAACCTTGTGTTTTCTCGCCTTTATCAACTGATAGCATTCCCTGCTTTTTAGACGGGCTGTTTCAGCTGCTTCTGCCGCTTAATTTCTTCCTCGCTCAGCTGAGGTTGAGGAATTTCAAACTTGCCGATGAAATTGAGATAGATTTCAACCTCCTGCATACGTTCTCCGTCAATATAATACGGAGCGTGAACTAAAATTTTGTCGATAAACTCATTTATCATCGGCGTAGTAAGCTCGGAAAAATCGGTGGTTATACATCTTTGCACCGCAATCGGCACAATAAACAAGACCCGTCAGCGGATTCGCCACTCCGGTGGTGTCAACACGTCTCGGCGTTTTTGTCAGTTTCTGAGCAAGCTCCCAAGTTTCTCGGTCAATGATTGCTTCGTGCGTGTCATTGAATATCAGCCAGTTCTCCTGCGGATTTTTCACTGAGCTTTTGTCCTTATATGATTCCTTGTGCGTACGGAAATTTACGGTGTCTCCGCAGTATTCCTGTTTTGCAAGAATACTGCGGACAACATATCCGCTCCAACTGAACGGGTGGGTAAACTCCTTTTTGTTTTTCCTTATTCCAATTCCTTTTTTGTAAAGTAAACAGCCGGGGTTTCAACCTTGTCATCAAACAGCGTGCGGGCTATGTCATAAGGTCCGCAGCCTTCTATTGTGAAATGGAAAATTCTGCGGACGACTGTAGCCGCTTCCTCATCAATCAGCCAATGATTTTTGTTGTTCGGGTCTTTCTTGTAACCGTAAATAGCCGAGTTGGTTGTCGGCTTTCCCGATTCGTGCAGATAGTTTGCAATATCAAAAGCATACTATGCCCGAGCGTAAGTGTAGCAACTGGTTTGACGGTTATGTTACAAAAACAAATCCACGTCTAAAAGGTAACACAAGATAACAAAAAACTGTACAGCCGAATATGGTTGTACAGTTTTTAGTTTTATATGTTATTTTATAGGAATGTAACATTGTACAAATTTGCACAATTTGAGCCGTAGGGGATTGCTAATCCTACCCGATAAAGCCTTGAACGAACACAATAACAATCAGCACGGGGAGTGCGTATTTAAGGTACGGCTTCAGCACTCTTGAAAGTTTAAGACCTTTACCCGTGTTACATTCTTCAAAGTAATTGTCAAAGCCCCAGCCGAATTTTGTTGTGCAGAACAGGAGATAAACCATTGCGCCAATCGGAAGAAGAAGGTTGCTGACAACGAAGTCCTCAAGGTCAAGCACACCTTTGCCGAGAATGTTGAAGTCACTCCAAATGTTGAATCCAAAAATACACGGCAGACACGCAAAGAACATAATAATTCCATTGATAATTGACGCCTTTGTTCTGCTCATGCCGAATGTGTCGGTAAGAAAAGCAACAAGGTTTTCAAACACGGCAATAACCGTTGAAAAGCTTGCGAATGTCATAAACAGAAAGAAAAGCGTACCCCAAATCCGACCGCCCGTCATATTGACGAAAACATTCGGAAGCGTCACAAAAATAAGGGCAGGTCCTTGGTCGGGCTGAACGCCAAATGAAAAGCAAGCAGGGAAGATGATAAGTCCGGCAACAATTGCAACAAAAGTGTCCAATGCACAAATCTGAACAGCCTCACCGTAAAGCGTGCGGTCTTTGTTCATATAACTGCCGAAAATTTCCATTGATGCGATTCCGAGTCCGAGTGTGAAAAACGCCTGACTCATTGCAGAGGTGATTACCTTGCCGAGTCCTACATCTTTAACCTTTCCGAAATCGGGAACAAGATAAAAGCTCAAGCCTTCTCCCGCATTTGAAAGCATCATACTGTTGATTGCAAGAATAATAATCAGTGCAAGCAACGCAACCATCATAACCTTGCTGACCTTTTCAATGCCTTTTGAAGTCCTCGACTGCATACAAAAAATCCGAATACAACGATTATCGCAAGCCATATAATCATCTCAACAGGCGATGCCATAAGGTTGTTAAACACTCCCGAAACCTGTTCTGAGTTCATTCCGCTTTTAAATGTTCCCGTTGCAAATTTATAGAAGTAATCTAACATCCAAGCCGAAACAGGCGTGTAAAACATCATCAAAAGGTAACAGCCTATCATACACAGCCAACCGTGAATGTGCCATTTGCTCTTTGGCTTTTCAAGTGTTTTATAGCTTAATACGGCACTTTTTCTGCTTGCTCTGCCGACTGCAAGCTCCATTGTCAGAACGGGAATTCCCATAAGCACAAGAAATGCAAGATAAAAAAGCACGAACAATCCGCCGCCGTTTTCGCCCGTAACATACGGAAAACGCCAGACATTGCCTATGCCAATCGCACAGCCTGCACTTACAAGGAGAAAACCTGTCCTCGACTTAAAATTTTCTCTTTGCATAAATATTCTCCTTAAAAATACTGTTGCTTTAATTATACAAACTTTTCACCGATATTTCAAGGAATAAACTTTTTATTTATGCAATTTGACAGGAATTAAAAAGCTTTGTATACTTTTATTGACAGAAACATTTAAGTCTTGTTTAAGGTTTGAAATATATAATAGAATAAGAAAACTTTCGGGAGGTTACCAAATGCGACTTTTACTTGCAGAGGATGAAAAAGAGCTTTCAAAGGCTCTCACGGCAATTTTAAAGCATAACGGATATTCGGTTGACGCTGTTTATAACGGTAAAGATGCGCTTGATTATCTTCTCGGCGGTGACTATGATTGTGCAATTCTCGATATAATGATGCCGTTGCTTGACGGAATTTCAGTTTTGAAAGGAATCCGTCATGAGGGACTTGACCTGCCGGTTATCATGCTTACGGCAAAAAGTGAAATTGACGACAGGGTTTTCGGACTCGACAGCGGCGCTGACGATTATGTTACAAAGCCGTTTGTCGCAAAGGAACTTATTGCACGAATCAGAGCCGTTACACGCAGAAAATCCGAAACCGAATCGCCTAATCTTACATTTGAAAATATAACCCTCAACCGCTCAACCTGTGAGCTTTCCTCCGATAAGGCGAGTATAAGACTTGCCAACAAGGAGTATCAGATGCTTGAAATGTTTATGTCAAATCCAAGACAGATTATTTCGCCAGACAGGTTTATGGAGAAAATCTGGGGGTTCGATTCCGATACAGAGCAGAATGTTGTGTGGGTTTACATATCATATCTCCGAAAAAAGCTTGCCAAAGTCGGTGCGAATGTTCAAGATAAAGGCGGCAAGAAATATGGGCTATTCTCTGGAGGCTAAAAATGATTAAATCCCTGAGAAGAAAATTCATAGCAATTGCAATGTGCTCACTTATAGGTGTGCTTGTGCTGACAGTAGGATTTATCAACACATTCAGCTATATTGATGTTGTCAAAAAAGCCGACAGCCGACTGTCCCTCATAGAGGGCAACAACGGAACTTTCCCGAAAAACGGTCAACCGCCCAAGGATGGCGGTATGAGGGGCGGAGGATATGTTCTTTCAGTTAGTAAAACAACTCGCTGAAAAGGAAGGCATAGCTGAAAAACTCAAAGCCGATAATTAGATGATATGGGTAAGAAAAATAAATAATATCCGCAATCGAGCAGCAGAAATTGTCAATGCTAACTTAATAAATTCGTAAATAGTTAAGGGCGAAGGTGATTGGTTTCATCTTCGTCCATTTGAGTATTATTCTGTTTTTAACGTTACTTTATCAACATCATAATACCGAGCAATTTGTTTGTTAATCCAAAAATCCGAATCTTCTTCGATGCAAAGTGGCGAGAAAAAGTCAGGCACAGTTTTTATGTCACTTATTGTTGTGTTGCCGTTTTTGATTTGAGAGATTCTGTCTAAGTATTCAGCACTGTATGTTTGCGGAGTTGAATTCTTAAGTGCTAATAAAGTATCAACAAATGTTATGTTGTGTAATCCATAATTCAAGCATCCGCACAAAAATACACCTATAATTAGTAACAAGGTACATACAGAAAAGCTTTTCTGTATGTTTTTAGTCCTAATTCTAACTATGTCTTTTTGATTAATCCAGCCAATAATATAAAAGATATTGAAGGACATAAATATATAGTAAGAATAATAATATATATTAACCTGTCTTCCCGAACCTACACTGTTCATAGCATATAAAGGCGGTGTAAGTTGTGTAGCGAAGACCAATACAGACAGAACAAACACAATAAATGGATACTGGAATTTATATTTGGAATTCTTAGTCAATATATAAGCGAAGAATCCAATTACAGAAAAGCCTGCTAACTGAGCTAGACCTGTCCATTTAGCTATATAAACCACAGCGTAAAATACAGAATGTATAATTGCTTTTACAGGAGATTCACCTGTTAGGGTAGCTGCCCTAACACTATTACCGGGCGCAATCATACTTATCACAAAGCCTGTAATCAGAATTAAAAATATCATTACATAACATAATGATATTTTTTTCTTATGTTTGATTAGTAAGAATATAACAAATGCTAATATAACAGTTGTCAGTAAAGCTGTTGAATAATTACCTCCGCCTAATATTGCAGCTAACAATAAAGATATAATCAGAAAAATAACTTTCTTTATAATCTTTTCGGCGTAATACAGTTTAATTAATATTGAAAAAAACAACAATGAAAAAGAATAAAATAAAGTATAATACGAGCTTCCATTCCACCAGAAGAATGCTTCTTTTTTATCTACGACAAAATGTATTGATAATAGTAAAATAACAAAAGAAATAATAATGCCAATTTTTTTATCATAACCTAATATGTTAAAGATAGTATTCACAAAAAACAAAGTTGATGCTATCAATGCGGTCAGCATAACAAATGTAGTTAAAAAGTATATATGTTCTGAAAAAGCAGCGGGCTGAAGGCTAAAAACGAAGATTGCTGCATAAGTTCCTTGCCAATCTAAATAAGTATCCTTTACTTGCTGAAAACTCGCTGATAATATATCAAATAATCCGCCGCCGTTTTTTACAACGTGATTCACCTTTTCTGAAAAGCCGAAATCATCTGCAAGCGGGTGTGAATAAAAAGAAGAAATAATAATAGGAATTAGACTCAATAATAGTCCTGTGCCTAAAAATATTGCAACGATAGTTATAATCTTTTTTCTGTCGAGTTTTGTCTGCATATAGAATCCTCCTCAATTATTGAGCAACATAATGCTGATTATGTTATATCAAACTACAAATTTTCTCTTTGCATAAATATTCTCCTTAAAAATACTGTTGCTCTAATTATACAAACTTTTCACCGATATTTCAAGGAATAAACTTTTTATTTATGCAATTTGACAGGAATTAAAAAGCTTTGTATACTTTTATTGACAGAAACATTTAAGTCTTGTTTAAGGTTTGAAATATATAATAGAATAAGAAAACTTTCGGGAGGTTACCAAATGCGACTTTTACTTGCAGAGGATGAAAAAGAGCTTTCGTCATTTTGGTCATTTCTTGTAATCAGCATACTGATCAGCATTGTAGGCATACTCGTTGTGTTTGCACTTGTATTGATTTTCTCGAAAATCGCAGTCAAGCCGTTTGCCGAAAGCTATGAAAAGCGAAAACGGTTCATTACGGACGCAAGCCACGAAATAAAAACACCGCTCACGATTATTGAGGCGAACAGGATGCAATGAAATTTCTCTGTGAAAGAAAACCTGTTAAGGATACGCAGATAACCCGTGAAATTGATTATTTTCTCGACTTCTACAACAATCCGAAACCTATAAAAACATGAAGCCCCCACACATTTTCGTGTAGGGGCGGTTTTCTTAAACAAAGAAATTGTCCTTATAATTAATATCTTTCTCCGACAGCAACAATGACGCTTCTGCCTGCCATATTAATTCGTCTGTCATAGAGAATAACATTTCTGTCCTCAAGGATTACATCCTGAGGCTCGTTGCCTGTATTATAAAGCTTCCAGTGGTATCCTTCGGGAAGGTCGGGAAGCTCAACATTTACATAATCCCAATAAGCATTGACGCCAAAGTAAACAAACTCGTCAAGTCCCTGTTGTTTAAGACTTACACCGCATACATAACGCCAATCATTCTTGTATCATCGTAATACTTGGCACTCCACGCAACATTTGAATGGATGCTGACAGGCGGATAACTGCATGTTGCCTTGCCTCTGCTGTCTGTAATAATATGGAATCTCTTTCTGAAAAGCAATCATATATTTAAAAAATTCAAATACATCCTTATGCTTTTCTTTTCTTGTCCAGTCAAGCCATGAGATAATGTTGTCCTGACAGTAGGCATTGTTGTTGCCGAACTGCGTGTTGCAGAATTCATCACCTGCAAGGAAAAAGAGCAGGTCCCTGACTGCACATAAGTGTTGCAAAAGCATTCTTTATCATTTTGATACGGAGCTTGTTGATATTGTAATCATTTGTATCACCCTCGACCGCAGTTCCAGCTGTTGTTGTCATTAGCACCGTCCGTATTGTTCCAGCCGTTTTCAAGATTGTGCTTTTCGTTGTATGAATACATATCATAAAGAGTAAATCCGTCATGACAGGTAATAAAGTTTACCGACGCATTGTAGCCTCTGTAGGTAGGGTCATACAAATCTCTTGAGCCTGTAATTCTCTGAGCCGCATCCCATGCAAGATGGCTGTCGCCCTTAAGAAATCTTCTGAGGTCGTCACGGTATCTGCCGTTCCACTCAGCCCATCTGTTCCATGACGGGAAGCTTCCGACCTGATACAGTCCGCCTGCATCCCATGCCTCTGCAATAAGCTTTACTCCGCCGAGAATCGGATCAAACGCAAGGCTTTTGAGAAGCGGAGGCTTATCCATAGGAGTACCGTCCTCGTTTCTTCCCAAAATTGACGCAAGGTCAAAACGGAAGCCGTCAATGCGGTATTCTGTTACCCAATAACGCAGACAGTCAAGTATAAACTCTTTGCACAATCGGCTGATTGCAGTTGAGAACATTGCCGCAGCCGCTGAAATTGTAATACTTTCCGTCCGGAGTGAGCATATAGTAAATGTTGTTGTCAATGCCCTTGAACGAGAAATACGGTCCCATTTCGTTGCCCTCTGCCGTGTGGTTGAACACAACATCAAGGATAACTTCAATTCCGTTTTCGTGAAGCTCACGAACAGGCTGTTTAAGCTCTCTGCCTTCGTGATGATGCTTGTGGTCGCTTTCATAGCTTGTGTTCGGAGCAAAAAAACATACGGTGTTATAGCCCCAGTAATCGTAGAGCTGACGACCGTCATAATTACGATATGAGCCCATTTCGTCAAACTCAAAAATAGGCATCATTTCAACGGCATTGATGCCCAGTTCTTTAAGATAGGGGATTTTTTCACGGATACCTGCGAATGTGCCTTTGTTTTTAACGCCTGAGGAGCCGTCCTGAGTAAAGCCTCTTACATGCAATTCATAAATAATAAGCTCTTCAAACGGAAGCTTCGGCTGAGTGCAGTTGCCCCAGTCATAGTCGCTGTTTACAACTCTTGCCTTATAAACACCCTCATGCTCCTGTTTTTACCCCAGCCGCTCGACCGATTACAGCCTTTGCGTATGGGTCAAGAATGTATTTCTTTTTATCAAAAATAATTCCTTTTTCGGGTTCATACGGACCGTCAAAGGAATATGCATACTCAAAATCAATCTCATCAAGACCGAACACGAGCATTGAATAGGTGTTGCCGATTTTGTAAGAATCCGGAAATCTGAGCCTTGCATACGGAAATTTTGCATAAGGTCTGAATAAAAGCAATGTACACTCAACGGCATAAACCGAATGAATAGTAAAGTTCACACCGCCGGAAACGGTTGTTGCACCGTTTAAAAGAAAGTTGCCGGGTCTGACATCGAAACCACCTACATTATCGGTTGGCTTTAAATCCCTCAACATAATATTCAATCCCCCTAAGTTACTTTCAAAAAAAACAAAAATTCAGTCAAACACAACATATGTCTATTTTATCATATTATGTGATTTATTCAACACACTATTTGCAAAAATATAGTCAAATCTTGTCATCACGATTAAAAAGCAGTATTTTTACACAAAAAAAGACCGGAATAAAAATATATTCGGTCTTTTTAATCATTTGCTTACGCTTATTGTCAACCTATAAAAGTAAATCTGTCTGTTTTTCTGCCGTCAACATCAACTTTTTCGGCAAACATTTCGACAGGTCTTGCCCACACTTCACTTGTGTTGTGGAGATTTCTGTAAATTACAAGTTTTTCACCTGTTTCGCTGTGGGTTGCAAAGTTGATAACCTCATATTCGCCACCCTTGAAATGTAGGTAAATACCCGGCTTGATTTCTTTTGTCGTATTTTCGGCATTGTCCGAATTGCTTTCACAGCAATTTTCTGTTTTAACAGCTTTAACTGAAGTTTCTTCATTTGCAGGAGCTTCGTCAATTTCAGCTGCCCTGCAATCTGTATTGTCTGCATTGAAATCAACCCTGAAACTTCCGTCATTAACAACAAGAATCCTTGACTGATACGGCTGCATTTCAATTTCATAGTAACCGTTTACATCAATAACTTCGTTGCCGTTGAGAACATCTGTAAGCTTTGCATTGCAGCCTGTGTCAAAACCGATTCTTTCAACACGGTCTGTAAGGTTGAATGCAACAAAAACAGTCTGATTGTCGGTTTTTCTTCTGTATACAAGCTTTTCATTCTGAATATTTATGTTTTCAAAATCGCCGTACTTGAGAGCTTCGAGTGCAAGTCTTACTACACCGAGTTTTTTGATATGCTCAAGAAGTTCATAGTTCGGATTCGGAATGGAATCAAGATCAAGACAGGGACGAAGCTCATAATCGCTGTAGGCAGTTCTCATACCCTCAATGCCAAATTCACTTCCGTAGTAAATTGACGGTACTCCGGGCATTGTATACATCATCGTGTAAACATTGTTGAGATGATTTTTGTCTTTAAGCATACTTGCAACACGGTTTACATCGTGGTTATCAACGAAATTATATGTGTAGATGTTTCTGTAAATACCGCCGTTAGCAAACTGTCTGTTAAGAGAATGAGCAATTTCAAAATAGTTGTGGTCATTATGGCTTGAATAAATGCCTTTGTAGCATTCGTAGTTTGTAACCGAGTCAAGTACATCGGGATTTGCCCAATGATTGTAATCGCCGTGGGTAATCTCACCGTAGAGCCAGAAATCGGACTTTTTCTCTTTGCAAACATTTTTTAATTTCTTGAAAAATTCAATGTCAATGCAGTCAGCCGCATCAAGGCGAAGTCCGTCAATATCAAACTCATCAATCCAAAATCTTGCACAGTCAAGAAGATAGTTTACTACCTCGTCATTGTGGAGATTAAGCTTTACAAGGTCGTAGTAACCTGCCCAGCCCTCATAGCTGAAACCGTCATTATAAGGACTGTTGTTCAAAAAGTTTAAATTTTCAAACCAAGACGCATATCTTGAATTTTCACGGTTCTGCTGAACATCTTTGAAAGCAAAGAAATCTCTTCCCACATGATTAAAAACGCCGTCAAGCATAATTCTGATGCCGTTATCGTGAAGTGTTTTGCAAATTTTTTTGAAAGATTCGTTGTCACCGAGCCGACAGTCGATTTTTTATAATCAATAGTATGATAGCCGTGTTTTGAACTTTCAAAAACAGGGTTGAAAACAAGTGCGTTTACCGACATTGACTTCATATGGTCAATCCAGCCGTAAATTTTGTCAAGTCTGTATTCCTGTTTGAAATCATTCTCCTTTGGTGCTCCGCAAAAACCGAGCGGATAAATATTGTAAATTACGGATTCATTTATATATCCCATTATATTATCTCCTTTTTGCACAGAATAAAGCAATGTACGAATGCAGTGTTTTGTGTACATTAGTCATAATTATAACACTAAAATTTCTATTGTGCAACTGAATAATTTGTGTTACAATGTAACATATTGATGATTTAAAAATGATTTTAAAAAAATCTCGGAGGAACAAAATGCTCAAAATGCCCGAAAACAAAACAAGAAAAAAATTAAGAATCACACTTTGCGTGCTTTATCTCGTTGAAATCGTACTCTGTGCGTTGCCGTATTTCCAGTAGATTGACGAAAAAAATGTACTCCATTCTTATTCCGTATTTGATATTATGTCTGTATGGGGACTCAGCGGTTCAAATGATGCGGTTTTTAAGTATTCGCTCTTTATGCCGATTTTCTTCATTATTCCGATTGCAGGATTTTTCTTCTGCGCTCTTGACAAAGAACGCAATATGAAGAATATCGTTTCAATCATCTGCTGTCTGCTCGGTGTGCTTTCAATTATCACAATGGTAAGCTATACAATCAGCCTTGCTTCTGTAATTGCACTTCTTTTGTACATTCTTATCTGCTTTCTCACAACGCTTTCAATCTTTGCAAGATTTACCGACAAAGATGCAACGAAAGCTCCTGTTACAGAAAACACAGACCCGAACAGGGAAGTGTAATTTTACAAATTAAAAGTTGAAAACGAAAAATTGAAAATTTCGGTCGGGAACACAGCTTGCTTAATGCAAAGCATTGTTTTCCCGACTTTATTTTATAAAATTAAAACACGGCAGTTCATTATCTGAAATGATTGCCGTGTTTATTTTTGTCTATTTTATTTTTAAAATTCCGTCAGAACAATGTGTGCCTGAGAATTATCGAGAACTAACGGCTTATCCATATCAACTCTCTTTAATTCTCCGTAGAGTCTGCCGAAAATTACGGTTGTTTTGTCCATATATGCCGCCATAGCCTCGCCTTTTACGGTGAACGGCTTGAATGTAATGTCAACTGCCGAATATCCTGCCTTAAAGTACCACGGTCTGTCAAGCTTTCCGCCTGTGCTTTTAACATTTATCTGCGACAATTTTACAAGATGACCGTCTGTGAAAAAGCAATTTTCGTTGCCGTAACGGTTGTCACCGACTCTGCTTGCAAGGCAGAGGGAAAAGCGTTTTCCGTCAATAAAGCAGTCGGAGCTTAATCTCGATAATTATGCTTTCTTGGCTTTGAAAAGCGTGTCCAGTCAAAGTAAGCGTTTGTGGTTGTTTCGTTTAAAGAATATTCCATACCGCCAACACGGATAATTCCGCCTGCGACAAATTTGGGAACAAAGCGTTTGAGATAAAAATATTTTCTGTCTCTCTCAAACGGTGCAATTTCGTTAAGACTTTCGCCCGCCGTCTTTTTGAGATTAATGTTAAAGTAAAGATTTTTTATGCCGCCAAAGTCGATAAAATCACATTTTAAAAATCTTCCGTTCGGTGTGTTTGTCAACTGCAGCTGAAGCCTTTTGTCCGTGTACAAAAAAGCTCTCCCGAACTGCCCGATTCGGGAAGCTCATTCTTGCTGAAAACAAATTTCTTTACAACACAATCATAAATCACACCGCCTCTTTTAAGGTCGGCAACCGCAATTTTCACCGCAAATTCCATGCCTAAATTTTCAACCGAAAGATAGAGCGAAACCTCTGTGTTGCTTATGAAATAGCAATCTCTTTCGCTGTGTTTTCCGCTTGTTTTGCTCTGTTCGCTGTTATATTCAAAAACAGGCGTTCTTGCCCAGCCTGCACACATAACCTCTCCGTTTTCTTCAAAAACATTATGCTTTTCGGTTATCTCATGTTGCAAAACAATCCCTCCGTGTTCTCGTTTTTAAAATTTTCCATAAAATCACACCATACAATATACACAAAATAATTATGCTTTTCAAGAATTATAACAAAACTGTAAATTTCGTTTTCTGCCGTCAACGGTATATGTACTAATTTTCGGATTTCATGAATAATCTGTAATAATATCATATACCTGTGAGGGCGGTTTTTATGAAGAAATTTGTCATTTCGCTTTTAATCTGCTTATGTTTTCTGCTTTGTTCATGCAGTGCCGACACATCGGGATATCAAAACGAGCTTACCTGCACAGACTGGAGTGCAGAGCTTGACGGCGGCGGAAAGATAAACCTTTCGTTTGACGGTGGCAATGCGTCCCTTATTATGATGAGCGGAAAAGACAAGGCGGAGCTTTGTGGAAAATATGTAGCCGATGATACAACGCTTGTCATATTTGTGCCGAAACTTTACCGAAACTACACCTTTGAATATATTCCCCACGGAAAAAAGCTTGATTTGTCATACAACGGTTCAAAAATCACGCTCAGCCGTGCCGATAACACGCAAAAAACCGAGTAAATCAGCCGTTCAAAGTTTCTTATGTACATTTTGAGCGGAATACGCAGATTAACGAATAATTTTATTGATAAATAAAGTTGTGTGTGTTATAATGTTTTAAGCTATGTTATTATGCCATTTTTGGATTTTTTCGGAGGTATTGTTTTGGTAGTGTTTGGAATTGATCCCGGATATGCCATTGTAGGTTGGGGAGCAATCAATTTTCAATCGAATACATATAAAACTCTCGGTTACGGTGCAATTGAAACTGTTGCCGGAACTGATTTTAACAAACGGCTTGAGTACATCTATGACGAAACCTATGCTATTCTCAACAGATGTCGCCCCGACGCCCTTGCAATCGAAAAACTTTACTTTCAGACCAATCAGAAAACGGCTATCAATGTTGCTCAGGCAAGGGGAGTAACCCTGCTTGCGGCACAAAAACTTAAAATACCAATCTTTGAGTACACTCCTCTTCAGGTCAAAACGGCTGTAACGGGATACGGCAAGGCTAAAAAACCACAGGTTATGGAAATGACCGCAAGGCTTTTAAAGCTGAAAGAAATCCCGAAACCCGATGATACCTGTGACGCACTTGCAATTGCAATCTGTCACACACAGGCGGCAGGCTCACAGCTCAGAAGAGTAATGTACGGAAAGGGACTTTAAATATGCTTTATTCCGTAAGAGGAAAACTTATTGCAATAGAATCAAATGCGGCGGTAGTAGAGTGCGGCGGTGTCGGCTATATGTGCCAGACAACAATGAACACACTCAAAGCCGTAAAGCTTAACACAGAGGTAACGCTCTACACCTACCTTAATGTAAGGGAAGATGCAGTTGACCTTTTCGGCTTTGCAACAAAGGCAGAGCTTGAAACCTTTAAAAACCTCATCAGCGTAAGCGGTGTAGGTCCAAAGGCAGGACTTGCGGTTTTGTCGGAGCTCAGTCCCGAACAGGTTGCAATGGCGATTGCCTCCGATGACCTCAAAACAATTACAAGAGCACAGGGAATAGGCAAAAAAATTGCACAGAGAATTGTTCTTGAACTCAAGGACAAGCTTGCAAAAGCGGCTAAAGAGGACAGTTCCTTTGCACAGGCGGCACAGAACAGCGTGAATGTTTCAGCGGGAAATGTTCCGAAAGCAATCGAGGCACTCGGAGTTTTGGGTTATTCTCCTTCGGATGTTTCGCCCGTACTCGCAACACTCGACAGCGCCTTGCCTGTTGAACAGCTTATTTCGCTCACATTAAAACAGATGGGAAGACAGTAACATATGAGTAAAATGGAATTCTCGGATGAATTTGATTTTGAAAACAGAATAACCGATACTTCCGAAATTCCCGAAGATACGGCAGAGAGCGACAACCCTCTGCGACCGAAAACACTTTCGGAATACATAGGACAGGAAAAGGCAAAGGAAAACCTCAAGGTCTTTATCGAGGCGGCAAAAATCAGAGGCGAAACCCTTGACCATGTACTGCTCTACGGCCCTCCGGGACTCGGTAAAACAACTCTTTCGGGAATCATTGCGAATGAACTCGGTGTGTCAATGAGAATAACCTCAGGCCCTGCAATTGAAAAGCCGGGCGACCTTGCAGCATTGCTTACCAACCTTAACGAGGGCGATGTGCTTTTTATTGACGAAATCCACAGACTGAGCCGTTCTGTTGAAGAAATTCTTTACCCTTCAATGGAGGACTTTGCAATTGACATCATCACGGGTAAAGGTCAGATGGCGGCTTCGTATCATCTGCCGTTGCCAAAATTTACACTTGTCGGAGCAACCACAAGAGCAGGTCAGCTGACCGCTCCTTTGCGTGACCGTTTCGGTGTGGTGTTAAGACTTGAGCTCTACACTCCCGAGGAGCTTGCACAGATTGTTGAAAGAAGTGCCGGAATCCTCGGAATAAAAATTGAACATGACGGTGCGCTTGAAATTGCGTCCCGTTCAAGGGGAACACCACGAATTGCAAACCGACTTTTAAAGCGTGTGCGTGACTTTGCACAGGTTATGTCAAACGGCGTCATCACACTTGAAACCGCAAGGACAGCACTTGACAGACTCGAAATTGACGAACTCGGTCTTGACCGCAACGACAGAAGAATGCTTGAGGCAATCGTCCGTTTTTACAACGGCGGTCCTGTCGGACTTGAAACACTTGCGGCGGCAATCGGTGAAGAGGCTGTAACAATCGAGGATGTCTATGAACCGTATCTTTTGCAGATAGGTTTTGTCAGCAGAACACCGAGGGGCAGATGCATAACTGCCGAGGCTTGCAAGCATCTCGGCTGTGAATTTCCTAAGGGCGTTGTAAATGCACAGCCCACACAGCCGACTCTCTTTGGTGACAGGGAGTCATAAATCAGTCACAATATGAGTGTATAATTCAACGGAGTGCAAGGTTCTTACTTGGGTTATACCGAAAATTGCAGTTTTGAAAATTTACAATCTACAAATTGTTTAACGGAGGAATATATATAATGGGAAGATTATTCGGTACAGACGGTGCAAGAGGTGTTGCAAACGCAGAGCTTACACCCGAACTTGCAATGAATATAGGCAGAGCGGCGGCAATGGTTCTTATCAGCGATGAGGTTGAACACCCCACAATTTTAATTGGTAAGGACACAAGACTTTCGGGCGATATGCTCGAGGGCGCACTTATTGCAGGACTTTGCTCGGTAGGTGCAAATGTTCACATTCTCGGGGTAGTTCCTACTCCTGCGGTTGCTTATCTTGTAGGCAAATACAATGCCGATGCAGGTATTATGATTTCCGCATCACACAACCCGTTTGAATTTAACGGTATCAAAATTTTCAGCTCTGACGGATGCAAGCTCCCCGATGCCCTCGAAAACAGAATTGAAGAAATCGTACTTGACCATGTTGTTCCGTATGCATCCGCAACAGATGAAAATATCGGCAGAGTAACATATGATACAGAGGCGGCTGATTTGTATATTGACCACCTTGTTTCGGCAGTTGACTGCGACTTTGAGGGTATGGAAATCGCACTTGACTGCTCAAACGGTTCTTCTTCAAGAACAGCCGAAAAGCTTTTTACAAAGCTTGGTGCAAAGGTTCATATGCTTTTTGACGAGCCTGACGGTGTGAACATCAACCGTGACTGCGGTTCAACTCATATGAGCAAATTGCAGAAGTATGTTCGTGAACACAAGCTTTCATGCGGTCTTGCATTTGACGGTGACGCCGACAGATGTCTTGCGGTTGACGAAAACGGAAACCTTGTTGACGGCGATTATCTTATTGCAATCTGTGCAAATGATATGAAGCAGAGAGGCGTACTCAAAAAGAATGCCGTTGTCGGAACAATTATGACAAACATGGGCTTTAACAAGTTCTGCGAAGAAAAAACGATATGCACTTTGTTTCAACAAAGGTTGGCGACAGATATGTTCTTGAGGCTATGATGCAGGAGGGCTACAACATCGGCGGCGAGCAGAGCGGTCACATCATTTTGCTTGACTATGCAACAACAGGCGACGGTCAGCTTTCAGGTGCAATGATTCTCAGCATTATGAAGAGAACAGGCGAAAAGCTCAGTCAGCTTGCAAAGATTATGGAGCGTTTGCCGCAGGTGCTCATTAATGTAAAGGTCAGCAGAGAGGGCAAGCTCTCATTCTATACAGACAAGGAAATCAAGGCTGAAATCGAAAGAGTTAGCGAAATCCTCGGTGACAGAGGCAGAATTCTTGTTCGTGTGTCGGGAACGGAACCTCTCGTAAGAGTAATGCTCGAGGGTGAAAACCTCGAAGAAATTCAGAACCTTGCGGAAGAAGCCGCACAGGTAGTAAGGGAAAGACTTGCATAATGCGATTATCTGATAAATGGAAAGATTATGAACTTATAGATACCTCTGACGGGGAAAGACTTGAAAGATGGGGAGATATAATCCTTATCCGTCCCGATCCGCAGATTATCTGGTCAAGCGAAAAGAAAAATCCTCTTTGGTATTCGGCACATGCCCGTTACCACCGCTCAAATCGTGGCGGAGGAAGTTGGGAGCAGTACAAAAAAGTTCCCGACCGCTGGACTGTAAATTACGGCGACCTCGTTTTCAACATCAAGCCTATGGGATTCAAGCACACGGGTGTGTTCCCCGAACAGGCAGTAAACTGGGATTTTGCCGCAGAAAAAATTAAAAACGAAAACAGACCGCTTAAAATTCTCAACCTTTTCGGTTACACAGGCTGTGCCACTCTTGCGTGTATGAATGCAGGCGCAACCGTTTGCCATGTTGACGCATCAAAGGGCATGGTTCAGTGGGCAAAGGAAAATGCCGCATCAAGCGGTATTGCCGACAGACCTGTCCGTTGGCTCGTTGACGATTGCGTAAAATTTGTACAGCGTGAAATCCGCCGTGGCAACAGGTATGACGGAATCATTATGGATCCTCCGTCATACGGCAGAGGTCCGGGCGGTGAGGTCTGGAAACTTGAAGAACAGCTTTATTCACTCGTAACCCTGTGCAAACAGGTTCTCTCAGACAATCCGCTGTTTTTCATTCTCAATTCCTACACAACGGGACTTTCTCCCGCTGTAATGGAGTATTTGCTCGGAGTTCTTTTGCAGAAGGACTTCGGCGGAAAAGTATCAAGCGATGAAATAGGACTGAAGGTGAGCGACACGGGACTTGTATTGCCGTGCGGCTCAACCGCAATATGGGAGAAATAATAAATGAGCTTTATTTCACTTGACAACATTAGCTTTTCATATTCCGACATTGAAAGCGGTCAGCCGTACAAAAATGCGGTTGACGGTGTTTCTCTCAATATCGAAAAGGGTGAATTTGTTGCCCTTCTCGGTCACAACGGATGCGGAAAGTCAACTGTTGCAAAACATCTCAACGCAATGCTATTGCCGGATAAGGGCAAAGTGTATGTTGACGGAGATGACACATCGATGAAAACAAGACATATGACATAAGAGAAAAAGTGGGACTTGTACTTCAAAATCCCGACAACCAGCTTGTTGCAAGCGTTGTTGAGGAAGATGTTGCATTCGGTCCCGAAAACCTCGGAATACCGCCAAAGGAGATCCGACAGAGGGTTGACGATGCCCTCAAAGCCGTTGATATGTACGATTACCGTGAACACGCTCCGTTCAAGCTTTCTGGCGGTCAGAAACAGCGTATTGCAATTGCGGGAATTCTTGCAATGCAGCCGCAATGCATAGTTCTTGACGAACCCACGGCAATGCTTGATCCTAACGGCCGTGACGAGGTAATGACAACGCTTTTAAAACTCAACCGTGAAAAGAATATGACGGTTGTCCTCATCACACACTATATGGAAGAGGCAGTCCTTGCCAACAGAGTTGTCGTTATGGACGCAGGAAAAATCCTCACTCAGGGTACACCCGAAGATGTTTTTTCACAGGCGGAGCTGCTCAAAAAGCACCGTCTTGATGTTCCGCAGGCAACAGAGCTTGCATACAGACTCAGGGGGTGCGGAGTGAAATTTGACAAACTTCCTCTCAATGCAGAGCAATGTGTAAAAATGCTTGAGGAGGTGCTGTCATGAGCAAGGTGCTTGAACTGAAAAATTTAAGCTATGTTTACGGAACAGGCACTCCGTTTGAGAAAACCGCTGTCAATAATTTGAGCCTTTCAATTGAAAAAGGCGAGTTTATCGGCATAATGGGACACACGGGCTCGGGCAAGTCAACACTTGTTCAAATGCTCAACGGACTTATGAAACCAACTTCGGGACAGGTTCTTCTTGACGGTGAGGATATCTGGGCAAATCCCAAGGATATCAGAAAAATCCGTTTCAAAGTCGGAATGGTATTTCAGTATCCCGAATATCAGCTTTTTGAAGAAACCGTTGCCAAGGATATCGCATTCGGCCCTACGAATATGGGCAAGAGCGGTGCAGAGCTTGAAAAAGCGGTAAATGACGCCGCAAGATTTACCGGACTTAAAGATGAACTTCTTGAAAAATCTCCGTTCGACCTTTCGGGCGGTGAAAAGAGAAGGGCGGCAATTGCAGGCGTTATAGCAATGAATCCCGAGGTTCTCGTTCTTGACGAACCAACCGCAGGTCTTGATCCTATGGGCAGAGATGTGCTGTTGAGCCAGATTGTGCAGTATCACAAGGAACGCAAAAACACCGTTATCCTTGTATCCCACAGTATGGAAGACATTGCAAGGGTTGCCGATAAGATAATCGTTATGAACAAGTCAAACCTCGTTATGTTTGATAAGACAAAAGAAGTTTTCTCAAAGGGACGAGAGCTTGAAAAAATAGGACTTCGAGTACCGCAGATAACAAAGATTATGCTTGAACTGCGTGAAAAAGGTTTTAATGTTCCCGAAGGAATACTTACTGTTGATGAGGCAATGGACTGTATTTCCTCACTGCTTGACAAGGAGGGTAAAATATGGTAAGAGATGTTGCGTTCGGTCAGTATTTTCCTGCGAACAGCGTAATCCACAAATGTGATCCCCGTGCAAAGCTGATTATGCTTGTCGGATTTCTCGTAATTATTTTCTGTACTTTTAATTATGCTTCGCTTGCGCTTGTTGTGCTTTTTACCGCACTTTTTGTTGCGGCAAGCAAGGTGCCTGCAAAGTTCTATTTCAAAAGCATGAAGGTAATTATATTTATTATAATAGTAACCTCAATTCTCAATGTGTTCTATGGTTCGGGTGATCCGCTTGTACAATGGGGAATTTTCAAAATTACCTTAAACGGCATTAACAGAGCAATTTTTGTTTCGGTAAGAATCATCTGTCTTATCCTTGCAAGCTCCTGTCTTACATTCACAACCTCTCCGACAGAGCTTACGGACGCAATCGAAAGACTGATGAAGCCGCTTGCAAAACTGCACTTTCCCGTTCATGAGATTGCAATGATGATGTCGCTTGCTTTAAGATTTGTTCCCACACTTCTTGAAGAAACCGACAAAATTACTCAGGCTCAAAAGGCACGAGGTGCCGATATGGAGTCGGGTAATATTATTCAGAGGGTAAAGGCGTTTATCCCTATTCTTATTCCGCTTTTGTTTCGGCATTCAGAAGAGCCTATGAGCTTGCGACAGCTATGGAGTGCCGTTGCTACCGTGGCGGAACAGGAAGAACACGAATGAAAACTATTCATATGGCAAAGCGTGACTATGTATCTTTTGTAATGGTCGCACTTCTAATCGGCGGAGTGATTTTATGCAACATATTCCTGCCTGCGGCAGTTTAAGAAATCTTCTTCTCACAATTTCATATGACGGAAAAGAGTTCCACGGCTGGCAGATTCAGCAGAACGCAATGACGGTTCAGGAGGCTTTTCAAACTGCTCTTTCAAAGATTATCGGCAATGACTTTGATGTAAAGGGATGCAGTCGCACAGACAGTGGGGTTCACGCAAATATGTACTGCATCAGCCTTAAAACAGAGTATCCCATAAAGCCCGAAAGACTCAAGGCGGCGCTTAACCGCTGGCTGCCGCTAAGCATTGCGGTTCTTGACTGCAAAGAGGTTGCACCGGATTTTCACGCCCGCTATTCCTGCACAAGCAAGGAATATATCTACAAAATCTGGAACAGCGAGGTGCGAAATCCGTTTCTTGACGGATACGCACTTCATTACAGATACAAAATTGACGAAAATCTGCTTGACAAAGCCGCTCAGGCATATGTCGGTAGACACGATTTCACTTCCTTTTGCACGCTTGATAACCGTGAAAAGGGGGATATGACCAGAAATGTAAAAGCCTTTTCGGTAACCCGTGAGGGCGACCTTGTTACAATGAAGGTTGAGGCTGACGGCTTTTTGTACAATATGGTTCGTATTATGGTGGGAACACTTCTCAGGATTCAGCAGGGTAAAATTGCTCCCGATGAAATTCCCTCCATTATAGAAAAGAAAAACAGAAAATATTCGGGTCCCACCGCACAGGCTTGCGGATTGTACCTGAATCGTGTGAATTATGAAAATGACAACAGTTCACAAAAAAGGAGTGAACGCTGATGTTTAAAAAATTTAAAGGACATTATTCAAAACGAAAGACACATAAAACCGACAGAGATGTAATGAGCTATGAGGATATGCCTCTTGACGATTATGAACAGGAAAAAACCGAAATGTCGCCGCAGGCTGTCAAGAAAATCGTACTCGGTGCGTGTATTGCCATTGTTGCAGGCCTTATAGTTTTTGCCTTTGCAAACCGTGATAAACTCACATGGGAGAACATCTCGAACTGGTGGACTTATGATGTACTCGGAAATGCAGGTCACGGCTATCCTGTTGACATTATCGGTTCCGAGGTTTCATCTGGCAACTTTGCAGTGTCACAGGGACATGCCGTGTATGCGTCAGACACCTCATTCGTAACCCTTACAAATTCGGGTACAGAGGTTGCACGACTTCAGCTTACACATTCAAACCCCATAATGAAAAACAATGAAAACAGATTTCTCACATACGGAATCGGCAGTTCAAGCTATGAGATAAGCAGTTTTGACGAAACGCTTTACTCAGGCAATGCCGAAAATAAAATATACACAGGTGATGTTGCCTCAAACGGTACATACTGTCTTGTTACCGAGGACAACGGTTATCTTACAACGCTGTATGCCTACAGCAAAAATAATAACAGAATTTACAAATATTCTTTTTCAGAGTATTATATAACATCGGTAGCAATTAACAAGGACGGCTCCGGTTGCGTTGCCACAGGTGTGTCAAGTGATAAGGGTTCAGCGGTAACGGGCGTTTATGTGCTTGATTTTTCACAGGAAAAGCCTGTTTCAACCTACAAAATTTCGGGTGACAGCGTGCTTGATTGCAAGTATCTGACCTCAGATACGGCGGTTCTTGTGGGCTCACAGGCAAGCTATATTGTTAAAAAGGTGAAAAGAATTACAAAACAGTAAGCTATGAGGACAAAACTCTTTCAAATTACTGCTTTAACACAGATACATCAACCTATACAATGGCTCTTTCAAGGAGCGGTGACGGAAGAAGTGTTGCTCTCATAAGCTATAACAGCAACGGCGAGGCACAGTACACAATAAATACCGAACACAAAGCCGATTCGCTTTCTGTCTACAAGGGTACGGTTGCAATCCTTGACGGAAATGTTGTTTACGGTTATAATCAAAATGGCGATTTGCTTTATTCGACAAATTCGGGAACCGGTTCAAAAAAAGATTGTGCTTGCCTCGGACTACACCGCTTACATTCTCAGCGTAAATCAAATTAGGTTTATTGACCTTGACAATGTATCGAGTGACGATACCGCTCAAACTTCAAAACAGGAGTAATAAATTTGGTTGCAGATATAATTATTATTGCCGTGTTTGCGCTTTTGTTTTTTATTGATTTCAAGCGTGGCATAGCAATTACAATTCTCAATGTTGCAGGTGTGGCTCTCACGGGCTTTCTTGCATATCACATTTCAAATTTTCTTGCATCGTGGGTTTATACGGCATTTGTTCAGCAGACCTTAACAACAAATCTGCAACAAATGATTGACACTCAGGGCATCAACTCAGCCATTGCAAACAGTTTTTCGGCTTTGCCAAACTGGGTTATGGGAATGCTCGGATTTTTCCTTTCAATTTTCGGATTGGATTCAAGTGTCTATACAAACGATTTTCAGGTTCCGAACTCTGCCGCGCGGCGGTGTCAGCTTCGGTGGAAAATCTTATTCAGCCGGTTATCACAGGAATGTTCCGCTTGGTTATCGGTGTAGTTATATCAATAATTATCTTTATAATTATAAAAATTCTTGTCAAAAAACTTGCAAGAGTGTTTAAAATACCCGTGGTGAAACAGATTAATAAGCTTCTCGGCGGTGTGTTGGGACTTGCGGAGGCGGCAATCCTTGTATTTTTTGCCGTTAATATCTTTTCGGGAGTGCTTGAGTTTTCAAATCCCGAAATGCTTAATAACCCGATGATTTCGGGTGCTGTTTTTAAATTTTTCAGCGTTGCAGTCTGAATGAAGAAACAGGAGGGAACAGTAATGGAAAAAGAAAAAGATGTGTGGAGCTTTAAAACATCCGATTTGGTTACTATACCTAATATTATAACTTATGTAAGATTTGTACTTATAATCCCGTTCGTATATTTTTTCCTTGCGGAACAGTATATATATGCGGCAATATGTATAGGTTTGTCGGGGCTTTCCGATTGCTTTGACGGAATGGCTGCCAGAAAACTCAATCAGGTAACTCCTCTCGGAAAAATCCTTGATCCCATTGCAGACAAGGTAACGCTTTTTGCGGTTGTTATCTGTATGGTGATTTATGTGCCTATGGTTCTTCCGATTCTTGTAACACTTCTGGTCAAAGACCTTATTATGCTCCTCGGCGGTGCAGATTTAATCAAAAAAAGACTCACTCCGCCTTCTGCAAACTGGTACGGAAAGGTCGGAACAATCATTTTCTACTTTTCCGTATGTCTTATCGTATTTCTCAAGGCCTTTTTTGCCTACGAAAATATGGTGCTTGATCTGATATTGCTTTCGGTTACAGCCGCATCCATGCTATACGCTTTGTATCGTTACGGCAAAATCTATTTTGCAATGATTAAGGAGTACAACGAATCACTTAAAAAGACAGCTGACATTAAAAATAAATAAATTCCGACAAATAAATATTGAATTATTTGTTAAACAGTTGTATAATTCTTATATTACCATGACAGCAAATGTGCAATTTGGTGTCCTAAAAAGGAGTATGCTATGCTTTGTACAAGATGCGGAAAACGGCCTGCGGTTGTTTTCGTTTCAAATAATAATTCCAAAGATGCCCCGACGGCAGGTTATTGCCTTACCTGTGCAAAAGAGCTTGGAATCAAGCCAGTTGAGGATCTTATCAGCAAAATGGGTATCTCGGATGAGGACCTTGAAAATGTTCAGGATCAGATGAACACCCTCATGAACAGTATGGGTGACGGCGATATGTCGCAGCTTATGGAACAGCTTGGTGCGGATAACCTTGCCGAGCAGATGGGCGATTTTTCTAAAGACGGTGACGGCAGCGAAGATGATGACTTCTCTCACGGTGCACCTGCATTCCCTGCATTTTTCAACAGTATGTTCGGCGGACAGAACAACAATGCGACAAATCAGGATAATAATAAAAAGGGCAAAAAAGAGAAAAAAGAAAAGAACAGAAAGCACATCAATCTTTACTGTGAAGACCTCACACGCAAGGCGAGAGAGGGCAAAATCGACCGCATTGTCGGCAGAGACAGCGAAATTGAGCGTGTAATCCAGATTCTTTCAAGAAGAACAAAGAACAACCCTTGCCTAATCGGTGAACCCGGTGTAGGTAAAACCGCTATTGCAGAGGGACTTGCTCTCCGCATTGCCGCAGGAAATGTTCCGCAAAGACTTAAAAACAAAGAAATTCAGCTTCTTGACCTCACCTCACTTGTTGCCTAGGTACTCAGTTCGAGGTCAGTTTGAAAGCAGAATCAAAGGACTTGTTTCCGAAATAAAAGAGAACGGCAACATAATTCTCTTTATTGATGAAGTTCACAGTCTTGTCGGCACAGGTGACAACGAGGGTACAATGAATGCCGCAAATATCCTCAAACCGGCTCTTTCAAGGGGCGAGGTTCAGGTTATCGGTGCTACAACATTCAACGAATACAGAAAATATATTGAAAAGGATTCCGCCCTTGAAAGAAGATTTCAGCCTGTAAAGGTCGGCGAGCCTACAATCGCTCAGTCAATTGATGTTATCGCAGGCGTAAAAGGCTATTATGAGGCACATCACCGTGTAATTGTTGACGATGATATCGTTCGCAAGACGGTTATTCTTTCCGAAAGATACATAACAGACCGTTTTCTCCCTGATAAAGCAATCGACCTTCTTGATGAAAGCTGTGCCTGTGCCGCTCTCCGCAACAAGAGCATGGAGCGCCACGATAAGCTTGAGGACGAAAGACAGAAGCTTCTCATCAAAAAGGACGCTCTTACAAATGCCGATGATGTAAACTACGAACAGCTTGCCGAGGTCAACACAAGCCTTGCAAGAATTGATAATGACCTTAAAGAAATTGACCCCGAAACTCTCGTTTCAAAGGTTACAGAGGAGGATATCGCCAAGGTAATCGAACTCTGGACAGGCATCCCCGCATCAAGGATCAAGGAAAACGAGCTTTCAAAGCTTGCCGACCTTGAGAACGAGCTTAAAAAGAAAATTATCGGTCAGGACGAGGCTGTAAAGGCTCTTGCATCTGCAATCAGAAGAAGCAGAGTTCAGATTTCACCTCGCCGCAGACCTGCATCGTTCATCTTTGTAGGTCCTACAGGTGTCGGTAAAACAGAGCTTGTAAAGGTTCTCAGTAAGGAACTTTTGATACCCCCGAAACACTCATCAGACTTGATATGAGTGAATTTATGGAGAAACATTCGGTTTCTAAAATTATCGGTTCACCGCCCGGATATGTCGGTTACGATGAGGCAGGACAGGTAACGGAGAAAGTTCGCCGCAGACCTTATTCGGTTCTCCTCTTTGATGAAATCGAAAAGGCGCATCCAGATGTCCTCAATATTTTGCTACAGATTCTTGACGAGGGCAGAGTTACAGACGCTCACGGCAGAACAGTAAACTTTGAAAATACTGTTATCATTATGACCTCAAATGCCGGCTCTGTATCAAAGGACAGCGCATTAGGCTTTGGCAAGACTGAAGAAGATGCCTCAAAAGAAAAGGTTATGAAGGCACTTTCCGAGTTCCTCCGTCCCGAATTTATCGCAAGAGTGGACGAGGTTATCGTATTCAACAGCCTTAAAAAGGACGATTTTGTAAAGATTGCAGACCTTATGCTCTCTGAGTATGTACCGACTCTTGAGGAAAAGCACATCAAATTCACATTTGACGAAAAGGTTTGTCAGCTCCTTGCAGAAAAGTCTTGCAACGGTGCAAGCGGCGCCCGTGACCTCGAAACACAATTCGCAGAGAGGTTGAGGAGAAAATTGCAAACGCAATGATTGAGGCAGGCGCAGGCGGTGTTACTGCAATGCACCTTACAGCCGAAAACGGTGAGCCTGTCCTTCAGTCAATCTGATTTTCTTGCGGTAGCGGTAAAAGTTAATACATAAAAATTTCGCATATCGGGCAGTCATTACGATTGCCCGATTTTTTGTATGCATTTTTTTATGCAATATAATTCCGCTAGAACAATCTCGCACGGCGAGCCGTCGTACCCAATTCGTGTAGATAGTTTGTAATATAAAAAACATATTATGCCCGAGCGTATTATTGTAGTTGTTCGCATAAATCTGTAGGGGCGGATAATATGTCAAGTGCAACATGGTAACCACCTGTGCAAGGACATGGTATACAAATTCACAATCTTGAAATCTTGCGGTGAATACGCTTGCCGGATGACGAGTCATACTCAGCAATAACAAAATTGCGATAGCAAACAAGAAATGAATCATTGTTTGGATTAGGTCTGAATTGAACATAATCATTGATGAAAGTTTCACTAAGATATAATTGAAAATTCTGAAAACGGACATATCCCCACGAATTTACTTTTTATGGCTTTAAAGCCGGGTTCATATTCAAACGGCTCCACCTTGTCAGCAAAAATCCTTTCGCTGTGAGTATAGACATCGGCAGGACATTTGTTCCCAAGTGCTTCATGAGGTCGCAGGCAATTATACTTAGTTCGCCACTCTTGCAGAGCCTTGTCAGCGTAATCCAAGTTCTTGAATAGATTATGATTTAAAAGTTCTCTTTTCATACTGCCATGAAACCGTTCAATTTTTCCTTGTGTTTGCGGATGTTTAATTCTGCAATGTATGGGAAGAATGTCATTGTTCATAAGGAATTTTTCAAACATAGTAAATCCATGTTTAAAACCTGCAAACTGAGAACCATTGTCAGAAAGTACGCTTGATGGCATACCAAACTCATAAAAAGCTTGCTTAAAAGCGTTAATAACGACATTTTTAGTGTTAGGAAAGCATGCTATTTTGATTGAGTATCGTGAGCTGTCATCGAGAATAGTCAATGGATAGCAATAACGATTATCGGCAGTTAAAAACTCTCCCTTGAAATCAGTTTGCCACATATCATTGCAATGTTCTTTCTGAAAAGCGTTTAAAAGGCTTTCTTTTGAGCGATTCCTCTTCAGATATGAGTTGGTGTTTATGAAGAATGTTAGTAATGGTTCTTGGACAAGGAATGTTTTTATACCCTTGATTTTCAAGAAAAATTTTAATTTTATCATCACCCCAACCCGGGTTATCGAAACGAACAGAAACGATTAATTCTTCAATGTCGTCAGGCGTTTTGTTAGGAGAACATAATGGTCTGCGTGACATATCAGTTAAGGGCAGTCCCTGTTTAAATCTATCAACCCACTTGCGACCGGTTTTTTGCGTGTGATTTCATATTCCCGACATAGAGCACTAAAATTATTTGTTTCTAATGCTTTTGTAACAAATTCTAATCTTTGTTTTTCCACAGTTTTACACTCCCACGGCATAAAAACAGCTCCTTCATTTGCTATTTTCTTGCCATTTATTTTATCATAAAACTGTATACTATGTCTTTGCACTGTTGTATACTATGTTACTACACTGCACATATTATCCGCCCGCAAGTAAAGACACAAACATTGTGATAGGAATAAACTATATAAATATGACAAAGTTACTGCTATTTTGTAGGGGATAACCGTGTTCTCCCGTTCGTGTGTGTAGCACACGATTGCACGCAATGCGTGCAAATTTGAATACACGGTTTTAATCACATCAAAACACATTTCTGCGAACATAATATTTCATCAAGGCGGGCGTCTAATGAACGCCCCTACGGATTTGTGACATTTATAAAAATTATATTTAACAAAAATTTTCTGCCGTTACCTGCGAGCGTTCAATGCACGAGACTGCGTTTAATTGTACAAACGGTTTCAATGTTACGCTCGGGCATAATTTGTTTTGCATTATACAAACTGTCTACACGAGAGAAAAAAACACGAGAAAAAAAACGGCTGTGTAGCATAATGTACACAGCCGTCTTTTGAAAATAAAATGAAAGAAAGATTAACCTTTTACAGCACCTGAAACAACACCCTCGATGATGTATTTCTGACAGGCAAAGTAGAAAATAATAATCGGAACGATGCTTAGAACGATAAGCGCCATAATAGCACTTGTGTCCGTATGACCGTAACTGCCGTTAAGATACTGAATGTGAATCGGAATAGTTTTGTAATCCATATCAAGAATAAGATAGGGGAGAAGGTAGTCGTTCCAAATCCACATTGTTTCAAGGATTGCAACCGAAATAAAAGTAGGTTTCATAATCGGAAGAACAATACCGAAGAAAGTTCTCAAAGGACCTGCTCCGTCAACATCGGCGGCTTCCTCAATTTCAACAGGAATTGATTTAACAAATCCCGAGAACATAAATACCGCAAGTCCTGCTCCGAATCCGAGGTATATAATCAAAATACCCCACGGAGTTGTAAGCTTGAGACTGTCGGCTGTCTTTGAGAGGGTAAACATTACCATCTGGAAAGGAATAACCATTGAGAAAATGCAGAAATAGTAGATGATTTTGCATATACGAGAATTTGAACGCTGCAAGTACCACGCACACATTGATGTGCAGAAAAGAATAAGCACAACACCGCCGATTGTAATGAAGAAGCTCCATACAATTGACTTCCAGAACGGATAGTTGCCGTGGAACATACCTGTCATATAGCTTTGAAAGCCCTGAAAACTGTTTGCATTCGGAAATTCAAAGATTGCACGGCTGATTGCCGCATTGCTCTTGAAGGAGTTCATCAGTACAATGAAAACGGGAGCAACATAGAATACTGACACAATAGAAAAGAGAATTGTTAAAATTTTCATTCCTACGGTTTGTTTTTTCTTTACAGGCCTATCCTTAGCCTTTGCTGCAACTTTTGCCATTACTGCTGAACCTCCTTTCTTCTTGTGAAGTAAAGCTGAATAAGGGCAATGATAACAACAATTACGAAGAAGATAACGCCCTCAGCCTGACCTACGCCACGAGAATTCTGGTTTGCATAGAATGTATTGTAAATATTGAGAGCCATCATTTCCGTCTGATAAACCATTGTACCGCTTCCCTGTGATACAATACCCGGAGCACCGCCTGTGAGTGCAAGGTTCTGGTCGAACAGCTTAAATGAGTTTGTAAGTGTAAGGAATGTGCAGATTGTGATGGAAGGCATCATCATCGGCAATGTTACATTTGTAAGCAACTGTTTTTTGCCTGCGCCATCAATTTTAGCCGCCTCATAAAGATCATGAGGTACGCTCTGGAAACCGAAGCAATGTAAATAATCATCATATAACCTGCCTGTTGCCAGCACATAAGAATTACAAGTCCCCAGAAACCGTAGTTAGCATTAAGCGCAAGGTTTGTTCCGTAATACTGAAGAATACCGTTAAAAATGTACTGCCAGATGTAGCCGAGAATGATACCGCCTACAAGGTTAGGAACAAAGAAAACAGTTCTGAATACATTTGAACCCCTGATTCCGAGCGTGAGTGCATACGCCACAAAAAACGCAATGAGGTTAATGAGTATAACCGATACTATAACAAACAGTACCGTAAACCAGAATGAATGTAAAAAGCCTTCATTCTGAAAGGCCTTGACATAGTTTCCGAACCCAATGAATACTGCGTCGCTTGTTGTTCTGAATTTACAGAATGAAAGGTAAATGCCGTTAAAGAACGGATATACAAAACCTATAAGGAAAGCAGCAAGAGTAGGAAGAACAAATATAAGAAAATAAATTTTTCTTTTAGGTTTTCTAAACATAATATTTTGCCTTTCCGTTCATAAAAAAGGGGGGCGGAATGCCGCCCCCCTACCGAACCTGTTAAATTAAAACAGAAATTTTACAATCAGCCGTTAGCCTTTGCATATTCTGTTTTCCAACCCTGTACAAATGCAGTCTTAACAGCGTCCCAGTCGCCTGTACCTGCTTTGCATACTGTGTAAGAGCTGTGCCAACACCGTTTTTCCAATCTTCACTTGGCATTGTTGTGAAGTTCCAGCTTACCGGAGTTTTGCCTGCTGCTGTGAGCTCGTTATCAATCTTAACAAATACATTGGTTGCTTCCTTAGCATTCTTGAAAGGAATTACAAAGCCCATATCATCAGCAAGAGCAGATGTACCTGTTTTGTTTGTTACACACCAGTTCAAGAATTCAAGAGTAGCTGCCTGATCGTCAGCACTTGCCTTGTTGTTTACACACCAGTAGTTCTCTGAACCTGTGCAAAGACCTGATTAGCTTCATCGCCTACGCCGATGTAAATCGGGAGCATGCCGAGTTGGTCGTCCTTCATACCTGCCTTGGTAACTATTGAATATTCCCAGCTGCCGTTCTGGAAGAATACTGCTTCGCCTGATGTGAACTCAGTTTCAGCGTCTGTACCCTTCTTGCTTGCGAGGTCTGCAGGATCACATGTTGAATCTTTGATGTAGAGATCCCAGATGTTCTTATAGTTTTCAAGGTATTTACCCTCGATAGCGTCTGTTGATTTGATGCCCTTATCCTTGTACTCAAAGTAGATAGGAAGGTTAGCAAGGTGAGTTTTGAATCTCCAGTCAGATGAAGAATCCATACCTGCTGATGTGAACGCACCCTTAACGCCGAGCTTATCCTTATTCTTCTGGATTTCATCGGCAACAGTCTTTAACTTCTCAAAGCTGTTGATGTCCTCAATCTTCTTAACCGAAGCAAAGTCAGAATCGCAATACTTCTGGAGAAGAGTCTTGTTGTAGATAATGCCGTATGTTTCAATTACATAAGCAATACCGTAAACCTTGCCGTCTTCTTCAAGCGCATAATCCTTTGAAGTAAGCTGATTGTAAATTTCTGATGAACTGAGGTCTGCACAATAGTCTTTCCAGTTAGCAAGACCTACAGGACCGTTAACCTGGAAGAGTGTAGGAGCGTTGTCCTTGTCCATCTCTGCTGTAAGTGTTGACTCATAAGTACCCTCGGCAGCTGTCTTAACAGTTACCTCAACACCTGTTTCGTCCGTGTACTTCTTAGCAAGAGCCTGCCAATCCTTGTCCTGCTCAGGCTTAAAGTTAAGATAGTAAACTTTACCGTTTTTTGCGTTGCCTGCTTGCACTTGAATCATCTTTTGATGAACCTGATGATGAAGAACCGCCGCAACCTGCAAGAGCAGTAGCAGTCATCATACCTGCAACTGCAAGAGCTGCAGCTCTTTTGATTGTTGATTTTTTCATAGCTTTCACCTTAATTAAAAATATTTATCCGCTAAACCCGGATATTGGCGAGAGAACAACATTCTGTGTTCTCTCTATTGCCACAATCATAACACACTATTTATGAAAATACAATAGATTTTTTTAAAAATTTTCTCTGTGATTAGTCAAAACGAAGGTATTGACCAAATGTAATTTCAAAATCAAACAAAAACAACCGCATATTATCTGAGTTTTTTGACTTATTTGTCAAATAAGAAATATTAAAGTAACATTAAAGTTACAATATTGTAACCTGTCAAATATGGTCATTCTATTGAAAATGACAAGCGCTTTGTGCTAAAATTATGTCAAATTTGTTTTTTAAGAAGGTTAATTTAGCAATTATGAAAAATTTCAATCAATCATCACTTGCACGATTTTTCACCCGATTTCCTAAGCTGTTATTTGCGGGATTGATGTACTCAATTCCGTTTGCTGTATTTTCCGGAATATTCATTCTCATAAGCTTTCTGTCCGGATTCAACAATGTAATATTATGGAGCTTGGGTATAATTCCTGCAATGCCGTTCTATTCCGGACTTGTAATGGTAATCCGCAAAATTTCGGTTGAAAAAGAGGATGTAAATGTTTTCAAAACTTTTGTACAGGCATTTCGTGAAAATCTGAATAAATCAATTTTCAACGGATTTGTCGCTTACCTCATAGTAGCATGTTCATTTTTTGCAATTCTCTATTACGGAACACTTGCTCAGACAGACATAGTCTACGGCTCTGTCTTTACCATATATATAGTGTTCTCAATTGCAATGCTGATTATGCTGTTCTATGTACCCCTGCTAACAATTACCTATGACCTCAGACTCCGTGACATTTATAAAAATTCACTCCTGTTGATTTTCGGTAAAATTCTCAGAAATATTGTAGCACTTGTGCTTGTCGTAATAGTTTCATTCGCAGTATTCCTCGCAGTAATCTATGCAAAGGGCGCAATGCTTGTTGTTGCAGTTGCTCTCTCGGTAATTTTCTACCCGATGATTGCAACCTATATAATAGTATCCGTAATCGCAAAAGGCGTGCAGGAGTCTGTCGGTTACTTTACAGGTGATAATGTGCAGTATGTCCTCACGGAAGAAGAAGTTCAGCGTGAAACCGAAGCAGTCGAAAACGCAAACTCCGATGATGACTACATCTTTGTCAACGGCAGAATGATTAAAAATCCGGCTAAAACGAATACGAAAGAGTAATTTTTAAAGCACTTTGCAGAATGCAGGGTGCTTTTGGTTTTATATGCATAATGTGTTAGGTATATATTTGTGATTGATGTGATTGCTTTGCTTTTTTGACTGACATTTGACTAATATTTAAGCAATATTTTACGGTAAAATGAACAAATAAAAACCGCACCAAAGAGCCTGAAAACGGCTTTTTGATGCGGTTTTTGTTATGGAGCTGAAGAAGGGACTTGAACCCTCGACCTACTGATTACGAATCAGTTGCGCTACCAACTGCGCTACTCCAGCGTTTAATTTTTCGGTTGTTCGGCTGTAATTCGGCTGTAATAAAGCAAAAAATACAGAACGCAGAAATTGCATAAAAACATACACACTAACTTCCGCTACATGATTATACATCAAAAATTTAAAGATTTCAATACCAAATTTGAAAAAGAGGTTTACAAAAACCGGAAGAGAGGCATAAAAGTTTTACGAATCAATAATAATAGATGCAGATATAATTCATCAAAAAAATATTTATGAATACAAAATAATGCACAAAAATCGTGCCGATTTTTGTTTAGTGAAGTGTTATCACATTTGTGGAATATTTTATTTAAAAGTATTATAATTGAATCGCAGTGTGCAAAGCGGAAATACTTTTATGTGATAGGATGTGCAGAAGATGCCCAAAAGAAAGTGCAGTAATATCGACGCTTCGGTAGGACTCGAATGCGTTATTACAGAATTCAGTGCGGACTTACCCAACAGCAGGTTGCGGACGCATTAAAGATAAACAGAACAACTTATACAAAATATGAAACGGGGAGTTTCCGAACCAAGCCACGAGCTTCTCGGAAAAATCGTTAAAATGTTCGGTATCGATCATAACGCAATTCTTGACAACAGAGATTATTTTGAAAGAAGAGTTGCCGACGGTGACATGACGCTCAATGTACTGACTCTTTCCGAAAGAGCAATCATTGCAAGATATCGCTCAATGTCTAAAGAAGATCAAGAAAATTTGTGAATATATAGATATGCTCTACAATGAAAAAGCAAAGAAGATTTTGTAAAAAACACTTTACTTTTGATTTTGATTGTGATAATATAAAACAGATGACCGTGTCTCGGAACAGGGAGTATGCCGTTTGTCGGATTTTCACAGCCCTGCCCTGAGATGTTGGCGACTATTTTTGAAAGGTGGAATTTTTAATGCTTAAAGAAGAAAAGCAGGCTATCATGGCTGAGTACGCAACTCACGAAGGCGACACAGGTTCTCCGGAGGTTCAGATTGCTCTTCTTACAAAGAGAATCAATGACCTTACCGAGCACCTCAAGGTTCACAAGAAGGATCACCACAGCAGAAGAGGTCTTCTCAAGATGGTTGGTCAGAGAAGAAGCCTTCTCGCTTACCTCACAAAGGTAGACATTGAAAGATATCGTTCTATCATTGCAAGACTCGGTATCCGTAAGTAATTTTTTAAGTACACAAGGGCAAGCGAAAGCTTGCCCTAAATTCGATTTTCTGCGGGATTTTTATTTGCTGTTTTTTAGCGGTAAAACGATTAAATAACATATGCTTTTGTGTGTTTGTCAGTTTTGTTTAATGGTTTTATTGCTAAATCGGCGTAAAATCCCGTTTGAATAAATTTGAACTTTATTTAAAATGTGAAACTTATGTTTCGGAAAGGATTTTACTAAAATGAATCGACTTATGACATTCGACAAATACAGAGTATTTGAAACAGAATTTGCCGGCAGACCTTTAAAGGTTGAAACAGGCAAGATGACACAGCTTGCAAACGGTGCGTGTCTTGTTCACTACGGCGACACAACAGTTCATGTTGCTGTTACAGCATCGAGAAAAGCCAAGAGAGGGCGTTGATTTCTTCCCCGCTTTCGGTTGACTATGAAGAAAAGATGTACGCAGTAGGCAAAATCCCCGGTTCTTACCTCAAGAGAGAGGGCAGACCTTCGGAAAAGGCTATCCTCACAAGCCGTGTAATCGACCGTCCTATCCGTCCTCTTTTTGACAAGAGCATGAGAAACGATGTTTCAATCGTTTGTACGGTAATGAGCGTTGATCCCGACTGTCAGCCTGAAATTGTTGCCATGATTGGTGCTTCAATCGCAATTTCAATTTCTGATGTTCCGTGGAACGGACCTATCTCGGGTTGTTCTGTAGGTATGATTGACGGTGAGTACATCATTAACCCGACAGAGGAGCAGAGAAAGGTTTCTCAGATGGCAACAACAGTTGCTTCAACAAGCACAAGAATTGCTATGATCGAGGCAGGTGCAAACTGCGTATCTGATGACGATATGTACAACGCTATTATGGCAGGTCACGAGGCTAACCAGAAGATTATCAGCTTTATTGAGGAAATCAAGGCTGAAATCGGCAAGCCAAAGTTTGAGTTTGCAAGTCTTGAACCCGACCATGATATGTTTGAGGCAATCAAGGCATTTGCAGAAGAAGATGTTAAAGTTGCTCTTGATACAGATGATAAGAGAATTCGTGACGAAAGACTCAAGCCTATCTATGAGGCAGTTCATGAAAAATTTGACGAGATTTATCCCGAAAGCGAAGCTCTCATTGACGAGTGCCTTTATAAGACACAGAAGTTCATTGTTCGCCGTTGGTTACTCGATGAGCAGAAGCGTGTTGACGGCAGAGGAATGGACGATATCCGTCCTCTCGCATCAGAGGTTGGCGTAATTCCGAGAGTTCACGGTTCGGGTATGTTCACAAGAGGACAGACTCAGGTTCTCACAATCGCAACACTCGGTCCTGTTTCCGACAAACAGCTCCTTGACGGCATTGACGGTGAAACAGAAAAGAGATATATCCACCACTACAACTTCCCAAGCTACTCAGTCGGCGAAACAAAACCAAGCCGTGGTCCGGGCAGAAGAGAAATCGGTCACGGTGCTCTTGCAGAAAGAGCACTCGTTCCTGTAATTCCTTCGGTAGAAGAATTCCCGTATGCACTTCGCCTTGTTTCGGAAGTTCTTTCTTCAAACGGTTCAACTTCACAGGGTTCAATCTGCGGTTCAACTCTTGCTCTTATGGACGCAGGTGTTCCGATTAAGGCTCCTGTTGCAGGTATCTCATGCGGTCTTATCACAGAGGGCGACCGTTGGATGACAATGGTTGATATTCAGGGTCTTGAGGACTTCTTCGGTGATATGGACTTTAAGGTAGCAGGTACACATGACGGTATCACAGCTATTCAGATGGACCTCAAAATCAGCGGTCTTACTCCCGAAATGGTTAAAGAGGCTCTTGCCAAGACTCACAAGGCTCGTAACTACATTCTTGATGAAGTAATGCTCAAGGCTATTGCAGAGCCGAGAGAAGAGCTTTCAAAGTACGCTCCCAAGATGTTCACAACAACAATTCCTGCTGACAAAATCAGCGAGGTTATCGGTAAGAGCGGTAAGGTTATCAAGGAAATTCAGGCTGAATGCGAAGTTAAGGTTGACATTGAGGAAGACGGCGAACTCGGACAGGTATTTGTTTCGGGTATTGATTCCGACAAGTGTAAGCGTGCAATCGAAATCATCAACACAATCGCTGTTGATCCTGAGCCGGGTGCAATGTACCTCGGTAAGGTTACCCGTATTATGGACTTCGGTGCTTTCGTTGAAATCGCTCCCGGTAAGGAAGGTCTTGTTCATATTTCTCAGCTTGATGTTAAGCGTACAGAGAATGTAACAGATGTTGTTAATGTAGGCGACATTATCCGTGTTAAGGTAATGGAAATTGACGATAAGGGCAGACTCAATCTCTCTCGCCGTCAGGTTCTTATTGATGTTGACGGCCTTGTTCCCGAAAACGACATTGACGCAGAAAGAGCAGCTCGCCCACGCAGACCTCACAATGACCGCAGAGGCGGCTTTAACAGAAACAACAGAAAGTAATTTTTGTAATCTGAAATCTAATATTTTTTAATATTTATACAAACAGTCCCTTTCAATTTGCAAATGCATTGAAAGGGACTGTTTTGTTAATTGAAAATTGAAAGTGGAAAATTGAAAATTATGTTCGAGCTGATAATTTCATAAAAAAACAAATTAAGTATTTAATATGTGATTTGTATTCAATATAATTATCATCTTGATTTCAACTTGATAACATAGTATAATTGACTTAACAAAAATTTCCGACAAATACGGACACAGATTTATAAAGGAGAGAATACAATGCAGGTTAAAATTTCCGATTCTATAAAATACATTGGCGTTGATGACAAGACAATCGACCTTTTTGAAAGTCAGTATCTTGTTCCCAACGGAATTTCTTACAACTCATATCTTATTGTTGACGAAAAGGTTGCAATTATGGATACAGTTGACAAGAGAAAAACTGACGAATGGCTTGAGAATCTTGACAGAGAGCTTAACGGCAGAACTCCCGATTATCTTGTAATCAGCCACCTTGAACCCGACCATGCATCAAATATTAAGGTTGTTTCCGAGAAATATCCGTCAATGAAGCTTGTTGGTAATGCAAAGACTTTTTCAATGCTCCCACAGTTTTTTCCGGATTTTGATTTTGCCGATAAAACCGTTACAGTCAAAGAGGGTGACGAACTTGAACTCGGTTCGCACAAGCTTACATTCATAATGGCTCCCATGGTTCATTGGCCTGAGGTTATGGTTTCATATGAAAGTGCAGAAAAGGTTCTTTTCTCTGCGGACGGCTTTGGCACATTCGGCGCACTTGACGCTCAGGAGGACGATTGGGCTTGCGAGGCAAGAAGATATTACTTCAATATCTGCGGTAAGTACGGTGTTCAGGTTCAGAATCTTCTCAAAAAAGCGCAAAGCTTGATATTCGGAAAATCTGCCCGCTTCACGGTCCTGTACTTGACGAAAATCTTGGTTGGTACATCGGTCTTTACGATATATGGAGCAAATATGAGCCTGAAACCGACGGTGTGTTCATTGCATATTGTTCGGTTCACGGCAACACAGCCAAAGCTGCCGAAAAGCTTTGTGAAATCATCAAATCAAAAACCGACAAAAAGGTTTCGATTGCTGACCTTTCACGCACAGACCTTGCCGAGGATATTGAGGACGCATTCCGTTTCAGCAGAATGGTTGTTATCGCACCGAGCTATGACGGCGGTGTGTTCCCAATAATGAACGATTTCCTGCACCACCTTAAAATCAAGGGCTACAAGAACAGAAAGGTTGCTATGGTTGAAAACGGCTCTTGGGCTCCTTCAGCCGCAAAGACAATGAGAACATATTTTGAAGAAATGAAAAATGTTGAAATTTGTCCTACTGTTGTGACAATCCGTTCTGCTATGAAAGAAGAAAATATTCCTCAGCTTGAACAACTTTCTGACGAAATTCTTGGATAATATCATAATAAATTGACATAAATGCAATAATAAAAGGATATAAATATATATTTATAGCTTCAATAATTACACCTAAAAGATGGCGAATTTTGTTCTGCAAAGGTTGAGATTGTTATTTTTGTAACAATAAGATAAAAATTTCAAAGGATATTTTACATCAAAGATTTAATTCCGTTGCAAATGCAATTGAATTTAAAACTCTTTTGTTGTACAATAAAACTAAAGTTGATGCCCACGGAATAAGCATTGAAACAGATTCGTTTTTAGGTAATTTGTTTTGGAGTTTTGAAATTAGTCGTGAAAAGTTCTTTCTTCTGCCTGTATTCAATGCTTATTTCGTTCATTTAAATTGATATATTCCTTCTATAACCCAATATACCCCGAAAATGACCGACGCTTGTTGTCGGTCATTTCACTTTTCGGCAACCGTTTGCTTTGAGAAGGCTTTATAACACAGCCTGTATCAATATGATTCAAGCAAGTTTTCAATTTAAAAAAATTCATAAATAATCATTTTCCGCCTTTGATTTCGATCGGAGGCGGATTATTTTTGTCCGAATCAAAAATATTTTGCTGAAATCTTGTTTGTTATGCGTCATTTATCTTGTAGAATGCAGTTATACAGTGAGAAATATGAAGATGTACATCATTTGTTATAAGATTGTCGATTGGTAATATTGTCAGTCTTATGTTGTTAAATAGCGTGAAAAATTGGTTAAGATTTTATGTGCAGATTCATTGACTTTAGCGTGCTGAATTGTTATGATTAGATTGTATGTGTAATGTCTGATGAAATATTGTATTCTTTTGCGGAATGGTTTATTGCTTTGTATATAAAGCATAAGTATGCAATATCTCATGACTTTTACTGCCGTAAATCAACAACATATTTTTCGTGCAAAGCTTTTGTGTGCGTTTCAAGCTGTCCTGTTGTGTGCATAAAGCCTGAACACGGAATTTAAGGCTTGGTTTAGGCAGAACAAGGGGGCATTACGAAAAACAAAAAATTAGGAGAGAAGTACATGAAGAGAGTAATCAAAAGGGCGGTTTCCTTTGTTCTTGTGTTTATGACTGTTTTCAGCGTGTTTACAATCCTGCCGAGCGAGGTTTTTCACACGGCATATGTAAAAGCGGCTGAAATGTTTTCTTCGGAAACAAGCGCAAGCGCACAGGAAACCTACACAACCGATGATTTCACCTACACGCTGATTGATGAGTATTCAAAAGTCCAAATTTTGAGCTACATCGGCAGCGACACAGATGTCGTCATTCCGGACAGAATTGACAATAAGAAAGTAACCTCGATAGCCGACAGCGCTTTCCGTGAAAAGTCAATCACCTCCGTAGTTTTCGGACAGTATGTAGAATCAATCGGCAACAATGCGTTCTATAGCTGTCAGTCACTTAACAAACTCGATTTTTCGAAGAGTTCGGTTAAGACTATAGGAAACTGTGCTTTTATGATTGATAAATCGCTTGAAAGCATAGAATTTCCTGACAGCCTTGAGAGTATCGGTCCTTATGCATTCTCGTGTTACAGTTACGGAACTTACGGTTCCTATTATGCAAGCAACCTTAAGAGCGTAAAGTTTGGAAGCGGTTTAAAAACAGTCGATGAGTATGCTTTCTACAAAAATGAGAAGCTTGAAACAATTGAGTTTGCAGGCAACAATCTGACTTCTATCGGAAATAATGCTTTTAGTTCATGTTCAGCACTTACCGAATTGAATTTGTCAGGTAACAAAACTATAATTAGAGCTAATGCTTTTAGTTATGATACATCACTTAAATCTGTAACAATAAGTTCGGGTGTTAATAGATTGTGCGATTATGCTTTTTATAAATGTACAGCATTAACTACCGTAGAATTGGGTGAGGGACTGGAAACAATGGAAGGAAGTGTCTTTCGATATTGTTCTTCTCTTGAAAAAGTTAGTTTTCCTGAAAGCCTTGTGAATATTTATGGAAATACATTTGACAGTTGCAGTAAACTTGATAATGTTAAAATTCCGAATAACTTGACATATATAGATGGATATGTCTTTTCAAATTGTTCATCACTTAAAAATGTATCAATTGGAAGCAGTTGTAAATCTGTATCGACAACAGCTTTCCTCAATTCGTATTCAATTGACAAAATAACTGTTGCAGAGGATAACAAAAACTTTACATCTGTTGATGGTGTCCTTTATAACAATGATAAGACAACACTTGTATTGTATCCTAAAAATCGTGCAGGTGAATTTGTAGTTCCCGACACGGTTACAAGTATTGCTGATTACGCATTTGACAATGCTCCTAAGCTTACAAAAGTAACAATCGGAGAAAATGTTAAATCTGTTGGTACAGGTGCATTTAGAAACTGTAATTCTCTTGAAACAGTAATATTTAAGGACAGCGATACAGTACAAAAAACAATCGGTGATTACGCATTTAACAATTGTCCTGCATTAACAGAAGTTGACTTTGGTAATGCAGTAAAATCAATCGGTAATTACGCTTTTATGGTTGACAAATTACTTGAAAGCATAGAATTCCCCGATAGTTTGGAAAGTATAGGCTATTGTGCATTCTCATGTTATCGTGGCGGAACATACAGTACATATGTTGCAAGTAACCTTAAAAGTGTAAAATTTGGAAGCGGTTTAAAAACAATCGGTAATTATGCTTTATATGGAAATCGTAGTCTTGAAACCGTTCAATTTTCAGGTAAAAATCTGACCTCAATCGGGGAAGATGCTTTCCGTGATTGCATGGCACTTACAAAACTTAATTTAACAGGTAATGATGCGGTTATCTGTGCCCGTGCATTTTGTAACAATGATGCACTTAAGGAAGTTACTTTATCAGGTGTTAAAACCATAGGATATAATGCCTTTGGCGGCGATGATGCTTTGAAAAGTGCAGACTTAGGCGAAGACTTAATTTCAATAGACAGTTATGCATTCCAAAGTTGTTCTAACCTTGAAACAGTAACTTTACCTGAAAGTCTTACAACAATTAATAACGATGCATTTAGAGATTGCAGTAAGCTTGCAAGCATTGAGATTCCGAACAAGGTAACTAAGCTTAATGACAATACATTTGCAAATTGCACATCGCTTAAAAATGTATCAATCGGAAGCGGTTGTGCTTCAATTTCGTCAACAGCGTTTCTTAACTCAAATGCAATAGAAAAAATTACTGTTGCAGGAGATAATGCGAATTATTCAAGTGTTGACGGTGCTTTGCTCAATAAGGAAAAAACATCAATTGTTTTGTATCCTAAGAGTAAATCTGGAGAATTTGTTATCCCTGATACAGTTACAAGTATTGCAGATTATGCATTTGACAATGCTCCAAAGCTTACAAAAGTGACTATCGGAGAAAATGTTAAATCTGTTGGTACAGGTGCATTTAGAAACTGTAATTCTCTTGAAACAGTAATATTTAAGGACAGCGATACAGTACAAAAACAATCGGTGATTACGCATTTAACAATTGTCCTGCATTAACAGAAGTTGACTTTGGTAATGCAGTAAAATCAATCGGTAATTACGCTTTTATGGTTGACAAATTACTCGAAAGCATAGAATTTCCCGATAGTTTGGAAAGTATAGGTTATTGTGCATTCTCATGTTATCGTGGCGGAACATACAGTACATATGTTGCAAGTAACCTTAAAAGTGTAAAGTTTGGAAGCGGTTTAAAAACAATCGGTAATTATGCTTTCTATGGAAATCGTAGTCTTGAAACCGTTCAATTTTCAGGTAAAAATCTGACCTCAATCGGGGAAGATGCTTTCCGTGATTGCATGGCACTTACAAAACTTAATTTAACAGGTAATGATGCGGTTATCTGTGCCCGTGCATTTTGTAACAATGATGCACTTAAGGAAGTTACTTTATCAGGTGTTAAAACCATAGGATATAATGCCTTTGGCGGCGATGATGCTTTGAAAAGTGCAGACTTAGGCGAAGGCTTAATTTCAATAGACAGTTATGCATTCCAAAGTTGCTCTAACCTTGAAACAGTAAGTTTACCTGAAAGCCTTACAACAATTAACAGCTATGCATTTCAAAGTTGCAGTAAGCTCACAAGCATTGATATTCCAAATAAGGTAACGAAAATTGATGATAATACATTTTCAAATTGTCCGTCACTTAAAAATGTATCAATCGGAAGTGGTTGCACTTCAATATCAACTGTAGCATTTATAAATGCGTATTCAATTGATGAGATTACTGTTGCAGAGAATAACAAAAACTTTACGGCTGTTGACGGTGTTCTTTACAATAAGGATAAGACAACACTTGTGTTGTATCCTAAAAATCGTTCGGGTGAGTTTGCAGTTCCTGACACTGTTACAACTATTGCAGATTATGCATTTGACAATGCTCCAAAGCTTACAAAAGTGACTATCGGAGAAAATGTTAAATCTGTTGGTACAGGTGCATTTAGAAACTGTAATTCCTTGAAACAGTAATATTTAAGGACAGCGATACAGTACAAAAAACAATCGGTGATTACGCATTTAACAATTGTCCTGCATTAACAGAAGTTGACTTTGGTAATGCAGTAAAATCAATCGGTAATTACGCTTTTATGGTTGACAAATTACTTGAAAGCATAGAATTCCCCGATAGTTTGGAAAGTATAGGCTATTGTGCATTCTCATGTTATCGTGGCGGAACATACAGTACATATGTTGCAAGTAACCTTAAAAGTGTAAAATTTGGAAGCGGTTTAAAAACAATCGGTAATTATGCTTTCTATGGAAATCGTAGTCTTGAAACCGTTCAATTTTCAGGTGAAAATCTGACCTCAATCGGGGAAGATGCTTTCCGTGATTGTATTGCTTTATCTGAACTCAATATAACAGGTAACGGTCTTGTTATTGATTCCAATGCATTTTATTGTAATTATGCCCTCAAATCGGTAACACTTGGTACAGGTGTCAAAACAATCAATGATTATGCATTCCGAGAGTGTACTTCACTTGAAACTGTAAATATCGGAAACGATGTTGAAACTATTGGTTATCGTGCTTTTTATTATGATAACAATATCAAACAATTAGTGCTTGGTAAGGGACTAAAGAATGTTAGTCCTGTAGCTTTTTCAGACAAATACAGCAACCTCACCGTATATTGCTACGAGGGTACATACGGTCATGAGTATGCTAAGGGTATGAGCAATGTTGACATCAAGTTTATTCATGACAATTATTATGTTGCTGACCTCAAGGCGTCGGCTGTTTCGAGCAACAGCGTTACAATGTCGTGGAAAAAGCCGAACGGCTATGACGCTATTGATCACTACATAATCTATAAAAACGGTGCAAAGTATGATGAAACGACAGATCAGACCTACACCGACATCAACCTCAAGAGCGGTGAAGAGTATGTTTACGGTGTTGCTGCCGTTGACAAAGAGGGCGTCATCTCAGAGGAAAAAACAGTCAGCGTAACCCTGCCTGCACTTCCGTAAAGAGCATTGCCCTCCCAAACAATAAAACCGATATTGGCGGTCTTAACAAAATCAAGCTTACCGCAACAATGGAAAGCAACCTTTCAAAAACAGGCGGTAAGGGCGAATTTCAGTTCAGCCGTGACGGCAAGGAGTGGAAGTCTGCTTGCAATGCAAATGTTCAGTCAAACGGTGTTGACTATGTAGGCTATTGGTCGCTTCAAAATGTTGTAACGGGCGAATATTCTCTCCGTTTCGTGTTCACAGACAAGGACGGCGGTCAGAGCTACAAAGACATCAAGGTGAATGTTGACAGAACTCACCCCGCACCTATTGACGAGGTTACCATAACTCCTATGGAAACCTACATCTCGCTTTCGTGGCAGATTTCCGTTGAGTATGACACTCAGATTTACAGAATCTACAAGCGAGCAGAAAACGAAACAGATTTTGAACTTTTAAGCGAAATCAGAAATCGTGACACAACAAGCTATAATGATAAAAAGTTAAAGAAAATGTAACTTATTATTACTATATCGTAGGTACGGACGCTTACGGTCAGGAAAGTCTTAGATATGACATCGTTTCGGCAGGATTGATTAATGATACAATCCCTCCGCAGTTTATCAAGATGACTCCTGCATCAAACAACTATATCTACGGCAAACAGCCGTTCTCGGTAGTCGGCAACGATAATGTGGGCGTTGCAAAAACAGCGCTTTACTACTCAACCGATCCCGAAGCTCCTCTTGAAAGCTGGACTCTTATTGACGAGCATAACGGCAGTTCTTACTCGCAGAACATCGACACGACAGTAATGCCGAACGGCGTTGTGTATGTTGTTGCAAAAATTTATGACGCTGTCGGAAACTTCACCTATTCTCCAAAACAGAGATATATGTGTGACAATCAAGGTCCCGAACAGGTCAAGAATGTCAAGTGTATTGCAGTTGACGGCACAACGGCAACACTTTCTTGGAGCGATGTTTCGGACGATGATATTTCATACTTCGTTGTTGAATGTAAACAATCTGACGGAGTATGGAAGAGCGTTTCAAGAACAAGCACAAACCTCGGTGTAAACCTCAGCGGTCTTACTCCCGAACACGATTATGTTTACCGTGTAATCGGCTATGACAAGCGTTCAAACCGAGGCACTCCTTCGGAAGAAATCACAGTTACAACTTTGAAGGATACAATTTGTCCAAAGGTAACAAAAATTACTCCCGATCCGGGTTATTTCAAATCCGAAATCAACCTCAGATTCACGGCAGAAGATGATTACAGAGTAAAATCAATCGAAATCCAGACTTCAACAGATAAGGAAAGCTGGAAAACGGTTTCCGAAATAAAGGCAACAGGTGAGTCTGCAAAATGCACATTCGACTGCAAACTTGACCTCAAAAACTATGAGGAAGGTTCTGTTTTTGTAAGGGCAAAGGTTTATGACAGCTACGGCAATGTGACTGAGGATAAAGACCTTACCTGCTACGAATATGTTTGACAGAACAGCTCCGATTCAGCCCACAGGTGTTACGGCATCATCGGGTGAAACAGAGGGAGGTTCGTCATTCGTAAACATTTCGTGGAATGCAATTACAGACGACAACAGCTTTGCTTATTACAGAGTGTACAAGAGCAACAGCGCTGACGGTGAATTTACCCTTTTGAAAAACAATGTAAAGACTGTCAATACATATGATGAAAATGTAGATTTCAGTGCTACCTACTACTACAAGGTTGAGGCTGTTGACCTTGCGGGCAATGTCGGCAAACAGTCGGAGGTTGTATCATGCAAAGTCAAGGACGATACCGAAAAGCCTGTTATCTATGATCTCTCACCTGTTGACGGCACAAGAATAGGTAATAACAACAACTCCGTCACGGTTGCTGCATCGGATAATGCAAAACTCAGCAACCTGAAAATTGAGTATAAAACAAACGGACTTTTCAGTTCATATCAGACAATCAAAGAAATTGCAGGTAACTCAAAGAATAACTGTACCGCAACGGTTGCTCTCCTCTTGATGAGCTTAACAGCGGCACAGAGGTTACAATCAAGGTTACGGCAAGCGATTCATCGGGCAATCAGGCTGATGAAAAAATCGCAACCTACACAATCGACAAGGATGCTCCCGAAATCAAGGATGTAAAGCTTGTTGAAAAAGACGATAATATCTTCAACCTTACATGGTCTTGTGATGCGGATGACCTGTCACACTTCTATATATATAGAAAGCGTGCAAATGACAAGTCATATGTGCTTTACGATTCCGTAATGGCTGAAAGCGGAAAGAATTCATACACCTACAACGATAATGAAATTGCCGTTTCCGACAAGAGCGTAATCTACAAGATTGAGACTTTTGACAAGGCTAAAAACTCATCAAGTGCCGAAAGCAAACTTGTTAAGGTGTCGGGCATAATTGCTCCCGTTCCCGTACTCGATTGTCAGTCAACAGTTGTAGTGGGCAGTGAGTATATGTTTGACGCAACAGGCTCAACAGATGATACCGAAATTGTAAGTTACAGCTTTGACTTTGGTGACGGCACAGCCGTTGTAAAGAACGAAAGGGGCAAAACACTCCATGTTTTCGATAAGACAGGCAAGTACAAAGTTACTGTCAGCGTAACTGACAGTGACGGCAACACAGCCAAGCTGACAAAGGAAATTACAGTTACAAGCAGAGAGCTTGTCGGCACAGTCAATGTATTGCTTAAAGACGAAAAGGGCAATGTTCTTCCAAACACAGACGCTTATATGGATCTCGGTGAGGAAGAACAGCAAAGATGCATTTACCGATTCAAACGGTCTTGCCGTGTTTGAAGCTCCCATTTGAACTCACATTGTATCTTCGTACAAAAAAGATTACCTCCCCGTTAAGCAGAATATTTCTGTTACAGGCAAGGAAACTTGTGTAACACTCGTTCTTGTCAATGAACCGATTGTTACGGGTGAATTTGAAATTCACAAAATGACATTTGATGAAATTGTTGCGGCAGGCATCGACATCAATGCCGCCGAAAACAGAAATGTTGTAAAAATCAATGTAACTCTCGTTTATGAGCGTGAACCGATTCATTCGGTAATCTATTGGAACGGTAAAACCGCAAAATCGGACCCGATTTATGTGAAAACATCATCAGGCACAAGAAAACTTACTCCTTGTGTAATCAGCGGTTCAGGCGGAAGTTCAGGTTCGGGTTCAGGTTCGGGTTCATCAAGTCTTGAAGATCCGACAATCGTTTATATTGATGTTCCTGTTGAGTTCTCATATCTCAAAGAATTCTTCAGCGTATCACTTCACATTATCAATCATGCGTCAAGTGATTTCAGCTTGCTTGACAACACGGTTACACTTAATGTTCCTGACGGCCTCAGCGTTGTAAAGACAAATTCGTCAGAACCAAAGGCTTCTGTCTATATTGATGAAATCAAGGGACAGACTCAGAAAACAATCAAGTGGATTCTCAGAGGTGACAAGGCTGGTACATATGATGTCTCAGCCGACTTCCTCGGAATGCTCTCATATTTCAACGAACCGATTTCCGCAAAATTCGTAGCCGATAATCCTATTGAGGTTCACGATGCGTCAACAATTGATGTTGACATTGAGGCAAAGAAATCATAACTACGGCGGTAAAGTGTTCTACAATATCATTGTTGAAAACAAGAGTGACTTTGCTCTTGAGGGCTTTAAGTGGGAAAAACTCAACGAGTCCTACTGCGCTGAATATGTTGATGCAAACGGCACTTCATATGAAATGGACAAGCAGAGAACAACACTTAATCCGAATGAAAAGTTTGTTTACCATTGCTATGCAAAGCTTGGCGGTTCGTACAAGTACATTGACAACATAATTGACGATGTTTCGTCAATGGGTGCAAACGCAAAGGTTTCGCTTCATGATGTAGATTACTTCCTCGAAAAGTATTTTGAAAAGTTTCCCGAGGAGGGCGGAGCGTATGTATTCTATGTTCAGGACAAGGACGGCAACCCGATATCGGGTGCAACCGTTGAACTTAACTCCGACCTTATATATAAAACCGACGGCGAAGGAAGAGTTATCATCAAGGAAGAGGACAGAAAAGACCTCGACTCGGCTTACTTAAAAGTTACTGCTGACGGCTACTACTCATATACGGATATGTACTTTGAGGGAGTTCAGTTCGGCAGTCACACAAATGTTAAGCTTTACCGTGTTGGTGAATTTGCCGTAGTCAATGTCAATGTTGACGGCAAAGACGCTCAATTCAAAGGCAACAATCAGAACAAATGCTAAGAATAAAGACGGCAGTGTCGCAAATATAACATTCTCATCAAAAATCTACGGCGAGGTTTCCAAAATTGATATTGTTCAGAATGACAAAGCATTAACTGCAAACAGCAGAAAAGTAAATTCATCTGAATATATCTATACAAATACTTATACAGCCTCGGACTTCACAGATGGCGACTCTGTATATATGTATGTAACATTAAAATCAGGCAAAGTTGAAAAGACCAAACTCAATATCAATTCCTTAAGAGTGTTTACTGACGATATCTCGGTAAAACTTCCCGAAAAGGGTTCACTGTTCTTCAGCGATTCTTCTTTTGATTGGCTCAACGGTGTATCGTTCGATTTTGAGTTCACAGATAAACTCGGACTTTCTTATGAATATAACAGATCTGAAAGTACAGTTACCGTTGGTGTCAACTTTGACATTGAAAAGGAACTTGAAAACGGAAATATCAAAAAGAAAGATCCGACCAAAAAGGATGACTCAAGCGATAATACGGACTATGAGAGCCTTAAAGGACACACAGCATTCACCGAAGTAGTCGAAAAATGCAGAAGTGAGTACAAAGACCTTCTCGCAAGCAAGGCTAAGGGAATCAAGTTCGATAAGAATCCGTCCTTTGATTTCTCACTTATGGGTGCTCTTGAATTTAATGTAAGAGATGACGGCGGATTAGAGCTTGCAAAGAGTAAGCTGTTTATCGGTGTGTCTGTTGCATGTGAATATGAAAGTCAATTCTTTATAGCTTGGATTCCTGTCAATATGAAAGTAGGATTTAGCCTTGGTGTAGGTGCAGAGGCATCTTTTGCATATAACAACGAGGACAACACCTATGGCTTTGACTACTTGGATTTAAAAATCGACCTGGGAGTTGATTTGGAGGCAGGCATTGGTGTCAACTGCCTTTCAGCCGGAATTTACGGTAGTGCGGAATTAGGCTTTAGCATTGACATCTGGAAAACATTTGAAATGAGAACCGTTGAATTGAGCGGTGAAGTTGGTTTGTATGTCAAGCTGTTGTTCTATTCCGAAAAATTCCCTATTGTGTCGGGTAGCACGACTATTTACGACCGAGATGCAAATAAAAAAGCCAAAGCATATTCCGAGCTTGTTGCAGCGGCATATGATGTCGACAAATACAACATAAATGATAAATTGCTGTCCTACAATTCGGGTTGGAATGACGAGATAGAGTCCGGTAACGGCAATACGGCATTGCTTGACAATGCATACTCCGCATCAAAGCCACAGATTGCAGCCTGCGGTGACAAGGCGGTAATGGTTTACCAGAGTGTTGACGAAAATGCAACAAATTCGGCAAATGCACTCGCACTTTACTACAGCGTTTACGATTCAACAACTGGCAAGTGGTCAAAAGCATCAAAGCTTGATGACAACAAAAATGCCGATATGTCGTACTCACTTGCAGTAAGTGGAGATCAGATTTATCTTGTTTATGCCCAGAGTAACACAGAGCTTTCGGAAGATTCTTCAATTACCGATACAGTAAAGAACATTGATGTATATTCTGCAAAGTTCAGTTTTTGGTCTAACAAGTTTGAAAACTTTACACGCATTTCAAACAACAGTACATACGATGCAAACCCTGTTCTTAAAGACATCAACGGTGTTCCCACAGCAATTTGGATGAACAGTTCTTCAAACAATCCGTTCTTTAATGACAGCTCCAACTCAATTATGATGAGCAGTCTTGCTAACGGAACATGGTCACAGCCACAGGCTGTTGCACAGAATGTTGACACGGTAATCAACTGTGATATTATCGAAAGCTCAAAGTCAAAATATGTTGTTTACACCTGTGACAAAGACGGTGACCTTTCAACAACAGACGATAAGACAATCTGTGTCTGCAACACAGCCACAGGTGAAACAAATGTAATTGCAGAAAATGTTGAAACTGCAATATCAATAGGCGAAGTTCTTAACAAATCCGTTGTAGTTTGGTACGAAAACGGAACTCTCATGCAGTATGATGTTCAGTCTCAGGCAAAAACGGAGATTTGCAACATTTCAGGTTCGGCTGCAAACGGTGTTGAAATAGTAAACGATGAAAACGGCAACTGTGCAATCGTTTACACAGAGAGCAGGAACAAAATCAATGCCCTCTATCTTGACACGGCAAGCGGTACATGGTCAAATCCCGTAACACTTGTTTCATCCGACAACTACATTGAAAATGTTGAGCCGGAGTACATTAACGGCAAGCTTACATTCACATATTATGATTCGAAGGTAATTGATGACGATATGAACACAGAGTCAAAGCTTGTTACAACAATTGCCGACTCTGTTTCAAAACCTGTAATTACAGATGCAAGCGTTGACTACAGCGAAATCAACGCAGGCAAGGAAGCCAAAGCAGATGTATCTGTAACAAACAACAGCTTTGAACCGACAGGCAACCTCACCTTTACGGTAAAGAACTATGACGGTACTGTACTCGGTACATATACAACAACAGATAAATCACTCTCTGCAGGTGCAAGCGAGAAGTTCAGCGTTCCGTTCACAGCACCCGAACAGATTGTAAACCGTTGTATAACAATTACCGTAACAGACAGCAAGGCAAAGTACACTTCATCATATGATATCACCCTCGGTTATACCGATATGGCGGTCAGTGCAGAACAGTATATTGACGGTGATGAAAACTTCATCAAGGCTGTTGTGTACAACAGATTCAGCTATGACTCTCCTGCAACTCTTGAGGTTTATAACAGAAACACAAACGAGGTTTACTTCACACAGAACATTCCTTTTGTTTCAAAGAATACCCCCGTTACGGTAATTGTTCCGCTTGATAAGTCATATGTTGATGACACAGGCTTTGTTTCAGTCAGGGTAATCTCAAAGGCAAACGATTACAATGACTTCAACAATACTTATATGTTCGAGTATTACAACACGGATATACCCGATAATATGATTCTTATGGGTGATACAACCCTTGACAGAAGAATAGATGTCAGCGATGCAACACTCGTTCAAAAGCATATTGTAAAGCTTGAAAATCTTACAAACAATGCCCTCGTTGTGGCAGATGTTGACAGAGATAACACAATCTCAATCAAGGACGCAACCCTGATTCAATGCTATGTTGTAAAGTTTGAAAATTGCGGTTACTGCGGTACATATGTTGATCCGAGTCAGTTGCCGACAGTCCCCGCAACCGAACCAACAACGGAAACTCCTGCAACAGAGCCTGTTACGGAACCGTCAACAGAGGTCACAACAGCTCCCGGAACAGAACCGACAGTACCTACAACACAGCCCCCAACGGTTGCTCCCACAACCGAACCGACAACAGTCGGCAAGTCATATGTTTATGCAAAGGGCTATACCCATGCATACTTCTGGAACAGTGATGCAACCGATATGGCAGGTGAATGGCCGGGAAAAGCAATGGAAAGTGTCGGTGATGGTGTCTACCGTATAGCCGTGCCGACAGGTGCAACAAATGTTGTGTTCAGTAATAAGGGCGAAAACCAAACTGCTGATCTCACGGTGAATGTCGGCAAGATTTATTCAAACGGTAACTGGACAAATTACAGCGTTGAACCGACAACAGCTCACACAACTGTTTATGTCTACGCAAAAGGCTACACCTATGCATACTTCTGGAACAGTACCGCAACCGATATGGCAGGTAAATGGCCTGGAAAAGCAATGGAAAGTGTCGGTGACGGTGTTACCGTATAGCCGTGCCGACAGGTGCAACAAATGTGATTTTCAGCAACAATGGTGCAAATCAAACTGCTGATCTCACGGTGAGTGTCGGCAAGATTTACTCAAACGGTAACTGGTCAGCCTACAATCCGTAACCTTTACAAAACGACTTTTGCTGATGAATTGACATTTATGGCTCAATGTCAATAGTTGGGTGGCAACCCGTAAAAACAGAATAAAGAGTAATAACAAGCGACAGAAATTAAACTGTCGCTTGTTTTGTTGCAGTAATACTCGCTGTGTGTATTTAATATCTGTGATTCAGATATTTTTATCAACTTAAAATATATACCGAACAATAACATTTTTGACCTTTCAAATTACCTAAATGTGTTTGTCAATAGGCATAAATTCCTCGACGCCTCCAATTAAAATGTCTTGCATTTCCAAGAGCCTTTTCGTAAAATATCCGCAGAGCGTATTTTGTACCCTGTTTCGGATTTAAACCAATTCTATTTTAACGGATTTTGGTAGAATATGCTCTAATTTCCCACAGTGAAAAAATTGTCAAATTCGGTAATTTTGCCTATAACAAAATTATGCAAAAAGTGGTATAATAGTACTGTAAGAACTCAGTGTTTATCTGAAATTTAAGATGATGCGATTATACGGATGGTGAAAGTATGTACAGTATTGGCGAGATTGTTCTTTACGGCTCAAACGGAGTTTGTGAGATTACCGAAATTACAACGAAAAAAATCGGAAAGGATTCTATTGAATACTATGTTTTAAAACCTGTTTGCTCGGATTCTTCAACGCTTTTTGTTCCGACTCAGAATGAAATGCTTGTGTCAAGAATGCGTGTTGTCCTTTCTTCGGATGAAATTAAAGATATTTTGTCACAGAAAACCGATAATGAAATATGGATTGACAATAAAGCAGAAAGATGTGAAAAGATCAAGGAGATTATTTCGGGCGGCGATTGTATGAAGCTTGTTGAGCTTATCAGGAGAATGCACTTCCACAGTAAGCTCCAGCTCAAAAAGGGCAGACGACTTCACATTACTGACGAGCGTTTTCTCAAAGAAGCTGAAAAAATGGTTTGTGACGAGGTTTCGGTTGTTCTTCACATTGACCGTAACGATGTTCTTCCGCTTGTGCTTGCAGGCTGATTTTTTAAAAAATATATAAAGGATACAGAGGATTAACCGGAGCATTCTTTGAATTGCTTTCAATGTTGTTCCTCTGTTTTTTTATTTTTGGTAATTCTAGGTTGTTTGCCTATTTACAAAATGTTGCATTTTGTAGTAAAATATAGGAATAATGATTTATGGGAGCTATTTAATGAGAAATTTCAAAAAAACTTTATCATTTTTACTTTCAACGGTAATAATAGTTTCATCAGTTGTAGGTGTCGGTACAACCGTTTTTGCCGCAACCGATGAACGCACATACAAAAACTTTAAATACAGAATCCTTGACGATAACACAGCCGAAATCTGCGGTTATACGGGCAAGGATGGGTTGTGACTGTTCCCGACAGCATTGATTCAAAGCCTGTAACCTCAATCGGCAGGACGGCTTTTTATTCAGGCAAAATCAAGGAAGTGACAATTCCCGACACAGTAAAAAATATCAAATGGTGGGCTTTTTACGGTTGTGAAAGCCTTGAAAAAATCAACCTGAATTTTGGTTTGAAAACTGTAGGCTACGGTGCGTTTATGAATTGTAAAAATCTTAAATCCGTGAGCATTCCAATGTCCGTAACGAAGATTTGCGATGATTCGTTTGCGGTAAGCTGTTCAACCAAAAAGGGCGTTTTTGACACCTACAGTAAGCAGACAATAAGCACTCAGCAGTATTCAACCGATTCATTATTCACTCTTGAAGGCTATTCGGGGACTGTCGCAGAAAAATATTGCAATGATAATTCGCTAAACTTTCTTTCGTTGGGCAATGTGATTTACGGCGATGTTAATAACAACGGAACTGTTGAGGTAGCTGATGCAAAGCTTGCCAAAAGCCTTATCGACACTGTTCCGACCGAGGAAGAACTGACGGCTGCCGATGTTGACGATGACGGCAAAATCACAGAAAATGATGTTAATCTTATTTTGCAGGCTGTCGGCAACGAATTTTACGCACAGCTTTTTCCGTGTGCAAAGGCTATGTATTCTGCTCCCGACTACCTTTCGGGCAGAACTATGTATTGTGACGGCGACAGCGTTGCCTACGGTTCGGGTACGAACACAATGGGAAATTCAACATATTCTTTCTGCAATTATGTTGCCGAAAAATATAATATGACAATGACCAACAAGGCCACTCCCGGCACAACTCTTGCAATAAGAAAGGATTTTATCGGCACAGACCACAGAAGTATCCTTGAGCGTGTTCGTGAAATGAAAGGCAGTTACGATGTTATTCTGCTTGACGGCGGTTTTAATGACCTGTTCAAAAATGTTGAAATGGGTGCAATGACCGATATAAATAATAAATCGGGAAAATACAATGAATACACCACAGCAGGTGCGTTGGAAAGTATTTGCTATTTTCTTGACAAGAATTATAAAGACTCAATTAAGCTGTTCGTACTCTGTCACAATTGCTCAACAAGAATAAAACAGTCACAGTATTGGTCTTTAATGAAAAATATACTTGACAAGTGGGAAATTCCCTATGTTGACCTTTCGGAAGAAACAGAGCTTACCGGTGATAATGAGGAAATTACAACACAGTATTTTAGATATAATGCAACAACCAAAAAAGGCGATGGGATTCACCCTCTTGCATATGCCAATATGAAGATATACGGTCCCATCGTTGCCGAAAAGCTTAACGAAACAGTACAGAGCAAGTCTGAACTTGTTTTGCCGAAAAGTGACATTTCTATGGGACTTTTTGAAAGTTACACCCTTAACAGCGAAATTACGGAGTTGAGGGGAGATATAGATGTCAGCTATTCAAGCAGTAACCCGTCAGTTGCCTCTGTTGATGAAAACGGCAATATTGTTGCCACGGGCATAGGCGATACGGTTATCACGATTTCGACATCTGACGGTAAAACAAAAAATGTGAATGTGAATGTAAAGTTTCTTGCAATGGCGGTTAGCTTTGGCAAAAATAAAATTTCACTTTCGGAGAGGGTAATTCAAGCTTGCTGAATCTTTCTGTAGCAGACGGTGAGGCGACCTGTTCAACAACCTATTCGTCAACAGATCCGACTGTTGCGTCTGTTGATGAAAACAGCGGAAAAATTACAGCCAACAAAACGGGCAAAACCACAGTATCATGTACCACGGCAAACGGTGTAACGGTAAGGTGCCTTGTATATGTCACAAGCAGTGCGCTGACTAAAATGCAGAAAGCGTAAGGCGTTTATGAAAATATTTAACAGAAAATTAAAAATAACTTCATCTGCTTTGCTTACATTATGCATGGTTTTTGTAATGACGGCTTGTGCCGAAAACAGCAGTCAGTCCGAAAAATCACAGCCTGCAGAGCAGACGACTGTTCAGCCGACAACAATGTCAGCCGAAGAAATTAATGACCGAAAGCTTGATAAATTCATATCCGATATGACGCTTGAAGAAAAGGTGGGGCAGATGTTTTTTGTACGCTGTCCCGATGAAGACGCTGTGCAACAGGTCAGCGAGTACAATATCGGCGGTTACATCCTGTTTGGCAGAGATTTTGACGGTAAAACCAAAGATGAAGTTGTTGACGATATTCACAGCTATCAGAACGAGGCGGATATTCCGCTTTTAATCGGCGTTGATGAGGAGGGCGGAACGGTTGTGCGTGTCAGCAGTAACCCAAACCTCCGTGAAACTGCGTTTCTTTCTCCAAAAGATACTTATGCAGACGGCGGTTGGGATGCTGTCAAGCGGGATGCAGAAGAAAAAGCGGATTTGCTTCTTTCACTCGGAATCAATGTGAATCTGGCTCCCGTGTGCGATATGACCTCGGATGAATACGGCTTTATGTATGACCGTTCTTTCAGCGTGGATGTTGATATGGAAAACAGATATGTGCGAACTGTTGTTGAAACAAGTAAATCAAAAAAGCTCGGCACGGTTCTGAAGCATTTTCCCGGTTACGGCAATAACAGCGACACACACACGGGAATTGCATACGATGACCGTGACTATTCGGAATTTGAAAATACAGATTTTAAACCGTTTTATCAGGGGATTGAGTCCGGTGCCGACTGTATTCTTGTTTCACACAACATAGTTAATTGCATGGACAGCGAATATCCTGCGTCACTTTCACAAAAGGTGCATGATATTCTCAGAAATGAATTCAAATTTGACGGTGTAATTATGACCGATGACCTTATCATGGACGCAATCACGGATTTTACTGGAGATGAAGCGGCGGCAGTCACAGCGGCAAAATGCGGTAACGATTTGCTCTGTTGTTCATCTGTCGATACCCAATATCCCGCAGTTCTTGAGGCTGTTCAAAACGGTGAAATTTCCGAAGCTCAGGTTGACGTATCCGTAAAGCGAATCCTGAAATGGAAACAGAATCTCGGCATTTTCAACATTGACACCTATCAGAAAAAAGTCAAATCAACCGAACCAACGGATACCGTTGGAAGTGAGGAGTGAAAAGTTAATAGCTGTTAGGTGCGGTCTGGAAGAAAGTTTGAATCGTTTATATCATATTTTGCCCGAGTATGCGACTGCAAAAATTCTTACGGTAAAACATAAAACACCCCGAAGATTAAGTTCTTCGGGGTGTTCTGTTTGTAAAGGTTGGCTGAAATATATTTCAACAGATGTGATATGCTGATTGTGCTGTTGACTCTTTCCGTCAGGAAGAAGGCGACTTTCTTGGAGTTGCTTATATCCTTTTTCCTATCTGTTGAAGCAAGTGTAGTTGCCTACTACATTTGCAAGTGGTTGGATAGATAGTAACTTCAACAGCCAACCTATGAAGAAACCCTCAAAGTCGGTAGCTTCGAGGGTTTCGTTTTGCCCAATGGACTATTTACATCATTTTGCCTATGATTATTGAAACACACATTTCTGTGCATTTCAAGTATATGCCGAAAAATTATTATTGTTCTTGATTAGAATTATTTAACGCTTTCACAAGCAATGATTCAAAGCTTTTTTCAAAGTTTTCGTCATCTTGTTTTGTACGCTTTTTCGGTCCTTTAATGTGATGCTTGCTGTTTGACATCCTCGCCTTTTTGGCAAGGTGTCTGTCCATAAGCAGACCGCCTATGTTATCATCCGAGAAAATTTTTCCCGACTGATGAATACAGTACGCACCCTTTCCAAGCACAAGTGCCGCAACTCCGTAATCCTGAGTTACCGCAATGTCGCCATTTTTACAAAGGTTGACAAGCGCCAAATCAACTGCGTCTGCACCTGCACCGATAATTTTTATCTCGCTGTAATCTGACTTTAGAACATGGTTTGTGTCACACAAAAGCACAACGGGAACATTGTGACTTTTTGCAATCCTTTCAACCGATTTTACAACAGGGCAGGCATCCGCATCAACAAGAACAGTTATACCGTTCATTATTTTTCCTCAATCTTAATTGAGTTGATAACAGGCTGATTTTTCTTTTCAACAGTACCGTTTGAATCTGTAACAGGTGTGTCCTTGCAGATTTTATCAACAATATCCATACCCTTTGTTACCTTGCCGAATGCAGCGTACTGACCGTCAAGATATGTGCTGTCAGCCTGAACAATAAAGAACTGTGAGCTTGCACTGTCGGGTTCATTTGAACGAGCCATTGAGATAACGCCTCTTGTATGTGAAAGGTTATTTTCAACACCGTTCTGAGCAAATTCGCCCTTGATTGTTTTTTTCACTGCCGCCTGTACCGTTGCCAAGGGGTCACCGCCCTGAATCATAAAGCCGGTAATGATTCTGTGGAAAGTAAGACCGTCATAAAAACCGTCTTTTGCAAGGTCAACAAAGTTCTTGACTGTAATCGGAGCAAGCTCCTCATAAAGCTCAACTTCAATTTTACCGTAGTCTTTAACAATAGCTGTGTAGCTTGATTTGTAGTCGGTTGTGTCTGTGCTTGCGGATGTTGTTTCTTCGTTTGAAACTGCAGAAGTTGCTTTTTCAGAAGAACTGCTCTCTGTGTTACCGCCGCAACCGCTCATTAAAAAGCATGTGCAGAGAATAACTGCGGCAACCATAATTGCCGAAATCTTTTTAATTTTTGTCATTTTCAAATTCCTTTCGTAAATAAACTTAATTTATTTTAGCATTATTATGTCTGTAAATCAACCTGAATTGACACAAAAATATAAATGTGTTAAAATTTTTTGTATGTGAAATACCGACAAAAGGGGAATGTGGCTTGAAAAATAATGAAATAACCGATATTACTTCAAAACGCAGATTGTTTGAGCTTAATCTCGGTGATGTCCGAAAGTACCGTGACCTTGTTATGCTGTTCGTAAAGCGTGATTTTAAAAATTCCTACAAGCAAACCGTACTTGGCCCGTTGTGGATAATAATAAAGCCGTTCCTTTCAACATTTGTTTTTACCGTAATTTTCGGTATGATTGCCAATATCTCAACTGACGGAATGCCTCAATTCCTGTTTTTTATGGCAGGCAATATTTTGTGGTCTTTTTTTTCAAGCTGTCTTAACGGCAGTTCATCAACCTTTATCGGCAACGCAAGGCTGTTCGGCAAGGTGTATTTTCCAAGGCTCGTAATGCCGTGCGCAAACATAATTTACAACACAATCGGTTTTTTGATTAACTTTGTAATGTTCTTTATACTTGTTCTTATATATATGTTTACGGGCTCAAATGTTCACCCGAATTTATGTGCATTGCTTATGCCTTTGATTCTGCTTTCTTCGGCACTTTTAGGCACAGGCTGCGGACTGATTGTTTCGTCTGTAACGACAAAATACCGTGACCTCGGTGTGCTTGTTTCATTCGGAGTAACATTGTGGATGTATATTACTCCTGTTGTTTATCCTGTTTCTCAGGTGTCGGATTCATTCCGTCCGCTTGCACTCTTAAATCCTGTTGCTCCGCTAATTGAAACATTCCGTTACGGATTCTTAGGCAGCGGAACATTTCCGTGGCAATATCTCATATTGAGCTTTGCTGTTACGGCAATCATTCTTCTGTTCGGAATAATCGTCTTTAATAGGGTAGAAAAGAATTTTATAGATACGGTATGATGCCATGACTGAAATGAATGAAAATTGCGTAATAAAAATTGAAAATCTTTCAAAAGAATACCGACTCGGTGCAATCGGTTCGGGAACTCTCCGTCATGATTTGCAGAGTTGGTATGCAAAAAAGGTAGGTAAAGAAGATCCGAATCAGAGAATCGGTGCCAAACAATACACAAAAGGCGACACATTTTTAGCACTTGACAGCGTGAACCTTGAGGTAAACCGTGGAGAACGCATAGGAATTATAGGTGCTAACGGTGCAGGCAAGTCAACTCTGTTAAAGGTTTTATGCAGAATTACCTCTCCGACAGACGGCAGAGTGCGTTTCAGGGGACGCATTGCCAGTATGCTTGAGGTCGGAACAGGCTTTCACGCTGAGCTTACCGGCAGGGAAAACATCTACCTTAACGGTGCAATCCTCGGAATGACAAAGAAAGAGGTCGCTTCAAAAATAGACAGTATTATTGAATTTTCAGAGTGCGAAAAGTTCATTGACACGCCCGTAAAGCGTTATTCATCGGGTATGTTCGTAAAGCTTGCGTTTGCTGTTGCGGCACACCTTGATGCAGAAATCATGATTATGGACGAGGTGCTTGCTGTCGGAGATATGCACTTTCAGAAAAAGTGTATCGGGAAAATGCGTGACCTTGCAACCGAGGAGGACAGAACTGTCCTCTATGTTTCACACAATATGAATACTATTCGTGACCTTTGCGACAGATGCATAGTTCTTGACCACGGCAAAATTGTTTTTGACGGCGATGTTGAAGACGCTGTAAAAATCTATCTCGGAAGTGCAAACGAAAATTTCCGTGCCATTGAATATGTCGGAAACGAACACAAGCATCATGCCGACAGAAACGACCTTTGTCTGCAATTTGCCGGATATAACGGCAAAGAGGATAATATTTTCTATGATGACGAGCAGATCTTGCTTGAACTCACATGGAAAAATAAGGCTGATATTGAAAATCTTTGCCTGCGTGTTGAAGTGAGCGATTACCGAAGATATCCCGTTACCGCATTTGTGGTTGAAAATTTCTATTCGGGAAAAAATGGCGAAACCCACACAGCAAAATTGAAAATAGACATATCAAAAATTGTCCGTGGCGGATACTATACACGCTATGTTTTCTACAGCCGAAAGAACAATGCCGCCCCATTTGAAACCTTAGAGGTTGCAGACGGTCTGACTTTCAGAAGAAGAAAACCCGATAAATACCAAAACACCTGGCAAAAAGCCTGGGGCAGTATTGAAATGAATGATATTGAAGTTGTATAAAAACAAATTGAAATTTGCGGTTGGGCAAGCAGTTAATATTAAAAGAAATATGTGTTCCGAATGTTGTGAACATCTAATTGAAATGTAATAAAAGGAACAATATGAGCGAAAGATCTGATTATTTTTAAACGCATATTTTGATGAATAACAAAAGGTCAGCACATAATCGTGTTGACCTTTATTCTTTGTCAAAATTAAATTACGGCTCGACAAACGGCATATTAAAATACTCGGCAACTGATTTTGCAAGATTTCTGCCGATTGTATTAATGTTGTCCCTAATCCATTGAGCTTCTTCGGGGTTATCGTGATATGCAACCTCAATCAATGCCGACGGTGATTTTGTTCGCCTGACTTCTGCCAGTGAGGTGGTGGGGATTATGTCAACATCGTTCGGTTCGGGATAATTATCCTTGTAATTCTTTTGCAGAATTTCAGCGAAACGCTTGCCGTTACTGCTTGTCGGATAGTAATAAATATCTGCACCCGTGTATCTGCCTGCCGAACCCTCGGGAGCGGCATTGCTGTGAATTGCAAGGTGCAAATCGTGATTGCCCTTGTTTGAATCTGCAATTGCCTGACTCAGCATCATATCGGGATCGTTTCGCCTGAAATCTATTCCGCTTGCCCTCAAATAAGGCTCCATGGCGTCTGCAATAAGATTCATATAATATTCTTCATTTCCTCCGTCAATATAAGGGTTGTACTCCTGCAATGACGGTGAAAGATAAACTGACGGCATAAAATCTCTCCTAAAATTAATCTCTTATCATTTTATTCGCAAAACCCGTGCCGTTGACAAATAATTTTCTTTTCAAAATTCAATTTGTATTGTATAATGATTACATATGATTTTGGCGAAAATGTTGGCAAGTGTATGATATCACAATTATTATGTGTGAGCAGATTGTAACCGTAGGCAGAATGTCAAGCGTAGGGGCGAATATTGTTCTTTTAAAGAACTATTATTTAATGCAAAAACTTGCTTATTACTTTATGAAATTATGAAACGGAGCAATTATTATGACTGATGAAACGAGAGCAAAAGTTGAGAAAGTTATGAAAAATCTTGAACGCAACAAGATGAAACCTTATTTTTGCGAAAACAGGGAAGAGGCTCAGGCACTTGTAAAAACACTCATTAAAAAGGGTGAAACAATTTCATGCGGAGGTTCAAAAACTCTCGACGAAACGGGAATTTATCAGATAATTAATTCACCCGATTACAATTTTCTTGACCGTTCCGCACCCGGAATGACTCGTCCCGAGGTTGAAGAGGTTTACCGTCAGACTTTCAGGGCAGACACATTTTTTATGAGCACAAACGCTCTTACCGAAAACGGAGAGCTTTATAATGTTGACGGCAACTCAAACCGTGTTGCCGCACTTCTTTACGGTCCGAAAAGCGTTATCGTTGTATGCGGTATCAACAAAATTGTAAAGAATATTGACGAGGCAATCAAGAGAGTTAAAACAATTGCCGCTCCGCAGAATACAATCAGACTCGGCATTGAAACCCCTTGCGGAAAAACAGGCGAATGTGTTTCATTGAGAAAAGAAAATCCCGAGCTCTGTGACGGTTGTCACGGTGACACAAGAATCTGCTGTAACTATGTGGTATCTGCTCAGCAAAGACATATTGACAGAATCAAGGTTATTATCATTGGCGAAGAATACGGCTATTAATTCCCATAAAGAAAAAAAGCCGCATCAAAAGACACGGCTTTGGGAGAACTTCAGAATGTAATCATCTGCAATTGTTCGACTTTTGTTCTGGCTGTTCTGCTGATTTTTATTCTGATTGTTGTTCTGATTCTTATTCTGGCTGTTCTGCTCGTTCTTGTTCTGATTGTTGTTCCGATTCTGATTGAAATTCATTTCAACACCTCCTTTACAAAACTATTATTAACCCGAAAAGGCTTGTTTATTCATGAATGATTTTTTTGCGAATGAAATCACTTCTGGGTGATGAATTTGACGAATTTTTAAAATTTTACAACAGCGACGATTTCATAAAGGGACTTCGTGTCAACACCTTAAAATGTTTGCCCGAAAAGCTTTGTTCACTTCTTGATTTTGAACTGAAAAAACTCCGTTTTGCGATGAGGGCTTCTATATTCCGTCCGATGTTAAGTCAATCGGCAACAATCCTCTGCACCATGCAGGAGCGTTCTATGTTCAGGAACCGTCTGCAACTTCGGCAGTTACAATGCTTGATGTTCATGAGGGCGATTATGTCCTTGATTTGTGTGCCGCTCCGGGCGGAAAAAGTACGCAAATCGGCGCTAAACTTAACGGAACAGGACTTCTGTGGAGCAATGAAATTGTAAGAAACAGAGCGAATATTCTTTTATCGAATATTGAACGAATGGGAATTTCAAACGCAGTTGTATCAAACTGCCGTCCCGATGAACTTTGCAAAAGGCTTGAAAACCGTTTTGACAGGATTCTTGTTGACGCTCCCTGCAGCGGTGAGGGAATGTTCCGCAAGAATGATGCGGAGCGTGAATGGAGCATTGAGCATGTAAAGAGTTGTGCCGCCCGTCAGCTTTTGATTCTTAACAGTGCAAAGGATGCCCTGAAAAACGGCGGATATATGGTTTATTCAACCTGTACTTTTTCAAAGGAAGAAAACGAGGGCGTAATTTCTCGGTTCCTTGCAGAAAATCCCGATTTTGAACTTGTTGATTCGGGCGTAACATTCGGCAGACCTACGCTTGATTATGCGAGAAGAATTTTCCCGATGGACGGCGGAGAAGGACATTTTGCTGCCAAGCTTCACAAAAAGGGCGAGCCGTATTCTAATTATAATATTCCTAAAAAGAATAATAAAATTGACTCGAAAATTTTTGATTTTTATGACAGTATTTTTATCGACAGACCGTTCGGTGAAAATATTGAGGTTATAAAGGATAAAATTATAGTTCTTCCACAGGATTATAATTTTGATGTAAAAGGCTTGCAGATTCTCCGTGCGGGAGTTATTCTCGGCGAAATTGTCAAGAACAGAATCGAACCGCATCACAGCGCATTTACGGTAGCTAAAAAGGAAAACTGTAAATCCGCAGTTGATTTTGATGTGAACAGTAAAGAAATTGCAGCGTATCTTCACGGTGAGGAAATTGCCGTGTCACAGGATGTCAAAGGCTATACGGCTGTCTGCGTAAACGGAATCACAACAGGCTTTGGCAAAGCGTCAAATTCAAGACTGAAAAATAAATATCCGAAAGGGCTTCGCATATTAAGATGAAAAAATTATCAGATATAGGTACAATCAAAGATATACTTTCAAGACACGGCTTTACTTTTTCAAAGTCACTTGGTCAGAATTTCCTTATAAACCCGTCAGTTTGTCCGAGAATGGCAGAGCTTTCGGGCGCCGGAGAGGGAGTTGGCGTAATTGAAGTCGGTCCCGGAATAGGTGTTCTCACAACAGAGCTTTGCTCACTTGCCGACAAGGTTGTAGCGGTTGAGCTTGACAAGCGACTTCTTCCCGTTCTTGAAGAAACACTCTCCGAACACGACAATGTTAAAGTTGTAAACGATGATATTCTTAAAATTGACTTGCACAAGCTGATTGAAGAAGAATTTCAGGGTATGGATGTTGTTGTGTGTGCAAATCTTCCGTACTACATCACATCTCCCGTAATTATGAAATTGCTTGAGGACAGACTGCCGATTTCTGCAATCACGGTTATGGTTCAGAAAGAGGCGGCTCAGCGAATTTGTGCTGAGGTGGGTTCCCGTGCAAGCGGTGCGGTAACGGTATCGGTCAACTATTACGCAGAACCCGAAATGCTGTTTTCGGTTAGTGCCGGCTCGTTTATGCCTGCTCCAAAGGTTGATTCGGCTGTTTTAAGACTTAACATTCTCAAAGAACCGCCCGTGAAGGTTGATGACGAAAAGAAGTTTTTTAAGGTTGTAAAAGCCGCCTTTTCACAGCGAAGAAAAACACTTTCAAATTCTCTTGCATCAGGACTTTCTCTGCCAAAGGCAGAGGTCAACGCAATTCTTGAAAATTCTTCCGTTCCTCTGAATGCAAGGGCGGAACAGCTTAAACTTGAAGATTTTGCAAACATTGCAAACAATCTTGGTGACTGATTATGAAAAGAAAAATGAACGGTCTTTACAAAACCGCTTTTATATTAATGCTTGTTGCCGCAGTGCTTTTCATTGTTGCAACAATTGTTGCATATGCTCTTGAACGCCCGTATTTCTCCGCAGTCTTTTCATGCAGCGGTGCTTTTCTTGCATTTTTGGGCATAATATTTGCAACCTGCAGTAAACCCAAAAAACGCAAAAGACACCTTGTTACAGATGAAATTGTTGCCGAAAATGATGATATCAACAAAATTTCGGAAAATTCTGTTGACAATGAGGAATAAATTTGATAGAATGGTTGCAGATAAAGGGGAGTAGTTCGCAGATAATCTGTGATATTAATCGTCAGTACATACCGTTTTCGGTATCGGTTATATCTTAAAGGACAAGACTTTTATTGTAGGGTGAGTTGCACCTTGCAATAAAGGTCTTTTTTATTTGCCTTTTTCAGTCTATCTGTATTCTGCAATCCGAACGGAGGAGAAAATTATGAAAAATTGGTATCAGTTGACCGAGAGCGAAACTCTTGACAAGCTCGGTGTCACAAGCGAAGGACTTTCGTCACAACAGGCTGACAGCCTTCTTGAAAAACACGGAAAAAATGTGCTTGAAGAAAGCAAAAAGAAATCTGTTTTTCAGGTGTTTTTAAGTCAGTTTGCCGACCTTATGGTAATAATCCTTATAATTGCGGCAATCGTTTCAATGTTTTCGGGAAGTGTTGAAAGCACAATCGTAATTTTTGCGGTAATCACACTCAATGCTATTCTCGGCACGGTTCAGCATGTCAAGGCAGAAAAGTCGCTTGAAAGCCTTAAATCGCTTTCGTCACCATCGGCAAAGGTAATCCGTGACGGAAGAAAAATTGAAATTGATTCAGAAAACATCGTTCCCGGCGACATTGTTGTACTTGAGGCAGGCGACCTTGTTGTTGCAGACGGAAGAATAATAAATAACTATTCTTTACAGGTAAATGAGAGCTCGCTTACGGGTGAATCTACAAATATTGACAAAAGTGTGGAGACAATTGAAAAGGAAGTTCCGCTTGCCGACCGCACTGATATGGTCTTTTCGGGCAGCCTTGTAACATACGGCAGAGCAATTGTCGTTGTTACGGAAACAGGCATGAACACAGAAATCGGTAAAATTGCTACACTTATGAATCAGGCAAAGAGCAAGAAAACTCCTCTCCAGCTCAGCCTTGATAAATTTTCGAGCAGACTTGCCGTTATTATTATGGCAATCTGTGTAGTAGTTTTCGGCTTGAGTATGTTCAACGGAATGTCGGTTCTTAACTCTCTTATGTTTGCCGTTGCACTTGCAGTAGCCGCAATCCCTGAGGCACTTGGCTCAATCGTTACAATTGTTCAGGCAATGGGTACGCAAAAAATGGCAAAAGAAAATGCCGTTATCAAGGATTTGAAGGCTGTTGAAAGCCTCGGCTGTGTGTCTGTAATCTGCTCCGATAAGACGGGTACGCTCACACAGAATAAAATGACTGTTCGTAAAAATCTATGTGAACGGCGAAAGTATTCTTGAGGATCAGCTCGACCTCAATATTGAAAGCCACCGTCATCTCCTTTACGATATGGTTCTAAACAACGACTCGAGTATCGTTGACGGAAAGGGAATAGGCGACCCGACCGAGTACGCTTTGCTTGAAACATTTCAGCATATCGGACTTGACGAAAATGTGCTTAGGGATGTCCTTACAAGGGTTGAGGAGGTTCCGTTTGATTCCGACAGAAAGATGATGAGCACAAAGTACAAAATGCACGGTGTAAATCATATTCTCACAAAGGGTGCGCTTGATTCGATTCTTGACCGTTGTGTAAGTATAGCAACAAAAGACGGTGTTCGTCCGATTACAGATGAAGATAAGGCTGAGATTTCAAGAGTTAACCGTGAATATTCCGAACAGGGACTCCGTGTTCTCACCTTTGCATATAAGGAATCTGATGAGGCTCTCACGGTTGACACAGAGAATGATTATACATTCATCGGACTTGTTTCAATGATAGATCCTCCGAGAGAAGAGTCAAAACAGGCTGTTGCCGATGCAATCCGTGCAGGAATCAAGCCTGTTATGATTACGGGCGACCACAAAATCACAGCAAGTGCAATCGCAAAGCAGATTGGTATTTTCAATGACGGCGACATCGCAGTTACAGGTCTTGAGCTTGACGCAATGAGCGATAAGGAGCTTGACGAAAAAATTGAGAAAATTTCTGTTTATGCACGAGTTTCTCCCGAAAACAAAATCAGAATCGTTGAGGCTTGGCAAAGAAAAGGTAACATTGTTTCCATGACAGGTGACGGTGTAAACGACGCACCCGCTCTCAAAAAAGCGGATATCGGTGTTGCAATGGGTATCACAGGTACCGAAGTTTCAAAAGACGCCGCATCTATGATTCTTCAGGATGATAACTTTGCTACAATTATCAAGGCGGTTGCAAACGGCAGAAATGTTTACCGCAACATTAAAAATGCAATTCTTTTCTTGCTTTCAGGTAATATGGCAGGCATTTTTGCCGTGTTGTTCTGTTCAATCATGGCTCTGCCCGTACCGTTTGAGGCGGTTCACCTTCTGTTTATCAACCTTCTTACAGATTCACTTCCCGCAATTGCAATCGGTATGGAGAAGCCCGAAAAAGATTTGCTCAGACAGAAACCCCGTGATCCGAAACAGGGAATCCTTACAAAAAGCTTTTCTGCTCTTATGCTCGGACAGGGTGCTTTGATTGCCGTTGTAACGCTCATTTCATTCTACATCGGACTTCAGACAAGCCCAGCCGTTGCAAGCACAATGGCATTTGCAACACTCACGCTTGCAAGACTGTTCCACGGCTTTAATTGCAGAAGTACACATTCAATCTTTAAACTCGGACTTTTTTCAAATACGGCAAGCATAGGCGCTTTCTTTATCGGAACATTACTGCTCGCATTTGTATTGTTTGTTCCGTTTATGCAGACCGCTTTTCAGCGTTACCGCACTCACAGGCGCACAGGCAGGCTTTATAGCCCTCCTTGCATTCATCCCGACATTTATAATTCAGTTTGTAAAAGTTATTGTTGAAAATGTGAGAAAGTAAATTTAATAACATTGAACACGGCAGATTGATTTTGTCGTGTTCTTTTACTTTTATCGAATAAAATTCATTGACAAAGAAATAATAATGTAGTACAATGTACTATACAAGGAGGTCAGTATTATGGCATTCTCAATCAGATTAACAGAACAGGAAAAGAAAATAGTAGACAGCTATGCTCGGTTGCACTCAATATCACTCGGAGAGGCTTTTAAACAGGCTTTGTTTGAAAAAATCGAAGAAGAATATGACCTTGCCGTTTTTGATGACGCTTATGATGAATACAAAAAGAGCGGTGAAGAAAGCAGACCAATCTCTGATTTTTGGAAGGAACTTGACATATGAGTTATGTTGTAAGAACCACTCGATTTGAAAAAGAATTTAAAAAACTCGACAGATATACCATGAAGATGATTAAAGCGTGGATTGAAAAGAATTTGTCGGGTTGTGAAAACCCCAGAGTAAAGGGAAAAGCTCTCACGGCAAATCGCAAAGGTCAATGGCGGTATCGTATCGGAGATTACAGACTGCTCTGCCTTATAGAAGACGAAGAACTTGTTATTCTTGCTTTGTCTATAGGTCACAGGCGAGAGGTTTATGACAACACTTAAAATTTAAAACACTTAAATAATCAAACTCGGTCATAATCTTTGAATAATTATGACCGAGAATTATTTATTCTGAATTATTTTGATTGAAATTACAAAAATTCCTTGACAAAGTTTGACAGATTTCTTATAATTAAACCATAACATAATGTTTCACAGGGTATTACAGGATATATAAAAAACAAGGTTAAGAAGGGTGACAGAAATTATGAACATTTGGCACGACATTTCTCCGAAGAGAATTACAAAGGACAAGTTTTATGCAGTAATCGAAATTTCAAAGGGCGGCAAAAACAAGTATGAGCTTGACAAAGAAACAGGTATGCTCAAGCTTGACCGTGTGCTTTTTACATCAACTCACTATCCTGCTAACTACGGCTTTATTCCGAGAACCTTTGCAGATGACGGCGATCCGCTTGATGTTCTTGTTTTGTGCAGTGAAACAATTCAGCCGATGACGCTCGTTGAATGCAAGCCTATCGGCGTTCTCAATATGGTTGATAACGACAGCTGTGACGAAAAAATTATTGCAGTTCCCGTTAACGATCCCAACTACAATTGCTACAGCGACATCAGCGAACTTCCGAAACACTATTTTGAAGAAATTCAGCACTTTTTCCAGGTTTACAAAACACTTGAGGCTGACAAGGTTACTTCGGTAACCGAAACTGACGGTGTTGACAAGGCAAAGGAAATCATTGAAAAGGCTATCACAAGCTATATTCGTGATTTTCAGATGGCGTAAATTTATAAAGACTGAAAACTAAAAAGCTTTACCAAAAAACGGTAAAGCTTTTTCTTTTGAATGTGTAATTTAATTCTGAAAAGGAATATTAACAAAATTCATTTCTGTATAATAAAAATACGGCGGATTAAAGTTTAAAATCCTTAGCCGAAAAATCAGTCTTAAAAACCGTGACATTCGGCATACGCAACAATGGGTCATACTTGAACGATCTGCATTTTCCGTCCTTGACCTGCTTTGACTTTTTGCAGAACATAATATCGTTTTCAATTCCGTTGTATTCGCAATATGAACAGTTGACAGGAATATTCTTGCCAAACAAACTTTTTTTCATAATCAACACCTCTGAATGAATATAGTATATCATTAACTCAGCCGTGTTTCAAGCATAATATTTTGTCGGAAAATATTGACAAAGCAATTAATCGGTTAAAAATAATCTTATTATAAAATATGGAAGGAACACTTATGAAATTTTTTTCAAAAACAATGAAGCTCAACAATATTGATACGGTTCCGTATCTTACATATAATTCTTTATCAGAAATTAATTTCATCAATCACGCATTCACAACCCGACTCGGCGGTGTGTCAACGGGTGAATTTACATCAATGAATATGGCATTCAACAGAGGTGACAATCCCGACAGCGTAACCGAAAATTACAAAAGATTCTGCAAAAGTGCAGGCTTTGACTATGAAAGTCTTGTAGCCTCGGCACAGGATCACCACACGGTTGTAAGAGCCGTAACATCTGCCGAAAAGGGCATAGGCATCTACAAGCCCCGTGATATGGAGAGTGTTGACGCCTTGATTACAAATGAAAAGGGAGTAACTCTCGTAACCTACTATGCCGACTGCACACCGCTGTTTTTTGTCGATACAAAGAATAAGGCAATCGGACTTGCCCATGCCGGCTGGAGGAACTGTCGGCAGAATAGGGGAAAAGGTTGTTGAGAAAATGACTGAGCTTTACGGCACAAATCCTGCCGATATCAAAGCCGCAATCGGTCCCGCAATTTCAGTTTGTTGCTATGAGGTTGACTACCCATGTGCAGAACATTTTCTGAATCTTGCAGACCTTGACAGCTCAAAGTTCGTTTTTGGAAAAGGAAACGGAAAATATATGGTTGACCTTTTAGAAACCAACCGTCAGATTCTTACTGCTTCAGGTGTAAAGAATGAAAACATAACAGTTTCGGATGTCTGCACCAATTGCAACAGCGACCTCTTATGGAGTCACCGTGCCACCAAAGGTCACAGAGGCACAATGAGTGCATTTATGTGTATTAAAGAAGATTAAAATTTTTGTTTTTGCAAAGCAAAAGACGGTTATTGACCGCCTTTATCTATCTGGATTTATCTTTCCGCTTTTTGCAAACCATACATCGTTTACCTTAAATTCCTTGCCGTTAAGGTAATTAAGAATGCCTGCATCGGTTTCAAAATTGAATTTCAGCTTATAGCTGTAAAGCGCCTGATACTTAATGCTGTCGGGTGCTTTTTTGCCTTTGCCGTATTTTGTATCGCCCACAAGCGGATGTCCGATTGATGCCATATGCGCTCTTATCTGATGAGTTCTGCCAGTCAGCAGTTCAACCTCGGCAAGGCTGAATTTGCCGTTGAAGTCAAGAATTTTATATTTTGTCTTGATTTCTTTTGAACCCTCGACCTCATTTTTGAAAACAGTAACTTTATTTTTGCTTTCATTTTTGGTCATATAGCCGTGAAGCGTATCGCTGCCCTTTTTTGGCTTTCCGTATAAAAGGCAGAGATAGTATTTTTCAAGCTCTCTTGTTTTCATTTTTGCATTTAAAATTCTCAGGCTGTCGGCATTTTTAGCTGCAATAACAATTCCGCCCGTGTTTTCTGTCAATTCTGTTGACAAGTGCAGGCGCAAAGGCTTTTTCTTCATCGGGATTATATTCACCTTTGTCATACAGGTAGTGCTGAACTCTTGCAACAAGTGAATCAAAGTGATAATTTTTGTCGGGATGAACGATTATACCCGGTTTTTTATCTATAAGTATAAGGTTTTCATCCTCATAAACAATGTCAAAGGTTTTTGGCGCTTTCATGAACTCATAGCTTTTTTGCTCCGATGCCTCAAAAAATTCGTCCTTAATATAAAAGGTAAGCACATCGCCCTCTTTGAGCATGGTCTGAATATCACACTTTTTGCCGTTTACCTTAATACACTTTTTCCTTATATATTTGTACATAAGCGATTTTGGCAGAGTTTTGAATCTTTTCTGTAAAAATTTATCGAGTCGCTGATTTGCGTCATTCTTTTTAATTTCAAGTGTTCTCATAGTCTGTAAAATTCTCCGTAGTTGTTTTCTCAGTTTATCTTATATCAATTTTAAAAATAATTCAACCGCTTTTGCACATAATTTGATTTTGTGTATATTCTGATATAGGGTGATACAGTGAATTGTTACACACAGAGAATAAAATCTGCAGTATGCTTTGGACTGGGACTGCTGTGTGCATCACTTCTGCCGAGTGAATGGGTACTCGTCATTGCGGCAGGCGCACTCGTAGTTGTTAGTATTTGTTGTGTTCGGAGGTAATTATGAAAGTTGTACTTATTGAGAAACCAAAATTCATATCGGCAATTTTGAGAAAAATTTACGGAATCAAAAAGGAAACCAAGCCGGAATAATAGTCATATGTTTGGACACTGTTCCAAAATCTTGGTATTGGTAATAGCTTACAATAAATTCGAGCCAAAGATGTGCATAGTTACAAAAAACTTTGCACATCTTATTTTTTAAAATAAAATTATGATTAATCTTACGGGTAATATTTTTCCGCACTCCATAATATAATTGAACTATAAAACATAAAGGAGAGAAAAATATGGAGTTTAATCAGGAAAACCGCTCGTTTTGCACGCCGTCGGCTGTGCTTGACACGGTTGCCGAACAGCTTGCAGATGTTGACCTCACTCTGCCCGATTATTGTCCGGATATAGAAAAAATTCTGAAATGTACCCTCACACCCAAAATTCGAGCAGAACCCTTTCGGGAGGTCAGCTCCAGATTGACGGATTTTGTACGGTGAATGTGATGTATGTGGAAAGCATAAAGAAAAGCGTGCGCTGTTGCGAACAAAGCGTGAATTTTTCACAGAACTTTTCGGTAAAAGACGCTCCCGACAATCCGGTTATCATCACAAAAACCAAGCCGGAATACATAAACTGCAGGGCATTAAGTCCCCGCAGACTTGTTATGCACGGAGCGTTTTCATTGTATGCAAAGGTATTTTCAAAAACTCAGACGAGCATTTTCACGCCTTCCGATAATATCGAAACCGACCGAAAGACCGTTACCTGTGCCGATCTTAAATCGTTCTGCCAGGAGCAGTTTTCTGTTTGCGAAGAAATTTCGGTAGGCGAAAAACCGCAGATTGAATCCGTTCTCCGCAGCGATGTAAGCGTCGGAGTGATTGACGCTAAGGCTGTAACGGGAAAGCTTATGCTCAACGGTGAACTTAATCTCAAGCTTTTGTACCTTTCAAACGCAGAGAGCGGAGAAGTTGAAAAGCTTGACTATCTGTTGCCGTTCAACAAAATTTTAGATTGTGACGGAATTGACGAAAACACAATCAACTGTGTTTCCTGCGATGTTATGTCGTATGACATCAGACTGAAAAATGATATGCTTTCCGAAAAGCCGTCTGTGATACTTGAAGTTAAGCTCTGCGTTACGGAGGAGGGCTATATAACCCGTGAGGAGGAAATTGTATGTGACGCCTACTCAACAGAATTTTCTTCGTTGCCGGAGTTTGAACAATTAAAAATTACGGGCGAGGTTGTTCCGATTAATGAACCTCATATGGAAAAAATGTCCGTTAAGATTGATGACGGAAAAATCTCACGAATTCTCGATATTTTCACAGAACAAATTACTGCCGAGGCTTCACACGATGACAGAGGTATGGTTATAAGCGGAAAAATCAACATATGCATATTGGCACTTAACGGGGAAGATATTCCTGTGTTTATTGAGCGTTCAGCCGATTATGAGCATATTATTCCGCAAACAGACTGCACCTGTGCCAAAATTTTCGGTACAAGGACAGCAAGTATAAGCTACAGACTTGCCGAGGATGATGTCATAGAAATTCGTTGTGAGCTGAAAATCTGCGGTGCTGTTTTTTCGGAAAACAGAGTAAACACCGTAAAAAATGTAAATGTTTTTGAGGATAAACCTATACCTCCCGAAAATTGTGCGCTGACATTATACTTTGCCGACAAGGGAGAAAAGCTCTGGGATATTGCTAAATCCCACAACACAAAGCTTGATTTGCTGCTTTCGGAAAATTCAGCTGAAAATCAGGTGCTCGACGCACCTAAAATGCTGTTGATTCCGAGAATATAGGGAGGTATAAAAAATGGAAGAGAGAAATGTTTATCAGGATATTTCCCGAAGAACCGACGGCGATGTATATATCGGAGTAGTCGGTCCCGTCAGAACGGACGAAAATCCACATTTATAAAAAGGTTTATGGATTCGCTTGTCCTGCCCAATATCCGTGATGAGGCAGTTTACAGGCGTACCGTTGACGAGCTTCCTCAATCTGCGGCAGGAAGAACCATAATGACCACAGAACCCAAATTTATTCCCGAGGAATCCGTTGAAATCAATCTCGGCGGCAACACAACCCTCAATGTGAGAATGATTGACTGCGTAGGCTATATTGTAAACAGCGCAATCGGTTACAGCGAAGAGGACGAACCGAGAATGGTAAAAACTCCGTGGTCAAACGAGGCGATTCCTTTTGATGACGCCGCAGAAATAGGCACTAAAAAGGTAATTACCGACCATTCAACAATCGGTCTTGTTATCACTACTGACGGAACAATCAGCGATATTCCGAGAGAAGATTATATTGAAAGTGAAAAAAGAGTAATTAATGAGCTGAAAGCAATTAATAAACCGTTCATTATACTTCTCAATTCAGTTGACCCTACGGCAGATGAAACAATTCGCCTGTCAAACGAAATGACCGCCGAATACAAGGTTCCCGTAATTCCCGTTAGCTGTATGGAGCTTGACGAAACCGAAATCAAAAGGATACTTGCACAGCTTTTGTTTGAATTTCCAATCCGTGAAATCAAGGTTGACATTCCAAAATGGGTTGTAAAGCTCGATAAAGACCATTGGCTGAAATCGGTTGTATTTGATTCAATAAAGAAAAATGCCGCAAAAATTGAGAAAATCAGGCAAATTCAGCAGATAATCTCTGATATTGAGCAATGTGAGTACATCACATCTGCAAAGGTTACGAGTCTTGACCTCGGAAAAGGATATGCGGAGATGGCCGTATCTATCGAAAGCGAACTTTTCTACAAGGTTATCTCGGAAGAAACAGGGCTTGATATAACCGAGGAGTACGAACTTCTGAACTGCATAAAGACTCTTTCGAAAAAACAAAAAGAATTCGACAAGATTGCACAGGCTTATGAACAGGTTCAGGAAACGGGCTACGGAATTGTTATGCCGACAATTGACGAACTTACCCTTGACGAACCGCAGATTATTAAGCAGAGCGGAAAATACGGTATCAAGCTGAGAGCAAGCGCACCGTCAATTCATATGATGAAGATTTTTACGCAGACGGAGGTAACTCCGATTGTCGGTTCGGAACAGCAGTCCGAAGAGCTTGTGTCTTATCTTCTCAGAGAATTTGACGAAAATCCGGAAAAAATCTGGGAGAGTAACATATTCGGAAAATCAGTTCACGAACTCGTTAACGAGGGACTTCACAACAAGCTGTACAGAATGCCTGCCGATGCCAGAAGGCGGATAGGGGAGACTGTTGAAAAAATTATCAATGACGGCTGTAACGGATTAATATGTATAATTCTGTAACGACAAATAACGATAAAATCGCAAAGCTTTAATTCACAAATAAACAGGCTCACAAATAAATAAATTGGTAATATCGCCAAAAAATTATTCGCCCCATATTTGTTATTGAAAATGTTTCGGGAATAAAGTATAATATTCCTATATGCAAATGACAAATATGGGGGTTGTTTTATGAATCTTTCCGATGTAGCTTTATTGGCTAAAGAGGAGCTTTCCCTTGCCGAAAAAGGTATTGCCTCTGCAAAAGTTGTTCTTACAGGTTTTGTTGTTGTATTCGCAATGCTGATTCTCTTGATTTTCATAATCAAGATTTACGGCGCAATCATTCAGAAAGCTCAAGATGCCGAAGCAAAAAGAGCAAAGAGAAAAAGGCTGAAACCGTAGCAGAAACTCCTGCTCCTGTTGTTGCCGCTCCTGTTGCTCCTGCTCAGACAGACGGTGTTTCCGATGAGGTTGTTGCCGTAATTTCCGCAGCAGTTGCCACAATGTACGGCTCTTCCGAAAAAGCAAGAATCAAGAGTATTAAAAAGTCATCAGACGGCGGTCGTTCCGCATGGGCAAAAGCCGGTGTACTTGATAATACCCGCCCGTTTTAAGGCAAAGTTTTAAGGGAAAGGATGTTATCTAATGGAAATTTTACAAGGCTTTGTAGATGCCGTTGTCGGTATCTTTGAAGACTCGGGTCTGTTAACTCTTAACTGGCAGAACTATGTAATGATTGGTATTTCAATCGTTTTGCTTTACCTTGCAATCAAAAAGCAGTATGAGCCGCTTTTGCTCCTTCCTATCGCATTCGGTATGCTGCTTGTTAATCTTTATCCGAGCATTATGGCTCCGCCTACAACACAGCTTTTGACAGAGGCTCAATGTACCGCACAGAATGTTGCGGTGTCGGGACATGCCAAAACGGTGATTGACGGAGTAACTTATATTGAGAATCCGACATACGGCGGACTTCTTTATTACCTCTATCAGGGTGTTAAGCTCGGCATTTATCCGCCTCTTATCTTCCTCGGCATCGGTTGTATGACTGACTTCGGTCCGCTCATCTCTAACCCGAAGAGCCTTATTCTCGGTGCTGCCGCACAGATTGGTATCTTTTAACATTTACAGGTGCTATTTTCCTCGGCTTTACAGAGGCAGAGGCAGGTGCTATCGGTATCATCGGCGGTGCCGACGGTCCTACGGCTATTTATGTAACAACAAAGCTTGCTCCGCATCTTCTCGGTTCAATCGCAATTGCCGCATATTCATATATGGCTCTTGTGCCGATTATTCAGCCGCCTATTATGAAGGCGCTCACAACCAAAAAAAGAGCGTTCCGTAGTTATGGAGCAGCTTCGTCCCGCTTTCAAAGCTTGAGAAGATTATGTTCCCGGTAATTGTTGTTATTATCATCGCAATCTTCCTTCCCGACGCAGCTCCGCTCGTTGGTATGCTTATGCTCGGTAACCTCTTTAAGGAGTCTGGCGTTGTTGAAAGACTCAGCAAAACAGCTCAGAACGAGCTTATGAATATTATCACAATCTTCCTCGGTACAACTGTAGGTGCAACCGCATCCGGTCGAACTTCCTTACTCTTGACACAATCAAGATTATCGTTCTCGGTCTTCTTGCGTTCTGTATGGGTACTGCATTCGGTGTACTTTTCGGTAAGATTATGTACAAGGCAACAGGCGGTAAGGTTAACCCGCTCATCGGTTCAGCAGGCGTATCCGCCGTTCCGATGGCTGCCCGTGTATCTCAGAAGGTTGGTCAGGCTGAAAATCCCGGCAACTTCCTCCTCATGCACGCTATGGGCCCGAATGTTGCAGGTGTAATCGGTTCAGCAGTTGCAGCCGGCGTACTTCTTAATGTTGTAGGCTGATAACCGTAACTTAATAAACTATGATAAAGGAAGTCTTTACGGCTTCCTTTATTTTTGCTGTTAAAGAATCCGATAATGAAAAATTTGTATAATATTAAAGAAATTATTTCAATCAATATTCTATGATAGAATTATTGCTGAGAATACATAAGATATAATAAAATATAAATGTGTAAATCAGTGCCGTAAAAACACCTTTTTTGCTTTACGGTATGTTTTCTTAATACTTAATATGAATTAAAGGGGCTATATAAATGGCAAAGAATGTAACCATTCAGCGAATTATCGGCGTCCTTTTGCAAAGAATCAAGTTTATTATTCTTGCTACTGTTGTAATGGGACTGCTGTTCTTTATGTATTCACGCTTTGTAATTGCACCGATGTACAGCACATCTACTATGATTTATGTGCAGAACTACAGTTCGTCACAGCGAGCAAATGCCAATGCCGACACCAAGAGTACGACACCTTCAAAGGCTGCCGATGATACAACCAAAAAGACAACCAATGAGGAGAACCAGAAGATATATCCTGCTGATATTTCCGCCTCTGCAAATCTTGCTGAAATCTGCGTTACACTCTTTAAAAATTCCGATGAGATGACAGCACTCTATGACGGCTGCACGGTTAATGTTGATGTAGCCGACGGTACTTTCTTTATCACAATTACAGTGGACGGTACAGACGCACAGAAGTGTGCCAATGTTGCTAATCAGCTTGCCGAAAAAGCGGCTGAGGTTTATAATTCAAAATTCAGCTACGGTCAGATCGGAACACTTCGTCAGGCGAAGGTTCCTTCGGCTCCGTATGCACCGAGTAACACAAAGAATATGCTTATAGGCGCCGCAATCGGATTAATTGCTTCCTGCCTTATTTCTATTCTTATTGAACTTATCGACACAACAATCAAGTCTGAGGACGATATTCAGGATATCTACGGTATTCCTATATTTGCCGAAATTCCCGACTTTGAGAACCAGGGTTAAGGAGGAACTATGGCTTCTGATTTTAAATTATTTAAAAAGAAAGACGATAAAAAAAATAACGGACAGAATTTTTCTCTTTCCGATAAGAGCAAGTTTGCAATTGTTGAGTCGTATAAGGCCGCAAGAACTAATATTATGTTCTCGCTTTCTGCAAAAGAAAAGAAATGCTTTGCCGTAACCAGTTACTCAAAGGGTGAGGGCAAGAGCACCGTTTCCGCAAATCTTGCAATTTCCTTTTCAAAAATGGAAAAAAGAGTTCTCCTTATAGACTGCGACCTTCGCCGTCCTAATGTTCACAACATTTTTAAGCTTGATAATAAGAAGGGACTTACCAATGTAATCGGTAAAATGATTGAAATTGACGAGGCTGTTAAGCATGATGTCCTTCCAAATCTCGACATTCTTCCGGCAGGTACGGTTGCGCCAAACCCCTCTCGAGCTTATGTGCAGTACCAGATTTCAGGAACTTTATGAGCAGTTTGTCGAGATTATGATTATGTAATTTTTGATACGCCTCCTATCGGTGTGGTTGCCGACGCTCTGCTTCTCAAGGATATGATTGCCGGCTTTGTTGTAGTTGTTCGTGAACGCTCAACAACTCACGGTGACCTTCAGCACCTTCTTGACAGCGTAAAGCTTGCCGATTCAACCGTACTCGGTCTGATTGAGGTAGGTTGTACTTATGATTCAAAGAGAAGAAAGAAAGGTTATTACTACTACCAGTATTATTAATCCCAATTTTGTGCTTTGGCACAAAACTACACATTCTCGATAAAAATAACACAAAATCACAGACTTGCAAACTTTCACCAAAAATGACTGTTGCAGGTCTGTTCTTTTTTGAAAATAAAAATGCAAGATTGCAAAAAACATCTTGCATTTCTTGGGCGAATAGAGTAAAATATATTAGAAATTTAAATTGCATTTGCAATAATATTTTAAGGAGTTATTCAAAATGGGTTATCTTGAACTGAGTAAGCAGGAACTTGAAAAAGAGTATGGCAATCTCGTAAAGAGATTTGAGGAGTTTAAAGGTATGGGACTTAACCTCAATATGGCAAGAGGTAAGCCCAGCAAAGAACAGCTTGATTTTTCCTTACCTATGCTCGATACAATCAACAGCAAATCCGATTTTATCGGTGAGGATAAGATGGATTGCCGCAACTACGGACTTCTCAACGGTATTACAGAGTGCAGAAAGCTTTTTGCGGATATTCTCGGTGTAGATGCAGAGAATGTTATTGTAGGCGGTTCTTCAAGCCTTAATATGATGTTTGATACAATTTCATGCTTTATGACAGCTCCCGCTGTTGAGGGCTGCAAACCATGGTATGAAGTAAAGAACAGAAAATTCCTCTGTCCGGTACCGGGTTATGACCGTCATTTCGGCATTACTCAGTATTACGGCTTTGAGCTTATTCCGATTCCGATGGACGACAACGGTCCCGATATGGATATGGTTGAAAGACTCGTTTCGAGGATGACTCAATCAAGGGTATTTGGTGCGTTCCGAAATATTCAAACCCTGCCGAAGCACCACATACAGCGATGAGGTTGTTAAGCGCTTTGCCGCTTTAAAGCCTGCCGCTAAGGATTTCAGAATTATGTGGGATAATGCCTACTGCATCCATGAAATCAGCGACACACCTGATGTTTTGCTCAACATTATGGATGAATGCAAAAAGACAGGTAATGAAGACCTCCCGATTCTTTTCTGCTCAACATCAAAGATTACTTTCCCCGGTGCAGGCGTAGCCGCAATGGCTGCATCTGAGAACAACCTCAAGGTTCTCCGTGAAAAATATAACTACGAAATCATCAGCTATGATAAGCTTAATATGCTCCGTCATGTAAGATTCTTCAAGGACTATGACGGCGTGCTTAAACATATGGAAAAGCACAAGTCTGTCCTTAAACCGAAATTCGAGATTGTTCTTGATACTCTCGACAAAGAACTTGCGCCTGCTGATATCGCATCATGGAAAAAGCCGCACGGCGGTTACTTTGTAAGCGTTGATGTTTTTGAAGGCACGGCAAAGAGAACAGTCGCTCTCTGCAAGGAGGCAGGAGTTGTTCTTACAGGTGCAGGTGCAACATATCCGCTCGGAATTGATCCAAAGGATTCCAACATCAGAATTGCACCGACATTCCCTCCGAACCACGAGCTTGAAGTTGCTATGGATGTTTTTTGTATCTGTGCAAGGCTTGCAGCTTTGCGAAAAGATTCTAAACAAGTAATCATCATTTGAAAATTTGGTTTGTCAGTTGGATTTTGGAAGAATTTTGTATGCAGTTTATGACATTAGAATGTATTTTTGATAAATTCAATTCTTTTTTTTATTAAATATTTCCGTATCCATTGACATTTTCCTAAAAAAATTCTATAATAACTCTGTTACGGTCTGTGATTGGATGTTCGTGACAGAGTTATTTTGACTTTTGAGCAAAATAAAATCACAGCCAATTATTTAACGGAGGTTTCAAAGGCATGAAAAGAGTTCCAAAGCCTGTATTCTTTGTCGTAGCTTTGCTGATACTTGCCTTTTCGTTTACTGCGATTTTTGGTATTTCCTACTACACCGGCGATAACAAAACAACAGTATTAAAGGGCATCAGCGATATACGATGGGGAATTGACATCCGTGGCGGTGTTGAAGCAACATTCAAACCGAAGCAGGAGATGTTGACGCAACTGACGAGCAGCTTGAGTCTGCAAAGTCAATCATTGAATTAAGAATGGTATCTCAGGGTATCACAGATTATGAGCTTTATGCGGATGCAAAAAGCGACAGAATCATTGTTCGTTTCCCATGGAAGGAAGATTCCGACCAGAACGCAATTGAGGCAATCGAAGAGATTTCTTCAACAGCACAGCTTACATTCCGTCCCGGAGACGGTCATGAAACAACAGATGTTGATTCAAACGGCGAGTATGTTTACAAAACTCCTTCGGGCGACACAGCTAAGACAATCCTTATGGACGGTTCTTATGTTGAAAGTGCAACAGCAGGTATGACAACAGATCAGTCAACCGGTAAGAATTCATATGTTGTACAGCTCAAGCTCAAGAGTGACGGTGACAAGAACGGTAAAGAGCTTTTCGGTAACATCACCAAAGAATATCTCAACCAGACAGTATCAATCTGGATGGACGATATTATGCTTTCGGCTCCGAAAGTAAATGCAGAGATTACAGACGGCAACGCTGTTATTTCAGGTGACTTTACAGCTAAAGAGGCTCAGGACCTTGCATCAAAAATTAATGCAGGTGCTCTTCCGTTCCAGCTTGAAACATCAAACTACGGCACAATCAGCGCAACCCTCGGTGAGAACTCACTTGTTGCAATGGCATATGCGGGTGTTATCGCATTTATCATTATTGCAATCATTATGATTCTCTTCTACCGTTTGCCCGGTTTTGTTGCAGTTATCTCACTTCTCGGTCAGATGGGTCTTGCAATTGCCGTAGTTTCGGGTTACTTCCCCGTATTCTCGTCGTTCACAATGACGCTCCCCGGTATTGCGGGTCTTATCCTTTCAATCGGTATGGGTGTTGACTGTAATGTTATTACTGCCGAGCGTATCAAAGAAGAACTTAAAGCGGGCAGAACTCTTGACGGTGCTCTTGAAAGGGGTACAAAGAATTCACTTTCCGCTATCGTTGACGGTAATATGACCGTTATTATCGTATCAATTATCCTTATGCTTGTATTTGGTCCTGCAAATATTCTCTCAATCATCTTCGGTGAGTCTACAACAGGTACTATCTACTCATTCGGTTACACACTTCTTGTCGGCGTAATCGCTAACTTTATCATGGGTGTATTCTGTACGAGAATTATGCTCAGAAGTGTTGCAGGCTTTAAGTTCCTGCGTAAAAAATGGTTGTTTGGAGGTGCTAAGAATGACTGATAAAACTCAGACAAAGGCAGTTTCAAATGCCCCCCTTACAGATGGGGAATTTGCCGAAAAGTATAACAGAGGCCACAAGATTATTGACTTTGTAGGTCACAAAAAGATTTTCTTCGGAATTTCTCTTGCAATTATTATTATCGGTATCGTATGTAACTTTATTTTCGGTACACAGCTTGACATTCAGTTCTCAGGCGGTGCAACTCTTAAATTCAGCTACAGCGGTGAAATCAATCAGTCTGAACTTACTGATTTTATTCAGGTTGAAACAACAGAGGACAGAATCACTACTACATATGCTCAGGATCTTATGGGTGACAGCGGCACAACGGTAACAGTTCAGTTCTCGGGTAACGATTCAATCAAAACCGATATTCAGAAGAACCTTGAATCAGACCTTCAGAAGAAGTATCCGGACAATAACTTCAAATGTCTTGAATCAAATTCAGTTGATGCTTCAATGGGTTTCAGCTTCCTTCTCAAGTGTCTTACTGCTGTTGCAATTGCAGCCGTGCTTATGGTTCTTTATGTAACAATCAGATTTAAGAAAATCGGCGGTCTTTCGGCAGGTGTTATGGCTCTCGTAGCCCTCTTCCACGATGTTGCAATGATTTACTTTATGTATGTAATCTTCCAGATGCCGATTGACGCAAGCTTCATCGCAGTTGTTCTTATGATTCTCGGTTATTCGCTTAACGATACAATTGTTATCTATGACCGTGTTCGTGAGGAAAAGAAGCTTGTCGGAAGCAAAACAGATGTTGGCAAGATATTCAACCTCAGCTGCACAAAGTGTATTAAGAGAACAATTATGACTTCTGTAACAACACTTTCGGCTATTCTTGTTGTTTATGTTGTTGCCTGTGCGTTCAATATCACATCTGTTCAGGGCTTTGCTCTTCCGATGATTATCGGTATCATATCAGGTTGTTATTCTTCAATCTGTATCGCAGGTCCGCTTTGGGTTATGTGGCGCGTCATAAAAAGGCAAAGAAGCTTGCCGCTAAAGCTGCATAAAACAGCTTTCGGATAAATCTATCCGATTCTGCAAATAATTATAAAGGGGTTGCATAAAGATGTTTTATGCAATCCCTTTTGTGTATTAAGACTTTTTAAGCGCTATTTGGAGTGATATATGAAAAAACTTGTTTCAATTTTTCTTTCTGCCGTGATAATTTGCGGCTTGTTATTAATTTCCGCTTGTGACAGAACTGAAGATGTCAGGAAGTCTGACGGTAAAATCAGCGTTGTAACAACGATTTTTCCTTACTATGATTTTGTAAGACAGCTTGCAGGCGATAAAGTTGATATTCGCCTGTTGCTTTCGCCCGGAAGCGATCCGCACAGTTATGAACCCAAACCGTCGAGATATTACAGCAATTGAAAATTGTGATATTTTTATCTGCAACGGCGGTGAAAGCGACGAATGGGTTGACGGAGTTCTTTCGTCAATTGAAAACAAAGATGTAAAAGTGATGAAGATGATGGAGTATGTTCCTCTCAGACATGAACAGTCTATGGATCATGACCATGATCACGACAGTCATGAAGATATGGATGATGATGACGAAGGTCACGATCACGAAGAAGGGGAGGAGTATGACGAGCATGTCTGGACTTCAATCAGAAATGCAGAGCGTATGTCTGCCTCAATCGCAGATGAGTTAATGTCAGTTGACAGTAAAAATTCTAAATATTACAACGACAGAAAAACAAATTACATTTCACAGCTTGACAGCCTTGATAAGAAATTTACCGAAGTTGCAAATAACAAAAAGCGTGATACGCTTGTTTTTGGCGACAGATTTCCGTTTCTGTATTTTGTAAGCGACTACAACCTTGGATATGAATGTGCATTCCCGGGTTGCAGTCATGAAACCGAGCCGAGTACAGCCGTTGTTTCTCATCTGATTGATTTTACAAGAGAACACGATATACCCGTTGTATTCTATCTTGAGCTTTCAAGCGGTAAAATTGCTCGGATTATCTCTGAAGATTCTTCTGCAAAGACGATGCAGTTTTCTTCATGTCACAATGTCACAAAGGATGATTTTGAAAACGGTGCAACTTATATTTCTGTTATGGAACAAAATCTTGAAGCATTAAAGGAGGCGTTATACTGATGTCGCTTATTAAAATTGAAAATGCCTCGCTCGGTTATGAAGGCAAAACCGTTGTCAATGATATTTCGGTTGATATAAAAGAAAAGGATTATATCTGCATAGTCGGTGAAAACGGTTCGGGCAAAACTACTCTCATGAAAGCACTTCTCGGACTTTTAAAGCCATTGAGCGGTTCGATTACCTATAGTGACGGACTAAAACAGAATGAAATCGGCTACCTTCCGCAGTCAAGCGATATTCAGCGTGACTTTCCTGCGTCGGTGCAAGAGGTGGTGCTTTCGGGCTGCCTTAATAAAAAACACACCTTTTTCTATTCAAAGGAGCAGAAAAAAACTGCCGCTGAGAATATGAAGCTCACGGGTATTTATGATTTACGCAAAAAATGTTTCAGAGCTTTCGGGCGGTCAGCGGCAGCGTGTCATGCTCGCCCGTGCATTGTGTGCAACTCACAAACTGATTATTCTTGACGAGCCTGTAACGGGACTTGATCCGATGGCAATGGCTGATATGTACGCTCTCATCAAAAAGTTGAATGAAAGCGGAATCACAATTATTATGGTTTCTCACGATGTGAATTCAGCCGTGAGCAATGCCTCAAAAATTCTGCACCTTGCAAAGAATTGGTATTTCTACGGTACGGCACATCAGTATCTGCATTCGGATGCCGGCAAACGCTTTATTCTCAGCGATTGCCCGTGTGATGAATGTCAGCACAGAGTTCACGGAGGTGCTAAAAATGTTTGATATGATTTTTGAAATGTTTTCATACAATTTTATAGTCAGAGCATTCATTGTCGGCACGCTTGTTTCCTTGTGTGCGGCACTGCTCGGTGTTACGCTCGTTCTCAAACGGTATTCAATGATCGGTGACGGATTATCTCATGTGGGCTTCGGTGCGCTCGCAGTTGCGGCGGCACTAAATCTTGCACCGCTTGAAGTTGCTGTTCCTGTAATCATTATTGCGGCATTCCTGCTGTTAAGACTTTCCGAGAACAGTAAAATCAACGGCGATGCGGCAATCGCAATAATTTCAAGTACGGCGCTTGCCATAGGTGTTGTATTTGTCAGTGTATCGGGCGTAAATACCGACCTCAACTCATACCTTTTCGGCAGTATTCTTGCCACTACAACAGCCGACGCAATTATGTGCGGAATCCTTGCACTTGTTGTAATCGTAATATTCATCTTGTTCTACAACAAGATTTTTGCCGTAACCTTTGACGAAACATTTTCAAGGGCAACCGGTCTTAAAACAGGCGTTTATAACACGGTAATTGCCCTCCTTACGGCTCTCACAATTGTAATCGGTATGAGAATTATGGGAACTCTGCTAATTTCCGCACTTATAATTTTTCCTGCGCTTTCTTCCATGAGAGTTTGCAAAAAATTCAAGTCGGTAATTCTCTGTTCGGGTGTGCTTTCACTTTGTTGTTTCTTTGTAGGTATGTGCGTGTCATATTCATGCGATACCCCGACAGGCGCAAGCGTTGTAATAGTCAATGCCGCCGTTTTCCTCATATTCCGACTGGTCGAATTTATCAATTCCAAAATTAAAAAGAATAATTTAAATTAACAATAACTTAAAAGTACTTGATTTTTAATGATTTTTAAGTATAATAGTAATTGAGGGAGGTAATATATTTGTATCAGGTCTATTTTTATAAAACACCTAATGGGGATCAGCCTGTTCTTGATTACCTTACTGATTTGTTGAGTAAAAAGGATAAAGACAGTCGTATAAAGGCTAACAAAATAAACGATTACATCCAGATATTATCTGAGTATGGAACTCGTGCAGGTGAACCGTATATGAAGCATATTGACGGTGAGATTTGGGAACTTCGACCTCTTAGAGACAGAATATTTTTTGTAGCTTGGGTTGATGATTCTTTTGTCCTTCTTCATCAGTTTATGAAGAAATCACAAAAAACACCTTTACGAGAGATTGAAAAAGCAAAGCGTGAATTTGCAGATTTGACAGAAAGGGGACTTTCTAATGAGTAATAATGCTATTGGAAAAAGTTGGTCTGATGTAAGAAATCAGCTTTTTACACCGGATGAGATTGCTGAAAGTGACCTACGAGTGGCTTTGATTGGAGAGCTTATTAAAGCCCGTCAGGAAAAGGGAATAAGTCAAAAAAAACTGGAAGAACTTAGCGGTGTGAAACAACCGGTGATTGCAAGAATGGAAAAAGGTGTTACAAGTCCACAACTTGACACTATTTTAAAAGTTCTTGCTCCTCTTGGAAAAACACTTGCAATTGTACCGTTGCAGACTGCTGAGAATAAAAGTTAATTACAAAATATTTTCAACTAACGGAAACTCGCTTTCTTTAATGGAGGCGAGTTCTTTTTTTGCCTGAACGCTTTCGGCAAAGTACATATCACGGTTCTGCTTTTGTGCAAATGCGGTCATTCTCGAAATGCTTAATCCGATATTGTCAACATAATCGTGAATGAGCATGGTGTCAAGCAATTTTGCGTTGTCATACCATTCTTTCTCGGTTTCTTCACATATTTTGAGTGCGTCTTCAAATTCAAGTCTGCTCATCAGTCTGTCGGCACATTCAATTTTTGCAATGAATGAATCCGTTTTGCCCGAAATAAATCCTGTTTCAACAGATGCAAAGCATAGTGCCGCCAGAACAAGTGAAAGTGCAATGTAAATTCTTTTCATATTGTTATTCCTTCTTTATAATGTTGTAATTTCCGAGTGCGTCAAGAGTCATCAGAAAAACATTGCTCTGCTTAATATTTTTCTTTTGCAGAATATTTTTAACATAACCCTTTTCTTTTTCACATAAATTAAGCGAATTTTCAAGAATTTTTCCGTTGCTGACAACTACGGTTTCAATTTTATTGTCCTTAATTTTTAACCCGAAATCCTCGGCAGAAGGCTTTCTCTTCTCAGGCTTTTCAAGAACGCTCACCTCACCGTTTGTTTCAACGATGCAGTATTGAACATCTTCGATTGAAAAAATACCCTGTTGTCTTAATCTTACGCTCAAATCTTCTGTAGTAAGCCCGCAGCTTTTTCATAGCCGATTGCAGAATCCTTCCATCTTTAATTACTATAACGGGTTTTCCGCACACAAGACTTCTGAAACCGCTCCACTTCATCATAATAATGCTTGCGGTAATTTCAAGTGCAACGAGAATCGCAACGGGAATAACTCCGCTCAACAGCGGTTGAGATGTGTTCTGCATAGGAATTGATGCGATATCCGACACTATCATTGTGATTACAAGCTCGCTCGGCTGCATATCGCTCATCTGTCGCTTTCCCATTAACCTGACTGCCAGAATAACAAAGGCATAGAGCAAAATTGTTCTGATTATTGAAATTAACATAACATCACCGTTACTAATATTTGCATAATTTGAGCCGATATACCGCAAAATAAAAAGCAGATATATTAAGACGGTGATTAAATGTATAATTCATTAAAAGAAAATATTTCAACTCTGAAGAAAATGTTCAAAAATTCGGCAGACTTTACGGTCCGTGAAATGAATCTAAAGGGACAATGCAGTATAAAATCCGCAATAATCACAATTGAGGGGATGTGCGGAAAGGACACGCTTGCATTGTCGGTAATCAATCCTCTGCTCGATTATTATTTTGACTGTCAATCTCCCGATAAGGTTTTTGACCTTATAAAAAACACCGTGCTGACATCAAGTGAAATTGTAGAGTTCACGACAATTGACGAGGCAATCAGCTTTTCAACATCAGGTTTTGCCCTGCTTGTTGTTGACGGTTGCAGTCGTATGCTTGCAATCGGAGCACAGGGCTTTTCATTCAGAAGTGTTTCGGAACCCGAAAGTGAGGTAGTGCAGAGAGGCTGCAGAGAAGGTTTTACAGAACCGCTGAGAATCAATATGACTTTAATAAGACGAAGAATCAAAAGTCCCGACCTTGTTTTTGAAACCATAACAAGCGGATACAGTTCAAACACGCAGATGATGATTTGTTATCTTCAAAACAGCGTGTCAAAGCAAATTCTTAAAGTAATCAGAGAACGGCTTGAAAACTGCAACCTGAAAATGATTCTTGCGTCGGGATATTTAAGCAGTTATCTTGAAGACAACAATTCAAAATCACTTTTTTCGGGTGTCGGGATTTCCGAAAGACCGGATACGGTCTGCGGAAAGCTGTCGGAGGGCAGAGTGGCAATTCTGATTGACGGAACACCGTCGGTGATAATCATTCCGCACCTTTTTGCAGAAGAATTTCAAAGCGTTGATGATTATTCAAACCGCCCGTATTATGCGGCATTCATACGGATTTTAAAGTATATTTCGTTCCTTATAGCCGTATTTTTGCCGGGAATATACACGGCTTTTGCACAGTTTCATCCCGAATATTTTCCGACCGGATTGCTTGTGAAAACATCCGATTCTTTGTCGCAAACACCCTTACCCGTAACACTTGAAGTTATTCTCATAACCTTTATCTATGAAGTCATGAGAGAGGCCGGACTGCGTATTCCGAAGCCGCTCGGACACGCTGTCAGCATTGTCGGAGCGCTTGTAATCGGTGAAAGTGCCGTCAGCGCAGGCATCATCAGCTCGTCAACTCTTATGGTTGTTGCAACTGCGGCAATTTGCAGTTATGTCACATTCGCACTCTATCCGCCTATTATGGTGTTGAGATTTTTCTGCGTTATCGCAGGCGGAATGTTCGGCTTGTGGGGAATAGTTCTGCTCACTTGCGGAGTGCTTGTCAATATGTGTTCCAAAACATCAGTCGGCGTGCCGTATATGTCATCGCTTGCACCGTTCTCGTGGCGGAGTATGCGTGATGTCTTTGTCAGAGCAGATTGGAAAAGGCTTTCAAAGCACACAATCAAGGTTCAGAAATTCCCCGAAACGGAGGAGATGTAATGCAATCGAATGTAACTTTTCCGTCAAAAAGACTTATGCTTTCGCTGTTTGTATGTTCTGTACTTCCGATATTGTTAATGGGGCGGAGCTTTTTGCAGAGCGACAATATTTTTTCAAGTCTTGCGTCAATCGGATTCGGAATATTTTTCACGCTGTTGTGCTTTGTTCCTTTTTATTCGATAAAGCACAGAACAAGACTTGATTTCTCAGCCTTTGCAAAAAACACATCGCAAACGGGCTTTTTCTTTGTTTCTTCATATTATTGTATGTATTTCACAGTGATAACCGTTTCTTTTCTGATTAGATTCTGCGATATGTTTGTTTCGGGAGTTAATCCCGATGCCGACACAAAGGTGGTTGCCTTTTTGATACTTTGCATTTGTGTTTACGGTGCGTCAAAGGGGATAAATCCGCTTTCAAGAGTCAGCATTTTTGTGCTTGCATTTCTCATAATTGCTTTTGCCGTGATATTTTTCGGAAATATAAAATCTTTTGAATTTGCACCGAACAGCACCTTTGTTACACCCGATTTTTCAAATATTCGGAGCAATGTTGCAGACTGTTTAATCTTTGCGTTTCTGCCTGTTATTTTTGGATTCAATTCCACAAGCACCAAAAATCTGTCGATAAAACAACCTGTAATTACAACTCTTATTATATTCGGCACATTAATGTTGACTTTGTTTTTTACCGATTTTGTTATCGGTGCATATTCTGCACAGCAACCGTTTTCTGTTCAGCTATTGTCAAAAACCGCATATTTCGGTGATATGAAAGGCTTTGACAGCTTTTACCTTGCCGCAGTAACTGCCTGTATTTTCGTTTTTGTAACGGCTGTCCTCATCAGTGTTTCAAACTGCATTGTAAATACATCTTCAAAAAGAACGCTTGTTTTTGTTTCGATAATTGCGCTTATAATGTTTGTTTTGTTTGTTTGTGCAGATAGTTATAATACTGTAAAAGAATTATTGTTGAACAATATTTTTCTGACTGTACTCAATTTTATTTCCGCACTTCTGATTCCCATAATCTATCTTTTTTGTATATCGGAGAAAGCTTTATGAATAAAAATTATTTTTACTGCCGATTATGGCAATTGTTCTGATTTTAGGCGGCTGCTCAAATTCAAACCGAATTGATACTTCTTCGCTTGTTCAGACGATTACTGCAGAAAACAAATCGGGCAAAGCCGTGTATAATTTCTATCTGCTTGAGAACAGCGAGGATGTGCAAGGTGTTTCGGTTGAGGCTGACAGCCTTGAAAAAGCCGTAATATCGGCAAAGAAAGCCTATATCCCTGCGCTGACGCTTTCAAAGCTTGAATTGTATCTTATCGACTCAAATCTCGGAGAAAAAACTCTCAAAACCGATATTGACTATATATTTCAAAAGAAACCGCAATTTCACCTTTGACCTATACTGCCCTTTCGGATACAAAAACTTTGCAACTTTTTTCAAAAGATAAAAACGCACTGAAAAAAGTTAAAGAACATATTGTTCTGTTGAAGAATAATAACAACAACCTTTCCGTGACATCTTTATCCATATTCAATAATTTTAAGGGTAAAAACAACGGCTATTTGAGTATTTGTTATATTAGTTCCGATAAAGAATTAAAAGCAGACATTGTTAAAACAGTAACAGAAAAATGAGAAAATTTTATTAAAAATTGAAAAATAATTCACAAAAAAGACTTTATCAAAACTGCGTTATGGTGTATAATAGCAATAAGTATATAGCCTGAGAGCATACATCTGCCTGTTAGGCGGCAGAGCGGTTGCTCTGATTTGTGAAAGGTAATAAATATTTAGGATAGGACGATGATTTATGTCTGTTGAATTTTCTGTTCCACTGTCGCAAATTGCAGAAGCATTGAACCTCACCGAAGTTTATGTTGCTGAAAATTACAAGGAAACTAACATATCGACTGTTGAAATCAACAGACCGGGAATTGAGCTTACGGGTTATCTTGAATTCTTTGACAACAAGCGAATTCAGGTTCTCGGTAATACAGAGTTCTCATATCTCGGCAGATACGGTCCGGAGGCTCAGAAAATGGTTATTGACTCCATTTTCAGCTTTGGTCCTCCGGCTGTAATAATCTGCCGTGATATTGAACCGTCAAACGCAATTCTCGAAAGTGCAAAGCTGCACAAGGTGTCTATTTTCAGCACCCCGCAGAGTACATCGGATCTTACTGCGTCACTTGTACAATATCTTAACAAAGAGCTTGCTCCGAGAATTACCCGTCACGGCGTTCTTGTTGAAGTGTACGGCGAAGGCTGTCTGCTTACGGGCGACAGCGGTGTCGGTAAGAGTGAAACCGCAATTGAGCTTATTAAGCGTGGTCACCGTCTTGTTGCCGATGATGCCGTAGAAATCAAGAACTGCCCAGACTACACTCTATGGCCAGTCGCCCGAAAATATCCGTCACTTCATTGAGCTTCGAGGTATCGGAATTATCAATGCCAGAAAACTTTTCGGTATGGGCGCTATCAAGCTGCAGGAAAAGATTGATATGGTAATCAACCTTGAGCAATGGGACAGCGCAAAGGTTTATGACAGAATGGGACTTGACAACGAATACATGAAGATTCTCGGTGTCGAAGTGCCTACTCTTACAATTCCCGTAAAGCCCGGCCGTAACCTTGCCGTAATCATAGAGGTTGCCGCCATGAATAACAGACAGAAGAAAATGGGCTACAATGCCGCAAGAGAACTTCTCAAAAATCTCGGAATGGCTGTTGAGGATCTTCCGCCGTCACCAAAGGTTATTGTTGATACATGGGAATAATTCCGCTTTGTAACGGAATACAGGGAACAGAAATTTCATATTCTAAACTAACAACGGAGGGTAATTGAATGGACACTACCGATATTATATATAATTGTGCTCAAAAGCTTGATTGTGACGCAAGACGATTTGAACCGATGAGCAGACACACTTCATTTAAAATCGGCGGAAAAGCAGATGTTTACATAAAGGTGACAAATCTTTCTCAGCTGATGAAAATTTTAAAGGAATGCGATGTCTGCAAGGAGAAGTATATTCTTCTCGGCAACGGCAGTAATGTTCTGGTTCCGGATGAGGGAATCCACGGCACGGTTCTCCGTCTTGACGGTGATTTCAGGAATATTTCATTAATTGACGATACAACAATCTATTGCGGCGCAGGTGCAGCTTTGGGAAGTCTTTGTAAGTTTGCCCAAAAATGCGGACTTTCGGGACTTGAATTTGCATGGGGAATTCCGGGAACAGTCGGCGGTGCTTTGTTTATGAACGCAGGTGCATACGGCGGTGAAATGAAAGATGTTGTATACAGCGTTTCTCACATCACACAGAACGGTGATATCGGCAGAACAGAGGCAGAGAATCTTGAGTTTGGCTACAGAACAAGCGTTTACCGCAAAAACGGTTGCATAATCACAGGTGCGGTATTCAAACTTAAAAAAGATGATCCCGAAGAAATTCAGAACAGAATGAACGATTATATGAACCGCCGTTCAACAAAACAGCCGCTTGAATATCCGAGCGCAGGCAGTGTGTTCAAAAGACCCGAGGGTGCATTTGCAGGTGCGCTCATTGAGCAATGCGGACTCAAGGGCAAAACAGTCGGCGGTGCTCAGGTCAGCGAAAAGCACGCAGGATTTATCATCAACAAATCAAAGGCTACGGCTGACGATGTAAAACAGCTTGTGTCGGAAATTCAGAAAACTGTTGAAAATGAAACAGGCTACAAGCTTGAATGTGAACTTATTTTTCTATAAAGCAAAAAAGGTGTAATTTTATGGAATTTGTAATCATTACGGGAATGTCAGGTGCAGGCAAAACAGGCGCTCTTCATGTGCTTGAAGACATCGGTTATTATTGTGTTGACAATCTTCCGTCAAGTCTGTTGTCAACACTCTACCGACTTTGTCTCAAATCTAGAAGATGATTCAATGAAGAGGGTTGCGGTTGTTGTCGATGTAAGAGGAAATGAAAAATTTGAGGAAATGTGTTCCCAGATTGAACACTTCAAAATGCATTACGAAAATGTAAAGGTATTGTTCTTTGACGCAATGACGGACAGGCTCGTTGTTCGTTATAAGGAAACAAGAAGAAGACATCCTCTTTCGGAAAAACTCAAGGACGGTTCTGTACTGTCTGCCGTTGAGCTTGAAAGGGAACTTCTTTTGCCTATTAAAAGAACAGCCGATTATAACATTGACACTACATATATGTCAAACAAACAGCTCCGAGAGCGAATTATGTCAATGTTCATGGAAGACACTTCACAAAGCATTACGCTGACATTTATGTCGTTCGGTTTCAAATACGGAATTCCGCTTGAGGCAGATCTCATTATGGATGTGCGTTGTCTGCCTAATCCTTTTTACATTCCCGAGCTCAAACATCTTACAGGACTTGACAAAGATGTGCGTGACTATGTTCTTGAAAGTGAAGAAACAACCGAATTTTTAAAGCGACTTTTGAGTATGCTCGATTTTTCCGTACCGCTCTATCTCAAAGAGGGCAAAAGCGAGCTTGTTGTCGGCATAGGTTGTACGGGGGCGGCAAGCACAGAAGTGTTACAATCGCAATGCAGCTGAACGACCACTTTCGTGAAAAAGGCTATAGGTGTGTTATTCAGCACAGAGATATTGACAGGTAAGGTGCAGAGATGTCATTTTCCTCGGATGTAAAAAAGAAATTTGTTCGGTTGAACAGTTTGACCGTGAGGCTCTCAAAGCGGAGCTTTACGGAATGCTTTTATTCAGCAGAAATTTTTCTCCGAACAAAATAACCTTCACAACAGAAAGTAATTATGCGGGAAATCGTCTTATATTTCTTTTGCAGAATTTATATATGCCGATAATTGAAAAACAATCGGCTTTGCGAACAAAATCAAGCGACAGCCATCTTTACAAAATAATTGTGGTTGACGGAAACGATTGCAAGCGTATTTTTGAAGATTTCGGTCATACGGACGGTCAGATTACTTTGCGTGTCAACAGGGCAAATCTTTCAAGCGAAGAACTTTCGCAATCGTTTTTGCGCGGAGTTTTTCTTAGCTGCGGTTCGGTATCCGATCCCATGAAAAGCTATCACCTTGAATTCTGTGTTCCGCACAAAAATCTTTCTCAGGATTTGTGCAAGATTCTTTCCGAAATAACCGAATGTACCCTTATCCCAAAAACGGTTGTCCGCAGCGGCAGTTACATTGTCTATTTTAAGGAGAGCGAGCAGATTTGTGACTTGCTTACCTACATAGGCTCACCGATAAGATCAATGGAAATTATGGGTACAAAGGCAATAAAGCAGGTTCGCAACAATGTGAACCGCAGGATTAACGGCGAGGTTGCGAATATCGGAAAAATCGCAACAGCGTCTGCAAAACAGCTCAGTGCAATTGAACATATAAAAAGACAGTCGGAATCGATTCTTTGCCAGAGGACTTGCGTGAAATCGCATATTTAAGGCTTGAAAATCCCGATATGTCACTTCGTGATTTGGGACAGAATCTTTCAACCCCAATTAGCCGAAGCGGTGCAAATCACCGTATGCAAAGACTGCTTGAATATGCAGGTACAGAGGTAAAAACCAATGGAAAATAAAAATTTAACTTTTGAGCAGGCAAACGAACTGCTTGAAAAAACGGTTTCAAAAATGGAGAGCGGTGAACTTACTCTCGAACAGACAATGGTGGAGTACGCAAAAGCGTGTGAACTCCTTGCTTATTGTATGAAACAGCTTGAACAATGCAAGGGTAAAATTATTGATATAAACGAGAGAATTTCAAGGCTTTCAAAGGGTGATGACAATGACTAAAGATTATGCAAAAAATATTGAAAACGCTTTAAAGAGCTGTCTGCCGAGTACGGATTGCCGTGAAAAAAAGCTGATTGACGCAATGGCTTACAGCCTTGAGGCAGGCGGAAAGCGTGTCCGTCCGTATCTTGTGTTCTCGTTTAACAGCCTTTGCGGCGGAAGTGAAGAGTCTGCAACGGCATTTGCCTGTGCAGTTGAAATGATTCACACATATTCTCTTATTCACGATGATTTGCCGTGTATGGACAACGATGACCTCAGAAGAGGCAAGCCGTCAAACCACAAGGTATTCGGCGAAGATATCGCATTGCTTGCAGGCGATGCCCTTCGACGCTTGCCTTCGAAACCCTTACAAACGAAAAGACAGTAAAAATCTGCGGAACTTCTGCGTGTTGCAGAGGTGTTTCCGTACTTTCAAAATACGCAGGTGCGACAGGAATGATAGGCGGTCAAGTGATTGACCTTATGAGCGAAAACACAAACGCTCCGATTGAAGTCCTTCGTGAAATGGACTACAAAAAAACAGCCTGTCTTATCAAAGCGGCTTGTGAACTGGGCTGTATAAGCGCAGGTGCAAACGATAAGCAAATTAAAGCCGCCTCTGAATTTGGCGAATGCATCGGTATTGCGTTCCAAATTCAGGACGATATTCTCGATGTAACCTCCTCCGATGAGGAACTCGGCAAGCCTGTAGGCAGTGACGCAGAAAATAGTAAATCAACCTATGTTTCACTTCTCGGAATTGAAAAGTGCCGTGAGCTTGTTGATGAACTTACCGAAAAAGCTGTTAACGCACTTCATGGCTTTGACGGTGATACAAAAGAGCTTGAAGAATTTGCTTACAAGCTTGCAAAGAGAAATAAATAATTCTTTGCAAATATAATTAAACGGATAGGAAATAAATTATGGGTGAGTATGAACTGCTTTCTAAAATTAAATCACCGCATGATGTCAAAAAGCTTAATGACGAACAGCTTGAAAAGCTGTGTACCGAAATAAGGGAAAAGCTTGTTGAAACCGTGTCTGTAAACGGAGGACATCTTTCACCGAACCTCGGTGTTGTTGAACTTACCGTTGCTCTTGAGCGTAGCTTTAATCTGCCGAAAGACAGCATTGTATGGGATGTCGGACATCAGGCATATACTCACAAGCTGTTGACGGGACGCTACGAGCAGTTTGACACAATCCGCAAAAAAGGCGGAATTTCAGGCTTTCCGAAGCGTGCCGAGAGCAAATACGACGATTTTAACACAGGTCACAGCAGTACATCAATATCAGCCGCATACGGAATTGCAAGAGCAAAACACCTTATGGGCGACCAAAGCTACACCGTTGCCGTGATTGGTGACGGTTCATTTACGGGTGGACTTGCTTTTGAGGGAATGAACAACTCAGGCAGATTCAACAAGAACTTTATTGTTGTTCTCAACGATAACAAAATGTCCATTTCACCGAATGTAGGCGCATTGTCACGCTACCTTACAACGGTAAGAATTCAGCCGTGGTATATGCGAGTCAAGAAAATTACGGAAAAAATTCTTTTACACATTCCGCTTATCGGAAAACCTCTGAAAAGATTTCTTCAGGGAGGAAAGTCTAAACTTAAAAATCTTGTGTACAAAAACACTCTTTTTGACTGCTTCGGTTTTACCTATCTCGGACCTATTGACGGACATAACATTGATGAGCTTGAAAATGCGTTTGAGTGTGCAAAAAAGGTGAATTCTCCCGTTCTTGTTCATGTTGTTACCAAAAAGGCAAAGGCTATCAGCCTGCCGAGGACAATCCGGGCGGATTTCACGGAATAGGCAGGTTCGATATTGATTCGGGCGAACCGCTTTCAAGTCACAAGGGATTTTCGGCTGAGTTCGGAAAGACTATGTGCGAATTAGCCGAGGACGATAAAAAGATTTGCGCAATTACAGCCGCAATGTCTGGAGGAACGGGACTTACCGAATTTTCAAGGCTTTTTAAGGAAAGATTTTTTGATGTCGGTATTGCTGAAGAACACGCAGTAACTTTTGGATGCGGACTTGCCGCAAAGGGTATGCGACCTGTTTTTGCCGTGTATTCAACATTTCTCCAGAGAGCCTATGACCAGCTTTTGCATGATGCGGCTCTCGGAAAGCTTCACCTCGTAATCGGGGTTGACCGTGCGGGAATTGTTGGTGATGACGGTGAAACTCATCAGGGTGTGTTTGATGTTTCGATACTCAACACCATTCCGAACACAACAATTTTTTCTCCGACATATTTTGACGGTATGAGAAAATCTCTTTCAACCTCAATTTACATTTGCGACAGCCTCGCTGTTGTGCGTTATCCCCGTGGCGGAGAGCTTTACAGACCCGATGATTTCGGTGAAGAAAATCTTTCATACGATGTTTACGGAAATCCGAATTGTAAAAATCTTCTCATAACCTACGGCAGACTTTTCTCTTATGCCTGCAAGGCTAAGGAAACTCTTGCAAAACAGGGTATTGAGATTTGCATATTAAAACTTTGCAGAATTAAACCGATTGACGAAAATGCCGTTGATTTTGCAGCAGATTTCGATAATGTATGGTTTTTTGAAGAGGGCATCAAAAACGGTGGTATTGCGAGAAATTTCTCCGATTTACTCTGTTGCACACAGTTCTGCGGAGATTATCATATAAAGGCTATTAATGACAAATTTGTCAAGCAGATGTCTGTCAGTGAGGCTCTTCATGAGCTTAAACTCGATGATGACGGAATGGTAAATACCATTACCAAAAATTTAAAGGAAAAGAATTAGGATGAAAAAAGACTTGATATTCTTGTATATGAAAAGGGCTTTACCGACAGCCGTGAAAAGGCTAAGGCGATTATAATGTCGGGACAGGTTTATGTTGACAATCAGAAAGCCGACAAGTGCGGAACTTCTTATGATGAAAATGTAAAAATTGAAGTAAGGGGCAACACACAGAAATATGTCAGCCGTGGCGGTTTAAAGCTTGAAAAGGCCATAGACAATTTTGACTTTGATTTAAAAGATAAGATAACAATGGATATCGGTGCGTCAATCGGGCGGCTTTACCGACTGTATGCTACAAAACGGTGCTAAAAAGGTGTATTCAATTGATGTTGGTTACGGTCAGCTTGCTTGGAAGCTTCGCAACGACCCCCGTGTTGTCAACCTTGAACGCACCAATATGAGAAAGGTTACAAGGGAGCAGGTTCCCGATGAAATTGACTTTTTCTCGGTTGATGTTTCGTTCATTTCATTAAAGCTGATTTTGCCTGTTGCAAGACAGCTTATGAGCGAAAACGCACAGGCTGTCTGCCTGATCAAACCGCAGTTTGAGGCAGGCAGGGAAAAGGTGGGCAAAAAGGGCGTAGTTCGTGATCCTGCCGTCCATGTTGAGGTTGTCAGAAAAATATTTGATTTTTGTCTTGAAAACGGCTTTGATGTGCTTAATCTCGACTATTCACCAATCAAAGGTCCCGAGGGCAATATAGAATACCTTATCCATCTTCGCAAAAGTGATGATCCTAAGTCATACACAGATGTAACACCCGAGCAGCTTGTTGAAAATTCACATGCCGCTCTTGACAAAAAATGAGCAGGTGCTTTTATGAAATTTGCATTAGTGGTCAATCTTTCAAAAGAACGGGCAATTAAATATGCAAAAAAGATTTCTCTTTTTCTTCTTGATAAAAATGCAGAAATTGCTATGATTGAGGAATGCAGTCAGTATTTTAAGGAATCCACATTCATTATTCAAAAAATATTACGGAGCTTTTTGAATACTGCGATATGGCAATTACAGTAGGCGGTGACGGAACGATTATCCATGCCGCAAAATATGCCGCAAAAGCAGATAAACAGCTTATCGGTGTTAATGTCGGCAGACTCGGTTTTGCCGCAGATGTTGAACCGCACGAATATGAACAGCTTGAACGGCTTATTACGGGTGATTACACAACAGAGGAGAGAATTTTGCTTGATGCTGAGGTCATAAAAGAGGACGGCTCAAAGCACTATCTTGCAGTGAACGATGCCGTTGTCGCAAGAGGTCAGCTCTCAAAAACAATTGATTTGCACCTGACGCTTGACGGTGACGAAATTTCAAAATACAGAGCGGACGGTCTGCTTTTTGCAACTCCGACAGGATCAACCGCTTATTCATTGTCGGCAGGCGGACCAATCCTCGCACCGAAAATGGAATGTATTCTTATGACTCCCCGTTTGTCCCCATTCATTATTTTCCCGTTCCGTACTTTTCAGCGGAGAATCGGAGCTTTCGGTTCATGTGAAAATCCCCGAAGAATGCTGTTGCGTGCTGACAATTGACGGTGAAAAAAATGTTCCTGTTCTTGCAACCGACAGGGTTGTAATCCGCAAATCCGATTTAAAGCTTAAACTTGCGTTACTCCACAACCGCAATTTTTATAAACTGCTCAATGAAAAACTGAAAGAGAGGGATTTTTGATGAAAACAGGGCGACACGCACGGATTCTTGATATTATAGCCGAACATCCCATTGAAACACAGGACGAATTGCTTACCCGACTTCGTGAGGAAGGTTTCAAGGCAACGCAGGCTACAATTTCAAGAGATATCAAGGATTTACGCCTTGTTAAAACTCTCGGAAGTGATGGAAAATATCGCTATGTTTCTGCATCTCGCAGTTCAACCGATATCCGTACCAATTTTTCAAATCTTTTCAGCACTTCGGTAAATTCAATAGATGTAGCACAGAATCTTGTTGTAATAAAAACCCTCAGCGGTATGGCACAGGCAGTTTGTGCCGCACTCGATTCAGCCGACTATCCGTCTGTTGTCGGAACAATTGCAGGTGACGATACAATCTTCATTGCCTGCCGAACAGCCGATCTTGCGGTGTCGCTTACCGAAGAACTCAAAAAGCTTATTTGACAGGACTGATTGAAATGCTCGAACTTTATATATAGAAAACATTGCCGTGATTGAAAAAACTTCAATAGATTTTGAAAACGGTCTTAATGTCCTCACAGGTGAAACAGGTGCAGGTAAAAGTATAATAATTGACGCAATCAATGCAATTATGGGACAGCGAACATCAAAGGAAATTATTCGCACCGAGGCTGATTCAGCCTTTGTAAGCGCCCAATTTGACGATATTAACCAAAGCATTGTTGAAAAGCTTGATGAACTCGGCTTTTCCGATGACGAGGGAACACTCATTTTGCAGAGAACTCTCAACAGAAACGGCAAGAGCAGTTGTAAAATCAACGGCAAGCCTGCAACGGTTTCAATGCTCAAAGAACTTTCAAAGCACCTTATAAACATTCACGGTCAGCACGAAAGCTACGAACTTTTCTCTCCCGAAACTCATATTGATTATATTGACAGTTTCGGCGGTTGTGAAAAAGCTTTTGACTGATTATAAAAAATGTTATGATGAATATAAAATTCTCAAAAAGAAATTAAATTCAGCCGATTCGGACGAAAGTGAAAGATTGAAAGAAATCGATTTACTTTCATATCAGGTGAATGAACTCACAGAATCCGATGTTAAACAGGGAGAAGAACAGGAGCTTGAGAGCGAAAGAACAGCGCTTATGAGCTTTGAGAAAATCTTTTCTCTGCTCAATGATGCAAAAATGGCTCTTGACGGTGACGAAAACTATGGCGGCGGTCTTGAATCGGTCGATTCTGCATCAACTGCCCTTCAAAAGCGTCATCATATAATGCTGAATATGAAGAAATTGCAAATACGCTTACAGATGCATATTACAATTTAAAGGATTGTTGCGACAGCATTTCCGACGCTATTGATTCGCTTGAATCCGATCCGCAAAGGCTTGAAGAAGTTGAAGAAAGGCTTGACCTTATCAATCGTCTTACAAGAAAATATAATTGTCCGTCGACGAGCTTTCGGACCTTGCCGAAAAATATCAGGCAAGACTTGACGAACTTATGAACTATGACCGCAACCGTGACGAGCTTGCGGAAAAATGCAGAGAAAGCGAAGAAAAAATGCTTGCGGTTGCCGAAAAACTCGGTGCTCTGCGCAGAAAAACCGCAAAAACCTTTGCAACAAAAGTAAAATCCGAAATGGCATTTTTGAATATGCCGAATGTTGAGCTTGTTCCGTACTTTGAAAAGTGCGAACCAAATTCAAAGGGTACGGATAAAATGGAACTGCTCATCTCCGCAAACCCAGGTGAAACACCTCGCCCTGTTGCAAAAATCGCATCGGGCGGTGAGCTTTCAAGAGTGATGCTTGCAATCAAAACAGTTCTTGCAAGCACGGATACGGTTGATACCCTCATTTTTGACGAGGTTGACACAGGTATTTCGGGTTCAGCGGCAGAAAAGGTCGGCTTAAAACTGCGTGAAGTCAGCAAAAGCAGTCAGGTTCTCTGCGTGACACACCAGGCACAAATCGCAGCTCTTGCGGATTATCACTATCTTATCCGCAAACAGGTTGAAAAAGGAAGAACATTTACAAATGTAACCCTCCTTGACCATAACGGCAGAGCAGGCGAACTTGCACGAATAATCGGCGGTGTTGATATAACCGATGCCGCACTTAAACACGCAGAATCAATGCTTGAAAAGTATAATAACTAATATAAATCAACTATATAAACGAAAGGGAGCGGCATTTTGAAGCTGTGGTCGGTTGCAAAACTTGATAAAACTAAGGCGGGGGGAGATTCAGTCCCGCTATGAGCTGCCTGCAATTGTTGCAATGCCTTTGCTTCAGATACGGAATATTACAACGAAAGATGAAATTGAAGGTTTTCTTTACAACGATTCTTTCATTGCCGATCCGTTCGAAATAAAAGATATGGATAAGGCTGTTGAACGCATTAATAAGGCGCTTGATTGCGGTGAACCGATTTGTGTTTACGGTGATTATGATGCCGACGGTGTCACCTCAACAGCACTTTTATATTCTTACCTTGAAACAATTGACGCAAACGCAATGTACTATATTCCGTCCCGTGAAACCGAGGGCTACGGAATGAACAAAAACGCTGTTGACAAACTCAATGAGCGTGGAATAAAACTCATAATTACGGTTGATAACGGAATTGCGGCAGCACGGAGGTTGCATACGCAAGCTCACTCGGAATTGATACAGTAGTCACAGACCACCATATGCCGTCAGGCGAGTTGCCAAATGCTTGTGCCGTGGTTGACTTGCACAGAGAGGACTGTAAAAGCAGATTCAAAAATCTTTCGGGGGTGGGTGTTGCATTCAAGCTGATTATGGCGCTTGAAGGCGAATACTGCGACACAACCACCTTGCTTGACAACTATTCCGACCTTTTGAGCATCGGCACAATCGGTGATGTTGTTGAGTTGAAGGATGAAAACCGAGTATTTGTCAACCACGGACTTGAAAGCATTACAAATACCGACCGTCCCGGACTGCAGGCACTTATCAAAAATTCCGGTCTTATGGGAAAAACCGTATCTTCAACAAATGTGTCATTTACAATTGTTCCGAGAATAAATGCAGTAGGACGACTCGGTTTGTCCGAAAAGTCGGTGTCGCTTCTTCTTACGGAAGATTATGATGAGGCGGCTGAAATTTCATCGCAGCTCTGCGTTGACAACTCCGAAAGGCAGGAGATTGAGCGTGATATTCTTGAAAAAATTGACGGAATAATCCGCAGAAAACCGTCGCTTGTCAATGATAAAATCATAGTAATTGACGGTGAAAACTGGCATCAGGGCGTAATCGGACTTATTGCCGCCAAAGTCAAAGAGGCTTACGGCAAGCCGAAGCAATCGTTATTTCAAAGCTCGGTGATATTGCAAAGGGCTCGGGCAGAAGTGTTGAGGGATTTCCTCTTTGCGACGCTGTTTTTGCCTGTTCGGATCTTCTCACACACAGAGGCGGTCATCCTATGGCTGTCGGGCTTTCTCTTGATTCTGAGAATATCCCTGCTTTTCGCAGGAAAATAAATGAATTTGCCGACAATTTCGGCAAGATGCCGTATGATAAAATCAACATTGAGTGCAAGCTCAATCCGGCATACATAAACCTTGATTTGATTGATTCTCTGTCGCTTATGCAGCCCTACGGTGCCGAAGCAATCCTCGCCTGTTTTCGGTTTGTACAATATGACATTGAAGAACATTACTCCGCTTTCGGCGAACAGGCATTTAAGACTCACTCTGTCCCGCAATAACATACAGATTACTGCGATGAAATTCTTTACATCAACCGAAGAATTTCCGTATAAAATCGGTGAAACACTCGATCTTGCAGTAAATCTTGACCGCAATGAGTTCAACGGAAATGTGTCTGTTTCCGTAATTGTCAAAGATATAAAATCATCGGACTGCGATACCGAAAAGCTCCTTGACAGCCGTACAAACTACGAGGATTTTTGCAGAGGGAAACAGCTTGACCGTTCACAGCTTTTGGATTTAATGCCCGACAGAAACGATTTTGCATTGCTTTACAGATATCTGAAAAGCAACGGCGGTTACGCTTTTGAAACCGCAACTTTGGTTCACATGCTTGACAACAGGCTGTCTTTTGGTAAAATTAAAGTGATACTTGAGGCCATGAGAGAGCTCAGGCTTATCGAAATTTCATGAGGGAATGAAAACCTCAAAAATTTCAGTCCTGCCCGTAAACGGCAGGGTTGACCTCGAATCAGCCCCGATTATCAAGAAATTAAGGGAGGTATTCTGATGGGTAAATTTTCAAATGTTGCACACTATCAGGATTTTACGGAACTGAAAAAGATTCTTTCCGCATCTGCTTGCCAACACTTACGATATGGATAAAATCGAAAAGGCATATAAATTTGCCGAAAAAGCTCACGGTGACCAGCGCAGAGTATCGGGAATTCCGTACATTCTTCATCCCGTTTCGGTAGCCTGTATTGTTGCAGAGCTCGGTATGGATACCGATTCCGTCTGCGGTGCATTGCTTCATGACACAGTAGAGGACACAGGAGTCACACTTGAAGAGGTTACAAAGCTTTTCGGTGCGGATGTTGCCAAGCTGATTGACGGCGTTACAAAAATTTCAAAAATTCCGTACTCAACCCGTGAACAGCAACAGGCTGAAAATATAAGAAAAATGCTTATCGCAATGGCTGATGATATCCGTGTAATTATTATCAAGCTTGCCGACAGGCTTCATAATATGCGTACAATGAATTGTATGCCGGAACAAAAAAGGAGAGATAAATCACTTGAAAATATGCAGGTGTTTGCTCCGATTGCTCATCGGCTCGGTATTAAAACCATAAAAGATGAGCTTGAGGATCGTTCTCTTCAGTACCTTGATCCAATCGGCTATAAGGAAATCGAAGATGATCTTCTTATGACCGAAGAGGGTCGTGACAAGTTTATTGAATCTATTAAGAATCAGATTCTCGCAAAAACCGAGGGTACAATCCCCGGTGTGTATATCAGCGGTCGGGTAAAGAGTATTAACAGTATTTACCGCAAAACATATATGCAGGGCAAAACAATGGATCAGATTTTTGATATTTTTGCCGTGCGTGTAATAGTTGACACAGTATCCGATTGCTACAATGTTCTCGGTGTAGTGCATGATATATTTAAGCCTATCCCTAACCGCTTTAAGGACTATATATCAATGCCTAAGCCGAATATGTACCAGTCGCTCCATACAACCGTACTCGACAAAAACGCAATTCCTTTTGAAATTCAGATAAGAACATGGGAAATGCATTACACCGCCGAATACGGAATCGCCGCCCATTGGAAGTATAAGCTTGGAATGGGCGCAGGCGGCAAAAATAATGACAAAATGGAGGAGAACATCAAAAAGGTCAAGGATATGATTCTTGATCAGCTTGAGGCAGAAGATGTTACCGACATCGCAAAGAATATCAGAAACGATTTTACGGAAAACGATGTTTATGTGTTCAGCCCGAGAGGCGATGTGTTCAATCTTCCGCAGGGTTCAACTCCGATTGATATGGCTTATCTTATTCACACACAGGTAGGTCACAGAATGGTCGGTGCTAAAATCAACGGAAAGATCGTTCCGATTGACTATAAGCTTAAAACAGGCGATATCTGCGAAATTATCACCCAAAAAGAGGAACACCCAAACAGGGGATGGGTTGATATCTGTAAAACCGCATCTGCAAAATCAAAAATCCGCTCATGGTATAAGCATGAAAAGCGTGATGAAAATATTGCCGAAGGCAGGCAGATGCTTGACAAGGAGTTCAAGCGCCACGGTATCAATCTTTCCGAAGAAGAATATCCCGAGTTTCTCCAGAAACTGATGATTAAAAAGCAGTATAATTCCATGGATGATTTCTATGCCGCAGTAGGCTACGGCGGTATTCAGCTTTGGAAGATAATGCCAAGGCTCAAAGAAGAATATCAGAAAGCATATGCGTCAGATATTGAAGAAATTGATGTTCCGCAAGCACCCGTAAAGCGACCGAAGGCATCCGCAGGCGTTGTAATTGAGGGAGCAGACGATGTTCTTGTAAAATTCTCAAAGTGCTTTGCAATACTCTGCCGGGTGACGATATTATCGGCTATATTACAAGGGGCTACGGCGTTTCAATTCATAAAAGGCATTGCACAAATGTGCCGAAAGATATCAGTAAAAGTGAAGAACCCGAAAGATGGGTAAGCTGTTACTGGGAGGACGAGGTAGGAGAGGCGTTCAGAAGTACGCTCCAGATTACCGCAACCGACAGAACAGGACTTCTTGCAGATGTTACAATCAAGCTTTCGGATATGCACATTTTTATACATTCGCTTAATTCAAGAGAGGCCGGCAACGGCACTGCCGTAGTTACCGCAACAATTGATGTAATGGGCAGAAATCACCTCCGTGGTGTAATTTCAAAGCTTTCCGACATCAACGGAACAATCGAAGTAAAAAGACTGTAATTGAGGTTATAATTTATGAAAGCAATTTTACAAAGAGTTACCGAGGCCAAGGTTGAGGTTGATTCAAAAACCGTGGGCGAAATCGGTACGGGTTTTCTTATTCTCCTCGGAGTTGAAAACGGTGACACCGAAAAAGAGGCGGACGCACTTGCCGCAAAAATTGCAGGTCTGAGAATCTTTACGGATGAAAATGATAAAATGAATCTTGCTCTTGCCGATGTAAACGGTTCGGTGCTTGTAATTTCAAACTTTACCCTCTGCGCCGACTGTTCACACGGCAGACGCCCTAATTTTATGGCTGCCGCAAGACCTGACACAGCCGATCCGCTCTACGAATATTTCTGCAAAAAAATGCACGATAACGGAATTGAGCGTGTTGAAAAGGGGATTTTCGGTGCCGATATGAAGGTTTCGCTTGTGAATGACGGTCCCGTTACTATTGAAATCAACACAAAGGATTTGAAAATATGATAGATGTAAAAATTTTTAATGTTACGGTTCTTATGACAAACTGTTGTTTGCTTACAGACAGAAAAACAGGCAAAATGGCTGTAACCGATCCGGGCGCACCGAATGAAGAACTCAATTCTGAAATTGAGAAAAACGGCGGAAAGCTTGAATATGTAATTCTTACACATGGTCACTACGATCACATAAGCTATGCAAAACAGCTTGCGGAAAAGTTTGACGCAAAAATTGTTACGGGCGAGAAGAATAACGAATTTCTCAGCAATCCTGCACTCAATCTTACCGAAAAGCACAGACTTTCACTCAAACCGTTCTCAGCCGATATTCTGCTTAAAGACGGTGACAATTTTATGCTCGGCAACACTGAAATCAAATATATCACCACGCCGGGACATACAAGCGGTTGCGGTTCATATATTTTTGATGACACGATTATTTCGGGAGATACTCTTTTCTGCGAATCATACGGCAGAACAGACCTTCCCACAGGTGACGATGCCGAAATGGCAAAGTCAATCAGAAAGCTTAAAAATCTTGAGGGTGATTACCGTGTGATTCCGGGACACGGACCGACAACAACCCTTGACCACGAGAGAAAATACAATCCGCTGATGAGGATTCTTTAATATGAATTTATATGTAAAAAATCACAATTTTCATTTTGAACTTGAAAATCTTACAAGGCTTTTCTTTCCAAATGAAAAAATAACGGTAATAAGAGATTTTTCAGAACCACAGCCTCCGTATATCTATACGGAGGTTTCGGATAAAATCACAATTACGGTGAATATCGGCTCTTTTAATAAGTCAGAAACAGCCGTGAAAAAGCTTACGGATGATGACAACGAGCTTGTTTCGGCACAGCTTTTGTACAAACTCCTTTGTGATTTTACGGGACTTACACAGCCGTGGGGAATACTTACGGGAGTTCGTCCTGTAAAGCTTTTAAGACGACTTGCCGAAGGATCAAGTGAAGAACAGGCTGTAAAAAAGTTTGAGAAAGACTTTTTTGTCAGCAACGAAAAAATAGCATTGTCAAGGGAAACCGAGCATAACGAACGAAAAATTCTTGAACTTTCAAAACCCGAATCGTTCAGTCTTTATGTCGGAATCCCTTTTTGTCCGTCAAGGTGCAGTTATTGCTCATTTGTAATGGCGTCAATCGAAAGGGCTGAAAAGCTGATTGAACCGTACACAAAGCTATTATGCGAAGAAATTAAACAGACAGCCGAAATTGCAAACAAGCTTGGTTTAAGGCTTGAAACCGTATATTTCGGCGGCGGCACTCCCACTACTCGAGTGCCGAACAGCTTGACACGGTGCTTGGAACAGTAAACAATAGCTTTGATATGTCAACCTGCCGTGAATTTACTGTCGAGGCAGGTCGCCCCGATACAATTGACATTGCAAAACTTTTTGCTTTAAAAGAAAATAAAGTTGACCGAATCAGCATAAATCCGCAGACTGTAAACGATGAGGTGCTGAAAACTATCGGAAGAAAGCATACTGCTCAGCAGTTTTTTGACGCTTTTGAGCTTGCAAGAAAATGCGGCTTTGATAATATCAATACAGACCTGATTGCGGGTTTGCCGACAGATACCCCCGAAAGCTTTAAAAATTCACTTGATTCAATCGTCAGGCTGAATGCGGAATGTATCACGGTTCACACGCTGTGCATGAAAAGAGCGTCACGGCTTACAACCGAGGGAGTAACGCTTGATTTGCAACAGGCGAGAGATGCAAGAGAAATGCTTGCATACACGCAGAATATTCTCGGACAAAACGAGTACATTCCGTACTATATGTATCGTCAGAGTAGAATGGTCGGTAATCTTGAAAATGTCGGCTGGTCAAAAAAAGGCTTTGAAAGCCTGTACAATGTTTATGTTATGGACGAAACCCATACAATCCTTGCCTGCGGTTCGGGCGGTGTTACAAAACTGAAACGCAACAATCCCGATTATCTCGAAAGAATATTCAATTTTAAATATCCGTACGAATACATTGACCGTTTTGATGAACTTATTCAAAGAAAGTCCGGGATAATGCAGTTTTATGGTCAATAACACAGTTGATTAATGCTGTCAACGGTGTTATAATACGACATATGTGATTGCATACGGAAGTGAAATTGTCATATATTGAACAAAACAGGATTCTTGTTCATAATTTGTTTTTCTGATGAGATAATTTTAAGAAAGGTCGGATTAATATGGGAAAATTTGATGAAATTTTTGACGATGTAGTTGTCAATGCAAAAGCCTGTGCGTCTGCTGTTTCGCAGAAAGCGTCAACAGTTTATGATGTTTCAAAGCACAAGATTACTGCCGCTGAAATCAGAGGCGATATCAACAAAAAGCTTCGTGAACTCGGTGCTCTTACATACAAATCTGAGGTTCACGGAACAGACAATTCACAGCAGATTAAGCTTATCGTTTCGGAAATTTCCGATTTGAAAGATAATCTTGATGTTGTAAATGAACATATTGCCGTGGCAAAAGATCGAGAAGATGTCCCGGATGCAATGCTGTTATTCCTAAAAATTCTGTATTCTGCAACATCTGCGGTATCAAGATTGACGATACTGATGAGGATTTTGAACTTTGATTTTTTATTAATGGGTGATTATTTTTGTCTAAATTAAAAACTAAAAAATACAATGCCGTTGCAAACGCTGAGAAGGACGCTTCTCAAACCTTTGTCAAAGGTGCGGCAATTCTTACTTTAAGTATGGTAATTGTCAAGGTTTTCGGACTTCTTGACAAGGTTATTCTTACAGGTATTTTCTCCGGTGTTTCTTTTGAACAGGCTGTTGCAGGCGGAACGGAAACCGTCAATTTTGCATCTTTCGGTCTGGGCCTTTACAGTAATGCCTACGAAATTTTTGTCGTAATTTTCACGGTTGCAACGGGCGGTCTGCCGATAGCAATTTCAAGACTTGTATCTGAAAGTACGGCACAAAAACGATTTAACGATGTAAAACAAATTCATAGGGTTTCAATTCCTTTCTTCGTTATTGTCGGCATTCTTTCATTTGCAATTCTAGTCGGTGCAAGCTTTATCTATGTTCAGATTATTGAGTCACCGTATTCATTGCTCGGTATGCTCTGCCTTTCTCCGACGGTATTATTCGGTTGCCTCGTTTCAATTTACAGAGGATACTACGAAGGTCAGCGCAACATGTTCCCGACTGCCGTTTCGGAAATTATCGAGGCAACAATCAAGCTCTTTATCGGTGCATTCCTCGCTTACATCATTGCGCACCTCGGCATGAATTCTTATGCTGAGTCAGGCACAGTTTTCGGACTTTACATCGCAAATCAAACCGAGGCTTATCAGACAATCGTTTCATTCTCGGTTGCCGGTGCAATTATGGGTATCACCCTCGGAAGCGCCGCATCATTTGTGTTCTATATTCTCAAATTTAAAATTCAGGGTGACGGAATTCCGGAAGAATACTACCGTAATTCCGTAGAGGCTCGTTCAAAAAGAGAAACTTTTAACAAGATTCTTAAAACAGCCATTCCTGTTGCAATGGGTTCACTCATTATGAGCGTAGGTTCGCTTATTGACCAGGTAATTGTTCAGCGTGTACTCCTCAATATGATTGAAACTAATCCGCAGGCTCTGCAGGCACAGTACAGTCAGTATTTTACAGCCGATATGTTCTATGCCGACACAAAGACAATACACACCAGCCTTTGGGGTTGCTACTCAGCCGCCCTCACTTTTCTTCAGCTTGTAACAGCCGTAACACAGGTGTTCGGTTCAAGTGCTATGCCGAATGTAACAAGTGCATGGACAAAGGGCAACAAGGACGAACTCAAAAAGTCAATCGAAACTGTTATCCGTCTTACAATGCTTTTTACATTCCCAATGGCTCTCGGTATGATGGCACTTTCGTTCCCGATTATGGGACTTGTGTATAACGATCCGCTTATTACAGATGTCGGCGGAAGAATTCTCCTCATCATGGGTGTTACAACAATATTCGGTGCGGCGTCAACTCCTGTATGCAGTATGCTCCAGGGTATCGGCAGGGTTGACCTCCCGATGAAGCTATACACAGTTTGTATGGCTGTCAAGATCGGCATTACATGGATGTTTGTAAGCGTTCCGGAAATCAATGTTCAGGGTGCAACTGTCGGTTCAATGATTACCTATGCAATTATGACAATCGTAGGTATGTATCTGCTCATCAAGTATTCAAAAATCAAGCCTGATTTATTCGGTACAACAGTAAAACCGCTTATCGGTGCGATCGCAAGTGCCGCTTCGGCATTCGGCGCATATCACCTTATGGAAAGCATTATCGGCTCTGCAAGAATGTCAATCGCAGTTTCGATTGCAGTTGCAATCTTTGTTGCGGTTATCGTTTATATTGCTGTGTTGTTGATATTGCGTGCTTTTACGGCAACAGAACTGAAATTTTTGCCGAAAGGTGAGAAAATTGCAAAAACACTTGAAAAATTAGGATTAATTAGGTAAAATATATATCTGTTGCGGTTGTTTCCGCTTCTCAGATATAATTTGCATTGTCTAATAAGATTATCGGAGATGTCACGAATGAACTTTACAGAAAAAGAAAATTATAATTTTAATGACCTTGTTGAGATAGTAAAAATCCTTCGTGCACCCGACGGTTGTCCGTGGGACAGAGAACAGACTCACAAGTCAATCCGCTCAAATTTTATTGAGGAAACCTATGAGGCTGTTGAGGCAATTGATACCGACGACCTCGATTTGCTTAAAGAAGAACTCGGTGATGTTCTTCTGCAGGTTGCTCTGCATGCGGAAATCGAAAGTGAACAGGGAACATTTGATATAAATGATGTTTGTGACGGAATCTGCAAAAAGCTCATTATCCGTCATCCCCATGTTTTCGGCGATGTCAACGCTGACACTACCGAAAAGGTTCTCAAAAACTGGGATGCCATTAAGATGAAAACAAAATCCCAGAAAACTCAGACACAGGCAATTCTCAGCGTGTCAAAGGCACTTCCGTCGCTCATGCGCAGTACAAAAATCCAGCAGAAGGCCGCAAAGGTCGGTTTTGACTGGGAAAATGTAAACGGTGCGCTTGATAAGCTTTTTGAAGAATGTGAAGAGCTTAAAGCCGCTGTTAAAAACAATGATGCTGAAAATCAGCGTGAAGAACTCGGTGATGTGCTTTTCTCAGCAGTTAATGTTGCAAGATTTTTGAACATTGACAGCGAACACGCACTCTACGATGCCTGTGACAAATTCACCGACCGTTTTTCGTCTGTTGAAAAGCTCGCAAACGAGCGTGGAATAGATATGAAAACGGCACCGTTATCTGTACTCGATTCCCTTTGGGATGAAGTTAAATTATCTAAGAATTATTAATTGGAGGTTTATTATTATGAACAAAACAGAACTTATTGCTGCAGTTGCCGAGCAGAGCGGACTTTCAAAGAAGGATGCAGAAAAGGCAGTTTCTTCAACAATTGACACAATCATCAATACAGTAGCTGAAGGCGAAAAGATTCAGATCGCAGGTTTCGGCACATTTGAACAGCGTCGAGAAATGCAAGAACAGGTTGTGACCCAAGAACAGGTAAATCAATCGAAATTCCTGCTTCAAAGGTTCCTGCATTCAAGGCAGGCAAGGGCTTTAAGGATGTAGTAAACAAGTAATCTTGTTTTATATTTCGGGTAATGGTACGCTGTATCATTACCCTTTTTTGTTAAAAATTTTTTATTAAAAATCGGAAGGGTTTATAATATGCGACTTGATAAATATTTAAAAGTATCCCGACTCATCAAACGCAGAACAGTTGCAAATGAGGCGTGTGACGCAGGCAAAATCACAGTTAATGACAAGGTTGCCCGTGCGTCCTATGATGTAAAAGTCGGTGATGTAATCGAAATCACACTCGGTTCAAAAAGTGTAAAGGTTAAGGTTACAGAGGTAAAAGAAGTTGTTCGCAAGGAAGATGCGGCAACAATGTATGAGGCGGCAGTCTGATTTTTTACCAAAATTAAAAGAATAATTTTATTTTTTTCTCCGTATAAATTACTGACAAATAATTTATACGGAGGTTTTTTATGCAGGAAATGCCAAAGGCTAAGAATCATACGGTTATGCTTGATAACAGGGGGAAGCTTGTTATGACAGGCACGGAGGATGTGTCGGGCTTCAACGAGGAAACGGTGTCGGTAAAAACCTCCTGCGGGTGCCTTGTAATCAAAGGGGAAAATCTGCACATTGATAAGTTAAACCTTGAAACGGGAGATGTTTCAATTGACGGAAAAATTAACGCAATGCAATACCTCGGCAACGGTGCGTCAAAATCCAAACTTTCAAAACTCTTTAAGTAGGTGTAATCTTGGAGCTGACTTTTGCACAGCAGTCAACCGCCTTTCTCTGTTCACTTGTATTCGGAGCGGCGGCAGGATTGCTGTATGATATATTTAAAATAATCAGAATGACGCTTTGCAAAGGAAAAGCGTCGGTTTTTGTTACAGACTTTCTTTATGTTTTTATCGTATCACTTAATCTGTTTATTTTTTCTGTTGCATATATGCTCGGATTTTTCAGAGTGTTTGTAACGGTCGGTTCATTTCTCGGTTTTGTTATTTGTCGATTAACACTCGGCAGACTTTTATCGCTTGTATATTGTCCGATGATTCGTTTCACGGAGAGTGTCTGTGTGAAAATTTCGCAAAAAATTAAAAAAAATCTAAAAAAGCTATTGAAAAACAGCAACAACATATTGTATAATGAGAGTAAGAATAAAGGTATATTTAGAAACGATAATAATAATTCAGCAGAGAAAGCAGATAGTTTTGAAGATGAAAAAAAGCACAAAGAAAGTAAAAGAAAGCACTGCGGCTTCTCGGCAGACAGAAGACGGCGCAATAAAGGAGATAACTCCGAAAAAGCGTAAAAAGGAAGATATATTCTGATTTATCTCGCAATTATCGGTTTTGTTTTTTATGCCGTAATTACAATTATCAATCAGAATGTTCGATTGCCGAGAAAAAGGCAGAGCTTACGGATTTGCAACAGCAAATCAGCGTGGTTGAGATTCAGTCGCAGTATCTGAAAAAGGTTCAGAATTACAAGGGTGACGATCTTAAAAAATATATTGAAAAAATAGCTAAGGATGAATTAGGCTATGTCGGTGACGGTGAAAGAATTTTCATTAATGTTGCCGGAGAATAAAAGGGTAGAAATAATTTTAAGGGGTAATAAATTTTTATGGCTATTGAAGTCGGAATGATTCTGGAAGGCAAAGTATCAGGTATTACAAAATTCGGCGCATTTGTTGATTTGCCGGATTCAAAAACCGGTATGGTACATATCTCGGAGGTTGCACCTACCTTCATCAATGAAATCAGTGATTATGTAAAAGTCGGACAAGAAGTAAAGGTTAAGGTGCTTGCTCTTAATGACGGAAAAATCAGTCTGTCAATGAAACAGGCTCTCCCGAAGGAACAGCAACAGCAGAGAAAACGCTCTGACAGACCTCAAAGACAGAATCACAGAAGCAGAGAGCCATACAAGCCTGCTCCGCCCGTAACTTCACCGGGTGATTACGAGTGGCAGAGTTCACGCAGAAATGCTCCTTCTTCGTTTGAGGATATGATGTCAAAGTTCAAGCAGACAAGCGAGGATAAGATGTCCGATCTTAAGCGTGGCGGAGAAAGCCGTGGCTACAGCCGCAGAGGCAACGGCAACGGCAGAAAATAAAAATTATATAAGGGAGGCAGATTTTATGAAAATCACCTACACAGCAAGAAAAGTCAACCTCGTAGAGATAACTTTAAGGAAAGATGCGAGAAAAAGCTTTCAAAGTTTAATCGTATTTTCTCGGAGGATGCTTCTGTCAATGTAGTTGTCACCCTCGAAAAGAACCGTCAGACTGTTGAAATTACAATCCGTGACAACGGTATGATTTATCGTGCCGAAAGCACAATGCCCGAAATGAATGACGCTCTTGACAAGGTTTGCGACATTCTTATGCGTCAGATTCGTAAGAATAAAACGAGGCTTGAAAAGAAAATTAAATCCGCCGGTATTGAAGATTTAATCACGGAAGCTGCTCAGACTGATGAACCGGAGGACGATGAATACAGCGTAGTTCGTAAAAAACATGTTCTTGTAAAACCAATTTCGGTTGATGAAGCTATTCTTGAAATGAATATGGTAAACCATAACTTCTTTATGTTTATCAATTCCGAGACAGATGAAATCAATGTTGTTTACAAGCGTGCAGACGGCAACTATGGTGTGCTCGAGCCGACAACCGATTAATTTTTTAAAAGCAAGGGGTATCGGTTATTCCGATACCCTGTTTTTTTTTGTCTTTCAGTCTTAATAGAATTTGTGTATCAGTAAAACAGGAGATAAATATGAATATGAAATTTTCCGCTCCATGCATTTTCGGTCTTGAAGGTCTTTGTGCAAATGAGCTGAGATATCTCGGTGTTGAAAATGTCAATGCCGAAAACGGCAGAGTTACCTTTACAGGCGATTGGTCAACACTTGCACTTGCAAATATAAATTCCCGTTATGCGGAGCGAATACTCATTCTTCTTGCGGAATTTGAGGTTCACACCTTTGATAATTTGTTTGAGGGTGTAAAGGCAATCCCGTGGGAAGATTATATCGGAATTTCCGAGGCTTTTCCCGTAAAGGAAAGATGTCTTGATTCCGACCTTATGAGCGTTCCCGATTGTCAGAAAATCGTTAAAAAGGCAGTCGCAGACCGCCTTTCACAAAAATATATGCTCCCGTGGTTTGATGAAACAGGTGCTCCGCATCGATTCAGTTTCTCATTCTTCGCAACAAGGTAAGTATTATGCTTGACACTTCGGGCGCAGGACTTCACAAGCGTGGATATCGTGCCGATTCAAATGATGCTCCTATAAAAGAAACACTTGCCGCCGCTATGGTTGACCTTTCAAGAGTAAGGGCAAATCACTTTGTAACCGATCCTATGTGCGGCAGTGGCACAATTCTTATTGAGGCGGCTATGAAAGCACTTAACATTGCTCCGGGACTTAACCGTTATTTTGCCTGTGAACATTGGAATTGTGTTCCGAAAGATGTTTTTGAAACAGCAAGAGAAAATGCAAGACAGAAAATAAGACACGACGCAACATTCAGGGCAACAGGTTACGATATAGATGATTCAGCCCTTGCAATCGCAAAGAAAAACGCAGAAATTGCAGGAGTTGCCGACAGAATAACATTTGCAAACCGTGATATTAAAGATTTTGAACTTGAGGACGGTTTTCAGACAATCATCACAAATCCGCCATACGGTGAACGATTACTTGATGTAAAATCAGCTGAAAAGCTGTATGCAGTTATGGGTGAACATTTTAAAAGAATGAAGGGTAAAAGCTACACCGTTATAAGCCCCGATGATGATTTTGAAAAAATCTTCGGCAGAAAGGCTGACAAACGCCGCAAACTTTATAACGGAACGCTGAAATGCGAACTTTATATGTATTTTAAATAATTTTCATTTCATTTTAACGGCATAAAAAACAGTTGATTTTCTTTCATATTTATAGTATGATAGAAAGCGATGACAAAATTTAAGGAGGTATCACAGTTGGACGAGAATAAAGAAATTCTCACTTCTGAAAATGAGGCAGAGAATACCAACACAGATACAACAGCAGAAACAACAGAAAATACAACATTCGTTGCAGATGAGCCCACAGAAAGCGAAGAAATGTCTTTTGCTGAAACAGAACCTGCAAACGAAAACGGCGTGATTGCTCCGCAGCCAAAGAAAAAGAGTATTATTCAGCTTCCTATCATTATAGGTATCGTGATTGTTGCGGTTGCGGCAGCTACTCTTTTCGTAATCAAAGGATTTTTGATACAAGCATTGTAGGAACATGGATTGAATCTGTTGATGTAACAGGCAATTCAGCATCATCCGACGAGGCGTCAAAGGTTGATGTTTACTACACATTTAACGGTGACAATACTCTCAATTACAGAATCGGTTCAATGGTTTGGAACGGTACATACACGGTTTCAACAGATGATTCGGGTAATCAGACACTTGCCATGACGCTTAACGGCAATGAAACAAGCTGTAACTACGCTGTTTCGGGTAATATGTTCTCCGGCAGAACTCTTGAGCTTTCAACTTCAACTGCTTTGCCAACAAGGTGAAACTCAAGTCAGGTTCAGGGTTAAGCCTGAATTGAAGGTTGATAAGGACTTCAAGGCTGACAAGAAAATCACAGGTTCATGGACTTATGATAACGGTTACGCTAAGATGACATACAAGTTCAATGATGACGGTACTGTTGAAATCAACCAGTCAGACGCACTCAATGTTGACGGTACTTACTTAATCAAGAACGGCACAATCATCATCAAGTACTATTACACAGATGAAGTTGGAATGGATGTTGCTTATTCCGTAGAAAGCAACGGACTCAAGCTCAATGACATTCTCTATACAAAGGATGACGGTTCTGCAAAGGCTACTACAGCAGCAGTAACCGAGGCGGCTACGGAAACAGCTACAACTTCAGCAAAGTAAATCTTTTGAACTTTTAATGCAGGGCAACGGCAGATTATCTGCTGTTGCCTTTTTAAAAATACAATAATATGAGGAGGATTAATATGACGCCGCAGGAAGAATTTATTGAAATCTACAACAAATATATCACAAGACAGGGTGCTGACGAGCTTCTGGAATGGCTCAAAAGAACCGATTTTTTTACCGCCCCTGCAAGTTCAAAATATCATTGTGCCTGTGAAAACGGTCTTGTAATGCACTCCGTCAGCGTGTTCAATACAATGATGGAAAAGCACTATGATGAAGAAACCGACAATATTGAAAGTTTTGCAATCTGCGGACTTCTTCACGATTTGTGCAAGGCTCAGTTCTATAAGGTTTCAAGCAGAAATGTTAAGAATGAAAAAACAGGTCAGTGGGAAAAAGTTCCGTATTATGCAATTGAAGATCAGTTTCCCTACGGTCACGGTGAAAAGTCTGTTTTTCTCATTGAACGCAAAATGCACCTTAAAATTGATGAGGCTATGGCAATTCGTTGGCATATGGGTGAATTTGGTGACAAAAACAGCAACACAATCAGTCAGGCTTATGACAAGTATCCGCTTGCCGTAAAGCTTCACCTTGCAGACCTTGAATCAACCTTCCTCCGTGAAAAAGGAACTTCACAGGTTAATAACAGGTAATATTTTAAACGTAGGTGCAGATACTTATTTTACCGATAAATTTATGATATGGGGAAACCAAAATGGATTTTATAACAGCTCAGAATCGTGCTCAAGAGCTTACAAAACAGCTTGAATACCACAACAACCTTTACTACAATCAGGATGATCCGGAAATCTCCGACTACGATTACGATATGCTCATGCGTGAACTTGAGAATATCGAAAAGGAATTTCCGTCACTCAAATCTCCTATGTCACCGACAAACCGTGTCGGCGGTAATGCAGGAGAAAAGTTTTCTCCCGTTACTCATGAGGTTGTAATGGAAAGCCTTCACGATAGTTTTTCACACGAAGAGCTTCGTGAATTTGACGCAAGAGTGCGAGAAACCGTGCCGAATGTACGCTATGTTGTTGAACCTAAATTTGACGGTCTTTCCGTATCGTGCGAATATGAAAACGGTGTTTTTGTAAGAGGTTCAACCCGTGGCGACGGCTCTGTAGGTGAAGATGTAACCGAAAATCTTATGACAATTAAAAGTCTGCCAAAGCGTATTCCGAATGCACCCGAATATCTCGAGGTCCGTGGTGAGGTGTATATGTCGTTCAATTCGTTTGACGCACTTACTCGCAGACAGGAAGAAAACGAGGAAAAAACCTTTAAAAATCCACGAAATGCCGCCGCAGGCTCACTTCGTCAGAAAAATGCAAAAATAACCGCTCAGAGAAGTCTTGATATATTCGTGTTCAATATCCAGCAAATCAGAGGGATGACGATTGAAAGCCATATTCAGGGGCTTGACTATCTTACGGAACTCGGCTTTCCGACTGCATTTTACAGCGTTTACGATAATGTTGACGAGGTGATTGAGGAAATTGAGCGCATAGGAAATATGCGTGGAGAGCTTGATTATGCAATTGACGGCGCTGTTGTCAAGGTTGACAGCTTTGCGAGCCGCCGACTTCTCGGCAGTACCGCAAAATATCCTAAATGGGCGGAGGCATATAAGTATCCACCCGAGGAGAAGCCTACTAAACTTCTCAATATTGAAATCAATGTCGGCAGAACAGGTGTGCTTACTCCTGTAGGTAACTTTGAACCCGTACTTCTTGCCGGAACAACAGTAAGCCGTGCCACACTCCATAACAAGGATTTTATTGACGAAAAAGGCATTTGCGTAGGCGATACGGTTATAATCAGAAAAGCAGGCGAGATTATTCCCGAAGTTCTGTCAGTTAAGGAACACGCAGAAAATGCCGTGCCGTTTGAATTTCCGTCAGTATGCCCGTCATGCGGTAATCCCGTTACACACGATGAGGGAGAGGCGGCAATCCGTTGTACGAACACAGACTGTCCCGCACAGCTGACAAGACATCTTATTCACTTTGTAAGCCGTGACGCAATGGATATTGACGGACTCGGTCCTGCAATTCTTGAACAGCTTTCAGACGAAGGACTTGTAAAATCTCCTGCCGACCTCTACAGACTTAAAGCTGAAGATATTTCAAGCCTTGAACGCAAGGCTGAAAAATCTGCTCAAAATCTTATTTCTTCAATAGAAAAATCAAAAGAAAATGAACTTTTCAGGCTTGTTTTTGCTCTCGGAATCCGTAACATAGGTCTTAAAGCCGCAAAGATAATCTGCGAAAATTTTGCAACAATTGACGATATTATGAGCGCAAAGGCTGTGGACTTTGAAAAAATAGACGGTTTCGGTGCTGTTATGGCAGAAAGCCTTGAAAATTATTTTTCACTTGACGGTACAAAGGAGCTTATTGCAGACCTTAAATCACTCGGTCTGAGAATGAAACCCTCTCAGCCGAAAAACACGGGCGGTCTTTTTGAAGGCAAAACCTTTGTCCTCACAGGCACACTTCCCACAATGACAAGAAGTGAAGCCTCAAAACTCATTGAACAGAACGGCGGAAAAACAAGTTCATCAGTTTCAAAAAAGACTTCATATGTCTTGGCAGGCGAAGATGCCGGAACAGTAAACTAACCAAAGCCCAAACCTTAGGTGTTGCAATAATTTCCGAAGAAGAATTAAAAGAAATGCTGTCAATGAAATAGTTACAATAAATACTTGACACTGTATATATGCTGTTGCATAATTATGGCGAAAGGGGTACTTAAATTGAAAAAATATTTAATCTTAGCTGTCGTAACTTTACTTGCTGTTGCATTATCTGCTTGCAGTGGAAATGTAAAAAGTAACGATACTTCTGCTGAAAATACAACTGTTCAGGTTTCAACCTCGGTTAATGAAACAGCTCAGACATCAAATGCTGAATTGCCGAAAATTTATAATCCGACCAATGTAGAAATCCGTGATAATGAAGACGAAAACAAAGTTATTATTGAGTCATCTCAAATCGAGTATGTGTGTTTGCTTGATGATATTAACGGTATGGTGTTAAATATGAAACTTACAGCTGACGGAACTGATAAGTTTGCAGACTATACTAAAAATAATATCGGTTCTGCTGTTCGGTTTGTTATTAACGGAAAGACTGTTTCAAATCCGTATATAAATGTTGAAATTACTGACGGCAATATTAATTTTACAGGTGATTACACTAACGAAGAATATGCTTGCTATCTTTAGTGAAATAAAAAGCAAATAAAACAATTTTCAATCCTCCGATTTATGTCGGAGGATTTTCATGTTTATTTATCATTTGCAATATTTGCTGATGAATATGTATAGCAAATGCTTGACATTGTATATTCAACGATATATAATGATGATGAAAGGAGTGCTATTTATGACACAGATAAACTTTAGAATTGAAGAAGATATTAAAGAAAATGCAGAAAAAGCATTAAAAGATATGGGACTCACTATGTCTTCGGCAATAACAATGTTTCTTGTTAAGGTTGGTCGTGAAAAAAAGAATACCGTTTGAAATAACAGCAGATCCTTTTTATTCAGAAAGCAATATTCGCTACCTTGAAAAAATTGCTTCGATATAAAAAACGGAAAGGCAACATTTTCGAACACGCACTTATTGACGGTGAAGACTGATGAAAATTCTTTGGGAATCCCATGCGTGGGAAGATTATGTATATTGGCAATTTCAAGACAAGAAAACGCTAAAGAAGATTAACAGAATCATTACCGATATTTGCCGTAATCCTTTTGAAGGAATAGGAAAACCTGAACCTCTCAAAGAAAATTTAAGTGGTTTTTGGAGCAGAAGAATTGATGATAACGGTAACAGAGTTGTATATTTTATCAAGGATGATACTGTTTGTATAATCGCCTGCAAAGGACACTACGAGTAACAGCTTATATTTCAAAATAAAATACTTCAAATCCTCCGATTTATGTCGGGGGATTTTTTATGCCCTTTTGACATATGACTGTGCTTGTCTGCATAGTATTTATTGTACAAACTCTTTTGGGAGGAATTTAAAATATGCTTGCTGAACAAAACGAAAAGAGATTTACGGCGGCACTCAACTGCCTTTGCAAGAATATTTCACGCAGACTTTTACCGCTTGCACCTAAATTAGCCGATTCTGTTCAGGAAATCAGATTACGACTTTCCCGACCGCTTGCACTTGTCTGTCCCGACAATACATACTACTTAACGCAAAACGGCGGACTTAGCAATACAATCCTTGACGGTGCAATGCTTGTTGTGTCAAAAGCCGATATTGTCGATACCTTCAACAACATTTGCAACTACTCCGTGTATAACAGACAGAACGAAATTGTAAACGGCTTTGTCACGATGTACGGCGGTCACAGGGCAGGAATCTGCGGAACAGCGGTCGTAAATAACGGAAAAATTGTGAATATCCGTGACATAACATCAATCAATGTCCGCATAGCAAGGGAGCATAAGGGTTGTGCGGATTCTCTTTATAATAAGATAATTGCCGTTTCGGGAGGTGTTCTCATATGCGGAGCACCTTGCGCGGAAAAACAACCGTACTTCGTGACCTTGCAAGACTTCTGTCAACCAAGGGCAAGAAGAATGTTGCCCTGATTGATGAAAGAGGAGAGCTTGCAGGCACGGCATCGGGTAAATTTCAGAATGATATCGGAATGTGTGATGTCTATGATTCCTACAACAAAAGCGAGGCAATGCTTCACGCAATCCGCAGTATGGCACCCGAAATTGTTATCTGCGATGAAATCGGCTCAAAAGAAGATATCTATGCCGTAGAAAAGTCGGTCAACTGCGGAGTTCGGATAATTTCATCAACGCATTGTGCAAATGAATACGAACTGAAACAGAAAGCAAACATGGTTTCTCTCATGAAAACAGGAGCATTTCAAACGCTTGTGTTTCTGTCAAATCGAACCCACGCAGGTGAAATTGTGAAAATATCGCAGGTAGGTGACAACTTTGCCGTTTAAACTCATAGGATGTTTGCTTGTTGTCTGTACGGGTACAATGATAGGTTTTGTTTTGTCGGGTAGGTTATACAAACGCAGAGATTTTCTGAAATCATTCACGGAATTTATATCATTGCTTGCAACAAATCTTCGCTACAGCGGTGATGATATCTTCACTCTGGTTAATTCCTGTGCGGAAAATTCAAGCCTTGATTTATTGCTTTTTTCAGAATGTGACAGACCTTTTGACGAATTGTGGCTTGAAAGGGTAAAACAATTATCTTCTGAAATACCGCTTTCAAAATCTGATATTTCAATGCTGAATGATTTCGGAGGTCAGCTCGGAAAAACCGATACAGAGGGGCAGTTAAAACATCTTGAACTCTACGAGGTGTCATTTTCAAAACAGCTTTCATCAGCCCTTGATGCCATAACAAAAAAATCAAAGCTATATAAAACAATGGGATTTTTTGCAGGAAGTGCAATCGCCCTTATGATGATTTAGAGGTAGTAATGGATGTTGAACTTATTTTCAAAATTGCCGCTGTAGGCATAATTGTTGCGGTTCTTACCCAACTTCTCATACGAAGCGGTAGAGAGGAGCAGGCAATGCTGACCTCGCTCGCCGGACTTATAGTTGTGTTGACGCTGATAATAACGCAAATCAGCACTCTGTTCAACACAATAAAACAGTTTCGGTTTTTGATATGAATATTTTGTCAATTTCCGTGCTTGCCGTTGTGACCGTAATAATCTGCGTAATGCTCAAACCAAAAAATGCGGAAATCTCCGTAATGCTCGGTATAAGCTGTTCCGTTATTATTTTAATCGGTGTGCTTACTCAGGTTTCGGCTATCGTTACAACAATCAATCAAATCATAGCGTCATCGGGAATAAGCATTGACTACATAGTAATTCTGCTGAAATCAATCGGAATATGCCTTGTCACCGAGTTCGCCGTGAATACCTGCAAGGATTCGGGCAGTCAGTCGCTTGCGTCAAATGTTTCACTTGCAGGAAAAATTATGGTTACGGTAACGGCACTTCCGCTTTATTCGGATATTTTAAAAACCGTGTTGTCACTTGCAGGCAATTGAGGTGAAGAAGTGAAAAAAAGTGTTGTAATAATTACTGTTGTGTTTGTGCTTATCGCCCTTTCATGTGTCTGTGCAAACGCTGAAGAAGGTGAAATGATTTATGATATGTCAAATGTTTTTGATTCGCTGTCCGACGATATAAAGCAAAGCCTTCAGAATATGGGCGTTGATTTGGGGGATTTTTCAAAGCTTGCCAATCTGTCTTTTGAAAATGTAATGGGCGAAATTCTCTCGCTTGCACTTGGCAACATTTCTTCACCGCTCAAAGGTCTTGTCAATATAACCGCCCTGCTTTTGCTCTGCTCCGTAATCAGCGCCTACAACGGTTCGCTCTCCTGCGATATTTCAAACTCGTTGAATATAACCGCAACGCTCTGTATAACCTGTGCCGCAGTAGTCCCCGCTGTCGGAGTCATCGCATCAACGGGTTCGGTAATCTGCACCGCATCAAATATAATGCTCGCCTATGTTCCTGTTATGGCTGTAATTATGGCAAGCTCGGGTTCTGTGGCAGGTTCGGCATCATACTATGCCGTAATGATAGGGGCAGGGGAGGGTGTGTCACAGCTTTCATCAAAAATAATCGTTCCTCTGCTCAATATGTTCCTCGGTTTGTCCATAACATCATCCGTATCGCCGTCCGTAAATCTCAGCGGTTTTATGTCAATGATTTCAAAGAGCGTAAAGTGGCTTTTGGGCTTTGCTATGACAATCTTCACAGCCGTGCTGACATTCAGACAGCTTATAAGCGTTTCGGTTGACAATGTTTCAACCCGTGCTGTAAGGTTTACTCTCAATTCATTTATCCCGATAGTCGGTTCGGCTCTTTCGGATGCTTACAAGGTAGTTCAGGGCAGTATCGGACTTTTAAAATCGGGAATAGGAATAATAGTGATTCTGTCCGTTACAATTGTGTTTATGCCTGTGATTTTGCAGGGGGTAATGTGGATGTTCACCCTTTGGATCGGCAAATCAACGGCGGAGGTTCTCAATCTAAACGGTCCGGCAAAACTGCTTGAAAACATATCGTCTGTGTTTTCAACTCTCATAGCTGTTTTGCTGTGCATTATGTCAATTTACATTCTTTCAACGGCGGCGGTAATTATGCTTGGCGGAGGTTCATCATGAGCGGACTTTTTACGGTTGTTGTTGTAATGTGTGCGTCTGCGTTAATATGCTCGCTTGTTCAGACCTTTGTTACAGACGGCAGTACAAAGAAAATCATCAGCCTTGTTTTAGGCGCTTTTATTATCTGCTGTATGGTTGTTCCCGTAAAAAATGCCGTATCGTCATTTAATACCGATATTGAGGAAAAGCAAAATTCTGTTAAAGAAATATCAACAGATGATGAGGCATACAGCAATGCCGTTATAAAGCAGACGGAGATAAATCTTGAAACTGCATTAAAAAATCTTCTTTTACAGAATAATATTATAATCAAATCGTGTGACATAATTTTGAGCAGAGTTGAAAACAACGGCATAATCATAGCGTCAATCAGCATATATATAGACAAAGAATTTGTTCGGTACACAAATCTTGTATCGTCAATTGTTTATGACAATTTCGGAATTACACCAAACATTATGACGGAGTGAATTATGGAAGAAAAAACAAGTTCAAAGCTGAAATCAATGCTCAACAGTAAAAAAATAAGAAATATCATAATCGTTGTCGGCCTTATCGGCATAGGTTTAATATTTCTTTCAAACTGGATTGATTTCGGTTCTTTGACATCAGGAAAAGGAGATGAAGCATTTTCCGTAAAAACATACAGCACAAAAATAGAAAATGATTTGCAGACGGTGATTTCAAAAATTGAGGGAGCAGGCAAGACGGAAGTTTTGCTCACAATGGAAAATTCCGTTGAATATGTTTATCTTGACAACAGCACCACCAAAACAAAGGAAATTGAACCTTTGATAAGAGGAGTGCTTGTAGTGTGTGAAGGCGGTGATGATCCTGTTGTGGTTGAGCGTGTCACCGATGCAGTCACAAAAGCGCTTGATATTTCAACAGCAAAAGTATGTATTACAAAATTATCAGAATAAAGGTCGGGAGTAATATGAAATCTAAGAAAAAATATATCGTTTTTGCATCACTTGTGCTTGCACTTTCGGCAGCAGTGTACATAAACTGGCAGCTTTCGGGGGCAAAAACTCCCAAAAGTGCCAAAGAACTCGGTGCGGCATCATATGTCAGTGCAACCGCTTCGGCGTCGGATGATGAGGTACAGCAGACGGCGGCACTTTTAAACGAGAGCAAAAGCTATTTTTCAGCCGAAAGGACAAAGCGGCAGGCAACTCAGGATAAAATAATTGATGATGCAAAAGAAATTTTCAATCTTGAAAGCTCGTCTGATGCCGACAAAAGCGAGGCTGAAAAGAATGTTGAAGAGCTTCTAAAAACCTTTACAATTCAGGACAGCATTGAAAGTATTGTCAAAGCCAAAGGATTTTCAGAATGCCTTTGCTATATAAGCGATCAAGGTGTGTCGGTAATTGTTCCGAAATCTCAGCTTGACGATACATCTGTTCTGATTATTGACGATGCCGTGGTTACTCATTATGAGATTGATTATGACGATATATCGGTAATAGGGGCATAAAATTAGCAGAGGGCATAGTGTCCTCTGCTTTTTTGTGCATAAAATCAACCTCATTCGGTTGCGAGGAAAGTTAAAAAAGTAAATGATTTTTAACGGACATCTTTGTTAATTATTGTTTACATTCATTTTCAGTTATGGTATAATCTTGTAAGTAAATTAGGGAGTTACTCTGATTTAAATCTTAATGATATGATTTTAGTGATATTGTAATTTAACGAAAAGTTGGGTTTATTATGAATAACGAAATTAACAATGAATTAAATGAAATTGAAGTCAATGACGCTGAAACAAGTGACATCTTTGAAGAAGAGGTTAATCTCACAAGAAGTGAGTCAAGAGAGCAGGCTTTTATGCTTTTGTTCTCAAAGTCTTTTGACGATGAGCCTCTTGAAGAAACAATAGATGATAATTCGGAAATGTTTGTAGGCGGTGTTTGCGCATATGCTCAGGCTGTAGTTTCCGGCATTGAGGACAAGCGTGAGGAGATTGACGAAATCATTGCAAGCCACCTGAAAAAGGGCTGGACTCTTTCAAGAATTTCAAAGCCGTCGCTTGCTATTCTTCGCCTTGCAATCTATGAGATGAAGTATCTCGACAATGTTCCGCAGAGCGTTTCAATCAACGAGGCTGTTGAACTTGCCAAGAAATATACAATCGACGAGAGCAAATTTGTAAACGGTATTCTCGGCACATATTCCCGTGAATTTTCGGGAAAGTCGGAGAAGTGATATGAGCCTTTTTCTCGGAATTGACACTTCAAATTACACAACATCAACCGCCATTTACGACAGCAAAACGGGCGAAATGGTTCAGCAGAAAAAACTTCTTCCCGTAAAAGAAGGTCAGCTCGGACTTCGTCGAGTGACGCTGTGTTTCACCACACAGCACAGCTGCACACGCTTATTGAAGAACTTTTGAAAGATGTTGATACAAGCAAAATAGCCGCAATTGCGGCGTCAAGCCGTCCAAGACCTGTTGACGGCTCATATATGCCGTGTTTCACCGTTGGAGAGAACACGGCAAAAATTTTATCTTCCGCAATGAAAATCCCTCTTTACACATTTTCGCATCAGGAGGGACATATCTCGGCGGCATTGTTCGGCTCGCAGAGAACAGATTTGTTTGATAAGCAGTTTATCGCTTTCCATGTCAGCGGAGGTACAACCGAGGCAGTATTTGCCAAAGGATTCGGCACGGGCTTTTCCGTTGAACTTGCGGCACACACACTCGACCTTAATGCAGGACAGGCAATTGACCGCACAGGACTTATGCTCGGTTTAAAATTTCCGTGCGGTCCTCAGCTTGAACAGCTTGCCCTTAAAAAAATACAGAAAAAATCAAGGTGAAACCAACTCTCAAGGGTTGCGATTGTTGCCTGAGCGGAGTTGAAAATCTTTCTAAAAAGCTGATTGACGAAGGTAAATCTCCCGAATATGTTTCGGCATTCTGTCTTAAATATATTGAACAGACCTTGTCCGAAATGACCAAGCGACTGCTTGAAAAATACGGAGAACTTCCATTGCTCTTTGCAGGCGGAGTAATGTCAAATCAAATAATAAAAAATTCTTTTGAAGAAAAATATAATGCAATATTCGCACCGCCGCAGTTTTCGGCAGATAACTCGGCAGGAATTGCATATTTAGGATACAGGAAGTATAACGATGTACACACCCGAGTTTAGCAAACCACGAGTTTTAAGTGTTTCACAACTGAATTTCTATATAAAGTCAATTATTGAAAATGACGCAAGGTTGAATTTTGTCTTTGTTACGGGTGAAATTTCAAACCTAACCGACCATTACAGAAGCGGACACATCTACCTTTCAATCAAAGACGAAAAATCCGTTATAAGAGCCGTAATGTTTGCCGAAGCAATGCCCGTAATTTAAAGTTCAGACCGACCGACGGAATGAAAGTAATCTGCCGTGGCAGAGTTGCAGTCTATGAACCCACAGGTCAGTATCAGCTTTATATTGAAGATATGCAGCCCGACGGCATAGGTGCGCTATCGCTTGCTTATGAACAACTTAAAAAGTCACTTGCCGAAAAAGGACTTTTTGCTCCCGAACATAAGAAGAAAATTCCGCCGTTTCCGAATTCAATCGGTGTAATTACTTCTCCCACAGGTGCGGCAGTACAGGATATCCGCAACATTCTTTCAAGAAGATTTCCGTCTGCCGACATAATTATGTGTCCCGTACTTGTTCAGGGCGAGAATGCTCCCGCTCAACTTATTGACGCCGTACAGAAACTTGATAAATACAACGCCTGTGATGTTATCATAATCGGCAGGGGCGGCGGTTCAATTGAAGATTTGTGGGCATTCAATGATGAAAACCTTGCTTATGCAATCTACAACTGTAAAATTCCGGTAATTTCCGCTGTCGGTCATGAAACCGATTTTACAATCTGTGACTTTGTATCCGATCTCGAGCGCCGACTCCGTCTGCGGCGGCAGAGCTTGCAGTTCCCGATACTTCGGAGCTTGTTGATTACTATAAATCGCAAAAGCAGTATGTTTCGTCAATGGCAACATTAAAATTAAGACAGGAATATAATGCTCTTACAGAATTAAAAACAAGACTGTCCGTAGTATCACCGCAACAGAGAATTTTTGAATATGAAAAATCTCTTGAACTTTGCAAAACGAAAATACAGCATTTTGTTCAGGAAACAATAAATAAAAAGGCTGCCGACATCACAAAGACAGCCGCAAAACTTGAAGGACTCAACCCCGTTAAAATTCTTTCAAGAGGTTATTCGATTGCCGAAAAAAACGGTAAGGCGGTAAATTCCGCCAAAATGCTGAAAAGCGGAGATGAATTTACACTCCGTTTTTCAGACGGTGAAATAAAGGCAAAAGCAACAGGTGAGTAAAATGGCATTTACACATTTACATCTTCATACAGAATACAGTCTGCTTGACGGTGCCTGCCGTCTGAGCAGACTTGCAAAAAAGCCGCAAAAAGAAAAAGGAATGACTGCACTCGCAATCACCGACCACGGTGTAATGTACGGTGCAGTCGATTTTTATAAGGAATGCAAAAAGCAGGGTATAAAGCCGATAATCGGCTGTGAAGTGTATGTTGCACCGCAAAGCCGTTTTGACAAGACCTCATCCTATGGAAAATACTATCATATGGTTCTGCTATGCAAAAATCATACAGGCTATCAGAATCTTATCAAGCTTGTGTCAAAGGGTTTTACGGAGGGATTCTATACAAAGCCGAGAATTGATGATGAACTCCTTGCCGAGTATCATGAGGGCTTAGTCTGCCTCTCTGCCTGTCTGGCGGGTGAAATTCCTCAAAAGCTCCTTGACGGTGATTATGCCGGTGCAAAGTCAAAGGCAGAATTTTACCGTGATATATTCGGGAGTGAGAACTTTTTTATAGAGCTTCAAGACCACGGAATTGAGGAACAGAAAAGGATAATTCCAAGCCTTATAAAAATTGCCCGTGAAATCGGTGTTGACATTGTTGCAACAAACGATTGTCACTATATCGAAAAACAGGACAGCACGGTTCACAATATTCTTCTCTGTATTCAGACCAACCGAACAGTCAATGACAGCGACAGAATGGAGTTCAAAACTTCGGAATTTTATCTTAAAACAGAAGATGAAATGCGTGAGGTGTTTGCAAGTTACCCTGAAGCAATCGACAATACACAGAAAATTGCCGATATGTGCAATGTGGATTTTGAATTCGGTGTACGCAAGCTTCCGAGATTTGATGTTCCTAATAACGAAGATCATCTGCATTATTTCAGAAGAAAATGCTATGAGGGGCTTTATAAACACTATGGCGAGAATCCCGACCAATCTCTGATTGACCGACTCGAATATGAAATCAACACGGTGTCGCAAATGGGTTTTGTAGATTACTACCTCATTGTAAATGACTTTGTAAGCTACGCAAAATCATGCCAAATTCCTGTCGGACCCGGCAGAGGCTCGGGTGCAGGTTCACTTTGTGCCTACTGCATAGGCATAACCGCAATCGATCCGATAAAGTACAATCTTCTTTTTGAAAGATTTCTCAATCCCGAAAGAGTCAGTATGCCCGATTTTGATGTCGATTTTTGTAAGGAACGCAGGGGAGAGGTTATCGACTATGTTGTGCGTAAATACGGCGAAGATCATGTTGCACAGATAATTTCGTTTGGTACAATGGCGGCAAGAGGTGCAATCCGAGATGTCGGAAGGGTGCTTGAAATTCCGTATGCGACAGTAGATTCTGTTGCAAAGCTTGTTCCTATGGAACATGATATGACAATCGAGGAAGCGCTGAAACTGAGTCCTGATCTGAGAAGTCGCTGCAATAACGATCCGCAGATAAAAAAACTGCTTGATGTTGCAATGAGCATTGAGGGAATGCCCCGTCACGCAACAATGCACGCCGCAGGTGTTGTAATCACCGACAAGCCCGTCAGCGACTATGTTCCGCTGTCAAAAAATGACGATAATGTTGTAACACAGTTCACCATGACGGCACTTGAAGAACTTGGCCTTTTAAAAATGGACTTCCTCGGGCTCGAAACTTAACTGTAATCAATGATGCAGAAAAGCAGATAAAACATAAAAATCCCGACTATAATCCCGATATGGTCGATGAAAACGATAAAAAGTTTTTGAAATGTTTTCAAAAGGATACACAGAGGGTGTGTTTCAGTTTGAAAGCCAAGGAATGAAAAATGTTCTCACTCAGCTAAAACCGGAGCGAATTGAGGATCTTATAGCCGTTACGGCACTCTATCGTCCCGGACCTATGGACAGCATTCCCGTTTATATTGACTGTCGTCACAATCCGTCGCATATTCGTTACAAACATCCGCTTTTAAAGGAAATTCTCGGAGTTACAAGCGGTTGCATAATTTATCAGGAACAGGTTATGCAGATTTTCGAACGCTTGCAGGCTACAGTCTCGGCAGAGCGGACATAGTGCGCCGTGCAATGAGCAAGAAAAAACTTGCCGTAATGGAGTCGGAGCGTGAGATATTCATTCACGGTCTTACTGATGATGACGGAAATATCATAGTTGAAGGATGCATTCGCCGTGGGGTTGATGAAAAAACGGCAATTTCCGTTTATGATGAAATGGAAAGCTTTGCACACTACGCTTTCAACAAATCCCATGCGGCGGCATATGCCAACATTTCCTACAAAACTGCATGGCTCAAATGCCACTATCCCCGTGAATATATGGCGGCTTTGCTTTCAAGTGTTCTTGATAATCAAAATAAACTTGCGTCATATATCACTGAGTGCAAACGGCTCGGAATCCGTGTATTACCGCCTAATGTCAACGAAAGCAATCTTCATTTTACAGTCAGCGGAAACGATATCCGTTACGGACTTCTTGCCGTTAAAAATCTCGGCAGAAATTTCATAGATGAAATCATCTCGGAGCGCATAAACAATCCTTATGAAGATTTCTTCGATTTCTGCAAAAGGCTCTACGGCAGAAATATGAACAGCAGAGCAATTGAAAGTCTGATAAAATGCGGTGCATTTGACGGACTCGGAGCAAATCGCAGACAATTGCTCGCAATCAGTAAAACCGTTCTTGATGATGTTGAGTATGAAAGCAGAAGAAATGCGGGCGGTCAGATGTCGTTTTTTGATGACGCAGAGGTTGATGCTCAATCATCAAAGCCCAAAATTCCCGATTTGCCCGAATTTCCCGTTTCTGAACTTTTGCATATGGAAAACGAAATTGCGGGAATGTATCTCAGTGGTCATCCGCTCGATGAATACACAACTTTTTCAAAAGCAATCCATGCCGACAAAACGGGTGATATAATCAATAATGACAGCGGTATGTATTTTGACGGAAAAAAAGTCAACCTTGTTTGCATAGTTGCAAAGCTGAAAACCCAGCTTACAAAAAATAACAGGATTATGGCTTTTGTCAATGCCGAGGACAGATACGGAATGCTTGAAATCGTGATTTTCCCGAATGTATATGAAAAATATTCCGCCCTCCTCGGTGCAGGCGGAGCGTTGCTGTTCCGTGGAACTGTTAATTTAAAAGAAAACGAAGAGCCGAAAATCATCTGCGATTCCATAGCGTCTGCCCGTACAAACGAGGATTGCAAAAATAACCCTGTTGCAATAAAAAACACAGAACATTTTTCGCAAAATTATCATATGCAAGCCGTGAAAAATGATACACAAAAGCCTTCTGCACTGTATTTGCGTATTGATGACCTCAATACCGACAAATTCAACCGTGCAAAGCGTGTTCTTGACATTTTTGACGGCAGAACGCCTGTTATTTTCTATCTTACCGACACTAAAAGAAAGGTGAAAGCCCCCTCGTCAATGTGGGTTGATATCAATCCTGTAATGATAAAAGAACTCAAATATCAGCTTGGTGACGAAAATGTGGTGGCAAAATAACCAAAAACAAACTTTTATTTCAGCTATTTGTAATAAAAATTAGTGAGAGCTATTGAAAATTTCGTTTTTTTGTATTATAATTTATGTTGTTAAAACACTTTATTGCATAAAAGTGCAGAAGTATATGATGCTTTACAGCGTGAAAGTGCTGAAAGCTTAGGAGGAAATTAAAATGAAAAAAGCTAAAAAGATTGTCGCAGTTGCTCTTGCGGCGGCTTCCATGTCACTCGCATTTGCAGGATGCGGCGGTTCTGCAGAAAGCTCAAAGGCAGATAATTCAGGCACGGACGGTAAGGTTTACAATATCGGTATCTGTCAGCTTGTTCAGCATGAGGCTCTTGACGCCGCAACAAAAGGCTTTAAAGATTATCTTACTGAGAAACTCGGTGCAGACAATGTAAAGTTTGACGAGCAGAACGCTCAGGGCGATTCCGCAACCTGCGCTACAATCTGCAACCAGTTTGTTTCTTCAAACTATGACCTTATTCTCGGCAACGGTACTGCCGCACTTCAGGCGAAGATACACAGCAACACCGAATATTCCGATTCTCGGTACTTCAATCACAGACTACGGCACAGCGCTCGACAAGTCTGATTGGAACGGTGTTTCGGGTATGAATGTTTCGGGTACAACAGACCTTGCTCCGCTTGATCAGCAGGCGGCAATGCTCAAGGAGCTTTTCCCCGATGCAAAGAATGTCGGAATTCTCTACTGCTCGGCTGAGGCTAACTCAAAGTATCGAGCGATACAATCACTCCTTATTTCAAGGATGCAGGCTATACTGTAAAATCATATTCATTTGCAGATTCAAACGATGTTGCCGCAGTTGCAAAGACTGCCTGTGACGAGAGCGATGTTCTTTACATACCGACAGATAACACAGCGGCATCTAACACAGGTATCATCGACAATGTTGCCACAGCCGCAAAAACTCCTATTGTTGCCGGCGAAGAAGGCATCTGCAAGGGCTGCGGTGTTGCAACACTTTCAATCAGCTATGATGAACTCGGAAGAAAAACAGGCGAAATGGCTTACAACATTCTTGTAAATGGCGAGGACATCACAAAGATGAAGGTTGAGGCTGCTCCGAATGTAACAAAAGAATATATCAAAGATCGTTGTGACACATACGGAATCAAAGTTCCCGACGGTTACACAGAAATCAAAGCAGAATAATTCATATTCAGAAAAATAATATTGGCAGGGGTGCCGTGCAAGCGACACCCCGATATTTTATGTATAGGTGGTTTTTATGGATTTTTTAGCAAACTACTTCGGTTCTCTTAATCCAATGAGCTTTTTATCCGCACTTCCGGGTAATATTGCTCAGGGTATAATTTGGGGACTTATGGGACTCGGTGTATTTCTCACCTTTAAGCTTTTGAACTTTGCCGACCTCAGCGTTGACGGTTCATTTGCAACAGGCGGCGCAGTAACCGCAGTTATGCTCATCAACGGCTGTCCCGTTTGGGCAACAATCATCGTAGCAATCCTTGCAGGTCTTGCGGCAGGTCTGGTAATCGGGACTTCTTCACACGCTTCTCGGAATCCCTGACATTCTCGCAGGTATCCTCACACAGATTGCTCTTTATTCAATTAACCTGAATATTATGGGAAAATCAAACCTCCCAATCAGCTACAGAAACTATACGCTTGTTGTTTCTGCAAGTAATATAAATATGGCAATTCTCGTAGGTCTTGGAATTTGTGCCGTTGTAATTGCCGCAATGTATTGGTATTTCGGCACGGAACAGGGTTCAACAATCCGTTCAACAGGTTCAAACCCTGCAATGAGCAAGGCACAGGGCATTAACATCAATTTTACAAAGGTAATTGCTCTTGCACTTTCAAACGGACTCGTTGCACTTTCGGGTTCACTTTTTGCTCAGTATCAGGGCTTTGCGGATATCAACATGGGCAGAGGCGCAATCGTAATCGGTCTTGCCGCTGTAATCATCGGTGAAGTTCTCGGTGAGGCAATTTTCCGCAAGCACATGAATTTCATCATCAGAATGGTCTTTGTAATTGTCGGCGGTATCCTTTATTATATCGCAATGGGTATCGTACTCTGGCTCAAGATGCCGACAGACGATACAAAGCTCTTCACGGCAATTATCGTTGCAATCTTCCTTGCAGTTCCGTATCTCCAGAAAAAGAGAAAGACTTCATTCAAGAAAGTTGCAAAAATGAATGCTAAAAACGCACAGAAGGAGGGTTAAGAATGCTTGAAATCAAGAATGTATGGAAAACCTTTAATAAAGGCACAGTAAACGAAAAGCAGGCGCTCTGCGGAGTTAATCTCACCCTCAATGACGGCGATTTTTGTACGGTAATCGGCGGTAACGGTGCAGGCAAGTCAACAACACTCAACGCAATTGCAGGCGTGTGGCCTGTTGACTGCGGTCAGATTCTAATTGACGGCAAGGATATTTCCGCATTGCCCGAGCATAAAAGAGCGCCGTACCTCGGCAGAGTATTTCAGGACCCGATGACAGGCACGGTAGCCGATATGGAAATTATAGAAAACCTCGCAATTGCCGCAAGACGAGGCAAAAAAAGAGGACTTTCGTGGGGCGTAAAGGCTGACGAAAGAATCCGTTACCGTCAGATGCTTGCAGAGTTCGACCTCGGACTTGAGGACAGAATGTCCTCAAAAGTAGGACTTCTCTCTGGCGGTCAGCGTCAGGCAATAACACTCCTTATGGCAACAATCAAAAAGCCAAAGCTTCTCCTGCTTGACGAGCATACAGCCGCCCTTGACCCGAAAACAGCCGCAAAGGTGCTTGAGCTTTCCGACAAAATCATTGCCGAAAACAACCTTACGGCACTTATGGTAACTCATAATATGCATGACGCAATTACTCACGGCAACCGTCTTATTATGATGAGTGACGGCAAAATTATCCTCGACATCTCAGGTGAAGAAAAGAAAAATCTTACGGTTGAACACCTCCTCGAAATGTTTGAAAAAGCAAGCGGTTCAAAGCTTGAAAACGACCGTATGCTTTTAAGTAAGGATAAATAATCAAAAATCATATAATCTCAAATAAAATGCCCGACACCGCAGTCGGGCATTTTTATTTGTATATTAAACTATGCACGGTTATCCGTAGCTGTGTCCGTTGGACTGCCGTCACGCAAAGGCGGAAAATTTTCCTTCAAACTGATTTTATAATGTTACTGTACAACATTCAAATATTGAACTTTCAGCAAAATAACATTATCAAATTTGTAACACACGGCATAACAATTCTTAATCGGAATAATTAAAAACACCGATATATAGACGAATTCTACAAAAAGCGCACCATAACTTGTGCATAACATAAAAATATCTTGTCAAAACGGCAAAACTAAATGTAAAAACAAACACAAAACTATCACATTAAACAAACACAATAAAATTATTGCAACCTAATTGAAAAAATCAATCTAAAATGGTATAATCTACTATAAAGAATATGGGTTAGTGTTCACATTTTGACTGAAACAAGCTCAAGGACACATTTTTTAGCTAAAGACACGGCACTTTTTGTAAATTAACTTCAAAATCCCGTGGCTTTTCCGATTATGTTTCACCGTTGGTCAGGCGGTAAAGGTCAAACCCGAACCTAACCAAAACCAAAATATTCGGTTATGGAGGTAATAATTATGAATACAAAAATTTCTCATTTAGGCAGAAGCACTGTTTCCGTCATCCTTGCGGTAATGATGCTCCTGTCGACAATGCTTATCGGTACTATAAGTGTTAATGCGGCTGATTATTTTACAGTTGGAGATACTTTATATTTGGATATTTCAGATGCAAATTATGATGCTACTGCGGATAATGCTGAGTTTTACATAAAATTTTATGAAAAAGGTACTGATAGTTTTAGTTGGTCGAAACTTAGCCAAATTGAAAACAGCAAAGTATATTCCGGTACAGTTCCGAATGGAGAATGGAATCAAGCTGTATTTACAAGGGTTAATGGTAAGGCTTTTAACTCTGAGCAAAATTGGGACAGCAGTAATATTTACTCAAGTGCTGATACAACAATAGCTGATAAGGGCGATAAGAACTGTTGGTCACTTAATAATGGAGATATGAAAGGAACTTGGACAATCTATTCAGGCGGTTCAGGCGGTGGTTCGACATCTACCGACTACTACATTGCAGGTAGATTTAAAACCAAATGGAATGCGGATACCACTGAATATAAGTTTACCGAGTCATCTGAACAGAAAGGTCTTTATTATTATGATACAGAAGAAACGGTTGCTTCACTTTCCGGACAGATACCTGAAGGCATATATGGTAATTATGACAGGTACTTCTATATCCGTTCTAGTAATGGTAAATATTTGACTTCTGACGATAAAGCAGGTCACAGTTTTCAAAATAATAAGAATAGTCAAAATTATTTAACGCTTGTTACTAATGATGACACGCCGGAAAAAAGACTTATAAAATTTAGTGATCCTTCTGATCCATCTAATGACAAAGTAACTATTTGGCTTGATACTACTAATAACGATATGCGGTTGTATTATACAGCTGGCTCTGAATCTTCGCTGACCCCTGTAGCACAAAGCGTATCACTTACAGCAAGTTCCTCACCGGTTCAAGTAGGTACAGAAGTTACACTTACTGCTTCTTTAAATGATAGAGCAACCTTTAAATGATACCGATGTAACTTATAAATTTGAGCAAACAAGCGGTGCAACAGTAACAGGTACTCCTAATGGAAACACCTATAAATTCACCCCTGCTACAGCAGATGATTATACATTTAAAGTTACCGCTTCTGCTGCGAATTATAGTTCAGTTACGAATACAGTAAAGGTTACTGCTACTTCTGATTCGTCTGATAAGTATGCTATCCATGTTAAGCTTGCGGACAATGTTAGTTCATATAGCTTTTCACTTTGGGCATATGGAGCTCCAAATAATACTAATGCATATGGCTATAATAACTGGGATTCTAAGGAAACTTTTACTATTAATGACCATGAATGGCATGATTATCCATTCATAAACACTATTAGTAACTGGAACCTTATTATTTTTAATAATGGTACTGAAAAAAATATGATGGTCAATACAATAGTGATCTTTGGGTTACTGTTAAGGGCGATAATAATTATGATGTTTCTACAATAGCCCCAACAAAATACACTGTAACTTATGGTGTGAATGGTGTCAATGGTACTCTTAGTGCCACAGGCGTCTCTAGCTCAGGTTCTACTGTAAATAGTGGCACAAAGGTAACCTTTACAGCAAACCCAAACAAAGGCTACGCAGTAGAGGGTTGGTACAACGATGCTGAATGTACTAAAAAAATTGAATCTGCAGGAACTAATAAGACTTATACGGTAACAGTAAATGCAGATACCAATGTATATGTAAAATTCCATACCGCAGAAACATACACAGTAACATTCAGTTCAAGCGACGAAACATACGGTACTATTTCTGCAACGAACGGAACAACTCCACTCACTTCCCCTGCAACAGTAACCGAGGGCGATACAGTAACATTCACTGCAAAACCAAAGGATGGCTACGCTCTTTCCGACTGGACTGTAAACGATGCATCAGTTTCTTCAACAACTAATCCGTATACAATTACAGTCAACAACAACACAACCGTAACCGCTAACTTTAAAGTAGAAGATTCAGGTACAATCGTGAATAATATGTACTTTTTGTATGGCAGCACTAACAACCCACAAAGTTGGGAAGGACAGAAGGGATATAATCAATCAGGATATGGAAAGTACAATGTTTATGAAAAAGACGGAAAATACATAGTAACTCTTAATAAAGAACATTATAAAGAACTGTATTTTGCTTTTTCAAAGCATGATTCCTATGTTAATATGGAGCCAAATACAGGTCTCAAAGCTGTAAATTCAGATAATCCTGAAGGCTTAAGACTTGTAGACACTAAAAAACAGGAGTATTATTTGGGATCGGTTCAATATTTATTCGGTAAAATGAGCATTGTAAGTGAAAATTCTGAATATATCGGAGATATAAAAATCATCTACGACCCGACTGCTAATACATATACGGTAAAAGCTACCAAAGATAGTGCTTCCGATACAACCGTAAATATTACAGGTAAAGACGGTACAATTCGTGCGGGCTTTACTAATACTGGTGATAAAAAAACTACCGCTGTTTTAGGTGATACAACTCTTTCAATAACAACTCCTGATGATAAAATAATTACTGCATCTGATTCATACAAGATTGATGGTAAAAATCGTGCTGTTACTGCTAAGAAAGTTCCTTATGGCTCAACAGTAACCGTTACAACCACAATTAACCCTGACGCAACCTTTGCAGGTCACAATGGCAGTGATTACTATGTTAAGGGATTCAGCGTAAACGGTATCTTTGGTGGAGTTCTTTCACAGACTGAAGGTAAAAATCATAGTAGTGATGTATATACTTATACTTTTGAAGTAAATCAAGAGATTTATGGTTCAAAGCTTGAAATCACTCCTGTGTATTTCCTCAAAAATGATGATAACTGCGTATATTTCTACATCGAGAACTACGATTCTGCAAAACAAATTTGGGGCAATACTCCTTCATGTTATGTATATTATGGTAGTGGTACTACAACATTAGAAGCATTAGGCTATTACCCCGGACAACCAATGGTTGACTACAACGGTTCTATCTTTACTCAGATTCCTAAATTTATAGTCAATGGTGATACCACAGAAAAAATTACAGGTATGACGCTTAATAACTATGTTTGGGACGATGTTCATAGAGATTATAACGGTAAAAATCAAAAAAGTGATAATGCACAGACATACGACTACGATGATTTTGTTAAGATAGCTGAGAGCGGTGCTGCTTTGCTGATAACATTATTTATCGTTTTAAGTATAATGAATTCGATAATGAACCGAAGCTGATACATTTGCTTGCTTCTAAAGCTGATGCTGCTTGGGAAGTATTCCTTGACTACCAGAATTATCCGACAGATATTTTTGGCAATAAAATTGGTACAGAGAAGCTTGACTATAAGGACACTCAGAGTGTAACCAGTAAGGATAATTACCTGTCAATTATTTCGGACGGTTACCAGAATAACTACATCGGTAAATATGCAACTGCTTGGAGCATTTATAACAAGGCTGGCGATAGAGTGGCTACTATTCCTTCATCAGCTCTCTTGTATGCCCTTGGCAAGTCCGATGAGCAAATGGAAACTGCCATTGGTTCTGAATCAACTCCTACTGACTTCCTCCCCGGCAAGACAGATAGAGATTCTTATTGGGCAACATTTAAAACCTTATATAATGATTATAAAGGTGTTTATGCTCAGATTAACTTTGAGGCAGCTATCAAAGGCGGTGACGATTATGGCAATCGTCTTGACGGTCGTTGGTACTATTCTCAGAGTAAACAGAAAATCACCGGTGAAATCAAGATTCAGTATGCAAATACTCTTGATGACTACAAAGTAGGCGGTTTCCATGAAGATACATTTGCTGATGAAGATGCTTCATCAATTGTTGGTACGACAACAGGAGCAAGTGCATACTTTACCGATCCAGCGGATAGAGTAAGAAAACTTGAAACTTTTGCTGATAATACTCAGGATTATAAGTTTGAAGTTAATGCAACTTCAACTGCAAAGATACACATTTGTTGGTTGGTACCGTCTTATTGATGGTGATTACAAGGCAATCAATCCTTCGATATGAGTAGTTTGACAGGTGCAGTTACACGAAATTCAGATGTAACGCTTGTTGCTCGTTATATCAAAACCCCGGGCGGTTCAATGACCTTCCACCATTCATTGTACAACGGAACAAATGCAGGCGGAGGTAAAGCCACTCCCGAAATTCAGGTTGTTGTTAAAAACAACGAGGGTAAATCTCTTTATGATTCAGGCAGGATTGCCGGCACAGCTTCAATCGATAAGACTAAGATTGCTGAATTAGCAGCGCAAACAGGTCTTACTGTAACTGTTACTCTTTACACAACAACAAAGAACCTTTATAATTTCAATGGTTACTATTCTGCTGAAAACACAACAGATATAACTGCTTTTAATCCTACTACTGGTTTTACAACAAATGTTAGCGGAGACAGAACAGAAGGTCTTGTAACTACATCAGAATATACGTTCTCGTTTAATGAATACTATAATAAGTATGCAAGCACTCTTACTGCTTTGCTGATGCGGGAACAGTATATTATAATTTCTATTCTGACATTACTTCTATTAAAGTACCGTATAAGGTTCAGTTCTCTTATACTGACAGAATGGGTAATCAAAAGTATTACAACAAGGCAGGTTATGTTGATCCCGAAAACACTTCATCATACACATTTGATGAGAATGCTACTAATGTTGAAGGTGTGGAATCACATTCTGTAAAGGTAACTCTTACAAATAGCTTTATCCTTTCTCTTGCACCGTATGAGTCAAATTTTACAAAGAATCTTACTTGGAATGAGACTCCTGATAGCAATACCGCTTTCGATTCATCAGATAATAAGTCAATAGCATCAGCTGTTGTTAATTCAACTCAGTCAGACAGAACAATCCACCTTAATGTTTTCCGTGATAAGGATACTAATGAACCTACTTCTTCTAATAACGAAAACGGTAATTTTGAACTTTTCACAAAAAATGGTTCATCTGAATTACCTTATAATTCAGTGTTCTATACAAAAAATTCTGACGGAACTTATACTTATGATATCACTGCTCCGAAAACATATACAGATAAAGGTAAAACACTTCAGTTTATGTATTGGGCAATCTACTCCGATCCGGGATGTAATAATCTTGTCATTAAAGCATACAACATCGACGGTGGATTCAGCTATGTATCATATGACAACTATTGGATAGTTCCTGTTTATGGAGAAAGCTCAACTCCAGTTGCATCTGTTAAGGAAGTTTATACTTCAACTCAGTTTATGGAAGTAACAAGAAATCAGTGGACAGCTGGTAATGCTGACAGCTTCAACGGATTTGACGCTGATAGTATGACTACACTTGATACAGCTGCTGATTTCATTAAAGGTAACGGTGAAGACAAGCTTTACGCTGACTTTGTACTTAATTTCTTCTATAACGGCAAACAGCTCAATGTATTTGATCCTAACAGCAGTAAGGTTCAGACAGGTATTGTGATGCAGAAGTTAGAGTTAGAAAAAGATTCCATTGGTGTAGGTTACAATACTGATATGGAGTACTACGCTAGTAAGTACACCGCTGACCTTTCCGTGGCAGCTGAAGATGCTAAAAAGAAAATTTTGACAGGTGAATCAAGTATTGAGTCGCTCACAAAACAGATCAATAATAACAGACTTAATAATAAGAACAGACTTCAGTATTATGCTCGTTTCAATAATACCGAAGCTAATGCAAATTGTGTTTATAGAGTTTACACTTATATTAAGTATGTTAATGAATCAAATGAAACTGTTGTTGAACTTGGTGATCCTATCTACTTTACACTCTATGATATTGCGAACGCAACAGTTTAATTTTAAATTTATTGTGTGCAACAGACAATACTGTTGCACACATAAAATTTAGGAAGGAGTTATTTATGAAAAAAGAGTATTCTTCTCCTGAATTTGAATTAGTAGAATTTAAATTCGAGGATATAATTTTGACCGGTAGTCTTGATGATACTCCTGAGGCTACTAAGAGTGATGGTGACGATTGGGGGTAATGATATGAAAAATACATATTGTTTAAAATCCCTAAAACGCTTTTCCGGATTGTTATTATCTGTATTTTTTATTATTATTTCTACATTTCAAATTTCTGCGGCTTCATATGAAACCGACGGCTTTGTATATTCTGTTTCCGACGGTAATGCGAGCGTAACCGGATATAAAGGTGATAAGACCGATATTGTTCTTCCGCTTAAGCTTCAAAGCTGGTCTGTATCGGAAATTTCTGATTTTGCCTTTGTGGGAAAGACCGCAATAACATCGGTCAGGCTTAACGAAGCAAGATATCTTAGAAGAATCGGTACTGATTCTTTTTACGGTTGTACTTCGCTTGAATCAATTTCAATTCCTATCTGGGTGAGAGATTTTGGTGCTTTGCCGTGTTTCAGAATTGCACAAGTTTGAAATCTGTTACCTTTAACTGTGTGCCGAGTAAAATTACCGATCGATGTTCTACAATTGTACTTCTTTAGACAAGGTATATTTACCTGCCGGAATACAAGTGCGATTGGTAAGAGTGCTTTTGCTGAATGTGCATCACTGTCGAGGTGTTTATTCCTACATCCGTGACTTCTATTGCTTCTAACGCTTTCAGAACCTCTCCGAATGTAACAATCAAGGGCAGTTACGGTTCTTATGCCGAGGAATATGCAAAGGCTAACAATATTCCGTTTGAGGGCATTTCTGCTTATGATGTCGGTGATGTTAATATGGATGGCAGGATTGATATTTTAGATGCAACTCTTATCCAGAAGTATGTTGTCGGTATTGTTGAACTTTCGGCAGAACAAAAACATCTTGCCGATTATAACAACGACGGTGACATCACAGTAGTTGACGCAACGGAAATTCGAAGTTTATCGTTCATTTAAACTAACCAATAAAAAAACAGGCTCACTTTTTGTGAGTCTGTTTTATTTCGGAGGACGCTTTGCCAAAATATTTAATTGCTGATTTTATCGTTGAAATTGAACCAAAATTTGATTACTTAAAAAAATTGTGCGAACCGTTTTTGTATGAAGGGGAGAGAAGTGCAGATTTTTCCGCAATACCGTCAGACTCATACTTAAATTCCCTGTTGAGCCGTATGGTTGAAGGTTCAACCATTGATGAAGCCGAAGAATTTGCAACGGCGTCAATTTTTAACCGCAAAATAATTCACCGTGGCGCTATGCTTGTGCATTCCTCGGCACTCGTTTTTGACGGAAAAGCGTATTTGTTTTCCGCCGATTCAGGTGTCGGCAAATCCACTCATACAAAGATGTGGTTGAAAAGATTCGGCTCAAAAGCTCATATTCTCAATGACGATAAGCCTGTTGTGAAAATTAAAAACGAAGTCCCGCTATGCTTGCGGAACTCCGTTTGACGGCGGAAGCGGAATTGCTAACAACGAAACCGTTCCCATAGGTGCTATAATATTCATAGAACGCTCAGTCGATAATTTTGTTACAATTCCCGACACAAATGAGATTGTACAAAGGCTTTACAAATCAACAGTCAAATTTGTGAATAAGTCAGACGGAATGTCTTTGCTCTCAAATCTCGATAATCTTATTCGGCATACAAAATTTTATGTACTGCATTGCAATACAGATGATTCTGCCGTGGATGTTGCCTACAACAATATAATTAAAAACTGCAAATAAAAGACGGTCTGTTCTCGCAGACCGTCTTGTTATATGTATAAAATTGATTACTTGATTTCCTTAATCCAGCCTTCGGGAGCTTCGATTCTGCCCATCTGAATACCTGTAAGTGTATCGTAAAGCTTCTTTGTAATCGGACCCATTTCATCCATACCGCTCGGGAAACAAATTTCCTTGCCGTGGTCGTTAATTTTGCCGACAGGTGAGATTACGGCAGCTGTACCGCAAAGACCGCATTCTGCAAAGTCCTTAACTTCATCAAAGTAAACTTCTCTTTCTTCAACCTCAAGACCAAGATAATGCTCAGCAACATACATAAGTGAGCGGCGGGTAATTGAGGGAGAATGCTGTTAGACTTTGGAGTAACAACCTTGTTGTCCTTTGTTACAAAAATAAAGTTAGCACCGCCTGTTTCTTCAACCTTAGTTCTTGTAGCGGCGTCAAGATACATATTTTCGTCAAAACCTTCTGCATGAGCAGTAACAATAGCGTGAAGGCTCATTGCATAGTTAAGTCCTGCCTTGATGTGACCTGTGCCGTGAGGAGCAGCTCTGTCAAAGTCTGAAACCTTAATTGTAATAGGCTTTGCACCGCCCTTGAAGTAAGGACCTACAGGAGTGGTAAATACTCTGAACTGATATTCTGCCGACGGCTTAACACCGATTACAGGACCGCTGCCGAACATATACGGACGAATATAAAGTGTTGCGCCTGTGCCGTACGGAGGAACATAATCTGCATTTGCCTTAACAACATTGCAAACAGCCTCAACAAACTTTTCTTTTGGAAATACAGGCATCTCAAGACGCTTACAGCTGTCCTCCATTCTCTGTCCGTTAAGATCAGGTCTGAACACAACAATTCTGCCGTCACAGGTAGTGTACGCTTTCATACCCTCAAAGCAAGTCTGAGCATACTGCAAAACGCCTGCACATTCGCTGATAGTAATTGTGGTGTCGGCTGTCATACTGCCGTTGTCCCACTTACCGTCTTTATAATTAGCTACAAATCTTTCACCGATGGGCATATAACCGAAGCCAATGTTTGCCCAGTCAATATTCTGCTTTTCCATCATAAATACTTCCTTTCAATATAAGAAAAAACCTCATTGGTTATACACATATTTTAGCACTTTAATACGCAACTTGTCAATGTTATAACAGCATATTTCACCGTTTTTATGATAATTTATACGCTTTTTAATGTATAATATGAATTTTACTGCATAAGAAACTTTCATTTTGCCGATATTATCTTTTAAAGGGGAAAAACAAACAACAATGTTCTTCTACAGAATAAAAAAATTACTGTTGGGATATATACTTAATTTAATAAGTTACATGGGTGATTTTATGGCTGAAGTTGTAAAAATAGTATTGACGGGAGGACCCTGCGGCGGCAAGACTTCCGCATTAAAATATATCAGCGAAGAGCTTAAAAAGCTTAATATTCCTACAATTACAATCGGTGAGGTTGCAAGCAGATTGTTTAGTGATGGCAAAACCCCCGAAAATGTAGGTTCCTATGAATTTCACAGAGAACTGTTTGAAATTCAGCTTGCTGAGGAGAATGAAAAAACGCAAATTGCCAAAAATATGGATTGTGAAAAGGCGGTTTTGCTTTTTGACAGAGGATTGCTTGACAGCAGAGCATATGTTACGGAAGATGAGTTTGCAAAGTATGCAGGTATTCACAATTTGAATGAAGATGTAATACGAAGCTCTTATGACGCAGTATTTCATCTTGTGACTTCCGCAGACGGTGCAGAAGAGTATTACGGAAAAGAAACCAATATTTTCCGCAGAGAAGAAAGTCTTGAAAAAGCAAGAGAAGTTGACACAGATGTTATGGCTGTGTGGACAGGCACACCGCATCTGAGAATTATTGATAATTCGACCGACTTTGATACTAAGCTGAAAAGACTTCTCAAGGAGGTTGTCGCATTTCTCGGAATTCCGAAACCACTTGAAATTGAAAGAAAATTTTTGATTGAATATCCTGATATTGAATTTTTGAACAGCATAAAAACCTGTCGCAGAATTCCTATTACACAGGCATACCTCACTACTCCCGAGGAGGGATATTTCAAATCCGCAAAAGGGGAGAGGGTGACAAGGCTGTATATATCAAAACTGTAAAAATCAAAATATCGGATATTAAGCGGATTGAAATTGAAAATTATATTTCAAAAGAACAATACGACTCGTACCTTGCTCAAAGGCAGTATGTTACAGGCGTCATCAGTAAAGACAGATATTGCATTGTTGACAACAGCACCTACTGCGAACTTGATGTTTATCCGTTCTGGAATGACAGGGCAACAATAGAAATTGAATTGCTTAGTGAAGATCAGCGGTATCAACTTCCTAAGTTTGTAAAGCTTATAAGAGAGGTTTCGTCTGAACCCGATTATAGGAATCTTGCACTTGCTCAGAAATACGGAAAGCCGTAATTTGGCGGATTTTGTCCGAAAAAAACTTTTTTAAAATTAAATATGAAAAAATTCAAAAAAGTGTTGACAAATATGCCGTATATGGGTATAATATAAAGGCTGACTGAGGTCAGCAACTAATGCGCCAATAGCTCAGCTGGATAGAGCAACTGCCTTCTAAGCAGTAGGTCAGGGGTTCGAGTCCCTTTTGGCGCGCCACTTATGGTGGGATTAGCGTAGTTGGTTAACGCGCCAGTTTGTGGCACTGGAGACCGCCGGTTCGAATCCGGCATTCCACCCCATTTGACTCATTAGCTCAGTTGGCAGAGCACTTGACTTTTAATCAAGGTGTCCGGAGTTCGAATCTCCGATGGGTCACCAACAGCCGCTGAAGAAATTCTTTGGCGGCTTGTTTTTTTAAAATCAATAAAAGTAGAATATATACTGAGCCGTCGCCAAGCGGTAAGGCAACGGACTTTGACTCCGTCACCCGTGGGTTCGAATCCCGCCGGCTCAGCCATGAAACAGGCACTTGCAATTATGTAAGTGCCTGTTTCAATTATAGTTATCTGTCGAGGGTTATGCTGTTGCGTTGCAACGATATACATAAAAAAGAATGCAAAAGATAAATTTTTTAAAAATACTCTTGACCTAAAGTTAGCTTGAGGTTATATAATATAGCTAAAGAGAAATATCTCTGATTTAAATTTAAAATTTATATGATAAGGAGCTTTGATTACGATGTATATTGAAAAAATAAACGGACCTCAGGATGTTAAGAAACTCAGTATTGATGAACTTAACGCTCTTGCATCGGAGATGCGTGACGCTTTACTTCACCGCGCAAGTGTTCACGGCGGTCACTTTGGCCCGAATTTCGGTATTGTAGAGGCAACAATTGCCCTTCATTATGTATTTCATTCACCACAGGACAAGTTTGTGTTTGATGTTTCACACCAGTCATATCCGCATAAAATTCTCACAGGCAGAAAAGAGGCATATATTGCACAGGAGCATTATGATGATGTAACAGGCTATACAAGCCCCATAGAGAGCGAACACGATATGTTTACTGTCGGTCATACATCAACCTCTGTCAGTCTTGCCTGCGGACTTGCAAGGGGCAGAGATGTAACAAACGGCAAGGGCAATGTTATTGCACTCATCGGTGACGGCTCAATCAGCGGCGGTGAGGCTCTTGAAGGTTTTAATGTTGCCGGTGAAATGGATTCAAACCTGATTATTGTTGCAAATGATAACCAAATGTCAATTGCAGAAAATCACGGTGGACTTTATAGAAATCTCAAACTTCTTCGTGACACAGACGGCAAGGCTGAATGTAATCTTTTCAAGTCAATGGGGCTTGATTATGTATATGTCAATGACGGTAACAATATTGAAGAGCTTATCAAAGCTTTTAAGTCTGTTAAAGATATTGATCATCCTGTTGTTGTTCATATTAACACTCTTAAAGGTAAAGGTTATAAGCCTGCTGAAACTGACAAAGAAAGCTGGCATTGGTGTATGCCGTTTGATATTGAAACAGGCAAAACTACTGTTAATTTCCCTGATGAGGAGGACTACAGCTCAATTACAACAGATTATCTTAGAAATAAGATGAAGTCTGACAAGTCTGTTGTGGCGATTACAGCCGGCACTCCCGCACTTTACGGCTTTACTCCTGATGAGAGAAAAGCATTTGGCAGACAGTTTCTTGATGTAGGCATCGCAGAACAGACAGCCGTTGCAATGGCGTCTGCTATCGCAAAGAACGGCGGCAAGCCCGTATTCAATGTTTACAGCTCATTTATCCAGAGAACCTACGATCAGCTTTCACAGGACTTGTGCATTGACTCAAACCCTGCAACAATCCTTGTTCAGACTGCGTCGGTAAACGGTATGACAGATGTTACACACCTCGGAATTTTTGATATTCCCATGATTTCAAACATTCCTAACCTTGTTTATATCGCTCCGACAACTAAGGAAGATTACCTTGCAGTCCTCGACTGGAGCATTGAGCAGACAGATTACCCTGTTGCAATTCGTGTTCCCGTTGCAGAACTTGTTTCAACAGGCAAGCCTTGCACAAAGAATTTTGCAGAACTTAATAAATATGAAGTTGCTCAGCAGGGCGGTAAGATTGCCGTAATCGCACTCGGTTCATTCTATGGAATGGGCGAACAGGCTGCTAAGCTTATTGAAGAAAAAACAGGCACAGCGCCTACTCTTATCAATCCTTACTACATTACAGGCGTTGACACAGAACTTCTTGAAAGCCTCAAGAAAGACCATGATGTTATTGTAACACTTGAAGACGGTGTGCTTGACGGTGGTTTTGGTGAGAAGATTGCCCGTTTCTACGGTCCGTCGATGTAAAGGTTATCAATTTCGGTCTTAAAAGGAATTCCTTGACAGATATAATCCTGCCGATGTCCTCAAAGAAAACCGCCTCACACCCGAACAGATTGCAGAAGATGCAGTTGCTTTGATTTAAATAATTTAAAAATAATTATTCTAAACGAATTTTAGGAGTTAATATCAATGGTAAAACAGACAGCAGGAAGAGATAAACTCGGTGAGTTTGCACCGAAATTTGCAGAAATTAATGACGATGTGCTTTTCGGTGAAGTGTGGAGTAGGGAAGACAAACTTTCACTTCGTGACCGTTCACTTGTTACAGTTGTTGCACTTATGTCACAGGGACTTGTAGATTCTTCTTTTAAGTATCATCTTATGTCAGCCAAAAACAACGGCATTACAAAGGAAGAAATTGCAGAAATCATCACTCATTCCGCATTCTATGCAGGATGGTCAAAAGCTTGGGCAGCTTTCAATATGGCAAAAGAGGTTTGGACAGAAGAATAAAGAGCAGTTGCATATATATTTCTCTTGTGATACAATTAACTGTAGTTATTTTAAATCTTAATTTTTACAAAGGGAAATATCATGAAAAAGACTAAATTTATAATTACCTTGTTAATGGCTGTTCTGATGACTTTTTCATCAGCCTTTTGTGTAAGTGTATCTGCGGCGTCTTCGCCCGATGAGGCGGTGATTTCGGGCAATTATGACGGCATTGAGCCTATTCCCACAGAAAAGCCCGAGGACAAGCCCATAAAGCACGGCAAGGGCTTTTCAAGCGGAGATTACGCCTTGTTCTATACTCAGACAACATTCCTTGCACTTCTTGCAGGATACCTGATTATCTTCAAAGTTAAGGGCACAAAGACAAAAGAGAAAATGCACGGAAGAAAACTTGACCGAAAGTGAAGTGGAATATGAAAATAAGTGAAATATTTTTAACTGTTCTTTTTATTTTTTTTGCACTTTCGTCTTTACTGACCCAAATACCTGTTATAAGAAATTCGATTGTATTTTTTATTCTCTTGTTAGCACAGCTTTTGTTTGTATTTATATTTCATCACAACATAAAGAAAATGAAAATATACGGTACTGTTATTACTGCGCTTGCTGTATCCAACATTATCAACGGTATTATCGCATGGTGTTGGGCGTATCAATCAATTAACAGCATAAGCGTACCAATAAAACAGGGAACGGACATACTTGGAATTGTTATGGCAAAGGCATCATTTGGTATGTTTGCCTACCTTATTTCAGGGATTGCAATAGTTGTTTTTGCAGAATGTATTGTTTCGGTATTTATAAAATACCGAACAAAAAAAAACAACAGCTTATTCACAACATCTAAAACAAAACGGATTGGCTCAATAAAATGCCAATCCGTTTTATTATGTTGACACATTAAAACAGCCCGACCAATTACGGTCGGGCTGATAATTTATGCGCTTTCAGCACTTAATTCTTTAGCTTTTTTCAAAGCAGCATCTTTTTGCTTTTTCTTTTTGATTACCTTGAGTCGGCTGAATTCCTCACGATCCTTTTCGTCAAGTGCGTCGGAAATGAACTTAACTGTTTCCTCAAAACGGGGAATCATAATGTTCTTGAGAGCGTTTGCTCTCTTCTGAGTTTTCTTGATTGAATCGGCAAGGCGGTAAACGCTGTTCTCAATCTCGGCAAGCTCAACTGTAAGATTTTTAACTTCGGTAAATTTTGTATAAACCTTATCAATTGCCGAATTTGTTGTGCGCAGACCGTAGTGTAGGTAGTGATGGTCTTCTCGTTCCTCAATAGTGAGAATCGGAATTTCAACACCCATAACACTTCTTGAATCAAGCTTTAAGCCGTTCTCATAGGGAATAGCGTTAGAAATATCTTCACAAAAGCCGTTGGTAACATTTGCCGTCTGAAGTGCTGTGTAAGCCTCTGCATAAGCGTCATCAATTTTCTGCTGGATTGCGTTTGCATGGTCGATAAGCGTCATCATTTCTCTGATGAGAATGTTACGCTTTCTGTCCAACAGTTCATAGCCGTTTTTGGCGAGTGCAAGGGATTTCTTAGTATTCATAAGATTACCCTTGGTAGGTACTGTCTGTACTGCCATAAATGCTCACACTCCTTTCTTCAAACGATTATTTGTCACCCTTATAGTACTGATCAAGTAAAGCATCGTCAACACGGTCAAGTTCTGCTCTCGGCAATGTTGAAAGCAATTCCCAACCAAGGTCAAGACTCTGTTCAATGCTTCTGTTTTCATTAAAGCCCTGATTAACGAATTTTGATTCAAACAATCTGCCAAACTCAATGTACTTCTTATCAGTAGGAGAAAGCTCCTCTTCACCGATAACAGATGCAAGCGATCTTGCGTCAATTACCTTTGCATAAGAAGCAAAAAGCTGGTTTGCAAGAGGCTGGTGATCGGCTCTTGTATAACCCTCACCGATACCGTCCTTCATAAGACGGGAAAGGGAAGGAAGAACATTGACAGGCGGATACAATCCCTGTCCCTGAAGTGAACGGTCAAGAACAATCTGTCCCTCTGTAATGTAACCTGTAAGGTCTGGGATAGGATGAGTAATATCGTCGTTAGGCATTGTCAAAATCGGAATCTGTGTAACGGAACCGTTGTGACCTTTAATCATACCTGCACGCTCATAAAGTGATGCAAGGTCAGAATAAAGATAGCCGGGGTAACCCTTTCTGCCCGGAATTTCACCTTTTGATGACGAGAACTCACGAAGAGCCTCGGCATAAGATGTCATATCGGTCATAATAACGAGAATGTGCATATCAAGCTCAAATGCAAGATATTCAGCAATTGTAAGAGCACATCTCGGTGTAAGAGTTCTTTCAATGATAGGATCGTTTGAAAGGTTCAAAAGCATTACAACTCTTGAAAGTACGCCGCTTTCTTCAAAGCTCTTCTTAAAGTATTCTGCAACATCTTTTTGAACAGCCATTGCGGCAAATACAACACCAAAGTTAGAGCTGTTTGCACCGCTGATTTTAGCCTGTCTTACAATCTGAACGGCAAGGTCATTATGCTTCATACCTGAGCCGGAGAAGATAGGCAGCTTCGACCTCGATAAGAGTCATAAGCGTATCAATGGTTGAAATACCTGTGTTGATGTAGTTTTTAGGATAAACACGGGAAACAGGGTTGATAGGAGTACCGTTGATATTAGCCTTTTTAACAGGGAAAATATCTCCGAGTCCGTCAATAGGTTTGCCCGCACCGTCAAGTACACGGCCGATAATTTCAGGGGAAAGAGGCATCTCCATAGGATGACCTGTAAGTCTTGTTCTTGTGTTTTTAAGGCTGATTCTTCTTGTACCCTCAAAAACCTGAACAACTATTCTTTCGCCCTCAATCTGAACGACACGACCCTGACGCATTGTACCGTTATCAAGACGAATGTCAACAATTTCCTCGTTGGAAACGCCCTTAACACCGTCCATAACTATAAGAGAGCCGTTAATTTCTTTAACGCCTACATAATCTATAATCATTATTGCGTTCCCTCCTTATTAAGAAATTGCAGCAAGCTTTTCGTCAATTTCCTTAATGTAATCGTCAAACATTTCAGGCTTGCTGTTAGGAATATCATACTTCATCTTTGTAAGCTTATCAAACAGACCAAGGTTAAGAATCTTGGAAAGCGGAATATTCTGAGCAACTATATCCTTAGCTTTGGCATGAAGATGAAGAATGGTTTTCATCATAAGCTTTTGCTTTTCAAGCGGAACATAAGTATCATCGGCATGGAAAGCGTTCTGTTGTAAGAAACCTACACGAATTACTCTTGCTGTTTCAATTACAAGCTTCTGGTCATCGGGGAGTACATCCGAGCCGATGAGCTTTACGATTTCCATAAGTGAACTTTCTTCCTGTAAAAGTGCGCTTATTCTGTTTCTGTATTCAATAAAATCCTCACCGAGATTTTCTCTGAACCACGGATCAAGGTCGTTAAAATACTCGCTGTAGCTGTCCATCCAGTTAATTGCGGGATAATGTCTTGAATAAGCAAGAGCCTTATCAAGAGCCCAGAAACATCTTGTAAAACGCTTTGTGTTCTGTGTTACAGGCTCAGAGAAGTCTGAACCCTGCGGAGAAACCGCACCGATAAGCGTTACAGAACCTTCGCCGCCGCTGAGAACCTCGGCACGACCGCCACGCTCATAGAACTCGGCAAGTCTTGAAGGAAGGTACGCAGGGAAACCTTCTTCGGCAGGCATTTCTTCAAGTCGGCCTGAAATTTCACGGAGAGCCTCAGCCCAACGGGATGTTGAGTCAGCCATCATGGCAACATGGTAACCCATATCTCTGTAATATTCGCCAAGAGTAATACCTGTGTAAATTGAAGCCTCACGAGCTGCAACAGGCATATTTGATGTGTTGGCGATAAGTACGGTTCTGTCGGTCATAGGACGCTGTGACTTTGGGTCAATAAGCTCTGAAAATTCCTCAAGAACCTGGCTCATCTCGTTACCACGCTCACCGCAACCGACATAGATGATGATATCGGCGTCGCACCACTTTGCAAGCTGGTGCTGAGTCATTGTTTTACCTGTACCGAAACCGCCCGGAATAGCTGCTGTACCGCCCTTTGCAATAGGGAAGAGAGTATCAATAACTCTCTGACCCGTGATAAGCGGAACAGCTGATGTAAGTCTTTCCTTAACAGGACGGGAAGTTCTGATTGGCCACTGCTGACAAAGGGTAAGGTTGTGCTCAATGCCTTCGTCATCCTTGATTACAACAACTGTATCAAAGAGCTTGTAGTCGCCGTTGGGATTAACCTTTACTACTTCACCCGAAAGCTCAGGCGGAACCATAAGTCTGTGTTCAATGATAGGAGTTTCGGGGAGAGTAGCGTAAATTTGACCGCCCTCAAGTTTGTCACCGACTTTAACCTTCATTGTAACATTCCACAGCTTCTTGTCATCAAGAGCAGAAACCGAAGAACCACGGTTAATAAACGCACCTGCTTCTTCTTCAATAGCCTTCAGCGGTCTTTCGATACCGTCAAAGATGTTATCAATAATACCGGGGCCGAGAAGAACATTCATAGGAGCACCGGTACCCTCAACGGGATCGCCCGGTTTAAGTCCTGTTGTTTCCTCATAAACCTGAATAGTTGTGATGTCGTCTGTAATACCGATGATTTCACCGACAAGCTTTTGCTTGCCTACATGAACCATTTCCATCATCTCAAAGCTGTCGGTATTTTTTACGGTAACAACAGGTCCGTTTATTCCATATATAACATTGTTGTTTTCCATATTATTACCATCTCTTTCAAAAGAAATTAACAGTCAGCAAGATTAAAGCACACTCAGTCCGGAATTTTCAATAAACCATTCTTTCTGTGCATAGAGCTTGCTGTCAAGAGTTTCATCGGCAACAATATTCATTGCCTTGCAAAAGCCTTTGATTCCGCCGATTTTGATTGACTTGTCGGCAACAACCTCGGTGCTTCCTGCAAAAACTGCCTTGATTTTGTCTGAGTTCTTCATATCTCTTTCGTTGACATAAACAACACAGTCGTTGTCTGCAAAAAGCTTAGCAACTTCCTTTGCACTTTTTACAAGGCTGTTTGAGTAATCTGATGTTTTTGTGTATTCAACAAGCTTTTCTTCAGCCTTTTTAAATACGCTTTCAGTCATTTCAGCTCTCTCGAGAAACAGTTTTTTCGACCTTCCTGAATTTTCTTTGCAAGAATACCAGTCTGCCTGTTTCTTGATTCTTCAAGTTTGTCCTTGATATATTTTTCGCTGTCATGTCTGCCTTTTTCGGTTGCCTCTTTCAGCTTTTCTTCTTTAAGCTGAGCAACCTCTGTCTGCATGGCACTTCTTTGTTCATCAGCATATTTTTTAATGGCTTTCAGAAAGTTATCTGTTTTGTTTTTGGAGTTTTCCATTAAAAATAACCTCCCTGAATAAATTCAGATATGTGATAATTACAGCTTTACGCCGATTGCGTCCTGAACATATTTTGTAATACTGTCCTTGGTTCTTCCGTTACCGTGACGGTCGGGAATTTCAACAATAAGCGGCTGTTTGCGGTTAAGCTTGAGGTCATAAATAAGGTCGGGACAGAGCGAAACAAGTGTTTCCGTAATAAGAATAACTGCAATATCATCCCTGTTCACAGCCTTTTCAAGCTCACTGCGTACCTCATCCTCCTGATGAACAACTACGCCTTCAATACCTGCAAATCTCATACCCATTTTGGTATCGACATTATCACTTATAAGAAAAAATTTCATAATAATCAATCCTTAACGAAACTTAAATCGCTTAAATTATCTTGCAAAGATAAGAAGAATTGAAACGAGCATACCGTAAATAGCGATACCTTCACCAAGTACAACGAAGATGATTGCTTTACCGAATGCCTTAGGATCTTCACTTGTAGCACCGATAGCGGCAGGAGCAGCGTTACCAACGGCAATACCGCCGCCGATACATGAAAGACCTGTTGCAAGAGCGGCACCGATATATGCAAGACCGTCAGCCATACCCGATGTAGCTGCAGCGGCATCACCTGTAGCAAAGACTTGCTACGATAGGGCATACCATGCAGAATGCAAATACAGCAGCGAATGAGCAAATCTGAGTAAGAACTGTTTTCTTTCTGTTCTTGCCGTGTTCAAAAGCCTTTACTGCAAGAATTGCAGATGCACAAAGGAATACTACCGGAACAGCTAACATAATTAAATTGAATAACATAATAATACCTCCAAAAATTATCAATCAATATTTAATTTAACAGGTTCGTAAGGTCTGCCTTCACCGGAATAGAAACGGCTGAACATGTCGTAATATTCAAGTCTTAACACCTGAATTGCAACAAGAAGCGCCTCAAGAACCATTACAAAAACATTACCTAAAACAACTACGGGCCCAGTATGCTACTGCGGGAGCTGTTTGGGCAAGTACGAAAACAACCGTCATCATACCTGCGTGTACAAGAACGAATGCACCGACTCTTAAAAAGCTTACCGTGTTTGTAACATACTCAAGCAAAAATTCGATTGACTCGATAGCATGCTCAAGAATATATCCGCCCCAGCTTTCGGGCTGCCAGTCTTTTTCACCGGCATGATAAGAAGTCCGAGAGGCTCACCAAAGAAGATGAGCAGATAGGGGAGAACGATAAGGCAAAGAATGTATGCAAGGGAAAATACCTGCAGACCCAATACGAGCTGTCCTGCAACACCGAAAATAATTGAACAGTAGAATACAAGACCTGCGCAACCGCTTGATCCGAACAAGGCTCTTCCCACATCTCCCTGCTTGAAGGAACTGTAAATATTAAGTCCCATAGCAACCACAACAAGCGAAATACCTATTGCAACAGCCGCAAGAAGAATCATTACAATTGAGCCTGATGACATTACTTCAATCGGTTTTTCATCAAGTCCGAAGAGTGCTTTGTAAAGAGGATCGAGCACATGCTCAAATCCGAACACACTTCCGAACACACAGCCGAATATCGCAGAAGAAATTCCGCACGGCACAAGAATTTTACCGATTTTCATTTTCCTGAGTTTCCACATAAGCGCACCGACAATTGATACACAAATGCCCTGACCGAGGTCAGCAAACATTATGCCGAATATAATGACATAAGTGATAGCGATAAAGAGTGACGGATCAATTTCGTTATATTTCGGAACACCGTACATCTCTGTGTAAAATTCAAACGGTTTTGCAAGGAAACAGTTTTTGAGTTTGACAGGCGGCGATTTTGCAATCTCCGTCTTGCCGTCTGAAAAATCTACATTGACGCTGGCAATTTTTTTGAGTCTGCGTCTGAGAGGCTTAGCATCCTCTGTAGGAACCCAACCTACAATGATAAAGCTTTTGCTGTATTGCAATGCTTTTGTGCGGATTTTGGCATAAAGATTAAGCTCTTCAAGCTTAGAAAGATATTTACAGATTCTAACCTCATACTTGTCAACATAATCGTCAACTCGCTTCTGAGCTTCTTTAAGCTTTTCCTCAAGATGGGGAATAAGGCTCTCAAGTTTTTTTTCAGATGAATTCTCGGTGTGTCATTAACTCCGAGAACATCACATTTTTCAAAGTACAATCCTGAAAAGATTCTGTCAATTTCCTCGGTTTTGTCAATCGGAGCAAAATAAACGCCCCAATAATGTGATTTATCCTCGGAACAGACAATAAAATCCACATAAGGATTATCTTTATAGGCTGAAAGCTTTTCAAAGCTTTCCTTAGGCAATCTGCCAAAGCGTGAACTGATATACTTTAAGGTTAAAACCTTTTCAATTTCAACCCCAAGTCCGACAAAGTGTGTTGTTTCAACAAGATTTTCCTTTGCCTGCATCAACTGCTCTTCAACAAACAGCCTGTCATCTGCAAGAACTTCAATGTCGCTGTTTATCTGATTTGTAAACAGCTCAATTTCTTTAAAGGTCGGATTAAAGTCACTTACATCAACAAGATTAAACTTGCGTTTTGTAAGGCTTAATGTTGCTTTAAGAGTGTTAAGAGGTTCAGCATAGATGTTTTTTGATTGCAGATGCGTAAAATCCTTTGTGTTACTGTAGAAAGATGAAACATCATCGGGATGGAACACACCTGATTCACCAAGTACCGATATTACATTATCAATATCCCTTGTAAGTCCGATAATGCTTACGGCCTGCATGGTTGAAACAGCCAAATTATAATCACCTCTTCTTGACAGTCAAATAATCATTTAATGAGCAATGACTGTGTAATTTTATTGTCAAGTTCATATCTTGTGCCCTCAATCAGAGTGACAATATTCATCAGCTCTGTTTCTGCAACAAAAACATATGAAATCATTACAACCGAAGGGTTGTTGGAAAAGTGCATATTTTTCCTTGCAAGCCTGTATTTTACTCTCGGTGAAATATCGCTTGCAGAAACATATCCGATTTTATCAATCAATCTTCCGTTATGCGTATTCTGCATAATTGAGAATATCTCGCCCGAGGATTCCGCCTTACACATCATGTCAATGGTCTTTTCGCTGAGATTTGTGTAATTAAGCAAGAGGTTTGCTTTGATATCATCGGGAGAAAGCTTATAATACTTTTTCAATCTCAAAATTCTCGAGAAAATATTATAATCGTTAATCGTAAAGAAAAAGTTGATAAGCTCGTGCTTTTCCTGTCCTTTTGTTGTAGCTTTAATCAGTTTTGTCAGTTTTCCGAACACCAAGTTATACAGCTTGTTCTCAATGTCCGATATTGGAAGTCGATTTTTCTCATCTGGAGAAAATTGCTTGAGAATATCGTAGAATTGGGAGGACTGTGTGGCGTTCAGAAACTCTTCATAATTTTTTGCGTTGGCAAGCTTGTTAACATCTATTTCCGTATGCTTTGAAATATACCCCGGGAATTGATAGATGAACTTGTCAGTCGAGTTTGAACTGAGCAGGATAAGGAATCTTATAATCTGCTCAACCTCTAATGTCGAGATAATGTACGATGACAAACCCGAGCTTACGCTCGAATCGTATCTGCACAAAGAGTCAAATTCATAGAAAAGGTTTTGTCTCAAAAGAGCCTCAAGCCGTCCTCTGTGAATTTCACGCTCACTGACATCCGTCAAAGCCTTGGAGTAATGCGTATTATTTTTAAGATACGACATAATCTCTCCGACGCTCTGGCATGCAAGCAAACTCTGGTAATCCTTTTCGGTAAGTCTGTTGCCGAACTTTGACCTTGCTTTTGTCGAACTGCAAACGAAGTTTTTGACATTATCCGCATACACCTCCTTGTAAACAGTAAATGGAATGTTACTGTGCAACCGTTCTTTTGACGATTTCGTCAACCCACTTGTCACAGTTGAGTTTAAAATCAGAGTCAAGCTTGATATGCACTGAATTGTGCTTGCTCTGAATTTCCTCCCATTGCTGTTCGGCTTTCTTTGTTTCCTGAATGTCGTTGCGTTTCACAACCTCTTCAGCTTTTGCCATGAAGTCGTCATAAATCTTCTTCGTTTCGGCTTCAATAGTTTTGGAAAGTTCCTCTTTTTCTTCAAGAGTATCCTTTTCCATGGCTTTGGCTTCGTTGTCGGCATCAACGATTTTTTTAATCATATTCTCCATAAAACCACCCCCGTGAAAAATTAGTTTTTAAGCGCCTGAAGCGGAGCCGGAATTCTTCCGCCACGCTTAATAAATGCCTCCGGTGAACCTTTCCTTACAGGCATAACGGGACCTCTGCCGAGCAGTCCGCCGAAATTAAGTTCTTCGCCTGCACTTTTTCCGATAGCCGGAATAAGTCTTACCGCAGTTGTTTTGGTATTTACCATACCAATTGCAGCCTCATCTGCAATAATTGCAGAGATAACCTCGGGAGTTATGTCACCGGGTACTACAATCATGTCAAGACCAACCGAACATACGGCTGTCATTGATTCAAGTTTTGTAATATCAAGGTAACCTTCAGTAGCGGCATGAATCATACCTGCATCCTCGGAAACGGGGATAAAAGCACCGCTCAGACCGCCGACATGGGAAGAAGCCATAACGCCGCCCTTTTTAACAGCGTCATTAAGAAGTGCAAGAGCAGCGGTTGTACCGTGGCATCCGCACACTTCAAGTCCCATCTCCTCAAGAATATATGCAACACTGTCACCGACAGCAGGTGTCGGGGCAAGTGAAAGGTCAACAATACCAAAGGGAACACAAAGTCGCTTGCTTGCTTCTCTCGCAACAAGCTGTCCCATACGGGTGATTTTGAATGCAGTTTTCTTAACCATATCTGCAATTTCCGTGATGTCTTTTCCGGCACCGTCTTTTGCAAGAGCGGCTCTTACAACGCCGGGACCCGATACACCGACATTGATAACAGTATCGGCTTCACCGACACCGTGGAAAGCACCCGCCATAAACGGGTTGTCTTCGGGAGCGTTACAGAATACAACGAGCTTTGCGGCACCGATGCAGTTTCTGTCGGCTGTAACTTCTGCAGCCTGCTTAACGACCTTACCCATCATCTTAACAGCATCCATATTGATGCCGGCTTTTGTAGAACCGATATTTACGGATGAACAAACGAAATCGGTTTCGCTCAAGGCCTGTGGAATACTCTCAATAAGAGCGTAGTCACCGCTTGCAAAACCCTTCTGAACAAGAGCGGAATAACCGCCGATGAAGTTTACACCGAGTTCCTTTGCGGCTTTGTCAAGAGTGTGGGCAAACTTGACAACATTCTTGCTCTGGCACGGAGCGGCTACCATACCGATAGGGGTAACTGAAATTCTTTTATGTATAATCGGAATACCAAATTCCTTCTGGATGTCTTCACCTGTTTTAACAAGGTCTTTTGCATTTCGACAGATTTTGTCATAAACCTTTGTGCAAGCCTTATCAATGTCCTCGTCAATGCAGTCAAGCAATGAAATACCCATTGTAATTGTTCTTACATCAAGGTTTTCATTGTCTATCATATTTATGGTTTCAAGTATATCTCTTGTTTCTAACATATTATGTATATCCTTTCAATTCGGTAGCACTGATCAAATTCTGTGCATGCTGTTAAAGATGTCCTCGTGCATAACATGAACCTTTGTATTTGTTGATTCTCCGACTGCTTTGAGGTTTGTACGGAGCTGCTCAAATCCGATGTTGGATTTGTCAATTTCAACAAGCATAATCATAGCAAACATATCCTGAAGAACACTCTGTGTTACTTCCACGATATTAACATCAGCCTTTGAACAGGCCTCTGAAACTTTTGCAAGGATTCCAACGCTGTCTTTACCGATTACTGTGATAACTGCCTTCATTTTTTACCTCCTGTTTATGCAGATTTTCGTTGGAATTCTGCATAAAACTGCTTTTCTTTATTTGTGCATATTATATAACTAATTTTTAATAAAGTAAAGTGCAATATTGAAAAAAATTTTTTCATATGTTATCATCTTTTTGTGAGGTGTTTTACTAATGAAAATATGTGATATTCATACCCATTCAAGCAACTCTTTTGATGCTGAAAATACAGTTGAAGAAATGTGCAACAGTGCCTGTAACAAGGGACTTTTTGCACTTGCAATCACCGACCACTGCGAAGCTCCCGAGATTTTGCTCGGCTCTGAAAGTGAGTACGGAGATTTCAGCAAATTAATTCCAAAATCGAATTATGAAACTTCGATTATGCAAGATAGATACAAGGGTAAAATCAAAATACTGAGAGGCATTGAACTCGGTGAGCCGATGCACAATGACGAATGTACAAAAAAAGCACTTTGTTTTGGAGATTTTGACATAATAATCGCATCCGTGCATAACCTGAGAAACAGACCGGATTTTTATTATATGGACTTCAAAAAAGAAGATGCACATATAATTCTCAATATGTACTTTGATGAACTTCTCGAAACCGCCTCTTTTGACAGCTTTTGTACTCTTGCACACCTTACATATCCGTTGAGATATATTAAGCGTGACACGGGCGTTATTCCGAATCTTTCACCGTACAGAGATAAGATTGACCTTATCTACGAAAAACTTATTAAAAAGGATAAGGCTCTTGAAATTAATGTTTCGGGACTGTTCAAGGGACTCGGTGAAACTCTCCCTGCATTTGATGAAATTAAACGCTATCACGACCTTGGAGGCAAGTACATAACCCTCGGAAGTGACGCACATAATATAAATGATGTCGGCAGAGATATTGAAAAGGGAATAGAGCTTGCTTTTAAAGCCGGGTTCAAATCATACTATATATATGAAAACTGTTGCCCTTATGAAATAACAATTGAATAACAAAGAATTAAAATAGTTCTTAAAAGCAAAAAGAGGATTTCGCACTGATATGATGTGAAATCCTCCTTGTTTTTTTGAATCCAATATTCAACTGCAGCACATTATACTGCACTTTTCTGAAAATTGCAATACCTTTTTACAAAGTTTTTGCAAGATTTTTTATGTAATCCTTCAATAAATCTTTTGTTTCAGGGTGTTCAAGCCCAATTTCTATCTGAGCCTGCAAGATTCCGAATTTATTGCCCATATCGTATCTCTTGCCCTCAAACTCAACGGCTGTCATTCCTTTTGTTATTGCAATCTCTCTCATTGCGTCTGTAAGCTGAATTTCTCCGCCGATTCCGGGTTTTGTATTTTCGAGAATTTCGAAAATTTCAGCCGGGAGCACGCATCTGTCAAGAATCGAATAAAGCGAAAGAACTTCTTCGGGAGTCTGCGGCTTTTCCTTCATGTCCGTACAGGCAAAAACATTGTCGTGCATATGTTCAACTTTGAGCGAACCGTACTTGTGAATGTCTTTGGCATCAACCTTTTTAACACCTACAACTCCTTCACCGTATTCACCGTAATGATCAATGAGCTGTTTGATTGCAGGAACCTTGCCTGTAATAACGCCGTCACCGTACATAACAGCAAAAGGTTCATTGCCTACAAAAGATTTTGCTTTGAGAACGGCATGTCCAAGACCTTTCATTTCTTTCTGTCTGATAAAAGAAATGTTTGCAAGGTTTGAAATATTTCTGACTGTTTCAAGAAATTCTGTTTTGCCGCTCTTTTCAAGCAGACTTTCAAGTTCGGGAGAAGCGTCAAAATGATCCTCCATAAGTCCTTTGCCACGGTTTGTGATGATGAGAATATCTGTAATTCCTGCCGCAACAGCCTCCTCAACTATGAACTGGATAGTTGGCTTGTCAACGATAGGATACATTTCTTTCGGCATATTTTTTGTTGCGGGAAGAACTCTTGTACCGAGTCCCGCCGCCGGGATAACCGCCTTTGTTATACGCATAATATTCCTTCTTTCTCATTAAACTTTTTACTTATTATGTTTCTATACATTTATTACGATGTTTCTGTCGTTTACATTAAGAACATCGGCAGATAATTGACAACAAGGAAAGCAAAAGCTACAGAAATAGCAATCGGGAGATTTACTCCGCCTTTTGTTTCGAGTGCCTCATTTAAAAGCTCTTTATTTGTTGTACTTTTTATCTTTTTAATCTTCTTAACAGAGTGATTGTAGTAACATTTATTTGCAATTAAACCGCTGATAACCATTACTATAAGTGAAACCGCATTTGCAAGCAGAGGAGAGAGAAACAGTAAAAACTCAGTCGGTGAAAGTCCGAAAGAATTACCAAGAGAAAGTACCTGTCCGGATTGCTGAGCCTGTACTATGCCTGTGTAGATAGATTTCCATGCTGGAAGCGATGAAATATAAGCAGAACCCACCATCGAACCGAGTACGAGAGCTGAGAACAATACGCCTAAGCCGTACATTTTTCGGTACAGAAAATATATTCCCGATAAAATAAATGCGGAAAAATTGAATCTGCTCTTTTTAAACTTATTGATAAAGCTGAAAATCCTCAGATAATAAGGGGTGTTCTTACCAATGAATTTTGCGGCTTCACCTGCAGTGATATCGTCAACAAGCGGTTCGTCGCTCTTCATTCCTGCCATAGGATCAAAAGCGGCAGCCATTTGCGGATTTGCCTGACCAAAAGGAACACCGAACGGCGGCATACCCTGATTCTGATTGAAATTCGGGTTTGGCTGACCGTTATTCGATCCTGCTGAAAGTTCGGATTGCTTTTGTCATCACCGTAAAGCGGTGCACCGCAGTTGCAGCAATAGAACATTTCTTTCGGATTTTCCGCTCCGCAGCGCTTGCAAAGAACTACACCGTCTTTAGCGTCCTGCTCTGCCTGTTGTTCGGACTCTTCCAGCTGTTCCTTTTCAAAAGAAAAATCAGCACCGTGTTTGTCTGCAAAATGACAATGACCTTCTTTTTCATAACATTCTCTGTGATGCGGTGCTCCGCATTCAGGGCAGACTACAACATCGTCACCCTTTTTGAACTGTTTGTCACATACCGGACATTTGTATTCTGTAAATTCCATTATAAACCTCCAAAGAATACACGATATAGTGTACCTTTTTACGCTTTAATTATAACAAATAGTATTGACAAATGCAACTTGTTTTTGTGTATAAGTTTACTTATGAATAAAATAGCTGTTTTTCTTTACTTTTGTGGATGTTTTTGCTATAATATTAAATTGTGAAAGGATAAACTATATTCAGAAAGGTACATGTTTATGGTACAGTTTGAGGAATTACTTTTAAAGCTTCAGGCTCTCAAGCCTGAAATAGACGATTTGTCCGATGCACTCGGTATGAAGGGCATGCTCTCGGAGATTCAACAGCTTGAACTCAAGGCAACCGAGCCGGGATTTTGGGACGATGTGGAAAAATCACAAAAGGTTTTACAGCGTACGGGCTCTTTAAAGGGCAAGGTTGAGGCTTACGAAGGTCTTGTTGCCAAATACGAGGATACTCACGCCTTGATTGAACTTGCAAATGAGGAAGAGGACGAATCTCTTCTTGAAGAGGCAGAAAGCGAAGTTGAGGCTGTCAAAGAAAATCTTGAAAAACAGCGTTTGCAGACTTTGCTCACAGGCGAATATGATAAAAATAACGCAATTCTTACATTTCACGCAGGTTCTGGCGGAACAGAGGCTCAGGACTGGGCAGAAATGCTTTACAGGATGTACACCCGTTGGGCAGAGGCTCACGGCTTTAAGGTTAAAGAAGTTGACTACCTTGACGGCGATGAGGCAGGACTTAAAAGTGCCGTGCTTCTTGTTGAAGGTGAAAATGCTTACGGCTACTTAAAGAGCGAGGCAGGCGTTCACCGTCTTGTTCGTGTATCTCCGTTTGACTCGGCAGGCAGAAGACACACAAGCTTCTCATCTCTTGAGGTTATGCCGGAAATTGCAAAAGATACAGAGGTTCACATTCCGCCCGAAGATATTAAAATGGATGTTTACCGTGCCAGCGGTGCAGGCGGTCAGAAGGTCAACAAGACTTCATCTGCTGTTCGTCTTACTCATATTCCTACTGGTATCGTTGTTGCCAGTCAGGTTGAGCGCAGTCAGTATCAGAACCGTGATGTTGCTATGAATATGCTTATTTCAAAGCTCGTTGAAATCAAAGAGCGTGAGCATCTTGAAAAAATCGAGGACATCAAGGGTGTTCAAAAGGAAATTACCTGGGGTTCACAGATCCGAAGCTATGTATTTATGCCGTATACAATGGTAAAAGACCACAGAACAGGCTTTGAAACAGGTAACATTCAGGCTGTTATGGACGGCGATCTTGACGGCTTTATCAACGCATATTTAAAGTGTGCAAGTCTTGGCACACTTCAGAAATAAATTTCATATTATACGGAAAGGCTATGAATTAGTATGAAGTATTTAGTAATGCTCTGTGACGGTATGGCTGATGAGCCAAACGCACAGCTTGATAATTCAACTCCTATGGCAAAGGCTGTTAAGCCTTGTATGGATTACCTTGCCTCAAAGGGTGAGGTCGGAATGGTTAAAACCGTTGCCGAAGGACTCAAACCCGGCAGCGATGTTGCAAACCTTTCGGTTCTCGGTTATGAGCCTGCTGTTTATTACAGCGGTCGCTCTCCGCTTGAGGCGGCAAGTATCGGTATTGACCTTAAAGACACCGATGTAACATTAAGATGTAACCTTGTAACTCTGTCCGATGAAGAAAACTACGAGGACAAGTCTATGGTTGACTATTGTGCAGGTGATATTTCAACAGAAGAAGCAAGAGAACTTATCAATTATGTTGAGGAAAAGCTTGGCAACGATATTTTTAAGTTCTATTCGGGTGTTGCATACCGTCATTGTCTTGTATGGAAAAACGGCAATCCTCATCCGGGCGAACTCACACCTCCTCACGATATCTCAGGTCGTGTAATTAAAGAATACATTCCAAAGGGTGACGATACTGCCGCTCTCTATGATTTGATGAAGAAAAGCTATGATTTGCTCAAAGATCATCCTGTAAACAAGGCAAGAGTTGAAAAAGGACTTCGTCCCGCTAACTCAATTTGGCTCTGGGGCGAGGGTACAAAACCCGCTCTTGACAGCTTCTTCGGCAAGTTCGGCAAAAAGGGCAGTATGATTTCTGCTGTTGACCTTCTCAAAGGTATTGCAATTTGTGCCGGAATGAAGAGCGTTGATGTTGAGGGTGCAACAGGCTATATTGACACAAACTTTGACGGAAAGTGCAAAGCTGCAATTGATGAATTCAAAAACGGTGCGGATTTTGTATATATCCATGTTGAAGCTCCCGATGAATGCGGTCACAGAGGAGAGATTGATAATAAAGTAAAGGCTATTGAACTCATTGATGAGCATATTCTCAAGCCTGTAACCGATTTTCTCGAACATTTGATGATTTTGCCGTTCTCGTATGTCCAGATCATCCCACACCTCTTTCTATCCGCACACACACTTCAAATCCTGTTCCTTATCTTATCTATGACAGCAAGAACGAAGTTGACAGCGGCGTAAGCAAATTCTGTGAAGAAGAGGCTAAAAAGACAGGCAACTATATTGAAAAAGGTTTCACAATGATGGATTACTTCCTTTCAAAATAATTTTTTGCTCTGTACTACATAATAAACCAAAAAAATAACATCCTTGCAGATATAATGAAATTAAAAATCTGTAAGGATGTTTTTATGTTGTGTTTGTTCATTATCATAACAATAATGACTGTGATTACTTTGTTTGTAATTGCGTTTTCTTATGCAGTAAAATTCCTTATCGGAATAATAATTAAACTTATACGCAAAAACGATTTAGATAAGTTTTAATGCTTCAACAAGAGCCTTTGAAAGCTGATCGGGGCAGGATGTGCCTCTGCCACGGCAGTCAATGCCTTTTAATTTGTCAACAGCGTCTTTTGCGTCCATACCTTTAACAAGCATACAAATGCCCTGAGTGTTGCCTGAACAGCCGCCCACAAACTCACAGCTTGTGATTTTACCGTTGTCATCAAGTTCAAGATTAATCTGTCTGGAGCAAACTCCCAAGTAGGAAAATATGAATATTTCATTGTAATACCTCTTTTCATAATTTGAAATCATATTATCACAGAAACAGAAAAAAATCCAGATAATTTTATTTTTTTGTTTTTAAAATTGAAAATCTATGTTATAATTTAAATACAGATTGCACTTTGTTACAAACTTTGCTCCCTGTTATGAAAGCAGAGCGTTGTTCTGATTAAAATCCAAGTGCAGATGTTCACAGCTCTAATAGAATGGAACTATTATAAATAATATTGTAACAGACATTTACAAAAAGCAAATCACAGAAAGTAGGATATAATGTCAATTAATATAGATTTGGGAGCATGGAACTCAATTTTTGCAGTTCCCTCCAAAGTAGTCGATGAAGGATTAAAATTTTCTGACGGCGTAAAGCTTAAAGTCCTTTTGTTTGTCCTTCGTAATGCCGAAGTCGTTCCGTTGACGACACTGAAATTTCAAAGGCAACAGGTGTCAATGTAACCGATATTCCCGAGGCGCTTGACTATTGGGTAAGTATGGGTGTGTTTAATCGAATTGAAAATACCTTTACTCCCGTAAAAAATAACGAGGAATTTGTTTCTGCACCGCAGACTTCCGCTCAAACGGAACAGACACCGCAACCTGTTCAGACTGTTTTACAGCCACAACAGACAGTGCCACAGCCTGTTCAAGCGGTTCAAGAGCCTGTAAAACAGGAAACAGAACAGTCACCAAAGGAAAACGCAGAAGAACCGCAAAAACATTTTACGGCTACAAGACCGCAAAAGCCTGATTTTGTATTTACGGCACAAAGACTTGCAGTTGATGAAGAATTAAAAATGCTTGTTGAAGAAACGCAGACAACACTCGGAAAAGTTCTTTCAAATTCCGATATCGCAACTCTGCTTATGCTCAAGGACACCTGCGGACTTCCGCTTGATGTTATCTTTATGCTTATACATTATTGTGCAAGCATTGATAAGGGCAATATCAGAACGATTGAAAATATCGGTATTCAATGGGCAAATGACGGTGTTTATTCGCTTGAGGCGGCTGATAACAAGATTAAGCAGATTCAAAAAACAACGGCAAACTTTTCAATTGTTTCAAAAGCATTTGGACTTAAAAATGTTGGTTCTCCTACAAAAAAACAGCTTGAATACGGTGACAAGTGGGTAAGCGAGTGGAAGTTTTCGCCCGAAATGCTCAGAGAGGCGTATGAAAGATGCGTTGATACAAAGGGAACAATGAATCTTCGCTACATTGACGGAATCTTAAAGCGTTGGAATGCAAGCAATCTGCACACGCTTGACGAACTTCATAAGTATGAAAAATCAGCGTCAAAGCCGTCGCAGAAACAGTCGTCATCTTATGATATTAATGAACTCGACAAATTTAATTCACTTGATAATTTTTAATTAAGAGGTTGGTATGGGATACAGCAATAGTGTTTATAAGGCTGCTTCGGACACATTACATGAACGCAGACTTAACGCCGAAAAGGCAGCGGAAAGAAGAAAAGAAGAGGTTTATAAAAAATTCCCCCGTGTGAAAGAACTTGAAAAACAGATTTCCGTGGGCGGAATCAAAACAGCCCGAGCAGTTCTTGCGGGCGGAGATGTGAAGGACGCCGTTTCAAAGCTTCGTGATCAGAATCTTGCAATGCAGGCAGAGGTCAGGAAAATCCTTACAGATAACGGTTATCCCGAAAATTATTTTGAGCCCGATTATTTTTGTAAGAAATGTAATGACAAAGGCTATTGTGACATAAACGGAAAAACTGTCAGATGTTCATGCATGAAGTCTGCTCTCATAGCCTGTGCATGTGCCGAGCTTAACAGAAACGCTCCGCTGTCACTTTCTACATTTGAAAGCTTTAATCTTGAATATTATGACAAGACTGTTGATCCGAAGCTTAAGGTATCTCCTTACGACCATATGAGCAGAGTTTTAAGATATTGTCAGAATTATGCCGATAACTTTAACTCGCATTCGGAAAGTATACTTATGAAAGGCGCAACCGGACTCGGCAAAACTCATTTGTCGCTTGCAATTGCAAACGAGGCAATAAAGAGGGGTTACGGTGTAATTTATGCGTCTGCTCCGCAACTTGTTTCAAAGCTTGAAAAAATATATTTTTCAAACAAGGAAGATGATTCAACATTCGATATGCTTGTTGAATGCGACCTACTTATTATAGATGACCTCGGAACGGAATTTCATTCTCAATTTTCTGTATCACAGCTTTACAACATTTTTAACTCAAGGATGTTGTCAAACAAGCCCGGTAATTATAAATACAAATCTGACAATAAGAGATTTGCAGGAGAATTATACTGACAGATTTGTTTCAAGAATCTGCGGAAATGCCCGTCAGCTTGATTTTTTGGGCAGAGATATAAGGATCGACGAAAATAATTTTAAAATATTTTCGTCAAAAATCCTGTTGCTGTCGGCTGTTTTGAAGGTCTGAAAACTTTTTTGAAAAAATTTTAAAAAAAGTATTGACTTTTTGAACGATATGTCTTATAATTCATATCGTTGCAAGTTCGGTAGCAATTACATCTTGTGGAATAGTGTAACGGTAGCACGACAGACTCGACTCTGTTTGTTGGGGTTCGAATCCCTATTCCACAGCCACAGCCCCGAAGTAATTCGGGGCTCTTTTATTTCGAGGTGTAGCGCAGTTTGGTAGCGCACATCGTTCGGGACGATGGGGTCGCAAGTTCGAATCTTGTCACCTCGACCAGTTTGGCGCCGTACTTTTTTAAGTTCGGCGCATTTTCTTTTTTAAAAAATTTGGAGGTAATTTTATGAAAAAAGTAATTTCGATTGCAGTTGCTCTTGTTCTTTGCCTTTCGATATTTGCAGGTTGCGGTGCAAAGGAAGTTAATCTTGCTGACCTTATGGATAAGATGAATTCCGAGTACAGCGTAGATGCAACAAAGTATGAAACAAAGGATGATATGTACAAATATTACAATATCAATGCCGACGATATCAAGCAGTTTGCCGCTGAGGTCGGTAAGTCTGATACAGACAGCAAAAACACAGAGGTAGTTCTTGTTGAGGCAACTGATTCGGCTGCTGCTTCAAGAGTCGAAACTGCTCTTACAAACCGCTATAATTCAATCTTTCAGCAGAACGCTTCCTATTCAGCTGAAGAGCTTGATATGGTGAAAAATTGTAAGGTTACAAAAGACGGTAACTTTGTTACAATGATTATCGGCGAAAAGGCATCGATATGCTTACAATGTTTAATGACAGCATTAAATAATTCATTTAAAATTTACTGAGGGCGAACATCGTTCGCCCCTTTCTTTTGCAATATTTTAAGGCAGGTTAAAAATGGTACAGACTGAGATTCAAAAAAAATTTTCACATATGAATGATATGCAGAAACAGGCTGTTTTCTGCACAGAAGGACCTTTGCTCATACTTGCAGGTGCCGGTTCGGGCAAAACAACTGTTCTTGTTAACAGAATAGCCTACATTTTGCAGTGTGAGCTTTGTAAACCATGGCAGATACTTGCCATTACTTTTACCAATAAAGCCGCAGGAGAGCTTAAAGAACGAATCTGTGCGGCAGTTCCCGAGGGCGGTGCTGACATCTGGGCGGCTACCTTTCATTCAACCTGTGCAAGAATCCTTCGCAGATACGGCGACAGAATCGGTTATACAAGTCATTTCACGGTTTACGGGACTGACGATCAGAAAAAACTCGTCAAGGATATTTTAAAGCAACTCAATATTGCCGAAAAAACTTTGCCTGTAAAATCAATTCTCTCCGAAATTTCAAAGGCTAAGGATAAAATGCTTACTCCCGAAGAAATGCGTAAAGAGGCCGAATTTGACAGCAGAAAAGCACAGATTGCAAAGGTTTATGAAATCTATCAGACAAAGCTTAAAACAGCCGATGCAATGGATTTTGACGATATGCTTTGCAATACCGTAAAGCTTTTTGAAACAGCACCCGATATACTTGACTATTACAGAAATCAGTTCAAGTACATCATGGTCGATGAGTATCAGGATACTAACAAGGTGCAGTATAAGTTTGTAAGCCTGCTTGCAAGCAAATACGGAAACATCTGCGTTGTCGGTGATGATGACCAGAGTATCTACAAATTCCGTGGTGCTACAATCGAAAATATTCTTTCTTTTGAAAATACATTTAAGAACGCAAAGATGATTCGCCTTGAACTGAATTACAGAAGTACACAGAATATCCTCAATGCCGCTAACGAGGTCATCTCAAATAACACAATGCGTAAGGGTAAAACTTTGTGGACCGAAAACGGTCAGGGCGAGAAAATTAAGGTACATACAGCCGAGAATGAGCGTGACGAGGCTAATTTCATTGCTCAGACCATTCTTGACGGTGTTGCCGACGGAAGAAAATATTCCGACTATGCAATTCTTTACAGAATGAATGCCCAGTCAAACGCAATTGAGCAGGCTTTGTCACGAAGCGGTGTTCCGCACCGTGTAATCGGCGGTCACAGATTCTATGACCGTGAAGAAATTCGTGATATGGTTGCATATCTTCAGGTTATAAATAATCCTCATGATGATGTCAGACTTTCAAGAATTATCAATGTTCCAAAAAGGGGAATAGGTGCGACAACCGTTTCCCATGCCGCAGACATTGCCGCAGGACTCGGCGAAAGCATTTACGATGTAATCAAGGAGGCGGAAAACTATCCGCAGCTTTCTCGTGCCTCTGCAAAGCTCAAAGCTTTTGTTGCACTTATTGACGGACTTATTGAAGCCGAGCAGAGTGGCGAATATTCTCTTGCGGAATTATATAACCTTGTGATTGAACACACATCATACGAACAGTATCTTAAAACCGAAAAGGACAACCCTGAAGTTCGTATTGAAAACATTGAAGAACTTTCTTCAAATATCGTCAAGTTTGAAGAGGACTACGGCGATGAGGCAGACCTCTCTGCATTTCTTGAAGAAATTTCTCTCCAGACCGATATTGATAACTACGATGCAGATGCAGATACCTGCGTAATGATGACATTACATTCGGCAAAGGGACTTGAATTTCCTGTTGTATTCATCGCAGGCATGGAAGAAGGAATGTTTCCGTCCGTTGCAACAATGATGAATCCCGATGAACTCAACGAGGAAAGGCGACTTGCCTATGTCGGAATTACAAGAGCAAAGGAAATTCTCTATTTCACAAAAACAAATTCGAGAATGCTGTTCGGATCAACAAGCTATAATAAGGGCTCAAGATTCTTAAACGAGATTCCCGATAATCTTCTTGAATACAGCGGCGGAAGAAAGCAGATGTTCACACAGGCGTCTTCCGGTTTTGCATCGGGAACAGGTGAAAAAGTTTCCGTCGGCAAATCATCGGGAAGCTCGTATTCACCGAATAAATCATTCGGATTTACAAAACCTCCTGTTAAGAGCGGTGCTGTATTCAATGTAGGAGATTGTGTTCAGCACAAGGTGTTCGGCAAGGGCATGGTAATGAAAGCCGAGAAAATGGGCAATGATACTATGCTTGAAATTGCCTTTGACAAAGCCGGCACAAAAACTCTTATGGCGAACTATTGCAGTAATATGAAAAAAATCTGAGGTGATTAAAGTGCTTATATCATCAAAAAAGGTTCTGTGTCTTGCAATGTCTGCGTTGACAGCTTTTTCTGTGTGCCTTACAGGTTGCGGAAAAGACACGCAGTCTTCTATATCTGCTACAGAGAAAACAACCGCCGTGGCTGCCTCACAGCCTGTAACAAAGGCGGCAACCTCCGATGAGCAGACACAAGAACCCACATGGAACTATTCCGAACTCAAAAGAAAATCTTCCGATATTTCCGAAAATCTTGACGCAATAATAACCGATAACAAATTCAGGGGAACGGTTTATGTCAAAATCGGAAATGCTCTTGAGTATATCGGCACTAACGGATTTTCCGACAAGGACAGGCACACAAAGAATTCTACGGACACATGCTTTAGAATTGCTTCGCTCACAAAGCAGTTTACTGCTGTTGCGGTTATGCAGCTTGTTGAGGAGGGAAAGCTTTCACTTGATGATACAATCGACAAATATTTTCCGTCATATAAATACGGCAAAAAATCACCGTTAAAAACCTGCTTACAATGACAGCGGGCATAAAGGATTACATCAACAAAGACGGCGATACAAATACTTATGCATACAACGAATCTCAGCTTGAATATAAGGTTTCAGCCGAAAATTCCGCAAAGAAAAATAAAAAAGCCGTAATGGACTGGATACTTGATCAGGAACTTAATTTTGAACCCGATGAGAAGTATATGTACTCAAACAGTGCTTATTTTCTTCTCGGTGATATCATCGAACAGGTCAGCAAAACCTCGTACGAAAAATATATTAAAGAGAATATTCTTAAACCGTCGGGAATGATGAACACAGGCTTTGAGGGCACTGATAAGCTCGCTGTAGGATATCAGGATATTTACGATAACGCATGGACATTGTATCCCGGAGTAGGATATTCTGCAACAAGTTTAATTTCCAATGTTCCCGATTTACTCAAATGGGTTGACGCTCTTTGTACAAACAAGCTCATTTCGGAAAAATCTTTTAAAGAAATGACAACGCCGTACAAGGGTAACTACGGTTACGGCTTTGTTGTGTCAAAAGACAGCAATATGATTTCTCACACAGGAAAAATCGACAAGTATAATGCCGCTCTTGTTTTTACCAAAGACGAAAATCAAATTTATATAGCACTTTCAAATTATTCAAACAGCAGTCCGATTAATCTGTTTAATAACATTCAGAAAACACTTGCCCCGCTTTTACGGGTAATTTTCGGCTGTTAGTCCCCAAAAATCAAAACCTCCATAAAATGTATTGTTACAGTGCATTAATTGAACTGTCAATACTTTTACGGAGGTTATTTTTATGTCAGATGTACCTTTCTGTTCCTCGGAAAATGCATGCACCGAAGGCGGCGAGCAAACTAACGGTTGTGAACCTGTTTGTATCAATGTTTCACGAATCTATGACAGTTGCGGAGCAAAAGATTGCCTTTCAAATCTTCCTGTTATGTTTACCGAAGCAAACCAGAAAATTATTGATGGGGCTTGTTCCGTAAAGATATGTAATGTGCGCATAATTACATCTACGGTAGAGGTTGAGCCTGTTGCGTTCCATCGTGGCTTTTATTCGGTCGATATGATGTACTATTTTGCCGTTACCGTTGAAGCCTATACAGCCGCAGGTGCGATTCCCGAAACTGTCACAGGTCTTGCAATGTACGGCAAAAGGGTTGTGCTTTACGGCGGTGAAGGCTGCGTAAAGTCTTTCTCCAGTGACAAAGATGTTGTTTGCGATACATCAGATTCGGATTGTCCGTGCAAATATCCCTATTGCCTGCCGAGAGCAACGGTTCAAATTTCAAATCCAATGGCATTGTCTGCAAATCTACAGGATTACAATAATGCGAATCCGATAACTGTTTGCAGAACATTTCCGAATTGTGTTATTGATTACCTTGACGGAGAACCTGCACAGCCTGAAACGCAGCGAGTGCTTGTTACAATCGGTATTTTTACGATTACAAGGCTTGAAAGAGATGTACAGATTATGATTCCGTCCTATGATTTTTGTGTTCCCCGCAAGGAATGTCCGTCAGCGCCCGATGATCCGTGCGAAGTTTTCAGTAAAATTGATTTTCCTACAGACTCATTCTTCCCGCCGAACGCAATACACCGTGGCGACCGTGACTCTTCTCATACATCTTCTTTTAAATGCGGTTGTGAAAACTGATTATACAGAAAAACGGGGCTGATTTCAGTCCCGCTTTTGTTATGTTATTTTGAAATTGTTTCATAAAGTAATTTTATTCCGCTTTCAATTTTTACATCTTTTATTCCCGAAAAGCTTAACACAATCATATTTTCGGCTTTGTTGAACTGCATAGTTTTAATTAATGCGTCGTCAATTTTCTTTATAACAGAATCGTCAATCGTTTTATCCTTAAAAATCAGCGAAACATAAAGCGAAGTTTCGTTAAACACAATTTTAACGGAGGTTCCGAAATATTTCTTTATGTTTGAAAGCATAAGGTCGTTTTTCAAGATAAATTCTTCTCGCTTTTCTCAGATGAACATCAAGCTTACCGTTATTAATATACTTTGCAAGGGCAATTTGTTCTGTTTTTGACGCTGTCTGATTTGTGTATTTTTTGATTTTGTTGTATTCATCGGTGAGCTTTTGCGGAAGAACCATATAACTGATTCTGACAGAGGGAAGAAGTATCTTTGAAAAAGAGCCGAGATAAACCGTGTTTTCGGTATCATAATTCTGTACGCACGGCATAGGGTGCGTACTGTATCGAAGCTCACCGTTGTAATCGTCTTCAATAATCAAAACATTATTTTCTTTTGCCCATTTGATTATCTCAAGTCTGCGTGTAACAGGCATTGTAATGTTGCTGTTTACGGTAAAATTAGGATTTATAAGAATTATATCGGGCTTGATTTCTTCAAGTGAATCAATACAGGCTCCGTATTTATCACATCTGAAATATTTGATGTCATAACCGTGACTGTTGAACACATATTCACTCTGAATGTAGCTGTAATCCGCAAGTGCGATTTTCTTATTATTGCCGAGAAGTGAACAGAGTATGTGCAAAAGCGTCTGAGTACCTGCTCCGACGATAATATTTTCGTATGAGGTGTTTACACTCCGTGTGCCGAGGCTGTATTTTTGCAGAGCATTTCTCAGAATTTCTTCACCCTGTTCTTCACCGTAGGAAGTGAGCAGATAGTTTTGATTTAAAACTTCTTTAACATATTTTTTCCATTCGTTTATGTTGATTATACCGTCATCAATGCTTTTACTGCTGAAATCATATTCATAGTATCTTTTTGTTTTGTTGATATTTGAAGACATTTTATCGCTTTTTGACGGTGTACCGCTGAACTGTGCCTCAACATAATATCCGCTTCGTGGCCTGTTTGATATATATCCCTCTGCACACAACTGTTCATACGCTCCGTTGACAGTACTTTTTGAAACATCAAGGTCGGTACTCAATCGCCTTATTGACGGAAGCTTTGTTCCTTTTTTCAGACTTCCCGTTTCAATTGATTTTCTGACCGACATATAAATCTGCCTGTAAAGCGGAGTTTTATCTTTTTTATTGATAATTATAAAATCGTACAGCATAACATCACCTACCGTATTTTAACATTTTGAAAATATTATTGCAATATCAGTGTATTACGGTTGAAATTATTTCCGTTAAAATGTATAATTATATGGTATGGCATAAAGTCACTGAAATGGCATAAAATACTAATTGCAGAGGGGATTTTACAATGAATGCTATGGCTGATAAATTTTTTGACAGTATAAAAGGGAAAAAAGTTACTTTTATCGGAATCGGTACAAGCAATCTTCCGCTTATAAAACTTTTTGTTGAAAAGGGTGCAAAAGTTACTGCTTGCGATAAGAAGAATTTTGAAGATTTGGGACAGAACGGTATTAAGGCTAAAGAGTACGGTGCAGAACTTTTACTCGGTGAAAATTATCTTTCCGAGATTGATGCCGATATCGTTTTCGAAGTCCCGGCACACCTTTTTATAAGGATGAGCTTTTTGCACTTCGTAACAAGGGCGTTGTTCTTACATCCGAAATGGAAGTTTTCTTCGACCTTTGCCCGTGCAGGATTATTGCTGTGACAGGTTCTGACGGCAAAACAACCACAACAACGATTATTTCGGAATTTTTAAAGGCGGCAGGTTTTAATGTACACCTCGGAGGTAATATCGGCAAGCCGCTTCTTCCTGAGATTGAAAGCGTGAATGATGATGACTGTGCAGTAGTTGAGCTTTCAAGTTTTCAGCTTATCTCTATGAGAAAGAGTCCGGATATTGCCGTGGTAACAAACCTTGCTCCTAACCATCTTGATATACACAAGGATATGCAGGAGTACATTGATTCAAAGAAAAATATCATTCTTCATCAGAATGCTTTTTCAAAGGCTGTTCTCAACCTTGATAATGAGATTACAAACGGCTTTTCCGACAGCGTAAGAGGTCAGCTTGCAAAGTTCTCCGTAAAGGAAAATGTTTCAAACGGTGCTTTCCTTGACGGCGATACAATCTGCTATAATGACTACGGAAAAATTACCCGTATTATGAACATTCATGACATCAAAATTCCCGGTATGCATAATGTAGAAAATTATCTTGCCGCTATTTCAGCCGTATGGGGACTTGTTGATGCAGAAACAATGGTAGCCGTTGCAAAGACTTTTGGCGGTGTTGCTCACCGTGCAGAGTTTGTAAGAGAGGTTGACGGTGTTAAGTATTACAACGATTCAATTGCATCAAGTCCTACAAGAACTGCACTCGGCACACTTTCGCTTTACAGCCGAAAAATCTGCATTATTGCAGGCGGATATGATAAGCATATTCCGTATGAGCCGCTCGGACCCGTAATCAACGATAAAGTAAAACTCCTTATTCTTCTCGGTGATACTGCCCCGAAAATTGAAAAAGCCGTTAAAGAGGCTTCAAACTATGATGCAGATGAAATTGAAATCGTCAATGTAACAAATATGGAAGAGGCTGTAGCTGTTGCCCGTGAGCGTTCAACAAAGGGAGATATTGTTTCGCTTTCACCCGCAAGTGCAAGCTTCGGACTTTACAAGAATTTTGAAGAAAGAGGTAATCACTTCAAGTCAATTGTCAACGCTTTGAAGTAAGATATACAATGAACACAAAAGAACTTATTTTTGAACTCTGTTGTGCAATGGGTGTGTCGGGCAGGGAAGAGCCCGCTTTGTCTGTTGCCGAAAAGTTTTTATCGGATTACACGGATGACATAAAGATATCAAACGGCAGTCTTATGGCTGTTTGCGGTAACAAAAATTCAGATAAAACCATATTGCTTGACGCTCACATTGACCGCATAGGATTTATGGTTACCGAAATAAATGAAAACGGATTTGTAAAAGTTTCTCCGTGCGGAGGAATTGACGCAAGAACTCTTGCCGATACTCTGCTTTGTCTGCAGAACAATCCTGATATAACAGGTGTTGTATGCTGTATGCCTCCTCATCTTTCCGACGGAAAAGAGGACAAGGCTATGCCAACCGACAAAATCTGGGTTGATTTCGGTCTGCCGTATGATGAAGTTAATAAACTCATTTCATTCGGTGATATGCTGACATTTGCCTCAAAGCCGGCAAAATCTTTTGAACGGCAGAATTGTTGCGTCTTGCCTTGATAACAGATGTGGTGTCGCATCACTTGTTAAGTGTGCAGAGTTATTGAAAGACAATGAAACAGATTATAAAGTAATTATCCTTTTAAGCTCTCAGGAAGAAACATTTGGCACAGGCGCTAAAACAGGTGCTTTTACAGTTGAAGCAGACGAGTCAATTGTTGTTGATGTAAGTTTTGCATCTCAGCCGGATGTTTCGGGATTCTATTCTTCGGTTGAACTCGACAAAGGACCAATGATTTGCATTTCTTCAATTCTCAACAAAGAAATGAGCAAATCGCTTGAAAGCGTTGCAAAGAATAAAAATATACCGTATCAGCTTGAACCGATAGCTGGCAGAACAGGCACAAATGCCGACCATATTTCAATCAGCGGAAAAGGTGTAAAAACTGCTGTTGTATCAATCCCACAGCGATATATGCATACACAGAATGAAGTTATTTCTGTAGCTGATGTTGACAATACGGCAAAGCTTATTGCCGAATACATTAAATGCGGAGGTGCTTTCAATGATTGACATAAAATTGCTTGAACAGCTTTGCCTTTGCAACGGTATTTCGGGTGATGAGGGGAATGTTCGCAATCTTATAATTAACGAGATTAAAGACTGTGCCGATGATATTAAAACGGATAATCTCGGCAACCTTATTGTATTTAAAAAGGGAAAAAAGTCTGCAAAAAGCAAACTTATGGTGTCGGCACATATGGATGAAGTAGGTCTTATGGTAACGGATATAACATCTGACGGTTACCTTAAATTTGACGAGGTCGGCGGAATTGACAGAAGAGTTCTTCCCGGTAAGCGTGTATGTGTTGGCAGAAACGGTCTTAACGGTGTAATCGGTGTGAAACCGATTCATCTTACAAACGGTGATGAAAAAACTGCTGTTCCGAAAATGAGTGATATGTACATTGATATCGGTGCCGAAAGCAGGGAAGATGCGCTTAAATATGTAAACTACGGTGACAGCATTAATTTTGAGGGCGACTTTAAGATTAACGGCAAAACTGTTGTTACAAAGGCACTTGACGACCGTTTCGGCTGCTATGTGCTTATTAATCTCATAAAATCCGAACCCGAGTATGATATGTATTTCACATTTGTTGTTCAGGAAGAAGTGGGACTGCGTGGTGCAAGACCTGCGGCTTTTACGGTTAATCCTGATTTTGCTCTTGTTATCGAAAGCACAACTGCCGCTGATGTTGCGGAAGTTGATGCATCTCATCAGGTATGCAATTTGTCAAAAGGCGCAACGGTTACCGTTATGGATAGGGCGACAGTTTATGATAAAGAAATGATAAGTGCCGCTTTTGAACTTGCCGAAAAGAATAACATAGCTGTTCAGTATAAGAGAGCAGTTGCAGGCGGTAATGATTCGGGTGCAATTCATCAGAGCAGAGGCGGAGTGAGAACTCTTGCGGTATCACTTCCGTCAAGGTATATTCATGCTCCTTCAACTGCGGCAAACCTTGATGATTGCGAAAGCGTTTTAAAACTTGCAAAAGTATTGTCCGATTATATTGCGGGCGGAAATTTAGCGAAAGGAAAGACGGCCTGAATGATAGTAACCGCCAATGAAAATTATATAAATGTAATTATGAACCTGTCGGCGGAAGATCCGTTTGCGTGCAGAATAATTTCTCAGTACTACAGTTACGATTCATCGCTTGCTTTTGTTGACTACTGGACGATAATTGACGATAAAACAGATGAGTGTACAGGTGCAATTTCCCGATGCGGAACAAACTTCATTTTATTTCTCACAGATAAAACAAATCTTGAAGAAGTTTCGTCATTTATGCGTGTTGCGGGTGCGTCAAGTGCAATATGCAGCGGAGATTTTAACCTTAATTTATACGGCAGTAAATCCGTTTCGGGTCTTATTCTGAAAAAATCGAGAACCGTTTGAAAATGTTGACGAAAGTATAAATTTTGATGTTCCCGATATTAAAGAGGTTTATAATCTCATCGTAAGCTGTGCCGATGAAAATTTCGTTCCGCCGCCGTTTGATGATTTTTATGTTGATGTGAATCACAAGCTTCGTCATAATGCAACGAGAATGTACGGAGTTTATGACGGTACAAAACTTGTTGCAATGGCTATGACCGTTGCCGAAAGCAGTAACGGTGCCGTGTTGGGTGCGGTGTCGTGTCATCCCGACTACAGAAAGCACGGCTACGGTTCAACTGTTGTAAAGTACATATCCAACAGACTGATTGCCGAGAACAAGACCGTGTATCTTCACAGAGCCAAGAATGCAAATCAGTCGTTTTATAATAATCTCGGTTTTGAACAGTGCGGATCATGGCAGGAATATTATTTTGAAAGGTGATATATTTGAGTTTTTTTGATATAGATGAAAGAGTTATAAAAGCATCCGAAAAGGCAATGGAGCTTTGCAAGGACAAGCTTGCGGAGATTGACGATATTCAGGAATACAACCAGCAGAAGATGATAAAGGCTTTTCAGCTTGCAGATGTTCGTGAAAGTCACCTTTGGGGTTCTACAGGCTACGGATACGACGATGCAGGCAGAGAGGCTCTTGACAAGGTCTATGCCTATGTTTTTGATGCAGAAGACGCACTTGTCCGTCATAATTTCGTAAGCGGTACTCATGCCCTTACAGTTGCACTTTTCGGCGTTTTAAGACCTGGGGATACAATGCTTTCCATAACAGGAATGCCGTATGATACAATCCGTTCTGCTATAGGCATTGAGGGTGACTATCCCGGTTCACTCAAGGACTTTTCAATCAATTTTGAAATGACCGAACTTAATCCTGACGGCACACTTGACTATGACAAAATCGCAAGCGACATTGCAGAAAAAAAGCCTAAAATGGTTTACATACAGCGTTCAAGAGGCTACAGCACAAGACCTACGCTCACATGGAGAGAAATCAAAAAGCTTTGTGAAATTTCAAAAGCCAATTCGCCCGAAAGTATTATTATGCTTGATAACTGTTACGGTGAATTTATTGACAAGGTTGAACCTTTGTCGGTGGGCGTAGATATGATGGCAGGCTCTCTTATCAAAAATCCGGGCGGCGGTATTGCTCCTACAGGCGGATATATTGCAGGTAAGAAAGAACTTGTAGAGATGTGTGCCTACAGACTTACCACTCCCGGTACAGGCAAAGAAATCGGTGCTACCCTTAACGCAAACAGAGAACTTTTTATGGGTGCGTACCATGCTCCTCATGTTACGGGTGAAGCACTTAAAACTGCAGTATTTGCATCGGCACTTTTTGAAATTCTCGGTTATGAAACAAGTCCTAAGTACAATGATGCAAGAGGAGATATCATTCAGCTTATCATGCTCGGTAATGCAGAAAAGGTATGCCGCTTTTGCGAGGGTGTTCGTAGAGCGGTTCGGCTGTTGACAGCTTTGTATCTCCGATTCCGTCGGATATGCCGGGTTACGAAAGTCAGGTAGTTATGGCGGCAGGCGCATTTACTCTCGGTTCATCTATTGAACTTTCTGCAGACGCACCGTTGCGTGAACCGTATGCAGTATGGATGCAGGGAAGTCTTAACTTCCACAGCGGTAAGCTCGGTGTAATGCTTGCGGCAAGTAAGATTTTAAGAGATGAAAAATAATATAATCTTGTTGCTTTGATTATAACAGCAAATAAAAAATCCCGCTTTTGTAAGCGGGATTTTTGCTATGATTTTTTATTGCGTAAGTTTTTAAAAAAGTCGGTGAGAAGTTTTGAACACTCCTCCTGCATAATACCGCCGACTGATTCAGGTTTGAAATTGAACGGCATTTGGAACAGATTCGTAATTGTACCGCAAGCGCCGTTTTTTAAGTCGTATGCGCCAAAATATACCTTTGGAATATGAGCGTTGATTATTGCACCTGCACACATAGGGCAAGGCTCAAGTGTTACATAAATTTCACAGTTCCACAATCTCCAACCGCCAAGCTTTTGACAGGCATTGTATATTGCGTCGGTTTCGGCATGAAGAAGAGCGTTCTTGCTTTGTTCACGGCGATTTCTTCCTGTGGCAACAATTTCATCATTTCTGACAATTACCGCACCGACGGGAACTTCGTTTTCCGCAGCGGCAATCTCAGCCTGTTCAATAGCCTTTTGCATATAGTATAAAGTTTTATCCATTGTTAATTAATCCTAAATTTGTGATTGTAGTTATCAGAAAAAAAAGTACAAGTGAAAGTATGATGCCGGGATTCACAAGAAATGCAGTCATTTTCTCTTTTAAGCTAAGTTCACTTACAATTCCGTCTTTCTTATCAGATATTTTGAAAAAGTTCTTATCTTTTTTTGGCAAGTACGATATATGAAACAAAGCCTGCAATACAGAAGAAAATAATCAGACTGTAACTGATTATTGTTGCCGCATAATCGGAAACAATGTTTGCATCTCTTAAAATGCTCATGGAAACAGCATATAGGTTATTAAGAAAATGGATTGCAATTGACGGAAGAATGGAATTGAATTTGCAATCGACATATGCAAAAATAAGTCCGAGAATAAACGCAAACGGAATTTGTGATATATTCTGATGCATTGCACCGAACAAAATTGCAGAGCCTATAACTGCTGTTGTGTCACCAAACTTTCTCAGAGAACCCATAACTATTCCTCTGAAAGCAAATTCTTCGGCAAAAGCGGGGACGATTGCTGTTGAAATTATGTTCAGAACAATACTCAGAACACTTGAATCTCCGATTGCCAATCCCGAAGATGTGTTTTCAATTCCGAAAAGCGAGAAGTTGTCTGCGATAACACTCGTGGCAACATTTGCAATCATTGCACCTCCCATTCCGAGAAACAGAATGGGTATCATACTTTTTTGTTTTACATATTTTGTGCTGATAGTATCATTTAAACTGTTTCTTGAAAGCTTTATATAAAAAAATGCAGGAACAACAACGGCAAATACGGAAATAAATATATCCATAAAGTAAGTCAGTATTGAATAATTGTCAGAATAAATATATTTTGCCGAACCAAAAGCCTTGAAAACTTCTACAACTATCATTGCGCTTACTGTCATTGTAAGCGAATACGCAAATACAAAAAACCTAAACTGCTTGATCTTTGCTTGAGATTATCATATTGGAACTCTTTTTTGAAATTGCGGTTATAATTAAGGTTATTGCCGTAAAACGGCATATTATTACCCGAAAACTGGTTATTTATCAAATTATCACATCCTCAAAGCTATTCTAACATAGAGGCATATTATTTTCAAGGATTAAAACATCCGTATAAAGTATTTGCATGATTAAAATGATGTAACCCGACAAAAAGTAACTTTAAAATACAGTATAATAAATTCACCCAAAATCAACGCCAAAGAAGAAAAACTGTTTGTATTTTCACACAAATTGATTCACCTCTATTTACAGCGTAGTAATTAAGGCAAAAAATTTAAAAATATAACTTGATTTTTCCTGATTTGTATTGTATAATATGTTTTGCATTTGCCGGTGTGATGGAATTGGCAGACGTAGCGGACTCAAAATCCATGCCGGTAGCGATACCGTACCGGTTCAAGTCCGGTCACCGGCACCAAAAAGGACATTAACTCATAGAGTTAGTGTCCTTTTTTAGTATAGTATATTTCGGAGGGCGATAATTATGGGCGGAATAAGTGTTATGCTTTTAATGGGAATGCTTTCGGCTATGTATGTGTTCTTTATAGCAGTAATTGCCGTGCTGATTATTTATTTTGCAGTAAGCTATGTTTTTGAGAGCATTGCGGCAATGGGTATGTGCAAGAACTTGTACTATAAGCACAGCGGTACAGCTTGGATTCCGTTTTATAATAAATATCTCCTCGGTAAAATTGCAGGAAATAAGGCTTTAGGCATAATTGAAGGTGTGCTGAACCTTTCAATCGCAACCGTTGCCGTTCTGTTTTTCTGCTTTGAACTGGAAATCGGTATCATCGGCTTGATTGCCCTGTTAGCTTGTGCCATTGCCTCATTTGTGATAGATGTAATTATCGCCGATAAAATATTCAAAAATCTTAACATCAGATATTCGGATGTTCTCACAGTAGTAAATGTCCTTACCTTCGGACTTTTAAGACCTATAATTCTTTTTATATTCAGAAATAAACAGAATACAGTCAGATTTTAATTTCAAAGGAGCAATACACGCCGTATTGTTCCTTTTCCTTTTGCAAAAATGCTCTGTTTAAGATTATTTTTGTTTCATAATTTTTTGACACAGGCAATTTTTTTGAAAAATTCGTCAATTTTTTTATTTTTAATTCTCATATGGTTGCTTATTTTTGATTTATATATTATAATGTATCTTGTATTGTTTTTTTTTTAATTACGGCGCAAAGCCGCATCTTTATGGAGGATTTGATTATGGAAAAGAAAGAATTACTTTACGAAGGAAAGGCAAAGAAGGTATTTTCCACCGAAGATCCCAATTTGTGCATCGTTTCCTACAAGGACGACGCAACTGCATTCAACGGCGAGAAAAAGGGCACAATCGTTGGCAAGGGTGTTGTAAACAACCGTATGTCAAACTTTATGTTCAAGCTTCTTGAAAAGCATGGCATTGCAACAGACTTTGTTGAAGAGCTTAACGACAGAGATACAGTCCTCAAGAAGGTTGAAATTGTTCCTCTCGAGGTAATTTTAAGAAATAAAGCTGCCGAAGCAGTCTTTCAAAGCGTCTCGGTCTTCCCGAAGGCACTCCTATGAAGACTCCTGTTCTTGAATTCTGCTATAAGAACGATGAACTCGGCGATCCTATGGTAAATGAATATCACATCCTCGCAGCTGGCTTTGCTACAAAGGAAGAAATCGACACAATCACAGAAATGGCTTTCAAGATTAATGAGATTATGATTGAATTCTTCAAGCAGTGCAAGGTTGATCTTATCGACTTCAAGATTGAGTTCGGCAGATATAAGGGCAAGATTCTCCTTGCTGACGAAATTTCTCCCGATACATGCCGTTTCTGGGATATGGATACTCAGGAAAAACTCGACAAAGACCGTTTCCGTCGTGACATGGGCGGTGTTGAAGAGGCTTATGCCGAAATGATGAAGCGTGTAGGTCTTGCATAATAACTACATTGTGAATTTTTGAATTAAGATATGTGAATTAAACTTTGGATAGTTATTTTGATTAATCGGATGGTGGCACCTTGGAATTTTCTTTCGATAATTTTGCAAAAGAAGGTCTGCACGAAGAGTGCGGAGTATTCGGCATATTCAGCGACGGCACAATTAACCCTGCATACGCTTGTTATAACGGCTTGCTTGCTCTCCAGCACAGAGGACAGGAAAGCTGCGGCATCGCTGTATCTGACGAAGGTGTAATTGATTATCACAAAGATATGGGCCTTGTTACCGAGGTCTTTAACAACAAAATTCTTGATTCTCTCAACGGACAAATGGCGGTTTCGCATGTCCGTTACTCGACTGCAGGCGGTTCTGTGCTGGAAAATGCACAACCGCTTGTTATGCGTTATGTAAAGGGTACGCTTTCAATTGCCCATAATGGCAACCTTACCAATGCGCTTGAAATCCGCAGAAGTCTTGAACAGCGCGGCGCAATCTTTCAGACAACAATCGACAGCGAGGTTATCTGCTATGTAATTGCCCGTGAAAGACTTAAATGTCATTCTGTTGAAGATGCCGTTGCAAGAACAATGCAGGTAATTGAGGGAGCTTATTCGCTCCTTGTTATGAGCCCGAGAAAGCTTATTGCGGCTCGTGATCCTCACGGATTCAGACCGCTTTGTATGGGCAAGTACAACGATTCCTATGTTTTTGCAAGTGAAAGTGCGGCTCTTGATGCCTGCGGTGCAGAATTTGTCCGTGATGTTGAACCGGGCGAAATCGTAATTGTAGACCAAAACGGTGTCCGCAGTATGAAACCCGACTTTGGTGACAAGAAAAAGGCACTTTGCATTTTTGAGTATATTTATTTTGCCCGTTCAGACTCCTTTATTGACGGAGTAAGCGTTTATGAGGCAAGAAAGCAGGCAGGACGAATTCTTGCAAGGAAATACCCTGTTGAGGCTGATATGGTTGTCGGTGTTCCCGAATCGGGAATTGATGCCGCAATCGGTTACAGCGAAGAATCAGGAATTCCTTATGAAAAGGCTATTGTGAAGAACAGCTACATCGGCAGAACCTTCATAAAGCCAAGTCAGAAGGAACGAATGAAAAGCGTAAAAATTAAACTCAACCCGATTGCCGACAAAATCAAAGGCAAGAGAGTTGTTATTATTGATGACAGCATTGTGCGTGGTACAACTGTTGACCGAATTGTTACAATGCTCAAAGAGGCAGGCGCAAAAGAGGTACATATGCGTATCAGTTCACCTCCGTTTATGTGGCCGTGTTATTACGGTACAGACATTCCGTCAAGAGGAGAACTTATTGCCTGCAACCATACAATCGAAGAAATCACAAAGCTCAGCAAGGCTGATTCCCTCGGATATCTCCCTGTTGAGTCACTTCGTGAGATGATTCACAACGCTCCAGTAGGCTTTTGTGACGGTTGCTTTACGGGTAATTACCCCGCTCCTATCACAAAAGAAACCTTTAAGGGCAAGGAGCGCGGCGGAATGAACTTCGATGAAAACAATAAAAAGGACAACTAATTGAAAGGATGTAAATAATGGTAAAAGATACTTATGAATCACCCTTGTCAGCCCGTTATGCAAGCAAGGAAATGAAATACATTTTCTCGCCGGATAAAAAATTCAGAACATGGAGAAAACTCTGGATTGCTCTTGCAGAATCGGAAAAAGAACTCGGACTCCCAATTACACAGGAGCAGATTGACGAACTCAAGGCTCATGCTGATGACATCAACTATGAAGTTGCACAGGAAAGAGAGAAAATTGTTCGTCACGATGTAATGTCACATGTATATGCTTACGGTGTTCAGTGTCCGAACGCAAAGGGCATTATTCATCTCGGAGCAACCTCCTGCTATGTCGGTGATAACACAGATATCATCATTATGACAGAAGGACTCAAGCTTATCAGAAATAAGCTTATCACCGTTATCCGCAACCTTTCAAAGTTTGCCGATGAATACAAGGCTCTTCCAACCCTTGCATTCACTCATTTTCAGCCTGCACAGCCTACAACAGTAGGTAAGAGAGCGACTCTCTGGCTTCAGGAGCTCCTTATGGATCTTGAAGATGTTGAGTATCAGCTTTCAAAGGCTAAGCTTCTCGGTTCAAAGGGTACAACAGGTACACAGGCAAGTTTCCTTGAACTCTTTGACGGAGATCACGAAAAGTGCAAAATGCTTGACCGTAAGATTGCAGAAAAAATGGGCTATAAGGCTTGTTTCCCTGTATCAGGTCAGACATATTCAAGAAAGCTTGATTCACAGTTCCTCAATGTTCTTGCGGGAATTGCTCAGTCAGCCGCTAAATTCTCAAATGATATCAGACTTCTTCAGCACCTCAAAGAGGTTGAAGAGCCGTTTGAAAAGAATCAGATCGGTTCATCGGCTATGGCTTACAAGCGTAACCCAATGAGAAGTGAGCGTATAGGTTCACTTTCAAGATATGTTATGGTTGATGTCCTCAACGGTTACTTTACAACTGCCACACAGTGGTTTGAAAGAACACTTGATGACTCAGCCAACAAGCGTCTCAGCATTCCAGAGGCATTCCTCGCAGTTGACGGTATCCTTTCACTTTATGCAAATGTTGCAGACGGTCTTGTTGTTTATCCAAAGGTAATTGAACAAAGACTCAGAAAGAACTTCCGTTCATGGCAACAGAGAATATTATGATGGATGCAGTTAAAAAGCGTGGTGCTGACAGACAGCAGCTTCACGAGAAAATCCGTGAGCATTCAATGGTCTGTCAAGAGTAGTTAAGGTTGAAGGCGGTGAAAATGATCTTCTCGAAAGAATTGCCGCAGATGAGGCATTCGGTGTTACTATTGAAGAACTTGAAAAGATTCTCAAGCCGGAAAACTACACAGGCAGAGCAAAAGAGCAGACAGAGGACTTCCTCAACGAGTGCATCAAGCCTGTTCTTGAAAAGTACGCAGATGTTGAGTCTGACAAGCCTGAAATCAATGTTTAATTAAACTGATTTAATCGAACCTTTGGTTCAAGTATATATTTTATTTATAGCAGACTATGCGTCTGTAAAAAGGAGTTTTGTAAAATGGTAAAAGCAATTGTAGGTGCCAACTGGGGCGACGAGGGCAAGGGTAAAATTACCGATGTTCTTGCAAACGACAGCGACATCGTAATTCGTTTTCAAGGCGGTGCAAACGCAGGACATACAATTGTCAACGATTACGGAAAATTTGCTCTTCACCAGCTTCCTTCGGGTGTTTTTCATCAGAATATCACCAATATAATCGGCAACGGTGTTGCTTTCAGCGTTGAAAACTTCGTTAAGGAAATGGCTCACCTCAAAGATCGCGGAGTTCCCGAGCCAAACATTATTATTTCTGACAGAGCACAAATTGTTATGCCTTACCATGTAGCATTTGACTGCTATGAGGAAGAGCGTCTCGGCAAAAATTCTTTCGGTTCAACAAAGAGCGGTATCGCTCCGTTCTATTCTGATAAGTATTCAAAAATCGGTTTCCAGATCAATGAACTTTATGATGATCCCGATTCACTCAGAGAGAAAATCAGACACGCTCTTGAAATCAAGAATGCAACCCTGAAAAACCTCTACAACAAGCCCGAAATCACAGAACAGGAAGTTTTTGACAAGCTAATGGAATATAAGGAACTTCTTGCTCCTTATGTCGGTGACGCATTTACTTTTGTTCATAATGCGCTCAAAGACGGAAAGAATATTCTTCTTGAAGGACAGCTCGGTTCACTCAAGGATACTGACTTCGGCATTTATCCTATGGTTACTTCATCCAATACAATCGCAGGTTACGGTGCTGTAGGCGCAGGTATTCCTCCGTATGAAATCAAAGAAATCATCACAGTTGTCAAGGCTTATTCAAGTGCGGTAGGCGCAGGTGAATTTGTTTCTGAAATCTTCGGCGATGAGGCTGACGAACTCCGCAGAAGAGGCGGTGACGGCGGAGAATTCGGTGCAACAACAGGCAGACCGAGAAGAATGGGTTGGCTTGACCTCGTTGCAACACGCTACGGTTGTATGGTTCAGGGTGCAACACAGGTTGCTTTCACGGTTCTTGATGTTCTCGGATATCTTGATGAAATCTCTGTTTGTGTAGGTTATGAGCTTGACGGCAAGGAAATTGACTACTTCCCGTCAACAACAAAGCTTAAAAGATGCAAACCTATCCTCAAAAAGCTCAAGGGCTGGAAGTGTTCAATTTCAGGTATTACAGAATATGACAAGCTTCCTAAGGAATGCCGTGAATACATTGAATTTGCCGAAAAGGCTATCGGTGTGCCGATTACAATGGTTTCAAACGGTCCTTCCAGAAACGATATTATTTACAGATAATTAAAATATTAATTGAATACCGCACAAATTCTGTGCGGTATTCTTTAAATTTGAAAGGAATTTTACTATGAGCAATGCTACAAAAGAAACTGTCATTGTTCTTGATTTCGGCGGTCAGTACAATCAGCTGATTGCAAGAAGAGTTCGTGAGTGCAATGTGTATTGCGAAATTCTTCCTTATACCGTTGATATTCAGAAAATCAAAGACATTAACCCAAAAGGTATTATCTTCACAGGCGGTCCTAACAGCGTTTATGACGAGTCATCACCGCACTATACTCCTGAAATTTTTGAACTCGGAATCCCGATTCTCGGCATTTGCTACGGTTGTCAGCTTATGGCATACACACTCGGCGGCAATGTTGTTTCGGCTACAGACAATTCATCAAGCGAGGACGGCAAGACAGTTACAAGATATAATAACAATGATATCCTCTTTAAATCCGTAAAGAGTGAAGGAATTTCATGGATGAGTCACCGTGACTATATCAATGAAGCTCCCGAAGGATTCAGCATTACAGCTACAACGGATGCATGTCCCGTAGCCGCAATGTCATGTCCTGAAAAAAGTTTTACGGTGTTCAGTTCCATCCTGAAGTTAACCATACAGAAAACGGTAAAGATATGCTCCGTTCATTCCTTTATGATGTTTGCGAATGTAAGGGTGAGTGGAAAATGGAAAGCTTCATCGACACAACTGTTGCACAGCTTAAAGAGCAGATTGGTGACAAGGGTGTAGTTCTCGGACTTTCGGGCGGTGTAGATTCATCCGTTGCCGCAAAGACTTCTCAGCAAGGCAGTCGGTAAACAACTTACCTGCGTTTTCGTTGATCAGGGACTTATGAGAAAAGACGAGGGCGACTTTGTTGAGCAGACCTTTACAAAGCTTTTTGATATGAACTTTGTCCGCATTAATTGTCAGGAAGAGTTCCTTGCAAAGCTTAAAGGTGTTGAAGAACCCGAAGAAAAAAGCGCCACATCATCGGCACAGAATTTTATAAGGTGTTCTGGAACAAAATCCGTGAAAGCTACGGCGAGGGTTATTTTGCACAGGGTACAATTTATCCCGACCGTATCGAAAGCGGTAAAGGCGATGCCGCAAAAATCAAAACACATCACAATCAGGTTGGTATCCCGGAAGATATTGACTTTGCAGGTGTAATTGAACCGCTTAAAGACCTTTTCAAGGATGAGGTAAGAGTAGTAGGTGAGAAGCTTGGACTTCCGCACGACCTCGTATGGCGTCAGCCGTTCCCGGGTCCGGGACTCGGTGTGCGTGTAATCGGTGAAGTTACAGCCGAAAAGGTTCGTATTCTTCAGGAAGCTGATGCAATTCTTCGTGATGAAATGGATAAGTGCGGTTACGCAGATAAGATGAGCCAGTTCTTCGCAGTCCTCCCGGGTGTGAAAACCGTTGGCGTTATGGGTGACGCAAGAACATATGACGAACTCATCGCTCTCCGTGCCGTTACAACCGATGATTTTATGACAGCCGACTGGGCAAAAATCCCCTACGAAATCCTAGGCAGAGTCTCCAACCGCATCATCAACGAAGTAGAACATGTCAACAGAGTAGTCTATGATATAACAAGTAAACCCCCTGGAACAGTAGAGTGGGAATAGTAGTCAAAACGCCGCAAACCCGCATAGATACTGGGTTTTGAAAGGCGAAATGTCCTCGTGACAACATTTTGACAACATCTGAAAATTATTCATAAATAAAGAGCTAACAGATTTCTGTGTCTGTTAGCTCTTTTTGTTTTGCCAGATTACATATTTTTGAGTTTGTCTTTGAATGCATCTACCATTGCATCGCTGAGTTCCTGCGACGGTACTTTTGCCCAATTCTGTGTTGTATCGAGTTTAGGATATGTATAACGCCATTCGTCATACTGCTCTTTGGTAATTTCACCGTTTCTGTATTTTTCAGCTTGCTCTGCCCAAGCGGCGAGCATTGCAAATACTGATTTGCTTGCGGTCGGTTTACTTTCATCAAAGCATAAATGTATTTCGCCGTTTACATTCTCGGCTCTCATACCATAGAGGTCTTCAAGCGTAAACAATGTATGTAACAGTCCGAGGTCGCTGTCAATGTCGGGAACAGTAAGAGCCTGAGCAGATATACCGAACACCTCTGCAAGATTATTTGTTAAATCAGCTTTAGGCGTTCTTGAGCCCGACTCATACTGTGCCATACGAATATCGGCAGTCTTTTCAGGAAAGCCGACTTGCATACCGAGATATTTTTGAGTCATACCTCTCAGATTTCTAAAAAAGCGTATTCTTTCACCGATTGCCATAGTTTTAAGCTCCTTTCCGCTCAATTTAGATATAGTATAAGAACCTGTCAAGCATCAGGTAGTATTTTCTGCGAAAATCTCAACCCTTTCCTGCTTGACAGAACCTTGTACTAAGTGCAATTTCATTATGCACTTAGTATAGCATATAGAGTTAGTATATGTCAAGATAGCCAAAACAAATAAATTTAAGATTTTCTCGAAAGCCACTTGACAATAGCAAATTTGCTTAGTATAATATGAATTACCGACTTAAACAAATTCCGTTTGGTTAGTGAAAACTGAATAACCGTCGTGCATCACGGTAATGGTGCATCCGCTCGGGCAAATCGGAATGCGGTCAGAAAGTTCTCCGACACTAAATAAACAAAACATTTCAAAAAATTAAATTGAAAGGAGGGATTGCAATGAGTACAACTTTTATGAAAGTACAGGATGTAGCAGACGAGTTGGGAGTTTCCAAATCTTACGCTTATAAAATAGTCCAAAAGCTTAATGATGAGCTGAAAGCGCAGGGATTTATAACGATTTCAGGTCGAGTAAACAAACAGTATTTTTTAGAAAGAGCCTGTTACGGCGAAAAACAGAAAGAGAGGAATTAAACAATGTCAGTTTATAAAGACGAAAAAACAAACACTTGGAAGGTCTATTACCGTTATACCGATTGGCAGGGTAAAGTCCACCAAACAACAAAGAGAGGGTTCTCAACAAAGAGAAGCTCTCGCTTGGGAACGAGAGCAGAAAATTAAGGTTGAAGCAGATTTGGATATGTCCTTTGAGAGCTTTGTAGATATTTATACGGTTGATATGAAAAACCGCATAAAAGAAAACACTTGGCACACCAAAGAGCATATTATGAGGACAAAAATTCTACCCTATTTCGGTCAGCGAAAAATCAGCGATATTCAGCCTAAGGACATTATTGCCTGGCAGAATGAAATGATTAAATCCACCAATAAGCAAGGCAAGCCATATTCGCCGGTTTTACCTTAAAACGCTGCATAAATCAGCTAAGCGCAATATTTAACCACGCTGTAAGATTTTACGGTTTGCAAAATAATCCTGCAAAGCAAAAGTAGGAAATATGGGAAAAGCCAAAGGTCGTGAAATGCTGTTTTGGACGCAGGAAGAATATCAGAAATTTTCCTTTGCGATTATGGACAAGCCCATATCATTTTACGCCTTTGAAATGCTTTATTGGTGCGGTGTCCGTGAGGGAGAATTGCTCGCCTTAACTCCTGCTGATTTCGATTTTGAGCGTGGAACAGTAACCATTAACAAATCATATCAGCGTATCGGCAGGCGTGATGTAATTACTGACCCAAAGACAGCAAAGAGTAATCGCACTATCAAAATGCCGCAGTTTCTTATAGAAGAAATGCAGGAATATCTCAAACAGCTTTACGGTGTCGATAAGAACGACAGAATTTTCGAGGTAACAAAAAGTTATTTGCACCACGAAATGGACAGAGGTTCAAAAGAGGCAGGCGTAAAGCGTATCCGTATTCACGATTTAAGACACAGCCATATATCGCTTCTGATTGATATGGGATACTCGGCTGTCGCCATTGCAGACCGTGTAGGACACGAGAGCATTGACATCACCTATAACTACGCTCATCTGTTTCCGTCCACGCAGGACGATATGGCGGATAAGCTTAATAATTTCAGAAAGGAAGCAATTTAATATGTCAGCAAAAAATGTAGATAGGCACAACCGTTTCAGAAACATTACGGTAGGGTTCAGAGTATCGCCCGAAGAACAAGCAGAGTTAAATCGTGCTGTTGCTCTTTCAGGTTTATCCAAACAGGAATACTGTTACCGTCGCTGTATGGAGCGTGATGTGGTTGTGCAAGGAAATCCGAGAGTGTATAAGGCTCTTAAAAATCAAATGGCAGATATGCTTGCGGAATTACAACGCATAGAAGCAGGAAACAATGTCAGCGATGATTTATTAAATATCATTGAACTGATAGCCGTCACAATGGACGGACTGAAAGGATATGTTGCAAATGACGAATAAAAAAGAAATGACCGCCCCTTGCGTATCTGTTGGCGCAGATACGGAGCAGTCATCACAAAAATATAATACAAATATTATACCCGATGTTTCCGCAGAAATCAATGAAAAATTTTTGAAAGGGGGCGTTGCGGATGGCAGAACTTAAAATCATCAATATGGACGAGGTTCCCGTTGAGGAAGTGAAATGGTTGTGGTATCCCTATATTCCCTTTGGAAAACTAACGATTATTCACGGAGACGGCGGCGAAGGTAAAACAACTTTAATATTACAATTAGCAGCGTTATTGTCGAGGGGCGAAAGACTCCCCTGCGATGACACCGAGCGTGAGCCGATAAAAATTATCTACCAAACGGCAGAGGACGGACTCGGCGATACGATTAAACCTCGCCTTTTATCCGGCAATGCAGATTGTACTAAAATTAAAGTGATTGACGAATCGGAAGCGGCTCTTACAATGCTTGACGAACGAGTGGAACAGGCGATTGCCGAAACGGATGCAAGAGTTATTATCTTAGATCCTATGCAAGCATATATCGGTGCGAAGGTCGATATGAACAGAGCGAATGAGGTTAGAAACATTCTCGCTCAGCTTGGCAGAATAGCAGAAAAATATTGCTGTGCAATTATCTTGGTCGGTCACTTGAACAAGGCACAAGGTAACAAGTCAACTTACCGAGGACTTGGCTCTATTGACTTTCAGGCTTGCGCCCGAAGCGTGCTTGTTGTCGGCAGAGTAAAGGATAAGCCTGAAATTCGAGTAGCGGCTCATCAGAAGTCGTCACTTGCGCCCGAAGGAAAACCTATCGCATTTGAGCTGAGTGCGGAAAACGGTTTTCGTTGGCTCGGTCATTATGATATTTCGATAGACGATTTGCTCAGCGGTATCAGCCGTGAAAAGAAATCAGAACAGGCAGAAAATTTAATAGCCGATTGTCTTTCCGACGGAAAATATCCGCAGCAGATTTTATTGAAGAAAGCGCAGAACGCAGGCATCTCAAAAAGAGTGCTTGACGAGGCGAAAAAGTCTCTCGGCGTCAAGTCGATAAAAGAAGGCAGCGGATGGTATTGGGAACTTCCCGAAGAAAAAGAAGCGGGCAACTTTTAAGGTTGCAACATTGCAAAGGTCAGGGACAACTGCAATCTTGCAATGTTCTTTTTCGGTGGGTAGTGAACAATATGAAAGTTTAGCAGAGTGTGCAGAGAGTGCCTTTTCAAAGGCGACTCTTTGCCCCTCGGAGAGCGCAAAACCTGCTGGCAGGTTGCATTTTTGATGGGCTTGCCTGTCAAAAGTGCTTTTGCGTTACTCTTGACAAGAGTAACAGAACCGAGGAAGAACTATCTTTAAGAGATTGGAGGTGTAACTTATGAAAAGAACAATAAGCGCAATGGTTGGGAAAGGCTCTGTAAATCACAACAGCCGTAAATTCAAGGCTGAAAATGTAGATCCGAGCCGAACTCATCTTAATATAGATTACTGCAATGAGAACATCAAGAAAGTGTATCACCAATTGTTCGATGAAGCACTTAAAAGATACAATGACAAGCAGACAAGAGCTGATAGAAAAATAAAGAATTACTACGAAAAAATCTGCAATTCCAAGCAGGAAAAGCCGTTTCACGAACTGATTTTGCAGATAGGTGATAAAGAAAATATGAGTGCGGAAAGTGAGAACGGAACACTTGCAAGGCAGGTATTAGATGAATACTATCGTGAATTTCAAGAGCGTAATCCGCAGTTAAAAGTATTCTCTGCTCATCTTCATATGGACGAAGCAACACCGCATTTGCACATTGATTTTGTACCATTTACTACGGGCAGTAAGCGTGGTCTTGATACAAGAGTTTCTCTGAAACAGGCTCTTGCCGCACAAGGTTTCAAGGGCGGAACTCGTGGCGATACCGAATGGAATCAATGGGTACAAGCCGAAAAAGAGCAGCTTGCTTCTGTTATGGAACGGTACGGTATTGTGTGGGAACACAAGGGTACGCATGAAAAGCATCTATCTGTTCTTGATTACAAGAAACAGGAGCGAGAGAAAGAAGTGGCTCAGTTAGGTGATGAAATCAACAAGCAAGAAGATAAATTGGAGCTTGTAAAATCTCGGATAAACAATATGCTTGACTGCGAAAAGTCTCTTGATAATGTAGTAAAAAACTTTGATAAAGATCCGAAGTATCAACTTCCCGAGCCTCCTGCCTTGATGAGTGCAAAGACATACAAAACGAAAATTGCACAGCCAATAATCAACGCTTTGAAAGAGTTAGTACAAGGCGTAGTAATCAAATATTTTGAAATAAAAAGCACTTTGGAAGAATGGCGGCAAGCAAACCAAAGTCTGTATCAAGATAATATCAGACTATCCGAAAGAGCAAAAAATTTGGAAAATATCAACGCTTCACAAAAAGCGGAACTGCAAGATTACAAGCTCTTACGAAAGGTCTTCGGACACAAACAAATTGACACTATGCTGGAGCAGGCAAAGGAAATCACACAGTCTAAAAAAGCGTAGCTCACGCTTTAGAAATTACAAAGATGAAAGGTAGGAACACACAATGGAAAACAGAATTTATGATGAAAAGAACGGTCTTTGGTACGAAAAGCAAGGCGATTATTTTATCCCTTGCCTTTCAATTCCCGAAGAAGAACAGAAGCCTATCGGCATTTGGGGACAGCGCCACTTGCGTTATATTAAGCAGCATAAGCGTGTCTTTTACACTAATCTACTAACTTCCTGCAAGCTGAACAGTTACCTCGCTGATATTGATAAGCAGGCAGAAGAAATGTTTTCCCGGCTGGTAAAACAACTGGCGGAAAAAGAAAATATAACGGAAAAGCTCAAAGCAGAAAATCAAATGCTGTGGGTACAGAAGATGAACAACATCCGTAACCGTGCGGCGGAAGTTGTAAATGCTGATTTAATCTACGCATAAAAATTATGCCGAGTGTAGTTCTTAAACGAGTTGCGCTCGGCGTTTTTTTGTTTTAAATTTATAAAAATTACAATAAGCACCTTGATTTTATTCGCCCCGTAGAATATAATATATATAATATTTCTTAAGCAGGAGGTTTGGAAATGGGTTTTATGACAGCAAGAGGCTGCAAAAAAATGGAACATATCTCAAAGAAGAGTTCAGATTCTCTGTTCTGAAAATAGAATTGATGGGATTTTTAAACTCGGCGAAAACTGGGCGATTCCCGAAACCGCAGAAAAACCCACTGACAAAAGACTTAAATCTAATAAAAAAGGTGATAAAAATGAATGTGATTGATTTGTTTTGTGGCTGCGGCGGGTTTTCTAAGGGCTTTAATCAGGCTGGTTTTAATATCGTTTATGGTATTGATAACTGGAAAGATGCCACTGTTACATATAAGCATAATTTTCCGTCTGCGGCTATCAGCAATGAAGATATTACAAATATCTGTGGTAACGATATTTTAAAGGCAACAGGGCTAAGCGCAAATGAAATTGATGTTATAATCGGCGGACCTCCGTGTCAGGGATTCTCTCTTTCCGGAAAAAGAATGCTGGATGACCCTCGCAACAGATTATATAAATCTTTTGTTGATATTGTGTCAGATTTGATGCCCCCTGTTTTTGTTATGGAAAATGTACCTGGTCTGGTGCGTCTCTTTGACGGAAAAGTTAAGGACGCTGTTATATCTGATTTTTCCGAATTGGGATATGATGTCGAAATGCAGCTACTATCTGCTGATAATTTTGGTGTGCCGCAGCAACGAAAAAGAGTTTTTTTGTTGGCATCAACCGTTCCAAAATAAGAAATACAGATAAATTCATTTTCCCCAAAGCTACTTTTGGAGAAGGAACGGATAACCCGGCGGTAACCTGCAAAGAAGCTATATCAGATTTGGATTTTATTCCCGATGATAAAATAATGGATGAATGTATGGAATATCGATAGAGCCACAAAGTGATTACCAAAAGCTCATGAGAAAGAATAGTTCAAGAGTTCTCAACCATACAGCGACAATGCATACTGAGAAAACAAAAAAAGAATCATTGCTATGGTACCGGACGGAGGTAATTATAAAGATTTACCACATGAATTATGGTCTACTCGAAAAGTGAATATTGCATGGACAAGGATGAACAGCAATAAACCCTGTTTTACAATAGACACTGGACATAATCATCATTTCCATTATAAAGAAAATAGAGTTCCTACAGTTAGGGAGTCCGCTAGAATTCAGTCATTTCCTGATGATTTTGAATTTATAGGTATCAAAACAAGCCAATTACGTCAAGTTGGAAACGCCGTTCCTCCTTTACTCTCTCAGGCTATTGCCGAACAGGTTAAAGATGTTATAAGAAAGGGATAAAATAATGTACGATCACACTAAACAATATAGGTGCACAATAATCCGTGGAAAATCGCAGAAGGAAATGGATGATATGCTTCCAGCTTATGCGAAAGTTATTGATGAAATATGTCCTTGCAAAGCAGAAGAGTTTGAGGCTAAATTTAATAATTCGTTTCAGCTTTATTTACCTGAATCTGAGCGTGTTAAAAAAACATTGGATAATCATAGGACAGAAATATCCGGCAAACTGTTTGGAATGTACTATTTTTCTAAGATGGTAGAGTATATGAATCTGAAAGAACGCAAAAGTTCTTAGAAGATAATGACCAACCAGCATTTTTTAAAGATATATGTTATAAAATGCAATTTCCAAACGGAACACAGAAAATCAGCACAACAGTAGCGGATAGAATAGCTAACGACATTTGTGTACGTCCGAACGCATTTCTAATAAAATTTTTGTGTATTGCTAAAACCGCAAATATAACTGTAACAAAAAAGGAAATTGGATACTATGTTTTGAATTCCCTTGATGTATTGCAGGGTAAAGCAAGTCCTTACGAAGTATTGGAAGCTGTTACACAAGATAGAAAAGCTGGTATTGAGAGGGATATTTCTGTGTCTGGGAAGGCTAGTTCATATTGTTGGCAACACATTAATGAACAGATGAATTATCTTGAATTAGCAAACTTGATTAGGTTTACTGACGACAAATGTGTAAAACTTAATCCAAATGAAACGGAAACGATTGAATTATTTGCTAATGATTGGGATAAAAAACCTGAATTTGATGTATATTCTTATGATTTAAGTACGGTAGAAAAAAGAAAAAAATTTCAGTATGAGTGGGACGCTTATTTTGCAAAAATATCTGTTTGTGCAGACAAGTTTGCAACATCTGCGGCATCGCTGATTGTTGATGTTGAAGAACCTGCAAAATCAGGACAAAGAAAGGAGAAAGCGTCTGTAAACCTTACTGAATTTGGCGACGAAGGTGAAAATGTTGTATATGAATATGAGAAAAAGCGTGTAGCAGAATTTAATCAAAGACTTGTTAATAAAGTTCTTTCTCTTGGCAAAACAAAAGGATTGGGATATGATATTCAATCTGTTATTGCAGAGCCAGGGGATATGGCAGAGTTTGTGAAATATATTGAGGTTAAATCCACGAAGAGACTTACTTGTCCGGATATAAAAGATGGTTTGTGGGTTGACACACTGAATATAACTCGTAACGAGTGGATTGCCGCCCAGCAACATGGTGAGTTTTATTCGATTTTCAGAGTATATTTCACTCGTGATGGAATTGTTATGTTCGTTCTTGCAAATGTGTCAGAAAAATTTAAAGATGGGCGAATGCAAGCGGTTCCCACAACATACAGAGTTGATTTCAATAATTCTGCGGTTGACAGTGTTATTATACCTGAGGTTTCATAAGGAGATATATATGTATAAAGTTGTTTCACTTTTTTCAGGCTGTGGCGGAGCAGATCTGGGAATTGTCGGAAATTTTGAATTTAACGGTAAAAAATATGATGAAAATCCTTTTTCACTTGTTTATGCCTTGGATATAGATAACAAAGCACTTAATACGCATCGCCTAAATTTTAAGTGTGATAATGTTGTTTGCGGTGATATATGTGAGATAGATGCCAAGGATATTCCCGAACACGATGTTTTGGTAGGTGGTTTTCCCTGTCAGTCATTTAGTACTGTTAATCCAACTAAAGACCCATTTGATGATAGAGCAAATCTATATAAGCAGATGGTTAGAATAGCAAAAGAAAAAAGCAGCCCAAAGTATTTATAGCAGAAAATGTAAAAGGGTTACTAACTTTGCACAAAGGTTCTATTATTGCTAAAGTAATTAAAGCTTTTGAGGACGCCGGATACATAGTAAAAAAGCAATTAATCCGATGTGCAGATTATGGTGTCCCACAAAAGCGTGAACGTGTTATTATTGTTGGTGTGCGTAAAGACATTCAGCAAGAGTATATTTTTCCTGAAGCCCCGAATGAAAATAACTGGCAACCATTGTCTGTAGCTGTTCACAATTTGGCAATTGAAGATAAAAAGTATTATTTTTCTGAAAAAGCCGTCCAGGGTATGAAAAATGCAAAGAATAATATGAAACGAGGATTAGCTCAAAATTTAGATGAACCGTGTTTGACTGTAACAAGCCATTTAGCAAAAGTCAGCCTCAATTCCAGAGATCCTGTACTACTCGTTGACCCCGAAAAGGAACTATACAGACGTTTTACACCTCGTGAGGCGGCACGTATACAGTCTTTTCCTGATTCGTTTCAGTTTGCCGGTTCAGAAACTGATGCATACAGACAGATTGGTAATGCTATTCCGCCTGTAATGTTTTGGCATATAGCAAAAAGCATTCTGCCGATTTTAGATGATATTAAAGAGTGAGCCGAGATGGACGAGCATTCCAAAGAAATACGCAGTTACAATATGTCAATGATTAAAAGTTCAGGTACCAAACCCGAAGAAACAGTAAGAAAATATCTGTTTTCTAAAGGGCTCCGGTATCGGAAAAACGTTAAAACTCTACCGGGGAAACCTGATATTGTGTTTCCAAAATATAAAACAATAGTATTTGTTAACGGCTGCTTTTGGCACGGACACAAATACTGCAAATACTTTGTTTTGCCAAAGACTAATGTGGAATTTTGGACAGAGAAAATCACAACAAATATTGCAAGGGACGAAATCACCTATAAAAAGCTTCAGAATATGGGATGGAATGTAATTGTCGTATGGGAATGCGAGCTGAAAAAGGATAAGCGAGAAAGCACGCTCGAATATTTGTGCTACAATATTTTAAGAAATTCAAAAGAGAGTAATGTAATTTGGTTTATTTTGAATTCTGTGATGAGTGGCATTACTTTGGGAGGATTTTTATATGGATAAAAAAGCAGCCATTATCGTTAGAGTACCTTACAAGTATTTTTCGTACAAGCACTAAAGACCCCTTGAGAATTGTTAATAGAGAAGGAACAACGATAGAGTTTAAAGAATCATATAGTCACGCAGGTATGGCTCAATACTTTAAGACAATTGCCGCATTTGCAAATAATGCAGGTGGATATATAATTTTTGGGGTTGGCGACAAACCGAGGCGATTAATCGGCTTACAAGATAAAAGCCTTCAACAATTTGAGGACTTGAAGGTTGAGGAATTCACGAAAAATTTGTTGGATTATTTTTCTCCTGAAATAAAATGGGATCATTGCACATTTGAATATAAAGAAAAAAGTTTTGGAGTAATTTATGTTTACCCATTATCGAATAAACCGTGTATTTGTAAAAAGCATTATAATTCCCAAAACACAAAATATTCATTAGTCGAGGGAGATATATTTTATAGGTATGGCGGACGCTCGGAAAAAATACGTTATAGCGAATTAGCGTCAATTATAGATGAACAGCGAAAGCGAGAAGAAGAACAATGGATGGATTTTGCTCGTAAAGCTTCTCAAATTGGTGTTTCAAATGCGTGTTTGCTTGATATGACATCTGGAAAAATCACTGGCAATAGCGGAACTATTATTTTAGAGCCTAATTTGTTAGATAAAATTGCTTTCATCAAAGAGGGTGAATTCGTAGAAGAAAAAAGGAAAGCCTGCTCTTCGTTTAATTGGCGATATACAAGAAATTAGTACGGGTAAAATTGTTGTCAAGGAAACTACAAAAAAAGTTATCAAAGCGATTGAAACAAATGATATTCTTGTTGCTTTCTTCAATAATCAAATTGTTGATGAGCCATTAGAATATATAAAATCAATATGTTTTGCGTCGAGCGCAAATTATCCTCTTTACTTTTTGATAAAACAATCAAACTCAAATATAAGTGAAATTATAGATTTGATAGAAAAAACAACTGTTAGAGGAACAACAAAAAGTTGCTAATTAGTAGACTTAACGGAAGTATGGTTAAACAAAAAAATCTTTCGCTACAGAACACAAAAACATCCACTGCTAAGCAAAAGTATAAAGCCGCTTGGGTAAACGAAAACTTGAATACCCCAATCGAAAATGTTTCATATTGTGTTGATGTTCTTTTCACATTAAGCAACGATGAAATTGTCTCGCACGAAAAATACATTAAAACGATGCTACAATATATTTTTAGTGAGTATTATGAAAAAGCACCGTCCATACTCGCTTCTAATATCCGCAAAGCAATTTGTAGGGTTGACGAAGCTGTAAACCTTTAAGGTTAGCTAAGTGATTGCTGTTTGACAGTAGCAATCAATATAGATAACAGTACTTGAAATTAAAAATAAAACAGCTTATAATATACTCGTTGTCGTGACAACAAAATGACAACAGAAGTTTGTACAGTCCATATTCTATGGATATTTCGGATAACTACAATAACTCCTGCTAAATCACCTATACAGAATTGTTTAAGGGGTGGTTTTCGGGAGCGAGTGGGAATAATATCAGGAGTTGCGTAAACCCGCATAAACACTGGGGTTTAGGCTCTCAAATTCCCGATTTGATAGCAAAATGATAGCAAACCGTAAAACGCCATTATTTTAAGTGTTCTATCGGTTTGCAGGTACAATTATCTTAATAACTATTATAAAAGGCATTACTGACTTTTGCAGTCGGTAATGCCTCTTTGTTTTATACAATCAATTGTTGTTTCGCACATAGTTTATTATCTTTTTTGCGGCTTCTTCAGAAATTGAAAACATAGTTTGCCTAAAATTAAAACTACTGTCGGTAATATCTTTCATTTGTGAAGCTGAAATAGGTTTAGACAATTCAACAAAATTATCTAAAATCATATTGTATTCGTAATCGTCGTATCCATCGCATGATTTTTTGTTTAGTATTCCATTTGCATACCCATACGCTCTTATACCAACTCCGCTTTCATATAAAAATACGATATCTCCTTTTTGGAATTTTTGAATTTTCTCTCTCCATCCGGGATAGTAAGTCACTGTGCTTTATGTTCGTCAATCATTTCTTTTGTGTAATGAGGGTTGCTTTGTTTATTTGTGTTAAGTACGTAACAATTGTTTTCATACTCCAAAAAGTCTTCCGTTTGAGAATACATGTTAAATTCAATGTAGTATTCACCTGAAATCTCGAATACCCAATATACAATAGCATCTATATTCAACCCATTATTTTTCCAATAGATGATTGATTCTATTGTTGCTTGATCTACTCCATTCGTAACAATAAGAAAATGTTGCTTCTTGTTAAAGTTGTCGTCAGGCAGAATCTTAGAAGTGTCTCCGTAAATAGGAAGAATGATCAAGTGCAAGATTAGCTTTTTCGTTATGCTGATATTTTTGATATAAACAATTCAATTCATCGTAAGTACTTTTTCCGAACAGTTGCCCATATCGGAGTACTTGTAATAAATTTTCTTGTTTTCCAGACCAGCGCTTGAGTTCAAATATGTATAAATCGCCTTCCTTATCAATGGCAAGTATATCGGGTTCTTCTTGTCGAGCTTTTTCAGTAAAAATAGCCATAAGGTCATTTGAAGAAATGAAATCTTGAATATTATTAGAAATAAGGTTTTCAAGATCTTTTTCTTTCCAACCAATATCTGATAGTGTGACTCTTTTAACCTTTGAGTAATTATTACGGTTTGTATTTTTATTTAATTTATATAACATAGCTATATGCCTCACACTTTAATATTTTTCGGATAATTGTAGCGCCAATTATCGTATTCCTCTTTTGTAATTTCGCCGTTTTTCAGCTTTTCAGCCTGTTCTTTCCAAGCAGTGAACATTTCAAACATAGTAATGTAATTTGTACCCATTCCCTTGTCCAAGTGCAGACATACTTCTCCGTCAAGCTCAGTGATTTTGAGGCCGTATAAATCTTCAAGGGTAAACAAGGTATGCATTAAGCCGTTATAGCTGTCAATATCGGGTACGGTTAACGCACTTGTTGATACTCCGAACACTTCTGCAAGGCTGTTAGTCAGATTTGCTTTCGGCGTTCTTGAGCCGGATTCATACTGCGCCATACGAATATCCGCAGTTTTCTCCGGAAAACCAACCTGCATACCAAGATATTTTTGAGTCATACCTCTTAAATTTCTGAAAAAGCGAATTCTTTCACCGATAGCCATAAAAATGCTCCTCTCGTTATTCTAAAATAGAGTATAGCATAATAAGTTAAGCGTTGTCAAGATAACCAAAGCAAAAAAAAGTAAATATTTTCTCGAAAACCACTTGACTTTACGGAATTTGTTTAGTATAATAGTTAAGCAAATAGCGTTAAGTCTATTTCTAACAACTGAATAACCGTCATATGTCACGGTAATGGCATATCCGCTCGGGCAAATCGGAATGCGGTCAGAAAAGTTCTCCGACACTAAATAAATATGAAAATATAAAAATGAAAGGATGATGTTAATGTCTAACAAAATGTTTATGCGTGTTGAGGATGTGGCAGAAGAAATGGGCGTTTCCGTTTCTTACGCTTACAAACTTATACGCAAATTAAATAAAGAATTGCAGTCAACCGGGTGTATTACAATTCCCGGCAGAATTGACCGTAAATTCTTTCACGAAAAATTTTACTCAACCAAAACGACTAAAAGGAGCGATTAAAATGGGAGCATTTAAAAATGAAAAAAACGGAACTTGGTATGTGCACTTCCGTTACACAGACTGGCAAGGCTTGCGACAGCAAAAATTAAAGCGTGGTTTTGCCACCAAACGAGAGGCACAGGAGTGGGAACGAGCATTCCTGACCGAAAAGAAAGCCGATGTCACTATGCCATTTAAGACTTTTACGGAATTGTACGAAAAAGATGTTAGACCAAAGTTAAAGGAAAACACTTGGCTTACCAAAGAACATATTATTAAAACTAAAATATTGCCGTATTTTGAGCATAAGCGATTATGCGATATATCGGCAAAAGATGTTATCACTTGGCAAAATGAGATTAGAAAAATGACTAATTCAAGCGGAGAGCCGCTTTCTCAAGGGTATTTAAAGACGATTCACAATCAATTGAGCGCATTGTTTAATCACGCAATCAAGATTTACGGTTTAAGATTAAATCCTGCCTCTACGGTTGGTAATATGGGTAAGGAAGAACGCAAGGAAATGAGTTATTGGACTGTGGAGGAATACAGTAAGTTTTCTGATGAAATGATGGACAAGCCTATTTCATATTATGCTTTTCAAATGCTTTATTGGACAGGTATTCGTGTAGGTGAGTTGCTTGCATTAACTGCCGGTGATTTTGACTTTAAAAACAATATGCTTACAATCAACAAATCTTATCAAAGATTGCACGGAGAAGATGTTATCACTACCCCGAAAACCGAAAAGAGCAATCGAACAATAAAAATGCCGCAGTTTTTATGTGATGAAATGCAAGAATACTTGAAAATGTTTTATTCACCGAATAACAGCGACAGGATATTTCCTATTTCAAAAAGCTATCTTCATCACGAAATGGACAGAGGTTCAAAAGCCGCAGGGGTAAAGCGTATTCGTATTCACGATTTAAGACATTCGCATGTTTCGCTTTTAATAAATCAAGGCTATCAAGCCGCCGCTATTGCGGATAGAGTAGGTCACGAAACCGTAGAAATTACCGACAGATATACACATATATATCCGTCAAAACAAAATGAAATGGCAAATACGCTTGATGAATTATGGAAGGAGAGAAAGTAATATGTCACTTAAAAACAGAGATGAACATAACCGTTGGAGAAACAAGACTGTGGCTTTTAGAGTTTCGCCTGAAGAGTGGGAACGGATTGAACGCTATGTTCAGCTTTCGGGTTTAACCAAACAGGACTATATTACAAGGCGACTTATAAACAAAGAGGTTGTAGTTCAAGGCAATCCGAGAGTATATAAGGCTTTGCGTAATAATCTTGCAGATGTACTTACGGAATTACAGAGGATTGAAAACGGCGGTGAAGTCAATGACGGATTGCTTGACTTAATCAAAATGATTGCAGATATTCTCGGCGGGTTAAAGGAGGAATCAGAATGATAGATAAAAAAGAAATGACCGCTCCGAATGTATCTGTTGGCGCAGATACGGAGCAGTCAATCCTAAAACAAACTAATAGTAGTATAACCGATTTTAACGAATTTGACAAGGGCTTAGATAATTATCTTGAAGAGATGCAAAAAGAATTTTTACAACAGCTCGACCCATCACATTTGAAAACGGTTTCTATGAGCGAATTGTATAACACTGTGTACCAAAGCAAACCGCCGTTGATTGACGGCTTGCTTTATCCGGGCACATATATCTTTGCAGGAGCACCGAAGCTTGGCAAGAGTTTTCTTATGGCACAGCTTGCCTATCACATCAGCACGGGTACACCGCTTTGGAATTTTGATGTAAGAAAAGGAACTGTGCTATACCTTGCTCTCGAAGACGACTACCACAGATTGCAAGAAAGATTATACAGAATGTTTGGAACGGAGAGTACAGACAATTTGTACTTTTCTGTTTCGGCAGGTCAACTTGGAAATGGACTTGACGAACAGCTTACAAGATTTATGACCGAACACACCGATACAAAATTGATTATCATAGACACACTTCAAAAGGTGCGTGAAGTCGGCGGGGACAATTACAGCTACGCAAATGATTATGAGATTATCACGAGACTTAAAAAGTTTGCAGACAGTTACAGAATATGTTTGCTTTGCTTGTTCATCATACCCGCAAGCAAAACTCCGATGACAAGTTTGATATGATTTCAGGAACTAACGGATTGCTTGGTGCCGCTGACGGTGGCTTTATTTTACGGAAAGAAAAGCGTACAAGCAATTCGGCAACGCTTGAAGTTTCGGGCAGAGACCAACCGGATCAAAAAATTTATCTTAGTCGCAATCCCAAAACTCTTGTGTGGGAGCTTGAGAGAACTGAAACAGAACTTTGGAAGTTGCCGCCCGAACCTTTGCTTGAAAATATAGCAGGTAAAATTACAAATGAAAACCCCGAATGGTATGGCAGTCCGACAGAACTTGTTGAATTTCTCGGTGCTGATATGAAAGCAAATGCACTAACTATGAAGTTGAATATCAATGCCGGGCGTTTGTTTAACGAGTATGGAATAAGTTATCAAAACAAACGCTGTCACGATGGGCGTAAAGTCAGTTTGACTTATGAACAGCGTGACGATGTGTGACGGTTGTGTCGCTGTTTTAGGCGGTGGCAAAATTATCGTCACTATCGACACAGACCGACACAGCGAAAGTTTTTGCCGGGTGCAGGTGGCTTTTTTCAAAAAGCCTCTCCTGCCTCTCAGGGAGCGCAAAACCTGCTTGCAGGTTGCATTTTTGATAGCTCCGCTGTCAAAAGTGCTTTTGCGTTACTCTTGACAAGAGTAACAGAACCGAGGACGAGCAAGTTTATGAGTTTGGAGGTGTAACTTATGCAAAGAACGATAAGCGCAATGGTGGGTAAAGGCTCGGTCAATCACAACAGCCGCAAGTTCAAGGCTGAAAATGTTGACGGTATCAGAACGCATTTGAACATTGATTACTGTAACGAGCCGATAAAGAAAATCTATCACGAATTGTTTGATGAAGCGCTAAAAAGATACAACGAAAAGCAGACAAGAGCCGACCGCAGAATAGAAAACTATTATGAAAAAATTAGAAATTCAAAGCAAGAAAAGCCGTTCCACGAACTGATTTTGCAGATTGGCGATAAGGAAAATATGAGTGCCGAAAGCGAAAACGGACAGCTTGCACGGCAGATTTTAGATGAGTATTATCGTGGATTTCAAGAGCGAAATCCCAACCTAAAAGTGTTCTCTGCTCATCTGCATATGGACGAGGCAACGCCCCATTTACACATTGATTTTGTTCCGTTCACAACCGGCAGTAATCGTGGACTTGATACGAGAGTAAGCTTGAAACAAGCGTTAGCCGCACAAGGTTTCAAAGGCGGAACTCGTGGCGATACCGAGTGGAATCAATGGGTGAACGCAGAAAAATCCGCACTTGCGTTTGTTATGGAACGCCACGGAATCGAGTGGGAACACAAAGGTACGCACGAAAAACATTTGTCTGTTCTTGACTACAAAAAGCAGGAACGAGAGAAAGAAGTGGCTCAGTTAAGCGATGAAATCAGCAGGCAGGAAGATAAATTGGAGCTTGTAAAATCTCGGATAAACAATATGCTTGACTGCGAAAATTCTCTTGATAATGTAGTAAAAAACTTTGATAAAGATCCGCAGTATCAACTCCCCGATTCTCCTGCTTTAATGAGTGCAAAGACATACAAAACAAAAATTGCACAGCCTATAATTAACGCATTAAGAGAACTGGTACAGGGTGTAATTATCAAATATTTTGAAATGAAGAACACTTTGGAGCAGTGGCGGCAGGCGAATCAAAGTCTTTATCACGATAACAACAGACTGTCGGAAAAGGCAAAGAACTTGGAAAATATCAATGCTAAACAAAAGGCGGAACTGCAAGATTATAAGCTTCTCCGCAAGGTTTTCGGCAGTAAACAAATTGATGATATGCTGAAACAGGCAAAGGAAATCACACAGTCTAAACAGCGTGAAAAACGCTTTAGAAATTACAAAGATGAAAGGTAGGCACATACGATGGAAAAGAAAATTTATGATGAAAAGAACGGATTATGCTATGAGCTGCAAGGAGATTATTATCTCCCTTGCCTCTCACTACCCGAAGAAGAACAAAAGCCAGTAGGCATTTGGGGCAAAAAACATTTGAAGTATATTAAAGAGCATAAAAGAACTTTTTATGCTAATCTGCTGACTTCCTGCAAGCTGAACAGTTACCTTGCCGACATTGATAAGCAGGCAGAAGAAATGTTTTATCGGCTGGTAAAACAACTGGCGGAAAAAGAAAATGTAATGGAAAACCTCAAAGCTAAAAATCAAATGTTGTGGGTTCAGAAGATGAATAGTATTCGTAACAGAACGTTGGAAATTGTAAACTCAGAACTTATTTTCACGTTATAATTACAGCGGCGGCAGAGATTTCTCTCTGCCGCTGATTTTATTAAAATCCAAAGAAAGCTAAATGAATATATTGACAAGCTAAACAAAAACATTTATACTATTATTCAGTGGAGGTGTAGCTATGACAACTTCAGAACAGATAAAAGTGTTATGTGTCCGTTCGGGAATAAGCTTAGCTGAACTGGCAAGGAGACTTAATATTTCTCCTCAGTCATTAAGCGGAAAAATAAAAAGAGACAGTTTTACAATTAATAATCTTGAAAACATAGCTGACGCCGTAGGTGTTAAGTTTGAGTGCAATTTTGTTCTTGATAACGGCGATAGAATATAAAGTGAGGTATAAATAATGGCAAAGTATAGGCTTGGCGAATTGTTTTGCGGACCCGGCGGTATTGCGTGCGGAGCTTCATTAGCTGATATAGGAGATAAAAATTATTTAATCGTACACGCTTGGGCAAATGATTATGACCAAGATACTTGCAATACATATATTCATAATATATGTCCCGATTCTCCAGAAAGTGTTGTATGCGGAGATGTGAGAAAGCTGGATTTAGCTTCGCTGGGAGATATAGACGCCCTTGCATTCGGATTTCCCTGCAATGATTTTTCTGTAGTAGGAGAACAAAAAGGGTTCAACGGAACATTCGGTCCGCTTTATAAATACGGGGCAGAAACACTAAAAATTTATAGCCCTGATTGGTTCTTGGCTGAAAATGTAGGAGGATTGGCAAGCGCAAATGAAGGCAGTGCTCTGCAGGTTATACTAAAAGAACTCGGAGAATGCGGCTACAAAATCTATCCGCATTTGTATAAGTTTGAAGAATATGGAGTTCCTCAGGCAAGACATAGAATTATTATTATTGGAATCAGAAAAGATTTGCCATATGAATTTTCTCCGCCCAGCCCAGAAATTTATAAAGACGTTGACAACACTTGCAGAAATGCTCTGGAAAACCCGCCTATTCCTGCTGACGCTAAAAACAATGAATTAACCCGTCAGTCTGCTGTTGTTACTGAGCGCCTGAAATATATTAAACCGGGTGAAAATGCATTTAACGCAGATTTGCCTGATGAATTGAAACTGAATGTTAAAGGTGCAAAAATAAGTCAGATATACAAACGACTTGATCCAAGCAAACCTGCTTACACAGTAACCGGTTCCGGCGGCGGAGGCACTCATATTTATCATTATTCAGAACCAAGAGCGCTGACTAACAGAGAACGTGCAAGACTTCGACTTTTCCTGACAGCTATGAGTTTATGGGATCAAAGGAAAGCGTCCGTAAGCAAATAGGTATGGCGGTTCCTGTTCAGGGAGCAAAAATTATTTTTGAGGCTGTACTAAAGACTTTTGCAGGCGTTGAATATCCATCGGTTCCTTGCAATATTAAGGAGTGATAAAATGCTTAATTATTGGTGGGTTACCCGACCTAAAAGAAAATTAAACTCCATACCAGAAGTTCTGTCTACTTTTGCAGAAGCATCACTGGATCAAGAATGGCAGGGACAGCGTGAATCTCATCTTTCTTTTGAAGAAATGCTGGAAGAAGCAGGACTTAAACGCAAAGGTGAAAGACGTGACCAAACAGGCGGAGGAGCACGAACATATAAAGCGTGGGTTATGAGTTTGGGCTTGATTTTCACACAGGAGTCAACAGGAAAAATAAAGCTTACTCTTGCGGGTGAAGCGATTATGAACGGCGACAACCCTGTTGATGTCTTGAAAAATCAGGTTCTTAAATATCAGTTTCCGTCATCGTTTTCGACAGGAAGAAATATCGATGTAGCACCTCGTTTTAAAATACATCCGTTTATATTTATGCTTAGATTGCTTGCCGATAACAGAATAGGAAGCTTATCTGAGGAAGAACTTGCAAAAATAGTAGTTGTTGAAGCTGAAAACGAAAGTGAAAAATGCTTTGAATATGTTGTATCACGTATTCTCGAATTTCGTGATAAAGGCAATGCTTGTCTTGAAGCTGATTTTGCTGAAAAATATGCTCCTTCAAAGGGCGGCGGCAGAGAAAATGAACCGTATGCTCATTTAATGGACTTGGCGAATACTCTTTTTAACTGGCTTGAATATACTCAGCTTGCAAAGCGTGAGGACGGCAGAATTGCAATACTTCCCGACAAACAGGATGAAGTGGATAATATACTTGCTAATCCGCCGGCTTTTGTTGACAGACCTCAGCAACACGAGTATTTTCAAAGAAAATACGGCATAGATCCTAAACACAGAAAAGATACCAGAAACTTAACGGGCACAGCAACTATAACAGCGAAAATTATTGCTGAACAGAAGGTTAAAAATGCATTTATTTCCGAATCCCTGCGTCAGCCTATATCTGCTGTCAATGCAAAGCTTATTGATACAATCGTTGAAACAACAGGCATTGATGAAAAATTCGTAGAAGAAACTTTGCTCAAATATTATCCAAAGGGGTCTATCGGTGCGTTTATGACGGAATATTTTGATATGGCATTTAAAGGCAGAGACGAAGCAACAGAGTTTGAAAAGGCTACAGTTAATATCTTTCAGGATGTATTCGGCTTTTCGGCAAAGCACGTTGGTCCCATTGGCCTGACGCCTGATGTATTAGTTTTATCGGATAGTGACGGATACTCAGCTATTATCGATAATAAAGCATACAGCAAATATACAATCAATAATGACCATCATAACCGAATGGTACATAACTATATCGGAAATCTCAGCAATTATTATAATGGAAGTTATCCCTTGCCTTTTTCTCTTATATTGCCGAAGCGGCTTCGGAACAAATATAAATAAACAGTTGCAGGCTATTACAGATGAAACAGGAGTGTGTGGAAGCGCTATGAATGTAAGCAATATGATTGAGTTGATTAAAAGGTATGATACCTGCAATTACAATCATTCTACCATCAGAAAAATTTTCTCTGTTGGCAGGCAGATCCTGCATTCTGATTTTAAATAATAGGTTCTGGTATGATAAGCGGGTGATTTTATGGACAATCATTCAAAAGAAGTACGAAGCTATAATATGTCCCAAATTAGAAGCACTGGAACAAAGCCTGAAGAGATTGTGCGCAAATATCTTTTTTCAAGAGGACTGCGCTACAGAAAGAATGTAAAAACACTTCCCGGCAAGCCTGATATTGTGTTTCCAAAGTACAGGACAGTTGTCTTTGTAAACGGATGTTTTTGGCACGGACATCAGAACTGCAGATATTTTGTAATGCCGAAGTCCAATACGGAATATTGGGAGAATAAGATAAACAACAATATTGCCCGTGATAAAATTACCTATGAAAGTTTATCAAAACTCGGATGGAATGTATTGATTGTATGGGAATGCGAGTTAAAAAAGGACAAGCGTGATATCACACTTGAGCGTCTATTTTACAGTATTTTAGGCTATTAAATGTTAGCGCATATTAAATAACCAATTGATTTATTCATTTAAATTCAACGATTCCACTTTATTTCCCAAATAAGTAGAATTGTAAATCATATATGTTACGGAGGAGATAATGTGAAATCTTTAAGAATATATTCATTTTTTTCAGGAGCTGGATTTTTAGATTTAGGATTTGAGACAGAAGGTTTCTTTATAGATTTCGTTAATGAATATAACGAAGCATTTTTGGAAGTATACAAATATGCAAGAAAAAATATGAATCTTAAAGAACCGCAATATGGATACTATTGTGGAGATATTAACGATTTATTAAAGGGAAAAAGAAAAAAAGAGCTTTTATCTTATATCAATGCTGATCGAAAAAAAGAAATGATAGGTTTTATAGGCGGCCCGCCTTGTCCTGATTTTTCAGTTGCCGGAAAAAATGAAGGAATAAATGGGGATAATGGTAAACTGACAAACAGCTACAAGAGGGCTATACTTCTTTATGAACCAGATTTTTTTATATTCGAAAATGTTAAGGGCTTATGGAGCACCAAAAAGCATAGAGAAGAATACAACAAAATAAAGCAGGCTTTTTCAAGAAAAGGATATGTATTTGTAGATAAACTTGTAAATTCTTTAGAGTATGGTGTTCCACAAGAAAGAGAACGTATAATTTTGTTTGGTGTTAAGTATGATTTGATCAATAAAGATAAGTCTTTAGCTAGGAAAATCTTGAGTTCTAATTTTAGTTGGGGTGTAAATGAAAAATATTCCATAAATACAATAAAAGAAATTCAGTGGCCAACAACATCTACATTTGTATTGGATAGTGTTTTGAAATGTCCATCTAATGTAATTGAGGAGTTAACAGTTGAATATTGGTTCCGAAAGAACAATGTATATAATCATAATAATTCAACTGACTATTTTGAGCCTCGTTCTACAACTCGTTTTAATACCATTCAGGAAGGCGATGTCAGCAAAAAATCCTTCAAACGCCTTCATCGCTGGAGATATTCGCCAACAGCCGCTTATGGTAACAATGAAGTTCACTTGCATCCATATAAAGCCAGAAGAATATCAGTTTCGAGAGGCTTTAGCGATACAATCTTTGCCAAAAGAGTTTGTTCTACCGAAGACATTATCAAAAAGTGAAATGTTCAAAACAATTGGAAATGGAGTTCCTTATTTAATGTCAAAAGCAATAGCACACAGCATAAAAGCTTTTTTAACAAGTGAAACAGGAGAGGATGAAAATGTCCTACACAATTGAAGAAATTAAAGATGATTTAATTAACTGTGACATAAAGCAATTTTATATGAAACATATTGTAAGATCTGATAATTGGTATTTTGAGAATATACTAAATATTCCACAAGATAAAATAATAACGGCGGTTGATGATTTTAAAATCATCGTAAGTGAAGCTATGGGAATAAGCTATAACAGTATAATGATGGTTGGAAGCGGAAAAACAGGGTGCAGTCTTTCTCCACAAAAACATCTTAAACAATTCACCATTGAACCTACAGCCGAAAATAAATCGAGATATTGATATTGCAATTATCTCTCTGCCAATATTTGATAGACTTTGGAAAGAATTTAGAAAAGCTTACGATATTACAAATAAAAGATATTACTCATATATTTCACGAGAAATATATCGTGGATACATAAATGATAAAAATATAAATTTAATAGAACCTTGTCGCTTGTTTTGGAAAAATATGAGCATAGAATCCACAAGAAAATTAAAACAAAATATGTATTTTAAGCACGATATTAGCTATAGAGTGTATAGAAGTTGGGAAGATTTCGAAGAATACAATTTAGAGTCCTTAAAAATGCTGAAAGACGAGGTAAAGCAAAATGCCAAATAATTTTTCAAGAAACTCAATCAAAATAAATGATATTTATACAAAATTCAATGATGAAGAATGGATTGTTGATAGAACATACCAAAGAAGAAAGGTTTGGGGAATAAAAGATAATATCAGATTAATTGAAACAATTTTGTTGGAGCTAGTAATTCCTGAGATTTTCATATGGGATTGTGATACTGATCCATCAACAGGTAAAACTATAACTCACATTGTTGATGGACAGCAAAGAATAAACGCTATATTTGAGTTTATTCAAGAAAAATACAAACTGCAAAGTAAATATCTTATTTCAGATGAAATTAAGAATCTGTATGGAGACTTTACCTTTTCTCAATTGCCGGACGAAATAAAAAAAAGAAGATATGGACATACGAGATTTCAGTTGTAAACTTGAATAGCTCTTTTTCATTAGACGAAATAAAAAATATGTTTTATAGATTGAATTTAACTGATTATAGTTTGAATGAGCAAGAAAAGCGAAACAGTATGGATAGTGCCTTTGGTAAAGCTGCTGAATCCATAGCTGACTTAGAGTTTTGGACTAAACATAAAATATTTAGTCCGAGAGATATTCGAAGAATGGGAGATGTTGAATATTGTAGCAGTATTCTGCTTCTGTGTAGGGAAGGCATTGTAGACCAAACAAAGCAAGAAACTTTAGACCAAATTTATACCGATTTTGTTGATGAATACATTGATAAAGATAAAGATTTGGAAAAAGTTTGTCTTTGCAATGAATTTTATAGACGATTTAATAGTAACGGAGACAGAATCTTTTTCAAGCAAAAAAGTGCAAATGTTCACTTTATTTGCTCTTGCATTTGATTTTATTGATAATAAAATCTCTATAACAGAAGAAGTTAAACAGTATTTTGTTCAGTTTGTTAAAACATATAATGCATTTAAAAATGAGTATGATTTCCCTTTAACGACTGATGAAGAAAGAAAAGCTTTTGAAATGATAAAAAAATATAAATTAGCTTCTTCTGAAGGTGTAAATAAAATATCTAATCGTATGATAAGATACGAAGTCTTAAAAAAAATATTGCTTAATGCTGAGAGTATCAATATTAATACTCTTGTTTCTATTGAGGATAAATGCAATCAACAGGCAGAAAAATAATAAAAATGTTGATAGCATACAAGTGATAGCTATTTGATAGCAGAAGTCAATATACCATATAGAATTAAGATAATATGTATCATTTTATATCAAATTAAGTCAAAATTCCTAAGCAAAAACAGTTAAAGTTTGTTTTATACTTAAGAGTGGGAATAACGACACAAACTCGGAAAACGCCATATTTACAAGGCATTCGAGAGTTTTGCAACCCCAAATGGCAACATTTTGGCAACAATAAAATATTCACATAAAACTAAGAGCTATCAGACATCAAGTCTGATAGCTCTTTTTGTTTTTGCTTAAAAACAGTTGACTTATTTGCGGATTAAACATATAATTAAACTGTATAAAATAAATATAGTCTGCGGTATGTGCAATTTAATATCGAGGGTACATTATGATTACAGATAAAATTGGTAATAGAATATGAGAGTTAAGAAGTCATACCGGATTGAGTCAAGAAAAATTTGCTCAAAAAATAGGTATGGACAGAACTTATTTTGCAAGCGTTGAATTGGGTAAGCGAAATATATCAATCGTAAACATTGAAAAAATCGCAAATGGATTAAACGTGTCGCTTTCCGATCTTTTTAAAGATATTTAGTTCAAATCTATTTTTATAGTGGAATACTTTGGTTAATTAAATTAAAACAATCGGCGGAGGAATTACAATGAGTGCAACCGGAACAACATACAAAACCTCATTGATAAACAATTGACGTTACTTAGGCAATAAATGTATGAAAGACAATTTTAGCAAGACATTATATGTTATAAAATGGAACAGTGATCATCAAACTATAATTACCAGCGGCTGGCAAATTAACGCTATAAGGCATAGTGAAAAAAAGTGGTATAATGGTGAATCACAGATGAGGGTTTTACGAAAAGCCACTAACGAAGATTTTGAAAAGATGGAAGTGATACTATAAATGGAAAAAACAACATATCTTTCATCAATTATATCAGCACTTAACAAATTAAACGGTATGGGATCGTTAAATGAAATATATGATGTTATTGAGAAGGAAGGACGATTGAGTTATATTTTTTCCAACCCTAATTGGAAAGATAATGTAAGGGCAACAATACAAAGACATTGTATTCAGACGAAATCTTACAGAGGAAGTGAAGATTTATTTCGCTCAGTGTATGGATTGGGTGAGGGTTACTGGAAATTAAAAAATTTTGATTCTTCAGAATATGATAATCCTATAATCGATCGACAACTGAAAATGATTGCAAATTTAGATATTTCAAATACAGAAAAGGAAATGATAATAAAATCTAGAATTGGTCAAGGAATCTTCGAGAGATAGGATAATACAAAATATGAGCATTGTATAATCACCGGAATTAATGATAACCGTTTGTTATTAGCAAGTCATATTAAGCCTTGGCGTTCAGCTTCAAATTACGAACGATTAAGTTCGGAAAACGGACTATTATTATCCCCATTATATGATAAGCTTTTTGATATTGGGTTAATTACTTTTGATGATAATATGAAGATTCTGATATCTAATAAACTAAGTTGTGAAAATGTTTCTAGAATCAATATTGACACAAATAAGATATATTTTAATAACCATTCAAACGAAATGATGGTTAATATGAGATACCATAGACAAAATATATTTGTAGAATAGTTATATTGAAAATGCATCTCAACATAAATGTTATTTCTGATTTCCGTAGCAGAAAAACAACGCCGTCTTATGATTCACAAGACTATTCAAAGTCTATTGCAAGAATGAAAATAATTCCTTTGCAGACATCTGAATTAAAGAAAATAGTTTCCAACAGAAAAACATATAAGGAGTTATATCCTATATTTGAAACAGCGTTTAATTCAAATTTACCACCGCACGAGTGGTATGACAAGCTTATTCCGAAAATATAACTTGTTGCCGTAGAATAAAAAATAACTAGTAGCGATAAAATATATTGTGTGATTTTAAAAAGGAGTTATGCAATATGATAGATCGCTTATCCAAAAAGGTGGTAAAAAGAGAGATGAATATTAAACCGCAAGATAAAACCATAAAGGAATTACTGCTCTCTGGTCGTCAATTTATTATTCCAAGATTTCAGAGAGAGTATTCTTGGGACAGAAAAAATTATAAAGAATTTTTAGACGATATGCTCAATTGCTTAATTGTTAGTGATGGAAAAGTTATTTACGATCAATATTTCCTTGGAACAATGCTGTTTGTTGGAGATTGTTTTGAGGGAGATAAGAGTGAAATTGATGTAGTTGACGGACAGCAACGCTTAACAACTATTACCATATTATTTTCTGCTTTATCTGATCGTTTTTTACAAATAAATCAAGATACACTCAGTAAGCAAATATTCAAGTATATTATGACTAAAAATGATGATGGCGAAGATGTAAGGATTATAAAAAGCAAAACTCATTACCCATTTTTTGCTTTTTATATACAAGAGCGAGAAAAAACAAATACGAAGAAACCGTCAACTGAAGAGGAGCAGTGTATAAAAGAAACTTACGAATACCTTTACAACAATTTGAGTGAAGAAAAGCTTAGAGCGTTTTTAAAGAAAAAAAATACGGCGATGACAATATTGATGAATTAAACTATGTTGATATTCTCAAGGCAGTGAGAGATCAGGTTTTGAATACCACCTTTGTATCAATATCTACAAAAGAGCGCAAGCAAGCAAATATGATTTTTGAGATACTCAATGCTAAAGGTAAAAATTTATCAGGCGTTGATCTAATTAAAAATAAAATTTTTGAAATAGTAAATGACACAGAACCAGCAGATTATGCCGAAGAAAAATGGAAATCAATAAAGAATATTTTAAATGCACGCAATGTTGATGTTGGTTTCGTGCAATTTTACCGCTATTTTTGGATTTCTAAATATAAGAAATCTAATGTAAATAAGTTGTATGATGATTTTAAACCCACTATTAAACCAGCCAATAAAGATCGATATAAAAAATTTTTAACAGAAATAGAAGATACCGCAAGAATATATGTTCTAACCATTTCTCCTGAAAGAAATGATTTTCAAAATAAAAAAGAGTATTTTGGACTTGTTCAAAGTATTAAAGTTATGTCGGATTACTTTAATATAACGCAAGTACGAATAGCTTTAATTGCGTTAATTGAAGCTAAAGAAAAACGAATTATAACTTTGACACAACTAAAATCAATGGTTTATGAACTCGAGAATTTCCATTTTTCTTATAATGCGATTTGCTCTAAACCCACAAATAAACTTGAAAAGATTTATTCTGTTTTTTCAATTTCTTTAAGAAATTGCAATGATAAAATTGAAGCAAGAAATATTATAAAAAAATTAACTAATCAGTTGAATGAAATTTATGTTTCATATCAAGAATTTGAAAGTGAATTTATCAATTTGACATACACCAAAAAAAGCAATAATTCTGATAATGTGATAACTAAGTATGTCGTTAATAAAATTGCTTCTTATTATGAAGGTAAAGAAATTTTTGAAGATGACGGAAGTATTGAACATATACTTCCTGAATCAAACGATATAAAAAATAATAATATAGGAAATTTGATTTTGTTAGAACAAGTCTTAAATGAAGAAGCGGATTGTTTAGAATATATAGACAAAATTACAGTGTACAAAAAATCATCGTATAAATGGATAAAAGAGTTTGTAAGTAGTAATACAGAATGGTCAGATGATAAGATACAAGAACGATCAAAAAATTATCTGAATTTTACTACACGAAGATTTTAGCAAAAAAGATATCATTAAATGCTTTGAAACGATAATTCGTGACAACAAAATGACAACAGAAATTTGGAGAGTCCATATTTTATGGATATTTCAGATAACTAAAATAACTCGTGCTAAATCATCAATACAAAATTGTTTAAGTGGTGGCTTTCAGGAGCGAGTGGGAATAATATCAAGTGTTATTGTGCAACACCCATTATCCTGTAATGTGTAAATTTTAATATCCTTGAGCGACCTTGAAGAGCAATCTTTTAGGTCGTTTTTTCTATGTCTAAAAGTCCAGTGTTTATCGGGCTTTTGGCAATAAAACGGTAGTTTTATTCGGAGTTTAAAAAATACAGATTGGAGATAACAAAAATTACCCCAAAAAGAGTAGAAGGACTTGTACAATGACAAGACTGTTATTGTACAACACCCATTATCCTGTAATGTGTAAATTTAAGCAGTTGCAGGAGGCTTTGCTATACAAATATTTATATTTTGATACCAAAACCGTAGGTGACTTAAAAAACGCCGCTAATTTCTGCGCCGTTTTTATCATATACTGAACCCCCAATATGTACAGCTTTTTTTGCAAGACCTGCATATCCACGCATAATGACAGATACGCTGTTAAAGGAAAATTCTGTGAATAAATTTTGTCTGTTAATGATGACAGATTTATGATACAATAGTGCTGTTAGTTTGAATTGAAAAGTGGGTAGAAATATAAAAAATGAGGAAACTGAATTTTACAAAAGCACTTAAAAACGCATTACCGTATGTATTAACGCTTATACTTGTCGGTATAATGACTTTTGTTGCGGAAATATTGGGTGAGGGGGAGATAATCTTTCCTGAAATAACGGCACTTGCAATTGGCTATATGGTTACACAAAAGCAAGGTTGGAAAGTCAATGACAGCCGAATGATTGCGTTAATTGCGATTTGCGCTGTTGCGGGTGTGCTGACAGTCCGATACATAAAAGTCGGGCTTTATCTTGAAATATTGATTGCATTTGTATTTGCACAAATTCTCTTTATGCTTTCGGGAACAACATTTGCACCGATGATTTCGGCAATTGTGTTGCCCGTTATGATGCAGACCGAGAGCTTTATATACCCGATTGCCGCATTTTTGCTGACAATTGCGGTTGTATTATTCCGCAGATTTCTTTTGAAAGTTAAAATAAGAGATAAAGAGGATTTTCAGTCGGTAAACCTGCATGCAAAGAGCGATGTGATTGACACAGCCGTAAGAACAATCTGTGTTGCCGTTGTGGGATTCTTCGCAATTTGGTCGGGCTTTAAATTTGCAATTGCACCGCCGTTGCTTGTGGCGTTTACGGAATTTTCCCGTCCGAAAAATAAGGCTCGCAACAAGCCGGTAAAGGCGGTTTTGCTGATAACAGTCTGTGCACTTGTCGGAGCGGTTTCAAGATATGTGCTTAATATGACTCTCGGATTGCCGTTGACAGTTGCCGCATTGACAGCCACAGCGATAATGCTTGTAATTGTTTACTGCACAAAAATGTATATTCCGCCTGCCGGAGCATTGACAATTTTGAGTATGATTATTCCGAGTGAAAGCGTACTTTTGTACCCGTTGCAGATACTTGTCGGAACTGCGGTAATAATGCTGATTTCACGGCTTTTGTTTATGAAACGGCAAAATTAAAATAATCTTAATTTAGTTATATTATTCTATAGAGGAAATTAAATGGATATATTTATTACAATTTTAGTTACATTTTTTGCAGGAATGGGCGCAGGTCTCGGAACAGGTTTTGCAGGAATGAGTGCGGCGGCTGTAATAAGTCCGATGCTCATAACTTTTCTTAATATGGATCCGTATATGGCAGTCGGAATCGCACTTTCGTCCGATGTTTTGGCGAGTGCAGTTTCGGCTTATACATACCATAAAAATAAAAATCTCGATGTCAGAAACGGTTTGATTATGATGGCGAGTGTGCTTGCGTTTACGATTGTCGGCAGTTATGTTGCAAGCATTGTTCCATCAGCTACAATGGGCGGATTTTCCGTGTTTATGACATTTTGCTCGGCATAAAATTTATCATCCGTCCCGTTATGACAACTAAAGAAGCTATGCTCGGTGTGTCGGCAAAAAAGAGAGCAATCCAGTCTGTAATCTGCGGAATGTTAATCGGCTTTATCTGCGGATTTATAGGTGCGGGCGGAGGAATGATGATGCTTTTGATTTTGACAACCGTGCTGAACTATGAATTGAAAACCGCTGTCGGTACAAGCGTATTCATTATGACATTCACCGCCCTGACAGGCGCAGCTTCGCACTTTATGATTGGTGGCACACCCGATTGGTTTGTGTTCATTCTCTGCATAGCGTTCACACTTATATGGGCGAGAATTGCCGCCGTCTTTGCAAACAAAGCTAAGCCCAAAACCCTGAACCGTGCAACAGGCATTGTCCTTGTGGTGTTAGGTGTTGTTATTATGGGCTTTAAGCTTTTAGCAAAATAAAAATTGACAGTTTAAAATTTAAAATTCAGGTCGGACAATAGATTTGTAAAATGCAAAAATTTCTATTGCCCGATTTTTCAACGGTTATGTTGGGGCTAATCGAGTAGGGCGAAACAAATGCTTGCTTTGAACAATATTTAGGGGTGAAGTATGCTTTTTTAACAATTGCATTATTATTTCACAAAATCAAAACCACCTGTTGGACGGGTGGTTTTGATTTTACAAAATGCATATGAGGTTTTTTAAAAATGATAATTATAAATAAGAGGCAGGTTCATTTTTACATTTCTGACTAACCGCCGACTCAAATCACGCAAAATGTGGCATATTAGATTTTTCAAAAGCAGTCAAATAGTAGTCAGTTAGGAGTGCAAAATGAATTTTTAGTTATTATAATTCATTAACGGAATTATAATCTTCCGGCTTATTCTATCATTTGTGGAGTTATAATTATAATTTATCATAGCATACAATCGTTTGATAACGATAATAATTATAAACTTTTAGGTTTTGCACATGAGTTGCGAACTTTTATTGGACAAGGCAGATAGACACGCATAGGAGAAAAATAATCGGTGCTTTTAGATTTCATCATATTCAAAATAAATCTAATGCCGTAAATGCCCATTGCATATACAGGTGCGTTTACCGTAGTAAGCGGAGGGTTTGTATATCCCGAAAGCTCCGTGTTATCAAATCCCATAACAGAAATATCCTCAGGAATTTTGTAACCGTTTTCTTGCAGAGCTCTCATTGCACCGATTGCAATATGATCACTTGCCGCAAAAATAGCTGTGGGGAGATTTCCTTTGCTGATCATTTCTGACATCATTTTATAACCGGATGATGTTGAAAATTTGTCCTGTATAATAAACCCATCATATTTAATGTTTAGTTCATCGCAAATGTCTGTGAAAGTGTTGAGTCGTTTATCAGGAAATATCGCTCCATCCTCAAGCTGTTCAATGCCTCCGATAAAGCCAACTGTTCTATGGCCTAAAGCATATAGATATTTAATTGCATCAGACACTGCCTGACGAAAGTCGAGCGATACGGATGTGATTTCAATATTCTCAACGGTCATATCAAGAAAAACAATTTTATTATTCAAAGAATGCAGTAATTTTATTTCTTGTTTACTAAACTTTCCGAGGCAGATTATGCCATCAACATCGGAAAGTACATTCTGATAGTCATTGTCTGTTTTAAATGTTCGTACAATACTTATATTATTTTTTGAACAGTAGTCCTCGATACCCTGTCTCATCAAAAAGTAATAATTATCTTCAATTTCCTGTTTGGAAGAGAACCATTGTAGAATTCCAATGCGACATGAAGGTGCTGATGTAACCCTTTTTTTCTTTACATAATTAAGTTCTTTAGCCACTGCAAATATTTTTTGCTTTGTTTCAAGCGAGGTGCTGAGGGTAGTGTCGTTATTAAGCACTCTTGAAACAGTAGCTACTGATACATTTGCCTTTTTGGCAACATCTCTGATTGTAGCCAATTGAATCACCTCACTACCATTATAGTGAAATATTACTAAAAAATCAAGCCGTGTTTAGTGAAAAACAGAGAAAGCAAAAATGTTTACCAAAAACTATTGACAGTTTACGAAACAAAACATATAATTTAGTTAACATAAAAACAAAAAGAAACATTATTATTAAATAATAACGAAATCTTTTGTGCAGGTTGTCACGGCGTTTCATTCAAAATTAAAAGGAGGAAAAATTATGAAACAGACATCATCACAACCAAGACTTGATGGCAAAATCCCAGGTAGAATCAAATACACCTTTGCTTTAGGTGCCCTCGGCAAAGATATGATTTATGGTATGATTGCCACATTTTCAATGATTTATTTCACAGACATCATCAAGGTCAACCCGGTATTTATCGGCGTAATGTTCTTTGTTGCAAAGTTATGGGATGCCTTTAATGATTTGTTTATGGGTATGATTGTTGATAACACACGCAAAGAGATGGGGTAAATTTATTCCATGGCTTGTAATAGGTACGCTGGTTAATTCAATTGTATTTGTTGTTTTATTCACAGACTTCCACCTCAATGGCGTTGGACTTTGCGTATTTGCAACAGCAGCATTACATACTCTGGGGTATGACTTACACAATTATGGATATTCCTTATTGGTCAATTATTCCTAACCTCACTTCAAATCCTGAGGAGAGAGAAAAAGTTTCGGTACTTCCGAGAATCTTTGCAAGTATCGGACAGTCACTTGTTATTGCAGGCTTTGGTGTTCAGATTATTGAGGCTCTCAGCGGCGGTACAACAAATCAGGCAGGTTATCACAGATTTGCAATCATAATTGCAATTGTATTTATTCTTACAATCGGTATTACAGTAATCAATCTTCCGAAAAAGAGAGATGATTCTGTTCCGGAAAAGAAAGTTAAGTTTAAAGATATTTTCTCAATCATCGGCAAGAATGATCAACTTCGTTGGGCGGTAACTCTTATCTTCCTTTACAACATCGGCATTCAGTGCATTATGGGTGTTGCTACATATTATTTCAAATATGTTTGCGGCAACGCAGGAATGATGTCATCATTTATGATCAGCGCATCAATCGCAGAGGTTGTAGGCCTTATCGTATTTCCTAAGGTTACAAAATTTCTTTCAAGAAAAACTTCGTTCCTTCTTGCGTGTCTTTTACCTGCATTTGGTCTTGTAATGCTTTTGCTCGTAGGTATTTTTGCTCCGCACAATGTTGTGCTCACATCAATCTCAGGTGTTATTGTAAAACTTGGTACAGGTCTTGAACTTGGTTGTGCAACAGTATTCCTTGCAGATGTTGTTGATTACGGTGAATTTAAGCTTGGAACAAGAAATGAAGGCGTTGTATTCTCACTCCAGACGCTTATCGTAAAATTCACAGCAGCTCTTACAGCACTCGGTATTGGTGCGGCACTTGGAAGCACACAGTATATTCCGGGACAGGAACAGTCATTTGCAACAGTAGCGTCAATCAGTACACTTATGTGCATTGTTCCTGCGGTTTGTATGCTTTATTGCTTATGTTGTTTACAGAAAGAAATATAAACTCAATGACGGTATGATGAAGAAGGTTATAAACACAATCAGTGCAAGAAGAGAAGGCAAGATTGATATGACACAACAGCTTGATGAAAGCGGTAACACAGAGCCTTCTATGTTCCTTCCTACAGTTGCGGAAAAGGCAGGTAAATAAAATGATTGATACTAAAACAGCAATTGAAAAAATTACAAACGGCGAATTTGATAATCTTTTCACTGATATATATATAGATTCATCAATGATTGATTATCAGAAAAAAAGATATGTTCATGCAATTGAGCAGTATGAAACAATTTTTTGCCCTGATAAAGTAGCAATATTCAGTGCTCCCGGCAGAAGTGAGGTTTGCGGTAATCATACAGATCACCAGCATGGAATGGTGCTTGCAACATCTATTAATCTTGATACTATTGCTGTGTCGGCCAAGAATAACAATGATGTTGTAAGATTTGTTTCTGACGGTTATGATATGATTACTCTCAATATAAATGACCTCGAAGTTAATGATGATGAGGCAGGCACTACAGTCAGCCTCATCAGAGGTGTTCTTCGTGGACTTAAGGATCATGGATACAAAATTGGTGGATTCAATGCTTATGCAACAAGTGATGTACTTGTTGGTGCAGGACTTTCATCGTCAGCAGCTTTTGAGGTAGTTGTCGGAACTATTATTTCCGGTTTATATAATGATATGAAAATAAATTCAGTTGAGATTGCTCAGATTTCTCAGTATGCTGAAAATGTATTTTTCAAAAAGCCGTGCGGACTTATGGATCAAATGGCTTGTTCAGTCGGAGGAATGGTTAACATTGACTTTAAAGATCCGACAAAGCCAATTGTTAAGAAAGTACCTACCGAATTTGAAAAATATGATTACAGTCTTTGTATTGTTGACACAAAGGGTGATCATGTTGATCTTACAGATGATTATGCTATGATTCCCTCGGAAATGAAAAAGGTTGCAAATTTTCTCGGAGAAGATTATCTGAGAGATTGTGATTCAAACGAATTTTATATTCGCCTTGACGAAATTCGTGAGGCTGTTGGCGACAGACCGGTACTTCGTGCAATTCATTTCTTTAATGAGGAGCATAACGTTAAAAATGCCGTTTCGTCACTTGAAAACGGTAAGTTTGATGAATTCCTTGACGCAATCAGAAAATCCGGTAATTCATCATTTAAGTATCTTCGAATGTATATACAACAAGAGATATTCAACATCGAACATCTCGGTAGCCCTTGCGCTCAGCGAAAGCCTTCTTCGCAATTACGGCGTGTGCCGTGTTCACGGCGGTGGATTTGCAGGTACAATTCAGGCGTTTGTCAAAAATGATTTTGTAAGTAATTACAAAGAATTTATAAATAAAATTTTCGGAGAAAACTCATGCCATGTTCTCAAAGTGAGAAAATACGGCGGAATAAAAGTAATGTAATTATGTAGGTTTTGTTTTTATTAAGGAGGACAAAATGAAAATTCTTGTTTTAGGCGGTGCCGGATATATCGGTTCGCATACAGTTTACAGACTTATTGAAAGCGGTAATGAGGTTGTTGTATTAGATAACCTTGAAACAGGTCATATCGAGGCGGTTCATCCCAAAGCAAAATTTTATAAAGGTGATCTCAGAAACAGAAGTGAAATTGACAGCGTTTTTGATAAAGAAAAAGGTATTGACGCTGTAATTCATTTTGCAGCCAATTCACTTGTCGGTGAAAGTATGACTAACCCTCTCAAATATTATGATAATAACCTCAACGGCACAAAGGTTTTGCTTCAGTCAATGGTTGCTCACGGAATTGATAAGATTGTATTTTCATCAACAGCGGCAACATACGGTGAGCCTGAGAGAACTCCTATTCTTGAAACCGATCCGACAAATCCGACAAACTGCTACGGAGAAACAAAAAAATCCATGGAGAGAATGTTCTATTGGGTTGAAAAAAAGCACATGGTTTAAGATATGTTTCTCTCAGATATTTCAATGCATGCGGAGCACATATCAGCGGAAAAATCGGTGAGGCACATAATCCTGAAACCCACCTTATTCCGATTATTCTTCAAGCGGCACAGGGTACCCGTGACCACATAAGTATTTTTGGTACTGATTATCCCACATCTGACGGAACTTGTATTCGTGATTATATCCATGTCACTGACCTTGCACAGGCTCATATTCTTGCAGTTGAATATCTTATGAAGGACGGCAAAAGTGATATATTCAATCTTGGCAACGGTGTAGGTTTTTCTGTTCGTGAGGTAATTGAAAAAGCAAAAGAGGTTACACAGAAAGATATTAAGGTTGTTGAAGAAAGCAGAAGAAGCGGCGATCCTGCTGTATTGATTGCGTCAAGCGATAAGGCGAAAACTGTACTTGGCTGGAAACCTGAGTATGATGATCTGGGAACAATTATTAAAACAGCGTGGAAATGGCATTCAACACATCCCAACGGCTATAGTAAGTGAGGCGGTATTTATGAAGAACAGCGTTTACGGCTTAATATTAAGACTTGTTTCATACGGAATCAATACAGGGCTTATTGAAAAAGAGGATATAATCTACACGCAAAATAGGCTTTTATCGTTGTTCCATATGGATGAACCCGATGACAGTTGTACTTGCCTTACAGCAGATAACGAGGATACTCTTGAAGAAATTTTGTCGGGACTTCTTGATTATGCATACGAAAAAGGAATCATTCCCGAAAATACAGTAACATATCGCGACTTATTTGATGTGAAACTTATGGCTTCACTTGTTAAGCGACCGTCGAAGTAATAAGAGAATTTTGGCAGAATTATAGCTGTTCTCCTAAACTTGCAACCGATAGCTACTATAAATTCAGCCATGCGATACCGATTATATAAGAAGATATCGTATTAAGAAAGACTTAAAGTGGAAAACATCAACCGAATACGGTGATATTGATATCACGGTAAATCTTTCAAAGCCTGAAAAGATCCGAAAGCTATTGCAGCGGCAAAACTTCAAAAACAGTCGGGCTATCCGAAATGTTTGCTTTGTAAGGAAAATGAAGGATATGCCGGAAGAGTAAATCATCCTGCAAGAGATAATCACAGAATTATTCCGCTCACCATTGACGGAGATAACTGGTTTATGCAATATTCTCCGTATGTTTATTACAATGAACATTGTATTGTATTTAACGGTGAGCATACACCAATGGTAATCAATGATTCCACATTCAGAAAACTGTTTGATTTTATTTCACAGTTTCCGCATTATATAATCGGTTCGAATGCTGATTTGCCGATTGTAGGCGGTTCAACACTTACACATGAACATTTTCAGGGTGGCAGATACAGCTTTGCACTTAATAGGGCAGAGGTTGAAAGAAAGTTTATTGTTAACGGCTTTGATGATGTGGAGTGCGGAATTGTAAAGTGGCCTATGTCAGTTGTAAGATTGACAGGTAAAAACAAGGACAGCATTATTTCATTATCTTCTCATATTCTAAAGAGTTGGAGAGCGTACACGGACACAGATGTTGGCATTTTTGCCGAAACAGACGGTGAAATTCACAACACTATTACTCCGATTGCTTTTACAAAGGATGGAAAATTTGTTATTGACCTCGTTCTCAGAAATAATATCACAAGTGAAGAGCATCCTCTGGGAGTATTTCATCCTCATGCGAATTTGCATCATATTAAAAAAGAAAATATCGGCCTTATTGAAGTTATGGGACTTGCAGTATTGCCCTCACGGCTTAAAGATGAAATGGCTATTTTAAAGGATGCTATTCTTAATCACAAGGATGTAAGTGAAATTCCGAAAATCAGCAAACATTCCGAGTGGGTAAATGAATTTGTTTCGCAGTATGATGAAATCAATGAAAATAATATTGATTCAATAATTCAAAATGAGATAGGAAAGGTGTTTCTTAATGTTCTTTTGGATGCAGGTGTATTCAAAAGAACTCCTGAAGGACAAAAGGCTTTTGATAAATTTATAAAGACGCTGTAGTAAAGGAAGTGCTAAAATGTCAAAGGTAAGGGTAGTAAATTTTGAACCTACATCCAAAGGTGAAAACACTCATCTTTATACAATAGAAAATAACAGCGGAGCAAGCGTGACATTATGTGATTTAGGCGCAAGTGTCGTTTCGATAAAAGTTCCCGACAAAAACGGTAGTATTAGAGATGTAGTTCTCGGCTATGAGCACATTGACGGTTATGAATTTGACGGAACATACTTCGGTGCTACTGTCGGAAGATGTTGCGGAAGAATTGCATACGGCAAGTTTACTCTTAACGGAGAAGATTATCAGCTCCCTGTAAACAATGGGAGTAACCATCTACACGGCGGATTTAACAGCTTTAGCCGCAAAGTGTGGCTTGCGGTAGTTGATGATAAAGTTCCAAATACAGTTCTATTTATGCTTGATAGTCCCGATGGTGATGAGGGCTATCCCGGAAATATGAAGGTCTTTGTACGCTACACTTTTGATGATGAAAATGTACTTACGATAAAATGGTCGGCAGTTTCCGACAAAGACACAATATGTAATCTGACCAATCATTCATATTTCAATCTTAACGGACATAAAAGCGGTAAAGTTACAGAAAATCACAAGCTGAAAATAAATGCAAATTTCTTCATACCGATAAATTCAAACCTCAATCCCACAGGAGAGATAACTCCCGGCTTAAGAATACATCGTTTGATTTTACCGAACCCAAGTTAATTGAAAATGGTATTGACAGAAAAAACGAGCAGATTGGTTTTGCAAACGGTATTGATCATATGTTTGTGCTAAATCATTCTGATGAAGAATTTGTGCTTGCAGCCGAAGCTGAGGGCATTGATAGCGGAATCACATTAAAATGCTATACTTCTCGAAAGGTGTTCATGTATATACAGCAAATTATGTCGATGTTTTGTCCAATATGGGAAAGGATTCAGCAACATACGGAGAAAATCCAGCGTTTTGTCTTGAAACCCAGGGCTTTCCCGATGCTGTAAATCACAAGAACTTTCCTACGACAATATTAAAAGCAAACGAAAACTATACACAAACTACAAAATATATTTTTGGTATAAACAAATAAAATGAGCTGATTTCTAACTCCTTTTAAAAATAAAATCTCTCTAAAATCAAGGACCACCTATTTTTTTCTTGGGTGGTCCTTGATTTTTTAATCTATGAGGATGTTTCATGTTTTACAGTATTACACCGTCTTAAATATATTCTGCTTTAGCGGTTATGTGCAATTCTGCCTGAAAATCAACCTGTTCTGTTTGCACCGTAAAACCGGAACATTCCTCTTGCACGGCTGTTTTTACAAACTACATTTTTCATTGCCGTATATTTCTTAGCGCTGTTTTTGCTTTTATATTAAAATACGCTTAGGATAGATTTTTTACCCTCCGCATCAAGTTCAAAATTTTCATTACCCCAACTTTTTAAAAAATAATCACTTTTCCCTAGCAAATGTACAGAGATAACGGCAGTAATAACTTGCTGACTTATAAAATTGATTGTAACTTCTTAAATGATTGACTGTTTGAGAGTGTATTGAAAAACATTTTAATATTTGTTAGAATTAAAATGGTGGTGAGGATATGTTAAAGATTGCGGTAGTAGATGATGAAATTGTATTTGTTGAAAGTCCGATTAACAAAATAACAGTGGTATGTGAAAAGCTTAATTTGGAATTTAAAATTGACAAATACTCAAACGGATTTGATATACTTGAAAATTACAGCAAGTATCATCTGATTTTTCTTGATATTGAAATGCCGTCAATTGACGGTATTGCTACAGCCAAGCGGATCAACGAATTGAAAGGTTCAGCTGAAATACCTTTTATTGTTTATGTCACAAGTCACGATGAGCTTGTCTTTGATGCTTTAAAAAGTTTTCCTTATTCATTTATAAGAAAAAGTAAAATTGAATCTGATTTGTACGAATGTATTAATCGTATAAATAACTCTTTTCAAGAATTACATAAAACTATAGTATTGCATACCGAAAGAAAAGATATTCCGATTGTTATTGGTGATATTATTTATCTTGAAAAAATTAAAAATTATGTTGTGTATCATACTAAAAATCAAGAATATAAGGTCGAAGTGATATGAATACGGAATTTAAAAATATCGCAGAATATGGCTTTATAAGACCGCATATTGGTTATGCTGTAAACAATAAGTATGTTGAATATATTTCTGCGGATTGTATTTTATTGCAAAATGATATTAACATTCCTCTCAATAAAAAATACAGAGATGATGTAAAGAAAAAATATTTCAAATGGTTGGGGGATATAAATGTTTAATTATGGTTTTGAATTAGCTGTTAATTTTGTGCAATCAGTTTATCTGATAGGTTTTTTCTTGGCATTCTTAGGCGGCAAATATTCTCGCAAACGCAATATAGCAATGTGTTCATTGTTTATTGCTTTAAATTTTACTGTTCTTACATATTTTACATTTAACAATCCTTATGTTGTAATGATTGATATGTTGACAGTTGTTATATTACATGAAGTATATTGCTTAACTTGTTTAAAAGGAGAATTGGCAATTAAAATTATTCTTCCGCTTGTAGCTTCACTGATTAATACGATTATATCTTACGGAGTTTTATATCTTACATCTTTTGTTACGGGTTTATCATTGGAAGAATTGGGTTTACAGTCAAGCTTTTTCAGATATTTATGTGTTGTGCTTGTAAACCTGACAATATTCGTAACTTTATTGCTTATGTGGCGTACAAAAGCAAAAGTGTATAGTTTAAAGAAAGTTTCAAATATAATAGCTTTTATTGCCATTCCTGTTTTAGCCATGGCAATATTATACATCACTTTTTACATAATGATTCTTACGAATTATCAATCAAATTTAATCGTACTGCTTCTGATAATTTGTGCCGCTATGATTTTGGTTGCCGGAATGGTTTGGTTTATGATTGCAAGAATTAACAGGGATAACCAGATAAGTACAAAGTTATTATTGAGCGAACAAAGAGCTGATTTGTACGAAAAAAACATTATAACTTCTAACAAACAGATTGAGAACACTGCAAAGATAAGACATGATATGAAAAACAACATTGCTTGTATTGATAATCTAATTGTTGAGAGCAAATATGATGAAGCACATAAAATATGTCAGGAACTTACCGATAAATATTCTTCAATCGGTTCTGTAGTAAATACTGAAAATTACTTATTAAATGCCGTTTTGAATGTTGAAATAGAAAAAGCAAGGTGCAATGAAATATCGGTCAAATTAAGCATTGCAAATGATATGAAAATGTTTAGCAACGCTTCAGATATGATTTCGATAATAGGAAATATTTTTGATAACGCTATTTCGTATCTGTCTGAACATAAAATTGAGAATAAAGAGATTATTTTCATTACAGAGCATAAAGGCGATTATTCTGTTATTAAATGCAAAAATAAAATTATTGATTCTGTATTGTCTGAAAATCCTTTGTTGCATACTGATAAGGCAGATAAGAAAAATCACGGCAAGGGAATTTCTATAGTAAAAAGTATTGCCAAAAAGTATGGGGGAGATGTAGTTATTTCGGAGAAGAATAATGAATTTATAGTTTCGGTAATTTTAGATAACCGAATTTTTACCAAAAACCCACTATTTTTACCTGATTAAAATCAAATATTCTAAAAAATGCTATCCTTTCTTTAAGGCGTTATGCCAAGAAAGCGGAATGCAGATACAAAATAATCAGTTAACGCATAAAATAGCAATAAAATAGTTTGACTAATATACAATATTGTGTTAAAATTATACGAAAAAGGATAGCATTTTTGTTTTGTATTGAATTTTATGTTTTAGCCGTATTTGCGTTAATTCCGTTATTATACTTTGGCTTTGTGTTGCAGAAATTTGAAACTTTTATTATCGAAAAATTCAAATAAGGTTTGAAGCTGCTTCCGTAAATAAGAATTATAGAGTGCAATTTTTGTCGGTTTTTTTACAGTTTTTGCACAATTGAAGTTTACAGTATGGTTTTGAGATATGATTAAACAAAATATAGAATAAAAAATCAGTGAACATTTTTAATATAAATCAAAAATTAAGGAGAGTTGAATTTTGAAAAAGGGTAGAAATTTGCGTAGCGTTAATACTGACGGAGGGGTGAATTTGCAATTCAAACTTTTGTCGGCAATCGGAATTATCATTATAGTTTCCGGACATTGTTATCATGGCGGAATGGAACTTGCTTATAACTGGTTTCCGCCGTATTCGTATAATTTGGCACTGTTTGTATTTATATCGGGATATTTTTACAAAACCGATTATGAAGAAAATGTCGGTAAATACATATGGAAACGAACAAAGCGGCTTCTTATTCCTGCGTATCTGTGGAATATATTTTACGGTGGTATGGTTGCATTTCTCGGTTTGTTTGGATTTACTATAGGTGCAAAGCCTGATTTATACAATCTTTTTGTTATGCCGTTTGTTGACGGTGAGGCTTTTCAATATAACCTCGGTTCATGGTTTGTGTACCCGCTGTTTTTTTGGTTTGTATAATAAATGTGCTGTTCAGAAAATTTTTGAAACTGATTCATCTTGACAATGAATTTATAGTTTTGATAGTGTATCTCGCAATCGGAATGATAGGAATTAACACTGCAATAGAAAATCCGACTGCAATTAACGGTATAGTAAAACTTCTTGTCAGAACAATGTTTTTCCTGCCGTGTTATGAATTCGGTCGCTTTTATAAAGCTGTGCTTGAAAAGAAAGACAATCTCAATAATGTTGCGTACTTTGCAATTATATTTGCTGTACAGCTGATACTTTTAACTTTTTGCAAAGATTTGGAGTACACTCCGTCGTCATTTACTAAATTTAACAACGGTTTTATAATTCCGTATATCTCTTCAATCACAGCAATTGCATTTTGGTTGAGAGTTTCAAGATTGCTTGTACCTGCCATAGGAAACAGCAAGCTTGTAAGGCTTATAGCTGACAACACATACGGAATTATGGTAAATCAGCTTGTAGGTTTTATGTGCCTTAAATTTGTATTCTACGGATTAAGCCGCATTACTTCAGGCTCATTGTTTGGTGACTTTAATGTTGCATCATTTAAATCAAGTATATGGTACTACTATCTCCCAAACGGTTTGCAACAGTGGGCTTTTGTATATCTTATATTTGGTCTACTTGTACCGATATTAATTAGCATTATTTTAAATAAAATTTGTTATATTGCACAAAAAACGCATAATAAAATTTGTAATAAATAATATCTAAAAAATCATTGTGTTTATACTCTTGATATGTTAAAATATCTTATATAAATAAAATGATTGGTGAATATAATTATAACGCCAAAGCTATATTGCAAATATAAACTGTTGAAAATTGCTTAATTTTAAATTACAGAAGTAGAGAATTGATTTAAAAATATAAATTCAATTCTGAAACTTATGTCAGTATGTGTATTTAAATGATAGTTCAAACTGTGAATACTTTTAAAATAAATATAAATATGAACGGAAGACAACCGATTATGAAAAATAACAACGGAAAGCATGCGGCTGCTATATTTACAAAGAAAACAGCCCACAGAGTTGCTACTTATTCATGTGGTTTCGCATCAATATTCGGACTTAAACAGCCACCTTAAGAGCCTGAAAACCTTAAGAGCCTTTTAAAAAAGTAAGTAGACTTTAGCATTAATGAAATGAGGAGAGTCCAATGGTATAAAATCTTTTTATTTGTAAAATTCTGTTGTGACAATGGTATAAAAAATAAAAATTGGAGGATAATTTTATGAAAATTAAAAAATATTAGTATCAGCAATAAGCGCAAAGATTAATATCAACATCTGTTTTTTTCGGTAGGTGCAGTGGAAAACAAATCAACCGGTACGATTTATATGGGTGGATATGAATTGCGCGGTAGTGTGACAGTATATCCAATTAATGCTTATGGATATACTTATTGTGAGAAGAAAGACGCCGGGAAAAAAAGCAAACACATATTTTGCTTACTATGATATTTCAGGTAAATTAAGGGAATGTGGCATTGTTTCAAAAAATTTTGTATACAATGGACAAGTTGGTTTAAATAAGAAAACTCCAAGCCCCAATACAGATATTTTTGATTATTATGCAGGTGCAATGACAGTTAGTGAAGTCGTATATCCTAATCAGACATATTATCACTGGTCTTCTGAAAATACTGATTATGAACTCAGACTTGGCATATACAAAAGATAAATAATTAAATTGCGAGAGGTATTCCAATGAAGAAAACAACTGCAATGATGGCATTACTTTTAACAATTTATCTTTGCTGTATTTTTTATGGCTGTACGAATAAATCTTCATACTCAAATTCCGATGATGCATATATAAATTATGCAACAGATATGCAGCTAATGTACCATATCGGCGGAAATGCACCTATGACAAAATCAGATAAAGGTTATTATTATATCGGTGAGGACGGAATCGTGATTTTTATTGATAAAGAAACAAAAAAGGCTACTCCTCTTTGTTCAAAACCAAATTGTACTCACGATGACCCTGAAGCTTGCGATGCCTATTTAAACTTAACGCAGAAGCCCGATACGCTTGTTGGTGCCCATGATTCTGCAATACAATAATGACGGATATTTGTATGCTTTATGCGGAGAGTATGACAAGAGCTATATAAATTACAATACATATCTTATGCGTATGAAGCCTGATGGAAGCCAAAGGGAAAATCTTACGGGAAGCTTTAATTTTTATGCTTTTGAATGGTTCATACACAGGGGATATTTTTATTGCTCTACTGATTCATCAGTAATTAGAATACCTCTTGATTCACCTAAATCAGAACCGCAGATTCTATACAAAACGGATTACTATATTAAGTCCAGCTTGAGAGCTGTTTCTCAAATATGTGCGTATAAGAATTATTTTTACTTTACTGCCGACGAGAGAAATGAAAAAGAGGAAGGACCCGGTTTAAGTATCAAATGTATCAATTTAGATACATTAGAGATTAATGACATTCCTAAAGCTAAAGGCTATCAAGTGTTTTATAATTTCTTTTTAGACAACACAATGATTGCGTCCTATTACGATAAAAATTCGGATGAAAATGTTTATCTTAAATGCGATTTGGATGGAAATGTAAAGGAAAGCTTTTTCACAATAGCTCATAAAGATAATTTGCGATATTCAACCGATGGAAAATACATATATGGTGATAATTGTGTGCAGGTCACCAGAAAAGATGCAGAAAAACAGATTATTACGGTTTACGATTTAAATATGAATGAGATAGATTCGTATGTTCCGCCTGAATTTGAAAATATAGTATGCAATTATATTAATCCACAGGATAATGAATATTTTATTTTTGAATCTGTAGATGATAACGGAGAACGAATTTTAGCTATGGCGGATAAAAGTCAACTTGGCTCAATCGGCGGAGAAACTATAAAATTCACCAAGCTTTGCAAGCTGAAATGGGCTGAAAAGAAGGACAGCAATTATTATGTAGAGGGACAGGCGAGAGTTGAATGAGAATTGCAGGTAGCGAATATTTAAAGCTGTTTTCAAACAAAATATTTCTTATTTGCATCATTGCCTTTTTCTGCGCCGATTCTCTGTTTTTCGTAATGCTTCAATCCTCTGATTATGAAAATTCGGCAATTTCAAGTGATGTTGGGGCATATGAACAGCTTATTCGGGAATGTAACGACGCAGAGGATAAAAATGCGTTCTTTGAAAGCAAGAACACGGAGATACAGATTGCACAAATTATTTTGCACAACGGAAATGCAGATGAATACAAGAAAAAATATCCAAAGCTGTATGACAATGCGGCAGGCTTGGACTTGAACGATGATGAGCTGTTCAACCGCTCGGTTATGCTAAGCAACATACAGGCTCAGCTCTCTCACATAGACAGCTATGAAGAGTTTATTTCCAATATGAAGTCGAGAGCCGAGCAACAGAGCAGCTTTTCCATTTTTGCAGAGCCGGACAGCTTTTCGTTCAGAAATATTGAAAAAACTCCCGTGGATTTTGCCGAGGTTAAAGGTGTTAAGCCCATTCTCGGCAACAACAAGGCGGTTGAAGCCGCAACCTCATATGAGGTTTCAAGCTATATTTGCTGATTATCGTATTACTTGTCAATATTTTGATGTTCTCCATTGAAAGAGAAAAGGGACTTTATATTCTTGTGCGGTCAACGGCAAAGGGCAGACTGTCAACAATAGCCTGCAAGCTCTTGGTTGTTTTGAGCGTTACGGCGGTTGTTAGTCTGCTGTTCTATGCGAGCAACATTATGACGGCAGGCACAGTCTACGGCTTTGGAGATTTGAGCCGCCCCGTGCAGTCGAGCGAGCTGTTTTTAAACTGCGCATTAAATGTTACAATGCTTGAATACCTGATTTTGTGGGTACTCGGCAAAACGCTTTTGCTCTGCTCTCTGTCAATGCTCACGGCATTTTTATTCGTGGTTATCAAGTCCTCCGCAAAGACCTATTTAATCTTGGCGGCGGCACTGATTTTTGAATTTTCCTGCTTCATTTTCATTGACGGTAGCTCTGTGTTGGCTTCGCTAAAATTTATAAATATTTTCTACCTTATCAGCGGCAACAATATTATTTTGGCTGTTATCAGAATGTCAATATTTTTTCACAGCCGATTAACATAATCACCGTTTTCATCGGCTTAGCTGTGGCTCTCTCCGTTGTCGGAATTTTGGGAGCGGCATTGGCATTTTCAAGGCTGTCACAGCATAACGGCAAGCTCGTTTTGCTCGACAGGCTTATGTCACGGCTCGGACGGTTTAAGAAAATCAACGGAAGTGTGAGAATATACAGCGGCGAGGCTTACAAGCACTACAAAACCTCCTTCGCCCTCGTCGCAGTAATTATCCTCGTGGCTCTCGGCTTTGTCAGCTACAATGATGATTTGAGTATTATATTCAAGTCCTCAGGAAAGCGCCTATGACACCTATATGCAAACACTTGAGGGTGAGCTTGACGAGGAAAAGTATGATTTTATCGAGAGTGAAAGGGCTTATTTTGACGAGCTTACAAGAGAAGCCGAGGAGCTTTCAGCCGACAACACGATTTCGGTTGAGGAAAAAACGAACAGGCTCATACCATTGATGGTATTTTAAGCATAAGAGGAATGGCATTTGAGGACATTTGCGCTCAGCTTGAATATGTTAATGAAAAGGCTGAGCTGACGGGCGAAAAGCCTGCACTTGTCAATGAAGTGGTGAACAAGCGGCTGACTATGGACACCTTTAGGGAGTGGGAGTATTTTGCTCTGCTCTTAGCCGTGGTTATCTTCTGTACCTCCAACATTTTGGCGATTGAATACAAGACCTCTATGGTTAACTTGATTTCGGCAAATAAGCACGGCAAAGCGAGGCTGTTGATTATAAAGCTCTTAACCGTCCTGATTACCACGGTGATTTCCTATATCTTAATCTATCTGCCGCATATGCTCAACTTTATCAAGACCTTCGGCACGGCATCATTTGATTTACCGCTTGCATATTCAAGAGATTTTTCGGCTCTGACAAGCGGCATAACCGTGGGCGGATATATTCTTGCTCTCGGCTTTGTTCATCTGCTTGCGGCAGTCGGCGCAACGGCTTTGGTCTATCTGCTCTCCTACATATTTAAAAATCAGTTTGTGACAATGATAATTTCAAGCGGCTTGCTCCTTATACCCTGCGTGGTGTTCATTGATAACAGCAAAATCCGTATGGTATCGGCATTTTCAAATAATGCTCAGACAGCCGTTATCGGCATAATCACCGCCGTTTGTCTGCTGATAATCGCAGTATCGGCTCTGATTATCTTTGTCCCCAAGCGCAAAAGTACGAAATTTATAATTTAAGTTTCAAGGCAAAAGAGGTTGTAAATATGGAATTAGCTTTAAATTGTATCAGCAAAACCTATAAAAAGGGCTCGGTAAAGGCGCTTGATAATTTCAGCGTTACCTTAACTCCGGGAGTATACGGCTTGCTCGGACCGAACGGAGCAGGCAAGTCCACGCTGATGAACATTATCACCGACAACCTCAATGCCGACGGCGGAGAGGTGGTTTACGGCGGTGAAAATATCAAAAAGCTCGGCAAGGATTACCGAGCCGTACTCGGCTATATGCCCCAACAGCAGGGCTTGTATGATGATTTCACCCTCAACCGCTTTTTGTGGTATATGGCGGCTTTAAAGGGCTTAAAAAAGAAAGAAGCCAAGGAAAAGATCACTCAGCTTCTTGAAACGGTTAATCTGACAGATGCCGCACATAAAAAGTTAGGCTCGTTTTCGGGCGGTATGAAGCAGAGAGCCTTGATTGCTCAAGCGCTTCTGAACAATCCCGAAATTCTCATACTTGATGAACCGACGGCAGGACTTGACCCGAAGGAGAGAATACGCATACGCAACTTCATCAGCGAGATTGCCGAGGATAAAATCGTATTGATTTCAACGCACGTTGTGTCTGATATTGAGTTCATTGCAAAGGAGATTATTTTGCTTAAAAAGGTCAGCTCATCTCCCACGATTCCCCGAATAAGCTGACAAAGGAGCTTGAAAATAAAGTCTTTGAGGTCGAAATTCAAAGGGAAGATTTAAAATATTTTCAAGATAATTACCGTGTGTCAAATCTCTATCATAACGACGAAAAAATCATAGTAAGATTAGTCACAGATAATCCCCTGAAAATCATAAAATAACAATTGCAAACCCAACCCTTGAAGATTTGTACCTCTATATTTTTGAACAAGGAATGTGATATTAAAATTATTACCGACAAGTAATGGTGTTCTATGCTAATACTTGTCGGTATTTTTATGCCCTTTTTACATGAAATTGTAAGGATAAAGCGGAATACAGATACAAAATAATCAGTTAACGCATAAAATAGCAATATATAATATTGTGTTAAAATTATGCGAAAAGGAGGGTGACAGCCCTATGGAGCAATATATGCCGATAGTGTGGATAGGCTTTGCAGTATTTATGTTGCTTTGCGAAGGCTTTACAACACAGCTTGTGTCAATATGGTTCGTTCTCGGCTCGGTTTGTGCCGCAATAACAACTATATTCACAAGCGACATAACAATCCAGTCAGCGGTGTTCCTTGTTGTGTCACTTGTATCGCTGATTGTGACACGACCGCTTGTAAAACGCTTTAAAAGGCGTAACAAAATAACCGGAACAAACGCAGACCGTCACATTGGTCAAGTCGGGTTTATGCTCACAGATTTAACCGATATTGACGAAACAGCACAGGCAAAGGTCGGTGCGGAAACATGGACGGTAAAGTCCGACAAAGCACCGCTTTTAAAAGGAACAAAAGTTAAGGTTCTTGCAATAGAGGGCGTAAAGCTCATAGTAGAACCCGTAACAGAATGAGAGGTAAATAATGTTAGGACTTATTATTTTAGGTATCATCCTTTTAATCCTGCTTATAGTAATCGTAAGCAATGTCAAGGTAGTACCGCAGGCACACGCATATGTAATTGAAAGACTCGGAACATATCATGTAACATGGTCAACAGGACTTCATGTAAAAATTCCGTTTATCGACAAAATTTCAAAGAAAGTTTCATTAAAAGAGCAGGTAATCGACTTCCCTCCACAGCATGGAGTGAATAAAACGATACCTTCTTGTAAATCTTGAAAACAAAGGAAATATCGCAGAATTTAAAATAATCAATAACGATTACTTGTTTTATATTTTTAACATCTGAGCCATAGGGCTCTTTTTTTATGCTTAAAATTCTTGTGAACTTACTCCAAAGACAAAAAAGAGAATACGAGCGTTTGACAGAAATCTATGGTAATTGCCCAAAATATGTTCTAACAGCAGATGAGTTCTCAGGAGCAACCTACGATGGTATAAAGACGGTGCACATAGCAGACTTACCATGGTCGGCTGTGGTTCAGTGGCAGAATCAATGTGTGCAGCCACCTTAGTATTGTTGCCATAATTGACCGCAGTTACACATAGGGACTCTATAAAAGCCATTATTACGACGGTGATTGCAAACAGACTTATCTTAATTGAGCCGAACAGACCTATTTTTTCACTGCCGCTTGTAATTTTGAAACTTGAAATTTTGTGATTATTGCCGTCAAAATTACCCTTGTAGTCGTAAGATTTTACAATGATCGAAGAAATTTTTATACAGATATAATAATGAAACCAAAAATATCGGAATAAAAATAAACCTCCCGCAACGAGTTAAATCCGGTGCATGAGGTCTTGCTATGCAAATATTTATATGGTTTTAATGTCAATAGTTGAGTCAAACCGAAAAAGAATAAAATAAAAAATCATGTGATAGTATACTGCCTAAAGCAGAAAATTGAATTTTAAGCAACAAGCTGATTTTGCTTTTTAGCACAATCAGTTTTCTCGAAACCGCAAGACAATAATGGAAACAGATAATTTAAAGCTTAAGAGGAAGTTTTTCAATGACAAAAGCAGAAACAGTAATAATGAGAAAACGTGAAATCAAAGTTCCTAGTTATAGGAACGGCGGATACGAATCATAGATAATCAGCAAATACAACTGCAATGCAAATTTTATCGAGTAGAAATTTATGCCCAATGTAACTGTACGACAAAATCAATCTCAGAATCAATAGATGTTATATACATGTTTTTCGCATATCTTCCCGAGGTCCTTAAGATAATATATAAAACGAATATTATCAAGTGTTTGAAGCACTATTTTTCTCAGTTGATTTTAAAATATTCTGTCAGTTCAACAGGGGAGTCAACGGTGTCAAATCTTGAATTGGTTTTGTCGCCTTTTTTATACCAAAACCGTAGGTGACGCCAAGAAAATCAACTCCGGCAATTTCTGCACCGTTTTTGTCATACACAGAATCTCCGACAAGCACAGCATTTTTTGCAAGACATTTTGTTCAAACAATACTTTGGTAACGGTGTATGCTTTGGTGCATTTTTCTGTACCGTTCCAACCGTGAATTATATCAAAATATTTTGCAAGCCCTGCATTTTTTAGCATGGATTTTGCATATTCTTCAAGCTTGAGCGTTGCCACTCCAAGCTGATAACCGTCTGATTTCAACTCGCTTAACGAAGTATCAATCCCATTATAAGCACTGAATTTTGTAATGCCCTCATTTGCATATAAATTTCTGTATGTATCAATCGCTTTTGCAAGTGTTTCTTCATCGGGTATATCATAAAGTGTTCTGAATCCGTCGGAGAGCGGACCGCCGATTACAATGCTGTCGTTCTCAACTGAATTTTTCCTTAAATTAAGCATGCTTGCAGTTTTGTGATAGCAATGCAAAATTCCGTCCGAAGTATCGAGCAATGTGCCGTCAAGGTCAAATATAATCAGCTTTCTTGTATTTTTCACAGCACAATACCCTTTGCCTCAAGCCTTGCGTCAACAGCTTTTTTGTTTTCAATATATCCGTTGAGCCGCTTTTCCGTTGCTTCAAGAACACCCTCAAGCATTTTAATTTTTTCGCTTTCACTTTTTGAAATTGAATGTAAATCAATCGTTACTCCTGTATATTTAAGCTCTTTTGTCAAACTGAAATTTTCAGCATTTTCAAGAGCTTTTTTATTTTCTGAATACAAATAAATCACTTCCTGATGAGTTTTCTCCGTTCCTTTGATTTCAATGAAAATCGGTCTGATTTTTGAAAAAACTTTCTTGTCAGTTCCGTCAAAATATATGTGTAACTGTTCTTCATTAAGAAAAATTATCCAACCTCTGTTCTGCTTTGATGAAATTAAAGCTGAGATATCCTCAATTTTTCTGTTTTCACACAGCCTGTCCGAAACAATGGCATATCCGTCAAAATCCGATATTTCATTGCTGAATCTGAATTCAGTCTGTAAATCGTCATTTTTGGCAAGTTCTTCAAGCAGAAGTTCATTTCCGTTTGTAACAATACTGTTGTTTTTGCCAAGATATTTTGCAAGTTTAACCGCCGCATAGTATCTGTGGATATGTCTGAAATCGTCCATAATGTGGTTGTCAAAGCAAATCATTCTGTCACAGAAATTGCCGAGATTCTTGACTGCTGTTGAATATGCCGCAATTGCGGTTTTAACCCGTCCGTAAAAAACATAGGGGAGAAGTTCCGACGGCATCGCAAACGGCAATACGGTACAACTGTTGCCAAAAATATCCTTGTACCTGCCGGCAATATCATCGGGATGTGGCTTTATTGCAATGTGTGTGTTTTCAAGAAAATAATCTGCAAAAAGTTCATACAGCCTGTGCTGGTCACAAAGCGGCATAATTCCGAGATTTGCCATATGCTGAGTGAGTATCAGACTTGTATTTCTGTTTGCCTTGATTGTTTCTTTAATTCCAAAGAACGAAAGAACCTTGTCAAGCGTGTGTTCATCAAGATTTTCAAGAATTTTTTTTACTGAAAAATCGGTCATTTTAGGGTGAGTGAAACCCTCTGCTTGTGCCTGAGCGTCTGCAAGTATTTCAACACAGCTGTCATTTTCTCCAAAATATCCGAGCGTGTTCATCAAGGCGGTCTGTGTTTTGTTACGGCTCATATTCGACATCATAAACCTGTTGTCGGAAAGCACACCGCAGCCTTCTTCAAAGCAATGATATTTAATCTTGTTTTTGATAACATACCAGCCAAAAGGAAAGTGGTCGGGACAAAGATACAGTTCATCTGCCAAATTTGGGGTTATCGGAAGAACCCTTTTTATTTCTGCGCAGGCTGATTTTAAAATCGAATTTTTAGAGCGGTGTTTTTGCTCATTTTTCTTGATATTTGCGTTTACTTCCGATTCTTTAAGTAAAAGTACATCGTCAAATATGCCTGAATTTTTGTATCTGTCTAAAAATGCAACCGAATTTTTGTGAATGTCGAGAGCAATAATACGGCGGTATCGTCTTTTTTGCGTGTAAGTCGATGAAGTACACAGCATTGTATGTGATAAGTGGTAAGTGCGTAGTATAAAATCATAGTTTATCTCACTTTACAAATTCGTTTTCAATCAGTTTACCAAGACTGCCTAGGTTTCAAACGATGCAGAACCTACGGCTCTGTTTACGGGGTAGTCGGCAAAAAGATTGCTGAAATATTCGGGACAGGAAATAACCTGTCTGCAAACGGCATATGCGTCACTTCCGCAAATGTTCATCATACACGGATATTTGGCAAAATGTTTTGTGTAGTCATTTACAAAATCGTGAATACCGTCCTGAATTTCATTTATCATACTGTATCCCTCAACCTCGGGATAATCAAATTCATACTTTATTCTTCCGTCATCGTCAAAATCAAAGCCTATGAATGACGGTGCGGGAGCGCTGAGCATAATTTCGGTAAAAGCTCCGTACATACGCTTTACATCGTGATCACGGCGGATTTCACGGTTGATTCTCTGCGAAAACATATATGATGTGATTATGTCGTTTGTCATCTGTGGTTCGATTATATCCATATCGTGAAGATAGGTTGAGCCTGCAACAAGTCCTCGACCTTGCAGTCAAGCTTCCATTCATCCTCAATAAGGTACCTAAGAGCGGAAAATCCGCTTGCCGCCCAGCCTATATCAACTATAACGGCACTTTTGCTGTTTCCGACAGCCGCTTTATAGTAGGCTTTTGCGGCGTTGTTACTGTGCCTGTAATGCTCTGTAACAATATCCCAGTGTATGGTAAACACCTTGACAATGTCCTCGTAGTTTTCTTTTTTGTAAGCAAGGTGTCTGCAGTAAGCTCCGCCTCGTCAAGAAACGGCTGCATTTCTTCAAGGTCCATAGCCTTCAAAATCTTTGCAATTGTCATCTTGCGAGGAATTTTGTACTTTATATATCGCAGTAAAAGTTCATTTTTGAATCTGTTTACGGTAAGCTTTGTTGCGGCAGAGCGTGACCAGTATACATATTCCGTGTTGCTGTCGGGATAAAGTCGGTCATACACGGACTTTAAAATGTATCCGTCACGGGAGAGAAAAAGGATTTTATCAATCCAATGATTTTTGCAGTAATCATTTATGAATTTGCAATATCCGAGTACAAGAAAGCCTGCATAAGTGTAACCGAATTCGTAATACTGCGAATACTGCTTATCACCGTTTTGCAGTTTTGCGTTGACAATTCCACGGTATGCCGAGCCGATAAGTGATGTCATATCGAACGCTCTGTGCGCATTTCCTCTCGGATTTACACCCTTATACCATACGGGTTCAATATCGCATTTTCGTGCCGAACGATTGTCCGAAACAATGTTATCGCCGATATGAATATACTTTTTCTCAACTCCGTATTGCTCCTTTATGTATTCATAAAGCAAAAGCGAACGCTTGCTTGCATTGTATTCGTTTGAAACAATGATATTGTCAAAGCCTTCATATCCGCATTTTTTAAGCATTTTTTCAATAACATCTTTTGAAAGATACATATCCGAAACGGCAATAATTGTCTTTCCGAGATTTTTTGCTTGCAAGAAAATTTCTTTCATATACGGGTTTGCAAAGCACAAATCAAGTTCTGTTTCAATTTCATACTGCATAGCCTTGTCAATATCAAGCAATACAAATCGTGACAGCTTTTCATAGATATCACGCAAAGTCACCTCATAAGTGCCGTTCTTTTCAAAAGCCTCCTGCCTTGCAAGCTTTTCTGCAAGTTCACGGTAACGCTTGAATCCGGGACATTTATTCTTTTCGCCCAAAAGGAAGAACAGCGACTTTGGATCATCAAACGGGCGTAAAATCAGTGTGTCAAAAATATCAAAGGATATAATATCGTTTACAAGAAATTTTTTTGCCATAAGTGTGGGGGACGGTCTTTTGGCAAAGCTTGACTCTGGAGCGCTCACGCAAGGTTTTATTGTATATTTTTTTCTTTCATACACTCTCGGCTTTGCTCCCGAAACACTTCCGAGTTTGCTTGATAAATGCAGAGAGGTGAGGTAAAACATTCTTCTGAAACGACTTTTGTCGGTATCCCCGTACTTATAAAAGCCTTCAAGCACAAAGCGATTTTTCATTACGGCTTTAAGTTTAAATTTTTTAGCTTTTCGTTTCAGTTTTCGCTTTGTATTCTGAATCGTACTCATCACAATTTTTTATCGCTCCTTGTTTTTTCGGTATCATAAATTGATGTTGTAACGAACTTAATTTTCATCTTTTCTTTAAGCTTTTTAAGCTCTTTTGATATTGCAAGGTTCTTTTCTTTAAGTAAAATCGGATCATATGCACCGCACATATTTTTGCTTATGTAATTTGAGAGCGGATTTTTGGTGAATCCGTCATATCCTGCAAGTGCAACCGACTTTACCGACGCTTTTTTCAAAAGTTTAAGTACCATAAGACCTGAACTGTCCGAAGCGTCATCTGTTGCATTTATAAGTTCCGAATAGTTTATGCAGACTGCTTTTTTCGGAAGATTTTTTATGTTAGATGTGAACACGGTCTTTTTTAGATTAAGCCTGTCCTCAAGCTCGGAATATCTGACTGAATTTCCGACAAAAACAATATTCGGTTTTATGTAGTCCGGAATAAAATTAACCGAGATTACAAAGGGCTTTTTCTTTGAAATATATTTCAAAATCGAACCTTTTTCACTTTTTACCGTAGAGCCGGGGCAGATAACAAGCACATTTCTTCCGTCAGCTTTTTACGCAGTCTGTCAAGAATTTCAATATCATCAACTGCATTGCTCTGGTATTCCTGATAAATTTTTTCAATAAGCGCTTTGTTGAAAAATCGCTTTTCTTTTTGCGGAATCTGCTTGAGTATACTTCCGATTGCAGGCATTGAAAGCGAATGCTTTGCCATGAGATATGACGAATAATTCGGATGACAATTGTTTGCGGCTGAAAGAAAATAAGCCGAATTATAGCCCCACGGATTGCTGAGTGAAATCAGAATAAGGTAACGGTCAACAATTTCAAGAACAGGCAATACATCATAGTTCTTTGAAAATGTTCGGTTGAGGTAATCCATAAATAATTCACTGCAAAGGTTGCCCGCACCTCGTCCCATTCCGTTTGCACTGCAGTCAATGATTATATTTCGCTTTGTATTGTACTGTGAAAGCGCCTGTGCATTTGAAAATGCAAGCTGAAAATTATTGTGCGAGTGATAACCAAGGCTGATTGTCGGATTCAGATTGTTGTCAACGAGGAACACCTGACGGATAAGGTCTTTTTATACATCACACCGAGAGTATCTACAATATAAAACGCATACGGTTCAAGTTTATTTATTCTTTCAAGCAAATCAAGAAACTGTTTATCGGTATAATTTGTAGTTCCTACAGGCTGCATAAACAGCTTGTAGCCTTTACTTTTTATAATTTCAGCCCATTCAAAGGCGAGATCAATTTCATTTGGATGAAATGTAAGTCTGATTCCGTCAAGTACAGTTGAATCTGCCTCTGAAAGTAGCACGGGATTGATTTCACGCTCACCGATTGCAATCATCGCAACATACATCGTGTTCATACTGCTGTCTGAACTTACAAGCTCATTGAGCTGTTCAACACTGTTGTAGAGCGAATAGTCGGGATCATAAGGCTTGTTTGTCAGAAAACCGCATTCTACTATATCTGTGTTTGATTTTGAAAAGTTAAAAAGCATTGTTTCAATTGCTTTTCTGCCAAAATGCCAGTTGTTTACATACCCTCCGTCACGAAGAGTACAGTCAAGAATTTTTATATTACTCATTGTTACCGTTATTATCGCTTTCTGTATTATTCTTAATGTAATGATCAAAAATTACCTGTGCAAGGTCAAAATCAATCGGATTGTTGATGTCGGTTGCTTCAATAAAATCAACAGTTACACCGTATGGATTACTGCCGATTCGTCTGCCGTCTTTGATAAGCTTTTTGTGTAAACATACAGTCCTGTTGTTTCTGCAAACACATTTTGAATATCCTGCGTCCTCGGAATCTTGTTTGTGTTGTAACAAGCGGCGCCGTCCATCCATAAAAACTCCTGTACAGGTTTTACTGTAAATGCCGAATCATATTCATCATTTTTAACTTTATCAATTGCTGTTTCATTGGTTTTCGCTTTAATAAACGGTGCTGTTGCGTGTGCAAGCACATAAATATCTGCGTCAACATCTTCTGCAAATGCCTTCAGTACATCAATAATCAAAGTCTTGATGTGTCAAGGCTTTCGCTTCTTTAAGAAATTTAATGCCGTTAGGAAGATACTTTTTAACTTCCTCATTACTGCAATAAACATATGTTTCGTCAACACCTTCAACTTTTGTAAGTGTGTCAAGAATGTAGGTGAGAAGAGGTTTTCCTCCTTTAAATGCCTTTGTGTTCTTACCGGGTAATCTTTCATTGTTTAATTTCATCGGCACGAATGCCACAACTTTTTCTTGTTTTCCATTTTTATTTCTCCCATTCAATATCTCTTGCAAGTTTTGCTTTTAACCGTTCAATACTTTCGCTGTCAGCTTTTTTGCAGCGAACAGCAATGTCTGCCTGCGTATATCTAAGCTGTTTGCGAATAATGAGCGATTCAAGCTTGTTTTGAATTTCTTTATCATTTGTATATGCAAATATCATCAGCTGTTTTTCTCTCATAAGACTTGAGTCTTTCGGAGTGAAGTCAGCGGTGACAATATATAAACCGTCAGTCGGTATGTTAGGATTGAAATTTATTATGTTGCCAAGGTTTAGTAACAGCGAAAGTCTGTAATCATAAACATCAAGATTATCGACTTTCTCCATATCGCCGTCAATCAAAGTATCACCGTTATCTAAAGCAATGCCGTAGCGATTCAGAAAGTTCGTAATCTGAGTTTCATTTATATTGCGTATTGAACTTACATTGCGAATACCAAGTTCTTTTAATAACAAAGTTGCGATAAACATATCGTCAATTCTTTCACGGCTTGTTTCAATGTCGGTTGTGAAGTAGTAGGAATGAACTGCAAACTTGTCAACGCCCCTGATTGATGTTGAACTAGCCGTTAAAGCCATATCAACCTCACGGTCGATGACAAACGGTAAAAGTTCCGACGGCTCAGACTTTTCAAGCAGAATACAGTCAGAAAAAAATTCTTCTGTAATTTTGCCACCTGTCCTTTGGGTGAGGTTTTACAACAAGCACATACTCATCATTGCACATATAATCGACAAGCGTTGTCATCATTAATTCCTGTAGGTCAAGGTCTTTGATTTTGAGTGTGTTCAAATCCTGAGTAAGATAAAGGCAAATCTTTTTGTCGCCTCTGATTTTGTGAGGTATATCGCCAAAGAAGTTTAGAATATCCTGTACTCTGTCGGGAATTTTGTATTTTAAAATATCGTAAATACAGAAATCTTCCGCCTTTTCATCATAAAAGCCTTTCTGCTGATGACGAAGGTCGCACAGTTTTGACTTGACGCAACTGTTTCGTCACATACAACCAAGATATTCATTGATTATATGATTGGTCATATTGTTGCTTTTGGTAATTGAAAGATATCTTGACTGTTCCGAAAGCATTCCGCTTGCATCTTCAAAATAATGATAGGGAATACTTTTGCTTGTAAGATAAATACCGAGTGAATGTTGGTCGATGCAACATAGATTTCCTCAAATTTTGTTATGTCCTCATCAAGCCAATTTTCAAATGTTTTAGAAATATTTTCAATTACGGATTTAATTTCTTTTTCACTGCTTGTATTATCAAGTGCATTGCCTTTTTTTAGCTTGAATTTTTGTTCGGGAACATATCTTGCTGTTGTAAAAAATCCCGAATCAATCACCTGCTTTAAAAATGATTTTCTGTTTTTATCAGGCTTTATGTATTCAAGCATCAAAAGCTCTGCGTCATCATTTGGATGATATGCCAGTTTGTGTACTATACAGCACAGAAGATGATACATTGTAGATGCGTGGTATAGAATCAATATAATCACTCCTGAGTAATATTTTTTAAGCGTTCAATTCCGCTCAAATAAAGTGAAAGTGCGTCCTCACCGCTAATCTTGCATTTGCAATCGCTAATTTTGAGTATTTCACAAAGTCATTTGCAAAGTCACATACGGCGGTGTATATTTCTTTGAGGATTGCCGTGTCAATTTTCTTTGAATAAACCCAATGCTTTTCCGATTTGTCAATTTTCCAAAGCAGTGGCTTGTTGCCTTGAATGATTTCGGAAAGAGCTAAAACATTGTTATCATCGGCACAAAGATAATTGTTCATGCTTATTCCGTTGTAAACAATGCTTTTATCAATCCGATAAATCGTCTTTGCAAATTCTTCGCTTGCACATTTTTCGGGTAACGGATCAACAGTCACAACAATACGACTGCCGTTGATAACGGCCTGTACCGTATTTTCAACACCGTCACTATCCTTATCAATCCATGCGGTTGCCATAATTTTTGCAAGCTCGTCATCGCTGATTCTTCCGTCAATTTCAGAAAAGCGGATACCTCATCAGCTTGTCAAGAACACCAAGCTTTGCATATTTGAAAACAGGCATTTCGGGAATTATTTTTCGCCATTCTTCAACGGTTCTGTATTTATCCGTTGCAAAAGCAGACCATGGAAAAAACATCGGTTTATCGGTGCTTTCGCTTAACATTTTGACGGTCCGAGCAAATATTGAGTTTTCGTCACAAAAAGAAAATCATTTTTCTGCATTGTGTAATCTTTCAACGCATTCCGATGCAAAACCTACAATTGCGGGAGCAATGCACATATATCCAAGCTCGTATTCATTGCTCATTCTTTTTATTCCACTGAAAAGATTCATACCGCATATCGTGTTGTACAGCATTTTGAATTTTTCATCTTTAATAGGATTGTCAATGTGTTCCATAAGAACGGTAGGACAGCGGTAATACATTTGCCTGCAACCCATTTTTGCATATTTCTTAATGAAATCATAATTATTGCTCATAACGCAGGTGTGACTTTTGTCATCTGTTTCAATAACATTATTATTTCCGTTTGTCACAATAAGTTCGTCATAACCTATTTGGTGGCTGTCAAGCAGATGCTTTATAAATTCTTTCGGGTATATCGACCTTATCACAACTGAAACCTTCATATTATTACATTGTGCAATGTCAATCATACGCACAATGTATCGGTTCTCAAAAAACGAATTTTCAACCAATGAAAGCTCTAATTTATAGTCAATCAGTGTTTTAAGCTCCGCATTTATTTTTTTATAAATCCGAGAAATTGTAAGACCTTGCTTTCCGTATTTTTTTCTCAGCAGAGCAAAACCTTTTACGCCCGTGACATTTTCAATTTCTGCAAAAATTTCATCATCACTTTTTATCTGTGTCAAGGCACTGCCGAATATGTCGGTAATAAGATGTGAGTTATCAAGCATACCCGATGCAAGTTCACAAATTGACGGTCTTACGAATATTTGCGAGAGATAATCCTTGCCGACAGTCTTTGTGAAAATCCGTTTGTTGCAGAACGGAAGTCTGCACAAAATATTGATTTTTATAAGTTCAAGTCCGAATTTGACAGGATTGTTTGTCGCCGCCTCACGATTTTGATTTTGCAGACACATACAATAAAAATTCACGTCATCATTACCTGTAGCGAGTGCATTATAAATTTTTCTGACAAAATCAAGTGATAGTTTTTCTATCATTTTATTTCTACCCCGATATTTGATTGAAACTGAAAACACCGATTTAATCAGCAATTTTTCAAATTTCGTTCAAATTATATTCCTTGATTTTATCTTGGTCAATAATAATAACTAACTATTTACAGTAAAAATACAATGGCTTTACATTCTGCAATAATTTGTAAAACAACCTATATTTACTTTACAAAATCGTGGGTGAATACTGCTAAAAACGAACTGTAATATTTGTCATGTTTTCCAAAAATAATGACAAGACAATATCCTATGTTGCATTTGCATTTGTATATGGTTATAATGAGAATGAAATGACGGTTACCAACGCTGAACTGAATATTTTAGCAACGGGGTATGTGACTAGACAATCAAGATTCAAAAGATGATTCTTCAGTCAGTGCAGGCAACGATTCGACGATGATACAGAGGTTGACAATTATGTTGATTATGAAGTATTGTCCGAGTCTGTTGACAAAACAAAACCGTTTATGCAGACAAGTTCGAATATGACAGCACAGGCAATTATGTAACGGCTGAAACCAATGAACAGGGAAGTACAACACATTATGTTTATGATGTCAACGGCAATGTAACTTCGATTACTGATGCAGATGATAATGTGACAAGCTACGCATATGATTCATCAGGCAACCTTACATCTGTTAAAAACGGTGATTCTGAAAACTCATATACATACAGCGGTTTAGGCTCTGTATCAAAAATTACACACAATGGTTTTGACTACTCATTTAACTACGATGTTTTCTACAATCTTGTGTCAACTCAAATCGGCAATGTAACTGTTGCAAGTCACACATATGACAGTAACGGTAATCTTACAAAGACTGCTTATGCAAACGGTGATTATCTTGAATATGCTTACGATAACTATGGCAATATTTCTGTAATCACAGGTGAAACAGGTAAAATTGCCGAGATGATTTACAACAAGCAGGGGCTTGTTACAAAGGCGGTTGACTATTCAAGCGGCGAAACCTCATATTACTATTATACATTTGACGGTTCACTTGAAAGCGAATATCGTACATCATCAGACGGCAGCCTTACTCACTACATCATTACCGATTCAAACGGCAATACAGTTGAAAAGACATCTGTAAACGGTCAGACAATGACCATTACAACAGGTTCAGATGATGACGGAAAGTCATTTGTAAATAATGATGGTGTAATAAACGAAACCTCGACAGATGATCTCGGCAGAGTGTCAACTGTAACAACAAAACAGAACAAGAGTGATACCGTATTTACAAAGCAGTATTCTTATTATCACGGTAGTGAAAGCAATGCTACTACCAATATGGTTGGCGGTATTAGTTATAAGTTGAGTTCTGATAAGGTTCTTGATTACGACTACAATTACACCGATACAGGTAATGTAGAGAATGTGTATGAAAACGGTAAAAAGGTGGCTGTATATACATACGATGAACTCAATCAGCTTGTGTGGTATGCAGACACTCGAACAGGTCGCTATATCAGAATAGTTTATGATAACTACGGTAACATTCAAAAAATGGAATCGTATTCACTCGGAACTAACTGGGCACCTGTAAAATTACTTGAAACAAGAACTTATTCATATGATGATACTAACTGGAAAGATAAACTCACCGAGTTTGACGGCGACAGTATCACATATGATAAGAACGGTAACCCATTAACGTACCGTGATGATATGATTTTTGAGTGGGAAAACGGAAGAATTCTCAAGAATATAAACACTTCCGATAAAGCCATTCAGATGAGCTATGACTCAAACGGAATGAGAACACAGAAAACCGTTGACGGAGTTAAGACTAACTATTACTACGACAGCAGTAATAACCTTTTTGCTCTTACGCAGGGTAATGATACGCTGTTCTTCTATTACGATAATTCTGGTGAGGTAATGTCGGTTTCCTGCAACGGTACTATGTATTACTACATCAAAGACCTGCAGGGCGATATTACCGAAATTGTTGATAAGGACGGCAAAGCAGTCGCAGAGTATGCCTACGATGCGTGGGGCAATATGCTCACCGAAAACAACGGCACACTCGCAGTCGGCAAACTGAACCCATTCCGCTATCGCAGTTATGTTTATGATGAAGAAACAGGCTTGTACTATCTCCAAAGCCGTTATTATGAGACACTCACAGGCAGATTTTTAAATGCGGATGTTTATTGTGACACCGAGTCAGGAACTCCGCTAAGTACAGATATGTTTGCTTATTGTGAGAATAATGCAATAAATAAATCTGATGATGAAGGAAAAGATGCTTGGTGGATACAGTCACCAAATAGTGCTAATGGAAGCGGACATACATCACTTTTATTGCAAGAAAAATCAGGATATTGGTGGTATTTCTATTGGGGTCCGTCAAGTATACAACTTCTTTTTTTAGGAACTACTTCACTTAAAAATATCAATAAAAATGTTAGAAACCAAATAAATTATTATAATAATGACAAAAAACGCCCAGTTATGATTAGGAAACTGGACTACTCAGAAAATTATACTCAAGCGATACAGCTAAAGGGACATTTTGAGGACAGTATTAAACGAATAAAAAAAATTCATCAATGATAATAAATATGCATTCAAATATTCGGTTAGATATTGTGCTCTCTATAAATTTAGATATACGAAAAAATATAAAGGTAAAGATAGACCGTATTCATACATACTATCTAGGAATCTTTACTATAATTTGTTAACAAATAATTGTATGCAAGCTAGTGTTTATTATTTAAAGTACGGCAGCCTTAATAAAAACAATGTGGAATTTAAGTTACAACTAGGGCATGTGGGTGTTATTCCAAATAATAATATAAATAATTTCAAAAAATTTGGTAAATGGGTGACATGTTGATAATTTTTTTAGAAAGGGGTTACTAATGAAAAAGAAAAAAGCGTTTAAAATCATTGCTATTGCTCTAATATTTTGTTTCTTTGCAGTTGCAGGCGTGGTGTATTTTTCTCTTACCAACGTTCCGGAACATAATGTTAAGATTGAAAATGAGCCGGATAATAATAGTTATATGAATACTTGCTCAAATGTAATGTGTAATTTGGCAAGAGTTGGTGACAAACTATATTACAATGCGGCAAACGACTTTTTTAAATACGGAACATATGAAATCACTTCGGACTATACCAAGCGAATTTATTGGAAAGGTCCAGCAATTACAAGTGAATGCCTTGATTTAAACCGTGTTTCCAATGAGAATATTTTTTCTCCTTACATACACAATGACATTGTTCAGTATTATGATTTGAATCAAAAACATTATGAGGAATATTTGAAACTACCCGATACTAATAATGATAACGCTTCGCTCGAAGAATTGTTTGTTGTAGGTAATGAACTCTATTTCAGCTATTCTGAATTATACGGTGGCAATGTTATAGGCGATACTATGGTAGTTTATGGTTTCTACAACCTTTACCGACAAGATGAAGATGATACAAAGTTAATATTGTCGGTGGACAATCTTGATTTTGACTATATTTCAGATCTTCGATTTTATGATGAATATATCTATTTTGTTGCAGGAAAAAGAACAAGTGACAAAGAAAACGCTTCTACAAACCTGTTTCTTTGTAAATATAATCCAAATAACGGAAAGATAGTTTATAAAATTCCTTATGCAACAAGTAGTGACTTTGTTGAAATTACTTGTCTATCTGCTGTGAATGACAAGGTGTATGGTACAATAGTTAATCGTTCTGATAACGGGTATGAAACGGTTTATTGTGCTGATTTGAAAAGCGGTACAATAAATACATTGTTTAAATCAAATGCAGGTATGGTTATCAACAGCTATAAGGATAAGGTGTTTTTGCTTATTGAAAACGGAAAAGATATGGGAATATACTCAGTTGATACATCAACCGACAAAGTTACAAAAATATTTGATGAGGATATGGATTTAAACGGTCTTTATATCGTTGATTCTAAATACCTGTATTTTGCAGATGATGCGTATTTTACCCTCCACAGAATAACCCAAGACGGCAAAAATCTTGAAAAAAGTATTTGGCTGATTTCATTATCATGTTAAATGGAGTTATAAAAGTATATAAGGAATAATTTAGAAGGCTTAGTCAAACCTCCTAAATCTTAGATGTATTCTTCACAAGTGTTTTTTACATTTATCTGTTTTTGAAAGCGAATATCGCACATCATCAGATGGCAGCCTCCTATGATAATTATTTTATTATCATAGGGGTGATTTTATTGTACATTTTTGGCGATTAGCCAAATGAATTTAACTAACAGAAAACGCATAAAATAGCAATAAAATAGTTTGACTAATATATAATATTGTGTTAAAATTATGCGAAAAGGAGGGTGACAGCTCTATGGAGCAATATATGCCGATAGTGTGGATAGGCTTTGCAATATTTATGTTGTTTTGCGAAGGCTTTACAACACAGCTTGTATCAATATGGTTCGTTCTCGGCTCAGTTTGTGCCGCCATTACAACTATATTCACAAGCGACATAACAATCCAGTCGGCGGTGTTCCTTGTTGTGTCACTTGTTTCGCTGATTGTGACACGACCGCTTGTGAAACGCTTTAAAAAGCGTAACAAGACAACGGAACAAACGCAGACCGCCACATCGGTCAAGTCGGGTTTATGCTCACAGATTTAACCGATATTGACGAAACAGCACAGGCAAAGGTCGGTGCGGAAACATGGACTGTAAAGTCTGACAAAGCACCGCTTTTAAAAGGAACAAAAGTTAAGGTTCTTGCAATCGAGGGCGTAAAGCTCATAGTAGAACCAGTAACAGAATGAGAGGTAAATAATGTTAGGACTTATTATTTTAGGTATCATCCTTTTAATCCTGCTTATAGTAATTGTAAGCAATGTAAAAGTAGTACCGCAGGCACACGCATATGTAATTGAAAGACTCGGAACATATCATGTAACTTGGTCAACTGGTTTGCATGTAAAAATTCCGTTTATCGACAAAATTTCAAAGAAAGTTTCACTAAAAGAGCAAGTGATCGACTTCCCTCCACAGCATGGAGTGAATAAAACGATACCTTCTTATAAATCTTAAAAAGTAAGTGTATATCAGAAAATTGAAGATAATCAATAACAATTACTTATTTAATATTTTTGCATCTGAGCCATTGGGCTCTTTTTTTATGCCTAAAATTCCTGTAAACTCATTTTTCGTGTTGCAAGAATGACTGATGAGGACGGTAGAATAGAGAGGGGGAGAGATGTCGGGAATATAATAAAAACTTAGGTGCAAATAGACTTAAGTTTCAAGTAAGTGCTTGATATTTTGCAAAAATGGTGGTATACTATACTTAAAAGTCAGGGAAAAATACCCGTAAGTTTTAAGTGAGCGGAGGGCTACAATGCAGAACATTATTAAGCGTGACGAATATCTTAACAGAATTATTGACAGAAAAGAAAACGGACTGATTAAGGTCATTACCGGAATCAGAAGATGCGGTAAGAGTTTTCTGCTGTTCAATCTGTTTTACGATTATCTGATTGAAAGCGGTGTAAAAGAAGAACAGATCATTACGATTGCCTTGGATGATGATACCTTTGTAAAGTACCGTGATCCCGATGAACTGTCGAAATATATTCGTGGGAAAATCGTGAACTCAGATATGTACTATATTCTCATTGATGAGGTGCAGTACGCAATCACAAAGGATGAACTTAAAAACCCTGAGGACATTAAGCTTTATAATGTACTCAACGGTCTTATGCGGCTTCGCAATGTTGACATTTATGTAACAGGCAGTAATTCAAAAATGCTTACGAAAGATGTACTGACTGCCTTTCGTGGCAGAGGTGATGAGGTTAGAGTTTACCCTATCTCTTTCAAAGAGTATTATTCTTTTGTGGGCGGAGATAAATCCGACGCCTATGAGGAATACGCTTTATATGGCGGTATGCCGCTTGTTTTAACAAAAAAGAGTGATGCGGAGAAGATGAACTATTTGCACACTCTTTTCACCGAGGTTTATTTCAAAGACATTGTGGAGCGTTATGATATTGAGTTGCCTGATGTGCTCAGCGAATTAACGGATGACCTTTGTTCTTCTGTCGGTTCGCTTACCAATGCAAGCAAAATATCAAATACCTTGCAGACGGTGAAAAATATTAAGGTTTCAGGTACAACCGTTTCCAACTATCTGAATTATCTAATTGAATCGTTTCTGTTCAGCAATGCGAAACGATACGATGTAAAAAGGCAAGAAGTATTTTGAATACCCATCAAAGTATTATTGCGCCGACATCGGACTTCGCAATGCGAGACTTAATTTCAGGCAGCAGGAAGAAACGCACATAATGGAGAATATTATATACAATGAACTTCTGTGTCGAGAGTATTCCGTTGATGTCGGTGTTGTAGAAATCGTGGAAACGAGTGTAGGAAAGAGGTCAAAAAAACAGTGCGAGATAGATTTTGTAGTAAACAAGGGTTCTAAAAAATACTATATTCAATCCGCACTAAATGTTTCGGATCCGTCAAAACTTGAAACCGAACTCAGACCTTTGAAGAATACAAAGGATTTCTTTAAAAAGATTATTATCAGCAAAACTTCAATGAAGTCTTGGACGGACGAGGACGGAATACTTCATCTCGGACTTTATGAGTTCTTGCTGAATGTAAATTCCCTCGAATTGTAAACTAAATAGGCTCAATGTCAATAGTTGCGGAAAGCCGAAAAATAAGAATGTATGAAATTTATAAGCAACAGAAATTGTAAAAGAGCAAGTGATACACAACTAAGAACAAGGCACAGCTTACGGAAAAATCCGTTCAGCTGTGTCTTTGATTGTGTTTGTGAAGTTGTAATGCTGTTTTATCACGGCTTTGACAAGAAAAGTGAGTAAGTTTTTTAAAATCATAAAAAATTCGCAAATTGCAATAGGAAGTTTAAACAAATCTTTTAATACCATGACAATTGAACTTGAAATTTGTAAGTTGCCACAATTAGGAGTGTGGTAACAAACATTCGGGTAGCATATGTTTTATCTGATTGCTCTTTGGTGCTATGTCAAATTTCAATTTCAGATTATAAAAATATTATAACCTTTTTTTGCAAAGAAACTCAATAAAATTGGCACAAATGTTATATTAAAAGGCTTTTAAATTGACATTTGCTTTAAAATATGATAGTATGTAAGTATGTAAACTTACATACTTACATACTATCATAGAAATGGTGGTGATTACTTGATTGTTGATGATTCTATGAAATTCTGTAATTTGCTTGCACAAATGATAAAAGAGGCAAATTTATCAAATGCCAAGTTTTACACTGCACTTGGCATAAAGAAACCTTATTTTTATGATATTTTAAGCGGTAAAGTTAATCCACCTCCTCCCGATAGACAAATTGCAATGCTTCGGTTATTGAAACCAAAGCCTGAAGAAATAGCGTTGTTTTTTGATTTGGCTGCACAAGAGCGAAATGAAGTGCCCGCTGATATCGCACAAGCTTTAATAAATAAAGATTTGTGCAGAGAATTGAGAAATGGTATAGATTACGAAAAATTATTAAAGAACGGAGAATACAAAAATGAGCGATAATAAAAGAGAACAAGAGAGAACAGAACTTTACCGTACAATATGGGCGCTTGCAAATGAACTTAGAGGAAGTGTAGATGGTTGGGATTTTAAACAATATGTTTTAGGTATGCTGTTCTATAGATATATATCTGAAAACCTTACAACTTATCTCAATAAAGGTGAATGGGAAGCAGGAAATACTGATTTTGATTATGCGAAAATCAGCGATGATGAAGCTTTAAGAGTTAAAGATGATATGGTGCAAGAAAAAGGCTTCTTTATTTTACCCAGCGAATTGTTTGGAAATTTATTAAACAGAATAAAAAAAGCTGATAAAGACGCAAAAGATCAAGCGGAAAAAGACGGCAAAGAAGTAGAAACTGCTGATTTGGATGAGAATTTAAACGAAATATTGCAAACGAACTTTAAAAACATTGAAGCGTCTGCTATCGGCAGTCCAAGCGAAGAAAACTTCAAAGGTTTGTTTGACGATATAGATGTGAACAGTAATAAACTCGGACCAACAGTAGTCAAAAAAGAAACAAAAGACTTAAAAAGTTAATCACTGTTATTGGAGATATGGATCTTGGTAATTATCAAAATAATTCCATTGACGCTTTTGGGGACACCTATGAATACTTAATGGGAATGTATGCTTCTAATGCCGAAGCAAAAGCGGTGGTGAATTTTTACCCCACAAGAGGTATCTGAACTTCGACAAAAATTTCACTTCTTGATAATAATGGTAAAATGAAAACAGAAGTAAACAAAGTATACGACCCTGCTGTGGGAAGTGGCTCATTACTTTTGAAGTTTGCAAAAATTCTCGGTAAAGATAATGTTCGCAATGGATTCTTTGGACAGGAAATCAACATTACGACTTATAACCTTTGCCGTATCAATATGTTTTTACACGATATAGGTTACGATAAATTCAGCATTGAACACGGCGATACTTTGACTGATCCTAAGCATTGGGATGAAGAACCGTTTGAAGCCATCGTTTCAAATCCGCCGTACTCTATTAAGTGGGAAGGCTCTGACAATGGAACACTGATAAACGATCCTCGTTTTTCTCCTGCCGGTGTATTGGCTCCTAAATCAAAAGCGGACTTTGCTTTTATTATGCATTGTCTTAGCTGGCTTGCTACAGACGGAACGGCGGCTATTGTTTGTTTTCCCGGCATTATGTATCGTGGCGGCGCAGAACAGAAAATCAGAAAATACCTGATTGATAATAATTTTATTGAATGTATCATTCAATTACCAGATAATCTTTTTTACGGAACAAGCATTGCAACTTGCATTATGGTTCTCAAAAAATCAAAAGTTGACAGCCAAACTTTATTTATTGATGCTTCAAAAGAATTTGTCAAGTCTACCAACAGCAATAAATTGGGGGATGGAACATCAAGTAATGAGCCTAATAACATTCAGAATATATTAAACGCATATATCAACCGAAAGACTGAAAAGTATTTTACTGCTCTTGTTAAACAGGAAGATATTGAAAATGCAGATTACAATCTATCTGTATCAACTTATGTAGAAAGTGAAGATACAAAAGAAGTTATCGATATAGCTGTCCTCAATGAGCAAATATCTCAAATTGTTCAGCGTGAAAATACATTGCGTGCCGAAATTGATGCGATTATAGCTGAAATTGAGGTGACTAAATGAATTTAGCGACTAAAGTGTTAAACAAACCAATTGGGTCATATGTCGCTACACTACCATTTATTGACATAAAAAAATACTTTTATTCTGAGTATGAGAACCAAGACGATGAAGATATGATCGGTTTACAGAATGGCGATTTTGTAGAAATTGATGCCGGTAGAATCGCATTAAATTTTTACTGTAAAAAGTGTGAAGATTCGAGAACATTTATGTCTCCAGATAGATTGCATGCTCTTATTATTAATGAGAATCTTATTAGTATTGACGCTTTCTTGCAGTGTCCTGTATGTAAAACTGAAATTCAAGTTTGGTTTTTACTTGAAGTTAAGGACATGTTTACTGAAGAGCCAAAAGTAAAAATTTTAAAGAGAACTGAAAAGCTTTCAAAAAATGTAAGTGAATTACGAGAAAATTCATTCGGTATATATACTGATTTGCTTGAAAAAGCCATGAGAGCATCACGAGAAGGTTTTGGAGCTGGGGCTATAATATATTTGCGCAAAGTTTTTGAACAGGTAACAAGTGAAGCGGCTAAGGCTTCCAACATTTCTACCACATATATTAATAGTAATGGTAAAGAAAAACGAAAGAATTTTAAGGATCTTTTAACAGAAGTGGACACAAAATGTGCTATTGTTCCTATAGAATTCTCGAATAATCGGTATAAATTATTTGGTAAGCTTAGCGATGTAGTGCATGGTGAATACGATGAGGAAATTGCATTGGAAAAATTCAGTGCATTTTATCGTCTTGTTACAGGGATTATCGAAAACATAAAGAGTAAAGAGGAATTTCAAAGTGCCCAGCAAGCGTTGGGATTGTCTGAAGGCGGTGATAAAAATGAATAAACTAGTACAACTTATAAATGATCTTTGTCCAGAGGGTGTAGAATATAAAACACTTGGAGAATTGGGAGCATTTTATAGTGGGCTTAGTGGAAAATCAAAAGACGATTTCAGCAATGGAAATGCGAAATTTATTACATATATGAATGTATTTTCGAATCTGTCATTAAAAATAGATGTTGATGATAAAGTAAAAATAAGAGAAAACGAAAATCAAAACACTATACAATATAGGGATATTTTGTTTACAGGTTCTTCGGAAACTCCCGAAGAATGTGGTATGTCATCGGTTTTAACATCAATAACAGATGAAAAATTATATTTGAATAGCTTTTGTTTTGGATTTAGATTTTATGATGAAAAGCTTATGCTGCCAGAGTTCTCTAAGTATGTTTTCCGTTCAAGTGAGATTAGAAAGCAGATAAAAAGGACAGCCAGTGGTGTTACAAGATTCAATGTTTCTAAAAAGAAGATGGAAAAAGTAACAATCCCCCTTCCCCCTATACTGGTACAAGAAGAGATTGTTCGTATATTGGATAAATTTACGGAACTCACTGCGGAACTCATTGCGGAACTCATTGCGAGAAAGCAACAGTATGAATATTATAAAAGTAGTTTGCTTACTTTTGGGAATGAGATAGAATGGAAATCTTTAGGAGATGTATGTATTGTTCAAGCTGGTGGAACACCTTCAAAGAATGAAAGCTTGTATTGGGAAAATGGTAATATAAAATGGTTAAGTTCTACAGTGTGTAAAAATCAAAAAAATGTAGATGAAATTACTAATTATATTACCGAGCAAGGGCTTTTAAAATCTTCTGCAAAAATGATGAAAGCAAATACCACACTGATTGCGTTAGTTGGAGCCACCATTGGAAAGGTTGCTTTTTTACCTTTTAAAGCTGCAATTAATCAAAATATAGCTGGCATATACCCAATTAATGATAATGATGTCGATCCATCGTATGTTTATTATGCGTGTACAATGTTATATCCTAAGTTTTTAGAACTTAGCAGTGGTAAACTTGCAATGGCAAATTTATCATTTGTTCGCAATTTGAAAATACCTATTCCGCCGCTTGAGAAACAAAAGCGCATAGTTGATATTCTTGATCGATTCGATAAGCTTTGCAATGATATCAGTGATGGATTACCTGCCGAAATTGAAGCAAGACAAAAGCAATATGAATATTACAGAGATAAGCTCTTAACTTTTAAGAAAAAGGAGGCAACGGAAAATGAATAACTTTGAAATTGTGGCAAGCTCTACCGAAAATACAGTTGTTGCTGAATACACGCCTGAAAAAAGAAAAAGCACCGACTATCAAAGCGAAGCGGAACTTGAAAAAGATTTTATAAATCGCCTTGTCAGTCAGGGCTACGAATACATTACTATAAAAAGCGAACAAGACTTAATTGACAACCTCCGTACTCAGCTTGAAAAACTTAAACTATACCTTTTTCGATAAAGAATGGAACGACTTTTACAACAGCGTTATTTCTAATGGAAATGATGGCATTGTAGAGAAAACCCGCAAAATACAGGAAGACTATCTGCAAAACCTTACCCTTGATAACGGATATGTAAAAACATCAAGCTGATCGACAAAACCAACATTCATAACAATCATTTGCAGGTAATAAACCAATACGAAGAAAATGAGGGCGAACGTAAAACCCGTTATGATGTAACGATTTTGGTAAACGGATTGCCGTTAGTTCATATTGAGCTTAAAAAGCGAGGGAATGCAATTCGAGAAGCATTTAATCAAATCAATAGATACCAGCATGACAGCTTTTGGGCAGGCAGCGGATTGTATCAGTATGTACAGCTGTTTGTAATCTCCAATGGCACGCATACGAAGTATTACTCTAACACAACAAGATTTCAGCACATCAAAGATAATGCAGAGAAAAACGCAGCAAAAAAGAAAAAGACTTCTAATAGCTTTGAATTCACAAGTTATTGGGCGGATGAAAAAACCGTACCATCCCGGACCTTGTGGACTTTACAAAAACCTTTTTGCAAAACATACGCTGCTTAATATTTTGACTCATTACTGTGTATTTACCTCAGAGGATTTATTATTGGTAATGCGTCCTTATCAAATTGCGGCAACTGAAAAAATCCTAAACCGCATTATCGTTTCTACCAATCTCAAAAAAACCGGCAGAAAAGAGGCGGGCGGTTACATTTGGCATACCACCGGAAGCGGAAAGACTTTAACAAGTTTTAAAACTGCACAGCTTGCTCAAGGATTGAATTTCATTGATAAAGTATTGTTTGTTGTTGATAGAAAAGATCTTGACTACCAGACAATGAAAGAATATGACAGGTTTGAAAAAGGTGCTGCCAACAGCAACACCTCTACTAAAATTCTGCAAAAACAAATGGAAGATGATAATGCAAGGATCATCATCACAACTATTCAAAAGTTAGATAAATTCATATCTAAGAACAAAGAACATGAAGTTTATAAAAAACATATTGTTATGATTTTTGATGAATGTCACCGTTCTCAGTTTGGAGATATGCACAAGTCGATTACAAAGCACTTTAAGAATTATCATATTTTTGGGTTTACGGGCACGCCGATTTTTCCATCGAATTCTAATATGCGCACTACGGCACAGGTTTTCGGAGGTGAACCGGACGAAAATGGGAACAAAGTAAGACCACTGCACGCATATACCATTGTAGATGCTATTCATGATGGAAATGTCTTGCCTTTTAGAATTGATTATATCAATACGATTAAAAACCCTGAAATTTTATATGACAAGCAAGTAAAAGCAATTGACCGTGAAAAAGCTTTGCTTGATCCTAAAAGAGTATCTGAGATTACACAATACATTCTTGAACATTTTGAGCAGAAAACTTATCGTAATCAAAGCCGTTCCTATTATGACCATAAAGTGATTACGAATGTAGAAAAAATGGCAAAGTCCAAGAATAATACTGTATCGAGCAAAAAACAACTGCAAAAGTAAATGGTTTTAATTCGATTTTGCAGTCGCATCTATTCCGGCAGCGATTGCATACTACAATGAATTTAAAAAGCAAATGGAGGAAACAGGTCATAAATTAAATATTGCTACGATATTCAGTTTTAATCCAAACGAAGAAGATCCGGATGATATCTTGCAAGATGAAAATTTTGACACAAGTGGTCTTGATCGAACTTCACGGGATTTTCTTGACAGTGCGATTGATGATTATAATAAGCTGTTTAATGTTAGCTATGATACATCTGCTGATAAATTTCCCAACTATTATAAAGATGTATCATTGAGAATGAAAAATCGTGAGATTGATTTGCTGATCGTAGTCAATATGTTTCTAACGGGATTTGACGCTACTACCCTCAATACCTTATGGGTAGATAAGAATTTAAAAGATCATGGTTTGATACAAGCGTTTTCCCGTACCAATCGTATTTTGAACTCAGTTAAAACATTTGGAAACATTGTTTGTTTTAGGAACCTTGAAACAGCCACTAATAATGCCTTAGCGCTTTTTGGAGATAAAAACGCAAGAGGTATGGTTATTCTAAAAACTTACAATGAGTATATGAATGGCTATGAAGATGAGCACGGAAAACATATTGAAGGTTATAACGAGCTTGTAGCCAGACTGGTAAATGAATTTCCGATAAGCAGTCAAATCATTGGCGAGGATAACGAAAAAGAATTCATCAAACTGTTTGGTAGCATTTTGAAATTGAGAAATATTTTAAGGTGTTTCGATGATTTTGAAAGCGACAGTTCTGTATCCGTTAGAGATTTACAGGATTATCAAAGCATTTATATTGATTTATATCAAGATTATGCTAAAAAAAGCGACATTGAAAAAGAACGAATCAACGATGACATTGTCTTTGAAATTGAACTTATTAAGCAGGTCGAGGTCAATATAGATTATATCTTGATGCTCGTTGCCAAATATCACGAATCAAACTGTGAGGATAAAACGATTCTTGCTAATATTAATAAATCAATAGATGCAAGTGTTGAGCCAAGGCAAAGAAAAAAAAAGCTTTAATTGAGGGGTTTGTTGCACAAATGACAGTAAAAACAGATGTTGAAAATGACTGGAAAGACTTTGTTAAAAAGCAAAAAGAGGAGGACTTAGAAACAATCATCAAAGATGAAAAGCTAAAACACGATGAGGCTCAAAAATTTATAGAGAACTCATTCAGAGATGGTGAAATAAAAACCACAGGAACAGATCTTGATAAAATATTACCGCCAATTTCAAGATTTTCAGGTGGTTCAAATAGGGCTTTGAAAAAACAAACTGTCATTGATAAGCTAAAAGACTTTTTTGAAAAATATTTCGGCTTAGTATAACACAAAATCCGCTACCAGTTAGAATTTGGTAGCGGATTTAACTATATAAAAATTAATTTAGAATTTACAATTTCTCTTGTTCTGTTGCAAACATTGTTCATTTGTGCAACCCATTCCATCTGATCTTTTGCCTTAAGTTCTTCTGTTATATTGTCGCTTTCTGCTAGTTGCTTTACGATTTGAAAAAACATATTTTCAGCCTGATTTTCAATATCGACAAGATAGTCATTTAGTTTCTCGCTTGTCAACAGGTTCATATAAATAATTTTGAACCTACCCCAAAAAGTTAGACCAAGAATCTAACGATTTGGAGGTCGGTTCATGGATCTTTACTCTGCAAAATTTGTATTGTTTTAAAAAAATAGCAAATAACAAAGGTTATTTGCTAAAAACACAAAAAATAATTAAAGCCTAACTTTTTGGGGGTACATCAGTTTTATGACTGCTATGTCACCTTCTGCAGAAAAGGTGTGGATTGATATATCCGTTGGATTCTAAAAACATTTTGCGAAATTAGCACCCTCTACTCGGAAGGTGACTAGTTCACTAAAAGTGTACCGTTGTATGAGTCAAAACTAATTATACATAAAGGAGTATGTCGAATTATTAATAGTTATGTTACGAGCCAGTAGGCTCTTTTTTTTATACCCAAATTTAGGTCGTAAAAGGCTTATAACAGGTAATTTGTACAAATACAAGTATTTTATATTGTCAGAGTATACAAAAATAAAGTAACTTTCAAAAATATATTTACAACTTTGCATAATGTGATATATAATAACATTATACGAATAAAATATATGATAAACCAATAACATATTCGCCATATAAACAAAGCGAGGTGATAAAAACAATTTTTAGTAAAAATTAAGAAGAGGTGATAGTTGTAATTTAATTGCGGAAACTGACAACAAGATTTAGATTTAAGGAGGAAAGTATGAATAAAAAATTAAAAAACTTGTTTCAGTAACATCGGTAACTTTATGTGCATTGATTGCATTTTCATTGCCAACACAAGTGTTTGCACAAAAACTGCCGATAAATACAGAAGTTAAAACTCAAACTCCGAATGAAGAACAATCTTCTGATGAATACAAAACCGGAAACATTCTTTCAGAAATCAAAGATGAGAGAGATGAATATTCAAAGCAGTTCCGTTTGGATGACGGCACTACAATGGCTGTAAGTTATAAGGAACCTATCCATTACAAAAATGCGGCAGGAGAATGGGTTGATTATGATAACAGCTTGAAAAATGAAACTGTAAATTCAGCATCCCCTGATGAAGTTACAGAGGAATATACTAATAAAAAAAAGAGCGATTTTAAGGTTAATTATTCTAAAAAATCCAAAGAGAACTCTATGGTTAAAATCAAGGGCGATAACCAAAAAATCAGTTGGGGATATAAGGATACAAACAAAGTAAAGTCAACTATAGTAAACAATGATGAAGAGCTGACAGGTAATGACAAATTTACAACATTAAAAAACCTTACATCTGAAATTACATACGAAAACATTTATGATGATGTAGATGTTCAGTATTTTACAACCACAACAGGTGTAAAAGAAAATATTATATTAAAGAATAAGAATGCAAGGAGCGATTTTTATATTCAGTATAAATTTAATAATCTTACTGCAAAATCTGTAGATGACAAAACAGTAGAATTATTAAATTCTAAAGGTGAAGCTGTGTATAAAATTGAAGCCCCTTTTATGTTTGATAATGACGGCAACAAAAGCACGGATTTAACATTATCAATAACAGAACAGAAGAAAAATAAGCTTACGCTCAAAGTTTCTGCAGATAAAAAGTTCCTTTCGGATTGTAGTTATCCTGTAACTATTGACCCGCAGTTTACAACAAGTCAAAACTGGCAGAAATCTCAGTGTACATATGTCGATTCATCAAAGCCGTCCACTTGTTTCGGCTATGGCAGTTCGATGGTTATATTGGTTCTGTCTATGTTGGATCATTTAGCAGTGGAATATATCGTACATATTTCAAGATGAATTCTTTACCGACACTTAACAAAGGTGATATGGTAGTTCAGGCTCATATGAATCTTCATTTGGAAAATAACGACTTTAATCGCAATATGAATATCGGTGCGTATTCACCAAACGGTTCTTGGTCACAGGATAAATTAACATGGAAAAATCAGCCGTCATACAATTCAAATGTTGTTGATTACGAAACATTTACTAAAAATGAATCAGAGGCTTGGCATAGTTGGGATGTAACTTCTTGTGTTAAGCGTTGGTATAACGGCGAAGCAAATAATGGTATTATGCTAAAGGCACTCACTACAGATGACGAAAATCAATGTGCAGCTTTTTATTCATCTAACTATCCATCAACATCAACTCCTCGTCCGTTATTTACTATTGTTTACAGAAACAACAAAGGTCTTGAAGATTATTGGACATATTCAAGTTTTTCTGTTGGTTCAGCCGGAACAGCATATGTAAACGATTATTCAGGTAATTTGACATTTGTAACTTCGATGCATCAACAGCAAGCGGATATGCTCCTGCGTCGGTACAGCATGTATATAACGGATATATGGCAGGAGATAAGTATTCAAAAACTACACCGTATGTCGGTAGAGGTTGGCGACTTAATATACAACAAACATTGTTACCGTCAAGTGAATATGGTTTAACAGGTACAAGTAAGGATAATTATCCATATGTATATACTGATGAAGACGGCACAGAGCATTACTTTTAAAAAAAAATGAAAATGGAAAAACAAAATATCTTGATGAAGACGGCTTAAAGCTTGAACTTACTACATCAGGTAGTGGAAATAGCAAGTATGCTATTAAAGATGAGAAAGATAATTATATTTACTTTAATACCAAAGGTCTTCTTACAAGTACAAAAGACTCCAATGGTAATAAAACGACAATAAATTATGCTTCAGACGGTACTACAATAAATTCTGTTACAGACGGAAGTAATAAGAAAATATTACTTCAGCAGACAGCAGGAAGTGATACTAAATATATTAGATATACGGTTGATTCGGCAGGAAGGAAAACTGAATTTAGAGATAGTAGCGGTCTTTTATATCAAATCAATAAACCTGACGGCAGTCAAATAAAACTTACATACGACGATGACAAAGCGTTGAAATCAATTACAGATATCGACGGATACAAAGTAGTATTTGAGTACACAAGTACAGCATCGGGCAAGAAAGTATCTGCGATTCAGGAATACGGCAAAGACGGCACAGCAGGTCAGAAAATTACATTTGACCGTACAAAGTATAATACAACGGTTAAAAAGACATACGGTGCGGATGGAATCGCAAACACGGATGACGATTTAACTTCAACATATCAGTTTGATGAGTTCGGTAGAACAATCTCCATAAAAAACGAGACAAAAACAAGAGATTTAGGTGCGTCTGTTTATACTTACACAGACGGCGTAAAGAATTCTGCTGCAGACAATATCAAAATGTTAAATAAGGTTAACTCAAACTATTCAACAGGTTCAAATTCAGTTAACCTTATTTCAAATTCCAATATGGAAACCGATTCTTCTTGGATTAAATCGGCTTGGGGTGAATCAAATACATTTGAGAAAAAATATGACACATCACAGCATTACTTCGGCAAACAATCCCTTGCAATTTCTGTATCAAAATATGAAGGAACATCAAGAGGAAGAGTGTATCAGGATATCAGCAACACAGTTTTAGAGCCGGGAAAAACTTACACACTTTCAGGTTATATAAAAACGGTAGGTGTTGTAAACGGTTCGTCTGATAATGCAGGTGCGTTTATCTGTGCTGAATCTCATAATTCTGACGGCACATTTACACCTTCATATTCTGATTTTGTAGTTGGAAATACCGATTCAGCCGTAGATAATGGTTGGCAAAGAGTTAGTACAACTTTTAAAGTGCCTGAAAATTCCACCAAAACACGAATAAACCTTGCTTTAAAGCAGTCAACAGGTACAGTGTATTTTGGTGGAATTCAGCTTGAATCCTACACAGTAGCAAATAACTACAATATGCTTGAAAATTCAGGATTTGAAAAATATTCGTCAAACGGATTGCCAACATCATGGTATGACGGATATTCTACTCTGAATAATGCAATTGATTGTAAAAGCGAAGCACACCAACAAGGAAAATATTCTTTTCGTATAAAAGGTGAAGCCGAAGCAAAGTAAAAAGTATCTGTCAGAATGTAAATATTACAGGAAAAGAAGAAGATACATATATTGTCAGCGGTTGGGCATATGCAAATGCTGTTCCAAAGAATGAGGATGATACGAGGAAGTTTAAAATTTCCGTAAAAATCACTTATTCGGATAAATCCACAAAGTACAAAACACCTGCACCGTTTAATTACTCGATTTCAGGTTGGCAATACACATCTGTAGCTTTTAATTTGAGTGACGGAACAAATAAAGTAAAAACCCCTAAAACCATAACAATATATCTCAGTTATCAAAATCAGGAAAATTATGCGTATTTTGATAATATTTGTCTTGTAAAAGACAACGCAATGAGTTATACTTATGATAAAGACGGAAAAGTTATCAGTGTAGTTGATAATTCTAAAAAGCAGTCAACTATGGAGTATAAAAATTCCGACTTAACAAAGAATATTGATGCTAAAGGCTACGCTTATGAGTACACATATGACGATAATCATAATGTAACTAAAATCGAAAGCCAAACGCATATGAATTATAACTACACTTACAGTACGAAAGGCTTGGCTACATCACTTGAAGTAAAGTGTGGCTCTAAAGTAACAGATGTAGGTATATTAAAAAGTGAAGTTACTTATGATTCAAACGGCTTGCTTTCAAGTGCAACCGATCAGGATGGCAACAAGGTTGAGTATAAGTATGACGGTAACAAAGGTACCCTCACGCAGACAACAGATAAGCTTGACAGTAAAAATCCTGTTGTAACAGACTATACTTATGACAGCAATACCAATCAAATTAAGTCGGTTAAGCAGTCCGACAGTAATGGCAACGAGTATTCAATTGCATACTCTTATTCATCAAAATCAAAGTTACTTGAAAAAATCTCTCGTGACGGAACTGATTATTCAATTCAGTACGATGAATTTGGCAATAAGATCGATTCAAAGGTTGGTTCACAGTCGCTTGCAAGCTATTCTTACGGTGCAAACAACGGACCTATTTTAAGCTCAACCTACGGTACAGGTCAAAATGTAAGTTATGCTTATGATGAATTTGGTAATGTGAAAACCAGAAAGTATAACGGCAAAACCGCATTTAACTGGTATTCAGATCGTGGCGGTAATATAATTCGTGAAAACGATTATCTTAATAAACGCTTGACTGATTTCACATATGATACAACAGGCAGACTTGTTCGTCGACTGTTGCTGACTCATCTGTAACAGGAAGTTCCAACAAGCTCTTGTTTGGTTTTGAGTATTCATATGACCTCAATAATAACATTACACAACTTGTTACAAAGACAACTGATAAAACTGTAAAGAACAAGTTCACATTTGGAAAAGATAACCTGCCTGCAACTTTCACTTTAAGCACAGGCAAAAAGGTCGATTATACTTATGACGGACTTAACCGTCTTACAAAAACATCACTGACTACTTCCACCGATACACCTATTGATACAACATACACTTACTTTGCGAGTAAGCGTGGTTCGGATTATACAACTACAAAGTTGAAATCCGAAACTATCAACGGTGAGAAGTATGAGTATAAGTATGATGCACACAGTAATATTACTGATGTTACCAAAGACGGAGTTTTACAGTATCATTACGATTACGATATGATGAATCAGCTTGTTAGCGTAGATGATAAGCTGAACGGCAAAGTTTATAACTATACTTACGATGCCGGTGGGTAACCTTATATCCGAAACTGTTACCGATTCAAACGGTACAACAAGCAATGCGTATGAATATAACAATTCAAATTGGGGAGATGTTCTCACATCATATAACGGTCAGAACATAACCTATGATGAAATCGGTAATCCGCTTACATACCGTGACGGAATGTCAATGACATGGAAAAACGGCAGACAGCTTGCAACATTCACAAACGGTGATAGCATAAGCTATGGCTATGACAGCGACAGTGTTCGTACAACTAAAGCCGTAAACGGAGTAAAATACACATATGCGTACCTCAATGGTCAGCTATTGTATGAAACCCGTGGCGACGCAAAGTTCTATTATTCATACGATGCAAACGGAATTTTGTATAATGTCGATATACTCGACTGACGGCGGTACCGAATATTCGTATTATTACACCCATAATTCCCGTGGCGATATTGTCGGAATTTATAACGGAGTAGGTGAACTCAAAGCGCACTATGAATATGACGCTTGGGGTAATGTGATTTCTATAACCGATAATAACGGAAATGCAATCACAAACCCGAACCATATCGGTAATTTGAATCCATTCCGATACAGAGGCTATTATCAGGACACAGAAACAGGTCTTTACTACCTGATGAGCCGTTACTATGACACAATAACCCACCGTTTTATCAATGCCGACGGTTATTTCCAGTCAGGCGGAAGCATTTTAGATGCTAATACTTTTGCTTATTGTGGTAATAATCCAGTTAATCTTTCTGATCCAAATGGAGAGCATTCTTGCGGTGTTCCTACTTGCCCAAAATGCGATTCTACACGTAGAGCTTTTTACAAACCGAAAAAGGAATAAAATTATATAATAAGTGTCATGGTACAAATTATTATGGAGTGAATGACAAAGGGGATTTTATAAAGTACAAACAATCCTCAGGTTCGACTGGAGCTACACATGCAGTTAGTACGATTAATTCTGGGCTTAGTACAGCAGCAGGTGCGGTTGCAAAAGCACCAAAACCTTTTTTAGCAGCGTTAAAATTCAATGCGGCTCTTTCAGCTCCATTCAGTATATTTTCAATTAGTGTTGATACAGCAGTTAATTTTTCTAATCCTTTATTAACCGACTCACAAAAAGGTTTATTATTTGGATTTGATATTCTTATGGCTGGTGTAGGTATTTTGGCTTCTACATGTTTTCCCGGAATAGGAGGTATAGTGTGTTCAGTGGCAGCTTCTTTAGTAACAATTTCCGTATCGACATATTTGAGTAATGTATGGAGTAGTGAAAATGAAAGAAAGTGGTGTGGTGTGTAAAAAAAAGAAAGTATATCTACTTTCTCTTTTGCTTTTTTTGATTTCTTATTTGACTACAGTTGTTAATATGATTGTTAATATTATTACTGGTAGTTTTCATTTATACATTTTTAGTACTTTAAGCTTTATGTTGCCATGCTATAAATCTATTAAAACAACAGATGTGTTTGGTATCGTTTTAACAATATTGTTGTTTTTGATTAGTTTTCTGCTCATATTTTTTTTTACCGTAAAATATGATGTGTTAAAATATGATCAAAGCAAAAGACCGTTGTGTTATACGAGCTTACTCTTGTGGTTTTTTATAACTCAAATATTGTCTTTGTGGATACTGGCTGATTCACATTTGCAAAATTATATTTATTTGTCTGTCGCTGAATTTCATGAAAGTGAAGAGTTACAGTACATATACTCAATAGTTATTTTTGCAATATATCAACTCATTATAGGCTTAAAACGATTGTATGATTCTAGAGAAGCATATGACGCAACCAATATTTCAATCGTTCCACCTTTTGAAAAGTATTTTACTGAAAAACTATTTTTTGTTACACCGTTCCTAATTATATATTTTCCTGTATAGGAGTCTTATCAATTATATATATTAGGTATGTTTTTATCGACAGTTATGCAATTAGCTTTTGGATTTTTATTTTCTGTGTGCTTTTTAGTTTATGCCTTCTGCTTGCAACTTTAATAAAATATCGCCAGATTGTAAAATATAGAGGTGTCGAAATAATTGTAAGAAAGAATTTTAAAATATCTATTTTTCTGCAATTGAAATTAGTTTTTTTGATATTTTGCACATATTGTATAACGTTGTTGTTCGATTGATTTTTGATATTTGGTAGAATATTTTTCTGTAAGGAGGCTCAAAAGAGCCTCCTTTGACACAAAAAAAGTATGATGCTCGCAGTAATATTACTGATGTTACCAAAGACGGAGTTTTACAGTATCATTATGGTTACGATATGATGAATCAGCTTGTTAGCGTAGATGATAAGCTGAACGGCAAAGTTTATAACTATACTTACGATGCAGGTGGTAACCTTATATCTCGAAACCGTTACCGATTCAAACGGAACAACAAGCAATGCTTATGAATACAACAATTCAAATTGGGGAGATGTTCTCACATCATATAACGGACAGAACATAACCTACGATGAAATCGGTAATCCGCTTACATACCGTGACGGAATGTCAATGACATGGAAAAACGGCAGACAGCTTGCAACACTCACAAATGGTGATACAAGCATAAGCTATGGCTATGACAGCGGTAGTGTTCGTACAACTAAAACCGTAAACGGAGTAAAATACACATATGCTTATCTTAACGGACAGCTTATGTATGAAACCCGTGGCGATGCAAAGTTCTATTATTCATACGATGCAAACGGAATTTTGTATAATGTCGATACACCCTGACTGACGGCGGTACCGAGTATTCATACTACTACACCCATAATTCCCGTGGCGACATTGTAGGAATATACAACGGAGCAGGCGAACTTAAAGCACATTATGAATATGACGCTTGGGGTAATGTGATTTCTATAACCGATAACAACGGAAATGCAATCACAAACCCGAACCATATCGGTAACCTGAATCCCTTCCGTTACAGAGGTTATTATCAGGACACAGAAACAGGTCTTTACTACCTGATGAGCCGTTACTATGATGCCGTAACCCACCGCTTTATAAATGCCGACGGCTATTTTCAGGCTGGTACATCTATTCTTGACGGAAATACTTTTGCATATTGTGCTAATAATCCTGTAAGTCATTCTGATACAAATGGTAATAGTTGGTTTTCAAATATTGTATCAACGGTTATGGGAATGCTGTTAAATGTAGTTAAAAAGGCACTCTTTCCATTCGTAAGTACTAGAACATCAACCACTTCTTCTTATAATAATAATTATAAGCTTATACCTAAGGAGCACTCCGCGATTAATTTCTCAACGGGTATAAAAACAACGACTAAAACTTCTACTGAAGGTTATTCTCCGGGGCTAATTTCGTGTTCATATAATCAGGACGCATATACATATAGTGATAATGCTTCTGGACTTAGTGCAGGTGTTACAAATACTATTAGTGTAAACGCTTTTATATTTGGTGCTGGTGTCAATTTTGGCGATGATGGTTGGGGTTTGGATTTCTCAATTAATTTAGGAAATACGTCATTTTATGCTTCATACAATAAACACAATCCACTTGATAATGAATTACAGATAGGTTATACTATGTGGGATAAGTCAAATTCCTCATCAGTGTCAAACTATGTTAGTGGTAGTGTTAATTCGTTTAAGTTGTCTCCGGCAGTTGCTGCCACTTTAATGTTTGGTCCAGTGGTAGGACTGGTTGCTGCTGCTGTAATATGAGAGGATAAATTGTTATGAAATCTTGGATACCTTATGCAATATCGGCAGGAATATGTGCGTTAGCCGTTCCTATAATAATATGGTTACTTAAATCAAAGTTTAAAAAAAAAATAGTTTATATAGTTATAACCATAGTCGCTGTTTGTCTGGGTTGCGAATGTTTGATTTATAATGTTCCGTTTCCGATAACGTCAAATAAATACTACGCTTCTCCTGACGAGATATATTATCAAACCACAATGGGATCAGATATTCAAGCTATTGTTGAAGGTGAAAAATCTGTTTCGGTGTTTGCAGAAAATCAAGGACATTATTATGCTAAGACCGATAAAGGATACCAATTCTCTTCTAATGGTTCTATCAATGAAATATTTGCAGGAACTACATATTATGGAATGGTAATGATTGATAGATATCTCGACTCAAACGATTACTATGTGACAGTGACGGTTACTAAAAGTATGATTGACGGGAAAATTATTAATGTTACGGATAACAAAAATTCGGAGTTTCAACAAACTTTAATATCTAAACCTAATTCCAGTAATGTTGTGTACGCATTTTTAACTTGTGTGCACGATATAGATAAATATTCGTTAATGGTTAATGGCGTAGAATATAAGGTTAATTTGAATTAACACCTTTGTCAACGATGTGTTGCTTTGTTATTTAAAAGTTATGTAATGACGCGGTAAGGAGGCTCGAAAGAGCCTCCTTAATCTTTTACAGCTTAATCTATGTTACAATCTCATATTCTGAATAGAATACAACCTTAATTCAAAACATAATTTATGACGGGCATAGCAAGGGCAACGAACAATTATTAAGCTTTTAAAACAGCAATAAAATGGTTTGACTATTATACAATATTGTGTTAAAATTATGCAAAAAGGAGGGTGACAGCCCTATGGAGCAATATATGCCGATAGTGTGGATAGGCTTTGCAATATTTATGTTGCTTTGCGAAGGCTTTACAACACAGCTTGTATCAATATGGTTCGTTTTCGGCTCGGTTTGTGCCGCAATAACAACTATATTCACAAGTAATATCACAATCCAGTCGGCGGTGTTCCTTGTTGTGTCACTTGTATCGCTGATTGTGACACGACCGCTTGTGAAACGCTTTAAAAGGCGTAACAAAACAACGGGAACAAACGCAGACCGTCACATCGGTCAAGTTGGGTTTATGCTCACAGATTTAACCGATATCGACGAAACAGCACAGGCAAAGATTGGTGCGGAAACTTGGACGGTAAAGTCTGACAAAGCACCGCTTTTAAAAGGAACAAAAGTTAAGGTTCTTGCAATCGAGGGCGTAAAGCTCATTGTAGAACCCATATCAGAATGAGAGGTAAATAATGTTAGGACTTATTATTTTAGGAGTTATCCTTTTAATCCTGCTTATAGTAATCGTAAGCAATGTCAAGGTAGTGCCGCAGGCACACGCATATGTAATTGAAAGACTCGGAACATATCATGTAACTTGGTCAACAGGCTTGCATGTAAAAATTCCGTTCATCGACAAAATTTCAAAGAAAGTTTCACTAAAAGAGCAGGTAATCGACTTCCCTCCACAACCCGTGATCACAAGAGATAACGTTACAATGCAGATTGACACGGTTGTGTATTTTGAAATTACCGATCCAAAGCTTTATACTTACGGTGTAGAAAGACCGCTCAGCGCTATTGAAAATCTTACTGCAACAACATTGCGTAATATCATCGGTGATCTTGAGCTTGATAACACACTCACATCCCGTGATACAATCAACGGTAAAATCAGAGTGATTCTTGACGAGGCAACCGACGCATGGGGCATTAAGGTAATCCGTGTCGAGCTTAAAAACATTCTTCCGCCCCGTGAAATTCAGGATGCGATGGAAAAGCAGATGAAGGCAGAGCGTGAGCGCCGTGCAAGAATTCTTGATGCTGAGGGTGAAAAACGCAGTCAGATTCTCGTTGCAGAGGGTATGAAGGAATCTGCAATTCTTAAAGCCGACGCTGTTAAGGAGCAGAAAATCCGTGAGGCACAGGGTGAAGCTGAGGCTATTCTCACAGTTCAAAGAGCTAATGCCGACGCACTTAAAATGCTCAATGAGGCTTCTCCTACCGATAGAATTATTCAGCTTAAATCGCTTGAGGCATTCGGTAAAGCCGCTGACGGCAAGGCTACAAAGATTATCATTCCTTCAGATATTCAGGGACTTGCGGGTAATGTTACCGCAATTAAAGAACTCTGGAAAGATGATGTGCCAAAGGCATAAAGAATGTGAAATTTACGGCAATTTTTCGGGCACAGAATTCTGTGTCCGATTTGTTGCATAAAATTGTGGGGGATAGGAAATGCAATTTTTACTCGACCTGTTGTGGTACTTCGTAATTTTCTCGTTTTTTGGCTGGGTGGCGAGCAGTTTTCGTTCGCTTCTTCTTGAGAAAAAATTCAGTAACAACGGTTTTCTGACATCACCGTTTTGCCCTATGTACGGATTTTCAGCGGTTATTTGTTATACGGCACTAAAACCGTTTGAAAACAGCAAGCTGATTTTATTCATCGGTTCAACTCTGATATTATCTGCACTTATGGTTGTGGTCGGTGTGCTTGTAGAAAAAACTCTCAAATTCAAGCCATGGGATTTTTCTTCCTCGAAATTCAGCATAGGCAATTATATAACTTTTCCTTATGCACTTTTTCACGGATTGCTCGGTATGCTTTGCTTGTCGGATTGATAATTCCGGTGCTTCGCACAGCCGTTGAAGCAATTCCTTTCTGGGTAAGTCTTATTCTTGTTCTTTGCTTCTGCGGGATTATTGTAATTGATTACGTTTTTTCAATGATAACAACAATTCGTCTGCTCAGAAGAATTGCAAAGCTTAAAAATTCTTCCGAGCTTATGGATAAAGGTGCAACAGAGGTTGAAATTCAGGAACTTGAAGAAAACTATAACCGACTTTTTACAGAGAATATTTTAAGAAAAAGACTTGCACACGCTTATCCCGATCTCACTCATATGGCTTATGTAAAGCAAATTAATGCTAAAATTGAGGAGATTAAGCAGGATAATATGAAAGAATATACACAAACCTTTGAAAGCAAAGAGGACAAGCCGTTTGCTTACGGATTCTGTTTTACGAAGCTTTTTTATCTGTTTGTGATCGGTTCTTTCATCGGCACGATTCTCGAAACAATATGGGCGTTCTGCGTTGACGGACATTTTGAAATGCGTGTCGGCATGGTTTACGGTCCGTTTATTCCTGTTTACGGCGGCGGTGCGTGTTTTCTGACAGCCGCTTTGTATAAGCTTTACAAGCTTAATGATACGCTTGTTTTTGTGATAAGTGCTTTTGTCGGAGCAGGTTTTGAGTATTTCTGTTCGTGGTTGCAGGAGCAGATGTTCGGAACGGTTTCATGGGACTACAGTGACACTCCGTTTAACCTTGACGGCAGAACCAATCTTATGTATGCCCTTATCTGGGGATTTCTCGGTCTTGTCTGGGTGCGTTATCTGTATCCGTGGACAGCAAAGCTTATTGAAAAAATCCCTAAAAGAGCAGGTGCAATTATTACAACATTTCTGATTGTATTCATGGCATTCAACGGCTTTATGTCCGTAACAGCTACGGCAAGATGGACTCGAGAGAACAGAGGGAGTACCTGCGTCAAACAGCTTTGAAGAATATCTCGATGAAAAATTCGATAATGAAAAGATGGAATTTCTTTTTCCGGGTATGAAAAAGGCTGCAGAGGCGGGAGTTACAACCGAGGGCATAATTTCCAACGAAAGACCGTATCTTGATGCTACAGATCCCGATAACGGCATGAAAATCGAACAGGGAAAAGATGTTTCCGAGATTAATTAATATCATGAAGTGGCTATGCTTTGCACAGTCACTTTTTGCTTTTTGGCGGTATTTTAAAAATAATTTCGCCTGACTATTGAATTTTAACCGATTTTTTTATATAATTAATTAGTAATGCTTTATTTATGTCGATTCAAAGCATAAATTGGCATATTTGTCCTGACTTTGTCTGCCCACGGCACGGTTTTTACGGCAATTTATCAAGTGGGCGGAAAGGCTATGAGTAATTATGAAAAAGGTTGCAATTATTATGGGCTCCGACAGTGATTTTCCCGTAGTATCAAAGGCTGTCAGTAAACTCAAAGAATTTGGCGTAGAGTATGAGGTTCATGTAATGAGCGCACACCGTACTCCCGATGCGGCAATTAAGTTTTCGGCAGAGGCTAAAAAGAACGGTTTTGGCGTAATCATTGCCGCAAAGAGGTATGGCGGCACATCTCGCAGGTGTTCTTGCGGCAAAAACAACCCTCCCTGTGATAGGAATCCCATGTAAGTCGGCTCAGCTTGATGGTATGGATGCTCTTCTCGCAACAGTTATGATGCCTACAGGAATTCCGGTTGCAACAGTAGCAGTTGACGGTGCGGCTAACGCTGCAATTCTTGCCGTTGAAATGCTCGCACTTTCCGACGATTCTCTTGCAGAGAAGCTTGAAAATATGAAAGCTGATATGGAAAAAGGCGTTGCCGAAAAAGACAAGGCAATGCAGGCTAAGGTGGCAGAGCTTTGATTAAGAACTATGTAGATATTGACACAAAACTTGACAAAGTAAATGACGAGTGCGGTGTGTTCGGTATTTACCGTAATGATGACGATATCGATGTTGTTGCCGCCGCAAATGACGCACTCTACAGCCTTCAGCACAGGGGACAGCAGAGTGCAGGTATAACCGTGAATAAAGACGGTGAATTTACAACTGTCAAGGAACTCGGTATGGTGTCCGAGATTTTTACACCCAAAGCACTTGAAAAACTTCCAAACGGTAAGATTGCAGTCGGTCATGTCCGTTATACTTCATCGGAATCACTCGACCGTGCATCTAACCAGCCGCTTGTTATGCGATATATTCAGGGTTCAATCGGTATTGCAAGCAACGGCTCAATTACAAACTTCAATGAAATAAGACAGGAGCTTGAAACAGGCGGTGCTGTTTTTCAGTCCAATTCTAATGCTGAAATTATGGCTTATGTTATTGCAACCGAAAGATGTGTAACAGACACGCTTGAAGATGCTGTTCTTTCTTCAATGAGAAAGCTCAAGGGTGCTTACTCAACTGTAATTTGCGCACCGAGCCGTCTTATCGGCTTTCGTGATATGCACGGATTTCGTCCGCTCTGTATCGGCAAACTCAAAAACAGCTGGATTTTCACTTCCGAAAGCTGTGTTATCGACAGTCTCGGCGGTGAATTTGTCCGTGATGTTGAGCCGGGTGAAATGGTAGTAGTTGACGAAGAAGGCTTTCACAGCTACAAATTAAAGCTTTTGCCCGATAAAACATCTTTCTGCCTTTTTGAATATGTTTATATCGCAAGACCGGACAGCGTAATCAACGGTGTCTGCGTACATAATGCAAGATTCAAAGCCGGTGAACTTCTTTATGACGAGTTCCCGATTGAGGCAGATATGGTGTGCGGTGTTCCCGATTCGGGACTTATTGCCGCACAGGGTTATGCAAAGGCTTCGGGTATCCCGTTCAGCACAGGTTTTGTCAAAAATAAATATATCGGCAGAACAGTAGGTTCAGGTAAAGATAAAAAGAAAAGACTTCTCAGAACAAGACTTACCGCTTTGAAGGCTAATGTTAAAGGCAAGAGAGTTGTTATTATTGACGACTCAATCGTCAGAGGTGAAACATCAAAGCATATTGTTCGTCTTATGCGTGAGGCAGGAGCTGCCGAGGTGCATATGCTCATCAGCTCACCTCCGTTTGTATGTCCGTGCTACTTTGGTGTGGACATTCACGATAAAGAAAGTCTTATTGCAAACAAGTTGACAACAAGTGAAATCTGTGAATATATCGGTGCAGATTCACTTGGTTATCTCAGTATAAACAGTCTCAGAAAAATTGCTGAGGGTGCAAATATAGAATTCTGTGACGGTTGTTTCACGGGCAGCTATGACGCTGAAATTCCGAGAACAATCTTTGTAGATAAATACGCTAAAAAAATTAACAGAAAGTGACGGAGTGATTACAATGAACAACAGCTTTTCCGAAAGCTACAAAGCGGCAGGTGTTGATGTAACAGCAGGCTATAAGTCTGTAGAGCTTATGATGAAAAAGCATGTGGCACGCACAAAAATTGACGGTGTTATTTCAGGCATCGGCGGTTTCGGCGGACTTTTTGCCCCTGATTTCAAAGATATGGAAGAGCCTGTACTTGTCAGCGGTACTGACGGTGTAGGCACAAAAATCAAGCTTGCTTTTCTTCTTGACAAGCATGACACAATCGGTATTGACGCAGTTGCAATGTGCGTAAACGATGTAATTTGCTGTGGAGCAAAACCTCTTTTCTTCCTCGATTATATCGCAATCGGCAAGAACTATCCCGAAAAGGTAGCTGAAATTGTATCAGGCATTGCAGAAGGCTGTGTTCAGTCCGGTTGTGCTCTTATCGGCGGTGAAACTGCAGAGCATCCGGGTCTTATGCCTATTGATGAATATGATGTTGCAGGTTTCAGCGTTGGTATTGCAGACAAGCCAAAGATGATTGACGGTTCAAAGCTTTGCGAGGGTGATGTACTTTTAGGACTCCGTTCTTCGGGTGTTCACTCAAACGGTTTTTCGCTTGTCAGAAAAATCTTTGATATCAACGAGGAAACAATCAATGCCGAGTATCCTGAGCTTGACAAAACTCTCGGTGAAACATTGCTCACTCCAACAAAAATTTATGTAAAACCTCTTCTTGCTCTTATGGATAAGGTTGATGTAAAGGCTGTATCACACATCACGGGCGGCGGTTTCTATGAAAACATTCCCCGTATGCTTACAGACGGTCTTTCAGCCAAAATCAAAAAGGAAAATATTCCTGTTCTTCCTATTTTCAAGCTTATGCAGAGAGTAGGTAATATCCCCGAGCACGATATGTTCAACACATTCAATATGGGTGTAGGTATGATAATCGCCGTTGCCAAGGAAGATGCAGACAAGGCTCTTGAGGTTCTTGCGGCTAACGGTGAAGACGCTGTTGTACTCGGTGAAGTAATCAGCGGTAATGACGGAGTAGTGTTTGAATAATGAAAAATATTGCAGTTCTTGTGTCGGGCGGCGGCACAAATCTTCAGGCACTTATTGACGCTCAGAACAGGGGAGAGATTAAAAACGGAAAAATCTCTCTTGTTGTGTCCTCAAATCCAAACGCTTATGCACTTGAAAGAGCAAAAAACAATTCGGTTGCAACTGAGGTTATCAGGAGAAAAGACTATGCCGAATTTGATGAGTATGATTCTGCTGTAACCGAGCTTTTGAAATCCAAGGATGTTGACCTTGTTGTTCTTGCGGGATTTATGACTATTCTCGGAAAGCAGTTTATTTCTGCTTTTGAAAACAGAATAATCAATATCCATCCGTCGCTTATTCCGTCATTCTGCGGCGAGGGCTATTACGGACTCAGAGTTCATGAGGAGGCTCTTAACAGAGGCGTCAAGGTAACGGGTGCTACCGCACATTTTGTAAACGAAGTGTGCGACGGCGGTCCCATTATCATTCAGAAAGCCGTTGAAATTCAGAACGGCGACACACCCGAAATTCTTCAGAAAAGAGTTATGGAACAGGCTGAATGGAAGATTCTTCCAAGGGCGGTTTCGCTTTTCTGCGAAGATAAAATTATAGTAAAGGACAATAAAACCGAAATTCTTGACTAACGGAGGAAAAATATGAAACCTGTATCACTTTACAATGACATTGCTTCAACTTCATATCCGGGCAGAGGCATTGTAATCGGCAAAAGTGCAGACGGCTCAAAGGCTGTTATTGCATACTTCATTATGGGCAGAAGCGAAAACAGCAGAAACAGAGTGTTTGCAGAAACCGAGGACGGCATCAAAACTCAGGCTTTTGATCCGTCAAAGCTTGTTGATCCGTCACTTATCATCTATTCTCCCGTAAGAGTTCTCGGCAACAAAACCATCGTTACTAACGGTGACCAGACAGATACTGTTTATGATCTTATGAATGAAGGTCAGACATTTGAACAGTCACTCACAACAAGAGAATTTGAGCCTGACGGTCCTAACTACACTCCACGAATTTCTGGTATCGTTGAGTGTGAAAACGGCAAGATGAACTATGCAATGTCTATTCTCAAAAGTGCAGACGGCAATCCCGATTGTTGCGAAAGATACACATTTACATATGACAAGCCGATAAACGGTCTTGGCAGATTCATTCACACATATATGAGTGACGGCAATCCTCTTCCGAGCTTTGAGGGTGAACCTACACTCGTAGAAATCGGTAACGATGATATTGACACATTTGCCGAGAAAATCTGGAATTCTCTCAATGAGGATAACAAGGTTTCACTTTTTGTACGCTATATTGACATTGCTTCAAATAAGGCAGAGTCAAGAATTATCAATAAAAACAAGTAATTTATTTTTCGGAAAGGATGAATCCAATGAACGAACTTGCTTTAAAATACGGCTGTAACCCGAATCGAAGCCTTCGAGAATTTTTATGCAGGACGGCAAAGATCTTCCTGTTGAGGTTCTCAACGGCAAACCCGGTTACATCAACTTTCTTGATGCATTTAACTCATGGCAGCTCGTAAAGGAACTCAAAGCGGCAACAGGTCTTCCTGCGGCTCGCATCATTCAAGCATGTAAGTCCTGCTTAAGGCGGCAGTTGCAACTGAGCTTTCTGACACACTCAAGAAAATCTACTTTGTAGATGACCTTGAACTTTCTCCGATTGCAAGCGCATATGCAATGGCAAGAGGCGCAGACAGAATGTCGTCATACGGTGACTGGGTGGCTCTTTCCGATACTTGCGATGTTCAGACTGCAATCCTCCTCAAGAGAGAGGTTTCTGACGGTATTATTGCTCCTGGCTATACTCCCGAGGCTCTTGAAGTCCTCAAGTCAAAAAAAGAAAGGCAACTATAATGTCGTAAAAATCGACCCGAACTATGTTCCTGCTCCTATTGAGCATAAGGATGTTTTCGGCATTACATTTGAACAGGGCAGAAATGAACTCAAAATTGACGAAGAAATGCTCCTTCAGAACATTGTAACAGATAATAAGATTTTTACAGAGGATGCTAAGCGTGACCTTCTTGTTGCTCTTATTACTCTTAAATATACTCAGTCTAATTCTGTTTGCTACGCAAAGGGCGGTCAGGCAATCGGTGTAGGCGCAGGTCAGCAGTCAAGAATTCACTGCACAAGACTTGCAGGCAATAAGGCTGATATCTGGTATCTCAGACAGCATCCGAAGGTTATGAACCTTCCGTTTGTTGACAACATCCGCCGTCCCGACAGAGATAACACTATTGATGTTTACATCTCTCGATGATTATGAGGATGTGCTTGCTGACGGTATATGGCGGAGTTCTTCAAAAACTAAGCCCGAACCTCTTACAAAGGAAGAGAAAAAGGCTTGGCTTGCAACATTTGACGGTGTTTCACTCGGTTCTGACGCATTCTTCCCATTCGGTGACAACATTGAAAGAGCAAAGCGTTCAGGCGTTAAGTTTGTTGCACAGCCGGGTGGCTCAATTCGTGATGATAATGTTATTGAAACCTGCAATAAGTACAATATGACAATGTCATTTACGGGTATTCGTCTTTTCCATCACTGATAGAGGTGCGGTTATGAAAATTTTAATGATTGGTTCGGGCGGCAGAGAGCACGCTTTAATTAAAAAGCTTCTTGAAAGTCCTAAATGCACAAAGCTTTATTGCGCTCCCGGCAACGGCGGTATTTCAAGAGATGCCGAGCTTGTTAATATCGGAGTTATGGATAAAGAAAATATGGTTAAGTTTGCAAAGGACAATGCAATTGACCTCGTTTTTGTAGCTCCTGATGATCCGCTTGCTGACGGTATGGTTGACGCTATGCAGGAGGCTGGAATCGAGAGCATTCGGTCCTAATGCAAATGCCGCTATTATTGAGGCGTCAAAGGTTTTCTCAAAAAATCTTATGAAGAAATACGGCATACCTACTGCAAAGTATGAAGTATTCAATGACGCTCGAGAAAGCAATTGACTATATAAAGAACGAAAATACCGCTCCCGTTGTTGTAAAAGCTGACGGTCTTGCACTCGGCAAGGGTGTAATTATTGCTCAATCTGTTGATGAGGCAATTGAAGCAGTCAAAGAAATTATGGAGGACAAGAAGTTTGGCGACTCAGGTAACAATATCGTTATCGAAGAGTTTCTTACAGGTCCCGAGGTTTCTGTTCTTGCATTTACAGACGGTAAGTGCGTAAAGCCTATGGTCAGCTCAAAAGACCACAAGCGTGCTTTTGATAATGACGAAGGTCTTAACACAGGCGGTATGGGCACAATCAGCCCGAACCCGTATTATACAGATGAGATTGCTAAGGAATGTATGGATACAATCTTTATCCCTACAATTGAGGCAATGAATAAAGAGGGCAGACCTTTTAAGGGCTGTCTGTACTTTGGACTTATGATTACACCGAACGGTCCAAAGGTTATTGAATACAATGCCCGTTTCGGCGATCCTGAGGCTCAGGTTGTTCTTCCAAGACTTAAAACTGACCTTGTAGATATCTGTGAGGCTGTTATTGACGAAAAGCTTTCCGACCTTGACATTGAATGGGACAACGGTGCTTTGCGGCTTGTGTTGTTATGGCAAGCGGCGGATATCCTGTTTCATACAAAAAAGGGTATAGAGATGTTCGGTCTTAATGATAACGGCGGTGTCGATGGCGCAATCGTTTATCATGCCGGCACTAAGTACGAAAACGGAAAGTTCTATACAAACGGCGGTCGAGTTCTCGGTGTTACTGCAACAGCGGATACACTTGATGAGGCACTCGAAAAGGCATATGCCGCTGTAGGAAAAATTTCCTTTGAAGGCGCTCATTACAGACACGATATCGGCAAAACTAAATAATATATTAAGAGCCACTCTTAACGAGCGGCTCTTTTTTCAGCCTGCATTTTTAATCTGCAGTCTTAATTTGTCAGAAATCATGGCAATAAATTCGCTGTTTGTGGGCTTACCTCTGTCGTTGTGAATTGTATATCCGAAATATGAGTTCAGAACATCAATGTCACCTCGATCCCATGCAACCTCAATTGCGTGTCTTATAGCTCTTTCAACCCGTGAAGAAGTTGTTTCGTACTTTTTGGCAACCGACGGATAGAGCTGTTTTGTCACGGCATTGATAATTTCGGGATGCTCAACAGACATAATGATTGAATCACGCAGATAGTGATAGCCTTTGATGTGAGCCGGAACTCCTATTTCATGGAGAATATCGGTCACTTTCATTTCAATTCCGAAAGCGTCGATAACTCTGCCTTTGCCAAAATTGTTTTTCTTGCTCAAATCTGATAAATCGCTGATAATGGTGCTTAATTCGGAAATGTTATACGGCTTCAACACAAAATATGATGCGCCCGAATTCATAATTTCACGCTCAAGAACAGTGCTGTGAAATGACGAATACACCATAAATACAGGCACTTTCGTGCTTTCTCGTGTAATGCTTCTCATAACACCGATTGCGTCAAGCCTTGTCATAAATGAATCCATCAGTACAACATCAGGGCTTTCTCTTTTAATTTTATCGCACAATTCTTCTCCGTCTTTTGCACAGAAAATAACGGAAATATTCTTACTTTGTAAGATATTAAGATTTTCCTGCGTAAATTCGGAAGCGTCATCGGTTACGATTAGTTTTATTTTGTTGTTCATTGTGATTTCCCCAGTAATTTTTGTTGTACTAATATTACCACAAAATGGTAAAGTTGGCAATACCTTCCATAAAACTTTTTAAAAAATTGAGAAAAAAGTTTTATATTTTGCGTTACTAACTCAAAAATGAACAATCCATCATATATTTAGTGTTGATTATTGTAGCGATTTGCCATATATTGTGCAAACACACCGTAACCCTCTTTTGGATTATTTAGAAAAACATGGGTAACAGCGCCAATAATTTTGCCGTTTTGAACTATCGGACTGCCGCTCATACCCTGTACAATACCTCCGCAATTTTCGAGCAATCTGCTGTCGGTTATTTTTATGACAAAATTTTCATTTGATGTCATATCACGGTTGCATATTCTTTTGATTTCAATATCATATTCCTGCGGCGTATCTCCGACAGGCGTTGTTACCATAACAGCCTTTCCTGTTTTTATCTCATCGTCATTTGCAATCGATATTTCTTGTTTCTTTTATAATTTTCACTCGTTAAATCTCCGAAAATTCCTAAAGGGGAGTTTATGCTCAAATTACCAAACTTAGCATCGGTAAAATATCCGCAGAAACTGCCGGCTTTTTTCCGCAGACGCTTTTTTCAATGCCGCTGATTTCAGCCCGAACCGCTTCTCCTGATTTTAACGGTAACAAAGCAGCCGTGTCACAGTCGCATATTCCATGACCGAGTGCGGCAAAATAATTATTGCTGTCATCATAATAGGTCATAGTTCCAATGCCTGCACAGCTGTCACGAACCCACGCACCGAGGAGATATACTCCCACGGTATTTTTAATCGGCAAAACGGTTTTATTTTCGGTTTTGCCGTTTCTGTCAATTTCAACAGTAATTTCATTGCCGTTTGATTTTTCAATTTCAGATTTTAATTCTTCATTTGTGCTGATTTTTGTATTATTTACTTTCTTTATAATATCGTTTACTTTAAGTCCGCCGTCTTTTGCGGGGCAAACATATTTTTCACCGTCGTAGTAGCTTTCAAGCTTGATTATCATTGCTCCGTTAGCATAAAATTTAACTCCGAAAGCCTCACCGCCAATGTAAACCTCATTTTTATCATCAGCGGCATAAGGCGAAAAAGTCGAAACAGTAAATAATAATGTGAAAATCAGGGCAACTGATATAATTTCTTTAAATTTTCGCAAAAAATTCACCTTCTTTCCGTTGCCTTTATTATGATTTGCATTTATAATATAGATTAGTGCGTTGACGAAAATATTAAAAATGTTACTGGCAGAGGATTTTCCGAAATGCGATAAACAGCCGTGCATTGTAAATTATTTTCTGAAATTATATCATTTTCTTATTATGAGGTATATATGGAAAACACAAATTCTAACCTTGTCGGTCTTACCGATTCCGAAGTTCAAAAGCGTGTAGATGAAGGAAAGGTAAATATTTCAACTAATATTAAAACCAAATCAATCAAAAGAATATTTTGTGATAACATTTTTACGCTTTTCAATCTTATAAATGTAATTTTGCTTGCGGCATTGATTTTTGTGGGTTCACACAAGAATATGCTTTTTATCGGTGTTGTTATCGCAAATATAATTATAGGTATAGTTCAGGAAATTCGTTCCAAAATAAGCGTTGACAAGCTGACTATTTTGTCTGAGAAAAAAATCAATGTTCTCAGAAACGGTAAAATTGCAGAAATAAGTAAAGATGAGATTGTTCTTGATGATATTCTTGTGCTTTCAAGAGGAAGCCAGATTCCTGCCGACTGCATTGTATGTGACGGCAACTGCAGAGTCAACGAAAGTTTGCTTACAGGCGAATCAAATCTCATTGAAAAAAATGTCGGAGATGAACTTCTTTCAGGCAGTTTTATTGCGGCAGGAAAATGCTATGCTCAGGCTGTAAAGGTCGGAGCCGATTGCTATGCCGCAAAGATAAATAACGAAGCCAAATATATTAAAAAAGTAAATTCTCGATTATGGAGTCATTCAATTTCATTATCAAAATCTGTACATTTGTACTTTTTCCGATTGGCATTGCATTTTTTATTCGACAATTCACCCTGCCCGATGCAACATTGCAGTCTGCTGTAATCAGCACTGTTGCATCGCTTGTCGGTATGATTCCAAAGGGAATGATTCTTCTTACAAGTTCTGTTCTTGCAGTATCAATTATCAGGCTTTCATCTAAAAAGGTGCTTGTACAAGAAATGTACTGCATTGAAACACTTGCAAGAGTTGATGTGCTTTGTCTTGATAAAACGGGAACGCTTACAACAGACGAAATGACGGTAACAGGTGTCATTCCGTTTGGGGCTGATGAAAATAAAATCAAGAAAGCACTTTCTTCAATTGTAAAAGCGTCCGATGAACTAAATGCAACTTTGTATGCACTGCGTGACTATTCGGATTCCGTTTCACCGTATGAGTGCAGTAAATTCTGCGATTTTTCGTCCGAAACAAAATGGTCGGGCGGTACATTTGAAAACGGCAAGACCTACATAGTCGGTGCTACTGAATGTATTTTAAAAAGCAGAGAAAAGTATTACGAAGTGTATTCTGAGATTGAAAAGATAAATCAAACCGTCAGAATCCTTGTTCTTGCTGAAAGCGATAGTGAACCGGACAAAGACTCATTGCCTGATGATTTAAAACCGCTTGCACTCATTCTTATCAAGGATAAACTTCGTGATAATGTAAATGAAACGGTAAAATATTTTAAGGAACAAGGGGTCACCTTAAAGGTAATTTCAGGCGACAGCGTTAAAACTGTTAAAAATATTGCACTTGACAGGAATTGAGGGTGCAGAAAATGCAATCGATATGTCAACCGTAACAACAGATGAAGAGCTTGAAGATGCGGCAGAGCGTTGTAATGTGTTTGGCAGAGTAACTCCGGCTCAAAAGAAAAAGCTTGTGGTTGCCCTTAAAAAACACGGACACTCGGTTGCTATGACAGGTGACGGAGTAAATGATGTTCTCGCACTCAAAGAGGCGGATTGCTCCGTAGCTATGGCGTCGGGCAGTGATGCCGCACGAAATGTGTCACAGCTTGTACTTGTCAATAATGACTTTGGCGCAATGCCGAGCGTTGTGGCAGAGGGCAGACGAACAATCAATAACCTTGAACGAAGCTCTGCACTCTATCTTGTTAAGACGATTTATTCGGTTATACTCTCAATTTTCTTCATATTCTTCCGCACAGGATATCCCTTTGAACCGATACAGCTTACGCTTGTCGGTGCATTAACGGTTGGATTGCCATCATTTGTTCTCGCACTTCAACCGAATAAAGATATAGTAAAAGGTAATTTCACCGTAAATATAATAGCAAGATCACTCCCAACAGCTTTTTGTATTTCGGCAGATACAATATTACTTGCAATTTTAAAGTATATGACAGATATGCCGCAGGCACAGTTTTCAACTCTCTGCGTATATCTTACTGCATTTTCATGTATGTTGCTTGTAATCAGATTATCAATCCCGCTTCAATCCGCTCGAGCCGTTATGGTCATCGGATGTTCCGCAGGAATAATAATCGGTTCAATCTTCTTCGGCGGATTGTTCTCACTTGCACCGCTTACATTTGAAAACATCATATTGCTAGTAATCTTTGCGGTAGGCACATTTGTTGTATTTAATATATTCTACAATATAGCACAGCACTATATAGAAAAATTCAAAAAGGAAAGTCATCTTAAACTGACTGCAAAAAGAAATGCAAATAAACAAAAACGCTGAAAAATTAATCGACAACTGAATAATCAAGGCTATGAGGCTTTTATAGTGGGCGGTTGTGTTCGTGATTATCTTCTCGGTTTGACTCCGCATGATACAGATATTTGTACAAACGCTTTGCCCGAGCAGACAAAAAAATGCTTTGAGGCTTATCATACTTTTGATACAGGTATCAAACACGGCACAATTTCCGTTGTATGCGGCGGTGAAGTCTATGAAATCACAACCTACCGTATTGACGGTGATTATTCCGATAACCGTCATCCGGACAGCGTAAGCTTTACACGAAACATAAACGAAGATTTGCGACGCCGTGACTTTACGGTAAATGCAATGGCATATAACGCTGAATACGGTCTTGTCGATCCATACGGCGGTAAAAATGACCTTAAAGGTAAAATTATCCGTTGTGTCGGAAATCCCGATACACGCTTTAACGAGGATGCTTTGCGAATCTTGCGGGCATTACGCTTTGCCTCTGTTTACGGATTTTCAATTGAAGAGAACACATCAAAGTCTATATTTAAAAATGCAGACTTGCTAAAAACATTGCTACAGAGCGTGTGATTTCTGAATTTCTAAAGCTCATCTGCGGTAAGGATGCCGTAAAAATTCTTGACGCATACCGAGAAACAATTGCTGTTATTATCCCTGAAATTACCGTTATGTTCAATTTCAATCAGAACAACATTCATCATTCGTATGATTTGTGGCAACATACCCTGACTGCACTCGGTAAAATTGAGCCGAATCCCATACTTCGTATGACAATGCTTCTGCATGACATCGGCAAGCCTTCTGTTAAAACTACTGACAACAGCGGTCAATCGCATTTTCTGGGACATCAGCTTGAAAGTAAAAAAATTGCAGACAGAATTCTGCACAGACTAAGATTACCATCTGATTTTATTAACAAAACTCTTCTGCTTATTGAATATCATGATGTCCGTTTTAACGGCAGTAAAAAGCTTATGAAAAAGGTTATGAATGTACTCGGTACAGACCTTACAAAGCTGTTGTTAGAGGTCGAATACGCCGATATATCTGCCCAGTCTGAATATCAGCGAGAAGAAAAGCTCGGATATCTTGAAACGGCTAAAACACATCTTAATGAAATAATCAAAGATAACGAATGTTTTAAGCTGAGTCAGCTTGATATCAACGGTAAAGATGTTTTAAACCTTGGCGTAAAAGAGGGAAGAGATGTCGGAAATATTCTCGATTATCTGCTAATGCTTGTAGTAGATGCAAATGTTCCAAACAAAAAATCAATACTCATATCAAAAGCCAAAGAATATATTTACGGTAATCAAATAAATAAGTAATTAAAAAAGAGGATTTCAGCGAAAACTGAAATCCTCGATTTTTGTTTAAAATTAAAGAACCTTTGATAAAAATTCCTTTAAACGGTCGTCCTGCGGATTATTGAAAAACTCCTGCGGATTGTTCTTTTCTTTGATAACACCGTCGTCAATAAATACAACATCGGTTGCAACTTCCTTTGCAAAGCCGATTTCGTGAGTAACAACAACCATTGTCATACCTGCCTTGGCAAGCTCTTTCATAACATCAAGAACTTCGCCGACCATTTCGGGGTCGAGTGCAGATGTCGGCTCGTCAAAAAGGAGAACATCGGGATTCATTGCAAGCGCTCTTACAATTGCAATACGCTGTTTCTGACCACCTGAAAGCTGGTTCGGATATGCGTTTGCCTTTTCGGCAAGTCCTACACGCTCCAAAAGATCCATAGCGTCTTTTTTAGCCTCATCTTTGCTCTTGCCAAGGAGCTTGACAGGAGCCATTGTAAGGTTGTCAATAACAGTCTTGTGGGGGAAAAGGTTAAACTGCTGGAACACCATTCCCATTTTTTGACGGTGAACATTTATATTAACCTTTGGATCCGTAATATCGGTACCCTCAAAGAAAATGTGACCGCCTGTCGGTTCTTCAAGTCTGTTAAGGCAACGGAGAAAAGTTGATTTACCCGAGCCTGACGGACCGAGAACAACAACTACATCGCCTTTAAAAATGTCAATATCAATACCTTTAAGAACCTGAATATCCTTACCGAATGATTTTTCAAGTCCTCTTACGGAGATTAATGCGTTATCTTTCACTCTTTTTCAATCTCCTTTCAAATCTTCTGAGGATGTACGAAAGCACAAGTACAATTACAAGGTAAATCAATGCAACCGTAATAAGCGGGAAGAATGCCTCGTAAGTTCTTGAACGAATCATATTACCAATATATGTGATATCTGCAAGTGCAACATAACCTGCAACCGAAGTTTCTTTGAGAAGTGTAATAATTTCATTGCCGAGTGCAGGAAGAACATTTTTAATTGCCTGCGGAAGAACGACCATTGTCATTGTCTGTCTGTTGTTAAAACCGAGTGAACGGCTTGCCTCAGTCTGACCGATGTCAACAGCCATAATGCCCGAACGAACAATTTCTGCAACATAAGCGGCAGAGTTCATACCAAATGCAATGATTGCGGCAAAGATACCGTTTCTTACAGATGCAAGAATAATGTAATACATAATCATCAACTGAACTACAACAGGTGTGCCTCGATAACAGTAATGTAGATGTTGCAAATCGCATTAAAGAATTTCAGAACACAATCACCGAAGCTCCTGCATTTTCTCTTGTCAAGCTGAATATCGTGAGTAGCTCTTACAAGAGCAATGACAAAACCGATAATAACACCGATAATAGCTGCAAACAATGTAATTTCAAGGGTTACAAGCAAACCGCTTAAAAGCTGCTGCCATCTGTTATCTGTGATGAATGTGTTTTTAAAGCTTTCGCCGAGATTGCCGAACAAACTGCCCGATGCACTGTCGTTTACGATAATAACCTGAGTTGTGTTTGCATATGAAGTTGAAAAGTCGATATTTTTTCTTCTTTCCGGTGTGTCAGTCATACCCGCCATACCGAAATCGTCTTTGCCGGTCTGAACAGCAGTAATAACAGAATCAAATTCCATATCATCAATAACAAGTTTTTTACCGAGCTTGTCACAGATTGCTGTAGCCATCATCGGGTCAAGACCGACAATTTTACCGCCCTCAACATATTCATACGGTGGAAAAGCAGCGTTCGTAGCCATATGAAGTTCGCCGTCATACTTGATATCTTTAGGTGATTCATAGGGTACGGTATCAGTATTACCCTCTATGTAATAGCTTTTGATTTTGTCCAGAACGCCCTCGTCTTTAAGCTCTGCAAGAGCTTTGTCGATTTTTTCGGTGAGTTCATGATTTTCCTTTGAAATGCAGATTGCATACTGCTCTTCCGCAAAAGGTTCATCAAGAATTTTTAGTCCTGCATTTGCTTTTACAAATTCCTTTGCCGGTTCACTGTCAATTACAACACAGTCGATTTTATTCTGTGTAAGAGCTACGATAGCGTCGGCACCCTTGCTGTAACGCATAACCTTGGTGCCGTCAGCCTCATAGTCAGATACAAAAGTATCGCCTGTTGTACCTGTCTGAACACCTACGGACGCTCCTTTGATATCATCGGCAGTCTTAATTTCCTTTACCGATGAATCACCGCATCCGGTGAACAGAAAAACAGTGGAGAACAGCATTGAAATCAGTACCAATAAAGTAACTGTCTTTTTCATTGTTTTCCTCTTTTTCTTTCTCTTAAAATATTTATTTGCAAATCTTTATCAGATTCTTGCAACGCCTGATTCAATTGCAGCCTTCTTAACAGCCTCAGCAACAGTTTTACCGATTCTCTTGTCAAATGCCTCGGGAAGAATATAATCTGCATTAAGTTCTTCATCGCTCACGAGTGAAGCGATTGCAAAAGATGCGGCAACTTTCATTTCTTCGTTAATATCGCTTGCACGGCAGTCGAGAGCACCTCTGAAAATACCCGGAAAAGCAAGTACATTGTTAATCTGGTTAGGAAAGTCACTTCTGCCTGTACCGACAACAGCCGCACCTGCCTTTTTAGCAATGTCAGGCATAATTTCGGGAGTCGGATTAGCCATAGCAAAAAGGATAGGATCTTTAGCCATTGACTTAACCATTTCTTCGCTTACGCAACCTGCGGCAGAAATTCCGAGGAATACATCAGCACCTTTCATTGCATCTGCAAGCGAGCCCTCAAGGTGAGAAAGGTTAGTAATTTCAGCCATTTCCTGTTTAACAGCGTTAAGTCTCGGATCACCCTTGCAGATAATGCCCTTACTGTCGCAAAGCGTAATGTCCTTTACACCCATATTAAGAAGGTGCTTTGCAATTGCAATACCTGCCGCACCTGCACCGTTCATAACAACCTTGATTTCGTCAAGCTTCTTGTGAACAAGCTTGAGTGAGTTGATAAGACCTGCGGCAACAATAACGGCAGTACCGTGCTGGTCATCGTGGAAAATCGGAATATCACACTTCTCTTTGAGCTTCTTTTCAATTTCAAAGCATCTCGGAGCGGCAATATCCTCAAGATTGATTCCGCCGAATGAACCGCTGATAAGGTAAATTGCGTTTACAATTTCGTCAACATCCTTACTTCTTACGCAAATAGGAAATGCGTCAACATCGCCGAATTCCTTAAAAAGCGCACATTTTCCCTCCATAACAGGCATACCTGCCTCAGGACCTATGTCACCAAGACCGAGAACAGCTGTACCGTCGGTTACAACGGCAACAAGGTTGTTTCTTCTTGTGAGTTCAAAAGACTTGTCATAGTCCTTCTGAATTTCAAGACACGGTTCTGCAACCCCCGGAGTATAGGCAAGAGAGGGGCTTCAGCCGAGTTAATCGGAACTCTTGAAACAACTTCAATCTTACCGTTCCACTCATAGTGTTTTTGAGTGATTCTTTTCTGATATCCATATCGGTAACTCCTTATAATTAATTCCCTCTCATTATACCCCTAAAAAGCCGTTATATCAAGTAAAAATCAAAAAATTCATTTGACTTTTGTACAAAAAAGGTATAAAATAAATGTGCGAGTGTGTTGAACAGCTGCGAGCAGCTGCCGAAAGGTACTGTGCGAGGAAAGTCCGGGCTTCACAGAGCAATAATAACGGCTAACGGCCGCCGGAGGCGACTCCAGGGATAGTGCAACAGAAAATTACCGCCATTATATGGTAAGGATGGAAAGGTGAGGTAAGAGCTCACCGGAGGGCAGGAGACTGCTCTGCCGTGTAAACCCTATTTGAAGCAACACCGTGGTAGGACATTGTACGCTTGCTCGGCGTGTCCTTAGGAGGTGGCATCGAGCAGATTCGGTAACGGTCTGCCAAGATAGATGGCTGTTCACGACAAAACCCGGCTTACAGACACAGTCGCATATTAAGGCACCTTGTATGAGTGCTTTAATATTATTGTCGAATTTTAGCAATTTGTACAAATGTTATGCACATTTGCAATTAATTTAAAAAATGCATTGCATTTATGCTTGCTCTTTATTGTACTTTGCTTTATGCTGAAATCTATTGAAATTGATTTAATTTGATTTAATTTGATTAGTTTCAGCCGACTGATTCGACACATAGTAGAGTTTTGAAATTAATTTGAAAGGTGTGTAAAATTTGAAAACAAAATCAAAAATACTCAGCGCAATATTGAGCGTGAGCATCCTGTCGGCAAGCCTATCTGCCTTTGTATCCGGTTCACTCGGTGTTCAGGCGGCAGAAAGCTCGCCAACCGTATCGGCTAATAAGTACAAACTCAAAGATAATATTCAGGACGGTGTAATTTTACATTGTTTTGACTGGACTTATAACGATATTAAGGCTGAATTGCCTAAAATTGCAAAAAGCCGGATTTACAAGTATACAGACTTCTCCGGCACAGCCAAACGGAACAGGTACTTGGTATTGGTTATATCAGCCAATTTCATTCAGTATCGGAACAAATGGTGTCGGCACAAAGGCTGAACTTCAGTCGCTTTGTGATGAGGCAGAAAAGTACGGGATTAAGATTATTGTCGATGTTGTCGCTAACCATTTGAGAGGCGATCACAACAACATAGACAACGATTTAAAGCCATCCGAGTATTGGCATACCTTCGGCGGAGGTATTGACTGGAAAAACCGTTGGCAGGTAACACACGGCTCGATTGGTATGCCGGACATTGCAACCGAAAATCCATATGTTCAGCAAAAAGTTTGCAACTATGTTCAGGAACTCAAGTCGGTAGGTGTTGACGGACTTCGTTGGGACGCTGCAAAACACATTGGCGTTCCGAGCGAGGGCGACGATTTCTGGAAATCGGTAACACAGTACGGTCTTTATAACTACGGCGAAATTCTCGGTGGTCCCGATGACCGTTCGACAGGCAATGAAGACATTATGAAAGAGTATACCGATTATATTTCTGTCACAGACAGTAACTACGGTAAAGAACTCCGTGATTCGTTTAATTCGGGCAAAGCTCCTAATTCAAGCGGAAACTGGAGTGAAAAAGGCATTTCAAACGATAAGCTTCTTTATTGGGGTGAAAGCCATGATACATGGTCAAACAACAAAGACTGGGGCTTTTCAAATGAAATGAGTCAGAATGTTATTGATCGTGCCTATGCGGTTGCGGCAAGCCGTAATAAAGTTACTGCTCTTTATTTTTCCCGTCCTTCTTCAACCAACAAAGAAAGTATCAAAATGGGAGAAAAAGGCTCAACTCATTTCACCAGCAGTGAGGTTGCCCAAATCAATAAGTTCCATAATGCAATGGACGGCAAAGCCGATTACTACACAGTTTCAGACGGTTGTTCTGTAATTACCCGTAAAGACGGCGGTGCTGTTATCGTAAAAGGCAGCGGAAGCGGCGAGGTATCGGTAGAAAACGGCGGCGGTTACGCAAAACCGGGTACATACACAGACGCTGTTTCAGGCAATACATTTACAATTACATCAAGCACCATTTCAGGTACAATAGGTTCATCAGGTATAGCAGTAGTCTATGATGCCGAACCCGAAGGACCTTCAGCGTCAGTAACACCGGGTTCAACAAACTACAATACAGATGAGCTCACACTTACGCTCAATTGCAAGTATGCAAAAAATGCTCAGTATTCAATTGATGACGGTGCATTTGTAAACTACACAAACGGTCAGAAAATTACAATCGGTACTAACCTTGATTACGATACTGTAACCACAGTAACAGTAAAAGCAAGCGACGGCAAGACAACATCCGATCCGGAAACATATACATACACAAAAGTAGATCCGAATGCTGTAAAGGTTGTTGCTTATGATAACTCATCAACCAAGTGGTCTAAGGTCAATGCATACTTCTGGAGTGATGATAATAAAGAAATGACATCATGGCCGGGCAAGAAAATGACCGACAAGGGTAATAATATTTTTGATATTGAAGTGCCTGACGGTGCAAAATATGTAATCTTCAACAACGGTGACAGTCAGACAGATGACCTCAGGATTGCAGACGGTAATAAAATTTACAGCAACGGTTCTTGGCAGAACTATTCGACTGTAAAACCCACTCAGCCGACAACAGCTCCTTCCACGACAGTCCGTCCTACTACAATCGCAACTCAGCCTACCACATCACAGCCTACCACAACTCAGCCTGCTACAACACAGCCTGCTACAACACAGCCGTCTACAACTCAGCCGGTAACAGAGCCTTCAAACAGAATTCTTATCGGTGATGTTGATTTAAACGGAACAATTACAGTCTGTGATTCAACTGAGGTTCAAAGATACATTGCTTGCATATCGACTTTAAGCGATGAGGCTCTCATTGCGGCAGATGTAAACAAGGATTCTGTTATTTCTGTAAAAGACGCAACTATGATTCAGGCTTATATCGTTAAGCTTATTGTTGAAGACTCATACTGCGGTACTTACACAGAAAATGTTGCACCCACCCAGCCTACAACAAATGTCACAGAGCCAACAACCGAACCGACTTCAATTCAGACGAAGAATTATGTTTATTTCAATAATACGGAAAACTGGTCAACAGTAAATGTCTATGTATGGAGTTCAAAAGATTCGACTTATATGAGCTGGCCCGGCATGGCTATGGAAAGTATAGGTAATAACACATACAGATTTGAACTTCCGAATGGTGCAGATTATGCTATATTCAATAACGGTTCAACACAGACAGGTGACTTAAAAATCCCCGATGTAAATATGATTTACTCAAACGGACAGTGGAGTAAATACTCCAAGTAAAATTTAATAAGTTTATCTAAGAGCCGCCCCGCACAATCAAGCGCATTTTGCTGTTTTGATTTTTACTGTCGGGGCGGTACTGTTATTTGTTTAAATCACAATACAAAATAAACGGTTCATCACGATTTTTTGTGGGATGGTGAACGGACAGAAGAAATAGATAGCGGATCAAGGTAAAGAAGAAGTCATCACGGTAACCGTAGCCGATCTTGTTGTTGAAACCTTCGAACTTGCCGGTCCTGATTTGATATCATCTAAATAGAGCATAGCTTTCTTTCCTCCATTGTTTGTCTTGCTAACTACAATTCTGGAGCTTCCTGTGCTCTTTTTCAATACTTACTTTTGACTATCCCACATTTTTTCGTAATGAGGGTAAAAAGCAATGTTTCCATTTGTTCGGAAACATTGCTTTTGTTAATTTTTTACTTATTACTTTAATTTTGTATCTATATATTCTATGTACGGTTTGCGATTATAAATGCTGTCTTGGTGATTTTTATACCATTCAAATTCTTCTTTCAATCCATCATACAAAGATACTGTATTTGGCATTAATTCATTTTGTTTTCTTACATCAAGCACATATTCGTAATCGTAGAAGCAAAAATAATCTCTTTGCGGAATATCTTTCGACACGCTTACAAATTCAACTTCTCTGCCTGCCACTTTGTAGCAAAGCTCAACCCATTCTTTTATTGTAACGGTTTCTTTGTTTCCAACATTAAAAATATGATTACTTGGGTGCTTTTCTATTATTATCTCAATAAATTTACAAAGGTCTGTCACATTGAAAAATTGCAATTTCATATCTCCGTTTTCAGGAATGTAAAATTTTCTGTCTAGAATAGCACAATCAAAGGAAAATGCTTCTCTGTACAAATTTTCATACATACCGTAAAAATACGGCGGACGAAGAATATACGCATTTTGGACAGTATCAAGTAAGTATTTTTCTGCATTGAGTTTGTTAATTCCGTAATCGCCCCAGACAGAATTTTTACCGCAAGTTTGATTTTCGGCAAACGGCTGGGGATTAGTTTCGGGATAAACCGCACTTGAACTGATGAAAATGTAATCATCAAACGAAACACCTGACCTTAAAAGAGCCTTTATATGCTCATCAGTGTACGCTGTGATATCAAGAATTAAATCAAAGTGTTCGTTAGCAAACTTGTTGCCAAGATTTAATCTGTCGCAATTAATCGATGCACACCTTGTGATTGAGGTCTGCTGTTTCTGTTTAGAACAAAAACTTCCTCGCTTTTACTCACAAAATGCTCGGCTGCATATCTGCTTACAAATGTTGTTCCGCCTGTGATTAGAATTTTCATACCAAAAACTCCTTGAATAATATTTGCATCACCGTATGGTGATAAACAGCATTAATTATCTATTCAATTTTTATTCGATTTTTCTATAATTTTTTCGGCACATTTAATGCCGTCAACTGCGGCGGAGATAATTCCGCCTGCATAGCCTGCACCTTCACCGCACGGATACAGTCCTTCAATAAGTACACTTTCGAGTGTATCTGTTTTTCTCATTATTCTGACGTGGGGAAGAGCTTCTGCTCTCAACGCCAGTCAAAACAGCGTCACCGTCATCAAATCCGTGTAACATTCTGCCCATTTTCACAATGCCCTGAGCCATAGAAGTGCAGATATATTCAGGCAAAATCTCGTTCAGATTTGAAAACTCATAATTCGGACCGATACTTGGCTTTACATCACCAAGGTGAGTTGATTTTCTATTATTAAGAAAATCGTCAACTCTTTGTATGGGTGCATTATAATTTTTACCGCCGGCAACGAATGCTTTTGATTCAAGCTTTCTCTGTAAATACATTCCGGCAAGCGGATGGTCGGATTCATAATCATCCGGGTTTATTCCTACAAGTAACGCTGAATTTGAATTTTCGGCATCTCGAGCAAATTCACTCATACCATTGGTGCAAAGTCTGTTTTCTTCGCTTGACGCATTGACAACCTTGCCTCCCGGACACATACAAAATGTATACACACCCCGTCCGTTATCAAGGTGTGTACTCAGCTTATAATTTGCCGAGCCGAGTTTTTTATCGCCCGCAAACCTGCCGTATTGTGCCTTGTCAACTTTTTGACGAAGATGTTCAATCCTTGCTCCTACCGAGAAAGGCTTTGCCTCAATCGGCAATTTTAAATCATAAAGCATTTCAAAAGTATCCCTTGCACTGTGACCGATTGCAAGAATAACATTGCTTGTTTCTATAATTTCATCGCCGTTAGCCGTTTCAACGGTTATAGCTTTCAGCTTGTTATCACTAAAAGCCATTGAAACAAGCTTTGTTTCAAACATAACCCTTCCGCCGAGTTCAATAATCTCGTTGCGGATATTTTTTATTGTTCCTTTTAGCATATCTGTTCCGATATGTGGCTTTGCGTTATAGAGAATTTCATCGGGTGCGCCGTGGCTTACAAATTCTTCAAGCACCTTGCGTTGTCTTATATCTTTTGTACCTGAATTCAGTTTGCCGTCAGAAAATGTTCCCGCACCGCCTTCACCAAACTGAACATTTGAAGTTATGTCAAGCTGACCGCTTGTCCAGAACCTGTTCACATCGGCAGTTCGCCTGTCAACATCACGGCCTCTTTCAATAAGAATTGGATTTGCACCGCTTCTTGCCAGAATAAGTGCCGCAAACAATCCTGCCGGACCTGCTCCGACAACAATGGGGGAGGGCGCATTGCCAAATTTCATCTGATTATATTCATACTTTCTCGCAATTTGAGCGTTACCGCATTTTTTACATACCTTTTCCTCGTTGATATTAAGTTCAGCGTCAACGGTTGTAAGAAAGTAGATACTGTCCTTTTTTCTTGCGTCAACCGATCTGCGAAAAATCTTACAGCTTTTTATGGATTTTTCTTCAATCCTCAGTTGTTGGGCAACTGCCTTGCGAATCGATTTATCATCGTAGTCAAGGCTTAAATGTATATTGTTCACTCGATCATAAATTTTCTCCTGCAATAATTCCTCCGGCAAATGCAAAATGAAGATTAAACCCTCCGCATTCACCGCAAAGGTCAATTGCCTCACCGCATATAAAAAGATTTTTCACAATTTTACTCATCATAGTGTTTTCGTCAATTTCTTTGCCTAAAACACCGCCCAAAGCACATTGTGCGTGCGAGAAATCTTCTTTTCCGCTTACTGTAAATGACATCGATTTTATTGTTTTGCAAATTCCTGATACTTCGTCCTTTGAAAGCTTGGAACAAATCTTTGACAAATCAACTCGGCTGATTTTCAGAATTGCCTGTCCGATTCTCTTCCTGAAAAATCCCTGTCAAAAGCTGTTCACACGGCAAATCGAAAAACAATGATATATGTTGTCTGATTATTTTAATCAGCTCATTTTCCGAATAATCGGGCAATAAATCAAGCACTATTTTGTCGTTCGGTTTTGCAAACAATGAAAGATTGAACACGCAAATTCCCGACAACGAATTCTCGGTAAATTGAATTTCGCCTGTTTCTTCCTTAATTAATCGACTGTGTTCACCGTATAACTGTGCCTTGCCCGTAACTCTCAGACCTTTTAATATTTTCGAACATCGCTTTTAACCTTAACAGGGCATAAAGCAGGGGAGAACGAAACAACCTTATGACCGAAATTTTTAAGATAATCAATTGCACTTGCGTTTCCGCCAAGCTTAGGTGCGGCTTTTGAACCGTTTGCAATCACAAGCTTGTTACATATGAAATCGTACTTTTTTTCGCTGTCATCAGACGAAATTTTAAAACCGTTTGAAACTTTTTTTATAGAATTGACATTCTGTTTTGTGAAAACATCTATTCCAAGTGTTTCAACCTGTAAGCGCAGAACATCCAGAACAGATGCGGCGTGTTTGCTTATCGGGTAATACCTGCCCTCGTTATCGTAAAAACTTAAAAGACCGAAGTTTTTAAAGATATTCGCCATTTCATCACCGCTGAATCTTTCAAAAATTTTTTTACTCTGCTTTTTGAAAGAACCGACATATTTATCGGGAGATATACAGTGATTTGTCAGGTTACATCTGCCATTGCCTGTTGACATCAGCTTTTTGCCTAATCTGTCATTTTTTCGATTATTGCAATTTTCTTTGAACGGTCATGTTTCTTTGCTGTGATTGCACACATAAGTCCCGATGCACCGCCGCCGATTATAATTGCGTCATATATATTTTTCTTTTCCATTTTATAAATTCACCAAAAAATAAGGGCAGCGATGTGCTGCCCAAAATTATTTACGGAGCAAAAATAAAGTTGATTCCGTTCGCAACAAGTACCGAACCGATACCCATTATAATGCCTGCGATAACAACACCGCACATAACGGCTATAACGCTTTTCTTAAATCCGAGGTCAAGAATACTTGCCGCAAGTGTTCCTGTCCATGCGCCTGTGCCGGGAAGAGGGATGCCTACGAAAAGCATAAGTGCAACAAACATTCCGTTGCCTGCTTTTGCCTCAAGTTTTCTGCCGCCTTTTTCGCCTTTTTCAAGACAGAAAGAAAAGAATCTGCCGATAAACTTCTTGTCGAACCCCAAACAAGAACCTTTCTTGCAAAGAGGTAGATAATCGGAACCGGGAGCATATTGCCTAAAATGCAGATTACATATGTCCAAAAAAGATTTAAGTCATTTGCAACCGCAACAGGCACAGCACCTCTGATTTCTACTATCGGGACCATTGAAATAAAAAATACTATTAAATACCACATATTTGCTCCTTAGAAATTATATTTTGCCAATACCTGATAAGTATAACAGATTTAAAAGTTTTTTTCAATATTTGAGCAAGATAAAATCTTCCATAATAAAGCCTTAAAATTTGATTTATTTATACATTATGATAAATAATTATTCAAAAGTTGACATTGACTGAATAATCTGTAAAATATATTATGGAGTGATTTGATGAAAACAAATTCCTGTTCAATGCGATTCAGAATAATTATGTTTGTTTTGACCGCGTCAGTGATTGCATTTGCGTTTATTCATTCTTCAATGCCGTCAGTTGAGTCGGCACAAGAGAGTGAAAGCGTCCTTGATTTTGTCACAGTAATTTTAAAATTATTCGGAATTGAGCCGAATCTTTCGGACCACATAATCAGAAAGCTTGCTCATTTTACGGAATATACCATTCTGGGAGCATTGCTCTGTTCATGTGCGTATTCATTTGACAGAATCAAACCGATAAAATTCATACCCTACACCGTTTTCATCGGACTGTTTACCTGTTTTATTGATGAAACAATCCAACTTGGGGTTGAGGGAAGATCGGGACAGGTAAGCGATATGTGGATTGACTTTTTCGGTGTGTTGCTCGGTACGGCTGTAATGCTTGTTGCATTTTGGATTTACAGGAAGATACGCAAGATCAACTAACTATATGTATGCGAATAAGAAAGGAATCAGTATGGGAAATATGGAAAATTCAGTAAAGCCCCATGAAAATAAAATGGGAACTATGCCAATGACAAGGCTCATTCTGACAATGAGTCTGCCTGCAATTTTTTCAATGACAATTCAGGCAATGTATAATGTTGTTGACAGTATTTTTATCGGCAACTATGACGCAGACGGACTGACCGCAACTTCGCTTGCGTATCCTCTGCAAATGCTTTTGATTGCGTTTGCCGTCGGCACGGCAGTCGGTGTAAACTCGTTTGTTTCAAGAAAATTAGGTGAGAAAAATTTTGTTCAGGCAAACGACGGAGCAACTCACGGTCTTGTAACCTGTATTTTTAATTATGTAATATTTTTATTGCTCGGACTTTTTGCGGTTCGCCCGCTTTATGGCAATGTACACGCAGAATGAGGCTATTCTAAATTACGGAATCCAGTATCGACGGTTGTACTTTTTGCTTCTCGTTCTTTTCAATTGTACAGATTATGGTTGAAAAAAACGCTTCAGGCAACAGGCAATATGATATTCCCGATGTTATCCCAGCTTTTCGGTGCAATTGTAAATATTATTTTTGATCCGCTCCTGATTTTTGGTATAGGAATTTTCCCTGAAATGGGCGTTCTCGGTGCGGCAATTGCTACTGTATTCGGTCAATTCTGCGGTATGGTTTTCTGCCTTTGCATTCTTTTCTTTAAGAATAACGAAGTTAAAGTTTCGTTCAAACATTTCAAATTGAATGCTTCTACATTAAAATCTATCTATGTTGTAGGCTTTCCGTCTGTAATTATGCAGTCAATAGGTTCCGTTATGATTATCGGACTCAATGCAATTCTTGCTGTTTCGGAGGCTGCCGTTACTGTTCTCGGTATATATTATAAATTACAGAGCTTTGTATTCATGCCTTGTTTCGGACTCAATCAGGGCGTAATGCCGATTATCGGTTATAACTACGGTGCAAGAAAGAAAAAAGAATGTATTCCGCTTTAAAGCGCGGCATCATCATTGGTGTAATTATTATGGCGGTCGGCACAATTCTTATGTGGACAATCCCCGAACAGCTTATTGCTATGTTTGGCGGCACACAGGATATTATGGATATCGGTGTTCCTGCATTCAGAATCATCAGTCTTTGCTTTATTCCTGCTGCTGCCGGCATTATCTTTACAACACTTTTTCAGGCAGTCGGAAAGGGACTGCGCAGTCTTATTATGTCATTCTGTCGTCAGCTTGTACTCATTCTTCCGATTGCGTGGGTGCTTTCTATGGTGTTTGATTATACAGCCGTATGGTATGCATTCCCGATTGCGGAATTTTTCTCGTTACTGCTTGCAATTGCATTTTTGTCAACCTTACAAAAGGCGATTTTAAAAGACTTGACCAAAAGATTGAATGACGCAGTTAAATTTGTTCACCTCATTGCATATATTGCATTGAGGTGATTTTTTGACAGAAAATAATGATAACAGAAATACCATTACATATGACGATGACTGGAAATCTGTTTCATATTCGGAATACCCTAAGGTAGCGGAGGAGCTTGATTCAGATGAGGAGGATGTGAACTCTTTATCGGCTGAAAATAGTGATGAAAAGAAAAATTCTCCGAAACAGCTTGTGATAACAATTCAACTTGTGTGTTGTATTCTTGTAGCTCTTGCGGCTTTTTTGCTTAATTTATTCGGTGGTGAGGTCTATGCCGCAACACGGGAATGGTACTATTCAAACCTTGAAAAATCCGTTGTTTTTGATACGGGCGATAATAAAATAGATTTATCAAACCTGTTTACTGCAACAAGCGATGAAGTTTCGTCTGCTGAGCATTGATTTTACGGTTTCGTATTCACTCGTTTGTCTTGGGGCAATATGTGTGATACTGAATATATTTTTAGGATTTCTATGTTGCGTTATGGCTGTGATTATTCATGAGTGCGGTCATCTTTTGCAATGCTCATTTGCAAATCTCCGCCTGATAAAATCAAAATTTCGCTGTTTGAAATCAAGATTACCAACTCTTCAAGGCAGTTAAACACAACCCGTCAGAACATTTTTATAATTTTTTTCGGACCTTTAGTCAATTTCATTTGTTTTATTCTGTTTTATCTGTTATACTTATGTAATAGTGAATTTTTATTGCCGATTGCCATGGCGAACCTTTGTACGGGACTTTTTAATATGCTGCCGGTTATGTCGCTTGACGGCGGACAGCTTATGTATGTTATTCTGTGCAGAAAATTCTCAGAAAAATCAGCTGAAAAAATCATAAATATAACTGCTGTTATAATCCTTTTTCCGCTGACGGTACTCGGCTTTATGGTTTTGCTAAATTCAAAATATAATTTTTCGCTGTTGTTTGTGTGTGCTTATCTCATTGCGTCACTTTTATGTAAAAACAACAGGTACTACTGACGGAGGATTTCTATGGTCAGCAAAGAAGTTGAAAATTACTTCGAAAGTTCAAAAGCCGGGAAGATATGTCGGCGGTGAACTCAACGAAGTAATCAAGGATAAAAAAGAAAGTAGATTGCAGATTTGCCTTCTGCTTTCCCGATACCTATGAAGTAGGTATGTCCCATCTCGGAATGAAAATTCTTTACAGCCTTATGAACGCTGTACCGTACATTTGGTGTGAAAGAGTTTTTGCCCCATGGGTTGATATGGAAGAAGAGATGATAAAACACAATATTCCGCTTTATGCGCTTGAAAGCGGAGATCCCGTGTCCGATTTTGACTTTATCGGTTTCACTCTCCAGTATGAACTCAGCTTTACAAATATGCTCAATATGCTCAGGCTTTCGGGCGTGCCGATTAAAAGCTGTGACAGAAAAGAACTTAAAAACATAGTAGTTGCAGGCGGACCGTGTGCCTGCAACCCCGAGCCGATTGCAGATTTTGTCGATATTTTCTTCATCGGTGAGGGAGAAGAGGTTGACCTTGAGGTTATTGAGCTTTTCAGGAAGTGCAGAGCCGAGGGTAAATCAAAACAGGAGTTTCTTGAACTCTCATCTAAAATTGAAGGTGTATATGTTCCTGCACTCTATGATGTAACATATAACGAGGACGGCACAATCAAGTCATTCACTCCAAAAGGAGATGCTCCCGCTAAAATCCACAAGCGTATTATGCTTGATATGGACAAGTCGTTCTATCCTGATAATTTTGTAGTTCCGCTCGTTGAGATAGTTCATGACAGAGCGGTTCAGGAAATTTTCCGTGGCTGTATAAGAGGCTGTCGTTTCTGTCAGGCTGGTATGATTTACCGTCCCGTCCGTGAAAAATCTCCTGAAACTATAAATAAACAATGCAGAGCATTATGTGATAACACGGGTTACGATGAAGTTTCGCTATCTTCACTCAGTTCAAGTGACTACAGTCAGATTGTACCGTTGCTTGACAAGCTAAATGAGTGGAGCAAAGACGAAAAAGTCAGCATTTCACTTCCGTCACTGCGTGTTGACGGCTTTACAGATGACATTATGAATAAGATTAAAACCGTACGCAAGAGCGGACTTACCTTTGCTCCGGAGGCAGGCAGTCAGCGTATGCGTGATGTTGTCAATAAAAATGTTCGTGAAGATGAACTTTTGCAGACTTGCACAACTGCATTTGCAGGCGGTTGGACTACGGTAAAACTCTATTTTATGATTGGTCTGCCTACCGAAACAATGGACGATGTCGCCGCAATTGCCGGCCTTGGTCAGTCTGTAGTTGATGCATATTACAAATGTCCCGAAAAACCAAAGGGCAAGTCGGTGCGTGTAACTGTGTCTGCATCCTCTTTTGTACCAAAACCGTTCACCCCGTTTCAATGGGAACCGCAGGATACAATCCCTGTTCTTCATGAAAAGCAACAGCACATCAAGGACAGTATTACAACAAGAAAAATTCAGTTTAACTATCACGATGCCGATACAAGCTACCTTGAAGCAGTATTTGCAAGGGGTGACAGAAAACTTTGTAAGGTAATGGAGCTTGCATGTGAAAGAGGCTTTCATTTTGACGGCTGGAATGATTGTTTCAGCCTTGAAAAGTGGCTTGAACTCTTTGATGAATGCGGTGTTGATCCGTCATTTTATGCAAACAGACACAGAAGTTTTGATGAAATTCTTCCGTGGGATCATATTGACTACGGTGTAACTAAGGATTTCCTTATCAGAGAATGTAAAAAAGCGTACGCAGATACAACAACACCGCATTGCAGACTGAAATGCAACAACTGCGGTGCGGCTAAATACGGAAAGGGTGTGTGTTTTGAAAAGCGTAAGAATATGGTTTAAAAAAGATTTTGAATGTCGCTATATTTCGCACCTTGATCTCAATCGATGTATGCTTCGTGCATTGCACAAGAGCAAAATCCCTATCTGGCATACAGAAGGATTTAACCCGCATCCGTTTGCAACATTTCCGTTGCCGCTTTCGCTTGGTTTCAGAGGTGTAAACGAATGTATGGATGTCAAGCTTGAGGATGAAAGCTTTCCGTTTGAAGAAATCATCTCAAGGCTTAACGGTTGTCTGCCGAGAGGACTTCGTGTGTTTGATGTAACGGAACCCGTTATGAAAGCCGGAAAGATTGCTTTTGCATCATTTACAATCAAGATTTCCTGTGACGGTGAAAACTCCCGTACAGTATGCGAACAACTCAAAGAACTGCTGACAAGCGAAAGTATTGAAGTTGAAAAGAAATCTAAAAAGGCATAAAACCGTTGACATAAAGCAAGGCATAAAGAGCTTTGAAATAACCGAGAAGTTCGACTTTGCAGAACTTGATGTTGTTTTGTCGGCAGGCAGCTCCGATAATGTGAATCCGAATCTGCTTATATCGGCTTTTGAAAACCGTTTTTGGTTTCCTGTGATGTCGACATCACAAGAAATGACCTCTGCAACGCAGATATGGAATTGTTTAGATAGGTGAATATATGTTTGAATTTACAATACGAGAAAATGATTTTTTAAACGGATTTTTGGATTTATTGAGTGACTATGTAAATAAGTCGTATAAGTTCACCATGTCGTACCTGACAAGCCCTCTTTTTGTCAGATGTGCGTGAGAGCGAAAGACTTGTTTTGCTTGTAGTCAACAAGTCTGTTTTTCAGAATATGTACAGCTTCATCAAGCTGAATGACAGCAATATGCAGTTTGCATCATTTTCCTGTCTTGAAACAGCTGTGAACTCAATGCGACTTTACAATGTCCTTGCTACAAATCCGGATTATATGCACGAATATATTACCGGCGGAAACTTTTCGCTTGAAGTCTGTGAAAATGAAATTTCAGAAAAACAAAAAGAATACAAGAAAGGTGAAGAGGAGTTCTCGCTCCGTGAATTTGCAACCGGACTTGGCAAATTCAATTCTTTTGAATTGAAAAATGCAGCTGTTGCGTCACAGCTTGTTGACGGCAATATCTTTCTCGGACTTTCCTGTGGCAATGAACTCAGAGGATTTGCAGGATGAAGTCAGAAAAGAGTATGATTGGTGCATACCTTTCACTTTCAAAGCACAATAAAATGTTTTTTAACGGCGGTATAGATGATACTCTTGAAGAGCTTGAGGATAAGCTCTATGCAAAGTTTCTTGAATATATCAAAAAGTTCTCATAATCTTTTTAAACTTTCACATTACTTTACACAAGCGTTCAATTTTCTGTCACATAAGACAGTTATTATATGCTTGTAAGTTAAAGATAAACAAAAAAACACTTTAACTTCACATAGATAATGCTTACAAGAACTTTTCATAGATTTCCTCTCTAATATGTCGAAAGACACAAAGGTCGGCTTTTCTGCCGACCTTTTTAATTTATCAGGTGTTTTATTATGAATTACTACTCCCTTAATAAGTATCTCAAAAATACATTCGGTGAAAAGGTGTACAAAATTTCGCTGAACGGTAATATGACCTGTCCGAATCGTGACGGAACCCTCGGAACAAGGGGCTGTATTTTTTGCAGCAGGGGAGGCTCCGGAGAATTTGCCTCCGATGCACTTCTTCCTATTCACGAACAAATCGATCAGGCTATACTGCGAATAAAAAAGAAATCCGACTGTAAAAAGTTTATTGCATACTTTCAGCCGTTCACAAATACCTATGCGCCTGTTGAATATCTTGAAAAAATATTTACAGATGCAATTTTAGAACCCGACATTGTTGCTCTTTCAATCGCAACCCGTCCCGATTGCCTGGGAAATAATGTGTTAGGTCTTCTTGAAAAACTGAACAAGATAAAACCTGTCTGGGTAGAACTCGGATTGCAGACAATTCATAAAAAATCGGCTGATTATATAAGAAGAATGTATCCGCTCTCCGTTTATGACTCAGCTACAGAAAATCTTCATAAAATCGGAATCAATGTAATTACACACATTATTTTGGGACTTCCGAACGAATCTAAAGAAATGATGCTTGAATCTGTAAAATATGCAGGCGGTAAAACCGACGGAATTAAACTGCAGTTGTTGCATGTTTTAAAAAACACAGACTTGTGTGATGACTATGAAAGCGGAAAATTTGATGTGCTTTCAATGGAAGATTATATTGATATTCTTTGTGATTGCGTTGAAGTGTTGCCTGAAAATGTTGTAATTCACCGTTTAACAGGTGACGGGGATAAAAAACTGCTCGTTGCACCCATGTGGAGTGCCGACAAAAAGCGTGTTTTAAACTCGATCAACCGTGAATTTGCAAAGCGTGATATCACGCAGGGAAGAAAGGCAAAGTAAAAGACTTCCGAATCAATCATCGGAAGTCTTGTTTTCAAGAGTATTGTCGTTGTGATTTTTCTCTTTTTCAGCTTTCTTCTGAGCTGATTTTTTACCGATTGCATATGCAACAGCCAATATAGCCAAGCATCCCGCAGTTATGCCCATGCCGAAGCAAGGAAAAATTTTATTTGCTTATCTTTAATGGGATTGTAATCAATATATTCGTCATCTGAGGCATAACAGTTGTAGGCTCGGTCGGGTGTTTACTTTTACCGCCCTTTCCTGTAGCTTGCGTGCTGTTTTTATTGCTTGACGAGGAACTTCCGCCGCTAACCGTTCCGGATGCATTTTTATATATTCTGATACACGATGCAGTGCAACTTCCAACATCCATAAAGTTCACATCGGAATCAACACATTGATTCACCGTGTAGTCAATATACGCAGTACCTTCTTTTATTGTTTTGAAATCAAGCGTTAAGACATCGCTTCCGCCCGAAATATTTTGTCCTTCAGAATTAAGAAAAACAACTTTAATCTTGCCGCTTTTCTTGTTGACCTGAATTTTTGAGCCGTTATTCACTGCCTTAACCTTTCTGAATTCGATATAATCGGGGTCATATGTAAATTCAAATGTTGCGGCAGAAAGTCGATTGCCGGAATTTGCGGAAAGAGCAACGCTGAACAGTCTGTTCGGCTTCATATCTGCATTCTGCATTTCAAAACTTACGCTTGCGGTTGCAAATGCACTTGTTAAAGATATTTGCAATAAAGCTACCAAAATTAAAATAATAGAAAATAGTTTTTTCATAGTTCGCCACATAAAATTAAAATATTTCAAAATCTCACTTGATTTTTCTGATTTCATTTGATATAATAAACAGGTCGTTTGGAGAGATGTCCGAGCTGGCCGAAGGAGCATGATTGGAAATCATGTATACGGTGAACACCGTATCAGGGGTTCGAATCCCCTTCTCTCCGCCACAAACGCTGAACTTTATTTTAGGTTCAGCGTTATTTTTTTTGACCTGTTTTTCTTAATAAAAGGTGTTGTTTTTCATATATATAATTGTATCGTATGGCAAGATTTGTTGTCAACGGATTTACAGTGAAGAGTTAGCACACGCAGTGCATTTACGGTTATTTTTAATAATTTTTTAGCATTTCATATGACATAACCATTCAGTTTTCGGTTATTTATTCAAAAAACTGCCACTAAACCTTTACAAACCCTACAAGATATTGTATTATATTAGTAATTATAAATTACCATGGGGTGTTATGTATGAAACCGAAATATAAAAGAGTATTATTAAAACTTTCTGGCGAATCACTTGCAGGCGAAATGAAACACGGAATTGATTTTGAAACTGTTCTCAAAATCTGCAAGCCTATTAAAGAATGTGTTGACGCAGGCGTAGAAGTCGGCATCGTAGTAGGCGGCGGCAACTTCTGGCGTGGCAGAAGCTCAGGCGAAATGGACCGAACAAGAGCCGACCATATGGGTATGCTTGCAACAACAATCAATGCACTCGGTGTTTGTGATGCACTCGAACAGCTTGGAGTTAATGTTCGTGTACAGACAGCTATCGCTATGCATCGATTGCAGAGCCGTACATCAGAAATAAAGCAGTTCTTCACCTTCAAGGAAGGGCAGAGTAGTAGTATTCGGTTGCGGAACAGGCAACCCGTTCTTCAGCACAGACACAGCAGCGGCTCTTCGTGCGGCAGAAATTGAGGCTGATATCGTAATGAAGGCTACTATGGTTGACGGTGTATATGACAGCGATCCCAAAAAACCCGGATGCAAAGAAGTACGATACAATTTCTTTCCATGATGTTCTCAACAAGGATCTCGCTGTTATGGACAGCACAGCGGCATCACTTTGCAAGGACAACAATCTTCCGATTCTTGTATTCAGTATTGAAGATCCCGAAAATATCTACAAGGCTGTATGCGGTGAAAACATCGGTACAATCGTAACAGCCAACAATTAATTTGAATTTTTTACTGACTTTTTAACAATAATTATTACACAGGAGGCATAAATATGCAGACACAGTTAAAAAAAGCCGGCGAAAGTATGGACAGACGACTTGAGCATATGCGCACGGAATTTTCAGAAATCAGAGCAGGCAGAGCAAATCCCGCAGTTCTTGATAAGGTAAAGGTTGACTATTACGGCGCACCCACACCCGTAAATCAGCTTGCCGCAGTATCTGTTACAGAGGCAAGAACTCTTACAATTCAGCCATGGGATGCGTCTGTATTAAGACAGATTGAAAAGGCTATCCAGACTTCCGATATCGGCATCAACCCACAGAATGACGGTAAGATTATTCGTCTTATTTTCCCGCCTCTCACAGAGGACAGAAGAAAAGAAATCGTAAAAGATGTTCAGAAGATTGCTGAGGAAACAAAGATTCAGATTCGTAATGTCCGCCGTGAACTTATCGACAAGCTTAAAGCTATGAAGAAGGACGGCGAGCTTACAGAGGACGATCTCAAGCAGGGCGAAAAGAAAGCTCAGGATCTTACAGATAAGTATGTCAAAGAAGTTGAGAGCGTTTCTGCAGTAAAGCAGAAAGAAATTTTGGAGATGTAATATGGCTTTTTCTCAAAGAAAAAAGATGAGCAGATTGGGGTTACAGACCTCAATCTGCCTTCACATATCGGAATTATTATGGACGGCAACGGCCGTTGGGCAAAGAAAAGGGACTTCCGAGAAAAGCAGGTCACCGTCAGGGTGCGAAAACTTTCAGAACCATAACAAGATACTGTTCCGATATCGGAATAAAGTACCTTACCGTATATGCTTTTTCAACCGAAAACTGGAAAAGACCGCAGGAGGAAGTTGATGCACTAATGTCGCTCTTTAAATCATATCTTAATGAAGCACTTGAAGATTTTAAGGATGACAGTATTGTGGTAAAATTCATCGGTGACAAGTCGGGTTTTAACGACGAACTCCGTGAGCTTATGATCGAAAACGAGGAGAGTTCAAAAGACCGTGACGGTATGGTTCTCAATATAGCTATGAATTACGGCAGTCGTGACGAAATTGTCAGAGCCGTTAGAAACATTTCCGAGGATGTCAGAAACGGAAAAATTTCTTCCGATGACATAACAGAAAATCTTTTTTCAAATTATCTTTATACCGCAGGTCAGCCCGATCCCGACCTTATTATCAGACCGAGCGGTGAATACAGAATTTCAAATTTCCTTTTGTGGCAGTCAGCCTACACGGAATTTGTTATAATGAACAAGCTTTGGCCTGATTTTCAGAAATCAGACCTTGACGAAGCGTTAAAAATATACTCCTCCAGAAACAGAAGATACGGTGGAGTCTGATGAGAGTTGATATAAAATGAAATCCCTCAAGCCACGGCTGCTGACAGCCGTAATAGGAATACCAATACTGCTGATCGTTCTGTTTATTTCGGAACTTTGGCACCCATTTGTAGGCATAGTTATAGGAGCATTCTCGGCATTTATGACAGGTGAGTACCTTCATGCAAGAAAGATGCTTTATAAATTTCACCTTTCAATACCTTGTATGCTGTTTACTTTTCTGCTTTCGGTTTTAGTTACGACAAAGTATCTGTATGTTTTGATTTTTGCTTTTATACTGACAGTCTTTGCCGTAATGATTTTTAAACACGAAAAGACAAACTATGCCGATGTTGCTTATTCAGTGTTCGGAACTTTTTAATTTCTTTTGGAATGAGTGCCGTACCGATTGCCTGTGCATCATCTGTATCAATTACTTTCTGCTATATATGTATTTTCGCATTGCCGTGGATGGCAGATGCAGGCGGCTTTTTTATCGGAGCATCGTTCGGCAAGCACAAACTTTGCCCGAAAATCAGCCCTAAGAAGACTGTTGAGGGCGCAATCGGCGGAATACTTTTCTGCGACCTCACGGCAGTAATTATCGGATTTGTGTTCAAATTTTTGGTTATGCCGGACGCTAACATCAATTTCTGGGCATTGATTCTTCTCGGTGTAATTGACGCTCCTGTTTCAATTCTCGGTGATTTAAGCTTTTCACTTATCAAAAGAAATTACGGAATCAAGGACTACGGTTCAATTTTCCCCGGTCACGGCGGAATGCTTGACAGGTTTGACAGCATAATATTTACTGCCCCTGTTCTTGTGGCAATCAATCAATTCATACCTTTCATAACAGTGGGGTAAACTAAAATGGTAAATTCACTTTCAATTCTCGGATCGACGGGTTCAATCGGAACTCAGACGCTTGATGTTGCAGATAAACTTAATTTAAAAGTTTCTGCGCTCACGGCGTCAACAAATATAAAGCTGCTTGAAGAACAGGTAAGAAAATACAAACCTGAACTTGCAGTAGTTTTTAACGAAGAAAAAGCCAAAGAATTCAAAGATAATATAAAAGATACAAACACCCGTGTTTTAAGCGGTATGGATGGACTTATTGAGGCGGCAACGCTTGAGAATGCCGACCTTGTTGTAAATTCGGTTGTCGGAATGGTAGGCTTAAAGCCTACACTTGCAGCGGCAAACGCTAAAAAAGATATTGCTTTTGCAAACAAGGAAACGCTTGTAACAGGCGGTAAGCTTGTATGTGATGCGGTAAAGAAGAACGGTGTAAAGCTTCTTCCCGTTGACAGTGAACATTCCGCTATCTTCCAATGTCTGCAAGGAATGCCTGAAAAGAAAATGCTTAAAAAGCTCATTCTTACAGCATCCGGCGGCCCGTTCTTTGGCAAAACAGTCGAAGACTTAAAGAATGTAACAGTTGATGAGGCTCTCAATCATCCAAATTGGAGTATGGGTGCAAAAATAACCATCGACTCTGCTACAATGATGAACAAGGGACTCGAAATAATTGAGGCAAGGTGGCTTTTTGATGTACAGCCGGAAAACATTGATGTTGTTGTACACCGTGAAAGCATAATACATTCTCTTATTGAGTATGTAGATAATTCCGTAATTGCACAGCTGGGACTTCCCGATATGAGAATCCCGATTCAGTACGCAATTACATATCCCGAAAGATATGAATCACCTGTCGGCGAATTAAGTCTTGCTCAAATCGGCAAAATGACTTTTTTGAACCCGATTATGAAACCTTCAAGTGCCTTAGAGCCTGCAAAAAGGCTCTTTCGCTCGGAGGTGTTGCAACAGCTGTTGCAAACGGTGCTAATGAGGAGGCTAACCGACTTTTCAGAGAGGGTAAAATCACTTTTCTTGAAATCGGCGACCTTGTTATGGGTGCAATTGATAACATAGACAATTTTGAGCCTACATGCGTTGATGATGTATTGAAGGCGGATAAACTTGCAAGAGAGTATGTACTCTCTATGCTATAATTTGCGGTAATATTTTTCATTGCTGTCTTTGCGGCAAAGAATGAATATTTTGGAGTTGATTTATTTTAATGCAAATTTTAACAGTTGCGGCTCTCATTGTAATAGGAATATTACTTTTTGAGCTTATAATTTTTTCTCATGAATTTGGTCATTTTATTACCGCAAAGCTTTCGGGTGTAAAGGTAAATGAGTTTGCACTTGGTATGGGACCGAAAATAATCAGTTTTGTAAAAGGTGAAACAAGGTACTCGCTTCGCCTTTTTCCGATAGGCGGTTACTGTGCCATGGAGGGCGAGGATGAGGACAGCGAAGAAAAAGCCGCGTTTAATAATGCAAAAGTATGGAAGAGAATGATTATCATAATCGCAGGTGCGGTTATGAATATTCTTCTCGGCTTTGTTATGATGTTTGCCTTTACCGTTCAGGCTGACAGCTACAGTTCAACTACAATATCTCAGTTTCAACCCAATGCATTTACTGCAAACACAGGTTTACAAACAGGGGATAAGATTGTTGAAGTGAACGGTTATTCAATTTGGAATTCACGAGATTTGCAGTTTGCAATCTCAACTCTTCCATATGAAACAGTAGAAGGCAATACACTTGAGGTATACAAAGAAAGAGCAACATCTGCCGCTTGCGGTGTATATAATAAGTATGCAAAAGACGAGTCTCTTTCAAAGGATGAACTTCAAAAATACTACAATGCTCTTTCTGAGGGTTGTTCAAAAATAAATAAGGCTGCAAGCAAAGACGAGGCTAAAAAACTTCTTGACGAAACTTGCAAGTCAATTTATGCACTTGACAAATCATATGATATGTCAAAGTATAAAACACCCGAAATAGACACAACTACATCAAGACCGAGATTCATGGGTGATGTAAAAGTTGTTCGTGACGGCAAAGAAATAACACTTGAAAATGTACAGTTTTTCACCTATTACGCTGATGAAGATGCCGAAAAGGAAAACAAACCTACCGTAGCATTTGACTTTGCCGTTGAACCGATTGAGAAAAATGTCGGTACTGTCCTCGGTGAAACATTCACACAGACCTGTTCAATGGCAAAAACCGTGTGGACATCTCTTGTGTGGCTTGTTCAGGGCAGATTTACATTCAACGATATGTCAGGCCCTGTTGGTATTGCTACAGCTGTCACTCAGGTTGCATCAATGGGACTTCAAACAGGCTTCGGAGATGCAGTCAATAACATTCTTTTTGTAATGATACTCATTACGGTAAACCTCGGAATTGTAAATATGCTTTGCCGTTCCCGGCGCTTGACGGCGGAAGATTCTTATTTTTGCTGATTGAATGGATATTCAAAAAGCCGATTCCGAGAAAGGCAGAACAGATTGTGAATACAGTCGGTCTTGTTCTGCTTGCTTGCATTTATGCTTATTATTTCGGTGAAAGATGTGTTCCAGCTTGTAACGGGAACATTCCCCGGAATGTAGACAAACGGAGGAAATTTTATGGGAAGTAAAATTCAGGTAACTGCCGGCAATGTAAAAATTGGCGGCGGTGCTAAAGATAAGCGTTCAGTCAATGCTCAACATTCCCTCAACCGATATTGAGGGTTCTGTAAGACAGGCAAAAGAGCTTGAAGAGGCCGGTTGCGAAATTATTCGTGCAGACTATTCCTAATAAAGATGCAGTAAAGCTTATTCCTGCCCTCAAAGAGGCTGTAAGCGTACCGATTGTAGCCGATATCCATTTTGACTATAAGCTTGCGCTTGAGGCGTGTGCGGCAGGCATCGACAAAATCCGTATCAATCCGGGTAACATCGGATCGGATGATAGGGTAAAGGCGGTGGCAGACGCTTGCCGACAGCGTGGCATTCCGATTAGAATCGGTGTTAACTCAGGTTCGCTTGAAAAGGAAATTCTTGCAAAATACGGTCATCCCACACCCGAGGCACTTTGCGACAGCGCCTTGTACCATGCATCGCTTCTTGAAAAGTTTGATTTCAACGATATTGTTCTTTCAATGAAAAGTTCAACCGTTTCTACTATGATTAAAGCCTATGAGCTTGCCGCAGAAAGGTGTGACTATCCGCTCCACCTCGGTGTTACAGAGGCTGGAACGGAAAGAATGGGTATTATCAAATCTTCTGCCGGAATCGGTGCATTGCTTCTTCACGGTATAGGCGATACAATCAGAGTTTCACTCACAGCCGATCCTGTAAAGGAAGTTTACGCCGCTCACGATATTCTCAAGGCTCTTGATATTGAGAAAGACGGAGTCCAATTTGTTTCGTGTCCGACTTGCGGAAGAACAAGAATTGACCTTGTGAAGATTGCAAACGAGGTTGAAGATAAGCTCAGAAACTGCAAAAAGAATATCAAAGTAGCGGTAATGGGTTGCGTTGTAAACGGTCCCGGAGAGGCAAGAGAAGCTGATATCGGCATCGCAGGCGGTGACGGTTGCGGTCTTGTATTCAAAAAGGCGAAATTCTTCGCAAAGTTCCGGAAGATAAACTCGTTGACGCACTTTTGGAAGAAGTAGAAAAATTATAACTCTATCAGCAGTCAAAATACATTTGCTGTAATATGACAGAAGGACATATATGAAAACATTAGGAGAAGTCTTTGACTCCCAATTCGGCATTAAACTGTCGCAACAGATTTCACAGGGAGAACTGACACAACTTAATATTAACAAACAAGCCCGTTTGATTACTTTAGCAGTAAAATTCAACGGGCTCGTTGAGCGTAATACGCTTTTTGACACGGAAAAGCTGATTACCAAGACACTTGCGTACCATACTGTAATCAAACCGCATTTTCCGACAGAGTTGTTTTCTGCTGATTATTTTCCTCAGCTATACGCAGCCGTAAGGCGAGATATTCCGAGTATTAACGGAACTCTCAACAATGCTGAGGTTAGGTTTGAAAACAATACGCTTACGATAAATCTTCTTAACGGCGGAAAAACTCTCCTTGACAGTAAAGGCTTTGACAAAGCACTTATAAAGCTCATTTCGGAAGAATTCAATCTTTGCATTTCCGTTAATTATACCGGAACCTTTGAGGTTGAAGAAAACAGCGAAGAATACAAAGCCGCTATTCAGGATGCTCAGGAGAAAATCAACCGAGAAAATCTTCAGAAAGCCGCTGAATTCTATCAGGAAGAGGTTGAAACAGCAGAAAAAAGAGAAGAAAAACACGCTGAAAACACTGCTGTTGAAATTGAAGTCCGTGAGGGCAAGTTTGCAACACCGCAGATTATTCAGTCCTCAATCCGTCCGTTATACGGTCGTTCAATCAGGGGAAAAATGATTCCCATTTCTTCCATCTCAGGTGATTCGGGAAGAATTGTGGTGTGGGGCGATGTATTTGATATTGAAAAGAAAGTCACTAAAAGCGGTGACAAAAATATTTTCACTATCGACATAACCGATTATACCGGTTCAACAACAGCTAAAGTATTCAATTCAATCAAGGAATCAGCCGTAATTGATAATATCAAAAAAGGCGATACAATCGTTGTTCAGGGTGATGTTGAGTACGATAAATATGCAGGCGAACTTGTTGTAAATGCCCGTTCAATCGGTACGGCTCAAAAAGTAAAAAGTAGTTGATAATGCCGAGAAAAAGCGTGTTGAACTCCATATGCATACAAATATGTCGCAGATGGATGCCGTAACATCGGCAGGTGACCTTGTAAACCGTGCTTATCAGTGGGGACACAAAGCCGTTGCAATTACTGACCACGGTGTCGCACAGGCTTTTCCCGACGCAATGAAAGCCGCAGATAAAATCAACAAAGACGAAGAAAAAAATTAAAATCATCTACGGTGTTGAGGCATACTTTATGGATGACCTTGTAGAGTCTGTAAAAGGTGATGCCGACACAGGTTTTGACGGCACATTCATCTGCTTTGATATAGAAACAACAGGCCTTTCAGCCGCCCGTGACAAGATTACCGAAATCGGCGCAGTCAAGGTTGAAAACGGTGTCATCACCGATACTTTTTCAACCTTTGCAAATCCCGAAATGCCGATTCCGCAGAAAATCACTCAGCTTACAGGCATTACCGATGATATGGTAAAGGATGCTCCGTCACAGAGCGAGGCGGTCGGTGCATTTCTTGAATTTGCCGGTGACAATGTGCTTGTTGCTCACAATGCTCCCTTTGATACATCCTTCATAGCAAAAGCCTGTGAAGATATGGGCAGGGAATATAACTACACTTCAATCGACACGGTTGCAATTTCAAGAGCGATTCTTACAGATATCAAGAACTGCAAGCTTGATACGGTTGCAAAATTTTTAAGGCTCGGCGACTTCAATCACCACAGAGCAACCGATGATGCCGAAATGCTTGCGAGAATTTTTATAAATCTCTGTCAGCGACTTACAGATGATTACGGTATAACAAAAACAAACGACATTAATACAAAGATAGCAGGCGGAGATTTTAAAAAGCTTCCGACCTATCATCAGATTATTCTTGTAAAGAATAAAACAGGTCTTAAAAATCTTTACAGACTTATTTCTTACAGTCATCTTAATTATTTCTATAAAAAGCCGAGAATTCCGAAAAGCGAGCTTGTGAAGTACAGAGAGGGACTCATAATCGGCTCAGCTTGTTGTGCAGGTCAGCTTTATATGGCAATTCTCGAGGGCAAGCCGTGGGGCGAACTCAAACAGATTGCGTCATTCTATGATTATCTTGAAATTCAGCCTGCAGGCAATAACAGCTTTATGATTCGTGACGGCAGATTTAATTCTGTTGACGAACTTCATGAAATTGACCGTACAATAATTAAGCTTGCAAAAGAACTCGGCAAGCCTGTATGCGCAACCTGCGATGTTCACTTTATGGATCCGACAGATTCCGAATTCAGAAAAATTCTTATGGCAGGTCAGGGATTTAAAGATCCGAACAGCAAGCTCCGCTTTATTTCGAACAACCGCTGAAATGCTCAAGGAATTTGAATGGCTCGGCAAGGATAAAGCCTATGAGTATGTAGTAGAAAATCCCAATAAAATCGCCGATATGTGCGAATATATCGACCTATTCCAAAGGGTACATTCCCGCCTAACATTGAGGGCGCACAGGAACAGCTTATTGACATTACATGGAAAAGAGCAAAAGAGAAATACGGTGATCCATTGCCTGAAATCGTAAAGGCAAGACTTGACAAGGAACTTAATTCAATCACAACCTACGGATTCTCGGTGCTTTATATGACTGCGCAAAAGCTTGTTGCAGACAGTGAGGCACACGGATATCTTGTCGGTTCACGAGGATCGGTAGGTTCGTCTTTCGTAGCTACTATGTCCGGTATTTCGGAGGTTAATCCGCTTTGTCCGCACTATGTATGTCCAAACTGCAAACACAGCGAGTTCATAACAGACGGCAGTTACGGCTCAGGCTTTGATATGCCGCCAAAAAACTGTCCCGAATGCGGCACTCTTATGGATCAGGACGGTCACGAAATTCCGTTTGAAACATTTCTTGGCTTTAAAGGCGACAAAGTGCCTGATATCGACCTTAACTTCAGCGGTGAGTATCAGTCAAAATCTCACCGTTACACGGAAGAGCTCTTCGGTAAGAATAATGTGTTCAAAGCGGGAACAATTTCTACAGTAGCCGAAAAAACAGCACTCGGCTTCGTTAAGAAGTTTGCACAGGAGCGAGGTCTTGTAATGCACAAGGCTGAGGAAAAGCGTCTTGCAATCGGTTGTACGGGTGTTAAGAGAACCACAGGTCAGCACCCCGGCGGTATGGTTGTTGTACCGAGAACAAACGATGTTTATGATTTCTGCCCTGTTCAGCATCCTGCAAATGATGTGAACTCAGATAACATTACAACCCACTTCGACTTCCATTCAATTCATGATACAATCACAAAACTTGATGAGCTCGGACACGATGTTCCGACAATCTATCATTATCTTGAACTCTACACAGGTATCCCCGTAATGAAAGTTTCTATGAGCGATCCCGAGGTTATGTCGCTGTTTACTTCTCCGAAAGCACTCGGAGTTACTGAGGAGGATATCGACTCAAAAACCGGTACATTCAGCCTTCCTGAATGCGGTACTGCTTTCGTAAGAGGAATGCTCATTGAGGCACAGCCCAAAACCTTTACCGACCTTTTGCAGATTGCAGGTCTTTCGCACGGTACCGATGTATGGCTCGGAAACGCTCAGGAACTTATTCATAACGGAACCTGTACAATTTCTGAAGTAATCGGTACTCGTGACTCGATTATGACTTATCTTATGCACAAAGGTCTTGAACCGGGCATGGCATTCAAAATAATGGAGATTGTCCGTAAAGGTAACGCAACAAAACTTCTTACGGAAGAACACTTCAAGGCTATGCGTGAACACAATGTTCCCGAATGGTATATTGATTCATGTATGAAAATTAAGTATATGTTCCCGAAAGCCCATGCCGCAGCCTATATGATTGCAACGCTCAGACTCGGTTGGTACAAGGTTCACAAGGCCGTTGAATATTATGCGGCATACTTTACCGTACGAAGTGAAAATCTTGACGGTGCAATTGCCATGCAGGGACATCAGGCTGTCCGTGACAAGATGAACAACATAAAACAAAAACAGAGTGTTCACGAAGCAACAGCCAAGGATGAAGCAGAGTTCCAGACCTTGCAGATTGTCAACGAAATGATGGCAAGAAAAATTGAATTTCTTCCTGTTGACATCTACAAATCCGAGGCTAAAATGTTCAAGGTAGAGGACGGAAAAATCAGACTTCCGTTTTCATCCTTACCCGGTGTAGGCGGCGCCGCCGCAGATTCACTCGCAGAAACGGGCAAGCACACAGAATATCTTTCAATTGAAGATATGCAGATAAAAACAAAGGTTACTAAGGCTGTTATTGAAACACTGAAAGATGTCGGAGTTCTCAAGGATTTGCCTGAAAGCTCACAGATGTCATTATTTTAAGGAGTTGTCTAAATGAAAAAACTGCTTTCGCTAAAAACTTTGCTGATTTGCATTTCATTTACAGTATTTCTTTTACTTGTAAAAGATAATATGAATGTTGTGTGGTCGGCAATCGGTTGGATAACAGGCATCATCACTCCGTTTGCAATCGGATTCCTTTTTGCTTACATCCTTAACTATCCGTACAAATTTTTCTACTCCAAAGTTTTCGGCAGAATGGGGCGAAAGCGAAAATTCCTTGCTAACTTCAGAAAACCCCTTGCACTTATTATAACCTATGCAATTGTAGTAGCAATTTTTGTTGTTATAATCTCAATTGTAGTTCCGCAGATTGCAGCCAGCCTGTTCAGTCTTATTAACAGCCTGCCGCAGTATGCAGGCGTACTTTCTGACATGACAAAAACAGTGGTGCATTGGATTAACCATACATTCAGTATGGAAATTGACGCAAGTGAAGTAATAAACAACTTCTTCAAGTATATTACAAACTTTATTTCGGCAGGCAATATCACCAGTTTTCTCGGCAACTCTACAAATGCAGTATTCAGCGCAATTATGTCTACGTGTAACGGTGTGTATAACTTCCTGCTCGGAATCGTTATTTCAGTTTACTTCCTTGCCGCAAAGGAAACACTTTGCCGTCGATAAAAAAAAGCTTGCTGTTGCTTTTATTCCGATAAAGTATCTTCCTAAGATTTATGAAATTGTCGATATTACAGATACAAAATGCGGTCGTTTTCTCGTTGGCGATATCATTGATGCGGCTTTTCTCGGTGTTCTCACATTCATTACAATGTCAATTTGTCAATTACCGTACGCACCGCTTATTGCGGTTCTTATCGGTGTAACGAATATTATTCCGTTTTTGGACCGTTCATCGGTGCAATTCCGAGTGCTTTTATCCTCTTGCTTATTGATCCGATTTACATGATTATTTTCATAATCATTATAGTTATAATTCAGCAGCTTGACGGCAATCTTTTCAAGCCGAAGATTATCGGCAGTCAGGTCGGTCTTTCAAGCTTCTGGGTACTGTTCAGCGTAATTGTCGGCGGAGGAATGTTCGGTGTGCTCGGTCTTATTCTCGGCACACCAATCTATGCCGTAATCTATGCTCTTATCGGCAAGAGAGTTAAAAACAAAATTGACTCAAAGGGAAGAATAGCTCAGGAGGCTCTTGATTTTGAGGTGCTTAACTATACCAAAATTGCCGCAGAGCAGAAAAAACTTCGTGAAGAAAAAGAAATGCAAAGCAAAGAGAAAAATTTATGAAATTCATCAACCGTAACAAAACAAATGATGAAGACGAATCCTCAAATAATACAAATGAATAATCGTAAAATTTTCGTTTCATCTGAATAGTGTTGACAAATCAAGTTTAGTGTGTTAATATATTACCGTATTAACACACTAAAGCGTTGAGAGGTAATTATGAAAAAGAATTTAAAAATGACTCCCGAGGGAACAAAGGACTTTCTGTTCGCTGAATGTTCCGCTATGGATTATATCTGCACAAGCATTGAAAAGGTATTTGTCAAAGGCGGATTTAAACGGGTAATAACTCCTGCTCTTGAATTCTATGATGTGTTCTCAATTCCGTCAAGCGGAATCTCGCAGGAATCAATGTTCAAAACAACCGATAACAAAGGCAGACTTCTTGTTGCCCGTCCTGATTCCACTCTGCCGATTGCAAGAATGGTTTCTACAAGACTTAAAAACAATACACTTCCTGTTCGACTTTACTACAAGCAGGCAGTATATCGCAACAATCCGTCACTTGCAGGAAGAAGAAACGAATTTCTTCAGATGGGTGTTGAACTTCTCGGGGCAAAAGGAAAGAGAGCCGACCTTGAAATTCTTACTTCGGCAATAAAAAGCATTTCAGCCGTTGCCGATGATTTCAGAATTGAACTCGGACACGCCGAAGTATTCAATGCTCTGTCAAAAGAACTCGATATTGATAACGATTACAAAGAAAAAATCAGAGTATCAATCGAAAGTAAAAACTACTCGGCGCTTAACAATCTTCTTGACAAACTCAAGCCTTGCAAGACTGTTTCCGCAATCCGTTCGCTCCCGTCACTTTTCGGCGGTGAAGAAGTGTTTGATGAGGCATATGACATCTGCAAAGGTACAGGTGCCGAAAACGCTCTTGATTATCTCCACACAATCTATAAAGAACTTTCCGTGCTTGAGCTCGGCAACAAGCTTATCATCGACCTCGGACTTGTTCAGAGAAACGATTACTATACGGGAATCGTATTTTCAGGGTATATTAACGGAATCGGTGACGCTGTTATTTCGGGAGGAAGATATGACGATCTTCTAAGCGAATTTGACGCTCCTATGGGTGCGGCAGGCTTTGCGATTGATACAGATGCAATTACAATGAAACATCTTTCCGATGATGATGTAAATTATTCAGATAATCCCGATGTTCTCGTTTTTGCAGAAAACGGACATGAAATGAAGGCTCTCAGATATGTTGACGAGCTTAACGAAAAGGGAATAAATGCACAGTTCAGCGTACTTGAAACTCTTGAAGAAACAGAACAGTTTGCAAAATCAAGAGGAATTGCAAAAGTTGAAAGCATATAATCAAGCTGTCGGAAAGGATTAAATATGAAACCATTAAGAATTGCTCGACAAAGGGCAGACTTGAAAAGACCACAATTGAACTTCTTGAAAAAATCGGATATAATTGTGATGAAGTAAAAAACAAGGGAAGAAGGCTTATTCTTCCGATCGGCAATAATGATTTTGAAGTTGTGCTTGCGAAAGCCGCAGATGTAATTACATATGTTGAGCACGGTGTGTGTGACCTTGGTGTCGTTGGCAAGGATACAATTCTTGAAAACGGTTCATCTTTTTATGAACTTCTCGACTTAGGATTCGGCAAATGCCGTTTTGCTCTTGCTACAAAAAAGGACTCCGATTTTTACGGCGGTTACAAAACAAAGACGATTGCGTCAAAGTATCCCAATGTAACCAGGGCATTTTTTGACGATAAAAATATGGATGTAAGAATCATTAAAATTGAGGGCTCGGTTGAACTTGCTCCCCTTGTAGGTCTTGCAGACGGTATTGTAGATATAGTAGAAACAGGTTCAACGCTCAAGGCTAACGGACTTGAAGTAATTGAATGGGTATGTGATATTTCAGCAAGACTTATTGCCAATACGGCAAGTCTTAAACTGCGCAAGGCTGAAATTGAAGAATTGCAGAAGAAACTGGAGGCTGTCACAAAATGATTACAACTGTTGTAGCAGACGGAAAAAACGAATATGAATTTATTGATTTGCTCAAAAAGAGGGCGCAGAATTCAGATAAAAATGTAGTTCCGATTGTTTCGGAAATCATCGAAAATGTTGCAGAAAACGGTGATAAAGCCGTAAAGGAATATACCGTTAAATTTGACGGAAAAGCACCTGAAAAGGTAGAAATTACTTCCGATGAAATCGACAGCCTTATTGAAAAATGCGATAAGGATTATCTCGAAACAATCAAAAAGGCAGCCGCAAATATTGCAGACTTCCATAAAAGACAGGTTCAGCAAAGCTGGCTCACAACAAAGAATAACGGTGTAATGATGGGGCAGAGAATCAGAGGTCTTAAAAGAGTAGGTATCTATGTTCCGGGCGGTACTGCAGCATATCCCTCATCAGTTCTTATGAACGCAGTTCCCGCTAAAATTGCAGGTGTTGAGGAAATTATTATGTGTACACCTCCACAGAAGGACGGTACACCAAATCCGAATATCATCGCCGCCGCAAAGGTAGCAGGTGTTGACAGAATCTTCCTTATGGGCGGTGCACAGGCAGTAGCCGCACTTGCATACGGTACAGAATCCGTACCAAAGGTTGATAAAATCGTAGGACCCGGCAATATCTTTGTTGCAACAGCAAAAAAACTTCTTTACGGAACAGTTGACATTGATATGATTGCCGGTCCGAGTGAAATACTCATCATTGCCGATAAGTCTGCAAATCCAAAATTCCTTGCCGCAGACCTTATGAGTCAGGCAGAGCATGACAGGCTTGCATCTGCAATTCTGCTTACCGACTGCGAAGAGCTTGCCAAAGAAACTGAAACAGAGCTTGAAAAGCAGATGACCGCTCTTTCAAGAAAAGATATTATCCGTTCATCGGTTGACAATTTCGGTGCAGTTATTGTATGCAGTGATATGTCACAGGCGATTGAATTTGCTAACGAGCTTGCTCCCGAACATCTTGAGGTTTGTTGTGAAAACCCAATGGAGTATGTCGGCAAGCTTGATAATGCCGGAACTCTGTATTTCTCGGCAACTACAGTCCCGAGCCTCTGGGCGACTATTTTGCAGGTCCTAACCATGTTCTTCCGACAAGCGGCACGGCAAGATTTTTCTCGCCTCTTTCGGTAGACAGCTTTGTAAAGAAATCAAGCTTTATTTACTATACGGAAGACGCTTTGAGAAAAGACGCCGAAGATGTAGTTCGCTTTGCAGAAACAGAAGGACTTACAGCACACGCAAATTCAATTAAAGTGCGTTTTGATATGAAATAAGAATGGAAGTTATGCAATGTCTTATGAATTAAACAAAAAAATCCGTGAACTTGAACCGTATGAACCAATCAGCGGTACATATAAAATTCGACTTGATGCAAACGAATGTCCCGAGAATTATCCTGATTTCATCAAAGAAGAAATCAAAAATGCAATTGATACAATTGATTTCAACCGCTATCCAGATCCGCTTGCGGAAAAGGTTGTTACGGCTTTTGCGGATTATTACGGAATCAATCCAAAATATGTAACCGCGGGTAACGGCTCGATGAACTTATCTTTTGATTGAAGCCGCATTTATGGAAAAAAGGGGACAGGATGCTTTGCGTTGCTCCCGATTTTTCAATGTACAAATTCTATTCGTCAATTTGTGAGGTTGAATGTGACACCTTTATAAAATCGACGATCTTACAATTGATACTGACGCACTTATTGAAAAGGTAAATCGTGACAATATCAAACTTCTACTCTTTTCAAACCCATGCAATCCGACAGGGCAGGGGATGACCGCCGAAGATGCACGCAGGCTTGTTACAAGCGTAAATGCACTTGTAATTCTTGACGAAGCATATATGGATTTCTGGGATCGAGTCTAATAAATGAGGTTGAAAAGTATTCAAATCTCATTATTTTCGAACCGCATCAAAGGCAGTAGGCTCAGCGGCACTCAGACTCGGTTTTGCCGTTGCAAATGAAACAATTTCAAGAGCTGTAAAAGCGGTAAAATCTCCGTACAATGTGAACACATTTTCTCAGGTTGTCGGCAGTATAATATATAAAAATAAAGATTATCTCAAAAACAGACAAAAAACAATTGTCAGAAACAGAGAAAAGCTGTATAATGACTTATTGGAGTTGTCCGCTCTTTCCGATGATTTTAAGGTTTACAACAGTTGTGCAAACTTTGTTTTTGTTAAAACATCATTCGGCAAAGACTTGTGGAACTATCTCAAGGACAATTCAATTGTAATCCGTTTTATGGGCGATTACATCAGAATTTCCGTTGGCACAGAAGAAGAAAACGAAGAACTGATAAGTTGCATTAAAACTTATTTATCGAGGTGATTATATGCGCAGTGCATATGTTGAGCGTAAAACTAAGGAAACCGACATAAAGCTAAAACTAAATCTTGACGGCGGCGATATTAAAATTGATACAGGCATAGGCTTTTTTGACCATATGCTCAATTCGTTTGCCACTCACGGCAGATTCGGACTTGAGGTTTCGGTAAAAGGTGACCTCTATGTTGACGAGCACCACACCGTTGAAGACACAGGTATAGTTCTCGGCAAAGCATTTGCAGAGGCTCTTTCAACCAAAGAGTCAATTGAGAGATTTGGCAGTTTTTATGTTCCTATGGACGAAGCGCTTGCGTTTGCATCTGTTGACATCAGCGGCAGACCTTATCTTGTATTCGACGCTGATTTCCCGCAGGAAAGATGCGGCGGCTATGACTGTTCAATGACAGTAGAATTTATGCGTGCATTTGCATTTAACGCACAAATCACACTTCACCTCAAATCTGTTTACGGTGACAACTCTCACCATATCACAGAGGCTTTGTACAAGGCTTGCGCACACGCACTCCGCCTTGCAGTAAAGCAAAATTCTTCAAATGTACTTCTTTCTACTAAAGGAGTGTTATAATGATTATTTTACCCGCTATTGACATAAAAGACGGCAATTGTGTCCGTCTTTTCAAGGGTGATTATGCAACCGTTCAGAAGGTAGCAGAGTCCCCGTATATTGCCGCTCAGGGCTTTGCTGACGCAGGTGCAGAGTGGATGCATATGGTTGACCTTGACGGTGCAAAAGATGCAAAGCTTGTTAATGCCGATCTTATTGCAGATGTTGCAAAAGCCTCGGGACTTTCTGTTGAGGTTGGCGGAGGAATCCGTGATATGAAAGCGGTTGAATATTATCTTTCAAGAGGAATAAACCGTGTTATTCTCGGTTCAGCCGCAGTTAAAAACCAGCAGACTTGTTATTGATGCCGTAAAAGAATACGGTGAGAAAATTGTAGTTGGTATTGATGCAAAGGACGGCATGGTTTGTGCAGAAGGTTGGATCGACAATTCGGAAATTAACTACATTGAGCTTGCAAAGCGTATGGAAGATGTCGGAGTAAAGACTATTGTGTTCACAGACATTGATCAGGACGGTACTCTTGCAGGTCCTAACCTTAAACAGCTTAATGATCTTGCTCACGAAGTCAGCTGTAATATTATCGCAAGCGGCGGTGTTGCAGTTCTCAAAGATATCATTAATCTTGCAGAACTCGATGTCTACGGTGCAATCTGCGGCAAGGCTATTTACACAGGTTCGCTTGATTTGAAACAGGCGATTGAAGTAACAAATAAAATCTGAGGTAATTATGGATCTTGATAAATATTTTGTAAAATCCGAACTTATTCCCGCAATTATTCAGGAAAAGTCAACGGGTGAGGTACTTATGCTTGCATATATGAACCGTGAAAGTATGCAAAAAACTTTTGAAACCGGTTACACATGGTTCTGGTCAAGAAGCCGTCAGGAGCTTTGGAATAAGGGTGCAACATCAGGTCATTTACAAAAGGTAATTGATATATATGCCGACTGCGACGACGATACATTGCTCATCACAGTTGAACAAACAGGTGCGGCCTGCCACACGGGAAATCATTCCTGCTTTTTTAAAAAATTAAAATGAGGAGAATTTTAATATGAACGACAGAGAAGTTCTTGAAGCACTTTATGCTACAGTAGAAAACAGACGAGATAATCCAAAAGAGGGTTCATACACTTGCTACCTTCTTGATAAAGGAATTGACAAGATTCTTAAAAAAGTAGGCGAGGAGTGCAGTGAAACAATCATTGCGGCGAAAAATGATGATAACAGCGAAACCGTTTATGAAATTGCAGACCTTATCTATCATCTTACTGTAATGATGGTAAAGCTCGGCATTCCGCTTGAAGATGTTCTTGCCGAACTTGACAAGAGAAGCGAAAAGACAGGAAACCTTAAAAAGTTCCATGTTGTTGACAAAAATTCATAACTAAAAGCGCAAACAAAAAGGCCCTATGACTTTGGTCATAGGGCTTAACAGTATGTATATATTATTTTTATGCATTAACAAAAGCAAATTTAGAAATCGCCTGTTTGAGATTATCATCAGGTTCGATTCAAGAAGAAGTTCAATCGGAATTTTTTCATCAATTGCAAAAAATCCCATCAACGAATGAGCATCAACAGTATTATCGCCGTTTCTTAGCATCATTACTGTATCCGGAAAGTGAGCAAGAGTTTCAAACATATCGATCATTTCTTTTTTATTTTTAACGGAAACCGGTACAGAAAACAAGATCTCACCTCCATTGTTCATCTGGTCTATATTTTATCATTAATTTTTGTCTAAATCAACAACGAATTAATGAATTTTTGCAATTTCAACTATTTACCCAAAAAAGGATGGTTAGTGAATGAATTTTAATATAATTACACTCGGCTGCAAGGTTAATCAGTATGAATCACAGGCAATGCGTGAAGATATGCTGAAGAACGGATTTCTTCTCTCGGATGACAGGGACAGGGCAGACATAACAATCGTTAACAGCTGTACGGTAACATCCGTAAGTGACGCAAAAAACCGCAAGATTCTCAACCGTGTCCGCCGTGAAAATCCTGACGGAATTGTTATTTTAACCGGCTGTATGCCACAGGCTTTCCCTGAAGAAAGCGAGAACTTTTCAAATTGCGATATCGTTCTCGGCAATGCAAAAAGAGCCGAACTCGTTCCTTCAATTTACAAATTTCTCGAAGAAAAACAGAAATTTGTTCATATAACAGAGCATATCGGAAAAGGCGAAAAATACGAAAACCTTTCCGTATCGTCACTCGGAGAGCATACAAGAGCTTTCATTAAAATTGAGGACGGTTGCAACAGATTTTGTTCTTACTGCATTATTCCGTATGCAAGGGGCAGAGTGCGTTCAAAATCTCTTGAAGATTTAAAGGCAGAGCTTATTCAGGTTGCCGCAAACGGTTACCGTGAGGTTGTTCTCGTTGGTATTAACCTTTCCGCCTACGGCCTTGACGAAGATTTTGATCTTGCGGATGCTGTGGAATGTGCTTGTTCCGTTGATGGGATAGACCGTGTAAGACTCGGGTCAATCGAACCGGAAAGAATGGATAAAGAAATGATTGCCCGTCTTGCCGCACAGCCAAAGTTCTGTCCGCAGTTTCATCTTTCACTACAAAGCGGTTGCGATAACACACTCAAAGCAATGAACCGTCACTACAATTGTGCAGAATACGCTGAAATTGTTACAAATCTCAGAAACGCTTTTGAAAACAGTTCTATGACAACCGATGTAATGGTTGGATTTGCAGGTGAAACAGAGGAAGATTTCAATGCATCTCTTAATTTTGTAAAGTCAATCGGCTTTGCAAAGGTGCATATCTTCCCCGTATTCACGCCGTAAAGGTACTGTTGCCGATAAAGCACCAAATCAAATTGATCCGCAAATTAAAGAGCAGAGAGCCAAAATTATGGAGCAGGTCTGCGATGAAACCAGAAGGGAATTTCTTAAAGAGCAGGTTGGTCTTTGTGAATCTGTTCTCGTTGAAAGACTTCGTCACGGTTATCTTGAGGGTTACACAAAGAACTACACGCCTGTTCATATTAATTCCGCAGATACAAGTCTCTGCGGTAAAATCATTGATGTGAAAATTACAAAATCATTTGATGACTACTGCGATGCTGAATTAGTTTAAAGCGTTAATCAGATTATTAATCTCCTTTTTTGCAGTATCATCCTCAAGGCTATTATAGCTGTAAAGCATAAAGCCCCTGACAGATTTGTTGTTACGCAAAATATCGTATTCATCGGCAAGAATACTGTCACTTAAAAGCCATGTTTCTTCGTCATATTCGCCGTTACCTGCTTTATAACCGCCAAGACCTACATACAGTTTTACATTTTCGTCAAAATCAAGAGATGTCCAGCTGTCAAGGCAGTCTTCAAAAGTCAAAGCTGGGTTTTCAAGGCTAAAGTAAATTTGCGGACAGATGTAATCTGCAAAGCCTTTACAGGTACACCACGATTTTACATCGGCATACAATCCGTCATTGTTACCTATATTGCCTTGCGGTGATATGCCGAACTCAACTGACGAATCCACACTTTTTATTGTTCTGTAAACATTACAAATCAGCGTATTTACATTTTGCATCCGCCAATTATCAAGACTCATACAGTTTTCTTTACCGTATTTTTCAATATAAGCCTCATACTGCTTTTTATCAAAACTTTCATCCTCAGTAGGGTAGAAATAGTCGTCAAATTGTATCCCGTCAACATCATAATTTTCCGCAATTTCCTTTACACCGTCACTAATCAGCTGTTGTGCAGTTTCATTTGACGGATCAAGAAAAATTCCGTTATCGGTTTTTATACCTATTTCGGAATTCTTTATGTAAGGATTGTTGTCTGAAAGTTTTTTCGGAGTTTCATTTGAACTGACTCTGTATGGATTAATCCACGCATGAATTTTCAAATTGTTTTCTTTGCATATATCACACATAATTTGCAGTGCGTCATATTGAGGATTTTCACCCTGCGTACCCGTGAGAATATGTGACCACGGAAAATAGCTTGACTTATATAATGCGTCACAAAAGGGGCGTACCTGTACAATAAGCGTGTTGAAACCGCTTTCACTGCATTTTGTGCTATTTCGGTAAATTTATCTTCAAACGCTTTTTGTGTTTTTGAGCTTTCATTTTCCATAGAAAGCTCCATATATGATACCCACACGCCACGCATTTTTTCATCACTTTCGGGTGTGTCGGCTGTTGCCTTTGATGATAAGGCTGCAATATTGTTGATATCATTCTGCTTTTTCGGCGGCTTTTCTCTTGTAAATGAGCTTATGCAGATAACGCTTAACATAGCTATTACAGATACAATAATCGGAAGAATCTTTTTGTTTTTCAATCAAATCATCCTTTGGAGTTCTCATGGAAATTTTCATCATATACATTTGCATCATCAGCCTGATATCAATTGTTGTAACAGTCTGTGACAAATACTTTGCAATTCACCGCAAATGGAGAGTAAGAGAAAGCACATTGCTGATTCTCTCCGCACTCGGAGGAAGTGTTGCAATGTACATTACAATGCAATTAATCGACACAAAACAAGACACATTAAATTTATGCTCGGCATACCGATAATATTTATTATTCAGCTGATAATTCTGTTTTTTGTTTGGAGGATGATTTATGTCTGACAGACTGTATTTTCCCGAATACCTGACGAATGTGACAATATGCTTGCTCAAAGATTTCTGCGTGATAAATGCGGGCTTTCTGCAAGAATAATAACACGACTGAAAAGAGAAAAAGACGGTATTTTGATGGACGGGAAAATTTTAAGAACAATTGACTGTGTGCAAAGCGGAAAAACCGTTTCAATTGCAATTCCCGATGAAAAATGTGAAATTGAACCGACAAAGGGGACACTTGATATAAGATATGAGGATGAACATTTTCTTGTGGTAAACAAACCGCATTCCATGCCTGTTCATCCTGTAAAGCAAAGACCAAAGCGATACGCTTGCAAATATTGTTTCGTACTATTGCAGTCAAAGCGGCAAGCCGTTTGTATTTCGGGCAATTAACCGACTTGACAAGGATACCTCAGGGCTTGTTCTCATAGCCAAAAACCGTTTTACAGCCAATGCCGTAAAAATAAAACGCATAAAGTCTATTACGCTTTATGCGAGGGTGAAATAAATATTGAAGGTGTAGTTGATAAGCCAATGGATTTGCGTGATGATTCCAAAATGGTGCGAATTGTCCGTGATGACGGAATGAAAGCAGTTACGCACTACAAACCGCTTGTTGCAACAAAAGATTTTACATTGCTTGAATTGTGGCTTGAAACCGGCAGAACACATCAGATTCGCTGCCATATGGCTTATTTAGGGCATCCGCTTATGGGAGATGACTTGTACGGCGGAAAGCTTGATAAAATTTTAAGGCAGGCACTTCATTGTGCAAGACTTGAATTTTATCATCCGATAAAAAATGAATACATTACTGTTACTGCCGAAATTCCCGAAGATATGCAGTCTGTAATAAACAACAAAGAGGATTGAACAATAAAAAGTTCAATCTTCTTTAAAACTTACAAACTTTTATTGACAATGCCCGGACAAAAAATCTATGTGCGTTCCTCACACTTGCAATGACAGCAACATTATTTGCTGGTTGTTCAGGAAATTCCGATTCATAGGATTCAACATCGTCAGTTGCAACAAAAGACAGAATTTCGTCGATAAAACCTTAAAGGTTGCCACTTGCTATAGTGAGAATTTTAGTTTTTTACTGTGAGACAGATCCATAAAAAGGATCATTCTAATGAATATTTTAATTTCTTGGATGGTTTTAGAAATCATGAAATTCCATTAGGTAAAATAAAAACACCCAGATATACTGCAGGACAACAAATCCATTGTTTCAGAATTAATAAAATAACAACGGCTTTATTGATGAAACCTATAGATTTTTCCTCTTGGAATGCTTATGATTATCCTGAAGATTTGGCTTTTTATAAAAATTGCATACCGTGGTTTCGCTGTATTTCACATGAAAAAAATGGTGTTAGTCAATGAGACCAATTTGAGTGCATTTAATGAGTTGAAAAAAATAGGCATAAATTTTAGATTGATTAATAATTCTAACTATATTTGAAAAAATTTAAAACGAATGTGGGTAGGTAGGCTCATTTGAGCCTACCTATTCAAGCGGTGAAACCTCATATTACTATTACACATTTGACGGTTCGCTTGAAAGTGAATATCGCACATCATCAAACGGCAGTCTTACTCATTACATTGTTACCGATTCAGACGGTAATACGGTAGAAAAGACATTTGTAAACGGTCAGACAAAGACTATTACAACAGGCACAGATAAGGGAGCAAAAAACATGAAAAAAATAATACAATCAATATCAATATTATTAATCATAACGCTGTTATCTGCGATATGTATAATACCATATGCAGCGACTATCGTTAACGGTGGTAATTACGAATTTACAGTTATGGATGCAACCAAGGTCCAAAAGTATGTTGTAGGTATGATTGACTTAACTGATGATGAGAAATTTCTTTACGATACTAATGGCGACAATGTGTTGACCGTTATTGATGCCACTAATATTCAGAAAATTATTGTTGGATCTCAATTCGATACATCGAACCGTCATCTTTGACAGAAACTACTTCGGTCTACGGAACTGAAGCATCCACAGAAACAACGATATCGAATTTCTCATCTGCTTGTACTGAAGTAACAACTGAATATTCTGAAACTACAGCATATACTGAAACTACTACAGAATGTGTTGAGGAAACAACAATTGATGAACCATCAACAGAATCGACTGAAACAACTACGGAAGAAGTTACTGAACCTTCAACAGAAGAGTATACTGAGCAGATTACTGAACAGCCTACTACAGAGCCAAAACCAACTGTTCCGCCTAAAAGTGTGAAATTCAATAAGAATGGAATAACACTTGGGGTAGGGGAGTCATATACTCTTATTACTACTATTGAAAATGGAGATATTTCGCAAGTAGAGTTTACTACAGATAATAGTGGGGTAATTACTGTAGACGATAAAGGCAAAATGACTGCTGTGGGCATTGGTGTCTCTACAATTACAGCAAAAACTTATAACGGACTTACAGCCAAATGTAAGGTTACTGTTAAAAAGCTTGCTAATAGCATAAAGCTTGATAAGACAAGTATTATACTTGGAGTCGGTGAACAGTATGATTTTTCAAGCTATGTGCCGAGCGGAACAGCAGCTTATTATCGTTCTTATTATTCAGATGATCCGAATATTGCTTTTGTTCAAAAAGCCGGAGGTTTGATGACCGCAAAAAAGGCAGGAACCACAACTATGAGATGCAAAATGCCAAACGGTACACAAGCAACCTGTAATGTAACGGTCAAGCCGCTTGCAACATCTCTTAAACTTAACGCAAGTGAAATTGTACTGTACATAGGTCAGAGTTTTGACATTAACAGCAGTGTTCCAAAAGGTACAGCGGCATATTACAGACTTTATTCATCAAGCAATTCAAAAATAGCTGCTGTAACAAGAGGCGGAGGTGTCGTCAAAGGAGTAGCGACAGGAAAAGCAACTGTAACTTGCACTTTGAATAACGGAAAAAAAGCCATTTGCAATGTATACATAATGCCACAGAGCAAGAAGATTTCAAATGTTCCGTTAATCGGTCAAAGTAAGCTCCCGACAGGCTGTGAAACCTGTAGTGCAACAATGCTGTTGAATTTCTACGGATATAAAATTTCTGAAACGACATTTGCAGATAAGTATTTGGTAAAAAAACCTTTCGGTTATTCAAACGGTTCATACACAGGACCTGATCCGAATTGTGCCTTTGTTGGAACACCATACAGTTCCAACAGCTACGGAGCGTATGCACCGATTATGGTAAAATGTATGAATAAATACCTTTCCGACAAATCATACAAGGCTGTAGAAATCAGCGGGAAAAGTCTTGAATATCTTTCGGGTAAGTATGTTGCACAAGGTCAGCCGATTATGGTGTGGGCAACAATTAATATGTCACCGTCATTTAAGACAACCACTTGGAGAGTAAACTACACCGATGAAAACGCAAAATATAAACTCGGCAGTTACTACACTTGGACTGCCGGCGAACATTGTCTGTTACTCACGGGCTATGACAAAGATTATTACTATTTCAACGACCCATGGACAAACGCTCGTACAAGATACTCAAAAAGCCTTGTAAATACAAGATATAACGAACTCGGCAAACAGGCTGTAGTTATGGTGAAGAAATAACAAGAACCTTCTCTGATGAATTTATCATTAGGGAAGGTTCTTTCTTTTATTTGTTAGTATATTCTATTAAGATATAAATGCCTTGAGGAGCTTAAAATAAATCACTGTGTGTTCTGGCCCTTGTCAGATACAAAATAAGTTCTTCATTACTAATTTCATAAATTAAGAGCCAGTCGTGGGTAATGTGACACTCCCTACAACCGGAATAATTTCTGATTAGTTTGTGATCTTTATATTCCGGTGGTAGTAGTTGTTGTTCAGCTATCATTTCAACAACATCATCAAGCAATTTAATATTGTATCCACGCTTAATTGCCAGCTTAACATCTCTGTTGAATTTCTGTGATGGCACAATTCTTAATTTACTCATTGGTAATATCCTCTAAAAGCTCTCTAAATGAAGCATAGGTTTTTTTTTTGGATTTTTTTCAGTTCTTCAACTTCTTTTATTGCAGAAATTGTATCTGCATTTGGAGTTTCATAGTTAATGACATTGAGCATATAACGGATAAGGTTGCCTCTTACATTTTCACCACCTTTTACAACAATACTTTTATAAGCGTTGTAAATATCACGGTCAACGGTAAATGAACAAGTAATCTTATTGGTACTCATAATTTTATCACCTTTCAAAAAAATATTACTAAGCTAACACGGCGGTATTACCGACACAGTTCGTTTTCGTAAGTTTCTTGTCGGTTGTGCTGCTCTTGTTTCAGAGCAGGTAAATTATTCTACTCTTGCGGAATCCGCAGACATTGCACCAAGTACCGCAAAGGAATGGCTGAAAGTACTTGTGGGACTTCACATTGTTTATCTGCTTGCCCCATATTCAAACAATGAACTGAAACGGCTCAGCAAAACACCGAAACTATATTTCTGTGACACCGGTCTTTGTGCTTACCTTTCGATGTGGCTGACGGCAGACACTCTCCGTAACGGTGCTTTGCAAGCGGTCATTACTACGAAAATTATGTGGTAATGGAGCTTGTGAAAAACTACGCTTGCGCTAAATCTAAAGTAAATATTACCCTATTTTCGTGATTCTAATGCAAAAGAGATTGATGTTTTCATCGAGGAAAACAATGTCATTCATCCGTTGGAAATCAAAAAGAGTTCTTCTCCTGATCGTCGTGAGGTCAAAAAGTACAGCGTAATTGACAAGGCTTCTTTGATCCGTGGCAGCGGCGGCATCATCTGTATGTGCCAGGAGCCGATCCCGATTGACGCGGATAACTGTTTTATTCCGAGCAAACTAATCTGAATCACTCCCATAGCAAAAGTATATTTTCAAGAAACTAAGCAGAGCCCAAAAGCTCTGCTTTTTGTTTTAGTTTGCCCGGAAAATGACAGAAAAGGAATGAACGAAATGCCTAAGAAAAACGACTTCACCGTCTCCAAAAAAATCGTGATATACCTTTTTTAATGTTATTTAACTCTGTCTACGCTGTAAATTGTAAATCCGTTGAATTCTTTTTCATCCTTGTAAACAATGACGGAATCTTTTTTGCCGTAATATTGGTTAAGATAATTTTCTTTGATAAAAGTAATGTTCTTATCAATAACATATACATTTCTTCCGTCAACGACCGCCTCATAAATATTTGTTGAGAGGTTGCGGTTCACAAGCTGATTTGTCCGATGAAGATATCCGAAGCCGTCAACATTATGGAGAAAATCGGAAGAAAATCCCCACAGCGGATGAATATAGTTATCGGTATATGAAATGTATTCTTTAGCTGTTACAGGATCGAGAACATAATAATTTTCTGGATGTCTATCAACCTCAGTATAAAGATCACTCGGCTTTTTGTCATATGAAACAGGAGTGATATGGAAGAAATATGACGCACAGCTTGCCACACTTAATATCACAAGTACAATAACCGAAATAAGAACAGTTTTTCTGCTTTTATCTGTAATATTGCTGTATTCATCTTTTCTTAGATGACCGAAATCAAACGAATACATTGTAAACGAAAAAATCATCAGTAAAATTCCGTACATTGTGTATGCCGAAGAATCCATTTCATAACGAACATACAAACAAGCCACAAATCCCACCGCAAAATACAAAGCAGGGAAGAAGGCAAATCTTTTTTTCGAACGGTAACAAAAACAACCATAACGGCAAGTATTACCGCAAAAGCAATAAGATATGAATCAAAATTTATAATATGTCCCCATGCATCTGAAAACAATGCACCCGCATTATCAAAGAAATTATACGGATTTTCTCGTTTTTGAATATCCGCAACCTTTTCAAGGGCAGCAGTATTCAGTCCGTTGTTTTCATCATAATATCCGTCAACAAAAAGTTCATACTCATTTGCCGAATTTATTCCGACCGAATTAAGCTCCTCACAGTAATCGGAATAGTTTGGAAAAGCATTATCATCGGTCTTATCGGCAAGGACGCTGTATCTGTACAACCCCGAAGTTTCTGCATTTGCATTATTGACCGAATATGAATAATATTCAAGACCGCAACCGACAAGAACAATAAAGACAAATACAAGCACAAAAGGTCCGAAATACCAGAAGAATTTTCTGAACGGCAACTTGTACTTTCTTTTTTTGCAATCATATCACCGATGAAGAATGTAATAAAAAATGCAAGTCCCACAAAGAAATATTTGAAACATAAAAATGTTCCGAATATAACTTCAAGTACACCAATCCAAAACGGGAGAGAGTACCTTTTATTTCTGATTGCATTAAGTGCCATCGAAACCCTGCCGTAAGCAGACAAAGCGGCGGTTTTACTGCTTAAAATGTTTGAATAATGGTCAAATGAAAACAAAATATTCAGCACAAGAGTGAATATGAAAGCCTTGTGCTTTCCGAATTTATCGGCAAAAACAAATGTAACAGAAGAAAAAGCGGCACAGGAGAGAAGAATTTGAAAAAGTACAAAACAGTTGAAATTCAAAAGAATGTACTGCAATGAACCGGTAATTGTCGCAAAAAATGTAGTTAATATCATTATTGTAATAGTTATGGTACTGACAGATATATAAAGAATTGTAAAAATCATCAGCACTGTCATAGGAAAATGCAGTAACAACTATAATCAAAGCCATAATAACAATATTAATTGCCAAAGCAAAGAAGGTCTTGCTTTTTAGTGCGTTTAATATTTTATCTTTCATAATAACTCCTCTGCATTATCTTTCTAGTTTAAAAATCACTTTCTTGATCTTCTTTCGTTAATCAAAAGCTGAAGATTCTTCTGTTCGTAAGTATTAAATTTAACATTCTTCTCAAATTCTTCGGCTGTATATTTGCCCTCATACCATGACTGCGAGTTAAAGTATGCATTAAGGCTTGCGTCCTTAAAAATTCTGCCTCGTCTTGCATAAATCTCATTAATTGCAAGCTGTAAGTCGTTATCACTCAAAGCGCTTACCTGTGCGTTGCTGAGATATGAAGAATCACTGTTAGGGAAGATTAATCCGCCGTTATTATTAGTGTTTGTATTGCTTGATGACTGTGAATTTGAATTGCCCGATGAGCTGTTCTGACTGTTTGATGACTGATGAGCCTGTGTTGCAGGAGCTTCTGTTTCTCTCTGAATCTGTCCGCTTGAGATAACAAGTTTAACAACTGTACCCGTACTTGCGCTTGTGTCACCTTCCGGAGTCTGGGAGATAATATATCCTTCCGGATAATCATAACTGTATTCATAGTCAGAAATTTCAACGGTAAATCCTGCCTGTTCAAGAAGCTTTTTACCGTAACTGTAACCGTAACCGACAACAGGAACAACATTATTATATGAAGAAGATGTTGTAACCTGTTCCGTTGTAGCAGGAACTGTAGTAGGCATCGCCGTACTCGGCGCCTGTGTGGTTACTTCGGCAGATGTTGCAGTTTCGGCTGTAGTAGCTTTATTGTCAGTAGATGAATTTGACAAGCCGTTATAAACGCAGAAACCGATAAATCCGAGTGCGGCTGCAATTACAACAGCACAAAGAATAATGATAAATTTATTCTTCTTTTTTCTTTACATTTTCTTTATTATCTTCTTCATCTGCATATCCGAATTCATTGTTATCATCTTCAAAGCTGTTATCGTCAAAGTCGTTTTTTTCTTCAATTTTTTAGTATCGTCAGCTTTATTGTCAGTACGCTTAACAGACGGCTCGTCCTCAAAGAAATCACCGTAATCCTTGCTTGATTCATTGCTTGTAAGAACATTTTTATGGTCTGCACCGGAGTAATCGTCAAACACTTCAACGCTTGTAACAGGAGGAAGAACTTCCGGAGCTACTTCGCTGTTGCTTGAAACATCTTCAAATTCTTCAGCTTTTTTATCTGTAACAGTTTGTTCTTTCTTGTCATCTTCACTCGATACGGAACTGATATCTTCAAATTCAGGCTGTTTTTCTTCTGATACTTCGTCAGTTTTAACCTCGGAATTTTCAGGCTCATCAACTGCATCTGTAACATCAACAACCTCAAATCCGCCGTTTTCATCAGCATCAGACTCACTGACTTCATCTGAATCTACAGGAGCATTACCGTCAACAGGCAAGGATTCTTCACCGGCTAAAACTTCGGCAATGCCAAGCTGTTCGCCGCCTTTAAATTCATTATCAAGAACAGCGTCCTCAACTGTCTGAACCTCATCCTTATCGTCAAAATTATCCTGCGGTTCAGTCGGTTCTGTATCCTCAAACTCATCATAATCATATTCTTCAAATACATTTCCGTCAAAATCCGTGTTTTCGGGAACAACAACATCGGGATTCGGAACAGGGGAGGATGTACCTATTTCAGTCTTGATAGATGTGAGAGCATTTTTTATGTTGCTTGCATTCTTCCAACGGTTTGCATTATCGGGCTGACACGCAATCACAATAACACTCTTGAGCTTTTCGTCGCCCTCGGACGGTGCGGTAACAGCCTTGCCCGAAAATCTTTCTTCACAGGCATTCTTTCTGTCGCATGAATCACTTTCAAACGGAATTTTACCGCCATTGCACATTGCATACATAATTATTCCGACAGAATAAATATCTGTTGTATAGTCAACATTTTCCTGCTTGTAAACCTCAGGCGCAACAAATGAGGTATCCGTAATCTTGCCTTCAAAATCTGTAAATCCGCCGATTTTATACCTTCCGTCAGCGGTTACAAAAATATTTTTTGGCGAAATATTACCGTGAAAAATATTCTTTGCTTCCAAAGTTTCAAGCATTTCACTCATCTGAATACCAAAATCAACAACTTCATCCTCAGCGAAAGTTTTGGTTTTCATAAGTTCTTCAAGACTTGTGAGTTCTTCTGTAAATATGTACAAATCACAGGTTTTTTTGTTCTGATTATCCTGAACATAAACATCCAGATAGTTTGAAATTCCGTCAAGCTCCTTAACCGATTCAATAAAATCAGCCTCTTCGGTAAAATACTCGGCATGTTCATCGGTATAATTGCTTTTGCCGACAAATGCGTGTCTGAGAATCGCATTTTGAGCAGTATTTTTATCAATCTTTCTTGATACCTTGTAAACTTCACAGCCGTTGTCTTCCCCAACAAATGAAGTAACCTTCCAAGCCCTTAAATCTGCCGAAGCAATTTAATCGTTTTTGCCATACTAACACTCCTTAAATATTTCCTTATTTTTCATATTATATCTAAATCAAGGTCATTAACCCTCACTATCTTATTCTCCGGATTATTGTACCATATTACGAACTGTTTTACCATAGATATTTCAATTTTTTAAAAAATAATTCTAATTTGTAATTAAATCTGACATAAAAACAGCAGTCCGCCTAAACGAACTGCTGAAAACATAATTTCAGTAAAATATCTTACTCGACCTTATTTTATTTTTATTTTTTCCTTTTTGTTGACTCCGATAATTCCGCCTATTCCTCCTCCCAGAACGGATGACATCAGTTTTAGCAGGGTTAGTATCGTTATAGGCTCACCGTTAAAAATCAATGCAATAGAGGTTATGACAAGAAAAATAAAAAATCCTGTCAGCGAACCTACCGCAAGACCTGCACTTCCTGTAATTCTTGATGATATTATTCCCGACATCAGCGTTGCAACACCGACCATGCCGACCGTGCAGTAATCAAGTATATCGACAGAAATTACTCCCGATGACATCATCACGGCTGCAAGCAAACACATCAAAATTACCAGTATGAGTATTCCGCATACTGATGAAAACAAAACAGCCTTTGCAAGTAGTTTTTTATCAGACATAAAACAACCCCCGAATATATTCTGTTACAAATATATTCGGGGGAAAGAACATTCATTCAAAAAGTTATTCTTTTGTAGCTTTAGTTTCGTCAGAATCTTTCTTCTTGCCAAAACCGAAGAAGCCTTTCTTTTCAGGCTGACCTGCCTGCTGTGACTGTTCCTTAACTGTGTCAACAGTAGAAATACACCACTTTTTAAACTTCATCTTAACTCTGTCGGAGCCTGTTTCAATGATGATAGCGTCCTCGTCGTCCTTAATGGCAACTACTCTGCCCATAATTCCGCCGATTGTTGTAATTTCATCACCGATCTCAAGAGAGTTACGAAGCTGAGCTTCTTCTTTTTTTCTTCTTTGAGTTAGGTCTGATGAGGAAGAAATAGAGAGCTGCAAAAATAGCAACATAGAAGAGAATCATAAAAATCATACTTGATGACTGATTTCCGCCGCTTGCACTTGCTTCTGCAACTACAGGTAAAAAGTTTGTCATTTTCGTCATTCCTTTCATACAATGTATTGATTATATCAGTTTTAATCACATCTTGCAAGTATTTTTTCTGTTTTGAAAAAATATTAGATACGCACGCCTAAAATGTTGCGATATTTCTCGTAAAATTCCATATATGTGCCGTTATCAAGCTGAGTTCGATAACTTCCATAAGATTATTGTAAAAATAGAGGTTGTGCAAAACAGCAAGTCGCATTCCGAGCATCTCACCGCTCTTGAGAAGATGTCTTATGTATGCCCTTGAAAAGTTTCGGCAAACAGGGCAGTCACAACGCTCGTCAATCGGAGATTCATCTGTTTCATATTTTGCATTATTGATGTTACGCACTCCGTCCCAAGTGAAGAGCTGACCGTGTCTTGCGTTTCTGCTCGGCATAACACAGTCAAAAAGATCAACACCTCTTGCAACGCTTTCAAGAATATTCACTGGAGTTCCGACTCCCATAAGATATCTGATTTTATCTTTCGGAGCAAACGGCTCAACCTCTTCAATGATATGGTACATCGTTTCTGCAGGCTCACCCACGGCAAGACCTCCGATTGCATAGCCGTCAAGATTAAGCTCTGCAATTTCTTTCATATGATTGACGCGCAAATCGTCATAGATACCGCCCTGATTTATGCCGAACAGCATCTGGTTTTTATTTATGGTATCATCAAGACTGTTGAGCCTTTTCATCTCTGTAACGCATCTTTTAAGCCATCTTGTGGTTCTTTCAACGCTGTTTTTTGTATATTCATATGGAGAAGGGTTTTCAACGCATTCGTCAAATGCCATCGCAATTGTAGATGCAAGATTTGACTGGATTCTCATACTCTCCTCAGGTCCCATAAAAATTTTGCGGCCGTCAATGTGAGAATTGAAGTAAACGCCTTCTTCTTTAATATTTCTCAACTTTGCAAGAGAGAACACCTGAAATCCGCCGCTGTCGGTAAGGATAGGACCGTTCCACCTTGTAAATTTGTGAAGTCCGCCCATTTGCTTAACCTTTTCATCACCCGGACGAAGATGCAGATGATAGGTGTTGCAAAGCTGAACCTGGCATTTTATATTCTTTAAATCAAGCGCAGAAACAGCACCCTTGATTGCACCGCATGTTGCAACATTCATAAAGGCAGGAGTCTGAACCGTACCGTGAACCGTAACGAACTCGCCCCGTCTTGCGCTGCCTTCCTTTTTAATTACCTTAAACATAAATCCTTAAAATCCTCCTATGATATGAACATAGCGTCGCCGAAAGAGAAGAATCTGTACTTTTCCTTTACAGCTTCTTTGTATGCATTCATAATAAAATCATATCCCGCAAAAGCGGATACAAGCATAATGAGTGTACTTTCGGGAAGATGAAAGTTAGTAATAAGTCCGTCCAGCACCTTAAATTCAAATCCGGGATAAATAAAAATATCCGTAAATCCCTCGCAGGGTTTGATTTCTCCGTACATTGCCGCAACACTTTCAAGCGTTCTGCAGGATGTTGTGCCGACTGCAATAACCCGTCCGCCGTTTTTCTTAGTTTCATTTATGAGCTTTGCGGTTTCTTCGGGAACTTCGTAATGCTCGCTGTGCATTTTATGCTTTGTAACATCATCAACCTTAACGGGTCTGAATGTACCGAGTCCCACATGAAGTGTAACATACGCAATCTTTACACCCTTAGCCTTGATTCTGTCCATAAGCTCGGTTGTAAAGTGAAGTCCTGCCGTCGGAGCTGCCGCAGAACCGAGTTCATGGCTGTAAACCGTCTGATAGCGTTCCTTGTCTTTAAGCTCGGCAGTAATATAAGGGGGAAGAGGCATTTGACCGATTTTGTCAAGAGTGGTAAAAAAATTCTCTTCACAGTCAAAATCAACTATTCTGTTGCCGTCATCCTTAACATCAACAACTGTTGCACGCAAAATGCCGTTGCCGAATGAAAATTTTGTGCCGACTTTTGCTTTTTACCCGGCTTGCAAAGTGTTTCCCAACGGTTGTTCGCAACCTGCTTCAAAAGCAGAAATTCAACTTTTGCACCTGTTTCGTCTTTGATACCGTAAATTCTTGCAGGCAAAACTCTTGAATCGTTGGCAACAAGAAGATCTCCCTCGTTAAGATAATCAATAATGTCATAAAAATGTTTATGCTCCAGAGTTTGTTTTTCTCTGTCAAGCACAAGCAATCTTGAACTGTCTCTCGGTTCAAGCGGAGTCTGTGCGATAAGCTCTTTAGGCAAATCGTAATAAAAATCACTAGTCTTCATTTTATTTCCTTTCAAGAACTAAAATTGCTTTTTAAAAGCTGTTCTGTCAAAAATCTTTGTAAAACACAAGTATTTGTCCTGTAAAATTCTCAAAATAATTGACATTACCCTTTTAAAATGATATATTATCTTATTATGAGCAGTTTGCATAATCGACAAACAGTCGTGTTTTCAGACATCTCTTCATATAATATAATATTTGTTTGAATAAGGCAACCGCTTTTTTAAAATTTGTTTAATTCGGAGGAATTATTATGAAAAAGTATAAAGTCGGTATTATCGGCGCTACCGGTATGGTAGGTCAGCGTTTTACACTTCTTCTTGAGAATCACCCGTGGTTTGAGGTTACTGTTCTTGCCGCAAGTAAGAGAAGTGCAGGCAAAACATACGGTGAAACAGTTGAAGGCAGATGGCATATGACTGCTCCTCTTCCGGAGAAGTACAAGGATATGGTTATCGTTGACGCTGAAAATGTTGAAGAGGTTGCATCACAGGTTGATTTCTGTTTCTGCGCAGTTAATATGAAGAAGGATGAAATCCGTGATCTCGAAGACAGATATGCAAAGGCAGAGTGTCCTATCGTATCAAACAACAGTGCTCATCGTTTTACAGATGATGTTCCTATGGTTATTCCTGAAATTAACGCCGATCACATTAAGATTATTGACGCTCAGAGAAAGCGTCTCGGCACAAAAAAGAGGCTTTGTTGCAGTTAAGTCCAATTGCTCACTTCAGAGCTATGTTCCTGCAATTCATCCTTTAAAGGCACTCGGCGTTGACAAGGTTCTTGCCTGCACATACCAGGCAATTTCAGGCGCAGGCAAAACATTCAAGACATGGCCTGAAATGGTAGATAATGTTATTCCTTACATCGGCGGTGAGGAAGAGAAGTCGAGCAGGAGCCGCTTAAAATCTGGGGTAAGATCGAAGGCGACAAGATTGTTACAACCGATGATATTTCAATCACATCACAGTGCATCCGTGTTCCCGTATCAGACGGTCACACAGCAGCTGTATTTATGTCATTTAAGGACGGCGTAAAGAAACCTACTGTCGAAGAAATTATTGACATTTGGTCAAACTACAGCGGCAGAGCACAGGAGCTTGATCTTCCGAGTGCGCCAAAGCATTTTCTCCACTACTTCACAGAACCCGACCGTCCGCAGATTAAATCTGAAAGAAATCTTGAAAACGGTATGGCAGTATCGGTTGGCAGATTAAGACCTGATACTCAATATGATTATAAGTTCGTTTGTATGTCACACAACACATTAAGAGGCGCAAAGAGGCGGTGCAGTTCTTCTTGCAGAGCTCCTTTGTGCTGAGGGCTACATGGACTGATTACTTACGGAGGTAAATTATGTCTAACCACATTTTTACAGGCTCAGGTGTTGCACTTATCACTCCTATGAAGTCTGACGGAAGCGTAAACTACGATGTTCTCGGCGATCTCGTAGAATTTCATGTTCAAAACGGTACCGATGCAATTATTGTATGCGGTACAACAGGTGAGGCGGCAACTCTTTCGGAAAAAGAGCATTGCGAAACAATTTCTTTCGTTGCAGAAAAGACAAACGGCAGAATTCCTGTTATTGCAGGTACAGGCAGTAACGATACTTCAACAGCCGTTATGCTCTCAAAATCTGCCGCAAGCACAGGCGTTGACGCACTTCTCTGCGTAACTCCTTACTACAATAAAACATCTCAGCAGGGTCTTGTAAGACACTTCAATGTTGTTGCAGATTCGGTTGATATTCCGATTATTCTTTACAATGTTCCTTCAAGAACCGGAAACTGTAACATCAAGCCAAAGACTTATCAGGAGCTTTGCAAGCATCCTAACATCGTTGCCGCAAAAGAGGCAAGCGGCGACATCTCTCAGGTTGCTCTCATCCGTTCACTTTGCGGTGACAATCTTGACATCTACTCAGGTAACGATGACCAGACTGTTCCTTTCATGTCACTCGGCGCTCTCGGTGTTATCTCTGTATTCGCAAACATCTGCCCAAAAGAAATGCATGACATCTGTCAGCTTTGTCTTGACAATGACTTTGCAGAGGCACAGAAGTAACTTCCACTATCTTGAGCTTATGCATATACTCTTCAGCGATGTTAACCCGATTCCCGTAAAGACTGCCATGAACCTCTTCGGCTATGAAGCAGGCGAATGCAGACTTCCGCTAGTACCCATGAGCGTTCAGGGTTACCATGACCTCAAGGATTGCATGGAGAAATATGACCTTTTAAGCAAGAAGGTTAAATAATCGACCTTTGATTCGTTTAAAATTCAAGAAGTTTAAAGGGGAATAAAAATGGTAAATACAGCAATAGTCGGTTGTAACGGTAAAATGGGCTGCTTTGTGGCACAGGCTGTTCAGAGCCGTGAGGATTGCAATGTTTTGTTCGGTGTTGACGCATTCGGTGAAAGTAATTATGATTTTGATGTTTTCAAGACTTTTGACGAGGCAACCGAAACACCTGATGTAATCATTGATTTTTCAAATCCTGCAGCTCTTGACGGTATGCTTGCGTATGCAGTTGATAACAAAGTACCTTGTGTTATCTGCACAACAGGCTTTTCTAAAGATCAGATTGCAAAAATCGAAGATGCGGCAAAGACAATTCCTGTTTTCTATTCAGGTAATATGTCACTCGGCATCAATCTTCTTATTGAGCTTTCAAAAGAGGCTGCAAAAATTCTCGGAAACCAGTTCGATATTGAAATCGTTGAAAAGCATCATAATCTCAAGCTAGACGCTCCGAGCGGAACAGCTCTTATGATTGCAGATGGAATTTCGGAACAGCTTGACGAAGATCCGCAGTATGTCTATGACAGACACAGCTACCGCAGAAAGCGTTCAAAGAACGAAATCGGTATTCATTCCGTAAGAGGCGGCACAATTGTAGGCGAGCACGAAGTTATCTTTGCAGGTCACGATGAGGTTGTAACAATCTCTCATCAGGCTCAGTCAAAAGAAGTTTTCGCTGTCGGTGCTGTTAATGCGGCAGTATTTCTTAAAGATCAGAAAGCAGGTATGTACAACATGGGCAACCTTCTTTCTGAAAAAATGAACTGAAAAACAACACCTTTAAGCACGGCATAAAAGCCGTGCTTTCTTTTATGTCCAAACTTTGACTACTTTCATAATATGTAGTGTGATATATTGTTTTGAGATGTCACAAAGATTTAACAAAGGGTGGAAGTTATGGAAAATAATTTAATAATATTCGGCTCGGTAACTCTTGCCATGAAGAGCCGTAACCTACTTTTAAAAAACAATATTAAATCAGGGCTTGTAAGAACTCCTATACACCTCAATCGAAAATCATGCGGATACAGCCTTTATGTCCCGGGAAATTTTGAAAGGGCATTGGAAATTATCAGGAGTAACGGTATTGCTGTCAAAGGAACAGCCGCTGTTGATACCTTATGATATATTTTGACAACGGTGCAACCACCTTTCCGAAACCCTTATCCGTAAGAAAAGCGATTAACGAAGCTATGTCCGACTACGGAGCAAATCCGGGAAGAAGCGGTCACAAAATGTCGGTGAAATCATCTGAAATAATGTATTCCTGCCGAGATAATGCCGCAAAACTTTTTGGCTCGGAAAATCCCGAAAATATAATATTCACGCTTAACTGCACAACGGCTTTGAACACAGTTATTAAAGGCATATTAAAACAGGGTGACCATGCCGTAATTTCATCACTTGAGCATAATGCTGTCGTCAGACCGCTTGAAACACTCAAGAAAAATAAGATTGAATACTCTGTTGCCGAATGTGTCCCTTATGATGATGAACAAACAATCGAAAATTTCAGGAAACAATTCAAATCTAACACAAAACTTGTAATCTGTACCCATGCTTCAAATGTATTCGGCATCAAACTTCCGATAGAAAGAATAGGCGCTCTTTGCAGATTAAACGGCATCCTTTTTTTTGTGTAAATGCCGCACAAAGTGCAGGAACAGCAGATATCAACCTTTCTGACAGTTGCATTGATTTTCTCTGCACCGCAGGTCACAAAGGGCTTTACGGACCGATGGGAACAGGCTTGCTTATTATAAACAGCGAAACAACTCCGGACAGTCTTATTCAGGGAGGAACGGGAAGTGATTCCGCAAACCTTAATCAGCCTGAAATTCTCCCCGATAAGTACGAAAGCGGAACGCCGAATCTTCCGGGAATAGCAGGGCTTAATGCAGGAATAAAGTTTGTCCTGAACAAAAAAACAGACAGAATATATAATTCCGAGTTAGGTCTTGCACGAATGCTCTACAAAAGGCTTGAAAAAGCGGAAAATGTAATATTATACACCAAAATGCCTGAGAAAAGTCACAGCGTTCCTGTAATTTCCTTTAATATCAAAAATACCGAAAGTGAAACAGTTGCAAAAATTCTTAATGACAGCTACAACATTGCCGTAAGAGCAGGACTCCATTGTGCGCCCCTTGCACATAAAAAGCTTCGGCACTCAGGATACAGGAACCGTAAGAGCTGTTGTATCGGCATTTACAACAAAAAATGATGTTGTATATTTTGCAAATGCCGTAAGTCGTATTTTAAGAACAACAAACAGAAAAAAACAATTTAAAAAGGTTGCAATTAATAACAAAAGTATGTTAGAATAATAACAAGGAATTTAAAAATAAAGGAAGGGGAAAGCAGATTGGAAATATTTAACAGCATTCTTTCCATTATCAAGACTATACAGCTAAGAGATATTGTCGATATTCTTGCAATTGCACTGTTGATTTTCGGACTGTTCAAGCTTATTCAGGAAACAAGAGCAGTTCAGCTTCTCAAAGGTGTAATTATGCTCCTGATAGTGTATTTTCTTTCGTCTCTGTTTGGTCTTGTTATGCTTTCATCCCTGTTGCGAACATTTTTCGAGGCAGCAGTTGTTGTTATTGCTATCATCTTTCAGCCGGAAATCAGAAAGGCTCTTGAACAGATGGGACGCAACAACACCTATAAAAAATATATAAAAATATTTACTAAGCACCACAAAGGTGATGAATGGAAAAAGGCTGTAGAAAAGTCAATCGTAGATGCGGCTGACACAGCAGTTCTTTTCTCTCGTTCAAAAACAGGTGCTTTGCTTGTGTTTGAAAGAGAAACCATGCTTTCCGATATAGCCGCTACAGGCACAATTATTGATGCCGAAACATCAGTAGCTCTGTTCGGCAATATATTTTTTAACAAAGCACCATTGCATGACGGTGCAAGCATTATCCGTGACGGAAAACTTTTTGCAGCAGGATGTATTTTACCGCTCACATCAAATCGTAATGTAGATATCAATCTCGGTACACGACACAGAGCAGGACTCGGTATCAGTGAACAAAGCGACGCTGTTGTCCTTATAGTAAGTGAAGAAACAGGTGTAATTTCTCTTGCGGTAAACGGTATTTTGCTCCGTGAGTTTACAAGAGAAGAACTAATCAAAAAGCTTGAACAGTTTCTCATCTATGATCGTGGCTATGACGATGATGAACCGCCGAAAAAGTTTTTTCAAAAGAACCCGAAAAGTTCAAAAAGAGAGAAGGCTGAAAAATGAAAAAGAAAAAGCTCTCTCTCAACAAACTGTTTCAGAATAACAAAGTTCTGATTATACTCGCCCTTGTAATCTCAACAATAACATGGGTTTATATGAGTATGGGTACAACAAATGATACAACCGTAACAATAAGCAATATTCCCATTCAGATTGAATTGCCTGACCAGCTTGATAACAACGGGTTGCAGGTATTCCGTGATACGAAGCAGACTGCCACGGTAACCGTAACAGGCAGCAGAGCCGTTCTCGGTTCTATCGGAACGAAGGATATTACTGTTACGGGTGCTACAAACGGAATTGACTCGGCAGGAACTTATCAGCTTTCGCTTTCAGCCGTAAAAGCCAACCCGAGTGCCAACTTTCAGATTATCTCAACCGTTACGCCTTCAAATGTCAATGTAATTGTTGATTATCAGCGTGAAACAAGTTTTCCGATTCAGGAAAATGTTGTTTACAAGGTTGCCGACGGATACTATGCGTCAACTTCTCTTGCATCAAAGAATATCACAATCTCAGGTCCTCAAACAGAGATTGCCAAAATTGCAAAGGTTTCGGCATCGGCAGAACTTGACAGTATACTAAATGCACCGACCACAACGACCGCAAATATTGTGCTTTATGATAAAACAGGAAATAAAATCTCCACCGAGCTTCTTACAATGGAGTTTACGGATGTTGAGGCTACAATTTCCGTTCTCCCCGAAAAGACGGTAAATGTAATTCCTGAGTTTATTAACAAACCTAAAGGCCTTGATTTAAACGATGATATGCTTACGGTTGAGCCTTCAAAGATTCTGCTTGCAGGTCCAAAAGAAGTGCTTGACAAGACTGACAGCGTAAAGCTTGAGTCAATCGATTTTGCAACACTTTCAAACGAGCGTTATGAGTACGATACGCAGGGAATAAACATCCCTAGTGACTGCAAAAATATCAGTAACTCAACCTCAGCAAAGCTCGTACTTGACCTCAGCGGTCTGTCCAAGAAAACCTTTACCGTTGATTCATTTAAAGTAAGCGGTCTTTCTTCAAAATACAAAGCCGATGTAACACAGACAAGTATGAATGTTACCGTAATCGGCAGTGAAAAGGAACTTAAAAGCCTTAAAAGCTCAGATATTGAAGGCGTAATTAACACCTCAGATCGAGCGGAACAGTAGGCTCGGTTCAGATGCCTGTTACTTTCAAACTCAGCGGTACTGACACCTGTTGGGTAAGTGGAAGCTACAAGGCAAATATCACAATCAGCGAAAAATAACCCATAAAAACCGCAGGCATTTTGATGTGACCCGACCCCCAAAAAAGTTAGACCTAAAAATCTAACTTTGGAGGTCGGTATTTTTATGTCAAAATACAGTTATGAATTCAAGAAGAAGGTAGTAATGGACTACATAAATGGAAAAGGAGGATATAAAAGTTTATGTAAAGAAAATGGGATACCGAGTCAAACAATATTACGAGATTGGATCTCAGCATACAAAGAATTTGGAAACAAAGGATTAATGCGATCAAGAGAAAAGAAAAATTACTCTTTTGAATTTAAGATGCATGTGGTAGAATTATACTTAACAACGGAAGTATCGTATCGAGAACTTGCATTGAGTTTAGGTATCAATAATCCACCAATGATAGCAAAATGGGTAACCGATTACCGTGCAGTTGGACCTGATGCGTTACGACCAAAGAGAAAAGGACGGAAACCCAAAGTGTCTAAACCAAAAAAGATAATACCTAACACAGAAAAAGAAAAAGCTGAATCAGAATATCTGAAACAGCTTGAAGATGAGAATTTAAGATTAAGGATTGAAAATGCGTATTTAAAAGAGCTGAGGAGATTGCGTTTGGAGGAAGAAAAACCTCCGAAAAACAGGCAAGAATAATACACAGGCTCCGAGGAGAATTCAGGCTAAAAGATATTCTTGCCGTAACAGTTTTTCCAAAGTCAACATATATGTATTGGCAAAATAGATTTGAGCGAGAAAACCCGGATGAAAAATTAGAAAAAGAAATTCTTGATATACGAAAAGTGCATAAAGACTATGGTTATCGCAGAATTTGGGGAGAATTGCGAAACAGAAATATTTTTGTAAACAAGAAAAAGTTCAAAGAATTGTTCAGAAATTGAACCTGCAAGTGACCTCGTTTATTCATAAAAGCAGAAAATACAGTTCATACAAAGGTAAAGTAGGAAAGATTGCTCCAAACAGGATTAACCGTAGATTTAACACAAGTGTACCGCATCGAAAAATCACAACAGATACAAGTGAATTTAAGTATTATGAGGTTGACAGCAAGGGCAGAATGATAATCAAAAAGCTCTATCTTGATCCATTTATGGATATGTTTAACGGAGAAATTCTGAGTTTTGGCATATCTCAAAAGCCATCTGCCGAGAACATTATGAGTGCATTAGATGAAGCTATTACTATCACTAATGACTGTTCATATCGCAGGACTTTTCACTCTGACAGAGGATGGGCTTATCAGATGAAAGCATATTCACAAAAGCTGAAAGAAAACAGAATATTTCAGAGTATGTCAAGAAAAGGAAATTGTCACGATAACTCTGTTATGGAAAATTTCTTTGGAATATTAAAGCAAGAAATATATTATGGAAAAGTTTATTACAGCTATGAAGAGCTTAAACAAGCAATTATCAAATACATTGATTACTACAACAACAAGAGAATCAAACAGAAACTCGGCTGGTTAAGTCCAGTTGAGTACAGGATTAATGCCTTAGTTGCATAACAAAAGCGTAGCAGCTAAAAGCCACTACGCTTTCAAGTCTAACTTTTGGGGTCACCACAATGTCTGCGGTTTAGTTTATTTGTATTAAATTACATTCTGATTCGATTTGAACTGCCTCGCCTTACAAAAGCTTTGTTCATATCGTCAGTATTGTGATATCTCACACTCTGTACAAGACCAAGACTAATGAGCGTACTCAAAGCCGAAGTACCTCCCGAACTGAACAGGGGAAGGGTTATTCCGACTACGGGAAGAAATCCAAGCACCATTCCTATATTTACAATTGTTTGCGATGCTATCATTGAAAACACACCGTAGCAAATATACTTGCCTTCAAATTCACTAGAATTTTTTGCATTCAAAATCACTTTTAATATAATAAAAAACAAAATCAGCAAAAGCGCAATGCATCCAACAAATCCGAGTTCCTCTCCTGCAACGGTAAAGATAAAATCGTTTTCCTGTTCGGGGACGATTGAATGTTCAACACGCTGACCGTTAAAAAGTCCGCTTCCGAAAGCTTCACCGCTTGCAATTGAAACCTTACCCTGATACTGTTGCCAACCGTAATTTGTAAGTGCATTCCCGTCAAGGTCAAACAAAGCAAGAACCCTGTTGCGATGTTCTTCATTCATAAACACATTCCATATAATCGGAATTGCACACACAAGCAATCCTCCGAAAATGACAAAATATCTCAGTTGAACACCTGCCGCAAATGTCATAACCAAAAACATAAGCGCAAATATAAGAACTGTACCGTCATCACCCTGAATATGAATAATTGCCATTGGTATCATTGCATGAAGTGCAAGGAAAAGTACTCCCGAAAACTTTTCAATCATTTTCTTTTCTCTCAGCCACGACAAATGCTTTGAAAAAGTTATGATAAAACAGATTTTTATAAACTCAGACGGCTGAATTGAAAATCCGCCCGGAAGATTAATCCATGCCGTATCATCTGTTCCGCTAACCTGAACTCCGAACACAAACACAAGTCCGGCAAGAACAATTCCCACTATTGCGGCAATGTACCATTTTCGTATAAGAAATCTGTAATCGGCAATTGATATAAACACCGATGCCGCAAGACCGACAGACACGGCGATAATCTGAGTTCTTAGATAACTGTATTCGCCCGACCGTTGCATACTCGCAATCAAAAGAAAACTGTACGCAACAGCGGTCAAGGTCAACAGCCACAACACTGCGTCACACTGTCTGAAATATTCATAAATATTTGTAATAACTTTTTTCACCCAAAACAACCTTTGAAATTAATTTTACCCTATAATTATATTAAATTACGCTCTCAATATCAAGTATAATTTCAATACAGAATAATACAAGTTTCGCATTTTGTTATAATAATAAAAACATGAATTTGATTCGGAGGTATATTATGTTATCGATATCGAAATTGCTCAGAGTGCAGAATTAAAGCCTATTGCAGAAATTGCAAATCAGCTTGGGATTTCTGCTGATGAGCTTGAGTTTTACGGAAAGTACAAAGCAAAACTTTCTGATGAACTTGCAGACCGTGTAAAGGACAATCCTGACGGAAAGCTCATCCTCGTAACAGCAATCAACCCAACACCGGCAGGCGAGGGCAAAACCACCACTTCTGCAGGTCTTGGTCAGGCAATGGCTAAAATCGGTAAAAAGGCAATCATCGCACTCCGTGAACCGTCGCTCGGTCCTGTATTCGGAATTAAAGGCGGTGCCGCAGGCGGCGGTTACGCACAGGTTCTTCCGATGGAGGACATCAACCTTCATTTCACAGGTGATATGCACGCAATTACAGCAGCCAACAACCTTTGTTGCGCAATGCTTGACAACCATATTCAGCAGGGCAACACACTCGGCATTGATCCGAGAAGAATTCTCTTCAAGCGTTGTCTTGATATGAATGACCGTGCATTAAGAAATATCACAATCGGTCTTGGCGGTAAGGTGAACGGTGTTCCGAGGGAAGATCACTTCATCATTACAGTTGCATCAGATAGTTATGGCAATTCTCTGTCTTGCAAATGATATCTCCGACCTCAAAGAAAGACTCGGCAACATTCTTGTTGCATACACATACAGCGGTGAACCCGTTTATGCCAAAGATTTGAAAGCAGAGGGAGCAATGACTGCACTTCTCAAGGATGCAATCAAACCTAACCTTGTTCAGACGCTTGAGGGTACTCCTGCAATTATGCACGGCGGACCTTTTGCAAATATCGCTCACGGCTGTAACAGCATAAGAGCAACAAAGCTTGCATTAAAGCTTGCCGATTACTGCATTACAGAAGCTGGTTTCGGCTCGGATCTCGGTGCTGAGAAGTTTCTTGACATCAAGTGCAGATATGCCGAAGCATTGCTCCGTCGGCAATTGTAATCGTGGCAACATGCCGTGCATTAAAATACAACGGCGGCGTTCCAAAGTCGAGGTTTCAAATGAAAACATTGAGGCTCTCAAAAAAGGCATTGTAAACCTCGGTGTTCACATTGACAATATGAGAAAGTACAATGTTCCCCGTAGTTGTAGCAATTAATCAGTTCGGTACAGATACAGATGAAGAACTCAAATACATTGAAGAATATTGCATTTCAAAGGGTGCAGACTTTGCCCTTTCAAATGTATTCGGAAGAGGCGGAGAAGGCGGTGTAGAGCTTGCAAATAAGGTAGTGGAGGCTTGTGAAAAGCCGTCTGCATTTAAACCGCTCTATTCACTCAACCTCACACTCAAGGAAAAAGTTGAAAAGATTGCAAAGGAAATCTACGGTGCGTCAAAGGTAAACTACACAACAGCCGCAGAAAAAGCAATCAAGGAAGTTGCGGCACTCGGCGGAGACAAACTTCCCATATGTGTGGCAAAAACACAGTATTCGCTTTCAGATGATCCTACAAAGCTCGGTGCTCCAAAGGATTTTGAAATCACAGTAAGAGATGTAACAATTTCAAACGGTGCAGGTTTTGCAGTAATTTATACAGGCAATATTATGACAATGCCGGGACTCCCGAAAGTTCCTGCCGCAGAAAAAATTAATATTGATGAAAACGGCAAAATCAGCGGACTTTTCTGATATGGTTAAATTGATTTCTCACAGTGCCGATGAAACCGAGCAAATCGGCGAAAAAATTGCAAAAAAGCTCCACGGCACAGAGGTAATAGCCCTTTTCGGCGGACTCGGTATGGGCAAAACCGCCTTTACAAGAGGACTGGCAAGAGCCCTCGGTGTTGATGACGGTGTGTCAAGCCCTACTTTCGCCCTTGTAAACGAATACAGCGGAAAGTACAATATCTATCATTTTGATATGTACAGGGTTAATTCATGGGATGATTTGTACTCAACGGGATTTTTTGACTACATTGACAACGGCATTCTCGTAATTGAGTGGAGTGAAAATATAGAAGGCGCACTTCCCGAAAATGCAATCAGAATAACGATTGAAAAAGGGGAGAGCGATGACGAAAGAATCTTTGAAATTGAAGGTGTTGAAATTTGAAAATTCTGTCTGTTGACACATCTGCAACAGCCGCATCTGTTGCACTTTCAGAAGAGGGCAAGCTGATTGGTGAAACTTTCATAAACACAAGTCTTACCCACAGCCAGACGCTCATCCCTATGGTTGAACAGCTTTTGAACAATACAAAAACGGAAATATCCGATATTGACGCAATTGCTGTCAACGCAGGTCCGGGTTCATTCACGGGAGTAAGAATCGGTGTTGCGGCAGTAAAAGGTCTTGCTTTTGCAAATAATATACCGTGTGTTTCGGTTTCAACACTTGAGAGTATGGCTTATAATTTCCTTTCAACCGACTGTATTGTATGTGCCGTAATGGACGCACGCTGTTCACAGGTATACAATGCACTGTTTGAAATTAAAAACGGAGTTGTTACCCGACTTTGTGATGACAGAGCATTATCGCTTGATGACTTAAAAAATGAACTGTTGTCTGTTGCCGGAAGAATCATCATAGCAGGTGACGGTACCGATATTACCTGTAAATACATCGGTAATGAAATTAAAAATGCAGAGTCTGCTCCCGTAAATCTTAAATATCAGAGAGCGTCTTCAACTGCACTTGTTGCATTTGAAATGATTAATAACGGACAAACCGTTTCGGCACAAGAGCTTATGCCGGTATATCTCCGCTTGCCTCAGGCACAGCGTGAGCTTAATAAAAAACTTGGAGGTAGAACAAAATGATAGCACTCGGATGCGACCACGGCGGATATAATCTTATCTGCGCAATCAAAAAATATCTGGATGAAAAAGGACTTGAATACAAAGAGTACGGCACTTTCAGCGAAGAAAGCGTTGATTATCCGGTTTATGCCTACAAGGTAGCAACTGCAATTACTTCCGGCGAATGCTCAACAGGCATTCTCTGTTGCGGTACAGGTATCGGTATCTCAATTGCCGCAAACAAGGTAAAGGGAATCAGAGCCGCAGTTGTTTCAAACGAATTTTGTGCTGAAATGACTCGCAGACACAATAACGCAAATATTCTTTGTATGGGTGGCAGAGTTACAAGCGAAGAAGATGCTGTTAAATTTGCTGACATCTTCCTTAACACACCTTATGAAGGCGGCAGACACGAAAACCGTGTGTCAATGATTACAGACATTGAAAACGGTACTTTTAAAGCATAAACAAATTAAAAATAAGATTAAAACGCTCTTTTTATTAAGGGCGTTTTTCTTTTTGAAACTTAGATTTCTCGTTTGTAATATTTTGTAATTGTTATTTCTGATATAGAACCATTTCATAAATATTAATTCTATTAAGTAAATTAAGGAAAATTATTCTTTCTCAGTCGGAATTATGCGTTGTGCTAATTGTATAATAGTATTAAAAGCACTCCTATTTATAAGTGCATTATAACTGCTATATTTCAATTTGTAACCAGATTTACGAAAAAATTTCAAATTTTTAAATTTATTTACAAAAAACCCTTGTTTTTTTTCCTTTTTAGTATTATAATAACATCACAATGTTTTTAAAGAATTTTAAAAAATTAAAACGATTTGGGAGAGAGTAAAAATGAGATTAAGAAAACAGGAACTTGGAGACAGAAACCTCGTAGGAAGCAGGGTTGAGGCTGTAAGAAAGCAGAAAGGTATGAAGCAAAAGGAGCTTCTTGCCCAATTACAGGTTAACGGCGTCGATATGAACGCATCAGGACTTTCAAAGCTTGAAGGTCAGATTCGTTTCGTGACAGATGTTGAGCTTGTTGCGCTTGCCGATATTCTTGAAGTGTCTGTTGACTACCTTCTCGGAAGAGAAAACTGATTTTTTAACCGAATCTTTAAATTGCACCGTAGATTTTTTCTGCGGTGCTTTTATTAGCAGACAAAACCGTTGGTATAAAAAGAATAACCGCAACAGTAATAGGGGAGATGAATGTGATTGACCTCAACAACATTGAAAAATACAGAGAAAACAATCGAATAGAGGCCAAAAAGGCAACAGGCGGATTACCTAAAAGCTTGTGGGAAACATATTCATCCTTTGCAAATACACTAGGAGGAATTATACTTTTAGGTGTAGAAGAATACAGGGACAAATCACTTCATCCCGTAAATCTTCCCGATCCGGATGAACTTATTGAGGAATTTTGGGAGATAGCAAACGATATTCAAAAAGTAAGCACAAACATTCTTTCATATGATGATGTTTATGTGCAAAAAATTGAAAATAAGCATATTATCGTTATTACAGTGCCAAAAGCCAAAAGATTTGACCGTCCCGTGTATCTTGACGGCAGCATTCATAATTCATACAGAAGAAACGGCGAGGGTGACTACCGTTGCACACTCGACCAAATTAACGCTATGGTGCGTGATTCAGAGATTAAAACACAGGATATGAATATCATCGAAAGCATGACTGTTTCCGTATTTAATACCGATTCACTCCATAGCTACCGAATAAAAATGTCAACTGTTAAGCCAAATAATCGGCTTCAAAATTTGTCGGATAAAGATTTCTTGCAGGCAATAGGAGCAATCGAAGTAGGGGACGACCTTCTATTTCACCCCACAGCCGCAGGACTTCTTATGTTTGGCAAGTCAGAATTTATCAAAAAAGAATACCCGTCCTATTGTCTTGAATATAAGGAAACAACACAAGATGATAAACACACAATTATTTCATCAAATTTAAATTCTGACTGTGAAAACCTTTATGATTTCTTTATAAAGGTCTTTGAAAAAATTTCATACGATATAAAACTGACAGCAAACATAAAATCAGACATTACACCGATTACAACTGCCTTACAGGAAGCTCTTGCAAACTGCCTTATAAATGCCGACTATTATGGTTCAAATGGTGTTGTTATTATGAAAGATGATGAAAGCATTACAATATCCAATCCAGGCGGATTTAGAGTTGAACTCGACGCCGCAAGAGCGGGCGGTATATCCGACCCCAGAAACACGGCAATTATGCGTATGTTTAATTTGATAGGAATCGGCAGTAACGACGGCTTCGGTATTTCTAATATTTTCTCCGTTTGGAAAAGTCACAAACTTGTTCTGCCGGTCATTGAAGAAAGTTTCAACCCCGAAAGCATCACCCTAAAGCTTTCGTTTGTTCCTGAAAGTAAATCAACTAATACTCAAATTTTACAAAATCGTCCCAATATTGAAACAGACAGGCAGGATGCCGTAATTTCATACATTACTGACAACATCACGGTAACTTCAAAAGAAATTTCCGAACTTCTCGGAATAAGTCATAAAAAATCGAAGCAACTTCTTCACAAACTTATGGCAAAGGATTTTGTTATAATCAAAAACGGAAAATACACCCTAAAAGCATAGAAGGAACTTAATCAAATTTCGGAACATCAATCCGCATAAGTGTTGCTCATAATTGCTAGGTTGCTTATTTTTGCAAAAGGAAAACCGTCTGCTGTAAATAAATGCCAAAAAATAAATTTGCCTATATCTGCTTTTGATGTGCCGCAAGAGGCTGTTCATAACTCTGCTGTTCAAAGTCTTGCAAGACGATCTCGCAGGTGCAGTTATGCCGATTTATAATTTGAGTATGGTTGTTTCAATAATTTTTCGTACATGATTTTCAAAAAAATGTCCGCAAAATCAAGCATAAGTCTTCATATAATATTCGCAGACACTTATTTATGCTTTTACGGATTAAATTTAAAATTTACAAATTTGTGTAATTTTGCTTGACAATCACACAAAAAACAAGTACAATAAACAAGGTAAATCATCAATATTCTGAGACGTATCGAAGTGGTCATAACGGACATGACTCGAAATTTTTTGAAGAGTTGGCTGTTTGCTCCGCTTAAAAAGCCCGTAAAATTAAGGGTTTTCTTCGGTTCGAAAATTGAATATTTTGTTGTTCTTTCCGTCAGTTCTTTCCAAAAGTTTTTGGAAGAAATGCGGAATCACATACACGGAGAGTTGTCCGAGTGGTCGAAGGTGCAGCACTCGAAATGCTGTGTTCCCAAAAGGAACCTAGGGTTCGAATCCCTAACTCTCCGCCAAAAAAGTCCGAAAAATCAAGGTTTTTCGGGCTTTTCTTTTTTGCTCGTTTGCTCAAAATCGGCTCAAAACTATGGAAAGAACAGCCTGTTTTTTGGAAAGAACAAGGCGATTTTGGGCATTTTGGCGTATTCGAACCGTAAAAATCAGTTCTTTCCGTCATCAGCTGAAATTTCGGCCCATTTGCTGCCGAAATTCACCGATTTGGGAAGCGCCATTCCGCTGACCATTGCCTTTGCCGAGGACAGTTTTGAAGTGTAGTCAAGGTGGGCGTAGATGTTAGCGGTGGTGGAAAAATCGCTGTGTCCCAGCCATTCCTGAATTTGTTTCAGCGGTACGCCGTTTGCAAGAAGCAGGCTTGCACAACTGTGCCTTAAATCGTGAAAACGCATTCTTTTACAGCCGTGCTTTTGTATATACTGTGGGAAATAGCTCGTCAGATAATCCGGTCGCATCAGATTTCCCAGTTCATCCACAAAGACATAACCGTCATATTCGTAGTTGTAGCAGTTGCCGCAGACCTTCTTGTTGACTTCTTGTGCCGTTTTTACTTCTTTGAAGTACTCCGCAAAGCTGCCGACCAGCGGAAGTGTACGCATACTGGATTTTGTTTTTGCAGAGTCCTGTGCGTACATTTTTGTTTTTCCGTCCACTTGCAGCGATGTGACCGTGTGCCTTATGGTGATTGTGCCACGCTCAAAATCAATGGCGTCCCATTTCAGTCCGCAGACCTCGCCACGACGCAAGCCGTAGAAAGCGGCGACTAAAACAGGAAGTTCCAGCTTTGTCCCTTTGACAACTTCAAATAAGTGTTGCAGTTCTTCTGCATCAAGGAATACAGGCTGATAATCATTCTTTTTCGGGCGATCCACTTTCATTGCCACATTCTGCGTAACAAGGTCGGTTTTCATTGCGTATTTCAGCGCCTGATGAATAACAGCGTGATAGTGAATGACCGAGTTTGGCTTGACTGTTTTCAGCTTTTCGGAATAGAATTGCTGAATGTGTCTTGCCTCTAATCCCTGAAGCGTTACCGCTTTCTTGCGGAAATACGGTTCAATCACCGATTTCACCATTTGTTCGTAAGAGCTGAATGTGGTTGCTTTAACACGCACCTTGACGATTTCCAGCCATTCAAGCAGGTAGTCTGCAAACGGCATATCGGAAGCAAGCTCGCCGACTTCCTGCGGCGGCACGAATTCATTTCTGATTCGCACAAGCTCGGCTTCGGCTTTTCGTTTGTTTCCCTTTTCGGGCAGTCCCGTGGAAAAGTATTTCACACGGCGTTTTCCGTTGTTGTTATAGTAGCTCAGTACTACATAATAAAAACCCTTTTTAACTTGTAGGTGTCCTGATACCATTGTTTTAACTCCTTTCATTGTACATCACAGGAAAGACCTACACCGACAAGCCTATTATAGCTTGCCTACAGTTCTTTCCATTCTGCAAGAGGTACTCACTTGTACACTTTAGTTCGAATTAACGGGCGTCTCTGTTGCGTTCTCGTTGGCGTTTCAGAAGCTCCAAGCCTTTTACAATGTCCCGTTTGATTTGCTCATTACTGTAATTTAGCGGAAAGTATTTGCGAAGTTCATCACGCGGCAGTTTGATTTGTTCCTTTTGATTTGGTTTTTCTTCCGATAAAACAGCGTAGACTGCATCTGCGGTAAGCAAGCCGTCCTGTGACATTTTCTTCAGCCTGATACTCTGTGCGTGCGACGGTGTGCAGTCATTCATATTGATTGCGTCAAACAAAGTTAGTTGTTCGTCACGGTCAAGGTAGGAGATTTCTACCGCAGGGTTGAAAGCGATTTTATTATCATCTACCATTGAAAGCAGTTCGGGAATTAAGTAAGTTAAGCGGATATAGCGTTGGATTTGTCGCTCACTATCGTCGCTGTCTTTGCTCACTTGTGTTACGCTCAACAACTTCTCGCCAAGTTGGCGAGAAGTAACGCCCTGATGTTTTATGGCCTCCAGCTTCATCTTATAGGCAAAGGCCTTTTCGCTTGGCAGTATTGTTTCTCTTTGCAAATTTGCGTCCACCATTGCAATCACAGCCTCATCGTCTGACATTTCGCGGACGATTACAGGCATTGTTTCAATCCCCAGCACCTGACACGCCGCAAGCCTTCTGTGCCCGGAGATAAGCTCATATCCGCCGTCAGGCAGCGGTCTTGCAAGTGCCGGAGTTATCGTGCCGACCTCGCGTATACTTTCAATCATTCGCTCCATTTCTTCGTTGTTCAATATCTTAAATGGGTGATTCTTAAAAGGGTGAAGCTCGTCAAGCGGTATATTCTTTACACGCTCAAGCTTTGCGTCGTCACGCTCCGCCTGTGTTGTAAACAGGTCATCCAGAGTCGGTAAAGTAAAATCTGATTTTCGTATTGTCATCGTTCGTATCCTCTCTTTCTTGATTTATTAAGTCCGAAATATCGGCTTCGCATATTCTCCTCAATGAGAATGTTTTCTCTGATTTTTGGGTTATCCTCTATAATTCTTGCCGCTGTTTTCTTGTCCTTTCGGAGCTGAGCAAGAGCCTTTGTGCAGTCATCTTGCTTGGCAATAAGCTTTGCTTTTTCGTCGGGATTGTGGCAAGAATCAATGTCTCGGTAGAGCATTTTGCGGTAATCCGATACGAGTTTAATTTCCGAATCTGCTCTTTTTATAAACGATTCCACAGAAGAAATATCGGTTAGATTATTGTCGCAAATGAGCTGCACCTGTGCAGTGTGGCGGTCAAGCCAACGGCAGGCTTCGCGCATTTCGGGCGATAGCGGCTTGTGCTTTTTATTCTTCGGCAAAGACGCCCAGCAGATACAAATATCTGAAATACAATGCTTTAAGTCCCGTAATCTTTTGGCGGTTTTTAAGTTACCTTTAACAAAATGAGCATTTTGAATTGTTACACCGAAGCTCTTTTTTTCGGTAAACTCATAGTATAAGCGGTAAGCTTCCCGAGAGTTGTTTTGCAGAGTATCTCTCATTCGGTCATAGATTGCGTCACGGTCATAGGCTTCTCCTATGCGGTACAAACGAGTTGCTTTTTTGCTGTTGACAGAGCGAATGGTGGCGTATTTATGATATGGGTTTAGGTCGATTACATATCCGAGCTGTTTCAAAACATAGGTGAAAGCTTTGGGATTTGTACTCATCGTAAGTGCTTTATCTATCGCCTCACGCATTAAATTGTATCGGGTAGGCTCGCCGTTCTTTTCTGCCAAGTACAGCTTGCGGGGTGTCTTTCCTTTAGGATTTTTAATTACCGTCAAACCGTTTTCTTTGCAAAGCTCATCGGAAATACTACGCAGTTTCCAGTATGCCCCCTCGTTGCAGTTAAACTTCTTACCGTTCCACATATTCACCGAATTGATGACCAAATGATTGTGATATGTGCCGGTGTTAAAGTGCGTAGCGACCAGCACTTGGTACTGATCGCCCCACATTCTTTTGGCAAGTTCAACGCCGAGTTTGTGGGCCAGCGCGGTGTAACTTCGCCTGTCTTAAAACTCTGATATGCGTGATAAGCCACATTACCGACCGTCTTGTCAAAGCGTTCTTGTATCGCATTCATCTCGGCAAAAGCCATTTCTGCGGTGCAGTTTACGCCTGTAACATACATGACTTTTTCTTCACCGATTACGGTTTTTCTCTCGTCGCTTGCGTAGTGAAGTGCCTTGCAAATATCGCTGTAAATCGTCTTGTCCGGGTTTGCCGCATAGCTCAAAACACGGTTGATGCTGTCTGTTACAGCCCATATTTTTGTTACTGCCACGGCGAATCACTTGCGCTTTCCGGCTCACCGATTGTGTGGTAAGCCTTCAATAATTTGCTTACGACATAATCAAATCCGGCGCTGATTCTGTCGTCGGGCAGCGACTTGAAGTTGTCACGAAGCGCAGTTAAACCTCGGTAAGCTTCGTAAAATTCCTGTGGCAAGGTTGCCTGAACTTCTTTGCCAAGACCAAGTTTTCTAAGGTAAGCAGAGAGCGAAAGTCCGCATTTTTTAGCGGCAGTTTCCATTTTTCTTTTCTCTCCATCAGTCACTCGGATATTGATTGCGGTTGTTCTTTGTCTCATATTTTTTCATTCCTTTCTCCTAAAAATCGGGGTTACAGGGGCGACAAGTCCCTTTCGGCAATTGCCGCCGGTTTTGTGGGTTTCAAAGGCAACACAAAACCTATGCTCGCTATCCTTACGGATTGGCATTACCTGTATAGACATATATCCACTTTCTCAAAAAGTGACGATAGTGACGGCTGTGACGACTTTTTCCTATATAGCGGATTTATTGTCATCACCGTCATTGCCGTCATTCTTTTTTAAGTAAATCAGTCGGCTTGTGCCTGTGCGTTTTGTTTTGTACTCGATGCATTGCGGCTGTAAAACTTCCGAAGAAAAATCGGGCAAGCATTTTGGTCACGACATTTGGCGTAACCTCGGTTTCGTTCACCTGCGTTATAAGTTCCGTTGCCGTACCTTGCCACTCTTTATGTTCCGATATAAAATCAACCAGCCGGAAAACAAACTTCGGAATTTCTTCACGGTGAATCTCCTCCATATCCTTTCGCTCGATCAACTCCCATAAGTGACTGCGGTTGTCAAACTTCAAGGTCAGCTCCTGATATGCAATATCTCGACCTGTGGCAAGCAGCGTTCCTGTTTCGTTGGCACGGCTGCGCTTCAAAACAAAATTCGTATCTGCCGCACCTGTGATACCTGTGGAGCCCGAAACCTCGTTGAATGGGTCGCTGATATCCTTCAGCTTTCTGACATGGTGAACAACCATAACAGCGATGCCGTACTTATCCGAAATATTTTTCAGCGCTGTTACATCGTCGTAGTCGCCTGCATACATTCCGCTTTTCCCGCCGGCGCTTTTAGAATCTCGCACCTTTTGAAAGGTGTCGATAATGACAAGCTTTGTTTTCGGAAAGTCGGAAAGATACTGTTCGATTTGCTGTTCCAAACCGTTGCCGATTTGAAAACTCGTTGTGGCAATTCGAAGTTCGGGCGGTGCTTCGTCTGCAATTTGATACAGGCGGCTTTGTATTCTTGCGTAGGTATCTTCCAAGCAAAGATAAAGCACATCGCTCTTGTGGGTTTCAAATTCCCACACAGGCTGTCCTCTCGCTACTTGAATGCCGAGCCAAAGCATAAGCCAGCTTTTGCCGATTTTACTTGAACCCGAAAGCACACTTAGTCCTTGCGGTATCAAGCCGTCCACCACAAATAAGGTTTTTCTCATCGGCGTTGACAGCAGCGTGTCCGCATCAATCGTTTTCAGCTTTTCAACTTGCATTCTTCACACCTTCTTCCATAACATAATTGATGACATTGACCTTCGGAATCTTAAAAGCGTTTCCGATTTTAACGCCGGAGATATATCCGTTGTTAATCAGGTCGTACGCCAAGTGTCGGCTTACGCCGAGCATTTGTTGAAGCTGAGCTACCGTGACAATATCCGGGTAATCCGGGAACATCATTTTGTAAAGCTCTTTCAATTCTGTTTTTCTCATTTTCTTAACCTCCTTTGTGAGAAAATAAGCTGCACGATATGTACAGCTATGTACGAGGCAACAGATAGAATGGAGGTTTCTTTCTGTTGTCTTTTCGCCGTTTTGCCCGAATGTCGTTTTTGTATCCCAGCCCCCATCTCAGCGGCGTTGCTTCGCTTGAGTCGTCTCCGACTGTCATCGCAAAGTCATATCCCATTCGGACGGTCATTCAATTTTAGAAAATCAAATTTAGTGCAATTTTGATTTGCGATTTTATTATAGCTGTGTATTGACACGAAGGCAATACTTTTGTATAATGTTGTTTGGAGTTATGTTAATTGTCTAAAACTGTTCAAAAACCGATTTTCTAAAATGAAGGCGAGAAAATGAAGAAAGATTACTCTGAATACAAGCCCACCAAAAACGAGATTTACAACCTGAACCGTTCCGACAGGGAAAATGTCAGGTTAAAATATTTCTATAACTACGCCGGTTTCAGCAAAGATGACAAGCGAATTCATATAACGGTCGATGAAGGAAATGAATATTTTTCTATGAATCATCTCATTGAGGAATATACGGGAGAAGAAATCACCGCAAAAAACTTTGCTAACGATACAGAATTGCCTGAATACATAGAGTGCAATAAAAAGCAACGAGATGTGTTTGCAAGCAGATTTCAAATAGATTTTGAAGGCGCCGAATACAGAGAACAGCAATATCTTTGGGATAAAGATAAAGGTTTTCCGGAATTGCCTTTTAATAATGTTCTGAGCGGTGCAAGAATTAACTTGCAGTACGGCGAGGGCATATTGGATTTCATATATGCGGATTTCAAATCGGCAATTCAGGAACAACTTAAATTGGTTGAGATTGAAAACCTGCTTTACAAGTTCGCACAGCAAGAAGGCGTGAAAAAAGAAAAATCTCCGATTCATAAAGACGAACCGGAGAAAATTTACAGTCAATTGCAGGAGCGAGTGGAAGAATACTACGAATATTCCGAAACCATAATCAGTATCAAAGACATACTCTACGCCTCTTTATATTCCGCTATCTGTCCCCCTGTTTTCAAAAAAGGAGGCGATAAAAAGAAGCAAACATTATGGTACGGCAATTATCTTTTGAGACTCCAACAGGAATATCGTGAGATGATTGAATTTTGCTTTGACGAAGATTATTATCCCGAAGCTTTGGCGGACAGATTGCCGTCGGAAAGGTTTTATATTTACCGTTCTCTAAAAGATTTGTCACCGTTCTTGGAGAGGACGGAAGAAGTGGCTTTCTCAAATACAATGAGCGGAAAAGAAATGCCTTACGGTATGGATATTGAAGGGCTGAAAGAAAGATTTTCTCAAAGCCCGATACCGAATGACGCCCACAAGGAGCTTGCCGAAAAATTCGGAACAACTCCCGAAAAAGTTGTAGCTTTGATAAACTTGCCGCATTTTATCAGCCGCCAATATGTGTTCGGCTCGGTCGCTGAAATTCTTGAAATGGAATTTACAAAAATGCTTGAACACAATGTCCGCTTCAGAAAATGTAAACGCTGCGGTAAATATTTCATTATGAAGGGCAATTACGACACCAATTACTGCGACCGCATTGCCGATGGTGAAACCCGCAACTGCCAGGACTTAGCCGCACAAGAGAACTATAAAAGGAAAATGGCGGACAATGCCGCCATTCCGTTATATCAAAAGTATTACAAGCGCTATGCCGCCCGTGTTCGTGTAAGGCAGATTAAAGAGCCCGATTTCAAGAAATGGAAATATCAAGCGATGACAAAGCGCGACGAATGCTCCGACGGCAAAATCACCCTTGCGGAGTTTGAAGAATGGCTTGAGGGCAGCTTTCCAAATAGGAAGAAGAAACAATGATCATTCTTTGCCAATAAACAACCAATTTTCCCAAGCGGAACTGGAACAAAAGCAGTTCCGCTTTTATAATATTTTCTTGTCTTTCCTTTATAAATCCGCAATAATCCTTGATTTTAAGACTAAAATATGCTATACTAAAATTGTATCGATATAACTACCCGAAAGTGAGGATAATTTAATGGATTCTAACATCGAGCGCTGGTACTCAATGAAAGAAATTTGCGAATACCTCGGAGTCAGCCGTGACACCGTACTCGCTTGGATGGAAAAAAGAAATATGCCCGCCGCAAAAATCGGTCGCCTTTGGAAGTTCAAGGTCAGCGAAGTAGATGCTTGGATGAAATCCGGAGTTGCGGCGGATAAATAAGTTTCGGAGTTGTGCAATATGGGTTTTATTGAATCGTATAAACATCTTGAAAAATTATGCGGCGAAGTATTAAATGACGATAGGCGTATATCCGCTTATATTGATGAAATGATAAATACTCCCCGTGGTTTTTATCTTGTAAGAGGTTGGGATGACGACTTAAAACAACTGAAACACTACCGTTGGGTTAGAAACCAAATAGCACATGAACCTGATTGCACCGAGCAAAATATGTGTGAACCTAGTGATACTGTGTGGCTTGATGCTTTTTATTCACGCATAATGAATCAAACCGATCCTCTCGCTTTGTATTCAAAAGCCACCAAACATCGCCCGGCTCACAAATCGGCACAAGCACATAAACCGGAATCGCCTACATACACATATTCTCAGCCGACTGCTAATCATAAGAAATCATCCCCAAAGGTTGCCGGTTGTATGACATTTTTAGTAGGTATTCTAATTATTGTAGTTGCAATCGTTTTAATGTCAAAAATACTATAATTGATTTTGGAGGTGCGCTATGGCACTTGAAAATAAATTAGGTCTGATAGGCTCTGCCGACCTTGCCCGTGAAGAAGAGCGCATCAGCAAGAAAAAGGCTGTTGAACTTTTTGAAAAGGGTATTTTAGACAATCTTCCTGCCGGCAAGTTTTCTACATTGCAGGCAATCCATAAATATCTCTTTGAGGACATTTATGACTTCGCAGGCGAACTCAGAACCGTCAATATTGCAAAGGGCAATTTCCGCTTTGCGCCTTTAATGTACTTGCAGGCGGCACTTGAGAACATTGATAAAATGCCGCAGTCAAACTTTGATGAAATAATCGAAAAATATGTTGAGATGAACATCGCCCACCCGTTCCGTGAGGGCAACGGTCGCAGCACCCGCATTTGGCTCGACCATATCTTGAAAAACGAAATCGGCAAGGTTGTTGACTGGAGCAAGGTGGATAAGGAAGATTATCTGCTCGCTATGGAACGCAGTCCGATTAAAGATGTGGAAATCAAAGTGTTGCTAAAAGGTGCGCTTACAGACGAAATAAACAGCCGTGAAGTCTATATGAAAGGCATCGACCACAGCTACTACTACGAGGGATATACAACCTTCAAAACGGAAGAATTATGATAACGAAATGAGGTACAAATATGCCCGACAAGAATTGGCAATTTGAACTTGAAGAATATATAAAACAGGGCGAACCGGACAGAGCCGAAAAAAGTGAAGCGTGGCAAACTGCTATCGGTTTGCAGGCGGTTGACGGGTTGAAAACCTCTGATTATTTGCTGGATACTGCAAAGGATCATATCGAGGGCAAAATCACCATTGATGAGGCTCAGAATCGTATTCACAGCTATTACGAGCAGAGAACCACCCGCACCGAGGTTGAGGACAACACCAAAGAGGCAGATATTGTATCTGCAAGAATAACGAAGCTTTTGGGCGAAAAGGCGTTTCAGTTTTCCCCTGCCGAGTGGATTACCATTCACCGCAGATTGTTTGAGGGTGTATTTGACTACGCCGGACAAATCCGCAAGTATAACATTTCCAAAAAAGAATGGATACTGAACGGCGAAACAGTTATCTATGCTGATTTTAATAGCATAAAAGATACGTTGGATTATGATTTTGCCACCGAAAAACAGTTTTCCTATGAGGGACTGTCGGTTGAAGCATCGGTGAAGCACCTTGCAAAGTTTGCATCGAATATTTGGCAGATTCATCCCTTCGGCGAGGGTAACACAAGAGCCACCGCCGTGTTTATGATTAAGTACATGAAAACCTTTGGGTTCCGTGTCAATAACGATGCGTTCCGTGAAAACTCTTGGTATTTCCGTAATGCATTGGTTCGAGCAAACTATAACGATTTGCAAAAGGTATTCATTCCACCACAAAGTTTTTGGAATTGTTTTTCTCAAACCTTCTGCTCGGCACAAACCACGAATTAAAAAATCGTTATATGCACGTTGATTTTGTGGATGAAAACACTTTCCAAAGTGCCAAAAATGAAACGCCAAAGTGCCAAATTGACACTTTGGAATGTACTTTAGAAGAGTTGGCAGTATTAGATTTAATAAAAAAGAACCCGTCTGTTAAGCAAACCGAGCTTGCAGAACAAACAGGAAAGTCAGTCAGAAGTATAAAGCGCATTATTGACTCTCTGAAAGAGAAACAATATATCCGTAGAGTTGACGGCAAACGCTACGGCAAGTGGGAAGTTTTGGTGTAACATAGTTGCGCAGTGTATATAAAAAGCATCAACCACAGCTACTACTATGAGGATTATACAACTTTTAAGACGGAAGAATTGTAAAATTCCAAAGTATCAAATCGATATTTCGGATTGATATGAGTCTTTTTCCCCCGTATATATCTTATTCTCAAGAACAGCTTTTTGGAATCGTTTGTGCGAAAACTGTGTGTTTTTAAGAAATAATAGCAAAGGATGTTCATTATGACAATAATTGAAGCCATAAAAGAAGTTTTAAAATCCGAACCGAAAGGGCTTTCTTCAGTAGAAATATATCGAGAATAATTGATCAAAATCTATATCAGTTTGGTGCCAAAAATCCGGTTGGTGTTGTAAATGGCGAAATAAGACGACATTGTATTGGACTTGATTTTCCTACTGCATATCCGGTTAAGCATTTTGCAATAGCAGGAAAAGAAGGAAAAAAATTAAAATTTATTGTTTGTGAAAATAATAAGTCGGGAAAGACTATTAAACAATCACAAAACGTAATTGATGACAATACAGAGTTTTTGCCTGAGGAGAAAATTGCAAACGCTATAGATGAACATCTGCAGCAAATCAAACAGCAATTATTGGATAATATAATGTCAAATCATCCCGATTTTTTTGAGCAGTTAGTGGTTGAGCTTTTGCTGAAAATGGGATATGGATACGATAAAAAATCCGGAATTGTAACCGGGGGTTCTCACGATAATGGTATTGATGGAATAATCAGTGAAGACAAATTAGGTCTTGATCTTATATACATACAAGCAAAGCGTTATTCGAACGCCAACAAAGTTGGCAGAAAAGAATTACAAGCCTTTATTGGGGCCATGGGGCATATTCAAAAAGGTGTATTTATAACAACATCTTCATACACTAAAGAAGCATTAACTTTTGCTACTCAACAACAGCAAAAAAGTGTAAAACTTATCGATGGCGAATCATTGACTGACTATATGGTCAAGTACGGAATTGGTGTTGAAAGCGTTAAAACCTTCAATATTTATAAAATCAATTCAGACTATTTTCGAGAGTGATTGTCCGTTTTATGGGACGGATTGTAAGGTATAATTTTCAAGATACAGAGGATGCATTATTGTATCCATTTATAGGACTATTAGTTAGGAGTTTATCTAGTGCGAGATACAGATTTGGATGTAGCATTTTGCGAAAGATATAACCTTATTTCAGATGAATACGAAGGTGTTTCTGTAACAACGCTGCCTTTTTCCGTTCGTGTAATTAATCGTTTTAAGGGAAATGGCATAACAACAGTTGCAGAATTGTTAAAAACCTCGCCATCAGCTTTAATGAAGATGAAAGGGTTCGGCAAGAACTGCCTAGTTGAAGTTGATGCTTTTTGTGCAACGCTAAATAATGATGACTCTATACCCATCGTTCAAAATAAAAAAGCATCATTATGTTCATCTTCGTTGTTTATTAATCATCGCAATGAAATAGCGGTTGGTAACTTTTCGGTTTTTGAAGATATGGATTTGTCAGAAGCCGAAGTCGAAATGCTACAAAGGTATAGAGAAGCCTATGATATCTTGGGTGAAGAACTTGCTTTTGAGTGTGTTACTTCAACTGAAAATGTGTTTCCGATAATTGAAATGTTTGTAGATTATCAAAGTAGCATCGAAAAACATATTGAGATTTGGAGAATGGCAAACGCTCTCCCAAACACACGCAAGAACAATAAGGCGTTAGGTTACATCAATGCTTTTACTTTGGATGAAAATGAGCGGTCTGTTTTGAAAGGACTGTGTGAGTCTGAAGAAACATCCTTGCTTTCGATGGCAGGAACCGATAAGGTCGATGATTTCTCAACGTACATTTTATTAAAGAAATTTTTTAAGTGGTGTGCATTTGATTTAGAAAAAGAAATCAATGATTTGTTCAACAATTTATATTCCAATGAGCGAGTCCGCAAGGTTGTACAGTTAAGAGCAAGAAAAGAAACATTAGAGCAGATTGGCGGAATCCTTGGTGTTACAAGAGAAAGGGTTAGACAAATAGAAGCTAAAGCAAAAAAGATGTTCTCTCGTCTCTATAGTCAAATACGCATAATCTCAAAAATATCTGCAGAACGAAATGGCGATATCGTTTTAACACCTGTTGAAATCAAGGAATATTGTGGAGAGTATACTTCGATTTATTGTTCTTCTTGCAATCATATGAAAGTGCTAACTATACATACGACCGTCAACTCGATGTCTTTGTTCTCGGCGATGATTCTATCACTGGTCGTGTTCAAAATTGCATAGAAACATTACCCGAAATCGTAAAAGCAAGTCAACTTGACAGTATTCTCGGCGATGCTGCAGAAGAAGCGGATATACCCCTTGAAATGTTAGAAAAAGCATTCATAGATGCATGTCGTCTTACCGGTGAAGTTTTTCATCGATGCAGATTGTCCCTTGCTACTATATATGAACGAGTTCTTGATACTCATTATCCGCAAGGATTCAAAGCATACGACGCCGATGAACTTCTTCGTTTCCGAGAAATTATAGCAAATGAATATGGTGATGTGGGGCTTCCTGCAAATGATCGAGCACTGACCGCTAGAGTTGCAAGCATTTGTATTCTCTGCGGCAAAGGTGTTTATCGTTTGAAAAAGAAGGATTATCTACCTTGCCAACTTGCAAATAAAATATATGAATATATCGAAAATAGTGAAAGCACAATATTCTTGACAAATACGTTGTTTAGCATTTTTGAAGAAGAATTGTTGGCTGCCGGTATTGATAACAAGTACTTCTTGCAAGGCGTTTTACACGAACTGTTTGCGGATAAGTTTGTCTTTAGAAGAGATTATATTTCTAAAGATGTTGACGTTACTTCTGTTTATTCTGCGGTTGTTGATTTTATCAAAAAGTCACACTTTCCGGTTTCTAAAGCACAAATTCAAGATGCTTTTCCTGGCATAACAGAGATTGTTATCAATTTTTCTGTCAGTGATCCTAATGTACTTAACTATTTTGGTGAATATCTTCATGCAAGTAAGCTGAATATTTTGGATAACGAAAAGTCCTATCTATACAATGTTTTAGATAGGTTGACCTCAGATGGAGAAGCACATCACAACCGAGAATTGTATGAAATAATATCTCGCCAAAAGCCTGAAATTTTGACGCGAAATGCGGCTATGTATCCGTTTAGTGCTTTTAGTATTGTTGAGTTTTTGTTTAGAGACAAATTTCAATTCTCACGTCCATATGTTGCAAAGAACGGAATTGAGATTGGTCGTCCGGCGGAGCGTTTGCACGATTTGGTTTATTCCAGAGATGAGTTTACTGTTAGCGAAATCAGTGAGTTCGCTAGAGATAACCATTTCCAGATTTATTCATTGTTAGAATACGTTAACGGTTGCAATGACGAATTCCTGCTTGTTAACGATGATACAATGATGAGAATTGAAAGAACCGGCATAGACGAAACCCTCGCATTGAAAGTTGAAAGTATCATCTTAAATACAATCAGCGAAACCACGCCAGTGAAGAACCTTTCTATATGGGCGGAACTTCCGACTATAAATATCCCATGGACAGATTGGCTTGTTTACAGCGTCATCTTCAAGTGGGGCACTAAGCTTTTAGCAGTAACTTCGTCTAATCAGTTTAGATTGTCAGTACCGTTGGTTGCACCAGTTGATAACTATGACCTGTCTGTATTCAAGGATATGGATAAAGGTGATAGTTCCGTTTCCTTTGTCGCCGATGATTTAAGCGATATGGATTCACTTTTGGAAGATATTATAGGAGACGATTTTCTCGATAATTTTTGATGTTTAAGATCACTATCATACTATCCCAATCAGATTCAAGGATGTAATCTCTATTGTTGCTTTGATTGGCTAAGATACTGCAGAAAACATACGCAAAGCCTCCTGCAAACATTTTAACACAGATTCCATCTCTGACAGGGTGGATAATCTTGATGTTTTGGATTTTTTGCTTGAGGATATTATAGATTTCAATGTTTTGGGGGATTAACCTATGAGCCTAAAGGATTTAGATATCAAATTAAGCTACATCAGTTGTGGCGAAGAGAACATTGCAAAATCTTTTCTAGTTCCGGCATTAAAACACACTAAATGTTATCGTCGAAGCGTGGGCTTCTTTTCTTCGGGTGTGTTCGGACCGATAATTGATGGCATAGTTTCTCTTTCCCGTAATGGTGGAAAGATTGAATTGATAGCAAGCCCACAACTAAGTGATGAAGATATCAACGCTATTAACTTGGGGTATCAGAAAAGAGAAGAAATCATTGAAAGTGCTTTTTCGAGAGATTTTATGAAAGAACTTGATGCACTTGATGATGCCAAGTTGCAGTTGTTGGTAGCATTGATAGCGAATGGTACTTTAGATATAAAAATTGCCGTCACGGAATCCAACGGGATATACCATGATAAACTAGGAATACTTGAGGATTTTGATGGAAACATCGTTGTTTTTTATGGCTCTGCTAACGAAAGTTTAAGTGGATACCAAAACAATTACGAAAAAATCCGTGTAGTTAAAAGTTGGGTGGCTACAGAGGTCAAGAGTATTGAGGATGAGTGCAAAGAGTTTCAGACTTTGTGGGATGGCACCAATCCGTTTGTGAAGACATATAACTACAAGGAGTCTGCAAAAGCAAACATCCTTAAAGTAATTAATACTCGAAAAGCCACTGGAGGAAAAGCTAAATCCACTCTAATTAAACTCCGTGACTACCAAGAAGAAGCTATCAATGCTTGGGTAAATAATGACTACCACGGATTTTATGTTATGGCAACCTACAGGTAAAACCTGGACAGCTATTTTTTCAGCAAAACATCTTGTTGAAAAACATCCTGCTATGATTGTAATTTGCGCTCCGTACAAGCACCTAGTCAAGCAATGGGCAGATGACGTTGAGAAGGCATTCCCTGACGCAAAACTTATAATGGTTTCTTCGGAAAACCCAACATGGGAAACACAAATCGCGCAAGAGATTATAAGAAAACAATATAAGCCGGATAATCAGATTATTATTATTTCGACAATCGCTTCTTTCAAAATGGAGCGATTTACCAGTGTAATAAGGCAGATCCAAAGAAGATAAGTTGCTCATTGTCGATGAAGCACACAGATTTACAGACCGTCCGGATAAACTAAAAGAGATGTTCCGATATATGCTCGGATTGAGTGCGACACCGTTTAGCGGTTCATCCGCACATAAAGGTCTTGAGCTAATGGAGTGGTTTGGAGGACAAGTTTTCAATCTTCCTATTGAGAATGCATTAGAGAGAGGATTTTTAGTTCCCTATAACTATTATCCTATATACGTCTATGCTACCGAAGATGAGGAAAGGAGATTCAAATACCATACTCAAAAAATCCTATCTTGCTTTAAAAATAATAAATGCATCAACCCAGACCTCCTTGTCAAGTCGTTAAGAAACCGTTTGCGCGTTATCTCTATGGTCGAGGAAAAAACAACTCGTATTGACGAAATAATTAATCGTATTGCTGAAAAAGACCACTTTGTGGTGTATTGCGGTGATGGCAAGCTGTTTGATGCAGACTCAGGCAAAGAGCTCCGTCACATTCAAGCTATAAAGAGAGTTCTTACTGCACACGGGTTTAAAGCTAGCCAGTTTACTGCCACCGAAAATATGGCTGACCGAATGGAACTGGTCGACGCATTCAACAAGCAAGAGATATCTGCTCTCGTTGCCATACGTTGCTTGGACGAAGGTATTAATATCCCTTCAATAAAGAGCGCTTTAATTCTTTCAAGTAACGACGATTATCGTGAGTTTGTGCAGAGAAGAGGTCGTATTCTTCGTACTTATGGCAATAAGAAATACGCGAACATATACGATGTCATTGTTTTACCAAGTTATGATATGCAAGGTTGGGCTAAGATTGAGTTGAGGAGGTTCCACGAATATGCCCGCTTGGCTTTGAACTGGAACGACCTGGAAGTGGAATTAACTGACCACCTAGGTGCATACGGACTTACCATAGAAGATGTTGATGTTTATGACTATGAGGGAATGGAGGAATTGATTGATGAATGAACAAGCAATTGTCGAGAAAAAATGATTACCTTTATCGAAAAGAAAGAGCGTGAACTGCAAGCAAACAAAATGAATGCAGACAACCGTGCAAAGAACGACATAATAAAATCGATTATGGACGAATTGGAGCGTGAAACGACAAATGAGAATAACTAATATTGAATTTGAAAATTTCCGTAACTTTAGAGACCGTGGTGAAATTAAGTGTTCAACCGATGGCAAGGTAACTATAATATATGGAAAAAACGGTGACGGCAAAACCACTCTGCATCAGTTGTTCCAGTGGGTATTTTACGGACAAGTTCATTTCAATAAGACAACTACAGACCGCCTGTATAATCTTCAATATGAAAGTGAATGTTCGTTTGGAGATGCTTTTCAGGTTATGGGTTGTATTGATTTTGAGCATTCTGGCGTTAAATATTCGTTGAAACGTACCTATACATATAAAAAAGGATTGAACGATTCTGAAAAGATAGCAGAAGATGTTGTCCTTAACTATATGAACGAAGATCACGATTGGCGTAGAATCGATAAGCCGAAGGAAACTATCGAAAAACTGCTTCCTTCTGGATTGTCCGATTATTTCTTTTTTGACGGCGAAAGTATGATTGCCGATCTACGTGTTAAAGGAAAGGATTCTGCTGGAAAACTTCGCAAAGCACTTTATTCTATGTTTGACCTTGATGTGATTGAGTCCGCATTGGATCATATCGGTGACACAAAACTAAAGACTACTGTTCTTGGAAAGCTTTATTTGAGCAAGGGCACTATTTCCAGTGGAAGTAAAATCGCTGCGGTCAAAACCAATATAGAAAATGCACAAGCGTTGATTGAAAAACACGAAAAGGCTCTCGAAGAAGCCAAGAAGAAAAAAGCTGAGTGCCAAGCTCTGATTCAGAGTGTATCCGAACAAATTGGTGGTTATAAATCCAAGGCAGATTACGAACATCAGCGTAAGAAACTCAAAGCACAACGCGATGCTTTCATTAAAAGTTCTACAGATGCACAAGCACGATTTGGCGACGATATCCTAGATATGTTTCCAAAATTGCTCATTTCCAAGGCAGTACTTGATGCAAAGAAAAAGATTAAGTTAAAAATTGAACAGGACAAGCTCCCTGAAGGTGTATCCAAAAGACTCATTTCCCATCTTCTTGCTGAAAAGACAACAGAGTGTGTATGTGGTCGAGCGTTAGGTGAAGAAGAAAAGGCTTGCATTCGCCACTATCTTGATATTCTTCCGCCTAAATCTTTTGCAAGCCTATATCAGGATTTTACAAAGACCGCAAACTTCTGGGGCAAGGGCTACGATAAAACAAAAATCGAAGCCTATATTCTTGATGTGCTTAACTACAACGAGTTAGCAGCTGATTGTGATAAACGCATTCGTGAACTCGATGCGCCGAAAAGAAGAGTCCTGATATTGAAGATCTTATTGTTGCAAGGCAGAAGGCTGAAATTGCTATAGTAGAACTGGATGCTACCATCGTTGGCCTTGAAACTGAAATTAAGAAGTGCGAACTTTACAGAAATAAGCAAATGAAAGACTTTGATGAGCTAACTCGAGGTAACGCCGAAGGTGAAAAGGTTCTTACCAAGATCCGTATCATGGAGCAGGTTGCTTGCATATTTTGCAAAACGCTTGGAAGAAGAGTCTATTGTTTACAGCCAGAGATTACAGACGAACATCCAGAGCCTTATTGATGAAATGCTCACGAGTAAGCGCCATGTTGCTGTTAGTCCAGAGTTTTCCGTCCGAGTTACTGATAGTTTTGATGATGAGTCTAAATCCGAAGGACAGTTCGCGGTTGTATCCTTCGCATATATCGGAGGTATCCTTAAACTGCTACAAAGCGAAGAGCACCTCTCATCCAAAGAATATCCTCTTGTGCTTGATGGTCCTTTCTCTAAGCTCGACCCTGATCAACGGCAAAATGTCGTGGACATGATTCCTAAATTCGCGCCGCAAGTTATTCTGTTCTCTAAGGATGATTTGCATGAAGTATTTGATAAGGAAAATATTGGTCGTGTGTGGACAATTATAAGTAACGAAGAAAAGAATATCGCTAGAATAGAGGAGGGACGCTTATGGAAATAACTACTGACATTAGTCTTAAAGGAACAGCTTGGAATACGGCAATTGAAAAGTTGGGTTGTATATTCAAAACTCGTACAAACTATATGATTTATATGCTGGCGTTATCTATTGGCATTATGTATGACAAAAGAGAAGATAAACTCCCTGTCGAAGACGGCGAGGAAGTAAGATCTGTACCTCGTAATGTCATCCGTAACAACGACCAAGGCAAACTAGATTTTATGTTTCAGGCTGCAATCTTGTCTACGACAACTGAAGAATTTTCCGAAGAAGACCGCCTTGAGTTTGCTTTTAGCGATAAAAATGATGAGCAAATAGGCTTCAAAAGAATTGATTTTTTAACAAGGTTTGCAAACTTTGGAGTAACAAAATTGGTAGAGCAAATTGCTGAAACGCCCATTGAATCTATGGAAAGTATTAAAAATTTCTTGGTTTCCACCGTTGAAGGCAGAAACTTAGAGATTGATGCGTTACCGGACGATATCCTTTTAGACGAAGAAGACTATTAATTTATGAATTCTCTAAAAACCGTGAGAATATTGACAACGAACTTTAATCGTGATATACTTAAGTATATACTTAAGTATATCACGATTGTTTTTTTATGAGGTGAGTTATGAATTTCTCTTATCATTTTCCGGCGGTCAAAGGCATCCAAGCAGGTAGAGAATACTATATTTCCATGGTGCCGTTAAAACTTTTGTCTCGACTTTTTCCTGCAGAAGAAGAAATTGTTCTGCCTGAATATAGGGCACAGCGAAGAATTAACGAGGCTCGAATCCCGGAAATCAAGAACTACATTTTAGACAACAGAGATACATATGTTTTTTCTGCTCTTTCTGCCTCTATTGACGGTGAGTTTAAGTTCACTCCTTATATGGACACAGACGTAGGTATTTTTGAAGTAGATATGGAATCAATTTTTCTGATTAATGATGGTCAGCACCGCAAAGCTGCTATTGAGGCGGCTATGGAGGAAGATCCTTCCTTAGAAAAAGAAACGATATCTATTGTTTTCTTTAATGATGAAGGATTAGCTCGTAGTCAGCAGATGTTCGCAGACCTTAATAAACACGCAGTTAAAACTTCAAACTCCCTTGCAACCTTATACGATTTTAGAGATGAAATTGCAGTTGCAACCAAGAGGGTTATAGATGCAATTCCTTTCTTTAAAAGGTACACTGATAAGGAACGAGATATTCTTGGAAAAAATTCCTCGAGTTTGTTTACTCTTAATATGATTTATAAGGCCAATCAGAAGATTATGCATGGTGAAAATTGTTCGGATTCAGATGCTTGCATTTCTTCTAGAGTATTGGAAACTCGTATCTGACAACATTGTTGAATGGCAGGAAGTGCTGAATAAAACTTTAACCAAAAAGGATTTGCGCGAAAATTACATAATAACTTTGGCTATTACTATTAGTGCATTTGGAAAGCTGGGGCGATTCTTTTTTGATAATGATAGTTATAAAATGCAGGATTATTTGCCAAAACTTCAACAAATTGATTGGCTTCGTTCCAACAATATGTGGATAGGCAGGACAATCCGAGACAACGGTAAGGTGTTGAATAGCGAAGAAGCTATATCCCTCACTTGCACTGTAATCAAACGAGAGATTGGTCTGCCCCTTACAAAAGCGGAAAAACAAAAAGAGAAACAGATTTCGGAGAAGATGTAGTATGGCTTATACAGGAGAATTTAAAGTATATGAGGATATAATTCAAGAGATGTCCGTTGTATATCAACACGACAAGAGACCTTGGATGATTGGCTTTAGTGGAGGTAAAGACTCTACTCTTTTATGCTGTCTTGTTATGGAAATGCTACAGCGACTTCCTGTAGAAAAAAGAAATAAAACCGTGTATATCGCTTCATCAGATACTATGGTTGAGAATCCAATTGTCAGGGATTATATGCATCGTATGTCAGATATGATCAACAATGTCGGTGCGGAGCTTAATGTCAAAGCAGATATTATTTACCCTAAAGTTGAGGACTCGTTCTGGTGTAAAGTTATAGGTTTGGGATATCCTACGCCGGAACCTCCTGGATTCAGATGGTGTACAGAGCGTTTAAAGATACATCCTATGAACACTTATACGCTAGAAACTATAAAGAATAATGGTGAGGTCATATTACTGCTAGGCGTCCGCAAAGCAGAAAGCACCTACAGAGCTAATAACATTCGTTCTAGAGAAATCGAAGGAAAGCTTCTTGTTCCTCATAATGACATAGAAAATGCTTATGTCTATAATCCGTTAACGGAAATTCCGAACGAAGATGTGTGGAAATTTCTTCTCAAGGGAGACGCCATTTCTCCTTGGGGTTCTGATAATAAATATCTCTTTTCTCTCTATCAAGGTGAAAACCTTGGCGAAGAGCAAAGTGTAATTGGCGAAATCGATAAAGATAAAATACCTGTTACAGGCAATTCTCGTTTTGGTTGTTGGATTTGCACTATGGTTAAAGAAGATAAGTCATTAAAAGCCTTTATTGATAAAGGTGAAAAATGGCTTATTCCGTTACGTGATTATCGCAACTGGATGTTAGAATTAAGAACAAAACCAGGTGCAAGAGAATACAAACGTAGAAATGGAACAATGTACAGAAAAGCGGATGGCAATCTTGGCGAAGGTCCTTTTACTATGGACACAAGGCAAGAAATGTTGCGTAGACTTTTACAACTTGAAGTAGATACAGGTTTATCTTTGATTACATTAGAAGAACTAAAAAATATCGACTTACTTTGGGATAGTGAGGGAGATTTAACTCGTCGTAAATTGGTTGATATTTATTTTGAGGTTACCGGTAAACGTTTGCCTTGGGATCAATATAAAATGCCTGTGTTCCCAGCGGAGATAATTGATGAGATTCGTAAATTGTGTGATGAGAATCAAGTTGAATTTGAATTGATATCCAAACTCATCATCGAAATTGAAGCGAATAAGAACTACACCAAGAGTTCTATGGTTGCCAAGGCTTTTGACAGGATATTAAACCAGGGCTGGTTACATTTTGATAGTATTGAGAAGGGGTTGAACAATGAAAATTAATAATATAATTTTGCATAACTTTGGATCATACGAAGGAACAACAGATTTTGAAACCAGACCGTTTGATGATAGAAACATTGTGCTTGTCGGTGGCAAAAATGGTGCTGGCAAAACTACATTGTTTACTGCAATGCGCCTTTGCTTGTATGGATATAAAAGTATGGGGTATAAAAACGCTAACTCCTTTTATAATCGCACCATTGTAAAATTGATTAATAACACCGCAAAAATATCAAAACCCGCTACAGCGTATGTAACCATGTTTGTGGAACTCAATAATGGTCAAGGCATGGATTCTTTTTCGTTGACACGTAAATGGGAGTTGAATGAATCCCTTACAGAAAGCTTTACTGTCTTGAAAAATGGAGTGTCGCTTACCGAAGATCAGATTGCAGATTTTGATAAATATATCGTTTCTTTAATTCCTCCGGAGTTGTTTAATCTCTATTTTTTCGATGGTGAAAAAATTGCAGATTTTTTTATGAATGAAGGCAGCAATGCTCGAATTAAGGAAGCGTTCCTCACTCTATGTGGTTATGATACTTTTGATATTATGCGTAAGAATTTCAAAAGAATCAGCACCGGTAGTTCTACCTCGACCCCTGCATTGGAAGAATATATATCGGCAAAGGATGCTCTTGCTTCGGCAGAGTCGGCATATTTTGATTTGTCTGCACAACTTAAGGCTTGTGTTGATGCAATTACCGATTGTGAGTCAACCCTTGAAGCACAGGAAAAGGAGTACTACCAAAAAGGTGGTATTACGGAAGAAGAATGGAATAAAAAACTATTTACTTTGAAAGAAGAGGAAAAAAAAAGCGCGAAACTTATAACGCTCTGCTAAAAAAGTGGGCTAATGATGTTATTCCATTTATAATGCTTCGTAAACAAATTATTGCACTTAAGACACAGATAGAGAACGAAAATCAGGCGCTAAAGTACACCTATTTCTGTGAGGTTCTTAACTCTCCGACAGTCCATGCTTTGGTGAAAGACAAACTCGCAGAGATCGACTCTGCTGCATTTGCTGATTTTGGAACGGAGAAGGAACCAATCCTCAACCTTTCTTTAGAACAGAATTCTCTTATTCTGGCACAAATTAATAAGATTTTATCATTTGAACAGGATAAAGTAGAAAAATGCAAAAAAGCAATTAAACGTTCTTTGAATCTTACTGCAAAGATTAGAAAAGAGATTGATAGTAGTAGCATAACAAGTGTTCAGGAATATATGAAACGAAGAGCGCAACTATTTGAAGAAAAGAGCGCATTGCTCGTTCAGCGTGTTGAATTAGAGCAACAACTTGTTGTACAGAAAGAAGCCTTGACATTGGCAGAACAACAGTTAGGTAAGGTCCAAACTCGTCTTGTGGAAGAATTGAAGAAGGCTTCAATTAACGATATTTCCGCTAGAGCCATTGTTATGCTTGATAAATTGCAAGCAATTCTTTATCGCCGTCCAATTGATAAGGTCAAAAGTTGATTTCGCAAAGAAATTCGTACCTTGATGCGAAAAACTCATTTTACCGACGATATATACATAGATGATAATTTCAACATCCATATCTACCGTACAGAAAAAGTATCAATAGAAAAAATTCGCAAAGCATTAAAAACAAATACCGAAGAACAACTTTTAGCATTTTGGGGTGCTAAGGCTATGCAAAAACTGTATAAAAAGGCGAATTCAAATGCTTGCAATGATATATGCAAATACTTTGAAACAGTTGATATTAAATCTCTATCAATGCAAATAGAAATTGATAAGGCTTCTTTATCTAACGGAGAAAAACAAATTTTTATCATGGCACTATACTACTCTCTTGTTAGTTTGTGCAATAATGAATTGCCTTTTGTAATTGACACCCCTTTTGCTCGAATTGATACAGAACACAGACAAAATATATCAAAGCACTTTTTCTGCGAATTAAAAGGTCAAGTGTTTATTCTTTCGACAAATGAGGAAATCAATAGCTCTCATGTTCAAATTCTTAAAGACAAAATCGCTGCTACGTATATGCTTGAAAACTCGGACAACAAGCGTACTGTTGTAGTGAAGAATTCTTATTTTGAGGTGTAGTATGGTATTTAAAATAAGAACATCAAAAAAACAATGAGTATCTTTGAGGAGATAGCGGCAAGCACTAATTATGCACCATTTATACTATCAAAACTATCAATTTCGTTATCTATCAAAAGTGAAAAACCTCTTGAGGATGCTGATTTTAAAACAGATACATATGGCTTAGAATTAAACCGACAGACAATTACTGCGGAGTGGGACGATTTGTATAAATGTCTTATTTCTATGGCAGAAAATCGTCATATTGAAGATGATGAGTATTTTCAAAAGTATCTAAAAGCACATCTCGATAGAGGTGCAAATATGCTATATAGCGAATTTAAGTATAATAAAGACTTTATTCTAGCACTAATAAACGAGAAAAAGGGTATATAAAGGAGAATTAGGATGTCAAACATAAAGGGAACTGTAACAACATTGCGCCAATTTCTGTTTAACGTTGAATCTGAAGTTAAAACTGAAGTAAACGGAAAAAAATACCCAATTATTTATTTCAAAAAAGACAGAATTTTATCTGTCCCAGACTATCAAAGAGAAATCCGTTGGCAAAAAGAAACTTTGTTCTCGCTGATGAATGATATTTCTCGTGGCTCAAAATTTTTAGGAAATATAATTCTATCTTCATTCGGAGAAAAAGATTTTGAAATAATAGATGGTCAGCAACGTTTAGTTTCGCTTAATATGTTAATTACATACATAAAGTCTCACTATGCAGAACAAATTACTGACATTGACGAACTTGTCACAATCAATGTCAATTGTTTTGACAAATTTTCCGTATTTCGAGAGGCTGATTATACTTTAAGAAATGTAGATGAATCAATTCGAGAAGATGTAAAAAAAAGCGACAAGCTTGGACAAATTAAAATACTAAGCGAATTATATTCCTCTATTAGTGCGGAAAAAATTTTAGATACCGTTGCAAAAGCTGAATCGTTTTTGGAAAATCTAAAAAAATGCACAATAAATGTTATAGTGTCAGACGATGAAGATATGAAAATAAGTACAGAGTACTATATTGATGTGAACTTGAAAGGTATTAAGTTAGATACCGAAGATATTTTTAAAGGGTATTTATTTTCGCAAGATTCTTCTAAAGAAATCCGAGATTGTTGGGTTGAACTCAAAGAATCTTGGATGAAGTTTAACGAACGATGCAATTGCAAGCCTGAAAAAAGCGTTTATTCATTAACCAAAATACTCGAGCATTACATTTACTGTCATGTGTTGAGCAAACCAGAATATAAATATGTTTCAATCAATGAAAAATTCACTCTTGACTCTCCCTGTGAAGTTAATGGCACTAAATACTACCTTGGTGATCATGTCATTAAGGTTATTAGAAATAATACCTACATGAAGGAAGTTTTAGTAGGTTCCAAAGAATACATTGACTGTTTAACCGAAATAATTGCGGCAGATGGTGGTGCTCCAGGTTGCATAAGGATCTCCTTAAAAACATTGAAAATAATGAAGTGAAAATTATTTGCAACTTCATAAAGAAAACAATATTAGATAAAACTTTGATTGTGCCAAAAATACTCATCTTGAAGTATTATCTTTCTATTTGTGATGGCAAAGCAAAGAAAGCAACTTGCAAAAATTTGTATGCTATATATTTTTATAATGTTCTATTCATGCTTTTGGTGATAAAAAGTCTGATGCAGAAAACATCAAAAGAATCTCCAGAAGTACCGGATATTATCCGGAAGTGGTTAAAGCAATTAAAAATTTCTTCGAAGATGGAAATATATCTGAGTCACGACAAATCGCTATTGCAAAATGGAACAGTAATTATGAAAACGAAGCTTTACAATATAAATGTAAATCGTTGGCTACCATTTATAACTATTTTACAATAAATAATAATTCAGTAGAGATTTCATCAAGTGACGATGTTTATAATTTTTTAAGTGATGAGGATGTCTACAGTATTGAGCATTTTATAGTAAATGGTTCCGGAAGTACTACTTATGTAGATGATAAAGATAACTATGAATTGCCTGACAGTGTCAAAAAGTATAGTGCATACATCTTCAACTTTATTTTTGTCCCCAAAAGCATTAACAATGATATTTTCAAGAACTATTCCGTTCGCACAAAAATGGAGTTGTTATCTAAATCCAATCGTACTTCGAAATAAAGTGTGAATATTCAAAAAATGATTATAGATATAGTTAAAGATATGTTTGCTGACGAAGTAACAATTACTGATTTGAATGATTCAGAACAAAAAGAACTAGATAAATATTGGTTAGTAACATTTAAAAATGAGTATTCTCGTTTCACTTCAAGGGTAATTGACAAATTATTAGATCATTTTTCAAATACCCACACAGATAAATAGTCTTTAAGCAATAAATCACAACCGTTTTGCTAATCTACGGTTGTGATTTTCAATTATATGCAATTTATTTCTTTTACGACAATCTCAGTTGCTCTACTACGAGTATTATTCATCCTCCTCACCCATGCCATTTGGTCGGCAGCTTTGAGTTGTTCGGTCACACCTTCTTTTTCGGCGAGTTCTCTTACCAGCCGGAGAAAAAGTTGTTGTGCCTGTTCTTCGATGTCGGCAAGGTGGGAATATAGTTTGCCGGAAGTGAGTAAATTATAGTACAGCACCTTATGATGTTGTTTCAAATATCGTTTGTGCCTTAATGCCCACACGCCGATGTTACCCGGTTCTTTTTCCGCCGGTAATGATAAGTCCGGTAAAAGATAGTCGCCGGTTTGTGTATAAGTACCGCCGAGTTGTTCAAATAATGTGTCAGTCATAGTAAAAACCTCCTTTGATACTTAATTGTATCAAAAGAGGTTTTCTTTTTCGAATGTGCGATTTGTAAATTTGCAAATTATGCTCGTGCCAAAAATTACAACGAATATTTCCGAAACTGTGCCACTTTTTACGGCGAACATAGCGAATATTCACTCTTTTGTTTTCAATCCTCGCATCACTTGCCAAATCGGGGGAATCCTTGAAGCGCCCGGATATGCCAATCGGATTTGCGGGTAATAGTGCGAAAGTATTTCGAGCAAAGAGAATTCTATTAAATAGACTTTCGGAATGTGATTCATATTGTTTCTCTTAAACGCTTTAAGATGTCCTTTCCTGCACCAATCATTTATTGACGTTGTACCGTAACCGATTATTTTTGATATTTCGGTCGCAGTCTGCACATCGGGATATTGCGCAAACAGTTCCGTGTAATACAGCTTTATATTTTCAAGAGTCTGTTCGGGTACTTCGGCGCTCATTTTGACGGTATAATTCCCCTTGTACCAACCTGCCTAGGTGCGGAATAGGATTCGGGAAATACTTTTCTCTTTTCAAGATATGTAATAACATCGGCCTTTTTGATTTTGTAACAGCGAGTTTTCTTGCCCGTGTATTCACACGGTATCTTGCCGCTGCGAAGCAAATACAAAGCCGTTGATTTGCTGATGTGACAAATTTGATAGAGTTGGTCTTTGGTAATAATATCGGGAATCGAATCCCAGTTGATTGCGGTTTCATCCATAGCAATACACCTCGTAAATATTTTTGTCGGCGTAGGTTTTCCTGTGTATTGCCGTTGTTGATGTGTTTATTTTGTTCTTTCCGCAGTTCTTTCCAAAATAGAGTCTGTTCTTTCCGAAAACAGCGAAAATGCCGTTATTAGAACTTTCCTTTATTTATCGGAATTTTATCGGTATAACCGCCAAAAAAGCCTTTAATATCAAGCATTTCGGCGAATACAAAACTTCCCCAAACAGCCTTCAAAAATCACTAAACTGCCATTAACCCATAAAACTCGAAATCATGATGCCCCCTGAGGGACGAGGGTTCGAATCCCTCCGTCTCCGCCATAAAAAACACCGTAGTTCTGTTAGAATTACGGTGTTTTTTGCTCAATATCAATAGTCGGGGGAAATCCGAAAAATTCGAGTATATGATATTTATAAGTGGCTAATTATTTTCACGCCCTGTATTTATTGATAAGTATAATCTAAAAATCCTGTTATGATTGCAGTCCCACTTCTTTTTGATATTCATTACTTTCTAACTTGGTAATATTCTGATTTGTAATAAATCCTAAACACGGTGGAAAGTTCTCTGAAGCCTTAACGGCAGATTTGCTACTATAAAACAGAATTTTCGGTCTGCGTGAATAACACATTTATCGCAAGCTTTTTCTTTGTAACAACAAGTTATTTTATGCATAAAATATCATTGAATAAAAATAACGGTTGGTGAAAAAAGGTGGCATTGAGTACAAGAGAATTGCTTGCAAGGCTTTTAAAATGTGAGGCAGGTGGGGAAGGTGAAAACGGAATGCGTGCCGTTGCGTCGGTAATTGTAAACCGAACCCGTGTTCCAAACGGGGAATTTGCAAGAGTCAGCAAGGGCGGAGATTTCCGTGCCATAATGGAACAACCAAATCAATTTACCTGTCTTAAAACAACTGTCGGAGGACAATATAATCCTCAGAATGTTTACAATATACGTCCTGACGAAATTCACTATAACATTGCCGATTGGGCATTGGCGGGCAATACCGATTCATCTGTCGGAAATTCAATTTTCTATTTTAATCCATTTTCAGATACCTGCCCAACATTTTTTCCGTCAAACAACGGAGTAATTTACAACAGGGTAGGGGATCATTGCTTTTATTCGCCTACCGAGGCTTATTCCAAAACATAAAGGAGCATAGCTTAATGGATAATTCTTCAAATATGGCAGTTAATACAACTCCTACGGCAAATCAGATTAATCCCGAACATCATTACGGACTTGACAAAAACAAAGCCTGCCTCAACAATTCATGTCCGTCAAACACAGCGGATATCGGATGTTATATTCCTGCGATTGACGAAATTATGCGACACAATCAGGGCGCACCGTCTGTTGCACACCCCAATATGACAGAAAAAGTTCAAAAATCAAATGACAATCCCTCGCTTGAACAGGCAGAAATAGCATATGAAGAGGGCGGAAGTACATCAGAAGAACAACCTGAAAATATAAATAAATACAGCGGAAGTCTTCAAAATATACCGTTCATTAAGAACTTAAAAAAAATAGATACATCTATACCTGTTTTGCCTGCAACCCCGGCTACAACGGCGAGCTCCGGAGCCACCGTTGCAACGCCGATAAGGCAGAATATTGGAATGTCGATGAGTGATTATCAATATCCGTTTCCTGTAACAGCCGAAAATCTGAGATATCACAACGGTTTTATGCGAACACAAATCGGAAGACGAATCACCGTTGATTTTCTCATGGGAGCAAACACAATTGTTCAGAAAACAGGCTATCTTTTAGGTGTTGCTCAGGATTATATCCTTATAAATGAGATTGACACCAACGACATCACAACCTGTGATTACTACAATATAAAATTTATAAGGTATTATTACTAAACCACAGCGGCAAAAACTAAAGTTTATAGTTTTTGCCGCTGTTTTATTGTCATTATTTGCTATGTGTACATCATTTCATTATTTTAACATATAATTTTCTGTAGTGTAAAAAATTAAAAATTGTAAGAAATATTGAATTATTGCTATAATTTGTGATATAATGTGAGCGTTGATGTTATCACTTCTCAATAAACAAACAACAGGTAGCTATAAGACCTGTTACATATTATTTTATCTTGGAGGAATCACCATGAAATTCTGTAAATATTGCGGAGCACAGCTTGAAGACAATGCTGTTTGCAACTGCGAAAAGTCAAGAGCCGCTCAAGCACAGGCTCAGCAGGCAAATGCGCAGGCACAGCCTCAGTATCAGCAGCCTGTTCAACCACAACAGCCACAGTATCAGAACCCTGTTCAGCAACAGTATGCACAGCCGCAAAACCCTCAGACACAGCAGTCGCCTTATGCCGTAAATAACACGGCGCCCATTGGGGAAAATGCTTTTGTTAAGGCTTTAAAGAACATTCCTGTTGTGTTCACTTCATTCTTTAAGGATTCCAAAACTGTTATCAAAACAGCAAAGGCTGAAAAAGACATCATTCTCGGCGCTCTTTTCTCGGCAATTTTCTTTATTGCACTCATTCTTGGCAATATGTTTCTTATGCTTTCTATGAGCGCACTTGATTTTCCGAAAACACTTCTTGTAAGTCTTGTTACTACTGTCCTTATCGGTGGCTTCTATTCTGTTATTCTCTTTGCATATGTAAAGAAATACAAAACCGAAGAAAACACAGCCAAAGCATTTATTGATTCATTCATCACATTTTCAATTGAATCTATTCCGGCATCAATCGGTTGGATTTTGGCAGGTCTTTGCGCATTAATCAGTGTATATATGTTCCTGTTCTTCTTCGTAATCGTTATGCTTTACCTTGTTATTTCACTTGTAAATCAGGTAAAAGCTAATGTTCCCGAAGCAAAGAACTCTGCATTATTCACTTTAATTCTCACACTCATCGTTGCCGTTGCATTTATGATTGTATTCTTCATCGGCGCAAAACTTACTATGTGGTCATTTAACACAAGTACTTTTGCAACAAGTGTTCTTACATCGCTTATCGGCGGCGGTTCATACTCTTCATTGTATTAATCTGACATACAAATTCATAACATAAAATTAACGCTCCGAATTTATTCTCGGAGCGTTTTTTATATCAGTTCACTGATTATTGAATTTGAAACAAGAAAACCTTTCGGTGTAAAGCTGATTGACTTGTCTGTAACATTTGTATAGCCGTATTTTTCATACTCTTTAGCTTTTTTGATAATGTAAGAGGGGAGGGTGTATCCGAATTTTTTCTCAAATTCAGAATAATTAAGACCGCTTTTCAGCCTGAGAGAGAGCATAATAAATTCTTCCTCATCTCCGCCCGTACCTTCAAAAGACAGCTTATTGTTATTAAAATCATCCATGCTTCTCGAATAAAAAAACCTTTTGCCCTCAAAAAATGAGTGTGCAGACGGACCTATGCCGATATATTCACCGCATCTCCAGTAATTGGTATTATGTCGGCTTTCGTAACCCTGTTTTGCAAAATTAGAAATTTCATATTGCTTGTATCCGAGAGAATCAAGCATTTCAACAGCTTTCAGATACATTTCAGCCTGCATATCATCATCGGCAAGCTTAAGTTTATTTTGCACCTTATAAAATGGAGTATTCTCCTCAATTTTCAAAATGTATGATGAAATATGAGTAACTTTGCAATCGGCACAGAAACTGATTGATTTTTCAAGGCTTTCAATTGTCTGATTAGGAATTCCCATCATCAAATCAAGTGAAATATTATTAAATCCCGCACTTTTAGCCCTTTCAACAGAAGTTTTTGCATCATCAATGCTGTGAATTCTCCCAAGCAGCCTTTTAATTCATCTTCAACAGCAGTCTGCATTCCCATTGAAATGCGATTAAATCCGCAGGCATACATTTTTTAAAATCAATAGTTTTGGCGGAGTCGGGATTGACTTCAACTGTAATCTCGGCATTATTTTGAATATTAAAATTAAACTTGATAAAATCAAGAATATCACAAAGTCTGTCTGCACCCAAAACACTCGGCGTACCGCCGCCGAAATATACGGTTGCAACATCTCTTTTGGCTTTTTCAGACCAGTATTTTATTTTATCTTTTAATTCAATCACATAATTATCGAAAGCGTTTTCGTCTGCATTCCCGCTGAAAAAATCGCAATACGGACATTTGTGCTTACAAAACGGTATGTGAATGTAAAGACCGATAGAATTACTCATAAAAAACCTCATAAATGATTTTGAGGCAGAAACACAAGTTTCTGCCTCGATTTGGAAGGTATATGAAAAAATAGGAAAAATCACATTAAGTCCTTCTGTACCAATATATTACAATATATTTACAAATTTGTCAAGTTTTTGTAGCAATTATTTTTCTCACATTTTCTTCATTCTTTATTGACATATACCATCCAAAAATAGTAAAATATAGAATTGTGGATATACTTAACCTCCGAAGGGAAGAAAGATATGAGTTCATTTAAAGAAGAAATCAGCAAGCGCAGAACCTTTGCGATTATTTCGCATCCTGATGCGGGTAAAACAACACTTACGGAAAAGCTCTTGCTCTACGGCGGAGCAATTAACCTTGCAGGTTCGGTAAAAGGCAAAAGAACCGCAAAGCATGCTGTTTCCGACTGGATGGAAATTGAAAAACAGCGTGGTATTTCTGTTACATCATCGGTTTTGCAGTTTAAATATAACGGTTATTGCATAAATATTCTTGACACACCGGGACATGAGGATTTCTCGGAAGATACCTACCGTACACTTATGGCGGCAGACTCTGCCGTAATGGTAATTGACGGTTCAAAGGGTGTTGAGAAACAGACTATCAAACTTTTCAAGGTCTGTGTAATGCGTAATATTCCTATCATTACATTCATCAACAAGATGGACAGAGATGCCAAAAATTCTTTTGACCTTCTTGAAGACATTGAAAATGTTCTCGGAATTCACACCTATCCCGTAAACTGGCCAATCGGTTCAGGTAAGGAATTCAAGGGTGTGTATGACAGAAATTCTAAGAAAATCCTTGCTTTCACCGCTAATAACGGTCAGAAAGAAGTTGAAAAGAAAGAACTTACGCTTGACGATCCTGCCCTTGAAGATACAATAGGCTACTATCATAAGCAGGATTTGTTTGATGAAATAGAACTTCTTGACGGTGCAGGCGATGAATTTGACCTTGAAGCAGTCCGCAACGGTCAGCTTACTCCTGTATTCTTCGGTTCGGCTCTTACAAACTTTGGTGTTGAACCATTCCTTGAACAGTTCTTACAGCTCACAACTCCACCTCTGCCAAGAGAAACAGTTGATGAAAAGGTTGAGCCTATGTCAGACTTTTTCTCTGCATTTGTCTTCAAAATTCAGGCAAACATGAACAAGGCTCACCGTGACAGAGTTGCATTTATGCGCATCTGCAGCGGCAAGTTTGAAAAGAATATGGAAGTGTTCCATGTTCAGGGCAACAAAAAAATGCGTCTTTCACAGCCACAGCAGATTATGGCTCAGGAAAGAGAAATTGTTGACGAGGCATATGCGGGCGACATCATCGGTGTGTTTGATCCGGGCATTTTCTCAATCGGTGACACAATCTGTTCACCGGGACACAAGGTACAGTTCAGGGGAATTCCTACATTTGCTCCCGAACACTTTGCACTTGTCCGTCAGAAAGACACAATGAAGCGCAAACAGTTCATTAAGGGTACAAGTCAGATTGCACAGGAAGGTGCTATTCAGATTTTTCAGGAGCTTGACGCAGGTATGGAGGAAGTTATCGTTGGCGTTGTAGGCGTACTTCAGTTTGATGTTCTTAAATACAGACTTCAAAACGAGTACAACTGTGATATCATTATGGAAACACTCCCATATGAATTTATCCGTTGGATTGTAAACGATGACATTGATCCGAAAACTCTCGACCTTGCGTCCGATACTAAGAAAATTCAGGATCTTAAAGGCAATCATCTTTTGCTCTTTACAAGCTACTGGAGCATAAACTGGGCGCTTGAACACAACAAGGGACTTGAACTCGCTGAGTTCGGTACAAACTAAATATTTAAAATATCGGAGGATATATGCTGTACGACAAGCTAAAAAATTATTCAAAAAGCGGCATATATCCTTTTCATATGCCCGGACACAAAAGAACGGACATTACAGAAGAGGGTATAATACCGTATAATATCGACATAACCGAAATTCATGATTTTGACAATCTCCATTCACCAAACGGAGTTATTGATGAAATTCAGAAAAAAAGGCTGAAAAGCTTTACAATGCAAAAAATGCTTTCATTCTGATTAACGGTTCAACAGGCGGAATACTTTCTGCAATCCGATCAATGACAAATCAAGGCGACAAGATCTTAATGGCTCGTAACTGCCACAAGTCTGTATATAATTCAGCAGAACTGTTTAATCTCAATGTCGATTACATTTTTCCCGATACAGACAGCAGATACAATATTCTTACATCGGTTTCACCTTGCGATATAGAAGATAAACTTACAAAACACAATGATGAAATCAGACTTGTAATCATAACTTCGCCTACATATGAAGGAGTTGTTTCGGATATAAAGTCAATTTCCGAAATCTGTCACAAACACGGAGCAAAATTACTTGTTGACGAAGCTCACGGAGCGCATTTTCCGTTTTCGGACAATTTCCCCGATGAAGCACTTAACTGCGGTGCAGACGCAAAGCAGTATTGAGTCTGCACAAAACTTTGCCGTCATTAACTCAAACTGCATTGCTCATAACAAATGACAGCGAGCTTTCTGAAATTCTTGCCGAAAATTTGGCTGTATTTGAAACAAGCAGTCCGTCATATATTTTAATGAGTTCAATCGAAAAATGTCTTGATTTCTGCGAAAACAGCAAAGATAAATTCAAGGAATATTGTTGCAATCTTAAAACGGTCGAGAGAAAAACTTAAAAATCTAAAAATATCTGAAAATTTATGATAAAAGCGATACTGATTTTGATTATGATATCGGCAAAATTGTAATTTCAACAGCGAACGCAAATATTTCGGGAACAAAGCTTGCCGAAATACTGCGAAATAATTATCGATTGAAACCGAAATGGCATATTCGGACTATGTAATTGCCATGACATCTGTTTGTGATACTGAAAAAGCTTTTAATATGCTTTCAGGCGCTCTGATTTCAATTGACAGCGAACTTTCAAAAGGAGCCGACACCGAGCGTGTTCCGTTAAAAAAAATCTCTACACAGGCAAAAATTTCAACGCCTGCGAGTTGTACAAATTCAACAAAGAAACTATTTCGTTTCAAAATTCGGAATTCGAACTTCTGCCGAGTATATCTGGGCATATCCACCCGGAATTCCCCTCATCGTACCCGGTGAAATTATAAGCAAGGAACTTATAAATTACATTGAATATCTTTCAGCCTGCAAGGTTGAGATTATGTCAACAAAAGGCGGTATGACGGACTACATAAGCGTAGTTAAAAAAGATTGACAAATCAATGGCTGTGTGATAATATTAAACTAACAAAATCTAACAAGGAGTTTGATTTATTATGAAGAGAATTAAAACTATCGAAACTCGTGACCTCAAGAAGAGCGTTAAGACAGGCGGTTGCGGCGAGTGCCAGACTTCATGTCAGTCAGCGTGTAAGACATCTTGCGGCGTTGCTAACCAGCAGTGCGAAAAGTGCATGAGCGAGAAATAATTCTATTTTAATTTGATTATTAAGGATTATCGCCGTTTTCCCAAAGGGTTAACGGCTTTCCTTTGTCTAACGGAGATATTATGATTCATCAGTATAAACTTAACGGATACAACATAGTTCTTGATGTTTACAGCGGCAGTGTACACGCAGTCGATGACCTTGCTTATGATGTTATTGCAATGTACAAAAACGCAACAAAAGAACAGATAATCGACGAAATGCTTTCAAAATATGCAGACAATCCTGAGATTACAAAAGAAGAAATCTCCGACTGCATTGATGATGTAAAAGAGCTTGAGGAACAGGGAAAGCTCTTTACAGACGACAAGTACGAAAACCTTGCATTTGAGTTTAAAAAGAGAAACACAGTAATCAAAGCACTTTGTCTGCACATTGCTCACACCTGTAACCTTAACTGCGAATACTGCTTTGCAAGTCAGGGCAAATACCACGGCGAGAGAGCGCTGATGAGCTTTGAAGTGGGCAAGAGAGCAATTGACTTTCTCATTGAAAATTCAGGCAGCAGAGTAAACCTTGAGGTTGACTTCTTCGGCGGAGAACCTCTTATGAACTTTGACGTTGTAAAGCAGATTGTTGCCTATGCAAGAAGCATTGAAAAGGAACACAACAAAAACTTCCGTTTTACACTTACAACAAACGGTATGCTTGTTGATGACGATGTAATTGAATTTGCAAACAAAGAATGTCATAATGTAGTTCTCAGCCTTGACGGCAGAAAAGAAGTGCATGACCATCTTCGCAAAACTGTAAACGGCAAAGGCAGTTATGACATTATCGTTCCGAAATTTCAGGAATTTGTCAAAAAAAGAGGCAACAAGGGTTACTATGTAAGAGGTACTTATACACATAATAACACAGACTTCACAAACGATATTTTTCATATGGCGGATTTGGGATTTACAGAGCTTTCAATGGAGCCGGTTGTATGTGCTCCCGATGACCCATATGCACTTACATATGATGATTTGCCTATCCTTTTTGAACAGTACGAAATTCTTGCAAAGGAAATGCTCAAGCGTGAAAAAGAGGGCAGACCGCTCACCTTCTATCACTACATGATTGACCTTACAGGCGGTCCGTGCATTTATAAGAGAATCTCGGGTTGCGGTTCGGGTACAGAATATATGGCTGTAACACCTTGGGGCGACCTCTATCCCTGTCATCAATTTGTAGGCGATGAAAAGTACAAGCTCGGCGATATCTTTAACGGTGTTTCAAACACGAAAATTCAGGACGAATTTAAGCTTTGTAATGCATATGCCCGTCCCGACTGCAAAGACTGCTGGGCAAGACTTTATTGCAGCGGCGGTTGTGCCGCAAACGCTTATCATGCAACAGGCTCAATCACAGGTATTTACGAATACGGCTGTGAGCTTTTCAGAAAAAGAATGGAATGTGCCATTATGATGAAGGTTGCAGAAGCGGAAGAATAAAATTACAATAAAATTTACAGGCAGATACATCTTTCTTGTATCTGCCTGTATTTTCGAGGTGCTGTATGAACGAAAAAATTATTATGCTCGGCACAGGAAGTGCGATGGTTACCGACTGTTATAATACCTGTTTTCTTCTGAAATCCGGAAACGACTGTCTTCTTGTTGACGCAGGCGGCGGAAACGGATTTTATCCGCAATTAAGAAATCCGGAATAGCTTGGAACAGCATAAAGACAATGTTTATTACTCATTCTCACACTGACCATATTTTAGGTGCCGTGTGGGTAATAAGGCAAATAAGCGCTCTTATGAATTCAGGCAAATATGACGGTAATTTTAATATTTACTGCCACGATGAATGTGTTGATTCAATCACGGCAATTTGCAACCACACACTTGCACCGAAATTTCTCAAAAATATCAATACAAAAATTTTCATCAATGACGTAAAAGACGGTGAAAAGCAAAATGCCGGCAGTATCCGACTCACTTTCTTTGATATATTTTCAGACAAAACAAAGCAATTTGGATTCAAGGCTGTTTTTCCGTCAGGAAAAGTTCTCGCCTGTCTCGGTGATGAACCGTTCAATGAAAAATGCAGAAATTTTGTTCAAAACTGTGATTATCTTATGTGTGAAGCTTTTTGTCTTTACAGTCAAAAAAGATATTTTTAAGCCCTACGAAAAATTCCACAGCACAGCGCTTGATGCCGGAAAACTTGCAGAGAGTCTTTTTGCAAAAAAATCTTATCCTGTATCACACCGAGGACGAAACACTTCAAACACGCAAAAGTACATATACTTCAGAGGCAAGAACAGTTTTTAACGGAAATATATTTGTTCCCGATGATTTTGAAGTTATTGACTTAAAATAATCTCATAACACCTGCTGTAATCATACAAAGTACAATTCCCATTGCAGTAGGCAATGCCATAGAAACAAGCGTCCATTTAAGGCTGCCTGTTTCTTTTTTTATTGTCAGACAGGTTGTTGAACACGGATAATGAAGAATGCAAAGAATAATCGTGCATACAGCCGTTGTAATCGTCCAGCCGTTCATACTGAGAAGTTGAAACAGCTGATCGTAGCTTGAATAATCAACAAGAGTACCGCTTGCCATATATGACATAATTATAATCGGAATAACGGTTTCATTAGCAGGAAATCCAAGTATAAATGCCATTATTATAACGCCGTCAACCCCGATAAATCTGCCGAACGGATCTAAAAAAATCAGTACAATATTTTAAAAGTGAAACATCGCTTATATGCACATTTGCAAGAATCAGATTATCGCACCTGCCGGAATGCGGCAACCGCAACAGCCCTTCCTAAAACAAATAAAGTTCTGTCCAACAGCGAACGGACAATAGTTTTTAAAATCTGCGGCTTTCTGTACGGCGGAAGTTCAAGCACAAATCCGGACTGTTCGCCTTTCAATATTGTGACTGAAAGTACCTTAGATATAACAAGTGTTATAAAAACACAGAAAACTATTATTCCAATCAACAATGCCGCTACCTCAAGCGAACTGCTCAGCGTAAATGCCGTACCTGCAAAGAACATGAGCAGTAATGCAATGATTGTGGGAAACCGTCCGTTACACGGCATAAAATTATTTGTAAGAATTGCAATCAGTCGTTCCTTTGGCGACTCAATGATTCTGCAACCCGTAACTCCGCAGGCATTACAGCCAAGACCCATTGCCATAGCAAGACTTTGCTTTCCGTGAGCACCGCACTTTGAAAAATACCTATCAAGATTAAATGCAATTCTCGGCAGATATCCCGAATCCTCAACAAGCGAAAATAACGGAAAGAATATAGCCATAGGCGGCAAAGATTACAGATACTACCCATGACAGAGTTGTATAAACTCCGTCAATCAAAAGTCCCGTTACAACATCGGGAGCGTGTAAAAAATCAAAAAAGAATATACAACTTCTCTTTTATAAAGCCAAACAAATTGCTTAACCATTCGCTCGGATAATTTGCACCGACAACTGTTATCCAGAACAATATACCAAGCATTGCAAGCATAATCGGTATTCCCGTGGTTTTGCTTGTAAGTATTTTATCAAGCTTTCTTGTACAAGCATTTAACTCTGATTTTTCATATTTTACGCAGTCACTTGAAATTTTGTTGCCAATCTGCGAAAGCTTTTCAATATTCTGTTTGTAGTTTTTTCGGATAGTATATCAACACCTTCAAAATTTCTTTCTACCCTAAAACATTTTATCTTTCCGCTGCATACATTATAGATCGCTTTTTTTAATTCATCCAGACCTTTTTTGTCTGTTGCACAGGTTTTCACAACAGGTATTCCGAGGTTTAGCGATAACTCGTCGCAGTCGATTTTTATACCGTTTTTTTCAGCCTCATCACAAAGATTAAGACAAAGAACAGCATTCTTTGTGACAGATAACACCTGCAATGCAAATGAAAGATTCCTTTCAATAACTCCGCAGTCAACAACTATTACAACACAGTCATTTTGATTTTGTATAAGACACTCCCTTGTTACCGCCTCTTCGCCCGAAAATGAAAGCAGGGAATAGCATCCCGGTAAGTCCGTAATACAAAACCTTGCGTCTTTGATTTTGCAACAACCTCTGGCAAACTCAACTGTTTTACCCGTCCCAGTTTCCCGTGTGCTGTCTTAATCCCGTCAGTTCGTTAAAAATTGTACTCTTGCCTACATTAGGATTACCGCAAGTGAAATTTTGTAATCGCAATCCGATACATCCTTTTTATTAAAAGATGATTTATCCGTAGAAAACAATAAAAAGCCTCCTTTTATTCAGGAGTAACAATGATATCTTTGCAATCGTTATTTCTCAGTGCCACAACGGCATTTTTAACAAGATACGCAGACGGATCACCGAACGGACTTGTAAACAAGGGGATAACAGGACTGTTCTCCATAATACCAAAATCAAATATTCTGTTTTTGATATTTTCATTACAGTTCACACGATAGACAATCTCCCAGTAACTCCAAGCGGTAACTTGTCAAGCGAACATTTTTCTTTCATCTGATTCACCGATTTCAACTTTTTATTAACAGAATATTCAATTCATACAACTGAGTTACACAAAAAGCCGGCCATAAACAAAACTTATATCATACCTGAATAAACTCGATATCAGAAAAATTTTAAGGAATTGACACGACTATAAACAGGTGTTATAATTAAATGCAGATTTCAAATGTATATAACTTAATATGGGTTTACGGTTCAAAATGCATCTTGCAGAGTAGATAACAGAGAATTCGGTGAGAATCCGAAGCAACAGTCATTACTGTATTTGGCATTGCCATAAGTCAGGTCGCTGTCCGTATGCCTCGGATTTTGCAAATCTTGGACAGGGAAGAGGTGCAACCGACCATATCTGTACAGACTTTTGGTCTGTATGGTTTTGTTTGTTGTGCCTTCCAAAAACGGAAGGCTTTTTATTTTGCCTTTCGATATACACAATACAATATGGAGGAAAACACTATGAACAAATCTTTTAAAAAAATCCTCTCAATTGTACTTTCTGTAATGATGATTTCGTCACTTATGACGGTTTCACTTTCAGTAAGCGCAGTTGAAGACGGAAAAGTAAGAGTAATTGTCAGAAATGATACATACTCAGTAGAAAACGGCGCTCCGTGGGACGGCGTTCTCGTTGATGAGTGGGTAAGCATTAATAATGACACTACTATGATGTCAGCCGTTGTTGATGCACTCAACAATCACGGCTACACACAGGAAGGTGCTGAGAACAATTACATCTCGTCAATTAACGGTCTTGCTGCATTTGACGGCGGTACAATGAGCGGTTGGATGGGAACTCTCAATGACTGGTTCACAAATTCAGGTTATGCATCCTATACAGTAGCAGACGGCACACTTGAGAGTGGTGATGAAATCGCTATTATGTATACTTCAAACGGTTACGGCGAGGATATCGGCGGTACATGGGCAAATAACGATACAACTGTTAAATCGGTTGAAATTACAGGTGCCGAGCTTTCAGGCGAATTTGATCCGTCAGTTACAGACTACACACTCACAATCGACACTCCGTCAGCTGATGTAAATGTAGTTCCTACTGCAACTAACAAAAACTTCCAGACAAGAAAATATAAGAATGAATATCTTCCTTCTGACGACAGTGCGTTTTACAAGAGAAGTCAGACTGTTAGTGTTTCTGACGGTGACAAAATTATCATCGGTTGCGGTGATACTGCATGGCCGTCGATGAACACAAGTGAAGGCGGTACTGTATATACATTCACAGTGAAATATGCTCCTTCCGCAGCTGACACAGTTTCAAACAAGATTGACGAGGTTGCAAAACATCTTGCATCACAGGATGCCCCCACAGTTTCTTCAGTGGGCGGCGAGTGGACAGTCCTCGGTCTTGCAAGAGCAGGTAAAATCACAGACGAAATTGCAGACAGTTACTATCAGAATGCAGTTAAGTATGTTGAAGAAAAGGGTTCTGCAAAGCTTCACAATACTAAATCAACAGACAATTCAAGAGTAATTCTTGCCCTTACGGCAATCGGTAAGGATGTTACAGATGTTGCATCATATAACCTTCTTGAACCGCTTGCGGATATGGATTATGTTAAGAAGCAGGGTATCAACGGTCCTGTCTTTGCCCTCATCGCACTTGATACGGGCGATTATGAAATTCCGCAGACTGACGCCGCAAATCCCACAACAAGAGAAAAGCTCGTACAGACAATTCTTGATGCACAGGTAGCAAACGGTGGCTGGACATTTTTCGGTTCAACTGCAGATCCTGATATGACAGGTATGGCAATTCAGGCACTTGCTCCTTACTACTCAACAAACAGCGATGTTAAAGAGGCAATTGATAAAGCACTCACAGCAATGTCAAACGCACAGAATGAAAACGGCGGATTTGCATCATGGGGTTCTGTAAACAGCGAAAGTTGTGCACAGGTACTCGTTGCACTTACAAGCCTTGGAATTGATCCTACAAATGATGAAAGATTCATCAAAAACGGCAACACACTCATCGATGCTATGATGAGTTTCTCCGCTGAAAACGGATTCGGTCATACAGATACAACATACAATCAGATGGCAACTGAACAGGGTTTCTATGCTTTTGTTTCATTTGACCGTCTTGTAAACGGCAAAACTTCACTCTACAATATGACTGACCGACTTGCAGAAAATTATGCCGTAGGTGATGTTAATCTCGACAACACAGTTTCTGTAATTGACGCAACACTCGTTCAGAAGCAGATTGTAAACCTTGAACAGCTTTCAAAGGTTTCACTTATCAAGGCTGATGTAAATCATGACGGTGTTATTGATGTTGTTGATGCAACAGAAATTCAGAAAATCATCGTTAAGCTCGTTTGATTAAAGTTCATAAGTAAAAATTGGTTATGGAAAAGATAAAAAAGTTTGTTAAAAAAAATCAAATACTTTTAATTGCGGTGTGCGTTTGTATTGCCGCACTTACAGTAGCATTTTTTGCAGGCGGCAACCGATCGGAAAATAAAGTTCAAACTGCATCAACTGCCTCCTCGCTATCGACAACAAATGCAGGCACAGAAACAACTTCTGTGTCTGCAACAGAGAAAACCACTCAAAATCCTACCGATTCCGCTAAATCAAACAAAGATAAAAAGGACAGAAAAAATTCCGAAGATAAAAAGAACAGTAAGGATAATTCGCAGAACAGTAACGGTTCAGCCGTTGAAAAAAGTGAAAAATCCGAGCAGAGTTCAAACAACAGTTCTTCGGATAAGAAAAAACCGTCTTCTTCATCAAACAGTTCTTCAAAACCGAACAAAAAGAATGATGTTCAGCCGACAACACAGGATAAGTACAAAACCGATCCCGTACCGTCGGGAAAGCCAAAGCCGGTTGAACCGGAAGAACAGGAAACAAAAGATACAAATCTTTATTGTACCTTTACAATCACCTGTTCAACAATTCTTGACAACATGGATGACCTTGATCCCGAAAAAATTGAACTCGTTCCAAAGGACGGTATAATCCTCAAAAACAGAAAGTTCAATTCAAAGAGGGCGAATCTGTATATGATGTCCTTGTAAAAGTTTGTAAGGACAACAATATTCATATGGAATCAAGCTGGACTCCTATGTATAATTCCGCTTATATTGAAGGAATTAACAACCTCTACGAATTTGACTGCGGTTCTCTTTCGGGCTGGATGTATAAGGTCAATGGCTGGTTTCCAAACTACGGCTGTTCACGATATGTGCTAAAAACGGCGACGATGTGGTCTGGTGCTACACCTGTAACTTAGGCTATGATGTCGGCGGAGGATACGCAACAGGAGAATAATGATGAAGGATACTTTTTCAAATATGCACCCCTTTATCAATTTTATATTTTTTGCATCTTACAATAGGGTTCACGATGTTTATCATGAACCCTGTTTGTCTTGCTGTAAGTTTTTTATGTGCGCTTGTAACCGCTTTATACCTTAACGGCAAAAAAGCTGTGAGATTGTCACTTGTTTTTCTTTTACCTATGATACTCTTGATAGTTCTCGTAAATCCTGTTTTTAATCATGAAGGAATGACTATACTCACATATTTTCCGTGGGATAACCCACTAACCCTCGAATCAATCGTTTACGGTATTGCAAGTGCATTTTTGCTTTCGTCAACAGTTTTATGGTTTTCTTCATTCAATGCAGTAATCACTTCCGACAAGGTAGTTTTCCTGTTTGGCAGAATAATGCCGTCATTGAGTCTGGTGATTTCAATGGCATTGCGTTTTGTTCCAAGGTTTTCGGCACAAATGAAGCTTGTGCGTAATGCACAACACACAATAGGCAGAGATATAAACGAGGGAACATTGTTTCAAAGAATAAGAAACGCAGTAAAAATCCTTTCGATTATGATAACATGGTCGCTTGAAAACGCAATTGAAACAGCCGATTCAATGAAAAGCAGAGGTCACGGTCTTAAAGGCAGAACATCCTATTCACTTTATAAATTTGACAAAAGAGACGCATTTATGCTTTGCACAATCCTTTTTATCGGATTGTTACTTATGATTTTACTTTTTACAAACGCAATAAAATTCAGATACTATCCGTCAATCAAGGGCGATTTATTTACGGTACAAAGTGTTATTTTTTATATATTCTACACTTTTTTAATGTTGATTCCGCTATCGGTAAATATAGGAGAGGGGATAAAATGGAAACATATGCAATCAAAAATCTGAGTTTTCGATACCCCGAAACCGGTATTGATGTACTTAAAGATATTACTTTCAGCGTAAATGAGGGCGAGTTTATCACAGTCTGCGGTCCGTCAGGCTGCGGAAAAAGCACACTTCTCAGGCATCTGAAACCCGATCTTTCACCGCACGGTGTTCTTTCGGGAGAAATATTTTTTGAAGAAAAACCTATATCAGACCTTTCTCACAGGGAGCAAAGCAGTAAAATCGGCTTTGTTATGCAATCACCTGAAAATCAGATTGTTACCGATAAGGTATGGCACGAACTTGCTTTCGGACTTGAAAGTCTTGGTTATGACAACAATACAATCCGAAAAAGAGTTGCCGAAACAGCTTCATTTTTCGGAATCCAAAATTATTTTGAAAAAAGTGTTCTCGAACTTTCGGGCGGACAAAAGCAAATTTTAAACCTTGCTTCAATTATGGCAATGCAACCGTCCGTTCTCATTTTGGATGAACCGACAAGCCAACTCGATCCGATTGCGGCAAGCGAATTTTTGCACTGCGTTTCACGCATAAATCACGAACTGGGGACAACGGTAATAATAACGGAACACAGACTTGATGAGGTGCTTCCGCTTTCAGATAGGGTGCTTGTCATCGAAAACAACGGAATTTCAGCTTTTGACTCTCCTCAAAAGGTCGGAAAAATTCTTAAAGAAAAAGACAGTAAAACATTTCTTTCTATGCCTGCTCCAATGCAGATATGGCAGGCTGTTACAGAAAATGACAATACCGACTGTCCCGTAACTGTTCCAAGCGGCAAAAAGTGGCTTTCGGAATATGCCAAAAGTCATAAAATGTATGAGCTCAAACCCGAAAGCATTCAGAAACATTCTGATAAAGAAGCAGTAAGTCTTAATGATATTTGGTTCAGGTACGAAAAGTCGGGTGCAGATGTACTAAAAGGTCTTTCACTAAAAATATATCAGGGGAATTTGTGGCTATACTCGGCGGTAACGGAATGGGAAAATCAACCGCTTTGTCAATTATCTGTTCACTTAACAAGCCATACAGAGGCAAAGTTGAAATCTCTCCGCTTAACAAAAATTCTTTTGACACGCTCGTAGCAGTATTACCCCAAAATCCGCAGACACTGTTTTTGAAAAAAACTGTACTTGAAGATTTATACGAAGTATTTGACGGCAGAAAAATCAGCAAGGAGGAAAAAGAAAGACGGGTTACCTCAGCGGTAAAGCTGTGCAGACTTGAAAACCTCTGCAATCGCCATCCTTATGATTTATCCGGCGGTGAACAGCAGAGAGCGGCTCTTGCAAAAATTCTTCTCATAAGGCCCCAAATTCTTTTACTTGATGAACCTACAAAGGGACTTGATGCCGAATTCAAGATTGAGTTTGCTCAGATTATATACGACCTCAACAAAGCCGGCATAACCGTTCTCATGGTAAGTCACGATGTAGAGTTCTGTGCTGTATATCCAAGCCGCTGTCGATGTTTTTAACGGTGAAGTTGTGTCGGAAGGTACACCGAGAAACTTCTTTTCGTCAAACAGCTTTTATTCCACCTCTGCAAGCCGAATGTCAAAAGGCATAATAGATAACGCAATATCATCAAATGATGTCATATACGCCTGCACAGGTCAAAACAGAGATATTCAAATTAACAGAAACACACCTGATATTGACCTTTTAAAAACGACACCGAAAATAGTCCCCCAAAAAAACAAAGCTGAAAACAAAAAGCTTTCTGTTTTTAAAAAAATCTGCGGATTATTTGGTGCAGTACTGTTCATACTCGGTCTGATTATAAACCTGGAATATATTCCGAATTTTTCAGCTAAAACTTTGCCTACCTGGTTCAACTGGGGAATAATCGGAGTATCTGTTGCATTGCTTATGATTGCTTTCGGAACAAAATCGAAACGACCGATTGACCTGCCGAGAAAAAAGTTCAAAACTGAGTAAAAGAACCGTCAGTATGGCAATTATGGTTTTGCTTGCAATTCCTGTTACAATTTTTGTTGGAATGACATATCTTCAGGATCAGAAATATCTTTTTATTTCACTCCTGGTTATGATTGAGTGTATGATTCCGTTTTTTCGTTTTTGAAGGCAGGCATCCAAAAGCGAGAGAGCTTGTCATAATCTCTGTTCTATGTGCAATAGCAGTTGCAGGACGACTTGCATTTACAATGTTGCCTCAGGTCAAGCCCGTTGTGGCAATTGTGATAATTTCGGGAGTAGCATTCGGTGGTGAATCGGGATTTCTTGTCGGTGCTGTAAGTATGCTTGTTTCAAATCTTATGTTCGGTCAAGGACCTTGGACGCCGTGGCAAATGTTTGCGGCAGGAATAATAGGCTTCATTGGCGGTATTCTCTTTAAGAAAGGTCTTTTGGGCAGAACAAGGACTTCGCTCTGTATATACGGTTTCATTGCCACAATGGTCATTTACGGCGGACTTATGAACCTTTATTCGGCACTCACATCACATTCCGCATTTAATCTAAATATGCTCATAACTTTTTTATGTTCAGGGCTTCCCGATGGATATTGTTCACGCAGTTTCGACTGTTATATTTCTGTTTTTCGGAGCAGAACCAATGCTTGAAAAGCTTGACAGAATTAAAGTTAAGTACGGACTTATCGAATAAACCTAAACAGCAGATAAAATTTCTGCTGTTTTTTTGTTTATGCTGTAATTCAAAAATTTTCGACAAAAGTATAGACATAATCCGAAAATAATATTATAATTTTGGTGTGTCTGATTTTAATCAAACAGTATTTACAATCTAAAACGGCAAACTGTAAATACTTTTAATTCAGAATTAAAAAGGTTAAAGGAGAAAAAACATGGGCGGATTTATGGGTGTTGCAAAGAAAACAGGACTGCGTATTCGACTTATACTTTGGAATTGACTATCATTCACACCTTGGCACAAGAAGAGGCGGTATGGTTGTTTATGACAAAGAAAAAGGATTTGACAGATCAATCCACAATATTGAAAATGCACCTTTCAGAACTAAATTTGATAAAGATATGCAGAGTATGAAAGGTAAATTCGGTATCGGCTGTATTTCCGACTACGAACCGCAGCCTCTTATTGTTCGTTCACATCACGGTACATATGCAATTACCACCGTAAGCAAAATCAATAATACAGATGAACTTGTTGCGGAGATCTTTGAAAAAGGTGGTTCACATTTTCTTGAAATGAGCGGCGGTGAAATCAACGCAACCGAGCTTATTGCAACTCTCATCAATCAAAAAGAAAACCTTGTTGACGGCATAAGCTATGCTCTTGAAAAAGTTGACGGTTCTGTTTCGCTCCTGTTGATGAATAAAAACGGCATCTATTGCGCAAGAGATAAGTACGGCAGAACTCCTGTTGTTATCGGTAAAAAAGAGGACGCATTTTGTGTGGCGTTTGAATGTTTCTCATACAAAAACCTCGGCTACAATGATTATAAAGAACTCGGACCGGGTGAGATTACGATAATTACAGACCAAAACTGCATTACACTCAAAAAGCCCGGTGATAAAATGAAAATCTGTACTTTTCTGTGGGTTTACTACGGCTATCCTGCAAGCTCATATGAGGGTACAAGTGTTGAGCAAATGCGTTACAACTGCGGTGCAAAAATGGCTGAAAGAGATTCCGTAAAGCCCGATATCGTTGCAGGTGTACCCGATTCAGGCATTGCTCACGCAGTAGGCTATGCAAATGCATCGGGAATTCCGTTCTCAAGACCGTTTATTAAATATACACCTACTTGGCCGAGATCATTTATGCCGACAATACAGAGTCAGCGTAATCTTATTGCAAAAATGAAGCTTCTCGCAGTTGAGGATTTAATCAGAGGAAAGAGCCTTCTTCTTATTGATGACTCAATTGTAAGAGGCACACAGCTTCGTGAAACAACGGAATATCTTTTTGAAAGCGGTGCAAAAGAGGTTCATATCAGACCTGCGTGTCCTCCGCTTGTATACGGCTGTAAGTATCTTAACTTCTCAAGATCATCTTCTGAAATGGATCTCATCACAAGACGAGTTATTGAAAGACTTGAGAACGGCAATGTTACAGACGAAATTCTTCAGGAATACACAAATCCCGATTCTGAAAAATACGAGCAGATGGTTGATGAAATCTGTAAAGAACTCAAGTTCACATCCTTGCGTTTTAACAGGCTTGACGATATGCTTGATTCCTGCGGAATTGACAAATGCAAACTCTGTACTTATTGTTGGGACGGTAAGGAATAATTAAATTTTATTTATAAAAATAAGGCATTTGCAATGAGAAATCTCAAAGCAAATGCCTTTTGCTTTTTACTTAGTATGCAATAATTTCGTAGCCGTCCTCAGTTACAAGAACCTGAATTTCCCACTGTGCAGACATTGAGTTATCTTCTGTATAGATAGTCCAGCCGTTATCCTCATCAACGAAAATATCAGGTTTTCCTGCGTTTACCATAGGTTCAATGGTAAAAATCATACCGGGTACCATAAGCATTTCCGTGCCTTTTTTAGAAATGTAACTTACCCATGGATCTTCGTGGAATTCAAGACCGATTCCATGACCTCCTACTTCACGAACAACAGAGTAACCTTTACTCTTTACATAATCATTGACAGCCTGACCCATATCTCCGAGAAAGCCCCAAGGCTTAACCTGCTTGAGTCCCTCATAAACTGCATTTTTGTTTCTTCAACAAGCTTTCTGTTTTCTTCGCTTACATTACCGATACAAAACATTCTTGAAGAATCGGAAAAATATCCGTTCAAATTAGTTGAAACATCAACATTGATTATATCGCCGTCTTTGATTATTACATCTTCCGACGGAATACCGTGACAAACTTCGTTGTTTATTGAAGTACATACGCTCTTGGGAAATCCCTCAAAATTAAGGGGAGCCGGAACACCGCCCATTTTGGTTGTGATATCATACACCCACTTATCAATTTCAGCCGTGCTGATACCTGCCTTAATATGCTCTGCAACATAATCAAGAACTGCAATATTAATCTTCGCACTCTCCTTGATTTTTTCAATCTGCTCAGCATTTTTCAAGATTTCATGGGAGGGAACAATGTGACCCGCACCCTCAAATTCCTCAATTTTTTCATCAAAATCTATATGACATTTTTTATACTTTTTCCGCTGCCACACCAGCAAGGATCATTTCTGCCAGGTTTTTCCATTTTACTAACTTCCTTTCATTTTTCCAATTCATAATCCTTGATAATTATACCACCAAACAAATTTTATTACAACATCTTTGTCATATGCAAAAATCCAAAAGAAAAATCTTGTCAGAAAAAGTTTTGTAGTATATACTGAATAAGTAATATATAATCTCACACTCGGCATATTTTTATGCAGAGGTGTTTGTATGAATAAAAAAATCCCGACATTTTATGCTCTCTGCTTTATACTGTTTGCAATATTCTGCATTATTATGGTATCTGTTTTTTTCAGACTTAATCCGACAAAATCTGTTATAACCGAAAACAAAACAGAGCCGATAATCGTAATTGACGCAGGTCACGGTGGCGAAGACGGGGGAGCAGTAAGCGAAAGCGGTGTGCTTGAAAAGGACATCAATCTTTCTATATCAAATAATTCAGCTGATTTATTAAAAATTTTCGGATATAAGGTTGTTCAAACAAGAACAGATGATGTATCTCTTGATAACGGAGAAGATTCGGTTCATTCAAGGAAAGTTGCCGATTTAAAAAAACGGCTCGAAATTTTCAATTCAGACAAAAATAATATTGTAATCAGTATTCATCAAAACAAATTTTCTCAAAGCAAATATTACGGAACTCAAATTTTTTATTCCCCGAATAACAGTCAAAGTCAAAATCTTGCGGAATGCATTAGAAATTCCGTAAAAAAATGCTTACAGCCTAATAACGAACGGCAATGCAAAAAGGCAGACGGCTCAATCTACCTTTTAAAAAAGGCTGAAAACCCGTCCGTTATTGTGGAATGCGGATTTATTTCAAATCCGGATGAACTTGCTAAGCTGCAAAGTGACGAATATCAAAAAGAAATGGCAACTGCAATCATAACAGGATTTTTAGATTATACTCATCAATAAATACAGGAAGTGAAATAAATGGCTTCAAAAATCAAAAGTGTTTACATATGTTCTGAATGTGGATACGAATCGCCTAAATGGTACGGAAAATGCCCGTCATGCGGCGAATGGAACACAATGAACGAAGAAATTAAAGATACATCAAAACAGTCAGCAACTGCAAAAACGCGCTCTTTTGCAACCTACTCAAAACCATACGCCATATCGGATATTTCAACCGAGGATGAGCACAGATATGACACAGGCTGCGGAGAACTTAACCGTGTACTCGGCGGAGGAATTGTAAAGGGCAGTCTTATACTTTTGGGCGGTGATCCGGGCATAGGCAAATCGACCGTTCTTATGCAGATTTGTCAGTACCTCGGCGATACTCTGAAAATTCTCTACATATCGGGAGAGGAGTCAAAAAGACAGCTCAAACTCCGAGCAATAAGGCTGGGTGTAACTTCGCCGAATCTGTATGTAATGACTGAAACCGATGTTGAGGTTATTTGCGAACAGATAAAAAATCTCAAGCCCGACCTTGTTATGATTGACTCAATTCAGACGATGAATCTTTCAGAATTAAGCTCGTCCCCAGCGGCAAAGATTACACAGGTACGAGAATCTGCTAATATGCTGATGAGAACCGCAAAAGGACTTGATATTCCTATGTTTATCGTAGGTCATGTCAATAAAGAGGGTTCAATTGCAGGGCCAAAGGTACTTGAACATATTGTTGACACCGTACTGCATTTTGAAGGTGACAAACAGATGAGCTGCCGTATTCTTCGTGCCGTAAAAACAGGTATGGCTCAACCAATGAAATCGGCGTTTTTGAAATGACTGATAAAGGGCTTAACGAAGTTGCAAATCCGTCTGTTATGTTGCTTTCAGGGCGTCCGAAAAATGTTTCGGGAACTTGCGTCACCTGTACAATTGAAGGATCAAGACCAATTCTTGCCGAAACACAGGGACTTGCCACACAAAGTGGATACGGCAACGCTCGCAGAATGGTTACAGGATATGATTATAACAGACTGTCAATGGTACTTGCCGTTCTTGAAAAAAGAGCAGGATACTATTTTTCAAACTGCGACACCTACATAAATATCGTAGGCGGATTGCGAGTTGACGAACCTGCGATTGACCTTTCAATTGCCATGGCTCTTATAAGCAGTCTGAAAGATACTCCGATTGACGAAAACGCTGTTGTATTCGGTGAAATCGGTCTTGCAGGAGAAATTCGTGCTGTATCAAACGCTCAGATGAGAATTAACGAGGCAGTAAGACTCGGCTTTACAAAAAATCATTCTGCCGTATCATAATTTAAAAGGTGTTTCATGTGATGACGCTGAATTGATCGGAGTAAAAAACATTCGTCAGGCATTTGAAGCGGTAGGACAATGAGCAGTTTTGTAATATCAAACAAATACCCATGTTTTGCCTATGAGCTTTCAAAAATGGGACATAATGTTATATTTTCGGACACTGTCAAAACATTTCCGCAACCTGAACAAGCTCATGCCGATATGCAGATTTTGACGATAAATAATACTGTTTTTTTTTACTTCAAGAGTGCGAAAAGCTAAAAACTTTGCCATATAAAGAAAATTTGATTATATGTAAAAGCAAAGCAGGGAAGAAGTATCCCGAAAATATATTGCTGAATTTTCTTTTCTTTAATAATAAGCTTTACGGTAAAGTATCTGCAATAGATCCAACTCTTTACAAATATTGCGTAAAAAACGATATTGAAATCGTAAACATAAACCAAGGATACGCAAGATGCTCAACTCTAATACTCAATAATCGCACTGCCGTAACAGCTGATATTTCCATAAAAAATGCCCTTGAAAAAAATGGGGCAGAGGTGTTGTTAATATCCTCGGGTGATATAAAACTTGAAGGATATGATTATGGATTTATAGGCGGTGCAAGCGGAAAAATCTCTGATAATACCGTAGTGTTTTTCGGAAACGTTGAAATGCATCCTCACTATTCTTCTATAAAAGAATTATGTTTAAAAAATAAAATTGAAATTAAAATATTATGCAAAACTATGCCACTCACAGATGTGGGTGGCATAGTAAAAATTCTTTAAACTTTTTTCTTAGGTTTTATTTTTGCAAGCGGATTTGAGTCAGCGGCATTTTTCATTTGTTCGGAACTCAAATGCGTATAAATCTCAGTCGTACCGAGGTTTTCATGTCCGAGAACCTCTTTAAGCACTCGACATCAACTCCGCCTTGCTGATACATAAGCGTGGCAGCGGTATGCCTAAGCTTATGACAGGAATATCCTTGAGAATCAAGTCCGATTTTCTCAAGATATTTATATACCATAGCCTGAATTGTTTTCACAGACATTCTGCGGTGATTACGGCTAATAAACAACGCTTTTTTATCCTTAACTTCATCAATCGGACGCACCTTCATATACTCATTATAAGCGTCAATGCAAGCAGAGTTTAGATAAACAATGCGTTCTTTATTGCCTTTACCGACAACACGCATTGTACCGTCACTATGAATATCATTATAGTTAAGACCTGCCATTTCAGACACTCGCAGTCCGCAATTAAGGAAGAGAGTCAATATACAATAATCACGCTGTTTGTTATTTCCGTCAACTGCATTAAGAAGCTCAATGCTTTGTTCAAGAGTAAGATACTTTGGCAAAGCTTTTTTTATTTTTGGGCGATTCAAGCTGTTCCACGGGATTTGTATCAAGCAAATGTTTATTATTTGTTATATACTTAAAAAAGCCTTTCAGACTGGAACATTTTCTTGCACGGGACGCACTCTTATTGTTGCGGTCACGATAAAGAAAATTCATATAATCATATGCAAGTTCAAGATTAACGGTTTTAATTAAATCAAGGTCAACATCGTCAATTTTAATTTCATCAAACTCAGTACCGTCAGGCACAAGACCACGCATTACTTTTAAAAATCTAAAAAAGTTCTGAGATCAATAAAATATTCGTCAACGGTTTTCTTCGACATATTTTTGATTGTCTGCTTTGTAAATTAAATAGTCCTTCAAAATTGCAGGAGCTTCATCACGAAAATCAACTGCCATAAACACACCACCGTAAATTTATTTCTTATAATGGATAACTCAAAGAAGTTGAAATAAAATCTGTATTAAAAGAATTATAATGCTATTATAACACAAAAAAAGGGCGGTGTATATTCTAATTACGAAAATTATACAAAATGAATATTTTGTATAATTCAGGGAACAAGTAAAACAAGATAAAACCAAAACATACTACTAATGCCAAACTAATGCCAATTTACAGCATTTAAATCACAACAGCCGTACAGACTCAAACGAATCTGTACGGCTGTAAATTTTAAAGGAATTTAACTTTTAAATTAGCAAACGCCCTGCTGAATCATTGAATCAGCAACCTTCTCAAAAGCCTGCAATATTAGCACCTACTACATAGTCACCTTCATGACCATACTTCTTAGCTGCAGCTGAAATGTTCTTATAGATGTTAACCATAATGTTCTTGAGCTTAGCGTCAACTTCTTCAAATGTCCATGAAAGACGCTGTGAGTTCTGGCTCATCTCAAGAGCTGATGTAGCTACACCGCCTGCATTAGCAGCCTTACCCGGTGCAAAGAGAATGCCGGATTTCTGGAGAAGCTTTGTAGCCTCAAGAGTTGTAGGCATATTAGCGCCTTCGGCAACAGCATAGCAACCGTTAGCGATAAGTCTTTTAGCGTCTTCTTCGTTAAGCTCATTCTGTGTAGCACATGGAAGTGCAACATCACACTTAACTGACCAATCGAATTTGCCTTCGTGATACTCTGAGTTAGGACGATAGTTCTTATACTCTGTAAGGCGCTGTCTTTTAACTTCCTTGATTTCCTTAATAGCATCAAGGTCGATACCTTCAGCATCATAAATCCAACCTGTTGAATCAGCCATTGTAACTACCTTAGCACCAAGCTCTGTAGCCTTTTCTGTTGCGTAGATAGCAACATTACCTGCACCTGATACGCAAACAGTAGCACCCTTGATGTCCTTGCCGTTATCCTTAAGCATAGCCTCTGTAAGATAAAGAAGACCATAACCTGTAGCCTCTGTTCTTGCGAGTGAACCGCCCCAGTTGAGGCCCTTACCTGTAAGAACGCCTTCATATACATTTCTGATTCTCTTATACTGACCGAACATATAACCGATCTCACGAGCACCTGTACCGATATCACCGGCAGGAACATCAGTGTCAGCACCGATGTGCTTACAAAGCTCTGTCATAAAGCTCTGGCAGAATGCCATAACCTCTCTGTCGCTCTTGCCCTTAGGATCAAAGTCAGAGCCACCCTTACCGCCGCCGATAGGAAGACCTGTAAGTGAGTTCTTGAAAATCTGCTCGAAACCGAGAAACTTGATAACGCCGAGGTTTACTGACGGATGAAGTCTTAAACCACCCTTGTAAGGTCCGATAGCACTGTTGAACTGAACACGGAAGCCACGGTTAACCTGAACCTTACCGTTGTCATCAACCCAAGGTACTCTAAACATAATAACTCTTTCAGGCTCTGTAATTCTTTCGAGAATACCATTCTCTTCATACTTTGGATTCTGCTCGAAAACAGGCTCAAGTGAAGTAAGAACTTCGGTAGCAGCCTGAATAAACTCAGGCTCATTTGCGTTTTTTGCTTTCAGCTTTTCAAGCTGTTCACTTACATATGACATAAGTAAGTCCTCCTTAATAAAATTCGCATAAATTATACGGAAAAAATTCCGATTATGCTGTAGCACAGTAAAGCACTACAATCAACATATTAATAATACTATACTTCCAACGATTTTGCAATATCTTTTGTGAGTTTCTTGCAAATTTTTTTAAAATTATTGAAAAAACAGCCGATTTCATTCCTTTTCTGCAATTAATTTTACAAATCTCCCAAGTTTAGTGGCATTTTCGTACATTTTACGAGCTAAATTTTATGAAAATGTATTCATGAATCCAAGAATTTCATTTGCAATACAATATTTTGTATAATTCATATTTGATTTACCAATTAAATTTTAGTTGCAAATGGACATATTTTATGATAAAATTCTATCAGTAATACTATCTGTAATATTTTTAAAGGTGATTTATATGGACTACTGCAAAAGATTAAAAGAATTAAGAGTCAAAAACGGATACACACAAGGGCAAATTGCATTCATACTTCACACAAGACAGGAACAGTACAGCAAATACGAAAACGGAAAACGAGAACTGCCTATCAGGCATCTGATAACACTTTGTTGTCTTTATAAAACTTCAAGTGATTATATTCTCGGAATAGAAAAATTTGTAAAATAAAGCCGTCGTCAATACCAAATTCGAGTATTGACGACGGCTTTATTGTTATATGAAATTGCCGGATTATTGAATTTTTTCTTTAAACATCATCGAGAAAACTTACAAGAAGCAATCCGCATGAAACCCATATTATATGCGTTCCAAACGATAACGAAAGATTTCCTCCCAGACCTGCTCCGACTGCAAAGAAAAATATAACACCAAAATAATACATTGCCTGTCTGAGCTGTTCGGGCTTTCTTTCGTGAATAAAACCTGAGAGAGCAGCCGTACCGCTTCTCAAATTACCTATGCACATTGTACTGGCATAGGAATATCCTCTGACTTTTCTGAAAGTCTGAACCTGCATTGCACAGGAAAACGATACAATTACCGCCGCAACGGTATCCATACTCTTCGGCATGAATCCAACCGCAAACAATATGATAATTTCAAACAAGAGTATTCCCTGTCTCCAATGTATCTTTTTGAAATACTTGAATTTTTTCTGTATCAAATCAGCTACAAGGACACCTAACGCAAATGCAAGAATAGGAAAAAGATATTTAAGCCCCTCTCCCCACTTTCCTGTCATAAAATTTGTACTCATAAGCACAACGTTACCCGTCTGTGCATTTGCAAATACTCCGTCACGGGTAAAATATGTATATGCATCCTGAAATCCGCCTGATAACGCAAGAAATATACAATTTCTAAATGCCTCAGACATCTGTCGTGTCGGCTCAAGTTCCTTAAAAAAACTTCTTATCCTAAACACAATACTCAACTCCGAATCTATGCGCTAATCTACACAGCACAACACCGAACACAATTAAACAGTTCGGTGTTGCACAATAATTATAATTCGATTATCAGATATCGTTCTTTACTATATCCTCGTAGCTTTCACGCTTAACAACAACTCTTGCCTTGCCGTCTTTAACCATTACGATTGCAGGACGAGGGATTCTGTTGTAATTTGACGCCATAGAATAGTTATAAGCACCTGTTGAAAGAACAGCAAGTGTATCGCCTACTTCAACCTTAGCAACCTTTGTATGCTCCTGAACGAGGTCGCCGCTCTCGCAACACTTACCTGCTACCGTTACGATTTCATCAGGCTCTTTGTCAGCCTTACCCGCATTTACTACGGTATAAGCAGACTGATAAAGTGCATACCTAATGTTATCAGTCATACCACCGTCAACGGATACATATGTTCTTACATTAGGAATTTCCTTTTGCCGCCAACTTTGTAAAGTGTAATACCTGCTTCGCCGGCAATTGAACGCCCCGGCTCAATAAAGATATACGGAACAGGAAGTCCGTGTTCTTTAGCCTTTGCCTTAACAGCCTCTGAAACCTTTTCCATATAGTTTTCGTAAGGAACAGGTTCATCATCCTTAGTGTACATAATACCAAAACCGCCGCCGAGGTTAAGCTCTGAAATAACGATTCCAAGCTCATCGTGAATCTTGCCCATAAAGTCAAGCATAATTTCGGCAGCAGTGACAAACGGATCAATATCAAAAATCTGTGAACCGATGTGGCAATGAAGTTCCGTAAGATTTACATTATCGTACATCTGTGCCTTTTTAACTGCCTCAAAAGCTTCGCCTGTTTCAAGAGCAAAACCAAATTTTGAATCAATCTGACCTGTTCTGATGAAGTTATGAGTATGAGCATCTACACCGGGCTTAATTCTAAAAGAAATATTAGCCTTCTTACCCATTTCACCGCAAATTTCATTGAGAAGCTCAAGTTCGTAAAGGTTATCAACAACGAACTTCCCTACATTAGATTCAAGTGCAAATCTGATTTCATCAGCAGTTTTATTGTTTCCATGGAAGTGAACTTTTTCCATCGGAAAACCTGCCTGGACGGCTGTATAAATCTCACCGCCTGATACTACATCAAGACCGAGTCCCTCTTCCTTTGCAATTCTGCAAAGTTCCTTACAAGAAAGAGCCTTACTTGCATACAACGGCATACCATTACCGTGGTAATACTTTTCAAAGGACTTCACATAAGCCTTGCACACATTTCTGATTGTTGTTTCGTCAAGAACATATAAGGGTGTACCAAATTCTTTGGCAAGTTCGAGTGTATCGCAACCGCCGATTGTAAGATGTCCCTTATTGTTCACATTAAGACATTCGCTAACGAACATTTTACTCATACCTCCGTATTTTTAAAATTTGCTATTGAAGTTTCAATAAGTTTCCTTATTTCATCATTTCCGAAGCCTGTTTGTGCAGAAAACGGTATCAGCGGAACATGTTCAATTGTACTGAAAATGTCCTTATAATACTCAATCTGCTTTTCAAATGCAGTCTTTTTGAGTTTATCACTCTTTGTAAGGACTGCGGCAAAGTTAAATCCGCCTCTGTAAAGGAAATCTATCATATGCAAGTCATCATCAGTCGGAGGATGACGCAAGTCAAGAATCTGAATAACGAGCGGACGCTGTCTGTCCTGTGCAAAGTAGCCTTCCACAAGCTTTGCCCATCTGTCTTTTTCTGCTTTTGAAACCTTTGCATAACCGTAGCCCGGCAAATCAACCATACGAAACTCTTTGAGCTTATAAAAATTAATGGTAGCCGTTTTGCCCGGCTGAGCACTTACCCTTGCAAGGGCTTTTCTCTGAACAAGTTTATTGATAAGAGAGGATTTTCCACATTTGAATGACCTGAAAATACAATTTCAGGCATATCCGATTCCGGCAACTGATCAACACGACCTGCCGCAAATTCAAAAGCGACTTCATTAAAGTTCATAAAATCCCTCTCTTTCACTGTTTTACTGCGTTTACAGTTTTCGTTGCAGAACGAACTGCTGTCATATCAATTCCGTTCCATTGGTTATCGGTAATTCTTACGGTATTATTCACCGCAAGTGCAACTACCTCCGAAAAATTCCTAACAGGAATAAACTTAACCTTTTCAAGAACCGCCTTATCTACATCTTCAAGATCAGGTTCGTTATCCTTTGGAATGATTACTGTTGTAATTCCGTTTTTAAAAAGCAGCCATGCTTTTCTCTTTAAGACCGCCTATAGGAAGAACATTTCCTCTGAGGGTAATTTCACCTGTCATGGCTATATCGTGTCTTGCAGGCTTTAAAGTCAGCGCCGAGTAAATTGCGGTTGCCATTGTAATACCTGCAGACGGTCCGTCCTTTGGAACAGCACCCTCGGGAGCATGAATATGAATATCCTTGTTTTTGTAAAAATCGGAATCAATTCCAAGAACCGCCGCATGACTTCTAATACAGGTGATTGCTGTTTTAGCAGACTCCTGCATAACATCACCGAGAGAACCTGTAAGTTCAATCTTTCCTGTACCCTCCATAACGGCAACTTCAATAGGTAAGATTTCTCCGCCTACAGAGGTCCATGCAAGCCCGTTTACTATTCCGATTTCATCCATTTTGGCAAGTGAATCAGGAATAAACTTTTTATGGCCTAAAAATCTTTCTATCTCTTTTTCGTCAATCTTAAATACTTCTGTACCCTCTGTAAGCTTTTCAACGGCACATTTTCTCATAACTGAGGCAATAAGCCTTTCAAGAGTTCTTACGCCGGCTTCCCTCGTATAGAAGTCTATGAGAGCGTATATGGCTTTCTGAGTGAATTTGAGTTCCTTTGAAGTAAAACCGCACTCATCAAGCTGTTTAGGAATGAGGTGCTTCTTTGCAATATGGAATTTCTCTTCTCTTGTATAACTGCTGATTTCTATAATTTCCATTCTGTCACGGAGCGGTGCCGGAATAGCTGAAATGTCATTTGCAGTTGTAATAAACATCACATTTGACAAGTCAAACGGAAGTTCAATGTAGTGATCAACAAACTTATTATTCTGTTCGATATCAAGAACCTCAAGCAATGCCGATGTTGGATCGCCCTTATAATCAGCGGCAAGCTTGTCTATTTCGTCAAGAATAAGTACAGGATTATTAGTGCCGAAGCATGTTGCAATGCATTAATAATTCTACCCGGCATCGAACCGATATAAGTCTTTCTGTGACCTCGGATTTCAGCCTCGTCACGAACGCCGCCAAGAGCGATTCTTTCACTTTTTCTGCCTATTGCCTTTGCAATCGACTGAGCAATTGAGGTTTTACCGACACCCGGAGGTCCTGCAAGACAGATGATCTGTCCCTTTTGCTTTTCACTTAACACACGAACGGCAAGCTGTTCAATGATTCTCTTTTTAACTTTGTCAAGTCCATAGTGAGTCTTATCAAGAGCCTTCTGAACTTTAGATATAACGATTTTATCTTTAGATGACTTATTCCACGGCAAATCAAGAACCGTATCAAGATATGTACGAATCACAGCCGCTTCCTGACTGCCATAAGGCATTTTGCTGAGTTTCTTACATTCTTTATAAAGAATGTCGGCAGACTTTTCGTCAAGGTTAAGCTTCTCAATTTTATCGACATAGTTTTCAGCATCGTCAATCGGTGAATCATCTTCACCGAGCTCTTCCTCGATTGCTCTTTTCTGTTCACGAAGAAAATAATCACGCTGATTTTCATCAATTCTCATTTTAGCTTTTTGAGATATTTCGTCCTCAAGTTTAAGAACAAAATTTTCATTTACAAGTACATCAAGAACAGATTCTAGTCTTTCGGATTCTGGGAAAGTTTCAAGAATCGACTGTTTAACTCTGTAGTCAGAATGAGATTAGCTGTGATAAAGTCGGCAAGTTCACCCGGTCTTTTGCAAAGGGCAACCTTAAAAATAATATCCGACGGCATCTTCGGAGAAATCTCAAGATACTTGTCAAATTCATTTTTTACAGTTCGCATAAGAGCGGAATCTCTTGCTGTAAGATACTCGCTTTCTTCCTCATACGGTTTAACTTCTGCAACAAGACACTTTTCGTCAAAAACAGGATTTATAATTGTAGCCCTGCATTGACCCTCAATTACAATTCGCGTAGTATTTTCAGGCTGTTTCAAAACCTGAACAACCTTGGCAATTACGCCCGTGTCATAAACATCAAATATATCCGGTTCGTTTATTGCGGCATCCTTCTGAGAAGTAAGAAAAACAAGTTGATCGGCTTTCATAGCTTTATTAATAGCCGTAATACTCTTTTCCGTCCAACATCAAAATGAATAAGTGATTTTGGAAAAACCACCAACCCTCGCAACGGAAGAACAGGGAGAGTCAGATTTTTTGCATATCAAAATCCATTTAAATTCCTTTCATAAAAGCAAAAAGCTGTATTGTAATTGCAATACAGCTTTAATTCACAATATCAAGACGCTGTGCTTTGCGCTTCTGACGCTTCTTTGCATCTTTTGAGTCAATTTTACGGAATTTGTCTGTAACAATTCCTTTTTGCGAGTAATTTGCGGAGCCGCACCGTTTTTGATAACGCCCTCTGTAATAATAATCTTATCAATAGTAGGATCAGACGGAGCCTCAAACATAAGGTCTGTAAGAATATCTTCCATAATTCCTCGAAGTCCTCTTGCACCTGTATGCTGATCCTGCGCCTGTTGTGCAATAGCCCTGAGTGCCTCTTCTTCAAAAAAGAAGTTCAACACCGTCAAGTTCAAAAAGTTTCTTATACTGCTGAACAATAGAATTTTTCGGAACAGTAAGAATCTTGACAAGTGCATCCGTGTCAAGACCGCTCAAAGCAGTAATAACAGGCAAACGACCGATGAGCTCAGGAATAATTCCGTACTTTACAAGATCATGTGCTGTGACCTCTTTCATCCAATCGGTTGAATCAAGCTCCTGCTTCGACTGAACAAGTGACTCAAAACCGATAACAGAAGAACCCTTACGCTTTTCAACTATCTTTTCAAGACCGTCAAATGCACCGCCGCAGATAAAAAGAATATTCTTAGTATCAATCTGTAAATATTCCTGTTGCGGATGTTTTCTGCCACCCTGGGGCGGAACATTTGATACAGTTCCCTCAACAATTTTAAGCAAAGCCTGCTGAACTCCCTCACCGCTTACATCTCGTGTAATAGAGGGGTTTTCGGATTTTCTCGCAATTTTATCAATTTCATCAATGTAAATTATGCCGTGCTCTGCCTTTTCAATATCAAAATCGGCTGCCTGAATGAGTTTTAAGAGAATGTTCTCTACATCCTCGCCGACATAACCTGCTTCGGTCAGCGTAGTTGCATCGGCAATTGCAAAGGGAACATCAAGAGCCTTTGCAAGCGTCTGAGCAAGTAATGTCTTACCGACACCTGTCGGGCCGAGAAGCAACACATTACTCTTAGCAAAATCTACGCTCTCATCATTTGAAAAAGCACGCTTATAGTGATTGTAAACAGCAACGCTCAGGGTAACTTTTGCATGATCCTGTCCGATAACATATTCATCAAGAATTGTCTTGATTTCCTTTGGCTTTAAAAGTTCATCAACGGACAGTTCGGGGGTCTGAGGTTCTCCCGATTTTGAAAGTTTATTTTCATTTTCACGTTCAAGCTCGCCTGATTCGCGAAGAATATTCATACAGAGCTCAACACACCGGTCACAAATATAGACACCGTTGCCGAAGCAATAAGTCTGCCTGCCATCTCCTGAGGTTTTCCGCAGAAAGAGCAATAAATATCTTCGTTATTTTTGTTAGCCATCAGTTTACCTCACCTTTATCTTTTTCGATAACCTTATCAATCAAACCATACTCAAGTGCCTGCTGTGGCAGTCATGAAGTTATCACGATTGGTATCCTTTGCAATAACATCAATCGGCTGACCTGTGTTGTCAGCAAGAATCTGATTGAGTCGTTTTTTCATATCAAGAATGTGTCTTGTGTGAATTTCCATGTCAGTAGCCTGACCCTGAGCACCGCCTGAAGGCTGGTGAATCATAATGTCACTGTTAGGAAGTGCAAGACGCTTACCCTTAGCGCCTGCGGCAAGAAGGAATGCACCCATACTTGCAGCCATACCCATACAGATTGTGGAAACATCACACTTGATGTAATTCATTGTATCAAAAATAGCAAAGCCGTCTGTTACGCTGCGCCGCCGGGGCTATTGATGTAAAGACTGATATCCTTTGTCGGATCTTTACTTTCAAGGTAAAGCAACTGAGCAACTACAACGCTTGCACTTGCACTGTTTACCTCTTCGTTAAGCATAACAATTCTGTCTTCAAGAAGGCGGGAATAGATATCAAAAGAGCGTTCACCCCTGCTTGACTGTTCGATAACATATGGTACTAATGCCATTTAATCATAACCTTTCTTAAATAGTGATTAACAGATATAAGAAAAATATTCAAATTACTTAATAACAGCTTTGTCCTTTACGAGATTAAGAGCCTTTTCAACCTTAACATCTTCTGTGAGTGATTCAGCAGGAACAGCCTCCTTAACCTTATCAACATCCATCTTGTAAGCCTCTGCCATCTTGCCGTATTCAGCATCAAGGTCAGCCTCTGTAACTTCAATATTTTCTTTTCTTGCAACTGCTTCAAGAGCAAGTCTTAACTTAACTCTCTTTTCAGCCTCTTCTTTATACATACCCTTGAGTGCGTTTGCATCCATACCCATGTACTGCATATATGTCTTCATATCAAGACCCTGTGAACGGAGACGCATATCAAATTCTCTTACCATCTCGTTAGCCTGATTGTCATACATTGCCTCAGGAATTTCACCCTCAAGGAGTTCAATAAGCTTTTCGGAAATCTGATTGTCAACATCCTTGTCAGCCTCATCCTGAAGGCGTTTAGCAACAGTTTCTTTAAGCTCAGCCTTGTACTCGTCAAGTGTTTCCTTATCGGAAACATCCTTTACAAACTCATCATCGACTTCCGGAAGTTCCTTAGCCTTAATTTCGTGAAGGTTGATCTTGAATTCAGCTTCCTTACCTTTAAGCTCTTCAGCCTGATAATCATCCGGGAACTTAACTGTGATTGTAAACTCTTCACCTGTCTTGTGACCTACAATCTGCTCCTCAAAGCCGGGGATAAAGTTGCCTGATCCAAGCTTAAGATTGTAGTTTTCAGCCTTACCGCCTTCAAACGCTTCACCGTCAACAAAACCCTCAAAGTCAATAACAGCTACATCATCATTCTGAGCAGCTCTGTCGTCAACAGTTACCATTCTTGAGTTGCGGTCACGAACCTTCTCAATTTCTTCGTCAACGAGCTCGTCTGTAACCTGTGTTGACTTCTTTGTAACTTCAATGCCGAGGTAGTTATTAATTTCCATTTCAGGCTCAACAACAACATTAGCCTTGAATGAGAAACCTTCCTTGCTTGCCTCAATAGCCTCAAGGGTTTCAACCGAAACTATCTTGATACCTGCTTCTTTAGCGGCCTCATCAAGAGCGTCAGGATAACAATCCTGCATAGCATCTTCATAGAATACTTCCGAACCGTACATTTTCTCAATTACATGACGGGGAGCTTTGCCCTTTCTGAAACCGGGGATATTGATGCTTTTAACCTGCTTTTTATAAACTCTGTTAACAGCGTTACCAAAAGTTTCACCGTCAACATTAACCTCTAATTCATATGAATTAGCCTGTTCTTTTTTTGTACATTCCTTTAATGCCATTTTAATATTCCTCCAAAGTTTAAATTCAAAATCAAGAAATCATCTTATTATATCACGACAAAATAATTTTGCCAATAGAAAATACAGAATTTATCTGACTAAAATTGGCATAAATGACAACCTGTCACAAGAAATCAGCTTAAAATCAATACCTTCGTATTCACCTTCAATCGCAAACCTCATATTCTTTTTTCCGTGAAGGTGTCCGTAATAACATTTTTTGATGTCATATTTCAAAAGAACATTAAATATTTCGTCACATTTTGTTGTTCCGTAAACAGGGGGATAATGTAAAAACACTATTGGTTTCTTTCCTGTTTTTATAGCTGATTGTATTGACATTTCAAGTCTGCCGACTTCCCTGTTCAGGACTTTTATATCATTTTGAGATTCATTCTCAAGAAACCATCCTCTTGTACCGCAAATTGCGTAATCGTCAACAACATATGAATTATTGAAAAGGATAGATATCGAATCAAGTGAATTATTTTTCAGAAACACATCCATTTTTGTCTTGGTGCTCCACCAATAATCGTGATTGCCTTTATTGAAAATTTTCTTACCGGGAAGATTTTCTATGAAAGTAAAATCCGTAAGAGTTTCTTCAAGTTTCATTGCCCAGGAAATGTCGCCCGACACAACAACCGTGTCATTATCGGTAACAAGCTTTCTCCAGTTATTTTCAAGTCTTGAAGTATAATCGTTCCAGCCTGCGAAAACATCCATAGGCTTATCTTCACCAAGTGAAAGATGTAAATCTGCTATAGCAAATAATGCCATTAATCTATACCGAGTGCTCCGAGAACATAATTCTCCATGTCATTAACTTCTGTAACATCGAGAGAATCGAGCAGTTTTATTTTTAAGATTTGCAAGAGGTGCAGGCACTTCGGCACCGGAAACCTTATGAAGTTCATCAACCATATCAAATTCTGTTTCAGGGAGTGTTGCGTTTGGTTCAACAGCCTCAAGAACAGCCTTAGAGAATTTATACGGACTTGCAGTTGACGCAATTACAGACGGTGTCTTATCGTCTGTTTCCTCAACATACTGCTTGTACACATTGATTGCAACAGCTGTGTGAGTATCACAAAGGTACTTATCCTGCTCAAACATCTCGTGAATTGTAGCCTCTGTGTTCTTATCATCACAGAATCCGCCGTAGAACTTTTCGTTGATAACAGCCTTTACATCATCACTTACTTCATACTTGCCTTCTGATTTGAGTGCATTCATCCAGCCTCTTGTAACTTCGTCATTATCACCTGAAAGCTTGTAGAGAAGTCTTTCAAGGTTACTTGAAACAAGGATATCCATTGAAGGTGAAATTGTTGTATAGAAGTTTCTGTTCTTATCATAAACGCCTGTTTTGATAAAATCTGTAAGAACATTATTAGAGTTTGACGCACAAATGAACTTGTTGATTGGAAGTCCCATAAGACTTGCATAGTATGATGCAAGGATGTTACCGAAGTTACCTGTCGGAACAACAACATTAATCTTGTCGCCAAGCTCGATTTTACCGTCATTTACAAGATCGCAGTAAGCCGAAATATAGTAAACAATCTGCGGAAGAAGTCTGCCCCAGTTGATTGAGTTTGCTGATGAGAAAAGCATATTATTCTCAGCGAGCTTTTCTGCAACTGAAGGTGTAGTGAATATCTTCTTAACACCTGTCTGAGCGTCATCAAAGTTACCCTTGATTGCACAAACACGAACATTTTCACCTTCCTGAGTATTCATCTGATGCTTCTGCATCGGACTTACACCGTCAACAGGATAGAAAACAACAATCTTTGTGTGCTCAACATCTTTAAAGCCTTCAAGAGCAGCCTTTTGCCTGTATCACCTGATGTAGCAACGAGAATAACAGCTGTCTTGCCGTCATATTTCTTCTTGAGTGACTTTGTGAGAAGATGCGGGAGAATCTGGAGTGCCATATCCTTAAACGCACATGTAGGACCATGCCAGAGTTCAAGAATATTCAGGGTTGTTCCGTCAAGATTACAGTATGAAATAGGAGCAGGATTTTCACCGCCGAATTTCTGAGCTGTATAAGCCTTTTCTACGCAATCGCTGATTTCCTCTTCTGTGAAATCAGAAAGAAAATCAGAAAATACTTTCTTTGCTCTTCCTTTGTAATCTGTTTTCAAAAGTGCCTTGAAGGTATTTTCATCATACTTAGGAAATTTCTGCGGTACAAAAAGACCGCCGTCCTTTGAAATACCCTGTGCAATGGCCTGTGCCGCAGAAACTACTTCTTTGGCATTTTGTGTGCTGTTGTATAACATTGAAATCTTCCTTTCAAATTGCTTTAAACATCAAGTATTTTACTACATTATTCGCTGATTGTCAAAGTTTTCAAAGAAATTATACGCATTTTCGTAAAAAATCTTTTTCAAAACGCTTTCGTTGTAGTTATTTCTAAGAAAAAGTTCATAAATTTCGCCGATTGAATCGCTTCCGACAATATCACTCGGCAAATCGCAGCCGTCAAAATCCGTACCGAAGCAAAGAGAATTTTCGCATCCGAGCGACAGCATATATTCGCAATGCTTCAAAACATCGTTCATGCATGCTTTATCCGGATTATTATTAAGAAAAGCATTGTGCAAATTTAGACCTATAAGTCCGCCTCTCTGTATTATAATTTTAATCTGCTCATCTGTAAGATTTCTCGGATTTTGGGTAATTGTCCGTGAATCTGAATGAGTTGCGATAAACGGCTTATTCGTCTGATTGACAACATCATAAAACAGTTCATCGCTTGCATGGGATATATCAATTACAATACTGTACTTTTCCATTTCGGCTACTGCAAGTTTTCCGAAGTCCGTTAAACCGCATTTATCTTCCGATAAAACACCTGAACCAATCTCGTTCATCTCATTCCATGTGAGAGTCATTATTCTGACGCCGAGTTCTGCAAATCGCTTTACATTCTCGATTCTGCCGTTCAATGCTTTTCCGTTTTCTACTGTTAAAAACGCTGAGTTTCCATACTTTGAAAAAGCATTTTCTGTGAATTCACCGATACCCAACAATTCAATTCCAAGTCGGTTACATTCGGATTTCAGGTAATCAGCCGATTCAAAGAACAATTTTTCCGCCTCATTACTGTCAAGCGTGTCGGGTAACCATATAGCATAGCACTGCAACCTGTGGGATTTAGAATTGTTGTTTAATTTCACTTCATATGAGGGATTATCCAGTTCGGACTTTTCGGTTACTGCCCTATAGAGCGTGTCACAATGCAAGTCAAAAAAATTCATGGCAACCTCCCCGTCAGAATGCATCTTCAATATAATTAATGCCGACAAGCTTAAGATTATCACTGTTGACAAAAACTTCGCATACATCAAATCGACATTCTTTATCTATATTGTTTTCATACATATACATATCGGCAGTTTTTAATATTTTCATCTGCTTTTTACGGTTAACCGCATCAACGGGTTGTGTAAGAGAATTCTCTTTTCTTGTTTTAACCTCAACAAAGGCAATTACTTCCTTATTCTCGGCTATGATATCTATTTCGCCGTAAGGCTTTTTATAATTTCTGGCAATAATTTTATACTTATGCTTTTTCAGATATTTTGCGGCATAAGCCTCTCCCTTATCACCTGTTTGTTTAGTAGTAAAAATCATTTCTTATTATATATTTTCTTCAAGAAGCTCGGTCTGTGATACTTACACGGTCCGTATTTAAGAATTGCCTCAATATGAGCCTTTGTGCCGTAACCCTTATGCTTTGCAAATAGGTACTGAGGAAATTCTTTGTCGTATTCATAAAGAAGCCTATCCCTTGATACCTTGGCAAGAATTGACGCACAGGCAATTGACATTGACTTTGCGTCGCCTTTTACAATACATTCGCCTTCAATTGACAACTGAGGCATTCTGTTGCCGTCAATCATAGCATAATCAGCCCTTGGTTCAAGTCCTTCAACTGCCCGTTTCATTGCAAGCATAGCAGCATTAAGAATATTCATTTCCTCAATTTCTTCAACGCTTGCAAATGCAATGCTGTATGCCAAGGTCTGTTCCTTTATTACATCAAACAAAGCCTCTCTCTTTTTTTCAGAAAGCTTTTTTGAATCATTGACTCCTTCAATAACGGTATTTTCGGGAAGTATAACTGCGGCGGCACACACAGGTCCTGCAAGCGGTCCTCTGCCAGCTTCATCAACGCCGCAGATACTCAGAAAACCTCTTGCAATATTTTTATTTTCATATTCAAGCCAATCCATTGTTATCTCCCCTGCGGCATTTCAACTGTAATTCTGCCAAGCTTTGCACTTCTGAATTCATCAAGCAACATAATTGCGGCTCTCTCGGTATCTATCTCACCGCCTGAAACAAGCATACCTCTCTTTTTGCCAATCATTTTCAAAAGCTCGTATGAATCAATATTTTCAATATCTTCGTTTTCTAATTTAAATCTTGTTATAAAATCAGCAGGCTTGAGTTCCTTGATGAAATCAAGAAGTCTTACCGCCAAAAGTTCGATATCAAGAATTTGGTCTTTAACCGCACCTGTGAACGCAAGATGCTCTCCGACTGTCTTATCGTCAAACTTTGGCCAAAGCACACCCGGAGTGTCAAGCATTTCAAGGTTCTTTGCAATTGTATACCATTGATTACCTCTTGTAACGCCCGGTCTGTCCTCAACCTTTGCACGGTTCTTCTTTACCATTTTATTGATAAAAGAAGATTTGCCTACATTCGGAATACCGACAATCATAATTCTGATTGTGGGATTTACCATTCCTTTTTCTTTTTAATCTTGCAATCTTATGGCTCATAACCGTATTTACGGCTGGTGCAAATTTGTCAAGCCCTCTGCCGCTTTTACAGTCAACCGGGATAGCAACAAGATTCTGCTTTTTAAAATAGTCAATCCACATTTTCGTGGCAGTTTGATTAGCCATATCGCATTTATTGAGAAGAATAACTCTCGGCTTGTTCTGAACAAGTTTTGCAAGGTCGGGGTTACGACTGCTGACAGGAATTCTTGCATCAATAATTTCTGCGACAGCATCAACAAGTTTAAGACTTGACTGAATCTGTCTTTTTGTTTTGGTCATATGACCGGGGAACCATTGAATAGTCTGCATTTCGCTCATATATGTCATCCTTTAGAAATTTTCTGTTAATATAAATACTTGAATCTGTCAAGCGGAAAAAATATAAATTGTGCTTTTCCGATTACATCATCGACAGACACAAGGCCTATGCTTTTATCACGGCTGTCAAGAGAAATAATTCTGTTATCACCCATTACAAAGATATAACCTTCAGGGATAACATACGGAATTTGCAATGGATTTGACGGTTCTCGTGTTAAAGAAGAAACATACGGTTCATCAATTTTTATACCGTCAACATAAACTGCATTTTTACTGTAATCCACGACAAGCGTCTGTCCTTCAACGGCTATAACCCGTTTTATAATTCTCTTTTCAATCTGATTTTCAGCATTGATAGCTACAATATCGCCGCATTTTGGCTCATACATAAAATTTGTAATGAAAATTTTATCATCGCTGTGGAGCGTGTCAAGCATCGAATTTCCTACAACATTGGCATCTCGATGATAAAAGTAAACGCTACGGATATAATTGCAAACACAAAAATTATTGTCCGTGTAAAATCAAACATATAATTCGTGATCTTTTTATCGTTAATTTTAATTCTGATTTTATTCTTTTTAGGTTTTTGAGGCATATAACCCTCCGTAAAAAATAAAGCTTATTTCTATTATAAAACAGAAATAAGCTTTTCACAATATCAAAATTTAAATTAACATTAAATTTTTACAATCTTTAGCATCAGTACAGATAGCCGAAGTGGTCAAACGGATAAACTACAAACTGTGCCTTACCGATTACATCATCAACATCTATAAGACCGATTTTTGTACTGCGGCTGTCCATTGAATCCTTTCTGTTATCACCCATAACAAAAATTTTGCCCTCAGGAATAACCTCCGGAATTTCATTGTCACCTATATTGTTGCCGTAGGTTGAACCCTCTATGTACGGTTCATCAAGAACAACACCGTCAACTATGATTTGGTCGTTGTCATAATCGACCTTAACAGTCTGTCCCGCAACAGCGATAACACGCTTAATAATCGAACTGTTATACTCTGCACCGTGAGAAATAACAACGATATCGTTATTTTTGGGAGTGTAGAATAGATTTGTTACGATAACCTTGTCGTTAGTGGCAAGTGTGTTATTCATTGATCTGCCTTCAACATCAACAAGGCGGAACAAAAAGATAAGACAAACCACAACAACCGAAATTGCAAACAGGATACATCTTACCCAGTCATAAAAACCGGACATTGCGCCTTCCTCTTTTGCAACAAGAAATTGTTGTTCGGAAATTGACGGTTGCTGATCCACATACATTTCAGGATTGATATCTGAAGAATCGTTCACACCCTCAGGCTGAAGCACAGCCATATTAGCCTCATTGACATTATTTTTGCTTTTCTTCAACTTTGTCACCTGCTATAAAGAAAAATAGTAAAAAAGGGACTTTTAAAAGTCCCTTTTGATTTCGTGAATTACTTACGAATCTGCTCTTTAACCTTAGCAGCCGTTACCAACTCTGTCACGGAGATAGTAGAGCTTGCTTCTGCGAACCTTACCGTAACGAACAACCTGTACATCTTTAACATTGGGTGAATGGAGAGGGAATACTCTTTCAACACCAACGCCGTAAGCTACTCTTCTTACAGTAAATGTTTCAGCTACGCCACTGCCTCTTTTAGCAATAACAGTACCCTCAAACATCTGGATTCTTTCTCTTTCGCCTTCACGAATGTTTACTGATACCTTTACAGTATCACCTACGCTGAACTCAGGTGTTGTTTCCTTCACGCTTGCTTTGCAAAGAATAGTCTTTAATGCGTCCATTTTTATCCTCCTTATTTTTCCGACATTCTTACTCAAACGAGCAGCGGACTGTCACATCAAAATGACGGTTAAACCGTTATTTGAACCTCGTCGAGAGTTACGACGGTTTCAAATGCTTTAATATAATACCACATACGGAATAATAATGCAAGTGTTTTTTCAATTTAGTTTAAAAAATCGGTATATATCCCTTCAAGCTCCGATTAATGTGATGATATATTCTCAAGCTTTTTAAGATATTTTTTGAAATAATCAGGCAATTCGGAAGTAAATTCAATATATTCATTGGTTTTTGGATGAATAAAACCGATTTTTCTTGCATGAAGGCATTGTCCTTCAAAATCAACTTTTTCATTCTTTACGCCATACACCTTATCACCCGACACGGGATGACCTATATAAGCCATATGCACTCTGATTTGATGAGTACGACCAGTTTCAAGCTTGCATTTTATATGTGTGTAACCTTTATACCTTGTTATTACCGAATAATGAGTAACCGCATTTTTGCTGTTCTTTTCGATAACACACATTTTCTTTCTGTCTTTAGGATTTCTTCCGATTGGAGCGTCAACTGTTCCTTCATCATTTTTCAGATTACCAAATACAATTGACTCATACTCCCTTGTAAAAGAATGCTCCTTAATTTGTTCTGCAAGAGAACGGTGAGCAAAATCATTTTTTGCAACAATCAAAAGACCGCTTGTATCCTTGTCGATGCGGTGAACAATGCCGGGACGAAGTACGCCGTTAATTCCCGAAAGGCTGTCACCGCAATGATAAAGCAAAGCATTTACAAGAGTACCGTCATAATTTCCTGCGGCAGGATGCACCACCATTCCCTTTGGCTTATTCACAACAAGCAAGCATTCATCTTCATAAACTATATCAAGAGGAATATTTTCCGCTTTAGCCTCATAAGGCGTCGGATCGGGAACATTTACAACAACAATATCACCTTGCGAAAGCTTGTACTTTTTGAAACAACAGAGTCGTTTACAAGCACAGCTCCGTTCTCAATAAGATTAACAGCGGCAGAGCGTGATAAATCAATATTTGCATCCGAAATAAATTTATCAAGTCTTACACCGCTTGTTTCACAATTCAGTTTAAATTCATTCATTGCTTTTGTTGACCTTTTTTTCGGATTTCATAACATTAGAGAAAAACAGAACATAAACTATAAGAAGTAGTGTTCCGACTGTAATGCAGTAATCAGCAAAGTTACAAACAGGGGGAAAGAATGAAACACTGATGTAATCGACTACAAAACCGTAAAAAATCCTGTCAATCAAATTACCTATTCCGCCGCCGATTATAAGTGCCGCAGAAATATAGAACATCTTTCCTGACGGTTTCTTCTTGAACATAATATATATTATTATTGCAATAAGAACAGCAGTAACCGCTACGAAAAACCAACGCATATCCGAAAACATTCCGAAAGCAACGCCTCTATTCTCAACATAAGTAAAATCAAGTAATCCGTCAATGGCAGTTACCGAACCGACAGGCTGAAGATAGGTAAGCACAAAATATTTTATTATCGATCAGCGGCGCCTAAAAAGCACACCGATTATAAGAGCAATAACAGGCATTTTATCCTCCATAAACATAAATCGGTGTGTTTTATCACACCGATTTATTGTAATAGCAGTTATTATTTAAGATTTTGAACACAGCGGAAACAGATTGTAGGATGCTCTGCACACTGACCCACCGTCTTGCTGATAGCCCAGCAACGCTCGCACTTTTCACCCTCAGCTTTTTCAGGTTTGATTTCAAGCTCACCGCCGTTATCAACAATTTCAACTTCGGAAACTATGAATGCTTTGCACAAAGCTCAGGCTCAGCCTTTTTAAGGAATTCAAGTGTTTCGCCGCCTGCACAAAGTGTTACCTTTGCTTCAAGCGAACCCTTAATTGTCTTATCCTTTATAAAGGGATTCGAGTGACTTTTTAACATTATCACGGAGTTCGTGGATTCTGTCCCAGAAAGCCATAAATTTATCGTCAACATCAATAGCGATGTTTTCGGGAATCTCATTAAAGATAACATGTTCTGCATTCTCATTTGAGGAATGAGGCATGTATTTCCAAATTTCGTCTGATGTATACGCAAGGAGCGGAGCAATCATTCTTGTCATCGCGTCAAGGATAACATAGATTACAGTCTGAGCAGCTCTTCTTGAGAGGCTGTCAGCCTTTTCTGTATAAAGTCTGTCCTTGAGAACATCAAGATAGAAGTTAGACATATCAACAACACAGAAGTTGTGAATGCTGTGATATACAATATGAAACTCATAATTATCGTATGAAGTTCTAACCTTTGTGATAAGGTCATTAAGCTTTGCAAGTGCCCATTTATCAATCGGCAACACCTTGTCAAAGTCAACCATATCTGTATCGGGATTAAAGTCAGAAATGTTACCGAGAATGTATCTTGCGGTATTTCTGATTTTTCTGTATGATTCGGAAATCTGCTTGAGAATGTCCTTAGAAATATGAACGTCAGTCTGATAGTCGGTTGATGCAACCCAAAGTCTGAGTACATCAGCACCGTACTGCTTAATAACATCCTGTGGGCTGATGCCGTTACCAAGTGACTTACTCATCTTTCTTGATTCATCGTCAAGAATCATACCGTGAGTAAGAACAGCCTTGTAAGGTGCTCTGCCTCTTGTAGCAACGGATGTAAGGAGTGAGACTGGAACCAACCTCTGTACTGGTCGTTACCCTCAAGGTAAAGGTCAGCAGGTGATTCAAGGTTATCACGCTGTTCAAGAACAGCGGCATGCGATGAACCGCTATCGAACCAAACATCCATAATATCTTTTTCTTTATCAAATTCAGTACAACCGCACTTTTTACACTTTGTACCGGCAGGAAGAATCTCTGCGGCTGTGTGATTGTACCAAGCGTTTGAGCCTTCTTTACCGAATAAGTCAGCAACAGCAAGCATAGCATCCTTATCAATAAGAGCCTCTCCGCAATCCTTACAGAAGAAAATCGGAATCGGAACACCCCATTTTCTCTGACGACGGGAAATACACCAATCTTTTCTTTCTCTTACCATTGATGTAATTCTGTCCTTGCCCCATGCAGGAATCCACTTAACCGTATTGATAGCGTCAACAGCCTCATCCTTGAAATCGTCAACCGAACAGAACCACTGGTCTGTTGCTCTGAAAAGAATAGGAGTTTTACATCTCCAGCAATGCGGATACTGATGGACAATTTTCTTTAATGCAAAAAGTGAGCCGTTTTCTTCAAGATAGGCGGCAATCTTCTTATTAGCCTCATCAGTTGTAAGACCTGCAAACTGACCTGCTTCTTCTGTAAGAACACCGTTAGAATCAACAGGACAGATAATCGGAATCTCAGGGTAATTCTGACATACATTGTAGTCGTCAACACCGTGTCCGGGAGCTGTGTGTACACAACCTGTACCGCTTTCGAGAGTTACATGCTCACCAACGATAACAAGGGACTCTCTGTCAAGGAACGGATGTGCTGTTTTTATATACTCAAGCTCACTGCCCTTTACCGTTGCTACAACTTCAAAGTCTGTTATACCTGCCTCATCAAGAGCAGACTTATAAAGCTCGACGCCATAACAAGGTATTCAGCACCTGTTTTGATTACAGAATATTCAAATCTCGGGCCTACGCAAATTGCGACATTCGCAGGGAGTGTCCAAGTTGTAGTTGTCCAGATTACAAACTTAACCTTTGAAGGATCGATTCCCATATTTGAGAAAACGCCCTTATCGTCGGTTACATTAAACTTTACATAGATTGAATGGCAAGGATCTTCAGCATACTCAATTTCAGCCTCTGCAAGAGCAGTCTTACACTCCGGACACCAATAAACAGGCTTTAAGCCCTTGTAGATATAGCCCTTTGTAGCCATTTCTGCAAACACTCTGATCTGTTCAGCCTCAAACTCATGGTTAAGAGTGATGTACGGCTTATCCCATTCACCGATTACGCCAAGTCTTTTAAACTGTGTGCGCTGATCGTTAATGTAGCCTTTTACGAACTCTTCGCACATTTTACGAAGTTCAACAACAGAAATTTCGGCAGAATTACCGATACCGGCTTTCTTTCTTGCTTTAAGTTCCGTAGGAAGTCCGTGTGTATCCCAACCCGGAACATACGGAGCTTTAAAGCCTGCCATATTCTTATATCTTACGATAAAATCCTTAAGAATCTTATTAAGTGCATGACCAAGGTGAATGTCACCGTTAGCATAAGGAGGGCCGTCATGAAGAATGAACAGAGGCTTTCCCTCATTTACTTTCATAAGATTTTCGTAAACCTTTTCATCTTCCCAATTTTGAAGTGTAACAGGCTCGCTTTTCGGTAGACCTGCTCTCATAGGGAAGTCTGTCTTTGGAAGATTAAGTGTTGAATTATAATCCTGGGACATTTTATATTCTCTCCAATATCTAAAATCTAAATAAAAATCAGTCGGCAGTTACATCATAGTTATCGCCAAACTTGAGATGACTGAACTTGCTCTGTTTTTTAGGATGAGCAGATACTTCTTCAGTTTCAGCAATCGGCTCAGCTTTCATTTCCGAAGGTACTGCAATCTTAACATCATCTTCAACCTGAGGCTGTGCAGGAGCTGTCACATCCTCTGTAGGATACTTTTCGTCAAGTTCAGCTTTTGAAGCCTCAACATCGGAGGTTGAAGGAAGATCATCAATTGACTTAATATGCTTACTGTAAAGTGAAATAAGTTCATTTCTGAGATTAGCCGCATCTGACTGAAGCTGTAAATAATGCTCTTTCTCGGCAGCAGTCATATTGTTTGCGTCAACAAGGAGAGTCTGAGCCTTTGTTTCAGCATCACGAACAATCTTTGCAGCCTTTTCCTTTGCTTCTCTTATGCAGGCATCAGCAACCTTCTGTGAAGCAAGCAAAGCGTTTCTTACTGTTTCTTCATCTGCTCTGTACTGTTCAACTCTTGTTGCAAGAACATCAATCTTATGAACAAGGTTAGTTTTTTCTTTCTTCAATTGTTCAAAAGAAACAATGACTTCATCAATAAATGAGTCAACATCTTCAGCTCTGTAACCACCGTTAAGAGTGGCTTTTCTGAAGCTTATATTTTTAATTTCATCAATTGTAAGCATTTATCTGCACTCCTTATTTATAATGTATAACCGAAATTCTCATTCGACCTTTTCCTGTAGTTCCAAGTATACCTTTTAAAACGAATTTGCCTTTTCCGCGAATTGTAAAAACATCATTTTCCTTTAGGTTAAAACTGACATTTTTAGTTTCTTCAAAATTAACACATACGCTGTCCGACATAATGACAGTTTTTGTTTTTTCTCGTGACAGTTTACATACAGCGGCGACAATATTATCAAGTCGCAAAGAAGAAACTATAAATGTTTTTTCTTCCACTCCTCTTCCCTGCGGAAGCTTTGACAAATCAGCATCATCAACCTTAACGCCGACTCTGCCGACTTTTGAAATCTGCGACTTGACATAATCGGACAATTCCGCTTTTACAAATACAACAGCCCGTCCGTCCTCAACAAGAATATCCCCGACAGTTTCACGCTCTATTCCGAGCGACATCAACGAACCGAGAAAATCACGGTGAGTGAGTCGGTCGCATTTTCTGAATGAAAATTCAATGCCGCATATCGGGAACATACTCGTACTCGGTTCGTCAAAAAACAAGCCAAGCATTTTTCTCTCGGAATCATCATACCCGCCAAAGAAAAAGGTAGTTGTCGAAATATGCTTTTTAAGTTCGGAAACAAGAAGCGCTTGTTTCCTTTCACTCATAAAAGGCATAAAATACGGTTTCTGTCTTGTCAGACAAAGGTCAATACCGTTATTAAGCCGAGCAATCAGCTGTTTATTATCATCCGAAGTAAACACCGTTGTTCTCAAGCTCATCAAGTAAATCGTCGCCTGTCAGGTCAACATTGCTCGGAATAATGATATATGTATTTGTAGCGACACGCTTGATTTTACCACGGTTTGCATACGCAACACCGCTTAGAAAATCAAGGATTCTTCTTGCCATATCTTTATTTGTATCTTCAAGATTAAGAACTACTTTGTGAGCCTTCATAAGCTCATCGGCAATTGTGCGGGTTTCTTCGCCGAAACGCTCAGGCTTGAATAAACCAACCTGAAGATTGGTGGTAGCATTAATGTTTACGACCTTGTTTCCGCCGCCGAGATCTCTTTCTTTTTTAGTGTTTCTTACAGGTTCTTCTTTATAGTCTTCTTCTGCACCTTCGTCAGCATAACCATATTCATCGTACTCATACTCATCATCGGGGGCGTCCCACATGCGTTTAAACTTATCTACAAAACCAGCCATTATATAATCCTCCTAAAATTATGTATAATTCCTTGCACCGAATAATGCCGAACCAACTCTGACCATATTTGCACCTGCAAGTACAGCTTCGTAATAATCGGCAGACATACCCATTGAAAGAATATTCATATCTATATTATCTAATTTTTTTTGCGAGATGTCAATAAATATATTATGCATTTTATTGAAAAATTCAGAAATTTTCTGTGAAGATTCACAAATCGGAGGTATTGCCATAAGACCTTTAACTGAAATACCGTCCAATTCGGCAATCGACAAAGTAATTCTTCAAGCTGTTCGGGCATAACGCCTGACTTGTTTTCTTCTCTGCCGATATTTACCTCAACAAGAACATCACAGTTTTTATTGATTTTTAAAGCCTGTTTAGAAATTTCCGACGCAAGCTTTATTGAATCGACAGACTGGATAAGATCAACCTTATCGATAATTTGTCTTACCTTGTTTGTCTGCAAGTGACCGATAAACTGAAGAGAACAGTTGTCAAGGTTATACTTATCATACTTTGACAAAAGCTCCTGAACCTTGTTTTCACCTATGTGGTCAAGTCCAAGTGAAATTGCGTGGTTAATAACCTCAGGTTCAACCATTTTTGTTGCAGCAAGAAATGTAATATCCTCACGCTTTCTTCCGGACTTTTCGGCAGCCTCGGCTATTCGCTCATCAATAAATTTGTAATTGTATTCAACGTCAGTTAACAACTTTTCCGTCATACAAATCATCTCCTTCAAGAATTACCTGATCATATAACTCAACTGTTGTGCCGTCAACAAGGTCTTTGCTGTCCGGCTCCGGATCGCAAATAACATAATCATCGTCGGCATACAGAATAGATATCTGTTTGAATCGCACTTCACTTCCGTGAAGCACATATACACCCTGAACCTTAACCTGTTCGGTATGTTTATTGTCATTGTCATCATAGGTTGTCTTTGTTACATAGTCATCATGAATAGCCTTTTTGCTGATTCTCAAGCCAGTGTATGAACCAAGACCTATTTCAATCGGTTCCTGTCTTGCCTGAGCAAGGTCGGAATTCATATAGTCACACTCAAGAATAAGAAGGGCGTCGCTGTCTTTTGATTCCTGATAAATCCTCTTGATAGTGGCGGGAATGCTTTCAGACGATGCGTCGAGAACAGTACCGTAGCGGAACCGTCCCACAAAGAAAGTCTTGTTGCCTCATCAGCCGTAACCTTACAGGCAACATACCATTTCAATCCCGTTACAACCTTGCCTGCAATATTGCCGGACACTTTTGTCTGCTTTACATTATCAAGGTCAGAAAGAGTCAGACGATCAAGATTATTGTAATCAAGCGCATTTTCATATCCGTCACAATGCGAGAGAAAACAACCTGATTTTTCAGTCGTAATATTACCTGTTGATTTTCCTGTTTTGCCTTCAAGAGTGGCTATTTCAGCCTGAAGTTCTGAAATTCTGTCATTAAAGTTAGTGGCTTTGCCTGTGTAAATCTGTCTTTGGTTTATTGAATAAAGCAGATTATTTGTGACATTATCAATATTTGCCAAATCGCCGTCATTGATACTGCGAATTTGTGAAATGATATTATTATTTATATTGTTGTTGATAGTATCAATACCTATGTTGCCGGCCGTGCTTGTTTTTTGAAGTGTCTGCAAATCGGAAAGCTGTTCCTGTAATGCGCTGATTTTTGACTGTGAAGCTGCGTCATCATCATTTGCATACGATTTTGCAATTTCACCGCCGGACTTTTACCTCGTCACCGTCATGCACTGTATATGAAAGCACACCCGAAGTATTATTCTGAATCATATTTTCATCACGGATAATAAATCCGTTTGAATAAATTTTATCCGTGACTGTTGTTTGAACAGCATTTTCAGTCGGATACATTTTAAAATTTGTACTTATCAGAAGATAGGCGGCATAAACAACCGCAAGAACTGATAACGCAATCATCAAAATTCGTCCGAAAAGCAATTTATCCATAAAGTAAGCCTCTTTCGATTACAGCCTTTGCATAACTGTATATTTCTTCAAATGAATTATATTCATCAATATAAATCCAATTAATCTCCGAATCCCGCTTAAACCAAGTAATTTGTCTTTTCGCATATCTGCGGGTTTCCATTTTCAATTTTTCAACACAATCATTCAGATTTTTATTTTCTTTAAAATAAGGAATCAATTCCTTGTATCCTATTGCCTTTATTGATGTATAGCTCAGGTCGGAATTAATAACCCGTTCAGCCTCCTCAAGCAAACCTTCTTCAAGCATAATATCTACACGCTTGTTTATTCTATCATAAAGCACCTGTCTGTCACGGCAATTAAGACCGATTTTTACAGTTATATACGGAGACGGTATTTTATGTGATTCTTCAATTTGTTGTGTGATAGTTTTTCCTGTTGTTTTGTAAAATTCAATGGCACGGATTATTCTTTTAAGATTTCTGCTTTCACGAAGTCTGTCTGCCGATTCAGGATCGGATTTTGCAAGCATTTCAAGCAACCTGTCTGTTCCATGTTCTTCGGCAATCTTGCGAAGTTCTAAACAATATTCTTCATCCCGCTTTATAATCACTGAAAGAAACATTGTTCAGAAGTGAATCAACATAAAGACCTGTTCCGCCGACAATAAACGGTAATTTGCCTCTTGAATGGATATCTGCTATACATTTTGAAGCATCAGTTACATATGACGCAACCGAATATGTTTTATCAGGCGGAAGAAAGTCCATCATATGATGAGGAATTCCGTCCATCTCTTCTTTGGTAGGTTTGGCTGTTGCAATCTGCATTCCCGTATAAATCTGCATGGAATCGGCAGATACGATTTCACCGTTAAAATGCTTTGCAAGTTCAACCGAAAGTTTTGTTTTGCCTGATGCGGTAGGACCGACAATTGAAACCGTATTAATAGATTTTTCCAAAAAATCACACCCTGCCAAATTGTTTTTCAATTTCACCCTTTGTAAGAACAATGCAAATCGGTCTGCCGTGAGGGCAATACTTGATTTCAGGATGTTCTTCAAGGTGTTTTACAATCCCTATAAGCTCCTCAGGCGTACTTTTATTGCCTGCCTTTATAGCTGAACGGCAAGCAACATTGCTGTAAAACCAATCCATTTTTTCGGTAAAGATATCGGTTTTACCCTGAGAAATGTAGCCCGACATCTCGGTAATGCAATCTTCAATTTCAACAGCCGGAATATACTGCGGAGAACTTCTTACAATAACCGTACTGTTACCGAAATCTTCAACTTCAAAGCCGCAATCGGAAAACATATCAAGATTATTAATTGCCGCATCATACTCGGTTTTTCCGAGAGTGACTGTAACAGGAGCAAGTAAAATCTGCCTGTAGTCAGCAGCCTTTTCGGCTTTGAGTTTTTCATAAATAATTCTCTCATGGGCGGCATGTTTGTCTATCAAAAGAATATCTTTATTGTTTTTTTCTGCAATGATATATGTATCGAAAGCCTCTCCGATATATTTGATGCTCGTCTGATTATCGTTTACAAGAACAGGCTCTTTTGATTTCTCAATAGATTCTTCCGAAACAATTACATTAACCTCTTTAGGGCTTACAATCGGACTTTTATCGGTAATACTTTCTGTATCAGTTTTTTCATCTTCAACAAGCGAAGTTGGCTGAACAATTTCAGGCTTGAAAGTTGATTTTAACTTTTCTTCCTCTTTCGCCTTATTTATCGCCTGTTGGCTGAAAATATCAAACGGATTGGATATATCCGCAACTTTTATATCATCAATGGACTTTGTAACAGAACGAATAGCTGCCTCGCCTATCTTCTTATTATCATTAAATGCGACATCCGAAAACGGATTAAAATCATCGGATTTTCCGGATGTAACAACAGGTTTTGCAACCTCTGTTATTGGTTTGTCAGGTATCGGTTTAGCATACTGTTTTTGTACAAAATCATTTTTAGAACTTTGCACAACAGGCTTGTTCAGAATGGCAGGTGCATTGTTAAACGGATTAAACTTATTTTGCACCTCATTAAAAGCCGTTTCCTTTTTAAATGATGCTTTTTTACGGCTGTCATACTTCATAAGTGAAGATTTTACCGCATGATAAATCGCATCAAAAACAGGTCTTTCATTTATAAATCTGACCTCAAGCTTTGAAGGATGAACATTTACATCAATAATTTCACACGGTAATTCGATATTAAGAACACACGACGGAAATTTTCCGACCATAATTGAGCCCTTAAAAAGCCTCCTCAAGTGCAACCATAGCCGTTCTGGTTTTGATGTACCTTCCGTTTATAAAAAAATTCTGCATATTACGATTTGGTCTTGAGTGTTCGGGCTTTGAAATATAGCCGTAAACCTTTATTGCATCAAGCTGATAATCAACCGGAATAAGTCCTTTCGCAAAATCTTTTCCAAAAACCGAATATATTGCAGAAATAAGTTTTCCGTCGCCGAATGTACGAAGAACCTGCTTTCCGTCTTTAATGTATGTAAATGCGATTTCGGGATGTGATAAAGCAGTTTTGTCGATTATATTTGAAACTGCGTTACCCTCCGAAACATCCTTTTTCAAAAATTTTGCACGAGCAGGAATGTTGTAGAACAAATCTCTGATAACAAAGGTTGTGCCGACAGGACAACCTGCATCATCAAAGCTCTGTTCTTCACCGCCGTCAATTTCATATGAAGTTCCGATTTCCTCGTTTACATTCCTCGTAATAAGTTGAAGTCGTGACACTGCACAAATTGACGCAAGAGCCTCTCCTCTGAATCCGAGTGTAGAAATACTGTCCAGGTCAGATTCAACCTTAACTTTACTGGTTGCGTGTCTTAAAAACGCAACTTTGATATCGTCACGGTAAATACCGCAACCGTCATCGGCAACACGCATGAATGTTGTACCGCCGTTTTTTATCTCAACGGTAATATTTTTTGCGCCTGCGTCAATTGAATTTTCTACAAGTTCCTTTATAACCGACGCCGGTCTTTCAACAACCTCGCCGGCGGCGATAAGTTCAGCAACATGCTTATCAAGTACATTGATTACACCCATTTGTGTCACCTCCTAATATTAAATCATACCTTTAAGTTCATAAAGCAAGTTCATTGCTTCAATCGGAGTAAGAGTATTTATATCTGTATCTTTCAGCTTTTCAATCACGGGACTTTCAGCCGAACCGATAAGTGAAAGCTGCATATCGTCTGAATTATCCTGCTTTTGAATATTGGCATTCTCGTTTTTATATTTGCCGTGTTCAAGGTCTTTTAAAATTTCCTTTGCTCTTGAAATTACAGACTGCGGAATGCCTGCAAGCTTTGCAACCTCAATACCGTAGCTGTCATCTGCTCCGCCGGGAACAATTCTTCGCAGAAAAGTAATGTCATCGCCACGCTTTTTAACTGCTATGTTATAGTTTTTTACACCGTCAAGGAGTTGTTCCATAACCGTGAGTTCGTGATAATGAGTTGCAAAAAGTGTTTTTGCACCGAGTTTTTTTCTGTCGGCACAAAATTCAAGCACTGCCCTTGCTATGCTCATACCATCAAAGGTCGAAGTACCTCTGCCGATTTCGTCAAGAATAAGTAAGCTTTTTGAAGTTGCATTTTTAATGATATTGGCAACCTCGCTCATCTCAACCATAAAGGTTGACTGTCCAGATGCAAGATCATCAGACGCACCTACACGAGTAAAGATGCTGTCTACAATTCCGATTTCGGCAGAAGACGCCGGAACAAAACTGCCTATCTGCGCCATAAGAACAATAATGGCAATCTGTCGCATATAGGTTGACTTACCCGCCATATTTGGACCTGTAATAATTGCTACTCTGTCATTGGCAGAATCAAGGCTGACATCATTCGGAACAAACGGTGCATCTTTTAATAGAGCTTCAACAACAGGATGTCTAGAATCTTTAATTCTTATTGCGGTTGAAAGGTTTACATCAGGTCTTATGTATCTGTTGTCAGCCGCAACATTTGCAAGTGATGTAATAACATCAAGATTAGCAATGGCTTTTGCGGTTTTCTGAATTCTTTCAAGATTATCCGAAACCGTCTTTCTGACATCATCAAAGAGGTTGTATTCAAGTGCAACCGATCTGTCTTTTGCACCGAGGATTCTGCCCTCTACATCTTTCAAATCCTGAGTAATATATCTTTCACAATTGGTGAGTGTCTGCTTTCTTATGTATGTTTCGGGTACCATGGATTTATACGAATTTGATACTTCAATATAATATCCGAATACCCTGTTATAACCGACTTTAAGCTTAGGAATTCCCGTTATATCACGCTGTTCAGCCTCAATACGGGCAAGAATTCCCTTTGAGTCATTCATATCGCCTGTCACGGAATCCAGCTCTTCGTTATAACCTCTCTTAATCATACCGCCCTCACGGACTGTAAACGGGGGTTCTTCAACGATTGCAGAATCAATAAGAGAATGAATGGCCTCAAGCTTATCAATGCTTTTATAAATATATTTAAGATAAACCGATTTACAATCAACGAGCAAATCCGAAATCTGCGGAAGATTCTGAATTGCTCCGCAGAGTGAACGCAAATCTCTTGCATTTGCAGAACCGTAAACGATTCTTGTCATAAGTCTTTCAATGTCAAATATACCAGAGAGTGTGTCTGTAACATCCATACGGAGCATATTATCGTTTACAAGCTCTTCAATCGCACTCTGACGGTTGTTAATTGAAGTTATATTAAGCAAAGGATGTTCAAGCCATGAACGCATAAGGCGTTTGCCCATTGCGGTTTTTGTCTTGTCAAGCACCCACAAAAGTGAACCCTTTTTATCCTTTGTCAGCATTGTTTGTGTGAGCTCAAGATTACGCGCGTGTGTAATCAAGGCTCATATATTGATTTTCTTTGTAGAACTCAATGTGATTTATTCTTTCAAGTCCCGTTTTCTGAGTATCACGAAGATATGAAAGCAATGCACCGAGAACGCATACAACAACAGATTTGTCAGATACGGTACTGTATTCATCCGCAAACTGTGATTTTACAACATCAGTACATACCGACTCGTCAAATTTTTCATCTTCGAGCATTTCAACTCCAGCCGAAAGTTTCGCTTTAATGAACTTAGGCAGCTCTTTCAGCTTTACAATGTCACCGCCAATGAGAATTTCACGGGGATTATAGCTTGTAAGCTGATTGGTAAGAACATTATAGCTGTCATTACCCCTGATTTCTGTAGCATATAATTCTCCTGTGGAAATATCACAAAAACAAAGTCCTATAGTTTTATTTTTAGAATACATACAGCAAATGTAGTTGTTTTTGCTCTCATCAAGCATACTCGATTCCATTACGGTACCGGGAGTAATTACTCGAATAATATCACGCTTTACAAGACCTTTTGCCTTTGCAGGATCTTCCGTCTGTTCGCAAATTGCAACCTTATAGCCCTTTGCAACAAGTCTTGCAATGTAACCCTCACAGCTGTGAAACGGAACTCCGCACATTGGAGCACGCTCGGCCTGTCCGCAATCCCTTCCTGTAAGAGTAAGTTCAAGCTCCTTTGATGCAAGCTTTGCATCATCGTAAAACATTTCGTAGAAATCTCCAAGTCGGAAGAACAAAATGCTGTCTTTGTTTTCTTCTTTAATTTTGAAATACTGTTGCATCATTGGAGATAACTCCGCCATTTGTTTCACTTCCTTAACAAAATTTAGAACCGTTTATCAGCCGCAACCGCCGCATGTAGCACAGCTGCCTGAGCATGATGACTGGCTGTAATCAGCAGTCTCGGGATCTGCACCCTCAGCAGACTGCTGAACAATTGCGAGAACTCTGTTTGCAACAACATCAAAAGCAGCCTTTGCATCATTGTAGGCAATCATATTCTCGTTTGACATAATCTGAGAATATGCCTCTCTCATCTCGGTATTAAGCTTAGAAAGCTTTTCCTGATCTCTTTCTTTTTTAGATGCCTCATTGTTGATTGACATTCTTTTAAGATTGAATTCACCGATAAGACGCTGAAGCTCCATATCTGCATCTGCATTCTTCTGAGCGTCCTGCAATTTTTTATATGAGTCTTCTTCCTGAATGAGTCTTCCAAGTTCCCTTGCTTTCTCAATGATATCCATAGTTTTAACCTCCGATTATTTTACAAGCTCACCCTTTAATATCCAGTTGCGAGCCTTTGTTATTTTTACATTTCTGAATGTTCCGATACAGTCCTTTGATCCTTCAAGCTCAACTATTATGTTACCGCTTGTACGACCGCACAATTCACCGTTCTTATCGTTTTCACCTTCAATAAGTACCTTTTCGGTTTTGCCAACCATTGAAGAACAACGCTTTGCCGCAATTTCTTCCTGAACATCAAGAAGTTCACGGAACCATTTTGATTTTTCTTCAGCGGAAATCGGATCGTCCATTTTAGCCGCAGGAGTACCTACTCTCGGTGAGAAAATGAAGGTAAAGAGTGATGTAAACTCAACCTCACGGATGAGCGATAAAGTTTCTTTGAAATCTTCATATGTTTCACCCGGAAAACCTACAATGATATCACTTGTAAGTGAAAGACCGTCAATTTTCTCTTTAGCATAATTGATTATTTCAAGATACTTTCTGCGGTCATAGTGACGGTTCATTGCCTTAAGCACTCTGTCCGAACCGCATTGGAACGGAAGATGAAGATGCTTGCTTATATGGGTACCCGATGCAATTGTGTCAATAAGTTCCTTTGAACAATCCTTCGGGTGAGATGTCATAAAGCGAAGCCAATAATCTCCGTCAATTGAATCGACCTCACGCAAAAGCTGTGAAAAGTTTACTTTCTCGGAAAGACCTTTTCCGTATGAATTTACATTCTGACCGAGAAGGGTAATGTCTTTATAACCCGACTCAATCATATTTTTAGCCTCAGAAACAATAATATTCTTTTCACGACTGCGTTCTCTGCCTCTTACATAAGGCACAACGCAATATGTACAGAAGTTGTTGCAACCGTACATAATCGGTAACCAACCCTTGAAAGTGCCGTCACGCTTAACAGGAAATCCCTCATAAAGTTGATTATCGTCATTACCTCTTTCAAACACTCTTTTGCCATCAAGAAGAGCGTTATACATAAGCTCAGGAAAATGGTGCAATGAATGAGTACCAAACACAAGTCCTACAAAAGGAAAGCTCTTGTAAATTTTATTGGCAACGTGCTCCTGCTCCATCATACAACCGCACAAAGCAATAAGAATCTGCGGATGCTTACGCTTTAGATTTTTAATGCACCTACATTGCCAAACACTCTGTCCTCAGCATGTTCTCTTACGGCACAGGTATTGAAAAGTATGAAATCCGCATTGTCCGGTTCGTCTGAAAACTCAAATCCCGACTGTTCAAGCATACCCTTAATTTTTTCACTATCAGCCACATTCTGCTGGCAGCCGTATGTTCTGATATACGCAACAGGCTTCTCTCCTCTTTTGCGGATATCCATAATTTCAGCTATTAAATTCATATACTCCGATTGTTTTTCGGAAATTTTCTGACTGTCAGGCAAAGAAATGCCTCCTAACCCATTGTATTAACTGTTAGATTATAACACAAGATATACGGTTTTTCAATGTTTTTCACAGGTTTTTCAAAATTTACTTCTTATAAGACTGAAACAGAGAACCGTATCCGGACGGTATATTACCGACTATTACGGATTGTGCAATTTCAAAATCGGTAGTAAATGTTATTTTGCCTGAATAATCAAGCGAGGTAGTCATTATTTTTGAGGTGAGCAAAAGCTTTATATGGTGGATTGTCTGATTTATTCCCGCTTGTTCAAATGTACTTATAACTTCCGAAGAAAAGCTTCCTGTAAGATTAAAATTTACGGGAATGCAAGGCCCGACATTCGAGAGTATTGTAATATTCGTAAATGAACCGAGAGGTATTTCAATTTCATTGTCATATACCTTAGCTATTTCCTTTTGTACGGCTTTCGTGATGTCGGCTTTAATTCTGTTGATTTTGAATGAATCTGTTTCGATGGACTGCACATTTCCGTTTTTATCACAATTAATCTTTGCAATATCACTGTAAGAATAATTAAGCTTGTCAAGTGTATTATTCACTGCATCACAGACAGAATTTACAGACAATATTTCAGCCTGAATTCTTATGTACTCCGGTCTGAAATCTGACAAATGCACCTCGCAGAAAACAGTAACACCGATAATCAGTAAAACCACAGAAAGAAGTATTTTCTTTAAAAGAACAAATTTTCTTTTACACCTTTTTCTGTACAACATAAAAACACCCCTCGTATATACTATACGAAGGGTGTTTGTTTTGTTAATTATTCTTCTGTGTCCGAACAACCGCCGCATGATGCACAATCGGCATCACACTCGTCATCTTCCTCATTGCTGAAAAGCTCTGAAAAATCAAACTCAAGGTTCTCACCACAGTTAGGACACTCGATTTCGCCTTCAAGAAGGACATCTTCGGAAACATTAAGCTTCTGACCGCATGAATCACAAGTTACCTCATAAAAAGGATTCTCTTCATCATCAAAATCGTAATCGTCATCTTCATCGTCATAATCTTCAATGTCATAGTCCTCGTCATCGTAAACATCAGACTCAACATCAGCAAGATCCTGATCAATTTCGTCAACCTGAGCGCTTAACTCATCGTAAAGTTCTTCCATGTCGAGATACTTCAAAAGCCATATCATCAAGAAGATCAACGATTGCATTAAGAACCTTTACTTCAGGTTTTGACTCATCAAGCTCCAAACCGTCGCAAAGACCGCGAATGTAAGAAATTTTTTCAGTAAGATTCATAACTGATTCTCCCGCAGAAATTATGCTCTGCCCATATATTCGCCTGTTCTTGTGTCGATCTGAATAACTTCGCCCTCATCAATAAAGAGAGGAACTTTAATTTCAGCACCTGTTTCAAGAGTTGCAGGCTTTGTAGCGTTGGTTGCTGTGTCACCCTTAAAGCCGGGATCTGTCTTTGTAACCTTAAGTTCAACAAAGTTCGGAGGCTCAATGCCGAATACATTGCCCTTGTAAGAAAGAACCTTGCACACCATATTTTCCTTAACAAACTTAAAGTTGTCGCCGAGAACGCTCTTGTTAATCGGAATCTGCTCCCATGTTTCTGTATCCATGAAGTAGTAAAGATCGCCGTCTGAATAGCTGTATTCCATATCCTTTCTGTCAATGAAAGCTGTGGGATACTTATCGTTCGGGTTGAAAGTTTTTTCAACTACTGCGCCTGTAATAACATTTCTGATTTTAGTTCTTACAAATGCAGAGACACCCTTACCGGGCTTTACATGCTGGAATTCAATGATTGATACAACCTGACCGTCCATTTCAAATGTAACGCCGTTTCTGAAATCACCTGCTGATATCATTAGTAATACCTCCTAATTATCTTTCATACGGAAATACGGTAATGTATGCCGTAATATAACAATTTACATTATACATAACAATGACAAAAAATGCAAGACTTTTTATTACACAATAATGAGTTCTTTGGGGAGTGAAACAAAGTTTTTGTACCCTGTATCAGTCACGCAAAGCATATCTTCAATACGAACACCGAATTTACCCGGCAGATATATTCCCGGTTCATCGGTTATTATCATACCTTTTTTCAGGATTGTTTCACTTCTCGGAGATACAACGGGAGATTCGTGGATATCAAGTCCTACACCGTGACCGGTTGCATGACCGAAATATTTTCCGTAACCGTTTTCCGAGATTATATCTCTTGCAATTTTATCGACATCAGAACATTTTGCTCCGGGTTTTACGCTGTCAAGTACAGCAAGCTGAGCTTTTAATACGATGTCATAAACCTTTTTCATTTCTTCGTCAGCCGACTTGATTGCTACCGTACGCGTAGTATCGCTGTGATAGCCGTCAAAAATTGAGCCGATATCAAAAGTAAAGAAATCTCCCTCACTGACAATATCATCTGACGGAACTCCGTGAGGCAGTGAAGTCTTTTTTGCCTGTAATCGTAATGAGGTCAAATGAAACACCTTCACCGCCGTTAAGCTTTATGAGGTGTTCAAGCTCAAGTGCAACCCTGCGTTCGCTGACACCGGGTTTTAGGTAATTCAACACCTCGAGATATGACTTTTCGGTTATCTCCTGTGCTTTAGCTATTTTTTTAATTTCTGATTCATCCTTGATACATCTGATTTCTTCGATCTTATGATCAAGACTGCCGTCACAAACGCACTCAATATTATTTTCCGAAAAAGCCTTTTTAAAACGATTATATTTTTCAACCGTAATATCGGATGCCTCAAAAAATACATTCACAACAGAAATGTTCTTAAATTCGCTTATAAGGTCTTTAAACAACTTAGTAAAGCAAACAACCCTGCATCCGCTTGATTTTTTTAAAAGCAGCCTCATAATATCTGAAATCAACAAAAGGACAGTTTCATTTTCAGTCACAAGTAAATAACCTTCGCTGTGAAAGAATCCGCAAAAATAACCGATATTCTTCTCATTAGTCAACAAAACAGCCTGACTGTTACTGTCAAGAACCGTCTTTAAATTTTCAAGTCTTTGCTCAAATAAAGAGTTTTGCATTACATCAAGTCCTTTAATGCATTGATTGCGAGAAAGTAACTGTTTTTGCCAAAACCTGCAATCTGACCGACACAAACAGGTGCGATTACAGATGTATGTCTGAACTCTTCTCTTGCGTGAATATTAGACATATGAACCTCTACAAAAGGAATCTTTACACAAGCAATGGCATCTCTTAAAGCATAACTGTAATGTGTGAGAGCGCCTGCGTTAATTACAACACCGCCAAAGTTACCCTTTGCCGAATGAATTTTATCGATAAGATCTCCCTCGTGATTTGACTGAAAAACTTCGGCAGAAAAGCCGCTGCTTTCTGCATATGAAATAATCTGCTTTTCAATATCGGAGGCAGTTTCTTCTCCGTATATTCCCTTTTCACGGACGCCTACCATATTGAGGTTAGGTCCGAGTATAACAAGAATCTTTTTCATAGTGTCACCTTTTTCAAAGAAATATGAAGATAAAACAAAAAGCGGACAGAATGCTCTGTCCGCCTGTTTGATTACCTGTATTTGCGTTTGCGAGCTGCTTCGGATTTTTTCTTACGCTTTACAGAGGGCTTTTCATAAGCTTCTCTTTTGCGAACCTCAGCAATAACGCCAGCTCTGGCACACTGCTTTTTGAATCTTCTTAAAGCACTTTCAAGGGATTCATTCTCTTTAAGTCTAATCTCTGCCATCTATCTTCCCTCCCATCTGCCACCGGGCATGGGTAATTTGCATATAATTGCAAATGTTATTATACATTATGACTCGAATAATGTCAATAGCATTGTAGAAATTTAGGTCAAATTAATTTTAAAAGTTGAATTATGGCTTAACAACAAGGTTTACAAGTTTCTTCGGAACAACAATTTCTTTAATAATTTTCATTCCGTCAATAGCCTTTTTGACATTTTCGTCATTCTTTGCAAGATCAAGAACAGCATCTTTGTCTGCATCAACAGGAATGTTAAGCTTAGCTTTAATTTTGCCGTTTACCTGAACAACAATTTCTACACTTTCGTCAACGCATTTTGACTCGTCATATTCAGGCCACTCGGCTTCGGCAAGAATACCGTTACCAAGCTTACAAGCCTCGTAAACTTCTTCCGTAACATGAGGAGCAAACGGATTAAGGAGAATTGAGAAAATTCTGAGTTCTTCCTTATTAATTGACTTTACATTTGAAATATCGTTGATTAAAGCCATAAGAGTCGCGATAGCAGTATTGAACTTTATATTTTCAATATCCTCGCCAACCTTTTTGATTGCCTTGTTAAATGCACCTTCAAGCTCAGGTCGGATTTTATCACCGTCAATGAGAACACTCTGAAGATTCCAGTAACGCTCAACGAATCTGCGACAGCCTCGATGCTTGCCTTACTCCACGGAGCAGCCTTTTCAAAGTCACCAATGAACATTTCATATAAACGCATTGTATCTGCACCGTATTCGTCAACGATTTCATCGGGATTTACGACATTGCCTCTTGATTTACTCATCTTCTCGCCGTTTTCACCGAGAATCATACCGTGTGAAGTACGCTTAGCGTATGGTTCCGGAGTAGGAACAACACCGATATCATAGAGGAACTTATGCCAGAAACGGCTGTAAAGAAGGTGGAGAGTTGTATGCTCCATACCGCCGTTGTACCAATCAACAGGTGACCAGTAGTTAAGAGCCTCTTTTGATGCAATGGCATTTTTATTGTGCGGATCCATATATCTGAGATAGTACCATGATGAACCTGCCCACTGAGGCATTGTATCGGTTTCTCTCTTAGCCTTACCGCCGCAAAGCAAGGACAGGTTGTGTTAATCCAGTCTGTCATCTTGGCAAGCGGTGATTCTCCGTTATCAGTCGGTTCATATGACTCAACCATAGGCAGTCTGAGCGGAAGGTCTTTTTCATCAATCGGAACATAGCCGCACTTCTCACAATATACCATCGGAATAGGCTCGCCCCAATAACGCTGACGGGAAAATACCCAGTCACGGAGTTTGTAGTTAACCTTTGAATGACCCTTACCCTCACTTGTGAGCCAGTCAATAATTTTCTTCTTTGCTTCATCAACAGTAAGACCGTCAAGCATGCCCGAGTTAACCATAATACCCTTGGCACAATCTGTGTAAGCCTCTTTCTGAACATTGCCGCCTTTAACAACTTCAATAATAGGAAGGTCGAATTTTTTTGCAAATTCCCAGTCACGGGTATCGTGAGCAGGAACAGCCATAATAGCACCTGTACCGTATGATACAAGAACATAGTCAGAAATAAAGATTGGGATTTCCTTATTGTTTACAGGGTTTATAGCATTAACACCGTCAATTCTGACGCCTGTCTTTTCTTTAGCTACCTCTGTTCTTTCAAAGTCAGACTTACGAGCGGCAGCCTCCTGATACTTCTTGATTTCGTCCATATTAGAAATCTTGTCAGCCCACTTTTCAATCATTGGGTGTTCAGGAGAAATTACCATGTATGTAGCACCGTAAAGTGTATCGGCACGAGTTGTATAAATTGTTAGTGTGTCGCCTGTTGTAGTTGTAAAATCAACCTCCGCACCCTTACTTCTGCCAATCCAGTTCTTCTGCTGTGCTTTTACTCTGTCAGGATAATTTACAAGGTCAAGGTCATTGATAAGTCTGTCTGCATATTTTGTAATTTTAAGCATCCACTGTGACTTAACCTTGTGAACGACTTCACTTCCGCAACGCTCGCAAACGCCGTTTACAACTTCTTCGTTTGCAAGAACGCACTTGCATGAAGTACACCAGTTTACATTCATCTCTTTTTTATAAGCAAGACCGTGCTTATAGAGCTGAATGAAAATCCACTGAGTCCACTTGTAGTATTCGGGATCTGTTGTATTGATTTCTCTGCTCCAGTCAAAAGAAATGCCGAGTGACTGAATCTGCTTTTTAAAACGGGCAATATTCTTCTTTGTTACAATTTCAGGGTGAATGTGATTCTTGATCGCATAGTTCTCGGTAGGAAGACCGAAAGCGTCCCAACCGATAGGATAAAGAACATTGTAACCCTCAAGTCTGCGTTTTCTTGCAACTGTATCAAGTGCTGTGTACGGACGGGGATGACCTACATGAAGGCCCTGTCCCGACGGATACGGAAACTCGATAAGAGCATAAAACTTTTCTTTTTCTGTGTCATCACTTGCGTGGAACACACCCTTATCTTCCCAGATTTTTTGCCATTTCTCTTCTACGGCTTTATGATTGTATTTCAAACTAACCCCTCCTGCAATTAATCAACGATACCTGTCAGGTCAACGCTTTCGCCGTCCTGCCAAAGTCTTTCAAGGTCATAAAAATCACGGGCCTCATCATCAAACACATTGACAATAACATCAATGTAGTCAAGAAGAATCCATGAATTTGATCTGTAACCTTCTATATGACTTACCGAAATTCCTGCCTGATCAAGCTTGTATTCAACCTCATCGGCAAGCGCCTTGACATGGGTTGAGCTTGTACCTGTTGCAATTACCATATAGTCGGCAAGAACAGAAACATCGGCAATTTTAATAATCTGAATATCAAGTCCCTTTTTTGAACTCAGGGCTTTTGCTTTGCAAGTATTGCTTCATCGTAAGAACTCATTTGTTTTTTCCTTTCGTTTGGGATATTTGCAGAACAATTTCATTATAGCAGGCAACTTCATCGGGATGAATCGCAAGCTGTCTTTTAGAAAGATCCTTGAATGTAAACTGATAGCCGTAAAGCATAGCCTCCTCAAGGCTCTTTTTAGATTTCTTTCTCATTGTTGCCACACCGCTGTATGTACGCTCCTCGGAAGTAAAATCAGCGGTAAAAATAACTTTCTCCAAAAGACTCATTCCCGCTCGTCCTGTTGTGTGATACCTTATTGCGTTGAGTATATCTTCATCGTCAATGCCAAGCTCATCACGGACAACAATGCTTCCGCTCATTCCGTGCCAAAGCTTTGGTGCATGAAGTTGAACATTGTCTAAAATTATACCACTGTCGATAATAATTTGCAACTGCTGTTCCTTTGGCATTTCTTTGGTTATATCATGCAAAATACCGGCAATCTCAGCCTTATTTTCATCAGCGCCATAATGTTTTGCGAGCTTTTTAGCCTCTTTCGCAACATTTACACTGTGACTAAATCTGTAATCGCCCATTCTTTCACGGATTATTTTTTTGTAATCAGAGATATTCAAAGCACTCACTTCCGATATAAATTATTTTTTATAATATAATCGTAAACACTTTTATCAAGCATACCGCTTATCAAATCAAATTCATCAAGGTTATCCCTTATGAATGTTGACGATACGCTTATTACGGGATTTGGCAGAATAACCGCATCTGCTCCCATAGGTTTCAGAACATTCTTGTAGAATTTTTCAAGTTCAGACTTATTTTCATCATCACGGGGAATTGTTATTATTGACGATTTTTCAAATATAATTTTGGGATTTTTCCACCTATCCAGAGTCAGGAACATATCCGCACCCATTATTGTATATAAGTGATCATCAGGATAAATTTCTTTTAGCTGTGTAACAGTTTCATAGGTGTAGCTTTTTCCCTGTCTTTTAATTTCGATATCGGACACAGAAAAGTTTTTCTTTCCCTTGCACGCAAGTTCACACATATTAAGGCGATCGTTTTCGCTTGCAAGGTTCTTGCTTATTTTGTGCGGCGGAACAGCCGTAGGTATCATAATAATACGATCAAGTCCAACGCTGTCCATACAATACTCGGCAAGCATTATGTGTCCTTTGTGAACAGGATTAAAAGTTCCGCCGAAAACACCTGTTTTCATAATTACTTCTTTGCCTTTGGAAACTCGATAACAGGCTCATCATCGTTTCTTCTGTAAAGTACAAATTTTGAACCGATTACCTGAACAACATCCGCAGAACATTTTTCTGCGATAGCTTCGGCAGCTTCTCTTGATGAATATGCACTGTTTTCAAGAACCTTACCTTTTATAATTTCTCTTGCCGTAAGAGCATCGTCTGCCTGTTTGATGATATTATCCGTAATTTCACCCTTACCAACAATAAGAATTGTATCAATACGATTTGCAAGTCCTCTGAGAAATGCTCTCTGTTTGCTGTTCAACATATATTAATTCCTTTCAAATCAGTTGTTTTTGAAATAGTTTTCAAGTTTAGCTTTAAGTTCTGTCAAAGCCTTTCCTCGATGACTTACGGCATCCTTTTCTTCGGCTGAAAGCTCTGCAAAACTCTTGTCGCCAAACATAAAAATCGGATCATAGCCAAATCCGTCTTTGCCGATTGGCTCATAACCAATTTTACCTTCACAAATACCCTCGGCTGTTATCTTTGAACCGTCGGGAAGAATGCAACAGATTGAAGAAGTGAAGTGAGCAGAACGCTTGTCATCATCGACATTTTTCATCTCATCAAGAAGTTTAATGTATCTTTCTTCATCTGTCAAGCCTTCACCGCCATAGCGAGCCGTGTAAACGCCGGGTCTGCCGTCAAGAGCGTCAACACACAAACCCGAATCATCGGCAACAGCCGGAAGTCCCGTTTTTAAATAAGCCGCATTAGCTTTGAGAAAAGCGTTTTCGGCAAAAGTAGTTCCGTTCTCCTCTACATCATCAAGAGTTATTCCCTCTTCTTTCGGAGTAACCGCATTGATTCCGAGCGGATTAAGTATTCTTTCAAGTTCGACAAGTTTCTTTTTATTATTGCTCGCAATTATAAACTTCATATTCATCATTCCTTAATGCTGAAAAGTGCGTCTGCAAAAGCATCGGGATTAAACGGCTGTAAATCGTCAATTTGCTCGCCTACACCGATATATTTAACAGGGATGCCAAGACCGTCCTTAATTGCAAGAACTACACCGCCTTTTGCAGTGCCGTCAAGCTTTGTAAGAACAATACCCGTAATTCCAGTTGCCTGTCTGAACTGCTCAGCCTGATTAACCGCATTCTGACCTGTTGTCGCATCAAGAACAAGAAGCTTTTCTTTTGACGCATCCGGAAGCTCACGGTCAATTACACGGTTGATTTTTGCAAGCTCATCCATAAGGTGCTTTTTGTTATGAAGTCTGCCCGCAGTATCACAGATTATTACATCTGCATGTCTTGCCTTTGCGGCTGAAATTGCATCATAAATTACAGCAGCAGGATCACTGCCTTCTTTCTGCTTAATAATTTCGCACTTGCTTCTGTCTGCCCAGATTTCAAGCTGTTCAATTGCGGCGCTCTCTGAATGTATCGGCCATGGGCAAGAATGACTTTTTTGCCCTCTTTTGAAAGTGCATTTGCAAGCTTACCGATTGTAGTTGTCTTTCCTACACCGTTTACTCCGATTACAAGAATAATTGACGGAGATGTTGCAAGATCAAGTTCTTCACCGCCTCTGAGCATATCGGCAATAATTTCTTTGAGAAGCGAAGTAATTTCAGACGGATCTTTTATACCTTCCTTTTTTACTCTTTCTCTGAGTTCTTTACAAATCTTTTCGGCTGTCGGAACACCTACATCGCCCATAACGAGCAATTCTTCAAGTTCTTCAAAAAGCTCATCGTCAATTTTTGTAAAAGATTTGAGCATTGAGTCAATCTGACCTACAACCGCATCACGAGTTTTTTCAGTCCCTCTTTAATCTTTTGAAAAATCCCATATTATCACTGTCCTTATAATTACTTTGAATCTATACCGAGTTTTGCCGCAACTTCGGTTGAACGAAGTTCGAGTAATTTTGAAATGCCCTCATCCTGCATTGTAACACCGTAAAGCACATCGGCTTCTTCCATTGTACCACGGCGATGCGTAATGAGAATAAACTGTGTATTATCTGTCATTCTGCGAAGATATGCAGCAAAGCGATAAACATTTACATCATCAAGAGCCGCCTCTATCTCGTCCATTACACAGAACGGAGCAGGTCTTACTTTCATTATAGCAAAATAAAGTGCAATTGCAACAAGCGCTTTTTCACCGCCTGACAACGCCTCAAGATTTATAACAATCTTACCCGGCGGATGAACAAGAATATCAATTCCACTTGTCGAGAATATTTTCCGGATCCGCAAGCGAAAGTGATGCTGTACCGCCGCCGAAAAGTTCTTTGAAGGTGTAGGTAAAGTTCTTATTAATCTGATCAAAGCTCTCGACAAACACTTCCTTCATCTGCTTTGTGAGGTCAGTAATAAGCTTTTCAATCTCTTTCTTTGACTTTTCAACATCATTTACCTGTGCGCTCATAAATTCATATCTTTCGGAAACTTCTTTGTACTCTTCAATAGCGGATACATTTACATTTCCCAAAGACCTGATTTTTTGTTTAAGCTCGTTAAGTCGCCTCTGCGCCTGTTTTGAGTCATCAATTTCAACAGCACATTCCTCTGCCTCTCGTCTTGTCAGTTCATATTCTTCCCAAAGCTTTGAGATAATATCATCATACTGCTTCTGAATGTTGATTTTTCTCTCTTCAAGTCTGGCAAGCTCTCTGCCCGAGGTTTCACGCTCTGATGTTTTATCACGCTCAATAGTTCTGATTTCGGCACTGCGTTTTTCAAGCTGTTCTCTGTCAGCATTGATTTTTTCAATAGCTTTTGAGCGTTCATTCTGATTGGCAATCAACTCTTCAATTTCTGCATTTGTACAATTTATAAGCTTTGTCTTTTCAAGAATAACACTTTTGATTCTTTCAATCTCTTGATTTAGTTCAGCTTTTCTTTCAAGGTTTTCATTGCCTGTTGATTTTGCAAAAACAATATCCGAATTAAGAGCGTCGATATCCTTTTGCGAAGAAACAATTTCAAGTCGCAGATTCTGTAACTGCAAGGAAATTTCTTCACGCTTTTTTGTAAGCTCTGCTCTGCTGCCCGTAAGTTCATTTACCTTTTCTTCGGCAGCAAGGATTTTCTTATTGAGTTCAACAAGGAGCTGCTTTGCGGAATTTTTATCTTTTTCAAGAGTTTCAATTCTCCGACGACAATTTGTAATTTCATTCATTGAATTTTCAACAGAAGCACCTGCATTGGCAAGTTCATTGTCACAAGCTCTCTTTTCAGCCTCGAGTCTTACAAGGTCTTGTCGAAGATTTGAAAGATCTGCTCTTGAACCGAGAAGCTGAGCCTCAAACGCCGAATATTCACGAGAAATTTCAATACTTCTGTTTTCGGCATCTTTTGATTTCTGTTCAAGGACTGCAGTCTGCTTTTTAAGTGTTTCAATCTCATTTGCTCTGCTGAGAAGTCCAGTGTTTCTGTTAAGCGAACCGCCTGTGAGTGAACCGCCGGCATTAACAACCTGACCGTCAAGAGTTACAATTTTAAATCTGTAAGAATATTTCTTAGCAATTGTTGTTGCGCAGTTCAAATCCTCTGCAATCACAATTTTGCCGAGTAAGGAATAGAGAATTCCGTTGTATTTATTATCGCATGAACAAAGATTTGCGGCAACCCCTACAAATCCGTAGCAATCTTCAAGACCGTTTTCACGGAGTTCTCTCGGCTTGATTGTGTTAAGTGGAAGAAATGTTGCACGACCGCCGTCAACGGATTTAAGATATCTAATTGCCCGCTTTGCATCCTCATCGGTTTCGGTTACAATGTTCTGCATAGCCGAACCGAGAGCAGTTTCAATTGCAACTCCGTATTCTTTCGGAACTGAAATCACTCGTGAAACAGGACCGCATATTCCGTGAACCTTGCCGTGACTTTGAGCATTGACAACTGTTTTTACGCTCTTTGAAAAGCCCTCAAGATTACGCTCAAGATTTTCAAGGAATGAAATTTTTCTCATATGCTCCTTGACATCAAGCATAAGTTTGTTGCTTTCTTCACGGAGTTCGTCTTTTTTCTTTTCTTTTGAAGACAGTTTAAGCTGTAAACCGTCTATTGTATTTTTCAGCGATTCAATTTTTTCTTCTGCAACACCGATTTTATTATCATAATCTTTTGAAATACCGGCAAGTTCTTCAGACTGCGTTTTCTTTTCGTCATTAGATGAAATTAAAGATTCTATTCTTGAATTAAGTTCCGATACCGTGCTTTCGGCAGTCATCTCGGTAACTCTTGCATCAGCCGACTTTGAAGTAAGAACAGAAAGCTCGGCAGTAATTTCCTGCAAAACATCACTGCTTTTACCCGAAGTCGTATTAATTTCGTTAAGCTGTTCCGAAAGCTCACTGTACTTTTTCTTTTTAGCGATTATATCAGCGTCAAGTTCCGAAATTTCTTTTTCCTTATCGGCAATTCTTTTTACAAGTTCATCCGCATTGACATCAAACTGTGCAATATCATTTTTTATTCTGTCAATATTTTCATTGTTATGCAGAATATCATTCTCCGCAACAGACACAAGAGAACGCTTCTCTGAAATCTGCGATTCAATATCCGTGATTTCGGTTCTGATATTTTCTATTTTAGAAGAATACTCACCGTTTCTTATGTAAATTTCTTCACTTTCGGTCTGAATTTGTTCAAGTGCGGTTTCTGCGTCATCATATTGAGATTTTGCAATTGAAATTTTCTCATCCTGAACCTTTAATTCATTTTGTGAACGGTCAAGAGTTAAAAGCCAGAGTGCAATTTCAAGACCTCTTTTTTCTTCGGAATATTCAAGAAATTTTTGAGCTTTTTCAGACTGCTTTTCAAGAGGACCGACTCTTTCTTCAAGTTCGGTTACAATATCACGAAGTCTTAAAAGGTTGTCTTCCGTACTTTTCAGCTTTCTCTCAGCGTCAATTTTTCTGTATCTGTAGCGAGAAATACCCGCAGCTTCTTCAAAAATTTCTCGTCTGTCCTCACCCTTTGAAGAAACAATGCTGTCAATCTTACCCTGACCGATCATTGAATAACCGTCACGACCGAGGCCTGTGTCCATAAAGAGTTCGTTGATGTCTTTAAGACGAACAGCCGCTTTATTGATAAGATATTCGCTTTCGCCGCTTCTATAGTATCTTCTTGTAACAGCTATGTCATCGCCGTTAAAATCAAGAGCACGGTCTTTGTTGTCGATATTCAGAGTAACTTCGGCATAGCCCTGTCTTTTACGCTTATCTGTTCCGTTAAAGACAACATCTTCCATTTTGGCACAACGAAGGCTCTTCGGTGACTGTTCACCGAGAACCCAGCGGATAGCATCACTGATGTTACTTTTGCCTGAACCGTTAGGACCGACAACCGAGGTAATTCCCTGTTCAAAAGATAATTTAGTTTTATCGGGAAAGGTCTTGAAACCTTGAATTTCCAAAGACTTTAATCGCATCAGCAAGCTCCTATTTTAAATATAATTCATATTTCTGCAAAGAATCGTCAAAACAAACCGAAAAATTATATCCGAGTTCATTCAATTTTTTGACATTACTTCTCTTTTGTCCGAGAAATTTTGACAAAGATTTAGAATTGATAACAACCGTTTTAATTTCATTCAAATCGGGAAAATCTTTTGCTTTTTCGATAAACTTATCATAAAAAAGCTTATTTTCGCACAATTCCTTAAAAGCCGGGTGATAGTTGTCACCGTAGCTGTTATTTACAAGGCTGTCGGAATAATGAAGTCCGAGCCTGATAATTTTTATATTGTTCTTTTCAAAAAGCTCAATCAGCTTTGAACAAAGGTTGACGGACTTTTCAAGACTATACGGTGTGTATTCTCCGTTAAGGTAAAGTTCGGCAAGCTTTGTATCTTTCATAATGACCGTAGGATAGATTCTTACGGTATCGGGATTAATTTTCACAAATGTTTCGGCTGTGTATAAATCCCTTTGAATATCTGATTTATACAGTCCCGTCATCATCTGCAAGCCAAGTGAAAAGCCATAACTTTTAATAAGCTCTGAGGATTTGAAAACACTTTCAGCGCTATGTCCTCTGTCATTTGCAAGCAGTACATCGTCGACATAGATTGTGCACCAAGTTCAATTGATGTCACACCATAGCTTTTCAAAATATCAAGAATTTCTTTATCAATATAGTCGGGACGGGTAGAAATTCTTATTCCGCAAAATTTATCTCTGAACTTTTTAGTTGCATCAAGGAGAGATAACATATAGGTTCTGTCAATAGCTGTAAAACTTCCGCCGAAAAATGCAATCTCAGCATTTTTGGTGCGTTCGCCCAAATCAGAAGCCGCTTTACCAAGTGTCTGTTCAACATCAAGGGGAGTCGGCTGATATGCCTGACCTGTTATCTTATTTTGATTGCAAAAACTGCACATATGCGGACAACCGTTGTGCGGAATAAAAATTGATACATTACTGTGTTTAATAACCCATCAGCTCCAAAGCTTCTCTGGCGGCCTGTTGCTCTGCTTCTTTCTTACTTCTTCCGCCGCCTTTGCCGATTACATTACTGTTGAGATGAACTTCAACAACAAAGTGTTTGTTGTGGTCAGGACCGCTTTCACCCACGAGAACATATTCAAGCTGTTCACCGGGATTCTTCTGGATAATCTCCTGCAAGGCGGTTTTATAATCGTTAAGTTTCTTCTTCTTTGAGTTCTTGATTGCAGGAATTACAAAATTAAGAATATGTTTCGACGCAGGATCAATACCACCGTCAATATAAATTGCTGCAATCAAAGCCTCAAAGGCATCCGAAAGAATTGACGGGCGTTCTGCACCACCGTTGTTTCTTTCGCCTTTACTTAACACAAGGTACTTTCCGAGTTCAATCTGCTTTGCAAATTCAAAAAGAGTTTTCTCGCAGACAAGTGACGCTCGAGCTTTGTCAATTCGCCTTCGGGAAGTTCGGGACAATGCTTGAAAATATAATCGGAAACAACAATTGAAAGTACCGCATCACCGAGAAATTCAAGTCTTTCATTATATTTTATGTGTTTAGCCTTATGTTCATTTGCATAAGAAGAATGAGTAAGTGCCTCTGTAAGCAAATCTGTATTTTTGAATGTATAGCCGATTCTCTTTTGTAAATCTTCCATTATAAAACTCCTAAAGCAACATTATTTGCAAAAATTAAAGTGATGAAGAGATCGCTTCAATAGCATTTGCTTTTACATATTCAACAGAAAGTCTGATAGCATTCTTAACTGTAACAGCCTTGGCACTTCCGTGTGCTTTAAACACCTAAGCTTTGATGCACCGAGAATAGGCGCACCGCCGTATCTGTTGTAATCAAAATGCGTTTTCATATTTTTTAGGTCCTTCATAACAAGACCTCTTTGCAAGCTTGCCCTTGACGCGCCCATAAACATATTTTTAATCTGATTCATCATTACAAGAGCAACGCCTTCATATGTTTTGAGAATCAAATTACCTGTAAAACCGTCACAAACTACGACATCACATACTCCGTTCGGAATATCCCTGCCTTCTACATTTCCGATAAAATTCAAGTTGCTGTTCTGAAGAAGTTCATGCGTATTTCTGTAAAGTTCTGTTCCCTTGTGTTCTTCTGCACCGACATTGGCAAGTCCGACACGGGGGTTTTTAATACCCATAACCTTTTCCATATATATTGAACCCATAACAGCAAACTGATACAGCATTTCGGGACGACACTCAACATTTGCACCTCCGTCCATAAGCATAAAGAATCCGCTTTCAGACGGCATAACAGGAGCAAATGCGGGGCGTTTAATCCCCTTGATTCTTTTTATTGCAAGAGTTGCACCGACACACAACGCACCGCTATTTCCTGCACTGACAAATGCATCGCCCTTGCCCTCGTTAAGCAAGCGAAGACCTACAGCCATAGAGCTGTCCTTTTTTTCTTTAAGAACAGACTCAGCAGAATCTTCCATTGTGATTTTCTGTGTACAATGACAAATATCAATATTATTCATTGAAAGTGAATTTTCCGAAAATACATTTTTAATTTTGGTTTCATCACCTAAGTCAAAGTTACATTTATGTTATATTCGGCAACTGCCTCAACACAGCCTTTGATAATTTCCAATGGAGCGTTATCACCGCCGAATGCATCAACAATTATGTTCATTCCATTCACCTTAAATATCCTTTAAATAATTATCCAAACTTTTCAACGCTCTTGCAGAATAAGCTGCACCACGCTCTTTTTTATCCCTCGGTCGGTTTTCAAGCTCCGGCAAAACTCCGAAGTTTGCACCCATTGGCTGAAACTTTTTAACCGACGAATCAGAGATGTATGCCGAAAGTGCGCCAATCATTGTATCATTTGGTAATGTAATTGTGCTTTTCCCCTCAGCAACTCGACAAGCATTTATACCTGCCATAATTCCCGAAGCTGCGGATTCCATGTATCCCTCAACGCCTGTAATCTGACCGGCAAAAAAAAGACTATGATTGTCCTTAACAGAAAAATCGCTGTTAAGTATTCTCGGCGAATCGAGAAAAGTATTTCTGTGCATAACACCATAACGAACAAAGTCTGCATTATGAAGTGCAGGAATAAGCGAAAACACTCTCTTTTGTTCGGGGAATTTAAGATTAGTCTGAAATCCTACAAGATTGTACATATTGCCGGCTTTGTTTTCTTTTCTGAGCTGAAGAACCGCCCAAGGTCTGTGACCTGTTTTTGGATTCACAAGACCGACAGGTTTCATAGGTCCAAAGCGAAGTGTTCCCTCGCCTCTTTGCGCCATTACCTCAACAGGCATACAGCCCTCATACACTTTCGGATTGCTGACATCGCAATCATGCAAAGGAGCTCTTTCTGCCGATATGAGTGCATTGTAGAAGGTTTCATATTCCTCCTTGTTCATCGGACAGTTGATATAATCGTCACCGTCGCCCTTATCATATCTTGATGCACAAAAAGCGTACTCCATGTCAATACTTTCAGCGGTAACAATAGGAGCGGCGGCATCAAAAAACGAAAGTGAGGAACCGAACATTCCCCTTATATATTCGGAAAGCGGTTCAGAAGTAAGCGGTCCGCTTGCCACAACTGTGATTTCATCTTTCGGAATTTCACAAACTTCTTCTTCGTAAACCTCAATAAGCTCACAGCTCTTTATGCCTTCCGTTGCAAGAGAAGAAAAAATATCTCTGTCAACGGCAAGTGCTCCGCCTGCAGGGACTTTGCAGGCATCTGCACACTTCATAAGGAAAGAATCGAGTCTGCGCATTTCTTCTTTCAAAAGCCCTGCGGCGCTTTCAACACGCATGGCTTTAAGAGAATTTGAACAAACAAGTTCAGCGTATTTCTCAGTATGATGAGCAGGCGTTTTTTATTCGGTTTCATTTCATAAAGATGCACTTTTATTCCGTGAGAGGCAATCTGCATTGCCGCCTCACAACCTGCAAGTCCTGCACCGATTACATTAATATGCATTTATTTATCATCCGTATCTGCTGTTTTAGTATAACCGCATCCCTCTGTTGCACAGAACAATGTCGGCTTTTTGCCTTTTTTCTTGAAGAGAATTCCTCCGCACTGCGGACACTTCTCGTTTGTTGGCTCATTCCAACTTACAAAATCACACTCGGGATAGTTGGAGCAGCCGTAAAAATTCTTTTTGTCTTGGTACGCTTGATAATGACATCGCCACCGCACTTCGGACACTTAACACCCGCTTTTTTTCTACATACTTAATGATGTTTTTACATTCAGGGTATCCGGGGCAGGCAATAAATTTACCGTATCTGCCGACTTTAACAACCATCTTACGACCGCACTTGTCACAGATAATATCGGTTTCGTCTTCTTTTAAGTGAAGCTTTACGCCTTCCATATCTGCTTTTGCTTTTTGAGAGTTTTATCAAAATCTCCGTAGAAATTGTCAAGCAAAGCATGCCACTCTTCTGTTCCTTTTTCAACCTTATCAAGGTCTTCCTACATCTGATTTGTAAACTTTACATTTACGATCTTTGGAAAACGCTCTTTCATAAGATTGGTTGTAACCTCACCGAGTTCCGTAGGAACAAGGCTTTTACCCTCACGCTTAACATATTCATGACTTGTAAATGTTGTAATTGTTGCGGCATAAGTTGACGGTCTGCCAATGCCGTATTCTTCAAGCGCTTTGATGAGTGACGCCTCCGTATATCTTGCAGGCGGCTGTGTAAAGTGCTGATTTTTCTTCAACTCTTTACATCTCACAATCATATCTTTTTCAAGTGGCGGAAGCTGTGTAGTCTTTTCTTCTTCAACATCCTTGCTTTCCACATAGAGTGTTGTAAAGCCTTCAAAATCGACTCTATATCCCGACGCCTTAAATGTATAACCGTTGGCAACAATATCAGCCTGTGTTGTTTTCTGGATACAATCAGCCATTTGTGATGCAGTAAATCTGTTCCAAATGAGCTTATATAGCTTATACTGATCCGATGTAAGGCTTGCCTTTACACTGTCGGGAGTAAGAGAGGGCATTGACGGTCTTATAGCTTCATGACCGTCCTGTGCATTACTTCTCGATTTAAAAAATCTTGGCTTTGGCGGAAGAAACTTTTCACCGTAAGAATTTTTTATGTATTCGGTTACCTCTTCAATTGCAACATTTGAAATTCTGAGTGAGTCGGTTCTCATATAAGTGATAAGACCGGATTTGCACCCATACCTTCGATATCAACGCCTTCGTAGAGTTCCTGAGCAACCTTCATTGTTCTTCTCGACTGGAAACCGAGTTTTCTCGATGCTTCCTGCTGAAGAGTTGATGTTATAAACGGAGGTGCAGGAGATTTTTTTCGTGTACCGTTCTTAACCTTTGTAATTACATACTCGGCATTTTGAAGATCAGCCTCAATTTTATCGGCCTGTTCACCGTTGGTAATCTTAATCTTACCGTTTTCATCGGAATATAAAGATGCAGAAAAAGATTTTCTGCTGCCCTTTGGGATAAACTTTGCATCAATCGACCAGTATTCCTCAGGTTTAAATTTTCTGATTTCCTCTTCCCTGTCAACAATAATCCTTACAGCAACAGACTGAACTCGTCCTGCAGAAAGACCTCTTCTGATTTTCTGAGAAATAAACGGACTGAGTTTATAACCGACAAGTCTGTCAAGAATTCTTCTTGCCTGCTGAGCATTTACAAGGTCAATATTAATTGATCTCGGATTGCTCATACCGTTTGTAACACCGGATTTTGTAATTTCATTGAATTCCACACGGTTAGTTTCATCTGTGGGTAAACCGAGAATATAGGCAAGATGCCAAGAAATTGCCTCTCCCTCACGGTCAGGGTCGGTTGCTAAATAAATATGCTCGCTTTTTTCAGCGGCTGATTTTAAATCATCAACAAGTTTTTCTTTTCCTTTTATAATTTCATACTTTGGAGCAAAGTTCTTTTTTTATATCAACACTTAATCTTGATTTAGGTAAATCACGGACATGACCCATTGAGGCAACAACTTCGTAACCGCTACCAAGGTATTTTTTAATTGTTTTTGCCTTAGCAGGTGACTCAACAATTACTAAATCTGACATATGTTTTCACTGCCTTTCTGCCCTGTTATGTGTAAAAGGGCAACGGAATATCGGATAACGAATAATAATATTCGGTAAATATCATTTTAAAATATAATTTCTTCCCTGTAAAGCCGAAACAAGATCTTTCATTTCAAGCATCGTAAGTGCGGTAAGCACCTTAAACACAGGGATTTTCAAATCAGCTGAGATTTTATCTATATGAACAGGCTCATTACCGATGTATTCATATACATCCTGAGCTGTTTTTGGCAAATTTAAGTTTTCTTTATGAACAGGTTTTTGCACAACCGTTTCTGATTTTTCTGATACATACGGCACTGCGGTTTTAGCCGGCTGTTGATCATTTTGTTTATTAACATAAATTCTTGCAGGAGCTTGTTTTCTTATACCTTTAACAGGAAAATTGCCCGTATCAGCAAGAGAAATATTGTCAATATCAAATTCATCATCAGTGGTTGCATACAGGCTGTCAAACTCGCAGAGTATGTCCATAAAATCGGTAACGGGTATTGCAAGACCTTCTTTAATAAGAGCGTTTGAACCTTCATTCTGAGGGCTGTTATTTCCGAGCAGAGCAAAAATTGTCTTACCTTGTTCTGCGGCAAGATTTGCGGTAATAAGCGAACCGCTCTTCTTTCCCGCTTCCATAACAAGCAATCCGTCCGATAAAGCGGCTATAATCCTGTTTCGGGCAGGAAAATAGTAATTCCTCGGTGTTTCATCAGGCGGATACTCTGTAATGACAGCACCTCTTTTTGGGAATTGTACTTCTAATATCTGAATTTTCCCTGAGATATGAACAATTAAGTCCGCAACCTCGACACAAATTGTAATTCCGTCCGTAGCAAGTGCGCCTCTGTGCGACGCACCGTCAACACCTAATGCGCCTCCGCTGACTATAATTGTTCCGTATTTTGACAGTGCATATGCAAAACGGTAGGAATTTTCTATTCCATACTTAGTTGCTCTGCGAGTACCGACAATACCGATTGAAAAAGTATTGTCAATATCAGGCATAACACCGTTTATATATATGAGAGCAGGAGGACATTCAATATTGTAAAGACATTTCGGAAACAATTCATCGTCAATACATAATATCGAATAATTGCATTCAATACATCTGTCTACGATTTTCTTAGCGTCATCAAGACCGGTTGAAGAAAATCGCTCAATGTCTTTTTGTGAAAAAATTCCGCAAAGACGCCACTCCGAAATACCGCCGTAATAAAAGGCAGACACATCGGAATACATTTCGGATATTCTCTTTACCTTTGGATTATTATAGCCTATCGAAAGTGTAATCCAAATCCAGTAACAGGCATTACGCGAAATCATTTCATCATTTCCCACATTATTATTGACGCCGCAACGGCGGCATTAAGCGACTCGGCTCTTCCCTCCATAGGAATAGTAATTTTATGTTTACAGGCACTTATTGTTTCTTCTTTAAGACCGTTTCCTTCATTACCTACTGCAACAACACAAGGCGAAACAAAGGGAGTCGTCGTAATCTTATCAGCCGACGCCGATACGACTGCCGCATAAGATTCAAGTTCACTGTGTGCATTCAGATAACCTGAAATTGTATCCGACACAACAAATGGAAGTCTGAACACTGCCCCCATACTGCCTCTTACAACTTTAGGACTGTAAATATCGCAACAATCGGCAGAAAGAACGATACCGGTAACATTCAGAGCCTCAGCCGTTCTAAGAATTGTACCTAAATTGCCGGGATCCTGCAGATTATCGAGTGCCAAAAATTTGTCACCAGTCTTTATTTTATCAAAACAAGCAGTTTTGTCAAGTGCTTTTATTACACACAGAAATCCTTGAGGCGACTCTGTATCACACATCTGATTAAATATCTTATCAGATACAATGAATGTTTTGTCGGAATATTTTTGCAGTTTTAAAAAGTCATCCGCATATTTCTCACTGGCCTTTTCACTTGCGAAAAAGGTGTCAATACATGCCTTACTGAGCATTGCATCCATACAAATGCGAACACCTTCAGCAATGAAAAGTCCAGATTCACGCCTATATTTTGCACTTTTTCTGAGCTTTACGGCATTTTTTATATTAGAATTATCTTTACTTGAAAGTATAGTCATAAAACCATCCAATTTTCTGTAAAAAACAATTGCGTTTGGGATAACCCAAACGCAATTACAAAGTAAGTTAAATTAAGCGTTCTTAGCCTGTTCAACAAGTGAAGTAAAAGCAGCAGGGTCTGAAATTGCAATTTCAGAGAGCATCTTACGGTTAAGAGCAACGCCAGCCTTCTTCAAGCCGTTCATGAAAGTTGAATAATTTGTGCCGTTAGCCTTGCAGGCAGCCGAAATACGAGTAATCCAAAGACGACGGAAATCTCTCTTTCTCTGCTTACGACCGATATATGCATAATTGCCGGACTTCATAACAGCCTGTTTAGCCATTTTAAAGTGTCTTGATTTTGCACCCCAGTAACCCTTAGCAAGCTTTAATGTCTTTTTTCTTCTTTTGCGAGTCATCATCGCACCTTTTACTCGTGCCATTATATATTACCTCCGTTTATGTTAGTTAGTAGTCCTCAATGATTATTTGTAAGGAATAAGACGCTTGATCTGAGCTGTGTTTGTCTTATCTGCAAAGAACAGTCTGACGAAGACCTCTTTTACGCTTTGTTGTCTTCTTGTTCAAGATGTGACTTTTGTTAGCGTGAGCACGGATAACCTTACCGTTCTTAGAAAGTTTGAATCTCTTTTTGGCACCGCTGTGAGTTTTAATTTTAGGCATATTAGTATCCTCCTTAGCTTTAATTACTTATTAGTCTTTGGTGCAAGAAACATAAGCATATTTCTGCCTTCAAGCTTTGCAGGCTTTTCGACAACAGCTGTTTCACTGCAAGCATCAGCAAATCGTTTCATTGTTTCAAGACCGATTTCAGGGTGTCCCATTTCACGACCTCTGAAACGAATTGAAACCTTAACCTTATCGCCGTGTTTGATAAACTTCAGAGCATTATTAAGCTTTGTATTAAAATCGTGTGTATCGATATTAAGAGAAAGCCTTACTTCCTTGATATCAACAACTCTCTGATTTTTTCTTGCTTCCTTTTCCCTTTTAGCCTGTTCAAAACGGTATTTTCCGTAATCCATAATTTTGCATACAGGAGGATTGCTCTGCGGAGCAATTTTAACCAAGTCAAGGTTCTTCTGTTCTGCCAAATCAAGTGCTTCTTTAGCTGACATAATGCCAAGCTGCTGACCATCAGAGCCGATAATTCTCAACTCTTTGTCACGGATTTCTTCGTTAATCTGAATTTCTTTCTTGCTGATGGGTAAACACCTCCAAAGTCTCATAAAAACAATAAATGCGGACAGAAACACTCCGTCCGCATAACAATACTAAAAAACTTCGGTATCGACCCGTGCAGACGGCACCCCACAGGTGAAAGCATCTCTGCTTTGCTTTATTTTACCTGACTATTATATTACATATACATTTGTTTGTCAAGCGTTAATTTCGATAAAATAAAATTTATTTTTTCAACTTGCTATTGCAATTTGCGATATTTAAAATTTCTTAAAAATTAAAACCCGAAATTCGGTCAAACTGAATTTCGAGTTTTCTGCAAACCGAGAGCAGAGAAGTCATTCTCTGCTCCGATTATTATGCTTTGTACGCCAAAATAATTATTTAACCATGCTTGCAACTTCTGCGGCAAAGTCATCCTGACGCTTTTCAATGCCCTCGCCCTTTTCAAAGCGAACGAATTTCTTGATTTCGATAGAACCGCCAAGCTCCTTAGCAGTATTCTGTGTGTACTGCTTGATGTTGATCTTATTGTCCTTAACGAACTCCTGGTCAAGAAGGCAGTTCTCCTTGTAGAACTTACCAATCTTACCCATAACAATCTTGTCAGCAATCTGCTCCGGCTTACCTTCGTTGATTACCTGCTGACGCATAACTTCTTTCTCATGCTCGATGATTTCTGCAGGAACTTCACTCTCATTGAGGTAAGGAGTGTTAAGAGCTGCAATCTGCATTGCAACATCCTTGCCGTATGCAACAAACTCCGGCTTTGCAGCGAGGTCTGTATCAAAGTTAACGAGAACGCCAATCTTACCGCCTGCGTGTACATAAGCAACACAAGCACCTTCCATACGCTCAAAACGACGAATCTGGATATTCTCGCCAATTGTGAGAACCTTTTCCTGAAGCATTTCAGCGATTGTTTGCTCGAACCTGTTGCCTTGAGTGTGAGGAGAGCCTCAACATCAGCAGGGTTCTGCTCGATAATTGTGTTAGCACAAGCCTTAACAAAATCCATAAATGAATCGTTCTTAGCAACAAAGTCTGTTTCAGCGTTAACTTCTACAACAACACCTACTGAGAGGTCATCGTTTGTGCAAGCGTATGCAACGCCTTCTGCTGCTATTCTGCCTGCCTTCTTAGCCTGCTTAGCAAGTCCCTGTTCTCTTAAAAAGTCAACTGCTTTATCCATATCACCGTCGGCATTTGTGAGTGCCTTTTGCAATCCATCATGCCGCAGCCTGTTTTTTCTCTTAATGTCTTTACATCCTGAGCTGTAAATGCTGCCATTTTGAAAACATCCTTTCAAATAAATTTATATAAAACGGGGTTATAATCACAAATGATTATTCAGCTGTCTCTTCCTCAACAGCTGCAGCGCCCATGCGGCCCTCTCTGCCTTCGATAACAGCATTAGCCATTGCACCTGCAATAAGCTTTACTGCACGAATAGCGTCATCGTTACCCGGGATTACATAGTCAATCTCATCAGGATCGCAGTTTGTATCTACGATAGCAACGATCGGGATATTGAGCTTCTTTGCCTCTGAAACGGCAATTCTTTCTTTTCTTGGATCAACAATGAAAAGTGCGCCGGGCATCTCTGTCATATCCTTGATACCGCCCATGAACTTCTCAAGCTTCTCAATTTCGAGGTTGAGCTTAATAACTTCTTTCTTAGGAAGAAGATCAAATGTGCCGTCTTCCTGCATAGCACGGAGCTCGCTTTAAACGAGCAATTCTTCTTCTGATTGTTGCAAAGTTTGTGAGCATACCGCCGAGCCATCTTGCGTTTACATAGTAAGCGCCTGCACGCTCTGCCTCTTCCTTAACAGAATCCTGAGCCTGCTTCTTTGTACCTACAAAGAGAACGCTCTTGCCTTCTGCTGAAAGCTCACGAACAAAGTTGTAAGCTTCTTCAAGCTTCTTTACACTCTTCTGAAGGTCGATAATGTAGATACCATTACGCTCAGTAAAAATGTACTCAGCCATCTTAGGGTTCCATCTTCTTGTCTGGTGACCAAAGTGAACACCTGCTTCAAGAAGCTGTTTCATTGAAACTACTGCCATAATAAAAATCCTCCTTAGGTTAAAACCTCCGCTGTGCCTTTGTTTTTATCAACGCAATAAGCAAATTCTATGAATCTGCCACCCTGTTGACAAGCATCAGCGTGCGAATTGCCTGTATATTATACCATAAAAGTAAAAAAAATCAAGTGTTTTCGAAAAAGTTTTTTCAAAAACACCTGATATTTTCTTAAATATTAAATTGTTTTCGGAAACTCCGATCAATACCACAAATCAAAGAATCTTACATTACCGATGCTTGTGATGTAATTCTGTGATTCATGCCAGCTGCTTGAACCGACATAGAAGCAAAGAACTCTGTGCTGAACTGCCGAGCCGTTCTGATCAAAGATAAAGGAAACAGCATTTTTTACATCCTGATTCGGTGCATAAGCAGTCGAACCGTAATACTGATATTCCGAAATAATTCTGTCAATTGATGTTGTGTTTGAACGGTTCATTGCGTCACGGATTGACTGTGCGATAAGGGCACAGCCTGTGTAACCCATTGAACCACCTTCGCCCATTACAAGTCTTTCGAGTTTCTCTCTGTCATAGCTTGAAAGAGAAACAGGAGAAGGACTGTAGGACGGATCCGGATTGGCGATACTTACAAGGTACCCACTCTGATAGTTTGATGAGCTTGATGTACTGTCTGTATAGCCGTAATCCGATGAATTAGATGCGGAACTGCTGTTGTCCGATGAACTGTCAACATAGCTTGTATAGCTCTGTGAAGTTTGGCTTGAAGTTTCTGACTCAGAAGGCTCTGACTTTAAACTTTCAGCCTTTTTGGAAGCCTGTGAACTTTCAGCTTTCTTCTTCGCAGTTTTTGCAGATTTAGTTTCCTTTTCAGTTGTTTTCTGTGTAGTCGCTGCGGATGTTGTGATCTCTTGGGTTACGGGGGGGCAGTAGTTTCTTCAACGCAGTTATCTGTAATAACGAGTGAAAAATCATTGATGTTACCGACTGCAAGCGAAGCAGCACGGCTGTCTTCAAAAGCATCTACATCCGGTGCAAGAGTTGTTGTCGGAACAACAAGAGCAGCTGCCGCCAGAGATACCGCAATAGCATAGGACAATGCCTTAAAGCCTTTGCGTTTTGACTTCTTTTCGGGTTTGCGAGTTCTCTTTGAACTCTCCGAATTGTTATCACATCCGTAGTGTTTATAGTTTGTCGCTCTCAAAAATTTATCCTCCCTGTGATTTTTGCACATTAAGGTAACTACTATAACTGCCGTCAAAAGCAAGCGTATATACAAGATGTAGTTATCTGTTTAAAAATGTGCCAAGTCCTTTAGTCGTAAAATTTTATCAAACACACAATTGCAATTGTATTAAAGCACAAACTTTTGAAAATTGCAAGTTTGACGGGGGAAGATAAATTGTAACAATTGTAACCGAAATGTTACTTATGTGGTTTTAATTTCTTAAAAAATAATGATTTGTGCATTATGCATAATTTAGCAAATATTTCTTAGGTTATTTTGCCTTAATGCGAAAATTTGAAAAAATTCAAAATTTAGCCCCAAAACGGGGTTTTTTCGGCTTTTTTACTGGCTTTGGAGTCTGGCAACTGATGATTACCGTATCCTCTCCTATGAGGTCAATTTTCTCCCACGGAATTATGTAGTCCTGACATTTTCCCACCAGACTAAAAAATCCCGGTCTGCCGAAAATAACAATTGACACAACAGTTGCGCATTTGGTATCCACAATAACATCGTCGATAAATCCTATTCTTGTTCCGTCACAGGCGCTTATGACTTCCTTATGTCTTAAATCGGTAAATCTGCAATTCATATAACCACTCCGAAATCTGTTTTTGATATACATATATATGAAAAGGAACGGTCATTATATTCATTGACATTTATATCATAATTTGTTAGAATTGAATCACAATATTTTCGCAAAAAAGGAGCGATAATTATGAATTATGTATTTATGACAGATGCCTCCTGCGACCTTACACAGGAGCTTGTTAACGAAATCGGCGTTGAAGTTCTTCCGATGGAATTTCATATGGAGGACAAGTCCTATCTTCATTATCCGGATTGCAGAATGATGAGCCTCTCGGAATTCTACAGTAAGCTTAAAGATGGTATTGATTCAAAGACAACACAGATTAACTATGACAGCTTTTACAAGAGCTTTGAAAACTATCTTAAAGCCGGCAAAGATATCATTTACACAGGCATTTCAACAGGTTTGAGCGGAACATACAACACCTGTATGATGGCTGTTAAGGATTTAAAGGAAGTTTATCCGGACAGAAAGATTATTGCAATTGATTCTCTTTGCGATTCGGCAGGACTTGGACTTCTCATCTACCTTGCAGGCAAAAAATACAGCGAAGGCGCTACAATTGACGAACTAAAAGAATACATTGAAGACACCCGTATAAAAGTATGTCATTGGTTTGTTGTTGAAGACCTTGATCAACTCAAGAGAGGCGGTAGAATTTCCGCTGTTTCCGCAACATTCGGCAAAGCTTTGCAAATTAAACCGCTCCTCAGTGTTGACGATGAAGGTCATCTTATCAATGTTGCAAAAATCGAGAGGTAAGAGCAATGTTGTTCCGGCTCTTGTAAAACACCTTGAAAGAGATGCCGAAAATCTCAAAGACAGCGTTGTTATGGTTGCCCATGCGGATAATCCGGAAGGCGCCGAAGAACTTAAAAAGGCAATCAAGGGTAAGTGCAAGGAAGTTGTCATGACGGATATAGGTCCTGTAATCGGTACTCATGTAGGTTCGGGAATGCTGGCAGTCCTTTTCCTCGGCACAAGAAACCTTAAATCATAATCAAAATACAGCAAAATATGTAATAAGCGTGCAGTCTGAATTAAACTGCACGCTTTTCTTTTGTCAGTCCCTTGTGCAATATAAAAGGCACATTACACTAACGCCGACAAATCCTCCTATAAACAATCCGATAATTAATCCTGCAATCAATAATTTACCTCCTGACCATATTTTGACAATTATTATTTTCCGCTTGTGAGATAATAAGCAAAGGTAATAAATTTAATGGAAATGTTATTAGAACAGCATTCCGCAGGGGGAATAAAATGAAATCTGTTTACATAGATGTACTGATTACCGTAAATGTTTTCATTGATTTTATACTTATTTTATGCACCAAAAAGGCGCTTTGTATCAACACCTCGTTTAAAAAAATGTTGCTTGCGTCGCTTCTGGGAGGAGTGCAAAGTCTTATTGCACTTTTCCCTCCCCTGCCTTTCTTTTTGAATATACCTATCGATGTTTTATGTGCCGCCGGAATTGTGTTATGTGCATTCGGCAAGTGTCCGTTTAAGTGTTTTATCAAAAGAATATCCGTGTTTCTTTCTCTCTCATTTTCATTCTGCGGAATTATGATGTTTTTGTACAACGCTTTCAAACCGAAAGGTATGGAAGTATACAACGACACAGTGTATTTTAACATTTCGCCCGTCCTCCTGATTATTTTAACTCTTGTCTGTTATTATATTCTCAAATTGACGAAAATATTGACGAAGGGGGGCAACGGTTCGGGAGTTTGCAAAGTTGAAATCAAGGTTAACGAACAAAGCTATTTTTTCCCTGCAAAGATTGATACGGGTTGCAACCTTGTTGAACCGTTTTCGGGAAATTATGTCATTATTGCTGAACAAAATATTTTTGATGATTATGTTCCCGATGAAACCAAAACAAGGATTATTCCGTTTGAAAGCCTTGGCGGAAACGGAATTGTAAAAGGATTTCCTCCCGATAAGGTTAAAATTGACGGCAAGGAAATCTGCAAAAGCATTTATATAGGCATATGTAATGATGTATTGAAAGGAGATGTTAAGGCAATCATACCGTACGAACTTGTAAAAATATCAGAATAGGAGCAATGTTATGTTTTTAATGAAGGTTATTCAGAAAATCCGATTTGCACTCGTTATTGAAAATGAAATATTCTACATTAACGGCAGTGAAACTCTTCCCCCACCGCTTACACGAGAAGAAGAACAGCATATTATGGAGAGTATTGCAAAAGGAGACAGTAAGGCAAGAGAACCGCTTATTGTCCACAATTTAAGGCTTGTGGTATATATTGCAAAAAAGTTTGAAACTCCGAATGCAAGTGCGGAGGATTTGATTTCAATAGGCACAATCGGGCTTATCAAGGCGGTGAACACCTTTTCTCCCGAAAAGAATATTAAGCTTGCAACCTACGCATCAAGATGTATTGAAAACGAAATTCTGATGTTTTTACGAAAATCATCGCAGCTGAAAAATGAAGTGTCGATTGACGAACCGCTGAACACGGACTGGGACGGCAATGAACTGCTCTTATGCGATGTTCTCGGAAGCGACCCTGACACGGTAAACAGAAATATTGAATGCGAGCTTGAAAAAAGTCTTGTTTTGCAGGCAGTTTCAAAGCTTCGTGACCGAGAATGTCTTATTATGGAGTTACGCTTCGGGCTTAACGGACGAAAGGAACACACGCAAAAGCAGGTTGCCGACAAGCTTGGAATTTCGCAGTCCTACATATCAAGGCTTGAAAAGAAAATTATTCGCCAATTAAAAATTGACCTTGACAAAGCAGTATGATTTTTGTCTAACCCGAACCAATAACATATTTCGTATTAAAAACGAGAGCAACAGGCAATTCTGTCCTGCTTGCTCTCGTTTTTTATAAAACAGTATCTAAGGGATTGGTGACAGTATCAGAATCATTATTATCTCCGTCACCCATAATATCGTCAATTCCGTCTTCAATATCATCCATCATATCCGAACCCGAATTTCCTGTTTCATTTTCTTCGTTACCGATGAAACCGTCCGAATCTGAAACTTCTCCGTTTTCAGTCATACTTTTTGAAGTTTCCTGCGTATTTGATGTTTGTGAAGTCTGACTTGTTGTGTCAGTCATACTGTCGTTTTTATCATTGCCGCAACCTGTGATAAAACATACTGAAATTAAAGCTACGGCAAACAGGCCTAAAAATTTTTTCAAACTAATCAATCCTTATAAAAATAAAATGGTACTGAATCAACAGCACCATTATTATTTACGGAATTTTTCGTAATATTTAATTTGGAATTTAATAATTTTAATCTTTGGCAATAACAAGATGAGGGTACGGAATTGTGATACCGTTTTTATCAAACTCTTTCTTGACATTTTCTTGCAGGAAGAAATAAACCTCGTAGTAATCATCAGGAGTTGCCCATGCAAAAACCTTAATCTGCACTCCGCTGTCAAGATGTTCACCGACTCTTACAGTAGGTTCGGGATCTTTTAAAATCATCTCATTTGTTGCCATAAGGTTGAGAATAATCTCACGCACCTTGTCGATATCATCATCATAGCTTACCGAGAAAGTGCAGTCAACCCTTCTCTGCTCAACCATTGTGCAGTTTACAACATTGTTTGATGTAAGTCTTGAATTAGGAATTGTCACAAGCTTATTATCAAGTGTATGCACGGTTGTTGAGAAAATATTGATTTCCTCAACCGTTCCTTTTACTCCCTCAAAATCAAGAATATTACCCGACACAAACGGTTTGTTTATCAAAATTACAAGTCCGCTGACAACATTTTTCAGCAAATCCTGTAATGCAAGACCTGCCGTAAGGGCTGCTGCACCGAGTGCCGTAATAAGCGACGCAACATTCACACCGATTGTCCCGAGTGCAGTTACTGCAACAATGAAATAGAAAATCACCTTGAGAACGGACAATACAAAGCCTTCGGCTGTACCGTCCATTCGTGATTTATTAAGGATTTTTCGGAGAATCCCTATAATCAACCTGGTAATTATATATCCGATAACAATTACAGCTACACACACAAGAGCCTTTGAAAGATATTCAAGCAACTTTTCTTCAGTGATATTCATACCTACACCTCTGCATCAACAAGAAATTCGGAAATCTTCTCTCCGTTCTCATAAACAGAAACCACTATATTGCCGTTTTCATCAAAAGAAACGCTCTTACCTGTGCGAACACCGTTTTTGTAATTGCTCACATCAATAAGATTTCCGTTTCTGTCAAATCTTGCACCATAGCCGTCAGGAGTATTATTATCCCACTTACCCGCATGCATTGTACCGTCACTCAGCCTGTAACCGACACCGCCGCCGTTGCGTGAATTATCGGTCCAGTTTCCAACATAATTTATACTGCCGTTGTTATAATAGCAAACACCGAATCCGTTGCGCCTGTCATCAAGGTATTCACCGTCATATGAGGTCATACCGTCAGGAGAAACCGTTCTGCCTCTGCCTGTTCTGCAATTATTTTCATCAAGATTACCGAAGTAGGTATATCTTCCCGATTTAGTAAGAATCACCACGTCACAATGGGGTTCTTCTTCGTTTACAATTTCAGGATTTTCTTCATCGGATTCTTCTGTCGGCACATCATCTATTTGGCAATGTGTGCCGATATTTGCTTCAACATTTTCAAAATCAGTTTCTTCATCTTCGGTAGCTTCACCGGAGTTGTCAACAGTTACAACATTTTCAGAATTTTCTGTCTGTTCATCTGTTGTTTCTGCGGCAGCGTCTGTATCATCTGCAATTTCATGTTCTGAAATTTGAGAATTTTCTTCAACCTCATCATCCGAAAGCTGTTCGTCTTTCTCGCCTGTTACAATTTTAACTTCCGCCGGTTCAAAATCTTCTTCGGCAGTATGATTTATAATTTCACCGAACAAATCCTTATTTGTCTTGTGAGCCTCAACAAGAATTTTCTCGATAATATCATATGCCGAATAATCTTTCTTACTCACGGGTTCAGCCGTGTCGGAAACATTTGGAATATCTTCGTCCGTAAGATAAGCGCAATCATCGAGATTATAAGCATTTTCTGGAACAAAACCATTTTTGAACAAATCACCGTTAAACACAAATCCGCTGTTGCCGTGGGATTTTTTCTCCGTAAACGGCATATCTGACGGTAAAAAACTTGCATCATACCAGAGCATACCCACATTTGAATATATCAAAACCCTTGAATTTTCGTTTGACTGCTTATCAGACGGGAAAAGAGTTTTTACGGAAACAATCCCGTTATCGTCAATATCTTCGGTGACAAGAGTTATAATTCCGCTGACTTTGCGTGGATATATTCTCGTGATAAGCTTATCGGCAATGCTTCTGTTAAAATATTCCGTGCGTAACCATGTATGATTACGGTCAAAAAATTGTCTTTTGAATACAATTCCCCTGTCATTGTAAGTTATAACAGAATAAACTCCGCCTGTTGCCCTTTTTACGGACTGATAAGGAAGATTATCCCTTGTTACCTTCCACGAAAGCGGTTCATTCTTCGTCAGCAGACAAGACATCTTGTAATCCATACCGTGAAGTTCGATTTCGGTAATTTCTTTTTGCTCTTTGCAGCCTGAATTAAAATAGTTTGCACGGACACCCGCAAGTGCATCATTCTTAAAATCAAGTTTTTCATAGTCTGAAACAAGAACGGAATATATAATTAAGCCGTCAGTCAGCTTTTGAGATTGTTCAAGCATTATGAATTATTCCTTTCAAGAAAATTCTGTGTAGCGTAACCCTAAAAGAAAATAAAGGGCGAACAATGTCCGCCCTGAAATAATCGAGTTATATTTAAATCAGATAGAAATTGTCATAGCAATCTTGTAAAGCTCTTCATCAAACACACGAGGCATATCAAGTGCTTCGTTGATATCAAGATCAACAATCTTGCCGCCCTGCATTGCAACAACTCTGTTACCGATATTCTGTTCAAGAAGTTCAACAGCCTTAAAGCCCATCTGGCTTGCAACAACTCTGTCACGAAGTGTCGGAGAACCGCCACGCTGTACATGACCGAGGACTGTAGCTCTTGCCTCGATACCAAGACGCTGTTCTACATACTTTGCAAGATCTCTTACACCGCCGACACCCTCGGCAACAACAACGATAAAGTGTTTTTTGCCTGTTTTCTGAGTGTTGATGATTCTTGCGATTACATCTCTTTCGATATTGTACTGAACCTCAGGAACGAGGATAGCTGTAGCACCTGTTGCGATACCTGTCTGGAGAGCAATATCACCGCAGCGTCTGCCCATAACCTCAACTACAGAACAACGGTCGTGTGACTGTGCTGTATCACGGATACGGTCAACCATCTGAATAGCTGTGTTCATAGCTGTATCAAAACCAACCGTGTATTCGGAGCAGGCAATATCGTTATCAATTGTGCCGGGAACACCGATACAGTTAATACCTGCGTTTGTAAGGCAACGAGCACCTCTGAATGAACCGTCACCGCCGATTACAACAACACCGCTTACACCGATGCTTCTGCAAAAATCGGCAGCTCTCTGAATACCGGCAGGAGTAGCGTACTCTTCGCTTCTTGCTGTGTAAAGCATTGTACCGCCGTTACCGATGATATCGATACACTTCTGAGGTTCATTTCCTCAACATCACCGTTGAGCAAACCATTATATCCACGGTAAACACCGTAAACCTTCATTCCTTTATTTATACCGGCACGAACTACAGCTCTGACAGCCGCATTCATACCGGGAGCATCGCCGCCGCTTGTTAATACTGCAATTGATTTCTGTGTCTGTGACATTATAATCTACCTCCATAGGTTATTAACTTCTACCATTATAATACAATTGTTTTTTGTTTATAAGTGGATTTTCGCAATTTTAAAAAATAAAAGATTTTATTACAAAAGCATTTAATCCTTCTTACCGTTTTGTTACAAAAATATGTGAATTTGTTCATAAATACACTGTTTTCACCTCTCTGTTTCGATAAAATAACAATATTTTGTAACAAAGGCTGTAAGTTTGTTGACTTTTATATAATATTGTTTTATAATTACCCTTGGATAAGAGACAGATTTTGTGCCTGTCTTGCGACAAGTCACCTGAGTGACAATTTTTCGGGAGGATAATTTATATGACTAAGTTATATCTGGCTATTCCCTGTTATAACGAAGAAGAAGTTCTGAGGGATTCGGCGGAAAAACTGCTAAACAAATACAGCACGATGATGGCAGAGGGCAAAATTTCTGCCGACAGCCGTATTGTGTTTATTGATGACGGCTCAAAGGACAGAACATGGGAGATTATTTCAGAAACTCCATACAGAAAATCCTATTTTCCAGGGCATCAAGCTTTCAAGAAACAGAGGTCACCAGAATGCACTTCTCTGCGGTCTTATGACTCTCAAAGATAAGGCTGACGCTGTGATTTCAATTGACGCAGACCTTCAGGACGATATCAACACCTTTGATGAAATGGTGGCAAAGTACGAGGACGGTTGCGATGTTGTATACGGTGTTCGTTCTAAAAGAGAAACAGACACATTCTTCAAGAGATTTACAGCAGAAGGATTCTACAAAATTCTTAATCATATGGGCGCTAAGGTTATTTTTAACCACGCTGATTTCAGACTTATGAGCAAGAGAGCGCTCAACGCTTTTTCATTATATAAGGAAACAAACATCTTTCTTCGCGGTATGGTTCCGATGATTGGCTTTAAGTCTGATATTGTTACATATGAGCGTTCCGAAAGACTTGCAGGTGAAAGTAAATATCCGTTAAAGAAAATGCTTGCACTTGCGTGGGAGGGTATTACATCTCTCAGCATTCAGCCAATCAGAATGATTACATGGCTCGGTGCAATCGTGTTCGGCATCAGCCTTATTATGATTATCTACTCACTCATCAGCTTTTTCTGCGGTTGGACTGTAAGCGGTTGGTCAAGCCTTTTATGTTCAATTTGGGCAATCGGAGGACTTCAGCTCCTTGCAATCGGTGTTATAGGCGAATACATCGGAAAGATTTATATGGAAACAAAGCGCAGACCAAGATTTATTGTTGACAAAGTTCTTGATGACGATGAACAGTAATAGAATCACCAAAGTCCTGACCGGAATTTTCGGCGGAGTATTTACGGTTTGTTTTGTTTTTCTGTTTGTAAATATTATCATAATCGGCTTTGACGGAAATGTTGACAGAAGGTTCGATTCATTTTCAAAGATGTTCATTCTTTTGATTTTTGCCGTTTTGACCGTCGGAATATGTGCATTGTATTTTCATTACACCTCCGATAAAAGCTGTAAGAAGATTAAAGCGAAGTCGAGATTTGAATTTAATGATAAAAATACCAAAAATGTTATTTTTATCGGATGCGGTATTCTTCTCGATTGTTGAAATTATTTTTGCGTTGCTTACCGATTTTGAACCTGTTGCCGATTTGCATAACATCAAAAGATATGCAATGTATTTTTCAACCCACGGCAATTTCAACCTCATTGAACAGGATTACGCAAACGATTATCAGTATCTTGTAAGATATCCGAATAATATGGCATTGCTTTTGATTGTGTCGCTTGTCGGAAGATTAAATTACCTTATATTCGGTCATTATGTTGATTTTGCACCTGTTGTTGTTAATATTTTGGCGATTAATATTTCAATAATGCTGACGGCATTTACAGCAAAAAGACTTTTCGGCAACAAAAGGCTCTTTTTTGTACTTGCTTTTTGTGCATTGTTTTTGCCTTATCTCACCTATCTGCCATATTATTACAGTGATTCAATGTCGATGCCGTTTCTTATCGGAGCTGTTTATCTCATTGTTTCCGCATTACAAGTTGACAACAGAAAGAGTATGTACGCAAAGCTTTGTCTTTGCAGGTGCATTGATTTTCCTCGGATATAAGGTTAAGGGCAGTCTTATCATACTGTTCGCAGTCGGACTTTTATTGTTGTTCTTGAAATTCAGATTAAAAAAAGCAATCTGCCTTATTCTGGTGTTTACGGCAGGGTTTGGTGTGATTGGATTCGCATACAATACAGCCGTTGACGCTGTCAATCCGATCACGAAACAGCAGTATGAAAAATATGAATATCCTGTTACTCACTGGCTTATGATGGGGCTTAAAGGTCTTGGAAAATACGATGAGCATGATGACTATTACACTCGTTCGTTTCCCTCGAAAAAAGAAAAACAGGATGCTAACATTAAGGTTATTAAAGAAAGAATAAAAGATTACAAATTTAGCGGTTTGTATGAACATATGATTGAAAAAGCTGTTTGGACATGGCAGGACGGTACATATTACATTTCGTACCATAACAGAAAGCCAAAGAATGATAATATTCTTATGGATTTTCTGCATATTGACGGAAAGTACAACAAGGCCTTCCAAAATTACAGTTCGGCTTTACAACTGTTCATTTTATTGATGATTTGTATTTCGGCATTAAAAACTCTTATCAAACCTAAAGTTGATGAGATGCTGTTAATCAAAGGAGTTGTATTTGCGGCATTCCTTTTCTTCCTGTTATGGGAAACAAGGTCAAGATACCTGTTTGATATGACGCCTCTGTTTATTCTGCTTACGGTTGACGGTATGGATACCGCAAAAGCTTTTCTTGATTCATTCAGAAAGCCTAAACAACAAACAGAAAAACAGGCATAATTTAATAAAGTTTTCAAGTGACAGCCGAAACTGTCACTTGTTTTTTGTCATAAAATCAATGTTACAACATTACAAACTTTTTCATTAAAAATCAATATTTTCGTTTGCAATTTATTGTAATGATGCCTAAATTATGCTATTATTACTATATGTGCAATGATTTGCAAATTTCAAGCTTGAAAGGTAAAAATTATGGATTATGAAAAGCTGAAAAAGAGGGATTCCTCGCTGGACATTTTGCGAATAATCGCAGTCTTTACCGTTTTATCGGTTCATTTTTTCCTACACAACGGATTTTACAGCCAGACAATCGAAGGGACACCGATGTATGTTGCTGTTGTAATGAGAACCCTGTTTTCCGTTTGCGTTCCCTTGTTCATGTTGCTGACAGGTTATTTGATGAGTAAAAAAGAACTGAGTAAAAAGTACTATTCGGGAATTACGAAAACACTTGTTGTTTTTGTAATCTCAACACTTGCGTGTATGATTTACAAAAACATTGCACAAGGTGATGTTTTTGACCTGAAATCTTTCATACTCGGAACGCTTGATTTTACCGGTTCCAACTACTCCTGGTACATTGAAATGTACATAGGGTTGTTTCTGCTTGCACCGTTCCTTAATCTTGCTTACGGAAAACTTAAAAACAAAAAAGCAAAAGCAGGTACTCCTTGTAACAGCTGTTTTTCTGACAATCATCCCCTCGTTATTTAATATTTTCAATTTTGGTTCACTTGATTGGTGGACTAATCCGACTTCATCTGATGAGTTTCAGAAACTTGTCCCAAGCTGGTGGCAGGGATTCTACCCCGTTGCATACTACTTTGTGGGTTGTTACATAAGGGAATACGGATTGAAAATGAAAACAAGAACAATGCTTGTACTCTTTGTTTTTTCACTTTTCATATTCAGCACATTCAATTATTTCAGAAGCTACGACACAACATTCAAATCGGGTACATACATTTATTGGTACGGATTTGAACCGTTTGTTTTATCTGTACTGCTTTTTCTCTTGATTAAGAGAATCAAGACCGATAACTTCCCGAAAGCCGCTAAAATTGCACTTTGGAAAGTTTCGACCTTGCACTTGGAATTTATCTTATTTCCTTTATTTTTGACAGCATTGTTTACCCCGTACTCTGCGAAAAAGTAATATTAATGCCTGACAGACTTCCGTATTACTTTGTTACGGTTCCGATAGTTTTTGTGCTTTCCGCCGCCGCATCATTTATTATGAATCTTGTTGCAAAACTGCTTATTGACGGTTTTAAGTCGCTTGCGAAGATAATAAAGGATTTGCGTTCAAAGCCTGACAAAGGAAAGTGGCAGACATAATTTTTGCTGTGCTTATGGCTTTTGCTATTGGATTTTCACTTTGGAAATGCTATTGCGGTTTTGGCGGTAACGACGAATCGTTTTATCTTACAATTCCGCACCGATTAACTCTCGGTGATTCGTTACTCGGTGACGAATGGCACCTCACACAACTTTCAGGATTTCTACTTTTGCCGTTCGTATGGCTCTACACAATGATTACGCAATCTACTGTCGGAATAATCTTTGCGGCAAGAGTTTTCTATGTAATCTGTCACACTGTTATTGTATGCGTTATCTATTCAAGACTTAAAAAGTACGGCTATTTCACAGTATTCGGTTGTGTGCTTTATTTCCTCTTTACACCATTTGACATTATGGCATTGAGTTATAACACAATGGGACTTGATCTAATTGCGCTCACGGGTGTTTTAATGGCAACAGCCGATTATTCAAAAAAATTACCGCTCATAATCAGCGGACTTGCATTTGCAGGCGCAGTTCTCTGCTGTCCGTACCTTGCGGCAGTTTATGTAATATATATTATTGCAGTAGGAGTTCACTATGTAATTAAGAAAACTGCCCTTAATAAAAATGTGTTCAATTCTGAACTTTTCTCGATTAGGACTTTTCTGTGGTTTACCTTGGGAGTAGGAATACTTGCGGCTATTTTCCTTGTATTTGTACTTTCAAGAGTAAGTATTAATGAGATTTTCTCAAATCTCCCCTATCTTCTTGCCGATCCCGACCATCCTCAAATGGGATTTATGGCAAAGATGAATTACTACTTTAAAACAATCGTAGAATGTCACACTCATTTTAAATATGTACTTATGGCATACGGTGCTACCGCAATTGTTATGTTGCTTGACAGAAAGAGAAAACAACACCGTTCGATTTATCTTATTCTTACAAGTGCAATCGTTATTTTGGCGCTTGTAATGTCTATGCCGACAATGACAAGCGTTTACTACAATGCGATTATGTTCCCGATGATTTTCATGGGCATCACAGCGTATGTTCTTTCTGAAAATAAGCAAAGAGAACTCTTAGCTTCACTCTTTGTTCTCGGAATTTTTTATTCTGTTGCATTGTGTTTCTCTTCAAATCAGTATTTTTATGTAACTGCAATGGCTTGCACTGCATCAAATATTGCAAGCTTTGTATTCATCGGCAATCTGATTAAGGAAATGAAAGCGAATCCCGATAATCTTGACTACGCCGTTCCGTGTAAATATTTTGCATTCGTGATGACTGCGTTTCGATTATTCTGCAGGCTTGTTTTCGATTACCGTCAAGGCAGAACATTGCTTCTGGGATAGTGAACCAAAACAGCTGACACAGACAATTCAGAACGGTCCTGCAAAGGGTATAAAAACAACACCAAATAACGCACAAACCTACGAGCAGATTTATGCCGATATCAGTCAGTATCAGAATCTTGAAAAAGGAAACATACTGTTCCTTACGCAAAAAACATGGACTTATCTTGCGGCGGAGGATTTTCCTTACGGAACGCTTTCAGCATATGTTACGGGTGAAAATCGAACAGTCTTGCAAGACTTCGCTCATATTATTCGGTAAACAGCAAAAAAATTCCGAAATATATCTACATTCCGAAGGACTCAGAGTGGGATAATCTTCAGAAGATTCTTCTTGAGGCACAGCAGAACGGTTACTCTTTGAGCGAAAACGAAGTTTCGTATAAACTTGTAAAATAAATAATATTTTACAGATTCCAGACATAAATATCACGCAGGGATAAAAATTATGATTTCTGCGTGATATTTTTTTGTTTTTCAGCACATATTCTTGAAAATGTACAAATAAAAAACTTGTTTTTTTTTGTGAATTATGGTATAGTGAATTATGATAGGCAAGAAGGGCTTGCCACAGAATTTGGTCGCATTTTTGTGAAAATTTTAAGTTGGGGGCATAATCATGGATATTAAGCAGACTTATAACGAATGGCTTGAAAACGCAGTTGAGGACAAAGACCTTAAGGCAGAGCTTGAAAGTATAAAAAACAACGAAGATGAAATTTATGATCGTTTCTACACAGCTTTAAAATTCGGTACCGCAGGCCTCAGAGGCATTATCGGCGCAGGTACTAACAGAATGAATATTTATGTTGTTCGTCAGGCTACACAGGGACTTGCTAACTATGTGCTTAAAAAGTACGGCAATGGTTCTGTTGCAATCTCACACGACAGCAGAATTAAAGCAGATTTATTTATGAATGAGGCGGCAAGAGTTCTTGCGGCAAACGGCATTAAGGTTTACATCACATCGAACTTCAGCCTACTCCCGTTCTCTCTTACCTCGTTCGTTACTTTAAATGTCAGGCAGGTATTATGGTTACAGCCAGCCACAACCCTGCAAAGATACAACGGCTATAAGGCATACGGCGAGGACGGTTGCCAGATGACTGATGTTGCCGCAAACACTGTATATGACGAGATTTCAAAGCTTGATATGTTCAAGGATGTTAAAATTGCCGATTTTGACGAGGCAGTTAAGAGCGGCATGATTGAATATGTTGACGAGAGTGTTTATGACACATATCTTGAAAAAGTTATGGAACAGCAGGTTAACCCCGGCGTTTGCAATGGTGCAGACCTTAAAGTTGTTTATACACCGCTTAACGGTACAGGTAATAAGCTTGTAAGAAAGGTTCTCGGTAAGATTGGTGTTAATGATGTAGTCGTTGTCCCCGAGCAGGAACTTCCTGACGGCAACTTTACAACATGTCCTTATCCGAATCCTGAGATCAAAGAGGCACTTGCAAAAGGTCTTGAGCTTTGTGAAAAAGAACAGCCTGACCTTCTCCTTGCAACCGATCCAGACGCTGACCGTGTAGGTATTGCCGTTAAGGATTATGACGGCAGTTACAGACTCATTTCAGGTAACGAGGACGGTGTAATGCTCACCAATTACATTCTCTCTTGTAAAAAGGCAAGCGGTAAGCTTCCTGAAAAGCCTGTTGTAGTAAAAACTATAGTTACTACAAAACTCATCAACAAGCTTTGCGAAAAATACGGCTGTGAACTCAAGAATGTTCTTACAGGCTTTAAGTATATCGGTGAAGTTATTCTCAACCTTGAGAAAAAGCATGAAGAAAACAGATATCTCTTTGGTTTTGAGGAAAGCTACGGCTATCTTTCAGGCACATATGTAAGAGATAAGGATGCTGTTGTTGCGTCAATGCTCGTTTGTGAAATGGCAGCTTACTATAAGAAACAGGGCAAGTCACTTGCTGAGGTTATAGACGGTCTTTACGAAGAATTTGGTTACTACCTCAATCAGACATACTCATTCGAGTTTGACGGTGCCGCCGGTATGCAAAAGATGTCTGATATTATGACAGCTGTAAGAGATAACACACCAAAGAGCATTGCAGGCTACGATGTTGTTAAGGTTTCCGACTATTTTCTCAGGAAAGAAACAGATGTTGCAACAGGCAGCGTTACCGACATTGACCTTCCTAAGTCAAATGTTATTGCTCTTCACCTTGCGGATGACAACGCTGTTATTATCCGTCCAAGCGGAACTGAGCCAAAGATTAAGCTCTATATTACTTCAGTCGGTAAGGATAAAGATAATCTTTGCTGCAGAAATCTGTGAAAAGCTTGTTGTTGCAAGCAAAGAGATTCTCGGCGTTGAGTAATTGGAATCGACATATAATAGTTGCACCTAAAGTTAAGGGGACAGATTTTTCTGTCCCCTGTTTTTATGTGTATTTTATCAAAAACGCAACTCCCTATTCTCGTGATAATACATTTTATAACACGCAAAGCAGAGGTGACTGCTGTTGCAGTCACCTCCGTAATCGGTTGATTTATAAATAGCAATTTTTAAAGGGGTATGTTGTTATTTTAAATTAAATAATATGCCCTTTGGACTCATCTCCAATATCGGATATTATGTCCTTGACAATAATAACTTTGTATTACATTGGACTTATCTCCGTTCTTAAATTTGAATATAAAAGTCTTTTGACCGTTAAAATTCATAATATCAATCAGTACAACAATTGCTTAAAAAGCTTATCAACTTTTCCTCTGAATCAATTGTACCTGTCCTTAAACTAAGTCTTTGGAATTTTGGACTGTCAACCTATATAGTCACTGGAATTAACTCCTTTTACTTTAGCTTCGACTAATTGTGTTTATACATCTGAGTATGTATACTACAATCAAACTATAAGACCTAAATTCTCATTGGAATAATCTCCTGTTGTTTGCAGATTTCTATGTCATCCCGACATTTTCTTTACTGCTAATCAATGCTTTATTTACGACTTATATTAACTTTTCGTCAAATCAATATCAGTAACCGTATACCGTCAATTACCGTTAATGGATTCTATTTTTGACTTTGTATCGGTTTAAAATCTCAAGCATACATCGGAATATCTCCAATCCTGTCGCATAAGCGAGAATTAATTTAAGTTCTTATCTCATCGGAATTATCTCCTGACACTTTAGCTTCGACTAACTGTGTTTATACATCTGAGTATGTACACTACAATCAAACTATAAGACCTAAATTCTCATTGGAATAATCTCCTGTTGTTTGCAGATTTCTATGTCATCCCGACATTTTCTTTACTGCTAATCAATGCTTTATTTACGACTTATATTAACTTTTCGTCAAATCAATATCAGTAACCGTATACCGTCAATTCCCAGTTAATGGATTTTATTTTTGACTTTGTATCGGTTTAAAATCTCAAGCATACATCGGAATATCTCCAATCTTGTCGCATAAGCGAGATTTAACTTAAGTTCTTATCTCATCGGAATTATCTCCTGACACTTTAGTTTACCTTGAATTTTAGAAATCAGATTGAAATTTACGGTTTCACTCTGTATTATAAGTTTCAAATTTACATTTCGTTTGAACTGCTTATTAAATTCAGCCTCTTACATTCTTTAAATTCAGACTACTCTGTGTGCCGTTGTATAAGCTGTTCATCCATTGGTTTTAGTATTAATTTCCATTGGACTTATCTCCGTTTCGGACTTATTTTGCTTAAATAACGATTAAGCTTTCATTGGACTAACCACCAATTTTTAGATTTCAATATATATTAAGTTATAATTAAAATTCCGTTCTCCCGAGTATTAAATTCGATAACCTTTAATGCTTAATTGGACGAATTTCAATCATAAGATGTAGATTGCTAAAGACGAATTCGGAATGCTCTTGCGATTAAAAATTAATAAATATGTTTTTATAACATCAAAATAATCAGCTGTTCCGACAAAACAAGTAAGAATTAGAAGATCATCTCTTAGAATACATGGGCTGTAGAGTTAGGTGGTAAGCTCCGCATATAATCTCTGATTTGTTTGAAGTAAGGTTTTCTTGCTTTCATTTTTTAAACCTCCTTAAGTTCTTTTCTTTGTCTATATTATACAGTTAGTTGTCCACATTGTCAACACTTTTATTAAAAATATTTATAATTTTATTTTCAGAAAATCTATTGAAGTAAAATTCACATTGTGTTATAATAAAAATGTTGGGGTGTTTATCAGTCGGCAACTTTTTTGAGTGCCGACTTTTTTCTTTTTTATATACTTCAAAATGCCTAAAATATTGATTATAACTAAACTTTAGTGTATTATTATGATGTCATAAAGTATCAAAGAGGTCATAATTGTGAACGATAAATTGCATATCAGAACGGCACAAATAAGCGACGCCGAAGAATTGCTCGCCATATACAAACCATATGTTGAAAACACGGCAATCACATTTGAATATGATGTTCCAAGCATTGAAGAATTTGCAAATCGCATAAAAACTACGCTCAAAAAGTACCCTTACATTGTAGCCGAACTCAACGGAAAAATTGTCGGCTATGCGTATGCCGGAGTTTTCAAAGGCAGAAAAGCGTATGATTGGTCAGTTGAAACAAGTATTTATATCCGCCTTGAGAATCACGGAAACGGAATCGGCAGAAAACTCTACGAAAAGCTCGAAGAAATTCTCACAAAACAGGGTGTGACAAATGTAAATGCCTGTATTGCGTACACTGAACATGAGGATAAATATCTGCATAACGACAGTGTTTGCTTTCACAAAAAACTCGGTTATAAAACTGTCGGTATTTTTCATAAATGTGCATACAAATTTGATAAGTGGTACGATATGATATGGATGGAAAAATTTATTGCCGAACACAATGCTAATCCAAATGATATTATCCCCTACCCTATGCTGAATTGTTAACAGAACCATAAGATATAAGTATCCCCGAAAAGTTCGATAAAAAAACTTTTCGGGGATTGAATTTGTCAATAAAAATGGGTACTGTCATAATATTGCTTACAATTACTATAAACTGAAATTTTTAATAATATCCCACTTAATAATGCAATTTAGAATTATTTTTCAAGCTTTGCAAAACTGTCTTTGCAGACATACCCTGCATATTCTCCGAGATCAATTTGCTTGATATCGTGACTTACATGTCTTTCGCTTACAGGAATCATTTCCATATAGTCCCCGAATAAAGATACTTCAGGTACTTATCATATTCTTTAGGAATAGGCAGTTTTGCATTTTCAAAATCAACCCATATCGCCTCATCAAGCCATTCGGCAGGAAAAGCTCCTCTTGAAACATTTCTTCCCATACTGTCAAACAGATATTTCGGATTTTTCATATTCTTATGAAGTGAAATAAGTTTGTTTTGAACCTTTTGCAAAAATCCAAGCGGAAAAATCTTTCTCAGAATATTCGCACACAAAGAAGAAAATCTGCTGTTTGCATTTACCGAAGTGCCTCTCCACTTATCAAGCACCAGCCATCTTGAGCTTGCAGTTGCTTTCATATGAATTTTTCGTAAGAAAGCATTGTTTGAAGTATAATCCTGTGCAAGCACATCAAGAAAAATTCCGTTATGAATATTGGGAAATCTTGATGTAAACTCAGTAGAAAGCAGAGTATCGTTTATTCGCAGTTTTGTAAAAGGAAAATGGCTGTCTTTTTCATTTTTTTGAGTCTGTGCAAAAAGATAATTCGGGAGTTCACTCGGCAATACCGAAAGAAACCTGTCGTAATCTTTTCTAAGCATCATAACATCTGCATCATCGTCCCACGGAATAAAGCCTTTATGTCTTACTGCACCCAAAAGACTTCCTCCGCCCAAGAAATACTTAATGTTATGCTTTTTGCAAATTCTGTCAACCTCAAGTAAAAAGCCCAGAAGTATCTGTTGAATATCATTAAGCTTACCGTCATATGAATCGGAAAACATAAATATACTGTCATCATCCATTACCTCGTGTCCCGAAATAAGGAGTGCGTCCTTGTAGTTGACCATTGATAACCAACCAAGCTTTTTCAGTCTTGTGCAGTCAATGGCACAGCCGTCCGTAGAATCACCTGCAGAAGTTATGTTAACCTCACACTCATCAAAAGCATCTGAAAGCGTAAGTGAAAATTCTGCCGAATTTACGGTTGAAGTATCTGAGCAGGCGTTATACACCTGATTGTTCTCACCGTTACAAAGAACAAACAGAACAGCAGAAATCAAGTCATTAATACTTATATAAGACACTTTGGGTGATTTGTTCTTAACATTCAAAGATTTTCCGTGAACAGCCGATTCCAGCATATTCCTTACAAAATTGGAACTTGAATTTGCAGATATAATCTTGCCGCTTCTAACTGCTTTGATTGAAAAATCATACATATGAGATGCAGAAAAATAAAGATTCTCAACAGACTGAATCAGCATTGCTTTTAATGAATCCGAATTAAAAGCGGAATGTGTTTTTTCTTTTTCGGAAATAACTAAATCTTTTCCGAGTGTTCCGTAAATTGAGGCGTCTGACACAAGAACAGTTTCTTTTATCTTTAACGCATTGACAGCCGAGATAATATTATTTGCCCTGTTGATATGATTTTTAAATACATCAACATCTTCAACTCTATCGAAAGCAAAAATCCCGTTTCAATAAGTATATCTCCGCATTTATTAACCGCATTAAGTGAAGAATACTTTACGATGGAAAAATCGATGAATCGATATAATCGAATCTCCTGTCATAGCTTTCGTTATCCTCTACAAGCAAAAATACAGCTATGCCTGCTTGTTTTTTAAGTTAACCGTGCGAAGCGATGATACAAGAGAAAAGGCGAGTTCTCCGCCTCCCGCTATAAAAACAGATTTTCCGAATAATTTACGGATGTTCAAATTCTTATAACGCAAAGCTACAAGTGCTCTGTCCTGTTCAAATTGGTTAAGTAACAACTCAGACATAACTGTATTCCTAATTTCTGTTATTAATTTTCTTCAAGAATTCCGACTGCTCTTCTTATTCCTTCTTTAAGGTCAACAAGAGGCTTCCATCCAAGGCTGCAGAGTCTTGAACTGTCAAGAATTTCGGGAGTTTTTGCAAGAGCGGAAGTATCAACCTCAGGCTCCTTTTCATCTTCGGGATTGGCAAAAGCCAAAGTCATATTTCTCTCAGGGAAAACCTCACAAGCTGTCTTTGCAAAATTTCTTATTGTTGTATCTGATTTTTCATAAGAAATGTTATACGGTGTAACATTTTCACCGTTAAGCATAATGTATATGAGAGCAGAAACCGTGTCTGTAACATAGCAGAATGAACGGTTAGCCGCACCGTTGCTTTTGAGAAGAATATTTTCGTGACGAACAACATTTGCAATAAACTGCGCCCAGACACGATCATCCGTAAGACTGCTGGCACCGTAAATATAGCTTGGTCTTGCAATCTTTACATTGAGTCCAAACTGTTTGCAATAGCTTGCGGCAAGAGTTTCAGACGCTCTCTTACCCACTGCATAACAATTTTTATAGGAAGTAAAATCAATATAACCGATATCATCTTCGGAAATACTGTTTTTACCATTGTGCAAAGCACCGTACACTTTAAGGCTTGAAACAACAAGTACAGACTCACTTTTGCTTTCAAGAGCAAAATCAAGAATGTTTGATGTACCGCTGAGATTTGCGTTAATAGTGCCTACAGGATCGGTTTCAAATTGAATGTTACTTGCCTGACTTGCGGCATGAATAATAAAATCCGCTCTCTCACATTCGATCTTATTTGTAACATCGGCAACAACAAGCTCAATGTCATCTCTTTCAAGAAGAACGCCAAACTTTTTCTCGGCTCTCTCTCTGTTTCTTACAAACGCAAGGAGCTTGATGTTATTGTTATAAAAGTCATTTCTTGCAAGAAATGTGAGTACAAGATAATAACCGATAAATCCTCCTGCACCGGTTATAAGAACAGTTTTACCGTTAAATCTGTTCCAGTCAACATTTGTATTTGTAATTTCTTTAATATCAGAAAAAACCGTCTTTTTTATATTACTTTGAACATTATAATCCATATTTAAGTTCTTCCTTTGCAAACTGCTTGTAGTTTTCATAATAGAACTGTGATCGCAATGTTGTGAGATCCTCAGGTGTTGTTACCTTAATGTTGAATCTCTCGCCAAGGAAAAGATGAACCTTTTCGCCTAGCTCAATAAAAAGTTCACTTGAGGAAACAGGGTTTGTAATACCTCTCTTGTAAGCTTCTTCGTGAGCCCAAAGAATTCTTTCCATTGTATATCCCTGCGGAGCCTGTGTAATGTACATTGTACTTCTCTGGTAACTCTTGCCGCAGGTTTCTCCGTCCTCACTGTAAAGAAGTGAATCAATACTCGGAGTAACAGGAACGGCTGTTTTGTACTTTTTTGTATCCTTAATACAGTTAGTGATAAGTTCTTCGCTGAGCATAGGACGAACACCGTCACAGATAAGGATGATATCCTCAGGATCTTTTGAAAATTCGGCAGTAGCCATTACGCCGTTGTGAATAGAATCAAAACCGTTAGCACCGCCCGGAACAACAGCCTTTACCTTTGGAACATTGAATGCCTCAATAAGCTCATTAAGGTAGCCGATCCAGTCAGCCTTACAGGCAACAACAATCGCATCAACCTTAGGATGACGGGCAAAATGCTCCATTGTGTGAATAATAATCGGCTTTCCGCCAACCTCAAGAAACTGTTTAGGCATATCGGAATACTTCATTCTTGCACCGATACCGCCTGCAAATAACATAGCTGTAACCATAGTAAGACAATCCTTTCAAAACACAAATCAGACTTCACTTTACAAAATGCAGTCAAATTTATTTTTTTAACAGCAGAATTACGCAGTAAAAAACGCATCTGCACTTTGATATAACTATTAATATGATACCACATTAATACATTTTTTGTCAACAAAAATACTTTGTACGAATGTTTTAATCGACTTTGCCGGTTTACGGTGAATTTCTTATACCGTATTTTCAAAATGCTTTTTATTTAGGCACATCATTTTGACGCACAATTTAATATTTTTAATACCTTATAAAATTAATGCGGAAAAATGCGGGAATGAGTAAAATTGTTTTATTCTTTATTCCCATTTTTCTTTTAAGTATATATAAATACAGAAAATTTTGATAAAATAGAAAAAATTGCAGAAAGCTGTGTTATTTATGTTTGACAAAAATTTGATTGATTTATCGGTTATGTCTACCGAGCAGATTGACAAAATTATCAGAAAAGCTAAAAAGATTATGCAGAGTCCCGCTGACTATCGACACGCCTGTGACGGCAAGATTCTTGCTACATTATTTTATGAACCGAGTACAAGAACACAGATGTCATTCCAGACAGCTATGCTTAAACTCGGCGGAAGAACAATCGGTTTTGACAATCCGATGAATTCATCCGTTTCAAAGGGCGAAAGCCTTAAAGATACAATTACAATTGTCGGCGAATATGCCGATATTATCGCAATGCGTCATCCTGTTGAGGGTACTGCCGCTGCGGCATCTCTCTATGCAGGTGTTCCCAGTTATCAACTGCGGTGACGGCGGTCACCTTCATCCAACTCAGACGCTTGCCGACATTATCACTCTCAGCTGTGAAAAAGGCAGACTTGATAACCTCGAGTAGGTGTATGCGGTGACCTTCTCAACGGCAGAACAGTTCATTCGCTTATCAAGACACTTGCAAAATATCCGAACAACAGCTTTGTACTTATCTCAACAAAGGAACTCAGCGTTCCGCTTTATGTTATTGACATTCTTGAAAAGAACGGCTGTAAGTATGAAATTTCTCATAGCCTTGCAGATGCAATCACAGACCTTGATGTTCTGTATATGACAAGAATTCAGCGTGAGAGATTTGCAAGCGAAGAAGATTATCAGGCACAGAAAAATGTTTTCGTTCTCGACAAAGAAAAACTTGACAAGGCAAAAGAAGATATGATAATTCTTCACCCATTGCCGAGAGTAAACGAAATTACAGTTGATATTGATGATGACCCGAGAGCGTTGTATTTCAAACAGGCTCAGTACGGTATGTACGGCAGAATGGCACTTATTCTTCTGCTTTTGCAGGATGATGAGTTCTTTGTTGAAAACAGACCGTTTGTTGTATCGAATCATCACTGCAACAATCCGAAATGTATCACACAGCAGGAGCCATATCTTCCGAACCTCAGCTACGAAAAGCTCGGCATGGTAATGTGCGGTTACTGCGACAAGAGAATAGACTGAGGTGTATTAAATGAGTGAACATAAGAAAAAGAAAAATCCGGCGGCTACTATGATGATGACCTCTCTCGCCTATATCGTACTCGGCATTGTGACGGTTGTCTTTCCGCAAAAGGTGCTTGATGTTTTGTGCTATGCACTCGGCGGTGCAATGACTGTTTACGGACTGTTCAACATAATTTCTTTCTTTGTTGACAGAGAAGGCGGAATGTACTTTGAGCTTGTAATAGGCGTTATTTCAACCGGATTCGGTATATTTGCTTTGTTTTCACCCACTTCAATTGCGGCAATAATCAATATTCCGATTGGCATTATCATTATTGTTGACAGCATTATGGATATGAAACATTCGCTCACGCTGAGATCGCTCGGTATGAGAAAATGGTGGATTCCGTTTATTATAGCAATTGTAATGATTATTTTCAGTCTTACAACAATTTTCTTTACAAACATTTTTGGTGCATTGCTTATGATTGCACTCGGAATTGCGCTTATTTATGAAGGTGTTTCGGGATTTTCACTTATTATTCTGCTCAGCCGTTATCACAAAGAATACGACCGCAATCAAAGAATGATTGATGCAGAAGCAACCGATATAAACTGAATATGATTAAACCGTCCGCAGAATTTACGGACGGTTTTCTTTTTTTATACGGTAATGTATGCGCCGAGGTGGATACTGCAAAGAATACATTCTTTGACGGTAAGTTCTTCAGATTGCTCCATTGCCGATTTGTACAAATAAAGTTGTTTCTTGTAAAGTCCTGCAAGTTTTGTTATATCTTTTACCCTGTCGGTTTTGTAATCGACAATAACAAGCTTTCCGTCCTCAACAAACGCAAGGTCAACCGCACCCTGAATTATTACCGTTGCATCGGTTTTTACGTCTTTATATTCATCAAATACTTCCGACGGTTTAAGCCTTGCGGTAAATCGTTTTTCACGCATTACAAGCTGTGATGCAATTATACGGTCAATTAGTTTGGTTGACAGAAATTCATTAAGTGTTTTTCTGTCAATCATATCAGCCTGTTCCTGTGTAAGTTTTCCGTCATTTAAAAGACGGTCAATTTCAGTATCAAGACTTGCTCTTGCCTGTTCAAAATTGCAGTATTGCAAGAACTTGTGGTGAGCAGTACCTCTTGCAACAGGAGCGGGATTTTGTTCAGCTATGAATAACGGCTTTGAAAGAATCTTTTCAAAATAATCACCGTTCTGACTGTGTGCAATATCGGATGCACTGACCTTTTGGGGAAGTGAAAGAATATCCCTGTTTCTGTATTTGAAATCAAGATTCTTTTTCAAAAGTTTTGCATAATCAAAAGTATCATCGGATACATCGGCAACCTGTAACAGATTTGTTGAAGTAATATCGTCCTCAAAGACATTATCCTTATCAATCATTTTTTCATCAACGATAATCTGCAATTTCCAATCTGATTCTCCGTTGTGCGGAATTACCTTTGAACCAGGCATAATATCGTTACGCAGATTATTGAGTGACGGGTGAACTAATGCACAAAGACAGAGCCAGTCGCAATAGCTTTGACAGCTTGTGACAGTATAGGGTTCAATTACACTTTCGGACACAAGCTTTGAATACAGCCTTTCAAGATAATCACTGCACTTCTTTACTGCACCGACACAGATAAGCTTTTCCTTTGCTCTTGTGAGTGCAACATAAAGCACACGCATTTCCTCAGCAATAAGGTTTTCTTCAATTTTAAGCCCTGTTGCAAGGCGTGGGAATGTGTTATAAACAACACCATTGCTCTGAGTCTTGATGCCGAGTCCTGCCTTGCTGTCGAGAAGAATATCGTTTCTAAGGTCGGTTTTATTGAATTGGTGGGTTATGTCGGCAATAAAGCAAACCGGAAATTCAAGTCCTTTTGACGCATGGATACTGAGAACTCTCACGGCATTTGCAGAGTCGCCCTCATTTTGTGACGATGCGTCAAGGTTTGTCTTATTGGCAATAAGCTTGTCGGTATATGAAATAAAATCAGAAAGCGTTTTATAGCCGTTGCTCTCAAAACTTCTTGCATATTCAAGCAACAGCGCCAGGTTTTTAAGTGCCGAATCATTACCGCTGACTGCAAGCGAAATAGACATAAATCCCGTCATTTCACACGCCTTTGAAATGAGAGCGTCAACGGAATTTGTACAGGCACAATCACGCAGAATTTTAAGTTCATCAACAAATTTTCTTGCCTTATCGTTTGTTTTCGCATATTCACAGACAGAAGAGTAAAGCGAAGATTTTCTGCTTTCACAACGCATTTCGGCAAGCTCATCGGGAGTGAACGCATACATAGGGCTGTTCACAAAACCGACAAAAGCGGAATATCAATCCCCGGGTTGTCAATTACACGCAGAAGGTTGAGCATAATTTTGATTTCAACTGCATCAAAAAAACTTGACTTATTCTCGCTGTAGGCAGGAATACCGCTGTTGTTCAGAGTGTTGACATAAGTTGCGGCCTTTCCGCTTGGACTGCGAAGAATTATTGCAAAGTCGCCGTAACGGGCTTCACGCATTATATCTCCGTCCTTAACTCTAAAGCCCGAATTAATCATATCGTGAATTTTATCCGCTATGTACTTTGCTTCAATTTCTTCTTTTTCAAGGTCTGAGTTTTCGGATTCAATCAATGAAATTTCAAAATTGCAATCATCAGACTTTGGAAACTCAGCACCGTTTACCAGCCTTTCATCGGAATTATATTCCATTTTGCGGATTCCTTGGTCATTATTCTTTCAAAAATAAAATTGACCGCATCACACACCTCAAAACGACTGCGGAAATTTCTGTCAAGAATTATAGTTGCAGGATATTCGGGATTTTCTTCATCGAATCGTTTATATTCATTTTTGCGTTCAATAAAAATTTCGGGCTTTGCCTGACGAAATCCGTAGATACTCTGCTTTACATCGCCAACCACAAAAAGATTGCTTTCATCATTGCTTACCGACTTGAAGATAAGGTCTTGAACATCATTTACATCTTGAAATTCGTCAACCATAACAGCATCGAATCTGTTTGAAATCTCCTGAGCCTGAACAGTTTTAGTATAGCCGTTATCATCATCGGGCTTTGCAAGAAGTTTTACAGTAAGCGATTCAATATCGGCAAACGATAGAATATTTTTCTTCGCTTTGAGTTCGGAAAGCTTTTTGTCATATGCACGAACAAGTGTAAACAAGGTAGATATGAACCTATGAAGCTGCGACAATTCAAGCCTTGCATCTTCCTCACTCCAAAAAACAATGATTGGAGTTTCTTCACCGTTTCTTTGACCTCATCTCTGTTGGATGAAACAGAAATTTTAATCGGATTATCCTTGTATCCTTTCGGACTTTTCATTCTTCCTGTTTCAAAAAGAAAATATTGCCTGTCTTATTTCATCCCATGATGAAGAAACAAATTTTAATTGAACAAGGGTAAAATATGCTAAATCACCGACAAGCAGGGGTTCGACTGCATCCTGAAGTTTTTCGTCATCCTTTAATCGAAGAATAGAATTTTCAGTAAGATTGATTCCGTGAAGCACGGCACTCAGAGCATAGTCGATTATAATTTTGCCCCACACAGTTTTTTCAATATCGGTTTCAGAATAGTTTTCGAGCATATCATCAAGCCATTTATCGGGGAACGGCTGAGTTGTAAGAAACTCGGATATTTTAAGGACTGTTTCACGCAGTTTTTGGTCGCCTTGTTTTCCTTTAAAAAGATCAAGCAAAGAATAAAAGCAGTCATCTTCGCTGTCATAAAAGCTTTCAAATGTATTGTCGAGTGCCTCTTGTCTGAGAATTTCAAGCTCACCCTCATCGGCAATACGAAAATCTCTTGCAACATCGAGCGTATGAAAATATTCACGGACAATATCTCCGCAAAAAGCTGTCTATTGTAGAGATATTTGCACTGTACAAAAGCTGTCGCTGTGCAAGCAAATGAGCGTTATACGGATCATCTTCAAGAAGTTTGTTGACTGCCGCCTGTATTCTTTCTCGCATTTCGGCAACCGCCGCCGCCGCCCTTGTGAATGTTACGATAAGAAGGCGGTCAACATCAAGGGGATTTTTCTCCCGTGTAATAAGCTTTATTACCCGCTCTACAAGCACGGCAGTTTTGCCCGAACCGGCGGCAGCCGATACAAGCACAGAACCATCTGTTGCATAGATTGCATTCTTCTGTTGCGGAGTCCAATTTCTTGACATTACTCTTCCTCCTTTCCGTTAATTTCGTTTGTAATTTCTTCGATAACGGTCTTGTTATCGACAGAAAAACAAGTTATCGGGTTACTCTGTCTGTAGGCACATACGCTGTCGTAAGGGCAGTATTCGCATGAATCGTGACCGCCTTTGAGCGGTTTCGCCTCAATGTTGCCGTTATAGATATTTTTGCCCATTTCAGCGATGAGCATATCAACCTTTTTAAAGATTTTACCGAATTCTGCAAGTGTTGCAAGGCTTGTTGAAGAAACAGGTTCGCCCGCTTTAATTTTTACAGGAATGTATGTTGCTGGTCTGTCTTATCCATTCCGTGAATTATTTCTGTATCTTTGAGCAAAAGTCCGTTCATCTTGAGCTTTTTATTAAGTTCATCGGGCAGCTTGTCAATTGATTTCAGACTGTCTGACGAAATATACGGAACAGTTGCAGGCATATACAAAATCCCGGCAGGTACAATTTCTCCGTATTTGTCGCTGCCCAAAGCCTCGATTGAATGGAGATACAAAAGCATCTGAAGATTGATTCCGTAGAGAATATCGGAAAGCTTAAACTGTTTTGTGCCTGTTTTATAATCAATAATACGCAAATATGTTATATCGGCTCTCTGCATAATATCTACTCTGTCAACACTTCCGCAGACTGCAATTTTGTGACCGTCGGGCAGTACGATTGTATATGACGGAATATCCTCGCCAATTTTAAGTTCACAATCGGCAACAAAAAATTCACTCTGGGAAAGCTCCTCCATAATATGTTTCATCAGATACATCACATTATCAAGAATTGTCTTTAGGCGGTATGTGAATGAATTTGACTCAAGCTGTTCTTCGCCGAAATATTTAACTGCATATTCCGCAAGATATGCACAGACAATTTTTTGGAATTTATCTTCTTCAAGCGATAAATATTCTTCCTTAGTATATTCGCCGAAAAAGCGTTCAAGTATGTAATGAACAATCGTTCCGTACTGCATAGGGTTGATTTCTGCTCTTTGTCTTTCCCGAACATTCAAGCCGTAATTACAAAAATAGGAAAATCTGCAGAGATTGAATTTTTCAAGCTGTGACGCTGAAATATTGAGATTTTTACCAAAAAGCTTTTCGGCATTTTTCTTGTCAAATATCTTAAAGGGAACTTTGTCCTTTGCATTTATGAGCGAATCAAGCTTTGCAGAATATTCGGGATTTTGTGCAAAAATTTCAAGCAATGATTCGGGCACTTTTTTGCCTTTTCCAATCATATCGGCAACTGTATCAAAAGCAGGGCGGAGTGCGTACATACTTTCTTTTTACCGTCAAAATCAAATTTGTCATATGCAATTATATTCTTAAATACCTTTTTACATTGTAGGACAATTTCGGACGGCTGATAGGTTGTTCCCGTTATATCCGATGAATAAAAAGATACGGAAAGAAACTCACTTGCAGAGGTCATACAGGAATATGCCATAAATGTTTCAAGGTTATTGTGTGCGGCAAAATCGTCACCGAGTTCAATTTCGTTCATTGCAAGCATCTTTAACTCAAACGGTGAGAATATGCCTGATGTATGCGGTATTGCCGGGAAAATTCCGTCAACACAGCCAATGAGAAATGACGCTTTCTGCTTAGAAATTCGTACCCTTTGAGCGGTTGTTATCGTTACGCAATCTATTGTTCTCGGAATATCGGACAATTGCATTGCGTTAATCTGTAAGCTCAAAAGCTCGTAATAACGCTTTACAGTCATTATTTTTGTACCGATTACAGCGGCGGTTTTGTCAAGAACAGCCATAAACATATTCCAAACTCTTATCTGCTCCGCACCAACCGATTTATCGTATGAGCGTTCAAATTCTGCATACATTCTGCGTAACGCATCGGGAACTTTAAGTTCTTCAAGAAGGGTATAGAACAGCTTTGAAATTTCAAGTCCGTTTTTATCCTTTGCATTTTCTTTGAAAAGAAGTAATGGTTCAATAACTGATTCACGCAGATTTTCAACCTTTGCAAGAACCTCTCTGTCATAATCCGAAAACCTGTCAGAATAGCCTTTTGGGTTCTGAACAAATTTATTTTTAAAAGCCGAGCCTGAAACATTCCATACAAAAAGGTAGTTTTCAAAAAGGCTTATTTCTTCAACAGAAAATTCAGTTAAACCCGATTTCAAAAGTGCAAGCACATCTTCTCTGTCAAAATCGTAAATAAGGCATCTGAAAATTGAATTTACAAGCCTTATTACGGGTTTTACATCAATATCTGCGTGTTCATCGCTGAAATACGGGATTTCGTATTTTTCAAGAACTTCGGACAAAACACCTCTGTATGGTTCTGTATCGTGACAAATTACGGAAATGTCGGAGTAGAGATAACCTTTTTCTATAACAAGGTGCTTGATTTTACCGGCAACATATTCGCACTCGTCATACATATCAACGGCATTATAAACACAGATATTTTCAGGAACAATTTCAAGCGGTTCAATGTGCGGTCTGAAAATATTCTGTTCAAGCAAAGCAAGGTTATCATTTTTAAAGCGGTGCAAATCGGTAAGCTTTATCGGAGCTTTAATATCAACTCCGTCACGCTTTGCATATTCCTTGAGAATTTTATATGTCTGTTGTGAGGTTGCAAAAACCTCCTCAGAACCGTCCGCAAGTGGATCAAGAGTAAGGGTAAAATATGTAGCGGTACAGTCACGAATAAGGCTTCGTACCACCTTGAGCTGTTGCATTGTAAAGCCTGAAAATCCGTCAAAGATTATCGTATAATCCCTGAGAACATTATTCTTTAAAAGAATATCATTAAGCCTTGTCAAGTCATCCATAGGATCAATATAGCTTTGACTGACAAGAGCATCGAATGTATCGCTTATGAGGGCGGTTTCGTTGAGTTTTGTCTTTAAGGTTTCATCGTCAACAAGCATTGACGCACTTCTGAGTTCATCGCTTGTAACCGAACTTTTCTTCAAATCGGATATAGTCTGCAGCATAACATCAACAAGGCTTTTGTTGCCCTTTGATGAAAGCAGACGGAGTTTTTCGGTAAGTTCTTCAAGCGCAAGGCTCATTACAACGGCTCTTGTACCCTCGTCAATAACATTATCGGCTGAATTTCCCGTCAACTCAAAAACATATTTGCAAAGTCTTGAAAAACCGAATACAAGAACTTTCTCGGCTTTTTTTGCGCCGAACACATCAAGCAGAGTCTTTTCACATTCAAATGTGCTCTGGTCAGGCACAATCAGCATTACAGGAAGATTGCTGTCGGCAAGTTCGCCTGCAATCTTTAAAGTCTCGGTACTTTTTCCGCTGCCGCTTTTTCCGAGAATAAATCTCAACATTTCATCACTTCCATAAATTTAATTTACAACAAAGTAATTTTATTTTAAATATCTGTACAAATAATAACATATTCTGTGGGTTATTTAAAGAACTTTGCAGTTGTTAAACAAAAATTTTCTGAAAAAGTTCTACTATAAAAAATTTATATTCTACCTTATCATCAGTTACTAAGCTGTATTCATCATCCGAAAGAACATCTTTTGCCCTGTCTTTTCCCTCATCTGCCGTTGAAATGCAGATTGACGGGTACATTACGCACCACCAATTATGACCTTTTGCATTGCCGATTGTTATGCGAAGTGCGTCGTACATTCCGGCAGGCAGAGTATAGCTTTCGTATCGGCGGGTATCAAAGTGCATATTGACAATTTCAGCTTTTACAGGATAGTTATAGCCGTTTTTGCACACCTCATTTTGTGCAATTTCTTCTATAGTTTCAAGGTTTGCTTTTACAAATTCTTCGGCATCCGACTTTGAATTTGCCGTATCAAAAAGAATTTTTGTCCTTTCAAGAACCTTGTCACGCACCTTGAGTTTCAGAGTCTGATCTTCTTCCGTGTCTGAATTTGCAAGTATGTGAAAACGAAAAACATTGTTAGGAATTTCAGCACACACCGCCTGAAACGGAATTACCGAATAGAGTGTTGTAAGTACGAATGCAATTATTGCTGATTTGATTAAAAGTATTGATTTATTTGTTTTCATAAAAATAACCTGTCCTCTCTTGAAATAAGTATGGACAGGTTATTGTAATTTTAATCAGAATTATTAAATTTTATCAAAGCACCTTGCAGCCGTCCTGAAACGGGCTTGCAGAGAAAAACTTCTTTGTAGCTTTCACAAAGCTTGTCATAGCACTTCTTGGCTCTGCGTGATGAAGTGAACACACCGAACACGGCTGAACCGGAACCGCTCATACCTGCTCCCCTTGCCTTTGATTTGAGCATAATACCCTTGATTTCATTAACTTCCGGAATTTGCAGAGCAAGTTCAAAGTCATTGAAGATTGTTGTTGAAATCATAAACATATCTCTGCTGAACAGTGCCTTTACCATTTCATCGGTATAGCAGGCGTGAGGATTGAGTGCGTCAACCTTTTTGTATGCATCGGCAGTAGACACGCTGACTGAGTCGGGTTTGCAGATTACAATGCTGTCACAACGAAAAGAGGCAACTTTTTTGATTGCAGTGCCTATTCCCGTGCAAAGTTTTGTTCCGCCCTCAAGGCAGAAAGGCACATCCGCACCTACTTTTTCACCGATTTCTCTCATCTCTGCTTAAGCTTTGAGCATTGTCCCGAACATATTGTTCAAGCCTAAAATAACAGCCGCACCGTCACTGCTTCCGCCGGCAAGACCTGCCTGTGTGGGAATTTTTCTTGTCAATGTCGATATGAATGCCCTTAACATCCGTTTTGCAATAATCAAAGAACTTGTAAGCCGCCTTTGCACAAATGTTTGAATCGTCGCACGGCACGCCCTCACAGTTACATGAAATTGTCACCGTGCCGCTTTCATTGTCTGTGATTGTGATTGTATCATACAAATCAACGGCTTGCATAACAGTTGAAATATTGTGATAACCGTCTGCTCTCTTTGAAAGAACATCGAGAGAAAGATTTATTTTTGCAGGAGCAAGAACTTTTACTTCCATATTTTAACCCTTTTTCAGTTCATCAAGAAACTCTTTGATTCTTTCAAGCGCAATTTTAAGATGCTTGATAGAATATGAATATGACACACGGACGAAGCCTTCGCCCGATTCACCGAACGCAGTACCCGGAACAACGGCAACATGCTTGTCCACAATAAGTCTTGTACAGAATTCCTCACTTGTAAGGCCTGTGCTTTTGATACACGGGAACACATAGAATGCACCCAAAGGTTCAAAGCAGGTGAGTCCCATTGCGTTAAAGCTGTCCACAACAAGTCTTCTCCTCATATCATACTCGCCACGCATCATCTCTACATCCCTGTCACCGTTGCGCAGAGCCTCAATAGCGGCATACTGTGCGGTTGTAGGCGCAGACATAATTCCGTACTGGTGGAGCTTTGTCATCTGAGCAATAACAGGAACAGGACCGAGTGCATAACCAAGCCTCCAGCCTGTCATAGCATATGATTTTGAAAAGCCGTTTACAACAATGGTGCGCTCATACATACCGTCGATTTCAGCAATTGAAACATGGTTCTTATTGCCGTATGTAAGCTCACAATAAATTTCGTCCGAAAGGATGAAAATGTTATGTTCCTTAATTACCTCTGCAATTTCTTCAAGATCTTCCCTTTCCATAATTGCACCAGTTGGGTTGTTCGGGAACGGAAGTACAAGAAGTTTTGTCTTTGGAGTAATTGCGGCACGAAGGTCTAGCTTTAAGTCTGAAATTATCTTCGTTTTTTGTGTTGATAATAACAGGCACGCCGTCTGCCATCACAGTAAGCGGTTCGTAGCAAACAAATGACGGTTCGGGAATGATGACCTCATCACCCGGATCAAGCAATGTCCTGAAAACAAGGTCAATTGCTTCGCTGCCGCCGACAGTTACAAGCGTCTGCTTTTTGGCATCATACTCAATACCGAATCTTCTTTTGTAGTAAGCTGCAATTTCTTCACGAAGTTCGGCAAAGCCTCTGTTCGGAGAATACCATGTCTTACCTTTTTTCAGACTGTTAATACCTTCTTCACGGATGTGCCACGGCGTCTGGAAATCGGGTTCGCCGATACTCAGAGAAATGACATCGTCCATTTCGTTAGCTATATCAAAAAACTTACGGATACCCGAAGGTTTTACCGTTGAAATCTTTTTATTAATAAAATTATTGTAATCTATCACAGAATTAAATGCCGCCCGTCACGCTTCTCTTCATCGCTGAAGAGGCACGCTCCTCTGTCCTTGTAGCGACGCATAATAAAGTGTGTACCCGTTGAAAGCACACCGTCAATTGTAGAAAGCTTTTTGGCAACAAACATTGCGATATCCTGCATCGACTCACCTCTTACAATGAGAGCAAAGTCGTATGTACCTGCCATAAGATAGAGAGATTCAACCTCTTCAAAGCCCATGCAGAGTTCTGCCATTTCGTCAAAGCCTGTTTCCTTTTTGGGAGTTACCTGAAGTTCGATTAAAGCCTCAACATAGCTGTCGTCAACCATATCCCAATTTACGACTGCCTGATAGCCCTTGATTACCCCCGAATTTTCGTATTCCTTAATCTGCGCCTTAATGTAATCCTCAGGCTCGCCGAGCATTGCCGCTATTTCCGCTGTTGTAAAACCGGAATTTTCACTTAAAAGCTTTAATAATTTGTCCATATTTATTCCTCCCTGAGAATATATTAAACGCAAAATTTTGCGTTGCAAGCTGAATTTGCAAAAAGCGACATCAAAGGATGTCGCTTTGACAATTTCAATTTTTAATATTTATCTGCGCTGTCTGCACATAGATTATACAACCTGTACCTCTCGCTTGTCAACTGTATTTATCATATTGACGCATAAGGCGGTCATCAAACATATCAATTCGTTTTGCGCATCGGCAATTTCAAGTTCGCACCCTAAAGGGTGCTTGATGTGATTACATATCTGTGCGTTGTCAACATCAACAATGCTGAAATTTTTTGAAATTACATCACCGAGAATTCTCCAATTATTGCCGTAGAATCTGCATTGAACCATATTGTTGGTCATAAGCACCACGAGGGTTGCCGCTGTTTTGTCTGTTTTTAAGGTAAATGAATTTACCCCTGCAACAGGCAACTGTCGAAGTCTTGCAACAAGGTTTTTATTCTCATCAAGAATATTAAGTCTTACAATGTTGTTAACAACACCACGCATACTTCTCTTTCTGCGTTTCATAACAGCAGTATATTTATCCCTGCCCAATTCATCACGAATCAAAAAACAAACATCGGACGGAGATACATCTCGTGTAATAAACAATTTCATAAAATCACCGTCAAAATTTTATTTCTTAATCTTCTTCAAGATTTTCAAGCCAAAGATTTACACACGCATCACTCGGCATTCTCCAGTCTGAACGAGGCGAAAGTGTTACAGAACCAACCTTCGGTCCGTCAGGCAGACATGAACGCTTGAACTGCTGAGTAAAGAACCTTCTGACAAAAGTTGTGAGCCACTTTTTGATTGTGGCATTGTCGTATTTTCCTGCAAATGATTTCTTTGCAAGGTAGTATATTTTATTCGGCTCAAAGCCAAATCTTACCAAATAATATAAGAAAAAGTCGTGGAGTTCATAAGGACCAACCACATCTTCGGTTTTCTGTGCAATTTCGCCGTTTTTATCGGGCGGAAGAAGTTCGGGACTTACAGGTGTGTCGAGAACATCAAGAAGAACGGTTTTTAGAACTCCTTCGCTGTGCTGTGCCTCATAGGCAGTGAGATAGCGAACAAGGGTTTTCGGAATTGACACATTTACGGCATACATACTCATATGGTCACCGTTGTAGGTTGCCCAACCGAGAGCAAGCTCAGAAAGGTCGCCTGTGCCGATAACAAGACCGTTATATTTGTTTGAAAGATCCATGAGAATCTGTGTTCTTTCTCTCGCCTGTGAGTTTTCGTAGGTTATATTTGTAACGCTTTCATCGTGGTTGATATCTGCAAAATGCTGACGAACAGCTTTTGTAATGTTGATATCTTCAAAAGACACTCCGTAAGCCTCAGCCAGAAGCTGAGCATTTGATTTTGTACGCTTTGTCGTGCCGAAACACGGCATTGTTACAGTATGAATATTCTTTCTGTCAATACCGAGCATATCAAAAGCATGAACGCAGACGATGAGAGCAAGCGTACTGTCAAGACCTCCTGAAAGTCCTAAAACCGCATTTTGAATTCCCGTGTGAGCAAGTCTTGTTGCAAGACCTGTTGCCTGCATTGTTATAATCTCCTCACAACGGGCATCAAGATCTGATTTGTTTGACGGAATGAACGGAGTCTGAGAGAACTCTCTTGTAAGTTTGGTATGTTTTAACGGCATATCAAAATATACCGAGGTAAAGTTATTGTCATCACTTTTTGTAACAGTATTTGTCTTTCTGCGTTCTGCCGAAAGCTTCCGAACATCAATATCGGCATAGATAATGCCTGTTGTAAAGCGCTTGCTTTCTGCAAGCAGAGATGCGTTTTCGGAAATTATGTTCTGTCCCGAAAATACCATATCCGTTGTGCTTTCGCCAAAGCCCGAATCGCTGTAAATATATGCACAGCAAAGCTTACCGCTCTGCATTTTTACAAGGTCACGGCGATACTGTGCCTTGCCTATTACATCATCCGATGTTGACGGGTTGCAGATTATAGTTGCGCCGTGTTTTGCGTGTTCAACAGACGGAGATGCGGCAACCCACAAATCCTCGCAAACTTCAACACCGAAGATGAAATCACGCATTTTGTCACAACAGAACACAAGATTGTCTGAAATTATGGTTTCGACGCCTGCATATGAAATTTCATCATAGAGGTTCTTACCGCTTGTGTAGTGACGAACCTCGTAAAATTCGCTGTAGTTAGGGATATTGACCTTCGGAACAATGCCGAGGATATCGCCCTTATAAATTACTGCGGCACAATTATAGAGTGCCGATTCAATTGCGACGGGAACTCCTGCAATTGAGATTATATCAAGGTCTGCTGTTTCTTTAAGAATTTTCTCAACTGATTTTTCAGCCGCATTAAGCAAAACACGCTGATAAAACAAATCGGAACAGGTGTAGCCCGTTACGCAAAGTTCGGGAAACACAACAAGTGACGCACCGTTTTTGTGTGCCTCTTTAATCTGTTCAATAATATTTATAGTGTTGGTTTTACAGTCTGCAACCCTGATTTTCGGTGTTGCGGATGCAACCTTGATGAAACCGTATTTCATAAAATTATACCTCACAAAATAATAACCGCAGAAGCAAAACGCTCCTACGGTTATTATACATCAAATTTTCCGATTATACAAGCATCGAGCATTGTTCTTGTTACCGTCTGAGTCTTTTTCCGTGAAAAAGATACTGACTTTCAAGCGTCGGTTCAAACTTTGTGATGTAGCAACTCATATATCCCATAATCAGCCAGAACCACACCACCATAAACGATATGTCATAAAGCAATGCCTTTTCAAAGCAGGCAAAAATCAAATATGCGAAAAGAAAAGCAAACAGACAGGGATAAACATCGTCACGATATGTTTTTTTCTGCAAAAACAGATGCTGTGCGGAGTGTTTTGCAAATCGAAAACCGAAAATTCCGAAAAGAACAAAACCGATTACACCCGTTGAAACAAGAATTGTAAGAAAACCGTTGTGCAAATCACTTTTGTGATACGAATATTCCAAAGCACCGTTTGAATATTCGGCACTGTAGAGAACAATATTTCCGTTGGAAATTCCGATAATCGGCGACAGTTTGAAAAGATTGATTGATTCAAGCCAAAGCTTCTTTCTTCCGCTGTCAATGTTTTTGTTTTCGTGTGAAAAGGTGATTTTATCCTTTTCAAGCTGTTCTCTCTGTTCGGGAGTCAGTTCTTCCTGCGCAAGTTCGCTTTCGGTTTTGCCTAAAAGCAAATCAACAACAGAGGTTGTCTTTGATACAACAACGGAAAAGCCTTCCTGACAAATCGTTCTGAACATCAAGGCAGAGCCTGTAAGGAAAACTCCCACAAGAAACAGCGCTGTAATTTTCAAAATAATTTTTGAAGGTGAAAGTCCCGCCTTGTCGGCAAAGAACATATAAACTATATAAACAATTGCATATCCGAGAGCAAGCACAAGTGAGGCGTTTGAATCGCACAGAATGAGCGAAAACGCATTTGTGGCAAGACAGGCTACAATCCATATCTTACTGATGCCGGGTTCAGGAATGTTTTCGGCAATTCTGCGCATAAAATGCCCTTTTGAAAGTATATGGCAACAGAAAATCGACACCACAGCTATGAAGCCGAGGAGATTCGGGTTGACATAACAACCGGATGAACCTGTTTTCGTAAACGGTAAATTTAATCCAGTACCATTCAAATTTAAAGCCGAACATAAGGCAGGTTATGCCGATTATGTTCATTACCGTGGTTGCGTACATTATGAATTTTGCAATGTGATAAAGCTCTATTCTGTAATCAAATTCAGGCTCTGTGTGCATTCCGTAAAAAAGAAAAAACACATTACAACGTGCAGAAGCATAAGAAGGCTGTAAAGAAATGTCTGTGAAAAATTGATGAGCATCGAAAATACCGTTACGGCAAGAAATGCTCCGATCCATATTCCGAAGCGCAGTTTAAAAAAAGTATTATTATGTCTTTGATTATATACCGAAAGGCATACACCCCATATAAAGAGAAAAACAAGAAGTACATACGCAGGAATCTGGAGAAACGCAATGTTTGTAAAAAACAAATCTATAATGTAGATTCTTCTGAAAAGCGATGAATCGGAAAAAAATCCTCTGAGCTTTTGTTTAAAATCGGTCATCTGAATACTCCAATCAAAACGAAATCAGCTGAAAACTTCTTTTACGGTTTTGAACATCAGCTTTATATCGGAACCAAAGCTGAAATTTTTGACATATGAAAGATTGAACTTCATTTTTTCGGGAAGAATTTTTTCAACATAAACCCTGTCAACATCTATCTCGCCTTTCAACAGTTTTTCTTCGTCCTTATACATAATTGATGCCAACGAGGTTATTCCGGCAGGCATAAGAAGTGTTGCAAGATATTCGGGTTCGTACATATCTACATAATGCTGAACCTCCGGACGGGTTCCGACTATTGACATACTGCCCGAAAGAACATTGAAAATCTGCGGCAGCTCATCAAGACGATATTTTCGCAAAATTCTTCCTGTTTTTGTAACTCGGGAGTCGCTGTCGGTTGTGACAAGTGTTCCGAGCCTGTCAGCTCCCGTTACCATTGTACGGAATTTAAGAATTCTGAATTTCTTTCCGTAGGTTGTAACCCTTTCCTGTCTGTAAAACACAGGACCTTTTGAGTCGGTTTTAACTAAAATCGCAATAATTGCAATCGGAATGATGAGAAACACAAGAAGAATAACAGAAGCAAAAATATCAAGAATTCGCTTTAAAACAAAACTTCCCTGTTTTTTGCAGAGAATGTCATAGTATTCTTTTACTTCGGCACACTGAAACTGCGGCGGAAGCTTTTGAAATGATTTCATTAAATAAAAACTCCATTCTGTGTGTATATTGAACATACGGTGGAACGGATTTATGCGATAAAAGTTGATTTTTCCTTATTTTCCCACACTAATCCATTATCAAAAGCATTATATATCTTTTAAAATCATTTTTCAAGGCTATTTGTCTTACAAAAAGTTTACAATAAAAGAAAATTTAACACAACGTAAAAACCGACGGTATGCAGCCGTCGGTTTTTAGGTAATTTTATGGAGTAATCAAGCACATAGAAAGGAAGTTGTTAGTTAATTAATATCGATATATGATTTATCGTGTTTATACTATACCATACCTTTTAGTCATTGTCAACACTTTTTTCAACTTTTCCATTTTTTTTTTTAATACTTTTTAATTATTTCAATCAAAAGTGTTAAACATCTTGACTAAACGCTCAAAAAATTGTAAAATAATTACGGTGAAAAAAGCAAACCCAAATTTCTTAAAAACCGGAGGTTCTGGAATGGCTAACGAATATACACCCGACCTCATTACCCTTATCGGTGATGACGGTAAAGAAATAGAATTTGAAATTCTTGATATCATTGAAAACGATGAGGGTAAGTTTTATGTACTCTACCCGTTCTTTGAAAATCCCGAGGATGCTGTAAATGATTCGGGAGAATATTATATTTTTGAAGTTACCGAAATTGACGGCGAAGAAGAGCTTGCCGAAATTGAGGATGATGACAAGCTCGACAGAATTGCCGCAGTTTTTGAAGAGCGTTACAATGAAGAATTTTATGATGAAGATGACTAACAGTTCATTTTTCTGCATATAAATAGTATTGCAGGACTTAAAGATTAATAAGTTTGAATTCCTGCCCGATACGCGAATGATTTTAAAATAACCCTACAACATTTAAATCGGGAGCTTAGCTCCATTGAACGGTGTGCAGACCTCCCGCTTTTCTCGGAAGAAGGGAGCCTGAAGTTCAAGGGCGGGCACCCACCTGTCACTCAAGTAGGCAGGTTATTGCAAAAATCATACGGTCGGGCGGGTTTTTTATTGTTATTAAAGCTATAAAAAATATAAATAATATATAAACAGGAGTAGTAATAATATGAATATTTCCGTTTTAGGTTGCGGACGCTGGGGCAGCTTGCATTGCCTGGTATCTCGACAAAATCGGTCACAATGTTTTAAGCTGCGGGCTTGCCGACGCACCCGAATTTATACAGCTTAAAGAAACACACAAAAACGACTATCTCACCTTTCCAAAGTCAATTGAGGTTTCTTCGGATCTTGAATATGCGATTGAAAGAGCCGAGGTTATTATAATTTCGATTTCATCGCAGTATCTGCGTTCGTATTTTGCAGATATTTCAAAGTACAATCTTGAAGGCAAGACAATTGTCCTCTGCATGAAGGGTGTTGAGGCAACTACAGGCAAAAGGCTCAGTGAGGTTGTCGGTGAATTTGTTGACGAAAGCAAGACACCCGTTGCAGTTTGGGTAGGTCCGGGACATCCACAGGATTATGTAAGAGGTATTCCGAACTGTATGGTTATTGACAGCAATAATCACGATATTAAGGAAAAGCTTGTAAATGAATTCACAAGCGACCTTATCAGATTTTACCTTGGAACGGATCTTATCGGCAGTGAAATCGGTGCTTTGCCGCAAAGAATGTTATCGGCATCGCCGCAGGTATGCTTGACGGACTTAACTACACCTCACTAAAAGGTGCGTTAATGGCAAGAGGCACACGAGAGATTGCAAGACTCATTAAGGCACTCGGAGGCAATGAGATGAGTGCTTACGGTCTTTGTCATCTTGGCGACTATGAGGCTACCTTGTTTTCAAAATGGAGTCACAACAGAATGTACGGTGAAAGCTTTGCAAAGGGAGACAGATTTACAAAGCTTGCCGAGGGTGTTATGACATCAAAAGCGTTATACAAGCTCGGTCAGGAATATGGTGTTGACCTTCCGATTGTTGAGTCTGTATACAAGGTTTTATTCGACGGAACAGATATCAAAGAGGCACTCGGAACTCTGTTTATGCGTTCTGTCAAGAAAGAATTTTAATCGGGCAGGTACATAAATATGGGTAATACTAAAGCTAAGAACAATTCAAATAAACCTAAACAGGCTACAAAAACGGTTACTTCAGTTAAAAAGCAGAATACAGTCGAGTATGTTATTGTAAACATTCTTTGTCTGTTCGTATTCATAGCATTTGCATACATAGCAATTATGAGCTTTGTGCAGACAAGCGTGTTTGATTCGGCAAATTACGGCAGTGAAATAATTTTGTATCAGACGGATAACATTGCGCTGAACATCCTGTTCACTTCCCTGTTTACCGTTTTTATATTCAAAATGAAAAAGCATTGTGACTTTTTTGCAAAGGTCAATCTAAAATATATGCATATAGGTCTTGCGGCGTTCGTCATGATTGTGGGACTTGTCTGGATATTCTCGGTAACCTCTGTTCCTGCGGCTGACAGCTACAACATCTATGAAACAGCGTCGCAGGCGGCTAAAGGAAACTATTCGTCATTCCACAATAACAGCGGTTTTTACAACAGCGATTTTTACAGCGGATATTCTTACTACAACTTCTATCCGTTCCAGCTCGGCTTTGTTTTCATCAGCGAAATTTTTTACAGAATTTTCGGTACGGACAGTACAATGCCGATTCAGGTATTCAATGTAATGTGTACAGCCGCCGCTTATATAGGTATTGTAAACATCACAAGACTTCTTTTCAAAAAGCGTTCGGTTGAATTTATTACAATTCTTCTGCTTGCCGGACTGTTTTCAGCCCGTACTTTTCTGCACATTCGTTTACGGCAACATCATCGGAATGTGCTTTGCAATCTGGGCATCATACTTCCTCATCAAGTATTTTCAGACAAACAAGTACCTGCTCCTCATTCCGTGTGCCGTACTTCTCGTTATTTCAACACTTGCAAAATACAACAACCTGATTTATCTTGTTGCGTTTGTTGTTATGCTGATTATTCACACAATTAAGGCTAAGAAGTGGCAGAGCATTGCGTTTGCACTTGCAATTTGCATTGCTGTTGTCGGAACAAGCAACCTTGTTATCATGAGTTATGAGAACCGTTCGGGAGTGAAGCTTTCAAGCGGTGTTTCACAGGCTATGTACCTTGATATGGGCATTAACGATTCATATATGGCTCCCGGTTGGTACAACGGAATTGCCCTCAACGATTATAAAAACGCAGGTCTTGACGCAAAAACCGCAAATGCACAGGCTTGGACCAATATAAAATCAAGAATGAATTACTTCGGTAAAAACACAAACTATATGATTGACTTCTTCTCGAAGAAAATTATCAGCCAATGGAATGAGCCGACATACGAAAGCATATGGGTTAGCAAGGTCAAGTCTCATACAAACGAGCTTAATTGGATCGGCAACGGAATGTATGACGGCAGTATCGGACAGTTCTTTGAACTGTACTTCAACTTCTATATGCAGATTCTTTTCATTGCGTTTGCGGCAGGAATTTACTTCTTGTTCATTAACAGAAAGACAAATATTGAAACCGTACTTCTCCCTCTTGTTATTCTGGGAGCGTTCGGATATCACCTCTTATTTGAAGGCAAGTCGCAGTATGTGCTGACTTACATAATTCTTATGATTCCTACTGCGTCTTTTGCATTTGAGTGTATTCTTAACGGCAAATATACAAAAATCAAAGAATTTGTCGGAAAACTGAAAGAAATTCCCGACGGTAAAGAAAGCGAAAAAGCCTGATAAAATGATTGAAGCGGACAGTTAATCATGTCCGCTTTTTCTTTGCTCTTTTTTGACAAATGCAATACCCGTACTACCCTCTCCTATATGACTGCCGACAACGGAACCCACGCTGACAATACTGCCCTCAACAAAAGGAATTCCTTTTGATATTATGAGCTTTGATAAATACAATGCCTGATTTTTTGCGTTTGTGTGCATTATATACAGCGGATAATTTTGGTCTATGCCAAGCTTTTTCAGCGACATCAGCATATGATTCATACCGTGGCGCATTCCGATTGTTTTCGCCTCAAAGGCTACACTTCCCGAACCCGTAATGCTGATTACGGGTTTTATTCTTCCTGTTGAGCCGAGTAATGCGGCGGCATTTGTATGTCTGCCACCCCCATAGAGATACTTCATATCGTCAATACAGGCATATACCATAATTTTACTTCTGAACTTCGAAGATGTTCGGCAATTTCTTTTGCTGTAAACCCGTTGTCACGCAGGCGAAGTGCCTCGTTTACAAGAAGCTTCGACCTGCCGAAGCAGATTTGCTGTCTATCACATAACACCCCTCATATCCGAGCAAATCTCTTGCAAGAACTGCACTCGATATGAACCGCTCAATGCCGAAGAAACAGTTATCACTACAACCGATTCGCCGTTATCTCTCGCCTTTTTCAAAGAACATTCGTAGACATACGGCGAGGGTTGAGAGGTTTTCGGCAAAGTTTTCGACAGCTTTGCAAGCCTGTAAAAGCGTTCCTTTGAATGTAAAAAATCATCTTTATATTCTTTTCCGTCAATATATACAGCTAACGGAATTGTAGAAATTCCGAATTTTTCACTTTCTGAATGTTCAAAATCGGCGGCTGAATCGGTAATAATTCTGACCATTTAGGTATCACCTCAAAAATAATATCTTGAAATATTATTTTCAAATTTACCTTTATTATGCAAAAATCCCGACAGCAAAAACTGTCGGGAGGTTGATTTGCATATTCAATTTCCGAAATTATTTATTCCAATACCGTCAAAGCCCATTTCATCCAAAAGGGATTTGTACAAATTTACATCTTCATCCGTGTATGACATACGGTTTTTGATGCCCGATTTAAAATTGATATTTCTGTCTACAAAAAAAGCCTTTTTCCCCACATATGACACCATGAAATCGGTAAAAGGAACGGTGTTTTTTTACATATGGATACTTATACTGCATTTCGGATTTTGGCGGAAATATTGAGGACACAAGATATGAGAATTTTGATTTGTTATTCTCGGTAATTGTCTTGTGGGAATTTATCATCGTGCCGACATCTACTCTGCCGAGCGTACCGCTGAGCAGAATATATTCTTCGATATCATCAAATTTAAGTTCAGCCTGTGGCTTTGAAAACCAGTTGAATGCAATCTCACGAACACGCTTTTCATACTTTGCAATACCGATTTTTTCAAGCATCACATTAAGATAGTCATAATCAAGCTCAGATTGATGATTTTTCAAGAAAACATAGCTGTCAAGCACCATTCTTGCTCCCATTCCGCCGATTCTGAAATGATTCGAGTTATGAACAAGCATATAGATATAAAAGTCCTCATGGCTCATTTCATATGAATAGCTGTAGCCGTCACGCTTTGTTGAACGGTCAAGCTGATTAACAAGCAACGGATAAGATTCCTCGTTTTCATGGACAAGAGTTGCATGCATTTCAATGTTCATCATCGGCTTTTTTTCAAAATGATACTGGTTGTCATCTTCATTCAGAAAAGTGTATCCGAGTTCAGAAAAAACTTTTTTGACCAAATCAATCTGCTTTCTGTCGAACAGAATATCAACATCGACACGGAACGAAAATCGGAACAGGGGATACTCCCTTTTCATAAAATAGCCCTTTAAGGGAATATTCTTAATTTTGTTTTCATCAAAATCCTTGAGAATTTTCTCGGTTTCATATGAGAGATTTCCATCAATCAGCATTTCAATCGACAAATTCTGCTTGAATTTTTCATATACCTCGGGCGAAACATACTTTTTGTCGAGCGACAAAACCGCATTGGCAACAAGAGCTTCCACACTGCAATAGTTTGCAAGCATTTTTATCGACTGCCATTTTATCCCCTCGTAAGGAATCGGAGGTGCTGTTCCGTTTACAGACGATGAAACAAGCTCAAGCAGATACTTAAATTCAATTTTTTCGTTATCGTTAAGATGTTTCCTCATTTTTTCCCTTTTTTCGTTTTAAGCTTTGAGAATGCATTTTTACTTCTTGACACAGTTGATGCAATAACCTTTCTTAGCGGTTTTGAATAGAACATAAATTCAAGGTATGCTCGGTACTTCATTGAGTCAACCGTGTAGGGCTTGCCCTTTCTGTAAAAAGCAGTTACCACTCCGATTACATCATCATCGGTAATACCTTTTTCAACGGCAAACTGATTGTCACCGCACATAGTATAACTGCCGTCACTTCCGAAATTGACGACACGGTGCAATACATACGAGCCGTCTTTTCGCCTGTATAAAGGCAAGTCAAAAAGATGAAGTCTGCCCTTCGGTTTTGATAAAACAACCGTATCGTCACCGTCCCGGAGCATTGGGAGCATACTTGTTCCCTTCGGATTGAAAGTAACCGATCCTCCGGCCTCAAGCTTTTCGGCTATAATCTGCATAACATCATCAAGACCTACTTCTTTATTCAAGGACATCAGCCTCTCTTAGCTTTTGAATAAATGTATCAATATCGGCACTCGCCTTTTCCTCGCTCACTTCATACTCATCAAGCATTGCTTTGAGCAAATCAGCCTTTTCGCAATCGTTTTGGAGCTTTTCAAAAGGAATGCACCCGTTTCATTGAGGTTGATAATTCCGTTAAAATCAAGCGTCAGCTTATTTACGGGAACTACAACATACGAATCTGCAACCTTTCGCAGAACAAAATCTTCTTTTATCTTCATAAAATCACCTGTTTTCCGTGTGAATTTTTTATCCATATTAAATTATAATATACCTTTCGACAAAAAGCAAGAAAAAGGATTTGAGCATAAAATTACCGCAGACCTTTTTGTGGTGACCCCAAAAAGTTAGACTTGAAAGCGTAGTGGCTTTTAGCTGCTACGCTTTTGTTATGCAACTAAGGCATTAATCCTGTACTCAACTGGACTTAACCAGCCGAGTTTCTGTTTGATTCTCTTGTTGTTGTAGTAATCAATGTATTTGATAATTGCTTGTTTAAGCTCTTCATAGCTGTAATAAACTTTTCCATAATATATTTCTTGCTTTAATATTCCAAAGAAATTTTCCATAACAGAGTTATCGTGACAATTTCCTTTTCTTGACATACTCTGAAATATTCTGTTTTCTTTCAGCTTTTGTGAATATGCTTTCATCTGATAAGCCCATCCTCTGTCGAGTGAAAAGTCCTGCGATATGAACAGTCATTAGTGATAGTAATAGCTTCATCTAATGCACTCATAATGTTCTCGGCAGATGGCTTTTGAGATATGCCAAAACTCAGAATTTCTCCGTTAAACATATCCATAAATGGATCAAGATAGAGCTTTTTGATTATCATTCTGCCCTTGCTGTCAACCTCATAATACTTAAATTCACTTGTATCTGTTGTGATTTTCTGATGCGGTACACTTGTGTTAAATCTACGGTTAATCCTGTTTGGAGCAATCTTTCCTACTTTACCTTTGTATGAACTGTATTTTCTGCTTTTATGAATAAACGAGGTCACTTGCAGGTTCAATTTCTGAACAATTCTTTGAACTTTTTCTTGTTTACAAAAATATTTCTGTTTCGCAATTCTCCCCAAATTCTGCGATAACCATAGTCTTTATGCACTTTTCGTATATCAAGAATTTCTTTTTCTAATTTTTCATCCGGGTTTTCTCGCTCAAATCTATTTTGCCAATACATATATGTTGACTTTGGAAAAACTGTTACGGCAAGAATATCTTTTAGCCTGAATTCTCCTCGGAGACTGTGTATTATTCTTGCCTGTTTTTCGGAGGTTTTTCTTCCTCCAAACGCAATCTCCTCAGCTCTTTTAAATACGCATTTTCAATCCTTAATCTTAAATTCTCATCTTCAAGCTGTTTCAGATATTCTGATTCAGCTTTTTCTTTTTCTGTGTTAGGTATTATCTTTTTTGGTTTAGACACTTTGGGTTTCCGTCCTTTTCTCTTTGGTCGTAACGCATCAGGTCCAACTGCACGGTAATCGGTTACCCATTTTGCTATCATTGGTGGATTATTGATACCTAAACTCAATGCAAGTTCTCGATACGATACTTCCGTTGTTAAGTATAATTCTACCACATGCATCTTAAATTCAAAAGAGTAATTTTTCTTTTCTCTTGATCGCATTAATCCTTTGTTTCCAAATTCTTTGTATGCTGAGATCCAATCTCGTAATATTGTTTGACTCGGTATCCCATTTTCTTTACATAAACTTTTATATCCTCCTTTTCCATTTATGTAGTCCATTACTACCTTCTTCTTGAATTCATAACTGTATTTTGACATAAAAATACCGACCTCCAAAGTTAGATTTTTTTAGGTCTAACTTTTTTGGGGGTCGGGTCATTTGAGTCTGCGGTAAAATTTATCTATAATATTATAATCTTACGGGATTAGTACATTCCGCCCATATCAGGTGCTGCGGGAGCTGCCGGAGCTGCAGGCTCTTTGATGTCTGTAACAAGTGATTCTGTTGTAAGAACCATTGCTGCAACAGAGCTTGCGTTCTGGAGAGCTGAACGAGTAACCTTTGTCGGGTCAACGATACCTGCCGAAACCATATCTGTGTATTCCTCTGTAAGAGCGTTGAAGCCATAGCCAACCTTGTTAGCCTTCTTAACATTATCGCAGATTACGCTGCCCTCAAGACCTGCGTTAGCAACAATCTGGCGGAGCGGTTCTTCAAGTGCTTTAAGAACAATCTTAGCACCTGTCTTAGCGTCACCCTCGAGAGTGTCAACGAACTCTGCAACAGCCGGAATAGCGTTCATGCAAGCGATACCGCCGCCTGCTACGATACCCTCTTCAACAGCAGCCTTTGTAGCGGCAAGAGCATCCTCGATACGGAGCTTCTTTTCTTTCATTTCAACTTCTGTTGCGGCACCAACCTTGATGACTGCTACGCCGCCTGCGAGCTTTGCAAGACGCTCCTGAAGTTTTTCACGGTCAAAGTCAGATGTTGTTGTTTCAATCTGCTGTCTGATCTGAGCAACTCTGCCCTTGATAGCTTCCTTGTCACCTGAGCCGTCAACGATGATTGTGTTTTCCTTTTCAATCTTAACCTGACGGGCAGTACCGAGCTGATCAACTGTTGTATCCTTGAGTTCAAGACCGAGGTCAGATGTGATTACCGTACCGCCTGTAAGTGTTGCGATATCCTGAAGCATTTCTTTTCTTCTGTCACCAAAGCCCGGAGCCTTTACGGCAACACAAGTGAATGTACCTCTGAGTTTGTTAAGTACGAGAGTTGTAAGAGCCTCGCCTTCAACATCTTCAGCGATAATAAGGAGCTTCTTACCCATCTGAACAATCTGCTCAAGAAGTGGGAGAATTTCCTGTGTAGTAGAAATCTTCTTATCTGTGATAAGGATAAGCGGATTGTCGAGCTCTGCAACCATCTTATCTGTATCTGTTACCATATAAGGAGCGATGTAACCTCTGTCGAACATCATACCTTCAACAACCTCGCTGTATGTTTCGGCTGTCTTTGACTCCTCAACAGTGATAACACCGTCTGTTGTAACCTTTTCCATAGCCTCGGCAATAAGCTTACCGATGAATTCATCCTGTGATGAAACTGTTGCAACTCTTGCGATATCGTCTGTACCGGATACCTGCTTGCTGTTCTTCTTTACAGCCTCAACTGCAACATTTACAGCGTCTGCAATACCCTTTTTAAGTACCATTGGGTTAGCGCCTGCAGTTACATTCTTCATACCCTCTCTGATGAGAGCCTGAGCAAGAAGTGTGGCAGTTGTTGTACCGTCGCCTGCAATATCGTTAGTCTTGATAGAAACTTCCTTTACAAGCTGAGCACCCATATTTTCAAAAGGATCTTCAAGTTCAATTTCCTTAGCGATTGTTACACCGTCATTTGTGATGAGCGGAGCACCGAACTTCTTATCAAGAACAACATTTCTGCCCTTAGGTCCGAGTGTGATTTTAACGGTATCAGCGAGCTGGTCGATACCTTTCATTAAAGCTTTTCTTGCATCTTCGCCGTATGCGATTTGTTTAGCCATTGTAAATTACCTCCGTATATTTAGTTAATTATTCAAGAGTTGCGAGTATATCCGACTGGTTTACGATTGTGTATTCTTCGCCGTCAATCTTTACCTGTGTGCCTGCATATTTACTTGCGATTACCTTATCGCCTACGCTGACATACATCTTTACTTCCTTGCCGTCAACAACACCGCCGGGGCCAACAGCAACAACTGATGCGAACTGTGGCTTTTCCTGAGCAGCAGATGAAAGAATGATACCGCTCTTTGTTTTCTCTTCAGCCTCTTCAACTTTTAAAACGACTCTGTCGAGTAATGGTTTGATTGTCATAAATACAGCCTCCTGTAAAAATTTTAAATTGCTTTTAATTGATTAGCACTCTTGTTCCCTGAGTGCTAATTATATTTTATACCATTTTCAAGAAAAGTCAAGAGAAATTTGACTATTTTTGACCTTTATTTTGTGACAGTTTTCTGAAATTTATTCCAATCTCTATTTTATCGAGTATTTTAAGATAATCAGTAACTATAACTGTTTTATATCTATAAAAAAGACGGACTGCAAAAAGTCCGTCTTAAACATTGTTATTAATTTTATCAGTTTGATGATTGAGAACTTGTCTGTTTCTTGCCCTTGCTGACAATAAGAACTACCGTTGAACCGTATTCGAGAGTATCACCCTCAACATGTTCTTTGTAGCGGATTACCCTTCCCTCAGCAACCTTGTCACTGTACTCATATTCTGCTGTTGCAAGAAGTCCCTGAGCGGCAATGTCGGATGCAACGGTATCAAGTTTTTCACCCTCAACCTTAGGCAGAGTCCTCATCTGTGATCCCTTGCTTACGCAAACACTCACAACTACGGAATCTTCCTGAGTAATTTTTGAACCTGCGGCAGGAGTCTGTGACATAATCTTACCTTCTGCATAATCATCGCTGTACTCATCGTTAAAAGTTCTGTAGATTGTGATACTGCTGTTGCTGTCAACACTCTTAACAGCCTCTTCATATGTCATTCCGATATAGTTAGGAACAGTAGCACCTGTCCACTCTGTGCTTTGAGTTGAGCTTTCACTCGCATCAGTATTATTCGAAAACATTCCGGCTAGCGGATTCTGCATAAGCCAGAACACACCTGCAATACCGAGAACAAGAACCGTGATAGCAGCCGCAATAATAATAATTGAAGCGTGTGACATACCGTTTGAAGTCTTGCGTGTACGCTCTGACTTTGTGAGGTTCATGCTTGCTGTTCTTGAAATTTCGTCCTGAATTGCCTTTGCTGTATGAGCAACGGAAAGCTGTGAACGAAGCTCGTCAAAATCCGTAATACGGTTTTCACGCTCAACCTGCAAACCGTTAGCAAGAGCCGAAACAACATGCGGAGGAAGTCTCTTTACTGTTGTTGTACTCATAAGAAGTCGGCTGTCCTTACGGCGTTCTACCGCACTCTTAGGCATATGACCTGTGAGGGCATAGAAAAGGGTTGCACAGAATCCGTAGATATCCGTAATAGTCAAGAGGAAAATTGTCGTCATACTGTTCGGGAGCCGCAGCGCCTGAAAAAGCTGAGATTTGAGAGGCGTGCCTCTTTTACGCTCATTTTCCGATGCAAAGCCTGAAATTTTAATTTTACCCGATGCTGTGATATACATATTCTTAGGTGCGATAGCATAGTGACCGACACCTCTCTTGTGAAGAGCCTCAAGTGCAGAAATTACAGGCATAAAAAGCGGACGGGCAATATCCCATTCAAGATGACCGTTACTGCGTTCAACATACTCCTCAAAAGGAATAAGATCCTCGTTTTCCTCAACAACATAAACTGTGTTATTTTCTTCAAAAATGTTGTGAACATTCATAAGAGCGGAAAGCTCACGGAGTTCTGAAAGAATCCTGTAATAGTTAAGAAAATCGTCCTTGAGTTTATTATATACAAGACGGTTTTCATAATTTATTCTGACCTCGGCAGTTCCTTCTTCACGAGAAAAAAGTCCGATAGGAAGAAATTCGCAGATGATTACAATGTCACCTGTCTGCTTGTCGTGGCTTATATAGCGTGTGCTTTCGCCGTTGGTATCAATTCCCGCACCTACGATATAGCGGTTTTGAAGAATTGTTCCGTACGGTAAAAAAGGAGCTTGCTGTTTTTCAGTTGTATCAAATCCGCAGGACGGACAAATCTTGTTGTCACCTATTTCCTGCATGCATCCCATACACAATGACATATTATTACTCAACTCCAAATAAGTATCAATTTCAAATTTTGTCTGAAAAGAATTATACCATAAAAACATATTTCTTTTCAAGACTTAAAGGTGTTAATATAGTTACAATTTTGTTATTGCAAAGCCTTACAAAGCAAATTCTTTGCAAATATTGTTGTATAAAAAATGTGGTGGAGATAACCTGGGGCTCGAACCCGTGACCTTCTGACTGCCAGTCGACACTCTCCCAGCTGAGCTATACCCCCATATATTGTTGACATTGCTTTTGACATATACAAGATACATTTGCAAACAATGTCAAGCTGTAATTTTAACAGTCTATCAAATTAATTATAAGTATTGCATTTCCGTCATATATGTCAATTGTTGTCATATCGGAAGTGAATACATTTGAAACACCCAGAGTAACGCTGCTCGAAACACAGTATTTTTCAAGAGGATACTTTGTTCCCGAATAGCTTACGCAGACGCTATGACATCCGAAAGGGAAAAGCGAAAATGTTTTGCCTTTAAAGTTTTTATATTCATAATGACCTACGGAAAGGAATTCTATTTTCTCTTTTTTCAGAAAGGAGAACGCCTTTACTTCCGTGTTCGTGAATATAAGAGAGAACTGCCACATTTGCAAAGCTGTGGTCAAAGCGACCGCCCAATGCACCGAGAATTGCTATTTCGTCAAACCTTTTTTCAAGTGCAAGGTCAACAGAGTGCATTGTGTCGGTATCATCCTTTTCGGGAATAAGTCGTACCGTTTCGCAGTTTGGAAACAGTACATCAGGCTCGGAATCAAAATCTCCTACAACAAGGTTCGGAGTAATGCCTGCCTGTTTTGCAAAATTGCAGCCTCTGTCGGCACATATCACATAGTCATCAGGTTTTATAACCTCGGACAAAAAATCCGAATTTGTGTCAGGCGAGCCTGCAATAATCACACAACGCATAATTACTCCTTTATCTGCCATGATTTAATGTCCTTGACCTCGTTATACATCTGAACATAACTGCGGTAACGGGTTTCTTCAATTTCACCGTCAGAGAGCGCCTCAAGAATCCTGCAGCCTTTTTCGCAGGTATGCGAACATGAAGTAAACATACAGTCCCCTAAATATTTTTCAAATTCGGGAAAGCAATATTGCGGCAAACTTTTTGTCAATCATTTCGTAACGCTGAAGATCGACGGTTGAAAATCCGGGTGTGTCAGCCACAAAACAACCGTCAAGTTCAAACAGTTCAACAACTCTTGTTGTATGTCTTCCTCTGCCGAGTTTTTTACTTGTCTGCCCTGTTTCAAGAGAAAGCGATGGAAAAAGCTTATTGAGCAATGTGGACTTGCCGACACCGCTGTTACCGATAAAGGCTGAAACCTTGCCGGACAGATAGCTTTTGAGTTCTTCGGTTTGTGAAGAATCATCTTCCGAACAGAGAAAAACCTCAAAACCTGCGTGTCTGTAGATATCGGCAATCTTATCTCCGTTTTCCAGATCATTTTTTGTAACGACAATTACGGGTTCCATATTATTGTTTACAGCCGCCGCAGTCATTTTGTCAATAATCGTAAAATTCGGCAACGGTTCAACAGTTGAACACACGAGAAGAAGAATATCAAGATTTGCAAGAGCAGGTCTGCGGAGCTTGTTTTTGCGTGGAAGAATTTCTTCTATCGCACAAAAACCGTCATTCGGAACAGATATATTTACCCTGTCCCCCGCTACGGGAGAGTTTCCGCTTTTGCGAAAGCTCCCCCTTGCCTTACATTCGTAATCCTCGCCATCGGCACGGACATAGTAAAATCCGCCGATTGATTTCATTAAAATTCCGCTTTTAGTATCCATACTTCACCGATTAAAGTTCAGGATCATCCGTAACCGGCTGAACGGTCGTGTCAGGCGCTACATACGGATCTGTGTAATACTGTGTCGACGGTTCGGTTTCGGGAGGAGCGGTCGTCGCACGGACATAATCATGTGACGCCGTAGTGGTTACCGCTGCCGATGCAAAGTCAACCGAATACTCTCTGTAAGCCTGACCGTCAAGCTGAATTACTACAGTTGAAGTGCCTGAGCCCTTGAGCTCAAGAGTATATGTCTTGTTATATTTCGGAACAAGTGTCTTTGAATTACGGGAATCAACCGCACCGTCAACAATTACAGTCATATCGACTGAATCTTCAACATCCGACGGAAGGTCAACGAAGATATTAACCGTGTTTTCGTCACCGAGTCCCGAGCTTACAGTCAGGGTTACAACAGAGCCTGCGTCAACCTTACCGTACTGGAGAGGCGACATACCGAGGACTGTATCCTTTGGTTCTTTGCTTTCATCATCCTGTACTGTTTCAACGGTAAGTCCGAGATCAACAAGAGTCTGCTTTGCTTCGGAAAGCATAAGTCCGTCAACCGACGGGAGTGTAACCTGTTTGGTTCTCTCACCGCTTGCAATATATACATATACCGTTGAACCGATTGTAGTTTTTACACCTGCTTTTGGGAAGCACTCAATTGTGTAGCCCTTTGGTGTTTTAGTGTTTTCTACATAGACAATTTCAGGAATAAGATTCTTTTCCTTGAGAGCCTGAGAAGCCTCTTTTTCGCTGTAATTGGTTACATAAGGAACAGAAACCTCTGTGTCCGTTCCGTTTACGGTTACCGTGATTGTTGAGCCTGACTTAACCTTCATTGAACCGCCCTTAGGCTCTTGATCAAGAATTACGCCCATTTCCTTTGACTCATCATATTCACTCTTAACCTCAAACTTAAAATCATTCGGGTTATTTTCTTTTATTGAAACAAAGGATTTGCCGACATAATCGGGAACTTCAACATCCTTAGCCTGTGAGGTTGAGCAGCCTCTGAACATTGCAAGTGCAAAGAAAATTGCACATACTGCAACAGCCGCAATTACAATACCCTTGACTGCATAGTATGACGGCTTATGTTCCTTTACAAAATCCTCATCGGCAAACTGTTCTTCTTTAACAACAACATCGTCCTGCGGCATATCAACTACTTTGGTTGCCTCGTTGTCAATTTTATTTCTTACCCCGCTGTCACGCAGAGAGTGAACAAACTTTGTGGGCTGATTATCAACAAAAGACTTGTTGCCGTAATCAAAAACGATTGACGGATTAAGTCTGAATCTTTCGATATCAGAAAGCATTTCTGCGGCAGAAGTGTATCTGTCGGACGGAAGCTTTTCCATTGCCTTCATAGTAATCTGCTCAAGACCTATCGGGATTCCCGGATTGATTTCACGGGGATGCTTCGGTGTTGACTGCAACTGCATAAGCGCAATTGTAACGGCACTGTCACCGTCAAACGGAAGCTTGCCCGTAAGCATTTCATAGAGCATTACACCGACAGAATAAATGTCCGTTTTTCCGTCAGTTGCGTCACCTCTTGCCTGTTCAGGGGCAATGTAGTGAACAGAGCCGATTGCCTGTTCTGTCATTGTGCGTGTTGATTTATCGGAAAATCTTGCAATACCGAAATCGGTAACTTTGATTGTACCGTCCTGCAACAGCATAATATTTTGCGGCTTTATATCACGGTGTACAATTCCGCACTCGTGAGCGTGCTGTAAAGCCTTTAGAATCTGTGCGGTCAGGTGGATTGCGTCTTTCCACTCAATAATGCCCTGCTGATCAATATATTCTTTGAGGGTAATGCCGTCAATATATTCCATTACAATATACTGAATCATATCGCCAAAGCTTACATCATATACCTTTACGATATTCGGATGTGAAAGCATTGCGATGGCTTTTGATTCATTTTTGAAACGGCGGATAAACTCCTCATTGTTGAGATACTCGTCTTTAAGAATTTTTACGGCAACTTCACGGTCATCAACTGTATCGGTACAACGGTAAACATTTGCCATACCGCCGACACCGATAAGCTCGTGGATTTCATATCTTCCGTCAAGTCTTTTGCCCAAATATTTATCCAAAACGGTCAACTCCTATCCTTAGTAAATTACGGTAGCTGTGATATTATCAGAACCTCCGCCGTCTTTCGCCTTGTCAACAAGCTTTGTGATAAGACCTTCGCCACGGTTTTCATGGCAGATTTTGACCATATCTCCTGTTGTAACGCAATTTGAAAGTCCGTCGGTACAGATGAGAAGAACATCACCGTAAATAAAGTTGGCTTCAATATAGTCAAGGCGAACGGACGGTTTTATGCCGAGCGCCCTTGTTATAAAGTTCTTGTTCGGATGATTTTGCGCCTGCTCATATGTAAGCTCGCCTCTTCGAACCATTTCCTGAACAACTGAATGATCCTCTGTAAGCTGTTTGATTTTACCGCCTCTGATAGCGTATGTGCGACTGTCACCGACATGAACAACATGAACGGTTGTATCTTTTACAAAGACAAATTCACATGTAGTTCCCATACCCGTGAGCTCGGGATCTTTCATGGACATTTCAAAGACTTTCATATTGGCATTGACAACAATTTCTGCCATAAGCTCGCCAATCTGCTCCTTGGTCATATCATCTTTGTACAAATCGGTAATTTTGGTGCTGATATAATCAACTGCCGTTGCGCTGGCAATATTACCGCCGTTTGCACCGCCCATTCCGTCACACACAACTGCCCAGACACAGCTGGGAGAAATAACTCCGAAGCGACAGTCATCCTGATTCTGATTACGAACAAGTCCGATATCACTTTTGCTGAATACTTCCAAGTTATTTACCTCCTTCTTCAATATGCTTTCTTTTGAGCTGACCGCACGATGCGTTTATGTCACTTCCGAGTGTTCTGCGCACGGTTGCTCCGATATTTTTAGCAGCAAGAATATTTATGAATGCCTGCTGTCTTTTAATATTGCTTTTTAAGTAGCCTGTTCCCTCAACAGTATTGACGGGGATCAGATTAACATGGCTTTGTGTACCCTCAAGTCGTTTTGCAAGCTCTCTTGCGTTTTCATCGCTGTCATTAACTCCGCTTATCATAGAGTATTCAAATGTAACTCTGCGACCTGTTGTTTTGAAATAATCTGAACAAGCCTTTAATAATTCTTCAATAGAATATTTTCTTGCAATGGGCATTGTTCGCTGCCTTATCTCATCGTTCGGTGCGTGTAATGAAACGGAAAGCGTTATTCCGAGATGAAGTTTTGCAAGTTCATAAATTTTCGGAACTATACCGCAGGTTGAGAGCGTAATATGTCGCATTCCAATGTTAAGACCGTTGTCGGACGAAACAAGTCGGAGAAATTTTACGACATTATCAAAATTATCAAGCGGTTCACCCATTCCCATAAGAACAATGTTAGAAATTCTTATGTTAAGGTCACGCTGTGCGGCCTCAATCTGTCCGAGCATTTCCGACGGTGCAAGACTCCGTGAAAAACCGCTTTTGCCTGTTGCACAAAATGTACAACCCATTTTACAGCCAACCTGTGTTGAGATACAGATTGAATATCCGTGCTTGTAACTCATTACAACAGACTCTACGCATTCGCCGTCATTAAACGAAAAAAGGTACTTGACTGTTTTATCATACCTTGAAACAAGTTTTTTTTCAATATTTGCAACAGAAATGTAACTACTTGATTTCAAAAAAGCCTTTAAATCGGCAGGAATGTTACGCATATTGTCAAAATCGGTCACATTTTTGTATAGCCAATCATAAATCTGCTTTGCTCGAACTTTGGAAAACCGTTTTCTGTGACAAATTCAGTCAGCTCATCAAGCGTCATTGACTTGATATCCGTTAAATTATTCAATTTGACGCCTTCTTTCCGAATAAGCTGATGTAAAATCCGTCTGTTCCGCAGGTGTGCGGCATAAGTGTTATTTCGTATGGTTCTTCATCAAATGCACGGGTAATTCCGTTTGGAAGTTTTAACGGTATTCCGTAAAAATCGGGATGTTCCTCAAGAAAACGCTTTGTGTTTTTATTGTTTTCATCAGGATTCAATGTACAGGTAGAATAGACAAGCTTACCGCCTACTGCAAGATTATCCGCACTTGCACAGAGAATCCTGTACTGCAAATCCGGCAAATCGTTGGAAATAAGGTCGTCCTTGTATCTGATTTCGGGCTTTCTTGACATGATTCCAAGACCGCTGCACGGAACATCGCAGAGGATTCTGTCCGCCACAGGAAGTGCCGTATCATTGGTTGACGCATCACGCAGAAGCGTTGAAATACAAGTGATGCCAAGCCTTTTAGCACCTGCCGAAATCAGTTTCAGTTTATGGTCGAACATATCGCAGGAAAAAATTCTGCCACGGTTGTTCATGTATTGAGCCGCCGAAAACGACTTTCCGCCCGGTGCGGAACATACATCAAGCATAATATTGCGAGGCTTTGCGTCAAGAAAATTCACACAAAGCTGGCTTGACGCATCCTGAATATGAAAAAGTCCAGACTTGTACGCTCTGAGTCTTTCAACCGAGCCTGTATTTTCAAGATAGAGTGCGTTGTCTATAAACGGGATTTTTTCCGCAACAACGCCCTCATCGGATAATTTCTTAATTAATGTGTCTGCATCTGTTCTGAGGGTATTAACACGACAACAGATTTTGGCTCTGCCGTTAAGAGATGCCAAAAGCTGTTCGGTATTATTTTCTCCGTAAGAATTAACCCACAATTTCACAATATTTTCGGGAACAGAATATTTTACCGAAAGATATCGAGTCCTGTCCTTTTCATCGGGTAATGTATATTTATCCTCTGCCCTTGTGATATTGCGAAGAATTCCGTTTATGAAACCCGATGATTTCTGAAGTTTGTGCTTTTTGGCAAGATTAACGCTTTCGTTGACTGCCGCACTATCGGGAACTTTGTCCATAAACAAAAGCTGGAGTATACCAAGGCGAAGAATATTTTTCGTTTTTGTTTCAATTTTCCTTAACGGAATTTTAGAATAAGACCTGATAATATAATCAAGCGTGATTCTTCTTTCCAGAACGCCGTAAACGAGTGCTGACACAAAAGAGCTGTCAACACCCGAAAGACGGTTTTCCTTTATGGCATTATTCAAAGCAATATTTGAATATGCTCCCTCATTTTCAATTTTAAGCAGCACATTCAGTGCAATATTGCGTGTGTTTGCCATTTTAATCTCCAAAATAAATTATCTTCTGCGATTGTTCGCAATTATAATTAATCTTAAAAGTCGCATAATTGCAGTAAGAGCCGCCGCAACATATGTCATTGCGGCTGCCTGAAGCACTCTCTTTGCTCCTGTGTATTCTTCACCGTAAAGAAGATCGCCGTTTCTGATTGTTTCAAGCGCTCTTTTGATGCATTAAACTCTACGGGGAAGTGTTGCGATTGTAAAGAGTACGGAAAGTGCAAACAGGATTATACCTATATAAAGAAATACAAAACCTACTCTCTGTGTAAAGCAAAAACCGACTATAATAAAAATCCAACTGAGACTTGAACCAAGTCTTGCAACAGGAAGAATAAACGAACGGATTCTGTTAGGCAGATAATTTTCTGCGTGCTGAACTGCATGACCTGCCTCATGACAGGCAACACCTACAGCCGCAACGGAGGTGCTGTTAAAAACCGTGTCGGAAAGTCTGATTACATTTGTTCTCGGGTCAAAATGGTCTGTCATACTGCCTGCAACATGTTCAATTCTGACACCTGTTACACCGTGCTGACGAAGAACATATTCAGCCGCCTGAGCGCCTGTCATATTTCTTGAATTTCTTATCTGTGAATATTTTGAAAAAGTTGTTTTAACTTTGACCTGACAAATCAATGTTATTATGATACAAGGAACAATAAACACAAGATAGGTCATATCAAATCCGTAAAGAAGCCCATAAATCAAACACCTTTCTGTCTGCATATTGCAGACGGGAATTTTTAACCGATTACATCGCCGACAGAAAGCCTGTGGCCGAGCAAGAAATGCCTCGGCGGTCATTTTCTTTTTGCCCTCAGGCTGAATTTCACAAAGCTCAACCGACTTTTCACCGCAGGCAACAATCAGCGGTTTTGTGCTGATTACAGTTCCCGCTTTTCCGCTCTTTTCACAGAGCAAAGAAGAATGAACCTTTATCTTTTTACCGTTAATTTCGGTTGTGGCAATCGGCCACGGATTAAGTCCTCTGATTTTATTATGCACCTCAAAGGCCGATTTTGTAAAATCAATCGGACAAAGTGATTTGTCAATTTTTGAAGTGTGAGTTGCAAGGCCTTCGTCCTGCTTAATCGGAGTGATTTCGCCCTTTTCAATAGCATAAAGTGTGTCAAGAATAAGCTCTCCGCCCATAAGAGAAAGACGGTCAAAAAGCTCTCCCGAGGTTTCATTCACACCGATTTCCGTTTTGACAACTTTCAGAATGTCACCTGTGTCAAGTCCGACATCCATTTGCATAGCTGTTACACCGGTTTCCCTGTCACCGTTTAATACGCTCTGCTGAATAGGAGATGCGCCTCTGTATTTAGGTAAAAGCGAGCCGTGAAGATTGATGCAGCCGTACTTTGCAGAGTCAAGAACCAACTTGGGAAGAATTTTTCCGTAAGCCGCAACAACAATGACATCGGGATTATATTTATTGATAATCTCAAGAGGTTTGCCGTCCTTAAAGGTTTCGGGCTGATACACGGGAATGTTCAGCTTTTCTGCGCACACCTTGACATCGGGAGGAGTCATTATCATCTTTCTTCCCCTCGGCTTGTCGGGTTGTGTAAACACGGCACAAACCTCATGTTCCGAATTTGCAAGAGCCTTTAGGGCAGGCACGGCAAAATCCGGAGTACCCATATAAATTATTTTCATATCTTCACCTGTGTATCAGCTATTCATTTCTTCAATTTCGGCAGGAGTCAACATTCTTGTTGCAACCTGAGTAAAGAGAATTCCCTCAAGATGGTCGAGTTCGTGACAAAAAGCCTTTGCAAGCAAATCCTTGCCGTCAATAACAAATTCGTCACCGTGTCTGTCCTGAGCCTTAACCTTTACATAATCAGGTCTTACTGTGTAACCCCACTTGCCGGGGATTGAAAGACAACCCTCAAGAGTTTCCTGCTTGCCGCTGTAAGCGATGATTTTCGGGTTTACAAGCTCAATCGGACCTTCGCCGACATCAATAACCACAACTCTTCTTAAAATTCCGACCTGAGGAGCGGCAAGTCCCACTCCCTCAGCCTTGTGCAAAGTTTCAATCATATCGTCAATAAGATCTGCAAGGCGGTCATCAAACTTTACGACAGGTCTGCATTTTTTGTGAGAACGCTGTCGCCCTCTTTTTACAATTTGTCTTAAAGCCATAAATTATATCCTTTCACTAACAGGTCGAGCGTTCATATCCGCATATGTACTGACCTTTCCAAATTCCTTATTCTTTCCGAATTCTGTCATAACCGCTGAGAGCAATGCTCAAATCACGGTTATTTTTACATTTTATTATAAGTTTATATCTGAATTTGTTGCTCACTTTCACAACATTTGCAGGTGACGGACCGAGTATTCTCAAAGGCATGGCAGGGTATTCGCTTCTTGCGTGACTGACAAAGCACTGCAAAAAAGCTGTTAGCCGCTTTCATTGTAAGCTGCTGTTTTTCACCCGAAAAGCCGATAAGACAGATATCCGCAAAAGGCGGATAAAGCATTGCTTTTCTGACCTGAATTTCGGTGCTGTAAAAGGCAAGATAATCCTGCCTTGCCGCCATAGAGATTATTAGGTTGTCGGGAGTGTAGGACTGAATAACAGCCATACCCTTTGACGCACCTCTGCCGCTTCTGCCGACTACCTGAGTTAAAAGAGAAAATGTTCTTTCGTAGCTTCTGTAATCATCAGCATACAGCATATAGTCAGTGTTGAGAACACCCACAAGCGTCACATTGGGAAAATTGAGTCCCTTTGCAACCATTTGTGTTCCCACAAGAATATCGTACTTACCGTCTGCAAATGCCGTTATCATCTTTTCATAGGATGATTTTGAAGATGTTGCGTCGGTATCCATACGCAATATTCTTGCATCGGGAAAAAGCTCTGAAATTTCACTTTCAGCCTTTTGAGTGCCGGTTCCGCCAAATCTTAAAGATTTGCTGTGACAGGAAGGACATTCTTCCGTATAAGGCACTGAATATCCGCAGTAGTGACACATCATTCTGCGGTTGGCGCTGTGATATGTGAGCGATATTGAACAGTTGGGACACACAACAGGTTCACCGCACATTCGGCAGGTTACAAAGGTGTTGTATCCCCGTCTGTTTAAAAGCAGAATTGACTGCTTGTTATTTTCAAGATTATAGCGCAGATTTTCAAGCAAGGTTTCGGAAAATCCCGTTACATTGCCGTTTTGCTGTTCAACATTCATGTCTGCGACAACAACCTTCGGCAAAACTGCATCGCCGTACCTCTCAGTGAGCATGTTAAGCGAATATCTTCCGTTTTTTGCGTAGTAGTATGATTCAACCGACGGAGTTGCCGAACTTAAAAGAAGCAAGGCATTATCGTAGCTGCATCTGAATTTTGCGATTTCTCTTGCATGATATCTGGGGAGCTTTCAGACTTATAGCTGTACTCCTGTTCCTCGTCCATTATGATAAGACCGACTTTTTCAAACGGAGCAAACACGGCACTTCGTGTTCCTATAACGATTTTTGCAAGACCTTTTTTTACACGCTTGTATTCATCAAGCCTTTCACCGAGTGAAAGTGCGCTGTGAAATACGGCAATCTGCTCGCCGAAACGCTTTGAAAAGGTTGAAACAAACTGCGGTGTAAGCGAAATTTCAGGTACCATAACGATGATTCCCTTGTTATCATTTATTACACGCTCAATCAATTTCATAAAAACGCTTGTTTTTCCCGAACCTGTAACACCGAACAAAAGGCTTGTATGCGGTTTTGAATCGGCATATTCGGCATAGAGGTTATCGCAGGCTGTCTGCTGTTGTTCTGACAACGCAACAGGGGCAAGACTTTCGTCCTTCGTCCTGTCCTCAATACGGAACACTTCTTCGTCATAGTAGTAGATAAGACCTTTTTTATAAAGTGCGTCCGTAACGCCTGTTGTGACACCCGTGAAGTAACAAACCTCTTTAACGGAAGTTCCGCCTGTCATTTTGATAAGGTCGAGAACGGCTTTCTGCTTTTCGGTAAGCTTGATATTGTCGCTGTCGGCAAGTTCGGTCGGAGCAGCCATTTTCATAACCGCATCCGAAACCTTTCTGAAAGCCTCATCTGATTTGTAAAGATAGCCCGACTTTACCATATCTTCAAGAATAACCGTGTTGTCTAATCCGAAATCGTCAAGAATTTTATCGGACTTTACGGCTTTTCTTTTTGAATGAAGGTAAGCAAAAATTCTTTGCTGTTCCTCGGAGAGCTCTTCTTCATCTACACCTTCACGAACACCGTAAAGCGTTGTGATTTTGTAATTTATACCCGCAGGGAGCATTGTTTTTACCGCATCATAATAGGTGCAGAAATAATGCTCTTTCATAAACTCGGCAAGCTTCAGAAGTTCTTTTGACAGGACAGGTTCGTCATCAAGAACGGAACAAATGCTTTTGAGCTTTTCAACCGGAATGTCATCACTCACGGAGAAAGCTCAAAAATTATTCCCTGTTTCTTTTTGTTGCCTCTGCCGAACGGAATGAGAACCCTTTTGCCGACCTGAACCAAATCGGTAAAGGCAGACGGTACAAAGTAGTCAAATAATTTGTCAAAAACATATGTTGTGTTTTCAACGGCAACTTTGACTGTTAAATCGAGAGCTCATCTTCGTCAGGCTCAAGAATGTTGATTTCATGACCTTCGATTTCCTTGATTGCGATAAGAACAGGCTTATCCTCTGTTACAATCTGTTCCTCTTCAAAAGTCTGAGTAATTTCTCTTGCTCTTTTTGCAACACCTACAACAAGTGCGTACTTACTCTGCTTACCCTGTAATAATGAATCCACATCAACTTTATGCATAATAATTCTCCTCTTAAAATATTTTATGTTAATTTTCTTTGTATATTATTTAATGAGGTTTTCATCCTCTTTATGAAGAATATCGAGAACCTCATTTATTGCTGTTTCAAGGTCGCCGTTTACCACATTGTACTTATATCTGTCCTTATAGCTGATTTCCTCGGCGACCTGTGCAAGCCTTTTTCCGAATAGTTTCTTCATCCTCTGTGCCTCTTCTGCGAAGCCGTCTTTCAAGCGACTCCATTGAAGGCGGAAGAATGAATATACTGAGAATGTCGGGATATTTGTCAAGAATCTGAAGTCCGCCCTTGACCTCAATCTCAAGCAGAACATCATAACCCTGATTGAGCATATCTTCAACCTGCTTTTTAGGAGTGCCATAGAGATTACCGCAAAACTCTGCGTGTTCAAGATAGCCGTCTTTTTTCAGAACATCGTTGAACTGTTTTCTTGTCAAAAAGTTATAATGAACTCCGTCAATCTCTCCCTCTCTCGGTTCTCTTGTTGTGTTTGAAACCGAAAGACGGATATTTTTGTCACGGTCAAGAAGTTCCTTGATTATTGTACCCTTGCCTACACCCGATGAACCGGTAAACAAAATAAGATTTCCTTTTCTGTTAATGCTCATCCTTGTTTTCCTCACTTTCGTCCGTTCTGTTCTGAATTGCCTCACATGAAATTGCCGAGAGAATAACATGATTATTCGCGGCAACAATCACCGATTTGCATTTTCGTCCGCAGGTTGCGTCAATAAGCAGATTGTTCTGTTTTGCATCCTGAACAATTCGCTTTACAGGAGCAGAGTCCGGAGCAACTACTGCAACAATCTTGTCGGAGCTGACAAGATTACCAAAACCGATATTAATAAGCTTCATCTGTTCACCTTATTCGATATTCTGCACCTGCTCGCGGATTTTTTCAATCTCACTCTTGATGTCAACAACCTTATGTGCAAGAATTGCATCCTGAACCTTTGAACCGATGGTATTGGCTTCGCGGTTCATTTCCTGAATGATAAAGTCAATTTTTCTGCCGACAGGCTCGTCATATTCAAGGAACTTTGAAAGCTGGTCAAAGTGGCTGCGAAGTCTTACGGTTTCCTCCGCAACGGCTACCTTATCCGCAAACACGGCAACCTCTGTGAGAACCCTCTGCTCGTCAACCTTGACATCATTTTCGGCAAGCGTCTGCTTGATGCGTTCCATAAGTCTTTGTTCATACTCGGCAACTGTCTGCGGAGAACGCTCCTCAATTTCACCAACAACAGAAAGAATTGTGTTGGCTCTTGAAAGAATGTCCTCTTTCATCTTCTCGCCCTCTGTTTCACGCATTGCAACAAAAGCGTCAACAGCAATCTTTGCGGCTGAAAGAACATCGGCAGTAATTTGATCCTCGTCCTCAGGCGCTTTGTGAACCGTGAAAACATCGGGAAAGCGTGAAAGTGAAACTGTTGAAACATCATTCGGAATATCGTACTTTTCGCTGATTTCCTTAAAAGCGTTGATATATCCCGAAACAAGCTGATGATTAACAGTTACATCACAGGGTTCTTCATCGGACGCACCGATTGATACGAACATATCAATCTTGCCTCGTGAAACCCTTGAATTTACATAGTTTTTAAGTTTGTCGTCAAGAAATCCGTAACTTCTTGGGGTTCTGCAGGAAAATTCAAAATAGCGGTGATTCACGCTTTTGATTTCAACGGTAATCTCCCGACCGTTGATAACGGTTTCACATCTTCCGAAACCCGTCATAGATCTGATCATTTCAAAAACTCCCTTCGTAAAATTATATTTTCGGCATTTAAGCTTTATTTTTTATATTTACATCAAATTTATCAGTATTTGTTTTCTACAACATAGATTATAGCACCACAGGCGATATTTGACAATGGAGTTATTACAAAACTGTAATAACTTTTTTTATTTACATCACAAAGGTGTGTGTGATATACTTAATAAGATAATTATACTTTATTGACAAAGGAATGATATTAATGTCAGGACATAACAAATGGAGTACAATCAAGCAGAAAAAAGGTAAGAACGATGCCGCAAGAGCTAAAGTATTTACAAAAATCGGCAGAGAACTTATTGTTGCAATCAAGGAAGGCGGAAGTGCCGATCCTTCCGTTAACTCAAAACTCAAGGATTGTATTGCAAAAGCAAAGGCTGCAAATGTACCTAATGACAACATTGAAAGAATCATCAAGAAAGCGTCAAGCGATGCAAATTCAACAAACTACGAGGCTGTTACATATGAGGGCTACGGTCCAAACGGCGTTGCCGTAATTGTTGAGGCACTTACAGACAACAGAAACAGAACAGCAGGCGAAGTAAGACATTACTTTGATAAATTCGGCGGCAATATGGGTACACAGGGCTGTGTAAGCTTTATGTTCTCAAAGAAGGGTGTTCTCGTTATTGAGCGTGAGGACCTTGAAAAGGATGAGGATACCGTGATGAGCGATGCTCTTGAGTGCGGTGCATCAGACTTTGAGGCTGACGATGATGTATTTACAATTTACACAGAAACAGATGATTTCGGCGCTGTAAGAGATGAGCTTGAAAAGCTCGGCTACACATTCGTTTCTGCTGAAATTGAAATGGTTCCAAGCACATATACAAAGCTTGAGGACGAAGAAACTGCAACTAAGATGCAGAAGATGCTTGATATGTTCGAGGATAACGATGATATCCAGAATGTATGGCACAACTGGGAAATGGACTAATAAAGTTTATTTCTGACAAAATAAATTAAACCGCTCCGATTGGGGCGGTTTTTGTTTTGTCAATTTTTTTGTCTTGAAATTAAGACAAGGTCACGGTTATCTACTTTGCCGTCAAGGTTAAAATCGGCGGCTTTGAGATATGCACCGTCTAATTCTGCATTATCACAGAGGTATTTTTGCAAAAGCGTGACATCCTTTGAATTTACATTGCCCTCGCCCGTCACATCTCCGCAAACTGCAATAACATAAGTCTTTGAATCTATAACGGCAGTAAATCCCGTTTTCAGCTTTCCGCTCTTTGTAAGAGTACCATCCGCCTTATATACATTTTCGGCAGAAGTTTTGTTTTTGAAATCGGCAACGGTTTCTCCGCTGTAAATCCCGTAAACTATCCCGTCAGAAAACAGGTATTCGGAATTATTCGGTTGAATATCTGATTTAGAAGAATTGTGATTATCGTTACTGCCTTCATTGCCATTTGTTTTCTTTTCTTCAAAATCACCCGAACCAAATACCTGAACCGTTCCGTTATCAAGCAAAACAGCACATTGATTTTTGTAAGATACAACAGCAGTTGCTCTGTCGGGAATTGACACGCTTTTTGTTTTTTGGGATGTTTTCAGATTAAGTCGATAATTCACGGCAGAATATATTTTTCCGTCAGATACCGAAACATTTTCGGCTGTGGCATTTGAAACATAATCTCTTGAATTATCTGACAGCGAAACAATAAATCCGTCTTTGTTTATAACTCTGTTTATTCCTGCGTTATAAATATTTTTAAGTTCACCTGTATCGGCAACATAGGTTGATGACGATTGCGAGAGCTTGTAAATTGAACCGTCACAAAGTCTTGCGTATGACTTTCCGTTATTATTAAAAACCTCGTTTACATTGTCTGAAAAAGTTATTTTCGACTTTTTATCAGATGAAAAATCCCTACACGCAACATAAGATTTCAGGCTGTCGGTCTTGATATAGTAAATGCGATTATCGGTTACCGAAAAGGAATTGGTCATAAAATTTTCGTCAACAAAAGTGTTCCGTGAAACATTTCCGTTATCAAGATTAAGAGAATACACTGAATATTTATTAGTGAAAGCATCGTCAAAAACAAGTGCATAAGTGTAGTTTCCGCTCTGTGACACACTCCTTATCCGACCGCCGACAGAAAAATTGTATGCAGAAAAATCGGGCACAAGCCTTGCTGAAAACACTGTATTTCCCGAAAACGCGCACACAAATCCTCCCTTGCCGTTGCTGTCACTTTTACAGACGAACAAGCGGCAAGGTCAGTCAGATTGTATTCATCATACGCACGGCTTCTGCACACACCGAGGAGTGTGATAAGCATAACAGCCACAGCAAGGGAAATCAGTCGTTTCATAGCCTGTACCCGATTAAATTAATTTAAAACAAAAGGGCATCCTTTCGGATGCCCACAAAAGTTCTCGATTATTCAGCAGCTTCTTCAGACTTAGCAGGTGCCTGCTCGTCTTCAGGAAGAAGTGCACGCATTGAAAGGCTTACACGCTTCTTGTCGAAGTCGATTGCAGTAATCTTAGCTTCAACAACATCGCCAACCTTAAGTACATCAGCGGGCTTTTCAATTCTCTTGTTTGCAATCTGAGAAATATGGATAAGACCGTCAATACCCGGAATGATGTTTGCAAATGCACCGAATGTTGTAAGACCAACGATTGTAGCCTTAACAACTGTTCCCTCGGGATAGTTGTTCTTGAGGATTTCCCACGGATTGTCTTCAGCATTCTTGAAGCCGAGAGAAATCTTCTTTGTTTCCTCATTGATATCCTTTATGTAAACATCAACTGTATCGCCTACATTAACAACCTCGCTCGGATGCTTAATGTGTGTCCATGAAAGCTCGAAATGTGAATCATGCCGAACACGCCGCCGAGGTCAACAAATGCGCCGTAGCTTGTAAGTGACTTAACAACGCCCTTGTAACGCTTGCCAACTTCGCAGGTTTTCCAGAATTCTTCACGCTGAGCAGCTCTCTGCTCCTTGAGTACGCTGCGGATTGAACCGATAGCTCTTCTGCGTCTGCCGTTCTGTGAAACTTCGATAAGTCTGAAATCAACATCCTGACCTACGAGGTCTTCAAGGCTCTCTTCACGAGTTGCTGTTGCCTGTGATGCAGGGATAAAGATTCTTGAGCCGTTGTAAAGAACGATTACGCCGCCCTTAACTGCCTCAGTAACCTTGCCGGAGAGAACCTCCTGTGACTCTGCCTTTTCTTTGAGCTCTTCCCAACCCTTCTGTGCATCTACTCTGCGCTTTGAAAGCATGATAGTGCCTTCCTGATCATTGGTCTTCATAATAAGAAGCTCAATAACATCGCCTACTTTAACTACATCTTCGGGTCTTGCGTTAGGATCGTTTGAAAGCTCAAGCAGGAATAAAGCCTGTCTGCTTTCTGCCGACATCTACCTGAACTTCGTTGGGAGCTATGCTCGAACTGTGCCCATTACCCTCTCGTTTGTATTAAAGTTTTTGAGGGACTCCTCAAGCATCTCCTCAAAAGATGGTTCCAAATTTGTTTCACCGGATTTTACTTCACTCATTGTATCCAGTACCTCCTTTATTATCCTTGCAGGCGTTGAAGCACCCGCAGTTACGCCGATTGATTCGGCAACCGAAACCTTGTTTAAATCAAGCTCGGCAGCGGTTTCAATGAGAACCGTGTTCTCACACTGTCTTTTGCATATATCAAAAAGCTTTCCCGAATATTGGAGCTGTGCCTGTCGCCGATTACAACCATAAAGTCGGATTCGGCGGCAATCTGAGAAGCTTCGGTTTGCCTAACTTGCGTAGCATTACATATTGTATCAAATATTTTTGCATTTGTACATAGCTTTTTTATCTTTTTACACATTTTTTCCATTCTTGTGTGTCAAATGTTGTCTGTGCGACAATTTGCACCTGTTTATTATTCTCTTTTAGAATATTCGGCAATAAATCATCAAGCTCTGCCTCGTTATTAAATGTGTAACAATCACTTGCACAATGACCTATTATACCGCAAACCTCGGGATGATTTTTATTTCCTGCAATCAAAACAACATCATTTTCAGGGTTTGTGTTTGATACAATCTTGTGGATTTTTTTTAACAAAAGGACACGTTGCGTCCTCAAAGTTAATTCCTCTTTTTACAAGAGAATCAATAACGCTTTTTTCAACTCCGTGTGAACGGATTACAAGCGTTGTATCGTCAGTAAGCTCGTCAACTGCTTTAACCGGGGAGTGCATCCTCTTTCTTCAAGCTCGTGAACCATTTCCATATTGTGGATAATAGGGCCGAGGGTTGCAACCTTTATTCCTTTTTCAAGCAGTTCATTTACGATATTGATTGCACGGTTGACGCCAAAGCAGAATCCTGCCGAATCAGCCTTTTTTATACTCAATTAAATCCTGCTCCCTCATTCTTTTGATTTCATCCATAATCATGGTTGTTGCACCTTTAAGCTCCCGTCTTCCGCTGTCCGGAGTAAGTCCGAGCTTTTCGGGTGTAAGAGGTTTGCCGAAGTGGATAACTCTCTTTGCAAATGTATGCTTTTTGTTGCCTACAATTGTGATGCAGGCAGGCACAACAGGCACCTGCATCTGCTGTGCAACAAGAGCGCATCCGCTGCGGGGACGCATAAGTTCGCCCGTTTTGGAACGACCGCCCTCAATAAAGATTGTCATAATCTCGCCGTCACGGATAAGGTCTTCGCCTGTCTTGATAGCCTTGCCGTCACCTGCACCCCTTTCAACGGGGAATGCACCGAGCGCACGGATTAACGCACCGAAGAATTTATTTTTAAAAAGTTCAATTTTTGCCATAAAGAACAGTCTGCGCTTTTTCTGCGACAAACCGAGAAGAACCGGATCTGAATTTGATATATGGTTACTTGCAATAATCATGCCTCCCACAAGCGGAAGCGGCTCTTCAATTATAGTTTTATATCTGTACAAAAGTTTGAAAACAGGCTTGCAGACAGCTCGGCCGACTGCATAAAGTGCCTTTGACTGACCCATCGATATTCTCCTTTATAACGGAAATTATTTTTTCAACCGACTGCTCAAAATCAAGCTCTGTTGTGTCAACGGTAATGCAACCCTCGGCAGGCTTGAGCGGAGCTGTTTTGCGGTGAGTATCGTTGTAGTCACGGGTTATTACATCGTTTAAAATGTCGTCGTATTTTACATCCATACCCTTTTCAACAAGCTCCTTATATCTTCTTTCGGCTCTTGCCTCGGGGGACGCTGTAAGAAAAATTTTAACCTGTGCATCGGGCAACACAACCGTGCCGATATCTCTGCCGTCCATAATTACATCATGCGTCTTTGCCATATTTCTCTGCAAATCAAGAAGATATGCTCTTACAATCGGTACGGCAGAAATTTTTGACGCCATCATTGATGCCTCCGGAGTTCTGATGAGTCCGGACACATCTTCGTTGTCAAGCAGAACAATCTGCTCGCCCTTTTCATTGAATGTTAGGTCAACTGTGATTTTTGAAAGCAAATTCTTTACCGCATTTTCATCTTCGGGAGCTACGGAATTTCTTGTTGCCGACAGACCGATTGTGCGATAAAGCGCTCCTGTATCAACATAAATACAGTCAAGTGCCTTTGCAACTCTTTTTGCAATTGAGGATTTACCTGCTCCTGCAGGACCGTCCAAAGCGATTGCTATTGACATAAATTACATCCTTTCAATCAAATATATTATGTATAATCAAATCAGATATATGCACTGTTTTCTCCGGCAAGCCGTCCTGTACTCCATGCAATCTGGAGATTAAAACCGCCTGTGTAGGCGTCGCAGTCGATTACTTCACCTGCAAAGTACAGACCGCTTACAAGCTTGCTTTCCATGGTTTTCGGGTTGATTTCGGAAGTTTTTACACCGCCTGAGGTTATGATTGCCTCCTCAATCGGTCTGAAACCGCTGATTTCAACCGTAAAGCATTTGAGAATTTCACAAAGAGCGTGTCGCTCCTCTTTTGTAATTGAATTACACTTTTTGTCAAAGGAACTCCCCAGCGTTTGAGAACGGGAACTATGATTTTTCTCGGCAAAAGCTTTGAAAATGCGTTTGAAACATCACGGTTTGAATTCTCTTTGAAATCGTTCTCGAATACGCCTGTCGAGGTGTTCAAAATCAAGTCTTAAACTTGAGGTCAATTTCCGCAATATAACGGTCGGGCTGAATATCACGGATGTGCGAGCTTGCCGATAAAATCATCGGACCGCTCATTCCGAAATGTGTAAAAAGCATTTCACCGAAGTCGCTGTAAACAGCCTTTTTACTGTTCTTATCAACTATTCTGAGCGCAACATTTTTGAGGGCAAGTCCCTGCATATCCTTGCATTGTTTATCACCGGAGGTAAACGGCACTAGCGACGGTTTGAGCGGAACGATTGTGTGCCCTGCCTGTTTTGCAAGTGTATAGCCGTCACCTGTTGAGCCCGTAAGCGGATAGCTTTTACCGCCGCAACAGATAATTACGCTGTCGGCATAGTAGGTGTTTTCTTCGCATTTAACGCCTATAACGGCACCGTCCTCAAGAATAAGAGCGTTTGCCGTATCACACACGATTTTACAACCTGATTCAACGGCATAATCATGCATTGTATCAACAACATCAACCGATTTGTCGGATGCGGGGAACACACGATTTCCCCTTTCGGTCTTTGTTTTAAGTCCTTTGGATTCAAAAAATTCGATTGTATCCTCGGGAGTAAATGCATTGATTGCAGAATAGAGAAATCTTCCGTTTACGGGAACATTATTGATAAAAGTCTGCACATCGCAGTTGTTGGCAAGGTTACACCTTCCTTTGCCCGTTATCATAATTTTCCTGCCGACACGCTTGTTCTTTTCGATTATCGTAACTGATGCACCATAGAGCGCCGCAGTTGCACCCGCCATAAGACCTGCCGCACCTGCTCCGATTACCACAACTTTTTTACTTATCATCATCTTCTATATTACCCATTATTTCTCTGTCACGGTTGGTGTAAACTCCGTCACGGTTCCACACAAGTTCAAGTCTGCGGAATGTGTCGGAAACTTCATCTTTCTTTTTAAGCACGGTTGCAACAATAAGAGCATTGATAAGACTTAACGGTGCAACGAGTGAGTCTACAATTGACGCCATATCGCTTCTTGCAATAAGCACGGAATCGGCACTCTGAACAAGAGGAGAAACCATACTGTCCGTGATTGCAATTGCGTGAGCACCCCTTGAACGGGCAAAGTCCATTGCCTCAACCGACATTGAACTGTAACGGGGAAATGAAATACCGATCATAACATCTTTGTCGGTGATTCTGAAAATCTGTTCAAATGTTTCGGTTTGACTGCCGCTTGTGATAACACGCACATTGTCAAAAATCATTTCAAAATAGTATGCAAGGAAGTTTGCGATTGCGGCTGTTGAACGCACACCGAATATGTAAATACGCTCTGCCTTGCAAATTTCATCAACTGCACGGGCAAAATCCTCATGAGATGTTTCTTCAATTGTTCTGCGGATTTTATCGATATCCTGATTAAGAACGCTGTCAAGCACATTGTCATTGCCGATACGGTTGGAGGTAACTTCAATTCGCTGAACAGATGTGAGCTTGTTGCGAATCATCTCCTGCATTGCTTTTTGAAGCTTAGGGTAGCCGTCATAGCCGAGCTCGGTTGCAAAACGAACAACCGTACTCTCGCTGACTCCGACAGTTTCACCAAGCTTTGATGCGGTCATAAATGCCGCCTTATCGTAATGCTCTTCAATAAAAAGAGCAATCCTTTTTGTCCCTTTGAGAGGGAATTCATCATTAAATCTATTCTTGTGAGCAAATGAGTAATCATTTTTTTAATATCTCCCGTTATAAATAGTAAAAACAGACACACTGTCTTAACTAATTCATTTTAACACAAGAACTTGCAATTTACAATAAGATATAAATTAAATTATTGTAAATTTTACGAAATTATGAAATATGCGTCGGTTTATGTTGCAATAATAAATGTTGTATGGTAAAATTGTTTAACAGAAAGTAAATGACGGAGTTGATAAAAATGATAGCAGTTATTGATTACGGTGCAGGCAATATCCGCAGTGTTTACAAAGCGTTAAAGCATATCGGCTGTGAATGTGTGATTACAAGAGATAAAGACGAAATTATGAATGCAGACGGTGCTGTTTTGCCGGGTGTCGGTTCGTTTGGCGATACAATGGACACAATGAATTCATACGGCATTAAAGACACGGTTATTGAGTACATAAACAGTGAAAAACCGTTTTTAGGCATTTGTCTTGGACTTCAGCTCCTCTTTCCCGAAAGTGAAGAAAGTCCGAATGTAAAAGGTCTTTCGGTTTTTGACGGTACAATCACAAAGATTCCGTCAGGCGAAGGCTTAAAGATTCCGCACATCGGTTGGAACAGCCTTAAAATCAATGAAAAGAGCAGACTTTTCAAAGGCATCGAACAGAATGCATACGTTTATTTTGTTCACTCATATTTTTTGAACGCAAGCGACAGGAGCATTGTTTCGGCTCAGACGGAATACGGTGTTACGATTGACGCCGCTGTTGAAAAAGGCAATGTTTTTGCAACTCAGTTTCACCCCGAAAAAAGCGGCAAAACGGGACTTAAAATTCTCAGAAATTTTGCTGACATTGTAAAAGGCAGGGAGGAATAAATATGTACGCAAAAAGAATAATTCCATGTCTTGATGTAAAAAACGGCAGAGTTGTAAAAGGTATGAGTTTTGTAAATCTTGTTGACGCAGGCGATCCCGTTGAATCTGCAATGCAGTATGACAAACAGGGTGCTGACGAGCTTGTATTTCTCGACATTACCGCATCAAGCGATTCAAGAAACATCACCATTGACATGGTTGAAAAGGTTGCAAATTCAATTTTCATTCCGTTCACGGTCGGCGGCGGTATCAGAAGCGTTGAAGATTTCAATGTTCTGCTCATCGAGCCGGTGCAGACAAGGTGTCCGTAAATTCAGCCGCTGTTCATCGTCCCGAACTCATCAGCGAGGCGGCATATAAATTCGGCAGTCAGTGCGTTGTTGCCGCTATAGATGCCAAAAGAAACGGCGACAGCTGGGAAGTTTATGTGAACGGCGGAAGAACTCCTTCGGTATGGATGCAATTGAATGGGCTGTAAAATGTGAAAAACTCGGTGCGGGAGAAATTCTCCTTACAAGTATGGACGAGGACGGTCAGAAAAAAGGCTATGACATTGCACTTACAAGGGCAGTTTCCGAAAAGGTGAACATTCCCCGTAATTGCAAGCGGCGGTGCGGGCGCACTTGAGCATTTTTATGATGCGTTTACAGAAGGCAAGGCTGACGCAGTTCTTGCGGCATCACTTTTTCACTTTGGTGAAATTCCGATTCCCGAACTTAAAAAATATCTCAACGAAAAAGGAATTCCCGTAAGGCTTTAATTTACATACAAGGTTTATACAAAAGGCGGTTATGCAAATATGCACAACCGCCTTAAAAGTTTTTAAGATTAAATTTTATCGTTTAAGCAAGCTTAGTTATGATTTTCTGAATCAATGTTGCATCTGTAATCTCAATAATGCCGTTACCGTTTACATCGGCAATCTTCATTGTTTCTGCGTCAAAATCTTCAAGCTTTACAATGTATTTCTGAACAAGTGTTGCGTCAACAACAGTTACACTGCCGTCACGGTTAACATCGCCCTTGAGAGTTTCATCCGATGAAGACGAACCTACAACGAATGTCTTTGTTGACTCTGCCTTGTTGCCATTTGCATCAACTGCAACCACACCGATTGAATATGTGCCGTCAGCCGACGGAGTCCATACACATGAATCTGTGTTTGAGTTCTGAACGGTTTCACCGTTAACTGTGAATGAATAAGTTACATCACCTGTAGCGTGATAGCTTTCTGCCAAAAGTGTGATAGGTGTGCCTGCACTCTGTCCCGAATTGAGGTTTGCACCGAAGTTAACTTCAAACGGAGCTTCGTTTACTTCTGTGTCGGGAAGAAGCGCACCGATTCTTGCAAGCGGAACTGTGATATTGTCGATATCTTCTTTCTCGTGTGAGGTTGAAGGATCGTAGCTGTACTCAAGATTTGCCTGATCAAGCATTGAAGGATCATGCGGAAGTGTATCCATACCCGATGTGCCGTATGTGAGAATCTGCATTGCACCGATACCCTGTGTTTCAATGTAGCTGCGGTCAATACCTAAAGTATTGAGCGGAACTGCAACTTCGTAAACATAGCCGTATGAGTTCTTGTAACCTTCATCGAAGAAGTCAACCCAGTTTGAGTTCATATCGAGGTTATCTCCTAATACTCTTGAACCCTTTGGAGCGTTGATACCGAAGATTGAAGTGCTTTTTGTGCCGTTAGCGTATTTGATTTTAAATCCGTTTTTATTATCCTGAGCCTGAAAACTTGTTACACCGATTGGAATTCTTGTGTCATAGTTGAACATATATGTTCCGTCAGTGTCCTGAGTATCTGCCTTAAAGATTGAAGCGCCGCCGTTTGAGTTGTTGGAGTCAAAGGCAACAAGTGTGTCTATATGTGTTGTAAAGCCTGTGCCTCCGTCTTTTGCAGTGCCGTTTGTGCAACCCCATACGAACGGATTGGTATACACAGAACCGTCCTTGTTTGTACCCACTGCCTTGCCTGTTGCCTGCTTTGCAGGGTCAATTGACAGAGCAAGATACATAGGAATACTGTTTCTCCAAGGACGAGCCTCATTTGATGCGGCAAAGTTGTCCTCGGGAGAAGTTATGTATGTTGTGTTAGCCAGTTCAATCAGGAAATAAAGATTATCGTCGTCCCATGCACTGTAGAGAGCATAAGCATCCCACGGCTGTTCATGCATTGAAGAAGGCATATAAACTCGGGGATCATCGTTTGCAACACCCTGAGCAATAATCATTGAGCTGTCCCAGTCGCTTAAATCACCGTCAACAGAGATTGTCTTATGCTTGCCGAGCTGCATTTCAGGGTTTGTGCCGTAATAGCCGCTCTCAGGCTCTGTTGTGTGGCCGTCTGATTTAGCGGAGAAAGTTGTCTTTGACGCTGTAAAAGTCTTTTTGAAGGTATATGTCTGCTCCGTTTCAACCCCGTCTGCACCTGTTGCATAAAGTGTAAGCGTAACTTTTGAATTGCCGATTTTGCCCTCACCGACTTTTACCGAATCACCGTTTGCAAACTCTTTCTTAGCTGAACCGTCAACTGAGTAATAGCCCTTGTCGGCATTCTTTAACGCAAGCTTTACATCAAGTGATTCTGTTGAAAAAGACGTATTGTTTGCTGTAAGTGTGTAACCGTAAGCGTGATCATCAGGCTTGCCGTAATCAATCCACTGCTTTTCGGCTGTGAGCATTTTACATTCGCCGGCTTTGAGTGAAAGACCTGCTGCCTCAGGATACTGCTCCTTGCCATTGCCTTTTTCAAGACCGTTGTTGAAGATGATTTTTTCCGATTTAAAAGAAGACGCAAAGCTTGCCTTATAAAGACCGCTGTCCTCTTTTGTCATAAGCTCTCCCGGCCATTCGGCATTTTCCTTTGTGCCGTATGCGTAAACATAAACATCCTTCCATCCGTACTTTGAGTTGTCAAAGTACACCTCTGAACCTGACGATGTTGCTGCCGAAACACCACCTGCCGACACGACAAGTGCTGAAAGCACCATGAGTGCGGCAAGAATAATGCTCGTGATTTTTCTTGTTCTTTTCATTTTGATTCCTCCATTTCATAATTGTGGGCAATGTGATTGCTTTTATTATAGCATTTTGCACTTGTTTTTTCAATTCATTATCACATTTTTGTTTCTTTGTACAAGTTATTGTGCAGAGTTTTGTAGACTTAATTAAATAAAGCTTATTTTTGACTATATCGCAACATATTTTAACCATAAAAATCCGCTGACATAAACTGTCAGCGGATTTAATGTTTTGCTAAAACAATATTTAAATAATCAGTTTTCTTTTCTGTAGAAAGGTTCAACACCCTTTACTGCATTTTTTGCAAAATCCATTGAATACGGCATCATTGAAAGCTGGATTTCATCGTCAAGGAACGGATTTGCAACCTTGCTGATTGCATCGAATGTGCTTTCCATATCACCGAAGAAATCAACCACAATGAAGTAGCTCTTTTGACCGTTCTGCTCAATCAAGCGAAGATATGCGGCATTTACTGTCGGCTCTGTGCTGAAATGATTAATAAGAGCAGCCATAAGATCAATCGGATATTCTTTAGGCTCGCCGAGACTGATTGGTGAACCCGGCTCGATTGTCTGATTTTTGAGTTTCATATAGTCCTTCTGCTGTTTGAAAGAATGAACCATCTGTTTCGGGAATGTTACGCTCTTTCCGAAAGGATTGATTACAAAGCCCTTTACATCAGCCTGGGGATCCATTACCATCTGGGCAATGCTGTCAAAGTCTGTAACAACCTTCTGTGCATTTTGAGTGTCTTTCCACTTGAAAAGTTCGTCTGTGTCCGTAAATACACCGAAAAACTTTTCTTTGTTGCCGTTTTCAAGAAGTCTGAACTGAACCTGGGTTGACTGCTGCATAACAGTCGACCGTTGGTTGTCTTAGCCTCTGTCTTTGGTGTTACCTTTGCAGGGAGAATGAATTTTGCCTTCATAACCTCATCAATCATCTTGTTGATGTTTTCGGTTGTGTTGTCATCCTGCATCTTTTCAATAGCGGCTACGAGGTTTGGATTCTTGATTTCCTCTGCCGGCACTTTGCTTCCTTCCATTTTTGCGCCTTTAAGTTCGCTCATGCTTTGTTACCTCCGTTATTCTGCTGTATGATTTTTGTCGGGAAATACTGCAAATCGTTGGATACTTCACCGTCAAAGAAAATAATATTCGGTGAATTTAAATTTCTTTTGATTACGCAGTCGTAAGTTCCGTCTTTTTCTTTTTGTTTCTGCACCGATGTGTGGTTTTGCATTACAGACATCGGTGCAAGCATAGCATAAAATTCATCTTTTACATATAAGTGAATTCAAGTCTTTCGTAAGTTTTGACGCCTTCGGCATTTTCCGCACGAAGCTCAAGCTTTGAAACATCGCTGTCACCGTGCTTGATTGTTACTTTGTCACCGTCTTTGTACAAACAGCCTTTCCGCCGTCAAGGGAATATGTGGCATTATCTGTGTTTGAACAGGTGAGAGTTACCTCGTATGTATCATCGCTGTATGTAAACTCTGTTTTTGAGTCAACACCAACACTTGCAGGTCTTGCATATTCAGTGTATCCCTCATTATAAAGAACTACAACTGAATTTTCAGGGATATCCGTATCACAGGTAATCTTACCGTTTTTAACCGTATATTCGGTTTTGCGGTCAACACGGTCAACATATGTTCCGTCAGCAAGATTTGTTTCAAAATCAACCTTGAGAGCATCATTTGTATTGACAATTACAGCTCCCTTTGTACCTCTTTCAATCATAAGAGCAGTTGAGTCAAGGTTAGGATTAACGAGATTTTCGTCTTCACCTTTCATTGCTGTTCTGAAGAAATTCACTGCGGAAACACGGTTGTCCTTGTACATATCGTCACCCTGTGTGCCGATTCGGTTCATGCCCCATGAATTGTCGATTGAACTGTTATACGGACGGTCAAAGAAGAGCGGTGTTCCGTCTTTTCTTGCCGTGATTATTGCCCAGCCGAGGACAACCTGTTCGCTGTCGATATTGTTGTATGTGCAGTCATTGATGTAGTTATCGTGGGATTCAACCCATGTTACGATATTCGGGTCTGCATTGCCAATCCAATAATCAGACACAACTGCCGTGTCGATATTGCCGCTTGCAATTCCCGAACGAATTTTACTGCCGTAGGTGCTTGATGTGGTTCTGCCGATTTCCTTTATATAGTCGGCAAGCCTGTCATTGTCGCCCTGAAGCACTTCACCGTAGATAAAAAGATTTTCTGCGTTATCAACTTCTTTTGTTGCTTTTTCCCAGAAGTTATTTTTAAAGCCGTCATCTTCTTTTGGATCATCGGAAAGTCCGATATGCTTTGCCGTGTCATATCTGAAACCGTCGGCACCGCAGGCAATACAATCGTTAATGTAATTAAAGAAATACTTTTGAAACGAAGGTCTTTCCGTGTTGATGTCGGGAAGTCCTCCCATCTCATGCGTGGTGCAGGCAAGTCTGTCGCCGAAATCATTAAGGGGCGTTCTGCCCTCCTTGTGATAAAGGGTTTCAAGACTTCCGCCGCCGGCCTCAATAAGATCTTCACTTACCTCATCGGTTGAGGGAGTAGTGTGGTTTGCAATTACATCGACAATAACCTTTATACCATACTTATGGGCCTCATCGCACATTGCCTTAAATTCATCACGAGTACCGAGCTGATAATTACCGATTTTGAAATCAGTCGGCTGATAGTGATAGTACCACTTTCCGTTGCTGTAAAGATCCATACCGCCGTCTTCGCCCTCAAGACACTCATTAATCGGAGATGTCTGCACAGCCGAAAAACCTCTTTGCGGCAATATCCCCCATTGACTCCTTTATTGTGTTGAAATCCCAACAAAATGCTTGAAGAATCGCACCGTCAGCCACCTTGTCGGCTGTTTTGTAGTCAATTGACGCCGGCTGGGTTTGCGAGCAGCCCGTACCCGATACTGCAACGGCAGTAATCATAAGAGCCGAAAGAATTCCTGCTGATATTTTTTTAAACATAATTCACCATCTTTCTGTTTTTAACTTACTTGAGATACAGTATAACATAAATGATATGATTTTTAAATAGTTTTTGGCATTTTTGCCATATTTTTTTATTAAAACGCCAATAATGACACAAACTATGTTTTTGAGCAAAAAATCGTTACGATGTTTACAATAGAAAAAAATTGAATATTGTCACAAAAGAAAAATTGTTGTATACTAAAAATATTAAAATGAAAGGAACAGCTGCATGAGTCACGCGATAATTATTCCTATTTATTGTGAAAACAGAAACACAATCATCCTCTGCAATGAATTACAGAATTTTGGAGCTGAGCATATTGTTGTTGTCAATGACGGTCTTAATCCCAAATCGGAATATTTTAACGAATTGACAAGTATTGGCTGTCATCTTGTTCACCTGAAAAATAACAACGGCAAAGGTGCAAGCCTTAAAGCAGGCATCAAATACGCTCACGATAACCTTTATAATATCACGGGCTACATTACCTGTGACGCTGACGGACAACATACTGCAAATGATGTTATGAAAATCAGCCGTATGCTTGACCTTAGAAACGGCAGTCTAATTCTTGGCAAAAGAGATTACAAAAAGTCTAAAATGCCGATTAATATACGAATCGGAAACAGACTGTCCTCGGCATATTTCAAGGTTATTACGGGCAAAAGCTGCAGGGACACTCAAACAGGACTGCGAGGTATTCCTGCATTTCTGTATGACACGGTGATGAAAACAAAGGGCAGTCGTTTTGATTTTGAAATGAATTTTCTCACAAAATGTGCCGACATGAGAGTCCCGTTTTACTTTGTGAACATTATAGCCGATTGCTCAAACTGCAGCAGCAATTTTCGGCTTATTAAGGACACCTACCTTATCTACAGAACTCCGTTGAGATTTGCGACGGCATCAATCGGCTGTACGATAATCGACCTTGTTTTGTTCACGATTTTTGCGTATATTCTGCCGTCACATATGTTCTTTAACATTATGCTGGCAACGCTTATGGCACGAGTTGTTTCAGGCGGAATTAATTTTCTCATCAACAGAAAAGTCATCTTCGGCAATACGGATAACGGAGCAAAACAGGCACTCAGATTTTTCATTCTGTTTTTCTGCATAATGTGTGCAAGCTCACTTATTGTATCGGCACTTTGGTTCCTGCCGATTCCCGTTACACTCACAAAGGCGATTGTCGATCTTTTGTTGTGGACGGTCAATTACAAAATGCAGAGAATATGGGTTTTCAAGGACAGCAACAGACTTAAAAGAACTCCCAAAAGCAAAAGAAAATAAAACAAACGAAAACGGTGACACGAAAATGTCACCGTTATTTTTGTATAATTTTCAGTTGCTGTCAATATTTACAAAACCTCTGCCCTTTATTGCGCCTGCAGTCGTTACGATAATAAAGGCATTGGGATCAACATTTTTGATTCCCGATGTGATTGTGTAAACCTCTTGAGGACGGACTGCGCACATAATAACTTTCTTATCATTACCGCTGTATGCACCCTCACCGTTGAGGTATGTTACACCTCTCTTTAGGTTTTTCATAATATTGGCACTCACTTCTTCATAATTGTCCGAAATTACAAACATAAGCTTGCCGTTACCTCTTGAAGTACCGTAGCTTACAGCATCAATTACCTTTATGCTGATAAAAATTACAAGCAAAGCATAGAGTACATTTTCAATGCTGTGATAAACAAAGAATACCATTAAAAGCACAAGAATATCGGACACAAGAATTATCGTACCCGTTGAAATGAACGGAAAATGCTTGTGAAGATTCAGTGCGATGATGTCTGTACCGCCTGTTGAACCGCCTCGGTAAAAGATAAGACCGAGTCCGAGACCGTTAAGCACTCCGCCGAATCCTGCGGCAAGAATTGTATCGCCCGTGTATGCAGGCAAAATCGGTGTAAGCACATCAATCATAACCGAAACAAGTGCCGTTGCAACAAGGGTTCTTGTAAGAAAGCCCTTTCCGTTCTCGATAAATCCCCAGATGAAAAGCGGAATGTTCATCACAAAAATCATAATACCTATCGGCAACGAGAACATATAGTTTAGCATTGTGGCAACACCCGTAAGTCCGCCCGGGGCAACATTGTTAGGTGATGTAAACATTGCTACCGATATGCCGTAAAGAACTGCTCCGGCGAAAATTACAAGATAATCAAAAATAGTGTTCCTGCCTTTGCAAGACAGGAATTCGGTTTTAAATTCATTTGCATAAAATCACTCCCCGAAACGAGTATGTATAATTATTTCAAAAAGCTGATTTATTCTGTCAAATTCTTTATTAATCTGCAAGTATCCGAAAAGCGCTTCAAGTCCCGTCGCACTGTGATAATCGGCAACAGAACCGTTTTTTGGAGTACATTTCGGTGCGGCATTTCTGCCTCGCTTATAAACGGCAAGCTCCTTTTCGGTTAAAGTCGGCATAAGAATTTTTGCAAATTCAGCCTGACTTTTGCAGTTTACAAGCGAAACCTTTATTTTATTGAGTTCTCCGACACTGCGGTTAGCCTTGCGAACAAGGTATTCACGCACAAGCAGGTCATAGACGCCGTCACCCACAAAGGCAAGTGTAAGCGGAGAAATTTCATCGGCTAATGAATGAACAGATGTATTTTCCATATTAACTCCGTATCACGCAATATTAATCCATAAAGTCAAATTCAAGCTCATAAATTGAAACCGTGTCGCCGTCCGAACAGCCTTTTTTTCGGAGTGCGTCAATTACACCGCCGTTTATGAGAACTTTTTGGAAATAGTTAAGGCTTTCGTAATCGTCAAAATTGATACCCTTCATGACCTGCAACAGCCAGTCAGCCTCAACTGTATAGATTCCGTTCACATTCTTGATTATAACAGAATGGTCATCAAAATCATCAACGGTCACAATCGGAGCAGGCTCTGCCTCATAGTGAGTGATTGGAGGAAGTTTTGAAAGCATTTCCTGAATCTTTTTGAGGAGCGGGTCAACATCATAGCGGATTGCCGCCATAATCGGGAAGAAATCATAACCTTGATCTTCGACAAACTTCTTGAAGTCTGCAATTTGCTCATCGGTTGCCATATCGCACTTGTTGCCTGCAACAACCATCGGACGCTCTGCAAGCTCTGGATTGAACTTTGCAAGCTCATTGTTGATTGTTATGAAATCCTCTTTCGGATCTCTGCCCTCACTGCCCGAAACATCGACAATGTGAACGAGCATACGGCAACGCTCAACATGGCGGAGGAACTGATGTCCAAGACCTGTACCCTGCCATGCACCCTCGATAAGTCCGGGGATATCAGCCATAACAAATGATGAGCCCTCGCCCATTGACACAACTCCGAGAACGGGGAGTGATTGTTGTGAAGTGGTAGTTCGCAATCTCAGGCTTTGCCTGTGAAACTACGGAAACAAGGGTACTTTTTCCGACATTCGGGAAACCTACAAGACCTACATCGGCAAGGAGCTTGAGTTCAAGAACCACATCAAACTCTTCACCCGGAAGTCCCGGTTTTGCAAAACGGGGAACCTGACGGACAGGAGTTGCAAAATGTGGATTGCCCCAACCGCCTTTACCGCCTTTTGCAACGATATAAGGTTCATCACCCGAAACATCGGCAAGGATTCTTCCGCTGTTCTCCTCTTTTACAACAGTTCCGACAGGAACACGGATAACAAGGTCTTCGGCATTTTTACCACGGCATCTGCCGCCTCTGCCGTTTTCGCCTTTTTTTGCGGCATATTTTCTTTTATAACGGAAATCGGCAAGTGTTGAAAGGTTGGAATCGGCAACAAAAACAATGTTACCGCCTCTGCCGCCGTCACCGCCGTCGGGACCGCCTGCCGCTACATATTTTTCACGGTGAAACGAAACGGCACCGTCACCGCCGTCTCCTGCTTTTATTTTAATTTTTGCTGTATCTACAAACATATTTTTCTCCGTAACAGTTTTGCTGTTTAATTATCAGTACAAATGTAAAGAATCTCAGACCTGTTTGTTATTAGTATAAACAGAAATGTAAAAAATAAGGGTGGATATAAAATCCACCCTCATAAATTTTGAGATTACTGCTCAACAGGATAAACGCTTGCACGCTTTCTGTCTTTGCCGACACGCTCAAATCTTACAACACCGTCAATCTTTGCGAACAGTGTATCGTCGAGCCTTTGCCTACATTTTCACCAGGGTGAATATGTGTGCCTCTCTGCTTTACAAGGATGTTGCCTGCGAGAACCTTCTGACCGTCTGCACGCTTAACGCCAAGACGCTTTGATTCACTGTCACGGCCGTTCTTTGTAGAACCCATACCTTTTTTATGAGCGAATAACTGAATGTTTATTTTAAGCATTACCTTACACCTCCGAAAATTTAACTTTAATAAAATTTTTGTATTGCTCCGAAAGAGCAGTTAAGTGAAGCTTTAAGCCTGAGAGTATATCACAAGCCTTTAAAGCGTCATTCGGTGACATTCTTACTTTCATAAGACCGTCATCCTCGGTAACCTGTGCATTAATATGCAAAATCTCGGTGACAGTGTTTGCAGTCATATATGCGGCAGAACTGATTGCCGCACATACAATATCGCTGCCCTCTTCGGCAAAGTCGGAGTGCCCCGATATTTCAAAACCGCAAATTATATCATCTGATTTAAAAAATGTTACCGTAGTCATTTTTAGGCTTCGATTGAAGTAATCTTAACCTGTGTGTAAGGCTGTCTGTGACCTTTTGCTCTCTTTTCGCCCTTCTTAGGCTTGTAAGTGCAAACTCTGATTTTTTTGCCTTTACCGTTCTTTACAACTTCACCTGTAACCTTAGCACCCTCAACGAGCGGTGTGCCAACCTTGATGCCGTCGTCTGTGCCGACTGCCACAACATCAAATGTTACTGTGTCGTTTGCTTCTGCGTCAAGCTTCTCGATGAAGATAACCTCATCGTTAGTTACCTTGTACTGCTTGCCGCCTGTCTGAATAACTGCGTACATTTTAGTACCATCCTTTACATTGGGCTCGCTATGTGCAGGTGGAACGAATCACTTAAAACCCACAATATGCGGCTTATATACTATACCACAAAGAAAACTTTCTGTCAACAATTTTCCCGATATTTTTTGAGTATATCAAATGTTATTCTGTATTCTGCAAGCCTTGAGAGTATTTTTCATAAGAGTTGAAATTGTCATAGGACCTACACCGCCCGGTACTGGTGTGATAAACGAGCATTTATCCTTGACATTTTCAAAATCAACATCACCGCAGAGTTTGCCGTTTTCATCCCTGTCCATACCGACATCAATCACAACCGCACCCTCTTTTTACCATATCGGCAGTAACAAACTTCGGTCTGCCGACTGCGGCTACGAGTATATCCGCCTGTGAACAGATTTCAGCAAGATTCTTTGTTCTGCTGTGACAGATTGTTACCGTGCCGTTTTCGTGGAGCAAAAGCATTGCCATAGGCTTGCCTACGATATTACTTCTGCCGATTACAACGCAGTTTTTACCGCTTACTTCAATGTTGTAGGAATGGAGCATCTCCATTACGCCTGCAGGCGTGCATGGAAGAAAATCATACTCGCCGAGCATAATTTTGCCGACATTTACGGCATGGAATGCGTCAACATCTTTAAGCGGGCTGATTGCCTCAATAACAGCCTTGTCATCAAGGTGTTTCGGCAACGGAAGCTGAACAAGAATACCGTTGATATCCTTCTTATTGTTGAGAGTTTCAACAAGGTTTAAAAGTTCTTCCTGTGTTGTTTCTGCCGGGAGTGCATACTCCTCAGACTTAAAGCCTACAAATTCACAAGCCTTTTTCTTGTTGTTTACATATACTCTTGACGCCGGATCGTCACCTACGATTACTACCGCAAGACCGGGGGTTATTTTGTGAGTTTCCTTTAACTCAAGCGTCTGCCTCTTTACCTCTTCCTTTACCTGTGCCGATACCTTTTTTCCGTCGATAATCTGCATAGAAAGAATCCTCCTTTTTTCTGTTTATAATTAAGAATACAATACCTGTTATAAAAATTACTGCCGAAAGAACCTGTGACACCCTTATGTCTGCTCCGAAAACTTGGAACGGAAGATAAAGACTGTCTGTTCTCAGTCCTTCAACAATTGTTCTTTCAAATCCGTACCACACAAGGTACATAAAGAAAATCTGTCCCGAATATTTCTGTTTGTATTTTCCGTAGAAATGGAGAAGTACAAATCCGAGCAGGCACCACATTGATTCATAGAAGAAACACGGATGAACTCCTATGTTGTCTGTTCCCTCGCTCATCATTCTCCAGGGCAAATCCGTAGGAGCGCCGTATGCCTCCTGATTCATAAAATTGCCCCATCTGCCTATTCCCTGTCCGATAAGGAAACCGACCATTGCAATGTCAAGAACAGGCATAATTTCCATTTTCTGTATTTTGGCAACAGTCAGACCGCCGAGCAACGCACCGATTATTCCGCCGTAAATAGCAAGTCCGCCGTTGTTGATATAGAGAATTTCAATCGGGTTCTGTCCGTAATAATCCCATTTGAAGAAACAGAAGTACAGTCTTGCACCGATAATTCCCCGTTATCATTCCTGCAAAAACACAGTTGACAAGCTTTGAACCGTCAACCTTGTAACGGGGAGCGCTTTTCCACGCATAAAGTACGGCAAGCAAAAGTCCGCAGGCGATGATTATTCCGTACCAATAGACCTTGTAATCACCGATTGAAAATGCAATCGGGTTAATATCAAATTCCCAGCCAAATCCGGGAAACTGTACATGATAAGGCATAATTACACCTCTTCGGGCTGTTTTACAACAGACAAAGTACAGTTATTGACATCGAGCATCTCGGCAAGCCTTGCGTTGATATCCTCAAGCTTTGCAGTTGCAACCGCATCAATGTAGGCAAAAATTTCGTTACCCTGCATTGCGTAGTCGATGATTGAATTTGAAATTGCACTTACTGAGTTGAGCGATGAAACCGAATCGCCGTAAACAGATTTTCTTGCAATTTCAAAGTCCTCTTTATCAATACCGTTTTTCTTAATATCTGAGATATACTGTTTTATCATCTCGGCCGCCTGTTTCGGCGCTCTTGATTCACCGCCGAAGATTACCGAGCAATAACCCGGACCTTCAAAGAGTTCATAAGAAAAGCTTGAATTGATGAGGTTTGAATCCATAAGATTTCTGTAGAGCATGCTCGTGTTTGATGCAAGTGCCGAAAGAAGAATATCTGTGCATGCAAGCGCTTTTCGTTAAGAGGCTTGTCTGCTTTCTCTTTGAAGCCGAGATTGAACAAAGGCATTGAAACAGGGAAAGTCTGCTCAACATAAGGTTCTTTGATTTCATAAGGCTCTGTTTCAAAATAGTTTTTGATTTCCTTTTTCTCACAAGGCTTGAGCATTTTGTCGGCAACTTTAAGCACACCGTCAACCGTTACATTACCCGCAACGCAGAGAATCATATTATTGAGGTTGTAGAACACATTGTAAACTTCATAAAGCTTTTCGGCTGTAATTTCCGCAATTGTTTCAACCGTACCTGCAATATCAATTTTTACAGGGTGATTGTGGTACATACCCTCAAGCATATTGAACATTACTCGCCAATCGGGAGAGTCATCGTACATTTTGATTTCCTGACCAATAATGCCCTGTTCCTTTGCAACTGTCTGAGCCGTAAAGTAGGGATCCTGAACAAAATCAAGAAGAATTGCAAGACTTTCGTCAAACTTGTCCGTACATGAGAAAAGATAGCAGGTTTTTTCAAAGCTTGTATATGCGTTTGCATTTGCACCTGTTTTTGCGTATCTTACAAACGCATCGCCTTCTTCACTTTCAAAAAGCTTGTGTTCAAGGTAATGGGCGATACCATCGGGAACTGTAATTATATCGCCGCCGTTAACGGAAAACTTTGTGTTGATACTTCCGTAGCGTGTGCCGAAAATTGCATATGAAGAAGTGTAACCCTCTTTTGGATAAACAAAAATTGTAAGTCCCGATGGATGTTCAACTTTATAATAGCTGTCGCCTGCAATTTCCGATTTAATTTCTGTAATATTCATTCTGTCCGCCTCCCTTACTTATTTTTGAGAACATAAACCGTATCGAGCAAGAGCTTGTTTGCGGCATTTACAATCTGCTCTTTTGTAACGGCATTAACCTCAGCGGAAACTTCTTCAACAGTTTCAAGGTCGCCGTTAAAGATTCTCCCTGTGTACCAGTTTTCAATACCGCTTACGCTGTCGCTGCTTGACTTGAATGAATTAACAACAGCAAGCTTTGTTGCCTCAATTTCAAAATCTGTAATTTCGCCGTTCTTCATATCCTCAATTTCTTTGAGAATAGCTTTTTCGGCTTTTTCAAGATTTTCGCCCTCAACACCGCTGTTGATATACATTATGCCCTTGATTGAATCATAGGAGGACGAGCAGTAATAGCAAAGGCTCTGCTTTTCACGAACATTGTTAAAGAGTTTTGAGCTTGCAGTACCGCCGAGAACAGCACACATAAGTCTTTCGGCAACCGCTTCTTCATCACCTGCGGAAATCTGTGTTCAATCCCATGACAAGTTTTGACTGTGAGAGCTCCATTTCCTCTGTAATATGTTTTTCTTTTGAAACATTCTTAACAACATCAGTAGATGAAGTCACAACATTTCTTTCGATATTCGCAAAGGCTTTCGCAAAAACCTCCTTTGCCTTATCGGCAGGGCTGTCGCCTATATAGAGAATCTCAAATTTTGCGGTTTTGAGAAGATTCTGCCATGCCTTGCAGAGTGATTCGGCAGTTGCGGCCTTGATTTTTTCGGCTGTACCGTAACGCTTGATTCCGAAAACCTCATCCTTGCACATATGCTTTATAAGCTGTCCCATTGCATAGATTCGCTTTTCGTTGAATTCCGAATCAATCACATCAAGCAACTGTCTGCGTTCCTGTTCAAGTTCGCTTTCAATAAAAGCGTTGTTCTTGACATTAGGCTCAAAAATTACGCTGCACAAAAGCTCCGAAAGTTCTTTTGCAATGCTGACATCATCAAGAGAATATCTGTCATCAAGGCCTGATACGGAAATTTTAATTACCTGGCTTTCACCGTGTTTTGAAAGTGAAGAAGTGAGGTCTGCACCGTAAAGTGAGCTGAGTTTTTTGCTGAGAACAGTAAAATCGGGATATTTTTTGCATGAACGAACAAGCAATCCGCCCACAAGCGCATTCTCCGACGCTGTTTCGACAGAAAGCGGAACAACAATATTCACGCTGATTTTCATAGTTTTAAAACGGCTGTCCTTAATGTTTGTAAAGTAAACACCGTTTGCAATTTCATTTCTGTTGATGAAATTCATTTAATCAACTCCGTTTTCATATTATCAGTCATATTGTATCACATTTTGATTTATTATAAAAGAGATATAAGAAAAAATCACAAAAGTGCAATAGCAATTTGAAACAATTTTACTTTTCCGTACAAGGCTATCGGCATATTTTCCGAATTTTACCGCAATTTTATCTGTATAAGAATCTGTTAAGTTTGTTGCTTTTAATTGTATCATAAATAAAAACAAATGCAACTATACGAATTTATTGACAAACTTGTCTGCCGATTTTCGGAAGTATTGGCATTAAATTCCGGATTTTGCATTTATTCTTTGTCTTTGCTTATCGTATGATGACCGAGAAAGTGCCTGCTTTTCAAAAGCAGGCATTCTGAAAAATACGGCACAGCGGTTTCTATACCTACTGTGCCGTATTCACTATATTTCCATGACAGAGCGTAAAATATTACTTATCTTTAATTTTGGCAGAATGTTTTTTACTCTTACCGAATGCCGTTACTCCTTTCATAACGCCGCCGCTGATAATCAGCAGTGCAATCCACAAAACAAGGTTGCTGTTGCCGCCTGTCTGAGGAGACTTTGAATCATCAGGTTTAGCCGTTACAGTGTCAGGCTTTTTGATTTCTTCGGGTGTCGCATCTTCATGAGCAGAGATTGTCTTTTTGCAGTAATCGCAGATATGGTTTTTATCCTTATCTACATGCTCAGAGATTGTCTTTTCGCAGTAATCACAGACATGGTTTTTATCCTTATCTACATGTTCAGAGATTGTCTTTTTGCAGTAATCGCAGATATGGTCTTTATCCTTATCTACATGCTCAGAGATTGTCTTTTTGCAGTAATCACAGATATGGTCTTTATCTGCGTCATTATGCAGACATACATATCCGCATACTCGGCACACGCCGTCTTTCCACTCATGTGCTTCACTTGACACAATCAAAGCACCACAGCAGTTCCATTTTTGTTCGTGATTAAAAGCGGTTCTTGTCGTCCACTCCTGTACACCGCCCTCGTGGTTTGTTCCGTCAAATTCTCCGTAGGCTTTACCGCAGACATCACATACCGCCTTTTCGGTACAGGTGGCATTGCCGCCTGAGCAATTTTCGGTTTCAAAAGCATCGCATCCGTCCACGGTACATTTTCGGGTATGCTTACCGTCATTGTCGATACCCATTCACCAAAGGTATGACCGTTGTTGACTGTTACGGTCATCTCTGCATTATTGCCCGCTTTGTCGGTGACAACTATCTTCTGTTCACCGTTTGTCGGTGGGAGAACAAAACCTCCGTCTGCATCAAGCGTAACCGCCGTACCGTTTACGGTAACGGTATCAACATACTTCTCATCAACAGTAACGGTTTGTGCCTCGCAATAGGTCTTGCCGTTCTCAATACCGCTGATCACAGGCTGAATATTATCAAGCGTTAATCGGTCGGAGCGAAGGTATGTTATGTTAATATTTTCATCAACAAGCATTACATAAACAATATATTCTCCGTTGGGGTCTATGCAAAACGGTTCTTCATATGCACGGAATACAAGAGAGTTCAGTTCAGCCTCGGAAAGCTCCTTATCTGTTACTAAATAGGATACAAACACAACTCCGCTGTTATCTACGGCATTTATAGTTACCTCCTGTGTATCCTTAAAGAATATGCCAAAGGTAAGCTCGTTTAAGAATTCATTCCATTTATTCGTGCCTATGATAATTTCGCCCGTCGGCTTTTCGGTATCTCTCCACCGTGCCGTGATTGTAATGTTTTCGGCAGGCATGGTTTCGGGGATTTCCTTATCCCACCCCTTAAAGGTATAACCTTTTCTTGTCGGATTATCAGGGGCGGTAATTTCTGTACCGTAATCCTGAGTAATGGGTGCAATCTCACTTCCGCCGTTGGTATCAAAGGCTATTGTATACTGATTGATTTCCCATTGTGCTTTAACCGTTATATTCTCCGCCGGCATGGTTTCGGGGATTTCCTTATCCCAGCCCTTAAAGGTATAACCTTTTCTTGTAGGTTTGTCAGGGGCGGTAATTTCTGTACCGTAATCCTGAGTAATTGGTGCAATCTCACTTCCGCCGTTGGTATCAAAGGTTATTGTATACTGATTGATTTTCCATTGTGCTTTAACCGTTATATTCTTCGCAGGCATGGTTTTGGGGATTTCCTTATCCCATCCCTTAAAGGTATAACCTTTTCTTGTCGGGTTGTCAGGGGCGGTAATTTCCGTACCGTAGTCCTGTGTAATTGGTGCAATCTCACTTCCGCCGTTGGTATCAAAGGCTATTGTGTACTGATTGATTTCCCATTGTGCTTTAACCGTTATATTCCCCGCCGGCATGGTTTCGGGGATTTCCTTATCCCATCCCTTAAAGGTATAACCTTTTCTTGTCGGATTGTCAGGGGCGGTAATTTCCGTACCGTAATCCTGTGTAATTGGTGCAATCTCACTTCCGCCGTTGGTATCAAAGGTTATTGTATACTGATTGATTTCCCATTGTGCTTTAACCGTTATATTTTTCGCCGGCATGGTTTTGGGAATTTCCTTATCCCATCCCTTAAAGGTATAACCTTTTCTTGTCGGGTTGTCAGGGGCGGTAATTTTCGTACCATAGTCCTGTGTAATTGGTGCAATTTCACTTCCGCCGTTGGTATCAAAGGTTATTGTGTATTTATTCGTATTCCACACGGGATAGAGCGTCAGCGCCTCGTTTTTGGTATAAATATCTTCAAAGCCATACACCTTTTCGCCGCCGTCAACGGTTGCCCAGCCTACTTGCGTGTAGCCCGCGCGGGTGAACAAAGCGCCGCGCAGGGTAAGAATATTGTTGTGGGGTTTCATATCCGTCACCGCACTGCCGGTGCCGTATGTGCCGGGGAGGTAAATCACCTCATAGTCGCCAGTGATCGAAAGCATGGAAACATCGGCAGGTACGGTATCGCCGGGTTTATAGCAGTTCCCATTTTCATCCGACCAATACAGCTGCGCGTCTTCCGAAATGCCGTCCGGGCGGGGCAGTCCCTCGGCAGAGGGTGCAGTAAAGCTCTCGCCGTTTTTCACGATAATGTTGATCCAGTTCTGCTGCTCGCCGGGCATAAATTTACCCGTCCCGCAGCTCAACCGCCTTTAGGCTGTCAGCGGCAAGATCTGTCGGCAGCTCAAGGACGGGGGCGGAAACCGACGTTCGGGCCGGAGTACGTAGCACTGCCGTTGTTCCAGCTGCGGGCCGAATTGCACCCGCGAATCGCACGGCGCGACAAGTAGTATCTTGTTGTGTCCTGCCCCCAGGAATATATATACTGCCAATTTTTGACATAGCCATTTGTATTGTCATTGTTACCTTGTTTTGCTTTGTCCAAAATCACATCCCACTCATTATTTCTCGGGGTACCGCCGACATTTTGATCGTAGGAATAGTGAAAACCCGCAGATGGGGCACGCAGCGTATAGTTTACGCCGCCGCCAGCATAGTCCTTGCCGAAAAGCAGACCCGCGGTATTCAGGTCATTCCAGCTTACCGTATGCGTTACATTGTAGTTCGCAATAAACAAGCTATGTTCGTAAGGGGTGGTATCCTTGTCAGCTTCATTTTTCAATGAATATGCACCCACCGTGCCCACATAAGTAAAGGGCACATAGTGCAGGGTGCTGTCAGGCAGATTGCTGTTTGCCGTGCCGGGAATATCCATCGCCGACAGGTCAAAATAGTATCTGCCGCCGGGGGTAAGGGAAAACTGTTCGATAAAGCAAACTGCGCCGTGAGCTTGGTAACGTCCGCCGGAACACTGGCACCGGGCGCGTAGAGCTTACCGTTGCTTCCGAGCCACATGAAGTAGCTGCCTGTATTTCCGTCCGGGCGGGTCATGCCGTCGGACGCAGGCGCGGTAAAGTCGCTGCCGTTTTTCACGATGATTTGAATAGCATCGGAGCTGCCGCCGAGCGTTCCGCCGCCAAGGTCAAGGGTAACGACCTTCAGTCCGTCAGAACCCAGTGTGTCAGGGTTCAGGATTTCAAGCACGGGGCGGAAACTGACGAGCGGGAGGAAGTCCGTAGCATCGTCGTCGTTCCAGCGTCGACCCGAATCGTACCCGCGAATCGCACGGAGCGACGAGTTGTATCTTGTTGTGTCCTGCCCCCACGAAAATATGCCATTCCAGTTTTTGATGTAGCCGCTGTCCTTGTCCAGTATCCTGTCCCATTCGTTGCTTTGGGGCGTACCGCGTTCTGAATCACCCGAGCCTCTGTTATCACTTCCCACGGACGGCGCACGCAGGGTATAGTCCACGCCGCCGCTGGCATAATTTTTGCCGAAAATCAGATCTGCGGTATTCAGGTCATCCCAGCTTACCGTATGCGTTACGGCATAGTCCGCAATGAATAGGCTGTGGGGATATTTATTCTTCTGAGCATACTCCTCGGTGGTTGCCATTTCCGATGTGAGCTTATAAGCGTTGACCGTACCCACATAGGTAAAAGGCACATAATGAAGTGTGCTGTCAGGCAAATTGCTGTTTACCGTTCCCGAAATATTCATTGCCGAAAGGTCAAAATAGTATCTGCCGCCGGGGGCGAGGGTAAACTGCTCAGGCTGATTTTCTACCGTCAGCGCAATGTCTGTGAAATTACTTGCGTAATCGGTATTATAATCACCGTTATACTGTTCATTGAATACCTTCAGGGTATAGTCGCCCGGTGCAATGTCAGACGGGATTTTGATTTCAACCGTTCCGCTTTCGGCAGTAGGTTGTGCTACTCTGCCGTAATACTGTGCGCCGTTGTTATCCGCCAGGATGACAGAGATATATTCTTTTTTCCCTGTGGTCGCCCCTTTGTAATTCAGCGTAACGGTATCGTCGGGGGCGGCGCTGACAGTTTTTTCCGTTACGGCAAAATTGCGTCTACTATCTAAAAGCGTCAATTTCCACTCGTTTCCGCTGTATTTGGAAACTTCGGTCAATCCTCCGTCAGGCTTTCCGCCCACAGCGGCAGATGCAAAAAGGACAGAGTTCATATTTAAGTTAAAAGCGGGACGAACAGTCCGATAATTATTGAAAATGAGGACAGAGTACCCATAGTATTGGACAGAACCCTCACTACGCACGACGGCGAGATGATATTTATCGGAGCCGGGGGAGCGCAGCCACCAACCGGTTGTCACCCAATTCGGATGTGCAGGATCCAAGGCACGCAGATCGTTGTTTACAGCAATAGCCTCTTTTGCGGAAAGTGGCCAGAATACAGCGTTATCCACCTGCCCTCCCGCTACACAGTCGGTATTCTCTCCGTCGTAACTTCCGCTTGTAAGCGCCCGTTTCTTTACGGCAGCATTTTCTTCTGTCGTCAGCTTTGCTGCAAGCGCATCTATCGCGGTTTTCAAATTACTCGGTGCGTATTCGTTGTTTAATATGGCATCGACAAATGGTATAACCCCCATAGCGCCTGCCGCAAGCAGGGTAATATCCCCCTTTGAGCTTGTAACACCGCTTCCGTCATAACCGATAACTCGCCATGCAGCGGGATTATTTTCATGGTTTTGCCCGAAATACACAGTCGGTGCGGTCGCTGTGTTTACATTTTTACTTAACACACTTAGTGCATCTGCACCAAGCTGTATCGCAAAGAGAGCCCTCTGTCCCAACCTCCTCGGCGAATACGCTTATCGGCGTAAGGCAGAGCGTCATGCATAAAGTCAGCAGGATACTAAGTATTCGTTTTTTCATTTTTCGCCACCTCCGTTATATAAATTTAATCAAGAGCGGTTATTGTAATAGTGCCTCTAAAGCCACCGAGATAAGTATTGTATGCCGAATTTTCAAACCACAACTGCAATGTAATGTCTTTATTTGACGCATCATACATTCTGTTGAAATTAAAGGAATGTTGATCATTGGTATACGGTATTTTTGCCCCGTCCCTTTTTATTCGTGTAAGCTCCCTGCACAGATCGTCATCATAACCGTCTGTCATCTGAATAGAGTAATTGCCGCTGTTGTTAAATTCGTTTGAACCGACTTCGAGAGAACCGCTTAAGCAGACATTGTAAATATGTCCTTTTTTGAGGGTAATATTATTCATGTAGGATGAAATCAAGCCGCCCTTGTTTATTTTTTGGTAGACAGAAATATTGACACGACTGTTATTCAGTACTGTCCTCGGAGCGTTTGCCTCTCCGTAAAAATATCCCGAACAGCTGCCGTTCTGACCTGCGTCACCCTTGTCGCCTTTATCTCCTTTGTCACCCTTTTCGCCTTTTTCACCGGTGTCTCCTTTATCTCCTTTTTCACCGTCAACACCTGTGGCTTTCACTCCCGTATCGGTCGTTCCAATCCACCAGTTGCCGTTTTCGCCGATGAACGGGGTGTTGCCGTCTTTGCCGTCAGTGCCGTTTTGTCCGTTTATACCATCCTTACCGTCTGCGCCGTCAAGGCCTTTCAAAATTGAAAGATCGTAAAGGTTAAGCCATGTTTCATCTCCGACATAACGCCACTGTAGATTATTTTCATTTACACGGAACTCAGGTGTTTTTCCGTTTGTTCCGTCCTTGCCGTTCTCTCCGGCATCTCCTTTATCTCCCTTGTCGCCTTTTTCACCGTCAACGCCTGCGGCTTTTACGCCAATGTCGGTCATTCCGAGCCACCAGTTGCCGTTTTCACCGATGAACGGCGTATCACCGTTTTTGCCATCAATACCATCGACACCGTTCTTTCCGTCGATTCCGTCTTTTCCGTCAAGACCTTTCAAATTTGAAAGATCGTAAAGGTTAAGCCATATTTCATCACTGACATAACGCCATTGAAGATTGTTTTCATTTACACGGAACTCCGGTGTTTTTCCATTTGCTCCGTCTTTACCGTTCTGCCCTGTGGGTCCTTTTATATCGGAAATGGCAACAAGGTTTTGCCAGTCTTCTCCCTCATAGCGCCACTGTATATATTCTGTTGTTCTTTGTACCTCTATGTTTTTGCCGTCAATGCCGTCTTTACCGTCAATACCGTCTTTTCCGTCAGTACCGTTTATTCCATTAGTACCGTCTTTGCCATCAACGCCGTTTTTACCGTCAAGACCGTTCTTTCCGTCAGTGCCGTTTTTACCGTCAAGACCGTTCTTTCCGTCAGTGCCGTCTTTGCCGTCAACGCCGTTTTTACCGTCAAGACCGTTCTTTCCGTCAGTACCGTCTTTGCCGTCAATGCCGTTTTTTCCGTCAGTGCCGTCTTTGCCGTCAGCACCGTCTTTACCGTCAAGACCGTTTTTACCGTCAGCACCTCTGAGCGTGTTAACAGCTACAAGATCGTGCCATTCCTCTTCGGCGGTATCTCTCCATTGGATTGCTGTGCCGTTATTTCGCACCTCCGGCAACACGGCTTTGCTATTATCCGCCTTGCTGCATACGGCAGCAAATGCAATGCAAAGTACGATGCAAAGCACAAGACAGAGTGCGGTAGTAATACCATAGATTCGTTTTTTCATTTGTCATTGCCTCCTCTCAAATATTGTGAACGGTATTTATCAGCAAACAGGGCAACACCCTGTTTTAAGACCTCCATTTGGGTTTTTAAATAATATTCATCCTCAAACATAGCATAATGAACACAGGCACGGACAAATATAAAAATGAGCGGTGTAATCACCGTGTACGGAATGCCGATTTTCGGCTCAAGTCGCTTTGCATACTCGGTATAGCGCTCATTTACCCCCTCAAAGAATTTCTTGCCGTGCTCGATATACTTCGGGTGCGTATATATCTGATACATCAGGCGATATTTTTTTCCGTGCTTTTTTGCTGTCCAATACGGAACCTCTTTCACAAATCGAACAACATCCTTGGGGTCGGTGGGAGCTTTTTCCATAAAATCATCCTCGACCTTTTCCATACAGTATGCAGTTGATTCAATAATCAGTTCATCAACACTGTTGAAATAGGAATACAGATTTCCCGTTGTACAGCCACACGCTGCCGCCAAAGCCTTGATGCCCGTACCGGTCAATCCGTTTTCAGCATAGCATTCAAAGCATTTTTCCATTATTTCCCTCTTACGCTCGTTGTGCTGTTCCTCTGTTGTTCTCATAATATTCGCTTCCTTTTGATAACTAATCGATTAATTAATTATAGTATAGCACAGAGCTACGGCAATTTCAACAATTAACTAAGAAAAAATCGCAAAATATTAAATTTTTATCGCATCTGTCGGAAACTTTACTGCTATAACAGTACCCTTTTCCGAACTTTCTTCCACACGAACTTTACCATTGTGCAGTGCAACGATTTCCCACACCAAAGAAAGTCCCAATCCAACTCCGCCGTATTCTCTGCTTCGGGATTTATCCACACGAAAGAAGGGCTGAAAAATACTTTCTCTGTATTGTTCGGGGATGCCGTAGCCGGTATCCGCAACCGTAATAACAAGCTGATTGTCTTTGTGCGTTACGGTAATATTCACTGTACCGTCAAAACGGTTGTAGCGTATAGCGTTTTCGGTCGATTATATAACAAACGGTAAATCAGCGTGTCACTGCCTGTCATAACAGCGTCGCCAGTGCTTTCAAGTGTAACATTGTTCTTCTCTGCAAGGGGCGCAAGGTCAGTGAAAATCTCTTCTACCATAGGTCCTATCTCTATGCGGTCGGCACACGATACTGTGCGAAGCTCACTCATTTCCAACAGGGTTTTTGTCATTTGCGTCATTCGTTCGGTCTGCTCACGCAACAATCGGAGAAACTCTGCCGTTTCAGGCGATACCTCGGGATGCTCTGCCGAAAAAGTTCAAGCTGTGCCTGCATAAGCGAAAGCGGTGTGCGCAACTCATGTGCGGCGTTTCCCGTGAACTGTCGTTGAGCGGTAAATCCCTCATCAAGACGGTCAAGCATCCGATTGAACGACTTGACAAACTGTCTCAGTTCAGGCGGAACATCTTCGGTTATCTTCATATCCGTCAAATTGTTAGGTTGAACCTTTTCAACCCGAGCGGTAAAAGTACGCAGAGGCTTCAGTGCATGCCCGCTTAAAAAATACGCAAGCACACCGCCTAACAATGTTGCCGCCGCTGTAATATACCAATTGGTAGCGATAAAGGATTCCTGTGCTCCGTTGATTACAATAGTCAATTCACGATCAAGCTTTTCGTGTTCGGGATCGAAAAAGTCAGGTTCTCCTTTGTCCGTATCACCGTAACCTGTAACATAAGAGCCTATGGAATCCATATAATGGCTGCCGGAATAGCCGATAAGAACATTCATAAAAATACAGGTGGCTCCGATAAGAAGTGCAGTCATCAGAGTTATGCGCCATTGCAAGGATAGCTTTTTCATACTTTTTCTTCCTCCATAACATATCCTTCACCAATGCGATTGCGAATCGGGTCATAGCCGAGTACCGCACGCAGTTTCTTTCGTAATGCAGAAATATGTACTCTTATTGAATTGCTGAAATTGTCAACACTGTTATCCCAAACATGGTCGAGCAGTTCTTCCTGACTGACGGGGCGGCCTTGATTAAGAAGTAAATATTCAAGTATTCCGATTTCTTTTCGGGTAAGTGACAGTTCCTGACCGTCAGCAACGGCAACACGAGCTTTGGTGTCAAAAGCAACCTTTCCACAGTTCAAAACAACATTGTTTTGTGTAAACCGCCGGTAAACGAGTCGACTGCGTATTCTTGCCTCAAGCTCTTCCAAATGAAAAGGCTTTGTCAGATAATCGTTTGCTCCGGCATCCAGCCCCTCCACCTTGTCGGCAACCTCACAGCGTGCCGAAAGAATTAACACTCCGGTATCTCTGTCGGTTTGTCGCAGAGTTCGCAGTACCGTCATCCCGTCTGCACCGGGTAAATTAAGATCAAGTAAAACAAGATCGTACTTTTCTATTCCGAGCAACTCAATTGCTTTGTTTCCGTCATAGCAAAAATCAACGCTGTATGCCAGTCTTTTAAGGCTGCGAACAATTGTCTCGCACAGCGCACGCTCGTCTTCAATTACTAAAATACGCATAGAAACTCTCCTTGTTGTGTTTTCATATTTCTTTGATAATTTAATTATATCATTATATCGCTCAGGCATAAAGTTTTTGTTAAGTTCTCGTTCTTAACAGGATTTTACATCCTCTGTGCTACAATGAGAGCACAAAAGAAAGGAGTGACCGAATTGACTCGAAAGAAAAAAGCCGTATTTCAGATCGTACTGATTATCTGCGGAATTACGATGCTGTGTTACGGAGCTCTGCGTGGAGAGGCAGAAACCGTGCTAAGCAAGGCAATCCGGCTGTGTTTGGAGTGTGTGGGAATTGGATAACAAAGAACCGAAGAAAAAAAGAGGCGGTGTATCGCAGTTTCTCTCACGCTTTCGATGGCTTATTCAAGCAGGAGCAACTTTGCTGAGCAATATTCATCTGCCGAATTTATTGAAGGGCAGAATTTATCAAGGCAAAGGAAAGGCTGTTTGCGTTCCGGGACTGAATTGCTATTCCTGCCCTGCAGCATCGGGTGCCTGCCCAATCGGCTCGTTTCAGGCTGTGGTGGGTTCGTCAAAATTCAGTTTTTCATATTATATCACAGGATTCCTCATATTGATAGGAGTTCTGCTCGGGCGTTTTATCTGCGGTTTTTTGTGTCCGTTCGGATGGCTTCAGGAACTGTTACATAAGATACCGACAAAAAAGCTTTCCACCAAAAAGCTGAAACCGCTGACATACATAAAATATGCAGTTTTGCTTTTTGCTGTAGGTTTGCTGCCAATGCTCATTACAAACGATGTGGGTATGGGAGATCCTTTTTTCTGTAAGTATCTTTGTCCTCAAGGAGTACTCGAGGGGGGCAATCCCTCTTTCCGCCGTCGATTCGGGAATCCGTGCCGCACTGGGTACGCTCTTTTCGTGGAAGCTGGGCATATTGATTACGGTAATCGTGCTGAGTGTGCTTTTCTACCGCCCGTTCTGTAAGTGGTTGTGTCCGCTCGGTGCATTTTATGCATTGCTTAACAAGGTGTCGCTTTTCGGAATGAAAGTAGACAAACACAAATGCATTTCCTGCGGAAAGTGTGCCAAAGCATGCAAGATGGATGTAGATGTAACCAAAACTCCCGACCACACCGAATGCATACGCTGCGGTAAGTGTATCCGTGCCTGTCCTACCAAGGCGGTCAGCTTTCGCTACGGCTTTGGCAAAGGAAAAGAAAATGATTGTCCCGCTAAAAAAGCGGAAACAGCAAAACAAAAAATTGAAACAGAAATTGAAACAGAAATTGAAACAGAAAAGGAGTAAACACCATGAAAACAACAAAAATTTTAACCTTACTGACTGCCTTGATGATGTTGTTAAGCTTTGCCGCCTGTGGCACAGCCAAAGGCAATACGACGAATACTACTGCAAATAAGAAAAGCGAAACGGCTATGCTGACAGCTGTGAATCCGAAAACAAAAGACGAGGCCGCCGACCTGCATCAAAAACTGATGGCACAGGAAAATGCTATTCTTTCCGAAAACAGCAAGCTTTGGGAAAAGGTATTTATTTCAGCCGATAAGGGTATGGCGATGAATGAGGACGGCAAAAACTACGGCGATTTTCTTCTGAAAACGATTGACGGTATCAAGGATCAGTTCAGTGCAGATGAGTTGAAGCTGCTTAATGAAGGCGCCGAAGAGATTAAGGAAATTGAAGGAAAGCTGACGCTTTTGGAACAAAAATTTCCCGGATGCGGAGAAAAACCGTCTGATGGAGATATGAGCGTTCCGGCTGAAAACGGTAAGCCCATCGAAAAGGATAATCTGAATAAATTCCCGACATTTGACGGCAAGGATCTTGACGGAAACGAAGTTAAGAGCAGTACGCTTTTTGCAAAAATACCGTTACTGTAGTAAACTTCTGGTTTACCACCTGCAATCCCTGCGTGGAAGAACTTGCCGACCTGGAAGCTTTGAATAAACAGCTTGCAAAAAAAGGCGGAGCAGTAGTCGGAATCAATTCATTTACACTTGACGGCGACAAAACGGCTATCTCTGATGCAAAGAATATTCTGGCAAAAAAGGGTGTGACCTACAAAAACATTTGGTTTGATTCAAAAAGTAAAGCCGGAGAATTTACATCCGGATTGTACTCCTACCCCACAACTTATGTTGTCGATAAAAACGGTAATATTGTGGGAGAGCCGATTGTCGTTGCAATATCCTCCGAAAAGCAGTCTGAAAAGCTGCAAAAGTTGATTGATCAGGCAATTGCAAACAGCAAGAACTGATGTGCGCCTGTCCCGACAAAGTATCAATAATGCATATTTTCAGGTTCTGTAAATTTTACATATAGATTCCAACAAATATGCCAATATAATTTTTCGTACAACAAAACCTCCTGCAACGGATTTTACTCTGTGCAGGAGGTTTATTCTTATTCCTATATTTTTTATTTCATCGTTATATCTGTATAAAAATTTTACATAGCTGTAAAGCGGTTTGTCATCACAATAAATTTGTATTCTGTTCAAGCATTAAAAAGGAGGCTCTTTCGAGCCTCCTTACAGCAGTTGTTCCACCCTATTTTATTGTAGAGTTTGTTGCTGTCAAAATGCAAATATCAAAACTGCCGATGCGAGAAAAAGTGCAAAGGTAATCGGTTGAATTTTTATGTATTTTTCAACTTTTGCAATTCGTTCTTCCGAAAAAGCATTTGATTGTACTGCTTTTTTGTAATCTCGATAAGACATTACAAACATAAAGATTGAAGCAATTATAAATGCAGTATAAAACACATATAAATAACTCTCCAAAAGCGAACCAAAATATTTTGTAATCAAAGAAAATGAAAAGCAAGCTGTCTGGAAAATCGGAACTAAAATACTTCCTTGAATTATTCCGTCACATTTATCCTCAGGCTTATTATCCTCTTCATTCGGCAGAAAATAATCATCTGCAAGGCTTGAATTAATATGAACCCTCTTACGGTAGAGTTTTAATAAAGCTGCAATCAACAGCAATAAAAACATTGCTAAATTACTGTAAATATAGATTGAAAATTCAATACCGTGAAAGACATAAACTAAATCTCCGTCGCTATACATAGTTAAAGCGTAAAAATAAGCATTAACTATAACTACCCAAGCATATATTCTTTTAACCTTTTTAAAAAGTATGCATATTGTTGCAAAGTGCATTGCAAACAGCAAAAGCAACAAAGATATAAACACAATCAAATCATACGGATTATGTGTTTTAAAAAAATTCATAAAAGGATAAAAATTCAAATACAACGCAGTTGTAGGAAACATTGTTAAATCCGAAGTAATTATGCAATAACCAATGTTCACAAACAGCAATAATATAAATAAGCTTTGTAATCCTACTACAACTGAATAATAAATTTTCTTTGCTTTCATTTAAAACATCCTATCTGTTATTTTACTTTTCATATTTGACTATATCAAAAAGAATTCAAACGAAATCAATAATGTGTATGGTGATATCATGGCTGATGAGATTAATACACAAATAAATTTTTTGGTCAATTCGGTTTTTACGAATACTATTGACGAAAAAATCACAATGTCGGCAACAAAAGGCTTTGCTGTAATAACTGCTCATATTAAATTCTTATTGAATGTATTAGATTGATTTTTAGTGATTAAGTGTGTATAATGTATATCGGGAGGTATCTATGGGAAAACAAAATTATTTTTTCAGCGGAATTACGGATATACTGATTCTTGCCATTTTGTGTGAGCATGACAGTTATGTGTATGAAATTGTAAAATTTATAAAAGAAAAATCAAACGGATGCCTGTCCATATCTCGAAACACCGTTTACGCAGTCACCTACAAGCTTGTTAACGAAGGAAAAATCAGCGAATATTCAAAGCTTGTCGGCAAAAAGCGCACACGAATTTATTATCATATCGAGGACGAAGGTCGGGCATATTATGAAAACCTTTTGGAGAGCTTTCATAATGCATACAGCGGTGTAGAGAGCATTTTAAATATTTTAAAAGAGGACAAGGGCAATGAACAATAAAGTTTGCAAGGAATATATTAGGGAAATAAAAACGGTTTTCCCTGTTAAAAGCAAGCAGGAACGGGAGTATATCAAGAATCTGAGCAATGATATTGCAGATTTTTGTGAGCAAGAGGGTATAACCTCTAAGGAAGAATTGTACAACAATTACGGAAGTCCGATTGATGTTGTTTCGCAATATTTTTCAGCAACGGGGATTCCCTATGTTGTCAAGAAAATAAGGACAGGCAAATACATCAAAAGACTTATTGCGGTTGTACTTATTCTTGCACTCATATCAACTGTTACATACTGCATTGTTTTGCATGAAGACCATCAGATTACAAAAAGACAGGAAGCTGTTATAGCCGAAGATGTAATCGAATAGTATAAATTCCGTTCGGATATTTTTAAAATTTACAGACCGATTTCAAATTTGATTTTGAAGTCGGTCTTTTTTTGTATATACGCTTTTTACGCAATGAAAATACATATTCTGATTGTATTGTATCAATAGACATTGTAAAAAGCAACACTTATTAATATTTTCTTTATCTAAAAGTCATATATTCATATCTGCCAATGCTTGAATAACCATACGCAAACATAGCAAACAATATAAATACTGACCAAAATTTTAAAAATTTTATAGCCGTATCATATTTCGATGTTGTGTACATTTTGTTTAAGTCATCTAAATAAGCAACTAATTATTAATTAGAATAGATACAAGATCAAGGTCGCTAAACAAATCGGCTACGGTTACCGTGATGAAGACTTCTTTTTTACCTTGATTCGCTATTTTTCTATTCCGTCTGTCCGTTCACCATCCCACAAAAAATCGTGATGAACCGAAAGCGATGGCTTTTTTCTATGCTTAAATTTCATTATATTATGTACGGTCAATAAATCATACCGATAATAATATCGTTCATAATGTTGCTTACAAAACTAATTTTAAGAATCGGAATAAACAACAAATACGGTACATTGCACAATGAAACAATGTGAAGTAATTTGCTTTTCTGTTTTTCGGGAACATTCAGATTTTTATACACAACGGTCTGATTAAACAGATATATAAAAGCGTAGGCTGTGAGAATTTCAAAAAATGCAACGATTATTCCGCTGTAATGTCCTGAACCAGTTATCGTCAGATTTCCGATAAAGCCAAGTAGAATACTGTCCGCAATTTTCTTGAAAATATAATCAAAATTAAATACGCATAAGCACATCACCGTCCATATGAGTGAAAACAGAAAAAATGAAATCAATATACCAAGCTCGGAAAACACGCTTGATTTTAATATAAATCGTTTTTCATCAGTGAATTTTCGCACTTTGACTGCATATATGGCAGCGTTTGTAATAAGCAGGCGAATAAAGCTTACTGCCAACAATGCAATGAAAAAAAGCATCAAATACAGCATTTCCATACAATCACCTCAAATCGCTTATAACGCATTACTTTTCTTTTGTAACTTCATCCAGACCGATAAAGTACATACCTTTTCTTTTAGATTTTTCAAGATGAATCTTTTCGGAATCAACAATCAAATCCGTATAGAGGTTATTGTCAGTTTCGACAAAACAGAATATTCTGAATTTGCCGAAAGTTACGGTTTTGTCGGCTTTATGTGCAGAATCGGAATATGCGAGAATATCTGTTTCACGATTTGGTACTGCCACAAAAAGAACCTGTTCTCCTGTCTTTTTATCTCTGATTTTGTAACTTCTGATAAATGTGTAATCTTTTGAAAATGAACCGTTGTTAATTTCAATTTGTTCATACACATCAAAATCAGCATTCCTGTTAATCATAGAAACCCTACCGTTTCGCTTTGTGTAAACTGCCGGTGTGATTATTTTCGTTTCCTCATCAATCATTAAAACAAATTTGCTGTTTGGTAAATCTATTAAGGTATCATAGACAAAATGTTTAATAGTAGTAAATCTCTTTTTAGAAATTGATACTTCCGATTTAATAGATTTATAATAAAGTGAATTAATAAACTCTTTTAACAAGAAACACAAAAGTAAATACAATCCATACGGGATAAGAAATGTAAAATCTAAAAGAGAACCATTAACATGATTAACACTTACGCTAAAAGCAATAACTTCCATATAATCACAACCTACCATTCAGCATGCAACTTTCAAAAGAATTATCTTTATTGAGCAACAACACATTTTCGGCAAAATGTAATAACGAACCTGTTTCGGTCGTTATTGGAAATGAACAACCGTAGTTCTTGTTATCGTCATTTTGAAAACCGAATTTCAGCACGAACTTATAGTGTCCGAGATTATCGTATTCAGCAAGCCCTATTGAGAAAAATGACTCCGCAGACAAATCAGTATCGCCTATTTCCCAGTAAAATTCACTATTGTGCTTATCAATCAAATTTTTGATTGATTCCGACAAAGCAATTATGTTTTCTTTTGTGACATATACTTTTGTTTCAGCACTAATATTTTTGGCTAATGCCTTTACCATAATTTGATAAAAATCAGCATCTTCCCATATTTTTTCAAATAACAAATTATTCATTTTTCCATATCACTTGTTCATTAAGCTCGAAAGTAATTTTTCATACTTTGCATTGATTGTAATTTGCGTTGCGGTATTGAATACAAACGAAGTTACTCCGTCATTACAACCGTAATCGTCTATCTGTCTGACGGTGCAGATTCCGTTTTCCAGCGACAACGGTAATCCCGTGATATTCTCATTACCGCTGTGGAGCAGTTCTATACTTACTATGAAGTTTTTATTTATTGCGGATTTTATTGCAGAATCAAATACAGCGTTACCGTCAATTTCAACGCTGTCTTCAAAAGTATCAGTTTCAATAAGTTTCTCCATTTTTTGATTATATTTTGAATCATACTCGATTCTGAAGAAATCTGATACTGTTTTTACAATTACACCGTCACAAGTTCCGTCTGTATTGTACATTTGAATTGCAACCTCATCTTCATTAAGTGCAATAATCTTGCCGTAAATAAACTTGTCACATTCATCATCTGTATAAAAACTGCAATTTTTATTGCTTTGAAAAGCTTTTAATAATTCCGAATACATCGTATCACCTCATAAATTTTTCAGCTTTGTTTGATTTATCTTTATATTGTCTTTCATTTTATCCGTTTCAATTTTCAGTACATTTGTATTGTTAGATAAAATTGCATTTTTAAGATTTTTAAAATATGATATGTCTGTTTCATATTCCCTGATTCTGTCATAATTGACCGAAGTGCGGAATTTTTTAAATCATTCATATCATCATTTAGCATTTTCAGATACTTTTCAATTTCATTTTCTGCCGAGTTATATTCTTTCAAATACAAATAAATATAAATGAAGTCTAATCCCAAAAAATTATAGGTTTCTCCTATCTCCTCTTTACCTGAACAAACGGATTTATCATATATCGATATTTATCAAGATATTCAGAAATAGATTTTGCACTAAAAAATGACTCATATAATTCACTGTATTTTGAAAACATTCTGCTAATACAATTTGTAACATCTGATTTATCGGTTGCATCGGCAATGTATTCCTCATTTGACAGACGGCTTAATGAAAAATCATCATCTCCGTCACATATACACTTTGTGTCAATCTCAAATATCAATGGAGTAAAACTATGAATAACATCAAATTGCAGTTCGTCATAATTTTTATCATAATGATATAACAGATACACTCTCGCAAAGATATCATTATAAAGTTTACTGAAACAATTTATATTTTGCTTATAACCGTGTTCTGCCATAAACGAATCAAATTGTTGCACAAATAAATTTTTAAGGCAATCTCGCATAGTATACTTCCTATCTGATTTCGATATTTTAAATAAAAAGGAATATTATCACCAATGAAATGCAATACAACAACATCAGCAGTATATGCATTACAATTAGTTTGCATTTATAATTTTGGATTGATGTTACTTTTATATTTTGATTTTCCGATTTTATAAAATCAGAAATATTGTATGCCGTATGATACACTATACCTATACCTAAACACACATAAATAAAACAAATGAGGAATGCAGACTTGACACCAAAATATATTAGAAAACTACAGGTAATCGGCGGAATAATTGCATAAACAGTCGGCAAAATCAAAGGCTTTTTCAAGGTATGGTAATATTCCTTTTTATTTTTCTTTTCTGCATATGCAACAGCCTTCATAGGGTTGTCATATTTCCTATCCATAAATTTTGCATACTTTGAAATTTGAATAAAAAAGAGAATTCCGAAGAAAATGGAGCAAGCAATTCCGAACCATACGCACAAAAGAAGTTCGTTTGCTTTTTCTTCATATGTGAGATTATTTACAGATTGACCGATTAAATCGGAATCAAGCAAAATAGGTATAATTGAGCCGATTAGCAAGCACCAAATTGCCGTTATACCGCTTGCAAGCCACTTTTTCATGTTATCCGATGAATACATTTTAAACAGCCAAAACAACATAATTAAAGTTACAGCTATTAAAACAATTGAAACTGAAATTTCAAAAGGGTTATGACTTACAACAAACCTTGACACAAACTGAATCGGCAAACACAGACTTGTCAAAAAGATGTTTTCGGTACAACTCATCAAGTTTACAATAAAATTAACTATCGTAGACATTATAATGAATAACAACAAAAGTAAATGAATTTTTTCTACCGACTTAATATTTTTGTAATTGAAATTTTTCATAGTTAACACCATCTTTTAAAGAACCGTAAATGCGATTGAAATTTGCAATTTCTTTCTCATTGTACGGTGAATCGGGGTTGTATTCATACATTGACAAAATCCACTCAATCAGCTTGATATCATTGCCGTTTTTCACAAGGCAATTGTCGAGCAAATATCGAATTACTGTTTCACGATTGTAGAAAAACGTACCTGAATACATTAGATAATCACACAACAGAATTGTATGCTTGGGTGTATTCTCATTTGAAACCACATAAAGAAGATAACAGAACATATCTCGGTTATCAACCAATGAAAATTCTTTTTCAATGTTCTCAAGTGTATATTCAAAGTCGGATTTTTTAAGTTCGTCATATACAAACTGAAAATCTCCGTGTTTGATTTTATTTTTTAATTCTTTGAAATCCGGCATAATATCACCTCATTAAGAGTTCAATTTGTTATATTCATTAATTGCAATATAACTAAACAAATCATTCCCGTTTATAAGACACAAAACGCAATTTGCAAAAATGATTAGACACATCACAATTGCTATAATATCAATACCAAAAGCTAAAGTGTGTTTTTTAGTTATGTACTTATTATGCAGCCGAGTTGCAACTAACAAAATTATTGAAATTAACACAACATAATGAATAGCTTTTATCGTACCTAATATTTCATTTGCACCCATAAGTGTAATAATTGTCGATAAATACTTTGTGATATTAACAAAACAAATGTAAGAACAGATACAAAAATCGACTCCGTTTTCGGCATTTTGGGACTACCCTCGGACAGTAATTGTTTACAAACAAATACATCTAAAATCACCACAACGCACAATACTGTTGCAATAATAATTTTCATTGCAACAGAAATAAAAAACGGATGCAAGAACAATATGAAATCAAAAGCAATACCGCTTATTAATAAAAGGGTATTCAGAATATAATAGCAATTTAATTTGGTTTTCATAACTCTCTCCTTAAACACCAAATTTTGATAAGTCTATATTACAGCAAATATCATTAAAATATTTTATCAGCATACCATACTTCTAAAATCAAAAACAGATATTATAATTTTAACAATTCAATTATAACTATAAAAAATCCAATATACAACAAATTATGCGGCTTTGTCGGCAAATTTGGAACATATAACAAAGAAGCGTGAATAATTTCAGCAGTAATGACCGTTAAAAATCATCATGCTTTCTTACTGTATTTTCATGAATTTCAGCTTATTGCAAGCTGATCAATTAAGTAACCTTTCACCCATAAATCAGCCACTCCTCGAGGCAAAATGTAGTTAATTGTGTAACAATACAAGAAATTCTTTGTTGCAAGCAGTTCGTCACAGTCGCATTTGTCAGCAATTTTAACAGGTTTATTAGAGGCGACTTCGAGTTTCCATATACCGTTATAGGGGCTTTCAACCGTTTTGCATATTATCGCCGATTCTGTTTTCTCGGATATGTAGTAAACACAATCGCTATTGGATGTAATAAATTTAACATCGTGATGCTGAATTGTCGGATAATTTACATCTTTATCAAGACATACATTGTTTACGGTTTGGGTTTCATCGCAAAAGAAATAGAAAGTATCTTTGCATACCGTTACATAGCGAATTCCGTTTACATAATTTGCATTTTTACTTTTGAGCAATTTGCAGGATTTTAGGTCATATTTTTTGAAAATATACTGCTTTCCTACTTTGAGGCTGTAACCGTATTCATCTGTTTTATCCTCAAAAATACGCTCCGCAATATAGAGATTGCCATCTGAAATATTTATATAATAAATCTGATTATCAAACTTAATATCTCCTATATTTTCAAGAGTATCAGAGTTTTTCAATATTACGGAATCATTCTTTGTGTAAGCAATAACTTCATTGTTACAAACAAAACTTCGGCAATCGGTGTCTATGATTTTTCGTGTGTTTGTTGTTGTATCAAGACAGCAGAGCTTATTGCCGTTAATATAGAATAAATTATCGTTAATTAGACAACCGTTTGAAGGCAAATTTACGGTTGAATTGTTTTTGAATCATAAGACGTAACCTTAGTTTTTCTGTAATCTGCCGCTGCAAGCGTTCCGTTATTATAGGACAGGTAACTGTTGTTAAAATATGAATCTGTGTCGGAATCGTAAACCATATTAAATGAAGGATTATAAAAGAAAAGCAAATATGCAGATACAATGCAGGCAACTGTCAATACGGATATTAAAACGAGAGTACATTTCTTTTTCATAAGTAATCCTCCTCTGCGAAAAAAAAATTACTGTTTCAGCTTGCTTATAAAAACGCTTTCAAAGCGTTCTTTTGCATCAGTGATTTTACTTTTTGCAATTATAAAGAAAGCTAAATTAATAATCAAAATAAATACAATTGAAATGATTGTCGCAAGACACAAATTTGCTAGACTAAAGTATGTAATCAAACCAAATAATACTCCCGCCAAAGAAAATAAAACAGCCAAAAAGTAATATATTTTGTTTGATTGCAAAGTCAAATTTACTTTAAGGTTTTCGTCAAGCTGTTTTGTTTGAATTTTTATTAATGGAGCTAATATGCCCTCACGGGAAAGTAGTGATGTAGATGTAACTTTTAAATCAGTAATATTTTTAGGGTTATCACAGTAAAATTCATATCCATTATCGTATGAAGAAGAACTGCAATTAAAAGCAGTATGCTTTTTGAGTTTATCATAAAAATCAGTTTCGGAAATCTTAATAATATATTCAAATGATTTTTTCATACTTCTCCCTCATTTCCAATCAAAGGCATTTTTTGACAACACAAGTTCTGAGTTATCTGTAACTTCTTTCAATACAGGCAGAATTTTATTGTAGTCCTCTGCGTATATAAAAAGTTCGGAATGGCAGGTCGGTTGCAATGACCTTACTGTTCGGAAGATACAAATCTATACAAGCAAGATACCTAAAGTTATTTTCTACGATACAGTCTATAATCAAATCATCTTCGGAACATTTGAGTGCGTAGCTTTTATTCTTTTTATATAACTTCTGAGATTGTTATAGCAATCATAGCTTTTCTTATCCGACCAACTTTCAAACAGACATTCTTTTTGCGAAAATTTATTACCGATTACGATATAATCGTTTAAAGCGGAAACTATCTTTTTAATTGCATCACTGAATAAATTTGCGACACGGTAAAAATCCGCCTTATCTGATAACGAGGCGTCATTATCAAAACCACCGTCCCAGTATTTTTTATATGTAATGTAATAAATTTCTTTCTGTTTGTAAATTTTTTCTTTAAATTTAATTTTATCTTCGCTGATTTTTATCATTTTACAATATCCTTCCGAACAATAGTGCTTACATAGGAATTATAAACTTACTTTACCTCTTTGCACTTTTATTATACTATTTTAAAGCAATATTTGTCAAGATTTGTATTAGTTATTTTAATACATTAATCCCGATTTTTTAAATAAAAATCGGGGAACAGAAATTATTTTATCTGTTCCCCGAATGTGTTTTATAAAATATTAAATTCAGTAAATTATTCTTTTACAATGTTTTCAAATGTGTGCCAACCGAGAACTGCACATTTTACACGGGCAGGCATATGAGAAATGTCAGACAATGCTCCGCCCTCCTCAAGCTCTTCAATTTCTTCGTCAGTTGCTTTGCCTTGAATCATTTTAAGGAAAATATCTTTCAGATGTTCGGCTTCATCAACTGTTTTGCCGATGATCAAATCAAGCATAATATCGGCTGACGCCTGGGAAATTGCACAGCCGTCACCTGTAAACGAACCGTCTGTAATCACACCGTCTTTGATATTAAGATTAAGCACAATGTCATCACCGCAGCTTGGGTTTACACCCTCAAGGCTTGCCGTTGCCGTATCAAGCGGATGTTTGTGCATTGGATGAAGATTGTGATCGGTCAGAATTTCATTGTAAAAGCTTCTGTTATTTTCCATATCCCATTCTCCTTCTGACAGATGACACGCTGTTCAAAAACGCATCAATGTCATCTTTCGTATTGTAGAAATAAATGCTTGCCCTTGTTGTTGACGGAATGCCTAAAAATTCCATCAAAGGCTGTGCGCAATGGTGTCCTGCACGGACTGCAATACCGTCAGCGTCGAGAATACTGCTGACATCATGCGGATGAACTCCGTCAATTGTAAAGCTGATAATTCCGCAATGCTCTTTCGGGTTGTTGCTTCCCTGAATATTGATATGAGGAATTTTCATAAGTCCGTCAAAGGCTCTTTTGGTAAGCTCTTCTTCAATAGCGCCGATTGTATCAAAACCAATATTTTGAATATATTCAATTGCGGTTTTCAACCCCCATGCGCCAGCCGCATTTACCGTTCCTGCCTCGAATTTATGCGGTAATTCGGAATAGATAACCTTGTCCCTTTTAACGGAATCAATCATCTCGCCGCCCGTTAAAAACGGCGGCATTTTTTCAAGAAGGCTTTCTCTGCCGTATAATACACCGATTCCGAAGGGTGCCATAAGTTTGTGACCGGAAAATGCAAGAAAATCCACATCAAGCGACTGAACATCAACGGAAATGTGCGGAACGCTCTGTGATGCATCAAGCACAACAACTGCACCGCATTCCTTTGCAAACTCTGTGATACGCTTTATGGGAGTTTTGCAACCGAGTACATTTGATATGTGAGTTACTGCCACAAGCCTTGTACGCTCCGAAAAAGCCTGTTTCAGCTGTTCTTCGGTAATTGTGCCGTCAGGGTTGCATTCAATGTACTTTACCGCTGCACCCGTTTTTTCTGCAACAACTCTCCATGGCAACTGGTTGCTGTGGTGTTCCATTACAGTGACAAGAATTTCGTCACCTTTTTTAGAAAATTCATTCCGTAGCTGTAAGCAACAAGATTGAGACTTTCGGTTGCATTGCGTGTAAATATTATTTCACGCTCCGACCTTGCATTAATGAACTTTCTGACTGTTTCACGGGATTGCTCATAACACTCGGTTGCTTTGAAGCCCAGATCATAAAGTCCACGCAGAGGATTTGCATTGCATTTTTTGTAGAACTCCATTTCCGAATTTATAACTGATTCAGGTCTTTGAGCAGTTGCGGCACTGTCGAGATAGACTACAGGATTTTCTCGCAAAAGCGGAAAATCTTCCTTAAAGTTTTTCATTTGCATAGCCTGTAACCTCCTCCAGACAGGATTTTGCAAGCGTTTCAAGCTCTTCATCACCGATTTTCGAGCATAAAGCGTCAAGCTTTGCACGAGCCATAAGGTTACAAGCCTCTTCTTCGTCAAGACCTCTGCTTGCAAGATAGAAAAGCACATCATCGGAAGGTCTGCCGATTGACGCACCGTGGTTACCCTCAACATCCTCTTCCGCACAAAGAATGAGCGGTACGGTCTGATTGATTACATCTTCGCCTAAAATTAGAACATCTTCGTTCTCGTCACCCTTAGCACCCGATGAACCGAGTTGGAAATCAATTGTACCACGGAATAATTTATGTGCTTTATCTCTCAAGACACCTCCGGCATTCATTGAGCTGACGGTCTTTTTGCCGATATGCTCGGCAACATAGTTCATATCAAGCAACTGCTCGTCCTTGCAATAGTAGCCGACATTGAGGTCAAGATTGCTCTGCCTACCCAAAAGCGTTGTCTTTGTGCCTGTATAGGTTTCATTTCCGCCGATGAAAAGCTGTAATATCTCTGCGGCTGCATTATCTTCACATTCTGCACCGACATCGTTTATAAAGCGGAAATTTTTCGAAAGGAGATTAAGCTGTACGAGTCTGATTTTTGCGCCTTTTTCAGCTTTAAATTTCGTTCTTACGGCACAAATACCGTTTGTATTCCACGCTGACTGCATTGCCATAAACACGGTAAGCTCTGTGTTTTCGGGAGCGTAAAGTTCTACATCTGCAAAAGCGTTTTCACCGTTTTTGCAATTAAAAAACAGCTTTTCGCTTTTTGTTTTATCAGCCGATATTCTGATTTTTTCAGGCTGTGATATTTTTGAGATTTCGTCAATCTCCTCGCCCATACCTGTCTGAATATTTGCAAATGAATCCCAGATTTTTGAATCTGAAATATTTGTATATTTTTCGATTATTTCTTTTTGAACAGGAATACTGTTCCAACCGTCAACGGGAATATTTCGGATTTTTGCCCGATTCACTCCCAATCGGTTCCAAGTGGGTGACGGAAGAAAGTTCACTGTTAAGTCTTTATTATCAACCATAATGTCCTCCTTATCCGATACTGCCCTTCATCTCAAGTTGAATGAGATTGTTCATTTCAACCGCATATTCAAGCGGAAGTTCCTTTGACACATTGTCTGCAAAACCGCTGACTATCATTGCCCTTGCATCCTCTTCACTAAGACCTCTTGACATGAGGTAGAATACAGCCTCATCGCTGATTCTGCCTATTTTCGCCTCATGACCGATATCTGCGTGCGGAGTTCGATATCCATTACAGGAATAGTATCTCGAGCGTGACTTTGAATCAAGCATAAGTGACTGACATGAAACGGCAGATTTTGCATTTTCGGCAGATTTGTTTACAACAACAGAGCTTCGAATGTGCTGATACCACCGTCTTTTGAAATTGACCTTGTGTTCATAAACGAAGATGTTTCTTTGCCGATATGAACTACTTTTGCGCCTGTATCAAGGTTCTGTCCCTTGCCTGCAAATGTAATGCCCGAAATTCCATTCTTGAACGGTCACCTTTTAAAATTGTCATAGGATAAAGATATGACACATGAGAACCGAATGAACCCGATACCCATTCCATAGTACCGCCATCTTCAACAAGCGCTCTTTTGGTGTTAAGGTTGTACATATTTTTTGACCAGTTTTCAATTGTTGAATATCTGAGCCTTGCATTTTTCTTTAAAAGCTCAACGCATCCTGCGTGAAGATTTGCTATGTTATATTTCGGAGCAGAACAACCCTCTATAAAATGCAGGTCTGCACCCTCGTCAACGATAATGAGCGTGTGTTCAAACTGACCTGCACCGGGTGCGTTAAGTCTGAAATATGACTGCAACGGAATTTCTACCGATACTCCCGGCGGAACATACACAAACGAACCTCCTGACCATACTGCACCGTGAAGTGCGGCAAATTTGTGGTCATTCGGACGGACAAGTTTCATAAAATATTTTTTTACCATGTCGGCATATTCGCCCTTTAACGCACTCTCCATATCGGTATATACTACGCCCTGTGCGGCAACCTCTTCACGAACATTGTGGTACACCAGCTCGGAATCATACTGTGCTCCGACACCTGCAAGGGACTTTCTCTCTGCCTGAGGAATACCGAGTCTTTCAAATGTATTCTTGATATCTTCGGGGACTTCCGACCATTTTGCGGTCATCCTTGTGTTCTGACGGACATAGGTTGCAATATTGTCCATATTAAGTCCGTCAATGGGCGGTCCCCAGTTTGGAACTTTGAGTTCATTATAAATTTGAAGTGACTGCAAACGGAAATTCTGCATCCACACGGGATCGTTCTTTTCCTTTGAAATTTTTTCTACAATTGAGGCATCAAGACCTGATTTGATACGGTAGGCATCATTTTCTTCGTCTTTGATATCGTAGACACTTCTGTCAACATCATCGACATATGTTCTTTCTTTCATCTTAATACCTCCGTCGAACTTTTCTGCATAAAGTTCAAGATACTTCTCAAAACCGTGTTCATTGATTTCATCAATCAAAGATGCATCGCCTGTTTTAACTATATGGCCGTTTACCATAATATGGGTATAATCAACTTTGAGAGATTCGAGAATACCTGTGCTGTGTGTGATGATGAGCAATGCACCGTCACGGTTTTTCTGATAATGTTCAACGCCCTTTGAAACTGTGCGAACCGCATCAACATCAAGGCCCGAGTCTGTTTCGTCAAGAATTGCAAGCTTTGGATTGAGTAAAAGCATCTGCAAAATTTCTGCTTTTTTCTTTTCGCCGCCCGAAAAGCCTACATTTAGATCACGCTCGGAATATGACGGATCCATCTGCAAAAGCTCCATTGCCTCTCTGAGCTCTTTTTTAAAGTCCCAAAGGCGGATTCTTTTGCCACGGTTCTTTTCAAGAGCATTACGAATAAATGATGAAAGCGAAAGCCCCGGAACCTCAAGAGGACTTTGGAATGAAAGAAAAATTCCGTCCTTTGACCTTTTATCGGGTGTTTCATCGTTAATGTTTTTTCCGTTAAAAAGTATTTCGCCTGAATTAAGCGTATATTTAGGACTGCCCATAAGTGCAAATCCGAGCGTTGACTTGCCTGCACCGTTAGGTCCCATAAGCACATGCGTTTCACCTTTGTTTATACTAAGATTTATATCGTGCAGAATTTCCTTTTCCTCTACACTTACAGTCAAACCGTTTACATCAAGTAATTTGTCTGCCATTTCATAATCCCACCTTGTTATATTATCAACCCACCAAAGGAGTGGATAATTAAAATATAACCTTTTCAACCCATTTTGTCAATGGGTTGGTATTGCATTTTTATCGTTTTTTGTATATAATCAAGGTATATAAGCAAAACAGGCTTGCAAAATATGCAAGCCTTGCCAAAAGGGGATAATTTTATGCTGATTTCAAGTAAAGGTCGTTACACGCTGTATGTGCTTGTCGATCTGGCAAAAAACGGGCAGAACCGATATATTCCGCTCAAAGAAATTGCAGAAAGACAGAATATTTCCAAAAAATATATGGAAGGCATACTCAAAACCCTTGTTGACCGCAATCTGCTTGAGGGCGTAGAAGGAAAGGGCGGCGGCTATAAGCTGACCAAAGAACCAAAAGATTATTCACTCGGTGAAATTCTCAGGCTTACGGAGGGTGACCTTGCGTCTGTCCCATGCACTTCAAGAACTCACGAACATTGCAATCATATGGAATCGTGTCCCTCACATCCTATTTGGCAACAGCTTGACAATTTAATCAATAATTACCTTGACAGTGTAACTCTTGCAAATTTGCTTAATAATGAATAAAATAAATACGCACAACATCTTTGCTTTTGTGAAGATAATGTGCTATAATAACAATAGACAGATCTAATTTAAGTTATTTTTGCACAAATTAAGCTGTCACTACGAATCTATCAGCAAAAGCAGGTGATTTTATGGCTTTCGATACATTTGACGAGGGTATTAATCCCGGTGGAATGAGAAGCAAAAACGAAATTAAAACCTTGATATGTTATTTGTATAATTCTGTAAAAGAAAATATAGACAAAGGAATTGTCATACAGGCAATTCTAAAGCAGGGACTTGCCAATTATTTTGAAACAAGTTCCGCCTTTGACGACCTTGTTACAAACGGTAACCTTGTGCCTGCCGATGATGAACACAAAACATATGCGCTCACGGAAAACGGTGTTGAAATTGCGAAACAGCTTGACAGCATTCTTGCGTACTCTATCAAAGAAAAGGCATACGCTTGTGCGGTTAAGCTCCTTGCCGTAAAGAAAAATGAGATTGAAAACAAGGTTGATATTGTAAAAAGTTCAAACGGATTTACTGTTAAATGTTCGGTGTCCGGCGGTGATATGGATTTGATGAAGCTTGATGTTTATGCTCCCGAAATGGAACAGGCTCTTATTCTCAAAAAAAATTTTTCTTGACAATCCGAAAAAAGCGTACAAAATTATGCTTGCACTCCTGACCAAAGACAAAGAAACCGTTGGTGAGGCTCTTGAGGAACTTTACGGCATTGTATAAAATTTCATACAAACAATTAAGGGGCTGTCGATGTGACCGCCCCTTCTGTGATTATTCAGAAAAAAAGATTAAGACCGAGCATAAGCGTTACTCCGGGTATTCCTCCTATTATTGATACCAAAAGCGATAAAAGGCTTATGGGCAAAGTTACACGTAAAAGCTCCCGTCAGATTGACCGCAAACAATGTTGCCGCTCCCAAAGTCATTGAAAGCAGAGAACGTTTGAACGGGTGCTTGTTTTTGCCGAGAAAGTGCAAAATTGCGAAAGTTATAAATGTTACAAAAATAATCAGACATATTCCCCACCAAGGCATTTTTAACAACTCCATATAAAAAGTAAAACCGCCAGAGGATTGCCCTGACGGTTAATTTTATGCTGATTATTAAGTTAATATGCTTACAGTATACCGAACTTTGAAAGCACATTAAGTGCAATTACAAAAATTACGAATATTGCAGCAAAAACTTTTGTCCAGCGTGAGAGGAACGCATCAATCGAACGAGCCTTATTCTTTGAGAAATAAGAATCGGCAACACCTGTTACAGCACCGATACCCTGCTGATTACCCTCCTGAAGGATAATTACAACGATAATGGCAACAGATACGATTGCGAGCAATACGCCTAAAACAATGCCCCAAATGCTCATTTTTATCTTCCTTTCATTTAATAAATACGAATAAAACAAATTCTGCTTTAATAACTGTTTTATAATACCACATAAACACAGCTTTTTCAAGAGATATTACAAGATTTTTATTAATTTTTTTCAAAATCAAATCAGCGAAAGCTGTTCGTCTTTTGAATCATCGTTCACGGGCAATGCACCTCTTGCAGGAAGTGAACCTGTTCTGTAACGCTTTGGATTTGTAAAAGTACCGTCTTTATAGCGTTCTATGCTGAAAAGTCTGTGACCTTTTTTGGGCTTGAGAACGGCAACACCCTGTGTTGAACGGGTTGTTTTGAGAGCGAGTGCACCCGTGTGAACAAGGAGCATATTTCCCGATGACGCCTTGAAGAGTACCTCTTCATCCTCAGGCATATAGAGAAGTCCGACAAGCGGAGATTTGTCGGAATATGCGCCCGTGAGCTTTTTACGGTTAGTCTTTGTTGCGTAGGATTCAAGCGGAACTTTTGCAGCCTTGCCGTTTTCAAAGCAAAGAGCAGCATACCCTTGTAATCTTTTGTAACAACCATTTTCACAGCATTTTCGCCTTCATCAAAGCCAAGCTTTGCGGCAACATAGTCACCGAGTACGCTTGCCTTTGTCTGTGCAAAATCGTCAGCCTTTGCCTTATACACCTGACACTTGTCTGTAAAGAACAAAAGGTCGCAGTTATTTGTGAACTCAAGCTCCTGAATAATTTCGTCACCGTCTTTGAGCTTTTGTTCACCGCTCATTCTGAGCGACTGCGGAGTAATCTTCTTGAAATATCCCTCTTTTGTAAAGAAAAGATTAACAGGATAATCAGGAATCTCGACTGTCTCTTCCTCATACCTTGCAACATCGTCATAGATTATGATACTCTTTCTCGGCTGACCGTATTTCTCGGCAATTGATTTGAGTTCTTTGACAATGATTGTCTTGATTCTTGCCTTGCTTTTTAAAATTTCGTCAAGCTCGGCAATCTCTTTTTCAAGATCTTCAAGGTCTTTTGTACGCTTTAAAATGTATTCACGGTTAAGATGACGAAGTTTTATTTCGGCAACATATTCAGCCTGTATTTCGTCAATTCCGAATCCAATCATAAGGTTTGGCACAACCTCGGATTCTTCATCGGTTTCACGGACAATCTTTACTGCCTTGTCAATATCGAGAAGAATTTTTTCAAGACCTCTTAAAAGATGAAGCTTGTCAGCTTTTTTGTTGCGGTCAAAATATGTTCTTCTTCTGACGCACTCAATTCTGAAAGCAATCCATTCTTCAAGCAACGCCTTTACACCGAGAACTCTCGGAACACCTGCAATAAGCACATTGAAGTTGCAAGCATAGGAATCTTCGAGTGTTGTAAAGCGGTAAAGCTTTGTCATAAGCTTGTCGGCATCAACGCCACGCTTGAGGTCAATTGTAATTTTAAGTCCGTCAATACCTGTTTCGTCACGAATATCGGAAATTTCCTTGACTTTACCCTGCTTTACAAGGTCGATTACCTTTTCAATGATAACCTCACAAGTTGTTGTAGCCGGGATTGAAAGTATATCTATACAGTTTGCAGACTTGTCATAGACATACTTTGCACGGAGTTTGATACTTCCTCTGCCGGTTTTTCATAGACTTGATTGATGACATTCTCATCATAGATAATCGACAACCGCCTGTAAAATCAGGAGCCGGCAGAGTTGATTTTATATCATGGTCGGGATCACGGATAAGTGCCGCTGTTGTTTCGCAGATTTCACGCAAATTGAATGAACAGATATTTGACGCCATACCAACGGCAATACCTGTGTTTGCGTTTACAAGTACAGACGGAAATGCAACCGGCAAAAGTGACGGTTCTTTCATTGTATTATCGTAGTTATCTACAAAATCTACGGTATCTTTGTCTATATCACGAAACAGCTCGTTGCAGATTGCGTCAAGCTTTGCCTCAGTATAACGGGATGCCGCCCACGCCATGTCACGGCTGTAGAATTTACCGAAATTACCTTTTGAATCTACATACGGATGCAAAAGTGCCTCATAGCCCCTTGAAAGACGAACCATTGTGTCATAAATTGCAAAGTCGCCGTGAGGATTGAGCTTCATTGTTGCACCGACAATGTTTGCCGATTTTGTCCTTCCGCCGTTCAGAAGTCCCATTTTGTACATCATATACAGGAGCTTTCTGTGCGACGGCTTGAATCCGTCAATTTCGGGAATTGCACGGGAGAGAATTACGCTCATTGCATACGGCATATAGTTCTCTCTGATAGTGGAAACGATTGGCTGTTCCACTACTTCACCCGCACCGTTGATTACACCGTGAGTTTTTGACGGTGAAGTTCTGCGGGGAGTCTTTGAAGATTTTTTCGCCATTTATTTCCACCTCCAATCAGCTTACATCAAGCTGGTCAATATATTCGTTGCCGTGTTCTACTATATAATCTTTTCTTCCCTGAAGATTGTCACCGAGAAGAACATCAAAAATTTCCGCTGTCTGTTCTGCATCGGCAGGAAGAACCTTGATAAGTCTGCGTGACTCGGGGTTCATTGTGGTAAGGTTCATCATATCGGGTTCGTTCTCACCGAGACCTTTTGAACGCTGAATTGTAAATTTCTCCTTGCCGAGCTGTTCAATGAACTTATCCTTTTCAACTTCATCGTATGCAAAATATACATCGTTTTTGGATGTAATCTCATAAAGAGGCGATTCGGCAATAAACACCTTGCCTTCTTCAATGAGTGTAGGTGTAAGTCTGTAAAGCATGGTAAGTAAAAGTGTTCTGATCTGGAAGCCGTCAACATCGGCATCGGTGCAGAGAATAATTTTGCTCCAACGAAGTGCGTTCATATCAAAGCTTGAAAGATTCTTGTTTGCTTTTGACTTAACCTCAACACCGCAACCGAGAACCTTGAGCAAATCGGTAATGATTTCGCTCTTAAAAATCTTATCGTAGTCGGCTTTCAGGCAGTTAAGTATTTTACCTCTGATTGGCATAATTGCCTGAAAATCGGGGTTTCTTGCCTGTTTACAGGCACCGAGAGCAGAATCACCCTCTACTATGAACAGTTCACGCTGTTCCGTGTCTTTACTTCTGCAATCGACAAATTTTGCAACACGGTTTGTTATGTCGAGATTGCCCGAAAGCTTTTTCTTTATATTAAGTCGTGTTTTCTCAGCATTTTCACGGCTGCGCTTATTGATAAGCACCTGTTCGCAGATTTTTTCTGCCTCAAGCGGATTTTCAATAAAATAAATTTCAAGACTCGACGGAGAAATGCAGTCATAGCGTCCTGAATACCCTTGTTTGTAACCGCCTTTTTGGTCTGGTTTTCATATGATGAAACACTTGAAAAGACGAAATAACGCACACAAGGCTGTCCTCAACATCGTCATACTTGATTTTGCTTTCGGTTTTGTTATATTTATTATTTTGTTTTAAGTAGCTGTCAATCTGGTAAACAAAGGCATTCCGCACCGCCTTATCGGGAGCGCCGCCGTGTTCAAGCCAGCTTGAGTTGTGGTAGTATTCGGTGAGATGCACTTTATTTGAAAATGCAACCGAGATATCCATTTTGCACTTATATTCGGGCTTATCGTCACGGTCACGGGTTTTAACCTCGGTTTCCCAATGCTGAATTGAGCTGAGTCCGTTTTCACCGACTACCTCGGCAACATGGTCAACAATACCGTTTACATAGTTATAGCTTGTCGTATCAAAGCTTTTGCCGTTCTGATTGCGGAAAACAAATTCAATTCCTGCGTTGACAATAGCCTGTCTTTTCATTATGTCAAGAAAATATTCAGGCTGAATGTCGATATCCGTAAAGACTTCGAGGTCGGGTTTCCAATGAATTTTTGTACCTGTATCCTTTTTGCTGTACGGCTCTTTTTTGAGCTTGCCGACAATCTCGCCTTTTTCAAAACGGAGAGTGTATCGGTAGCCGTCACGGCGGATATCAACATCCATATACTCGGAGCTGTACTGGGTTGAACAAAGGCCGAGACCGTTCATACCAAGGGAAAATTCGTAGCTTTCACCCTCGTTGTTATTATACTTACCGCCGGCATAGAGTTCGCAGAAAACCAGTTCCCAGTTGTAGCGCTTTTCGTTTTCGTTGTAGTCAACGGGAATTCCTCTGCCATGATCTTCAACCTCAATTGATCCGTCGGAATAGCGTGTAACTGTGATTTTTTTACCGTAACCCTCTCTCGCCTCATCTATTGAGTTTGAAAGAATCTCAAACACGGAGTGCTGACAGCCGTCAATACCGTCCGAACCGAAAATTACGGCAGGACGCTTGCGGACACGGTCGGCACCCTTTAGCGTTGTGATACTGGTATTATCATAATCGGTGGTTTTCTTTCTTGGCATTTTACTCTTCCTTTATCATTTTTCACCACGCAGTTTTTGATTTTATCACGCAGATATGCGGCGTGTTCAAATTCAAGCAACTTTGCGGCAGCTTTCATTTCCTTCGTCAGTTTTTCTATCAACTGTTGTTTTGTGCCTTTGAAAGCTTTTTTTTGTATTCTTAAATTCACTGTCATCGTGAGTAGAAATTTCAAGTATATCGCTGACCTTTTTGACAATGGTCTTCGGAACGATGCCGTGTTCAACATTATATTTATTCTGAATTTCACGGCGGCGCTGTGTTTCGGTTATTGCAACCTTCATTGACGGTGTTACGCTGTCGGCATACATAATAACCGTACCCTCGCTGTTTCGTGCGGCTCTGCCGGCAATCTGAATAAGCGAACGGGTTGAACGGAGAAATCCCTCTTTGTCGGCGTCAAGTACGGCAACAAGAGAAACCTCGGGAATATCAAGTCCTTCACGCAGAAGGTTGATTCCGACAAGAACATCAAATTCTCCGAGTCTTAAATCACGGACAATCTCCATTCTTTCAACGGTGTCAATGTCATGGTGCATATAACGAACCCTGATACCCAGCTTTTCAAGATATGCGGTAAGGTCTTCCGCCATTTTCTTGGTAAGGGTTGTGACAAGTGTTCTTTGATTTTTGGCTGTACGGATATTGATTTCGGACACAAGGTCGTCAAGCTGACCTTCGGTAGGTCTTACCGAAATTTCAGGATCAAGAAGTCCTGTAGGTCTGATAATCTGCTCTGCAACAACAGCCGATTTTTCAAGCTCAAAATCGCCCGGTGTTGCGCTTACATAAACAGCCTGATTTATTTTTGAATAGAATTCGTCAAAGTTGAGCGGACGGTTATCAAGTGCAGACGGAAGTCTGAAACCGTAGTCAATAAGGCTCTTTTTTCTTGCATAGTCACCCGCAAACATTCCCCGTACCTGTGGAAGCGTTACATGGGACTCATCGACAAAGAGCAGAAAATCATCGGGGAAATAGCTTAAAAGCGTATACGGCGATGAGCCTGGCGCTCTGCCCGACATTATTCTTGAATAGTTCTCGATACCAGTACAAAATCCGATTTCCTGCAACATTTCCATATCGTACCTTGTACGCTGTTCAAGTCGTTGTGCCTCAAGGAGCTTTCCGTTTTCACGAAAATATGCAAGCCTTTCCTCAAGCTCCCTGTCAATTTCCGCAAGAGCCTTTTTCATCTTATCTCCCGACACAATGTAGTGTGACGCAGGATAGATTGCGGCATGTTTCGAACAGCTTTGAGTTCACCCGTAAGCGGATTGATTTCGGAAATTCTGTCAATTTCATCTCCGAAAAATTCGACACGGATTATAGAATCGTTTGATGCGGCAGGGAAAATTTCAACCACATCACCACGAACCCTGAATTTATTACGGGTAAAGCTTACATCATTGCGTTCATACTGCAGTTCAACAAGCTTTTTTACAAGCTCATCACGGGACTTTTCCATTCCCGGACGAAGTGAGATTACCATATTACGGTAGTCAATAGGATCGCCCAGGCTGTATATGCAAGAAACCGAGGCAACAATAATTACATCTCGTCTTTCTGAAAGTGCAAGAGTTGCGCTGTGGCGGAGTTTATCAATCTCATCATTGATTGAACTGTCTTTTTCAATATAAGTATCCGTCTGTGCAACATATGCCTCAGGCTGATAGTAATCGTAGTATGACACAAAATATTCAACCGCATTTTCCGGAAAGAACTCTTTGAACTCACTGCAAAGCTGAGCCGCAAGAGTTTTGTTGTGTGCAAGCACAAGTGTCGGTCTTTGAACCTTCTGAATAACATTTGCCATTGTAAAAGTTTTACCCGAACCCGTTACACCGAGAAGAGTCTGTTCACGGTTGCCTGCATTTATACTGTTTACAAGCTTTTCGATTGTCTGCGGCTGGTCGCCTGTCGGCTGATATTTTGAATGAAGTTTAAATTCCATAATACACATCACATTCCAAATACGGATTTTTTATTATGTTTCCTGTTACAAGGCTCTTTATTACAAAAGTCCTGTAACAGAAAACATATCCGAACAAAATTTCGATTTTAATTATAGAACAGATGTTTTAAATTGTCAAATGTTTCTTTTAAAGAACATTATTACTTTTCATAATAGAAGATGTTCCCCGCAAGCCTGCTTTCACGGAGAGAAACATAATCATCATCGGTTATTATGAAATGGTCGATAAGCTCAACTCCGACAGTTGCAAGCGTACTCTTCAAAACTATTGTTGTGTCAAGGTCGCTTCCCGAAGGCAGAGCCGTTCCGCTGGGATGATTATGTGCTATAAACGCAGTTTTGGCATTGTGACGAAGTGACAAATCGACAATTTTTCTGACGGGCATATCGGATGAATTGAGCGAACCTTTTGAAATTATATCAAAATAAATCATCTTGCCCTTTGCATCACCGAGCATGAGAGCAACACATTCGTTTGTTCGATCGATAAATTTTGCTTTAAATATTTTACCGAGATTTTCATAGTCGATGATATTATCATGCGACATCTTTGATTCGGTATAAAGCCTTGCCATTTCGGGCAACATTTTGAGCAATGCGGCGGCATTTTCAGACAGACCGAATTCCTTCATAAGCTCGTCAATCGGAGCGTCACACACTCCGCCGACAGTGATATAACGGTCAAGCAGACGATGTGCAAGAGGATTTGTGTCCTTTCTCGGAATAGCATAGTAAAGGAACATTTCAAGAGCCTCGTGCGTTTCAAACACATCAAAGCCGTTTTCTATGAACTTTTTACGCATTCTTTCACGATGACCGCTGTGTTCGTTATCGGTTGTCCGTGCCATATTATCCCCACCGCAAAATAAGTTTTTTCAAACTTTGGGGGCGGATAAAACCGCCCCGACTGATTAATATTAATAATTAAAGGCTGTTATTCCTTTACGCCGTACTGCTCATAGTAAGCGTCAATAGCGGCTTTGAGCTTGTCGTCAATAATAACCTTGCCCTTGTATTCCTTGTTGTAAAGGTGTTCAACAACCTCTGCCATTGTTACGATTGCAGTTGTTTTAAGGCCGTACTTTTCTTCAATCTCGGAAAGTGCGCTCTTTGTACCCTTGCCACGCTCCATACGGTCAACGGAAACAACAAGACCGATTGGGTTTACATCGCCCTGAGCCTTGATAATCGGGAGAGTTTCTTCAATTGAAGTGCCTGCTGTTGTAACATCTTCGATGATAACAACCCTGTCACCGTCATTGATAGGACTGCCAAGAAGAATACCCTTGTCGCCGTGATCCTTAACTTCTTTTCTGTTTGAGCAATAACGGATATCCTGACCGTATTTTTCACTGATTGCGATAGTTGCGGCAACAGAAAGCGGAATGCCCTTGTATGCAGGTCCGAAAAGAACATCAAAATCAAGACCGAACTTGTTGTTGACAGCCTCTGCATAATACTGACCGAGACGGCGGAGCTGAGCGCCTGTTCTGTAGAAACCTGTGTTTACGAAGAAAGGAGTTTTTCTTCCGCTCTTTGTAACAAAATCGCCAAATTTGAGAACCTGACAATCAACCATAAATTCAATGAATTCCTTTTTGTAAGCTTCCATCAATAAAACCTCCGATACAAAATAGCTTTCGGACAAACATCTGTAATATCCGACACTTTTACATAATTCAACATTGTAAATTCTACCACAATATCTCGTTTTTGTAAATGACAGTTACACAGCTGTAATCAATCGTAATGTTATGTTAAAACAGAAAAAGACTTCGCAACAGAGTACGAAGTCTTTTTTGATATAACTTTAATTACCACTGAGAACAAATCTCCCAGTTATCCAAAGATGTTGCAAAATCGCTTTCATTTTCAACGATTCCACCGGTATAGAAATATACATCTGTATAACCGACAATATATTTTTGTATGGTAGTGCTCTCTTTGACAGTTATGGGAAAGGCATTCCAATTCACTCTTGCTCTCAACTTCTGTGCACAGTTAAAATCAACCTCACCTATTATATATTTTTGAACAAGCGTAGCATCTACTACACTAACAACTCCGTCACCGTTAACATCACCGAGAACAATATTCTGACAGGTCATTGTATTAAAAACTTCCAATAATTCATAGAAACATTCACTTATGTATTTCTGTTGTTTAATAGTATAATCTTTATCTAAAATTCCCTCGCCATACTCTTTAAGTTCAAAATTCGGATTGTTAACACTAAGGGCATTAAAAAGCTTTTCTCTTTTTTCAACAAATGTATTCCAAATTTCGTCAGAGTACCAGTTATTATCGTTTTTCTCATTAACAGCATAATAGCAAGTATAGCCGGCACCACTTGGTCTTATCCACGGATTCTCATAAAAATCCTTTAATTCATCATATTTATTTTGTAATTCTATACTCTCCGTTTCTTCCGATAAAGATAAAATTTCTTCCGCCAACTTATAACTATGGTCATAATAGTAATATGCATACGGCTTTTTTTCACCGGTAGATGAAATATCCATCTTTACTTTTAACGCATAATTATAAATATACGAATAACTGCGTGACACCGCTGAAACAGAAAAAACGGCGGTGCTTGCAATTAATAATACAGCAAGTAATAAAGCACTTATTTTTTTAATACTCATAATAATCTCCTTTCAAAAAAGCAAAAAAGTAAACTCACTACCATACAATAAATTCGTTGTAAATTTATTGCATTATTTAAGACAGCTATATCTTATTTGATTCTAATAATATCACTTTCAACAATATTTGTCAATAATCACAAGAATAAATTTTTGAACATTAAAAATTTTATTTAGTCAAACAAAATTATACACCGATTCTTTTGCCGCAAGCGACAAAATTACGCTTGACTTTATAGAACACTTGTTCTATAATTAAATAAAAACAAATGTTCGAGGTGATGCGTTGTGAATATTAATTGTGCCGTTGACAAAAGCAAATATAAAAAAGACAGGGTTATTCTTCACAGCGACTGTAACGGATTTTATGCGAGCGTTGAGTGTTTACATCATCCCGAAATCAGGAACAAACCTGTTGCCGTGAGCGGTGATGCGGAAAATCGGCACGGAATTATTCTTGCTAAAAATGAGATTGCGAAGAAGTATAATATAAAAACAGGTGAGGCAATCTGGCAGGCAAAGCAGAAATGTCCCGACCTCATAACCGTTCCTCCCCACTTTGAGTTGTACAAGCGATTTTCAAAAATGGCGAGGAGAATTTACAGTGAATACACCGACAAAATCGAGCCGTTCGGACTTGACGAGGCATGGCTTGATGTTACCGACAATAAGAATATGAACGGCAAAGAGATTGCACTCGAAATTAATCGCCGTATAAAGCAGGAACTCGGAATAACCGTAAGCATCGGAGTCAGCTTTAATAAAATTTTTGCCAAATTCGGAAGTGACTATAAAAAGCCTGACGCTATAACGGAAATCACACGGGAAAATTACAGAGATATTGTGTGGAACTGTCCTGCAAAAGACCTTTTGTATGTTGGCAGAGCAACGGGCAGAAAGCTTGAATCTATCGGCATTTATACGATCGGAGATATCGCAACCGCAGATGTTACGCTGTTGCGGTCATATCTCGGAAAATGGGGCGACCTAATTTACGGCTTTGCAAACGGATACGACTCTTCTCCTGTTGCCCATATGAACGAAAACAGCGAGGTAAAGTCAATCGGTAACTCAACCACAACGCCGAAAGATATGGTAACCTTTAACGATGTAAAACAGGTTATATTCGTTTTGTGTGACAGCGTTTGCAGAAGAATGCGTGAACAGGGATTTATGGCAAAAACGGTTTGCATTACGATTCGTGACAACGAGCTGATGTCATTCAACCGACAGCACACAACGGAAATCCACACAAATCTTACAAAGGATATAACAAATACGGCTATTGAGCTTTTCAAAAAAGCTATAAAATGGAAAAGCCGCTGAGAAGTATCGGGGTAAGCGTTACGGATTTTATTCACGATGATCAGCCGCACCAAATGAGCCTTTTGCGTGATGAAAAGCGACTTATTCAGAACGAACAGCTTGACAAAACACTTGACAGATTAAAAAAGCGATTCGGCAATTATGCTGTTCGCCCTGCCGTTTTGCTTGATGACAAGGAGCTTTCGGATTTTAATCCAAAGGAAGATCATACAATTCATCCTGTCGGATATTTATGATAACGATGCATCTTAGGCGAAAAATTAAAGATGTTTCTCTGATTTTAAGGGAGGTAACAAGCTATGAAAAAGTATGTTAAAGTTACTGCCACATTTGATTGTGACGGAGATCTTATCCCAGAATATATTGTGTGGGATGACGGAAGAAGATACCGCATTGACAAAATTTCCGATGTGCGGTATGCGGCGTCTCTCAAAGCAGGCGGCGCGGGAATACGCTACACCTGCCATATCCTCGGCAAAGAACGATATCTGTTTTTGAAGAAAACAGGTGGTTTGTCGATGCCAAACAATAAGCGGAGGATTATATGCATAAGGTCAAAGCAAAAGGAATTTTATCTGCCGTAAACGGCATGAACATTTACAGAGGATGTCAACACGGATGCATTTATTGTGACGCACGCAGTAAATGCTATCAGATGAATCACCGATTTGAAGATATTGAGGTGAAAGAAAATGCCCCGGAATTGCTTGAAAACGCTTTAAAAAGGAAACGCAGAAAATGTATGATTGGTACGGGTGCGATGAGCGATCCGTACATTCCCCTTGAAAAAGAACTGAAACTGACACGAAGATGTCTTGAAATAATCGACCGCTACGGATTCGGTGTAACCGTACAGACAAAATCGGCATCTGTTATGAGAGATATTGACCTGTTTACGAAAATAAACGATAAAAGCAAGGCTGTGTTACAGATGACGCTTACAACGGCAGACGAAAGCCTTTGCAGAATAATTGAACCGAATGTTTCCGTTACTAAAGAAAGATTTGAAACACTCAAGGCATTTCAGGAAAACGGTATTCCGAGTGTTGTGTGGTTTTCTCCGTTTTTACCGTTTATAAATGATACAAAAGAAAATATCGACGGACTTTTAAAGTATTGCATTGACGCAAAGGTTCATGGAATAATATGCTTTGGCATAGGTCTTACTCTGCGTGACGGTGACAGAGAATATTTTTACAGCCGGCTTGACAAACACTTTCCGAATATGAAAGAACGATACATTTATACATACGGAAATTCATATCAGCTTACGAGCGGTAACAATAATGTTCTGATGAACAGGATTTCAGAAGTTTGCAGAAATCACGGAATTATGTTCGGAGTTGAAAATGTGTTTTCGTATTTGCATAAGTTTGAAAGCAAAACCGAACAGCTAAGTCTGTTTGACGGAATATAGAAAAATAAAAAGATATACGGCAGAAAATTTTACCGTATATCTTTTGTTTTTTAAGTATTCACTGTTTTACAAATGTGATTTCATAGTCGTTATATTTAAGCACAACAGCCGAAATTTTACCGTTCTTTTGTGTGAGTGCGGCGGAAGTATTTGTTCCGTCATCAAATGACAAATTGACTTTGTCCGAAGCTGACACGGTATATTTTCCGCTGTGAGTTCCGTCATCCGGACTTCCCGGCGAAAGCCATAAAGTAAAAGTGCCGTCATCGGAAAATGACACAGAACCCTGATAAGCGCTGTAATTTGTGTTGTAAACCTCACTCATTTCAACCTCATCACCGCTCGAATTCTTTGCACCTTCGGGAACCCATGCAGACGAGGTAAGCTCGGCGGTTACTGACGGTGAAAGCACATTAACGGCAACGATTGCCGCAATGATAAATACGCAGGCGGCAATAACCGATGAAACGATTGCTGTTGTTTTCTTTTTCTTATTCTTCTTTTTTACAGCCCTGTTAGCCTCAAATTTTGCATAGTCAGGCTTTTTAACAGATTTTTTACTCATTTAATCACCGATATTTTACTTAAAGGATACAATAATTCCGCCGTAGTTTACGGTAATTTCAGCAGGAACATCACCGTTCCATTTGGTTACGGCAGCAATAACATTTTTATCGTTGGAATATGTTATTACAACGGAGTCGCCCTCAACAATGTACGCACCCGAATTTGCCGAGGCACTTGTGATTCCGTCAATGAATGTTCCGTCCTCATTAAAAGTAAATCCGCCGCTTGAATAAGCAGAGCCGAAAAGATCTCTCAAAGAATATTCTTCAGAAGAATTTTCGTCTTTTGCATAGTACGGAATAAGAGTTGCACTGAATTTTGGCTTTTGCTTCTCTCCGCTGATTGTCGGAACAACAATTTCACTGTCATTTGAAGATGTTTCGGCTGTGTATCCCTGTTCTGTCGGCTCTTGTGAAGCTTCACCCGATTTGGTTGCAGGCTGTGTGGTTTCGGATACAGAGTCGGAAACATTCTGTGTTGAGTTTGTATTATCGGCGGTTGTTGAAGCAGCCACAGTCGGTACTGTTGTTGCCGAATTATTATTTTTACCCGAAAGATTCATAAACAGGATAACCGCACCTGCAATTACTGCAACAAGTACAACAACACAAATAATTATTATCAATGATTTTTTTGAACTTTTAACTGCGTGTTTACCGCTCATTTTGCGTTCTTCCTTTCTTCAGCCTCTTTTTAAGCTTTAAAAGATAACTTCTTTTCATCATTTTTCCGTTATAGAAAATAAATTCATCACCGTCAGCCGATTCATCAATTTCAAGATCCGAATAATCTTCCGCAACAGGCTCTTCATCATCACGGAACTGACCTTTGCGTCTGTTCTCCATTTTCTTATCAATTGTCTTGCTCTTTGAATCCTTGTCAACAATCATTGAATACATATTCTTATAAACTGCGGAATTGATTATAAAAGATAAAATTGACGGAACAATGAACAATGCAAGAACAATTGTGAAAATGATGAGCAGTACCGGAGTAAAACTGCACATAAGCACCGTTGCGCAAACGAGAAATAAAATAAGAATTCCGAAAACTGCAAACAGATTGTGTTTAAGCTCACCGACTGTCATAAGTGCGCTGTTTTTGTAAATATCCTTCATCTTGATATCAAAAGTAACCGTCATAGGCGGAACATAGAAGAACATAAACAGAAAGAAAATTGCAATTAAAATACAAATAACAAGCGGAACATAAAACATTCCGTTCTTTGAACCGAGTCCGAGATAAAGAACAATTGAGTAGTAGCTGATAAAAACAGCGGCATACATCACAACGCCGTGTATGAGGAATCTGAGCAGATTTTCCTTTATTCCGCCGATGAAATTTGAGAAAACATCAACATTTTCCTCTCCCCTTACCATATGGGAAGTAACCTGAGTTACGCCAGCATAAAACGGAAAAAGCGGAATTATCGTAAGAAAATATATAAACATTGAATTAAGACCCGTAATGGTATTAATCAAAAAGAAAATTCCGAATATTACGGCAAACGGCAATGCAAAAAGCACATTCGTTAGCAAAAGTCGTGGTAAATTGTGAAACAATGACGAGAAAAATCCTGTCAATGCTACAGCGTTCTTTTCCGATGCCATAGCGCCCTCCAAAATTAAAAATTGAACGCTCCCGAAAACAAGCACCACAAAGCCGTGTCCAGCAAGGTTGAACAAAAGGTCATTATGAGTGCCGAAACAGATCGGGAACAAAAATCAATCACCTCATTTTTCAAAGAATTTGTTTGATGAGAATGACCGATTAAGCTGAAAAACATCTGTTTTGAAATTTCAAAAGCATATGCCGACAGCTTTACAAGTGCCAAACAGAACAAAAATGTTCCCGGCAATACAACAAGCAGATAAAAACCTGCTCCTTTAAGTGAATATGTAATAATAAGATATGCCGCAGTAAGTCCTGTTCCAAAGCCTTTAAATGCTGAAACAAACGGCAAAAACGGTATTCCCCACGGTGCAAGTCCCAAGAGGAATACAACTGTGAGAAATATAAAATCAGATGCAAAGCAGGCGCAAAATGTGCTGACGGCATTCTGACCGAGCCTTGCATCAAGATTTGTAGTAAACAGAAAATCAAGGGAATCAAGCATTTGCTTATCGGCTTTGGATGCATAAATTGAACCGAAAACAAGTCCGGTAAGAAAAGCCGAAACAAAGATAAGCACCACGGAATATCGCCTTATAAAAAATCTGACATCGACGGTGAAATTCCCTTTGATCTGCGAAAAAGATAACGCTTTTTAAAAGAAAATACAATGCTTTTCATAAAATACATTCCTCTCATTGGTTGTCCGTTAAAATATATGAGGAATGTATTCATTTTATGTTAAGGCAAAATTATTTGCCAAGCTTCTCTGCCCTCTTTGTACAAGCGTCCATGCCGTCAAGAACAGCCTCATAGAAGCCGTGTTCTTTAAGCTTATCCATAGCGGCAATTGTTGTGCCTCCCTTTGAGCAAACCCTGTCTATGAGTGTTTCAACAGGCTCACCGCTGTCACGGAGCATTGCTGCCGAACCCTCAAGAGTTGCACAGACAAGGTTCATGGCCTTGTCATAGTCTATTCCGCAATTCTTTGCGTAATCAGCCATAGCCTTTGCAAAAAGATAAATATAAGCAGGGCTGCTGCCGTTTACCGCAATTATTTCATTCATATGGCTTTCGTCAATATATTCGCAAACACCGCTGCCTGCAAACATATTGTAAACGATTGTTTTGTCATCATCGCTGATATTCTCAGACGGACAAAGGGCTGTTGCACCCTTTTTGAGCAAGAGAGGCGTATTAGGCATAACCCTTACAACAGGGCAGTCACACTCAAGACCTTTTCTTACATATGCAATAGATATGCCTGCGGCAATTGATACTACGGTTTTGGCTGTTGTAATGCTGTTTTTGAGGGACTCAAGAACTTCGGGATAATTCTGCGGCTTGACTGCAAGAACAACAATTGAGCTGTTCTTTGCAATTTCATCGGCAGATGTCATTACATTTGCACCCATATTTTTCATAGCGGCACACTTTTCTTCGCTTACATCAAAAACATTGATAAAATCAGCCTTGCCGTCGTTTTGTGCCATAAGACCTTTTATAATGGCTGTTGCCATATTGCCTGCGCCTATGAAACCTATTTTTTTCATTTTAAGACCTTCTTTGCAAAAATTAATATCAGATACCGAAACTCGGGTTTGAGTAACATGAGAAATGGAATTTGTGATAATTGTGCTGACCGTCACGGTCATAATCGCCGTAGAGGAAGGTTTCCGCCTCGTCAACTCTTCTGTACAAAAGTCCCCAATAGCAAGAACCTGCCGCATGGTGGTACTGCAAAAGTGCATCAATGAGGTTCTGCTTATTGACATTATTCAAATCTCTTGAACCGCCCGAAGCAGAAACATAATCCTTGTGGATATATCCTGTTGTGCCGTTTGAAAGCTTAACTTTATACCAGTTTGTGTTATAACGCTTGCCGTCAACAAATTTAAGTTTTGTTCCGTAGTTCATACGGGTAACAACGGAGTAGTTAGTTCCTGCACCTCTTCTGAGGTTTACATCTGAACCTGTAACCGTACCCGAAGCGCCTGCTTTGATAGTACCGCTTGAACCTGTGTTCAAGAGAACAGACTGAAGTTCGGAATCATTGTAGAACACACCGCTGCCTACATTGTATGCAAAGCACACAAGTGCGTCAAACTGTCGCTGATTGAACTTTATACCGTTATTTACAAGGTAGGAATTTGTTGTGGTGGTATATCCGCCCTTGTTCACGGTCTGGCAAAGATAAGCATATGCCTGATTTGAAGTTATGTTGTTGTAGAACTGTTCGCCTGAAATTACAACCTTACCGTAACCGAGTGTAGGATCGGTTGTAATGCTGTCTGCTGTGACTTTCGAGAGAAATCCCTCATAGTTTGCAATAAGCTTGATTACCTCGTCACTCGCTCTGCGCTCGGCACAGGCTGTGGTGGCTTTATTGGTTGTTGAGGTTACAAACACCTCGCCCTCACCGCCGCCTGCCGTAGTGTAATACTTTGATTCGGTTTTAAATTTAGAATATGCTTTTACAGACCATTTTCCTGATTTTGAAAGCTTTTGTGTACCTGTCCAGATATAGGAGTTACCGTCTTTAACCTTATTTTTTGCGGTGACCTTATAAGAGGTTGAACCATTTGTAACTACAAAATACACGCCTACCCTGTCTGTGTCGGTAATAGCCTTAAAGCTTACATTTGAATTAAGCGGAGCGGAGTTTGGTGACGCATAGCAGAAACGCACACTCTCCCTCGGCATAACATGAATGAGACAGGTTGCCGCACCGTATGATGTTGAGGCAGTGATTGTTACATAGCCCTTGCCTACCGTGTCAACAACACCGTTCTTAACTGTTGCGATTTTCGTATTTGAACTTGACCATGTGACGCCGCTTGTGCTTGATTTCAAAAGCATTGACTTCTGCCACGGAAGATTTACATTGCTGTTGGATATATTTACAGATGAACCGGATTTTACGGTAATTTTGCAGGTTGCAGAATGCGAACCGCTTTTCGCAGTAATTGTTGCAGAGCCTGCTTTCTTGGCTGTTACAATACCACGAGAGTCAACGGTTGCAACGCCTGTATTTGAGCTTGACCATGAAACACTTCCGGACGCTGTTGCAGTAATTGCAAATCTGTTGCCTGTGAAAATTGATTTGCTTGATACGGAAAGTTTAACAGATGAACCTGTTGACGGTTTTGCGGTTGTAGGCCGAGTCGTTGTAGGCTGTGTCTGACTGTTCATCTTAACAAAGTCTTTCTTTACATAGCCTGTTTTTGAATTTGATGTAAGCTTAATATTATACCAATCATTGTTATAAAGCTTTGTGCTTACAAAAGTAACCTTTGTATTTACTCTCATACACTCAACAATCGAATAGCTTGTGCCTGCTCCGCTTCTGAGATTTACATAATCGTCTGTTATATAACCACTTACAGTTGACGCTGACGCAGTCGGCTGAGTTACAGGTTTGGTTGCCTTTGTTGTAGGTTGTGTTGCCTTTGTTGTAGGTTGGGTTGAACTGTTCATTTTTACATAGTCTTTCTTTATGTAACCTGTTTTAGCAGTTGAAGTAACCTTAACCTTATACCAGGCGGAGTTGTAGAGTGAAGTGCTTACAAAAGTAAGCTTAGTATTCTTTCTCAGGCAATCAACAACAGAATGATTTGTGCCTGCTCCGCTTCTGAGATTTACATAATCATCAGAAACATAGCCTGTTACGCTTGATGCCGTTGCCGAAGAACTTACGGCAACATATTCCTTTGTAACATAGCCTGTCTTTGAATTTGATTTAAGCTTGATTTTGTACCACTTTGAGTTATAGAGCTTTCCGTCAACAAAAGTAAATTTTGTGTTCTTTGCCATACAGGTTATAACCGAATAATTCGTGCCTGCACCGCTTCTCAGATTTACATACGATGCATTTATATATCCTGATGCGCCTGCTGATACGCTTGCGGAAACCTCCTCGGTTGATTGAGCCGCATTAGCCGAAAATGCAGTTATTGCAACAGCACCTACCGATACTGCCATAAGAACCACAAGGACTATGCAGACTATGCGGACAAACAATTTTTGCTTTTTCATTTAAGTACACCTTCTCAAAACTTCTTTGAATTATAATTACTTGTGAAAATTACCGAATATTTTACCTCTTAATCTGCGAACATACTGCATAACAAAGACGGTAATTGCATAATCATAGAGCAAAAAGAAAATATTTCCGGCAATCAAAAATGCCCACGGAACATAAAAACCGAAAACGGTAAATTCATCTGTCGGAATTGACAACAGCCATGTTGCAACAAAGAACGAACCGATGGCGGCAACATTAAATACCGCAAACTTGAGTATGTATTGAACTGCCCTGTTTTTGATTTTAAATTCAAAAGCACCCTTTAAAATGGGATAATAGCCAAAAGTGCAATGAAATATATAACAGCCTCTTTATCGCCCGCAAGGAGCGTTGAAAGCACGGCAGTTACACAAAACACACCGATTGCCCATCCATAACCGTATTCAACAACTATGCAGGAAATGAGAATTCCTGCAAGGCAGGGCAAAGCGTATGTTCCGATCGGAACGAGAGATGTCATCATCATAAAAACGAGTGAGAGCGCCGCAATAATTCCGCAAACCGCAATACGCATTGTCCCCTTTTTGATACCGTTTTTCTTCATATTAACATCCCATTCTGCAACAATCACACAAGCAGTTTGCACACATCATTCCTGCACAAACATCGCAGAAGGATGAGCCTGTTGCGTTAGGATTTGTTTGAGTATAACCGCCGTAGTTGTATGCTCTCTGGCTCTGCATATTGTTAAGAGCGGCTCGGTATTCCGTGTTGTTGGGGTCCATATTGCACGCAGTTGTGAAATATGAAAAAAGCCTGTTCAGACCAACCTCTGCGGTATGCAATCATGCCCTTGAGATAATGCCATTCGGCGGTTCTCATCGACTGTGCTGTGTTTTCAAGAATCTGATCGGCCTGATCAAGAAGTCCTCTCTGAATGTAAATTCTTACATTGTAGAACTGTGAGCTTGAAGAATTTGCGTTATATGACGAACTGCCTGTTGAGCCTGTACCCTTACCCTTCTGACGCATCGATTAATCATATCGTATGCCTCATTAATCTCCTTCATTTTCTGCTCCGCAACATCCGCAAGAGGACTGTCGGTGTAGTTATCGGGATGATATTTTTTAGCAAGGTTTCTGTACGCTGCTTTTACTTCTTCATCGGTAGCTGTTTCAGACACACCGAGAACCTCATAAGGATTATTCATTATTGACCTCCGTATCAAGTTTGCTTGTTACTCTGTTTTGTGATGCAGGAAATCCCAAAAGCATCATATTATCTAAAATTCCCTTAAAATCGGTAAAGTTCAAAAGATTGTAGGCATCATATGCCCTTGCAAGTGACTGATTCAGCACCGCTTTTATAAAATCCGATGATTTTACCTCACCTGTTTTCTTGTTTACAAACGGATTAAATCCGTTTGATTTGATATCTTTTTCTATATCATCTGCGGCATCGACAAGATAAATCCACCTGCCGATATGATAGCCGAATTCATAGAGAACTCTTTTTTGAATTTCATCATGAGCCTCAGCCGACAATACAGCAGCGAGCATTAATGCCGTTGGATGAGCCGACATATCTACAGACGGCTTTTCCGAATGTTCAGCATCATACTGCATTTTCATCATATCAGAAACCGCTTTGTCCATATCGGGATACTTATCTGCCGCCTTTTTCCTCTCGATGAGAAAAGAAAGGCTTTATGATTCTGCACAACAGCTTTTTAAAAATCCGCTGTCCTGAATATCATCAATGATTTTATAATAAACCGATATCATTGAAAATGCGGCAGCCTTTCTGTATGCGTCACCCGAATCTGTTGCAAACTTGCATTTTTTAAGAGGATTACAGGTGCATCTGCCGTCTTTAAAGCCTTTGCATGAGCGGTTAAGCGACATTAAAAGCATTGCATAAAATGTGCAGTCATAGCTTAGCGTAAATCTTGTAAACACGGAGTAATCCTTACCCATTTGCCTGCAAAGACCGCAATACACAGCCTTATAAGCCTCGGATTCACGAACAAGCAGTTCGCTCTTTTGAATCTGCAAATAACCAAACACGGATTTTCTCCTTTATACAATAATACATAGTATATTGTACAACAAAACAGAGTTAAAAGCAACAGAATAACGGTATATTCTTTGGATAATCAGCCAAAATGAGCTTATCAACGGGAAATGTTGCAAAAATTTTCTTCTCATATTATAATCATAGTGCAGATGTTCTCTTCTGTTAAGAATTGAATGTCAAAAATTATTTGCAAAACTAAAAAGGAATTTGCATATTATGAATGTTTACGATTTTGACAAAACGATCTACTATGGGGACTCAACAGCCGACTTCTATTTATTCTGCCTTAAAAGGCATAAAAAAATACTCACTCTTGCCCCATCGCTTTTGGGAGCATTTTTAAAATTCTATGTATTCAAAAAAGGTACAAAAACTGATTTTAAAGAAAAAATGTACAGATTTCTTACCTATTGCGATACTGAAAAGGATGTAAATGATTTCTGGAAGGAATACATAGGAAATATAAAACCGTTTTACCTTACAAAAGAAAGATGATGATGTAATTATTTCGGCGTCACCCGAATTTTTGCTGAAACCCGTTTGCAAAAGGCTCAAAATAAAAAACCTTATGGCGTCAAAGGTAGATATGCACAGCGGAAAATATTCGGGTGTAAACTGTCACGGCAAGGAAAAGGTAAAACGATTTTATGAGGCTTTTCCTGACGGAAAAATTGACAACTTTTATTCGGACAGTTACAGTGATTCGCCACTTGCGGAGATTGCAGAAAAAGCTTTTATGGTTGACGGCGACAAGGTTGAAGGTTGGATATTCTTTAAATAATTTTTACGGAGCAGAAATCTGTTCCGTATTTTTATTTTTTCGGGTTGCCAAAACATTGAGCCGTGTTTGTCTGTGTCCGACAAGTGTTTCAACGGTTTTATCTGTTTAAATAGAAAAATTGCTATATGTCATACTTCCGTCCTCGCCAATACGGCTTGTTCATCGTCATACTTTCATCAACGCTCTCCCTAAAAACAGTTGTTTTCTTCTATCCACTTTTATTTTTACGGTTACTCTCTCCCCGTCATATTCACTAATACAAATTGATATAACGGTAACTTGCGAGTGACGGTGATTGCTATATGTCAAACTTCCGTCCTCGCCAATGCGGCTTGTTCATTGTCATACTTTCATCAACGCTCTCCCTAAAAACAGTTGTTTTCTTCTATCCACTTTTGTTTTTACGATTACTCTCTCCCCGTCATATTCACTAATACAAATTGATATAACGGTAACTTGCGAGTGACGGTGATTGCTATATGTCAAACTTCCGTCCTCGCCAATGCGGCTTGTTCATCGTCAAAGTGTCATCAACGCTCTCCCTAAAAACAGTCCACCGGACTGTTTTCTTAACGGTCGCCTTCAAGTCCCGTCATCGCTTGCTGGTACAAATTAAAAGAGGATTGATACTAAAGCATCAATCCTCTTTTAATGGTGCGAGTGACGGGACTTGAACCCGTACGTCGTGAAACACACGCCCCTCAAACGTGCCTGTCTGCCTATTCCAGCACACTCGCATTTATTAGATTTTTGTCGGTTTCTCAACTCAACAATCAAGATTATATCATAAGGTATTCAACTTGTCAACACATATTTGAAAGTTTTTTCAATTTTCTTACATAATTTTTTCTCTATCTGCAAAAAACGCATAAAAACTGAAACTTTATGCTTTTACAAAAATGACATCGGGATAGGCGGTATCCCGACATCATCCTATTTTCTGGCAATCAGCCGAGAATTTTTTCTGCAACTTTTGGCAATTCATCGAACGAACTGATTGTATATTCGGAATTTTCCGTTGTACCGAATCCGTATGATGCAAACACAAACGGAATTTCTGCATCTTTGGCGGCAAGCTGATCGCCGATTGTATCGCCGAGATACACAGCCTTATCAATGCCGTTACGCCCCATAACAAGCTTTATATTCTCACCTTTTGTCTGATTGGTTCTGCCCGACATTTCAAAATCGGAGAAATATTTTTCAAGCTTATGAGCAAACAAAATGCCTCTATATATCCGCATTGACAATTGCTGATTATGCCGAGAAAATAATTCTTTGAAAGAATTTCAAGTGTACTTTCAAGATTATCATACAAATGACCGCCCGTTTTGCGAAGTGACGGAATTTGTTCCGCACAACACTCCTTTACAATTGCGACCGAATTTTCAAGTGTAAGCTCAGGCAACATTATTGACGCAATCTGTTCAACCGTCTTTCCCATATAGCTGTTCATTTCTTCAAGTGTAATTTGCTTTGTTGTTTCTTTATGTTTTTTAAGTATATCGTTCCACACAGGCAAAATCACATCACAAGTGTGCCACAATGTGCCGTCAAGGTCAAATAAAACTGCTTTTTTCATAAATTCATATCTCCAAATTAAATATGTTTAACGGACTCCCGTTGCCAAAACGATATTATCACAACGGATTTTGGTTGTCAAGTTATGGTGCTGTAGATATGTTGCTTTACTTGTGGGCGTTCGGTAAATGCCCTACTGACTACAAAAAAATTATGTGGTAAAAAACAAGTCCCGTCATCGCTTGCTTGCATAAAAATAGAAAAGACTTGATACGCAAGGTATCAAGTCTTTTCTATGGTGCGAGTGACGGGACTTGAACCCGTACGTCGTGAAACACACGCCCCTCAAACGTGCCTGTCTGCCTATTCCAGCACACTCGCATTTATCTCTCACTTTTTTCGTGAGCAGTATTGATTATACGGTAAAACTGAATTTTTGTCAATACTTTTTTAAAAGTTTTTTAATATTTCTTTTCCCTTTCCCCTGCATCGGATTGCAACACAGGGGAAAGGTTTTAGATTCTAAATAAATCAGTTTTCCGAACTTGTACCCTTTTTGACCTGCTTTTCAAACTTATCAAGACAGGTATTCCAGTTATCGTATGACGGATCGTTACGCTTATCTTTGAAGAGCTTTGTATCGTCAAGATACTTTCCGATATAATTTGTCAGCTTCACAGCACCTTTGTAGTTAAGGTGATCGCCTTTATCCTTTGAATCCTTTTTCCAATCAATCGGGATATCGTCACGGAGCAAATTGGTGTCGATATAATCAACACCGAGATCCTTTGAAACCGCTTCCATAGCATTATGTCGCTGATAGTTCCAGTTCTTTGTGCTTGGGGTACTTATCAGCACAAGTTTTGTACCGTGCTTTTTACAGAATTTCGCAATTTCTTTGAGATACTTTTTGTTGGTAGAAAGTATCGGTGCAGAAACATCGGAATACTTCATATATTCCTTGATAGCCTTATCTGTCGCAGGCTTAGACTTTTTAGTAAAGTAATAACCTTTGTTATTCTCGTTCGCAGTATATTCAACTGTAGCCGAAAAATCCTTGAGCTGAAGATTCTTCCAACGGTCATGATATCTGAACACAGGGAAAATCTGCTCTGCCTTATATGTGATTTCATCCTCAAAATAAGATTTTCTGAAAATCGCATTGGTTTCAAGGAACACAATCTTCGGACTTTGTTTTTCAAAAGTTTTTTTCAAAAATTCCATTGAGTACACAAGCTTTTGAGCCGGAGAAGAAACATCATACGAGGTAATTCCGTAATCCCTCCAGATATAGAGCGGAATGAACGAATGATACACCTCGCTGTCACCGATAAATACAGTGTCAATACTGTCTTTAGGTTCACTGAAAATACCGTTTGCTCTCGGATAATGAATGCCCGCCGCCTTGTCATTTGACTTTGGCTGAAATATGAGTGAGGACACCTGAAGTAATCCGAGAAGTATTGCAACAAACAGGACACAGCTGACAATTCTCTTAATTATTTTCTTCATAATCAGACCTCCTTAGAAGTTCGCATAAATCGGATCAACGGGAACATAGCCCTTGCCGTAAGCACCGAAGATTATGATGAACATAATAAGAGCGTAAACAGCCGCCCATCTTATAACAACATTTCTCTTTGCAATTGCACCACGCACACATATTCCCTTTTCATTGAGAACGCTGATTACAAAAATAAATGCAAGCGCAATAAGCACGATCATAACATCATGCATATCAATTTTCAGCTTTTTCATAAGCTCATAGTTAAGGCTTGAAAAGCTGAAATCGGTCACCATTTTTCCAAACATTGAAAGACCTGTTGTAAGTCTTTCTGCTCTGAAAAACATTTCGCCGATAACAACAAGTATGCCTGTACGAACTATCTGAAACACTTTGTACGCAAAGCATTCGGAATTGATGTGAAGCTTTTTATTGAATGCGGTAACCGCAGGGGCAATGATGTTGCCCGACAGAATAAGCACAAAGTGGTACATACCGAAGAATATGTAACCCCACGCAGAACCGTGCCACAGTCCGTTGCAGAACCATACACAGAACAACGCTATGCTTCCCGCAAGCAACGGACCAAAGTGGTTGCCGAGCTTTTTGCGTGCGGAAGATGTAAGATTTTTCATCGGCTTTGACATGGTGACGGGATAGAAGATATAATCCTTGAACCATGTGCCGAGTGTGATATGCCACCTTTTCCAAAATTCTGAAATTGATTTTGAAAAGAAAGGTCTTTGAAAGTTTTCGGGCATTGTAACGCCGAAAATCTGAGCAACACCCATTACGGCATCCATTGTACCGGAGAAATCGCAATAAAGCTGAATTGTATAGGCAATTGCTCCGAGAGCGATTATTCCGCCCTGATAGTCATCGTAATGGCTGAAAATCTGCTTAATCATAGGATTAAGTCTGTCAGCGATTACGAGTTTTTTCATAAGACCGAAAAGAATACGGATTGCACCGAGTTTTAAGTTTTCAAACTCAATTTGCTTTACATTCCACAGCTGATTGGCTGTCTGACCGTAACGGCAGATAGGACCTTCTACAATCTGCGGAAAGAAAGACATAAACAACGCAAGTCTTAATATGTTGTCATCGGCTTTAATAAGTCCTCTGTAAACATCAAAGAGGTACGATACAGCCTGCAAAGTAAAGAATGAAATACCAATCGGCATTATATAACTCGGAATATCAAACTGAATCGGAATATTCAAAAGCAATAACAGCGAATTTACATTTGTTGTAAAAAACGGTGAGTATTTGATTACAAGCAGACCGCCTATCATAAGTACGGCGGCAAACAACAGAACTCTGCGACTGCGGTGGAGATAGACCTTTTTAAGAGCCTTTTTCTCCTCCTTAGGCACAGCCTTTAGCGCCGCACTTTTTTGCGTTTGAATCCTGTCAAGCCACAAGCCGAAATAATGGACGCCCATTATTATCAGGCATAAATAGGCAATCAACTGACCGCTTATCAGCCAAAAGAAAGCAAAGCTTGCAATAAGCAGAAAATACTTTCTTGCTTTTTGCGGAATGACGGCATACACAACAACTGAAACAGGCAGAAAAATGGCAAGAAACGCTACCGAAAAATATGAGGTCAGCGTATCAAGACTGCCCGCCATCAGTAATGATGGAAGATCCATCTTATTCCTCCTCTTGGAGTCTTTCAATCATACTCCACATTGCCTTTACTGAATTAAAGTTTGCAGGAACAACTTCCACTGCAGGAACTGTCACATCAAAAGCGTCCTCAATCTCAGCAATAAGAGAAATGATTGAAAGAGAGTCAAGATAGTGACCGTCAATAAGGTTTTCGCAGCCTTCGTAATCTACATCCGGTTTAATGTCCTCTAAAATCTCAATAAGTTCATCCATTTTAATTCGTTTCCTTTCTGTAATTGGGTTTGTTTAAATTAAATGTTTCAAAGGAATCACGGACGCAAAGATATGTTCCGTCCTCCTTTTTTATATAAACCGAGGGAATGTCACGACTTAAAAACAAAGAAATTCCCTCTGTCATACAATAAGCGCCTGTGTTTTCAAAACAAATTACATCACCGATTTCAATATCAGGCAAAGAAATCTGTTTTGCGATTATATCATTCATTGAACAAAGCGAACCGCAGATATTCCATGATTCGGTACACGGCTCGGTTTCTTTTCCGCAAACCGAAAGGTATGGCTGTTTCATTGCCATATGCTGACCGTAGTACACAATATGGTTCATTCCGCCGTCAACAAGAAGGTAGTTCTCCCCTTTGTTGCACTTTTTATCAACGATATGCGTGTAGTATTTACCGCAGATTGCGGCAATGCTTCGTCCGAGTTCAAGCGTGATTTTCGGCTTTGAAGTCATCTCATTCAAAAGCTGTGCAAATCCGCCGATAAGCTCGTCCTCATTTATGGTATCTTCCTTGAAATAGGCTGCAGGAAATCCTGTGCCGTATTCAAGCTCTTCTGCGGAATAATCATATTTCTCTTTAAGAAGAATAAGAAGATTGTCAAGTTTGTCAATTTCTCTCTTGAGTTTTTTAAGAGGGTTTTCTGTGTTCCTGAAAAGAACTGAATACCGAGTATGTCAAGATATTCAAATTCGTTTCTTTTTGAAATAATTTCTTCGATTTCATCGGAATTAATTCCGAACTGACTTCCGTTTGTAAGTCTTAAAAGCAAAGAAATTTTCTTTTTATATTTTTCGGACAATTCTTTGAAAAGATTAAACTGTGTAAGTGACTCTACGGTGAATATTCTGTCGCATTTTCCGTTTGCAATCATATTTTCCATAACTTCGGGGGTTTTGTACACACCCGAAATCACCATCATTTTATCGGGAATATCAAGTAAATCGCAGATTTCAGCCTCACCCGGTGAGCAGATTTCAAAGCGGTCAACATCATTTTCAAGTTCTGCCGTAATAAATGTGTTCGCCTTGATTGCATAGCAGATTGCAACATCTTCGGGAAGCATTTTTCTGAGATATGCTACTCTGTCTTTGAGAGTTTTTACATCAAAAACATAGAATGCAGTTTTGTTCTGCTTTAATATTTCGTTCATTTTCTTCTGCCCCCTGCAATTTCAGCAAGCTTTTTACGGTCAATTTTGCCGTTCTTTGTTAGCGGCATTTCATCAACCTTGCGGATAACGCCCGGAATCATAAACGCAGGCAAATCCCTTGACATTGATGCGGCAAGCTCGTCCTTTTCAATTGAGCCTACGAAAAAGCCCTTGAGCCTTGATTTTTTCTCATCAAAAATACAACAGCATTGCTCAACACCATCAACGGCTGACATCTCACGCTCGATTTCCTCAAGCTCTATGCGATGTCCCATATATTTAATCTGAAAATCCTTTCTTCCGCTGAAAATAAGCTCGCCGTTTTCGTTGTATCTTGCAAGGTCGCCTGTTCTGTAAATTAATTCGGGATAGTACGGATTAAGCGGATTCTGAACAAAAACCTTTGCATTCTGTTCGGGATTTGAGTAGTAACCGAGTGCAAGAGCAGTACCTCTCACGCAGATTTCACCGACTTTGCCAACCTCTGAAATTCTGTTATTATTCTCATCAAGAATAATAACATCTTCATTCGGGAACGGTTTGCCTATCGGAATACCGTCTGCATAGTCGCAATCGTTGTCGAGAATATGGTATGTGCAGTTACAGGTGATTTCCGTCGGGCCGTAAAGGTTGACATACTTTGCATTTGGAAGATGTGAACGGAAATTTTTAAGCGCCTTGAGCGGCATAACCTCACCGCTGAAAAGAATCTTATTAACGGTTTCGGGAGTTCTGTAGTCAAGCGCATGGAATGTGCTGATAAGGCAGAGAGCCGAAACAGCCCATATCATAACAGTAATCCTGCGGTCACATATGAAATCAATGAGTTCGGCAGGAGCGGAGAACATTCTCCTCGGCACAACAACAAGAGTTGCGCCTGTTTTAACAGCCGAATAGATATCCTTGACGGACACATCAAAATCAAACGGTGCTTGATTTGCTATTACATCGTTATTATCAATGCCGAATATTTCGGTAAAATGGTCAATAAAGTCAATTACACTTCTGTGACACACAACAATTCCCTTTGGAGTGCCTGTTGAACCGGAAGTGAAATTAACATAAAGCGGATCTGTATCAATTTTATGGTTGCGGATTTCGCCAAGCTTTGAATAATCAGGCTCCAATTTTGCCAAATCTTCGAAGGTCACAATTTTTCTTTCAGAGAAATATTCTTTCGCTGTTTCAAGCAAGCTTTCAGAAGTTACAATCACCTTTGGATTGAGTACGGAAACTGTGGTCTGAAGTCTGTTCTGCGGAAGCTCCGTGTTGAGAACAGAATAAAATCCGCCTGCGTACACGGTTGCAAAAAATGCCGCTACCGCATCGGCGCATTTTTCCATATATATGCCTACTGCATCTCCCGATGCGATAAGTTCAGAAAGGGCGGTTCCGACAGATGAGCTGAGTTTTACAAGCTCGGAATATGAATAGGAAACCTTTTCGTCAGTTACCGCACATTTTTCGGGAAAGTATTCGGCTGAGTTTTCAAGATAAGCCAGCACACTGCTGTTCATAGCTGCACCTCATTATATATCTGTATATTAATTATCCAATTATAAATTCGTTAACCAAATATTATATATTGCAAACGCATTACCATAATACCACAAAATTCGTCAAAAAGCATCACAAAAATGTCACAAGTAAGCGATTATTTGTATTTTCAGCAATTTGCACAAATAATCAGTCAATAATCGGCAGTTTCACTTCAAATACGGCACCGTCAAGGTAGTTATACGCTGTTACGCGCCCTTGTGAAGATGTATAATCTCATTTGCAAGCGACAGACCGATGCCCGTTCCGCCGTCACTGCCTTTGTAGAATCTGTCGAAGATATGTTCAATATCATCACGGTTTATACCGTTACCGTCATCCTTAAATCGGATATAAACATATTTCTGATTGGTTTCGCAGGCAACAGTAATTTTCTTTTTGAATATTTCAGACCGTTTATTATGATATTTCGGAATGCCCTTGCCATTTGATCTTCATCACATTTCACATAAATTTCTTCATCGGGAAATTCAGGCACAATGCTTATGCCGTTCATCTGCTGAACAGCATCAAGTGACCGAAAACAATCGTAAAGAACCTCTTTTTATGTCAAGCTTTACAAGGTCAAGCTTAAAATGTCGTGAATCAATTTTTGAAATTGAAAGAATTTCCTCAACAAGACCTGTCATTCTCTCGGTTTCCTGCATAATTATGTCTGCGGCATTTTGCGGATCTACAACATCCATTTCAATGCCCTCGGCATAGCCTTGAATTGCCATGAGAGGGGTTTTGAGTTCGTGAGAAGAATTCTGAAAGAATCTGCGCTGAGTTTTCTGTGACTCCTCAATTTTAACACCGAGTCTGTAACCGATTATGCTCATCACAACAATTGCGCAAAGAAAAATTGCTGAAATAAGCCAGTTGAGTGAACGGGTATATTTTACGATATGGTCGATATTTATGTACATTAAATACACAGGCGAATCGTTTTCATCGGATTCTGCATCGTCCCAATAATCATAATTCTGCGGTTCTTCATAAACGGTAAATACATAATAGCCGTTATCTGTTTGAAGTGTATATATTTGTTCTTCGGATATATTATGATTCTTAACCCATTCGGTGAGTTCGTATGTACTTTTTAATGAAGTTGAATTTGAGCCGACAAGGCTGTTGCCCTCGGAGGTATTTTTGTCATTAAGAGCGTCTGTTACATCAATATAGTAAATATCCGAGGTGAAATACGAATCCTGATAACCGCTTTCAAACTTTTTTTGAAGAGTTGATTCTTCATTGGAATCTTCTTCATAATAATCCGAAGGATCATCTTCGCTCTCGTCGTTGCTGTTAGAAATATAATGCTGATAATCAATTTCGTATTCAAGAGCGTCCTCTGCCTCACTTACGAAGTGGGACGGCAAAACTATATTTAAAATTCCTGCAAATGCGAAAAAAAGTAAAATCATTGACGACCATACAATAATCAAAATACGGAATTTTATGTGTTTCACTTTTTATCCTCCGCAATGCTTATTCTGTAACCAAAGCCCCATATCGTGCCTATGCTGACATTACTGCCTGCAAGGCTTAACTTTCTGCGTATTCTTCGCAAGGTTTCATCTGTTACACGGGTTTCAACTTCGGTATCGAATCCCCACACACCTTCAAGAATTTCTTCTCTTGAAAATGCCTTTTCGGTTCTTTTAACATATATGTAAGCATTTTAAGTTCTGTTTTGCTCAAAAGAAACAGGCTTGCCTTTGCAATAAAGGCAGTTTTCCTGTGCCGAAAATCTAAGATTTCCGATTTTAATATCCGAAAGCTCCTGACCTGTCACCTTTTTGGTGTTCATATCCATTCTTCTTAAAAGGGATTTTACTCTCATTAAAAGGGTTGTAAGTCTGAACGGCTTTGTCAGGTAATCATCGCCCCCGAGGGTTATTCCCCTTACATAGTCATATTCGGAATCTTTTGCGGTCAGCATAATTATAGGAACATCCGTTATCGTTCTGAGCCGACGGCATATTGTCAAGCCGTCTGTTCCGGGCATCATTATATCAAGAATTACAAGTTCACACGGTTTTTTAAGGAATTCCTCCATAAGCTCGTCACCTAGGTTTCAAATGCGGTAACGCTGTAACCGTCACACTCAAGAAACTTTGTAATAAGGTCACGAATGTTCTTTTCATCATCCGCAATATAAATTGATGCACCCATAGTAAAAATACCCTTTCGAACAGAACCGCAAGTTTTAAGTATAATTTTTATCACAATCATATGTATTATACCAAATTTCAAAGTAAAAATCCACCGAGAAATGAATATGAATTGTAATAAAAGTGTCACAAAATGTATTAAACAGAGTAATTGCAATGAAAATTTTTTTGAAGTTGACAAAATAAAAAAATTATAGTATAATTTCTGAAATATATAATGGTTTAATTGGAAACGCACATTTCTCCTTAAGGAAATGATAACGAACAACACTTATATGTTTACTAAGTTATCATTTTTATAAAGGAGATTTTTTATGCCAAAAACTAAATTTCAGGAAGTTATTTTTACGATTATCATGGTGTCCTTTATGGTTTATGCCATGATTTGCTACAACACAGCTCTTAATATCGGCGAAATGAAAAACGAAGTTTTTCTTTCCGCCTTCAAAGAACTTTCTTTTATGGGGCCGATTGCATTTATTCTTGACTTTTTCATTATCGGTCACATTGCCAAAAAGCTTGCTTTTAAGATTGTAAACCCTGCAAAGGATAATCCTTTCTTCCTTGTACTCGCAATTTCTGCAATTTCGGTTATCTTTATGTGTCCTCTTATGAGCCTTGCTGCCACTCTTATTTTCAAAAATGCGGGTGTTAAGATTATTTCGGTATGGCTTGAAACTACCGCACTCAACTTCCCTATGGCACTTTGCTGGCAGTTGTTTTTTGCAGGCCCGATTGTCAGATTCATTTTCAGACATATTTTCAGAAGGTCACTTACAGCAGACAACACACATTGATTACACAATTACAAATAAAAATGCTCTGTACCGTTTGATTTGGTACAGAGCATTTTTGTTTTTGCATGATTTTTAATCTTCAAAAAGCGAATTCATCAGATTTTTAATTTTTTCTTTTCTGGCTTTTGTTTCATCGCTGTTCAGAAAATAGCTGTTTTCCTGAAAGTTGATTACATCGCCTTCTTTGATATTTTTCGGCAGGGCTTTAAGTTCAAGATTCACCATATCGCCGTTTTCACACTCGAGAACAGCCTTGTCGCCTTCTATTCTGTCAACAATAAATTTTTTCAAGCTTATTCATCCCTTTTCATTGAAGTTTGTCCCGTTTTGATTGTCACACCTGAACCCTCGGTTGAAATAACAACTGTTCCGTTTTCATCGGTTCTGTATGTTTCAACTCCAAATTCATCAAGCAACTTTAATGTGCTTTTGTGCGGATGTCCGTAGCTGTTATCCTTGCCGAGTGAAATAACCGCATATTTTGGATTTACCTTTTCAAGCAACGCTTTTGTTGTTGAGGTTCTGCTTCCGTGATGACCTACTTTAAGAACTTCTGCACTCATATCTGCCGTAACGGTTTCAAGCTCTTTCTTTTCGGCATCTCCGAGGAACAGAAAGCTGTCGTTTTTATAAGTTATTTTTAGAATTACAGAGCAATTGTTCAGATTATCCTCGTCAATTGTTACGGGAGCAAGAATATTTATGCTGAAATCGTTGTCATCAATAATATTCATACCCGCTTTGGCTGACTTGACTTTAAGCCCCTTGTCTGCAATTGCCGTGAGCAGATTCTCATAGGTCTTGGTTGTGGTTGTAACCTTAGGCATATAAATTTCGCCGATATTATTATGCTTTACAACATAAGCCATTGAACCGATATGGTCGGCATGAGGGTGAGTTGCAACGAGATAATCAATATTTGTGTATCCGAGATTATTGATATATTCGGTAATACTTTTGCCATACATATTTTCGCCTGCATCAATCAGCATACACTTTTGATTCGGCAGTTCAATAAATATGCTGTCACCCTGTCCGACATCAAGGTAATGAACCGATAATGTTCCGATTTCTGAAACAGTTGTTTTGCTTTCCGAATCGGAACCGTTCACATTGATATTGATTGAACACGAACAAAGTGCAAGACAGATTACCGCAAACAATGCAGTAATCTTTAAAATCAATTTTGAATTAATTTTAATTTTTAACACCTCACAATTCTGAGTCTTATTGTACAATAAACAAGTCAATATTTCAAGAACAGAAAAAGGAGAGCCTTTGCGACTCTCCCCTTTCAATTATCATTATGCGGTTTTGCCTGTATAAAGCTGATAGTATCTGCCCTTTTGTTCAAGAAGCCGTTCGTGTGAACCACGCTCGATGATTCTGCCCTTTTCAAGAACCATAATACAATCTGAATTCTTGATTGTAGAAAGTCTGTGGGCAATAACAAAGGTTGTTCTGCCATGCATAAGCTTATCCATGCTGTCCTGAACCATCTTTTCGGTACGGGTATCAATTGAACTTGTAGCCTCATCAAGGATAAGTGCGGGCGGATCTGCAACAGCGGCTCTTGCAATCGCAAGCATCTGGCGCTGTCCCTGACTGAGATTGCCGCCGTCACCTTTGAGCAGAGTATTATAGCCGTCAGGAAGTTTTCTGATAAAGCTGTCTGCGTTGGCAAGCTTTGCCGCTGCGATAACCTCTTCGTCTGTTGCGTCAAGTCTGCCGTAACGGATATTTTCCATTACGGTATCCGTGAACAGGTGCGTATCCTGTAAAACTATACCGAGTGAACGGCGAAGGTCGCCTTTTTTGATTTTGTTGATATTGATTCCGTCATAACGGATTTTACCGTCCTGAATATCATAGAATCGGTTAATAAGGTTTGTGATTGTTGTTTTGCCTGCACCTGTTGAACCGACAAACGCAATCTTCTGACCGGGTTCTGCGTACAAATCAATATTGTGAAGAACGATTTTATCATCTGTATAACCGAAGTCAACATCGTCCATAACAAGCGCACCCTTGAGTTCACGATACTCTGTTTCGCCTGTTATGCTGTGAGTATGCTTCCAAGCCCACATACCTGTTTTTCCCTCAGTTTCAACAAGCCTGTCGCCCTCTTTGCGTACATTAACAAGTGTTACATATCCGTCATCAACCTCAGGCTCTTCGTCAAGAAGTTTAAAGATACGGTCTGCACCTGCAAGAGCCATAACAATTGAGTTAAACTGCTGGCTGACCTGATTGATAGGCTGGGTAAAGCTCTTGTTAAATGTGAGGAAGCTTACGAGTTTACCGATTGTAAATCCGAGGAAGTTGTTGAGAGCAAAGATACAACCTACGATTGCACAAAGCACATAGCTGATGTTACCGATTTGTGCGTTAATCGGCATAAGGATATTTGCAAACTTGTTTGCGTTGTATGAACTGTTGAAAAGCCTGTCATTAAGCTCATTGAATTCTTCAATGCTCTTTTTTTCATGGTTAAATACTTTTACAACCTTCTGACCGTTCATCATTTCCTCAATGTAACCGTTAGTCGCACCGAGGTCTGCCTGCTGTTTTGCAAAAACCTTCCGCTTCGTGACGCAAGCTGTTTTGTTACAAAAAGCATTACACCAACCATTATAAGTGTAAGAATTGTAAGAGGAATACTGAGTGTAAACATACTGACAAGAACGGCAATGATTGTAATTCCGCTGTTGAAAAGCTGAGGAATACTCTGGCTGATCATCTGACGGAGGGTGTCAATATCGTTTGTGTAAACACTCATAATATCGCCGTGAGAGTGTGTGTCAAAGTATTTTATCGGAAGGCTTTCCATATGTTCAAATATCTGACAACGCAAATCACGCATTGTACCCTGTGTTACATAAACCATAATTTTTGCGTAGATAAACGCCGACGCCGCACCGATTGCATAGAAAATTGCAACTCTTAAAATTGCTCCGAGCATCGGTCCGAAGTCACGGCTGCCGCTCTGAATCATCGGAGTGATGTAATCGTCAATAAGATTCTGTATAAACAATGAACCCTGAACATTTGCAAGTACGCTGATGAGGATGCAGACGAAAACAATAATCATCTGAAATTTATATTTTTTGAAGATAATACCGAATAGTCTTTTAAGAACCTGACCTGAATTTTCAACCTTTTGTGCAGGTCCTCGGTTTCTTCTTCCCATTGGTCCCGGCATAATTACAGCTCTCCTTTCGCATCAAAATCACCGTTGCCGCTTGTCTGGGCAACATAAATTTCATTGTAAATCGGACTGTTTTTGATAAGTTCTTCGTGAGTACCCACTGCGCTTATCTCACCGTCATCCATTACAATAATCTTGTCTGCGTGTGAAACGCTTGACACACGCTGTGAAATAATCAGCTTTGTAGTATCGGGGATATTCTCGCTGAATGCCTTGCGGATGCTTGCATCTGTTGCGGTATCAACTGCACTTGTCGAATCATCAAGAATAAGAATTTTCGGATTTTTCAGCAAAGCTCTTGCAATGCAAAGACGCTGTTTCTGACCGCCCGAAACATTAGTACCGCCCTGTTCGATTTTTGTGTTGTACTTATCGGGGAAGCTTTCGATAAACGCATCTGCACAGGCAAGCTTGCAGGCATTGACGCATTCTTCCTCTGTAGCATTTTCGTTGCCCCATCTGAGGTTGTCAAGGATTGTACCGCTGAAAAGAACATTCGACTGGAGCACAACCGAAACCTTGTCACGCAGAGTTTCGATATCATAGTCACGAACATCTTTTCCACCGACCTTAACAGAACCTTCGGTTACATCATAAAGTCTTGCAATAAGGTTTACAAGGCTTGTTTTTGAAGAACCCGTACCGCCGATAATACCGATTGTTTCGCCTGATTTGATTTTTAGGTTGATATCGTTGAGAATCGGTTTTTCGGCTTTTGTGTTGTATGAGAATGAAACATTGTCAAACTCAATGCTTCCGTCCTTAACCTCGTAAACAGGGTTTTCGGGATTTGCAAGCGTTGATTTTTCATTAAGCACACCTGCAACACGCTTGCCGCTTGCAAGGCTCATTGTGAGCATTACAAACACCATTGCCACCATAAGAAGATTCATAAGAATGTTCATACAATATGTGAGCATACTTGTAAGTTCACCTGTTGTAAGCTCACTGCTTACGATCATATTTGCGCCAAACCAGCTTACAAGGATGATTGATGCGTATGAAGTAACCATCATAATCGGTGATACTGTTACCATGGCATTTTCAGCCTTAACAAAGAGTCTGTAAACATTGTCGGCTGCCTTGCGGAACTTGCCAACTTCGTGTTTTTCACGAACGAAAGCCTTTACGACTCTGATTGAAGTTACATTTTCCTGAACGCTTGCGTTGAGTTCATCGTACTTTTCAAAAACCTGACTGAAATACTTGTATGTTGCCTTCATAATAAAGGCAAGAACAACAGAAAGTAAAATTGTTGCAATGAGATAAATACAGGCAAGCCTTGCATTGATGATGAATGTCATTGCCATTGCACAGATGAGCGATACAGGTGCTCTGAAACACATTCTTAAAAGCATCTGATATGCATTTTGAAGGTTTGTTACATCCGTTGTCATACGGGTAACAAGTCCTGCGGTTGAGTAACGGTCAATGTTGGCAAACGAGAATGACTGGATATTTGCAAACATTGAGCGTCTGAGGTTTCTTGCAAAGCCTGCCGAAGCTTTTGCACCGTAGATACCGCCCATCATACCTGCAAACAAGCCTGTGAGCGCAAGTGCGCCCATATAACCGCCTGTTATGAATATGTGCTGCATATCGCCCTTGTTGATACCGTCGTCAATCATTGATGACATAAGAAACGGAATAATTGTTTCAACAATTACTTCGAGTATCATAAAGAACGGAGTCAGAACGGATTCTTTGACGAAACCTTTGATATTTTTTGCCAAAGTTTTTATCATACTTATCTCCTTCCGTTTTAATTTGCATTTTCAAGTCCGCTGAGAATTTTATTTATAAGAAAAAGAAATTGTTTCTTTTCTTCTTTTGTCAGCAGACTGTCAAGCAAAGTTTCGTTTTTGGTTATCATATTTTCGATTTTGTAATGAAGTTCAATACCTGTTTCGGTCAAGACAAGTTTTTTGAGCCTTGCGTCACTTTCAACGCTCTCCCTCGTTATGTAATTTTTCTTTTCCATAAGTTTAAGAATACTTGTAACGGTTGAACGGGCAATTGAAAATGCGTTTTCAATATCTTTTTGATAAACATCTTCATCACGATGATCATAGAGATATGCAATAATCCAGCCGTGCATAAGAGTCAGCTTATCCACTCCCTTATCCTTGGCGGAATAGATTAACTTTCTCTGCAAAACCTGATTAAGCACCTTGATTTCGTGACCGATTGAATCATTAAAGCGTTTGTTGCATTTACAGCTTTTTACGCTTTTTTCATCACACATTATTTCACCTCCGAAATCACACTTATGAGATATTGTTCTATATAGAATAGTTCGATACAAAACAATTTGTATCAGTAATTATAGCACCTTCATTTTGAATGTCAAGAGAAATTACAAATAATTATTCAAAGTTTCACATTGCTGTCACAAATCAAAAGCGACAGCTAAAATTACAGCTGTCGCAGTTAAAATCATATTCACTTTGCACAAATTATGACAATTGTCACTTTTTTAGAATTTCTGTCGCATCACGAATATCGGGGGTTTTATCACCGTTGATATCGCAAACAAAAAGAGCATACTGATTTTCGTCATAATCGTCAAAGGTCAGGTCTTTGATAAGATACTTCTGAATAAGCTCAGCGTCCTTTTCATCTGTTTTTCCGTCAATGTTGAGGTCTTTCATATTTTTGGGAACACAACCGCCGTCAAGCACAAAATCAATACCGCTGTCGTTCATGAGTTCATCGGCTCTGTTTTTGTCAACATCAACAATGTAAAGTCCCAATGTGTCAAAGCATTGATAAACATACTTTGCATCCTTTAAAATCTCGGCTTTCTTTTCTTTTGCCCTGTCATTTGTTATGCCTGCACCTTGAAGATGTGAGTCAAGCTTTGCAATCATCTCCATTGCGTAATCGTTATCCGTCATTGCACGGTCAAGATCAACACCGTTTGTCATATAGAACCAACCGAGCGAACCCATAACATATAGATTATTCACATCAAGTCCGCAGTAAACGGCAATTTTCCCGTCCTTGTACTGACCTTTTTTCATCGACATTTTTGAATAGCCCTTGATTATACTGTAACCGAGCTTCATTCCGTCCTCGCTGATATAGTCAAGATCAAATGCCGCTACATTCGTGCATGAAAGACACGCTCCGCCGATGAGCATTGCAAATACGAGCAATATTGAAATCACCTTTTTAGAAAATTTTCTTTTCACAAAAAAACACCTCCATTGGTAGTATCACCGAACGGAAGTGTTTTATTTTGATTTATTTACTTTTATTTGACTTATTATTTTTCTTTCTTTTCTTATTTGATTAAGCTCTGAACCTTTGGTTTTTACCTTTCTTTTGAATTTTGCAACGGTAAACGCTTTTATCCTGTCATGATAGACATAATTAATTTCCGCACAAACCATAAGACAAACCATAAGAAAGTAAAACCAAATCATAATAACGGCAATTCTTGTAAGACCTCCGTACACGGAGAATCCGTTGAAATCCGACACATAAACCGAAATACCGAACGAAAGCACATACCACGAAACCGTGCAGAGAAACGCACCGGGCAACTGTGACTTAAAGCCGTATTCCTTATGCTCGCTGCGTGAGATGTTCGGAAAGTTCCTGTAAATCAGCGCAAACAATACCGTGAGAAACATAAAGATAAGTATATATCTGAGATGATAGATTATTCCGATTATGTCCGGCAACGATTTTAGATGCGGTGAAAGAAAATCGTTAATTGTTGAACCGAGGACAATAAGTACAAGTGACGCAAGCAAAATTACAAACAATGCAATTGTGTAGAACATTGCCCTTATTCTTAAAAAGAACCAGTTTCTGTTTTCGTAAGCATCATAAATTCTGTTAAGACCGTTTGTGATTGCATGGATTCCCTGCGCCGCCGACCACAGAGTGACTACAAGTGTTACAAGAGAAATTCCCACAGCACTTTCATAGGCAGAGGTCAGAAAGTATGTTAAATCATCGGCAATTTTTGACGAAAACACACTGCTGAGTCCGTGATAAACAAAATCAATCGGAATGTGCAGGTTCTGCAAAAGTGACACAAAGAACATTGAGAGCGGCACAGCCGATAATATAATAAAGAACGCCGACTGTCCGGCAATTGCAAAAATATTATCGTGAACGCATTTGCTTGTTATCGGTTCAAATCTGCCTGTTATTCTTTTGTAAAGTTTTATCGCCTTGTCAACGAATTTTATCCTCAATGTGTCACCTCCCTATTTCTATATGATAATTATTTTATACCGTTTTTCTTCATCTGCACATTATAAGAAATTCTTGTGAGAAGTTTTTCGGGTGCAAAATGTCTGAAAAACGACACCGCTTTCATTTCAAAGCCGGGTGTGATAATCATTTTGCCCTTCATGGTCATGTCAACGGCATACCTTGCGACAAACTTCGGGTCAAGTTCTCTTATGCAGAATTTTACATCCGCAACATTATTGAAGTTGGTTTTTACGGGACCCGGGCAAAGTACCGAAACCTTGACATTTTTATTATCCCTACGCATTTCCTCATGAATCGCCTGAGTAAGGCGGACAACATAATTCTTTGATGCATAGTAGCTTGCAAATGTCGGTCCTGCAAGAAATCCTGCGGCAGAACCTACATTGAGAATATATCCGCTGTTTCTCTCCGCCATATCTTTAAGAAAAAGCTTTGTGAGAATGTGAACCGTTGAAACATTGGTGTGAATGAGTTCAAGCTCTCTTTCAAGCGGAACATCCAAAAATTTTCCGTATGCTCCAAAGCCTGCGTTGTTAACAAGAAAATCAATCTGTTCATTTTCATTCTTAATATGCTCATACAAATCCAGGCTGTCACTTTCTCGTGAAAAATCAAGCGTAATTACCCTAACATTCACATTTGAAAGTTCCTCTTTCAGCTTGTTAAGCTTATCGGTTGAGCGTGATACAAGAATAAGGTCATAACCGAGTTCTGCAAGATATCGAGCGATTTCTTTACCTATGCCCGAACTTGCACCTGTAATCAAAGCCTTCATTAGTTTTCATCATCCTTCGGTTTTTGTGCTGTGGCACAAAGCCATGTTGTACCTTCCTTAGTGTATGTGTTTATGTTTTCAAAGCCTGCCGATTCAAGTACGGCTCTGATTTCCTGCGGAGTTACCGACTTGATATTCAGCATATTTTCAACCTTTTCCCACTTGAACGGATCATCATCTGTTCTGAGCATTTCAAAAAGCAGCATAACCGTTCCGCCCTGTTTGAGAACACGGAAAACTTCTTTTACATCATTTTCCTTATCAGGCCAGAAGTAGTAAGTTTCAACTGCCGTGATATTGTCGAATGTATTGTCATCAAAAGGCATATCTGATACGGATGCCTGAAGTATTTTCGCTTTGTTGCAGAGTATATTTTTTGAATTGAGTTTTTCGGAGGATTTTACCGAGAGTTCGGAATAGTCGATTCCGTAAACCTTGCCGTTAGCAACAATTGAGCAAAGTCGGTCAACGGTTTTTCCGCCGCCACAACCTATGTCAAGTACAGTTGCGGTGCGTTCAATATTCATATGTTCAAGTCCCCATGAGGTGAGGCTTGAATGTCCTTTATTCATAGCCTTAATCATCATTTTGCCCCAAAAGCCGTTTGGCTTTTTAGCATTCTCCACCAACTTGCGGTATTTCATAAAAATCACTCCAATCTGAAATTTTCATCTGTTTACTGTCTTATTATCTATTATTTTCTTTTTCTTCCTGTTGAATTAAGTTTTTGAATCAGAAGTGCAAGGAAAAATGCACCGCCTACTATAACGATGAACCAAACAAATGACATATACAACGGTTGATTCATCACACGCAAAAACGCATATGGACCGTCAACTGCACCGACTATATTAAGTATAATAAGCAGAATCGCATATATTAATGTAGGGATTGTAGCCGTAAAAGCTGATTTTGTGTTAAGGTGAGGTTCTTTTTCAAAAAGCACAAACGATAAAATTGTAAGAATCGGACACAAAGTATGTAAAAAGGTGAAGTCTTTGTTAAAAAGCATATAGAGCCAACCGTTTATGCCCTCTCCACGCATCGGGGAAAGTACAGCAAGAACTACGATAAATGTTACCGAAAGCACAGCCGCCGCCATATATTTGAACATTTGAACCGAGTGCGGAATTTCTTTTCCGCTTTTGAGATATCGCACCTGAAAGCCTGCCATAACCGCACAGGCAACAAGTGCAAACAGGTTGCTGTCCTCAGTGTAATATACAAGCGGATAGCAGCCTATTTTGAAAAACACGATAATTATTGCGGCAATCTCACAAGCAATAATCGCAAGATTAAATGCCAAAGCTGTTTTTGTTCGTTTTATTTTAAGTGTATTTTGCATTTTAATTCCTTTTCTATATTATTTTGTTAATTTATTATTTCGTTAATTTCTTTCAATCAATGCCACGCTCTCAACATGGGAGGTTCCGGAGAACATATCGCAGGGGGTGATTTCTTTGGGGGTGTAGCCGTTTTCTGTGAAGAATTTTAAATCTCTTGCGAGGGTTGCGGGGTCACAGGATACATAGACTACACGGCTCGGCGACATTCTTGAAATTGTCTTTACAAGCTCTTCGCCGCAGCCTTTTCTCGGTGGATCAAGGATTACGCAGTCAGGTTTTAAACCCTCTTTTTCAAGTTGAAATGCGGCATCTGAGGCATCTCCGCAGATGAATCGTGCATTTTCAATGCCGTTTGCTTTTGCATTTTCATTTGCATCTTTCACGGCATCTTCAACAATCTCCGCACCGATAAGCTGTTTACAGGAATCCGCCATTGTAAGACCTATTGTACCCGTTCCGCAGTATAAATCAAGCAGAATTTCGTCGATTTAAGATTTGCATATTCTTTTGCTTTGCCGTAAAGCTTTTCAGCCTGTTTTCTGTTGATCTGCCAGAACGAAAACGGTGAAATCTTAAACTGCAATCCGCAAAGTGTGTCGGTAATATGGTCACTTCCGTAGATTGTTCTGTTTTTTCTGCCGAGAACAACATTGGTTTTTTCTCTGTTAGAATTAATAATCACACTTTTTAACTGCGGAAGTTCGGATTTGAGCATTTTCACGAGTAAATCTTCCTGTTTAAGACCGTTTGCGTTGACAACATAGCACACCATAAGCTCGCCCGAAACCTCGCCGATTCTGATATAAATGTGGCGAAGTCTGCCCTTGCCTGTTGTTTCATCATAAATTTCCGTGTTAGTTTTTGCGATAAAATCTTTTGTGATTTCAATTACCCTTGCAAAAATTTCGGGCTGTAAAATACAGTCGGTGCAATTGATTATGCGGTGGCTGTGGAATGAATAAAAACCCGTCACAACATTTCCGTCACGGTCAAGACCGACAGGATACTGCGCCTTGTTGCGGTATCTTGTGATATTATCCGACGAAATTATCGGCTTGAAAACAACATTATCAAGACCGCCGATGCGTGTTACGGCATCCTCAACTCTTTGCTGTTTTATTTTGCATTCTTCTTCATAAGAAATATGTCGCCATGTGCAACCGCCGCACTTCATAAAGTTTTCGCAGTCGGGAGTAATTCTCGCCTTGGACGGAACGAGAATTTCTTCGATTTTGCCGAAAGCGTAGGTTTTCTTAACCTTTAATATACGCCCCTTGAGTTCGTCACCGATTGCAGAACCCTGTACAAAAACGGCAATGCCGTCATCTGTTCTTCCGACTCCGCTTCCCTCGGCAGTTGCCGAAGTTATTGTAAGGTTTACAATATCGTTCTTTTTTAAAGTCATTTTATCACTCTGCCATTTTATGTGTATTTTTATTTATAATCCTATTCCCCTTTATTTTAGCATTTACTCTACAATTTGGCAACAATTAAAACACAGTATCCGTACAATACACAAAAATTGCACAAATATCAAATTAGGTATTTATTTTTTTGTCCATTCGTCTTATAATATGAGTATTGCAGTTCTGTCACGGCATTGCTCTTTGAATGCAAATCAACCTGTGTTCCGACTTAAATACAGGCAAAGCGGAATGATTTTTCTGACAGACAAATATACTTATCAGGAATGGAGTGGACTATTGTGAATTACGACAGTCTTATGGATAACATAAAAAGAATACATTTTATCGGTATAGGCGGCAGCGGAATGTGTCCGCTGGCTGAGATTCTTCACCACGAGGGTTACGAGCTTTCGGGTTCGGATATGAACGAGGGTGAAACTCTTGACAGAATTAAGGGTTACGGCATTCCCAGTATTTATGGGACACGCCGCAGAAAATATCAAGGGTGCAGAGCTTGTTGTTTACTCAGCGGCTATTAAGGAAACTAACCCCGAAAGACAGGCAGCAAAGGAACTCGGTATTCCGTGCATTGAAAGAAGCGTAATGCTCGGTATTGTTACAAGAAGATACAGAAGAAGTATTGCGGTTTCGGGTACACACGGCAAAACAACTACAACAGCTATGCTTTCACAGGTGCTTATCGGCAGCGGTTTTGATCCGTCAGCTATTATCGGAGGAAAACTTCCGTTTATCGGCGGTAACAGCTATGTCGGTCACAGCGATGTAATCGTTTGTGAGGCTTGTGAGTATGTTGACACATTCTTACAGCTCAATCCGTTTATTTCGATTATTCTTAATATTGACGCAGATCATCTTGACTACTTCAAGAATCTTGACAACATTAAGAAGTCATTCAACAAATTTGCTCATCAGACAACAGGCTTGCTTGTTATCAACGGTGACGACGAAAACACTCTTGATGCCGTAAAGGATGTTGAGATTGAGAAAATCACCTACGGTTTTGGCGAAAACTGCGATTACAGAGCTGAAAACATCAGCGCAGACAAGGGTGTTCACGAGCAGTTTGACCTTTACTTCAAGGGGGAGAAGCTCACACAGATTAAGCTTATCGTTCCCGGAAAGCACAACATTTATAATGCACTTGCCGCTGCGGCTACTGCACATTATCTTGGCGCTACTCCGAAGGAAATTTCCGAGAATCTTCACAAGTTCGGCGGTGTTCACAGAAGATTTGAAATTCTCGGCACACCTGACGGAATTACTGTTGCCGATGACTTTGCTCATCATCCCACAGAACTTACCGCAACACTCAATGCCGCAATGAAAATGGGCTTTAACAAGGTTTGGGCAATATTCCAGCCGCATACATTTTCAAGAACAGCCATGCTCCTTGACGATTTTGCGGAGGCTCTTAAAATTCCGGATCAGGCAATTATTTCGGCTATTCTACCTGTTCGTGAAACAAACACATATAACATCTATTCTACTGACCTCGGTGCAAAAGTTCCGGGTTCTGTATGTCTTGACACATTTGAAGAAATTACCGACTATGTTTGCAAGAATGCAAAAGAGGGCGACCTCATTCTCACAATGGGCGGCGGTAATGTGTATATGTGTGCCAATATGATTTACAAACAGCTTAAATATATGGAAGAAAATAAATAAGATTTTTAAACAAACAGAAGAACCGTGCTTTTATGGCACGGTTCTTTTTTTCTTTTATTGAATATTAAGCAAAAATAAACAAAGCTCCGTGCGGTTACGGAGCTTTGTTCGTTAAGAGAGAGTTTTTTGTCTACAGCTTTGGCTGTATGAATATTTATATAAAAAGCTAAAAAGCTTGTTGGCTGTTATTGACCGAACATATAGTTCCAGATTGAGTCGCTGTCACTATTATCGGAACTTTTGCCCTGTGATTGTGACGACTTATTCTGTGTTTTTGAATTGCCTGTTGAAGAACTGCCGCTCGGTGAATATTCTGCAAGAGTGAGCTTGAGATTTGCAGTCTTACCTCTTCTTGTAACGGTAAATGTTACTGTATCTCCCACCTTTGAATCCTTGAGGGCTGCTTCAATGTCTGATTTTGAAGAAACACTTGTACCGTTTACTGCGGTAATCATATCACCTCTCATAAATCCTGCTTTTTCTGCATTAGAACCGCTTGTTACCGAAAGAACATAACAGCCTGTGTTGCTAAGTCCGTAGTAGAATGCGGAATCGTCGGATGTGATATCTGTAAGCTCCATACCGAGGTCAACCTTGCCCTTTACATAACCGTATGTTTTGAGATCATCAATTATATCAAGAACATTGTTAATCGGAATAGCAAATGCAATACCTTCAACCTCTGTTGCACTGTCCTTTGCGTTTACAATACCGATAAGCTCACCGTTTGAGTTAAAGAGTCCGCCGCCTGAGTTACCGGGGCTGATCGAGCGTTGTGCTGGAGAAGCGTCATACTCTTACCCTCAACCGTTACCTGACGGGCAAGTGCGCTGATAATACCGTCTGTTACTGTACCGCCGAGCTGTCCGAGCGGATTACCGATTGCAACAACATAGTCGCCTACTGCAAGATCTGAGCTGTTGCCCATTGTTGCGGCTGAAAGACCTGTTGCATCTACTTTAAGAAGTGCGATATCGTTGTCCTCATCACTGCCGATTATCTTAGCCTTGTATGAAGTTGCACCGTCACGGAGTGTTACCGTGATATTCTCCGCACCTTCGATTACATGGTAGTTTGTGATGATGTAACCGTCCTCGGAAATGATAACACCTGAACCTGCACCCTGCTGAACATACTGCTGAGCAAATCCGCCTGTTACAACGCTTTCGGTAGCAATTTCAACTACGCTGTCGGCTGTTTTCTTAACAATTTCGGAAGTTGTTCCGCTGAGAGCGGCATTGCTTGTGGTTGATGTGCTGTTTGCGGATGCCTGCTTGATGTTTACACTTGAAGATGAGTTGTTGTTAAGTGATGATGCAAGCATACTGCCGCCGAATCCTGCACCGCCGCCGAGAATGATTGCAGCTACAAGCATTGCGGCTACAAAACCCTTTGATGCAGGTTTCTTCGGCTTTTTAGGCTTTTTAACTTTTACTTTCTTAACCTTTGGTGCGGAATACTGTTGATTTGCATACGGTGAACCCGACTGTGAGCCGTATGGATTCTGTGACGGATTGCCGTATGAATAGTTGTTAGTCTGCTGTGAAGAATATGGGTTTGAAGAATACTGTGAACCGTATGAATCCGATGAGTAGTTCTGTGAAGATGTACCCGATGCTGTGTTTGAAGAATAAGCACTTTCATAACGGTTAGGGTTGTGTGACGCATTCTCGTTGTTACCGTTTATATACGAATGGCGGTACTCACCCGAATTTACACTTGATGTTGAATTTGTGTTCCATTCATAAGAGCTTTCTGTATTTTCTGCAGTTGATGCAGACTGTGAATCTGATGATGAATGAATATCCTGATAGTTGTTGTCAGCAGTATTATTATCGACGAATAACCGTCATAACCGTTTTTATTGTTTTCAAAGTTATCGTTCATAACTGTACCTCCGATTAAAAGTTATATTTTCAAAAGACTTCATCGAATGTCGGTGTTGTTTTTTGATGTTGTAGATATAATAAAGCCCCAAAGTGAAAAGTATATGAAATACGGCTGAATTAATGTTGAAAGCAAGAAAATAGTATGTGAAAATTCGGTGTGCGTTGTGAGGAGTACGACACAATCATCTGTATTCACGAAAAAAGGGCAGAACAAAACGCTCTGCCCTATATAATGTTTAAGATAATAACAATTTAAAATCTCAGTTATCCTAAATTTGATAATAACGAAATAACTCATCAAGAATACTTTTCATATTTTTAAATTGAGTATTTGTGATTTTTATGATTACGCAAAGGAATAAAGTCAGAATAGCTACAATTATAGTTGGAAATCCCAAAATTCCTGCAACCGAAATAAAATGAATACCGATCAAGAAGAAGTACAAAAAGATTGCTAAACCAACAGCCATTATTGGATTTGGAAACATTCTGATTGTTAAATCAGAATATCCACAATCTTCCTCTATCTTACCTGAAAAAATCGGACTCAGGCTATAAATTCCACCGTATTTAGTACATTAAATTTCATTTTAAAGCCCTTATCCATAAATTTTACATCATAGGAGTAATCCTCTCTCTTAATGTCAGCACCATACTTAGAATTACTTTTAATTATATCATTTATGTGTTCTCCGGATAAAGAAAGTTTATAATGAAGTTTATCAAAGAATTTTATAATCATAGAAATAACTCCATATACAAAATGTACTCAGTTTGCCGAAACGGTGTTAACCTGTTCTTTTGTTTCGGGCTTCTTTTCAACCTTTTCGTTAAGTTTTTTCTTTACCGAAACTTCGTCAAACTTCTTTTTGAAGGATACTCTGCCGTTGAACTTCTTTCTGCAATATTTGCATGAAAATTCGGCGGTAAAGCTTTTGTTGTGAAGTCGCCACTTTGAAAGCTGAACAAGAGGTTTTCCGCAATCTTCACAATCGAAAAACATAACGCTTTTGTCAACATCGGGGCTGTTGATATCTGTAACAAAATGATTTTTGAACAGCAGTCTGTCATAGAATTCGTCACAAACAGCATCCTTAATGTACGGCTTTAACGGATACTTACCGTAAAAAGCCTTCATACATTCCAATGTTAGGTACACATCGGCAAGCGCCCTGTGCTGATCATCTTCCGAAAAATCAACACCTGCCATTTCGGCACAGGCACCGAGTCCCAGCTGACAGGATGAATCGTGCAAATCAAGACAATCTTCACAATAGCTTTGCAGATTGCAATAGCGTGAGAGAAACGGAAGTCTGGTTCTGCCCGTGTAGTAGCTGTAGTTTTCGATAAGAGCATGAAGGTCGGAGTCGCTCCATGTCATAAGCACACCGTCACCCAGAAAATCCGAGAACAGGCTGATTGCTTTGATAAAGCTGACGCCATCGTCCTTCAACTCTTCATTTGTTATTTTAGTAAGCTGTTTTACCTTACTGCATAGCTTTTTGCCGATTTTCGGAGCAACAAGCATTGTAAAGGTATCACATACATTCAGTTCATCATCAAGCTTAACCGCACCGATTTCAATTATTTCATTGACAAATTTGTGCAGAACCTTGCTGTATGAACCGTTCCATTCAAGGTCAAGAATTACATAACTCATTATTTTAATTATTTCTTACGGAATGCCTGTTTCATACGCTGTTCTTTTGAAAGAATACGCTTACGCATACGGATATTTTCGGGAGTAACCTCAACAAGCTCATCATCAGCAATGAATTCAAGGCACTGTTCAAGTGACATAACAGTTGGAGGTGTAAGCTTGAGGGCATCATCGAACCCGATGCACGGGTGTTTGTGATGTGCTTTTTCTTGCAGACATTAACTGTGATATCCTCAGACTTAGGACTTGCGCCTACAATCATACCCTCATAAACAGGAACACCGGGTCCGATAAAGAGTCTGCCTCTTTCCTGAGCGGCATAAAGACCGTAGGTTACAGTTTCGCCTGTTTCAAAAGCGATAAGTGAACCCTGATGGCGGGTTACGATTTCACCCTTGTATGGCTCATAGCCGTCAAATACATGGTTCATAATACCGTTACCGTTTGTATCTGTAAGAAATTCGGGGCGATAACCCATAAGACCTCTTGACGGGATTCTGAATTCGATGTGAGTAACACCGCCTTCACGAGTACCCATATTGATAAGCTCACCTTTTCTTGAACCGAGCTTTTCCATTACAGGACCGACATATGTGTCGGGAACTTCAATGATAAGAAACTCCATAGGCTCATGAAGCTTGCCGTCAATCATCTTTGTAATAACCTGCGGACGGGAAACCTGAAATTCATAATTCTGACGGCGCATTGTTTCGATAAGGATTGAAAGGTGGAGTTCACCTCTGCCCGATACCTTGAATGTATCGGCGCTGTCTGTTTCTTCAACACGGAGTGCAACATTTGTTTCAATTTCCTTGAAAAGTCTGTCACGAAGGTTACGGGAGGTTACATACTTACCCTCTCTGCCTGCAAACGGTGAGTTGTTTACGATAAAGTTCATTGAAACCGTACTCGTCAATCTTTACGAACGGAAGCGGCTCAACACAATCGTTTGAACAGATTGTTTCACCGATGTTGATATCCTGAACACCGCTTACGCAAACGATGTCGCCGACTGTTGCAGTGTCACATTCAACTCTTTTAAGTCCTTCAAACTGATAGAGCTTTGCAATTCTTACATTCTGAGTTGTACCGTCTGTGTGACAGAGAACGGCAGCCTCTCCGTTCTTTGCAGTACCTCTTTCAACACGGCCTACACCGATTCTGCCGACAAACTTATCGGAGTCAATGTTTGAAATAAGGAGCTGGAGTCCTCCGTTCATACCACCCTGAGGAGCAGGGATTTCTTTTTACAATTGCGTCAAAGAGAGGTTTCATATCCGTACCGGGTTCATGATAATCCTCTGATGCATAGCCGTCACGGGCAGACGCATAAATTACAGGGAATTCAAGCTGATCTTCGTCGGCACCGAGTTCGATAAAGAGGTCGAGAACCTCGTCAACAACCTCTTCGGGTCTTGCACCGGGACGGTCGATTTTGTTAAGAACAACAAGCGGCTTTTTGCCGAGGCCGAGTGCCTTTTTAAGAACAAATCTTGTCTGCGGCATACAACCCTCAAATGCGTCAACAAGCAATACAACACCGTCAACCATCTGGAGAATACGCTCAACCTCGCCACCGAAATCGGCATGACCGGGGGTGTCAACAATGTTAATTTTGATGCCGTTGTACATTACGGCTGTCGGCTTTGAAAGGATTGTGATACCTCTTTCACGCTCAAGGTCATTAGAGTCCATTACTCTTTCTTCTACATTTTCATTTGCTCTGAAAACACCGCTCTGCTTCAAAAGCTGGTCAACCAGAGTAGTTTTGCCGTGGTCAACATGGGCGATAATTGCAATATTTCTTAAATTCTCTCTTACATCCATAAAAATACCTCGTTTTGCTAAAATCACTTAAATCTTATTGCATACACCAAGCATTATAACACTATAAAAGCTAAAATTCAATTTATATTTTTCATCACCTTTTATGCTAATATCCGACACTTTTTGAACATTTTTCCGATAGAAAACCGCAAAAAATATTTTTTAGTGAAAAAATAACGATTTTTACTCATTTCGTGTGATTTTTTCTTTACAATATCTCAAGATTGTTATATAATTAACATAGTGTTTTGCATTTTTTTGCAGGACCTGAATTATGATAGGTATTAATTTTTAGGAGGTAATATTATGGGCTACACGATTGCGCAGAAAATCATCAAGAATCATCTTGTCTGCGGAGAAATGACCGTTGGCAGTGATATCGGTCTTAAAATCGACCAGACTCTTACTCAGGATGCAACAGGCACTATGGCTTATATCGAATATGAGGCTATGGGCATTCCGAGAGTAAAAACAGAAAAAAGCGTTGCTTACATTGATCACAACACACTTCAGACAGGTTTTGAAAACGCCGATGACCACAGATTTATTCAGTCTGTTTGTAAAAAACACGGTATCTATTTTTCAAGACCCGGCAACGGCATTTGTCACCAGGTTCACCTTGAAAGATTCGGCAAACCGGGAAAGACTTTAATCGGTTCGACAGCCACACTCCGACGGGCGGCGGTATCGGTATGCTCGCAATCGGTGCAGGCGGTCTTGATGTTGCTGTTGCCATGGGCGGCGGCGCATACTATATTACTATGCCGAAAATGGTAAGAGTTAATCTTACAGGCAAACTCAGTCCGTGGGTTTCTGCAAAAGATATTATTCTCGCAGTTCTTCGTGTTATGAGCGTTAAGGGCGGCGTCGGCAAGATTGTTGAGTACGGCGGAGAAGGTGTTGCAACACTTACAGTTCCCGAAAGAGCAACAATCACAAATATGGGTGCAGAGCTTGGTGCTACAACCTCTGTATTCCCGTCTGATGAAACAACAAGAAAGTTCCTCAAGGCTCAGGGCCGTGAGGAAGACTATACAGAACTCAAAGCTGATGATGACGCTGTTTATGACGAAGTTATCGAAATCAACCTTTCAGAGCTTGAGCCTCTTGCAGCTTGTCCGCATTCACCCGACAATGTTAAGCCAATCAAGGAACTTGAGGGAAAGAAGATTGATCAGGTTTGTATCGGTTCATGTACAAACTCAAGTTATCTTGACCTTATGAGAGTTGCTCACATTCTCAAGGGCAAAAAGGTTGCAGATAATGTATCGCTTGCAATTGCTCCGGGTTCAAAGCAGGTATTTAATATGCTCGCTCTCAACGGTGCTCTCGGCGACATGATTGCAGCAGGTGCAAGAATCCTTGAAAGTGCCTGCGGTCCGTGTATCGGTATGGGACAGTCACCTAACAGCGGCGGTATCTCACTCAGAACATTCAACCGTAACTTTGAAGGCAGAAGCGGAACAGCAGACGGTCGATTTATCTTGTATCTCCGGAAACTGCGGCTGTTTCTGCAATCAACGGCGTATTTACAGACCCGAGATGTCTTGGTGCGGTTTGCTGAGATTGAAATGCCCGAAAAATTCCTTATCAATGACAATATGGTTATTGATCCCGCCCCTGTTGAAGAAATGGACAGCGTAGAAATTCTCCGTGGTCCTAACATCAAGAGCTATCCCGAAACTCATCCGCTCACAGATTCTATTGAGGCGTCATGTTCACTCAAGGTCGGCGACAACATTACAACCGACCATATTATGCCTGCAGGCGCAAAGATTCTTCCGCTCCGTTCAAATATTCCGAAAATTTCGAGCATTGCTTTACAGTATGCGACAAGGAATTCCCAACCCGTGCAAAGACACTCGGCAAGAGCATTATTGTCGGCGGTGAAAACTACGGTCAGGGTTCATCCCGTGAGCATGCGGCTCTCGCTCCCCTTTTCCTCGGTGTTAAGGCTGTACTCGTAAAGAGCTTTGCAAGAATTCACAAGAGCAACCTTATCAATGCAGGTATTCTTCCGCTTACATTTGTAAACGCAGAAGATTATGATAAAATCAAGCTTGGCGATATGCTTGAACTCCCGAATGTTAAGGACGAAATTGCAAACGGCAAGCAGGTTACTGTTGTAAACAAGACAACAGGCGACACAATTGTTGCTGACTGTGAGCTTTCAGACAGAACAAGAAACATTATCATTGCAGGCGGTCTGCTTGACTACACAAAGGAGAACAGCTGATATGGAAAAAATTAAAATGGTCACTCCTCTCGTTGAGATGGACGGCGACGAGATGACAAGAGTCATCTGGAAACAGATTAAAGACATTCTCATCACACCTTATGTTGACCTCAAAACAGAATATTATGACCTCGGTCTTGAGCACAGAAACGAGACAGACGATCAGGTTACAGTTGACAGCGCCAACGCAACAAAGAAATACGGTGTTGCCGTTAAGTGTGCCACAATTACACCTAATGCCGCAAGAATGACAGAGTACAACCTCAAGAGTATGTGGAAATCACCTAACGGTACGATTCGTGCTATCCTTGACGGTACGGTATTCAGAAGCCCGATTCTTGTTAAGGGCATTGTCCCCTACATTCCTACATGGAAAAAGCCAATCTGCATTGCCCGTCACGCATACGGTGATGTTTATAAGAACACAGAGATGAAAGTTGAGGCAGGAAGCAAGGCAGAGCTTTGCGTTACAAAGCCTGACGGTACCGAGGAAAGAAGCACAATCTTTGACTTCAAGACTGACGGTATTATTCAGGGTATGCACAACATTGACAAGAGTATCTCATCATTTGCCCGTTCATGCTTTAACTATGCACTTGATCAGAAGCTTGATGTTTGGTTTGCTACAAAGGATACAATCAGCAAGATTTATGACCACAGATTCAAGGACATCTTCAACGAAATCTTTGAGAATGAGTACAAAGAGAAGTTTGAGAACGCAGGTATTACATATTTCTACACACTTATTGATGACGCTGTTGCAAGAGTTATCAGAAGTGAAGGCGGCTATATGTGGGCTTGTAAGAACTATGACGGTGATGTTATGAGTGATATGATTGCAACTGCATTCGGTTCGCTCGCAATGATGACAAGCGTGCTTGTTTCTCCCGACGGAATCTATGAATACGAGGCTGCTCACGGCACAGTTCAGCGCCACTACTACAAGTATCTCAAGGGCGAAGAAACTTCCACAAACTCTGTTGCAACATTGTTTGCATGGACAGGCGCTCTCCGCAAAAGAGGCGAGCTTGACGGTCTTGACGATCTTATGAAGTTTGCAGATAAGCTTGAGGCAGCAACAATCAAGACAATTGAGGACGGCGTTATGACAGGCGATCTCTACGCTATCTCGATACTTGAGAACAAAAAGAAAGTAAACACAGAAGAATTTCTCAAGGCTATTGACGAGCGCCTTGCAGCATCTCTCTGATTTTAAAGTTAAAGGAGCATAGTGAGTAATGTCTAAGAATGACAGTATTTCAATGTCGGTTATCAGGCGTTTGCCAAGATATTACCGCTTTTTATCAGAACTGAATGACCAGAACATTGACAAAATTTCTTCAACTAAGCTTGCACAAATTATGAATGTGACAGCCTCACAGGTGAGGCAGGATCTTAACTGCTTCGGCGGATTCGGTCAGCAGGGTTACGGTTACAGCGTAAGTCAGCTGAAAGAGGAAATCAAGAACATTCTGGGACTTAACAACGATTACAAGGCCATTCTTATCGGTGCGGGTAATCTTGGTAAGGCCGTTGCAATGCATATGAATTTTGAAAAACTCGGTTTTGAGCTTATCGCTTGTTTTGACAGCAACGAACAAAAAGTCGGTTCAAAGCTCAACGGAATTACAGTTAAAAACGAAAGTGAACTCGACGATTTTTGTAATAAAAATCATATTGACACAGCGTTTTTGTGCATTCCCCGTGTTTGTGTTGAAAATGTTCTCGATAAGCTATATTCACACGGAATCAAGAATTACTGGAATTTCAGCCACTATGATATAAATGCTCATTACAATGATACTATGGTAGAGAATGTTCATCTCAGCGACAGTCTTATGACTCTCTGCTACAGAATGAACAACAACTGATAAACCAATGACTCCCCGACAGTTTTATAAGCTGTCGGGGAGTTTTCCGTTACAGAGCAATAATAACCTTTTTTAGCGATTAAAAGGGCTGACCGTTTAAGGTCAGCCCTCTTTTGCAATTTGTGTTTGTGATTTCAGATTAACCGAGTGTAACCTGCTCAGCGATTGGAGCGTTGGGGTTAGTTTCAGGGTTATCTGTGTAGAATGTAAGGTATGTACTGCCCATAACAGCAGAGTCATCAATTACAATCCACATTTCGTTATCTACAAAGCCCTTGTAGTCAATTGTTTGGTTAGTAGCGTTATCGGATACAATTACATTGTATGTACCTGCTCCCTTATATGTGAAGCTGTAATCAAACCAACCGTTTTCACCTTCAGTCATAGGATCACCCGGCCACTCTGACATAAAGTTGCCTGAGTCTTTGCCCTTGAGGTCTGAACCCCATATCCAGAGGTATGGTGTCCATGTAAGTGAACCGTTGTGCTTTACATGAAGTTTGATGTCAAGGCTTGAAGCGATGTAGTAGTAGTTTACCTCAGCCTCACCGTAAGGAATTAAGCCAGACTGATTTTCCGGCATTCTGTTCGGATCAACAGCGTAGCCAACAACCTTGAATGCAGTTGACTTATATGTGCTTTGCCTGCTCTGCCTGCGAATACGATTGAATCAGTGAGCTTCTGCTGTTTTCCGTCAGCGTCTGTGTAGTAGTAGTTTACTGTTACTTTACCGGAAGATACAGGAATTCCAGCAACATACTTCATTATCATTGTTGAATCTTCAATGTTGAAAGTACCGTCATAGTTTAGGTCAAGAACTGATTCATCAACTGTAGGAGTTTCAAGCTTTGCAATATACTTCTGAAGAAGTGTAGCGTCAATTACATTAATTTCACCGTCACCGTTGAAGTCAGCGTTCTTGAGTGATTCAGGAATGTAGTCTGTGTAGTAGTATGTAACCTCCTGCATATCGGAAGTATATTTACCTTCTGCATTTCCGCCAATACGACTTACGATGTATGTATCGGGAATAACTGCACTCGGAACTGTTACATAACCTGAGCCTACAGAACCCTGAAGGATTACAGAATCTTCAAGCTTTTCGCCTGTTGCTTCGTAAACATAGTTAACCTTAACCTTACCTTTTGAAGAATGGATGCCTGCTGACTCATAGCCTGCCTTGTCAACAGCTACGATAGCCGAACGAGCAGGAACTGTGAATGTTGAGCCTGTCACCTCGCCGAGTGAGTCAAGACCTGCTGTTTCACCGTTAGCGATAACAACCCAATCTGTTACGGATGTATCCGAAAGGGTTACATCTGCAGCTGTGGTTGCATTGTTATAAATAACAGCCATCTTGTTCCATTCACCCTCAACATCGTTCTGAATTGTGAATGAAATCTGATTTGTTGAAGCAGAAACCTTTTTTGTGAATGTGTATTTGTCAGCATATGAATTATCCATAGCTGTGAGAGGCGAGAATGCTGACTTAATCTGCATCATACCCTTGTAGTAAGAAACTACATCGGCATAGTCAACAACATTCTGCCATTTAATCATATTAAGGTCGGCTGCCGACTTGTAGCTGTTTGTGTCACCGTCTTTTGAACGAGCCATTTCTTCACCGGCAAGTGTGAATGAAATACCCTGTGATGTGTAGATAATTGCACTTGCAAGCCTGTTCATCTTAACAGCCTCGGAATTTCTCTCTCCGTAGTCTGCCAGACCTGTTGACGCAATAATCTGATCGTAAAGTGTTGCGTTATCGTGACACGCATCATAGGTTACGCACTGTGAAGGAGCCTGAGCCTTCCACTTGTATGTACCTGAGCTGTTGGCACGAACACCGTAGCTTACACCCTTTGCGGATGACTTTGAGCCCTGTATAAAACCAACATCGCTGATTTCCATTGCACTGCCCTTTATACCGTCACGGATGCCGTCATTGAAAATAGCGATTCTGTCGCTGAGTCTTGACGCATTAGCCTGTGTTGCAGGATAGAATTTTGTGCCTGAGCAAGTGTTAGTCGGGTGGTAGGAGTCACCGCCGGCCCAGCCTTCACCCCACATTGTGATTCGTGGGTCAATTTGGTCAAGCGCTTCTCTTGCCATATTCATTGTTTCAACATCCATAAGACCCATAAGGTCAAAACGGAAGCCGTCAACATGGTATTCGTTTACCCAATACTTGAGTGAATCAATAACATACTGTCTGTACATTGCACGCTCTGTTGCACCTTCGTTGCCGCAACCCGAACCGTTTGAGAATGCGCCTGTTGTTTTCATTCTGTAGTAGTAGTTAGGAACTGTGTACTGGAAGCATGAATCAGTTGAATAAGTATGGTTGTAAACAACATCCATTACAACGGAAATGCCGAAGCGTCATGGAGAGCCTTGATCATTTCCTTGCACTCTTTGATTCTTACTTTACCGTCATACGGATTTGAAGAATACGAGCCCTCCGGAACATTGTAGTTTACCGGATCATAACCCCAGTTAAACTGAGAATCATCGCCTGCCTCATTTACTGACTGGAAGTCATAGAACGGGTTAAGCTGTACTGTTGTTACACCAAGTTCCTTGAGGTAATCAATACAGGTTGAAACCTTGCCCTCGCCGTTAAGAGTTGTACCTGATTCTGTGAAAGCAAGGTACTTGCCTCTGTTAGCATCGCTTACGCCCGAAGCCTTGTCATAAGAAAAGTCTTTGATATGGAGTTCCCATACTGATGACTTTGTTGACTTGTCAAGAAGAACATGGTTATCGTTTGACCAGCCCTCAGGATCTGTCTCGTCAAGATCAACAATCATTGAGCGCTTGCCGTTTACGCCTGTTGCCGTTGAGTATACATCCTGTGTTTCATAAGTCTTTGTTGCATCTGAACCGATGTGTGTTGTGTCTGTTGTTGTAACTGAGTATGTGTAATAATAATCCTTCCATTCGCCGACGAGTGTAATCGTCCAAACACCGTTCCACTCACCGTCAACGAGCATTTTTTCAAGTGTGTAGCTGGCAACTTTAGATGCACCCTGCTCGTCATCCGAACCTTTTGTAAAGATATTGAGCTTAACACCGGATTGCTGTCGGTGACCAAACCTTGAAAGTTGTAGCATCTTTTGTGTAAGTAACACCAAGATCATTGCCGGAGTAAGCATACTGAGCGTCAATATCTTCAGCAGCCTTTGTGTAAGAATTGTCTCTTGCGTAGTCGCTTGAAACTGCCGAACTGTCATCGGCTGTTGCGGCAAAGCTTGATACAACAGCTGTTGAGGCAAGCATGCACGCTGCAAGAACTGCAGAAACAATTTTCTTCGTAGTTCTCATAGATAATATTCCTCCTTATTATTTTTTATAATCTATTCCGTCAGCATACGGAAATAACTACCTTTAATTAATCTTCTTCAATGTCAAGCTCTGCCATAATGCGTTTTTTACGCTTGTTTGAAGAATAAATAACCGACGCCGCACACAGAGCAATTATAAGACCGGTGCCGACATACACGAACGGAAGCATCTGCTTGAGCGGATCGGGGTTTGACGAGTAGCTGAACACTACATTGATTTCGCCCGATTTGAATGTTCCGTTTGCCTTTTCGGGAACGCTTACAAGATCTTTTTCCTCATATGTATTTTGAGAGAGTGAATAGGCCTGTCCTTCAACACCTGTGATTGTCTTTGTATCAAGAATTTTTCCCGAATCGTCCATATAAATGGCATTGACTCTGCAAACAGTCTTATCCTCATCATCAGTTACACGGGTATATTTGTATGTAACGGTCTTGCTTGCGGAATCAAGCTTGCCTGCACCGTTTGTCGGGAGGTCGTCAAGAACAAGCTTGTAATTTTTAATTGACGGAAGGTCGGGAGTATAATACTGCTCGCCCTTTCTGTTTTTTACAAGAAAAGAATCTTCAATTTCCGTATTATTTGTTTCGTCAACAAACTTTACGGTAACCGTTGACATCTCGCCGTCATATTCTTCAACATAAACCTTTGCATGACCTACCTGATCCGTGAACACACCTTTGATTTCACCGTCGGTTTTCTTAACATCATAATTAAGAGTTGACGCAAGATTTGTCACATCATAGCTTGTGCCGAGTTCGCCTGTGAGCGTCTGTGACTTGATGAGTTTTTCGGTTTTGTTGTCATAATAATCAATGACAACAGCACCCTCATCATCCATAATTCCCACAGAATCATAGCTCTTTGTGTCAACCATAATAACGGCTGAATGCGCCTCAACCTTTACGCTGTTTGTAACATTCTTTATGTTGCGAAGTCCGGCTGTCTTGTTATCTGCAAGAACAACCCAGTCGCCTTTTGCGGTAACATTCTGTGCAGAATCGGAGCCGTTGAAGATTACGCACATCTGACTCCATTTTCCGCTCTCGGTGTTATTTATTGTGTAGCCCATAACACCCTTTGGAACATCGGAAAGATATGTAAGGCTGTTGGCTGTTGCTGCAGTAGAATCCGAGAATGCCGCAAAAGCGTCACGGATTTTATAAAGACCTCTGTAATATTCAATTACATCTGAATAGAGATCGACATTTTCCCAGTCAAGCATATTTTCTTTTCTGCTTGACGCATAGCTGTTTTCATCACCGTCTTTACTGCGACAAAACTCCTCACCGCCGAGTGAGAACGGAATACCCTGTGAAGTAATAACAATTGCAGCAAAGAGAAAGCTTGTTCATTGCAACAAGATCTTCATATCTTTTGCGATATTTGCCGTCGGCACCGTAAACCGAGCCGACAAGCTTATCGTAAAGACAAAGGTTATCGTGACATGACGCATATGTTACACATTGTGACGGAACATTTGCCCAGCCTGTTGTTGTGTCACTCTGACCTGCTATGCCTGTTTTCAGGTTGGCTCTGCGTGACCCTTCCTGAACAAAAGCACCGTCCGTACCGCCTGTACTGCCCTTGATTGCATCACGGATTGTATCATCAAACGCACCGATGCGGTCACTCAACTGCTTGAGATTTTTCTGACTTGCCAATACTGTGCCTTCGTCACAATTGGTTGCCATATCCCACGCCTCACCGTACATAAGAATCTGACTGCCGCTGCCGTCTTCATAAAGATTGTCAAGTGCGGTACGAATTGAATTCATAGTTGTTACATCATGAAGTCCCATAAGGTCAAAGCGGAAACCGTCAATGTGATATTCGCTTGCCCAATATGTAACGGAATCAATCATATACTTTCTGAACATAAGATGTTCGCTTGCTGTATCGTTTGAACAGCCCGAACCGTTTGAGAAAGTTCCGTCATTGTTCATTCTGTAGTAATAATTCGGAACTGTTCTCTGAAGCCAAGAATCAGAGGTGTAGGTGTGGTTATAGACAACATCCATAATTACACCGATTCCGGCATTATGAAGTGCCTGAATCATCTGCTTACATTCCTTGATTCTCACTTCACCCTTTTTAGGATTTGTTGAATAAGAACCCTCGGGGCAGTTGTAGTTGACTTTGGGATCGTAGCCCCAGTTGTACTGGTCCATAATGTTCTTGCTCTCGTCAACAGAACCGAAATCATAGAACGGCATAATCTGCACATACTTAACGCCGAGCTTTTTCAGATAGTCAACGCAGGTTGAAGATGCGCCCTGAACACCGTTGACTGTTGTACCTTCTTCGGTAAAAAGCAAGGTACTTGCCACGGTTAGCCTCACTCACGCCGCTTGATTCGGATGATGAAAAGTCTGCTACAGAGATTTCCCAGACCGACGCATCAGTCTGATTCTGTACAAGCACATGCTTATCGTTTTCCCAACCCTCGGGATTGGTTGTGCTTAAATCGACAACCATTGAGCGTTGACCGTTCACACCGCACGCCTTTGCATAGACATCGGCTGTTTCCTTGGTAGTTTTTCCGTGTGTTACCGAGTAGGTATAATATTTGTTAAGCAGGTCACCGTTAATTGTAACGGACCACACGCCCGTTGTTTTGTCAAGCGACATAGCTCTTGACATTATAGAACCTGCATCTCCCTCATTATCACTGCCGTGTTCAAAAATATTCACACGAACAGACGCCGCATTAGGCGACCATACCTTGAAGGTAGTTGCCTTTTTTGAGTAAGAAGCTCCCAAATCATTACCTGAATATGCCGACTTATCCAGATTTGCAAAGATATGCCTGATAATCTGTTACAGTTTTCTTTTCCGCGCCGAAACATCAGCCGCACACATTCCTGTAATCATCATAGCTGTCATTACTCCTGCCAATAATCTTTTAGAAACAATCAAAAATGCCTCCTGACTTATTCGGATATGAGCAAAACAAAGGTTACAATCAGCACTGTTTTACAATAGTCCATACGAATTCCAATGTTAGCATTTCATTAGTTAATTTTATCATATAAGGCAATATATTTTAATTCCGATTAAGAATATAGCAATTGATAAAGGCTTTATTGTTGTAGAATTTTCTTTGACAAATATGTGCAGTATGCTGAATTTCTAAAAGTTTATTTTTAAATTTATATTAAGCAAAGAAAAATCTGTCAAAAAAATACAATTTGGCAATTAAATTTACATAATAATAAAATTTTGTTCTTAAAGACAAACACCCCAACCTCGGTCGGGGTGAAATCTGTTATATTCCGTAGGTTGAAGTGTTGACAATTGCACTCTCAATCCGAAGAAGTCTGTTATATTTTGCAACTCTGTCGGTTCTGCACGGAGCACCTGTTTTTATCTGTCCCGAATTAACCGCAACGGCAATATCCGCAATGGTTGTGTCCTCCGTTTCACCGCTCCTGTGTGAAATAATCGTGCGATAACCCGCCTTGTGAGCCGTGTCAATTGCATCAAGCGTTTCCGTCAGCGTTCCTATCTGATTAATTTTAATCAAAATTGCGTTGCCTGCTCCAAGCTCTATGCCTTTTTTAAGTCTTTTTGTGTTTGTAACAAACAAATCATCGCCGACAAGCTGAACTTTGTTGCCGATTTTTGAAGTAATATTCTGCCAACCGTCCCAATCGTGTTCGGAAAGCGGATCTTCAAGCGAGATAATCGGATAATCGAACAGAGCTTGTCAAAATAATTAATAAGTTCGTTGCTTGAAAGCGAATCGCCTCTCTTTGGAAGAATATATTTTCCGTCGGAATACCATTCGGAAGATGCGGCATCGAGCGCAATTTTAATTTCATCGGTAGTATAACCTGTTTTTTCAATCGCTTTAATTATATACTCAATTGCATCCTCATCACTTTTCAGGCTCGGTGCATAACCGCCCTCATCGCCTACACCTGTTGACATATTATTCTCTTTTAGAATTTTGCCGAGTGTATGGTAGATTTCGCAGCACTGCATCATTCCCTCGGAAAAACACCTTGCACCGACAGGCATAATCATAAATTCCTGAATGTCGATATTGTTTGACGCATGAGCGCCGCCGTTGAGAATATTCATCATTGGAACAGGCATTCTGACCGCATATGTTCCGCCGATATAACGGAATAACGGCAGTCGAGATTCTTTGCCGCTGCCTTTGCACAGGCAAGCGATACGGCAAGAATAGCATTTGCACCGAGCAAATCCTTATTTTCTGTGCCGTCAAGTTCAATCATTTTGCTGTCGATTGCACACTGGTCAAAAGGTGAGTCGCAACCAAGATTAGGTGAAATTATGCTGTTGATCTTTTCAACGGCTCTCTGCACACCTTTGCCGAGATAGCGTTTTTCACCGTCACGAAGTTCAACCGCCTCAAATTCTCCCGTTGACGCACCCGAAGGGACAGACGCTTTTGCAAAGGTTCCGTCGGAAAGTCCGACCTCCGCCTCAACCGTAGGATTTCCTCTTGAATCAATTATTTCTCTGCCGATTATCGTATCTATTTTTATTTCCATTTATATGCCCTCTCGTATTGAAATTTTATAACATAAACCGTTTTCAGATATTTTTAATCTGAGCAATGCTGTGTTTTGTCTGCATTGTTATTTTTCCGTACACGGTTTATTTTATGCAGGAGTAACGCATTTTTGTCACAGGCATATATTGTTACTATGAAAAGCAAGGAGGACAGATATGGAAATGGTTCAGTACACCGTTCGTCCCGGCAATACGCTTTTTGGCATTGCGCAGTTCTTTCAGACAACGGTGAATGACATATTAAAGTACAACAACATTCAAACTCCTGACGCTATTTTTGTAGGTCAGGTTCTTACGGTTCCCGCCGGCAGTGCGGAAACGCAGTATCATGTTGCCCGTCCGGGCGATTCGCTGTGGATAATTGCACAAATGCACGGAACAACCGTTGAAAATCTCTCACGGCTTAACGGACTTTCAAATCCGAATGTAATTTATCCGGGGCAGATTATAAAGGTAAGATAACAAAGGAGGACAGCTTTCTGTTTAGAAAAGCTGTCCTCTTAAAATTTCATTTGATTATTTCCTGTGTTTTCTAAGATAATCGTCAATCTGATTTCTGTCAAAAATTCCGAGATCGTCGCAACCTGCAAGATACTCGTTATGATGGCGAACCTCGTGATGAAGTATTTCAACGAGCTTTTTTCGGTATTCCTCATTATCAAGTGAGCCGTAAACCCTGTTGATTGAACCGTAGTAAAACACAATTGCATTGCCGAGAGAATTGCGTATGTACTCACCCAAAATGAACAAATCATTGTTAAGTGCTTTTGGATGAACCTTTAACTGCGGAAGAAGTGAAATCCCTCCGTTTAAATCTCTGTATAATTCATAAGGCATGGAATCTGCAATTTCGTCAAGCATTGCGCCGCATTCATCAAAAGTAATCATAAAGTCTGATTAATAGTCAAGATAGTCCTTGAGTTTTCTGCTTCTTGAGGGATGACGGAGCTTACGGAGAGCCTTTGCCTCAATCTGACGGATACGCTCACGGGTTACATTAAACTCCTTGCCGACTTCCTCAAGGGTTCTGCTTCTGCCGTCCTCAAGACCGAAACGGAGTTTGAGAACCTTGGCTTCACGGGGAGTGAGGGTTGAAAGAACATCCGAAAGCTGTTCACGGAGCATTGTGTGTGATGCGGCATCGGCAGGTGCGGGAGCATCGTTATCGGGGATAAAGTCACCAAGATGGCTGTCTTCCTCCTCGCCTATAGGAGTTTCAAGTGAAACAGGCTCCTGAGCAACACGCATAATTTCACGAACCTTGTCAACAGGCATATCAATTTCTGCGGCAATTTCATCGGCAGACGGCTCATGACCGTTCTGGTGAAGGAGCTGACTCTGAACCTTTTTTACCTTGTTGATAGTTTCAACCATATGAACAGGGATACGGATTGTACGAGCCTGATCGGCAATTGCACGGGTAATGGCCTGTCTGATCCACCATGTTGCATATGTTGAGAATTTAAAGCCCTTTGTATAGTCAAACTTTTCTACAGCCTTGATAAGGCCGAGATTGCCTTCCTGAATAAGGTCAAGAAACTGCATTCCCCTGCCGAGATAACGCTTTGCAATTGAAACAACAAGACGAAGGTTTGCCTCGGAAAGACGCTGTTTTGCGGCAACATCACCGTCAGCGATTCTGATTGCGAGGTTGATTTCTTCATCGGAAGAAAGTAGCGGAACCCGTCCGATTTCTTTAAGATATACCTTTACGGGATCGTCAACCGAAACGCTGCCTGTTTCTGCAATCTGAGCGTGTGAGTCGCCGTCTTTGCCTTCATCAAAGCCAAGGTCGATATCGTCAATTTTAATATCGCCTGAATCCTCTACGATTTCAATGCCAAGCTGTGCAAGTGAATCATAAAGCTTTTCAAGCTGTTCGGGATCAAAGTCAATTTCACCGATTGCATCAAGAATGTCCTGGTTTGTAAGCTGACCTTTCTGCTTACCGAGTTCCACAAGTTCTCTTACGACTGTTTTCTTATCGGGTGTAGCTGCCATACTCATTTTCCTTTCCTGCGTTTACTGTTTCTTTTTTCCTTATTTTATCAAGATATGCCATAAGCTCCTCATTTGAAACATCGGCTAAATCGCCGGAATTGAGCTTTGAGCTTTCCTCGTTGATAACATTTATGTATTCATTCATTGCCTCAGCGGTTGACGCCCCCGGAATTGCCTGTGACATCAGCTGATAAAGCTTTGAATTTTCATCCTGTGTAAAATCTGCCGCCGTATTCGTAAGAGGATCTTCTCCCCTCTCAATGCGAGCGCTGAAATATTCAAAAAATCTCCGCATCAGAGTATTCTGAAACTGTTCGGGCTTTACCCTTGCAGAAATCTCCTCATATGCATCGGGATTGTTTAAAAGATAAACCAAAAGAGCTTCTTCGGCACTTGAACTGCGTGGCTTTTGGAAATGTTCGGGATTGATTTTGTCATTTCTTCGGCTGAGTTCAAGCTGAATTTGACGAGCCTGTTTCTTTTCTTCAGCCCTTTCACCTCTGCGTGACACCCTTGACACCTGCTGTTTGAATGCATTTTTGTCAACTCCGAGTTCGGATGCAACCTTTGAAGAATAGACATCCCGTTCAATCGGACTGCTGATTGTTGCAATCAGCTTTGCCGCCTCCTCAAGAAAAGCAACCTTGCCCTCCGTCAGCTGAATATTGTGTGCATTTTTTAGCTTTTGCAGTCGGTATTCAACATCGTTACCGCATTTGTCAAGCAACGCTTTGAATGCGGCAGGACCGTCATTACCCTTTGATTTGATAAATTCATCGGGATCCTTACCGCTTGGAATTGTAAGGACCTTAACATTAAGTCCCGAATTTCTGAGTATAGGAATTGCCCTTGCGGTAGCCTTTTGACCTGCCTCATCGGCATCGTAACAGATAATCACCTCATCGGCATACCGTTTCATCAAAACAGCCTGTTCACCTGTAAGAGCCGTTCCCAGGGTTGCGACGGCATTTGTAAAACCTGCCTGATTCACAGCGATGACATCCATATAGCCCTCGCAAAGAATCGAGTTCTCTTGCCCGAATTTTTTGCGTTGTTGAGTGAAAACAGGTTTGCACTCTTTTTAAATACGGGGGTATCGGAGGTGTTGAGATATTTAGGCTTTGCATCGGACATAATTCTTCCGCCGAATGCAATAACATTTCCTCTCAGATCAATAATCGGAAACATAACACGGTCTGTGAATCTGTCATAGATTCCGTTGCCGTTTCTGTGCCGAACCGCAAGATTTGCGGCAACAAGTTCGCTGTCATTAAAGCCTTTTGATTTGAGATGATTGCATAGTGACGACCAGTTATCATCGGCATAACCGAGTCCGAAATGACGGATTGTTCTGTCGGATAAGGCTCTTGAATGAAAATAATCAAGACCTTTTCTGCCTTGCGGAGAACACAAAGCGGCATAATAAAACCTTGCCGCCTCACGGTTAGCTTCAAACACTCTGTTTCTAAGACGGCTCATGCTGTCATCATAGCTGTTTTCGGGCATTTCAAGTCCTGCCCGCTGTGCAAGATACTTCACGGCATCGACATAGTCAAGATTTTCAATTTTCATAATAAAAGAGATGACATCTCCGCCTACTCCGCAGCCAAAACAATAGAACGAACCATTTTCGGTATATACATTAAAAGAGGGAGTTTTTTCGCCGTGGAACGGACAAAGACCGACCATATTTCTTCCCCGTCTTTTGAGATTGACATAACCCGAAACAACATCCGTGATATCGTTTCGCATTTTTAAATCCTGCAAGAAACTTTCAGGGAAAGCCATAAAACTCCTCCTCTCGCTTACCTATTAGCTTTTTACGAAATTTTTTTGAATATTCCTTTAAATATTTGAAATTATTTTGAAAAATATTTCATTTTTTAGCTTTTGAGGTCGAAAGCATAAAAAGTTTTGTCATAAAGAAAACTTTATAACTCAACGGCATAATATTTTTCCTCATCAAAAACCGCCTGAACCTCACCCGCAGTTGCATCTGCAAGCTTTTTGTTAAGCTGTGGCAGTAAATCGGGTTTAATATGGAATTTAATCAGCACATCGCCTTCATAGACAGTATCGTCAACAGCACCGCCGTTATCAGTTACAAGTGCCGAAACCTTACCATATCGGTTGTATGTACAACGAGCAGAACAGACAAGACAGTTCTGCATCACAGCGATTTTTGCGGCATCAAGGGCAATTTTTGCACCGTGAGAATATGCTCTCACAAGTCCTCCCGTGCCAAGCAAAACACCGCCGAAGTAGCGGGTAACAACAACACATACATCATAAATTTCATTTTTTACAATTACATCAAGGCAAGGCATACCGGCTGTACCCGAGGGTTCACCGTCATCGCTGTAACGCTTTATGTTGCCCTCACGCAGAGAATAGGCATAGACATTGTGAGTTGCGTTCCAATGTTCACTGCGTTTTTCGTTGATAAAATCAACAGCCTCCTGCTCACAGGTCACAGGCTTGCAATAGCCGATAAAGCGTGAACGCTTTTCAACAAATTCGTCTTTTGCGTTACTTAAAACGGTTTTGTAATCCTTTGCCATAATAATACCTCAATTATACAGACACTCTGCACACGATTATGCAAAGTTTCCGTAAAGTAAACAAGGCGGCACAATGTGCCGCCTAAACAATTACATAATAAATTATTTATCCATACCGAAACGCTTCTTGAATCTGTCAACGCGTCCGCCGGTATCAACTAATTTCTGCTTTCCTGTAAAGAATGGGTGGCATTTTGAACAAATTTCAACACGGATGTCCTTCTTTGTTGAACCTGTTTCAATAACATTACCGCAAGCACAAGTAATTGTTGTTTTCTCATACTTAGGATGGATATTCTCTTTCATTGTTTTCACCTACCTGACATTACACAATTAACGGATTAATTATACAACATAATATTGCAAAATGCAAGCGTTTTTAAAAAATATTTATTTTATTTTGGGATTGCCTGTTTTTGAAGGTAGCTTTTGTACTCTTCAAGGCACATTCCGTAGGAACGCATACGCTTTGCGTTTTCAATCCCCACATATCTGTACAGCGAGTCTGACGGATTCATTCGTGTTACTGAGGTTTTGCTTTTGGTATATCTCTGAACGAATCCGTATTCAACGCAGTTTCGCTCAAGAAATGCCTCTGAACCCGAATTTGAAAAATCAAATTCAACAAGCAATCCCGTCTGTGCCTCCGACTGTCCTCCGTGAGGCGTGGTTTTTAAGACCTCCGCCTCTGCTCGACAGTTGTATATTTTGATGATTGCAACATCTTTTGAAGTTCGGACTGAAACCTTTCTTCCTGTTCATCATAACTCACATATGCAGTTTTGATTTTAAGCTCGGTGCCGTTTTCTTTTGACGCTTTCAAAAGATTCTCAAGCGGATTCAGTGCGTCCCTGTTCACTTTGAATCCGTTCACGGTTTCAAGATCGGGCACATAATCCTTATCAAGCGGATTTGCGCTGTCAACAACCGTCAGCAGCATTTCGCTTTCTGCCTGAATCTGTTCGGGAGTTTCGGGATTACTTTTCTGATTACTTTTAAGTATTGAAAAAATTCCGAACGCAATAGCTGCGACAAGAATCACACCGACACAAGCTAACGCAATGTACCTTCGGCGAGGATTTGATACGGGAAGAATTCTTCCCGTTCTCTCCTCAATAAGCGCCTGTTTTCGTCTGCGTTTTGATTCTCTGTAGCTGTTTTTATCAAACGGAGTGAATCCTCCGGACATCAGCATCCCTCCGAAAAAATTTCAGAATTATTTTTCTTTTGTATCTACTTCGTTCTTAACAAGAGCAACAAATTCGTCAACAGACATATTCGGGATTTCTCCTCTTTTTCTTGAACGAACCGTAACTGTTGATGAATTCATCTCGTTGTCGCCGATTACAAGAATATACGGAATTCTTTCAAGTCTTGCAGCCTTAATCTTTGGACCGATGTTTTCATCTCTGCTGTCAACAGTAACTCTCATACCAAGTGAAGTAAGTCTGTCTGCAATACCCTGTGCATACTCAACATTACCCTCTTTTATCGGAAGAAGTCTGATCTGCTCGGGAGCAAGCCAAAGCGGCATTACACCGGCAAATCTCTCAATCATATATGCAAGAGTTCTTTCAAAGCAACCGAGTGAAGTTCTATGAATAATATACGGAAGCTTCTTCTGACCGTCCTTGTCAATGTAGTACATACCGAATTTTTCGGCAAGGAGCATATCAATCTGGATTGTAACAATTGTGTCTTCCTTACCGAATACATTCTTGTACTGAATATCAAGCTTCGGACCGTAGAATGCGGCCTCGTCAATACCGACCTCATAGTCAACATCAAGGTCATCGAGAATAGTTTACATAACAGCCTGTGACTCTTCCCACTGTTCCTTTGTACCCTCATACTTATTATTCTTGTTTTCGGGATCCCACTGTGAGAATCTGAAAGTACAGTTTTCAAGAAGTCCTACCGTGTCAAGGAAATATTTAGCAAGCTCAAGACAACCCTTGAATTCCTGTTCAAGCTGATCGGGACGGAGAATGTAGTGTCCTTCTGAAATTGTGAACTGACGAACACGGATAAGGCCGTGCATCTCACCGCTTGCCTCGTTACGGAAAAGTGTTGATGTTTCCGTAAGACGCATCGGAAGGTCACGATATGAACGCTGTTTGTTAAGATAAACCTGATACTGGAACGGGCAAGTCATAGGACGAAGTGCGAAGCATTCCTTTTCTTCATCATGCGGATCGCCGAGTACAAACATACCGTCAAGATAATGATCCCAGTGACCTGATATCTTATAAAGATCTCTCTTTGCAAGAAGAGGAGTTTTTGTAAGAAGACAGCCCTTTGACTGCTCAACATCTTCAACCCATCTCTGTAAAAGCTGAACAACTCTTGCACCCTTTGGAAGAAGAATGGGAAGTCCCTGACCGACATAGTCAACAGTTGTAAAGTATTCAAGTTCACGACCGAGCTTGTTGTGATCACGAAGCTTTGCTTCTTCAAGCTTTTTGAGGTGTTCTTCAAGCATTGACGCCTTTGGGAAAGCTACACCGTAAACACGGCAAAGCTGTGCGTTATTTGCGTCGCCTCTCCAGTAAGCGCCTGTGCAGGCAGTGAGTTCAATAGCCTTGATCGGTGCAACACTCATGAGGTGAGGACCTGCACAGAGGTCAATAAACTCACCCTGTTTGTAGAATGTGATATGCTCGCCCTTGTCGGAATGTTCCTTAACAAGTTCAACCTTGTAAGGCTCGTTCATCTCTTCAAGTTTCTTTTCAGCCTCCTCCGGAGAAAGCTCAACTCTTTCAAGCTCAAGACCTGATTTTACGATTTTCTTCATCTCAGCCTTGATTTTTTCAAGGTCTTCGGGTGAGAAAGGCTTTTCAACATCAAAATCATAGTAAAAACCGTTGTCAACGGCAGGACCGATTGCACACTTTGCATTCGGATAAAGTCTTTTACTGCCTGAGCAAGAACATGAGAGGCTGTGTGCCAGAAAGTTTTCTGACCGTCAACATTATCAAATGTGAGAAGTTCAACCTTACAATCTTTTTCAAGCGGTGTTCGAGGTCACAAAGGTCGCCGTCAACCTTTGCACAGCAAACAGACTTGTACAAGCCTGCACCGATTGATTTTGCAATTTCGGCAGGAGTTGTACCGTTTTCAAATTCCTTGACTGCTCCGCCTTTTAATTCAACATTAATCATAACCATTCTCCTTTTTTAATATGTGATGAAAACAAAAAATCCCAATATTCCAAAAACGGAATATTGGGACGAATAAATCGTGGTTCCACCCAAGTTCGGCTAAAAGCCCTCTTGACGGTTTTAACGCAACCAAACGCCGTGCCATTTCCTGCACAGTCTTAAAGGTGGTAACTTGCAATGCTTTTTGCGAAATATCACAGCAAATAATTTCGCTCTCTGGAAAAAGCAGGACTGCAAATCATGTCCTCATCAAAAATCAATTTCCTTTTCATTTGTATGGTACCACTTTAAAACCTGAATGTCAACACCTAATTCGATGTTCTTAATTATTTTTTATCTTCAAGTTCCTTGAGAAGTCTGTCGATTTCGCTCATTCTGTCGTCTGAAACCTCTGTGTCTTCAACAGGGGCTTTAACAGGAGCTTCTGCCTTTACAGGCTCGGTTTTTTCCTCTGAAACATCAAGACGCTTTGCGTACACGGGTTCTTCGGGAATTTCAGGCTCTGCAGGAGCTTCTGCAACAGGCTTTGCAGTTTCCTCTTTTAAAGGCTCGGTGGCAATTTCTTCTGCAGGCTGAGTCTGATTTTCATTGTCGTAGCCGAGAACAAGACCGTCATTTATATTTTCATTTTTGATTGTTGCATCGTCATATTTTTCCTCATCGTAGCCCATCACAAAATCGGAAAGTCCCTGTGCAACTGCCTCGTAGCTGTCATCGCTTGCAGGAACATCATCTTCTTTTCTATCGGAAGCAACAAGCTCATCGTAACCGCCTGAGCTGATATAGCTGTTTTCGTATGTATCCTCATCTTCGGGAAGGCTTTCGATAATCTCAACCTCCGCCTTTGTAAGGCAGCCTGCGAACATTTCAACAGAAAACGAAACAATATAAATGCCGAGAACAATAAACATAACTCCGTTCACAAGAGCACTGATGCCTGTGTTTTCAACGGATGATGTCAAAACAGCACCAACACCGTATGAAAGTGAAACAGCGGCAGCGGGCATACCGTAAATAAAGCAGGCCTTAACAGGGTTTCTGCCCTTTACCCTTGAAACAACCATTGAACTTGAGAAAAGGTAAAGTGTGATGAAAATGTAGCAGAAGAGCGGCGTCATATCGCTTGCTGAGATTGAAACCTTTGTTGCGGCGAGAAATTCCGCAACGAGTTCACTGCATCCCCAAAGTGCAGGGAAAACAAAGAACATCGACACATTTGATACGATTGATTTGCCTGAAAAATGCACCTTGCCGATCATAATCATAGCAATAGCCGCAGGAATTGAGAACAGAGCCGCAATGATGCTCAAAAGATAATTATCCGTGTTATCCGGAGTTGCGTTAATCAAAGCCAAAAATGACGAACCGACAATCGCAATACCCGAAATTACTGCAAACGCACCCGAAACAAAATTCTTTTTAACGGGATATACGGGAGCCGTCTTTCTGTCAAAAAGGTTAATTAAAACACAAACCGCAAAAAGCCCGAGTATGATTTCAATTATGAAATAGTTAATGCCCGACTTGTTCATGCCGAACAACAATCCGTTGCCGTCAACTGCGAACATACTCATAATTTTAAGGCCTATAGCAGCTATTACAGCCGGAATAAATGGTATAACTGAATATTTGGTTTTCATAAAAATCTCCGTTTCTGTACCGTAACAAGACAATTTTAAAAAACGACTTTGTTACACGATTATTGATATGCCGCCGAAAAATCAAACAGCAAAAACAAATACAAAATGAATTGTAAGTAATTATTATTTCGAATCAATCATATATTATTTTAAGCCAACATAACCGTTATGTCAAGAAAAAATAAGTCACAAAATACAATAGTATTATTTATTTTTTTGTGCGAAATAAAGGAGCATGGTAATGAAGGAAAATTTAATTGCAGTTGTCCTTCTGTTGATTCTCACGGCAATCCTCCCCATTGCAGTTTCAAAATGTTCTCGAACGGTCTTTTGCAAAACCGACAGTTTCAACATCCGACACCCCCGAAAAGCCAAAAGATTCGGGTGAAATTCTCTGTGCATTGACGGCAGGATTGTATAAGGACAGCTACTCTGCCGAAACACTAAAGGCGATTGCACTTCTTATGAACACAAATTACAGAGCTAATCCCGATTCTTTCAAGGCAAACGATTTTCTGTATGAAGAAAACGCATCGGGAAGTATAAAGGATGTTTACGGTGAAATAAAAAAAGCCGCTGAGAGTGCAAAAAACAAAACGCTCCGCAAAAACAGCGAAGCGTTGTTTGTTCCCTATTCCGAAACTTCAAACGGTACTACATACAAAAACGAAAATTACAAGTATATTCACAGCGTTGCATCTCCGTGGGATTGTTACCAAACCGATTTTGACGCAAATGCCGAATGTGTCGGAGTGAGTCTTTCGGGAATTGATTACCTTTGCAAAAACGGCTACAGTGCCGAAGAAGCATTGCTGTGGTATCTTCCCGATTTTGAAATTGCTGACGATTAATTTACATAATAAGACGCAATATGTCTGAGTTTATCCCTTGCCTTCATAATGTGACGGGAAACCGTTGACGAGTTGACTCCCAATTCTTTTGCAATCTCCTTTTCCTTTTTGCCATTGAGATAGTAATCTACAATACAGATTCTCTGTCTTTCGGTAAGCTCGTTCAGAACAGCCATTGAAAGAATTTTCTTCATCTTATCACGGGAGTTTTTATTTGTACTGCCGTGCCAAAATCCCGAATCCGACATTAATCTGTGTTTGTTGTTATCTGTAATATGTATAAATTCTCTTTTCATTTTATCATGCTCCGTAATATCTATCCATAAGATGATTTGAAATGTGAATGCATTCATTATAATAAATCTTGTATTTTGCAATTTTCAAATCAAGTTCTTTTTTGTTGATTTCCGATTTGCCTCTTTTTTCTGCTTTGAGTCTGTCGATAACATTCTGAATGCTGTCGGCAGTATTTTTATATTCCATTGACCATTCAAAATAATTAACCATACCGATATCCTTTCCTTGATTTTATTCATTTAGAAGGTCGGCGGGGCTTTCAACCTTCTAATTCCATTATACAGAACATATCGAACAAATTCAAGAACATTTGTTCGATATTATAAGTGACATACATTCACTGTCCCTTTGTACGGACTATGCTCTGTTTTTCAAAATTTCTTTGTTTATGACATATAATTCGGATAATCAACAAAAAGATTTTGCGTTTTTACCAAAATTTTGGTATGTAAATCAATTACAAAAGCATAATAAAAAGTGTATAATAAGAGTAATCGTGCAAAGATTGAATGGCATAAGTCCGGATTTTCAATGCTGCACATTTTTTGTGTTAAAAACATCGGAGGTTATATAATGGAAAAAACGCAAAAAATGAATAAAATGGGAACTGAAAAAATAAGCAGGCTTTTGCTTACTATGGGTGTTCCGATGATAATTTCAATGGTTGTACAGGCTGTGTACAATATCGTTGACAGCTACTTTGTAAGCTGTATGAAAGATCCGAATATACCCGCACTTGGTGATTATGCGGTAAATGCACTCACGCTGGCATTTCCTGTTCAGATGCTTATGGTTGCGGTCGGAGTCGGTACGGGAGTCGGCATCAACTCGATTTTGTCAAGAAGTCTTGGTGAGGGCAATAAAGAAAAGTGCAGTAAAATTTCGGGCAACTCAATTTTTCTTGCACTTTGCACCTGTGTTGTATTTGTGCTTTTCGGAATTTTCGGAGTTGACGCATACATAGCCTCACAAACAAGCGATCCGATTATCACATCAATGGCTGTTTCATATCTGAAAATCTGCACCTACAGTTCACTGGGCGTTAGTATGTACATGATTTTTGAAAAGCTGTTACAGGCAACGGGATATACAATGCAGACAACAGTTGCGCAGATTGTCGGTGCGGTTGTGAATATGATACTTGACCCGATTATGATTTTCGGTTGGTGCGGTTGCCCGAAGCTCGGTATTGACGGTGCGGCTATCGCAACGGTTATAGGTCAGTTCATTTCATTCTTTATTGACGCATATTTCTATTTCAGATGCAATTCAAAGCATTTCAACACATCATTAAAGTATATGAAACCAGAAGGCAGGATTATCAGGCAGATTTATCAGGTTGGTATCCCCGCTATTATTATGCAGGCGCTTATGTCGGTTTTGACATACAGCATTAATGTTATTTTTGTAAGAGTTTCAACGGATGCGGTTACGGCTTACGGTATTTACTACAAAATTCAGCAGTTTGTATTTTTTGCCGCATTCGGCATGAACAATGCGATGATTCCGATTATAGCGTTCAACTACGGCAAACAGGATAAAAAGAGAGTAAACGACAGCATTAAATACGGACTTATTTACACGGTATCAATTCTTTGTGCAGGAATTATAATTCTTCAAATTTTTGCAAAACAGATACTCGGAATATTCTCGCTTACAGAATCGACAACCGAACTTGCAATGCTTGCAATTAGAATTATCACACCCGGATTTATATTTGTCGGTGCTAACATTGCGTATCAGGGAATTTTTCAGGCACTCGGCAACGGTGTGCATTCGCTGATACTTTCGCTTGTACGACTTATTGTTGTTCCTCTGCCCCTTGCATACATCTTTTCATGCTTTGATTTTGCATCTTCAATAATCTGGATTGCATTCCCGATCGGCGAAGCTGTAGCCTTTATCGTTGCACTTATTTTTATGGCAAATATCCGCAGAAAAAAGATTAATCCAATTAAAATGGCGTTTAACAGTAAAAACAATATTTCTTATTGATTTACTTTTTGTTTATTTTGTATAGAGCCAATTATTAAAATCATCGTTTTTGTCGGGTAATTTAAGATTCTAAAAAATACTGCACAAACATCTTCTTGATTTTTTGTACAGTTTGTCTTTTCGACTGTATGAATATTAGAATTGCACCCTCTCACCTTGAATTTACCCCTAAAAATCGGTATAATATAAGACAATGAACAAAGATAAAGTTCAAAACTTTAATCTTACCTGTTCATTAAATATTCGGCAAAAATGTTTGCTTCTTTATTGAAACATTCATTTTCATAAAACACACAATCGCGAAAAGGATCGTCATTTGACGGTCTTTTTGCGTTTGGAAAAAATTCATAATTACATAATTTCTGCATAAAAATCGGAGCCGTGAAAAATCACGACTCCTTTTTTGCTTTATCTTATTTTTTCGGTATAATCAAGTGCTATCCAGCCGGCACCGCTTTTGAGTTTGCCCCACTTGGCTGCACCTGCACCCGACTTTTCATCAACTATCGTGTACGCTCCGCCCTTTGGAACAGCGCCGTTCACATCGTAATTTGTACCCGGACCTTTACGGATATTCACTCCGTTTGACGAGGTTATTCTCACGATATAACGCCTGAAAGCTTTATCCGAACCCGCTTTTGAACTGTCTGAGCCTGCAGAGTCAGTTTTGTATTTCACATCAAAATAATTGCACATACCCTTGCAGATTGCCTCTCCGATTGCCACTGTATTCTTGCGTATCCAATCCGAGCCTGTCACGGTATCGTGAAACTCACATTCAACATACACGGTCAAGCCCTTCGGCACATTGATTTCATAGAGATCGGTTTTGTAGCTGACTGAATCGTCCTTGCCGGGCGAGATTGCTCCGAGGGCAGACTTTACCGCCTCGGCAGCCTTTCTGCCGTTTGAGTTCAGGCAAAACACTCTTGTACCGCCCGTATATTTGCCGTTAAACGCATTAGTGTGGATCGGCATATGAATGTCTGCTCCAAACTTATCCGATTCGGGACAGCGTGTCTGCATAAGCGTACCCGACTTTGCGACCATAACATCGAATCCGCAACGCTTAAGTGCTTTGGGCGGCGGCGGCAATTTTGTCGCACTGAGCCATTTCATTCGTACCGCCCGTTGCATAGGTGTTGCCGTTTTGGTTTGACGGACTGAGATATATTTTTTTACTCATTGTCTTTATCTTCTCCCTCTTTTAAATTCATTACTGCCGATGCACCTGCCGCAACAGCCGCAACAGCAAGACCGATGAGAGCGTTCTTTACAACATCACCGTCGTTAAAATCAAGACCGCCCAAAGCGAGGGTTACATTGGTAATAACATAACCGAGAGCAGTCTGAATAAATGTTCTGAACGCTCTTTTTAAACACGGTTTTTTTAAGCATATTTTTATTTTACTCATTATATTATATTTTCCTTTCCTTGTTTTGTTCGTTTTCCAAATCCGCTATTCTGTGTTCCGCTGTTTTGATTTTGTTGTCATTAACTGCCTCGTGCTGCTCAATAAGATATACACGCTCAACAAGATTATTATGCTTGTCAACCTTTTTTTCGAGCTGTTCAATGCGATAATTTGATAATCTTGACGCTGTAAAAATGCCTGCGAGTGAGCCGGCAAGAGTTCCTGCAAATGAAATCAACGCTATAAGAATTTGGTCTGTCAAAAAAATCACCTCCCACTTACAGGCTCAAAAAAAGGAGAAATTGCACTAAATAATGCAATTTCTCCGAAATTTCTTTATATTTATTTTTATTATTACTTTACAAAAAGCAATACAAACAGTACAATAGATATCACAATTTAGTAATATTAAATGAATAAAATCAAAAATCTCAAGTGATTTTAAATTGAAATATATAATAGGAGCATACAAATGAAATACAAAATCTTATCAGCAATAATATCCATCGTACTTATGATTTCGCTTGTAGGCTGTCAGCAGAACAATACAATTATTAAGCCTGATATAGAAACAAAAACTGTGACGGAAAACAGCGAAGGTGATTATATAACTTTTTCACTTGATATTCCTTTAAACTGGAAATTATACGCTCAGAATTATACATCTATTGCTTGTTTTAGTCCTGATGCAAACGAAACAAATGCCGGCGAAAAAATTTCTCCCTACAAGTTAAGCATAGATAACTATATCATTCCATCACTAATGCCAATAGATGACAAATATAAACAAGCTTATAAAGATTTATTTAATGGCAAATATGATGGTGTTAAAGAATTAATTTGCGATAACATTGAATATATAAATATAGGTAAGATAATGGACAGTTTCCCGGATGTTAATTTTGAAACTCCTGAAAGCATTATGGATTACTTTAATATACTTGTTGACGGTACAAGTACACCGGATGTTACAATGCCGGAGTCATGGAATGACAAAAAATGGGCAACTGATTTTACTTTCAGTGAATATAACGGTAAGAACGGAAAGATTATTGCGGTAGAATATTCCTATGTAATTATAGATAAAACCTACAAAGCTATTAATTGCTACCGTGATGACGACTTTTCCGTATGCGGAGCTTTTGACGATGATACAGATCTTTCTTCGGGCGATTTAGCACTGTGGGTTGCTGATAATATGGAAATTACCAAACACTATAAAATTGAAGATAATATGATAAAGCAAGAGGGAGTAGATTATTAAATTTTATGTTTTTAAAATCTATATATTATAATTACAGCCGAAGTATTTTTCTACTTCGGCTCCAGTATTTTATTGGGTGCCATTTTACAAGCTCTCGCTAAATTCAAAATAGATATTCGCCCCCTATAAACTGAGATTTTTATTGGTACGGTTTGCAGTTCAAAAAGAAAAACAGCTCCCCGGCTTAACTGCCCATGCCATCCACCCAATCAGCACCGGCAAGCTCGAAGGCTTCAACAACAAGATAAAGGTCGCTAAACGAATCGGCTACTGTTACCGTGACGACGACTTCTTCTTTACCTTGATTCGCTATCTTTCTATTCCGTCTGTCCGTTCTCCATCCCACAAAAAATCGTGATGAACCATTTTTTAAACAATTGTTTTTCTCTATAAGAATTATAGCAACGGTTTAAGATACTGTCCCGTAAATGATTTTTCAACCTTTGCAACCTGTTCGGGAGTGCCTTTGGCAACGATTGTACCGCCGCCGTCACCGCCCTCGGGACCGAGGTCGATAAGATAATCGGCTGTCTTGATAAGGTCAAGGTTGTGTTCAATTACAACAACCGTGTTTCCGCCGTCAACAAGAAGCTGAAGAACATCAACAAGTCTGTGTACATCGGCAATGTGCAAGCCCGTTGTCGGCTCGTCAAGAATATAAATTGTCTTGCCCGTACTGCGTTTTGAAAGCTCTGTTGCAAGCTTTACACGCTGAGCCTCACCGCCCGAAAGCGTTGTTGCAGGCTGACCGAGCTTTATATAACCAAGACCCACTTCATACAGGGTTTTCAGCTTTCTGTAAATCTTCGGGATATTTGAGAAGAACTCCATTCCCTCCTCAACGGACATTTCAAGAACATCATTGATTGACTTGCCCTTGTACTTTACTTCGAGGGTTTCACGGTTATATCTCTTGCCCTTGCAAACCTCACACGGAACATAAACATCTGACAAAAAGTGCATTTCAATCTTGATAATACCGTCACCCTGACAAGCCTCACATCTGCCGCCCTTTACATTGAATGAAAATCTGCTTGGTGTAAAACCACGCATTTTCGCATCGGTTGTAGCGGCATAAAGCATTCTGATATCCGTAAACACACCTGTGTATGTTGCAGGATTTGAACGGGGAGTTCTACCGATAGGGCTTTGGTCAATGGCAATTACCTTGTCAAGATTTTCCATACCCTTGATTTCCTTGTGCTTGCCGGGAATTGTCTTTGCTCGATTAAGGTCACGGGCAAGGGCTTTGTAAAGAATTTCGTTTACAAGTGAGCTTTTGCCCGAACCCGAAACACCTGTTACGCAGACAAATTCACCAAGCGGAATTTTAACATTGATATTTTTAAGGTTGTTTTCAGCCGCTCCTCGACTTCAAGGAAAAGTCCGTTGCCTTTTCTGCGCTTTTCGGGAACGGGAACTTTGCGTTCGCCCGAAAGATACTTGCCTGTGATTGAATTCGGACATTGCTTAATCTTTTCAACATCACCGACACAGACAATTTCACCGCCGTGAATACCTGCCCCGGGTCCTACATCCACAATGCAATCTGCGGCATACATAGTGTCCTCATCGTGTTCAACAACGATAACAGTATTTCCGAGGTCACGAAGTCGCTTTAAGGTTGCAAGAAGTTTTTCATTGTCACGCTGATGAAGTCCGATACTCGGCTCGTCAAGAATATACAGCACACCCATAAGTGAACTGCCGATTTGCGTTGCAAGGCGGATTCGCTGACTTTCACCGCCGCTGAGTGTTCCCGAGCTTCTTGAAAGAGTAAGGTAGCCGAGTCCTACGCTCTTGAGAAAGTTAAGTCTTTCGTTAATTTCTTTTATAATTTCAGCACCGATAATCTGCTCTTTTTCTGTAAGCTTGAGCTGACCTACAAAGTCGAGTGCGTCAATAACCGACATTTTGCAAAAATCGGCAATGTTAAGTCCGCCGACTGTTACTGCAAGGCTTTCGGCTGAAAGTCTGTCACCGTGACAAAGATCGCACGGAATTTCTGCCATATACGAACGGATTTCATCCTTAATCCAGTTACTGCTTGTGTCATGATAACGGCGTTCAAGGTTGTTGATTATACCCTCAAATTTATGCTGATAAGTACCTCCGCCGTAAACAGATTTTTTATTGATTGTCAGCTCATCATCACCTGTGCCGTAGAGGATTTTGTCGATAGTTTCCTTCGGGAGATTTTCAAGCGGTTCATCAAGCGAAAAATTGTACTTTTTCGCTAAAGCCTCCATATACATTGCGGCAATTGTACTGCCTTCCATTGCCCAACCGCTGCCCTTGATACCGCCGTCACGGATACTCTTTGACATATCGGGAATAATTTTGTTCTCATCAATTTTGAGGAATACGCCGAGTCCCGTACACTTTGGGCACGCACCGAACGGATTGTTGAATGAAAACATTCTCGGTGAAAGCTCGTCAATGCTCACACCGTGCTCGGGGCAGGCATATTTTTGTGAAAAAGTCACATCCTCATCGCCGTTGAAGTTCACCGTAACAAGACCGCCGCCAAGCTTTGACGCTGTTTCGATGCTGTCTGAAAGCCTTGATGCTATTTCAGGCTTGATTACAAGACGGTCAACAATGATTTCTATATTATGTTTTTATTTTTCTCAATCGGAATATTTTCCGACAAATCATAGATGATCCCGTCAACTCTTGCACGGACATAGCCCGATTTTCCGGCACTGTCAAGAACCTTTGCGTGTTCGCCCTTTCTGCCCCTTACAACTGGAGCCATAACCTGAATTTTCGTACCCGTTTCATAGGTCATAATCTTGTCGACAATCTGGTCAACTGTCTGCTGACGGATTTCCCTTCCGCAAACCGTACAATGCGGAACACCTATTCTTGCGTACAAAAGGCGGAGATAATCGTAAATTTCCGTAACCGTACCGACCGTTGAACGGGGATTCTTTGAAGTAGTTTTCTGATCGATTGATATTGCAGGCGAAAGTCCCTCTATGCTCTCAACATTAGGCTTGTCCATCTGACCGAGAAACATTCTTGCATAGGAAGAAAGGCTTTCAACATATCTTCTCTGTCCCTCGGCATAGATGGTGTCAAATGCAAGCGAGCTTTTGCCCGAACCCGAAAGTCCTGTAATTACAACAAGTTTGTTACGGGGAATTTCAACATTTACATTTTTGAGGTTATGCTCTTTTGCACCTCTCACAATAATTTTATCCTGTGCCATTTCATCTACCCTTTACTGTGTCAAACACCTGACACAACTTCATACATTCGTTTAAATTTTGATTCATATACACGCATAGCCTCTCATCACGAGAGGCTATGTTTATTTGATATTAACCTTCTGTGGACTCGTCAACCTTTGTTTCGGCTGAGGGTTCTTTGTCGGCAGTTTCCTGCTCAACTTCTTCGGGTTCTTTATATGTGCCGTTCATTACGGCAGTAAAGTCCTCGCTGCCCATCTTCTCATGCTTGATAAGATATTTTGCAATGTCATGGAGCTTATCCATATTATCGCTGAGAATCTTAGTAGCGTCGCCATATGCCTTGTTGACCATATCAAGAACAAGCTGATCGATTTTAGCTGCGGTAGCCTCGGAATAATCCTGAGTTCTGCTGCCCATATCTCTGCCGAGGAATACGGAGTTGTTGTCTGTGCCGTAGCATACACAACCGAGTTCTTTAGTCATACCGTACTTTGTAACCATTGCACGGGCTGTTTTTGTAGCCTTTTCAATATCGTTTGACGCACCTGTTGAGATGTCATCCATAATAAGTTCTTCGGCAACTCGACCGCCAAGACTTACAACGATATCCTCATACATACCCCTGCGTGAGTTATATGACTTGTCCTCACTCGGGAGCGGCATTGTGTAACCGCCTGCCATACCTGTCGGGATAATTGAAATCTCGTGAACAGGATCCTGAGTTTCGAGCTTATCAAAGAGAATTGCGTGACCTGCCTCATGATAGGCTGTGAGCTTTTTCTCTTTCTCACTCATTACTTTGCTCTTTTTCTCTGCACCGACAACAACCTTGACTGTTGCCTCCTTGATTTCGTCCATAGTAATGGCTTTTTTATCTTTTCTTGCGGCAAGAAGTGCGGCCTCATTAAGAAGATTTTCAAGGTCTGCACCTGTAAATCCGGCTGTTGTTTTAGCAATAGTCTTGAGATTTACATCGGGCGCAAGAGGTTTCTTTCTTGCATGAACCCTGAGGATAGCCTCACGGCCGTTTACATCGGGATAGCTTACAACAACCTGACGGTCAAATCTGCCCGGACGCATAAGAGCCGGATCGAGAACATCGGGTCTGTTAGTTGCGGCAATAAGGATTACACCCTCGTTAGCACCGAAACCGTCCATTTCAACAAGCAACTGGTTAAGAGTCTGCTCACGCTCATCGTTGCCGCCGCCAAGACCTGCGCCTCTCTGGCGACCTACGGCGTCAATCTCATCAATAAAGATGATACAAGGCGAGTTTTTCTTTGCCTGATCAAAGAGGTCACGAACACGGGACGCACCGACACCGACAAACATCTCAACAAAGTCAGAACCTGAAATTGAGAAGAACGGCACACCTGCCTCACCTGCAACAGCTCTTGCAAGCAATGTTTTACCTGTACCTGGAGGGCCTACAAGGAGAACACCCTTTGGTATTCTTGCACCGAGTTTGTTATACTTTTCGGGAGCCTTGAGGAACTCAACAACCTCTGCAAGCTCTTCCTTTTCTTCATCGGCACCTGCAACATCATCAAATGTTGTCTTGCGCTTTTCATCGTTTGTATTCTTAATCTTGGCTTTGCCAAAGCTCATTTCCTTGCCGCCAAGACCGCCGCCGCCCATTTTCTTCATAATGAGCACCCAGGCAACGATGAGAATAATCATAATGATTAATGTCGGAATCATTTCCATAAGTATGGAATTATCCGTTGCACGGGTAAGGTTATGCGGAATTTCATCAGTTGACGCCGGATTGTAGTACGGCTTGATGTCATCAAGGAAACGCTGAATATCGGCAAGCTGTCCTTTTACAACAATCTTTGATTTTTGCTGTTTGACTGGGTTTTCTGCTGTTCGGTTGCGGGCTGAGTAGCAGTTGTTGCGGATTGAGAGTCGGAATCGGTTGATTTGATGGGACTCATACCCTCTTTAAGGGTAATTTCAATCTGACCTGAACCGTAGTCAATGTTAAAGCTGTCAACCATATCCTGAACAAAATACTGCTCAAGCTCCGAGGTTTTCGGTGAAGTTGACTTATTTGTGCTCAGCACAGCCGCTGTTATAATGATTATCAGAATGGGAATTCCGAGATAAAGCAGCAGATTGCGCACTTTCTTTTTATTGTCCAATGCTGTCACTCCTCTGTATAGTATTATTTTTCCGAGGTGGAAATATGTAATGCCACGAAAATTTGCGGCTTATTTTCGCATTAAAATCACGAATAAACTGACGGCTTTAATACGCCTACATAAGGAAGATTTCTGTACTTTTCGTCATAGTCAAGACCGTAGCCGACGATAAATTCATCCGGAATTACCGCACCTGCGTAGTCAATATGGATATCGGCAACCCGTCTGTCCGGCTTGTTGAAAAGTGTACAGAGCTTTACTGATTTTGCCTTCTTGGCTTTAAGATATTTTGTGATAAAGTCAAGAGTATTGCCTGAGTCGATAATATCCTCAACAATGAGAATATCCTTGCCCTCAACAGACTGGGAAATATCCTTCTGAATATTAACTCTGCCTGAGCTTACAGTACCGCTGCCGTAGCTTGAAGCAACGATAAAGTCGATTGAAAAATCAAGATTAACCTTTCTCATAAGGTCAACCATAAAGGCAACGCTGCGCCCTTGAGCAGACCGACCATTATAAAATCTTTGTCATTATAATCTTTTTCAATCTGTTTTGCAATAGTGTTCACAATATTTTCAATATCTTTTTCTGAATACAGAATTTTTTCAATATCCTTATGCATAATTAACCCTCTTTGTCTATATTTATGAGTAATTTTTCGGTTTTTTCGGTGTCATTTGCCTTTCCCTGCAATGAAACACCAAGCTTTTCACACCACAAAACGGTGTTGGATACCGCAAGCAGTAACAGCCTGTCCCTCATTTCGGACGGGATTTTCTGTTCGTTAAAAACCTTGCGGAGCGGTTTTGTGACCATGCGGTCCGGATATGTAAACCTGTCGCCTGCTCTGCGTGTGCGAAAAACAGGATTTTCGCCAAGCCGCTTTTTGGAAACGAGGTTATTTTGATTTGTTACTTTTTCGGTAATTTCATTTACCGTGTATATTTTTCCGTCATAAGAAAAAGTCATATTATTCTTTAACGGAATTTCATTAAAATCAGGGGAGTTTTTAGGACATACAAAGCGGAGTATTCCCTGTTTTGAAACGGCTGTGCATTGTTTTGACAGTTCAACGCTTCCTCCGTTTCTGATTATTTCACACAATAGTAAAATTGTTTTTCTTTCGGGAGAAATGTTGCAATTATTCTTTAACAGAATAAACAACATTTCCTTCAGAACGGCAGAATCAAGGCTCAACAGCTTTTTGCAGTCGTAGCCAAAATCACCTTTGCAGTCATGCACGGCTTTTTCGGCACATTTCTTGATGAAAGCAGCCGCCTCTCCGGCATTTTCACTCAAGCCTAAAGCCGTCCGTTCAAAAGAAGGATTCAGCTTTTTAAGACACGGAATAATGTTATGCCTAATGTAATTTCGTGTGTAATCATCAGCAAGATTCGTACTGTCGGTAACATATTCAAGGTTGTTTTCCTCGCAATAGCTTTCAATGTCACCTCTCGAAAGTTCAATCAGCGGTCTGATTATGTTCCCCCGTTTTGGAGGAATTGCCGACAAACCTGTCAAAGACGCACCCCTTGCAATATTGAATATCAGCGTTTCGGCATTGTCGGATGCCGTGTGAGCGGTTGCAATCTTTGCACCGAGTTTTTGCGAAAGCTCTTCAAAGAAAGCGTAGCGGACATTTCTTCCGCAAAGCTCTTCGCTGATTTTCTGCTGTTTGGCAAGTGTGGGAACATCAACGCTTTTTATGAAAAGTTCCGTGTTAAATTTCTTACAAAGAATTTTGCAGAAATTTTCATCACGCTTTGCCTCATCACCACGGATATTGTGGTTGATATGAGCGGCATAAATCGAAAGATTGTATTTTTCTTTCAGAGAAACAAAAATGCTTAACAAAGCCGTGGAATCAGCTCCGCCCGAAAGTGCAACGATTACGCTGTCGCCTTTTTCAAGCAAGCCGTATTTTTCAACGGTTGCTATAACACGGTTAAGCATCTCGGTTGTCCGTTCCCGTAAAGCGCATAAACTCGCCCTGCCAATGCAGTTTTACAATATTAGTTTCACCGTGACGGTTCTTTGCTACGATACACTCACCCGAATTCATATCGGCTGTTGGTGCGGCAGAATCCTCTCCGCCCTCTTTGTCATAATAGCCCTCACGATAAAGGAACAATACGATATCGGCATCCTGCTCGATAGAACCCGAATCTCTCAGGTCGGCAATCTGCGGTCTGTGGTCATCACGCTTTTCTGCAGCACGGGAAAGCTGTGACAGGGTGATTACGGGAACATTCATTTCCTTTGCAAGAATTTTCAGATTTCGTGTAATTTCCGAAATTTCGTTTACACGGCTGTCAATCTTTCTGCCGCTCGACATAAGCTGAAGATAGTCGATTACAACGAGGTCAAGGTTGTGAAGTCGGCGAAGTCTTGACTTCATCTCAGGAATTGTAATACCCGGAGTATCATCAAGATAGAGGTCGGTTTTGCTGAGAATATCGCTTGCGGGGATAAGTCTTGACCACTCCTCCTCGGTAAGCTGACCTGTTCTCAGTTTTGTACCGCCGATAAGTGCTTCACTTGAAAGCAGACGGCTTGCAAGCTGTTCCTTTGACATTTCAAGCGAGAAAAACGCAACGGTCTTTTTAGACTTACACGCAACATTTCGTGCAATATTGAGTGCGAAACTCGTTTTACCCATACCAGGTCTGGCGGCAAGAATGATGAGGTCGGAACGGTTAAGTCCCGTAATCATTCGGTCAAGGTCGCCTATGCCCGTTGGGATAGGTTTCATACTGTTGTCGGTTTCGCTGTTGAGTGCGTCAAGTCGGTCGAAAGTCTGTAAAATTACCGAGTTGATACGCTCAAGACCGTGCTTTTCATTGCCCTGTCTGATGTCAAAAATCTTCTGTTCTGCCGAATCAATCAGAACCGAGGGATCATCGTTGCCTGCAGTTGCGTCATCAATAATTTCTCGGGACGCCGTAATAAGTCTGCGAACATTGTACTTTTCTGCAATAATCTTCGCATACTCCTCGGCATTGGAAATTGACGGACAATTGTTGACAAGATCCATAAGGTAGGTTTTTCCCGTTGTCTCATCAAAAGCCTTATTCTGTTTTAATTTTTCAAGCAGAGTGACAAAGTCGATGCTAAGACCGAGTCCGATCATCTCCTGCATCTGTGCAAAAATCAGCTTGTGCAAAGAAACATAGAAATAATCGGGGCTTTTCAGGGTATCAACAACCTTGTCAAAGGTGTCGCTTTCAAGAATGATTGCACCTAAAACCGCTTGTTCCGCTTCGGGGCTGTACGGCAGATGAAGTCCGTCATAACTGCCCGCAAAATTTAAATCAGCCATTTTTCTCCTGTTTATTATGCCTCGAATACCTGAACATCAATCTTTGCAGAAACGCCTGTAAAGAGCTTCACCTCTGCGTGATATGTACCGAATTCCTTAATGTCGCAGTCAAGAACAACCTTGCGCTTGTCAACATCAATGTTGTACTGCTTTTTGATTTCCTCGGCAACCTGCTTTGAAGTTACGCTGCCGAAAAGTCTGCCGCCCTGTCCTGCTTTTTGCAGTCATCTTGAAGGTTTTGCCCTCAAGAGTCTTTTTTATCATGTTCTGCCTGAGCCTTTTGGGTTGCAATTTTATAATTTTTGGAATTCTCGGCATTCTTATATTCATTCATAGCCTGAGCGTTTGCCTCTTTTGCAAGCTTTCTCGGAAGGAGAAAGTTTCTTGCATAGCCGTCAGACGCTTCAACAAGCTCGCCTTTTTTGCCGAGTGATTTTACATCCTGCATTAAAATTACTTTCATAACCAATCAACCTTTCTTACGAGTTTTCCTCATCATCAAGTGTGTTGTCAATTTCAGACAGCAACTGTTGATAAGCAAGCTCTTTTGTAGTGTTTTTAAGCTGTGTCGCCGCCATGGTCTGATGACCGCCGCCGCCAAGCTTTTCCATTATAATCTGAACATTAACATTACCGTAGCTTCTTGCTGAAATGTTAATTTGACTGTTGTCTTCAAAAAGAACGAAGGATGCGTCAACACCTTTAAGGTTGAGCATTTCATCAGCCGCCTGAGCCGACGCAAGCCTTATATCGCCGTCACCGCTCGGCGCAATCGAAATTGCACAGCCACGGTAAACATGAGCCTTGCACACAATGTCAACCTTTTCACGGTAGGTTTCGATGTTATCGGAGAACATACCCTTTACGGTGAGCGTGTTTGCACCCCTTTTCCTCGATAAGCCGCCGCCTCAAATGTGCGCACGCCTGTTTTAACGGCAAAATTCTTTGTGTCAAGTGTAATGCCTGCAAGCATTGCGTCTGCCTGAACATATGTGAGCGGAGAATCATCAAGACAGCTGATTATTTCACTGCACATTTCACAGGTTGAAGACGCCGAGGGTTCGTGGCAGAACACAAGAGCGTTGTTTATGTAATCAACCGCCTTTCTGTGGTGGTCGATAATGATAACTTTTTTACATTTTTCGTAGAGCTCCGTGCTTTCAAGAGAACGCTTCAGGTGCGTATCAACTATAATAAGAAGCGACTTCTGGGTAAGTCCCGAAAGAGCGGCTTCCGGAGAAATGAATATATCGGTGTCGAGTTTTTCATCAGTATATTCAATGAGCTGTTTTGCCATTGAGGTTTCTCGGTTAATGACAACCTTTGAATAACGCTTGAAAGTTTTCTCCATTATGCATTGAAGTCCGATTGCCGCACCTACACAGTCAAGGTCGGAAAACTTGTGTCCCATAATAAAGACCTTGTCGCAGTCGGCAACAACACGGCTGATTGCGTTTGCAATAACTCTCATACGCACCTTGCTTGCTTTTTCCGCTGCGGCAACCTTTCCGCCGAAGAACTCGTATGTATTGTCTTTTTTAATGACAGCAACCTGATCGCCGCCTCTGCCCAGTGCCATTTCAAGGGCTTTCCTTGCGTTGAGCTCGCTCTCTTTGATGTTATTATAACCTCGGCAAAGACCTACGGAGATTGACGCACTGTGGTTGTTTATCGTAATTCCTCGGATAGTTTTAAGAATCGGGAACTTATCGGCTGCCATTTTTTCAACATCGGCGTCTCTGAAAATTATCATATAACGGTTGTTGCCGATTTTTTTGTAAAGAGCCGAATACTGCTCAGCCCACTTTTGCAGGCAAACTTCAATATCGAGCATTGCCTCGGAAAACGACTCGTCCGAGTTATCGGAAAAGTCCTCTGCATTATCAAAAACGGCAATCGCAACGCACGGCTTGGAAGCAAGATATTCCCTTGTAATCTGCTTGTAATAGGTGTTTTCGATAAATTCACAGACAGCGCCCTCGCCTGTAGAACGGCAATAAACCGTGTATTCTCTGCCGTCAATGGCAACATCACAGCCCTCACCCTTTTTCAGACAGTCAATTTCTTTTCCCGAAAGGTAGGCTTTGATATTATCGCCCTCTGCACCCTTTCCGCCGCACATTGCCTTGCGGAATCGTGAATTGCACCATACAATGTCACCCTGTCTGCCTATAACGGCAACAGGGCAACTGAATTTTTCAAGGTACTCTTCGTTAATACCCTTTATACTTCCGACTATATTTTTTACCGTACTTTTTACATAGCTTGTAAATCGCAATGAAGTTATAAGCACAACGGCTAAGGAAAGAACAGACACACCGAGTTCGATATAGAACACAACAGGCGAATAGTCATAGCTGACAACAGCCATGGCAAACATTATCACCGAAAAATTATGAACCACGGTGTAAGCGTCCAATTTCTCTTTCTCATGTCAAACCTCTGTTAATAACAAAATAGCAAAAAATAAATCAGCGAATAAAACTTAAACCTCCTGAAGAATAGGAAGAATCATCGGAGCTCTCCTTGTACGCTGACCGATAAGTTTTGAAACATCATCCTTGATTCTGTTCTTAATAATGCCCCATTCGTGAACATTATTCTCTGCACAATCCTCAAGAATTGCAAGAGCGGTCTGCTTGACCTCTTCAAGAAGTCTTTCGCTCTCACGAACATATACAAATCCTCTTGAAACAATATCGGGACCGCTGATAACATGACCGTCATAAACATCAAGAGAAGCAACAATAATGATAAGTCCGTCCTGTCCAAGGTGCTTTCTGTCACGAAGAACGATACTTCCGACATCACCAACGCCAAGACCGTCAACGAACACCTTGCCTGCCTGAACAGGCGGAAGCTCTTTCATATAATCCTCGTTGATTTCAAGAACACTTCCGACATCACCGATATAAATGTTCTTGCGTTCCATACCGAGAAACATTGCAAGGTCGGCATGTTTTCTGAGGTGTTTCTGTTCGCCGTGAACAGGGATAAAATACTTTGGCTTTACAAGCTTCTGCATGATTTTGAGTTCCTCCTGACAGGCATGACCTGAAACATGAACTTCATACATTGACTCATAAATTACCTTACAACCCTTTTTAAGAAGTTCGTCAACAACATTGCCGACTGTTTTCTCATTACCGGGAATCGGATTGGCTGAAATTATGATGAAATCACCCTCACCGACCATTACCTTGCGGTGGTCTGAATATGCCATTCTTGAAAGTGCGCTCATCGGCTCACCCTGACTGCCTGTTGTAACAAGAACAACCTGCTGCGGCATATACTTGTCGAGCATATCAATATCGATAAGAATATTTTCGGGAAGATGAAGATATCCGAGCTTTTGTGCAACATCCATATAGTTGACCATACTTCTGCCCGAAAAAGCAACCTTTCTTCCGTACTTTTCTGCACAGTCAATAATCTGCTGAACACGGTTTACATTTGATGCAAAAGTTGCAATTATAATTCTGTAATTTTCCGCACTCTTGAAAAGATTGTCAAGGCTGTCGGATACAGTTCTTTCCGTAGGGGTGTATCCGGGTCTTTCGGCATTTGTACTCTCCGAAAGAAGTGCAAGAACACCTTCGTCACCCACTCTTGCAAAGCTTGAAAGGTCAATCATATCACCCGTGATAGGTGTGCAGTCAATCTTGAAGTCGCCCGTGTGAACAATAGTACCGCCCGGTGTGTGAATTGCAAAAGCAACAGCATCGGGAATCGAATGGTTTACATGAATGAAGTCAATCTTCATACAACCGAGCTTTATTGACTGACCTGCATTTATTACATTAAGCTGAGATTGATTGTAAAGACTATGCTCCTTGAGCTTGTTGCCTACAAGACCGAGCGTAAGCGGTGTACCGTAAATCGGAACATTCACCTTTGAAAGAAGAAAAGGCAAACCGCCGATGTGATCCTCATGTCCGTGTGTAAGGATAATACCCTTAACTCTGTCGGCATTCTGTTCAATATATGTGAAATCCGGAATTACAAGGTCAACGCCGAGCATATCCCCCGTCAGGAAATGCCATACCGCAGTCGATGATGATTATATCGTTTTCACATTCAACAAGGGTGATGTTCTTACCTATTTCGTTAAGGCCGCCAAGAAATGCAATCTTAATTGACGGCTTCTGAGCATTCTTTTTTGGATAACCCTTTGACTTTGAGGGATATTTCTTTTTGCCGTAATTTGACTTTCCGTTCGATTTCGGCTGAAATCCGTCATCATTTTTCTTATAGTAAGCGTTGTAGGAATTTTTACCCGAACCGCTCTTTTTTGAAGCATTATTTTTAGAGTATTGCTTCACATTCTTTTTGCCTTTTGAGTACCTTGACTGTTTAAGCATAAAGTTTTCGTTCCTCTTTTCTGTACTCACAAATCTACCTCCGTTTTCTGAAATATGTACTGAATAAAAGAAAAATAAATATATCAAAGACCTCTGAGCGCCCGTGAGGTCTTAATTTATTTATAAATTTATAAAATAAATTCTCCGTTCTGATAACGGTGAACATCTGTATTTATAATAATATCCGCAAAATATACGAATTTTATTCCCGTAATTATGGCAACACATAGCTACCCTATCATAGTTTTTCATTTTATTTTACCGCATATCCTACTGCAATGTCAAGAAATTTTCATAACAAACACAAAATCCAAGGCTTGCAATCCGCATAACAAAGGCAATTTTATGCATAAAAATTTGAAATTTTCGTAAAATAAAACCCGTAAGCGATTTTTTAATTGCAATATTATGTATAAATTTCAAAATTTGTTCAAACACCTACCAAAGTTATCAGAATTATATCAAATAATGGGTTGCAATTGTCGTTTCAGCGTATTATAATCTATAGTGCGGATTTTAATATTTTGAATAATTAGTACACTCTGAATTAAAGGAGAATTATTTTTGAAACAAGTTGAAATTTTTACAGACGGTGCTTGCAGCGGAAATCCCGGTCCCGGCGGTTGGGGTGCTGTTTTAAGATATAACGGTCACGAAAAGGAAATTTCAGGCGGTGAGGCAAACACAACCAACAACCGTATGGAGCTTTCGGCTGTTATCAATGCACTTGCTCTGCTCAAAGAACCGTGCAAGGTAACGCTTTACAGCGACTCACAGTATGTTTGCAACGCACTAAAGCTCGGTTGGGCTAAAAAGTGGAAAGCAAACAACTGGATGCGTAATAAAAAGGAAAAGGCTTTGAACCCCGAACTTTGGGACAGGCTTCTTACCCTGTATGATACTCACGAGGTTGAAATTATGTGGGTAAAAGGACACGCAGGTCATCCCGAAAACGAGCGTTGCGACCGACTTGCTGTTGCAGCCGCAAAACAATTTGCATAACAATAAACTAATATAAAGGTGGATATAAAATGAGATATGTTTATGCCGACAACTCGGCTACTACAGCACTTTCGCCGAAGGTGCTTGAAAAAATGATGCCATACCTCACCGAGGTTTACGGAAACCCGTCAAGCATTTATACAATCGGTGCAAAGGCAAGGGCTGCCGTAGAAACTGCAAGAGAAAACATTGCAAAGAATCTCGGTGCGGCTAACCCGAATGAAATTTACTTTACCTCAGGCGGAAGTGAATCCGACAACTGGGCACTCAAGGGTGTTTGTCACGCTCTCAAGGCAAAGGGCAAAAAGCACATCATTACTTCAAAGTTTGAGCATCACGCTATTCTTCACACATGTGAGGCTCTTGAAAAAGAAGGCTTTGAGGTTACTTATCTTGATGTTTACGAAAACGGTATTGTTCATCCCGAGGATGTTGAAAATGCAATTCGTGAGGATACGGCTATAGTTTCGATTATGTATGCAAACAACGAAATCGGTACAATTCAGCCGATTTCCGAAATCGGTGCAATTTGCAGAAAGCACGGCGTTCTTTTCCATACAGACGCAGTTCAGGCGGCAGGTTATGTGAAGATTGATGTTCAGAAAGAAAACATTGACCTTCTTTCAATGACAGCACACAAGCTCCACGGACCGAAAGGCTGCGGCCTTCTCTACATCAGAAAAGGCGTAAGAATTGAAAACCTCATCTGCGGCGGTGCTCAGGAGAGGAACAAGCGTGCCGGAATTACCGAAAATGTTGCAGGTATTGTCGGTCTTGATGCCGCGCTTCAGCTTGCAGTTGACGGTATGGACGAAAGAAACGCAAAGCTTGAAAAGATGCGTGACAGACTTATTGACGGTCTTTTAAAGATTGAGCGTTCAAGAATTAACGGTGACAGAGTTCACAGACTCCCCGGCAATGTCAATATGTGCTTTGAGGGCATTGAGGGTGAAAGCCTTCTTTTAAGACTTGACCTCAAGGGTGTTTCGGCATCATCGGGTTCTGCTTGTACATCGGGCAGTCTTGATCCGAGTCATGTACTTCTTGCAATCGGTCTTCCCCACGAAATTGCTCACGGCAGTATGCGTCTTTCATTCTCGACGACAATACAGAGGAAGATATTGATTATATTCTTGAAATCGTTCCCGAAATTGTTTCGTACCTCAGAAGTATGTCACCTCTTTGGGAAAAGATTAAAAAGCAGGAAGCTCAGGGTTGATTGACAACCCGTTAAAATTCGTATAGAATTGAATAGATATTCGGGAACAATATATTCAGGAGGATTAAAATGGCTTATTCGGAAAAAGTAATGGATCATTTCGCTAATCCGAGAAATGTAGGCGAAATTGAAAACGCAGACGGCATTGGCGAGGTCGGTAACTCAAAATGCGGCGATATTATGAAAATGTACATTAAGGTTGATAACGATATCATCACTGATGTAAAATTTAAAACATTCGGTTGCGGTGCGGCTATTGCAACAAGCAGTATGGCAACAGAGCTTATCAAGGGCAAGTCAATCAATGATGCTCTCAAGCTCACAAACAAGGCGGTTATGGAGGCTCTTGACGGACTTCCGCCTGTCAAGGTTCACTGCTCTGTTCTTGCAGAACAGGCAATCAAGGCAGCCGTTTCGGACTACTACAAAAGAAGAGGCGTTGATCCCGAGCCAATCGTGGGCAATGTTCCCGAATGTGACAGCTGTGGCTGTGAAGGCTGATTAACTTAAAATCATACATCTGCCCGACTGCGTAAAAGTCGGGCATTTTTGTGCCACTCCCGATTATACCGTGGGATTAGTTGAACAAAAAAACGATTGAAATCCGAAAGGAAATCAATCGTTTTTTATTTGTGTGATTATTATTTTTGCAATATATCAGCCGATTGCGGCATTAAAGATTTTTTCGCTGTTTTTCATCAATCTGTCAACCGCCTGCCGACCGCATTTTTTGGCAATACATTCGATTGCATCGGAATAAAGCTCAGGTGTATTATGATTGAGTGAATGTGCGTCCGTACCGATAATGTCGATAAGTCCCGCACCTACAAGCTTTAACATTCTGCGGCGTTTCATCATCGGAGCTTTCTTTGTGTAATTTGAAATATTTGTCTGAATAACAACACCGAGCCGTTTTAAATCTTCAATCACATCAGGATTGTCAACAAGAAAGCTGTAACGCTCAACATGAGGGATTACGGGAATAAGTCCCTGTTCGCTCATAAGCCTGTCAAGCATTTCATACGAATTGTCCGAAAATGTTGCATTATACGGAAACTCAGTGAGAATATAGTTTGAATTTCCGTAGTTTATACCTTTGATATTTTCATTGTTGAAAAGATACTTTGTAACATAAACCTCTGTTCCGAGAACGATATCATACCGTTCGGAATGTGCGGCTTAAATTTTTCAAACTTTTCCGCCCTCTCGGCAATAAAATCTTCAAGGCTGATTTCATTTGTATAAAAATGAGGTGTAAGACAAACATTCGTTACTCCCTGATTTTTAAGACAGGAGAGCAACTCCAGACTGTCCTCAACCGTTTTTGCACCGTCATCTATACCCGGAAGAATATGAGAGTGCATATCGAAAAGCTGCATACCGTTCACCAATTAAAGTGCCTCACAAACACGGTCGCCCATTTCATCACAGCCAACCTTTGTGAAACCCTCTTCATAGATATCGGGCGTACGGTAGGTTTCAAGAACCTTTGCAACAGCTGCCTCAATTGCGTCTGCCGCCTCGCTCGATCAAGTGAATAACGGAGCATCATTGCAACAGAAAGGATTGTAGCAAGCGGATTTGCGATATTCTGACCCGCAATGTCAGGAGCAGAACCGTGGATAGGCTCATAAAGACCGAGCTTGCTGCCCGAAAGGCTTGCAGATGCGAGCATACCGATTGAGCCGGCAATCATTGATGCCTCGTCAGAAAGAATATCACCGAAGATATTTGATGTGAGAATAACATCAAACTGACGGGGATTTCTTACAAGCTCGCATAGCGCAGTTGTCAACATACATATGGTTAAGCTCAACCTCGGGATAATCCTCGGCAACTCTCTTAACTGTTTCTCTCCAAAGTCTTGAAGACTCAAGAACATTTGCCTTATCAACGCTTGTGAGCTTTTTATTTCTCTTCATAGCAAGGTCAAAAGCAACTCTTGCAATTCTCTCAACCTCACCGATTGTGTACATTTCCGTATCCCAAGCCGCGGGCTGACCGTTAACTTCTTTTCTGCCTCTTTCGCCAAAGTAGATACCGCCTGTAAGCTCACGAACAATCATAACATCGAGGTTGCCGCCGATAATTTCATCCTTGATAGGTGATGCACTCTTGAGCGGTCCGAAAATAACCGACGGACGAAGATTTGCGAAAAGTCCGAGTGCGCCTCTGATACCGAGAAGTCCTGCCTCGGGACGGTTGTTACCCGGCTGTGAATCCCACTTAGGACCGCCTACCGCACCGAGAAGCACGCTGTCCGATGCCTTACACTTTGCAACTGTTTCATCGGGGAGCGGAACGCCTGTTGCGTCAATAGCACAGCCGCCGAGAAGTGCCTCGTCATATGTAACACCAAAACCAAATTTTTCAGCGGCACAATCAAGAACCTTTACAGCCTGATTTACGATTTCAGGACCGATACCGTCGCCCTTTAAAAGAGTAATTTTATAATCTGCCATTTTTATATCTCCTTAATCAATTGTTTATCAATGGATATTATCCCACAATATACGGCAAAAGATTGTAAACTGTGCTACAATTCTGCCAAAGTTTCAAAAAATCAGTCATTCTCCGACGGAAGCGGAATCGTCTGGAATACTTCGCAGACTTTATCCCTCTGCCAAAGTAATGCGGGAGTAACTCTGAGTGAATAGCCGAAACCGTTGTCCATTGTCCACTCAAACGGTTTTGCTTGCGGAAGTCCGTAGACTGCAAGCAAGGTCATAATAACACCGCCGTGAGTGACAATTACACTTTCGGTTGTGCCTGTTTTCATAAGTCCCTCAACAATGCTTTCAAACATTTTGCATACTCTGCGTGTAAAATCGGCATTGCTCTCCCCCCTCGGAGGTTTTACGGAAGAATCGCCTGCGAGCCACTTTTTAAAATCGGGATCGTTTTTCAGCTCATCGGCAGTTTTGCCCTCCCATTCACCGAAATTACATTCGGAAAGGTTGTCGATAACAAGCGGATTTTGTTCGGGATAAAGAATTTTTGCGGTTTCGGTACAACGCTTTAACGGACTTGTGAACACAACCTGAGTACCCGGATACTTGTACTCATAATCGAGTTTTCTCAAATCCATTCTGCCCCTGTCGGAAAGCGGAGCGTCTGTTGTTCCGATATATTTTCCCGCAAGTGTATCATCAATCGAACCGTGTCTTATAAAATGAATTATGTATGATTTCATAACTTCTCCCATAAACCGACTTTCAGCAAATCGGCACTTGATTATTTACAAAAAGTAAATTTTGTATTATACTGTCTGTATAGAAAGTATATTGCTGTAAATGCTTTCAATGCACTATATATTATTAGAGCAAATTCTGCTTTGCTTTTTCTGACAATCAAGTTAATTATACTATCTTTAAAAATGAGGTGTCAAGTCTTGAACAAAGATTTTCCGAGAATTATAACATTTCTTCGTAAAGAAAGAGGTTTGAGTCAAAAACAGGTTGCAGGCGATATGGGAATTTCGCAGGCACTTTTGTCACATTATGAAAAGGGAATCCGTGAATGCGGTCTTGATTTTCTCGTAAAAACAGCCGAATACTACGGTGTTTCAACCGATTATCTTCTTGGCAGAACCGTACAGAGAAATTTCACAGCCGATCCCTTTGAGGCTGCCGAAAAAGAGGTTGTCATTAATACCGAAAAAGGCAGTATGATCAATAAAATAAACCGCAGTCTTTTGATGAACACCACCTCGGTAATCTACGATTTGCTTGCAAAAATCGGCAACAAGCACCTTACAAACGCAGTCAGTAACTACCTTATGAGCGCCGAATATGTAATTTTTCGCACGATTTATAATTCCGAAAAAATAACTCGCAAACTATGTTTTCGCTTGATAAGAACCGCTACAGAAATCTCACGGACGCATCAATGATTCTTGATCTTGAAATCATCAACGAACTTATTGAAAATGATAAGCTTACCCTCACCCTCTCTCCCGATGTTATTTCGGTATGTTTTGAAAAAGATGCCCCGTCACTATTCAACCTAATTCAATATTCCGAAAGAAACATAAAAAATGTCTATGCAGGAAAAAGATAACTTTACTTACAACAAACAACGGTCGGTTGGCTTGGAGTTTTTCTCAAGCTGAACCGACCGTTTTGTTGTCTGTTTATTTTCTTTTATAGCATTATCCGTATGTAATGCGGAATTATGCGTTAAGACCGAACGAGATTGATATTGCGTTATTTATTTCGTTCATAGAATTTTCATCAACAGTACCCATTTTTTCTTTGAGCCGTTTTTTGTCGATTGTTCGTACCTGTTCAAGCAGAACAACGCTGTCTTTGGCGAGTCCCGAGCTGTCGGCGTGCAATGGAATGTGGGTAGGCAAATTCGCCTTTGACTGCTGACTTGTGATTGCGGCGGCGATTACAGTCGGACTGAATCGGTTGCCGACATTATTCTGAACAATAAGCACAGGTCTGATTCCGCCCTGCTCGAGCCTACAACGGGACTCAGGTCGGCATAATAAATATCTCCTCTTCGTATATTCAAGGCTTTCACGCTCCAAATAATTGTTTACTTGTATTTTTGCCTTTCCAAAAGCTTTTATACAGCTATTACATAATATTTTTGAGCGTAAAATTTGTGAATCGGTTCAGCCGTTTGCATCTTTCACATTGGAAAGCACCATTTCGTAATCTTCGCCGTCAACGCTGATTTTGCTTATACAACCCTTTGAATTTGTGCTGACAACGGCTTTGCCGAACGCTGAATCAAGTCTGTATGTACACACATCTTCACACTTCCCCTCAAAAACCGCCCTTCCGTCTGCAATTCCGTATAAAATTTCTTTTGTAATATTCGGGAAACTGCTTTCGGGAATGTACGCTTCATCGGCGGAGCAAATCATATTCTCCCTTGAAATTTCAAGATCAGAACCCTTATATGTAACCGACAAACCGCTGACCGTGTTCGGAGAATCAAGCGAAATGTTGATGAGCTTTTTGCCGCTTGCCGACAGCTTTCCCGTGATGTTCATTTTTCTGTATTCACAGCTGAAATCGGCAATAAACGAGGATTTCGGAGAAAGATTTTCCTGCACTTCATCACACCCCGTAATGACAAAAACAGGCATAACAAAAAGGACACATAATGTAATCAAGATTTTCCGTGCCATAAGACACCTCCCGATACATTATATGTCCCGTGAATTTTTTAATACATTGTACAAATAAGTGATTAATGCATTTTATCTCAATATCCGTGGTCAATATGCTGCCATTTTCCGCCTTTTGTTCTGACTAAAATCCAGTTCCAGTTATTATATGTGGAATTCGGATTTAATGATCCGTCGCCGCCTGATGAATCAACATCAAATGAAGATAACAGCACAATAACTTCATCTGCATTGTTCCTGTCGGCAAATTCCTGAAAATCGGTGCAGTAATCATCTCCTGCATAATAAATTTCCGTGAGGGTACAGCCGTTCCAATTGGCGTCGAACTCTTTTTCAATAGTATCAACAGCAGAGTTAATATCATCTGCGGAATAGATTTCAGAATCCACATCGTGAGTCTTCACTTTGCTTATATCTCCTCCGCAGGCACTCAAACCGATAACAAGAAATACACACATAACTAAACATAAAATTTTCTTCATAATTACTTCTTTCAAAATCGTCATCATTTTGACAACTTTTTCGCAAAAAAGATTCCCGCTTTCTACTTGTATTTTAAATCAAAAACCGCAACGCTTATAGGCAAGGGGGATGCAATTTATCAGGTCTGTGGGGAGCATTGAGATTTTGCCGTATTTTTCGGCGGCAATGTCGCCTGCAAGGCCGTGGAGATATACTGCCGCGCGGCTGATGAAAACGCACTTGCGCCCTGTGCAAGAATTGATGCGGTCATTCCTGCAAGCACATCACCGCTGCCGCCTGTTGCCATTCCCGAATTGCCTGTCGGGTTCACAAGCACCTTGCCGTTTGGCGAGGCAATTACCGTTCCTGCTCCTTTGAGAACGGTTACAACACCGTACTTTTGTGCAAAATCGATGGCAACTCTCTCCCTTTCCGCATTTACAAGCGGAGTTGCAAGGCCTGTAAGTCTTGACATTTCGCCCGGGTGAGGAGTAATTATAATCGGGGCTTTTTTCCTTAAAAGAATTTCAGGCTGTTTTGCAACACAATTGAGTGCATCTGCGTCAAGCACAAGCGGTGTTGTGGAATTTTCTATTAAAGAAAATACAATTTTTAATGTATCGTCGCACACACCGAGTCCGCAACCGACAAGAGTTGCAGAGGATTTGCACGATTCGCTGACTAAAAACGGAACATTTACCTTTGAGATTCTGCCGTCTGCATTTTCGCTGAGAGGATAGTAAACGCTCTCAAGAATCGTTTGGGCAACAATTGGGTAAATACTTCTCGGCAAGGCACATTTTGCAAGACCTATGCCCGTTCTTAATGCACCCTTTGCCGACATAACCGCCGCCCCTGCCATTCCGTAGCTTCCGCAAACGCAAAGCAATGAACCCAGAGTTCCCTTGTTTGCATCATCGGGGCGTTCAAAAATTGCACTTTTTACAACATTTACATCTGTTACTGTCATACAATCAACTCATTTTTCTTTTATAGAATAACTGAACCACAATATTCTTGTTGAGGTGCGGTTTCATACCGTTGAGAATATTCTCGTTCGGAGTAAAAACGAGAAGACATCTGCCGTATGCAGGACTGTTGAAAACAGCGAAATAGTTTTCGTCCTTAGAGTCAATATCTCTTGCGGCGATAAAAGTTTTGAGAAATCTCATCTTCTTGATTTCGGTATCGTCTTTTTCAAGTCTTTCAATCTCGTTAATCTGAATCTTGCACATAGTTTTTCTTTTGCGCAATGCAACAACCTTTGCAATTTCAAGCTCATTGCCCGAAACCGAATATTCAAAATCGACCTTCTGAATACTGAACACATACCAAACAGCATAAATTCCGCCTATAAACACGAAAAAAGCCACATAGATAAGATATGCAATTGTTGCAAAAGCAAGTAAAAACAATGTTGTCGGCACTAAAATAAGCAAAAGCACCGAAACAATTTTTATAATCAGATTTTTAGGTTTGTTAACCCGTCTTACAACCTGTTCGTTAAAATTATTCAATGTATTTTCTCCTTTATGATTGATATTTCATATGATATCACAGGCTGTTGTTTTTTTCAACAAAAGATACAAAAACTCTTGCAAAAAAAATGTTTTGGTGTTATCATAGAAAAAGATAACATGATGACGAAGAAAGTAGCGTTTGCGTGATACCGTCAAAGAGAATGTGTGCCGAGGCTGAAAGCATACAACGGTGTTGCAGGTGTGAAGTTCCCTTCCGAGTGGTGAGGTTGAAATTTTCAGTAGATCTCAACGGCTGACTCCGTTACAGGTTGTGAAAGTGTCTGCTTTCGGGAGTGTTTGCTTTGATGCAAAAATCAGGGTGGTACCACGGATTATTTCGTCCCTGCGTAATTGATTTTACGCAGGGCTTTATTATTTTTACGGAGGTAATTTATGAACGAGAAATTATTAAGTTTAAAAGACGAAATCAAGTCAAGACTCGGCGAAACACAAGATTTGACCGACCTTGATAAAATCAGAGTTTCTTATCTTGGCAAAAAGGGCGAAGATCACGGCTCTTTTAAAGGGTATGAAAGACCTTCCCAACGAGGAAAGAAAAACTTTCGGCGCTGAGGTAAACAAGCTCAAAGCACAGGCCGCACAGCTTATTGAAGAAAGACTTGCGGAACTTAAAGAAAAGGAAATTCAGCGTGAAATCGCCTTGATGCCGCAGTTTGACATTACATCGCCTGTTGCACTTGCAAGGGGTTCTTATCACCCAATCACCCTTGTTCAGAGAGAATGCGAAAAGATTTTCTCATCAATGGGATTTAACATTGAGGACTACTCCGAAATCGTAACCGACTACGAATGCTTTGAGGCTCTTAACATTCCTAAGCACCACCCCGCAAGAGATATGCAGGACACTTACTACCTTGACAACGGTCAGCTTTTAAAGTCACACACATCAGCCGCACAGAACGCAATTCTTAAAAAGTACGGCAAGGGACTTATTGAAAACGGCACACCTATAAAAGCCATCTTCCCCGGCAGATGCTTCAGAAACGAGGCTACTGACGCTTGTCACGAAAACACATTTTTCCAGATGGAAGGCGTTATGGTTGACAAGGACATTTCAATTTCAAACCTTATCTACTTTATGAAAACAATGCTTTCCGAGGTATTCAAAAAGGATATCAAGGTTAGACTTCGCCCCGGCTTTTTCCCGGCTTCGTTGAACCGGGTTTTGAACTTGACATCAGCTGTCTTATCTGCGGCGGCGAGGGTTGTCCGTCATGTAAGCACAGCGGTTGGCTTGAGCTATGCCCCTGCGGTATGATTCATCCCAATGTTCTGCGTGAGGGCGGAATTGATCCCGAAAAATACACAGGCTTTGCGTTTGGTCTCGGTCTTACAAGACTTGCAATGATGAAGTACGGAATCAAGGATATCCGTGACCTTAACAGCGGCAGTCTTAAAGCACTTTCACAGTTTACTGATGACGAATAAGAGAGGAGATACAAAATGTTTTTATCTATGAACTGGATTCAGGACTTTGTTGATTTGAGCGGTCTTGATAAAATTGAACTTATCCGCAAATTTTCTCTTTCCACAGCCGAGGTTGAAAACGATATTCTCCGCAAGGGCAGTGAAATCAGCGGTATTGTTGTAGGTGAAATTAAGTCGGTTGAAAATCATCCCGATTCAAAGAAACTTCATCTCCTCAAAATTGATGCAGGCGAAGATGAACTTATTGATGTTGTCTGCGGTGCTCCGAATGTAAGAGTCGGTCTTAAAACCGCTTTTGCAAAGGTTGGCGCTAAAATCGGCGAAATCACGATTACTCCAAGACCTCTTGCCGGCTTTACATCAAACGGTATGTCTTTGCAGTGAGGCTGAAATCGGTATCAGCGATGACAACTCCGGCATCATGGAAATTACAGATGATGTTAAAAACGGCACAGACCTTAAAGACATTTACGAAATTGACGATATTGTTTTTGAGGTTGATAACAAGTCGCTTACAAACCGTCCCGACCTTTGGGGACACTACGGAATCGCAAGAGAATTTGCCGCACTTGCAGGCAGAGAGCTTAAACCTTGACCTTGACGATTTAAAGGCATATGACGGTCTTAAAAAGATTGATATGAAGATTGAGGACACTCTCTGTCAGAGATACAGCTGCTTACAGATTGAGAATATCAACCGCAATGTAAGCCCCAGTAAATATGAGAATCCGTCTTTTCTACTGCGGTATGAGAGCAATAAATTATCTTGCCGACCTTACAAACTACCTTATGCTTGAAATGGGACAGCCGATGCACGCTTTCGATTCAAGAAAGGTTGAAAAAATCAGAATCAAGCGTTTTGACAAGCCCTTCACTTTCAAAACACTTGACGGTGTTGAAAGAAACATTGACGAAAACACACTTATGATTTGCAACGGCAACACTCCTGTAGCAATTGCCGGTATCATGGGCGGTCTTGATTCGGAAATTGTTGACGATACAACTACTCTCACACTTGAATCTGCAACATTCAACGCAGTTTCTGTAAGAAAGTCAACAGTAAGACTTGCTCACAGAACAGACGCATCAATGAGATATGAAAAATGTCTTGATCCTGAAATGACTGTTACTGCAATTGCAAGATTTGTATATCTTCTGAAGAAATATGACAGCGACATCAAGGTTGTTTCTTCACTCACAGACGAGTACGCATTCAGGTATGACACGGTTGTTCTTGACTTTGACAAAAACTTTGTTGACCGCTACACAGGCATTGAAAACAGCAACGACAGAATTGTTGCAACACTCGAAAGCCTCGGCTTTAAGGTTGAGCTCAACAACGATAACTTCAGCGTAACGGTTCCAAGCTGGAGAGCAACAAAGGATGTTACAATCAAGGCTGACATCATTGAAGAAATCACCCGTATTTACGGCTATGACAACTTTGAAATTCACACAACACGCTCTCCGCTCTATCCCGTAAGAGCAAGCGTTGTTAAAACTACGGAAAACAAGATCAAGGATATGCTTGTTAAGAGGTACAATCTCCACGAGCTTCACTCATATGTATGGGCATACAACGATGAACTCAAGGCAATTGACATTCCTGTTGAGGATAATGTTAAGCTTGCAAACGCAACTAACCCGAATATTGAAACATTAAGAAATTCAATTGTTCCCACACAGCTTTGTCAGATTAAATCAAACCTTTCATTCTCAAACGATTTCGGTATTTTTGAAATCGGCAGAGTTGTAAACGGTCTTGACGAAAACGGTCTTTGCATTGAGAACAAAAAGCTTGCAATCACACTTTACAGCAAGACAAGAAATGTTAAGGACATCTATTTTGAACTCCGTGACATTCTCGCAGTTGTAACAGATGAAATCAAGCACAAGGCTCTCACATTTGAAAAGGCTGAACCGACTCACAGCTACGAGCACCCCGATAAACCTCTATTCGGTATGCCTTGACGGCAGAAATATCGGTACAATCGGCATTGTTCATCCGACAGTAAACAAGAAGATTGACAAAAAAGCCGCAATTGTATTTGCAGAAATTGATGTGAACGCTTATGCAAACACAGAGGCCGCTCCGATTGTTTATGACGAACCGTCAAAGTTCCCGCCGATGGACTACGACATCAGCGTTGAAGTTCCTCAGGGAATGTTCTTCTCACACCTTGCAGAGTGTTGGAAAAACGAAGGCGGAGAGATTCTCAAAAGCACAAAGATTGTTGACACATATGACACAGATACAGTTCACAGCGTAACAATCCGCTTTGAGTTCTCATCAAATGAAAGAACACTTTCATCAGCCGAGGTTCAGAAGATTATGGACAAGATAATTTCAAATCTTTCTGAAAACGGAGTAAAGCTCAGAGGCTAAAAATTATGGGGGCGGTTTTTCCGTCCCCTTTTTGTGACATAATCTGACAAGCATAAGATAAAATTAAAAAATATTACTGCTGTTTTATCACACAAAGCAATGTTTTTGACATTGAAATAACATAAATTAGGCATATTTATTAAAAAGTGCTTGAAATTTACTTTGAAATATGGTATAGTAGCAGAATAGGAGGTGTTTCAGTATGTTGGATAAAACAATGATTTTTTCTCTTGGTGAGGAAAAAGATGACCAGATAAAAGCAGGGCTTACAATCGTTTATGATGCCCTCCGCCAAAAAGGATATAACCCTATTAATCAGATTGTGGGATATATTTTAAGCGAGGATCCGACCTATATTACAACATATAATAACGCTCGCAACATCATCAGCAAGATCGACCGTGACGACCTACTTGAAGCACTGGTAAAATCGTATCTTAATGTTTAAGAAAGGATGATGCCTTGTGGCAGATACCAAAAAGACCGAAAAGAAATTTTCGACTTACAAGGGCAGACCGCTCGTTCGTTGCAATGACGAGATTTACTACGGCAGTATGGAAGAACCGTATGTTATAAGAATGCAAATCAAAAGCAAAAAGGATGTCAACGGAACTGAGATTGCCGATAAGGTAACAGTTCAGCTAATGGCTACAGACCCCTATCTTTCACCGAGAAAACAGCTTATTAAGTCAAGCGAGAAAGGGATTGTTCCTTGCTATGGATATTGCAGACATCTGGCTTGAAAGAGCCCTTGCAAACAAAATGTAATTTAACATTGAATTTACGGAGTAATCGGTTTTGGTTACTCCGTTTTTTCTTATGTAGAACAGCATCTTTGTTGCATTTATAAAACCAGTCTTATCACAAACTTTTTACCGTTACATGAAAAGTGTATAGTGGATGTTCCAATACAAATGATTACAAAACTTTGAAATTTTATTATACAGAAAAAAAGCACTCTGCATTTCTGCAAAGTGCCTTAATTTAAAATATTAAGTTCAGAATAAATCGCTGTGTGAACCTGTTCTTGACAAAACAAGAACGAGTTCGTTGTTGTTGACTTGATAAATGAGCAACCAATCGGGTGCAATGTGACATTCTCGAAAGCCGTTATAATTACCCGAAAGATTGTGATCTTTGAATTGCTCGGGCAACGGTACTTCATTCGCAAGCAATTCAACTATCTTTTCAAGCCTTGAAATATCATAACCACGCTTTTTTATCCTTTTAAAATCCTTTTTAAACAGGGTATGATACTTAATCGTCAGCATTCAAGTCCTCCATAAGCTCGCTTACAGAACCAAAAGGACCGTGAAGATTTTTGCCCTCTCGACATCCTGCATAGCCTGCAAGGTTTCTGCATTTGGCTTATCAAGTTTGATTTCAAACGGTATGCCGTTCTCCCTGACAATTTGTTTGAGATAGATATTGATTGCTGTTGACATATTCAAACCAAGTTCGTTAAGCAATGTGTCAGCTGTTTTTTTAAGATTTTCATCAACTCTGACATTCAGATTTGTTGTTGCCATAAAATCAACTCCTTTATATCTGTATATGTATAATACCACATACAAGTTACAATGTCAAGCAATTATAATTACGTTGTCATTATTTTGCACAATTTTACATACAATAAAACAAAGGTCGGGAAACAGAGCATTTCATTTTACACACTCTCTTCCCGACCTTAATTTTCAATTTTACATTTTAAATTTTCAATTTACTTTGTATCCTGCGTCCTCTACTGCTTTTTTTAGAACGGAATCTTCAACATTTTTTGACATTGTAAGAACGGCTGAGCCTTTCTCGTAGCTTACTTCTGCCGATTCAACACCGTCAATTGCCTCAAGAGTTTTCTTTACTGTTGCCTCGCAATGCGGACACATCATACCTTCGATTTTCATTGTTTTTTCCATGGTTTTATTCTCCTTTTTATTTTTATGTTTTATTTTTCTGTCATGCTTTGAGCTGTGAACCTTAACAAAATTAAGCCTTAATGCATTTGTTACAACACAAAAAGCTTGAAAGGCTCATTGCCGCCGCACCGAACATCGGATTTAACTGCCAGCCGAAAAGATTGATAAATGCACCCATGGCAAGCGGAATACCGATTACATTGTAAATAAATGCCCAGAAAAGATTTTCGTGAATGTTACGGAGTGTTGCTCTGCCAAGTCTGATTGTTGCAGGAACATCTGCAAGGCGGCTCTTTACGAGTACAACATCTGCCGCATCAATTGCAACATCCGTTCCCGCTCCGATTGCAATACCCAAGTCTGCGCTTGTGAGGGCAGGCGCATCGTTAATGCCGTCACCGACCATTGCAACCTTGCCGTATTTTTTCAGCTCTTTTACATTCTTTTCCTTACCCTCAGGAAGAACTCCTGCAACAACTTCATCAATGTCTGCGTTTTTTGCAACGGCTTTTGCGGTTTTATCGTTATCGCCCGTAAGCATTACAACACGCACACCCATATTTTTGAGTTCATTAACAGCCTGTTTGCCGTCCTCTTTTATTATGTCTGCAACAGCAATAATACCGAGAAATTTATTTCCTTTACAGAAATACAGCGGAGTTTTGCCCTCTTCCGCAAGCTGTTCAGCCTTTGCTTTTTCGTCTGATGAAATTTCAGCAAACTGTGAAATATATCTGTAATTGCCGCCGTAAACGCTTTCAGAGCCGATTTTTGCGGTAAGTCCGTTACCCGTTACGGCATGGAACTCAGTCACGATATCGCCGATAATATGCCTGTCGTTTGCATAAACTACAATTGCCTTTGCAAGCGGATGTTCGCTTGATTTTTCAAGAGCAACGGCTGTTTTCAAAAGCTCGGTTTCCGAAATATTTTCGACTGTAACAATATCGGTCACAGCAGGTTCACCCTTAGTAACCGTGCCTGTTTTGTCAAGAACAACCGTGTCAATTCTGCCTGCCGTTTCAAGTGAAACTGCGGTTTTAAAGAGGATTCCGTTCTTTGCACCGACACCGTTGCCGACCATAATCGCAACAGGGGTTGCAAGTCCCAATGCACACGGACAACTGATTACAAGAACGGAAATGGCTCTTGCAAGCGAAAAACCTACACTTTGACCGAGCAACAGCCACACGATTGCAGTAATCACGGCAATTGTGATTACCGCAGGAACAAACACGCCCGATACCTTGTCGGCAATTTTTGCGATAGGTGCTTTGGTGGCTGACGCATCACTGACCATTTTAATAATCTGTGACAGCGTTGTGTCCTCACCGATTCTCGTAGCTTCACAGCGGATATATCCCGACTGATTGATTGTTGCGGCTGAAACCGTATCGCCGACAAGCTTGTCAACAGGAACGCTTTCACCCGTCAGCGCTGATTCATTGACGGCACTTTCACCGTCAATAACAACTCCGTCAACAGGAATACTCTCACCCGGACGAACTGCGAATATATCACCTTTTTTCACCTGCTCTATCGGAACAGTATTTTCAACGCCGTCAACTACAATCGTAGCAGTCTTTGGTGCAAGTTTCATCAAGCCTTTGAGAGCGTCGGTAGTTTTGCCCTTTGAGTGAGCCTCAAGCATTTTACCGACTGTGATGAGTGCCAAAATCATTGCGGCTGATTCAAAATAGAACTCGTGCATATACGACATAACCGCCGCCGAGTCGCCTCTCACCTGTGCATCGGTCATCATAAACAACGCAATTGTGCTGTAAACAAAGGCTGTGCCCGAACCGAGTGCAACAAGCGTGTCCATATTGGGAGCAAGGCGGATAATCCCCTTGAATCCGCTGACAAAAAATTTCTGATTAATCACCATCACTATGCCTGACAAAATCAGCTGAACAAGTCCCATTGCAATATGGTTGTTGTCAAAAAATGACGGCAACGGCCATCCCCACATCATATGTCCCATTGAAAAATACATCAATATTGCAAGGACAATGAGAGAAGCGATAAGTCTTTTTCTGATTTTGGGTGTTTCGGTATCTTTGAGAGAATCCTCTGCATCGGGCGATTTTTTCTCTTTGCCTTTCAAAGACGCACCATAGCTTCGGCATTCTGCACGGCTTTTATAATTGCAGACGAATCGGCTGAACCGTCAACATTCATTGAATTTGTAAGCAGACTGACGGAACAGGAATTTACTCCGTCAATCTTTGATACCGCCTTTTCAACACGGGCAACACAGGCGGCACAGCTCATACCCGTTACATTGTATTGAGTCATAGTTTCTCCTACTTCATAAGCTTTTGCAAAACACCGACAAGCTCGTCAATTGTTTCATCGTTACCTGCCCTTATGTCATCTGCAACACAGGTGCGGATATGATTAGCAAGCAACTCCTTGTTAAAAGCGTTGAGTGCCGCATTGGCGGCGGCAACCTGTACCAGAATATCGGGACAGTAGGCGTCTTTTTCAAGCATACCCTTTATCCCCCGTATCTGACCTTCAATACGATTAAGTCGGTTTACAAGCGACTTGTATTCTTTTTCGGTACGGTGCTTGTGTTTTGCACAATGTTCACACTTATTATTCTCCATAATATCAACCTCATAATTTCAAAATAGGATATATTATTCAAAGCCCTTTTAAGATACCCCCTATAGGTATCTTACAGTTATGATTGTATACCCCATTGGGGTATTTGTCAATAGGTAAATTACAGAAAAAAAGCAGAATGCATTACGCACCCTGCTTTTATAGGATAATATTAAAATAATTCCGAATGAGTTCCGAGTCTGTAGAGCATTAAAACAAGCACATCATCTTTAATCTCATAAACAAGCAACCAATCAGGCTCAATATGACACTCACGAGTCCCTTTATAATTTCCCATAAGGTCATGGTCTTTATATTTGGCATTTAGAGTTTCACCGTTTGCCAATGTATTGATTACGCTAAAAAGTTTATCGAGATTTTTATGTTGTTTTTTCGCAAGTTTTAAATCTTTCTTGAATTGAGAGGTAAACTGAACATCGTATTTCATACTTCCAAAGCCTCTCTAAGTGCATCCATGCTTGAATATCTCGGAGTGTTTGGGTCAGACATAATTTTTCTGCCTTCTTCTATAGCGGCAGCTGTGATATCATTTGGTATATCAAGTTTCAACTCAAAAGGAATGCCGTGTTCGCGAATGGCAGTTCTTAAAAAAATGTTTACTGCAGTTGTCATGTTAAGACCGAGTTCGCTGAAAATTTCTTCTGCCTTATCTTTTACTTCTTTATCTGTTCTGATATTAAGATTGGTTGTTGCCATAAAAACATCTCCTTTCAAGCATAGTATATGCTTATTTTCGGTTATTGTCAACATGCTGTCATTAGAAAATGTGCTTCAATAACATAAAAAAACACCGTACAAAATGTACGGTGTTAAAAGCTGTTATTAAATTAGTCAGCTGTGTAAGGAAGCAAAGCAAGGTGACGAGCACGCTTGATAGCAACTGTAAGCTCACGCTGATGTCTTGCGCAAGTACCTGTTACACGGCGAGGAAGAATCTTTCCTCTTTCTGACATATAACGACGAAGACGAGCAATATCCTTGTAATCGATATTCTCAACCTTGTCAACACAGAAGCCGCAAACCTTCTTGCGAGCTTTTCTGCCACGGTTCATTGGTCTGTCTGCCATGATGAAGTTCTCCTTTCAATGAGAATTATTTAAATTAAGTTGAAGTTAAAATGGTAAATCATCGTCCAACGGCATATCCTGAAAATCAGAGTTTGAACCGCTCTGATAAGACGCAGGTGCCTGCTGAGCAGGTTCCTGATGATAAGCCTGGTTTCCGCCGTAAGACGGAGCACCGTATGACTGATTGCCGCCATAGGACTGATTGTAGCCGCCTGCATTGTTGTCACGGCGTTCGCCTGTGAACGAAACATTGTCTGCTACAACCTCAACAACGTAACGGTTTGAACCGTCCTTAGCCTGGAACTGACGGCTCTGGAGCTGTCCTTCAACAGCAATGAGAGAACCCTTTCCAAAGTAACGGCATACAAATTCCGCTGTACTTCTCCAACATACAATATTAAAGAAGTCGGCTTTACGCTCCTCGCCCTGCTTTACATAGTTGCGATCAACTGCAATGCTGAAGCTCGTAACGCTTACGCCTGTGTTTGTTGTTTTTAATTCAGGGTCAGCTGTAATTCTGCCCATTAAGATTACTCTGTTTAACATACTTTTCCTTTCGTGTTCGGGTTAACCCCTACAAATTGATTATTCGACTTCCTTCTTGATTATCATTGAACGCATTACGCCTTCTGTGATCTTGTAGATACGGTCGAGCTCTGCAGGGAACTCAGCTTCACTTTCAAAATCGAAAAGAACATAATAGCCTTCGCTCTCTTTGTTGATAAGGTAAGCAAGCTTTCTCTTGCCCCATTCGTCAACATTCTTCAAAGTGGCATGCTTCTCAATGAGAGCCTTGAACTTTTCAACGATGGCCTGGATACCTTCTTCGCCCTTCTTCATTGAAATGATCATTACTGTTTCGTAATTAGCTGTTACTGCCATTAATATTGCACCTCCTTCTGGACATTATGGCGGTTTTCACCGCAAGGATTGTTATGTACACAACATAACAGATTTATTATAACATAAAATCACGGTTTGTCAACATTTTTTTACTGTTTTATTAATTTTCACTTCGAGCCGATATAATAAATTTCTTCACTTTTTCAAAATCTTTACCGTTGCCGTTTGAATTTTCAACACCCGAACTTACATCAACTCCGTCAGGCTTAACGGCTTTTACGGCTTTTGCAACGGTTTCGGGATTCAGACCTCCTGCAAGCATAAACAATTTATCATCACGAGGCAGATTTTCAAGCATTGTCCAGTCAAAGGTTTTTCCGCGCCTGGTTCGTGTGCGTCAAAAACATAGCCTACAATGTTCTCGATTCATTCTGTATTCGTCAAACTTTTCAAGGTCGCTCACATTAAAGGCACGAATTACCTTTAAATACGGATTTGAAAGCACATCTTCTCCAACCTCACCGTGAATTTGAATGTAGTCGAAACCGCAATCATATGCAGTTTTCACCTGTTCAAGAGTCGGAGAAACAGTTACTGCAACAGACAAAACATTTTTATCAAGCGTTTCAATCAGACTCTTGGCGGTTTCGGGAGAAATATTCCGCTTACTCTTTGGAAAGAACATTACAAATCCCGCAAAATCTGGTTTGCAGGCATTTACTATCTTAATGTCTTCGGCGGATGTAATTCCGCAAATTTTAACTTTCATAAACTCACCTACAAAACAATTGTACCATATCGAATTAACGGTTGCAATAAAAAAAGACAAAGGACAGTCTGCGTGGCTGTCCTTTGTCAATATCGGGAAGTAATCCAATTACTTATTAGCTGTTAAATACGCCTGTTGAGAGGTAACGCTCACCTGTGTCGGGGAACAATGCAACGATTGTCTTACCTGCATTTTCTTCACGCTTGGCAAGCTCAATTGCGGCTGCAAGAGCGGCGCCTGAAGAGATACCTACGAGGATACCTTCTGTCTTTGCAATATCATTTGCATTTGAGAAAGCGGCTTCGTTAGCAATCGGAAGAATTTCGTCATATACCTTTGTATCGAGAGTATCCGGAACAAAGCCAGCACCGATACCCTGAATCTTATGAGGACCGCCGTGACCTTCCGAAAGTACGGGAGAAGTCTGCGGCTCAACTGCAACAACCTTTACATCAGCCTTCTTTGACTTGAGGAAGTTACCCACACCGCTGAGTGTACCGCCTGTGCCGACACCTGCAACGAAGAAATCAACATTGCCGTCAGTATCCTCCCAGATTTCCGGACCCGTTGTATCAAAATGAGCCTTAGGATTAGCAGGATTCTCAAACTGACCGAGGATAATGCCGCCGTCAATTTCCTTTTCAAGCTCTTTAGCCTTTGCAATTGCACCGCTCATACCCTTTGTACCGTCAGTAAGAACGATTTCAGCACCGTATGCCTTGAGGAGATTTCTTCTCTCAACGCTCATTGTTTCGGGCATTGTGAGGATTGTCTTGTAGCCCTTGGCAGTAGCTACAGATGCAAGACCGATGCCTGTGTTACCTGATGTCGGTTCAATGATTGTTGAACCCTTTTTGAGCTTACCGCTCTTTTCAGCGTCCTCAACCATAGCTCTTGCCACTCTGTCCTTAACACTGCCGGCAGGGTTAAAGAGTTCAAGCTTTGCAACAACCTTTGCCTTGAGGTCATATTTCTTTTCTATATTAACGAGTTCGATAAGCGGTGTTCTGCCGATAAGTTCTGTTACACTTGTATATATTTTACTCACAAAAATCAAGTCCTTTCAAAATTCAACAAATTAAAATCAGTCATCAAGTGAATCAAATGCTTCCTGAAGGTCATAGATAATATCGTCGATATTTTCTGTGCCGATTGAAAGTCTGATAGTGTTTGGCTTAATGCCCTGTTCTGCAAGCTCTGCCTCGCTGAGCTGTGAATGAGTTGTTGATGCAGGGTGAATTGCAAGAGATTTAACATCTGCAACATTTGCAAGAAGTGAGAATACTTCGAGGTGGTCGATGAATTTCTTTGCAGTTTCAGCGTCACCCTTGATTTCAAATGTGAAGATTGAGCCTGCACCCTTTGGGAAGTATTTCTTGTAAAGTGCGTTGTACTTGCTGTCAGGAAGTGAAGGATGATTAACATTTTCTACCTTCGGGTTCTTAGAGAGGAAGTCAACAACCTTGAGTGCATTTTCAACATGGCGTTCAACACGAAGTGAAAGTGTTTCAAGGCCCTGGAGGAACATAAATGCGTGGAACGGTGAAAGTGTAGCGCCTGTATCTCTGAGGAGAATGGCACGAACATAAGTTACAAGAGCAGCGCCCGGAGCAGCCTCTGTAAATACTGCACCGTGATATGATGCGTTAGGCTCTCGAGAACTGTGGGAACTTGCCTGATGCAGCCCAGTCAAACTTACCGCTTTCAACGATTACACCGCCGAGAGCCGTACCGTGACCGCCGATAAACTTTGTTGCCGAATGAACAACGATGTCTGCGCCGTACTCAAACGGTGCGAGAAGATAAGGTGTAGCGAATGTGCTGTCGATTACAAGCGGAATCTTGTGTGAATGAGCAATGTTTGCTACTTCTTCAATATCAATAATATTTGAATTGGGGTTACCGAGTGATTCAATGAAAACAGCCTTTGTGTTTTCGTCAATTGCATTTTCAAATGCGTTTTCTTCGTCAGGATCAACGAACTTTGTTGTTACACCGTACTCTCGAGAATGTATGCTCAAGCCAGTTGTATGTGCCGCCGTAGATTGTCTTTGCGGCTACGATGTTGTCGCCTGCTTTTGCAAGAGCCTGAAGTGCATATGAAACTGCCGCTGCACCTGATGCAACTGCAAGAGCGCTGTGCCGCCCTCAAGAGCGCAATTCTCTTTTCAAAAACATCCTCTGTCGGGTTTGTAAGTCTGCCGTAGATGTTACCTGCATCTTTGAGTGCAAAGCGGTCTGCGGCGTGCTGACTGTTGTGGAATACATAAGAAGTAGTTGCGTAAATCGGAACTGCTCTTGCGTCTGTTACAGGGTCTGCTGTTTCCTGACCGATGTGAAGCTGTTTTGTTTCAAATTTAAGATTTCTTTCGCTTAATTTACTCATTTTAATGTCCTCATTTCATTTTAATTTTAATTTCGAGAAGTTATGTTGCGGATTTGATGTGTCCCGTATCACATTCGTGCATTACTGCAACATCGTTTGAATCTGAGATTTTTCATTTGGATCACCTTTCCCATATTTCCTATTTGATTGGTGGGTTTTAATTGGATTGTCTATATCATACCACAGATTTTTTATTTGTCAATAGGTTTTTTGAAATTTTTTCTTATCTTTCCTATTGGTTTAGTAGGTTTACTGGGCTTTGATTATTGAAAAGGTAGAAAAAGCCGATATTCAAGCCGTTTTTTAAATTTCAACCGTTAAGCAGTCAATTTGAAATTTTTTCTGATTTTTTAAAACTAATATTCAAAAGCATCATTTGCAAACGGCAAAACACCGCATTACCTACTAAATTGCTATGTAAACAACAAAAGCACCCGTAAAGGATGCTTTCGGATTATATTAAATTACATAGTTATCTGCCGAATTTGCAATAATGTCGGCAAGAGTAATGTTGTCAACAACATCGTCAATAGCCTTCTGGAGTTTCTCCCACACAAAAAGCGTTGAACATTGTTCACGACGATCACAGGTATTTTCATTACCCTCTAGGCAAGCCACGGGTGCAAGACTGCCCTCGGTAAGTCTTAAAATCATACCGACAGTATAATATTCGGGTTCATGAGCAAGACGATATCCTCCGTTTGAACCTCTTGCGCTGAGCACATAACCTGCCTTTGTGAGTACGGTAATAATCTGTTCAAGGTATTTAAGCGATATTCCCTGACGGGCGGCAACCTCCTTTAGGGCTACATTTTCCCCTTGTTTACACTGAGCAAGGTCAACCATAAGTCGGAGCGCATACCTACCCTTTGTTGAAATTTTCAAATTAACCACCCTATTCATATATTAATAATATGATTAAAGCATATCATAAACGGCTGTATATGTCAATGAGCCTGTTGCACAACAATAACCTATTTAACTTGTAAGAAAACACAAAAAGCGGGAGCGAAAACCGCCCCCGCAGAGTTTATATATGAAGTTACGACGATACACCGCAAATCAGTGTTACAATTCTTACTGCAAATAAAGCAAACGCAACCCACATAATCGGATGAATTTCTTTGATTTTGCCTGTAACAATCTTGAGAATAACCCAAGTAAGGATACCGAACATGATACCTGTTGCTATTGAATATGCAAACGGCATAAAGATGATTGCTACAAAACCGCCGACTGTATCGGCAATGTCTGAGTCAAAATCCATCTTTGTAACATTCTTAATCATAAGAAGACCTACAAATACGAGTGCAGGAGCTGTTGCAAATGAAGGAATAGCAAGGAAAATCGGATAAAGCGGAATAGCAAGGATAAAGAGAATTGCAGAAGTAAGAGCTGTAAGACCTGTTCTGCCACCCTCTGCAACACCTGTTGTTGACTCAACATAAGATGTTACTGTTGATGTACCGAGGCAAGCACCAAGACATGTACCGAGTGCGTCAGACATAAGAGCACGACCTACACGGGGAAGTTCGCCCTTTTCATTGAGGAGATTACCCTCCTGAGCAACACCGATAAGTGTACCTACTGTATCGAAGAGGTCAACAAAGAGGAATGCAAATACGATAACGGCAAAGTTAAGCGCATGCTGTGCCACATAACCGAAATCAAACTTGAAGAAAGTTTCTGTTGCCATGTTCTGGACAGGTCCGAATACAGAGTAGTTTGCAAAATCAGGAATGAGCGATGCACCCTGATACCAACCGCAAAGCTGAGCAATGATGCCGAGAACCCATGTTGCAAGGATACCGATAAGGATTGAGCCTTTAACTCTGTAGTGCCAGAGTGTAGCAACAATGAGGATACCGACAAGTGCAAGAACCACCGGAGCAGAACCAACATCACCGAGCTTAACGAGAGTTGATGACTGAACAGCCTTGCCGTCATAGTAAGCGTCTGTTGTGATAACGCCTGCGCCCTTAAGACCAACAATTGTGATAAAAAGACCGATACCTGCCGAAATACCGTACTTAAGGTTCTGAGGAACCTTGTTTACAAGTGTTTCACGGAATTTGAAGATTGAGAGGATAATGAAAATAATACCCTCAACAAGGATAGCTGTCAAAGCTACCTGCCATGGATTTGTGATACCCTGCTCTGCAAGCTGCGGAACAACTGTGTATGCAAAATATGCATTAAGTCCCATACCGGAAGCAAGAACTACAGGATAGTTGGCATAAAATGCCATGATGAGTGTTGCGAAAGCAGCCGATACAGCTGTTGCTGCAAAGATTGCATTCGGATTCATTCCTGCGGCAGAAAGAATACTCGGGTTTACAGCGAGTATGTAAGCCATTGCAAGGAATGTTGTAATGCCGGCAATAATCTCGGTTTTGACATTAGTGCCGTTTTCTTTCAGTTTGAAAATCTTTTCCAAAAGAAAGCCCCCCTAAAATATTTTGTCGAAACACGACATAGTTAAATTGTAGTTTATTCTTGCCAAAATTTCAAGTGGTATATTATACAAATTCATTGCAAAAATCAAGTTTTTGATTGCTTTGTGAAGTTTTTTGAGGAAAATCAGGTACAGGCAATTATTGAACATTTCACGAATAAAATTATATAACGATAAATTTTAGTTTAAGGGGTGCTGTTATGATTGAGTTACTCGGATTTTTAGGACAATATATATGTTTTTTCATTCTTCATGTTTGCGGAGGCGGTTCGTTTCCGAAACCTTTAACAGAAAAACAAGAGCGTGAATGTCTTGAAAAAAGTGCAAACGGCGATATTGCGGCAAGAAATATGCTTGTTGAACACAATCTGAGACTTGTTGCACACATAATAAAGAAATATTACGGAACACAAAGCGAACAGGATGACCTTGTATCAATCGGCACAATCGGTCTGATAAAGGCAATCAACACATTTGACATGAACAAAAACATAAAATTAAGTTCTTATGCGAGCAGATGCATTGAAAACGAAATTTTATGCATTTCAGAAATGCAAAGAAAAGTGCACAGGATATTTCTTTAAACGAAACAATTGATACCGACAAGGACGGCAACCCTCTCACCCTTCTTGATATTATGTCGGTTGACGATAACATAATTGACAATCTTGATTTGAAGCTTAATTCAAAAAAGCTCGGTCAGTTCATAAGAGAGGAACTTAACGAGCGTGAGCAGAAGATTATTGTACTGAGGTACGGTCTTGACGGCAAGGAAGCCTTGACCCAAAAAAGTGTTGCCAAAATGTTAGGCATATCCCGTTCCTATGTCAGCCGCATCGAAACCAAAGCGTTAAAACAATTGCGAAAACGATTTGAAACAAGTTCGAATTTATGAGATAATAAGTTATTAAAATTCATTAGGGGTGTTCATCGAATGCCCCTGTATATTTCACAACAAAAAATTCTTGACATATACCAAACTGCGTGATATAATAACAATGTTACAGATAAGCGGATGTAGTTTAGTGGTAGAACTTCAGCCTTCCAAGCTGATCGTGTGGGTTCGATTCCCATCATCCGCTCCATACTAAAAGGTACTCAAAACTGAGTACCTTTTCTTTTTGCCAAAATTAAAAAATAAAACAAACGGATGGGAATCGAAAGCCCGTTTAGAAAACAGTTCAGCGAACTGTTTTTAGGGCGTAGCGTTGATCCAAGTTAAGCCCAAACGCTTTAGACAAAGACGAGATTGGCAACTTCTGTACCACAAAGTAATCATCCGCTCCATTAAAAGGTACTCGAAAATGAGTACCTTTTCTTTTTGCAAAAATTAAAAAATAAAACAATCGGATGGGAATCGAAAGCCCTGTTTAGAAAACAGTTCCGCGAACTGTTTTTAGGGCGTAGCGTTGATCCAAGTTAAGCCTAAACGCTTTAGACAAAGACGAGATTGGCAACTTCTGTATCACAAAGTAATCATCCGCTCCATTAAAAGGTACTCAAAAACGAGTACCTTTTCTTTTTGCAAAAATTAAAAAATAAAACAATCGATGGGAATCGAAAACCCGTTTAGAAAACAGTTCAGCGAACTGTTTTTAGGGCGTAGCGTTGATCCAAGTTAAGCCTAAACGCTTTAGACAAAGACGAGATTGGCAACTTCTGTATCACAAAGTAATCATCCGCTCCACATTAAAAGGTACTCAAAAATGAGTACCTTTTCTTTTTGCATATTTTAATGTAAACTTGTAGGGGCGCTCATTGGGCGCCCGCCTTAATGGCAGAACTTGATTAAACACATATTTTTTAATATGATGAAAACCGTGTATTCAAATTTGCACGCAATGCGTGCAATCGTGTGCAACGCACACGAGCGGGAGAACACGGTTCTCCCCTACATTATTTCGGTAACTATGGTTCATTTATACGGTTTATTTCTATCATAGTATTTGTATCTTTACTTGGCGGGCGTCCGAAGAACGCCCCTACTGACACGCATATACTTTTATATATAATATGGTCGGGCAACACGGATTTTCATTTTGCAATCCCATATACCCGACCATAATTTTCAACTTTCCATTTTCAATTTTCAATTGAACTGCGTTTACCAATACACAATTATTCTAATACAGAATTATATTAGAATCAAAACTTTTTCTTCAATTTGGCAAGCTTTTTTTCGGCATCTTTATATCCGCCTTTGACAGCTTTTTCATAGGCTTTTACTGCCTCTTCCCTATTGCCTGTTTTTGCATAATATTCACCCAATGCGAATGATGCTGACGCTATGCCGTTATCGGCGGCGATTTTATAGTACTCCATTGCAAGTTTCGGATTGCGGGTAACACCTCTGCCGTCCATAAGAATATCTGCAATTTTGGACGCTCCATTCGCACTGCCAAGGTCTGCGGCTTTTTTGTACCACATAGCCGCCTGTTCGGGATTTTTGACACCGTTCACGGAAAATTCAGCCATCCACAATACGGCAGGAAGATAATCGAAATCGGTTGCAAGGGTATTCATTATATTTTTAGCACGGGCAACGGTTTCAACGGTCGGATTTTTCAAAAGCCGTCTTGCCTTCATGTATTCAAGCTCGCACATTTCTTTTCTGTTCTGAACGCTTGTACCGTGCAAAATCGTGCTTACATCGCTCTTAAATTCGCCGTCATTCGGTTTTTCAGGGGGCTGATGTTTTTTCATTTTATCAAACAAGCTCATGACTCTCCTCCTTACCGTTCAATCCATACTAAGATTATAAATGAAAACTGCGAATTTATAAATCTGTTTGGGCATTATATTCAAAAAGCATATTGATTTTATCCTTAAATTCAATTATAATTTACTTGTAAACATAAAAACCACTTGTTTTTTAAGGAGATAACAATGAATATATTTGACAACATTGCCGCTAATCTTTCATTAAAGTATGAAAATTCGGAATTTTATAAAAACAAACTCATCAAACGATACAAGCCACTCATTACACCGGGTGTAAAGTCACAGGACGAGCTTATCATTTCTCTTGAAAAGCACTTTGACCTTGAACTAACCGACAAGGCTGTTATGAGCAAGACTTTTCTTGAACTCTGCGTTATGGGCAACATTGATTGCGATGAGCCTGATATGATTGATTTTGAGATTTACAGAGTTGTGAGGAATTCAAAGAGCGAGGCGCTTTATGCCTGCGAAAAATATGACCTTGACGATGACGATATTTTCATCATCTTTGAGGAGCATAACAACTTCTTTATCAGTAACTCGCAGATTGTCGAGATGCTGCTTATCATCAAAGAGGGTGTTTCTGCCGAGGACTATGAGAATGAAACTCCCGAATTTCTCAACTACATCCGTGTCTGCCGTTACTTCTGCCAGACAAACTTTTTTAAGCTCAACAAGGCTGTTACATATGACGAGTTCGATATGATTGACATTCCCGAAGATGAAAGCGATTCTGACGATGCCGATTATTTTGACGAGTCAGAAGATGAAACTGACGATTTCACAGATGCAATTGAGTTTTAATTTTTGAATTTTCACTTTTCGACTTAACAAAATAGCAAAAAATTACGAGGAAGGTTTTATGCCTTCCTCGTTTTTGTTTACTGCAAATCACTTTCTGAAAGATGAATTCTATCAAAAGTAGCGTCTTTAAAATCGTCTGAAAATGCATTTATTACCAAGGTATGTAAGTTATAGTAGTACTGAATACCATTTTCATTAAATACATATGTTGTTTCGTTGCTGTTCTTACATTTTCCAACCAACCTGTTAGAAACAACAGGATTTGCGTCAATCAATGGTGCAATCAAAACAGCCGCCAAAACACATAATATCACTACAGGTATCACTATTTTTATTGGAGCAGGTTTCTTTTTCGGATTAACCTGAACAAAATTCTGAGAATATTCAACATTTGCACTACTATCTGAATTAGCAGAATTATTTACAGTGACATTTAGAACATTACTGTCTGTTGTGTTTGTCACAGGTTCAGTAGAACTATTAACACTGCCACTTGGCTCTGCCGCAGAAACAAATTATTCAAGAAACGAGCTTATCAATGTAATCCTCAGTCACGGCGTTGAAAACATCATAATAGAATAATCAAACTTTTTATCGAGAAGGAGAAATCCTTCCCTTTTTTCATACTACGGACTGAACCGCAACAACTTTAAAGCAATGTTCCTCATTGTCTGCATAAATCTGCGCCGAGAAGAACTCGTCCATATTGCAGAAAAGTCCATACGATTCAATTCCTACATCTTCATCCCTGTCAAGGCGAGCAAGCACTTCGTTGATTTCATCGGTAAATGCAACGATTTCTCCCACATTTTCGGGAATCCACTGCACACCGTCAATTCCGATTATCATTTTCTCATCCCACTTTTTGCGGCACTTTTTAAATGCTTTTTCATCATCAACATAAATATATCTTTCGATTATATTCTTGATTTTCTCAGCCTCATCGTGATACTTTTCAAAATCAAATGCGATAACAAGAAACATTTCACTATTCCACAAATTTGAAATTGCGAAGTCCTTTTTCTCAACAATGTCGCCAAAATCAAAAACATTGTCCATACAGGTTTTATCGTCAATGTACTGGGATAACCACAAATCAATGCCATCAAAATAGCTATTTTTCCGTACTTGAAGTCCTTTTCGCCAGAATTTTCAAGGCAATCAAAAATGCTTGGAACTCTATCAGGAAAACACGCCACCGTGATAAATTCCTCATCGGAACAGTTGCCGATATTCACAAATTTTCCGCTGCAGGTGATGTCAATTGTAAATCCGCCGTGATTACCGAGCTTCTGAATTATCTCGCCCGCACTTTCGTCTTCGGTTTCAAAAAGCGTTTCATCGCCCTCAATATCAATATGCAAATCAAAGTCAGCATTTTCACATCTCTTCGACATCGTTGCATAGGAAAGCAGCGCCAAAAGGTATGCACGGATACCCTTGATTGCTTCGGGATTTTGCGGTGCGTTTTCAAGCACAAGCTTTTCGTGGATCTTTCTTTTACAATTCATTAACATAATAATTTCCGCCTTTCATTAACTTAGTAACAATTATTGTTATTGCCCTTTTAATTAGGTTTTTCCTTTCCTTTTCTTTAATAATATTATACCATAAACCACTGTCCCATTATCTACCCTCTGCTCTAAAAAACGGCTTATTTATGCGGTTTTTTTGCGAAAATTCTTCATTTATTAAAAACAGAGCATCTTGACAAATGTGTGAATTTTTTGTACAATTTAAGAGTTTGTTTTTATAGGAGAGAATTCGTTTATGGAAAGAGAAAATTTTAAATCCCGACTTGGGTTTATCCTTGTAAGTGCGGGTTGCGCTATCGGAATCGGCAATGTGTGGCGATTTCCGTATGTTGCAGGACAGAACGGCGGCGGACTATTTGTACTTTTGTACCTAATCTTCCTCGTTCTTATGGGAGTTCCTGTTTTGACAATGGAACTTGCAGTCGGAAGAGCGAGCAGAAAAAGTGCTGTTCTCGGCTACAAAAAACTTGAAAAGCCAAAGAGCAAGTGGCACATTCACGGCTGGTTCTGTATGCTCGGATGCTACCTTTTGATGATGTACTACACCACGGTTTCGGGTTGGATGACGAGCTACTTCTACAAATTTGCGACGGGTTCATTTGAAAGCGGAATGACCTCGGAGCAAGTTGGCGGAGTATTCAACAAATTGCAGTCAAATCCGCTTGAAATGGTAATTTGGATGGCGATTATCACCGTCCTCGGATTCCTTGTTTGCAGCAGAGGTATTCAAAAGGGCATTGAAAAAGTCAGCAAAGTTATGATGATTGCGTTGCTCATACTCATTCTTGTACTCGCAGGCAACAGCTTATTCCTTTCGGGTGTAGGCGAGGGACTCAGCTTCTACCTTATTCCCGATTTGGACAAGGTGAATGAAATCGGACTTGGCAATGTTATTTCATCCGCTATGAATCAGGCATTCTTCACACTCAGCCTTGGCATTGCGGCAATGGAAATTTTCGGCAGTTATATGTCAAAAGACCACACTCTGCCGAGTGAGTCAATCAAAATTTGCGCACTTGACACATTTGTTGCGATTATGGCAGGTCTTATCATCTTCCCCGCTTGTTTTTCATACGGTGTTCAGCCCGACCAAGGCCCTGCTCGATTTTCGTAACACTTCCGAATGTGTTCGTCAATATGGCAGGCGGAAGAATTTGGGGTACTCTGTTCTTCCTGTTTATGACTTTTGCGTGCTTCTCAACAATCATTGCCGTGTTTGAAAACATCATTTCGTTCTGGATTGATATGTTCGGCATCAGCAGAAAGAAGTCTGTTCTTATCAACACAATCATCATTCTTATCGCAAGTTTGCCGTGTGTGTTCGGTTTCAACATTTGGAGCGGTTTCCAAATTTTCGGTCAGAATGTTCTCGGTATGGAAGATTTTCTCGTAAGCAATATCCTTCTTCCTGTAGGTTCGCTTGTGTATCTCCTCTTCTGCGTTACAAAATTCGGTTGGGGATTTGACAACTACCTTGATGAGTGTAACACCGGTAAAGGCATTAAATTTTCAAAGGCTTTAAAGCCGTATTTCAAGTATGTACTCCCTGTTCTCGTACTGATTTTGATTGTTCAGGGATTCATAAAATAAGTTAATATATTTCTTTAAAAGCAAAATCCCGACAGTATTGAAAAACATACTGTCGGGATTTTTTTATGTCCGCATTTATTAAATTTACTTTTTACGATTGAACTTTTTTACCTTTTCGGAAAGCTCGACAAGCTCTTCTTTTGAAAGTTCGGGAAGGCGCTCAAGATCATCAAGAAACTTTGCACTGCTTTCATCAGCACGAAGTTTTGTGCTTTCGACATAGTAGCTTGTGATTACGCCCGGAACTACCGCAATGATAAGAATTGAACATATCGAAAGAAAGATTGAAAGCATTCTGCCGACAAGCGTTGTTGCAAGCACATCTCCGAGTCCTATTGTTGTGGCAACGCTGAAACAGTACCATATGCTGTCAAAAAGCCGAGTTATGTTCGGTTCAAAAATCCATATTGCAACACTCACCGCAAAAAATACGATAACATAACTGCACAAAAGCTTAATTGCACCCGTCCGCTTGAGAACAATTTTCAACAGCCTTGTCTTTTTCAAAACACCACCCCCGTCTAAAGTAAATTATAGCAATTAAAATTACCTCCGTCAAGGCGGTGGATATACAGCTTTAAGAATAGAATCAATTGAAAGTGAAATTGTCCTATAGGACAGTTGCGGATGACATACCGAATAAAAATAAAACCGACCTGTCATAGCAACAAGTCGGCTTTACTTCTGAAATATAAAATGAAATGAAAAATTAAAATTAACGATTAATCGGAATATTTTCTGATTTTGAGATAAATTCCCCTGTCATCGGCAATTTTCTGACAAGCCTTAATGTCCTCCTCGGGAATTGTATCTACGATTGAAAACTGCGTATGTTCAAAATATTTCTTTGCATCCTCTGCAAATTTGAGCATTGACTCATACGCATGGTCAAAAACAGGACGGCAAACTTCGTCATATTTTTCCGATGAACAGGTATTGAGGCTGATTGAAACAGAATCAATATACTTTGAAATCAACTCAGCTGTGAGCTTGTTGTTGATTCTGTCAGAAAGACCGTTTGTGTTGAGTCTGAGTTTGATGTCGGGGTGCTTTTCCCTTACATATTTTGCGGTTTCAAGCATATTATCAAGAGCCGAAGTCGGTTCGCCGTAGCCACAGAATACAAGCTCCTTGTAGCCTGTGAAATCAAAATCATCAACAGCCTTTTAATATTCTCCATACTCGGATCATGCTTGTGCCAGAGTGTGTCTGCACTGCCGACCGAATCGGTATTGTTGCGGATACAAAATGTGCATCTGCAAGGGCATTTGTTCGTCAGATTAGCATAGATAGATGTTTTGTACACATAAAGAATATCTGCCATTATGTTTTCTTCTCCTTATTAAAACTCACATTAAAGCGAGAGTTTTTTCTTGAAATTGATTTTATCAAGACCGATGCCTACAACAATGTAGATTAATGCTCCTACACCGGGCGCAACCAACAAGTGGGAAGTTCCGCAATTGCGGCACCAAAGTCATACATAAGACCGTTTGCAATAAAGTAACCGCCGATTGTAACGATTGTTGTTGGAATGAGCATAAGAAGTGATGACGGACTGATGATTTTTTCATCTTTGCCACGCTTCTTCATCGCCATTCTGCAAAGCACAAACGGAACTGCGTTGACAGCCTTGATAATAGCTGTTGGGATTGCCCAATGCGGATAACCCGAAATAAGGTCGGCAAGAGCGCCGCCGATTGATGATGCGATAATTCCGAAAGGTCCGGGAAGAATACTTGCGGCGAGATAAATCATAGAGTCGCCTGCATGAGAGTATCCAAGCGGTGACGGAATCTTGATAAAAGCAGTTGTAACGGTAATAAGAGCCGCACACATTGCCGTAATTGCAATCAGCTTTACATTATATTTTGAATCGGTTTTTGAAACAGTTTTAGCAGTCATAGTAATTTCCTCACAAAAGCATTTTTAAATGTTTTTCAAATTCAATACCCTCGTTGCGGTGAATACCGAGTTTAACGGTTTCGCAAAGCGAGGTCTGTATGAATTTTACCGCCAGATTTACGGTATCTTTCAGGCTGTCACCACGGAGCAGTCCCGAAAAGACAACCGAGGCAAACAAGTCGCCTGTACCCGAATAACTTCCGCCCGTCTTTTCACAGCTGACACAAAACACCTCATCATCGGCTGCAATAAGATTGTTAATCTTTGTAACCTCATCGGAAATTTTATGCTCAATGCCTGTAACAATCACGGTTTTCACCTTGTAGAGTTTCAAAAGCTTTTTGGCAAGCTCTGCAACCGTATCGAGAAAATCGGGAGAATCGGCATTTTTAATCAGTTCTGAATAGTCGGTATCGCACAGAATACAACATTCGGTAAGGTTCGGGGTGATTACATCGGCAACAGAAACGAGTTTTTTCATCTTTTTGCCGAGAGTTTCGGTATAAAGACTGTAGGTTCTTCCACCGTCACCGAGAACCGGATCCACAAGTACAAGCGTGTCGTCGGTTTCAAAGCTGTCTATAAATGAAAGAATTTTGTCCACCTGCTTTTCGCTTGAGAGGAAACCCGTATAGATTCCGTCAGGCTGAAAGCCGAGTTTTTTCCATTCACTTGTGTAATAATCAAGCTTATCAGTGCAATCGTTGCAGTAAAAGCTTTCAAATCCCGTCTGACTTGTCAAAACGGCTGTCGGCATAGGACACGCCTGAATGCCCATTACGGACAAAACAGAGATTGCCGCCGTCAGCGAACACTTGCCAAGCCCCGAGAGATCATTGATTAGTACAGCTTTTTTTGTCATCATACCACGCCTTAAAATTTCTGAACAGTTCAACATTTATCTTGTGATGTTGTCATTATACAACACCACTGTCATTATTTGTATGTACAATTTTCAGAATTTTTATAGGTACAGTTTGTGAGGCGTAAAAAATGGCACCTCACATTGAAGGTGCCTTTTCATATTTATAAACTGATTTTCTATTAAAACTCATAATGTGACCACATAGAGATTATTTTTACGATTTTTTCCTCCTCATAAACCATATAGACAAGTCTGTGCTGAGAATTTATTCTGCGTGAATAGCATTGTTTCAAATTTCCGATAAGCCGTTCATAAGGCGGTGGATTTTGAAAAGGATTTTCGCTGATAAGTTCAAGCAAATTCTGCACATTACGCTTTAATGCAGGATACTGCTTGATTTTCTCCTTATCCTTTTGGGCTGATTTTGTAATCATCAGCTTATAATTACCACTCAAATTCTTCACACTCCTCAAGCGGAGTTTCAATTCCGTCCTTTAATTTTTCACTCATACCGGGAATTGAATTAAGATACATTGTTTCAACAAGATTATTATAATCTTCTTCACTTATAAGAACAGCATTTCCGCTTTTGGTGCTGATGTTTATAGGTTCATTATACTTTACAGTCTGATCAATCAATTCAAAAATTTGTTTTCTGAAATTAGTTACATTAGTATTAATCATAATCGCACCTCCTGTATTACTATATGTACATTATAGCGTACATATAATAGAAAGTCAATATTTTTACAACAAAATTCCGCAATCGGTCGGGTTGGTTTTCTTAATCATATGTCCCGCTTCGTTCATTGTCGTGGCAGTTTTGGTTTGTCGGGGTGCATTTTTGGCTTTATCAACAAAGCAGACATAAAATGATTGTACAGTTTACCGATATAATTAAAGGTCGGAATATTGTATAATTATTTACATATTCTATTTATTGTGGGTAGATATGTATGTGGAAAGAACTTCGTACACAGCATGAAATTGACAATTTCATGAAAGAAATTATCGGATTTCACGACAGTTGCATAAAAGAAATAAAATATTCAAGCGGTGCTTATGTCGAAACGAATCTGTCAATGTCGCCCGTAAAAACACAAAGCGTACATTAACAGTTCTTATTCAGCGACAATTTGAGGATATTTCCGCACTTGAACTTGAATTTTCCGAACTTGAATATATAAGCATGTATCCCGTGAAGCAAGATTACACCTGTGAAATATTGGACGCACCATTTTTCATAAAAGACGGTCTTATTTATTGGTGCGATAACGGTGATGTAAAGGAAGATGACATACACAATTATAAAGGCACGGTCATCTGCTCAAAGAAAGTTCGTTGGAGAAATGCAAGCGAGCTTATCGGTAAAAGAGATTTTTATAAAAGTGCAAACGAATAACAGACAGAAATTTAAAAGCAACGAAGTTTTTGCTCCGTTGCTTTTTTGTTAGCCTATAAAATCATTAAAAGATTTTTGTGCTATATCCGACACTATTCTCTGCACTTCAGAACGGGAATTTGCGTTTCTCGCCCTGTCAATGCAGCTTTCACGGTACTTTTTCGGCATACTTGAAAAGACAAACATTGCGTCGGGATTTTCACCGAGTGCCATTGTAAAACCAAGCGGCAAATCCCATTTTTCACCGAGTATTTCAGCAGTTCTGTTCACCGTAATCACCCCTGTTTTAGTTTTTGCATGGGGATTTAAGATACAACAGAGAATAATCGGAAATCATAAACCGAAAATAAAATTACTTCTGCTCTGCAACAACAGCAAAAAATACAAGGTCGGAGTCGCTGTCATTAATAAGGCTGTGTGTATGACCTTTCGGGCAATAGTGGCACACGCCTGCTTCAACCCTTTCATACTCGCCGTCCATAAGCACCTTGCCTGTTCCCTCAATGATGTAGAACATTTCGCAGTTGCCCTCGTGAGTGTGAAGTCCGATTGACGCACCGCTTTCAAGGCGACCGTGCATAATCATATTTCTGTCATCCGTAAATTTCTTTACGGCATACGCCTTTTCGCCACCTTTAAAATTCGGCAAAATCTGTTCTTCCATATGTTTAAAATCAATAATCATATCTCTTGTCCTCCTGATTAAATTGAAATTTTAAAGTTCTTTATAATAAGGACAGATGTCCTCATAGTGACCGTCTTTCATCAAAAAGCCTTTCGGAATAATTCCCAAGCCTACAAAGCCGAGGCTTTCATAAAGTTTTCTTGCAGGTTTGTTGGTTCTCACAACAGCATTGAACTGCAAAATTTTGAAGCCGTATTTTTTAGCACGCTCAAGGCAATCCGACACAAGCTTTCTGCCGACACCTTTTCCCCTTGACGATGAGGAAACCGCATAGCTTGCATTACAAATATGACCGCATCTGCCGACATTATTCGGATGAAGAATATACATTCCGAGAATCTCGCCGTTTTCATCGGTTGCAATGGGACAACAAGTTTGCTCTGCAAAAAACTTTTTTCCGCTTTCAAAATCAAGTTCTTCAGTCTGCGGAAAGGCAACTCCGTCCCTTACAACTTCATTCCATACGGAAATCATATCATTAATATCATTTTCCCCGTATTCTCTCACGGTAATACTCATTTTCAGTCACCTCGGGTTAATTTTAGCACTATAAGTTAAAATTTTCAATCCAAACGGCTGAAATATTTACTATTTTTACCTTTTTAAAATTGCAAATTAATCTTGAAATTTGTCGAAAGATACTGTATAATCTATTTATAGAATTGAATAAGAATGATCTTATCAAGAGTGACTGAGGGGACAGGCCCTGTGAAGTCCGGCAACCTGCGTATGCAAGGTGCCAAATCCTGCGGTATTTACCGAAAGATGAGTAAACACGGCACCTTTCGGAAGAACGGTGCTTATTTTTTTGGAAGGAGTTTTCTAAATGGCTAAACATTTATTTACATCCGAGTCTGTAACGGAAGGTCATCCCGACAAAGTGTGTGACCAGATTTCCGACGCAGTTCTTGACGAAATCCTCTCTCAGGATAAAAACGCTCATGTTGCCTGTGAGGTTACGGCTACAACAGGCATGATTCATGTTATGGGTGAAATTTCAACCGATTGCTATGTTGACATCGCAGATGTTGCAAGAAAGGTTGTAAACAACATTGGCTACAACGATCCGAAGTGCGGTTTTGACGGCAACACCTGTGCGGTTCTCACATCAATTGACGCACAGTCACCCGACATTGCAATGGGCGTAAACGAAAGCCTTGAGCTTAAAGACGGCGAAAGCGATACCGACAATCAGATCGGTGCAGGTGATCAGGGCATGATGTTCGGTTATGCGTGTGATGAAACACCCGAACTTATGCCGATGCCAATTTCTCTTGCCCACAAGCTTGCAAAACAGCTTACAAAGGTAAGAAAAGACGGCACTCTTTCATATCTCCGTCCCGATGGCAAAACTCAGGTTACTGTTGAATATGACGATGACAAGATTGTCGGCATTGACACGGTTGAAATTTCAACACAGCATGATGATGATGTTACACTTGAGCAGATTAGAAAAGACCTTATCGAGTATGTTATCAAACCGATTATCCCTGCTGAGCTTATGAACGAGAACACAAAGATTTTCGTAAACCCGACAGGCAGATTTGTAATCGGCGGTCCGGTCGGCGACTCAGGTCTTACAGGCAGAAAGATTATTGTTGATACCTACGGCGGATTTTCTCGTCACGGCGGCGGTGCATTCAGCGGTAAAGATCCGACAAAGGTTGACCGCAGTGCCGCTTACTACTCAAGATATATTGCTAAGAACATTGTTGCCGCCAAGCTTGCTAAGAAGTGCGAAATTCAGCTTGCATATGCAATCGGTGTTGCAAAGCCTGTTTCAATTATGGTTGACACATTCGGCACATCAAAATATTCAAACGAAGAACTGGCAAACGCTGTTGAAAAGGTATTTGACTGCCGTCCGCAGTCTATCATCGACAGCTCAAACTCACGGAAACAAAGTATCTCCCACTTGCCGCTTACGGTCATATGGGCAGAGAAGAACTCGGTGTTGAATGGGAAAAGACAAATAAGGTTGACGAGCTTTTAAAGGCTGTCGGCTAATAGAATTAAATTGTTCGATAATTTCGGGACTAAGGTTTGTGTACAAACGCAAATTCTTGTTCCCGATTTTTTTATTTTAAAAAATATTGTTGATAAATTGTACAAACAATTACAATGCTACGCTCGGGCTTGATATGTTTTGTGGGCATTACAAACTGTCTACATGAATTGGGTACGGCGGCTCGCCGTGCGGGCGTCCGATGAACGCCCCTACCGGATTGTGGTATTCATAATTAACACAAAAATCCCGATTAACTTTTTACGGTTAATCGGGATTGTAATTTTTATACGGATATTATTTTTAATTCTTAATCAGAATTAAACTTCTGCAATAACCTCAACTTCAACAAGGACATCCTTTGGAAGCTGTTTTACTGCAACACAGCTTCTTGCCGGAACTTTGATGTGAAATACTTGCCGTAAACCTCATTGAAAGCACCGAAATCTTCCATATTTTTTAAGAAACAAACTGTCTTAACAGCTTTTTCAAGTGAACTGCCTGATGCCTCAAGAACATTTTTAAGGTTTGTGCAAACCTGTTCTGTCTGAGCCTCAATTGTTGCAGCCTCAACATTGCCTGTTGCAGGGTTAATTGCAATCTGACCAGATGTAAAAACAAGACCGTTTACCTTTACAGCCTGTGAATACGGACCGATAGCATCGGGAGCATTTTTAGTATAAACCTTTTCCATTATAATGACCTCCTGTCAATATATTAAAAATTACTGATTAAACAAGCTTAAAGCCTGCGTCAACAAGTGCATCACGAATTTCTTTAATCTGAGCAAAATCTCTTGTTTCAAGAACAACACGGAGGTAACAACCGTTTACATCCGTACCCTCTCCGCCTCTTTCGTGGTGGATAGAAATTACATTTGCGCCCTTTTCGGCAATGATATTTGAAACGGCAACGAGCTGACCCGGCTTATCCTGAAGTTCAACACAGAAAGTCTGCTGTCTGCCTGTCATGAGAAGTCCACGCTTGATAACTCTTGAAAGAATTGTAACATCAATGTTACCGCCTGATACAACGCAAACAACCTTCTTGCCCTTAACGGGGAGCTTGTTGAACATTACAGCAGCCAAAGGAGCGCGCCTGCGCCCTCGGCAATCATCTTCTGCGACTCAATAAGCTTGAGAATTGCAGATGAAATTTCGTCATCGCTTACTGTTACGATATCGTCAACATACTTCTTCACATATTCAAATGTATGCTCACCCGGTTCTTTAACCTGAATACCGTCGGCAATTGTAGAAACGCTGTCAAGATGAACAGGCTCGCCGTTCTTGATTGACTCAACCATTGAAGGAGCGCCCTCTGCCTGAACACCGTAAACCTTAATGTTAGGATTAAGGCTCTTGATTGCACAGGCAACACCCGAAATAAGTCCGCCGCCGCCGATTGCACATACAACAGCGTCAACATCGGGCATTTCGTTCATAATTTCGATACCGATTGTACCCTGACCTGCAATTACATTTTCATCGTCAAACGGGTGGATAAATGTATAGTTCTTTTCATCACGAAGTCTTAAAGCCTCGTTATAAGCGTCATCATAAACACCCGGAACCATACAAACCTCGGCTCCGTAGTTCTTAGTAGCCTCAACCTTTGAAATAGGTGCACCGTCAGGCAGACAGATAAGCGACTTGATACCGTACTTTGTAGCAGCAAGTGCAACACCCTGAGCGTGGTTGCCCGCAGAACAGGCAATAACACCTCTTGCCTTTTCTTCTTCGGTAAGCTGAGAAATCTTGTAACCTGAACCTCTTACCTTGAATGAACCTGTAATCTGAAGATTTTCGGGTTTGAGATAAACATCACAATCATCACAAATACCCCTTGCCTGAACGATATTAGTCTGTCTGATAACATCCTTCAAAACATATGATGCGTGATAGATTTTGTCTAATGTAAGCATACCAATTACTTCCTTTTCTATATGTATCCATTGCCTATTTTAATACAACAAAGCTTTAAAATCAAGTTTTTTTGGAATAAACAAAGGGAATTTTTGCAGGATTTTTAAAGTCTTATTCATAATTCGCAAGCAGAATATAAAATATTAATGATGAACAAATAAAAACACCTGCTTACAAGCGTAAACAGGCGTTTCTATGAAATTATGAAATTGGTATTAACTAATTGAATACTTACAGCCTAAGTTAAGAAAGTGATGCGCCAAGCTTTTTGCAAGCCTCAAGGGCATCGTCATCGGGAGCATCGTTACAGATAACGCTTTCGCAAACAAGGTTTGCACCATCACCCTTACAGGTGTCTTCCCAGTTTCTCATCCATTCGCCGTCACCCCAGCCGTATGAACCGAAGAGGGCAATGTTTTTGCCGTTTAATGCACTTTCACATTCATTGAAAACAGGCTCAAACTCGCTGTCCTCAAGAACCTCCGCACCCATTGCAGGACAACCGAATGCAATGCCGTCAAAATCGGCAACTGATGAAGAATCAAAATCATTTACATTTGCAAGAGTAACTTCTGCGCCTGCGGACTTTGCACCCTCGGCAACGGCTTCCGCCATCTGCTCTGTGTTACCTGTACCGCTCCAGAATACTACTGCTACTTTACTCATATTATATACTCACCTTTCAGTTTTTGTACTTGATTACACTTTAAGTCAGTTACACGCAACCGTCAGTTTCTGAATAGGTGTGCCCTGTAACCACTTAGAGTAATAGATGTCAGAACATTTTTTGAATTTGGCGAACTCTTTGGCTGCTTTTTCTTCATTACCGTAAACCTTCCAGCAACCTGAATATTTACAGCAATTTCCTTTATGAAGAATAAAGCCACGGACATCTTCGGGAGGATAACCGAGGAACAGTCCGATTTCGTGCGGGAACTCGGTTGAGTCTTTAAGTCGGTGGCGAAGCTCCCTTATACAGCGTGCGGCATCGTGTGAATGATACCCCTGAGACTCAAGCAGCTTGCACGCATATTCATCGGACAAATCAACAGCAAGCTTGGACGGGCGAAAAATATAGATTAAAGCCTTTCCGTTGCTGAACTTCAGTGGCAGAACTTTTATTCCCTTTTTGCAGAACATTTTATTCAGCTTTCTCACATCACATTCGCACTCAAGCCGTGATGAGTACGGGCAATTAAAAAGGTTAGCCGTTTTTATTCCTGCAAGCGTTGGGGAACAATGCTTGATAATTAAATCTTCTGACATCTTTTCCTCTAAATAATTGAATGAATGATTTGAATAGAATTGAATAAATACACCACAGTGATTATCCGATAATTGTTTTACAGTTAGCTTTTGCTAACTTAATTCCATAAGCAAGACTTGTTTGTTGTCTTTATCTTACAGTTAAAATATACCATCAATCAATGTTGTTATCGGCTCTTAAAAGGTTTTCTACGCTCCAAACGGACAGACAATTTCAGCAAAGATTTAGGGACAGCAAACGCTGTCCCTGAAAGGAGAAGAGATATTATGAATAATTACCCGGCAAAGTAATCATCAAATACTCTGCGGATATTTCCGCAGTCTGTCAGAAAAGAATATAGGCGTATCTTTTCGACAATGTTATTATAGCACCTTACAAAGTCTTTTTACTGCTCTTTACGGACATATAAGGCTCTGTTCAGACGAGCGATTTTCTGTACTCATTCGGCGACTTATTCATCACCCTTCTGAAAGCACCCGCAAACTTACTGCCGTTGTTGTAGCCGACAATTCCTGCAATTTCAAGCACACTTTTGTCGGTGTTTTTCAAAAGCGAAGCGGCCTTTTGCATTTTACAGTTCGTTATGTAGCCGTTAATCGTGTCGCCGTAGACACCCTTAAAACAGATCTTGAGAGAAGTTGAAGAGATGCCGAGCATATCGGCAAGCTCCGTAATTGTTATATGCTCGTCAAGGTGAGCAAGCAGATATTTTTTTGCCTCTTTTGCGGCGGTAACCTGTGAGCGTGAAAAATATCGTCTTTCCTCACTCTCACCCTTGTATTCAAGGCCGCTCAAAAACAAAAGAAGTTCAAGCACCTTAACCTTGTGATAACCCTTTCGGATATTTTCAGGAACGGAATAGAGTTCCGAAAAAATATGCTCAATGCTGATATTTTCACGCATAATTGAGTACGGCTTTTCGGAACAGAATTTCATTTCAAGCTCTTCGGGACTGACAAAAACATCGTCAAGAATACACGAAAAACACCTTGGCACACGGTTCATATCAATTGTAACCGATACACCGTGGTAGTGGCTCAGCGGACAATATCTGTGTCGGATGTTCTCCGTATTCTTCTGTATCGACAAATCACCCGACGCAAGGTAAAGATATTCGCCGTTTTTGTATTCAAACTCAATTCTGCCCTCCTGACAATGCGTGATAATGAGCATTTCTCTGCCCTTGGCAAGGTCGATGTCACAGCTTTGCATATGCACATCGTAATACACAAGCTCAATGCCTGAAAACACAGGATACACGGTGATTTCACAATCGCCCGTGCTGTCCTGTGAACGGTATATGCTGAACGATTCGCAGTGTTCAACAGTCTGTATCATACCGTATGGATTGTCAATTTTCTGCAATACTGCCATAAGGTTGCCTCTCTTCTCCTAAAAGACCTTATTCCACCTTCATAACGGTGTATGCGCCTATATCGTTAACTGTCTTTTTGAGGACTTTATCCTCAATTTCTCTTTTCATTCTGACCGTAACCCTGCCGGAAGAAACATCGGCTTCCGCCCACACACCGTCAATTGAATTGAGTGCGTTTTCTACTCTTGCGGAACAGTTTTTGCAGACCATTCCGTCAACAACAAGAGTTTTTTCATAAGGATAATGTGACTTATCCTTATCGGCAACCTTGTTTTTCTTAACACTTTCGTCACTTGCACCGCAACATCCGCTTGCAAGCTTTTTCCTGTAACTTCTGATTACGAGAACCACAAACGCAATGAATGCCACGGCAAGCAACCCGTAAAAACATACTCCATATTTATCTCTCCTTTTATTTTTTACGATTCAGAACAGTTCTGAATACACTTTACACCGTAAAATTTCTTCAACACCAATTTCATAATTTCAATAACAAACAAGAAGGGGTACAGCTTTTTAGCTGTACCCCCTACAAAACATTTACTTATGATTATGGCAGTCACCGTGACATGCACAGTGTGCACAGTTTGCACCGCAGGAGGATTTGCCCTCTTTTTTGTTCTCTTTTACCATACGGGCAACCACAAAAACAATCACGGCAATAACAATTAATGCAACAATGATTGTGCCAATATTAGCTGCTAACCATTCCAACATATTTATTCCTCCCATTTGTTAATCAATAAATTTATTACTTCTTAGCCGACTTAACTTTAAGAGTTGTAGCCTCTTTGTAAGGTCTTACGAGCATATAAATCATAAATGCAAATACTGCAACGGCAAAGATAAGACCGATTACATTAAGACCGCCTGCAAAGATTGAACCGAACTGGAATACCATAAATGCAATTACATAAGCAAATACACACTGGTAACCGACTGCGAACCAGAACCACTTGATGTTGTTCATCTCTCTCTTGATAGCACCCATAGCGGCAAAGCAAGGAGCGCAGAGAAGGTTGAAGAGAAGGAACGAGAAACCGCTGAGTCCTGTGAATGCGGCACCGATTTCTGTCCATCCGCCCGGATAAAGGATACCCATTGTACCAACGATGTTTTCCTTAGCAACAAGACCTGTGATAGATGCAACGGTTGCCTGCCAGTTGCCCCAGCCGAGCGGTGCAAAAATCCATGCAAGACCGTTACCGATTGCGGCAAGAATTGAGTTGCCGATTTCGTCCTCACCGAGCATACGGAATGTACCGTCAACAAATCCGAAGTATGTTGTGAACCAAACAAGGATTGTAGAAAGGAGAATGATTGTGCCGGAACTTTCTTGATGAATGACCAGCCACGCTCCCACATTGAACGGAGAAGGTTGCCTACTGTCGGAAGATGATAAGCCGGAAGCTCCATTACAAACGGAGCGGGGTCGCCTGAGAACATCTTTGTCTTTTTAAGCATAATGCCTGAAACTACGATTGCAGCCATACCGATGAAGTAAGCCGATGTTGCAATCCACGGTGAACCACCGAAGATAGCACCTGCAATCATAGCGATAAACGGCTGTTTAGCACCACAAGGAATGAATGTTGTTGTCATAATAGTCATACGGCGGTCACGCTCATTCTCGATTGTACGGGACGCCATGATACCCGGAACACCGCAGCCTGTGCCGACAAGCATTGGGATAAATGATTTACCTGAAAGGCCGAACTTACGGAATACACGGTCAAGTACGAATGCGATACGAGCCATATAACCGCGAGCTTTCGAGGAAAGCAAGGAGAATGAAGAGTACAAGCATCTGAGGAACAAAGCCGAGAACCGCACCTACACCGGCTACGATACCTTCAAGGATAAGACCCTGAAGCCAGTCTGCACAATTGATTTGGTTAAGACCGTTCTCAATAAGTTTTGGAATACCGGGAACCCAGATTCCGTATGTTGCGACATCGGGAGCGCCGTAACCCTCTTTATAATCGGTGTTGAGGTAGTTTGAAACAGCCTTTTCAAGATCAGATTTCTTAGTATCGGGAGTTTCTGTAATTTCAAGAGTTTCTTCATCCTGAACAGAATATGTAACACTTGCGTCTGAAGGTGTGAGATTTACGAGCTCTGTAAGAGCGGCCTTAGCGGCATCTTCGGAATAATTTTTAGATTCAAGGTCAATCGCTTCTGCAATGTCGTCATTTCCGTACTGAGCATTGAATGCCTCGATAATTGCGTCTGAATCGCCGTAGGTTTCTTCAGCCTCGGCAGCCTGTGATGAACCGATACCGAAAAGGTGCCAGCCGTCACCGAAAAGACCGTCATTTGCCCAGTCAGTTGCGGCAGTACCTACTGTCTGCATTGAGATGTAGTAAACAAGGAACATAATAACCGCAAAAATCGGAAGACCGAGCCAACGGTTGGTTACAACCTTATCAATCTTGTCCGATGTTGTAAGCTTACCCTTGTTTTTCTTCTTATAACAGCTCTTGATGATTGAGGCAATGTAGATGTATCTCTCATTAGTGATGATACTCTCTGCGTCATCATCAAGCTCTTTTTCAGCCGCCTGAATATCTTTTTCAATGTGGTCAATAACATTCTGCGGAATGTCAAGCTTTGCAAGAACCTTGTCGTCACGCTCAAAAATCTTGATAGCGTACCAACGCTGCTGTTCCTCGGGCATATTGTGAACAGCCGCCTCTTCAATGTGAGCGATTGCGTGTTCAACAACACCGTTAAAGCTGTGCATAGGAATTGTCTTTGTTGAGTCTGCGGCTTTGATTGCGGCCTCGGCAGCTTCCATAATGCCTGTGCCTTTAAGAGCCGAAATTTCCATAACCTTACAACCAAGCTGTCTTGAAAGCTCATCAATGTTGATTGAATCGCCGTTCTTCTTAACGAGGTCAATCATATTGATTGCCACAACAACAGGGATACCGAGTTCTGTAAGCTGTGTTGTGAGGTAAAGGTTTCTTTCAAGGTTAGTACCGTCAATGATATTGAGAATCGCATCGGGGCGTTCACCGACAAGATAGTTACGGGCAACAACCTCTTCAAGAGTATAAGGTGAAAGTGAATAGATACCGGGCAAGTCCATGATTGTAACATCCTTGTGCTTTTTGAGCTTACCCTCTTTTTTCTCAACAGTTACGCCGGGCCAGTTACCGACAAACTGATTGGAACCCGTGAGTGCGTTAAACAAAGTTGTCTTACCGCAGTTAGGGTTACCTGCAAGAGCAATTTTAATTTCCATATATCAGTTATCCTCTCTTAGATTAGCAAAAGCTAACCGTAATGTTATAAAAATACGGGATTTCTCCCCAGTAGGATTTGCAAGTCCGAATTACTCAACTTCAATCATTTCAGCATCGGCTTTTCTGAGCGAAAGTTCATAATTTCTTACAGTAATTTCAATCGGATCTCCGAGCGGAGCAACTTTTCTGATGTAAATTTCAACACCCTTTGTGATGCCCATATCCATAATTCTGCGTTTGACAGCGCCCTCACCGTGAAGCTTAACAACCTTTACGGTTTCACCTACTTTTGCCTGTTTTAAAGTTTTCATAACAGTTTCCTCCGTATTAATTTCAGCATAAAGCCGTATAAAAACACCTCTCGGAACAACTCCGCCGTGTGTTTGTTACATAGAATCAAATCATAATTTTACGAGCCATTTCTTCGCTGATTGCAACTCGTGTTTCCTTTACGTTAACAATAACATTTCCGCCGAGTGACGAAATAACGGTAACCTCTCCGCCGGCAACAAAACCGAGATTTTCAAGGTGCTTTTTAACCTCGGGAGAACCTCCGACTTTCTTTATAATATTGGTTTCACCTGTGTTAGCAAACATCAAAGGCATCATAAAATCAATCTCCTTTAAGTTAGCAGATACTAACAATATTTGTTAATCAAAGGTTAGCTCTCGCTAACCGATTATATGGTACTATAAAACTCGAAATATGTCAATAGGCTTGCGAAAAAAATTTATTTTATTTTGAATTTTGGCAAATTGAATATTTCACATCTGTAATTCGGATATTATTTTTGTTGATTTCGGTAAATCGTTTTTTCATAATTATTGAAAGCACAATTAATTTTATTGATTTTTTGTTCATATCATGATATGATTAGACAGTGTAAAGGAGTGCAGACTATGCAATTAAAAGAATCAGGTGAAATGTACCTTGAAACAATATATGTTCTTTCAAAAAAGAGCAATTATATAAGATCAATTGATGTATGTGAAGAAATGGGATATTCAAAGCCGAGCGTCAGCCGTGCCGTTGGTCTTCTCAAAGAGGGCGGTTATCTTAAAGTCGGCGATGACGGCTCGCTTATTCTCACCGACCTCGGCAGGGAAATTGCAGAAAAAACATATGAAAGACACACCGTTCTTTCAAAGCTCTTTGTTATGCTCGGAGTTAATCCCGAAACTGCCGCCGCAGATGCCTGCAAAATGGAACACATTATCAGCGACGAAACCTTTGCCGCATTGAAAAATCACCTTGAAAATCATATGCAGTAAAAGGCTGAATAATTACCGAATATTACACACAAAAGGCTGACGAGAAATCGTCAGCCTTTGTTTTTACTCAACTGTTTTCAATAAGGCGATACACTTTTTCGATTGATTCAACAATTCGACACGCTTAAATAAAACGCAAAAATAACAATAGTACAAATTATTACAACTGCCTTTTTCATAAGCACACCTCGTCAATTACTTTTAAGCATTTTTAAATAGGTATCCAATCTTTCGTTGACATAACCCGCAAAAAGGTTTCCCATTGCAGACAGGTTATGCTTTACATAATATTCGTCAAAAGCATTATAATAGGCAATTCTGTCGGCAAACTTAATATCAATCGGCGGATAGCCGGCTTTCATCAATTCAAGGTTCACAAGCAATCTGCCTGTTCTGCCGTTTCCGTCAATAAATGGATGAATTCCCTCAAACTCAATATGAAAACGGGCAAGTTTAGTAATTATATGTTCCTTGCTTTCTGCAAAATCAATCAACAGCTGTTCCATTTTCGGCTCAATAAGATACGGCTGAACGGGTTCGTGCTGTGCTCCCATAATTCGCACGGGAACTCTTCGATAAACTCCTCGGTCATCTCTCTTATCGGCAAGCACCAAAAAGTGAATTTGCTTTATTATGCTTTCACTTATCGGGACTTTTTCTTTTACAAGCTGTGATATATAGTCAAAAGCCTCTTTGTGACCGACAGCCTCCATATGGTCTTTTAATGGCTTTTGCGCAATGGTGAGTCCTCTTAAAACCAAATCGGTTTCACGCAAGGTCAGCGTGTTGCCCTCGATAGCATTTGAATTGTATGTGTATTCAACAATAAATTCCTCGTTAAGCCTTTCAACTTCACCCTCGGTCAAAGGTCTGCATTTGTCAAGCTCGGCTTTTTTACGGTCAATCTGCGAAAGAATACTTTCCTGCGACTTGTATCTGCCGTCAACAGGCTTCACGGCATCAATCGGAATATGCCACATTCTTTTTTCTTGATATGCACCCGATATTTTGCCATCGGAACAAAGCGTTCTTATTCTGCGTTCGGAAATGCCCCATTTTTCAGAAGCCTGTTTTACTGTCATAAACATAAGTCACACCTCCGTGTAAAAAACAAAGCGGTACAATAAGCATTGATTTTGCTTATTATACCACTTTTGCGGAACAATATCAACAGTTGCGGAATAATGCAAAGGCGATTTGCGGAACAATAGAACTGTCTTTTTGCTTTATTCGCATTAAAATTTCATTGTGAGAGAAATTCTGTTCTTTTCGGGATCAACCGAAAGAACCTTTACATTTACAACATCACCGACTTTGAGAACTTCGCTCGGATGCTTGATGTACTTATCGCAAATCTGCGAAATGTGAACAAGTCCGTCCTGATGAACACCGATATCGACAAATGCGCCGAAGTCGATTACATTTCTGACCGTGCCTTTAAGCTCCATTCCCTCTTTCAAATCCTTGATGTCGAGAATATCGCTTCGAGCATTGGTGCAGGC